>Ga0315314_1000001_pt1 | contig 1689453 bp, 1779 predicted proteins | sample TDP9_MG_FD_203631 | JGI IMG/M metagenome (GOLD analysis project Ga0315314, IMG submission 203631) | Freshwater sediment microbial communities from Lake Towuti, South Sulawesi, Indonesia - TDP9 | ecosystem: Environmental > Aquatic > Freshwater > Lake > Sediment | place: Indonesia: South...
CCGCAAGTGAACTCAACGGGGACTACGGCATCATCCAGGACTGGCAGCCCGGAGGGGCCGTCACCTCATTATTCCACTACTATGCGGCAAGCTACCACATCTTCAAGGCGCTTGGAGACCAGTACGGGGGTCTCTCACTATACTCGAAGTTCTTCCGCGGGCTCCACGAACTTAAGGACGGACTGAAATCCACCAACATCGCCGTGTATCAACTGGGCGTAGCCGCCGGGGCCAACCTCTTTCCGCAGTTCACACAATGGAAATTTGAACTAGTGGACCTGTCGAGCATCGGCGCCAGGATCGCTAGGCTACGAGCGGAAGCAGAATGGTACGGGCCCTTGCTGCCGTTCAGAGGAGAAGCGCTAAGCCGCCTCGAACAAGCGCAGAGTCTAATGGAGTCTGCGCCTGAGACCGCTATGGGGCATATCACGATCGCCGCATTCTATATCGAGACCGTTCCAGTGATCATAGCCGGGGTAGCGATCCTGCTGATTCTACTTGCAGCGGTTGCTGTGATTGTCACGAGGCGGAGCAGAAACAAACCCGCCGAATTCAGAGCTTATACGACATTGTGAAAGCCTCGGCGCAATGATCTTGCGCGCGGGAAGGGCTACCTAGGCGATTTCTCAAGGAGCCTTCGTCTGCTTAGAATTGACCGCGGCGCCCTGTTTCCGAACGACTTTGATTCGGCAGAAGACGTGGTCGCCGTCTCGAACTTCAAAGATCTTCCTGATCTCTTCAGGGATGGTTATGCGTCCTCCGGCAATTACCTCTGCAAAGAACGGTATCTCCTCTTCGTGAAGTTCAACAGGCATTCGTCCGCGGCACCGCGCCTAGTTCACGTCCGAGAAACTATTAACATTTCGCATCTGAAAGAAACACACAACTCGCCAGTAACAGACTAGATGTTTACCTTGCAGATCGAGATCGATAGTATCTCTTCGGCAGCTTACTGAAGCAGTCTTCGGCCGCCGCTATTGTTTTCTCGATGTCTTCCGTCGTATGTACGGCGGAGAGCATGAATCTCTCCGTGCCGTCTGGGTGGAAGTATACGCCTCTCTCAAGCATCATCTCGCGGAAGTCTTTGAACTTCTCATAGTCACATTGTAGACTCTGCCTGTAGGTGCTGATCTTCTTCAACCTAGTGAAGTAGAGTTGAAACATCGGTCCGACTCCTTGAACCACTGAATCATGCCCAGTCTTCTCGCATACCTGTTGGAGCCCGTCCATCAGTTTCTTTGTCATCGAGTTCATGCGGGAGAACGCTTCCCCGTCATTCTTCGACAGGACATCCAATGTGGCGCTGCAGACGGCCAGGCTCAGCGGGTTGGCGTTGTAGGTTCCGCCGTAACCGATCTTCCCTGGGCCTATCATTCCCATCACGTCTCTTCGGCCTGTGATCGCGGCTATCGGCGCGCCGTTTCCAAGAGCTTTGGCGAAGCAGGCAAGGTCGGCTGTGACCCCGTAGTGCTCTTGCGCGCCCCCCTTCGCGATTCGGAAGCCTGTGAGTATCTCGTCGAATATGAGGAGGACATCGAACTTCTGCGTCAGCTCTCGCACGCCCTTGAGGTATCCGTCAGCCGGCGGAATCACGCCCGAGCTTCCCATGACGGGTTCCATGATCACCGCCGCGATATCGTTCGCGTACTTCTTCAGCGTCCTCTCGAGAGCGGACAGGTTGTTCCAGGGCGCGACGATTACAGTGTGTGACAGATCCTCCGGAATACCAGGATAGAACGGAAGCTTGGTTGGTGCGAGCTCTAGGCCGGCAACACTGGACGGGGATTCCACGCTGAATAGGACGTAGTCGTGGTGGCCGTGGTAGTGGCCTTCAAACTTGAGGATCTTGTCGCGGCCAGTGAAGGCGCGCGTGATCCTGACTGCTTCCATTGTGGCTTCTGTGCCTGTGTTGCTGAAGCTGACCATCTCAGCGGCAGGAACCATGTTTGCGATCTTCTTCGCGACCTCCACTTCGAGTTCCGTGGTTGTTCCGAACATTGTTCCTTTCTGGATCTGTTCCCTGATGGCGTTGATGACGCTTGGGTGACAGTGGCCGAGGATGAGCGGGCCGTACGCCAAGAGGTAGTCGACGTACTCGTTTCCGTCGATGTCCCAGACTCTCGAACCTTTTCCGCGCGCAAAAATGACTGGGAAGGGTTCGTGTTTGTAGATTCTGACGTTTGATGAGGCGCCTGACGGTAGAATCTTCTTCGCCTCCTCGTAGATGGCCTCCGACCTGCGGAGTTCGATGAGGGGCTGGGGCTCAATTTCTACACGTTTGGCGGCTTGTGCTTCTAACTCGGCTTTCCCGGTCTTCGGTTGAGCCTTCTGAGTAGCGGTGTCGGGGCTCGTACAAGCCGTGACTCCTTGGGCCTCTGCGTGCGGATTCTTCTCCTCGGTGAAGAGGCTCAAACCTGCCACCTTTCCTTTCTCGCATAATTTGTGCGTTTTTTGTACTATTAAACTTTTGAGCGCACTATTTATGCGCTTTATGTAGAATAGCTCACAAAACAGAGCTTGCTACAACCCGTCCTGCCCAATCCTGGCCCGAACACGAAGTTCAGAACACTCATCGCCAAAGGGAAGAGGGCGCCTGTTTCCTTATCGCCCGATTTCAGGTCCCTTCTTGCCCAATCTACGCGTTCAGAGTCCCGTTCCACTTGTTTCACCTCATATTGAGACCGACCGGGACCCCCCCTCTAGGAAGGGGGGTGTACAGCATTCAAGCACAAGCTCCGGGCCCCGCCATGTCGCCACCTTGGATACACAAGAACAAGTCATCCAACGTGAATTCGTTCGCCAAGAACTCGTGCAAGGCAACGTTTCTAGACCCCAGCCGCTCAGCCGAACGGTTGGGAAAAGCGGACGGGCCGGCGAGGAACTCTGAAGAAAACCAAGCGCTCGGCGGAGTCTTAATCTCAGGCGGCGAGTCATCTACGCGCCCTGCGTATCTGTACCATATCAGCCGCGCCGAGCGCCGAGCGAGGGAACGGGTCTGGTAACAATTCGATTCGAGCCTGACGGGCGAGTTGTGAAGGCCGAGCAGGGCGAGAACCTTCGCCTGCTCGCCAACGCCTCCGGAGTGTTCATTCGCTCGGAGTGCAACGGCGACGGAACCTGCGGAAAATGTCGAGTAGTCATCGCAGAACATGTCGAGAGCTTGCGTGAACTCACGTACTCGGAGCAGGACCTGCTCTCGGAGAGAGAAGTTCGGCAGGGATACAGGCTCGCCTGCCAAGTCTACGTGAAAGAGAACCTGGTCGTGAGGATTCCGGAGGAGAGCGGTCTCAGGATCAGGCAGGTTCAGTCAACCGGCGTAGAGAGGAAGATGCGTCTCAACCCGAGCGTCGAGAAAGTACATGTCATAGTCTCTGAACCGACAATGTCGGATATCCTCCCCGACGCGGAACGCCTCATTCGAGCGTTACAGCAAGACGGTAAGCTGAGTGCGCGCGTCAACTCCGACCTGTTGCCCGGGCTTCCTCGACTCCTTCGAGAGTGCAAATGGGATGTTACCGCGGTTCTTCCAACTCCCGGCCAAGTCTGCGCACTAGAACGAGGAGACACAACTTCGCAGCTCTACGGCTACGCGGTTGACGTTGGGACCTCAAAGTTGGTCGGAGTGCTAGTGAATCTCTCGACCGGTGAGGCTCTCAGTACGCTCTTCGTCGAGAACCCTCAGCTCGTCTATGGCGAGGACATCATGTCCCGCATGTCTTACGCAATGAAAACTCACGACAACCTACTTCACCTCAAGTCAAGCGTCCTCGGCGCGATCAATCAGCTGCTGGAACAATCCTGCGCCGACGCTGGAATCACGCCAAGCCAAGTCTACGAGGTCGTCGTCGTCGGGAACACGGCGATGCATCACTTCCTCCTCGGCATAGAGTCACGGCACTTGGCGCTCTCGCCGTACGTGCCCGCGGTGAAGGGAGCGCTTGACCTACCCGCGAAGGACGTGGGAATCGTCGCTCACCCGCACGCGAACGTGCACATACTACCCTTGATCGCTGGCTACGTTGGCGCAGACGCGGTTGCTGACGTCCTAGCGTCCGGGATGAGGGAGTCCGACGAGCCCTCGCTGCTAGTGGACATTGGCACAAATACGGAGCTCTTCGTCGGGAGCAGAAACGGCATCGTCTCTTGTTCATGCGCCTCAGGCCCGGCGTTCGAGGGGGCTCACATTAGGCAAGGAATGAAGGCTGTGCACGGTGCAATCGAACGAGTCCGAATTGAGGCAACGACGCTGAATGTTGAATACGTGACCGTTGGCGGCGACAAGCCGGTTGGGATCTGCGGCTCAGGAATACTGGACGCGGTCGCAGAGCTGCTGAAGTGTCACGTGATTGACTCGAAGGGACGTTTCCAAAAGATGGACAACAAGCGCGCCATCCAAGTGTCCGGCGATCGGGCCTTCGTCTTAGCGTTGGGGGAGGAGACCTCTACAGGCGAACCTGTGGTGATCACACAGAAAGACATAGGCGAGGTCCAACTTGCTAAAGCGGCAATTCATGCGGGCTGCGCTGTTCTGATGAGCCGCGCCGGCGTGAAGACATCTGAGCTGAAGCACGTCTACATTGCCGGTAGCTTCGGGAATTACCTGAACCCATCGAGCGCGAAGCTGCTGGGGCTGATCCCTGAGGTTCCAGCGGAGATCATCGCCTTCGTGGGAAACACGGCGATTTCAGGAGCGAAGATGTGCCTAAGCTCGCTGGAGGCTAGGAAGGAGGCAAAAGTGATCGGCGAGGAGGTCAGGTACATCGAGCTCGCAGCGGACCCGGGCTTTTCAAAGCAGTTTGCAGCTTCAATGTACCTGCCTCATCAGGATTCATCGCTGTTTCCGGAGACGTTCGCGATGCTCGGCTTGGAGAAGTAGCTCAATGCCGCAGCCAGGTCCGTTACCACAGGTAACGTTTATATCTCGGGTGTTACTTCAGGTAACGCCCGATATCCCATGAGACTCGCCTTCGACACGCCCAAGCCGTCAGAGATCAGACCACGGGACATCATGGACTATGGCGCGTTTCGAAGGAGATTCAGAAAGAACAAGAGAGAGTCGGAACTGCACCTAGCCGAGAGATTCCACGCCGCGAAGATTCTGTTCGAGAGAGGCAACGAATGCGTCTACGTAGAAGTTCCACTCAGGACAGAAGGCGGTCCTCCAGGATCCGCAGCAAAGATCACCGCAGACGTTTGTGGCGTCAACAGCGACGAGTTGACGTTGGTATTCTGTGAAACATCTCCGCCCACAGATGAGCTCCTTGAAAAGCTGAGAGTCGTCGAGAAGGCCGCCAACGCGCGTGCTCTTATCCTGTATCCGTTCTCCGCCGGCCTACCTAATCTTGCAGACGTCAGGACGGAGTACAAAAAGCTGGACATCGCTCGCGTGCCGTGGCTTGACGAGCAGATCGACGACGCGTTCCGAGAGGTGATCGAAATGGTAGAGCTGTTTGCGAACCAGACGAGAGTGAGAATGCTCACGCCTCTCCTGGAAAAGGGGTTCAGAAAGAGAGACTACAGGCGAGTCATAAACCCGAAACTTCTGTACGAGAACTTGGCTAATCTTCTTGACAGCGGGATCATCGACGAGGCGGAGGACGAAAGCTACAGGCTCACACGGCTCGGGTCAGACCTGCTCGGCGAATACTTGGCGTTCTTGGATCGTGTAAGGCGAGTCATCGAAAGGGAAACCGATGAATCGAGAGGAGGTGAATCGTAGACATGTCAGATTGGGATGAGTTCCCAAGGTGGCCCGTCTCAAGGAGGAGACGCGGCGCGTTTCCGTTCATGGACAGATGGTTCGAGGAATTCGACGAGATGTTTGAGCGCATGTTCAAAGACATGACCAGAGATCTGCCCAAGGACGCGTGGACAGAGCGGAAACTACCCGACGGCAGCACGATCCGTCAATTCGGCCCGTACGTTTACGGCTACTCCATGACGGTGGGCCCTGACGGCAAGCCAGTCGTTCGCGAGTTCGGAAACGTGAAACCATCACGGAGGCCAGGTATGTTCGGCATTCCAGAAGCGAAGCTCGAACCGATCGAAGCCCGCGAGCCACTTGTTGACATCGTACAGGACTCGGAGAACGTGAGGGTCGTCGCAGAGCTACCTGGAGTCGAAAAGAAGGACATCCAGATGAAATGCGCGGAAGACGTGCTAACGATCTCGGTCAGTACTCCTTCACGAAAGTACCACAAAGAAGTTGAACTTCCGACTGCCGTAGACCCTGACACATCGAAGGCAACGTACAACAACGGCGTGCTCGAAGTTGTGCTCCGAAAGACGAAGCCGAAGCCGCGCGGCAAAGAGATCCGAATAGAGTAGGAACGCAGGTAGGGCGGGAGCACGAAGAACGCTCCCGCTCTCTAACTCTTCTTTTTCGAACCAATCCCAGCAATGATAGCGCGCTGCAGAGACGTTTTGGCCGACACGGCACAAACTATTCGAGTCTCACGCAACCAATTCAAGGTTCAGTCCGAGGCCGAACGATATCTTCGACAACAGGCGAACAATGAATGTCGCGTCTGAGGATGGGCGTGGATCTTGACGGCGTTCTAGCGGAGCCCATGACTGTCTGGTGTCAGCTATACAGTAAACGGCACGGCGAATCTCTGTCACTGGAAGACATCCGCGCTTGGGAAGTCTGGAAGGTTATCAAGATCTCACGCGACGAGTTCTTCAGAACGCTCGACGATGCCTGGCTAGAGTGGGAAAGGATACCCGCTACAGAGGAAGATGTCGGAAAGCACGTCAAGCTCTTGCAAGAGTTCGGAACGGTGGATGTCGTCACAGGGAGAAGTCTTCGAACCGTACGCCCAGCCACAGAATGGCTGAAGACGCATTCCATCCCCTACGATAGGTTCGTGCGAACAGAGTCCACCCTAGCGAAGATCCGCCTAGACTATGACGTCTTCGTGGATGACTCTCCGCGGCTGATGGAGCTCATCGCTTCAAGGTCGGTGGCGCTCGGCATACTGTACACGAGGCCGTGGAACCGTGACGCGCAGTTGCCTACGGTAATACGCAGAGCCACCAAGTGGGCTGAGATTCCGCCGATAATACGCGCCACAAGCAAGAAGTCAACGACAGGTTTCAGACTCGGCGAGTAACATGTGGTAGAGAACTGCGAGAGCAGATGAGTGGTCGCCTCGCATATCCGCAAGACGAAAAAAATGTTGAGGAATCATGGCAACGGCGGAGAAAACAATTCTCTCATGGAGCGGCGGTAAAGACAGCGCAATCGCATTCACAGAACTTTCCAGAGACGCACGTTATGAGATCACATCACTGCTGACTACGATTACTGAAGGGTACGATCGCGTAAGCATGCATGGCATTCGTGCTTGTCTGCTTGAACAGCAGGCTAGATCGCTTGGCATGCCCCTCATGAAGGTCATAGTCCCACAGGCAGCGAGCAACGACCAGTACGAGGCCAAGATGAGGGAGACCCTCACTCGCGCCCAAGCAGACGGAATCACGGCTATCGCTTTCGGAGACATCTTCCTAGAGGACATCCGACGGTACCGCGAAGAGAAGCTACTCCAGCTGGGCATGAAAAGTGTCTTCCCGATCTGGAAGAGAGACACGCGCGAACTAGCCGTCAACTTCATCAAGGCAGGATATCACGCGGTTCTCACGTGCGTGGATTCCAAGCACCTAGGCAGGTCGTTTGTCGGACGAACGTTCGACGAGTCCCTGCTGGCGGATCTGCCTCCCGGCGCGGACCCATGCGGCGAGAACGGAGAATTTCATACATTTGTGCATGCTGGGCCAATCTTCAGCAAGTCAATCCCCGTCCGGCGCGGAGAGGTGGTGCTGCGGGAGAACCGTTTCTGGTACTGTGACCTAGTACCGAACGGGGGAGACGAGGCGCGCCGTTCCAGCCGACCCTCAGTGCAGAGTTCCCGGAAAATGGGAGTCAACCATCGCGTGAAATGATCCACGGCGCGCCTCAACGAGTGAGGTGTGACGCGCTCGAGGTCATCCTCTAGGTCTTCCTGTTCTAGTTGATCAGAACTCTGATCCGTCCGATTAGAGTTGGTCCGATAGCGCCCATTAGGATCGCCGTGGTCACCTCATGGACGAACCCGAAAGGATACACCACGCCGAAACCCGCGAGAAACGGCACGTAAAGCAGCAATACGGCGACCCACCAGCTGTAACCGAACATCCAAGCCGGAATCACAGAAGAGGCCACATCGTAGATTGCGGTCAAGAGAAACCCGCCGAAGACAAGCTCGGCTCTACTCACATTCGCTCGCCTGTTCCAGAGAAGTCCGGCAAGAAACGCTATCGCTCCCATGGATGCGGAGTCTACGATTGTCCAGAAGCCGCCGCCGAAGTAAAGGTCGCTGATGAACATCGACATGGCGCCCACAGCGAATCCTGTCAGCGGCCCGCCGATGACGCCCGCCGTTAGGGCAAGAAATGCTACGGGTTTCACGTTTGGCGGCCCGCCTGCCAACGCGATTCTAGCCGCGACGTTGAGACCGGTCAGGGATGCCATCAAAGTCAGGTTCCTGACGAACAATGTAGAGGCGTGGGGCTTCAAAGGGCGTCTCGCAACCGCTCGGAAGCCATATAAGAGATCTAGGTTAATTAACCTAGCAGGCTCCCAGAGATGAAACCGGTCGTACCGTTCTGCCTTGTCGCTATTCTTGCATTGTCGGCCGCGGCTGGCGCGATTAGCATCATTCATGCAACGATGATTGAGCAGGAGGCAACTGTGACTGTCAACATTGGGATAAACTACGGAAACGGGACGATTACGTGGCACAACGGCACGGTCGTGCCCTCGGGTGAGTTTCTGTTGAACGCGACCGTGCGAGTGGCAACGGTGGAGTTTACGAATTATTCGGGCTTCACAGGCCCCGGGCTTCCCGGCGCATTTGTAACATCCATAAACGGCGTGGCGCAGAACCCAGCAGCTAACCTCTACTGGACATATTGGGTCTACAACCCGCAGACACAACAGTACGTGATGGGCCAAGTCGGTGCGGGTTCATACGCGCTTACGTCTGACCAGACAGTTCAATGGTACTATCAGAACACTGGATCGTTGACGAATCCCGCCCTCCAGCCGTACACATCCGTCTCGCTCAGTGTCCGCCTCGAATCCTCCACGAATCCTCCTACTGCAATCATATCTGGGGCGATCTACCCAGCGCCAGGCGGCCCAGTGAACGTGACACTAGAGTACAGCGACACGCAGGGCGCGAGCTACCAACAGATAGCCCGAATCACAAGCGGCGCCGACGGGACTTTCAGCTACTCCTGGCAACTGCCGAGCGGCGGGCTATTTATGATAAGGGCCGACGCTCAGGGCGTGAAGAGTTCCGCAGTCTCAATTGGAACCAGCAGCGGCGTCCCAGGATTCCCGTTCGAATCACTGCTGGTGGGAATTGCGCTGGGGTTGTGGCTCGGTATCCTTAGGCGGAAACGGCGTCCGCGCACGGGATAATGCTAGCCAGACGGTGAATGCGGACACATAGATCCGCATGTAGTACGACGTGACGATTGACGGGAACAAGCTTTCGATGTCCTGCGACGGAGGAACGCTAGCGGTCGGAACGCCCGCCTTCATCAAGAAGCCGTACGAAAAGTCGCAATCGTACGCATCACCGTCAACGCCATCACCGGAAAGCAAGGACCGAAACAATAAGAACGAAGTCACTTTTCGTCCGCAGAGGCCCCTGAACGCGCTGATTATTGCTGCGTTTCTTCACACAGCAACGCGCAGACTAGGTGCGAATAGCTTGGTCTGTTTCACTTGGGACTCAAACTGACGTACCGTCGCTAGCACCACGAGGCCGACAGACTTCATGCAAATAGCGCGGTGTGCAACGACGACCAACTTAAGAGACTATGGAGAGAAGTATGATTCTCGAATTATCATGCCTGAAAGGCTAACTGAGTTGGAACTAGAGGTAGAGAGACTTAGGAAAACGATCCAACAAATGCAGATCGAGAAGTCGCGGGAAGACCTTCTCAGGTTTGAGTATGAGGCAGTCACAGCAAGGCATTACTCAAGGGAGTCCTCAACGCTCACGATTTGCACCTTGACAACCGCAGCGGCTTTGGCCCTCCTCGCAATCACTGCCGAAGCAGCACAATCAGTTCCCGATCTAAGGATCTACGCAATGGGTCTACTGTTCGCCGTTGGCGGGATCGCCTTCCACGAAGTGACCGTGTTCACGATCGATCGTGTGACGCTTGATTGGATATTGCCAAAGGAAGATCCTGTGGTTGGATTCTTTCCCGAGAAGGCACCCGAGGTGGGCCGGTTGTGGCGTTCGGGACGGTGGTTCGTATTCCGTGCAATGATGTGGACTCCGCTCGCAGGTTTCTTGAGGTACCTATTCTTCGTGCCGGTGGATGACTTCGTGTTCTTCACATGCTTCATAGGAGTCCCTGCCGTGGTCTTCACTTCTGCCGGGGAATATGTCCGGTATCAAATCCGGGAAAAAGTGAAGAAGTCTCGTCATGGAAACTTGGATACTGAAGCCTAGAATCGTATTCTCCATAGTTGCTGTTCTTGTCATTGCAGAAGTCACGTTGTCAGCCGGTGTCTGTTGAGCTAAGGACATGTGAGCACAATGCGCGGCAAGACATTAGCAGCCCACATTGCGACAGCACCGAAGAGAAGCGAACATGCGATGAGCCTAGGCCAGTTTGCATGGTCCCCCACCAAGCACAGATTGCGATAAATCCATTCTCTCCGCGTTTCCTTCTTCTCCTCTCGCTTCTCCTCAATTCTCTTCGATCTGCGAACCGGTTCGACTTGGCCTTGTGAGAGTCGGTAGAGCGGTGTGTTCAGATCATTGTATTCGGTACCCTCGCAAGAAGGAGCCGGTCTAGATGAAAGGACAACCCCGCAAAGCTGGCCGTACCAAAGAGCGCGAAAGAAAGACCAGGTAAAGGCAAAACCAAGTATGCCTGCACCTGTGACTCTCGCCAGGGGAATGAGACGACACCAAAGTTCAGCAAGCGGAACCAGTGCTATTACTATTGTGAGCATTGCGATCTTGCACTGTTGCATCTGAGATGTGTTATGCTCTAAGAGGGCAATTCGTGCGTCCTGTACTATTGGATCTCGCTCGTCCCAGGACAAGAACAAGACCCCGCGTTTGGACAGTGTTTTCTCCGCTATATGGGCATTGGCACATCGGGGTCCGCGCCCACAGGCGCGCTCAAGCGTAGCCCATTGGAATCCAAGATTTTAGTTCGTAGACTACCCTCGCAATCTCCCGGAAGACCAGCAGCGACACATCCTACACTACTTGGTTTTGGCCTCTGGTTTGTTGAGATTCCCGAGGTCCGACCTTGGATTCTGGCTGGGTTGGCCTACGCGGTGGTTGCGAAACTTCTCTTGGATTTGATGTCGAGAGCACTGCCGTGTACTGACTGCTCCTCAGCTCGTTAAGCTGCTCTCGTACTCAAGAAAGCTCGCAGTCTCTTTCTCCAAATCGAGAGGAAATCCTCGTCGCCTTTGCTCGACCTTCATCATCTCTCCGCTCAGGTATTCGAACTCAGCATAGATCGTCTGATCTCGCTCCTGCTGGCGAAATTCGTTTACCCATTTCTTCACTGCTTGCCAGTAGTGCAGCGTGGGCCACCCGAAGTATTGCCAGACCAGTTCGACCTTCAACAGTTCTTCTCTCATAAGCAGGCCCACAGTCTCAAAGAAATCCAGAACCGCGGAGGGCGGCTCCTTGCGCATACCCTCAGCCAACACCTTGGCCAAATCGCGTCTATTCTTCACCATTTCTTTGGAGTTGTATCTGTCATTGAGTCTAAGCAGAAACTCTGCTCCCGAGACTTCTCTTGCGCCCTTTATTTGGGAGCGAAGATAGACCAGGGTTAGGACCGTCGCAATAGCAACAGCCCAGTTCGCCGCTACCAGCGCCAATTGTGTCCAGTCTATTGGAGTGGGAGGGGATTGTCGAACGACCTCCGATGTAGTAGTTGTGCTGTTCAAGTCCGAAAACAGCATAGCATATGCCCTCTGAGGCACATGCTCTAGAATGGACGTTCTAAGCGCTTAAGAGTCTCGGATTGCCGAGTTTTCAAGATTCAACTAGCTAGGTTCGCGTCCCACCGGGCGCGCCACTACCTATGCGAATTCACGGGGTTTGGCGTTCACAGCTGAAGCGCGATCTCTCTCAATGGACGCTTGAACCAAGATCCGCCCCGCGACAGATGACATCAGCTCTCACACCGACCCGCATCGGCCCCGTCGGATCCTTATTCGTGTTGGCCGAAGTGGTCATGCGACATTGAGGATTCATCCTCGAATCTACTCTAAGAAGTACATGAAAAAGCGCGTCTACCGATACGTGCGCTACTACCTAGAGATCCCGCCGCGAATCGCCGAACCCAGCCTAGGAATTGAACTCGAAGCACGCCGGCTAGCCGAATGCATAGTCATCGCTCCAGCCGGACGCTCGGATTTCTTTTCGGCCGTCGAAAAGGTTGTCCGTCAAAACAACCGAACCCGGGCGGAGCGTTGCCATACTCGTGTGAACAGTGCTTCAAATAGACGCACGCGCGACGGAAAGCCCTAGCCGTTTTCGCTAGCGAAAACAGTTTTGCGTAGGCCCAAGAAAACGACCTGAGGCCTGCAAACCTGAATACGTCCCGAGGGTTCCATGCTCATGAAGCGTGCGACATCAGTGGAGCGCAGATGTCTCTAATGCAGAGTTCTAGACTAGGAAGGAAACTTCAACGCTCGCTAGACGACCGGCGGCCCAAGGGAGTCAGAGTCAGCGTCAGCCTTGACGAGGACCTGATCAAGACGCTGGAGCAGATCAGGAGAGACCTCAGTGAGCCATCATTCAGCGGCCTCATCAGAAGACTACTGAAGGAGCGATTGGGCGAGCTGGGCATACTGAGCGACGACGCGAGAAAGGCCCTCGGACTGACGAGAGTGAAAGACTCACAAAATCTGTGAAGCTCTCGGAAGATTGCCGCTCGCATCGGAACGCTTCTCAACCGGCCTTAACTAGTTCCTCGACACCATGAGCGGCAGTAAACAGCACGATAACCCGACTTTGCGACCGCCCTTTTGGGACTGGAACACCCATGACAAAGCCTCATCTCTGGCGCTCCAGATCGATTCACCAAATGTCCCCTAACGCAATTGGATATTCACCCGAAAGTCGCTCAAGCCCATCGAGATATCTTCGAAACACCACGCGAGTCACGAAGCATCTGTCGATTCTCACCATCAAAGCTTCGTTGCGGAGCATCTTTCAAGACTCATTCATAGACAAAGAGCTATCTGAGATCGTCTCTTTGAAGGATTCTGAGGACATCGATGTGGTCCGAGGAGAGGTGCTCAGATCGCCCAGGTACTCGCGAACATTTCGTTTTGGCGGCTGATCATGGCCCTTATTGAGTTCTCATTCGGCGACATGTTTCATGAGATGTGTCAAGGCGCTAGTAGTCAGCGACACGCACACCGGCAGCGTGTTTGGAATCTGGCACAGGTCGTTCAGCTCTGACCGTTTGGCTTCGATGAACCCGGTTCAGCAGGTCCTCTTTCGGTACTGGATGAACCTCTGCAAATTCCTACGTGATTGGAAACCAACGCTTCTTCTATTGAACGGCGATCTCATCGATGGGCCCAATTATCGTTCCGGAGGAAGATACCTGACCACGACCAGCATGACTAAGCAAGCAGAATGCGCCTTGGCTCTTCTCAGGATGATTCCGCTCAAAAGCGTCGAGATCTATGGACTCGCCGGCGGTGACCACTCGAGTAGCGAGTTCATCGACTCGCACCAAATGATTGTGGAATCTCTCGGAGGCAGTTTCTGTGATGATCACTTGTTTCTCGACGCAAAAGGGCATACGATCCACCTGTCGCATGGAAGTTCAACAGCTTTCGTGTACTACGAACAAGTCCTCGCACGGGAGGGAATGTTTGCGGATCAAACCTCAGTCGCTGGCAAGACTCCCGATGTGGAGGTTGTGCTTCGAGCGCACTGGCACAAGTGGATACACATTCAGCGAGCTTGGAAGGGCGAGACCGACCGACACATCATCGTAGGACCAGGTTTCCAGGGACAAGACGAGTACATGTCAAAGCGCAGCCCTCTGAGATTGGTGCCTGATGTGGGAGCTGTCCTATTGTCTGTCTCTCGGGATCGGATACTGGTCGATCGCATCCTCTATCCGACACCCTTGGTTCGAGAAAGCGCGGTGACCTTGTAGCAATGAGAAACGTCATAATCATTGATGCCAAGCGCCTTAGGGAAGCGATTAAGCCGAAATCAATGCTGGAACTGTGGCCCCAAGCGTACCAGACCGTGCAGGTAGTTCGCAACGCGCCCGGAATCACGGCACGTCAACTGTGCACGTACTTCGGCTGGAAACGGAACACCAAGGAGAAAATGTTACTGCGCTTGGTGAAAGAAGGATATCTCACGACGAAACTCGTTCCCGTCGCCGGAAGAAACGGAAAGAAAAGCAGAACAAGAGCCTACTGGGCCGGCAAGAGGCCCGTCTAAGGGCGAACTCTGCAATTCTCGAATTGCGCGCCTCGACCACACGTGAGCTGCTCCAGAACGGCTGACAGACGACACGATGTCCTAGACAACTCTTAGATTCACATGACATCTGAGGAGGTGAAGATGTGAGTCCGAAAGAGGAACAGCCGTCAGTTGAAGCAGCAGCCGACCTTGGCAACCCACGCGAGACACAATCGCTACTAGCGTACATCGTGACCATCGGGTTCTTCCTGATTGCCGGAATCGCCATTGCAAGGGCCACCTCGTTCCAAGACATCGTGGGAATCTTGAATATCGTTGCGCCCCTCGCAGTGATGGTTCTGGCGTTCTACTTCGCAAACAAGGCTGCACAGGCGGCCGCCGAAAGAGCGTAGTCTGTCTTATCGATTGATCGTGTGGGCGGAGGTGAGCTCAAGAATTGACAGTTGAAAATTGTGATGGGGAGCTAAGACAGTTACTTGAAGTCAAGAGAGCGTACCGAACGGATCTTGCCGCGTTCGAGACTGACCTGAAGGCTCGTTACGAGCGAGAACTAGCGGACGCGAGGAAGCGCTTCAAAGAACAGTACCTCGAGCGTATCGTAGATGTTGTGTTTGCTGAGGCGGCGCCGGTCCAAGAGCCGAGCCCCCAGCTCGTCCTTCCAACCGAGCCTGCTGTTGAGGTCAAGAAATCGGGAATATGCCCGGAATGCGACGCCCCGGTCGGGCCTGATGACAAGTTCTGCGCGAAATGTGCAACGCCGCTAAGGGAGGAGGATGAGCGTGAGTCGCAAGCAGTGGTTAGTGCAGGTCGCAAGTTCAGCACGAGACACCGCGCATAGGATCCTCGAATCAGACATCGAACAACTTGCAATGATCCTGACCACCATCGTGGCGGCCGGGACGTACGGATGGATCGAGGGATTTGCCATCGAATCATGGCGGTATCCCAGCGCTCAAGTCTGGTGGTTTCTCGGTCACTTCTCCACATACTCGCTTGCGATGGCTGTGCTCTTCGCCTGCATCACGGGCGGGTTTGCACTCATTAAAGGCCGCAGCATGTTCATGAAGGGCAAGCGGTACTTCCTGATCACGTTCGCGGGTAACTATCCGTTCTCTTGGATGGTTGAGGACTTCGCGTTCTTCTGGTTCTATCCCGATCCGAACTATCGCCTGTCAAGCGAGATCTGGACGAACTGGTTCTTGGGCGGAGTGTGGCTGCAGGATCCCTGGCGCTCAGCAGTCAAGATCTGGATTCCCACTTGGTACTTCATCGTCCTACTGTTTTGGCTTGCAATGATGTGGTACGCGCACCGCTGCACCGTCTACGATAACCTGGTCAAAGACGAGATTGCCCGCGAGATTGTGCCGCGTACCATCGAGATTCCAGGCGAAGTGAAGAAACCTGTTCGACTTCCTGAAGAAGTGGCTGAGAGGCGAGAGCCCGGCGCCGAGGCGACGCTACCGAAAGCGGAGCCTGCAACCGTTGAGCCAGCTAAGCCTAGCCCGGGGGAGATTCCGCAGGCGCCGACGCCAGCGCCGCAGCCTGAGCAACCGCCCACCGAGCAGCGGCCATTAGGGCTGCCCAAGCCTACGCGATCCCGTGAGGCTGAGGAAGCACTCCTGAAACTACGAGAGAAGTGGCTGAGAAATGCAGGCAATGCAGAAACCTAGGCTTGCCCTGTCCTATTATCTCGGTATGTTCCTGCTCCTTCTGTTCCTCGCGGTCTCAATCATCCGGCACATCGAGGATGTGCGAATCGAAGAGGCCGTCATATTCGCTGCGCTTGCCGCGACAATTCTCTTCGCAATATTCGCAGCGTGGAGGGCGAGCAATAGTGGCGAGTGAACTTGCACGAGAACTCGGACGGTTTCCGTTTACGAAACTGAAGCCACGGTCTTTCAGGGTCCACATAGCGAGTTTGACAGAACAAGAACTCGAGAAGCATCCTGTGAGAATCTGGATTGAAACCGAAGATATCGCGAAAGTCGTGAAGATTGCTGGCTCCGCTCGAATCCTGCGCACCTACCCTCACCTCGACCTGATCTATTTGGAAGCTTACGCCAGTCAACTTGCTTCACTTGTTGCGAGCGACCTCGTCCGTTCTGTCTGGAACGATCTTCCTGTGAAGGCTGAGGGCTGCCTTGTGGTCACTCAAACGGATTCACGTGCCAGACCTGTGGAGGCTTGGCCTCACAGGTGAACGCATCCGCATCGGCATAGTCGGCACCGGGATCGATCTCACGCATCCAGACTTTCGCAATAACTCGATCAACGCGTTCAGTCTTCTAGGCCCGGATGTCAGCGACCTGGTCGGTCACGAGACCGGCATCGTCTGGCTGATCACGCGTATCGCTCCGCGAGCGGATATGATAGTTGCAAAGGACCGTGTCGGCGCTTACGGGTACATGCATCACGTCATCGATGCGTGCGAGCGCCTGCGCCAACTTGGCGTCCAGATCGTGAACTTGTCGGTCGCAACGGACTTTCCCACAGATGGCACGGATCCAATCAGTCGTGAAGTGAACTACCTTGGTGATAATGGCGTTCTTGTGGCATGTGCCGCAGGAAACAAAGGGCCGAACTTCCAGACGATTGGTGCGCCGGGCGCCGCGGAAGAAGCGCTCACGGTCGGCAAGACCAACGATCATGATCAAGTAAGCTGGGATAGCTCACGCGGCCCCACGCTTGACGGACGACTGAAGCCTAACTGTGTCGCTCCTGGTTCACGAATAATTGCCGCGTCGCCGCTCGCGTTGCGTAAAGGTGCATACTACATTTTCGACTGCACCAGCTATTCGGTTCCGCATGTCACAGGCATCTTGGCGCTCCTGAAGCAAGCCTACCCAGATGTCACGGCAGGCGACTTGAAGCAGGCAATCATCGCAGGGTGTGAGCCTGCGAACCCGTCTCTGCTTTCACGCATTGTTGGCGCTCCGGGTCTGCGGAAGCGCCTCGCGACGAAACTTCGAACAGCTCTCGCAAGCCAGGCGGATCCTCGGTGGAGTATCGGCGCTGGCCGCGTGAACGCGTACCGCTCCTATGAGATGCTGAAAAATGCAAAGCAGAAGGAAACTGGTTGAGCATCTGCTCCGCAAGCATGAACTCATACTGACGCGGGCCGTCTCGGGTCACGACCGGTTCGCAGCGCTGAAGAACCTGGAGCGAGCGGAGAAACGGTTCCTACTGTCCTTCCTCACAAGCCTCGGCGGCGGTATCTACTGGCTTACGATGGAGCTCTGGGGCCTCAACCTCAGCGATTTCGTAGGGCTTCCGATTAACCGGGTGGCATCGATCGCTCTCGGTGCCGCCGTCACAGCCACCTCAATCCTCGCTATCCTCGCGTACCTCTCAATCGGACTCGTCGTGCAGAGAGCTGTGGAAATCAAGCCACGAGAGAGCGACTAGAGATGAGTCGAACCGCGCCGCTCGAGGTCTGCGCTCGCTGCGAGATGTTCAAGCCAGCTACCGAGATGACGAATGTCTACGCGCGAGACGCGAACGGGCACGTCGTCTGCCTACGGATCTGCCGAACATGCGCGAGCCCTGTCCTCACATACATCGCGGGCCGCTGGCCTACGATCCCGTCAATCGATAGCGGCCGATTACTGTCGGCAGGCCTCGCCCTGGTGCTCGTGGTTCTGAATGTGATTTTCGGTATCATCATCGGACCTCCCATGGGTTTCGCTGTCGTGCTGAGCGGTATCCTGGTCGGTGCGGGGATCCTCGCGGCGGTGGCGGTGTCATGCATCCAGTCATCCTAATCATTCTCCTAGCCGTGGCCCAGGCCAGCCCAGCGGTCATGGTTACTGTGAGCACGGACCGCGGCTGGTACAGCCCAGGCGAGTCAGTCACAATCCAGATCCAAGTCGCCATGACCGAGAACCCCACGAATATGACTTGGCTGTGGCTCTACATCGACAAGCCAGACGGACACAATGCATTGTTCATGCAGCTGAACGCCACGAATCAGACGCTAGTCTGGAATATTCCAGCCGATGCAGCTGAAGGCGCCTATACAGTCACCGTCACTTGGGATCACCGCTACAGTCAGACAGGCTTCACCGTGGAAGGTCAGCCGATCCCCGAATTTCCGCTCGCACCCTTGGTGTTGATCTTTGCCACGGCGATTGCGTTTCTTGCCATATCTCGGCGGAAAGCAAGCGCTCGTTCCGAAACTCCTGCCGCTCATCCCTGAGCATGTCTGCTATGTCGAGGTGTTCGGCGGAGCGGCCGCGCTCCTGCTAAACAAGCCTGCTAGCCGGATAGAAGTCTACAACGATCTTGATTCTCAGCTTGTGAATCTCTTCGAAGTCATACGCGATGATGCAGACGGGTTCCTGAGACGCGCTGACTTCTTGCTCTACAGTCGAGAGCTCTACCAGCGCTGGCAGACTGACCTCGAGAACGAGAGACAGCCGCAGGATCGCGTGGAGCGCGCCGTCAGGTTCTGGTACGTGATTCGGTCCGCGTTCGGCGCTCACCCAAGCAAAGGCTGGGCGTTCCAGAGAGCACGGCCGCGTAATTCGGCGGCCGTGGTCCAGAACGCGCTTGCGAACATTCGTGCAATCCATGACAGGCTCAAGACCGTTGAGATCGATCACCTGGACTTTCGTCGTTGCATCAAAAACCGCGACGCGGCCAGCACGTTTCTGTATGTGGATCCCCCGTACCCTGAGACGGAACAGTACCGCGCCGGCGACTTCACGCTAGAAGATCACAGAGACCTCGCCCGGATCCTTCGCGATGCAAACAGCAAGTGGCTGATGACGGTTGGCGACCATCCCGAAATTCGCAAACTGTATGTCGACTTTGATCAGGGTTCTATCACATCCGCGATGGCGGTCGAGAAAGTGATCGGCCGCAAACGCGGTCGACTGACCCACTTGCTGATCCGCAACTATGAGCCGCCCAAGACCCCGCTGTACACAACCGTTGCGAGTCAACTACCTCTGATGGATCTGTTCGGCCTTGGTCCGTCCTCGCAAGTTCACGGACAAACTCTGGGTACGGATGCCGCCTGAATACATCGCCGTGCTCAAGGCGTTCGCTTTCCACTCCGGCGTTCCACTTGCGGAGTATGTGCGCGACATCGTGCATGACCACATTCTCCAAAGAGGTGGCGCTTTCCGGGAAAGAGGTGGCGCTTTGAGAGCTCTGATTAACGCCGGAAAGGCGTGGGTCATCGCCTACCATGGATGCGTAGCCATCGCGGCAGGTCTGCCGGGAAAGGAGAGACGCGCTGAACTCGAAAAGCTCACTTGGGAAGCTGTGAAGAAAGCGCACGAGTTCTTCGAAACCGAGGAAGCCGCCAAGAACGCCAAGTATCGAATGATGGCCCTCCAGGCCATCGCGTTGATCACCCGCGCCGAGGAGGAAATACTCGCGGACATGGACAAGGCTGAGGTCGATCAGATCGTTCAACGCATCGAGGCGGCACTAAATGTCATGGACAAGGCTGCTGGACAGATTCCTACGAAAGCTGCTCGCAGCAAATAGAAAGGCCTCGGCGACCGTATCAACGGAAGCATTCGAGCGCCTGAAAGCCGTCGCTGACGAAGGTATCATAGCTTTCTGCGAGAAAGCCTTGGGATTCGAACCCACTGAATACCAGATCGCGTTCCTAGAAGAGACAGCGCAGTTTCAGGCTCAATGCTGGAGCCGGCAATCGGGAAAGGATCACACCGCCGCGAGCAAGCTGCTATGGTATGCGGTTGAGAATAAGGGAGCACAGTACGCGGTCGTCGGGCCAAGTTTCCGACAGAGCAAACTCGTCATCCGGAAGATCAACAACTTCCTACAGAACAAGTTGCCCAAGGACATCCCTTGGCCTGAGATCCTGGTCGGTCGAAAGACGCTGAGAACGAAGGTCCCGCTCGTCAACGGCGCGGTGATTGAAGCTTATCCCTGCAATCCTGACACGATCCGCGGTCCAACGCTTGACGGGATCTTGGCGACCGAGTTCAACTTCGTGAAAGACGACGAGGAGATGTATGACGCTATCCTGTTTACCCTTGGCACGACAGACGGTTTCTTCATTGCAAACTCGACACCGTGGTCCCGCGACCACACCTTCTACAAGATCATGAATGACAGAGACTTTGAAGATTTCAAGCGGTTCCACGTGACTTGGAAGGAAGCGCTCGAACCCAAGGGGCCGCTCAAGAAGAACATCCTTGAGAAAATCAAGAAACAACTCGCGTCTGATCCTTGGCGTTTTAGACGCGAAATGTGCGCCGAGTGGAGCGAAGATGAGTCCTGCTGGTTGTCGACGACTCTGATCGGAGGCTGCCAGGACAGTATGCTTGAGATCCGCGTGATCGATAAGCGACATAGCTTCTGGGTTGCAAACTGAAGTCTATGATGGGTCATCTGGCTATGGCTAAGTAGAGCAACGAAACTCCTGTGCCGGCCAGAACCCCGGGACCAATCGTGTCAATAATGCGCCAGAACTCCTCGTCGAAGATCCACAAAGTCGGTCAAGACCTGATGGTCATTTTCTCACCCATAAGCGTAGTGAGATCGCTTTGGCCGCTGCGATTCCAGAGCTCAAAGGCGACTTCTATGCCGGCTGCGACCTTGCCAAAAAGGAAGATTTCAGCGTCGTCGCAGTTCTCAGAAGAGATGAGGATGCGTTTCGTCTCATTCACTTGAACGTGTTCCCGCAAGGAACCGAGTATGTCGGTGTGATCAACTACCTCAAAGCTCTCTCCGAGCGACTGAGGACGATTCACCGCTTCTTGGTCGACCAAACAGGTGTCGGCGAAGCCGTCATAGAACAGGCGAAAGGCACGGTTCCAAACGTCGAAGGCGTCATCCTGACAGCGCCTGCCAAACAAGAGATCCTAGGCTACCTGAAGCTGATGATGCAGGAGAAGCGCGTGCTCTTCCCCTACGAACTCGATTTCCTGCAAGAACTGAATGTTGAGCGCTTCGAGCTGTCGAAGTCGGGGCAGATCTTGTTCTCCCACCCGAGTGGAACACATGACGACCGATTCTGGGCATTCGCGTTGGCCGTGTATGCGACCAGGGCTGGCACGAGCGGAAGCATGATTCCGGTCAAACGATCCGATTCACGATAAAGGAGGAAGAATGTGTGTCTGTGAGAAAACGACGAGGGAAGGCTGTGACCCCTGCAGAGCCTGTAGCTGCTCCGCCGACAGAGATCCCGCGACGGGTGCCGCGTGATCCGTCAGCCCGCGCTGATCGATCGGCTCAGAACGATCGCTCCGCATGAGGGTCTTGCGCTTGGCGAGCAGGGAGCGGAGAGCGCGGAGAGCTCTCCCTCGGAAGCGCAAGGTGAAGCCCAAGACAGAGCGAGTGAAGAGACGCGTACACGAGCGCCAGTTTCTTGTCCCTTCCGCGGGTGCGCCGGCTCCGCTTGAGCAAGGAATCCTGATTGCGGTAAGGCGTCCTTGGTGAGTATGATGAGTTTTTTCGCTCGAGCGCGGCGTTTCCTAGGGTCTCTCCGCGAGGCAGGCATGATCGTACCTATTCACAAAGCCGCAGGCGAGACCGCTCCGATAAGCCTCAGCATCTATCGCGACGCATACCTAAAAGATCCGGCGACCGCAGCCGCGTGCGACTACTTGGCGGAGCAGGCTGTTGGCGTCGGCATCTTCATCACCTCAGAGAGCCCTCGAGCAAAAGACCTCGCGGACGACTTCAACACTGAAGTCGGCATGGACCAGCTGCTGATGCAGAACGGGAGGGAATGCGTCTATGCCGGCAATAGCTTCCTCGAGAAAGTCCGTGATGAGAACAAACGCTTGGTGGATCTGAAGCTTCTCCCGGTCACGAGCATACGGAAGATCAAACGGGACAAGACCACAGGCAAGGTCCAGCAGTATGTGCAGCAACTCGGCGGCGCGACGAACGTGCTGGAGCCCGCGGATGTCGTGCATTTCAAGTTTAACGCGCAGGACGGAGAGGCGTTCGGTTCGCCGGTCATCAGGAGCCTACTCGAGAGCTACCAAATCGACGATCGATACACGCGTGATAGCTTCCTGAAAATCAAGGCGAAGATGGAGGCTATCATGCCTAAGATCTTCGAGCGGTATGCGGCGCCGAAGAATGTGTGGGTCTTCCCTGGCGTGAGCGACGCAAAACTGCAGGAATACAAGGCTGCGATCGAGCAGACCCCGCCTGACGAAGATCTTGCGTTCAACCCGAGCGCTCAGGCAACTTTCGACATCAAGAGTTTGGTGATTGACCCGCGCGCTCGTTTCGAGGGCTTCGTCAACTACATCGAGTCGCAGTACATCGCGGGCATGCAGACGCCCGTAGTTAAGCTGTACACGGCCCCGGGGTTCACGGAAGCAAGCGCCACGGTGGCCAAAGAAATTAGCGATCGGAAAATCGCCTTCCTACGCAGGTTCCTCAAGCGTGTCGTCGAACGTGAGATCTATCGTGACCTGCTCGAGAGCCACGGCATGAAGTGGACGGCTAACCGTGTCACCTTGAACTGGGGAATGGAGCGGCCTGAGCTGAGTTTCGCGGATATTGTTACGCTCGCGCAGATCAGCGGTCAGACTGGGGTCGCATATGTGACACGGGAGGAGGTCAGGCGCATGCTCCGCAAGTTCGGCTTCGAAGTCGAAGAGGAACCAGAGCAGCCTGAGCAGCCACCAAGTGAGGAGCAAAAGAGAGGAGAGCCTGAATGAGTGAGCAGAAGCAAATTCTAGCCAAGCTGTTGTGGTTGAAGGAGAGCTTCCAGTGGGCGCCCGACGAATACATTCGCTTCCTACGACAGACCGAGGCGGGAAGCGTTTACCGGGTTCGTGCCATCCATGTCGCGAAGTCTCTGAACCGGATGGCCTACACGGAGGAAGAGTTACGAGCAGCAGGACGGACGCTGGGCTACCGGCCGCTCAACCTGAACCATGAGCAACCTCCTCTTCCGTTTCCCGTGAACCGTGTCATCGACTCTGAGTACGAAGACGAATGTGTTGAGGCGCTGATTGTTGTCGCTGATCCCTGCATCATTCAGCTGATCGAGGCGAAGAAGATTGTCGGCGTCAGCATTGAAGGCCAGTACCGCTGGGCCGATGTGGTATGCGACGAGTACGAATGCGCGTGGAATCCACACGGCATCGTCTTGACGGGTCTGGCGCTCTTGACGCCTGGTGTGGAGCCGGGGGATCCGTTGGCCTCGATTGTGATGAAGAAGAGATTGGAGTCTGAGGGCACAACCAGTACGGCGCTCATGCAGAGATTGGAGCCCCCGTCATCCGTCATCCCGGGTATGACCTCGCTTGAGGTCGATACCAAACCAAACCAGGGAGGTGTCTTAATGGAAAAGAAGGAAGAGGCTACACCTCCACTTGAACCCGCCAAAACCGAACAAGCCCACCCCGTAACAGTGCCAGCAGCCGCGCTGCATGAGGAACCACCGAGCGCTACCGTCGAAAAGGAGCCGTGCCAAGAGCTCATCGGCAAAGCCAACGAAGAGATAGCGAAGCTACGGGATCAGGTCTCGACTCTCGAGAGCCAGGTAAGGCTCCTGCAGGAGCGCCGGAAAGGATCTCGAGCAGACTGAGGAACCCGCGCAGACAATCCATGAAGCCGCTGTCAAGCACCAGATGAGTTACGGTAAGGCGCCAGTCGAACGCGAATGGGATGCCGACGCTGCTGACGGACGACTGCGCTCCTGGGCAGGCGGACCAGAGAAGGAGAATGTGGACTGGGCGAAGTACCGTGAAGGCTTCGCCTGGTACGACGCCGAGAACGCTGAGGTTTTCGGCGCCTACAAGCTCCCGCACCACGACATAATCGACAGCCGACTGAATGTCGTCTGGCGTGGTGTGGCAGCAGCAGGCGCTGTGGTCCAAGGCGGACGAGGCGGAGCCGACATCCCCGGCGCCGACATGGCCGCCGTCAAAACGCATCTGGCCCGCCACTATGAGGAGTTCGAGCGTACAGCGCCTTGGGAGCAGCGTGCTTCGGAGGCGGTTCAAGAGAGCGAGAAAGAGCCTCTCGAGAAACCTCAGGAAAAGGAGGTGGAAGAGAAAATGCCGGAAACCATCACTGAAGGGAAGGCTAGCGCAGGCAAAGGGATCGTTGCAGCTGAGGAAGTTGCCATGATGGACAACAACCCACGCAGACAGCTACGTGAAAGCATCGTCAAGCGCTTGAAGGCGGGAAGCCTCAAGGAACAGTGGACCGCGCCTATAGGACTGACACCTGCGCCCGCGAGCCGACTCAGGAACTTCATCATCGTGAGCGAGATTCTCGTCGGCGCAGCAGGCGACACCGTCACCGTGCCTTATGTCAAGGACTTTGATCTGGACATTCTCGCGAATGTCGGTGACGCTCTAACTCCTAAGACGGGCCTGCTTGGCACCGTGACCACGACACTCAAGGAAGCCGCAGCAACCACGAATGTGCCGTACGCGGACATCGAGAAGATGAGTGAGCAGGCCATCGCCGAGCTCGAAGCAAAGTTCGAGCAAGCAGCCTACCGAGCAGAAGACAAGGAACTTGTCAATCTCCTGTATGCTGACAGCGACGTTCCTGAAGTCGACCACAGCGCCGACGACCCAGCAGACTTCAAGGCAGACTACATCGCGCAAGCACTCGGCAAGATGCTCGCGCAAGGCAAGGAAGTCAACTTCCTCGACTGCGTCCTAGTGATCAGCGCGAGCATGTATGAGAAACTGCTCGAAGACATTGCGGGCACACAGAGCCTCGCGTTTGCTAAACCAGACGCGATCCAAGACGGGCAACTCAGGCGACTGATGGGCGTCAATATCTCCATCAGCAACTATCTCCCGAGCGGAGGTACGCCCGCCAAATACAGCGCCTACCTGATCCACCACAACGCAGAGGTTCTTACGCCGAAGCGTGAGATACTCATTGAGACTGAGCGTGACACGCAAAACCGAAAAGTCAAGGTGACAGGCTCGCATACATACGGCCGCGTCGAGCTCGACAACAAAGCCGCCGTCGAGATCAAGACAGCATTCACAACGCTGTAGACCCTTCCCCAATCCTGATCGTTGCATCTGAACCTCTTAGACCCGATTATCTTACGGGAGTAGCGTCAGCTTTGCGAAGAGTGAAAGCACTTGCCATATACGACCGCGGCTGAAGTGCGCAAACGCACGCTCGTCAAGTGGGATAGTCTCAACTATGCAACGAGCCCGCCGGCGCCGTTCGCTGACGAGACAGCGTTCGATAACTGGCTCACGAACACAGTCATACCTGAAGCGGAGAAGCTGATCAACGACTATTGTCGCCGCCCAGACTTCTCCGAGCATGCGAATGAAGTGGAGTATTTCGACGGCGATGGTTTCCGCAAATTCGTGATCGTCAGCAAGAAGCCAATCATCGCCGTGAGCAAGCTTGAGTTCGAGATAAACGAGGACACTTGGAACGAGAGACCTGCTTCATACTACAAGATCCAAGGCGACCGCGTCGTCTACAGGACCGTGCTGCCGAAAGGCTTCCAGAATATCCGCGTCACATACAGCTGGGGATTCCCTGAGGTCCCACTCGATGTGAGTTACGCAGCCGCCGAGATAGTCGCCCGCTTCGTTCAGAAGCGCGTGGTCTACAAGATGGGCCCGCTCGTGCGCGTCGAGGACTTCCGCGTCGAACTCGCAAACCCTGACGTTTTCACGGACGATCTCCGCTCGACTCTCGACCACTACCGAAGAGCCATGGCCACAATGGCCTGACATGAGAGGATACGATGATGCACCCAGATGACGAGAGACTGGCGGCAAAAGTCAAGGTGAGGCCGCGAAACGTCAGGGTCTCAGCGCGAGTCTACAGAGCCGCAGAGGGCAGGTGGGTCGATCTCGGTGTGATAGCCACCACCGAGCGTAGAGTTGGAGTCATGATTAAGTTGCGGGAGGTGATCAATCGATGGCTACTGTTCTTACGCAGGTCGGGGAAGAATGGATAGTCGACGTGCTTGACGGCACCGCGCCGGGCACGCAGTACATTGGCTGGGGCACAGGCACAGGAACCGCCTCGAAGTCCGACACCACACTGTTCACCGAGGCATCGGAGGCGAGACAAAGCGCAACTCGCTCGCAACCGGTAGCTGACAAGATCCGCTACGTTGCCACTATGACGGCAGACGGCGCGAAGACCATCACAAACGCCGGTGTCTTGACCGCCTTGACCGCCGGCACCCTGATCATACACGGCGACTTCACCGGGATCCCGCTTCAGCAGAACGACCAGATCCAGTTCACGATCGATATGGAGATCACCTAAGGAGGTGACTCGAAGAATTGGCAATACTAGATGTTGCCAGCGGATTAAGCAGTGTTGCGGCGTCGGGGTATCTCGACATCCAGCCCTCCGGAACCGTGGAATGGGTCATCCATAACATCTACCATGAGTCCGACATCCAACTCGAATACTATGACGGCTCGCTGTCATGCATCTTCGACACAGACCCAGGCGCAGGCGTCTACGCGAAATACGCATTCCACTGCACCAGCGCCCGGCGCATACGAGTCAAGAACACCGCTGCATCGGCGAAGCTGATCGGATACGACGGAATCGTGACGCATACATGATCGTGGTACTGGAGAATATTCGCCCCGGCTCGTTCAATGTCAACGCCGTTGACGCGAAACTTCGCAAGAAGTTTCCGTCCCTGCTCGGCTGGAGTTACGGCTTCCTAGATGATGCTTTGACGCTTGAGTTCCCAAATTCCGAAGTCGAGACCGTCATTGAGGACAAGATCTCCGATGCGCTCTCAAAAGTGAGGGCGGACTATCCGGATGCCAGACACCGCGAGAGCCTACTCAAGGGCGGAGCTGTACGTTGGGCCACCTGAGAGACATACTGGGCGGCCGCAAGGTCGTATCTGTCACGATGCAGACGCCGCAGGAGACACTCGGGTCAGCTGTATATCTTCCCACAAGCGAGCCCGCGACGCCGCAGGTCAGTTACACAGTCGCCAGCGGTGATTTGCCCGCCTTCAATGTTGCGCCGGATAGTAAGAAATGGATGGCGTACATGATTGCCGCGGGGAGCGCCGTCACAGCAGCAACGCTCTACTGGCGAATGAAGAAGAACGGCTCCTCTGTGGCCAACGGCTCCCAAGCTGTGACGGCCGCCTACTACTACACGCAGCACAGTTACTTCTACGATGTGGCAGTAGGTGATGTCCTAGAGATCGCATTATGGTCGAGTGTGACCAACACTAAGTACGACTACAAGGCTTATCAGATTCAACCGACGCGAGTCTTGCCCAAGAACGGGGCGCCGATTCTATCACCCTTCAACATCACGACCCTCACCGCGTATCCAACTTTAACTTCGGGAAACCCAGCGGTATTCAGCACGGTTGGCTTCTATGTCTATCATGATGACGTACAGTTTCTGGAACGTTCGACGACGGTAAGCTTCCGTTCACTACACCCTGGCCTGACATACGGGCTCGGTCGCCTGTACCGCGGAGATATGAACTATCAAAATTCGGGACATGTTATCACAGGCGCTACCTATCGTCCGTACTATTGCAAGCAGTACATCCCCGATGGATTCGTTTTCCGCGCGATGAAGATTTGACTCCTGGTGCCTGACCGGTGACATATAATGCCGGTCTCTGAGTACGGCGAAGCCGTTGCCACATCTCTTGACGAATTAGGCTTTGCCAATGCCAACGGTTTACTCGAAGACGGAAGGATTGCTGCTGCGGCAGGCGCGCAGCTCTACTACAAGTCCCTATCAGTCACCGAGATCGCCACCTCCCTCGTCAAACGCAAGACTAGCAAGACCCTCACTCTCAGTGAGATCGCCAGCTCATCCGTCAAAAGGAAGACCGCCAAAACCTTCAGCCTGACCGAGGCTTCGTCGCCGTCGCTCGCGCGGTCGGCGCTCTTCAAGCGCGGCCTTTCAGTACTTGAATCCGCGGCAGCGTCACTCATCAGACAAGTTGCATTCAAGCGTGTCCTATCCGCTATCGAAGTTGCGGCTACCACGATCGGACGGAAGACATACCGACTCCTCAGCGTCGCCGAGTCCGCAGTTACCGCGCTGCAGAAGAAGACCCTGCTCAGCTTGGTCGTTACGGAAATCTCACCGCTGAGCCTTGCCGCGAAGCGGCTCTACAAGCGCGCCTTGGGCGTAGTCGAATCCGCCGCCGTCACATTGGGTCGAGGTCTCTCGCTGAAACGGGCTTTGTCCGTGGCGGAAGCCACCGTTGCCTCGTTGGTCCGTGAGGCGGCATGGTACCGGACGCTTGCAGTGACCGAGGTCACCATAGCAACGCTGAAACGAAGTATCTCAACGCTCCTCAGCCTTGTCGAGGTCGCATCGATAACCCTGGCACGGAAGGCGACATGGTACCGAACTTTAAGCGTCCTGGAGTCATCCGCCGTCGGCCTGCTCAAGAAAACGATCCTCGCCCTGCTTGTTACCGAGATCTCGAACATTGCGCTCGGGACCAAGCAGCTGCTGAAACGCGTTCTCTCAGCGGTGGAACTTAGCGCCGCCTCGTTGGCTCATCAAGCGATAAGATATCGCTGGCTCATCGCGACAGAAATTGCAGTGCTCGCTCTCGCGCCAACGAGCCTATTCAAACGGCTCCTGTCGGTGAGCGAGATTGCCGTACCCGCTCTGAAGCGGACTACCTCGCGGCTGCTAATCGTCATAGAGGCTGCCTCAATCTCCCTGGCGCGGCAGATACTCTTCAAACGCACGCTCTCAGCGATTGAAACGGCAGCCGCGTCGCTCCTCCATCAACTCACCCTCAAACGAACTCTATCCGTCATGGAGGTCGCATCCGCCAGGATCGAACGGAAGATATCGCGGCTCCTAATCGTCGCGGAATCATCTCTGACATCGCTTGCCCGCACAGCGCTGAGATACCGAAGTCTCATCGTGACAGAAGTCGCGGTTGCTGGCATCGAGCGGAAAATATCGCGTCTCCTGAGCATCGCAGAGTTCTCGTTAGTCGCTCTGCAGAAGAGGGTCGTCATCACGCTCGCTCTGGGAGAACTCTCAGTCCTTACGCTTGGAGCGAGGGGTCTGTTCAAGCGTGTTCTCTCGGTGATTGAGTTCGCGTCGCTCGCTCGCAAGTTGGCAATCTACCGCAGGCTGACGGTCACAGAGATCACGGTAGCCTCCCTCAGCCGGATCAAGAAACTTTTCCGAACGCTAACAGCCGCCGCCGTCACGATTGCCATACTCGCCCGAAGTGCAGCGCTTCATATCCTCATATCCACGAGCGCCATCGCGCTCGCAGCGGTCACGCGAAAGATCACAAAAACTCTATCCCTCACTTCCTCGACACTGGAAGCGCTTGCCACCAGGCAGCTGCTGAAACGAGCCTTCACACTCACCATGACAACGATCACAAACATCGTCTATCGACAACTTCTGCGACGCGCACTGAATGTCACCGCCCAGGCTGTAGTCGCCGTTGCGCTGACTTTCATAGGCGCCTTACGGGCGATCATTCGCCTGCTGGCGCAGGTTCTAGGTCTCGGAATGACTGGCGAGCAGTTGGGCGTTAGCTTAACCGCGAGCCAGTACGGCCTCACATTGAGATATGAAAAAGAATAGGGGCTGCTGGCACCCGTGCCAAACCTGGGGGAAACCGTCAGGATCCTGGCGTCCATCACCGACTACGATGGCGAAGCCATGAACCCTGACACGCAAGAGGTTAAGGTGTACGATCCAAGCGGCGCGCTGAAACATACAGAGACATCGCCGACCAAGAAGGCCGACGGTATCTACTATGTGCTTTACACGTTTCCAGGCGACGGCGCTGTAGGCAACTGGACCGTCAACTGGAAAATTGTCAAGTGGAACGCGGTGCGGTCACGACGTCTTTCGGTTCCGGTGACGAGCGCCTAGCAGGTCGGATGTCCGAGCGGTGACTGATGAGACGACATCTCAAGCAACATTCTCGAGACGAAATTCAGAGCCAGGGTCGGACTCGCTGAGAAACTTCTCAAATCTGTCTCTAGCTTGCTCGATGGTCAGACCCCGTGCTAGCAAGACGAGACCTGAGTAGCCCCCGTAAAGGTCGAACAATCTCTCGCTCATACTCGGTCATCAGAATAAACGCCCCGGCAAGACAAAAGGATATGGATAGATGGGACGAGCCCTGATGCGCCTCTTCACGGTCATTAGGCATTCAACATTTGAGCGCCGTCTCTACGGCCAAGGTGAAGTCAAAGAAGCGAATGTTACACATTTGGAGATACGGTTCAGCCCTGACGGCTTCCCGAAGCTCCCGCAGCGCTCGTTCGTGATGCCTTGTCGCTCTCTATGCGGCTTCGACCTCAAACGCGTACACTGGACCTGTCTCTTCACCTGCCGTTACAGGCGAATCCATGTGAAACAAATCCCGCCTCTGAACGAGCTTCAAGGCATCTATCGCCTCTACATCCTCAAGAAACGCCGTTTCGCGGCCGCGAAAGATGCGCTGCTGCGGAAGATCCTCTTGCCGCTCGCGGAAGCCTGCGCGAACTAGAGAGACCTTTCGAGGCGAATGACGAAGTATTCTACGATGCCTGTGGCAACGAGAATCGTTGTAGCTATGACGACTCGATAGGACGATGATACAGGACCTGGCAGTGAGAGGGCTGCCCATGCGAATAGTAGCATGACGATAGCCAGAGTTCCTTGAAGAAGCCGCCACGATAATTTCTGAAAGGTTGCTGAGATTTCGGCGAATGTATCCTCGATGATTTCGGTCCAGCCCAAATTAGTCGCTAGCCCGTGAAATCTTGGCGAGCAGATTCTTGAAATCCGGGTGATCTCTAAGAGCAGCTTGAACGTTGGGATCTTTCAGGAGTTGGTCGGCCCAAGCGTTGAGCGCTTGCCAGAGATTCGTCATTGAATCATAAACTGCTTCGAGTAGCGGTTTCACTTGTCTGAGAAACTCCTCGTGCTCTGCCGGGGTTAGTTTTCTCCCCACATTTCGGCCTCCCGTACTGTCAAGAGAGGATGGTCATGTCTCGCCCATTCGGATAAGGCTTGTCCAGTGAATGAACGATGACCGATCAGACTACGCCTCGTGAGAGCGTACGCGCCGCATTCAAGACCGTGCTTGACGCCGCGAACCTAGGCGTCACAGTCTACGATCGACGAGCCTCCGAGGGTGAAGAGCAACGGAGTGTCGTTCTCACCGTAGTTTCGGGGTCGAATCGCAGCCCAGGCGTGGGCTTGCGTAAGAGCACGAGCAAGCGCGGGCTCGAGGAGTGGTTCAGGCTCCAAGTCGACTGCTACTATGACGACGAAACCGAGGTCGGCAAGCTGGCCGATAAGGTGGAGCAGGCGCTAATGGATGCGATCGACACCCTGCGAGCCACCCACGATATCCATGACCTGCGAAAGGTTATGGACACGGACTCGGTCCCAGCGGGGGCTACGGTGGGTAGCACGCTGACCCGCGTCCTGATGGACTTCACATTCTACACGCACCGCGAGTTGACAGCCTAATGCCCGGTTGGTCCGTTCAGGTCCTTGAAAACACGGTCACGCCTCTACTCGATAAGGTTGCCTCGCAACTTCAGGAGGCTGACCGTCTTAGTCTACAGTTCGGCGCGACCGCAGATTACGCACCGTTTGTTGAATTTGGTACATCCCGCATGGTAGCGAGGAGTTTCATCCGGGCCTCTCTGGACGCAAACCAAGAGAGGATACTTGACGCAATCCTGACCGGGGCTGTGAATGGAAGTATGCTTCAAGAGTTAGAAGTTTTGGGACAAGTGCTAGAGGACTACGCCAAGAGCATCGTAGTAGTCCGCACGGGATATCTACGGAGCACGATCTTCCATCAGGTAAGTTGACGCATCATAGTCATGCCCTATTTGTTTCCATAATGTGGGGTCGGGTTGAGTTCTCGCAGACCAGCGGGAACGCTCGTCGAGCATGACCAGCCCGTCACCCATTTTCTCGGTCACAGCCTCATCGGGCTGCAAGAGCCTGAGAGGTTTTGACGAATCGAACAGGAGGAATGTGGAAAATTGGTCAAGTACGATGCTGACGAAGTTGATGTCCGCATAGGCACCAGCGCTGCAAACGTTGGCTCGGCGCCAGCGCTAACGAACCTTCAGAGCGTCGAGTACGACCCCGGCCAAACCTTCGACCAGCCCGCGGTCGGCATTGGTTCGCGGCAAACTGAAGTCCATGAGAAGCTGATCAAGCCGAAGGGCACCCTGAAGCGGTGGCATGATGAGGTCGCGGTCGTCTGCGGCGGCACGGGCACGCTCGAGAAGAATGTTGGCGCCTTCACGACGGGAGCATTGACGCCGCTGTACATAGAGATCAAGAACAAGACCACGAACAAGAAGGTTACGCTCGCGAAGTGCATGGGCCCGTACGCGAAGACCTTGGACAGCCCGGAAGGCTACATTGAGGAAACCTGGGACTTCTTCTTCGAAAGCCTAAGCGAATCCGAGAGCTGATTCGAGCAGCCTCGGCTGGAAGAATGAAGATTGGAGACTGAAGATTATGAAAACAAGATCCCCGACCAGACCGGAGACTGAACCCTCTATTTCTTCCAATGCTAGTCCCCCCAGCGGTAGCGAGGCCGGCGGTGAGCCCTTCGCCTCGCTGGGACTGATCATCAGTTGCCGACCAAGCGATGTCGACCTAATCTGTAGAGTCATCCAAGCCTGCGGCGGCAAGCTGGTTTTTCAAACCACCACTAACGGCTCCCTGTTCGTCTTGCGTGAGGCTCAGATCGAGCGGATCCTGCAAGGTGACCTCAGCGAACTCGTTGAGATCATGAAGAAGAAAGAGAGGAGGAGTGAGAAGTGAGCACAGAAGAGAGAAGAAAGGAGATCCAACAAATTCGTGAAGAACACAAACATCTCGCAGAAAAACTGGTCCTCGGCACCGAATACTCCGAGACATTGACGGTCTACGGAAAGGACAGGCAACCGCATGAAGTCACCGTGCACGCGTTGAGCGACGGTGAGTTCCTCGCAGCTGCCAAGGAAGCTCACGCTAACTTAGCCGACTTGAAAGGCCCTGAAACGATCTTGGCCAACATGGACCTGATGATGCTTCTGGCCGCGAAATCAACGCGTATCCCTGACATTCGCGACCAACTAATCCAAGGTGAAACCTACAAAATCGCTAGGAAAGCGCTGGAGATCTCGCAGCCCCCAAAATCCTAGACCGGTTCACACGCGGCGTCTATTCGGCGCCGCTGGAAGTTCTCACAGCGCACTTCCATCTGACATTCGACCAGATCCGAGCGTTGACGCCGCTCCAGAAAGCCTGGCTGCTGAAAGTCTACTCGAAACCGACGCGAAAATGAGGCGTGATTCTTCTTGCGACTGTTCCTCGCAGCAGACCTAGCCTTGGCGCTGAAGGTGAGATGAGATGGTTGAGGCCGTCCTGAGTTATGTCATCAAGGCGATCGACGAAGCCTCAAGTGTGATGGACAAGGTCAAGGCTAGCGTAGGCATTCTAGGCACAAGCCTCGGCGAGCTCGGCGGCGGCTTCGAATCCGTCGGCTCAATCATGACCGGGTTCGCAGGTGCAGGCGTAGTAGGCGCCGTCTCCGCGGGGATTGGTGAAGTCATCCAGGGTCTCAAATGGTCGGTCGGTCAGGCTGCTGAAGCGGAGCAAGCGATCAAGAATCTCTCCGTCGCCGTCGAAAAATCAGGCACCAGCTGGGAGTCCGTCAAGGAGGGCACACTCTCCGCTCTCTCTGAGTTGCAGAAGTTCACCGTTTACTCAGATGAGCAGCTCGCGGGCGCGCTTCAGCGTTTGCTCACTTTCGGCATGTCATACGATGAGGCGATGAAGGCGCTTGGAACCGCGACTGATCTAGCGGCCGCAAAGAACATGGATCTTCAGAGCGCCGCCGACCTCGTCGGAAAGGCGTTCATGGGTAACACAGGCATCCTCCAGCGGTACGGCATCGACATTACAACGAGCAAAGAAGCCACCGCCGCAATGAAGGAAGCTGTCGACGCGATCACGGGCTCACTCAAGACGGCGGGGTCTGATGCGCTGGCGCCATTCGCGGATGTCCTCGGCGAAGCTGGCGTCGCGCTCACGGACTCAGAGGGGAAGACGCGAAAGTTCAAAGATGTCGCGCAGGAGCTGATCGGTGCCTTCCAGAGCGGACAGGTTGACGCGGAAAGCTTCTCACAGGTCATGTCAGCGCTCGGCGTCTCAATCGACGCGTCGAAACTGAAGGCCGCTGACTTCCCCGCCGTCATGTCCGCGCTGAACGAGCAGTTCGGCGGCACCGCCCAAGAGCAGGCCAAGACCTATGCGGGCATCCAGGAACGCTTCAAGAATGCGGTCAGTGACCTTGGCGAGAAAGTTGGCGGTATTCTCCTTCCCGCTCTCTCGGGTATCACGGAGGCCATGATCCCAGTCGCGGACTGGTTCGGGAAAGGAGTTGACGCCGTCCAGGCCTGGATCACTGAAGTCGGTAAGATGCCTGAGGTCAAGGGATTCGTGGACGCCGCCGGCTCAGCGTTAGAAGGATTCTGGAAGTATCTCGAAGATGTAGGAAAATTCATCCAAGACACGTTCGGGCCTGTCCTGCAAGAGCTCTGGGCGGCCTTCAAGGACCTCTGGGATGCGCTGTCACCGATCGGCGAAGCATTCTCGGAGATTCTCGGCATCTTCGGTGAAGGCACGGAAGGCATCGACCTGCTCAAAGCTGCGGTGATGGCTATCGCCTTCGAGATCAGAGGCTTCGCTGAGATCATCAAAGCGATCGCGCCGTATGTTCGCGAGTTCGCGGAGGCCTTCAAGGCCGCGGTAGATTTCATCGCGCCAATTCTCGGGCAGATCAAAGACGCGATAGTGGGCTTCCTAGACGCTCTCAAGAACGCGTTTCAGGGCTTCTACAACTGGCTTGTCGGCGGCTCGCTCTGGATGGATATGTGGAATCAACTGCTAAGCGTGGCGAGCGAGCTCATAGGAAAACTTCTCGGCGACTTGGGATCCAAACTCTTCGAGCCCATGAAGAATGCTTTCACGGGAGCGATGCAGGCGGTTGGAGAGCTCTGGGACAAAGGCTGGCAGGCAGCTCAAACAGCCTTCGGGACCGTCAGCGAGCAAATCAAGACAGGTATCACGGATTTTCTGGATTCAACGAAGACCACGGTCACCGCAGGTATCGACAGCATCAGAATGAACTGGGAAACGGGTTGGAACGCGGTTCAAACGGCCTTCAACACAGTCACCGACCAAATCCAGACAGACCTGAACATGAAATTTGAGACGATGAAATCCTTCGTGCAAGCGAACTTGGGCGAATACGCTCCTATCGCCACAAACGCCCTCACAGCGATGCAGGCCGCGATGAACGCAGTCACGGCCCTGGTTCACGGTGACTGGCAAGGTTTTCTGACGAATATGAAGACGGCACTTGACTCGTTCTGGGCCGCAGTTCAAGCCGCCACCTCCGCAGCCTTCGCGGCGCTTCAAGCCGCGTTCTCATCGTCGATGAGCGCCCTTCAGGGTATCTTGAGCGGCGCCATCAGCGCCATGCAGAGCGCATGGGGCGCATTCACTTCTTGGTTAAGTTCGAGCATTGCTGCCGCTCAATCCGCTGTCCAGTCCGCGGCGGCATCGGTCTCTTCCACACTGTCGAGTATGCAGAGCGCGGCTGCATCTGCAGGACAGTACATCAGCAACGCGATCACGGGAGCGTATAACACAATTGCGAGCGGCGCGTCTGATCTGTGGAAGTGGCTCACAGGCGGTTCAGTCTGGACAGACATGCTTAATGAGATGCAGTCGGAGACCGCCGCGGCGCTCGGGAACATCGTCGGCGATTTCCAAGGCGCCTTCGATAGCATTGCGATATCTGCGCCCGAGTTCGCCGGATATAGGGCTGACGGCTATGAGGCGCCAGCTACGGCGCCCGCGCTTGCAGCGCCTCTCCAGACTTCCGTCACGGTCCCCGTGCAGGTACAGATTGACGGCGCAACCGTCACACGCACGATTGAAACACGGCTAATCAGGAACCGACGCGCCAGAGGAGGCTACTGAGATGCCGCTGACGCGAACCACTCAAGGCCTCATCTGCTTCGATGAGCTCGATTCGTCAACAGGGTGGACGTTTCGGAACTATGACGGGGGAAGTTTCACGCTTGATACTTCAATCAAGAAGAGCGGCTCAGCCAGCTTCCAAGACCGCGTACTCGCCTATTCGTCTGGCTGGAAACGGTGCATGATGTGCAAGAATCTTGACCTCGCCTCCACATCCGGAAGGCGTGTCCATGTCTGGCATAGGGTCTACAAGTACAAGGCATCCAGCTGGTCTGCCATACCATTCCGTATCGCAGTCAGTGAAAGCAATTGGTACACCGCGCAGTGGAATTGTGACGGAGCGAGCGGTTCAGGAGGCGGACTGCCGCCGGTCTTCGAAGACTGGCATGAAGATACTGGAACCATCCCAGACTCTATCACGGGCATCCAATACTGTGGTGTCGCATGGGTTCAAGGACTATACGAGGGAGACCCGCCCGTAACGGATGTTACATGCTGGGCTGATCATCTCGTAATCTGTCTGAACGATAATGTCACTATAACGAGCCTGATTCCAGGTCAGAAAGTGGAGCTGTACCGTGCAAGTGACAACGTGAAGATCGGCGAAGCCACCTGTCAGCCTGGCGAGACGTCGGTATCGATCAGTATCAACGGTCAGCTTTTCCCGTTGCAGCTCTACGCGAAAATCTACGGCACTGACGGAGTAACCCTCATCGAGACGACGCTCGCGTATGAGATGTGCGGCGGCGATGTCTGGGAGTGGTACTCCGGCACAGGGCCTCTCACCGTTGTCAGCGATGTCTTCGTTATTTATCGTCAGGCAGCGGCCGGAACGCCGAAGACGGCAAATATCACTGCAACGCTCAAGACCAACGGAGGAGCGCCGTATCCTGGCAAGACTGTTTACTTCTCAACAACGCTGGGCACCGTGAACCCCACATCGGACGGGACGGATTCGAATGGTCAAGCTCACACCCAACTGACGGGCACGACGCATGGCGTCGCGGTTGTGCGGGCTGAATGGCTCGGCGACAGTAACGCGGTGGCGGCGACGGCGCACTGCATGGTTCACATCTTCTATGAGGCTGAGGCTGGAGATTCAGGGAAGGACTTCCAGTTCTACTGTGAAGGAATCGAGTACTTCTACTGCACGGGCCGGTACACGTTCAATGAAGAAGGCGAGACGGATAGTTTCGAGGTCGAGATCCCCGAGTGGCTTGGCACGATCACGAAGAACGGACTTGTCAGCATCTACAGGAGAGGAGTCAAGGAGTTTGCAGGAGTTCTGAAACACCATAACCGGTCGCTTGCTTCCACACGCGTCGTCCTAAGCGGCTCAGATGTCTCCATCCTGCTTGACACCCGAGTCGTTGAACTCAAAATGTATGAGACCAAGACGGCCGATTATATGATCAATGACCTGTTGACCACGTACCAGTCTGGGATAACGCCTGGGTCACTTGCAGCCTATCCGAACACTCTCTATGTTACGATTGACACCGAATCTCTCCTGAAGGCTATCACACGCATAGTCGACCAGGTCGGCTGGCTCTTTCGCGTCAACCATGACCGGACGCTCGACTTTGCGGATAACTTCACAGGCGGCGCGACGGCCGCCGTCTTCATCGAGGACGACAACATCTTCGATATTGACAGAGACGAGGACTATTTCGCGGTGAAGAATTGGATTCGGATGAAAGGCGACGGTATCACAAGCATGAAGCAGGACTCCGTCAAGATCCAGCAGCAGAGCCTCCTACAGGGACCGGCTTACCAGAAGAAGATCAGCGACCAAGCCACACTCGACATCGCATGTCAGGCCGAGCTTGATCTTAAGAAAGAAGTCGCCGAAACGATCGCCCTTCTAGTTCTAGACGATTACCCAGTTGGTACATACGGTTGCGAGGATCAAGTCACCGTTGAATCTCCCACGGTCGGGCTTTCCGGCTATTACACGGTCAAGAGCATTGAACGCGATATGACGGACGCGGACTTCGCTTGCCTTGAACTGTCAAATCGCTCGATCGAGTACTGGGAGCTTGATGAAGCCTACAGACGCATGACGAAGGATGTCTCAGTCTAGAGCGAGCGTGAGCGATGTTGGTGAAGTTTGGAATCTTGACGCTACCGCACGTGCTTTCCGTTGAGGAGGAAACGACCAGGACGGTCATTGAGAAAGACATCCCTGGGCGAGAGTTTCCATACCGTCGAGACCGCGGCGGCATGGGCAAGCGGTTCACTCTCGCGGGAGAGATAAGAGGCGACGTTGAGCTGATGCGGGACAAGATCGCTAGACTGGCCGACGGTGTCGCGCGAACACTTGACTTCGAGCTGACCGCCTTGGTGACGGGCGCGGAATGGTCGGCCCTGGAGAAAGCGCTCCGGTATGAGACAGGTCCGACTTGGACGGACGACACGGATGAGGCCGAGTCGCCTGGCGGGACGCCTTTCACGCTTCTCGGCGCCGCGTCGGACTATTTCTACTTCGGCCATCGTGAGCGTTTGAATACGCTCTACTTTGACCTCCAAACATTAGGGAGCTATGGCGCGCGCACTTGGGAGTACTCGAAAGGCAACGGGTCCTGGGGAACGCTTGCTCTCACAAGCGACGGCACAAACGGTTTCTCACAAGACGGCACCGTTGTTTTCTCTCCACCTTCGGACTGGAAACAGGATACAGTGAACTCAATCGCTGACAAGTTCTGGATTCGCGTCAAGGTCGCGTCGGTCACAACGGCGGCGACCGTGAACCAGGTCAAAGTCAGCTTGGTCTACAATTGTCTATTGCTTTCGCCCAGATTCGGCCGCGCTGTCGAGAACCCCTACAGGATTCCGTACGAGTTGACGTTCGCACAGCAGGAAAATCCCTAGGCTGCCTTCCGCTGCTTTCTCTTCAGCGCAACCACCCCTAGCGTGAGCGCTGTCGCCGCGATGATTGTGGGCCACGGGAACTCGGGAACGCTTGTGATACCCGCGTTCATGCTTTCCGCAATCAGAGTGCAGTGGGCGATTTTGCTGGTTCGTTCATCGCTTGGGATCGTCATCTTGAATGGATACCTTGCGCCGGCAGGAGCATCGCGTGGATCGGTTAGAGGGTGACCTGAAGACCACGAATAGCCCCCGGATCCTGATGACCGCAAGCCTGGGAGGCGTCGTGAATGCTGCCTGCGCTGAGGACGAGGCAGGCTATTGTTCCGTGAGTTCGCTGTTTTCTGCGAAAACCAACAGCCGCCAGAACGCTGTCTGCGCCTACCGCGAGCGCTTGCAGTCATGCGGCTCGGAATCTGATTCAGCCTGTAGGAGGAGTCTGCTCGAAGGATATTGATATCAGGAAGTCTCCAGAGAAGGAAACGGTTAGCTGCTGCCGCGTGCCAGGTGCGCAACTAGGTGGATCGGGAAACCTGAACTGCTCTAGAGCCTTTCTCCTGCTCGCTCTTGCAGTAGTTTCGCTTCCCTATGCCTTCGCTGCGGTAGAACCTCTCTACGTTACGGTCTATGTCGACAGGGCCATCGTCGACATGGAAGTCTTGCTGAATATCCGCGGAAATGTTACCGGACTGAACCAGTCTGCTGTGGCTCTTGCATCTGTCTCTATACAAGTCAACGATCCACATGAGAATAGTCTGCACATTGCGCTGGTTTATTCGGACAAGAGCGGGGGATATTCTGATACGTTTCAATTACCAAGTGTCCGGCCCGCAGGCGACTACGCGATCTATGTGACAGCGAGGAAGCCAGGGTTTCAAAGTGCATACGCAAAACTGGCATTCTCGGTTGGTACTCCTTTCAGCATCGACATATCTCCCGCATCCGTCACGGTCGCACAAGGGAGGAACGCTACCTTCAGAATAATGCTGGAAAGCGGCGGTCCAAGCTCCTCTCCTGTGTATGTCCAGGTGGTTGGTCTCCCGGCGCATGTCTCATACAGCCTAAGCTCCAGCATCCTGACCCTTTCCTCAGCTGTCACGTTGACGGTTGAGACGTCTGAGCAAGCGGCCCCCGGCTCCTACAACTTGACCATCATCGGCACGTCAAGCCAAGCAGAGACGAGAGCCAAAGTTGAGATCATAATCTTAGAGAGAGTGACGCCCGGACAGCCCATATGGGCAGCACTTCTGGCGGCGGCAGCGGTCCTAGCGGTCATAATAATCTACAGACGTAGGGTGATGAGGAAGAGGCCGCCCAGTCCTGAACCAGCCACAGCAAAGCACTTGGAAGGACTGACGCTCACTTCCTCGACTCTTCTGTCTCTTCCAGACCATCTTAGAAGAACCGCCATCATTGTACGCGAGCTTGGGGAGGCTAACGCTGTCCAAGTTGCCGCTCGTTCTGGCAGAGCAAGGGCTGCAGAGAGTGACTACCTGAACCAACTCGCGCGAATGGGCCTTGTGAAGAAGAAACAAAGGGGCAGAGAATCGTACTTCAGCGCGGAGTGAAGTCGCGACTGGATCTTCAGCCTTCGACTCGAAGTGTATCTCTGTAGCACACACACAGCAGTTAAATTCACCACTGTCGAGCAGTAGGCAAGGTCCTCCAAGTGCGCAAGCTATGGATGACTGTGGTGCTGCTGTCCACCTGCGTCATCTGCATAGTTGTTCCAATGTATGCCGAAGGCCTAACTGGTGTAGCAACCAACGAGACCACACCCGTAACATCCACGGTGATAGGAACGAATTCACCGAACGTGACGGGCCCAGGCGGTGATTTCTATCTCAAAGCGGACCCACCAGCAGAAACGATTCATCACTTGAACGCAAAAACCAGATCAGCGACCTACTCTGTCAAAGTGACTGCACTTTCGGAATTCCGCAGTGAAGTCGCGCTTTCCGTGACGAGCTTGCCTCCAACTTGTATAGCGTTCTTCAACCCAGAAAAGGCAGTACCGAACCCCGTCTTCTCATCCGTCCTGAAGATCGTCGTGCCACCCACTACACCCGCAGGGATATACGCGCTCAAGATAATCGGGTTGAGTGCCAAAAGTGTCCACTATGCATCCACAACATTGATCGTCGAAGGAGAACCAAGCCCCTCCACGGCCACCACAGCACAGACGACCTATGTGACAACAACGGGAAAGCTGAAGGTTTCAGTAACAACAGACGAAGAAAGCTACGTCGCTGGCGATGATGTAGCGATCTCAGGCTACGTGAGACTAGGGTCAGGGGTTTCGGCGGCAGGCGCAAGCCTCTCGTTGCGTGTCTTAGAGCCGGATGGTCATGAGCTTGACGGAGCAAATCTGCAGACCAATGATGATGGACGCTTTGCTGAGAACTTCACTCTGCCGTCAACCGCTGCAAACGGGACATATACAGTCTACGCCACCGCGAGCATGTTAGGCTACAAGGAGACACTGACTGGGGATACCTTCACGGTTGGGCTCAGCAATATGCCAAGCGTTCACACAGTCCAAGTTGCTGTAACCATGCTCAACGGTACGCTCTCATCCGAATTTCGTCCCGGAGAGACCGTCGCCGTCAGGGCTGCGGTGAATAGCACGGGCGCCGACCTAGTTGGCGGAAACACGTGGATTGAGATATTCGACCCCGACAATAGTCCGATTACTCTCGTTGATGTGGCCGTAACAATCCACTCCGGAGAACAGCTGGGCGTAGGTGTCTACGTGACACTAGCATCAGATGCAAAGACTGGAATCTACACCGCCAGGATTCTCGTCTCGGACCGTCCGATCGTGGAGGGAGGCTGGTTCCTCAGCAGCGAAGAGACAGCCTTCCTAGTGACCTAAGAAACCGGAGCGACAACGACGACAACAACCTAACTGATATCCTAAGCGACGGAAACAAGCACACCAGAAAACGCATCTGAAACAACCTCTACGATATCTGAAACCGGTTAGAGCACATCAAGTACCGCCTAGATCACGACCGCAATCAGTTCTGATTTGTATCCTCGGCGGCATGGGCATGATGTCAGGCACGTCCATTTTGGGATTCCCAATCGTCTCAGCAAAGAGAAGCCTCGTCCTATTGGTCACTGCAGCTTATCAAGGCTGTCTGGGCTGAGATCGGGGCAACCTGTTGTTCCGGGAACGCGAAGAACACTCCAGACGGCAGTTCAGCTTGAAGAGTTTTCTACATTGTTCCCCGTTTTCAAATTCAAACCCCCGTGATGGCCTGGAAATGACAGAGATCGTGTTAGACAGCTATCCGATATTGCCCCGCGTTTTGAAATCCGAACAGGTCTATTAACACAGAAATGACAATTTTGGGCCCTTTCAACGCGGTCTAAGAGTGAATGGCTAAGCATCTTGTACGGGGAACCAATTCTGCGTAGCACATGTAACACGATGCAACATTAAATAATGCTCCCGCGCTCAAACAATGACGCGTGCTTCAAGTTGACCGCTCGTAGGGTTAGCTCCGCATACCTAGTGGTGCTGCTCCTCTCATCGGTCCTGATATCCATCTTGTCGGTTGCTGGTCCGACCCCCGTTCAAGGAGGAACGTATGACATCACGGTATCCAATCTGGCTTTTCTGCCGGACCGCGGCCCGCCAGGTACGTGGGTGACCTTTAGTGCAACCCTCAACAAGACCTTCACCACATCTCCTCCGGCTTGTTCTCTGACGGCAAGTAGCCCGAACTTCTTCTCGGCCACGCCGACTTGCACGGTGTCTGGAAACGCCATACTTGGATCCTTCCGGGTGAGAGCGCCGGAGCTGATTTCGTCGACGTACCAGTTGCCCGGCCTTAGGTACAACGTCACTCTCGCACTTACGTACACTAGCGGCGGCATCACCTACTACTACACACTGAGCGGCACTACCTGGCGAACGTTTACCGTCACGCCGAAGATCGGGTTGTCTCTGAATAGTGCCACGGCGCAGCCTTGGCCCTCGTCTGTTATCGCAATGTCGACGCAGACCGTGTATGTGCACGGTTGGGGCTACAATGCGTCATCCACATTCTGCGAGTTCAGGAACGCGACTGCAGGTGGAGCCGCGTTTATTGGAGGCGCCAACCCGCTGGCAACGAGCCCGTCATGCTCGATCGCCGCGGGGGAGTTGACGGGGCAATTCACGCTAATCAGAGGTGCGGGGAGCACAGTAACGATAAACGCTACAGGTAACTTCCTGAAGGAAAACGCGACTGGAACCCTGAGTATCACCGCCGGCGCCGCGGTACAGGCGACCCCTAATATCGGAACACCGGGCATCGAGGTTACCATTACAGGCATCGGCTACGCCTTGGCCGACGACTCGTGCACTGTCTCGTACACTGCAAATAGGACTGGCGCAGGAACACTCTACACGGGTTTCACCTCGCCATGTACCCTTGCCCCGGTCGGTAGCTGGAAGCAACCTACCGTCAAGTTCAGAATTGCAGACACGGCAACTGCAAGTACTGCGTACTTCGTCAAGATTATAGGATTCCAGGGGGCCATCCAAACCGATTATGCAAACACTACTCTTAGAGTCACCACATTTCCTGCAATAACGCTCACGCCATCATCCGGCCCGCCAGGAACAACTGTAGCCATCGCGAGCACAGTCAAATTCAGTCCGGCATCAGCCGGGATTTGCACGGTAACTTCCACGCCGTCAAGCCCGGCGCTGATCGCTTCGTCTGTGTGTCTGATTGATGCGACCGGCGGCCTAGTAACTGGATCAACTTTTGTGGTCGCGGGCACGGCAGTGGGAGGCTACGCAGTCAAGGTCACTGGAAGCCAAGGTGATTATGCCGCAAGTGTATTCACCGCCACAACAAGACCCACCATAACTCTCTTGCCGGACAGCGGAAGCGGTGGAGACGCAATAGCAGTCAACGGCCTCAACTTCAACCCGGGGGACACAGCTTGCACGATCACGCCAAAGAACACAACCGTGAACGCCATACAGAGTTGGTCATGTTCTGTTCCATCGGCTGGGCACGTTTCTGGCTCCTTTGTCGTGAAGACTTCCGACGCGCCCGCGGGAATCTATAACATCACGGTGAACGGAAACACGGGTGACAAGGCAAGCGCCAATTTCACGGTGAGACCGAAGATCACGTTGACTCCCGGTTCCGTGGCGAACCCGGCACGTGTAGGGCAGAACGTGACCATCTCAGGTAGCAACTTCGCGGCAGGTGACGTGAACCTTGCATGCACCGTCATTTCAATTCCTTCAGGGGCAATCAACACTACCCTAGCACTACCGTACTCTCGCCCTCCGGTTTGCAGAATCGATTCCCACTATATGCTGACTTTGAATAGTTCATTAATCGTCGCATCGAATCCGCCTCTGACTTCGTACACGATCACGGTCACGGGCGGCGGGACTGCGGGGGCCCAAGCTTCAACCACATTGAACATTGTTCCGCGTACGGTAATTGTGTCACCTGATCGTGGACCACGTGGTTCCGCTGTGACTGTCTCTGGTACCGGCTTCAGCCTCATTGACACCAGCTGCACGATTAGAGGCTCCCGCAATTTCATCACGTCCACCCCTATACCCTGCTCAATAACGGGCGGCATCATCAGAGGCACAATCATGGTGAACAGCTCGGCATTGTTCGATCCGGGTTACTATGTTGTGAACGTCACAGGATACCCGATTGGTGACTGGCAGATCGCAAACTTCCTCGTCACTCCTGGTATCACTCTATCCCTTACCTCCGGACGGCCTGGTACGGTCGTGACAATCTCCGGCTCCGGCTTCGCTGATGGGGACACAGGTTGTGGAATCTCCTCGTCACCGAGCGGCCTCATCTCCAACCCGTCGTGTGCAATATCCTCACCTAGTGGCACAATGTCTGGGGCTTTCACCGTCGCGGCTATGGCAGCGAGCGGTGTCTACCAAGTCATAGTCACGGGAACGCCTACACTCGACGCGGGCAACGCAACGTTCACCGTTCCTCCACGATCGACGCTGACCTTGAATCCCATCTTAGGCCCAGCGGGCACACCTGTCTCAGCTTTGGGGGAGAACTATCAGGGAACCACATGTCTCCTGTCCGCCCCAGGACTCTTCACTTCCCAGTCCTGCGTGATCGCGGGCGGTTCCCTCACAGGAAGCTTCACCGTGGCACCAGCAGCGCTTCCTGGCACCGTCTACACAGTTACAGCTGATACAAACGCAGGCCCGACCGATTCAGCTAGCGCAACATTCTCTGTTATCACCGGCCCTGTCGGCACTTTGACGCTGACCCCCACATCGGGCCTGAGAGGAACCGTGGTTGTCGGGACGGCCAGTGGGTTCGCGACCGACACCGCATGTATACTCACCTCTTCCCCGGCGGGGGTCCTGTCTTCGTCGTCCTGCACTATCGCCGGAGCCGGAAATGTGAACGTCGGATTCACAGTGGCAGCAACTGCCCTCGCGGGAACATACACAATCCTTGCAGTTGGGAATACAGGAAAATCAGCCGCGGGGGACTTCACAGTCACTGCCCCACCGATTACCATGACGCTGAATCCAACATCAGGCCCAGTAGGGACTGCGGTCACCGTTTCCGGCTCGGGCTACGCCGGCGCCACGTGTGCTTTCTCGTCTACGCCGTCGGGCCTATTCACTTCGGCAACCTGCTCGATATCCGGCGGCACCCTTAGCGGAGGATTCACAGTTGCTTCAGGGGCTACTGGCGGCTATACGGTAACGGTCGAAACGGACATCGCTGAATCGAAGACTGCGACGTTCAATGTCGAGGGGCCAACCCTGACTTTGAATCCAACTTCAGGTCCTGGGGGAACTGTCGTGACCGTCTCTGGATCGAACTATGGAGGCGCATCATGTGCGCTGTCGTCTACACCGTCAGGCCTCTTCACGTCGTCGTCATGCTCTATCACGGGTGGCACTCTGAGCGGAGGATTCACAGTTGTCTCGAGCGCGACTGTCGGCAGCTACACGGTGAGGGTCGGGACGGACATTGGCGAATTGATGACTCGTACGTTCACTGTCACGACTGGGTCGACCTTCAGCTTGAGTCCAGATGAAGGACTCCCTGGGACTGTGGTCACCGGTTCAGGTGTGGGATACGCGGGCACCGGAACGTGTACGCTCTCGTCTACACCTTCGGGCCTCCTCAGCTCTCCGTCATGCACAGTCTCAGCAGGCACGCTGACAGCGGGGTTCACCGTTGCTTCAAGTGCGGCTGCAGGCAGCTATATCGTGACAGTTACGACGAACGTGGCGGCTGACACAAAGACGGCAACGTTCACGGTCACTTTGCCTGGCCCGACTCTCACTTTGAGTCCCGCATCAGGCCGTGCTGGGACTGCTGTCTCGGCTTCGGGCTCGAACTATGTGGGCACCACATGCACACTGTCATCTTCACCGTCAGGCCTCTTCACGTCGTCGTCATGCTCCATCTCGGGTCGCTCATTGACTGGGGGCTTCACGGTTGCTTCAGGCGCCTCTGCTGGAAGCTACACGGTGAGGGTGACGACGAACGTGGCGGGTGAGACAGCGTCGGTGGCGTTCACTGTTACGGGGCTGAGGCCTTGCATAATTGCAACTGCGACGTTTGGCTCGGAAGTGTCGTGGGCTGTGCAGTTCTTGCGCAACTTTAGGGACGGACTTGTGCTCTCGACGAGGGCGGGTTCGGCGTTCATGGATGTCTTCAACGCTTGGTACTATTCTTTCAGCCCGTCCGTGGCTGGGTTGATCGCGGGCAATGACCCTCTCCGCGCCACCGTCAGGGTGATACTCTACCCGCTCCTAGGCGTGCTGGGCATCAGCGCATTGACGTACTCAGTATTCAGCGGCGCGCCTGAGTTCGCTGTCGTGATGGCTGGACTCGTCGCGAGCTCGATGATAGGCCTCGTCTACCTGACCCTGCCAGCATTCGTCGCGATGAGGGAGCTGGTGAAGAGAAGAAGGATCCGAATCACCAGCCTGGCAAAGGTGTCTCTGACGCTACTCGCGGTCGCGCTGGCGCTGCTGGCGGCGGGTGAGCTGACCGGTTCGTATCTGCTGCTTGCTGCGGCAAGCTCAGCGGTCGTCCTGATCTGCATCATCGCCGCACCTGCAATCGCCGCCCTCGCACTGCTTCGGCCAAACACGGAATAGCCCGTACCGAGCGGTCTGTCTTTCCCTGTTTCTTTTCCATGCCTCACAGATTCCGGGGACCCTGCAGCGTGGATCGTGAACCAGGATCGGTGAGCGTTATATCCTACATCAAACCGAACGTGTAGAAGGAAAGCTCTTGAGGGTACTCGTTACGCCCCGAACGGTAGTCGCCTTCTGCGTGGTCATTGTAGCTGTAGTGTGCCTTCTTCCCGGGGATGTACCTGCTCAAGCGCCTGCACAAGTAACAGTAACCACCACGACAAGTACCGGCACAGTGACGGATGAGATGGCTCTAAACTTCACGTTCACGTTTACGTTCACGTTCACGAACTTCACGACAACGGCGACGACAACAACATACAATACGACAAGAACCCTCACATCAACGAAGTACAATGCGACGACGACCTTGACGAGTACGAAGACTTCCACGACGACGTCTCGCACGACCTCCACGTCGACTATTCGTTCCACAAAGACCTCCGGCACGACTACGGTGCCTACCACTGTCTTCTCGAACACGACGGCGACGACAACCAAAACTGTCACAGGATCTACCGCGACGGTGACTCAGACCTCGACGTCGTACACGACGACAAGCGTCACCACTACAAGCACCTACACTATGACCGGGGCTGAGATGCCTTCGCCTCCCCCCATTCCTGGGTTTCCCCTGGAATCCATCGTGGCGGGGCTGGGCCTAGGCGTACTTGGCTTGCATCTGATCTACCGCAACCGTCGCGCAAAGCGGAAACGCTTAGAATAGACACGGGCGCTTTTCGCGATGTGACGAGGGAAAATATTCCCGTCGCAACCGGGATGTGACGAGCGACAGCTGAAACGCGGTTACTGGGCGAGTTGTTGATAGCACCTGACTGACGGGTACTCTGCAAACAGGGCGTTGAGCTGCTCTCTCAAGGTTGAAGTCTGTTGGGTCGTGAGTAGCAGGAAGAACCTTCCTCTTGGCGGAATCTCGTTCGCCTCGTCGCTTAGCTTCAAGAGGGCGTTCCTGACTTGGACGCGCCAATCCTCCGGGATGATAGGGAGACACTTCAGCTCGACTGCGAAGGATAGTCGTTGCGTGGGATGACTCCAAGTGGTCGGTACCGCGGACGCCCAGCCTGCGAGGGCGAAGTGGTGGCTCTTGCCGGTCGCCGAGGCAAGTAGTGCGCCGTCCGCGCGGCGTTCATATGCGTTCTTTGTAGGAAAGTTGAGGAAGACGTTGCCCAGTGGTCCGCTCTTGAAGAGTCTCCCTTTCAAGAGGAGCTGCTTCAGGTAGCAGCGGACATCGTCCTCTGACCAGAAAAACTTGGGATTTTCCCGAAACTTCCTCATCGTTTTGATTATGCATTTCTCGATGAACGCAACTTCCTTCTCGTTCGTCGATGCTTTGCTGTTCAACGGATAGCCACGCTCACCCGCGGTGCATCACAATCTCAGCGGCGACTGATATGTACGACTTGCCTCTCCGCCCTGTTCGTATTGTCCGACGTAGCCTAGTTCGCGGCCGTCGTCGCTGAGTTTGACGCCGCCAGTCTCGATCTTGCTTGGAGTGGCCGCGATCCTGGACCATATCTTGACGGTCTTGGTGGATGGGATGATGTCTTTCAGGATACCGATCTCCTGCAGGAATTCGTCCGCGTCCAAGAAGCCGACGATTGCGTCTTTGAGATCCTCGACCTGCGACCGCGAGAGGCGATTCAGGTGAAGAGCCTCAGAGGATAGGGCGCTCTGCACTCCTGTCCTATCCAGCCGGAAGACTTTGACGGAAGCCCCGGCAAGGTACTTCTGGTACCCGAGCACTCTCAGCTGTCTTCGATCAACCTGGGTTCTCTCCTTGATGATGTCGGGCGATCCCGCAAGCAACGCCGTAAGGTTTCCGGCTTGAAGGATCTGGGATGTATCGTCGTCACTTCCGATTCCCAACGCGATGTCTGGCTTGAGCTCGTTGAGCATCTGAACCTTGTACTTGACAGCCTCACTTCCTTTGACCCATCCGTCTGTGTTGACGATGACCAGCTTCCCGTGTCCTGCGTGGCGGGCAACGAGCCTCTTGACGCCGAGAATCACTTTGCCCTTGACGCGGCCGGGGCTCGTGAGGCCTATGAAGACGCGTTCAGACGGCTCAACTTCTGACAGGTTCACCGCGTGCCTCGTGAAGTCTGCCGCAGCCATCGTTGTAGGCGGGCCAAGATCGGTCTGGCCTATATCCGCGTCGACGACGGCCACTCGCCTGCCCTCGCTGAGCAGGGAGTTAGCAAGGAACGTGCACAGCGTCGTCTTTCCGGCATCCCCTCCGCCTATCACAACCGCTGTGCCTTCTTCGAGCTCGCCGACGGCCGAGGCCGCTTCGCGCCACGAGAGTGGAATCGTGCTTCCGCCGACCTCCTCGACGCCTCCGTCCTCGCCCAGCCAGACCCTGACCGCCGCGGAAGACCGAATCTCGACCGCAGTCTGCTTTCCACGGACAACAACGCGCCTGCCGGAATCCAGCGGCGCGCCGAGTACGCTTGCTTCCCCGCCGCGGAGCTCAAACGAAGCCGGGCCGATTATGAGAAGCGTCCTTCCGGCTTCAGCACTGATCGTCCTTACGGCTCCGGTCAAAGAGAAAAGCGACCCCTCTCGCTACGAACAGAGATCAGACTCTTCATGACTCGTTAACATTTCCATGCGTCAGATAGACAGAGCGGCTGGAAGCTTTTGAAACGCTGACTAGATGAGCACATGCATGTTGCTACCATCTGGTTCTATATACCGATACCCGCCGAGATACGGAGCCACCTGTAGTAAGCCTCGACGGACGAGTGAGATTCAGATGGTTGAAGGTAAAGAGATCCCTGACGACCTGAAGTACACGAAAGACCATGAATGGCTGCGCATAGAAGACGAAATCTGCAGAGTTGGCATAACCGACTACGCGCAGAACTCTCTTCACGAGATCGTGTACGCTGATCTTCCCCAGGCCGGAAGAAAACTTGGGCAGAAAGAATCCTTCGGCACGGTTGAGTCGGTCAAAGCAGTCTCGGAAGTCTACTCGCCGATATCCGGAGAGGTCATTGAAGTTAATCGGAAGCTGGCTGACGCTCCAGAGCTCATTAACAAGCAGCCTTACGGAGAAGGATGGCTCATCATGATGAAGCCGTCGAAGCTGAAGGAAGAAGCGGGCTCACTCATGTCCGCGAAGGAGTACGAAGAATACCTGAAGAAACTTTCCGAAGAGAAGAAGTGAAGGAGTAAGACCGCGCCTCGTCGTAGCGGAAATTCGTGTAGATCCACTGTCACGATAAGACATAAAAACTGATCCGCCGTCGATCAGGACCAGAGACCAAGATGGAAGCGGACGCGACAGATCTCTTCGCAAAGAGACACGCACAGACACGATACCTCAGACGTTTCGTCCTTAGAAGAATCAGCAGTAGAACGAGTACTCAAGCGGACAGCAACATCTGGGACAGAGAAATAGCATCAAGGTTCATGGAATGCCCCTCGCTGGAGAATGTTCACCATCTCTGCCTGTTCTACGGGTACGCGAAGGTACGGAGCGCGCTGACGAAGGTCGAGAACGCGATCTTCGAGGACTTCTTCTACGGCAGGATCTTCCTGTACCCGCTATGGCTCAAGCGGTTCAGCAGGATCTTCGACGCCGCAAGACCCAGAGCCCAAGTCCGAGAACTGCTCTCAAGCCAAGAGTAGACACTGCCCCGAATTCGAGACCTACACTTTACTGTAACAGCAACCATTCATTCCGCTGCAGAGCCGAGCCGTGAGACAGTTCACCTTTTACACGCTCGAAAGACGATACAGTTACTGAAGCCGCTCGGTAGGAACTCGTAGTTGGCGCCGATAGAGGACGTGATTCCTTCAAGATGCGAACCCCTAGACGCCTCACTCGGCGGCGGCTTCACGGTGGGGGAGATCGTCGTCGTCTACGGCGAGGCGGGAACCGGCAAGACCACGCTCGCAATTCAAACCGCTATAGAAGCAGCGCGCCGGGGCTCCAAGGTTCTCTACATCGACACGGATCACTCATTTACTCATCAACGGTTCTCGCAGCTGGCTGGAGAGGACTCTGACACTGTAAGCGAGCAGATACTTCTCTTCTTCCCGGACACGTTCACAGCCCAAACCAGCCTCGTGGAGAGCATCGAGAATTACCTGACCGCGTCGACGCGGCTGTTGGTCGTGGACACGATCACGTCTCTGTATAGGGTCAGCCTCGGCCCGGCGGAACGAACATTCAGCCTCAACCGAGAGCTGAACAGGCAACTCGCATATCTCAGCGAGGCTGCGCTACGCCGAAGGCTCGTTGTACTCTTGACCAGCCAAGTACACGCTAGAATGGATTTTCCGTTCGGGCGGATCGAACCGGTCGCACGGCGAACGCTCGCACACTGGCCGCGAACGATCATACGACTCAGGAATACGCGTGAACAGTCGAAGAAAGAGATCATAATTGAGCGCCGAAGAGGACGCCAGACCAAGCCACTCAAGTACCTAGCGAGGCTTTCTCGCCGCGGACTCGAGTCGGTCTGACTTTTATTATGTCGTCTAATTCTACGGAGAGAATGAGAAGCGAAAAACGCGGGAGCGAGAACCACACGTTCGAGCTGAATGACCTCCTAATTGCAGTCTACATTGCGTTTCCAACATACGTGGCAAACTCCACCCCCGTCCTGCTAGGCGGAGGAACACCAATCGACCAAGGACGGAAATTCATCGACGGGCGGCCAATACTCGGAGCCAACAAAACCAAGAAAGGATTCACCTACGGTCTCCTACTCGGAGTTCTAGCCGCCCTCGCGGAAGCGGCCGTATTCACGAATTACGAGCTTGTGCTTGCGGGCATCGCGGCCAGCTTGGGAGCGTTGCTCGGCGACCTCTTAGGAGCGTTCGTGAAGAGAAGAGCAAACATTCCACCTGGGAATCCGCTGCCCGTAGTCGATCAGCTGGACTTCGTTCTGGGAGCGCTTCTCCTGACTTCCCCGCTGCTCAAACTAACCTTGGGCACGATCTTGATCTTAGTGATGGCGACTGTCCCGATTCACTTGTTGTCAAACGCGGTCGCGTATGCGCTGCGCCTGAAGAAGCGTGCCTGGTAGGTTTCAGGTTTCGGCTAGCCGCCGGCCTTCTGGGATAGGAGCGCGCCGGCGTAGTAGATCACGAGTATCGTCATTGCGAACCCAGCTATCAGGAGAATGTACGCGTTCCTAGGCCTGTAGGCGTATCTTGTACTCCTGAAGAGCATGTAGAAGCCTCCTAACCCGATCAGATACAACAAGGCGGATAGAATGCTCTCGTTTAGCGTCTGACCTCCGATGCCGCCTGGATAGATAAATGTCCAGCCTTGCTGGCTCGCTCTCGGAAGAAGAGAAACGGGCTTCTCAAGAAGATCATAGACCCCGCCCGCTAGCAGGAACGTTGCCAAACCGACTACGGCGAGTAGCAGGATTGTCCATGAACCTTTGAGGCCAGCCCCGCCGGGCGCCCGCACTATGCGAAGCCTATACGCGACGTTCCCGAGGCCCCGCCTGATCCTCCACGGCGCTCGCCTGAGCCAGTTCTTGAGCCCTACAGACATTGCTCGTCGCACGCGCATACTGGCAAGAAGTTAAAATATGTTGCTTCACTTCCCGGTCCTTCACCGAGGCTACTTGGATGCCCCAACGTGTCTTCTGTGACGCATGCGGCGCCACTCTCTACGACGGACTTGAACTTGAATCACCCACGGAGATAATTCAACGATACAACGGGACATGCCCGAAGTGCCAGAAGAGACTCTCATTCGAGCCCGAGACAGTGAAGATACTTCCATACGACGGAAAAGAGTAGCCAGGCCGAAGGAGCGGGCGACTTCAATGCCCCAGCCCAACCGACAACCAGGCGGAACCTACGGTCGCGCGAGATGATTCCTATGCCGCTGAGAACTCAACTGTACAAGTACCACGCAGACCACGGCAAGCTGATTGACTTCGCAGGATTCGACATGCCGATATGGTACAAAGGCATAGTCCCTGAAACCCTTGCCGTCCGAAACCAGGTCGGCATCTTCGACGTCTCACACATGGGCAGAGCAGTAGCCCAAGGATCGAAATCAGAAACGTTTCTCAACTTCGTAACGACCAATGATGTAGCCTCACTGAAGCCCGGCCAAGCACACTACTCACTGCTATGCAACCAGAACGGCGGGATCAAAGATGACGTAGTCCTACTCCGACTTGAGCAGACACGATTCGTCATCGTCTTCAACGCCGGCAACCGAAAGAAGGATGCCGAGTGGTTGACCACACAAGCCCTGCGCAGCGGCGCAGATTTCAGAGACATCTCAGATGAAACCGCGTTGATCTCACTGCAAGGCCCCAAAGCAAGACCGACCCTTCAGAAGCTATCAAAGACCGACCTATCGACTCTTCAGCGCTTCGGTTCCACACAAACAGAACTTGACGGAATCAAATGCGTTGTTTCTCGAACCGGATACACCGGCGAGGATGGATACGAAATACTCGTCTGGGACTCCCCGATCGCCAAACCTGAAAGAGCAGAGAACGTGTGGAACTCGCTACTCGCGACCGGCAAGGATTTTGGGATACAGCCATGCGGACTAGGCTCGCGTGATGTCTTGCGGCTTGAGGCAGGAATGTGCCTCTACGGAAATGACATAGACGAGAACATCAGCCCTTACGAGGCACGACTCGGGTTCACAGTCAAACTCACAAAACCTGACTTCATTGGCAAGAAAGTCCTGGAGACACAGAAAGCTCAGGGAACGAAACTTCTACGAATAGGCCTCAAGGCCACAGCTCAAGGCATACCCAGACCCGGCTGCGAAATCGTCAAAGACACAAGAACCATCGGAAAACTCACAAGCGGAACCCTATCGCCAACTCTGAAGTGCGGCATCGGCATGGGATATGTCCCCCGCGAATACGCCAACGATGGTGAAAAGCTCGGGATCATGGTCAGAGAAAAACGACTTGACTCGGTAGTCGTGAAGTTTCCATTCTACGAGACCGACAAGTACGGCTGGCAGAGGAAAGCGTAGTTTCAATCCGCAAAAGACGAGTTGCAACCGTAACCGTGAAACGTCTTGGACTAATCGTTAACCCGATTGCGGGCATGGGAGGAAAAGTCGGACTAAAGGGCACTGACAGCCCGGAAATCCTTCAACGCGCAATACACCTCGGCGCAACCCCCGTCGCTCCACAGCGAGCAGTCGAAGCCCTAAACACTCTTCGAACCAGCTACAGATCCTCTCTCGATGTTGTTACATGCCCGAACGAGATGGGCGAGCAATCCGCCAGAAACCTAGGACTCAATGCGGAAATCATCGAGCAATCTCGACATCAAAGGACAACACCTGAAGATACCAAGAGGGCAGCGAAGCTTCTGCGAGAGCAAGGAGTTGACCTGCTCCTCTTCGTGGGCGGCGATGGGACCGCGCGAGACATTTGTGAATCGATCGATCAGAAGGTCCCGTGCCTCGGAATTCCGGCAGGAGTCAAGGTCTACTCTGCGGTTTTCTCAACGACTGCTCGAACCGGCGGCTACCTGGCTGCACGCTACCTTGACGGGGAAGCTACACTCATTGACGGCGAAGTACTCGATATCGACGAGGCGGATTTCAGAATGGACAGAATATCGACCCGTCTTTACGGATATCTCCGAGTCCCATTCCAAACCTCAAGCCTTCAAACCGCCAAGACAGCCAGCCCTCTAGACGACGACGAGATGTCCGCTCAAGACGCGATAGCGAAGTTCGTTGACGAAGAACTCGAAACGGACAGGACATACATTATCGGGCCCGGGTCCACAACCGCCGCACTGGCTAGACGCCTGGGGTTCGAGAAGACCCTGCTCGGGGTCGACGCGATTCGTGGCAGAACTCTGGTCGGCAAAGATCTCTCAGAACAAGGAATCATGCAACTGGTCGATCCCGGCCGAACGACGATCATCGTAACCCCCATCGGCGGACAAGGGTTCGTGTTCGGACGCGGCAATCCCCAAATCAGCGCAGAAGTCATCAGACGAGTCGGCAAAGAGAACATCAAAGTCGTCGCCACGAAGCACAAGATTCATTCGCTCAAGACCAAGCGTCTACTCGTTGACACCGGCGACCCGAAACTTGACGGAGAGCTAAGCGGATACGTCAAAGCAATTACAGGATACAGAGAATTCATCGTTCTGTCAATCGGCACATAACTATACGTCACGAACAGACCCAATTCGACGCTTGTCTATTGACAATCGAACAATGAGAGTTCGAATCTTCGTACAATCAGCTGTGAGAAAGACTTTTAGACGGAACGACACGGCTCACATGCCCACAATGCCCGCAGGTGAGTCCACATGCAGGGTTTCGAGGTCAACCGTACTGAGACTCATGGAGAGTTTCCACTCATCCACATATTCCGCGGCCTCGAGGACTCCCAAGTCGTTCAATCGATATTCGGAGGAATAGAACCAGCAGTAAAGATCCTGCGGAGCACGCGTGTAAAGCTGGATGATTCCGCCGAGTACATGTACGTAGACGACGCCAACGGAACCGTTGTCGTCAGCCCGAAGTACCTACAGTCGGCTAGCGAAAGCTTGCTCTATCTTGACATCGTTCACGAACTCGTTCACGTCAGACAATACGGAGAAGGACGGGACCTCTTCGACTCGAAGTTCTCATATGTAGACAGACCGACGGAACTCGAAGCCTACAGAGTTACATTGACCGAGGCTCGAAGGATAGGCATGACCGAGAAAGAGATCGAAGACTACCTGTACGTCGAATGGATAAGCAAGAAGGAACACAAGAAACTGGCCAAGATACTCGGCGTCAACGGCCTCAAACGACCGCGCGAGAAAACGCTTACTTGACGGTTTTCCCAGGCGCTACATCTTTCAGATACTCTGTGACGAGATTTCTCGTGAATGATTCCAGTTCTAGTTCAAGCGCGCGATCAGGGCCTACCCAAAGATATTCCTGAATCTCTTCTCTGTCAACCTTCACGGCGGATGATTTGGATTTGCAAAGGTAATCCATGAAGATATAGTGCTCATGCTTGACATAGTCTACAGGGAAGATAGCTTCCTGCACCAGAAGCAGCTTTACAGGCTCAACGTCAAGGCTGACCTCTTCTTTGACCTCACGCTTGACCGCTGCTTCAGACCTCTCGCCGAGCTCAATGTGGCCCCCCGGGACGGTGTACTTCTTTCCCCATTTGTACGATCTAACAAGCAGTATCTCGCCTTTCTCGTTCACGACGAGCGCGCCAACGGTGGCTTCCGGATAGCTTTGAACCAAGACCTACTCCTTCCCTACCATCAAGACTTCCAAGAGAGCAAACTAAACCGTTATTCTTGTCTTTTTGTGCGGTCAATCCATCCACGAACGTAAACGCGACAGGGCATTCGTCACGGTTCCTTTGAGGACCGCAAGACCACTTTCTAAGCTTCTTGTGACCGCCCTGGAGGGCGACTGAGACGCCTCCTCCGAATCCTCAAAGAAAACACAACCACGAGCAGTTCAAAAATGATTGAGGGCAGAAAGAAGATTTGCCTAGGTTGGACGCTGAAGCCCAACAGATAGAAGCTCATTCCAAAGAAGACGAAATACGTCAATTCGCTGAAGAAGAACAGAATCATGATTGCAGACAAGAATTCCGCCGAACTGGAACCCACTTGAGTAGCCACGAGGCCGCCTACTGCGACAACGCCTCCGGCCACGAGCAATACCATGCCGTACTCGATTCTGTCGAGCTCAAAGACCAATATCAGCCCGTTGGCAATGGATAGTGCAACGCTATCAACAAAGAATTCTGATGTGAATTCTCGAGAAGACAGGTCAGCCAGGCGCACGAAGACCGATTTGAATTGCGGTACTTACTGAGCGATCAATTCCTTCTTCAGTCGGATCCTGAGGCCATAGTGAAGCAGCTGAAAGACCAGGAACAACAGCGTTGGCAGAATCGCGACGAGCCGGAGGCCGAGAGAGAGGGTACTCATGGTCAACGATAGTTACATGAGTTCGGTATAACACCTTTCGACGGTCAGGATTTGCAGCAGGAGACTATGTGCCAAGAACGCACCTCGTTGGGGGGCACGGGCGGCTGGACTCGAATGCCAAGCGGAGAATATCTTGGGTTGGGAAAATCGTAGCTGAGATACCGAAGAGAAAACCTTCTATCGAACAATGCTTGGCTAGAGATTTGTGCGCGAGATTCTGCAAGATGGGTGCTCTATGTTCATTCTCTATCTCGATGCCTCCGGAGACCCTGGACAGTTCACTGGCAAGAATTCCAGATACTATGTTCTGGCCGGACTGGCCTGCAAACCCGAGATCTCGCATCAGACAACTGCGCTGGTTCAGCGTGTTGTCGCCAAGTATTTCAGCAGCTCTCTGCCCGCCCCGCGGGAGCTCCACTACTCTAGGCTGATACGCAAGAAACATCCGTATAACAAGATAGATGCCAAGTCTCTCGCTAACGACATATTTGGCCTGATCGTCGGCGTCGACTGTGTACTCTTTTCGACGGTTCTGAACAAAGAGCTTCATTGGCAGAGGTACGTTAAGCCATGGTCTCCTGAAGAGCACATGCTGGAGGCTATGACAAATCGCTTTCAATGGTTCTTGGAGAGAAGGAATGACGTTGGCATTGTTGTCGCGGACAGCGCGGGAGCGCCCTCGGACAAAGCTCTCTTGGATCTTTTCGAGAAGTTCAAATCCCAAGGAACCCACTTCAAACAATTGCGCAACATCGTAGATACTGTCTTCTTTACGCCATCACATACATCGACCATGTTGCAGCTCGTCGATTTCTGCGCCTACGCAGTCTTCAGCAAGTATGAACGCGGGAAAGACGAACGCTTCAGACAGGTCCAACCGAAGCTTGATCAGCATGGTTTGCGAGAATTTCCCTAAGTGACTGCTGGGCGGGTTGCCAAAGGCAGCCCGTGCAAGTGGTCAAAGACCGCTTTCCCAGTAGCCAATCATGTGTGGGCCAGAGCTTGTATTTAAGTAGAGATCATTGAAACTATTGCCGATTGAGCGAGACTGGTCAATGATGCGAAGCCCGCATGGGTCATGAGTAATACCCAGCTCGTGGCAGGTTCTTGTAGGAATCGGCTTTGCTTTCTCAAGCACGAGGTCAGGCACTCGCGTCATGTCCCTGAGTCTCGAAGTCAGGCTCAGACCTTGACGATGTCACGAAAAATGCTTTCTCGATCTTGGACTGGAACGATCTCTTCGAGTGACCAGACACATCCGCACCACGCATCAATGAGACCCGTCATGGCTGCCTCATCTGCAACCGGATAACGAGATGCGTGCAACGAAAGCAAATGGATGTCCGCGGCCGCCGGAATTTGAACGCAGACGGATTCGAAACCACTGACCTCCGACGTGAATCGAACATGACAATGTCCATTGTCGTTGGTCTTAGTCAGTCGCTCGGTGTCCGTCCGCAGAATCGATTAACCCCAGACCAAAGTTCGGCGGGCTGTACCCTTACGTGTCGGTTCGCTCGTCTGGGCGTCGCAGCCTTTTAAGTATGCTCTGGCTTTTGATCTGAACCGGTCACATTGGGATATGTCAAGGTAAAGGTCAGGAACCCTCAGCAGAGGATTCTCGAGGTGGAGGTTGAACTTCTGGCAGACACAGGCGCCATCTACTCCATCATTCCCTCCAAAATGTTGGAGAGCATCAAGATTAAACGAAGAGGCATGCGCCGGATGAGACTCGCGGATGGAAGAATCATCGAGAGGCATCTGGGAATCGCCGAGATAGAAGTAAGAGGTGAGACAGCGCACAGCAATGTGATCTTCGGCGAAGATGAGGATGCCTCAGTGCTTGGCGTCACAGCGCTCGAAGAGCTGGGACTGCAGGTCGACCATGTCACTGGCGAGCTGAAACCTATGGAGCTGCTCCTACTATCGGCCTCCTAAGGTCGAAGATTTCGAAGTCTTCGCGCTTCTTCTTCGGCGAGTTGTAGCCTCTCTAGGAACTGATTCGCCTATGACTTCCTTATGACGCTATGTGCACTCAAAGAGAAGATCACTTCCGCACAAAGCGACCAAGCTCACGACGGCAGGCTGCATAGGCGCAAGGTATTAAGCCATGGTGCGCAAGATCGCGTTTGGTGCGATAGGTTGAATCGCCTCGAAGAAGCGATTCGCAGGCTAAGGGAACTTTCCGAGGAACAGCGCGCTGAGATAGCGCGTGAAATGATTCGGGTGGCCAGCAAGCTTGAAGGAAGAAGAAAGACAGAAGGTCTGTGAGGCTCTTAACGAGATCGAGCGTGACTTGGCTGCCCAGCATAGATAGCTATGCTGGAAAATTGCCAATTGAATTCTGGACGGCCGTTGAGAGATTCAGGCAGTTTGTCCAAGTGAGAAAAGAGCTCTGTGGAGACTAGTCCCACACCAGACGCAGCCTGCACTTTCGGACGAATTCATGACAGAGCATCAACGGCCTCTCAGATCTGGTCCGCTTGACCTGAAGAATGGGCAGGAGACCACGCCTCAGCTACATGATCGACCTTCCTGTGTGCCTACCGAATACAAGATTAGCGACGACGCCGCATCGTTTGATCCTAGTATCGGAAGATGATCGAGTATTGCAGATTGGAGTGCTTGCGGATTCACACGATTGCCTGCCGAGGATCAAAGACGCTATTGAGAAGCTGAACGCGGAGCCGATCGATCTTGTGCTTCATGCTGGTGACTATTCTGCTCCATTTGTCACCGATTACTACAAGGCGCTAAAGGCCAGAATGATCGGGGTCTTTGGCAACAACGACGCCGAGAAGACCATTCTTCGGAACAAGTTTGCAGAGGCAGGGCACGAGATCAGAGGGAGGTTCGCCGAAGTGAAAGTCGATAAGCTCAGAGTTGCACTGACTCACGGAGACGAAGACGGCCTGTTACGATCACTGACCACTAGCGGGGGCTACGATGTGGTTGTTCATGGCCACACGCACCAAGCGAATTTGACAGAACAAGGAAAGACTCTTGTGGTCAACCCGGGAGAGGTCTGCGGCTACCTGTCGGGCAAGTCGACATTCGCAATCCTAGACGCGTCAACGAGAAAAGCACGCCTAGTCTCTTTCTAGCAGGCGCGGCGACCGATACACATGCGAGGAGTTCCCGAAGCGCATTTGGCAGGGGCACCTAAGCTCAGAGAACTTTCTGAGAAGTTCAAGTTCTCAGAGCACACCCTCCGAGAACTTCTTCGAGTCTACGGTTCCGAGCTGGAGACAGTGGTTCGAGCTCTCAGATCGGCTGGAAAACGATACTACGTGAGATCAAACACTCTCCGAACGACCCCGGAAGAAATGAAAGCGAAGCTTTCGGAGAGACGATTCGACGTTTCACATGATGACGTGATCCCTGAAGCGCTATGGGTTCCAGTTCAAGGACCACTCGAAGTTCCGACGCATCAAAAGAAAGTCATGGTCGAGAAATTCACCGCCGAATCGGTTCTACAAGGCGCAAACGTATACGCGCCCGGCGTCGTAAGATGCCGAAAGCTCCGTCTCGGCGATACTGTGAACGTAATCGACGACGAAGGCGAGATCCTTGCATCAGGAATCGCGCGAATGAATGAAACTCAGATTCTCACTTTCAGAAAGGGGCTCGCAGTAGAGGTAAAGCAGGCTAGGTACAGGGTTCCCAGCTTCCGGGAGACGAGAGAATTCCAGGATGGTCTCATCTATCCGCAATCGCTTCCCGCGATCGTCACCAGCAGAATACTCGACCCCAAACCTGACGAAGTGGTCTTAGACATGACATGCTCACCTGGCGGCAAGCTCTCGCACATGTCGCAGCTGATGCAGAATAGAGGTCGCCTTTTCGGTGTCGATCGGAATAGACAGAAGATCGATGCCGCCATGGAGACCTGCGCTCGGATGGGATGCTCAAACGTCACCCTCTTCGTCCACGACAGCAGATATCTCGACTTGGATTTCCCGTCACTCAGACCCGACAAGGTCCTTGTTGATCCGCCCTGCAGCGCGCTCGGAATAATGCCCAAAGTCTATGAGTACACCACAACAAGCGAGATCGAAGCGCTCGCCAGATACCAGAGACAGTTCCTCACGGCGGCATCCAAGATCGTCAAGCCCGGAGGTAAGATCGTCTACAGCGTCTGTACACTCAGCCTTCAAGAATGCGAGCAGAACGCATCCTATGCCGAAACAGCATGCGACGTTTCCATTCAAGAGCAGTCGCCTATGCTCGGCGACCGAGCCCTACCTATCGAAGGAAGACTCACGGAACGCTGTCAGAGATTTCACCCGCACAAGAATGACGCGGGGTACTTCATAGCTGCCTTCGAGAAACGGTAGTCTTCGATCTCGACGGGCTGATAGCAAGACTTAACCGGTGCATCTACAAGACCAAGATTCATTGATCTACATGGGCTTCTCGAATGATGTACTAACCAAGGGGAAGTCGGGTAAGCTAGAGGTCAGGACGCTCCATTCGCGCGGGTCATTTGTAATGTGCAAGTATCTGAATCCTGAGACGCTCAAACTTGCTGACAAGAAGACGAAGCTTACTCTCAAGCGCGAGGACGGAACCACAGAGGAGTACTTCATCATACCACTGCGAGACCTCAAAAGATCGCTCCTCATAAGGGCTGAAGCCGAAGCCAAAGACCGAAAGATTTGGAACGAGCACACCCAGAAAGAGGAGGACCTCTGGTCGTAGACTGCCGCTTCCGGCGACACCTCTGTCACATATCCTTGCTTCTCCCATTCGACTTGCAAGACTCTCCAGGAAGTGCGCGCTTCATTCGCGGCGAGGGAGGTGTTCCCACAGACTTATATGGGATGACCCACACCAACTGGTGGGAAACCATGCCCACCGCCGTGCTTGACGAGCGAGGCAGAATTCTGCTGCCGAAAGATGTTGCGGAGGAATTAGGCGTCTCAAAGAGAGATGCCGTGCTCTTCGAGAGACGAGGCCGAGATTTTGTCATAATGAAAGCCCGAAGTAGGAGAGACCGCCTTGAGGAGATCATGGATTGGAACCCTGGGCGCACCGGAAAGATAGAGGGAGTGAGCCCCAAAGCCATGAAGGAGATATGGAAGGCGTGATCGGACTAGACACGAACATCCTTGTATATGCACTCGACCCCACTTTTGTAGAGCACGACCAAGCAAAGAAAGCATTGCTTTCTTTGGACGCGTGCGCGGTCAATTCAACCGTGGTCCACGAGACCTATCATTCTCTGGTCTTTCGGAGAAAGATCTCAGCCACAGACTCTAGGCGCAAAGTCGCGGAGTTCTTGAGGGACAAGAGAGTTGCCTTCATCAACCTGACTAAGACCACGACCCTGTTCGCTCTGGACTTAGCCGTCAGAACGAATCTTGGCGGAAGAGACTCCCTAATACTTGGTTGCTATCTCCACAACAGGATACCTGAGATGTACTCCCATGATGAAGACCTTTCCAAACTCAAGAAGGTCAGCGCGAAAGGAAAGATCCTGCGCATCACTGACCCTATCAAGTAGGATCCAATCTCGGTGACGTTCCCTGCACGAGGAGACGGAAATCGCGCCTAGAAGGATACTTGGGCCGCTTGATCTTGACGCCACGCTTCAAAGCGGCCAGACCAGTGAACCACAGTGGGACTTTGACGCTGGATACTACTCCGACACAGAAGAGTTCAGAGGAATAGCCGCAAGATACCGCGTGCGCCAGACAGGAAGCAGAGAGGAACCTCGCCTCACTGTCACGATAACGTCACAGGACGGCGACTTCGGCCTCGCAAGAGATGTCACGGAACATATAATCAAAGTGCTGAGACTCTCTGATGACTTGAATGCATTCTACCGAGCATTCGATCAAAAGGGAGACGTTGTAACTAAGACCTTCGAGCCGCTGAAAGGGCTTAGGCTGATGCGAGGAAACAACCTTTTTGAAAGCCTGATCAGCTCGATCTCGACGCAACATAACTCGATAGTCGCTTGGACGAAGTCGGTTAAGCTGATCAGAGATGTCTACGGCCGGGCCGTGCCGTTGCCGGACGGCTCAACGATCCACGTGTTCCCCAAGCCAGAGGCGCTTGCATCTGCCAGCGAACAAGATCTGGAAAAGACTGGTTTGGCGTATCGGTCGAAGTACGTGATCGAGGCCGCTCGCAGAGTGATAGATGAAGATCTCAACCTCGCAGAACTACAGAGAGAGGACTATGAGTCGGCCAAGCAGAAGCTGATCGAGCTGCCTGGAATCGGGCCAAAGGTGGCAGACTGTTTCCTCCTCTACGGCCTCGGAAAGACCGAAGCCGCACCAGTGGACATCTGGATTCACAGAATAGTCCGCAAACTGTACTTCCACGGCGCTAGTGTGAGCACTGAAAAGGTGGCAAGGTTCCTTCGCGAACGATACGGAACATGGGCCGGCTACGTTCAACTCTACTTGTTCCATTATGCGCGCAAGACTCGACTCTTTTGACTTGCTGTATCCGTGAATGGCGTGGCCTGCGCGTTTTCGTCCTCTAGGTAAAGTTCTATGGCCTCTCTAAGATTGTTCAAAGCCGATTGTACGCTTTCCCCCTGACTGGCGACCTCGAGCCGGGGGCAGTTCGCAACGTACAATTTTCCTTCCTTGCTAATGATCGATGAAGACTCAAGAGATCATTTTACCACGTGCAATACCCCGTGGCTGCCAACTTCTGGATTCGAGGGCTTCGGTTTATAGCCTTCCCCTACCATGTCGCCCGCGTAAGTTACTTTCCCCTGAGTTTTTGCCGATCTTTTTCATCGCCTTCTCTTTTCTTGCGACCCGCCTCCTTAGGCGGGTTCCACAGACCCTGCACGGTCGACCTGCATCTTCGATCGTGTACTTTCTGAAACACGCGGGGCAGTAGTAGATCCAATCGAACTTCCTGGTTATCCCAAGTGTCGCGAGCGACGCGTGTTGCACGCCGAGTGCTTCTGCCACGTTTTGTACTGCGTAGTCATCGCTGATGATTGTGGGCGAAAACCCACTCTCTCCCAAGTCGACTGCGAGGGCGAGCACTTCAAGGTCAGCTCTTGAGAGGACGCCGACATCACCGACTTTCGATGAGGCACCCTTAACCGCCTTCATGGAGGAGGGGGTCGGTTTCTTCACGGTGAGATGCCCGGATTCCTGTGATGCGCTGAATCTGGTGTATGGCAAGGTCTCCGGGATCAGCTCGTTCATCACGCTTGGAACCGAATAAGTCGGTGTGTCGAGGGCAGAAGGATTGAGGCCCATGACTAGCGCAGAGGTGTCAAGCACCAGAACCTTCACTGTATGCCTGTCCGAGGGCGTCAAGCGTGTGCCGCTGTCCGAGGCCCGCAAATCTAGCCTCTTTAGATCCGAAAATCTCTAGATCAATTAAGCTTTGGCTGAACCAATACGCACACAAACAGGACTCAAATTATGCGCGTGGCAACGAGAAGACCCTCAAAAGAGACGGGTTCGAATCTGGTCGGGACACCAAAGAGGCCGCACACAAGCGGCCAATTCCGGAGCGGCCACTCCTCGGGCCGACCTTGTAGCAAGCCATGGAGTGCGGCTTACTTCTGAAAGAAAATGCATTTATCTGACATTGGCAAATTTTTCATAGAGGACCAGAAATGTCAGAACAAACTGTGGTCGGCAAGAGGTACACGATAGTCGTGCCGAAATCCGTGCGCGAGCGAGTATCGCTTAAGGAGGGGCAGGATGTGCTGGTTAGGGCAGAGGGGAGTAAGATCATCATAGAGCCGCTTCCGGAGAACCCATACGAGATTCTTGAGAGAGTGATTGGGCGACCCTATCAGGAAAAGCGGGATGAGCGCGGAGCCGAGCGATGGGTGAAACGACGTGCCGGTCATTGACACCGAAGTTCTCTTCGCAATGAATCCAAGGGACCCGAAACACGGTGCAGCAGGAGCGCTCTTCAAGCAAGGCAAGGACGTCAAACTGCCCGATACCGTTTTGCTAGAGTTCCAGCTCGTACTCCGTGGAAGAGGCAGGACGGCACAGGACGTTGCCGATGCTATGCTATCGCTCAGAAAGGTGCTATCTACTCATCGCATTGCGGAAGTCAAGACAATAGACACAAATCTCTTGGTGATTCAGGGAAAGCTTGAGGACTCATACGGACTGAGCTATTTCGACAGCCTTATTGCGGCGTCAGCGATTATCCTCGGGGAAGAGGTTGTAACAAACGACGAGGCCTTTGAAAGAGTCCCGCACTTGGTGCGAAAACCTTTCACAAGATAGCGGCTGATTGAGCAACCAATACAACTCAGGACAAGGTGCGCACACGGGACCACTCCTATCCTAACGGTAGATGTTGTCCGCGCCAAGCATATCGACAACCGGAGCTCCCTAGTAATAGGAGATCTAATGCGCTCGCCAGAGACCGTTCGCGTGGTTCTGTGTTCCGTTCAATCGATCTGAGGCACTGTACTGATGACTCGACCTGATTCTTCTATGGAAGCTCAGCGTGTCTAGGGGCAGAGGAGCAAATGGTTGCCGGTACCTCAACGCATCCGTATCTTCGACAGTTCGCGGACTCCGAACATCCGGGGTTTTGTCTGGGTTATTGGGTGTTCCGTGGCATGGGACGAAGACGCATGAGGCCTCTGAGGGAGCGAATCGGCCCCAGGCGGACGAATACGGCTTTGTGAGATGATCGAGCGATCGTGACTGAGGTTTGAGGTTGCAGCTCTCGTTGGAACCGTCCGTCGACGACGAGGGTTCCTTTCAGTTTCGGAGCGACCAGCTCCACCTTGATGCTATTGTCCATGGATACAATGAGCGGGGTCAGGTGCTCGAGCGGGCAGATGAATGTCACCACAAAGGCCCCGACTGAATTGTCCACGATCGGGCCGCCAGCGGACAGAGAGTAAGCCGTCGAGCCTGTCGGCGTCGAAACAATCAGACCGTCGCCGCGAAACTCCAACAGCTGCGACTTGTCGATCGACACCATGAAGTGAAGCATCTTCGACGGCGTTCCCGATGTGATTACGACCTCGTTTAGGCCGTCGATGGAGGTCTCGCCCTCGACCGTCGCCGTGAGCTTTGCTCGTTCTTCTGTCTTGCAGGCGCCTTTGATGAAGCTCTCAATGGCGTGCATCGCGTTCTCGGGATCTACCTCTGTCAGGTACCCTCTCCTGCCCATGTTGACTGCGAGTATCGGTGTTTCAGGTTTCGGAATGAACATGCAGGTCTTCAGCACGGTCCCGTCTCCGCCTACAGTGACGATGAGATCGGCGTCCATCTTTGAGAACGGGACACCTCCAGGCAACCTTGCAACCTGAGAGAGCTGTTCCTCGGGCAGGACTTTCAGGTCTTTCTTGATCATGCCCTTGTGGAGTCTCAGTGCGACTTTGAGTGCGTCATCTCCGTCAAGCCTAGAAACGAGACCAACTTTCGTGACCAAGACTCGGCCGCTCGCATATCTAAGTGGTTTCAAACGAATATATAGGGTATCTAAGCTTCCCGAAATCGTTTGCAGAAGGTCCGGCAAGACCTTCAGGAGTACACCTGCTTCACGGATTCGACGACATTTTTCTTCTCGGAAGCTTTTTAGCAGGTGCTCTCTGTAGTCAGCCTTCATAGTATTGAGGAACAAGAGTTGAGTAGACCTGTCGATGTTGGCTCGTTGAAGATCGGACAATACATTGTCATCGACGACGAACCTTGCAGGATCGTGGAGTACGAGAAGAGCAAGCCCGGAATGTAGCGCGGACAACGCTACACGGCAAGCACGGCTCCGCGAAAGCAAGGATCGTCGCGATTGGCGTTCTCACCGGCCAGAAACGCAGCGTGATCAGCCCCGTCGATGCAAAACTAGAGGTTCCCATGATTGAGAAGAAGACGGGGCAAGTCATCTCGATACAGCCTAATATTGTCCAGATTATGGATATGCAGTCCTACGAGACATTTGAAACTCCTCAGCCTGAAGAAGAGGAAATCAAGTCCAAACTAGCACCCGGCGTCGAGATTGAGTACTGGGACATGATGGGCAAGAAGAAGATAGTGAGGACCAAAGGTTAGCATCTGACTGACCCGTACGGAACTCACTGTGCGAGGCCTTTGCATGCCCCATGTCAGGCAGATGAAGCTCAAGCCGGGCATGAAACTCAGCGAGATCTCAGATGAGATGCGCCGATCAGGCGTTCTGGGACCTCGAAGATTCGCGGACGCAGTGAAGATTCTCACGACTATGTTCCGCGATAAGAAATACACAAACATGATGGCGATCGCCGGACCCATGGTCCCGGGCGGCCTACGCGAGCTCGTGAGCGATCTAGTTTTAGATCGACGAATCCACGCACTAACCATGACAGGCGCGAACGTTACACATGACCTCATAGAAGCTCTGGGTCACAGGCACGAGATCGGGACAGAAGAGATCGACGATCGAAAACTCAAGAAGCGCGGCCTCTACCGAATATACGACCTGTACATCTCTCAACGCGCAATAGAAGCAGTTGAGAAATTCACCAAAAAAGCAGTATCTAAGATCAAAGAGGAGAAGAGACGCAACATCGCGCCTTGGGAACTGCTTCGCGAGATTGGTAACCAACTCCGCGATCCAGCATCGATCCTGCGGAACGCCTCACGAAGGAACGTTCCAGTCTTCTGCCCGGGCATACATGACTCGATGGTTGGGATCGACCTCTGGACTTTCGCACAGCTTAAGACCCTCTACGTGAATCCGATGCGCGACTTCAGTAGAATTGTCGAGTTGACCTACGAGAGCAAGAAGATCGGGCTTATCATTCTGGGTGGCGGCATGCCGAAACATTTCACGTTGCTCGCCAACACTTTTCGAGGCGGACTAGAGGCCGCAGTTCAATTCACGATGGACAGACCGGAACCAGGCGGGCTAAGTGGAGCCCCGCTGGATGAGGCGATCAGCTGGGGAAAGATCAAGCCCGGTGGTCGCACCGCGACCGTGATAGGAGATGCAGCGACGCTCTTTCCGATGGCATGCATCGCTGCTTTGGAGAAGGCCACCTAGACCAGTCGCGGCAAGCGAACCTCGAGAACTCCACGCTTGAACTTCGAGGTCATCCCCGACTCAAGCACGGGCACCGGCATATGGACCCTAGCATGGTAGGACTTGAATTGACCGCCTCTGTGCCTAACGCCCATGTCTGCAAACGTTATTCGGCGTTTCGTGTTCGCGTAGATCTCAACCGTATCGTCTGCAGGCACCTTCAACGTCACTTCCTCCTGGTTCACGTAGGGAAGGTCTACGGTCAAGATGACCTCGCTTGACCCCACAGCGATGTTGTAGAGAGGCTCGATGGATTGAGCGGCCTCGTTCCAGCCGGGCGCAAAGACGCGCTCGAACATGTACTCCGCTCGTTTGAAGTATTCATCCATCGCCTCAAACAGATGCTTTCTCCTCTCATGCGCCATCTTTCATCTCACCCGTACAGGGCTGGCACCTCGTATTCCTGGGACTTGCCCATCCTGGCCATCTCGGTCTGCGTCCTCTTCATGACATCTCTGGCTCGGAGACGGATCTCCTCACCCTTCTGAAGAAGCTCCGAGACTTCAACCTTCAACCCAAGTATCTTATTCAATGAATTGAGTGCTGCCGCAGCTGCCTCGGGGTCAGGATAGTTGTAGAATGACTGAGTGAGCAAGGTGATTGCGGGCAAGTTCATCTCTGCACACTTCCTCAGCATGAGCGCGTACGCGCCGACTATGTATCCCTCTCCCAAAACCTCGGCAGCATCGCCCAGTTTCTTCTCAAGCGACTTGTCGGAGATCGCTGCGAAGACCTTGGGTACGTCAAGGTCTTGACGGTTCTGTACGGCCATCCCGCCGATTGAGATCATCATCTCTGCATTGCGGGAAGCGGCCCAATTCACAATCGCATCGGCTAGCGATCTTGTCAGCGCTGCGGGGATAGCTGTCTCGGCCACGATCACGACTAATGATCCATTTGCGAACAACCTGATTGGCGATTTCGGAAGACCATCATGCAGCACTATCATCGGCGGAAAGAATTCCGACTCGACAGACCCCGCCTCTTCCATCTTGAGCGAAGACACGATGTGCGACGCCGCCACGAGGCCGACAAGACCTACATCAGGTAGACCGGTGATGAGAGTGAACTTCTTGGGGATGGTTCCCTTCTCTACGACCTTCACTTCGTCAGCCAAAGACACTCGACCTCTAACAAGATGCACTGGAAGGTGACCGGACAGAATAATGAATTTATCCATTGGCCGGCCGGTTGAGATCGAAGAAATATCAAGATTATCCATCACAGTCGCCATTCTCGCGATGAAGAGGCTATAAGTGACGGAAGTTGAAGAGCAAACAACCCTGATCATTCGGAGAGATCGCTTGGTTGAGTGCCCTAGGAGACCTTGGCAAGTCACTCGGCGAAGCCGTGCGGAAACTCTTGAGACTGCCCATTGTGGACGAGAAGGCGATCAGGGAGCTCGTTAAGGACCTCCAGCGAGCGTTGCTCCAGGCCGACGTGAACGTGGAACTGGTGCTCCAGATTTCACGTGATGTCGAAAAGAGAGCAATCGAGGAGAAACTCCCGCCAGGTATCTCACGACGTGAGCACGTCATAAAGGTACTATACGAAGAACTGACGAAGTTCCTCGGAGAAGAAGCACCGAAGACGACCATACCGCCGGGGAAGACCCATGTGGTTATGCTCGTAGGAATCCAAGGGACCGGGAAAACGACAGCGGCAGTAAAACTTGCTCGATTCTACCAGAAGAGGGGACTGCGCGTCGGAATCATCTGCGCTGATAACTTCCGACCCGGGGCGTATGAGCAGCTTGAGCAGCTTGCAAGCAAGATTTCGGTTCCGGTGTATGGGAATCCAAACGGTCCGCCACCCGAAAGACTCGTCAAGGACGGCTTCTCTCACTTCGAGAAGGAGGATCTCATAATCATCGACACCGCGGGCAGACACAAGAACGAGACCGAGCTGATGGATGAGATGAAGCGGCTCGCAAAGTTGGCGAAGCCCGATGAGATCGTTCTCGCCGTGGACGCATCGATAGGGCAGGCTGCAATGGCGCAGGCTAGAGCGTTCAATGAAGCGACAAACATCGGTTCGATCCTAGTCACGAAGCTTGACGGGACAGCGAAAGGGGGCGGCGCGCTATCAGCCGTCGCTGCTACCACGGCCAAGATCAAGTTCATCAGCGTGGGCGAAGGGACCGACGACCTAGAACAATTTGTCCCCTCAAACTTCGTTGGCCGCCTGCTCGGCATCGGCGATGTTGCGTCGCTGGTTGAGAAGGTTCGAGAGGCCGAGATCAAGATACCCGAGAAGAAAGCACGTGCGATGCTCGAAGGGCGCTTCAACCTGAAAGACATGTACGATCAGCTTGAGGCGGTCCGAAAGATGGGGCCCCTCAAGAAGGTACTCGGGATGCTTCCAGGCGGATACAATCTTCCCGACGATGCAATGGAGAACGCCGAGGAGAAGATGGACGCATGGCGTGTCATGATCCAGTCGATGACGAAAGACGAAGTTGAGGAGCCGAAGATCATCGACTCCTCAAGGGCTCGAAGAATCGCTAGAGGCTCGGGAAGGACTGAGAAAGAAGTCAAGGAACTAGTCAATCAGTACGCGATGATGAAGAAGATGATGAAGAGCCTGAAACGTCGGCAAGGCGCGTTGATGAAACGCTTTCCGTTCCAAATGTAGCTGTGACGAGTCTAGGATGCTTAAATAGCCCCTTTGCGGTCTGCTAGAAGGATCTCCCAGAATAGACGCTCAGGAGCACGTGCCCTTGGTAAGGCGTTCAAAAGGCTACAGGTCAAAGACCCGCTCTCTTTTCCGCAAGAGGCCTCGAGAGAGAGGAAAAGTAGGTCTCAGTCGGCTCCTCAGAACGTACAAGCCCGGAGACAAGGTCACGATAAGGATTGACCCCAGCGTGCAGAAAGGTATGCCGCACCGCCGGTACCACGGCCGAATGGGCATAGTCAAGGAACGCCGAGGACGAAGCTATGTCATTGAGGTCGCTGAAGGTAAGCAGACGCGTACTGTGATTGCCAGGCCTGAGCATGTAGAGTAGTTGATGTGACATTGCCGCGGAAACTGATCGATGCCAAACCAATCGCGACGGCTGAGGCGCGGAGGATTCTTGAACGAGCAAGCGAGGACCAGTTGGGAGAATTCCAGCGGAGAACGCGTGACTACACCATAAAGTTCTCGAAGATCCCAGCCGGCAAGGCTGAGAAACTGGTTCGAGATCTCTGCGAGAAGCACCAGCTGGAGCGGAAGGATGCGATACAGATTGCAAACTGTATGCCCTCTTCGATAGAGGAGATCAGGACGGTCCTAGCCGTCAAGGGTCGTGTATTCACAACAGATCAACTGGAAGGCGTCCTCAAGATACTGTCCGCCTACAGGGCGACCTAGACGTGTGAATCGGAGCAACAACACGGGTTCGTCTTTACACAGCCCTTGTATGTGGCGGAACTGCGTCAAATCCCTCAACGCGTGATGCCCGAAAGGCTTTTGACATCGACGAGGCGACACAGATTTCTGGGAAGAGCAGTCTATGTCCGCGCCCCGACACGCGTTGGCAATGCTCGTGACGAACGAGAGGTCCGCAGGAACGATTCTGCTCGACCATTAGTTTCTGACGGCGCAGGAAGAGAACCGCGAAGTGATTCTTGATGGAATCAAGAGACCGCCCTGAGAGGTACGACACTCCAAGCACACGCCAAGGCAGAGAAGAAGCTCTGCGACCCAGACTGTACGAGGAGTACGCCTACGTACTCGACTTCCTAAGCTACGGTAGACCTTCGACTGACAGACAGAGGCGCGTTGCTGCCCCCACCGTTCAAGTCATCGGAGAGACATACTTCACGCTCCTAGAAGCTGAACTGAAGCCAGGGGCGGTCGCGACTCCGCATGAACGAATCTATGTAGGCCGAGAGCGACGCGAGAAGATCGAGCGCGTAATGGGACGCATAAGCTATCAGGAACTGACAGCCAGCGCCAAGGCTGAGTTGCAACCGGTACTCGAGAAACTCATCGGCAATCAAGAGGAAAGATTCGTCGGCTTCTTCAACGTCTCACAGCCCGTCACACCGAGAATGCATGCCCTCGAACTGTTGCCTGGAATCGGTAAGAAATCGATGTGGCAGATCGTGAACGCTAGGGAGAAGAAACCATTTGAGACGTTCAAAGACATTCAAGAAAGAACTAGCATCTCAGATCCCGTCAGAATCCTGGCGAGAAGAATCGTTGACGAACTCAGCGGAGAAGGAAAGTACAGACTGTTCTCGCGCACCGCATAGCTCACTCATGAACAATCAACGGTTCAGATTCTCCTGCCCGAACCAGCCTATCCACACACAAGAAGAGAAGCGACAATCATGGGAAGCAGCCCAATCCTCGCATCATAGTGGTACACATCTAGGCTCTGGGACGCCCCAGTGTTCGACAATCCCACTCCGTTTAGTGGACTTCGGCATGTCTGAGAAACGGAATCTGAAGCCATCTCAGAGATTCTTGCTACACCTTACATGATCTCAACCAGGCCGAGGAAACGTGACAGATATTCTTCTATTTGTTTTTGAAATTCAGCGTCAGAGATTCGTTCTTTCAAGTTTACCATGAAACTGTTGAAGTAGCTGAAGCTATCAGCTACGACTGAATTGGTTCCTCTCATGAACGCCTCATTTCTCGTTTTAGCTCTATTACCGCGATCCGGTATCCCGTGACGCTGCATGTTGCTCATCGCAAAGCAATTGTTCAGCATGATCGACGCATTCATCCATTCGTCCTTTCGTGCGATCCCAGTTCTGACCGGATCTTCTCTGATCCAACCTAAGAAGAAGTCCCCTAACTGCTCTAGATTCACCGAGTCGGTTTTCTCTGCTGTGAGGATCTTGATTGTTATGTCATCAGCGTAGAGGTCTTGTATGTGATTTATGGCTTGATGGAGGATCTCGCTTTGGTAATGCTCGTTCAGGTTGTGGTTAGATGTGAAAGAGCGCAGGAGGCCCGTAATTATCTGGTCGTTATGCGAGGGATGCTTGGTCTGACTTCTGTATACATGGGATAATTCATGAGTCAGCAGACCTTCGAGCATATTCGACTCAAGGGCGAACCCGGATACCACGACCAACTGTCTTTGCCACTGACGAGACGTATATCACATGAACGGAAGACCTTCGTCTACAGCGACCTCGACATTCTGGTTTATCTCAAACCCGGCGCGCTTCATCGCCGCCAAGACGTTTGCAAAAGCGTGCTGTAGAGGCCGGGAACTCGCAGTCAAGCTAACGCACCATTAGAAGTGTAGCAGCAGCCATGCAGTATTGAATCTGTCATCCTGCCATTGTGTTGCATGAACCTGAATTTCGAGTCGAGGTCGTTTGACCTAGTTGGCAGCAAATCGCTGCCGCACTACGCTACTGTCACCTGAATCTTCTGGTACCCGGAGGCACCGTCCGGGAAAGGTGGCGTAGCCTTGGAGTCCTGTACGTTTCCCGCGCCGTCATAAGCTCTTGCAACGATCGCGTATCCCCCGTTGCTTGCTGGAGTCCAATCATAGGCCCAGAGAACCCACGAATAGGGCGAGGTAGGCTTCTTCAAGACCGCCTCATTCCAAGTGTTTCCGCCGTCGACGCTGACCTCCACCTTGCTTATTCCTCTGTCACCGGCGAAAGCAACGCCCGCTATTGGCGTAGGACCGGTGAGGTACGAGCCGTCACCTGGATAGTATATGATGGAGGTAGGCTTGATCTTTGCGTCATTTGACCAGCCGCGTTCTTGCCAGTAGCCCAGATACACGTGGTCGACGACTTCGATCTCCTGAATCCATTTCGCGTTCATCATGCCGTAGATGCCGGGAACTATCGCGCGCAAAGGAAAACCATGCCCGCTAGGCAGCAGCTCATCATTCATCTTGTACGCTAACATGGCTCCCGGACTCATTGCTCGGTCCAGCGGGATGCCGACCGAGTAGCCGTCTGCGCAGTGGAATACGACGTACTTGGCATCCGGAGTAACAGCCCCCTCATTGAGAAGATCCGCCAGGGCCACGCCTGTCCATTTTGCGTTGCTTATGAGCGCTCCCGGCGGGTAGATCGTGTTGCTCACGCATTCAAGGGTCGTATACTGATCCTTTGCTGGCAGCTTCATCAGGCTGTCTTTGTCGAGAGTGAACGGTTTGCTCACCTTCCCCCAGATCTTCAAAGCCCACTTGTCGAAATCCAGTTGCGGAGGAGTCAGGTTGATGTCGACCCGGTAGAAGACCCTGTTGTCCGTGACTTCAGAATCCACAAGGTCTCTGATTCTTCCGTCTCGGAAGATTGCGGGAAGCGCGGAAGGCTGTACTTCACTGCGCGTCGGGTTGATGGGAACAGAGACGGTGCTGCGAATGACTGGTTCTCCCGAGAACAGCGAAGTGCCCACCTTAACAGCGACGCCTGTAACCGCTAGCGCGGCAACTGCGAGCGCAACCTTCTTCAGAAATACACGGCGCGACGAGTAAGATGGAACCGCGACTTCCCTAACGGTGGGCTCAATGACGGCGGCAGCTGAAGACCTCGCTGCTTGGTAGACGAGCAACGCAGCGTATGACAGGTTCACAGCTGAGATGAAAACGCCCGCGATCAACCATCCAGCCAGCGAAGACAGGATGGACGCCTTAGCCGATAGAAAGATCTCCAAAGTGATTCCAATGACTGTAGATATGATCGCTGCCAAGACTAGCATTTGTCGGCTCCTGTTTCGAATATCGAAATGAAAGAGGTAGCCTACCAGTGCTGCCACAAACCCGTAGGACAACGCGTAGAGAACCATAGCAAATGTGAACGTGGCGTACTTTGCGTACTCGCGGAATGTCTCAACAACGACTGACTCAACCGAGCCAGGAACCGGAGCGATCAGCGCTTGAAAGATGGCCTCCGGTGGGTAGGGCAAACTCAGAATTCTTGTCCCTACGAACGCGATGACAGTTGCCAACGCGCCGCTTGCAAGTCCATAGGCAAAGAATTTGCGGAAAAGATGAGGAGAGGAGACAGGCTGATTATCCATGCGAACACACAGATGTGGTGGCTCCAGGCTCGCTATGAGGACTGCCTTTTCCATTTGCATATCCGGAAGGAAGAGTATCCGTATTTCCTAGAAGGCTACAGGTGGGCTATTGTCGAACGTAAACCAGCGAAGTCCGTTTCCATTACGTGCGGCAAAGAGAAACTGAATCGTGTTTCACGGGCTCGGCTCGAGAAGCTCTCTTGCTGGACAGAAAGGAAAGACACGGGCGGTCGTCACCTGCTGAAAAGTGGCAGTGCCCAGAATACTCGCCGCGCTAGGCATTTCTTTAATCCCACAGGTTCCAGTTGAGAGAGAAGACGAGCCGTAAGAGAGAATAAGTTTGAATTGACAGACGATCACTCTGCATGGCACTCACACGTTCGAGTGAAAAGGTTGACCGAGCCTCGCAAGTTCTTGCGACCTGTCAGCGCTATGCTGAACCAATGCGGCCTTTGCCTGACCGCTTTGGAACGTGACGGCCAGCTTGATCACCCAGGTCGCGCGCGTTCCATGCCAACCTGAACCAGAGCGTCCGACAGGCCGCACAAAGCGATTGCGAGTAGTCTCGACTGCGCATAAAGAGCGTTTAGACTAAGATGATTGAGTTCAGCTTGAACCGGTCACAAATAGTCTGATGAACACCCACATGCCCTCGACAAAGTACAGGATAAGCACTGGCTTGTAGGACCTGTCCTTCGCCAGAATTATCAAGACCCATGACGCGATGCCCATCGCAAGAAACAAGGCTCCATCAACTAGTGCGTGAAGGAAGACCGCGGGAAGCATGAAACCAATCGCGACGAAACTCGCGACGATAAAGAGGGCTGTCCTTGTTTCGAATCGGGTGAAGATGGTTTGGATGCCAGACCGTTTGTCTCCCTCAACATCCGCTATGTCCTTCAGGAGCGCTCCGCCTGAGAATATTACAAATATGGCCAGCGCGATGAGTCCCACCGGCTGAGCCGACGATGGGCTGTTAACGCGTACTAACGTACCGAACAAGAATGCGAGGCAAGAGCTCGCACCAATGACAAGGCCGGACAGAAGCCAGTGCCTACGTCTCAGCGTCGGATACGCCAACGCAAGACAAACAGCAAGAAATGCTAGCAGCAAGGGCCCGGGACCAAATGGAATCGCAGCGAACACTGCCATGACCGCAATCAATCCACCATAACCCAGATAGCCAGAGAGCTCCGTCTTCCTGTCTTCGTCGCTGATGTCGTTAAAGACCGTTGCCACCTGCCAAACCAAGTACACTACGAATGTGGAAGCGATGAGTAACCCGAAGTCCACAGGGATCCAGCTCACCAAGATGGCTGGATGCACGAGAAATGAACCGAACAATGCCATCGCTGGAAAGTGCACGCCCCTCAGCCTAATGCGCCTCAGGATGGTGCTGCCCATCCCTGGTTTGGTGAGCTCGAAGCCGACAATGATCAAGACATAAGTGATGAGAAGATATCCTGCGAAGAGCTGGGGCTGAGAGAAACCCAGATCAAGTCTAGACGTAAGCGCGGGCGTGGAGACCACGATGAAAGCAATAATGACTGTGACAATTCCGGCGACCGACCTCAGGATTGAACGTGTCCGGTAGAGAAGATAGGCAAACGTCATGGTGGCAACTAGGGCAACTTCTAACTTGATTCCGGTGCTCAGAATTGTCAAGTATCCGAACGGACTTCCTAGCTGGCGATAGAGTTCTGTGGTGAAGAAATTGTAGACTACCGGCTGTTTCAGGACATAGTAATCGATAGTGGGGGGCATCAGTATGACTGGAAATCCGAGAGAAGACAGCCTGAATAGTTCCACAAAGCCCAGTCGTGAAGCAAGTGCGATGATTGCGGGAAATAGTAGCAGCGCCATCGCGAAGTATGCGGCTATGTGAGCGTAGGAGAAGGGGTCTATTCGCGCGAACCCAAAAATCGCTCCCCGGGCTGCAACTGCCATTTGAAACTCAAGTTGTATACGAGCAAAGGCGAGTCCTACAACATATGCCGGCAACAAGGGCAAGGGGAATCCGCCTCGCAAAATAGCATATACAACTATCGACGCAAAAACTACGACCGCCCAGAACAGTGAGTTCTGAAGAAACGTCCACCAGTAGAAGTAGAAACGCGCGTTGAACAAGCTACCGGGTGTCTTCCAAATCCCTATCCACGCTACAGGCAGGCCGAGGTTACGAAACCAACCCGTTTCAGAAAAGACCATCGCGTGCTGCCAGAGGAGCTGCGCGGCCACTGTGACAGCCGATACTAGCGCCCCCAGAATCAGCGAGAAGAAGATGGGTTTGCTGTTCACTTTGACGAGCGCGAACAGCTCAATCCAAATCTCGTCTTCTCTCATGGTTTTCAGCCTATGTCTACCGCGAGAGCGTCTCTTTCAGGATTGAGCTTCTGATGCAGCATTTGAGCTATGCTGTACTGAGCAAAGGTCACGGTGGAAAAGGAGGGAAATGGGGGAAGTTCCTAGAGCCTGCGTCTTCTGGCTAGCACTGCTGCACTGAATATCACCAAGAGTGAAATGAGGGCAAGCCACGGCAGAATCAAGGCGAACGTGTCTATCGGCATCGTAACTCCGCCTACGGGTAAAGCATTGGGAGGATCCTGCTCCGGATCGAGACCGATAGGAGACCCCGTTAGATCTGTCAGGACTCCGAGAATACTAGCGCCGGTCTCATCGTTGGGATGGTAGCTTTCATCGATACTTGAAGGCCACGTCCACCAGTACATCTGCGTGCCTGTCTCTTGTGAAAGACCGAAGCCAAAGCCTGCTGGACTGTGGAACAAGACCTTGGGCACTGCAACCTCGATAGTATAGGTGTAGGTTTGACCGCTCGTTTCGCCGCTCGGAGATCGTGCGGAGCCGTAGTTGAAAGTGACAGGGTTGCCGCTTGCGTCCGAAGGTGATCCAGGCACTCCGTGGTATATGGTGCCCGGTTGGTCGGGTGGTCCTCCGATCGCTGCCGGCTGTCCCTCGCCGGCATCCCAAGAGAACACGTATTGCCCAGCAGGGATGTAGATTTTGATCCATGCATCCGATGGAGGATTCGGATCTCCTATGTTGAAGCCCAGATACGCCAAGCCCAACCCATCATCGATTGTGTTTGGATTGTTGTCCACATCTTGCCAGATGCCATCGTGAACGAAGTCGAAGGCAAGAAAAAGCACGTACTTGTCAGGTGACGAGTCGCCACCGTTATCGGTGCTCCATGTGTGAGTCCACTGAAACCCTAGGTACACATTCTGCGAGTCTCTCATGACGTAGAGCTGCATCGACTGCGCCGGCGGGTATTCAAGATGCCATCCACCGAATTCATCTGTCACGTTCTGTGGCACGCCATGTAGCTGTAGACTGTAGCCGCAGGTCGAGTTCCACTCCCCTGGAGCCAAGACTCCATCCAGTGATGGGGCGGTCAAGCATGAGCACGAATACACTGTGCCGCCTTGGGCCCATCCCAACGGTGCTGAAAACAAGACAGCTAGAGCCAGCAGGCACATCGCTATTCTAGTGAGGTTCAAAACTCACCCGCCATCGTGGCGCTGGTGCCCTAACTCGGTAAGAGTTGCGTAACCATCTTCGTAGCAGCGCGGTGACAGACGAAAAGGAAGCCTCGGAACACGCGAGACTTGCGCATAGAAAGCCTACGTCCAGTGAAAGAGAAAGAAGAAATGAAAGTGCAGTCAGCGGGGAACTCCGTCACCTTCGGATCAGACGCTCAGTCTCCACTAGACTGGATATGGATCAAAAGTGTGCCAAGCTTAGATTACGATGCTCTCTGTTAATCTAGTCCGGCGGATAGCCTCTCCTACTTGCGGAGGTAGTCATCTTTTCCGGTCAACCAGTCTTCCCTTATGGGGCTGAAGATGTCCAAGTCCAAGGTGTCCTCAAGAGCGACTGCGCTATGCTCGACGTTTGACGGGATGTGAAGGACGTCGCCCTCGTTCAGGGTTAGCTCCTTGTCCGGGAGACGGAGCCTTAGAGAGCCTCTTAGAATGTAGGTCATCTGCTCGCTCTCGTGGCTGTGTTGCGCAATGATGCATCCTTTCTTGAGGAAGACCTGGGCAAGCATCAGCTTCTTGCCATAGATCAATTTGCGCGATAGCTTGTCAGTTACCTTCTCTGTCGGAACATTGCTCCAACTGTAGAAGCTCATTGGAATCAGAGGGGCGAAGGGCCGGCCTCTATTTAAGTCGGATTCGATGCTGGCACGTCGAACATGGTCTGTTCAAAGTCGGCGGAGGAGCAACGGGCTCTGCAGAACCCGCGGCCTTGCCTCTTCTCTTCTTCACAGGTACATGTTGTTCCTCCTTTGTCGTGAATCGGATCGTTTGACCGGGATCATGCTTCCGCTCGTACCAGCTCTGGTAGCGTAGACAGCAAGCGCAACCGCCCAGAGAATGTCGTCATGTGTCCCTTCGGGATGCGAGAACTGAACTTGCCCTGTCTTCGTGAGCTCGAATCTCTCAACATTCAACTCGCTTGTGAGATTCACGTCGAACGGATATGTGAACAGCCGATTCTGCATGAGCTGCTTCAGATGACCGAGGATCTCCTGTTTCACAGGGAGCGTGAGCGTGACGCCTTCAACGTTCGGTATGCCGCCCTTCTGCATATCCTCAACGATGTACTCGCCGACACCCGTTTGATCGACCAAGACTTTCTGGACTTGCTTGAGTTTGTCGATGATGACGCGGATCGAGCCGATGACGCTTGAGTAAGGCGTCTCAAGCGGCCAACGCTTGTAGTAGACCAGCTTAACTTGATCGGTTTTCTTCGCGACGACCGCAATGACCGAGTAGTCCACCCGTTTCCCTAGGTCGACCCCAAGCCAGTACGGTCCGCTAGAATCCAAAAGCTTCGTCGGAGATGAGTTGGGCATTGGGATCGATACACCGCGTGATCAGGTCTTGGCTAAGGTAGGCCATCTCGTCCTCTACGAACTCGGCTTCGAACTCGCGCCTGAATCGCTCGCTCGGCAACTCGCGTCGCATTTCATCGATGAACTCCCGCGTTGCGAGTTTGGCCTTGACTACGGCTTCGTAGCTGATCTTGTGTTTGCTGAAAGCGGGATTCTGCGCGAATCGATAGAAGATCGAATCCTTTCCCCATGGAGTAGAGCTCACAATCAGTGTGCCGTCAGTGGTTTGGAGCATCGGAAAGAGGACGTTGAAGAAGACGAGTTCATCGTCATGAAAGAACGCGGCCTCGTCGCAAAGGACTTGGTGAGCGGCGTATCCTCTGAGAAGGTTTGCCGAGTTCGGAAGCGCGACGATCTGTGAGCCTTTCTTGAACCAGATGACGGTGCGTTGCATCTTTGCGATGAGTTTGCGTCGGATCGGTTTCGCCATGGCGATGAGGAAAGCTTGGATGCGATCCATGAGAATCATGGATTGCCGCAGACCAGGAGCCACGATCAGGCTGAGTGTACGCTCATGCGTGGCCGCATACCAGATCATGCGAGCCGCGAGCGTTGTGGACTTGCCCGACTGCCTTGGCCAGATCACGATGATACGTTTGCTCGGATCGTCAAGCAGCTTCTGTTGGTAGGGGGTCGCTTTGAACTTCAGGAATGTCTCCGCGAAAACCGAGGCGGTCCTGGTGTTCTCCTCTGTAAGTTCTGGAGCCAGAACCGCTGTGGGTTCTCTCTCAGCGGCTAGTTGCCTTCGCCTTTTTCGGGCTCCCAGCAACTTCGGTCTGAGACGCACTCAACTCCGCCTCTAGCTCTTGCACCAATTCTTCCACATGCGCCTCGTCGCGTGAGTCCAAGATCGCGAGTTCGGTCCGTATCAGCGCGTTGACGAGATGCATAACCCTGGCTCGGGCCTTGGCTCTTGCGGCAGCTTCTTCGCTCTTGCCCCACTCTAGCGCCTCATGGATTGCCTGCCATGTTATCGTTTCCAGTTTGTCGCGTTTCTCCGTGCTGGGTAGACCGGCAACTGCGACGCTACGCCAGGTAAGAATGTACTGTTTTACGAGGTCATTGAGCCGCTCCAATCGTACACACGATTGATTCGAATTGTGGGACAATTCGCGGACATGCTCCTCGAGGATCCAACGCACATACTCCGAGAATGTCTGCCCATGCGATTGCGCTAGGAGTTCCAAAGCATGTAGGTACGCTGCCGTCATGTGGAAGCCGACACGAGGACCTATTCGTTGTCTAGCCAACTTCCGAACATATCCAGCACGGATGCTTCATCCATCTCATGAAACACGTCGCCGAATAGGAAGCCGGTATGGGTCGTGATCGGGTGCCAATACGAAATGTTCGTGAGTACCTGGGCGATCTGAGCACCTCCCCTCGGACCACGTGGACATCTTCAGAATCCTTCTGTGAACGAGTCTTGAAAGACGCTCCGCGATCTCGAGCGCCAGAGATGAGGCTTTGTCATGGGTGTTCCAGTCCCAAGAGGGCGGTCGCAAACGCGGGCTATCGTGCTGCTTATTGCCACTCATGGTGTCGTGGAATTAGTTAAGGCCGGTTGGGAAACGTTCCGATGCTGCCTGCAATATTCCGAACGCTTCACACATATTCTGAATCCTTCACTCTCGTCAGTCCGAGAGCCTTTCTCGCGTCTTCGTTCAGTATGCCCAGCTCGCCCAATCGCTCCTTTAGTAGCCTTCTCACGAGGCCGCTGAATGATGGCTCACTCAAGTCTCGTCTGATCTGCTCCAGTGTCTTGATCAGCTCTTCGTCAAGGCTGACGCTGACTCTGACTCCCCTAGGTCGCCGGTCATCTAGGGAGAGTTGGAGTTTCCTTCCTGGCCTAGAACTCTGCATTAGATACGTCCTCGACTCACTGTTGACGCACGCTTAAGGGTGAGGTTCGGAGCGTGTATTCAGCTTTGCAAGCCTCACGTCGTTTTCTCGGGCCTAGGCAAAACTGTTTTCGCTAGCGAAAACGGCTAGGTCTTTCCTTCGTGCGTGCGTCTATTTGAAGGACTGTTCACACGAGTATGGCAACGCTCCGCCCGGTTTCGGCTGTTTTGACGGGCAAGCTTTTCGACGGCCGAGAAGAAATCCGAGCGTCTGACAGGAGCGATGACTATGCATTCGGCCATCCGGCGTGCTTCGAGTTCAACTCCTAGGCTCGGCTCGGCGATTCGCGGCGGGATCTCTAGGTAGTAGCGCACGTATCGGTAGACGCGCTTTCTCATGTACTTCTTAGAGTAGATTTGAAGCTGAATCCTCAATGTCGCATGACCACTTCGGCCAACAGGAATAAGGATGTGACGGGGTCGATGCGGGTCGGTGTCAGAGGTGCTGTCATCTGTCGTTTCGTGATGGCAAGCTGCGTACGATTCCGTTCAGTAGCTTGGCTCGCACAAAATGGTGGTTCAAATCTAGACGCCCGCACCAGCCTACCCACCTATGAAAGGCCTCTAGTCCGGTGTTCCCTTGGATGGCTCTTCTGCGTCGCGTTCAAGCGGCGTTTGCTATTCTCTCGAGTCGTTTATGTTTTTGCGCTGTGAGTTGGGCTCTGTTAACTTAAGCAAGCTGCGCGCCTCTCTGTCGAATCAGTGTCGAAGATATTGGAGCTTGCGAAACGGCTTAGAATGAGGTCCTTATGCCGACGGAGGAAGAATTCTCTTCCATCTGCAACCCCACGGACATGACGGAAACACAACTGACGATCGATCACGGCCGGCTTAAGTTAACAGAGCCGTGAGTTGCCGATTCTCTCCATGGTATGGTTCGTTTCGCGTCAGCATCACGTACATGATGGCCAGCATCTTGCGGGCGACGGCGACGATGGCTTTGCTGGATCCATGCTTCTGCTCGATTCTTTCATAGAATGCGCGCATCTTGGGGTCGTGCTGTCTGGCGGATTGAGCGCATTGGGTTAGGATCCATCGTGCTCGTTTGCTGCCTTTCCGGGTGATGTGGCCTGTCCAACATGCTTCTCCGGATTGATGGACTTGGGGCGCTAGGCCTACCCAGCTGGCAAGCTTCTCGCGGGATGCGAATCGCTTCACGTCTCCGATCTCGGACAGCAGGATCATGGCTGCGTAGTAGTCGACGCCTGGCATCGTCATGAGGAGTTTCGCTTGTTCTTCGTTGACGGCGTCTTTGGCGATTTGGATGTCTGCGTTTCGAATCTCCGTGGTGAGCGTTTCAAGGATTTGTAGGTTCGATTGTAGGATCTGTTGGTCTATGCTTGGGAGATTCAGGCTTCGAAGCCATTCCAGGCCTTCTTTGCCGAATAGGTCCGTGTACTCGTACGTTAGGTCGTGTTTGTCTAGGAGTGCGTGGATTCGATTCTTGATTTCTGTTCGCATTCGCATGAGGCCGGCTCGATGCCGGACGAGGCTTCTGCGTTCACGATTCTTCTTGGTTGGGACGTAGCTTTCAGCCACGAGATCTCCTCTCAGCAGGTACGCCAAGGTTTTGGCATCCTGTTTGTCCATCTTGAGTCTGGCTTCGGCTATGGCTTTTGTTCTGGATGGGTTGGAGAGTTTCACCTGGACGCCTTCATCCTCCAGCCTGTCGTAGATTTTGATCCAGTAGTTTGCTGATGGTTCCACGACAGCTTTCACGTGAGAGTCTATGGATCTTGCGAGGTTGAGCAGGCCTGAGGCTCCTTCGAGAGTGTTATCAAATCTCAATTCGCGTTGAATTCTGCCAGACTCGTCCATCAAGGCTGCTTGGCAGTATTTCTTGTGGACGTCTATTCCAACATATACGGCCATTCTCTACTTCACCTCTACTTTTGTGGTTGGCTTGAACGCGGCACTCACCTATCCGCGCGCTGTGGCGCATTCAATGAGCCGCTCCAGAAGACTGCCCATTCACACACTCGACCGGTATCGGTCAGGGTCTCTTCGGGCTTACCAACCAGAAAGAACCGACACGCCCACAAGACTAGAGACTTTTCATCTCTTCACACACGAACCATAGCTGGATGGAATAGCCCTTCTCAACGGCTTCTCCGTATTCTCTTGCCGCTGCTGCAAGCTCTGGCCTACCTTCACCCTTCACCTTTGCCTCCAAGCGTTTCCGGCGAGACCAGCCAGTCAAAGCAGGAAAGCAGACTGTCGAGATCCTTCACCTTTAGGGATGAGACCCCGTGCTGGACTACTTGCATTGGGCGATAAGCACCCTCTGATTCAGACTCCCAGGCAGTGTTCTTAAATAGTCAGCGGGCGGAGTTCGTTGACCGGATTGCTACATTGAGGAAGCACCGGACCCTTCTGACGGTAACAATCCTCGTGCTGACAGCAACGCTGCTTCTTCAACCCGTAGCCCCTGTCAATGCCCAACCACAACCAAGCGACTACATAGTCACCGAGTGGGTCGCAAGTGTGCTTTCTATGGTTACTCCTGGTGGTGTTAGAACCCCGATATTCGCATTCGCGCCAGCCACCGTGCCTATCGGTGTTGCGATCGATTCCGCAGGCAACTACATAGTCACCGAGTGGGTCGCAAGTGTGCTTTCTATGGTTACTCCTGGTGGTGTTAGAACCCCGATATTCGCGTTCGCGCCAGGCACCGCGCCTGCCGGTGTTGCGATCGTGCCACCTTCTCCTGCTCCTGTGGGAGGCGTCTTGACGCCTGTAGACAAGCTCACCGTTCTATCGCCTTACTTGGTCTTGCTGGTGCTGCTTGGAGCCGCAGTCGCGGTAGTCGCTGTGAGAAGAAGCCGTAGGCCCTAAACAGGATCCATGTCCATCCTCTTTATCTTGGCTTGCATTTGACAGCGCAAGGCTTACCCTAGACGGTGAATAGTCTAGGACTAAAAGCGTGGGACGAAACATCATAGGGAATGTCCAATCCTGAAACGCCTCCATTTTGTCTACAGCACACGAGTCTGCGAATTCGGCCCATAGACATTTTCATGGAGTTCCATGCGGCACCGAGCACTGTCAGCGTGAGTGCCACGTTCCATTTACACGTCGAAATTCCTAGTTCCACGTTCCTGTGACACGTCGATTTTTCCAGTTCCACGTCCCAGCCCAAACAGGCTCCTTACCTATATCCCCGCACCAAGTGACCCGACAACGACGACGAAAACACTCCCCTTCATGAAGATGGTTCACCTCTAGACCCTCTCAGCAAGAGAGGCGGCCACAACTATGATCAGGTGGGCTCTCAGAGCCGCCAACAGCCTCTTATATCAAATCAGGAATCGATTCCCACATGGATCTTGAATCGCTACATTTCGCTCACGGGAAATTGGGAGAAAGCTGCAAGCTCCTAATGGATGAGGAAAGAGGTTTACCTCATGCGGTAAAGATGATTGATGCAGCTTGGAACCTTGCGAGGCAAGGGCAACTCACCGGTAAGCGTTCCATATTGCTTGCTGCGTACTCTAAGTTCACAGATGAGCTGCTCAAGGCGGATGAGTTCGCGAGAGTCATCGAAGAGAGCAAAGAGCTTGCGACAGAGATGTATTCTAAATCAACGAAATTGCCTGAGACCAAGACTAAGCAGAAGATCGAAGTCAAGAGACTTCAACATCAGTTCGAGCAGCTGATCAATTGCTTCGATGACGCGCAGAAAATGTTGAGTAGGGAAACGAGAAGGCTTGAACTGCTGAGGGACTACATACTGGCGGTTCAGAGTCAGTTCACTGACGCAACGATGGTGAGGTTGTCGCGCATTGGACTGATCATTGCGGCAGTCGGTGTTCCAGCAGCAATAGTTACGATTCTAGCTGCGTTTGGGCTTGCCCCCTAGCATCACCGACCTTGTTCGGGCGGATTCTTCTCCTAACCGTCAGGGGCACGGACGAAGGGCCATGTTCATGGACAATGGACAGGAGCAGGAGGGGGTAGTTCTGTGTGTGTGCGCGCACCAGCCTACCCACACACGACGAAATGATGCTTGACCCTTATCTGCGTCTGCGCACCAAGAGATCCTACGACGACGAACGCGTCTTCAACTCCTCTCCTGCTCCTGACCCCTACTCGCTGAGGAAAGGGATGCTTCTGGCACCGGGACTAGTGAGCAATATTCGGCCTACGGGTTTTTCAGATGCCTCGACAAACAATTGCTTGGAGAAAGGATATGAGCTGAGAAGAGATTCTCTTGTTCCTGCAGGACCAAGGTTGGCGCATCTTCCTAGTAGGGGGATCACTTGGTGGTTGGATTGCTGGTCTTTCTCTAACCTATACGATTCTCTTCAATCGGCTCCAGCTCAAGATTCATCTTGGCGACGTGCATATTGACAGAGATCACGGCCTGATGGATGTGAAGATCAGGATCAGAAACACGAGTCCCCGAAGAGACACATCAATCGAGTCCATCCATCTCGGAAACACAACCACAGACGTACACGAACGACCATGGTCACCGAGGATATTGTGGCTGCGCGAAGCATCTTCAGTTATGGAAAAAAGGGTTGAGAAGCTCGAAGAAGTGGGTCGTAACATAAAGATCCGGGCCGGCACTACAAGAGACTTCGAAGCACGATTCTCCCGTCCGGGGTTCGGGCAATTCATGCCGCTTCGTTTCGAAGGTCGATGGCGGAGGTATTGGCCAATGAAACTCGTGGTAGAAACCACTCACAGGGCCTTCGTCATTCCAGTGCAATTCCCCGGGGGCAGACAAGCCGCTGATAGTGTTCGAGATTGGTTCTGGAAATCGTGGTCCTAATAGATGACCTCGGATTAGAGCCACTACCTTGGCAAAAGACTCGCTGACAAAAATTCACAGACTTGAAAGGACAGGAGAACAAGTACTATCGTCGCCGAATCTCTACGGGGGAGCGTCTACGTCCAAACCATAATCAACAGGGGAACAAGCTCCTCGTCGCACACCGAGACACGCCAAGATTCATGGGTCTTCTAGTTTCCTTATTGCCTTGTCGAGCATCGCTGCTAGCGTGCAACTCAGACGGTTTTGGTAGTTGGATTGGATTGTTTGCCAGCGCAGGGAGCCGGCCTTGAACTATGAGAGCAGAACTTCAGACTGACTCAAATGCTTTCTGCTTTTGCCCTATAGTAGTTGGCGATTGTCCGACGTAGGTCGACGCCAAGGGACGCTTTTTTCTTCTGTCTGTTTGCCTCGGGCCTGGCCGCCTTGATCAAGACTGTCTCAAGAGCTGCAGCAATGCGCTTGTCCTTTGTCCCATACATGCTGAACTCATGCCATTTCCCTTTTAGCCTGTCATTCAAATGTTGTTGAAGTCTGTTAGGAAGCTGCTGCGCTTTACCAACGTAATAGATTGTTCTGATATTTCCCTTTGTTCTATACAGCGCATATATGCCCTTCAATCTCGTTCCAAGTCCAGCTGCCTGCCAAGCTGGTTGTTCCGCAAGTTTTCGCAAGCCCTCTTTCCTGAACCACTCCGAACCCAGAGCTTCGAGTCTTTCGACATCGCCCTTTTCATAATGCCAGGACACCAGTTTGGCTTCGCGGGTTTTCTTTCGCCCTCTCGCAATCAGTTTTCTCGGCTTCAGCCTAAGGCCAATATGTGGTACTCTTTCAATCCGTCGAGATTTGACCAAGTTCTCTATCGAACGATTGATTGATGCCTTGTCAAGGGCATAGCGTTGAGCGAGGCTGTCGACTAGTTTGCTGTGGGGAAGAGGACCCTGTTCAAGGACTTTTCGTATGATCCTCCGAAGACTCCTCTTGTCAATTTGCTTGTTAGGCATGAAAAATGAGTAAGTCACAGTGAACCTTTAGAGGTTATCGACGCCCAAGGGATTTCTTTCACTTCAAAAGAGCTGCCTATTGCGTTCTCCCAGCCAGCACTATCGCGAACTATGGCCTATCTTGGTCTTGGCAGAGCTCATATTCTGGCATCCTAGAGTGACAGGTAGTCCTCGTATCAAACCAAACCAGACTCGCCAGGTCGGGTTTGATTCCTTCCTGGGCCAAAACCGCTCACCTCTTGTCTCGGTCTAGGTCGCTTGCCGTCATGGTCTTTCCACAGGCGCCACAGTAGAACCGTGTCTCATCCGAGTCCGAGAACTTCAACAACGCCACCGGGACAGGATGAGGACAGATCTTCGCGTCAACCCACGGCAACGGTGGATAGTCTCTTGGACGCGTTTTCCTCGCCATCAGGCTCGCCTCTGTTGTCGTTCCTCGGGTAGTCGGCTTGTATACGCGGTGGCTATCTTGTCGTGAGCTATAATGAGGAAAGGCGGTTGACGGTACCTCGGTCAGACTCGTCGGTGAAAGAGATCCGTCGGCTCAATCGCCTGTTTGAGCCTTGATGCAAATGTGACAACTGCTGGTTCTCACTTCCGCTCAGTCAAACTTCTACCGAAAGTCTGAAACGCTGAACGAGCGACATGATTCAGTAGCGTTCGGAAATTCACAGCTCGCCTGTCTGGTGTTCACTGCCTTCTGCCAGCCTTGGATACTCAAATATGCCCTCACTGCAAACATGATGCTCAAAGCGAAGAGGAGACTTGGCCAAAGAACAACGTTCACCAAGGAAAGTCTTGACCATGGAGCCGCTATCTTCTTGCTTTCGGCTCCCCCACGTCGCTACTTGGGCGAGGCATAAAGCGAAGTCAACGAGGTCGTCCGCTGGCTCGGCGGCAAATGGTTCAGAGGCAGCAAGCCTCCAGACGGAGCATGGCGAATCCCGAAGTGATCCTCGAATGGTAGGCCGTCCGCCGTGTGTCCGCTGCCTTGAATGGGAGAAGATTCCTTACGCGATTTCCCGCAGCCACCTAACCCCTCGCGGCCGCGGCAACTTTGACCTTCCTACACGCTTACTACTGTTGTTGCTAGTACAATTACAACAATAAGGTGTCACTATGTCACCGGAGCACTAGTACCATAGTGACAAGCTTTATATCACGTACAAGGCGCTTGTACGAACTGGTAAGCGACTCCTCCCCGGGCGTCGCTTGCGATCGTCGCATAGTAATGTCTGCGTCTAATGCTGTGTGGCTTCTTTTACCTTCGTTCGAAGCTCCTTAGCGGATAACACCTCAACCTCAACCATATGAGAGATTGCTTCGGCGGTTGCCTTTGACTTTGGGCCTATGTATACCATGGTGTCACCGTCCTTGACCTTCTTCGTATCCTGTAGGGAGCTGAATTTCTGGAATGCAGCCCCACGAAGCAACGCATAGTCTGCCAGATCAAAGTACGGTTGCATTGTCGTTATCATTTCACGGAATTTCTCCTCGGTCGCGACGCTTTCTGGGACCACTGTTGCCAGTTCATCAACCAAGAGAAATGCCATCGGTCTTGCGAGATGCTCGGCGGTTTCGATACATTGGTCCGCGTACCACGCATACTTTGACACAGTACCAACATCTAGATACCGAACTTCAACTTGAAAAGGGTATTCAGCCCAGACGGCCTTCACATTATCCGGCAGGAGTTTGAGTTTGGACTGGTAGAGCTTCACGTCAGTAAGAAAGGCCATCATGTCAGCGCTGCAGATGTACGGATTACACTCATCGCCGTGTGGAAAAACTCTCGGACCTCTGGGAGCGAGATCGTCCCAGGCTGAGGTCAGCTTACAACCATCAAACCCGTCGATGTGAATTTCGGATGCGGGTCGAGGTATTCCGAAATATGACCAGGCAGTTATGTAGGAGAAATGGGGACCGAGCTGACGAAGGAAAAGTTCGGTCTTTACTTCTCTGCGGGGACACTTGTATCCACCAACCTCAGTATAAGGGAAGGTTGCTGGAGGTCTTACAACATACGAAATGAAGACGGTCGAGATACTGTCGCCTGCAGATTGTATCAGCTTGTCACAGAAGGGTGTGGCTTTCCTTGGGCCTAGGATTTGCTTGAGTTCGGCTGAAGAATAGAGTTTCTTTCGGTATGGGAGCTTGAAGTCCTCCGCTAGTTCCTCGGTACTTTTCACGAACTGCTCCTTGAATCGCTGATGGTCAGGAATGAATACCCCTGCTCCCAGTGGAGTGTAGAAGAAAGTGGCCTTCCTCAGTTCGCCGCCCGATTGAATCATCTTCGATCGGGGGAATTCCTTGGAGTCAAAGGCGGCCACTGCCAAGATGTCTCGAGGGAATATGTAGTAGGGCCAGACTTAGTGTTTTCTCCCACCGTGATTTTGTTCTCATTGTTTCTCTTTCGGTCCTTGCTTTCCGCTCATAGCGTCGACTGTGATGCGTACGATTGCGACGTTTCGTACGGCTTCTTCATCGCCCGCAAGGCGACCGAGGACGGTCTCTGGCTTGGGCTCGTGCTTGCGTACGAGGAGTTCGAGGAACAGAATCGAGCGCCACTACGGTCATTTCTTGAACCGCCGCTGTCTCGGCGAGTGAATCCGCCATGACGAGTTGTCTCTCATCGTCCTGGAGAGTATACCCTTTAGGCGAGAGGTTCTATTCCACTTCAAACTGCTCGGCGGGTTCGAGGGTTGCTTCAGCTGGAGTATCGCGACCTCGCAGCGGAGTACGTTGAACTAGTGAAAGCACACTTCGGCGACCGCCTGGTCTCATTATGTTTCTTCGGATCTGTGGCAAGAGGCGAGGCTTCACCTGAGAGCGACATGGACGCGCTGGTAATCGCGGACGGCCTGCCGAGGGATTTCGGGTCACGGATTCGCGACACGAACAGTATACACGAGTCCCTCAAGAAGCGGCCAGCATACAAGAGGCTTCGCTCGGAAGGGAGAAGCGGCCTCATATCAGACATCTATCTGACTCAAGACGAAGCGCGGTCCCATCCCCCGATCCTTCTGGACATCGCGGACCACGGACTGATAGTCTATGACAGATCACAGTTCCTGGCAGAGGTTCTTCGCGAGATAAGAGAGAAGCTGAAGATGCTTGGGGCGAGAAAGGTCCTCGCCAAGAAAGGATACTACTGGGTTCTCAAACCAGACGCCATGCCCAACGAGGTCATCGAGATATGAGAAGTGCCAGAATGGCGAAGGATTACGCCGAGAGAGCAACCTGGGTTATGAAGGAGGCGGAGCAAGCGTTCGGCGCAGCAAACTACGCGATCTCCGTCAGGAGGTCACAGGAGGCTTTGGAGCTGTCAGCGAAGGCCGCCCTGAGAAGGCTGGGCGTCGAGTACCCGCATGAACACGACGTGAGCGAAGCCTTGGACACCATTGCAGGTCGGCTTCCAGACGATCTGAGACAACGATTGGATGAGATTAAGGGGCTCCTAGCTGAGCTGGCGAGGGTCCGAGGACCAGCACTATACGGATACGAAGTAGAAGGTATACCTGCAAGTGAGGCGTTCACGACGGAGTACGCAAGGGAGACGCTTGACAAGGTCAAGTTGATTGTCGACCTCTTGGCGAAATTCGCCACGGACGGAACGTGACTTCGTTCTCATTGTTTCTCTTTCGGTCCTTGTTTTCCGCTCATAGCGTCGACTGTGATGCGTACGATTGCGACGTTTCGTACGGCCTCTTCATCGCCCGCGAGGCGGGCGAGGACGGTCTCTGGTTGGGGCTCATGCTTTCGGGCGAGGAGTTCGAGTCCGCGGCGTTTCTCCGCGAGGTCCGTGACCACCTGCGCTTCTCCCTCTAGGATGAGTGAGCGGTAGGCGTGGTCGCATTCGCCTTCGACGTAGCCGCGGTCCTCGACGACTGTCACGCACACTCGCGGGTTCGCTTTGATGATGTCCACCTTTCGGCCTTCGGCGGCGCAGTGGAACCATAGCTGACGCGTCTGTGGCTCCCAAGCGAAATCCACCGTGAACAGGTACGGCTCGTTCTCCAGACAGCATGCGACCGTCATGATCCTCACCGACGCGAGGACCTGCTCAATCTCCTCGCGGTCGTTCCACTGCTTGTCGGAGCGGCGGAGATGGTAACGTTTCATGGCAAGGCATCCTTTCGGTCTGTACGACGCGCCCGGGGTCGGCTGCGCCGCGGCGCCGGTCTCCGCGGCTTCTTCATTCTACCGATTTAACTTCGCCTACGGAACAGATCAGAGGAGAGTCTTCAGTCGCTGTGCTTCTTCTTTGCCGAAAAGGCCGCCAACGCGAAAGCGAGGGCGACCCTGAGGATTCTCATCAAGCACAAACACACCGGAACGCACGCGTACTCTCGTTCGAGACTATATAGCGTGAACGGTCGCGACCGTCATGATCCTCACCGACGCGAGGGGCGGCGGCTTCCTCATTCCATCGATTTAACATGTTCTAGGCCTTTCAGGTGTGCGTGGCTCTTCGCGTATTCTGTCGGTCTTTATTCCGTTCGCGATGCCGCGAACTTCCGTGATCGGCCTCAATGGTATGAGGTGCACTGCGCCATTTTTCTCGATTAGAACCAGCTTCTGGCCAGGCTGAAGATTCAGCTTGGACCTGATGTCCATTGGGGATGACGACTTGGAACTTTGAGGAGAGGGTCACGGCCGTTATCGTCCGCCATCACGCTGGTCCTCTCATAGAATGATACATAGGCCTTCATGCAGAGCGTTGCCGCTATCTCCCTAATTTCAGAAGCGCTGTCCAAGTTCCAATCTTCGTTGTCGGACTGGAAGAGTCACAGATCTACCCATTCCCGAGATCTGGACGATTCGCGAATCGCAGGGACGGTCAGATAGTTCTGTTTCAGCACTCCACGATCCGTCTGAAATGAATGCGCTGCCAGTCTGGAATGCCTAGTGTGGTCAGGACCGCTCTTTGAGGCATCTTAGCTAAGGCTAAAGACAGGAAACCCCCACAAATAGAGCAAGGTTAGTCCAAGGGGGGATCGAATTGAAGCAGAGAGCGCGCGAAAAGCTTCCCCAAGATGTCGAAGAACTGAAGGCCATCCGCAAGCTTCTGATTGCTTCTTTGCTAGTTTCAGGTGTCGATGCGCCTACTATTGCTAAGATCTTACGGTACAAGAGCGCAAGTTCAATCACGAACGAATTTCCGGTGAGAAGACTCCAGAAGATATTCGACATTTGGAGGACGAAGATAAGCTAAGTCTGCAGAACCTGAGGGTACCGACAACGCTGAGTGGAGGTCTCGATCTAGGGCGCAGCTTAGCCTGAGGTGAACATGTAGTCTTTGACGCGGTTGCCGTCGATGTCCACGAGCACGCCGCGGAGGATCCGCTCGGCGTACTCGGAGCCTGGGTTCATGCAGACCGTTCGGCCGATCTTGAATGTGCCTCTTGACTCGTGAATGTGGCCGTGCAGGGCGAGCAGCGGCTGGTGCCTCTCGACGGCGTCCCTGACGGCTGTGCTTCCCGCCGGCGCCATCTCGAAACCTCCGCCCGGCTGAACCGACGGCCTGAGGTCCTTGTCAAGCTTCGGCGCCTGGTCGATCGTGGTATTGTACGGCGGGCAGTGGAGGTTGAATATGCAGCGGTCCATCCGCTGGACTTGGGCGGTCATCGCCGCGATCTTCTCGGCCAGCTTTTCCTCGGTTATGTCTCTTGGGCAGTTCCACGGCGTCATGTTGCTGTACCCGCTGCTGATCATCTCATGCTCGTCGTCTATCATGACTACCTTGCCTTCCGGGTAGACTACGTACTTCGACGATTGAATGATCGGGTCGATCGCGAACGTGTCGTCGTTTCCGGGGGAGATGTAGCACTTTACGCCGGAGCCTTTCAGGCGCTCCTCCGCGAGCCTGACCCAGCTGCTCACCGAGTCGCGCATCAGCTTCGAGAAGAGCGCGTCCAGTCTCTCCTTGTCGGCTAGTATCTCCTCAGCCTCGCGGCGGGGCGCGCGGTGCGTGTAATACCCGATGGCGCGTATCCTCTTCTCGACCGCTTCGACCTCAGCCTCGCTGCGCATGGTGACCTGTTCGCCTAGGAGCGTCGCCGTCCACTCCGTTGCGGACTGCGCGACGATGGGGATTATCATCTTGCCGGTTATGTCTCCGCCTAGGATGAGCGCGTTGGGTTTGTACTCTCTGGCGGCGGCGAGGAACTTTCTGTAGCAGTCCTCGGAGCCGTGGATGTCGGTTGCGTAGAATACTCTGGTGCGAGCCATCGGAGTTAGGCTCCGTTCCTCATGAGGTTGTTACCCAAGAAAAACGGGGGCGGGTAGGCGCGCGGTTGCACGCCTACTCTGGTGGAAGTTGCTTGAACGAGAGTTCGAGCGGTATTCCTCGGCGGTGGTACAGCGATGAGATGTAGTACAGAACTATGCCCAGGATGAAGAGGCCTATCGTGAACTCCATCGTGGTTGGGCTTATCGTCCCGACCATGGCGGGTGAGATGCTCGCGTAGCCGATCCAGATCGATATCAGCAGCGTAATGAAGCCGAGTATCGTGATCAGCGGGACGGGCCCAAGCTTCATCTTGACGATCTTTGGCGAGGCCTCGAAGATGTCTCTGCGTCTCCACGGGAAGATCATGCCTGAGATCGAGCCTATGGCTTGCATGATCATCCAGCCGAAGACTGCGTAGGCGAAGAGGCTCAGCCACGGCGTGTAAAGCCACAGGCCAGTCATGATGATCGTGACGACGCTGACAACTATGAGAGCAACGTACGGTGAACCGTACCGGGAATCCACCTTCGAGAGCGCGGTTGGCGCTACCCGGTCGAACGACCATGCGAAGAGCAGCCGTACGCAGACGAAGATGTACGTCATCGAGGATGAGAGCGTCATCATCGCGAAACCGAAGATCGCGACGCCGTAGACGAGCGGCGACTGCGCGGCGAACCTGAATAGGTTCTGGAAGAACGGCGGGTACGCCAGCTTGTATGCCGGGTCGCCTGTCCCGAAAAGGAAAGCCAGCGACCCGATGAGCTCGGGCGACATGACGTAGTATGTCGTCGCGTAGATGAACCACATTATCACGCCGAAGAGTATGACGCTTACCGGTATCGCGATGAGCTGAGCCCTGTGGACTTCCTTGATCTCGCCGGACATGTAGATTGACGAGTTGAAGCCTAGGAAGTTCATGAACGTGAACGCCAAGCCCAGCAGCGTCGCGGACCAGACCATGCCGGTCGGGTATCCGCCTGCGGTCGCCAGCGAGATGACTTCGTCATAGTTCATTCCCGACTGCGCGTTGAAGTTGGCTTTGAACCCCGCTGAGCCGGCGTACAGCAGCGCGGCAACGTAGGTCACTACGCCTATCACGATCAGCACGAAGAAGACCCAGAACGCGTTGTGCGAGGCTTTGGCTCCGCGCGAGATGATCGCGGCAGAGAATAGGAAGAAGATCACGGCGAACGCGAAGGTGAACTCTGGAGTCACGACCGCGGCGGCGAGGTCCGTGTAGCCGCCTACTTCGAGTATCGGGCCGAGCGCGTACTGCGTGAACCACGGCATGTACGAGCCGGCAACGCCGAGGATGGCCACGAAGAAGAAGAAGTTGATGCTGAACCCTAAGGCTGGATGAAGAACGCGGCTGACCCAGATGTAGTCCCCGCCAGACCTGGGCATCGACGCCGAGTATACCGCGTAGAACAGGCCGATCGGGATAGAGATCAGCGCGGAGACGATGGCTGTGATCGGCAGGTCGGTCCCAGGATACGTGAGCAGCGCCCAGATGCCGTATACGAACACGGCGGTCGGCGCCATGAAGACAACGTTATAGATCATCGCGTCCCACGCGGAGAGTCGCCGTATCAGCCCCGAGGTTTTCCTTGCGTAGACTAGCGGTTGCCTGCTTGTGTCGCTCAAAGATTATCACAGCCCCCTTTTTCGCGCCCCCATTTGACTTAAAGCTTGGCACGAAAATTCTCGTGTGTGCGTAATCTACGATCTATGATGGAAGCGACATACCATCCTGCTCGAAGTCATTTTGCGTCGTGATCAGGCCGAGTTGAATCTACGGTCGCCGCTTCTTAGCGACCACAACTACAGTGCCGATGCAGCCGACCAAGCCGATGACCGCTAACCAGGGCGAAAGCAGGGCGAAGGTGTTCACTGGTTGGACGCAGCCGCCGACGGCTGGGCAGCAAGTGCCGGCAACGTCAAACGGGGCCGAACCGATTTCTATATCGGTCTGATCTGGTATGTGTACCATCACTTTGACCGTGTAGTGACCGCAACTCGCGGACTCGCTGACATCGAACTGGCAGTCGAGAGTACCGTCCGGTTGTATATTACCGCAACTGCCCCCGACTACGAGTCCATCGGGAACTGACGAGAGAAAGTTGATAGCCGGGTCATTTGACGAGATAAAGAGGATAGGGATCGCCTCAACGGTAAGGCCCCCGGATACGGACCCTACAGTAATTCCGGACACGTGAACTAAGATCCCTTCCGCGTTCGGGCAGGCTGCCGCTGGAGTCAAAGTGGTAACCGTTCCATCTGCGAAGACCGGTGAGGCGCCTGCCAACGCGACGACGAGAAATACTATCGAGATCGTCTTCAAACCAGCCAAAGACTCCATCATTTAACGCTCTAGGATCTGCCGCCCACAAATTATAATACGCTTTCGAGACTGGCGCTTCGAGCCGGCGAGATGCCTAGGACTGGCGCTTCCTACCAACTATGGAATTTCTTCGATGAATACCGAGACGCTCTTAGACAGACAACGACCTGACAGGAGCGCGAGGTTCAAGCATACTTCGTAAGACTAAAATGTGAACCCGGCGACCCGTAGACCGACCTGCATTGGCACCAAGAAAGATGAGAGCGATTCGGTTCTACGAGCCTGGAGTGTTGAAACTGGAAGAGGTAGATTTGCCGACAGTGGGCTCGGAGGAAATACTTGTGAAGACCGCAGTGACTCTGACCTGCGGAACAGACGTGAAGATGTACAAGAGAGGGCACCCCTACGCGAAGCCCCCGCTGATCATCGGTCATGAGTTTGCGGGAGTTGTCGCTCAAGTCGGCGAGGATGTTCAGAAGTTCAAGGAGGGCATGAGAGTCGTAGCGGCAAACTCGGCGCCCTGCAATACTTGCTTCTTCTGTAGAAGAGGAAAACAGAATCTCTGCGAACATCTGAACGAGAATGTCATAGGATTTTCGTGGCCGGGTGCGTACGCCGAGTACGTTCGTGTTCCCCCGCACATTGTCAAACAGAATACGCACGAAATCCCGAGGCACGTTTCTTTCAGACAAGCTGCAGTCATCGAGCCACTAGCCTGTGTCGTCCATGGAATTGAGCTGGCAGAGATCAACGTCGCGGATACTGTCGTCGTTATCGGCGCTGGCCCGATTGGTCTTCTTCATCTGCAACTCGCGAAGAGAAGCGGGGGCCGACTCATGGTGTCGGATCTTTCAAGGCAGAGGCTAGACGCTGCACGTGTCTTGGGTGTCGACCATGTGATCGAGGCAGGAAAGGAGGATCAAGTCAAGAAGGTCAAGGAGCTGACAGATGGGAAAGGAGCTGACGTTGTCATAGAGGCTGCCGGTTTGCCAGAGACTTGGGAGAAGGCCGTTGCGATGACTCGGCCGGGGGGCACTACGTTGCTCTTTGGAGGATGCAAATCTGCTACGACTATCACAGTCGACACCGGTACATTGCACTATGGTGAGTTGACACTAAGGGGAGCGTTTCATCACACGCCTTCATGCGTCGAGAAGGCGCTCAATTTGATCTCCTCCGGGGCGATAAGAACGGAGGCGCTTGTCAGCCGAGAGATGTCGTTGGCCGAGGTTGCAAATGCCCTTGATCTGATGGCGAAAGGCGATGCCGTCAAGGTCGCGATACGCCCAGACCTTTGAACCAGAGCACCATTTGAGGAGGCGTGTGATTGTCGATGAACCATGGGCAGTCCCGGCCGAAAGCTTAAGGAGAACGTGTTTGGTCGAACTTCCGACGGGTTGGAACCGCTATGTACATCGTAAATCTGGAGCAGAAGAAGGAGTTCGAAGCCCTATCAAAGGAAGGAGCCGAGAGAGTAAGGGTGAAGTATCTCATCCACAAGAGCGCGGGCGCAGAGAAGTTCTTTTTGCGCTACTACGTCGTGGATAAAGGGGGATACACGCCGCTCGACACACACGCTGGTGAGCACGAAGTCTTCATAGTGAAAGGCAGAGCTCGTGTCAGGGGAAGCGACCGCGTGTATGAGGTAGGGCCAAAAGATGCGATATTCATAGGTTCGAACGAAGTTCACCAATTCGTTAACATTGGCGATGAACCGCTCGAGTTCCTCTGCGTGAGAGGGGCCGACGAACTGTACACAACGGGGACACCTGCTCAGCCCAGATGAAAGTACCAACGAGTCTTCGCTAATATTTGCCACCTTGCGGTGTACCATCAATTCGATACGACAACGACCTTCAAAGAATACTTTGCACTAGCCGCGCACTGTATCGCCTCACCGGTCTCCTCAAGGCTGAACTTGTGCGTTACGAGAGGCGATAGATCCAATCTGTCCGAAGCCATCAACTCGAGTGCGGCATTTGTCTCTAACTCTGTGGTCGAGTAACTTGGAATAATTTTGATTTCGTTCAGGAAAAGCTTGCTTACATCGTAGGAGACCATCGCGCCCTTGTGCGGAGCACCAAAAAGAAGGACGACTCCTCCTTTCCTAACCAAATCAATCCCCTGGAGTATTGCCTGCGGTGTCCCTACTGAAACGATTGCCCAATCGGCTCCTCTGCCATCAGTATGCTGTCTAACCAGCTGAACAACCTCCTGAGTTTGTGGGTCGAAGACAGCTGTTGCGCCCAGCTTCTTTCCGGCTTCACGTCTGAAGGCGACAATATCACTTGCGAAGATCTTACCTGCACCGAAAATCGCGAGTAGTCGAATGTGGGTGAGCCCGATTGGCCCGCAACCTATCACCATAAAGTCATCTCCAGGCCGTATTCGGGCCTTCGACAGGGCTCTCACGCAGCAGGCGGTTGGCTCGATGAGCGTCGCTACTTCGTATGACAGTTGACTGGGCAATTTGAGAATTGCACCTCGCTCCACATTAGTTCGTGGCACCTTGAAGTACTCGGCGAATCCGCAAGGTTCGATGGTTGTCTTGACAAAACTCTCACACATGGTGTAGTCGCCCCGCCTGCAATAGTGACAGACGTAGCACGGTACATGATGATGAACGAAAACGCGATCACCATTCTGAAAGTGTTCGACCTCTTTGCCTACTTCGACAATTTCCCCGACGACCTCGTGACCTAGCATTGGAGGGGTGATATGCAGACCTCGAACCTTTTCAATATCTGTGCCGCAGACTCCGCAAGCCCGCATCTTGACGACGACATCTCCGGGACCGGCGGTGGGAACCGGACGGTCCTCTATCTTCACTTGGTTTGATCCTACCGCAAAAGCGGCCTTCATGGTAATTCATCCTACTCAGATGTCGAACTAGCAATATAACTCCAATACGAAAGCTCAAGAGACTTGGTGTCGGATCGAATGTTCACGAACCGGAAGGGCGGACATTTTCTCCGGAGCCTAGCCTTGCCTCCATGAATGCAGTGGATGGCGTCAGCCATTTCTTGGGCAAGCTCATCCTTTGGGCATCAGGGATAGGCATCTTCATAGCGACAGGTTTGGTTTTCTTCCTCTTGGTAGCAGTCGGCAGGGCGGCATCAGAGTATTGAAAGCGACAGGCCGTACTCAGAGACTGCTTCTCTTGGAGAGCGCCACGCTCCTCGGAATCGTGTCTACGCTGCTCACATGGCTTGTCTTTCGCGTTGAGCCATTACCGTGCCCTTTCTTGTACTTCGGGTGTTGCCCGGCAACAGTCGTTCATAGAGGCTTCCCCTTGGCATGGGTGACTCAGATTGATTGGCTTGGGCATTGTAGAGACTGGATGTTCGTTTGTCCTCCGATCACGCAGCTCACAGTGGATTGGTTCGGGCTGGCGGTTGATCTCTTGTTCTGGACTTTGCTCTTTGCTCTGCTGCTTGGTCTCTGGTGGGACTTGCGTGTCCGCCGACACCGAACAGTCGGAGAAAACGGCTAGAAACCGAACAGAGCCTCAAGAAAACAGGTTTATGTGAGATTCTTCCTACACCAGCAGCCTTCGATGTGGAGCAACTATACCGCAAGGAGCAGTGACCGAATATGAAGAGGATAGGCAGGAGGCCTGCGGAGGAGATGACGCAGCAGAGCGACTGCGTCTTCGGGCGGAACGTTAAGCCGGTCGCTTCAGTGGCGCCTGGCGAGGTGATCGAGGTCGAAGTACACGACTGCTTTGCGGATGCTGTTCGGCCTGAACGCGACCTGAAGGCGTTCCTTGAGTCGGGGGAGGAGTTGTTCGAGAACCCGGTCACAGGCCCGATCTACGTGGACGGAGCGGAGCCCGGAGACACGCTCGTGGTTGAGGTCCTCGGGATCGAGGTGGGAACTCGCGGCGCCACAACCACAGTCCCCGGCTTCGGCGTCCTAGAGGGATGGCTCACGCAGACTCCGGCGATATCAAAGTTCAGCCAGATCGGAGACGGCACAGTGGTCTTTCCGGTATCGAAGGGCAGGTCGGTGAAGCTGCCGGCGCGGCCGATGATCGGAACCATAGGCGTCGCGCCAGCAACAGAGAGCATCATGACTGTGACTCCGTCAAAACACGGAGGGAACCTCGACACGCGGTACGTGACCGTTGGAAACCGCCTCCATTTGCCCGTCAACGTGAAAGGAGCCCTGTTCGCGCTCGGGGATCTTCACGCCGCGATGGGAGCCGGAGAGGTCTGCGGAACCGGCGTCGAAGTGCCGGGTGTCGTGAGACTGAAGTTCGAGCTGCTGAAGGGCAAGAGGATAGAGTGGCCGAGGATCGAGACGCCCGATGAGATAATGGCGGTCTGCAGCGCCCGCCCGTTGGAGGACGCCGCTAGGCTCGCCGTCCGAGAGCTGATCAGGTGGCTCGCCGCGGATTACGGCCTTCAGGAGTACGACGCCTACATGCTCCTCAGCGTCGCAGGCGACGTGGAGATCATGCAGATGGTTGACCCGATGTATACTGCGGCCGCGAAGATCAGGAAGAGCCTGCTCTCACAGCTGAAGTGACCCTGAGCATCCTACCCGGTCTCAATCAATTCCCCTCTGACTCATCGATCATGTCTTGTTGTGGGCTTCTTCTTGGAGCCTTGGGTTGGCGATCCGTTGCAGGGTACGGCTCTTTCCTTCGAGAATGCCGTTGCTTCTCGCTATGTCTTCTTGTAGGCTTTCCTTCTGTGCAGCACACCGTAGACTCTGACTGTGCGTGGTTTCTCTAGTTCAAATAGAATCCTGAAATCCCCAACTCTCAACCTGTACTGGTTTTCGTATCCTACGAGTTTCTTGATATCCAATCTCGGCGTGAAACCGTAATCCCTTAGGACATGCAACGCGTCGAGTATCCGTCGTCTCTCATTCTCTCTGAGTTGGTCCAACTGCTTAGCGGTTCTCTTTTCGAGATAGACTTCGTAGCGCTGCAGGGTCGACGCCTCTACAGCTCCTCCAGTCTCACAAACTTCAAGCGGCCAGTCCTCTTGTCTCTCACGTATCGTTTGATTGCGTCAGCCTCGTCTGACAGCGGTTTCGACATCGGGAGCAGCCGCTCCTCTATCAGCCCTTCCAACCGCTCGACTTCTTTGCGAAGCACTCTTATCTCTTTCAAGATCTGACTCGTGGGCACGAGCGTCAAGTATTCTCCGGCGACTAGTACCGCAGGCTGACGCTTTAAACCTTCAATGAAACGCTGCGAGTTACTGGGGCTTTTCCGTGAGACTTCACCTGCAAATACGTCTTAGTTCGGCGAGCCTAACCTGAATATGCTGTCACCAGTGGAGCGTCTAGCTTTGACGCCGAGTTGCCGATCTGAACCTACGGTTCAGTGCGCCCCCGTTCCACCAAGAACTCTATCCGGCCCCTTTTCGGTCCGCCATTGAAAATGCTTTGAGCTGTGGTTCCGAGTTCTCTGTCCGGTTGTCGTTTTCTTCTTGAAGGCTGAAGTTCACAATCCGCAAGTTCGTCCTCTCTCGCGAGTGATTGAGGCCCTTGCGCTTGATTGGTCTCATCGCTGCATTTGACACCTCTATCGTCCGTGCGAACGGTCTTGGCGAGTATTGGCCTGCTAGGGATTGCTGGTCTGGGAAAGCGGCCCTGAGCACTCGTTGTTGTGTCGACGTATGTCGTCGTGCTCGAGGTTGTGTTCCGGCATGAATAGTATGAACCATGTTGGTTGACCGTGTCAGGTAACCATTCTGAACATGCTCAGGATTACGCGTCTGGGTTCAAGTCTGGTGGTGCGGCTGGCGGGACTTGCTGTAATTGACGGCGGGGCTACTTTCCAATCGCCTCATTTTGAGCTTTTTCTTGCCAATTCTTTTTCCCGGGAAGAATATGCAGCGCCCACGATGATGCTTAGAGCCTCAAATGCGGTTCCACGAGCGCTGACGACAAGAACAGATGCGTTGGAGCGTCGGGGTGGCAGCCACCCTAGCTTCACTTCAAGCAGGAACACGAGACCGGATCCGATCTGATTTGGTGGGGCCGGTTAGGTGACGATTCACGTTTTGAACCAACGAAATCCGGGCGGAGAAATCATCCGCCAGCAGCCCGCAGAACGTGCAGTGATGACCAAGACTAACGAGATAGGTAGTTTCAAGGGCGCCTTGAACACACTGGCAAACTGAACTTGGCCTGCAACTTTGCGTTTCAGAAATCCTACGGCTATGCCAGCCTGCTTCCCAAATTGAACGTGAGCGGTAACTCTACCCTAGTACCTTGAGGAACTCTTGCCGCGTGATTTTTGCTTCAGCCAAGATCCAGCTGAGGAGGTTGACTGGAACGACATCGTAGACCGGAATCGTCAGTCGTCTTCCATCTGGATGACGCAAGAATACGTGACTTCCTCGTTGTCTCACCAATTCAAAACCGAGTCTCTGGAAAACTTTGAGCAAGTCCTTCCCAGAAATCTTCCTGGGAAGCTTGGCCACTACACTTCAACTTCTACGAGTTTCTTTCCTTTGAGCTCGTCTTGGAGGATCTCCAGATGCAGGTTGATTGCTTCTCTGATATTCCTCAAAGCTTCCTCCTCTGTTCGGCCTTGACTGAACACGCTCATCTCTAGACATCTTGCAGCAAAAGCGCCCGTCTGCTCGTCCTTCTCGATGTAGACGTGAAATCTCCTATTCGACATGGGCCTGGGTATTGCGTGTCATGTACAAAGGGATTGCCTTTTCTCACTTCGGCAAACCGCATGTTGACAGGGTCGAGGACTCTAAACGCTCATCCGCACTGAAAAAGTCGAGCAGGAAACAAGCAGGGAGAGAGCAGACGTTGATCTAAAGTAAACATGAGTTCAAGAGCAAAGTTTTGTCTTGGTGGGGCCGGAGGGATTTGGCCCAACCATTCGTGAGGCCAATTTGCTTTCGACCGCTTGACCCTGGACTCGTTGATTCCGTGACGTGAGGCAAACGCTTAAAGATCTATGTTTACGTTTATGGTACCGTATTCGCCATGAAGACCACCGTCTTGCTCAGGGAGGACCTCTACGAGATATTGAAAAGGAGATACGGGCCGAGACGCATCTCGCAGGCCATCAACGCGATTTTGGCAGAGGCCCTGCTGAAGGGGGAGGGCATGTTCGGTACCATGCCTAGAACGTCACTCAAGGACCTGAGAGACCACAGGGATCGCATTTGAGGTACATCATGGACTCCTACGCATGGCTAGAATACTTCATGGGCACCGAAGCAGGCGCGAGAGTGAAAAAGATTGTTGACTCTGAGGCGGATGAGAAACTCACACCGTCAATATGCTTGGCTGAGATATACGCCAAGATTCTGAGAACAGAAGACGAACAAAAGGCCGAGCTTCGCAGAGGCTTCATCAAATCGAGAAGCGCGCTCATTCCACTTACCGAGGAATTGGCCGTCGAGGCTGCCAAAACCGACGTGGCCATGAAAAAGAAGGTCCGCGGTTGGGGGTTAACTGATTCTGTCGTGCTCTCGACCGCAAAGAACAGAAATGCAAAAGTTGCTACAGGCGACCCACACTTCAGAGGATTGAACGAGTCTTACATGATATCGTAATAGTCACATCAGATGCTTTGAATTCGCGTGAGCAACGATTGCTGGCACGGCTTTTATTTTCATTTCCGATTCGCGTCTACTTTCGAGACGCCCTACGCTAGTTGGCAGAGCCTTCGGGCAATCAGGATGTCCCATATCTCCAAAGGCACGAGAGAACCAAGCGCGAAGAGGAGACCGATCGTCCCTGCCGTAGGCGGTACTAAGGACATTACACCCAGCAGGATTCCGACATAAGCAGTTTTCTTGCTGAAGAGCGTGCTCCGTAGCATGACCACCGCCATTATCAGCAGGGCAACGCCCTCGAGGACGTACCCCACGTCGAAAGCAGTGCCCTGCCAGATAGCAAGCATCGCCTGCCCTGCTGGCAAGAATATGGATCTCTCCGCCTCTGTTGTCGCCGCCGCGTATTGGTCGCTGAGGGAAAGCATCTCAAAGGACGTAGCCGATGCAAAGTAGGCCGCTATCCCCACCGAGCCAAGGGTCAAAGCGATTGCGATGAACGATTGACTGGCTCGTCTGAGGGCAGTGTAGAGGGCGAGCAAGACAAGGACCATAAGAACCTGGTCAACGATGAGCAAGAGATCCATGTCGAGAAGTCCAAGGAGCCTATTGTTCTGAAATAGCGTGAACCAGCCGATTACGGTGCTAGGTGGCGGCCAGGCGACGAAGAAGATGATTTGGATTGGAATAAACACTGCCATGATCAGGGCAGCCGTTCCGCCAACTCTGTAGAGACTCTTCCATGGGGAGTCTGCAGTTTCGACTTTGGACTCATCCATGCGCCGATGGCTTTCTGTGTCTGTCGTTGACTGATTCTCACTCGCAACGCTCATGCTAGAATCACCTTCCTCTAGCTGTGAGCGTCGTTCCAACTTGCGTTCCGACCTGCTCGAACCTCTTCTCTTCTCCTTCTTTCAGTCTTGCACCACTGATCGCACCTCTCTCTTTCGAGGCGAAGACTATCGCCGACTGACGCGGCGCGATGATCTGAAGGCCTAGACTACTCAATTTCTTCTCAATGAACTTCGCCGCGCTGCCAGAGAGGCGCCAATCCAGTCTTGTGTCGAATGCAAAGCCACACTTTCCAGATAGATCAACGCTCTTGACCTTTCCAAGGAACTCTTTCATCGGCTTGGAAGCGGTGAAACCTTCGGTTGGGGCACCAACACAAATCAGATCGTATTGCTTCAACGAGTCAACGGCCACGTCTTTTGCATTGACGCAAACAGTCTGAATGCCAGCTTCCTTAAGTCCCGTTTCAAACGATCTTGCGATCTTTTCTGTGTTGCCGTATCTGGTATCGAATACTACGCAGGCTCTCATCCAGTGTCACCGCAATGAGTGAGAATCGAGCGCGGAATTTAAGCCCGGAGTACGATTACCCTCCACAAAATGGTGGGGCCGGTTAGGTGACATTTCACGTTTTGAACCAACGAAATTTCTGCGGACGAACAGTACGCTAAGAGTCCGCAAGAGATCCGCGAACAGTCCAAGGAGGAGGTCCTTGCTAAAGACCTCGGAGATAATGCCCTCAGAAGCATCGCTTGGTACTGTCCCCAATGTGGAACCGAATTCTCCGAGTACCAACCCATATTGAGAAGAGCCGTCGAGTGAGAGCATACGCATTTCCAAGTTACAACGTAAGAGCCACCAACCCAATCAGAAAAACAGAGCCAAGGTGCTGTCCAGAAACTAACATATACTGTCGCACTTCCCAATCCTTGACCGAGGCTCGTGGAGTGCCTCAACGTGCTTTCTGTGACGCATGCGGTACCACCCTCTACGATGGACATGAACTCGAATCACCCTCAGATAATTCAAAGATACAACGGGTTTTGCCCCGAGTGTCAGAAGAGACTCTCATACGAGCCCGAGAGAGTAAGGATAACCTCCTATGAGGAAAAACTCGCTAGCTTGGAGCCCAAGCGCAAGTGGGGTAGGTGGAAGGCTTCAGAGCAACTTGACATTGAAATGGGATGCCTTTGAAGAGCCCTAACAGCATTTGGCCCACGCACGAAGACCCTGAGATCAATGAATTTCTGCAGGACATCATCAACGATCTCTACTCTCAAGCCCATCAACCAACCAAGAACCAAAGATCCCTATCTTCGCGCGGAATTCAAGAAAAGGTGGAACTCCAACTGAATCTTGCATTCGCTCAGACCATCTGTTCGATCTTGCCTTCTCCACCGCAATGACCGGTTACGTATTGAATGGCCAAACGAGCGGCGCCCGCGAGGTCTTCGTCCTTGGTGCCGAGGACGACTAGCATGATGTTCCGTGTCGCCTCCGTAATCTTCGTCCCCTCTCCGTCCCGATAGATGGGGATCGAGAATATCTTCTCCTCATCGGAAATGACCATCTCCCCTCCAAGTAGTTCCATTGGAGCCTTGCCGCCAATCTCGATGAAGGTTTCACCTTTCTTAGCGAAGCGGACGATCGCGTCACCCACAATCCTGTCTTCATCGAACACGCCCATCGCGATCAATGTCTTCAGTACAGCGAGGTTGCAAGCGTCTACGACGTTGTTTATGCTCCGGAAGGGCTTACCTTTCAGAACGCGACGGACCAAGGCCTCCACGGACGATTCATCCTTGCCCAGAGTCTGCTTCAGGAGATCCCTGTACGCTCTGAGGATCGGTATCTCTTTGAGGTTGGATGTCGAGTGTTTCATCCTGATTTCTCCGATCTCAATCGTCACGAGCTCTTTCAGCCTCGGGTCGGCCCTGCCGACTTCTACCCCTCTGATGTCCCCGACCACTATTCTAAGGTCAGGAAATCGCTCCTCAACCTCGGAAGCCACAGTTAGGCGCATGCGGAACCTCTCGTCAGCAATGCGTTTTTCGTCGGTCTGGTTTAGAGCGCGGCCGTCAAGTAAAGATTATTTGAGGCTCGTGTTCTACCCTCATACTTGCGGGTGGAAAATTGGTTTTTGCATGCGTCTTGATCTGCTGCGAGGCAGGGAAGTTCAAAGATGTGACCGAGCAAGTCAAGAAGCTTCAAGGCGCCAAGAAAGCCTTCGGCGTCCATGGACGTTGGGATGCGGTGGCTGAGGTTGAGGTCGCCGACATCAAGGCACTAGGCGAGCTCGCCCTGAAGATAAACGCGCTCCCAGGGGTCAAAGCAAACGAGACGCTCGTAGGCTTCTAGGAGGGATCAAGAATGAACTCTTGCATCTTGATTAGAGTTCTCCCCGGGCGAAGCTCGGAAGTCCTTGAGGCTCTTAAGAAGTTTCCAGAAGTGAAGAGCACACATCTCGTCCTAGGGCGATACGACATAATAGCATTCGCCGAAGCGGCAACCTACGAAGACCTCAGCACTCTATCTACCAAGGTCAACTCGATCCCGGAGACAAGGAGCACAGAAACACTAATCGAAGCATAGCGGAACCTCTGCACGCTACGCAAACCTCCTCATTTTTGACAGGTGATGCAGCAAACGCCATCTGCAACTGCACAGGTTCTCATTGAAAGATTCTTCTCGATTTTCTTAGCCTGACGTTGCAGAATGGGCACATCGGCTGATATTCGGGAAACTGGGTTCCACATTGAGGGCAATACCAAGCCATGATTCTAACCCCCGATGAATTGGTTGTAGAGACGTCGCTCTTGGGTCTTCAGCGGACGGCGACCGCTTCTGGAGGTAAACTTGTGACAGGGGGTTCCGCTAACCTCTGCTGTACAGCCCAGTGAGCTCGAGGCCTGCGAGCGTGTGTCCCTGCATTGCTTTCACTACATCTTCCCTACTGGCGCCTTGCGGCAGGTCCAGCAGCGTGTCTAACGCATAGAGGTGAAACACATACCTATGTGTGCCAAATGGCGGGCACGGGCCGCCGTATCCGATCTTCCCGAAACCGTTTATCCCTTGCTTTGCACCGTTGGGAAGCGTCTCGACAGCCGGCACGTTCTCCTCTAGGCGACTCGCCGTCGCTGGTATGTTGAAGATGACCCAGTGAGTGAATCTCCCCGAAGGCGCATCGATGTCATCCATGATCAAAGCGTAGCTTCTCGCCCCATCTGGCGCTCCGCTCCAGGTCATCGGCGGTGAGATGTTCTGCCCATCGCAGGTATGCATGGAGGGTATGCGTTCGCCTTCCCTGAAGGCTTCGCTAGTCAGAGTCAGGCCCATCTGAGTTCCACTCGTCGAAACAGTACCAAGTGGTGACGAACCCGTGATTGTGGCCGTTGAAGTTTTCGGTGTCGGGGCTGGCGGAGGCATGACAAAGTAGAATCCCGCCGCAGCTGCTGCAGCCAAAACAGCCGCACCTGCGGCGTACTTCAAGAACCTTCGCCTCTCCGCTCTCCGCGACACATCGTCCACATTTTCTGTGGGAATGACATCTGGCATCCACGCCATCTTCAGGGGATGCGCGCTCGTGTTTCTATTAAGACGCTGTCTGGAACGTGAAGCCAAAGCCGACCTCACCCACGGCAAGCCACAGGTTCCGAGCGCAATCTCGGACATCAAAGATAGCGCAACAACTGCGTCTATCCTAGGACATGACTATGTGGTCATCGCTGCTGGGACCCTTGCATCGTCGAAGTGTCTACCCACCGAGAACGGCCAGAGCTTTTGCTATGTCCGGAACTGCCAGAACCACAGTTGCTTTCGCGGATCCTTCCGTTGCTGTCGCGTACGCGTACTTGATGTTGATCTTGGCCTGCGCGAGCTTCTCCGCGACCTCACCGAGTGCACCTGCTCTATTATCCAACTCTACCGCTACTGCTTCTTCCTCGCTGAATCGCATTTTGGCAGCGTTCAGAGCATCCTTCGCCTTGTCTGGATTGTCAACGAGTAGCCTAATCTTGCCTCTACCCCTAATCTCAGGCGCGACCACAGCGGAGATGTTGACTCCAGCCTTCCCAAGGGTTGAACAGAGCTGGGCCAAAGTACCAGGCTTGTTCTGCAGCGTGACCACGATCTGAGTGACTCTTGGCATGGATCGTACCCTACTTTACACATGACTGCGTAAGCGACTTGCTAATAAGAACTTGCGCTAGGAGCAAGCGCCTTTGGGATTTGCTTACGGTCAGGACTCCCAGTACTGGGGCCTCGTCCTTTCAGATCTAGAGGACTCGCGAGAGTCTTTGGACTATGTTTGGCGTGGCTCCTGTCCCGGGTGGATCAGCGTGTGGTCACTTGGGCGATCTGAGCAATAGGATATCCTCGATATCTGAGCTCCGGGTCAGCTTCAGCGATTGTTGGGCAGCAATCTTGCGCTGCAATCCGCCCCCATCTTATGCCTACTCTGGCCGGATAATCACCATGGCGAGCTTGGCCGCATATTCTTCCAGTTGAGCACGATTCGGGTCTGCGGGGAGCCCCTCTGATTGAAGAATCGCACCGATGATCTTTGGATGGCGGCGTAGACGAAGCTCTATGAAGTCGGCGATTCTGCCGGGGACGGTGATCGGCTCAGCGATCCCTCGGATTCGACGGGACTTCACACGGACTTGCACGTGAGGATCTGCCAAGATGTTTCGGAACCAATCAGCCCGAGTGCCCTGCGCCGAAGCAACATAGAAGGCGCCATCGATCTCCTCATACTGAAGAGGTGTGACCCTAGGAAGGCCTGACTTGCGCCCGATCGTCGTCAAGAGGAGGATTACGCGCCCCGCTACCGCGTCGAGGCCGACCGCGTATAGGCCTCTCATGAGCCAAGCAGGCGGCGCACGGAATTGCTTCTGTGCGGATTTTTTTTGTTTGAAACTTCTCCTAGCCAACATTACAGCGTCTCTACCGCCTCTACCGCTGGTTGGGCCCTCGACTGCGGCATCTCTCCGTATTCATACTTGCCGTGAAGGATAACGTTAATCAGTTTCAGGTTGGCGGCTTGAGTCGAAGGCCGCCTTGGCGTCGTCGGTAAGAAGCTCGGACCGAGTAAAGAGGGAGGTCATGCGACGATACGACGAGTCACCCGAAGGCTGGCAGGTATGGGTTGGCAAGGATAGGAAAGGCTTCCTTGACCTGCTGATCTCGCACGGGGCCGAGCTGTGGCAGATCAAAGAGTTTCAAGTCAACCCATACAAGGTGGTTGGCTACGGAGCGAGCACGCTCGCAGCTCAGCCGTCGCTGGCTCACACCTCACCGTACCAGTTTGGACTCAGACCGTTGACCGAGTCCCGGATGAAAGAGTTGGCCGGGTCGATAGATGATCCCAAGACCGTGGTCGATATCATGTCGAAGCTCCTCAAGACGAGGCCGGTCTCTACGGATGAGGCGGTGAGGAGCCAGGCAATCCTTCAAGGTCCTATCATGCAATCATCTCGGCAGCTGGACCTCATTTCGGAAAGCCAGACGCAGCTGGACCGAAGGCTACGCGATCAACTTGAGAGGCTCGTGATGAGAAGGTATCGCCACACACTCACGCCCTATATCTAGTCGGGATACCTGTCGCTCCGCATTCTTACGCTCCCGACGCACGATCCCACATTGCCCGTTCCACACCTGACGCGGCGCCGGAGACCTATCGATCTTCTGGTGGTTAACGTTAAAGCGTTCACCTCGTACCAACCCCAAATATTCACCCAGCAGCAGCCGAGTGAGCCAGCGACATGAAGATAGGTTATCCCAACCACCCAAGAAAACCTCTGCTTCAGGAGATAGAATGGATCGGCAGGAACAGGTTTGACTTTTTGGATCTGTTCCTGGAAGAAGACCAGGCAACCCCAGAGAAAATCGACATCGAGCGGACGATAGGGCTTCTACGGAAGTACAGGCTCGGCATCGTTGGGCATACTGCGTGTTACCTGCCAATCGGCTCTCCCGTCAAGGCCTTGCGGGAGACCGCCGTCCACGAAGCAATACGATGCTTTGACGTTCTCCATAGGCTTCGGGTCCGTTCTGTCACGATTCACGCCAACTGGCCAATCGGCATGTTTTCCGCAAAGGAAGGAATCAGATTTCAGGTGGAGGCTTTGAAAAAGCTGCTCAGGGAAGCAGAGACATTTGATTTGAAGGTGATGTATGAACCTACGGACACGCCGAGAGACGATCTTGAGAATGTTTCAACCATTCTTGAGAGCGTTCCCGGATTGTTCCTCCATGCCGACATAGGTCACGCCAACCTGTTTGGAAGAAAACCAGAAGAGTTCATCGTGAAATTCCGCAAGAAGCTCAGGCATGTACATTTGCATGACAATCTCCAGAACTTGGATTTGCACTTGCCTATGGGCTGCGGTAACATAGACTGGGAGAGAACTCTGAAGTTTCTGAAGAAGTGCTACGACGGAACCATCACGCTGGAGGTCTTCTCGAGAGACAGGGACTATGCTCTGCTGAGCAAGGAGAAGTTGGCCAGATTGTGGGCGAGGCTGTGAAGCATACCCTTCAGCGGAGAACTAGCCCGAAGTCTTCGCCTTCACGATCTCGTCCGAGATCTGTGCCTTCGTCTCTTCGTCAGTAGAGATGCCCAGCCTCTTCGCGGTTTCGATCAAGATGTCCGTCTCAGGCGTGGGCAGCGTCAGGTCCGACACCTGCCTGGTCAGAGTCGCCGCTTCCTTGCACGCTTTCTCCATCTCTCTCCGCGCCAGTACCTCAGGAATTTGCGTCTCTCAGCTCTCTTTTCTTCGGATGCATCCTTCACATTTTCGATCGAGATGTCGGAAGACTCTCCCAAGGGGGCGGCCCCGCGAATCCCCTCTAAACCTTTTTGTCTCTCAGGGACTTCGCGTTTCGCTGAAGGAGATGCCCGAGAGATGCCTCTGGCCTTCGTTATGATAACAGCAGACATCGGCAGAGAAGGCGATGTCTTGAATGAGTTGAAGAAGATTGAGCATGTTAAGGAAGCCTCTCTGACCTATGGAGTGTATGACATCGTTGCAAAGATCGAAGCCGAGACATGGGACAAGCTTAAGGAAGTCATGACCTCGAAGGTTCGCAGGCTCACCGGCGTCAGGTCAACGCTGACCATGATAGTTATGGAAGGTACCTAGGATCCTTCTCCTCGCATCAGTCATTCTTTTCAGAGACCCCACTTGCGTCCGGCCTTTAAACGGGCGAGATTCTCATCGTACGGGAGTATCTTTACCACGTCTGGGTCGAATGAGAGCCCCTTTCTGCATTTGGGGCAGCTTCCGTTGTATCGGAGAATTATCTCAGAGGGGGATTCGAGTTCCAGTCCATCGTAGAGGGTGGCACCGCATGCGTCACAGAAGACACGTTGAGGCACCTGCAAGATCTCCGTCCTTGTGCCAAGACCCATCAGCATAGCGTTCCCCGTCTCACGTCCTTTCTTTCCAGAACAAATGATCGCATCACCTGAGATCCTGTCAGCGGTCGACCATAGGATGCGTGATGCGTTCGATCTCCTGAAGCGACAGACCAAACGAGCCTAGCATTCGTCATGGATCGCTTTCCTATGGTGGCCAGCCCTAGCTTGGAGGAGATACCAAGCAAGCATGGCGGGCGGAAGCGCACAAGCGACCACGATCGCGGCGTTTCGGACATGTCTCCCGAGCCAGAGTGCGCTCTCCGGGTTCGTGATGAATGAGTAGATGGAGAGCGAGAGAATTGCCCACGCGGGCAGCTCAAGTTTCCAGTGTCCAAAGAACCAGCCCAACTCACATTCACCTGAGATTATTCTTCTTCCTCGTCGTCGCAAGGGAGAATCCTAAGACGCTCGCAGCCGGCCACATCATCCAACTACTCCTCGCCAACTCAAACATCAACCTGTAACGTGATCTGCGGCAGACAGTACACGCAGCATTTTTATGGAATCACTAATCTCCGCTGTGCCTGCTTTATCTCTGAGAAGTACGACGAGTAGGGATGTGTTGCTTCCAACGGAAGATTGAGGCCCATGCCGATTGAAGTTCTGACAAGAGAGGAGCTCGAAAAGCTCGTCGAGGAGAAGCTCAAGAAACTGTTATCGGAGATGGAAATCTCGAAGAAGATTTCGGAGCTTGAGCTCTCGACTGCAAAGCTTAGGGATGATATCGCTAGACTTTCCGTCAAGGAAGCCCCAGTCCCTGAGCCCGAGCCTATCGCTGCAGCTCTAACTAGAGACCTCGCTCAACGGGCGGACCTACTGGAGATTCGAGCCACAATGGATTCAGTCACGCTGAAGCCGAAGGGCTACCTAGGACCGCATGACTTCAGGGCGGTCAGTGAGATAGTCAGGAAGTATGGTGGCTTCTGGTCCTCGGACAGAAGAATGTTCATCGTCCGAAAACGCGGTTGACCAATCGCGCCCGTTACTTGTGCATGTTTCATTCAGGGATTCTTCTCGACCTTCTCGGCGTGAGGTTGCGACACCACAGGATCCTCGCACTCCCGGATGCATGTGCAGATGTCATTCCTAGGAGAGATCTGAGGGCTTCTCTTCTGCTGGTGGCCTCGCCGCAGCCGCTTCCAGCTCCTTGATACGGCTCCTCAAGACGTTCGCCTCGTTCTTGCATTCCGACAACTTCCCTTCAAGTTCGCGTATCTTGGATTCAGCCTCCGCCTTGGCAGCATCCAGTTCTGTCCTCGGGACGGACTCTGACAGTTTGGATTCGAGCTCTCGAATCCTGTCTGTGAGTTCTCTGGTCTTGGCTTCAGCATCGGCCCTTGGTATAGATTCAGCCAGTTTGGACTCTAGGTCTCTGATTCTTGCTTCTGCCGAGAGCAGCTTCTGACGTGTTTCGGTCAACGCAGCTTCCAGCCGATTCGCCTTCTCGGCGAGGACATCTGCTTCAGTCTTTGGAACGGATCGAGAGAGCTTCTCCTCAAGTTCAGCAACTCTAGCTCTCAGCTCGTTTGCTTCGGTTCTCGGGACGGAGGCAGCCAACTTTGTTTCGAGATCGGTGACCTTGGACTGGAGCTCGCCTTTGACGGCTTTAAGGTCTTCAAGGTTGTCTTTGGCTACTTCGAGTTCTCTTCTTGCTGCTGAAAGCTTGGTCTCAAGCTCGTACACCTTTGCTTCTGACTCGGCTTTCGGTATCGACGCTGCCAGTCTATCCTGCAGTTGTGATACCTCAGCGCGTAGTGAGTCCGCCTCCGACTTGGAGGCAGCCAGCTTCTTTTCGAGTTCTTCGATTTCGCCCTGTAACCGTTCAGCCTCTCCTCTCGGCACGGATTCAGCCAGTTTCGCTTCGAGCTTTGTCATCTTCTCTTGGAGTTCTGCCTTAGCGGCGTCCACTTCGGCCCTTGGTAGCGACTGAGCCAGCCTATCCTCCAGCTCCTTCAGCTTGGCCCTTAGAGGTTCAACATCCTTTCTAGACACGGACTCGCTCAGGCGCGTCCTCAGTTCGGCAAGCTCTGATTCAAGGTCGCGGATCCTAGCCTCCGACTTAGCCTTGGGGACCGATCTGGCGAGTTCTTCCTCCAGCTTCTTGATCTCCCCCCTCAGCCTTGACCGAGTCCTCTTCAGTTTTCTTTCTGCTTCAGCCGTAGAGATGGATTCGGTCAACTTGGACTCTAACTCCTTGACCTTCGCTCGCAAGGCTTCGGCCTCGCTCTTCGGAACGGACTCTCTCAATTTCGCCTCAAAGCCGAGAATCTTGGCTTGCAGATCTTTCTTAGTCTCATCAAGTGTCGTCTTGGGGACGGATTGGGAAAGTCTCCTCTGAAGCTCGGCGATCTTGCTTTGCAGATTCGACCTGACGGCCTCGAGTTCGGTCTTGGGAACCGATTGGGCTAGTTTCCCTTCCAGCTCCCTTACTCTTTCCTGCAATCTCCTGCCTTTCGACACCCGACCACGAGAAACCTTTACCATCTTTCGGACCAACTGGGATGCCCCTCTACTAATGTCGGTTCCCCTGAATTCGTAAAGCAGGTCGCCTGTGCGTGTCGAGATACTAACGCCCATTCAACCGTAATCAATTTTTATGTCCCTCTCGCGGCAGCTTCACGGGAGGGTGGAACATCGGGAAGGCTCAGAATCTTCTCATCGTTCACCATCCGTCGACCACCTCAAGCCGCAGGCATAATCCGCAAGAACGTTGATGACCCCAATTCAGCAGCCATAAGGGCACCAGTCGCCCTTCTCTTCAATCTTTGTTTGGCGGTGATGTCGCCCGTGTTCGGGATAGACATACCTGAATAAGATTGTTCTAGCTAAGGACGGCTTTCTTCGACAAGCCCTTTTTCCTTCAACCTCTTCAGTGCCAGGCTGACTTTCCAAGGGTGGCAGCTACACGTCAACCAAATCTGGGACAGCCTCATTCCTCCATGAACCCTCAAGAGGGATGGGATGTGCCTCTCCAGGAGCTCGATCGGACGCTTGATAACCATCGATGCGTGGGGGCCCTTAACCACGCATTCCCTATCCTCGTGGGATTCGCAAGATAGTCATAACGTTGAAGACAGAAAGCCGATTCAGCGGTGTCAACTCGCGGGATCCAGCAACCTAACAGAAGTCTCTTCAAGACGTGTGTCGCCGCGCTAAGACGGAGATGCAATTGCGCAGGGCAGCTTGATGAGCGACTTGACAAGTAAGAGTGCCAGCTTGCTCAATGATATCTGTCGTCTTTGGTGTTCAGATACGAATCTTCTGAAAGCCTTACTGTACAGTTTGAAGTACGGATCTTCTTTTCTAGAGATTGGTTTGAAGTAGTCGTAGAGCATCTTAAGACAGGCATTTAGAGGTATGTGTTGTCTGTCCAGATCGGTCAGGCACCTTCTCACGACCTCTAGGGGATGAAATCCTAAACATCTCATCGCTAACCCCCAGTCATCGAACGCATGGAGGCTTCCTTGTCTGCGTGAATGCTTGAACCGTAGCTCTCCGAAATTCCGGATCTTGAATCCGGCGCGGAGCGCCTCGAATAGAAGCCACGTCTCATACCCGTAGTAGGGAGGATAACGGTTGCCAAGCTGTTGGAAGAACCTGCTCCTCACGATGCGGCCTGAGCCATGAGGAGCAAAATACTCGCGTGGTCCATTCGGCTCCAAAATGCTCCCCGAAGCGACGACGAGATCTTGATCCCGCTCCATCTCAGAAACCAGATGTTCCACATAGTTGCTTGGGTAGATGCAGTCGTCGCCACTTATGAGCACGTAATCGGTCTCAACACCTACCTCGTCAGCTTTTTGCATGGCAACATTGAGGTTGTTGACTACCCTTCGAATATCGTATCCTTTGTCTGGAAGAACCACCGATCGGATTCTCGGCGAGTATCTTCTCTCCACCTCGTGTAGAATCTCTCGCGTCCTATCTGTTGACCCATCATCGACTATGAGGATGACGCTCGGAGGCTTCGTTTGAGCTAGAATCGACTGTACTGTGGACGCGATGGACTTCTCGCCATCCCTAGTCACAAGGAGCGTCCAGTAGGTCATCCTCCACCACATAGACGCGTATCAAACTTCATTTCCTATCTTCTTGTAGAATCCAATAAGTCGTGAAATGTTCCTCTCGATCGTGTACTCATGCCTGATTCTTAGGGCGTTACGGCGCAGTGTCTCTATGTCGGCATCCTGTATTAGCTGCCTTAGCTCAGCGAGATCCTTGAAGACCAATCCCACCTCATGCTTTTCGATGAACTGTTTGATTGTCTTGTGGGGGAAAGATAGTATTGGGAGGCCGCAGGAGATATACTCGAGCGTCTTGTTTGGAAACGCTACATCCACGTGCGGCTTGTTTCTGGCCTCGTTCAAGCCGAGCCATCCGTAATCGTATTGTGTGAGTTCTTCAAACAACACGATATGGTCGAGGTGGCCATGATAATGTATGAACTTATTACGGTCGCTCAGCTCTTTGTAGGCTTGATTCTCGTGGGCTACATAGATGTGGACGTGTATGCTGCTATCAGCAAGGTTCTCAAATATGTCCAGCAGATTGTAGTGGTCTCCTCGCTGGTCGCTTAAGGTGCCTATGTAAACGGTATGTGTGCGACCATCATCGGCCGACATCTTCTTGTTGATGTTTTGCGGGAAGATCGACTCCGAAATGTAGTTGTGGAAGACCATGTCATTGTCCGGATCAACATCGTATCTTCCTCGAATATGGTCTCGTACACCCTCCGACGGGTATATTCGTCCGTCAACTCGTTCGTTCGCCGCCTTCTCGTAATCGCCATACTTGGCGATCTCTTCAGGCCCATCTGTCACGTAGTACCCTGTCTCGCGTAGCGATAGCGCCTCATGAGTGTCATGTATGATTGGAACTTCCTCGACAACTTCTGTCGCCGAGATTGTGAAGTGGTCAGGCGCATTGTGGCTGTGTATAATGTCAGGATCGTATCTTTTGACCAGGTCTCGGATGTTCCCATCGATGTCGCTTGGGTCTAGCTGAACCAACTCGTCGAAGAACTCGTCACCACAACCGTAAAGCTCGCTTGGGGCACGATATAGATGACCCATGTAGAGGGACAGGTTTTCCGCCAACATCTTCCTCAGGCCATATGCATATTTTACGGCCCTGATGCATGGCTGAGGTTGCAAGAATAGAACTCTTATCTTTCAACACCTCTATCCGAATATGATAGTTGCACGTGCAATCTCACCAGCCAGAACCGGTCCCTTGAGCGGGTAGGGTCAGGTACGACTGTATTTCGGGGAGTGCGACCGTTCTATCGCACTAAGCTAGTTGGGACACCCACCATGCCAACTATCCACCACAGCACGGCAGCAGTGGAGGAATTGGCGAAGTCTCTGTCACTACTGCTGATGAGCACGTGGGCGATGATAGGCACATTAGGACACATGAATCTTGCGGATGATCAAGAGCGCCAACATGCTGCATCAAGGGAAAGAATCCTTGAGACGCCCGAAGTGCGAAGCAAGCCCAAATTGGTCGTGGATTCTAGCCTCTGACTTAGCCCTCGGGACCGATTCGGCGAGTTCCTCTTCCAGCTTCTTGATCCTGCCCTTCAGCCTTGATCGGACTCTCTTCAGCCTCGCTTCCGCTTCAGCTCTAGAGATGGATTCGGAAAGTCTCCCTTCAAGCTGGGTGATCTTGTTTTCCAGATTCGATCTTAAGGCGTCGAGTTCCGTTTTCGGAACTGACTCGGCTAGTTTCCCTTCTAGATCTTTCACTCTTTCCAGCAATCTCTTGCCTTTCGACACGCGCGCGCGTGAACCCTTTCTCATGCTTCCGACTAAGTCGGCTACTCCTCGTCGAACGCCAATTCAGGCGAATTCACCAAGTGGCACGCTTGTGCCTATTGGCCTATCGGAAACATATGCAGATCGTCCTGACGGCACCTAGGGTCTTTCGTGAGTATAGTAGACTAGGCTTCCAGACTCCAAGGTTTACGTTCTTTGGGTTCAGATCTCCGTTTGTTTCTAGGAGCTGCCCGATCCGCCTAGTCATAGAAGATCAACCTGGCTGCATACAATATGACGGCGAAAGTGATCAGGACCAGCCCGGTGAATATGCCGAAGACCCGCTCCAGGCACGCTTCGCCTGACATGTAGGCCCCATAGAGGAAGCCCCCCTCGAATACCACGAGAACTATTAGGAGAACAAGCCACCATATGGAGATCAAACCAGAGCTGCCCTGAACAGTCAGAGTCAAAGAGAGAGAACCCCCTGAGACTATGCTCCAACTGGTTCCTTCATTGAGGTATTCGGTACTCGTCGTTTGAGGGACGCCTCGACAGTGTAGGTATGGCTTCCTAGAATGCTTCGTAGGGATCTAGGCGCTCACCTTCTCCATTGAGAGGGGTGAAGGTTACTGTGCGTTTGTGATGATCTTCTCGCCGATTGACTTGCCGAACCGAGTGCATTTGGACAGTTCGTTTGTGATGAGTGGTCCTTCTCCAGCGCCTGAAGGGAGAAGGACCGGAAGTCCGCTCGACGCTATCTCCATTCCATAACTCTTCAGGTACTTCTCGAGCACGCTCAGCGCGCCCGCCTGCTCGTGCTAGTAGCGTGTGTCAAAGGCTGCGCCCTGCCTGCCTCTCAGGTCCACTCGCTTTAGGGATTCCATAAAATGTTCCTACGTTCTCTGGGATGTCTTCCATGTGCGTTGGCGTTCCAAGGATTATCGCGTCAAAGGCTTGCAGTTCGTCTGGTTTCGTGTCGTGAATCTTTTTGCATTCCGCTTCTACACCTACGGACGCTAGGCCATCGCGTACAGCCTTCGGCTTCCACCATGTGTGCAGGAATCACTCTTCGTAGCGATCGCGGACTTTGGGCTCAGCCCCGCTAGCGATTATTGGTCCTCGTCTCCCTCGCGAAACCTCGACGCGGTGAGCATCCCGATGTTTTCGCAGTGCCCTAGTTGGAGAAGATAGCGGTCGCCTGAAACTATGCACTGTGCGCCTGCTTCCTTCACGGAGGCGAGACGTGATTCAATTCCCGGCAGCGGGAGCTGAATTGCTGCTTTCGACCTGAAGCGCCTGCGATTTTCAGGTGACGTTTCCTTCAAGCCTTCGTGAGCCCAAAGCTCTTCGTGAGAGATGCTAGGCTCAACTTGCGGTCAGAAGGGTCAAAACGTCGGTGAAGCGTGAAAGAACTAGTGAAAGGCTTATGTTCTTGTCTTCCAATTCTGAGCACGGTCGCTACGAAATGCAAACTTCGAGCTTAGAGGCCATCCATAATGAGCTGAGATCTCTAAATGAGCGGCTGGGCTTCATTGAGGATCTAGTTGAGGAAGTAATCCTGAGACAGCTCCCAAAGGCGAAGATCAGCGCCAGAGAAATAGCTGAGATAAAGAAGTCCGTCGCCGAAATGAGGGCGGGCGAAGGCGTGACGTTGGAAGAACTCGCAAGTGCCTAAATACACGGTAGTCGCGCATAAGCGGGTCGTCAAGTTTCTCGCGGAACTTCGAGAGGAAGCGCTTAAGGAGCGGATTAAGGAGGCCATCAGGAAACTCGTCGATTACCCGCTTTCCTTGAGGGAACTTGACGTGGAGAAGCTTGAGGGGGCTGAGAGGACGTTCAGGGTTAGGATAGGGCGACACAGATTGATCTTTCACGTCGACAAGAAGGAAAGAACTATCTTCGTAACGCACGTTGGAAAAAGAGAATCCATTTACAAGAGCTAAGAACTCGGCCCAGCGGCTAATTGCGCGACAATTCCAAGAAGAATCTAATGCCAGGGAGTTCGCACTCACTCACGCGATTGCCAGAGCGAAGCCTCCTTTGCATGCGGAGTTTTGCAGGCGTGAAGTCTGCCCCAAAAGCGTGGAAGAACCTCAGCTGCCTTTCCTCTGAGTGACAAGGTCATGTAACGTGTCAAGACGGTCGGATCAGGGTTGATCTCAATGACTTTTGCTCCATTCTGAAGTGCCATCAGCGGCATTTGCGCGGCGGGAGAGACGACGCCTGAGGTTCCTATGACGAAGAATAGCTCAGCCCGTCTGGAGGCGGCGAAGGCCTTTCTCAACACCTTAGAGTCTACGGGTTCCCCAAACTGGACGACCGAAGGACGCAAAGGGTTTCCGCATTCGCAGTACGACGGAATGCTTCTGAGAGGTGTTTCTGGTAGGTCAACGGAGGTGCCGCATCTCGCGCATCTCCCCCTCCACATATTCCCATGAAGCTCCAGAACGCTCTTGCTGCCAGCCCTGATGTGGAGGCCGTCAACATTCTGGGTTGCCAAGTGGAAGTTCTCGAAGTACCTCTCCATCTCGACTATGGCGTGGTGGGCTGCGTTGGGCTTGCACTGGCTTACGAGTCTCCTCCTCCACTCATAGAACTCCCAAGTCTCCCTCGTATTCCAGGGGGGTCCAGCCTTGCTGGCGAGCCTCCTCGCCTCTGGAATCTCCCACATCGACCCTCTGCCCCTGAAAATTGGGATGCCGCTCTCGATGGAGATGCCGGCACCGGTAAGCACTACAACATGGAGTTTTGGACTTGCGGTTAAGCCCAAGTTCTCTACGATGCTCACAGTCTTCACCACGCTGCCGGCTAGGCTATCTCCCGACCTCCCGAACGGGCTAGATGACCTCTCTGGGAATGCCATTCGGTTCGTAAGCTATCAGCAGCTCGATTCCTCCCTAGAGGACTTCAACCGGCATTTCCGGTTGCGCTTCTGATGTCCCTTGGATTCCGTGGCTCAAATGAGTAACGATTCTATTGCAGCCTCACGGGAAGCCTGAGGGCCCTGATGCAGTAAGGCGACTAGGATTGCGGTGATTTCGAAGGACCTTGGTAGCTCATTCGTGGGACCCAAGGAGTTCGGGAGAGAATCTGTCGAGTACTATGTGAAGTTCCATCTCCAACCGCAGGGCATGATGCGACTGTTCGAGAGGGTTCTGAACTGGGCGTCAAGGCGATCGAGAAGTGTTCCACCTACCTCAGCTAGGTGAGGTCATAGCGGCGATGAAGGGGATGGGATCTCCGCGGCGTGGAGGTTCATCGTATGATATGAGTCCGTTCTTGTCGAGTGTCTCTTTCAGGTTCTCGGCGGCGAGCCAGAGCTCGGCCTCCCTCTTGGCGCCTGCTATGACGAGTTTCCCGCTGGCAAAGATCAGGATCACAACGTTCGGTTCGTCCATCCTATAGACAAGGCCGGGGAATTGCTCCGGCTCGTACATCGTCTTGGTCAGACGTGCTGCTACATCCTCTAGGCTGATGATGCCGCCTAGATCGGCTGAAGCCACAATATTCTCGATCCTGGCCTCAGGCTTTCCCATGATCACTATCCCATGAGCTTTGAGCTCGTCCGCGACTCTTCCGATCGCCGTCCTCGCGGATGCTTCAGACTTCGCGCCGGTGCAGACCATCTTCCCTGACGTGAACAGCAGCGTCGCCGTCTTGGGCTTCCTCAACCTGTAGACGAGGCCCGGAAACTTCTCAGGCTCATACTTCGTCTCCGGCGCCACCCTGAGGATGGACTCCAAGTCTAGACGCTGATTCAAGTCTCCTGTAGCCACAACATTCTGGATCTGAACCTTAACTTGCCTCCCCTGCTTTCTAGTAAGCCAAATCAACTCTGCTCGCCCTCAAGAGAATCGTCATGAGTATATGCTGACGGAATCCCGAATCAAGCCAAATTCGACAGTTGCGATAGATACATTCCGGTCTCTGAGCTGCTACCAAGTTTGTGCTGGGCGATCAGAGGAGGCAGGCGTCTCTTTAACCCCCCGTCCATCTGTGACCTCCTCTGAACGTAGAGCCCGTATCCGAAGCGGTCTGCGTATCTAAGATTGCGCGGCACTTCCGAATTTCTTGAATGAGCCTAAGAGACATACGGGTAGGTCGGAACTCGACTGAGAACCTTGACCCAAACCTCCAGCTGCTCAGCGTCCACCGAACGAGCGACAGTACGGTCTTCGCTCTCTACGCGCTGATGCTCAGGAAGAGTTTGCCAATATGCGGGTGCGCTGAAAGCGAACACATCATATCGCGGTCTTGACATCATCACGAGGGCGGCGCTATAGGATGAAGGTCCAGAAAAACGGCACAATCGTAGGGATCATGCAAAGTGAGGATCCAGTAAAGGTTCGTCTTCACGTGAAACTGGATGAAGAAATACTCGCACAACGAGTGAAGCCGTTTGCACCATCGGAACAGCAGAGAATGGCGCAGCAGATGACAGAGAACGTAGCCAAGCAACTCCGAGCCGCGATCCCCGGCGCACTAATAATGGGGCCTGGCTTTGCGGGGTCGCCAGGCCCTCATATCGAGCAGTGGCTCGTTCCGGCAGATCAGGCCGCGAAGCTTTCCATTGGAAAGAGAGTGAGAGTTAGCTTGGAACTCCTTGAAGAGTAGTAGGCGCGACAACTCCAACGGACCCAACACGCTTTGCGAAAAAGCGCCGGACTAGAGAGATGCTTCAAGAAGTTCCTCAACGCCTTCTCGCGCTTTGGATATGGGAGTTTGCATTGCGAAGAAGGATGCGAAGATCTACTGCTTCAGCCTCCAGATAGGTGGGTTCGCACCACTGATACCAGACTTCGTGTACCTCTCTTTCTCTCTTGGACGGGAAGCTCCATCCGATCTTCCAGTTCTTGGGCTTGTCGTCTTGGTTTTCGGGGTCTCTTCACCAGACGCGATATCTATTCCAGTCGACAGGGAGGTGTAGACTTGTGAGCTACTTCAAAGAGCACCTGTCTCAACCGCGGCGATAGTCTTCGACGAGTCTTTGGTGGGTAATCGTTGGGCCAGTTGATGACTTTTCAAATCGCGACAAGACTGGAGAATCGATGCCGTCACTGTAGCTTCTGTGAAGCCCACATCTCCTGCCCAGGGATCCGGGAATGTGTAGGCTGCGGCACTTGCGTCGATGCCTGCCCAAATGTGGCCAGAGTGTTGCAGAAGGTCCCCCAGGAAAGGCCGATCATTAAGCTACTAGTCGATGGAGAGACGTTTGAGATTCCATCGCGAATCACCGTTCTGAGGACACTGGAGCTTCTTGGATACAAGGCCTCGAGGCTTCCTGACGGATCCGGCATATTCGCGCCGTGCAGGACAGGCGGTTGCTGGGCGTGTGCTGTGGTCGTTGACGGAGAACTCAAGCCTAGCTGCGTCACGCCCGTCAGCGAGCATGCAACGATTCAGACGAAGAGAGACGCCGTTGAAGGGCTTGTCCCGCTCAGGCGCGTCTCTGGGTTTCAGGGGCATGCGGTCGGCGGGGTTGGAACGCCCCACTGGCTCAAGCCCAACCGATGGTTCGGCAGATATATTGAAGCGGCCTGTTTCGCGCATGGTTGCATCCTGCGTTGCCCCACATGTCAAAACTGGCAGGTAACATACTCTTCGTCAGCCTCGCCGCTTACTCCAGCTGAAGCAGCACGCGTAATGACTCGTGCCAGGAGGGAGTTCGGAGTCGATAGGATGGCGATAAGCGGTGGGGAGTGCACCCTAAACAGGCGGTGGCTTATCCAGTACTTGACGGAGCTTCGGCGCCTCAACCGAGACGATGCTGCACGCCTGCATGTGGATACGAACGCAGTGATCCTAACGCCAGACTATATCGACGAGCTAGTGGAAGCTGGGATGACGGACATAGGCCCAGACGTGAAAGGCCTCACGACAAGCGCTTTCATGCGGATCACGAATGTACACGACGCATCACTGGCCTCGAGGCTTCTAGAAACAGAATGGAAAGCCGTCAGGTACCTCGTGGATCGTTACTTCGGACGGATCTTCATCGGTGTCGGTATCCCCTACAATCCCTCACTGATCTCCCTCCAGGAGATCCATAGGATAGGCCTCAAGCTCGCGAACATCGAGCCCAGCCTACAAGTCTGCGCGTTGGACTACCGCCCAGAGTTCCGCAGGCAGGACATCAAGAAACCATCCTTCAGCGAGATGGTCGAAGTGAAGCGGGTCTTGGAAGACGCCGGGCTTCGATGCGTGATATGTCAGACCGAAAGAGGGCACATAGGCCCGAGAAAGACCGGGTAGCGGGCACGCCCGCCGACGGGTATTCAATCTCGAAACCAATTCGTTCTTCCAGACTTTTTCGGATTCCTGCTGAGATGCAACTGCCAATACTGTGACACAATGTCTAGAACCCATGTCTGTATGATCAAGTTCGAGTGTCGCGTCAGGAATGCGTCCAAAAGTCGGCCGGATCTAGAGATTCCTCCAACCGTATCTTCCCGTTAGAGGCACGTAGAGAACCTTGTCGACTACATCTCGGGTCGTCGTTCCGTCGAATCCCTTCCTTACCAAGATGAGGTCCTGAGAGCCCTCTGGGTTTCGCCCGACTGGGGACACCAACCTTCCAGGGGCAGACAACTGTTCGATTAGTGGTGGGGGAACCGTGGGGCTGTCAGCTGTCACGGAAATCTTCGTGTAGGGGGCTTCGTTCTGGTAGCCCATCGACCCGTCTCCTCTAACTAGAACAACGTCATCGTAACCCAGCCTGCGGAGGTTACGTTCAGCGAAGCGAAATGTAACCTCGTTGATCTCAATCGATAAGACCTTTCCTCCTTTTCCAACGATCTCCCTTGCCAGCGCCGCGCCGTACCCGGAGCCCGTCCCAACCTCCAGAAAACGATCTCCGGCGCCAAGCTCCAACGACTCATAGAAAAGCGGGTAACTGTGAGGACATGAGATTGTTTGCATTCCATCGCCTGGGATTGGAAAGGGAGCCTCAAGATACGCGTAGTCAACATACTCTCTGGGCATGAACTCCTCTCTTGGGACCTTCCTCATCGCCTCTATGATAGATCTCGACTTCAGGAGGCCCCATCCGATGAGGCGTTCAGTCATCCCTTCTCTCTCTTTCAGGAAGTCAGCTTTGGTCTTCGTCGATCTGCCATGCGGAGGCGGAACAAGCCAGCCTATGCACAACTAGACCAGACCCCATCCCACGACCTTAGTTCGTCTTGGATCGCTCAGATCGCCCACATCACGACACCCTGATCCACCCAATATTGGAGCCAAGCCAAACCGACTGTCTCCTCCTCATCCACCGCGGCCTCCATCACCGGAACCGGAAGGCGCTCCTCAGACTTCTCAGAGGAGGGTTCGCCCCCTTCTTTAGCTTCGGATCCGGGCTCTGCTCTGGCTTCCTTTAACGCCACACTCCGCGTCACTCGCGCTATCACACTGGGCTTACGCTGTATCTTCCATTCGTAGCCGCATTGAGGGCACTTCAACGGTCAGGGTCTCCAGTATTCCTTCCGTTTGAGGGATCCACGAATGCCAAGCATCGGGGCCGTGGCTCTTGAACAGTTCGGGCGTCTACGCCGGGTTCCGTCACCACGTGCAGACCTATGACGAACTCTGAGAGTGGAGTGGCACGTCCAATACGAGCGTCCAGGTGTGGGTCCGAGTCTAGATGACGTTCTCCGCTGGTTGAGCTCGACCCAGAAGCTGTCTCGGGGTTGAAGCACGGTCGTCAAGTATTTGGCTTACGAGTGGAGCGCCTAGAGAGCGGGAATGGCGAAGCCTGATGGGGACATAGGATTGGTATCGTCCCTTGACGTTGCTGGGAGCGATCATGATCTTGCTGGGGATAGTGCTCCTCCTGATACCATACCTCATCCGATACGCTCCAGAGATTGAGAAACTTCCGCCGATCATACTGTATATCTACCGTCGGAACAATTTCATCTTCGCAACATCTCCCATAGTCATGGCGATAGCAATCATATGGACCCTCGTATCCGTGCTGAGTAGGTACTGGAAATAATCCCTCAAAGCTCAACAATTGAGGATTCCGTTCTGTTGCGTGCGCTTAGGCATGTAAGACGATTAAGCCTCCTAGTCGTCCATTCTACTGTAGATACGAGTATGTCCCTAAACGGCGCCTAAGGAATTCTCCGTCTCGGGGGAGCTTCACGGGAGAGTAGATCTGCCTGAGAGGCCACTTCAACTTCACTGCGGCGTATTCCAGTCTCGCCAATGTCGTCTTGTATGGGTCGACTACTTCCTCCTCTAGGTTCAATGCAAGCTTAGCCTCGGTACCTGCAAGCCTCAAGATCAGGCTCTCCCTCTCATCCATTATTCGCGGATCAGCACTCATGGCTGCCGCGTGAAAGCTTGCGCCCAAGTCGAGAAGGTTCTCTATGGCCTTGAAGGGGATCTCGAAGGCTTCGGCTTTGGCGCCGGTCTTCCGCAACAATTTCAGTGCTGCAAATGGTTTCAAAATCCGGCCGGGTTCGAATCTCGCAAAGTTCGAACCTGACCAGTCCTTTTGCCCTGATGTGTCGTGATTTGAGTTTCCAACAACGGGAGAAACTACGGCGGGGCTCGGATTCAAGCGATGAGCATACTCGTTCCCTGCTGTAAGACCTTGCATGCCGGCCCGTGGCACCGGGCGTCCCCTGTGGCATCCGCACCGCACACCTCGGGGCCGCTTTACCAGCGAAATGGCTATAGGCGAGCGTTCGGTCTTAGATGTGGGACCAGAGGTGGGAAAAATTGCCTCTCTCACGATCGGTAGTAGACGAGAAAGGGAGAATCATCCTGCCGAAGCGGCTTAGAAGCGGGTTGGGACTGACGGAAGGCTCGCAGGTTAGCGTGGAACTGGAAGATGAGCGACTAATCGTTTCGAAGATAATGGACCCAGATGAATTTATCCGGGACATGGAGGGCTTCATCAAGGATGATTCCACGCTGCCTCTAGTGGATCCGCTTTCTCTAAAACGAATTTGGGAGAAAGCTTGACTGTCTACGTCGACTCGAACTATTGGATCTACTGGATGGATCGCCGCCACCCTGAGCACAAGTTCGTAGTTCGGCCGATGAGGCAGGCCATAAAGGATGGAATCATACTCAGCATCGCTACTTTGATCGAGGTTGCGCACTATTTCAGAGGACTGGGGGAACCTGAGCTCTCGTCCAGAGTGAATAAGATGCGCAACTTGAGTACACTCACGTTAGTTGAACTCGACCTGGCCACAGCCGACATTGCGGTGAGATTTCTGGCCCGGTACGCAAAAGCCGGTGTCGGGGGGCGTGACGCAGTAATTCTGGCAACCATGCAGTTGCACGGAGTCAAGCGGATTGTGACTCACGACAGAGACTTTAGGAAGGTCAAAGGAATCACCGTGACAGACGTTATTCCACAGCGACTCTGACCTCTTCTGAGCACGACCAGTTCCTTGGTGGCCGATCTGAATGAGCGATGGCAGAATCCTAGTCCGGCTCGAACGTAGTTTGAGTGAATGGAGAAAGCAAAGGAAATGAATTCAATGCGAAGGCACTACCGAGAAAAAGATGGCGGGCCCGGTGGGACTTGAACCCACGATTTCGTGCGACGACGAGTATTGTAGAACCTCTTAGAAGCGTAGCATGATCCGACGGGGTAGCCACCCCGATTCTCACACTGTTCAACTTGCTGTCTCGCGCGAGATCCTGTTCAAGAACTTCTCGTAGATCTCGAGTCGCTCCAGCGCCGCGTCGATTCCCCTCTGAGCCTCTGGTATTCTATTCTGATCGAAGAATCTTCGAACGTCTTCAGCTCTGCCGAGCCCGAGAATGGGGACAGAATACTGAAGTAATTGCGCAAGCCTTCCAGTTCCCTGGTAGACTTCCCTTAGCCTCGCTATATTGAGCATTATCCATTCCCAAACCGTCTCTTTCGCATCAGGGTTTCTCACGCTCGCCAACAGCATCGTCGCTATGTCCTGCTTCTTCACTTCATTGCCTAGAGCCAGTTGGAGAGACTTGGAAAGCAGCCGGGTCTCTTTGAGCGCCATCATCGCGCTCAGCAGCCTGACCTTCTCCTCGTCTGAGACGCTCTCTCTGTATCTCTTTAGAATCGCATCAAAATCCCCGTAGGCTCTGGCGTAGGCGATCGCCACCGCCTCCTTCATGTCCGGCTCGACTTTCTCGTAATTGCGGAATCTCGATCCCAACTCGGCTGCGTAGCCGTCTTCGACCATGGCCAGTCTTTCAGCGATGATGCCTCGCATCATTGAGCTGTCATCGTCGGTCTTGTCCTTCAGAATTCTCAGCTGCGATCTGTGGAAATCCTTTGAAGTATCAGCGATTCTTGAACTAATGATCGAGAACAGGAGCGCCAGCTGATTTGAGAGCTCACGTGCAGGTAGGCGGTCTTGTTCGTGATAGTACTGCTTTGCGAGGCTCAAGTATTCTGTGAATGGCATCTTCCCTGCTAGTAGGAACGCCATGGCATCGAATATTATCCCCCACCTGTCAGAAGCCGATAGGCCAGCTCTCCAGACAAAGTCATGAAGTCCCTTGTAGTAGACTCTGTAGAAACCCGTTCGGTCGACGTTCACCCGCAGCGACCTCACTGCCTCCACATCGATTCTGGCCTCTTCCCTGTCAAGGAGGAATTTCTTGGGTCTGCGATTGAGATACATCGTAATTGGGACTGGCCAAATCATCTTCTCGCGTTCGCCTGAGAGAAGAAATCTCTCTTGTCGCAGTACTAGCTTTCCTCTGTCCATCATGACGGTTATCACCGGGTGGCCAGGTTTCACTAACCATTCGCTCATGATCCTCTCGACCTGCTTTCCAGAGGCTCTGTCAAGTGAGTTCCAGAGATCTATTCCTGCGGCGTTGGAGAACTTGTAACGTTCGAGGTAGCCCCGCACGCCCTTTCTGAACTTATCTGATCCCACGTAGGCCTCGATCATCATGAGAATGCCTGCGCCTTTGCCGTAGGTTATCGCGTCGAATATCTGCTCGATCTCACTCGGCGACCTGACATCAACTTCTATTGGATGCGTGTTCCGCAGCGAGTCCATGCCCATCGCCCCGGAGGTCTCATTGATCAAGAAGTCCCGCCACATTTTCCAACGCGGATAGAGCGCGTCGACGACCTTGTACGCCATGAGGGTTGCGAAGCTTTCGTTCAGCCAAAGGTCGTTCCACCATTTCATGGTGACGAGGTTTCCAAACCACTGGTGCGCCAGCTCGTGCGAGACCACCTCGGCAACTCTCTTTCTGGCGGCGAAGCTGCTGTTCTGATCGATCTCAAGCGCTGTCTCTCTAAACGTGATAGCGCCCCAGTTTTCCATAGCGCCTGCAGAGAACTCGGGCACGCCTATCAGGTGAGCCTTTGGGAGCGCGTATGGTATGCCGAAATAGGATTGATAGAACTTCATTGCGCCCTTAGCCACTTCGAGGGCAAAAGTTCCCTTGGCCGCCTTGCCGCTGGTCGCCGCAACTATCAGATCTATCTTGCCAAGCCTTGCTTTGAGCTCTTCTAACTTGCCTATGCCCAAGTAGAGCAGATAAGTCGACATTCTCGGCGTTTTCTGAAACGAAACTACTTTCTTGTCGTCGTGTATGCTATGGGATTCGATGGGCATATTCGATATTACGTCTAGGTTTCTGTCGGTCCTAACGGTAAGCTTGAACTCGGCTTTGTACTGAGGCTGATCCACGCATGGTAACAATCTCCTAGCGTTGTCGGCCTCAAAATGTGTCGTTATCATGTATGAGCCGTCATAGGGGGCCTTGTAGATGCCGGCCAAGATTTCGGGGATCATCCCGTGATACTCGACCTTCAGCGTGCCCTTGAAAGGTCCGCCTCTGACCACAAGTCTGTCATCTTTCTGCTCGAACTCCAGAGGCCTTCCGTTGCCGATTACGCTTGAAACATCTAGGCCTACTGAGTCTAGGACAATGTCGCCCTCGGACTCGACTGTTATCAGCACCTTTCCATAGAATTTGAGGTCCGCAAAAGCCACATCCAGAAATACATCGTAGCATTCCACGCGCATAGTTGCGACCATCGCCTGCCGAGCCTTGCCAAATATAGCAGTTAAGCCATGAATCAGAATATAACTGGCGAAGGGCTCGCTAGGACCAAGCCCCGGTCGATCTCTTCTCATCCTTGGGTCTTTGTGCGCGCACCGAGTGATCCGCCCACGAGCGCCAGCGTCGACTGTCAAAGAGGACGTAAGAGCCCGAGCCCATGTTGGCGGCTCCTACTTCAAGTGCGTGATCTCGATGCCAAAAGAGTGTGGATAGGCAACGAACACCATTGCAGTGAGGAGAACAACTACTGGGCATAGCAGCCAGACTTTCCTACTGCGAAGACTGACCAAGTGAGACCGATGTCAATATTCAGCTTGCCGTCCCGAATCCCTCAGGCTCAGAAACTAAGCATGAAACCGAACTTTGCCAACTGCTGAGGCAAGCGCGGTCGCAGAAAGATATAGAGGCAAACGCGTGCAAGTTCAGCCCGTGTGCCGGAGGTTGCATCGTGAGTAGAGCGGTGGGACCACCCATGACCGATGTGCTTGAGCCGCGTCCTCTTGAAGACTGGGCTTTCGGTAAAAGGTCTCCTCTTGGTTGGCTATTGCTGCTGGTCATAATCTTGCTGATCTTGGCGATCATGGCGATGATGAATACTGGAAGCAAATGATTGATTGGGTGAATCGTGTCCGACGATGATTGCTTCACTGCACGAAGAGGTTAGGTCCCAAAGGCTCAAGGGCTTTCTTGTCACGCACTCATGACTAGTCTGTTATCCTTCCCTTTGAAGGATCAGAGTGTGCTCGCATGAAGAAGACAAGCGATACTGTGAAGCTGCAACGCTTCTTTGTAGTGTAATTCGAACAGCTGGCCGATTCTCTAGGATTATGCGGACCTAGCAAGATCCTAGTGAATCGGGGCCTTGCGCTCCATGTAGTTCAGTGTCATTCGTGACAAGGGGAAGAAACTTAATTGATTGATCTCAAAGAAGAGGCGGTTGAGGCGCTAGTTCAGTGGGTCCTACAGCTGCGAAGGTTAGAGTTTTCAGCCCCGACCGGAAGATGTCGAGTCTGGTGGAACTCCTTGTTGACACTGGGTCGACATACTCATGGATCGATGCGGATATTCTCAAAGGGTTGGGAATCGAGAGTAGGGCCGCATGGAAGTTCAAGTCTATTGATGGCCGAATGATAGAGCGGGGAATCGGTGACGCCTACATGGAGTGCTTGGGAGAAGTCGGACCTAGTGTCGTCGTATTCGCCGAGAAGGAGGATGGCAAAGTTCTAGGACTGCATGCCTTGGAGGGCATGCGACTGGAGGTAGCTCCAGCGACAGGGGAACTCAGAAAGGCGGAAGCCGGACTAGCTTTGTGATCCCGCGTTGCCGCCAGAAACATTCTGGCGAGAGGGCTGAGGTTCGGCCCATTCGCGTCCACAAGTGAAGCGATGGTACCGCGTCGGCGGCAATCCGGAAAGTTGATGCAGACGAGTTACCTTTGTCGGCTCAGCATGCGCCGACAAGTTAACAGAACCCCCACCGCAATTCCGTGAACTCGCTCCTGCCGAGGTAGATTTGGCGAGGCCTGGATTGAGAAACACACTCGAGAAGATGGTGGTCCGGCCGTACACTGAACCACAGGTTCAGATCAACGGCGCGGACGAGGCCGTGATTGGATCAGGTTCCCGCTAGCATTGTCATGAAGGTGCTCGGCTCCTGCTAGAACAAGAGCGCACGGTGTTTCTCAAGCTTCCCGGTTAGGGGATTCACCTTTAGAGAGAGCTGCTCCAAGGTTATTACACCAACAAGAACGGAGGACAGTTCGTCGCTGACTAAGCAGGGAGTAAGGACATTCACACCGTCGCTCGAGAGCTGCAGGTAGGTTTCTTCCAGCTCCAGTGCTCCCTTAGCTGTTTCAACTTCAACGCGCCTTCCAGTCGGTGTCAGCTCCAATTCGTCGAACACTTTTCGCGGAATCACAGTAAAGGTTGACCCGGCGTCCACGAGGCCGACTGTCTCTATGCTCTTGTGTGAAGTCTGCGGATTTGACAGCAGCAGCTTAGCCTGCACATGACCCAACTTGTCTCGACTACAGCCACCGTGAAGGTCGGTATAAAGGGTGTTGAGTTATGAGCACTTTGGCGCGATACGAGCTCACACAACTTGGATGAGCGGGCGGATGTCAGCAAACAATCGAGGGAGTCTCACGGAACCTTCTCGTCTCGATCTATCGACTCGTCAACCTGGACGAAGCTTATCGCGGCCAGAGATCAGAACTCCTCGAAAGGAGGATTAGGAACTTGCAGGGAATCGTCGATGTAAGCCTTCAAGAAGAAAGATCAGCGTCGCGGTCTCACGCGAAGTAGCTCTACGAGTTCACAAGGGGCTTGCAGGCTTACCTGTGAATGAGAAGAGGCCATAGGCGGATCGGCGGTATCAAGCCTATCAGGCTCTGCCCGAGCAGGATGAGAATCGCTTGCACGACGCACGCGAGGCCGATGATGACCGCGATCGGAGGAACCGACAGAATCGCTCCTATGCTCCCGAGCAGATCCTCAGCAAACTTGAACAGCAGATACAGGAGCAGTGTAGCCGCGACGAAGACTATGATCAGCACGGTCGTTGAGACTTGAAAGGCGTTGTACGCGTAGTACGACGCCAGAAGCCCCACGGCCAACGCCACGAGCGCGGCCCAGCGGACATTCTTGATAGGCCGCAGGAGCAGCATTAGCCCGGCGACCGCGAGAATTCCCAGCGTGAATAGGTCATACTTACCGCTTGAGAAGAGCAGGTACACTAAGACCAGCGCAACGATTCCGACCAGGAAACCGACTGCGACAAGAACGCGTGAGATCGGCTTCAGGCGGCCTCTGAAGAGCGGCGCAAGGCACGTGAACCCGACGGCGAGGAGAACGATTGGAAGGTTCTCGACAAGGAATCCAAGATCCAATCATCCTACCTTCCTACAGCAGCGTTCAGCCGCAGCCTGGGAGAGATACGGCGTGGCTGAGGTGCTATGCGGCGCCTCTACGCGGACTAGGCCCGCGCGGGCTCGGCTCGGCTGCTGGCTCTCTGGAGAGGGCTTTGCGGGCTGGATGGTCGCTCTTCGCGAGAGCGCTCTCAGCCGCGTACCTGACCCGTTCCTGGTCTTCTTTCGGCACTAGATACCCAGGAACCGACACGACATGCCCGCCAACTGAGATGTGACCGTGCGTTATCAGCTGCCTCGCCTGCGAGGGCGAGCCAGCGAGCCCGCCGCGGAAGACAACCGTCTGTAGCCTCCGCTCGAGCAGGTTCCTGATGTCTAGGTCGAGTGTGTCGTCGACGCTCGCGGTCTCGCCAGCGAGCCCCATCCTCCTCAGCCGCATGAGAAAATCCCGCTCGGACTTCTCGCGCTCTGAGCCGGACTTTGCAAGGAGCGACCGCGCGATTCCACGCATCTGGGAGAGCATCGTCTTGTACCGCCACAACTCACGCTTGTTCCTCAGGCCGTACTCACCCATCAGCCTAAGCTCGATGTCGAGCTGGTCGCGACGCCACGGATGACGAGGCGTCTCGTACTTCTTCCTCTGCTTCTTCGGATCGCCCAAATCACGCGCTTCCTGTCCGGTTGCTACCTCTTCTCCTCAGCTCTGCCTTCTCTCATGGCAGCCCTCGCCGCCGCGATTGCGGCTTTCTTCTTGACGCCGACGGCTCGTCCCTTTCGGCCGGTCGTCTTCGTTCTTTGGCCGCGAACCTTCAGGCCTAGCGAGTGGCGTACGCCCTTCCACGTCCGGAGTTCTCTCATGAAGTCAATATCAGCCTTCACCCTCAAAGCCAGGTCAGGCCCGATCAGGTGGCTGTCCCTTCCCGAGTCGAAGTCCTTCCTGCGGTTGAAGAGCCGCGCCGGCAGATTGTGCTTTGCAGGGTCAGCCACAACGTCCTCTAGGCGGTCAACCTCCGCCTCCGTGAGGCTTCCAACCCGCATCTCAGGCTTCAAGTCTGCGGCCTTGACGACCGCCGCGGCGAAGCTCGGGCCTATTCCGCGGATCCTCGTGATCCCGTACACAAGCTTCTTCGAGCCGTCGAGGTCTGTGCCCGCGACGCGGACGATGTGCCTGAACTCTCTGGACATCAGCTGAACCGGCAAGCGGCTATCGCAGAACAAATCAGGAATTAAACCTTCCCTAGAGTCTCGCCAGCCAGCGACGTTTGCCCAATCGGGCGCATGGGAGGCTGTCACGTTCAGCGCACATGAAAACTGAGCACTACTGAGTTCTCGCTGACGTCAGTCTGAGGGATGACCCCCAGGTCTGTTCTTGACATATTGGCTCAGAAAGAGGGGGCATTCAAGTTCGTAGATCTTCTCGCAGTCGAGGAAAAAGGCGTCGCAGGCGTCGTTACGTGCACATTGGAAGAGGTAGATTCTCTATAGTGCAAATTAGAGTCTACGATGGCCTTTCCTTTCGCCATTCCCTCACTGTATGCCCAGACCTATTGCTATGAGAAGTGCTGTGCCGACAGTTGTCATGACGATTCCTAGAATGAGCGCAGTCTTGGAGGCGTTCTCAGCATGCATTCTCCTGAAGCGCAGAATGGCTTGCCTGCTCGAGAATATTGTGAGAATTGCAACCAACGGAATGACGAAGACTAGGTTGTACGCAAACAGATATAGAATCTTGAATGGCGAGTCGGCTATCAGAGATAGGAAGGTCATGTAGACCCCGCCTGTGCAAGCGCACGGGAAGTTGTGAAGTCCTATCAGAATACCCGCGGCGAATACCGCAGGGACTCCTCCCACTTTCATGAACTGGACTGCTCTCGTGCTGAGCCCGTAGGAGACGGACTCCATCTTGAGTGGGATCGTATGTGGCCGAAAGTAGTTGGTGATGTTCGCTAGCCCTATTGCCAGCATTCCCGCAGCGGCTATTCGCGCGAGAAAATGTGGTATCGTTGGAATGGCGATGAAGAGTAAGGTAGCTCCAATTCCGACGAACAGGTACGAGACATAAACGCTGGCTATGTAGACCGCGCCGTAACCTAAGATCGTTTTCCGGTCAGCTTGAGTTGCGTACATCAAGCTAAGGAACAGGCCCAGCAGGCCCAAGGAACAGATGTTCAGTCCGTCGATTAGTCCAAGCGATATGAGCGGTAGTGGGTTCAACAGAGCCTATCCCCGGACCAACTTGACAGTTCCGTCGTTCAGAAGCGTGATCGTTACGTGGTCCCCCGACGCCAGGCACGCCTGTCTTGACATGTCGTGGCTGTAGTTGAAGTGTAGCTCGGTTCCGCCCGCGTCTATGATGGCTATGCAGTTGGTCAGACCGTTCTCCACGGGCTTGCAGTTGGTATCGGCCTTGACGATGCCATCAGTTTGGTCTTTGAAAGGAACGTTCGTGACGCTTCCGTAAAATGCGTCCTCCCTTTCAGTAGGCTTGACGCTTGTGTGGGAGGTTGAGGGGGGCGAAGCTACGAGAAATGCAATTCCAGCGAAGGCGACGACCAAAATGAGGAGCCCCAGGAGCCCGCTGTGATCTTTCTTCTTGACCCGCCTGTTCTGCTTCAACTTCATCAGTCGACTCGCAAGTATGGGCGCTTTCTATTTCAACGATGGTCTTGCTGTTTCGACAAGAAACCTGTCAGGGATTTTGCAGGAAATGAAGGTCTATATTACATGCCGGGCGAGTGCCATTAGCTGACCGCTAGCTCTGATGGGTCAAGGGAGAGCGTCTGAGAGTTGCTTTGCGAGAGGGCTTACCCTCCGCCGGATCGAATCTACGGCAAGCTACGTCCGCCCTCGATCTAATAGCTTTCTTACGGCCATAGGCCGCAACAGGACACCAACCGCCATGTACAAATTGCTCGCCGAGGCAAGACAGGCGTCCACGCGGATGAACAAGTGGTAGCTGGCCAAGAGCAGACAGCAGGAAAGTGTTCGAATGCGTCGTTTTCACCTATTGTTGCTGCTCATTTTCGTGGCAGCGCTTGGTCTGATCTCATTTGTGGGAACCTTCCTTCCGCATCAAATGATGATGTCAAGTATGATGGGGGGAGGCTTTGGCGAAATGAGCTTCTTCTGGCCGATGGTGCTCACAGCATCGACCACCGTGGCAATAGTCGCAGTAGCCTATATGATTGCATTTCCTGCCATAAGGTACGCCGCACCTGGGCAAGAAGAAACAGGCCTCACCCCGTCGAACATACCAAATGCTATCGATGTCGTGATGCGAGTTTCAAAGCCTGACGAGCGGGCCGTCCTAGAGGTTCTGAAACAGAGCGCAGGAGTCTGCCTCCAGAAGGACATCGTCTACCAAACACGATTCAGCAAAGTCAAGATACACCGAATCGTTGCGAGGCTCGCGGAGCGTGGCGTAATCGTAGTAAAGAAATCCGGGAAGACCAACGAGATCAGCGTCCCCGCATGGTTGAGAGTACAGAGTCGGCAAGAAAAAACGCCTGCTCCAGTTGAGACAGCATAGCCATTTCGAGTCTGTGGATCATCTTCGCTTCTCGTCGTTTCAACGTTTCAGTTTTTGAAACGGTCATGGTTTCACCGAACGTAGAAATCAGACTTTCACGGTGTGTGCCTCGACAAGGCGGAGGTGAGACGGAACATGAATGCGAGGAATCTAGTCGTCGCAGGCATGATCGTGGGTGTTGTCGCCTTGGCAGCAACCCAAGTGTTTGCCATGCCCAACTACTTCTACGGTTGGGGATCACTTAGCCGTGGTCCAATGGAAATGATGGGAGGCGCGAACGGACACATGAACGGTAGTGCATGCAATATGATGAACGGACATGAAATGATGGGAATGATGAATGGACAATCAATGAGCTACCAGGAATGCCAAGAACATATGGGCCCCAACGGATCGGAAATGATGAATGCTCAAAATCACCAGCAGCATTGCCAACAGTACATGGGCCCCAACCATGACATGACAGCAGAACAATGCCAAGCGATGTATGAAGACCACCACACATAGAGTGAACTAGCGTATCCGCCCCAATCCTTCTTCTTTTTCTTAACCTGATGAACCCTATGACTGTCGGGAACAAGTGAGTATCTCTTCTCGGCTTATTGGAGTGGCAACGGATTTGCGAATGGACCTTGTGCCTACTCTCCGGAGCTGCACTTCGCAGCCAAGACTTGCTCTTTCAGGCGCATGACCGAGTCTGAATCTTGGTTGTCTGGTAGTCGTTGCGATTCGAGATTTCCCTTCGTGGAGCAACCCCGCTCTTGGTCTTGCTTGAAGTGAAAGGGCCAGCTTATTGTTGGTGTGGCAGAGACTGTTCACGGAGGAGAAAGCAGGTGGCATTGGGAGATTACGGTTACGGATATTGGGGACTTGTCATCATCAATGTTGTTCTCTTTTCCTTGTTCATTTTGCTTCTTCCGTACCGTAGAGAAGGGCGAGCGGCCAAAGCGTCCAAGGGGATCTTGGCGGCCTTCATAGTGGCGCTCTTTGCAGAGATGTACGGGTTCCCATTGACCATCTACGTTCTGTCGTGGCTCATAGGGTACCAGAATCCGTTAACCCATCAATCCGGTCATCTGCTCTTTCCTCAACTTGGGATGCTCTCTCCACTCCACTTTCTGTCCATCGGGATGATAGGAGTGGGGATCCTTCTCGTTATCAACGGATGGTCCAAGATCTACAAGGCAAATGGGTCGTTGGTCAGGGATGGAGTATACTCCTACGTGAGGCATCCGCAGTACCTAGGGATCTTTCTTGTGACCTCTGGTTTCCTCCTACAATGGATCACAATACCCACCGCCATAATGTTCCCCATTCTCGTGTTCATGTACTATCGTCTAGCGAAGAAGGAGGAGGAAGAAATGGAGCAGCTCTTCGGAGATGACTACAGAAAGTACAGGCTTGGTGTCCCCATGTTTCTACCTAGAGGCCTGCTGAAGGCAACCAGTCGCTGGGTTTTCTCCGGCAGACATCCTCTTGGCTTCCCTCCACGTGATAATCCTGCAACATAATGCAGAGAATGTTGAGGATTGCCAACCAGCCATCGGAGAAAGCCGCCAACCTTGCAGGCCGATCGATACTGAAGTAAGAGATACGCAAAGTCTTGTATCGGCGAAAGATATTCGCGGTAGGCTCTCGATCTACTTCAGAAGGAACATCCTCGCAAGCAACAATCCGAACACAGTCACGCAGGAGATCGTGCAAAAGGCAACGTAGATGCGGTTGAGCTTTGTCATCCGTGCGATGTCTCTTGATATCAGGCTAACAGAGGCGGAAAGCTGATGCTCGCTGAAAGCTTCGTTCCCTGTTCCTTTCACGGTTCCCGCCTCACTCACTCAGTTCACCTCCGGAAGCCTGCGATTCTCCTTTACCACCCACAGACCGTCACGCATTGTCAAACCTGAAACGTCTAAGTAGCGATGAGTTCCCAATGACCGATACCGAACTGAATGCCATAGCGGCCGCCGCAATGATGGGGTTGAGTAGTCCCAAAGCGGCAACAGGAATGCCTGCTCCGTTATAGATCAAGGCCCAGAAGAGGTTCTGTTTGATCTTCCGCATCGTGGCTTTGCTGAGCTTGATGCTTCGTGCCACATCCATGACATCGTCCTTGATCAAAATAATTCCGCCCGTCTCTTTCGCGATGTCAGATCCGCTTCCAATGGCTATGCCAATGTCTGCTTGGGCCAGTGCTGGGGCGTCGTTGATTCCGTCGCCTACCATCGCCACAACATCGCCAGTAGCCTGCAACTTCTTGACCTGTTCCGTCTTTTCCCAAGGCAGCACGTTTGCCAGTACTCTGTCAATGCCGAGCTGCCTCGCGATCGCTTGAGCGGCTCTCTCGTTATCGCCGGTCATCATTACGACATCGAGTCCCATGGACTTGAGTTCCATGACAGCCTCTCGTGATCGAGGCTTGAGTGTATCAGCGACGGCGATTATCCCCGTCACTTTGTCGCTCACAGCAACGATCATAGCAGTCTTGCCTTCGCGTTCGAACTTCTGTACGACTTCCTCCAATGAACCTAGGTTTGAGATGTGATGATCGTGCATCAGCTTCCGGTTGCCGACGAGGATCTCCTGCTCACCGTACATTGCTCGAACGCCCTTCCCGGGGACCGCCTCAAAATAGCCAGGATCTCCAGTTGAGAGATTCTTGTCACGAGCGGCCTTCAAGATCGCCGCTCCTAATGGGTGCTCAGAGCGCTTCTCTGCGGTAGCCGCCAAACGCAGGAGTTCCTCCTCCTCAGGGTTCGCCGCTGAGAAGACATTCGTCACCGACGGCTCCCCTTGAGTGAGCGTTCCCGTCTTGTCAAACACAACGGTCCGTATCTTCTGCGAGCGTTCGAGATACTCTCCTCCTCTGATCAGTATCCCGTTCTCTGCCCCTTTGCCGACTCCAACCATCAATGCCGCTGGTGTCGCAATACCCATCGCACATGGGCATGCAATGATCAGAACGGCGATGAAGGAAAGGAGCGCAAGCGTGAAATTCCCACCAAGATACCAACCGACATAGGACAGTATTGCAACTCCCACGACGGCAGGAACAAACTTTGCTGCGACGTTATCTACGATCCGCTGAATAGGCGCGCTAGAGGCTTGAGCTTCTTCAACTAATTTCACAATTTGAGATAATGCTGTATCCGATCCAACTGCCGTCGCTCTGAATGTTAGGGCTCCATTCTTGTTCAGGGTCGCTCCTATCACCTTATCTCCCGTCGTCTTCTCAACGGGGAAACTCTCGCCGGTGATCATCGACTCGTCAACCGATGAGAACCCGTTCACTACTATGCCATCGGTGGCAATCTTCTCGCCAGGTCGGGCAGCGATTAGATCCCCAACTTGAACTTCCTCTGCATGTATCTCGGTTTCAATGCCACCCTTTACGACTCTTGCGAGGCTGGGTTTCAGATCGAGTAGCTTCCTTACTGCAACAGAGCTCCGCTTCTTGATCGCCTCCTCCATGAACTTGCCCAGTAGAACGAAGGCAATGATCACAGCGGAGACCTCGAAGTACACATCTCGCTGCGGCACCGGCAGCAGGTTTGGCAGGAAGAGAACGATGACACTGTAAATGTAAGCAGTCAGCGTCCCGATTGTGATGAGGACATCCATGTTGGCTGCACGACTCCTAAGAGCCTTGTATGCACCAACGTAAAACGTCCAGCCGCCGATGAACTGGACAGGCGTAGTTATTAGAAAAAGCAGGAGACCCCACGTCAATATGGGAAGATTCGGAATCGGAACCCAAGTAACCGCGACGGCGCCGAAGGCCAGGCCCAGATACAGACTCGCACGCATTGTGGCCAGGAGCAATGCTCCAGACACGGCAACGTACATTCTTCGTTTGAGATTACGAAGTTCCTTCTCCGGTGCCGTGAAAGTCCTCAGACAGCTTTCACTGCAGAAGTAGAACTTCCTTCCTCCGAATGTCGCATTCAGTCCATGATCTTCGTCCACGAACATACCGCAGACAGGATCTTTCGGCACAGCGAGCTTCAACTCTACAGCTTCAACACTGCAGAGAGATGACTAAGCCTGTTCTCGTTCTCGCAAAGATCGCAAAACTCAACTGTTACTTTCTAAAGCGGAAACTTCGATTGACCAATTTCTTTCCGGGGAGTGATTCTCAACAACGAACAATTGCACACTCTCGAAATCACGAAGGCATCCGACGAGCGGAGCGCGTGCGGCCAAACCCGGTGGGGCCTAGTGCGAGTGGCTCTTAGGCACTGGGAGCTCCGCAGGCTCACCAGCCGCTCTCTTCCGTAAGAACTCCTCGTAAGCTGACAGACACGTCTCGCAGCAGAAATAATACTCGATGCCTTCCAGTACCCGTTTGACTGGCCGGTCTTGTATTTCCTTTCTGCAAGTCGCGCAGAAGACCCTGATACCGAAACCTGGTCTTATGTACGCTCCATATTCCTCCTTCGTGGTCTCGACGACGACGCTGCTGCGTGCGCTCTCGATTCCCGGAACCTTGCTCAACTTCTTCAGTATGAAGTCCTCAAGCGCGCGCGCGTCTGAAATGCACACTCTCACAACTAGGTCGCATTCCCCTGTTGTCAGATAGAGAGCCATCACTTCATCCATCTCAGACAAAGCTGCCTTGATCGCCTCCACGTCCGAGAGTCTTGCCTTCATATGGATGAAAGCGGTCATTCCGCCAACCAATTTCTGCGGATCCAAGGAGACGGTAAACTGTCGTATGACCCCCGAATTTACAAGTCTATCAAGCCTAGCGCGAGCTGTGGGGACACTGATATCGGCCAAATCAGCTAATTCCTTAAGCGATCGTCGGCTGTCTTTCTGAAGCGCCCTTATCAGCGAGATGTCAGTCTCGTCCAACTGTGCGGTGGCCAGAGCCTGTCGCCTACCAAGACTTTGCGCACCGGAAATAAAAGGGCACCCCGCTTTTCATTCGAATAAAACGCTGCATTTCCTTTTCAGTACTTCAGCAAAAGGTAGGCTGAAGTATGCCAAACCCAAAGGAGCGATCTGAATGGTATGGAGTGACAATGCTAGTGGGATTGTTCACAAAGTACTGTGAGGTCTGTGGCGTCAAGCTTGGCGACGGTCACGACTTCATACGCTTCGGAAAGCACTTTTGTTCAGAAGACCACGCAAACAAGTACGCAAGTGATATGGAACAAAGACGACTCGATGCCCCTCGTCAAGAGGGCAGTGGCTGTTGCTGAACACTCCAGGAGGTGACGACTTTGGCAAGGGATCCTGTATGCAATATGCAAGTCGACGAGAAGACTGCGAAATTCAAATCAACCCACATGGGCCAAACGTACTACTTCTGCTCGGCTAGTTGCAAGAGTCAGTTCGATAAGAACCCAATGAAGTACATGACTTAAGGGAGGCTGTACATTGCGGATCAACGCTTCCCAACCGACTGGCAAGAGAGTCGTCCAATTCATCATTGAGCTAGGGATGATATCTTCTCCCAGCACATGCCGACGGCCTTCAATCTCACGTATTCTTCATCTCCTGAAAGCGAGGTCATGCTCTGCCTGATAGCAGATTTTCGCGAAGCATAGAGGATAGCTGCTCGAGCCGGAGTTCAACGAGAAGCTTCCTGGCTCTGTTTTTCTAAACGCGTAAGTTGGGACAAGTTATTGTTGCTGTATGCTCAAGAAGAAACCCTAAGCTTTCTTCCACGCTTTGCAGTGCCAGTGGCGTTGGCATGATCTGGAACCTCATCAAGACGAGCATTCTCTTCGCCGTTCTCACAGCCATTCTCCTCGCCACCTCGTATGCTCTGGGTCTCTCTCCCTTGCTTGCTATCGCTTTGGCAGCACTTCTCAACTTGGGCCTATACTGGTTCAGTGACAGAATCGTCTTGACAATGACGAGAGCAAAGAAGGTCTCGGAGGTTGAACGACCAGAACTACAGTCGATCGTCAATAGACTTGCGTCGAATGCCGGAGTGCCGGCGCCATCAATCGCAGTTGTTGAGAGCCCTGTTCCTAACGCGTTCGCGACTGGTCGGAGTCCAAGCCATGCAACAATCGCGGTCCATTCAAGTCTTCTTAACGCGCTGGATCGAGACGAACTTGAAGGCGTGCTAGCTCATGAGATGACGCACATCAAGAACTATGACACGTTGACCTCGGTTGTCGTGGCGACCGTAGCGGGTGCGGTCAGTTATCTCGCACAGCTTGGCTGGTACATCACACCAGCATACGGCTATGGGGGGCAACGAACCCGCGATTCTGGAATCGCCGCGATGCTAGCCATCTTCCTTGCGCCCATAGCAGCTCTTTTGGTACAATTGGCCATCACGCGAACGCGAGAATACGCAGCCGACGAGGGAGGTGCAAAGCTTTCTAACAAACCGCTGAGTCTAGCAAGCGCCCTCGAAAAAATCGAGAAAACAGTGGCCCACCGGCGAACCCTTGGCAATCCAGCATTCTCACAGCTGTACATAGTGAACCCATTCCGCGGTTCTTCCCTGGTCGAATTGTTTTCCACACACCCGCCGACTTGGAAGAGGATTGCGCGGCTGCAGAGACTGCAACCATTCCTGATCAACAGGCAATGAAGAACAAGAACTGCCCTCGCACTCAAGCCAAGTAAATCACGAAGGACACTTACCTTGCAGCTATTCATCATCTCTGTCCTACTCGTTGGCCTGTTTGCGCAGAATATTGCGCTTGCAGTGGGACAGGTAAGCGTGACGTTGCAGGCTTCCGCGGACAACTATGCAGATAGCAAGTATCCGCATGCCGCGTACGGGCATGTGTCCGCACTCTACGTCGGGAATAGCTACGATCCTAGCCACGCTCATGGGCAGGAACTCTGGGGATCTGAGAGAATCTACATCCGCTTCAGCTTGACCGAACTTCCGAAAGGCCGCATAATAATGCAGGCGACCCTGAGACTGTGGCAGTACTACGCGCCGGCGTCGGGGCAGATATACGAGGCCCACCGTGTGCTCGGAGATTGGGACGAATATGATGAGAACTGGAACAATCAGCCGCCATGGGCGTCCGCGAAGACTTCGGACGTGGTCGCGCCTCCTCGACGCGAGGTCGCAGTAGAGTGGGACATAACGAGCGACGTGAACGCGTGGTATAGTGGTGAGGCACGTAACTACGGCACGGTGATCAAGGTCGCGAGTGAGGGTCATGTTCGAGCCGCATCTTCAGGTTTTTGGTCCAGGGAATATCCGGTCGACGAATGGAAGCCGAGGCTTATTGTTGTCCTCCGAGGGGATCCGGCGTTCACGTACACCGTCACGCTGAGCTTGACGGGTCTTTCCGGCAACGCGACCTCCACGGTCTCAGTTGACGACGAGCCCTACGATTCGATATCATTGGACGCGGAGATGGAGATCGCACTTGATCGAGGGACGGCTCACAAGATCGCGGTCAGTAAGCTCGTACCCGGACAAGCGGGTGTAAGGTATGTATGCGACATCAATGAGATACAGGTGTCATCCGCCACCTCGCACGTCTTCAAATACGCTGCGGAGTACCTCGTCACCTTCTCGACCGAGCCAACTAACATGTTCCAAGTCCCAGCATCGGGATGGTACAGACAGGGTGCGACCCTGTCGGTAAGTCGCACGAGCCCAGACGTGATCAATACCGATCCGGGAACCCGACTGGTCTTCGACGCATGGTACCTGAACAATCAAAGGCTAGCAGCCGAACCGGAAACCATAGTTGTAGACGCGCCCATCACACTCGTCGCACGGTACAAGACGGAGTATTACCTCAGCGTTACGAGTCCGATCGGGCAGACGAATGGCACGGGATGGCACACGAAAGATACGGCGGCTTACTTCTCCGTGGACAGGAGCACGGTTCCGGCTGGAGGCCTCTTCGGATTGCTCGGCCTTAAGCGATCATTCACTCAATGGGTTGGGTCGAACAACTTCCTGGGCCTCCCGATGAAGCCTCAAGGCTCACTGATAATGAAGGAGCCAACTACGGTCGAGGCTGTCTGGCAAGACGACTATGGTTCACTGGTTCTGAACATCGCGATCGTGATTCTCGTCGTCGCGCTCGTCGGCGTCGCCGTGACCGCTCGGAAGCGCCGAAGCCGGAGTATGTTACGCCGGCAGCGGCTTGTTTCTCTGGGGGCGTAGCTCCTCAACGTCTACAATCGAGAGGTAGTTCATGTTTATCATTGAGGCTTCCCGAAGTGGCCGATCGTGAACTTCAAGCTATTGCAGGCGGCTGGTTACCTCACGGCTGCCTTCTCCATCTCATGGGCGATCTACTTCGTTCCTGAATACTTCTGGTTCGAGAAAATCACCGCCGATTGGTCAGCGGGCCTACTAGACCTCATGGGTATTGTTGCCTACTCGTGGGTTTCAGGAAGCAAAGCCTTCGTTAACGAATTTGAGATTTCCCAAGAATGCACTGGCATACAGGTGATAGCGGTGTTCGCCGGAATTCTCATACCTTTGCCGAGGGTAGGATGGAAAAGGAAAACCTTGGCGCTGGCAGTAGTGGCGGCAAGTGTATTCGGGGCCAACTTGATTCGGATCGCTCTGCAGATCTGGCTACTCTACGCGGGCATCTTTCCTTGGTCTTGGATACACTACCCTGGTGGTTTGATCCTAGGAGTGATTTCCGTCGCGTTCTTGTTGGTGGCGGCAGATCGCTTTATTCCCGAGATTGGCGATTTTGCGGGATCAGTCATTGAATCTCTTCTTGCAGGCGTAAAGGTTGCTGGAAAGGCAAATTGCTCAAGCTTTTCTTTTCCATATAGTAAACGACTACACCCATTTCTCACAGCCGACTCCTCGTTGGAAGAAGAGCCGTGAAGAAGATACTCATAGTTTCGGCTCTGGGAGCCTTGGGCCTGCTCGGTGTCTTCGTGAACTACATCTTTCTTTATGTCGCACTGATTGCGCTTTGTCCGTTAATGCACTTCCTGGGCGGACACGGAGGACACGAGGGTTCGTCTGGACCGAACAAGCAGCTGGATCCTAGCGACCAAGTATCTCGGAAAGAGGAACGCGAAGAATGTCACTGAGAAGCATTGGATTTCATCGGTGAGAACTTGTCAAATGGCGAGAGGGAAGAAACCGGGCAAGCGATGCCACGCAGAAAGTTCGCTGAGATCCTAGTCGCAGTGTCATTCTTAGGCCCACTTGCATCGTTCCTTTCCGCGGTCGGAAAGTACTTTTCGACTGAAAAGCCGAAGAAACGCGCGTCCTACCCGAGAATGAAAATCAGCTCGGTCAGCGAAGTGCCATTGGGGAAATCCAAGATGGTACTGTATCCTGACAACGATCGGCCGGCTCTTCTCATTCACACCGAGCCTGACACGTACGTAGCATACGATGCTGTCTGTACACATCTGGGATGCATCGCGGGCTGGATGGAAGGTGAGGGAAAGATGGGCCCCTCCTGTCATGGAGCAAGGTTCAGCCCGAAAGATGGATCGGTCTTGGCCGGGCCACCTCCTAGACCTCTCCCGAAGATTAGGTTGGAGATAGAGCCAAACGGAGACATAATTGCGAACGGGTACGAGCGAGGGTTGCCGCTCTTCGGAAGAGAGGACGAGTAACTGGTGCAATTGGCCATTACTCGAACGCGAGAATAGGCAGCCGACGAGGGCGGTGCAAAGCTCTAAAGCTGTAAGTGAAGAGTCGAGGAACTCAGCATCCGCAACCGCGATCAAGAAAGAACGAAGGGCGCCGCCCCGAAGCATCGTCACAAGTCCATATGATAGCGGTGTGCATCGCGGATATTCCACTAAGAATATTGTAGACACAAAAGTATTAATTCAGATATTGTCAGCCCTTGGGCCACGACTGCGGTAGATGGAGGTTGTCGAACTAACACACATTCACGCTCTCAAGTGTAGGGAATGCGGCCGAGAGTATACGTTGTCTAGGGAATACCTATGCGAAGACTGTTTTGGGCCTCTCGATGTGGTATATGAATACGACTCCATAGAACTTGACAGGCAACTATTCCTAGGCAGGCCCAGAACGATCTGGAGATATTCTGAGCTTCTGCCGTTACTCAATTCGTCCAACATCGTAGACATCGGTGCGGGCTACACGATCTTGCGCAGAGCCGATAGGCTTGCCAAATCACTGGGATTGAGAGAGGTCTATGTGAAAGACGACTCGGTAAATCCCACATATTCTTTCAAAGACAGACCTGCCGCAGTGGCAGTATCCAAGGCATTGGAGCTAGGTTACAAGGCCGTCGGATGTCCTTCTACTGGGAACCTTGCTGCTGCCACAGCCGCGCACGCAGCGAAGGCGGGGCTGCCTTGTTACGTGTTTATTCCAGCGGACATAGAATTGAACAAGGTCTTGCAGGCAGCCGCTTACGGAGCAAACCTGATCGCTGTCAAAGGAACATATGATGATGCCAATCGGCTCGCAGTTCAAGCATCCGAAGCTTACGACTGGGCGCTGGTGAACATAAACATCCGGCCATATTATGTGGAGGGATCCAAGACTCTTGCCTTTGAAGTGTGCGAGCAGCTGGGTTGGACCACACCTGACCATGTGATAGTGCCTATGGCAAGTGGCGCTCTTCTATCCGCCATCGGCAGAGGCTTCGATGAATTTGCAAGGGTCGGCCTAATCGAAAAGCGCAGGGTACGGATCACGGGTGTTCAGCCGGCAGGGTGTTCACCGATAGTTCAAGCGTTCCAATCAAACAGCGATAGGATCACCCCGATACAGTATCCCAATACAGTCGCCAAAAGCCTCGCCATAGGAGATCCTGCGGACGGAAGATACGCAGTAAAGCGAATACGTGACTCAGGAGGGACCGCCGAATCCGTAACCGACAATGAAATCGTCAATGCCCTAAAGCTTCTTGCGAAGACGGAGGGACTCTTCACCGAGCCGGCTGGAGCGGTCACGATAGCCGCATTAATGAAACTTTCAGAAAACGGAGGAATCTCACCGGATCAGAGAGTCGTGTGCTACGTCACCGGAAACGGTTTGAAAACACCTGAGGCCCTGTCAGGCCATGTTCCCAGACCAATCGAGATTGAGCCCAAGCTCGAACTAGTCAGAGAAATAGTACGAACAAGGAGAAACTAAGAATGGCATCCGTCAAAGTAATCCTTCCATCCATAATCGCAAGAGCCACCGGCGGCCAAAGAGAGGTCCAAATATCGGCTTCCACGTTAGGCGAAGCGCTCAACAAAATCGTAGAGAAATATGGCGAAGCTCTCAAGGAAAAGATCTTTGACTCAAGCAATACACCTCAGCCCCTTCTCAATTTCTATGTCAACGGAAAGAACGCACGCTTCACCGGATTCCTAAAAACAGCGCTGAACGATGGAGACCAAGTGACCATCCTTCCGAGTGTGAGTGGGGGATGACTGGAGATGATAGGGCTTCTTGAAGGCGTACGAGCAGCCGGTCGCGAGGGCGCAGGAGGATCGGATTACGGCTGAAGTGCTCTCAGAGGAAGAGCTCGAGCGGTACTCACGGCAGATCATGCTTGACGACATCGGGTTTAGCGGGCAACTGAGGCTGAAGCAGGCTAAAGTCTGCATCGTCGGCTTGGGCGGCCTAGGCGTCCCAACCGCTCAGAAGCTTGCTGCGATGGGTGTCGGACACCTACGAGTAGTCGATAGAGACGTTGTTTCTCCTTCGGACCTGCCTAGGCAATATCTCTACGATGCCGATTCAATCGGTTATTCCAAGGTTGAGGTCGCCGCGAAGAAGTTAGAGATGTTGAATCCAAACGTCAAGTTTGACCCAATCCCAGCTTCCGTTACGTCCAGCAACGGACATGAGATCGTCAAAGGCGTCGACGTAGTAATTGATGGCTTGGACAGTATCGAGACCCGATACTTGATAAACAGGGCTTGCGTGAATCTCGGCGTTCCCTACCTGTACGGAGGCGCTATCAAGTCCCAAGGGAATGCCTTAACGATTCTGCCCGGAAAAACGCCCTGCCTAGAATGCATCTACCCGGGACTTGAAGACGAGGCTCTGCCGAAATGCTCGATTGTAGGCGTACACCCATCGGTCCTGAGCATCGTTTCCAGCGTACAAGTGTCAGAAGCTATCAGATTGCTTACAGGTAGGCAACCAGAATTACTCAATAAGCTTCTTCTGATTGACCTCGAGAGTCTGTCCTTTGACAAACTCAAACTGACAAGACATGAGAAATGTCCTGTGTGTGGAGACAAACCAAATGCATCCCTAGCGCCTTTGAAGGACAGATTCTTCGAAGAGGAATGCGCGAGGAGCGGAAAGAGAACCTTCGTGCTCACACCGAAGAAGCATGTTGAAGTCAACTTGAAGGAATTACTCGAGATCCTTGAGGCTAGGGGCGCTAGAATGACTGCCAGGGGCGATCTCTGCTTGACCTTCGATTATGACCCAGCGTTGACACTAAGCATCCTCAAAAGCGGAATCATGATAGCCCAGCTGTCACCGCATGGAGGCCTCGTCGACGCAAGACAAGGCATAATCCAAACTTATCACTCTATTATGGTAGAAGACTTGGGCGTAGATAGAGATGCTCTGCCAGATCTTCCACAGCTAGCCCCTCGCGGTAGAGCTCACACCTCATGACCGGGTCTACGAAAAGGGAAAAACTGATTTGCAATCGTATTATCACTTCGATCGAGAAGGTCTGTCACCATGACTCGCATAGGTTGCAGGTTCGACCAATCGATGGAACTGCTTCTATATGCATCTTGCAGACGTCTTCCCTAGAGCGCAGCGCCTTACATGTCTCACATAGTTCGTCGATCATTTGCATCGTTGTCATTTTGTCGTTTGCTATCCCTTTGGCGATTTCTTTGACTGCACCTTTCACTCTGGGATTTTTCCTCAGCGCAGTCATTCTGTGATTTCCTATCTTGCCGGCCCCTCTGCTCCCCGAAAGGTAGTAACTGATTGCTGATTGAGTCATCCCTAACTTTCTTGCAGATTGCTCCTGCTTTAAGCCGTATTCCTCACTCAGCTCTTCAACGACCATTGCTCTTAGCGTTGGCAGCAGATATCTCACTACTATTTCGCACGGCGGCTTCAATTCCTCAACCAGAACCCTATGCCTTCAAGATTGGAGGAGCACGGTGGGTCATATTTAAATAGTATGACATCGTCATATGACGCTGTCATATCCCTCAAGGCGGCTGCGAACACGTGGTCTTAGAACTCAAAAAACGGCTCACGGAGGATTGGCTGGCTGTCATCGTAGCCATGCTGTTGATTTTCGTAGTGCTGCGTTTTCTCCCTCTAAGGTGGTAGATTGGGGTGCAAACGTCGAAGTCGGCAGGCTATGCTCTGGGTCTCGCAACAGTAGTCTTGATCGCTGCAGGCTCGAATTATATTGAGAAGATACCCGTGGTCAAATATTACGGCATAGAGTTCGTCGTGTGGGCCGTCCTAATAGGAATCGTAGTTGGCAACTTTAGGCTGCCAGAGGTTTTGAAAGCGTCTTTCAGGAGTGAATTCTTCATCAAGACAGGCCTTGTCCTGCTTGGGGCATCGGTCAACTTCACGGCTCTCGTGGCTATCGGCGCCAGGGGTGCGGTTCAGGCAGTACTGGTCGTCACGAGCGTCTTCCTATTTGCTCTATTTCTGGGGATTAAGTTTGGGTTGGACAGAAAACTGGGCGCGGTACTGGCGACAGGGGTTAGTGTCTGTGGGGTGTCAGCCGCCATTGCCGCCGCTGGAGCAGTTCTAGCCAAGAAAGAGCACTTGACCTATGTTATTTCGATGGTTGTTGCCTTGGCTGTACCGCTGATGTTCATCCAGCCGCTAATTGCGCGTCTTCTACATCTGCCTGACGCCGTGGCGGGAGCTTGGATAGGGGGCAATATAGACACCACGGCCGTGGTAGTAGCAGCTGGCTCTCTCTACAGTCAAGAAGCGCTGAAAGTAGCTAGCGTCGTGAAGATGAGCCAAAACGCCTTGATTGGTCTAGTTGCCTTCGCCTTATCACTTTACTATGTCCTATACATGGAGCGACAGAAGGACGCGTCTACAGCTGACGCACCAAAGAGGCCCAGTCCGATTCTCATATGGCAACGTTTTCCCAAATTTGTGTTAGGCTTCATCTTCGTCTCTATTCTTGTCTCAGTCGGCGTCATTTCTGGTTCATACGTGGCTTCTATTGATGCGGGACGCAAATGGTTCTTCGCAATGGCTTTCGCATCTATCGGTCTGACATTCGACCTAAAGGGTCTCAAAGTTCTCGGCGGCAAGCCTCTGCTCGTGTTTCTGCTTGCTACTGTGTTCAACATGTTCTTGGCGTACGGCCTAGCTTGGCTAATGTTCGGAGGTATCCTATGGCCGCAATAGTCAGGCGTTTGAATGCGCAGAAGACCCTAGTGGGGCACGATGTTCACAGAACCATCGACCAAATTGGCAATACGCCCCTAATTCCAATCGGTGGTTACGATCACAACCACGTAGAGCTCTCTGCAAAGTTGGAATGGTGCAATCAGTATGGATCGGTTAAGGATAGAATAGCGCTCTGCATGTTAAAGAGGGCGGAAGAGCGAGGAGAGCTAGATCGGCGAAAGACCGTTATTGTCGAGGCGACCTCCGGGAATACTGGAATAGCGCTGGCCGGGATCAGCAAAGCGTTCGGGTATGAAGTTGAGATAATCATCCCCGAAAAGGTAAGCGAAGAGACCAAACGAATCCTTAGGCATATGAGGATAAACGTTCAGGAGACGCCGGATGATCTCTGTCCAAGAGTCGGTGCCGGGACGGATCAATGCATCAGCCTTGCGAAGAGCATGATCGCTAGCAATCCTCTAAGGAGAAAACAAGGACTGAAAGAGTACTACATGCCGAACCAGTACGAGAATTTCGACAACTTCCTAGCCCACTATGAGACGACAGGTCCGGAGATATGGACGCAGACGCACGATGAAGTGACACACTTCGTCTGCGGTGTAGGAACAGGGGGAACGATCACAGGCGTAGGACAGTACCTGAAGGAGAAAGACCGCACGGTAAAAGTGATCGCCGTCGAGCCTCAAAAGGGGCATCACATCCAAGGATTGAGAAACTTCGAGGAATCAGCAACACCACGTGTGTTGGAAGCGAGGAAAGATGTGATAGACAGGTGGATTAGAGTATCCGATGAAGAAGCCTTTGGAGCGGTCAGAACACTGGCGTTCAAAGAGAGGCTGTTTGTAGGGCCTTCTTCCGGAGCGGTAATGCACGCTACGCTGAAAGTTGCTCAAGAGGAAGATGGACACTACGTCATGATCTTTGGAGACGACGGAGCAAAGTATCAATCACTCTATGAGCAGTTTGAGGTGTTTGACCGCCAAGAGATCGAACAGATAGTCGGGCAAAAGACTCCCACCCTCGACAACTGAAAGGCAAGAAACGGGGTACGAGCGCGATGGCGAGCATAGCAATAACATTTGATGATCTTGAAAGATTCGTGGACAGATACTCTCTAGGGTACGATAGAGGCGAGGGTTCTCAACACTTTCTGCGAGCTAAGATACCAAACGGCATCCTGACAACCCAGCAGTTTAGAGGCCTCGGCGAAATGGCCGAGAAATATGGCAGAGGATATGCGGAAATCACAGATCGACAGGATGTGCAATTACACTGGATCAACGGAGAAGAGGCTGAAAACGTCTTCGCACAACTCGAGGAGATAGGTTTCGCTACAGACAAGTGTGGACAAGCATATCCTGGAGCCAGATATGGTGATGTCAGGAACGTCGTCGGCTGCCCGGTGGCAGGCGTAGATATCGGCGAGGTATTCGATGCCTCTCAAATTGTAAGAGAAGTCACCGGTTTCTTCACAGGCAACAGAGCCTACTTGGATCTTCCCCGCAAGTTCAAGATGTCCATTTCAGGCTGCATAACTAATTGTACAGCTTCTGAAATCCAAGATTTGGCTTTCGCTGCCGTAAGACATCCTGACGGCAGAGTGGGTTTTGGCCTCTTTGCGGGAGGTGGTGTAGGCGCCGGGCCCCGGCTAGCTGATCCTATCGACGTCTTCGTCGAACCGAAGGACGTATTGGAGGTTGCGAGAGGATTCGTGGAAGTATACAAGGAGAACGGCCCAAGAGAGGCAAAGGCAAAAGCACGGTTCAAGTGGCTTGTCCAATCCTGGGGAACAGGAAAACTGAGATCGATGGTTGAACAGAAAATAGGCAAACCCCTTGAAGACTTCAAACGGCAAGTCTTTCCTACCAGCCGGGAGCACGTGGGTGTAAGGCCGCAGAAACAAGATGGTTGCTCGTACGTAACTGTGCCGGTCGTAGGAGGAATTCTCTCCAGCCGCCTCATGTACAGACTGTCGGACATTGGTGAACGATACGGTTGGCCGGAAGTCAGGCTAACCGCTTTTCAGAATCTCATCCTAGTAGGGATAAAGAACGATGAGATCGCCAAGGTCCTCGGCGAACTTCGGCAAATAGGCTTCAATGTGTATGATCATCCTATGATGTGGACCACGATAGCCTGTGCGGGCAATTTTTGTGGAAAGGCGCCAGAGGACCTCAAAGCCAGAACGATGAAGACCGTCGAACATCTGAAGACCCGCTTTGGTGAAGCGTTGCGAGACCTAGACGTGACGCTGGCCGTAAGCGGTTGCCCAAACGGATGCGCAAGACACCTTGTGGCAGACATAGGCCTACAGGCAGTTCAAGTAAGAAAAGAGGGAGAGACGATTCCTGCTTACAACCTGTATCTGGGAGGTGGCCTTGGAAAAAGACGGGCACTTGCAATGCTCGTCAAACGCGGTGCCCAAGCCGATGAAGTAGAATCTGCTCTCGAGAAGATCGTAGCCGCCTATATCGAGAGGAGAAAATACGCGGAAAGTTTCAGCGATTTCTGCCGTATACACTCAGGTCATGATCTTGGCTTCGATTGTCAACGTGAATTTCAAACAGAGGTCCAATGCTAATGGCCGAGCTTAGACGCCTACCGACTTCTGGGCAGTACGCACTCGATGTGAGGGGCTACACTTGTCCCTATCCTCAATACTACACAGTAAAGGCGCTTCATCATATTTCTGAAGGGGAAAGCTTGGAGGTCCTTCTGGATAACCACCCTTCCCTCGGAATAGTGCAGGACACGGCCAAGAAAAGGGGATGCACGGTCATCTCGGTAGACAAGGTCGAAGGAGACGCGTGGCGGATCCTGATCAGAAAGTAACGCCTTCCTACTCTTCGCCATTACACCGTGAATGGGACGGCTGTGCCACTTACAGGCTTCGAGCTCCCGGTCTTATTCAGAAGGAGAGAATGAGAGGAGACGCTTCTATGAAAAAGGGTATGGTATATCTGGTAGGCGCAGGACCAAACGATCCTGAACTTTTGACCGTCAAGGCATTTAAGGTTCTCAGAAAGGCTGATGTCGTCGTCTACGACCGGCTGGTCACGAAAGTCATATTGAGATTGACTCCCGCAAAAGCCGAGAGGATCTACGTGGGGAAGCGTTCCGGACAGCACGCAATGCCGCAGGATAAGATTTGTGCAATCTTGACTCAAAGAGCCCGTTCTGGCAAGGTTGTCATTAGGTTGAAGGGTGGAGACCCATTTCTTTTCGGACGTGGCGCAGAGGAAGCCTTAGAAATAAAGAGGGCGGGTGTTCAATTTGAAGTTGTGCCTGGAATAACCTCCGCTTTAGCCGTGCCCGCATATGCTGGGATTCCTCTTACGCACCGTGACTATGCCTCCTCAGTAGCCATAGTAACAGGACACGAGCATCCTGGAAAGCTCAAGAACAGTGTAAAATGGGAAAAACTCGCAGGTTCAGTCGACACCCTCATTGTGCTCATGGGTGTCAAGAGGCTGAAAGCTATAGTCCGACGATTGATCAAAGGAGGCCGTGACCAGAAAACGAATGTCGCGATAATTGAATGGGGAACAACAAGACGTCAAAGGAAAATCATAGGGACTCTTGAGGACATAATTGAGAAAGCGAATAAGAGTAGGGTGAAAGCGCCAGCTGTTATCGTTGTTGGGGATGTGGTTTCACTACAGCAAGAATTGTCTTGGTTCAAGGGTAGTCAGTGTCGCTTGCAGGCAAATGGCAGCGACTACTAGCGCGAAAACACAAACGCCTCGACAGCGGCTCTGGAGCCGGTACCTTGCCCAGCGTTGGGTCCCTCCTCCCGCGCTGGAAAACTAGCAGGATATGAGTGGTCATTCTCCTTGTATTTCGGGAAAGCTTGTACTCCGCCCCGCGGTATGAGCTCGTGCGTGAGCGAACATCTTTACGAGCTTCCCTGCACCCACTCCGCTTCGACAGTTCATAACTGAAGAAAGTATGCGAGCACCAACACGTTTAGCTCCTGCGCATTTGAAAGGTACCGCTCGCTTGACCTCTTGGCAGAATGCCTGCGCAGTTCTATTCTCTTCTACAGCTATTGAGAACAATGTCGGCCAAGGCCGAAATGAATGTTGGACTTGCGTTCAACGACTCTGTGCGCTTGAGAGCCAAGGCGCGTGCTGTGGCGAACGCCTGAGCTTCAATGTCAAGATCGTAGAGTATCTCAAGGTGATCTGCAACGAAACCTATGGGAACGATGAGAACATTGCGCTGAGATGTATCGGGGTGAACGCTCAGCTCTTCCAATAGCTCCTGGATATTTGGTCCGAGCCATTTCTCATCTGTCCGTCCAGCGCTCTGATATGCGAGCGACCAGCGGCCTATTCGCCCAAGATCGGCTACAGCCTTGCAAGAGGCGTGGAATTGCTTAGGGTACGGGTCGTCCTGTTCAAGGATACGTTGAGGAAGGCTGTGCGCGGTGAATACGACTTCAACTTTCTCTCTTGCAGATCTCGGGAATTGCTTCAGTGCATTGCTGATTTTTTCTGCCACCGCTGCATGAAATAATGAATGGTCATACCAGCTTTCGTTCAAATAGATCTCCAGCTGACCTCGAGGCGTTTCCTCAGCATTGTAGAGAGCCTGCCAATAACCTGTGATGCTTGGCCGGGAGGAAAGCGGGGCCATGACGAGTGCCACAACTCCTCGGAAGCCGTCTCTCAAGATTTGGGGAATGACCTCTCTGATATAGGGATGCCAATACTTCATCCCTACATAGACTCGTGTGCCCAAGCCAGCTGCGGTCAGGTTTTTTTCCAGTGCTAAAGCCTGAGACCTCGTAATATCGAGGAGCGGCGAGCGCCCGCCGATTTTTCGATAGCGCTCTCTGAGCTCTTGTACTTCATCTGGTCTAGGTTGGCGACCGCCCTTAATGTTCGTAAGATATGCCTCGATATCTTCCTCCGCACTCGGCCCGCCATAGGCCATTAGAAGGACCGCTGGATCGGCCAAGCTGCCCCCCTCGACTACGAGAGTTTTCCCGATTCTTTGGGAAAATTGTGAACGAATCTTACGAGCTCCGTGACATTCTCAACCTGAACACTGGGTAACATGCCACGTCCCAAGTTGAATATGTGCCCTGTCCTACCTGAAGTTCGTCCAAGAATGTCCGCTGCATGCGACTTTACTAGACCAATGTCGCCAAGTAGAACCGCCGGATCGAGGTTGCCTTGGACAGATACATCGTAGCCCAATCGTTGCCACGCCTCATCAATTGGCATTCTCCAGTCTACACCGAACACATCTCCGCCGGCCTCCTTCATTTCTTCAAGAAGATCTGACGCTCCTGTTCCGAAATGGATCCGCGGAACCCCAGCATTTTCCAGATCTATGAAAACTCGCTGCGAGTATGGAAGCACATATTCACGGTAATCTTGAGGGCTGAGGCATCCGACCCAACTGTCGAAAACTTGGATGGCATCGACGCCCGCATGAATCTGCGACCTTAGATAGCTGGTCGTGACGGTTGTCAGCTCATCCATCAATGTGTGCCAAGTTTCGGGGTCGCGGTACATGAGCGCCTTCGTTTTGATGAAATCCCTCGTAGGTCGTCCCTCGACAACATAGCTCGCGAGAGTGAATGGTGCCCCGGAGAATCCGATCAAAGGAGCACGTCCATTCAATTTTTGCTTGGTGAGCCGTATACCCTCTAGAACGAATGATACATCGGCGCTTGCAAAGCGGCTTAATGATCGCGCTCCCCGCAGATCGCGGATCGGATCGCTAACGATTGGACCGACTCCCTCTTTGATCTGAAAGTTTATTCCCACGCTTTCAAGGGGAAGCATGATGTCAGCGAAAATTATGGCAGCGTCAACGCCCAGAATTTCGACGGGCAATACGGAGACTTCGGCACACAACTCAGGGTTCTTGAAGATTGCTGTCACGTCGTGTTTTGCTCTGATTCTCTGATATTCGGGAAGGAACCTCCCGGCTTGGCGCATGAACCAAACTGGCGTAGCGTCAACGGGCTGTCGCCTGCAAGCTCTTAGAAAGCGATCGTTCATCTGTGAGCTGCCATCCTTAGCTGCCCCTGGACTTTGCTGAAGGCATGCCTTGCAGCCTCGATCGTCTGCGAGATATCACTCGTGGTGTGGGCGGCAGACAGAAAAATCGTCTCGAAAGCAGATGGAGGTAAGTAGATGCCTTGATCGAGCATTGAATGGAAGAAGATTTGGTAGCTTGCGGTATCGGATGACTTTGCAGACGCGTAGTCAGCGACGTTGCGTTCAGTGAAGAAAAGACCTTGCATTGATCCGACTCGATTCAGGTGCAACGGGCATCCGGCATCTTGTGCCGCTTTGCGAAGCCCATTCTCTAGGAGGGCGGAGGTTTTCTCGAGCCTATCGTAGAAGCCCTCTTTCCTGATCTCATTAAGCGTGGCTATGCCAGCGGTCATCGCTAATGGATTTCCAGAGAGGGTTCCGGCTTGGTAGACTGGGCCAAGTGGTGCGATGAGGTTCATCATCTTTTCGGGTCCCCCGTAAGCCCCGACAGGAAGACCACCACCAATTATTTTTCCAAGGCAGGTGATGTCAGGTTGAATTCCGTACAGCACCTGACCACCTCCATAGGACGCCCTGAAACCTGTTATGACCTCATCAAAGATGAGGAGCGCTCCGTGGCTCTGGGTAATCTCCCGAAGGCTACTCAGGAAGCCTTGCGCGGGTGGTATGAGCCCCATGTTTGCCGCCACGGGTTCGACGATGACAGCCGCGATCTGGTCGCCGTATTCCTCGAATATTCTGCGAATCGACTGGATGTCATTGTACGGTGCCACCAGGGTTTCTGCTATTGAGGCGTTCGTTATCCCGGCCGAGTTGGCAACTCCGAAAGTGGCCATACCAGAGCCGCCTTTGACTAGCAAGTGATCGGCGTGTCCGTGATAGCAGCCCTCGAACTTGAGAATTCGCATGCGTTTTGTATAGGCGCGCGCAAGCCTGAGGGCGGACATGGTCGCCTCCGTTCCAGAGTTCACAAATCGCAGCTTTTCGATCGAAGGCAAGGCTTCGACTATTAGTTCTGCAAGTTCTGTTTCGCGTCTGGTTGGTGCGCCGTAGCTCGTGCCACTGCTCACGCATTTGCGCAGGGCGACCACAACTCTCGGATGGGCGGAACCAAGGATGAGTGAACCCCAAGAGCAAACATAATCGATGTAGCGATTTCCATCCTCGTCCTCAATCTTGGAGCCCTTTGCTTTCCTGATGAAAAGCGGATCGCCTCCGACAGCCATGAACGCGCGGACAGGGCTGTTGACTCCTCCCACAAGCACCTTTTTCGCTTGCCGGTAGAGCGCCCTTGACATTTGATGTCTCATGACAATCCACGTTGCTGGTGCGTGCTCGTCGTGTACAGTGAGTAAGAAGACGCAGAAGTCTCTCGATATCCAATGCCACACATGCAAATAGGAGCCGTCGAATCGTCGTGTACTAACCAGAAGGGGTTTGCCTTTGTTGAAGTGTGGTTCTCCATCAACTGATCTCCTGTAGCCAGCGCGCGGCTTCCTTTGCGAAATAGGTGATTATGATGTCGGCGCCCGCTCGCTTCATCGACGTCAGGATTTCAGAGGTGACATTCTTCTCGTCAAGCCAGCCGTTCAGTCCGGCGGATTTGATCATCGCATATTCACCACTGACGTTGTACGCAGCAATGGGGAGCCGGAACCGAACTCGAGCATCACGTATGATGTCCAAGTAGCTCAGCGCCGGCTTGACCATTACAATGTCAGCTCCCTCATTGATGTCGATAGCAATTTCATGCATTGCCTCCCTTCGATTCGGTGGATCCATCTGGTAGCTACGCCTATCGCCGAACAGGGGCGCTGATTCCGCTGCCTCACGGAATGGGCCGTAGAACGCTGAAGCGTATTTCGCAGAGTACGCCATGATCGACGTATCATGCAAGCCTCTACTGTCGAGAGCGTCGCGAATTGCTTTGACCTGTCCGTCCATCATCGCACTCGGAGCAACTATGTCTGCACCTGCTTCCGCATGAGAAACTGCGATCCTTGATAGAACCTCCAATGTCTCGTCGTTTACGACACTTGCGCGCTGAATAATCCCGCAGTGGCCGTGATCTGTGTATTGGCAAAGGCATACGTCTGTTGCAACGACTAATTCAGGCGCTAGCTCCTTTATCGCTTGAACCGACTGTTGCACGATGCCATCATTTGCATATGCCTCGGTTCCCATCGGGTCTTTGTGTGCAGGTAGCCCGAAAACGAGGATTGCAGGTATTTTCAAGGTTGAGACCTCCTTGACTTCACGCGACAAGTCCTCTATCGAAAGTCGATAGACTCCCGGCATGGAGGGTATCTCCACGCGGCTCTTTATTCGTCGATCAACGAAGATTGGGTACATCAGATCTGAGGTGGACAATCGTGTTTCGCGTACCAAAGCTCGGAAGGCGCTAAGCCGCCTTATCCTCCGGGGCCTTTGAGCGATCTTGAACTTCCCTGAAACCTCATATAGCTCCGATTTCATCCACTACCGCCTCCACCACTCCGTCAATCGTGTGCGTCTTTGCAACAACATGAACATCTATCCCTAACTCTTCGACCGCATCAGCCGTAACAGGTCCGATACACGCCACTTTGATGTCTCGCAGGAAGCTTGCTAGCGCGTCATGGCCGGTGATTTGTGCAAGGTTCCGTACTGCTGACGGGCTGGTGAAAACTATGAGATCCACACCTTCGGCCAGGATTGATTTCAGCGATTCAAGAGTCAAATGTCTGGGAATCATCGTCCGATATGCGATGATATCGTCAACCAAGGCACCGCGGTCTCGCAATAGCGCTGGAAGCTTCTGTGACGCAATGTCCGCTCGCGGGAGGAGAACTCGCCTTCCGCGCATGTCGCCGAGACCGACCGCAATTTCTTCGGACAGGTACTCGGTTGGGACGTAGTCGGCCTTCTTGCCCCCCTTTTCAAGAGCCGCTGCGGTTGCGGGCCCGATCGCGGCTACTTTCAGTTCTTTCCAAGTCTCGTCGCGGACTCTCATCCCGGCCATGTGCTCCAAGAAGAAACGTACGCCACACGCGCTTGTGAATATCACCCAGTCGTAGTCGTTCAAGCTCCGGATCGCCCGGTCAAGCTCGTCGGTATTCTTGACTGGAACAATTTCAATCGTGGGAAACTCGACTGGGATTGCTCCTAACTCGCGTAGCCTTTTGGAGAAGGCTGCAGCTTGTTGGAGAGGCCGGGTTATCACTACTCTCTTGCCCAACAGCGGCTTTGCTTGTCCTGCGGGCATCAGGTTCCCTCCAAGAGAGATGCCGCTCCTTGACTGAGTAGAGCCTCTGCCAATTCCTTTCCAGTTCTCTCAGGATCTTCGTAGCCAGAGACCATCCTGTGACGGATAACAGTATGGCCACTTGAATCAGCGACCATCCCGTCAATTGTCAGATTGGCGGACTCAATCCTGGCGTATGCAGCTATAGGAAGCCGGCAGCTTGCTCCGAGCCTGCGCGCAAAAGATCGCTCGGCGTCAACGGCTCTTCGAGTCTGCTTATCATCGATGTGTGAAACTAGGTCTCTGACCGCATCATCGTCCTCCCTGCACTGAATCGCCAGCGCACCCTGTCCAACTGCGGGGAGGATCACATCGGTTGGCAAGAACTCAGTGGCATGCCCTTCTAGCCCTAGCCTCACAAGACCTGCTGCAGCCAACACTACCGCGTCGTAATCTCCTCTGGCAAGTTTGCGTAAACGTGTGTCAACATTCCCGTGCATCTCGAGGATTTCCAGGTCCCTCCGTGCATCCAAGAGCTGCGCTCTTCGTCTTGGACTCGTGGTTCCGACACGAGCACCTTTTGGCAGCTGCCGGAAGGTTGCGTTTGATCGAGAGATCAGGGCATCGCGGGGATCAGCCCTCGGAGGAACAGCTGCTATGGTTAGCCCGCTTGGCAGCTCCGCGGTTAGGTCTTTCATGCTGTGAACTGCGATGTCAGTCTCCCCTCGGATCAGTGACTCTTCGATCTCGCGCGTGAACAATCTCTTTCCTTCAACCGTAGAGCGTCCTACGTCGTCCATCTCGTCACCGCGAGTTCGGATCGTGACGATTTCGTACCGTAGCTCCGCCGTAAACTTCCGCAGAGCTTCAACGATCTGCTCAGTTTGAGCTAACGCTAGGCGGCTTCCTCTCGTCCCGACGGCTATGCGGTCTTTCATTGTGAGCTCTGCTCGCTTATGGCGAAAAGTTCGCGGATCGTTGCCTCGTAGAGGCCGCCCTTTCCTTTGGCGGCTTGCTGCCTCAGTCGGGTGGTTGGTTCATGCAGAAGTTTGTTGATTATGCTTCGAGTAAGAACGTCGACAATCTCTCTGTTGCGAGAAGAGACATCTCCCAATCGGCGTATCGCTCGAGAGAGTTCTTTCCCCCGGATTTGTTCTGCTATCATTCTCAACTCTTTGATGGTGCGAGTGGCGTCGTAGCTCATTATGCTCTCAAAGAACCTCTCCGCTTCGGCGTAGATCTGTCGTTCTGCTTTTCTGATCTCGGGCCGATAGGACGCCAGATCCTCTTCTAGAAATGGTGCGAGGCCATCGATGTTGTACAGTTGAACGTTAGGAATCTTTCCGACCTCGGGATCTACGTTGCGCGGGACAGCAATGTCAATGAAGATGAGCGGCTTGTTGTTCCGCTTCGACATCGCAGCTTCCACATCGTTCGCTGGAATCACAAAGCTTGGCGATGAGGTGCACGTTAGCACGGCATCGATCGTTTCAAGGACAAGAGGTACCTTGCTAAGTAGGAGCGGTTTGCCTCCACACTTCTTGGCGAGCTCCTGGCCTCGCTGAATCGTCCGATTCGCAATCCAGAGATCCAGCCTCGCATTTTCTGCCAAGCATTGTGCTGCAAGTGTAACCATCTTCCCTGCTCCGATAAGCAGAACAGAGTTAATGGTGCGACCGCTTGACGCATGCTCAAGAAGGGAAACAGCCGCGGAACTGACAGACGCTTTGTCCTGCTCGAGCCCGCTCTGCTTTCGAACGTCCTTGGCAACTCGTAAAGCACGCCGGAAGAGCTCCGACAAGAACTGGCCAGCGGTTCCTGCTTGGGCGGCGACCTCCGCTGCGTCAGTCACTTGACCTTGAATCTGCTTCTCGCCTATGACAAGAGAATCAAGCCCTGAGGAGACGGCAAAGAGATGGCGTACTGCTTCGTCATCCGTTAGCAAGTAGATGCGCTGTCTTAGGACTGCAGTATCGATGCCGCTCCAGTCACTCATTAGTTGCGTCAGATAGTCTACTACGTTCGAATCATGGGAAGAAATGACGTAGATTTCAGTTCTATTGCATGTTGAGAGTATGACCGCTTCTTTGATGCCCTTGTTACCTTGGATTATGGATGTCAGACGATGGGGCAGATCGACCCCTTGGCACCACAGTCGCTCTCTTAGCTCGATGGGAGCGTGTTTGTGATTGGTTCCGACCAGTTGTAGCTGCGAGGAAGAAGTCCACCAATCCGACACTCTTGCTACCCCTGTTGGCTCAGCTCCGTAGATGGCTTCATCGCTCTCAGAAAGAAGTCTGATAGATAGGATGCCGCTTCAGGTGGTCTGTAAGGACGGCGAAAATGAATTCGCTGAAAGACGAACCGGTTCATCATTCCTAGCAGGCACTCCGCCGCCATGCGCGAATCGGTGTTTCGAAATTCGCCATCCGAGATTCCCCTTCGAACTATGTCGACCAAGATTGACTGAATCCTATCAAGTTCGGCAGTGAGTGTTTTCGCACCGACCGAGTCAAGTTCCGTCGAACGTCGAAGATACAAACCGGTGTTGACGAGATCGCTCGGGAACGAGGAAAGATACGTTCGGGCAAACGCGCGGATCTGGGATTTTGAATCGTTCGTTTTCGTGCACTCATCATTCAATTCCTTGATGAACTTGGTCATGGTTATTGTTTGGCGGACGACGACTTCAAACAACGCCTCTTTGTTCTTGAAGTAGTAGTAGAGCGTTGGAGCAGTGACGTGCGCGTCCCGACAGATGTCGCGCACCGAAACGTTGGAGAATCCACGTTTGGTGAAACGGGCCTTAGCCACCTCCAGTATCCGCTGTTCAGAGCTGAGGGTTGACATCATCACGGTTCAACTCAACCTAGTTGTTTCGGACAGCGACATCAATTCTTGACCCGCAACTGGGACGTATGTGCAGGCAGGGTCCTCCTCGAGCGGATCTCGAAATTCCGCAAAAGCTCTAGATCTTGATCCGCCACATATTGAGCGATACTCACACCGTCCGCACCGTCCCTTCAACTTCCAAGGGTCTCTCAATGCGACCACTAAGGGGTTTGACCTGTAGATGGACTTGAGACTGTCCTGCGGAACTTTGCCGAGCCTGATCGGGAGAAAACCGCTGGGGTTGACTTCGCCATCATGGCCGATGAAAATGATCCCTTTGCCATCTCCAGTTGGAGTCGACCTGGTAGACGACGGAGCGTTTGGCTGCCCTTCAAGCTCCCGCAATCTTGCTGTAAGTCGCTTGTATAGCTCGCCAGTCGGCGAGCCGTCGCTGTTTTGACGCTGAATACACACGCGCCTGAAATGTGGACCCTCGGCGGTTCTAACAGGAATGCCATAACGTGATGCGTCAAAAAGGAAGTGCGCTACTTCTTCGCACTCCCAAGGCCTAGGGTCCTCGAGCGATGCTCCGCGGCCAGTTCGGATGAGGAAGAAGAGTTCCCAAGCAACCGCCCCATTTTCTCTTGCCAGGTGGAAAATGTCCGCCAGCTCACCGATGTTGCTTTTCATCACCGTCGTATTTACTTGAGTTCTCAATCCGGCATCTTTGGCGATCTGAAGGACACGAATCGTTTTACGCCAAGTGCCCGGAACACCTCGAATCCTATCATGAGTGTCCGGCGACGCTCCATCAAGGCTAACGGACATTATGTTCACATCCAACTCCTTCAATCGCGTGATCGCTGCCTGGGTGAGCAAGGGCGTGACGCTTGCGGCAAGCGCCGTATAGATTCCTAGATCCTTTGCGTGGCCAACAAGCTCCAGCAAATCCGACCGCATGAGCGGATCGCCCCCCGTCAGAAGAAGAGAGGGATAAGGTTCGCCAAAATCAAGAAGTTGATCGATGAGCGCTATTCCTTCTTCATGATTGAGTTCTCCGGGTAGAGTGTTCCTGATAGCCCTCGCTCTACAATGCCTACACGCCAACAGGCATGACTTCGTTGTTTCCCAACAGACAAAGATTGGCCTCGAGGAGAGGGCGCTTCCCATAGTCCAGGCCGGCGCCGCGAAAGTCATGTCCCGATCCCGCGTTCCATGCAAGGATGTAGGGTGTATTTAACGCTCGTTATATGCCCATCACAACCATCGATCCTATTGCCCGGCTACGTATTCTCGACTGGGAAGAGTCTCTTCTTTAACTCAGTTGGAGCGTACTTGGGCGTCGTAACGCTTCCTCGACTTTCTCAGACGAGCGGACTGGCAAGGAGTTCCTAGGTAGAGAGGATCTCAACGAATTCCAGAGTCGCAGCCTAGCAAAAGCCCTTTGCTTTCCCAGAAGTCGCGATGCAGCTTCTCTCAGACTGGTACAGCTATCCTAACCTGTGCGCGGTACTCTACTATCTTGCCGTCACTAACATTACACATGAGGCTCTTGACGTATACCCTTCGGATGTCCTTAGCCATCTTGGCCGCCTCCTTGACCGCATTTTCCACAGCCTCACCCCAACTGTTCGGAGAGCCGCCAATCAGTTCTACGGTCCTCCTAACAACCACATCTTATCACCTCCACAATGCGAACGCTCAATCCTTCGACTTACGGGACCGAGGAACGGAATCAACCTTTTCATCTTTCACTATGTTCTGATGCAGACAACCTAGCCAGGGTTGCCGCTTTTCGGAAGAGAGGATGAGTGATTCACCCTGTCTCCGAAGTCGGCGTTATGTACCGTATGACGCAGGCTGCACGAGATTCGGATCTTAACCCTTGTCTCGGCCAGTCTTTGTCCCCAGCACTAAGCCGAAGCCAGGTGTCTTGGGCAAGTTGATCCGGCGTGGCTTGGTGAAACCGACTTTCGTGAGCCACGTAGCGATCTCATCGAACGCGTAAGTCTGCCCGCCCGCTTCGTTGAAGAGCATCAATCCCGTAAGTCGAGCGAGAGCTCTTGCAGCTGGGCCCGATACCTTGCCAGCAATTTGATCTAGAATGATAATCAGACCGCCAGGGTTGAGTGCATCTGCAACTTTGTGCAAGAGCTCAGGGTTCCTATCAGGCAAGCAGCCGTGGATAATATTGAACAACAAAGCCACGTCGTAACCGCTACCGAAGTCATCTATCCAGAAATCGCCTGCCTTTACTGAAACGCGGTCGCCCATTTTTTCGGCGGCGATGATTTCTCGCGCTGCTTCCAGAGCTTGAGGAAGGTCGAAAACAATAGCTGACAGCTTCGGATACTTGTGGCAAAACTTGATACTATACAGTCCGTGTCCGCCTCCAACATCCAGTAGCCGGCGGGCAGTGGGCGGCAGTTTTACCTTGGCAACTACCTCATCGGCGTTCGTGCTGGCAATAGCACGCCATCCAGCCTGGGCGTCTCGCCAGCCATCTGGATGCTGGTCTAACGACTCACGGAGGGTCGTCCGGGGTTTCCCTCGACGGATGGATTCGTCAAGATATCCCAAGCGTTCGACAAGATTTTCGAAGAAGGGAATTCCACCGGCTACACTGGTCCGCGAGTTGCGCAGCAGCCACTTGACTGTCATCGGGGTGTTAGCGTAGCGGCCATCCTTCTTCCTGACATAGCCGAGAGCCTCGAGGGCTTCCAGGAGCAGAGCTGTGCCCAGTTCGTCTGCCTTGATCTGGCGCGCGGTCTCAGCCACCGTCAAAGGACCACCGCTCAAGGTCTCGAAGACACCAAGCCTGACGGCCACGCAGCCGGCTCGGAAGGCTTGCGCTCCAAGGTAATCCAGCATCAAGCCAGGACCCTGATTGAGTCTGAGCAGTATCAGACGCTCAATGAAATTCGGTACGATGGGCATTTTCCATTTCCCACTTTGAGCCGTGGTAAGATGACCTTCCGCAGGGAATCTTTCAGTGTATTTGGATTGGCGAGCGCTGCTCCTGCGAGTCTGACCTTCCCGTCAACTGCAATCACAGGAATTATGTTCCTGTAACGTTCGAAGAGATGTGAATCTTCAGATATGTCCTTGACCGAGATCTCGAAGGATCGCTCGCTCCTAAGCTTCCGCAGCTCCGGTATTACCCGCTCGCAAAGATGGCATCCATCCTTCGTGTATACGACGACTTTGGACAGATGAGTTCACCTTGCCCAAGAAAAGGCTTGGATATCAGCTTTCTCCGTAGAGTGGAAGACCACTCTCGTATCCGTTGGCGTAGATGTCGCCTTGGTCGTCGATCTCGAGCTTAATCTTGGGCAACGGCCTCGGAGGCGGGCCGTCTAAGACTTTTCCGGTGGCGGGGTCAAACACGCCGCCGTGACAGGGACTGAAGATTTGTCGCGGATTGTCCTCCCATCGCTTCACTGCGACCTTGTTGTAGTGCACCTGACAGCCCAAGTGCGTGCAGAGTGCATCATAAGCCACGAAGCCGCCCTCAGGGAGGCCTATCAAAACGGCAGGCCTGTCCTTACGCGGATATTCGAACTGAAGACTACCGTTAGTCGCGAGATCCTTTGTGTTAGCCACACGAACTCTCGGGTAGGTTACAGGCCCGCTTGCCTTCGGCCCGGATACGTATTGTACCAACTGTTCCAGAGGAATGAGTAGGCCGGCAGCCGCGAAGACGATTATTCCTTTCAAGATATTGCGTCTGCTGACTGTTGGCACGCGGCTTTTCTCGCGTCCATCATCACCGGTCAAGGCCCGCACCAACCTGGCATTAGGAAGGAGGGAGCTTAGGGCCTATTTCTTGAGCTAGCTGTAGCCAAGAGCTTCTGCATCTTGCTCTTTCAGGAAATCCTGAGGGGAAGAGTTGCCGGTAAGCCGCTTGTTGGATGCATCTCTTTGTTCGGAAGACCAAGTCGTTCCTTATCTCGGAGCGAACTTGTACTCGCATGAGGAGAGTTCAAAGAATGAGTAGCTCCAACTACGGTATCTACGGTTCATTGGCATTCTATGCTGCTCTTGCTGTAGTCGCGTTTCTTTCTCTTGTATTAGTTGTCTTTACAGAGTTCCTGCGAGTCTTGTTCATCGTAACATTGTCCATATCGATAGCTTTGCTTATCCTATCTCTTATCGTGCTATTTCTTATCAGCAGAAGGATTGGGATCGTCCCTGAAATTGTCACCGCTGCAAAGATTCGTGCAAGTGACCGAGTCTTAGATGTTGGAACAGGGCGGGGCTTCCTAGCGATAGAAATAGCGAAGGCAGTTCCGGGCTGTCGGGTTCTCGGGATAGATATCTGGGATACGCCCGCCAAGGGAGAGATGCACAAAGGGTTCCTGATAGGGAATAGCAAGCAGAATGCCGAGGAAAACGCCTCACTCGAAGGCGTCTCGGACAGAGTGGAGTTTAGGCAATGTGATGCTCGCGAAATGCCACTGGAACCTGAATCCTTTGATGTAGTTGTTTCCTACGCGGCTCTACATCAGATGATTGGCTTTGGCAAGGGTAGCCTCGGAGTTCTCGAGGAGATCTATCGAGTGCTTAAACGAACAGGCAGGCTTGTGGTCGTGGAGCCTCTGATTGGACAACGAATAGCGGAGAAGCTTCGGGAAGTTGGCTTTAGAGAAATTGAAGTTCATAGAGTAGCAAGTCCGGGGCCGGAATCATTCTTCATGAAGATGCTCTCTGCTGTCAAGGGACAATGATCGCTTCTCAGCAGGGAATTCGGCAGGTCAAGGCGGAGTTCAGCATACAACCGATCGGGGCCTCTGCACTCCGATGACTTTGACTTCGGTGGATACCTTCACTCTGAGCGTGAGGCAAGTCAGACCGGAGAGGTGCTCCGGGCTGCGGTTTTATGTCATGCTCATCATGGGTCCGTGACGGCGAGGCGCATTGACGAGGCCTGCTCATGACTCAGGCTGGGTGATTTCACCTTCGAGGCGAATCAAGCGAACCGCGGGCAAGTTCCGATTTAACAAATTCCTCCCGACTATCATCAGTCATTCTAGTCGCGAAATCGTGTGTCCTGCGAATAAATTCCGTAAGTGACTCGACTCGTTCAGTGTATGATGAAGACAATGCTTCATGATCACTTTCAGCTTGTGATATCGCTTCAGCGCCTGCCGTGGCGCTCTCAATGGCTAGCCGAACGCCTTCACCGGACAGGTGGTTGCAGAAACCTGCGGCATCTCCGACCAAGATTACGTTTCCCTCTCCGCAGAGTGGTGAACTGTACGGAATGGCCGCGGTGTCTCTTCTTGCTAGATGCATGGGGGTGAATTGAAACTCCGCTCGCAGGTACTCCTTGAATTTCCTGATGCAATCTAGCGCCGGCACATGATGCCCTCGAGGAACTCCCGTTCCAACTATGAGACTTTCATTCTTCGGTATGACGTAACTGTATGCGGGTGTGATGTCGCCCTTGAAGAAGGCGTAGAAGTATTCGCCAAACTCCCCCGCTGCTGACCAACGCTCTTGCACAATCGGTAGGTAATCCATCCCTACATTGGGGTAGAGTTGCCGTTTCACGGCGGAGAAGGTCCCGTCAGCTCCGACGAGATATCGGGCCGACAACTCAATCGCATCTCCCCCCACACGTAGGAGCGCTTTGACGTCTCCATCTATCTCGAATCCTACAAACTCGGCTTCATATACTAGTCTTGCTCCTGAGATTTCAGCTGCTGTCCGCAACCATTCATCGAATCGATCACGATTCACGTTTAGAACTCTGTAATTCCTTACGCTTCCCCCGTTGCTCCTCCCGCTTGGCGGAACATAGAAGAGTCCTATTGTCGGAGGCGAGCACATGACCTCTGCAGGAATCTTCAATCCCAGATCGTCTAAGACGTCGATGCAGACAGTGGGGAGTACGCCTCCACATGGCTTATGGCGAGTTGGTGTCCCCTTCTCCACGAGTAAAGTCTTGAATCCCAACTGCGAACAGTTTAGGGCTAATGTGGCTCCTGCTGGGCCTCCTCCGACAACTAGAACATCTAAGTTCTGCATATCTCGGCCACGCTGTGAACAATTCTCTTCTTACCCATCCCGTTGAGAAGTTTGGAGAGAAGCTCTATCTTGAGCTGTGTCTGGGCTTCAAAGTTCCCCTTGTATGCGTCTTCCATTTTCCCGAGATCATAGCATGTTTGATCGTCGATGTCTACGATCATGGCCGGCACTCCCAACTCCTCAAGGTCGTCTCGATGCTTGCAGTAAAAGGCGCTGCAGCAGCAGCCGATGTAGCCTTTGGCGCTAGCGCTCTTCATGACCTTCAAGGTCTCTACCAAGTGCTCGAAGTTTTGGATTGTAACAGGTTTCAGGCCGACTGCCTCAGCCAACTCGTAAATCTCTCCAAAGCCGCATCCTCCGCACTTCATGCAACCCTCCCTCATCCTGAATTTGCAGGACAGTGGTTTCGCGCAGTATGGTAAGAGGATGTAATCACAACCTTCACTTAGCACGTGTTTCCCGTATCCTGTGATAGGGTACAGATGGTTTGCCTCAGCTACGGTGACGCCGAATTTTTCATATGACGCTTTGTCTGTAGCTTCAATGATCAGATTCGTGAGATCTTGTGCGGCTATACCTGGCATTTGAACTTCATTCGTTGCGAAGAAGTTATGGATGATGGTTCGAATCGAGTCTTCATTGCAAGGAGCAAACTTCAGAGCTGCTTCCAGATCAAGTATCGCCCTTGAAGGGAATATGAAGAAGTCGCCTGTGATGAGAATGCTCTTGATGCAATCTGCTCTTCTATCCAGGGCAAGGATTACTCGGATTAACCCGCCCGGCCGCTTGTCGATAGCGTGCAGCACGGCCGCTTCGTTTGGGGGTCTTCTATCAAGAAAGATCCACTCATCCGATCGAAAAGTAGGCAGCTTTTCCCGGAGCGCTCTCTTCTCCGCGCCAGTTAACGAGCCTTTGACAAGTTTGACACCGAAAGTTCGTTCAAACCCTTTCCTCAACGCCTCTTTGATCGCCCGGTAGCTTGGCTGATAACCTAACTCCGATTTGATGCACGTTACCCTCTCCCTCGCCGACCCGAGTTCCTTATCCTTGAGTTTTACGATTGGTATCCTTAGCGCGCGGACCATCGTTTCGACATCAAAATCGACAAGTAGCGTCCCTTGAAAGAGGAACGCCTCATCCCATTCCACGCCGCCTGTGCCAGAGATCTTTCGGCCGTCCACTTCTATGTCGTTCTTCGGTCGAAAGGCAGCTCCTATCCCTAGCATGTTTAGCGCATGAACGGGACCTTCACACATGACTCTGAACAGGCCTTCCATGCCTTGATAGCGGGGCAAACAATCCTTGGAGGCGACAATCTCCCATCCTAGGGCGGTCTTGTCAAAATATATGGCGCCTCCGCCAGTCGCTCGCCTGTTGACGTCTATGCGGTTCCTCTTGACGTAGTCAAGCCGGACCTCATGCTCAACGTCCTGATGATAGCCGACGAGGACGGCCGGCGGGTCAAACTGGAGGAAGCGTATCGTGTTTGGGATCAAATTGTTCGATTTGCACCTAAGAATCACGTCGTCTAGGGCCATATTCTCCGCAGCGCTACGCTTGCCAGTATCGAGCAGCCTCCACTTGTCCATCGATCACGACTTCCTACCGGCGTCAACGAAAGAATCTTGTCATCGGCTGATGCATCCGGTCTGGAGAGCCATCCTGCCACACAAGCGAGCAGCATTTCTCATGGAATTTCGCCTTCAGCCCCAATTCCTCTGCAAACCCCAAAGCTTCCTCAGTTGGATAGGCGATTCCGTTCACACCTGCTTTGATGGCTAGGATGTCGGTTTCGACTTTATGTTGGCCTCTTGGCCTAGCGCAGCCTAGTAAGAGAGGGATTCCCGGCATGAGAAGTCTTGATGCCAATATGACTCGGGCAATATCTAGAGGTGAGGGCGGTGAAATATGCTCCATGTTTGTGTTGCTTAGAGGCGTGAGGGCGACAATCACCACCGCGGCTGGAGTGTGCCTAGAAACCATTTCCACGGCAAGCCTCTCACCTTTCAGCTTTCCATAGTGTATCCCCACGACGATATGAGGGACTGTTGGAATGCCGTTTTCCTGGAGTAGGGAAAGTGAACGATCGAATGAACGCACGTCCTCGTCTAGGTGATAGATTCCTCTAATGGTATCGTTCGATCCGATAACGTCGATCATAGCCGCATCGATGCTAGCATTGGCTAAGCCCTTTGCCAGGGAGACATCGACGAGTCCGGTGTGCACAACCGTCCGTAGCCCAAGTTCTCGCTTCACCCGCCTGATTGTCGGGATGAACTTCATGAGGGGGACGCTTCCATCCCGAAGACTCCCACCGCTAATGAGGCATCCTATGCCACCTTGGTTCTTGATCTTGATGCAAACTTCCAGCAATTCCGGAGGCCTTGTTGCAGAGATCATACTTTCTAATAGTTGTCCGTTGCAGTGCTCGCACTTAAGCTGACAAAAGCTGCCTGTGACGGAGATCCCTGGAAAACGGTGAGCACCCGTCGCCTGACAAAACGATGTTTCGTAATGCACCATGCTGGGTATGTAGAAACGGATCAGATTCGAGAAATGCTTCCGAGATAGCTCATATGCTCTGTGAAAAAGTTCGTTGAGGCCGCGAGCGTCTTGGTCAAAGCATTGCTTCAGCAGTTCAGATCGGCCATCGATCGAGGGAGCGTCCTCTAGGCGCTTGGGCAATCCTGGCAATCCAGACCTTCAACCCATACTCCTCGTGGTGTGTCGGAGTAGTCCACGAGCTGATTCCTTATGATCCTGACATCCTTCTCATCCGGTGCAAACGGAAAGTTTCGCAACTCGCCGACATATGCTTGATAAGGTGTGGAATCTGAGAAGGGTCTGTTACAAGCATTATCCATGTTCTTGGTAGAGCATCCCGATGTCATGAAAGGCAGGCCGCTGCCGATGACATTCTCAAGCGCGTTCTTGTCGATACCGAAACCGACGACTTTTCCATCCCCGTCGAACTTCATCCTATCCGCAGAAGTCATGCCTTTGTTGATGAGATATCGTGCCAACTGTACTCTTCTGTAAGTTCCGATCGGGGGCTGCTTATGTTGATGCATCAATGACCCTTCCTCGGGGAAGAAGGAGAACAGGTGGGTCAGCGCGCCCATACTATAGGCCCTGTGAATGATTTCGATCGTCTCCTCTTCCGTCTCTCCTAAGCCCACTATCAGGTGTATTCCCACGTTGCGTCTGCCGAAGACTTGCACCGCTTCCTCCACCGTCGCCCAGTATCGTTCCCACTTATGGGGACCCGAGACGCCTCGACCTCTCAACTTATGGAATAGCTCTGGTGTTGCCGTGTCGATAGCTATCCCCACCTTATCGGCGCCCGCCCCCTTGGCTTCAATGAGCCAGTTCTTATCTACGATCGTCGGCGCGACGAGCACTGATATAGCGTCAGTCCTGTCGTGAAATCTCGTTAGGATACTCAACGTGTCTCTTGGAGCCCTTCTATGCGTTATCATCGAGACGCAGACTCTTTCCACATGAGAGCAGAACTCGGAATCCATCCTGCTTATGATTTCATCCATCTTGAAGGTGGGCCAGTCAACTCGAATGAAACTCTGTTCCCTCCACGATTCACTGGTTTGTCTTGCACGGGACAGACCACAGTAAGCACATCTCCCAACGCATCCATCGCTGTAGGTTAGAAGGAAGTTGAGACAGCATAACTTTGCATCCCGAAAGAATCTTCCTTGCACGAGACCTAAGGTAACGGCTGCTGCGAAACTTGTCCTCACATATTCAGGTGACGACACTTTGCCTCGCCTCAGTCAGACAGCTTCAAACGTTGTCAAGTGCTGCGGACAAATCGGATATGAGATCTTCGGCGTCTTCTATTCCGACCGAAAGACGAACGAGTGAATCAGTTACACCTATCCTATCCTTCTCCGCTCTAGGAATGGAAGCGTGAGTCATCGACGCCGGATGCTCGATCAAGGATTCAACTCCGCCCAAACTCTCGGCCACTGTGAAAATCTTGAGCTGCTTGAAAAGCCTCTTGCAGGATTCGAAGTTTCCCTTCAAATAAAAGCTGATCATACCCCCGAACGCGGTCATCTGCCTTCGAGCGAGCTGGTGCTGCGGATGGATGGGCAGTCCAGGATAGATTACGTTCAGAACTTTGCTGTGCCCCGCTAGGAACTCCGCGATCTTCTGTGCATTGCTGCAGTGCCGATCCATCCTCACGGCGAGCGTCTTGACGCCCCTCAGGACCAGCCAGCAATCCAATGGTCCAGGCACGGCACCAACCGCGTTCTGGGCGAATCTTGCTTTCTCGTGAAGCGCAGGGTCGGACAGGACGAGGGCGCCGCCGATGAGATCGCTGTGTCCTCCGAGATACTTGGTTGTGCTATGCATCACGATGTCGGCGCCCAGTTTGAGCGGCTGTTGAAGGTATGGACTCATGAAAGTGTTGTCGACGACGAGCGAGGCATTATGATCGTGCGCGATCTTGGCGGTACCTGCGATGTCAACGATTTTGAGAAGCGGATTTGTTGGCGTCTCAATCCAGACCATTTTGGTTTCGTGTCTGAAACCTGCTTCAAACTGGTCTAGGTTGGTTCCTTCAACATAAGAGAACTCTATCCCGAAGTTTCGCATTATTCGGTCGAACAGCCGCCTAGTTCCACCATAGAGATCCTCCACCGCTAAGACATGGTCGCCCTTTCGGAGAAGACTCAGAATGGTAGTGGTTATTGCAGCCATTCCGGATGCGAACGCTAAACCATATTGCCCCTCTTCGAGGGCGGCAAGGGTTCTCTCAAGAGCCGAGCGGGTGGGGTTGCTCGTTCTAGCGTACACGTACTCGCCTTCAACGCCTGGCTCAGACTGCCGAAACGTGGATACCTGATATATCGGAACAACAACGGCGCCCGTCGGCTTTGTCGGCTCCTCTCCTGCATGTATGGCTCGAGTGGAAAATCGCATCGCGAGGCCTCGCTTGCATCGGCGAAACTTGGCGAGCCTAGCTTAAAGCTTGCAGGGAAGTGGGATGCATGGGAAAAACCTTTCATCACGTTGTATTTCGTCTTTCTAGCCATGAGCGGCTTTGTGAGAAATCTCGGACGTTTCTCTCCATACTAGATAGTCGACTACATCGATGGTGGCAATTATGTCCGCTATTCTTCCTCCATCCGTGACCAAGAACGCGCTCTTCTCTTTGAGAAAGGGCAATGGGCTGAGAATCTTGTCATGCACATCCACTGCCGGGAGCGGGTCCTCCATTGCGTCTTTGACCTCTTGTTGAGGAGAGAATTCCTTGTTCGCGAGGCCTCTCATTAGTGTCGTATCTCTTATGCTCCCCACTTGAGCGCCGTCTTTGACTACAGGCAGCTGAGATACGTCGTGCTTCATCATGAGGTCGGCAGCTAGTTTGACAGTGTCTTCTGGACCAACCACAATGAGTTTGGGTATCCTCTTGGATTTGTGTTTGAGTACGTCCAATACGGCTATCCTTTCCTCTCCGCTCTCCAGATAACCGTGCTCCATCATCCATTCATCAGAATAGATCTTGTTGAGGTAGTTTCTCCCGGTGTCAGGCAGTATTACCACAAGCATCCTATCCTCAGGGAGTTCTCTGGCAACCTTGAGGGCAGCGTAGACTGCTGCGCCGGCGGATCCGCCGCACAATATTCCCTCCTCTCTGGCGAGCCTCCTTGCCATCAAGAAGGAATCCGCGTCACTCACTGTGATTACCTCATCTACCACACGGAGGTCAAGAGTGGACGGCATGAAGTCTTCACCTATCCCCTCCACCTTGTACGTGTGAATTTCTCCTACAGTCCTGTCGAAGGCGTGATGAAACATTGACCCCTCAGGATCCACCCCTACCACTCGTATTCGCTGATTTTTCTCCTTGAGATATCTTCCTGTACCTGTGATGGTCCCTCCGGTTCCCATTCCAGCTACCAGAACATCGACTCTGCCGTCTGTCTGTGCCCATATCTCAGGCCCCGTTGTCTTGTAATGGATCTCCGGGTTGGCTGGGTTGAAGTACTGGTTGGGCATGAACGCGTTCGGGGTTGTTTCTACTATTCTTCGAGCGACTTCCGTGTAGCTACTCGGATGGTCAGGTGGAACGGCTGTCGGGGTTACTATGATCTTCGCTCCGTAGGCTCTGAGTAGATCGATCTTCTCTTTGCTCATCTTGTCTGGGATTGTGAATATGATCTTGTAACCCTTGACCGCGGCCGCAAGGGCTAGCCCGACCCCCGTGTTCCCCGATGTGGGCTCCACTATGGTGTAGCCTGGCCTTATTAGGCCGGCCTTCTCAGCGGCCTCTATCATCGCTATTCCAATTCTGTCCTTGACGCTTCCGCCAGGGTTCAGACTCTCCAATTTCGCAAGAACTGTGGCTCCAACACCCGCGGTCACTCTCCTCAGCTGTACCAGCGGGGTTTCGCCAATGCATTGAAGAATGCTGTCGCGAGCTATCGAGACGCGCTGCTTTGGAGACAAAGAACTAGCGGGGTGGGTGTCTAAAGGTACCGTGTCGGACTCGGCAAACTACGCCACCCACTTTGATTCACCGGAGCTTCGGCCCGGTATTCCATATGTCATATTTAACGCTTTGCCCAGCTGATGAGTGACTAAGCCATCCGGACCTACCTATCATTTGGATTAAGGAACGACAATGTGGGCCGTAAGTTTCTCGAAGAGAAACTCTGCGACAAGCAGGGCTCTCCATATTTTCTACGCCACAACACAAGCAACATGCGTGGGCTTCGCCAGAGGAATGCTACGCACATCGTCCTTGATCAATACGACGCCGCCAGTCTCCTTGACGCTTGCGCGACACAACGATGCCTCAGATGAGCGAAGTTCATTCCCATCGATTCTGTAAAGGGTTAGGTTAATCACAGGCACAGGCGCCTGTCCACACCATGAATGGATAGTCCGGAGAAAGCGTCGACGAAGAGAAAAAGATGTGATCCGATACGGTCACCGACCTTGTGGCAGCATCCATCGGCCCGTTCATAATCGTATTCAGGGAAAGTCTCGAGGCTGGACTTGTGACTACCATCATATTCGCCTACCTCAAGAAGATCAACAGACGCGACCTCTACCGATGGGGATACCTCGGCGTAGCCTTATCCATTGCTGCGTCGCTTGGGCTGGGATACGTCCTCTACGCTATCTACGCCGGGTTGACCGAGACCTTCGCAAGTATCTTTGAGACCTCCGCTGGGATAGTCGCCGTCGTCGTCCTTTCCTACATGATTGTATGGATGGCTAGCAGCGCCCGCAAGATCAGGGGGGATATCGAGGAGAAGATTGATCTGGCTGTCACAACAGGCAACCTCGTAGCCATATCTCTGGCGGCGTTCACCTCCGTTGGTAGGGAAGGACTTGAGACGGTGCTATTCCTTGCACCTTTTGTCGGCAGCAATCCCACAGGCATACTGCTCGGTAGCTTCCTTGGCATAATGAGCATAACCCTTCTCCTCTACCTGCTTGCCAAGAGGATCCTGCAAGCAAGGCTTTCTTCAGTGTTCAAATACACTAGTCTGCTTGTAGCAGTCCTCGCGGCAGGGATACTGTATCACACGATGAGTGAACTCTCGGGGCTAGTCGAGGACAATGGAGTGTCACTCGGCTTCTTGTCTAAACAAGCTTACGATCTAGGCATACCCGAGACATCCGTCTTTAGCGAAGAGGGTATCCTTGGAGGGATTCTTCACTCGTTTACGGGCTATATGCAAAGTGCGGCCTGGCTTTCTGTGATGAGTTACCTAGGGTATTGGGGGTTAATGGGGCTCGTTCTGTATAGAACCTATCGGCCGAAAACCGAGATAGAACCAGCGAGCCGAACCCTGAATTCACTTGCACGTGAACACCCTGTTCGCTGCTCACCCGATACCCTCGGCGAGCCGCTTGCATACGCGTCCTCTTGACGTACTCATCGCAGGGGCGACTGTCATGGCGTATATTTCAGTCTCGGTGTCTGGTACAGACTGCAAGTACCTATGCTGGTTCCGTCTGCTTGAGTCATATCCTTGTCGCAGATCGGCTAATTTGAGTTGACTAAGCTGACCGGACTTGCATGCGCTCCGGAGGAATCTTGACCTTAGCTCCGGCGTACGCCGCACGCTTTCTAAACTCCCAGAGCGGCAATCCAAGCAGATAGGTAAAGACGACAGGGTCAGGTCTGATTCGGATGAAACATGCCTCCCCGCCTTGTCTTCTAACAATGTCATCTTCAACCCTCAGGATCATCCTTAGGAAATAGGAGGACCTGTACGCTCTAACTGCAGCTTGGTCCTTAGCATCAACGATCTCCGCCGTTCCCTGAAACTGAATACACGCTGGAGGGACGAAAGTCAAGACCCGCCTCGGCAGTGGAACTACAAATGACACATTGAGGTTTTCCTTGATGTTGCGAACCTTCCTATTCCTGCTCCGCGTGATAACGTAGAGCTGAAACGGATCCTTAGCTGGCGAGACGGCATACAGCACGCCGGTGGAGTAGACGCGACCCTCCTCGGAGACCGTGGCTAATATTCCGAAGTTTCTTCTTCGAAGCTCCCTCTCAACCTCTTCGAAGGTTACCTTCACGAAGGCCATCGTCGATGACTCTCTCAGATCCTGCTTCAGGATCACGCTCATGCTGACCAAATGGTGTTCTTCGTCTCTCCGGATGAACTGTGATGTCCTCCGTGCCCGCTCAAGAAATGCATGAGCGGGCAAAGGGCAGCCACGGCGATATAGAGAAAGATATAGTTCACGAGAACACCCAGTAAGCCCAAGACTCCAAGAGCTACGACTGTGCGAGCTTTCTTCATGCCCCTCCTTAGCCGCCAAGGCTACGAGAAGGTGTCTGATCACTTCTGTGAAAAGAAATTCTGAACCGATTTGCGGTTTCAGCAACCTTAGTCTGCGCTTGGCGCAGGGGCGGAAAGGGAATCTGCAAGCTAGCAGCCTGCTTTCTTGCTCTTCTCTCTCGTCGAATATCTCCTGGCAATGGCTTGGCATTCTTCAAATAGCTACAAGAGACCCGATGAGTAGCCTCAAGCGTCCTTGCGTGTGCGCTTCGCTCACCGACGCCGGAATCGACGTTTTAGGAATCCGCAAAGCCTTACCGCACAGAATCACTCTCCTCAGTTTTGCCAGCGGAGTTCCGCCGATGCATTGAAGAATGCTGTCGCGAGCCCAGGAGGTGCGCTGTTCTGGCCAGAACAAACTAGAAGCGTCGGTGTCTGATGCTACCGTGTCGGAAGCGGCAAACTACGCTGCCCACTTGCTTCACCGAGCCTTGGCCAGACATTCCACACGTCATATCCAACCCTTTTTTCCATGCTATGAGTTGTCGACCACTGCGGGCCTACCTTCCACCAGAGAAATGCGAAGGTTCGAAATTGGCGTGAACCGAACCTAGAGTGCATAGAGAAGTCAGGTGCTAGGTTTCCATCGGTTAAGGAGCATTGAGTTCAAGGTCACGGTTATCGAGGAGAGTGCCATCGCTACTGCCGCGTAGATGGGATTCAGAATTGCGGCAATACCGAAGGATGGAATCAAGAGGCCGGCTGCTATTGGTATCAGAACTATGTTGTAGATGAATGCCCAGAAGAGGTTTTCCTTGATCTTTCTGACGGTCTTTCGGCTCAGTTGAATCGCATTAGCTACGTCACGCACATCGTCCTTGATTAGCACGATACCGCCCGTCTCCTTTGCGATGTCTGTGCCGCTTCCGATCGCGATGCCGACATCCGAAGAAGCTAAAGCCGGAGCATCGTTGACACCGTCGCCCACCATTGCTACTATCTTTCCTTCTCCTCTGAGTTCTTTGATGACTTTGGCTTTGTCAGCTGGCAGCACATCTGCGAGTACCCTCTTGATGGAAAGCTTGCCTGCTATGGCATCGGCTGTTCGCCTATTGTCGCCGGTCAGCATCGCAACTTCCACTCCCATCTGGCTTAGACGCTCTATCGCTTCGACGGCGCTTTCCTTGAGAGTGTCCGCGACAGCAACAACTCCAGCGAGTTCTTTGTCGAGCGCAACTATCATTGCGGTCTTACCCTCAGTCTCCAGATTGCTCAGTGTGCGCTCAGCACCCTCGGGTGATATGCCGTACTTTGTCATCAGTTTCCTGTTACCAAGTAGGATGTCTCTACCCTGGAATTTTGCTCGGACTCCGTGTCCCGCTATGGATTCGAATGACTCGGGATCTGAGACGCTTAGTCCTTTCATTTTGGCGCCTGCTATGATTGCCTCGCCTAGAGGGTGTTCGGAGCCTTTCTCAGCTATTGCGGCGTAACGCAGAACGTCGCTTGCCTCAAGGTCGGTGAATGTCATAACGTCTGTTAGTGATGGTCTGCCCTGCGTAAGAGTGCCGGTCTTGTCAAAAACGACTGTCTGTAGTTTGTACGCCTTTTCCAGATACTCTCCGTTCTTGATCAGTATTCCATTCTGAGCGCCCTTGCTGGCTCCTATCATTATGGCGGCAGGTGTGGCGATTCCCAGGGCGCATGGGCAAGCCACGATGAGCACGGATATCAGAATTATGAAAGCCATCGCGAAAGGCAGGCCCCAGCCGAAATACCAGAACAGCGCCGCGCCTACAGCTATTAAGACGACGACCGGCACGAAGTATGATGAGATCTTGTCAGCCAGCCTCTGTATTGGGGCGTTGGAGACTATCGCTTCTTCAACCATCTTCACTATCTGAGAGAGAGCCGTGTCCGTCCCAACTTTCGTTGCTCTGACCTTTAGCATGCCGGTCCTGTTGATGGATGCGCCGATTACTTCGTCGCCAACTTTCTTCTCAACAGGTATGCTCTCTCCTGTGATTACGGACTGATCGACAGACGAATAACCCTCTGTGACAATTCCGTCTACAGGCATCTTCTCTCCTGGTCTAACAACGAATACGTCATCGACCTTGACTTGTTCGACCGGGACTTCGATCTCTTCTGCTCCGCGGAGAACCTTCGCCATCCTCGGCTGCAAGTCGAGAAGCTTCCTCACAGCCTCAGAGGCCTTACCTTTGACGATGTGCTCCATCGCTTTGCCAAGCAGAATGAATCCGATGATCAGCCCGGTTTCTGTGAAGTACACCTCTGGTCCAGTCACGACCAGCGCAGCGGGGAACAAACTTCTTGCGAACGTGACGAGTGTGCTATACGCCCATGCCGCTGTGGTCCCGATCGCGATGAGGCTATCCATGTTCGCCTGCCTCGCCCTTATCGCGTCTCTTGTTCCCTTGTAGAACCTCCAGCCGCCAATGAACTGGACTGGTGTCGCGAGCAGGAAGAGCCATATGTAATTAGGCAAGCCGAGAATCGTGAGATTCCAATCCTTCGAACCGATTAGTGGCGGATACGCGTACTCCAGGAATGCTGTAAGGCTGCCGAGAACGAGGCTGAACGTAGTCATGAGCTTCAGGTTGCGGAACTCCGCCTCTGGCGCAAGGAATGCCTTCATGTCCTGTTCGTTACAGAAGTAGTACATTGTTCCCTTGCGTTCAACCTTGAATGGAGTCTTGTTTTCATCAACATACATTCCACATATGATGTCTTTGGCCATGATGCTTACCTCGCGTATGAGCCAGGTTGAACTCTACCCTGCACGATGCATCTGTAGCCCGCAGTCGTAATTGCGCGTTCGATTTGCTCGATACTAACTACTCGTGAATCATAGTCCACATGCACCTTGCCCAGAACGTAGCTCACTCGAACATTTTCGACACCGTCGAGTTGCGTCAGGGCCTTTGCAACCGCAGTCTGGCAAGCGGTGCAGCACATGCCTTCCACAACGAACGCTCCCTTGGATAGAAAACGGTGAGGTTCTCTGCATTGGCAAGACGTGCACAAAGCTTCTCCCTTACTTCGATCAGGGAAAGCTTGCCCTTGAGGCCACATGCAGCCACAATGAGAACAGTATTGCATGTTCTTGGAGTCATCTTCTGGCCGCATCAAGAACCTGACCCTCCCAACGACGGCATCCACTCTTGCCTTAGTCCCGCTATTTCTTGCCTTGGCATCAGGTTCATGACTAATCGAGCACCGTGACAAACAACCGCGTTTCTTCTCTGCAACACGGTTCTCCCATATCCAGCTCGTGCCTTAGTTGACGTCAGCTAAAAGTCGCGTTCCATACATTTGCCAAGGTTCTAGGCCAGGTTCCCTCCGTGGACAGATTAACGTAGGTATTGTCCAGTTCAAAGGCCTCAATCGCAGTCTTCAGGTGATGCAAAGTACTTCTCGGAAAGGCGAAAGCGTAGCTGATCACGATTGGAGCAGCCATTCCTGCACACCACGTGGCGGCGAGAGACCAGTCGACGGCATAAACAAGACTTATAGACGATTACGAGCTCTGGAACGGCGAGGCACTGCATTGCGTTCACGGACTCTGCGTAGTAGGACGACTACGACGACAAGCATGATGACGCAGTGCACTCACTGAGAGCCAAACGTCTCGGTCTCTTCTGGGGCTTCCCCGGGATTCACGCGCTGTTTGGCTCGCATTTGATTGGAGAAAGATTTGATGATGAATCTGACAAGAGCGGCGGTAGGAATGAGAGGATCGGCGTTGGTTAGTTGCGGAGGCGGACATGATGCAAGTCGAGATGCTTGATGCGGCGGTTGTAGGCGCAACCGGCATAGTAGGCCAGCAGTTCATCGCGGCCCTTCACGGGCATCCATGGTTCACGATCTCGTGTCTTGCAGCTTCGGAGAAGTCTGCAGGGAAGACGTACCAGGACGCGTTGAGGGACCCGAACACGAATGCGCTCCGATGGTTCTGCAGAGAAGAGGCTCCGGATTCAGTTCTCAGCATGACAATGCGCGACGCGTCGACGTTAGACCTGTCAGAGGTGGACATCGTATTCGCAGCTTTGGAATCAGACCAAGCCAAGAAGCTCGAACCCGCATACGCAACAATAAGGCCGGTCATCAGCACGGCGTCCGCGTTCAGATATGAGAGCGACGTGCCCATCCTCGTGCCAGGGGTGAACCTTGAACATGCAAGACTTGTCGACACCCAAAGGAAGAACCGGCGGTGGAACGGGTTCATCGCACCGATTCCGAACTGCACGACCACCGGGTTGGTGATTTCACTGAAACCGATACAAGACGATTTTGAAATAGCGTCGGTGACGATGACCTCAATGCAAGCCGTCTCCGGCGCCGGAAGATCTCCAGGCGTTCTCTCACTCGACGTAACCGACAACGTGATTCCATTCATTCCAGGCGAGGAAGAGAAAGTCCAAACAGAGACCCTAAAGATCCTAGGCTCGGAAACGCGAGGACGGATCTCGCCCGCAGACTTCAAAGTCACATGCACGTGCACTAGGGTTGACGTCCTCGAAGGCCACACTGAATCTGTGTTCGTTTCGACCCCCAAGCCCTGCGACCCCAGCGCGGTCGCCGACTCCATGAGGAATTTCGCGAGATACAGCAGACTCGATCTGCCGTCAGCTCCGAGAGAACTTCTACTTGTCAACGAGGATCCGTTCAGGCCGCAACCGAGGCTGGACCGCGACAGTCAGGGAGGCATGGCTGTGACAGTTGGCCGAATTCGTCAAGACCATGCGCAAGAACACGGCGTCAAGTATGTCTTGGTGAGTCACAACACGAAGCTAGGAGCTGCCAAAGGCGCCGTCCTAGTCGCCGAGCACCTGGTGAAGTCAGGGTACGTATCACGCCGGCTGAGCTCATAGAAGAATCGAGGGCTTTCGACATTTCTCGTTGGCAAGATGTAGGAGGATTCTGTTTGCGAATCGTCATGAAGTTCGGCGGTACGTCTGTTGGCGGAGACCAAGCCTTGAAGAACGTTGTCGCGTTGATTCGCCGCTACGCAAAGTCAAACGATGTCGTGGTCGTGGCGTCAGCAATGAACGGCGTGACGAACACCCTCATCGACGCGGCCAATCGGGCAAGTCAGCGAGATCAGGCGCATGTCGCAGAAATCATTGAGCAACTCCGCAGAAGGCATGAGAGCACGTGTAGGCAAGTCATCGCCAGCACCGACTTGATGAGGAAGACGACGGCACATCTGGGCGATGAGCTGAAAGAGCTTGAGAGAGCGCTCACAGGAATCAGCTATCTTGCCGAGTTGACACCCAGATCACGCGACCTCGTTCTCTCATTCGGTGAGAAACTCTCAACCCTTCTCTTGGCTGGCGCTCTCCACGATTCAGGGCTGAAGGTAAAGCGCCTCACGGGCGAAGAAGCGGGGATCGTGACCGACGCGTCATTCGGGGAAGCCGCACCGTTGATGGAGATTACGAAGCAACAGGTGAAGGAGAGACTCGATCCTCTCATCAAAGACGGAACGATTCCACTCATCACAGGATTCGTCGCGGCCACCCAATACGGGGTGCCGACGACTCTGGGAAGGGGCGCGTCCGACTACACCGCCACCATCGTCGGAGTCGCGCTACAGGCGGATGAGGTGTGGATATGGACGGACGTAGACGGGATAATGACCGCCGATCCGAAGATCGAGCCTGCCGCACAGACGATTCCGGAGCTCTCCTTCATGGAGGCCATGGAGATGTCTCACCTCGCCGCGAAAGCTATGCACCCAAAGGCCCTGGAGCCAGCGGCTGAGGTCGGGCTTCCGGTTCGCGTAAGGAACACATTCAACCCGAACGGCCCCGACACTCTGATTCTTCATGAGCAGCAGATCAAATCCGGGAACGTAGTAAAGGCAGTTACTTCCGTGAGAGAAGCATCGATGGTCACAGTAAGCGGCGCTGGAATGCACGGGGCGCCGGGAACAGCTGCAAAGGTGTTCGACGTACTCAGACAGAATGACATCAATATTCTCATGATTTCCGCGAGTTCATCGGAGGCAAACATCTCTCTAGTCATAGCTCGACCAAAACTTGAGACAGCCGTGACCGCGTTGAAGCGGTCGCTACTTGGCCGCGGCCTATTCAAGGAGATCACCTCCGAGGCTGATGTCAGCGTCGTAGCAGCCGTGGGCGCTGGCATGAAGGGAACACCTGGCATAGCTGCAAGGCTATTCCGGGCGGTGGCCGAGAAGGGCGTGAATGTCCGCATGATCGCTCAGGGATCATCCGAATTGAACATCTCCTTCGTAGTTCGAGAGGATGATGTCCTAAAATCGGTCCATGCTCTTCATCAGGAGTTTCAACTCGACCGCAAGTACACACACTAGCGCCCGCGCGCAGTACTTGCCGGCTCATATAATCGCGCGATCATGACTGGTCCAGTAACGATCTTTTCTCCAGTGGCAATTCCATCGTAAGCTTCAGTCGAGAAGTTTCAGGAATTCCTCTCTTGTGAGACCTGCCTGAATAATGATTGCCGAGAGGGTTCCGCGATCTATTTCTTCGTGACGCGGGACGACCACCAGTTTTCCATCCCGTCGGAGCACCATATGGCTTCCTCGTTGCCTAGCTAGATGGAAGCTGACTTTCTCGAGAGCCTTCACAACTTCGCGCCAGGATTTCAGCGGAAGCTTAGACGGTGACTTCAACCGTCTCGACCCCGAGGGCCTTAGACCTCAACTCCTCTAGGACGAGGGAGATTGCTTCCCGGATGTTCGCGAGCGCCTCCTCCTTGGTGCGCCCCTGGCTAATGGCCGCCGGGATCTCCACACATTGCACAACATACCAGCCATCTTCACCCTTCTTGAGGGTGACGTGGTAGGTCTCGCTCATGTCTCTTCTGAGCCGCATAGGAATCTATGCCATATTCAGGTTTTGCGGATTGTTCTCACACAGTGAAGTGAAGCTAGTCACGTTCTCACAAAATCGACCAGTAGCGAATCTAGCTAATTCGAATCCGAGTCTTGAGCCCAAACGCACCGGCGACAAGAAGAAGGGTCACTGTGCCATCTCCACGCCCGTTGGTTCAGGCTCTTGCGAGTCGCCAGAATCTTGAGTGCCAACCAGAACGATGAGATCAAACAGTAATCTACTGCAGTTCTTTCAAGTATTCCTGTAGCGCTTTCTTGCTGATCATCCATTTCCTTCCGATCTTCACTGCTGCAATCCTTCTTTTCCGAGCGAGCAGGCTGAGATACTCTTGGCTGTAGGGAGACGTTTTGCTGGCTTCTGCGAGGGTCAACAGCTTGTCGTCCTTCTCCGTCGGGTAGAGGGCTCTCAGGTAGAGGTCTAGAGATCGCTCGACAGCTGCGGCCACGAAGTTTGTGAGCGCGGTTGGGTCACCAGCATCAGCGTTCTTCAGGACATCGTAGTACTTCTTTCTGTCAACGTTCAGGATCACGGCAATAGGGTAGCGGTTTCGCATCAAGGTCAGATTCATGAGCAGCCTTGCGATTCTGCCGTTTCCGTCGCGGAAGGGATGGATGTGGACGAGCCTGTGATGCAGGATCGCGGCCAGCTCTATTGGTCGTAGCTCGTCCGGGTTTCGGTTGTACCAGTCAATCAGTTCCGTAATGAGGTGCGGGACCTCGTAGGCTGGCGGAGGCATGAAGTCCGCTCCGGATATCCGAGCCTCCGTCGCGCGGAATCTGCCCGCGTCCTCCGCGATTCCCTTCATGATTATCTGATGTAGGACGAAGATGTCTTGCTCTTTCAGGCTCCTTCCTGTGAGCTTCTCGACGTACCTGATGGCTCTCGGGTGGTTTCTCGCCTCCAGATGTTCTCGGAGGCTCTTCCCTTCAATGGTGATGCCCTCTTCCAAGACAAGCTGCGTTTCTCTCAGCTTGAGTGTGTTGCCTTCGATCGCGTTCGAATTGTAGGTGTACTCTATCTCCATCTGCTGCTCGATCTTGCGTACGATCGATGAAGGCAGAGGACGAAGAGCATCCAGCCTCTTCTTCTTTTCGACGATTCTCTGGTGCACCCGGCTGTCGAGAAGGGGCATGGTATTCATCCGATACGTTGCTATATCGGAGGGAACTAGCCGATACAAAAGCGTATCGTTTACGTATCGCATCGAATTAGAGCTCGGAAGTGTCCAACTAGGCGAATTCTCATCCGACATTCGGCTCGAAGAGAATGTCACTTGAGCGGTCAGCGTCCTACTCTATGGTTGGAGCGGGGCGTCTTGAGTCAATCGAGGTTATCGGTAGGCTTGTCCGCGTTGTCTACCCCGGTCGAAGACGAAATAAGAAGGATCGATCCGAGCCTTCTAACATTCTTTAACGTGAATACGAGAGAAGACGTGAAAAGGGCTGAGAGGATGCTCGCCGAGAAAAGCTTCTCCGACGAGCACACAGACCTGATCAGAAAAAACAAGGAGGACGTTGAAGAGTCATGAAGGTAGTCACAGTCGTCGGATCGAAGAAAGGTGGAAAGACCACCGTCGTGTGTGCGCTAGTCAGGCAGTTGAAAGCCTCAGGCTACAAGGTCGCAACAGTGAAGTTCTTCGATAGGGCAAGAGGCATTGACGTCAGCGACAAGGAAACCGACCGGCATCGGAAAGCAGGGGCCGATCTCACAATCGCCTCCGGCGCGTCAGAGACGACAGTCCTGAAGGCGGTGGAGCAGAGAGAAAACCTCCGGCAGCTACTCAACTACGTGCCAACGGACATTGACTTTGTCATATGCGAAGGCATCAGCGATCAAGATCTGCACAGAATAGTTGCCGTGCAGCAACCATCAGATATCGAACAATACGTAAACCAGAGGACTATCGCGATATCAGGTGTAGTCGCAGGCAAGGGCTACAGCCATCGGCTTCCGATAATCGATGTCACCAAGAATCCAGAAAGGCTGTCAGACCTGGTTAGATCCTTATCCTAGCCACGCAAACCGAGCGGGCATCGCCGTTACCTTTCGTAGTACGCACCATAGGCGCAGGATCTGCACAGTACACGTTCTTCTTTGACTATTTCCTTGTGGTCGAAAATCAATTGGCCGCACAATTTGCAGGCCACGATATGTGTGGGTCGGCCGGGGAGCTCCTCCTTCGGCACGTTAACTATGACTTCCTCGATTAGTATCAGATCTTCCTCAGGCATTTGCGTGTAGGCCTTTACGATGAGCTCCCTCTCCCGATCCGAGAACTCTTGGATCCGCTCGCCTGGGCCTATCCATCCGTTTCTTTCGGCATATCTCATGGCTAAATCCCGTGCATCCTTTCTTGATGAGATCCTCACCGCTCTGCCGTTGGAGATGTTCACGAATGTTGCAGCGAACTTGCCGTAGTCAACGAGTTTGAGGTTACGCCTGCCAAGTGTGCAGCCTGTAGTCACAGATATCGCGTCTGTGATGCAGCGATCTATTTCAGCAAAGACGATCAGGTAATGTCTCTTCGAAGGATCCATCATCCCTAGCTCTCGAAGACCCGCGATGCCCATTCTGACTCCCAGCGGCATTCCTCCACACAGATGACCATGACTGCTCGCCGCCTTATCGAGTAAGGATCCGAGGTCCATGAATTCGTGACTCATCACAATTCACCCGCCCCTGGCACAGGCTTGTACACGACAAATTCTATGGCATCCGCAAATGATGGCGTTCCTCCACCCTCTGCAATGATTCTCATTGCCCTGTCAGCATCTGTGACTTTGACGGTACCGACTGCCGTCGCACCATGCTTGAACAGCACAGTTGGAGGAAGGCCCGCCGTAGCTCCAACCAACGCGACTTCTCTTGCATTCTTAGAAAGTTCCAAGACTCGGTCTACAGTGCCGTTTACTATCGAGGTACCAGTGATCAGTACAACATCGCTCTCGGGTATGACCTCCTCCGCCGCGGTATCGGGTAGCGTCTCATCGTCCCTCAGGTCTAAGTTTCTCTCGAGTACGTACACTTCCTTCGCTTTGGCTCTCAACTTCTTAACGGTGGGAGCCATGTTTCCCACGACAGCCACGACATCGTCCCTGATCGTAAGATGATCCACTATGTCTCCCACACGGGTAGAGATTCGGCCTAAGTAACTTCCGAGAGACAGCTGTGATAATGCGTTCAGTGTGGCAACTCCTACGACCCGTGATCTCATGTCCCAAGACAACGCCAGCCGAGCTAGCTCAAGCGCCGAAGATCCTGCAAGGCAGCCCGCTCTCTTCGTGAGTTCGCAGCAGCCTAGTGTCTGCTCGCTGAGTAGTGAGTGCGCCAATCCAACGTGGCCCGACGAGAGGCTCACGCCGGTATATCCTGCCCCGATTATCACGCTGGCAGCCTTGATTTGGTCAATGTTCGCCACCGTACTCCCGATCTCTTCTAGGGAATCACCCACAACGGTTTTTCTTCCGGCGAAACGCCCGGTCCTTCTCGTAACGGCGAGGTTCAAGCCCTTCAATCCGACTTGCCTTCATGCTTTCAAGGTGAAAGACAACACGACCACAGCGGCTGTCGCGACAAGGATGACAAGATCAGTCCGGGAAGGCAGCGGGAGCCCTTCTTGGGCTGAACGAGCAGTACTCCTCGCTGATCCGAAAGCTCTGGCTTCGGCAGAATAGGATATGTCCTGGCATTTCGCCAGCGCATTGAGGGTCGCCGAAGATAGCAGGCACCTGACAGATGAGACCAAGTTCCTAGGCCTGAAGCCGCCTCTCATTTTGATCGCGTTGAGAGTGTCCCTGCTAATTCTCTCCAAGTATGGCCTTATGTTGAAGGCAAGTCCGAAAACAAACGACAAGCTCTTCGACCTACTTACGCTCTCAATCAGATACGAAAGTTCAGAAACCTTGGCCGTCCTGACAAAAGCTGACACTGCCAGCACGATCACGACAGCCCTGACCGACATCTCAACCCCAACAATAAAACCTGCAACGAAAGGCGAAGATGTCACGGCGGACATCGGCGAGGTGTCGATGTACCCGGGCTGCCACAGTAGTGTGCTGACGACTATAACCATAGGCACGAGCATCACTATCTGTCTCAGGTCACGGAAAGCTTCTCTGGAAATGAAAAGGCAAGTAAACGCCGCGTAGACCAGTGGGACCAGCAGAAGAGCACCGTCCATGAGAATAGCGAGCAGCAGCGCGCCTGCGAGGAGTGTGATGGCTCCGTAGACGCTTAGCGACTGAGTATCCGTTTGGCTCTTGATGAGAATCGCCATCCGGCCACACCTGCGATCACGCCAACAACTCCATGCAAGACGAGGATCACAAGGATGATCAAGATCACGTTCGCGGGATCCACGCCAAGCAGCTTCGATCCGGCCAATATGGTCCTCTCGTAAATGACTAAGATTTGCCCGCCGAAGAGGAGAGGCTGAATCACAAAAGGATGCACGAAGCTCCACATCTCCGCCAACATACCACCAATTGAGCTGGCGAGTTGATTGGTTCCTCCCACGGTCATGGTTAACTCCACGAGAAGGGCCTCCATGAATATCGCAATCATCGGTGGGAGGACTACTCCTCCGATCGAGAGGACTTTCAGTAGAGCAACGACTATGCCCATCAAGATGGTCGAGCCGACTCTCGGCACGAGCGAACGGCCGGTGACCATCAGAAAGACTGCTATGGCGGCCAGAGGAATTCCTTTGAATGGTAGGTTCATTGCAGTAAGCTGTGCGCCGAGGACGTTCTCCGAACCAGTCCAAATAGCAGCCAAGACGGCGATGTAAACTAGATCTCTCGTAGAGAACCCACGAGACGACTCCTTTCCGCTCCGAAGTGTTCCAATAGAACTCTTGCCGGTTTCGTTTCCAGTCCAATTCAATATACTATCCAATTCGATTCGCATCCGATTCAGGTACCTTTTGCGATCAAAGGCTCGACTTCGGCATCAGGAGCTAGCACCTGGCCGACGAGTCCGTCAGCTGTGATGGTTCCGTCCCTCATGATCATGACGCGAGTCGCGTACTGCACAGCCAAACGACGGTCGTGCGTTATCAACAGGACACTCATCCCTTCCTTAACGTGTACACGCAGCAACTCCATCAATGCTTTCAGATGGCCCCAATCTTGCCCCGTCGTTGGTTCGTCCAAGATCAGCAGATCTGGACGAGTAGCCAAGATTGATGCAGTCGCGAGGCGCTGTTTCTCACCCTCGCTCAGATGATGAGGGTCGGTACCTGCATACTGTTCGAGCCCAAAAACCTCCAGCATCCTTTCGCTTCTCTTGGCGAAGTCGGCGAATCGCATGTTCTTAGGTCCGAACTCCACTTCTTGCCGAACTGAGTCACAGAAGAGTTGCCGGCTTGGGTTTTGGAACAGCAAACCAACTCGCTTCGCGAGGTTGCCGTTCAGCCTGCCCACACCGTTCAACAGTATTTCTCCTCGACAGGGCTTGAGTAAGCCCGCTATGAGATGAGCAAGAGTCGTCTTTCCTGCTCCATTCGCTCCAAGCAGAGCGACAAGCTCGCCTCGGCCTATTTCGAAGGAGATGTCGCGAAGCACCTGTTGTCCGTGTGGATAGTTGAACGCGACGCCGTTGACCCGTAAGATCGCATCTCTATTGCGGATATCCTTCTTCAGTTCACAGAGCCCGGAACAACCAGTATGATCGATGATGGGACTTGGCAACGGTGCTTCTTCATGAGGTGGAAGAACGCCGAGTTCGTCAAGAAGTCTGCGTTGCCCGTTGAATATTTCATCACGCGAGCCGTCGGCAACAATGCGTCCCTTCTCCATCACCACTACCCGTTTCAAGTACCGTGAGAGCTCGTCGAATCGATGCTCAGCGACGACAACCGTCATCCCGTATCGAGCGCGGAGTGATTGCAGGACCTCCACTGTGGAGCGCGCTCCCTCGCGGTCTAGATCTGAAGTGGGCTCATCCAAGACGAGGATCTTGGGCTTCATGGATAGGACGGATGCAATTGCGACTCTCTGCTTCTCTCCGCCAGACAAATCGACGACTCGGCGTGTTCTCAGGTCTCGTATGCATGTGCTCTCGAGAGCGAACTCGACTCTTTGTTGGATCTCTTCATCGCTCAACCCTAAGTTCCTAGGTCCAAATGCAATCTCATCCTCCGCCGTTGAACAGAAGAAGCCTATCTCTGGATCTTGAAAGACCATGTTCACAATGGTGGCCAGCCTGTGAAGCGGGTGGGATCGAGTGTCGAGGCCGCAGATCTCAACCCTGCCCTGCATCTCTCCCTCTGACGCTTGGGGAATGAGTCCGGTAAGACAACGAAGAAGGGTGGTCTTGCCGCACCCCGAGCGGCCGATCAAAGCTACGAAGTCTCCCTCATCTATGGAGAGACTGATGTTGTCCACCGCTGGCTCTGAGTTGCCCGGGTACCGATAGGTGAGACCTGTCGCAATGACGCGGGGCTCTGAACGTGTTGCCACCGATCTCACCAGTCGGTAATATTACCGCTGAGTAATATCGGTTCCACTGATAATGATAACGCAAGGATTATAAACGCAGAGAAGCCGGACGCGGGCGCTAGATTGATGCGGCGAGTTCGTCGAGGACGCGCTTGGCGCGTAAGTACCTTTCTAGAAACAGTTGACCCTGCTCGGTGAGGTGTGCTCCTCCCTTCGTTCCGCCCCCTCTGAATCTGGCGACGAGTTTCCTTCCAGATCGTTCTTCGGCGATCGAAATTCTGTGAAGAGCGTATCGGTATGACATTCCGATGCGGTTGGTTGCGACGGATATTGACTTGTGCCGATCTATTGCTTCAAACAACTTTGCCGTGCCCTCTCCAAAGAAGGCTCGCCCTCTGTGATCTTCGAACCAGAACTTCACTTTGACTTTGGATATGATAGGGCGGGGTTTCATGGTAAACCGCCGACGATGCGTATTGATGGAATCTTGCGTAGTTGCTAGTGCCTCTTATGTTTGCTGTGACCGCAAGACAAGTGAAAGCTATGGAAGGATCACCGTAGCGCTCTAGGTCTTAAATTGCACCTCCGGTGATTCAAGATCAATCAATAGGGTGCATGCGCTTGAAGGTGACAAAGCTCCTGGCGGTGGTTGGGTCGAAGAACTCGGGCAAGACCACAACAATTGAATGCGTAGTTGCAGGCTTGACGAGGAAAGGTTTCCGAGTAGGCTCAATCAAGCATATCCACCATCCTGATTTTACAATCGATACAGAAGGGACTGACACATGGAGGCACGCTCGCGCTGGGTCGAGGATGGTGGCTTGCGTTTCCAACAAAGAGATTGCATTGATCATGAAGGATGATCCTGAGGAAATCTTACCGTCTATCCTTGACTTCATGACAAAGAGAGAGCTTGACATAATCGTCGTCGAGGGACTACACTCCTCCATAGGCCAACGGCCCGATGTCTTCAAGATAGTGACCGCCCACGATGCTGAAGACCTGCGAGAGAGACTCCGAGGTACCGTCCCTCTGATAGTTGCGATTTCCGGAGTGGTCGCAGAAGAAACCTCGCATCTTATGGACATCGATTTGCCGATAATCAACTCAAGGACTGACTGCGCAAAGCTTGTCGAGAGAATTGAAGAAGAGCTCATTCGAAAGTAGATCGGGACGCAACTGGCCAACTGCGGTGCCACTATCGTTTGGAACGGGCTAGGGCTTCTTCTCCCAGAAGCAGGCCAAGTATCTTAGCAAGCCAAATCAGTCGTTCGGCAGTCATTGGAAGCTTCTCCATGAGCTGTGCCTAAACTCCAAGCGAAGCTTTGTTCATCTGGAAGCAGCGAATTCAATAATCATTTGCCCGTCCTTTGCTGGCGGAATCTGTTTGCGGCTTCGTATGATGCTCAGCAGTACTCATTGAATCAACTCATCGCGCTCATTCGCCAGACGGCTGTGAGAAGAAATTAATATGTCGAGGTCTCATGTTGCTCGTTGGAGGAGCCGTGCTGGTGAAACCCTTTACGAATTTCATGAAAATGAAATCTATTGCAGTCTTAGTCTTTCCGGATGCCGACGAGCTTGACTTCGTAGGGGTATACGAAGTGTTGGGCAATTGCAACAGATTGCTGGAAGAAGGCACCGTGAACTTGGACAGACCTTTACAGGTCGACATTGTCGCCAGGCAGTCACCTATACAATGTCGAAACGGACTCAAAGTCGTGCCCGACAAGATTACTTCTGATTTCGGCTTGTACGACATCCTGATAGTTCCCGGTGGCGGAGGCATCAGAGCGTTGATGGAGGACAAAAACCTCCTACAGGACCTAAAGCGATTCTCTCAAGATCATGTTGTCTGCTCGGTGTGCACTGGGTCCTTGGTTCTGGGTGCAGCTGGCATACTTGAAGGCAAGAGAGCATTGACTCATCGGTGGTTCCTGAAGGAACTCGAGACATACGCCAAGTTAGGCTCAGGAAGAGTGCATCTGGACGAGAATGTGATGACTAGTGTCGGGATATCCTCTTCAATCGATTTGGGCCTCAAACTGGTGGAACTGCTCTACGACAAAGCCACAGCTCGGAAAGTCGCCGAGAGAATGGAGCTACCGGCCACATACTATCCACAATAATGATCGTTCGGGAGCTTGCACGATTCAAGGCAGCACCGATGAGGCCCGATCCAACTCGGGATTGCGACAGAGCGGATTCCAACAAGTAGAGGTTGATCTCATCGCAAATAGAAAGAAATAGGAAAGGCACGCGAGAATGATAGCCGAGCTCGTTTTGAAATCCAAGAACGGGAACCCGTATTCATGACGCAGGATCCGAACGTCAATTTAGGCGCAGGTTGTTTAGGGTGAGCTCTTTATCAGTTTCAGGAGTCTCCCCTGGGACCCTGAGAGGAGCTTCTCGATGTTTACCCGGATCTGCCCGTAATCCTCCTTCACGTCTAGCAGTAGTTCCAGAGAATGCCTGACTTCGAGTGACGAATCTGGGGTGAAAAGCGCATTCGCGCAAGCAGCGCAGTAGGTGACCATCGTCTCGGCACCGATTCTTTCGGCTTCTTGAATTCTTCGGCGAGATGCATGCCTGGCAAGTTCGGGATCGTATGCTGACACCAGGCCTCCAGATCCGCAACAGATGGTGTTGAGGCGGTTGTGTTCCATCTCGACGATCGATCTGGTCTTGGAGAGGAGGCTTCGTACTTGCGCTCCGATTCGCCCCTCTAGTCGGTCGCTGCAGGAGTCATGTATTGTCAGTTTACGCCCGTCCTCTTGGCCGATGGGCGCAATGAGTTCGTAGCATGAGATAACCTTCCGGTCCTTGAAGCTTCGGCCGAGAAATTGTTGGCATGAGGGACAGGCGGTGATGATCTCTTCAACGCCCATGTCGTCCAATGTTCTTCTGAGTGTCACCAGAGCCTTGTCGAACCGTTCTTGAAGTCCAAGGTCATCGAGCGGCTTGTAGCAACAGTCAAGCAGCATCCCGAACTCGAATTCGCATGCGGACAGGTTGTCGTAGAGCGCTTTGGTTAGGGTGGGATGAAACGTCCCGAGAGCGCATCCGGGGAATAGGACGATTCTTGCCTTGGGCTTTTGCATTGCAGAATAGTCGATCCCGTATGCGGATCGGTAGAGGCTGTAGAGATTATGCTTCGCGTCCGCAAGCCAAGGTTCGTAAGTGAGGAGGAAGACGGCGTTATCTATGACGGCTTCGCGGCGAATCCCCCTGAACATCTCGCTCGGCTTCAGCTGAAGCGGGCAGAGGGCGTCGCAGAGTCCGCAAAGGAAGCAGGAGTACGCGACATCACTCCGTTCTTCATGGTAAAGTTCCACTTGCAGCGGGTTTGTTCCGTGTTTCATCAGCAGAATGCATTCGTCGGTACATATCCCACACTGACTGCACTGGGTTCGGATGGTCCATCTATCTGGCGACATCGGCATTATAGATCGCAACACTGTCGGATTTATCTGTTCTATCCTGACTAGAGGGTGGGAGATCTACATAGGATTGGTCGTGGTAGATACCCCTCGCTAGCTCGGCGACGTATTTCTCTTATAGAGGGAGCACACAGAGCCCTTGCGAACTATCTTGGATGAATGCGGCGTCGCGCAAGTTGAAACGGTGAAGAAGGCTGCATGTTGGTTCTGCTATCAAAACTGTGGCGTGCTCGTATGTCTTGACAATAACGGCAAGATTCAGCGAATAGAGGGTGATGTCTTGCACCCAGTCAATGAGGGTGCACGCTGCCAGCGAAACTACGCATGGAAGGAGTTCATCGATCATCCTCAGAGGGTGAATTACCCCCTGAGAAGGAAAAGCGAGCGTAGTCAAGACCCCAAGTGGGAGCGGGTATCTTGGAGCCAAGCCTTGGATGAAATTGCGGTTCGGCTTGGAGAGATCAGGGAGAAATATGGCGCTGAAGCATTGGCTTCAGTTGGAGGGACGAATCGCACCGATGATTGGGCCCGCCGTCGCTTCTTCAACCTTTACGGCAGCCCCAACGTATCCCATATTGCACCGATCTGCGGGTTGAACTCATTCGTTGTCGAGACGGCTATCTATGGATGGATGGCGGAATCTGATCTCCTCGGAAGCAAAGCCATAGTAGTCTGGGGACACAATCCGGGCGTTTCCTATCTTCCCGAGGCTCGCAGAATTCTCGACGCGCGCGAAAATGGAGCCAAACTTGTCGTCGTAGACCCTCGATTTACTGAGACTGCGTCAAAAGCTGATATCTGGCTGCAGCTGCGACCTGGATCAGACGCGGCGCTGGCTCTCGCATGGATCAATGTCATCATTGAGGAGGGACTCTACGACCGGGAATTTGTCGAGAAATATACGTTCGGCTTTGAAAGACTGGCTAATCATATCCGCCAGTATACTCCAGAGTGGGCGGACGAGATCACTTGGATTCCAAAGGGGAAGATTGCGGAGGCTGCGAGACTCTACGCGTCCAGTAAACCCGCATCGTTAACTTGGGGAGTGGCTCCTGATCACCTAGGGAAGAACTCCTCAACAACCATCTTCGCACGTGCGATCCTTCGAGCGATAACTGGTAACCTCGATATTCAAGGAGGAAACTCGTTGGTAGGGCCGCATCCAAATCTGATAACGGACGAGGAGCTTGAACTCAACGACTTCCTTCCTGAAGAGGAGAGACGCAAGCAGATTGGAAGCGACCGCTTCAGGCTCATGTCTTGGCCCGGATATGCTCTACTTGCCGAGCAAGCCCGAAGATATTGGGGCAAGGCGATGCCTTCTGAATGGACCTGCCAGATGCATATCCCTTCGCTATGGCGGGCAATTATCTCGGGCGAACCCTACCGTATTGCAGGCCTCATAGTGCTCGCGAGCAACCCCATGGTTTCATATGCAAACACCAAGATGGTCCACCAAGCCCTGACCAGCAGCAACCTCGAACTGACCGTCGTGATGGACTACTGGATGACGCCCACGAGCGCCCTGGCCGACTATGTCCTCCCGGCTGCATCCTGGCTGGAGAGACCAGTAATGACCACGAACTTGGGGACCACTAACTGGTTCATCGCGTCTGAGCGTTCGATTACGCCACTATATCAAAGGAGGACGGATTTTGAGTTTTGGAGGGAACTCGGCGTGCGCCTAGGGCAGACAGAGCATTGGCCTTGGAGGACGCTAGAAGAGGCGAATCAGTACCGTATCAGCAACGTTTGGAAGGAATCGTACGACAGCTTCGTTAAGGAGGTTCGTATCAACGCGGCACCGCACAAATTCAAGCAGTATGTTGAGAAAGGTTTCGGAACTCCGAGTGGCAAGGTTGAACTCTATTGCACGGTGTTTGAAAAGCTCGGTTATGATCCACTGCCGGTGTACGAGGAGCCACTTGAGAGTCCATACTCCACACCGATTGTGGCACGAGCGTATCCGTTCATATTGATGACCGGGAGCTTCATGCCCTACCATCATTCCGAAGGGCACCATATCAAGCTGCTACGAAGCATGGCGCCTGAGCCGCAGCTGCAGATTCATCCGGAGGCAGCCTCGAAACTCGGCATCAAAGAAAATGATTGGGTGCACGTCGAAACAAAGAGGGGCCAAGTGAGGATGAAGGCGACACTAACTATCGTTGTGGACCCTAGAACCGTCTTCGTGCAGAAAGGCTGGTGGTTTCCAGAAGATTCGGGCGGCAGCATTGGACTATATGGAGTCTGGAAATCCAACGCCAACGTTCTGACGGATGATGACCCCGATAAGTGTGATCCGATGTGTGGAAGCTGGCCGTACCGTGCCCTTCTCTGCAAGGTGACAAAGGCTGATTAGGTCAGGGGAGTCAACATCATGGAATCGGCTATCCGTTGAGGAGGTTGGATGAGAGAGATGCCCGAGTACGGTCTTCTAGTTGACCTAGACCGGTGTGTCGGCTGCAGAGCGTGCGAGGTGGCCTGTGCCGAAGAGAACAATCTCCCGGATGATGTTCGCTGGAGGCGAATCGTGAAGGCTGGACCATTCATATCGGGTGACGGGCTCTCAATGACTTTGATGTCGAGCTCCTGCATGCACTGCACTCAGGCTCCCTGCATGCAAGTGTGTCCGGTGAGGGCGATCACCAAGAGACAGGATGGAATAGTCCTGATTAATGATAAGAAGTGTATCGGCTGCAAGGCATGCCTCTGGATCTGCCCCTTCGGCGCCCCTCAATCCGATCCAATTACGCGAACAATGTCCAAGTGCACCCTCTGCTACCACCGCGTTGACAAAGGCATGCTTCCTGCATGCGTGCAAACATGCCATGTCAAGGCCATCAAGTTCGGGACCACGGAGGAGCTGGCGGACAACGTCCGCCTGATGGCTGCCAAGAAAGCAGCGGCGACCAGGAGTGCATACTTGACCTCCGAACTGCGGTAGCAGCTGGAGGGTCTCCCTCTATTCGTTAGAGAATCGGAGGATCGTCCCAGTCGTTCCGACAACCGGTTGAGGTCAGATGGTAGTAGACTTTTCCACAATCATAGCAACTCCAGTCGTGGATCTCGCAGGCATCGCATTGGGAGCCATAGTACTAGCCCTCCTTGTCTACAGGACTTTGCGTTGGCGCAAGACCGCTCCGTCGCTCTTCGACTATGTTGTCCTAGTGCTCTACGAGTCTCGAAAACTCGGCTTCGTTCAGAATCTTAGAGTCCTACTTTCAGTGGTCTTCAATGATACGGCGACTCAGCGCACCAGCTTTCCGCGCTTTAGAAGCAACTTCGTTCATCTCTCCACGTTCTGGGGATTCGTCGGCCTCGCAGCCACGACGACGCTAAGTTGGATCCTGAACCCTTATGTCGAACCTCTTGAGCTCACTCATCCAGTCAGGATCCTTGGAAACGTCAGCGGTGTGATGATCATGATAGGGCTTACGGTAGCCCTCCTTCGAAGAATCATTTACGGAAGCGTCAGGACGCGGACTACTGAATACGATCTCTTCTTTTTTGCTCTCATCTACGCTGCGTCGGTGACCGGGTTCGCGGTTGAGTACGGAAGCATGGCCGACTTGGTCGCGCTGACTCATGCACTCTACTATTTGCACATTGCCGCAGTTGCTTTACTAATTCTTACGGCGCCGTTTTCCAAATTTGTGCACGCCCTAAAGCTGCCCATACTGATTCTCTTTTACCGGTATCGATGCGCTCTGTTGGAGCGGGGCATCCTCGTTCCAATGATGCCTGTGGGGGCTCTGAATCAGGAGCTTCTGAGGGCGTGTTGACTCGGAGAGGTGTTTTCAGGTAGATGATTCGGAGTGATTCAAGTCTTGGTTGACCGTATCCTTGAGAATACTACCAGCATCTGCCCTAACTGCCTGAACCCGATACCTGCCAAGATACGTACGGACGGTTCAGTCGTCTACATCGAGAAGGATTGCAAGATACATGGTCCGTCAAAAGGGATTGTGTGGAACAACCTTGAACGGTATCTCTGGTCGTTCAAGTTCACGAAGCCAGGAACACCCGTCGCCCAGTATGCCACTGCTGAACTTCGAGGATGCCCGCTTGACTGCGGCCTGTGTCCGAAACATAAACAGCATACCTGTCTCGGCATTGTCGAGGTGACAGAGTCGTGCGATACCTCATGTCCGGTGTGTCTCGCATCGGCAGACAACTCCGAGACTGAACATCCATCACTAGGACAGATAGAATATGCGATCGATTCGCTAATCGAGCATGAGGGTCGTCCAACCCCTCTTCAATTCTCTGGAGGAGAGCCAACGGTTCGCTCAGATCTTCCCGAAATCATCGAGCTCGCCCGCAGGAAGGGCTTTCGCTTTTTGGAGATAGATACCAACGGGATCAGAACCGCCAATAACCCTGAATTGGCGAAGGCGTATGCCGACGCCGGTCTAGACGGAATATACTTGCAGTTTGATGGAATCACGGATGAACCCTATGAGATTATTCGCGGTGCTCGACTTTTCAAGACTAAGGAGAAAGCCATCACAAACGCGCAGAGAGCCGGGCTTCACGTTGTGCTAGCTGTCACCGCCATCAAAGGCGTCAACGATCACCAACTGTGGGACATCGTACGCTATGCCTTGAAGAGACATCTAACCGGCGTGAACTTTCAGCCCTTCGGGATGTTCGGAAGATATCCAGCCAATCTCCTCAACCCCATGGATAGGCTTACAAACTCGGATGTTCCCCATCTTCTCGGTCTTCAGAGTCAGGGTAGACTCGGCCCTGATGACTTTATCCCTATTCCCTGCCCCGATAACCGGTGCCAGATGCTTTCATACCTCCGACTGCACGAGGGGCGCGCGACCCCTGTGAATCGATTAGTCGATGTAGAATCACTTCTCGACTATTATCACCGGTTCACAGACACCGACCTTATGGACGATGCTATTAGGAAGCTTCAGAATACCCTATACGAAATGTGGTCAAGCTCGGCAGTTCCTGGAAAGCTTGCGGAAATCAGATTGGAACATGAGAATAGTGAGGAATGCCTTCCTTGCTGCAATATCACACTCCCTGAGCATGATGGGCGGTTCTTTGCAATCGGCGTTCATGGGATGATGGATGCGTGGAATTCGGACGTACACAGACATCAGCGGTGCTGCATTCATGAAGCGACGCTCGATGGAAGATTGATCCCTTTTTGTCTCTACAACACAAGTTCAGTCGCAGGCAGGTGGCTATATCGTCAAAAGGGTACGTTCAAGAAACTGGGGCCCCAACAGATCAGTGACCCATAGTTGCGGCCTCCAAGGGGACAGGCGAGGTTTACCTCGGAATTGTCAATCGACGCTTTGTTTCCATGGTCGTCTACTGCAATGTTGCGTTTGTGGTTCAAGAGGAGCTCAACGTCACAATGGATATGCGGTCTACACTGACACTTCACTCAACACAATAAAACATGGCAGAACGAAACGCTCCCGGGGTTATGACGAGAACGTCAAGCATCTGTGCGGCATGCCAAATCAAAAGACTTTCGGAACTTCGTTCTAAGCGCGAGTTACAATGTATTTCCGGAGAGTGTTAGGGCAAGGGCAAACGTCTGTACTCCGGATCGGCCTCGGTAAAGGATACGGCGCTGTGCGCGGCGCCCTAGGCCGAATCGTCGTGCAGAGTGATTATCCGAACAAAAGACCGCCCAAGGCCGAGCTGGAAGACAAGTCTAGGGTCTCCCGTTTCCCATCATGATGGCACCGACAGATCTACTCAAAATCGATGAAATAATGTCCTTTCCGTCCTACTCCGCGGGCAGTACAAATGGTCACACCTTGATGGCAATGGCTGCGATGCTACCAATCCTTCCATCAATCTCGTTGATAACGTTAGGATTGTTGCTGAGCCCATGAAGCCATGTCTTGACTCGATCAATATCATCCGCAGAGTACCTGAAGCGCATTGTGGACAGAATCTCTACGCCTGCAAAGCCGGTTTTTCTCATAAGAGAAATGTATGCTCTAGGCGTAATAGCGCCAGCGACGCATTCCGCCCATAAAGCAGGACTGGACCTAACTTGATCGGACAGCGGCCCGAGTGAGACAATGTCCACTATACTCAGATGTCCCTCACACCTAAGCACTCGATAGATCTCTTCAAAGACCCGTAGCTTGTCTGTACAGAGATTGATCACGCAGTTGCTCAACACAACGTCAAATGAACCGGCCTTAAAAGGTAGTCTTTCAGCCTCAGCCACGAAGAATGCAAGGTTTTGAAGATCTTTCTTCCACAGAACCCTTGCTCTAAACGCGGCCTCAAGTGTGATATCGACACCGATGGCCAGACCATATCTTCCAGTCCTCTTTGCTGCCCTCATCAGATCTGCGCCGGCGCCGCAACCAAGGTCCAAGACGCAATCACCAGGATCAATTCTGGGGAAGCGAGTCGGGCTTCCCAAACCTAAAGAGAGGGCTGCAATTGATAGCGAGTGCAGGTCCTTCGAATGCTCGACACAGCATTCCTTAGTCATGTGGGCTACTTTCTTGCCATAGTGGCTTCTGACAGATTTCTTGACTTCTGCAGATTGCGCCGTCTTAGTCACATCCTACTCATTTCTAAATCCGGTCAAATCTACCTCATAAGGATGGCAGCTCGCTCTTACTTGCCAAGCGTGCTGGGAGAACTCGTTTCAAGTGCCTCCGTGGAACGCGGAACGGACGGGGCGTACGAAGGCTAGTCGATGCCACCCAAAGTACTTCTTTGCACTGCCCGTGTCGTTCTTGAAGAATCTTCGTCATCGAGGAGGGTCTTCTTCATTATGAAAACGGGCAGACAGGGGAGCATGATACGACACCTCGTTTGCACAAACGAAATGTACGTATGTTGGCGCGACTGCTTTCCGAGCAGCAATAGAGCCTGAGTCAGTTTGTACGTCCCAATGGTGAGTAAAAGAGATGTCGTGAGGGCGCATGCCTAGACTGCTCAGACACGGACAAGGACATTCTTGAAGCAAGGTACAAGCATAACTTGAACACATCCTTGGGAAGAACATAGCGATATCAGGGGTCACAGCAACCAAGACCCTCAATCACACGTTTCGGGTTATCAGTCGAGAAGTCTAGCTCGCGATGGGGAAAGTATGTTCATGAGTCTGAGGATTTCATTCAACTCCAGCAATCTTCCAAGCCCCAGGTGACCCTTCCACTTGACGCGGAACGGGCTCCTGTCGGCCACGCCGACCTTCAACCTAGAACGGGACGTTCAAAAAACTCAATTAGCTACGCTACGAAGATCCTCTAAGGGCTCGGGTTGGCCACAGAAGAGGTCAGACTGCAGGCATTAGCCGAAGTTTTGAGAGGTTCTCCGCATTGAGATTCGGAATAAATACGTTCTGTCATCCTAATACTCCTGGAATCATTCAGCTCGCTGAAGAAAGTGGATTTGATCTGGCAACAATCGTTGAAGGGCAGCTCCTCTGGCGAGACATCTACTGTTATCTAAGTATCTGCGCTCAAAACACTTCAAAGATTCGGCTCGGGCCGGGCATGACTAATCCTTTGACTAGACATCCTTCAGTGACTGCTGGCGCTATAGCCACTCTCAACGAATTGTCCAACGGCAGAGGCGTGCTTGGAATTGGCAGGGGTAACAACGCTCTAGCAACCATAGGCTATCCCAAAGCATCCCTACAACGTCTCAGAGAATATGTTGAAGCTCTAAGAGGATATTGGAAAGGAGAAATTGGCGTACCGTTTCGTGGTAAGCGGTCGACCGTTCGATTTTGGAACAAATGTGGTTCTCAGGTTCTAATTATTGCTCAGGGCCCAAGATCCTTGGAACTAGCAGGCGAAGTAGGTGACGGTGTCATAATCCTGAGCCCCCGGAACCCGAAATGGTCCAGTGGGCATTGCGACATGTAGAAGAAGGTACTAAGAGAGCAGGGAAGTGGAACGCAAGGCCTGATCTCTATCTCTACACTCAGGTATATGTCTCCCGAGACGTCGAGAAAGCACGAGACATGTGTAAAGGCGCTGTTGCTGCAGCCTACAACATTTTTGCAGCCGAGCCAAATCTCAGGCTCGAAGAACTTCCAAGGAAATTCGCGTCAAGAGTCCTACGGATGAGAGGCGAAATGGCTTACGATTTCAAAGATCATCTCCATGTCAAGGCCCCGCACACAAAAGCTCTCACCGACGAAGATATAGATTTGTGGTCGATTGTCGGACCCCCGGATGCTGTAGTAGATAGATTTGATAGGATCCGGAACCTTGGGATAGGCAACTTCATTGTGCCTGTCCTATGGGAGGAACGGGAGAAAAAGAAGTTCTTGAGCACTTTCTCGGAATCCATAATGTCATACTTCAGGGACCTACAGTCAGATGCTTCATAGGTAAGCTTTTCTAACAACCTCGTTGTTCAAAAGTTCCATGGCATTGCCGTGCAAAGTAATTCTGCCTCTCTCTGTTAGGTATGCTCGGTCAGCGATTTTCAGGCTCTGCTCAACGTGCTGCTCCACTAGCAAGATGGTGTATCCCAATCGCCTAAATTCCCTGACGGATTTGAAGATCTCGGTGGCCAATTTAGGGGCCAATCCTCGAGAAGGCTCGTCAAACATGAGCAGCCTCGGTGATGACATTAATCCTCGCGCTATCGCGAGCATTTGCTGCTCTCCACCGCTCAGCGTTCCGGATACTTGTTTCTCTCTCTCCTTTAGTACTGGGAATATTCCATAAACGCGACCTAGAGCCTCTTCCTGTCTCTTTCTATCCTTGACCAAGCAAGCACCCATCATGAGATTCTCTCGCACAGTAAGGTGGTGAAATATCTTTCTGTCCTCCGGAATCAGTGAGATGCCCTCTTCGACAATCTTGTGAGGAGGCATACGATCGATTCTGGTATCGAGAAAGTTGATTCGACCAGCTGACGGGTGCAACAAGCCAGATACGCTCTTCAGAAGCGTTGTCTTACCTGCTCCGTTAGGTCCAATGACACTTACGATTTCGCCCTTGTCAACTCGAAGCGACACTTTCCACAGGCATTGAACTCTCCCGTAAAAGACGTCGATATCATTTACCTCAAGCATGCGGCAGCACCTATACCTCTATTGGCCGAACATAAATGTCAACTACATTAGGGTCGCTAGATACTTGGTCCGGCGTACCCTCGCAGATTTTCTCTCCATTATGAAGCACGATGATCCTATCGCAAATACCCATAATTACCTGCATGACGTGTTCGATCACGCATAGTGCGATACCCATTTCGTTTCTGATGCCACTTAGCAACTTCATAACGTTCTCGGTCTCGGAGGGAGTCAGGCCGGCCGCGACTTCGTCTAACATGAGCAATCTTGGCTCTGTGGATAGCGCAGTGGCCAGCTCAAGAAACTTCTTCCTTTCGGCCGTCAAGTCATCAAAAAGCACGTCTCTTTCTCTTGCTCCTAGGTAAGCTAGGACTCTTTCTGCCTTGTCCCTCGCTTGCTTTACGCTAGCGCTCCTGTTCAAGGCCCCTGCAATAACCACTTCTGAAACCGTCAGTCCAGGAAACGGTTGAGTCAATTGAAACGTTCGACATATTCCGATTTTGCAAATCTTGTGAGGCGGCAGGTTTGTTATGTCGTTCCCGTCAAAGGTCACCGTTCCGTTATCAGGTTGAATATACCCGGTTACAAGGTTGAAGGCTGTCGTTTTCCCGGCCCCGTTCGGACCGATCAAGCCCACGATCTCCCGCGGCCTGATGCTAAAGCTTAGATCGCTAACGGCTCTTAGGCCGCCAAATGCCTTGCTCAGACCTTTAACATCAAGCAGAGCTTCGCTCATGCTTGAATCCTCCTCAGCCTGACCCTACTGAGCAGTTGCCCAAACAATTTGGCCAGGCCACCGGGATAGAATAGTACTACCAAGATCATCAATACTCCGTAAGCGATCGCGTCTGGGCCTCCCAACGGAAATACTGCACGGGTCGTTTCCGAAACAAGTGTGAGGATTGCAGCACCAAATACAGGACCTAGCAACGTACCTAAACCGCCCACGATTGCCATCACCAGCCAATTAAGCGAGTAGGACGAGGGCATAAGCGAGTCCGGATGGAGGAAGCCAAGATAGTGGGCATAAACGGGCCCTGCCAAGCCCACCAAAAATGCGCTAATGAGCACGGAGATCAGTTTCCATCTAGATATGTTAATACCCAAGCTTTGAGCAGCATCCTCGTTCGCCCGGATCATCTTAAGGTAGTATCCCATCCTAGACTTTTCAATACCACGAGTCACAAAGATAATCATTATCAGCATTGCGAAAAAAATATAGTAGAAAACTGTGTTATCGGCAAATCGAAAGTAGTATAGGGAGAATTTGTAGAAAGGAAGCTTTATTCCGACGACACCTCCGGTTTGTTTGAGATTATAGAACAGTATCTTTATTGCCTCGTTGATGGCCAACGAGACGAAGACGAGCGGTACGAGACCTACTTTGAGCCTGAAACAAGGGTAGAGGAGAGCCCCGCCCAGCACCATCACTATGGCAGACGAGGCCAGCATGCCGAGCCAAGGTGTTACATTCCACGATATCAGTAAGAGCGACGAGAAGTAGGCACTCATGCCGAAAAACGAGGCGGCGCACAGGTAAAGTTGGCCACCGTAGCCGCCAGCTATGTTCCAAGCAGAAGCGACGTATGCGTAAAGGAATATGGAAAGGGCGACATGGATCAGATATTGATGACGTGCAATCAGAGGGAATAGCAAAACAATCAAGACGAAAAAGCAGGTTACCAGGTAGAATAATCTACTAGACAAACCGCTTACCACCTCTTCTTTCCGAAGAGCCCGAGTGGCCTGAAGAGGAGGATCACTATGAAAATGATGAGCGTGATGAACTGCTTGTACGGGCCCAAGATCAGGCTTGCTCCAAGAGATTCTGCCAACCCAAGTATGATGCCCGCAGGAATGACACCGAAAATGCTACCCAAACCCGCGACGCAGACAACGCACCATGCGGTAATTGAAAATAGAGCTCCGACCATGGGGAAGACCGGATAAAAAGTTATTAGGGACGCCGCAGAGAAAGCAAGTAACGAAGTTCCCAAGCCAAAGGCCAGCTCATAAGTTCGCCGTACGTTTACGCCGCACAATGCCGCTCCGTCACGATTATCAGCGGTCGCACGCATCGCAAGGCCCATACGAGTCCTATAGAGGAACACAAAGGTCCCGATCATGACTATGACGCTTATAGCCGCAGCTATCAAACGCGGGAGGCCAACGCTTATGCCGGCAAGCACCACGGTGATTCCCGAGTAGGGTGTATACAAGACTCTAGGGTCCGTTTTCCAAAGTGACAGGGCCAAGTTTTGCAGGATAATCACAAGCCCTATCGTGATCACGACCTGAGAACCGATCGGTGCTTCAAGCACAGGATTGATCAGACCCTTTTGGACTAATACTCCCACTGCAAACAATACTGGGAATGTCACGACTATAGACAGAAGCGGAGGGACTCCCAAGATTATCCCTAAGAAGTATGATATGTACATGGCGATCATCATCATCTCAGCATGAGCGAAATTTATTATCTCCATTACTCCGAAGATCAAAGCTAGCCCAAACGCTATGCTTGCGTAGAGGCACCCCATCAAGACGCCAATGACTATGTTCTGCACTACGTAGATGAGGTACTCCATTTACGTTGCGCCTACCCGGCTGGAACCGTTAGCAGTCCAAAAGTTTACTTTGGGATTGGGTATACCGCCTCTCTGTCCGCAAGGTCGAAGGGATAGACAGTGTATACCTTCTGGTCGATGACTTGTATGACCAACCCCATTCGGTACTCATTTTCGTATGGCTTGGTCTTGGATATCTTTAGTTTGCCGTGTATTTCGTAAAGCGGCCCTGAGTCGACGTAGGTATTAAACACTGCATCACGAATCGAATCTTTGTCTAGCGGATTATCAGGGTGAAGTCTTCCCGCTGTTTCAAGGAATTCTTTGACCGTCCACATTGTGGCCGCGCCGTAACCTGCTGACTCGCTGGGTGTCCTTCCGTATCTCTTAGTGTACTCCTCGACAAACCACTGGTTGTATGGCTTGCTTCCCGTAGGGTTGTATCCAACAGCGTTGCAATAATAGTTAGCGTCTTCTCGCAGAGCTTCTATGAACTCGGGCATACAGTATCCAGTTCCTGCAGCACCTACGAACGCCTTGGGTTTGAAACCGAGTTCCTTGATAGCGCGCGCCATAACAACTGAATCAGCATGATATGAGAGCAAGTAGACGCCGTCCGGCTTTGCAGCAAGCATCTTGCTTACCACCGGGGTGAGATCAGTTGCAGATGATGGATATGGCTCATCCAAGACGCTTTCCCATCCCCAACCTTCAGCTAACTTCTTCCCGTCGTCCGCCAATTTGACACCGAACACGGAGTTCTCATATACATAAGCCATAGTCTTTATTGGATCTTTTCTCTTCTCTGCTATGTCATGTAGATAATTCAAACCAGCGGTGGCATATTCCTTAAACGTGATGCATTGCCTCCAGGCATATTCGTAGCCAGGGTTCGTCAAATCGTTGTCGCATGCATAGATCAGGAATGGTTGGTCATATTTTGCGGCTGTTTCCATAGATACCCAAGTAAGTCTGCTTATGTAGCTTCCTATCACTATCGCAGGCTTGTAAACAGATATTGCCCTTTCGGTTTCGGATTTTGTAATCACTGGATCCGATTTGCAGTCTGCGTAGATGAGGTTAATTTTCGCGCCGCCCAGAGACTTGATGCCGCCAGTCGCATTGATATTTTCCAACGCCAAATCCATCCCCCGTTGACTGTCAACTGCTATAGGCGCATATTCCCCGGACAGTGGCTCCACATCTGCAATTGTGACCTCTTTGATTGCCGGCACAGTCGCAGTTGTCAGGATCGGCGAGGCAGTCACCGTCTTAGTAACCTCGATCATTTGGGTAACGGGCGGCGGCGTTACAAGATATGTGCCCGCCACGCCAACCGCCAAGCCAAGAGCCGCTCCGCCTGCGATCTCTAGCCACCTGCGCCTTGAAGTTCTAGCTTCACTCATGGAGAGAACACACTAGACCTAACGGTTGCAGAGGCTTTGTTTATAAGAGTTGGCATATGTTCTTCGTAGAATAGGAGAACACTTTCTCCTGTGTAGGCTGGAGACACTGGGCCGAGTTTCTATATAAAGCCTTTACTAAGCTGTTAAGTCTACCGAGAGTTCCAGTTTCGGAAGACGACTATGAGTAGTCAACCGAGTTTTCGAGAAACAAAGCATTGTGTGTGCTTTGGATGCGCTACGGTAAGCTGCGCTGTACAAGTGGCGGTGGAGAAGAACCGAATCGTAGCTGTTTTGCCCGATGAAGGCCATCCAATGAGTCCGGGTCAATTGTGCCCGAGGCTTGCCAAGTTTCCGGATGTATTCTATGATCCAAACAGACTCAACTTCCCACTGAAGAGGGTTGGCAAGAGAGGGGAAGGCAGGTGGCAGCAGATCACATGGCAGCAAGCCTTGGACGAGATAGCGTCAAAGTTGAAGGACATAAGGAAGAAGTATGGAGCGGAAGCAGTAGCCACGACAATTGGCACTGGTAGAGGCACATTCGTTTGGGCTGAGACACGTTTCTGCAACCTCTTCGGCACACCGAACCGTCTCCCACCGTGGCAGATTTGTTATCTTCCCACGGCTTTAGCCGATAGTGTCACCTATGGAGTATTCACGCTATGGTTCGGCGGTGATCCAAGGGCCAAATCGCTCGTAGCTATTGGTGGGACCCTCTCAGAGTCTACTCCACTAACATGGCGTGTTGCCCTGTCAAATTTGGAAAGAGACGACTTTCGGCTTGCGGTTGTTGATACCAGATGTACAGATCCGGCAACGAAGGCGGATGTGTGGCTACAGATAAGACCTGGGACAGACTGCGCTCTTTTGATGAGCTGGCTAAACGTCGTCATAGAAGAGGAACTTTATGATAAGCAATTTGTTGAGAAATGGACCAACGCACCGTTTCTGGTGCGGACCGATGTTCCCCGGTTGCTGATGGAAAGCGACCTGGTCCCGGGGGGAAGTCCTGATAAATTTGCCATTTTCGATACCGCAAGCAATAGTGTGAAGACGTACGACCCTGATACTAGAGAATACGCGCCGCCAACAGCGAAGCCAGCACTCATCGGAGCGTACAAGGTCACCTTACACAGTGGTGAAACTGTGGACTGCAAGACGGTGTGGCAGCTACTGACAGAGAGGGTTCGAGAGTATACTCCGGAGAAGGCTGCGAAGATTACGTGGTTGCCAGCGCACAAGATTAGGGATGCAGCACGGATGTATGCAACAAACAAGCCCGGATGGATACATCACGGAAACAAGATCGAGTTCGGCAGTAATGCCTTCTACACGCAGCAAGCCAAGGCCATCCTCAAGGCGATAGTGGGCAATCTCGACGTTCCGGGAGGCGAGGTAATCGTTGGACCTAATCCGAACATGGTCAAACATACCTGGTACTGGATGGAGGAGAACGAGAAGCTCTCTCCCGAGCAGAAGAAGAAACAGTTGGGAGCGGATAGGTTCAAGCTAATAACTTGGCCTGGACAGCAGTTGATGTACAAACATGCCCTGAAGGTATTTGGCACAAACCCCAACCCCACCTCCTGGTCATATGTCGGCCACCCAGCTATTGGATGGCATGCAATACTCGAAGGAAAGCCCTACCCAATCAAAGCCTACATATGCAACTCTAGCAACCCACTCGTTGAACAACCTAACCCCAAGATGATTTATCAGGCCCTAAAGAGCGAGAATCTAGAACTTTTTGTAGCAATCGACATATTCATGACTCCAACGGTTATGCTTGCCGACTACGTGCTTCCCGCTGCTTGGTGGCCTGAGAGGCCGGAAATAAGCGCCAGCGCCGCTACCGGGGTTTCAAACTTTGTATACATTGGAGAAAGAGCTGTGCCAGCCAGTATGCCCGGGCAATATGACCGCAGAAGCGACTGGTGGATATACCGTGAGCTCGGTGTGAGGCTTGGACAGGATTGGGAGCGCTGGAAGACCGACGAAGACGTGATGAACTATTACGTGGAAGGATTCGGCATGAAGGCAGACGAGTTTCTGAAAGTCCAGCTTGCTCACAGTCCGCCAGAGAAATATGGGAAGTATGTAGAGACCGGCTTTGCAACACCATCTGGCAGGGCTGAGTTGTACTCGAGCGTAATCGAGAAACTCGGCTATGACGGGTTACCGCGCTTCGTGGAACCGCTTGAAAGCCCGGTTAGCACTCCCATGCTCGCAAAGAAATACCCGCTAATTCTGATAAACGGAGGGAGAGTCTTGCCTTACCATCATTCAGAATACAGACAAGTGCCTTCAATGCGGCGGATGCACCCTGACCCTGTCGTCCAAATCCATCCGAAGGTAGCGCGTCAACTCGGAATTACCCCCGGGGACTGGGTTTGGATCGAGACACCTAGGGGAAGGTGCAAACAAAAGGCATCAATAACCCTGGAAGTTCCGGAATGGGCTGTTCACGCAGAACATGGCTGGTGGTATCCGGAGAAGCCAGGCCCGGACCCGTCTCTGTTCGGGGTGTGGGATTCAAACATCAATGTCGTCACAACTCACGAGCCAGAGTGCTGTGATCCAATTGTCGGAACTTGGCCTGGCACGTTCTTGTGTAGGATAGAGAAGGCGGGCGAGTAAAATACCGTACAAGGTCAAGCTGACGGTTGTACAGATCAAAAGCGGGCAGTGTCCACAGGGTCACAAGGTGGGCGATGTTTTCGTATTCGACGGCCCAAAAATCACGGGGGACCTCTGTCCGACTGTGCTAGGTTGCTTTCTTCCTTTCATATTCGGAACGCGCTTCGGTGCAAGATTCACGTGGTTCCACGACGGGAGAGCATTTGAGGTAGCGTGCCCCGACAAGGATGTCCCGGTCATCTTTAGAATCGAACCAGCAGGTCTAACAACAGAACCATTCTATCAAGACGTACAAGAACTACTGGTTGAGAGAATCAGTGGCAACCCAGGAATTGAAATCGACAGACTACTCGACGGTTTCAGTGAACAGGAAAAAAAGAAATACCATCTTCATCTCCCTAAGATACGAGTAGTGGTCGAGGAGTTAGCGGACGTCGGCGCAGTCAAGGTCCGAGATACCAGAGTGTACCCAGCATAAGCAGCTTCTCGATTCGTATCGCTATTCAGATGCACCTATCTGTGTTGAGATCGTCTGCTTTGATGGTTCTACCAAGATCTAGAAAAGACGAGGCATCAGCTGAAGAGACAGTAGATTTAACTGGTAAGATAGTCTTTGATACGCTGCAGTTGAGGAAGACATATGAGCTTACGTGCCCTTCTGCTAGCAAGTTCTCCGAATACAAGAATTTGATCGAGACCGTCGCGACGTGCGTTGGAGATGACGATCGACTATACCTGGCCACGGAATGGAGAGAGAAGACGCACTGCATGCTCCTGGCAACAGACGAGATCGAAGCGAGGTTGAAATGTCTTGCAGCGAAGGTTGAAGTAAGATGCACAGCCCTCCCGGCAGACACGTTCGAAATATCACACGAGTTCATAAGAGATGTCTCGGAATGGGAGGCGATTGCCGACCTCATCACCGAGTGCACAAAAGGCATGGATAGGCTCTATCTCAGCTACGACCGAAGGAGGCGTCTGGCTTGCTGCGTGATGCTTTGGTCCACTGATCGACCAGCGGAAACGCAACTATGTCTCTCGGAAAAGAACATACGAATCAAAGCTGCAGGCCAGTAGAGTGCTGACCAAGAAGCACCTCAAATCTGCATTCTCGACTGACCAGTTCTTGTGTGCTTTGCTTTGGTCTGATCGCGCCTTCTATCCTCACGGCGCTTGGCGTGGAGAAGCCTCAAGAAAGCCTGCAGAAGCTCAAATAGGAAAGGAAATTCCAGCAACCGTCTGTGAATCGCCGTCAGGGACGATTGGAGCATCACTTGATCTTTCCCGCAGACCTTGAGGCTCAGATTTATTCGCGGGCACTTGCACTTTCGCCCCCGGGCAATCGTCACAACGAGGTTCATGGTGCTGATCCTTGTTCCGACGTGCGTAAAGCGAGCGACCGTTCGCTTGTTCGCCCATTTGTTTCTAGTCTGTCAATACAGCGAACTATTGCGCGATCCTCAGGTTCCGAAATCGAATGCGCACTTGCTTGCGCCCTTCATAATGCACTCCCGAATGTCGAACCTTGCTTGAGGTGTGATTTTGTCGAACATGGATTTATAGATCTCCTGGCAGTATGTGGCACCCACTTGCTTGTTTCCCAACCTAATCCAGAGCTCAGCATAGGGACAAGATTCCACTTCGGCGACCAAACGGTCATCGTGAGAGGTGATCTTCATTTTCCAGTGATATTTGTAGGGCAGACCTATGAATGAATGATCGAAAGCGTTCTTAATCGTGATTTGTTCTCCAGCTTTCTCTAGCTTGTCTGTCAGTTCCATTCCCAGTCGCGCGCCCAATTTTCTCAGGCCTGACTCAACTATCCGCTTGCCTTGTACGCCAAGTTCTGTGGTAAGTGAGTCCGCAAGGAAGTAATATAGTAGCCCAGTGTTCCGGTTTGTTCGCCTCAATACTTCGACGGCGTCTTCCAACGGATTGTCCCTAGCGCGCTTATCTAAGAGCTCGTATTGCGACTTGTCGATCTGATCTTCGGGAACCTCCGGGATCATCATCCACTTGAAGTGGCACATGGGGTCGCTCTTGCAAAGATGTTCGTGTATCTTCACGATCGCCTTAGGGTGATAAGCCATGCAGACCTCATGGTGCTCCTCATCGCAGAAAATGTAGCCATAGTGCTCCCAATTCTCCTCTTTCCACACATCATATAGCTGGCATGTGGTTGCTGGATGCTCCACGTAATATGGCGTGAAGATTGCGTCAGGAGCGTAGACTCCGGATAGGCGAGCGCTTGCGCTGTCCCAGTAACGCATAAGGCTCTCCATGTTGATTGGAATCCCTAGATCTTCATGCCATTCCCTCAATAGCGCTCCCCTAAATCTTCCATATGCCCTGAGCCCCTTACGTACAGCCTTCTCTCCTTTCATCCCAAAGCCTTCAAAGGCGGGTCTCGCTAGGTACATGAAAATCAGACCCTTAATTCTAGAACACTCCTTCTGCAATTCCACAATGGCTTCCAGTTCACACAAAATGCCTTCACGCCGCGCGTCACTATTTCATGCTATCGGATTTCGTCTCGCACGTAATAGGATGTGAATAGGCTGTTCTATCGAATCACGTTTTCTTCATCTTCCTAGTCAGGAACTGAGCGACGCTCTTGCCAAGCATTCTGGCTTGGTCCAGCATGTCATCTGTAAGGACCTCTCCAAGTGTTTTTTTAACGTCATAGTCTAGATATGTCTGTGTAGCTAGGGCCACTCCGCCGAGGCGAACCATTTCGTGGAGTTCATAGAAATCGCTTATTACCGACAGAACCTGTTCGTGACCTTCTATGATTGACAACGTGATTGCCGCGCCCACTTTGTCCCTGAGCAATTTCTTCCAGGGCCTCCTGCGTTGCTGCCCGTAGTATATGGAAACCGTGCGATCCATGAAGTCCTTGAGTATTCCAGGTACATTATACCAGTATGTCGGGGCCCCAATGAGAATTGCGTCGGCATCGGTGAGTTTCTTATTCAATTCGTCCATATCGTCGTCAATGTGGCAGCGCCCCGCCATGCAACCAAGGCAACCGTCACAATGCATGATGCGATAGTCGCGAAGTCTTATCAATTCCGTCTCCGTTCCCTGTACTTCCTTAGCCGCCTCTAACGCGACCCCGACCAGCCTATCTGTATTAGCTATCCTAGGACTTCCGGAAATTCCCAATATCTTCGGCAAGATTTCAGCTTCGCTCCGTGCGTTATGATGTGTCGGAAGATGTATATAGTCTCTTGCTTGAACGTTCGTAGTTCCAGTTGTTCACAAATGCTTGATCAGTTGAACCGTGAACTCTGACGTGTCTCGCGCGCGATGGAATTGGCTTCCTATATCGGTGAGATCGGATTGCTGAATCCAGACGGGCTTTTGATGAATTCAAATCGATAAAGCCTGCAGGAAGCGAGGAAAATCTCTTTAGGCTCACAAGCGGAACACTGTGGACAGGGGTAGTGTAGCCTGGAACTTTCTAGCGACCTGAGTTTTCTTTCGCGACTCATCGAGATCAACTCAGATTCCAACTTGAAAGCTGGCTATGTCGAGTGCGCAAGCGTGATCAAGAAAGAAGCTGAAGCGATCGGCCTCAAGACTGAGCTGTATGACTCAGCAGAACTAGCCGCAGACAAAAAGCCCAGACCAAACCTTGTCGTCCGACTTGATGTGGGTGCGAGCGAAACGATCTTACTCACCACGCATTACGATGTTGTTGCTGCTGGAACTGGCTGGCGTCGTGAACCATTCAAGCTTACGATAGAAGGCGACAAAGCCTTCGGACGCGGCGCTGCCGACGAAAAAGGCTCAATCGTGTCTGCCATGGGTGCGCTTCGGGAGCTGAAGACTATGACGCCAACAGCGAACGCTGTTCTTCTCGCCTCTCCCGACGAGGAAGTCGGGGGCGAACTGGGCTTAGGGTATCTGGTAGACCATGTGAAGATCCGCGGTGATGCCGCGATTGTACTGGATGCGTCACCGAATTTCGTGTCCGTCGGCGCCAGTGGAGTGCTGTGGGGAAAGGTGACCGTGAAAGGAAAGCAAGGGCATGCGGGTTACCCTCATCTTGCTGAGAACGCCATAGAAAAGGCTATTCCACTTCTCGCAGACCTTTCCAAGTACAGGAAGATCCGAGAAAGAATACGATCCAGGATACCGTCAGAACCGGGATCACCGCACAGACAGATCTGGGGACGGTTTTCCGTTACTATGCTCGACGCTGGCGCAAAAGAAAACATCATCCCAGGACAATGTGAGGGAAGATTTGACCTGCGTGTGTGCCCGGATGAGGACTATGAGGCAGCAAAGAAGCGTCTCAGAAAGTACTTCCAAGGGCTCTGCACCAAGCACAAGATAGACGCTACCCTCGAATATACCCTGCAGATCCCCTCGAACTACTTCACGAATCCGAATCATCGTCTAGTCAAGCGGTTTTGTCGAGCCGCTCGAGAAGCACTTGAACAAGAAGTTCCAGTGGCGGGAGAACTCGGGGGAAACGATGGACACTACATCTCGAAAGTCGGAATCCCAGTCGTTGGCTTTGGTCCGATTCGCGATGAGTGCAACTTTCACGGCGCGGACGAGTTTGTCTACCTCAAGGACATAGAACTTGTGAAGAAAACACTGGTCAACCTGATACGCGGTTGGCGTGCTGAAAGCGGATAAGTCAGAGATTTTCATGAAACCGAGCTATTTCATGATTCAGATGGTCGTATGGGTCTTCTAACGATCCAGCGAATCTGTCAGAGGTCGCGCTCTGCCTCTTTGACGGCTTCCGAGAACACGTCAAGTCCCTTGTCCATATGATCGCGCGTAATTACGAGAGGCGGTAGGAATCTGATGACGTTGGGCCAGTGTCCAGCCTTCCATACCAACACTCCACGTTCAAGGCATCTAGCTTGAACCTTCTTGACAAGTTCAATCGCGGGCTTCTTAGTCTGTCTGTCTTCAACGAATTCGGCTGCAACCATCATCCCCCTTCCTCTCACATCACCTATGGTCTTGGTTTCTTGTTGCAGGTCCTCTAGTCGCCTTAGCATGTGGGTGCCTTCTCTCGCGGACCGTTCCACCAGCCCCCTTTCTACCGTAAAGTTGATCGCCGCTAGGCCTGCGACGCACGCGAGCACGTTTCCTCTGAAGGTTCCCAGATGCCCGCCAGGCTCCCAAGCGTCAAGCTCCTTCTTTATCACGCAGCCTGACAGAGGAAGCCCGATTCCACCAACCGCCTTCGCGATAGTCATGATGTCGGGTGTTACGCCATCGTACTCGCACGCAAACATCTTTCCAGCTCTTCCGAAACCGGTCTGGATCTCATCCACTATCAAGAGGATTGAGTTCTCATCGCAGATTCTTCTCAACTCCTTCAGATAGCCGTCTGGCGGAACAATGAATCCGCCTTCGCCTTGAATTGGTTCCACGATTATTGCCGCGGGATCTGTCAAGCCCGATTCCGGATCGCTGAAGAGATATTCTACGTATCGCACACACTGCATCTTGCATTCGGGATACTCTTTACCAAACGCGCAGCGGTAGCAGTAGGCGTACGGTGCAAAGTGAATGTCTGGTAGCAGCGGGAGGAATCCAGTCTTGAATGCCTTTTTGGATGTGACCGATAGCGCGCCGCCCGTCATCCCGTGGTACGCGCCGTGGAAGGCTAGGAACGTGTGATGTTTCGTGTTGAACTTCGCAAGCTTGAGAGCTCCTTCGATGGCGTCTGATCCCGTCGGGCCGCCGAAGAGAACCTTTGAATTCCCCTTCAACCCTTCTGGAGCTATCTGCACCAGTTTCTCTACGATTGCAATCCGTTCCGCGGTAGGAATGTCAAGTGCATGAGTTAGCCTGTCCAGCTGACGTTTCACCGCTTCGACGACTTGGGGGTTAGAGTGACCAACGTTAAGGACGGAGATTCCCGCCACGAAGTCGATGTACGTGTTTCCATCAACATCCCTTATGGTGGCGCCTCTGCCGGCCTCCCAAGCAGTCGGTATCACCGTCGGATAGTAAACGGCTCTGCTGTCAACCTCTTTTTGCCGCTCAAGCAACTCTCTTGCTCTCGGACCAGGTGGCTTCGTCACGATCTTCGGAGCCTCAGGAAAACTCAGATCCGCAAACTCCCTAATCATTCTGGACAAGATAGAACACCAACACACGAACACCCCTGCCCAGGGTGCTTATTTCTCTTGCCAGCATCCGCGACGCGTGTGATCTCGCTTTCTTCATGCGCAAAGGGCCTGGCGGCCTGAACCGGGTCCTACTGGACTGGAATAAGCACGGTGACTAGATGGCATTCTCCTCTCGCAACTTTTCAACATCGTCGTCGCTGTAGTCAAGGAGCTTCTTCAAGACTTCAACAGTGTTTTCGCCTATCAAGGGCGGCGGAGTCCTGATCTGGACCGGTGTTTCGGTGAATTTCATCGGGCTGCCAATGAGCTCAACTTTTCCAGCCTTAGGATGATGCATCTCAACAAGCATACCTCGATGTAGTACTTGAGGGTCGCCAAAGATCTCGCTCATCGTGTACACGGGTCCGCTTGGGACTCCGGCTCCGGTCAGCAACTTGAACCATTCGTCCCTAGATTTGTTCAAAAAGCGTTTTTCGAGCTCCGGGATCAGCTCGTCGCGGTTCTGGACGCGTTCTGCGTTGTGCATGAATCTTGGATTCTTGAGAAGATGTTCGGCTTCAATCGATTTGCACATCAGCTCCCAGTGTCTGTCATTGCCAACCGCTACGATCAGGTAGCTGCAATCCTTACATTTGAACGCTTGATATGGAACAATCGTCGGATGCGAGGAACCTGCAGGTCGGGGATTCTGTCCGGTGGCGAAGTAGTATCCTGCCATATAGGTCATCACTGAGACAGTTGAGTCTAGGAGAGAAATGTCAATCCACTGACCCATGCCACTTCGGTCGCGTGCCCACAACGCCGCCAATATGGAGATCACCGCATACATTCCGGCTATTATGTCGGAGACCGCAACGCCGATTCTGACCGGAGGCCTACCCGGTTCTCCTGTTATGCTCATGAGCCCTCCCATGGCCTGCATGACGATGTCGTATGACGGCCAGTTCCGGTAGAGCCCATCCTGTCCAAACCCCGAGATTGAGCAGTAGACAATTCTTGGATTGACTCTCTTCAGAGCCTGGTAGTCAAGTCCAAGCTTTTTCGCGACACCGGGTGTGAAGTTCTCGATGGCTACATCGGAGAACTCGGCGAGTTTGTATGCGATCTGTTTGGCCTTCTCGTTCTTGAGATTCAGTGTTATGCTCTTCTTGTTGCGATTTATTGAGAGAAAGTACGCGCTCTCCCCCTCGATGAAAGGGGGGCCCCACTGTCTTGTGTCATCTCCTGTGCCGGGCATTTCCACCTTGATGATTTCAGCGCCCAAGTCTCCCAGTACCATTGTTGCGAATGGTCCAGCTAGGACTCTGGTTAGATCCAATACTCTGAGGTCGCCTAGTGGTCCCTTCATTTGCAAGATCACAACACAGCCTACTCAAACGAGTACTATTTCTTTCTAGCTCATCTGTGTCTACTCACTCTTCACATTAGGCGCTCTCAGGCTCTGCCTTGGGATCTCTGAACTAGCTCACGAGATTGTATATTTGAAATCTGCCGCAAGTCTCCTTCGAATCGGCAACCGTTGCAAGTGCATGACCATAAAGCAGGGAACGGTAGAGCGCTATAGGCTTCGGCCTGAATGTGCGGCTTCTCGCCATGCGGTATCCTAGAGATGAAGGTTACTGAGGCGGTGTTACTGGCGCTTCGCTAGCGGTAGGGAATCGCTACGTCTCCCATGAGTTCTCGTGCGATGATGATCTTCATGATGTTGGCTCCGCCCTCCGCCCCGACGACGTAGGACATGAGCCCTCGCATGCACATCTCAAGCGGGCTCTCCTTACTGTAGCCCAGCGCGCCATGGTACATCATCGAGTGTTTCACTATCTCAACGCCCAGTAGAGGCGCTCTTAGCTTGCAGATCGCGACTGTCTGGTTGATCTCCTTGTTGCTGAAGCTTCCGTCCTTGTAATGTTGGTCGATCATCCAGGCGCCTTTGAGAAGGAAGTTCTTCAGCATCTCCAGCTCAGCTAGGTCGTCGGCGATCTCAAACGAGATTCCCTCGAACTTTGCAAGCGGCTTCCCAAATAGCACACGGTTCCTCACGTACTCGGCACCGAGTTCGAGGCATTTCTCAGCCCCGCCTATGCAGGCGCTCGCGACAAGGGTTCGGGCGACGTTGAAGCCTTCCATATTGACGTAGAATCCACGGTTCTCTTGACCGAGGACATACCTTGTGGGTATTCTCACATTCTTGTAGGAGAAGCCGCCGGTTGACAGGCCCATACGGCCCATGTCACGAAAGGTCGTGTAGGAAATGCCCGGGAGCTTTGCTGGGATGTAAGCGAGAGTCATGCCTTTCGTACCGAGCTCGGGCGCGGTTCGAAAGAGAGTTAGATGTCCGCCCTCTCTCCTCGCTGTCTCAAGGACGCCGCTAATGTATGTCTTCTCACCGTTGATCACGTACTCGTTGCCTATCCTCTTAGCCGTGGTCTTGATATTCGCGAGGTCGGATCCTCCTCCGGCCTCTGTAGTGCAGATCCCGAGGAACGATTTACCGGAAGCGATACTCGGAAGGAGTTCTTTCTTGAGTTCTTCCGAGCCATGCCTAACGACTAAGTAGCTCCAACCGAGATTGAGCAGAGTGTAGACCGGCAGCGACATCGATAGTTCGCCTCGAGCGATCTCGTGGACCGCAAGCGTGGCATAGACCATCTCTTCCCCTGGGCTGGCGGAGCCTCCGTATTCCTCGGGTATTGTCACGCCGAAGATTCCGAGCTCCACCATCTCTTTGATGATCTCTTCGGGGATGCCAGCTTCCTTCTCGTCGATCTCACGCGAGCTCGCAAACAGTTTCTCCTCACTGAATGACCTAACGGTCTTCTTGAACAATTCTTGTTGCGGGCTGAGTCTGAAATCCAATAGCTACGCCTCCAACATGTCTGAATTGATGAGCGTGCTCAAGATATTGGCTGCCTATATTTGGCTTGTTGTGGCGGCGTTGGACTTGCGTTAGCCTATAACATTTGACACATTGTTGAAGTATTGCTTTGCGGGGGTTCATTATGAGTTTGGAAATGTCCGACGTAAGGCGATTCCAATTCAGATGCTGCGTCTGAAGAGAATGTTAATTGAGCAGTCAGTGCCCTACTCGAGAGTTGGAGCGGAGCGTCTTGAGTCAATCATTTAGGATCGAACAGGATACGATGGGAAGCGTCAAGGTTCCAGCGAGCGCATACTATGGCGCTCAGACCCAGAGAGCGCGCGAGAACTTCCAGATATCCGGCCTCGTTTTCCCTAGGAGGTTCATCAGGGCGCTGGGGATCGTCAAGAAGTCCTCGGCAGAAGTGAACATGCAGCTGGGTCTTCTCGATGAGAAGAGAGGAAAGGCGGTCGCTCAAGCCGCTCAAGAGGTTATTGACGGAAAACTCGATCAAGAGTTCGTCGTGGACGTGTTTCAGACCGGGTCTGGAACCTCAACGAACATGAACGCGAACGAGGTGATAGCCAACCGTGCAGCAGAACTTCTCGGCGGAGCCAGAGGCGACAAGGCGCTCGTTCATCCGAACGATCACGTAAACATGAGCCAGTCTTCGAATGACATCTTCCCTACCGCGATCCACGTAGCGGCCACCGACGCCATTGTTACCCATCTTCTGCCAGCTCTGAAGAAACTCCGTCTGGCTCTAGAGAATAAGGCCCAGGAATTCGTCGATGTCGTCAAGCCTGGCAGGACTCACTTGCAGGACGCGGTTCCGATCACGCTCGGGCAGGAGTTCAGCGGATACGCCAGCATGATCTCCCACGGAATAGAGAGAGTCGAGAAGGCGAAGGCCTCGCTGCTCGAGCTTGCGATTGGCGGAACAGCTGTTGGAACGGGGTTGAACGCTCAGCCGGACTTCGGAAGGCTGGCTGTGGAGAGAATTAATGAGATCACCGGGCTCGCGTTTTGTCCGTCCAAGAACAGGTTCGAGGCACTTCAAAGCCGGGATGCGGCGGTGGAGGCCAGCGGTGCCACACGATCCGTGGCGGTAAGCTTGATGAAGATAGCCAACGACCTTCGCCTGCTCAGCTCTGGGCCTTTGACGGGACTTGGCGAGATTGACCTGCCGGCGGTTCAACCGGGATCCAGCATAATGCCCGGAAAAGTCAACCCTGTAATCCCGGAGTCCGTAAACATGGTCTGCGCACAGGTCATCGGAAACGACTTGGCCATCACAATTGCAGGTCAGTCCGGGACCCTTGAACTGAATACGATGATGCCCCTGATCGGGTTCGACCTACTCCAATCAATAGAGATCGAGGCGAACGCTGCTGAAATCTTCGCGAACAAATGTGTGGCCGGAATAGTAGCCAACCGGAAAAGATGCATGGAGCTTGCTGAGAGAAGCTACGCGCTGGCGACGGCCATTGCCCCATCCCTTGGCTACGATCGAGCGGCTAACATGGTGAAACGAGCACGCGAGGAGAACAAGACAATCCGCGAAGTAATGATTGAAGAAGGAATCCCCAGAGAGGAAGTTGACAGGATCCTGGACTTGGAGAAAATGACGAAGGGCGGAAGGCTCCCGCAAACATAGCATCGCGACACTGTTGTATGGGAACGCACAGAACCTCACATGCATAACGCATCTCGTCTGCCGAAGAAAAGGCAGCGTTATTTGCTACCCATCCATCGAAGGGTCTCAGTAGGATCACGCGTAACAAGAATTGCGGGAAATCCTATGACTCAAGTCACCGTCGCGAGAAGAGGCCAAATAGTCATACCTGCGGAGTTTGGAAGAAAGTACGGGATCAAAGAAGGAACGACCCTAGAAATCGAAGACACGACTCACGGCCTGTTGTTGAGGAAGAAGAAAACGACGCTTGATCTACTGGGGACCGGTAACAGGCCTAGAAAGCAAATCTTTGACCTCCTAGACAAGATGAGAAGGGAAGATGAGCGGTAGAAGATCTGTGAAATTCACTTCTTCTACTGTCGACATGACCGACCTCAAGAATATCCCCCGTAATCAATTGCTACCGCTAATTCAACCGTGCCTGGGAGTGCTGGCGGCGGAGTGGTTCAGCATTGAAAAGCAAGTCTAGGATGGCGGTGCATGCCTCAGCCTTGCTGGTCCCGTTCTTGGCGGAGGCGATCTCCGAGTCTACAGTCCTGATAGCGTTGACCGCCGTAACTGCTCTCTACACCCTATCAGAGGCATTGCGTCTCAAGGGCCGGCGGCTTCCGCTGATTACCAAATTCACGTTGAAGATGAGCCGAGATGATGAGAGAACGCATTTCATAGCTCAGCCGGCCTGCTTGGCGGTTGGAGTAATTCTATCTCTGCTTATTTTTCCTAGAAATATTGCATATGCTTCAGTCGCCATAGTCGCGGCTGGCGATCCCGTCGCATCGTACGTTGGTGTAAGATTCGGTCGCACCCACATCTTGCGAAAGACACTGGAAGGCTTCGCGGCAGGACTGATCATTTCCTTCGCAGTTGCCTCGCTCTGGGTCTACCCCAGTCTGGCACTGGTCGGCTCGGTTACGAGCATGCTGCTCGAATTATCTGGAATACTGGACGACAACTTTACCATGCCAATCGGCGCAGGGTCAGCAATGGTCATTGCAGGCATTCTGTAGATGCTCTCACTTGCGTTTGATCCTAGGGAACCTTGGCTGTGGCTCGATCCGATGTGTCGTTATCCAGGGAGAGGGATCTCGACAGCCCAAGCCATCAAATATTAGCAGAACCCGTGGTAATCCTTAAGCGCCTGATTCTAGATCTGCGTCGTCCGGAGCAGTCTGAGGGCCTGATAGACACCGCTGGCGAGCTGAGGATGCAAAGCCAAGCCCTGATACGTACCGAGAACCTGACGAAGGTCTACAGGATTGGCTCTATAGATTTCCCCGCGCTAGATCACGTCAACCTCGAGATCGAGGCGGGCGAGTTCCTCTCGATCGTTGGTCCGTCTGGAAGCGGCAAGTCCACCCTCCTCAATCTCCTCGGCGCGCTCGACAGGCCCACTTCCGGGCAAGTATTCGTGGAAGGCTCAAACCTGTTCCGGAGAAATGAGAATCAACTTGCGGAATTCAGGAACAAGAAACTAGGTTTCATCTTTCAGGCGCACAACCTGCTCATGCGGACCTCAGTCCTCGCGAATGTTGCGCTTCCGGGAGTGATAGCTGGCGAGTCTCGAGCTAAGCGGACGAAACGGGCACGTGAGCTTCTCGAAAAGGTTGGCCTCGGCGATAAGGTGAGACGCAAGCCACCGGAGCTGAGCGGAGGAGAGCAGCAGAGAGTCGCTGTAGCACGCGCCTTGATGAATGAACCTTTGATCGTTCTCGGCGACGAGCCTACAGGGAATCTGGACTCAAAGACGGGTTCAGAGATCGTTGCTCTCCTGAAGAGCATCAACGAGGAGCGGGGCACAGTTTTCATCTTGGTCACTCACAACCCAGAAGTCGCCAACGAAACACAGCGTGTGATACATCTCAGGGACGGACGCATCAGCCACATGGAGAGGATTCCGGGTTGAAGGCGACTGACCTGATAGGCTACTCCTTCGGCGCCATGAGGGAGCGAAAGCTACGCGCGATTCTAACGATCGCGATGGTTGTGATCGGCGCTGGACTGATGACCGCGCTTAACGGTATGACCACGGGCATGTACCAGTACATAGGCGGCCAGTTCGGAACGCTCGGCGCGAACGTTGTCATGGTATTGCCGGGCATGGAGTCAACTATGCGGATCAATGAACAAACCGCCTCTGTCATCAGACGCATAAATGGCGTGAAGATCGCGGTTCCGTACGTGCAACAGACGGCCACAGCTCAGTCCGCGGGAGCAACCGCGACAGTACTCGTCACAGGCTCGGATCAGAGATACCTGAACGACATATTTCCAACTCTCAAAGTTGAAGAGGGAGCTCTTGTGGCGCCGCATGATTCGATAGGGATTGTGTTGGGGCACTCCGTTGCGTATCCCCCTGACAAGCCGACGCCGTTCGCACGGCTTGGAGGTGTTGTGGTCATCTCATTCACGACCGTCAAGGAGAATCAGCAGGTGACTGTGAAACGAAGCTTCATTGTAAGAGGAATCCTAGCGGAGATGGGGACGTCGGGGATGTTCCTTCCAATCGACCGTATGGCCTTCATGTCGCTTCCGGCGGCAACCGCGTTCTTCGGCACCGCAGGCGACTACAGCGGCGTGAACGTGATAACGACGGGCTCCGAGAAGGCAGAGCAGGTCGCCAGCGAGATCCGTCGCATATACGGAAGATCCTTCGAGGTCTACACGTCCAAGACACTCATTCAACTCATCGAGAACATACTGGGCGCGTTCTCGGTCTTCCTGGGCAGCGTCGCGTCTGTGTCTTTGATAGTCGCTTCCGTTGGGATCTTTGCGGGCCTCTACACGTCCGTCATGGAAAGAACAAGGGAGATCGGCCTGCTCAAGGCGATCGGATTCAAGAAACGCGGAATACTTGCCGTCTTCCTCGGTGAGGCTACTCTCATAGGACTGATCGGAGGGCTTCTCGGCGACGCTGTCGGAGCAGGCTTAGGATACGGCATGGCCGTCATCGCGGGGCAGGTAAGGTCTCAAGTCACCTCCGAGATGACAGCGGGCGGGCCCTCAATCGGCTACACTCCTCCAGTCTACACATTGGAAAACTTCCTATTCATACTGGCATTCTCAGTGGCCGTCAGTATGCTCGCGGGCGCCTACCCCGCGTGGAGAGCTTCAAGGCTGGACCCGGTCGTGGCGCTCCGTAAAGAATAGCAGCAGGCTGGTGCCTCATCTTCACTTCGGCGATCGAAAGAACGCGGTCTAGAGTCCCGGTCAGACAATACAAATCGTAGAACAAACGTTGAAGAAATGTCCTGCGAGAAAAAAGACGGAGGTGGGGCAATTAGAGTTTGAGTTCTCTAATTACCTCATCAGCCGTGTTGTAGGTTCTGTCCGGAAGGTTCTGTTCGAACCATTCCTTGTCGACCTTCGGCACATCCGACATGCCCGCGCATGCAGCCACTAGTTCGCTCTTGCTACTTGGGTACTTTGTATGTTCTCGGATGTGCTTCACGATGTCGGCCTTTGCTGTTAGCGGCATACTTTTTTGCCTCCGAGCTAAGCCTTGCTTGAAGGCGAGTTATCGCTCTTGGCGTTTCAGTTTGAAAGATAGCGTGATCAATTCTTGTCCTCTTGACAACATCGGAATGTCGTTTCCTTCTTGCTCTCGCATGTCCATTGCTTGCGGCTAGCACATCGTCGTAAATACTACGAGTCCTTGAACTCTTTGCGATTCATTAGCCTGTCTACCATCTCGAGACGTGCTACACAGCTCGGCTGCTGGAGACATCAGGTGCGCGCGCCTAGGAACCTCTGTTCAGATTGAGCCGCCCGCGAAGTAATCGCTCGTGTATGACTTGCAGGAGCCGTTCCGCTGGATAGCTGACGTAGCAGTCTTGGGAGCCTTTGAGTCAGGGTTGCTCGACTTACCGGATTTCTACTTCACAGGTGACGACTACACGTATCGCTTCGAGCCAGGACCAAAACAACGGTTCCTAGACTTGCTACGTGAACGGTTCAATTCCGGGGTCACGTACAGCGGACGGGCTCTCAAGTGGCATACTGTGATCGAGCAGAAGACGGTTGAGCTTGGCTGTTACCTTACCGGCAAGACTAGTGAACTCGATTTCTCAGAGCCACCTCCTAGACTAGTGAGAGCGCATGATCACGAACTACGAAGAAAGATCCTGGACCTCTCGACGTCTGGGGCGCGGAGCCTTGGGATCAAAAAAAGTACCTTTCACTACCTAAGGAAGAATGCTGCAGACAATCGGTCGTTCAAGGTCTACAGGAAGGTTCGTAAGAAGCTGATGCCATAGATGGCGGAGTCCACTTTCAGCCGTCGTAGACAGGTAGCGTCTGAAGAAGGGTAGGAAAGGAGGTCAGACCTGACTTGAGGCGCCGCAATCGAGTTCTCGTGGCTGTCGTAGCAATCATCTTGTCCGCTTCTCTCATTATCACGGAATACATCTACACCTCGTCTCCCGTAGAGAGCCGCCTCAGTATCGTCGCCGAGGATCATCAAGTACCCTCCTGGCCTGAAATGGGTCTGATGATTCTGTGTCCAAGCAAGGCCAGACAGATGGGTCTCTGCAGTATAGATGAGAGACAGCTTCACGCGAAGTACATGGTCACGGTCAGTCATCGTCCGATCACTCGCAACCCCACAGTCACATGCAAAGTCATGCTAGAACCCGAACTACCGGAGCCAATTCCGAGAGCATGGGTTGTCATTAACATCACTATGGTTGACAAGAGTAGCCTCTTCACGTGCACTCACACCCGAATAGGTGAGGACAGATTGGAGGTTGATCTCGCCTTCATCGATGATCCGGATGACGTAGCGCTGATCGCACATTACCACCTGCTCGTGACAGTTGATTATGATGAGCCGTTGCTGCCCTGGATGCCCCTCTTGACTCGAAGAGTAAGCGGCGCCAAGATAGGAGATCTCTGCCTTCTAGGCTACGACATGGGCAAGCATCCGGCGCCAGGGACGCGAGAAAGCGAGAACCCTCTTGGGGAGTTCCCAGGCTGTGACCTGTTCTGGCAGCGGCAGATGCTGGGCTTGGAACCGCCCTGTGAGACCACCGCCTGTCAGTGGGTAGGCGCGGAAGCGGACATGCTTAGCCATGTGACTGTGCACGTTGTCGATGCGTATGGCAAGCCGATTCCGAACGTGACGGTCTCGCTGAACACAACTTTCTGTTGCTGGGATGGCAGATACGCGACGTGGACTGGCCAGGGTTTTTCGGAGACAACGGACTCAGATGGGAACGCAACGTTTGCATGGGTTACTCCATACGCTAGATACAGTGTCATGATCGAGGGCGTTGTCTTGTCAGAGGTTACGGGGCCTCCCCCAACCGGCTCGACAACTGTCACGGTGATTTTGACGTAGACATCACGCGCGACTCCACAACCACTCCTCATCATGCTCGCCTTCGGTGCTTTGCCGCCTTTGCCAAGGCTTTCGTACCGGTGGGCCGGCTAGATCGCTCGCCTCCCAATTGCTCCATAGACCGTAAGCATAGGCTAGTATTCTCCGAGAACACCAGCCGCAAACGAGTAGACCATGAGTGTGATGAAGGCCCCGGTCCCTGCGACAATCAGACCCAAAATGATCAGACGAATCGCCTGCGCTCGCGTCGCTCTATACTTCGGATCCAAGTCCGCAAGAATCAGAAAGCCAACAAAGACAGCGATCACTAGATCGACGCGAAGAATATCGGGATTACTGATCTTGTTCTGTAAGTAGATGATGGCGATGATGAGCCTTCCGCCAAGGAACCACGCAGTTATCAAAGTGAGAATTGTTCGCAGGGGCGGCCAAAATGATAGCAATTTCGCTCATTCCCAAGGTTTTCCGCAGAGCATTGTGAAAGATTCACTCTTAATCGCTTTCATGGTTCGGCCGTCGTATTGGTTTTTCTGGGGGGGGTGCGCACCAAGGTACCCCACACATCACAATTACTCATACGAACGGTTCAAAGGAATACCCTAACACCCCTCTTTCCCTCGTAGAACGACGAAAATGATACTAGCGCTCGAAATTCAAATATCTCTATGAGTTACAGCGCGGGGCTGATTGTTTCCATCGTGTCCTTGGATGACACCACGGGGACAATCTCGAAATCGATGAGGTCATGCCATCGGATCACCCATTGTTGAAACATCCGTGGGTCATCACATTCCATGAGTTGGAAGCAACGATCGAAGTTCACTTCGATCCAGCTCGCGACGTACTTCAAGCCGTCCGGCATCATCCGCCCATGGTCTCGGAAGCGGCGATACACAGCCTGAGCATCTCTGTTCTTGAATTTCTCGATCACCATGAAGAGCATCTCATCTCCCTCCTACCGTTGTTTCCCGTGAATCTATATGAGCTTCTTGTCTCACTGTGACATGGTACCGTGGCATCGTTCTTCTCCCGGGGTCTCCTCACGCGTGTTCGCCTTCTGACCTTTTGCAGGAGAGGAGTGCCCTAGCAACCCGTTTTCATCCAAGTCGAGTGAGGAAAGCTTAGATAACGCGCCTTGATACGGGCGATGCATCACCTACAAAGGCAGAGAAGCTTGGACAGACTATTCTACTCGTACATGACGTTGCTTGAATATGAGACTAGTCTAGCATACGAACTTCTTGCCGAGAAATGTGGTGACGCCCGAGCTAGACTCCTTCTCGTCAGTCTGTACGAAGACACCAAGAAACACGCGAATATCATGAAGGCTGCCTGCCAGGCCTTCGGTCAGGTCTATCCTCCGCCGATGGCTCAATGCGAAGTCGAGATGGGACAGGCATACATGGAATCTCTAACTCATATTCGATCCATCAGAGATGGACTGCAGAATGGTATGTCGCTATTCGAAGCGTTGCAGAGTATCTTGAAAGATGAGAAGGCAATCGGTGAGGAGTATCTCACCCTGTTACACTCCAAAGTCAGACTCGTTGAAGAAGACGACCCAGCTCTGAGACGAATCCTACGAGACATAGCCTCGGACGAGGAAAAACATCAAGAGCTGGTCAGACTGATAATGGACTGCATTTCTCGATAGCCCCGAGTTGTTTGGCTATTCCTACCCCAACCCGTCAACGATCTTCCCGCTGTCAACGCCTAGCCATCTCTATCCCCGGTTTCAAAGAAGGAGATGATGGCCGGCTTGCAGCAGTTCTGGTCGTGTGCACGTACCTACTCAGTCTAGTCACGAATCCCCTGCTTCTCTTTGTTCCCGGGGCCCTTTCGTGAACCGACCAAATGACAAGCTTGATTGTGTGTGCGGTAGCTTGGTGCGCGGGTCTCTTGGTGCAGGCATCCAAATTTGAACCGTCAGAAGGAGAGGTTTCTCGTCGTCGGTCACTTGGTGCGCACACACAACAGCAAAGAAGTGTTCCTTGGGCGCAAGTCTCAAGAAAGACGCACCGCTTTCTCATCAAGTACGCCTAGGAGCTGAACCGGATTTGGATGTTGGTGGAAATACGGTTCTCATCACGGGAGGCGCAACTGGTATAGGGTTTGCGTTGGCTGAGAAGTTTGTCAGTGCAGGAAGTGTGGTAATTGTGTGTGGCCGACGTAAAAGCAGGCTCCAGGCCGCAAAACAGAAACTACCCGCCCTTCACATCAGACACTGTGACATCTCAGTAGAATCAGAGAGAAGAAGTCTGCTCCGTTGGACTACGAGGCGTTTTCCCAGCCTCAACATGTTGGTTAACAACGCCGGAATACAGCGGCAGATGGACTTCACATCTCCAACAGTGACCAAACCCCCATCCGCCAAAGACGATGAGGTGACCATAAACCTCGCCGCGCCGATACGCCTCTGCGCACTGTTCACACCAGAACTTCTGAAGAGAAAAGAGGCGGCGATAGTGAATATCTCGTCGGGGCTGGCATTTGTGCCGATTGCAATGATGCCGATCTACTGCGCAACCAAAGCCGCCACACACTCCTTCACCATCTCACTACGCCATCAACTCCGAGGCACATCCGTCCGAGTGTTTGAGGCGGCGCCGCCAACCACTGACACCGAACTTGACAGAAGCTTCGCTGGCGAGCAGGAGCAAGCACATCGAGGGATCAGCCCACAGGAGGTTGCCGCAGCGATCATAGAAGGCTTGAAGGCGGACAGGGAAGAGATACTTGTAGGTGAAGCGCGGCGGCTGTATCAAGCGTCGCTGCGCGATCCCGAAGCCATATTCAGGCAGTTGAACGATTAGCCCCCTAGCCCTTGTACTACGCTGACAAGAGTGACCCGACCACGAAAAAACCAACCACGTCATGGTGGTTCAGATCACGTACGAGCGCACAACGGATGGGATCTGATGAGATGAGGGAAGCGCCTCTGTCATGCTTTAGCTTTCAGTCGGCTCAGAAGTTGGGCTCTCTGATGTGGAACTCGATACCTGCGACAAGAGAATTGAGGCTGAGGGCCTGCCCAGCAAGCCATGCTCCTCGCAGTAGTATACGATTGGGCTGACCCTCCCTCTTCTTACTCCGGGAAGGATGGTCATTTCACGTCCGCAGAGCGGGCATCGCATGTAAGACCCACCTAGCCTTCGATGTGCTCGATCGAGTTACAATTCAGCCCGGACTGTTGTCTTGCTAGGTTCATAGCTTTTCCTTTGAACGATTGATGCATGCAATGATGATGTGCATACGCTGAGTTCTGAATGAACCGGGTTTCGCGGCAATTGTAGGGGTCATCAGAGAGGCCATTGGTGAGGTTTCCACGTCGTCGGGTCTCATGGTGCGCACACACAAATCCCAGGAAACGACGAACGACGACGGTTCGAATCACGATCTCCGCACCAGTTTACCGTGTGTGCACACACACGAAGACGCAACTCGTCCAACATTCGGAAAGCACCAATGGACCTACCAGTTGCTTCAGGCAGCCAGAATATGGCGGGCTGTTTGTGACTGCAGCTTGTGGCTAGCTTGACTAGGTTGGCAGCGTGAATTGACTGGTTAGGGTGGATGAATCCGGGAGGAAGATCCGGATGATGAAGATTATAGGGAATTCAGCTGAAATAGAATTTCTTGAGCAAATTGGATCATATCCATCCATTGCGCGCTTCTTGTTGATTCTGCGCTGGAATGGTGATGATGAAGATATCTGCGAGCTTCCTCTTTCTTGGTGCGAACGCCTGAATTTGAACCCTCGTGGGAGGAGTGATTTTCTATGTGTGAGAGTTGGCTGATGCGCGACGACGACGAAGTTCTCAATCGAGTTGCAGAACAGGTGGGGAGAAATCTGAAGCCCTGCGACAAGAACAAAGGCATAATAGCCTTGGCAGCAGACGAGGCCTAGGAGGACGAGCTTTACGAAGCTCTGCAGGTCTTGCGGTCGACCGCTCGTTGACTACGCCCGATTCTGTGACAGGTGCGGGTTGGCCCAGCCTCTCCAACCAGCTCCGCAGATCCAGTATCAATACGCGCAGCCTCCCCAGCCAACTCAAGTATCTCGGGAACTCGCTCAACCACAGCCAGCAGTCGTCTCACCTGCCAAACCCACACCTACGGGCATGCCTGTCTCAGAGGTTGTGCCACAGCAGCCCCCAAGACCTGAACCCGAGACAGTCGCCGTACCTTCGCCTCCTGCCGTTAAGGAATCCAAATGGGTTCTGATTTCAATGGCCGTGGAGAATCAAATGTTGGAAGAGTTAAGGAAGATACGCGAAGCAGTCACGCCAAAACCTGCGCCACCGCCGCCAAAAGGAGTCTGGGCTGAGTTCAAGGACTTCCTCGGCAAGGCTGGGGTCCTCGGTCTGGCGATTGGCTTCATCATGGGCTTGTACATCGGCAAGGTTGTCTCCGCCCTTGTCAGCGACATCATAATGCCCATTCCAGGAGCCTTCATACCTGGAGGCGACTGGAGGAAAGCCGTCGTCAGCATACCTGTAGGAAACGGAATGAACTTCGCAGTCGGCGACTTCGTAGGCGTGATAGTTGACTTCCTTATCGTCGCCGCAGTAGTTTTCCTGATCGCCAAGTACGCGGGGAGAATGGGGCTCAAGTAGCCCCGTGACCTCGAGCTTGCTAACCCGCCGTTGAGCACGGATATCAGAGTCCGTACGATCGGCTGACACAGTCAAGGTTATGATTTGGCAGTATTACTACCTCAACTCTGCGTGCGTGGTGAAATGCAGATGGATGTCGAAAAGAAGTTGGATAGAATATTGAGCATGCTCAAAGACATAGACCGTAAGCTGGGCGAGATACACGACGATGTAGAGCGGCTTCACGCCTAGGCTGGCACCATACGCGTAGCTTAGTAGGAGCTGTTCCATCCTTTCGTCTAGAGGGTTTGTCACGGGAAGATTACGTTTCGTCGCCAGTGCATTCGGAATTATTGTAGGCTTCTCTGTCTATGAGTATGGGCACCTCCTAACACTAAATCCGTCACAGAGCGTGTCTAGCTGGACCCTGACGCACGTTCCTTGGATAGGATCGCCCATAGCGCTCATGGGAGCGGTGATCCAACTTGTCGGAGGAGCGCTAGCCGTCGCGTGCCTCTTGTTCTGCATCGAGAAAGAGCTGAGCCCGACGGAGACATCTTAGCGTTGATCAGATAGTCTAGATTTGGGGGTTCAAATCAAGCCTCACGGCACTTTTCCGTTGCGAAGATCTTAGAGAAGGAGCTTTGAGAAACGGGTTCGGCAAGGAAGTTGGAGATAGCAGACGGCATCCACCTTATCCCGAGGGTCAGAGGTGCGAATGCATACCTCGTCAGCGGCGACGAAGGCATCACCGTCGTGGACACGGGTCTGCCTGGAAGCGCTGGCAGGATAATAGACTACGTCGAAAGCATAGGCTGCCGTCGCTCTGATGTCAAAACGATTGTGTTGACCCATTCCGACATGGACCATGCGGGGAGTGCTGCTCGGCTGAATGAAGAGACCAACGCGAAGGTGGCGATCCACGAAGCCGATGCGCCCAGACTGTCAGGGGAAAAAGGGTGGAAGAAAGTGAAGGGAATATTGGGCTTATTCCTTCGTGCAGCGGGTGCCGTCATGAGATTCAACCGGCTGCAGGCTGATGTGCTTCTGAAGGATTCAGACATCATTGACGGGCTGACTGTAATCCATACTCCCGGGCACACAGAGGGCAGCATCTGCCTTCACCTTCCCGGCCGGGCTCTCTTCGTCGGCGACGCTCTTGTGACTGATAATGAACGAATTCCAAGTCTTCCCCGGAGATCCATGAGCGTGGATATGAACCTCGCAAAGGGGTCCGTCAGGAAGATATCACAGCTGGAATATTCTCTTCTGCTGCCCGGCCACGGACCATCGATCGAACAAAATGCATCAGCGATAATGAAGGAGTTCGTTACTGGGTTCTGAATTACCCGTGCGAACTACCCTGCGATGGTTGTGGCGTGTGGTTCTCTTTGTGTGGGCGTCGTAACTTGAGCCGTTGTGTCTGTAGGCGCCATGAGACCCGACGACGAAACACTCCTTCCCCCACATCATCGTAGGTGTCATTGTACACTAAACAGCATTTGCCACGATTCATGAAGATCGTTTGGCTTCCTCAGTACCTCGCGCAACCGAGTCTTGTGCGTTAGGGTCTTCAGAACCCAATGTAGAGCCGATCGGCTAGAAGTCTTGGAAGGCCTCTTGCGGCTATCTTGCTCGCCGCTGCGTCTATGTCATAGCTGACTCGGTGTATCTGAAACTCGGTTTCGGTGGATGGCTCAAGGATGGCGTAGCTTGCTTGGGGGTCTCCGTCTCTAGGTTGGCCAACGCTGCCGGGGTTTCCGATCAGCTTTGGGCCTAGCCTATGACTGAAGGGGACGTGAGTATGGCCGAGCAGTAGCACACTCCCTCCGGATTCATCGAGCATGCTTCTCAGCATGAACTCAGGGGTGCCTGGGTAGATGTACTCGTTGAGTGGGTCTCTTGGGCTGCCGTGGACTAGAGCGATCTTGACTCCATCCGCCGTGAAAGTAGTCTTCGACCGTAAACCTGCGATGTAGGTTAGGTTCTCGGCGGAGATTTCCTTGCGTGTCCATTCGACTGCTTTGACCGCGTGATGCACAAAGCCTGAGGTGTCACCGGTTGAGACGGCGTAGTCGTGGTTTCCCATGATTATCGCGTCTGGTCTCAAGGATCGGACTTCCGAAACGACCTCGTTGGGCTGCGCGCCGTACCCAACGAGATCTCCGAGGCAGACGAGGGCATCGTAGGCGCCCATTGCCGACAGAACCGCTTGTAGGGCGTCGTAGTTTGAGTGTATATCTGAGATTACCGCGATTCGCACTGCCTCGGCACTCTCATTTCCGTAGCGGTATGTTGGATACGAGCAAATGCACATATTGAAATGTGAGCCTTGCGCGCTGGATGGTGAGGCACGAGAGGATAGAGCATGCCTGCCTTGGAATCAATAGACGCGGAGTTTGAGCGGAACAATATCACCTTCCATGCCAACTTAGTCAAGCTTGAGAACGCCATCCTGATTTTCTTCTATGAAGGAGCTAGCAAGCTCGGCACAGTGGCGTTGGCTATGCCAGGAATTGGAGAGGAGAAAGCAGGGCGATCATCCGTATTGTTCGGCGGAAAGTACCTGATGGCTAGCAGAGCGCTCGCGGAGAGGGCGGCTGGATCTTTCGGAAAGATCGCTGTCGTTTCTATGAACACAGCGATCGAGGAGCCTGAGGCGCTGCGTATATACGCCAAACTTCTGGATGACCTGAGGAAGTCCGCGTCAGCGCGCTAGTACGAGACGAGACTCGACAGCGGTGATTCTCCAAGCACGCTGACGGCGGCTCTTCGCACCGCATCCCTGTTCTCCTCAACTGTGTAGACTCTGATGATATTCATGTAAGCCGTCAACACGTCAACGACCTTTGAAACCTCCGAGATCTTCTGCGGGATTTTCTCGCCCTTCGGCCCCCTGTAGAAGACCGGAATATCCATCGGTTCCAGCTCCACCGCTGAGTGGTATGGAACCGACGGAAGCGACGGCAGGTCTATGCTGACATTCGCAACGTCAACCTTCGCCTTGCGTGCAATCTCCTCCTCCATCTTGACTCGAACCGTCTCTTTGGTGAAGAGGTTGGAAAGGAACTCGTCCTTCACAAAGAACGTCCTCTCGTATGCGCACTTCAGCAGCTTTCGCCGGTTGAGGTCATCAACAATGGCTCTAGACTTTTCGTTCCTGCGGAGGATCGCCCACACTGCGTCGTCGTCAAGCGCCAAGTACTTGTCAACCGATTCTAGTGCAGTGACGCTCAGATCATCCTTCGCGTACTCCAACGCCTTGAGAAGCATTATCTGCGCTCCGCGGGAGGTTCTGTGAAAATAGATTGTTCTGAAGGACTCGAGCCTCGCTAGGATAAAACTCTCGAGGGTGGAGAGCGCGGTCACGTCGACCGCCAAGTTGCCGTTGAGAACATCCATGGTATAGATGAGACGGAAGATGTCAACGTCCCCGTACCCGGCGCCGGTGTGGTATGAGTCGCGAAGAACGAAGTCCATCTTGTCCACATCGACTGAACTTTGAATGATTTGATCGAGGAACGCACGTTTCGTTTTCTCCAGTTTCCCCACGCATAGCCTGCTGACCGTTTTCGGATCCAGGCCCTCACTCACGAGGGCGCCGGAGAGCTCTGATTCGAGGATGATCCGTGTGGACATGTCCTCATGCGTCTTGCCAAGATACTTCACCAGCAGGGGCTCGAAGAGGTGCGAGAAAGGCGCGTGGCCTACGTCATGCAGCAGCGCTGCTACCTTCAGGGAGGTCTTTTCGTTTTCGTCGAGATCGACGGGGAGATTCTCAGCAATGACTCCGGCCAAGTACATTGTTCCGAGCGCATGTTCAAAGCGGGTGTGCGTTGCGGCGGGATACACATATTCGGCTGCCGAAAGCTGCTTAATCCTCCTCAACCGCTGAACTGGTCCGGTATCGAGTACTTTCCTCTCTGTTTCTGTGAGCCTAATGTAGCCGTGAATCGGGTCCTTCACAAAACCCCAGTAGCCATGGGGCTTCCTGTCCATCCTACTCATTCATTCACACCAATCCCAAGAATTTCGAGCTGAGGTTCAAAGAATTATTCGCACTTCCGTGAGCTTCCTAGGTCTGGTAAGAATAACTTTGCTTTCGGCCTTGCTCTTGAGACACGCGGATGCGGCTCTGGGCTGAGAGCAGGCTCAGGCGCATGGAGAGTAGGCTCCAGAAGTCTACCGAAGCGCCTTGACGAGTTAGGAGAGGTTTCGCTGGTGAAGGAGCTTGAACGACGATGCTGATTAAGCCGCGTACCGCAAGTGCCGTAAGATGCGGACTCGACCCCGGGTTGGTTAGAAATCCAGATTGTACCGACACAATTTTCTATCTGCTTGAGTGGACACATCAAAGCGATAGGGGCGCCGACTTGTGCAGGAACATCACGAAGGCGTTTTCATAGTCTTAGAAGGCGGGGACGGCGCGGGGAAGACCGTTCAAGCAAGAGCTCTCTGCTCGGGCCTCAAACGGGCGGGCTACAAGATTCACGCCACGGCCGAGCCCAGCCGAAGCGCCGTAGGCGGGTTGATTCGGCGAAGCTTCCTTGAGGGAGAAAAAGTATCCCCCGAGGTCGAGGTGCTTCTTTTCGCCGCCGACAGGTTCCTGCACCTCAAGTCTGAGATACGGCCTGCGCTCGCCGCCGGCAGGATCGTTGTATGCGACCGTTACATGTACGCCTCCTTCGCGTACCAAGGCGCCCAGGGAGTGGACTTGAACTGGATTCGTGGGATCAACCAGTTCGCCGAGAAGCCGGATCTTGCGGTATACTTGGATGTTCCAGCTGAGACGGGGCTAAGCAGGATAAGAAGAAAGAAGACCGTCTTGGAGAAGTTGGAACTTCTTCACCGAGTCCGGGAGGAGTACCTGAAACTTGTCCAAGCGGGAGAACTCGTGCTCGTGGACTCGACTCAGCCGATCGAGAAAGTGAGCGAGGACATCTACGCTTTGGTTACAGGTCGGCTCAAAGAACTAGGGCTCTATCCTGCCCAGACGCGCGCAGGCAGAGCCTGAATCAAGGCGAGACGCTGTTCTGGTCTCCGTCCGAATTCCGACAGCTAACTATGCCCTGAGTTGATTCTGTTGAAGCCAAGGGTTCAAATCTCGTCCTCGTCGCGCACCAAGGAAGGCAGACACTAGGCCCGAAGCAGGAGGAAGACGTACAGTAGCAGGAAGCTCGCGATGCTGAAGTATGAGAATGACTCGGTCCTAGCCAACCGCGGTAGCCAACTCAGCCGAAGTCTCTTCCTTTCATTGTCAATCGTCAGTGTAACTTCGTAACCCTCAGAAAACGATGCTCCACGTGAAACTGTGACGACCGAGTCACTCAAGTAGTTCTCCAGTTCGCGCGCCGACAGCGCAAGGTAGTTGTTGTATTGGGACGCACGCCAATGGGCGTGTAGCCAAACCAGGCACACTACAATTCCTACAAGGGATAGGGCTTGTGTGAAAAAGAGCGGGAATGATCGACTGTACGCAATGGCCAGCCCAATCGTACCCAAGATGATGCTATTGGCAACAACCATCACGTTGAACCTAGACGAGGCAAGCTGCGCTTGCGTATTCCAGAGGTCTAGAGCCGCTTGGTAGCCAACTCTAGCATTCTCTAATCGCTCTTCCGGAGGGCGTACGGCCGGCACCGGGCGGGTGGACGGTTCGGGCTGGGTAGGTGGCCGCGCTGGTTCCTCAGATATCTGCCAGCGCTGGACTCGTGTGCCGCATTTCGAGCAATAACGAGCCCCATCGCGCAAAGGATCACCGCAGTTAGGACAGTCCACCCTGGGCGTCTCCAACGAACAATGCGTGGTTTGCGTAAAGATAAGAAACTAGCGGCATCGAGTATCTTTCGCCAGACTTGCAGAGGCAGTTCCCACAGCCCTCTCTGACTGCAGCAGGCATCAACAATACTGATCAGGCGTCGCCAAGCTATCATGACACATGTTGTGGCAAGCGTCATGTCAAGTCTGGCATGAAGAAAAAAATTCGACTTGAGAGAACTAAGCTGTTAGCCCACGCGTTCCGCAAAGGCGGATTATCAATAAGCTACGTTCTGGCAAGCCTTTCCCACGTCAAAGGTCGTTGAGTCGAGCCACCATACCACGTCATCCTTGCTCTTGCCTCTCTTACGTAATCCGGGAGTCTCCAGTCGGGTATCTCGACAAAGGTCAGTTCCAGTTTGGAGTACAGTCTCTTGACAATGGCTCTTACCATCGTCTTGCTGGGGGCTGGCCCGAAGATTGTCTCAAAGGCCGACGTGAGTTCGTTCAGTCTCTCAGGTATGTGGTTCCTTTCAATGCCGTACTTCTTCTGCAAAACCTGGGTGACTCTGACATCGAGCGCGCCTTGCCTGGGCTGAGGAATACTCGCGGCAAGCTCAGCTTAAGGTTCGCTCTCTCGTGACTGAACCATTCTTGTCGAAACGAATTCTTCACTCGATGGGCATTGGCAGCAACATGTCACAGCACCGATCCTGATGCTATGCAAGAATTTCAGAGGTATTTCTTTGGGAATTTTCCGGCAACAGTCCAAACGTTTCCAAGACTAACCTTCGCGACTTGTGTGCAGAGCTGGTAGGCGTCCCATCGGTCAAAACCGTAGTCGTTTTCGAGCCAGCGAATCAACCCCAAGAATGCCACCCTCACGGCTTCTTCGAGCGGGATGCCAGTTGCCGAGCATGCTACGGCTGCAATGTATTCTCCAGTTTCTATTCGAGGCCAGTCTATCCGCTTCTTCTTGATGACCTCAACGGTTGCTTCAACCTCAGCAGGCATCTCGATTGCGGCTCCGCAGAGCTCCGCGTCGCCTTGAGTTGCGTGAACATCACCCATGTATAGGAAGGCGCCCGTGATATTGATCGGCAGGTAAAGCGTGCTTCCGCACGTGACATCGGGTAGGTCCATGTTTCCGCCGTGAGGGCCGGGTTTCTCACTTGAGATCGATTCGATCTCTGGAGCGGTCCCAATAGTGCCTATCATGGGCGCGTATGGGAGCGCATGTTTTTCATCAAAGATGACCTTGCCGTCGCGGATAGGGCAGATGCGTGTTCCATGCGGAAGATTTACGCCGAGAAAATCCCGGTAAGCATGATCTGCCGCCTCGCATAGATACCACCACCATGAAGGAATACGTGTCGCGCCTTGCCCCCGAGTCGGCTTGATTTCCTTGATCTTGATCGCGAGAGTGTCGCCTTTCTCGGCGCCTTCAACATAGATTGGACCCGTTACGGGGTTTGAGAATGGAATCGTAGTCGTGTCGCGTCTGTCCTGTGGGCTCCTGATCTGCCCGGAGAAAGCGTCCTCGGTCTCAACCAGAATGGTCTCTCCTGGCTCTATTCGAAAAGTAGGCTCGTAGAAAGGCCCCAGCGAGTAACGCAGCATCTTCTGATCAGCCAAGGTTAATCGTTTCATTCAACACCACGTCGCTCAATCAGTTAGCGATGTGCACTCTTCCCTTCAAAAGGTTGAGATACCCGGCCTAGAACCGTCGTCTGGCGCTTGGGGCCGAAAGGACAAGAAGTGTCTGGTCCCAGCCAGTCTCCTTGAGTGACATATCCTGTGAATCGATCGGCGCGTGTGAGCTAGCTTGCCCTCCTAGAACTGTCGCTGTACCAGAAACCTAGCGAGCGCTTCAAGCACCTGTCTCGCGTTAGACTTCGGTAATCTCTTGAGAGCTCGTAGTCCGTCTTCGACGTAGCGGTCCGCGGTCTTCTTTGCGTGGTCCAATGACCCGTATTTCTTGTACATCTCGATCGCCTGAGAGATTTCATCTAGTGAAATCGTTGGCTTTCCAAGTAATGTCATGAATCGGTCTCTGTCTCCTGCCGAGGCAGACTTGACGAGATGAGCGGCCATGATCGTCCTCTTGCCTTCTCTGATGTCGCCGCCAATCTCCTTCCCGTACTTCTGGACATCGCCAACGACATTCAGAAGGTCATCAACGATCTGAAATCCCACACCCGTAGACTCACCAAATCCGGTTGCGGCGGCGAGCTGACTCTTCGTTGCTCCGCCGACGATCGCGCCGACTTCACATGCCAAAGCAACGAGCGCGCTCGTCTTGTTCCGAAGCACTTCGATGACATCGTCCTCAGTGAAGTCTGGTTCCCTGTTCAATTCGAATTCGAGTGCTTGGCCTCTCGTGATCTGGAAGGCCCTCTCGGCAAATCGCTCAATCAGCCTATTCTTGGTCGCTGCATCGAGTGGACCGTCCGCGGCGGCTTCGAAGACCTTGATCAGCATCGCGTCGCCCGAGTTGATCGCCGCTGGCAGCCCGAACATTATGTGGATGCACGGCTTCCCTCTTCGGAGCTCGCTCTGATCCTCAATGTCGTCGTGAATTAGCGTCATGTTGTGAAGAATCTCGACGGCTGCGGCGGCAGGGAGAGCCTTTCGTTCCTGACCTCCAACTGCTCTGCAGAACAGAAGAGTCAGCGCCGGCCTGAACCTCTTTCCCCCACGATCAAGGAGTTCCCACATGGGTTGGTGAAGTGTGACCGGACTAGCGGTCCTCGGAAGGTACTTCTCCATCTGCCGATTAACCATCGCCCCGTACTCTTCGAGGACGGAATTGAGCCCGCTCATGGGTCGCCGACACTCAAGCCTGGACTGATTCTCCGATCTCCCAAGAAAGAGTCATAGAAGCGCTGCGCCGAATGGCCGGGAGTGCTCAAGTTTCCCTGAGCTTGGATCTACCCGTAATCCGAGCCCTTCGAGGGACGTGGCTCCAAGTAGCGGTTTTGGAACGTTGATTATTACGACCGGGAGGATTGACTCTCGATCGAGCACCTTGATAAACGCAAGAGAGATCGGAGCTTTGATTTCGCGTCTGTCAGCCAAGGTTACGGATATTTCCCCCGCAGGCTCAAGTTGTAGGTCATCCGCCAAATCCTGAGGAATCGCGGAATGGAAGGCACCAGTGTCGACGAGGAATTCTATCTCCTGTACAGGTGCACCCTTCGGATTGCCGACCGTTGCCCTCACATCCACATATCCCATTTCAGTTCACATCATACTCTCGCTGTGTCAACTTAGGCTGAGCGGACCACCGATATTTATGCGTGCAAGCAAAGGCTATCCACGAGCGGTCGCGTCGTCTTCTTGATAAGGCGTCGAAAGTACTTTTCTGATGCGCTCGGAGATCTTCCTCCCTATCCCCTCTACGTCTTGAAGCTCTTTCTCTGATGCCAAGAAGATCTTCTCGACCGTTCCGAAAGCTCTCAGCAGCCTCCCAGCAAGGACCGTGTCCACAAGAGGCAGCCCTGCAACAACAAACTCCTGCTCACGCGCAAGCGACTCGGGCTTTCGTTCCATTCTTATCCTAGGTCGTCGTTCCCCCTTTGACTGCTCACGCCTCGCGATCGACAGCAGCAGGAGAGCGGTTTCTGACGGGCTTCTAGTCCATACTACTGGCACGCCAAAATCTACTATGACGCTTGCAACCGCGCCCATGACCGCCTCCGGCGCGATGTTCCGCGAGGTCTGGAAGCTTTCCCCCTCAATCAGCAGGATAGGCATCTCATACGCCGATTTTAGGTTGGAGATCTGCTCGAACAGCCTCCCATCGATGATCGAGGCGACAAAATCCTCAACGGTTTTCCTCTCTATCGCTGTTCGGTCGGAGATTACGAAGTCGCCGATAGTCAGTGTCTCTTGCGTGATGAGGATATCGTACTTTGAGAGCTCCCGGGTCGTCGGTGAGCCCAGCTCACGGGAGTCCACGATGATCGTGGGTTTCCGCGAAACCTCTTTCATCTGCTCTTCCTTCAGAAACTCTTCCAGGTTAGGCTGCTCGGCCGCGGCTTCTGTATCTGTCACCTGTCGCGCGACCTGTTTCAACGCGACGGCCATCATGCTTTCTCTTCGTCGTGAAATGTAATAGTATGCCTCGTCTCTGGTTCCTATGGCCATGAGGACGGTTGCTTTTCCTGGGCCCTTTCTTCCCGTCCTTCCTCTGCGTTGGATGTATCGGATCGCGCTTGGCACGGTGTCGTAGAATATGACCTCGTCACATTCGACGATGTCTAGGCCTTCCTCGCCGATTTGCGTCGCGACGAGCACGTTGTACTGGCCTGACTTGAAGTCCTCGAGGAGCATCGTCTGCTGTTTCTGGGAGAGGCCCTTGTCGGCGCTCTTCGTCTGCTGTCCCACAAGCCGCACAGCGGAGATTCCAGGCTCCTTGCTCAGCTCTTCAACGAGCCTAGCCGCGGTGGCTCGGTAGTTTGTGAAGATCATGACTCGCCTCGACCCGAGGGCCAGCGTCTCCCTGGCCCTTGAGAGGAGGACCTGCATCTTCGGGTGCTCGTTCCCCTTCTCCGCTTCCTCCGACGCTATTCGTGAGACCTTCATGATCCTTGGGTCTTCCACAAATGCTCGAAGCCAGGGCATCGCTCGCTTCTTCAGGCGCTCTTGCAGGCCGTCGAGGTACGCTTTCAGCGGCGAGAACCCTTGCGTCTCAAGGAGTTCCGTAGCCTTGAGCGCGTGGATCGAGGAGTACAGGCCGAATGATATTCTTCTCAGCAAGTCTTTGGCGGCTGGTTCATGGATTATGTCGCTTCGGATCTTCTCTCTCGCCTGCAGGATGTCGCGGAGGCGGATCCTGTCTGCGTCGGCGGTCGGCAGATATCCGTAGTCTCTTACTCCCTTCAGCACTTCCTTAACGTAGTCGTCGAGGATCCGTTTCACATCTCGGAAGATCGGCGGCAGTTCCACAGGCACCCATTCGACTTTGATTCCTCCGACGAACGGTTTCACGTCGCTGTCTGTGATTGTGCGAGACTCGATTCGCGTGATGTGAAGGCTCTTGCAGACTTCCTGTATGGCTTCTTTGCTGGATCCTGGAGACGCTGTCAGGCCCAGCACGAGGCCGCGTGAAACTTTGCTGTATCTTTCTCCGATGTAGGTGTAGGCGTAATCGCCGACGGCTCTGTGCGCCTCATCGAAGACGAGGAGAGATATCCCATCAAGCTCGATCTTGCCGGATATTAGGTCGTTGACGAAGACTTGCGGCGTCGAGACGACCAGCCTCTTCGTCCAGGCCTGGTTCCTGTCGTCTGGGGATGTCTGTCCAGTTACGCAAGCGAATGCTTCAGGGTCAAGCCGCAGCAATCGCTTGAACGTCTTGTAGTGCTGCTCGACGAGCGGCCGCGTCGGCGCCAACACCACGACACGCCTATCGGGATACTGTTCCAGCCTCTTGGCGGCGACTAGGCCCGCGATCAGAGATTTCCCTAGTCCAGTTGGTATGGAAACGAGCGTGTTACCGCGGAGCGCGCTCTCGGCCACCCTTTCCTGATAGGTTCGCCTCTCGATCGACTCCACGTTGACCAGGCGATGATCGAAGAGGCTAGGCTGAGCCAAGTCCATCCACTGAGACCGTGATGCGGCGCGAATTAAGAATTGCCGACTCGGCGGCTGGGAAACGCTCTGCCTGAAATACTTGATGCCTCCTCCATGAGTTGAGAATGGCAATGCAGATCATAGCGCATGAGGATGCTGACGGAGTCTGCAGCGCCTCGCTTATGCGGATGACCGACCCCGCTTCGAGAGTCTTCTTCAGCAAGCCATGCAGTCTGTTACACGATCTCGATCAGGCCGACACACGAAGGGACCTTGCGGTGCTCGACATAGCGCTGTGCGAGGCTACGAAGCAACTCGTCGTGAGCAAGCTGTCTCGGTGGGGCGGCAAAGTTCTCTACCTCGATCACCATCCCGACACTGCTGCCTCCTTCTCCGAGCATCGGAGCGTCAAAGTCATAACCGGTGACGTGTCATCAGCGGAGCTGACGTTCACTCATTTGAGTTCACAGCTGAGAAGGGAGGCTGAACGAGTGATGCTGATGGGCGCAATCGGCGACTACTCGGACCTGACGCCGGTCTGCGTCGATCGCCTGAACCGTTGGGATAAACGCTCCATCTTCCTCCAGGCTGGCTTCCTGTGTGGAGCGCTTGAGCTGACGCGGACCGACCACGACTTCCACAGACAGATTGTGGACCTCTTGGCTAGCTGTAGGCCTCCTTCCGATGACAGTAGAATCGTGGCCTCTGCGGTCAAAGCAAGCGAGCTGGAAGAATCGTTCAGACAACGCGTTGAGAAGAGCGCTCAGAAGCGGGGGAGAATAGCGGTTGCTTATGACTTGGACGGCCCAGCAGGGAAGGGGGCAACGTACGCCGCCGCTGCCGCTGGCCTGAGTATTGGAGCTTACGTCGACAGGAATACGCGCCGTGGCGTCGCCGACATTTCGTTTAGAGTCATTGACCGATCTATCGACTTGAACAGGATCCTTCGAACAGTAGCGCCGAAACTAGGCGCGTCGGGAGGAGGCCATGCACAGGCCTGCGGCGCGCGGGTTCCCCTTGACAAGCTCGACGAATTCTTCGAGGCCATCAACGACAAGCTTACGCTCAACGCCACATAGGGCGGACTGCCTGATCGATCGTTCTCAGAGATCTAGGGCTGCGTCTTGGCTAGGCAGCTTTGAGCCTTCTGATCTGCTCCAAAACCGAAAGGTACGTCTTGACGGCTTCTCCGAGTTCCCGAAGCGGAGCAAGCTCACGCTCGTTCTTGATCGCCGCGTTCAGCTCGCTTATCTTCTCAAGGATCGCTTGCTCAAGACCGTCAAGCACCTGTTGGCTAGCGAGCCTCACCTCTTCCTCAGCCGACGAAACGATTGCGACCGGACGATTGCACTTCGCGCAGAACGTGTCCTTCCCAGTCCTGAACAGCGGCGTGGAACACACCGGACATGTTTCTTTGAGCATTGTTGCTCCGGATCTGAGCAGATCCGCCATTCGCTTCACTTCGACGCCCATCGCCGCTTGCCTCGCTACGGGAAAGATTTTAGGAGGGGCCTATAAAATGCGTGAATCAGCGATTGTGAAATGCGGGGCGGCATGCGTTGTCGAAGGCGAAGCGCAAGGAAGAGTACGAAGAACGAACGAAGCAAGCCATGGGCGTTCTCAATGAGGTTTCTAATGACACAACCACTCCGCGGAACATTAGAAGAGCCGCTAAATCCGCCATGGATTCGCTCCAAGTCGCCGGCGTAAGCCTAGGCGTGCGAGCCGCGAACGCAATATCAATCCTCGACGATATCAGCCAAGACCCAAACATGCCCCCCTACACTAGAGTGAAGCTCTGGAACGCCGTGAGCCTCCTTGAAGCAATCAAAGACTGAGAGATTTAGCAGGGCCATACTACTGCTCTCACAGTTCAAGTCAAGAAACAGCATCTAGGAGACTCGTTGAATACAACTGCTGCAGATTGATTACGACCGATCCACAGCATAGCCAATTTTCAGTGACACGACAAACGTCTTGCTCCCATTTACGCCCGAAGTCAACGTGCTTGATTTCATCGCATCTTGTGGCTCCTCTGCGTCCTCGGTTGAGAGCGAGACGGTCGCACACGTGACCAGCAAGGATGCTTGTCAGTGCGCAACCATGCTTGCGGTCGTATTCTATGTTCTCGAGGGTTCTGATAACTCTGCGGGTTTTGGAGTCTAAACCATGTCAGTGATAACTATCGGGGTATCTCTTAAATACCCATGGAGACACTTAGTACACTATGGTTCTCGATTTCGCAGCAAACAACACAGCCATCGCACCATCGACAAGCCTCGCACCTTCGGATGCAAGCTTGCTAACTTGGCTAAGTCTTGGACTTTCAATCGCCGCTTTTGTCCTCTGGATCGCTTCAACTTACTACTCAAGAATAGAAGCCAAGTCTACAAGGCGCTGGTTGAATTTAGAGCAACACAGTTTTTTATTTCAAAGAAGCTTAGTCACTCCAAAGTTGTAACTAACCGAGTTAGATATAGGGCCAAACACAACATAGAATTGAGAGACCCTCTTGAACTTATGTTTGTTCCCCCTAGTGGTGAAAATGGCGGAGGTGTCTCTGTAACTGCAAGTGCCTACGATGCCCGTTGGGTCAGGTACTGTGATAATATCCACCTTGAGGCTCATGGAGTCCTAGATCACGAAAAGAAAGCGATTCAAGCTGCGGCAGACTTCAACACGGAATCCGATGAGCTGATTCTGAGTATCCTCCCACATGTTTGTGACAAGCTACCCGAAGAATGGGATGGGAAAGGAGACAAGCCTGAAACCTACACACTAGGCATCTACCGTGAAGTGGCGGGGGTTCTGAAAAAAATATTCGAGGGGTACGGGCAGATGTCCCGGACGTTGTCCACCCTACAGGAATTCTTGGATGCACACCGCGCGATACCAGAGATAGACATCCATCCGGATACTCAGTCTTCTGAATACAGCTATATCAATTTCCGCAGTCGTCCCGCATTCATAAGATGCGAAACAGGCAAGGCTCAAGAAATTCGTATGGCATTGAGAACCGCACTGAGTAGTCCTCATGTTTGGAATATGCTAGACACACTTCACAGATACTGGCGTACAGCTCAAGATGAAATCTGGAATTTCAAGCAAGACATACAATTAGATGTTATCGAGAGTGTGGAGTCTGAAATACCGTTGGAAGGCCAGTGTGATACCTACAAGAAGATAGATGACGAATTGAGGGGTCTATGATTTTGACAAGTATTCACTCAATATCATGCGCACCGTTTCAGGTATGGAGTCTAGGAGTCGCTTCTTACGTTCGGCCTCTAGCTTCTTCTCCATCTCCTCGGTCATGGCTAAGGTGTACTTCTTCATCAACGAGGTCGTACCAGCCATCCATAGACTGCTATCGACATCCTTTTAAGCTTGTTGTGCGTAACCATCTATCGACCTCCATAGACGGTGAAGATCTTGGCAGTAACTTTGGAAAGCCCAAGAGAGCTGAGGGGATTAGAGATACTTAGCAAAGGCGATCAAATCCACAGGATAGATGCTGACACTTACAGGGTAAAGTCACAGAACGGCAACGGTTCATACCTCGTTGTCAGAAAACGCAAGGAATGGACTTGCGAATGCCCAGATCACGAGCATAGGAAAACGGTCTGTAAGCACATCTGGGCCGTGTACTTCTCTCTTAACCTCAGACACAGAGTAGTTTCCACAGTTCAGCCTACCGTCGAAACCAAGAAACTTCGAGGATGCCCAAGCTGCGGCTCCTATGAGGCCGTGAAAATAGGTGTTAGACATAACCTACATGGCGATGTTCAGCGGTACCTATGCAAAGATTGTGGACGCAAATTCATTCTGAACGAGGGCTTTGAGAAGATCAAGGCCACCCCTAAAGCCATCACGATAGCGCTAGACCTCTACTTCAAAGGAGTCTCACAGAGAAAGATCGTTGAACACTTGAAAATGTTCGAGGGAGTCAAAGTCACTCAGCCATGTGTCTTGAAATGGATCCGAAAGTACATCGAACTCATGAAGAGCTACCTAGACAAGTTCACACCGCAACTAGGCGGGATGTGGCATTCAGACGAAATGATGGTGAATGTGAGAAAGACCGAGCCGATAGATGGCGAAAACTACTCTTGGGCTTGGAATCTTCTCGACCATGAAACCCGTTTCCTGATAGCTTCCGAAATTACGAAACACAGAAACATTGAGGATGCACGGAAGGTTCTAAGGAAAGCCAAAGATGTTGCCAAGGAGCAAGCGCCAGACTTCCTAGTGACCGATAGACTCCAAGCCTACAAGCAAGCCATAACCACTGAGTTCTACACCCAAACGAAGCCTAGAACAGAGCATGTCAAACTCAAGAACCTCAAGGAAGGCACAAACAACAACATAGTCGAGCGTCTACATGGAACCGTTAGAGAAAGAACCAAGGTCATGCGGGGCCTAGATCATGATGAGAGCGCCGAACGAATGTTGGAAGCTAACCGCATCTACTACAATTACTTACGACCACACCAAGCCCTACAGGGAAAGACACCAGCTGAGAAGGCTGGAATAGACCTGAAGCTAGAGGGTAACAAGTGGCAAGAACTTATTCAGCAGGCGAAACGAACCCCGAAAGTAATCAAGGAGAAAAAAGAGGATGCAAACCCCTAAGAGTTATCAGAACCTTCTCGAGGAGGTCTTAAGTACGGGCTGAGCAAGCTCCGGCCAAGGTTCGCAATGTCAAAGTTTATGATCGTCTCCGACTGGCCGTGGGGTGTAGAGGCTGTTCTGAAAGGCGCAGACTTGCTCAGGAAAGGATACTGCGCGCTCGACGCCGTCGAAGAGGCGATACGTGTTGTCGAGGATAACCCGCGTGTAAACAGTGTTGGAACAGGAGGATTGCCTAACGCAGAGGGCGTGCTGGAACTAGACGCGGGCATCATGGATGGCACCAATTTGAGGGCCGGTGCTGTTACTTGCCTTCAGATGACAAAGAATCCGATCTCCGTAGCGAGGAAGGTCATGGAGCTCACACCCCACGTGCTACTTGCTGGGCAAGGTGCCACGCAGTTCGCTCGTCGATGCGGCTTTCCTGAGTATGATCCACTGACGCCCGAGGCACGTGAAACATGGAAGAAGCTTAGAAAGGCAATGCTTTCCCCGGAAACCGATGAGTCTGCCAAGAACATATTCCAGAATCTGGCGGGCTACGATTCGGATGTCGACCGGCTAGCTAGGGCCGTCAGATCATGGCTCGGGACCTCGCATGGGACAGTAGGTGTTGTTGCAACTGACCAGCAGAGGCAAGTGGCCGCAGGTACCTCCACGAGCGGATGGGCAATGCGTTTTCCCGGGCGGGTTGCCGATTCCTCCGTAATTGGCGCCGGAACCTATGCAAACAGAACCGCGTCAGCCTCATCCACAGGCATCGGCGAGACCGCAATCAGACACTGCCTAACAAAGGGCATCTGCGACCTTGTTGAAGACGGACTATCTCCCACTGAGGCGTGTGAAACCGCCCTTCTCAAAATGCTGTCACGTGAGAAGTTCGATCATATTGTTGGAGTCATCTGCGTGGATGTCAATCATAATGCGGGGGGAGCCTGTACAAAGACCGGTTTTCAATTCGAGTACATGAGCTCAGAGGACGCCGCCCCCATCATTGTTCATCCCAAGCCCGTTCGGCCCTAGATTTCAAGAGCTAGAAAGGTGACTTCCCTTGCATGAAGAAAGCTCGCCGTTTGCACTCGGCGCCCTACAAGACCTTTGCGAGCATATAACGATCTTGTATTATCACAAAGTCCTGGAGGGGGACAGATTCCGCACACCCGTCGGTTTGAGGGGCTACGCCGGTGGCTGATGGCGGCGAGCCAGGGTCATGAGTGAGGTTGACGTTAACTTGAACGGCTAGGACGGCGGTCCCTTTCCCCTAGACAAGGCTTTTACCGCGGCTTCGGGGAAACTAATGAACGAGGAAATTTCTTATGACTCAGCAAGAATCGCAGGAAAAGGTGACTAGACGAGGCTACTTGAAGTACGTCGGTGGTGTCGTTGCCGCTGCTGTTGTAGCCGGCGCCGGCTACTGGATTTATGAGGCAACTAAGCCGCCTCCAACGATTCCTTCGCAGCCGATTATTGTTGGAGTAGTAATGAACCTGACTGGCCCGTGGGCCTCCATCGATGAGCCAGCTTGGAAAGGTATACAGCTCGCAGCGGACGAGATCAACGCGCAAGGGGGCCTTCTCGGAAGGCCTGTCAAGGCCACATGCGTGGACACAAAAGCTGATGAGGGTGAGACCACAGCGGCGACCCACAGGCTCATCGAGGTGGACAAGGCGGTCGTTCTACTGGGCTACTGTGACACGCATTGGGTCCTAACGTCAGCCCCTATCGCAAAGGAGGCAGGTATCCCATTCATAACGCCTGGAGCAACTTTGCCTCTCATTCCAAAGAGAACCGGGGCATTCTTGGCCTGTTTTGGAGACAACGTCCAAGCGGCCGCTATGGCGGAACGAGCCTACACAGACTTGGGACTAAGCAAGGCCGTGTTGTGGATTGATGACGCATGTGACTACTGCGTAGCCGTAACCAAATACTTCAAGGATGCGTTCGAGCATTTAGGAGCAAAAGTAGTTTACGACGACCACTTCGTAACCTCGGACACAGACTTCTCAGCTCAAGTCGCTAGGCTAAAGTCTCGCGAGAAAGAAGTAGACTGCGCATACATTGGCGCGATACCTGACAACTGCGGCCTCATCTCCAAGCAGATAAGGGAAGGCGGCGTTAAGGTACCGATACTTGGCGAAGACGGCTTCGACACAGACCTGCTGGTAAAGGTCGGAGGCGAATACGCTGAGGGCGTCGAGTTTACGACCCATGTTTCTCTCGAAAGCTCAGCCCCAGAGGTTCAAAAATTCGTCGCGGACTATCAAACGAAGTTTGGCGTAAAGCCCGAAAATGCCTTCGCCGCCCTAGGCTACGACTCCCTCATGCTAGTGGCTGAAGCGATAAAGAAAACAGGCTCAGCAGACCCGGCAGCGATCACATCCGGGCTAGAAGGCATCAAGGACTTTCTAGGCGTAACCGGTTCAATAAGCTTCGCTCCGGGCGTAAGAGTCCCAGCCAAAGGCGTCTCTATCATAAAGGTTCAAGGTGGAAAATTCGCAACCGTAAAAAGCGTTACACCAAAGTACGTTCCGGCACCAGAAGTCGCAGAGTAAGTCTTAATTTCCTACATCCCTCCCTACCCCCATTTTTGTGGTCAGTTTGGAAGACATGTTACTAGGAGTTCAGAAGCTCAGCAAAGCTTTCGGCGGCCTATGGGCTGTAAAGGACTACAGCTTGGCTCTTCCAGAAGGCAAGATCTACGGCCTAATCGGTCCCAACGGGGCCGGAAAAACAACGATATTCAACCTTTTCACAGGCGTCTTGAGGCCGGATCAGGGCAAGATAATATTCAACGGCGAAGACATCACAGCGTTGAGCCCACATAAAGTTGCAAACAGAGGAATTGCCAGAACTTTCCAGAACCTCCGCCTGTTCAAAGATCTAACAGTTGCTATGAATGCCAAGATAGCTCGTCATAGACACTTGAACTACGGTCTAGCTCAAGCCATACTCAGCAGCTCCAAGTTCTTGCAGCAAGAAGAAGAGCTGGACGAATTCGCAATGCAACTCCTTGATCTGTTTGGGCTGGCCGCTTTTAGGGATCGAAAAGCCTCAAGCCTTCCCTACGGCTTTCAAAGAAGGCTGGAACTTGTTAGAGCGCTTGCGAGCGGCGCTAGACTTGTCCTAATAGATGAGCCCACATCTGGAATGAATCCGAAGGAGTCAGAAGAACTCGGGGAGCTCGTCAGGAAGACAAGAGAAAAGTTCTCTCTAACCGTGATGATCGTTGAACACAGAATGCCTTTCATCATGGGACTCTGCGAACAAGTCCAGGTCCTAAACCACGGCGTCTTGATAGCTGAGGGCTCGCCAGAACAAGTTAGAAGCAATCCCGAGGTTATCGAAGCGTATTTGGGAGAAACGGAACTTGCTGCTCAAAGTTGAAGACATAGAGGTATACTACGGATCGATTCCGGCTATCAGGGATGTCTCCCTCGAAGCCGATGACGGGCAAATAGTGGCATTAATTGGGGCGAACGGGGCGGGGAAGAGCACAACTCTGAAAACCATAATCGGCGTTCTTGGGCCCAAGAAGGGAAGAATACTCTACAACGAGAGTGACGTCACTAAACTTGCCGCACACCAGAGGGTAAGGCTCGGAATCTCTCTTGTTCCTGAAGGAAGGCAGATATTCAGCAGACTCACAGTCATAGAGAACCTAATCCTCGGAGCTTACCACAGGAACGACAGGGAAAAAGTCCAAGAGGACTTAGAATGGGTCCACAGACTCTTCCCGATTCTCCACGAAAGAAAAAACCAGATCGGGGGAACTCTCAGCGGAGGAGAGCAGCAAATGCTGGCGCTTGGAAGAGGGTTGATGAGTCACCCAAACCTGCTTCTTCTAGACGAACCCTCGTTAGGCCTTGCCCCGATGATCGCTAGCAGCGTTCACAAAGCCATCAAAGAGATAAATCAAGGCGGCGTCACGATCCTCCTAGTCGAACAGAATGTTGGAGCGGCCCTGAACCTAGCTGATTACTTATACGTGATGGAAACGGGAACCTGCAAAGTTCACGGAAAGCCAAAACAAGTAATGAAGAGCGACGAGATCCGAAAGGCCTACTTGGGAGGATAAAGCGACGATCGCGCTAGACTATGTAGTTCAACAGATCTTGAATGGAATCATACTTGGAAGCATGTACGCGCTCCTCTCCTTAGGCTTGACGGCAGTCTACGGAATACTGAGGCTCATCAACTTCGCTCACGGAGCCCTAATGATGCTTGGGGCTTTCGGCAGCTTCTTCCTACTAACTCTTCTGCACATCCCTTTCTGGGCTACGATCGCTCTGTTGATGGGTTTAGGTGCTGTCATGGGACTGGCCTTCGACATGGTGGCTTACAGAGCTTTGAGAGGCGAGGCGGAGGTGGTTCTCCTGATCACGTCACTCGGCGTCTACATCTTCGTCGAAAACGTCACAAAACTCATCATGTCCCCTCACCCTCGCCCTTTCAGGCCGCCCGCATTCTTAGAAACTCTCTTTACATTCGGCACGATCACATTTCGAAGCATCGACCTTTTCACAATATTCTTCTCACTCTTCCTAATGTTCGCATTCGCGATCTTCACTAGGAAAACCAAATTGGGCATCGCGATGAGAGCGACCTCAGAGAGCATAGAAACGTCAAGGCTGATGGGCATCAACATAGATAGAGTCATTGCAACCGCGTTTGTCTTAGGCTCGGCTATCGCAGGCGCCACCGGCTTTATGTGGGGAGCCAAATACGGCCAAATCGCTTATGGCATGGGCTTCCTGCCGGGCGTGAAGGCGTTTGTTGCCTGCGTCATTGGAGGCGTAGGAAGCATTGAAGGTGCGATGATTGGCGGCTACGTCCTAGGGATTGCAGAAATTCTATCCATAGGCCTGCTGCCCCCGGGATACGCCCCGTACAGGGATGGGGTCGTCTTCGGAATTCTCATCCTGGTTCTACTGATAAGACCTTCTGGAATAATGGGGAGGAAAGAAGAGGTTCGTCTCTAAATGTACAGGAACCTTGGAAAATCGCTTCACATCCTGGCTACGCTGATACTTCTCTTCGCTCTCCTAGCGTTGGCTAACTTCGCATTGAACAGATACGTAGTTTACATTATGACTCTGATAGCCATATACATCATTGCGACCGAGAGTCTCAACCTAACAAACGGCTACACGGGGCTGTTCTCTCTTGGACACGCAGGATTCATGGCAGTAGGCGCGTACACATCTGCCCTGCTGACATTCCCCTCCGTGATGAGGTCCACCTACGGCCTTCCGCAGCTTCCCGCAATTCTGGGAGGAGCCACCTTTGAATGGCCCTTCTTCGCAGCCCAGTTGGCGGGAGGCCTCTGCGCAGCCGCCCTCGCACTGCCTGTCGGATTCCCAGTCCTAAGGCTCAGGGGCCACTACCTCTCAGTAGCCACGCTCGGTTTGATGGTCATAGTTCAGACGCTAGCGACAAACCTAAGGGAGATCACCAGGGGAGCCTTGGGAATAAATGGAATTCCACACTACACGGACATATGGTGGGCCTACGGATGGGTCGTCGTCACGGTCTACGTAGCCTGGAGGCTTGTAAACTCCTCCTACGGCAGGGCCATGATGGCGATAAGAGAAGATGAGACAGCCGCCCAAGTGCTAGGGATCAACCTTACAAGGTACAAACTCCTGTCATTTACTGTTGGAGCTTTCTTCGCAGGCGTGGCAGGCGCCCTGTTCTGCCATCTCACGACTGCCATAAGCCCATACGACTTCTCATTCGCCCTGACATTTGACATCGTAATATTTCTCATAGTAGGCGGAGCTGGAACACTGGTAGGGCCCATCATAGGAGCGAGCCTCCTAACCGGACTAACGTTCGCCCTCAAGCCCCTGGAAGAAGGACTAGGAATCTACGGCCTAATCGAAGTGATATTGGCGGCGCTCCTCATAGTCACAATGATGAAGAGACGCAGAGGGCTCGCGGGTGGAAAAGAGACAAGTCTCAAAGAGCTGTGGACAAAACTCCTCGCGCGCGTGGGTCCGAGACCCTAAAGCCTGCAGAATTCAGATCGGATGCAAGGTGCCTTATCGCCTCCACACCCGGAAACAGCCTTCCAGCATACGGAAGAAGGCCAGACAATTTGCTACCGAATCCGTCTAGTCTGAAACCTGTTTGTATGCAACTCATGATGCGCAAGAAGTGATCGCCGTGACAAGGAACTGGTACCGATCGGTCATCACCTGAGAAAATTGATATAAGAACTCGCTCGCGTCTTATCACTTGGTATCAAGATTGACTGCACCATCTAGAGATATGATTGGCTATGGAAAGAATCTGCCGAAAGTTGAATGGCCGAACAACGCGAGGATCGCGGTAAACATAGCAGTCAACTATGAAGCGGGCTCAGAGCGCTCGATAGAGTATGGAGATGAGGGGCCTGAGACTTTCGGCGAATTTCCCGCCTATGGCGCCCCGCCGAAACGGGACTTGGCCATCGAGTCGATCTTCGAATATGAGACGCGGGTGGCTATCTGGAGGCTCCTCGCCCTATTTGACAAGTACGACGTAAAAGTGACATTCTTCGCTGTCGCAAAGACGCTAGAACGAAACCCCGAGGCAGCTAGGGAAATCGTCAAGAGAGGACATGAAATCTGCAGTCACGGCTACCGTTGGATTGAACACTTCACGATGAGCCGCGAGGAGGAGAGAGAGTCTATAAGAAAAGCTATTGCGACAATCCAAGAAATTACCGGTCAACGGCCCCTGGGCTGGTACTGCAGGGAGCCCAGCGTCAACACTATAGACCTCCTAGTTGATGATGGAGGCTTCCTGTATGACTCTGACATCTACAACGATGACTTGCCCTATTACGTGAACGTGGCTGGGAAGAAATTCCTGCTCATACCCTATACGCCAGATGTGAATGATTTCCATTTCTTCTCGAACAGATTCTCCACATCAGATCAATTCTTCAACTACCTGAAGGACAGCTTCGACGTGCTGTACGAAGAAGGGGGAACCCATCCAAAGATGATGTCGATCGGCATTCATGTTCGAATTTCAGGAAGACCGGGAAGAATTCGCGGTCTCGAAAAGTTCATCAGATACGCCAAGGGGGTTCCCAAAGTCTGGTTCGCCCGTAGAGTCGACATAGCAAACTGGTGGCTGGAACGTTACAAGTAGGCGCACATCACCTCAATCGTTCCTTGCCCCGGCATGTAGGCATGGGCTGCTGAGACGCCGCGGAGCAGTGGGCCATCCGGTTCGGACCATTCGGATCCTTTGCCTCCATACGTCGCGAGGAAGCGTCATGCACGCCTAGGCTTGCGCGGTACGTGTCCTTGTAGAACTCCAGTTCTCACTTCAGTCCTTCTAACGCCGCCATGAACCTGTCGATGTCTTCTGTGTTGTTGAAATAGTGGACGCACACTCTCGCCCACTTATCCCTGTGGAAGGTCTTCAAGACCAAGGGCGTCGCGAAGGTTCCAGCCTCGATGATCAATCCCTGTCTTGCCATTTCCTTGGATACGTTGTCCGGTGAAATGGTGCTTTTGTTGAAAGCCACGATTCCGCCTCGGATCCCGGCTTCAGCTTCTCCGTATACCTCGAGGTCTTTTGATTCGCGGAGCTTGTTGAGTAGGTAGCTTGTAAGGTCCCGTATTCTGTTCCTTATGCTGTCTGTCCCGCCGATCTCATCGACATAGTCGATGGCTCTATTCAAGGCCCTCACTGCCCCGAAGTTCAACTCTCCGGCCTCGAATCTTTCGGCTGTACCGACATGCTGGTAACGGCTGGCCGAAATCCATTTCGTCGTTGTCCAGCTGATATGCGAGGGCTCCATGTCATCTATCAGTTCTTTCCTACAGTATAGAAAGCCCATCCCCTGCGGACCGCGAAGCCATTTCCTACACGGCGCTACCAGGAAGTCGCAGTCAAGCTCCTTGACGTCGACCCTAATCTGTCCGATCGACTGAGATGCGTTGACGAGGTAGAGAGCGTTGCTCTCTCTGGCTAGCTTCTGCGCCTCTTCTAGAGGCTGAAGGGTGCCCAGTGAGTTTGACATGTGCATCAGAATGACGAGTCGAGTCCTCTTGTTTATCGCGCGTCTTAGCGCTTCGAGCTTCAGGAGGCCGCGTTCGCTTATCCCGATCACGCGCAGTTTGACGCCGTACTGTCTTTCAAGTCTGACGAGAGGAAGGTAACCCGCGTGGATTTCAAGTACGGACGTGACGACTTCGTCGCCTTCCTTCCATTTCAGTCCGTTGATGACCTGCCCAATCGCCTCCGAACCGCTCTTGGTCAGGCCAATCTCATCCATGTGGTTTGCGTTGATGAATCTTGCAACTTTCTTCTTCGTGTCTTTTGTTGTCTCCGACGCCTTATCGTAGAACGCAGGGTTGACGGGGCCGAGTTTGCCTAGTTCGTCTAGGTAGTCCCTTGTCGCGTCGAGAACTTGGACGGGAGGCACCGACCCGGCTGCGTGGTCAAGATAGATTATGCCGTTTGCGAACGTGGGAGTATCGTCGCGCGCTTTGGAAATATTCATGTTCATATTGAGTCCACTTCTGTGGTTCTTTGTTCCAGCTTCTCTGTCGACGCAGGGCATGATGGAACGTGCTTGTTCTAGGAGACTCCGTAGATTTTCTGGGCTTCTTCAGCGGTGATATACCCATTCAGTATGTCGCGTTTGACTAGAGCGGGATCTCTTTCACGGGGGTTACCCCAGCCTCCGCCGCCTCCGCTCCTAATGCTTACCACGTCATCCTTTTTCAGTAGGAAGTTGGTGATCCTGTTAACTCTCATTAGCTCCTTGCCGTCGCGTAGTATAACTACGTAGTTTGTTGTGCCGTTTCGTCCGCCCATGGCTCCCCACGGGGGGATCTTGCCTCTGTTGATTGCGGTGGTGAAGCTCGCTTCATCGCATAGCATCCGGTAGTCCTTGATCATGCCTAGGCCTCCTCGGAACTTTCCCTGTCCGCTGCCGTCTTCCACATTCAGTTTGCACCTATCAACAAGGACGGGATACCGTATTTCCAGAACCTCGACTGGATTCGCAAACGTCTCACCGTCTGCGAAGGAGACCAAGCTGCTTTCCCCGTCCTTGTCAGCTGCCGTTCCCCATCCGCCAGGATTGGGTTCAACCAGCACAAAGTATTCCTTGTTTCTGGGATCAATCCCTGCGATGATCTCTGCGCACACGGAAAGAAAGTGCCCGGCGGACAACTTGTCCTGAATGTGAGGCGCGAGAGCTTTCCAGACGAGATCCGCGGCGTAGGTCATCGTCTCCCAGTAGACGGATACAGCCGCAGGGCGTTTCGCGTTGAAGATCGAATTTTCGGGAACGATCAATTTCAGCGGTCTTAGCAACCCTTGATTGAAAGGCATGTGAGGGTCCGTTATCGCCATATACACGACCGCCACAGCGGCGAGGGTTGCCGGATAGGTTGTGTTTAATGAAACGGGAAAAGCCTTGGGCGCGCCCGTGAAGTCCACAATGAATTCGTCATCCGTAATCGTTGTTGTGGCAAAAATCTTCAATGGCTCCTTGCTCTCATATCCCTCGTCCAAGTAATCCTCAGCGTAGAACTTGCCCTTCGGAAGCTCAGCCAGTCGGGACTTCGCCTGGCTCTCACCTTCCGCAAGAATGCTGTTCATCGCATCTCTTACCAATTTCACGCCATACTTCTGAATTAGTTCAGTTATCCTTCGCTTCCCGAGCCTGAGCGCCCCAGCGAGCGCCTCCAGATCTCCGTAAAGATAATCAGGTATTCTGGTGTTACCCAGTATCATCCGGATCACGTCGCGGTTCGGTTTACCCTTCGGGTAGTATTTTACCGGCGGTATGAAAAGGCCTTCTTGAAAGATATCCCTGGTTTCTGGGCCCCAGCTACCCGGGTTCATTCCGCCTACGTCGTTGACGTGTCCCTTCGCGGTAGTGATTGCAACAATTTCTCCACCGTGGAAAATTGGCATCGCCATTCCAATATCATTCAGGTGCGTGCCTGTTACGTACGGGTCGTTGCAGACAATTATGTCATCCGGGTTGAGTCTGTCGTGTTTTTGAATCTCTTCGACCGAGTTCTGGGCGATGGATTTCATGACCCCTATCCAGAGAGGTAGTCCGATCGAAATTGCCAAGGTGTCGCCTTCTTGGTTCGTAATAGCAGTCGAGAAATCGAACGTTTCGTAGAATATGGGGCTTTTCGAGGTTCTAATGGCGACCCAGAACATTTCGTTTGCTATGCTATCGAGGCCACTCTTTATAATTTCAATCGAGAAGGGATCCTGTCGCACGGATCTGTTCACTCCTCTACACGAAAGAGGTAAGCGTCCGCTGTCACCATTTATGCTTTTGGACATTGGATACCGCGAGAGGCCCTAGAAGACGCCATCATGCGTGCAAAGCAGTCGGGCGCCCACAAGGTCAGAAGGATCATCAATCTGGTCGGATGGGAAATCGCTGCTCAAGAAGAGGCTGGTTCCGCCGGACTTGAATGTATGGAGATCCTGAAGCCGATTGACGAGCGACGGATCCATAGCTGCATTTCCGTCAAGCCGAAGCGGCTTTGTCAAGCGATTGATAAGAGCCTCTTCAGAGCACACGATCGATGTTGTCGAAGAGTCCGTGGCCAAGCACGTGAGCTTAACGCCAACATTGGTGATGTCAATTCTTAAATAGAGACTTGGGACGGCTGTAGCTTCGATGAAAAATGACAGGAGTTTACGAGTACGAGATTGGAAAATCCGCCGATATTCTGTGTAGAGAGCTGTTCAAGCTGAAGCCGGGGGAGACGTTTGCTATAACATGCGATACCGAATCGGATGCGCGTGTCGTGGAAGCCGTGGCTCGAGCCGCGTTTGCTGTTGGGGCGAAGCCTCTGGTGATGCGGGTCGCTTCTCCTCTAGGCGTAGGAAAAGCGGGCGATCCCATGTTGCCCGTCAAAGCCTTGGGCGCAGCCCTAAGAGAGTCCGATGCATGGGTCGAATTCAACAATCAATGGCTCCTATACTCAACTCCCTATGAGATAGCCAGAGAAAACAAGAATCTCAGGTACCTTTGTCTTGTCGGCATGAATGCTGACTTGATGACGAGATGCCTCGGAAGAATCGACTATCCGACCCTGAAGGCGTTTCAAGATAGAATTGTAGACACGACCAAGAAAGCCAAACATATGAAGTTGACGACGCTGGCGGGCACAAACGTGGAATTCGACAATGACCCGACGAGACCATTCAGAAACCATGTCGGTTACGCTGACACACCGGGTTCCCACATGCTGTCGGGTCAAATAGGGTGGGCGCCGAGATTCGATACAATAAACGGTATCATCGCGTTCGACGGATCGATTGTGCCTCCAATCGGACTCGTGAAAGAACCTGTGAAGCTGCATGTAGAGAAAGGCAGGATCGTCAGGATCGAAGGCGGCAAAGACGCTGTTGACTATGAGGCTTGGCTGAGGAGCTTCAATGACCCGAATATGTTCAACATGGCCCATGTTTGCTATGGGTGCAATCCAGGCGCGAAGCTGACGGGAAATATCCTCGAAGACGAGCGGGTCTGGGGTTGCACGGAGTGGGGAGTGGGCCACATAGGGCCTATGATAGCGCCCCCAGACGGTATCCCAGCAGCATCCCACTCCGACGGAATCTGCATGAACACGTCGGTCTGGCTTGACGGCACGCAATTGCTCGACAAAGGAAAGGTCGTACACAAAGATCTGATTGAATTAGCAAAGAAGCTAGGAAAGGCCTGAGTCTTCATCCAGTAATCTCGAGTCATCATCTCTGACGTGATTTTTCCGAGTCGCGACTGGCGTCCAGTTCTCTCCTCCACGACCGGATTCAAAGCCAGCGGTTGGCTGCGTTCCTCATTTAGAAAGGATGTTACCATTTCGAAAAAGAAAGGACACGGCCGGCTTTCATGATCTTGAGAAGACAATAGACAAAGTCTTAAGCGCCAGCAATAGGTTACGCGTTGAAGCCGAGGAACGGGTGACCGACTATGCTTGTTGACGTTCACGCGCATCTCTATTCCGTCGAAGATCTGGAGAAGACCATAGACGAAGCGTATCAGGCTGGCGTAAGAAAGATCATGGGTGTAAGCTGGGACACTGTATCGTATGAGAAGACTTGCGCAGTCAAGTCGGACCTGATCAAGATCTACCCTGCGTTGGGCATTCACCCGTGGAATGCAACTTCAGGTCTCAATGAGCTTGATGAAGCACTGGACAAACTGAAGAACGTGCGGTTTGTGGGTGAAATCGGTCTCGACCGTGTTTACTCTAAGGATCCTAAGGAGCATGCTGCCCAACTCAAGATTTTCACAGCCTTTCTTGAAGCATGCAAGGGTACAGACAAGGTGCTCAACATTCATTCTGCAGGCGCAGAGGAGCAGGTTGTGGCCATGCTTCAAACGTATGAGATGAAGCATGTGAACATGCACTGGTTTGATGCCACCGAGCAGGGGAAGGCGTTGAAGCTCGTCCCCAAACTTATCGCCCTGGGATACTATTTTTCAATCACACCTTTAGTGGCAACTTCCAACAACATGCGAGAGCTTGTAAGAATGGTTCCGCTGGAGAATCTCCTCACCGAAACGGACACTCATCCGCTTGTGAAGTATGGCGGCGTCCCGTCAGCGCCAAAGATGGTGAAGATCGCTGTCGAAGGAATAGCTAGCATAAAGAACCACACTGTGGACGAAGTGGAGAACGCGATAGCTCAGAACTTTGCACATCTCGTAGACTGACTCAGAACCAACACTACGTTCTTCCGGCGCCCTGTTCACACAAACCTAGTTGGTCATGTCAGCCAATTGCAGCTTGGTTGCTGGCTATTTGCACATCAGAAGCCTACTTCAGAGATATGTCAGATGTCTTGTGACAACAGTCACGTTCAGTCTTTGTTCTAACTACCCACATCTGCCCCTGAAGAATACATCAGCCGGATAGAGCTAAGCGATTCCCAGATGTGGACGCTGATAAATAGTTCCAGTAACTCACAAAACCATCGTGAGTTGGAAACATCCAAGTCTCGCAGACGTACGCCTTATGAAACGCTTCAATCTTGCCGATCGTAGAAGGCCTCCGCACGCTTGCGACGATATGCTCGATGCCGTTTCCACCGCAGAACTCCGTGAACTCCGAGGCGCCTCCTCGTGCTGGATAGAACTGGGTTCCCCGATCCGTCAGTATCTGCTCAGGCTTCCCGTATCGCCTCACCGACTCCTCCAGAAGCTTGATCGCATGCTCCGCCGTCGGGTTACGACGAACTCTTGAGCCTGGCACGAAGCGTGACTGATCGTCGAGGAAGCTGATCATTCATTCATCGCGTTTTGTGAGTTTGAAGTCAGCCTGCCAGAGGCTGTTGCTATGCGCCCGCTCGAATCGACGCTTACCCCAAACCCTTCTCGGCGTGGAGATTGGATTGTTCAATCTAGCTTCCACGAGAATGCGGTGGATCGTTCTGTGGCTGACAGGCGTGATCCTGCCTTGGACCCTATAGTTCCGCAGGTAGCCTTCGATCTTGTTCGGTGCCCAATGTTTGCTGCGTCTCAGTTCCAGGATAAGGTCCACGGTTTCGTGATGGGTCTTGTAGTATCTGTGCGATCTTCTGGATTTGACGCGTAGGCCCTCCCACCTTCCCTTCCTGTAGACGCTCCACCATCGATCAACAGTTTTCTCGCTTATCCGCAACGCATCTGCGATGTCCTTGATCTTCCAACCTTCCAATCGTCTACGAACAATCCTTCTTCTTCTACGCAGCACAAGATCCAGTCATGTCCCTCCCTCAATCCTTCGCGACTATTCGTCCCTTTCATATAGAGGGACACATGTGGGTAGCTAGCTCAGTCACATTCAGTCTTCACAAAGGATTTAACTTGAAGACCGTGGAGAGAAATGGAGGGTCGTAGGACGCAGAGAGTACTAGAGGAGAGGGTCGCGCGGCTAAAGCGCGAAGGGAAGCAACGAGGCGTTTCTGGATTCATCATTGCCACTGCGCCTAGCATGAAGTATTTCACAGGCGTATCTGTACTGGCAATAGAAAGGTTCGCAGGCGTCATAATACAAATCGATTCAGAGCCAACGATAGTGGTGCCTGAGTTGGAAGAAGAAAAGGTCAGGTCACTATCTCCATTCAAGAACATACAGAAATACAGCGACGCTGAGGGCCCGGAAGGCCTCGTAAAGTCGGTGTTGAAAGAGTTGCACCTGACGCGTGGAAAGCTGGGAGTTGAGGATTTCTTACCTTACAAGTTTTCCAAGATGATCAGCAGAGCTGCGCCGAGAGCAAAATTGACTGAAGCGTCAAACATCTTCATGGGGCTTAGGACTATCAAGACGCCGGATGAGCTTGAACTGATGCGCAAGGCTGCAAACATCATTGCCCAAGGCGTCGATGCTGGTGTCAAGGCCATACGAGTGGGAGCTACAGAGCTTGACATAGGCTTCGAGATAGAGCGTAAGATAAAGCAGTCGGGCGGCGAGTCGGTGCCCTTCTGCATAGTGCTTAGGGGCGAGAACGCCGCGCTTCCGCATGGTTCTTCTTCAAAGGCTGAAGTTAGAAAAGGCGACGCCGTCATAATGGATGTCGGCGCCACATATGAGGGATACTTCGCAGACCTGACCAAGACAGTATTTGTCGGGAGCGCTTCAGCCAAACAGCGCGAAATTTACGACATAGTGCTTCGAGCGCAGGCGAAAGCAATTGAGTCGGTAAAGCCCGGGATACGCGCGAGTGAAATTGACAAAGCCGCCAGGGATGTTATCACTGAGGCTGGTTATGGAGAGCGCTTCACGCACAGGACTGGGCATGGCCTAGGTCTCGAGGTGCACGAGGAGCCGAGTGTAACCGCAACATGCAAGACAGTGCTGAAGCCGGGAATGACGTTTACCGTTGAACCAGGAATATATCTTCCGCAAGAATTCGGCGTCAGAATAGAGGATAATATCGCAGTGACGGAAGAGGGCAGGATAACAATCGGGTCCTGTGAAAAGACTCTGACGATAGTATGAGCGGGTCGTCTGTCAGTGCAAGACAAAGCGATCATCTTCGAGAACGTAAGCTGGCGGTACGAGGGGAACAAAGAGGACACCCTAAGGGACATCAACTTCGAAATCAAAGCGGGAGAAACGGTTGTGATTACAGGGGCGAGCGGGGCTGGCAAGACAACACTCTGCCGCTGCATCAACGGGCTGATTCCGCACTTCTACGAAGGAACACTGCGAGGAGACGTGCACGTATGGGGCGAGAACTCTAAGACGAGCACCACCGTCGATCTAGCCAGAAGGGTCGGCATGTGCTTCGACAATCCATCCAACCAACTCTTCTGCGCCACCGTGCTAGAGGAGATTGCGTTTGGCCCACAGAACCTCTGCAAGACAAGGGACGAAGTCATGCAGAGGGTGTCGGACGCCATGACCTTCTGCAGACTCGAGAAGTACAGAGACAAGAGCCCACATTCTCTTTCAGGCGGAGAGAAACAGGAGGTCGCCATCGCCGCCCTGATTGCAATGGAACCAGAAGTGATGATTCTTGATGAGCCCACCTCAAACATAGACGCGGTTGGCACAGGTCTAGTTTTTGAACGTATGAGACAGTTACTCAAAGAGAAGAAGAGAACAACCGTAATAGTGGAACAGAAGCTCCAGTACGCACTGCCCTTGGCAGACCGACTGATAGTCATCTCTGATGGGGCAATAGTTGCTGACGACGAGCCTAGGAAGGTTCTTTCCGAGGTAGAGCTCATCGACAAATTACAGATCCAGGCCCCCTACGTGTCAAGCCTGGCTCATCGAATCAAAGCAGACCTCAGTGAGAAGGACGTTCCGATCACTCTTGAGGAGGGAGTGGCGCTGATCTCGGGCCTCATCAAAGCAAACAAAGTGCGAGTGAACCCAATTAGACGACCTTCGCCGCCGAAGATTAGTCAAAAACCAATAATCTCGTGCAGAGATGTATGGTTCGAGTACCCCGACGGAACCGACGCGGTCAAGGGTGTGAGCTTTCACATCTTGGAAGGAGAATTCGTAGGACTAGTCGGCCGGAACGGGTCAGGGAAGACCACGCTCGCAAAGCTGTTCAACGGACTATATCGGCCCACCAAAGGCACCATCATCGTGGACGGAGTAGACGTGAGGACAGCGTCAGTCCAGGAGTTGACCAGCAGAGTCGGCTACAGTTTCCAAAACCCGGACGACCAAATCTTCGCGAAAACTGTCAGAGACGAGTTGGCGTTCGGACCAAAGAACCTCAAACTTCCGCAAGATGAGATAGCACGACGCGTGGAAAGTTCTGCGAGTGAGGTAGAGATAACTCCATACTTGAACGCGAACCCGTTCAACCTGAGCCAAGGCCTGCGACAGCGGGTAGCTGTCGCTTCTGTGCTGACGATGAACCCGAAGGTGCTTATTGTTGACGAACCAACCACCGGCCAAGACCTCGCCCGGTCCAAGATCGTGATGAATCTAGCCAAGAGACTCTGTGACAAGGGACGAACCATCGTCATCATTAGCCACAACATGGACCTTGTTGCCGAATACTGTGAAAGGCTAGTCGTCATGCTTGATGGTCAGGTGCTCGTGTCAGGACCGACAAAACAGGTGTTCAGTCAACCTGAGCTAATAAGGCAAAGTTCGTTGGAGCCACCTCAAGTTGCGCAGCTCGGGCAAGCTCTCGGAGAGCTTGGTCTACCACCAGATGTTCTGACGATAGAAGAGATGTCGGCAATGGTATCTGGAGTGAAATGAATGTCAAGCTTCTCGAGCCTTTTCAGGTACGTTCCCCGAAACACGGTTCTACACAACTTGGATCCTAGAGTCAAGATGCTGTGGTTCTTCTCTGTGATCATCCCTGCCGCAGCCTGGTCGGATCCAATTTTTATGTCGGGAATAGTTCTGCTTATCATGATTTGCGGGGAAATTGCCAAAGACAGTATCTCGGCAATGCTTAGGGCGATAATAATTCCAATCCCGGCCTATCTGATGGTTCTGCTATTCAACATCTTCGCTTTCGACTTTTCGGTCAAGAGCATGGTGTCGTGGGATCTGCAATACTTGGGTTGGCTAATACCGCGAATCGGGTCATTTGGCCCGTTTGGACACGTGAGCGTCGAGTCACTGGTGTTCACCCTTGGCATATGCTTGAGAGTCGCAGTATTCATCTTGGCCAGCCGGCTTTTCTTGATCTTTACTTCACCTTCGGACATCGTTACTGCTTTCAGCAAGTTCAGGGTACCCATGGAAATCACGACGGCGATCAGCGTGGCTTTTGGGTATTTGCCGGAACTTGCGCGGCAGGTGACGACCATCATGGAGGCTCAGCGTTCGAGGGGTTGGCGAACGGGATCGAAGAACCCGGTTACAGCTGTCAGAGGCTTCGTGCCCGTTGTCATACCCATAGTTTTGCGTTCCATGGTGACCGCAGAGTTCTTGGCGACAGCGATAACCTCGAGGGGATTCGGCGCCACGACGAAGCCAATTACTCTTCGCGAAACGAAGTTTTCTAGGATTGACGCTTCGGCGGCCCTGCTTCTTCTCAGTTTTCTCGTAGCCTCTGCTATCATAGGAACATGGGTCTACAACCTGGCAAGCTTCAAAGTTACAACGTTCCTCATACGAAATGCTTTCTTCCAAGCCTGACTGCGGGACTCCAAAGCACCTGTCTTCTCTTGGCGTTGCAGGCAGATCAAGTACGTTCACTTCCACCATCGTAGTGACTGAAGACTTCAAAGCGATCATGGACAGGTTCGGTAACGGGATGAGTACATCACTTTTCTCCCCCCGTGATCCCGAATAAGACAACAGGAGAAGAAAAAAGGGAAAGGGGTCCGCCGCGAAGCTCTGCTACTTTTTCTTTCTTTCAAGGTACTCGAAGTATGCTGCGATCGCGAAGATTACTATGACCATTACGATTGCGCCAGCAATCTGCCATGTTTCCATGCCTTACCACCACAGAATGGCCAAGACCACTGAGATAACGGCGAGGACTGCAGTGATGATCTTCGTGTATGGGAACTTCCATTCTGGCCGGACGAACTTCGGAGTGCCCATCAGGATGATCCAGGGTATCAGGCCCCAGATCAGGAGGTACACCACGTATGGCCCGGCGAACATGTTGTAGTAGAACATCGCCTGGACGGTCATGATCTTGAAGACCGCGGCGTAGAGCCACCACCATGCGAAGTACTGCACAAACAGTGCAACAGCTGTCAGCACCCACCACGCAACTGTCTGCCCAACTCGACTCTTCATCGCCCACACCGTCGGATAGAACGCAGCCACAACGAAGATGTGTGGCCAATAGCACCACGCACCGACGATGCCCACGGCAGAGACCAGCGATATCAAAATGCTTGCGACTATGCCGCCGATCGGTCCAGCAGCCATAGTGCAAATTGTCATGAATGTCCCGTTAAGCTCGAAGTTGACCATGGGAAGGTAACCAGGTAACGCCAAACCCATACCGGTCGTGATCATACCTAACGCGCTGAATATAGCCGTCACAGCAATCTGTCGCGGCGTCATCAGCAATTTTCTAGTTGTCGGACCTTTCTCGGTCATGATGGTCCCAACATTGGTGAGTCGGAGCTCTCCGTATTTATCACTTGTGTCATATCTACTGTGATGTGTGCTAGTAGGCTCAGCAGATGTTCCTTCCGAAGTGTGGGCACGGCTGCCGAAATCCTCAGCTTCTTTACGTTGAACTTCTGAGCTGTCTCTCTGAGCCTGCTAATGGCTTCCTCAGCCGAGAAGAATTGCCCGTGCCGCTCAGGAAAGTCGTGTCTCCAGTCAACCCAGCAGAAGACGCACCTCAGGCAGCAACCGCAAGTGTACCTTGTCCCTATTCCCCCGTAGACGCCCGTGGCGTAGAAATCCGTATGCTTTCGTGCATCTCCTCTGTCTCCTTGGCTAGGCGGATAGGATCGAATGGCTTGAAGCCGGGTGTGATGTAGCGCGGGTAGGCCGCCAGAGCTTCCAAACTAACCCCAACTGCCCATCGCTGATACATAGATACGTGCATCTGGAACCCGCAGCTCTCGCACCAGCGTCGCAGCTTCACAACGTCTCTGGTCTTCTTCATGTAGGCACACTCGTTCCCTCAACTTATGAGTGTGCCAAATGTAGTGTGATAACAGAGGGAAACAGACGCCCACCTAAACTACTTAATAGATCCTATCGCCACCCTAGGTCGGCTTTATGCAGGACTTTGACATGACATACAGGATCGCAACTGATGTCGGAGGAACGTTTACCGACGCCGTACTTCTTGACGAAGAGACCGGTGAAGTGGGATTTGAGAAGGTCCCGACGACTCCTAGGGACTTCGCAAAAGGCACCATGGACGCCATAGACAGATTTGGAGTGCAACTGAAGAAATGCGGCTTCCTCGCACATGGAACCACCGTCGCTATCAATGTCGTTATCGAGGGCAAAGGCGCCAAGACGGGGCTTGTGGCGACAAAAGGCTTCCGTGATGTCGCAGAAATTGGCAGAAGCAATAGGACTGAGATGTACGATCCTCTTTACAGGAAGCCTCGCCTCCTCGTTGACAGGTATCTCCGACTGGAGGTCGATGAGAGGGTTCGGTACGATGGGAGTGTTCTCAGAGCTCTCGCTGAAGAGGATGTGAATCAAGCCGTCGATAGATTCCAAGAAAATGAGGTAAGTTCCGTAGCTATCTGCCTAATGAACTCCTACACAAATCCGGTTCACGAAATCCGCGTCGGCGAGATCTTAAGGAAGAGGTTGCCCAAGATGTCAGTCTCGCTTTCACATCTGATCACAAGAGAATACAGAGAGTACGAACGGACGAGCACAACGATATTGAATGCATATGTGATGCCGGTCGTCGAGCGTTATCTTGAGAGCATGGAGCAGAACCTTGCCGCTAGAGGATTCGGCGAAGATCTGCTTATCATGCAATCTAATGGAGGAGCAATGACCTCTGCTACGGCAAAAGGGCAACCAATTGGTATGATCGAGTCGGGACCAGCGGGCGGCGTCATAGGCGCCTCAATCTTGGGAAAGATGATCGGGCATGGCAACATCGTGTCGTATGACATGGGGGGAACGACCGCGAAAACCGGCCTCATCGAAGAAAGCACGCCCAAAGTAACCATGGAATACAGAATCAGAGGGTATCCTGTAAGAATACCTGTGATCGATCTTATGGAAATCGGAGCTGGTGGCGGCAGCATTGCTTGGATCGATTCGGCTGGGGCTCTGCATGTGGGACCGAAGAGTGCAGGAGCGGACCCGGGCCCTGCCGCGTATGGAGCTGGGGGAAGGGAGCCAACCGTCACGGATGCCGATCTTCTCCTTGGAAGATTGAACGCCGAGTACTTCCTTGGAGGACAGATGAGAGTCTTTCCTGACCTAGCCAAAAAGTCGATCGAGCGAGTGGCGGACTTCTTCAAGAAGGACACGATCGAGTCAGCCTACGGAATAGTTAGGATAGTCGACACAAACATGTCGGCCTTGCTGAGAGCCATGACCATAAGGCGTGGCTATGATCCACGAGACCTCGTCGCAGTAGCGTTTGGCGGAGCAGGACCCATGCATATCGGGGCCCTTGCCCAAGAACTGGGCATCTCCAAGATCGTTGTTCCGAAGGTCCCTGGCAATTTCTCCGCTTGGGGCATGCTTGTTACCGACCTCAGGCATGACTTTGTTCAAACCTTCGTCAAGCCCGTAACGGACGCCGACCCCGACGAGCTCGATCAAATGTATCGATCCCTCGAGAAGAGGGGCGTCGAAATTCTTATGAAAGAGAAAGTCAAAGAATGCAATATTCAGCTCTTGAGGGCAATTGATATTCGCTATATTGGCCAAGAGCACACCTTGACGATACCGCTGACGTCCCACACCGTCGCTGAGCAGGATAAGCAGATAATATGTGACAGGTTTGATGAACTTCACGAAAAGACCTACCGTCACAGCGCGCCTGAAGAGCCGAAAGAAATTGTAAGCTTACGGGTAACCGCAATCGGTGTCGTAGCAAAACCAAAACTCAAAAGAATAAGAAGTGGACGGAGACGACCTCCGGAGGACGCGTTCAAAGGAAAGAGAGCGGTATATCTTGAGGAAGAAAAGGATTTCGTGAAATGTCCAACATACGAGCGTGACAAGCTCCTTTCCGGGAACGTTGTTGAAGGACCAGCGGTCATAGAGGAACAGACCTCTACTACATTGGTTCACGCAGCCCAACTGTTGACGGTCGACATGTACGGAAATCTCCTGATGAATGTGGGAGGCGCCTAGGGTGACTGTGGATCCGATTACTCTTGAAGTTGTCAGAAACGGCCTTATAGCTTCGAGCGGGGAGATCAGGATCACGATTGAACGAACCGCCTATAGCTCTGTACTACATGAGGTCGTCGACTTCAGTTGTGGAGTGTTTGACCCGGAACCAAATCTCATTGCAGAGACATCAGGACTACCGATATTCCTAGCGAATCTGAGCCAGGCGATCAGAGCGACCTACGAGACGATTGGAAGGGATGAGCTGGAACCAGAAGATGTCATCCTATGCAATGACCCCTATTGCGGTGGTGGTACCCACACGCCGGATGTAACTTGCCTTTATCCTGTCTTCTACCGCAACACGCTTGTTGGCTTCACTGCCTTTCGAGGACACACGCTGGAGATGGGAGGAAAGGACCCTGGTGGGTGGTACAGCGATACAGTCGAAGTCTACCAAGAAGGATTCAGAATGCCGCCAGTCAAACTCTACTCTAGAGGAAAACCAAACGACGACATCTTCCGACTGATAAGGCAGAACACGAGGATGCCGGATCCGGTCCTAGGCGACGTACGTGCGATGGTGGCTGCAACCAGAACCGGTGGAAAACGGCTTGTTGAGCTCATCAAGAAGTATGGCAAAGAAACTTTCACGGCTTGCGTCGGCGAGATGCTGAATCAGGGTGAAAAGATGGCTAGGGAAGCTGTGAGACGCATACCCGAGGGAGAGTATGGTGCGGGCATCGTGCTTGACGGAGATGGAAATGACGATAAACCCCTCGATGAGCGAGTCGATCTAAAGATGATGATCAAGGTCAAGGAAGACGAGATGACAATCGATTTCACGGGAACATCCCCTCAGTGCAGAGGACCAATGAATGTTCCTCTGCCATCAACGATATCGTCTGCAAGATACGGATTCAAGATCGTGACAACACCTTTCCTCCCCAACAACGAAGGATGTTTCAAACCTCTGAAGGTCAAAGTGCCGAAAGGATCAATCCTCGATCCAACCCCGCCAGCTGCGTGCGCTATGTGGCCGACCCCTACGACATCAATTCCAGATCTGGTGCTAAAGGCGCTGGCCCCCGCCATCCCGGACAAGGTAAGAGGAGGACACTTCGGCGATTCCTATGCTGACTTCGTCTATGGCATAGACCCTAGGACGAAAAAGATGTACGTGATCGCCGAACCAGTCGCAGGAGGGTACGGGGGAAAGTCATTGGAAGATGGGGAGTCAGGGCTGTTTTCTATGGACTTGGGTGATACATACAACATTCCAAATGAGGTGATTGAAGTCACATATCCTCTTCTGGTCGAGCGTTATGAACTGGTTCGAGATTCGGGTGGACCCGGAAAGCATAGAGGCGGATTGGGTGTCAGGAAGGACTATCAAATAATTGACCACGAAGCAGGCATGACGTTCACGTTCGACAGGGCGATCTACTCGCCTCCATGGGGGCTCTTCGGAGGTAGACCCGGATCCCCAAACACCTTTACATGCTATAGGAATGACGGACGAGTCGAACACTGGCGCAAATTCACCAATCTCAGATTAAAGCCCGGCGATCTGGTGAGCCTAGCAGGCGGAGGTGGAGGTGGCTATGGTTCTCCGGCTGAAAGGGATCCTGAACTTGTCAGAATGGATGTCGTCAATGGATACATATCCCTCAAGAGCGCCAAAGAAGACTATCGCGTCGCAATCGACGAACGATCTCTCAAGGTGGACTATGACTCCACGCGGAAGCTTCGCCAAGCATCGGCCAAGTCAGATGTCACTTGACGGTGACCAGTGTTAATGAAACTACCGAGCTAGTACGGCACCAAACATGTCCTAAAGTTCGGTAAGGGCTTCTACGTTCTGAAGACCTTGCTAACCAAATTCACAACGCCTTCTGTAGCTTCTTTTAGCAGGGCTTCGCCTTGGTCCCCCGACGCTTGCAGAGGGTCGCCGATTATGCCCGACCTCGTGAAAGTGTCAAAGGACGTAGTGGTCAAGACCGCAGCATCCCAGTATTGAGGTAGCTCTTTCACCGCCCTCTCCATTCTCACCAAGTCGGGTCTGACGGCTAGAATCGTTGATTTCTCGAAGCTATTCGCATGTACGCCCGCAACAGGACCAAGCCATCTCTCGAGGTTTTGCGTTCTACATCATTTCCTGCAGCACGTGAACCAGCTGATCTATTTCCTCTTTCGTATTGAAGGAATGAATCGATATTCGAGCCCGACTCGATGCCCCGTAGGACTTCAAAGCCAGCGGCGTGGCGAAAGTACCTGCCTCGATCTCTTTTGGCTCCACACCCTATTCCTGCTCTGAGGCTTTGGTCAGTCGTCCCATAAATTTTCAAATTCCTAATTTGGCCAAGTCGCTCAATAGAGTATTGCGTTAACTGTCTAATTCTCACCCTTACATGGTCGCGACTTCTGCTGCTATAATGTTCCGCCTTCGAACTGTGACTGATTAACGTGCACCTCGATCGCGACTTCTCGAATGGAAGCTTTGAGTAGAGAAAAACTTGCGTTTGAGTTGGTCCCATACTTATGTTCAGACATCATCTTTTTGATGAGAATACTTTGGAGGTTGGAAAATGAGTAGACAGTCGATTCTAGTCGCAATACTGCTCCTCGCCGCGTTAGGTTTGGCAACTTGTCCGAATGTCTACGCTTGGACTTCATCCCCTCAGATCACTTATTCTGTTGACGGTTCAGGAGACGCCATTCTCACGATACAATTCGACTTCTCTCAGATGTCAGATCCACCCACACCGAGCCACCACCCGACTGAGTTTCAGGTACGAACATCAACAGACGGATCGTCATGGACGGAACTGCCCGCGGTTGCCATATCGCCAACACCAACAACGACGGTCTTCACGGAAACGTACAATCTTGGGGCAGTAAGCGGAAGCATTCAGGTCCAAGCAAGACTCATGTGCAGCATACACGGCTGGAGCACTTGGGGACCAGACCGGGCAACCCCGGTTCCAGAATTTCCGTCCGGAATGACCGCTGTGACCTCGTTGCTGGTCCTCTTCGGTGGCGCCCTCCTGTTCCGCAGGAAGCGCCTAGAAGCCTCTGTTTGAAGGCTAGAGTTGGAAGATCCAGCTCAGGAAATCTCCCCGGTTTTTTCTATTTCTGCCCGCTACGCCGAATGCTGATTCAGTCTCTTCGCTGCCAACCGGCAGTAGTCTTTGTTGATCTCTACGCCTATTCCAACCCTGCCTGTTTCCCGGCACGCGATCAGAGTGGTTCCGCTGCCGAGGAACGGATCCAATACAACGTCTCCCTGGAACGTGAATAGCTTGATACATCTCTTGGGGAGTTCGACTGGGAAGGGCGCTGGATGTCCGATCTTGCGTTTGCTTTCGCCGCTGAAGTTCCAGACGCCGTTTGTCCATTGGATGAACTCGTCGCGAGTTATGTCTGACTTTCCCTTGCGGGTCTTTTCCCATCTGCTCTTGTACATGATGAGTATTGCCTCCACAGGGGCGATGACGTAGGGCGCAGAGGCGCTCATCCATGATCCCCACGCAGTGCGTCTGGAGATGTTCTGTTCGTTCCAGATGATTGTTGAGTGATATTTCCACCCAACATTTTTAGCGATAGTCGTAATGTCCGCGCATACGCTTTGTTGACCGCCCTTGTTCTTGTCCAGCGGGATATTGAGGCATAGACGCCCATCAGGTCTCGCCAGACCGTGGATCGTAGACAGCCACTTCTTGGTGAAGTCCAAATACTGGTCATAGGGTAGATTGTCGTCATAGTCTTGATACTTGATGTCGACGTCGTACGGAGGCGACGTCACAATAAGATCTACGCTCTCTTTCTCGATAGCTCGTATTTGCAGGATGTCCTCATTATATATTCGTAATGACGCCGCCTCGTAGAACGGTTTCATAACGTTCCTTCCAGTCCAACGTGAACCAGAGCTACTACCCGCCTCTCCCGGCTTGTTCCGATGCGTCTTCGAACCTTCTGACAGAGCTCATTCTCTGACATGCGACTGCACTGCTATGTTCCTTTCGTTTGCAGAGCCGCCTCAAGTTCTAGGCCTTCTCGGCTGAGACATTGGCTTCCACGTTTCACAGAATCTAGCCGTTCTGCCCACAAGTCGCGAGCCCCAAGTAGCGGTTGCGAAACGAAACAAATGTTAAATGCGGGTCCGGTTGAACTGTAGAGTGGTTCCAACTTCTTCTGGTAGCTAGAAAGGAGTAACGCACCCCATGCGAGTCCGGCTCTTAAAGATCCTAGCGAAGACGCGCCGTCGGCTTCCGGTTGTATTGATCGCGGTTCTTCTGATTGGTCTGGTTCCGCTGACAAGCCCGGTTCCAGTTGCCGAAGCAGCTCCGACCGGAGAGATGACGTTGATAAGCGATCCCGACAACTTCTTAAATTTCACAGAGACAGGCCCCCTCCCGGAGGAGACGGTCAGGATCCGATTCACCAATACTGCGGGTGCGGCGATAACTGATGTGGCGTCCACCATTCAGTACGTAACGCTGGCCGCGGCAAACCTGAACCCAAGTCGCGTTGAGATACTATCTCAAGCGTATTGGCTGATACACGATCCCTCGAATAGTCGTCCGGACCTAGGGCCGATTGCTGTTGCGGGAGTAAATGAGACCGCCCCCGCCTACTACTCGCCCTACTCGACTAGCATTCCAGTCGCAATATGGCACTGGAACCTAGGCGCTCCGGACGGACTGTCCAACCGAGTAAACTACACCGACTCAAGCCAGTTTGCGAGTGATCTGAGGATTCTCAGACCTGGAGAATGGGTCGACCTGAACATTACAATTCGATGCAGAGGCGTGGTTGGCGACAGCCGTATCTGGTTCTTCCCGAGAGCGACGGAGTTTGAGCCGACCTCTGTACCAGTGACAGATCTCAGCACGATTCCGGTGGGCGACGACAGGATGAACATCTACTATCAGAATACTACGTTGCCCATTCGTCCGGTTGGCTGGTACCCCCTGCACATCAGCTACGACCCATACGATGCCAACATTGATTCCGGAACAGGCCACTCTTTCGAGCAGGTAGGCTCTGCCCCACTCTATGGCTGGACGAGAATACCGACGACTACGAGGTTTGCGAAGACGAACAAGCTAGTCCATCAGACGCAAGTCGAAGATGGAGGTACTGGACTCTTTCCCTCCACAATTCACATATGTGGCACGAAATTCTTGGACCTCAACGGGAACGGCGTATATGATCCCGAAACTGAACCCGGCATCGACGGAGTCACGGTGACACTCCTCGGCGCGGACGCGCAGACGCTAGCATCACAGTACTACCCGGGCAACTTCACCTATCCTTCCCCTGAAGATCTACATCCAGACACACTTCAGAGCGGGGAGAATATGCTGACGGGAAGCTATTGCTTCAACCTGATTGAGGTGAAGCCTGGAACGTATACGTTCTTCGTCAAGATCTTAGAGGCAGACGGCCTGACAACTGCAGCGTTGATAGGTCCGATAGTCATCACAGTCAGCGATACGTCTCCGGCCACGGCAGTTTTCTCGATACATCACGATTTTGGCAACTTGAGAGAAGTGCCCCCTGTAGGAGGCGTTGCTCTTTCAGTCGACAAGTTAGGCCTACTTGCGCCTTGGATAGGGCTACTAGGCGTTCTGGGTTTTCTCGTCAGCGTCGTGGCCGTCCGCAAGAAGCGCGAGGACTGATTCTCCTATCGAAAAAGCGCCGTACAGTGTTTCGATTGCTCCATCGCCAGTTCCCGAGCCTAGGTAGGAACCAGGATTACTAGCGACCATATTAGGGCTATTCCGAGAATGAACAGAACAGACTGGGCAACAGATTTCCGTATGTTCTTCTCTTCCTGCATCTCAGGGATTAGTTCCGAAGCTGCAAGGTAGATGAAGCCTCCAGCGCCAAAGGCTATGAGACGAGCCGAGAAGTTCTCTATCTGGAACGAGAAATAATATGATACGAGGACTCCCCCGAAAGCCGTCAGGGCAGTAACGAAGTTGCCCAGTAGGGCCTTGTACCGTGTAAAGCCGCCGTAGACGAGAACCCCAAAGTCTCCGATCTCTTGGGGGAGTTCATGGAAGACCACGGCCAGAGCTGTTGCTACGCCCGCTGGAACGGCTATCAGGAACGCGGCTGCAATGATCATTCCGTCAAGAAAGTTGTGGATTCCGTCTCCGATCAGATTGAGATAGACGTATCTCTTAACAGTCATCTTTTCTTCTACAACGGACTCGTATCCGTGTACGTGTCCGTGGTACCAGTAGATGAATCGCTCCAGAAAGAAGAAACCGAGAAACCCAATTGTCACGTAAGCAACTGCGGCGGAAAGCTGTGCTTCACCGAAGAGTTCCACGGTCTCAGGCAGCAAATCCAGGTAGGCTGTCCCGAGGATGGTCCCTGCTGAGAAGCTGAGAAGGACAAAGAGTATTCTGTCGAGCATGCTCTCTTTGAGAGATATGGCAAAGATGCCGACGAGCGACGTAAAACTGATTATTGCGACGCTCACAGCCGCGTAGATTAGGCTAGACAAGTAATCTCCATGCTTCCTCGGTTGATGCGTTTGGTCGCTGATGAGGACAGCCGTGACAACGTCAAGGTATAAAAGTCTGACAGCGAGTGTTGGCTCGCCAGTTCGGTGAGAGCAAGGTTCCCAATGCGCGCAGATTCTGGCGTCTCAAGAGCCACGAACGCTTTGGCAATAGCCCTAGGCATAACAGCATCCTTCTTCGTCATAGAATTGGTCGGAGGAATTCTAACAAACAGTCTGGCTCTTCAAACGGACGCTTTCCACATGCTTACCGATGTCTTCGCCCTAGCCTACGCACTTTTTGCTGCTTGGCTAGCGCAGCGGCCTGTGACTCTGAAGAGAACCTACGGCTATTACCGTGTCGAGATCCTTTCAGCTTTCCTGAACGGTATCTTCCTATGGGCTATTGTGGTCTTCATATTCTACGAGGCGATTCAGCGGATTCAACAACCCCCAGGCGTCCAGAGCCTGAACATGCTCGTCATTGCCGTTCTTGGCCTCATGGCCAACGGACTAGTTGCAGCAACGCTTTCAAGATCAAGGAACGAGAGCCTGAATCTCAAAGGCGCCTATCTACACGTGGTAGCTGACGCGCTGGGCTCCGTAGGGGCAATCTCGGCTGGGCTGATCATGTTCTTCACCGGATGGTACGTGGCCGACCCTATAGCTAGTATCATGATAAGCGTCCTGGTCTTGTACAGTTCCGGGAAAATAGTCCGAGACTCCGTGAACGTTCTCCTTGAGGGAGTTCCTCCTCACATCGACGTAGCCTCGCTCGAGCGCAGAATAGTTGGAGTGAAGGGAATAAGGAACGTCCATGACCTTCACGTATGGTCGATCGCCGACACAAAGATGTGCTGCATAAGCAGCCACGTAGTAGTGGAAGAAGGCATAGATAGAAAAGAACTGATCACGAAACTGATCCACATGTTGAGAGAAGAGTTTGGAATTGATCACACCACTATTCAACTGGAAGGCGAAGACTACCCAAAGGCGGCGGGCGAGCACTAGGAATCCGGCCAGGCAAGAGCGGAACGTGTAACGCAGCATGTGCGTCGGGTACTGCGCGAAACCTTAATTGAATTGAACAGATCGTCAAGCGGGAGGAACCGTCGCATGCCACAGAGCGCTATTACCACAAGGAACCTGACGAAAGTCTTTGGCCATTTCACCGCTGTGGACGGCCTGAACTTGGATGTTAGGGAAGGCGAATTGTTTGGTCTGCTCGGACCTAACGGTGCCGGAAAGACCACGACGGTACGCATGCTCTGTACCTTGATCGAGCCTACGCGCGGAACGGCAACTGTCGCGGGTCACGACCTGTTGCGAGAACCCGCTGAGGTCCGACGCCAGATCGGCGTCGTTTCGGAAGGCGTTATGCTCTACAAGGAACTGACGATCGAAGAGAACCTGAAGTTCCTCAGCAGACTGTACAATCTCCCAACGAGAGAGTCCGAGAAGAGGATAACCGATTTGCTGGACATGTTTAGGTTCGAAGAGAAGGCAAAGCGGCAGGTGAGCGCGCTCTCGTCCGGTTGGATGAAGAAAGCTCTGATAAGCGCGGCACTTCTTCACGACCCAAAGATCCTGTTCCTAGATGAGGTGACTTCCGGTCTCGATCCACAATCGGCAGCCGCTCTCCAAGATTTCACGAGGAACCTTTGCAAACAAGGCGTGACGGTAATCTGGACGACTCACTATATGACGGAGCCTGAGAAGATCTGCGACCGTATCGGAATCGTGTTCGCGGGAAGGCTGATCCAAGTTGGCTCGCCTAACGAATTGAAACGAAAGGTAAGCGAGCTGTCTGTGATGGAAGTTGAAACCCCGGGCCTCTCGCCGGAGCAGGTTGAGTCGATCCGGAACTTGGCGGACGTGTCCAATGTCTCTTACGACGATCCGATGCTTCAGATCAGATGTCTACACTACCCTGAGCTTGCTGAAGATGTCACCAAGATCCTTCTCTCACAGGGCGCCAAGATCAGATCCATCAACACGAAAGGCCCCACGCTCGAGGAGGCCTTCATCAGATTGACTGGCGGCGAAGAAGAGATCGACCGTTTTCTCGAGAAATCCAGAAGAGAATGAATTGTAGAAACGAGCAACTCCTCGGTTCGACCTAAGACGTGAACGGTAATGCCGGCACGGAGATTTCTCGGCGATGTTCTGGCTGTCATGGCGAACGAGTTTCGCCTCTTCAGGCGCAGCCACACAGCAATCATTCTCTCACTCGTGATTCTGCCGGTTTTCTTCACCGTCTCTCTTGGAGGAGCAAGCGGTAGGGCTGGCGAGACTTTTTCTCCAACAGCCCAGATCCCCATCGCTTTTGTTGACAACGATCTGACAGTTGCCTCAAGCCGTCTCTACGGTGCGCTTTCGAGTTCAGGAGACTTCGACAACCTGGTTCAAGGCTACAGGGAAGAGAATGCTATCGCAATGCTGGGAACAGGGAAGATCTTTGCAGTCATCATGGTGCCTAGGGGTTTCCAAGAGGGTTTGACAAGCAACGGCGGCGCTGACATACTGGTCTACGAGGACGACAGCGTAAACGGTCTGGGCAGCCGGATTGTCTCGAGTCTGCAAAAGAGCTTGCAAGGCTTCAGCCCCACGGCCGGGGTAAAGCCATTGCTCAGCAGCGGTCCCTCGCAAGTCGAGATCATACAAAAGGGGGTTACGTTCTCTGGTTTCGCGTTTGGTCTCACGATCATTCTAGCTTTGGTAATAATCTTCGCGACATTCTATGAAATTGCGGGGGGAATGTCCCGAGAATCTGAAGACGGAACCTACGCCCGTCTACTCCTGACCCCCATCAGTCTTGGCGCTATAATTCTCGGCAAGACGATGTATGACTTGGTTCTGAATGTGATTCGCACGTTCATTGTTTTCGGGATCGGTATCTACGCCTATGGAGCGAGCCTGAACACGGATTTCGGGACAATCCTAATCCTTTCGCTTCTCATGGCCTTGATAACGATGGGTTTCGGTTTTCTAATCTCTGCTTTGGGTGTTGGTGTGAGAGCTGTCATTATCATAGAATTCTTCTTGGTACTGTTCCTTTTCTCCTTCAGCGGGTTCATAATAGATAGAGAACTCCTGAGAGGGATCTCAAGCACAATCTCGTACTTGCTGCCCTGGGCCTACGGTATCGAGATGCTGAGAGCCACCATACTCATCGGACAGCCCCTGCTGAGCTTGGCCAGGCAACTGCAGTTTGTTGTAATATCGATAGTGGTCTTCTATGGTCTGTCGTATCTTCTCCTTCGGTTGTCGCGAGAGAGGCTTGCTACATGAACCGCCTAGTTCGTGACACGACAGCCGTTTCCATCAAGGAACTAAGACAGCTCGTCCGAGACCCGCTTTCCCTAGCTCTTACGATAATGTTTCCGATACTCTTGATCCAGCTCTTCGTCGTCATAGTGACGGCGTTCAGCGCGCCCAGCTACAACATACCCGTGGTTGTATCAGACCTAGACGGGTCATCCGTATCGAAGATTCTGATAGACAGGTTAACGAGTTCGCCCATAATTCATGTGACTCAATTCCTCCAGACAGAAGAGCAGGCCTTGCATGCGGTTGAGTCGGGGGCGGCAACTGGAGCGGTTATCATTCCGAGCGGTTTCGGGGACGCGTTCCTCAACAATCGACTGGCCTTCATTGTTCTACAAACCGACAACTCAAAGATCACCGCGTCGTCCCTGGTCCAAAGCGCCGTGAGTAGCACTACCCAGGGCCTGTTGGGGATGGCTGGCGTTCCGTTGGGTGTCAGCGGCTCGCCAGTGGAAGTGATCCTCAGACCCATCTCAGGGCGTCCTCCGACCGGCGACACGTTTCTGCCCGGGATGCTGGGCATGATCACGATACTGGGCGCTTTTGATGACATCGTGAACGCCATAGCTAGAGAACGGGAGCGTGGCACGTTTCCTCGTTTGGTTCTTACGCCCACAAGTATTCTCTCGATCTACAGCGGTAAGATATCCGCAACGGTTGTTCTCAACGCGGTTCGGACTACGCTCATGCTCGTCATCTTTGCTCTCACTGGGCTTGTGATCAGAGGCAGCATACCGTTGGTCTACCTGACGACCACTCTCGTGGCTATCTTTACGATGTCTCTGGGCTTGTTGCTTTCCACAAAGGTTCGCGGTTCTTCGACGCTGACGATACTTGAGATCGCGATAACGTTTCCACTTTTCCAGCTTTCGGGAGCGGTTCAGTCGCCGGAGATGTTGGCTCCGGGAGGGCGCGCGATGGCGTGGATGTTGCCTTGGACCTATGGAAACGACGCGCTTAGGCGGGTTATCTATCTCGGGGTCGGACTCGACGCGATAACAGTCAACATACTCGTTCTCGCGCTGAGCAGCATCCTCCTGTTACCAGTTGCAGCTATCCTGTCCAAACGAACAATCTAGAATCGAAAGCAGATGGCGACGCAGGAGAGTTGATATACACGCAATCGAAGCCTCAATGCGAGCTACGCTGGGAGCGTAAGATGTTGACTCGATGGGCATCAGTCCTCTTGATCGTCATGACTCTTTCGATGGCTGCGCCTTTCGTCGATGACGTTCAAGCTGTCACTGGGCCGGATGTTGTCGTGACGAGCGTGTACTGGGGAACGAATCCGCTTGGAGGCGTGTCCGTGCATCCGGGAGACACCAACATTCCCTTGTCAATCGTCCTGTCAAACGCGGGAGACGCGGCGGCCCGCGACGTCAACGCCAAGCTGGTGTTGGCGGCCCCGTTCAGCTACATCTACTACGTGGAAGGAAATCGAGTCTCCGCCGACACAGTTGAGCGCAGCGCAGGAGACATCCAACCAAGCTTCCCCTTCACGGTGCAATTTGTCCTGACAGTAGCTTCAGACGCAGTCGCAGGCGTTCACAGGCTCACTCTCATTGTCAACTACAAGACTGCGAGAGAACTCTTGCCTGTGGAGAAGACTCTCAGCGTAGATGTTCCCGTCTGGACGGGTGATGTCCGTGTCCAGCATGTCCTCACGGTGCCGGCGAAGGTATACCCTGGCGACAACCAGATCGATGTGAAGGCGTGGCTGGTGAATGCTGGCACGGGTTCAACGGCTGACCTTCAGGTGCGCCTTGTGTTGGAAGAGCCGTTCAAACAGTCTTCGGCAGGCTCGGATGTCTTCTTTCTCGGGACTTTGCAGCCTGGGCAGATCAGTGAGGCTGACTTCTACCTCGACGTGAGCGACGCAGCTCAGTTCGGAAGCTACAGCCTTAGACTGGTCACGGTCTCCTCTGGATCCTCTGGCCAGGTGGAGATCGGACAGATCCCGCTCTACGTGAGCGAGAAGGTAAGATTCGAGCTTGTTCAGGTGGAGCCCAAGGTTGTCCGCGCGGGCGACTCCGGCGTCAGCGTAAGAGTAACGATCAAGAATGCTGGAACCGTGAATGCGGACTCGGTAAGGGTCCAGCTGAGGGTTGGCAACTACTTCACGGGGACGCTGACAGACTTCCTCGGAACCATGGGTCCAGGCGAATCCAAGACGGCATACCTTACGGTCGACGTGGACGCAAAGGCACAACCTCAAACTTACAAGATGGACCTCCGCCTCGACTGGAGCCAATCAAACAACAGCCTCGACGACACTCTCACCGTTGACCTTCAGGTCGCCGCGGCTGAGCTTCCAATCCCGCTGATCGCGGTAGCGGTGATCCTGCTCGCGCTAGTAGTCGCGGTTGTAGTTCGTAGAAGAAGGAAGGCGCGGCCCTAAACCGCTGCTCGCGCTCGGAGCTAGATCAGCCCTGCTGTGATCGTGACGACCACTTTGATTCTTCAACACCTGAGCGCTTGTTCACTATCCTAGCGAGCACGAATAGCAGGGAAGACACCCGGTTCAAGTACGGGACGACCTGAGGGTTTAGCGTCTCCTGCTGCGCCAGAGTGACTGTTCTACGCTCTGCGCGCCTCGCAACCGTCCTGGCCACATGCAACGCCGCGGCTGCGATAGTTCCGCTCGGAACTATGAAGGTCGACAGGGCAGGCAACTCTGCGTCAAGCCCGTCGATCGCGTCCTCGATGTGCTTGACCATCGTGTCGGTGACTTGGGCGGCTTTCTGCGGTCTCACTTTGTCTGGACGCGTCGCAAGGTCTGCGCAAACGAGGAAGAGGTCTCGCTGAACCTTCTCAAGTACCTCGTCAACCTGCTTGTCCTTCAGCAAGGATCGGGCGTATCCGATCCATGAAGACAGCTCATCGACCGTTCCGTATGCCTCAATCCTCAGCGAGTTTTTCGGAACTCTCTCGCCTGACAAGAGTCCGGTCTCCCCCTTGTCGCCCGTTCGAGTGTACATCTTGGGCATTGGAACCCTTATGCACAGAATCACGTAGCTACCAATTCAGAGTTTCCATGCGGCAAGTTGCACAAAGCCTTGTTGATCTTGGGTTTATCCTAGCTACCGGAAGAGAGCCGCCTCCACATACTGGGTCCGGCCACGCATTGGGGTAGCTAGTCTAGATCGTCTATCGCTTTGGCAGTAGTCGGGACTGAGTGTCTAGTATATCTTGTGAGTTCCGACTGCCAAGAAAACCACGGAGCGTTTTTCGAAATCGACTTGAAAGATCAACCTGAACTGTTTTCCAATCGCGTAGGAGAACGTGCCCTCCCAGCGGCCATGAAGTCTATGTCCAAGCATTGACGGTTCTTCAGCGGTCAGAAGATTCTCGATCGCCTCATCCACTCGTTGTTGAGCAAGCCTGTCAAGGCTCTTGTATCCACGTTTGAAGGTTCCAGAGAAGATCGGGATCCAAGTCAAGAATCATGACTCATGGATCGCGCCTGTATGCTGCTTGATAGCTTAGTGGGAATGAAGCCACTCCAAGGCTTCCTCTTTGTTCTTGAATCTCCTCAGTTCGCCTCTCAGGAGCTCGCGCTTGGCCGATTCAATGTCTTGCTGCAAATTTTGACTAGACATGACCTCGAGGGTTGCCCAAACCTCATTCTCGGGTATTCCCTTGCGCATTGCGTCGATCACGAAGCGAATCATCTCTTCGAACATTGCCTTGTCCAGCAACAGAGCTTCCATACGCATCAACAAACAGGGTATGCTCAAGCTGTCCCCTAATTATCTTGTCGCTTCGTGTGTTGTGCTAGCTTCTACCGTCGCTGCATTCCAGCCGGATCACGGAACCCGAGGCCACGATCTACCGCAAAGAGTTGTATGGCCCATTCCCACGGCTTCGGTGGGAAGCGAGCAATGACTGAGACGACAGTTGATCAGCGCGGCAGAGTTTTGATCCCGGAGGAAATTAGGGAAAGCACGGGGCTTGTCGGGAGGGACAGTCGTTGCGGTGGAAAGGCAAAGAGACAGGGTAGTCATCAAGCCGCTTCGCAAGAGTAAGAGAGGATGGAGGCGCTTATGTGGGTTGGTTCCGTAGAGGACTGGTAGACCAGAATGGCCCACGCCAGAAGAGATCAAAAGTATCTTCGAAATTCACTAGTTTGGAATACGCCAAATTCAGGGTTTCCGTATGTGAATGAATCTGTGTCCCTGCCTGGAACAGCAGCTGCACCGGAATCTTTGTAGTCAGGTCATCTTACTGAGACTAGTGGGACGCCTTCCTTCCCTTTCCTGTAGGTCCAAAGACCGAAGAGCAGCATGGCGCCGCCTATGAAGAGCCCTGGGATATTCCAGCTCACTCTTTGGAAGAGACTCGGACATGCGACTCTCTCTTTCTCCGGAATCTCAGGCGGCGGCGTCGAGCATTCATAGAAGTAGGCGTTCTGAACGATGCTCCAAACGGTGCTCGCTAGGCCCGCGACAGCGACCACTATTATGAGTAGCCCTACCCACTCGTGGATCAGGACAGCTCTAGTCAAGCTGCACACGCGTATGAGCCTTGAATCATGCTAGCCTATATGCATTCGTAGACGACTAAGTCAGCCGTATCGTAAGGTTGCAGAAAATGAGTCACAGAATTCAGGAAGCTCGGAAGGCTTTCGAGAAAGGCGACGTCGACGCGTCGAAGAGGGCTCATACTAAAGAGAGTATCGAGGAGGCCGCTATTCATCGGAGAAGCGCCGGCAGGTATATCGGAGATCTTGTCTTCGGTGCGCTTGACGGGATCATAACGACGTTCGCGGTCGTAGCTGGAGTCGCCGGCGCGTCTCTGTCTTCTTCGGTCGTGCTGATTCTTGGGTTTGCGAATCTGTTCGGGGACGGCTCCTCTATGGCCCTTGGGAACTATTTGAGCACCAAATCCGAGCAGCAATACGGTGAGCGCGAACGCAAACGTGAAGAGTGGGAGATCGAGCAGGTCCCAGACGGAGAGCGTGAGGAGGTCAAACAGATCTACCGCAAGAAGGGGTTCAAAGGAAAGGACCTAGAGAAAGCCGTGAAGATCATAACGTCCGATAAGAGGACTTGGGTGGACACGATGATGCTGGAAGAACTCAACACCATGCTCGAAGAGAAATCGCCCAGCAGGAGCGGACTAGCAACTTTTGCGGCATTTGTCACGGTCGGCTTTGTGCCGCTCTTAGCATATGTGGCGGCGCTCCTTGCGCCCGCGGTTAAGCCTGCAACCTTTCCAATCGCGGTTGCCATGACCTTCATAGTGATCTTCATCGTCGGCTCGGCACGCTCATATGTGACAGGAAAGCCTTGGTGGAAGGCTGGAATCGAGATGACCCTGGTGGGTGGGGCAGCGGCATCTGTCGCTTACCTAGTTGGGCGCCTGCTTGGCGGTCTGGCGGGATAGGAAACAAGAACCTCTAGCGACATGTACTAATCTCGACACTCCAAGTCAGCGCATCCAAATCTTCAGCAGATCGCAAACAGATCCTGGGTGGCGGACATGATGCTCGAGTCTCTTGCTTTGATCTCAATTGGCATCGTAGTTGGGCTTAGCGGCGCTGTGATCCCCGGCCCTCTGCTAGCCTTCACGCTCTTCGACACCTCCAAGAAGGGAAAGGTTACCGGCCACTACGTCATTATGGGACACGTACTGTGGGAGTTCGGGATCATCTTACTGATCCTGTTTGGATTCGGCTGGATAATTCTGGGTAACAGTCAAATCATCTACCTGGCAGGCGGACTCGTGCTATCCGTTATGGGAGTTAGGATGATCAAGAGTAGAGCTGGCGAGGTCAAGATGGACGGAGCGAAGGTCAACTCCTCTCTAGGCGGAGGCATATTCTACACAGCGTTCAATCCGACGCAGCCCGTGTGGTGGGCTACGGCGGGGCTCGCTCTTCTTCTCAAAGGGTTAGAGGTCATGGGAATCCTAGGTGTTGTGCTCGTCACCGCCGGACACTGGCTGGCTGACTTTGCGTACTACGTGTTCGTTTCATTTGTTATGCACCGCCACGCAAGTTACGTGAACCCCAAGCAGCGAGAGATATCGATACTGCTCGGAATCTTTGTGACCGCCTTAGGCGTATACTTCTTGGAACAGGGAGTAGAGAAGCTGTTCTTCTAGCAGAAAGCGTGGGCTTGAATATGCGGCCTTTTGATTCCAGCTCCTACATGGAGGGTCGGCCACTCCGAAGGCTGGGTCAGAACTTTCTAGTCGATAAGGCTGCACGCGACCTCATAGTGAACTCTGCCGACCTGCGCAGATCCGACACTGTGCTCGAGGTTGGTCCCGGTACGGGGTTTCTCACTGAAGCGCTGATCGCCCGCGCGGGGAAGGTGATCGCGATAGAGAAAGATCGGAAGCTTGCGCAACTTCTGAAGCGCAAGCACGCAGGAAGCAGGAGGCTACGCATAATCGAGGGCGACGTGCTCGAGGCGAAGCTGCCTCGTTTCGACAAGGTCGTATGCAGCCCGCCGTACTACATCTCATCGCGACTCGTGCTGCTCATCATCTCGAAGAGGTTCCGCCGCGCTGTGCTGGCGTTGCAGAAGGAGTTTGCTGAGCGGCTGGCGACGAAGCCAAGCTCGCCAGACTATGGCAGGATCACCGTAATGGTCCAACACAAGTCGACGGTGGAGCTGGTTGGACTGATTCGAAAGGAATCATTCAGACCTGTACCGAGAGTGGACTCAGCCGTGGTCGTCATACAAAGGAAGAGGCCGGAAGTGCCCGTGAAGAGCGAGCGGCTCTTCGGTGACGTGGTTCGATTCCTCTTCACCCAGCGGAGGAAGAAAGCTAAGAAGGTTCTCCGGCAGTACCTTGAAACGCTCGGACGGGGAAACGCCGCGATCCAAACAGTTTCTCATTTGTCCGACGCTAGGGTGTTTCAGTTGAAGGTCAGCGACTTCGAGCGGCTCTCAAACGAGATCTCAGAGATGAGACGTGAGCGCGTTGAGTGACCGCGCTTCGGTGAAGATGCGCTCGAATCCTGCGGAGCGGATACGGTCGCGTTTCCGCGTAGTCCTTGTTGAGCCTGAGAAGGAGGGAAACGTCGGCTCCGTCGCGCGGTCTATGAAGAACTTCGGCCTCACAGACCTCCGTCTCGTTTCGCCGAAGACGCCCATCGGAGACGAGGCCTACCGATACGCAACACGCGGACGCCAGATCCTCGAGAAGGCTCAAGTCTTCAAGACGCTCCCCGACGCTTTGAGAGACATCAGCCGCGTGGTCGGCACAACCGCGATCGTGGGCAAGAGCACAAGAAACCTTCTCAGAATCACCATCGATCCCGCGCAGCTCGCCTCACGCCTGGCCGAGACCACAGGCTCAGTGGCGCTCCTCTTCGGCCGGGAAAGCTCCGGACTCACCAACGCTGAACTACAGCAGTGTAACCTAATTGTCAACATTCCGGCCAGCGAAGAATACAGTACCCTGAACGTTGCGACGGCGGCCTCGATCGTGTTCTACGAGATCTTCAAAGAAGTCAGATCCGCACGTGCTCCTTCACGCGAGCCGTCGAGACAGTCCGTTGAGCGACTGGCTTCTACATTCTCTGAGTTGGCCGAGGCGGCTGATCTTCCTAGCCACAGGAGGCGGCTGGCTGACCGAGCGTTCAGGAACGTTCTGGCAAAGTCGGTCATGTCGAGGAGAGAGGTATCGCTGATGATGGGCGTGCTCAGAAGAATCAGGGACAAGACGCAATTCGAGCGGACGAAAGCGAAGAGGATGACGCACGGCCGCGGTTGAGGCCTGAAGCGCCTTCGTTCTTCGTAATCCATTCCGGCCAACTCTGCCAATTTACTGGACGGTTTGAAACGCTCATCCGGTCTTTGCTGTTCTGAATCACGCCGAGGTCGCTACGCGAAGTACGCACATATAATCTACTTACATTAACGTTAAGCCCCGCATCTATATATTTCTCTGTGAGGAGGAAATGAAAACGTCTAGCACTGTTCTAAAACCAACCGTCATCGCGCTGTTGTTGGTCTTCCTTGTAATCGGCGCCGGCATTGGCTACATGCTACACCCAGCTCCACCGCCCCCCGCAACTACATTGCCGTCCGAGATTCCGATCGGCGTTCTAGTGGCTCTAACCGGCGACTTTTCAAGCTATGGCGTGAGAGCTGAAGCAACGGTCAAGATTGCCGAGAGTGAGATCAACGCCTATGTAACCTCTTTGGGCATTCCGACAACCTTCAAGTTCTACTACGAAGACTACGAGACCAAGCCCGATGTAGCCCTACAACGACTACAGTCCTTGTATGCTAGAGGTATCAAAATTGTCGTCGGAGGGCTGACCAGCGGGTCCACGAGACAGATGGTCTCATACGCCGACACCAACAAGATACTCGTGATCGGTGGTGCGTCGACTGCCCCCAGAGAGAACGTAGCTCCGCCGGGAGATTACATCATAAGGGTCGTGCCCGCGGCGGAAGCTGAAGGCGACGCTCTTGTGGCTGCTCTCAAGGATAGGGGGTACATGAACATTGCCATCGTTACGACCGAGGACACGTACAGCCTCTCCATCGGTGACGCTTTCAAGAGCAGATACACGGCAGCCGGAGGAAAGGTGGTCGCGGACATAACCTATGCGCCCGGTGCCAAAGACTTCACCGTCGTGCTCGACACGCTCGAGCGTGAAGTGGCTCCCCTTTTGAGCGCCAAGCAGAATGTGGCAGTATTCGCCAACATGTGGGAGGACGTGGCGGTACTGATGAACCAGGCCAACGGCAGGAATAGTCCGCTGCTCTCACTAGAATGGTTTGGCCCTGACACTTTGTCGCAAGGCACAGTCATCATCAAGGACGCTGGGCCTGTGGCTACGAAGGTGAAGCTAATTTCAGTGCAGCTCATGGCGCCTATGACGAAGAAGCACGCGACCCTGAAAGCGACCCTCGAATCCACGATGGGGCAAGAACCGGACGTATACGCGCTGGCCACTTACGACGCAGCTTGGCTAGCGGCGCTCTCAATTCTCAACGCTGGCAAGTACGACTCCGACGCAGTCAAAACGGCATTGTTGACTATTGCACCATCATACTGGGGTGCCACAGGCAACATCGAGCTCAACGAGAAAGGAGACAGACTGATGATGGACATGGAGTTCTGGGCCGTGGTTCAAGGCCAATGGCAAAGGGTTGCCAGTTACTCATCGCAAACACAACAGGTTTCGTGGCTGATCCAACTTTAACCTTACCATCCCCTTTTTTTCTAATCATTCTGTTACCGATGTGATGTTCTATTCTTGCGACGACCCCAAGCGAGATGCTCTTGACAGATCGAGTAATGGAGAATTTCGGAGGACCTGTGGCCTTACTTCGTTAGTATCGGATCCGAACCTGAGTGGGTTGCTCTATTGATGGGACGGAATGGCTGACCCAAGACGACTCTGATCACCACCATTGCAGGCTGTCACAGCACGAACTGGCGCAAGGCACTGCAGGTTCTACACATGGTCTACGTTTTTTTAGGTGCGGAAACGGTGTCTATGGGTGATCCTTCAGGGCTGGCTGAGTAGAAGGAAACCATGAACCTCTACCTCGGAATGGGTGAATAAGTCAGTGGCGCTGGTCACACTATCGACTATCGTAGGCTGGCTTACGTATTCGGCGTTTCTGTCGTTCATGGCGCTGGGAGTCACTCTGCTCTACAGGACAACAAAGGTTGCAAACTTCGCCCATGCATCGTTCGTAACGGTTGGTGCTTACGTCACATACACGTTGACCATCACGCTGAGTCCGAACCCGTATGTTGGCGTGCCAGTTGCTTTCGTCTTGGTGGGTGTTGTCGCTGTGTTGCTCTTCTATGCAGTTCTGGAACCGATGAGAAGAAGGAACTCATCGACTGTCATGCTGATGATCGCGACTCTCTCATTTGACATCATAATGCTTGGTGTCCTGAACATGCATGCCGACTACTTGACCAATGCTTACGTGGTTCCTTCCCGCAATGTTACGCTAAGCGGATCAGATTTCAAGTTCATGGGGCAACCTGGGGTACTCTTTGTCGCCCTCGGAACGCTTGTTCTTTGCTCGGCAGCCCTGTATATGCTATTGAACTTCACTACCTTGGGCATAGCGTTAAGGGCATCAATGGAGAACTCCTCTCTTTCGGAAGCAATCGGCATAAACGTTAGCATGATGCTAGCAGTGTCTTGGTTTATTGCCGGAGGACTCGCGGGCATGGCGGGAGCCCTAATTCCGCTATGGACGCAGATCAATCCAAATGTAGGAATATTCCTGATAGCAAGCATGTTCTGCGCCAGCATAGTGGGAGGCTTAGAGCAGATTTATGGAGCCGCGTTGGGAGGTCTCCTGCTAGGACTGGTTCAGGTTGTTGGTACGTCGATGCTCTCCTCGTTTGTCGGTCCTTGGGTCGCACTGTACGAACCAGTCATCCCGCTCCTAGTGCTTTCTGCGACATTGATCATAGCACCCAGAGGGCTCGCAGGCGTGCGCGTTCGGAGCGGAAAGTAGTGACACCACTAGACCAAGTGATCCTATTCGTAGTAGACCTCTTGGCTTTGCTGGCGGTCTACTTGATTATCAACATAGGCCTTAACATGCAAGAGGGCATAACCGGGATACCTAATTTCGGTATTGTCCTCGCAGTGGCCGGCGGCGCCTACATTACAGGTGGCCTTTCAACAAGAGTTGCTGTGAATCTGTTAGGCATACAAACGAACTTGGATCCTATTTTTGACAATGTTCCGGTGTTGCAGCTGGTAAACCCTATTCTTCGGTCGCAACCTCCCACCGCAATCGCGTTGCTGATCTTGTTCGTAATCATTGGGGGCATAGCAGGCGCGCTGATGGGTCTGATCTCCTCAGCGCCAGCGCTCAGGCTCAGGGAAGATTACTTGGCAATCACGCTCTTGGCTTTCGGGGAGATACTCAACGTCATAGGAATCGGATACAAGCCTCTTATTGGCGGTCCTATTGGTGTGAGCGTGCCAGACATTCTGGCGTGGGCAGGCCGGTACAGGTTCTACGTGGGAAGCTTCGTGCTTCTTTTCATCGCAATTGCGATCTTCTTTTACGCCGGTTACCTGATCCGAACACCTTTCGGTAGAACTCTGAAAGCCATTCGGGACAATGAGATAGTGGCGAGATCGCTTGGGAAGAACATCACTACGTATAGGAGCATTTCGATTCTGTTTGGCTCGTTGCTGTGCGGGATCGCGGGAAGCCTGTGGGTTCTCTACGGCGGCGCGGTAACGCCTACCTATGGTAGATTCGACTGGACGTTCCTACCATGGCTTATGATATTGCTTGGTGGAATGGGAAGCAGCAGAGGGGTCTTCGTAGGTACTTTCACATTCGTTGCCTTGAACAAGCTCATAGTCTACTACAAGTACGCGTTCGTTGGGATTCTTCCATTCGACATAGTGTGGCTAAACTACATTCTACTTGGTCTCATAACGATCCTTATCCTCATCTATAGACCAGAAGGCATCATCCGAGAGAAGTGGACAGCCCCAAAACAGAACCTCAGTGCTGCAGACAAGGAAGTGAAAGCGAGTTAGCGCTCAAGTACACTTCAATCTGCCTCAGTGATGGTCAACAATGCGAAGCCTGCTAGAAGTTGAGGATGTGAAGAGATCGTTCGGCAGTCTTCGCGCCCTTGACGGGGTAACCCTCAACGTAGACGAGAAGACAGTGACCATTCTAATCGGCCCCAACGGTTCAGGAAAAACCACACTGATCAATGTTATCACGGGCCTCCAGAAACCAGACGAAGGGCACATATATTTTGACTCAACCGACATAACAGGATGGTCACCCCAGCAGATCTACAGAACCGGCATCGCAAGGACATTCCAAATACCCTCGATGTTCGGCAAGCTAACTGTGCTTGAGAACCTGCTCGTGGCTGAGAAGAATCATCCCGGAGAATCGTTCACGAAGTCAATGGTCAAACGGCTCTGGGTAAGAAAAGAGAAAGACGCTGTCGAGAAGGCTTCGAGGATACTGCAATTGCTGGGCTTATTCGAACAATCGAACATGCCAGCTTCGCTCGTAAGCGGGGGTCAGATGAAGCTTATTGAAATAGGAAGAGCTCTAATGAGTGACGCGAAGCTGTACTTGCTTGACGAGCCCGTCTCAGGAGTAAATCCCACCTTAGCTCACGAAATATTCGCAAGAATCATTCGACTGAGGGAGCAGTACGGAATAACGTTCTTCATCGTGGAGCACAGGCTCGACATAGCTCTCCAATACGTGGATTACGTAAATGCGATGGTGTCTGGCAAGGTCATAGCAGCTGGCAGCCCTGAGCAAGTCATCAACGATGCGAAAGTGATAGAGGCATATTTGGGTGGGTAGAAATTGCTGAAGGTCCAAGACATCTTCGCCGGGTACGGGAAACTGCAGGTTCTCAACGGTGTGACGGTTGACGCTAAGCCCAGAGAGGTCACCGTCATTGTCGGTCCGAACGGCTCAGGAAAGAGCACGCTTCTGAAAACAATCGCAGGTCTCGCGACCCTATACCAAGGAAGGATAGAGGTCGACGGGCAGGAAATCACCGGCTGGGCCTCACACAAGATAGCCAGGAGCGGTATCGCCTACCTCCCGCAGACTGATAACGTCTTCACGAACCTTACCGTCACCGAGAACCTTAGACTTGGAGGCTACACAATTGACGACAAGCTCTACCGGGTCAGACTCGGAAGGGTCTTTCAGGTCTTTCCGCAGCTTTCAGCTTACGCGAACACCAAGGCGCTCAACCTCAGCGGCGGAGAGAGGCAAATGCTCGCAATGGCCCTAGCGCTCATAAGAGAGCCGGGCGTAATGATGTTCGATGAACCGACCGCGAATTTGGCGCCGAGGATCGCAACACAAGTACTGAACCTCATTTCGTCACTTGCAAAAGAAATTGGCTTAACCATACTGCTTGCGGAACAGAACGCAAAGCGCGCTTTGGAAATAGGTGATGCCGCCTACCTACTCGTTAGCGGGAATAATGCTTTCGAAGGAACTGCCCGTGAACTCCTCGAACACAAGGAACTTGGAAGGCTCTACCTAGGTGTGCGGGCTGCCTGACCGACTCACGGAGCGCTACGCGATCGAGAGTTCTGAACGCGAGTGCAAGCCTATCCCGGCCCGCATTCACAGCTCCCTACTCTGAGCTATCGGTAGACGATCTTCCTATGCTCGAATCTCAGAAGATACAGTGTTGCGCCTTGCACCGCATAGATGAGTCTGTACGGCGGAACGTAGACGGAACGTTCGCCCTTCAGGCCGAATCGTAACGGTTTACCAGTTTCGGGGTCATCCAGTATCTTTTGGATCCGCTCCTTCACGCGGTCCTTCACAGTCTTGTCTCTAAGCTTCCTCAGTTCCCGTTCGAATTTCTTTGTCCAGACGATTTCTGTGATGACTACCAAGTCTCAAGCTCTTCAAGGAAGCGTTTTCTTGACGCCCTTCGCGCTTGTCCGCGTTCGATCTCTCTCCAAGCTTTTTCGACTTCTCGGAAAATACGCAAGTCGGCTTGGAGGGACTTGCTTTGGATCTTCTTGAGAACGACAACATTACCTTTTCGCGGGGTCAAGATGGCGAAGACACTGCCCGCTTCTATGCCCAGTTTCTTCCTCACGCGAGACGGAATGACAACCTGACCCTTAGAGCTGATGCGAGTCAGCTCGGGGACATCTTGAGCGCTCATAGACAGTAAGACTATCTTACGGGCGTTTAAGGATGGTGGGAAAGTCGAATCTGGACGGCGTTCTGGATGGGGCGATTCCCGTACGTTTTCTCGGCGAAGGCAATTCCCTGTTGGAGTCGGAGAGCTAACTTGCGAGACGAGCGCCACACTTGCGTTTCGACTGATTGATGCAGGAGCTGAGTCTGATCTTCAAACCTCTCCCCAAACGAGTTGTAGTCCGACACAGAGTAGGCGAGCCACCAAGAACAAAAGGAGAAGTAGGAAGGCAAGGAGGAAGACGAGAAGGACAAGAAGGAGGAAGGGGAGAAGAAGCGGAAGGAGGAAGGCAAGGAGAGCGATAGGATTGGTTTTGGGATTCAGCTCGAATCCTCACACGCGCTACTGTCAGGCCGCGCTTGTACCGGTCACGAGGGCATGAGCGAGACGGTGGAGTGGGGAGTCATGGGATATGGTTGGATGCTTTGCATGTATCTCGAAGATCTGGAAAGATACCGAGGATAATTGAACTACCAAGATGTTGACGCAATTGCTATGCGATATGGCACCTGCGTCAATCGATTGGGAGTTCCGACTACCAAAAAATTAACGTAATGGCTATATTATATAGCCATTCTGTCAATGAAATGGTAGCCATGGCCTCCAAACTGTACAGGGCCTTTCTAAAAGACCGATTCTTCACAACCAAGGAAGCCCTTGCTTTCATCCCCAACAAAGACACTTGCATGAACACGCTCAAGCAGCTCATGAAATCAAAGCACGTAGTGAAGGTGAGGAGAGGGCTTTACGAAATAGTCCCTCCAGAGCAAGTCGGCAGTGAGAAACCTGCCGCGGAAAAGTTTCTGCTCGCACGCAAGGTCACGTTTCCATACTCTTTAGCATATCATTCTGCGCTCGAGGTTCATGGAGTTGCGAACACGGCCATTTACAACTTGGTCGATTTGGCATCTCCGAAGCAGTTCAGGAACTTTGAGTATGAAGGCGTGAGCTATAGGTGGATACCTAGACAAGATCTGTTCGGTACTGAGAAGACCATCTGGGGTAGCGCACCAATAGTAGTCACAGACAAAGAAAGAACTGTGCTCGACTGCATAGACCGGACCGACCTTGCAGGAGGATTTGAAGAAGCCTTCAATAGCTTGTCATCAATGAGGAATGTGAACTTCGACAGACTCTACAGTTACGCAGCAACACAGCGAAAAAGAATCCTCTTTCACAAACTTGGTTTCTTCCTCTCGCAAGAGCAGATAAGAGATTCTTGGCACATCGACGATGAGCAATTGGCGCGGATCAAGAGGGAACTGTCATCCAAGATCTACTACTTTCTGGCCCACAAAGGGGCCGGGAGGCTTGCCAAGGAATGGAACCTCATAGTACCTGCCAACATCGAGGGGATGATGAGCTTCGCATAGAATCCCTGGAAGAGAATATTTCGAGACAGTGTCCGCGGACAGGCTGAAGGTTGAGATCAACTACGTTTCTACGAGAATACCAGTCTACGAGCCAATTACTGTGAGACCAACTAACTTGTTCGACATAAGCATGGGAAGTATCCGAACACTATCCTTTCCAGAGGTGTATGGATCCAAGATAGAAGCCTTGCTTAAGAGAGAGGCAGCACGGGACCTCTTCGACATCTACAAGCTGGCTAGAAGAAGCGAAGAAAGGCTTGAGCTTTCAAAGCTTCGGAAATGCGCTATATTCTCTTGTTGTGTTGAGATCCCCTGGGATTTCAGAGTTTCACTCACACATAACCCCGCGGACAACCTACACGAAAGGCACGTTAGACAAGACTTGCATCCCTTTCTACGTCAGAATACAGAGTTCGACCTCTCTGACATGAGAGATACGGTCGGGAGATTCTGGGCAGGTCTGTTCAGACTAGATCCTGATGAACAGCAATTCCTTCGGAGCTTCTTTGAGGACAGGAAGTACTTGCCCACGCTGTTGTTTCCTGACAAGGATCATCTGAAGGATCACCCAGGAATCGCGTGGAGACTGCGACAATTGAATCGGTCGGAACGGCAACAGCATGGCACACGGGTTCCCGGCGCGCCGCCGGCTGAACTGGAATGATTCACGAGGTCGTTAGGGCTTGTGCATCAGCGGAAGGTTTCTGATGGCAAGACGGAAATTGGCCACAGTATGCCAAAAAACATCATGCCCATGATGGGCCTGATCTGCATTCAAGAACCTCAACTTCCCGTGTGCGCGCATGGTGGACAGGATTCAGGAATCGGCAGGGATCTACTCAGATTCAGCCCGTACACATGGCTAGCAGAGCATATCTTCGAAAACTGGTAATAGGCGATCTACTGAGCTCCAAAGAAGGTGCACCTTAGATTGGAGCCCAGACATCTGGCCTTCTGCCCTAGATACCTGTTCGGCAGTCGAGCGCTGGACAGGCTCGTCTCACTTTGTCGAGAGATTGGCTTGCAAGAAGGGAACGCCGTTATCGTGAGCGACGCGACGACTTGGAAGGTCGCTGGCGAAAAGGTTTCGGGGTCTTTGCGCGGATCCGGATTTCGTGTCGACGCGAGTATGGTGGAGAAGGGCGCGGTGCGAGCGGAGGTGGATAAGGCTCGTGAGAAGATACGCCTCCTGAGGCGGTGCATTGTGTTTGGCGTCGGCGGCGGGGTGAGCATGGACGTTGCAAAGGCTTCCGCATTCTTGGAGGGTGCGCGCTGGATTACTGTTCCAACGAGCTTCTCCACCGACGCGATGACTGGAATCAACGCAACATTCAGAGGAGAGAAGAGAGGCGTCGACGATAGGGCTCACGAGGGAGACTATGACATCCGCGTAGGGCCGCCGCTGGCGTGTATAGTCGACACAGACATAATACGAGCGGCCCCGTGGAGGTTTCAAGCCGCCGGATTCGCTGACTATCTGGGCAAAGTCTGCGCCACATACGACTGGAATCTTGCCTACTCGCGGGGGAAAGACCCAGTCTACAGCGAATACGCGATCACGCTTGCGGAAGCCCAAGTGGAATACCTCATGAAGAACGCGCGACGAATAAGGGAGAAGGATCAAGGAGCGTTTGACGCGTTCCTGCAAGCCGTGATGAACGACGGCTTTCTCACGGAAGTAGCTGGGAGCTCAAGAGTACTGTTTGGCAGTGAACACGTAGTCGCGCAGGGGCTGATGGAGGAGCAGGCGCGCGCGAACATTACAGGCTTGCACGGTGAACAAGTGGGGCTGGGTACAATTCTGATGGCATACTTGCAAGGGCAAGACTGGGCGGCGGTGAAGAAAGCCTTGCAAGAGGTCGGAGCGCCCGTGACAGCAGAGCAGATCGGGCTCGACGATGAGGCCGTGATCAGAGCGCTGACCAGAGCTAGAGCAATTAATGAATCCTGGCTGCGTGACCGCCCAGACATCTACACAATCTTGATGGAAAAGCCGTTGACGCGAGAACTTGCGAAGGAGATCGCAACGGTAACTGGCGTGGTAAGGTGACCGCGGCTTTTCTCGCCTTCCAGTGCACAGCCGCAACGGCTGAAGCCGTCATCTAATACGGCCGAGCAAACTTTTGGCTACCTGAGACACACACAGAAAAAATGACTGCTTCCTCATCGATAAGATCTGTAAACAAGGCAGGAGATTCCCAGCAATGTCTGTTGGGACAATCGGGGTTCTGGTTCATTTGATCATTATCGCCTCGTCTACAAGATCGCGGAAGTGCTCGTCGCCGGTCACTATCTTGGCCTTGTACTCTCTGGCCGTAGCGAGGATAATCGAATCTGCCAAACCCCAGCGTCGGACCTTCCCTTTTCTCTCATGACTCAATGCCCCAGCTTTGTGGGCGATCCTAGTATCAAGGGAAGCCACACGTGTCTTGCCGATTATGAAATCTAGATCCTCGGTGAAAGCTAGGTCTCCTCTTCGGTACTTGTCCGATAGTTCCTCAATTACGATGGTCGGTGTTATGCCCTTGGAACTCTCGATGAAAGGCCTTGCTCTTGCTCCAGCGGATGAGCCCAAGAAGTACTCGAACCATGCCAAGGAACCGATCACGCAGGTCTCGTTTGACATGCAGAGGTCACGTAACCTCAGTGAAGGTCCCTCGTGATCTCCTCATGTTCCCGCTGGGCAAACCTGACCTTGAGTCTCTTGTGCACACCGAATCTCGACGACGGGACACCAGCGGCCTCCTCCAACAATCTCGCCACGACCTCATTTAGGCTCCTCGCGCGCTCTTTCTTCATCAGATCCTTCAATCGCTCCCATACTTGTTCGCTTACGGCAATGGTCTTGGTGCTCGTCACTAAGTCAGCCTCAGCTGCGACTTACAAGTCATAACCTATAAGCCTACAATTGATTGTTTGAATCCGTCAGAGCATCATACGCGACTGTTCTCAGAGACTCTAGAGGGCACCGAGTAAGCGCCGGGGGCTGGGCGCTGAACTCTGGGTTCAAAGCCGTAACTCGACCAACCTGTTGAACTCCACGTAGAATCTCATGCTACGCTTGAGTGGAGCTGAGTCATTCTCATTGAAAACATGCCGGATCGTAGACGGCACTCGAGGCGTTCAGATCTCAAATCTCGGGTATCGTCGAGAAACGCAGAGTCCTCGTCCGTCAGATTCTCTGGTAGCTCTTGTACATGTAGAAGCCTTTCTTTCGGCTTGACCCTGGGCCAAGATAAGGTGGTGTGGTGGCTTTGTACAGTCCGTATCCTTTAGGCCTCTCATCATCGATTTGAGTGTAGAAAGCTCCGCTTATGTTTGCCTTGTTCAGCATGTCGCAGTACTGGGCAATATAGCTGGCCTGATCATCCTCGTCATATGGATACTTCGCTAAGTCTTCGTCCAGGAATGCGCTCGATGCTTGCTCGCGCGCTCCTTTGTATGTTGGACAGCCCCATTCGGTCGAGTTGACTAGTTTCCCGTATTTCCCCAGTCCGGACAGATGCTTCATGACACAGTTCTGCGTCCAGCCCACTTTGTCTTGGACATAAGCGTTTGAGCTGACTGATTCGAATATGGGGTCGGACCAAGGAACAATATCCTCGGCCTCCCAAACGGTAGCGGCATATGTGATTTGATAGCCATAATAGTCCTTGCAGACCTCGACAATCTTTCTAAACATGCCCGGAAGCACTGCGTAGACTTTCTCCATCCAGTCTGTATGTTCGCGGACGTAACGGACTCGATCCGCGTACGTCTCGCCTGGAACTATGCCGTACGCGTCGAGAGTGAATTCATGCCCCACCATGAACACGATGGCTTCGGACATCTGCCTTAGAGCTTTGACCTTTTTGGCAAATTGTCCTATCTTCTCGATTGTTTCATCGACGGGCAGGTCTTGGTACTCCGGGGTCACGTATATGCGGTCGAACCCTTTCTGTATTGCAAGTCGACTTGCTTTTATCAAATCGTCCTCGAATTCCTCTTTCTCTCCGAATATGATTACTGCATTGCACGCAAGCTCATCGCGAATAAGATCCAATTTTTCTTCCGTAATTTCGATCGGCACGGGTCGGCTCATTCCTTTCCATCCAACCATCATCCTGACTCCTTTGTGTTTTATGAGCAACCGCTTCTTGGGGTATATTTGGTCAGGATCAACGGTTACTGTTGCATACTTGCTTGCTTGCGACTTTCCGTCTGATACTTTCAAAGTTACTGAGTGGTGGCCTTCTGGCAGCTTGGTCGAGTAGTCATGCTCATGGCTGACCTCCTTCCAGTCGATGAGCCAAGTAGTCGATAGAGGGTCGTTGTCCCAATCAGATGAGCTATGGCTAAGTCTTATGGCGGTCTCTGTGGTGGGGTTGATGTACTTCGGCTCCATCTCGATCGCCCATATGATAGGAGCGTTATTGCCCGGATGGGGCGCTGCGGACTCCCAGCCTCCGGGAGTTGCAGTCTCAGTACGCGTAGGGCTCGGCTGTCTACCGTAGAAGTAGTACCCAGCACCCGCCATGGTAGCAGCCACGACACCAGCGCCAATGTACTTCAAAAACTTGCGCCTGTCGACCTTGGAACTCAACCCTATGTCTCTTTCATGTGTTGGGTACTCTTGTCATCGCGCCCCTCCTCGGCGCTCTCGTAGTCAGGGAAAGCAGCGAGCTCCATACCGGCAAACATCGAAATCTCAGAAAGCCGGTAGTACATGGTTTGTGGAACGATTTCAGATTTTAGCTACCGCCTAGAACCTCGTCAGCCAAGGCTAGGAAGAGGCGGCTGTTAGGGAATTCCTCTCCTATCCCGTCACACTATCGTTCAGGCCGTGGATTTGTTTGCCTAGCCACTAGCGTGCGATGCTCGCCGACAGACTCTACGAAGGCAACTCGCTGTTAGGTGTTATAAGCTGCCCTACCGCTCGGAAGCACATAGCAAAGGCAGTGGAAGTTTTGCCGGTTCATCCATACATACCGAATAGCGACCCCGAAACGAAGAGAGAGATGCTCAAAGAAATAGGCGTGCAGAGCGTCCAAGAGCTCTTTGCAGATATCCCCGAGCGAATAAGGCTCAAGAAAAAACTACAGTTGCCGCATCCGAAGTCGGAATATCAGGCGAGAAGAGATATCGAAGCCATTTTGTCGAGAAACAAGACTTGCGGCGAGCTGATCAGTTTTTTGGGAGCCGGCTGCTGGCCGCATTATGTTCCCGCGGTCTGTGATGAGATCAATTCGCGGTCGGAGTTTCTGACGGCGTACGCCGGCGACGTGTACTCTGACCTGGGAAGATACCAGTCGTTCTTCGAGTTCCAGAGCATGATTGGCGACCTGGTTGCGATGGACGTTGTGAGTTTCCCGTGGTACAGCTGGGGAAGCGTTTGCGGCGACAGCGCCCGCATGGCTGTAATGATCACAGACCGCCACGAGATCCTAGCGCCCAAGACAGTCGGCCCTGATAGGCTATCGGTTATGCGAGGACACTGTGAAGGCTTAGCAGATGTCAAGCTCGTCAATAACGACCCAGAGAGCGGTCAAGTCGACGTTGAGGATTTGAAGAGCAAGATCTCGTCGAAGACGGCGGCGGTTTACATTGAAAACCCAGCATACCTGGGGTTCGTCGAGTCACAGGGCGAGGAAATCTCTCAGATAGCCCACGACCACGGAGCATTATTCACAGTAGGCGTCGAGCCTCTATCACTCGGCGTCTTGGCGCCTCCGGGCAAGTACGGCGCAGACATAGTGTGCGGCGAAGGCCAGCCTCTCGGGATGCACATGAACTACGGAGGCGGACTCCTGGGTTTTCTTGCATGCAGGGATGATGAGCGGTTTGTGTCAGCCGTGCCTCACAGGCTGATAACGATAACCACGACCGAGCGGAAGGGAGAATGGGGATTCGCGTACGTCCTCCCTGAAAGAACCATGTTCGCGGCCAGAGACAAGGCCAGATCGTTCACCGGCACCGCCACAGCTCTCTGGGCGATAACAGCCGCCGTCTACTTGTCACTTCTAGGCCCTAGCGGCGTGCGAGAGCTTGCGGAGGTCATCATGCAGAAGTCGCGGTACTCGATGAAGCGGATCTCCGAAATAGGCGGAATCAGGGTCCCCGTATTCAGTTCTTGTCACTTTGAAGAGTTTACCGTGAACTTCGACGGGACGGGGAAGACCGTGTCCCAGGTGAACAAGGCTCTTCTGAATTCCGGGATCATCGGAGGAAAAGACATTACGAAAGAATTCCCTGAACTCGGCAACACAGCGCTGTACTGCGTGACTGAGATACATACCAAGGCGGATATCGACAAGCTTGCCGCCGCACTTGAGGAGGCCGCCCGATGACAAAGGCGGACACGACAGGTTACCACGCGGTCTCCTGGAAGGAGCCTATCGTGCATCAACTCTCAAGAAAAGGTAGGAGAGGCCATCAGGTACCGCCCGCTGAAGACGAGCTTAGGGCAGCGGTTGGGGATGTCATGTCACGCATCCCTGCGAAGATGCGAAGAAAGCATCCTCCAGAGCTACCGGAGCTTTCAGAACCAGAAGTTGTAAGACACTACATCCGCCTGTCGCAGGAGACTTACGGCGTTGACTCCGGCATCCACATGCACGGAACCTGCACAATGAAGTACAATCCCAAGCTGAATGAGTACATCGCGAGGTCACCGAAAATAGCTGACCTGCACCCTCTGCAGGACACCGATACCGTTCAGGGTGTCCTACAGGTAATGTACGAATTCCAGAAGTGGCTGTGCGAGCTCTCCGGGATGGCGGAGTTTTCTCTGCAGCCACGCGGCGGCGCCCACGCAGTGTTTGGCAACGCCCGCATAATCGGGGGATACCACAAACTGAACGGCGAACTCGACCACAGAAGAGAGATAGTTACGACGGTTCTGTCGCATCCGTGTAACGGCGGCTCACCCGCGGCGGCGGGTTTCGAGGTTGTGACGCTCTATCCTAACGAGGAGACCGGGTACCCCGATATAGAAGCTCTGAAGGCCGCAGTTTCAAGCCGAACAGCAGGGCTCATGATGACCGATCCTTATGACACGGGCATCTTTGACAGCAACCTGGAAGAATACATCAAAATCGTTCATGAAGTAGGTGGCCTTGTGGCGATCGATCAAGCCAACGCCAACTCTCTGCTAGGCAGACTGAGAATAGGCGACGTGGGCGCGGATCTGTGTCACTTCAACCTTCACAAGTCATTCTCGACCCCTCACGGGTCCACGGGCCCAGGCACCGCCGCCATCGGCGCTACCGAGGAACTCCGCAAGTTTCTTCCAATCCCAGCGGTAGCGTTCGACGGAAACAGGTACTATTTCGACTACGATAGACCGCACAGCATTGGGAAACTTGGCGAGTTCTATGGTGTCATCCCTAACGTTCTGAGAGCGTACGCGTGGATAATGACGATGGGCGCGGAGGGACTGGAGGAGGCCTCAGAGGTAGCGGTCATAAACAACAACTATCTCATAAAGAAGCTCCTGAAAATCCGCGGAGTAGGCCTGCCCTGGTATGAGTCTCATCCTTTCAGACTGCAGGAAGCCAGATTCAGCCTACAGAAGCTGGAGGAAGACACGGGCGTAGGAATCGCCGACGTGAACCGCAGGATAGTGGATTACGGCCTCCAGGATATGGAGACGAGCCATGAGCCCTGGATAATTCAGGAGCCTTTCACACCGGAGCCTCCTGAAACGGCTCCTAGGGAGGATCTTGACAGATTCGCTGAAGTGTTGGACGCGATTTCTCATGAAGCGTACACGAGCCCCGAGACGGTCAGGACGGCGCCTCACAAGGCCTCGATATCAAAGATCGACCGAGGACCATCACGTGAGCCGCAGAGATGGGCCATTACGTGGAGAGCGTATCTTAGGAAAGCAAGCAAGAGGTGAGAAGCGCTGAAGAAACTCTCGGGCAGGGTTGCGATCGTCACAGGCGCATGGCGGGGCATAGGGGCGGGGACAGCGAGAGTGCTAGCTCAACACGGCGCACAGGTCGTACTAACGGACGTTGCAGACGGTGTCCACGACACAGCAGAGAAGAACGGCGAGGACGGTCTGAACGCGACAGCTTTCAAGATGGATGTCACCCGAGCAGACCAGGTAAACCGTGTGGTTCAGGAAGTGTTGAGCAAGTTCGACCGGATAGACATACTGGTCAACAACGCAGGGATATATCCGCGCAGTAACCTAGTCGAGATGTCGGATGAGTTTCTACGTCAGATGTTCGACGTGAACGTATTTGGGATGTTTAGATGCGCGAGAGCGGTTCTTCCAGTGATGATGAAGCAGAGGTACGGGAAGATCGTGAATATGTCCTCTGTTACGGGCCCGATGGTCGCTGATGCTTCAGGAGGCCAAACCGCCTACGCAGCAACAAAGGCAGCAGTCTTGGGCTTCACGACAGCGTTGGCGCTGGAAGTTGCACAGTACGGCATCAATGTGAACTGTATTTGCCCGGGCCACATCGATACTCCAGGGGGCAGAGATCAGACCTCAAGGCCCGGCTACCCAGATGAAAGCGTGGAAGCGCTGGGACGCACCATTCCCATGTGTAGGCTGGGAACACCAGAAGAGGTTGGAGAGCTCGTTGCATTCTTGGCATCCGATGAGTCGAGCTACTTGACAGGGACACACGTAGTCATCGACGGCGGCAACACACTACAAGAGACCTACCGCGGACCCTACACTCCCCAGTAAGGTTCATTGCATACCTACTGCTGCTCAGACCCGGCAAGGCGTCTTTGTGCTTCACAAACATTCATTGATGGTTCTATGTTGTTTCAGTCTCTTCCTCAGGTACTTCCGAGAGTTGACCGACTAGCTCTTTCAGCTCGATGACCTCAATTGGGCAATCAGTCCAGTCGTGAATCCAACAGACGACAATGTCGCATTTGTCAGGATCGTGGTTGTGGACTTTGAAGTGGCTGCTCTTGTATTCGAACTCGATGTACCGTTTCACCCATCCCCCTTCTCCTCCGCCTTCTTTCCTTCTGGCTATCATGTCGGGGAAGCTTCTGGATGGGCTGGATTCGTAGATGATTCCGAGGTCCCCCATGACCTTTGAGAAAAGGAGTATCACGCCCGCTTCATTCATAGGTGCATAGACCATTTCTCTAAAGTTGATCGGCTCTCCCACAACATCTGGAATTTCCTCCCGCCTCTTGGGTACCTCCTTGACTTCCACTTTGACGCTCTTGACGACTTGTCGAAGCAGGTCTTCTACAACAACATCACGATCAAGGTACCGAGCAGTTGCTTTGAGTTCTTCCTGCTTCTCTTCGACTAGAGGTCCTAGGTAGTTCTTTGCTTCATCGGGAGATAGGTGGACGACAGAAGTTACTATGCGTCCTGCGTTTAGTTTGATCTTGTCAGAGTACTTGGACTTGCCTTCGAACTCCTCATTGAAGGGCTTGCGAAATTCGAGCACAAGCGGACTGAAGGAAAGGAGCCACTCATATTCAGCGTCAGTCCAAGGCACGTCGGAGGGCTTCTCCACCTTTCGCTCGCTCTCGAACGCCCAGATGCCGCGTACTCCATAGTCTGGTCCTGAGACTCGCATCAAGAATATGTTGCCACGTTCAATCTTGGGATGGACGCTACCTTTCCTTACGCCGAAAATAGAACGCTGTCGGCAGTTGTCCCAGTTGTGTGGGCGGCAATTTGCCACGAAGACTTCGGGCAACCGTAAGACCTTGGATTTGGTTCTCAGCAAAGGGGTATTCAAGACTATGCATTCGGCTAACCCTCGCATGTTTCACATGACGCTTAACAACAGCTCCTACCAACTGAGGTACGACATAGCCAACGGAACGGGCGGATTTGACGCCGAAACTGATCCGAGCAACGCCAGCGTCGAGCGCCTCACAATCGCAAGAGCTTGCACGCTTCTTGGATAGCTGCAAGGACGCCCGCTTGAAGAGAAGAGTGGAGGAAATCTTTGACCTTCTGAAGAAGGACATCGGACTCGGCGTAAAGATCTCTAAGGATAGATGGCCTAGATCCTATGTCAAACGCTGGGGTTTGCGCAACCTGTACAAGTGCAATCTGGGGCGGGACTGGCGCATGATCTATACGTTGGTCTTTGATGGAGCGGGCATCGGAGTTCTGGCGCTCGAGGTGCTGTCTCATAAGCAATACGACAAGCTGTTTGGTTACGGAACGACCTAGCGTACCTTGACGCAACTCTGCAAGAGCTTTCTCAGCTTCGGGTTGTCCGGGAAGACCCATACGATCTGCCGGGAATTCAGGATTATCTTGTTGCTGCTGAGCAGGTAGTCGATAACTCGGTTGAAGGTCTGGTACTGAACTTTTCTGGGCAGGCTCTTCCAGAGCGCTCTCTTGGTCGGGTAGTTCTTGGCCTTGTGGATTGCATGCTCCACCATCATGATTGTTCCCAGGGTCGGCTCGTGAAGACCTCTTTCCTTCATGCACGTCTTCCTTCTGAGTTTGCTTGTTATACAGGTGTGTATAACAAACAACGTTTAACAAACTTGTATATCATCTAGCTATAAACGTTGCGACGCTCGTCACACCAGTGCCACAGCGACTTCTACGCAAAGCACTAAGGGAGGACTACCGGGTTCGGGTCTTTGTTCTAGTTTCGAACCTGCATGGTCGAGCACGTTGCCGGGATCTGCGCCAGTGAACATCTTTGCCAGACTCACAGTATCCTGTACTCCTGCGCTTTCAGAAGGAACTCATCCCACGGAGGGATTTTCGGCGCTCTCTCTTTGCCTTCGCTGGCAAAGTATGTCATGATTTGCCTAAGAGCTTCCGTTGACTACTGCGCGTAAGCACGTCAGCTCTTTCGTGGTGAGCTTCATTGGCTGCATGAGTGGTCACGGAGATTGTACGCTGTATACTTTTTAGTAATTACTATTTAAACAGTTACCATTTTTTTACACAAACACACCCCATCAAGTTCCCGTCGACCTTCGCTGTAGACTCCTTCTCTGGGCAGATGCGCAGTCACTCGTTGGAGTCTGCAAGTCAAACCAGTCAAGTGAGCCCAAGAACAGCTCGGCTTCGGGAAAGATGCGAGCCTTCTCAGGCAGACCTGTGGTAAACGCTTATAGTATCGTTTTGCATCGATCGTATACGGGGCATCCTATGGAAGTTCTAACGACCAGGGTTACGGAGGAATTGTCCAAGGCGATACGTGAAATAGAGAAGGAAGAGGGAGCCGAAAGGGCCGAGGTGGTCAGGAGGCTCCTTGACAGGGCGGTTCGCGACTGGAAGATCTCTAAGGCTCTGAGGATGATCTCAGAAGGCTCCTGGACCGTCAGAAGAGCCGCAAAGTTCGTGGGTCTCGGATACCACGAGATACTTGACAGGATGGCCGAGCTCGGGATAGATTCGGGCCCCACCCTCAAAGACCTGAGGGAAGGGCTTGATCGTCTGTGACGCCGCGCCCCTCATCTATCTGAGCAAAGTCGGCAGACTCGAGCTTCTGAAGAGGCTGTATGGCCATGTTCTGATTCCGCAAGGCGTTCTCAACGAAGTAGTCACACAGGCTGCTGGTAGACCGGGCGCTATTGAGGTGGGGAAGGCGGTTGACGAGGGCTGGATCACAGTCGAGCCTGCTTCTGTGCCAAGCTCCCTCAGGGCAGTGCGTCTCGAGGGCGCTGACGGAGAGCTGATTGAACTCGCAAAGCAGAAACGCGTGCCTCTTCTCACAAACGACAGGACTCTTGCAGGCATTGCTAGGATTCACGGGGTCAGCATAAGGTGGCTAACACAAGCCCTCGTCGAGGCAGTTAATGCCAGTGCGCTTCGTCCTGCCGAGGCCCGGGCACTGCTTCGCGAATTGGTGAGGGCTGGCCTCAGAGTCAGATCAGAAGTGATGGCGGAGATAATCCACCTGATTGAAGAACCAAGAGGAAAGTAAACCTGCGCCTCTTCCAGTTCCATGTAGTTCCAGACAGACTCTTCGGACTGATCCTTAACACAGCTAGTGCTCGCGAGGTAGATGCCGTGTCACTACTCGTTAAAGAACTTCGGATCAACCATCGTTAGCGCGATCGCCCCTCCACGCTCCGCCGCCATTTCTTCTCCGGGCCTCGTTTTGCTCCTCTTCTGCCAGCCCTTGCTCTTCGGTTCTTCACCTATCAGTCTAGTCAGATCTTCAGCCGCGCGCTCCTAACGGTGGTTTCGGCGTCGATTAGTCTCTCGCTACGCAATGGGTAACACGGACTCTAAGTCGATCTCACCACGTTCTATGACCCTGCAAGGAAACAGACAATGCGGAATGTCAAGGCAAATCTGTTATGTACAGACAGAATGTGTTGTTCCGGTGCAGAATGGAAGCCTTCGTGGTCAGGTCTGTGAACCGGGTTCCAATTAGGCTGACCGAAGAGAGGTGGCGCCACATTGTGGCTAGGCATCCCGAGATCGAACCGTATCGGGATCAGGTTCTCGAGGCGGTCGAGGATCCCGATTTCGTCGCTAAGGGGCTTCACGGCGAACTCAAGGCAGCTAGGCTGTTCATCGAGTTGCCCATGGGCCCGCGGTACTTCGTAGTTGTGTACCGCGAGGTTGGCGCTGGGGATGGGTTTATCATTACGGCGCGTCTTGGTTCTGGTGTGAGCAACCTCATCAAGGGTGGAGTAATATGGCGAAGGAAGTGATCGCTGCGAATATCCCCAAGGATAAGGCGCTGGACATAGAGTACGATGAGGAGGCTGACGTGCTCTACATAAGCTTCGGCAGCCCCCAGCCCGCCGACGACAGCGAGGAAGTAAACGATGTCATCTACAGATTCAGAGAGAACGAGCTGGTAGGAATAACGATACCAAGCTTCAAGCTAAGAACAAGTCGAAAGAGGCTCTGAACAGAAGAAATCGAAAGCCCCCAAATCTTGGGGCTAGAAGAAAATGAGGTGTCCGGAGCACAAGGCAGAATATCAGACCGTTCGCACGACCTACAAGCAGTTGGGGGTCATCCTCGAAGACGTTGAGGCGCTTCGCTGCCCGGCGGGCGGCGAACTACTGTTCACACTGGAACAAGCGGAACGCATACGAGAAAGAATTGCAGGATTAGGGCCCCGTCTCAAGCTTATGCGAAAGATAACACGGGCCGCGGGGAAGCCGTCCCTCTACCTACCCGAGGAGTGATAGTCATAGAAGCCACCTGAGAATACTTAGCGAATTAGCAAGTGAAATCATCTCCGGTAGTCGAAACTCGCCTTGCCTGAGCCAAAATGGTCAACGAGCTGACGTCGCGCTGAACAACTGCGCTTTGACCAAGGCGTATTTCCATCCGTCCCAGATTTTCCAGCTAGCTTGAGCATCCTTGGAATGCCTCTGAAGGCAACACGCTCTCAAGCATCCTGCCACCTTCTGAGCCGATCTTGAGTCAAACTACCACGCAATTCCAGCTTGTTCAAAACTGTCGTTCAGCTGAAAGTCAACATGGTTGACAGTCTCAAACGCGGCTCTGTTCCTAACACCCCGGCGCTTCTTGACGAACCGTTCAGGGTCTCAGGCGCTAAGGGTTATGCCCTTGTTTGGCTTATGCGTGAGGAAGCAGGCCCACAAGCCACTCAGCAGCGCTAACCATTGAGACTGTGGTCACGCACTTCGGAAAGGTCGGGCACGTGAAAGACCTCCGAGGAACCTAGCTGTGTCATCAGCTATTTATGCAAGCTTATGTAACTGTATAGAAACCGGTCAATTTGCCAAGTACGAAACAGGTTAAACGTTATGTCTATCCAGTTCAGCTCGACGAAGAGGAGCTGGAAGCTCTTGACACGATAGTTGAGAGGCTGCACGGTTCAAAATCCGAAGCTATCAGAGAAGCCATCAGGAGTTACGCAGACCAGTTGAAGGGAACAGAGGTCATGAAGATTCGCCAAGTGTCTAGGCGCCAGGCCCGCAAGGAGATTCTTGAATTCCTGCAGAAGAATGAGAGAGCGTGGTCCTCGGAGATAGCTGACTCGCTTCGTATCGACTTGTCACTAGTCAACAGCATCTTGGACGAACTGTGGGGTGAGAAACGAATTGAGCCGACAGCCTAGCAGACTCGTAGGTGAGCGCCTGCGGTGCATCGGACGAAAAGTATCCAAACCGCGTCTGATTCACTACACGCACGATCACCGGGCTGTGATGGTGGATGTCGAAGGGTACCCCGCGGTCTGCGAAGTTGTAAGAGAGTGGAGGATCACTCGAAAGAAACCCTAGTGCATCCTTCGAGGAAATACGCTGCTTCTTTGAGCTTTCTCTCCTCTCTCATTCCTTTCGACGGAAACGCTTCCAAGGCGTGATCTTCGTACCAAATGCGTGACTTTGGTCAGTGTCGCTCATGGATTGAGCCAGATGACCTCTCTTCGCTCTTATCATCGCGCCAGCATGTTAGACACCCAAGTCACGATGCCTCAAACAGACGAGGGAAGTGAGGACATGCAAGGGGAGAAAACAGATGCGTCTCCCGTTGCGTCTCGCAAGTTCAAGTCCCACCGTCGGCGCTCATCTGAATGCGCGCGAAATCCATCTCGCTATCCCATTTATCAGCGTTAGGAGAGCACGGTTTAAAGGGTGCATCGAGCCTAGCGAGATTTTGTGCGCTTAGATGCTGATCGAGTCCAACCCGGAGACACTAGGCGGCGAACCTGTCATAAAGGGCACGAGAATCCCCGTTGAGTTGATCCTAGAAATGGTTCAGTCAGGCTACTCGGTGGACGAGATCGTTTCGGAGTATCCCCATTTGAGCCGCGACGACCTGATAGAGGTCTTACGCTTCGCGAAACGCGTCCATGAGGCTGTGACGTACGACAAGGTCAAGGCCTTGGACGCCTAGGTCTTGCCCCGTTTCCTTTTGGATGAGAATGCTCCTCACAACGAACTTCGGACGGATTGTTGTTAGCGTGTTCGCTCCTCGACGTCTCGCCACCATTTCTTCTCAGGGCCTGCTCTGCTTCTTTTTTGCCAGTCCTTGCTCTTCGGTTCTTCAGCAATCAACTTGGTCAACTCTTCAACCCGGCTTCGGACAAGAGTCTCAACGTCCGCGTTGACTAGTTTCTCGTTCACGTAGTTGGCGAGAAACTTCAGCAGCTTCTCAAGGTTCAGCTTCGCTTCATACCAGAATTCCCAGTCGTCTGATAGGATCGAGGCGATGTGTTTTCCGTTTATGACATTCTCGTCCTCGTTGTTTCCAATGGTGTTAGCGGCGAAAAGCAACACTAGATCTTTCAGGTCTTTCTCGTTGATTTCGTGGATTTGGAGTTTCTCTAGGACCAGATCCGCTGGAGGCAGCGTCAGAGGGTTCAATCCGAGGCGCCCCTCGTCTGGGCGGCGTCCGAATTGTACTTCGTGGCTGAATTGCAGCTTGTCGAAGAAAACGTCCAGCGAGTATCCTTTCTGTGCGTGCTCAAAAATCATCCTAGAGTTCCCATGCATTAGCAGCGATTGTTGGTTGACCTCGAAACCCAGCTCTTGTAGCAGTCTCCTTACCTGAATCCTTTGCTTGCCGTAGGCGGCAAGGTCGATGTCGGTGAATTTGTTCTCTGATTTGAGTCGGTCCAGTCTCAGAAACAGATCCGCGTGCTTTGACGCGTTGAGTCTTATCGCGATCGCGCCGAGAAGTTTGAGATGTGTTCCTCTCTGGGTGGCTTCTTCTACGATACGTCGGGCGTCGTCAAGCATTAGCTGGTCTTTGGCGCTCTCCAACGTGATCAACCGCTTGCATTAAGGTGCTCTCTAACCTGGCTTCTGTCTAGATCGACGATGACTCCTCTTGGGACGCCGTCGATGTACTCGCTTCCAAGTTTTAAGCACAGCGTCCTCGCTATTCGGCACATTCCTTTCGAGTCGTACATGTGTCTGCGTAGGGCTAGGAGGGGGCACTCTACGTCCAGACTGTCTTGACCTTCGCAAGGTTGCGTATTTCTTCATCATCTGTAAGAATTGCTCTTGAGCGTGATGCAAGGTATGTGGATACTACGATGCGGTCGTGAAGTTGGGCGAGGTTGATCGTTGTGATGAGCCTCCACCCTCTGACGTCTAGGTCGACCAGCCGAACTGTCCTACTTGTCTCCAAGACATCTAGGAATGTCATCAGTTTCTCTAGCGGAATCTTGACCCCGAATACTTCTCTGCCCTTTAGCAGAGTGAAGACGGTTTCGCCGAGAGTAATCGACGGGACAACTAAGGTGGCTTCTTCATCTTCCGCCTGCTTGAAGATGTCATCCGCCTTGTGCGGAAGCTTGTCCGCTAGGTAACAGAGGAGGGCGATAGTGTCCACCGTGTAGACGTTCGTCTCAATCAAGCCGCCACTCCTTCCTGACCTTCTTGATGAAAGTTGAGGCTTTCTGCACGTCTATCTCTTGACGGAGGATTCCACGGAGCTTTCGGAGAGGATTCAACTCATGCTTGAGCATTATTCCTTCTTCGACAGGGATGAGAAGGACTCTTTCTCCTTCTTCTAGGTGAAACATCTTCCTCAGCTCTTTCGGCAGCGTCAGCTGCCCTTTCGAAGTGATGGTGGCCTCGTACGACAAAGGGACAGGTCCCCTTACAATAAGTAAGGACAGCCGCAGAAAAGCCTTACTCTCCCAGCGTTAACTTGGCTGTGTCGGTCAGTCTGTCTTGGGCGCCCGGTTCACCAATACCACCCCGACCAGGATCAACGACCCGCCGACGGCGACGTTTGTATCCACTCGCTCACCGAGCATAAGCCATCCCAAGAGGACCGCAACGATCGGCGTGATGAACGTAAAAAGTGAGATCCTCGTAACCTCCATGCGAGTGAACAGCCAATACAGCGCAACGAACCCGAACACCGACCCGGCCACAGCAAGATAGAGGACCGCGAAGATCGATGTCCCCCCGAAGTCAAGGGGAAGCCCGCGCTCCAGCGCGACTCCTGCGGCGGTTAGAAGGACCGCGCCGAGCCCCAGCTGCACCACGACGTTGACTGTGGAATTGATGGATTCAGAGTACTTCTTTCCGACTACATTGGCGCATGCGGCGGTTCCGGCGGCCACGATCACGGCGACGCCGCCCCAGAAAGAATTGGATGTAGACATCAGCTCACGAGAGAAGATGATCGTGACGCCTACGAAACTGACGAGCATCCCCATCAGCTTCCAAGCGCTCACTGGCTCGCCAGGTATCATGAAATGCGCAAAGACGACCACGAAGAACGGCAGCGTAGCGAAGAGCAGGCTGGTCAGGCCCGCGGTCATGTACTGCTCTCCCCAGAACGTGAGCGCGTACGGAACCGTGATCTGAGTTAGGCTTAGGAACAGCATAACCCGCCAGCTGCCCTTGTCCCTCGGGAATTCGATCTTCTTCGCGAGCGCGTAGGTCAGGAGGAGCCCCGAGGCGATGATGAATCGTATGCCCGCGAAGGTGAGCGGAGGCAGAGACCCCAGGCCCACCTTGATCGCCAGCCACGTGGACCCCCAGACGAAGCAGAGCGACCCGAAGACAATCCCCGGCAGAATCTCGCCAGATCTGGAAGCTGCCATAGTCGACTCTTGTCCTCTCGTTGTTCGCGGCGGGATCGCACCGTCCCGGCGCACCTGACCGATGGGGCTCCCTCCGCGTCCATCTAAGGCCCGCTTAAGTGTTGCTTCGAACCTCGATCAGCTCAGCCTGACAGGTTACGGTCGTCGGCTCATCTCGCGACTGGCAATCGGCTCATAGATTCGATGAAGGCTCTACGTTCCAGCTCCCGGCCGCGGAACTGCCTCTCGTTGACCGTGGAGAACCACCTTTTCCCAGGACTAGTTGCCGGGAATCGAAAGCGCGTCTGGTTCGCGCAGAACTTGAAAGCGACATGAACACCATCCAGCCACGTGCGGCCTCCAGACCTGAGCAACCCGAGAATTCTCGTCATCATATTCGGTCTATCAATAGCGCTCGCCAAGAAGGCTGTCTTACTTGCCATCGTCACGTCTCTACTCCGTCCAGTGTTCCGGGAATACGCGAGTTTATTGTGTGCAAGATCTTTAGGTGTCAGTCGAACGCCGGCACTCCATCCTTCGCTGTATGCGAATTCGATGGCGCCTGCTTCCCAAAGCTCATTGATCGCCGCATGCACTAGCGCTTTTGTCAGGCCGTCAAGATTGCTTTCGAGCACCGAGACGGGCAATATGTGATCGCCCGGCCACGACTCTTCCAGCGCCGACATGATCATGTCTTTGAATGCCGCTGTTGCCTCGTTTGGTGCTCCCTCGGATCTGCACAGACTCAACATGTTCACCGCGATACTCATTCACATCGCCTCGGGTCGCATACAATGCGAGACTCGCGCTAGTACTTTCTACCGTCTTGGGACGGGTCGATTCAGCCGTCTGTGGATGGAACCCCGGAGCAGTCGTAAGACGGCAGACCAGTTATAAGTGAAGATACGTAAGATAGGCTAGCGAACGAGCGATGTTTGAGGTCACCTTCAAAGTCAGGCACGACTGTCCGTATGTGCAGTTTTCAATGAAGCATCCGGAAGTGAAGATTCTCGAGTGGTGCAACTTGAGCACAGATGTGCTTGAGATCGCCTGCCCAGATATCGAGACCTTCACCAAAGTAGGGCCCGACTTGCACGAATTGCTTTCGTGGAAAGGAGGTAAAGTCCTCAAAGAGAACTTCTTGGAGAGGAACCTTCAGGTCATCGTCAAGACCTGCCGCGACAGCAGGATCAGGCCCAGCATATCCGGAGTAGTCCAGAAGAACTCCTTCCTCGAGATACCGCCCATAGTTTACCATGATGGCTGGGAGGAGCGTAGAGTCATAGGCTTCAGAGAGGCCGACTACAAGAGACTGTTCCGCGGCCTCAGCAGCTTGGGGCCGGTCGAGATACTGCAGAAAAAAGTACTCGCCGAGAGGAGTATCCGCGACACCTTCGTCATCTCTCTCAGCAGTGTATTCTCGGAACTGACGGAGAAGCAACTCGAAGCCGTTCAGGTCGCCCTCGAGTACGGCTACTATCAAGTACCGAAGAAAGCAACCGCCGAAGAGATAGCCCGGAAGCACAGAGTTCCCAGAACGACCTACGAGGAACACGTCAGAAAGGCCGAGAGCAAGATCTTCCGCGCTATCGCACCGTACATCAGAATGTACGCATCCAAGACCTTTGGGCCGCTTGAGCGGGTCCCGGAAATCACCGCAAGAAGATAGACCGCGCGCCCGATATTTTCGATTCTTGCGCGTCCCAAGTCGCTGTGCATTCAAGGAGGACGATTGGCGCGCTTATATGGGCGCAGATCTGTCATTCTGACGCTGATGCAGCTGTGGCTACGCTCCGATTCACGGCAATCTTAGAACCCGCCGAAGAGGGGGGATTCATAATGAGATGCGTGGAACTTCCTGTCGCCACTCAAGGGGAGACAAGGGACGAAGCCCTAGCGAACGTAAAGGAAGCCATTGAAGGCTACCTGGAGGTCAAGGCAGAACAACTCAAGGAACGAACAAGAGGAGAAAAGGTCGAAGTGATTGTCGAAGCTCCCTCTCCTCTCATGGCGTGAAGTTGTCAAAGCCCTCAGCAAGATTGGCTTCACGATCGCTAGGCAGAAGGGAAGCCACATCATTCTCGTCAAAGACTAGCTTATCGTGCCTGTATCCAATCATCCCGAGATCAAACGAGGACTATTGATGGAGATTATCGCGGAGGCTCATCTGACGAAGAAGGAATTCCTGAGACTGCTGTAAACAGATGACGACCATCATTCGATCGGTAACCCATTCTCTCGGTCAGCCGCACCTTTGACTGTCAAGTGAGCGGCCCCTCACACACCAAGATGCCTCCCGCAAACCGGGCATCTAGAAATAGTATCGTCAGCCCTTGAGAGCGCGAGAGGCGGAGGGCGGAGCCGGCGATGGATTCCGAGACTGCGCGCGGTCGCTCGGATGCTGAGAGGCAGATACTGCTCCTCATCGCCGTGGACGCGCTCTTCGGTTTCGCGGTTGGGTTCAGCTCGCCGTCGGTCGCTCCGCTCATAGTCGCGCTTGGCGTGAGCATCTCATTCGTCGGCCAGGCACAGACAGTCAGCGGCCTGGGAGCCACGTTCCTGCGCCTGCCAATCGGCGTGGCCATGGACAGGATCGGCAGGAAACCCTTCATCCTGCTGGGCGCACTGGTGACGCTCACCGGTTTCGTCTCGTACTCGCTTGCAACATTCTGGCTGCTATTGGGCTCCGGGATCGTGCTTGTCACAATTGATTTCGCGATTCGAGGAACAGCCTCCTCCGCGGCGTTAAGTGACGCTGCAAGATCCGGCAGGGTCGGGCGGGTCTTCAGCGTCGACCTCGGCGTCACAGAGACCGCCGCCACCCTCGCTCCACTAGTAGGCGGATACCTGGCGACCGTGGAGGCGGTTCCGTCACAGCTCATATTTGCAGTATCAGCCGTCCTAGTCGCCGCCGCGACGACGGTCGTGCTGGTCGGCTACAAGCCCGCGCCGGCCCGACCGACACAAGCGGTCCCAAGGGTGTCGTGGAGATCGCTCCTCCGAGTCGACAGACGCATGCTTCCCCTCCTCGCCGTCGTAGCGCTTGACGCGGCCGCGTGGAGGATCTCATTCCCGTTCTGGACGCTGTACATCTTCAAGGAGATGGGCGCGACGCAAGAGCAGCTTGGAATCGCTTTGGCTATTTCGACGGGCATTCCGGCGCTGACGGGCCTGACGTTAGGCTCGAAGCTTGACAAGGTAGGCCGGACGCCCTTCATGGCTGCAAGCGAGTGGTGCGCGGTCGGTGCCTTCCTGCCCCTGCTGCTCGCCTCGCGGCCTGAGTTCGCGTACATCTCAGCCGTGTTCTGGGGGCTCGTCTACAGTCTCTGGATGCCCGCCATCAACGCTTACGCCGTTGACCGTTTTGGCAGCGAAAGGTTCGGACAGACGCTCGGAACCATGAGCCTCATCTCCGGGCTGGCGTCGGCGGCGTCGCCCGCGCTCGGAGGCTGGATGTGGGATAACATATCGCCCAAGGCGCCTTTCATCCTCACACTGATCCTCGCCGTCGCCATCGGCTTCATCATCTGGTTCAAGATCGAGGAGACGAAACCAGCAGGCGCAGACTGACGACTGGGCGACATCGGCGACGGAATCGCCAAAAAAAGACGAACCGTCAGTTCGTTCGGTTCAATTATGCAAGTCTGACTTCTGTGTCTCGATTTTCTGAAACGCATACCTCGGGCTATGCTTGCGGCATTGGATCTCGCGAATTTCCTATTGAACGCCGAGGCCTATCGCGATCAGTAGAAGCACACCGACCGCCGCCATCACAACTCCCAGAAGGAGCGTGGTCTTGGCAGCGTTCTTGGCGTGCATCTTCCTGAACTGCACAATCGCTTGCCTGCTCGAGGACACGAGCAGAATCGCTGTGAGCGGAATTATGAAGACGAAGTTGTAGGCGAGCAGGTACGCCATCTTGAGCGGTGAATCAGCTATCAAGGACAGGAAGGTCATGTAGACGCCGCCGGTGCAAGCGCATGGGAAGTTGTGGAACCCAATCAGGATACCGGCGGCGAAGACGGCGGGCACACCGCCTACTTTCATGAAACGTACAGCCCTCGAGCTGATCGCCTGCGAGGCGGACTCCATCCTGAGCGGAATCGTCCCCGGCCGGAAGTAGTTGACTATGTTCCCTATGCCAATCGCGAGCATGCCAGCCGCGGCGATCCTTGCCAGAAAGTGCGGCACCGCTGGAAGCGTAATGAAGAGTAGGGTCGCTCCAACGCCGACCATCAAGTACGAGAGGAAGACGCTGCCGACGTAGACCGCGCCGTAGCCCAGAATCGTCCTGCGGTCTGTCTGCGTCGCGTACATCAGGCTTAGGAATAGGCCAAGAAGCCCTAGGGAGCAGATGTTCAAGCCGTCGATCAGGCCAAGCGAGACGAGCGGCAGCGGATCCAAACCCAAGGCTACCCCCTGACAACCTTAACGGTTCCGTCGCTCAGCAGCATGATCCTCACATGGTCACCCGCCGTCAGGCACGCCTGCGTCGACATGTCGTGCGTATAGTTGAAGTGCAGTTCTGCTCCGTCAGCGGCCGTGATGATGCCGATGCAGTTGGTCAAACCCTTCTCCACGGGCTTACAGTTTGTGTCGGCTTTCACAACGCCCGAGGTCTGGCCTGCGAACGGAGGGCCGTCGATACTGCCGTAGAATGCGTCTTCGCCTCGAGTAGGCTGGCCGGCTGGAGCGGTTGACTGAACGGCTGAGTGTGTACTTGGCGGCGAGGCGACGAGAAACGCGAGTCCCACGAACACCACAACAAGAATAATGAGCGCCAGCACCCCGGAATGGCTATTCTTCTTCTTCAGGCGCCGTTTGTCCTGCCTCATCCGATACAGCTCTCTTGCAAAGGCGTATGGCTTCGGCTTACTGGGGTTGGAGCCATTTGAGCCCGGGGCGTTACATTTCGAAAGAAACACCCCGCGTGAGTTCTCAAAACGAAAACTCGAGCATGACCTGGCCGCGTACGCGCTGAGCGACCTTCTCCAAGATCCCATGCGCTCCTAGCTGGGCATGGCGATCAGACAACTGCAAATTCCTCCTGCAAGCCCAACAAGCATGGACGGTGTGACCCGATATGTCAAGCAAGAGGCCCAAGCTCAGATGCGTTGCCTGCGGGAAGCTGATCGAGGGACGGCCGCGCATCATGCGATTGCATATCACCAGCGAAGACGCGAAGCTCATCGCCAACGCGAAGAAGCTAGGGTTCGCTTCAGCGAGCTGGCGTACGGGCGACAGCATGGAAGGTGTCTTTCATGCGCAGTGCTTCAAGCTAGCCGCGTTTGCATGGGAAGTGGCCTTCAAAACAAGACCCTTGAGCCCGCGCCGCTAGTAAACGTGCATCGGTCGGAAGGAACGGCAATCCTTTTCCAAGAGCTAGGCCCGATTGCTGTCTAGGCGAACGTCAATGGCGAGACTTGGATACTTTGAAGGCACCGACCCGCTGCTGCTGGCGAAGCTTTCGGCTGAAGGCGTGGAGACGCTCCCGCTCAGCAACGGTTGGGACGGCCACGGAAAGTTCGTGAACCACCTCTGCAAGGGTGAGGTGAATGTGGTGGTCGGATACCTGCACAAGGTCATCCCCGCCGAGCAGGAACACATGAAACCCGCCGACATACTATTCGCGTGCAAGAACTTTGACATACCCGTTATCCTGGTCGTGCCAGCCCCGCAACGCGAGAAGGCCAAGAGAATCCTCGGGGATGCCGGACCAAACGTCTACGTCGCTGCCCCCGAAGAGCTGGAACCGCAGATCAGAAAATATCTCTGAGAATCCCCCAGCGTATGCCGGTCGATAGTAACGAGACTTCGCGGAACCCTTGACCGTGGTCAAAGCTTTCGCGTTGTTTCGAATTGGTGATTCTGACCAGCAACCTTGGCGATATGTCAAATAGACCTATTCGGACATCAGCAGGCTGACCTCTCTTGAATTTGGGAGCGGCAGTACTACTAGTACTATTCATAGGTGCCATCACGTCAATCATTTCCAAGAAGTTCAGGATCGCCTACGCTGAGCTCCTCGTCATTGTTGGCGTGCTCATATCAATCGCTTCTCACGCCTTAGGCACACCGAGAGAGCTTACGGGAGAGCTGATAATTTCCCTGGTTCTTCCGCCTCTCATCTTCCAAGCTGCGCTGAGCATGAATCATACTGTCTTCAAGAAAGTTCAAAGAACGGTGATCCTTCTAGCTATTGTTAGCGTCGCGATTTCAGCAATTGTCTGTTCGCTCATTGTCGCCTCCTTCACGAGTCTTTCTCTAATCGCCGCTCTCGCGTTTGGCGTGATCATCGCCCCTACAGACGCCGCCTCCGTAATTGACACGCTCAAACGAGTGAAAGCGCCCAAAGAACTTGCCACCATAATAGAGGGCGAAGCGCTCCTCAACGACGCAACAACGCTCGTACTTTTTTCTGCTGTCAGCGTGTTGACCCTAAGCCCGATCCTCAACGCGTCAAAGATACTAACAGAATTTGCTGGCGGCGCAGTTGTCGGGTTCATTCTAGGGTTCATGACGAACAAGTTGTCGCGCCTGCTGACCGACAAGAACGCGGAAGTGATGGTCACGATAAGCGTGGCTTACGGGTCCTACATTCTCGCAGGCTCGCTCAATTTCTCGGGCATAGTGGCCGTCGCGATCCTTGGACTATACATGGGAAGATACCGTCAAGAGACGAGCCCAGAAGAATCGAAGAATGACCTGATGCTCGGCTTCTGGAACGTGGCGGCATTCATCGCCAATACTGTAGCGTTCGTATTCATTGGACTGGCGTCGGAGGTACCTTACCTGCTACGATATGCACCGTTGATCGGGCTGTGTTTTGTCGCGGTGCTTGTAGCTAGGTACGTTAGCGTAGAATCCGTGCTTGTGCCAGCGTCGAGGTTCATCGGGTCGATTCCGAGATCTTGGCGAAATACGGTGTTTCTGGGAGGCATACGGGGCGCTGTATCTGCCGCTTTGGCCTTGGCGCTGCCAGAGTCCCCGTTCAAGAGCGTAATCGTGGCGGTCACGCTTGGAGTGATACTGCTCTCACTGGTGGTTCAAACCCGTGCTCTCTCCTACTACGTGAGCAAGGCGCTACGATGAAAGGGTGAGACGCGCTACTCATTGCTCAAAGCTCGATTCAACGCAAGCAAATCGCTCAGGAGCGCGTATCCGGCCGAGCCTCCGCCGGCTCCGGGTCCGATTATGGTGATATCAGGCTGCACGTCAGTCGATAGGACTAGCGCGTTCAGGACGCCTGAGACGTGCGAGAGTAGATCGGTCTCGGACAGTGGCTCAGGAACAACCTGTGCTTTGATCTGCTCGTTTTCCTCGTAGGCTTTGGCGACGAGTTTGATTCGTCTTCCCGCCAATCGGGCTTCCCGGACGTCAACTGGTGTAATTCTCGAGATTCCTTCTCTGCGCACCTCAGCGAGTTTGACCGTGCCACCCATTAGGACGTTCGCGAGGATGGTAATCTTTGCTGCAGGATCCCACGCCTCCACGTCGCCGCTTGGTTCAGCTTCTGCGTAACCAAGCTCCTGGGCCTTCTTCAAAGCTTCATCAAAAGTTCGGCCGTCTTCCATCTCGCCGAGTATGTAGTTCGTAGTCCCATTGAGTATGCCGCGGATTGAACTGACCTTCGCGCCGGCGAGTGCCTCAGTGGCCAGATTGATGGCTGGGGTTCCGCTCAACACGGTTCCCTCAAATCTCAGGTGGCGCCGTCTCTGATGAGCCAAGGCAGCGAGCTCATTGTATGCAAGCGCGATCGGGCCCTTGTTCGTTGTCACAACATGTAGACCCTCGTTGAGAGCGGTCCTGATGTGTGTCAGTCCCGGTTCTCCGTCCGTCAGGTTGGTCCAAGTTGCCTCGACAAGGACATTCGCGTCGGATTCTTTGATCGTCTCGGTGCTCGACAGGCCCTTGGTTCCTATTGGATAGTCTCCAAGGGTTCTCTTCTTGCTGGCAAGGGATAGAAGTCTTGCAAGATCAAGGCCGCCCTTGTTCATGACGGAACCTTTGACGATGTCAGCTACGCCCACAATCTCGTACTCAAAGTCAAAGTCGCGTCTCAGCTGTGCACGCTTCTCAATTAGGATCTTCGTAAGGCCCTGCGCAACATTTCCGAAGCCTAACAAGACAAGCCGGAAATCCATCGTCGAAACCTCATCTCATCCCAGACGGGAGGCTTGGCCATAGGAGTACATGTGTCAAGGCGGGTACGATGAATCTTTAAGGCATAGATGATGAACCACTGGGCGGGTGAAGGAATATGGCTGTTTCGAGCGCCCAAGACACCGTTGGCGGAATAATGACCAAGACTCCAGTAACGATCAAACCCGACACCACCGTAAAGAAGGCTCTCCAGATCATGATCAGACGGGACATTGGAAGCCTCATCATCGTGAAGAACGGAAAGCCAGTCGGAATCATCACGGAACGCGATGTCACGCGCGGGTCGCTGCGCCCTGCGAAGGCTAAGCGGATCTACGACACGCCAGTCGCTCGGTTGATGAGTCGCCCGCTGGTCACAGTACCGACGACTACCCCCATCTGGGAGGCCTTCGATACCATGCTCACAAAGAAGATTCGCAGGCTGCCGATCGTCGAGCAAGGTCGCCTTATCGGTCTCGTCACGGAGCGGGACCTCACCAAGTGGGTCATCCGAGTGTTCTACGAGCCCAACATCCCTGACCGCATCAAGAAGCTCCTCGAGTAGACCTGTCGAGCCGCGACGGGGCATCTGCGGGCTAAGGCCCAGTACCCCCGCTATTGTTTCCTGAGCCGGTTTCACTTTGGTTGGTGGCTCGGCTAGGGGCGTAACTGCTTCCTGATCCTTCAGACCGTGCCCGGTCGCGATGCAGACGACCTCCTCATCCGCCTTGATGACACCCTCATCCACTAGTTTCCCCACGCCCGCTATTGTGGAGGCGCTTGAAGGCTCTACGAAGATGCCTTCTCTACCGGCAAGCGCTCTCTGAGCGTCGAGGATCTCTCGATCAGTAACCGTTTCGATGAGCCCGCCTGACTTTCTGGCGGCTGCGAGGGCTCTCTTCCAGTTCACGGGCGAGCCTATTCGAATGGCGGTCGCGACCGTCTCGGGCTTGGCAACCGGTTCGATGTGATCGGATCCCGATCTGAACGCGTCGGCAATTGGTGACGCCTTCTCCGCCTGGATTCCAACAAGGCGCGGAAGCGTGTCCGCCAGGCCCAGCGCCTTCAGCTCGAGCAGTCCCTTCCAGACCGCGGTGATGTTCCCGGCATTCCCAACTGGAAGCACGATGATGTCTGGCAGTCGGTTGAGCTGGTCGTTGATCTCGTAGGCGACTGTCTTCTGGCCTTCAACCCTGAATGGGTTGACGGAGTTCAGAAGATACGGGCTTCCGTCCTTCTTGGCGACATCGACTACGAGGCGCATAGCGTCGTCGAAGTTTCCGTCAATCTCGATTATCTTCGCGCCGTGCACGACGGCTTGAGCCAGCTTCCCGGCGGTTATCTTGCCAGCAGGAATCACCACGAAGCATCTCAAACCAGCTCTGGCAGCGTACGCGGCGAGCGAGGCTGAGGTGTTTCCTGTCGAGGCGCACATCACGGAACTCGCGCCGAGTTCCACGGCCTTCGTGACGCCCACGGTCATGCCTCTGTCCTTGAAGGAGCCTGTAGGGTTCTCGCCCTCGTTCTTGACGTGCAGGTGTTTGAGACCGAGTTCGCTCGCGAGGCGGCGGCACTCGTGAAGTCCGGTACCGCCTTCGCCCAGCGAGATGACTTCCACCTCTTGCTGGATCGGCAACAGTTCACGGTACCGCCAGACTCCGAGCGGTCTCATGCTCCAACGTTCCGGGTCGAACCCTGATGTGTCAACGAGTTTGATTTCGAGCAGACCGCCGCATTCTGCGCAGACGTATGCTCTCTCGTTCAGAGGATGACGTGTTCCGCATTCGATGCATTCGAGCGCGTGCTTCACGGTTCTCCTACTCCTTGAGGACGGTTGCGCCGCGAGCCGTCTTTGAAACGATGGCTCGGCATTGGACGCCAACTGTTACGAAAGCTTGCCTCATTGCTTCGGCGACTGCGGCTGCGGAAACCGTGGCGCTGTCTACGATCGCGATGAGGCTTGGGCCGGCTCCGCTGATCGCGACTCCTTCAGCCCCAGCGTTCAGGGCTGCTTGCCTCACCTGAGTGTAGCCTGGAACCAATTGAGCTCGGGCGGGTTCAACAATCGCGTCGACCATCCCCTTTCCGATCAGGCTGACGTTTTCAGAGAGAATGCCAGCTACGATGCTGGCTGCGCCGCCTACGTTGATTGCGATCTTTCCTAGCGGGACTCTATCGGGTAGAAGAGCACGGGCACGCTGGGTCTTATTGTGAGGCGTGGGCACTTCGGGGATGGCGATCGCAATCTCTAATCTTCGCGGCGGTTCAAACCCCGCAACTGCGAGCGGTGAATGCGACTGGATGAAAGTGAATCCGCCGAGAACGGCGGCGGCTACATTATCAGCGTGCGGAGCGCCAGCGGACGCTACTTCGCCCTGTGCCGCGGTCTCCACGATCTCGTTTTGGGTCAAGCCCAACCCTAGCATGCTGTTGAGTCCTACAGCTGTCGCAGCCGCGCTTGCGGCGCTGCTTCCAAGTCCCTTTCCAACTGGGATGCCCTTCTCGACTCGGATTTTCACCCCGGAGCCTATCTTATGCCGGCTGAGCAGATTCTTTGCGACCAGTCCGGCGCTGTTCAGGTTCGGATCTTCTGGGACATTGCTTGAGTACGGTCCAGTCATCTCCAGCTCGACGCTTCCTTCAGACGAAGTTTGTATCTGAATCCTGTCATGGAAGGCATCGAGGGCGAGCGCGAACACGTCGAAGCCTGGGCCCAAGTTCGCGGTCGTACAGGGCGCCCTCACCGTGACAGAGTCGATCTGGGTCTCTCTTGACGCTTTGAGTGATTTCATTAGAGACGCGTTTCGGAAACTATCGTCGACCGGCGAGCGAGCGCTCGATGACGGTTGTATTCGATTTGAACTCATGCTTGATCACAAACTAACCTATGAGGGAGCCGACCAGCGGGCGAAACGCCAAGAGGTTCAGGAGCGTCGCGCTGTTCGGCTCAGCGAGTGCTCTGCGTCGTAGCTGTTGTAGTGGTTGTCGCAGATGGGTGCAGAGCAGTCGCGGGCAAAGCTGTGCCTCGAAACCCCAGACAGTTGCGTCATATGTAATAAGACTTGCCTACCGAGTCGACCCATTCGCCGCCGACCGACAGCTGTAAACCATAAATCAACTGGTTCTGATAGGTGAGTTGACGGATGGTCCCCGAATGAGTGACGATGTCCGCGTTGAGGACGCCACGACCGCGGAGTTTGCGGCTAGGCGGTATCTTGAGTCGCAGTACCCAGGCAGAGCGATTGAGGTGAAGTTCAGCAAGATCTGGTTCGTTGGGGGAAAGGCGAAGGATGTCTGGGAGGTCGAAGGCGTTCTAACGATGAGGCGGGCTGGGCTCATGAAGGACCGGAAGTCATTCCGCTTCCAGATCGACGCGGAGACGGGCGACGTGATAGGGTTCGAGGCGGTACGAAAGTAGCTTCCTTCCTAAGTGTACGTCTTCCTTCTGGTGAGTAGGAAGGCCGCGAACGCGATTACCGTGATTATCGCGCCAAGCAGAATCAGCCAGCCTGATTCAGGTCCGCCTCCAAGGATTATCGGGATTGGCCCGATCAGAATTACTGCGCCTCCGCTTCTTGCTCCCTGACCCTGTGTCATGGCAGCCGCCATCATCAGGATCATACCGATCAGCACCATCGCGAAGCTGGCGAAGAATATCCACGAAAGGTTAACGGGAAAGGCGCTTGCGTGTTCCGGTGCTTCCACGGGGGCGGCGGGTTCGCAGCTTGTGCACAGCCACCGGCCAGGCCGGAAATCCCGTGCGCAGACTCGTTTGCCGCATCGACTGCAGACGTAACGCGCTTCCTGAATTGCACAGATCTCGCAAGGCTGAGACAAGTCTCTACCTCCACAGAATCGGAAGCAACGTGAAGAGGAGCAGTACCGTCATCAGAATAATGCCAAGCAGGACCAAGACCCTCGCAGACTGTTTGTCTGTTCCGAAGACTATCGGCACCGGGCCTATCATCACCACTCCCCCGCCGCGCACTTGGCCGGCGCCTCTTGCAGACCTCAGAATGGCAAAGATGAAAGCCAGTGTTGCGACTGCGAATCCTGCAAGAGCGAGTAGCAATCCGATTACGAAGATGAGGTTGTCAGCCAAGTTTGGTTCGAGCTTCACAATCTAGAGACATGATATAGGCTTTCCTAGATTCGGCCGTCGCGTGAACTGCTTGCCCGCGCTCGCGCCGGTCGAAATGGCTCGATCAGGTATACTTCGGGAATTCTTAAATCGCAAGACGGGATCGACGCGCCGCTTGCAGGCGAGAGGTTGGGGAGAGTGAAGGAGGGTTGGCGTTACTTCGCTGAACGTGCTAACGAACTTCCGAAGGTAGGTGAGATGATGAATGGGTGGGACAGGGTTTTACAGTTCCGCCTCGACGGAGAGGACCCGTTCTATCTCACATTTTCTGGCGGCGCGGTCACGTTCTCTGATGGTACGCACGCAAAGCCTGACCTGACTCTGAAGGGAGCCGAGGACGTGTTCTACAGGCTGATGACAGGTGAGCTGGACCGAATCAAAGCGTTCATGCTCGGACAGTTCAAGTTTGATGGGCCGCTTAGGGACGCGGTGAAGTTTGCGGACATAGGAGACGCGGTTAGAAAGTCCGTAAAGTTTCCGCCGTAGCGTTCGCGAAGGGCAACTTGTGTTGTCATGCGATGCGACGGCTACTCGATGATCTCCCAAGACGACTGATACTTGTCTAGCTCTGATAGGCTGTACTCGTCGAGCGGGTGTTCGCGTTCAGGAATCTCCACAGCCTTCGGCTCACCAAATAGTTCTGTCGAGAAGTATCTTTGCCCCGTGTCGTTGATCATTGTCACGATGACGCCAAGCCTCGGATGCTTCCGCGCAACCTTCACCGCGGCTGCAACGTTACATCCCGAGGAAATGCCGCAAAATATGCCCTCAGTTGTCGAGAGGTGCCACGCCGTCTTGATGGCTTCGTCTGAGGTGGTTGTTACCACGCCCGTCAGTTGCTCAAGGTCCAGGTTTCGGGGAACAAAACCGTCGCCTATTCCCTCGATCTTGTGAGTGCCCCATCTCCGTTTCGAAAGAATCGGTGCTTCGGCAGGTTCGACAGCGTATAGGAGGACCTTGCGGTTCTTCTCTCGGAGGAACTTTCCTACACCCGTAATGGTCCCCCCTGTTCCTTGAGAGGCTATGAAGCAATCCACATCGCCCTTCGTCTGTTCCCAGATCTCCGGTCCGGTCGTCTTGTAGTGGGCGTTCGCATTGTCGGGGTTTGCGAATTGTCCAGGCTCCCAGTACTTGCTAGGGTTATCTCGTTTCAGTTCTTCGATCTTCTTGATGCAGAGGTCGACGTCGCTTTCCGCCCCTGGAGTGTTGATTATTCTCCCGCCGTACGCTCGAATCATTTTCATCCGTTCCTGACTCATGCCTAATGGAACGACGATCGTCACCGGGTAGCCAAGTCGCGTTCCGACGAAGGCGCATGCTATGCCAGCATTTCCCGTTGAAGCTTCGAGAATCTCCATGCCCGGCCTAAGATCGCCCCTCTGGATCGCGCGCGTAATCATCTCATAGTAGATCCTGTCCTTGAGACTGCCGGTGGGATTCATGTACTCCAATTTCCCGAGGATCCTCGTCGAGATCTTCTCGTCTAGACAGATGTTACGGAACTCAATGAGTGCGGTTCTTCCAATGCAGGCGAATACGCTTTCCTGAACAGATTTGACGCAGTCCCAGCTTGGCATCATTTCTGGTCGACTGATGAGTCATTTGCTGGTCTCTTCAAAAGTTTCCTGTTCCGCGAATGCTGAACAAAACCTTCGGCGTGCTTGTGTTGGATAGGCTTTTTAATTGTCGATCTCACATGTCAGCGCCGGTTGAAGCAGATGAAACTCGTCACGAGGCCAACGATAATAGTTGAACCTCCTGGACCTAAGGCCAAAGAAATCATCAGGCGCGACGAAAAGTTAACATCTCCATCCCTAACTCGAACGGCACCGCTTGTCGGCGTCAGGGCTGAAGGGGTCTGGGTTGAAGATATTGATGGAAACGTCTACTTGGATTTCGGATCTGGAATTGCGGTCGTCAACGTTGGTCACTGCCACAAGAAGGTTGTTGAAGCAATCAAGAGACAGGCAGAAACTTGCGATCACATCAATAGCTGCGACTACTTTACCGTGCCCCAAGTGCAATATGCTGAAAAGCTCCTTGCAATGCTTCCGGGAGACTTTCCGAAGCGAGTTTTCTTCGGAAATAGCGGGGCTGAAGGTGTCGAGTGCGCGATCAAGATCGCAAGATGGCACTCCAGAAAGTCCTACCTGATCGGTTTTATCGGAGCCTTTCACGGACGAACGATGGGCGCTCTATCCCTGACAACCACTTCTACTTCTGCTAGAAGATTCTATTTCCCAATGATGCCTGGTGCCATGCATGTTCCCTACGCATACTGTTATCGATGCCTGTACAAGCAGGAGTACCCGGATTGTGGAATGTGGTGCTTGGGTTACATCGAGGACGTAGTGTTCAAGAAGCTTATCTCGCCAGAAGAGGTTGCAGGGCTCATTGTAGAACCGATCCAAGGCGCAGGGGGCTACATCGTCCCACCAAACGATTTCCTACCAGGGCTAAGGAGAATATGTGACAAGAACGACATAATCATGATCGCAGACGAGGTTCAGACAGGATTTGGCAGGACCGGCAAGATGATTTCTTGTGAGCACTGGAATGTCATACCAGATATCGTAGTAATGTCCAAAGCTATCGCAGCAGGGCTTCCGATGGGTGCGTGCATCTCAAAGGCCGATCTCATGGACTGGGGACCTACATCCCACGAGAACACTCTGGGGGGAAACCCGATCATCGTAGCCGCTGCGCTCGCTGTGCTCGATGTCGTGTTAGAGGAAGGTCTAATGGAAAACGCTGAGAAAGTCGGAGGCTACCTTCTCAAGAGGTTCAAGGAGATGATGAATGAATACAGCATAATTGGGGATGTAAGAGGAAAGGGCATGATGGTGGGCATCGAGTTTGTGAAAGATAGAGATACCAAGCAATACGCAACCGAAGAAAGAGACGATCTCATTCTCGAGACATTCAAGAGAGGGCTTCTGCTTTTGGGGGCCGGCCCATCTAGCATTCGTCTTGCACCACCACTGATAACTACGATGGACCAAGCAGAAATCGGCGTCCGGATATTCGAAGAGGCGCTCAAGACGGTCTCGAAGTAGAAAACGGTAACTTCGAATTGACAAAGAAAGAGTGAAAGGATCGACCGTTGCTTGACAGAATAGCTCATTTGACAGACTAGCTGGAAAGCTTTTCTAACCTGCACACATGCTCTGCTAGGCGGCGAACAGTTCGGTGTCCGGTAGCGTCGCAGAGAAACGCCCGGCAATGCTCAACAGCACGGGCGCCGACCATATTTTGTCAGCATGCCCCTCTTGCAGTCGGAACCTCGGGGAAGCCTCGTCTAGGCTTCGAAACTCGAGGCGAGTTCTAGATCTCGCGGAAGTAGTGGCCCAGCAAATGGGCCTGATCTAGAAAGACCACTTTTGGGGCCCGGCCCCCACGTTCCTCTGCAAATTCCTCACTCTATAGCAACCGTCCGGAAAGACACATGGAGTATGAACTCGGAAAAGGGAATAATCATTGCGGGATTTCTTTGATTACCCCCACAGAGTAACCTGCGAGCTCTTCGATGCTGCAGACTTTCACGCCATAGTCAAGCGCTACGAACCTCAAGTTGTGGTAACAAGTTGGGCAGGCTGTGGCCAGATACTCGGCTCCAGCGTCTTTAGCGCTCTTTGCTATGGCTTCGCTCATCCCGGTTCTAATGTCGAAGTACGGAACTCTAATAGTGCCTCCGCAGCATCTCGATAGATGCTTGGACTTGTCCATCTCGACCAGTCTCACACCGGGAATAGCTCTTACAACAGACCGGGGTGCCTCATAGATCTGCTCGTATCTTCCTAGGTGACACGGATCAAAGTAAGCGACATTCGCGTCCAGTTTGCGATCGAAGCTTATCCTTCGCTCGGTCAAGAGGTTCAGTAGGATTTCGGTCGAGTGCTTAACCGATATAGACTGCCCCTTAGGCACTGAATGCAAGAACGCCCCATAGCAGAACGGGCAGACAGTAAGTATCTCTCTTACGTTCATTTCTGAGAAGACCCTCCAGTCGTTCGCGATGAGCTTGCTTGACTCCTCACCGAGCCCAACTAGATCAAGGAATTTTCCGCAGCAGTCTTCACCGTCTTTCATTACGGTGAAGTTGCAGCCGGCCTTGGCAAGTATCTGGACCAGCGCTTCCGCTATGTGAGGATAGCTCGACGAGACCACACAGCCAGTGAAAAGCAGCGCCGGAGCCCTATCCGGCAAGCTCCTTGCCGATGGGACAACATCGACTAGACGGACCTTCTGACCCAAAACATTGCCAGAGGTGACGATTGCTTTAGCCATCTCTCGGTGCGCATCGAGGGGGCCAATGCCGGCTTCGGCTAGAGAATCCCGAAGTCCTCTCATGATTTCGGAGCCCTTCACCAAAGGGGGACAGGTTTCATCGCAGGACTTGCATAGAGAACATGAGTATATTCGGTCTAGTAGCTCCTTGGAGACAGACAACTTGCCGTTCCGTAGAGCATTTACGAGAAATATTCGGCCCCGAGTGTTCCATGACTCTCTAGCTTTGTATTCGAACGTCGGACAGTATGATCTGCAGAAACCGCAGCGGCAACATCTTATCATTTCTTCTTCGAGTTCTTTGCTAAATGATATCATTCCAACTCACCCTCTGAATTCTCAAGGGTAGATTTTACCTGGGTTCATGATGTCATTAGGATCAAGGGCCCTTTTGATCGAACGCATAACATCTATCTCCATATTGGTGTGTTCCATTGTCATAGCATGAGCTCTGCGTAGACCTATCCCATGTTCTCCGGTTATTGTTCCGCCCAGGTCGATGACTATTTGGCGGAGTCTATCGACAGCTGCTATCCCACGCTTCACTTGATCTGGCTCGCGCTGGTCAAACAATATGTCAGGATGAAGGTTTCCGTCTCCGGCGTGTCCGTATGTGGCTATCTCGATCTTCAGTTCCTCAGATAGCTGTTCGATTCTTCTGAACAGTTCAGGAAGCTTCGTAACTGGCACCGCTAAGTCCTCGTCAATGACGTTGGGTCTTATCAATGCGAAGGCAGGGGTGACCGATTTCCGGGCCCTCCAAAGCTCTTCGTCTTCCTGAGCGCTCGCCCCTACTCGCGTCTCTATAGCGCCGCATTGAAGGGCGATCTCTCTAACTTGGTCGAGTCTCTCCATGACATCTTTTTCGCTTCCATCAAGCTCCACGATTACCATGCCGCCGATTTTTGGTAGCTTAATTCCGTACCTAGCAACAGCGTCGATCGAGGTCTTATCCATGATCTCTGCGGAGGAGGGGAAGATCTTGCTTGCCATGATCCTTACTATGGTCTGGCATGCATCGTTCACATTGTTGTAGAATGCCAGCAGCACCTTCCTAGATTCAGGTAAGGGATGAATGCGTAGCCTTATCTTCGTAAATACACCGAGGGTCCCTTCAGACCCGACAAACAAACGCGTTAGGTCGTAACCGGATGATGTCTTCCTGGTCTTCGAACCCGTCCAGATAATTTCACCATTAGGTAGCACAACCTCGAGTCCAAGCACCCAGTTTCGGTAAGACCCGTATTTTACGGTCCTGTATCCGGCGGAGTTATTTGCCGCGTTGCCTCCAACGGTACACGCTTCGCTGCTTGCCGGCGCTGGCGGAAGGAAGAATCCGCGCTTGGCAAGAAAGCCGGCTAAATTGTCAACGACTACTCCAGGCTCAACCAAGCATGTCATGTTTCCCTCATCTATTTCTAAAATCCGGTTCATCTTAGTGAGGTCCAGCAGAATTCCTGCTCTTATTGGCATGGCTCCTCCATGTTCCCCGGTTCCAGCTCCTCGAGGCACTACCGGGACCTTGTGTCGGTTGGCCAGCATGACTATCTGTGAGACCTGTTCGGCTGAGGTTGGCCAGACGATGACATCTGGCATGACGTCGCCTTCTACATCAATGAAGGAGAAGTCTCTCGAGTAGCAATAGCGCTCAATATATTCTGTTGAGAGGTTGCCTTCGCCAACTATTTCTTCGATTTCTTTGACGACATTGGCAACTTCCGCTTGCACGGTGCGATGAGCCCCTTCGATTCTTGGAAGTGATACAGAGATCGTCTACAAAGGCTTTCTGAAGTCTCTGCCAGCATATCTGGCGGACTTGCCCAACTCTTCTTCTGTTCTTATCAACTGGTTGAACTGCGCGACCCTTTCGCTTCTTGCTGGGGCGCCGTTCTTGATTTGGCCGGCGTTTATGGCGACTGCGAGGTCAGCGAGCCACGGATCTTCGGTTTGGGCAGATCTCTCCGAAACAAGGACGCCATACCCGTTTCTATTGGCGCACGTCGCGGTTTCCAAAGCTTCGGTGAGAGTTCCAACTTGATTTACTTTCAGGAGAAGAGTGTTCGCCGCATGCATTTCTATGCCTTTCTGCAGACGTTTTACGTTTGAAGCAAAGAAGTCGTCTCCGACTATTTGGATGTTAAGTCTCTTTGTTATTTCTGCAAAGCCTTCGTAGTCGTCCTCGTTGAGGGCGTCCTCTATTGATCTTAAGGGATAGGTCCTGACAAGGTCCTCGTAAATCTCTATCAGCTCTTCTCGTGTAATTTCCTTTCCTCTGTATCTGTACCTTCGCTTTTTGTCATCGTACATGTGTGTTGCGGCGGCGTCCAGCGCAAGTATGAAGTCACCTTGATATCCGTGTTCCTCAATCGCCTTCAAGATAATCTCGTACGCTTCCTTCGGGTCACTTGGTCCCGGCGGTGAGAAGGATCCTTCATCGCCGGTATTCAAAGAGTACTTGCCATATTTCCTAGCTAGCATGCTGCCCAATGTGTGGTAAACTTCGCAACCCATACACATGGCTTCGGCAAAGGTCTTGGCGCCTATTGGCATGACGTTGAATTCTTGAAAGTCGAAGTCTGTGGCTGCGAGCTTTCCGCCGCATATGTAGAGGAACATTGGTACGGGAAGGACATGCGCGTTTGACCCCCCAATGTACCGGTAAAGAGGTAAGGAGAGTGCATTTGCTGCTGCTTTTGCGACAGCCCACGATGTTGCAACCATAGCATTACCTCCCAGCTTTGACTTGTTCTCTGTATCATCATGGCGGATCATCCTGTAGTCAATTTCTCTTTGTTCTCTTGCGTCCATGCCCTTAAGCATGGGCGCAATTGCGTCGTTCACTATCTTGACAGCTTTCTGAACACCCAAGCCTCCGTATCTTCTACCGCCGTCTCTGATTTCAAAAGCTTCATAGGTTCCCCTCGAACGGCCGGCAGGGGTGTCTGCTCGTCCTAGCACGCCACCTTGGGTTATAACATCGACCTCTACTGTCGGGTTTCCTCTGCTGTCGAGCACCTCTCTCCCTTTGACTTCTCTTATGCTGAATTCGCCCAACTTTGGATGAGTCCTCTCGAATGAATCGTGGACAAGCAATTCGCTACTGCTTTAAGGTTTGCGCCGATTCTTGAGGCGAATTTCGCCCGAAATGTCTTCGGCCTAGTCGAGAGATCAGGAGGGACCGACAACCAACAATCTTAGGTCCATCACATTTGTTCCAGTGGACCCCGTAAATATTGCGTCATCAAGCTGCCTGAATACATAGGACGAGTTATGTCTCGTGAGGTTTTGGAATAGATCAATCTTCTTTTCCCTTGCCCTTTGTACGGTGTAGCCATCAACAACGCCTCCGGCTATGTCTGTAGGGCCATCTGTGCCGTCAGTGCCGATGGACGCTATCACTATTCTTCTGCTCCCGTCTATCTTCAGTGAGGCAGCTAGAGCAAACTCCTGGTTTCGGCCTCCCTCGCCGGCCTCGCCTGTGATGGTAACGGTCGTCTCTCCGCCGACGATTAGAACGCAGGGAGGCTTGAGCGGTCTACCGTTCTTCTCGGCCTCCCTTGCTATGCCAGCCAGGGCAATACCAACTTCTCTGCTCTCCCCCTCCACAACCGCAGACAGGATCATGGAGTTGTACCCCAACTCCTCGGCTCTCTTTCTCGCAGCTTCGCAAACGTTCTCGCTGTTGGCCAGTACGAAGTTGTGAACCTTCACACCCTCACGTTCAAAGTCCTTGAGCTTCGGCGTCTCTTCTCTCGGATCCGCCTTTTCCAGATGCTTCCTCACCGAATCTGGGACCCTTTCCCACAGGGCGTATTTCTCTAAGACGCTGATGGCGTCGCGGAAAGTTGTTGTGTCTGCGACCGTTGGACCCCAAGGAAGCCCTGCAACCTCATCCACGACTATTAAACCGATTACTTCGGCTGGGTGTATGTGCAGGGCGAGTCGTCCACCCATTACTTGTGAGATGTGTTTCCTAACCGCATTTATTTCTTGTATTTCGGCTCCGCACATGAGGAGTAGGTCAGTCACTTTCTTTACGTCTTCTAAAGTTATGCCTTCAGCAGGTAAGGTCATCAGTGCCGAACAGCCACCCGTTATGCAAGCGAAAAAAAGGTCGTCTCTCTTGGCGTTCTTGGCTATTTCAATGATCTTCTCGGATCCTTTGACCCCTTCTTCATCTGGCACTGGGTGACCGGCTTCTATCACATCTACTCTCCTAAGCTTCCGGCCCTGTCCTCTCTTTTCAATTACAAGTCCCTTGTTTACCCTGCCTCCTAGGATGTGTTCCAATGCCTCCGCTATGGACGAAGATCCTTTTCCTCCTCCGACAATGTATATGTCTGCGATCTTTGAGAGGTCGTAGGTAAGTGAAGCAACCCTCAAAATACTTCCTTGAAGCGTAACGAAGGTTTTGACTAGTTGATAGGAATCTATTGCTGTTAGGGCCTGCTCAATCACGTCCAAGGCAATCTTTCTTCCCTCAACGATGCCATGAGAGAGCAGCGCATTCCTGTTCTTTATGATCGACACACGAGCGTTCTCCTACATTATCTCTGAAGTGACGGCAAATGAATCCTTATGAACTTAAGATCATACCATGGCTAAGCTTCGAGAATCTCTATGCCAGGTTTGAGGTTGCCTCTCTCGATCGCGCGCGTGATCATCTCATGGTAGATCCTGTATTTGATGCTGCCTGTCGGGTTCATGTACTCCAGCTTCGCGAGTATCCTGCTCGTGATCTTTTCGGCTGCACGGATCCTCCGAAGCTCAACAAGCGGTGTCCTCCCGATGAAGCCGAACAGATTCCCATGCGTCGACCTTATCCGGTCCCATTGGACAGCGATCTTTCGAAACCGAAGAGACGATGCTTAGGCTTGATTGATTAGTTTTCTGATCGCCGAGCCTCGTGAAGAGGGACCGACAACGCGCGGGTAGTCGCGTAGTTGTGACCGAAAGCATTTCCCAAAGGAGGGCTATTGTTCCACAAAAAAGGGTTGCTAGGCGATTCGTCTCATTAAGGCGAGTCATTTTGTGTGTAGTTCTGATAGTGCGCGCACACAGCTCAGGCCAGACTGTCTCATGTTTTCGAGTAGGGCGCCAGCGCCAGTCTGAATAGCGCGTATATGACGATCAGGTAGCCAAGTGTCCTGATCACGACAAGAGATGACTCCCACGCCTGCGCGAAGCCCAACAGGTTTGCGAGATGGGAAACCCCGAAGAGCCCGAAGGCTATACCAACAAGCAGAGGCATAGCCACTTTCTTCCTACCGTATACCATTATGCCGAGGACAACTATCACGACGCATAGAATGAAGTTTGTTGCAGTTATCGTGTCCGTCATCCACCACATCGCAGCCGGTTGTTGAGGCTTGAGATCTATAAGAGATATTGCAGTCGAGTTCCCATTACCGATCAGCCCGTCGCAATACTCTGAGATTCTGTCGAGACTGGTTCACTTACGCTGACTGTGTTTTCCATCCAGTGTCTGCGCACCAAGGGAGCGACCAACAAAAAGACTCCTCTCATTTCCATTCAAGGCCGTGAGGTCGATTGAATCTTGGTGTCTGAGTTCAGAGGAACTGGATGGACATCGCCGACAGGGAAGTTCTCAACTGAGTTGCAGAACAGGTGGGGAGAAATCTGAAGCCCCGGTAACAAGGACAGAAGCATAATAGCCTTGGTGTGTGAGATCCGTGCTGGGGACGTCAGAATTTGAACCGTCAATAGAATTCTGGTTCTATGTCTGGAAATCCTTAGACGAGCAACTTGTTGTGTCATATCGTTCGTACGGTCTGGCCAGCTTCAACTTCTGCGCCGAGACGCGCGATCACCCATGACCAAGGCCATTACGGCTTTCTGCACGTGCAGTCGGTTCTCAGCCTCTTCAAAGTACAGGGAATAGTCTGCGTTGTCGATGACATCATCGGTGACTTCTTGGCCGCGGTCTGCCGGCCCGCAGTGCATGTACTTGCCTCTGTTGGTGAGATTCATCATTTCCTGCGTGCAGATCCAGTCCTTGAACTTCTCCTGGTACGCAGCAGCGGCTGCTTTGTCTGAGGAGCTGGTATGCGGAGGGAAGTAGCCTTTTGGGGACCACGCTTTTGGATACACAACGTCAGCGCCTTCGAAGGCCGTCCTCATGTCATTCACGACTGTGAAGCCGCCGCCGTATCTGTCCGCGTTTGCCTTCGCCGCTTCGAGCACCACATCTTCCAGTTCGAAGCCTTTCGGGTGCGCGAGCACGACATCCATTCCCAGCTGTGTTCCGATCAGGACCTCGCTTTGCGGAACGGCTAGCGGCTTTAGTCCCCCCGAGTACGCATAGGACACGACGAGTTTCTTTCCTTTCAGTTTCGGGAAGGCACGTCTCATTGCTTGGGCGTCGGCCAGTGCTTGGAACGGATGATACATGTCGTCTTCCATGTTGAGGACGGGGATGGTTGCGTGCTTAGCGAATTCCTGCACAACCCTGTGGCCTCTCCCTATGATCCATTTTGCCGCGTCGCCGTAGATTCGTATCGCAATAGCGTCCCCGTACCTGCTTAGGACTCGGCTGACGTCAGAGATGGCCTCGGTCTGGTAGGCGACCATGTCTTCGGGGAGCGCGGGCGTGTAGACGTCTTGCGGGCTTAGAAAATGCGCGTGGCCGCCGAGCTGATAGATTCCGGCTTCGAATGAGTTTCTTGTTCTAAGTGACCTATTGTAGAACAACATGAACAGCGTCTTGCCAGGCAGATACTGATGCTTCTTGCGCGACCGAAACTTCTCCCTCAGCGCGTCCGCCGCGTCGAGAACGGCCCTGATCTGGTCCTGTGAGAAGTCGTTTGTGTCAAGGAAGTCTTTGCCCTTCCAAAGCCCTACAAAAGAAACCAACTTCAGCATCACTCAGCTTTGCGAAATATGGTTGGCTTCACACGCGTACTTATGGGTAGCTCTCGAGTAGCCCAGGTATCTAAGGGGTCTCCCATCTCTGAATCTATCTTTCTTCTCAAAGAAGGCCAAAATGATAAGAACTAATTGGCGTCCAAACAGACTTGGAATTGAAAGGAGGCGTAAACGCTGGATATCTTGGAAGCTATCAGAAGTAGAAGATCGATTCGAAAATACAAGTCTGAGCTAGTTCCAGATGATTCGATAGAGAAGATACTGGAAGCAGGAAGGTGGGCGCCCTCAGGTTCAAACATTCAACCTTGGAGGTTCATTGTCATCAAGAATCAAACTATTCTAGACATGATTCGCAAAGTCTCTCCAGGATACTTTGGGGCCACACCGACGGCCATCGCCATATGTTCAGACAGAGCAACTGCGCACGAAAAGGGCGGTAGATTGGGTCGAGACTATCTCACTATTGCGGATTGCTCAATGGCAGCTGAGAACATGCTTCTTGCCGCACATGCCCTAGGTCTAGGCGCTTGCCCTGTAAAATCCTTCTCAACAACGGCGATAAGGGAGATTCTAGAGTTGCCGGAAGGAATTGAGCCTGAATTGTTCTTGATCATAGGCTACCCCGATGAAGCCCCGAAGGCTCCTCCAAAGCTTCCACTTGAGAGGATAGCCTTTCTTGACAGGTACGGCAAAGTCTGGTCACGAACCAAAGGAGCATGAGAAACTTTGAAGATAGAAAAGAGAATCACGGGCGACGACTATTTACTCGAACTCGCAGCATTCTTGGCCACAAGCGCAAGAGGGTGCATCGATGAACCGCCAATCTACGGACCGTTCAGACTCATCGATGGGCTAAGTAGACTCATAGACCTGCCAAAATATGCAACATGCTTGAAAGACGACGATTTCCTCCGCAAGATCAAAGCTGAGATCGACGAGAAAAAATTCTCGGTCATGTCCGATACCGAGGAATTTCAAAGTATGCTTGATAGCGTTGTTCGCCAACTGACCAAACAGTTGAGGGCCCATGCTGGGAGCGGCTGAATTTGAGCCCTTTTGCGCGTCAGTCATGATAGGACACTACGCAAACTAGCTACCTGCCTAATCTTGCGATTCATACACCGTCACTGTCCTCAGGCATCAATGGAAGAGTTCTGGGGTCGGACCTGAAGGTTCCCGCCCCGAAGTTACACGGTTCGGGAAAGCGTCAGTAGCGTACCATCGCCTTTTCGCTGTTGAATATCTTGATCGCGATTGCCAGCGCGATAATCATGTAGACGAACGCGGACGCGAACTCCAGAACGACGCTCGTAGATGAGCCTCTGTTGAGAAGCGCGTCTCTGATGATCAGCATGGCATTGAATATGGGCGCAACCGCGAAGGATCGGAGCGTTTGCTCGCTCATGTACTGCATCGCGATGGCCGGGACGACGACCACGATCGTCAGTGGGGAGAGAAGATTCTGGGCTTCCTTGAAGCTTCTCGCGAATATGGAAATCATCATCTCAAGCGAGGCGCTCGTCATAGCCAACACGAGCGTTGCCAATCCGATCAGGAACAGGTTTGGCGTTGAAACTGAGAGACTCGGAGCGGAGGATTCGCCCACTGCTCCCGACAGGAAAATGATGCCTCCTCCCATTCCGAGGATCGCAAGCAAGGCCGAGACTAGAGCGATCAATACTGCGATCAGGAACTTGCCTAGCACAATTTCCGTGCGCGTCGCAGGCATCGTCAAGAGCGCCTCCAGCGTCTTACGTTCCTTCTCACCAGCGGTTGTGTCCATGATGAAGTACATGGCGCCGGTGACAGCGTAGATTCCGAGAAACATCGGCAACAGTATCGCTAGGAATATGGCTCCTGCACCGGTTACGGTGACCGCGTGCACATCGGTCTGTATTGGGGTCAGGGCTTCCGGGGGCAACCCGGTCTTCGCCAATCTCTCGGAGACTATCCTGTTCGTATACTTCGTTATAGCGTCTTGGACGAGGCTCAGTGCGATCGTGCCTCGTGCGCTGCTCTGATCGACGAAGATCGTGATCGTCGCGATTTGGTCTGGTGCCTCAAGGATACGTGAGAAATCATGCGGAAGCGCCATCCCGAGCTCATAGTCCCCATTCTGGATCAGTTTCGTGATGTTCTCGTCGCGCCCGATTCTGACTATGTGAATCTGGTTTGAGGCGAGGCTTGCTAGGAAATCGTCGGATGTGTTGTCGCTCTGGATAACGGCTATCCGCACCGGGTTCCTCTCTGGACTCGCCAGAAAGGCCGGTAGAAACATGAGAACTGGAAGGACTATGATCGGAATCACTATCATGGCGAGGATTGTGCGCCGATCTCTCAACGCGTCCTTAAGTTCCTTTGCAGCGATTGCTCTGATTCTTCCGAAGTTCACTGTCGGCGCCTCAGTCGGTCACCAGTTGTACGAAGATGTTCTCCAGATCCTTCTGCGATGTCTTGGCCTGAAGTTCTTCCACGGTTCCGATGGCGATTATGCGCGCGTGGTCGATGATAGCTATTCTGTCGCAGATCTTCTGGGCTTCCGTCATGTTATGCGTTGAGATCATGATGGCTTTTCCTTCTCTTCGGAATCGCTGCACGAACCCATGGATGGACCGTGCGCTCATCACATCTAACCCAGCGGTGGGCTCGTCAAGCAGCAGGACCGGCGGGTCATGAATGAAGGCTCGAAGGAGAGCGACCTTCTGTTTCATGCCTTTGGAGAAGTCGCCGACCTTCGTGTTCGCTCTTTCAGTCAGCTCCATTATGTCGAGCAGTTCATCGCTTCGCTTCGAAATGGACTCCTCAGACATTCCGTGTAGTCTTCCGTAGTAGAGCAGGTGCTCCTTCGGAGTGAGACGATCATAGAGCCCTGTATCCTCAGGCAGGACGCCGATCGAAGCGCGCACCTTCCGGGGGTCCCGCAGCAAATCGTAGCCGGCAACGGAGGCGGTTCCACTTGTGGGTTTCAGCACTGTGCTGAGTAACCGCATCGTGGTCGTCTTTCCAGCGCCGTTGGGGCCGAGGAGCCCGAAGACTTCACCGTTGCCCACCTGGAAGCTGACTTGGTCGACGGCAGTGAGTCTCCCGAACATCTTCGTCAATGAATCACATTGTATCAACGCCTGCACGCCACGCCAGACTCGGAGGCGATGGGAGGCTCGCATACGTAAATCAATTGGTCAGAGCTTTCTGTGATGGAAAAGATTGCCGAATGAGAGAGCTTATCAACCCCTGGAAGCGTTTCCCAGACCTCGAAGAATCTACTGCAACCTGGGGAAGAGTTTCTCTCGGTGAAGACTTTGGCGCGTCAGAAACTTCGCGTGAGCATTCCTTCGAGGTCGAGGGTTTTCTGCATATCTCACAACGACGATGCTGACGGGCTTGCGAGCGCGGCCCTCGTGCGTTGTGCGACGCGTTCTCGTTTCGCTCTGGCCGGCTACGAAGACATCGGGAGGGTCCTGGCCGACGCGCCGCGTGACCTAGACTGGCTGATTGTGACCGATCTCGGGCTGAATGGGAGGCAAGAATTGATCAGGAATCTGCCAACGATCGCAAGACGCGTGCTGTACGTGGACCATCACATGCTCTCCGCGGAGTCTAAGAGGGCGCTTCGGAAAGCAAAGGTGATCGTTCGCCATTCACTGAACGATTGCACGAGCGTACTAGTTTGGGATTTACTGAGGAAACAGCTCCCGGAGGAGGCCGTCAACTTGGCGGCGTATGGCGCGGTTACTGACCCGCCGACATCTGGGCTTCTCACCCGCGAGGTCCATCTGAAGACGAGCTGGAACGTCGACGCGTACGAGGGTCACCTGTTGGCGCTCGCGCTCTCCTCCAAGAGGTGTACCGATGGTTTGAGAGAAAAGATCGTGAAAGGATTGGCCGCGCTTCAACTACCTCACCGGATGGGCGCGGTCCGGCGACTCGCTGATCAGCAAGCGGCAAGGATGACCAAGGTCCAGAAGCAGCTCTGCGATCGAGCTCAAGTGAAAGGGCGTGTGTCGATCGCTCGAGCGGGCCCGCTGGCGCTTGGAACGAGCGCGGAGCTGCTGTTGGGAGTTCCAAACGTGGTCGCGAGCGTAGTCTACAGCAAAGCCGGATCGCCATCACGCACGCGGGTTTCGGTTCGAGGTACCCACGAATGTCGCCGACACCTCGGGAAGCTGATCCTCAGAATTGCGCGCAAATTTGGCGGGGCAGGCGGCGGACACATCCTTGCCGCAGGCGCGATACTTCCAAGCCAACGACTCGAAGAGTTCCTAAACCTATTCGTCAGAGAAATAGGACGCTAGACGCGTCACGGCACACCGAGCCTGAAGTTCGCCTGGGCGCCGCACCTGCCGCACTTGCAGTAACCCAGCTCGTCAACGGTGAAACGAGTCCGCTGACCGCAGGCAACGCAGTCGCCCTCGAAAGATCTCAACATACCTACGCTTGACAGGCCCTGCTCAGCCTGTCTGTTCTGTCTCTCTTCGCTCTTCGCTTTGGCGGCGGAGAGACGCGCCTTTTCCTCTTTCAGCTTGACTAGGTACGCCTTGGGTAGCTTTCGAGGCATGACGGCTTCTTGGCGACAATTGACGTACTCTCGTATAAGGGTGAACAAGAGAGACTCCGCTTGAGGTTTCCCATTAGCTCCGGCCATATCTGACTGCGAACTTGGTTCGTCTGGGAAGCCTGCATAGGAGCATACTGATTGTCAAGATGTCCTGAGAACTCCGGCAGGGATCACGTACGCAGGCTTCTCGAAGTCCGACAGCCCTAGGATTCTCTGTACCTCGGCGTCGTGGAATCCGCCGATGACGACGTTTCCCAAGCCGAGCGCGACGGCCTGTAGGTATATGTTCTGAGCGGCGTGGCCTGTCTCCTGCCAAACATATCTGACTCCCCTCTCACCGTACTTGCCCGTCGTCCGTTCAAAGATAGCCGTAATCACAAAATTGACCGGAGCCGCACCAACCCACTCCTGATCTAGCGCCGCCGCCATCAGCTGCCCGCTGAAATCGCCTCCGATCATCTTGATCAGCGTGTGGTTTCTTGGCTCGTAGCGGTAGATCCCTGCCTCAAGCCCTAGCACTCCTGAAGGCTTGGCGACAAGGTAGATCTCGAGAGGATACAGTCCTCCCGCAGAGGGCGCAGTTCGAAAACCATACTCCGTATTTGTGACGCCCTGTGCCGCCCAAAGTAGCTGCATCACTTGGTCAATCGTCAACGGCGCGTCGGCATACTCCCTAACCGACCTGCGTCTCGCCAGCGCTTCCTCAACTGAGATTGCTCCCGAAGTCTTCGGTTGCAGGCCGGTTTGGACTACCTGTGATGTCGCCGCTGGTTTAGGTTGCTCGAACCTCATGAAGCTGAACAGCACCAGGCCAACGGCGGCGGTCAAGGCCCCCACAACAAGAGTAACAAAATGTCTACGTCTCAGGCTTGGCGAAGACACAGACAACACCATAGGTTTCAGTGGCTTCGCACTACATATCTTGCTCGTATCAGATTCTCGACCATGCTTGCGGGCGCGAAGGTCATCAGAAACCTATTTCCGTCAGGTTCTGACCGTGTCAGCGCATGTCAGACGATATCGACACGAGGGCCATACATCCCAGAGAGAGGAAAGGCCACGGCCCCATAGTAGAGCCGATACACGTGACGTCCACCTGGCGTCTAGAGGATGCCGATCAGGGCGCCAAATTCGCTCACTCAACCGCCCCGGCAGAGTACTACACTCGATGGGGCAACCCCACAACGAGAGACCTCGAACTCGCGTTGGCTACGATCGAAGGAGGAACCGCAGCCATAGCTACAGGCAGCGGGATGGGAGCCATCTCTTCAGCGGTCATGACATTTGTGCGGCCGGGAGCGAGCATCGTCGCCGGCAAGAGCCTCTACGCGGCGACTACAGAGATGTTCGCGAGTTTTCTGCCCCAGTTTGGAGTTCGGACGAGCTTCGTCGATACAACTGCGGAGGGAGCGTTCCTCGAAGCAGTGAATCCTCAGACCTGTCTAGTCTACGCGGAATCACCTACCAACCCCATGATGGAACTCGCCGATCTGAGAGAGGCGGCTGAGGCAGCGAGGAAAGTCGGAGCGCCCCTGATTGTCGACAACACTTTCGCGACGCCGGTGAACCAAAGACCGTTCGAGTTGGGAGCTGACGTTGTTGTCCATTCGGCGACCAAGTATCTCGGAGGGCACGCAGATGTCATCGCGGGCGCTGTGATCACCAAGGACAACGAAACGTACAGGAAGATATGGGATACATACAAGTTGTTCGGGCCGACCATCGGCCCCTTCGAGGCTTTCCTAGTCCGCCGCGGACTCAAGACGCTGGCGTTACGCGTCAGGCGGCAGAACGAGACCGCCCTAGCCCTCGCCGAGTTCTTGGAACAGCATGCCGCCGTATCCAAAGTGCACTACCCAGGCCTCAAATCGTTCCCGCAGCACGCGCTGGCGAAGAGACAGATGAGCGGCTTCGGCGGCATGCTATCCTTCGAAATCAAAGGAGGCTACGACGCGGCAGTGGGTTTCGTCGAAGGCGTGCGTCTCGCAAGCCTTGCAGTCAGCCTCGGCGCCGCGGAGACGCTAGTTGAACACGCAGCGAGCATGACTCATGCCGGCCTTTCCGCCGACGAGAGAAAGTCGGCGGGCATCAACGAAAGTCTCATCAGAGTTAGCGTCGGGCTAGAGGCCGCCCGCAACCTCATCGAAGACTTCGGTAGAGCGCTAGGATTAGCCGCGCAGGCTTGAGGGTAAATGAACAGGCGCCTCCGCCCCGCCTCCTTTGTCGCTATTCGAAAATCCTCTTGATTCCTCTCACTCTGTCGAACGCTCTGTCGTTTGAATAGATCTCTGTTAGCTTGAGCCGCTCCATCTGGGCAAGGTACACCCTGTCGAAGAACTCCAAACGCGGGTAAGAACGCGCAAGCTCCTCAGCTCTTAGCTCGTCGCTGTAAGTCGTCTCGGACTTTCGCAGGCTCGGGTAGGAGTCCACCGCATCCAAGAAGGTGGCCACCTCGGATTTCTTCTTGTGATACTCGAGCCATGCGCAGACCTCGGCTATCACCAAGCTCGATGTGAGAGCGGCCTCGCCAGAACCGATCCTCTCAAGGATCCTTCTGGCTACGGGCCCCAAGGTTGGGTGCGCTGTTATGACGTAGAGAAAGATGTTGGTCTCAACAAACCTCAAGCGGTCACTTTCCGAGTCTCTTTCTTCTGGCGATTGCTTGGCGCGCTTGTTTCTTGGGGTTTCGGTCTGTAGCTCTTGGTGCGAGCGCCCAGATTGCCTCAGTCGGTTTCTCGATAGGAACGGCAGGCCGAATGACTATCTCGCTCCCCCTCTGCTCGGCCTCGAGCTTGGAACCCGATGTTATCCCAAGACTCTTTCTCAGCTCTCTGGGAAGAGTGACTCTGTGTTTCTCGTCCACAATAAGCTCGGTCAATTGTCCCACTCTTATTGACCCACTTTGGTCGTGGGAAAAATAAACTTTCCCCGTTTGAACGGGCATGCACACGACGCGTAGTACGAGCTCCGCCGTCGGAGCCCTATATGGTTTGTAGACTTTGAGTCGGCATCAGAGGGGCCAGATCTGTCTGGTTCTCCTCCATGTACCGTTTATGTTCGCGCCAAGGAGGCGGCGAAGCCTGAACCGAACGTGGGTACCAAGCCTCCTGATACGATTCACACTAATGTACAGATCAATCCGTTGGATCATTGAGGCAACGCTACGTCTGTGATGTTGAATCTTCGCGTTTTCTCAATTTTCGCCGAGCTGGATGTAAGAACGGATACCGACGAGACAGATATAGCCGTCTCTCACTGGTTTCCGCCGCTTGAGGCCGCATTCCGTGAGCAACAAGGAAATGCATCGACAGATTGCGTATTTGAGTTGGGAAGAGACGTATGAAGGAGCCGCCCCTGAGGACTTGCCGTGGTTCTCACCAACTCCTGACCCAGACCTACTGACCGCCCTAGACAAATATGCGCCAAATCCGGGATTCGCGTTGGACCTTGGTTCCGGACCGGGCATACATGCAATCGCCCTGGCAAAGAGGAAGTGGAAAGTAACAGCCATCGACATCGCTCCCGGCGCAGCCAAGATGGCTCGGAGATTCGCTAAAGAATCTGGAGTAGACATCGACTTCATAACAGCGGATATTCTAGCGTACAGACCGAAGCCGGCTTCGTATGATCTTGTTCACGACCGAGGCTTTCTTCACACGCTCTATCCCTCTTCGTGGTCCAGATGGGTGGACATCGTTGCGACGGCGCTAAAACCGGGCGGCCTACTCATCGCAAAGGAATTCCAGTATAACCCAATCCGTTTCTATGGCCCTCGGGGTCTTAGGGAATCGGAGCTGCTGGGCATTCTGGATGCGCGTTTCGCAATCATGAGCATAGAAAAGAGCCGCTTTCTTGGACGAGCGATTAAGCCTGCTGCGCTGCTCCTAATAGCACGGCGAGTCTGACAAGAGGCGCGGACGGCTCAAATTCCGTCGTCTACACTAGGAATGCGTCAAAGGTCGCAGCACCTAGATCGCTTACTTGGCAATCAAAGCGAGAAGAATCGCCAGCGATGACACCAATACGAAGCCCCAGAATGCGCTACTGAAAGCGACAACGACTCCAAATACGAAAGGCAGCAGAATACTACCGACATCGCCGCTCAGGTTGATTATGCCCGAAGCTGCACCGCTAGCGGACCGAAATCTGCTGCAAGCAGCGGTAGTGATGTTCGGAATTACCCCGCCTAGTAAGAAGCCGGTCGGAGCCATCAAGAGGATAGGAAGAATTCCCGGCCAACTGATGATCGCTGAAAAGAGGAGAATGCCGCCAGCTGCGGCGCAGATCTTGACGGCCGTCGTGTAGCCGTGCTTGTCGGCGAACAACCCCCAGAATGGTTTCCCGACCGCTTGCAGCAGAAAGAAGACAGACAGCGAAGACATCGCAAGGAGGAGACCGAGGCCTCGCTCGGTTGTGAGGTATATGATTAGCCAAGCGACGATTGAGCCCTCGATTCCCCAGGCCAGAAGGTTTCCAAACATCAGACGCCAGAGAGCTTTCAGGTCGGCTAATCTGAAATCTCGCCGATCTCCGTCTGGGTCAGTTTTGTCTTCAGCCGGACCTCGAACTGTCAAGAAGAGTACTAGAGCCCCAACCACAAGGACCGACGTTACGTAGAATGCCAGCCTCCAGTCCAAATAAGTCGAGTAGAAATATCCCACGAGTAGAGGTCCTACGAATCCTCCAATCCCCCAGCAGAGATGAGCCGAACCAAGCGCGAACGCACGTCTTTCAGGAAACAGCTCAAGAACCAAAGGGTTCATTGCGGCCTCGTAAATGCCCGCGCCGACCCCAAGAAGCACAGCCGAAAGGAAACAACCCACAAATGAACTGGATGATCCAATCGCCGCCAAGCCGACTGAGCACAACGCCAGCCCGACGGAGACGATCTTTCTCTTTCCAGTCTTGTCGGAGAGAATTCCCCCTGGAAAAGTCGATAGAAACCCAACCGACAGCGCGCTCGCGAGCGCGCCGATTTCAATAGGGCCAAGTTTGAGCACATTCGCCAGAACCGCGATGGAGGAACCAAATGTTGTGTAAGCGACCGAGTACACTACGAAAGGTACCAGCCAAACTAGGAAGACTGTGACTCGCGACTGCGGCATGCTCATCTGAAATCCCCGACGCATCGACATGGCAGGAGCAGACTTGCTGACCCTGAATTCGGCGCCCTCTCGCTCGGACAGAAGTCCAAGTTTCATTAAAGCCTTTCAACCGGACGTAAACTCTGTATCGCGGCATCGTGCAAAGAGTGCAATTCGATACTAAGGTTATTGCTCATGAAAGTCGCGAAAGTCAAACCGGCCATCTCCTTTGCCGTACTCGACAAGATCGACGTTCGTGTCGGCACGATCGAGCTTGTGGAAGACGTGAAGGGTTCAGAGAAACTGGTGAGGCTGACTGTCGATTTCGGCGATCACAAGAGAAGCATACTCGTTGGAATGAAGCAAGAACGCCAGAATCCGAAAGAGATTGAAGGCAAACAGGCGCTGTTTGTCATCAACCTCGAACCCAAGAAGATGATGGATGAAGTTTCTGAAGGCATGCTACTCGACATCGGATACGCCGACGGAATCACGCCTGTGCTCGCGGTACCTGAGCGCCAAGTACCTAACGGAACACGAGCTGGATGAGCGTTTCAAATCTTGTCGAGTCTCTCTGCTATGAATGCGGCCAGGCTCGGCCCGATGCTTGGTAGCGTTTCCAAACCCCTGACTCCTCGCTCCTTGTACAGTGCGAAGATATCACGGTCCAGCTCGTCGGCAGCCCATCCCGCCCGTCTGTAGGCCCAGACCTTGTATGAGGGCGCGCATTCCAACTCCATTTGGTAGCATCTGTTGAAGATGTCTTCTGCAAGGCGCTTGTTCGTCGCCAAAGGGCCATCTGTGATGTAGCGCGGCATTCTGTCGCGGATGCCGTGTTTCGCGCAGAGATCTCTCACCTTCAGTCCTATCTTTGCAACATACTGTGCGTCAGCTGGGCTGTATGCGCCTCCGTACAGTTCCTCATATTTCTCTGTGAGCTCGGGGTCATGTCTCTTCAATGTCTCAAGAAAGTAGGTGGCTTGTGCTCCGCTCATTGTCAGTCCGGCGGCCAGCACGAATTTTCCCCCGTTCTCCGCTGTCTTCTTCACAACCGTCTCCAAGTTTGAGTCATCGTCGCAGATCTGAGGCAGGATCGGCATGAAGGCGGTTCCGGTGAGTATTCCCGCGTCAGCGATCTTTCTCATAGCTCGAAATCGCCCCTCGATCCTAGGGGCGTACGGCTCGAAGATCTCGCAGTACCCGCTTGAGCTGCCGCGAACTATGCTGAACATTACGCACGCCCAAGCGCGTTGATTGATTTTCGATATTACGTCTAGGTCCCGCAGGACGAGCGGAGACTTCTCTAGGATCAGCGTTGGGAAACCCAGCTTCGCACAGACCTTCAACATCTCACGCGAGAGGCCGTACCTTCCCTCTGCTGGTTGATAGTCACCGACGGCGATAACGTCTCTCTGAACTCTCGACAGCTCCTTCCGCAAGAGTTCAGCGGCGTTCGTCTTGACCTTGATGTACTGGGAAAACGGATCCCGAAGGTGACGGGCGGCTGGGTCGCGCGCGAGCATGTTGTATTTCTCGTCGCGCCAGTAGCAGTAGACGCAGCCTTCCTGGCATCCGACGTAGGGGTGAGCGCTGTACTTCGTCCACAGCCAGCCGCCGTCAACGTGTCTGTGAACGTTGAGAATTCGCTTCGGCTCGTACTGAACGTACGTTACTGCGTTCCCGCGGGCATAGCTCAACGTTGTCTCACCGTAACTCAGACCTGAGCCGAGACTCCTTCCACCTTTCCCACCTTTTTTCATTCAATTGAACAGCGTCATCCAGTAGTCGTCTGTGGACTGCGGTTTTCCAAAGATGTTAAGGGCATAGAGCGCCCTACCGAGCCGACATGCTTGAGTCATGGGAGATTAAGTTTAGGCCGGAAACTGAAACGATACGTAAGATGACAAGGGAGTTCGCTGAGAAGGAGATCGCCCCAATCGCCGACAGAATCGACCGCGAGAACAAGTACCCGATAGACCTCTTCGAGAAGATGGCAAAGCAAGGGCTCTTCGGCATGTGCACAGAGCCGGAATACGGAGGTTCCGGCCTAGACTTGTTGTCCGCAACGGTCGCGTCAGAGGAGATCGCCAAAGTGAGCATGTCCGCGTCTCTGCTGGTCGGCATCCAAACCGCCGTCACGTCCGCACCAATCTCGAAATTCGGAACCAAGGAACAGAAGGACGCGTATCTGCGAGATCTCGCGACCGGCAAACGGATCGGCGCCTTCTGCCTCACCGAGCCAGTCGCAGGCTCCGACGCGGCCTCGATAGAGATGAAAGCCGTGAAGGAGGGAGACCACTACGTCCTCGACGGCACGAAGACTTTCATCTCGCAGGGAGAGCTTGCGGATCTTGCGCTCGTCTTTGCTAGAACGAGCGGAGACGCGATCACAGTCTTCTTGGTCGACAAGGGAAAGTCGCCGTTCAGGGTCGGGTCAAAGATCGAGGTAATGGGGTTCCGAGGAACCGGCACAGCCGAGCTTGTGTTCGAGAACTGCTCCGTGCCAAAAGAGAACGTGTTAGGCGATGAAGGCGGCGGGTTCTTGATCGCGATGATGACGCTCAATGAGTCGAGGATAGGAGTCGCCGCCGGCGGCGTCGCGCTAGCCGAGGCGGCTTTCGATGTTGCGGTCGAGTACGCGAAGCAGCGTAAGGCGTTCGGCCGTCCCATCGGAAAATTCCAAGCGATTCAATGGATGCTGGCAGACATGCTAGCTCAGATCCACTCCGCACGACTGCTCACATACCACGCAGCCTACCTCAGGGATCAGCAACGAGACTTCGTGAAGGAAGCGTCCATGGCGAAACTCTTGGCAAGCGAAGTCGCCGTCGACGCCACGCGCCGAGCGATGCAGATTCTAGGCGGCTACGGATACTCGAAGGACTACCCGCTTGAACGCTACTACCGCGACGCAAAGCTGCTCGAGATAGGCGAGGGCACATCAGAGATTCAAAGACTCATCCTAGCCAGAGAGATCCTCCAACTCTAGTAGAGCAGCGCACGCGTTTAGGGTTGGCTACGCCTCTGCAAACTTGACAGGTCTAATGACGTATTCGCAGTATCTATCGCCGCGGAGAATGTGCTTGGTCAACATAAACTCAAGCTTGGGGTTAAGCGACTTCACGATTCCTTCATCTAGCCCCAAGAACACGTCGCAGACCTCCGGAGGAGCTCCCGCGTTCCTGAAGTTCTTCCCGTGCGGACAATCGTACAAGCGTAATTTGTAGTTCTGAGGGATGAGCTTCGTGACTTTGTGTCTTATGTTGAATGCTTTCAGGGCTTCTCCAACAATTGGGTGATAGCTTCTTGCGTCTCCGCTTTTCAGTTTCAATCGTTTCTTTTCCGCTCTTCCGAGCTCCTTGCCGCCCTCGAAGAACCTCCGTTTGAGGCGAGCTATTCCTTGCTGACCCCATTCTGCCTTAACCGACTTCACCGCCAAGCCTAGCACAAGCGCCATTAGCTTCATGCTATAGTCGAGTTTCTCCTCCGATGACATGCGAGGCATCGACACGCACCAAAGGGCGGTTGCTATTTGGAGATGAGTATTAAGTATTGGCGGAGCTAGCCGCGCAAATCAGTAGTACTACCTTTCGTCCCTCTTCTGCTCAGTTAGAATGAAACCAGCTCGACTCTGTCGAACGTGTTCGCAGCGCGCTTTGAGTGGGAGGAGAACAGCAGTCGTTCCTAGAATTCAACAACGACTCTTTTCGTAGTGAAGTAGCCTTCGACAAAGCGGTCCACCCTTCGCTTGACGGGCATGAATGCAACGACAACGACGGCTATAGAGACAAAGTGAAGGTACTCAGACAGCGCTCCAGCCACGCCTGCCAAGTATGTGGCAATCAAGTGTTCAGAGAATGCGAAAAGGAAGATGATGACCGCGCCTAGAGCCGAGTATGCGGTTCCCTTCTTCAGAATAACCGTGATGTCAAACAGTCGGTGTTTCACTATTGCTACTCCGATCAGCGCTCCGAACGAGTCTACCAGAGACATGCCGAGGGGCAGAGTGAAAGGAAGATCAACGCCCACGGTAACTAGGAGCTTGACCTGGGCAACGCTGAACACGATGAAGCTGGCAAGGATGTATTCGATGTGACGGCGCGCTATGGGAGAAGGTTCACGTTTGTGAGCCTGCAATAGCAGCCAACAGGAAAGACCAAGCGAAACATAGTATACAACAAGCCAACCCGCCAAGATTATGCCAAGATTGGACGCAAGGTCATAGCTTGCGATGTTACCCCACTCATAACTACGGATACCTCCTCCTCCGCCCCAACTCGCGACTGCGATGAGGCCCAACACGCAGTAACCATAGATGGAGACCGTGACCTTTCTATGTGGTTTGTTCAGGTAAGTCGTCGTGAAATGGTAGAGGAACCCAGGAAACAACGAAACCGGGATCGTGACAATATTCTGGTAGAGCAGCACGTCACTAGGGTAACTGTTCCTAATCATGACTAGAAATATGCCTAAGTCCCAACAAGCCACGATAAAAAGAAGGGGAGCGAAAAGAAGATGGTACCTTCTCCTTCCACGCCATAGGACGACAAACATCACGACCGTGTTTATAATGAAGCCTATGAAAGACGTAATAGAAGTGACCGACACGACTAACGAGGGCATGCCTCGTTTATGCCTCCTTGTTTTTCGCCATACGGGGTCTAGGTAGTTCTTCCGCCGGGTCTACCGAGGTCCGTACAGGCAGGCACAGAATGTGCGGAAGTCGAACTGAGAGTGCGACCGTCTGGCGATTTGAGACTTTCCATCAGCAGGGACGAGGCAAGAGGCGACACGCAAGGATAGAAACAGGAGAAGTCTCCCATTGCACCTGGGGGTCGGGCCATGGTGAGAGAACAATGAGACGGTACGTTGTCAAAGCATTAGGATGGCGGGTTTAGAGAGGGTTAGTGCTCAGAAGAGGCTATAGACCTTCTCAGGCGGCAGAGCCGGGTACACATCTACCCTCTTATGCAAATGGAGAGCGGGCATGACGTACTTGTAAACGGCTTCTGAGTTGCTCGCTTCAACTATCTCGACGAACAGTCCGCCTGGAGTCCCGTACTCGACTATGTGCTTGACGCCTTCAGGGCGTGCAAACTTGCCCTTCTTGAAGAGCTTCATGCCTTCCATCAGTTTCTCCGGATCTGCCTCCCACATTATCATGAAAAGCATCTTTCTCATCAAACCTCCTCGAAGTCTCTGTTCCGAATGCGAGCTATTCATTACTGTTAAGCGTTACCCAACGTTCCGCTGACTTGGTCTCAGTCTGCTCGAGACATAACATAGACAAACCAAGTATAGTCTTGTGTATGATCTTCAGGAGAAACGCAAACAAGCGCGGTTGCTAGCCCCCTAGATGACTATGTTGATAGCTAGCATTAGCCTATTCTGTCGATGCTTTGGATGTCCCACTTCCTAATTGCCGATTGAATCTTCCGTGATGAAACTATGGAGAACTCAGCCGAAGTGTCTGCTGGCTACCTTGAAGGAGAAAGGCTAGCGGGAATCTCAGTATGGACTCTTGTTGGCCTAGGGGTAGTAGAGGTACTGGCTGGGCAATTCACGGGAAGCATTGGTCTGACTGCGGATGGCGTAGACTCGATGTCTGACGGGCTCGTCTCGTTCTTAGTGTGGCTTGGCCTCAGAATGTCTCGGAAGGCCCCCGACGAAAAATTTCACTTTGGTTACCACAAAGTCGAGAGTTTGATTGCTTTCGTCACATCGATTGGGCTGATGGGACTAGGCGGTGTCGTCCTGTACCGGTCCTATCTTGCTTTTGTCGAACCGAAACCGCTTACATTGCCAGTCTTGGCACTGGCAGTTCTACTGATGGCCGGTACGGTCTCCCTTTACAGAGCCTTTCAGATGAGAAGGATTGCGAAGAGGTACAACCTATCTTCTCTCAGACTAGACGCCAACAACGCCATCAAAGACGGCTCAGCGTCTTTTCTTGTCTTCTTTACAGTCCTCGCCTCCTCGCTTGGCTTCCACCAGATGGACGGGGTTGGAGGAATGGCCGTGGGAGTTTTCATCCTCATCGTCTCCTACGTTGTCTTAAGAGAAACGACGCTGGTGCTACTGGACGCTTACCACAACCCTCAGCTCGTGGAAGAGATAAGAAAAATCGTCGAAAGCAACGAAGGGGTGAACGTGAAGGACGTACTCCTAAGGGCCTCTGGACCGTATGTGCAATCCGAGATACACATAGAAGCAGATAGCGACATGACAGTGGGCACGCTGGATAAAGTCAAGTCTTCCATTGAGAACACGGTGAAGGAAAGGCTTTCCGGTATCCAAAGAGTCGTCGTCTCAGCCAGAGCGCGTCAGAGGCAAGTCAGCTGAATGGATTCGGAAAGAGCTCGCCAAGCTTCTGAGATCAAAGAACCGAGGTCTTGGCATTCGATTCGCTTGTGCTGACTATCGCGAAGTCAATCTCAAAGCTACTGGCCGCGTCCACACTGAAAGACACGTCTGGAAGGATGATTGTGACCTCACCGAGACGGGTTATTGCGCCGTCGATTGGGCTATGAGAGGAGAGGCCGCAAAGCCTTGCTCCAAAGCAAGCCTGCCAAATAGCCTCCTGCTAAGCCGTTGAGAACCCCGATGACTAGGATCGCGGCTTCGAGGACAATGTTGCGCGGAAGGAGCGACAGAACGTGGACCGTTGCGTAGTAGCTGATCATGCCAGTTACAGCTGTGGCCATGGTAACCCCGGCGATTAGTCTCCTCAGCCGAACGGCCCCGTTCTCGCCTTTGACCTTGAAGAACATCAGGAACGCGTCCACTAGGAGGCCATAAAGCACGGCGAATCCCAAGGTCAGAGGAGCAAACGGCGCCCTCCAAGCAGAGGTCAACAACCCGGCGATTACAGACACGACCGTCGCGCCGAAAGGAGACAGCGCTAACGCGCCCAAGCCGAGAAAGAGCGCCTGAACCACGACAAGCATCTTGTCCAGCGGCGTCGGCAAGAAGATCTTCGAGATGAAGACCAAAACGGCAAACAGCACCGCCAAGGTCAGCCGTTGCAGTCTCCGACTCCCAATAGCGGCGGTGCCGGCCATATGACGCACGCTCTTACCAATCACGGCGCCCAGTAAGATATGGGCACTCCCGTCGAAAGGGAGCAACGAGAGGTTTTGTCTGTGTGGGTCTCGTGGTGCGCACACACACACACACACGAGGAGAAATCCTCCAGTTCCTATCCTGCTCCTCACCTCAGTGGTTCAAGTTTGGCAAAACACCCAAAACCTGAAATCCCCAGACAGTGAGAAAACCAGAAGGTTCAGACTGTGGGCATAGAAGCGGATTCAGGCAAGGGGTCGCGTGAGGAGCTCTACGGATTTAGGTGTGAGCTAGTTCTGCGAGCTTTCGGATACCCTCGTTTCCGTCCTTCATATGTTGATGCAGGGGTTCTTGAAGACAACATAATGCATGCACGGAGACTGGCGCAAAAGGCGATTGAAAGAAGAGTCAGAACCAAGAGGTACGCAGCGAAATTCCTGACGAACGATGAGGCAAAGACGCTATGCATTGAGGCTCTGAAACTTGACGTCGAAACGGATGCGGGTTTTCATCAGTTTGTCGAGAAAATGGAGAAGGTTGTCAGACTACTGAATCTCAAAGTTGCTGTGTGAGTCGGTCCCTTGGTACATAGACACAAGCGCACCGCCCAACTGGACGAAGACCCTAAGAGATCTCATAGAGGGCTACCACTTGTGGATTGACTTGTCAAAAGAACTGACAGAGCAGGATCTTGACAGAATGATCAGAGATGTGGTGCAGGTTGAAGCTGGGATAATCGCGTTCTCTCTGGTTGCTTTCGGGCTTCTTCTAAATGCAATATCAACGTACAATCAGATAAACTTCGGAATCGCGCAAGTTCCTGGAGGGAGATTCTACGGGTATATTCCATTAGGGCCGACTATGCTGAATTTCACCTTCATAGCGATTTGTGATGCCCTATCTTTGTCTACGGGGCTGATTTCCAGAATTGCTCCGAGAAAGTACTCCAAACTGAAATCCAATCTTCTTCTCTTCAGCGTTTGTTTTCTCATCTTGAGCCTAGTCTTTTTCACATGGACTGTTTGGTCTGCTCGATTTGCTTTCTTCTATCAGATCTGATGCTTCCGAGTGGGACGTGGATTTGGTGTCTTCTGCTGCCTGTGCTTTCTGAAACTCTTCCTTGATCTTCCGCAGCTCCTTGATCTGGCGCATCTGTTCGCGCTTACGCGTCGTTCGCCTCTGCGGCTGCACGTGCGGCATCCAGGAACGGATTATCGTGGAGGCTGCGAAGGTAGCGGCAGCTGTCAAAATGATGATGGGAACCACTTCTTCGACGTCGTGTGATGTCATGGTTGCCACTCACCGCCTCTCCATGACCGCTCTCTTTATTCTCTCGTCGATGTCTCCTGGCGCTTCGGAGCTGACGTGTTCAACGGTGCTTTCAGGCATTGTAATCCCTGCGACGCCTGATGTCTCTTCTCCTGGTGCCGCAGGCTCTGTCTTCGCTGCCTCTCCCTTCTGTCGTCCACTCTTCATCCTAACAGCGGCAGCTCTGAGGATCATCCCGTAGTCCTGTAGTGCTCTTCCGATGATAGGCAGGGCGTCCACGTAGGGCGGCAGCGTGATGCCGTGGCGTTGACAGAACCGTGCGATCCTGACGCCTTGCCTTCGACAGGTCTCGTCGGAGAATCGCAGTTCAGGCGCCCCCAACGCAACGCTGACCGCCTCAGATGGCAAGCCGTAGATTGCGCTCCAGGCTTCAACATCAACGGCCTCTAGCGTCACTTCTGGTTCGCCTTCTCCTGGCGCTTCCATTGTAGCCTCTGACGGTGTCAAGTCCAGGATGGGCACGTGTTCCACAGCGACGGTCGTGGACTTCCCTGGTGTCACAGCAGGAAGGCTGATCGCTCCTTCTGTCGCTTCCGTTGGTGCGGCAGGCTTGACGGGACCTAGAAGCATCTGCATCGTTATCCTCTTGCATGTGGGACAGACGGCTTGGTAGACCTTCAGTCGCTTATGCTCGGTCACGAGGCCGCATTTCTTACAGCGGTACTTGAACTTCGTTCGACGAGCCATCTCAGTCACTTCGTCCGAATCAGATCCCTCTTCAGATGTCGTGCGTGCTGAACCTCCCTGTGGTATTTGCTGAGCTTCTGTGGTCCCTGGGGACGTTGATTGATGAGGATCAATTCTGGAATCTTCGAAACCTTCTGGTTCAGCGGATTCCTGCTAGGCTCCTTCATCTTGGATCATCTCTCAGCTCTCATCCTCATCGGAGCGGGGATACTGGATGATGTTGTTCACGACTATTGCGAGATACCATAACGGAATGAACAGGGCTACTAAATCGAAGATTCTGCGCGTGCCTTCTCGCACCGTGCTTGCGTAGAGATAGAATGCTGCAACTATGAGAGGAAGGATCATGAGTTTCAGCATCATCGTCTGCGACGTCTCGAACTTCTCGGCCTTCCAGACGCCTGCTTCGACGGCGCCTCGACGTAGAGCCTGAGCAGTTAGCAGGTAGTCGAGAATGTTGAGACATACGAAAGTGAGGAAGAGGAGAAGCAGGCCCTGATTGCGATTCTGAATCATCCTCGACCATCTCTCTCAACAGCATCCTTTCTCTATGATGGTGCCTTGTACGCTTGCGCCTGTTTCGCAGCAAAGGCAGCTGCCGCTGTCTGAGCAGCTGACGGTGCCACGTATGCTCCTGCCTGCTTCGCAGCACCGAAACCAACAGTACCATATGTGGGCGCACCTGTCGGTGACGGTGCCACGTATGCTCCCGCCTGCTTCGCAGCACCGAAACCAACAGTACCATATGTGGGCGCACCTGTCGGTGACGGTGCCACGTATGCTCCCGCCTGCTTCGCAGCGAACGCCTGGACGTCAGTCGGCGTCGTGACTGATGGTACTGACGGCCCTGCCGCTGGTCCTTCCCTACTCATTCCTTCCGTCACCTGCAGCCTCAAGGGCTGTGCTGGTGCTCCTCCGATCGACGGAGGCGCTGCAGTAGGCGGCATAGCGGGCGGGGCTGCAGGCGGACGCGGTGTCATGTAGACGGACGCGAGGCCAGCTGCTATTCCTGCAATTTGCGCGGTCTGCATTCCTCCGTATCCTGGCTTCATTGATGGCAACGCTACGAAAGGCAGACGCGTCGCCCTCTCCTTCTTGATGAGCATTCCCGCTTTCAGCAACGCAGTCGTGGGAACCGCGAATTCCCTGACTCCTGGCGGAGGCGTCCAGGCTGCGAGGAGCGGCTTCAGCTTCCGCATGCGCTCACGCTCATACTCCGTCGTTCCGCCTGCATCCAATGGGTTTGATGCTTTCATGCCTACGCTGTCACCTTTCCCAAGATCCAGTAGAGAAACCGCTGAGCCTTCGACGGGCCCTCGGAGAATTCATTCGTGTGGGAAGGCCAGGAGCTGAGACCTTCCCTCATGGCCTTAACTCCTGCCTCGTATTGTTCAGCGGTTAGCTTTCCAGCTGTGTATGCATCCTTCAGCCGTTCAGCCAGCTTCAGTTTAAGTTCTCCAAATGACTCGGCAGACTTCATCGTCACGGTCCTCCTGTGGCGAATCGCAAATAGAGAAGCAGGGCAAGCATCGTGATGCTGATCGCGTTGAGCAGCTCCAGACGTGTGAATCGACGGTCCAGGCGTCTGTGGACGGCGAGGCAGTCCAGTCGCGTCATGTAAGGCGACGGGTCGTCGTGCGCGGCAGGTTGTCGCGCGCTCCCATGTGGCTTCCTGGACATTCCTCATCGTCTCCTGACGAATGCGTATGCTATCGCTATTGCACCGATTAGAGCTATGACTAGAATGAGCGGAGTCAGCTGCTCAGTTGTCGGCCACGCCCAGGGAGTAGTTGGCACCTCTGGAACCGTAACTGTCTCACCTAGGGCTTTCATGGCCTGCACGTACTGTTCAGTGGTATAGTCTCCCCGCAAGTAGGCCTCGGTGACCTCTGTCGCAAGCGTCCCTCTGGTCTCGGTTGCGCTCTTCTGAATTTCCTGAGCGCCCTTCTGGATGTCATGCCAGCTATAGAAAGCGTAGAGGACACCTACTAGGACCAAGGCGGTTATGATTATGGCTACGATGCCTGCAGGGATCACAGGAAAGACGAAGGGTGATCCGACCTTGCGGATGCGGACGCTGAAGTAGTTCTGGGGCCAGTTGAGGCCGCCATAGAGGACCTGGTATCCTGGCAGCTGAGGCGGAAGGTACAGGCCCGCGCCGTATCTGCCTCCGCTGCAGTAGACTCCTATAGCTGAGACAATTTCCTTGACGGCGCCTCTGACTGTAGGCTCGTTTGCCCAGGGCAACCGAGTGAAGTGGATTCTCAGCTCATATTCTGGCTGAGGCGCTGTCGGAGTCGGCGCTGTGGGATAGTAGGGCGGTCCTGTGACTGGTACAGGCGCTCCAGGGACGTAAGGTTGTGCACCTGGCATGTAGTGAGGTATCAGCTGAGCATTGACTGTGACCGTTGATCCAGGTGGAACAGCCCTCGTGGTCCTGTATGAATTGTAGTCGGCCTTCGAGAAGTGGATCGTATACTGATTCCCTGCGACGTTCCCCGCAACCATCATACTGTAGTATCCAGACGAGTCCGTGTACGCTGACGTGCCTACTCCGCCAACGCTTGCATTGACATGGACGCCTGAGAGCGGTTTGCCACTGACCGCGTCGGTGACGTGTCCAACTATCCTGCCAAGCTGACCGTTGGGCAACTTCGTTCATCCGCCCTCGATGATCAGTCTTCCTCTTCCTCGTATGGTTCAGCATCTGCGAACGCGGGGTCTTCGACGAGGTTTCTTGCGACGGATCTCGGTATCTTGAGGCCTTTGCGGAAAGCTTCAGTCCACTCTTTGGCCTCGTTCTCTCTGAACTTCCTCTTCTGATCCCACATTCCTGCAGGGTACACATCGTCGCGGAGAAGATTCTGCATGGCTTTCTGTACGCGTGGGTCGCTCCATACCGCCGTTTTCTTGATGAGCTTCGCCTCGCTGGCTTCCTCGATGAAGTCTTCAAAGTCGAAGGAGTCGAACACCGTGATGCCGCTCTCTGCCAAGTCCTTGATGAGTTCCAATGCTGCCTTGACGGAAGCTTCGTATTCCTTGTCATGTTTGGTCGGCGGCTCCTCCTCGTCTTCGGATATGCGAGTGAGTCCGCCTTCCTTGATGAATCGGATGCGCCTCTCTATCGCGTCCCGTGCCAGCTCGGATTTGTTCTCATACTTGCCGTCGGAGGCATCGACTGCTTCCTGCATCTCCTGGAGGAGTCTGCGGTTGACCTTCACGTTGAAGAGGACAGTCTCGCGTTCTGCCTTCGCAGCCTGTGGCTCCACAGGCTCCTCTTCTTCTTGCCACTCTTCGTCAGGTTCGCTCAATGGCGCACATCTCGTCTTTACGCTTGTGAGAAGAGGGTCTTACAACTCGGTATAAGGCTATGATGATACTCGGTTCCACGTGATACCTACCAAATCTCAAAAGGGGGAGGATAGTGGTGACCGCGAGCGCACGTCGCATCTGATGGACAGCGTCCTGGCGATGCCTTATGGTCACGTCGGATCGACGGTACGAGGCACCGTTAGGCGGAGGCTGCCTTGCATCTCGCGTCTTGCGGATCTCCGATCACTCACGTGGCGATTCTGAGTGTCTCCACTTCCTTCCGCTCACGCGGGTTGTTGGCCATGACTTTCTTGAGTGTGATCGTCTGACCTTCCAGGTCTGCGCTGTCGAAGGTCTCTGCCTTCTCGTCTCCGAAGAGACTGCAGAGCGTCCTGTGGTTTGTGACGTTCAGCGGGAAGCCGTAGGACTCGCCTTGGTACTCGATGTCGAGGACCGTGGCGGTGCCTGCGGGGAGATCCACGTTGGGTCTAACCTTGATGATCTTGACCTTCGCGGACTGGCCTTTGATCATGGCTGCCTTGAGGAAGTTAGCTCCCTTCCTCGGCGGTCGATGAACTACTGGCATGGATTTCACTATCACCTCCTTTCCTTTTGTTGCGTCAGGATCGAGGGAGAAGGATTCAAGAGGGCGTATGATGTAGGGTTCCGAGCGGATGAGATGATGTGCCCAGGGGCAATATATGTAGAGCCATAGGCCGTCCTCTGTGGTCTTGCGGATCTCCGTGAGGTTCTTGAGCAGGTAGCCTCGAAAGATCTTGCCCACGGTGTTGCAGTCGTTGCAGCTGACTCTGAGAGTCTCGTGTTCCCAGGCGGACATGCTTGCTGGCTTTCGTTTCGGCTGAAGCACTGCATCTGTCTGTCGGTAGCGATATTCGTCGTAGGTGACTCTTCCTCCCATTTCCTGAACCGCATCACCGTCTATGCTCTAGCCTGTGAATAGATCTATCCTGATACTGAGTTCAACGTGATACCAGCTTGGCTCTAGCTGGTTAAATTTGATGCATCATAATGGGAGAGAAATGAGTCCAGGGTCCCCTTAGGTACCATCTATACTCTAGACGGTTAGCCTACCTTGCCTCAGTTATATACTCTAGCGGGTAGAAATGAGCCGTGCGTAGTGCCGTCGTACGCCTGCCCCCGGAGATGTGGACTCATTTCTCCTGCGTTATGATGCATCGAACTTCACAAGCACAGGTTCTAGCTGGTGAGACATTAGACGGGATTGAAATTTACGTTGAAGTAGTTGGAGAGTCTTAGAAACTCGTTCAAGTCTTTCGCTTTCACGGTGGTTCTTCCGTCCATCAGTGCCAGAGACTTCAGAAAGGTTTTCGAGTTCACGAAGAACCTGAATCCGTATACCTTCATGGATTCCCCTATCTTTGTGCTGATGGGCTGAAGCTGTTGGGCAATATGTCTTGGAAGCGTCACATTCTTCGGCCTGCGTGGGAAACGAAGAACGACGACCTCGCCGCGTTCTGGCTCCTCGTCCATCAGGGACTTGAAGATCTTGTAGACTGTCGGAATCGGGTAGCTGTAGCTGAACAGGAGCATTCGTGAGAGGAAGCCCATCTTGGCCCATTCATGGCGTCCGTCCTTCAAGGCTTCATCGGTGACGGCGGTTACTAGTCCGCAGTTCACTTCCTTGTCCCATGATGTTACATAACTTGTCATCTTGGCTATTCCTTCCTCTATGAGGCTGTTGAGGAACGCTATCAGAGACATTCTTGTTCTGACGCTCTTCGAGAGAGGAAGCACCAGGTCAGGTATCAGTATGTGCTTCACTTCTCCAGTCGCAATCTGAGGAAGAATTTCATGCGTGAGTCCGTAGGCTGTGCAGTCCGTGATGTACACTATGCCTTTGTTCTTCCTGTACTTCTTGAGGAGGGAACTCTTGGCGCTTTCAGGCTTGGCGACGATGAGAAGCGATAGGGCCTTGGCGTTCTTCACATAACCGCTGTAGAGAGTAGCTCTGAGAACCGTGTCAAGCGCATCTAATTCGACCAGTTTCGTCACTCTGCTTGCCTCTTTGCATGTTCGAACAGTTTGGACCATTCATCGAAGCCTGCGTCTATGCGGGCGCGGTTGAAGTCCACGCGGGCGCAGTCGTCGCCCAGGAGCCACTGAAGCTTATTCGCCGTCTCAGCTGAGATTGATTTGTCTAGGTAGATCCTGACGTGTGAGCCCTTGCTTCGGCTTGGCGTGATCGCTATCGTCGTCGCCTTCAGGCCGTATGCGCGCGCGAGCACTAGCCTTATCGCTTCTCGATATTCTTTCAGCCAAGAGGCGTCCACTATGCAGTCCTTGTCGATCTTGAGAAGCCTCGTATCTGGCACGTGCACATGCTTAGCGTCTTCTCTTGACAAGTCTCTTCCTCCTCTTCACGTAACTCATGATGCCTCGGGGAAGCTCCTGGGCACGCCATCTCGTCTTGACCCGCTGCATGACGAACCTTCTGATGATGACCATGTCCTCCTGGACCTTCGCGTGGGCTTCACGTTCGAAAGCGATCTTCAACTTCCGTCTTGGAACCGATATCTTGCGCGTGCGCCGAAGCCATCTCTGGAAGTACGCTGCGCCGAGCTTGGCTAGTCTCAGTCGGATGCGTCGTATGTCTCCTCTTCTGGCGATCTTGAAGTGCATCTCGTATTCGACGAGTTGGTGCGTGGGCTTGTCGTAGTGGAAGGTTGCGATGGTCATGCGGTAAAGTCGAACGCGTCGCCTTGCGATCCGTCGCTTCTCGGCGCGCCTGCGTCTTAACCTGCGACGCACTCAGCAGGCCTCCTACGAGGCTCTGCTACGAGCCTCTGCTACCTGCCTCAGCTTTCCTTGGCTGTCGTATGCTTCGATCTTCCTCTTTCCGACGTAGATGACCTTGAAGCCCCGCATCCTGTATATGCGCGCGAGAGCGCGTAAGGCTGCAAGATTCTCGACCTGCTTGCGTCTCATGTTCCATGCCCACTTACGGTACACTTTCAGTAACGCTTAAGTATACGCCGATACCGAGTTTCTCCTGATACCCATTGCATCCAGAACGTAGAACACAGGAATCTGAGAAACGTCACACTGAGGAACTGATAGTTGAGGCCTTGGTCAAGTCTGATCCCTTGAATCCAAGGCAGAGAAGACTAGGCTTCACGGAGCTTCTCAAGAGCACAAACCTTGCAAGAGCAACGTTGAACAGAGCATTGAAGTCAATGAGAGCGGAAGAGAAGATCAGAAGGGATGTGGATGCGACGGGTGAATCCGTAAAGATCTACTATCGTCCAGGACCAAAGGCCTCCGTGGTCTATCCACTTATTCCGACAAGAAAGTACTATGAAGATCTGGCGAACAAATTCGACGTAGACAAGGTCACAGCTGAGCAATTTGTGAAACAGCTACAGAAAGCCTTGGACGAGACTCTATTCTTGGAACTACTTGAAAGCATCATCAAACAACGGCCTGTTCTCGCAGACCCAATCCTAGAAGAGTTCAAGTTTCACATCACAAGGTTCGTAGTATACCGCAGAAACTCTAAGGCCGACATCAACGAGTTTGTCAGGGGATTCCAAGATCTGCAAGATCATCCAGAAAGATACAGAGAAGAACTGAGGCAACTACAAGAAGCAGTCAGCTAGCAACGATTGAAATAGTTGGCTTGTCCTCGGAGAGAGGAGACATGAGAGTTGAATGCTCTGCTCCTCTGCGGTTTCGGCACCAGGCTGTCTGTGAAAGGTCGAAGGCTTGTTGTTCGGGAGGGACGGTTCGCGCCTGTCAGCTTCACGCGCCTGCCTAGCGGCGTCGCAAACGGAGAATTCCGTGAGCCCATGCGCGCCGAGTTCAGGCCGAGGCAGTTGCCCTACGACTCGATTTTGGTGGAAGGTTCCTCTGGAATGATCACGTTCGAGGCTATGCGTTGGCTGATGCATCATGGCGTGCCGCTCTTCATGCTCGACTATGATGGTTCTCTGATCTCTGCGGTGATGCCTCCTCAACCTATCCGTGGAGATCTACGTACGACACAGGTTGAAGCTCATCTTGATTCGAAGAAGCGCCTCATGATCGCGCGTGCATTCGTTGAGGCGAAGCTTGAACGCTCAGGTCAGGTGTTGGAGTGGCTTAGAGAGAGCCATGATGTGGAACGAGAAGTCAGACGATTCACAAGAGAGGCTCGTCGTCTACGTGATGTGGAGACTGTGGATGAGATTAGAAGCGTGGAGGCTCACGATGCCGAGATCTATTGGCAGGCTTTCCACAAAGCTGTGTCGCCTAAGCTGGAGTTCAAGGGTCGAAGCTCAAGAGCACGTAGTCGCCAGTTCAATGCGAGCGATCCAGTCAACGCTTTGCTGAATTACGGTTACGCGTTTCTGCAGAGCTGCGTCAGGCGAGCAATCAACATGACTGGACTGGACGCGTCGCTCGGCTTCCTACATGATTCACACGCGAAGCCAGCTGCGACGCCTCTGGTGTATGATTTCGAGGAGCCGTATCGTTGGCTTGTGGATTACACGGTGCTGAGGATGGTTCTGTCGAGGGTGTTCTCGTGGGATGACTTCTATTTCACAGATGAAGATTATCGGTTGAGGATCAAGCCGCCGTTGCTTGACAGATATGTGGAGTTGCTTCGACGACAGTTCAATTCAGGCGTCGTCTATGGTGACAAGCGCCTCATGTGGGACACCGTGATCTTGCGGAAATGTCAGGAGCTGGCACGATATCTGCTTGGCGCGCGTGGATCATTTGACTTGACATCTCCAAGGCCAGTTCTGCAACGGTCAGATGCTCGTGAGCTGAGGGAGAAGATTCTAGGCCTGTCTCAGTCGGAGGCGGGGAAGCTTGGAATCGGAAAGAGCACCCTCCACTATTTGCGCAAGAAGACTGCCAGGCACGCCCCGTTCAGAATCTACAGCAACGTTCGTAAGAAGCTGATGTCGCAATCCACTTTGAGGCTAAACAGCCAACGTCAGAACAAGGGAAGAAAAGGGAGGGAGGTCCGTCGAGGTTGAGGAGACGCGTGAAACTCATCATCGGCGTTGTTGTCGCTTTGGCTGTACTCATCTCCGGCGTCGCATATTTGCTGGTGATCGAATGGCTGTCTAGAGAAACGCCGCCGGTGGCACCACATGAGATACCGCAAAGTGTCGAGATTGTGCTGTTGAGAAGTGGAGAGCCGACGAGGACAGATGATGCCGGATTCGGCGGATATCTATATGATGTAAGGTTCTACGATGCAAGAGACAACGAGATCGGCATGGCAAGTGCTTCAATTCGAAGAGAACCTGGTCTGCCAGTCCAGTATCGACTGACGGTAGATCTCGCGCATCATGTAGAGACGTGGTGGCTGAGCCTCGACGGTGATCCTTCCACGACGCATTTGGAGTGGCTTTCGCTGAAATTCAACTTTACTCGTCCGATTCCGGTGAATCTACAAGATTTGTGGCTGCTGACACCGGACAAATATTCGCCAAGCTTTCCAGGTTCCTTTTCACTAGAATCATGGGTTGCAGATTCCGAGGATCTTACACACCGCGTCTTCGTGATGAACTTCACCGAGTTGCGTAACATTGAGAGGCCGCCTTCGAGCCCGGCGCAGTGGTCATGGGTTCCTTTTCAGTTTCTCATGACGCCAGCCTACCCTGAGCCTACCCCTCCTTACTTCGAGCCGTTCACTCTGGAAATTTCCTTCACGCTGCATCGAGTGATATCAAGCGGAGGCAAGGTGATCTCACACTATGAGAGAGGTACGACGAAGCCGCTGATGTTTCAGCTTCCCGTTGCCGCCTCATGTGAGCCTGCTGGCACCGAGACGCATACCCAGGCGACTGCAGCGACTGAACACGTGGGCCGGCACGCGTTCAGTGGTAGCCGCTTTTCTATCAGCAACCTGCCACTTTCCATACACTTCTGTGCTTGGAAATGCATCTAAGAGGCATCCACTTACTCCTCCGCTTCAGAGCAACTGCCATTTTGCACCACTTACGTATCCTCCACTAGGTAACTCCAGCTATGTTTCATGTTTGGAGTGCATTTGTGGTACACGCGTGTGATTGGAGTAGCTGTGTTGTGTGTGTGTGGTCTCGTGGTGCGGGCGGCGCAATTTGAACCGTTATTTTGCGCGTGTGGCATGGCGGTTGGTGCTTGCACTGTGTTGCTTCGCCGGAGGCCAGTATTGGTTCGTGGCAAGAATTCATCGCTTAGATTGCGTTAGTGATCGCTTCGTTCCCGCATGGTTCGCTCGACGAACTTCTCGAACTTGGTGGGCTCGCGACCAATCAAGTAGCTCAGCGCACGCGGGTTCCCCCAGAAGCCGTACCGATCGTAGTAACGGAACATCTTGACCAGTGTTTCGATCTGGTAGGCTCCCATGCCTGAGGCCTGAGCTTGGCGTGTCCATGCCTCTATCGTGATCTGCTCAGCGCGGACTGGGCGTCTCAGTTGTTTGCTGAGGATCTCGGCGACCTGGGTTTGCGTTAGCGCGTCAGGGCCAGCCAGCTCGTAGGTGGCGCTCAGGTGGCCTGACTCAGTCAATACGACAGCCGCGGCTTGGGCAACATCTTCAAGGTCCACCATGCTCATGCGGGTCTTAACCGAATACGGCACCGCATAGACTCCGCGCTCGACGATCGCCCGCCATCCCGCAAGTACGTTCTGCATGTAGGAAGCGGGCTGCAAGATGACATACGGTAGGTGCGACTCGAACAGTGACTCCTCGACGCGTAGCTTGTTCCAGTGGTGCGTCATCGCCTCTGTGTGAGGATGGAGGACCGAGTGGAAGACGAACTGCTCGGCTCCAGCCTCTTGAGCCGCGGAGATAACTGCTTTGCCGATTGGGATCTCGTCCGGGCTCACGTTTGGGCAGATGTGGTAGACTGCGCGCACGCCTCGTGTCGCCAGTCTGAGCGTACGCTCATCACGCATGTCACCGACGACTGCTTCTTGAGCGCCTAAGGATTTGACAAGTTGCGCCTGCTCGTCGCGGTGAACCAGAGCACGGACGGCCTGCTCCCTCGCAACTAGGGCACGAATGATCGCCCGCCCGGTTTTGCCCGCAGCTCCCGTAACAAGAATCACAGATTGTCACCGAAGTTACGTCGTTCATTCACAGATGTCCGCGACTATAGCGTCTGTGAGCCTTGCTATGTCACGCGAGTCTATCTCGATCAAAGCATCGGGCGTTCCCGCGCCGCCGTACACCTTGCCGAAACTCATAACCTTGCGATCTATCACTGTTACAATTCGCTTTCTGTGACCCAGAGGTGGCATGCTACCGACCTCAAAACCAGTGAATGTCTTCGTGGCCTCAGCGGTGGCGATCCTAACCTTCGCGCCCGCGATCGCAGAAAGCTTTCCTCTGTCCACTCGCTTGTCTCCTGTGACTATCGCTATCATTGGTGAGCCGTCTTGAGTTGTGAAGACGATGCTCTTGATGATCGTCTCAAGCGGGACCTGCAGTCGAACTGCGGCGTCGTGCGCGGTCATTGTTGGGCCGTCGGCGACGTGAATCTCGTAGTATACGCCAGCTTTGTCAAGATAGTTCTTAACAGACTCGGACATGATCGTGATCGCCTTGCGGGTGAAAGCTAGCGCAGTATTTCAATCTGGCACACTTGGGCTCCGTTCGTGCATAGCGCGGGTTCGTCTAGGATAGAACCAAAACTGTCTAAGCAGAGGCATCGCGAAGCCTGTTGTTGACGGTGATTGTATACTGAACTCTCAAATGAGCGCCGCTGCCCCTACCCTGCTTTGAGGAAAGTGTAAATGAGCAAGAGAAATGCGCTGACCGAGCAGAGCATCATTGTTGATGACGTCCTTTCAATGTTGACAGGGCACCCGAGAGGTACGCTCGTAAGTTTCACAGAGGTCACCAAGAGCGTCCACGACTACATCAAGACGAACGGCCTTCGACAGAGATTCTGTCCGCACTGCAATGCGCCGCTGACCAGCTCCTCGTCAGAGCCAGTACCGGCTCCGATGGCCCCCACATAGACCCAAGCTAATCCTGCCTGATTATGGCGTATTGCGCCAGCGCCACAAGATCCTGACTTCTTGTTCAATTCCCAGTCCGCATTCTAGAAACTCTTTCGTCCAAACCGGAGTCCAGACGCCACAATCGAGCGCGTTTTGCCTGAAGAGAAGCGTTGGTTGAGCAACTGGGCTGAGGGTGTGCCGCGACACATCCCAAACTACGAATCGATTTCTGTCTACGAGTTACTCGGACGGTCCGCAAGAAACCAGCCGGACCGAAAAGCAACGGTCTTCTACGGACGGGCGATCACTCACGCGCAGCTGGAGACGCTTGTGGGTAAGATTCCTCGAAGAGAGTTAAGAGAACCCCTACCCTCATGAGGCTGAAGCCAGGCGGGCGCAGGATGCTCAGAGCAACGCAAGTCGGAGATGTCACGGAAATCAAGATGGGGAGGTCCCTCGATGGCCGAACCGCCCTCTACTGGGTGGCCGCGTACCTGATAGATGGAATCCTAATCGACACGGGCTGTGACTACACGAAAGAGGAACTCGCTGAATTCCTGACCGGCAAGCAGACTTCGATGATAGTCAACACTCACTACCATGAGGATCACGTTGGCGGGAACGCGCTCCTCGGTGAACTCTTTGGGCTGCAAGCATTTGCACATCCGGAAACAATTCCTCTCATGAGCAAGAAGTACAACCTGTACACGTATGAACGTGAGATCTGGGGTTACCCGACGCCATCCGCCGCCGACCCAATCGGATCCGCCGTCAACAACGGAGGCGGCGGTCTGCGCGTCATAGAGACCCCTGGGCACTGCAAGGGGCACATATCCCTGTTCGAGGAAACCCGCGGGATTCTCTTCTCCGGCGACATATGGGTTGGAGAACGCCCCAAGACCGCCAGGGCCGAAGAGAACGTGCATCAGCTGATCGCTGATCTCGGAAAGTTCGAGGAGCTCAGACCGAAGATCATGTTCGCCTCGCTGGGGAAGGTCGTGCGGAACCCACGCAATGTCATCCAGAGAACTCGGAGGTATCTCGAAGAGACGCGCGACAAGATCCTGCACCTTCACTCGGAGGGCAAGTCCTCGGAACAGATACGAGACGAACTCTTTGGAAGAGAAACCGTACTAGCTCCAGTCACGCAGTATCAACTGTCAACGAAGATCTTCATCGAGTCTTTCCTGCGGGACGCGTGAGTTCTTTTTTTTGCGATTCGTCGTTCGATCGCGATTGCAAACCTGAAATGGTTTATAAGCGCCTTGGAAGCCTAGACTGCAACTCTGCTGGGAAAAATCAAGAATAATCCGAGAGAAGGTCATGCGCGTCATGGAGGTTGAGATCCTCGAAGAAAAGGGGGACTCGCTCAGGTTCATTTTGCGCGGGAGTTTTCCCGCGTTCGCCAACGCCCTTCGGCGGGCGATGCTTGCTGATGTGCCCGTGATGGCGATCGAGGATGTCATCTTCGTCGAGAACACCTCCGTGATGTATGACGAGATTCTTTCACATCGACTTGGTCTCGTTCCGCTGAAGACCGATCTGGACGCGTATGTTCTGCGGGAAGAGTGCGACTGCAAGAGCGACTTGGGGTGCCAGAAGTGCACGGCCTCCTTCGTGCTCGAGGCCGAGGCAGCTGATCAGACGATGACGGTTTACTCGGGCGATCTGAAGCCGGCCACAGAGGTCGTTCCAACGTCGGATAGGATACCGATCGTGAAGCTCGCGCCTGGCCAGAAGATCAGGCTTGAAGCCTACGCACGTTTGGGACGAGGTTCAGAGCACGCCAAGTGGCAGGCGGCCTCGATCGCTGCTTACAGGTACATGCCCAAGGTCACGCTGCGGCCCGAGGTACTCTCAAACCCGGAGGAGGTCATCAAATGCTGCCCCACACAGGTATACGCTTCCGACTCCACTCGGAAGATATTCGTCAAGAACGAGCTTGACTGCATCTTGTGCATGACCTGCGTGGAGCAGGCGGTTCCTTCCGAACAGCGCAAAGGTCCGCCGGTCGAGGTTGAGGGCGACGATACAACCTTTCTATTTCAGATCGAATCCACCGGCGCCCTTCCCCCGAGGAGAATCCTAAAGGAGGCCGCGGCTGTTCTCAACAAGAAGGCCGAAGAAATGAACATGCTGGCCGCAGCGGAGCAGAAATCATAGGTGACACGATCATGCGTGGAAGGATCACGAATCCTGAACTGAGCGATACTATTGCCGCGCTGAAGAGGAAGGGGAGGCAGAACAAGTCGCCTGTATGGTTGCGTGTAGCAGATCTCCTCGGCAAGCCGAGACGATCCAGGGTCGCCGTCAATGTGAGCAGGATCGCAAGAAACACGAAGAAGGGTGACGTAGTCGCGGTTCCCGGCAAAGTCTTGGCAGCAGGCTCGATCGGTCACTCAGTCCGCATCGGCGCGTTCAAGTTCTCGCAGACAGCAAGGGCCAAGATCGAGAAGGCAGGCGGATCATGCGTCAGCCTCAGGAAACTTGCAGACGATCACCCTAACGGAAGCAAAGTCAGAATCTTAAGGTGAAGATCGAATGTCGAAGCAGCCCATCATCATCGACGCCTCCAACCTGATACTCGGCCGAGTCGCGAGCTTCGCTGCCAAGCGTGCACTGCAAGGCGAGGAAGTCGTTGTCTTCAACGCAGAGAGCGCGGTGATCTCCGGAACCAAAGCCAACATCGTTGAGGAGGCAAAACGCAGGCTCGAGACAAGGACTCTGCAGTCTCAGTACAAGGCCCCAACGCATCCTCGAAGGCCTGACACATACGTACGGCGTGTCATACGAGGCATGCTGCCCCGAAGGAAACCGAAGGGAAGTGCGGCGTTGAAGAGGGTTCGAGTTTACATAGGCACGCCTGAAGAGTACCGCGGGAAGCCCACAGCCAAGATCCCTAACGCTGACGCTTCAAAGCTACGGTGCTCACACATCACAGTCGGTGAGCTCTCCGAAGAGATAGGGGGACCCTGGAAGGCATGAGCGAGCGAAAGAGGATACTTCTAGTTACAGGAAAAAGAAAGACCGCAGTTGCGCGGGCGGTCATCAAGCCGGGCCGCGGCAACGTGACCGTCAACGAGTTCCCCGTAGGCAACATATCCCCTGAACTTGCCCGCGCAAGAATCTCCGAGCCGCTGACTCTAGCGGGCGATCGCTTGAACTCGGTCGACGTGCGTGTGAAGGTTCATGGAGGAGGCGTCATGGGGCAGGCGGAGGCCGCCAGAATGGCCATCGCGCGTGCGCTTGTGGAATGGTCTAGAAGCGCTGAGCTTCGAAGAGTGTTCACAAGCTTCGACAGAACGATGCTTGCGGGAGACCCGAGAAGAAAGGAGGCCAAGAAGTTCGGAGGCCCCGGCGCAAGACGGAGAAAGCAGAAGTCCTACCGCTAACCTGCATGAGTTGGTAACGCGATGATAATCCCGGTACGATGCTTCACATGCGGTAAAGTCATCGGTGACCGCTGGGAGGAGTTCTCCCGTCGAACCAAACAGGGAGAAAACCCCGGCAAAGTCCTTGACGAGCTAGGTATGAAACGCTACTGCTGCAGACGGATGTTCATATCTCACGTCGAAGTGATCGACGAGCTTCTCAAGTACGGTGAAGTTTCCGCTCGGAAACGCGGCCAAGTCCAGTAGGGGAGTGGTTTGGCAGCCCCTGTCAAGATCACAAGCCTCACGGCCCGTAGAGTTCTCGACAGCCGCGGCGAATCCACCGTCGAAGTCGACTTGTTCAGCAGGAGCATTATGGCTAGAGTTGCGGCCCCGTCGGGAAAGAGCCGAGGAAAGTGGGAAGTTCAGCCCTTCCCGGACGGCGGGGTTGATGAAGCAGTCGAACGCGTCAGAAAACTTGTAGCCCCTGAGCTTTCTGGGATGAATGCTGATCGTCAACAGCAGATCGACGATAGACTGCGTGAAATAGACGGAACCGAACGCTTCAGCAGGATGGGCGGAAACACCGCATACGCTATCTCCGTAGCCGCAGCCCTGTTATCGTCGGCGGCTCAGAAGAAGCCGCTCTACCAGAAGCTTGCCGGTTCTGCAAAGGTCAGAATCTCTCTGCCGCTCGGGAACGTTGTCGGCGGCGGGGCGCACGCCAAGGGCAAACGAACCGACGTACAGGAGTTCTTGGTCGTCCCGACGAAGGCGTCGTCAGCAGTTCAGGCAGCGGAGGCCAACATCAGGACCCACGCGGAGATCGCACGTCTCGCGATACAGCAGGGGTCGCCGATGATCGGGAAAGGAGACGAAGGCGGCTACGTGCTCGACATGACAACCGAGCAGGCGCTAGACCTTATCGCCAACGCGTGCAAAACCGTCTCTCTCGCAACAGGTGCGGACGTTAGGATCGGTCTCGACGTTGCGGCGTCAAGCCTCTGGGACGAGAAAGAACACGCCTACGTCTACAAACGAGACGGAAGAAAACTCACGGAAGGTGAGCAGATGGAGTTCATCCTCAACCTGATTGACCGTTACAGGCTCGTGTACGTCGAGGATCCGCTGCATGAGGACGCGTTTGAGGCATTCGCCGAGCTGCGGAAGAAAGCAAGAGGCACGCTGATCTGCGGAGACGACCTTCTAGTGACTAACACCGCTAGAATCCAGCAGGCGATCAAGTACGGATCCGCGAACGCCATGATCGTCAAGACGAATCAGGTGGGAACACTGTCGGATTCCAGAAGTGCAGTCGAGAAGGCTCAGTCCGCAGGCTACGTTACCGTCATGTCGCATCGGTCAGGGGAAGTCTGCTCGGGAGAGCTTGCGCAGTTAGCGGTCGGTCTGTCGTGTCCAATGATCAAGTGCGGCGTCGTCGGCGGCGAGCGTATCGCGAAGCTGAACGAGCTTATCAGGATAGAAGAGGACGCGGAGAAGAGGAAGGTCCTCGCCGGGATGGCTCGCATACCGAGCTAGGCGCGGCTGCCCCAGTTGGGCTGTAAGGCCCCATTCCTTCGGCACGAAGTATCGCATGATCGGTCTGTTTGGCGATCTCCGTAGCGCTTCCGCGTTCGCCGAACAACTGTTCAAAATCTCGCCACCGGTCAGGTGTTACGGGATGGAACTCCAAATCCTGCAACGATGTGGATCTAGCAGACAACTGTCTCTTCAACCACCGCCCAAGTGTAGCGTCACTTCTTCCTTGCTCAGCTCTCTGACATTGTGGGCCTGAGCGTGGCTAGATCGCTTTCATGATCTGGTCTACAACTTTTTCCGGATCAGCGTCCGGATCATCGTTTACTATGTCCTTGAGGAGATTCTTTGACCGATAGTAGCCCACGACTGCCTCAGATGCCTCTTGATAGACCTTGAGGCGTTCCCGAATTACTTCGGGCTGGTCGTCCACGCGCTTGAATAATTCGCCGCCGCATTTGTCGCACTTCCCAGCGACTTTGGGTTTCATAGTTATCTCATTGTATATCGCTCCGCAGTTCTTGCACTGCAGCCTTGCTGATAGTCTCTTCACGATCACATTGTCGGGAACGTTGAGATTCACCACGACATCAATGTTCGTGATCTTCTCGAGTTCTCTCGCTTGGCCGACTGTTCTTGGGTAGCCTTCGAGAATGAAGCCTTTTGAGAGCTCCGAGGCTAGCCGTTTCTTCAGTATCTCGGTAATGATCTCGTCCGGCACGAGCGTGCCTGAGCTGCTGTACTTCTCAATCGTTTTCCCCAGGGGCGTCTGATTGCGTATCTCTTCCCTGACTAGGTCGCCGGTCGAGATGTGTGGAATACCGAGCCTCTTCGTGAGCCTAGAAGCGTACGTTCCCTTCCCCGAGCCTGGCGGTCCGAATATGACTATCCTCACCTAGTCAACCTCCGATGACGCGTAGCATCAAGTCACTAGGAATCAGAAATCTGCTTTGCTTGGCAACGATGGACGGGTCGGTTCTTGCGAAAGGTGCAATAAGAGTTCAGTCAAGCCCTGGTTGGCCTCAGAACGGGACTAGGCGCGGTTGTACGGTTGAGCAGACGAGGCGTCAGAGACCTATCGCGCTCGCCCTTTGGCCGTCGTTCTGAAGCCAGAACAGCGGTACCACTGGCAATTAGGGGTTGGATGAAGCGGAACGTGTAAGAAGACGCCGGTAAGTTTTATATTGCAGGCAGCTCATTACGGAAACTTGGCGGAGATCATTGGAAGTCGTGAGCATCAGGGTCGACGAGCAATTGAAGCGCAGGATGGAACGTCTCAGGTACGTGAACTGGAGTGAGGTCATCCGCGGCGCAATTTCCGCCAAAATCCGCGAGGAAGAGCAGCGTGAAAGGAGCGTGGACCCTGAGTTGCTCCTTAGGGCGAAAGCAGATACCGACAGACTTCGGCGTCCCTCCCCAGGCTGGAACTCCACCGAGGAGATAAGGAAATGGAGAAACCAGAGGAGGTAGTGGTCGCCGACTCGTCCGTGATCGTAAAGTGGTTCGTCGAAGAGGAAGATTCGGATCACGCCTTGAAGCTCAGAGATGACTACGTCTCAAGGAAGATAGACATTGCAGTCCCCGAACTGCTATTTTATGAGGTCATCAACTCGCTTCGATACAACCCTGACTTCGGCCTCGACGAGCTGAAATTCAGCGGCAAAATCCTCGAAGACTACAATTTCTGGACCTTTTCCCTCCGGGAAGAACTTATCGAAGGGTCGATCGGGCTGGCCGCGAGGTACGGGATCACGATATACGACGCTTCATACTTGGCTATTGGAAAGCTCAGATCGTGGGTTACATATACAGCAGACACTAGGACGAAGGAAAGAGTCAAGGACGATGCAGCCTTGAAGCATATTGCGGAATATCAATCCCGATGACTAGGTAATACGGGGCCCAATGTGTCATAAGCGTCGTAATCGGACTGATCCGATGTAGGACGGGTTGCCGGCTGCATCTTCCTCCTTCACTTTGCCAGTACTTCTTCGAGAGCCTGGTTTGCTCGCAGCAAGTCCTGCTCCGTGTTATATACGTGGAAGGAGAAGCGGACGCCCTTGAAGCGTTGGGAGACGATGACGCCACGCTTGAAGAGTTCAGCGGCAACGGCTGATTGGTCGCGGCCTTTGAACCTGAATGACGCTATGCTTGCGTGAGAGCTTTCGTCCTCAGGTGTCAGAGCGGTCGCCTCAGGCAGGCGGCGATTGTTTCTTGTCATATCGATGAATTTCCCGGTGAGGGATAGGACGTCATCAGTCACATTCTCGTGGCCGATTTCCCTCAGATACTGCATGGATCTGGCCAGTCCGACCGGGGAGGCATAATTCATTGTGCTATACTCGAATTTTCTCGCGTTCCTCGCCAAAGTGAATTCGGTCGCGTCCAATTCGAACGGAGTAGCCGTACTACGCCAGCCTACCAAGGGCGGCGTGAGTCTCTCTACGAGCTCTCGCCTGAGATAGAAGATGGCTGCGCCCAACGGGCCCAGCAGTCCCTTGTACCCGGCCGCGACGAGAGCGTCCACTCCGTCACGATGTGCGTCGATGGGCATGAGGCCAGCCGACTGCGTCGCGTCAACGATGAGAAGGGCTCCGTGTGAGTGCGCTAACTCGGACAGCCAGCGGAGATCAAACCTCTGCCCTGTACCATACTCCACGTGGCTGATGGAGATCACAGCCGTACGGTCGTCGACAAGTTGTTCCAATTCATCTTCGTCCACAACGCCATCGTGATTCTTCGCAAGGCGCACTTCAAGGCCCTTCTCTTCGCCGAGTCGCATCCAAGGATAGACCACGCTTGGAAAATCAGCGTCTGTGCTCACAACATTTGCACCGCTCTTCAGATCCAGAGACCAAGCGAATGAGCAAATTCCTACGGTAGCGCTGGACAACACCGCAACTTCCTCCCGATGCGCGCCAAAGAGAGATGCTGCCTCGTTCCGCGCGCTCTCAAGCACCTGCGTCTCAGCCTCCTCGTCGAAGCTCACGGTCCCGCCGGACGCAATCTTGCGCTGAAACTCGACCATGCTGTCAATCGCTGGCTTCGGCATCAACGAGATAGATGCTGAATTCAGATACGTAACGCTACGAGCAGTGGGAAAGTCTTCCAGATTCAGCCGCAACATGCCGGTTCCAGCCCCAGATGCTGTCGTTCTGCACTTTAGGCTACCGCAATCGTTCGGAGAGGCCATGGGACAACTGCTGCCGCTCTCATCCGTTTTCTCAGATCTCGTTCAAATACAGGCATGACATGAACGTGATGGGCGTCTCGATGAGCAAGGTCGCGATTGTGAGGGGGACGGATCCCCCTAACATGGTCATCAGAGCTCTAGAGATGGTAGACGGAGCTCAAGCCATCTCTGCGGAGAAGCCCGTCCTGATAAAGCCCAACTACGTGACCGCCAGCCATCCGTCTACAGGAATCACAACCGACAGTAGAGTCATCGAAGGAGTAATCGCATTCCTGAGACAGCATGACGTGAAAGAGATGGTTATCGGTGAGGGTGCCGGATTCGCTGACACCCTTGAAGCCTTCAAAGTCGCTGGTGTCGACGATGTTGCAGAAAAATGGAAGGTGAAAATGGTCGATCTCAACAAAGACGAATTCATCGAGGTCCATCCCCCAAAGCCCCTAGCCTTGAAAAAGGTGAAGATAGCCAAGACCGCGCTGTCGAGTACAATCATCAGTGTTCCGAAACTCAAGCCGCACACAATTGCTGGTGTAACGTTGAGTCTGAAGAATATGATGGGAGCGGTGACGCCGAAGGGACCGATGCACACCCGCCTGAGCCGGAACATTGTCGACCTAGCCTCAGTCATAAGGCCGAGCCTGACGGTCATCGACGGAATCATTGCCGGCGAAGGGCATGAGACGAGCGGCGATCCCGTGGAAATGAATCTGATAATCGCCGGGGCAGATCCTGTTGCTGTAGATTCTGTCGGTGCGGCTGTGATGGGTATACCTCCTAAAACCGTGAAACACCTGCGCCTAGCAGAGGAGACTGGGCTCGGAACTTCCCGTTTAGACAGAATACAGGTACTTGGGGAACCTGTGGAGAAAGTGAAGAGGAAGTTTAGAACATCCTTCGTATCCAAGATCGTGCGCCTTTAGCCTGGCCCATACACGCGCCATGACCCGAGGCCGGGCATGCGAACATGAGGACATGTGACTCGGAATGGAGAAGAACGGAGCGTGAAAAGGTTTGGTCGTCACGGGTACGAAACGCATCAGGCTTCCGTCGGCAGCGTTTCTCATGCTGGCACTCGCTTTGCTTTTTCATTCCATAGTCGGCGTCAACGCCCAACCAGACCCGGGCGCTTACGTAGTCGCTGAGTATGGTGCCAATGTGCTCTCCAAGGTTACCTCCGACGGTGCTAGAACCGTGGTATACACATTTGCAGCAAATACTTGGCCTCGCAATGTTGCGGTCGATTCCGATGGCAACTACATAGTGACTGAGCTTCTTGCCGATGTGCTCTCGAGAATCACTCCCAACGGCCTTAGAACATCGATATACAACTTTCCGAGAGGGACCATCCCTGACGGAGTTGCGATCGACTCTGAAGGCAACTACCTAGTCACCGAGAGCGGTGTCAACGTGCTGTCTAGGATTACTTCGGGCGGTATCAGAACCGTGGTGTACGGATTCTCGGGGTGGACGTGGGCGGCAGGTGTTGCTGTTGACTCTACGGGAGACTATATCGCCGCCGAGAGCGGCGCCGATGTACTTTCCAAGATTACGCCAAGCGGTGTTAGAACAGTAATCTACAGATTTGACGGGGGCACCTGGCCTATGGGCGTTGCAATCGATCCCGAAGGCAACTATGTAGTCACTGAGTACGGCGTCTACCTGCTTTCGAAGATCACTCCCAACGGCGTGAGAACCGTAATACACAGGTTTCCAGCGGGCACTTGGCCCGCCGGCGTCGCGATCGACTCCGCAGGCAGCTACATAGTCACCGAGCTCTTCATCAACGTGCTTTCCAAGATTACTCCGAGCGGTGTTAGGACTGTCATACGCAGTTATGCAGCAGGCACCTTGCCTGCCGGCGTTGTGGTCGTGCCCGCACGAGGGCCGAGCTCGTCTGCCGACGTGCTTGGACCTACGGGCAAGCTTACAGTCTTGGCGCCCTATCTGGCACTAGCAGGACTCATATTGGCCGCATCCATCGTCTACGTGGTCAAGAGAAGACGCAAAGCCCATCATGAGACCCGCGAAGCCAAAGGATCAAGGCATTTCACCAGTACGGGACGTCGAGCGTTATAGCGTCATAACCGGCTTTCTTGATTATGGCTAGGATGGTTGCTCTGTCAATAACGTTCTCATCGTAGTCTACTACGATCAAATCCGCCACGTAGTTGGCCCCAACGGACTTAACGCCATTAGCTTTCTCCAATGCCTTGCGTATGGGGATGATGCAAGTTGAACATGGCGCGCCAATGATTCTCAGTCTGACTCGTTTCATTGATCGAGACCATAGGTATTTGCCGGTGTGCTTGGCTACCTGCAAACCGTTGGTGAGCGATCACCTATTATGCAAAAACTGCATTTGGGTTTCGGAACGGAAGAGCGTGACGGCAAGCAAACTAGGGGAGAAGGGCGTCGGTAGACCTAGCGAAATTCGTTCAGACAATTCCTTCAACAACGTGCGTCTACTTGGAGGACTCTTACGCGCAATCGGTCAGCGCCAATGTTCTACGAGTTGCTGAGGAAAAGAACGCCGTGTACTTGGCGCTCGACCGCACGGTCTTTCATCCAAGATCCGGCGGGCAACCTTCGGACCAAGGAACAATAGAGGGACCCTCGTTCCGCGTTGACGTGAAAAGGGCGATGCTACAGACCGGAGTCATCATCCACTATGGGAAGGCCGAAGGAAAACCAGAGGCAGGTCCCGTCACGTGCAAGATTAATTGGCCGAACCGATTCCTGCTAATGAGAAGGCACACAGCCGGGCACCTGCTCGACTATTGCCTGGCAATTCTGACCAGCTCTCGCGTCGAGACAACGGATTCATGGCTTGGAGATGACCCATACGTTGGGTACGGAGGGCCTGCTCCCTCGGCTCTCGATCTGGGGCGGCTGACGGCGCTCGCAAACGGCTTCATTCAGCGGGGTCTGAACGTTGATGTCATAACGCTGGACCGGGCTGCTGCTGAGCGTCTGATCGCAGATGCGCCAAACGTCTCAAGGCTTCCGAAGAGTGAGAAGCTACGGATTGTGACGATTGAAGGGCAGCTTCCGATTCCTTGCGGAGGCACGCACGTACGGAACCTCGGCGAAATCGGAGCCCTAGAGGTTCGAAGGACTGAGCCCGCTGAAACAGGCTTCAGGCTGCATTTCGAAGTGAAGTAGACGCCAGATCTCAAGGCTTCTTCTCGATTATGTGTCTGATGGGCGAGTGCTATCCTTAAATGACCTGTTCGCTTGTACGGTGAACCCAAATCCGGAAAACAGCATCGTAGAGGAATAGCGCGTGTCTGATGTTGAAGACAAAGAGGCAATGCCGAAGGTCGAGAACCTTCTCTTGCCTCTCGAGGAGATGCTTGCGGCGGGCTTGCACATTGGTACCCGCATCAAGACCGGCGACATGGAGCAGTACATCTACCGTGTCAGGCCTGACGGGCTATTCATACTGAACATCGGCAAGACCGACGAGAAGATCAGACTGGCCGCGAAGTTCATCTCAAAGTTTGACGCCGACCGAGTTCTGGCGGTCTCCTCTAGGATCTACGGAAAGACGCCGATCGAGAAGTTCTGCGAGCTGACCAGGACGAAGTCGATGATCGGCCGGTTTATGCCAGGCTTGATTTCAAACCCTCTTCAGCGGAGACACGCGGAACCCCAACTAGTCATGGTCACCGACCCGCGAGCCGATTTCCAGGCGATCAAGGAGTCAACGAGCGCAGGCGTCCCAGTCATCGCGCTCTGCGACACCGACAACGCATTCACGGGCGTCGACCTTGCGATCCCCGTGAATAACAAAGGTCGACGAGCGCTTGCGATGGTTTACTGGCTGGTGGCTAGACAGGTGCTCCGCGAGCGAGCAGAACTTCCAGCCGACGGGACGATCACAGCAACCGTGGACGACTTCGAGACGAAGCTGGCTGCGATCGCTCCTAGAGTTGGCGGCGAGCTTTGAAACTGAGAAGGGCTCAGGTCGCAGGCTCCTTCTATTCAGGCACGAAGGCCGCTCTCACCAGCGAGATCCAGTCATGCTTCAGTCATCGCCTAGGCCCAGGAAGGTTTCCTGTACTCGCGCAAATCGGTGAAAGGAAACTAGTGGGGCTGGTCTGCCCCCACGCGGGCTACATGTACTCAGGCCCCGTCGCCGCAAAATCATACTTTGAACTCGCCAGCGACGGAAAACCAGGCACAATCGTGATCATTGGGCCTAATCACACGGGCGAAGGAAGCGGCGTCTCAATGATGCATGAAGGCGTCTGGGAGACGCCCCTCGGCCAAGTCGAAGTCGACAAAGATACGGCCACGGCAATTTCCGAAGGATCGGACATCATCGACTTAGATGATCGCGCTCACCTCTACGAGCACTCGATAGAGGTTCAGCTCCCCTTCCTGCAGTACGTCCTTCAAACGAAGTTCGGGTTCGTTCCGATCTGCATGATGATGCAGGATCAAGCAACCAGCACCGAGGTTGGGAAGGCCGTCGGGCAAGCGCTCAAGGGCAAGGACGCAATCGTGATCGCTTCCACTGACATGACCCACTACGAGTCCGCCGATTCGGCGAAACGAAAAGACCGCCTTGCCATCGATGCTATACTCGCACTCGATGACGAGAAGCTGCAGGAGACAGTTGAATCTCACAGGATCTCTATGTGTGGTCACGGCGCAGTCGCAAGCGCAATCGCAGCCTCGAAGATCCTAGACGCAAAGACCGCCCGGCTTCTAGGCTACAGCACAAGCGGCGACATCACCGGAGACCACAGCGCCGTCGTGGGCTATCTCGCGGCCTCGATCGAAAAGTAGGAAACCGTGCTTGATTTTTCTAGCAGCCAAAAAGTAACTACCCGAAGGTGCTACGTTTTGGGAATGGGTGTTGGTTTCGGCAAGGTAATACTCTTCAACGAGCACTTTGTCGTGTACGGTATTCCCGCGATAGCCTCGGCGATAGGAGCGAAAACGACAGCGGTAGTTCAGAGACGGGCAGGGTCAGGTGTCGAGCTTAACGACGAGAGGCCTGAGACGAAAGGATACAAAGCCGAGAAGCTCGCCCAGCAGAAAGAGTCATTGGACCGCATGCTCAAATTCATGAACCTCGACACCAAGAACAACTCCTTCAGCATAACTCTGGCCGGCGACCTGATCGCCGCAAGCGGGATAGGTGCAAGCGCCGCATCATGCGCCGCAATCGCGCGAGCATTCTCTCAAGAACTCGGCCTGAATTACTCGGACGACAGAGTAAACGAAGTAGCATACGAGGGAGAGAAAGGATACCACGGCACTCCGTCCGGTATCGACAATACCGCGGCAACATTCGGCGGCCTGATCTGGTACAAACGAGAGGGCGCCTCACATCTGATGGAGCACATGAGGCTGAAGAGGCCCGTAGAGATCGTGATGGGAAACACCGGCCTGGTCGCGGACACGAAGATGGTTGTCGGCGGAGTAAAGGAACGAAGGGAAAAGCAACGGGAAAAGTACGGTCGAATATTCAAGAACGCAGAACAGCTTGCACACGACGCTAGGAAGCAACTTGAGGCGTTCAACCTCGAGAAAGTAGGCGGCTACATGGATGAGAATCACGCGCTTCTTCAGCAGATAGAGGTTTCATGTCCCGAGTTGGATGCGCTTGTAGATTTGGCGCGCGACAACGGAGCCCTTGGGGCGAAGATGACCGGCACCGGTAGGGGAGGTTACATGGTCGCCTTAACCCCCGGCAGGGATCTTCAAGAACGCGTGGCAAAGGCAATCGAGAAGAAGGGTTTTGAGGCACTGCGCACGACCATTGGGGTCTAAGGCCTAGTAGGCATCAGTTTCATCTTTCTTGGTGAATTGGAATGGAGTTAGCGAAGTTTGTCAAGGTGCTTGATGAGAACGGCATGCTGACTACGATCAGCAAGCCTGTGGATCTGAAGTATGAGGTCTCGACTCTGATGAAGATGCTCGACGGCCGTGTCCTGCTCTTCGATTACGTGAAAGGGTCCACGATGCCGGTGATCGCGAACGTATGCTCAACGCGGGACCTCGTCGCAACCGGGTTGGGAATCCGCAGGGAGCAGCTCATGGCGAAGTTGGCGGATGCGATAGACCACCCCAGGAAAGCCCGCGTCATAGATGCTCAGGGATACGAGGAGATAGGGGCCGACCTCGGAAAACTGCCTATTCTTACGCACTACCCAAAGGATTCCGGCCCATACATCTCCTCGGGGGTAGTTGCTGCCAACGACAAGGAGTACGGCGTCAACTTATCCTATCACCGAGCGCAAGTTCTAGGAAAGGACAAGCTCGTCCTACGAATCCTGCAGAGACATCTTGACACGTACATTCAGCGCGGACTGAAGGAGTTCGCAATATGCATCTCCTCCCCCGTGCAGGTGCTGGTGAGCGCAGCCATTTCGGTTGAAACAGGGATCAGCGAAGCCGACATAGCGAACGCATTGGAGGAGACGCCGCTGTTACGACTTGACGGGCATTTGGTGCCGCCATCTGACATTGTGATTACAGCGGAGCTGACTGGCGAGTTGCACGATGAGGGGCCTTTCCTGGATCTGACTGAAACCTTCGACATCATTCGGAAACAGAGAGTTGCCCAGGTGAAGAAGATCTACGTGAGAAGGGGCGCGATTTATCACGCCCTGCTTCCAGGCGGGCTCGAGCACAAGGTCCTGATGGGGATGCCGCGCGAGCCCACGATCTACAGGGAAGTCGCAAACGTTTGCAGTGTCAAAGACGTGCTGATCACGCCGGGCGGATGTTCTTGGCTTCATGGAGCAGTCAGCATACACAAGAAGAATCCAGACGACGGCCGGAAAGCTATCGAGGCCGCTTTCAAAGGCCACAAGTCAATGAAGCACGTCTTCATCGTGGACGACGACATAAACATCCATGACCCGAACGAGATCGAATGGGCGATGGCAACTCGTTTCCAAGCCGACAAGAACATGATCATGAAGCGGGAGAAAGGGTCGTCCCTCGATCCTTCCTCGGACATGGACACGCAGATGACATGCAAGGTTGGGTTCGATCTCACGATCCCCGAAGGCGGGAAGAAGGAGTTCAAACGGCCAACTCTGCCAATGAAGCTGGATCTGGACGACTATCTTACGCGAAAGTAGACTGGAGCTAGAGTGAGCGTTGTATTTGACCAATGGTGAGGAGCGAATCCTGTCAGGTGAGAACGGCGAAGTCATGGAGCGCTTGTTTCGTTTGCTCGTTCAGCTTGGCGAGATATACGGCGCAGATAGAATGATACCGGTTGGCTCAGCGCAGGTCGCAGGAGTTTCATACAAGTCGATAGGCGATCCAGGCGTTGAATTCCTAGAAGACTACGCGGCCAAAGGCGCCAAGGTGAAGATCGTCACCTTCCTGAACCCGGCAGGGATGGATATTGAAGACTGGCAGAAACTCAATGTGCCGCAAGGCTTTGCCGAGATGCAACTCCGGATCATGAAAGCGTTCAAGAAGATGGGCATAGTCGTAAGCGCGACCTGTACGCCTTACCTGGCGGGGAACCTTCCCAGATTCAGGGAGCACATTGCATGGTCTGAATCCTCTGCCATCTCTTTCTCGAACTCGGTCATAGGAGCAAGAACCAACAGGGAGGGGGGGCCGTCAGCCCTCGCCGCTGCAATATGTGGTCTTACGCCGAACTATGGCCTCCATTTGGATGAGAACAGGAAACCTCAGGTCCTCGTGGAAGTTGATGTCAAGCTGGAGGATAGCGCAGACTTCGGGGCGCTTGGCTACGCCGTCGGGAAACAAGTCAAGAACAGAACCCCCTACTTCAAAGGCATCAAAGACGCCGATACGGATCAGCTGAAGGCGCTTGGTGCCGCGATGGCGGCGTCAGGCGCGGTCGCGCTCTACCACATCGAGGACTTGACCCCTGAGGCTCACCTGATGGAAGTCAAGGGCCTAGAGAAACTGTCGGTCAGCAACAAGGATGTGGACGAGACCTTCTCGAAACTCACCACGGGCAAGGAGCCTGACATCGTAATTCTGGGCTGCCCTCACTCTTCACTCAGGGAGATAATGACTGTCTCACGAAAGTTGGAGGGGAAGAGGCTGAAGAAGCCTCTGTGGGTCTGCACATCGAGAATGGTCAAAGAAGCCGCCAACCGGATGGGTTTCACCCAGACGATCGAAGCTGCCGGCGGCAGGGTCGTGGCTGACACCTGTATGGTCGTCGCGCCGATCGAGGATATGGGATACAAGACAACCGCCTCCAACTCGGGGAAGGCAGCGAACTACCTCCCAGGCTTCTGCAAGCAGAACGTAATCTTCAGCAGACTGGACACTATACTCGAAAGGGTGACCGCGTAGAGACCGTTCGAGGTGGTTGAGGATGGATGTGTTGAAAGGAAGAACAATCTGCCCAGGCAAGGTCGAGGGGGAGAGCCTGGTCTCGAAAGAGCCGATCGGGTTCTACGGCGGAGTTGACGCCAAGACAGGTGTCTTCATTGAGAAGGGGCATGAGCTCGAGGGCAAGTCCGTCAAGGGAAAGATCTTGGTCTTCCCATGCGGGAAAGGCTCGACCGTAGGCTCCTACGTCATCTACGGCCTCGCCAAGAACAATCAAGCGCCTCTAGCAATCGTAAACAAGGAAACTGAAACCATAGTCGCCACAGGTGCGATACTGGCCGGCATACCCTGTGTTGACCGGATTCCAGTCGAGAAGATCTCGACAGGCGACCGTCTGGTGGTCGACGCAACAGCCGGAATGGTCTCCATCATCAAGAAGAGCCAGTAACTCATCTATGCATAATGGATCCAGCCCAAGCAGGAATGACCTATTTTGGCAAGTGAAACGACAGAACGGAAAACAAGCCACATCACGACGGCGCTTCACCGGGACATCCAAGCGCATGCGGCGACGGGCTTCGACGACGTGTGTCTGCTACACAACGCGTTGCCCGAGCTTAACCGCGAGCAGATCGATGTCACCACCGAGTTATTCGGTCAGAAGCTCGCCGCACCAATCATGATAGAGTCTATGACGGGCGGGACCCCGATCGCCGCCAAGATCAACGCCGCCCTCGGCAAGATAGCGGAGGAGTTACAGATCCCGATGGGCGTCGGTAGCCAAAGAGGCGCGATCGACGATCCGAAACTCGCCTACACGTTTCAAGTGGCCAGAGAGAACGCGCCGTCTGCGCTGATCTTTGCGAACCTGGGCTGCCCGCAGATTGTCAAGGAGGACGGAATCGATCGGGCCAAGGCTGCTGTTGAGATGATCAAGGCTGACGGGCTACTCGTTCACCTGAACGCCCTCCAAGAGTCAGTGCAGTTTGAAGGCCAAACGCGTTTCAGTGGTGCCCTTGCAAGAATTCGAGAGCTCGCATCCACGCTTAGTGTTCCTGTTCTTGTTAAGGAGACCGGCGCCGGCATCTCCCGAGAGACAGCCGTATCGGTTGAGAAGGCTGGAGTGAAGGGCATTGACATCGCCGGCCTCGGAGGAACGAGCTGGGCCGCTGTGGAGTATCATCGTGCAAAGGAGAGAAGGAACGCGCGTCAAGCCCGCATAGGTTTGACTTTCTGGGATTGGGGAATTCCAACGGCCGCGAGCATCGTAGAAGTCGCGAGATCAACGAGGGTGAAGATACTTGCTTCAGGAGGCGTGCGGAACGGTCTTCACGTCGCAAAGGCGATCGCGCTAGGCGCACACTACGGGGGGTTAGCGATGCCGCTTCTCAAATCGGTGTCCAAGAGTGGCAGAGAGGCGAAAGAGAGCCTTCTATCAGTCATCGAGGAGCTGAGAACCGCGATGTTCCTGACAGGTACAACGAATCTAGACCAACTGCACAAGTGTCCAGTCGTGATCACCGGGAAGACACGCGAATGGCTCATAGCAAGAGGGCTCTTGTCCTAGACCAGCTCAGCTCGGAGAGTGTATCAGAGAGTTCTCTTGGAGGGAAGCTGCTAGGCGTACGCTTCCTCTGGCAGCTCGAGAGGCTCCTGAAACAGCCCCCGATACTCACACTTCTCGCACTGCAGCTGGTCCGCTCTCGCGTTGAAGAGCGCGCACCACTCCCATGCATCCTTGCCGATACGTAGTTTGATCCGCTGTATGCACGGGTAGGTCTTCTCGCTCATGGCTTCCGGGTATGCTAACGCTTCAGGATAAATCTAAGCCTCTGGTTTGATATAGGGTGGGCAAGGATTAGCTCGCCTTCACATCTTCGCAAGAGGATCTGCTTGACTTCTTCCGAGTTTCCCGGATTCTACAGACTAACGCCGAAGGAGAGGCTCCGCTTCGTCGCCAAGTTTGCTCACCTGGACAAAGCAGAATTGAAGATCTTCGCGGCGTCCAGCGCCTTGAAGATCGAAACCGCCAACCGTATGATCGAGAACACGGTCGGCGTCATGCCGGTGCCTCTAGGAATTGCGATGAATTTCCTGATCAACGGCAAGGATCGTCTGATACCGATGGCAATTGAAGAGCCCTCAGTAGTTGCGGGCGCGAGTAACGCCGCCAAGATGGCTCGGTCCAAAGGTGGGTTCTGGACTTCCAGCACTCGGCCGGTAATGATCGGGCAGATCCAAGTGGCGGGCTGCGCGGACCCGAATAAGGCGCGGGCATCCATTCTGGCATCGACGGATGAGATCCTCAGGAAGGCGAACGAGCAAGACCCAGTCTTGGTTTCGAAGGGCGGCGGAGCTATCGGCCTGGAGGCGAAGGTCATCAGTACGATTCTGGGTCCAATGGTCATCGCGGAGCTTCTCGTAGATTGCGGAGATGCGATGGGTGCGAACGCTGTTAACACGATGGCCGAAGCCGTTGCGCCATTGGTCGAGAGAGTCTCCGGAGGCCGTGTGTACTTGAGGATCATCTCCAATTTGGCCGACAGGAGGCTAGCGCAGGCTCGCGTGACCGTCGCGAAAGAAGCTGTTGGCGGCGCGGGCATCGTTGACGGCATAATTAGCGCGTACGCTTTCGCGGCCGCAGACCCTTACCGTTGTGCAACCCATAACAAAGGCGTGATGAACGGCGTGACAGCGGTCGTCCTCGCCACTGGAAACGATACGCGCGCCATTGAGGCTGGGGCGCACGCGTATGCAGCTCGCTCGGGACAATACAGTCCTTTGACGCGCTGGAAGAAAGACGCCAACGGTGACCTTGTTGGGGAAATCGAGATGCCAATGGCGGTAGGACTCATCGGCGGCGCGACGGCGGTTCACCCAGTCGCCAAGGTCGCGGTCAAGATTCTCGGCGTCAAATCCGCTCGGGAGCTGGCCGAGATAATCGCCGCAGTTGGCCTCTGCCAGAACCTTGCCGCTCTCCGCGCGCTGGCTGCTGAGGGAATCCAGCGTGGACACATGAGGCTTCACGCGAGAAACTTAGCAGCTACAGCCGGAGCGACCGGTGATGTCATCGACAAGATAGCGGATAAGATGATTGAAGAAAAGAGAATCAGGATCGACAGAGCTAAGGAACTGTTGGCCGAGTACCTGAAACGCGCCTAGATCCGTTCGATGAGCGCGATCGATTCCATGTGTTTGATCTTCGGAACCGCGTCCTTCTCCATCCAATCAGAGACGCTATCATAGATCTTCTGATAGTATTTCTTGGTCGAATGCTTCACCAGGCCGAGCCGTTCCATCCTTCTAACGTACCTCCACTTCATGCTCCTCGAGATCCTGTCGCCGAGGATTCTGTCAAGATCCACCTTCTTGAATACTCTTGGGAGGCGGACGAAGGCTCCAATGATCTCCCTGGGAAAGGCCGTAAGGCTCTCCCTAGACAGCTTCCGCTTTCCTCTAGACCGGACAAAGCGCACGCCTTCCCTTGCCCTTCTCACGATCCCTCGCCTTCTCACTTTCTTGGTACGAACGCGCCGTAAGTTAAAGACTTTCTGCGCCCGTTCTAGGGGGATTTTTTGCCCTCAATAAGAACTATCTTGAATCCTTTCGAGTTCGACTGCGTTCAATCACGCTAAACAACGCGGGTATAATCAGGGCCACAGTCAATCCTTGGATTGCTGAGTTCGAAAAACTTGGGATCAGAGATGTTTCCGGGAGGATCCGCCCCAACGCTAGGACGAGGAAGCCGGTCACCGCACCGCCTATCGCAATGCGAAGGATCTTCTGCGCGCCGCTCACTTCGGTCGTGAATTGCACGTATCGGGCTTCAGCTAGGGTACCGAGCCAGAAACCAAAGAGGTAGCCTCCTATTCGCCCTGGATTGACTTCGCCTGTCGCACCGAGCGAGGCAGCAACAGCTAGGGGAACCAGCATCGCGACAACGAAGACCGCTTGTATAATCATCACTGAGCCCTCTTTGTTTCGTGTTGGAAGATGCCGCAGAGCTATCATTCCGACCCCTGCCACAACAAGACCAACCACCCAGCCGCCGATGACCTGTGCCGGATAATGCACGCCAAGGTAGATGCGGGATATCCCGACCGCGATGACGATCATGGTCCCGAGAGCAGCAAGAATCCATCTTCTGAAGTCTAGGGACATCCATGCCCAGAAGGTCGTTGAGTCCTGCGCGTGTCCGCTCGGGAAACCGTAAGACGCTTCATCCTTCTCGATTATGCGAAGCTCTACTGACGGTCGAGGCCAGTGGACAAGAATCTTCAGGAAGAAATTCAGGTAGGCCCCGAAGAGCAGGACATAGGTGACCAGTCTGCCGCGGCGCTTGTCCAAACACCAGTAGACTGCGGCGCCTAGCCCGACGAGAACCGCGTCGTCACCCAACAATGTGATCGCTGCAAAGATCCAGCTGAACTCAGGGGCGAAGAAGCTCTGAAGAATCTCGATCAGTCGCGGTCCGAGGAGTAGCTCTTCAAGTGACAACGCCTTTTCAGCGCCTCGGATTCAATCAGCTGGTTTGAAGCAAGGCTGGATTGAATATTAATGCTCTTGTTGTAGTGCAGCAAGTAGCGACCGAGTCCAAGATTGGTGACCGGTTCGCCTGCTTCCGTCCCACAGCACCAAATCTCTTATGCGGTAGGGAAGCAAGCTGCTGTGTCACTTGCATTGCAAGGAGGTAGGAAGAATACTATGCCCAGAGTGATTCATTTTGAGATTCACGCCGATGATCCTGAACGAGCGGTCAAGTTCTACGAGAAGGTGTTTGGCTGGAAGATCAGCAAGTGGCAGGGACCGGTTGATTACTGGCTTGTGAAGACAGGCGAACCAGACAAGCCCGGTATCGACGGCGCGATCATGAGACGGAGGGATCATGGGACCACCTACAATACCGTCGATGTTCCTTCGGTTGATGAATTCACTAAGATGATTGAGAAGGCGGACGGAAAGGTTGTGATGCCCAAGACAGCGGTTCCAGGTGTAGGGTACATGGCATACTGCGCGGATACCGAGGGAAACGTCTTCGGGATCATGGAAGAGAATCCATCAGCCAAGTGAGCGCGACGAAGAAACCAACCCATGCTCGTACGCGACTTGACCGACGAGCAAGTCAAAGGAGTTCTTTAGAGACGAAAGCGAGAAGCACGGACGTTCTCGAGGAAGCGAAGAGGATTGTGAGAGTAGCAGAGGATAACCGTGTAACCTTGAGGCTTATTGGAGGTTTAGCGATCCGATTCCACTGTCACGGACCACATTCCACACACCTGCGAGAATATCATGACATAGATGTATTCGGATTCGGGATAGAACACAAAGGAATCCACTCAGTCTTTCAGAAGCTTGGTTACTCTCCCAATGAGATGTACAACGCGCTCTACGGCGGGACTCGCTTACAGTTCATTCATCGAGAGGGTCGCAGGAGCGTGGAGGTCTTTCTGGATAAGTTTAGAATGGGTCACACACTGGACTTCAGGCAACGCCTTAGACTGGATGACCTGACAATTCCAATCACCGACCTTCTGTTGACCAAACTCCAAGTCGTGCAGTTCGCGGAGAAGGATGCGAAGGACATCGTGGCTGTCCTAGAAGACCATGAACTTGGACACAACGATGATCGCGAAACTCTGAATCTAGACTACATCGTTCAGTTATGCTCGCGGGACTGGGGTCTATACAAGACAATTACGAACAACATAGCGACGATCAATGACCTGATCGGACAAGAAGCATCTGGCCTCACAGCAGGAAAAGAGCTGGTCGAGAGGCTCAACGCGATTCGGAACGCTCTCATGACGGGGAAGAAGGGATTCAGATGGATGCTTCGGAGCCTGATCGGCGAGCGAGTACGCTGGTATCGCGAGGTTGAAACAGGCCAAGGCGAAGCTTATTGAACTTCTACAATCAATTCAATACTGGTCTACTGGGAGTTTGGGATCGCTCAACTATCCAACAGCGAATCCGCCGGCGATGAATGCAAGCAGGCCTAGCAGCATCCAGACCAAGGCTTGATTCTTCGATGTAACCGCGTTTCGTGGCGATGGGTCTCTGACGATCGAGTAGGCCGAGTATAGGAACCCCAAGTCACAGACGAGAACGATTGGCACATACAACCAAGAAACTATCCTCAGAGCGATAGGGACCATGCTGAGAAGAACCGCCACCACAAAAAACGACGCACCAGTCTTCGACGCGATGCGCAGCCCCTTTGCGACAGCAAGCGTCCTCACACCTCGCTTAGAGTCGCCGGCAATGTCGGCCATGCCTTTGATGACCTCCCGCCCCATCCCGGCAAGAAATGCAAGCAACGCGAAGACGTACAGCGTGATCTTGACGCCGCCTATCGCTCCGCCAAAGATGAACGGGATCGCAAGGTTCGTACTGACGACAGCATTTCCAGGCAGCCCCGTCTTCTTCCCGAACTTGTTGTAGTAGAGCATGAGGCCCACTGCCACCGCGGCGATGAGAAAGTTGAGAACGCTCAGCGCGAATGCAAGTAACAAGCCAGCCACGAGCGCCATTGCGGCGAAAGCTGCGGCCTCGGTCTTGGAGACACGTCCTGACGGGATGGGTCTGCCGGGGTTGTTTATGGCGTCGATCTCCGCGTCGATGATGTCGTTGATCGCCATCGAGCCCGCGACAATAGTGAAACCCACAAGGAATCCGACCACCGCCGAATAGACCGGCATCGCAGATCCGAGCGACATGAACTCGCCTATGATAACGGCGAAACCCATCATGAAGCAGTTAGGAAGCCTCGCAATCCCCAAGAAGCCGGATGTCTTTCCAGCTCCTGAGACGGTAGCGGCCTTCATGATGCCCCCAATCCGTGCGTGTTATCTTGCTCTTGGAAGCCGTTGCTAGTCTGCACACGTGTTGGCAGGCGCACTTTTAATAACGATTCTCTGGCTGTGACTGTACAGCAGCTTGGCGAGGACTGTCTCATGCCCGGCAGGGTCGAGCAATACCTAATCGACAGCATCAGAAAGCAAGGCGCAATCCATCTGACCCTGCTCGACCCTGAGAAGGTGACCAGGTCCACCGCCGGGTCGATGGCAAAGGCGATAGACAAGAGCGGTTCCTCCGCCATCATGGTCGGAGGGTCAACCGCTGTATCAGTATATCATATCGACGAGATTATCAGCGCCGTGAAGAAGCGAACTCGTCTTCCAGTGATAATCTTCCCGAATGACGTCGCGGGGATAAGCAAAGAGGCCGACGCGATCTTCTTCATGAGCCTCATGAATTCTATGAACCCGTACTACATAACCCACGCACAGGCTCTGGGCGCGCCGCTTGTGAAACGCTACGGTCTTGAACCGATCCCAATGGGTTACGTCATCGTTGGCGACAGAGGGGCTGCAGCCGCCTTCGTGGGGCAAGTCAACCCAATCCCATTCGACAAGCCGTCGCTGGCCCTGATCTACGGCATGGCCGCTCAGTTCATGGGCAAACGCTTCTTCTACCTGGAGGCGGGTTCCGGCGTGGAAAGACCAGTCTCTCCAGAGATGGTGGCAGGAGTAAGCAAGTACATTGAGATTCCACTGGTCGTTGGCGGCGGCATCCGGTCACCCAAGGCCGCCAGACAGATCGTGAAGGCTGGCGCTCGGGTCGTCGTGACAGGGACCTTGGTCGAGAGAGCCTCACCCCAAGCGTTGCGGCGGCTTGTAAGCAGCATCAAGAAGGCCGCCTAAGGGACACGGGGTTCGCGTAGTGTCCGATGACAGCTACCTGCGTATCAAGAAGACTACGCCGTACTACAACATAGTCCGGCGGCTCGCGTTTCCCTCGACCAACAAGATACTGATTTCGTTGTTCGCAGTGGATATCCTCGGCGTTACGTTAGCTTTCCTGATAGCCGATCCCACAATGTTCGGGCTCCTCCGAGGGCTCTTGGCGGGCTTCACGGTCTTCCTTGTTCCAACCCTCCTCTCTGATCTCCTCTCGGCTTACTTAGTCGTCCGCCGAGATCCGTTGTTCTTTCCGAGGCGGGTTGTTGCTTTGTCACTCTTTGGTAGCGTCGTGTGGCTCTTCATAATGCTGGTCGGTGCATCGGTGAGCAGGGTCTCTGGAATTCTTCCCTTCCCGTCTCATGCTTTCTATTTGGCTCTCTTTGTGGTGTTGCCGCTGCGATCGATGACCGTATTCTCGATGTCGACCGTTAGCCTGACTAGACGTGTGGTATTCGCAGTCTCCGGCCCCTTGGCGTGCTCCATCGGGCTGGCACTTTTTCTTGGTGTCGCGTCGGCTGGCCTCGCAACAAGTCTGGCGCTTGCGGCCGTTGTATCACTCGTATTCTCGTTCGTATTCCTAACCTATGTTGAGCGGCGAGGCATGCAGGGCCTTGGCGCCTCGCCGTTGAGGATTTTCAGGGCGTTCTTGAGAGACTGGCTCGATGGTAGCTTTTCCACCTTCGAAAACTATCTTGAGATCTTCGGGGTAGACAGCTCGATCAACCTATGCGTTCTGACCTTCAGAGCAAAGACATCAGGCAATGTCAAGGCGACGCTGATCGTGCCCAACTTCCACCCAGGGCCTTTCCTCAATGTTGGAAGTAGCGCTCTGCCGTACATGATCAAGCGCGTCGTTGAGTCTGCCACTGGAGGTGCCGCTGCGGTCGCGCATGGTATCTCGGGTCACCAACTCAATCTTGTGAGTCAGCATGAGAATGAGAAGGTGATCGCCAAGATCCGATCCATGGTCACTCTGCCAGGATCAGCGTCACTGGCCAGCCCGATCGCCCGCGCGACTGCTGGAAGCGCGACCGCGACTTGTCAAGTCTTCGGAAATTCAGCCCTAGTAACAATGACCGTCGCACCGCATGACAGTGAGGACATAGACCTCGAGGTTGGCGAATTGCTTCGCAAGAGCGCTCATGGGCTCTTCAAGTATGTCGCCCTCGCTGACGCGCACAATAGCTTGGGGAAGGCGACTCTGATGAGCAAGGATAAGCTCAACGATCTTGCGGAGTCAGCCAAGCTGGCGATGAAGGCAACAAAGGGCGTGAGACTTCGTTCTCCTTCGCTGGGCGTCGGACAGTCTCTTCCGGACGGAGTTTCGCTGAGAGAGGGTATGGGACGTGGCGGCATCGTCGTCTTCTGGTTGAAGGTCGGGGACGAATCTTTCGCCTACGTAGTTTTTGACAGCAACAACATGGCCACGGGCCTGAGGGAGAGAATACTGGCTGCGCTCAGAGAGATGGGCGCCAGCGACGCGGAGGTAATGACGTCGGATACGCATATGGTCAACGGGATAGTCTCGGCGAAGCTTGGATACTATCCCATTGGCGCAGCGACTGATGCCGAAGTCATAGTAGACTCCGTGAAGACGGCTGCAGATGATGCTAAGGGAAACCTGACGCCTGTAGAAGCCTTCCTTGATTCTTCTGAAATGCAGGTGAGAACTCTCGGTCTTTCGTCTTTGGGTCAGCTGACCGGTTTTGTTCTCAGAACCGCAAGACTCACATTTGCGACGCTCTTTCCTGTAGTGCTTGTGATCGCGGCCATATCGTTCGTCTTTCTGATCTAGGTCGAATCCAATTGTCAAAGCAGTTTCATTACATGCAGCTACCACGGGAAGTGACAGTAGGCGACGAGGTGCTCGGCCGAGTAGGGGAAGCGTGTCGTCGGCTCGGCTTCTCGGGATCTGTGCTCATCGTGACGGACTCCAACGTCCAACCGATAGCGGCCGCGCCTGTACGCGAATCTCTCAGCGGATCCGGATACAAGGTTCAGGAAGTGCTGGTCGAAGGCTCATCGATTTCGCAGGTCCGCGAGGTTGAGCGAGAAATACAGAAGTTCAAGCCGAGTGCTGTAGTGGCGGTCGGCGGAGGAAAGGACATCGACATCGCAAAACTCAGCTCCGCCAACAAGGGCGTGCCCTTTCTGAGTATTCCGACAGCCGCTTCTCACGACGGAATTGCGAGTCCGGTCGTCTCGATGAAGGGTTACAGCAAGCCCTACTCTTTCATGGCCCAGTCGCCTATCGCCATCATGGCTGACATCGGCGTCATAGTTCGCGCACCATTTCGGCTACTTGCAAGCGGTTGCGGCGATGTTGTCGGCAAGTATACGGCGGTCAGAGACTGGAGGCTTGCGCACCGAATAAAGAACGAGTACTACGGCGACTACGCCGCCGACTTGGCGCTCATGAGCGCGAGGCTCGTAATGAGAAACGCACACGTTGTAAGAACCTTGAGCGAAACGGGCACTAGGACAGTCGTCGAGGCGCTGATCAGTTGCGGCGTCGCGATGAGCATCGCAGGCAGCAGCAGACCTTGTAGCGGCGCCGAGCATCTTTTCAGCCATGCGCTCGATGTGACCGCGCCGCACCCAGCCCTTCACGGAGAACAAGTGGGCGTCGGAACGATCATGTGCGCCTACCTTCACGGGGCGAACTGGCAGCTCATCCGTGACGTCCTGCGAAAAATCGGGGCGCCGACCAACGCGCGTGAACTTGGAATAGAGAGCAAGTACGTGACAAAGGCGCTGACGATTGCTCACAAGATAAGGCCGGATCGATACACAATCTTGGGCGAGAAGGGACTCACCCGGGAAGCGGCGGAACGTGTCGCTCAGGTGACCGGCGTAGTCGAGTAGGCCTGGCGGAGAAAGTGGCAACGTTAGAAGCATTCGAACTCGAGGCGAAGAAAGCAGCCTTACTGAACGCCATTAAACACGGGGGCAAAGCCGACGCGGGAGCGGTCATCGGGAGGCTTCTGGGCGCTTACCCCGACCTGAGGAACAGGGCAGCGGATGTTCGTTCTCTCGTCTCTAGGGTAATTGAGCAGGTAAACGCCATGAGTCTGGCAGATCAGCAGAAGCTTGTGGAAGAGAGCTGGCCCGAAGAGCTGGTCAAGGAGAAACCGAAAGCAGAGCGTGGGCTTCCTCCGCTGCCGAACGTTGACAAGTATCCGAAGATCGTCACCCGTTTCTCCCCTAATCCCGATTCAGTCCTCCATTTAGGAAACGCACGGGCGGTCATTCTCAGCCATGACTACGCTCGCAAGTACGGCGGGACTTTCATCCTCCGGTTCGAGGATACCGATCCCCGCTTGAAGAAGGCGGCCCTACAGTACTATGATCTGATACGTGAGGACCTGAAATGGCTTCAGTGTTCTTGGGACGAGGAGTACCTTCAGAGCGACCGTTTGGAGCTTTACTACCAATACGCGGAAGAGCTGATCAGAAAAGCGAGCGCGTACGTGTGCGAGTGCGAGTCTGAAGATTTCAAGCAGCTCGTGGAAGCCGGGCGAGCGTGCCCTTGTCGTAACGTCTCTCCCGAGGAGAACTTGGCGCGTTGGAAACGCATGCTCGACGGCGAGTACCAGGAGGGCGAAGCGGTTGTGCGTGTGAAAACAGATCTTGATCATCCGAACCCAGCGGTGCGGGATTGGCCAGCCCTCCGCGTCATAGACACGGTGAAGCATCCTCACCCGCGCGTTGGAAGCGAATACAGAGTTTGGCCGCTGTACAATATGGCGTGCGGCGTTGACGATCACCTGATGGCTATCTCGCATGTGATTCGCGGCAAGGAGCATCTTACAAACATGGAGCGTCAGAAGTACCTCTACAGACACTTGGGTTGGCGGTATCCGGACGCCATCCACTACGGCCGCCTCCACGTCGTCGGGACGGATCTCAGCAAGTCAAAGATGATGCGGGCGCTCGAAGAAGGCGTCTACAAAGATCTGACCGATCCTCGACTGGGCACGCTGATGGCTCTGAGACGACGCGGGATTACTCCTCAAGCTCTGAGAGGTGTCGTCTACGAGGTGGGGCCGCGCCCCGTTGATGCCACGATAAGCTGGGAGAACGTCTACGCCGCCAACCGCAAGATCATTGACCCCATCGCCCGCAGGTTCTTCTTCATTGATAGGCCCGTTGTCCTCTCGGTGTCCGGAGTGAAGAATGGCAGAACCGTCAAGCTTCCAGTTCATCCGGACCATCCCGAAATGGGCACGCGGGAGATTACCGTCGATGCCAAGAATGGCACGTGTCGTCTCCTTATTTCGAAGGCGGATCTCAACATCTTGAAGCCGGGAGCCATCGTGAGATTGATGGAGCTCTTCAACTTCAAAGTCAGTGATGCGGCTTCTGACGTCATTACCGCGGAACTTCACAGCGAGACATATGTTGAGGCTAGAAAGGCCAGCGCTCCGTTGATTCAATGGCTTCCGCAGCAGCACAACTGCAGGGTGTCAGTCGTGATGCCGACCGCTGAGAGGATCGACGGCCTGGGCGAACCTAGCTTGACGACATGCCGTGTTGACGAGGTTATCCAGCTAGTGAGGTTCGGTTTCGGCAGGGTCGACGCCGTAAGCCACGATTCCGTCGTAGTCCATTTTGCCCACCAATAGCCACAGCAAAGGCTGTCAAGCAGCAGCGAGACTGGGCTCGGAAGGCTTATTTAATTCCCCAATAGGGAATAAAAAGCCCCGGGTGAAGCATGCTGCAGATCGAGCGCGCCGCGAGAGTCCTCTTACTCTGCAATGAGGCCGTACTGTCAGTATCAGATCTCGCGAGCAAAGTAGGGGGAAAGCATGACAACATCATCGAGCTGATTAGGGAACTGCACGCCCGAGGACTTCTGCTAAGAATCAAGGAGAAGCAGAGCCGAGGGAGGCCAACGCACTTGCTGCGCACGACACCGCTCGGAGAGCATTTTGTCGAGCGGTACAGTCGGCTCCTAGGCTTGCGCCTCTTCAGCAACGACAATGACATCAAGAAAGCCATCCACCACGCCGACCTCGCGCAGATGTTGGAAAAGCACCATATCTCCGTCTACGCTCGGTTCCACGAGGTGAACGAGCTTGCTAGGAATATCGCAGGCACTGCGCAAGCTAGTGAAAGTTCTTGACGGGTTGCACGTCCCTTACATGCTGATTGGAGGATATGCTCTTCCAGCCTACGGCCGAATCCGTGCAACCCTCGATGTGGACGTAGCTATCGCTGCTTCATTTTCCGAAGTTGTGAAAGTTCACAAAAGCTTGAGACAGCGTGGTTTTCAGTTGCCGTCGTCACCCCAACGGGACGCTCCACTCTTCGTGTTGACCGATCTTGAGAACAAAGTGGAGATCGAGGTCTGGACGAAGCCAGACGGGATTGTATTCGACGAAGAACTCCTACGTAGACGAATCAAAGTTCGGCCTTTCGATGATGACTTCGAGATGTTTGCAGTCGGACCTGAAGACTTCATTGTGAACAAACTGTCGCGAAAGGACAGGGGAGTTCAGGATGAGCAGGATGTCGTGTCTGTTCTCAAGCGAAGAAAAGGGAAGCTGGACTATGACTACCTAGCCAGGAGAGCCAAAGACGCAGATGTCTCTGGGCTGCTCCGGACACTCATGGCCAAAGTCGAGTGAGACCCATGTTTGCTTTTCTTGGTGTGGGCGCTGGATCGCGGTCGAATTGACTCTCAACCGTCACAGACGTTTCCCTGACAGGCTGGCCTTCACACTCAACAACTGGATCAGGACCTTCCTTTCTCCGCCTGAGGAACTCATCGCGAAGCTTGATGTCGGAGGAGGCGATGTGGTGGTGGATCTCGGGTGCGGCCCCGGTTTCTTCACGACCCCACTTGCCAAAGCAGCGGGAAAAGTGATCGGAATCGACGTTTCCCCACGAATGCTTGAGAGGGCCGCCTCCTACGCGAGAAGATACAAACTGACAGTAGAGTTCGTTAGGAGCGACGGAACCGACATCAATCTCGGAGACCATAGCGTGGATATGATTCTCCTTAATCACGTTTTCCATGAAGTCGATGACAGACGGAAAGTCCTCAGCGAATTCCTCAGGATCATGAAGCCTTATGGAAGGCTGGCGATCGTTGAGAGAACACGCGGTCGCGGCATACCCTCAGGGAAACTCGGCCCGCCCATCATCAATGAAGCGGAAGTAATCAAAGAGCTGGAACTAGCAGGATTCAGATTCGTTCGAACGATCCCTCACGCAAGAGACTCCATTATCATCGTTCGAAAAACAGCATAAAACGAGCGGTTCCCCGAAGAAACACGATCAGCTGAAGCATCCCGCTGGTAATTTAAGTCCAACTAGGAATCTACAATTTATCTGATGCGACAAGTCCGAATGGTGTCGAAGGGTCATGGCAAAATCGATTGTGTCGATCGTTAAGCATAGCAACGCGAGTTTCGCGGTTAAGAAATCCGTTGAGATAGTCGGTGGACTCCAGGACAAGATCGACAAGAATGCGCGGGTTCTCATCAAGCCCAATCTTGTCTATGGTGCCAGATATGAGACCGGAACAACAACGAACCCCATTGTCTTGAGAACTCTCGTTGAATTGCTCCAGCCTATCACCAAGGACATTGCGTTGATCGAGTCGAACTTCGGGACAGTCCCCATATCTGAAAGCCCCATGCCCATCTTCAGAGAGGTCAGCGAGGTCTTCAATCTCCCCGAGTACGGAGCTTTGAAGGAACTTGGGGTGAGGTTCATCGACCTTGGCAAAGAGAAACAGCGGTCGCTGAGTCTGACGCCTAACAAGATTCTGGATAAAGTTGAGGTTCCTGCGGACCTTTATGAGGGAGCGACGCTCGTGAACGTTCCAGTGTTGAAGAGTCACGGAGTGACGACGGTGACTCTCGGCCTCAAGAACCTCTACGGCTTGATTCCGACCCCTCCTGTCAGGAACCGCTTGCATGACGCGATCTCATCCGTCCTCTCCGACTTGGCTGCGCTGTTCTCATCGATCTTCACAGTCATAGACGGGAGCGTGGGTATGGAAGGCCCGGTCTCGTGTCTCGGCGCGCCCGTAGAAAATGACCTGATGATTGCCAGTGAGGATATTGTGGCAGCAGACAGCGTTGGAACCAGAGTCATGGGATACGTGCCTGACACCGTCGGTCATATCGTTGAGGCAGCAAAGCGAGGTCTGGGAAATCTGGACGATATAGAAGTCAGAGGCGAAACCGTTGAGAAAGTCCAGAGAAGATTCAACATGGACGTAGAGTTGCCGCTCAAGATTGTGAAGAAAGTCAAAGAGTTAGGTCGGGCAAAGGAAGAAGACCTACTGTCATTGTACCCGAATGACAATGACTTGGTAAGACGCTACCTCAAAGCATTTCTTATGTGGGGCCCCCTAGTCCGTGACGGCGGCGTATACAGATTCGACAGCACGCTCCTTGAGAACTTCATATGCAGAAGGTGCGTTCAAACCAGCCACAGCTTCTGCGAAGGATGGAAGAAAATCTAGCAAGTAAGATACTCTAGGAATAGCCGCCCTACCCAAGCCACTAATTCTTTCTGTGTGTGCCCTTGCTGATGCGCACAAAAATCATGGTTTCAAATGTGAAGGCCCTACTGTTCCGAGAAAAGGTAGGCTACGGGGGAGCCAGCTTGTACGGACCAGTTGGGGTTGTCGGGGCCGATAATTGTCCAAGCCCAGATGTATCCGTCGGTCGGCATCTCAATCGTCTCAATCACGTCACCATACGGGTTGATGACCTCAGCTATTCTCGTTCCCTTCCGCAGCTTGACCCCAGTCTCCACGTATCTGTTAACGAGCCCGCCTCTGTTTGATCTCACCACACCGTAAGACATGAAATTGCCCTTGAGTGTTAGCGTCTCAGTCTGAGGCTCTATGTCGCCTTCAATCATACGCAGCTTTCTGAGAGTGTTCATGACTCCTCTGACGCCAATTCGTACTACGGGTTGGTTCTCGTCGAACCTCGACTCGAACTTTCCTTCGAGTTCGACTGTGATGCCCGGAATCCCATTCGCCATCGCCAGCTCAGCCCAGTACAGGTCCCCTGCTTTCATGCCTGGGGTAGCGAGGTCGACCGGGGCCGTGTGGATTACTGTGAGACCGAATGCCTCGGCCAGTTCAACGGTTCGCCTCTCAACTTCCCTATCTTTGCAGGAACCTGCCAGAGTGAACATGAGACAGGGACTGACATTCTCGTGAAGGTCCATTATCAGATCGGCGCCCAGAGTCGCCTCATTCCAGATGAAGTTTGCAATTCGCGATGTTATGCTTCCAGTTTTGCTTCCTGGATATGAGACCGCGAGGTTGGCGCCGTCGTGAGGAGAGACGTAGTCTCCGAACTGCATCGCCAGGGGATTCGCAATTGGAAAGGCGATTATGCTGCCCTTCAAGTTTGAAGGGTCGATCTTTTTCCTTGTCAGAGCGTGAATCGTCGCGGTTCCGGACAACTCGGTCGGATGCGTTGCGCCACAAAGCACAACCTTCGGGCCATCCTCACGACCGTTCACGACTATCACTGGAAGCGCGACGCGCGTCCCATCCCTTAATTCGACCCAAGTAGCTGGTCCCCACTGTATCTCGCCTGGTTTTGCTGAAACCTCTCCCACGCTGACAGTCTTAGCCATTGACTGCTCCCGAACCTATTTCCAACATCGTCAGGTTATAAAACTGGAACATCGTCAGCCCAACCGATTGTATAACAATTGCCTTTGAATCGTTATACAATTCAGACGCGGGAGAGACTCCGAAAGTGGAATGTGGAGCCGCGCGGGGTGTCTACGTCAAAATCACCGTAATAGTCGTCGAGGCAGTTGGAGGAGGCCCCGTAACCTCTGACAAGACAACACCCCCGATCATGACACTGTATCTAGCGTATGGAATAATCCACGCAAACCTTGCGTTCCCATCTGAATCCGATGTCCCCGGAAAATTCTGGCCAGTCCACATCAAGGATCCGCCATCCCAGCAACAGAAAGTTGTGTTCAGCCAGACCGTCACGTTCTGGATCGGCTTGCCATACGCATCGACAACATGCACCGTCACATAGCTAAACATGTCCGCTTCCGCGCCTACCCACTGACAAGCGCTGGTCTCACAGGACGGTTCCAAGCCCAGCATCTGCCTCTGCCAGAACACAGCTACCTCACAGCCTCGGAACTCCGCAAGAGGGTTCTCGCTTTCTCGCGTCCCCGGCGGAGGATGCTTGCCCATGTCGTAGCCTAGAAGACAGACTTCTCCTGTATTGACGCCGCTTACCTTCCGAGTGAACAGCGGCATCCAGGACAGCAAAGGCTCATTATAATCAACTGTCACGGACAGGAAGTAATGTGCCATCAGCGCTACATCATCCGGATCACCGATGAAGGTGAGATCAAGCTCAAATTCGTCTTCACCTATTCGGCTGTGAGTGCAGGTGAAGTCGCTACTCTTGTCAACCGCAGTGATGTTAATGATTACCCCTGCCTTAGGCTCTCCAGGGGAGGGACGCTCCAGTTCGGGTTCTAGAAAGACTTTGCATGTAACTGTAGGGTCGCGAGCGATCGGAGGAGGACTGACTGTGAGCGTATACTTCGCGTGGAGCTGTCTCTCATCTCCGGTGCCGCATAGCCCAAACTGTCTAGCTCTGTTTGGACATAGAATCATCAGCCCCATTTCAGGCCAGAATGGCTGACGCGCATGATCCTCAGCGACGATGCCCACCTCACTCCGTAGGGGAGACGAGAGATAGCCAACCAGATACGGAGAGAAAGCCAAGACGACTGCTACGACAGCTATCAAGAGACGACTGCGGCGCTTCAATTCAGCTCCGCCTTCCTTTGCTACCCTTCTTCCGACACTACTTGTCTAGGGCGGCTGAAAGCGGGCTATGGCATCAGCTTCTTACGAACCTTACTATAGACCCCGAACGCCTTCGGCTGCGGCGTACGCCTCGCCTTCTCACGTAAATAGTGGAGGGTGCTCTTCCCGATTCCCAGCTTCTGCGCCTCCGACTGAGACAGGCCTAGAATCTTCTCCCTCAGCTCACGAGTATCTGACCGTTGCAGAACCGGTCTAGGAGATGTCAAGTCGTATGATCCATGTTTCCCGAGCAGATAGCGTGCCAGCTAGCATAAGACTGTGATCTGGTCACAGTATACGTACGGGCGGAACCAATTGAAACTCATTCCTCAAGAAAGAAGTGGCGAAGTGAGAATCTCGAAACTCATTAGGGCCCGGAAGGCCGAGGTCTTCGCCTGGTGTACAGACTACTCCGACTTGGATCCAGAGATCATGGGATCAACGGGATCCCAGACTCGCAGAGTCATTTCACGCGACAAAGAAAGGATCGTCTTCGTCGACACGTACTCGGATCCAGCGATCAAGACGAGGAGAGTGGAGGTCTCACTGTTTCCGCCGAACGAGTGGCGCGCCAAGTTCACCGGCGGAAGATGGGAAGGGACGGGAATCTACACGCTCTCTGAAACCAGCAACGGAACTAGGCTCGACATAGTCTTCCGAATGGAAAAGGCGATCGAAGGATACACTGCCGAAGATCTGAAGCAACGCGCCAACGAGACCTGGGACAAGTACGTCAACGCGATCGAGAAATCCCTGCAGTCAACACGATAGTCTTCTACGGCGACGGCTGGGAGAATCGTTAAACCCCGAGCGCGAACTATCGCAAATTGGGTGAAACAATATGACTTTCACGTACACTGGCATAAGAGTTCGAGACCTCAAACGTTCGCTCGTCTTCTACACGAAAGTCATGAGGCTGAAGCAGGCTCACCGCGGAAAAATGAAAGCAGGAGGAATCTTCGTTCAGCTGAAGGACCCGCGGTCCCGCCAGACGCTCGAGCTAAACTACTACCCAAGAGGAACCAAGTACTATGAACGCTTCAAGAGCGGCTCCGAGCTTGATCACTTGGCTTTCTGGGAGCGAGATGTGGACAGGAGATATGAGGAACTGCTCGCAAACGGCGCCACCAAGGCGGTTAAGCCGTTCTCCGAAGACGGCTATAGATTGGCTTTCGTCAAAGATCCTGACGGGATCTGGATCGAGCTAATAGGCAAGGACAGGAAAGCCGGAAGACGAGTTCGCTGACGGAGCGAGCGGGCAAGCCGCCGCAGGCTCAAACTGAGCAACGCCGCTATTCTAAGCGGACTCTATCTCTTCTTGACGAGCACGTCAGAATCTTGCATTCGAACCTCGAAGATAGGTTCATCTCTCTTCGGAGGCGGGCCGATGACCTTGCCTGTCGTGACATCAAAACGCCCCGCGTGGCACGGGCATGTGACCATACTACCCTCAAGTGTTCCTTCGCTCAGTGAGCAGCCTCGATGTGTGCACGTGTCGACGATCGCGTAGATACGCCCGGAAACGCTTGCGACAAGTACGTCCTCCTCATTCACCTGAACTTTCTTCATTGATCCGGATGGAAAATCGCTTAGCTGACCGACCTTGGCAAACCCTTCACTCATTTGGAATCTCTCCGTCAATTTCCAGTGCACTTCAGCGGAACTTATGCCTTGCTAGCTTAAGGCTAGATTTGAGAAGATCTTTTGTGCTTCTCGTGGAGTGAACGCAGGTCACCATTGCGGCGGCGGGAGGCATCGTCTGTTTCACCTTTCTTGATGACTCGCGTCAGGTTTTGACAGTTTGACCGGTAGACAATCAGATTAGGCAGAAGAATTCTATCGAACATCAGCTGAGTCAGGCTTGCAGACGACTGGTCAGGTTCAGAAGTACAACTACGCAGTGCTCGGTGCTGGGAGGCAAGGAACCGCGGCCGCCTTCGACATGGCAAAGTTCGGAAATGCACGAAAGGTCGTGCTGGGCGACATTGATTCTAAACTGGCGAAGAAGGCGGCCAATCGCGTGAACGCCCTGTGCGGCCGGAAGATCGCTGAAAGCGCCCGTGTCGACGTGAGGCGTCTAGCGCAGCTCAGGCGTTTTCTGACAGGCATCGACGCGTTCCTGAGCGCTGTTCCGTACTACTACAATCTTGAGGTCGCAAAGGCAGCGATTCGTGCTCGCGCCAGCATGTGCGATCTCGGCGGACACACGGGCATCGTCAGGAAGCAGCTTCTACTGGATCAGCAGGCAAAGGATGCTGGGATCTCGATTGTGCCAGACTGCGGCCTCGGCCCCGGAATGGGCTCATCGCTCGCCTGCTATGGAATGGACCTGCTGGACGAGCCGCGTGAGGTCTACATCTGGGAAGGAGGGCTTCCTCAGAACCCTCGGCCGCCGTTCAACTATCTGATGACATTCAACTTCGAAGGCCTCGTAAACGAGTACTCCGGTATGGCCGTCTTCCTGCGCGGCGGCGAGATCGCGGAAGTGCCGTGCATTGAGGAGTTAGAATTCGTGGACTTCCCTCCCCCTCTTGGCCGGTTGGAAGCGTTCACAACCTCAGGCGGCACGTCCACATGCCCGTGGACATTCAAAGGGAAACTCAAGGTCTTCCAGAACAAGACGTTACGGTACCCAGGCAGCTTCGCCCAACTACGAACAATGCGCGACCTAGGCCTATTCAGCGACAAAGAACTCACGATCGACGGAGCTAAGATCGTTCCCAGACGAGTTCTCCAAGCGCTTTTTGAACCGAAGATCAAGCTACCTGGAGAAAAGGACGTTGTAGCTCTTCGCGTCAGATGCGTTGGGGAAAAGAACAAGCGAGCGGCTGAGGTGGTCCTTGATGTTGTGGACTTCTATGACGATGAAACACAGTTCACGGCGATGGAGCGCACAACAGGATGGCACGCCTCAATAGTCGCGATCATGATGGCGCAGGGCGAGACTCCGCGCGGAGCAAGACCGCTGGAAATCGCTGTGCCAAGTGATTCCTTCGTCAAGCAGCTGAGACAACGCGGGATCAGACTAGCCGAGAGGACAAGCTGGCCTCATGCCTGATGACCGCTTAGGAGATTCCGTCCGGAAATCGATTTCTCAAAGAAGCCGAGTACGAGGGGGCCTGATGCACTTCTGGGCTTGCCGTGGAACGCTTTTCCAAATTGCTCAGAATGAGTGGACATCAGACTTCGCAGAGACGCCAACTGCACTCGAAAGATGGAGATACGCTTTTCAGCGATAGCCTCACGTCTATCGGCATGAGAGCAACAAACGTTCTGATTTTGTTATGTGTCGTAGCCAGTCTCTACGCGTGGACTGCCCAGCCTGCCATGGTGCAGAATGACCTCGTGTTCAGCCTCAACAATTTGCTGGACGGGCGGGTCTGGACGGTTGTCACGGGCATCTTCGTACACGCCAACTTGCTTCACCTAACCGGTAACATGATCTTCCTCTACGTGTTTGGCAACACCTTGGAAAGCGTGTTAGATTCCAAGCGAATGCTTTGCGCATTCTTTCTTGGCGGGATCCTGAGCTTCCCGTTGAGCTTACCCTTCTTCCCGCCAGACGCGACATTTGTGGGCGCGTCGGCTGCGATATTCACTTTGACAGCGGCGGTTATGTTGATCAAACCGCTGAGGTTCTCATTCTTGCTACTCATGCCTGTCGGGTTGGTGGCGGTTTTGTATTTTCTCTACAACGCCGTCGCGGTGTACTACCATCTCCAGAGCGACGTCGCGTATATTTCACACATAATCGGTTTCTCGCTCGGGCTGCCCCTCGGAATCGCTTGGAGTCCGCAGTGGAAGAGGAACCTGCTAATCTCGATCGGGCTGCTAGTCGCATACCTCGCTCTACTCTTCTTCATCACAACATACCTGCTTCCAGCCGCTAGTAGCGACTTCTGATCTGCGCGTGAACTATTGTCCCAACTGCGGACGCTCTCAGTGGCACCGCATTTGAAGACGCTCGAGAGAGGCGGTCAGGATGAATAGGATCCTGTAGGTCATTGTTCCTTTGCTAGCTCCAGGGTCCGCTCGCATGCTGGGCGATTTGGGAGCATACCAAGTACCTAGTTCGCCTAGCTCCTCTATTCTTACCCCAATCTACGCTTTTCTGGTCAGCGTGAATCCGTTAGTCATTCCTCGGGTTTTCTTTTAGATTTGAACCATCGACTCGGCTTATTTCGAAAATCACCGTACCGCCGTCTGTGTATGCCATTGGGTCCAAGCACTGGACATACGCTTTCGTTCTGTCGTCCTTGCCTGCCAAGCCCCACTCTTCCGGTCTCGAGACTCGCAGTGCGTTGTAATGCGGCAGCAGAGATGCAAGCGAATGCATGCAGAGTGGGATCTGCGTAACAAGCCTATAGCCGGATTCCAGTGCAAAAGTGTCGCCAACCTTGTAGACAGGACAATGACCTTTGATCTCCTTGACTCGAACTACCAAGTCCATCATGATGCCTCGCAGTAGTATGAGTAGCCTCTCTCAGATGTAACGATGCCCCTGCTTCACGGCACAGGGTCTGATTTCACACGCTCTCCAGATAGTTGCGGATCTCTGTCTCGGCGTTGTCGGCTGTGATGAAGATCGGGACGTTCTCCATTCCTGTGGCTATGTAGCTTGACAGTAGCCATCTGCCAGGCGAGAACTCCAGCGTCTTCTCCAGAATGCTCGGATCTATTGTGAAGGTTGTGCTGACGAGGCCGCGGTCGTACTGTCTTGGCAGGGTGCCGACGAAGTACGTGTGCAGCTGCTGAAGCGCGTTCGTGTTGAGGTAGGCGATTCTCTGAGTCGCTATGCACCCGCCGAGTCCGTACTTGCGGCCTTGTCTAAGGAGCGTCTCAACAGCATCCGTGCATTCGCGCTCGATTCCCCGAGCCTCAGAGGCGGCGGGAACAAACTCCTGGGCTTCATCGAATACGAAGAGGATCCACGGTTTGACTTTGAACTTGCGCTTGCGGTTCCAAAGCGTCTCCGCGGTCAAGTCAACTGCGAGCTGCTTGATAGTCACGGGATCAGAGATCGAGAGTGAGATTAGTCGGGTCGGCCCGTCGAGGAGGTGGTGGATCTTCTCAGTTGTCAGGCCTGGTCTGCCTTTCTCGGCGGCTCCTCTTCGAATGGCTTCTAGGAGTTCGTTTCGGGATGTTGCCCAGCCGTAGACGTTGCTCTTCTCGCTGACCTTGTACCGCTCGACGGCGTCCCGAGCCGCCGAATCCAAGAACGCAACGAACTTCTCATCGATCTCGTTCAGCTCCGCTCGATTGTTCTTGGCCATGTATTCGTTGACCGCTGACGCGATCGCTCCGAGGGCGTCGAGGTAGACCTCCTTGCCTGAGCTTTCGCTCACCATCGATTTGATCGCGGCCAGAATGTCCGAGTATCGCGGCACCACGAAACGCGGCTTGATGTATCGTTCCAGCTTGCCCTGTTCCATTATGTTTCGGAATGCCTTGACCGGTCGTTGGTCCTTCTCGAACTCTCTTGGCTTGACGAGCGAGTCGTACAGTTGGGCGGCATCTTTGACGGGATCCTCCAAGACTATCTTTGAGGGAACTGATTTGTCGGCAAATACGTCCATTAGTAGGAACGGGTACTCCATCGAGATGTCAAAGATCACTACCTTCGTGTCCTGAGTGTGGTAGATGAGGCGACGCAGAATGTTCGAGAGTAGATTGGATTTTCCGCCTCCCGTGAATGAGAAGACGCCGAAATGGTAGCGGAGTAGGTTCTCGAAGTTCACGTAGATCGGGACGCGTGTCTCCTCTGACTCGAACATCTTGATGACGCCGAGGCGCGGGTCCCGACGCGCGTCTTCGGTGGTCTTAAGTTTCTTCCAGTCGACGCCCATCTCGTCGAGGATTCGGCGGTTGTACATTTGGTGGATCATGTTCTGGTTGAGGATGTACGCTTGCTCGCCAACTATCGGGTATGAGAATCCCTTCACGTAGCTCGGCTCACTGTCTTCGGCGATGACGAGGTCGTAGTTGATTGGGATCGACTGGATCTGTATCATCATGGCGGATTTGTCGTTGGAGTCCCAGTCGCGGACGGACTGCTGGATTATCTCAAACTGCATCGGGTAGTAGCTCTGGTCTGATAGGCCGCGTAGACCGAAATGCTCCGGGCGGATGCTGGCTATTTCTGAGAGGGTGAACCTCTCGCCTTCGTCCTTTGTTGCTCGGAAGTTTCTGACGGCGAGTATCATGCCCTCTTCGACTAGGCGCATGATGTCTCGCTGGTACTCTGCTTTGACGGTGCACTCGTACCGGGCGGTGGTGCTGATCTGTGTGGTTTCGGGGGTCGGCCCGTAGCGCGGCCGAACCACCGCCACACGCGCTTTGAACCGTCCGTCGAAGTCTGTGAAGTATCGGTCAGGTTCCTCTTCTCGTGGTTTCAAATTCAGCTCTCCTTTCTCTGAACGTGCTCATGTAGAAGACGAACTCGCGTAGGTCAGGGTTCGTCATGATCCAGTCCCTCGTCGTCTCGACGATCCTCCTGAACTCGCGCGCATGCCACTTCGCCACATTATCCGCGATGAAGAGAGGCACATTATGGCCGAACGCCTCCGGAATGCTCGTGCTAGTCATCGCGCCCAACAGAACCATGACGAGGTTCTGGATATCATTACGCGCCTCCCTATTCGGGAAGAGTATGGGCTTGACTTTCTCCTCGACGCCGCCGTACTCGTGAGAGAGCGCGCAGACCAGCTCCGGATTCAGGTCGAAGTCTGGATACACCAGCCGATCCATGAGGAGCACATTGCTCCGTAGCTTCGGATCCTGCTCAGCCTGCGCCAGCTGTACGTACGACTTCAAGAACAAGCGCTCGGGGCCGACTCTGTTCTGGACGGCTCCGCTGACGAACCCTTCTCGGCCGGGTTTCTCGTCCTTTCGGAGCTCGGGAACCATTGTCTTGAATGCGGTGTCGTACTCGACGAGCGCCCACGGAACCGACAGCTTCTCCCAGTTGTGAACGGACGCCGACTGAAGGAACATTCTGTCAGTGTTGGGTATGTTCTCGAGCGTCTCGGTTGGGAGGTCAAGTTTCCACATACGCTCGCGACTGCAGATCTTGACTAGCTGTCGCCGGAAGTCTCGGGCGGCCGTGTCCTTTGTCAGGCCGATGAGTAGAACGGGCTTCTTCCAACACTCCTCGATGATCATATTCAGGCAGAAGAGGGTCAGGAACGCGATGTCCACGGTCGTGAGCCAGGTGGGTTTGCCGAATTTCATGATCATCATAGGGTTGGGGCGTTCGGCCAACGGCTGGTCGAGAAACAGGCGGTCGCCGATCGTGCGTGTCAGTTTCTTCATTCGCTCCCAGCTATTCCGATATTCCTCTTTCAGGGCGTACCTGGAGCCTACCGACTCCACGCGCCCAGCCTTCATGAGGCCGTCTAGTATCTTTTTGGCTCTGCGTTTGCACTCCGCGTGCTCTATACGAAGGCGATCGCAGAGCTGATCGACTGTCAGCGAACTCGTCGTCTCCAGCTCGTAGAGAAGTCGTGGCCTAAGGTAGTCGCCTCTTGGCGGTGGGAGGTCAAGTTGCGGGTTGATGAATCGGTGGCGGCAGTAGATCATCTCTTCCATGCGTACTGGCTGGCCGTCGAGGTCGTAGCCGCAGAGGCCTGACTTCTCCTTGAGCCTTCGACCGTACGCTGTGTCGCTGATGAGGGCGGAATGCTCGCCTGAGAGGGTCCGGTCCATGAGCAGGATGCGTACGTCCTCGTCGGCGACGAGCCTGTACCCCAGATAGAACTCCGAGAATGACATGATCCAGTCGGCGATGCGTGAATTGTCGAAGACGGCCTCGTCGTCGAGCGGCTTCTTGCTGTCGAGGCTATCGATCATGGGGTCAACGTCTGGTACCTCGTTCACGTAGAGCGGAACACAGCTTGAGATGCCCCGACCGCTCTCCAAGAGCTTGCCAGCGTGCTCAACTGACGGCGGAGCGTCTTTGTGGAATGTTACTTCTCCTGACGAGACGTAGGCGCCGCCGAAGAAGATGATCAAATCGAACATATTGCGAGCGTACTCGGTTCCGTCCACGGCGGCGAACTTCAACCGCTCGGAACCGAACAGCCTTAAGGCGGTCTCATGAGCACGCCGCGGGCTGAAGTCATGGACGATTAGGTTTGAGAGGAGCGTGTCGTAGACGTCGCTTGCTGAGGAGAAGCGTTTATTGTAGTCGGATATCCGATCGAGCGCCCCGGCTTTCAGAAAATGCCCTGCACGTTTGATCTGGCTGCTCAGGTGGGAGGTTTCCATTTCTGAAAGCCTGGGTGACATGTCTCTGTCACACTCGCGTCTTATCTTGAATGAGAGATCACAGGGTTGCTGGGAGAGACTTGTCATCAGCCTGTATTTAATGCGGGCTCACGAGTGAAACTTCTCAGCCCACGGTTCGACCAATACCCAGCCTCAAGCTTGACGACACGTCCCTAGGCGTCAAACACTTTTGGCTAGCTGTCTCCACTCTCACGCGGCCGCTCACGGGTTTTCCACGACGCGAAACGGAACGTGGCAGGAGGCTGTATGCGCCAGCGCATACAATTCGTTGAAAAGGCAAGGTACGCACGAATCGTGGCGAGGATTCCCGCAGACCTTGAGCAGGCCTGCAGTCGTCTCTCCAGGAGCCAAGGCTGGGAGCTGGGCGACCTGTACCGTAGCCTGATTCTGCTCGGAGCTTGCGGGTCGTATCTGACATTGCGCCCGCCCAAGCCCTCGCAGCAGACGCCGGATAGCAGCTTTTCAAGCGTGCTGGAACGATACTTGGGAGGACGAGCATACGCTCCCAGAACCGGAAGACGCTCGAAAATCATGACCGCCTACCTGCCAGTGGGCGTCGCCCGCTCGCTGGCCCTGTATTCCGAGTTCACATCGAAGTTGCCTTCGCATGTGTACACACGCTTCCTGCGGGCAGGTCTCCTGATCTACCTTACGTGCGAGCAGCGTTTGGCCGAAGCGCTCGGCGCAAGCGGCCCCAGAGTAACCGCGGAAACGAATGATGACAGGAGGTGAGATGCTTGACCGAGGAGCATTTGCAGGAGTTCATTCGCATCGTGGATGAGTGGATTCGCCTGTACCGGTCCGTGGGAGTTGCGGGAAGACTGCCTGGAACCGACAGACGAGCGGAGCTTGAGAAGATCATGTGGCAGGCTCTACAGGAGATCGTTGAATACTCGAAGAGCGAGGAAGCCGCGAAGAACGCGGAGGAACGCCGGCAGGTCATGGAGCTTCTGAATCATGCTGTGAGAGCGGAGCTTGCGGTGCTACACGAGCAAGACGCCGCCTACGTTGAGGACCTCCTCGAAGAGCTGGAGACCCTCGCGCAGAAATACAAGGAGAAAATCGACACAGAGTAAGCTCATTCCGACGCTCGCACTAAGCTCCCCGCACACACACAAAAACAACTCCTATGACACCGTTTTAGCCTCGCAAGTGCATTACTGAGTTGGAGAGGGCCATTTGAAACCGAGAGACCTCAGTTTTCCGGAAGATGCTGGGCGTGTTTACGACTCCTTGATCCAGGGACTACAGTACGATGCAGCGTTCGCGATTTTGGCGGATAAGGTATCTCGTATTCCCGTCGACTCATTGCCGAAAGAGACGCTTGCCATTCGATTCGCTCCCTTTGAGGCAGAGAACATAGTTCACAAGGAATTCGATGGTTTCTGTGCCAGACTCGCTACCATCTCAATGGTAGCTCGGTTTGACAGATCCAATCACGCCCTTCTCCTTCAGCGACGGTTCTTAGAGGCGTTGGTGGCAAGTGGTCATCCACGAATGCTAGGTCCTGAACTTCTGATGATTATGCGGGCAGTGCGAAAGGAGATTCGGCACAACTCGCCCGTCAAGGTTGTCAGGGAGCTGCTCGTAAGGAGGCCTTCTCCAGAGCTATTGTCAAGGACCATGTGGTTAAGTGGCATTTACCGAGTTCGCAACTGCCTTGCCCATAGAGAAGGGATCGTGCAAATGGAGGACACCGAAGAGGCGGATACCTTGCGCGTGAAGTGGTTGGGGATGAAAGCCAAAATTGACGGAAAGGAACTCACTACAGTGCCCTTCAGAGTTCAAAGGGCCGCAGACCTAGAGATGCGCATCGAAGAGTCCGAGCGTACATGGAAGATAGGAGAATCGATCCATCTCACGGCTGCAGACTCTCAAGACATCGCAGTGAATCTCGCTCTACTGGAATCAAGGATATTGGCGGAATTCGAAGCCGAGATGAGTGAGCTTCTGAAAAAGCCTATGAACACCTGACCAAGAAAACAGCGAACCAAGATCCTAGTCCCTGCTCTTGCTGTGGCTCTGTTCTTTGGCTCAGATCATGCTTTGAGCTCGCTCGCCATCTTACCCCTTTCTCATCGCATCACGCAAAGAAGGCTCAAATCAAGAGGCCCCAGCCAACAGTACCTTAGCTTGAGGGCTAGGAACTCTCTGCCAAGCACTCCCCGGCTAGCTCCCAGCGTCACGCGGCTTCTCTTCAGGCGACTTGATCATTTTCTTGCTTACTTGAATGATCGATCTTCCAGAACTTTCAATATTTCGAAGTGATACTTGCTCACGGGGCTTCCGCAAGGTTTCGTCCTGCTGTCTGATTTTCTTGGCCATCGCAAAATCATTCTCAGACGAAAAAACAAAGCGTGTTGCATTGTATAGCTGCAATTCGTTCTCGTACAATATTGATTCTGGTCTCTTCACAATCTTGACCGAAGGGAGGTTGTAGGTTGTTGGGTCGAGTATTACAAGCAATAATCCGCTGTTGAGTGGGAAGTGAGTTTGGATTCCTCTAACAGCGAATCCGAGACCACCTAGGTCACCGTAGTCAATTGGATTGAACAGAGCAACCGGATTATCCGATGTCCAAAATGGGATGCTCGTTCTGTCAACTAACAATGTCCAACGGGAATTGCCCAACATCCAAGCAATCTGCGGTACGAAGTCACCCACTATCGTCTTGGCATGGAGAGCTCGTGCCAACTCATCCTTCATCATCACCCTGAACTCCAAGCCCTTAAAGCGGGAGTCACTTTTTACTAATCGCGTCATTAGCTTGCCGCCCATTTCTTGAATCATCGACCTAAACTCCTTAGTTCTTACGGATTGCAGAGCGACAAACAAGGAGACCTTGATTCGAGCATCTTGTGAGATGGCAGTAGGATTCATCTTACTGACCAGCTCGTCCATTCCACTCTTCATCCGATTCTCATTCGCCGCAATCAGGCCCTCAAGGTCGATCCAAGGAGCTAGGTCGTAGAATCCTGGTTCTAACGCGATATTCTTGCTCGTTGTTGGGAAAACTTTGCCAGTCAGTTTATCGAACGCGAACAGCGATTCAGCAAACAAGTCCAGATAGAACTTTGGAACGTAGTGTTCGCGGCGGCTCTTTCTCGGGCTCATCGATCTGCCTCAGTCTCTTCTGATGTGTTTGACATTTGACAAGTCATAGCGTTCAACTAGGAAATATCCAACCCCAAGAAAAGGGCTAGCATACGCGATTCACGCGAAGGGCCCGTCTCATCGTTGTCTCTATGATGGGTTCGGGGGGCCGACATACCCAAGCGTCCTCAGCTGTCTTCTTGTCCTGATGTCCAGAGAAATGCCGGTTCTCTCCATCTGCCTCTCTCTATCCGACCTGTTGGAGGGATTGCCGAACCATTTCGTGAACTCGGAATCTCTCTTCTCCGACAAAATCAACTCATCCGTGCTACGTTTTCAGAGAGGTTTGTCCAAGCCTGTTCCCAGTCTTTGCATAGACCCTGAACACGCATTGACTTTGGGCATTTCCGCGTAGGTGGTGGAGTGTGCTCTTTCCGATTCCAAGCCTCCGAGGCGATTGCTTCGTCTGGTAGTCGCAAGGCTAGTGAAGGCACCTTACGGAAGCTTCCAAGCCGACTGCATTGATCGCTGTTCGGCATTCACCTTCACACAATTCAACCTGCAGATCCCGGAGACGCTTAAAGTAGACGCCCTACGGTCTAGAACTGCTTTTTCGCCTTGGGAAACCGAGCTGGCGTTCTCTTGGGCTCTGGAACGGGTGGCAGGGCCTCCTCCAATTCATACTCTGAACAGCCAACGCCGTACTTCTCGCCGAGCCGTATCATGTTGTACGGGTCCTTGTAGGGCCCGTGAATCCTCGCGAGCGGGTGCAGCTCCGGGTCGTCGTTTATCTCAAGGCTCTGCGACACGTTCTCCTTCACCAGAGGCTTGTCAGCCAGCAGATCCAAGGTGGCTTTGTCGAGAGCGACGATATCCCTGGAGCCTAAGACGCCCAAGTCGGGAAGTATGGGTCCCGTAGTGAAGCCCCAGCAGTCGCAGTACTGGGTGATGTCGGTCGCCACGTTTACGAAGAACCTCTTGTCCGAGTCGAAGTGCGAGAGCACGAACTCGGTCGCTATGGTGTTTATCTCCGCGAACGAGAGGAAATTCTCCGGTCTTATCTGTATGCAGCCGTCCGTGTCTGCCTCGACGCATCTCATGCACTGATTACACAGGTCGAACTTGACGGTAAGGTTCCCGTCCTTGTACTTGATGGCGTCGAACGGGCAAACTCTGGCGAGCATCTCCGCGTCTCTGGATCTCCCCTTATCCCAGTAGCTGTCCCACAGCTGGGTATCATGCATCGCCCACCTGGTCTTCCGCGTGAAGCAGCCTAGGGCGAGGTTCTTGACGGCTCCGCCGTAGCCTACGCTGTTGTGCCCCTTGAAGTGGGCTAGGCCTACGATCACGTCGGCGTCCTTTACGTGTCCGCCCATCTGGAGTGTCTTCAGGCCTTTGTAGTTGACCTCCTTCTCAACGTAGTAGCCGTCAGTCGGGCCGGCGACGGGGAGTATCGGGCAGCCCAAGACCTCGGTGGTGTAACCCCTCTTGACAGCCCTGAGGTGTATCTCCCGCTCGCATCCTTCGAGGTGCTGTTCCATTATGTCAACGATGTAGGGTCTGCCGCCCGCGTCTCTTATGGCGTTGACAAGCCGGCCGACAAGGAATGGGTGCACCGTGGTGAAGCATTGGTTGTTTCCCAAGTTCATCTTGACGACCACGTCCCTGTCCCTGACAGCTTCCTTCAGCCCTAGCTTGTCCAGTATCATGTCGAACTTCGCAACAATCGAATGCTCCGCGGTTGCGGAGATAGACTTGACCGAGCCAAAATACACTCTAGATTTCGAGGACATGGCAGGCGCCTCTCCGTGACATGCATATATGTTTTCCACCGTAGCGGCCAATATGTCGGTTTTCATCTGACTTGCGCGGCTGTAGGCGATCTACTTTCCTTCTGTCTAAGGACATAATAGTACAGACTTACTGCTATGCCGTGCGTCGGTCGAAAGCCAACTCAAACAAGATTCAAGAAACTGGTTTTTCTTCAGGAAAGCGCGGCATGCAAGTGACGGACAGACTACACTGCCGCCTTCATTTAGAAGAACTTAAAAAGTGATGCAACGCAGACGAAAGACTGGTTCTGAGGACAATAGTATTGCCAGAGAAGAGTGTGAGCAACAAGGCAGAGCCACCAATCGAAAGGCTGATGATCTTTATTGACGGTCAGAATCTCTTCTATGGTTGCAACTCGTATCAGAAGGGTTTCGTATGGGACTATGACAAGTTCATCAATGTCCTCGGCAATCTTATGCCAAATCGAAAACTAATCCAAGTATACTATCACTCTTCAATTGCCCCCGTTGATCCGAACCGCGCCGGAGATGATGTACGATACAGGAAGCAGCAAATGTTCTACAATGTATTGAGGCAGAAGTGCAAGACCGAAATCAAGGAAACCAAAGTTCAGTCGGTTCCCTGTCCAAATTGCGGTACAACTTTCAAGAGGCCGAAGGAGAAGGGAGTCGATGTTGGTCTTGCGGCAGATCTCCTGCTCTATGGGATGACGGGAGACTATGATGCTGCAATCCTGGTTAGTGGCGATTCGGATTACATACCTGTGTTGAAGAAACTTGCCGAAAGAAAACCCAATCTTAAGATCGAAGTAGCTCAATTCAGAGGCCAGGTCGGTTACGACCTTCGAAATCTGGGATTCCGATTCCATCCTCTTGATGATATCGCAGAACAGTTCCGTAGAACTTCAGCTTAAGTCGATGAGAGAACTTTACGTTTAACAGGTAGGCAGTCGGTGCTTTCGCACCGCAAAGAGCAAACGCTACTGCCTACCGATTTTTAACAGGTACCGTGTACCCGCATCATATGTGTATAAGGTTTGTGTATGAAAGCTAGCTCATATGAAAGTTCGTTACGAAGAACAGCAGCAATCCCGTAGGATGAGAATGGGTGCCACGGGGTTCGAATCGGTGACCCCGGGTTAGCAGCCCGATGTTCTTCTCTGACTGAGCTAAGCACCCATGTTACGGCAAATAAGGATTGTAACGAGAGCCCAGCCGCGTTACCGCTAGGCCATCTCTGAACCGCTATTTCGGTGACTGTCAACCCCGATTTGACTCAGCCAGCGTGAGAGGCACCCCCTGTTGCATGAACTTGAGATTTTGCCTCGGTACAACATGTCGAATGCTCTTAGCTGCTCTTTCTTGCTCTTCGAGTGCTCGGGTAGGGTCCACCCAAGTACACAGGATGATTCCCATTTCAGCATCTCGAAATGCCTGTTCGTGGTCGTCTACGTCTGGTCCTTTAGCCCTGAACGCAGAGCCCGTAATCACAGGGTCGGGTAGGGTGCATGACACCTCTGGTCACTCATGCGAGCGAGCCGTTCGATCTACCTGCCATTCTGTGCGGGAGTTCAGGCGTGCTGATGTCTCACACGCCATCGTTGAAACCTTAAACAGTCACGCCCGTCTGATACGATGCGACAATCGAATGTCAACTCACCCTGGCTATGATGCGGCGGCGCTCTGGGAGATTCTCGTCGAGACCGCCCGGGCGCTCCCCATGTACAAGTTCCACAAACGCTACGTGGAGCGATCCATACTCCCCGAGAAACCCCAGATCTCCGCAAAAGAGATGGCGTTACTGATGGGCATACCGCTCGGCGAGGCAATCATAATCCTAGAAGAGCTAAGGCCGGTCTCAAGAGGCCAGCCCGCAGCCGCAACTGGAGGCAAGCCTTCCGCTGCCAAGAGCCTCCTTGACTACTCAAGCGGCTAAGACAGTCCCGTAGGCGATCAGCGCTCTTGTCCGATGTTGTGTTGATCTCGACGGCCGAGTTCGCTCTGAAAAGCCAGCCCGTACGCAGGCAACTCGCCCGGCTGCTGAAACGTCACATCAGATTCAACCTCAAACGCGTCGGGCAAGAAGACTACAAGATCAGATCAGCAGGCGGGTTCCTAGTCATCAACGGTCTCAGGAACGTCGACTCAGTAGCGAACGGTCTGGCTAGGATCCTTGGCGTATCTCATGCGGACGCGTGTGAACGAACCGCCACAGAACTGAGGTTGATCGTTGAGTGCGTAGCCAAACTCGGCGAACGAACAGTCAAGCATGGGGAAACGTTTGCGGTTAGGGCGCGCAGATTCGAGCCCTCACCGTTGAAAGGCAAGGAGATCGAGATCCGAGCAGGCTCTGAGATCCTGTCCCGCTTGCGCAGCGGCGTGAGGGTGAATCTGGACAGTCCGGATCACATGTTCCGTGTCTTCTATGGCGCTAGTGACGCCTACGTCTCGGCTAGGCGGTTCAACGGCCCCGGCGGGCTGCCCGTGGGCTCGCAGGGAAGTCTTCTGGGGCTCGCAACTGACCCCGCGTATTCCCCGCTTGCCTTTTACCTGCTCATGAAACGTGGCGCTATGGTCTGGCCTGTGATAGCGGACTTGGCCCCCCCTATAGGGGGGGTCCCCCCAGACACGATACTCCAAGGCCTGAAACGGCTCAGGCCGTACGTTCCAAAGAACAGGTACTCGGCTAGGCTGATCACGCTCGGCGAGGGCGCGACGAGAACTCTGAAATCCGTGCGTCCCGAGCTCCAGAGCGCCTTCTTTATGCGCCTGATGTTCCGAGCCGTCAAGCATCTCTCTCGGACCGCTCTTGGGCTTGTGACAGCTGACAGGTTCGGCCAAGACGGCATACAGTCACTGAAGGACCTCAGGATGGCCGACGAGGTCGCAACATTCCCAGTCTACCGGCCGCTACTCACACTCGACGAGGCATACGTGAGGCAACAGCTGGAGCAACTCGGGCTAGCCCAACTTGAGAAAGAGAAGCAGATGACTCAAGCGCTGGCCGGCACATATGAAACCCTCATCGACGAAGTCAGAACGCTGGAGAAGAGCTTGCAAGTAGAGCAGTTGGCTCACAAGATCGTGGCCGACTCGAAGAAGATGCAAATCGATTTTCCATAGGTCAAGCCGATGGTCGTTACGCAACCGCCAATCTACTTTTGATGTTTGGGGGACTTCTCCGCGATTCTTGGAACCATCCTGTGGTCGTATAGGATGCGGATCCTGTGTCTCTGGTGAAGCTCGATCAGGTTCCTTTCAACCCACTCCGCTATTCTCCACCTCTTCATGATCGATGCTACCACTTCAAGGTCCAGCGACCGTTTATTCTCTCGGATGAAGTTGTTCAATCGAGTCGCGTTCAAACGCGTGATGCCCTCAGGCTGCCTGAATGCGAGACGAAGAGCCACGGTCGCTTCTCTTGACGGCGTCCGGAACTCTAGGCGCCAACGACTCGTCAACTCCACGTAGGGTTGAAGCAATGAGAGCGGTTGCCCATCTAGGATGCTGTCGAACACCTCAACGAAGAACGGCCTGCCGCCCACGCGGAGCTCTGTCGCATACGTCGTCATCTTGCGGTCGTCAAAATTCCTCGTCTGGACGCTTGTGCTCCAGTACTCCACATCCTTGATCTCCGAAAGCTTCTCTCCCAGAGCCTCGGCTTGGCGGAGGCCCACCTGACTGGATAGAAGGTCGAGATCCTTGCTCCGCAACGGGTTCTTCATATACACAGACATCGCCTGCGAGCCGTACAGTGTCAGATCGCCGACTCCTTGTTCCCGCAAGAATCTGTACGCAGCCTGAAGAATCGAAATCCACTCTTTAGGAGCCGCTCGGATCTCTTGAGGTCTCTTCAATCAGCCAGTCACCCCAATCTGCTTCCCCGCCGCTATGACGATTTCCTCATCAGTCAGGTTCTCGACGATTTCGACGCCAAGCTCTCCGACCCCGCTCTCCTCAACGAGTTTCCAGAACCCACTCTGCGCATACTGCCTAGCGATCTTGAGAAACTGGGCACGCACTGGCAGGAATATCGACGCTGTGACTTTCACTTCCTTTGAAGATGCAATATCTAGGACCCGAGTGAATAGGAGGCGTAGCGCTGCACCGATATGCATCTCATCGGCCCTTCGAAGCAAGTACGGGAGATCCAGTTTTCGCGTAGATATAATCGCGGCGACGAACGATATCGCGCCAGTATTGCGCTTGCTGTCATCATGGAACGCCTGAATCAGACAATCCTCCAAGGATGCCGTTAAGACGGAATCAATGACTTTGGAGCGCACAAGGCCTTCAAAGTCTGTCCGAATGACCTGCAACTCCTTCTCGGGAATCTCCCAGTTCAGGCCGCGTCTTCTGAGACACGCGAGGCCAGCTGAGACTCTAGGCCGATCAGAAGCAACGCTGTAAAGCTGCTGAGGATAGACAGACCCCACGTCACGGGTTCGCATTCTCAGGGCGCCGCTCAAGACTAGAAGGTCAAGATACCGTCGCAGGGTTTCGTTCTCTCTGATCACGTTCTCGCGTGCGGATTCCCTCAGTATGCTCCTGAATGAGGCCTTTTTTCCGAGAGATGTGACTATGTCAGCAAGCCGTCTTGCCTTCGGGGCGTCCAATGAATGGGGCAAGGGTAATCCTTGTACGGTTAACCGTACGGGCATAGGTTAGCCTTTTCTGTGAGAAGCCAGCGCCCCAGTCTCGCGGGCGGCGATAGCTATCCCCTCGCTGAGCGGTGTCTCCCTGCTCAGCCTTTCGAAGCCCTCGGGCGGCGAGTCCAGCAGCTTCCTCGCCGCATCTAGAAGGCGCTCAGTCGTGACCTCTCGTTGAGGAACAATCTCCGCCAAGCCGAGCTGGGAGGCCCTCTTCGCGTTCCCGTACTGCTCCGTATGGTCGGGGATCGGGACAAGTATCATTGGCTTCCCGAGCATGATCGCCTTCATTATGGTACCGTGGCCTGCTCGCGAGATTACGACGCTGGAAGCCTTCAGCAGGTCGTACTGGTCCTCGACCCAGTCGTACACAGTTAGGTTGCCGCTACGAACAGGGTCAGATGATCCATTCGGTTCCCCGCGGGATAGCACGACCTCGTATTCGCTCGGGAACTCGCTCAGGGAGTGTGAAAGTAAACCCGAAAGTACGCTCCTCTCCATCTTGGGGCCGCTCACCGCTGCGTAGATGAGGGGTTTTCGCGAGGCGAAAAAAAGTGATGCTTTTAAAGGGTCTTGCGGCGGCTGTCCTGAAGGTTCGACCGGAACGACCGGTCCGATGAGCTTCACTTTCTTCCTGTAGCGTTTCGGGATTGTTAGATTGCTTGCGGAGATCGTGTAGGGGGGAGGAAAGTCCGGTATCAGCATGAGGTCGCTTCGAGCCCAAACCCCGCCGAGGACTGTTCTGAAGAACGTCCAGAAGATGTTTGCAATCAGGAAGAAAAGTCTATCAACGAGGCGAATTCGTTTGGCGGATGGCTTCCTTACGATCTCGACACGAAACTGATTCAGGATGAGCGCAACCGGCACGCCGAGGAGCTTCGCCGCAATGAGAGAGGAGGCTCTTGAATCGGACAGCACAACATCAGGCCTGAACCGTTTGATGTTTCTGATCTCTGCTGTCACTTGTCGAAGGAACCTTCTCACACCGAGCGAGAACCCGCTCGTGGCGGCGGTCATCTTGAAATCGACGGTCCCGTCTTCCTTGACTCTGAATCCGATTGGGACGGTCGGAAGCGTTGGGAGTCGTCGCTTTCGAGCGTAGTCAAGGCCGTCCAGGTAAGTGGAATAGACAACTTCCGCCCCCGACGAAGCCAGGGCGTTGGCGATTGGCTCACATCTCGCAATGTGACCGAGGCCGATGCCGCAAGGCGCGACGTAGACTCTCAACGTCAGCCGCTCTAGACTTGTTTCAGACGGACTTCACCGTTCGGCTTGTTCTCCTCGAAGACAACGGCTTGGAATTTCTCAACGCACGTGTTCTTCTCTAGCCACGCGTCAGGCGGTAGCCCCGCCTTGAGACAGCAATGACCTAGAAATTCTTCGGCGTCCCACTCCCATTCAGGTGCCACCTGCGGAAGGAGGAGTCCACGGCGACCGCCTCGTCCCACTATTAGTCCGTCTCGACCGATCTGTATCTCCTTTGGCCTTTCGGTAGGCTCCCTGGCGGCCAATTCCTCCGGAACGGTCAGTACACTTACTTCGACTGAAACACTGTCTTTGAACTCTGGAAGTTCCACGGGTTCGAAGCGTGGATCGCCCGTGGCGGCTTCGATTGCGGATCTTATTGTGGCGACGGCTAGTGGTTCTGTTGGAAGAGGGTAGCCTATACAGCCTCTCAGCTGCTTCGTCGGCTTAGTGGAGTTCAGGGTGACAAAGACGCCTGACTTCTCAAGCAAGTGTTTCGGACATTCCGCCGGGGGCTCGATGACTTTTCCTTTTGAGAGGTACTCAGCGATCGCAGTTCTGGCAAGATTCACAAGAAACCGGCCATCGCTGATCGAGAAAGCGGTTGTCATCTTTTCTCAGTCTCGGTTTTCCTTTTCGTTTGCACTTCGGATCTTTCTCGCCTTCTCCAGTACGGCGCCGATGTTCTCCCAATGGCTGCCTTGCCAGTACACTTTGCCGCATTCCGGATTTGAGCAGATCCAGAACTCGTCGAACACATTAAAGGTTGTCGCGGGGACTTTGCCTCTCACATCTTCCTTGGAGGCTGCTGATAGGGAGGATCCGCAGGTAGGGCATCTGGATTCGGTCGTGTTCACCGCCAGGTCCAGCTTGAACCTGCTGGCCAAGCTTGCGAGCCTCTCGGCCTCCGTTCGACCCTTCACGAGATAGGCGTCTGCGCCCCTTGCAGTCGCATAACGGAACAACGCAACGTCGGAGGTGAGCAGAACTCTATTGTCCTTGACCGCTTTGGCAACGAGGTCTTGGTCTCTTGCGTCGTTCATGTAGACGGCATCGTGGCCCATCATCCGTAGCCACCTGGTGAGTTTGCCTAGCATGCCGTCGAGGACGAACTGCGTGGTCTCACCTCGCTCGTCACGACCTCTCCACGATTCTTCTCAACAATCTCTCCCCTATCATATACGATGCGGCCGGAGACGATTGTGGTCACGGGGCGACCAATGCATTCAAGCCCGTCGAAGGGCGAGAAACGGGCCTTCGAATAGAATGTGGACGAATCGATCTTGAATCGCTCTTTCGGGTTGATGAGCACGAGATCGCCGTCCGTTCCGGCCGCAAGTCGTCCTTTGCCTGGAAGCCCGAAGATCCTAGGAGGATTCTCAGCAAGGGCTTGAACGATCCTATTCAAGCTGATTTCCCTGCGTTTGACTCTGGTCAACAGCAAAGGAAGTGTTGTCTCAAGCCCAGGTATGCCCGGCTTGACTGCCCAGACATCAGTTGCCGTCTTCTCCTCAAGGCTATGAGGCGCATGATCGCTCGCCACTACGTCGACGCGCCCTCCTGCCAGCCATCTCCAGAGAGCTCTTGCGTCGCTTGTCTTCCTGAGAGGAGGCACCATGATCGCGAGTCCTCCCTTCCGACTCAAGTCTTTCTGATCTAGAAGTAGGTGGTGCGGGGTCGCCTCGAAAGTGACCGCTGTGCCTGCCCCGCGGGCTATGGAGATCTCTTTGAGCGCTCGCTGTGTGCTTATGTGACATAGATGCACGCTCGCGCGAGCACGACGAGCTAGGCCTGTGATCGTGCGGGCAGCTTCCGCCTCGAACTCAGGGGCGTGAGCTCTGAGGAAATCGCGTACCGAGTTCTTTCCTTCCGCTTGGCATTCTCTCTGGATCTTCGCGACCTGTGCCCCAGTTTCTGCGTGACAGGCGACCTGTACCCCGAGTGATGCGCATTCCTCCAGCGAGGAGAGTAGCCTTCTGGGATCATGATGCCAGGCCTCGGGGTTCGGCTCGTTCATGTAGAGTTTGAACGCGACTGCGCCAGCATGAACCATCCTGCGCAGTTCGATGACTGATTCAGCCAAGGCCCCGTAGAACCCGACATTCACATGAATTGTGGCCTTGGCTCTCTCTATCTTCTCGCGGAGCCTCTCCTCTGAAGTCGTTGGCGGTTTGGTGTTAGGCATGTCCAAGATAGTCGTGAACCCGCCAGCGGCGGCGGCGAGCGTCCCGCTTGAGAAGTCCTCCTTGTAGGCCAGCTCCATATCTCTAAGGTGTACGTGAGCGTCGATCAGGCCTGGGATTGCGATCAAGCCTTTGCCGTCGATGTTTGTTTCAGACTTTGGCAGAAGCGGTGTCTTGCCGACCCGGCTGATCCGGCCATCTTGGATTGAGATGCCTCCCTCAACGAGCCTGCCTCCCAGAAGCATCTTCACATCAGTTACTCTGAGCGACATTGCTAATGGTCCTCTGGAGCATCGGGCCTATGTTGTACGCCCAGATGGTGTGAGGCCAATTTGCTGAAAAGAGTAGGGGTTCTCGTCCTAGGTTTCTTTCTCCAGGTCGGAAATGCAGTCTGCGCATAGGAACGAGCCGTCTCGCGGTTTCAGGTCGTCCGACCACGCGCCGCATTGGTCGCAGTATCCTGCCAGCGCGCTTGTCTCGCGTGGTTCGGCAAGCGGTCTAATTCTCGATTTCTCTTCCATTACGTCGATTAGGGCGGGAGTGATTTCCACGATGTCGGTTCCGGTGACGATCCCGACAAGTTTCGCGGCCTCCATCACCGCGAAACGTTTCACCTTCAGCTGCTTCATTCTCCTTGCAGCTTCCTTCACGTCTAGGGTTGGTTCTACCGTTCGCAGGGGCTTGGACATGATCTTGCCGGCCTTGATCTTGTCCGGATGCAGTCCTTTTGCAGCTACTCTGCGAACGAGGTCTTTCTCGGTTATCATGCCGAGCGGGTTACGCTTCCTATCCACGACCACGACGCTGCCTACTTTGTTCCTCGCCATAGTCTTGGCGACCTTCGTCACGTTGTCGCCTTCTCTGACGGTGCGGACAGGAGATGACATCACGTCCTTGACTGCAACTTCTGGTCCGGCTCGAGTTGCTGACAACTGAAATCCCAGTACCGAACCGAGACGATCATACTTAAGGACTTATCGAGTTGAGTACTTCGACTCCGCCGGACGGCAGAACCCGTATTACGTCGTCTGTCGTAAACCGACGTAGATCTTCGCGCAAATTCTCGGCGGCTTTGGCTCCAAGGATTGCCAAGATTCTTCGCGCTGCTCCCGCGGGGTTTCCTTTTCCTTGGCGTATTTCTGTGTAGACGCTGCACCTACTTTTCACTGCGCTCGGTGGACCGGCCATCAAGTGAAGCTTCCCGTCATGCACTGTCAAGCCCACAGCCAGCGCGAGTTCTATTCCGCGGAGGTAGTTGCGCGTACCCCGGATCATGAATGCACCCTTGGCTAAATACTCCCCAGGCGGAGCGGCCTTTGTGACCTGCTCAGGTCTCACCCAGTAGGCGTCACCGGAGCGGATTCCCTCTTTCCACAGTCGGCTGTACGAAACGCAGGCCTGAGCCGCTTCACTGAGAGTCTCAGGTTTCGGTTGAATCCCTTTCGTCTTTACCACGAAGAACGGCGCGCCATGAACCTCCGCATGCATAACAAGATCTTCCGGGTTAGTGTATCGCTTCAGGATAACCTCATTCGAGACAGCGTCGCGTCCGCCGATGATGAACAGTTCTTCTGATGAGTCGAACCATCTGAACTTCTCGAACCAATCCTTCTCTCGTCGAGGCTCAGGTTTGGTCGGTTGCTTGAGTTCTATTTCCTTGCTCGCAAGCTTCTCGATCAGAAGTTCAGTTTCTCGGGTCGAGGTCTCAAGCCCCGAAAGCTTGGACTCAAGTCGTTTTGCCTTCTCGTAGTAGTCGGCGGCTTGATCTTGCGGTCTTCTTCTGCCTTCTGCTTCAATTTGCGTGCCGTCGAAGACAAACGTGACTTTGTCGCCGCGAGCGCTCAGCTCGCCGACGTACGGGTAAATCCTTGCTCCGTCAGCGCTCTTCTTCAGAAGAGATCTTCTGATGTCCTCCAGCGACTGTTTGGAGCGTCTGCCGTCCTCCACAACTTTCAGGACAGTCTGTATCTCGTGAAGATGGCGAAAAATTAGGTCCCCCATGGCTCTGAACATTCTTGCCGAGCTAGTGATCTCTTCGAGCTGACTCTTCTGGGCGCTCAGCCTTCTCTCAAGTTGTTCTCGTTTGTCGGTGTACGAGCGTTCTCGCTGCTCAGCCTGTTCAAATGAGGAGATGGCCGTGAAGTACTCATCAACGGCGTCGTTGAAGCTGCTGAAAGTTTTCTTGCCCATGTCTTTGTAGCGTTCGAGTTCAAAGGAAGTTACGTCGATCATGCGGGTGCCGTCAAGCACGATCGCAGGAGACCGCGAGCCTGAGAATAGGGCATCTCTGAGCTCGGAAACTGCCTGCGAGATTCGTTCGATCTGATCGTCGCTTAGGTCTTTCGCCGAGGTCGATTTCTCGACTTGTGCCCGCTGCAGTATCTCCTCGGCGTATACGCCGCCGACTCCGAAGGTCTGAGCGAAAGCCTTCACGGCGTCGGCCTCTCTCAAGTTCCGCAGCGCTCTGATGTCGTCGACCGTTGCTTCAAGCAGGTTCTTTCCTCTTTGAGGGGGAAGTTTCAGGGGTTGGCCCCTCAGGATGCTTCTGTCTTTCATCCGAAGGTAGTGAGACGAAACGACAACTCTGCCGTGATCGTCGACTACTATGATGTTTCCTCTCGGGAGAAGTTCGGCGACGATCTTCTGGCGTTTTCCCTGCCTCTCGATCTCGATGATTACTAACCGTTCGAAATTTGGTTGTTGGATATCGACGATCTTCGCCGCCCTGACGTGTTTGCGAAAAGCCATGCAGAGCTGCGACGGCTTGGCGGGCGTCTTGATGTCAAACTTGGTGAGGTGGATTCTCTTCGCGGGTTCAACTATGAGGTTCAGGTTGCTCGGATGAATCTTGAACAGGAAGGCGTCTTGGGTGATTTGATAAACGTTATGTATGCGTCCTTCGATTGTGTGCTGCCTCAATTCGGGAAGGATCGCTGCTATGTCGAAATTCGTCATCGCGGTCTTCATGACGCAAACACACATAAGGCGCCGTCCGGAGCGTGACTGGTCTTGAAACCCTCTTCCGTCGTGTACTGGTCAAGGTTGTTCATAGCCATTGCTACCGGAATTGGGTCCGCAGTTGGGTTGAGAGGAGTCGTCGGCGGAGAACTACCTACGCTTGTTTACACAACTATTGCTGTGGTCGTTTACGGGCTGACGGCGGCGATCTATCGCAATCTGCTGGGCTACGGCGAGGCTGAGTTGAAGGGAAAGAACAAGTACATTACTCTTGGAATAGGTACGTTCATCTTCGCGTGGCTGGCGGCTTTGATTCTGACCTATACTGTGCTTGGTCTTCATTGAGCCAGCGCTTTTGCCTCTTCGGTGTGGTTGCGCGTGTTGTTTGAGAGCGTGTAGACGCCAGCTTCCTCCATGATCTTGGCTAGTTGTGCCAGCCCCGAGAAGTATCCTCTGTCGTAGTCGCCGTACAAGGGGCTCGCCGCGTATTGTGTGAATTCCTTCGTGACCGCTTTGAGGGATTTCTTGTCAAACTCCTTCTTCGCAAAGAACAGGTAGCTGTCGTTGTTCGCCTTCCTTGTGAGGAGTAGGCCTTCCAACGCCTTTACGTAGCCTCTGTTCCATTCAGTGTTGCCGACCTTCGGTCTGAGATCTTCCAGCTCTTTCTCGGCGTCGGCGATCTTGCGCTCAACGATCAGTCGAAGGTACCTGCCGGTCTCGGCTTCAGGCAGTGTTCCAGCCACCTATCTTCGCCTCTTGACCTCGTCCTCTTCCGTGATGTCTCTTATTCCTTCCTCTGTGATCTTGAAGATCCGCTCGCCCTCCGGCAAGTACGGACTCGACACAAGGCGCGCGATTCTCACGGGACCGCCAGTCGCTCGCCTCAGGAATAGCCGGGTATGTGACGTGTGGCTGACGATGTGACCTCCGACTGCTTCAACTCCTGACGCAAAGAAAGCGTCGGGCTTCGCCATGACCTGGTTTGTAACAACTGCAACCGCATTGAATGCGCGTGCGAGCCTGACGAGCCTGTGCATGTGACTGTTGAGCTTCTGCTGTCGTTCCGCAAGCATCTCGCGTCCTAGATACTCGCTGCGGAAATGAGATGTCAGAGAGTCGACGATGATCAGTTTGATGTTGTTCTCTTGGATGACCTTGTCCGCCTTCTCGAGGATGAGCACCTGATGGTCACTGTTGAATGCTTCTGAATAGATTATGTTCTTGCCAGCCGTCTCGGGGTCGAGGCCCAAAGTACCAGACATCCTGACAATCCATTCCGGTCTGAAGGTGTTCTCGGTGTCCACGTACAGTGCGCCGCCGTTGAGGCCGCCTTGTTCGATCGGCAGTTGGGCGTTAACTGCAAGTTGGTGGCAGAGTATGCTCTTTCCGACGCCGTACTCACCGTAGAACTCTGTGATCGTCTGGCTCTCAAGCCCTCCACCGACGAGCTCGTCGAGTTGTTTGCTGCCCATCGAGAGGCGGAGAACGTTCTGTCGCATTCTCATCAGCTCGTCTGCCCGGATGAAGCTCGTGGCTATGGTGTTTCGTGCTTCTCCGATGATCTTGGCTGCTTGTTTCTCTCCGATGCCGGCTTGAGTCAGCTCCTTCACGGTTGCAGTCGCGAGAGATTCAACTGTGTGAAATCCGAGCTCTCTCAGCTTCTCCGCCGTGGCGGGGCCGATGCCGGGAATGTCTTCGATGAATTCGTATCTTTTCTTCGGCTCAGTCGTCCGTTTCTCTTCCGGCTCGGACAAGGGCTTCCCACCACACACCTACAGCCAAGCGCGCGGCATGCCCTCGCGCCAACTGTGAGGTTCCATAATCCCAGACTACACTCACGCCCATACCTGACGACCGCGCCTTATTTCAAACTTCACTACAAGACACACGACGCGAATGTCGGATATAATCGAGAGAGACGGATGAAAGTAGAGCTTGTGCAGGCCGTTTGCGGCAATAAGGCGCCACTACCCATGCGGATTCTGAACAGATTCGTGCCTCACAGTAATGCTTCACATGATCCCAATCATGCCGATCACTATACCGAGGTTGCCATGCCCATTCTGGAAGGTCATCGAGGCCTTGTGGGAAGCTTCCAAGTCTAGTCATCAAGGGCTTGGCCTCCAAGTGGTCGGGTTTCGGATTGTACCCCGCGCTTTCGCAACGGACGCTGACAGCTTTAAGGCGGTTGCACATCAGAGTTCTTCCGGGAGGTCTCCATTGTCCTGGCCGGGTTCAAAAGTGGTCTCTCTCGTATCCCCGCAGCTGACCGAGTGCCGAGACCTGATCAACGACGCAGTGGCCAAGCAGAAGGTCCTGATCTTAGCCGGGAATTGCACAGTCAACTATGAAGGTAGGGCAGCTTCCAAGCTCACGTGGGGCGAGCGGGTCCTAATCATCAAAGCTGACGGTTCGGTGCTGATTCATCGTCGATCGGGATATGAGCCCGTGAACTGGCAGCCTCCGAAATGTCAATTCCGTGTCAGCTTGGAGGAAGGAAAGCTACTTAGCGTCTTGGCAACTCGCCAGAAACCGAAAGAATCCCTTCGACTCCTCTTCGATGACATCACGGTCGCCATAACACTGACCCTGGCGGACGAGGGCGAATTCGCAATGCATGTCACGGAGGAGCAGATGAAACAGGCGATCATGCTCGATCCATCATTGGTCGAGCCCGGGTTGAAACTCATCTCCGAGGAGACCAAGATGGGCGAATCGGGCTTCACCGACGTCTACGCCGAAGACTCTGACGGACGACTTGTTGTGATCGAGATCAAACGCAACCCCGCAAGCCGTGAAGCGGCTCTGCAACTGAACCGTTACGTCGAGACCTTGCGAAAGAGAGTGAACCGTTCGGTCAGAGGCATCTTGGCAGCTCCAGAACTGAGGTCGGGGACGTCTACGCTTCTTGCGAGGCTTGGATACGATTTCAAGGCGGTATCGCCGGAGAAGTGCTTTCAGATCTTGAGGCCCAGAACCGACGCTCGCCTCAGTGAATTCCTTCAATGAGGACCTGCTGGCGACTTTCATGTCAATCATGAAGCCGTCGACTCGAGTCATGCTAGAGACATTGAGGCGGACTCTTGCAGAGCAGCCGGAGCCTTTCCCCACCGATTCTAAGAAGGCTCGGGGGGCCGTCGGGGTTCTCATCAAGGAAGAGGCAGACGATCTGTGGCTGCTCATGATCAAGAGGCGCGAGAACCCGCGGGATCCTTGGTCCGGTCAAATGGCCTTCCCAGGCGGTCACGCCGATCCTCAAGATCGCACGCTGTTTGACACGGTCGCTAGGGAGGCTCTTGAAGAGGTCGGCATTGACATACGCAAGCAAGAGTTCCTCGGGTGCCTGAGTAATCTGCAACCTAAGAATGCTCCAATGGTCGTTTCACCGTTCGTCTTTGTCGTGCAGGAGAAAGTTGCTCCAGCGACGAGCCGTGAGGCTGAGGAAGTTCTCTGGATACCCATGTCCTTTCTTCTGAATCCGAAGAACGTTTCCTCCATCAGGGTCCAGATGGGACGCGAACAAGTATCAATGGGGTGTTACAGGTACTCGGATCGCATCATCTGGGGCTTGTCGTTCAGAATCATACATGAGATCATCTCAAAGATTACTAGCAGCCATTAAGTGAGCACACCAATGGTGTGAGAGGAGGTTCGGACGGATGAAGACGCTGGTCCTCGGCGCCTCAGGACAGATCGGAGCGTACACAGTTCAAGATTTGGTTGAGTTCTACAATGCGGAAGTGGTAGCTGCAAGCCGAAACCTCGTGAACGTCAAGAAGGCAATGACGGGTCTTAGACTCGCTGACCGTGTGAAGATCGTGGAACTTGACGCGAACAACACAGGTGATGTGGCAAAGTTGACACAATCCGAAAAGGTCGACACTGTTGTGAACTGTGCTTGGTATCAAACCAACCTATCTGTCATGGAAGCATGCCTACGAGCTGGTGCTCATTATACCGACCTCGGCGGCTTCTTCGACACCACCCTCAAGCAGCTTGAACTTGACCAGAAGTGGAAAGACGCCCGGATCAACGCGACAATTGGGCTAGGTAGCACGCCGGGGTTGACGAACGTTGCCGGAGCCGCGGGCGCGGCTAGGCTCGACAAGGTCGACACGATCAACATCTACTGCACATGGGGGAACATCCTACCCGCGAAGGAGCCGGGTTGGCCCGGCTATTCGATACGAACAGTCATGGACGAGCTTACGCAAGAACCAGTCATGTGGCTCGACGGAAAGTACGTCAAGCAACCAGTGTTCTCCGGAGAGACGACGGTGACCATGCAGGATCCAATCGGCAAGATAACCGCGTACTATGTCAAGCATTCTGAGCCAGCAACCATGGGCAAATACATCGGGAAAGGCTGCCGCAACGTTACATTCAGAATCGGATTCCCGAGCATCGATCTCGCAACGTTCAAGACTTTGAAGGATCTCGGCTTCGCTGACACGGCCGAGATTGAAGTGGGCGGCGCGAAGATCTCTCCTCTTGACTACTTGACGGCGATGTACCAGAGAGCCGTCTCGAAATCGAGAAGCGAGCCTCCTCAACGCGACGAATACGAGTATGACGCGTTCAGAGTTGATGTGGTTGGGATTCTCAAAGAGTCCCCGGCAACTATCATGTATCATATGATCACATGGAACGACTCTGAGAGAGGAATATCTTCAGCGCGCGATACAGCAGTTCCTCCCTCAGTCGTCTCACAATGGCAGGCAACGGGCCAGATCAAGAACGCAGGCGTCTTACCAGCTGAAGCTGCGGTGGACCCGATACCGTTCTTCCATGAGGTCGGCAAGAGGAAGATCAAAGTCGAAGAACACTTCACGGAATCGCGCAAGTTCTACTAGGATGCATTTTGTCGTGGAAGTTTTTTTCGATGGCAAGTTCAAGAATCCCCCATACGACCCCGGGAACAGGTATTCAGTCCCGTACTTGTGGGGAACAACTGGCAAAGGTTGGAGTTCAGGACTACTCTTCGGCGAAGTCTGACGGGAACCACGGGACTATTCTGATGGACGGGTCTCTCAGGTTGTTCAGTATCGCCGCGTTGAGGAGAAGCGGCGTGATAGACTCCACCAACTTCGAGTTCGACAACGGACCGACTCGTAAGGCCCGCAGGTTCGGTATGTCGTGTATGACCCCCGTGGCTGTCTCTAGCGCGCGCTCGTCATGTCCGCTCAGGAGCACGTCAATGTTCAGCACCGAATCGAGGTCTCCAAGATAAGACGCCGGCACGGTCTGGAACGCCGATACCACAGGAACGTTTCCCACCTCGTCGGCCACGAGTTCGGCCGCGGATTTCTCAACGCCAGTCTTACCGCTCGCAACGACAGGGGAATACGTGAAGAGTTTTCCCTCCTTGGCCATCGGCACAATCGTTGAGATGATTATATGCTGAGAAGTCAGCTTGTCCTTGATCAGTCTCACGGTGTCGATCGCGTATCTTGGAGGCAGAGTAAGGATTACAACTTCCACGAGCGGCGGAATGTCAGAGTTCAAAACTCCCTTGATACTGCCTTTCATTCGGTTTCCGTAGAAGCCACGAGCCACTGACTCGTATTCACGCGAGACCGTCTCCGCTTTCTCGATTCTTCTGGATCCGAGCCAGACGTTGTGCATCAGTGCCAAGCGTAACGCTAACCCTCTGCCCATGCTTCCGGTTCCGCCGACAATTCCTATCCTCAAAGTGAGTCCTCCCAAAGTGGAGGTGTGAACAGGGCTTTCAATGTGTCTCTGAACATCTGGCAAGGGTTGCTGCTTCTTCAGGGACCTAGCGGCGCCGCGGATAGAATCGGTACGGGTGATAGAGCGGGGTGCGACAGTTGCGGCAGGCGGTATCGTACGGGCTGACAGGCGCGCGGCATCGCGGGCAGATCAGCTGCACTGCGGGCATGACTCCCCTACGCCTTCTTCTGGTCGCTACCACGGCGGCGACCATCACGGCGAAACCCGCTCCGACCCCGATCACTAGGATAGGAATCAGCAGGTCCCACTGGCTCGAAGATGACGTGGTAGTTGCCGTCGCAGTGGTTGAGGTTGTGTCTGTCTGTGTGCTTGTTCCGCTTGTTGAGGTCGTGTTGCTGGTTGTCGCGGTCGAGACTGTTGTCGTTTGGAGTACGTTTGTGATCGCCACAGTGCTGCTCTCTGTCAGAGATGGCAGTGTCAACAGCGTTGAGAATGTAAAGGCCAAGAGCAGGAACGAACTGGTCTTGGAACGAGCCATCCCGCCCCGCATTGACGAACACGGCTTCTGATACCAGATACGCCATGGAGACGGGCATAAGATGCTTTCCTATTCAAGCCAAGATTCTGACTTGTATTTCGACTATGGGGCTGAGGTCGCCCACGGGCTGACCGAGCCTACTCGCGCGCCAACGCAAACATCTTGGACAGATCTCCGAATGAAGTCACCATTCCTCGTTCTTGAAGGGTCAAAAGTATCGAGTCTATTCTTGAGGGGGGGACATCCGTCAAGCGGCTGATAGCATTGGCGTTGGCCTCGCCTAGCTCGCAAAGCGCGCCGCATACCTTGGCCTCTTCAATAGTCAGTGGCAAGGCTTCATGTGATTTCTCGAGAAGCCCGCTTATTCTTTCCACGTAGTTCTCGAACTCGGTTACCATTCCTTCCGCCGTGGCGTGGGGCTGTACAACGGTCCAGGGCCCGACTCTCGCGTCAGCGGCAAGGCGCGAGTTGTTTCCTAGTTCTGTTCCCGCTCCAACAACGGCGTCCCGTTCGATTTGCACTCTGTCACCGATCTTGCAGTTCTCAGCCACGACACATGCGTCTAGGAGCGCATTGCGTCCGATCCGCGTGTTCTCGTAGACTACCGAGGAGGCAATTCTCGCGCCCGCTGAGACTTCGCCCCCCTCGCCGACACACACGTAGGGCCCGATCACCGCGTCTTCATGCACTTTCGCATTCTTGCCTAGGTAAACAGGTCCTTTCAGGGTCGCCGTCTCTGCGACAGAGCTGCCCGGTCCGTATGTGATATTGTCTTTCGCTCCTGCTCGTCCCGGTTGGAGTTCGTCGAGCGCCCACATGTTCGCCTTGAGGTAACTTCGCGGATCGCCAATGTCGACCCAGAAGCCCCTAACACGAGACCCTGCCAGAAACATCTTCGATTCAAGCATAAGAGGAAACAGGTTCCTTGAGAAGTCGAACGGTTTCCCTCCGGGAACAAGCTTGAGAACCTCAGGTTCTACCACGTACAGACCCGTGTTGATTAGATTGCTGAAACATTCTCCAGGGCGGGGCTTCTCCAAGAAACGGGTCACCCGGCCATCTGAGAGCTCCGCTATGCCATACTCTGACGGGTCGTCGACTTCTGTCAGCGCTATGGTGACCATGGCGCCGAGTTTTCTGTGGAGCTGAACTACCTCCTTTAGATGAAATTCGAACTGGTTGTCGCTTTGGACTACTGCAAACGTTTCGTCGATCAGTGACTCAGAATTCTTTACAGAGCCGGCGGTTCCGAGCGGGGTCTTCTCTTCCACGTGATGAATTCGTACTCCGTACTCTAAGCCGTCGCCCAGTGTTGCCCGCAGTTGTTTGGCGAAGTAGTTCGTCGTCAAGACGATTTCGTCGATTCCCTCGCGACTCAATTTCCTGATCAGGTGAATTATTGTTGGTTCTCCGGCTAGGGGAAGCAGAGGTTTTGGTTTAGTGTAGGTGAGCGGTCTAAGCCGCGTTCCTTTTCCGCCCGCCAGAACAACGGCCTTCAACGCGACTCGCCGACCTAGACCAGGTACACTGCGCTGTTCGAGCTTATGAGAATTAGAGTTGATGCGCATCCGTTAGAGCAATGGCAGCAAACAAAGCGCGAGGTTTTCTATCTACATGAGGCTTGCCGGTGCGGTCTCTTGCGGGAATCGGAATGACTTAAAGCCGAATCCAAGCCAAACGCATCCTCGTAGGTTGGGTGGGCTTGACGGAGATAGTGAAGGAGATCAGTTGTTCTCGCTGCGGTGCTCCGCTCTCTGTCAAGCCGGGCGAAATTCTCGCGACTTGCAGGTACTGCGGGTTCACGAGTGTAATCGAGACTGGCAAGCCGTTCGAGTTCGAGCATTCACTAATAGTGAACAGGTACGGAGAGGCGCAGGCTCGTGACATCGTCACCAGCTGGATGAGGGGTAGCTTCGCCGCTCCGAGGGACCTAGCTTCCAAGGCAACCATCGTCGAAAGCAATCTCCTATATCTTCCGTTCTGGGTGATTGTCACTGAAGCGAGCAGTCATTGCAAAGGGATCTTTGAGAGGATCAGCCCTCCCGTAACTACGGAATGGGACATACAGAACAACTATGACTGGCTCGTGCTGGCGAGGCGGGGAGTCGACTTTCCAACTCGGTCGTATGAGATTCCACTCGATGCAAAGATACCGTACGACTTCACGAAGATTGAAGCGACCGCGAAGGTACTCAACGCCGAAATGGACGCGAGAGAGGCCACGGAGATCGCTCAAACCGAGATCCGCAACCTACACGAGTTCCTCTCAAAAGAGAAGGTGGACAAGGTCATTGACATGACCACGGAGTTCGACGTGAAGAGCGCGCTCTACTTGCACGGCCCGGTTTGGATAGTAAACTACGACTACAAGAAGCAGCGGTACCGGATCCTCTTGGACGGCGCGACTGGAGAAGTAATCAAAGGCGACCTGCCGCCGCCAGAGTTCAAGCTCCTCTAACCGGCAACTAGGACATCAGAGCGGTGTTGAAATCAGTTTTCTTTCAGAACGACCGCATCGTATTCTCGTTCAAGTCGCTTCTTATGGATCAGCTCTTCTTCCGCAAGCTTGGCGAAGAGCTGACCGGCGATTGGGTAGTAGCGGGCGAACAATCCAGTAGCCAGTGATCTGTAATGCTCGTAAGTGCTCTTTTCACGCTTGGCCGCATAGACCAGTATTGCTTGGTAGTCCGCGTCCTCGGAGAGCGCGGTATCTTCCATGAAGTCCACTATCCTGAGATCTTCGACTCGACCTGTCGTCGAGCCCAGCTGTGAAACGCTTGCTCTGTCCTCCATTACTTTCAGAAGTTTCTGTTTGTGCTGGATCTCGGCCTGTGCAAGCTCGCTGAGCAGAGCTTTGGACGATGGCAGCTTCGCCTTTTCATGCGCCTTCGTGTAGAGGTCGTAGGATTGCTCTTCGATCTTGATTGCGCTCTCAAGGATCTTCTTCAAGAGGGTTGCAGACATGGCGCTTACACGTCTTGCGGGTTCCGAAGTGCTGCTGCTCGCGACAGAAAAATGTTGCACTTTGCCTCGCGCAAACGCCTCCGACTGGAGAGGCGCTTCCGCCAATCTGCACAGGTAACGACTTAATAGTCGAGTATCGGCACCGTTAGTGCTGCGAGATGCAAGAATTGAGCAAGAAGACGCCTCTGGAGAGGGTACAGGAAAGCGAGAAGCTCCTGGAGAAGATTATGCTGGTTGTGCCAGGTTTCAGTGGCTACAAGAAGAGGGAGCAGCGGAGGGAAGCGGACAAGATCATACGGAACTTTCTCCACTCCAAGCTTCAAGAGGCTAGGAACGATCTTCAGGACATATACACGGTGGTCGCCAAAAGCGAGCAGGCTAAGGAACTTGAGCCGATTGACAAGTTGTTGGCTGTCTTTGACAGGGTCTCTGAGAGAGTGAATCATGCCTCCTACGGGTACAGCGGTTTCTTCGACGCCATCAAGATAGAGGAACCGGAGCTTGACAGGATGATCGCCTTCGATACCCAACTGGTTGACGGTGCGAAAGGATTGGCCGAACGCGTGAAAAGCATCAAGACCGAAGTGGAGGCCGAGAGATTCGAAGATCTTGCAGCGAACTTGCGTGAACTACGAAAAGCTGTCGAAGGTTTTGATGGAACATTTGATGAAAGGAAAGACGTGATTGCCGGAGTGGAGGTCGGTTAAGCATGCCGCAAGTCATCGAATGGACCGGCGCGGGTTCCGAAGACATTGTCTGGCGATACCCAGCTGAAGACATAACGTGGGGCGCACAGCTCATAGTCCATGAGTACGAGACTGCCGTCTTCTTCAGAGACGGCAAAGCCTACGACACCTTCGGACCTGGAAGACACACGCTCACGACACTGAACCTGCCCCTGCTGACCAAGGCGTTCTCGCGTGTCGCAGGGTTCACTGAGACGCCTTTCAAGGCGGCTGTCATATTCATGTCGATGAAGCAGTTCGCTGGCAAGTTCGGCAATAGGGCGCAGACGACCGAGCTCGCGCCACTGATGACCTTCGGATCATACTGGCTGAAGGTGGAGACCCCAGAGTTGTTCGTGAATGAAGTTGTGGGCGGGCAGAACGCGTACACGACCTCAAGCGTAAACGACTTCCTCAGAGGCTTCATCAACGAGAGAATGATCGACGACCTCTCAAAGTACGACTTGGTCACGGTCTTCACCAAACTCGACGAGACCTCCGGACAGGTGAAGGCCTCACTCGTGGAGTACTTCAGGCGGATTGGTCTCCAGCTAGTTGACCTAAAGTTCGAAGGAATTGACACAACCCCGGAGTACCGTGAGAGACTCTTCTGGCTCAAGGCAGGAAGGATGCCGCCAGAAGAAGTGCTAAGGATGGAGACCGTGAAAGAGGCCGCGAAGGAACTCGGCAAGTCGTCAGGCGCAGCCCTCGGCACAGGAATGGTCCTCGTCCCACCGCTATTCCAAACCTCTGCGACGCCTGGGGCACCAGCGGTTGCACTCGTCATATGCCCGAGCTGCAGCGCACAGATTCCTTCAACCTCCAAGTTCTGCCCGAACTGCGGCAAGAGCATATCCGCCATGCCGGCTCAGCCAAGCCAAGTTCCATCAGAGAAATGCAAGAAGTGTGGGGAGATACTGCCGACTGGGGCAAAGTTCTGTCACAACTGCGGAACCAAAGTCTGACCCGTTGCTCTAGAAAGGCTACCCGATCGATCGTCGTACTTGGCGGGCTGATGCAGTAGTGTTGGATATGGATGACTTCCGAGAAAAGAAAACGGAGCGGCTGGAACCGAATACTTGTGCATCATATTCGCGGATGCGGTGTTGACTAGACCTGAAGATCCTGTTCGTCGAGCCACCGAAGCATTTCTGGTTTGTCATGGGAGAGTATCTTCCCCCGCCTTTAGGAATCTTGGAACTTGCTGGATACCTTGAGAGCAAGATACCTGACGTAGAGATAGAGGTGCTTGACTGTCAGGCAAGGCTACTTGATTGGGACGGTCTTGAGAGATACATCGAATCCTTTCGTCCTGACATCGTCGCATCCAGTAGCCTCGCCACCTGCAATGCTTACACAACTGTTCGAGCTATCGCCACAGCGAAGAAAGTGAACCCGTCGACCGTGACTATCGTAGGCGGGCAACACTTCACAGCAACGGCTGACGAATCGCTTCGCACCTATCCTGAGATTGACGTGATCGTCCGAGGCGAGGGAGAATTGACGCTGGTAGATCTTGCAAAAGCGATTAGGAACTCGAAGTCATTTGCCGACATCAACGGCATATCCTTCCAAAGAGACGGGAAGATCTTCCATAATCCTGACCGTCCTCTAATAGCGGACCTCGATCAACTACCCATGCCTGCCTATCACTTCGTTCAGGATCATATCCGAAAATATCACTTCACAATGATGGCTGGCCCGAAGGCGATCTACGGGCTGGTCGAAGGGTCAAGAGGCTGCCCGCACCGATGCACCTTCTGCTCACAATGGAAGCACTGGCAAGGCACTTGGAGATCGAAGTCTCCGAATCGCATCGCCGACGAATTCGAACTCTGCAGAAGAGAATTCGGAGCCGAGTTTCTCTGGCTGACAGATGACAACTTCTCCCTAGGGCCATCAGCAAGACAACTCTGCGATGAGATAGTGAGGCGCGGAATCGCTGAAGACATTATGTGGTTTGTTCAGGCACGGTGTGACGATATGGTTCGTCACAAGGATCTGCTTCCGAAGATGCGTTCCGCCGGGAACATGTGGATTCTCACCGGCGCGGAGAGCGGCAGCGAACAAACCCTTCGGAGCGTCAGGAAGGGAATTGACCCCGATCAGACAGCTGACGCGGTTCGGTTGATGAAGAAGAACGGCATCTTCGCCCAGACAACTTTCATCATAGGGCACCGCAACGACACACACGAGACACTTGCCGATTTGAGGGAATTCGTCAACGTCGTCGACCCCGACCTCGCCATCTTCATGATCCTGACACCGTTTCCAGGAACTGATGTGTACCAGGACGCCAAGAAGAACGGATGGATAGAGGACGCGAACTGGGCAAACTACGACATGGTCCACCCAATCATGCCTACAGAAACGCTGAGCACGGAGGAGCTACAAGAGGAACTGCTAAGGTGCTACACTGATTTCTACAGCTTGTGGGCTCGGAGGCTCAGAGGCTTCTTCTCATCGAACAAGCTCAAGAGGAAGACCTACCGTTATCTAGCAAGTCAATCCCTCCTCAAGCAACTCAAGCCGTAACCGGATCTGTCAAGCCAGATGAGAAGCCAAGAGACACGGCTCGGTGTTGTTGCATTCTTCTTGGCGGTCTCAGCCTTCGGCTTGGGTATCTCAGCCAGTCTGCTGGGCAATTCGGCTCCGTTCCCTTCAGAATTCAGCGGACGAAGAGCGCTCGTGGCGCTCGTATATGGGGCAGTTTGTGTTGCAGGCATCTTGGCAGTGCTGTTCCCAGTCGCTTGCTCGGGATTTCTTGGAGTCCAAAGGTCGCTGGCAGAAGACAAGGGAAGCCTTGAGACTGGAGCAACAAGGGTCTTCAGCCTCTTGCTGCTTCATGGGCATCATCCCGCCGGATCGGCTGAGAGAAGTCACGAGCTATGGCTCGGTGGGAAGAGTTACTGCGCAACCTGTTACGGACTGTTGACAGGCGCCATCGCGTCACTAACCGCGATCGTAGCCTTCGCTCTTTCAGGCTGGGCGGACGGTCCCTTCGCATATACTCTGTACTCTGTCGGAGTCGTAGTCGTCATCTTAGGCCTGGTCGCGGGCCTAGTGTTCAGGATCGGGGCTCGGACAAGGTTTGCTCTGGCTGCGGTCTTTGTTTTGGGAACATGCCTCATGCTGGTCGCTACCGATGTCCTGACCGAGAACCTCATCGCTGACTTGTTCGTTGTACTGCTCGCTGTCTTCTGGCTTCTGTCACGAATCTCGCTGTCTCACCGGCGTGAGTACCGGTAGATGCCACCGAGCAGAACTGCTATTCCGATGAATACGAGAACGAGAGGCCCGAAGAGGTCCCAGCTTACGCGCGCGAACTGCTGGTAGAACAGCATCACTCCCAGGATGACTATGAATATTCCGATTAGGACACCGCCCCAGTGGGACGGCATGCCGAAACACATCTCCTCCTCTCGCCGGGTCCTTCCTCTTTCAACGCCCATGATAGGTTTTCCACACTGTGCACATATCGCCGCATCGTCAGGATTCTTCGCGCCGCATCTGACGCAATACACCAAGCTCACATCACTCTTTGAGCCTTGACGGACGCCGAAATAGAATATAACGTCTTCCTCGAAACCTACGTAGTAGGTCAGGAACCTTGTGCGAGTCACGTGGCGGCTCGTTTTCCGTCATGCAAACGCTAGTGAATACTTCAAATGTTTGTGATGCTTCAGGGGTGAATGGAGGGATGCATGTTGGCGCGTTGCGATAGGTGCGGAACAGATCTGCCTGCAGGTGCTGCGTACTGTTTTAAGTGCGGATCGCGCGTTGGCACGGTTGTGACAGAAGAGTTCTCGATCAGCTCTGATGATTTGGTCAAGAGGGTCAAAGGCCTCTTACACGAGGGAAACGTGACGAGAATCATTGTGAGAGACCCGGAAGGCAAGATACTGCTTGAAGTGCCTGCCGCCGCGGGTCTCATCGGGGCGATACTGGCCCCGTGGCTCGCAGCCTTGGGTGCCGTAGCAGCATTGGTGACGGAATGCACCATAGCGGTCGAAAGGAGAGAGTAGCATGAGTTCGCAGACGCCCGTACGACAGTGGCGTGATCCATATCGGCGAGACGATACAGGCTGGATCTCATTCGGTGCTTTCCTCGTAATAGTCGCAGTCATCTATCTGACAACCCCAAACATCGCCCATGAGATCAATGCCTTCATACGCGACTTCCACTTGGTTGAAATCTTCGAGAACTTTTGGTGGTTTGTGCCCTCGACCAGTCATCCTGTGCTGTACGCTGCGGCGGAACGATTCTGCTACGTTTTTGGCGTGGTGCAGATCATGATACTCGGTCTCAGATTTGTAAAGGGGTCTTCGATTCACGGAAAAGCAGAGACATTTTCGAGTATCGTGTTCTGGCTCGGGGCGGGCTACGTCCTCAGTCTGCTATCGCAGGGGGCGCTCTTGTGGCTTCCTTTTATTGCCACGTTGATCGTTCTGATAGGAATCTCCATAGTCGCGCGAGCACTGGTTCTGATACTTGCTCCTCGACGCCCACCGTGAAGATCGCTCGGGCGATTCGATGCCATTCTGTGCGAAGTGCGGAGCGAAACTGATAGAACTTGCGAGCTTCTGCCCGAAGTGCGGGACAGCAACGCGGCGAGGAGCAGCCGATCTGGGCGATTCGATCACTGATGCTTTGAAAACCGCTGGGAGAGAGATGGAAGTGGCCTTCAAGACAGCCGGAGAAGAGATTCAAAAGGCGTTCGGCGAGCTGAGAAGTGATCTCCCTCAGCCAAGACGTCCATTTTGCCCCAAGTGTGGCAGGAGGAACCCGCACGGAGCAAAGTTCTGTTTCGCCTGCGGTGGGAACATCCCAAGCGAAACCTGAGGCTCAGGTAGCTTCAATACCGACCATCCATACGAAGGCGCCGTGAGAGTGAAGTAGACGCGGCGCAGGTTCGGAAATAGAGGACAGAGCAGAACCGAGACTAAGGCTCTGGAATGTCCACGTTGCCATTCGCACGTGAGGTTGGACCAGTACCGAGATCACATCGCCAAATGCGGCGGGCAAGAACCAGCTGTCGCAGAGGCCTCCCAAGCGACCACGCCCGAACAGCCGCGTGAGAAGACAGAATCTCCATAAATCAATTGCATCTTTCCACAAATTCGGTTGATCACTCGTTGGCAAAACACACGTGTATTCGGTCAGGGGACTGCTGTATCATTCTTTGGGGGTCTTTTGAGGCGACGCACGAAGACATGATCCGTTGGAGAACGCAGGGACGCGAAGACATTCTGAAGCATGTGTCGATTGATTCTACTGACCCACACAATCAACGTGGTGTTTTTGTTACGAAGAGCTGCCCTTTCTTGAAAAGGGAGCGACTAGGATTCTACTCGTGCGCGATCCATGAGACCAAACCCTTCTACTGTAGGATCTACCCGGACGACGACGTCTGCGAGCATCAAGAGAGCCCCGACGCTGACCTCTTGGCAACGATCTGACTTGCGACCGCGTGTCTGTTGGTTAGGGACACCGTACACAAGTCTGCAGTTGACGCTAGGAGCTAGGCTTTCGGTAGCCCGTCAGCGAACCCTTTCACTTGGCAGTCATACTCCATGGTCTCAAGTGTGACTTCGGCAGGTTTCTCATTCGATACGCTCACGTCAACGTAACCAAGAGGAGTGTGGAAATGCAGCGAAAAAGTGACCGGTTCGAAGCCAAACCGGTCTGTAGCACTTTTCGTCAGTTCATCCAAGACGGTCTTGGAACTATATTCGGCCTTGCCGACCAACTTCCCGCCTGAGTCTCGTATTTCAGTGAAACCTCCCTGGCCATGGAGATGAGCAATGGTCTCAATTAGAGTAAGACCATTCTCCTCAAAATACTTGTTAGCGCGATCCAACGCCTCTAGTGGAGTCAGCTTCGTCTTGACAGATAACCTCAGCATGTTTCCTCAGCGACACGCTACCATGCGTGGAGGATAAGCCTTTTCCAAGACAAAGCAAGAGTACCTATTGTCATCCGCACTCGTGAGGTTCTTCAGCGGCAGTTTCTGTTTCTCGGGCTAGAGTGCTCCTTCTCGGGAACGGTTCACGATAGGCATCCGCCAGCCGATTCCGAATGCCTTTCGTGTGATCTTTATTGAGGGTGCAGCCTGCCAACGCTTGTACTCCGCAGACCTTATTCGACGGAGAATATCATCAACGAGTTTCGCATCATACCCCATCCCGGTGAGATCCTTCACCGATCGGCGGTTCTCAATTATCTCATCCACCAAAGGCGACACAACGGTGTACTCGAACGGGTCGTACTGGTCCGGTTTCAGTTCGGCTGACGGGATCTTGGTGATGCTGCTCCTGGGTATCGCCTCGAATCGGCGTCGGCGGTTGTAGTACTCTGCGAGAGCATAGACCTCGGATTTGCTGACGTCGCCGATGACGGCCAGCCCGCCGCTCATATCCCCGTAGAGGGTGCAGTAGCCAAGGGCCAGCTCGGTCTTGTTCCCTGTCGTCAGGACTAGGTAGCCGAACTTGTTGGAGAGCGCCATCAGGATGTTCCCTCGGATCCTTGCCTGTATGTTCTCCTCAGTCACGTCGGGAGGGCGTTTCTGAATGGTCTCCGCGAGCGCCTTTTCGTAGACCTTGAAGATCTCGTCGATCGGGATGACCAAGTACGTAATGCCGAGGTTCCTTGACAGCGATTCGGCGTCGCGTCTGCTATGATCGCTTGAATATCGAGACGGCATGTACACGCCGACAACATTTTCTCGTCCGAGCGCCTCGACGGCTATCGCGGCTGTGAGTGAGGAGTCAATTCCTCCGCTCAGCCCGATCACGCCTTTCTTGAACCCTGTCTTCCTAAAGTAGTCGCGGACCCCCAGGACGAGTGCCGAGAATATTGCGTCGTCCTTGTCGTATGGCGGCGGCGATACCGCGAGGGCCGTGCGGGACTCGGTCTCAAGATCCACGATGACCAAGTCTTCTTCGAAGCGTTTTCCGATTCCCACGAGTTCCCCTCGGGCGTCAACGGCGAGGCTTTCTCCGTCAAAGACCAGTTCGTCTTGTCCGCCGACCATGTTCACGTAGAAGAACGGCAGGTTCAGGGCTGCGGCCTTCAACTTAAGCAGCTTTTCTCTTACATGCCGTTTGCCCGCGTAGAATGGTGACGCATTGATATTGACGATGACTTCAGCTCCCTTTCGCGCGAGGTCCCCGACCACGTGGCGTTGGTATCGAAGCTCTTCGTCCCAGAGATCCTCACAGATTGAAACCCCCAGCACTAGCCGTTTCTCGCCCAACGTTAGGGTGATCGGGTCGTTGCGGACCGCCGGCTGGAAATATCTCAACTCATCGAAGACATCGTACGTCGGCAGAAGCGTCTTGTGGACAACCTGAATGATGATGCCCGCATGACAGATCGCGGCTGCATTGTATATGTTTGATCCATCATGATCGACGAATCCGAAGACCGAGACGAGCTCGCGCGCCTGCTCGGCGAGTCGCTCCGCGAGCAGCCTGTTTCTTGCAATGAACTTCAGCGGCCCGCTGGGCAGGTTGCCGTTCTCAGTTCTGATTTCTCTGGGAGGAAGCAGATCCAGCGGCGGATAACCTGTTACCACCATCTCTGGAAAGGCGAGAAGATCGACTTTGAGATCTTCTGCTTTCTCAATGAAGGATTTGACAAGCTCAGCGTTGCCGTCTAGGTCACCGACCGTGGGGTTGACCTGCGCCATCCCGACTCGAAGATTCGTCATAGACGGAACCAGCAGTCAACAAGAATAGTGGCGACACGTAATATATGAAACGGCAAAGCCCTTCACCATAGAACGACTGCAAAAAGCCATGTGAAAGCGGTAAGAATGGCGCCTGAATAGACTGGAAAGAGGACTGCTGCTCTTGACTAGGCGTGTCGCAGGCACAGACTAGCTTGAGAAAGGTCCCTTTCCGTATTCGTGTGAGTGCTCGCCGCTTTGGACCTCGACCAGAGTCTCTGTACTCATTATTCCTGCAAGCTTGGTAGCTTTTGAGACAGACCTGAAGAGCTCCTTAACTTCGTCGCTCTCAAGGAAAGCCACAACATCGAATCTGCCGAAGACGGCGTACGCGTCGGAAACAAATGTCACACGCTTCAGTTCCCGAGCGAGGCTCACGGCCCTTGGTACCCTACCACCGCTCCTGATCAGCATTACGGCTCGAACCATGACTCACACCTCTGCGGCGACCAGCGTTTCCATGATTACCACATCCTGCAGGTTTCCGATCTGAGTCCCTAGAGCAGTCAGCGCTTTCAGATCCTTCACCTCAACTCTAGCAACTACGTCAGCGGTACCCATGACCGCAAAGGCCTCCCTGACTCCTGAAAGGGAAGCGATCTTCTCGGCGACTCGATCGTGACGCCCCGGCCGGACCTTCACCAAAATGCACGCTTTCAAAGCCGCTTCCTACACGCTTGTCGGACCTATTTGCCTATAGCATTTGCGAGACAGGTTCTGTCCGTCGGCGGCGCCTGCAGCTGGGCCTCAACCGGACGGGCAACTAGAGACAACTCCAATGCTAGCAAGATCGGTTTCCAAGCGAGTATTACCGAAAACATCTTCTATCGTATCCAGAATGCGAGTATGCAAGAGAGGAAGCTGAGGTCTTTGTCGATTCTATCTGCGGCTGTTCAAGCAGCTCGGAGAGTGAAGATCCTGCTGATTCTCTTGACTGTCCTATACGTCGGTTCATATCTCGTTGGTTGGTATTTGATCAGCGTCAAATCGTCGGTCGCCGTTGAGATGAGTCAAGCACTCACAGAAGCAGTTTTCACAGAGGAACCATTCACATCAATAATCGAGTCTCTCCACGGGGGAGCCCTAGTCAACGCCATTCTAGTCACTTTCCTAGTGAACCTGACGATGGGGGCGTTTCTGACCACGACGCTCCCAGGAGTGATACCGCTGGTCGGAGCACTCGGCACAATCGCGATAACGCTGATCAGAGGCTTTGGAATCGGCGTCGTGTATCCTGAAGTGCTCAGTGCGTCCCCAGCGGGCTTTGCCCTCGGACTTGGAACTATGATCCTTGAGCTGGGCGCGTACGTGTTCTCGGGAGCGGCTGGGATCAACATTGCCCTCGCCCCGATCCTGCCGAGAAGATACGGCGTGCAGAGCAGATGTGCGGCTTTTAAGATGGCGTGGAAGGACGCCGCCAGAATCTACGTGATCGTGGTGATACTTCTAGCATTGGCTGCAATATGGGAAATGAGCGGCCTATTCCTAGTGCTCCGGCCTAGCTAGGCAGTCAAAACCGTAAGGTCTTCAGTCGCTGTCCAAGCCTCGGCTGGATCTTGGATCTGCAACAGTTAAATTGGATCTTCGCCCGTATGTCGAGCGTGGTTTTAGAAGTTGTCTGCAGATCTCCGACAGAAACTGATCAATCTTGGTGCGTCAAACCCTCTGCTCACTATCCGTCCGGGCCAGGACTGTGACCTCTACTTGGAGCATAGCATTGTCGACGCAAAGTATTACGGTGTAGCTTCGAAAGAGAAGGTCACAAAACAGTACGCGGCAAAGATGTGGCTCGTCGAACCGGAACGCACGGTCAAGTACAGGGAGATCATTCAAGAACAAGAAAGTAGCGTTGGCGTTTTGCCGACGCCAAAACTAAGCTTCCAGAAGAGTGCCTTCAAGGGCAAGGTTCTCTTCAAGAAAGAGGTGGGGGTAGGCATCGGCTTCAAGAAACCCGGCGATCCGTCCAGTTTCGGTAAGGTGTATCAGTACGACTTTGACGTGGCGAAGATCCGTGGTCCCGTGAAGGAGCTGGTTGAGGCAAACGGCTGGAGATTCGAGCAAATAGTTCTAGACTACGAGCCTGCTCGCGGACAGGAGTCGCGTTTCTGCGGTAACTGCGGCGCCGCGTTGACCCCGGGAGCCTTGTTCTGCACAAACTGCGGACAGAAGATCGCCTAGAAGCGGTCACTCTACTGGGAGATAGTCTCACTATCGAGAACACGTAGAGAGTTACAGTCGCTCATCGAACTCAACCATAGGCATCGAACATAAACCTGCTTGCGACTGCTAGGCCGCAAGCGATCATGTCTAGATCTAACTGCTGGTCTTGGACAAATAGCGTTCAATCTTGGCTAGCTTCGCGTAGGTTCTTCGCTTCAGCGCCTCAGCGCGAATCATGCTTAGGTTGAGTTTTCTTCTTTGCCTCGCCCAGATCTTCATTACGTCTTGTGCATCGTTACTTTCGAAGCTTTTCCCGTCCCAGAATTCCAGCTTTGCGAGTATGAGGTTTTCGGCCGTACTTAGATTGAGCCATATTTCATGATCCAGCCTGATGCGGTGCGTCTTTTCGAGTTCAGGTTTGACTTTGATGTCGATTCTGAAGCCGCTGTCGAAGATTGTGTTGTGGCCTTGTTCCAGTTTGCGCGCGTTGAAGCCCTCCTGCCGAAGCGCCTCCGCGACTCGTCGGAGTTCATCGGGAGACGAAGTCATTACGATCAAGTCTATATCCTCAGATCGTCGAGGCGTGCCATAGTAGGAAGCCGCCTCCGCGCCGGTCACGAGATATGGAACACGCGATGCCTCCAGAGCACGCGCTAGCCGTGCAAGCAGCCTAGAAGTGCGTGGTCTCCTGATCCGTTCAACGCTTGACTGATGACCCGCGCCGTAACGCTCGCTCTTCGTGGCGGACTTCCTCCTGAAATCTACGCTGAAATAGTAGCGACTCAAGCCCCGTCATACCCCGGACGGCCATGACCTCCGCCAACGGCTTCTCCGCCGTGCGCTCCCAGAAAGGATCATCATGAAAAATTCGTCCTTCCCTCCTGAACTCGCTTTTCATTTCCCGAAGTCTCCGTTCCACTCTCCGAATCGTCGCATCCGTCTGTCTGCTCGCGAGGCGCTCGACTAGCCTTAGGACTTCGCGCCCTCCCCTAGAGAGCTTGTATCCGTTTGGAGTTTTCTGCAGTAGCTTTCCCTCTTCAAGCCGCACTAGAACGCGGAAGAGAGATGCCTTGGGCAGACTCGCCTGGGCGGCCACCTCCCCAAACTTCAACCGTCTGCCGGCAATGACGGAGAGCACGGAGATCGCCTGCTCGTCAAGAACTCCGAATACCAGGTTCTTCGCCTTTCGGGGCATCGTAAGCCGTCTCATATGGAGTGCGTTGGTTTCAATATAGAAACTTTTCAGTCTTCTCCATGAGACAGGGTTATGCTGGGCTCGGTTCCTCGTCTCCGAAGGATCTTGAGAGTCTGGCGGAGGCGTGCCAGTGGATAATGGTGGCAAAGTACAATATGCGCGTTAGAACAAGCATGTGGCAAATCCAGAGAGGCCGTCGGGCTGATCCAAGTGACCGCAATGTCGCCGGGAAAAGTCGAGGAGTTGGCTACGCGAAGGAAGACGACACGAATATTCAGCAGAGCCGCTGTGAACCTAGAGGATGTTCTCTACTGCATGAGAGTGGCTGTCCAAGCACCGTCGGGCGCAAACAGGCAGCCGTGGCGTTTCATAATAGTCGAAGATCCAAAGATGAAGGAGAATGTTCGTGCAGCATGCGAAGAGCAAGAAAAGCGCTTCCATGAAAATGTCCAAGCTGGCCTGGGACAATGGTTCAGATCGAAGAACATCACATGGCAGAAGCCGTTTCTGACGGATGCACCGGTGCTCTTGGCAGTGTTCTCTGACCGGAAGATGCCGTACGCTAGGGAAAGTGTTTGGCTCGCAATAGGCTACATAGTACTGGCTCTGGAAGAGAAGTCACTTTCCACGGTAACGTACACCCCGTCATACCCGGAGAATGTGCGAACGATTTTCAATGCGCCCGAACAGTACAGGCTTGAAACCATACTGCCAATAGGTTACTCGGCAGACACGAAGCCGAAAGAGGAAAGACGCCCCTTCCAGTCGCTCATCTACAGGAATCTCTGGAACGTGCAATACTGATCGGGCACAAGTCTTTTCTGCTATCAGGCTGTTGTCGAGATCTCGCTGACTCGTCGATGCGAAAGCTCCGGATGAAGCAGGTAGACGTATTCACAGATCGGCCTCTGGCCGGAAACCCGCTCGCGGTCGTTCTTGATGGGGAGGGCTTGAGCTCTGAGGAAATGCAGGCTATTGCTAGAGAGATGAATCTCTCAGAGACAACATTTGTCTTGGCACCGACAAACCCGGAAGCCAACTACAAAGTCCGAATCTTCACTCCCGGTAGGGAGATGCCGTTTGCCGGTCACCCATCCATAGGAACAGCCCATGCCCTATTGGAAGAGGGCAAGATCGGCCTGAAGGAACAGCTAACAACGGTTCGGCAAGAGGTGGCAATTGGAGTCCTCCCGATCGAAATAGAGCAAGTGACGGGGACAGGACGCGTGATAACTATGACTCAGGGCACACCAGAGCTCGGCAGAACCCTGACGGATGTGCAAGACCTCGCCCGAGCACTTGGAGTCTCGAGAGATGAGATAGCATCCGATGAGCTTCCAGTCCAAATCTCCTCGACGGGACTGAATCAACTGATGGTGCCGCTCAGATCCCTAGAACGAGTCGCAGCGCTTGCCCCCGATTTTGAAAGGCTGAAAGCTTTTGAAAGGCGGTTCCGGCTGGATGGCTGTTACGTTTTTGTGCTCAAAGCGTTAGGCCCGAAGGCCTCCGTGCACGCCAGGTTCTTCATACCGAGCGCAGGCGTGCCTGAGGATCCGGCAACCGGAAGCGCAGCCGGCGCACTGGGGGCCTATCTCGTTGCAAACAGAGCCTTCGGATCCAATGCTCTAGTTTCCTTCAACATAGAGCAGGGATCGGAGATCGGGAGACCAAGCCTGATAACCGTTACAGTCCACCAGGACCGCGGCGTCCCTGATCTCGTCAAAGTCGGCGGAACGGCCGTCACAGTCCTCAACGGGGAAATGACATTTTAGCATTAACAAACGGTCAATAACACGACCAGTGACAGTCATGGATGAGCCTCTACTCGTCAAGTTTCTCAAGAAGGCCTTCCCTCACAGGTTTCTCGTCGCCAAGCTCAGCAGAACGCCGATCTTGGTTGAAGCATTCAAACGATTTCGACTCATAGGACTGACAGGATCGTACGGCTGCAGTCGCAAGTCCTTAACGTACCACTAGGACCGGACAGGGAGCGTTGTGAACGACCGTGTCGCAGACGCTTCCAATCATCAGGTTCCTCAGCAGGCTATGGCCTTTGGCCCCGATGATGATTAGGTCGAACTCTCCCTCTTTGGCGGCTCTGAGTATCTCCTGCGCTGGATTTCCGAATGTCTTTCCCAGCTTTGTTTCAGGGTGAATCCCTTTCGCTTCTCCGATTTTCTTTGCTTTCTCAAGGGTCTTCAACCCGTCTTCTTCGAACGGCTTTGGATCGATTGGGACTCCAGGTTCGACAATGGTTGGAAGCGTCACCACGCAAATCAGCGTCAGCTTTGCGTCCATACTCTTTGCTACATCACAGGCGTAGTTGATGTTTCTCTCCATAAATTGCGAGCCGTCAACCGGGAGCAAAATGTTCCTAGCCAAACTCAGTCGCCACTCATCGCGTGGTTCAACATAAGTGACGATAGCCCTCTAAATCTTCTTCTACTTCCTCGTTATCTCGATGCGGTGTCTTAGAGCAGCGAGACCGACGATTCTCAAGCGGCCAGCGTCAGGACAAACGAGTTGACTTGCGCAGAAGGCATATTATGCACAAATACGTACGCGGCTTGGCGGGATCTGAATGACGGAGTTAATGAAGGCGGCTAGGCTGCACCGAGTAGGAGAGAAACTGAGCATAGACACTGTTGAGGTGCCAAGGGTCGCGCCGAACGAGGTACTTGTTGACATCAAAGCTAGCGGGATATGCCACTCCGACCTAAACTACCGTAACGGGGTGGTTCCCGTTGCGAAACTACCTATCATCATGGGACATGAAATCGCCGGAATGGTCGCTGAAACGGGAGACCGCGTTGAAGGAATCCGGAAAGGCGACAGAGTCTGCGTTCACTACATCAAGAGCTGCGGGAAATGCGTATTCTGTCGAACCAATAGAGAAAACTTCTGCGTGGAATATCAGATGATAGGCATGACCACTGACGGAGGATTCGCCGAGTACATATCAGTGCCAGCTAGAAGCATCTTCAAGCTGCCTGAGAGAATACCGTTCGACCAAGGAAGCATCATCGGATGCGCGGTCTCGACGGCTTTTCACGCCTTGAGAAGGGGAAGACAAGGTCGCGGAGATATCGTCATGGTCAACGGCATCGGAGGCTTGGGAGTCCACGTTCTAAAGCTAGCCAAGATTCTCAAGGCTGGAAAGATCATCGCAGTTGACGTGTCGGATGAGAAACTGAAGCTGGCCAGGAGACTCGGAGCAGACGAAATTATCAACGCAGCTACGGAGGATCCTGCTGAGAGGATCAAGAGGGTAACTGATGGCCGGCTTGCCGACGTTGTAGTGGACTTGGTGGGTGCTGGAACGATCGAGAAGGCGATCGATTGTGTTGGAAAAGGCGGAAGGATGGTGCTGGTCGGCATAGGTCAAAAAGAGATGCGGATTTCGCCCTACAAGACCATCATCGGAAAAGAGATGGAACTGATTGGCGTGAACGACCATCTCAGCACCGAACTCGTTCAATTGATCAAGCTTGTCAGCTCGGGAAAGCTGGATCTTTCGGACTCAGTCACGCACAGAGTGTCACTAGATGACATCAACTCTGGATTTGAGATTCTCGAGAAGAAGATCGGGAACCCAATCAGGGTGGTTGCCCTACAGTAGAGTCGTATCTGAGAGTCACGTGAAAACGCGGTATGTTAATTCTTGATATCGAGTGGATCATCTCAGCAAGCGGGTTTGAAAGATGGCGAAGTTTAGGGTACTCTTCGTCGAGCCCAACTCAAGATCCATGGTTGGCGGCAAGGATTCAGAGGTGAGAGCAGCGTCGGCAAGAAGTCAGAAAATCTATAGACGTATCCCACCTGACAGACGAGTTCTGAACCGAGCATCTTGGATGGAAGAATACGTTGACAGCTACGATAAGGAGTATGTTTGAGGAGATCAAGTATCAGATCGATGACTTACCTGCGTATAATAGGTACCTCGGGAGTCTCGATCCGCCACCGGATTCCGAGAGGGCTGGAACCAACTGTATCTTCATAGGGGCAGGGGATTCTTTTGCCGCCGCCAAGGCTGCCGAGTATCTGTCTGGCTTTCGCGCGAAGGCTCTCGATCCTTACGATCTATTGCTCAACCCTGGGATCGCAGACGGCAGCCATCTTTTCGTAATCTCAGTCTCAGGCAGGACAAGAACGAATATCGAGGCCGCAGAAGCTGCTCGCGGAATCGCCAAGAGGATAACAGCAATCACATCGGATGCTCAAAGCGTCTTGGCTAGGACCTGCGATGATTTGATCAAACTGGATTTCAGAAAGACAGGCGGGCTTACGCCGGGAACAGTCAGCTTCACCACAACTCTACTGGCTTGCTACTCGAGAGTGAGAAAACCAGCCACGATTCCGGATCTAACACCGGTGTTTGATAGATGCGTTAGATGGTCGGATACAGTAGAGCTACCCGCCCAAGGAACGGTCTTCATTGTGGGAACGGGTCTCAGCTACTGCATGGCGATGTACGGGGCCGCGAAGATATACGAGGTTCTTGGATGGAAATCACAGTATCAGGCTACAGAGCAGTTCAGCCACATGGAACTCTTTTCGCTCGATCAAGGAGACGGCGTGCTCTTCATCTCTGACTCCAAGGAGGACAGGAAGATCGCTCAGCTGGAGAGTCTGCTCGCCGGCGGCGGATGGAATGTAGCGAGGATCAGCCTGATCGATGGTGATGAGGTCGTCCACTCGATACAGGCTGCTATGCACCTTCAGGTCTTGGTTTGGCGAACCGCGGTCAGACTCGGATTGGAGGAGTGTTCCTTCAAGATGAAGGAAAAGCATCTGCGGATCAGCGGCACGATGATCTATTGATCTCAGACTGCCTCAACACAGTTGCAAACAGTTGCTATTCTTATCGTAGCGGAGACTGGTTTCACAGTCAATAGCCCTGAGTCCCATCCTCATCTCTTCTGGAGGTTCATTCGCGGCGTCTACTGAGATATCTGATGCTTAGGATGAAGCCGAGAAATAGGAGAATGGTCCCGGCTAACTCAAACTCGAAGAAGATGTCTGCGTTGTTATAGAAGCCTAGGGATGCGCCGCCGACAGATGGCAGTATGCCTCCGAGGGCCAAGGGAATGTTATAGGTTCTGCTCCTGTCCCTGATGTAGCTGAATAATGCTCCACCGACGAGAAATATTGCCCCTGTAATGTTGAGAATAATCGTCGGGATGCGGGCGGTCATAGGAAAATCTTTGACTATCGTTCTGAAGCCTTGCGGAAGCCCTGCGACAAACGCTGAGGATATTTCTGACAATGAGATCTGCGCCGAAAATGTGAACAGCACCACGATTGCACTCAATATCAGTACGGACGCCAGATAGCCGTCACTCCAACGTCGCGGCGCAAGTAAGTAGAGGACTCCCGCACCCAGAAGCCCCACCATGGGACCAGTGCCTGAATAGTACAGCTTAATCAACAACAAGCCTGGGCCTACTACGTCAGGATTTGCAAGATACTCCATGAATGCCGTCAGGCTGTAGAGTGCGATCGCCGCCGTCCAGATGAGTTGATGTCTCTTCTTCCTGTGTGTGTATTGCCAAAGAAGAAGAACGGTGAAGATTGCGGAGACAACAGCGGTTACGAGAGGAATATGGTTCGCCATACGGGTCGGCAGAGCCAGCGATCTCACTTAACGTTTGCGATATACACTCGAAAGCTGAAGGCGGCGGTGAGATTCGAGCCCACGAAGGTCCACGCTCGAAAGCGGGAGACTTGACCGGTTCTCTATCAATGTCGCTCTCGGTTCTCCGAAAGAGAGCCCGAGCCGGATCCACATCTGAGATACTGGAAGACTTGATACGCAAGTGACGATCCGTTGCTGCGTGTCTAAGTGCAAAGACCTGTCGCTAGAACAGGTCATGAGGTGACACGCTTGGCCTTGGTCATTGATCAGCAAGTAGAACAGCCCAACAGCAACTAGTGCACCGAGCAAGAGTCGAACTAGCCCTAGTCCGAACAAGACGGGGTGAAACGGCAAATCATTCACCTCCCCAGATTTACATCTGCACGGGCTCACGTCATATCCCGCATAAAACCGAAATGGATGAATCATCCCGCGATAAGAGTCAAAATTGGGATTGTTGCATTCGACGGTATATGCTTACGTAGAATTTTGCGGGAAAACGTAGAAGAACGTCCTCCTCCGTCCAGCCGCTATTTGGAAAGGAGACCGGGCGCCGAATCACCTCATAGCGCGGCTGCGATGAACTTGGGTTGCTCTCGGACTTTTCTAGCGGTGTCCGCTTTGGCAGGCTGGTCGGACTCTACATTCTCCGTAAATGATAAGACGTGAGAAACCCTACTGAGCACTCATTGAGATTTGTTGGTCGAGGCCCGCAAACGTGGAGGTGAGCTATTTTTGGGGAAAGCAGAGATTTTGGATTTCGTCAAGACGATGCGCGCAAAGGATCATTCTATCTTATTCTACGCGAATCGTCGAGACAAACGTGAAGTTCTCTTCACGTACTTGAAGGCGGGGCTGGACGCTGGCGAAGCTGCGATATATGTTGCCTCAGATGAGTCACCAGATCAGGTAAGACAGGCCGCGAAAGACTTCGGGCTGAACGTTGACCACTACGAGAAGACTCACGCCCTGAGAATAGTCGATTACCGCGAATGGTACATCATCGAAGGCGAATTTGATATCAGCAAAACATTCTCGCTGTGGGAGAGATCTCTGCAGGAAGCTCTGGCGAGAGGATTCAAGGGCCTCCGTGTCGCGGGAGAGATGAGCTGCTTCTTCAGGCATCACATGTTGAATGAACTAGTCATCTATGAGAGGGCTCTGCATCGAGAGCTTGAGATTCCGATGGAAGCAATCTGTGCCTACGATGACAGCGTTGTGCTTAGAGGAGTCAAAGAGAACGGCTACCTCAGGCTCTACTTGGACTTGATCGCGGCTCATGGCACAATTCTATTCGTAGGTCCAGAGGAGGCAGGCGTGGTCAGAACTGTCTAGCAGTTGCATCTATTGAGTGGGCCAAACAGATGTCGTTGCAGGCCGCACAGAAGACTTGGCGATATGCACCTGATGGGTCGCTTCTAAACGAATGACGCCCCTGCGTGTGGGGGCAGTTGCATCTCTTGCACGTGCATCGATTCTTGGCAATCGGCTGGTTCGTGGGCTTACTCCTTACCCTACCAAAGTTGATGGAAACCATCTCATCACCTGTTCGCTCATGTGAGCCTTGGCAAGCTTTCGGAAGACATAGAACGTCGCTACTGAACTATCCCATTTTAGATTGTAAGCAAGTCAACTGCTAGTCTCTTACAATCTCCTACGAAGGCCGGTCCTTTCCTAACAATCTCGCATCTCAACTCACGCAAAGCGCGTACGTTTAGAGAGAGACAGAGATGCTCAGAGACACTTGTCTGGGGAACGAAACCCAGCTGCGAAAACGCGTCTGGCGGGCAGAAAGGTAAAGGAATATGGACGGAAGACTAATGGGGTGCCCAGAGCACCGTTCGTCCTTTCTTGGTCATTTCCTTGGCCAGATCCTCGATTGGGCCGTGTTTGATGCATTTGGCCATGCAATGTTTTACACACGCGGGTTCAAGACCATTCCTCGTACGGCTTACGCATAAGTTGCAGTTTTCCGTGGGAAAGGGGATGAAGCAGAGGTACGGTTTGCCATTGGGCAGCATTTGGACCATTTCAGTTACGTGCATCCCCACGATCTCCTTCGGCCTACGGTACTCTTGGGCGCATGCTACTTGACACGCAAAGCAGCCCGTGCAGTACTCGTAATCTACGAGGAGACCGTATCTGGTTCGTTCAGTCATGACCGGCATCCTCCGCTGAAACTTTGTAGACTTTGCAGAGCAGGTTCTTGATGGGTGCTCCTAGGCCATCTTTTCCCTGGTACCCCATGGGGATAAGCTGGTTGATGTTCGATTTCCAGACATCGAAGAGGGCTGGCTCCGCTCCTTCCTTCTCCGGGAACCACCAGCCGTACTCCGCCATCACCATCCATTCAGGCACCACGAGGGTGACTTTCGCCTTGAACCTGCATCTTCCAAGCCAATTCTCGACCCAGACCCACTCACCGTCGGTGATTCCTAACGACCTTGCAGTCTCCGGGTGTATCTCAACAAGGGGGTGCGGATGGATCTGCCTTAGCCAAGGGATGTTCCTGTGTTCAGAGGCGAAGTAGACGGGAGACCGTCGCCCAGTAGACAGGATCAGCGGGTACTGCTTCGCCAGCTCCGGTTGACTGACGGGTGTGAATGGCGGCTCCTCGTAGTGGGGCAGAGGCTCCAGCCCCCACTCTTCGCGAAGGGAAGAGTATAGCTCGATCTTTCCGGATGGGGTTTGGAATCCGGGTCTTCTGTCTTTGCGGAGTAGCCCCTTCTCGAATCTGCGATAGGGGGCGCTGGGGAGGCCTTCTGTTGGCAGAGCCCAGCCGCCTCTCTCCTGCAGTTGACGGAAGGTCATGCCTGACGGTTTTAGGATGTTGTCGAAAAGATCATGGATCGTATTCCATCTGAAATCCGGGTCGAATCTCTTGGCTAACTCGAAGTTTATCTCCACGTCTGGTTTGCATTCGCCAACAGTCACTATCTTGTTAATGGTCTGAAGCGGTACCCACCAGCTCCTGACTCCGTCCTTTTCTAGGAAGGTCGCGGCCGGCAGCACGATGTCTGCCAGCTCGGTGCTGGGGGTATGAAACAGGTCGACGGCAACCACGAAATCAAGCTTCTTGATGGCCTGCACCCATCTCTTGGGGTCTAAGCCTATGCCCGCAATGGGATTGCATCCCTGTATCCACATGCCCTTGATGGGGTAGGGCTTTCCTGTGAATATCTGTTCAAGAGCCAAGTCTGTCTGGGCCCGCCAGATGAACTTGTTCAAAGGCCCGTATCGATCTGCGCCAATCCTTTTCTTGTCAGCTTCTTTGGACTTCAGCTTGATTACGCCTTCCGCGCCGGGGAGGGCATAGGCAACGGCGTCGAAGGCGTAGCGGGAGATCACGTTCCCGCCGGGCACGTCCAAGTTGGCGGTTAGGCACCAGAGACAGGTTATTGCTTGCGCCGTGGGCGTGACTGCGGGGGTCGAGTCGATGGGCAACCCCCAATGTATGGATGCGGGTTTGCTCTTTGCGTACAGAATCGCCGCGTCCCTGATGTCATCCTCAGGGACCAAGGTGATTTCGGCTACGCGTTCAAGCGGATACTTGTTGACTTCCTCGCAGAATACATCCCAGACAGTTCTCGCCTGCACTCGAGTTCCATCTTTAAGGTCGACTTTGAAATCTCCTGTCAGCGCCGGCTTCAGGTCGGATGACTGGTACGCGGCCTTGTTCGAGTCCCAGATAACCGGGATTTTGTTTTCGGAGTCCCAGACAACAAAGTTGCTCTGAGATCCGCCATCAGCCAAGTCGCTCTCCCGAAGCAGTTTCCCGGTATCGCGTCGAATCAGATGATGTCCGTTGGTCCATCTTTCAACGAAGTCCTCGTCGTATAGTCGTTCGTTGATTATGACGTTGAGGAAGCCCATCGCCAGGCCGCCGTCTGTTCCTGGTCTTAGTCTGAGCCATTTCGTCGCCCTTGAGGCGAACCAAGATAACCGTGGGTCGATGGCGATGATTTTTGCGCCTCTTTTCATGAGGTCGATTATCCAGTGACCAAATATGTTGTCCGGACACGTGGCAGGGATGTTGTAGCCCCAGACCACGATGCACTCGGGGGTCCTGTACGTCGGACTTTCGTAGCGGTCAGGCAGCCATTGTCCCGCGTCGATTATGCAGTAGTCGCCCTGCACGGTTTCCGCGGCTGAGATTCTCGGACTGTAGCAGGCTATCCCGCTCAGGCTGAACATGACGTTGGGGCTACCATAGGCGTAGGCGAGCATGCACATCCAAGGTCCGATGTCCCTTCCGGTTCCAACGGAGAAGATGAAGCTCTCCGGGCCGTAATCCTGGCGTATCTTTTTCATTTTCATCTCTATGAGGTTGAAAGCCTCATCCCATGAGATCTCCTGCCACTTTCCTTCGCCGCGTTCTCCAATGCGTTTCAGCGGGCGTGTGAGGCGGTTTGGGTGATACACATATTGGGTCATTGCAAGGACTCTTGCACAAAGACGACCCTGATTCCAGGGGTGTTCTGGATCACCTTCAATCTTAACCAGCTTGCCATCCTCAACATACGCCAGCACCCCGCAGCCACCATGGCAGCCGGGTCCAGCGGACCAGGTTGTAGTCCTAAAAGTTTGAACGTTCTTGCGACTCATTGCTGATTTGCCTCATTCGGACGTATTCGCCGCCGATGGAAAATGCTTCCTTCAGACTTCGCTATCATAGAGACCCGAGCGGTGAACATCAGAGCCAATTGCGAGAACTTGGGCAAGGCCTTTAGCCACCGGGACTTTTTGATTAGTGGCCTGTTTCTTTTTTAAAGCCACTCCATCGTCGGGCTCGTCTGCCGAAGCTGATAGTGGCCGCGACGGTTGTCGATGGGAGCCGATGAGCAAGTGTTATGTAGGATCAACTCTGGGGAACGATCTGTGTTCGCGGCTTGGATTGGCTGGAGGCGATAAGGGAGGACCTACGAAAAGCGACGATCATCCGCATTCCGTCACAAGGAGGCTACTATGAATACGTCGTGAATCCGCTCAGCTCTGGAGTTCCTGAGATCCCGACTGAGGCATTGTGGGGTTGCGCCTTTGAAGTCGCAAGAGTTGGAGACGTGAAGCGCTGCAATAAGATCGTGACTCCCGAGGCGATGGGGATACAGATTGCGACGGCAGTGAGTCTGGTCACGGGGATCCCGATGCTCGTAATTAGAAAGAAGTCGTACATGCTACCTGGCGAGATCAAGATAGTGAAGAGAACCGGCTACGCTGAGGAGGTAATGTACGCGAATGGTTTGGGACCCGGCGACTCGGTTCTGCTCGTAGATTCCATAATTGCCACAGGCGGTACATACCTTGCGATTATCAAGGAGCTGGTTTCACGCGGTATCAAGTTAGCAGACGCCGTTGCAGTGATTGAGAGAGTAGAACTAGGAGGCGTGGAGCGCGTGGAGAGGGAGATTGGGGTGAAGGTCAAGACGTTGATAAGACTTCGACTCGAGCACGGAAAGCCCGTCATCGAATGATTCGGGAGTTCGGCTGATCTACTCAAACTCGATAGTTGAGGGTGGCTTGTCAGTAACGTCATAGAGGCATCTAACGACGGACGGAATCTCCTTGGTGACTCGTTCCGTAATTCTTTGAAGCAACCTGAACGAGACCGGAATAGCTCTAGCAGTCATGGCCGTCTTTGAGGCCACGATTCTCACCGCAATCAGGTCGCCATATACCCTCTTCCCGTTCTTGATGCCAGTAGCCTTTCCATCCAAGAGCACCGCAAAACTTTGGAACGCTTTCAGCCTTCTTGTCTCATATTCCACGATCGCGGTCGCCTTCCTCACGATCGCCACTTTCTCAGGAGCAACTTCGCCGACCACTCTGATCGCGAGAGCAGGCCCTGGAAAGGGCATCCTCTCAGATACTTCTGTAGGAAGGCGGAGATATCTTGCGACAGCTCGAACCTGAGGCTTGTAGAGGTCTTTGAGAGGTTCGATCAGCTCAAACCCGAACGTCCTAGGATCTATTCCGATCTGTTCCAGTACGTTGTGCTGGCTCTTGACGCCGCCCACTGTCTCAGCGACATCAGCCGCAATTGTTCCCTGAGCAAGGTACTTTGCACCTTCCTCCCTTGCTATCTGGCCGAGCGTTGTGTAGAACGTCTCTCTGAACTTCTTCCTCTTTTCTTCAGCGTCTCTCAATCCTCGAAGAGCAGAGAAGAATGATGCAGATCTCTCAAAGAGCCTAGCATTGATCCCCAATCTTTCAAGGAGCTCGAGTACCCATTTGGGCTCGTTCTCTCTTCTCATTCCGTCGTCGATGAAGACTGCGAGAAGGTTCCTTCCAACAGCCCTCTGCACGAGACATGTTGTGGTTGTGCTGTCAACTCCTCCGGAGCAGGCGGCAAGAACTTTTTCAGGACCGATTGTATTCCGAAGCTCATCGGTGTTCTCGGCGACAAACTTCTTGGCGTTGAACATTCAGCCGACCTCGCAGTGGAACGGTTGGAAATTGTCGTTTACTGATTCTAACTCTTGCGGTCGGTGACGTAGCTCGGCCGGAGCTTCTTCACTGGAGTTTACGCCTTAGCCCACGTTCCCTTCAGCTCGCCAAGTAAGATGGTCTGTGAAGGGCGTCTCCAATCTCAGATTGGGGTTCGCGCTTGTCCCTTCGCCGTTGCACTCCGTGATGACAAGGCATGCGACTTGCCTGATTTCCGGCATTTTCCACGTTGACTGAAGTGCTCTATGAAGAACGCACCCAACTGCAAGCAGAGGATGGGGGATTCCACGTCACGCAGATGTTAGTCTTCGAATTCCTCTGACCGAATCGAAATCCGAGTCATGAGAGAGGATTTCGCTCACGCCGTATCTTTTCATCACGACGGTTGAAACAACATCGGTTAAGCTTAGCCTTCCGTCATAGGCTGGATATGCCGACAGTGCTTCATCCAGAATGCTTTCGTCGACGAAAACCGTGAAGATCCGCGGCGAAGTGAGCATCGCCTTACCAACACTCACAGTGCGACGGGCTCCGAATTCTGTTCTCTTGCCTGGGATTGTGACCGTCTCATCGATGACGAAGTCCGTGATGAGGCCAAGAGGTGACCTGCCAGTCCTTATGGATTCGATCAGCCCATGAGCTGCTCGTGAAACTCGCCGTTTAGGTCGGCGTCGCCGACCCATACGGTTGTGTCAACGAAGATCAGAGTTCGCCAGCTTCCAGTCTTTCAAGGTCCTTGAGCACGTTATGTCGATCTCGAGACCGGCCCACGCCGCAAATCTTCGTGAGCGGGTCCTGTTCCGGCGCGCATAGCCCGCCAAGCAGGCTTTCATGCTTCTTGATGTAGAGCCTGAGCGCCTCCTCGCCCTCCGCACTGAGCTTTAGCTTGCCGTGCTTCGCCAGTACGATCTTCTTGAATTTGTCCACGATGTCTTTGGAGGCGACTATCTTGACTTGGGCCAAGATTTCACTCTGGTACCCGGGTACCGTTGTCACATATTAATCTGCTCAGTTGCCAACAGCCGAGGTGGAAGTCTCGTCCTGCCAACGAGCCTTTCGGGGTCATGGTGTCAAGAAGTCTTTCCGTCCAGTAGGGCTGAGCCTCCCTTCGTGGCCGCGACCGGATGTTGCCACTGAGAAGTGATGAAGTGCAGGGTGGGATTCGAACCCACGAAGGCCTACGCCGCAACGGGAGACACCTGACGTTTTCTCCCCTTGCATGAACCCTCTTCCCTCTCCTTCTGACATAGTGACGGGCCTTGTATATTGCGACCATTATGGTAACGTCACTCATATAGGCTTTGCTACCGACATGGTAGCGCATGTTCAGTAGGATATTGACGGACGAAGAACGAAGACTTGTCGAAAAATGGCTGAGGGCTGATGGCGAAAAAGAAACGCACATCCGGGTGGTCGCAGCAAGGGCTAGGAAGTTCATGCCGCAGATCGAGCTGGACTTGGCTCTTCTGAAACAACTCCTGAAAACGTATGACCGGAACAAAATCAAGCGGTGATCAACTGTGAAGGACCCGATGGAACAAGAGGCAAGGGTGGCGCTGAAGAAAGACTATAGGTCGCAGATGCAGAACTATCGGACCAGCATACTGACGCTTTTCATCGGATTCTTTGCAGGCATGGAGGCATTGAGAATACTCACCCTTCCGTATTGGTTGGTCATTGTCATGTTCTGTGCAGCGTCAGGGCTTCTTGGCGGAGGAATCCTCTATTGCCTCGCGCGGGTTGCATGGTACGGAAGACTTGGTTCGGTTATCTTCACGGCTGCGCCGACGCTTCCCAGCAGACAAGAGCATTCCATGGAGAACACGAATACTCTCCTAAACAGACTCGGCCAAGGGGGAGTCAATCTGCTGAAAAGCAGACTGACCGAATCCTTTTGGGACAGGCTTGTCATGCTCGGAGATCCGACAAAGACATCCATACTCGTTAGAGTCACAAGCATGGCAGCGTGCGCGACCTTCATCGTGATACTCTGGCCATTCGTTCCTGTCATTCATCCGATCTCTCTTGATTCCGCCTTCATTCTTGTAGCAAGTATCTTGATTGTTGTAGCAGTTGCCTTGTTTCGTCTGATCGGTCGCCGAGTAGCTGCGCGTCGGCTATTCTCGCTGTCTTGGAGTTCTTGGACTCTGGTCTCCGTATTTCTCTTCGTGCTCTATTTCTTCGCCCGCATCAGGAATATTCTCGTGGCTCTCGACCCTTGGAGTGACATTATCGGCGATCTCGGGAGCGTGTTCTTCGCGTCGGGAATGCTGTCATTTGTGGTGGCTGTCTTCAATCGATCTACTGATATTTTGTGGAAGGGCTATACAGAATGACAGGACGATCAGAAAGACAAGCTTGTCACGAAGTACGATACGCAGAAGACCAAATGAATATGGCGACACGACATATCGATCACTGAGGCCTGATCCTGAGGCATTTCTCGTCCAGAATGAGCGTCAGGTCTCTTGTTCAGTCATTGCTTGCTTCAGGAGCAGGGCTGCTCAAGTTCCCGCCATCGGCGATCGTTCGTCAACATCGTCACCAACTTCAAATAACCTATGTCAGCACAGTAACGTGGTTTCTGGCCCAAGGCGCTCGTGCAAGGATGGAGGTATATGCCCGACCTTCTTGCTATGATCCCCTTACTTGCATTAACAGTAACAGTGCCCGCAGCAATCCTTGGCATCTACAAATACTGGACAGAGAGAGAGTTGCGGAAGAAGGAGGAGGCACTAAGGAAACAGGAAGAGGCACTGAGGAAAGAGGCGGAGGAGAAGAATCGTTACATTGGTGAGGCTTTGACTTGTCTCGATCGAGCAAGAGGAATTGTCGAGTCTCTGCATAATCAAATAGGCTCTCACGGTTATGGGGAAGTCTACGAAGATATCGAAGTGATCATGAACGATTTGTTGCGGTCTTGGTTCGAGTCTAAGAAAGGCTTCGAGATATGGTTCCGTGTCCGAGCAGAGATGCTGCTCCCCAGCGACAAGGAAACTCCGCGCGCAGTACAAATCGAATCAAGAAGCATACCTGCCTATCTGGAGAAGAATGTCAGACTCCAAATCTCCACTGGGACAGAGATCGTCGGATCAACGCGACCGTACGCGAACTCACCGGGGTTTGATGAGATGCTACAGGTCAGTTTGAGTCTGAACGACATATGGGCGATGTTATTGCCGTTCAGGACTGCATATGAGAGTCTAGGCTCGAACATATTTGACTACATCTCAGAGAGCCGCAACAGAGTAAACGCGTTTATTGGGGAACGTGCGAAGGGAGCCCACTTCTTCGTCAACCTTGGGGAGGGGAGCGAAGGGGAGGTCAGAGCATGGGAAGACCATCTGGCTGACCTTTTCTTGGGATATTCGGAGTTCCGCAAGATAGTCGCGGAATCACAGGGCCGAATGCTTGAAGACATTCGAAATGTCCAGAGGGAACTGTTCAAGCTTTCCTACTCGCCGAGAGTATAGGGTGCAGTTATTCAGTTTACTTGGGCGCACGCTCGTAATCTCTAAGACTTGGATTTCTATCAAAGCACTAGCGTGGGCTCGGTCTATGCCTGCGGCTGATAGGAGACTTGTTATCGCCGTATTCATCCTCGGTCTATTGCTGGGTACGACTCTCGGAATAGTCTACTGCAGATATGGCCAAGCATATGTGCAACCTTCTCCCCCTCCAACGTATGATGTGTATTTCTCTCCGAAGGGAGGATGCGCTGAAGCAGTCATATACTGGATCGGCAGAGCGAATCGGTCCATTCATGTTCTAATGTTCATCTTCTCTTTGGACAGCATAGCTGATGCGCTCATATCCGCCCATAAGCGAGGAGTCGAAGTCAAAGTGGTATTCGATAAGAGCCAATCATACAGTCAGTTCGGAGTTCTCAAGGCGGCCGGCATCGAAATGAGAAACGATACGAACTGGGAAGGCATCATGCATGACAAGATCGCCATCATCGACCATAGGATCGTCCTGACAGGGAGCTTCAACTGGACGGGCACCGCGGAGAACAACAATAATGAGAATCTCATCGTGATTCATTCGGTTGAGGTTGCGTCACGATACGAGTCAGAGTTCGAGAGAATCTGGAATCAGTCTCAGGGATAGCTGAATCCCATATTGGCGACTTCTATCTGCGACGGATCCTCCACGATAATCTCTGGAGATCCTTGGTATAGCTTGATCAGTCCGCTTATTCTGACCTCCTTTCCTCTGTAGAAGTCTTCTGGTTTGAAAGGAAAGCTCTTGAGGTCGCTCGCAAAGATCACGGCGTAGAAGTATCCCTGATATGGGTCATGGAAATTCAGGAAGATCGTGTTCGTCGATGACCTATATGTCCTGACGATAGTTCCTTCCACCGTCTTCGTCTTCCCGATATACTTGCCTGCGTCAGCCCAGTTGATCACGTTGGGGTCTGCTGGATTGAGCCATTTCTGTTTCACGATTGCGGTTTCTGTGGGGGTGCAGCGGGCACGGCAGTCTCTGTGATTGTCTGGTATACCTGAACAGTCACTGTTGGCGGCGGGGTAATCATTGGCCTTGGTGCAAATAGGGGGCCTAGCACGAAACCGCCCAATACGAAGGCTACTATGACTATGCCAGCCATAATCCCCGAAAGTGTCTTCGATGTGGTGGGCTCCTTCAGGCGACTGACGCCAGCGCACTCAAGATGCCATACGCCTTTGTCCTTGTCCCAGTAGGCAGTTTCACCTGCGGGTATCGTTCGGCCGCATTTGACACATTTACCTTCATATTTCAGGGAAATCTTCCTCAGTTCTATCGCCTTTATCGTGTTATCTCCACGCATGTGGTCAGAGAAAGCAGCGGAGGCCAGACGGGTAGCAGGTGAATTCGTGAAAGCCGACTCAATAATGCCATCGTCCCGAGATTTCAGATTTCGGGTAGGGAGAGTCATCTCCCTCTTCGTTGGGAAGGTTCCATGAGAGGGAGGGATATCACGAAGCTGTATGACGTTGTGAGTCAGGCGTATACGGTCAGGTCAAAGATAGGGCTTTGAGGCAAAGCAACTAGCACGGAGCGAGCGGCCCGAACCCCTGATCATGTTCTAGCCAATTTCATTTTCCGACATATGGGTTCTTTATTGACATAGTGCAACTTCTAACGACCTAACATGCGATACAGACCGATGGACGCCGATAGTCCGTACGCTCATCGCTTTCGGAGACGGCGCGTATGGCGTCCTCGCGGCCTGTCGAGACGATCCAATATCGACAGGAGACCGAGTCTACTACAGCGCAGGTTAATTCCGCCCTCGCCAGTGAGGGTGAAGCAAGTGGAGATCACGGGCAAGGGAGGGCTTACTCCTCTTCCCAGCGCCTCTGGCGAGGTCAAGGTAGTGTTAGTGCCTAAGAAAAAACCGTAGACTCGCGGGCCGAGGACACCTATAGCGCCATGCTGTCTAGGGTGGCCTGTGCGCTGCTCTCGGACGGAGCCTCGAACGACTGCTACGCCTTAAGCTACGTTCAAGATTGTGAAGCCACATGTTGCTTATTGGATAAATGAATGTGGCGCCATTAGGCGGTGTAAGCTTAGAGACCGACTTGGAACCATCATAACTATAGCTGTATGTTAACGCCCGGTCGTTTACAGGTCTCAGCCGACGCACAACTACAACCCACAAAGCTTGGCCTACACCCATACCCGACGCTAACACTAGCAGTTCATCATAGGGTGAGCGTCTGCCCTTCGGAACATCACTCAAGATTATTCCCTGCACCAACTTCAAACCCATCAAAAAGTGCGGGGGGTGGGATTCGAACCCACGAAGGCCTACGCCACAGGGTCTCCCAGGTCCCTGATGATCCTCAAGGGACCACCTAAGCTTGGCACCGCGCGACTTGGAACTCGTGCGGTCCTGCCCCTTAGACCTGGTTCCCGCCTGGCTCGTTCGCGTCGCCAGAGACTCGGGTACCCCCGCATGTCAAGTCTTGACCCTACCTCGTCGGCTCAATATTATATCTTCGAACCCTAGACTCCGCGTCTCAGGACATTGGCGTCCAAGACCTGAACGACGCAGGGCGGTTCGAGCACGAGATATGGTAGTCATAAACAGCCTCATACTTTCCTCCAAGACACATGCGACGCAAGAATGATCGGATCGCAGACCCTCGACTCGATCGATTGGTGGCCGAGTCTGGGATCAAGACGTTGGTTCGTTGAACCCGAGCTTCTTGACCGACGCGCGGATGATGGATCGTACCCTGATCGAGTTTTCGAGGCGACATAAACAGATATTAGTGGCACTCGGGGTGAGCGTATGAACTCGCCTAGTGAAGAGTGTTGAAGGGTCGTAACTACAGAGCCCCACGTGGTCAGCCGTACACGCGTGGGAAGTACATTCACGGCTCGCCGCCGCCTAGGATTTCAAAGTTCACCATGGGCGACACGCGAGCCAGCTACGAGTACAAGGTCAGCCTTGTCGTGCAGGCTCCAATCCAGATTCGTCACAACGCGCTTGAGGCCGCCCGTATCGCCGCGAACAAGGTCCTATTCGACAAACTCGGCGAGACAGGCTACGTGGTCCGCCTAAGACCGTACCCACATATCGTGCTCCGGGAGAACCGTATGATCGCCACAGCAGGCGCGGACAGGCTCCAAGAAGGAATGCGGAGAGCGTTCGGCAAACCGACCGGTCGAGCGGCCCGCGTCCGAGCTGGCCAGCCTATAATCGACCTCTACGTCAATGAGCCGCACGTTGATCTTGCCAAGGAGGCCCTCAGGATCAGTTCAAGCAAGCTAGCCGCGTCGTGCAAAGTGACAGTCGAACGAGCCCTTCCACAACCGGCAGCATAAGACGAATTCTCATCCTCAGTCTTGAGCAACTCTGCGTCAATCCTCCGATCAGATCTGAATCTAACCTTGGGCTCCAAAAGCTAGGCGACCCGTCATCTCCGGGCCGCGATATCATGGTTTATTAGAGGCTCCTAGACGGTGCTGACACGAATCTTCGGGCGTGAACAGAATGGAGTCTTCCAGCAAGCAAGACGCGCTCATGCTTTGGTTCGACGAGATAGGCAAAGAGGATGTTCCGCTGGTAGGCGGCAAGTCAGCAAGCTTGGGCGAGATGACCTCCAAGACGAAGGTTCCAATCCCATACGGCTTCGCGCTCACGGCTGAAGCGTACAGGCTGTTCCTCAGGAAGAACCGGTTGGATGCGAAGATAGCTGACGCGCTGAAACCGCTGCGGGATCCAAACGACACTGTCACGCTCCAGAAGGTGGGCGCTCAGATAAGAAAGATGATCAACTCGGCTCCGGTGCCGAAGGAGCTTGAGAAGGTCATAGTTGACGCGTATCACGAGCTGGCCGCACGCGAGAAGGTCAAGAAGCCGTTCGTTGCGATCAGAAGCTCCGCCACCGCGGAAGATCTGCCCGACGCAAGCTTCGCGGGCCAGCAGGAGACCTACCTGAACATCTCCGGCGCGAGCCAGGTGGTTGAGAAGGTTCGGGAATGTTTCGCGAGCTTGTTCACCGACCGCGCGATCTTCTACAGGGTACAGAAAGGGTTCGATCATCTCAGCATCGCGCTGTCGGCGATCGTACAGATGATGTGCTACTCCGAATCCAGCGGAGTAATATTCACGATAGATCCGACGAACGGCGACGACTCCGTCGTGATGATAGAGGCAAACTACGGGCTGGGCGAGTACGTCGTCCAAGGCAGAGTGACACCAGACGACTACTACGTGGACAAGAAGACGCTCAGGATCACCCGCAAGAACATCCCGACCAAGACCGTGATGCTCGTACAGAAACCTGAAGGCGGGACAGAGGACAAGCCCGTTCCCGACGCACTGAAGAACCGCCAAGTCATCACAGACGATGAAGTGATAGATCTCGCAAAGTACTCGCTCACAATCGAGCAACACTACGGCCGGCCGATGGACATCGAATGGGGGCTCGACAAGCAGACCGGCAAGCTACTGATACTGCAGGCACGCCCTGAGACCGTGTGGTCGCTGAAGAAAGGCCCAATCGAGCAGAAGGCGGCCGTCGTGACTGAGAGGAAGATTCTCGTCAAGGGCCTTCCCGCTTCGCCTGGACTCGTCGCCGGAAAGGTTCACCTGATCCCGTCAGTCGAGCATGTCAGCGAGTTTCAGGCCGGAGAGATCTTGGTCACAGAGATGACAGCGCCCGACTGGGTTCCAGCCATGAAGAAGGCGAAAGCGATCATTGCGGACAGCGGCGGCATGACATGCCACGCAGCCATCGTGAGCAGAGAGCTCGGTATACCCTGCATTGTAGGATCCAAGAACGGCACACAGGTACTTGCGACTGGCATGGAGGTGACGGTCGACGCGAAGAGAGGCGTTGTATATGAGGGAATCATCTCGGAGGCTGTGAATCCGCAGCCACAACAGATCGCATTCTCTGGCCAGTCGAGTTTCAGTGAGGCGCCCGTGACTGGGACGAAGATTCTCGTCAACCTCGGCGAACCAGAACTCGCGGAGAAGGTCGCTCAGTTGCCGGTTGACGGCGTCGGGCTCCTGCGAATGGAATTCATCGTCAACGATCACATCAGAAAGCACCCGATGTGGCTGATCGAGACGAAACATCCGGAAGAGTTCGTCGACAAACTAGCTGAAGGACTGGCAACCTTCTGCAGAGCCTTCCATCCGAGACCGGTCGTGCTCAGGTTCAGCGATTTCAAGACGAACGAGTACGCCAAGTTGGAAGGCGGAGAGAAGTACGAGAGCGCGATAAAGGAAGCGAACCCTCTACTCGGATTCAGAGGAGCGAGCCGCTACACGGACCCCAAGTACGAGCCAGCGTTCAAGCTTGAGATCGCCGCCGTAAAGAAAGTCAGAAACGAGATGGGCCTCAAGAACCTCTGGTGCATGATCCCGTTCAACAGAACAGTAGACGAGTTTGTAAAAGTTCGCGATCTCATCCAATCCGAGGGCCTAAGGCAGGACGAGGACTTCAAACTCTGGATCATGGCGGAGATACCTAGCAACATCATTCTAGCCGACGAGTTCTGCAAGGCAGGGGTGGACGGATTCTCGATAGGCAGCAACGACCTTACCATGCTAATACTTGGCGCCGACAGAGACAACGAGGTCCTCGCACCTCTCTTCGATGAGCGGAACCTTGCCGTCAAGCGCGCCATCAAAGGCCTGATAGAGACAGCGCACCAGTACGGCAAGACCGTCAGCATATGCGGACAGGCTCCAAGCGTGTATCCCGAGTTCACAAAGTTCCTAGTTGAATCGGGCATCGACAGCATATCCGTCAACCCAGACGCCGTCGTGCAGACGAAGAAACTCGTAGCCCAAGTCGAGCAGAGGCTCCTCCTGGAGAGACTCGCCAGCAGACGCTGAAGGCACCTTCCCGAGAACTCGCCAAGGGAACAGACCAGCGGAAACCCGGGGATATCCTCGGCCGCTCCGCGGTACCCCCTCCCCCTAGAGGGGGGCCTAAGGCGAACAGAAAGCACACAGGACATATCCGAGCCCAGCCAACTCACTCCTGCCTGAGGCCTCTCGTAGACCCATGACTAGCCGAAGATGCCGTGCGTGCAATCGAGAGTCATCTCTCATATCTTCGACTATGGGCGTTTGCCTCAGCTGCATTCGAGACAACTACGCGAAGTCTGAACCATACATCGCTGAAGCGCACGGCAGGGTTCGAAGAACGTTCAGCCTGCCGCCAACCCCTCCGCGAGCCGCGGGAGGCGTTCCCTGCACTCTCTGCGCCAACGAGTGCGTCATCGGTAAGGGGGACCGAGGCTACTGCGGACTGCGAGCCGATTCGAATGGCGTCTTCAGTTCGGCCACGAGCCCAAACGAGGCCGCTTTGTACTACTATCTTGATCCGCAAGTCACCAATTGTTGCGCTGCTTGGTTCTGCCCAGCAGGTACAGGCGCGGGACATCCAAAATACGCTTGCAGGCCGGGGCCCGAAATTGGATACTACAACTTAGCCATATTCTTCTACGGGTGCAACTTCGACTGCCTATTCTGTCAGAATGCATCTCACAAGGAGCTTGAGGAGGCGCCCCGCTGCAACGTGGAAACGCTCGTGTCGAAAACGCTCGAGAATAAGCAGATCTCGTGCTGGTGCTTCTTCGGCGGCTCTCCGGAGCCCCAGCTTCCGTTCGCGGTATCCGCTTCAAGGACGATGCTCGACTCCAAGCCTGAGGATCGCGTTCTGAGGATATGCTTCGAATGGAACGGTGCAGGAAACAGGCTCCTCGTTGACAGGGCTGCAGAGCTCGCTCTGAGAAGCGGAGGCAACATCAAGTTCGACCTCAAATGCGGCTCCGACACGGTAAGCAGGGCACTAAGCGGTGTCTCGAATCGCAGATCATTTGAGAACTTCGAGGCGCTCTTCAGGAAATACGGTAATGAACGCTCGGGTTTGCCGCTCCTGACAGCTACGACACTACTGGTACCGGGCTATGTGGACGATCAGGAGGTTGAGAAGATCGCGATCTTTCTGTCGGATCTGGACAATGAGATACCTTACAGTTTGTTAGTTTTTCATCCGGATTTCATGATGCGCGATCTCCCTGTGACCCCGTATCGTCAGGTCGAGGATTGCTATCGGGCGGCGAAGAAACATCTGACAAGAGTGAATGTGGGGAACCTAGCGTCTCTTGGGCTCAGATCTTGGATCACATGAGTCCGCAGTGGCTAGGTCGGCTCGAGGATACGGTCGAGCACGTTCCTGATCTCCTGTTTCGGAACTGCTCCAACGATTCGTTCAACTTCGCTTCCTCCTTGCAGAAACAGAAACGTCGGAATGCCCATGATGCCAAACCGCTCGGTCGTGGCAGGGTTCTCGTCAGTGTTCAGTTTTCCAAAGATCACTCTGCCAGCGTACTCTTGGGCAAGCTCCTCGATGACGGGCGCCATCACTATACAAGGCGCGCACCAGGGCGCCCAACAATCCACGACCATCAAATCATATCGCTCAACGACAGGGTCGAACCCTTCATCAGCAAGGGTGATCGGCTGCGACATCTCATCGTCTGACTCCATGCGAGATTTCTCCTCAGTGCCGCTGTAGCGTGCATGGCACTAACATAAAAAAGAATTGTCACGACCTCGGTCGCCCGTTTTTCTGAGGTCAATCAGTCGAAGATGTAGTCGATGTTAGCCGAGCACAAGATGAGCGGTGAGCTCTGAGACCTGGCGCCTTCTCAGTCAGAGTCCTCTCGTGAAGTTGACAGTCTCAGCCCTGTCATTACACCGTCATTAGCACGGTGATTGCACAACACCTTATCCCATCGAGCCACCGAGAAACCGCCATGCCAATCAAGTACTTCGCGGCCTCCGACGTGAAACTTTTGACGGATCAATTGATCCAGGCATTGGGCTTCGCTCACATTCCTAAGGATAGGCTCGTCTACGTCAGAAGCGTCGGATCCAAATCAAGAGGCGCCATTGCTAGGGTGCACGCGTTTCCGAAGGTTTGGCAGAAAGGTCTCGGCTTGAAATCTCACTACACTATCGAGGTCATCTCTGAACGTTTCGACGATCTCTCAACGACAGAGAAGGAGAAAGTCATAATCCACGAGCTGCTTCACATTCCGAAAAGTTTCGGCGGGGGATTCCGCCACCACGGAGACTGGGTAACGAAACGACGCGTGGATGGGCTGCATGCTGCTCTCGTTGCTGGTCGCATGAACAGCCCAAGCAACGGTTAATTCGAGGGCAGCTCGTGCGTAACTCCTTGTAGTGCCATGTACGATCTCGAAGAGCCTCGCCTCATCGAGGAGATCAACAGACGAGCACCCCGCCGGGTCCTGCTTCAGTTCCCGGAAGGGCTCAAACCCCTCGCTGCAAGACTCGCCCAGAGACTTCAGGAAGCAAGCGGCGTTGAGGTATTTGTTTCCGGAGACCCGTGCTACGGCGCGTGTGATCTTGCACTGCAACAGATGAGGCAGCTGCATGCAGATCTCCTGATCCACGTAGGCCACGCAGAGATTCCAGGCGAAAATGCCCACAATGGTGTCATCTACGTCGAGGCAAGATCGGATGAGAAGATAGAGAAACCGCTCGCTGAGGCTCTGAAGCTTCTAGAGAGTGAGAAGAACATTGGGCTAGCATCTTCCGTGCAGCACCTGCACTTGCTCAAGTCAGCAAAGGAGACGCTTGAACGAGCCGGAAAGGTCGTGTGGATTGGAAGAGCGTCGGGACGGCTGAGGCATAAGGGCCAGCTTCTCGGATGCGACTACGGAAGCGTGGTTTCCGTGGCGAGTAACGTGGACGCGTTTCTGGTGATCGTAGGTGGTGATTTTCACGCGCTCGGGGTTTCGCTGTCCACCGGCAAGAGGACGATCGTGGCCGACCCGTACCAGCAGACGGCGCGAGACGCCGCTCAGCTCGTGGATAGGATACTTCGCCAAAGATACGCGACCATTCTGAGGTTCAAGGAAACAAAGAGAGTCGGAGTCATCGCGGGATTGAAGAGCGGCCAGATGAACCTCGCTCTCGCGAGGAGACTGAAGACTCTTCTGGAGGAGAGCGGGAAGGTCTGCACTCTAATAGCCTCCTCAGAGTTGATCCCAGAATCAATAGAGTCGTTCACGGATCTGGAAGGGTTTGTAGAGGTTGCATGCCCAAGAGTTGCGATCGACGACCGCAGCCGCTATCACAAGCCTGTAGTGAATCTGGATGAGGCGTTGATCGCGATCGGCAAGAAAAGCTGGGAAGAGTACGGCAAACATACCGAAGAGATCTGGAATCGAACGTCTGCTGCAGCGGATGCGGCCGCATCCTAGCCCTCAAATCGGGCTCGAACAGTACACGATCCCGGCAGACATTGCGGCTGACATCCTGTTTCTTGCGGGCGTTGTGTACCGAGACATCGTGGGCAAGTTTGTAATAGATCTTGGAACGGGCACGGGCAGACTTGCAATAGGTGCGGTCCTCATGGGGGCCCGTCGAGCCGCGGGCGTAGACATCGACCCGGTCGCCATCAATGTGGCTCTAGAGAACTCTCAGCTCGCAAAAGTCAATGTCGACTGGATAGTGGGCGACTTGGATGCAATTCGCGGAAGATTTGACACGGTCTTGATGAATCCGCCCTTTGGGACGAAGAAGAGACACGTTGACAAGATCTTCCTGAGAAAGGCCATCGGGATCGGGCGTGTCGTCTATTCAATTCACAAGTCAGCCACGCGGGAGCACATTCTAGGATACTTGGAGAGGTGTGGATGCAAGGTGCGTGCGATCCACGAGTACGCGCTCGAGATTCCAAGAATGTTTGAGCACCACAGGAAGCGGAGACACCCGGTCAACATTGACTGCTACAGGATCGAAGCCAACGCAGGAGAAGGCCATGATTCGTCAGTGTGACAGCAGTGACTTTGAAACAATCTACGCGATCATCAACGAAGCTGCCCATGTCTACAAGGGGGTCATCCCGGCGGACCGGTGGAAGGAACCGTACATGTCCAGAGACGAGCTTCGCCATGAGATGGAAGAGGGTGTCGTATTCTGGGGATACAAAGAAGGTGACAAGCTGGTTGGTGTGATGGGCATCCAACATGTCCGAGATGTCACACTCATCAGACACGCCTATGTTCGCACGGCCAAACAAAATCAGGGCATAGGCGGGAGATTGCTATCGTCTCTTCGCGAACAGACAAGTCCCCCGATCTTGGTCGGAACATGGGCGGATGCCACTTGGGCGATTCGTTTCTATGAGAAACATGGCTTTCGACTGGTCTCCCCGGAAGAGAAGGATCGGCTGCTAAGAAGATACTGGTCGATCCCGGAACGTCAGATCGAAACCTCCGTGGTTCTAGCAGATCAGAAGTGGTTCGATGCTCGGCAACGAGAACTAGGCGGCGTCTAACCGTGACCCTTACCCGTCAATGAGTTGCCGAGTATCTTGTCGTCTGCCCAAGCGATGTTGAAGATGACGTCCGAGAATGCAATACCAGTTTTCGTAGCCGCTCGACGATGCTTTCCATGAATGTGGACTGGAAGAAGCCGCGTATATGTTCGCCGTAACCGATTGCGGTTAATGAAGCGAGCCCAGTTAGTCTCGGTGGTCTCTTTCGGTCTGGAGCTCTCTTGGGCTTGATCAGCCTATGAGGCATCTCCCGTGAGGGACGAGAACCGGGAGCGGCGAGAATTGTCCTTGCTTATATACGGGCTTTCTTATTATGAGACGAAGCTCCGGTAGAGTCCACCTCTCCTTTCGGCGACGAATGAGAAGAAGCAAGGTTCAATCAGAGATGCCTGCAAGAGACTATAGAACACCGCTACTTGTCGTTCCGGGAGAGAAGCTCTGTGTTGCCGAGGAGTTCTCGCCAGGCCCTGGCACATACGAGAGCGGGGGCGTCATCTACTCACACCTCATTGGCGACAGAGTCGCAGACACTAGGGACAGAAGGGTGAAGGTTGTCGCGAAGACGAGAACGCCGACAATGCCGACGGATGGCTCAACGGTGATCGGTGAAGTTACAAATGCTCATGACAAGTCCGCCATCGTCAGCATCTACAAAGTGGACTCGAAGGTCCTCGGCAGACCTTTTACAGGCATCCTCCACATTTCCTCGTCAAGTCCCAGATACGAGCGAAATATGGATGATGTTTGCAAGACAGGCGACTTAATCAAGGCCAGAGTTTTCAACGACAAGAACAGGATACCGGAACTCACAACAGCGGGAAGAGGGCTCGGGGTCATCAAGGCATATTGTTCAGGATGCGGCGGCCTGCTTCTACTGATGAACCGTAGGTTGCAATGTCGTGAATGCGGCAATGTGGAGCGGAGGCGTTTGGCTGATGACTACGGGGCGGGAGTGAGGTAGGAAGGTTGAATCTCAAGGTCTTACAAAAGTCGAAGAACGAGTTGAAGCTCGAAATTCAAGGAGAGGGGCATACCTTTTGCAATCTGCTCCAGTGGGCGCTACTGCAGGACAAGGGGGTCGAGATGGCAGGATACGACGTTCCGCATCCTCTGATTTCGAGCTCGGTCCTGTACGTCAGGACGAAGCGAGAGTCATCTCCCGAGAAGGCGTTGGCACGAGCCCTCACAAAGGTAGGCGAGATGAGCAACGAGTTCTTGGAAAAGCTCGACAAAGCCGCCGTCCCAGGCTGACTCGGACAGATCGCAACTAAAGCTGATTCTTGCGAATTCGAGGTTAGCGAAACTAGGCGACGCGTACGTAAACTTCATCTTCTCGCTCGGCAGATCGAGGGCGCTCCAAGAGCCTCAAGGCATCAAGGTCAGCGATAGGCTGCTGGCAGAAGCTCTCAGAAGATCAGGGCTGAGGCAGGAGCTGCCCCGCCGTACGACCCGTCAGGAGTGCGCGAACGCGGTCGAGGCTCTTCTCGTGTACGGTTACCTGAACAAGTTGGTTTCTCTCGAAGCAGCAGTCGACCAGATAGCAGCCGCGCCAGATTCTCCCGTCGATGCCTTTGCTCAATTGATCAAATCCGTGGCCAAGAAGATCGAAGACGGGAAGTCTAGTCCTGCATGATCAAGAAAGAGATTCGAGTTCTCGGAGTATCTTTCGCCGCGCCCCATCGTGGACGCTCAGGCCTGATTCAAGTTGTGGGTGTAGTGTACAGGGGAAATCGCTGGCTCGAAGGGGTCATGCGTACGACCGTGCCGCCGGAAGTACGTGATCTGACTCCTAGGATCACCAAGATGGTGACTAGTTCGCCACATTACCCTCAGCTCAGAGTAATCGTCCTAGACGAATTGATCACGAGATCTGGAAACTGCGCGGACATTGAAGTCCTCAGCAAGAAGACGAGGATTCCAGTCATCGCAGTCGCACGACAGAAGATCCCCGTCAGGCGTCTGACTGACGCCCCGACGAGGCTCCCGGAGCGAACGATCAAAGCGCTTGCCAGCTTGCCCTGCACAAAGTGGAAGGCAGGGGGTAAGACATTCTTCGTCTATTCGGCGGGGTTGGGCAAGGTCAATCTTGAGGAACTTCTCGAAGTTTGCGCTTCGATAGAAGGCGTCCCGGAAGCGGCCAGGGTTGCGAGGGTCACTGCTTTCGCGCTTGAGAAGTTCCTGTTCAGCCGCGCACCCTAGGCGGATATTCTCAGGTTCCGGCGTCCGCGTCCCTCGAAGCGGAGGCCTTTCGCCGTCAAGTTCAGAGGCGCCGGTTCTCCGGCTTCCTCTGAATGTTTTAATAGAGACAGCGAGACTCTCGTGGCGGATCGGCGAAAATTGAGATTCTGTCCAAAATGTGGGGCTAGGCTCGTACCTGTCAAGAAGGCGAAGTCAATCGTCCTAAGCTGCCCGAGCTGCGAATACGAGACTAGGAAACCCGAGAAGACCATCCAGCCGCTGAAATCCGAGAAGGAGAACATCATCGTCATCGGCAGAGAGGAGCAGAAGATCAGAACTCTGCCCAAGATGAGGGTTGAGTGCCCCAAATGCGGCCACAAGGAGGCCTTCTACTGGCTGGTGCAGACTCGAGGCGCCGACGAGTCGTCGACTCAGTTTTTCAGGTGTGCCAGCTGTGGAACCACCTGGCGGGAGATGTCGTGAGAACGAGCGGCTGCACCTGCGCACAACTAAAGCATAAATTACCACCCGACCACGTAAGGACAGGGAAGGTATAGTGTTCAAAGCATCCATCAGCGATGCGCGGCTTTGGAAGAACCTCCTAGCCGCCATCTCGACGTTAATCGAGGAAGCGGATTTCAACGCCACCCCTGAGGGCATCAAACTGAGGTCGATGGATCCCTCTCATGTGGCGATGGTTGATTTTGAGTGGCAGAAGACAGCCTTTGAAGAGTACACTTGCGAGCAGCCCACGAAGATTCGAATCAACCTAGCATCAATGTTGAAGCTGCTCAAACGCGTCGGCAGCGAAGAGATCCTTGAGATGCTCTACGACGAGAAGACCCGGAAGCTCAACTTGACACTGAAAGGAAAGATGATGCGCAAGTTCACTATGCCCACGCTCGACCCTGCGCAGGAAGAAGTGCCTACCCCGAAGATCACGTTCAACTCGAAAGTGAAGTTGACCACGTCAATCTTCAGGGACATCGTCGAAGACGTGCAGGCGGTCAGCGACAACGTCAGGCTCGAAACCACACCTGAGAGACTGACTGCCGCGGCGACGACTGAGCTGAGCAGCGCTGTCATTGAGCTTGATAAGGGAAGCGAGATGCTGCTTGAACTCGACGTGAAGGAGCCTTCCAAGGCGACTTTCAATCTGAACTATCTCTCTGAGATAACGAAGGCAGGCGCCTCGACCTCAGAGATCGTGACAGTTGAGTTTTCCACCAACATGCCGATCAGACTTGAGTTTGACATACCTCAGCAGGGCAGGCTCTTGTACTATCTGGCTCCGAGGATTGAGGCTGAATAGAATTACGTCATCGCCCTGACATGGAGAGATGAACGCTCTCCACAAGTGCGCGACGTTTGAGCTTACTTCAAGTTGTATTTTGAGATGAGTTCATCGTATATGCCGTTTTTCCGAATTTCCCCTAGCCCACGGTTGAAGGTGTCTCGAATTTGCGGCCTAGCCCTGTGAAACGCGACAAAGAGTGGTCGATCTATCTGAAAGTTCGGTACTCTCTGAAGCTTGCTACCCAACATTAACACATCAACAAAGTAGACGCCGACGCCTTCGTCGATAATAGCCAGGTCAACATTGTTGGCTGACAATTCTAGGAGAGACTCTTGATGGCTGCCAACGGAGATCCTAAGTATGCCTTGTAGATTGTCGAACTCTGGGCCGTAGCTGTATCCTTTGACGACGGCGATCCTCGTCCCTTGCAGTCTAGCGATCAGCCTGTCGTCCCTATCCAACATTATGGTTTTCGCTCTGTTACAGTAGAAGACGATCTTCGCGGTCCTTAGTAGGTCTGAGAAGAGAAAGCGTCTCTCTCGTTCGGGGGTTCTTGCTATCTGAAAGACGCCGTCGGCAACTCCCTGATCCACCCGCTGAATACATTCATCCCACGGATGCAGCGCTACAGAGATGGCGAGCCCTTGAGTCGCGAAGGCGTTTCTGATGATCTCATAATCGAGTCCAGTGATCTGTGAGCCCCTCATGTACTGGTAAGGGGGGAAAGGATCGGCGACAAGGGTGACAACGGGGTTTTCTCGGTCCATGCTGCGGTCCCAGTTGAAATGGAGGCTTACAGTTCGATATATCTTTCAAACGACGAGACGGGCAACCTCTCTTGGGGTTTAGCATGTGTTCGCTCTCTCGTGCTTTCGACGCTCGCTCGCAACCACGTTTTCTATAAGCAGGCTGGAGGATTAGGGTAGCGTGCGGATGTTCGGCAACGCCTAAGGGGCTTTCTTTGCGTCACTCATCTCCCTTTCGTTGTGTGGTCATAGGGTTTAACTGCAACCCAAGCCACTTGCGGGCGCCGGTCGCCCGGCCCGCTGGTGGACCTACTTGAAAGCGGCCTTGACGAAGCTGGACCATGCCAAGTACCCGTTCACGCACGAGGCCGCGGAATATGTCAAGAGCCTGAACATCGACATCAATGATCTTACAAGCAATGAATTCTCTGTCATCCTGGATCTTGCCGAGAAGAGAGTCATCGACGCGTTGACGACCGGTAAGATCGATCTGGAGCTTCAGGGCGAAGCCGAAATACTGGCGTACCCGGCCGCACTGATGCTGATCGCATTGGCTGGCGACGAGAGGGCGCACCGCAGGTACGCGCTCGGTGAGTCAAAGCGGGCCTACGAGCTGCTCAGGCAGGAATCGCCAGCCGTGCTGATGCAGATCGCCGAGCAAACCTTTGGCTGGAACGCCAAGATGGCCGGCAGAGAAGTCGGAGAAGCCCTCTACGAGTTTGGCTTGTCATACCCTGACTACCTCAGGAACGCCGTGCGTATTCGTGATCCTGACTGGAAGCTTACGAACAGAGTCTTGGAGCAGGGATACGTCTATTGCCACAGAGACGAGTTTGCCAGGCTACTGAAAGAAGAAGTTGAGACCAGGGTTCTCTCAAGGATCACGGGCCAGTACGGATCTCTCCCGGAAGCTATCACGCCACGGGTTGAGAGAATCAGAAGAGTAGTAGTTGCTAGGGCGCAGATGTACGGTATGGAAGAAGCCCCGAAGGCGGTCTTGGCTGCAGCGATGCCTCCTTGTATGAAGGCGCTTCTCTCAAGCCTCACTAGCGGGAAACACGTTCCTCACATTGGAAGATTCGCCTTGACCGCATTCCTGAGCAACATCGGAGTCACAGAGGAAGAGATCATCAAGATGTTTCGCCCTCAAAGCGATTTCAGTGAAAGAATAGCCAGGTACCAGGTCGAACACATCTCAGGAAGACGAGGGGGCAAGAAGAAATACACTCCACCCAACTGCAAGACGATGAAGACGCATGGCATATGCTTCAACCCCGATGAAATATGCGCCACGATCTCACATCCTCTCTCCTACTACAGAAAGAAGGCAAGAATGATCGCCGCGGCAGCGAGGAGACAAAGAACAGGCCAAATTCCCAGATCCATCGCTTCATAGACCGTCTGCGAAAACCTAGTCGAGCCCCTATCAAGTTCAGTGATCGGGTTTGAAATCGACTCGAATGAAACCCGTCGTGCTGGTCTTCCTTCTTCTCCTCTCGTTCGCACACTTCTTCGCTTTCAATAACGCGAATCACGTGGACTTCTCGAAAGTCATTGACCCGTTTCTCTTCACCAGCGGACATTCATCAACCAGCGGGGGCAAGCGCATAGTCACGACGATAATCACGTCACCTAGTCCGCTCACTGAATCCCAGCGAATGAGGCTTAGTTCACTTGGTGTGGTCACGGGCTCGGTAGGCAGAGTAACGACCGTCCAGGTGCCTTCGGATGACCTCGAAGAAACGGCAAGTCTCGATTTCGTTTCGGGATTATTCTCCCCAAGAAGCTTTCGTCCCACACTAGATGCGAGTGCCTCTGAGATTGGAGCGGATTTCGTGTGGCAGAAGGTTGCGGACGCGCACGGTAGGCCGGTTGATGGATCTGGCGTCATAATCGGAATTATCGATACAGGAGTTGATCTGTCTCATCCGGATCTGAAGTTCCCGAACGGTATTTCCAAGGTGTTGTACCTGTGGGATCAGACAGTATCGGGGAAACCGCCGCAGGGTTTCAGATATGGCGTCGAATGTTCACGGGATGAAATCAACAGTGGAAAATGTCTTGAAAGAGACACGTTCGGCCACGGCACGCACGTGGCGTCAATCGCAACAAGTTCAGGTTTGGCATCGGGCAAGTATCGCGGGATCGCCCCTGGCGCTTCCCTCATCGTCGTGAAAAGCGGTAGGGAGCTGTGCGGGGGCGAAACTTGGACCTTCGAAGATAGCGCCATCATAGATGGTCTACAGTATTTGGTCGAAAGAGCCCGTGCTCTCGGAATGAGGCTCGTGGTGAACCTCAGCTTTGGAGGAAACATCGGCGGCCATGACGGTACGAGCCCCCTAGAAGTTGCCATTGACGATCTTGACGCACAAGGAGTCATTGTTGCAGTCTCGGCGGGAAACGACGCACACAGCCAAGTTCACGCAAAGGGAGCCCTCAGCCGTGCCAGCCCGGCGCGCGTCAATTGGCGGCCGATTGGGCAGGCCAAGAACGCAACTGTGGACCTATGGTACGCTACTGATAGAAGAATCTCGGCAACCCTTACGACTCCATCAGGAATAACGGTGCCAGGGCCAACCCCTGCTGAGGGAACGAGTACTTCAGAGGGCCTAGTCACAATCGCTACCGCGAGGGCCGCCAAAGGAAACGAGTTAGCAATCTCGGTCCAGACTCAAGGGGTATTGAGCGCCTCTGGATGGACCGTGATGCTGAACGTGATGGATGACGGTTCTCCTCTGAGCTGGGACGCTTGGGTGGACAGCGATAGTTGCTCTTCCCCAGGCGCGGCTTTCTCAAGCGGTGACGGCTACGAGATCGACGAGAGCGGCACAGTATCAGTCCCCGCCACCTCGAACGGTGCCATTGCTGTTGGCGCCTACGTGACCAAGAACTCTTGGATGACCAAATCAGGCAGGAACGTTCTGTTACAGGATTATCACGTGGGTGAGATCGCCCCATTTAGCTCGCGAGGTCCGACGAGGGACGGACGGACAAAACCGGACATATCCGCTCCCGGATTGATTATCGCGGCGGCGCGTTCGGCGGATGTTCTTCCAAGCGATAGCGACCCCGATCAGTATCATCGAGTGCTAGCGGGGACAAGTATGGCAGCACCTCACGTCGCAGGGATGGTCGCGTTGATGTTGCAGTACAAGCCTCAGCTGATATCGCAAGAAATCTGGTCAATCCTGATTGAGGGTACGAACCTTGACGGCTTCACAGAGTTCATCGACGAATCTAAGGGGTCGAATGAGTGGGGCTGGGGAAAAGCAGACGCGAGGACCGCAACTTCACTTTTTAGGGTATCTTCGGTACTACCATCCCTCCCTTCCGCATTCAGTGTCAATATCGTAATAGACGGAGAACCTCATGGGCCCCTCAACGGAGAAGACGTTCTGACTGTCCGCTTCTTGTCAGGTGGCGTTCACTCGTTTCAGGTCGCTGGTCAAACGTTCACAGCAAATGCAACGCGGTATTTGGTTGCGGAAGATCATTCCATCTTCTCAAGCAACGGCGTCTTCAAGCCGAATGTGCAAGTCCAGTATCTGCTCTCGCTAGAGTCGTCACTAGGCCACACGGATGGTGAAGGATGGTACGAAGCAGGCAGATACGCAAGCTTCGCCGTGAACCCGTCCGAAACTTCGAAAGGCATCAGTCAGTTTCTAGGTGTGGCTTTCTTCCTCGCCCACTGGGTTGACGAGCACGGAAACGAACTATCATCAGGATCAATACTCATGGATTCGCCTCACACACTCAGGGCCTCTTGGAGAGCTCGCCTGACCGACTTCCGACCAGCCCTTCTATTGATGACACTGGTCATGGCCTTGATACTCGTCCTTGAATTGAGACGGGGAATCCTGAGAAAACAGGAGGCACGCGGCTAGGAGTCAATTGATCCCTCGACGAGCGGCGATATAGGCAACGTGCAACAAGACATTTGTCTGGGCGTTGATAGAGGGGGCGTAGACGGGGGAGCTGGTGCAAGACGGCCTTGGCCGGCCTTCAGGATATACAGCGACTTGGCTTCATCAAGCAGGCTTTCTTGCAGTACTACACAAAACAGAGCAGCAGAGTCAGTCTCCCCACTGACTTTCGGTCTAGAGAATTCGCATTCCTCGCGTTCGGAGAGAGATTCATGACGCGACACAAAGCGATCGGATCACGCGAAGAACTAGTCAACACGATACGAATGCTCGTGCCGTCAGACATCTACTACTCAACCGCTTACTACTCTAGGCCTGCGGAAGAGATGGAGAGGAAAGGATGGCTTGGATCTGATCTTGTCTTCGACGTTGATGCGGATCACATCGACACTTCATGCAAGGCAAATCATGACATGTGGAGCTGCAGTAGCTGCCGGCTTACTAAACGAGGAAAGGCTCCTGCGCAATGCCCCAACTGTGGCAAGACGAGATTTGAAGAACGTACTTGGTTCTGCGATGAGTGCCTGAGAGCCGCAAAGAACGAAGTGTTCAAGCTACTTGATTTCTTAACGAAGGATTTTGGAATACCCCAGGATGAAATGCACATCTTCTTCTCGGGCCACCGCGGCTACCACCTTCACGTGAGGACCGAACAGGTTCGCAAACTCGACGAATCGCAGAGAAAGGAAATCGTCGACTATGTCTTGGGGCTAGGGCTTGACGCATTCTATCAAGGACTCTACAAGAAGCCGAAAGACGCCATCGTTGGACCGCAACGCGACGACCCAGGGTGGCGCGGTCGTTTCGCATCTGAAATCCATAGACTCATCTTGAAAGGAACTGAAGACGAGCTGGTGGGCTTGGGCTTCTCGCGTCGTCAAGCTGGGCTGATCATCAAGGAGAGAGCGCAGAGAGAAGAACGCTGGAAAGAGAAGATACTCTGGAGCGAGTTCGAAGACAGGTTTCACATCAAGGAAACCGCTTGGAAAGCGATCATCAGTAGGGCCATCTCGAAGGGCGCGTTGCCTGCGGAGATCGATACGGTTGTGACGACGGACACCCACAGGTTGATCCGCCTCCCCGAAACATTGAACGGGAAGACAGGCCTTCGCGCGATGGCCGTTTCAAACCTGGACGCATTTGATCCGTTTCTTGATCCAATAGCTTTTGAAGGGGAGGAGACTGTTCGAGTCATCGAGGCCCCGGCTTTCAGAATGGGAAAGACTACCTATGGGCCGTACACCAAAGAGGATGTGACCCTCCCAGCTGCAGCTGCGATGCTCCTGCTTTGCAAAGGCTTGGGTGGTCCTGTACAGAAATGAATCGGGATGACCTCTACCGAATCTGGAAGGCCGAGAAGAGCGACAAGACGCTCCAGAAGCTACCCTCATCCTTCTACTCTGAAGTCAGCAGGCTGTTGAGCGATTCCAAAGCTTCTTCGACTGCAACCGGCCAAGACAGAACTCAGGCCGCGATCTCCGAGAAGGAATTCAAGGTACTGCGGCGGCTGAGCACTGAGGTCGCCGAGACCCGTATGAAGAAGATTGTCGACGCAGCCGTGTTACGACAGGATGTCGCAATTGAATCTCTCACAGAGGAAGAGGCAGAGTTCGCAAAACGGATTACCTCACATGTAGGGGACCACTACCGCTTCATCGACGAATTGGCGCACGTGACCCGCGCATTCGAAGAGACTCCGAAGAAACCAGCCGAGACGAGGTTGGAGGTCGTGCGTTTCCTCTCAGACTTCCCGGCCATCATCGGAGTCGACTTGAAAACCTACGGCCCATTCAAGTCAGAAGATATCGCGACTCTGCCAGCCGAGAATGCCTCTGCGCTCATCAACCAAAGGGTCGTCAGACAAGTTCGTTTCTCAGAGGGGACAGTCTCAGCTCGCTAAAGCGATATTGCGACTGCGCGGCTCACTATTGTGTCTAGCGTCTGGGTTTCTCCTTCTTCCCCTTCAGCAGCGCGTCGAGGGATACTCCGTTGCACGCGTAGACTTTGAATCGGATCCCCGGAATGTCTCCCATGCTCTTGCCCTCGGCTCCGCCGATGCCTTCGATCCAAACTTCGTCGTGCTCGTCGATGAAGTTGAGGGCGCCGTCGCCAGGCAGAAACGCCGTGACGACTTTTCCGTTCTTTATCAGTTGAACTCGCACGGCCTTGCGCACAGCGCTGTTCGGCTGGCGGCATTCGACGCCGACTTTTTCGAGGACTATGCCTCGGCCTTGCGGGGCTCCTTGAAGGGGATCCGCTTTGTAGTCAAGACCAAGCATGCGGCGTTTGTAAGGTGGATAGTGCCATCTGAAACGTTTGTGTCTCCGTTTCAATTTGCGAGCGGCGAGTAAGCCTCGCGAAGACTTGCCCATTATTACATCCGTATCCCGAAACTCGTCGTGCTAGACTTGAACCCGCCTTATATGTTGTGCGCAATTCACAGCACAAATACGGAAGACTTGATAGCAATAGGCCGGGAGGATGGTTCGGGTCGGGCATGCAATCAGGTGTTCTCGACGACAAGGCTGCAACGGCTAAGATCGACCGTCAGAATATGCTACGAATTCTGGAGGAGACTCCAGAAGCTTACGAGCAAGCCTACACAGCCGCGCTGAAGTCGAATACACTCCCGCATACTCCTGCGCGGTCTCCAGCGCATCTAGCGCTCGTAGGCATGGGTGGCTCCGCGATTGCGGGAGACATACTGAAAGCCTGGCTTTTCGAATCTCCAACAACAATTGAAATCATAAGAGGGTCGAGGCTGCCCGGTTCAATTACTGCAAGCACGTACGTCGTAGTTTCCAGCTATTCCGGGCAGACCGCCGAGACATTGAAAGCCCTCAAAGAAGCTCGAAGACGCAAGAGTCGACTTTCTTGCGTCGCTTCAGAAGGTGAGCTACTCAAGATCTGCCGGAAGGACAAGATTCCTCACGTGGAAGTGAGGCCCGGGCTGCAACCCCGTGAGGCGTTGCCCCATCTCTTGTCCGCTTCCCTCGTCATACTCGAAAGATGGGGGGTCTGCAGCCACAGAAGCGTTCGTGCCGAGCTGAGGACTGTTGCCGAACAGTTGCTAGAACTCAGAAAGAGGATCGGATTTGCCAGCCCCCAGTCGGAGAACCCTGCAAAGCAGTTGGCGGTTCAACTTCAAGACACGATTCCGTTCATATACGCGCCTCAACCTCTAGCCGCCGCGGGCACGAGATTCAAGAACCAACTCAACGAGAACGCGAAGGTCCTCGCGAAGTTTGAGGTTATCCCAGAAATGCTTCACAATGAGGTTCAGGGATGGCGCATGCTTAAGGAGGGCCACTTCGCTGACTCTCTATCATTCGTGCTTTTGAGAGGCTGCGAAACCGAAGACGAAGCTGATCAATTTGATCGGCTGACGCGTTTGATCCGCGAAGGCGGAGGCAAAGGAGTATATCAGATATCCGTGAACTCTCGAACGCGGCTTTCCTGTATCCTTGCAACCATCTACTACTGCGACTATGCATCATTCTACCTGGCGATATCAAGAGGCGTCGACCCTACGCCGATTGACACCATTCAGCTGCTGAAACGCTCGTCGCAGTTTCCAAGCGATTGAGGGCCGCCCGGCAGCCTCTGGCAGTCGAGCACGCAAAAGCCTACTAGTGAGGCCGTAGTCTCAAGGGGTCGATCTGTGAATGTTCAGGAGAAATGCTATCGTTGTCGTATGAGGAACGCGCGAAATCGATTGGAATCACGATACCGAAAGCTGCAACCCCTGTCGGCTCATACGTGCCCGCCGTTCAGACAGGGCAGCTTATCTTCGTCGCGGGCCAAGGGTCCATGAGGCAAGACGGTCCAGCATTCAAAGGCAAGGTTGGACAGGACCTCACGGTCAATGATGGGTATGAAGCTGCGAAGCTGGCCGCGCTGAATTGCTTGGCAGCAGCGAAGTCAGTCCTGGGGACCATCGACCGAGTCGAACGCGTCGTCAAAGTAAACGGATACGTCAATAGTGCCCCGGGTTTCACCGACCAGGCAAAGGTCATGAACGGAGCCTCCGACGTTCTAGTCAATATCTTCGGCGAGAAAGGACGCCACGCCAGAACTTCCGTCGGCGTGAGCGACCTTCCCTTGAATATTGCGGTGGAAGTGGAAGTAGTTCTAGCCTGCACATCTTGACCCTGCGCTCGTTTGACCGAGTGTGGTGAACAGGCTACACCGGCGCCAGAGGGGGTTGCCTAGCCCCGCAGTTCGGGCAGAAGACCGCGAGCGAGATCACCATCGCGCCGCAATTCACACAGTATTTCATTCCACGTGGAGCGCGTTGAGGCGCGGGCTGCTGAGCCTGATGAACTTCGGAAGAAGCGGTAGCGGTGAAGCCCTCGATGCTCGGGGAAGCTGGAGGCCCGCGTGTCCTGTCCGCGTAGATCATGAACAGCAGCAGAGTAAAGAAAGCTGACAATATCGCAGAAATCACAGCACTCGCAACGTTGGAAGCGCTGAGCAGTAGTCCCAACAGACGGGCACTGTTCATGTAGACCGACGGTCGGGTTAGCTCTGAGTACGAGAAGCTTGGCCACAGAAGAGATGCCGTCCACGATGCCGCTATCCAAACGATCGCAGAGATGACGACGTAGCCGATCATTGTCGCGAAGTTTCTTCGTACAAAGGTGAAACTCGACTTGATGGATCTCCAGATTCCAAGATCATCCATCACGAGCGCCTGCATCCAAGGCAAGAGGAAGATGTAGAGCACCAACTCGATCAAGCCAACTATCAGGAAAATACCGAACAATCCTAGGATGATCGGCGCGAGCAGGCTGACGATCGTGGCTGGGCTTACTTCTCCAGGAGGAGGTAGCTGGCCGACGTTGAGAGTCAGAATGCTCGCAGCGATGGCTGCTACTCCAGCAGCGATCGGAGCAACCACTATGAGTCCAATCAGCACTTGGCCGCCGAGGATCCGCAGGAAATACTTCTTCGCTCCAACCCAGAGATCGGCTAACCCTGTCTGCCCATCCGTGACCACACGCTTGTTCATGTATGCCCAGCCAGCAGTCACGAACGCGTCAACGAGAAAACCGACAACCGCTAGTACAACAGCGGCTCCCGCGATGGTTTGGATGAGCCCCCAAGTGTCTCCAGTCAGACTAAGAGCCACCAAAAGCGGAAATAGCGTGAGACCGGCCACGGTGAAGAGTGCGAGCGGGACAACAATTTGAGTCAAGATCGGCGGGACGAAGAGTATTAGGTTCTTCTTGATTCCTCGTGCTGATTGGCTGATCAGCGCTCCTAGATCCATCCGCATCGCCTCATTGACTTGTTCTAAGCGTTCCGAGCGTGTGGTTCCATGCCTTTCCTGTAGTCTCCGGAGTCGTGATCAAAAGGAATTTCGTGATCCTCACAGAATGCGGCAAGGTTTTCGATGAGCCCTCTCCAACAGAACCTGATCGAATCTCTCTCTTCTCTGTTGTCGTACGCATCGAGGTGGTTAAAGACCAGCAACGTGGTCTTGCCCTTATTTTTCTGTACGAAGCTCCAGACGCCTAACCCTGAAACCATGTCGCTGTATCGGTGCACGATTGTGTGATTCGATATCAACGCGAGTATCTCAGCGCTCGGGTAATTGTCGCCCACGAGTCTGCCTCCTACCGCAAACCTCTCGATGCGGCACCGCGGGTCATACCAAGCCTTCAGCGCCTTTGCCTGCCCAAAAGCCCCGTATACCTGAGCCACGGGTGCTTTGATTTCTTTCTCTATGTGAATCGTTCCAGCCAAGTTTCCCAACACAGGGAACTCACGGAACCTCCTTGAAACTGAATCTTTCGCTTTCCAATTTGAACTGTGCGGCACCCAGGAGTTCCAGAACACATATTTGAGCTGCGCGAAAGCAGTGCACTATCCCAACGCATGGCTTCAACGGCTCTCTCAGCTCAGGGGTTCATAGGTTCAGCCTCTTGAGCCAGCCTTCGAAGATACTCGCGGTCAATTCCTCTGGCTCCAGTGGACTCGATGGCGGCAAGGTACGCAAGGATTCGCCGATACGTTGGATGCGGGATCATAACGCTGATGTGACCTTCGGTTTCATCAACTGGGCCACCGTGCGCGAGCCTTTGAATGATCTCGCGAGGTCCTGCACGACCAGGTGCCGGTCATATACGGTAGGCGCACGATCCGTGCACGTGATCCTTTAGCATTGTGAACCTGCGCCCATGTTGATGCTAGCATACACTCTTGAGTTCAGCAAGACGAAGAAGGCATGCCGGGTTCCATGGACGTCAGTGTATCGAACGCGGAACATTCATATACCTTTCGACCATGCAGATTTCAGGGAGGATTCTCTGGAAATGACCTGCTCTGTTTGCGTCATCGGACTCGGCGTTGTAGGTTTACCAACAGCGAAGTACCTCCAAGAGCACGGCTGCAGGCTCATCGGATATGACATTAGTGCAGCAGCAGCATCTCATGCCAAGAACTGGATCGAAGCCACTAACGACCTCCGCGAAATTCCCTCCGGCATCGACGTATTCGTAATCTGCGTCTCGACGAAGCTCTTGGGCGATACTCCCGATGTGTCAAACGTCTATGACGCTTGCCGGATCATCTCAGCACGGAGTCCAGAACTGGTCTCAATCGAGAGCACCGTCTCGGTGGGAACATGCCGGAACATACACAAGACGGTTCTTGATGAACAAGTGAACTTGGTTCACGTTCCGCACAGGTACTGGGAAGGAGACCCACGGAATCACGGCGTTCGACAGTTGCGAGTAGCAGGAGCTGTGAACGCCGAAAGCATGACTCAGGGATGCGAGTTCTACCGGCGTCTAGGCATACCGTTGGTTGAAGTGGCACCCATCGAAGTCGCCGAAATGGCAAAGATCGCCGAGAATTCCTACCGTTATGTGCAGATCGCCTTTGCGGAGGAGCTGCGCAGAATCTGCGGTCGAATTGGCATAGACTTCAACCTGCTTCGCAACGCGTGCAATTCAAAGTGGAACGTAGACATCCCAGAAGCTTTGGACGGAATAGGTGGAACGTGCCTTCCGAAAGATATTCGCTACCTTGTCGCCGCTGCTCAACAGAGAGCTCTCGAAACAGATCTTCTGCTTTCAGCAATTCGAGCCGACAGAGAGTACGCCAAGCAGCTCGCCAAACCGTTGGTCTACGTATGACGGATGCGGATTATCAGTTAGATGACTGGAACGGAATTCACTCATGAGTCGGTGCGTGACCAAGAAAATGCGATTCTGGAACTCGTCTTTGTAGACTCGGGATAGAAACCGAGGGAGTCAAGCGCTCAAGTATGGTCGGGTAAAGGTGTAGAAGTTTGTGTGGAATAATTGGAGCCGTTCTAAGAGACAATCTGTCCGTTGCGCCATTGCTACATGAGGGTCTGACGCGTCTCGAATACAGAGGATACGATTCGGTTGGCATCGCGACCGTATTCGAAGGCAGAATCGAGTTCAAGAAGGATGCCGGAAAGATCGCGGAAGTTCACGCCCGGTTGAACATGAATGATCTTCGGGGATCAACCGGCATCGGGCACACACGGTGGGCAACCCATGGAAACCCTAGCCGCGTGAATGCCCATCCTCACTTCGACTGTTCTAGATCCATCTGTTTGGTGCACAACGGGATAATAGAGAACTTCGTGGAATTGAAGCAAGAGCTCGTCGACATCGGACACATGTTCGAGAGCAAGACTGACACGGAGGTAATTGCCCACTTGGTCGAGACAGAGTACGCAAAAGCGGGCGGGCTTGAGGAAGCAGTTCTCGCCGCGGTCAAGCGCCTCCAAGGCTCATACGCCTTGGCAGTGATCTCAGCGAAGGAGCCCAACAGGATGGCGCTGGCGCGGAACGAGAGCCCTCTTGTTGTTGGAATCGCACCTGATGGCGTCTACTGTGCGTCCGACATTACTGCGCTTCTGGCGAGGACGCAGAATTTCATGGAGCTCAACAACGGAGAGGTCGCCATGGTCGACCGGGCGCAGGTTCGCATCAGGAAGGTGGATGGCGGCTCCTTAGTGGAGCGGCGGACGTTCTCTGTCAGTTGGACTCCAGAGATGGCAGAGAGAGGAGGCCGTGCCCACTTCATGCTCAAGGAAATCTACGAACAGCCCAACGCCCTCAGGCAGGTCCTGAGGGCCCAACGGCCATACGTGGATATGATGTCAACCCTAATGGACAGAGCGAGAGAGGTCTACCTGGTCGCGGCTGGCACTTCGTACCATGCCTGCCTAGCCGGCTCTTACATGTTCACGAACGCTGCGAGACGAAGCACGATACCGTCGATCGCCAACGAATTCATCCCGCAGTACGGCGATTGTGTCGGCGTGGACTCGTGTTTGCTTGCCGTGAGTCAGTCCGGCGAGACAGCAGATGTGCTTCAGTGCGTGCAGCATGCAAAGATGAGGGCAGCGACACTGCTGGGTCTCGCAAATGTCCTCGGATCTACTCTGACACGGATAGTGAATGCATTCATCATGCAGCAGAGCGGTCCCGAGATAGGGGTCGCGGCGACGAAGACCTTCACCAGCCAGCTCGCTGTTCTTGCACAACTTGCATGTGCTCTGGGGGTGAAGCGCGGAAAGATAGGCCACACGGAGGCTGAGGATTTCCAGCATGCGCTCCATCAGGTGCCAAGTATAGTGGAGCGTGTGATTGCCGAACAGGGGGGGAAGATTAAGGGTTTGGCTAGGAAGTTCGCCGGAGCGCGCTTGGTGGTCTTTCTCGGACGGGGCATCAGTTCCGCCACCGCAATGGAGGGTAGGCTGAAGCTCCTAGAGATCGCTTATGTTCCTTCAGTGACTTATCCGGCGGGCGAAAGTAAACATGGTCCAATCAGCCTCATCGAGCCTGGCGTGCCAGTCGCCTTCGTGATTCCAAGGGACTCGACAAGGAGAATGATCTTGGGAAACGTCATGGAGATGGAGGCTCGAGGCGCCACTATCCTCTCCGTCATCGAGGAGGGAGATGAGGAGATCAAGGAACTCTCAGATGACTTCGTGGAAATTCCGAACAATGTGCACCCGCTCCTCTCCCCCATCGTCTATGTGGTCCCCCTCCAGCTATTCGCGTATCATATGTCCGTAGAAAGAGGATTGGATCCAGACAGGCCTCGTAACTTGGCAAAAAGCGTCACTGTTACTTAAGGGGATCAGATGCCCAGTTCGACAGGGATTTCGCGGCGTACCTCCTCTCTTCAAGGGCATGAGAGTCGAGATAGCCGTAGTAGGTGTCCATTGTAATCCGCCTGGGCAAAACCAGAATCTAGGCGTCCCAAAACTCACGATTCTCCTGAAAGCTGTCGCCCGAGCAAGACTGATTGTGGCAATGGTCCCGCTTAGCACCGGCTAAGAACCACAGACCCAGATCCCTACTCTCACTCCGCTGGCAGTATGGTAAAAACGACGAACCCGGCTGTGAGTAGATGATGGGCCAGGCGCTAGCGTAGGGCCCCGAGATTATTACTCGGAGACGAGACACCGTGGAGGGCAGAGAAGATTGCCGATGCGATATGCTAACTCCTGCAGGCATTAGTGAAACTCCTGATTCGACGGCCGGTCCGGCGTGACCTTCCAGCTGCGTCTGTAGGGGAATCATCCTCCTTGGCGGACCAGTACTAGATTCTCTGACCCTTGCGCGGAGCGCACCTTTTCTTGCACAGGGAATTGAAACCACCCTGCACGACTACCGAAGAGGCACGCATTGTAACCTACGAGAAATCGCCCATGTATGAATGGCACGAGAAAAATCCCAACCGCCTCACCGAAGAAAGGTTTTGAGAAGCTTGTTTCGATTTTTTGCGCGCCGGTTTGCCTTCCACCGGTGCCTCATTGACGGCAATTTGAAGCTATTCTTCCATGAACTCCACTCTACAGTGATTTCAATTGGTAGACGAAAATCACGTAAAAGTCCGTTCGATACTCTGCGAGCCGGGCAAATGCTGCTTCGAGCGCTTTTACGCCTCCTGAACTGAATAGCGTCTTCAGCTCAGGCACATCGGATTTGCCTTCGAAAACCACGAGGAACCGGTATCCCTTACTCTGCATGTAATTGATCAGATCTTCCCGCGAAGATGCGCCAAACGGGACTTTCGTGATATGCCCCGTGAAGTATGTGACAAATGGCGAATTTGTAGAAACCACTAAGACAGCATTGTCGGGGACCACGCGAGACAGGTTATTCATTGCCTCGACAAAGTGTGTGCCATAGATTATGGACCTGGGGCTAGCCATCTTCTGTGTTTGATAGCCAAAGCCTACAATCGTGACAGCTATCATTAGAACGCCGACTGCGAGCGCCGATTTGCCAATCAAATGCATGCCGCAGAACTCCGGCCAGCGTCCGCGCCAATGTAGCAACACACAGACAGTTGACCTTGCACCTGCAACATAGACCTACACCTCTAGCCTATTTTCAGAATCTTCTTGTGTCCACGGCCTTTTTCTGCTTGCTTCGTTTGGAGCTCATGTTGAACGCGATAATGAGGCTGGACGTTATCCCGGTGAACAATCCAACAGAGATTAGGAATGCGTCGATATTGGCTGCCTTAACGGGCGGGCTGGGTGGAGTTGGCAGGAGGAATGTTCCCTGGTTTGCCTCTACCCAGTCGACCATCTGAGTGTAGATGTTCCATCTGGCGTCTTCCCATGTGCCATTAACATCGACGAACTGTTTCGGGTGTATTACCACGACGGCTACCCCCCAGGCCTCCCACGAAGCCGAGATCTGGCCAGCGATCGAATTGATGGACCGAGGTATCCAGCTGTCCGTCCCCGGATCAACCTCGGCCGTCGTAACGGTTTGCGGGAAGTAGAGAATTCCATCCTGTTGCAGTAGCATGGATTGGTCGTAGTCCGAGGTCGCGGAGAGCAGTGTCATTTGATTCGCCTTCATCGCGGCGATTGTGTTGCCATCGTAACCTCCGTATGGGGGAACGAACGTCAAAACGTGGATGCCGAAAATGGATTGGAGGCGGTTTTCAGCGTAGCCTAACTCTTGGGTCTGCACAGATGCGGACTTGTTGTTGAATAGGTCGTGATGCCAGCCATGGTTGCCTAGTAAGAAGATACCACTACTGAAGCCAGTTCTAACTAGTTGTAGAAGATGAGCATCGGTGCCAAAACGACTCATGATGATAGCCATAAGCGCTGGTATCTGCCGGTCGATGTGATATTGCAAGACTTTGTACTCGGGGCCTGTGAACTCTGGGATCGATTGGTAGTCTTGAATATCGTCTATTCTAATGACCACGGCATGCTGGCCTGAGGCGAAAGCCGCGGCTGACGGCTGGGTTAGTGCCAAGCTCATAATCGCGAGCACCGTTAGAAGAGGCGCAGCGAGGCCTTTGCTTATCGCGTGCCCCACCTGCTATCCCTCAATGTGGCGAAGGCGACCGGGATCTGCCAGACTAATACAAGTGCGTAAAGCACACTCCAGACTATTGGAAAAATCCAGCCTTGGTATATCCCATACTTATTGCAGTAGGCGAGGTACACGAAAGCGACCAGCGCCAAGCCAATTAGGTAGAAAAGCGGCAGGCTAGACTCCAGTGCGGGCAGCAGAAAGAATACTCTCATCACGATGACGAAAGAGAAAACCGTTAGGAAAGCGTTCGAGTAGAAACTGATAGCCATGACCGGGTGTCTTTTCCACATGAATTTTCCGACAAAATACGTTTCTCTCAGCCACGACTTTTTCCAGCGCAATTGCTGTTTCCAGAAGCCTGTTAGGGTGGTGGGTACGACCGTTTCAGTTTTCGCGCCGGGTTCGTAGAGGGCTTTGTATCCATTCCGAAGAATGAACGTGGTTAACCCCCGGTCGTCGCCGTACGTGCAAGGTTTGCCCCAAAACGATTGCTTCTCCCATTCGTCGAGGAAGCTCATTATCAGAGGTTTGGGATAGGCGGCAAGGCAACCTGATAGACATATTACCATGCTGTAGAGTGCCTCTGATGCCTTGTACACCTTGAAGGCCACAAAGTAACGTATGTACTGAACCTGGGTGAGCAGGTTGTCCTTCCAATTGTAGACATCAGCGTGGCCAGTTACTCCGCCTACGCGCTCGTCTTGAAACGGCTGAACAATTGTTCGCACGGCGTCAGAATGAACAAAACTGTCGCTGTCATTGGTTACTACTACGTCACCCCTTGCCGCACGAATCCCAGCGGCTAGCGCGTGCCGTTTTCCGCGATTCTCCGGCAAATTGATGAGTTGGATCGACATCCCCGGATTTTCGCAAATGGATTTGGCGACTTCTTGGGCCGTGCCGTCTTTTGAACCATCGTTTACAACGATTACTTCGAAGCGGTCCTTCGGATAGTCAGATCTTGCGTGGTAGCTAATGGTCTGTGCGATTAGTTTCTCTTCATTGTAGGCTGGAATAACAACGCTGACATTCGGCAGCGTTTCGTGATCGTACACCTCGGTCTTGTAGCGGTCGGCCAAGGCAAAACGTGAAAGAATGTAGGCGGTTACCGCGATTCCGTAGAAAGCGAAAAAGTCCAACTCAGTAATGGTACGGACCGTATAGAGCTTGTACACTATGACAGCGAGTATGGAAGACACGTACATTATGTTAGGCAGTGCGTTGCTCATGCTGTGACGAACACCCATGTGACTTCCGCCGTGCTCGTGTTGAACCTGACTACTTGACATCCCACTGCTTGCATGTGTCTCGCGATTGGGGGGCCTGCGGTGCCGAGCCTTACTACGCGCACAGAGCGGGATGCATCACTCAAACTGTTCAAGCTGAGACTCCATCAACATTTCAGGTGGCATGGATGATAGTATATTAATGTTCTGGGCTCGGGACATCACCGTTCCAAGCGCGATTTTGCGGAGATCAGAGCCTCACAGCGCGTCAGACGAATGTGTTCACAACAAGGCGGCGGTCTCGTGGTCCGGGGGCCAAATCTGAATCTTTCAACCATGAATAGCGCACACGTCAGAGGGCTCTTGGGGGTAGTACGAGAAACGCCCTAAGCCGTACTGCGCATAACCCCGATGCGTACGTGCGTGTCAAATGAGAGTGAACGCGGCAAAGGGTATTCTCAGAGCCCGGAAGACCGTCGTTGGAACTATGATTGCGGAAGTTCGTTCGCCCTAGATTCCGAGAGTTCTCGCGGCCAAGCTTCCTGACGATCCGGTGCGGTTCTGGCTTCGACGCCTAGACGACGACACCCTGGCTGCGCATCGCCTCCATTTTGAGCGGTGGATGCGTTGGCTCCACAGGCAACCCGACTGGGCTGACGTCACGTCGAGGCAGCTCTTGATCCGACAACTGGACGCGGAGAACTCGTATGTCATGTCATCGTGGATTTCGGTCTTGGGTCGTTCCTCTCCGAGGACTCCTAACGCTTTCCAATCTAGCCTTCCACTCGTGGAGTATGTGCGCGGCATGGCGCATGATCACATCCTCGAAAGAGGCGGCGCTTTCCGGGAGAGAGGTGGCGTTTTCAGAACTCTCATCAACGCCGGAAAAGCGTGGGTCATCGGCTACCATGAGTGCGTAGCCCTCTCGGCTGGAGAACTCGAGCCGTGCGCCTCCGCCACAAACAATGCTTGTCCCTTTTCCCCGGGCCACCATCTTGTCGCCACAATGGAGGGGCAGACGAAACTGCGTAACAGGTCGCGACCAATCGAGGTTTGTCGCGAAAGCATCATGCCCTATGTCATGCTTAAATACGCCCCGCCCCCGCTAGCCATCTTCGGTTGGAGCGTTGCTACTACCCGACGAGATCGCGTCAAAGTCCGTGATCCCGGCAATTCGAGCAATGGTTGTCCGCAGGCTTGTAGACCGGCATGGAATGACACAGGAGCAGGCCGCTCGGCTATTAGGAATCACGCAGCCGGCAGTTAGCAAGTACATGCATAACAAGCGAGGTGTCGCGATCAAGCTGGAAGGAATCGCTGATGTCGACAAAGCAGCGAACAAGATCGCTGCTCTGCTCGTTTCAGGGAAGGCGGGGCAGGTACAGGTCATGAGCAGACTGAATGAAGTCTCCATGCACGTCAGGAGGAGCAGGCTCATGTGCGATCTTCACAGACGCCTCGAACCCGGGTTGAATCTGGGCAGCTGCCGTATATGCGAAGCCTAACAAACCTCTAACGGATAATTGAGGGATCAATTGGGAGCTGAGGTGACCAAGCACGAGCGCAGACGCTGAAAAGGAATCCGAAACGCCGCCCGCTTCTTCGGGATCAAGTCCGGCTCCGGGTGTCTGGGTCGGAAATCTGAGAGATCTTGTCGGGAGGGTGGTAGGCTCTGCCCCTTTGAAGCACTTGGTCAACTGGAGCCGTATCTACTCGCTTTGGCCGGTTCACCTCATGACCGCCTGTTGCGGCGCTGAACTCGGCGCCATGATGAGCGGTAGGTACGACCCGGAAAGATTCGGTATGCAGGCTGCGGTAGGGTCGATGCGCCAAAGTGACCTTTTGATAATCGAGGGAACGGTGACGAAGAAGATGTTGAAGAGGGTGAAGGTGGTCTGGGAGCAGATGCCCAACCCGAAGTACGCTATTGCGATGGGCGACTGCGCGTGCTCGGGCGGTCTCTTCCACGACTCGTACAGTATTGTCAACGAACTTGAAAAGGCCATACCGATTGATGTGTTCGTTCCAGGCTGTCCTCCTAGGCCTGAGGCGCTTCTGAACGCTGTCATCAAGTTGCGAGAAAAAATCCGGCGAGGGGAGGTCTACCCCAAATGACTGCGACCCTTTCGACTCAGGAACAAAGGATTGCAACGGCCGTCAAGGAGCAGTTGGGCAGCGCTGTTGAAGACGTGAGGGTTGATCGAAAGGGTCGGATGTCCCTAGTCGCGCGCAAGGAGACAATAACGGAGGTTGCGGCCTGCTTGCAACGCTTAGGGTTCGATCACAGCATCGCAGTTTCCGGAGTTGATTATCTTACCGAGAAGAGAATCGAAGTCGTGTACTTTCTCTCATCCTACTCACGCGACGACCTCAAACACCTAGTCCTTTCACTCAAGGCTCAGCTTGATCGAGAAAACCCATCGCTGCCGACACTCACCCCCATCTGGGAGAGCGCCAACCTATTCGAGCGTGAGGCGCACGAGATGTTCGGAGTGAATTTCGAAGGCCACCCGAACCTTCAGAAATTGTTGCTTCAAGACAACTGGGACGGGCCCCCTCCCATGAGAAAGGATCTGACATTCCCGGAGCTGGCATGAGTTGTCGACGCTTGATCTGAACGTTGGCCCTCAGCATCCGGGCTCCGGCCACATGAGGATCATCGTCAGAACTGACGGCGATCTCATAGTTGAAGCAACACCCGACGTCGGTTACGTTCACCGAGGATGCGAGAAGATAGCAGAATCAAGAAACATCATAAAGAACATCCCCATGCTCGAACGCCCCAACATTGCAGACTCATCGCACCTAAACTGGTCGTACATCCAACCGATCGAAGAGCTCCAAGGAGTCGAGGTGCCGGAGCGCGGCCGCTACATCCGCACAATACTCTGCGAGATCAACAGGATAGCGAGTCACCTGTACGGAATGGCCATAATGGCGGGTATCTTCTCGGGGCATACTACGATGTATATGTACGGTTTCGGAGACCGCGAACTGCTTCTAGACTTGGCCGAGATGCTCACGGGAGCAAGGATGACGTTCTCGTTCTTCGTCCCCGGAGGTGTGAGGCGAGATCTTCCAAAAGGTTTCAAAGAGAAACTACTAGAAACGCTAGACTATCTGCAGCGTCGCCTCGTTGCAATCGACCGAATCTTCGTGAATAACCCCGTCTTCGTCGAACGCGGAAGAGGCGTCGGAATCCTGAGGAAGGAAGACGCGATCAAGCTGGGCGTCGTCGGGCCTGTTCTGAGAGCCTCTGGTGTACGATGCGACGTGAGAAAGGACGCCCCATACGGCGCCTACGACAAAGTGGACTTCGAGATTCCTACATTCAAAGAAGGCGACAGTCTCTCGCGATGGTTGGTAAGATTCGAGGAGATCAAACAGAGCGTATCGATCCTCAGGCAAGCGATACGAGACATCCCGAAGGGCCCAATCGCTAGAAAGAGCCCCATCGTGATTCCGAGGGGAGAAGCCATCAGCCGCATCGAATCGTCGCGCGGAGAGATAAACCACTACATTGTGGGAAACGGAAGCGACAAACCCTACCGGGTCAAGATGAACACGGGCTCATTCAAGAACCTCTTGGCGCTCCCATTCTTGCTAAGGGGGGTCCGCATAGGTGATCTGCCAATAGTCTACGGGGGCCTGGACTACTGGCCTGTAGAGGCAGACAGGTAGGAGATGAACACGGATGTCAGCAATCGAAGCCTACTTGGAAGGCGTGAAACACCTCTTCAAGAAGACTTTCACTCTGAAGCATCCTTACCAAAAACGCGAGCTCCCAGACGGATATCGGGGCAGGCACCTGCTCTACATGGACAGATGCACGGGATGCGGAATATGCGCGTGGATCTGTCCCGAGAAAACCATCACAATGGTACCCGTCTCAGATGAGAGGGCGTACCCGCAAAACCCGGAAAAGAGGTTCCCGCAGTACTGGTACGTTCGCTGCTGTTTTTGTCACTTTTGTACTGACTACTGTCCGACGGCCGCTTTAGACTACACGAAGGACTATGACCTTGCGGAGTATGAGAAGGAGTTGATCGTTTGGAGCCCCGAGAGACTGTCGAAGGTTCCGGAAGGATACGAGGGATACCGTACGAAGTTTCACGGCTGGGCTGGCGTCAATCATGAACCCTCAACGAAATAGGAACGAGTCGGGTGATGAGTGAAATCCAAGACAAGCTCATCCGCAAGATAGCTCGGCGGAAGAAGTCTCGAAGACGAACTCGAGGGCCCTACCGGAAGTCGTCAAGGACGGGACTCGCAACTGTCGCATCATGACGCAGTCGTATCGCGGTCGCCAGCTGGGTGAGTAGGATCCTGCGCGATCTGTGAAGGGGTGCGCAAATATAGAAGTATGACGTACGTTATGCCTGCCGCGGTGGCCCCGAGCCCATCCGTAGTGCGGAGAAGAAGACGATGGCACTCAACGTAACCAAAATACGGGCAGATTTCCCGATTCTGAAAAGGAAGATAGGAGGGAAGCCGCTCGTCTACTTGGATAGCGCCGCCACCTCCCAGAAACCGAAGCCCGTCATCGACGCGATCAAGCGATACTACAACGAGTACAACTCAAACGTCCACCGAAGTGTACACCGACTGAGCGAAGAGGCGACGATTGAATTCGAGCAGTCGAGAGAGAAATTCGCGCGCTTCATCGGCGCCAAAACCGCCAAGGAGATCGTCTTCGTACGAAACGCAACGGAAGCCTTGAACCTAGTAGTGTTTAGCTGGGCAAAATCGAACCTGAGACCGGGAGACCGCGTTCTTCTCACCGAAATGGAGCACCACAGCAACATCGTTCCGTGGCAGATACTGGCGAAGGAGAGAGGCATCAAACTCGACTACATCAGGATCAACGATGACGGGTTACTGAACTGGCAGAGCTTCGAAGAGCTGATAAAAGAAAGACCGAAAGTCCTCAGCCTTGCTCATGTCTCGAACGCCTTAGGGACGATCAATCCGGTCAAGCAGATGGCAAGGGAAGCCCACAGAATAGATGCGACCGTCATAGTCGACGCCGCGCAGTCGGTCCCTCACATGCCGGTCGATGTTGCAGATCTCGAATGCGATTTCATTGCGGTCTCTGGCCACAAGATGTTGGCACCTACCGGGATAGGGATGCTGTATGGAAGATACGACCTTCTTGACCAGATGGAGCCGTTCATGGGCGGCGGAGAAATGATCAAGGAAGTTCACCTTCAAGACGCTCAGTGGAACGATCCCCCGTGGAAGTTTGAGGCAGGGACCCCGAACATTGAGGGAGTCATCGGTCTAGGGGTAGCGGTCGACTACCTGTCAAAGTTAGGGATGCAAAACGTTAGGCAGCATGAGAAAGATATCACCAAGTACGCCCTCGAACAGCTCGGCGACGTGAAAGGTCTAGTACTCTATGGGACCAGAGACGTAGAGAAGCGCGGGGCGGCAATCTCATTCAATCTCGGAGACGTACACGCACACGACCTCGCGACGATTCTTGACACTCAGGGCATAGCGATAAGGTCCGGACACCATTGTGCGCAACCACTCATGGAACGGTTGAAGGTTCCTGCTACAGCTCGAGCCAGCTTCTACATCTACAACACAAGGCCAGAAGTTGACAGGCTCGTCAGAGCTCTCGAAACTGCTAGGAAGATGTTCAAGGTATGACTGCAGATGTGTACAAGGAGCTGGTCCTCGACCACTACAGACACCCGAGGAACTACGGAGATCTGCCGGATGCAAACGCTCGCGCCAAGGACTCTAACGTCCTATGCGGCGACACAATTGAGATGCAACTGAGACTGAACCGGGACAGAATCGAGGACGTAAGGTTTCGAGGACAAGGATGCGCGATAAGCCTAGCATCAGCCTCTATGCTCACGGAGCTTTCTAAAGGGAAGCCAATCTCGGAAGTCAAGAAACTTGGAAAGAAAGAAATAATCAATCTTCTCGGAACAGACCCCGGGCTGACGAGAATCGAGTGCGCCCTTCTCGGCTTGAAGGTCTTGAAGATGGCAATCTGCGACCACTTGGGCATCAAGATGCCGCAAGAACCCGAAGAGACATGACGCAACGAGTCTTGAGGGTCCGACGCACGCTACAGAACATGCGCTCTCAGGCTTGATGCTCACGCAAAATGCCGTTGTCCAACGGGGTCCGGACGCTTCACAGGCGATGTCGCATTCAAGATCCACGATTCTGCCGCATAAGGCTTATTAGCGTGCCGTCTTGTGCTAAGGGGGAGTTTCGCTAGGGGTTCCTATTTCTCGGGGCCTAATGAGCGTCTAGATATCGGAGAGAAACGATCACTTGAAGGATCAGGAGAAGAGGAAGGACATAGACGTTTTTCAACACCAACTTGTGCCGAAACATGAGATTGTGCCGAAGCGCGAAGCGGAGGATTTGCTGGAACGCCTACACATAAAGGCGCACCAACTGCCTTACCTGAGGGCCGACGACCCAGCTGCAAGGCGGATAGGAGCAAAGCCGTGGGATGTGGTGAAGATAACTCGCCGTAGTCCCACTGCGGGAGAGGTCGTGGTCTACCGCTACGTCATCGAGAGTTCTGCTGGAGGAGCTAAACCTGATCAGCCACGTTGAACCCCAGATGTGGGGGCTGATCAAAGAATTCTTCCGGGAGAAAGGCCTGGTTAGGCAACATATCGACTCCTACAACGATTTCATCGACACAGGCCTGCAAGCCATCATTGACGAAGTAGGCTCGATCCCAATAGAGATCGAAGAGTACCCGTTGAAGATCAAGCTTGGGAAGATTGAGATCGGTACACCAAGGGTAACTGAAGTTGACGGATCCGAGAGACCGGTCTACCCGACAGAGGCGCGGGTGCGGAACCTCACCTACGCAGCACCGTTGCATCTTGAGATGACGCCTGTAATCGGCGAGCGTGAGGGTCAGACAGAGATTGTCTACATCGGAGACTATCCTGTTATGCTCCGTTCAAGAATATGCCCTCTTTCGAGGCTGACCGCTGATGAGATGATCAGCATCGGCGAAGACCCGATTGACCCAGGCGGATACTTCATCGTCAATGGCGCAGAACGTGTTGTGGTCGCGCTCGAGGACCTGGCAGCGAACAAGATTCTCGTCGACGTGGAGAAGACGGGAGTCAATCCAGTCTACAAAGCAAAGATCTTCTCGACGACTTTGGGCTTTCGGGCGCGAACCGAGGTCACTCTGAAAGCCGACGGGGCAATCTACGTCATGGTTCCAGGAGTTCCAGCGGAGATCCCGCTAGTTGTGTTGATGAAGGCACTCGGCACTCAGGAAGACCTGAAGATCGCTGAGCTAGTTTCTGGTGACGAGACGATCCAGAACCAACTGGACGGTTCATTCGAGAAAGCACAGGGCATCTTGACTGTGAAGGACGCGCTTTTGTATGTTGGGAACCGGCTGGCGCCGGGTCAGGTTGAAGACTACCGCGCAAAGAAAGCTGAAACAGTTATCGACCGGAACTTTTTGCCCCATATCGGCCGGACACCTAATGAAAGGACGGACAAGGCATTTTTCCTAGCGGAGATCGCGACTAGGATCATTGAGCTGAAGCTAGGCAGACGAGGACCAGACGACAAGGACCACTACTCGAACAAGCGGCTCAAACTCGCGGGAGCCTTGATGGCAGACCTCTTCAGGATCTCGTTCCGAAATCTCATCCGCGATTTGAAGTACCAACTCGAGCGCATCACCATCAGAAGACATCAGGAGCTTTCAATTACCAACGCAATTAGGCCTGGGATAATTACGGAGCGGATTCAACACGCGGTTGCGACTGGAAACTGGGTTAGAGGAAGGGTCGGCGTTACTCAGCTTCTCGACCGAACGAACTACTCTTCGACCCTAAGTCACCTGAGGCGACTTCAGTCGCCATTAAGCAGAAGTCAACCTAACCTGGAGGCGCGAGATCTGCACCCAACCCACTGGGGCAGGCTGTGCCCGAACGAGACTCCCGAAGGATCAAATTGCGGTCTTGTGAAGAACCTGGCGTTGTCGTCGACGTTGTCGATTGGAACGGACTCGAGAGAGTTCGTTCTCAAACTGCGGCGAATGGGGGTGGTTCCCATTGAGGAAGCCGAAAGCAAGGACGCAGCCTCAGGCGTCAAAGTCATCGTTGACGGGCTTATAGCAGGCATTACACGCGCGCCAAATCAGCTCGTCGAAGAGCTGATCCGCATGCGTAGGGCCGGCGAGATAAGCACCGAGGTAAACGCCGCCTATTTCCCTCCTGAAAGTGAGAACGGGCGGGCATACGTCTGCGTCAACTGTGACAGTGGCAGAGTTCGAAGGCCTCTCATCATCGTGGAAAATGGCGTTCCAAGAATGACCCGCGAGCAGCTCGAAGCTGTCCAGAGACGTGAAATGCGCTGGGAGGAACTCGTCGAGAAGGGAGTCATCGAGTACTTGGACTCGGACGAGGAGGAGACCGCGCTCGTCGGGCTTGACGTTTCCAAGATCTCGAAGGACGCCACACATCTTGAGCTTGCTTCCTACGCGATTCTAGGCATTTGTGCTTCAGTCATTCCTTATTCGGAGCACAACCAGTCGCCGAGGAACGCGTATGAGTCTGCGATGGCGAAGCAGGCGCTGGGGGTTTCCTGCACGAACTTCTTCAACCGAGTGGACTCTAGGTCGCATCTCTTGCACTACCCGCAAATGCCCGTCGTCAGAACGAAACCTATGGAGGTCATAAACTACGACGATAGGCCGGCGGGTCAGAACTGCGTGGTTGCTGTCCTTTCGTTCCAAGGCTACAATATGGAAGACGCCATCGTTGTGAACCGGTCATCCGTTGACCGCGGACTGGGTCGCTCTACGTTCTTCAGGATCTACGAGGGCGAATCCAGACAGTACCTCGGGGGACTCCGCGACAAGTTCGAGATTCCTGAACCAGGAACCAGAGGATACAGAGGCGACAGGTACTATCGTCTTCTTGAGGAAGACGGAATCATCTCAGCCGAGGCAGATGTGAGCGGCAACACCGTACTCGTTGGGAGAACAAGCCCGCCGAGGTTCTTGGAGGAATATCGTGAATTTGAAGTCAAAGGGCCCACCAAGCGTGACTCATCTGTCGGGATGCGCCCTTCGGAAGTCGGGGTCGTCGACACAATCTTCGTCACAGAATCGATCGAGGGCAGCAAGCTTGTCAAGGTGAAGGTTAGAGATACGCGAATTCCTGAACTGGGAGACAAGTTTGCATCGAGGCACGGTCAGAAAGGAGTCATCGGCCTCTTAGTTCCTCAACAGGATATGCCCTTCACGCAAGACGGTATCGTTCCCGACATCATCATTAACCCTCATGCCTTCCCGTCACGGATGACGATCGGGCAATTCGTTGAATCATTGGCTGGAAAAGTCGGCTCGCTCAGAGGAGAGCCGGTCGACGGAACCCCGTTCAGCAACGAGCGTCCGGAGCAGCTTCGTGATGCGTTGCTGAAGCTTGGGTTCACGCACAGCGGAAGTGAGATGTTCTACAACGGCATCGACGGAAAGAGGTTCACAGCCGATGTCTACGTTGGCATCGTCTACTACCAGAAGCTCCACCATATGGTTGCGGACAAGATGCATGCACGAGCCCGCGGCCAAGTCCAGATGTTGACGAGACAACCTACGGAAGGGAGAGCTCGCGGCGGAGGTCTCAGGTTCGGCGAGATGGAACGTGACTGCCTGATCGGACACGGAGCGTCTGCACTGCTGAGGGACAGGCTCCTTGAGGAATCCGACAAGTACACAGTGATGATCTGTGAGGTGTGCGGCCTCCTTGCCTATCACGACATCAAACAGAACAAGTATGTGTGCCGTATCTGCGGCGAGCGGGCAGTCATTTCTCCGGTTGCATTGTCCTACGCGTTCAAGCTGCTTCTCCAGGAGTTAATGGCGCTCGGCGTAGCTCCCAGGCTCAATATTTCGGAGCGTGCCTAGGATGGCGATGATTGAAGAAGCAACCAAGGTCATTGGAAGCATCAGGTTTTCACTACTCTCGCCGAATGAGATACGTAGGCTCTCAGCCGTTGAAGTGCAGACAGCAGACACGTATGACGAAGACGGAGTCCCTATAGTTTCTGGTCTCATGGATGGTAGACTAGGAACGCTTGAACCCAGACAGAAGTGCAAGACATGTGGAAACACCGCGGTGAGTTGCCCCGGACACTCCGGTCACATAGAACTGGCTGAACCTGTGATACACGTTGCATTTGCGAAACTCATACACAAGCTCCTTTCTGTCACCTGTCGGAATTGCGGCAGGATCCTCATGTCGAATGAGAGGATCGAGAGCTACAATGCGAAGATAGCCGAAGAGAAGAAGCGTCTCAACGAGGTACCTACGGCCTTCTTTGACGGAATCATGAAGGAAGCAAAGAAGGTTCAGGAATGCCCGCACTGCGGAACGCGGCAGCATACAATCGAGCATCAGAAACCTACGACATTCATAGACGAGACAGGGGCTCGCCTCACGCCGAGCGCAATCAGGGAGATGCTTGAGCGCATACCGGATGATGATCTTCGCATTCTGGGGATGGACCCATCGGCTGCAAGGCCCGAATGGATGGTTCTTCAAGTCCTGCCCGTGCCGCCTGTGACTGTGCGGCCTTCTATTACGCTCGAGTCGGGTATCAGGTCAGAAGACGATCTGACCCACAAGCTCGTCGACATAATCCGAATCAATCAGAAGCTCCGCGAGGCGCTCGAATCCGGCGTCCCAGTCAACATCATTCAAGAACTCCATGACTTACTCCAATATCACGTCACGACGTACTTTGACAACGAAGTCTCCGGCCTGCCGCCTGCCAGGCATCGATCGGGAAGAGCGCTGAGGACGATCAGTCAACGCCTCAAAGGCAAGGAAGGCAGATTCCGAGGCAACCTGTCTGGCAAGCGAGTTGACTTCTCAGCAAGAACCGTGATCTCTCCTGACCCTAACCTCGACATCAGCGAGGTTGGAGTGCCTGTGGACATAGCTGCACGATTGACTATTCCGGAGCGTGTTACGCAATGGAACATCGAAGAGATGCGGAGGCTCATCCGGAACGGTCCCGACCAGTACCCGGGAGCTCTCTACATCGTACGCCCCGACCAGAGACGAGTTAGACTGGAGTTCGTGACAGAGCGGGACAGCCTTGCAGACGCAATCCAGGCAGGCTTCGTTGTTGAACGTCATATCAGAGACGGAGATATTGTGCTCTTCAACCGTCAGCCATCACTTCACAGAATGTCGATTATGGCTCACACGGTCAGAGTCCTGCCGTACAAGACTTTCAGACTGAACCCTTGTGTTTGCCCACCTTACAACGCTGACTTCGATGGCGACGAGATGAACCTGCATGTCCCACAAAGTGAGGAAGCACGAACCGAAGCCAGACTATTGATGCAGGTCCAGGACCAGATACTTTCGCCTCGCTACGGAGGACCAATCATCGGCGCCAAGACCGACCTTCTCAGCGCCGCATATCTTCTCACACGGAAATCTACGCTCCTAACAAAGGACGAGGTGTGTCGGCTTCTCACAACTGCCGGCTACACAGGTGACATTCCCGAACCGGCAGTGAAGCGTCCCGTCGAGCTCTGGACCGGCAAGCAGATCTTCAGCCTCTTCATACCTCGGGGCTTCAGCTTTGCCGCAAAATCTAGCATGGTGACAAAGGACGACAAAGAACACGTCATAATACGCAACGGCAAACTCGAGGAAGGCGTCATTGACAAGAACTCCATCGGCGCCGAACGCTCCGAGAGTCTCTTCCACCGAATTGTGAAAGATCAAGGATCCGGAACTGGGCGCGAGTTCCTTAACCACATCGCGAAGCTCCTTGACCGGTTCGTTCTGATGAAGGGCTTCTCATACTCAATCAAAGAGCTCGATGTTCCTTTCAGCGTCAAAGACAAGATCGACAAAGTCATCCGGAAAGCCGAAGATCGCGTCTACGCATTGATCGAAAGCTACAATCAAGGAACACTTGAACGGCTTCCAGGTCAATCCTTAGCTGAATCGCTCGAAATCCGCATAATGGATGAACTGTCCAAAGCTCGTGACGTCGCGGGCGAGTACGCAGACGAGTACTTGGACGAAAGAAACAGCGGCGTGATCATGACTAGAACGGGCGCCCGAGGCTCATCGCTAAACATCGCGCAGATGATCGCGTCTGTTGGTCAGCAGTCCATTCGGGGCCAAAGGATCCGAAGAGGGTACAGAGACAGAGTATTGTCTTTCTTCAGGCCTGGAGATGCAGGTCCCGAGGCAAGAGGCTTCGTCTACTCCTCGTATCGTGACGGTCTTAACCCTATCGAGTTCTTCTTCCATGCGATGGGAGGGCGTGAAGGACTAGTCGACACGGCAGTTCGGACCCAGCAGAGCGGATACATGCAGAGAAGACTGATCAACGCGCTCGAGCATCTGAGAGTGGAATACGACTCGACGGTCCGAGACTCCCGCGGAGACATTATCCAGTTCAGATACGGCGAAGATGGCGTAGACACGGCGAAGAGCGACCACGGCAAAGCGGTCAATTCAGAACGCTTGGTCGAACGTGTGAGGCTTGCGGCAGAAAAAGGCGCCAAGGCAAGCCCCAACTATGTTGACGCGAAGATACGAGAAGTGATAGGTCGACTCCCCCCGCTCCTATCGGATGAGCTGAAGCGAAACCTACTGAAGGCTAAGCTGTCGCGGCGTGCTGTTGATGAGGCTGTCCGGCAGGCCGTCGAGAACTACGGAAGATCGCTGATTGAACCTGGAGAAGCCGCCGGGATCGTTTCAGCACAATCCATCGGCGAGCCTGGCACACAGATGACGCTGAGAACTTTCCACTTTGCCGGCGTCAGAGAGCAAAACGTAACCCTCGGCCTTCCAAGGTTAATCGAGATCGTGGACGCAAGAAAGATTCCATCAACGCCAACTATGACAGTATTCTTGGACGAGAAACATAGGGCCAGCAAGGAGAAGGCCGAGGAAGTCGCCACCCTCCTCACACATACAACGCTCGGAGACATATCCTCCAGCATCGAGTCAGACATCACCAAGATGAGAATCACCGTGAAGCTTGACACTGCAGCAATGCGTGAAAAGTCTGTCACAATTAAGGACATCAGGACGGCAATTCAGATTCATCGGGGAGAAGTGAAAGTCGAGAAGGACGAGATTGAAATCACTACCCATGACATGGACATACCGCAGTTCAGACGCCTCGAATCCCGCATCTCCGGAATGCACGTGAAGGGAATCCCAGCAGTTAGACGCGCCCTCGTGATGGAAGAGAACCACGAGTGGATCATCAGAACTGAGGGCTCAAACCTTGAGCTAGCGTTGACCACGCCTGGGGTTGACCCAACTAGAACGATCTCCAACAACATGCATGAAGTGGCGGCCGTGCTTGGAATCGAGGCTGCACGCAACGTAATAATCAAAGAGGCGAAGGCTGTGCTCGAAGAGCAAGGCCTTGACGTCGACATAAGGCACGTGATGCTCGTTGCAGACGCTATGACTGCGTCGGGCGAAGTCCTTCAAGTTGGTAGACACGGCGTCAGCGGCGAGAAAGCCAGCACTCTGGCGAAGGCAGCTTTTGAAATCACGATCCCGACGATCGTCGACGCAGCCGTTCGCGGAACCAAAGATCAACTCCGCGGAGTTGCGGAGAACGTAATCGTTGGACAACAGGTCCCAATGGGTACGGGCCTGATCGAGGTCTTCATGGCCATGTCGCAGAGGAAGGAGAAGTAATGGACCTGAACAAGCAGATCAGCATGGTAGTCAAGACCGGCAAAGTGGAGTTGGGCTGCAGGGAAGCAACAGACGCCGCCAAGACAGGAAAGGCCCACCTGATCGTCATCGCGTCGAATTGCCCAGAACCACACAAGTCAAACATACTCTACAACGCAAAGCTCTCAGAAGTTCCCGTCTACGTCTACTCTGGCACAAGCACGGACTTGGGCGTTGCATGCGAAAAGCCATTTCTAGTCGCCGCCCTTACAGTGAAAGAGCCGGGCGACTCTGAAATCCTAAAGTTGGCTGAAACCTGAAGATGTCAGCAGCGAAGATCCGTCTAGGGAGCGATGAGATGCGATACATCGCTCTATTCGAAAGCATCACAGGCGCAACCGCAAATGATTGCCTGATCGACCCCTCCTGCGACCGGATCATATTCGTTGCAAAATCAGGCCAGATGGGCCTAGCGATAGGTAAGGCAGGCAAGAACATCAACACACTCCGTCGAATGACCGGTAGACCGGTCGAGGTCGTTGAAGCATCGGAGAGCGTCGAGGGCCTGATCAGGAACTCGCTCGCGCCCGCAAAGATCAAGCAGATCCGGGTCACCGAGCGGCCTGACAAGAAGATCGTAGTCGTAGAGGTAGACCCGAGGGACAAAGCCATAGCGATCGGCAAGAACGGTAGAACAATCGACAAGACCCGCATGTTAGCCAAGAGATACTTCCAAATCGATCACGTCCAGATCGCCTGAGAACGGCTGACGCACCGCGCTCGCGAGTTCACGAGAAAGAAAAGCAAGCGCATGCGTGAAGTCAACAGTGCTCCAGAGGTAGCGTTGCTAGAGATAGAGTACAGCGTATACGACACCTGTTATCGTGACCGCAACGACGATCCCTGCAACTGCTTGGATCAGCGTGTGTGCCCCCAGCTTCACTCTCGACCATATCATCAGAATCGACAGCACATATAGAGGCAGAATCCACGTGCCAAACACAAAGACCAACGCGGTGGTCGGACCCGCAATCCCAGCGGTGTGCGCGCTGATCTTCCAAACGAAAGTCATCAGGAACGTTGCTAGGGCAACGCAGACATACGCAAACGCGATAACAAACATGATCTCGTTTTTCAGCGACAGAAACACCAGTGCCCCCGCGGCATAGCTGACTAATCCCGGTACGTAGAGTGGGGCTCGCTTGCTCACGTCTGAAACGTCTAGGTCAGTCCTACCCAGTCTTGCGCTGTAAACGACCGGCACAAACGGCGCAATGCACAACGTGAGTATCCCAACTGCCGCTGAGGAGAAGGGGGTCATTATTGGTCCGGTTCCAATTGGTGAAAACCAAGAGAAAACGACCGAGACGGCAGCTGCCACACTGAACGGCGTCATCAAGTTCGAGTAAAGCTTGGCGGTTGTGCTCTCCACGTGCGTGTGCCGCTTCAACACGGTCTCGGAATGAGCCGACAACGTCTTTCATCCTACTCGCGCGCGTTGGTGGCGGGCCTCGTTTGCTCCTATGGTCCGAGGCCCAGCTGGCGCTTGACAGAGTTCACCGTTTTCTCGTCAGGGATCTGCGCTGACGCCGCATTAATGATCACATGGTTGATTCTTCCGCTCCGCATGACTGGAAAGTCAGCATACGGAACAAAGTATTGCGTCAGCTCTTCAATCTGGAATGTATTGCTCAGGATCTGTTTGGATGTCTCGGGCATCTTCACTAGCCTTTCCTGGAATCTTTCCAACATCCTCTCTTTGGTCTCCTTTGAGGCGGCGATCTTTGTTATTGCCCCTTCAATGTTGAGCTGAGCCATCTCGAATACTCGCTGGCTTTTCCAGGTGCGGGGCAGGATCTCCTCCAGCACGCTACCCTCATGCCCGTCCGAGGTCACGTACATTTCAGCATGTCCGTATCTGACTGCCAGTTCAACCGCATCGCTCATGCAGAAGTACCTCTTTTCTCCCGTGAAAAGCCTGGAGAATCGCTTCAGCCTCCGCGCAAATGCCTCCGGAACGATCTTGCTCTCCTGTTCTTCCATCATGAGATCGCGTGTCTCTCCGTCAACCTCCACTGCGACCACATCCTTGTCTACTCGGATCTTGTAGTTTGCCTGTCTCAGGTAGAAGCATTCGTGGTACCCCTTCACATGCCATAGCGGAAAGTAGACCAACGTCGGAGGTCCAGCCGGCTTCGATACTGCGTACGTTGGTCTGAATAGGTCGGCGATGCCTCGAGAGATTCCGGGTCTGATCGCTTTTCTTGCTAGCTTGTCAAGAGGCTGTGGAACCACTCGCATGACTGCTTCACTGATCTTGGATGGTTCCCATCCGTTTCCGCGGCGGGGGCTGGGCATCTCGTCAGCTAGCCTATCGAGCGCGCGGAGCCTTTCGAGTTTGGAGAGAATTTTCGCCCGCATGTTCTCGTGGTCGCTCATGACAGCAGCTCCCCCGCTCTCGAAACATTCGAAGGCAGTATTCCAGATAGTAAGGCGACTAGACGAGAGAACCCGAAGATAAGTACTCCACAGAACAACTCATTCACGGTGCACTCGAAACGTTATCATCCCATGCGTGAGGCATGAGCATTCCAGGTAATGTCAGGCACCTAAAAATACTTGATGGGAGTCACGCGGAGCCACGAGCCGAGCTTTGACAAGCGATTCAGAACCCCGACTAATGTTCATTCACGGCGCAGGGGGAACGCACAAGGTCTGGCGGTACCAAACATCCGCCTTCCCAAAAAGCGTAGCACTTGACCTACCTGGCCACCCTAGAGGGAAAGGATGCAACACGGTCTCAGAATACGCGGAGTTCGTGACGCAAAAAATCGTGGAAGGAAAGCTGATATCGCCAGTGCTAGCGGGTCACTCGATGGGAGGAGCGATCGCAATCGAGATCGCCCTAGCACACCCTCAACTACTTTCCGGGGTCGTGCTCATTGGTTCCGGCGCACGGCTCCGCGTCACACCTGTCATAAAAGACGAAGTAACTCGCGATTACGCTCACGCAGCCGAAGTAATCGCTGAGTGGGCGTATTCTCCAAAAACTGACGCGAAGTTGAAAACGGCGTCCGTCCAAGAGCTGTTGGAAGTTCCCGCCGCCGTCACCTACGGCGACTTTCAGGCGTGCGACCATTTTGACAGGATGAAGGAAATCAGCCGAATAGCTCTGCCCACGCTCATACTGTGTGGGGAAGACGACGCGTTGACACCGGTGAAATATTCGCAGTACATGAAGGATAGGATTCCAAATGCCCGACTCGTGATAATTCCAGGAGCCGGCCACTCGGTCATGCTCGAGAAGCCAGAAGAACTGAACGCGGCGTTGAAGTCATTCATCTCTGATCTCCGATTCTCTGGTGTCTGACATCCCCCTCAGATAATGTCGGCAAGGATCAGAATCTGTATTGAGTGACGGGTCAACTGACTCGAGCCGATCTGGTCCCGCAGAAAATGAGTGTTCAGAGCCTAGGCTATGCGCTAAGTGAGTACACATCTAGGGTGCACGGAAGGTCCAATCATTCAACTCCGACAGCACTTGCTTCAAGATGGCGGTTGCTCTCGATTTTCCAATCATCAGGAAGGCCTTGCCGACATGTTTGCACATCAGTTTGGATCTCATGTGCTTCTTCCAGTCATCACAGTCGTGAGTGATGACTTTGTTCTTGAGGTCGATCCGAACCGTGTACTGCTTCACGTTCCCCACGATGGCATCCCGGTCCAGAGAAGACAATGAGACTAGGCTGTCAGGGATGGATTTGGCTCGTTCCAAGCGAGCTGCTCCAAGAAAGCGTTGCAAAAGCTTGTCAAGGCCAAGTTTCTCAAGTTTATTTGGAGAAGCTCGCCGAGGAGATTTACGTCTGTAAGTTCTGGGTGGCGACGGTGCTCGAGCTTCATCGGTCGTAATGCCGAATCGCTTCAGAGCCTCATCAATGCGGGAGTCGATGAAGAGGCGCTCTTCCTCAGTGTACTTGTACCGGTTGCCCGGCTCGTCGAAGTACCTTCTTGCGAGCTTCGCTCTGATCGGTTTATCGAGAGGGTACATGTAGTTTTGAGGGTCTGCGTATTGGTCTGGATCTTTGGGGTAGTTGTGCGGCGGTTCGCGTCTCCCAAAGGTTTTTCTCTCAGGCATCTTGCCAGGCATTCGGAACTCTCCCCACGGGATGCCTCGATCTAGTCGGGTCTGACAGGGTTCCTTGCATGAACAAACGTACTTTGAAGTCTCGCAGTGACTTTCTCGTTGCTGATGTTTCTCGTTATAGTTGCAAATAATTCGCTCAGGTTCTCGCCCGTAAGCGCGCTGATGGGAATCACCGCTGTCCCAACGAATCTCTCGCGAATCGCTTCAACCACGCTCGCGAGTTCTTCACTATCAACTAGGTCGATCTTGTTTGCGCACACAACGAGTTGTCCGTCTGCATCGATCTCTCGAAGGATCTTATTCATCGATAAGCAACGTCGTGCAATCACAGGAGTTTCTTCGCTCGCGTCCACAAAGAGTAGGATCAGGTCAGAATGCGCGATCTCGCCAAGCGTCGCAGTGAACGCCTTCACGATCGTCGGGTGCATATCTTCTATGAAACCAATTGAGTCTATCAAAATGCATCCCGAGGTCTGCGACGCCCCAAACCTGACCTTTCTCGCGAATGTGGACAGGGTTGTAAACGGCCCAAGTCCCACCCTCTTGCTCTCAGACGCCACCCGATTGAAGAACGTCGTTTTCCCGGATTGTGTGTATCCCGCGAGCGCGACTGCGGGGAATCCTAGCTCGCGTCGTCTTCCTCTCGCGATCTCTTTCTTGCGATCTAGGTCTCTCAGCTGCGTTTCGAGGCGACTTATCCTGCTGCGGGCCGCGCGGTAGTATTCTTGGAATGGGTAGTCGCCCGGCCCCATCCAGCCCACTTGCTCCCCCATTATTCCTCTGAGTTTAATGAACTCACGACCCCAAGACAGAGTGTACTTCAACTTGGCGAGCTTGATCTGAAGCTTGGCCTCCCTGGTCATCGCACGTTTGTCGAAGACCTCCAGAATCAGCAGATTCCGGTCTATCACTCGCACCTCTCCGCCCAGGCGTTGCTGAAGCTTAAAGACCTGGCTACTCGGCAGCGTATTAGTGAAGATCACTGTTTCGACTTCATTCGCATCTACGACTTCCTTGAGCTCTTCGACCTTGCCCGGGCCTATGAAGTAGGAGTGGTGGTCACTCTTCCGTCTCTGAACTATGACATCTACAACATCGTATCCTATGTTCTCTGCCATCGCTCTCGCTTCCTCGGCTCGTGATGGTAGCGATGGCAACTTACACTCCACCACCACTGCGCGCATGGGCTACCTCGCCTCGAGATCTTCCTTGAAGACTCGATTCTGAGCAGTCTGCTATTTAGGCATGGTATCAGACCAATTCATTTTCTTCTCTTCTATCACGTGCTAGGTGAAGCCGGAGCTTGGATCGGCTCTCAGCCTCAGTATCTCACTGTGAACCTGCCGAATTCACCCTTCCATTCCTGCCGTCTCACGTCCACATCGATCACGTAGGCATTGGCGGGACCGCGGCGGCAGAAGTCAATGATCCTCTGCACGTTCGCTTCTTCCCCCTCGAAAACTGCTTCCACGCGACCATCTGGAAGGTTGCGAACCCAGCCGGTGATGTTGAGACGTCTAGCTTTCGCGGCTGTCTCCGCGCGATAGAAGACACCTTGAACCTTGCCTGTGACTATCACGTGTGCTCGGATCTTCATGGCTTCCAGCCGACGCCAATCCTATTGGTTCATAGAATCTCAGGTTTGCATACAACATTTTCGGAACGGATCAGCCATACCCAAAAGCTAAAGCCCGAAGAGACGCTATCACGCTCGGAGAGTCACGTGATGCAGCCACTATTGGGGACCCGACACGTCCACGAGGTGCATCCGGCAGTGAGAAAAGGAGAGGTTGTGCTGAGAGCCGAGAAGGTCGTCAAAGGTTTTCCCGGCGTCTGGGAGCATCTAATACTTGACGAAATAGACTTTGACGTGAAATCCGGGGAAGTACACGTAATACTCGGGGAGAACGGAGCCGGCAAAACGGTGCTGGCCAACATTCTTTCCGGATTCTACGTAGCTACGCGGGGAAAGATCTACGTCCGAGGAAAGCATGTCACGATAAACTCTCCAGAGGACGCGCTGAAGCTTGGTGTCGCGATGGTACACCAAGAGTTCACACTGGTGCGTCCCCTCACGGTGGCTGAGAACGTTGCCCTCGGCCTGAAGAAGAACAACCTCTCCTTTCCAATAGGCGAGGTCGAACGAAAGCTGAACGAGTTGTCCGTGAAGTACAATCTGAAAGTCGACCCGAAAGCGAGAGTTGATGATCTCTCTGTAGGAGAACAGCAGCGCGCTGAGATACTCAAAGTGCTCTATCACGAGCCAGACGTCATCATACTCGACGAACCGACGTCGGTGCTCACGCCAACTGAATCCCAGCAGTTGTTCTCAATCCTCCGCGACCTAGCAGACGAGGGAAAGGGAGTCGTTCTCATCACACACAAACTCGAAGACGTAATGCGGAACAGCGATCGAGTGACAGTGCTCAAACTGGGCAAGCTGTCCGGAACGAAGAACACGTCTGAGACGAATGAGCAGGAACTTGTAAAGATGATGATCGGTCCCGAAGTACCGGTCTTGCCGAGGGTTCGTCCGGGCGCCAAAGGCAAAGTGGCGCTCGAAATCAAAGAGCTATGCGTCTTGGGCGGGGAGGGAGAACCTGCCGTTAGAGGAGCTTCCCTCACGGTGCACGAGGGTGAGATCTTGGGCGTTGCCGGCGTCGCAGGGAATGGTCAGACTGAGTTGGTCGAAGCAGTAACGGGGCTACGCAATGCTATCGGCGGCAAGATTCTCTTCTACGGTGAGGACATGACCAACCATTCGCCGAAAGAAATCGCAATGCTCGGGGTCAGTCACATTCCAGAGGAACGAAGAAGGACAGGGACGGCCGAAGGTCTGCCTCTCATGGAGAACTTGATGATGAAGGATTATCGAATTTCACCGTTCTTAAAGGCCGGTTTCCTCGACATGTCAGCGATCAAGAAACACTGTGAGGAACTCGTATCCGAGTTCGAGATCCTGACTCCCGACTTGGATAAGACTGAGGCGAGGATACTTTCTGGCGGAAACATTCAGAGGATGATTCTCGCCCGGGAGTTGTGGAAGGAACCGCGATTGGTGGTTGCCTCACACCCAACGTACGGACTTGACCTGAGAGCGATCGAGCACACGCACCGGCTTCTGTTGAAGTTGAGGGAGAAAGGCTCCGCGGTCTTGTTGGTCTCAGAAGATCTTGATGAGATTATGGCGCTGAGCGACCGAATCGCGGTCATGTTCAACGGCAAGATAGTGGGAATCAGAGAATCGGGGAAGACGAGCATACAAGAAATCGGCCTGATGATGGCCGGAGTAGCCAGCTAGGCGGTCAGATAATTCGGGCTCTTCTAAAGGGCCTAATTCAGCTTAAATATTACCTGACCCGACTCAAATCACGCTATGGGCTTAGACCCGTAGAGGTTGTGTAAAAAATTTGAGTAAGACTTCGAACGTTATACGACACCTGACCAACAAATCAGCAATCACAAGGATGCAGGCAATCATCATCGTTGTAATTGTCGTGATAGCGGCTGCAGGCGCTGCCGCCTATTACTTGTCAATTCCCCCGCCAGCTGCTGTCAAGAAGATCGCTGTAGTCTCAGACATCGGCGGAAGAGGAGACCTGTCGTTCAACGACATGGCATTCAAGGGCGGAGGGGAGGCCGAGAAGGCATTCGGGCTGACAATGGTTGAACTGATCAGCAAGTCAGAGGCGGACTACGTTCCCAATCTCGAAACCGCGGCTAAGGACCCGGATGTCATACTTACCGTTGGTGTCGGGTTCCTGCTCACAGACGCCATCACGGATGTTGCAGGCAGATATCCTGACAAGGACTTTGCTATCATCGACGGCTTCGTCCCTGGCATGCCCAACGTAATGAGCATACTGTATGAGGAGCACAAAGGAAGCGCTATCGTCGGTGCCATTGCAGCACTGGCGGCTGCTCAGTACGGCTATCCACACATCGGAGTCGTCCTCGGCATCGAGATCCCAGTGCTCTGGAAATTCGAGATCGGCTACAAATGGGGCGCGGACTGGGGACTGAAGTGGTATCAGAACAAGTTCGGCACGAGCCCACCAGTGATTGGAGACACGCCATTGAAAGAGAGAGTGCTCTGGACCTACACGGGCACGTTCAGTGACATCACGAAAGGATACGAGGCTGCAAAGGCTATGTACGCCCAAGACGCTGTTGCGGTCTACAACGTGGCTGGGCCGCTTGGCCTAGGCCTCAACCAGGCTGTCCAAGAGATAGCGACCCAGAGGGGCCTCACTATGGGACCGCCGTTCTGGATTGGGGTAGACGCCAACCAAGATTGGATCAATCCGGGCTTCGTCCTCGTCAGCATGATGAAACGCGTTGACACAGGAGTCTACTTCGCCACTGAACTTGTTACGCAGGGCAAGTTCAGACAAGTCGTGGCAGACAGCGGAGGAATCGTCACTCTGGGAATTGGAACCAAGATATCCGGCATCGACGTAACAGGAATATCTGTTAGCACATTGGCCGATCTGGACGAGTTCATCGCAATGGGTACCGAGGCCGAGAAGTTGACTGGTAAGAAAGTGCTTCCAATGTCTCCCGACGAGATCAAGTCAAAGGCCGCGGCCATGAGAGACAGCGTCCCAAGCTGGATCTGGGACGCCGCAACGGAACTGGATAACGCGATCCGTGCCGACCCCACCCTCGTTCCTCTAGCTGGGGACCAAGCTACCGTGGACCAATGGAGGGCCACACTGGGATAGTGTGCCCTCGTCCCTCCCTTTTTTTTGGAATGCTGGGCAATAGGATAGCAAGGGCTAGGCCTCCACATCGGGTCAAGAGGGGAAGGGTTCGCTGAGTGGCCAAATGAGCAAGCGCTTGGCTGGAACCGTTCGCCCAATGGCGGAATCCGGAGTAGCGGTAGTGATAGGGCTCGTTGTAGGAGCTCTGCTCATGTTGACTTTCGGCTATGATCCCATCCGAGCGTACGCCGCGCTATTTAGCGGCGCCTTTGGCAGCACGGCAGGAATCTTGGAGTCTCTCGCGTTTGCGACCCCTCTGATGGTGACCGCAGTCACATTCGCTGTCGGGGTGAGAGCTGCTCTCTTCAACATAGGAGCCGAGGGTCAGATGTACATTGGCGCCATGGGAGCCATAATCGTGGGGGGCGCCATCCTACTTCCAGCGGGCGTGCATCCGATAGCTGCCACAATTGTGGCCATGTGTGTTGGCGCACTTTGGGCTTTGCCGGCGGCCGTGCTGAAGGTCTGGAGGGGAGTACACGAGGTCGTCTCCACGATCATGCTAAACTGGATTGCTTTCTGGTTCGTGACGTACCTTATCCGCACCTACTTCGCGGAACCTGGTAGGGCAGAACGGGCAGTTCCGGCATTACCGACGGCGCGGTACGCGATTATTGGAGAAACACTGACCACCATGATTATTGTGGTGGCAGTCCTCTGCATCGCAGTCACTATCCTTCTTTGGCGCACTGGCATAGGCTTCGAGCTCAGACTAGTCGGAGATAACCCTGAAGCAGCCAAGTATGCGGGAGCAAGTGGTAGCCGAGCTATCCTCACGAGTTTCCTCGTAGGCGGCCTAGCTGCTGGACTCGCAGGAGCAACTCAGGTTCTGGGAAGGCCTCCGTCTTGGACTATCTACGCGACTCTGGGCAACCTGTTGAATCTGGGCTTCGACGGCATCGGAGTCGCCCTCATTGGAAGAAATCATCCTATTGGCGGGATCTTTGCAGCTATATTCTACGGTGGCCTCATGCATGGCGGTCGCTTCATGGAATACAACGTGGGAGTCGCGTCGGAACTGGTTGACGCAATCAACGGCATCATTGTAATAGCACTTGCGATTCCGGAAGTAGTCGCAATCATTAGAAGGCGACGTGAGTCGTGAAGCTGTCGCGTAGACTTCAGTGGTACCTTATCGGCATTGTCGTAACGGCAGCTGTGATGTATGTAATCTCACTGGCGGGATTCGGCGTCGTTGGCCTCATAGAGACAGGACTATTGGCGATGACGCCTTTGGCGTTGGCCGCTGTAGGCGAGTGTTTGAACGAGCAGGCGGGCACGGTCAATGTGGGCATGGAAGGAATCTTTCTCATCACCGCAATTCTCGGCGTCTACTGGGCAGAAGTACTGGGGAGCGGGCTGTATGGCCTGCTATTCGGCGCCTTAACCGGAGCTGTGATAGGTCTTGTGTTTGCCCTGGTATCCGTCTACGGGAAGGCAAACCAAGTCATCGCCGGCATGGGCTTGAACATACTAGCGCTCGGACTCGGTCCGTACTTGCTTATGTCCATCTGGGCTTTCCCCGGAATCCACATTTTTCCGCGGGATTTGATGTTCCAGTCCATGCACTTTGTGATGGGCAACACATACTTCAGCATCAGTGCCGTGACAATCGCCGCGATAGCCATGGCTGTCCTCGCATATCTGCTGCTGCACAGAACCCTGCTGGGTATCAGAATACGCGCTGCTGGCGAGAACCCTATCGCGGTTGATGTCGCGGGTGTCAGCGTCGGTAAGATCAGGTTGTTGATGTGCGTCATCGGCGGGGCGCTTTGTGGTTTGGGCGGAGCTTTCATGCCACTGGCTTGGTTCGGTGGCGTGGTCAAGGAGATCTCCGCGGGAAGAGGTTTCATTGCACTTGCAGCCGTGGTATTTGCTGGTCTAGACCCCCTACTTGCGCTTGTTGCCGCCTTCATATTTGGTTTCTCAGAGGGCGTGGCGTACACCGTTGTCGTCTCTCCTGGGGTAAAGGAGATTGTTCCGTTCTATTTTGTCCAGATGGCTCCGTACGCCATCACGCTCCTTGTAGTCGTGGCCGCAATTGGTGGTAAGAAGTTCCCGCGCGCGCTAGGCAGGCCCTACGTGAGAGAGTGATCGAATCAGAGTACTCTTCAGGGCGTAGTCTTGATCGAACTGAGCAACGTTCAGGAAAGCGAGTAGATAGCCCTCTTCTCGATTGTTCGCCTCTTCCCTTCGGGCCATAGGGCGAGCGGAATGTACGTATATGATGAGCGCCCATAGTGCGTGATGTTGTCAGATGCACATTCGCTGCAGCTTGTGACTAGACCGCTGATGATTCGATTGCAGTTCTTGCAGAACGAGTAGATCCCCGAATACGCGATGAACCTGAGTCCTCTTGCCGCCGCTTGACGCGTCAAGGACAGCAAAGCGTCCTGGCTGGCTTTGGTGTCTACAGAGATAGTTGCCAAATGCCCGCCCGGCGTTGAAGTCTGCACGATTCCTTCGATTGCAAGTCTTTCGTCTAGTGGAATCTTTGATGTCAAAGGCACACCCGGCAAATCGGTGTAGAACGGGTGGTTTCTCCCGCCCTGAGCAGACACCGTGCTCTTGCCGTAGTGTTCCACATCAAGCTCGGCCAGTCTTGATGTAGCATCGTCGCCGGGTCTCTCGGATACCGCAAAACGCATTCCGAGATTCTCTGATGCCGCCTCGCTTTGCTTCTTCAGCTCCTGAAGGATCTTCTCGGCAAACAGCAGCGAATCTTTCCTCAACTCGCTTCCCGTATGCGTCAGGGAGGCCTCATTCAGTCCGAGAGGCGCAATGGCATATGTAGCCATTTTCTCGCGGAAGTATGGCGTGCTTTGTCCGGATCCGAAGAGCAACGGTAGGATTGGTTGCTTCAGCCTATCGATCATGAACCTTCTCTTGATCTTGAAGGCTTCGAGGGTCAAATCGAACACCTCCGCCATGGACTTGAAGAACTTGTCATCGTCTTTCCGCGCCTCGTAGGCTACCCTTGGCAGGTTGAGAAAGATGGTGGCCATGCAGCCTGTTCTGCAGCAGTCCGATTCCCACTGCTTACTCCAATCATCTGAAAGTCTTAGACCAGTTGCTGTGTAGCAGTCTCGCGAACCATCTCGCAGCAACGCAATGTACGGCAGTGTCCGAGAGGTAGCTAGGTCATGAGTCTTTAGGACACGCGATCGAACCTCTTGGCTTCTCTCCGCCGAGTCTCGAAGTTTGAAGATGAGCCTAGGATTGGCTAACGGACTTATCAGCGCCTCTTGCGAAGCCGCTTCAAGCAGACCGTCGAGAATCACATCTGCTTCTTCGCGATAGTCACCGTAGACCCCTATGGTCCTTCCTCCGGGCCCGACAGCCTCTAAGCTCGTCAAGAACTCAGGCACCACATACTCAAGCCCGAGAGATAGCCCGGGCTGACCTGCGCTTGTGGGTAACTCCTGTCCCACTGATGAAAGAAAGAGTCCCAGTGACTCCCTCACCGCATCCTCAGGGGTGTCCTCGACATATGGCGCGAGAAAGACATTGAAGAGATCGAAGCCTTGTTCTCCTGAAATCTCAGCCATTCCGAGACGATAGACGTTCTGGATCATCGCTAGAGCAGCGTTGAAGCTTTGGGGAGGTCTGAAACCGACGAGCCCGTTCTTCAGGAAATAGCGAAGATCATGCTGCACCTCGCTCGGCTTGAGGGGCCAGCTGTCAAGGTCGCATATGTGGACTCGGCCTGAAATGTGCGCGTCAGCTATCTCGCGCGGCAGACACTCCAGCAGGACATACTCACCTAGCACGGACGCTCCAGCCGCTTTCTGAACATAGTCGGTTGTTAGACCAAGTTCGCCTGTGGCGCGGAGAAGCTGCGTAACATCATACACCGGCATGCCCACTCGCGCAAGCTTATGCCTGTACTCCTCGAGTTTCTTCTCAATGAGAATTGCATTCACAAACTCCCGAATCAGCGCCGCGGTTAGGTATGAGGTTCTGAGCTTGATCAGGCGGTCTTCTGCCTCTGCTGCTATCTCATCCGCAAGCTCCTGAGGAACACCGGCCTCCACGATCAACGACTTCGCTATCTTGGTTCTGTGGAAGTCTTCGATTGCAAGACGCGAGGTTCTGACGAACAGCTTGCCGCGTTTCACGCTGACATACTCTTCGAGGTCTCGGGCAAAATGTACCACCATTTCTCCAAGTTCAGTTATTTCATACTTCTTCGTGCGCCTGTCTGAGCTGATCAGGCCCGTTTCAGTAAGGCTTCGAAGGTGATAGACGAACTTACCAGCGTCACGCACCGGATCCAACTTGAGAGATGACATGATCTCTGTATACGGCAACGCGCCCCTGGTAGAGAGAAGGCGAAGGACTTGCATGCGTAGCGGAGCAGAGGCGGCGTCGAAGATACTGGCGCCCAGCTTCTCCAAAGAACGCAGCATGACCACAAGATATGCCCAGATTAGTTTAAAAAAATGTACTAGCCCGTCCGATCATCATCTTTCAACGTTCGGGAGATTCCCCTTGCGGACTCGCGATCCACCGCGTAATCTCAACCTGCTGAGGCAAGCGAGTTCTCGATGAACGCTTTTATCCACTGGATCTCCACGGGTATGGAGGCGCGAAAGATTGGGCAACAAGTTGGTCTCAGCAGTACGGCCTGAATCCAGCGAGGGGGTTCAGTACCACATCTCGGCTAAGAAAGGGCAAGTAGGCAACTACGTATTCTTGCCTGGCGACCCAGACCGCGTGCCGAAGATCGCGAAGTTTTGGGATTCAGCTCACGAGGTATCCTCGCACAGAGAGTACAGGATCTGGACCGGAACAGTAGGTGGCACGATGGTTTCCGCCTGCTCGACAGGCATCGGTTGCCCGGCCGCGGCCATCGCAGTCGAAGAGCTGAGCAGGATAGGCGCAGACACCTTCATTCGAGTGGGTTCGTGTGGGTCGCTCATACCCGATCTAGAATGCGGAAGCCTTGCAATCTCGACGGCTGCCGTTCGGCTTGATGGCACGAGCAAACAGTATGTCGAGGCTGATTACCCAGCGGCTGCAAGCCATGACGTAACCCTGGCGCTGATCGAGGCTGCCGAGAAGCTTGGCAAGAAGTACGACGTTGGGTATACGGCGTCCACCGACAGCTTCTATGTCGGTCAAGGCCGCCCCGGTGTTGAAGGTTACCTGCCCCCAAGTGCTGAGAACCTCGTTGAGCGGCTTCGAAGGCAGCATGTCATCACAATGGAAATGGAAGCATCCACGATCTTCACCCTTGCCGGAATCTACGGGTTCCGTAGCGGTTGCGTGCTCGCAGTCTACGCCAACCGAGCCACAAACACATTCGAGGTCAAAGGCGAAGAAGAAGCGTGTAAAGTCGCTGTTGAGGCGGTTCGTGTGCTAAGCAAATGGGATGCTGACCGGCGGAAGGCCGGCAAGAGGCACTGGTCTCCAAGACTCAGCTTCTAGTTGTATCCAAGGTGCACAACTAGGCCAATTGTCATCTGGCCAGATGATTCGCGCGACACAAGCAGACTCTTCACCGTGAAGTCAGGTTCGAATGCGCCTGAGGTTGATCTCGATCGAGCAAATAGCTTAAAGACTCAGTCGCTCGTTTTCCGCGTGGTGCTCCGGTGGTGTAGCCCGGTTAGCGCTGAGGCCGAGAGCATAGCGGCCTTATCCGTCTAGAAGTCGACGGAGGCCACTCGAGCCGTTGATCGCGGGAGGTCGTCTGTAAACGATCCGCGAATTCGAAAACGAGGCATCCCTCGCCGCAAGTCCCGCCCGGAGCACCACTCAGTCCTATGGCCGCGTGGACGCGGTTTCGTGCTCGCAAGTTTTGAATTCAACAAGGGTGATGATTCTCTGAATGTCTCGTCAAACTCAGATGACCCTCTTGCTGTCGCAGCAATGCGCGTTCCGGCTCTCGATTTCAAGGAACAAACCTTTTTGGCCGTTCGATCCCATCCCGAAAACGAGTTGATCTGACTAGTGCGGCTTGAGGAACTCAATCTGGTCGGAAGTATCCGGATAGAGGACACGGATGCGCTCATCATCGTTGACATGCAGAACGATTTCATGCCATCTGGTGCCCTCGGAGTCAGGGGAGGGGATGAGATAGTTGTTCCCATAAACCGCCTTGCCGAAAAGTTTCATCGCCGCGGTAACGTTATTGTCATGACGCAGGATTGGCATCCCGTGGGTCATCTTTCGTTTGCGAGCAGCCATGGTATGAAACCATACGATCCGTACGAGTCGGAGGGGATAGGCCCGATTCTCTGGCCCGATCATTGCGTTCAAGGATCCTTCGGGGCAGAGTTTCAACCCCAGGTCCAAGCCAAATTCGCCAATGCCGTAATCCGGAAGGGCTACCATCCTACGGTGGACAGCTATTCAACATTCATTGAGAATGACAAGAAAACGCATACAGGCCTCTCCGGCTATCTCAAGACGCTGGAGAAGAGGCGAATCTTCCTCTGCGGACTCGCGTTAGACTACTGCGTCTACCATTCAGCCAAGGATGGCAAGGATCTCGGTTTCGATGTAGTTGTCCCAATCGACCTCACAAGGGCCATCGGCTCGCCTCCAGGTCACCTATCCGAGGCGCTAGACGTAATGGCGGAGAAGCGAGTTCAATTCATCAAATCCGCACATATAATGACTTGACCGTTAGTCCTGCGTTATGCGATTGTGTTCTGTTAAGATTCTTGCCGGCGATTTGAGGCTATGTTGATCTGACCCTACTGTTGGTTGGGACAGCACTGCGTCGCGTTCTCGGAATCTGATCTTCTCGCTTTCGTAAGCGGTGCGGGCTCTGCGAGGAACTAATAAATACGACGCGCGGTGGGGTTAGGCACCGCGTGACTTCGATGAAGTTTCCGAAAGCGATCACAACCTACTGCCCGAAATGCAAGAAACACACCGAGCATGGCGTATCTGTGTACAAGAAGGGCAAGGAGCGCGCCCTTTCGGCTGGCGCAAGACGTCACGAACGCGAGAAGCACGGCTACGGCGGCCAGAAGTGGCCTGAGCTGAAACGGACAGCCAAGACTACGAAGAAGCAGCTACTGCGCCTGACATGCCGGAAATGCAACCAGACCGTCTACAGACTTGGGATACGCCTTCGCAAGCTTGAGGTCGGAGCGTGAAACAGGACATGGTCAGGAAAGAGTCGATTCCCAAGCCTAGCAGTAGTTTCTTGAAGGTGAAGTGCGCAAAGTGTGGAAACGAGCAAGTGGTTTTTGACCGGGCTGCTGTGCAGGTCAAATGCAACGTATGTGAGGACATCCTTCTAGAGACGCGAGGCGGAAAGGCGAAAATCAAGGGTGAGGTCACGCAGATCCTCGGTTGACCCGTACGGGTCAGGATAGGAGTCGAGATATCTTGTCAATTCCGAGCTACCCAGATGTTGGGGATCTTGCGATTGCGACCGTGAAACGGGTGGTTGATTACGGCGCCTACGTTAGGCTCGACGAGTACGAAGGAATTGAAGGGCTTGTTCACATCTCAGAGATCTCAACAACATGGGTCAAGAACATTCGCGAGCATGTCCGCGAAGGGCAGAAGCTCGTTCTGAAAGTCCTGCGTGTAGATCGCGAACGTGGACAAGTTGACCTGTCGCTTCGCCGGGTCACCGGTCGAGAAAAGACAGACAAGATGCTCGAGTGGAAAAGAGGCAAGAAAGCCGACTCGATAATCAAGGGCGCGGGTGAACGTCTGAAAGCTGACCCGGAGACTGCTGAGAAGATGCGCCTCCTTCTGAACGAGAAGCTCGAGAACCCCTACGAAGCATTCCAAGAGGCCGTCGAAGAAGGCGAGGAGGTCTTCACAAAACTGGGCGTGCCGGCTGACTGGGCGGCGGCTCTGACTGAAGTCTCGAAGAGCAAAGTCAAGCTGGAGAAGGCATCTCTCACAGCGACGGTGGAGCTAACCTGCAAGGGGCCCGAGGGGATCGAAGCTATCCGAGCAGCATTGTCCAGCGCGAAGAAAGTCAAGAAGCCCAAGGGCGCAACCATTCGGATCTACGCAATCGGGTCGCCAAGATACAGGATCGAAGCTACCACACGAGAGTACTCCGAGGCCGAGGCTCTACTTACTTTGGCAGTTGATGAAGCCACGAATACGTTGAAGAGCTTCGGCGGTGAAGGGCGCAGGGTCAGTTGAAGTGGCAGATACGCCGATGCATAAGATGCGGCCGGTATACCCTCAAGGACAAGTGCCCCAACTGTGATGTCGAAACCGTGACCGCGCACCCGCCCAAGTTCTCTCCAACCGACAAATACGCAAGGTTGCGGCGGCCAACTACACAGCCCTCAGCGTAGCCGCCCGTTTGTTTGCTAGCAATTCCGGACTGTTATGGTTTCACGTACATTACGACAGCGCTGCTAGTGGCAGGTCCGTAGTTTCCCGTACCCGAGTAGGAGGCCTGAATGTACAGCGCTCCGACTCTCTCCGGACGCCACGAGTAGTCGAGCGTGCCGTTTTGCGGGCTGGCCGTCGTGAGGACTGTCCAGGTCTTGTTGTCGATACTGTAGTGTATTGTGAACGTTCCGTTTGATAGCTTTTCAGACAGTGTGAGCGAGACCGTCACGTTCTGTCCGAGGGTAATGTCGTAGCTCGAAAGCGCGATCGCCAGAGTGACCGGTATGGGTTCAACGAACATCAACGCCGGGTTGCTGACGGCAGACCTAGTCTCGCCTTCCACTCCGCTCCAATGCGCGGTTACGGAATGATTTCCTGCAGGCGGTTTCCAGTCGTAACTGAATTTTCCATCCGCAAGATCGACGAACGCGATATCTTTGGCTTCACCGTTCACCGAATCCTCCAGCCTTACCGTCCCCGTCTTGTATGGGTTTCCTTCGCTGTCCGTGACAGCTCCGGTGATGTGGACGCTTTCGCCGTACTTCAGCTCGTTCTTGTCTACGCTGATCGCGGCGACGGTCGTTTTCGGGTACAGCACCTTGTACACAAGCACGAAGTTGTTCGACGATGTGAACACGCGATCGAAATATTCAGAGGTCGCTGTGGAAATTCCCACCCCTGTGTTCATCATGAAGCCCAAGACCGAGTTGTCGTTGAGTTGCTGCCCAGATGTGATCGTGTCGTTAGCGACGACCTCGTCCCCGGCCTTCAGTATGCGGTAGTAAGTGACCTGGTTCTCCGCCCTCTTCTCTTGAAATAGAATCGCTTGGTTACCATAGGTTGTCTGGTTCGCAATGCGGACCATCCAGTACCACTTTCCGTCTTCGCCAGCACCGATGAAGCTTGGATTGCTCTGTCCTTCTGTGCGAGCGTACGTGACGAAAACAACTACGTATGAGACGTTGTACCTTTGCATGATCGGAACGGCATCTGTTTCATTCCGCATGAACATCTGAGCGATCATGGCGATCTGTGTCGAGTTCTGTGTCCCGTTGTCAGCCAAGGTTCTACGATCGGCAAGCGCCGTTATCCAGTACCCATAGTCCCACCAAGCCATGACCACTGCCCACTCCGGCGTGTTGTCGTGAATCCAGGCAAGTGCCTCAAGCCAATCTTGGTACTTGGTGCCTTCAGTTGGTATCAATGGAATGCTGGACGTCGCGATCGTCGCCGGCGCATACGCGGCGGCGATGGCTCTCGAGAAGGCGGGTACGATTGCAATTATCAGGATGAGGAGTATGGCGAGGCCGAATTCTCTACCAATTCTAACGAGGCCTGGTATCCTCCTTTTCGGGAATATGACCGCCTGACGAAGTATGTCAACGGCGGGCTTAGCCATCTCGGCAGTTGCGATTGCTGCTAGCACAGAGAAAGGTGGGGCGAGTATTAGAGTCAATCGAACAAGAGACCCCGCGAAGTAGAGTGAGGTCAGCGTAGCTAGCGTCAGAAAAATGTCCGTGTCGCGAAGACGGCGAAGTACGAAAAAGAATCCGAAGAGGCCAAGAAATGTGAGTGTGCTGTACTCATAGAAGAAAGAGGCCCACGTGGCTGGCCTATGCTCGGATACGCTCTCAACGATCGGCATGTCAAGCCGCGCGAAGGGGTTCAGAGTTGACAGGAACTTTCCGCTGGGCAGATGCATTACATTCAACTCAACAAGAGCGTAGGCTAAGCCAACTAACACCACTGATGCAACAGCAAGTGCATATGCTCGGTGCCTCCAAGTAGGAAGCCGGCTTCCGGCTTCACGCGCAAGAAGAAGAAGGGCGACGCCCGGAATGGCCAAGAAACTCAGACTCGAGAGTACTCCGAACCCCAGTTTCGGGACCCCCAGCGGAGTCAAAAATAGGAACACGCCGTACGTCGCCGCGTAGGAGAACAGGAGCTGACGTGTGTACCTGCCAGTCAACACCAAGACTGCGGCGTAGAGGACAATCAAGTCCAGTGGGTAGTAAGATGCCGCCCATGTTGCGGTCAAGTAGAACAATGTCAGCCCCGCAAGTATCGAATAGACGAGGGTGCCTCTGAGGCTTCGCCCTTTCTGATTCGCCCGAAGGAAGAAGACGAAGACTAGAATCATCAGTAGTATCCCGAGCGGCTCATGTCGCAGGAACCCCAGCGTCGTGCGGCTAATGTTGCTCGGGTTCAGAGCCATGAACAATGCGGCCAGCAGGCCGGCGCCGCGGCCCCACAGATCCTTGCCGAGGAAGTAGCACGCAATGCATGTCAGAGCGCCTGCAAAAACTGGAAAGAGCACGGTGACATCGAAAACCGTCGTCTGCACTCCGATCGCTTGAAGGAACATATATACAGCCGCCACCGTGAACGCGACTCCGTACAGGTTGCCGGACGCCATTGTCATTCCCCACGGGTACCAGCTCATCGTGTCATGCCAGCTGAACCACGCAAGGAAGCCGTTCTTCGCAATGTATTCCGCCATCCGCCACTGAAGATACGGGTCAAACTCTGACAGGTAGAAGCCGAAACGGAGAGGCAGAAGGCGAACCGCGACCGCTACTACGAACACGAGCAGTAGGACTACAACTTCCAAGAAAGCTCCGCGTGAGATCCCGGAGGCGGCTTTGCGAATAGCGCGTATCCTGCCCGCCAAGACTTCTCTGCCGATGTATGGCCCGAATGCCGATCGCAGCCGCTTGAACCGTGGCAACCTACTGCACCTATGCTTTCATGCACCTGTATTCTTTCAGCGAAGCACCATTGTCAAATAGAGCGGGCAGTTAAAGTTTGCCTGACTGCAAGAGGACAGCTCTAACTACGCGGCGCTAGATCCAGGGCTTGCACTATTTCATTTTGCTGAACGCAATCGACCCGATCACCATCATCCCAGTGGCGAAGACAAGAAGGACGCCGAAATCCAGCAAGACTGGGAAAGTGGACATGCCCAGCATGACGCCTCTCATTCCATCAACGGCGTAGGTCACAGGATTCAATACGGTGAAGATGCTCAGCCATGACGGGAGGTTACTAATCGGGAAGAGAGCGCCACTCAGAAAGAACAGCGGAAAGACTAGAAAACTCACGATTAGGTTGAAGCCTTCAGGGCTCTCCATCCGAGATCCTATCACAAGCCCGATGCTTACCGTTGCTGAAGCGAGAACGAGCATGAAGATCATTGCGAAAGCCACGGTCAGCAGCGTGTACGAGAGCCCCAGGACCACGCCGAACGCGAGCATCAAAGCACCCTGGATAAGTGCATCGGTACATCCGCCCAGCATTTTTCCTGCAAAGATTGTTAGACGTGATAGTGGAGCGACGAGTACTTCCTTAAAGAAATCGATCTTCTTGTCCCACACAATATAGAGGCCGAAGAATATCGATGAGAACAGGATCGTCATCGTAAGGATGCCCGGAAAGATGAAGACTTGGTAGTTTGTCCCACCCAAAGAGACGCTGGACCCTAATCCTCCTCCGAAAACGATTATCCAGAGCAACGGAGTAAAGAGGGACGACACAATCCTCGACTTCTCACGGAGGAAGACTTTGAATTCTCGGTACCACAAAGCATAGAGGCCATCAAGTTCTGTCATGTTCTGTTCGCCCTCACTCTTGCGACTCTTTCGAAGATGCCTCCTTCCCCCTCGGCCTCTCTGATTTCATGGCCTGTGTAATGCAAGAAAACGTCGTTCAGGGTAGGCGTCCTCAGCTCCACGGACTCAACATCTCCTACTAGACTAAGAATCTCCTGTAGATGTTCACTAGAGTTCTTGACGGTCAAGAGAACGAAGCCATCCGTCTGCTCAACCTTGAGAACATATCCCAGCTCCTTGATCGGGCTAAGTCTTGGATTCCTTATTCGGAGACGTATGACGTCACCGCCTATAATCTGCTTGAGCCGTTCAGGTGTGTCAAGTGCGACCACCTTGCCGTCGTCAATGATTGCGACCCTGTCACACAGATATTCAGCCTCATCCATGTAATGAGTCGTCAGGATGACAGTCACTCCTTCCTGATCGACGAGCCTCCGAATGTACCGCCAGATGTGCTCACGCGTTTGCGGATCGAGTCCGAGGGTCGGCTCGTCTAGAAAGAGTATCTTGGGTTTGTGCAAGAGGCCGCGCGCCAGTTCCAGCCGGCGTCTCATCCCTCCAGAATAGGTCTTGACCAGACCGTTCGCTCTTTCCTCAAGATCGACAAGCCGTAAGACTTCCCGAATCCGCTGCTGTCGAATGCTGTTCTCGACACCATACATCAGGGCATGAAGGTAGAGGTTCTCTTTGCCGGTCAGGATGTCGTCACTGCTAGGATCCTGAAAGACGATTCCGATGGTTCTTCGCACCGCACCGGGTTCCCGCAATACATCGTGGCCGTCAACTTCCGCGGTCCCCTCCGTCGGCTTCAGCAAGGTCGCAAGCATCGAAAGCGTTGTCGTCTTGCCAGCGCCGTTCGGTCCGAGGAGACCAAATATTTCGCCCTCACGAACAGATAGACTGACATGGTCGACAGCCACTAGGCGACCGAAATTCTTCGTTAGGTCGAAGGTTTCGATGACCGGCTCACCGAGCGGATGCCGGTGCGTCTCTATGGTAAGCTCATTCATGGCTAGTCACGTGGAGTGGTTTCCGCAAGTACCACTGACATGACCTCTTAAGGGTTCCTTGATACGAAGCGAAAACTCCCGTTCAGTTAGTGATGCCTATCCGCAAGCGTCCGCCCCATTCTGTTTGACCAAGACATCCTCTTGCCGGATCAAGGTGAAAAGAGATGACGCCGCGTGAGAGGGGAACGCGCCGGTCGCCAGAATCAACTTTCTCCTTATCAAGTCAGTCGATGCGCCAACCTTCATGATACGCCTAGCTCACGTTCTATTCGACCTGCAATTTCTTGCATATCGCCGTCTCAATGATTCTGTCGTCATTCAAGTTCGTAAGCCGGAGATAGTGATTGGCGATGTCAAGCACGGCCTCAAGCGGAGGCATTCCATTGAATTCCGAGCTGACGATGGCTACGTTGCGCCGTTGCGCTTCAAGCGTGAGCAACTCGTAGATCCGATACAGCGGGGTTCTTGTATAGTCGTAGATGCTCATCCCAATCTGTATCATACCCAACTGGGGGATCTCTGCTGCCATTGCCCTCACGCCAGCAAGTCCTCCTTTCTTCTCATGCAGGGCCCTAGCAATCTCCTTTCCGGTGTTCAAGTCGGGTGTGGCAAGGTTCACGTTGAACCCTACCATGACTTTTCGTGCACCTGTGATCGTTGCGCCTGCTGTTAGATGAGCTCGCGCGGGACCAAAGTCTGGTTTCCTATCAGGTCTGGAGATTCGTGCCTCCAGCCCCTCGAACTCCCCTTCTCTTATCCAATCAATGTCGCGCCGTTCAGGGGATGCCGCTGACTCACCATACAGGTAGACTGGAACGTGGCATCGAACTGAGAACTCTCTCCCGAAGCTCTTGGCAAGCTCCGAACAGGACTTCATCGTCGCCTTCACGATTGGAACAAACGGAACCACATCGACCGCGCCAAGCCTTGGATGCTGTCCTTTGTGTTTCCTCATGTCGATGAGTTCCACGGCCTTGACCGCACTCTGCAACATCGCTTGCACAAGAGGTTGACCCTCCCCAACCACCGTCACGACCAGCCTGTTGTAGTAGTCGTCGTACGAGTGATCAAGCAAGAAGACCCCTTTTACGTTCGTGATCGCCTGAAGTATCTCTTTCACAGTTTCTGGATCAGAGGTGCTGAAGTTCGGAACACACTCCACGAGCTCACGCATCAAACGACGCCACTCGAGTACCAGGCAGCTAGCTCATAAAAACGGCTCGCATCGATCGTCTCTCGTAGTCACGTGAAGGTGTAGGCTCATTGACATTTCCCACTTTGGTATCGTACCGTTCAAGATCTTCGCTTGTTGAATAGTGAAGAAAATAAGAATTTTGAACTACAAGATTGTCTCTCAACTGGAATAATCTTCATCCAATTGCCCTGACTTCCGGGTTATCACGAGACTCGCTAATGGATAGCTTGCTCCTGACAAATCTTAACTAACATGTCGGGCATCACTACGCGTCCGGAGGGGGCCGAGCTGAGCAAGACAACAATCCTTGAAGAGCTGAAAGAAGCGATCATCAAGTTCGACATCGACAACATCAAGTCCCTTGCTGAGGATGCGCTCAAACAAGGTGTGAGCGCCTACGATTGCGTGATGAACGGCATGGCCAAAGGAATGGAGGTGGTCGGTCAGAAATACCAGCTCGGAGAGTACTTTCTTCCTGAACTGGTGATGGCAGGCGAGACCTTCAAGGAAGGCATGAAGGTCTTCGGAATACATCTGAAACCATCCGAGATAACGTCGCAAGGTCGTGTTATCATAGGAACTGTCGAGGGTGATCTGCACGACATCGGAAAGAACATAGTCGCAAGCATGGTAGGGGCAGCAGGATTTGAGGTACACGACCTGGGAGTCGACATCTCCGCCAACCGTTTCCTGGCAAAAGCGAAAGAGATCTCTGCCGACATAGTTGCAATGTCGGCGTTGCTCTCCACCACGTTTCCGCACATGAAGGAAGTAATTGATGCGGTCCGAGGAGCTCAGATAAATGCGAAGACGATAGTTGGCGGCGCGCCCCTCAATGCGGAGACGGCAAGGTCGTTGGGCGCAGACGGATATGGCAGAGACGCCGTGGAAGGGGCGAATATCTGCAAGCAATGGGCCGCTACTAGGAGTCGGAAGTGAACTCGAGCGTCAGCGGTCCAAGGTTGAAAGGAAAAGTCATCGCCCTCTGATTTGTTCATTACAAGAATAACTTTCAGGAATCTCTCCATGCACCTTCGTCCACCTCATCATTTATCCTCCAAACTTGATGGCGTTCAATTCGATTACACTTGTCTGACACATTAGAGAACATTCAGGACTTGGAAGGCGTCGGCCCAGTAACCGCGAACAAGCTCAAAGAAGCGGGTTTCGACTCTATCGAAGCAATAGCAGTCGCGCCTATCAGGGAACTCGTCGACAAAGCAGGGCTAGAATCCTCCGCAGCAACCAAGATTGTACGCGCTGCGCGTCAGATCATTCATATAGATCTTCTAACAGCAAAACAGCTCTACGATAGACGTCAATCTCTACTTCGCTTGAACACAGGCTCCGAGAACCTGAACAAGCTACTTGGTGGGGGCCTTGAAACTCAAGCCATCACCGAATTCATAGGAGAATTTGGAACCGGCAAGACCCAACTATGCATGATGTTCTGCATCACAACTCAGCTCCCACTTCAACAAGGTGGGCTGAACGCCAAAGTCCTCTTTCTGGATAGTGAGGGAACATTTGCTCCTCAGCGCATCCATCAGATTGCGCAGGCGATGTCGCTTGACCCTGATAAGATTCTTGAAGGCATCTTCATTGCGCGCACCTACAATAGTGATCATCAGATCCTAACGGTTGATCACGCCTTCAAGCTCTGCAAGGAGGAGAACATCAAACTCATCGTAGTCGATTCGGTACTTTCACACTTCAGGAGCGAATATATTGGCCGGGAGAATCTTAGCGAGCGCCAACAGAAACTCAACGCGCATTTGCACAAGCTCACACGGATCGCTCAGGCGCTGAACTTGGCTGTCGTCTTGACAAACCAAGTCCAAGCGAACCCTCAAGCCTTCTTCGGAGACCCTACTAGGCCGGCTGGAGGAAACATACTTGCTCATGCATCGACCCATCGAATCATGCTCAAGAAAGCTTCAAACAATCTCCGTTGTGCCCGCGTCATAGACTCGCCCTGCCTTCCAGAATCGGAGACATACTTTGCGATCACGGAGAAAGGGATCGAAGACGCGCAGCCCAAGCCCCGAAGAGGAGACTGACCTAATCCGCCTCGAAGCCTGGAGATAGTTCCTGTAGTGACACTCCAGATCAACGCCGCAAAGACGTGGAAGCTTGAAGAACTCGCGCAACAATCACACCCCGCTCACAAAGTCGACGCATGGGTCTACTACTGCACATTATGCGATGAGGTCCTGCTAGTCACACGACGATTCGTAGAAGCCAAGGGCGTGCAGGCAGCCTTTGATGGAGCCTGCCCAGATTGCGGGTTTGGCTTAGAGGATGTCATGCGTTGCGAACGCGCGCAGCTACCCCATACCAGAGCCGCCTACGTCAACCCAAAATATCAAGCAGCGCTCCTCGTCGAGTTGCCGCCTAGGACTTTCGGGGCAGTCAGACTAGGCAAAGCTAGGCTTCCTGCAGAGGAGCAGATACTTACTACAGGAATCGAGAGACTAGACAAGCTTGTCCGCTTGGCGACGGGGCAGTTCGTCGTCTTTCAAGGCTACCCTTTCCCAAGATCGTTGGCTGAGCTTCTCTGTGTCCGAGCTCAGCTTGAGCATCCGGTTGGATTGAATTCGAGTGCAATCTTTATCGACGGTGGAAATAGCTTCGACGCCTACGCAGTATCCAACTACGCCATCGAGCACAGAATCAAACCCAAGCTCGCGCTGTCCCGCATACATATCAGCCGCGCATTCACGTATTTCCAGCTCGCATCTCTAGTGACCGAAAAGCTACCCGGCGCCCTCACACGTTACAACTCCACACTTGCCATCATCTCAGACATAACTGAACTCTTCCAAGATCCGGAGATCAAAGATAAACAGGAAGCCTATCGCGTCTTTCAACGAATACTACGTTCGTTGTCAGCGATCTCCGAGATCACAGACTCTCTTGTGATCGCAACGAGTTCCCGCCAAGACATTAAACCCTTCGACACGGCGCTCATACAAACCGCGCATACAACCATCCGCGTCGAAGACCGCGACGCGGTCACACGATTCACCTTGGTGCGTCACAAATCTTTGCCGCTGCGAAAGATCTCACATCAAGAATACCGCGCTGATCAATTCCTCGAATATTACATGAAGGAATAGTGAATGGGGAGAACCATCCCGTCTTGGCGGATCGTCGTTGAGCAGGAACTCGCAAAGATGAACAAATTCAAACAGTTCCTCAGGGTCGAGGACCGGATGATCTTCGAGGACCTCCTGAACCAATGCAAGCTCTATGCCTCAGCCGCCGGAGTCCTTGCCTCGTCAGTGAAGGAATTCCCGCTACTGCTCTCGATGCTCTTCGCGCATCACAAGAAACTCACTGAACTCGAAAGACGAATGAAGGAACAGATGAAGTGAAGACAGAAGGTTGGCTCTTCGACCTCTACCCAAAACCAGGCCGCATGGTTCTATGGCTGAAGAAACGCGACGGTGAATGTGTAAGGCTCGTAGACGAGTGGACCCCGAGAATCCACATTGCCGGCAACTTCACTGACCTGCTCGACCTTGCCGCCAAGCCTGAACTATGCGATCGATACAGTTTCGTTGAGAAGTTCGAGAGGCCAAACGATCCATCGCGGTCCAAGGTTCTTGAGATCAAGGTCTCATCCGACCGTGAAGCCATAGCACTAGCGCAGAAGATTCAGCGGCTTGCGGCCTATGGCAGCAAGTACAGGCCATATGATGTTGACATACCGTCCTCGCAGATGTACCTCTACCAGAAAGGTCTCTTCCCGTTAGCTTATGTTGAAGCCGACAACCACGACGGCCGTATAGTTTGGAATCTTCTCGATTCATCCGAATCCGCAGACTACGAGGTCCCACCATTCAGGATAGCTGAGCTGACCATCAGCACGAAGACGAGTAAACGGATACCAACCATGAACGACCCGATCGGCACTATAACGATCACGATGGAGGGTAAGGAAAGACAGATTGCCTCAGGCTCGGAAACAGACAAGCTACTAGGTTTAGTCGAGACGTTCAACGAGTTCGATCCAGACATTATACGTAGCGACGGCGGCGACTCCTTCATCTTTCCATACCTAACCCAACGCGCCAACGAACACGGCATGCTCCATGAGCTTGTACTTGGCCGTGAGCACGCACCGCTGCAAGTCTTTGAGGTCACAGGCCGAAGCTACTTCAGCTACGGACGAATCTACTACCGTGACACTGCGGCTCGCCTAATGGGCCGGCTACACCTGGACCAGAGCAATAGCTTCGTCGACGCTGACTGTGGCCTCGAGGGTCTCATAGAGGTGACCCGAACATGCATCATCCCGCTCCAACGCGCCTCACGCAGCACGATCGGCACAAGCATGTCGTCACTCCAGATCTACCACGCCATGAAGCGGGGAGTACTGATCCCATGGAACAAGTCTCAGCCTGAAGACTTCAAGGACGGAAACCGCATCCTCCTAGCCGACCGAGGCGGTTTCATCTATGAGCCAAAGTTTGGAATCCACGACTCGGTTGGCGAAGTTGACTTTTCATCGCTTTACCCAACGATCATTTTGAAGAAGAACCTAAGCGGCGAGACCGTGAACTGCGAATGCTGTCTAGACCCACCCAACCGTGTTCCAGAAGTTAGCTTTCACATATGCACACGCCGACAAGGAATCGTGCCTGCCTCGCTTGAGGTCCTACTCAAAAAGCGGGCCAAGTACAAACGCTGGAAGAATGAGGCGAAGGATCCTCCAACACTAGCGCGATACGATCAACGTCAAGCCGCGCTCAAATGGATCCTAGTCTGCTCATAGGCGCTCGATGAGTACATCAGAGCCGAGCAGTCGGCTACCTTGGATTCAAGAACGCTCGGTTCGGCAAGATCGATGCGCACATCGCAACCTGCGCCTACGCACGTGAAGCTCTCCAAAAGGCAAGCGTCATCGCCGAATCAAGAGGCTTCCAAGTCATCCACGGCATAGTGGACTCGCTCTGGCTCAGAAAAGAAGACACGTCAGACAAAGAATATCATGACTTGTGCTATGAAATCGAAACGGAACTCGACCTACCGATAAGCTTCGAAGGAATCTACAAGTGGGTAGTCTTCCTCAACTCCAGAATAAACCCCCGCGTCCCCGTTTTGAACAGATACTACGGCGTCTTCCAAGATGGAACAATAAAGACCCGCGGAATTGACCTCAGACGCCATGACACACCAGGCATAGCTCGCGACTGCCAAAGAGAAATCCTAGCCCTTCTCTCGCGCGCGTCCAACTCCACGGAATTCCGCGAACTCATCCCCTCAGCACTTGAGATAACAAGGAAGTACATACGTCTGATCAGAACCGGCCAAGTTCCTGTGGAGAAACTCGTGCTCGAAAAGAGATTGAGCAAATCGCCTGAAGAGTACAGTAGCCTCAGCCATCAAGCAATTGCCGCTCAACAACTACATAGAAAAGGAAGATACATTCACGCAGGACAGAACATCCGCTACATAGCAACTGCCGACAGGGCCGCGGTCCAAAGTAACCGTGCTGTGCCATCCGAATTGTTTGAAGAGTCAATCGGCTACGATGCAGAAGCATACGTGAAACTCTTGATCACTTCGTTCGTCAATCTATTCCTACCGCTTGGGTACGACACATCACGGACGAAAGAAGCCCTGCAGATATGAACCAACCTACTCAAAGTCCCAGATTTCGCACCGCGAAAGGCCCAAGCACTAGGCCAACCCGAGTTCTTCGACTTTCTTAAGGACATCAGCTGCGTGGGTCTTGGTGTTGACGTGGGCAAAGACGTGCTTGATGGCTCCATCAGGGCCGATTATGTAGGTTACCCTCCTTGCTGTTTTGAACGGACTCTCGACCCCGTACGCACGCACAATCTCCTTCTTTCTGTCAGAGAGCAGAGTGAAGTTCAGATTGTATTTCGATGCGAATTTCTTGTGAGATTCCTCAGAGTCCACGCTCACGCCAAGGACGACGACTCCCCGCTTTCGAAGTATGTCCATCGAATCCCTGAATGAGCATGCTTCTGCGGTGCATCCAGGTGTATCGTCCTTGGGATAGAAGTAGAGCACCACTGGGCGTCCACGCATTGACCTTAGAGACACCCTGTTCCCGCTCTGATCTTTCGCGTCGAAATCTGGGGCGCCTTGGTCTGGTTTCAGAATACCTCCCATATTTCCTCACTCAACCGGTACTCTCACGCAGATCCATGAGTCGACGCGCTACCTAAGCTCTACTCTTTCATTTGGTGAAACATGATAGCCTTCTTCGTTTCGCAGATTGCATTAGGTGGGTGAGTGCGAGATTCTATTCGTATCGCGACGTTTGCCCTGTGACGCCGGTATGAGGCACGCGCCGGGTTCGTCCGTGCGACTCTTTCGAGTGTGTACGAATCATTCAGACGTTTCCTTCCGAACCGCCTTAAGTATTGAAGACGCTCCCGCCGGCCGAGGTGGAAAACATGATGCGAGTAAAACAATTGTCGCTCTGTCTTCTCGCGTTGGCTTTCATCGCCCTCGCGACTGTTCCCGCGTTCGCTAACTCGCTCGCAAGCGGCGACGTAGCTGTTGGAGACCGATACGCCTTGACAACCATTTCCGGCGAGGCCCGCGCTTGGGTATCTGGTTCATGGATCAAGAGCTCAGCAGACCTTCAGCTCATAGTGCAGGTCACGTATGTCGGGCCGAACAACATAGTCTTCAAGGTCCTTTCAGGGACAGTCCAATTCAACGGCAAAGTCTACACCATAGTCGCCAGCGGCTGGCGAGGCGACTACAACAGGGTGTCGAACACTTGCGTCTACCAGGGACCCGCGACCGCGCCAAACGGAGAACGAACGTTCTTCATCATCTACGGCCACGACATGCTCTATGTGCAGCAGGGCACGTACATGCGCATGTGGAGTGCCTTCCGCGACGAGGACAGGATACTGTGGAGGATCGACCTTTACACGTACAGATTCAAGGTTAACTGAACTCCGAGCGTATGCTTTCACTCCTTTCCCTGCCTTTCTTTGTCCTGTAGTCGGCTTCTCCTGCTCACGGGCGCGTCAGGGTCGTTCTTGCAGCTGTACTCCCGGACAGACCAATTGATGCTCGGGAATGTTACGATCAGCGCCACCAAAGACAATAGGAGAGTTTTCGCAGCGGCTGAGCGGCTCGGTGAGGTTCAAGTTCTAGAAACGCGTCTGATACGCTGGTTAGCATGATGGCGAGCGCGCAGACTGCGGTAGAATACGAGGACTTTGAGAGAATCGACATGAGAGTTGGCCGCATAATCAGAGTCGAGGACTTTCCGAAAGCCAAGAACCCATCCTACAGGATCTGGGTCGATTTCGGAGAACTTGGTGTCAAGGGAAGTTCGGCGCAGTTGACGAAGTATCCGAAGGATCAACTCATGAACAGCCTAGTGATCGCGGTGGTCAACTTTCGGCCTAAGCAGATTGTGGATTTCATGAGTGAAGTCTTGATCTTGGGCGTGGACGATGAGTCAAAGTCTGGCGTAGTCATAATTCGGCCGGAGCGTGAGGTGCCTCTAGGGCGTCGCGTCTACTAGGGGATGGGTTTAGGCGCTAGCTTCGAACGGCTCATTTCTCAAGTCAAGCGCAACGCAGCGCCTGATATCAGCCCTCATGCACGCTCCTCGGCTGTGAATCTTGCGAGACAACTCATTTAAGAGAAACATAACTCAACTAGCGCTTGCATAGGCTGCGGCAAGCGTCTATTCTGTGGATGAGAGTATGTTTCTTATAGGCGAGGCGCTCGTGGGAAAGGAGCCCGAGATTGCACATATTGACCTCGTGGTTGGAGACAAGAATGGGCCAGTTGGCGAGGCATTCGTTAGCGGTTTGACAAACCTATCAGCCGGTCACACGCCGCTTCTCGCGGTGATTCGGCCGAATCTTCCGCCAAAACCTCACACACTAATCGTTCCCAAGGTGACAGTCAAAGGAATGGATGAGGCGGCGAGAATTTTCGGCCCAGCCCAAGCGGCAGTTGCCAAAGCAGTTGCGGATGCCGTTGAGGAGGGCATCATACCGAAGGACAAGGTCGACAACTGGGTAATCATTTGCAGCGTCTTCATCCACCCTGACGCCCGAGACTACCGTAGGATATATCACTACAACTATGGCGCGACAAAGCTTGCTTTGAGGCGAGCTGTGACAAACTATCCAAGCCTTGAGAAGGTCATGTATGATAAGGATAGGGCGACACACCCAATTATGGGATTCAGAGTCCCCCGTCTTTGGAACCCACCCTACCTCCAAGTCGCACTCGACGTAACAGACCTCGAGAAAGCCAAGGAGATCCTGCAGCAACTTCCAGCGAGTGACAGGATCATACTTGAGGCCGGAACCCCGCTCGTCAAGAAATACGGCGTGGGGGTCGTTCACGAGTTGCGAACGGTCGCGAAGGACTCGCTCATCATAGCAGACCTCAAGACCCTCGATGTTGGCCAAGTGGAGGTCGACGTCGCCTTCGAAGAGACAGCTGACGCAGTGGTCGCGTCAGGGCTCGCATCAAAAGACACGGTAAACAAATTCATCTATGAGGCAAAGAGGCTCGGCATCTACTCCATTGTCGACATGATGGATGTCTCAAATCCGCTACGCACACTCGAAAGCTACGAAGAGCCCCCAGATGTCGTGATCATCCATAGAGGAATCGACGAGGAGAAGGGCGGAGGGCCAAGCTGGAGCCTAGTCGGCGAAATCAAGAAGGCATTCAAGGGAAGAAAATTGCTCGTCGCTGTTGCCGGAGGAATTGAACCGAGCAACCTCAAGACAGCGTTGGAGGCACAAGCGGACATAGTCGTCGTGGGACGATACATTACTCAGTCCAGGGACGTCAACCGGGCTGCCAGAGACTTCCTAGACCAGCTTGGACCTGACATAGACCTATTTCGAGTACACGTAGAATAGCCAAGGTCTACCAGTCTGTAGCATCGCTGAAAGCGAACAGGTCATATTGGAGTCCAAGCATCATGACGGAGACGGCGCTCTAGTATGAAGGTCCAAAAAACCGGCACGATCGTCGGCATCATGCAAAGCGAAGATCCTGTAAAGGTTCGCGTTCAGGTGAAGCTCGATGAAGAATCACTCGAACAGCGAGTCCGGCCATACCCGCAGTCGGAACAGGAGAGGATGGCTCAGCAGATGACCGATAATATTGCGAAGCAACTCCGCACAGCAATCCCTGGCGCTCTCATAATGGGTCCGGGATTTGCCGGTCAGTCTGGACCTCACTTCGAGGAGTGGCTCGTGCCTGCGGATCAGGCCGCCAAGCTGTCCATTGGGAAGAGAGTCAGGGTCAGTCTGGAACTTCTTGAAGAAGAGTAACTGACGGCAAGGCTGACTGTCGCGGTCATCGATTGAAAGCAGACAGTCGGACGGTCACAATGGCGACAGATAATCCGTAGGAGCACCTGAATAGCTATGCTCGCGAGCGCCTGATGTCCTAGCATTCCGCCGGGTTTGTTCCGGTTCTTTGCGCCTTCCCACAACGCTTACGTTCGCCACCCAACGTTCTTTACTAGGGCAGCGTGGCTTGACGGAAGAGAGAATTGTCAGGATGCCTGCCGAATGGGGAGGAATCGTTCCGACAGAGACTTTTCTCGACGAGGGCAAGAAGATCGTTGACGCCGCATCGAAACAGAAGATACCCCTGAGATTGATCGGCGGCGTGGCAATTCGTTTTCACGTTGGAGACTTTGCCGAATTCGCGAAGAAGCTCAGCAGGCTCGGTCTTGGAGAGCAGGAGTATACGGACTTGGACTTTATGTCATACGGAAAGTTCCGAGACCCCCTTCGTAAGTTCTTCGAGTCCATCGGTTACCGTAAGAGAAAGACGACGTTGTCATCTGCGGCGACGCAACGCCACATTTACTTCCATCCAGACGGGTGGTTCTCGGCCGATGTCTTCTTTGACAAGCTTCTGGCCGCGAACCATCCAATCGATTTCAGGTGCAGACTTGAACTGGACTCGCCGACGATATCTCTTGCGGATCTTCTTCTTGAGAAGCTGCAGATAGTCTCGTTCACTGAGAAGGATCTCAAAGACACGCTGGTCCTTCTTCGAGCTCACGTCCTGAGCGACGGGCAGGCGCCCGAATCGATCGACGCGCGCTGCATCGCATCCCTTCTCTCGAAGGACTGGGGCTTCTGGTATACTGCCACAACGAACCTGAAGGGTTTGCGGAGGGCCGTTTCGCAGATGACCGACCTCAACGAGACTGAGAGGAGCGACATATCGTCAAAGGTCGGGAAGCTTCTCGAAATCATCGACAATGAACCCAAGACTACCGGTTGGAAGATGCGCTCAGTAATCGGGACCAAGAAAAGATGGTACAATCCTGTCGAAACGACCGAGACAGTCGGAGAATTCGGAATCTGGAGACTTTAGGCTGGCGGAATCTCTTTATCGCTTCCGGAAGTTGGCAGTGGTAGAAATGCAATAGACGTGAGCAACGTGACTATCCTTCGTGGTTCGTTCTTCATGTGACACACTCTCGCCCCGTTTAGGTACGAGTGTATGCAGTTGGTTCCGTCGATCGATTTGCTCGATGTGGACAAGACACGGTCGGACTTTCCCATTCTCCGAACCGGCGTAATCTACATGAGCAGTGCGACGAGCAGCTTGACACCGCAACCTGTGCTTGCAAAAATAGTGGAATTCTATCAAGAATAAGGAATTCGCAATATTCTTGTTTCCGTGATAGTTGAAACATAGGACGAGACTACTTGCGCGCTACGTTCTCGATCTCACTAAGCTCCTCATCAACGTGGCTTCACACATCCTTACAGCTGGCTTGAGAGAGTGCATATAGGTCATGTTAACCAATAGAGGCGCGGGTCGGGTACTTTACGAGCAACTGAAGGCCGAGATCTGTCGAATAATGCAGTTGATCTCGACGAAGGGATGGTCACCAGGCAGCAGCGCCAATATCAGCGCTAGAATTGCCGGGACGAATCACGTGTGCATCAAGTCAACTGGCACTAGTATGGCATTCAGCGATCTTCACCCTGAGTCCAGCGTGGTTGTTATAGACCTTGACGGAAAACCGGTGGAGGGTGACCTAAAGGCCTCAATTGAGTTCAGGTTCCACTTGGGCATATACAAGGCCAGAGCTGATGTTGGAGCGGTGTTGCACGCGCACCCTCCGTACGCTACCTCGTACGCGGTTGCGAATCAAGAGCTACCGATGGTTTCGGGTCCTGCTCGTTTCATCTTGAAGAAAGCGCCGCTGCTCGGGTTTGCGCCTTCTGGTTCGGCTGAACTGGCAGAGATCGTCACAAGCGCCTTTTCTGACCCGGCTGTCTTTTCGGCACTGTTGAGTGGTCACGGGATTGTTGCCGTGGGCCGCGACATGTACGAGGCGTTCATGTATGCGGATTGGACTGAAGATGCAGCTCAGATCGCGTTTCTCTCGAACACACTCAAGCGCAACGGCGCAGGCGCCTGATCTCCTTCTCACAGTCATCGTTCGACAAGTTCTATGATTACGTCGTCGGGATCTCGAAAGACGACGATACTCCAAGGCTTCTTGCCGAGTCTTCCCGCATACCTGATATCCGAAGGGACCTTGTGTGCGACGTAGACGATCGCTGTCGTTTCGCTCGCTGCTTCGAGCAGCTCACCGATCATGACCGCTGCTTCGAGATCCCGGACGCGAACGCCCAGATGAGTAATTCCGATTGTTCCTCGCATGCCATTCTGCTAGGCTTCAGGGGCCCGTTGCGCGGTTATGGAGCTCTCGTCGGCGGTCAATTCCAAGGCGAAGCTGTCGCTGTAAGGGTCGGTATTGTTGTGCTCAGTCGCCGATGTCGGATGAGTATTTGATATTGTCAGCAGTTTCAGCCTTAGGCCCTCGTGTCCGCTAGGCTTAAAGAACTCACGACGGTTCGCAGTCCCAGAATTCAGAGGATCATTGAGATGAGTCTAAAGATAGGCTTCATTGGGCTCGGAATCATGGGCACGCCCATGTCCAAGAATCTCATTAAGGCAGGCTACGAGCTGACATTATGCAAGAGGGGACGATTCAAGGAACTACAGGACTTGGGCGCCGAAGTTGTGCCTACGTGCAGAGAAGTTGCAGAGATTTCGGATCTGGTTATCACCATGCTCCCTGATTCGCCTGATGTGGAGAGCGCTACGCTCGGTCGGAACGGAGTCTTTGAGGGAATCAGAGTCGGGTCAACCTACATCGACATGAGCACGATCTCTCCTATCACCACGAAGAAGGTGGCGGAAGCAGCCGAGGCAAAAGGCGTTCGAGTTCTCGACGCGCCCGTCAGTGGAGGAGAGAAAGGTGCGATTGAAGGAACTCTCACAATAATGGTTGGCGGAAGCAAGGAGGTCTTCGCTGATTGTCTCCCGGTCTTCCAAGCGATGGGCAAGAACATCGTGTACTGCGGAGGCATAGGCTCCGGACAAGTTGTCAAGGCGTGCAATCAGATTCTCGTCGCGGGGGTCTTGGAAGCGGCTAGCGAGGCGCTTGTGCTCGGCGCAAAGGCAGGAGTCGATCCCGAGGTTGTGCTCACAGTGATTGCTGGCGGATACGCGATGCGTGTCCTAGACGTTAGGGGGCCACTTGTGTTGAAGAGAGACTTCAAGCCGGGCTTCAAGTCAAAGCTACACTACAAGGACTTGGGGATCGCTCTGGCGGCAGGGGCCGCGTACGGCGTGCCGCTTCCAGTTACCGGCCTGATCCATGAAATGATGGGGGCGATGAAGGTTTCAGGCCGTGGCGAATACGACCACTCGGGAATCATAACTGTGCTTGAGGACCTTGCCAAGGTGGAAATCAAGAAACCAACGTTGACATAGTGCGCTCAGCTACGATTGTTCGTCTACGAAGGTGTCAGTATGATCAAGAGGGTTAGTCACGTCGGTGTTGTTGTTAAGGATCTGGATGAAACGTTGAATCTATACGAGAGAGTCTTTGGCTTGAAGCCCAGCGCAATTAAGGATGCTATGGGCGGAAAGGCCCGGGTTGCATTTGTGCCTGTGGGTGACGGTGAAATAGAACTACTTCAGCCAAAAGATCCTGAGATTCATTTGGGTATGTTTCTGCGAACTCACGGTCAGGGAATCCATCACATCTCTCTGAGCACGGATGACATCGATTCCGATGTAGATAGGATGAAAAGTGAGGGAGTAGCCTTTGCTGATGAGAAACCTAAGGTCGGGGCCCACGGCGTAAGGATAATCTTCTCCAAACCCGAGACAACTGGTGGAATAGCTTTCGAACTTTGTGAACAATAGCATGAAGAGAATGGCCCCGCTGCGAGGTAAGCTGTGAGGTCTGAGAGTCTCGCTTCGATTGAAGTGCGCGAGCTACTTGGTCAGCACTTCCGGGTTGACAATGTGAGGCGGTCTTTCTCCCCTGACTGCCGCGAGTAGGTTATCAACTGCCATCATAGCCATCTTCGTGCGTGTTGCGACTGAAGCGCTGGCGATGTGAGGAGCGATGACGATGTTCTCAAGCGTCAACAGGGGATCGTCTGGCGGTATCGGTTCCGGCTCGGTTACGTCAAGTGCGGCGTACGCAATCCGTCGGTCACGTAGCGCGCTGTAAAGTGCCTTTGGGTCCACTATCGGTCCCCTAGCACTATTGACCAGTATGGCCGTCTTCTTCATGATCTTGAACTGTTCTTCCGCGATCAGGTGATACGTCTCGGGAAGGAGCGGACAATGAATTGTCACGAAATCTGACTCTGCGAGCAGGGAATTGAGGTCTCTGAACTCCAAGTCTAGCGTCTTCTCGAGGTCAGGCCGTCTGACCGTGTCGTAGTAGATGATCTTCATGTCGAAGCCTCTTGCTCTCTTGGCAACCTCGGCTCCTATCCGCCCGAGTCCGATTATGCCAAGTGTCGCGTGGTGCAGATCTTGACCGAGCAGTATCATAGGTCCCCAGGTCTTCCACTTTCTCGCTCTAACCACTCGTTCACCCTCAACGACACGCCGCGCAGCGGCAAGCAGGAGGGCAAACGCAAAGTCAGCGGTGGTATCTGTGAGAACGCCGGGCGTGTTGCATACAATGATCTTGCGCTTGGTAGCTTCCTTGACATCTACATTGTCGAATCCTACAGCCATATTGCTGATGACTCGTAACTTTGGGGCGGCGTCCATGATCGCGGCGTCTATCTTGTCAGTGAGAAGCGAAAGAAGTCCATCCACTGTAGAGACTTCTCTTAGGAGCACGTCACGTGGGACTGGAAGCTCCCCCTCCCAAATGCGATAGTCCGAATTCTCTCCGAGTCTCTCCAGCGGCTTTTCCGGAATTAGGCGTGTGACATAGACCTTCGGCTTCATCGTATGCGGCCTCGCTTCTTGTCTCCCAAAATCCGTTTTTGAAGTCTTGCCTAGGGTCGTCTACAGACGGGCTTTGTGCCTGCGGTGACAGCCTCGGGTAGCGGTCTAAACTCAATGTCTAGGTTGAGTGGCATTTCAAAGAGGACATCATCGGCTCAAAGATCTTGGCTAGTCGCTCGGACACCTCAGGCCGCGAGAAAGCATAGACTACGTAATACCTCCCCGAATCCTCGCAGTGCACGTGCATAGCGTATGCGTCTTGGGTCAAGAGACGCCTGCCGAACGGGAATCCCCCTCGCTCGAAGAGCATTCTCGCGTGGGTGTAGACTGCGTCGTGGCCGCGGATCTTCAGATTCTTAGTCTCTGGTGTTCCGTCCAGTTTTCCGCGTCCGCTCGCAACTGAGCGTTGAACGCTATCAGAGGCCTGCCCAGCCGCCGTGGCGTATCGCTTTCTCGCCTCTTGCAGGCTTCCCCATGACAGGAAGATCTTGAGGCCCTCCTCAAGATGGAAGACCAAGTCGCCTTTCTCCCTCCTAGTTTTGGGGTTGAGTTCAAGGCGAGCGTTGCTCGGGTACTTGGCTGAAAACCCGTACAGGGCCAACAGCTCGTAGCCAGAATCGTCCATAATGCACACGACCACGCAAGATGGTGAGGTTCAATATTACTTCTACCTGACAGAGCAAATAGCATGTGAAAGGCCTGACTGGGCGGGCTGGGCCCGCGGTCGTGAGGTGCCTCAGCATTCTTTACATCCGTGGCAATACAAGCTAGACATGGTCTTGCCTAATGGGGATGGCGAGAGATTTGAGCCTCGAAGAGGACCTGAGACGAGCAACGAGGAGACTGAACATTCTCTTGATCTTGTTGGTAGTCGAGTTGGCCCCCATCGCCCTGCTGGCGTTCTATTTCTTGGCGATGTTTGTGCTGCATCCTCCTTTCTCAGGAGATTGAAGGAACGGTGGTCCCGAAGAAACGCATGGAATGTCTTGAAAACGGAAAGGGGTCCCGCTCATGAGCATCAAAGTTAGAGAATGGCTGCGCAGGTTGGGCATTGAGACGACACACGAAGAACGCGAGGAGATAGATCGCGAGATCGAGCGAAGAACAGGACGTTACTGCGACAGCGGCGTTGAACTGCTCAGTGAGGTCGAGTTTCTGTCTATCGTGGAGTCCGTGAGACGCAAGCGCAAGAAGGCTACAGTAGAGCCGTTAGTCGCTTAGTCACCTTATCGAGCTCTGACCTGAAGCTCATGATCGAGCAGGCTTGGAAAGATTGATCGAGTCTTACGATTTCGGAAGCATTGTAATCAACGGCAGCCAATACACGAGCGACGTCATAATCACGGGTGACAAGATCCACGCAAACTGGCGGAGAAAAGAAGGACATGTGCTACACGTCTCAGACATGAGAGCCGTTCTGGAGGAGTTTCTGCCTGAAGTCGCCGTTGTCGGAACAGGATATGCAGGGATGATGAAAGTGGCTGGAGAAACCAAGAACTATCTTCAAAGCAAAGGCATCGAATTGCTCGTGGAAAGGACCGAGAAAGCTTGCAAACTCTTCAACACCCTGTCAAAATCAAAGCGAGTCCTAGCGGCTCTCCATCTTACCTGCTGAGTCTAGGAGAATAGGCGTAAAGACACTGCGCGGCATTCTGGGTGAGGTGCTCTCGGGCCCTGCGTCTGAGACGTGCTACGACCACAAAGGTGAATTACGTGACAGATCGGTTCGGTTGGACGTCTCTGGTGCTGCAAGTTGGGTAAGGGCTTAGAGATCGGTGAGGCGGCGGGCAAGCTTGGCGTGATGCTGGTCGGTCTCGGAGCTGTCAGTACAACGTTGATAGCCGGTGTCGAAGCTGTAAAGCTTGGACTCTCCAAGCCGTTCGGCAGTCTAACCCAAATGGCAACGATAAGGCTCGGAAAGCGAACTGAGAGAAGGACTCCGCTCATCAAGGACTTTGTGCCTCTGGCGGACCTGCACGACCTCGTCTTTGGCGCCTGGGACATTTTTCCGGATGACGCATTCGTGGCTGCATCTAAGGCTGCTGTTCTCGATCAAACGTTACTCAAGAGTCTGGAGAAGCCGCTTCGGGCCGTCAAGCCGATGAAGGCCGCTTTTGATCAGAGATGGGTCAAGCGTCTCACCGGAACACACGTGAAAGTTGGCCGTAACAAGAAAGACCTTGCAGATCAAGTAGTGGCAGACGTAGATGAGTTCAAGACAACGACGGGCGCCTCGAGGCTGGTGATGATCTGGTGCGGTTCCACCGAAGCACACACCGTTGTCAAGTCCGAACACATGAACATCACGGCCTTCGAAAAAGCGCTCGAAGACAATTCGCCGGAGATATCCCCGTCGATGATATACGCCTACGCGTCTCTTGCAGCTGGGGTTCCCTTCGCGAACGCAGCTCCGAACCTGTGCGTCGACACACCCGCTCTAGTAGAGATGGCAAAACGCAACAAGGTACCCATAGCCGGCAAGGACCTGAAAACTGGCCAGACGCTGATGAAGACGATTATTGCGCCGGGATTCAAGGCGCGAATGCTTGGCGTCCGGGGCTGGTATTCGACGAATATTCTAGGCAACCGGGACGGGGAGGTACTGGACGACCCTGAAAGTTTCAAGAGCAAAGAAGAGTCCAAGCTAGGAGTCTTGCAGTACATACTTCAGCCCGATTTGTACCCGGAGTTGTACGGAGACATCAGGCACCAAGTCAGAATCGACTACTATCCGCCGCGAGGCGACAACAAGGAGGGCTGGGACAACATCGACATCTTCGGGTGGCTCGGCTACCCGATGCAGATCAAGATCAACTTCCTCTGCCGTGATTCCATACTCGCTGCGCCGGTCGTGCTGGACTTGGCGCTCTTCATGGATCTAGCGCAGCGAAGTGGCATGAAGGGAATTCAAGAATGGTTGAGCTTCTACTTCAAGAGTCCGATGACTGCGCCGGGTCTCTACCCTGAACACGATCTCTTCATCCAACTGATGAAACTCAAGAATACCCTGCGGTATCTCCGTGGAGAAGAACTGATCACACACTTAGGCCTCGAATACTACGACTAGTCAAACTTCCGACCGGTGATCCAGATGGAGCGACGGATGAGAATACGAACGAAGGCCATCGGCGCCATCGAGGCGCTGGTCACGGGAGAAAACCCAAAGACTGCGGAGGCTATCTGGGCGAGTCTGCCCATGAAGGGAAATGCGAACAAGTGGGGCGACGAGATCTACTTCTCAATTCCTGTGGATCTCAAGGAGGAGAAATCAAGGGCCGAGGTAGAAGTAGGCAGCATCGCGTATTGGCCGCCTGGTAAGGCTTTGTGCATCTTTTTCGGGGCAACTCCCGTCAGCAAGCACGGGGAGCCACGAGCGTACAGCCCTGTCAATGTCTTCGCCAGAGTTGTCGGCGATCCGGCTGCTTTCAAGAGAGTCCGTGACAACGATGAGGTTCTCTTGGAAAGACATGAAGCCTAGGAAGCTTGGGAACGCCGTTCCGTCCTAGGCTACTATTCTCATTCTCTTCCCTTTCTTGAGAAAGAGTTTCGAGTATCTGACGAGCGCCGTCTCTAGTCGAACAGGGTCTATTCGACGTTCTTTCGCATGCTGCTTGAGATCCGTGATACCTAGCCTTTTGAGTGCTATTGCCACGAGCGGAGTAGGTCTTGGCTCTGCCTTCGGCCAGATGCGTGTCATATCCCTGAGGAATATGGAGACAGTGGTGTTGCCGATCCCTTTTCCGAGCCTCCTCAAGTTCGCCTCAAGCTCGGCCGCGTCCGCCGAGGCTTCGTAAAGCCTGTTTAGATCGCCGCCGTACAGCTTCTCGAGATTGCCAAAGACCTCCAAGAGCTTGTCGGCCGTGCTAAAGTCATAACGGGTGTATCCCCCTTCATCGAGGATGCTGACGAGCCTGTCCCATCCTGCGGCTACAATACGCCTGGCCGTCGTGATTCCTTGTTTTTCGAAGCATTGGTAGGTCCGAGTTGCGGAGCTCTCTCTGATCGGCTTGCTGTACAGGATCGCGGCGAGGAACCACTTGACAATACCCTCATTCCTCTTGGACTTCAGATCGATGCCTAACATGCCTGAGTAAGGTTGCCCGTAGGCCGCGACGAAATCTCTCAGCTTCATCACGTTCACTTAGGCTCGCCGAAAATTGGCCTGTTTGCACCGAACATGTTTACTTTCATTGCTCTCTCGACGCTTTAAGCTCCAAGCCTCAATTGAAGTGTCGAGTTGGAAGTCACCAAGACCCTCCGCGTGCCAGTTCACTATGCCTTGACGAAGCGGAAGCTCTCGATTCTGGACAGAGTAACGGCAAGACATACGTACTGCGTCTGGTTGTTCTTGAAACTGATCGAGAAACGTGATATTCATGTTCACGAGGGGGAATACGCGAACGAAGTTTTCTCCAAGAAGGATCTTGCGCGGATCAGGGCTCTTACGAATCTGAACGCGGCGTACGCTCAGCAATGTGGCAACCAAGCCCTGTGGATGTGGCGCAGCTACGGCGGGCAACATGAAGAATGGGAAGGGCAGCTTCGCCACGCGAAGGGCAGATGGCGCCAGAAGCTTCTAGAGCGCGAACCGCAAAGGCCATTCCGCAACGGCCTGAACGGCAAGGTGCCGGTAAGGATAGATGTGAGGACGGGCCGTCTGGAATCCTCTAAGCGCATGAAGCTCTCACCATACGTGATCCGCCTCTCAACCCTGAAGAAACGCCAGCGCATTGCAGTTCCATTGAACCCAGCTAAATACCATCTTGATCTTCTTAGGAAGAGCCGCGTACTGGACTTCCAGCTCGTCAAGCGCGACGACAGATACTACGCGCACATCTGCGTGAAGTACGAGGTGCCTACACACCCAGTCCGCTTGGTGAGGGGAGTCGACCTCGGTGTCAGGAGGGCTATGGCAACCGTGTTGCTCAAGCCTACCCGACAGCTGGGCCGCGGGGATCTCTCCGTCATAGGGGACGGCGCTAGGAAGCATCGCCTAGATCTTCTGAACGGTCGAATAGCTGAATTGCAGCGCGCGAAGAAATGGGAGCCGCTAAAACGAATGCGCCACAAGAGGAGACATGTCGCTGAGTACTATGACCGCTTGGACGCCATACGCATCGCTGAACTGGCCATGCAGGAAGGCTCCATGATCGCTGTCGGCTACCCGAAGGGCGTAAAGTACGATAACTATCGAGGCAACAGAAAGCGTAAGCTGAGGCGGACGCTTCAAACCCGTTTCTCCTACGGGAGAAGAATCCGCTACATGCTTGAGGAATGCAGGGAGCGAGGCATCGCTGCGGAACCAGTCCTAGAGGCTTGGACGAGCGTGACATGTCACCGCTGCGGCTCAGACGATACATGGCGGCCTACTCAGAGCCTCTTCTGGTGCCTAGACTGCGGCCTGCAGTACAACGCGGACTGGAATGCGGCGATAAACATCGGCTCAGTTTTCTTCGCTCACCGGCTGGGCCGACGGGCTACAGCAGGCTTAGCCCAAGCTAGGGATGAACTCGGCCACAACCGAGCAAGCCTAGAAGCCGAAAACGAAGTTTTGACAACAGTGCATCATGAAGTTTTTCGGCCAGCCTCTTGTTCTGCCAATGTCTAATCCCGCGGGTCTCGAATGGCAAGATTGCATCGTATCTATGTGCGTTAACCGAATGGTTTAGAATATCCAATCGCGTCGCTCTAGGAACGTGGTTCGGATGGCCCTCATAGCTTTGGGAGCACTTGGAGGAGCTGCGTTAGGTGCACTTGGTGGGTGGGGGATCGGCCCGGCTATTGGGCTCACCGCTGTTACCGGGGCTGCGATCGGGGGTATCGCTGGGGCGGCAGCGGGAGGTCTTACAGGCGCTGCTTTTGAGATGCCATGGTACTACTACCCGCACTGGTCCCCGTACTATCACCCCTACTATTACCAGCCGTACTATGCACCAATGTTCCCACGGTTCTATCCATACTACGGAATGCAGGGGTATCCAGCGCCGGCTTTCGGATACTGGTAGACTCGCAACGCTGAGATAGTTCGACTAGTGGCTCAGGCCTGGTCCCAACCTCCGAGCGTGAGCGCGGCCGAATTTAGCACGGAATCCTCCGTTGTGCATGGGTTCCTAGAGTAGCGAGCCTCTTCTGGTCCAGACATACCAGATTGCGACTGGGCCAGGCACCAACAGCCAAATGACAATTTCAATTTCAGTGGCGACATCCGAAATGCGCGCCAGCAGTAGCCCTTCAAGATCACGTCGGGCGCGAGCCTACCATTTAGGCCTTAGAAAGAGCTTAAGCCCTCTGCCTGATATCTGAGAAGTCTCGGAGATGGAACCCACGAGTACCTTCAAGTCACTTGAGGCAGGGGACTACGCTAAGCATGGTCTGCCGCGAGAAAGATCGCCACAGATGCTCCGAAGGATGACTGAGATTCGTAGGTTTGAGGAACGCGTCGAGCGTTTGTTCCTTCAAGAAGGGGCTCTGATTGGGCCTTCGCACCTCTATTTGGGGCAGAAAGCTGTTGCGGCCATCGGACTAGTCCAATCTTCGCGATTCTGTCCGCTCCTCTTTCGATGCTAAGTGCTAAATACGCGCCGGAGTCAGACTGCGCTTCGTGACGAACTTGTGGAAGATCTCTGCAAACGTATGGGCATTCTTTGAGAGACAGACACGCTTTTTCCGACTCGGGGAAAGAGTTCCGCTTGAAGAGATCATGAAAGGCTTAAGGCAACTGGGATTTGATGGAATCGAGTTGGGCATATTCGACCCGGCGAAGGAATGTTCAGGTGAAGAAGTTCGCAGGACGAACGAATTGCTCAAGCGCTACAAGCTCGAAGTACCATCTCTCTACATCGACATCGCAGTCCACTGGCCTCTCGGCGCATTCACTCATCCTGATGCAATAGTTAGGCGAGATGTGACTCAGCTTGTCAAGACGTCCCTTGAGACGGCGAAAGCGTTTGGAACCAGAATGGTCGGTATTTCCCCAGATTGTGATGGTTTTCCGCATCCCTTGGGAGTCAGTTACAAGGATGCTTGGAATTGGATGAGGGAAGGAATCTCCGATTGCGTTGACGCTGCTGCTGATGCTGGTTTGAAGCTGGCATTCGAATACAAGCCTAAGGAGACACGTAACTTCTCTCTAATCGCAAATGCTGATGCGGTGCTCAGGCTGATAGACCAAATCGGCTCAGGCAACCTAGGGGCGCTATTGGACACAGGCCACGCCATGTACGCTAAAGAGGATCTTCCAACCACTGTTGAGAAACTCGACAAAGCCCTGTTTCACGTTCACCTCTGCGATAACTACGGAGACTGGGATGACGACCTCGCTCCGGGCGTTGTTCATGACTTCACTCAGTTCTTCGAGGCTTTGAAAAGGATCGGCTACGAAGGGTACGTGGGGTTGGACATCTTTCCATTGCGGGATCCCTTGGGGGAATGCAGGAAAAGCAAGGAGTACATCGACCAGATGTATTCCAAGCTCGCCAAACAGGCTTCCTAGGTCATTGGTTCTCCGATTCATATACAGAGATGCGCCCTCCTGTTACTCTCATCTGGTCAGGGCTAGGCTCATGTTGGAGGGAGTTGTACGGGTGGAAAACAGGGAACTGCGTTGTCTGGATCGCGTGTTTTGTGTCAGGTTGGCGGATCTGTGGCAGGTTCGGGCTTGTTAGTGGGATTTTTTTCTTAGGCGTTTCTGGTGAGTTTGGGTTGGGCTGAGGCTGGGCGAGTTTTGACGGTGCAAGTGTGAGGGTTTACTTTGTACTCCAAGAGGTTATCGTGTCATCAATGGATTTGGCTGCTGCGTAGTTTGGAAGCCATACCTTTTCGAAGTATTCTACGTACTTCCTGTGCCTCGCATCGTTTGGTTCAGTCACTTCTTCCTCATCCAGCTTGAGCCACTTCTTGATGACGCTGGCATCTCGTATCTGCTTGCTTGCTACAGCCGCGATCAACGCATCTCCACCCGGAGCCTCATTGCTCCTAGTCGCGTATAGAACCGCGTAGCCTGTAACATCAGCCAAGATCCTGCGATAGATCTTGCTCTTCGCCGTGGCTCCCGAAATCAACATCGTCTTTGAGAGTTTGATTCCAGCGTCCCTAGCTGGAGACTCGTGTCTGAGCAGATCGAATGCCACGCTCTCCAGTATCGCTCTATAGAGCTCTCCTCTTGTCGGCATTCCCGCAAGGCCGTGAAAACCGCCGAATCTAGAAGGATTCCAGTCAGGAGTCCTTTCGCCCATCATCTGAGGAATGAATGATATCCCCTTCTCAGCCGCGAGTGAAGACTCCGCTTGGTCATCTAACAGGCTCTCAGCGACACCGGTCAGATTCGCAAACCACCGGAAGCAATGCCCAGTTGTCTTGGACCCTCCGAAGCTTTCGAGCCTGTGATTAGGCTCGACGACGAAGGGGTAGTTGATGAGTCTTGTCGTCATCTTCCAAGGCTTGACTCTGTTGTCCTGAATCATATTCCAGCAGCCGCTGGTGCCGCACATGAAGTTGTGTTCGCCGTCATTTAGAGCGCCGCTGCCTAGAGCACTTGTTGGCGCGTCGTCGCCTCCGGCTGCGACCAGTGTCCCCTTCCTTAGTCCAGACAACCTAGCTCCGTCGTCACTTACTTCACCCACGACTTGGTCGCAAGGGATGAGGTCGGGTAACTTGTCGCGGGGAATGCTCAGATCACTGAGAAGCTCATCTGACCAGCTTAGGTGATTCAAGTCAAAAATCCCTCCAAGGTTTCCGGCGTAGCACAGGTCGTAAAGCAACGTTCCAGTGAGCAGGTAAGCGGCGTACCCGTTTGGAGTGGCGAATTTGAACGTTCTCTCCCATATCTTCGGCAGGTGGTTCTTTATCCACAACATCTTTGTGAATCCAAAGTACGGATCTGAGGTGTTACCTGTTACCCTGCAGAGCGTCTCGTGGCCTATCTTCTCTGCGGCTTGGCGTGCCTCCTCGACGGCTCTTGAATCGCTCCAAATCAGTGCAGGATAGATGGGTTCTAGCTGCTTGCTAAGAGGGATTCCGCTACCAGGATTCAGCGCCGATATACATATCGCGGATATGTCGTCTGGAGCGATCCTTCTCGCTCTAGACAGATCGATTACCTTTCTGATGGATTTGAAGCATGCTTGCATCCATACGTTTGCGTCCTGCTGTGACCATTTGGTCATGGGCGACTCCGGAAAATACTCAGAGGATAAGGCTGTAGCCAGAACGTTCCCAGTGTCTACGTCTACGACGACAGACTTCGTACTGGTCGTCCCTATGTCGGTCCCTACGACATATCCCATGAAGATCCCCTCAAAGGAGAAGGCCGCCGCGTAATAATCCAATTAATAGCAGAGCGATATGCATAGAGTGCAAGAGACATATCTAGTTCAGGTGCAATGGGGGGCCTTGTTGGTTGAAGACAGGATCCCATTCCTATTCATCACATACTCTCTGATTCTCGCTTCTACAATGTCAAGGTACGCCTTAGGATCAAACTCCTTTGGATTCTCTGCAAGGAATTGCCTCGTGAGAGCCGTGAAGATCAGTTTGATGTCAGTGTCGAAGTTAGCCTTGCGAATGCCCCTCTTGATTGCTGCTTGAAGCTGATCGTCGCCGATGCCAACGGCGCCTTCCATCTGCCCCCCATATCTTCTCAGGATCTCAACATACTGTTTGGGAACGTTCGAGGCTCCGTGCAACACTAGGGGAAAGTCGCCTACTCTCTCTTTGATTTCATCTAGTATGTTCAGCCTCAGTTCAGCGGGCGTGTGCTCGGATCTTGACTTGAACGGGCCATGCGCTGTTCCTATGGATATGGCGAGGCTATCGATTCGTGCGTCTTTGATGAACTCTTCGACCTCCGCAGGCTTTGTGTACATCTGCTCTGGCGTCACACGTTCTGCAATCCCTGCTATCCCGCCGAGCTCTCCTTCGACGGACACATCATGTTCGCGGGCGTAGTCAGCAACCTTCCTCGTCAGCTTGATGTTCTCGTCATACGGCAACTGCGACCCATCTATCATGACAGATGAGAAACCTGCATCAACGCATTTCCTACAGGTCTCGAAGCTGGTTCCGTGATCGAGGTGGAGAGCGACGGCTGTACTCCGACCCGTGCGCCCAATTGAGGTAAGCATCCCTTTGACCATATTGGGAAGGCAACTCAAGTTGCCGTTGTCTAGGTTGCGCTCCAAGACCTGCAAGACTATCGGGGAGTTCGTGTCTACGCATCCTTGCATGATTCCTCTCAGCTGCTCCAGATTGAAGAAATTGTAGCCGGGAATCGCGTACTTCTCTCTCAGGGCACTTTCAAACATCCTTCTAGTGTTGACCAGACCGAATGCTCTGTAGTTCCCCCGTTCTGTGCGCATCAATCGTCTCCAGAGTTTGACCTGCTCATCTGACACAGGAGATTCACTCGCGTCGGTTGGACTTGATCATCCGCGGCCCACTAACGTGAACAGTATTCCGTAGTGTGAGCGTCTCTCATCTGTTTTGGCTTCGTGGCTTGTGGGACGGAGCTCCGGCGCCTAGGAGCCTCGGCCGGGAGAGATGTGGATCCTGTAGCGATTTGAGAGGGTTTCAAAGATGAGTCTAACGACTTCTGCGCCTGGATCCTCGCAACCTAACGCCTGCTCGCCCAAGTATCTTGCCTTCCCATGCTTTGCGATCATGTTCTTCGTGGAATCAGCGCCCATCTTAGCAGCCTCAGCGGCCATTTCCAAGGCTTCTGAGACATCAACACCGTTCTCAGCTGAACGCCTCAGGGATGTCGCGGCTGGCGCGAGCGCGTCTACCAAAGTTTTGTCTCCAACACTAGCTCCTCCTCGCAGACGTATCTTATCCAGTGAGTTGTCGAACATTCGTGTAAGATCCTTTACATCGATCTCCCGCTTGTCCGCAACCGCTTTCCCCGCTTCAATAAATAGTGTTCCGAACAAAGGTCCTGAGGCGCCTCCAACAGAGGACAGTATCTCTTGGCCAGCCGTTTTCAGGAGAGACCCAATATCATCGTTCTTCGATTCGAGAAGAGCGCGCCGGGCGTTCTTGAAACCTAGCTGCATTCCTACGCCGAAATCACCATCCCCGCATTCTGCATCCATTCTGCTAAGCGAGTCACTGTGCTGCATGACGACGTCCGCCAAACCCAAGAGAAAGCTCCTCATGAACTCGTAGTCAATCGTCTTTGTCAGTGATCCGTCCCTTCAATTATGTCCCAGTATCTCCCTGACATCTTACAAATGTTGGTGTACAGGCGGGAGCGTCGCAGAGTTCTCTTAGTTCGCTATCCAGTCTCATCAGGGTCACAGAGCAGCCCGCCATTTCCTGTGTCGTGAGAAAACTTCCCACTTCAGTCCTGTGGATACGAATCTGCAAACTGTCCAGAATTTCGTGAACCTTACGGTTGATGACGTAGAGTTCCATGAGCGTGGTCGAGCCGTATCCGTTCACGATTACGTTGACTTCATCTGTGCTCCTCAATGACAGGTCCTTGACCACAGCGTCGACGAGTATCTCAGCCGTCTCGTCCGCGGATAACAATTTTGTCTTCCTTACTCCCTTCTCACCATGCGCGCCTATCCCGAAATACATCTCGTTCTCACCGATCGTGAATGTCGGTTTTCCACTGGCCGGTATAGTCGCAGGAGAGAGAGCGACGGCGAACGTTCTGCAATTGTCTCTTGCTTTCTCCGCCGACTGCTTCACTTGGGCCAGAGGGGCTCGCATCTCAGCTTTTGCACCGGCGACTTTAATCACAAAAAGGTCAGCGGCCAGGCCTCTCCGCTCATTAGCTCTTTCAGGCGGGGCCGAAGCCACGTCATCCCAGACCCTGACTGTCTGGGTCTCTATTCCTTCTTCGCGGGCAGTCTCCGCAGCCATGTCGAAATTCATGTTGTCCCCGGCATAATTCCCATAGACGTAGAGCACACCTTCAGCTCCGTTTGCCGCCATTGTTGCTTCCAGAATGAATGTGGGCGAAGGTGCAGCGAACACCTCTCCCAGTACCGCTGCGTCTGCCATTCCATATCCAACCCACCCTAGAAATAGGGGCTCGTGCCCGCTCCCGCCTCCCACAACGACTCCCACTTTGCCTCGTTCCGGGGCGTTTTTTCTCGCAACTACGTGAGGACTGACGAGCCTCACGATATGTGGGTAGGCTTTGGCATAGCCTTCAACGCTCTCAACAGTCACTTTGAACGGATCGTTGACCAGTTTCTTCATTTCTTCTCTTCGAGTAATTGTCAATTTGTTCGTCATATAATGCTTCAGATCAAGCCAGAACGGTCCCTTTTCGTTCCGACCTCATCAACGCCTTTTGGCCGGAGCGCATGAACAAACGCGTCCCAGTTTGCGCAGCGTCATGCTATTTGGTACTGCGGCGTATTCTTCTTGTGTGTCAGGCTACGTCGCGGGGTTAGTGCGATGATTTTCCGAGCTGAACTTGACGTCTCCGGTGCTTTATGTTCCGGCCGCTCGCCACATTGGCCTTAGAAGACCCTCTTCAACCAGCCTCAGGCATCTAAGGTACACTCTCCGCCAATGCTGGTAGGTCTTCACGTATTTGCGGTGATTCTCTGCGTTGGGTTCGAAGGTGCGTTCCCACTTGACAAGTCTCTCAGCAGTATCAGGAATGTTGGGAAAGAGGCCCGCACCGACACCTGCACAGATAGACGCTCCGAAGGCCGTAGCCTCCTTTACAACTGGAACTTTTACACTGAGGCCGAATACGTCAGCTAGTATCTGTGGCGAAAGGAAGCCCTTGGAAGCCCCTCCACAGAAGACGATCTCCTTCGGCCTGTGCTTCGTGATGGTTTCGATTATCCTCAGATGCCCATACGATACGTATGCGGCGCTTTCCTCGATGGCCCTGAAACACTCCTTCTTGCCCGAAAGTCCGGGCTGTTCTACGTTGAATTGCAGAAATGACGCGGAGGCATGCATCCACCTCTTCGCGTTCATGATGTCTGAGAAGATGGGGACAACGCCATTCGAACCAGGCGGCACAGTCTCTGCCTGCTTTTCGAGCAGGTAGTACGGGTCCACACCTTCTCTCTTCGCGAGCTCTTTTTCGTGGTCGCAGAATGCGTCTCTGAACCAGCGCATAGTGAGTCCGCAGTAGAATCCTATTCCCTCAGTCATCCAGAGGTTTGGTGCAGAATGGCAGAGAGTGCGGAGCCTGCATTTCGGATCAATTACAGGCTTGCCGGTTACTATCGTCTGCTGCCAGAAACTCCCTCCGATAGTGGTTGTCTTGTAGGGTCGGACGGCTCCGATGCCCACGAGGCCGAGCTGTGTGTCGGCGCCGCCGGCGACAACTGGAGTTCCCGCCTTCAGACCGGTCTCTCTCTCGGCCTTCGAGGTCACCTCGCCAATAACGCTTCCAGGCTCATAGACTTCCGGGAATATTTCCCGCCTAAATCCGCAAAGATCTATGATTCTATCCGACCAAGTTCTCTTGGAAAGATCGAAGAGGTCAGAACTCGAACCCAGAGAAGGATCAGTTACGAATCGTCCGCTCAACTTGTAGAGGATCCAGTCGCCAATCATCGTCATGTGAGCGGTCTTCTTGTATACGTCAGGCTGGTGCTTCTTTATCCAGAGGAATCGAGGCGGCGAAGTGATTGAGAGCCAATCGCCGCCGGTGAAGTAGATCTTCCTCGCCAAACACTTTTTGACTAGCTGAGCAACCTCGGTTCTGGCTCTAGAATCCACGTTCGGACATGCCCAGATCTCCTTTCCTTCGCTATCGTACAGCACCATGCCCTCTCTCATGCTGGTGGCGCTGACGGCTCGTATCTGTTCAGGTCTGATCTTGGCCCGATCAATTGATTCCCTTATTGACTGGCAAAGGAGGTTCCAATTTCCCTCGGTATCGAAGACCTGGGAGCCGGGAGCTGTTGGGATCGTGGCATGGGACCATTCTCTCGTCGCGAAAGAGATCTGTCGGCCTTCCAAGTCGAAGATGACACATCTTCCGCTTCCAGTTCCCGCATCTATCGCGGCAATATAGTTCTCATCCATCACGACTGACTCCACCCTACTTCATACGAGGGCGACGAGTGTAAGTCAGAAATAATGAGACTATCGGCAGAGGAGCATTCCTCGATGCCACCCAAAGCCTGCTACTTCTCTTTGGGGCCCAGCACTACTCGTTACTGTTGTACGAAGGGAGCATCTAGAATATGGCGATTGGATTGAAAAGCGAACCGGTGCCGCGCGGAAGGCGTAGGGGTGCTATGACGACCATGAACTCCCAACGGCGCTCCTCTTCGCACACCTTCACCAGTTCTTCAAACTGGAGGCTGTCCGCGCAAGCCATCCCCATCGCGGCGATTTGGAGGGTATGTATAGGATACGCCACCCCCTCGACGTTGCTCGGTACGGTCTCCCCGTCACCGTCAGGCAGGAACGCGCCGACCCTGCGCTCGTGGAGCGTAAGCATCGTAGTCGCATGCAGTCCGGCCTTTCCTTCGCCGTCATAACCATTGTTCCATGAGCCCAGCTCTAACCGCCGGCGATGGTGCCCCGTGCGAAACAGGAAGATGTCCCCCTCGCCAAGCCTCACGCCTTGAGCTTTTTCGGCGGCCTCCAACTCTCCGCGTGTCACCGCCTCGCCCGGCTCCAACCACTTCACTCCTCGCAGACGGGGAATGTCGAGCAGTACACCGCGGCCCACGATGCCGTGGGCATAGGTTGTGATATCCATGAATCCCGGGCCATGAGACGTCACGCTACTGGCCGACTTGCCGTTGTAGAGCTTCCCCTTGTAGGCAATATGGCAGAGGGCGTCAATGTGAGTGTGGCAATCACCATGGAACTCGCTAGCCAAGTAGTCTAGCAGAAATTGCGGCTCGCCCAGATCGGATTTGACATCATAGGTCTGTACCATGTAATGAACTGCGGGACGCGGGTTGTCCGGCCCTGCGACTGTGTTTATTGGCACGGCCAAGGAGACGGAGCGGCCCGAACGCACGAGTCCGGCTGCGGCACGTACATGTGACGGTGTGATGTAGTTGAGCGTGCCCCGTTCATCATCCGATCCCCAGCGTCCCCAGTTGCACACTTTCTTGAAAAGCTCGTCGAACTCTCTGGCAGACATAGGAGCAGGGGTCGTCTTCATCTCACTACTCCCCTTCATCGCACTGCTCGGACTCTAGCTCGGGAACCGGTTATGGGTAGGTGTAGATCGGTTTCATTGAAATGGCGTGTCCGCTAACCGTCTCTGCGACCATCTTTAGGACAGGGTCTGTGTTCATGTAGTAGAAGCGGATGTCCTCGCCTAGTCTTCCAGTCATTACTACGTCGATGCCGTTCTTCTTGAAACTGTTCAGCGCCTCGTTTACGTCCTCCGAAGGGGCCACTACGGCCACGTGGTGAAGTCCCTCGCCTTTCTGGTCTAGGTGTTCCTTGTAGATGCTTGGGCCCTCAAGAGGTTGGAGGATCTCGAAGTCTATCGGGTCGCAATGCACCTCAGCGCCGAGCATAGTGTACGGTACGGGTTTCCCGCGAACCTCGGTATGATGAAGAACCGGAGGCGCATGCTGATAGACTTTCCACGGCCCCCAGCCCAGAATCTTGTGGTAGGCTTCCATGGTTTTGCGAAGGTCCTTCACAACAACGGCAACTTGTGTGATTCTCATGCCAGGCGGAACAGGAGTTTTCTTCAAACTTGCAGCTCTCCAAAGTCGTGAGGCCCACTTGGACATATAAGACGCTTGGTGCTTACACATTCCACTCTCGTTTGCCGATAGTTTCACTACCGCTTTGCACGGTTCGTGGTAGGGGTCGACTTGCGCGGACTGAATAACGTGGTTGCCCAAGAACTGGAAGTTTTTGGACTTGGAATGATCATCTCATTGGCCCTACTAGCCTCAGAGATCTCTCTCCTGGGAATGTACTTGTCACAGTGGAAGAGGGGAGTAAGCACAACGAAGCTTCAGCCTTATCTCGTGATGATCTACGTGTGCATGTGTTGCTCACTTGCTGCGGGGTTCCTCACCTTCTACAGAGGTGAAAGGTATACCGTCGGGCTCGCGTTCCAGGGTCTTGTTTTGATATCCCTTTTTCCCAACTTTGTCATTTTGGTTATTATAGCACTCACTCTCGCACTTCGCAGCAGGGCATAGGTCTAACTGCTGTGCTGCGGCCCGAAACCGTTGTTCCCTGACATTCTGCCGAAGTGCCATATGTGTCTCGCCTGAGAAGCGTTCCTAAACTTGGCGCCGTTTGATGTCAGCAAACATCACACCTTACATATTCCGCAATTAGAAACCGTCATACACTCGCTCTTGCATTATGTTCTCGGTGAAGCGGATCTGAGATGTGCGCAATGAGATTGAATGGCAAGGTTGCACTCATTACAGGAGCTTCTCGTGGGATTGGGCGATCAATAGCCGAAGTTTTTGCCCGAGAAGGCGCGAAGGTGGCAATCAACTACGTCAAATCCGAGAAAGAAGCTCTCGCCGTTGCCGAGGCGATCAAGAAGCAAGGCTGGCAAGCGATCTGCGTCAAAGCGGACGTCTCCAAGTCGGATGAGGTCAAGCGCATGGTTGAGACAACCATGAAGGCGTTTGGTCGAATCGACGTTTTGGTGAACAATGCAGGGGTGCATATTGCCAAAGATTTCTTTGAGGCGACTGAAGACGAATGGGATCAGACGATCGACATCAATCTGAAAGGAGCCTATTTGTGCTCCAAAGAGGTTGCACCGATAATGTTGAAGCAGAAGAAGGGGAAGATAATCAACATGTCGGCGAACTCTGGGCTGTATCACCCATCAGCCATGCGTTTCGTCGAATATGTCTCATCCAAAGCCGGAATGAATGGGTTAACGAAGGCCCTGGCGCTGAGATTGGGACCATATGTTACTGTGAACGCCATATGTCCGGGCTGGATAAAGACAGAGATGGTTGCAGAGACCGACCCAGAAACTGAAAGAATGATACTTGCGGAAACACCGCTGAAGAGGTAGGGCACAACAGAAGAGGTTGCGGACGCAGCGCTCTTTCTAGCGTCTGATGAGGCTGACTTCATCACGGGCGAGCTTCTCATAGTAGCTGGCGGCAGGGGAATGCATTAGAAAGCGCGCTATGTCGCGCCGCTGTCAGTGAGTATTCCTTCGTCGATCGGAAGCTACAGAATCTGGCATATGCTTGTTGATTCCTCATCAGGTCGCCGCCGCGCCACTACCTTGTTCTAGGTTTCTGTCCGTAGCGTGTCTCCTTGAAGTGCTTCAAGTACTTTAGTTCTCGTTGTGTAAACTGGATTGGTTTGGATAGCATAATCGAATGGAGCGCGATCGTTGCGACGTCTTCGAGGACTATGGCCGTGTCGAGCGCGTTCTCGGGACTATTCCCGACTACCACGACGCCGTGCTTTCTCAGGAGAACCGCGTTGATGTTCTGCAGTGCTCTAACGATGTTCTCAAGCTCGCTTGGTTCGGTTGTTCCGGGAAGCGAGTATTTCCTGACGATGGGTATTCTTCCTCCTAAGTAGAATGCTTGCTCTGCCGAGACGCAAGGTATCTCCATGTTTGCCGCCGCGAACGCGCAAGCCATCGGAGAATGTGTATGAATAACAGTACTCACGTCTGGGCGCCGTTTGTGGATGTGGGTGTGCATGGGCGTCTCCACGGATGGCCTGAACTTGCCTTGAACTAAATTCGCCTCAAGGTCAACAATGATCAGGTTATCCTTGTCGAGACGTGCTTTGCTGAAACCGCTTGGCGTGACCAAGACGTAGTCCGTCTTCGGAATCCTGGTGCTCACAACTCCAAACGTGGAGACCACTAGCTTGTTTTCAAACAAGCCTCGTGCGACTTCGACAACTCGATGCTTTAGATCATCAAGCGAGTTCGGCTCGATACCTTCAAGCCCCGTCTGCGACAAGTCATGCTCACTCTCATGTGATAGAACGCTGATCTTATCAACGGTCCTTGAATGCGTCCAGAAGACCGCCGTGCTCCGGTCCTCGCGGGAGGACTGGCCAGATGTCGACAACTGTGTCGCGTTCAACCACGTGGTAGACATCGAAGTAGTTGACGGCGAAGGGTGTGTAGCCTGGGAACAGGTCCACTGTGTCGCCCACCTTAAGCGGACACGAACCGTAGATGTCAAAGATCCCGTGCTCCTCGTCGTAACGTTTGACCGGGTAATCATAATCTTTAAGGACGGCTTCAGCTGCGCCGACGGTCTTCTTCCCGACATCGGTGACAATGCGGTCGGGCCTGCGGCTGATTATCGTCGCGAGCACGGTGGTGGCTTGCCGGAATCGGGGATCTAGGCGGACATGGTAACCATCGTTCGTCGCGTATGAACCGGGCTGAATCTCCGTGATGCGCGGATTGGCTGCGGTCATCTCCCATGTGCCCGTCCCGGCCGCGGAGAGGATTGGGCATGGGAATCCGTTACGGATCAGCAGGTCGGCGACGCTGATGAAGTAGTCCATAGCTTGGCGCGCCATGTATTCGCGCTTCGCCTTGTGGAACTCAAGCGAGCAGTGCCCCTCGTAGCCGGTGAGGCCGTCGAGTCGCAGGCGGGGTAGTTCGGTAATCCGACGTGCCAACGTCAATGCCTCCTCAGGGGAGCTCGCGCCGCAGCGGCGCATGCCCGTGTCGACCTCGATCACGCAGCCGATCTCGCTGCCGGCCTCTCGGGCCGCCTTGGACAACGCCTCGACGTTCGAGAAGTCGTCAACGGCCACCTTCAGAGGAACTTCACGCGAGAGAAGAGCGGCGGCGCGGATCTTGTCCGATCCCACGACCTCGTTGATTACAAACACGTCTCGGATTCCGGCGCGCGCGATGACAATAGCCTCCCAGATGGTGGCTGTCCCGATACCTATTGCGCCGGCCTCCATCTGCATGCGCGCGATGTCCGGGCTCTTGTGAACCTTGATATGGGGCCGGAGCTTCGCGGGCATCGGCCTCATGAGTTCAGCCATCAAGGCGAGGTTCCGCCGCAAGATCTCTAGGTCCAGAATGAGTGCGGGGGTAACCAGCTCGTTGCGCTTGCGCCCGATCGCGGATCCGTACATGGCACGGGCGTTTTCGTGAGCTTGATCTATCATCGAGTTACTGCCTCGCGACACGACCGTACCAGCGTCGAGTATATATATCTAGGAATTTGTCCCGTATTCTCTGCGATCATGTGCATCTTCTCTGACAACAAACAGGACGTTTTGTTTTCCCGAAAGACATAAGAAACAAACGGTTTTCGGCATAGTGGGAAGCTTTGGCAAAAGTCGAGATTCAAGTTAACTTGGGAGAAAACGACTTCGATCCCCAAGCATTCGTGGACGCGGCGGTCTACGCGCAAGAGATGGAGTTTCGAACCGTCTGGTTCGGAGATCACATCTTCCCATGGTTCCATTCTGGCAAGCGGTCCTCCTATGTTTGGTCCGTGCTGAGTGTGGCGCTCGAGAAGACGGATCGAATAAGGGTCGGCCCTTGGGTAACCGTTCCCACAGGCGCAAGGTATCACCCCGCCATTGTTGCACAGGCAGCTGCGACCATCGATAACATGTATCCCGGAAGATTCCTGCTCGGCGTTGGTTCGGGTGAGGCCCTGAATGAGAGGCCTTTCTGGAACGGAAACTGGCCGAAATGGGACGAAAGAATGGAGAGGCTGATCGAGGGCATCAGGCTCGTACGAATGATGTGGGAATCGAAGGAGCCGTTCAGATTCGAGGGGAAGTACTTCTCATCAGATTTCTATTGTCTGTATACAAAGCCGAGACGTAAGATCCCGATCTACTTCTCAGCGATCGGTAAGAGAGCGGCAAGGTTCGCAGGAACACACGCTGATAATCTGATCACGATATGTCCAAGAAACGATCTTCAAACGATGACGGATGTAATTCTGCCCGCGTACAGACAGGGCAGAGCTGAAGCCAGCAAGATGGGTCCGGGAGGAGTGGCAATAGAGTTGGGTTTCAGTTTCCTGAGCCCAGAAGAGATTGTGAGAACGCAGTGGAGAAGCTTGGGCATCTACCGCAAGGACTCCTGGAGCATACCGGACCCTATTGCGGTCGAGGAAGAAGGCAAAAGGGTCACTGTTGACGACGTGCGAAATAATACGCATCTGTGCAAGAACTGGAGAGATGTGGTGGAACTCATTGAAGCATATGCCAAGATCGGAGTAGACGCTTTCTCGCTCTTCACTGGAGCTGACAAGAAACAGATTCGCCAAATCGCAAAGAACGTGCTTAGTGTCTTTTGACTTCGTTCTTCTGACATCGTGAGCGATACCACTAAGAGGAGAATGCAAGAGAACATCTCATGATTTGTGGCCGCATCAGTCGATACGTCTGTTCACGTTCTGTTGTTGTGTGTGCTCAACAACTGCTTCGCGAAACGAGACGATGGCCACAGTTAACCCTTATATGCGGCTTTCTAGAGACAGCGCGAGGCTCGCCTCAGAAGACGGCAGAGCCCGTGTCCTGCTGAGGAGGACAAGCACAAGAGTGAGAATGTCTTGGCGTTCACGCGCATTTTCTACGCAACGGACGTCCACGGATCCGAGAAGACATACGTCAAGTTCCTGAATGCAGCCTCGTTCTACAAGGCGCAAACCCTGATTCTCGGTGGAGATATCACTGGAAAGGTGATTGTTCCGCTCGTCAAAGGTCCTGACGGATACACTGGCAAGTTCCGCGGAATAGACCGCGAAGCGAAGAACGATTCCGAGCTGCTGGCACTTGAGAACGAGATTCGAATGTCAGGTTACTACCCTTACCGCACGGGTCCTGACGAGATGAGTCAGCTCCAAGCTGACGAATCCAAAGTCAGCTCCATTTTCAGACAGCTCATGCTTGACACGTTGAAGAGATGGATACAGATGGCTGAGGAGCGGCTCCGAAGCTCGGAGGTCAAGATCTACATGACGGGAGGAAATGACGACATCCTCGATATCAAGGACATAATCAGAGCATCCGACTATGTGATCGATCCTGAAGACAGAGTCGTCGACATCGACGGGAAGCATGAGATGATCAGCTTGGCTTGGAGCAATCCAACGCCGTGGAACACGCCGCGAGAATGCTCAGAAGAGGAACTTGGGAAGAAGATCGAAGCTATGGTTTCACAAGTCAAGAACATGAAGAGCTGCATCTTTAACACTCATCTGCCTCCAGCGAACAAAATAATTTCCGAATGTGTGAAGCTCGATAAGGATCTGAAACCTATGTTCGTTGGTTCAGAACCGGAGATGACAAGCGCTGGGAGCACCTCCGTCCTGAAAGCGATAGAACAGTACCAACCTCTTCTAGGACTGCATGGCCATATCCACGAAGCGAGGGGCAATATCAAGATAGGGCGGACCCTCTGCATCAATCCAGGAAGCGAATCAAGCGAAGGGATCCTGCGAGGCGTGATGGTGAACCTCGACGCTGAGTCCGTGAAGAGCTACCTATTGACATCTGGCTAGCCAGTGAGGAAGCCAACTGAATCCACGCGCCCATAGCAGCATCAAGGGCGCCGCATGTTCCAGTCTTGGACGAAGGCCTTACTACGGAGAATAGGTCCAAGGCGGGCCCTCCCTATAGCAGGTGAGTCTCTTCGTCGCGTACGCGCCTCTACGAGACAGGCCCGAGTCTCTCTAGGCATCGACGGGAGCGCCCGCCATTTGGGGACCCAATCACGGACAGAGCCCAGTTCGACAATCAAGACCGGAACGAAAGAAAAAGGGGACTTGGCGCGTGGACACGCGCCAGTTCAACCTAGGTGGGTGGTACTTCTTTGAAGACCAGTCCTATGTCGATGCCTTGGCTGGTGTGGTAGGCTTTGCTAGCGTAGTAGATCACGATGCCTAGGATGAAGATTCCACCGAAGAGATATGCTGTCAGCGGTGCTGCGGTGCCCGTCAACAGCGGGTTTACTGCGACGGCGTAGGCTGCGTAGAATAGAATAATCGCTGTCAGCGCGCCCACTATGCTGATGATCGGTGCGCCCGCGATCTTGCTCCTCATGAAGGGCGGAAGCCCATCTAGTAGCGTCTTCCACTTCGTGAAGGGAAAGACGACGACCGTGCAGGCCAATACCGCGTAGCACAGCACCATCAGCGTGGAGGCTGCCGCGAAGAAGTTGGAGAAGCCCACGAACGCGTACCCGTAAGCGGTCAGCACTGCTATCAGCCATGTGGCTACAAGTGCCCAGTGAGGAGTCTTGAATCGCGCACTGACATCTGCGAATCTTGTGGGAATGAGGCGGTCGAATGCCCAAGCGAAGAAGTATCGTGAAACTGTCACTATGAGGATGTATGCGAATGCAATGTTTGCGAGGATGAACGTTCCCAAAGCCACGAGAGTGAGCGTCTGGTTCGGGTACGTCAGAATCCCTAGCATCAGGGGCATGCTTGGCGCCCAAGGCAATGGGTAGGTGGTTGGGATGTTGTCCCACATCCAAGACATGGCGACGAGCCAACCGTAACCAGTCGCCGTGACCTCAGCCAGGTAGCTGATAGCCCAGATAATGAAGGCAAAGACGTTAGAGAGCAACAGTGCGATTGGGATCGAACGGTTGACGTTTCTGATCTCGCCGGAGATTGTGCCCGCACCTTGCGCCGCGCCCGACATCAGCATGAAGGTAAACGTGACACTCGATATCGTTGCCCCGAACGTAATCGGCGCTAGGGCCCACCCAGCCGACTTTGCGGTGTCGAAGACCGCCCCGTACGTGATGTAGCTAGACATCAAGGTGTCCCATTTCTGGGCAAAGACAGTTGGATTGGAGGTTCCCATGATCGCCCACATCAGAACTAGGGCGATCACCTGAATGACCCATCCCGTATAGAGCAGGGCCTTTCCTAGTTTGTGTCCGAGGATTGCGAATGCGGTATATATGCAGAACAGCAGGAAAGCAAAGGCGAAACTGCCTATCGGGGTATTCAACCACGTGGCGAACTCGACCAAAGCAGGGGCATTGTATAGCGTTCCCCAAGCGACAAGCGAGATGGAGATTGTGAATCCATAAGTGAAGCACACCGTCAGAGGACCAACCACCAAGAGCATGTAGTAGTAGACGAGTGACCACGCAAATCCTACTGAGGGATGTCCTACTCTTGCGAACCACACATAATCGCTGCCCGAGCGCGGCATTGCTAGCGCTATGGCCCAGTAGCAGATCATTAGGAGGCCCATTGGGATCATTGCAAAAGCCAGCGCACCGACTAGGTCGGCGCCAGGCCAGAACCCGAGGAACCACGGAAACTGCAGGGTAGTGTTGAGTATTGAGAAGATGATCAGTGTGTAGATTAGCACCGTGTCTTTGGCATCGTAGGGTCTCACGAGACCGCTAGTCTTACGTACGAAAACGGATTTCTCTGACATGAGAATTTTTCCTCGTCAATACTGGCCTGCACTCGATATTTGAAACTTTGCAGGTGCGACGGTAAGATGTTCTAACTACCCACATCTGTCTTTTTATGACTGACACATGTGGGTAGCTAGCTCAAGGTGCGACGGTAAGAATCAAATAGCGGTATCGGGGCGTAGTGGCGGCACGTGGCACTGTTGTCCCCCCCCTCGACGACGGCAGCGAGTTTCGTGGAAGAAGCCACAAGGATCGTTGATGCCGCTAGGGAGAAAGGCCTGGTCCTGAGAATCATGGGCGCAACAGCGGTCAGAATTCACTGCCCGAAGTTCTCGTATATGCATGACGCGCTGCAGAGAGAAATCACTGACATAGACTTCATTGGGTACGGGAAACAGAACAGCGGTGTACTGAAGATGCTGGAAGGGTTGGGTTATGCGGCGGACAAACGGATGCGCATGTTCCAGTTCCTGGGAAGGTACCTGTACGAGAACCCGACCAACAAGCGTCACATAGACGTATTCTTCGACAAGCTTGAGTTCTGCCACACAATCGACTTCAAGGGCCGGCTCGAGATCGACTATCCAACCATCTCGCTGAGTGACATCTTCCTCCAGAAGATGCAGATCGTTCAGATAAACGAGAAGGACATCAAAGATGTCATAGTCATGCTGAGGGAACACGAGATCGGCACGGAAGGCGAAGAGATGATCGACAGCGACTACATCTCCGGCCTATTGTCAAGAGATTGGGGCTTCTGGTACACACTCACGACAAACCTAGAGAAACTCCGTGCATTCTTACCTGAGTACCACGGGCTGTCTCTTGAGGACAGATCAGACATCAGCGTCAAGATCGACAAGCTCTCAGAAGCCATCGAGAAGCGCGAGAAATCCTTTGGTTGGAAGATGAGGGCTAAAACGGGCACAAAACAACGATGGTACAGAGAAGTGGACGAGACCGGCCTGTAGTAGCGCTGTCGAATCTGGCAGGTCACGTAGTCTTTCTTGCGCCAAAAGCCAATACCAAAGCGCTCAAGCAGGCAACCGAGCCAGCACTTCTACCAGTAGGTATCTCTTCGCCATGTGCAACGTTCCAGAATCTCTATTGTCGTTCCGAAGGTCTTGTCGACAGGCAGGTATGCGTACTTGTTGTCGTCGCCCGGTATCATGCACCATTTCTTCTCGGGTCGGAGTGGTTTGCCCATCGAGTCGACTAGTGTCATTCCTCTCTTTTTCATCTCCTCGTAGAACTCCTCGATATTGTCGACTTCGACGCAAAGCTCGAACATAGTGCCGGGACCTTTCTTCTTCAAGTACTCAAGGCTTGGTCCTCTCACAGGAGCAAGCAACTCAACGTAATTCTCACCTTTAGGAAACGGCAGGTAGACGTAGTTGATCTCTTCATCAGTATTGCTCACGTGGAAGTATTTCGGGCGCTCGCAGCCCAACGCTTCTCTGTAGAACTCGATGATCGTCTCGTCCAGTTTCTCGACTAGTATGCCGATGTGATCTAGCTTCACCTTCAACGCGTCGTCACGCGGTCCGTCTCGCGTGCGAATTGGATTTAACGCTTGCGCGATCTCATGCACTGAACGTGGTCTGGCGGGAAGGGTGCCTACAACGCTTAATATGCAACAAGCCTTGGTATCGTGCTCTGGATCAAGAAGAAATGGAAGGTTGCAGCTTGTATCCGTCGATTGTGCCAAGCATGGTCGCTGGGATGAGAGGATTCATCCTCGAGAATGAGAAGGTGAGAATCGTTATCACACCCGAGTTCGGAGCACGAATTCTCAGCTTGATCTACAAGCCAACTGAGACCGAGTTTGTGTGGCACAACCCACGGGTGCCGGTGATGAGGCCTACCTATCAACCCGAGTTCGAGGATATGAGCGGCCTATTCGACTGCGTGCCAACTTGCGAGCCCTGCACTTTCAAGGGAAGGAAACTCCCGTTGTACGGAGAGGTGGCCTCCGAGCCTTGGCGCGTTGTTAGAAAGGAGAAGACAAGTCGCTCGCTCTCTGTGAAGATGCAGCGAAAGTGCGAGGTATATCCACTCATGGTCCACAAGTCTCTAACAATTGTCAAGAATCAATCGACGCTAATGCTCGATTACAGGCTGGTCAACCTGTCCGACGAGCTGCTCGAATACCACTACAGCGGTCACAACACTCTCAACATAAACCCGAACTACCGAGTAGTCTTGCCGCCTGAAGTGGCAAAGGTCAAACGTGGAATGGCAGTCACGGATCGTCTAGGAAAGCTAGGGGATGAGATCTCATGGCCGGTGACGGTTGACAGGAACGGGAACACAGTTGACCTGAGTAAGATAGGTCAACCCTATGAAGGAACAGGAGAGAACCTCTACACGCCCAAGTTGAGAGAGTCATGGTGCGCGGCCCTCAACGAGTCACGAAAGGAAGCCATCGGGTTCTCATTCCCAGCCCAAGTCTTGCCTTACATACTCGTCTGGATAAACCACGGCGGCTACGGAGCTTACTATCACATAGCGCTAGAGCCCACCACGGGCAGACCCGACAACTTAGAGACCTCTGTCAATGACTGGAAGAACTACGCAGAGCTACAGCCAAAGTCAGAGGTATCATGGACCGAGAAAGTCTTCATTAGCCATAACGTCAACCGTGTCGAAAGAATAACACCAGAGGAAGGAATCATACAGTAGGCGAACGCCGAGAACCCGGTTCTTCCGTGAACGGACATCCGTGATTCCCCAACAAGGCCACAGAATGCCTCAGGGCGTAACCGGATTCGCTTCAATCTCAAACCCGTGATTTTGTTCGCTGACCTAGTCTTGGGAAAGCGGCAAGGCTCTTAAGCGGCTCTGAGCATGCGGATTGCGGTTCCAGAGATGGGAGCAACGAAGTCGATTCAATCTGTTGCTCATACGGACTATGTGAAGTATGGACTGACTAGGGAGACTCTTCTGGGCATGCTTCAAAGGATGATCGAGATTCGAAGGTTTGAGGAACGCGTCGAGAGGCTATTCCTCCAAGAAGGAGTTCTAATTGGGCCATCGCACCTGTACTTGGGACAGGAGGCAGTAGCTGCTGGTGCCATCGGTGCGCTAAAGGATGATGAGTTCATCGTTAGTACTTATCGAGGCCACGGACACGCCATTGCAAAAGGTGCTCCAATGAGGCTGCTGATGGCGGAGCTCTTCGGAAAGGCCACCGGCACCTGCAAAGGTCTCGGCGGCTCGATGCACATCTCGATATACCCCGAGAAAGGATCTTTGTATGCAACAGCCATCGTTGGTAGTGGAATACCAATAGCCACCGGCGTAGGACTCGCGCTCCAGAAGGAAGGGAAGCGCCGAGTTGTTATGACATTTTTCGGCGATGGCGCATCGAACACTGGCGCCTTCCATGAGGGAATCAACCTCGCTTCTGTCTTGAAGGTTCCTGTCATATTCGTCTGCGAAAACAACATGTACGCCATGTCCACTCGAGCAGACTACGCAGTCGCAGCGGAGAGCGTCGCTGCTAGAGCTCAAGCTTACAAGATGCGAGGTGTGGTCACCGACGGAAATGACGCGGTTGCGGTCTACCTTGCCGCCAAGGAAGCGATCGATATCGCTCGGAACGGCCAGGGCCCAACTCTTCTCGAGTGCATGACGTACAAGCTTCATGGTCACGGTGTCTACGACAGAGGAGACTACAGGCCCAAGGAAGAAGTTGAGGCGTGGCTCAAACGAGATCCGATCAACGGGCTCGAATCCAACCTCCTGAAGGCCAATCTAGCAACGCAAGCAGATTTCGAGAGAATTGAGAAAGAGGTCGCAGCCGAGGTCGAAGACGCCGTGACATTCGCAAAAGCGAGTTCGGTCTTACCATTCGATGAACTTGGCAAGTATGTGTATGCGAGGTAGCGAGAAATGCCGGAATTAACCTATGCCGATGCGTTGCGCGAGGCCTTACGCGAGGAGATGCTTAGGGATCCCCGCGTTGTGTTGATGGGGGAGGAGATCGGAGTCTTCGAAGGAGTATACAAAGTCACACGAGGACTGTTGAAAGAATTCGGGCCTGAAAGGGTCATCGACACACCGATCTCAGAAGCGGCAATCGCTGGTGCAGCGATAGGTGCTGCGCTCGGGGGCCTCAAACCAGTCGCAGAGATCATGTATATGGACTTCCTACCCATCGCTCTGGATCAGATTGGAACGCAGGCTGCCAAGATGCACTTCATGAGCGGCGGCAAACTGAAAGTCCCGATGGTTCTGAGAACCCAGTACAGTCTTGGTCGTGTTCACGGTGCGCAGCATTCTCAGTTCTTTCCATCCGTGTTGTTCCAAGTGCCGGGATTGAAAGTTGTCCTGCCTTCAACACCGCACGACGCGAAGGGTCTTCTCAAAGCCGCTATTCGGGATGAGAACCCAGTCGTCTTCATAGAAAGCGGCGTGCTCTACAGAGCCAAAGGTCCGGTTCCGGATGAGGAATATCTGATACCTCTCGGCCAATGCGATGTCAAGAAAACGGGGAATGACATCACAATAGTCGCGGTCTCAAGGGTTGTCACCGAAGCTCTCACCGCCGCCGCGAAACTGGAGGAACAGGGCATCACGGCAGAGATCATAGACCCGAGGACGATCCAGCCGCTCGGCCTTGCCACGATATTGGAGTCCGTGAAGAAGACTGGCAGGTTGATAGTGGCCTCGGACGACGTCAAGTCCGGCGGAATCGGGTCAGAGATAGCGGCCGCGGTGGTTGAGGAAGGTTTCGACTACCTAGACGCACCGATCGTGCGTGTGGCATCACCAAACATGCCGATCCCGTTCTCGCCCACGCTGGAACAGGCTTACATGCCCAACGCAGAGAAGATCGTGCAGGCAGCAAAGAAACTGATCGGGTGAGACGCCGGATGCTGAGGGTGGTAATGCCTCGTCTAGATCCCGCTATGCAGTCTGGCAAGATTATCGAGTGGCTGAAGCAAGAGGGCGACCGCGTCGAAAAGGACGAGCCGATCGTGAGGATCGAAGGGGAGAAGACCACCTTCGAGGTGAACTCAGCAGGACCAGGAGTAATCCGCAGACTCTTGTTCGAAGAAGGCGCAGATGTCCAAGTCGGGCAAGCGATTGCTTTGGTAGGCGACCCGGACGAGCCGTTGCCACCAGAGGCTGCAGAACTGGTGACCCCGAAGCTTGCGGTAGCTCCAGAAGCCCCTGCAGTCACCCGCGTTATGCGAGTCCAGGAACCGCCAGCATCTCCGGTCGCGCGCAAGATGGCTAGAGAGGCGGGCATAGACCTGTCAAAGATCATCGGCTCTGGACCTGGGGGAAGAATAGTTCGCGAAGACGTCATGAAAGCCATGGAGCAAGGGAAGGGCCGACCTGAGCCAGTTGTGATGCCCGCGCAAGTCAGAACCGTTTCAGTCGCCAAGGAGATTAGACTTTCTGGCAAGCGGAAGGCAACCGCTGAGCGCCTCTCATACGGCTTTCACACCGCCGTCCCTGTCACCATCACAATGGAAACACAGACTGGAGCGGTTCTCGATCGCAGAAAGCAGCTTCACAGCAAGACGGGCGAGGAAATCTCAGTTACAGCCTATGTTGTTAAGGCAGCCGCGAAAGCGCTGGAAGACCATCCGCTGCTCAACTCGTCTCTCGACGGGGACGAACTGCGCGTGTATGGCGACATCAACGTGGCGGTGGCGATCAATACGCCCGATGGACTTGTCGCTCCCGTCATACCAAAGACGAACAAAAAATCAGTGCTTGACATCTCCCGTGAGATACGAGATCTCACCGAGCGTGCCATGCAGAACAGTCTATCGATTTCAGACCTCACGGGCGGAACCTTCACGGTGACCAACTTGGGCGGATACGGTGTCGATCTTTTTGCGCCGGTCATCAACCCGCCTCAATGCGCAATCATAGGTTACGGTCGGACTTCGGAGAAGCCCGTGGCTATCGGAAAGGAAGTACGTGTAGCGCCGATGACGACGCTCTCGTTGGTGTTCGATCACAGGATAGTTGACGGCGTCCCTGCAGCTCAGTTCTTGCAACGGGTCAAGGAACTACTTGAAGATCCGACGAAGCTTGATTGATTCGGTTGCGCTCGCGCCTCTAGAGCGTGAGCGCTACCTTGATAGCCACGCCGTTCTGCATGAGACGTAGCGCCGCCTCGACCTCGGAAAGTCTCATTCTGTGAGTGATGAGCGGCGCGACTTTCACCTGCCGTGTTGTGATCAGCCTCAGTGCTTCACGTACGTTTGCCGGCTTATGATGGAAGACGCCCTTCACTGTGAGTTCTCCGTAGTGCACAGCTGCTGTGTCGATCGCAGCTGTAGTGCCTGCCGGGCAACCGCCGAAGAGAACGGTTGTTCCGCCCTTTCTTGTAGCCCGCACGGCTAGTTCCCAAGTCTCGGGTTTTCCGACTGCCTCGATTGTGACATCTGCGCCGCGGTTCTCTGATAACCTCTTGACTTCGCTGTCAGGATCCTTGGAGTTGACGGTCTGGTCCGCGCCCAGTTCAGCTGCCCTCCGCAGCCTTTCAGGGCTCGTATCGGCAACGACAACGGTCTTGGCACCGTGCGCCTTCGCAAGGAGGACATGGAGTAAGCCGATGGGCCCGGCACCGATGACGAAAACCAAGTCCTCATCTTTGATGTCTGCCAACTCGCCTCCATGAACCACGCATGCCAAGGGTTCTAGGAATGCGGCCTCTTCGAATGAGACGCCTTTGGGAATCTCGTACGTGTTCTGCCTCACGATTCGCCCCGGCAGTCGCACATACTCAGCGTAGGCGCCCGAACACGAGAATCCGACCAGGACTTCATCCAAGCGGTCGCAAAGGTTGGGTTTGCCGATCCGGCAGTAGTGACACGACATACACGGCGCTGAATTCGCGGCGACGACATTCATGCCCTCCGCGAAGCCCCGAACGTCTTCTCCCACTTGCTCGATTGTTCCAGCGAATTCATGTCCAAAGATGAGCGGAGGAGTGACGAGTCTGTGACCACGAAGGTACATCTTCAAATCCGTACCGCATGTCAACGTCACGCGATTTCGGATCAATAATTCGTCTTTGTTAATTCTCGGCACGTCCACCTCTTCCAGTCGAACAGACCCCGGCCCATAGAAGCGAACTGCCATCATGCCGATTCCACTTCCAGTGTCTAGGCCCGAACCATGACTTTCAACGATGATCTAGCATCCTCGGCAACTCGAAAAGCCTCTGCAATCTCTGCCAGCCCAAGTCGATGTGTTATCATCTTGGTCAGCTGGATCTTACCGGCGGCAATCATTTCCAGAGCCGTTTTCATCTCGTTTTCAGTTGTCGAATAGCTCGGGATGAGAGTGATTTCTCGTATGAAAACATCACTCAGATCGCAATTGAAGATACTTCGCTCTGGAGGTATCCCAAACAGTAGGACCTTTCCGCCCTTTCTGACGACCGGCAATGACGACTGGACCGCCTTGACGCTCCCAGAAGCGACTATTACCTTGTCCACTCCTCGGCCTTCAGTCGCATTGAGCACCAATCTACGCAAGTCTTCATCAGTTCCGTTGAAGGTTTCATCTGCTCCAAACTTCTCGGCCCATCTGCGCCTGGATTCAACGATGTCAGTAGCGAAGATTAGACGGGCTCCGAGCGCTCTGAGGAGCTGAATGTGGGTCAGGCCAGCTGGCCCAGCCCCGACTACAAGGAAGTCATCACCAGGCCGAACTCCGAGCTTATTCAAGCCTCTTATGCAGCAGCCCGTCGGTTCTGCGAAGGCTGCTTCCTCATAGCTCATGCTCGAGGGAATGTGGAAGACCGCGCCTTTGCTCACGTTGATCTCGGGGACTCGAAAGTACTCCGCGAATCCGCAGGGGTCAAGATTACTCCTCGGGAAATCTGAGCACATTGTATGATCGCCATGCCTGCAATAGAAGCACGTCTGGCATGGGACATGGTGATGAACTGTCACTCGATCTCCCCTAGAGTAGGCCTTTGTGTCTGGTCCCACATCCTCAATGTCACCAGTCACCTCATGCCCAAGAATCGGCGGAGTCACGCGCAGACCGTGAAGCTTCTCCAGATCCGTTCCGCAGATTCCGCATGCCCTCATTTTGACGAGAATCTCTCCTCGACCAATCTTTGGCAAGTCAAGATCGGCAAGTACGAGTCGTCCCTGAAGATTAACGAGAGCAGCTTTCAAGAGAACGGACTATCCGCCTTGCCCACCGACATTGTGTCACCGCAACCGTCATGATGGTGCTCTGTTTCTTGTCGTGTAGGCGCCATATGTGCTTTCAGTTCGGAAGACCGCAAACTTGACCGTGGACCACTTCGGGATGCTCGGCGCATACGCGGTGCCAGTTGTCACTGTCGAAGCATTCAAGTATGGGAAGTCACCCGCAGGCGCGCCACCTGCAAGTCGATATGTCGGGCGCGGCGCCTGCTGTGATGGAGCTAAATGGCATTTGTCATCGTTGGATTCAGCAATAGACGCGCTTAGCCGAATGGGGTACGTAGGCGCCTTTCTAGCGGGTTTCTTAGGTGCGAGCATTCCGTTCTTTCCATCCTACATCTTGATTCCTCTCATGGGTATCCAGTTGAATCCGTTCATTGTCGGCGTTGTTTCGGGAGTCGGTGCAGGAGTTGGCCAGTACCTGCACTACTACGTCGGTCTTGGCGGAAGATACCTGTTCTCTCCTCAGACTCGCGCTCGGTTCGAGCGGTGGCGTGTCAGGTACGGAAAGTACGGCGTCTGGCTGATCATAGCGTTGGCAGCGACCCCACTGACGCCTGACGACATTGTCTGGATACCGTTGGGGCTGATGCGTTACCCAAGGTTGAAGGCACTCCTTGCTGGAATTACCGGCAAGACCATACTCAGCCTCGTGTACGCGTACGCGGGCTACTACGGATGGCCGGTCATAAACCAGTTGCTCGAGGGCTGGGGCTTGGGATAGAGCAACCTACCAACGATTGGACTCGACGAAATAATCTGGCCAGCTTTCACAAACGTGGTTCAGCGCTCTAGAGACAGCAATGCGGCGCCAAAAGCGCCTGTGAGTTGCGGATTGCTAGGCATCCAGAGCTCCGCGCCAAGCTGTTTCGACAAGTAGTATCGGAAGGCTGGGTTCAAAGCCACACCGCCAGTTACACAGACGGGAGTCACAACACCAACGCGTTTCGATAGCGTACCGATCTTCGACGCCATGGCTGCGTGGACTCCTGCCGCAATGTCTTTCGGGCTCTCTCCGGCCCCAATTCGTCCAATGACCTCACTCTCAGCAAAGACTGTACAGGTACTACTGATGATGCAAGGTGAACTGGACTGGAGAGCAAGTGGCCCTAGCCCGTCAATGGAAACCTCGAGAACCCTTGCCATGACCTCAAGGAACCTGCCTGTGCCTGCGCTGCATTTGTCGTTGAGCTCGAAGTCTGTAGGCCGCCCATCCTCACCTATGCGGATTGCTTTTGAGTCTTGCCCACCAACATCAATCAAAAGGCGGATGTCAGGATTCAGATGGTGAACGCCAATGCTCTGACATGTTATTTCAGTCACCGATTTCTCTGCGAAGTCGATCAGAGATCGACCGTAGCCCGTGCTGATTGTGCGGGCGGTTCTGATATCTGCGCCAGACTTGCTGAGTTCTTCAAGACATTTCAGAGCTGAGCCAGTCCCAGATGCTCCAGTAGGTACGAGGTGAGAGCCCAGAATGTTCCCCTGAGAATCAACCACTACAGCCTTTGTGGTGGTCGACCCGAGATCAAGTCCGATTCCAAGTCTCAGTCCTGACAAGTTGCTCTCCTGCTACTCCAACATCTCCAGTAGCGCATCGATACGTGTCTGTATCTGAGGTTCATCGAAGAGACGACTGTCCACCATGTCACCCTCAATTACCACGCCTGGCACACCAGTTGCCTCCGTGACAAGCTCCTTGGAGACCAGCTGTCCCAATGAGTACCTCTTGCAGGATCTGACTGAGAACATAGTGAACCCGTCAAGATCGTAGTCCTTGATGAGCTCGATCATCTTGTCGACCTTTGCCTGGAGACCCCTGTTGAGGTATACATTGCTGTATATGGTCGCGGCACTGTCGATGAGGTCCTCACCCTCGATGGTTCCGGACCACGCATGAGTATACGTGTCCGCAGGGAATACGACACCTCGTTTTGCGAGGCCGTTGAAGAACTTGAAAATGCTGAACCACGGAGGTATGTCGTCCCAGAGGAGTCTCACCCTCTCATCCCTTATGGCGCCGATGCCTTGGGAGACACGTTCCCGCACCTCGTCATACAGCGCTCGATAGAACTCGATGACGTGCTCTGCCCCTCTCATCGATACTATAGGAGCCATGGTCGTGAATCTATCCGCACAGTTGAGAGGACTAGGCTTGTTCTTGCACGCCTCAAGTGACTTCGTCCAGAGACGAACCGCTTTGGTTGAGTTCGCTACTACCTCTCTCAGACGCTCCTCCTCAAGCGAAACATCGAATGTCCTAGACAAGAACTCGACTAGGCGTTCAATGCCTCTGCGCACATATGCTATGTGGTGTGGTCGCTGCTTTCCGTCGATGGGCGGGGTGTCCAGAAGGAAGACTGGGGCGCCTGTCATCTGCGAGATTGCATCATACCAACGCAATACGGTTCCACATATGTTGTTGCAGGCAAGGAGGGCCTGAGGTTTCGGGAGTCCTCCGAGCGGGCTCTCTTCAGGTTTCCTAGCAGAACCGATACTTGAGCGCGCATACGAACAGAGTTCTTGAGAGTATCCCAGCTCTTCAGCGAATCCGCATAGTGTTGGACCAACCTTCTGCGACCCAATCACTGCGCCATACTGTTCCGGATAGGTAGCTGTTATGTCCATGGCTGCGGGTATCTCAACTGGGAATCCCGAGGTCACCCACGCAAGGCGACCCTTCTCGCTGGCCGCCTGGCCTTCAAGCATGTAGCGAAGCAGCACCTGTTGAAGGAGATCCTGCGTGTTGAGTGGCCTGTACGCCTTCTCCTCTGCAGAAATCTTCTGGGTCATCTATCTCAGACTCCCTCCAAGTGTTTCGAGGAATGATTGGATTCTACCTTCTAACCTGACTCTGTCGGAGAGCTCAGGATCTATTGGCAATCGAACTGAGGGGATACCAACTTCGGATGCGACATTGAGAAGAGATGGAGCCTCGAATTGATCGGGGTCACAGAATGACTGTTCGCAGACTACAACACCGTTGATAGAGAGCTTCGACAGGAGAAGCTTGAGAAAGCTAAGCCTCCCAGGGAGTCCTTCCTGTGTTGGCTCCGATGCGGCACCTAAGATGGATCTTGACATGGCAGCAAAGAAGTCGCCCTCCAGATTCACCGGGGGTGTGAAGACTGTCTTGAAACCGAAGCTGAGCAGGTCCAAGAAAATAGCGGCGTCACCGAATCTCGTTGAGCTCTTGAATAAGGATGCGATGGCCTGCGGCTCTATCATGCCACCCATGACCAGTATTCTTGGGATGTCTGATTCAGCAGCAATCTTGAAGTCCCTTATTGTTCCACTCAGCAGTCCCTTTTGAAGCGACTTCGCGAGACTGAGCCGATCTCTCTTATCCAACATCTCCAAGGCAGCGCTAGCGGACTTGCTGATCTGATCGACTGCGGTAGTACTTGGGATGGTCAGGAACTCCCTTACCATTCGCGCGACCTCGGAGTATGGAACAAGACTTGGATCTACGACTCTGCATGAGTAGAGTGTTTGTGCGGCGTCCCTGAAGTCGTTGACAAGAGACACTGCGGTCAGAAGATCATCATTGGAGAGAGGATGTCCATATGTGTTCTTCAAGGATTCGCTGAGAATCCTGAGTTCTTCTGCCAAGAAGTGAACCGAGTCCTCATCAAATCTGGCCGCAGGATACGTCAGTCTGAAGATCTTGTCTTCCGGGAAACGGCGCCGCCAGACATCTGCCACATTCTGCAATGAGTCACATGTGTTGCCGGGAAAAAGGAGCCCGCTGAGCCACGACAGGCCGCCACTTGAGCGTTGGCTGAACAAGTTTCTTGTGAGCGAACATGCGAATGTCTGAAGGCTTCCCTCAAATCCGCCCTGAGCCTTCTGAGTGGTCGATACTAGTGAGGGAGTGATTCCGTGGGCGACGAGAAGCTCTAGCGGCGCATGAGGGTATACGTAGCCAAGTATTGTCTCCCCGCTCGCCCAAAGCTGCCTTAGGCGTTTTTCTGAGTTCTCGATGACTTCTCTGTAGCTCAACTGGCGCTCTATCCTTTCTCGTTTGGCAGCTCTGAGCGTATAGCGCTCAACGTCCGACAGCGGGCGTCCTATTTCTTGTGTTGGAAACGGACTGCAGACTGCGAATTGTTGCAGAGGCTAGAATGAATTATCAACAACCACTGCAATAATTCATGCCCGACTTCTATCTTGGTCAGACCGAAAAGAACGTTGTGGAAGGAACATGAACGAATATCTTTGGCATAAGCACAAGTGGCCTACAGATGTTCCAAAGACGGTGGAATATACCAGGGAACCGCTATTTGCTATGCTGGATAGGTCGGCCGAGAAGAGCGGCAATCTGTCCTACACGGTGTGGGAGGGGCAATCATGGACCTTCTCACAGGTGAGGGATGATGCAAACCGAATCGCGAACTTCTTGGCGAGTCGAAACATAAAGAAAGGCGACAGAGTCGCCATCTTCCTGCCAAACGTGCCGCACTTTCCTCCGGCCCTATTTGGCTCATTGAAGGCTGGAGCGACCGCGGTCACATGCAACCCTATGTACAAGGCAGGGGAGCTGAAGTTCCAGCTGAAGGACTCAGGAGCGCTGGCAGTGTTTGTATTGGACCACCCTTCATTCACACCGACCTGCTATGAGGCCATCAAGGATACAGATGTCAAGACTGTGGTAGTGTGCGGTGTAAAGAGCTTCCTGCCCAAAGCCAAAGCTCTACTCGGAGGCCTTCTCGGGAAGATCCCAAAGAGCCCTTACTACCAAGAAGACGCGACCTTCTTCTACCATGACATCATGGCCAAACACGAGCCTGTCGCGCCCAAAGTTGATGTTAACCCTGAAGACGTTGCAATGATACTGTACACTGGAGGAACCACAGGCACACCAAAGGGCGCAGCTCTGAGCCACAGAAATCTCGTGGCCAATGTCCACCAAATCTACGAGTGGTTCAACCTATCACCCGAAGATATCGACGCGCCAAAGAAACTCGAATATGGGAAGGAGGTGTTCGTCGGCGCACTGCCGTGGTATCACAGCTACGGCTTAACTACGACATTATTGATTAGCACAAACTACGCTTGCAGACTCGTGTGCGTACCGGATCCAAGAGCGGGCAAGCCACCACTCACGGGCTTGCTCAAGGCGCTGGAAAAGTACAGAGGAACGATTTTCAATTGCGTGCCAGCTTTGTATGCAGGTGTAGTCAACCATCCTGACGTGAAGAAGTACAACCTCAAATCCATCAAGATATGCAGTTCTGGAGCAGCACCTCTCCCGCCTGAACTCGCAAAGAGGTTCGAGGACGTGACTGGCGCGATCCTGTTTGAGGGATACGGCCTAAGCGAAACATCGCCGGTGACTCACATCAACCCGACAAACAGGAGGGACCGCAAGTTCGGCTCAATCGGGTTACCAGTCTCGGACACCATCGCGAAGATCCTTGACGTTGAAACAGGGACTAAGGAGATGCCCGTTGGGGAAGCTGGCGAGCTTGCAGTACATGGACCACAAGTCATGACGGGCTACTGGAACAAGCCGGACGAAACAGAGAACGTGATGAGAGAGATTGATGGTAAGCGTTTCTTTCTGACGGGAGACATTGGACACATGGACGAGGAGGGCTACTTCGTCATCTCAGACCGCAAGAAACAGATGATAAACGTAGGCGGCCTGAAAGCCTATCCACGTGAAATCGAGGACATGTTCTACGAGCATCCAAAGGTAAAGATGGTCGCCGCGATTGGTGTCCCACGAGAAGATGAACCAGGCAATGAGTTCGTCAAGGCATTCATCGTTCCGAAAGATGGAGTGGAGGCGACTCCGGAGGAGTTCATCGCGTGGGCGCGGGAGAAAATGGCCGGTTACAAGAGACCAAGAGAAGTGGAGTTCAGAGACTCACTACCACTTAGTCAAGTGGGAAAGGTACTACACAGAGTGCTCAGAGAGGAGGAACTGCGTAAAAGAGGAATAAAGTAACAGAGGCCGCTGGATCATCCCGACCGCTCTTCATCGTCAGAGAATCGCGGTTGGAAAGGCCGCATGGTGTACCTCTATCCTGTTATCACCCAGCATTTGGGCGCACGCCGGGGCTTCTCTGGACCCGCCACGAATCGTAGCTCCACCAGTCGATTGTGTTGAAAGCCATACATTGCTACTGAGGCGTGGTGGTGTGCGGGGGGTGGGATTCGAACCCACGAAGGCCTACGCCACAGGATCTCTTGTCCCGGGGCGGATCTTAAGTGTGGCACGACTTGAGTCGGTCGCCCTGCCCCTTTGACCTGAATCCCGCCCTTGCGGTGTGGGCTTGGGTCTCGGGAACCCCCGCTCGAATGTGCCCTAGAACGCGAGTCCAGCTAAAAGGTTCCCATACGAGCGCATCTCGATTGGCCGGCTATTCTGTTGGCCCCACAAAATTGCCTGTCGACCGCCTCTTCCGAGCAAACTATATGCTGACAGGGCGGGCTACTGTTCTCGGCTGGGCCCGTGGCGCAGTCCCGTAGGCTGACGCCTACGGGGCGAAGTATGGACAGCGCGGCAGATAGGCGCCGGAGACTAGCCGAGCCTCCTAAGCGAACCGCGGAATAAGCTGTAGAGTGCGCCAAAAACGCACGCGAAAGTCCGGGGTTCAAATCCCCGCGGGCCCGCCACAAACATTATCCGAGTCCCTAGTTCCCGCCCGTCAATACCTTGACCTTGATTTAACAGATTCAGATAGCGGTCGGTCCATCGCAAGCTTCGCTGAGTGATCTTCCTTGCTGTTAGTAGCACGGGGGAGACATGGACATTTTTGTCTATATCTCTCGGCCTCGGCACCCCCGTTGGCACCGTACGTCTCAAATGGTGAACGACCTCCGTGATCTAGTGGCTTACTGAGATTCACTGACTGCCTGTTTCGAGCTCGCTGCTTTCTCTGCAGGTGTGGCGCCGATGAGCGCCTCGGCAACAAGTGAGAAGATTTGGGAGAAAGCCTTCGGGGCAAGTGATAGGTTCGATCTGGCATGTTCTACCTACGGTGGTAACCCTATCGCCTGCGGGGCTGCCCTCAAGGCTGTAGAGGTACTCATTCGAGACGGGCTCGTGGAGAACGCAAGGAAGATGGGTGAATATGCTCTTCAGAAACTTCAGGACCTGAAGGCTCGTCACAAGGTTGTATTACTCACGATCATCCCATCAGGATTCAGAAACAGGCAATGCAAGCTTCGACAGACTGCAGATGAGTGATCCACGACCCCTAGTGTGATAACGCTAAATACGATAACGAGTTCGTAGTTCTTCCGCGACGACGCTATGCCTGTCGAGAAGTTGCATCCTATAGCATTGAGTCTTGCTTTGATGCTATTACTTGTCATTACGGCTGTCAGCCCTGTAGCTGGCACTCCGTTGCCGATACAGCACATAGTCATCATAATGCAGGAGAATCGTTCTTTCGACCATTACTTCGGGACATATCCGGGTGCGAACGGTATTCCGCCCAACGTGTGCCTCACAATCAATGCGTCAACCACTCAATGCGTCAAGCCTTACCTAGAGACCAATCCGAATGTCGAAGGCGCATCCCATAGCTGGGCGGCCGCGCACACGTGTTGGGATAATGGGAAGATGGATGGTTTTGTTTGGGCGGCGAGCGGTATTTCCAATCCGTCCAACGTCATGGGCTACTATGACCATAACATGCTCCCGTACTATTGGACGTACGCGTCAAACTACGTCCTATTCGACAACTTCTTCCACTCCATTCTAAGCTACAGTCTCCCCAACCACCTATACATCATCGCCGCTCAGTCCGGCGGTTATGTGAGCGGTACGGTTCCTGAGTTCTTCGAATTCGTGACGATAATGGAGGAATTGACGCCGTCCGGGGTAAGTTGGAAGTACTATTTTGACACGAACCTCCCAGGCGCAGGCATAACGGATGAATCTGAGTTGATGGCTCACGATCCCCCCGAATCCACCTTCGACGACTACGTAGATCCGCTACCGCGCATGAAAGGTATCGTGGACTCTGGGTTGCTGTCTCACAATGTCAAAGGATCCGAGTTCTACACCGACGTACAGTCAGGCACTCTGCCACAGGTCTCGTGGATTGTGCCAGCAGAAGCAGTGAGTGAACATCCGACCGCCAGCCCTGAAGTGGGACAGAAGTACGTGGTGACCCTCGTGAACACCATCATGCAGAGTCAATACTGGAAAGATACTGCGATATTCATCGCTTGGGACGATTGGGGAGGCTTCTACGACCACGTCCCACCGCCACAGGTAGACCAGTATGGCCTGGGATTCAGGGTGCCGGTTCTGCTGATCTCACCGTATGCGAGACAAGGCTACGTCAGTCACACGCTGTACGAACACAGCTCGTACCTGGCCTTCATCGAGAACCAGTTCGGACTAAAACCCCTGACGAACCGAGATACCATGGCTAACAGTTTCTATGGAGAATTCGACTTCAGCCAACCTCCAAGACAACCGCTCATTCTGAATCCCAATAGTCCGCCTCCATGGAACGCATCAACGGCAACAACCGCGACGAGCGCTACGCTGCCTAGTGAGATCTCAACTACCCCCCAGGGGATCGGGTTGGTGATCGCGCTAGCAGTAGTCTCCACAGTCTCCGCACTCGTACTGATAGGTTACTTTGGAGTCGGAAAGAAGTAGAATGACGACGATGGCCCCTCCGGATGAACCGCTCAAGGTTCCTATATCTCAAGATTCTGCTTGGGGTCGTGGCTGCGGTCGTGATCGGATACTTTGCTCTTCTGTTTATCATTGTGATGTCGTGCCTTGTTGATCCATTCTGCTGAGGGAATCCAGATGAAGACGTCAGCTTCTCTCTGGATGGAGGATTTCCAGGAGAAAGAAAAGAGAAAACGAGAAGGGAAGTCCCTACAGTTCACTTCCTTCCTTTCGGCGGAGCAGTCTATGATGTCGACGAGCTGCTAACGGTGGTTTTTGGTAGCCCGGGGGAGACATGGACATTTTTGTTCGTATCTCTAAAGAACCTGCTGAATCAGTACAACCCTACCCTGGTACGCGCCGTCTGTGCCCTAGCCCATGAGTCTTGGTCCGGTCAGACGCTTGTTCACGCGGCCACACGACGAGCCTATTGCCCGAATGCTTTTTCGAGCGAATAGAAGGCGTCTTTTTCCAGAGTCATCCATCAAGATAAAAGGGGAGCTCCCAAGTAGAAGCGCAGAGGTCTCAAGATGGCAGAATTGCTTTTCTTCGCTTCAGCCTGCAGATGGTGAACTGATTCGATTGTCGTTTGAAATCCAAGAACTGCCTGACATCATAAGAGTGATAGTTCTTCTCAACCTAGGCAAGGGCCATCGGCTCGAGCTGCCGTCGCTTAAGCGACGGATAGACAAGATCTGCGCAGGTCACGTCCACGTCGAAATGAATGACCTCGATCGAGCGTTGAAAGAGATGGCCTCGGAAGGACTGGTTCTGCTTCAAGACGGAGCGGTCCAGCTGACTGAGCGAGGCGTCAGGCTCGGCGAGGAATGGCGAAAACTCCTCTTGAAGAAGGATCCTGTCATCGAAGTCGTCGCTGGATTGGCCGACGGATCAGTTACGGGACTGGTTGTTGTGCTTTCCGCATTCATTGCAGGTCTAGCCAGCGATGCTGCAGCGTTCGCAGCTTTTCTGACACTGACCTCTGTCTCAATAACCAATTTCTCGAGTTTCATGCTTGGCGGGATAACCGAGGATCTTGCAGACCTGATTAACCTGCGGGCACTGATGGACTACAGTCTTAGCGATATTCCTGACAAGGCAGAAAGGGACAAGTCTCTAGCATTGGTTAAGCACCTATTCGTTGTTCTACATGGGGAGATAAGCAGATCGAGCCTTCAGGCGGCAGCGATCTGCGGGACAACTACATTTCTGGCGGGCATCATGCCGGTCATGGCATACTTGACTCTGCCGAGTCCTCTAGACATTATTCTCTCATTGAGCTTGGTAGGTACCATCGTTGGCGTTTTCCTCGTGAGATATCGCTCCAAGAAGACAAGAGTTCACTGGAAAGTCACGCTGCTTGAGACAATTGTGATCGTGGCTATCGCGGTTCTCGCTTCATTGCTGCTTGGACGCAGCGCCTAGTTCGAATGCTGACCATGAAGTCCGGGATCAACACATAGAGTTTAGTTTGGTCGGGGAATGTTAGGCGCAAGCCGTAAATTCGAGCCTGCGTTCCCTCCGCACATGATCGAAGCTGCCTACTTGGCTGTCGCCTCTATTGGTTTGCTGCACGGGCTGGAACCTGGACATGGTTGGCCCGTTGCCATGCTCTACGCGAGCGGCCGACCACATCCCTTGACAAGAGCCTTCTTTTCAGGGTGGATCATCTCAATAGCACACTTGGTCTCGTCAATGGCTGTCGTGGCAGCCTACGTTCTTCTGAAAGCGGTCTTCTCGTTGTCGATTCCATACATCAACATCATTGCTGGAGGTGCGCTTGTTGTCTTGGCTGTACGATTTCTGATGGAGAAACCAAAGACAGACTTGGACGAGAACCACGGCCATCTGCACGATGACTTCGAGGGACGACAGCATAGTCACCCGCATACGCATAGTGATGGCTCGGTTCACATCCACAGACACAAGCATTCGAAGAGGGTGTTCCTTTCTTTGGCTAGCATCGGAGGTTTCGCTTTGATACTGGGGTTCGCTCACGAGGAGGAGTTTGCTCTTCTGGCGTTGGCGGTTGGCGGGGTAGATCCACTGATACTCATGCTCACCTATGCTTTCGCAGTCATGGCGGCTTTGATCGGCATCTCGGTGTTTTCGGTCATAGCCTACTCTCAGGTTCAGAGCCGACTGAAGAAGTATGAGTACCTGATTCCCAAGGTCAGCGGATTGATTCTACTCCTTACCGCAGCAACATTCCTTCTGGGACTTAGGTAATCCAGCCTCAATCAACCGAATCTCTACAGCGGCGGGGACTTGAGGAAGCAGCTCGGACATGTTTTCGTGGAGATGCCCGTAGAAGTTGGTTAGGTCGCGGGCATGGCAATCCAGTAGACCAAGACGCCTGAGACAAGCGTTCTGGCGTGACTGTGTTCAACATTATCGGTCTGAGTGAATGGGTGCCTGTGACTCGATTCACTCGCGGATACACCTGCGACTCCGTTAGGACCGCTCAGCGCTGAGACCCCTGAGACGGAGTGAGGGCCGCTTTGGGCTGAGACTCCTGCTACTCCGAAGGTTCCAGTTCCATCAGTTCCTGCTGGAACCGTGACTGAGAAAGTACAGGGGCATGATCATGGGCTGCTGCTGCAAAGGTTCCTGGTGCATGATCGTGGGCTGCGGCTGCGAAGTTTCCTGGGCTGTGAGCGTGGGCTTCTCCTGCACCAGTCCATCTTTCGCCTGCTGCGGCTCCTTGATTGGCGATCTTGCCGACTGAGATCACGCATTGAGTTGGGCTGAGAGATTCGACCGCTGCGACAAGCTGATCCAATCCTGAATTGTTAACTGAGACCAAGACGATCGGAGCCGCTGCGAAAGCTGCAGAAAAAGGCACGGTGATTTTGGCATCAACGCCAGTCGTTGCGTGGCCTGCCTGAATCTTCTCAGCTATTGGACTTGCACCTGCTCCGCCGCCATATCCACCTGCTCCTGCCTTGCTTGCCGTCGCCCTCTCAAGCTCCTCAATCCTGTCCAGCATGTTGCCGAGTCGCTGGCCTAGAATCGGTCGTGTCTGCGGTCTCCACTTCGGGCTCATGTCTGCTCGAATCCTCTGCCTCTGATTGTCCATCGGCCTTTGCTGAGATGATAGCTCTCTTCCCTCATCAGCAGCGCAACTCCTTCAAGACTGAACTTGTAACCGATCGGGATGTCGACGCTGCTAAGATTCTCGAAGTCGTAATAGGTCTAGGGATTCGTCATGTTCTCGAGAACAGATTGCGCCCATAGTTTCGCTTTTCGGTATGTGTCGATGAACGTTCTTCAAGAGGCACCTGTTCCCTGCCATTTGCGAACGACAGGTGGCTTGATGAATCTGAAACCGCTGGGCAAGACAAAACCGCGAACTTTTGCAGGAGGACTATTGCGTTTTCAACGTAGGCACACAGGTGGAGCCCTTTCGTCCGTGCCCATGCACCGTAGGCCCTGTGGTGCTGTCGCAACCATTCAGGGTAGACAATTGTGAATGTGGATTGGGAGTCCCCGCGGGCCCGCCAAATCGCATGAGAGTTCACATTCCTCGTCCCCAAATCTGTTCTCTGAGCTGAAGGTAACTGGGCGATTTCGTCACGTGATCATCGCAAAGCCATGATTCCCTGCGGCACGCAATGCGCTAAGTAGAGTAGCATTGCATACTAGGGGGTGATGTGTCTGATGATCTCGTCCAGAGTGAGGCTCTCCTCGGTGCGTTTCCTCATATCTCTGAGCTTGAACCGCCCGGACTCAACTTCCTGAGGACCCACTATCAGCGCGTACGGGATACCGAGCGAGTCGGCGTATTCGAGTTGTTTCGCAAGAGACCTGCGCTTGACGTCCACGTCCGACGGGATGCGAAGAGTACGCAACTGGTCCGCGATCGCAAGCGCCCTTTGCCTGACATCGTCGTTCACGGCAGCGACGAAGACGGTTCCGACCTGCGTGAGCTTCGGAAAGACTGCGGCGCGCTCCAGCGAGATCAGCAGCCTCTCGATGCCTCCAGCAACTCCCGTGGCAGGAATGTTTCTCTTTCCATAGATCGCACATAATTTGTCGTACCTTCCCCCGCCTAGGATTGCCCCAACGTCTTCGTCTCCCTTGTCGAAGGCCTCGAAGACGATTCCATCGTAGTATCCGATCCCTCTGACGACACTCATGTCAAAGAAGCAACGGCTCAGCTTGTTGAACCCTTGAAGCGCATCGGCGAGTTCGGCAAGCTGTCTGTAGCCCAGCGCGGCCTCCTTCCCTCTCGTTTTTACCTCAGACAGGCGCCCCAGCACTTGAGCAGGATCGCCCTTAATCGACGTAAATTTCATGAGTGAATCGGCGGCCGTGCCCTCCAGCCCTTCAGCCCGGAGTTCCGCCGCGACAGCTTCGTTGGGGATCTTCCGCGACTTGTCGACGATGCGGAAGATCGCCTCCATCTTCTCTTGAGTCTTCAATCCGAGGTTTTCAACGAAGCTTTGGATGATTCTCCGATTCGAGATGCGGACCTCAAATTCTTTCAAACCGACGTTTTCCAGGATGTCCATGCTGAGAGCGATGACCTCGGCGTCGGCGGTGGGGTCGTCGGATCCGAAGATCTCGGCGTCCCATTGCGTGAAGTATCTGTACCGGCCGAACTGTGGTTCATCGTATCGCCAGTTTCCGCCAATCGAAGCAAGCTTGGTGGGTTCAGGGAGGTCGGAACGGCCAGCGACCATCCGGGCCATGCCGACTGTCAGGTCGAACCTGAGGCCGATGCTGCGGCCCGCCTTGTCGCTGAACCAGTAGATTTCATCTTTGATGGCAGGGCCGCTCTTGGCTTCAAGGGTCCTAAGTTCTTCTAGCGTGGCAGGCTCCATCTCTTGAAACGCGTGTCTTCGAAAGACATCTCTTATTCTGCCGTAGACCCAGTTTCGCTTCGCCATCTCCTCGGGCTCGATATCTCTAATGCCTCTCGGCAAGGTGAACGGCTTGTCTGACAACCGCCTCGCCTCCCAGCTATTACACCAGGCTACCTCGTTCGACAGTGTGCTAAGTGTTTTCTTTCAAATTGATTGTATCACGGCTTATTAGGGGGACCTGCAAGTCCCGTAAGCTCCTGTTCGGTCGTGTGAAGTTTGTCAGTCAGAAGAGTAGGCATGGGCGCATCTGTCGTTGCCGGGTTGATCGTTGCCGGAGTCGTCGGAGTCATTCTTGAGGTGACTGAGCTCCCTGCTGGTAGCGCGGCTGGGGCTTTCGTGGGCGGTCTAGTTGCAGCGTGGCTCCTGTATGCGCAGCGCGGAAGAGCGTCAGCCGCCGGCTTTCTCGTCGGAGTACTCAGTTTTCCCGTTCAGCTTTCCATCTTAATGGCATTGGTCTCTTCCGGCCTGTACACTCCGCCTCCAGTTCCGGAGATTCCCCAGAGCGTCTTCCTAGTCGCCCTGGGACTGACAGTCGCGATGCAAGTCGTTGGAGGCAGCCTCGGGGGATTACTAGGCGGAATCCTTCACCACCCGCCGCCTGGGCTTGTGGAGGCGCCTCGCCCGTACCTGCCTCCGCCTCCGCCGCGCCCCGAGAAGTACTGTGTCCAATGCGGAGCAGGCCTGGCTAAGGAGACGGCGGTCTGTCCGGCCTGCGGGGTAAGACAGCCCCAGTGACTGTCGATTAGACTTTGAGGAAGTCGAGTGAGTAGTAGACAATATCGGTTCTTCTGTCAACGACGGCGATTATGAGATCTTTCTTCTCCCTGGTGGCTCGTTTGAGGAGTCTGCGAAGGGTCTTGAGGTCAGCTTCACCGCCCTCGTAGACGATGTAGACGTATCTCCTCATCGGCCCCTTTCCGTGAATCTCAAAGTCGAAGACAGGGCATTCCCTTACAATGTATCCTCTGTCGCGAAGGTCACGGTACACGAGATACTTTACCCAAATCTCGGGTCGTCTTGCAGAGAGCGATTTCACTAGTTCTTCGAACGTGATCTTCTCCTCATTCTTTGCCTCCACCGTAATTCTTCCCTTCTCGAGGAGGTAGAAGGCTTCGTGGGGTCTGAGAACCAGTTTCTTTCCTCTCAGGTCTCCAAAGCCACGTTCTCTAAGCTCCATAAGCTCCGAGGCTCTCGGAAGCAAGACTTCGCTCTCCCGAAGGAAAGCCTCGTAAACTTGGAAAGTCTTCTCTTCTTCTGCTGGTTCAGTCACTGTCTGCTCAGTCCTTTCCAGCCAATCGAACGTCATCTACGCCAACGCTGCACTTTTAATGTGATCGCGTCATCCTCTACGACGGCGTCGCAGTTGGTTGACATCGCAACTCTTAGAACCGTCGAATGGACCCGCAGCGGCGTTCGTTTGGTGGATCAGCGGAGGCTTCCTGACAGACTGGCGTTTGTTCTGTGCAGGGATCACAAGCAGGTCGCTCAAGCCATACGCGACATGACCGTGAGGGGAGCGCCAGCCATCGGAGTCACCGCAGCCATGGGGCTGGCGCTTGCAGCAAGGCGGAGTAGACATCGAGACAACAAGCTACTCCTGCTGGATCTTGAGAAGGCCGGAGAAATCATGCGCGCAACACGGCCGACGGGTCGAAACCTGTTCTGGGCAGTCGAGCGAATGCTCAGAAGAGCCAAAGAGGTTGCTGATCAGGGAGGCGATATTCCAGAAGCTTTGGTAGCTGAAGCTCAGCTAATGGCCAATGAGGACATCGAAGCGAATCACAGAATTGGCGCCTCCGGCGCCGCGCTGATTGATGACGGAGACACAATTCTCACACACTGCAATACGGGCACGATGGCGACGGTGAGCTACGGGACAGCCTTCGGAGTGATCCGGACGGCCATCAGCCAAGGGAAGAAGGTTAAGGTCATCGCGACCGAGAGCAGGCCCAGACTGCAGGGCGCCAGAATAACTGTCTACGAGGCCATGTCGGACAAGATTCCCGTGACTTTGATAGTCGACAGCGCCGTTGGCATAGCGATGTCGAAGGGCATGGTGAACAAGGTGATCGTGGGCGCTGACCGCATTACCAAAACGGCGGTCATCAACAAGGTGGGCACCTTCACGATCGCACTCGCCGCAAAGCGCCACGGTATCCCATTCTACTCCGCCGCCCCTACGACGACGTTCGACTTCGCTGGAGAATCTAAAGCCGTATCGATTGAGGAACGCGACCGAAGCGAAGTCACGGAGATTCTAGGAAAGCGAATCGTGGCGAAGGGCGTCAAAGTCTTCAATCCAGCGTTCGATGTGACCCCGCTCGAACTCGTCACCGCAGTAATCACCGACCGCGGAGTGTTCTCACGCGAACAGATTCAGAACATGACGGCTACTTGACGATTCGTGAGTGGTCCGAGCTACTTCGATTTTCACTCCGCCTTCTTGAAGTCGCACAGTTCGCTCGGCTCTTCCAAGTATCTGTTAATTGTGACCTCGGCGATCATCTGACAGTATCTTGCGGTCTCTGTTAGATTCCAGGTGATCGACCTTAGCGCAAGCGCAACGTTTCGGTTTGAGATATCATCCACAATCTTCTCGGAGATCTTTCTGTCTCTAGTTTGAGCGCGAATGCCGTCTTCAATCGACTTGTTCGCCAGGCCCGCGTCGAGCTTCACGAATGCTTTCATTGTATTCTCTGAGATCAGTCGGACCGCGTCGTTCATTTCAGCGATCTCCCCGAGTACGGATCGATGTCTCTCGTAGTCTTCATCCTTGATTCCGATGACCTCTTTGGCCATGTTCTCTGCGCAGTCGGCGATGCATTCCAAGTACTTTGAAACGATGCGGTTCCCGAGCGCGTGCTGAGGATTGAAGACTCCGATGTCACGTGCAGCCGTCAGTTTCGTCGTCGCAAGTATCAGTTGACGCACTATCAACCAGTAGATCCTGTCGGCCTCGTTTTCCATCTGGAGCACCTCTCCAGCGATGTCTTGTCTCTTCTCGAGAAGCGCAGTCACGGCTGCTTCTTGCATGGAAAGCCCAACTCTGTGTAGTCTCTGAATGAGACCGCTGACGGGAAACTTCGAGGGATCCACGAAGCTTTGGATGACAACTTGTTTGGGGGTCTGTTCAACGATGCTGAGTCCCATCAGCCTCTGAACGGTGCTTCTGATCTCCCACAAATGTTCCGATGTCAAATCCTTGCTAGACGTGATAACCACTGAATCCCTTCCCTCAATGTAGTTTCCCGTGATAATCCTTGACAGCATCTCGTGCTCTTTGCAAAGATCGGCGTTGACTCGTGACGTTGTGGACTCCGCTTTCTCACTGGCCAAGCCCGGAACTAATCTGAGACAGCCATCCTCTGTGCGTCTCAGGGTCACAACGTTTCCCTGTTTCAACCCCACCTGTTCGACCCAGTCTCGCGGCAATGAGACTGTAAGCGTCGAGTGCCCAACTTTCTGTACTTTCCTGATCTCCATTAGACCAACCCATCTGGATGCTGTGTTACTTATCGTCCTCGTCGCTCTGTCCACGTCATTACTTTGTAATTCCTAGAGTGCACGAGTTCGGAGTATATATATTCCGTCTACAAAGCAAATAGAACCTGTAGAATCGCGCCCCGCTTGCTCGCCCGCACTCCGCCCGACCCAGCACGCAAGTCACGGGACAACGCTGTTTGCATTTTGCAGATATCCCGGGCGTATCTTGCCCGGTTAGATCCGACACCTCATCGTTGATATGATCCTGTGGTCCGCCCAGATCTTGCAGGTTCCCTCAGACGAGACCATCGTGGGTCCAAGCGGCTTCTCAGGCGTGCATTCCTTCATGTAAAGGGGGCACTCTGGGGGGTCAATCTTGCCGATTATCACGTCGGCGCACCGAGCATTCTTCACAAACTGTGCGCTTTCGCGTTTCTGACCAATCCCATAATGTACCCGCGCGTCCAGCTGAGAGAACTCGGGTTTCAAGTCGAGTGCGCTATTCGGTATCGTTGCGACCCCACGCCAGTACCCGTCGCGCAGGTCGAATACTTTCTTCATGGTTTCCTGTGCCTTCAGATTTCCCTCCCATGTCACGGACCGTGTATACTCGTTCTCCATCTTTGGGTCATTGTCGCGGATTTGAGTTAGGATCATGGCGACGGATATTAGCACGTCTAGCGGCTCGAATCCTGAGAAGACCATGGGTTTGCGGCATTCGTCAAAACAGGGCTTGTAGGCTTTCATTCCTGTTATTGTGGAGGCGTGTCCTGCGTTAATGAACGCATCAACTCGGAGGTCTGGTGATCTTGAGACTGCCTCAACCGCGGATGGCACGTATCTATAACACGTCAGGAAGCGAAGGTTCGAGGGGGGCTCCTGGAGTATTTCGTAGGCGGTGGCCGGCGCTGTGGTCTCGAACCCGACAGCAAAGAAGACAAACTCTTTCTCCGGCCGGGATTTCGCGATGTTGACCGCGTCGTGGACGCTGTAGACTATCCTCACGTCTCCGCCGAGCGTCTTGGCTTCGGCCAATGATTGCTTTGATCCCCTCGCTCGCGATATGTCCCCATAGGTCAGTACCGTCTTGCCGTCAAGCGCAAGGTCGACGGTGGCGTCAATGTCGGCGGCAGGCGTCACGCATACTGGGCAGCCAGGACCAGCGCGAACTTCCACGGTCTCGGGCAGCAGACTTCTGACACCGTGATGTGTGATAGTCCACTCGTGAGATCCGCACACGTGCATGATCATGATGTTTCGTCCGGTCTCCTCGCTGAGTCGGTCGATCCTGCTCTTCAGCCTCTTCGCTAGGTCGGCATCCCTGTAGCCGTCCAGGACTGACAAACCAGTCACCGCTTGGATGATTTCTCCGATGCCTCCTCGTAGGCGAGGATTTCTCTCCAGTAAGAGAGGGTCTTCTGCGCTTCCTCTTCGTCCATCACCTGTATTGCGTAGCCTGCATGGACGAGCACGTACTGGCCGGGCTCGACCTCAACAAGGGAGACGTTGATGCCCTCCCTAGCGGTGCCCTCGCCAAAGTCGACCTTGGCGAAGTCGCCATCTATGCTGAGGACTCGGCCCGGAAAGGCTAGGCACATGGAGACCTTCGCAGGCATGCAAAGCGCAACTATTAGAGTTATTGATCTGGCAGATCTGTGACGAACTCCATCCCGGACAATCTGTTATCGTTTTGCTTGATCTAGCAGAACGAAGCCTAGCACGATAAGCTTACGACTGCGAAGTCTGGGTGGCCACGACTGCCTGTCCGAAGGAGAGCCCGCCATCCCCGGGAGGCACGGTCTCATGCGCCAAGAAACGCAGTCCCGCCTTCTCCACCGTCGTCTTCAAAGTGCGTGTGATCGACTCGTTGCAAGCGACTCCCCCAGTGAAGCCCACCGACTTCACTCCCAACTCTCTTGCAGTAGTTATCGCGCTTTCGCCTAGTGATCGTGCTATGTATGATTGAGCCGAGTACGCGAGATCTGAAGCCGTCATCCGCCCAACATTCGCAAAGACTTCACGAACGATGACGTTTGTCTCAATCACACCAGCTTTGAGTACTGGTTCGAGGTTCAGTACGTCCTTCCCGCCCGATGCTGCAGACTCAAGCTTCATGGCTGGTTCGCCTTCATAGGTCCGCTCGTAGCACAGACCCAGGATAGCTGAGATGGCGTCTAGCACACGCCCGCAGCTAGTCGTCGACGGCAATCTGCTAGAGCGAAGTTGCTTGAGAATCGTGTTGACCTCTTCTCTTCCATGCGGGAAGCGGTCTTCTCGCTGAAGCAGCCAATCTGTGATTCCCTTGTGATCTCTCAGGATGCCAGCAACCATCCTAAGCGGATACTTGGTCGCAAGATCTCCTCCGATCATAGGCTGCTCTTCCAAGTGTCCGACGCGCTTGTGCCCGGACCGATCCGCGAAGATGATCTCGCCGCCCCAAGCTGACCCATCATCACCGTATCCGTAGCCGTCGCAGCATATTCCTACGATCTCATCGACATTGTGCTCAGCCATGAGGCCTGCAACATGCGCGTAATGATGCTGAACTGTAACTATCCGCATGCCAGATTCTTGCGCGAGTTCGTCTGCAAACTTTGTCGTGCTGAAGAGCGGATGCAGATCTCGCCCAACGGCGTCAGGAACGCAGCCGGTAAGCATCAGTAGGTGACGTGTCGCCTCTTTCTGGAACTGATAGGTCTGAAGCGTCTCCACGTCGCCGATATGTTGCGTCATGTAGGCTCGCCCTTGGTACACGACACAAGAGGTCACATTCAGCTGGCCGCCAACCGCGAGCGTACAGGCGTTTCTTGGAGCCGCAACTGGAATCGGCGCGGGCGCGTAGCCTCTGGATCGTCTCAAGAGCGTGGCCGTTCCGTCAAGCGATCTGATGACGGAATCGTCGCACCTCTGCGAGATCTTCCTGTTATGTACTAAGAAATAGTCAACGACATCTTTCAATCTCGCGAATGCTTCTTCGTTATCCTTTATGATGGGCTCGTCCGGAGGATTCGCGCTAGTCATGACTAGAGCACGCTCGCTTGTTTCATCGAAGAGCATGCTGTGAAGCCCCGTGTAAGGAAGCATGACGCCGATATTGTGAAGGCCAGGGGCGATCTGGTCCGACAAGTCGAAATCTGAGCGTTTCCGTAGCAGAACTATTGGTCTAACATACGAGGTCATCAGCTTCGCTTCGACGGGAGTAACCTCAGCGAACGATCTTGCAGCCTCAAGGTCCCTTGCCATGACGGCGAGGGGTTTCTGCAGCCTGAACTTGGTCTTGCGCAGCCTCACTACTGGCTCAGTGAGCAGTGTGGATGACGCTAGATGGAATCCTCCGTTGCCCTTGATCGCTACTATGTAGCCGCGTTCTAGCAGCCTCCCGGCTTCACGTATCGGGTCCATCGAATCGACTCGTCTGCCGTCGCGCGTAGCCAGGGTCACTGACGGACCGCATTCTGAGCATGCAACCGTCTGTGCATGGAATCTTCGATTGTTTGGATCCTTGTACTCGCCCAAGCATCTCTGACACATCTCGAAATCTTTCACGGTTGTGCGTGGCCGGTCGTAGGGTAGAGCGTCAATGATCGTGTAGCGTGGACCACAGTCGGTGCATGTGATGAAGAAGTAATCGTATCTGCGGTCTCTTCTATCACGCAACTCTCGAAGGCAGTTGTCGCATATGGCTATGTCCGGAGGGATGACTGAGCCCGCATGAACTCGCGACTCGTTGCTCTTGATGATCTGGAATTCCTGGAACTCTCCTGTCTCAGTTGGGTAGGTCGTGTCGACCTGATGTATCAAGGACGTTGGGGGTCGGTCGGTCCCGAGTTCGCTAATGAACCTTGAGACAGAGTCTGGCGTGCCCTCAACCACTACCTCTACGCCCGCATCACCGAGGTTCCGGACAAATCCAACAAGTTTGTTGGCTGTTGCGATCCTGTAGACGAAGGGCCTGAAACCTACTCCTTGCACGATGCCCTTGACAATGAGTCGAGCCCTCGTCATGCCTCACATCCAATTCATCATGGGGCAGTGGATTCGGCGCTTGAACATCAGCCGTCGAAGATTGGGCGCACTGAACATCTGCCGCGCTAAATAGGTTCGCTCTAAGCTCGAACTCAGGCAGAGTTTCTCTTCGAATGTAGACTAGCAACGAAACGCACTTAAGCGCGGCAGAGAGACCGCATGGCGCTCTAAGGTCGGGACATTATTTGGCGCAGACTATGCAGCAAAAAGCGCTAGTGAGGATTCTTGAGGAGCGCTGTAAGGGCTGCGAACTCTGCGTAGTCACGTGCCCTCAAGGGAACCTCGTGCTGTCAGAGAAGTTGAACAGGATTGGCTTCCACCCCGCGGTCTGGCAGTACGTGGGCTCGAAGGGGCCTTGCACTGCGTGCGGAATCTGCTACTGGGTCTGCCCGGACTTTGCCATAGATGAGGTCTTGGTGAGGACCTGATAGATGACCGAAAGAGTATACATGAAGGGCAATGAGGCGCTCGCGTACGGTGCACTGAAGGCAAGGCTCAACGCATACTTCGCGTATCCCATAACGCCTTCAAGCGAAATCCCAGAGACTCTCGCCAAAGAGTTTGGAAACGAAGAGTACCCTGACTTCAAGGTGTTTCTTCAGTCTGCCAGTGAGCTTGAAGCGATAAACATGGTAATGGGCGCCGCCTCCGGCGGACTCCGAGCTATGACCGCTACTTCTAGTCCCGGATTCAGTCTGAAACAGGAGGGGCTCTCGTATGCAGCCGGTATGGAGTTGCCGCTTCTCGTTGTGAACATTACAAGGGGCGGCCCCGGGTTGGGCAACGTCGCACCTGAGCAGAGCGACTATTTCCAAATGACCAAGGGAGGCGGCCACGGCAGCTACCGACTGATCGTGTTGGCGCCGAACTCTATTCAAGAGATGGCAAGCTTCCCTAAGATCGCGTTCGATCTTGCGTTCAAGTATAGGAACCCGGTCTGTATCGCGGGAGACGCGTTCACCGGCCAATTGAAAGAGGATATCGTATTCCCGAGCATTGAAGCGACCGAATACGACGTGTCCTCATGGGCCGTCACCGGGGCGAAGGCAAGAGAACGCCACGTCATCAGCTCGTTCAATCTGGATCCGGAAGTCCACGCGAAGCACGTGACCCACCTTGATCAGAAGTACAAGTCCATCGAGCGGAACGAGGTCAGGTACGAGTCGTACTTGACCGATGACGCCGAGATCGTCGTTGCATCGTTCGGTATCACCTCACGAATCTGCAAGAGTGTAGTGAATAGACTGAGGCAGAAGGATTCAAGGATAGGACTGTTCAGGCCGATCACACTATGGCCGTTTCCATACGACGAGGTGCGAAGGTTGACTGAGCACGCTAAGCGGTTCCTCGTCGTCGAGCTGAACACTGGGCAAATGGTCGAGGACGTTCGCTTGGGCGTCGAAGGAAGAGCAAGAGTTGAGTTCTTCGGCAAAGTAGGCGGGCTTCTTCCAACAGAACGAGAGATTGAGGGGGCATTGCAGAGTCTCATGGAGGAGGCGATTACCGCTTGACGGAACAAGAATCGAGCCTGCGAGAGTACCGGAAGAAGCTTGGAAAGCTGGAAGCACTGACCGAGACGCCGACACACTACTGTCAGGGCTGCGAGCATGGCGAACTGACACGGCTCATTGCCAGCGCGATCGAGAACCTCGGAATTCGAGAAAGAACCGTCATGATAGACTCCGTGGGATGCAGCGCTCTGGCCAACGCGTACTTCAACGTCGACCATGTAGTGTCGCCCCACGGCCGAGCCCCAGCAATCGCGACGGGCCTGAAAAGGGTTAGACCCGAGCTTGTCGTGTACACCATTCAGGGGGACGGCGACGCATTAGCAATAGGCCTGTCGGAAGTCATGTACGCTGCCATTCGCGGTCAGCCGATCTCAATCTTCCTAGTAAACAACGCGATATACGGAATGACGGGCGGTCAGATGGCCCCAACGACGCTGCAAGGCCAAATCACAACAACGACTCCCTATGGCAGGGATGTCGAGCTTACAGGCGGGCCAGTCGATGCTTCGAGACTACTGTCGGCAATTGACGGATCCGGGTACGTCAAGAGGGTTAGCCTTGCGGTCACCGAGCTCCAGACCGCTAGAGGCAAGTCGTATAGCATCAAGAACATACTCGAAGCGAAGCAGGCGATTGAGAACGCGTTCAAAGTTCAGATGATGGGCGGCTTCTCGTTCGTTGAATGTCTATCAAGTTGCTGGGTGAACTGGAAGCTACCTATCATGGAAGCGAAGCGCTTCGTCAACGATCAGCTCGTGAAACAGTATCCCCTGGGAACGTACAAGGACAAGTTCGGGATCGAGAAGAAATGACCAAGACTCAGATTCTGGTGTCGGGGCACGGCGGGCAGGGTGTGCTCCTGCTTGGAGACTACATCGCATACTCCGCGATGCTCGGCGGAAAGCATGTGGCCTACACTCCGTCATACGGACCCGAGACACGAGGCGGAAAGGCCAAGTGCTATGTTGTGATCTCTGATGATGAGATAGACACGCCGATACCAGAGGAACCCAATCTTATGATCATAATGAATCAACCGTCTATGGATTTCGTCCCGTTGCTCAGGGGAGGCGGTCTCTTGCTCTACAATAGCTCACTGATCGATGAATCCTCTCAAAGGGGCGACATTAGGAAGATCGCCGTCCCTGCAACCGAGATTGCAGACTCGCTTGGAAAGGAGACATCTCCCACTTCCCTAAGCGATGTGAGATCGACAAGGGACACGAGGTTTGTCTATTCCGTAGCTAATTCGGTGATGTTTGGTGCATACCTGGGAACAGCCGCCGGCCAATCTTCCAAGAAGCATCTCAACGAGACGTTGGAACACTTCCTCGCAGGGAAGAAACCCGAGCTCCTCAAGCTCAACCAAATGGCTGTGGGACAGGGCATTGCCCACGTGTCAACAGTTGCAACAACGAATCGTTGAACCTGTTCCTTGCAGCCGGTCTCCGCCCCACCTCCGCGTAAAGCATAGATAGCATATACGGAAGTCAGATAACTATTTACCGAATAGGTGCTGCCAAATCGCGGAGAAACAGACAGACGATGACTGTGGTTACCAAAGAGCAGCTGCTTGAGAAGGCAAAGAAGCCTGCAAAGGACGCGATGCGTCTTCACCCATTCTACAAGGGGAAGACGGAGACCGTCCCGAAATGTGTGATTCGTGATTTCAACGATTTTGCGATATGGTATACGCCGGGCGTGGCTGAGCCCTGTCGTGCGATCGCGAAGGACGAGAAGCTCGTCTATGACTATACGAGCAAGTGGAACACAATCGCTGTCGTCAGCGACGGCACCAGAGTCCTCGGTCTAGGAGACATTGGCCCGAAGGCGGGCCTGCCAGTAATGGAAGGGAAGGCCCTCCTGTTCAAGTACCTCGGAGGCGTGGACGCAGTTCCGATCTGTTTGGACACAAAAGACGCCGACCAGATAATCACGGCCGTCAAGTGGCTTCAACCATCGTTTGGAGGCATAAACCTCGAAGATATCGCGAACCCCAAGTGCTTCTACATCTTGGACAGACTGCGCGCGGAGGCGGAGATACCTGTCTGGCACGACGATCAACAGGGAACCGCGACAGTCACTTTGGCGGGCCTGATCAATGCTCTAGAGGTCGTCGGCAAGAAGATTAACCAGATCACGTTAGCGATGATCGGGGCAGGCGCCGCAAATGTTGCCTGCGGCCGGCTCATGTTTGCGTATGGGCTCAAGCCCGAGAACGCCTTCGTCGTTGACACGAAGGGCATACTGAATCGTCAAAGAAAGGACATAGAGATGAAGAAGGCCGAGTTCCCGGACAAGTGGAGACTCTGCGAGAAGACGAACAAGGAGCAGAGGTCGGGCGGTATTCCTGAAGCACTCGAAGGGGTTGATGTCTGCGTCGCACTGTCCCAACCCGGTCCGGGCACGATCAAGAAAGAGTGGGTCGAGAAGATGGCGACAGACGCTGTGCTCTTCGCTTGCGCGAATCCGATTCCTGAGATTTGGCCGTGGGAGGCTAAAGAGGCGGGGGCGAAAGTGATCGCTACGGGTCGATCTGATTTCCCGAATCAGGTCAACAACTCGCTCGGCTTCCCGGGCATCTTCAGAGGAACGCTTGACGTTCGCGCGCGAACAATTACGGACGAAATGTGCATCGCTGCTGCCGATGAGCTTGCGAAGTGCGCAAAGGAGCGAGGGCTCAGCGCAGACTACATTGCTCCAAACATGGATGAGTGGGAAGTGTTCCCACGTGAGGCCGTCGCGGTGGGAATGAAAGCCCAAGAGCAGGGAATAGCCGGCTTGAAGATCAGCCGAGACGAGCTCTACGATCGCGCCTCAACGATAATCAAAAGGGCACGTGAGTTAACCAAGAGCATGATGTCAAGCGGCTTTATTCCTCCCGCTCCTCTGGAGTGAAGCACACAGCGCAAGGCCGTGTGCATCCCCAAGCGTCCAGTTTCGTTTACTCACGGCGTAGACTCGTTGTGCTGCGCTCGCATGCTGGATGTAGCTAGGCATCCGTTGAGGCGAAGGACCTAAAACTGCCCACAGTGTGTACGGGTACACGTCAGTGTGCGGCGGCCGTGGGCCGCGCGCTGGTGGTTGGAGTGGGTTGTGCCCACAGTCTCTGACAGGATCGATCTTCTTCACATATCACCTATACGACGCGTGTCCGCTCTGCTGGCTGAAGCTCGGAAGCAGAGGGACATAATCTCCTTCGGCGGCGGTGCTCCGAGTCTTCTGCCGCCGCAGGAAGTCTTGGACGAAATGAAGCGGATGCTCGCGGAGGAGCCCAAGGCCGCATGCTCATACGTCGGAACGCGAGGCCTCTTGGAACTCCGCCGTCTCCTCTCCGAAGACTTCGCAAGGGAGGAGGGGACAAAATACGACCCCGATGCCGAGGTTGTCATAACCGACGGCGCCAGCGAAGGTGTCTTCGCGCTGTTCATGTCGCTGTTAGGAAGAGGCGACGAAGTGATCATCACAGACCCGACTTATCTCGGTTTTCGCGAGGCGGCCATGCTTGCGGGTGCGCGGGTAGTCACACTTCCAGTGAGCGTCGATGAAGGGTACCAGCCAGACATCGAGAAACTGAAGCATCTGATAACCAGAGAGACCAAAGTATTCGTCCTTCTTTCTCCAGATAACCCCACTGGGAGAGTTGTCAAGGAAGAGTTCGTGAAGGGACTGCTTGACCTCGCCGTCGACCATAACTTCTGGATCTTGTATGACGCTACGTATCGGGACATAATCTTCGAAGGAACGTACCTCAAGATTTGCAGTCTACCAGGCGGACGTGATCACGTTGCGGTTACGGGAAGTTTCTCGAAGGAAGCGTCCATTCCTGGCCTCCGCCTTGGATACGTCATGGGGCCGCCTGAGGTGGCAGACGCTGTAGAGAAGATCAAACAGTATACCAGCCTTGCTCCGAACACGCTAAGCCAGCATGCGATGCTGAAGTTCTTTTCCGGCGACATCAAGCAGAGATACTTGAAGGAGACCGTTCTGCCGACGTACAAAGCAAGACGGGACTACATGGCAAAATGCATCAAGAAGGAGTTGCCTGAGGCAAAGATCTCAGTACCGCAGGGGGCCTTCTACTTCTTCGTGAATCTCAACTACTACCTAGACGGCATGAAGAGAGATGACAAAGACTTCTGCAACAGACTGCTCGAGCGGAAGAGCATCGTGCTGATCCCGGGCTCGTTCTTCGGCGCCAACGGTGCCGGACATACACGAGTGACTTTCGTAAGCGAACCGGAGAAGAGAATCGAGGAAGGGATAAGGGCCGTCGCTGAGTACGTCTTCAGCTTCACATTCTAGCCTACTGAATCTCCTGAAGGGGCTTCTTCGCGACCTGTAAGACGATCTCGACAGGTGCCCTTGCAGCCTGCTCGATCTTCATCTTCCAGTCGGTGCCTATCGAGACGAGGGCGTAGATTCCGCTCACTTCGGCTTTGGCTTTCTGTACGATCCTGGCTAGGGCGACCTGGGTCTCGCCGCTATCGATCACGTCGTCGACGATTAGGACGCAGTCTCCTTTCTTCATGGCGTCGCGTGGTACGAAGAGGCTCATCATGATCGCGGTCTTGCTCGGAATGTAGATTTCCTCGATGAACTCGCGCACTCCAACCTCTCGGCTCTTCTTGGCTATGACCAGGCCGACTCCGAGCCTGTGGGCGACAAGTGTTGCAAGCGGAATACCGTCCACGGCTGCCGCGAGGACCTTTGTGATTCGCTTGCCCGCGAAGGCGTTGATCGCGTGCTGTACCGCCCTTTCTAGAAGAAGTGTGTCTGAAATGAGTCGGGTGTTGTCAAAGTAGCCTAGCTCGTCGAAGCGAATTCGCTGCTGTATCTCGCCCTCCAGGCGCATGATCTTCTGAAGGGTCTGGTTGATCGACTGAGCGCGGTCAATTGTCGGCAGAACGTGTCCTTTGACGTATCTGCTGAGCACGGTCTCAGGTAGACCAATAATTTGGGCTAATTCCCGATATGTATAGTAGTTCTTGGCGAGATTGAGCAGTTCGATCGTCATCAGCTTGTATTTTAGGTCAGAAATCCTAGAACCTGCTCTCACCGCTGTTTCCTCTCAAAACCAGTCTCTTTGGAGGGACACATACAGATTCATGCCTAGACCTAATAACACTTTCCACTGAGGTTTGACACGAACCCATGGGTGTGAGCTAGCGGCGGCTGCCAACCACACCGCTGCTGTCTTGGTATCGCCCCCCATACTTTGTCGCAGCCTCTCTGCCAAGCCTGTGCACCGTCATCTGAACGAACCTCTCGCCCGCCTTCAACTGAATCGGGTTCTTGCCGCTGTTGAAGAGCGAGATCGTAAGCTGGCCCCTGAACCCAGGATCCACTAAAGCCAGGCTTCCAAGTACCCCCTCACGGGCCAGCGATGACCTAATGTGGAGTATCCCGACCAGGTCGCGCCCAAGCTCTACCCTCTCCATCGTCGCAACTAGGCGGTGTTCCCATGGCTCCAGAACAGCCGAAGTAGCCAATCTTAGGTCATAGCCGGCCGGGTTCAGGCTGGTCTCCTCAAAAGGCTCGATGACAAGACACTTCTCGCTCAAGGCGTCTCGAATCTCAGAGTCTGAGAGTGCCATGGATGACCGCGCTCGGCTTCGCGTAGGCAACGGGATCGGTCAGCGGGACCTGCATGATTAAGCCTTTCCCAGAGGATCCCGTGTCGCCCTTCTCAGTTGGCTGAGTCTGCCGGGAAGCTTATTTGGATGCAGGCTAAATCGGGCGCCTAATGCTGGGAAAAGCCGCTGCGGTTTCATGTCTCTCTCATCAACACCGTGTCGAACACATCGGGGGCTAGGCTTCTCGGGGGGAAACTGGATATAGTCATCGCACCGCCGCCAGCTGGCGACTCTTTCTCAATTCTGCGAACGGCGCCAAGTTCTCACGTTGAGAAGAAGGCCGAAGGCAACACGCACGCCCTCGTCAAGATTCCAGTGCTGGCCGCCGAGCAAAGCTTCGAATCAAGAATCCACTTGGAATACTCAACCTCATCGCAATCGTTTGAACTTGATCGAACGTATTCTTCAACCGGCCCCGCGGACCCGGCCTATGCTTACTGCAGAAGCGACAAGTTCTGGGAAACCAAGGATCCGTTGATCCGGCGAACCGGTGACAAGATCCGTCGTTCCTCGCGGGATGTGCCGGATTTCGTGTCAAGCACGTTTGCTTGGGTGCGCGACAACATGAAGCTCAGGGAGCCTCAGCCAACTCGTTTAGGTGCGGCACGAGCGATTCGCGAGCGAACAGGCGACTGTGACGAACTATCAGACCTCTTCATTGCGCTCTGTAGGACGCAGTGTGTGCCCTGCCGCCGAGTCGTTGGACTCTTCTACCACGGGCGTGAGGACGAGCGGAGGCCGTTTGACTGGCATGCGTGGGCTGAGGTTCAGGCAGCTGTGAATGTGTGGGTTCCTTTCGACCCGTCGCTGAATTTCTTCGCGGCCATAAGCGAGAGGCACTTGCCCCGATGCCGCATGGGGAGACGATCCGACTACTCGATCAGGAGACTGACTTGGCGATCCCGTCCAGACAAGCCCGCCGTCCTCAACGATGACGACATCGGAAGCATCACCGTCATACCGAGCTAGCGATCAGACGCGGTTTCGTTAACCCTTATTTTCGGCGACGTGCTCAGGTTCTCCAGCAATCTCAGCGGGCAACTCGACTTGTGCCTCAACTATGTCCAGGGCGGCAATTGCTTAATCGATAGGCGACCATGCGTACTCGGTTCCCGCGGAGAAGGGGCGCGAAACGAGGATCGTGAGTGCGTAAGGCATGGTTCATTCGATGTTTGGAGAACAAGAGAGGAGTTCGTTCTCATAAGCGACATGGGAGGCCCGTATGAGGGGGTCAAGGACTGCTACGGGCTTGCAATCTCGTTAGAAGAAGCAACCAGAATCGCGCGGATGCATGCGCAGGCCTCGCAAGCCAAGATCGTTACGACGGAGAGAAGATGCAGAAAATGCGGAGCGAGATTCTGGCCACGAGCAGGAATCAACGATTCCAAAGCCTATGGTCGCGCGGCCACTTACTTCTGCGCTCCTTGTCTGACGCATACTCCGGAGGCAGAGCTGGACGAATACTGGAAAGAGATCGGCAGCGGACAAGGCGCGGCAAACGTTGACCTAAGCGAGTGGTGTGGATAGGCGAGCGAGAATGACGCAGGACTCTGCGAGTCACACGAGTCGCGCAGCTGGCTAGGGTGCCTCCTGGGCTCTCAGAAGCATTCATTTCTTTCTTGATAGGATTTGCTCGATGCTGTGAGCACATTGCGCATAGGAGACATGGCTCCAGGTTTCGCGGGCCTGCTCGGAACCGAGGGAAAGAAGTATTCTCTCGAGAGCTTCGCCGATGTTCCGATACTTGTTTTGGTTGTCTCATGCGATCACTGCCCGTATGTGCAGGCGTACGAGGATCGCATGGTCGCTATTCAGCGGGATTACAGGGATCGAGGCGTAGGGTTCGTGGCTGTGAACTCAAACTACGACAAGGACTATCCGGAGGACAGCTACGAGAATATGGTCAAACGTGCGAAAGAGAAGGGGTTCAACTTCCCGTACATTAGAGATGAGACTCAGTCGCTCGCCAAAGCGCTCTCCGCCGTATGCACAGCCGAAGTTTTCGTATTCAACAGAGAAAGGGAACTCGTCTATCACGGCCGCATAGACGATAACAAAGAACCCACCAAGGTGACAACTCACGATCTGAGGAACGCGCTGGACGCCATCACGGCAGGTAAGAAACCCGCCGTAGCAGAGACGCGGCCTTTCGGCTGCTCGGTCAAATGGCGATACGACTGAGAATGACCGCGACAACGAGCACAGTGCGTTCGATCGTTTGTGAGAGATCGTTCGGTCAGAGTACCACAGTTGATCCACGGATAGAACCCCGAATACGTGAGTGCGGAGTTCATCAAAAGATTCTCCTCTGCTCTTCTTTCACGTTCTCATTGTTATGCCGCGAGCGCAAACATTATGCAAAGCAGTTGAAGCTCTTTTCTGTCATCTCACGATTCGTGAGCCAGCCCGGCGGAATTCTGTGGAAATCCCTTTTTAGCGAAAGAATTCTGAACGGCCGAGACATTTTATATGGTTTCTAACGGATAGTTCAAGGAACAGATGAGTGATACGTATTTGTCTCTTGAATTTGATGCACCCCTTTTCGAGACAATGTTCAGAAGACGGACTAAGCGGTTTCCTTTGGGCGGCGAGATGCCCGTCAAACGCGCGGGGCTTGCGTACAAATCTTCAGAGCCTCCTGTACCTCTGAACGAAACAGAGACAGCCCTTCTATGCTTCGCCGGAGTTGGTGTGACTGGCGTTACGACGGAGGAGATCCGTCACCTCTTGGGGCATCTGACCGTGACTGGCAGGACATCGGCGACTCCATGCGCTGCACTCACGTTGCACTTGTTCTTCACGAACGATGACGGTGTTTTCTATTACAAGCCTGAAGTGTCGAAGGAGATCATCCCAAAGGAGAAGGTCAGAATTGCCTCCAAAGAGGACAGGATCAAGATCATTCAGGACTACCGCAGGAACTTGGTCAAGCTTAGGAACGGCCGGCTTCAGGTGCCTAGAGAGGCGATAGGCTCAGCCTTTGTGGACATGGTCAACAGGCCTGGGACAACCGTCTTCATGCCGGTCGCCGATACCACGCGCGAGTACATCAACATGCTCCTAACGGGAATAGCCCAGTTCAGATGGCGAATGTGGGACGAAGTAACCAACAAACCAGCAGGGGTAGGCAAATGGATCCGCACGAGACTACTAGACGGAGACAAGATGACCATCTCAAGCTATGATGCAATACTCCCTTGGCTCTGCAATCTAGAAGCCGGAATAGCCGGTCAGAACATGATGCTCGCAGCTCAAGCAATGGGTCTGGGAGGATTCATGATGCACACCATAAACTTCGAGACTTTGATGAAATTGATGAACTTCAGGCTAGAGCGCGTCAAGGGCAAGGGTTTCCCCCAGGCAACCCCGAACCCGGTTGGAATAGACGGAGTCCTCGAAGGCTTCTGCCCGCCGTACAAAGACGTGGAACAAGCTGTAGACAAGATAGTCGAAATGAAATGGGGCTCGAAAGGAATCTACGGTCCGGAAGGATACAACCTTCCTGTCCCCAAGGAATACGGAGGATTAGTGGAGGCCGTCAAAGCGTATCTGCGCTACATATACGACAAGTATGGCAGACTACCGAAGTATAGCAACGCTATGTACTTCCCAGCCGCGCTCCAGGTACATCACATCGATCTTGGATACTACCTCAAGTACCTGCCGGACTACGTAACCGAAGCGGACAAGAGACACATGGAAATGTGGCATCAGCAAGCAGAATAAGGTCTTAGCCAGCATCTGGCTATGGTCATCCGAACTCCCACGCGGCACGCTGTCTGATCATATGAGGCAACTCACAACCACACTTCCGCGAGCATGGTCCGCATCTTCGAAGCTTTCTGCTTCTTTGCGTTCGGAGAGTGATGATTTTTCAGCTGCTGGTCGTCCAAGCCTGGAGGTCGATGAAATCCTTTATTAAGCCACAGGCGGCCTTTTCGGCGAAAAGGGACCGAGTTGTCTTGAAAGTTCTCGAGTCTAAGAACTTGACGAAATGGTATGGAAAAGAAGTTCTGGCACTGAACAGGGTTTCCTTCGAGGTCGACGAGGGCGACTTCTTCGTACTAATCGGGCCAAGCGGTTGCGGCAAGAGCACTTTGCTGAAGGTAATCGCTGGTCTCTTGGACTATGAGGGTGGAGAACTCTATGTCAAGGGGACCGAGGTGAAACAGGTTCCCCCCCACAAGCGGGACATTTCAATGATGCTGGAGAACTATGCACTCTTTCCCCATATGTCCGTCTACGATAACATCGCCTTCGGACTTCGAATGCTCGCCAAAGACCGCTCCGAGATCGATAAGCAGGTAAAGGAATCTCTCAAGCTGGTGGGCATGGAAGGGTTCGAGAGACGCTCCCCGCTGGAACTCAGCGGAGGACAACGCCAACGCGTCGCCTTGGCCCGAGCAATCGTTGTAAATCCGAGTATCCTACTGCTCGATGAGCCCCTGAGCCATGTCGACTATAGGCTCCAGCGGAAGTTGATGGAGGAGCTTAAGCTGCTTCACAAACGCTTGGGGACGACCTTCATCTTGACGACTCATGTGCAGGAACACGGTCTCAGCTTGGCGGAGACACTGATGGTCATGAACACCGGGGTTATCGAACAACTCGGGAAACCTGACACAATCTACAGCCGACCCGCTACAGTCTTCGCGGCTCGCTTCGTTGGAGACATCAACCTCTTCAGCGGCGAAGTCGTCGGGAAGCGTAACGGACGATACACCGTCAAGACCGAATTGGGCGAGTTACGGGCATCAGCGGATGAAGGCCAAGACTACTCCGGCCGAAAGCTGGCGTATGGTGTGCGGCCAGAAGCGGTCGTCTTGGGCAAGGAGGCCCTGCAACTCGAAAACCACATTCAGGTAAAGCCGGTAAGCACGTACTACTTCGGTAATTCTGTGGAATGCCTCTTTGAAGCGCCGGGTGGCATATCACTGAGGGTGAACGTACCGCCAGAAGCCGCTGTGTTGCCAACGGTCGGCGAGAGCGTAGCGGGATGGCGTGCACAGGACGCGATCCTAATTGAGAAACCGAGCGTCATCGAGGGCCTAAACATCGAAGAAGTCATTTACGGGAAGTGACCTCCGGGCATGACGGCACAGCCTTCGCTTTCTCCAGCCAAGACCGGGCGGACTTTTCGAATAGGGCTGCATTCGGGCTACATGCTTCTGATCCCGGGTCTGATCCTAAGCGTGATCTTTCTCGTGCTCCCGCTCGCCATAATGGTTATTGTGAGCCTCTACACCACCGCGCCCTCGTCAACCGGCTACCTGCCGATATTCACCGTTGAGAACTATATCGCCTTCTTCACTTCGCCACAAACGTCCGTGCTTCTCTTGAACACATTCAGTTTAGCCTTCATCGCAGCGATCATATGCTTCATTTTCGGATTTCCGCTCGCCTACTTTCTAACGTTCCATATCAAGAGCGCGACCTTCAAGAACTATGTGATTACGCTGCTCATCGTCCCGTTCTTGATCGACTGGAGCATTCGGACTGTTGCATGGATCGCGATCTTGGGCAAGGGCGGGATAATCAACTTCAGTCTGATGTCCCTAGGGCTCATCAAGGAACCCTTAGAGGCGCTCCTTTTCTCGCGCAACACACTGTACATCATCTGGCTCCAGACGTACGTAATCTTCATGGAGTTTCCAATCTATCTAGCAATGAATCGCATCGATCCTGACCTGATCAACGCTGCGAAGGTGCTCAAGGCACCGCCGCTCCGTGTCGTCTACGATATCATCTTCAAACTGTCACTGCCAGGGATCATGGCCGGCTTCATATTCGTCTTCGTCTCCACCCTAGGAGACTTCATCACCCCCAACCTCTGGGCGGGGGGAGTCCAAACCCTAGGGTTTTCCATTTCTCGCTATGCCGCCAACTTCCTATGGCCCTACGCCTCCGTCCTCTCCACCATGCTTCTGATCATCGCGCTGGTCATCATGTATGTCGCGTTCAAGGTTGTGAACATCAAGAAGCTGTTCTATGAGTGAACGAAGGAGTAAGAGATCGATGAAACCGAAAGAAGTTGGAATAAGAGTCTACGTTGCTGCGCTCATTCTGTTGGTCTATTTACCGATCGTCGTGATGATCGTCCTGTCGTTCAACACTTCGGGCAGAATCAGCTTTCCCATGGAAGGCTTTACCACTAGGTGGTACAACGGAGTGCCGACCGGATACGAGTACGCATCCTACATCTCTGCATTCTACGACTGGAAGTTCTGGATCGCATTCCAGAACACGGTCTACGTCGCCGTCACCGCGGCAGTTCTGACCTTGATCATCGTAACTAGCGTGGCGATGGTACTACGGCACCGGATCATCGGCCGTGATCCTCTCTTCTATCTCATCCTCTTGGGTTTCGTGCTGCCTGGCGTAGCCCTCGGTCTCGGCAACAACATACTGTTCCGCTTGATGAATTGGGAGTTCACATGGTGGACGGCGGCTATATTGGATACTGTGTACGCGGTCCCGTTCGGACTGATCCTTATGATGGCGCGCTTCGACCCCGATCTCGTGCTCTATGAGCGAGCAGCGAGTGTCCTTCGGGCGTCACCCTGGGTCGTCTTCCGAAAAGTGACCTTTCCCTTGATTAGGTGGGAGGTCGTCGCCGCAGGTGTCTTCGGATTTGTGCTTGCATGGGGAGAGCTCATCCGAACGAGCTTCGTGATGCGAGGAACTGGCGTCATTTCGACGTACATCTCCACTGAGCTTGCGATCAACCCAGTCACGCCCAAGTGGTACGCAGTCGGCGCGATCGTCACAGGCATTTCGATCGTCGCACTCGTAATCTTGGGATGGGTGCTCTCCCGCGGTCAGCGATAGGACACGAGTGTTCTCATGCCCCGAGATAGGGATCCTCTACGCGTACTCGACCTGCTACCGGTCGTCTATACGAGACGACTACAGGACGCCCTTGACGACCGTAAGAAGCTAGCGAGAGGGCTGTCACATCAGACAGCTGGGAAGATCGAGCTTGATTTCGACTGGCTTATCAAAGGGACAGTTTCAATCGAGGACTCTTACGACGAAGCGCTGAATGTTCCGTACATCCTCGAGAAAATACGAGCTGCCGAGACCGAGCAGTATAGCGCGGTCGTCATCGACTGCTTCGGGGACCCAGGCTTGGAGGCGGCTCGTGAGCTGGTGCGTATCCCTGTAGTAGGGGCTGCACAGAGCGCCTCCCACCTCGCGGCTCAACTTGCACCTCGCTTTTCCATCATTAACACTGTGCGGGAATTCGCTCACATCGATCACGAGTTGATGGTCAAGTACGGGCTCACACAGCAGCTTGCCTCAATAGTTACCGTCGACATTCCCGTGCTTGCCTTGGAATCTCAACGAAGACGAACGATAAATGCAATGGTTAGAGCTGCGGAAAAAGCCGTGCGGCAAGACGGAGCGCAAGCAATAGTTTTGGGCTGTACTGGCATGTCATCCTTGGTGGGTGCGATGGAAACCCGCCTAGCCGCCAAAGGCCTTCACGTGCCCATCGTGGAACCACTTAGAGCGGCCGTGTATACGGCGATCGCGTTGGTGCTCGCCGACCTCACTCACAGTAAGGAGGCTTTCATGCCGCCGCGAGCCAAGCGGCGCGTGATCGCTTCCTCCTAGATTGGCACTGTTAGTCTATCCTCTCGCCCACGTATACGCGCATTGAAAAAAAAGATAGAGGGAGCTGAAAGTCCCTAGCTCGGAACCTGGGCTTTCAGCTCTTCGTATTTCGAGACGTAGTACTCGTTGTTGTCGGGCAGGTCGGGTGACAAGAAGTAGCGGGTGATCTTCTCCTTGTCTTCGATCGAACCCAAGTCGCGGAGGTTACCTTTGGGATTGGGTGACCCCGTGCGCGGTGCCTCGCCGGTCCAGAAGTGATGGAAGTAGACATCTGGCGTGAAGAGCGCGTTCTGCATTCTCTCAGGCAGGTTCCAGAACTCAGGCTTGTCCTTCCATATCTCCTTCGTGACATCCTCGATCGGCAGGTACGTGGGCGTTCCGTTGAAGAACCAGTCGTAGAACTCCGCGCCCATTCCGGCCTTGTAGTCCTCCCAACCAGAGCCTGGTGACGGGTATCCTTGGCGAGTGTAGAGCATCTGCATCCATTGCTCTTGGGTCCAGTTAATCACCTTGAGGCAATCGTCCACCGCATCTGGATTCGCGCCGGTTGACATGTAGTTGGAGTTGAACCAGAAGAACGGACCGTTCTGGAGTCTTGCATAGAAGGCTGGAGTGCCGGCCTTTCGTGTGTCGAAGCAAACTGGTTGCCACGTGCTGGAGAGGTAGAGTTCCTTGGTGGAAAGCAAGTTGACTATGTCACCGTAGGCGCTCCAGAAGGTGCGGATTTGGCCCGACTTGACGATCGGGAGCAGATAGTTGTAGACTCTGTCCACTTCGTCTTCGGTCATGCTGGAGATAGCGCCTGAGATGTCCAGTTGGCCGGTAGCGTTCAGCACGTTTGCCGGCTCCGTGAAGCTTGTGTAGGCTTCGTCTTGCATGCCGACTTTGCCTTTCCAATCTGGCTTAAAGAGTTCTGTATAGGAGATCGTTGTATGCTCGCCGCCGCGTTCTTCGTAGCCAGTTAAGAATTCTGGAAGGTAGGTTACCGAGTCGAAGTTCCAGATGCACGGAACCGAGATGAGGTCTGTCCGAGAGGCGCCGTCATCCGCCCAGAGCAAGTAGTTGAATCGTTTCGCCTGCGCCGCGCTGAAATACTTCTCGGGGTGGACGAAGATGTCGGTTAACTTGTCGCTTTGCCACCGGGGTACCTGCGCAAGCGGCATCTTGCGAAGGATACCCGATGTTACCAGTGGGCGGTGTCGAAGGGAGCCTCCGAAGTCCCAAGCCGCTGGGTTCTCCAACTGCTTCTGGCCAATGGCGAAAGCTTCTGTGAAGGTGGCTTCTATGTCTTGGCCCGTGAGTTCCTTCCACTTCGCAATGGCGTCTTGCGGGAGGAAGAACGGAAAACCAAGGTAACGAAGCGTCACCTTAGGCTTCGTTGGCGCTGGTTGAGAAAGATAATAGTAGCCTCCGCCTATAGCTATGATTGCTACAGCGCCGCCTGCAGCTATGATGAAATTCCTTCGCGATTTGTTTACTGGTTTTTCTTCAGATTTGCTCATGGAGCAAAACCTTGGCCCTACACATCTTCCTTCAGACTATTTAGAGCTTTCATCGCTAGGCAACTCCAAGCAAATGCAGCGCTGGACTGGTTGCAGAGGCTCCGTGCAAAAGCAGAAAAGCAACTTATGGGCATCCGATGTTTTCCGAGGAATTCCTCATGGCAGAGCTCGTATTGAAGAGCAAACAAGATGTGGAAGACTTCGTTCTCGGATGCACCTTCTACGGGACGGGCGGCGGCGGCAGTCCGAAGTTTGGGTTGCCGTTGCTACTGGACGATGTGGCAAAGCTTGGCGAGATTAGAATCTCGGATCCCGCCGAGATCCGCGATGATGCTTGGGTCGCTACACCCTACCTGATGGGCTCAATCGCGCCAAAGACAGAGGAAACCTTCCGCAGGATGGCCGCCGCCGGTCTCAAGAATCGCATCACTTTGGCCGATCGTATACTAGTACTGTCAGTGCTGGAACTCCAGAGCTACGCAGGCGTTGAGATTGAAGCGCTGGTCCCGGTTGAACTTGGCGGCGCGAACACGCCAGGGCCCATCGATGCAGCCATGGCGCTCGGCAAGAAGGTCGTGAACGGGGACTATGCTGGGCGTGCGATCCCGGAAATCAATCAGCTAACTACGAACCTCGCGAACAAACCCACACACCCAACAGCCTACGTCGACGAGTGGGGCAACGTCTCGATTATCAAGACCGCAATCAACTACAATATGGCCGAGGCCTTGGGCAAGATGATCAGCGTTGCTGCCTTCGGCCTCGTGAGCGGCGCCGGTCTTCTCATGCGCGGCAAGGAAATGAAAGAGGTAATAGTCCCGAACACTCTCAGCGAATGCCACCTAGTCGGGCAGACCATCCGCAACGCCGTGGCTAGCAAGCAGGATCCCGCCGACGCCGTGGCAAAGGCCGCCAAAGGCTGGGTGCTGTTCCGCGGCAAAGTCGTCAAGAAAGAGTGGGAGGATAGGGAAGGCTATCTGTGGGGCACCAACACGATCGAAGGCCAAGATCAATTCAAGGGTCACACATTCAAGATCTTCTACAAGAACGAGAACCACGTGACTTGGCTAGACGACAAACCCTACGTCACCAGCCCCGACATAGTCGAAGTCATTCGCCGCGACACAGGCGAGCCGATCACGAACACCGACATCAAAGAAGGCGACATCGTATCCGTCCTTGGGCTACGTGGGCGCGACGCCTTCAGGACGCCCAGGGGTCTGGAGCTCGTTGGCCCCAAGCACTTCGGCTACGACATTCCCTACGTACCGATTGAGACAATCATGAAAGAAGCTCGAAGGTAGAGACCCTCCGACCTGTGCACGGCTAGAACCCGATCGGGGGTTCTAGCCACCCTGTCTTTTCGATGCAGTAGACGCGAGTCCGGTCAGTGAGCGGCGGTTTTCATGGTGAGAGTCAACGGAGATACGGTGCGGGTTTTTTCTGGTGGCAGCATGTACGTCAGGCGACTCTGCTTGAGGCCCATTGAGACGAGCGATTCCGCAAACTTGAGTGATGCCGCGGCAGGATCAACAACAGGGACATCGAATCCATCCTGTTTGAGACGCTTTTCCATCTCTTTGGCGACGCCCATCATGCCCGTACAGCCAAGAACCAGAACGTGCGCGTGATCTTCCTTGATGGCCGCAAGCATCTCACGATGCAACGCGTTGATGAGTTTGTCCTTGTCCTTTAGGTCAAGTACGGGGATGTCGACATAACGGACTGATGCGAGTTTCTCGTCAACGCGGTACTCCGTCGCGAGATTCTCTATTGCCGCCACAACGTTTGGCAATACGGTCACCACTGAGAAACTGTGGCCTAGGCTTGCCGCAAAGCGCATTGACGCCTCTGCTGCCCCCACGACAGGGATATTCAGGACTTCGCGGGCGGCTTTGACGGCGGGGTCCAAGAAGCAGTTGCTTATGACCGCGTCATAGCCTTCAACCTCAGCCTGCTTGGCTTTGTTAAGGAAGTCAGGAACGCAGATAACGTCGTCGAGTTCACATTCTATGGACGCGGGTCCGTAGTCAAGATGAGTCACACTAGTCTGAGTATTGGGAAACGCGTAGCCCGCGAACTCTTGCACAGCTTCCGCGTCCAGATCCGGTGAAGTGATCGGGATGATTATTTTGACTTTCAAGAGTCCTTCACTTCTCCCCAGCTTGATTTTCACGCTTAGATAAGCTTACCGTGATGTCTTTGTCACTGGTCCAGCTTGATACACGAGTTCGCTTAAGTTTTTGCGAATTCTTGGATACAGTGTCAAAAGCGATTAATAGCCTACTTCGCACATGAGCTTGCGTGTCCATTTTGAGGATATGTGTGATCTCTCCCAATACGTCGAGAGATTTTCTGGAATCCCAGAGACGTGAGCTTAGAGACCTGCCGTACGTTGAAGTGGTCGGGATAACCAAAGGCCCAGAGTCGGTAGAATGCTTCTACGACGATGTTCTCGCCTCGCCGCATATAGTCGAGGTTGCCGAGCAGGCAGAGCGCGACAGGTTTGACGCTGTCGTCATAAGCTGCTTCTTTGACCCTGGGCTGAAGGCTGCACGAGAAGTCATATCGATTCCCGTCACCTCTGCGGGAGAATCCTCTCTCCATATGGCCTGTTCGCTCGGCGAGAGAATAGGCATAGTCACAACCGTCTCAAACTCGGTTCCAGTCATTCACCATCTGGTCAGAGGCTTGGGTCTGGAGAGCCGCTTGGCAACGGTCAGAGCAACATCGCTCGGCGTCCTTGAGTTGGACGGCAGCGAAAACACAGTCAACGCGCTGTCCAAAGAGAGTCTATCAGCCATCAAGGAAGACAAAGCCGACGTTATCGTACTGGGTTGCACGGGAATGGCTGAAGCGGCGGCAGCTCTGCAGGAAAAGATTAGAGCCGCGAATCTTGACGTGCCGGTTGTCGATCCACTTAGGGCAGCTATTGAATGGGCGGAAGCTCTCGTCAAGTTGAAGCTGAGGCATAGCCGAGTAGGCTACCCCTCGCCTCCCAAGAAACGCAGGACAGCCTAGAGAACCAAATCAAACGGGCGCACCGCTAACGTTTCGCTGCTATTCTCTCATCGGAGGCACTCCGCCGAACACCGACAATTCCATTAGCATCCACTATTGGCGTCCCTAGTTGCCGACAGAAACGTTCACTGACATTTGCAATCAACATACAGACGCATCGTTCTCTTAGCGTAGATTGCGAAGACTGCGCTGAGTAACTTTTCGTCTTGTGTCGCTTACGACAATCATCCAAAGCGTTTTATATTGTTCGGAAGCTTCGAAACGGTGGAGGCATGCGATCATGCCGAATATTCTGGATATGGAACTTGGAAAAACAGCTCACGTCGTCATAAACAAGCTCTGCAAGATGAAGCCAGGAGAAAGCGTCCTGATAACACTCGACGGACCTCAGGAGTTTCGAATCGCGGAGGAGATCGCGAAGGCTGCTCAAGCCGCCGACGCGAAAGTGATGGTTGCGTGGCATTCAACGCCTCCCGGATACGGCAAAGTAGGCGATCCGTATCTTCCAGACCCACTGAAGGTTTCAATTCCTAATACTGACGTTTGGATTGAACTGAACAACCAGTGGCTGCTCTATTCGACACCTTGGGATATCGCGATGAAACCCGCGGCCGAGGGAAAAGGGAGAGTCAGGTACCTCTTTCTAGGCGGGTTGAATGCAGATCAGATCGTTCGATGCGTCGGAAAGATCGACATAGACACCCAAGCGAAGTTCCAAGACATGCTAGTAGACATGACGCAAAAAGGCCGTAAGATGAGGATAACCACGCCGGCCGGGACCGATGTCTCATTCGAGAATGGTCCAACCCGCTATGTGACCAACGAGCTCTTCGCTGACAAGCCAGGACCGCATTTCCTTCTTGGCCAGATAGGATGGGCCCCAATCGAAGAGAGCATAAACGGCACAATAGTCTACGACGGCTCATACTCCGGCGGCGGCGAAGCAGACCTAGGCGTGCTCAAGAATCCAATCAAAGTAACCGTCAAAGAGGGAAAGGCCATCGATTTCGCAGGCGGAATAGAGGCTGAAGCCGTCAAGAGGTGGCTCCAGAAACTCAACGACCCGAACATGTATCTCGCGGCTCATGTCTGCTACGGCTTCAACCCTGGCGCGAGACTCTCGGGTCTCTGCACAGAAGACGAGAGAGTCTGGGGCAGCACGGAGTGGGGTTTTGGACATCAAGGCCCCATGTTCAGGGCGAAGAATATCACCGCGGTCTCACACGCGGACGGGATATGCCTCAACTCATCCGTCTGGATAGACGGACAGCAAATCATGGACAAGGGCAAAGTCGTGCACCCAGAACTCGCCAAACTCGCCAAGAAACTAGGAAAGGAGTAGATCAACTCCTTTCCCCCCAATTTTCTTTGACTTCCCTCAGTTGTTGGCACACTTGGACCCGGGATTGCCCGAATAGTCAAGATGAACTCAACTCGGAGAAATTGGAATCAAAGCTGAAGAGTCTGTTGCAAGCCTAGACGGCAGCGCCTTTCAGAAAAGCTTTTGAGTTCATAGGCCGCAGCACGATCGATGCTGGAAGAGCCCGTGTTTCCTGACGAATCTGTTTTGAACTGGGTCGGAAACACGCCTCTGCTGAAGTTAGACATACGGTATCAATCTCGGTCCTATTGCATCTATGCGAAACCGGAGTTCATGAACCCAAGCGGGAGCATCAAGGATCGAATAGCGAAACACATCGTCGAGCGTGGGGAAGCGAAGGGGCTTCTCAAGCTTGGCTGTACCATAGTTGAGGCGACAAGCGGAAACACCGGCATTGCCCTGTCGATGGTCGCGGCGGCGAAAGGCTACAAGATGCTAGTCGTGATGCCCGAACATATGACAGGAGAACGGATCAAGATAATGGCGAACCTGGGCGCGGACGTGTGTCTGACGCCGAAAGATCGGGGTTTCGAAGGCGCTGTGGCAAGAGCCGACATGATCGCAAAGAATGACAGCCGACACTTTCTGGCAAATCAGTTCAGAAACCCCGACAACACGATGGCCCATTACCATACAACAGGCCAAGAAATAATTCAGCAAACTGGCGCGGCTGTAGACGCGTTCGTTGCTGGCGTCGGTACTGGCGGCACCCTGATGGGGGTCGGCAGGGCACTGAGAGAGAAGAGCCCCGACGCTCGTCTTGTCGCGGTAGAACCGGAGGAGGCTGCTGTTCTCATGGGCCGAAACGTCGTCGGGGAGCACAAGATTGCAGGAATCGGCGACGGCTTCGTGCCAGAAATTGTCGACATGAAACTGGTAGACCAGGTGATCGCTGTCAAGGGCGACGACGCAGTTGAAATGGCGAAGAAACTGTCTCGAGAACTAGGCCTGATGGTGGGGATATCATCGGGAGCAAACGTACTAGCATCAATCCAGTTATTGGACGAGATTGGTCAAGACAAGAGGGTCGTTACGGTACTGCCTGACAGGGCGGAGAGGTATTTCAGCACAGATCTATACCTTCCGAGCGAACGCCAAGTGAAGCAGTGCTCCAAGCACTGCGAATGCCCGTTCCAAGTGTGCTAGCAGTCGCGACGGCCTGGGAGACCTTACTGATCGAAGAGCGCAGAAATGCATACGTAGGCGAGGCATTCTAGGAGTTCGCGGGCCCGTAGTCTAGCCAGGATTTCTACATGGTTTCGTGACTTCTTAGACGGTTGTGGCCTAACGGGGCGTAGTACACTGGGCGCTCTCTCTGCAAGACGAGACAAGGTGCCATCTCAAAGACCTGATCCGGTACCATCGTCACTCAGTTCTGTCTCGCGTGATGTGGCGCCCACGATAGATTGTCAGAGTCGACACCCAAAGCAACGTGACACGGATCTTCGGTGCTGCGAGCAATTCTGACTCCAGCGGATGAAAACAGGCATGTTCGAAGCGAAGCACACCTAAACCCAGCCATACAATCCAAGCCAAGTTTAAAATCGCAAGTTTAAAATCGTCGGAACGAGGAACCATGCCACAACCGTCCTGGATTTCGGTGTTTGCGTGTTCGGCATTCACTACCTTCACTACGGTCTCTGAGAGCGCCGAGGAGGGGCGCGATGACACGAATAGCGCGTGTGGGGGGGATTGACCTGCATAGCTGTACACGCTTCGTGAATGTTGCGTGCGCTCACCTATTGATTATTCTTCTTCTTGTTGCCTCAACACCATCTCTTGCAGGAGCTGCAGGATCCGCAATCGGAAAGACTACAGAGAGTGATTTCCTTGCAATCGCTGACTCTCATGTGGAATCGATACTTCCAGACAGGAATTATGGTGATGCCGCTTTGCTTCTAGCGGCCAAGTCGGAGGATGAGCACGTACGTACGTACGTCAGCTACATCATGTTTGACTTATCCCCTATTCCAGCTGGTTCTGTGATAGTTCTTGGCCGATTAGAACTCTACCTCGAGTACATGTCCGGCAAGGCGCCCACACTGCGCCCATACATATCGATTTCAGCTCACTACTGTCCAGACAACTCGTGGAGCGAGCATGGGATAACGTGGAACAACAAACCGAATTTCGTTGAGAAACCAACAGACAGCTGGGGGTTATCTTGGGTACCGGGCGGGACTTTTGCCGAAGTAGCCCACTTCTCGATCACGAATGATGCGCAAACGGCGCTTACCACAGGAGGGCGGCTGACGATGGTCATAGCTTGGGGGGAGGGTCTCTCAGGTTCAGCTACCTTCGGGTCAAGAGAGCCTACGTCACCTCGAGATCCTCCCAAACTCGTCGTGATCTATATCGCGCCCCCATTCAAATTCGTCAAATTCGAGTCGCTCCAAGATACGGGCGAATCTGAGAATTTGGGCTACGTGTGCGTACATCAAGCCTCAGAAGACGTTGTTAAGCAATCCGACAAGGACGTTGAGGCAGCCATATGCTCGTTCGCCGTTGTTTTTCCTCAAGAGGTCAACGCGAATCCAACGGATTACACCATAGCATACGTTAGGGGCTACTCATTCCTACGGTGGGAGACGCTTGGTGACGTGTCTGTGAAGGGCGCCAACGATAGGGTCACCACTCTCACGGTCAAGGGTGATGGGACGGTCAAGGGAATAGGTTCTTCCAAACTCATCGAATATGGGTATGACGAGTTGGACCTATACCGAGGCCACGGCCGGATCTCAGGCCACGGCGGCAGTTTCTTCGTTCGATTTACCCCAACATTCTCAGGCTACCTGAGGACAGCGCGCTTCTATTTCTCTCTTCTATCTGAGAATGCTACGAAGAATGAAGTCAAGGTTCGTGTTCTTGACGAAAACAGACACGACGTAGTAGCACCCATCAGCGTCAGGGCGATCTCTCAAGACAGCTGGCTGGACGTTGATCTGACAGGCTACAATGTGGCGGTGTTCAAGGGCATCGATTTCTACGTCGGACTACAGACCACTTTCGGACCGTGGCTCGGGGTTGACTATGGCAATCCTGATGGCAAAAGCTGGATAGTAGACTCGTCATGGCAACCCGGCGAGGGCGACTATATGATAAGAGCCGTTGTTGAGCGGGCCGAGGTTCAACGAACCACCGCGGCTACTCCGATGACACCTACGATTCTAACCGCCCTTGGGTTGGTCATATTCATTGCAGCTATGGCGGCCGTTGCGATATTCTTCGTCAGAAGAAAGGGGACCCGGATCGGGCGTCCTTCACCTCCGGCCGTGACGGCACGTCCTGCTGGTGTCAAGTACTGTGTTCAATGTGGAGAACTGATCCCTGAAGCCGCCGTGTATTGTCCGACATGCGCCTCAAAGCAGCAGTAGGAGTTGAGAGGCGTGCTTTCCTCATTTGCATTTTGCAGATGCGACGTTTTGACAGGCGTACACGCGATTTTCGTGGTGTCCAAGAAGCGAAGAACTCGTCTCCCGTCCGTCGCGGTGGGGCCGGTTGCAGCGCCGCCTGCTGCCAAAGGCTACTGCGCCGCGTCGATCGAACCCGAAGACGAGTTCTGCACGCAATGTTGGAGACGGCAGATACGGATACGGATTGAACCCTCAAGATAGGTGCGAATTGGATACGCGAGGCAAGTCGGAAACGCGATGAAAGAATTACTCAAACGGGAGGAGGTGAGCTGATATGAGCTCGAAAAGATGCAGCAATTGCGGACATATGATCCCCTCCGACAGCGCCTATTGCGTTGAGTGCGGTGCTCTCCAAGCTGTTGCACCGCCGATTTTTTCTAGGGTTAGCAGCAGCAAGAGACCACCAGTCAAGATTCGCAGCGTCTACATCGTGATCATGCTCGTTTCATTAGCAATAGGTGCATCCATCGGATACTTCTTCGGCGCAGCGACTTCCCCGCCGATGCCGAGAACGGTAACTGAAACAGCAACAACTACTCGAGTGATTACTTCCGCCACTACTACCACGGCGATTCCTACGCTCGGTTCGGAAGAGCTATCCGGTGTGCTTCTTGTGAATACTCTGAAAGCGGTCTATCGGTTAGACATGAGGAATTCAGCGAAGCCCCAGTGGGAACTCTTCATGAATGAATCTGTGAAGTCGTCGCGAATCTCCCCTGACGGCCGATATCTCGCCTACAACCTTCCTGAGTCCGGCATCTACATCATGGATATGGCTACCGGTGAGTCACGCATTCTGCTCAAGCATCATGAATCGCTCTCGGTTTCATGTATAAGTTGGAGCCCCGACGGATCGAGGATCTCCTACCAAGCAAATGAGAATTACGTTTTGGATCTGTCAGGGCGAAGGCAGCTGGTTGACAGGCCCCGCCCATCACAGTTGTATACTGTACGTGGCAAGCCAGGAGTGACTGCGGATGTTCATGGAGAATTTGGCTGCCTGACTTGGGCAGGTGCCAGCACACTCCTGTATCAGCGCTTCCTTGGACCATGGCCGAGGTCTACGAACTTGACTTGCTTTGGCGATTCGTGCTGGGGCACGATCGACGCGGATACCACGACTGTCGCGACGCTGACCGCTGACGGGGTTAGACTTCGCAACCTCCCACAGCGCTGGTTAGTTGAGAAGGCTTCTCCAAACGCAGTCTTGCTTCGAGACGAGGAAAAGCGGGGTTTTCACCTGGTACAGTCCTCGGATCTGCAAACAGCCGGAGGCAAACGTCCTACCCTGCTCGCGTTCTGCGAGACTAGCAAGTGCCGAGAGACATATTTCTCCCCAGACGGGACTCAGGTAGCATTCCTCGTGGAATCTTCCGGCTACGACACCAGCATAGTACTGGTTGATGTGGCCACGACAGAAACGCACACACCAATTCCGCTAGGAATCAGATACATCAGTGATTTTGCATGGTTTCCCGGCGGCAAAGAGATGATTCTCCGCCAGAACGATCTCATAAGTACACTCGATCTGCAAACTCGGATAGAAAGGAGGATCCTCGCAGGCTCTACGTCGTTGCTAATGTGGGGGACAGCGTGGTCGCGTGACGCGAAGTACTTGGCCGTCCTTGCGGTATCTAAGGCCGGCGCACCCGAGCGGGCAGCTCTCTGCATCGTCAGACTACCCGACGGCGCATACTACCTGCTACCGCCACTTCCCAAGGGCATCCAGACTCCGGAAATTCTTTGCTGGCTCGCAGGTTCTTCCTAGAAACTGATTCCAAGATGCGCGTCAAAAAAATCGAAAGCGCAGGCAACCTCCACAATGCGGAGGAAATGGATATTCGCAAAGCGGCCTTGCGTGATTGCATCGTCACCGGGTTTCCTTGCGCATTCGCAACGTTCAATACGAGACCTGTACCTGCCGCGATGATCTCACTCTCAGAACTGACTCTGAGTTGCCTCTGATGTTGTCCTTCTGAGTTGAAGTAGAAAGTCGATGCTAGATTGTAAGGTTCGAACACATGACTGGACCTGATGAGACAGAGGATGCTCGCCAAAGTTATTACAGCGTAGGAGGGACTAGTCACCTTGGGCCCGTAGTCTAGGGCACCCGATCGTACTAGTATTTACGAAACGGTTCGACCCGCGGGTCACCGCAAGGTCGCGTAGAACGCGGCGCTACCAAGAGCAAGTAGAATCGTCCAAACCACGCCGAATATGAGCATCTTACGCGCTTTCGCGGGGTCTCGGCTCTTCGTCGCGAAGTAAGCAATTAGGCCTCCGAGCCATGTGAGGAAGAACGGCAGCAGGTACCACAAGTCTGAGACTTTCTCGGCAGGTGGTTTCGTTGGTGGAGCCATTGGGGTGGCTATTGGCCTACCGCAATTGGGACAAAAAGCTGAAGCTGGAGGAAGCTCGTTCCCACAATTCGGACAGAAACGCATTTCCGACCACGAAACTCGTCTTCGCTCTGCACTAGGCATAGATGGTTCGATTTCTGCGCTCGGCGGCTGCGTGGCTTTCGGTTTGAACCTATTCCACACGTTACCTAGGACGACTCCCATTATGAGGAAAAGGACCAAGCTCCAAGCGGTCAGTATCATCTGGAAGGAGGCCGCGCCTTCAATCTCGCTGAAGAACAGCGTTGCCCCACTTCTTTGAAGTGCTAGTGGGATGAGCCAGACCACAAACCCGAGCACCAATCCTTTGGTCTCAGACTCGCTGATTCTTGCAATTCTTCTTCCCGGCAACAGGGCATACGTGAGAGCATAGATGAGGCCAAGTGTCACGCCGAAAATGGGGCCAACGATAAGAGACGCGAAGGGATTTGCTCTCAGCTGCACGTAGTATCCAGCACCCAACCAACCCAACTGAGTGGTCCGGAACCCGAACAGAGAAGCAAGAGAGGCAAAAAGGACAGGTACGGTTATGGCGTAGGATATCCCATACGCTAGGCCTGCGACTATTCCAGCCTTGATCCCTCTGACCATTTCAACCACTAGTCATCACCTCCCAGTTCATCATTCAATTCGCACCTGTGTCATTGCGCCCCTCCTCGGCGCTCCCGAGCACAGCAGAAAGCAGCGAACGCCGAACACGCAGTCAGTGAATCTGAAGCCAATCCAGTAGTACGACAGTGCAAGGATTTCAGACTTTGGGTACGGTCTCTTTCACCCGCGACTCTGACTGAGCCCACACAAAGTCATCGTTAAGGAAATTCCAATCCCCACAGAGAAGAACGAGAGGTACGAGCTTGCAGGGTCAACCATCGAGGTACGATTCAACGAAGTCCGGGCAACATTCAGATTCCCAGAGCACGACCTACCGAAACTCCGCGAGATAGCGAACAAGAAGTTCTGCATACGATGCGGAGCAAAGATACCAAGGGACTCAAACTTCTGTCAGGAGTGCGGTACAAAGCAGAATTGAGGCTTACTATGGTCTGACAGAGACGGACCACCGTCTATATGTTACCTCAACTACGGAAAATTCCGTTTCAGTCGAAAGTCTGAAATTCTGAACCTGCCCTGTGATCTACTGGCTTTCTGCGATTCACGGCCTACCTGTTTGGCGTTCGCTGATTTCTCTCCGCATGCGGGAGCGCCCGAGAAGAGGGCGCGATGATAAGAAGCACTCTGTCTGAGTGGAAGAAGAAAATGTGTGAGATCGTCTCTACCGTCTTTGGGAGAAAGGGAAGCAAAGACGGGGAATTTCAGGCTCCCTACGCCCTAGCGTTGGATGAGCATGGAAATCTCTTCGTCGTTGAAAATGGGAACCACCGTGTTCAGAAGCTAGACCCGCAAGGTATGTTCATCATGAAGTTTGGAAAGAAGGGAGGCAATGATGGAGAGTTCAAACACCCATGCGGCATCGCTCTAGATGGGCAAGGAAGGATATATGTAGCTGATACGTTCAACCACCGCGTCCAAGTATTTGACTCTCAGGGCAATTTTCTATTCAAATTCGGACGGAAGGGAGGCGGGTATGGGGAATTCAAGAATCCATATAGTGTCGAGTTGGATCGACTGGGGAATATCTATGTGGCCGATACTTTGAACCACCGCGTTCAGAAGTTAGATTCGCAAGGCAACTTCGTGTTCAAGTTCGGCAAATGGGGGTGGAGCAATGGAGAGTTCAGGGTGCCAAGCGATGTGGCTGTTAACGGAGAAGGAAACATGTACGTCACAAGCACGCGAACCGATGTTGTGCAGAAGTTCGACCCTCAAGGCGGGTTCCTTCTCAAGTTCGGCAAACATGGCACCAAAGACGGCGAACTAGGCTGGCCTCGCGGCATCGCCTTAGACAAGCAAGGAAATGTGTACGTGGCTGAGGCGAACAATTGTCGCATCCAAAAGTTCGATCCTTTGGGTCGATTTCTGTTCAGGGTAGGCAAAAAAGGCAGTGCACGCGGGGAATTCACAGGACCGTTCGGTATCACGGTAGATACCGAAGGAAGCATCTATGTGGCGGATACCCAGAACCATCGTGTCCAGAAGCTCACTACTACGCGACCAAGTGAGGCCACTGTGGTGACTTGGTCCTGCCACCGGTGCGGGGCTAGTGTTCCCCGCGACGCAAACTATTGTGCGGAGTGCGGAACTAGACTCGTCTAGGCATCATGCTTGAGGATTCCCTTGACGACATGCACATGAGAGGCGACTTATTCTTGTGTGTCATGCTTTGTGCGGCCGCCACACCGTCAGGCGGAGCAGAAACGTCGTCCCTAACCACACTACCTGCGTGTGTCGTGATTTGAACCCTCATGGGAGAATAGTTCTGTATGTATGAAGAGATGAAGAGTCTCTAGTTCTGGTGCGCGTGTCGGTTCCTTCTGGTTGGTAAGCTCGGCGGGCGCCAGGATTTCAACCGTCGATGTCTGTTGGTTTCTCGGTGAACCTTTCTACGTCTTGACCGCTATCGTCTTTGCGAGGATGTCGCCTAGGCGCTGCTTTTTCTCTGTGGCTGCTATTAGTATTGTTCCAAGAATGTACAGGAAAGGCAGGTGATCAACAATTCTGAGGATGTTTCTGACCAGTGCGGAGCCGAAGTCGCATCTGGAGCCGTCCTCTTTGACAACCCTGATGTGGGTGAGTTTCTTGCCGATTGTCTGGCCGGATGTTCCTTCGAAGCATGTGAAATAGATGAGCCAGAGAAGCCACATGAGCCCTATGATTCCGAGGATCCCACTTAGCCACCCCAGCCCGAACGGCATTCCAGGTCCTGTTACGACACTGACCGGAAGGAGGCCCACAATGATCCCAATTATGATGTAGTCAACTATGCCTGCCAATATGCGTGAGCGAAGATCTGCCAAAGGACTGGGCGGGGTGAATACTGACAGCGCAGACGTGGACGTGGTAGCAGCTTGCCTTGGTAACGCCACCGTCTTAACCAAGCCAAATCTTTGGAAAAGCTCGATTGTTTGTATGCGTTGTTCCTCTGACAGGGTTCCGCCAATAACGACAACTGCGCCAGTAGTAGATCTAAGAACTTCACACAAGATATCTTCAGGAAGTTTGACACCAACTGAATCAACAGTAACAAACGATAGTTTCTTTATTGTTTCCACAGCTACAGTAGTGGATGAAAAACTAGCCATGACACATGTCGAGTTTGGCATCTGTTGTATCCTATCCATAAGCACTTCTGGTTGATCCATTTTCCGTTCGTCTCCTTCATCTGTTGGGTATTTCTTTCACTGCGCCCCTGCTCGGCGCTTATGTACCCGCGCAGAAATCAGCGAACGCCATACACGCAGTCAGTGAATCTGAGAAAGCCAATCCAGTAGTACGACGGTGCAAGGATTTCAGACTTTGGGTACCGTCTCTTTCACCTGCGTCTCTGACCGAGGCACCGTCAACCGCTTTTCCTCATTATGGCTCGCGACAAGATAGGCGCCGCGTATACAAGCCGACTACGCGAGGAACGAGTGTGAGTATCATGCGTCATTCGTTTGATATCGAGGTTCGCCAGTATCAACGCCCAATAGCCAAGTCCGCGTTGCAGTCGAAGACGCTTGTTGTCCTTCTGAGTTGAAGTACGAAGTCGATGCTAGATTGTGGTGTTCGAACAGATGACTGGACCTGATGAGAGAGAAGGTGCTCGCCAAAGTTATTACAGTGTAGGCGGACTAGTCACGTTGGGCCCGTAGTCTAGGGCATCTGAGTAGTTAGTATTTACGAAAAGGTGCGGATAACCAGGATTAGGACACAGTCGTATGGTTACGGTGTAAGCCTTCGGAACTGCTCGTGAGGAAAGCCTGGGGTCCAGGGTTCGAATCCCTGCGGGCCCGCCAGATATACTGTCGTTCACCCTCAAGATTTGTATGCGCTAGAGCATACATCAAGAAACTCGTTTTCAACTCACGCCTAAAGCCATCAGTCTACCATCAAACGCATTTTTCCGACAGGCTACGTTATGAGAAAACGCAGCTCCTCGCCCAAGCGGTTCGCATACTACTCCAGACCGCCGATAGCATTCACGGGCTTCTGCACTGATTCACAGAGTTCGCTGAAGTATGCCTGACGACAAGCGCATAGAGCGACTGTGGCTGGGCCTGCGGATTTCCTGACATCAATATCCAACGGGCGTCTTAGCTTGAACCGCAGGTCAGAATCCGCAGCAATTGTCTGTGCTTCATGCAATATCCCTTGAGATCCAACTGGAATGATTTCACGTACAAAGCCTAGATTCAGAAGGTTGCAGACATCCCTCGTGTCTACGACTATTCGTTGCTTCTCACCTGCTATCACCTCGACTCCAACGTGGGGGAGACCTACAGCGACTATCGCGTCTCCGCGCCTGCACCGTCCGATCTTTAATGATCGAGAAGTCGCGGTGCCAATTACCGTTACACCGACTCCTGTTTGGCGAACGGGGATATTCTTCTCTGTGCTATCCGTCATGACTACTCGAGAGTCAAGTCGTGCGTACCTTAGCTCCTCCCGTATCCCTCTGATTATCTCGACGCCTGTCGGTTCAGGTTCAACCATGAGTGTGTTCGCAAGGCAGACGGGGGCGGCGCCTACCGACAGTGCCTCCATCAGAGCCACCCTTGCCGTGAATCTGCCCACAGTGCGACCGTCAACCCTCACTCGGTCGAGGGGCTTCGGCCCTATCCCGCCAGCAGAGTCACAGCTTACGACGATAATTCGTCTTCTGTCGAGTCCGAGGAGGCGGACATCCCTATGCGTCTTGATGACACTAGGCCAAGGAGAGGCGTTTCTCAAAGTCCGAGCCTTCCTCTTACACCCACGTATGCCAGCGCGGCAACCATGCCATTCAAGCTGGCGGCCAAGAAGAGGAAAGGAAGAAAGCTGAGCGCCGCCGCCCACCCGAGCGCAGGAACCGCTAGAACCACCAAGGCAGTGTTGATGGCTACGCCAACAATAGTGGCAGCGGCGAATCCCCATCTTTGATTAATCCGATTGGTAAAGCCGATCGCCGCCCCCGTAGCTGCCATCCCAAGGGCGATGGGCAGATGGAGTATGCCGAGCGGGAAGCCGTTGATGATCGATGTTACAACATGGCCGATCCCACTCACTGAAGCCCCGTCAAGGGGTCCGAAGTAGAGGGCTGCGAAGAAGCCTGGCGACGAATCGAACGCCACCGTCTGTATCGGACTCGGAGGATGGATAAAGGAGCCGATGACGGAAAGGGCGGAGAATACGGAGATACGAGCAACGCGATAGGCTCTGGGTGCTCTTCGGGAGAGCGGTGCTTCAATGGGGTTTGTCATCGCTACGGCGTCCTCGACTCTTCTTCAAGCGTTGCCTCGCAGTCTCTAGTTCCATCAAGGTGTTGACGTTGAGAGCGAGTTCCTCTGACTCTGTGACAAGCACTGCCTGCTCCAGCTCAGGCTCGTTGATCCGAGTTCCGTCTACGATGTTTATGCCGATTGGCACCAGGCTTCGTCCGTCGACCTGAAAGACATACTCTGGCTCCGAGCCAAGCCCTTCGTAGATGCTGGCGTGGGTCATGACGGACAAAGACGGCTTGCCGCACGAATTGTACTTCTTGACCGCTTGATCTACGATATCAGCTGTGATGAACGGGAGGTCAGCGGAGACTGTTAGAACAGTATGCAGGCCCAGTTTCCTAATGGCATACCTCATATCGGATACGTAATCTTCGCCTGGCGTCTCCAAGATCTCGGCATTCAATTCCCTAGCCTTTCGAGCAGTCTGCGGAGTGTTCTTGCTGAAAGCTACAATGATTCGGTCAACCATTTTCGACCACGTTAAAGCGGCTATGACGTGCTCTATCATCGATCTGCTACCGACCTCGAGGAGCGGCTTTTCTGTCGCAGCATTCATTCGTGTCCCTTTCCCGCCAGCCATCACCAGTGCAGTTACACCCATTTTGCAGTCACCAAGATCGTGAGAAGCGAGGCCAGGCGAGTCAGCTCGTTAGTCGCGCCCATCACGTCGCCTGTTATCCCTCCGAACTGTTTGCCTGAGATCACGAGCATGGTCGCGGCGACGAGCGAGGCAGTGAGCGCGACCGCTATTCCAACGATCTGCAGAGCAAACAACGATGTTGCCAGTAGAAGAGCGACTGCGAACGCTAGGCGCAACCATCGTAGTCTTCCATGCATGGCGTCAACGAAAGGCGTGTTCAGCCCTTTACGAGCAGACCGGCCCGCCCACGCTTCGAGTACCATAGCGAACTTGGCTGCTGCCTCCGATGCTGCCACGCTCTGGATCACGATGCCACGTTCCAGTCCAGCGATACTGAAAGCAGTTGACGATAGTACGACTAGCCCTAGGGTTAGACCGCCCGCCCCTGTCTGCTCGTCGAGCATGACTCGCATCTTGTCTTTGCGGGATCCGCGGTACATCACGGCGTCTCCAAAGTCGAGCAACCCGTCGGTGTGATGAACACCAGTAATCAACAGAATGAATCCCAGTCCCAGCATTCCAACAATCAGGGAAGGCAGAAGATTCTGGAGCGTCCAGACTAGCATTCCGCTCGCGAGACCGAGGGCTGCTCCAATGATCGGAAAACATGGCATGTACTTTGCGGCCTGAGCGATCCCGTCCTCGTCCATTCCGACTGGGATCACTGTTAGGAATGCGAGTGAGTTCTTTAGCCCGCTGATCACCGTCAATCGGGTCAGCTCGTGCTCCGCCTGAGGCCTTCAGAGTACATGTTTGAGGAGCAACCCGCGATAAGACCGCCAACGGCATCGTTAGTGAGCGGGCCCAGCTTGCCGAGGATTCCAGGCTTGCTCTGGTCGAATCTGATGAACTCGAAGATGCCTTTCGCGCCCGCGATGTAGTTGGCTATGGTCATTCCGAGAAGCTCGTCCGCGACTAGGCCTGGGCGTCCCAGAAACCTTTCTCGGGTCAAACCTGGAACAAGCCCCGCTTTGGCGTCCTCTTCAGCCCGATAGCAGGCTACAATCATGCAGGAGACATTCACATCCGAGAGCGCCTGGTTGAACTGTTCGATGATTATCTCAGTTGCCTTCTCCTTGTCCTCCACGCCTGGATGCGGAACGAAGAGTTCCAGTGCTGCGACGATCAAGTCGTCTAACGTTATGTCCCTTTCCTCAAGATACTTGAGCAGTGGAGGCCCGCTACCCGCGCCTCCAACTGCCGTGGATCTCGTATCCGACAGTCTAACCACCACGAGCGTTATCTGGTTGGATTATCCATCCAATATCCCTAGCGGAGGCGCCCCGTCTGACGGTTGGCTCAAGAGAGGTCTGCTTCGTGTCAATGCTGGTCGCAGTTGGCGTTGTGGGCAGGATCGTCTTCGGACAACTGGCTTTGGCATCTCCCACGCCTGTCTACGGGATTCTGATCAAAGTTGGTCTGACGGAGACGTTGGCTTTCGTCAGCGGCTTCGTCTTCGGGTCCGCACTAGGCTTCCTGACGGGCGGTCTGATCATAGCCATCTCAGACTTCTTCATGATCCCTGGAGCCTGGACGCCCTTCATCGCAGCAATCATCGGCATCTTCGGTCTCAGTGGAGGAGCAATTCGTCGTCTTGCTGCAAACCCGAGCGCCCTCATGTTAGGCGCTTCTGCCGCGTTCCTCACGGTTCTGAGCGAGTTCCTTCAGAATGCGTGGTTTGCATGGTTCTTCAACATGCCCATACTCGCTGCCTTGGCCATGGCCATCCCGAGCATGGCGACAGCTGCTGTGAATAATATCGTTCTATTCACGGCGGTCGCCCCCAGAATCATCAGGCTGATTCAGGAGGCTACAAGGAGACCTTCACGACTCGGAGGCGAGCGAACGGACTCCTCTTAACGATTGTAGTTATGTTGCCTTTTCAGAGGGAGCCACAGGACTATGCGGGTTGCTGTACTGTGGAGCGGAGGCAAGGAATCCAACCTAGCCTGTCAGAGGGTTATAGCTCAGGGCCACGAAGTTGCTGTTCTTGTCACTTTCATCTTTGATGATTGGCCCTCCGTATGTCATCCGCTCTCGATCATGTCTCTCCAGTCTGAAGCTTTGGGAATGCCGCATGTGACCCTCAGGGTTGCTGAACCACACAAGGAAGCCTACAGAGACTCGATTCGCAACCTGATCAGAACCGATGGAGTCCAAGGGATTGTAACTGGAGATATCTGGATCGAGGAACACAGGCGCTGGATGGAAAGCGTATGTGAAGGACTAGGCGTCCAGGCTATCATGCCCTTGTGGAACGAGAACACTCGTGATTTGCTAAACGCAGTGATTTCAAGCGGATTTAGACCAGTTTTCACGTGCGTCAAGGAGCCATGGTTCGATGCAGACTGGATTGGCCACCAGCTGGACGGGCAACGCGTAGAGGCTCTGAAGAGCCTGCATGACAGATTTGGAATAGACATCTGCGGTGAGAATGGCGAGTACCATACAATGGTTCTCGACGGCCCGATCTTCAGGCAATCCATAAGAATCGAAGAGTTCGCTGTGGAGAGAAAGGACTCCGTCTTGCTCTTGAGACCTCGCCGTCTTTGCTCGCAACGAAAAGAGTTGTGAGGCGGGGTTCTTGACCCACGGAGATCAGCACGGCGAGGCAAATTTACGCGATGCGGACCAGCTCTGCTCGAAGATTAGGAACATACTAGAGAGAGCGGTTCAGAGGAATCAGGCTGCGTCAATACTTCTCTCAAGCCGCTCGGACACAAGCATTCCAGCCGCAGCGGCTTTGAACACGCGGGCGTTCCCGATATAGTGAGCCAACATTTTATCAGCGCTGGCCCGAATCACATCCAGAGGGTTCATGCGCAACCTGCATGTGCTCAAGCGGCTGGCCGAGCAGAAAGCCGCTGGGCCAACTCCATCGTTCACGGAGCTCCACCTAGCTAAGGCCATAGAGATGATCGGCCAAGAAGCGATCGGCAGGGCTGCACTGTCGAACGGACTGGGTCTGGGAGAGGGAGCCACACGAACTCTGATCGACCGCCTTATCGAGGCTAGGCTTGTCAAAGTTACAAAGCGCGGATGCGAGTTGACGGAAGGCGGATTCTCGATCCTCGATGACCTAAACTCAAGACTAGGCCCAATGGCAAAGGTTCCTAGGAGCGCGATCACAGTAGGCCCCAATGATTTCGGGGTCTTGGTGAGAAAGGCCGCGGAGAAAGTCAGCAGCGGAATACAGCAACGAGACGCGGCGGTCAGGGCAGGTGCGAACGGGGCTGTAACGCTCGTCTTCAAGAATCATCGGCTACTCATGCCTCCGCTTGATCGTTTGGGAATAGGAGGGTCGCGTGATCTTCTGGCAAAGATCGTGGACAATTTTCGACCAGAAGAGAACGATGTTATCGTGATTGCTGGAGCTGATAACGAGACGTTGGCTGAAGACGGGGCGAGGGCGGCCGCGTGGACGCTTCTCAACTAGCGGTAAGTGACAACTTGAAAAATGTCGTGGATCATTCAGACTCCAGCACAACACTGCGGCCAGTCGTGCAGCCATGACCGCTCTGTTCCGTTCATGGAGGGTCCAAGGCCCATGAATCCTCACCCGTACCGCACCATACATGATTCAGGTCAAGGGGCGGAGGCAGACAAAGGTGCGTTCCATTCTTTTACGGCCCGTTGAGCGGCCATATTCTAATCGAGTTTGTTCCCCTTGGCGTTTCACCTGCCCCCTCAGAAGCGGGTTACTCGCCGAATGAAGACCCTCACGTTCTTCGTTACTGCTCTTCTTCTCGCGGGACATGTCCTACTCCGCAAGATGAGAGAAAAGACACTATCGTTGGCGACTTGGCGCAAGGAACAGTAGGCTCTCTTCGGCAGTCTCTCATCCTTCTCTCGACGAATCAGTATTCAGACATCCAAATGCTCGCGATCAGCATGAAGAAGAAGACGACTCCTGAAACGAAGAGGATCATCATCGCGGTCATGGCTAGTAGGGAGGCTCCCGCGCCCATTCTCCGCATGGAATGAAGGATCGCGAAGAGCCCTATCGGGTAGCCGAGTAGGCCTGAAATCGCTTCAAACCTCTACAGACCCAAGAGGGTCCAGAAAGCGACGAGTATGCCCTCGAAGCCCGCAAGAGCCTCAAGCAACACGGACAGGCGTCTCGTCCGTCGACCGATCTGAAGGCTACTTCCAAGCGAGAACGTGAGAATACCTACCAACATAATGAGGGGGGCCTGCGACAACCAGAAAACGTCGAGAAGACGAGCGAAGGTCTCTGATTCCAGCCTTCGATGAAGCGACCGTCTGAAGAGAAACTGATTCCGAAGTCATGGAGACGTTCGTCTTCAAACTAGCCCAGTGTCTCTGCTCTCAGGGGAAGTCCCTCTTGTGCGTCGAATCCAAAGCATGCTTGCCGCGAAGACTGCTACGACGATCGTGGCGATGAAAGCCACTGAGAGAAATTCTGAAATATCGTTTGGAGGCTGGTTCTGAATGCTCGTCATGCCAAGGATTACGAAAGCCGTGGTCTCAGTGTTCGTGTCGCTTTCCCCCCAGCCGCCATCAGGAGCTATGTGAGTGAAGATACCTCCGCTGGTCTGATTCTGCATAGACCATACCCTGGCGACAACGTCCTGTTCGAATGCGAGGTTGACACTGAGCTTCCCAGCGGCAAAGAGTAACACGCCAAGCTTGTACGTCGCGTAGGCGTGAGAGAACCCCCTAGCCTGACCCTCCCCGTACTCTAGACGATACGCCTTGTCGCGCAAACCTATGCCGTCCCACATGTTGGCTGCCAACGTGAAGTTGCCGAGCGCGTTCACGCGGTCTCCTCGGTTGTGATTGGAGAGAGCGACTAGCAGAAGGAGGTCAGCGTACTCACGCCAGTCCTCGAACCTAACCGTTCCATTCGCTATGTCGTGTCTCAGCAGGTATGAGCTATTGTAGAGAGTCAAGTGAGTGATATCCTTTGGCGGCATTTCCAGCACGGCATCATCCCTGATGATGACATCGTACCGAAAGCTGAGTGGAACACGGTCTTCGGAAGTGGGCAGATTGTAGAGTTCCGCGATTCTGACAAGCTCCGACCTTATCGTAGAAGCCAATTGTGAGTCGTAGGGCTCCAGCGCCTTGTAGGCGAGCAAGTTGTCTGAGGCCAACCAATAGACGTTAGGCGCCACCCCGGGTGCTTCACGGCACAGTTTCAGATCAGGATTGTAGGCTACAGTGCGCAAGTACGCCACAGCTTTCTGCAGATTCTCCTGGCTTGGGGCGCTGATCGCTGTGGACTTGGTTCCTCCTGCCAGGAGAACCAATAGTATGAGCACGGTCAGCCTTGTTACCATGTTTTCCTCTTACTCGTCGCAGGGCCTCTAGGGCGAGCTATTCCTCTACCAGTTCGAGCCAGTTACCGTCCGGGTCTTTGATGAACGCTATCTGATGGGTGCCGCCTTTCAGCGTGAATGGTTCCATCGCTATTGTCGTGCCCTGTTGGCGCAGCCGCTCCACGGTTGCCTTCAAGTCTCTCACGCCTAGGGCGATGTGGTCAAAGTTGTCGCCTTCGACGAGCTGTCCCTTGTCTCGCCAGTGGGTAAGCTCAATGGCATTTTCGGCAGGGTCTTCTACGAATGCTATCTCTGCGTTGTTCTCTTTGACCTCAAATCTACGTGTCAGTTTCAGTCCCAAACGATCTCGATAGAACGCGATCGACCTGTCTAGGTCCATCACATTCAGGCAAGTGTGCATGATTCGCAAGCGACTCACTAGAGTACGTCTTTCGATACCGGCTCATTTGCATTACGCACGGGTTGCAGTTTCAGTGGACAGCATTCTTGGTGAAATTACCGATGTCTTCCACTACTCTTGCAGGATTTCGGCAAGCTGCTCTGGCTCGATGTTGCCGCCAGTCAGAATGAGCGCCACCTTTTTTCCGCTCAGCTGATCCCTGACCTTGAAGGCAGCCGCCGTTGAAGCCGCGCCCGACAGCTCTGCGACTTGCCCAGTTACTCGTAGGATATTCCTCACCGCCTGTCTCATATCATCATCGCTGACGAGGACGATGTCATCGAGCCTGCCTCTGAGAATTCTCAGGGGCAACTCGTATGCTCGCGATGTCGCGAGACCCTCGGCAGCGGTGCTAATGCCGTTCGTCGAGACCATAACGCCGTCCTTCCATGAGCGGTAGAATGCTGGCGCGCCTTCGGCTTGTACACCTATGACCTTGATGCGTGGGTCGAGCGTCTTGTAGACTATGCATGCGGCGCAGGCACCTGACCCTCCTCCGATCGGGACGACAACAATCTCGATGTCCGGCTGTTCTTCGATGATCTCGAGATGCATGGTTCCGACCCCCTCGTATAGCAGGGGCTCGTTGATGCCGTGCACGTAGAGGTAACCCTTTTCGAAAGCCAGTTTCTCCGAGTACTCTCTCGCCTGCTCATAGTAGCTTCCGTGCGAGATGACCTCAGCGCCCAGATCCTCGATGGCCTCAGTTTTGAGCTCCGGTACTCCGTGTGGCATGACGATTCTGACTTGGACGCCGAATATTGAGCCTGCATAAGCTATCGATTGAGCGTGGTTTCCCGTTGAGGCCGTGATGACGCCGCGCCTGGCCGCATTCTCTTTCATCGTGTGCATGTAGTGGATGCCTCCACGGACCTTGAAGGCTCGCGTGGGCTGAAGGTTCTCCAGCTTCAGGTACGCCTCGCAGCCGAGAAGCTTCGAGAGTCGTCTTGACCAGATGAGCGGAGTAGGCTTCAGATGGCGATTGACCACGTTCCTCGCGGCGTACACGTCTCTCAGTTGCGGGATTCTTTGTTGCTCGGCTCTGGCCATGGTTTCTTCTCTCCGAACTCCCAAGCGTCAAACCCCAATTCTCTATTGCGCGTTCTAGATCTATCTTGACACCTTCGAGGAATGTTCATCGGCCCTCAGCCCTCTCGAAATCCAAGATACGACCAGCGGGCTAAACCACAGGTAAAACCTCAGCGGCACACCGTCAATCTGCCAGGACCAGAATTGCGGAAGCGTCGTCAAGAAGAACAGGCCAGCCGACACGAAAAGAACGTTCCTAGCACGTTTGTGTCGCGTTAGCAGCTCTTGCGGAATGAGTCTCTTTTCCTCGACAGACAGCTCATGATTGAAGAATGCTAGAATTGCCATCAGTCCGCCCATGTCGAGCGCGTAGATCACAGAAGCATAGTCGACCAGTCGATGTTCGTACGCGTCGCCGAACAGGGTCACCAGGTAGAACAGGTACGGTTCAATTACCACGAGGAACAGCATCAGGATGTTGAGAAGCATCGTCGCTCTTGTTTCGAGCGGTAGCACAGACATGATGCGCGTGTAGCTCATCCAGACGTAGATCAAGATCAGAAAACTGAATCCAAATGCAGCTATGTCGGTTCTGACTTCCCCCGGGGTACTAGGCGGTTTGCTGAGGAGAGAAAGCGCGCCTATCGATAGTGCGAGGCCGAATATCAGGTCAGAAAGCGTTTCTATGCGCGGCCTCGGGTGCATGACGTTTCCCGGCAAGGAAGTGAAATGCTCCTGTTCGTGCAGAGGAAATGATAGTCGAATAAAAGCGTTAGTTCAGAGCCGAGTGTGTTGATGACGCCTTTGAACACTGGACTCTAGTTGGCCTGTTTCGGATGCGAAGAATGCGGCTCGCTAATCGAGCAACTACATTTCCGTTGGATTTGCGGTGTGTTGCAACTCTTGAGTTGGGTCTAGTTGTTCTCGGCCTCGTACTAGAGAAGCCAATGTGCCAACTGCGCCTATAGCTGACGCGATTAGGAACAGGTTCCTCATTCCGAGAATGAAGTCATCTCTCGCCACCAAGTTCTGCGCTGTGAGGCCTGTAAAGAGTTGGAGCACTGCTTGCGGAGGTAGCGCAGTCGCAATGACGGCGCCCACCATTGCAAGTCCGATTGACTGCCCTGTGGATCGCATGGTGCTCAGGGTTCCCGAGGCGACGCCGAGCTTGCTTCGATCGACTGAGCCCATGATGGCACGTGTGTTCGGCGAAGAGAACAAACCGAAACCCACCCCAAGCAAGGTCAGCCTCAAGACAATGTCACTGATCGAGGATGTGATGCTTAGTTGGGACAGCGTGAGCAGCCCGATTGTTACTATGAGCATGCCCGCTGAACTCAGCAATCTCGAGCCTAACCTGTCTGACAACCACCCACTGAACGGAGAAAGCAGCGCCATCGCCACAGACATAGCGATCAAGAACAGCCCTGCGCTTTCAGGCTGAAGTCCCAGGACATCCTGCAAGTAGATCGACATCATCAAGGTGACGCCACTGACAGCAATATAGTTGAGAAGCGCTGCAATATTCGCAGCGGCAAACAAACGATTCTTCGTGAACAATGAGAGGTCGAAGGTCGGATGATGAGTTAGCCTGCTCTCCACGTAGATGAACAGAACAAACGCGCTGACGGTCACTAGCAGAAGGCACAGAATAGGGATGGAGTTCCATCCGTAGCTGCCGCCGAGTGTGAGAGCCACGAGAAATGATGCCAACGCCGCCGACAGCGTTGCAGCTCCGGCGAAATCGAATCTCTCGCCCATCGAGAGAGTTCGCTTCTCCTTGAGCTTGAGCGAAGCCAAGCCTACAACGAGGATTCCAATGGGAACGTTGACGTAGAAGATCGACCTCCAGCCGAAGCTCTGAACTAGGATACCGCCGATGACTGGGCCGGTCATCAGTCCGACGTAGACAGCCATCGCGTTGATGCCCAGTGCCTTCCCTCGTTCCCGGCTTTGGAACGATTCAGTCACTATGGCCGGGCTATTGGAAGCGATCAATGCTGCACCAGTACCTTGCAACGCTCGAAAGATCACCAGCTGAAGCCCGGTTCCCGATAGGCCGCAGAGGACTGATCCTGCTGTGAAGATGACGAAGCCGAGTATGTAGCTGCGTTTCCTACCTTTCATGTCAGAGAGCCTTCCCGCGTTGATGAGAAGCACGGTTAACACGAGCAGGTAGGCCAAAGATATCCACACGACTGTTTCGAGGCCTATCATCATCGAAGACGCAATCGAGGGAATAGCGATGGTCACGACGCTACCGTCAAACGGCGCCATGAACGCGCCTATGGTAGTCACAAGGAGAACCGTCCACTTGTACCCTAATCCTGTTTCGGCTCTCTGAGCTACGAACGCTGTGTTCCTCCTAATGCGGTCTGACGGAATGTATCGATCTATGGGGAAAGGTGATTCCAAGAGTTAAACGATAGCGGATTCACGCTGTTTTGGAGGATTGACTTCTCGAGTAGGAGGGTAGCTACCGCTCTGCTCGTCGCCATGGGACTCCAGCAATGGGAAAAGAAAACGGCGGTGTAGCCCGCAGTGGGCTACACATGAATTTTGACCGCATCGAAGAGAGCTCTCAAAGCGGCCGCACTTGCAGGAATTGTGTAACAACCGAAATCCGTTGTTACACAATCATGAGCGCCTAGACGGTCTAGTTCGCCGCCGATGAGAGTTCTGAAGGCGACCCCTCTTTCCCGGAAAGCGATCCCTCTTTGTTTCAACCCGATGTCGCTTTGATTCAATCCGGTATCGCTTTGAAATAGTTCATTTTGCTCTTTCGAAGCGCTCGGGCCTCTAGGTCAGTCGTCCGATCGAGCGCTCACCATACTGTCACTCAGCAGTTTGGCGGGCTTCTAAGAGTTAAATCGTCTGATAAACGCTCTTGCGTCGAGTGGGAATATTCGGTTTGGACATCGACAAGTTACGCTCGGAATTTCCTGTCACAAGGAAATACGCCTACTTCGACCACGCCGCAGTGGGCCCACTGCCAACCCGGGCGGTGAACGCTGCCGGGCGAGTAACGGAAGAGAAATGTGATGGAGATCTTCACTGGCAGTCTTGGGAGGAGACAGTCGAAGCAACAAGAGACTTGGTCGCAGGGCTGATTGGAGCGAGCGCTGAGGAGATTGCCCTGGTCCACAGCACTACCGAGGGACTAGCCATTGTCGCGAATGGGCTGTCATACGAAAAAGGATCGAACATAGTCACATGCGACATGGAGTTTCAGTCGAACCTCTTCCCTTGGCAAGCGATAGCAAGACGGCAAGGCCTAGAGCTGAAGGTTGTGCGAAATCGAGACGGAAGACTGCGAATGGAGGATTTCTCAGATGCAATCGATGCAAATACGAAACTAGTGGCTGTCTCGTACGTTCAGTACTCAAACGGGTTTAGAATAGACCTTGAGGATCTTTCGAAGATCGCACACGAGAACGACGCCTACATCGTCACTGACGCGGTCCAGGCGGTCGGCCAAATGCCGGTTGACGTGTCAAAGCTTGGAGTTGACTTCCTCGCAACAAGCGGATACAAGTGGCTGCTCTCACCAATCGCAACCGGCTTCTTGTACGTGAGACGTGACCTGTTTGATGAGCTTTGGCCCACGATAGTAGGGTATCGCTCCGACGAACAGCCCTGGGATTTCGAGTTCAGAGAGTTTAGACCGGCACGAAACGCCCGTCGATACGAAAGCGGCCAGCTGAACTTTCCAGGCTTCGCGGGAATGAGAGAGTCCGTCGAGCTTCTCAGAACCTTCGGCCCGGACACTGTGTGGCGCAAGATACTTTCTCTTCTCAACCGGCTACTTGATGGTATCAAGGGAAACGCAGGCGTCCAAGTGAGGTCGTCTTTGGACGGAGTTTCAAGGTCGGGAATTGTGAACTTGACATGCAAGGATCCTGACTCGGTAGCCAAACGTCTACTGGAACACGCGGTTGTGGTCTCGGTCAGGTCGGGCGGACTGAGAATTTCGCCGCACTTCTACAACACTGAAAACGAGATTGACAAGCTGGTATCCGAACTGAGCAGTCTCTAGATCGTGTTTTCATCCACTGCCGAAAGGGGGCCTCGCTCAAGCGAACGGCTATTGGGCTTTCTCGATCTCATCAAGCGCTTCAGGGTTATCCAAGGTAGACAGGTCTCCGACATCCTTCTTGCCCAGTACTCGTGACTTGATCAGTCTTCTCACAACTTTCCCTGATCGTGTCTTCGGCAGCTGTCGCACAAATCGCACGTCTTTGGGCTTGAAGGTCTTTCCCATGGCGTTGGCTACCTGGTCTTTCAATGATTCTCGGAGATTCTCGTTTGGCTCGATCTTCGGTTTGGGAACTACGAAGCAGACGATCTCCTCGCCTTTCACTTCATCTGGCACTCCGATTGCCGCAGCCTCCGATACGCTTGGATGTTCAAGCAGTGCCGACTCAACTTCTGCCGGGCCGACGCGCCTGCCTGATACTTTGATCGTATCATCCGCTCTTCCGAGAAGGAACCAGAACCCCTCATTGTCCACGAGTCCCCAGTCCGCGTGATACCAGATCTTCGGCCAGCGAGACCAGTAGGTTTCGATGTACCTTTGGGGGTCGTTCCAGAACCCCTTGGTCATGGACGGGCATGGTTTCTTCATGACTACGTACCCAACCTGTCCGCGCACCGGTTTCCCTTCCTCATTGAAGATGTCCACGTCCATTCCTAGACCTGGACCTCCTACAGTGCAGGGTTTCAGCGGTGAGAGCGGAGATGGAGTAAGATGAGGTGCGATGAGCTCGGTTCCGCCTGTTATGTTGATGATCGGGCATCTTGATCCCCCTACTTTCTCGAAGAACCAAGTCCAGGACTCAGCATCCCAAGGCTCGCCTGTGGAGCCCAGTATTCTAAGGTTTGAGAGATCGTGGCCTACCAGATGCTGATCGCCGTATCTCATGAGCAGTCTGACCAGAGTTGGAGAAATTCCGAAGATCGTCACCTTGAAGTCTTCAATGATCTTCCATAATCTGTCAGGCCGCGGATAATCGAACGCTCCTTCGAACAATACGACCGCGCTTGCAAGATTCAGCGTTCCAATGAGCATCCAAGGCCCCATCATCCAGCCAATGTCGGTGACCCAGAAGAAGACATCTTCCTCTTTCGTGTCGAAATGATATGCTACGTCTTTCGCACATTCAATCAACGATCCGGCATGCGTGTGTACGGTTCCTTTGGGTTTGCCTGTGGTTCCTGAGCTGTAGAGGACCAAGGACACGTCCTCGGAGTCAAGCTCAGCTGTCGGGCACTCTAGTGATTGTTCCTTCACTAGGTCGTCCCACCAGACGTCTCGTCCACTCGACCACGGCACCTCGAGGCCAAGCCTCCTAGAAACAACGACATGCCTGATGCTCTTCACCAAATCGGCTGCGGCATCCGCCTCCTTCTTGACGTGAAGGCTCCTTCCTTTCCTCAGCGTCCCATCTGCTGTCACCAAAATCTTTGCCTGAACATCATTGAGTCTTGATGCAACGGCGGAAGCTCCAAACCCAGAGAATATTGGAACGCAAATTGCTCCGATCTTGAATGCGCCAAACATCGAGATGGGCACTTGCGGAGACATCGGCATGTAGAGCCCTACGGCATCGCCCTTGCGAACGCCTAGGCTCTTGAGGCCGTTCGCGAATCTGTTGACTTCCTCGCACAAAGCTCCGTACGAAAGCTTCCTGACTTCCCCATCTTCGCCTTGCCAGATAATCGCGGTCTTGTCACTTCTCGTCTTTGCGTGTCGGTCTACGCAGTTGTGAGCAATATTGAGTTTGCCACCGATGAACCAGCGAGCCCACTGAATTCCTTTCGAAGTGTCCAGCACCTTCTCGTACGGCTTGAACCATTCGATGTTCAGGTCTTTCGCGGCTGCGTCCCAAAACCATTCGATGTCGTCTATGGAGCGTTTGATCAGATCGTCGACCGTTTGAATGCCGTGCTTTCGCATGAACCTAATCATGTTACTGTTGTCCACGTACTGGCTCGTCGGTTTCCAAACGATCGACATCTTGATTCCGTTCTCCCGGGTTGGCGTGTTGAGTATTTAGTATTTCAGATCCCGACTGCCAGCTTGGAGCATGCCAGAGGCTCGGCGACGGCTCCTGCAGAACTCGAAATGCCTGTCCGTCACGTAGTAGAGAAGCAACACGCGGCCAACATCGCTATAACAGTGATATCCAGCTACCCTTAGCGATACTCCGATGGGCTGGTAACAAGCCGCACGTACCAAAACCTTGGCGGGATACATGGAAATGCGAGTTTCTTCAACGCTCTCGACACTGGATAGAGCGGGGCTCACTCTCCTTTTTCTCGGATACATCACCTCCTCCATGTTTGGACTCAGTGTAGGTGTAGCCCTCCCGGAGATTATGATGGATTTCTCCATCAACGTAACTCAAGCGGGGTGGCTCTACTCTACGCCGCTCTGGTCCGTAGCCATCCTCTTGACGCCTTCAGGATACTTGGCCGATCGCTTCGGGCGGAAGAGAGTTCTCGTGATGGGGTACCTTCTTCTAGCTGTCGGCGTGACTGCTACGGGCTTCTCTCGCGGCTACTTCGACTGTCTATTGGCTTTGGTGGGCGCGGGCGCTGGGTTGGGTCTTCTAGTACCTCCATACTACGCGATGGTGGGTGATGCCCTCAAGCGGGCTAGGGGGTTAGCAATCGGGCTTGCGGCCAGCATATACAATCTTGGTGGATCGGTCGGATCCATCTTGGTGGGGATCTTCGTTTCCCAGCACGAGTGGAGGTTCGCCTACCACATAATGGGCGCCCTCGTTTTCCTGATGACGGTAGCCCTGTACGTACGCCTCAGACCCCACCGCAGACAAACAGAAAGCAGTGCGGGATTGAACGTTGGCTCATCATTCAAGAATACGATGAAGCAAAGAAACGTATTCATTTCCTCGATTTCGCTCTTCATCGCGTCGATCAGCTATTACGCAGCAGCAGCCTGGCTGCCCACGTTCTTGCTCTCATTCGTAACGGTAGACGCTGCAGGTGTCGGGCTCGTATTTGGATCCTTCATGTTGATAGGTGTGATAGCTATGCCCGCGGTCGGCGCCTTATCTGACCGAATCACAAGACGCTTGACGGTCTGCCTGACTGGCATCGCTTCAGCACTGGTCAGTCTATCCATGTTTACGACGCAATACTCGTTTTGGCCATCCGTCGCCTACTCTGTTGCTCTCGGCTTCTTTCTAGTCCCAGCCTGGAACCTGCTCATCACCATAGGCCAAGAGTCTGTACGTGAAGAATTCGTAACATCGGTCACAGGATTAGTACAAACATTCGGCTTAGTAGGTAGTGCTGTGGGGCCCGTAATCGCAGGCGTCCTTATCCCCACTCTCGGAATCAATCAAGCGTTGCTCTACTCGATAAGCCTCCCCGCCGTCATCTACGGCATTCTTGCCTTGGCCGCCGCCGGAATAGTCGGGAAGCAGCATCTGTTCTAAGCTCACGGTTTCATGCCTAAGGTCGTGCTCGTGGGCCGCGGTGGGCTTGAGAAGTCGAAGGATTTAGATTCGAGCGGATATGATAGCCAGCTCAGAGAATCTGGCAATTTGATATTGGTTCCGGAGAATCGGCACTTCGGATCTGCCAAGCTTCGCAAGCCGCGTACCTAGCACGCAGCAAAACGAGAAGCAGTCGGCTCAAGCTGGTGCTAGATCGGCCTTCTTGAACTCACTCGAAAACACTTTTGACGCCTCAGCGAGCACGAAACCGGAAATCCCTAGTTGTGCAACAGGCAACCAATCTGGGTAGCTCAATGGTGCAATCCGGAACACAACACTGCTCGGTGTACGCATGATCAAGGGCAGCAGCGCCACTTCACACAGAACAGCAGGTACAGGGTATTTGTTCCCTTTGATGGCGACCGGAAGACCCTTGTGTTCTGCTTGAGCAGACAGTGAGCGACGAATGCTACTTTCTTGACCTCTTGTCTTCTACAACACCAATTCGAATCACCGCGTGACATGGTGCGATGTCTATCTAGGGGTCAACACGAAACGATGCCTCAAAGCGCAGAACTCGAAATCACTTTTCTACCGTAGATGAACAGTGTCTCCTGCGTAGAATTGCGCCGTTTCCCCGTTTCTGAGACGAACGATGAGCTGCCCGTTACCTCCTATTTGCTGCGCTTCGCCCTCAAAATGCCCCCCGGTTGTTGTGACCTCTACTTTTCTTCCAATAGTAGAGCAGACCTGTCTGACATCGTTCAATAGCTCAGTTCCTTGTCCAGCCTCAAAGATGCGATAGGTCTTGTCCATCTCTTCAAGGGTTCTGAGTGTCAGGACATTCCTATCCACATCTCTGCGAAGTTCATGACTTAGCGAGGTTGCGATTCTGTCAAGTCCTTTTGGCAACGTTGTGCTTCCGACATTTGCGTTCACGCCGACGCCGACTATTACGCTGCCAAGTTTGTCACCTTCATAAGTCGCTTCTGACAGAATGCCCGCTACCTTTCTTGATTGAATTGTCACGTCATTGGGCCACTTGAGGGATGTTGAGATTCCAGTGGTGGCACGGATCGCTTTCGTCAAGGCTGCACCCAAGGCGAGAGGAAGAATCTGATGTGACTTTGGCCAACTGGGCTTCAGTAGCAACGACATCCATATTCCTCCGAGAGGAGAGAACCAACGCCTACCTAGTCTGCCTCTCCCGAAGTCTTGTGTCTCGGCCAAGAGAACCGTTCCGTCCGGTGCTTCTTGACATAGCTTCTTCATCTCTTCCTGAGTCGAATGCACATGTAGCTTCCACTCTATCCTTCGCCCAATCCTCCAAGAACTCAGACTCGCTTCGAGTTCCTGCGTATTGATCGTATGAATCGGCAGACGTTCAATCGAGTCAGATTTCGGATTTAGAGGGTAACCTAGCATGCTCAGTCTCTGGATTGACTCCCCAATTTCCTGCACCGAGGCTCGCGTTCTCTTGGCCAATTCGCCGAGGGTGATCTGGGCATTGGGTCCGAGAAAAATGATTTCGGCAACCGCTGAGTCGAGTTCTGTGGGCCGGGTCAAGACCGATTACACTTATGGACTGTTCGCAAGATGTGACGAGTGCTCTTTGAAGGTTGTCTGTTAGGGCTAATAAGCGAGTACCCTATCTGTGCCCGCGCGGACGATTCGACTTTTGTGGGCGGCTCACAGGATGAAGTTCGTCTCCAGAAGATTTGAGACGATCAACTTGGCCATGAAAATCGGTGTGCCACTCATTGACTTGGATCTCTTAGGGAGGACAGCAACCCGTGAAGGCGCGGTGCCGCTCTCTCCCTTTTCGAGCTTTCTTTCAAGAACTTGTCCGATTCCGAGGTGATTCCCCAGATCACAACCGTTGTGGGCCATGTGCTCCCGGCGCTGTCTCCTCCCGCATTGGACGATCTCACGATTGTGGTTGACACGACAAAATCACATGTTCATCGGCAGTCTGAGTTGTCAAGACGGTTACCGGGGAAAAGGTGTCAAACGAATTTCTAACCGAACAGCCCAGAAGACAAAGAACGATGTGGCCCGCTTGCTTCCAATGGTCAGAAGGCAGTCGATTTGGTGAAGACACTTCTCACCTACCTGCCGTCGAACAACTTGGAAGACCCCCGCGCAGAGGCTGCCGATCCACTTGATGCGGCAACATCGTGATCACACCTAAGCAGACGGGGCCGCAACTCGTGAAAGCGCTGGAGACGCTCTCACTAGTAAGGAGAGGTCGCAAGTCAGTGCCGCGCAAGAAAACGCAGGAAGACTCGACTTCACATGAATACGTCGGACCTTCTGAATGGGGGTTCGACTAACCACCGAGAAAGATAGGCGCCAAGGTTAGCAACGTTCCCCCTGCTATGACCGATGCTATCTGACCTCCAGTGTTCGCGGCCATAGCATGCATCAGGATCCAGTTGTCTGGATCTTCCGATCGACCGATCATATGTGCTGTTCTTGCAGCCATCGGAAATGCTGAGACTCCAGTTGCTGCTATGAGCGGGTTGATCTTGCCCCCACTTAGGTAGTACGCGGCCTTTCCGGCAATGAGCCCGGATGAGAGCCCGGTCACGAACGCTAATAGCCCAAGAGCGAACACCAGAAGCGTGCTCAGGTTAAGGAATTGCTCTGCGGTCATCGTAGCCCCAACCGTGACTCCGAGGAGTAGTGTGGTCACGTTAGAGATCTCATTCTCTGCTGACTTTGCTAGCCTATCCACCATGCCGCTCTCTCTGAGAAGGTTGCCCAGCATCAATGAGCCAATAAGAGGAATCCCCTTCGGCGCCAGAAGCCCAGCGACTACTGTAACGAAGATTGGGAACACCACACGAATTGACCGCGGATACTTTCCGGGTGAGTACTTCATGCGGGCGAGCCTTTCCTTCCTGGTGGTCCAGAACTTCGAGAGCGGAACTTGCAGTATGGGAATCATGGACATGTACGAGTAGGCGCAGACAGTGACCGGACCCAACAGGTAGGGTGCGTACCGAGAAGTGACGTAGATCGCGGTGGGCCCGTCCATCGCTCCGATTATTCCTATACTAAGCGCTTCGAACGGATTGAATCCTATCAGGAAGGCCGCGAGAAAAGCCGCACTGATCCCGAGCTGACACGGAATCGAAAACAGCAGGACGTAGGGTCTCTCAAGTAGTGCTCCAAAATCTGTCATTGCTCCTATTCCGATGAATATCAGGATAGGGAATATCTCTGTGAGTATCCCGGCATCGTAAATGATTCTCAGGATTCCACCCTGATCCATCAAGCCACCGTACGGAAGGTTAACTAGAAGTGCGCCGAAACCAATCGGTATTAGGAGAAGAGGCTCGTATCGTTTCCGAAGCGCCAGATAGATCAAGAGCGCTCCTACGCCCATCATAAGCGCATTTCCGACTGGGAAGGGGAGCAATGCCAAAGGCTTCGATCACTCGATAAACAATAGAACGTCCTCGAGGGTCACGTTATCGGCCTCACTGAGCGGTATTTCCCCAGCCTGCAAGACTCTGGAGCCATTGCTGTATTCTCCATCTTCATGTTCTCAAGAGCCAGCGCTGTTTCGTCCGTTTCTACATTATCTCCAACTTTGCGCTTGATCTGCACCATCTTGCCGGCAAGCGGGACCTCTTTTGAACCCGCTACTGCGTCAACCTTTTCTCTCGAACAAGCTGGAGCTTCGACTGAAGGGGTCAGCGCCTCAGATTCCCCAGCCATCATACGTCGAAACCTACTCGCGATCTTCCAAGGAGAACCAACGTCTATATTGACGCCCCCCCAGCCGTTGACCGATGCTTGTTCCTTACCCCTCGGCATCATGGTTACTGCGCGACCGCTTCACCGAGTTTTTCGCTCACTTCTCGGGCAGGCTCGCGGGAAACATCCTTCTCAGGATGTTCTCTGCGTTGCTTCTTAGAAGACAGGATCTTGAAGACCTGTACACCAACGACCAGGAGCATCATGGCCGAAGCCAGCATCACCACGTAGTACCCAATCATCACCAAGATCGCATCAAGCAAACTCTCAACGATCCCATCGAATTGGAAAGTGCGGCATAATCAGATCGACAAATATAAATGTCCTTACCCCGTGCGTTTCCAAGGGGTCACAAAGCTATGGTGTGTTCGCCATGTCATCTACCAAGTTGAGTGAGAATCTCGATGCGTCCTAACAGACTCGGAGGACTCGAGCTTCATGACGAACCCATTGTCGATGAATTCCGCAGGTAGTGTGTGAATGGAACGTGCAGAAGGAAGACTGGCATTCAACCGATGCTCGAGACGTGCTGAGAAATCTGGCGACCGGAATCGGTGGGCTAACGACCGATGAGGCTAGAAATCGACTTCAGAAATACGGTCCGAACGAACTCGCAGCCGAGAAGAGAGTCAGTCGACTGGAGTTGTTGATAGAGCAGTTCAAGAATGTCCTCATAATGATTCTGATAGCTGCTAGCGTCTTCTCAGCCGCGATAGGCGAAGTTGTCGACGCTGTAGTTATTCTTGCCATAGTCGTTGCTTCGGCTGGTCTCGGTTTTGTTCAGGAGTACCGTGCAGGCAAAGCTCTCGAAGCGCTCAAAAGGATGCTGTCCCCGACCATAACAGTTCTGAGGGATGGAAGGGAAGCTGAGATTCCCTCGAAAGAACTCGTCCCGGGAGATGTCGTGGCGCTAGAAGCCGGCGACAGAATTCCTGCTGACGCAAGATTATTTGAGACATCAAGTCTCCACATCGATGAAGCGGCTCTGACGGGTGAGTCCGTCCCTGTTGCGAAATCGTTGGATCCGTTGCCATTGGAGACTTTTGTGGCTGACAGGAAGAACATGGTGTTCTCCGGGACCGTTGTGACTTATGGTAAGGGAAAGGCCGCCGTTACGTCTACTGGGATGAACACGGAATTTGGAAAGATAGCGAAAGAAGTATCCGCGACAGTACATGAGAAGACTCCACTTGAGGTCAGAACAGAGAGCATCGGAAAATGGCTTGGACTCCTTTCGTTGGCAGTCTGCTTGGTGGTCATTGTTTTGGGAGTTCTTAGGGAGTATCTCTCTCACGGATCGCTTGCCATATCTTTCTTGCTGGAGATGGTGATGTTTGGCATCGCTCTTGCCGTAGCGGCTGTTCCTGAGGCTCTCCCGGCTATCGTGACAGGTACTCTCGCGATAGGCATGCATGAGATGGCAAAGAGAAACGCACTAGTCCGTAGGATGCCCGCAGTTGAGACACTGGGTTCTACAACTGTCATCTGCAGCGATAAGACAGGCACCCTGACGAAGGGTGAGATGACTGTACGTCAAATACGTGTAGACGGACAGACAGTGGAGATCACAGGTGTTGGATACGATCCAAAGGGCGAATTACTCTTCCCTGTTGGTCGCCCTGACACCAAAGGAGCCTCGTTTACTCTACTGATGAAAGCATGTGTCTTGTGCAACGATGCTAGACTTGAGAAAAGGGAGAATACATGGCACATCTTGGGTGACCCAACGGAAGGAGCAATGGTAGTAGCAGCGGAGAAAGCTGGCTTTCACCAAGATGAGCTCAGGAGCATGTATCCCCGCGCGCATGAAGTCCCATTCAGTTCCGAGAGGAAACGAATGAGCACTGTTCATGAAATGCCCTCGAAAAAAGAACGACTGGCTCTCATGAAGGGCGCCCCCGAAGTTGTGCTTGAGAGATGTTCGTATGTCAATCAACAAGGCGTTGGAGAGACTCTTACGGAGGCAAGGAGACAGAGCATTCTCAAGGCCAATGAGAAAATGGCCGGTCAGGCTTTGAGAGTGCTTGGTGTCGCATACAAGAGCATTCCCAACTCAGTAGCTGATCTCAATGAGGCAAGCTTGGAGTCCAATCTTACCTTCCTTGGACTTGTGGGCATGATTGACCCGCCGCGAGAGGAAGCGACACGCGCCGTCGAGGTGTCGAAGCACGTCGGAATGAAACCGATAATGATCACTGGCGACCATAAACTGACAGCAGTCGCGATTGCGAAAGAAATGGGCATATTTGACGACGACGATTTGGCGCTCACGGGTGCAGAACTCGAACGGATGAGCGACGAGCAGTTGGAGCAATTGGTCAACAAGACAACTGTCTACGCGAGAGTGTCCCCGGAACACAAGCTAAGGATAGTCAGGGCATGGAAGAAGCATGGAGAAGTCGTCGCGATGACAGGCGACGGCGTGAACGACGCGCCTGCCGTCAAGCATGCTGACATAGGAATCGCGATGGGGACAACAGGAACTGAGGTAACGAAAGAGGCCTCAGCAATGGTCCTAGCCGATGACAATTTTGCCACAATCGTGGGAGCGATCGAACAAGGCAGACAGATCTACGATAACATAAAGAAATACCTCACCTACCTTCTTCAGTGCAATCTTGTCGAGATACTGGTAATTGGAGGCGGAGTCCTTGCTGGGCTCCCTCTGCCTCTTCTCCCGGCTCAGATACTATGGGTGAACCTTGTCACTGACGGAGCTCCTGCGTTGGCGTTGGGCGTTAGTCCGCCAGATCCAGACATCATGAAGAGACCTCCGCGAAACCCGAAAGAAAGCCTATTCTCAAAAGAGGTCAAGACCATGCTGGCAGCAGTTCCTCTGGTTCTGAGTCCAATCCTGATGCTGGCCTTCATCAACGACTTGCCTCTGGGCGTGGAGGAAGCCAGAACGACCCTCTTTCTAGTTTTCGTGTTCTTCGAACTGGTTGTAGCGTTGAACTGCCGCTCGTTGATTCATTCAGTCTTCAAGGCCAGGCCGCACAAATTCCTTTTTCTGGGCGTCCTCTCGTCAGCCCTTCCAACGATTGCATTACTTCTGGCCCCCCAGATGCACGATGCTTTCGGAGTAATCATGCCCACTGTAGGCGACATTGCCCTTGCTGCGACTTTGTCGGTGTGTCCTCTAGCGCTCATCGAAGCAATCAAGTTGCAACTGAGAAGGCGTAATCCTAGCATAGCCTAGCGTCAGCAGGGCAACGAGCCAGAGTCTGATTGCATCCGGACGACCTGAACATGGATCATGCTGGACAAGGGGAAAGCATTGGATCCAACGATCGCGGCTTTCGTAGCATCGTTTCTTTCAATCACTGTATCGGAACTCGGCGACAAGACCCAACTGGGCCTTATGATGATGAGTGCGACTCTCCGAAAACCTACGACGATTTTTCTTGGCAAGCGATTAGCCATGGGCAAAGTCAGACAGATTTCAGCTATTGTGTTCATGGCTATTGGAATTCTCAGGCTGCTGGAAATAATCTAGGCGCACAGCTAGGTTTGTCTTCCATTGCGTGAGCGTCATGGTCAGTTAGACTGACGAAAGCGCTGGATTTGCCTGATCCGGGGGTGCGCTGTGAAATGAGGACTATTTATCCTACCCCATTGATACACGATTCCCATGCCGATCCGAGTCAGGTTGCACGGGTGCTTCAGGATGGCGGCGCAATCAGACTACATAGAGCTACCAGATACTGTGAAGAATGTCGGCGATGTCCTAAGAGAACTCATTCGAGGAATGGACTCACAAGTCAGTCAGTTTATGTTGAATCCGGGCACAAAGGAGTTGAGCCCGAGCCTCATCATGCTCGTAAACGGTCACAGCATCAGATTGCTTGAGGGTCCCAATACGCCGCTCTTGGAGAAAGACGTAGTCACGATCGACAGCGTGGACATCATGGAGATCGTGGGCGGAGGCTAACCAGAAACAGTTGAAAGGCGCCTTGAGCCGCCATAATGTGTGGATGGCCGCAATTGCAACCGCGACCGCTTGATCTAATAATGACTACAACGTTCAGCGTTCTAACGGCACTCGGAGCCCTCATTTTCCTCCCACTTTACCCCGTTCCTATCACATTCCAGACCCTATTCACCTACCTTTCCGGGGTAATCCTCGGCCCTTGGATGGGGGCCCTGAGTCAGATCATCTACATCATACTGGGCGGAATCGGGCTGCCGGTATTTGCGGGCGGAAAAGCAGGTTTCGGCACGCTCGCCGGCCCAACCGGTGGATACTTGATTGGGTTCATTGCAGCCGCATATGCAATTGGGAAGGCTTGTGATCTAAAGACGAATCCCAGCGCAACCCGAATAGCCGGTTCATTTGTCCTCGGAACGTTGATCATCTACATTTTCGGAATCATACAGCTGTCACAGTGGATGAACGGAAATCTCAAGAACGCCGTCTTGGTTGGCCTTCTTCCCTTCATCATGGGAGACGGGGTGAAGATTGCCATTGCCACAACGGTCGCTGTGAGACTTCGCAGGATTCTTCCTCGCACAAACTTCTATCAGCGGAAGTATGTAAGCGGCCTTGACAAGATACCGAACTGAGATCACTATCGCACCAGATAGGCTTCCGAGAACTGACCATCGCTGTTTCAAGCGAGGATGACCAATGCGTCTTGGAATTCTACTTCTGTGCCTGTTGACGCTCTTACTTCTTTCACCACTCCCGAGATTGGGGCAAAAATCTCGTTCTCCATTTTCATCGCTTCGAGGGTCAGCAGTATGTCGCCCTTCTTGACTGAGTCGCCAGGTTTCACGCATACTTTGAGAATCTTGCCTGGTATTGGAGCCCTCACCACTTCCTCTTTGCCGACGGGTCCTGACATTTCGACCACCTAACTGTTCATATCCTAGTGGTCAGTTGGGGCGCATTTCATTTAACGCTTTCTTGAATGATGAGTGAACGTTCAATGCCGCGTTGCTCTCTGTTTGTGTGGGTCGGGGCCTGAGGCGTACAAACAGGGCTACCATCATCAGGAAGATGAAAGCGCCCATGATGTAGTAGGCGAACCTCCGCTGCCGCTGGGAAACGAAGATCCCCAGCAAGATGGACCCGACTGATCCTTTATACGGCTCAAAAGCTGCATCTAGCGGGGTGATGCACCATGGGGATTCGAGAACCAACAGTGGAAGAGAAAATAGTAGCTCTCCGCAGATTGCGCGAGAAGGCCAAGCTTGGCGGCGGCCCAGAACGCATCGAGGATCAACACGCGAAGGGGAAGTTGACAGCTCGAGAGAGGCTTGAGTTACTCCTTGACCCAGGCAGTTTCGTCGAGCTTGACAGGTTCGCCATGCATCACTTTCGCGATTTTGGCATGGATCAGAAGCGGTTCCTTGGCGATGGCGTAGTCACTGGACACGGCACAGTTGACGGCCGAAGAGTGTACGTCTTCTCCCACGATTTCACAGTATTTGGCGGTTCCTTGGGGGAGATGTTTGCCCGCAAAGTATGCAAAGTGATGGATCTTGCCACAAAGGCCGGCGCCCCCGTAGTTGGCCTTAACGATTCAGGAGGGGCAAGGATTCAAGAGGGGGTTGTCAGCCTTGGGGCTTACGCCGAGATATTCTTCAGAAACGTCTTGGCCTCGGGCGTGGTTCCCCAGATATCGGCGGTGATGGGTCCTTGCGCAGGAGGAGCAGTCTACTCCCCGGCCCTCACAGACTTCATTCTGATGGTAGACAAGACCAGTCACATGTTCATCACAGGCCCGGATGTGGTCAGATCCGTGCTCGGTCAAGAAGTAACCGTTGAGGATCTTGGCGGTGCATCCGTTCACAGCAGATCGAGCGGTGTTGCGCATTTCCTCTGTTCTAGCGAGGAGGAGTGCTTGAACACCATCAAGCAGTTGCTGAGCTACATTCCATCGAACAACCGCGATGATCCGCCAATAGTAGACACCGGCGACGACATCAATCGAGCCGAAGAAGCGTTGAATAGTCTCGTACCCGATGATCCCGATAGATCATATGACATGAAAGAGGTTCTGTCGGCTGTTCTGGACAGGGACAGTTTCTTGGAGGTTCATGCGTTGTGGGCGCCAAACATGATCGTTGGTTTCGGCAGGCTCAACGGGCGATCAGTGGGCGTCATAGCAAATCAGCCGAGATTCTTGGCAGGAGCGCTTGACATAGGCTCATCAGTTAAGGGGGCCCGTTTCGTACGGTTTTGTGACGCGTTCAACATCCCAATAGTCACCTTCGTGGACGTCCCAGGATTTCTTCCAGGAGTCGAGCAGGAGCGGGGAGGGATCATCAGACAAGGAGCCAAGTTGTTGTATGCGTATTGCGAGGCGACTGTGCCGAAGCTGACCGTCATTGTACGAAAGGCCTACGGTGGAGCATATGATGTCCTCGGAAGCAAACACATTCGGGCTGACTTCAACTTCGCATGGCCGACAGCTGAAATCGCCGTCATGGGGCCTAAAGGAGCGATAAACATAGTCTTTCGAAAAGAGTTGGCAGAAGCATCAGATAAGGAGGGAAAACGCCGCGAGCTGGTAGCCGCTTACAGAGAGAAGTTCGCGAACCCCTACGTCGCAGCCGAGCACGGTTACATTGACGATGTGATCGAGCCGCCGGAAACGCGATCACGATTGATCAGCGCGCTTGAGGCGATATCAACCAAACGCGAGACTCGACCGGCGAAGAAACACGATAACATTCCGTTGTAGCACGGGTCATGCACACATTGACCTCTCGGCTCTTCGAGAAGATTCTGATTGCAAATCGCGCCGAGATAGCGCTCAGAGTGATTAGGGCCTGCAAGAAGCTCGGCATTAGATCGTATCTTCTCTGTTGCGTCCAAGTGCAGGAGAAGTGCTCAATCCGTCAGCTTGGAAGTGGCTGCAGAAGACAGTTCTGAAAGACCGCGCGCCAGTCATAGACCACATGTGGCAGACGGAAAGCAGCGGCCCCGTCGTGGGCAACCCAGTGGGCATCGTCATGCTTCCAATCAAATTCAGCTCGGCAACGATACCTTTGCCGGGGATCGAAGCAGACATAGTGAACGAACGGGGCGAGTCACTTCCAGTGGGCGCCAAAGGAAACTTCGTATGTCTATGACCCTTCCCTGGGCTGACGCCAACGCTGTGGAGAGATCACGACCGATACGTCAAGGACTACTGGGAACGTATCCCTCGGTGCTACTATGCGGGCGATGCAGCGCTGAGAGATGAGGACGGATACATCTGGTTCCTGGGCAGAATGGATGAAGTTATCAAGATAGCCAGCCACCGCATCGGCACGATCGAGATCGAGATCGAGAGCACTCTCATCAGCCACCCAGCGGTCGCGGAGGCAGCTGTAGTAGGCAAACCCGACCAGATAAGAGGCGAGGTAGCAGCTGCCTTCATTGTCCTCAAATCAGGCTACCCTCCCGACGAGGCGCTGAAGACGGGCCTCCGAGACCTCGTTCAGAAGTCGCTCGGCAAGATCGTTGTCCTCGATGATATTGAGTTCGTTGACATGCTTCCCAAGACGAGAAGCGGGAAGATCATGAGGCGTCTCATCAAGGCCGTGATATCGGGGCAGCCTCTGGGAGACTACTCCACAATAGAGGATGAGGTATCAATAGAGGAGATAAGGAAAGCCGCTGAGGCGCTCATCGCCGGCCTGAAAAAGAAGCCCTGAAACTTTCGATTATGGGTTCGAGCAAGTTCTCGCTACCTGCTCAGTCGCAGGACTCTCGTCGCAGTCGCGCCTTGGCAAAGGTAACCCGATTGCGTCTTGCACGCTGACGGCTGACGATTTGCCCAAGGGCTACAGCACGTAATCTCACCAACCTCAATGTCTCCCTTGGCGCTGGAGATCCGAGGGACCTCTTGTGCGTGACAACGTTTGCAACAGTCCCAACACGAAGCAATCCGGCCTTCACCTTCTCGGATCGATTTCCAATCATTGTCCGTGCTTTCTGGAGCACAAGCTCCGGCCATGAGTTCGCTTGACTCGATCCACGAGAGAACTCGCCTGCAGCTGATGCGACCACCTGATGAGCGAGGCGGAAGGGAACTCCCAACTCGGTCACAAGCATGTTGGCAAGCTCTGTTGCTGTTGTCATGGCGAGATCGGCGCGGTTCACGTCAACGTCTCTGACGTTCGTTCGAGAGACAAGGGTACGAAGGATGGTTGTTACTTCCTGCACTGCTCTGGATGATGTCCAGATGTTTGGCGTGATCTCCTGTAGGTCTAAGTTGTAGCTTGTGGGAAGCGAATGAAGAATTGTTGCGGTGTGTGAGAACGCCCCAATCGGAACGGCGCACTTTGCCCTGATGAGCTCAATTACGTCTGGATTCTTCTTCTGCGGCATGATACTGCTCGTGAAGGAGAGATCCTCGGGCAGCTGCAGCTGACCTACTTCAGGAGTCGTGAGGAAGACGAAGTCCTCTGCAAGCCTGCTGATGTCGACGGCCAACTGTGTCATATCGGCTAGAAATTCGAGCGCAAAATCTCGAGAGCCTACAGCATCCAGGGAATTCTCGACAAGGCCCTCGAACCCTAAGAGCGTCGCAACCATGCCCCGGTCGATTGAGATGCTAGTGCCGGCGAGAGCACATCCGCCCATCGGCGACAAATTCAGCCGATTGTAGAACTCTTCAAGCCTCTCAAGATCACGTAGGATCGCGTCATGGAAAGACATCAAGTAGTGACCGTAGGTTATTGGCTCAGCAGGCTGCAGATGCGTCCTACCAATGATCAATGTCTTCGAGTGTTTTCTGATAGTTTTCTGAAGTCCACCTAGGAGATCGATGAGCAAGTCCATGATCTGGAGGACTTCGCTTCGGAGACGCATGCGTATGGCAGTTGCGACTTGGTCGTTTCGGCTTTTCCCGAGCTGAAGATTCCCGCCAGCAGACTTGCCCGCTCGCCTAGTCACCTCCTCCTCGACGGCTACGTGTACGTCCTCGGCTTCTCGAGACTTCGGCATCGCCCGGATACGTCCGAGCGCACGCAAGATCTTGCGAGCCTGATTCCGAGCGATGATCCTCTTTCTACCGAGCATCACGATGTGTGCTTGGTTGATTTCGACCACGGATTCGAAAAGGTACTTGTCGGATTCGACGCTGGAAACGAATTTCCTAGCGCCTGCACGCGCTGGCCCGAGTCTTGAAGCTCTGTACAGTGAAGACACAGAGGTTCCTCCGCGTTAAGTGCTTCCCTTGCGATTAAGCGCTTTGCTTCTGATCGGTCGTACTCGTGGCGGTCTGCGTGCTCAGGTACGAATGATCCTCTCTGGGCCCTACCGTCTCTGCTTGGGCGAGGTGCCGGGCTTCGATGCCGTGCCTAGTGACTCGGTTCACGTTTGGTGGTCATCTTAGGAACGATGTGGGGAGCATCCTGGTTCGTCTTGGCTTTCATGCTGTAGGCAACTCTCGTGGGCAGGCCCCAAATCTCAATGAATCCGACTGACCATCCTTGCTGGAATTTTGAGCCCGCCTCATAGGTTGCAAGATTGGCATCATACAGGGACATTGGTGACGAGCGTCCCACGACGCTTGCGAGCCCCTTGTAGAGCTTCATGCGGACCGTGCCCGTCACTCGTTCCTGTGTCTTCTCTATGAATGCGTCTAAGTCTTCGCGTAGTGGTTCGTACCAAAGTCCGGCGTACACGAGGAACGACCACTGCTGATCTACCTGCTGCTTGAACGACACCTCGTGCCGCGTCATCACAGCCTTCTCGAGATCAAGGTGAGCCTCCAACAAGACGGTTGCAGCAGGGCATTCGTATACTTCTCTCGACTTGATCCCGACAAGACGATCTTCGAGATGATCAATTCTGCCGACGCCATGACGCCCTGCAATTGCGTTTAGGTTCTCAATCATTTTGACAGGGCTCAGTGAACTCCCATTCAGAGCCACCGGCTTGCCTCGGTCGAACTTGATCTCGAGGTACTCTGGCTCATCAGGAGCTTTCTCTGGCGGAACGGTCCATTCGTAGACTTCCGGGGGCGGTTCGTGGTTTGCGTCTTCAAGAACGCCTGATTCGATGGATCGCCCGAACATGTTCTGGTCGATGCTATACGGACTGTCTAGGTCCACAGGAACTGGAATGCCGTTTCGATTTGCATACTTGATCTCCTCAGCCCTTGTCATGTTCCACTCGCGGATCGGAGCTATGATCTTGAGGTCGGGCGCTAGGGCCTTAATGCCCACGTCGAATCTGACCTGATCATTGCCTTTGCCTGTGCATCCATGCGCTACTGCAGTCGCTTTCTCGTTGCGAGCAATCTCGACAAGCTTCGCAACGATCAACGGCCGCGCCAGAGCGGTGCTAAGCGGATACTTGCCCTCGTATAGCACATTGGCTTTGATTCCTGCGAAGACGTAGTCTTCAACAAACTCACGTCTCACGTCGACATAGTAATGCTGAACAGCGCCAACCTTGACCGCTTTCTGCTCGATCGCATGGAAGTCGTCACCTTGGCCTACATCCGCCGTCACGGTAACGACTTCAGCAGCGTACTTTTCTTTGATCCAAGGGATCGACACCGAAGTGTCGAGGCCCCCCGAATAAGCAAGAACGACTCGTTCCACCATACGGTTCCCGCCTACTTGCTCATGTATTCGCGACTAGAGCCGCATACGTGGTATTGATTCATTAATAAGTCTTAGGGAAGATCGAATGATTCCGCACCTGTCCCGCCGACCAATGTAGTAATTCTTGATATATCTGTTCCCGCCACCTGTTCTATGATAGCATTGCCAGAACTGGACGATATCGACAGGGCAATCCTCAGGAGGCTGCAAGAGGATGCCCGGATTTCATTTAAGGGGATCGCCAAAGAAGTCGGAACAAGCGAAGCCACCGTATTTGTCAGGGTCAAGAAACTTCAGAAGAGCGGGGTCCTCAAAGCGTTCAGGGCGATTGTGGATCCCCGAAGCGTGGGAAAGAACGTAACCGCATTCGCGCTAATCAAGGCGGAGCCCAAGTCCTTCCCGAAAATGCTCGCACAACTCAGGAGCTTTGATGACATCTGCGAGATCCATGACGTGACCGGCGCCTACTACTCCATCGTTAAGATGAGAACAGGCACCTCAGAGCAGCTGGCAGAAATCCTTGACAGGATCGGCCAGATCGAAGGCGTCGCTGGGACAGAAACCGTAATCGTTCTCAGAACCATCAAAGAGGAGACGTCGATCAAGCTCTAGGCACTGGTTCAAGATACCCTATGCAAGCTCCGAGATTGCTCTACTAGCCAAAGGAGGATTCTGGGAATCCGTTGCCGGTAATCTTTATTTCAGGGTCGTTCTGTGAGTCCCTTCGATCCCGCGGTAGCTCAGCCTGGTAGAGCTTCCGAGTCAGGGGAATAACCTGACGGAGACGCTGTAGACCTGTGCCGATGGCACGGGCCGCTCAGCCTATCAGGCGTACAACGGAAACCGGAGTCTCGCGCTGGAGAGACGGAGTGTCGCCTGTTCAAATCAGGCCCGCGGGACCAAACCATTTACTTTACCTTGCATCGAACCCAACGCGGCTCTCCGCCAATCGGAACAGTCGAGGCCGAGCAGGGTCAGATGTCAGACAAGTCGCTCTGGGACGTTGTTCGGATCATGTGACACACACGGCGTAAGACCGAACTTCTGAAGGCGCCGTTCCGCTCTTGGATATCGGATCAACTCCTCGACTTCGAGATTGTCCACAAGTCTCTGGTCAATTGTCGAGATCAATTCCTGCAGCTGACGTACACCGTCTTGGGTTGAGAACGAGGACATGACCGCCGGATGACAGCTTACTCCGGCGTCGCGTAGGTTTCTCAGCGCATCCACTTGAAATTTGAAGCCGTCGCCCCTGGCGCCTGTCAGTTTTGCGAAATCGTTTTCACACGATCCTTTGAGTGAGATCCGAACGTGTAGACACCGGAACGCAGCCAAGTCAGTACAGTAGCTTGGATCTGCTCCGAGCAGTATACCGTTGGTTTCGAGAATAAATCGAAACCGCCGTTCCTTCTCAACCTCTGACAACACATTCAACAGGTGTGTTCTTCCGATCGTCGGCTCCCCGCCGCTCAGTCTCATTTGGGCAAGACCCCTGCTTTCTGCCACTCGAAGGAGCTTCTGGGCAGCTTGCTGGGAAGCGAGAAACTGGCCGGATCCGTCAGGTCGCTCTAGGATATCGTCCGATACCCAGCAGAACTTGCAGAGAAGGCCGCATCCAACGACATCTGCTGTCGCTATCCCGCCATACCATCGGTCGGCCCGGAAACGATAGTACTTGCGAAGCTGCCCTCGTGAACTGTCGCGGGTGACGAGTGACTCGATGGCGCGATGCCGAGCGAGCGCGTCGTACATGACGGTCAAAGAGGAACTTGTCGCGGCAGGGCTATTTCGCTTGCCTTTGCCAACAAGCGAGCGGCTCCCAAGCGCCCGGTATCGGTCTTTAGATCTTGTATAGGTAGAGAGTGTGGAGCCCCGTCGGGCCGTGGATTATTTCCACGCGGGCAGGTGTCCACTCTGGAATGGAAAAGTCGTGAGACACCACGCGAGTACCGCTATGCAGTTCCCTCTCGAGTTTCTTGCGCAGGGCCTCATTCACGGATGGCAGAAGATACATCGTGACGACATCCGCGTTTGACAGGTCGGTAAGGAAGAAGTTCTGCCGTACCGCCTGTAGGTTAGGCTTCAGTGACGGTGCGCTGTTTCGAATGATGGCATACCTTTCTGGGTGAAGCTCTACGCCGAGAGCGTTGGCCCCGAACTCTCTCGCCGCCGCGATGACGATCCTTCCATCGCCAGCGCCAAGGTCAATCAGGCGCTCGCCAGGTTTCGTGTCAGCGAGGGCAAGCATTCTCCGCACTATCGGCTTGGGAGTCGGAACGAACGGCACATCCAAGCCGGTCTCGGTCATGGCTTCCCCTAGTACAGGATTTGCGCTCTCATAGATAACTTTGGTCATATCCAAAGTATCGCTCTCAGAATGGTCGGTCTGGCCCTATTCACAACAACGACCTGGGGAGAATAGTTGGCGCCCTGGGCGGGATTCGAAGTCGCGGATCAGTCTTGGTGCTGATCTCCCGCGTCGATGGCGTGACAGGCCATCATCCTAGACCGCTGAACGACCAGGGCGTCTTCGTTGTCAGCGGGCATGTCAACCCCTGAGCGGCAGATTAAACGTTTTTGGGTCGCGTGCGTGCGAATCAGCAGATTCGCGGCACCGGGTCGCCCAGCGGTTTCGCAAGTATTCTTCTACCGCCGACCAAGGTTTCGACAGCGACAAGGTTGAATTCATCTGTGGCGCGTCCGATGATCTCAGCCTCTGCGCCAAGGTCCGTGCTTTTCAGAGCGGCGAGAACTTGTTCAGCCTTCTCGGGGACGACCGCCAGTGCAACCTTTCCTTCGTTGCCGATTTCCAACGGATCGAGACCAAGCATCTCGCATGCAGCTCTGACTCCTGTGTGGACCGGCATCTTCTCTTCACAGATTAGAATGCCGGCCTTCGACTTCTCAGACCATTCGTTCAGCAGGTTTGCAAGTCCTCCCCGCGTCGGGTCCTTCATGCTCACGACACCTCCGACCTCGAGCGTTCTTGCGATCATGTGATTCAAAGGTGCGGTGTCTGATTGAACCTTTGTCTCAAAACCGTATCCTTCTCGAGCCGATAGAACGGCTATTCCATGATCGCCGATCGCGCCCGAGAGAATGATCTCGTCGCCTGCTCGTATGTTAGAATCAAGCAACCATTTTGCGTCGCAGTCGCGAAACTTCCTGACTTCTTTGAGGTTGCTGTCAAGAAGGGGGCTTCTGCGCCCAACGCCTGAAGAGTTCACAATGAACCTGTCCAGCGCGCCGCGCTCCACCACTTTGGTGTCGCCTGTTATCACAGCTACGCCGGCCTGCTTGCACGCCTCGTTCATGCTTGAGAGTATGCGTTCGAGGTCGGACAGTGGAAACCCTTCTTCGAAGACGAATCCCGCGGCAAGTGCAACTGGTTCCGCTCCCAGCACAGAAATGTCATTCACAGTCCCGGCAACCGCCAATCTTCCAATATCTCCTCCCGGAAAGAATAGTGGCTTCACGGTGTAGGAGTCTGACTTGAGAACGATTCCGTTGATCACGGCTGCGTCGTCAAGCGCCTCGAGCGGGACCTCGGCTCCGCTTCCTCCGAGGTGTTTGAGTATGTATCGTTTTATCAGCGTGTCCATTGCGGAGCCGCCGGCGCCGTGTGCCATCGACACATACTCGCCAGTCAAACGGGATCACTTCAGAAGGATCAGATTCTGAACGGCCTACTTTGCAACTCGGATCAGGTATTCACAGAAGGCGTCGTCGTGCACAACGCATTTCGTTTGATCTGCGTGCGCTTTCCCGACGGTTCCTTTCAGCAGGGTTTCCATCAGCCCGTCGTCGAGCTTCTCGCAAATGAGGTCGGGGTATTCTTTTGCAAGCTCGAAGAAGACACAGTTGTGCATTCGAAAACGTATCTTCTTCGAGTCATATTCGATGATCTCCGGAACCGCGCCGACTTCGGAAAGATGTTCTTGGACAACATACTTCTTGAGTGCTTCGAGATCCCAATGCGCGACGTTGTTCTGTCTCGTTATCTCCCTTGCTAGGTTCGCGCCCAAGTTTCGGCCGATTTGCCTGAGGGCGTCTCCTGCCCTGTCCCTTCCGAGGCTTTCAATGAGTCCTCGCACTAGACTGCGGGAAAGCAACTCATACTGTCTCTTGGGGTACTGGATCGACATCGGTTTCTGCGTCGACCGGTACCTGAGCACCGGTCTTCCAATCCTCCGGCGCTCTTCGCCGTGCTCTTCGATGAGCCCGATTCTCTTCAACATGTTGACGTGATGTCTGACGGTTATCGTCTTCAAGGACACTTCTCGTGAAAGTTCCTCTATGCTCATGGGTTTGCGGGATAGAAGATCGAGTATCTGAAGCCTCGATCGGCTCGACATGGCTTTTCCGAGCTCAGTTGCGCTCATCAGAAGTCCTTCATTTGGAGTATTATGTGATAACTATAGCCAATAGATATAGACCGCACATATAGTCTCCGCGCTGTCTCAATAGTATTTACACGCACACGTTGTAAGCGACAATTCCGTAGGCCAGTGCGTCCTCAACAACCTCATAACGCGGGCATGCCGATTCGCTTTCGTGTAGGTCTTTCGTCATGACGCACACCGTGCAAGGCGAGCCCGGAGAGATCTTTGACATCGAGCTAGACGAGAACCTCAAACAAGCCAACGACCTCATAGCCGATGAGAACCGGAGACAGCTACAGAAGCACGCCATACACGCCATAGACGTGATGGGCTCTGTGGGGTCAGGAAAGACATCTCTGATCGAACAGCTTGTGCGGCTGTTGAGAGGTCGATATCGAATAGCCGCCTTCAAAGGCGACCTAACATCCAAGATCGACTCAGAGCGCATAGCAAGCCTCGGAATCCAAACCGTACAGATCAACACTGGCAGGGAATGCCACTTGGACGCGAATCTTGTGAGGAAGGCGCTTGCAAAAATTGACTTGAACGGGCTTGATCTGATCTTCATCGAGAACGTTGGAAACCTAATCTGCCCTGCGGACTTTGCACTCGGCTCGGACAAGAGGGTGGTTGTCGTAAGCGTCACCGAAGGACCTTACATGGTCGTGAAGCATCCTTTCATATTCGCTGACGCCGACGTGGCTGTGATCAACAAGATAGACCTCGCTCGTCCAATGAACGTGGACACGAACAAGTTGAGCAATGACGTACGCGGCATCAATGCGAAGACATCCGTCGTCCTCGCCAATTGTAGAACCGGCGAGGGCGTACGTGAGGTTGCGTCGGCATTAGGCATCAAACCCACTCCATGAGTCATGTTGACGGTCTATGCATGAGTTCTCCAGGACGAGCCAGATCGTCGAGGCCGTCTTGACCGAGGCAGAGAAGGAGCATGCCGTAAAGGTCATCGAGGTCGAAGTTGAGATCGGCGATCTAACGTTCCTCGGCCTCGAACAAGTCAGGTTCGCATACAAGATCCTCACCGACAAGACGATCGCCAAGAACTCGAAACTGACGATCAAACAGATACCGGGAAGGGGCAAGTGTGACAGTTGCGGGTATGACGGATCGCTATCGTATCTCAATGATCCGCAATTCCATCTTTCGGTTCCAACGTTCAATTGCCCCCGATGCGGAAAGCCGCTTTCAATATCAGCCGGCCGGGAATGCATCGTAAAGCGAATCCGCATCAAGAAATGACGTAGATCAGCTCGACGTAGCTTAAATGTCTCGTACCCGTCAAGGGGAATCATGGTCTCGCCGAAGGAAGAGCTCAGGGCTTTCTTTGACCCTTGCTCGGTAGCGGTGGTCGGAGCGTCGCCCGTAGCTCACAAAGTTGGAAACATCATTGTTCACAATCTCATAGAGAACAAGGAGAGGGGACTCCTCAAGGCCGAGCTCTTCCCCGTCAACCCGAAATACCCCACAATCTTGGGACAGAAGTGCTACCCGTCTCTGCGTGATCTGCCCCAAGACGTTGAAACACTGGTTGTTGTGATTCCTGCCGAAGGTGTTCCGCAGGTTATTGAGGAGGGCGCCTCCAAGAACGCGAAGGCCGCCATTGTAATCTCTTCTGGTTTCCGCGAGGTCGGCAACACCGAGCTCGACGACAGACTCACAACGTCAGGAAAGGAGACCGGTATCAGGATAATTGGACCCAACTGTTTGGGAATATACGACCCATACTCAGGAATGGACACACTCTTCCTGCCAGAAGTCAAGATGCTTTCTAGCGGTAGAGAAGTTGTGGCTACGCCTCGCCCGCTTCCGGGATACATCTCTCTAATCAGTCAGAGCGGAGGGTTCGGAGTCGCCGCGCTCGACTACATGGCCGGAAGCATGATGGGGGTACGAACGTTCGTCAGCCTTGGCAACAGATGCGACGTTAACGAGCACGAGCTGCTCAACTTCTTCCAGCAAGACGAAAAGACGCGCGTTGTGCTGCTCTACCTAGAAGGCCTCAAAGGGGGACGCGAATTCCTCAACGCCTCCCGTCAGTTCACAAAATCCAAACCCATTGTTGCTCTGAAGTCCGGAAGGACGGAAGCAGGCGCGCGCGCAGCAGCTTCACACACCGCCGCGTTAGCGGGGGTTGACAAGATCTACGACGCAGCATTCACTCAATCCGGAGTCGTGAGAGCGCAGACGCTGGAAGAGTTTTTTGACATGGGCAGAGCCTTACAGTTTCAAAAACCTGCTCTTGGAAACCGCATATCTATCGTAACGAACGCGGGCGGGCCAGGAATAATTGCAGCTGACACCTGCATCGAATCCGGGCTGAGAGTTGACCGCCTATCGGAAGCCACTCTGGGAAAGCTGGATGCCATGAAGGCGAGAGGGGAACTACTTCAGATAATGACGGGAGCGAACCCCATCGACCTTTCTGGGCAGGGAACGAGTGAGATGTTCGCAAAGGTCCTGCGCATCCTGATTGAAGCCCCGGAAGTGGACGGGGTCATTGTGATGGCGTTTCATCAGGCGCCGCCAATTCTTGACGATGCCGTCGAATCGATCGCTGAAACCCACAAAGGCTACCTGAAACCAATCCTTGCATGCGATGTAGGAGGAACCGAAATGGCTGAGGAGTTCCGCGCGCGGTTTGAGAAGTACGGCATCCCCGCCTATGAGACGCCTGAGAGAGCCGCGAGGGCCATGTATGCGCTTGCGAAGTATGGCCAATATCTTCAATCCGTGGCAAAACCTACCGTAGAGGAATGAGAGGTCGGTCTAGGTTTCCCACGCCTACAGTTCCGGCGGACTTCGTCAGTCATGTCTCCCTCTGCAAGGAGCAAGGGGATCGTTAGGAGCACGGACCTGCGATGCGTTCTTTTCGGGACAGGGACTATCTGATCACCCCCGAAACTTTCATCTTTGCGGTTATTGGGAACACTCATCCAGCGGACCGAGCCATAGCGTATCTGAAGTACGTCCCGGATGAGCGCGGGAAGTGGGGCCGCGGCCGGTCGCGATACCGCCGAGCTCTCCAGCACTACAATGTTCCCTCCGTGATGGATTCTATGCGTTTTCTCCGCACAAACGCTCCGCAATACGTCTACGAATCGACTGTACATGGCATTGCGCTACCAGCGGTGCCTACGGATCGAATCGTTGAGCATCTCCGTCCTGAGGAAAGGCTACTTCAGTTGCAGAGTGCGCAACACCGCGATGAGCTTGAGGAAAAGGCTCTCAGACTGGCTGAGTTGATCTCGCAAGATGCGGGCGTGCCAACGGAGAGTCTTGGCGTGACCGGATCGCTGCTTGCTCGAATACATGATCCTGCGTTCTCTGATATAGATCTGATAGTCTACGGATTCAACAATGCCGTTCGCGTCAGAAGCTGTCTTCAGAGGCTGAAACAATTTTCCTCGGGCAATGTTCAAAGACTCACGGGGGCGTCTGAAGAGAAGTGGGTTGCCGAAAGGCTCAACTCGACTCCGCTGACACGGCAGAGTGTCATCGATCTGCTTTCTCGGAAATGGAACATCGGGCTGTTTGACGGGACAGAATTCTCTGTCCATGCCGTTCACACAGAGATCGAAGCCCGCGGCCGCTACGGCGATGAACGTTATGTTTCGCTCGGAATCGTTGACGCCACCGCCAAGGTAGAGGATAGCAACGAGAGCCTATTCATGCCGGCTATTTACAGCGTTGAGGAAGTCGAGATGAAGGGGAATTTCCAAACGTACGCCATAGATCAGATCGTCAGTTTCGAGGGACTTTATGCGGATGTAGCTTCGCAAGGTGAAACAGTCTCATGCAGAGGGAAGCTTGAGAGGGTCGAGTCATCATCGGGCATTCGGCACAGAATTGTCGTGGGTTCACCCGAGGCTCAAGGAACAGACTATCTCTTACCCATGTAACAAGTCGCCTTGGCCTCCGACGAATGCCGTGGTTGCGTGAGCGTACAAAGCGTGGCGGTGTGACGACGGCTCTGCCCAAGACACGAGCTGTTTCTCTCGCAGGTTTTTTATAATGAATATCATATTAACTCTACTGTTCTCACAACACACAACAACCGCAAGGAGCCTCTGTCCGTTGACCAACGTGTCACAGAATGAGCTTCCCTACAGAGTTGAAACGCAGGGCATCTGTTCAAGGTTCGGCTGGAAGTGGGCGGTTTTGGCGTACATGGCAGCTAGGGTTGTAGAGCATGGGAGGAGGCTTCCAAACGATATTCTGGGGGACCTGATGTCAGCGAGGGCGAGGATGGAAAGCGGCTGTCACAGCTTGTGTGAGGTGGCCGCGGATCTGCGCGACCTAGAGATCAAGCTTTTCCGAGTTCTCTTGCATGTGAGTGAAGGTGAGGTCCACGCGATGCTTGAACTCATCGGAAAGGCGATGAACGGTACGATTCGAGAAAAGGACATAGACCTCTCACCTCTTAAGCCCGTTCTTGTTGACTGCGCCATTCCGAAGGTCTGCTTGCGCTAGGCGACTGAGCTTCTGCAAGGCTCTCTCAAGATTCTCGGCGCTGTGAAGAAGAGACCATCAGCTACGTCCATCACACTCGACTTGGGCTTGTCGTCAAAGGCTCACGGCAGCACGTACTTTCGTTGGTGCCTGCGTTTTCGCGGCTTTCGCCACCGCCTGCTCGACGGCGTCGCGTATGATATAGCCCGACTTGTGTAGGATCGTGTCTTTCAGCTCAGAGTCCATCTCCATGCTTGCGGTGCAAGGATATCCGTGATGGGCCTTCGAGATTACTTGCTCTAGGCCTTCAAGGTCGTCCGCGGCCGACCACTTGATCTGCTGCGCTACGTACCAAGTCGAGCCACACGGCGCGCTTCTAACGACCCGCACTTCAGAAATTAGATTGCCAGCAAGAGACACGTCAATGACGGGTCTGCCAATGTGATACCTTCGGACGAAAGCTTCCACTAGACCGCCTGCGCTTGTGTCTAGGTCGCAGAATGGTTTTGGAAAGGCGGATTCGATTCCGAGCTCACCGAGCGAGTGCCGCAGCTCACTCCGCAAGCTAGGCGGACACCATTTACGGTCCTCGATCGGGACTATTGCCGCCCTTGCGTGAGCTGTCTGGGCAAGCGTAGGCAAAGCGGCCAGAAGGTCGGGATGCAGCCCTATAACAAGTAACAGGTCCACGTGCGGAAGAAATCTCGGAAGGTACTGTTCGGGGTAGTCGATCACGTCAGGGAGGTCGTTTGACACCCTGAATGCTCCGCAGACATCGGGAGCAAAGCAACTGTACTTCACTCTGCAACTTGCGCACGCAAGGTCGCACGCCTTGCAGAAGTCTGGGAGATTGACCATGTTTCCTATGACTTTCTCGCCGAAATCGTCTCCGTAGAGGACGAAGAGTCTCAAGGGGGTCGACCGAATCTTGTGCGAATGTGAGGGGAAGTCCGTCCGCTATACTGTATAGGCGGAAGCCTGATATGTTATGGTCAAGTCTATAATAACCTCATGGTAATTACCGAATCGCCATCAACCAGAGCGGGGCAAGACTCCGACTTCGAGATGATGGCGCGTCTGTACAAGGTTCTCGGAAATCCGACCAGGCTCAAGATACTCTCCGCTCTAGACTCCAGCTCGCTAAGTTTCACTGAACTGATGAGGACTCTTGAGCTGAACCCGAAGACCCTTAGCAGCGGCCTCAACTTGATGGGGAAGTGCGGTCTAGTCCGCAAGTCCTACCCGCACCAAGTGTATGTTATCACCCCCCTCGGCCGGAGGATCATCCGCGAACAAGTCCTTGCCCTGCAGGAGTCCCTGCAACCAATGCCGGAGGCTCAACGGGGGCCCAGCTGATGGATCAGCTTCCTGCAAGAATCACGATAAAGGAGCTTGAGACGAGTCTAGCTTCTGTCAAAGGCCTAGAGGTTGTCATTGGAAAGCTCGTGCATGACGATTGGGACGAGAAGATGGGCCCGACGCCCTACCCGTCAGTGACAACTCTTAGGTCTTGGGACCATCGCCTCCTCGAAAGATACGAGCCGTTCTATTCTCCGCTGTGTGATATGTGCTGTCTCTGTACATACGGCAAGTGTGACCTGACGGCTGGCAAGAAGGGCGCGTGCGGGATCGATATTCGCACACAGCAGGGCAAGATTGTCTTGCTAGCTTGTCTCATGGGCGCCGCGGCGCACGCGACCCATTCGAGGCACATCCTTGACTACCTCATCAAGAAGCGCGGTGGGGACTATCCGATCAACCTCGGCGAGGAAGTAATCCTTGAAGCTCCAATAATCAGAACGGTCGCCGGCATACGACCAAAGAGGCTGGGAGACCTGGAGGAGGTAGTGGACTACGTAACCTCGCAGATAGCTCAGCTTCTGTCCGCGACGGCGACAGGTCAGGAGAGCAACTACCTCGACTATGAATCAAAGGCTCTGCACGCCGGAATGCTTGACAACGTTGCGTTGGAAATCTCAGACATCGCTCAGATTTCCGGTTTGAACTTTCCCAAGGGGGATCCGAATGCCCCTCTCATAGAGATCGGCATGGGCGCCGTGGACAAGTCGAAGCCGGTAATTCTCTGCGTCGGGCACAATGTGGCCCCTGGAGCCGAGACGATCGATTTCCTCGAGAAGGAAGGTCTCTACGGTCAAGTCGAGATCGCGGGCATATGTTGCACGGCCCACGATCTTGCTCGATATAGGCCCGGCGTGAAGATTGTCGGTCCCCTCTCAAAACAGCTAATGTTCGTGAAGTCAGGCGTGGCAGACGTTATGATCGTCGACCAAGAGTGTGTTCGCGCAGACATCGTGGAGGAAGCGCAGAAGGTCGGAACGCGCGTCATCACGACGATAGACCAAATCTGCGCGGGCCTTCCGGACATGACTTCGGCTCCAGCGGAATCTGTCATCGAGCAGCTCACAAGCGGGAAAGAACGCGCCGTGCTTGTTCGCGACCCGACGAAGGTGGCCCAAATCGCAGTTAAGACGGCACTCTCGATCGCTCCAGCCCGGCGTGAGCAGGCTATTCTAAAGGACGAAGAGATCTTGGATGCTGCCACCAAGTGCTCGCTATGCCATGACTGCAGAAGGGCATGTCCGAACGATCTTGAGATCGACATCGCTGTCAACGAGTCTCGCAGCGGGTCCTTGCAGAAGCTTGCGTTGCTATACGATTTCTGCATGAACTGCGGGAGGTGCGTCAGCGCCTGTGCCAGGCACATTCCAATCCTAGATTTACTTGAGCTTGCGAGCCGCGAGAGGATCAAGAGTGAACGATTCAAAGTCAGGGCCGGCCGCGGGCCAATTCTCGACACCGAGATCCGGAATGTGGGACGCCCCATCGTAATGGGCGAGATCCCAGGCGTCATCGCCTTCGTGGGATGCTCGAACTATCCAAACGGAGGAAAGGAGCTTGCTGAGATGGCAGATGAGTTCGCGAGACGAAGATTCATCGTCGTCGCATCCGGTTGCTCTGCCATGGACATGGCCCGATACAGCGACGAGAACGGGCAGTCGCTGTATGAGAAGTACCCCGGCGACTTCGACGCCGGGTGCATAGCAAATGTTGGCTCATGCGTCGCTAACGCGCACATAATCGGCGCAGCCGTCAAGATTGCTAACATCTTCGCGAAAAGGCCTTTGAGAGCGAACTTCGAGGAGATCGCCGACTACATTCTCAACAGAGTCGGAGCCGTTGCGATTGCCTGGGGAGCTCAGCACCAGAAAGCGGCCTCCATCGGAACAGGCGTAAACAGGCTTGGGGTTCCTGTCATACTGGGGCCTCATGGCGCCAAATATCGCCGGGCGTATCTGGGGCGGTCAGACATCGACGGGCGATGGATGGCCCACGACGTGAGAACCGGTCGGCCGATCTACGTGGGGCCGGCACCGGAGCATCTGGTGTATGTTGCAGAAACCAAGGAAGAGGCGATGATCCTGGCCGCAAGGCTCGTCATGCGTCCCAGCGACACCAGCAAAGGCAGACTGATCAAACTCTCAAACTACATAGACCTTCACCGAAAACTCTTCGGAAAGATGCCTGAGGACTTCCACCTGTTCGTGAGAACCGAGACAGATCTCCCTCTGGGAATGAAGGATGAGCTACTCGTAATCATGAAGGAGAAGGGATGGAAGCCCAAGGAGATACCGGAACTCGGATCGACGATCGTAGACCGTCTCGTGCCAAGGAAGGTGTAGTGTCTCATGGCATTGGCGATTCCGTGGCAGACCGGAAACATAGTGGGGCCGAAGAACGCGTTGGTCCTGACCCCTGAGCACTCTCCGCGTCTGTTGAAAGCCGCAAAGAGACCCCTTATCGTAGTTGGAGCCCACGCGACCAAGCCTTCGGTTGGACTACCGGACCTCGCGGAGTACGTCCTCCGTCTTGCAAGAATCATGAAGGCTCAGGTTGCAGCGTCTCCCGCGATCCAGTCGCAGTTCAGCAGCTCAGGCAAGACACAGGTGTTTGGTCTGGGGCTTGAGGATCTTACGAATCGTCTAAAGGACAAGCAGTGGAAAGGCTTCGACGGCAAGGGCGCCTATGACTATGTTCTCTTTATCGGAGGAGTCTATTACTTCGAATCTCAGATGCTGGCTACCCTGAAGCATTTTGCCCCACATACCAAGACGGTGTCGCTTGACCGATTCTACCAGCCGAATGCGACTTTTTCGTTCCCAAGCATGGATGTCGACAAGTGGAGAGACGGATTGAGCATGATGATCAAAGATCTAGGAGGAAGAGACTAGCTTGGCAGAGAAGAGATGCGATCCGAGTGAGCTTCGGGCCGAAGCGCAACCGCTGCTTGACCAGACGAAGTTCCCGATGGAAATCGGGGAAATGTATGAAGGTGAACGGATTCGTAAGCCAGATCTCTACGCGGAATTCGGCGGGGTTGATATCCCGAACAAGTTCGAGCTTGTTCTCGTGAAGCCGATGTCGGAGGTGCATGACGGTAGAGTGGAAGTGGTGGGACCAGACCTTCCGCAGCTTCAAGTTGGAGGCGCCTATCCCCTTGGCCTTCTGATCCAAGTTGCCGGCAGCAAGCTTGACAAGGACATCGAGGGCGTCCTCGAAAGACGTGTCCACTACTTCACGAACTACATTGAAGGAGTGATGCACGTAAACCAGAGAACAGATGTCTGGGTGCGCGTTTCGAAGAAATCATTTGACAAGGGGATGAAGTCCCTCGCGTGGGTGGGCCGGGCACTCATACTGCTATTCAAACGGAGCCTCCCAATTGTGGAGAAGATACAAATCACATTCTTCACGGATCCCAGCAAGGTCGAGGACTATCTTCGAGAAGCAATCAAAGTGTACAATGCGCGAGACGAGAGGGCCCGTGGGCTGACCGAGGAAGAGGTTGACGACTTCTACAGTTGTGTTCTCTGTCAGTCGTTTGCTCCATCCCATGTTTGCATCATCACACCCAACAGGATGGGCGGCTGCGGTTCCATAAGCTGGTTCGACGCACGTGCATCGGCGAATGTGGATCCAAAGGGACCCAACTTCCCCGTGAAGAAGGGAGAATGCCTTGATCCTGTGAAAGGCATCTACACCGGCGTGAACAAGATCGTCCAAGACAGGTCGCTCGGCGCTGTCCAGCGGATCTCACTTCACAGTCTCTTCGATCACCCCCACACTTCCTGCGGATGCTTCGAATCAATTGCGTTCTACGTTCCCGAAGTAGATGGCGTCGCGATCGTCCACAGGGACTTCAAGGGCCCAACCGTGAATGGGCTAACGTTCTCGACAATGGCCGGCCATACGAGCGGTGGAACGCAGAACGAGGGGTTCCTCGGCATGGCGATCGAGTACATGCGGTCAACGAAGTTCATTCAAGCGGACGGCGGTTGGGAACGGGTCGTGTGGATGCCCCAACAGATCAAGGATCGTTTAGGAGAGGCGATTGCGGCCGAGATGCGTGATCTGATCGCGACTGAGAACGACGCGAAGACCGCCGGCGAACTAAAGGAATTCTTGAAGTCAAGGAACCATCCTGTCGTCCAAAGATGGGCAGAGCTCGTGAAAGCGGAAGAGAAAGCTGTAGCGGAAGCCGGCCGAGAAGTTGCGCCCGAAACGCTGCCCACGCTCATCCCGGCCGGACTCGAGATCCCGGCGGTCGGCGGCGGCTTCAAGATCATCCTCAAGAACGCCAAGATTACGGCTGAACGAGTCATCATAAAGCGAGAGGAGTCTAAGAAGTGACACCGATGTCCGAGCGGGATCCCAGCGACCTAACGAAGAGACTCCTCGAACTAGCCGAGAAGTTCGGCCAGATCGAACTTGAGAATGTGCAAATGGCCGTGGAGGAACTGACACTGCAGCTAAATCCGACCATCACAGGAGCGATGCGCGGTATCGCGGCACTTCAACCTCCCACTGCCAGACCTCTCGACAAGCTACTCGAGGCGGAGTTTGTCAAGCCGGTTGAGGTCTATCCGGGTCAAGTCGCCGAGGTACAGCTCGGTGCAACGAGAGAGGAGGGGGGCACTCGCTCCGCAGCTATCAGGATTGGAGGTGCAAAGGTTCCTCCATTCTACAGTTTCGAAGGGTCGAACCCCAACAGGCCAGCATTCGCGATGGATGTCTTCGACATGCCCCTGACGCTTCCCAAAGCGGTCCGGCAACACTACGAGGGCGTGATGGACGATCCCGCAGCTTGGGCAAGGAAGTCAGTTCGGGAGTTCAATGCAGACATCATCTCGTTTAACCTCATCAGCACAGATCCAGGGTTGAAGAATACTACCGCGGAAGACGCTGCGCAGACAGTTCGTGACGTACTCAAGGCAGTCGACGTGCCCGTGATAGTCGGGGGTTCGGGTAACAAGCAGAAGGATCCTGTTGTCCTCGAAAGAGCTGCTGAGGCAGCGCACGGTGAGCGATGTCTCCTCAACTCAGTCTCGACCGACACCGACTACAAAAGAGTCGTCAAAGCCGCGCTCGAGCACGGGCATTCGGTCGTCGCCTTCACGCCGATGGACATCAACAACCAGAAGAAACTCAATCGGCTGCTCTTGGATACTGGCTTGCCGAAGGATAGACTCGTTATCGATCCGACAACGGGCGCTCTCGGCTACGGAATTGAGTACTCAATCAGCCTCCTCGAGCGCATAAGACTTGCAGCCCTGAAGGGTGACCCCGAGCTTCAGATGCCCGTCCTCTCGGCGGCGAGTAACGCATGGGGGGCCAGAGAAGCTTGGATGAAGTCCGAGGACCTAGGCCCAAGAGAGTACCGTGGCCCGCTGTGGGAAACCGTCACCGGCCTGGCTATGTTGATGTCAGGAGCAGACCTCTTCATGGTTAGCCACCCCGCCACGGTCAGGGTTGTCAAGGGACTGGTCGGCGGCCTCTTCGGAATTGGTGAGGCCGATCAGAAGATCGAGGATTGGATAACTGCGATCGGGTGAATAGTCAAATGACTGAGAAAGCGACTCTGCTAACCGTCTACAAGCTTCTGCCCCAAACTAACTGCGGCGAATGCGGTGAGGTCAACTGCATGACATTCGCGTCGAGCCTACTAGAAAGAAAGAAGACGGTCAAAGATTGTACGCCGCTCTTCCAGGATGTTAAGTATAAAGCCCAGGCGGCGAAGCTCGTGGAACTTGTTGCACCTCCGGTCCGTGAGATTACACTCGGCGTTGGCGAGAGGGCGGTCAAGATCGGAGGGAAGCAGGTTATGTACCGTCACGATCTGACCTATCACAACCCTACGGCGATCGCGATAGATGTGAGCGACAAGCTCGGCGACGCCGAGATCATCGAGCGAGTCACTCGAGTTGAGAAGTTTCAGTTCACGCACATAGGCGAGAAACTGAGGCTGGACGTTCTTGCCGTCAGGGCTGCTTCAGGAGACCCGCAAAGATTTGCCCAAGCCGTCGCGTTAGTCGCCAAGAACTCAGCCCTTCCGCTGATTCTCTGCTCGCTGGATGCGGCAGCCCTCAGGCTTGCTGTGGAACAGAAGGGCGTCTACGAGAGGAGGCCGACGCTCTACGCCGCAACGAAGGAAAACTGGAAGGACGTTGGAGCGCTTGCGAGACAGTACTCGTGTCCGCTTGTCGCGTTTTCGCCGGGTGACCTATCCGGGCTGAAGGCGCTTGCAAAGACACTTCGCGCGATGGGGAACGAGGAGATTGTCTTAGACCCTGGGCTGTGGACGCAGGGTTCGCTTCTAAAGAGTTCTATTGAGAATCTGGAAATGCTGAGGAGATCAGCGATTCAGAAGGAGGACAAGGACCTCGCTTACCCGATCATGGCGGTGCCGGCTGTGGCATGGATAGGCGAATCACCCGATCCAACGGCAGCAGCGTACCGAGAATCCTACATGACGAGTTTGCTACTCACACGTTTCGCAGACATCGTCATAATGCACGCACTTGATGTTTGGGCTCTTCTTCCGGTTGTGACCCTGAGGCAGGGAGTGTACACGGACCCAAGAAAACCTGTAGCGGTTGAGACCGGGCTCAAGGCGGTCGGCAACCCGAGTGAGACATCGCCGGTCCTGTTGACTACAAATTTCGCGTTGACTTACTACACCGTCGCCAACGACCTTGAAGCCACCGGCGTGACTTGTCACCTGCTAGTCCTGAATACGGAGGGCTTGTCTGTGGAATCATCTGTTGCCGGAGGACAGTTCAACGCGGCTGGGGTAAGAGACTTGGTCGCCTCCAGCAATGTGGAAAGCAAGACGAAGCATCGAAAGCTCGTTATCCCCGGTATGGCGGCCCGTCTAAGCGGAGAGATAGAAGACCTTACAAAATGGGAGATCATGGTGGGCCCGAAGGACTCGTCGCAGATCAAGGAGTACTTGGACAAGTTCTGGAACGGGCCAAAGACGCAATAGCTCTAATATGATCTTGAAGGCAGGTTAGATGCGGTTCCACATCGAGGTCGAGCGCCCGGAACGCTGCATCGGATGCTACAGCTGCGTTTACGCTTGCTCACGGCACTTGTACAACACAGTCGACCCGACGCGCGTCGCCGTATTCGTACGAGTCAACAAGTCGCTTGAGAACCCTTTCAACGTCATCGCATGCCGGTTCTGCGCTCTGCCGGAATGCGCGCTTGCCTGCCCGCAAGGTGCACTCGAAGCTCTGCCCGAGGGAGGAGTCACGCTCACGCCTTCCAAATGCGCAGGATGCAAGAACTTCGACTGTGTAGAGGCTTGTCAGCTGGGAGCGCTTGTCCTTGATAGAAGAGTGATGGTTCCAGTGATCTGTGACCGATGCGGAGACTGTGCTAAGTTCTGTCCTCATGATGTGTTCAGATACGAAGAGATGAAGACTTGAGCTCTAGACTCAGACAGGTTCTGCACATCAACCTCTCGGAGAAGGAGAGCCGCATCGACGAACGCCCAGAACTGTTCGATACCTACTTAGGAGGCGCAGGAGTCGCTTCGAAGCTTCTCGAAGAGGAATGCCCTCCGAAAGTGGACCCGTTTTCGCCTGAAGCTCCGGTGATATTTGCCGTCGGACCATTCACTGGCCTGCTACCCTCCATGGTCAAGACCGTCGCAATGTTCAAGTCACCCTTGACTAGGAATCTCGGCGAATCTCACTGTGGCGGACATTTTGCAACTGCCCTGCGATTTGCGGGACTCGGGGCCCTCGTGGTGAAAGGAGCTGCCGACGTCCCGTCTGTGCTGCTAGTCGAAGATACAGACGTGCGCGTCGAGGCGGCCGCGTCGCTTTGGGGCCTTTCACCGCTGCAGGTCGAGAAGTCCCTTCGCAGCCCCAGTCAAGAGGGTATGGAAAGTGTTGCAAGCATTGGAATTGCGGGCGAGAACGGAGTCTACTACAGCGGACTGATCACGGATCGCTACCATCACTTTGGCCGCCTAGGCCTCGGAGCCGTCATCGGAGCAAAGAAGCTGAAGGCAATCAAGATTCACGGAACAGGAGAGATCCCCCTAGAACGACCGACAGAGTTCAAAGATTTCTATGAGGAGATTCACCGACGGGTTGTTCAGACTGAAGAGATGCGAAAGTATCACGATCTCGGCACCCCAATCAATGTGATGATGCTGAACGAACTGGGCGCTCTACCGACGAAGAACTTCACTCAACCAAGGTTCGAAAGGGCCGAAGAGATTTCGGGGGAACGGTTCTTGGAAACCCTTTTGGAACGCAAGATCTCCTGTCCCGGTTGTCCGGTCGCGTGCATACACCTAGGCGGTCTCAGGACCGGCTTCAGTCCTCAACATGAGCTTGGTCGAAGAGAAGCATTCGAAGAGCTTGACCTGGTACCGTACAACTACGAGCCAGTATTTGCGCTCGGAAGCAATCTGGAAATTGGAGACGCCCAATCGGTTCTTCGCTTGATCGGACAATGCGAACGCGTGGGCATGGACGCGATCATGACAGGGTCAGTCCTCGCATGGCTGACCGAGGCGGTAGAGAAAGGTCTGATTCCTCGACAAGAGATCGGAGACCTCGAACCGAGGTGGGGAGACGCTGCTACTTACTCAAAGATCATAGAGAACATTGCGCTGGCGAAGAATCAGTTCTACAAGAGATTGGCGCTCGGTACGTCGGCAGCCGCCGAGAAGTATGGAGGAAAGGACTTCGCGGTTTCGATCGGAAAGAACAGTCCAGCCGGGTACGCGACTGGATACGGTTTTGTCGTCGGCACGCTCGTCGGGGCTAGGCATTCGCACCTGAGCAACACGGGGTACAGCATTGACCAGAAGGCTGTCAAGTCAAACCTATCGCTCGAGCAGATAGTCGAGAAGATTGCTGACGAGGAAGACTGGCTCTACGTATACTACTCTTTGATCGGCTGCTACTTTGCAAGAGGCGTCTATGATGAGGAAACAATCATCAAAGCGCTCGATCTGATCGGGCTCACAAAGACCGGCAAGGAGTTGAGGGATCTTGGAAACGAGATATTTCAAAGGCTGTATAGGTTCAAGGTCAGAGAGGGCTTCAACCTTGCTAGGGAGCAAATCCCCAAGCGCATGACTGAGATCGAGACACCGTATGGCAAGCTGGATCCAAGCAAACTTCGTGAGATGGTTCAGCACTACATCAGGATTCGTGAGCGTCAGGGTCTTCGGCTCAGACGAGACGACGAGGCTCTCGCCGAGCTGCTTTCGCCGGCCGTAGAGAGATAGGGGCGGTATCCCGGCACGCCGTTTCAGGTCTCTTAGACCATGGCAGGGGCGGGGATGAGCGACAAAGGTTCTGAACGCGGCGCAGGCGAAGTCGCTTACTGGAGAGTGCTCCTAGGTCAAGATCCTGCTTCCTTGTGCAGGAGGACCTTGGCGACTTGGGATGTCGGGAAAGGAGCCTACATGCTGAGGGTTGTAGATCTCTGCTACATGATCGCTCCCGGAACGCGGTCGATCGTCCCTGAGATGGCCGCTGGTTCCGGCAGCGTCGACTGGGATATTCGCCTGCTTGTCCTAGCGTATCTAACTGGAGCGACCGAAACCTCGTTGGTAGGCAAATGGGTTAGTCCTATGGAATTCAGTGGAGGCGACCTCTTTTTCTCATCCAGTGCTCACAATCTCAACTTCGCCGAGCTACTGGTCACGTTCAAATCCCCTGAAGATTTCCTCAGTGCAGGGCAGAAGATCGGTGGAAAGATCGACAGGGTAGGAGTAGGAGACTCATCGTTTGTGCTTCGAACTCTGCCGAGGATACCCATCCTCTTCATCTATTGGGCAGGGGACGAGGAATTGCCGTCTAAGATTTCCGTCCTCGTTGATGAGAGTGCTCGTACTCATCTGGCGATAGATGCGTTATGGCTTGCAATTAGGGTCTCTGAGAAACGGCTCCTCCAAGTTGCGAAATACGACCGAGATTCAAGCGTTCCGATGTGGAAGGGTTAGTCTCACTCCTCGCGCGTCAATTGAGACATTGCTGAACTACTTCTTTGCTTCTCCGATCACGAATGCTGCTATTTCATCGGCTATGCGTACGTTCGTGATGGTCTGCAGTCCTCTCCAACCTGGCTGAGAATTCACCTCGTGCACAAGCAGGCCCTGCTCGCTCTCCATGATGTCGACGCCGGCGATCTTGCACCCCACTACGTCCGCTGACTTCACTGCCAACGCTTCCACTTCGGGGTCAACTTGAAAGTGCTTTGGCACCGCGCCCCTGCTTACGTTAGTCTTCCAGGAGCTTGAGACCCTGAACATTCCGGCTACAACCCTTCCTCCGATGATGAATGTCCGGATATCCCGCGTTCCGTGGCCAACGAACTCCTGCACGTACAAGACGTGCCTGTAGAATCTGAGAGTTCTCATGATCCGCTCTGCAATGTCCTCGTCGCGAATCCTAGCGACCCCGATACCTCTTGACCCGAAAACTGGCTTGATTACCGCTTGACCTCCGAAACTCCGGAACGCCTCCATGGCGTCGCGAATATTCTCCGTCACAACGGTTCGGGGCACCGCGACGCCGTGCTCGCTGAGCAGGGCAAGCGTATAGTACTTATCAACAGCCTTCTCAATCGCTGCGGGCGGATTGACGATCGGCATACCCCGCCTGGCTAGCTTGTGTAGTCCATCCATCTGGAAGATGATCTCGTCGAGGGAGCCGCGCCCGATAGGTCTGACTAGAACTGCTGACAAGTCCCTGAGAATATCAATCTCGCCGAGTGAGAACTCAGGCGTCAACCCGACTCGCGTGGCTACGTCGGCGAACCGGAACGCCACGGGTTCCACGTTCTTGCGGATGAAGGCTTCCTTCAGCCTTGACGAGCACCATGCGTCTTGGTCGCGAGTCATGATGCCGACTTTCAAGTGAGAAATACTCCCGGTCTCATACATGTTGACTGGGAATAAATAGGTCACAGCCTCACCTAGGCGACCCTCGCTTGAAGATCGTGAGCCGAGCAATCAGAACCAAGTACTGGAAACCCGGCGACGATTATCGTAAGATCATCCTCCACTCGACTTCTGGGGAACTACAGAACGGAGACATCGTGGCCGTTTCGGAGAAAGCGCTGGCCGTCGCTCAAGGAAGACTCGTCGACGAGTCCAAGGCTAGGCCGGGCACCTTGGCGCGCATCCTCACAATTTTCTGGATGAGGGTAGTGTGGGGTCGTCTGTTGGGCCCGCTTTGCCGTATGAAGAAAGCGAATATCGCGCGTCTCAAGGCCTACCCACTCTCCGAAGGTGCCAAGCATAAGCAAGTCTGTTTGGAGCAAGCGGGATTTCTGCAAAGCCTGCGTCCTCTCTCCGAAGGAGGAATAGACACAACGAACCTGCCATATTCTCTGGCGAGCCTGTCGCTTGAATCTCCCAAGCGCCTGGCAGAAGAGATTCGAGGAATCATTGCTGGTGAACTCGGCAAGGCGGTTGCCGTAGTGATCGTGGACAGCGACAAGACCTACTCATGCTGTGGTGTTCATTTCGCTTCGAGAGCTACTGACGTTCAGGGCATAGTCGAACTTGGTTTCTTTGCGTACTTGATAGGTCGGGCTTTCAGGTGGAAGGCAAGATCCACACCTCTGGCATGGGCTGGCTCCGTGGTCTCACCGGGATACGCGCTACGTGTTGCGGGTCTGGCCAACAAAGCTCGAGGGCACGGGGCTGGAAGAACCGCTTGGGAGATGGCCGCTCGGTTCGGCGTAGGGCTAACCGAAGTTGATTGGCAGATGCTCGAGCGAGTGGAGCACAAACCCATTGTAATCCTAAGGCCGAGGTCAAGCGATCCAAGAAGCGAGTTGTCTCAAGGTCTGTATCCGTCAAGTATTAGCACGGACAGCGCACAGGCTGTCAGATCAGCCGTCGTGCCCGGATTTGAGCGGTGACCTGACCTCTGCAGCGCTTCGTCCATTCGCTTGACCGCTCTGCGCCCTTTCGCGGTCTTCATTCCGCCTGTCCTGAGAACCCGCTTGGCTCTAAGCGAGATCTCGTTAGCCCTGCTCATGCCTTGCTTTCGAGCGACTAGGGTGTCCGGGATCTCGGAGAGAATCCTGAGATAGGTGTCGACGACTGCAGTGTTGATGTCTCCTGTCGACTGCACCTCACGCCTTAGAAACGGAAAGCCGATGTCGAACGTCACAGAGAAGTCGTTGACCCACTCCCAAGATATCGTGTCGTACTCTGCTGATATGCCAAAGATATCAAGCAACGAAAGGTTCCGCTTGCGGATTTCCGTCATTGAGTTCTTGTCATTGATGTCGAGCTCCGACACTTTCCCAATGCCGCCTGGAGATGCACGGGATATTGCACGGTACGTATTTATCGCATCAACAGGTGTTGTTCCCCTCACAACCCTTCTGAGGTTCCTCCTGATCTCCCGGGCTCTCAACGTGGAGCCAGGCGCAACCATCCCAGCCGCATAAGCTATCGGGGTCAGAAGCAAGATCACACCGAGAGTCGTATTCCCGCCATGTTGCCATTCCAAGGATGCCTCTACCGCGCGGCTCATACGTTCACCAATCGCGAGCTCCACGCCTTCTCCCCATCGTTCTGCGACGCTGCGCCCACGCAGGGCTGCGAGCCTGAAGTGTACTCCCAACGCGGCAGCGGATGCAAGGAAGTGCTCAAACCTTGTTCCTTCAAAATCACGGGTCCTGTGCACATTTCCAGGCTTGGGGTACGAGCTGACTTCCAGTAGAAGAGCAAGCTGCAACCCTGCAGCAATCTCGTCATGTCTGCTTGACATTGGCCTCACAGTGAAACAACATTTCGGGCAAGCCATCGTTCATTGAATTGACAGCTCTTGCGCCTTTTATAGGAATCCTGCGGCCCTGAGAGCCTTGACCATGGCGACGATGATAGTTGTGGCGCCCACGACAATGATGAGTCTCTCGACTGGGTAGACATAGAAACTGATACTCCATATACGCTCCAGTGCTTCAGGCGAAATCCCCATCAGAGGCGTTGCCATGCTCGCGAAGAGAAGGTTCCCCGTGAGATTCTGAGCCGTCGTGCCGATTAGCGCAAGAAGACTCGCGGCGCCTGTTACTCTCAAGGCACTCCGTTCTGATATCCACTCGACCGACCTACTGCTAACCGGGGACAGTAGGAATAGCCATGCGACGATGTGGAGCCAAACGAAGGGGAACTCGACTTTCCCGTTAGGGAGAGGAACCGAAACAAAGTGCAACGCCGACGGGTGAACGAACCACAAAACCAGCAACACCAGGTACAGCAGGGCCGAAGGGAGCCACCTTTTTCGCATCAGGAAGCCTAGGACGAGTACATTCATCATGCTCGGCAGGAAGTCCAAGCCGAAGAAGTTCATACGGCCAGTGAAGATTATGCCCAGAAAGGTTCCGACCACTGCAGCAAGGGAGCCAGCATAAGGGCCCAACATGATTCCTAGAAGCGGTGCAATGAATTCACCGGCGGTGAAGACCCGTCCTGATCCTCCGATCACCACAGAGATCGGTGCCAACCTGAGCGTTGCATAAATGGCCGCGAGTGTTGCTGCGAGTGGAATAAGTCGAGTCCTGTGGATTTCTCCGGCGATCATGATTCAACCTCGCTATTCCGGACGTTGACGTTTGAAAAGTCTCGACGTTGATGGATACGATGTGAGCTCATGGAATATGTCCGGCGAAGCCACTACATAGTACAATAATAAGTGATACTGGGCGTAGCCTTCAAGAAGAGGACTTGGAATCCGCGCCTAAGGCTGTGAAGCGCCAACGGTTCGTTTTTGGTGGAATGCTTTAAGGTTGAGGCATCAACGTAGCGAGGGAGGCTCATCGCTGTTTTGAGCAACACATCTAGGTTAACAGGGGGATTCTGGCCCTACGTCATTCCGCTTCCTGCAGGCGCAACCCAGCAGTCAAGGCTGTTATCCTCCGTGTTCAAGTCGGAAGCCTCAATGAACCTCGTCAAACACATACCTCTCGACAAAGAAGCGTATCAGAAACAGCTCATCAGGACTCTTGGGTACTCGAACAAGACGGTAATCAAATGGCTTAGGTCGCTCGTCACCGCCGGGATTCTGAAAGAGGAAATGAAAGAGACCACAGTCAAAAGGAGGAGGGTCTGGGTAAAATCGTACAGGCTAACGCCCCATGGAAAGTGGATCAGGTTGCTCTTAATGGCCCCGAGAGAGCTACCGGCCGATAGGATCAGAGAGCTCATCAGAGATCTCTTCGGACTGTACGTCAAGTCGGTCGTCGCCCTGTGCAAGAAATACGGAATCAGCATCTCAACGCTGAGAACAGACTTCCAAGATGCTTTGACCAGCGACTGAAACGTACCTAGCGTGAACGAAGGATAGATATAGATCCTATGGACGGATTGGAAAGGCTGTGTACAAAACTACACAGGATCCTTCAATTGTCGGATAAAAAGCCGCTATCCACGAAGCTGATTACGCTCGTAAGCGCCTTTGCGGCACTGGACATTGTTCTGGCCACTATCCCGCTTATTCCGTACGGTCCCTCCGCAGGCGCGTTGGTGAAACCTTCGGAAGGGATCTTCTTAGGGCCGTGGGGAGGAATGTTTGCTGCATTCATCGGGGGAATTGTCTCAAGCGTGGTTTGGCCGTCGACAGCGGTCTTAGGTCTAGCGACCTGGGTACCAGGCGTCGTAGGTGCATTCGGCGCGGGTATGTTACTCAAACGCAAATGGAAACCGGTCGCCGTAGTACTGCTCCTGATCCTCCTCGGTTTCTTTGCTCATCCATTCGGGCCGCCTGTCTTCTTGTATGCGAATTGGGACAAGGCAATCGCGCTGGCTCTAGTGTACCCGGTCTTTGCGTTGGTGAATCGTGGAATGCGCGAGCGTGGGAGCGTGAAGGCGCTGATGCCCGTGATCGGGCTGGTCTCGCTCATTGCAACGGAGATTGACGGCGCAACAGGGAACCTGATCTTTCTGATAGAAGCTCAACCCGTCTTCGGCTTGACTGGGGAGATGCTTCCAGCTCTATTCATTCCTTACACTTTCCTTGACCCCGCTGTTCGCGTTCTTGTGGGCGTGGTCTGCTCGCTCGTGCTTACGCCGGTTCTCGTCGCTGCCGAAAAGGCAAACCTCCTGAAGTGGCCTCTAACCTAACAGCCGCGCGCACCTCGGCGCAGGCGGCGTAGGGCATGGGCTTTATCCCTCAATCCTCATGTTCAACCTGATTTGTGCAAGAGACAGTTCTCTGTCTGGCAGAATCCTTTCCAGGGGGTCACTTAAGACGCGGGCTAGAGAAGGGGACTTTGTAGAAAGCTCAGATGGGCTCTTCTTTGACGTGAAGGGTCTACTGCACCCCCCTGACAGGATAGTCGCCTACCTTAGGTATTACCCGGACAAGAGAGGCGCTAGGTCACGAGGTGCAGTTCGATACTCGAAGGTCTACGAGCTGTCGGAGAGGCTTCGTCTTCTCGAGGAGAGATGGCCTTGGTACCTGTATTACGATGATATCCAAGGTCGCGCGCTGCAAGGTGTGCCCAGAGCCAGCGTGCTGAACCTGTACAAGCCCGAACAACGCCTGATGGCGCTTCTGCGTCTAAGACAGAAGGATGCTCTCGAGGCGAGTGCGGCTAGACTAGTGGGGGTCCTGGCGCGCGAGTCCGGATTGCCCCCAGCACGTTTCGGTATCTCTGGTTCACTCCTCGTGGGGCTGCATCGACCGGACTCGGACATCGACGTGGTCGCGTACGGTGCAGAAGTAGCGAAGCATGTCCATGCAACCCTACTTGCCCTTCTCGAAGAGGACGAATGCTTTCACAAGTACGACACACGTGATCTGAAAAGATTGTATGTGAGAAGGGGGTTGCGACACGCAATTGGGTTCAGAGATTTTGCATTGCAGGAACGCCGGAAAGTCTTCCAGGGCAAATTCCTGGATCACGAGTATTTTGTGCGATGTGTCAAGAATTGGCGAGAAATCACTGAGCGATACGGAGACGTTCGCTACACGCCGTTAGGCAGATGCGCCATATCTGCTCAAGTCCTAGATGATGAAGAGAGTCTGATGACCCCGTGCACGTACTTGCTCGAGCGAGTGCGCGTTCTGGCTGGCGTTCGTTCGCGTCGCCCGCGCGAGATAGTCTCATTCCGAGGTCGTTTTGCAGAGCAAGCACGGATCGGAGAGCGTATTGTTGCGCGTGGCAGGCTTGAACGCGTCAAGTCTGAAGAGTCCCAACATTTCAGATTGGTCGTTGGTGAAAGCGCTGCAGATGTGCTCCGGAGGGTTGAGTAAGTCTCTTCGATCAGGTTGCGAAAGTGACGACGAGAGTTTGTTTCAAGTCGTCGATGACCTTGACGGAAGGTGCATCAGGGGCGAATTCCAGGAGAGCCGTGCGTGACATCTCCGCTTTGACTATGTTTGCGTCGTATGGAATGGCCGCGAAGAGTTTGTGCCCGGACGCTTCCACCTCGCGCCTAAGGAACTCTTCCTCGGCAATGTCGGTGATCTTGTTGCCAATGGGCATGACTGCTCGGATTCCCAGCTGACCAGCAAGCTCGGTTATGTTTCGGTACACCTCAACTGATGACGGTCTGGGCTCAAGAACCGTCAGAAGAGCGTCCACGCCGCGTATCACTCCCCGTCCCAAGTGCTCAAGGCCAGCTTCCATATCCATTACCACTGCCTCACCTTTGCGCAGGAACAGATGACGGAGCAGCGCACGCAGTAGGGCATTTGCCGGACACATGCATCCTGAACCTGCCGATTTCACCGTCCCCATAACGAGTAGTCTCGTATTGTCAGGCGCGGGGACGCCGAACTTGGAGGCCAAATCCTCAACGCGCGGAGTGAGGCTGAAGACTGCTCCGCTCGTTTCGCCAGGCCGTGCGCCCGTGCGCTCCTCAATGAGATCTGGATTGTCAGAGATCGGCACGATCGTCTTCGCTACTGCGGGTGAGATTCCGAGGGTGGCTGCAAGATTCATTGCGGGGTCGGCATCGATGGCCAATACGTTGAGACCGTCTCGTCCGAGTAGCCTGGCAAGAGTAGCTGCGATCGTCGTCTTGCCTGCCCCGCCCTTGCCTGCAACTGCAAGCTTCAAGACACTCAGCCTCCTCAGTGCTACGAAATCGGGAGCTTGTCGATTATTTCCGTAACTGACTTGAACGCCTTTGACGCCGCGGGCAGACTGTAGATAGGTTTCCCTTCGACCTCGAATTCTCGCACCAATTCGTCTTCCGGAACAACTGCGAGACACTCGAGGCCAGCGTTCTTTAGCTCCTGGCGGATGCGTTCGTCTAGGAACTCAGGAACGCGATTCGCGATCGCGTAGATGTGTCGGACGTTGGTGTCCAGCTCCTTAACAAGCTCCGCAATTCGCTTCGCGGTAGTGACTCCACGAACGGTGGGATCCGTAGTGATCATCAGCACATCGAGATCTCTGGTTGTCCGTCTGCTCAAGTGCTCCAGTCCCGCTTCAGTATCCATAACAACGTACGGGTAGCTGGAAGTGATCGAGTCCACAATCTTTCTGAGGACATTGTTCACATAGCAGTAGCAGCCGGGGCCCTCTGGGCGTCCCATTGCGAGCAGATCAAACGTGTCCGATTCTGTAAGCGAGCTTTGAATCATGTAGTTGAGGTAGCTCTCCTTCGATTGCTCAGGCGGTAAGCTTTCCTGTCTTTCGAGGAGTCCTTCCCTGATCTCGCCAACGCTTCGCCTTAGCGAGACGCCCAAGGATTCATTCAGATTCGAGTTTGGATCAGCGTCCACGGCGAGGACTGGCTTTCTTCCTCTCTCGACCAAGGCTCGGACAAGTAGTGCTGAGATAGTGGTCTTGCCAGTTCCGCCTTTGCCAGAAACTGCAATGGAGAAAGTCACTTCATGATGGCCTTCCATATTTTCGCCAAAGCGACCGGACGACCTCGTCTCCCTTCGCCTTGAGGTCGTTCCAACTTTCCTCCGCTTCGGCGTATTTGCGAGTGGTTTCCGCTCTGTCGCAAGCTTCGATGAATCGTAGAAACGGGGCTACGATCGATGACTGCTTCAGGAACAAGGTCTCTTTTCCGATGTCAATTGTCGAGATGAGCGCGTCAGGGATCTTGTGCGTCGCTCCTAGTACATCCTTGAGCAGAACGTGATTCTCCTCCACGTGTGCATAGACGACATCCTGCGCGACCTGTTCGTCCTTTTGACCGGTGTTGACATGGACCTTGAGTTCGCACACTAGAAAGTCCTCTCCCCGAAACGGAACCAGCTATGTACGCGCCGTGTCCCCCTATTAAGGGTGCAACTTGACAGAGAGGAAACTTCGAGGGTCGGCCGTGTCTTTCGGAGGCTTAGTCGTGCTTTAGGCGAGGAATGATTCGCTCTCCGAACGTGCGGATCGATCCTCTAACCTTGGGCCCCAACGGAGATCCAGCGACGAACTGTGTCATACCAAGCTTCCCGAGTTCCTCTATCCTCTCGAGGCAAGTGTCGGGGCTTCCGCAGATCGAGAATGCATCCATCATCTCAGGAGTTACCTGCCCGAAAGCCTCTTTCCACTTTCCCTGTGCAATTCCGTTCTTGATCGATTCAGCCGCTTGGACCGAAACGCCGTGGCTTTCAAGTAGCGAAGGCGGCGCACCTGCTACTATGTAGGCTACAACCGGCGTCGCCGCCTTCACCGCCTTAGCTGGGTCTTCCGCCATCGAAAAAGAGGTGTAGACGGCAACGTCTACGTCGTCCATGGTCCTGCTCCCTCTTGCCACGCCTTCCTTGACGAATTTGAGGGCGTTCTCGACATCTTGTCTGTGAGAGGCATTGATGAGTACGCCGTCACCGATCTCGCCAGCAAGTGAGAGCATCTTCGGACCCTGGGCGCCTATGTAGACGGGGATCGGATTGCCGACTCTGAAGAAGAATCTCGCGCCAGATACTCTGAAGGCTTTGCCTTCAAGTTGGCTTCCCTTTCCCGATGTCATGTCGCGGATGATCTGCACAGAGTCGCGGATCGCGGCTAGTGGGGCCTCTGGCTCTACGCCTACGGTCGCGAGCGTGGTCTTATCTCCGACCCCTATCCCACACACCACGCGTCCGGGCGCAACCTCGTTCAGTGAAGCAACCGCCTGAGCCGTCATAACGGGGTGAATCATGTAGGGATTGGTGACGCCTGGTCCCAGTTTGATCTTCTTGGTGTACGTCGCTGCGAGCGTCAGTGAGACATAGACGTTTCGATTGTTGTAGTGATCCGTTATCCAAACGTGCTCGAATCCTGATTTCTCGGACTCCATCGTCAATAGCGACGTCTTCCAATACGGATTCATTGGAACAAACTCGACGCCAAACTTCAACCGGGCCTTCTCCTGTCACTTTCCGATGGGCTTCTTCAGCTCGTTTGCCAGTTCGGGAAATCCTTGAGCCTCGAGAGCTGCAGGGGCCTTCTCAGGTTCGAGGAGAGCGCCAGCCTCCAATAATATCTCGAGACCGGTCTCGCTCGAGAGTTCGTCTCGCCGAGCTGCATCGATCAAGGACCGGGCCAACTCCGTTGTCAGTTTGTCCGCATTTCCGGAATCCAAAATCAGATCGAAAAGACTATCAGACAGCCTTTCTCTCTGCGACGGGTCTATCGTTCTTACGGCTTCAGCATATCTCAAAATCGGTCCACCTATTCACCTATCCCCATAGTTTCATTCAGTATTTTTGAGTCTATGCGGCCAGACCTGTAGGTCTGGCCTGTCCTGATGTTATTTACGGCGACCACGGCGGGTGCGAAAAGATTAGGGTCGATCTTGTAGAAATCGAACCCTGCCGCCTTGAAGATCTCGTAGAATGGCTTCCCGTACTCGGTTGCAGTTGAGGAAGGGGCTTTCGAAACGATCTCTTTCAGCTTCTCATCGTCTTCGAAGTTCACGGTGTAGAAGGTTTCTCCGCCGTAGTAAAGCGCGTCGTTCGTTCGACCCATGGCTTTCGCCGACTTGGGATGAATGGGAGATATTGGAGCGTAGCCCGAAGCGTGGAGGATCTTCTTCGGGTCGAGCCCGACCTTTTCCAGTTTGTGGATGCCCGTTTCCACGATCCTGCCAGAAATCTGGGTGGAGCCGGCCAGTGAACTCGTGGGGGTCACAACCGCATAGACCCTCGACGGTCTTACCTTGCATTCAGAAGCGATGTAGGTGATCGCCTCATCTGGTGGCAGCTTCTCCGACTCGAGCACAATGACCGCGGAATCTGCTTCGTCCTTGTAGCCAATCTCGGCGTAAAGTTCCTTGGGCTTGAGAGCCAGAGCCCTCGCAGGACCCGAGCCCATCGCAAAGTAGTCGCCGACCTTGATCTGCCACCCGGCAAACTGCGCGCCTAGGGTGCTGATCGCGGGATGATCAGTTGCCACCTCAATCGTAGGAAGGCCAAAGTCGCCAAAACTTCGGGAAGACATGGAAACCTCGCACAGACCCGCCATGCAGATCCTTGTGACCATCAGGCCTGCCGCGTATCCTCCGTGAGCAGCAACGCCGGCATCAATGATCGTGGCTCCTTTCGGGCGCTTCTCAACTTTAACCTTGAGCTCGTCTCTGCGGTCAAGAACTTCTTTCACGACGTGCATCGCATGTTCGTTGACGCTAATGACCATGAACATTCACTTCTCGAGGAACCTCTCGTTCCATTTCAAGTCAGAGTTGTCGCTGGCTCTCGCAAACAGCCTGCCCTCACCGTCCTCGTTCACATCTCCACTGAAGACGTAGAATGGCCCGGGGATCTTCTCGTCACCAGCCTTTGCATTTCCGCGCATCTCCTCGAACTGGAAACTAGGCAGGAGTCCTCCCGTGTTTCCAAGCACGATAATCTTTCCATTTCTCATGAATGCGCCGACTCGACCTGCACAGTTTTTCTCAACGATGATAGTCCCGTTCTTCATGTGCATGCCTGCGTAGAGGTCAGAGTTTCCTTTGATCCTGATGGTTCCACTTTGCATCCAGGCGCCAACCTCGGTCCCGCAGTTGCCGTGAATGGTTATCATGCCCCCGCGCATGCCTTTGGTTCCACCTCGGACGGAACCTCCGACAGAATCACCTGCATTTCCCTTAACCTCGATTCGACCGTTGCGCATTTGCGTTGCAAGCCACGAACCCGCGTTGCCCGCCACGACTATTGACCCTCCTCGCATTTGCTCGCCCAAGTACATCCCGGCGTCGCCATCGATTTCAATCGATCCCTCGGTCATCCCGAAACCGATTCGCCTGACTGAGCTTAGGTTCCCTGTAATCCTGATGGTGCAATCCTTCGGAGCGTCCCCCGTCTCCCCCTGGACCTTGAACAAGGAGCCGAGCTTGACCCTACGGTTGCCCTCCCAGACCTCCATCAGTTCAATCTCCCTCAGCGACTTTCCCGCAACTAGATCTGGGCTGACACATTCTGCCGTCACTGGAATCTTGAACTCCCGAACGGGCGTCATGATGAGATCGGCCAACCTCCTAGACCTCCGTGCTCGTCGTTATTGCCTGTGATGCAGTGAGGTACCGCTCTTCGATTGGATAGTTCGCCATACGGACGGTGTAGTAGTCGTCGAACTTGGATTCCAACTCGCTCACCACCGTGTTGATGGTTCCTTCGGAAACTTCGGGTTTTGTCCAGAAGGTTCTGCCCTGAACATTCTGAACGACTTCACCCTTCTTGACCACAATGCGTCCGTCCTTGATGGTGAATGCGGCGCGGGCAAAGGCCTTTCTCACGGCCTTGTACTCCTTTGCTAGGTCAACCTTGGGATGTTCAATGTTGTAGATGGCAACGTCTGCATCGGCACCCACTCCAAGGTGTCCCTTCGACCGGAGGCCAAGCGATTTGGCGGTTGCGGCTCGGGTGACTGTTGCGATCTCCTGAAGCGTATATTCTCGCTCGATTCCCGGCAGGTCGAGCCGCCTCTTAGCGGTCTTGTTGATCTTGTCGATGACCTTCTGCCGTGCTTCCTTGCTCACCATCCAGGAGATCACGCGCGGATAGGCCGTGAAGGGCCCTCCGTTCGGGTGGTCCGTGGTCAGAAAGATCTTCCAAGGATCCTTCACGAGGAGCGCAAGCTCAAGGGCGATCCCCCACTGGATCGCGTTCACATAGTTGCTTTTCTTGTAGGTTGCTGCTACAACTCCTGCGCCTGTCTCTGACTCCACGTCTGCGTTGAACCACTTCGTCTTTGCGAGCTTGAACAAGGCGAACATTGCCGGACCGTCCGCGGTCATCCAGGTCACATTGGTGAAGATCAGCTGGCCGGGATCGATGGAGACATGATCGTGCGTGTTCACGTAGCTCGCGATCTCTGGTGCACCCGACCGTACGTCGGGCCACGACCAGCCCTTCCTCCCTGTGAACTGGACGTGAGTCACGTGCATAATCGGGTGTCCTCTTGTCGGAATGTCTCTGACACATTCCATCGTGTCGATAGTGGTCTGATAGTTGCCTGGCTCGGCCAGACCGTTCGGGTGAATGTGGACTGCATGAGGTAGGTTAAGGAGGCTGTTAACTTGGCACAAGGCTCGCACGATCTCCCTCGGAGTCACGTCGAAGTTCGGGACCTGGTCGTCCAGTCGCCTGACGTTGCGTCCCCATCGCCAGGCTTCGATTCCCCCCGGGTTCACGATCTTGATCGCGTAGCCCTTTGTCGCCTCAAGCATCCATGCAACGTACGCCGCAAGCTCGTCAATTCTTCCCTGCTTTACGTACTCCATCACGAACCAGTTATTGCCGAAGAGCGGAAAGCATCCTTTGTCGATGATAGGAATATCATTCAGTTCCTCGTGGGTGTGCCTTGTCTTAAGTGGTGGAGTAGCCGGCTCGAACACGGTCGTGTACCCCATCCTTGCATACCGATAACCGGTCGTGAACACTGTCGGTATAGTATGGCCGACGCCGGAACGCGTGCGCTTCGTCTTGGGTTCAGGGTCCTTGGAATGATCTTCTGGCCGCATCATCCTCGCGCAATTGGCCTTGGAGCCAGCGATGTGCGAGTGGATATCGACGCCTCCTGGCATCACGGTCATGCCTGAGGCGTTGAGTAGGCGTGCTTTCCGGCTGACCTTCTCCACTACCTTGCCGTTCCTAACAGCGATATCCATTCTTTCTCCTTCGATTCCGTTCAGTGGATCGAAGACGTAGCCGTTCCGAATGAGAAGCTCTGGCATCATCATCTCGCTCCTAGGCTCTTCACGCGCCTGATGATTGCATCAAGGATCTGAACGTCAGATCTCACGCCCGTAGGTGGGTCGATCACCTTTCTAGCTTCGAGTGGCACGCCGTCGATTCGGTATATCGTCCCGCTCGCCTCGATCCCGATGATCGCGGATGGAATGACGACCTCAGATGCTTCAGATGTCGGAGTCCTCTTGGGCTCGATGGTAACGATCGGGATCTTGAGAAGATGCTTCACCGCCGCCTTGGGAAAATGGGAAACGGGATCAGACGCAACGACAAGCGCGGCGTCTGCTTCTCCCCGGACAAATACATCAATAGCTGACGTGTCGCCAGGGTTGAACCTAGGGTATCCCTGCGTTAGGTCGACCGCGTAGGGGTATCCAGTCTGCCAGGTTGAGACCTCATTGGCACCTGTCACGTTGAACCATCCTCGCATAGGGATGATCACGAACTTCGTCACGTAGTTGAGGTCTCTCACGAGAGCGAGCGCCGCTTCTGTGTTCCGATGCTTTCCAGCAGTCATGGTGAGGCCGAGACCAAAGAATAGCGCTCCAAACTCGCACTCACCCATCATGTCTGCGATTTCTTCGACAGTCTCTGTCGGAACTCCAGCGATCGAGTCCTGCTCGATCTCTTCGCCCTTGACTGCCGTCCTCAACGCGGTTAGGAGTTCATAGTCGCCGTTCGGCTGGATTTGGATGAATCGGTCAGCAAGTTTGGCAGTGTCGGTTCGTCTTACGTCTACGACGACAAGTCTTCGGTCTTTCCGAGTTTTTCGGAACCTTCCCTTGCTAAAGACCGTGAACCGGTTGGTATGGTGGGGATGAGAGTGTATTGGGTTGCATCCCCAGTAGATAACTAGGTCGGCTGAATGTCTGACTTCGCCGAGCGTACAGGTTGCCTCGCCTACGTCTTGGAGTCCAAGTATCGTAGGTCCGTGGCACGAGGTCGTGGTGTTATCGATGAGGCCCCCGACAAGCTCAGCAAGCTCGACGCCTTTGGATATGGCCTCGCATGACGTTTGACTCCATCCGTATAGCAACGGATATCTCGCGTTGTTTAGGATCCGTGCAGCTCGATCCACGGCCTTGGCGAACGTCGTCGGACGCAGCGTCCCCTTCGTCCTGACGAGCGGCTTCAGTAAGCGGCCCTCTTTCGTGTTGGTGAATCTGCTCAGCGAGATCGCGCAGCCGTTCCGGGCCGATACGATACTCCGACCATCATGGGTTATCTGAAGGTCATCACAGCCGGATGCGCAGAAGGTGCAGACTACGTTCTGCGTCGTCGTCTTTGACATTCCTCTCACTCAGCCTTCATCTGTGTGATTTCCTGAAGCGTAGCAATCTTCGCTTCCGGCGCTCTTTCGATGGTTGCCTTGAGCCCTTTCAGCGTCGGCATGCCAGAAGTGTGCGTCGAGGGGTCAAACAGCATACTTGCCCAAGCGCCATAGGGAACGAATGCAATTCCCCTGTGCGGAGCCTGCCTGGATACGGTGGCCCTTAGGATCGTCTGCCCAAACGTTGTTATGATTCGAATGTTCTCGCCCTCCACTGCACCAAGTTCCTTCATATCCTCAGGGTCCAGCTCGCAGATCGCAACCGATCGAGCGTACTCGTTGGAGAACTTCCCGCGCTCGCGATTTCGCGCCTGCGACAAGCTTCTACCTGAGATAACTGTAACGCTGATTCCTGACATCGTCGCATAACCGGACATTACGATAGCACTAGCAGCCGTTATATTACATGCGCTTGCGGTATCAAGTAAGCGATACATTCACGCGCGGTAGGAAGCCATGACTCTGAGAGGGCGAAGAAGCTTGTATGTAAGCGCCGTCGCGACACTGGCAGCTGTTCATATTGTCCTCTCATACGCGCCACCGCTCGTTGGCTTTCGGAGAATGAGCATAGTCATGGAACCATTAGAAGGCATAATCCTGGGACCATACCTCGGGTTCCTCGCGGCAGCGATAGGTTGGATAGGAGGGCGGTTCATCAGGCCCGATAGCTTCTGGATCGAGAACCTATTTGGAATTGCAGAGGCTGTCGGGGCACTGGGTGCGGGTTTCTTGATGTCACGAAAGTGGTTTCTCACCGCTGGGATCTACGGGGTCCAACTGCTGGCGTTTCTCGCACATCCGCTGGCGAGACATATTCCTCTGTGGACAGTTTGGGACACCTATCTCGGGTTCGTAGCCGTCTTTGCTGTGGCTTTCCTTGTACGCAGAGTCCAGGACGCCAGATTGAGCGCCCCTCGTTTGGCTCCTGTGGTTGCTTTCGTCGCCTTCGTCGCTGTGGAGTTAGATGTGATGGTTAGAATATTCATGCTCATAGTTGGAGGGCTCTATCAAGTCTACCCGATTCCAATAGAAGCGCTTCCTGCAATATTTGTGGCAGGCGCGATTCAGACTCCTCTTGAAGCGGCCTACAGCATTCTAGCCGCCGTCGTCGTTGGTGTTCCTGTTCTCATGGCGCTTGAGAAGAGCAGAATTCTGAGTTGGCCTCTCTTATAGAGGGCTCAGGGTTCGCAACCAACAATCGAGGAAAACATTTCGAATTCCCACTCGGAGATGGAGACTCTTGCCCACGTCACGGTGCTGTTGCCCGGCCGATTCGCTGCACCTACAAGTTAGGGTTTAGTCGGTTTCTCGATTAGCTTCCTCTTCTGCAGGATGCTACCGTCGTCATAGTGAGGCATCCTAGACACAGCGTCTTGAGACTTGTCAGTCTCTCTGGCATCATCCGCAAGCCGAGCCGCCTGTCGCATCATTTCATGAGCGGCTGACGCGAATTGCGTGTACCGTTCCCACTCCTTGACGACGAAGCAGGCTTCAACGGTCATGTCAGCAACTCTGCGTGCCGTCTCATATGCAGCTATCGCCTTTGATGCCGAGTAAGGGTTTGAGAACGACGCAGCCTTGATGGCCTTCTCCTTATCCACAACAATCCTCGGCAGCGGCATTTGGAGACCCTTCTTGAGAGCGTCTATCGCCCGGTCAATCTCGGCCGTCAGAAGATTCAATGCTCCGGTCACTGCCAAGACTCTAGTGACATCTAGGTTGAATAGTACCATCTCCAGAGGGTCGAGGAATTCCCTTCTCGCACCGATCATGGAGTCGGCCTCAACTATGATGTAGCCGAAGCCTTGTTGCTCCAGCTCTTGGGCTGCTTTCTTTCCCGGGCTGTCAGAGACGACCACTGTTGGAATGCCCGCGCCCTTGATGATCTCCCTGGCCCTCTTTGGCCCTGGTAGCGTAGCATTTGGGCTCGTCACAACGACGAGCTGCGGCTTGAACTCGAGTAATCTCTGGGCAACCTCTTCTGCCTGTTCTACACCGAGTTTGGCTCCGGCACCAACGACGCGAACGTCCACGTCCTGCCTCTCCGCTCTCTCGTCAAGCATGAATTCAAGCAATAACGCGGATCCTATGCATCCAAGTTTCAGGAATCCAACTTTGACAACCATTAGTCCATCCAGCTCCGGCATGCAATCGCTGTTGGTGTCTATAACTCTTGGCTTGAACCATTGCCCCTAGCTGGGAAAAGTTGTAGGGACCGCTTTGGGAGCGCGGTGAACCAACTAGCCAAACCTCCCAACGCCTGTGATCGAGAACCTTCGGGCACATTCCGGCAGATTCTTGAGCCTCCTGGATTGGTCGCGAACTCTGTGACGCTAGCCTCAACGAGATCCCAAAATGGGGCGCCTCGCCAAGCGGTCGGCGGAAACAATTAAATCGTTTGACGGCAGCTCTCTGGTCAAACCGGAGAGTCCGCTTGTTCTAGGTGACTGTTTGTGGAATTCAATGGAGTGGAAGTAGAGGAGACTTTTGCAGAAGCATTCCCGATGGTAGCGGGAAGGATGCTGGTGACCGCGGTCAATGAGAAGTGGGCAACCGTTGCAGGGAAGACTGCCACAGGTTTTGCTTCCTCGATAATCATGTCGCCTGCAGAAGCAGGCGTGGAGGGTTCAGTAGTTCCTCCGGGGCGGACTCCTGACGGACGGCCTGGTGTTCTTGTTCAAATCTGGCATCGGTCCAGGCGGGAGCTGAAGGTTCAGATGCTCACGCGGATTGGGCAATGTATCTTGACCTGCCCGACTACCGCGGCCTTTGACGCGATGCCTGACGCAAAGCGTGCGCTCAAGGTTGGACGAGCACTTCGAAAGTTCGGCGACGGATTTCAGAAGAGGGACAAGATCGGAGATCGGACGGTGTGGCGAATACCCGTCATGGAGGGGGAGTTCATAATCGAGGACAAGTTTGGGGTCAGAAAGGGCGTCGCAGGAGGTAACTTCATCATCATGGCTGATTCGCAGCTTTCGGGTTTGGAGGCGGCGGAGAAGGCTGTCGATGCAATGACTGCGGTGGAGGGTGTCGTGCTGACCTTTCCAGGCGGAATATGCCGATCGGGGTCCAAAGTCGGTTCCATCAAATACAAGCTCCCAGCGTCAACGAATCACATCTTTTGTCCCGCACTGAGAGCGGCTCTTCCGGACTCCCAAGTTCCGCAAGGAGTGCAGAGCGTGTACGAACTCGTTTTCAACGGAATCGACTCTGACGTTGTCAAGAGAGCGACGGGAGTGGGCATCTCAGCTGCTGCAAGAGTCCCAGGCGTCGTGAAGATCACTGCGGTCAACTTCGGCGGCAAGCTTGGCCCATACCAGATCCAGCTCGTAGACGCTCTCAAGTCTGTCGCCTAGCCCACCATTGTCGATCCAATGTGGTACGCCAGGGGTGTCTGGCGCCAGTCACCAGCGTAGCGGCGCTAGGTCGAAGCGTGTAGTTGACGCCTGACAGTTCTGTAAGAGATTAATATCTGGTGGTAGCGTTACCTTGCGTCATAGGGACCATTCTATGATGATACTATTGCGGGTGTTTCCAAAGACCGACTTGGATGACAGCTGGCAGAGAGTGCTGAGCAACTTAGACAAGATATCCAACGAACATTGCACCCCACTATACATCTCCCAGCAAGAAGAGAAGGATTTCCTGAGCATAATGTATGACGTAAAGGACATTGATTCTTTCGCCGACATTCTTGTCAATGGCATTCCTCCCGCAGCGAACTCAGAGAAGACAAGAACTATCACTCTGCTGAAACCGGTCTTCTTCCCTGCTCCTAAGGATAGGCCTACGCAGCTTGAAAGATACCAAGTTGCCCTAAGAGTCGCCTCCGGTGAGGTTGTAAGTGTTTTCAGCCACACGGTCCACCTAGATTATCCAAATGACTTGTTTCCGACCTATGCCGCGTACTCGTTCGGCGAAGATGATATTCTTCTGTCGATGCTTTCGGTAAGCAGGGACAAGATCAAGGGTTTTGTTAAGGATAACATAGAATCCCAGAAAGGAGTGGTGGGCGTCCACATCGCCCGCATAAACGTCTCAAAGAGGCTTGCCCCAGCAGACATGTGGAAGAAATACAGAGAGAGCAGATATCTCTTCAAACCTTACAATGGTTTCGAGGAGTACGATTTCACAGAACTCGCCCTCCTAACAGGCGCGTTCAAGCATGAGCTAGGTTAGCTCTGATTTCTCGGAGCTCAACCACTGCATTCTCTTCTGACGTGCTGGGGAAAGAACTCTACCGTTTGTTCTTCGCTTGTGTCTACTAGACTATCTGAACTATTGGCTCGAACATCTGGGTCTGAGGATCTTCTAAACCCTCGGCCACGCGCCGGCGACGCGCTTGGAATGCACTACCCGGGATTCGCCCTCATATGCCAGCGACCGCACCTTCCAGTTTCGATGAAGAGCAATACTGAAGACGCTGGCCGAAATCATTAGCATGAATCCTGCAGGGCTTCTGTTGCCTCACTTCGGCCCAATACTCAGCGGTATCGAAGGATTCCTTCGAAAGAATCCTGAGGCAGTTAGCCGGCGGGGGTCGATGGTCTCCGAAGCCGTGAAGACTGGGCTATCTATCGACCAGATACTTGAGTACTTCATCACCGATGTTGCGAAACACGCTGGCAAGTCAGAGGACGAGCATCCCGATCACATCCGCCGAATCCTCAAGCGCAATAGCTTATCACTCGCACATGGAGAAGAGAATAGCAAACCAGTCAAGTTTAACGGGGAATTAGGCTCATCTGATGCCGCACAGATTGGGAGGCAGAGACTAGTTCTCGTGCAGAGAACTTCGTGAGTGCGCAGCTCGTGCGGGGAAAGTGTGAGCGTGTTCCTTGGACCTCCGAGATAGACCCTCAGTTCGCGAATCCACGCTCTACGTAAGGCTCACGGGCGACAAGGTGCAGTGCACCCTATGCGAACGGAGATGTGTTATCGATCCGGACCAGCTTGGCACGTGCAAGACTCGGAAGAACATTGACGGAAGGCTGCATACGCTCGTATACGGGGACCTAAGCGCAGTGGAGAGTCGTGCGATCGAGATCAAACCGTTCTTTCACTATTGGCCTGGATCGACCGCCCTGACGTTCTCCACCTGGTCCTGCAACTTTGACTGCCCATGGTGCCAGAACCACGACCTCTCCAAGTCGTGCCCGAGACCGGAAAGATCCTATTCCGTACCGCCGGTGAGAATTGTTGAGATGGCGCTAGAATCCGGTGACGAGGGGGTTTGTGCCAGTTTCCAAGAGCCGACCCTTCTCACTGACTGGGCATCGGACGTCTTCTCGACCGGCAAAGAACGAGGTCTCTACTGCTGCTATGTCTCAAATGGCTACATGACCCTTGAGGCACTCGATCTGCTCAGACGATCAGGCTTGGACGGCTTGAAGATCGACGTGAAAGGAGACGAACGCGCCTACAGGGAGTTTTGCGGTTCCGTGGATGCAGGCGTGCCTTGGCGGAACGCTCAGGCCGCGAAGAAGATGGGCATACATGTCGAGATAGTGAACTTAGTCATCCCAGGTGTCAACGACAGCGAGTCCACAGTTGCATCCGTCATCGACAAGCATCTGAAATACCTAGGTTCAGAGACGCCACTACACTTCACTCGATATGTTCCCGCATACAAGTTCCGTGCGCCTGCGACCGAGGTGCGGGTACTGGAGCACGCCCGCAAAGCCGCGTGGAGGGCTGGAGTGAGGTATCCCTACATAGGGAATGTTCGGGGCCACAAGTACGAGAACACGGTCTGTCCGGAGTGCGGCGAGTGCGTCATTGCCAGGGACGGCTACAGAATCATTTCCTACAGAATCACTGGGGAGAACAGATGTCCCAAATGTGGCACTGGAATTCCGATCAGTGGCATGTACGTCCGAAAGTGGGGAGCGGCACTCTGGCACTAGCCCGGCATTCGAGGCTAGGCTGACAGGAGACCGGTCAAGCAGAAACGAGACGTGGACGCAGCAATTCATCCGCCCGGGGGCGGCGCTAGGGCCCCTCTTTCATGCACATTAATCGAATTCATGGATTAGTTTTATATGGAAGTTAGGCAGCTCCGGGCGGTCCTAAGGACCTTGCGACACCGCAGCCTGCACAGCCTATCCAAATTCGGCGCACGATCGGCAGCATTGCCGATCGTCGTCAGTGTCGTCCTAGTCCTTATTCTGATTCAGTAGACCTCGCGATCATCCTAGTTTTTCGCGAGGTCGAGAAAAAATTGAAGTGATTATGCTCTATGCAAATGTCTGGCGCGAATGCTCTGGTTGAGGCACTTAGACGAGAGAAGACTGAAGTCGTTTTCGGCCTTCCCGGAGGCGCCATAATGCCAGTGTACGACGTATTCCACAAGATGCAAGACCTGCCATCCGAGCTGAGGATCAGGCACATTCTCGTTCGCCACGAACAAACAGCCGCTCACATGGCCGACGGGTACGCCCGCGCAACTGGACGAGTGGGCGTCTGCATGGCAACCTCCGGACCAGGAGCCACGAATCTTGTCACCGGGATCACAACCGCCTTCATGGACTCGTCGCCCATAATCGCGATCACGGGTCAGGTCCCAAGAGCCTTTATCGGGAAAGATGCCTTTCAAGAAACGGACATCATCGGAGTGGTGACATCCGTTGCCAAGTATACGTTCCAGCCTAGGAAGGCTGCGGAGATCCCTCAAATCGTAAAGAGTGCTTTCCACATCGCCTCTACCAGAAGACCCGGCCCGGTGTTGATCGATATCCCGAGAGATGTGCAGCAAGAGACTGACTTGATGGAATTCGCAGATCAAGCCGTGCCTCTCAGGTATGGGCCGCTTCCCGATCCCGACTCCGAGACTGTTCTGAAAATGGCTGATGCGCTCGCCAACGCAAGTACTCCACTGATCCTCGCCGGAGGGGGAGTCAGAATCTCAGAAGCCTCCCCAGAATTGATCGGGTTGGCAGAGTTGCTGATGGCTCCGGTTGCGACCTCTCTCATGGGTAAAGGATGCGTCCCCGAAGATCATCCACTATCTATCGGAATAATCGGGATGCATGGATCATCTGAAGCAAACCAAATTGTATCGAGAGCTGACGTTATACTTGTCGTCGGATCTCGACTCGCTGACAGGACGACAGGAAATGTCCACAAGTTCTGTCCAAACAGCCAAATCCTACACGTCGACAACGACAAGGCTGAAATAGGGAAGAACAAAACACCGACACTCTCACTTACCAGTGACGCAAAGAAAGCACTGAAAGCGATTCACGCTGGTCTTCAGCACCGACTCGCTCAGAAACGCGAATTGCATTGGTTCCACAAGGCCAAGAACGAGATCGATCTCGAGCAACTCGAAAGAGACGGGCCGTATCTTTCAGCGGTTCGCGTTGTCAAGCTACTGCGGAAACTGCTTCCTCGCGAGACGATTGTGACCACAGAAGTTGGACAGAATCAGATGTGGTGCGCTCTTCACTTCCAAGCATACGGCCCCAGACAGTTCATTACCTCCGGGGGTCTCGGCACAATGGGTTTCGGATTTCCTGCCGCTCTTGGAGCAAAAACCGGCCGCCCAGACACGCCCGTCGTCGACATTGCTGGCGACGGCAGTTTTGCGATGACTGAGAATGCCCTGGCCACATCAATCGAGGAAGAGATCCCTGTAACAGTCGTGATCCTCAACAACCGCATGCTCGGTATGGTTGCGCAGTGGCATCGTCTGTTCTATGGGCGACGGTACATCGCTGTAGAGCTTGGAAGATTTCCTTGCTTTCCGAAATTGGCCGAGGCCTACGGAGCTGTGGGGATGCAGGTCGGGGACTACAAAGAGCTGAGTGGTGCTGTGAAGAACGCCCTGACCAGCAGGGTCACGACCGTTATTGACGTTCCAATTTCCCCTGAGGAGGACGCTAAGCCCATGCTCGCGCCGGGAGCGCCGTTAGGGGAGGCGGCTGTCGCATGATATCTCCTAGCCAAGAAGTGACCATCGACGTGCTCGTCGAGCATAAGCCCGGGGTTCTCTATACCGTGTCGAACCTGTTCAGGAGAAGAGCGTTCAACATCACTAGCGTCGCCATCGGAACCTCCGAGAAGGATCAAGTGGCCCGAATGACGCTAACAATGCGCGGCAATGAGAGCGAGGCTCTACAACTCGTCAAACATCTTGAGAACCTAGTGGATGTCATCAAAGCAGAGGTAGTCGATTCGAGCAGAGCAGTGCTCAGAGAACTCGCGCTTGTGAAGATGGCTCCCAAACCTGAAGATAGGCTTCAGATCCTGAGCTTTGTGGATGTCTACAGAGCCAAGATCGTGCATCTTTCTGACGATAGCATAATCGTGGAAGCCTCAGGCGACTCAGACAAGATCAACGCCTTCATTGAGCTAAGTAGGAAGTTCGGGCTGAAGGAGGTCGCGAGAACGGGAATCACCGCGTTGTCAAGAGAGCAGAAGTCAGCAGAGTCACACGGAAGTGAAGTAGGGTGGTAAGAGTATACCTAGACAAAGACGTTGACTCAACCGAGCTCAAGGATCAAGTGGTTTCAGTAATTGGGTACGGATCTCAGGGCCGCGCGCAAGCGCTCAACATGCGAGACTCCGGCCTAGAGGTTATCGTTGGCCTGAGACCGAATGGCAACTCGTGGAAGAAGGCGACCGCCGATGGATTTGAACCGCAATCCATCCAAGAGGCCGCCAGAAAAGGAACAATAGTGCACATTCTCATTCCTGACCTCCAACAACCCGAAGTGTACCACAGAGAGATCCTCCCGAATCTTCAGAGCGGCAAGACGCTTGGGTTCTCGCACGGATACAACATTCACTTCAAGCAGATTGTGCCCCCGAAGGACGTTGACGTCATCATGATCGCACCGAAGAGCCCAGGATTCAGGATGAGAGAGCTGTACGAGCAGGGTTTCGGCGTTCCCTCCCTCTTTGCGGTCTACCAGGATGTGTCTAAGCGCGCCAAACAACGGGCCTTGGCAATGTGCAGGGCAATCGGCTCAACACGAGCCGGAGTGATCGAGACCACCTTCAAGGACGAAACCGAGTCCGACCTGTTTGGTGAACAGGCAGTTCTCGTAGGCGGCCTAATCGAACTCATCAGGAATGGCTTCGAGGTCCTGGTCGAAGCAGGTTACGCGCCGGAACTTGCTTACTTCGAGGCATGTAACGAAATGAAACTGATCATGGACCTCGTCTACCAAGGAGGTTTCTCGGGCATGTTACGCCGCGTGTCGGACACCGCAAAATACGGAGGCCTCACCGAAGGACCAAGAATCATCGACGCTCACGTGCGCAAGAACATGGAAGCCGTCCTCGAGGACGTGCGCAACGGAAAGTTCGCCAAGAAGTGGACATCAGACTCTCGACGAAGCATGAAGGAACTTCAGGATCTCATGAAGAAACTCGAAGGCCACCAGATCGAGAAAGTTGGCAAAGACATCAGAAAGATGTGCGGCCTAGAATCGTAGGGGCTTCACTGTGAACATCCTAGAGAAGATTCTTGCAAGAGCCTCTGGCAAGGAACACGTGTCCCCACAGGAGATTGTGGAGGCAAGAATCGACTCCGCGATGGTGCATGACCTCACAGGGCCAATGACAGTCCAATCTTGGAGGAAGCTTGGAGAAACGAGAATAAGAGATCCCGACAGACTGGTGGTAATTTTCGATCACTTGGTCCCTCCTCCGACAGAGCAAGCGACGAAGGCCCAGCGAATGATGCGTGATTTCGTCGAAGAGCAGGGAATCAAGAACTTCTACGAGATCGGGCGTGGAGGAATCTGTCATCAAGTAATGCCTGAGAAAGGGCACGTGCATCCGGGAGACGTGATCGTAGGGGCGGACTCGCACACCTGTACATGCGGGGCCTTTGGAGCATTCTCCACGGGAATTGGATCCACAGAGATGGCCGCTGTCCTAGCGACGGGACGCCTCTGGTTCAAGGTTCCTAGGACAATTAAGATCAATGTGCACGGTAGTTTCGCACCCTTTGTCACGAGCAAGGATCTGATTCTTCAAGTCCTCGGAAAGCTTGGGGTGTCTGGAGCAAACTACAGAGGAATCGAGTTTACCGGCCCAACGATTGAGGACATGAGCATAGCAGGAAGAATGACGCTTTGCAACATGTCCGTCGAAGCAGGCGCGAAGACCGGAATACTTGCACCTGACACAAAAACCGTGGAATACCTCAGCAGTCGCGGCGGCGGGTCGTCCCAGACTCTGAAAAGCGATGAAGATGCCGAGTACGAGCGCACAATTGATGTCGAAGCCTCAGCCCTTACACCGCAGATTGCCCGACCTTCCTCTCCTGACAACGTCGCCCCTGTAGAGGACCTGTCCGAAACAAGAATCGACCAGGCCTTTCTAGGTTCTTGTGCGAACGGCCGAACAGAAGATCTCCGAATCGCAGCCCGGATTCTCAAAGGAAAGCGACTTCACGGCCGCGTCAGAATGATCGTCACACCAGCCTCGCAAGATGTCTACCGGGAATGCCTACGCGAAGGGCTCCTCGATATCTTCACCGAGTCTGGAGCGACTGTGACCAATCCGGGATGCGGAGTTTGCATAGGGATTCACATGGGAGTTCTAGGACCCGGTGATGTCTGCATCAGCTCATCAAACCGCAACTTCGTTGGAAGAATGGGAAGCCCGCAAGCCGAGATATTTCTGGCATCACCAGCGACGGTGGCCGCATCGGCAATTACGGGCAAGATAACCGACCCTCGCAGACTGAGTTGAATCAGGTATGATAGTGAAAGCCAAAGCGGTCAAGTTTGGCGACAACGTGGACACCGACGTGATTCTGCCGGGCAAGTACCTGGTTCTGACAGATCCCGGTGAACTTGGAAAGCATGCGATGGAGGGCTTATCACCTGACTTCGCTGCGAGCGCAGCCGAGGGAGTAGTCCTCGTGGCCGGAGAGAACTTCGGACAGGGTTCAAGCAGAGAGCACGCCCCGGTTGCGCTCAAAGCTGCAGGCGTCAGATGCGTGATCGCACGGTCGTTCGCTCGGATCTTCTACAGGAACGCCATCAACATTGGTCTCCCTGCTCTGGAATGCTCGGAGATCTCCAAAGTCAACGATGGCGACGAGCTGTCAGTAGACTTGAAGCGGGGCGAAATCACAAACGTGACGACCGGAGCCACAGCAAGCGTGCACCCAATTCCAAGCAACCTTCTCCAGGTGTTGAAGGACGGCGGAATAATTGAGCACTTGAAAAGGAAGCGAGGCCGCCAGTGAAGAAATACAAAATATCAGTTATACCAGGTGACGGAATCGGGCCTGAACAGGTTCAAGCAGCCCTCAAGGTCCTCGAAAGAGTGGCAGAAGTCTTCCGGCTGGATTTCGAATTCGTTGAGACCGAGGCTGGGGACGACTGTAAGCGAAAGCGGGGCTTAGCCCTGCCTAGTGACACTATCAGCACGCTCAAGGCGACGGATGCGTGTCTGAAGGGTCCAGTCGGCGAAACTGCGTATGATGTGATCGTAGTCTTACGGCAGATGTTTGACCTGTATGCGAACCTAAGACCGTGCCGAGCCTACCCAGGTCTAAAGTGCCTCGATCCTGAGACTGACTTGATCGTAGTCAGGGAGAACACCGAGGACCTGTACAAGGGACTGGAATTCGAGATCTCAGGGTCGGCGCTTGCAGTGAGAGTAACAACGGCGAGAGCCTGTCAGAGAATAGCGTCGAAGGCGTTTCGGATCGCAGAGCTGCGGAACAGGAAAATGCTTGTGACCGCTGTACACAAAGCCAACGTCCTCAGGAAGACATGCGGCCTCTTCGCATCAGCCTGCCGAGAGGAAGCGAAACTTCACCCCGGCATCTCATTCGAAGAAATGTATGTGGACGCGGCCGCCATGAATCTCATACGGGAACCATCCCATTTCGACGTGCTAGTAACAACCAACATGTTCGGAGACATACTGAGCGACGAAGCTGCCCAAGTCGTGGGCGGGTTAGGTCTCGCTCCTTCAGCGAACACAGGTGATGGATTCGCGATATTTGAGCCCGTACATGGCTCGGCCCCAGACATCGCTGGCAGAAACGCCGCTAACCCGAACTCGATGCTGCTATCAGCGGGCATGATGCTTGACTGGCTGGGCGAAAAGTTCGGCGACTCCAACTGCCTTGCTGCTGCCGGTTCACTTGAAACGGCAGTGGTTCGAGTTCTATCCGACCGAGTCACCACACCGGATCTGGGAGGAAACTACACAACCAATCAAGTCGCTGATGCGGTGGCGCGGAAAATATCACTTGAGGTGATCAGATGAACGCTGAACCTCCCGCACACGTTCGGATATTCGATACGACGCTACGCGACGGGGAGCAGACGCCAGGTGTCTCACTGACTCCCGAAGAGAAACTTGGAATTGCGAGGCAGGTTGCGCGTCTCGGCGTCGACGCGATTGAAGCCGGCTTCCCGATATCATCTCAGGGCGAAGCGGAAGGCGTGAAGCTGATTGCGAATGCGGGTCTCTCGTCGGAGGTGTATGCTCTCGCACGCGCCAATCTGCAGGATATCGACGCCGCATTGGGCTGCGACGTGGGCTGCATTCACGTGTTTGTCGCAACCTCTGATCTCCATCTGCAGCACAAGCTCAGACTCTCGCGTGAACAGGTCTTGGAGAAGGCAGTGCAGGCTGTCTCGTACGCAAAGGAACATGGAGTCGCCGTCGAGTTCTCAGCAGAGGACGCCACTCGATCTAATCCCGAATACTTGGGAAGAGTCTTCAGGGCAGTTTGCGATGCCGGAGCCGATCGCATAAACATACCCGATACAGTCGGAGTAGCCTCGCCTGCGATGATGCAGCGTATCGTCGCCCTTGTAAAGCAGGCGGTTGATCAGCCGATCAGCGTTCACTGTCATAATGATTTTGGGCTGGCCGTCGCAAACAGTCTCGCGGGGATTGAAGCGGGAGCGATTCAGGCGCACGTTACCGTGAACGGTATAGGTGAAAGAGCTGGAAACGCGTCCCTTGAAGAACTTGTGATGGCACTCCATCAACTTGCTGGCAAGAAGACGCGCATTGACACGACCCTGCTCTACGAGACGTCGAGGCTGGTGGCGAAGACTACCGGCGTGGTCCTTCAACCAAACAAGGCAGTTGTCGGGGATAATGCGTTCGGTCACGAGTCTGGAATTCATACCCACGGAGTAAGTGCGGAAGCATCTACGTACGAGCCTTTCGATCCCGCTCTTGTGGGGAGGAAAAGGTGGTTCCAAGCCGGAAAACACGCCGGCGCCCACGGAATAGCTGCTCAACTCGCAGAGCTGGGGTTGTCTCCAAGCGCAGAAGAGCTCGGTCAGATTGTTTCCAAAGTCAAGGAGTTAGCGGACAAGGGGAAGACCGTAACAGACGCTGATCTTTTCGCGATTGCTGAGACGGTTATCAGCACTTTTTCTGCTGACAGCAATGCGATCTCGCTCGTAGATTTCGCAGTCATGACGGGAATTGGGGTCGTGCCGACGGCGTCGGTACGCATCAAGATCAACGGAAACGAGTACGTATCCTCCGAGACCGGGGTTGGCCCTGTGGACAGCGCGATGAAGGCCGTCCAGAAACTGACCGATCCACTAGTTCACGTCCGATTGAAGGAATACAGACTTGAGGCAATCACTGGCGGCTCCGATGCCCTAGCAGAGGTCATGGTAAAAGTTCAGGATGATGATGGAGTCACCATCTCGGCGCGAACGGCCGGAGAAGATGTGGTTCGGGCCAGCGTGGAGGCACTGATCCTAGGAATGAACAAGCTTCTCCTGAAGAGACGGTTGACTGCAAAGAGTTCACGGCCTCAGGAGGCACGACTCAGTTGAGATCAGACACGATCAAGAAGGAAGCCGAGAGGGCTCCTCACCGAAGCCTCCTGCGAGCATGCGGGATCAAGACAGAAGATTTCTCAAAGCCATTCATTGCCATCGCTAGCTCACATGTCGACATCGTGCCAGGCCATGTTCACTTACACGAGTTCAGCGAGATCGTGAAATCAGCGGTTCGAGAGGCCGGCGGAGTTCCCTTCGAGTTCAACACAATCGCGGTGGATGACGGCATCGCGATGGGCCATTGCGGAATGAGGTACTCGCTACCTAGTCGCGAACTGATCGCCGACTCATTGGAGACTATGCTTCAAGCTCACCAGTTCGATGGGGTCGTCTGTATTCCCAATTGCGACAAAGTTGTACCGGGAATGGTTATGGGCGCTCTTCGGGTGAACATTCCGGCGATCTTTGTCAGCGGCGGACCGATGGAGACCGGCCGAACAAGTCAAGGCGCCCCCATCGACACGATATCCGTCTTCGAGGGAGTCGGTCGCTACCGCGCGGGCATGATTACTGAGCAACAACTCGTCGAACTAGAGGAACGCGCATGCCCGTCTTGGGGAAGCTGCGCGGGGCTCTTTACCGCAAATTCAATGAATTGCATCTGTGAGGCGCTCGGACTCGCGCTTCCGGGAAACGGAACGATCCTTGCAACCTCCCCGAAGAGAATCGAACTGTTGAAGCGGGCCGGGCATCAAATCGTGAGACTGGTCACGGCTGGCTTGGAGCCCAGAAAAGTCGTCACCGCACAGGCCATCGATAACGCGTTTGCTCTGGACATGGCGATGGGAGGATCAAGCAACACGGTTCTCCACACTCTCGCAATAGCAAAGGAAGCGCAAGTTGACTATCCAATACGACGCGTGAACGAAATCGCCGAACGAATACCTCACATCTGCAAGTTGAGCCCAGCATCGGACTATAGAATGGAGGACCTACACCGCGCCGGGGGAGTCAGCGCTCTACTCAGAGAGCTGAGCAAGAAAGAAGGCGCCCTTCACCTGGACCAGATCACTGTCACGATGAAGACGCTCGGCGACAACATCTCAGAAGCCCAGGTCGAGGATCGAGAGGTGATCAGACCGATTTTAGACCCTCATAGCCACCGCGGAGGGATCGCAGTTCTGTACGGCTCCCTCGCCCCAAGAGGCGCAGTCTGCAAGACAGGAGCCGTAGACCCTACAATGATGAAACATTCAGGACCCGCCCGCGTGTTCGACTCAGAAGAGGATGCGTCCAAAGCAATTCTTGGCGGTTCCATCGCGGAGTGCGATGTCGTCGTAGTTCGCTACGAGGGACCCAAAGGAGGTCCGGGGATGCGAGAGATGCTCGCCCCAACCGCTGCTCTTGTCGGCATGGGACTCGAGAGAGTTGCGCTTGTCACGGATGGAAGGTTCTCGGGAGGAACCCGTGGTGCCTGCGTCGGTCATGTCTCTCCTGAGGCGGCGGCAGGGGGCCCTATCGCATGTCTCCGAGATGGAGATGTGATCAAGATTGATTTGGAGGGTTTTCGTTTGGATGTTGATCTTGAACCGGAGGAGATTCTAGCTCGTCAACAGAATCTCCCTGCCCCGCCAGCCCGTGTAACGTCTGGTTACTTGGCCAGATATGCTGCCCTGGTCGGCTCAGCCGACGAAGGTGCAGTACTCGAGCAGCCTTTCGTAGTCAATCAAGGTGACATGTAATGTCAATCGAGAAGCAAAGATATGTTTGGATGAACGGAGAGCTTGTGGAATGGGATAGAGCCAACGTTCCTATCATGACACATGCCCTCAGCTACGGGACGGCAGTTTTCGAGGGCATAAGAGCATACAAGACCAAGGGTGGTCTTTCGGTCTTCCGACTGAAGGAACACATGCATCGCCTAAAGACCTCGGCGCATGCCTACATGATAGATCTGCCGTACTCGGAAAGCGATCTCTGCGAAGTTACAACAGACCTGTTGGCCAAGAATGAGATACGGGACTCAGCATACATACGGCCTATCGTGTTCAAGTCGGTCGGCGGGGTGAGTCTCGACTTCAGGCAAGTCCCGACGTGGGTCGCAATTGCGGCCTTTCCCTACAACAAGTACTTCGACAAGGAAGGGTTGGATGTCTGCGTCTCCTCTTGGAGGAAGACGGCTGAGCCATCAGTGCCTTCCATGGCAAAGGCATCGGGACACTACATCAATGCGGCCCTCGCAAGGGTCGAAGCCGGCAATAACGGATTTGACGAGACAATATTCCTCGACCACAGAGGATTCGTCTCCGAAGGCAGCGGAGAGAACATCTTCATCGTAAGAGATGAGACTCTGTACACTCCGCCTCTCTCCGCGGGAATTCTAGAGGGCGTCACACGAGACGCTGTCTTCGTCATCGCTCACGACAACCACCTGAAGCTCCGCGAGCGGGACATCGCGCGAAGCGAACTCTACACTTGTGACGAGGCGTTCTTCACAGGAACCGCAGTTGAGATTTGCCCCGTACTCAGCGTTGACAGACGAAAGATAGGCAACGGGCAGGCCGGACCGCTGACTCGGCTGATACAGAAACTCTACTCCGAAATAGTCTGCGGGAACGACAAGCGATATGATCATTGGCTGACTCCGGTGTATACTAAAGTCTCACCAAAGCCGGCTGCACCGGGTGCCTCTATTGCGCCGCGACAGAATACGGACCTGGCGGTCGCGAATTGGCAGCTCCAGTTTTGGGAGTGGACGAGACCGCAAGGACCCTAAGCTATGAGAAACCGCTCCTCTGAAGAGTCAACGACAAATCTCGCTGTCGAAGCACTGCGCTCTCCTTCCTTGCCGAATAGGGACGGTCCACGGCAGTAGCGCGACCTGTAGATGGCCGAGAGGCTGGCCGAAAACGTGCGCGCCGGTCTAGGGGGTGGAGCGTTCGCTCTTATTGGTTGTCGAGCGGTTAAGTTAACTGTCCTGCTCGAGAGCACTTCTCCACCGGGCTCAAGTATGAGCCTCAGTGAGTTGCAGTTGGGAGGGAAGACTAGTGAGTGAGCGAAATCTGACGGAGCTCAGGGACCAACTTCGTTCTATTGACTCTGAGCTGATTCGCATCTTAGCGCGCAGATTCAGGCTCGTCCGAAGGATCGGTTTAGTGAAGGACAGGCTGAGGATGGGGGTCATTGACCCGGCGGCGGAGAAGTCCGTTATAGAGAACTTTGTCGCCTCAGCCGTTGAGGCCGGAATCGACCAAGGCTATGCAAGGCGGGTCGCCGGTTTAGTCATTGAGGGTTCAGTGCACGTTCAGACATCGTCTAGACGGCGTGCGGTTTCCAAGGACTCTCTGCTTAAGCAATTTTCCGAGATGATGCTTCGAGCAGAAAAGAAAGGCCGCAAACTGATCAGACTGGACATCGGCGAGCCCCGATTCAGAACTCCAACAGCTGTGGTTGCAGAAGCGAAGAGACGGCTGAACAAGACTTCTACGATGATGTATGGTTCAAGCGCCGGCATAACCGAGCTAACTGATGCAATCGCTTCTCGGCTAAATGATAGGTACGGAACACGAATTGATCGCTCGAACGTACTCATCTTTCCCGGTGCTCGCTTTGCGATTTTCGCTGCGATGCGTAGCGCTGTGTCGAGTTTCGAGCGGGTCTTGCTGTGCCAACCTGTATGGCCGGCGTATGAGTCGTGCGCAGCTCTGGTGGGGACAAGAGTTCTCTCTGTCTCAACAGACCTAGAGGACAGATGGGAGATCGATCCAACCGCTCTTGAGGAGCAACTGAAGCTCCGGCCCAAGATGCTTATCATCAATAGTCCGAACAACCCCACCGGCAAGGTATGGTCCGCGAAGCGATTTCAAGAAGTGTTGGAACTCGCAAGCAAGTATCGAACCGTAGTTCTCTCCGACGAGGTATACGCAAGCTACTGTAGTACACGAGTACCGAGCGTCTTGGATTGTCCCGACGTCGACGCGATCTACATCAACAGTTTCTCGAAAGAGTTCGGCATGACAGGGTGGAGAGTCGGCTACGCAGTAGCAGACGATCAGAGAATCGGGAAGATGCGCGCGATCGTGGAGACGGCACTGACTAGCGTCCCTGAGCTTGTGCAGCGAGCAGCAGTTGCAGCGCTGAAAGATCCAAGCAGGGAAGCAGACCGTGCTAGGCGCGAGATTTGCAGGCGAGTTGGGATAGCCTGTGAAGAATTGAGGAAGGGGGACCTCGAATTCTATCCCCCTGACGGCGGATTCTACATCTTCCCCCGGATCAAGAAGAGAAAGATGGATTCTGAGAAGTTTGCCAAGCACTTGTTTAAGAAGCACGCGGTGGGTGTCTTGCCAGGAAATGTTTTCGGTGAGTACAAAGACTTCCTGAGGTTGGCGATTACCGAGTCTGAGGCAACTGTCAAGGCAGGAATTAGGCGAATCGTGAAGGCGATAGATGAATGGTAACCAGAGTAGCCGTTATTGGAGCAGGAGGAATGGGCTCGTGGTTCGCGCGATACTTCAAATCACGAGGAGGCTCCCTCATTGTCTCCGACCGTGACCGGGGCAAAGCGCAGCGTCTTGCCTCAAGGATTAGGGCAAGATATGCGTCAAGCAACATGGAAGCTGCACGAGGAAGCGACATAATCATTCTTGCAACTCCAGCGAACGTGGTTTCGGATACCGTTAAGGAGATCCTTCCGGCTCTCAGAAGGAATGCTCTCCTACTTGATATCTGTGCCGTAAAATCGGCGGTGATTCCTGCTCTTCGGCTGGCCGAGAGGCGCGGAGTCAAGGTTGCTAGCATTCATCCCATGTTCGGGTCGCTTGCGCGCGGCATGCGCAAGAAACTGATAATCATCGTCAGAACCGGGAAGGACAGGCGTGGCATGAAGACTGTGAGGCGCCTGTTTCGCGGAGCGCGGATCTTCTCGGCTGAAGCTGAAACTCATGACAGACAGATGGCCTTGACGCTTGCTCTGACCCACTTTCTCAACATGGTCTTTGCCATGGTCATCTCTAGGAGAGGAAGCATTGCTGAGGTCAGGAAGTTTGCAGGGAGAACGTTCAATTTGCAGATGTTGCTGGCTGAAACAGTGGCAAGTGAACCCGAGACCACTGCTGACATTCAGATCATGAACAAAGACTTTGCCATCATCCTCCGAGGCTTGCAACGAGATATCCGGTCGCTTTATCAGATTGTCAAGCGAGGGGACAGAGCCGAACTGGTCGCCCGCTACGAGAGAATCAGACAACGCCTATCTGTTGATCCGGCTTTTCACGCGGCACGGGGAACGTTCGAGAAGGTCTGCGAGATGTCCCCTGCGATCTCGGGAAGGTAGGCTCAAGAAGCCAGTGCAGTCGAGGGTTGCAAGTTTTGGTCCGATCAAGTGTCCGAGTTGCTTTCCAAGGTGAGATGGGCAGCTACAGCCATGAGGCATCCGAGGATTACTTCGGAAGCGAGATCGCGGTGAACCCCTGTAGGACCCTGCCGGAGGTTTTCCGTGCGGTCGAAACCGGGCAGGTCGCCTTCGGAGTTGTGGCCGTCGAGAACTCATACGAGGGAAGCATCAATGAGACTTATGATCTGCTCGCCACGACGACAACGAAGGTCTGTGGCGAGCTAGAGGTTAGAGTGAGACACTGTCTAATTGCTAAGCCCGGAGCGAAGCAGAGCGAAATAACCACCGTCTACTCTCACCCACAGGCCCTTGCACAATGCGCCAGATACCTCCGCGTTCACAAGTTGGAAGCAATACCCACCTACGATACAGCAGGCAGTGTGAAACTCATCAAGACTATGCGGTCGAGAAGAGTGGCAGCGATCGCAAGCAGACGCGCCGCACAGTTGAATTCCATGCAAATCATTTCCGAGGGGATCGAGGACAGTGACGTCAACTATACGAGATTCCTCGTTTTGGGAAAAAAGGCGGTACCTCGATCAGGAAACGATAAGACCTCAATCATATTCGGGGTTGAACACAAACCCGGGTCGCTGTACCGAGCCCTCAGAGCGCTTTCGAGCCGAGGGATCAATCTGACGAAGATTGAGTCAAGACCCGTAAAGCGCAAGCCGTGGGAGTACAACTTCTACGTCGACTTTCAAGGTCACATGCGAGACAAGGCTTGCCGCGAGGCCCTGAGCGACTTGCGAGAAAGGTCAACCTTTGTGAAGGTACTGGGATCGTACGCAAGTGCGGTATCGCACTAGGCCGTCTTCAGGACAGGTGGGATAAGGCCAGCTCGTAGCGCATGGTCAGCCAGCACGATCGCCATCATAGCCTCGACGATCGGAATCGCTCTCGGAACGACGCAGGAATCGAACCTGCCTTTGATCAACAACGGCTCCTCCTTCATCGTTCGAAGGTTGACGGTGCGCTGTGGAATCGATACCGATGACGGAGGCCTGAAAGCAATCCTACACAACACGGCTTGGCCGTTGCTGAGTCCCCCGATTATTCCGCCAGAGTTGTTGGTGGAACTTTCAACCCTTCCCCCGCGCACTATGAGGGGGTCATTGTACTCGGATCCTTGCATCTTCGCGGATTCGAAGCCGGCCCCGACCTCCACCGCCTTAACGGATGGGATTGCAAAGAAGGCTTTGCTCAAATCCCCATCGAGGTTGTCGAAGGCCGGTTCTCCCAACCCAACAGGGGTTCCGGTCGCAACGGCCTCAATCACCCCTCCGACGGAATCTCCTTTACTCTTGGCAATAGCTATCGCTTCCATCATCTTCTGTGCTGCTTCAGGATCAGCACAGCTCAATGGATTCTCCTGTGATGCCTTCTTCTCTTCCTCGGGCGCGACGTTCCTCGCACGTATTCCTGCTATCTCGACGGTATGAGCGTACACTGTAATCCCGATCGTGCTGATCAGTTTCTTCGCAACGGCGCCCGCTGCCACGAAACCAGCTGTGATTCTTGCTGAGAATCTTCCGCCACCTCTATAGTCCTCGTATCCTCCATACTTCAATCTCGCAACGAGGTCCGCTTGTCCAGGCCTAGGAGTGTATCGTCTTTCCTCGTACGCTTCTGATCGCGTGTCTAGGTTGGATACAGAAAGAGAGATGGGAGCGCCCGTAGTGCGGCCGTTGAAGACCCCAGAAGAGATCTCCAGCTGGTCGGCCTCTTTCCTCTCCGTTGAGAACAGCTCATCACTTGGTCGTCTCCTCCGCAACTCTCGCTGGATCTCGTCAACGGACAGTTCGAGCCCGGCCGGGCACCCGTCGATGACGATTCCAATCTTCGGACCGTGGCTCTCGCCATAGCTTGTAACCACAAATCGCTTCCCGAACGAGTTGCCAGTCAACCTGCCGTCACCCGTGCCCCCAACAACTGTAAGTCTGACCAGAAGGAAGGATATGACTTCGCCACACACTCGCTGTCAACGATTGTAGCTTCGTCTGCGCAGAGCGCGAGTACGGCGAACGCCATCGCTATCCTGTGGTCGCGGTTTGGATTGAGAACCGCCTTGCGCGGTCTGCCGCCGCGGACGATAAGCGAGTTCTCGGATTCTTCCGTTCTGATGCCCATCTGTCTCAGTCCGTTGCTCATTGCTTGAACACGGTTGGATTCCTTAATCCTTAGTCTTCGAATGCCTGTGATAGTGCTGACGCCGTCTGTCATTGCACACAACGCACAAATCGCCGGAAAAAGATCCGGGCAATCCGAAACATCAACTTCCACGGATTTGAGCTGCGATTTCTCTACAGCAACCGAATCGGAATCCTGGCTTACTCGCCCGTTCATCTGTTCGAGGATACTTGTCAGGTGTCGATCAGCTTGAAGACTCTCCTCAGCGAGGTTGTGGACTCGCACTTTCTCACCTGCGATGGTTGCTCCGACGAGCAAGAAAGCCGCGGACGACCAGTCGCCTTCTATTTGGACCTGAGAAGGATGATACCTCCCCCCCGCCGTATGGAATCTGGTCAAGTCATCGCTCGCGTCCACACGAACACCGAACTTGTCTTGCATGTTCAAAGTCATCTGGACGTAGGATTTCGACTCAAGACGCCCAGATACGTCTATCTCAACCGGCATCTCCGCTAGTGGTCCTGCCAGCAAGAGCGCCGAGACATACTGAGAGCTAACGTTTCCGGGAATCCTGAGAGATCCGCCCTTGATGGGTCCACTCACATGGACAGGAGGGTATCCTTGGTTGGATGTGCAGTTCGCGCCAAGTTGGCAAAGGCCAACCGCCAAGTCCTTCACAGGCCTCTTCAACAGAGAAGGCCTCCCCGAGATGTCTGCAGCGTGAGGAGTAGTTGCACAGATGGCCGTAATGAATCGAAGGGTGGTTCCCGATTCTCCGCAGAAGATTGTGTCTGAGGGTTTCTTGAACTCTCCAGATCGAGTGACGCAGGCGGTTCCATCATTCCACTCGGTTGTTACCCCGATCTTTGAGAGCGCGTGGGAAGTCGCGAGCGTGTCTTCGCACAACAGTGGCGAGTGCAGCTTGCTTTCGCCCTGAGCCAACGCTGAGCAGAACAGGGCTCTGTGGGTGTAGCTCTTTGATGGCGGTGCTTGCAGAGAGCCGCACAACCTGCTGCGATAGATTGTCATTCTCAAGGGAAAGAGAACCTCACGGCTGTGGGATCGGTGCCGGTAGCGAGGGACGGCTTCTTGTCCTGGAAACAATCACTTGACCATCGTATTCTTTCAGGACATCTAGAACCGCATTCTTGAACTGCTCTTGCACCACAAAAGCGTAGGCCGGGCCTTTTCCCGAAATGCCGGCGGCCAATGCACCCGCTTCTAGGCTCTGTATGATTACATCTGTCGAGAGTCCCAGGACATGTGAGTATATTAGACCGTTGAGGGTCATCGCGTTCCAGTAGTTTCCTGCAAAAGCCTCGTTATGAGCAGTCTCCACCTGTTTCGCAACCGTCCTAATTCTCCTCAGATCAACATTGGCCGTGTAGGCCTTTCCTGGCGGAGCCAGCAGCAACACGCAGCTATCTTCGATTGGGAATGTCCGAAGTACCTTCCGATGCAGGTTGTCGGTAACAATCACGTTGCCATACAACGATGCTGCGGCATCATCGAAGGCGCCGGTGACGCTGACGTTTGCTTCCAGGCTTGCGTCTACCACCAAGTCCAGTATCTCATACGGTTCTAGGCGCTTCTGAAGCGCAGCAAGAGTGGCCAAGACAATCGCGTTGCCCGCAACGCTGCTGCTCTTGAGGCCTCTCGCGATTGGGATGTTGGATTCCGTCTCCACTTCAGCCCCGACTCCTCGGACCCCAAAACGGTTGAACACTGCTCTGACGCACTTCTCGGCGAGTACCGTCCTTTCTTCTTCATCGTTGAGAATTCTGGCTTCAATCATAGGGTCGTCCGTCAGGTCGACTTTCGCACGGGTCCAGAGATCAACTCCGAAGGCCGCGCCTTTTCCAGTAGCGAGAGCGTTCACTATGGTGACAGCGCCATGCGCAACCGCTTTCCCGCTCATCTTCACGACGTTGCCCTCGCTTGTATTGCCGCCTCTCGCATGATGTCAATTGGCGCCTCTCGACCAGTCCAAAGCGTGAAGGAGAGCGCCGCCTGTCTAACGAGCATGTCAAGCCCGTCGGTGGCCTTTGCTCCAGCGAGCTTTGCGTTAACGAGGAAGTCGTTCTTGGGCTCGTAGTTGACGTCAAAGACCACCATGTCTTCCCTGACCAGCCGTTCTTGGATCAGTATGTTGCCCAAGCGAGCAAAAGCATCGGCAGGTATCGTATTGACCAGAAGGTCGGCCTGGCCAAGTTCTCTCTCAAGGCTTGCCTTGCTCAGGCCGTAGGATCTGCACGTGATGCCTCTCAACCTCGCGATCTTGCTTGCTATGCTTGATCCCTTGGAGCGAGTACGGTTCAGGATTGCAATGCTCTCAACCGTCTTGGAAAGGTAATAGACGATAGCTCGCGCGGCTCCTCCGGCTCCGAGAATCACGGCTCTCCGGCCTCGCAGCGATCTCGCGAGACTCTGCAGCACAGCCAACGCAGCCTGCCCGTCCGTGTTGTAGCCCCGAAGTCTACCGTCATTCCTGACTATCGTGTTGACCGCTCCGATCTGAAGAGCGGTCTTCTCGATCGCGTCTAGGAGAGGTACCACGCGTGTCTTGTGAGGCATCGTTACATTGACACCCAGTACTCCGAGGGACCTGATTCCTTCAATCGCTGCTTTCAGCTCATTTGCTCGAACCCGAAACGGAACGTACATCAAGTCCATGCCTAGCGATCTGAAAGCTGCATTGTGAATTGCTGGCGAAAGCGAGTGCGCAATAGGGTCTCCAATAACCGCGCAAACTCTTGCTGCTCCACTGATCTTGGGCAGGCTCGCCAATACCGCGGATGCCTTTGAAACCTTATTCAAACTACTCCAAGCTCCTTGTACAGCGCTCTCAGGCTGTCGACTGGAATCTGGCCGGCTGCCGTTTCTTTGCCGGACCTGAATGAAGCAAATGTGAAGTACGCTCCAAAGAGAGGAGACAGAACCCTCGATGGGATCCCGAGCCTTCCTATGGAAAAGCAGACCAACTTTGTCCGTCTCGCGTGCTTATTGACGAATGTTAGGCACCGGAGACTGTCGGCGTAATTCTTGGCAGTGCCGACTATCTTGCAGATATCCCCGCCTGCTCGTTTCTCTCGCTCAAGAATGGATTCGAGCGCTCGCTGCGCAGGAGTCCCCTTTCTGTTGTGGTATGATACTATGACACCTGCGCCGTGTTGCTTCAATTGACGAACAGTCTTGGTGACATCCTTCGTGATCAGCTCTACATCGACGTACTCAAATGCACTTTCAGCGGCCCGTGTCAAGGTCTCAATTCTCATCTCTTCGGTTCCAGAAAAGAAGCCGCCTTGACCACTGCTTCGATTGGTAGCGATCAATGCGCGGTCGGTTGCGTCCCTTATTTCGGAGATCGAATGCGTCGACTTCATTGCGTCGAATCGTATCTCGACAAAGTCTGGATTCTCATGTTCCAGCTTGCGAAGGGCTCTCGCGGTTCTTTGTACAGTGCTCTCCATCACCGAGACACAGATCTTTGGTCGCAATGAGTCTCTACCTCCCTGGAAGTAGTCATGTCTTTCAGAATTCTAAGAACGACGTCGGACGGAACCTCATCCGTCAGGAAGACCTCGCCTATTGTTCGGGGAAGCACCCATCTAACGCGCCCAGCCAGTCTTTTCTTGTCTCTGTTCAGCTGCTGGACGAGATCGTGCGGGTCGATCGGCCGTTCTATCCGGGTGGGAAGTCCTGCCGCCTCAACAAGGCTTTCTTGGAGTTTGGCCGTATCCTGATGTGTGGCATGAATTTCGCTCGATATCTTCGCCGCGGCGATCATACCGATTGCTACCGCCTCTCCATGAGTGTAGCATGCATAGCCCGTGAGCGCTTCCAAGGCATGTCCGACAGTGTGCCCGTAGTTCAAGATCGATCTGATGCCACGCTCCCTTTCGTCCTGTTCCACGATCCGGGCTTTGACCGAACAGCATCGGGAGACGACCTCAACTAGGGTATCACTCGAAGCTTTGGAAAACGAGGACACGGTTCTTTGCAGCATCGTGAAGAATTCTTGGTCAGCAATCATTGCATATTTAATGACTTCAGCAAGGCCAGAACGAAGCTCCCTCTCAGGAAGGGTCTGGAGGGTGAAGACATCCGTCCATACGGCCGTCGGCTGATGGAAGGCGCCTACGAGGTTCTTGGCCTTGGGATGGTTGACACCTGTCTTTCCTCCGATGCTGCTGTCTACCTGCGCCAGTAGAGTTGTGGGGACTTGGACGAATCGTATTCCACGCATGAATGTGGCAGCCGCAAATCCTGCAACGTCCCCGACTACCCCGCCTCCAACAGCTACTATCCCAGAACTCCTGTCAAACTCGCTTTCCAGCAGATTGTCGTAAATCGATGTGACCGTCTGGAGCGATTTTGATTCCTCATCGTCTCTCACAATGGTGACAGAAACATCGAACCCGCTTGACGCAAGAGAGTCGTGAACAGTCTTGCCGTAGAGCGGCCACAACGTTTCGCTGGTCACGATCATCTGCCTTGGTCCGAGTCCGAGTCGGCTGATGGCATTTCCTAAGTCACTCAAGATTCCATGCCCTATCACAATCTCGTATGAGCGTTCTCCAAGCGATACCGGAATCTTCTTCAAACAGAGATGCCACCTAGCGGATTCCGCGTCCGACAGCCTCTGCGACATGTTCAAGCTCTTCCATCAGGCTAGCGAACTCCCTCAGGTCTAGCTGTTGTTGAGAATCGGAAAGAGCAGTCTCAGGGCTCTGATGCGTTTCAATCATGAGGCCGTCAGCCCCTGCAGCGACTGCCGCTCTAGCCATAGGAGCCACGAGGTCTCTGTTTCCTGTGGCGTGGCTTGGGTCAACCAAGATCGGTAGGTGAGTCTGCTTTCTCAGGACGGGGACAGCCGAAAGATCCAAGGTATTTCGTGTGGCCTTCTCGAATGTGCGGATTCCACGTTCGCACAGAACCACATTCGGATTGCCTTCTAAGAGAATGTATTCGGCCGCCTGCAGCCATTCATCTATCGTGCTCATCATTCCGCGCTTCAAGAGAACGGGCATCTTCGATTTTCCCACAGCTCTGAGCAGTGAGAAGTTCTGCACGTTCCTTGCTCCAATCTGGAGCATGTCGGCATACTTGGCGACTAGCTCCACTTTCTCAGGTTCTAGGACCTCGGTTACGACAGGCAAACCCGTCTCTTCGCGTGCCTCCGCCAGTAGGCGCAACCCCTCCTCTCCAAGTCCCTGAAACTCGTACGGCGATGTTCGCGGCTTGAAGACGCCTCCTCGCAGCAACGAAACGCCGAGTTGCTTGGCAGCACGAGCGACTTCTAGCAGCTGTTCCCGGCCTTCCACGGAACATGGACCCGCGATGATCACGAGCTTTCGTGCTCCAATATCCACCGTTCCGACCTTGACAACTGATGTTTCGTTCTGAAAATCCCTGCTAGCCAATTGCGCCGTTAGGGTTGGGAGAACGAGTCTCTCAGCGATCGTCGTTCTTTGAAACTCCTTCAAGTCTCTCGGAGTCGGATTTTGGCGCGTCACAAGTACGGTTCGATCGTTCCAATCTACAGCTCTTGCCTCAATACCTCTCTTGCTGAGAAGGTCAAGGGCTTGCGCAATTGCTCCGCGGTTCGCTTCCTTTCGCGTGACAATAATCAAGTGGTCCTACTCCTATTGATGGCTACGCCTTCTCCTTCACTTTGATTACGCGTTTTGCCGCGTCTGCAATGTGGCGGGCTGTCATTCCGTAAATCTCCATGAGTTCACGGAGGTCTCCTGACTCACCGAACCTGTCTCGGATTCCAATCATCTCAACCGGGACAGGACTGTGTCTGCAGACGATTTCCGCGACAGTAGCGCCTAGGCCGCCCAGGACGTTATGGTCCTCAACGGTGACGATTGCCCCGGTTTCTCGTGCAACATTGGTAATCGCTTGCGCGTCTGCCGGCTTCACTGTGTGCATGTCGAGAATAGTGGCGTTGACGCCTTCTCTCCGCAGTATGGCCTCGGCCTCAATTGCTTCCGGGACAAGGAAGCCCGAGGCAACTATTCCAACGTCTGATCCGTCGCTGACGCGCTTAGCTTTGCCGATTTGGAATTCGTTTTCGTCATCGAAGATCTGCGGTATCTCGCCTCTCCCAAGCCTGACGTAGAACGGCCCTGTCGTCTCTACGGCCGCACGTACGGCGCATCTCATCTCTGAAAGGTCTGCTGGAAGCACCAAGGTCGTTCCAGCGATTGCTCTGATGAGCGCGATGTCTTCGAAGCATTGATGCGACGAACCATCAGCGGACGGCGAGATGCCTGAGTGCGTTGCGATCATCTTGACATTTAGATCATCGCGGGCAACGCTGTTTCTGATCTGTTCCCAGGCGCGACCGGCTAAGAATATCGCGTAGGTGCTGACGACAGGTATCTTTCCGGCTGACGCAAGCCCCGCAGCGGTCCCTATCATATCTTGCTCGCTGATTCCAAGATTGAAGTAACGCTCGGGGAAGGCCTCGAATGCGCTCACTCCGGTGGACTTCCCAAGATCTCCCGTGATCACGACGAGATTCTTGTACTCTTTGCCCAGCTCCACAAGAACCTTGCCGAGCTCCTTTCTAAGTGACGGCATTCCGACGCCTCTCACCATATGTCGATCGCTGCTGTGCGTCTCAAGCTAGGAGTAACGTAGCTCTTCCATGGCCCAGTCTAGATCTGCTTCGCTGAAAGAGGCGTTATGCGAGTTCGCATCGCCTTCTAGGAACGACAGGCCTTTCCCTTTCACAGTTCGTGCAATTATCACAGTTGGACGATCCGTCGTCCATTCCGCCACATCGAATGAATGATGAATCTGCATGAAGTTGTGGCCATCGATCTCAAGAACTTGCCATCCGAACGAACGCCACTTCCTGTCCAAAGGCTCCTTCTTCTTGATTGTCTCAGTGGCATCATCTGACTGCACACCGTTTCGGTCAATGATTGCTGTAACATTCGAAAGTCCAAGATGACTGGCCGTCATGGCCGCCTCCCAGATTTGACCTTCGTCGCACTCCCCGTCACCTGTCAAAGCAAAGACTCGGTAGCTTCTCCCGTCCAGTCTTGCGGCAAGAGCCATTCCGTTAGCAATCGAGAGTCCCTGACCGAGCGATCCAGTAGACACGTCGACTCCCGGTGTCGCTCGTGTAGGGTGACCTTGCAGCACGCTCCCGGTCTTCCGAAGGGACGGAAGTGTTCCTTGGTCGAAATAGCCCGCATGGGCCAATGTTGCGTAGAGCGCTGGGGCTGCGTGACCTTTGCACAGAACCAGTCTATCCCGCTCGGACCAAGTCGGCTCCTCCGGCTTGTGGTTCATGCGATCAAAGTAGAGTGATATGAGAATCTCCACACAGGACAGAGAAGGCCCCAGATGTCCAGTCCCAGCGCTTGCTATCATTGCGACGATGTCACGCCTAATTTGCTGAGCAAGCTCTGTTAGAGCCTGAAGTCGATCCCCTGAGAACTCAAGGCTTGCAGACAATCCATTTTGTATAGTATCTCTCACAAAAACCACCTTCGCAGCCCGCCAGAGTTTCTTGGCGAGCTAGCGTCGATAATAGAAGGCAAAGCTCACTGCAAACGCAAAGAATGCACGAGCCGTACCCTTTCGCATGAGCCGCGCCTTCAGTTCGCTGGTCACTGTAGGATGCTCTTCATGTACTTAAAGCCAAGTATCGTAATTCGACTGGTTGTCTGCCGAGATTGGTCAGAACTGCCTAGTTTTGGCGAGATTGTCACACTTTATGAAGAACAGCTTCGTAGATCCGAGCGAGTCGGCTTGCCTTGACATGGATCCAGACAATTCCTGAAGAGAAAGCGACGGGAGACTTGAAACGCGCCTACGAAGCAGTGGTGCGGGCGCGTGGCAAGGTTTCCAATATCATGCGTGCTCAGAGTCTCAACCCCAACGGATTGAGGTGTCATCTCGAGCTCTATGTGAGCTTGGTCTATGGCAAGTCAGGTCTGAGTCGCGGCGAGCGCGAGATGATCGCCACAGCGATTTCCGCGCACAATCATTGCGACTATTGTGCTACGCACCATGGGGAGGCCCTGAGGTTCTATCTGAAGAATGGCGATCAACTGGAGGCCTTCAAACAGGGGCAGCAACCCGAGAATCTTCCGCAAAGAACCAAGGCTCTTATTGAGTACGCTCTCAAGCTCACCTTGGAGCCCGGCGCGGTTGTGAGAGAGGATCTAGAAGCCATGCGAAGAGTCGGAATTACTGATTCGGAGATCCTTGATCTGGTCCTGCTCACAGCGTACATGAACTACGTGACGCGGATAGCACAGGGACTAGGTGTCGAGCACGACGAGCAAGAAGCTCGAGGATACAAGTACTAAAGCGCAGTCTAATTCATGTCAAGAAGAAGAAACGTGCAAATACCATTGGAGTCAGCCCGAAATCACTGGTGGCCCTGCCCCTATGTCAGCCCTACCCTCTTGGCGTACTCCAAGTTGGTCTTGCTTGATACTACCGGGTTAACAAGGACGCCGATACCCTCGATCTCGGCCTCTACCGTATCACCGGGAGCTATTGGGCCTGCGGGAGGGCTTGCTGTGGTAACTACATCTCCCGAGTTCAAAGTCCAAAACGAGCTTACGAACGAAATGATATCGTCAAAGTGGAATTGCATGTTCTTGGTGTTGGAATCAGTCTCTACCTTTCCGTTCCTCCGGCGCACCATTCGAAGGTTGTAAAGGTCCTTCGGCATCTCGTCCGGGGTGACTATCCAGGGTCCCATCGGCGCGAACGTGTCGAATGACTTTCCCCAGGGCTGTAACTCTCTGGATCTCGCTTCTATGTCATGGGCTGTAATGTCATTGAAAATCGTATATCCAAAAACGGTCTCACCGACCTTCTCTTTGTCCACATTTCTGCATGTCTTAGCCATGATGCATGAGAGTTCCCATTCATGGAAAATGACACCGTAACCTTGCGGGATGACTATCGGCTCCATGTGCCCAATCAGACTAGATGGGGCCTTCAAGAAGATCTGGGGGACCGGAAGGTACTGCAGTCCAAGTTTGATTCTGTAATCCTCATAGTTAAGTCCCGTGCAAACGATCTTCGAGGGGTCGGTCACCGGGGCTTTGAACTTGACCTCGGGAAGGCTGAACACCGCGCCCGGCATCCTGAAGTCTCTTTGCTGTGCAAAAAGGATCGCTTCCTTGGCCCGTTCCAGTCCTTTCATTCCTTTTGAAATCAGGCTCTTCATCTTGGAAGGCAGTTCCAAATCGGCGCTCGTTTCAGGAGATAGGTCGCCTTTGGATTCAAGTAGAGCTGAGTACGACAGGTTTAGGTCTACGACGAGGTTCTTGATGACAGCCCCAACCCTGCTCCTGCCGTTGACAGAATAGGTTACGAGCCTCAAATCTTGTTCATCAAGCCGCTGACATGAAGTCCAAATGCTGAAGAGGTTTTCGGTCGTCTTCCTACGCTACCACTGGAGCTTGTCCTCGGAGATTTTCAGCTCTTTTCTTTGACAGCCCAGTCATTCCGTATTTGTTGCCGGAAACAGTGCGTGTAGAAGTCGATTCCGAAAATCCATCGGCGTGCTGTTCCGAACGTCTTCCTATCCCATTGCGTGCCTGTGAGGTCTGAAACGGCCCCCGCGGTCTACCTTGGCTTCTCGTTGAAGCGCATCCTTCCAGAATTAGGTGACAAGAGGCTGTCTTGCAGAGGCCTGAGCTGGAAAAAGGCTGTATGTCGATTTCAAGGCCGAGAGATTAATGCCGTAACCTTCCATGTTACTGAGGGCGATCAGTTGGAACCCGGAGGGCTACCAAGGTTTGCGGGGCGTAGATAGGAACGTCGGTCCATCGGTGCCAACTGCCACATCATCTTCAATGCGGATGCCGCCGAAGTCCTGAATGTATACGCCTGGCTCTACGGTGCTTACCATCCCTGCCTCTAAGGTGCCAGTGGCCCCCGGCATGAGAAACGGAATGAACTCATGGTAACGCAGACCGACCCCATGACCGGTGATGTGAACAAAGTATTTTCCGAGGCCAGCTTTCTCGAGCACTTGGCGAGCTGCCTTGTCGGGTTCAGAGAAGGGTATCCCCGGTCGCATCGTTTCTGCCGCCGCTTGCTGTGCCTCAAGCACGCGGTTGTGAACTTCGCGCTGTCGCTCATTGGGCTCGCCTGCTACAGAGACATAGGTCAGATCTGACCAGTAGCCGTCGACCACTGTTGCTAATTCAACCATCACTATGTCGCCCCTGTTGATTACTCGCGTGGTAGACGGGACCAGCAATGTCCCTTTAGTGCTACCTATAGGGCCTGCACCAACTTCACACGAGGCGCGTACTAGACGCGCACCTTTGTGGCCAGGGCCCTCAGCCCGAATCTTGTGCTCCACCATCGCGCCGACCTGAGCCTCAGTCATTCCTGATTGCAATTTGGTCAGGAACTCGGACATTCCCATCTCGGCGATTTCGTTGGCCATGCGTAACTTTCCAAGTTCGTAATTGGTCTTGATCGCCCTAGCCGTTTGTAGCAGATCTGTCGCGTCTGCCTGGCTGGCGTCTGCGAAGACATCATCGAGCAGGCGCGACCAGGGTGCTGCCGGAACAACCGGCTCTGCTGACCGATAGGTCGAGCCTACGACTTCAAAGCTTCTCTCTACTCCTACTCGTGCTCTCTTCAAACCGAGTCTGGCGTGCGCCTCTCCTAGGAGCCCACGATAGTTCTCGTATAGGTCGGCGTCCTTGAGCAAGCCCCAGCCAAACGGAATCACCTCAGCCCAGTCGGGGTCCGCATACTCCGTCTCAATTTCAGGCAGAAACAGGAGCGGCTTCGCTTCTTTCGGCAGAACAGCGACCGAGAATCCATGGTGCGGCCAGTAATCCGTCAGGTAAACAACGTTCTCGGGTAACCGGCAGATCAACGCGTCCAGGCCCGCAGTCTTCATCTTTGCCTGTAAGCGTTCCAACCGGAGTCTATCCACTTGCGCCATCTATTCGGTTCACACTCCCACGAAATATCTCCTCAGGCTGCACTCCTAGTCGGGGTCGTCAGAAAGTTAAGGCTATCCTCTCAAGGCAAATAGTTCCTCTAGAACGCTTCTTGAGACCTCTTCTCTTGACTATGCGAGAGGGAACTGTAACTTTCGGTCATATTCAAGTCTTGAAACTAAATCACTGCTGTTCTAGATCATTGAGCGCGAAGACTCAAGACTGCAACGATAATCATAGCCCCTACTGTAATGATATAGATCGGGTTGACCGAACTTCCGGTTAGACTATTGATGATGAGCACGACTATTCCAAAGATCAGGGGGCTAAGCCCAAGCAGCCCTTCCTTTATCCACGACAATTCCGATCACATCTGCGAACTGGCATAGGCTGTATTTATGAGTTGCACCGACGTTCTTTTTCTCGAACAAGATAGTCGATTCAATATCCTCCAGAAGCGGTGTATAACGAAGAAGATGCTACAACTCGCGGAAGAGATATGGAGACGACGGCCTAGATGGACTCAAGCCAAGATCCAGAGCACCCCAGTCCGTCCACAGAACAAACCGAAACACAGTCGAGAACGTCGCGACGCTCAGAAGGGAGAAAGGCTGGAGACCACACCTCCTAGCGGGATTCCTGATAACCCAAGGCATCAGACTCGGCTCGATGACCATCTACTGCACCCTCGATAGAGATAAGGGGGCTGAACCGCCGCCTCGAAAAACCCATGGCCAAACGAACGTTCAAGCGCTGGCCTAGGACGCGTCCGAAGTGGCTCATCATAATCCTACACGACCACAGTCGCTAGGTTACACGCAGCCCGATATTCAAAGAGGGCACGGTAGACACCGTCACCTCGCTCCTCAGTTAGGCGGTCCGTCAGAGCGCGAAGCCAAGAGAGATCTTCAAAGAAGACCGCAGCCAATTCTGGAGCGTAGGAAAAGGAGAGTGAAGATTCGACGCCTACCTTCAAGAGCAAAGGGTAAAACACACACTAGGCGGTGTCGGTAAACCTACAGGCGGACTCTCGTCACGGTGGTCTGTTCTTAGGGCGCGTCGCAAGTCTTATTAGCGCAGTTCTGGGCCTTTCAAAACCACGAGGAAAATTTCTATGTCTAAACCTGAAGAAAAGAAAATCTCTAGACGAACCTATCTGCAGGTCACTGGCGGAACTATCCTTGGGCTAGCTGTTGGCGGCGCGTTAGGATATCTCGCAACGCCGGCGAAGACTGTCACTAGGACTGCGACTGAGACTCACGCTCTCATCTGGGGGCCTGGGGGAGAGGTTACTGATCGAGCTATCGCCGGGGCAAAGCAACTTGTTGCGTCTGGCGCAGTCCCTGCGGGTGCTACAATAAAGCTGTTGCACGTGGCTGGGTCGAAGAACAATTTTGAGCCTTTCTTTGCGGACTGGGAGGCAAAGACTGGAACGAAAGTTGAAGTGGTCACACTTGGCGGTGAACCCGATGTATATACGAAAGCGTTCGCTGAAGCAACGGCCAAGACAGGGGCATTTGACATAATCACTATCTTCAGCACATGGAAAGGTGATGCCATCGAGGCTGGTTTGGCGAAGGATCTCGAGGACTACTACAGGAAGTACGACCCAATCGGCCCACCTGATGTGGCTCCGATTGAGCCTTTGGGAAGCTACACCACCATGTACAAGGGAAGGCACTACGCTGTGGCCTTGGATGCCGACGTCTTCACGCTCACATACAGAAAGGACCTTCTTGAGAATCCGGACTACGCCAGTCAGTTCAAGTCAAAGTTTGGATACGATCTGAAGGTACCTGATACTTGGGAGGAGGTCAAGGACGTAAGCAAGTTCTTCACCGAACTAGATCTCAAAGCTTCAGACGGCGAAAAAGTGTACGGCGGATACTTCTACGCTGATCCGGGTTGGGCGGCCTTCACAACTTGGTTCTGCATATTCGTATCGAAGGGAGGCATCCTATTCAGTCCAACTGACATGAAAGCCATGGTAAATACGCAGGAGGGCGTAGATGCAACGCAAGTGATGGCAGATCTCGTACCCTACATGCATCCTGACGCGCTTTCGATGGACTGGGCGAGCCTATACAAGAGATACAGTGAAGGAAAGGCTGTACTTACAATGGCTTGGCCATCATTGATAAAATGGGCGCAGGATCCTGAGACGTCACAAGTCATCGGCAAATCAGGTTCGGCTCTGGCCCCGGGCGCCAACGTTACTGTAGGTGGAAAACAGATACTGCTGAAGGCAGCGAATAACCCCGTCAATTGGATTGGGATCGTATCCAATTACAGCAAATATCCGGAATTGGGCTTTCTCTTCTGGCAATGGGTTGTCAGCCCTGTGATAGGCGCTGAAGCGGTTTCAAGAGTCGGCATCATGGACATCTTCAGAGAATGCTGGTTCAAGCCTCCATACAGAGACACATTCGAGAAAGCATACACACCGCAATTCCTCGACGTATTCGCGGATTGCGTCGCTCACTCATTTCCAGACCTCATGATCAAAGGTTCTAGTGAATACCTCGACAAACTGACGAAGAACGTCAACGCGGCCTGCGTCAAAGCCAAGACCGCCAAGGCAGCGATGGACGACACAGCCAAGGACTGGGAGGCAATAACCGACAGACTGGGAAGAGATGTACAGCTGGAAGCATGGAAATCGTTCATTCCGCTCTATCCAAGCGACGTGCAAGATGTCTGGAAAGCAAAAGGATACCTCAGTTAGAAGGTTGGACCCGACGCAAACTTTCCCCGCTTTTTTTGGAAGACTAAGGAATGAACAGAGCTGATAGGGTCACTCAATGGTTCAGAAAGGCTGAAAGTTTCAAGAAACTTTCGACCCTTCCACTCAATTTTGTGCTGAATTTTGTTCTAATAGTGCCGTTCGCGATTATGATATTCTTGAGCTTCACGAAATGGGAGCCACTTTCCGGCTACGATTGGTGGCATGCTCCGGTCGCAGGGGTCCCCAGGTTCGTGGAAGCCTTTGGGGATGCAAGGTTGCTCTGGGCGTTGATTCGAACCACCATGTTCGTCGCTGTGGTGCTGCCAGTGGAATTTCTTCTGGGACTTGGCATAGCGCTTCTCTTCTTAGGCGATTTTCGCGGAAAGAAAGCGTTTACGTCAGTCGTCATGTATCCGATGATGATGCCTTGGGTAGTAGTCGGCCTAGGTTTCTACTTGATGTTCCAATACTTCGGGCCGGTGAACCTGTTGCTCCTGAAACCGGTGTTCGGCGAAAGCGGCATGATCGACTGGTTCACGAATGCTGTCTTAGCATATGTTGCGGTAATGATTGCCGATATTTGGCAATGGACCCCACTAATGTTCCTCATAATCTATGCCGGATTGGCAGCGGTTCCAGGAAGACTGATAGAGGCTGCTCAGGTCTTAGGAGCATCGTCCGCTAGGATTGTGAGAACAGTTCGTCTTCCCCTGATCAAACCGCTGTTGGTTGTGGCGCTAATCATCAGGGGACTGGAAGCTTTCAAAGTCTTCGACATCGTCTACATAATGACTCGAGGAGGACCTGGGGTAAACTCAACTGAAGTCATATCACTGTACGTGTACAACCTGTCGATAGTCTACCACAATACTTCGTACGCATGTGCGGTGTCGCTGCTGATAATGGTGGCGATTGCGCTCGTGACTAGATTGGCGATAAGGCCTCTTGAAGTGAAAGTAGAGTAGCGGGTGTCAGATGTGGCAACAAAAGGAGTGATGAAAACCATTCGTTACCTACTCATAATAGCCGTATCCGTATGGACTTTGGCTCCCGTAGCTTGGATGGTTTCCCTCTCATTCAAAGGTCCAACCGAGTGGTATTCTCCAAACATAATTCCAATACAGCCAATTATTGACAACTACATAAGTCTCTTCGTACCAACAAATCCTATCGGGGGCAGCTATTTCTTCACGTCGATCACGGAGCCCATAACGAAGCCGCTGATAAATAGCCTAATAGCTGCAGGACTCGGCACGATATTCGCGGTCCTGATCGGATTCCTCGCAGCCTACGGGGTTTCACGCTATCGAGCCGGAGGAACCTTCATCATCTTCTTCACGCTTCTGACTAGGATGCTTCCAGGGGCGACGTTCGTCGCCCCGCTGATGGTCTTCTACGCTAGTATTGGCTTCGTAGATACGTACGCAGGACTTATCATGCTGTATGCGGCCGTGACCTTGACGTATGCGATTTGGCTGATGAAGGGATTCATCGATGAGATCCCGCCAGAATGGGAGGAGGCTGCGCTTCTAGAGGGGGCGAGCCCATGGACAGTTTTGAGGAAGATAACGATTCCTCTTACGAAAGGCGGCCTAGTAGCCTCTGCTTTGTTCATATTCATACTTAACTGGAGCGAGTTTTTGTTTGCTCTGGTGATCTCGGTGACTCAAGTGACAACCTTGCCTGTACAGATTAGTAAGTATGTAAGCGCCGTGGGCAGGATGTACGGAACCATGGCTTCCTTGGGACTTGTTGCGACAATACCTTCTCTTGTACTGGGATACTTGATCCAAAGGCATCTTGTGACGGGATTTACGTTCGGCAGGGTCAGATGAGACTACCGGATTGGAAAACGAACACGGATGAGATCGCGAAATGCCTAAGCTTGTAGTCAAGAACCTTCGAAAACTCTTCGGAACCTTTGAAGCAGTCAAAGATGTCGGGTTTCAAGTTGAAGAAAAGGAGACCCTTTGCCTCCTAGGTCCGTCAGGCTGCGGAAAAACAACCACCTTGAGAATCATCGCTGGGCTTGAAGTGCCAACGTCAGGCCAGATATTAGTGGATGGGGTACTCGTCAACGATGTGCCGCCTCAGAAGAGACAGATCGGGCTGGTCTTTCAAGACTACGCTATTTTTCCACATTTGTCGGTCTTCGAAAACATCGCTTATGGCCTTAGAGTTAGAAAGGTGCCTGAGGCTCAGCTGAGGACAAAAGTACACGAGACCGCCTCACTGATTGGCGTGGATAATATTCTCGACGTACCTGGCAAGAAACTCGGCCTGAGTGAGATGCAGAGAGTAGCAATAGGAAGAAGCATAGTGCTCGATCCGAAACTCCTGCTACTCGACGAACCTCTGAGCAATATAGATGCGAAATCTCGAGAGAGGATGAGAGCTGAACTAGGCAGACTGCAGAAAGAGATAGGAATAGCAACCGTGTACGTAACTCATGACCAACTAGAAGCGATGACGCTAGCTGATAGGATTGCAGTCATGAGAGACGGCCTAATAGAGCAAATAGGAAAGACAAGTGAAATCTACGATAGCCCGAGGACCTTGTTCGTGGCCAATTTCATTGGTAGCCCTTCGATGAACCTAATCGATTGTGAGCTCGTTCAGAACGGGGAACGTGCAATTTTGAAATCTCGAAATTTCGCACTGGACATCACGGAATTCGCTGAAAGAGTCAGAGGGGAGTTGAAGGGAAGAGAGCTGATCTTGGGAGTACGGCCCGAAGATGTACCTGTAGACGTTAGGAAGACCGACCGAGAGGCGATGCAGTCTGAAGTGCAGCTGGTGGAGCCCATTGGAGCTAGATCAATATATCATCTGAAGATAGGCCAATTGACGGTTCTCGCCAAGGTTTACGCAATGCCTGAGCTTGAGGTCGGCAGCAAGGTTTGGATATCGTTCAAGAAGAAAAAGCTTCACCTATTTGACAAGAAGACTCAGGAAGCGATTCTCTAATCAAGGGGCGCCCGAAGATGGTGACTCTCCGAGTCGTGAGTATTTCGAAGAAAGCTGGACAGAGGCAGATACTGAAGAACGTGAGCTTGGAGGTTACTGACAAGGAGCTTTTTGCCATTGCGGGGCCTCCAGGCGCGGGTAAGACGACTCTGCTGAAAATAATTGCTGGTTTGATCGCTCCTGACGAAGGGGAAGTCTACATAGGCGATCAGATGGTGAACACTGTCCCGCCAGGTGACCGTGAAGTTGGAATGGTCTTCGAGGTTCCACCTATCTACCCTAACAGAACTGGTTTCCAGAACATTGCCTTTCCCTTGGAAATAAAGAGGATGAGCGGCGGTCAGATTAAAGAGAGAGTTGAAGAAGTGGCGGGCCTTCTTCAAATAAGGCATCTGTTGGAGAGAAAACCCGCGACTTACAGCGGCGGAGAACTCCAAAGGGTCGCTTTGGCTCGAGTCTTGGTAAGGAAACCCCGCATGCTTCTGCTAGATGAACCTCTGAAGAACCTTGACGCAAAAATCAGAGAGACAACTAGGGTCGAACTAAAGAGGCTTCAGAGGGAGTTTGGAATAACCATGATCTTTTCGACACATGACGAAGTTGAAGCGACCGCCGTTGGAGACAGAATAGGGGTTATCAACGAGGGGATTATCGAACAGATCGGTGCGCCCGAGGAACTATACAGTTTTCCTAAGAGCGTCTTTGTAGGTCGTTTCATAGGAAGCCCAACAATGAACCTTACTGAATGCGCTCTGAAACAGTTGCGCGACAGCTGGGTTCTTGAGGCTTCAGGCTTCAACCTCGATATCAAGACGCGGGCGCATGAAATAAAGAGCGAAGCAATGAGTCAGGAGTTATTGTTAGGCATAAGACCGGAGGATATTAGCCTCCTTGACTCTCCTGAGAATAGTGGGTGTTTTGAAGGCCGAGTCGAGTTGACGCAGAATTTCGGAGATGAAAGGGTGATCACTATTAGAGTCGGAGAGGTTTCACTCAATTGCCTAACAGGAAAGGAGCGCGTGTTCACGTATGGGCAGAAAGTCTACGTGAAGTTCAAAGAAGAGAAAGCGCATGTCTTCCTTCGGGAGACTGGGATGGCGCTAGGGCGAAGCACGAACTGAATGAGACAACTGGATCATGGCAAAGACTTGTTGATATTCTTTCTCCGGAAGTCTACCCGCCGGAGCCTATCGGGAACAATGTGACGAGGTCGTTGTTCGATACTTGGGTGGCGAGGTCGTAGACGACCCTGCCGTTCACCGATATGAACAGGCCCTTCCCGTCAACTGCTCTCAGAATCTCTTCATCACCCTTGTCCAACATCGCTAGAATATCTCTCACGGTTAGGTTTGAGGCGTCGATGGTAGTCTCGTGCTGCCCAAGGTAGTCAATTAACCAGCCACGAAAGCGTACCAACAAATTGTGCCACCATCCGTGTCAGCGTCTCCGCCGAGAGTTGGCTTAAACTTTATCGATTTACGATCTTGTCTCCCAGGCCTGCGTGTACTAGAGATCAATGGATAGGGCTCTTGAGCACCTCAGATTAGGTCCAGCTTCTCGAGCTCCCTCGACACATCTTCTAGACAGAGTTCCGCAAGTTTCTCTTTCGTTGGGCGTGCCGTGGCGGTGTTCCAACCCCTCAACGCATAGTACTCGTCCATCAGTTTGGTGAATTTTGCTCTGTCTAGGTTTTCGCGTTTGCCGGTTGGTCCTGCAAAGTGTTCCGTCATTTCGAAATAGGGAATAACGGATTCATCCTCCTTTCTTGAGCGCCCGTGACTTCTGACTTGGATAGCTCTCTCCAGATTGAATATTCGTTCGGCCACACTATCCAGATCGCTTTCGGTCAGCTCCATCCCCGTAACGGCTGTGAAGAGACGATGTTCAAAGGACGGCCCGTAGATCGTTCCTTTGGACGTGGTTATCTTGGCGTAGTGGTCATCGCCGGAGAGTGTGTATATCCTCGGAAAAGCCCAGTCGCAGAGGGGCAGAGAATCCTTCAGAACGCTTCGGTGTTGATGCCATATGGCGGGCTGAGCCTTGTATTCGTAAGGTGTTTGTAGATTGACCGCCCTGTCAGATCCATAGACCTTGTCAGCTATTCGATAGATGTCATCCCACTTCAACACGTTGGACCAGAGACTCACTCCTGCTACGTATCCGTGAGAGGAGCTGAATGGATCCCTTGTGTCGGTCGCCAACTGTATTGCAGCTACTATCCAAACAGGGAAGAAGATCGGGTTTATGCGGTCCCCTCTTCCATCCCAATGCCCGGGGTAGCCGTACGGAACCCAGAACTCGGAGGCCTCTTTCTTCCCGATCTTGAGGATGTCGGCTGCCCTGAGACCCCCCTCGGAAAGTGCGTCTCCTAATCTTCCCTCCCTGTATGCGATCTTCTTGATCAGAGTAAACCAGAAGTCAGGGTTGTCCGGATCGATTTCCACTCCATCTATGTCCTTCAGGACACCCGTCTGCTTCATTGCCCTAAGCCAAGGCACTGTGCCAATTATCAATTCCCACTGGTTGATCCCGTACTTGTTCGATAGGACAGCTGCCTCAAAACCCGCCCTGAACCCTGGATTCCAGTCATAGAACGTTTTCGGCGCACCGGCATAGACAGGTCCGATGCAGTGCAACTGACCGCTTAGAAGGCTTGGCGAGCCCAATCCCGGAACTGATTTGTAGTAGTGATTAAGGGGGCATTGGACAAAGCAGGCGTGGCTACAGTTCTGAAGGCGTTGCCCGTAGGGGACTACGCGTTCTGGGTCGAGCGAAGGTTTTATGGGTATGTGTTCAGCCGTCGGCATCTCCTTCTTCATTTCCAGACATAGCTCCATCAGCTCATCCGGTCTTGCGATCTCTACGCCGCCGGTTCCACGCACAGCTACCGCCTTGAGGTTCTTAGACCCCATGACCGCGCCAAAGCCTCCCTGACCTGCAGCGCTTTCTGTCTCGGTTAGGATCACGGCAATGCGGGCTAGCTTCTCTCCAGCTGGCCCAATGCACGCTACCTTGGCATGTCTGCCGTGTTTGTTCCAGACCATTCTCTGCGTCGAATAGGTGTCCAGTCCCCAGAGGTCCCCAGCATCATTTACTTCTACCTTGCCATCATTGATGTAGATGTAGACCGCGTTCTGCGCTTTTCCATGAATGATCAGGCCATCAAAGCCGGCGTACTTTAGCTCTGATCCCCACTGCCCGCCCATGTTCGAACGTGTGAACCACGGGGTAGGGTATGTTTGAGGAGCAACCCCGCAGACCGCGGTTCTCCCAGACGCGGGAGCCGAAGTCCCGGTCAGCGGCCCCGTCATGAATATCAGGCGGTTTTCTGGCATGAACGGATCCATCACTGGGTGAAGTTCATTCCAGGCTATTGCGGCGGCTATGCCTCTTCCACCGATGAATTTCTCGGCATACCTGCTTGTCTCTTCGATCTCTGTCTTGCCTGAGTTCAGATTAACTCTTAGGATCTTTCCTACCCATCCGTAATTCATTTCGAGATCACCTGTGCTCGACGTAGCTTAACGCGTTTTGCGGACAAATCTCAACGCATGCAGGCCCCGTTTCTCTCTTGTAGCATAGGTCACACTTCACGTAGACGTTCTCCTTGGGTCGATGCTTTATGACAGAACCTTCGACATTGAACGGGCAGGCCCGAAAGCAGTTCCCACATCCTATACATTCCTCCTCGACTACAAGTCTTGCACCGGTTTTCTCGTCAACAACCATAGCCTTCTCGACCGGGCATGCCTGCATACACTCCGGCCCTTGACACTGCGTACAAACCTCTATGGAGTTCTCGCCTGAAAGAACATCTCTCACTACGCGTATTCTTGACAAAGACGGACTGTTCACCCCATCATGGTACAGAGAGCAGATCAGTTCACAGCTACCACATCCAGTGCACTTCGCGGCGTCAACTACAACCTCGAATCTTGATTGAGGAATGTCCCGTGCGACCATTGAGGCGATGGTAGCCTTCTCCGGCATAGGCTTAACATTTCTCCGGGGACTCTGGCTGGGAAGAATCATTTGAAGGCACTTCCAATCGTCTTAGTAGCAGAGAGGAAATGTTCAAAGTTCTTAAGGTTTCTCAAGAGAAACTGAGACAAGAGAATTACGTCTCCTGAACAACCTGTGGCGAGTATTAGCAGAAAGCTTGGAAACCTATCAATCTAAACGCTGTCAAGAGTCCTCTAAGAGAAGGTTTTGAAAGTCGTCTTGAAGTCAAGTTGACCGGCGATGAGTTAACGGACTTTGAGTTAGCACTAGGCCAGAGACTAAGAGAGAAGTTTGCTTCTGGAAGGTACATATTCATAAGATGATATGGACGTCTGCCGGCTGAGAGGCCGGGTATACCGGCAACTTCAGACAGGTAGCCCACATACGCTTGTGTGTTGAGCATCCTCGCCTTCGTAATGGAAACTCTCACCATGTTTCCAGTTGCGCGGTCATTCCGTTGTCTACCATCAATGACGCACCGGTGATGTACGACGCTTCGTCGCTCGCGAGGAAAGCAGCTGCTTCGCCGACCTCTTCTGGTGTGCCCAAGCGACCGAGGATTTGCCGGCGTTCGACGTCCCGTCTCGCCTTCTCCGGATCCGGGGCGTCAGCGAAGATGCTCTGGGTGAGCGGCGTGTCGATCCAACCAGGGCAAACTGCATTCACGCGGATCTTGTCGCGCCCGTAATCGATGGCCATCACTCGCGTCAAGGCGACGACGCCACCTTTGCTCGCCGCGTACGGCGCAGTGCCCCCCACGTTCTGGTACGAATGCACCGACGCGATGTTTACAATGGCGCCACCGCCCGCTGCCTTGATGTGCGGGATCGCGTATTTCGAGCACAGAAACACGCCCTTCAGATCCACCGCTAAACAGCGATCCCACTCTTCGCTCGTCGTGTCGAGCACGGTCTTGTACACCCCGATGCCGGCATTATTGACCAACACATTGATCCGCCCGTACTTGGCAATGGTCACGTGAATCATTGCCTTTACCTGCTCTTCATTCGACACGTCGCACTTGACGAAGAAGGCGTCGCCGCCGGAACGACCTATTTCCTCAGCGGTCTTCTTACCTGCCTGCTCGTCCCAGTCGGCCACGACGACCTTGGCTCCTTCTCGGAAGAAGACCGTGGCAATACCCTTCCCAATCCCGCTGCCTGCGCCCGTGACAACAGCGACTTTGTCTTTGAGTTTCATGTCCTACTCTCCAGCATGCCGGCCACAAGTTGAACCTAGGACTTAAGGCAAAGCCTTTTTCTATGCAAGCCAAAGCCTTTTTCTATGCTGGCTCCTGCTTCGTTCAGACGAGGTCTGGCGTGTAGCTGTCACACGAACCGACGGCAGTTCTCGTATAGGTCCCGCATATTCTGTGTGAACTAGCATACTATGGAACGTAGGCTACAGCTTCTAACTCAATTAGGATGTTCTTCAATGGCGGAATGGCCTGAACCGTTGTCCTTGCGGGCGGCTTATCCCTGAAGTATTCTTTGTAAGTCTCATTCATCGTTCTGTAGTCATTTGCGTGTCTGAGAAAGACTGTGGTTTTGATGACGTGCTCTAATCCTATGCCGGCGGCAGCCAACACCGCCTTCAGGTTCTCAATCGCTTGCCTAGTCTGAGCTTGGATCCCTCCAGTCACCATCTTTCCAGTCTTGGGATCAGTTCCAACCTGTCCCGCCACGAAGACCAAAGACCCCACTCTTATCGCCTGAGAGTAGGGTGCAACTGGTGCCGAAGCATCTGAGGTAGTGACGACTATCTTCTCCATTGCCATCACCCATGTGAAAGGTTCGCTGCAAAACACTTACGCTGTGCAGAGGGAGTGTTTCAAGGTTACGCTTGAATTATGTGAAGCCCGGACGCCTCGTCGTATTTGCGCTTCAACTTGACGCCTTCCGTCTGGAAAATCATCAGTTCAGCTTGGATGTGAATTCTGCAACCGGTTAGGACGTGGCCTCCATAGACTTTTCCTTCAGCGTCGGCAACCGTCATATGCGCATGGATTACCAGTCGGCCATCTTCATCTGCCAAGTTCCCCAGGCAAGAGGTTATTTCGAGCTGACCCTGAATATCGATGGGCTCGAATCGACCTTCCTTGGAATAGAATCCAAGGCTGGCTTTATCGAGTTCGCCGACGAGGAGAAAGACACCTGAACGGGCGTCTGCCTTGGTAGCAGCGGTCTCTATCGCTGCCAGAAGGTCCTCACCATGTGTTAGCCTGCAAACTACCATGCCTCCGCAATTCGCCTGTATCATATCCAACTACCTTGTGAGCTAGTCTGGGAACGCCTGACGCTTAAGAACTCTCGGGCATTTGGCTGGGAAAATCTTGGGCTTCCGTCATTCAGGTCCTTTTCTGCATTAGAGACGTTTGCACCTTTCACCTGAGAGTGAGCTAGCGACTCACATGCAACCGTCTGTGCGCCCCTCCATGCATTGGGAAGTCTCAAGACAAGAGGATGCAAAATCCTTTTCACGCTCAACGTGTCTTCGTCCACTGCAGGGCCCGTAGCTCAGTCAGATCCTCCGAGTTTGGATCCTGAAAAGGTAGAGCACCGGAGAAGCATGCTCGGTGAAGCTTTTACCTAGACGGGGGAGACCCGGGGGTCCCGGGTTCAATTCCCGGCGGGCCCGCCACATTCTCGCCAAGATCGCCAGCAAGTGTTCACGGATACCCATGGTTTAGCATCGGTAACTGTCTCCGGAAACGGACCAAGGTCAGCCAGGCTGTTTTTTGCAGAAGTATTCTTGCTCTAATTCCCGGTAGTATTGAGCTGTATTTTTTCCTGTTCTGAGATGCGATCCGCTTCAATCTTGACCGTCATGTGTTCCTTTTCCGGTCAGCGTCATGGATACTTCTGCTTGGGGATCTATCTATTCTCGCAAGCTTTCAAAGGCCCTGAATTTGCTCTTGGTGACCTTTGTTCAAGAGGATGTTGCGGAAGCATTTTCGATTTATTGTGCTCATTGTCCGAGCCCCGATCGTTGTTGTTCTCATTGGCCGAATAATCAAGCTGCGGCCTTTCTCAAGAAGGATTGAATCAGAGATGCAAAACTTCATTTACGTCAGCATGATTACAATATGGTGAGGTAACATGCCTAGAAGAAAAGCTTCCGACTCAATTGCAAGTGTACTTTCATTGGCAGAGGGTTTGAGAAACAGGATAACTGCCCTTCCAGCAGAGATAAGAAATGGAACCAAGGACCTGGCTCTGGCCATAGTCACCCGGACCGGGAAGAGGCGCGGTCGCCCACCGGGCAAGCGCGGTCGTCCCCGCGGTAGACGTGGTCGGCCGCCAGGCAGGCGGGGCCGGCGACCCGGCAGGCCGAGGAAGGTCGGAAGACCGCCGAAGGCAGTGCCCGCTCCGGCGTAAATGGACTCCGATCCCTCAACTCTTTCAAACCTGTTTCTGAGCTCTCGGGAAATCCCGGAGCTCCGGCGACACTGAGCATGGGCGCTAGCGGATAGCACTATGTTTCATTCTGCTCGACTTGCATGAGGGTTGCAGACTGAAACCGAGAATAGGGGCCGAGCTCGCGAGGTTATCCTCCCCTCGCTCCGGAGTCCTAGATTTGGCGCAGTTCCACGCCAGCGGTTGACATCAGAAGTAAAAAATAGAAAAAGGAAGAACTTACGGAGGGAGACCGTTTTGGCGAGCGGTCTACTTCTTCTGTTTCTTCTTTGACCTCTTTGGCATTCTTTCTTGGCTCCGGAGTGTCCCCCGGCGACCGATCGCCCGGGGACTCCTGAATTTGGTGATAGGCGAGCTTCGGGTTTAAATCTATCGGTCGGGCGGACTTCGAGGCCGTGGATGGGCTGAAACGCATGTTCGGGGCAGGTTTTGGAACGCGGCTGGAGGTTTGTGATCGAATCCGCTCGTGGTCGTGGGGAAGGAGACATGCCTACGTTGTGCAGAGGGCCGCAAATGTCACCTCGTTTCCTAAACGAGGGCCAGGCACCTCCCCGTCCAGCGCGATGCTCGCCGGTCGGTTCAGTGTCCCGCTAGTTGTCTCTCAGAATAGCAAACGGAAGCGTCGTTTCTCGAGTGTTGCGTTTCGTGCCTCTCTGCGTACCGCCCTGCGCGTGATTCAGGTTCTGCTGGGATCTTGACCGGGGGAGGTTGGCTGGAGCGGACCAAATTTTGCTTCGAGCTTGCGAACTACACGGGGCATCCCTCTTGGCTCGAAGCTTAAGACGACCAGCAAGTCCTCGTGGTAGAAAGCGAACAAATACACGCGTGTGTACGAGACGGCGATCGAGTTGAGTTTTCCGGACTGGCCAACAAGGTCCCGCCAGAACAGTCCCATTATCGTCGGAAACTCTCTGAGCGTCAGCTCCTCGGTGGCTGAGTCCGTGAGGCTTTCCACGCCGGGTCGCTGGGCGTTCTGTAGGATCTTCCCCCGTTGATCCACTACTCCAACCCAGCGTATGTCTGAGTCCAGCTGGAGTATTCGGTCGACAAGGTCCTTGGAATTCATCGTTTGAATCGACACAAATCCATGGAGTTGGCCACTTAACGGTGCACTAGCCGTTTCAGGCCATTCTTACCTGCGTTCCGTTCACGAATTGACTGTTACTCATAATAGTTTGTCAGCGTGTGAGTCCAGTTGGGGGCAACGACGAATGATCGAGGACAGCAGGAAGAAAGCTGGCATTCTCCTAGAGAAGGCGGTCGAGTTCCATGGCCATCTGGGCCCGTTCCTAGTCTTGGGGGTCCGAATGGGAGTCATCGCGCGGTCTCTTTTGAAGGTGCAGAGCCAAGATAGTCTAAGCGTGGTCATGTCTATCCAGCGCAATCCTCCCGTGTCTTGCACAGTTGATGGAGTTCAGGTTGCTTCAGGTTGCACGCTTGGCAAAGGAACGATTCGACTTAGTGAAGCACATGATCGTGTTGTCGGGAGGTTCCGCGCTGGAGATCGAGCATGCACAATAGCGGTGAGGCTTCAAGTGCTTGATCAGCTCACAGAAACTCTGAGGAAAGCAACCGACCAGACGATTCTTGGGATGGCCGAGCATGTAATGGGACGGCCGGATGCAGACCTGTTCGAAATCACTCTAGTCCGATAGTCTTCGGCGGCCGCAAAAGATTGGGGGTAATCACGTTGCCCTGGGTTGAAATCGGATCTCCCGTGTGCTCCCTTCACCGACCCCTCTCGCGTTGAGGAACGCCAAAGTTGATAGTCGATAGTCCAAAATCAGCATGTTGAGTTTCTCATGCTCTTTCGCCGTGACGGAGCCCCCCTTGACGAGGTACTTGCATGCCATCATCATCATATCGTATCGGCCCACTCTAAGCGTCTCTCTGATATCCTGCTCGTTCTTCCTAAGATAGTCGAAGAGTCTCTGACAGTCTAGCTTGATGCTTCTTGGCCCGAAGTCGATGCGTTTCCAAAGTCTATTCAAGACCGGCTGGCTGGCGTTCGCTCCCAAGTGGAGTTGATGTACAATATTCTGCGACAGAGCGCCATTATCGGGGTTCGCGCAATCGCTCTGCAAATCAACTCCAGCCTCAAGAAAGATGCTGCTGAAGGCGTTCCAGTCATCAAGTCGCACGAAGACGGAATCTCCCGTCTCATTGAGATATGACCAAGGGAACCCGTCTCGGCCAAACGCCCACTCGTATATGTAAGTCCGTTCTGTGGAGCCAAGCGGTCTCGTGACGTGGGCATACTTGTAGTAGCCTTTCTTGAAGAAGTAGTCCTCCAGCTTCTTGATCAGCGTGTGTCTTAGGAACATATCATGACCTATCTTGGGGGCTTTGCTGAACTCGTTTCTTCGCGCGACTGCTATGGCTTGGTATGTGTCGATAGTCCCGCCTATTCCCGGGAACCTGGTCCGTAGTTCTACATCGACGCGTGCCTCGCTTCCTATTCCTCCCTCATGAATGAACTCGACGCCCTCTTGTGAATCAACTTCTGCCTCTCCGGCCAGCGACATGAGGAAGCCCTTCCCTAGACGCTCAAACAGGCGCTTCGCTAGTACAAAAACGTAGGCCGTGGATGTGTCTTGACGGACGGCCGACGGTTTCTTCGGGGCTAGTCTTCGCTCTTGTTCGGCGGCTGAGTCGCACGGCGTCTTTGGACTAAGAGGAATACTAATGCCGCGCCGAGCGCAACAGCGACCACGATCAGAATGTAGGTCAACGTCTTGTAATTGGCGAGTTCTAGCACTGCGGTGTTGTAGTTTGATTCAAGTTGATTGTACTTTGACACTGTTTGATCGTAGTCTGCTCTGAGCGACTCATACTTCGAAGATAGCTCGTTGTGTCTGGCGACTAGTGCATCGTATTCCTGTTGCAGCTGCTCATGCTCGGCCAGAAGTTGGTCGTATTCAGGAGTAGTTGCCAACACATACGTTAGCGGGAGCGTCTGCTGGGATGACTTCTTCGTAACAACATACGATGGCTCGTACACATAGAAGACCGTGTAGTTGTACGGATAGGGAGGATAATCGGGATGGTAAGGATAATAGGGATAGTAAGGTTGGTACGGGTAGTAAGGCAAGTAGTACGATGAGTAGTAGTAGCTGCTTGTCTCCTCCCAGACCTCGGTCACCGTTCCGATCATTGTGCTTCTCTGAGCGTTGAGCGGTATGGTCACGGCGAGTGTGGTCTGCCAAGTGTCGCCGGAGCGGATCTTCTGTTCGTTGAGAACAGTTGCTGTGGCCACTTTTGCAAGTTGTCGATCTACGTAGGCGAACACCTCGATCGATAGGCTGTTCACCTTCTTGTTTGCCTTCGCGGTGGTGGTTGCTGATATCGTGACAATCTTGCCTGGGTCGGCAGATTCAGGGAAGGTGAACTGAACTGTCAAATGATCAGTTGAAACCGAGGTCGTGCTTTCGGCCGCTGGCGCGGTCTCGATGGGCGTCTCCAGTCTCGGTTCTACGGTTGGAAACGCAGCATAGTTATTCGGATAGCTTGTGTTCACGGCCGAAGGTGTCCACATCTGAATGCCTTGGAACGCTAGGAGAGAGAGTATCAGCGCGGACGCGATCAGCGGTAACCAAGCTCTCTCCGTTGGTCGAGTTCTGGTAAGCTTTAAACGCTCTGGTTGCGGGCACCATCGCCGCAAAGAAGAACGCCTCTCCTTCATATCGACCCCTCCATTATTGCCTTGAACAAGTTGTCCGCCAAGTGAGAAGGACCTATCCTAGCCTTGTCCCGAGGAAGCGGGATCCCACGCTCCTCGCTCTCCCTTATCAGTGTCTGTCTGCAGCTCTCGAGTTTCGTGCACTCGGAACAATTCCCCTCGCCCTTGTACCAAACTTGGATTCCGTTCGCCACCGAGAATGTGACGAGGACATCTGTTTTCCAAGTTGGACTGTATCCCAAGAGGAACCCCTTTCTCAGGTCAATCGTGCGAATGTCAAGTCTATGAAGCTGAGCCGCGTCTGTCAGTGCGCGAGAGATCTTCGCATCTATGGCGTTGAATGTCTTGTTCGTGGTCTGTGGAGTGACGCCGACCCTTCGTGAAACCTCCGCCTGTGTTAGGCCCTGTCTCCGAAGGCTCCAAAAGCTGAGTTGTTTGGGCGTGAGATATCCTGCGCGCATCATGTCGTATGCCGACCTAGGCCCATCTAAGCCTACTCGCACCTATAACTCTTACCCGGCCCCCGAATCAAGTCACACAACGAGGGCCCATCGTCTCTCGCTTCGGCGACTAGCTCGATCCAATCCGGAACTGAGGGCGATCGAGGTCTCCATTTAAGACCTGAAAGCTAATCGACAAGCCTTTAAGCACGAGTTGGTTGCTTGGAAATCTGGCGAACAAATTGGCAATCGTAGGGTACGAATGGCTCATCGTATTGGCTATCATCGTGGTGCTGTTTGTGTGGGGCCCGCAGAAGCTCCCGGAATTCGCTAGGTCAATAGGATTGGCGCGGAAAGAGATCGACAAGGCATACAAGGAAGCAACTAGTCCAACTTCACCCCCGGCTGCCCCTGAAACAGACGTTCTGATCGAAACGGCAAAGAAGCTGGGGATCTCAACTGAAGGAAAGACCAAGGCACAGATCTCAGAGGAGATTGTGAAGGCGAAATCCGCAGCGTAGCTATTCCTCGTCAAAGAACTTGGTCGAGAAAGAATATCCCATAGGTGATTTATTCCTCTCCTAGAGAGTCTAGAGCGGTCTCTGGAGGAGAGTGGGGATACGCCGGAACCCGAGAAGGCAAGCGGCGCGACGATGTCTTTCTGGGATCACGTCAACGAACTAGCGCAGCGCCTGAAAGTCGTCCTCTATGTCCTCGTCGTAAGCACCATTCTTTTCATGGTGCTGCCCTCCGACCCCGGTTTCCTCAGGAACCCCCTCCAGTTCTACGATCCTCTAGTTGCGCTCGTTCTGAGGCAGATAAGGGCGCAAGTGTTGCCGCCGAACGTGAAACTCATCGGTATCGAACTAACTGCCCCCTTGGAGCTCTACCTGATAGCCTCATTCGTGTTCGGATTTGCCGTGACGATTCCTGTGCTTTCATATGAGATCTACAGATTCATTGACCCGGCGCTGTATCCACACGAACGAAGTGCAATGTATCCCTTCGTATTGTCTTTCACAACGCTCTTTGTGATCGGCGCCACCTTCGGTTATCTAATTCTGACGCCATTCATGGTCTGGGCGCTTTTCCCGTTCTTCACGGCCGTCGGCGCCGAGCAAATAGTCTCAATCATGGATTTCTACACCATGGTCTTCGTCTCTACGATTATTAGTGGGCTCATCTTCACATGGCCCGTTTTCTTCGTCCTCCTCGTCCGGTTCGGCATCTTGCGCACGTCCATGATCAGCAACAACCGAAAGTACGTCTACGCAGCTATGTACATCGTCACCGCGTTTGTTACGCCGGACGGGGGCCCGCTTGCAGACATCATGCTTTTTCTCCCAATGCTAGTGCTCACTGAGACGGCGGTCTACGTCGGCAAACGATACGAGAAGCCTAGGACAACTGCTGACGCGGCGACTGTCGAAAGCAATCGATGCAAGTTCTGCTTTGCGGGCCTTGAACGTGGAAAGGCGTTCTGCGAGAAATGCGGAAGAGCGCAGTTCTGACCACACATCGATGTGCGAAGTAGCAAGATCTAAGTATGCTACACCTCTTCTACGCTGTCAATCGCTTGCTGGAGGATCCTTCTTGGGAAGGCTAACGTTCATTGCGGGTGCGCTCGGGATCATCGTAGGTTTCTTTGTCTACGAGTATGGGTTCTTCTTGACGCTGGATCTATCCCCGAGCCTGTCTGGCTGGACTATGACGTTGGTTCCTTGGTTAGCATCACGTGCAATCACGGGGGCGGCGCTCCAGCTAGCAGGAGGGGTGTTAGCCATCGCGGGCCTACTGTCATGTGTTGCATGGGTTGGATCGCAGTCGCGCGGGAAGCTGCTGCCAGGTCAGTTACCGCGAACATCAGAAGCGGATACCCAGGCTGCCATTTCAGTGCGTCGATGCAAGTTCTGTCAGTCAGTCATGGAGTCTGACGCGGCCTTTTGTCCGCAGTGCCAGCGCGCGCAGGTCTAGGTTATCAGATGCCGGCACGAGAATAATGGAAACGGGTAGCTCTGCCGCCAGTCAGTTGAAACGAATCAATGTCTCTGTATTCTTCGCCTCCGTCGGCCTCGCCTCTGTCTACTTGATCCCTGCCTTTGCCGAGGATCTTGGCGCCAGTTACTTGGATTTGGGTTTCATTGGAACAGTTCGTTCTTTGCCATACATGTTCCTACCCGTGATCGCCGGGTATCTTGGGGACAGATTCGACAAACGTCGCCTGTTCCTTTCGAGCATATTCATTGCAGGTGGCGCCACCCTGATGCTAGCCACAACCCATACTATCGAGGGTATAGTCCTGGTTCAAGTAGTCTTAGGGATCGGCTTCTCGTTGTTCTGGCCGCTCTCCGAGGCTTTAGTCTCCGAGGCTGCGCCGCTGCATAGGCGTACAGCAGTGATGGGTGTGTATGGGGTTGCGTGGGCTTCCGGTTTTCTAATTGGACCTGTTCTCGGAGGCTTCATCGCCGACGCGGCTGGATTTCAGATCGCTTTTCTTGTCGCCGGGATTATCGTCTTTTCGACTGCGGGAGTTTCGGTTGCGGCGATTCGAGGACCAGCAAAGAAACAAAGTCAGAAGACGGAGGCTCCAGCCAAACCAGAATGGGGGCTCGTGTCCAAGCTCCTGGCCGTACTCATGGTCCAAGTTCCGTACGGAATCGTGTTCGCGTTCATCGTTTCCATTTTCCCGGGATACGCGATTCAGTCCGGGCTAACACCATTCGAGGTCGGCATGCTCGTTTCTGGTTTTGGTTTCTCAAGAATGGTCATGTTCTCGTTCTCGGGCAGGTTTGAAAGGATCGGCGAGATGAAGAGCGCTGCTTTCGCCTTCATGTGCTTAGCGCTTGTCCTGCTCCTCGTTCCGCTCAACAGGACTTTTCTTGCGCTTCTGGCAGACATGTGTGCCGTGGGCCTTTTCATCGGCATAATCTATCCGCAGACGGTCGGATACATATGCAAGCACTCTCCGTCTGCAAACCTGGGATTTGCAGTGGGACTCTACGAAACGATTTTCGGGATCGGGTTTGCGGCCGGGCCGATCACTTCTGGTATCATCGCCCAGATCTCGGGGCCGCACGTCGCATATGTTGCTCTTGCAGTGATTTCGCTTTTGGCGATCCCGATGCTAGTGTTTTCAAAAAGGAACCGCACGCGATGAGTTGCCTGAGTACGTAACCAAGGCGAAGCCCGTTTCGCCATAGAGACGCAGTCCGGGATGATTGATCCATTTTTCTTTTATCTTGCTGCAGTCTTCGGGCTGCACGGAAGTCAACGGAGGCGAGTTGTTTGGCTCAGTATCTTGGACCGGCTTTGGTGTTCTTCGGGCTTGTGAAGACTCCGCTGGCTTTGATACTTTCTGTCGGTCCATTCTATCTACTCATCAAGCTTGCAGGCTTGGGTGATGCGATGACGAAGGCAAAGCAGACCCCGCATCAACCGACGGCATCGCAAGCATAGACAGGTTTGCCGACCGGGCGAGCGCTCCGCAGACTAGCTCGCGGGAAACTATCCTTTCTTCTTTCTTTTCATGGCTTGGCTGCGTTTGATCGCATGAATTGGTCGATTCTGTCCGCCGCTTCATCGATCACATCTATTGGTGGTAAGAAGACGACTCTGAAATGTCCTGCCCCATAGGTCTCGTCAAATCCCGAACCGTTGACGACTAGGACGCCAGTCTTCTTCACTAGATCGATGGCAAAGTCCTTGTCAGACTTCCATCGCTCGTCCAGCGATATCTTTGGGAAGAGGTAGAAGGCCCCTCTTGGTGTGGTGCAGCTGAGTTTTTTGATAGATCGAATTCGGTGGATAAAATGATCCCTGCGTTCCTTCAGAATGCGTACCATCCTCGCTATGTGTTTCTGTGAACCTTTCAGGGCGTTGACCGCGGCGTACTGGACGGGTGTCGATGCGCACAGGCGTATCCTGCTCTCCTTCGCGATCGCCTCCTTCAGTTCTTCGAGGACGTTCGCGGGGTCGTGAAAATACAGGTAGCCGAGTCGCCAGCCGGTCATGACGTAGCTCTTCGAGAAACCGTTCAAACCGACTACAGGGACGTCCTTGGCAAGAGCTGCCGTACTCGCGAATCTTGAATCGTACACCAGTCTATCGTAGATCTCATCTGAAGCGACCAGGAGCTTGTGTTCAGCGGCGATATCTAACATCCGCTTCAGCGTCTTTTCATCGTAGAGCGACCCCGTTGGGTTGTTAGGATTCACGATCACCAAGAGCCGGGTTCTCTGCGTTATCTTGTTGCGTAGGTCCTCTAGATCCGGGAGCCAGTTGCTGTCTTCGACCGTTCGATACACAACTGGTGTTCCGCCGAAGAACTTCACGAACGAAAAGTACGGTGGATAGGTGGGTCCTGGCATCAATACCTCGTCGCCAGGCTGCACCAGCGCTCCCGTCAGAAACTGTATTCCCTCGGAAATTCCTGAGGTTATGATCACGTCCTCGCCTGATATTGGCACTGAATTGATTCTCCTCTCCTTCTCCGCAACGGCATCCCTAAGGAGCGGAACGCCTTCGGAAGAAGCGTAATAGTTGCAGCCCGAGTTCGTGGCCTTCGCAAGAGCCTTTCTTACTTGGGCTGGCGTTTCGAAGTCGAACTTTGCAGGGTCGCCGATGTTTAGGTAGATTACCTTCTTACCTGACTTCTCCACTTCTTTAGCGATTCCGAGGATGTCTCTGATAGCATATTCGATTCCCCTGGCCCGGTCTGTAGCACGTACTGTCTCCAAAGTCAACAGATCCATACCCGCAGTGAGCAAACCTGACCTTGTACTTGATGCTTTTGTCTCACGTAATGTGCCAGTATGGAAGGGCCGCGCTATGAGAGAAGAACGAACGTCATCCTATTCATCGACGCGGGCGATACTTCGAAGAGAGATCATTTCCTGTACTCGCTGTGTGAGGTTGGTGAGATACCGCGAGAAAGTCGCTCGTGAGAAGAAGAAACAGTTCATGAACTGGAAATATTGGGGAGCGCCGCTCCCCGGATTCGGCGATACTGGAGCGGAGCTTGTCATAGTCGGATTGGCACCTGCCGCCCATGGGGGCAACAGAACTGGACGCATGTTCACAGGAGACGGATCCGCAAGTTTCCTGATGAGGGCGCTGCACGCGGCAGGATTCGCGAATCAGCCCACGTCTGAGCACAAGCGCGATGGTCTACGACTAATAAACGCGTTCATGACTGCAGTTGTTCGTTGTCCGCCGCCAAAGAACAAGCCCTCTGCCACTGAACTGGCGAACTGCGGTGGCCACCTGGACAGAGAGCTTGCACTGCTATCACACGCGCGAGTTGTCCTGACGCTTGGTCAAGTGGCGTTCAAGGGCTACCTCGGGCACCTCAAACGGCGTGGCGCGCATGCACCACGCTTGGGCTTCAAACATGGTGAAATCTACTCACTGCCCGCGGGTTTTCCGGTCCTTGTCGCATCGTATCATCCCAGCAGACAGAATACTCAAACGGGAAGACTGACCACTAGGATGATGGACCAAGCTCTAGCATCTGTGAGGAAAGTTCTCGCAGAAATCGAAAACTGAGCGGTTCAACCAGATCCAAGACCTTTCAACGGCTTCGAGGGGACGCATCGCGGCGCTTGGCCAGTCACGTTTGAGCGTGCTCGCTCACAAGTCTTTTATAGATTCAAAAGATGTCTGAACTTCGGTTCGCGTGGTCAAGATGGAACCATCAAGGAAGCCGCTGAACCTTCTCGTCAAGAAGCTGAACTCTGACATCAGCATTAGACTCAAGAATGATATCGAGTACCGTGGCAAGATGATCGACTGCGACAGTCACATGAACATAATCTTAGACGGAGCGACCGAGTACAGAAGCAACTCGCCTACCGCAAACTTCGGAAACCTCATCCTGCGCGGAAGCAACATTCTCTATGTTTGTGTGGACCAAGCGCGCCAGTAGACTCAACACACAAGGTCACCGTAGTCCCTTCAAGCACAGCGTAGTGAAAAGCGTCCTCGAACTCTCACGAGTTCATTCATGCCTGTAGTGATCTGGCTCCTACGCTCCGGGCCGGTTGAGCAATGCTAAACAGCGGCCTTAGCGGCACATACGGTTAGTAAGATGGGTGGGCGGAGCTAACGGACAATGCTTGAGGCCCAATGCGAGTCACGGCGTCAGTGGCATGCCTGTCAGGAGATAGTCCGTAGGCTCTTGTTCGACAAGAGAGAAGCCGAGAGTACAGAGGAAATCAAGCTAGCGGTTGCAAGGACATATCGTCTAACCAGCATTCCCCGCAATTCGGACATACTCGCAGTTGCCTCAGCCGAGGAGCGGCGAGCTCTCCTGGAAAGGCTTCGTCTCAAGCGTGTCAGGAGCGTCTCTGGCGTCCACGTGATTGGGGTAATGGCGTCGCCGCAGCAATGCCCCCATGGCAGATGCGCGTACTGTCCGCAGGAGGATGATGCACCGACAAGCTATACTGGATATGAGCCTGCGGCTATGCGCGCGAGGCAGAACAACTTCGATCCTTGCGCTCAGCTCTCGACTAGGCTGACCCAACTGCGTGCCATCGGCCACCGAACATCCAAGGTTGAGATTGTTGTCCAGGGCGGCACTTTTCTCGCGCGCCCCTTGGCATACCAACAGCATTTCCTCAAAGGGTGCATGGATGCTCTCACCGGGAATGAAAGCTTCTCGTTGGAAGAGGCGAAAGCAAAGGCGGAGTCAAGCAAGATCAGGAACGTCGGACTGACTTTCGAGACACGACCGGATTGGGCTCGCGCTAGGCATGTGGACTTGATGCTTTCCTACGGCGCGACACGCGTTGAGATCGGAGTCCAGACTCTCGACGACAATGTTCTTCAACTCGTGGGACGAGGCCATTCAACACAGGACGTGGTCGAGTCATTTCAGGTTGTCAAAGATGCTGGTTTGAAGCTTGTAGCGCACATGATGCCGGGCCTACCCGGTTCGACTCCAGCAGGCGACTTGGAGGGGTTCAAGAGACTCGTGTCTGATCCTAAGTTTCGCCCCGACATGCTGAAGATCTACCCGTGTATTGTTGTCCGGGGAACGAAGATTTTCGAGTGGTGGAGGAACGGCACATACGCGCCGCTCGACGCCGAAAGCGCTGCAGCTTTCATCGCCGATGTGAAAGAGTTCATTCCTCCTTGGATGCGGATCATGAGGGTTCAGCGCGAAATACCTGCACGGCTCATCATGGCTGGACCGAACAAAGGGAACCTGCGCGAACGTGCGCTTGCATTTCTGGTGGGAAGAGGGAGGCGCTGCAGGTGCATTCGGTGCAGGGAAGTAGGTCACCGAAGAATGAAAGAGAATGTGGAGCCAGCGCCCGAAGAAGTGAAGCTTACCAGAACATACTACAAGTCGTCGGACGGTACCGAAGTGTTCCTATCCAAAGAGGATCCCAAGACTGATACGCTAGTAGGGTATCTTCGCCTCAGAATTCCCTCATCATCAGCTCACAGGATTGAACTCAGCTCAGAATCATCCTCGATCGTGAGAGAACTTCACGTATACGGCCCGGTTGTTCCTGTTGGAGAACGAGATGGCGACGCTTGGCAACATAGAGGCCACGGAGCATCGCTCCTCAAAGAGGCCGAGAGAGTGTCAATAGAGGAGTATGATGTCAAGAAGATCCTTGTTCTCAGCGCGCTCGGTACCAAGGAGTACTACTCACGTGCCGGCTACACACGTGACGGCCCATACATGACCAAACGCTTACAACACTACTGATCGCTCACACAGGTTTTAACTCTCGCCTACCCTGAGATGTCCGGGCACGCGTTGGGTGAACCACAGGTGCAGGAATCGTCAGGATACAGAGGGCGAGCTCTTGATTTGATCAAGTCAGCTGGCGCTTCCGTGGGAGATAGAGTGAGACTGACCGGGGACGATGAATGCGTCGAAGGTTTACTGATGCCCCGAACAGGTGGCAGAGATGACACACACCTAGTCCTGAAACTTGCCACGGGCTACAACATTGGAGTGAGAATAGGTGAGAATACTCGAATCGAAGTCGTGGGGGCAGGTGTCAAACCAACGCTCTCTAGGCCGCCGAAGCCGACATCAATGAAAGGGCTCCCGCTAGTTACAGTCTTCAGCACAGGGGGCACGATCGCCAGTCGTGTCGACTACCGCACTGGCGCCGTTGAACCCGCTCTGACGGCGGAGGATCTCTACAGTTTTGTTCCAGAGTTGGCGTCAGAAGCGGACGTAAGGACAAGAGTCCTGTACAGTTTACTCAGCGAAAATCTGACTCCGAAGCATTGGGAAGAAATAGCAAAGTCGGTCTACGAGGAAATCCGTTCAGGGGTGTCAGGTGTTGTAATCGCGCAGGGCACGGACACGTTAGGTTACTCCGCGGCCGCGCTTAGTTTCGCGCTTCAGGAAAGTCCCATCCCCATAGTCTTCACCGCAGCGCAGAGATCCTCCGACAGACCAAGCTCAGACGCGGCCACAAATCTGATTGGGGCGGTCAGCATTGCGGGAAGAGCCCCGTTTGCTGGCGTCGTCGTGGTCATGCACGAGTGGATGTCGGATGAAGCCCTGCTAGTTCACAGAGGCACGAAGGTTCGCAAGTGTCACACGAGCCGGCGTGACGCATTCAGATCGATAGGGGCGGCCCCCGTTGCGCGTTTCCACATCGAAGCAAAGAAGGTTGAGATGTTGGAAACCGACCTCCCCGCGCGCGGGTCGTCATCTGAAGCCATTTGCAAACCGGACTTTGACGATCGCGTCGCTTTGGTGAAATTCCACCCAGGGTTCGACCCGGGCATCATCGACTGGTACGTGAGTAAGGGCTACCGTGGGCTCGTCCTCGAGGGAACAGGCCTTGGCCACGTGAGTGCAAGTTGTTTTCCGAGCCTCGCGCGGGCCGTGGAGAAGGGGGTTTTCGTCGGGATGACTTCACAGTGCCTTTGGGGAAGAGTGGACATGAACGTCTACTCGACGGGAATCGATCTGCAGAAGATTGGCGTTCATCCCCTGGAAGACATCCTGCCGGAAACTGCGCTCGTGAAGCTCATGTGGGTGCTTGGCCAAACGGACGATCCGGCACGAATCACAGAGATGATGCGTTCCAACTTGGTTGGCGAGATTAGCCCAAGAAGACCAGAAGGCTTTGAGAATGGCAAACATCACTGACTACACATCCGTAGGCCTCAAAGTGGGCATAGAGATTCATCGACAGCTAGACACCAAGAGGAAACTGTTCTGCGGCTGTCCTACGACAATGTCGGAAGGCGAGGCATCCATCCGTTTCTTGAGAAAGCTTCGCCCCACGCAGAGTGAGCTGGGCCAAGTTGACCCTGCGGCGCTCTTCGAGTTCCAGAAGGGGCGAGCAATAGTCTACGAAGCTGATGATTCGACGTCGTGCCTGGTGGAGATGGATGAGGAGCCGCCAAGGGATCTGAACCCAGAAGCTGTGGACATAGCTCTAGCGGCGTCGATCCTGACGCATGCGCAACCGGTCGATGAGATCCACATCATGAGGAAGATTGTGATCGATGGATCGAACACGACAGGATTCCAGAGAACTTGCGTCGTAGCTGTGAAGGGATGGGTCACGGTAGATGAAAAGAAGATTCCGGTTCAGCAGATATCACTCGAGGAAGACGCCGCGCGGAAGACCGCTGAATCCGGCCTCACGGTGAACTATCGAATAGATCGGTTGGGCATACCTCTAATTGAAGTCTCTACTGGACCGGTGATCACATCTCCTGAAGAGACAGAACGGGTTGCCAAGACGATCGGGGACATTCTCAGAGACACCGGCGGGGTTAAACACGGCTTGGGAACGGTTAGGCAAGACCTCAATATCTCGATCCGAGATGGGGCATTAATTGAGATAAAGGGCGTTCAGGAACTTGACATACTCTCCAAGGTAGTCAGCCACGAGGTAGCGAGACAGCTAGAACTGCTGCGAATCAGGGATGAGTTGGCCTCCCGGAATGCCAAGGAAGCTCAGCTGCCTAACAGGTTCGTCGACGTGTCATCGGTCTTCGCCGAACCAAAGTCAAAACTGGTCCGTGAAGCTCTCAATTCTGGAGGAGTAGCGCTAGCTGTGAAGCTGCAGGGGTTCCAAGGGTTGCTGGGCAGAGAACTAGCGCCTGGACTTCGTCTAGGAACCGAGATGGCAAGCAGAGCTAGCTTCTGGGGCCGGGTCGGAGGAATCTTTCACACAGACGAACTTCCTGCATACGGCATCTCGAAAGAGGAAGTTCTCTCGATGCGGCAAGCGCTCAGTTGCAGCGAGCTTGATGCTGCAGTCTTGGTTGCCGATTTGAAGGAGAAAGCAAACGATGCTCTGGTCGCGGTGGTCGAAAGGGCGCGCGAAGCGCTCTTGGGGGTACCTTCGGAGACCCGTATGGCAACAGCAGATGGAACAACACGGTACATGCGCCCACGACCGGGAGCCTCAAGAATGTATCCCGAGACCGACGTGCCTCCTGTGGAAGTTTCACAAGCGCAACTTGCTCGAATTCGAGCGACCCTGCCTCCTCCGCGCGAGGTCGTCACGGAAGAACTGTTGACGAAGTATCAGCTTAACAAGAAACTGGCAACTCAGTTGGTCGAGTCCGACTATCTTGATGTCTTTCGGCGAGTATGCGCGGAGGGAGGCGTTGCAGCTAGCTTCGTTGCAACCGTTCTGACTGAGAACCTCAAGAGCCTTGGCAGGGAGGGTCTCCCTGTGCACCAGCTAAAGCCTCGGCATCTTGAGTCAGTCTTCGCCGCCGTCCGTCGGGGGATCGTCGCGAAGGAGGCTGCATCCTCGCTCCTAGCGTGGCTGTCAAGAAACAGCAACCGAACGGCCGAAGACGGAATCCAAGAACTGGGGCTTCACATGCTTTCAGAGGACGAACTCTCAAAGGTGATTGATCGAATCATTGACGCGAACTCCCGTCTGGTCGAGCGTGAAGGGGAGGGCGCATACGGAAGGATCATGGGGTTGGTCATGGGCGAAGTCCGAGGCTCTGCGGACTCCGCCACGGTAACGAAGTTGATCAGAGCTAAAATCGCGGAGAAAACACGGAAGAGGTGACTGGATCAGGCGGCTCAGGTTACTTCCAGAGTATCTCCTCATCCTTCAGGACGTTGAATCCTAGCCGTTTGAACCGGTCCATGTCGTGCTGAAGATAGAGAGTGAGCGCGGTTTCATTGAACGCCTCAAGGAATGGTTCGCCGCACACGCTGCAGACCTTCTCACTCATGGCATTGGCGACTTGGAGACCATAGACCCCATTCGTGAGGATGGCGACCCCCACCTGGCTATCGTCTGGGTGATTGTCGGTGTTTGAGCACTCGAATACCATCCAAGTGTTCCATCGCTCTTCGCCCAAGAATCTCAGCCTTCAGACTCCATATGTTGACGATGAACCAATAATAATACTTGCGTATCCACACCCAGGCTTAGGTTAGCTTGGTGCAATAGCGAGGTTATTCTAGGAATTCTACGTCGTCGATTGTTCCATCTTGGTTCGCGTCTACGCCTGAGACAACTCGCGCGATAATCTCGCGATTGAACACGTTTCCGGCGGCAATGTCCTCAGTGTATTTCACAAAGGCCATGATGGCGGCCTGAGTGCCTATGGTCTCATTTCCAGCAAGAACGATGACTTTCGATTCGGGGTTCATCGGGTTTCGGATCATCTGGACGGCCCCGTCCTGTGGCTCCGCGTAGGTTCTTTCTGAGATCGTGGACATTATCACGTCTGGGCCGGCAAGCTCGTACGTGATCGGCAAAAACTCATTCATCATCATCGCGATAGTGTTCACTCTGGGGTTGCCGACCAAGATCAGGTTCTCTAGGATCTGTTGTTGAGTGAGCTCCGTATCGAGCTTGACCGCGTTCGTCCTAGCGAGCGGAAGCAGAGATCCCAAGAAGAAAGCGAGATAGGACGCGTGATAGCCGCCCAGATCTCTTTCTCTGAAAATGCCGTGTTGATCAGGGCTTCCCACAACAACATGTCCGTTAAAGACGCCTTTTGTAATGTACGGGGCCAGCAGCCTAGTGCTCGTCTCTGAAAGGTTGGTCTCTTCATTCGAGGTGTCGAGTTCTTTGAGTCCTGAGGCGATAACTGCGATGGCTCTGTGTTCGGCTCTATAGTACTTTGCTATGGCCCCGCGCCGTCGCTCGCGCCGTTGAAGGCGTATGAATCCTATCTTCTCAAGTTCTTTCAGGTGGTAGCAGACTACCTGTTGACTTGCGTTAAGTTTCTTTGCCAGTTCCCTCGCACATTGATCGACAGTTGCGAGCTCTTGCAGGATCTTCCAGCGCATGGGCTGAAGTAGAGCCTGAGCCAGCCTTGGATCTTCGAAGACCTTCACTGGGACCGGTTGCCCGCCTCGTCGGTCCTTGAGCACAAGGTAGGACATCGAGACCAGCGAATCTGTTCGCCTTTGAATACTAAAGTCGTTTCTTGACTGGTCTATGCATGAACACCGAATCGGCGAGTCATGTGATGTGCACAAGCCGCGTTGCTGAGGAGGAATTGGACCGGAGTCCGGGCAGTTTACCAGAATTCGGGTAGATACGCTTTTTCGCGTAAGCCTTATCAGCAAACCCGCGGTACTGCGGTCGGGAGCGCTACATGGGCCTCTCAACAGCTACCGCGGGCAGGCAAGTCGCCTTCGTGGCTTCCATGGGGGCTTTGGGAAACGTCTTAGCTCTTCTCACGGTATCGATCCCGACCCCAGTAAGCCAAGTAGCTCCTGACCTATCACACGTGGCCACACTGATAGTTGCTCTGTACTCTGGGCCTGTGCTAGGCGGAATCACAGGAGCGATGGTCAGCATCGTACCGTTCTACAGATTTGGCGTCACTGGCTGGTTCGGACCATTCGTAGGCTTCCTTATCATACCCCTAAAATCACTGACCGGAATAACGGCGGGGTTCCTTGGCAAGAGAATGAGGCCCGGTCTTGCAACCCTGCTCGGCTATGTGCCAGAGTGCATCTCCACATACGTCTACTTCATGCTGGTGGTTCCCTTCTTTCTTCCAGAGGTGGGGCAGTATATGACGGCGGCATTCGTAGCGCTAGTTTTGTCGAAAGCCTGGGTCGAGCTTGGCATAATAGCCATCATCATGGAGGCGATCAAGCGGCGTGACATTGTTAGCCGCCTGATTACCAATACGAACTGACTGGACGAGAATGTATCTACTGCCACGGCTGAATTGATGGTAGTGCTCGCGATCGTGAACGCGCCTATCTCTGACGAACTATGAACTTGTCAAGAGCGTCTTGGCGTTCTGTCGATAAGATCTTCATTCGATGGACCCGTTCCGATCAACGTCACTGGAATTCCGATCGTCTTCTCCAGCTCTTCCACAAAAGCTCTGGCCTTGCTTGGGAGGTCTTGGAATCTCTTCGCTCCGATGGTGTCCGGGAATACTACGTCCATTTTTGTGATCGCTGCCTGTGTGGCTCCGTTCAGGTGAACTGCTTTTTTCGCTAGGTCGAAATTGAATGGAGCAGCTCTGCGAGGTCTCCTGGTCACGGTGCCGAATTCCTGCCAGCCTCTCTTTTGAGTTTCTTCTTCGGTAAGCTGTCCTTCAAGCGGTCCTTCTCCGACTCTTGTAACGAAGGCTTTGAAGACGACGATGACATCGTCCACGTCAGTCGGTCCGATGCCAACGTCTGAACAGACTGCCGACGCACAGACATCCTTGCTAGTACAGTACGGGTAGGTTCCGTGGAACAGTGACAAAAACGTCCCTTGCGAGCCTTCGAGCAATACTTGGTGTTCCTCAGACAACGCCTTGCTGATCTCTTCTGACACATCGGTTAGGAAGCCGGAGAGTTCCGGGATGTCCTTCGCGAGTTTGGCGGATCTGAATGCGCGATCAGCGTTACAAGCTCCTACCCCAGTCTTTGTCACGCCTATCTTCTTCACGAGATGTTCCGACCGACTTTCTTCATCAATGTGCTTCTGCTCGATTATCGCGCATTGGCGATCTATGCCGATTCGGTTCTTTGTCTCGGTAAGTTCGATTTCCTTGAACAGGATGCTCGGATTGACAAGTACTCCGGGTCCGATGAGAAGTCGTGATTCTTTCGAAACGAATCCGCTTGGGATCAACCTTAGCGAGTATGTCTTCCCCTGAGTTTGCACAGTGTGTCCAGCATTCGGGCCAACTCCGCCTCGAGCAACGATGGCTGGACGATCTCTAAGGGCTAGATATGCTGTAAGCTTCCCTTTTCCTTCGTCCCCGAAGAAGCCGCCTACTACGACCGTGCACGCCACATGTGTTCCCCACCATGGCGAGGAACTTGACGCTTAAGCCTTTTTCGAAGGAATGGTGATTTCAGATCAAGAATAATGTTTCCGATTTGGTTCGATGGGCGAACAGGATTCAGTTCGCCCGTCGAACGTCCTCACCGCGCCGGCTGACAGCGCTCAGACACTTCTTCTTCATCATCAGCCTAGTGTTCAAGGCTTGGCTGTCTAAAGGCTTTGCTCGGCTCGTGGTCTCTTGGTCAGGGGACACGGGTTAGGTCTCCAAGGTTCCCGTCTCGGAGTTGTCTAACATAGGCTGCGCCTAGTGGACTCAATGCAAAGCGGTCATCTCCGGGACGGTTTGTAATCGTTACGAGTCCTCGCGCTTCCAGACGTTTGAGTTTCTCAGAGACCTCCGTCTTGGAGACATCTGATAGGCGACTGAGAAGATCCCGAATGGCTGCGGTGCGAGTTCCCAGCGCCTTTTGCTCCCACATTGTCTGGAGAATCACGATCTCGATGGTCGACAAGTCAGCGGTCATGGCAATGGACGCCCTAGGGTCAATCCGCAATGTGTTCTTATGGGTTTCATGCGAAACTTTGGTGTACTACGATGCGAACATTAATATACCTAGCCATGCGCCGTATGACGGCAGGCAATGCCCCATGACTTCAGGTGAAGACACCGCAGCGTTTCTGGACGCACTGACACGTTCGCCGCAATTGAAAGTGCTCAGCGTCCTTGTCGAACGCCCACAAGAGGAGCTTACCAAGACCGAGATTGCGCAGAAGGCCGGAATCGGCCGCACGACACTGTACAGGGTGTGGGACGACTTGGAGAAGATGAAGGCTATAGCGCCTTCCCGGCACGTCGGCGCGGTCACCCTCTATCGCTTGAACCCACAGAGTTCGATCGTTCAATCCCTAATGAACATAACCAAAGGCCTAGCGTCTGTCACAGGTGCGGTAAGTCGGATCGAAGAGATCAGGGAAGTCGAGAAGGTTGCCAGACAGGAGTTTGGAAATGAACTCCCTCCGAGCGCCCATGTTCTTGTCAAGCTTCAGAACCTCAACGCCAGTGACGAGTCGACAGCCGTCCAACTGTCAAACCTGAGTTTGTCGAAGGCCGAGGTTGAGTCAGTCCAGAGCCTAGCTGGAGCCGGTTTGATCGAGAGACACGGTGAGAAACTCCACCTCACAGGGATGGGCTCTATTACCGCACGTGGAGCCTCGAAGATCTGGGGAGAATCACAACGCGAGACGATTCAGCAAACACTTGCCTCTGCAAAGGTAGCGCTGGAGCTTATCAACCAAGAGATCAAGAAGCTTCAAGGAATGGTCAGGAAAGAGTAACCACCTAATCCCGCAGGCTGTTTCCTGACTTTCCGTCGTTCGAGATCCATTCGGGGCAATCCAAAGCTTTAATCTGCATCGGAACAAGCGACTGACTTGTTTCGGTGTTCTTCGAGTGGCAAAGTATGTCTTAGTTACCGGCGGGGTAATGTCCGGAGTAGGAAAAGGGATAACGGTAGCTTCCATAGGGAAGATCCTTCAAGCTCGAGGAGCGAAAGTAACCGCACTGAAGATCGACCCGTATCTGAATGTCGACGCTGGAACAATGAACCCGGTCGTTCACGGGGAGGTGTTCGTCACAGAGGACGGCGGCGAGGCGGACATGGACCTGGGCACCTACGAGAGATTCCTCGACGTGAACCTCTCTAAGATGCACAATATCACGACGGGGCAGATCTACCAAGCCATCATCGACATGGAAAGAAGCGGCGCGTTCCTGGGCCAGTGTGTCCAGATCATACCCCATATCACGGATGAGATCAAGCGTAGGATACGCAACGTCGCGGAGTCAGGCAAAGCAGACATCGTGCTAGTAGAAGTCGGAGGAACCGTGGGAGACATAGAGAGCCTCCCGTTCCTCGAAGCCGCTCGGCAAATGCGGCTAGAAGACGGTTTCCGCAACATCGCCTTTGTGCATGTGACGCTGGTGCCGGTCATCGGGGTCGTCGGCGAGCAGAAGAGCAAGCCCACTCAGCACAGCGTGCAGGAACTAAGGAGGATTGGTCTTCAGCCTGATGTCATAATTGCACGAAGCGCTGAGCCATTGCTGCCTGGACCGCGAAAGAAGATTGCCCTGTTCTGTAGTGTCGACGAGGCTGCCGTTTTCTCATCACCGGACTCTAAGAGCGTGTACGAAGTTCCGCTCCTGCTCGAAGATCAAGGCATGGGCGCTTTTCTGTGCGAGAGGCTCGGACTTGAGAAGAAGACTCCAAATTGGGAGGCTTGGAGTCGAACTGTGCAGCGCTTCATCAACCCGGAAAGCGAAGTTACGATAGCGGTTTGTGGGAAGTACGCTGAGCTGGCAGATTCCTATGTGAGCGTGAACGAGGCTCTCAGACACGCGGGTGCAGCGGCCGATGCACGAGTCAAGCTGACTTGGATCGAGACGGAGCAGCTGGAAGGCGAGAAACCTAAGGCTGAAGCTCTTGCAGCGGCTGATGGGATCCTCGTGCCAGGCGGTTTCGGTCAACGTGGTACCGAGGGGAAGATTCGGGCGATACAGTATGCGCGAAATAATGATCTTCCGTTCCTGGGAATCTGTTTCGGATTTCAGCTTGCTACTGCGGAGTTTGCGAGGGGTCTTGGCCTAGAAGGGGCAAATAGCACCGAGATCGATCCTGCCACGCGGTATCCGGTAATAGACTTGATGCCTGAGCAGCTCACTGTCGAATCGAAGGGAGGGACGATGCGACTCGGCGCACACGAGGTTAGAATACAACCCGGCACGTTGGCAGAGCGTCTATATGGTCGTCGCAGGGTTTGGGAGAGACATAGACATCGCTACGAGGTAAATCTCGACTACCTCTCGAAGCTTGAGCAGGGCGGCCTCGTTTTCTCTGGAAGGAGCATTGATGGCCGACGCATGGAGATCCTAGAACTTTCTTCGCACTACTTCTTCTTGGCTACACAGTTTCATGGCGAGTTTCGTTCCAGACCGACGAACCCGTCCCCTCCGTACTTGGGACTCGTTAAGGCGTCACTCGACAAGAAACTCGGGAAACCGCGCATTGACGTCCCGGATACCGTTCCAAGGACGAAGTAGCAATGATGAGCGCGGATGGGAAGTCAAGCCAAAGCGGTTCATAGAAGATGTCTGCTGAAGAGATGGCTGAGACATTTCGAGCGCTCGGACCGGCTGATTTTCGCATCATGCTCGGCACAGAGTTGGGAATGGCAAGTCGCGAGTATGTTCCGGTCTCGCGCATAGTGCGCTATGCAAATCTTCTCGAAGAGGAAGTCACCAAGCGTCTTCCGGAACTTGTCGACAATCGTCTCGTAGTCTCGGGCGGCAGGCGTGCGTTAGGATACGCTGGTTTCCGACTGAGTTTTCTCGGCTACGACTGCCTTGCCCTAAACGCACTGGTCAAGCGCGGAGTGGTCGAGGCCCTTGGCATTCCGCTTGGCCTGGGAAAGGAGTCTGACGTGTACAACGCGAGGGCGAGGAAAGGCGCCAGGATCGTTTTGAAATTTCACCGTCTAGGTAGGACCAGTTTCAGACAGACCAGACGAACTCGAGGATACGTTGCTGACAGGAGTCATACTTCTTGGATATATCAAGCAAGAATGGCGGCCATTCGTGAGTTTGCCGCCATAATGCGTGCGCGCCGCGCCCGTGTGCCGGTCCCTAGACCGATTAGCCAGAAACGACATCTCATCGCCATGGGCTTGTTCCATGGCTCAGAACTGTCAAAAACCAGTTCTCTCGCCGAGCCGGGTAACATGCTGCGGCGTGTCCTTTTGGAGTTGAGGCGTTTGTTCCGCGACGCGCATCTCGTTCACGGTGATCTGAGCGAGTACAATATCTTGGTTGCCGAATCAGGGCAATTCACACTCATTGACTGGCCCCAGAGTGTTGCGAGAACTGATCCCAGAGCCGAAAGGCTCTTGATGCGTGATGTCTCGAACATGGTCAGGTTCTTCGCGAAGAGGTACGGTGTATTCGTCCCTGTCCAAGAGGCGCTTGAGTTTGTACAAGGAAAGAAGAGAACGCTCAACCCGATCCGGCAAAGCGGAAGCCGATCCCAATAGCGTTGCCCGAGGACGGCATCTGCAGAGCAGCGATGCACGCAGCTTTCGATGAACGGATTGGTTTCCCTCGCCCGGTCAACCTACCCTTTGTCGAGAAAGCCGAACGCGACAGTCGCTGGACTGACCGTTATCGTGTCTAGGTCTGAATAACTCATAACGACTCCTCTCCTTTCAAGTCGGAAACCAAGTCGAGTGACCGTCTCCAAAACCCTCCGATTTGATTCAGGAATCGACAACTCAAGTGGCCATTTTCTTGCCAGAGCTATTGAGGATTGAAGGAGTGTCGCGACCGTGTCTTGATTCATATCCTGGGAGACTGAGGGCCCAATCTCAGAGCTGTCTTGATACCGCTTCACAGTCGAGTATCCCAACACCTCAGCTCCCTTGAGAATCCAAGTCCACCCTCTGGGAAACTCTCTGAGTAGGCATTGGAGGAGTCTTGTTCTGTCAGCTCCGAAGGCGCGTTTGTCGAGTCTCACGATTTGGCCGAAAGGCACCTCTCGGTTCTCATTCGCGGGTTTTCCAGTCTCGCGCGAGATTGATAGCCTAACGAAGCCGTCTACCGTTCTGAAACCAAGTCGCTCGTACATTGACTCGTTTTCCGGATAAGAGTTTAGTCCGATTCTCTTGACGTGCAAACGGAGAACATGTGCAATAGCTGACTGCACTACGCTGATGCCTATGCCGGCACCTCGGTGCTTTCTGTGGACAACGACGTTTCCGATCCAGGCAAGTTTCTTGCCGTACGAGATCGTGGTTGTGAGCGCAATAGGGCGGCCGTGAAGCACCGCGACTAGGCAGCCTTTCGGTTCGAGGGTCATCATTCTCTTCAGGTCACGTATTCCGAATCCCCAGCCTTCTTCGTTGGTCAGGTTGATGATGGACCGGAAATCCGCAGTCTTCATGGGCCGAATTCGCAGCAAGAAACCGTCGCCGGCGCCGCTATGGGTAGATTCGGTTCGTGAGCCGAGGAAATGCCGCGGCGTCGCGGATGTGCTTGAGCTTGCAGATCCAAGCAACTGTGCGCTCGATGCCCATTCCGAACCCCGAATGGGGCACGGTGCCGTATTTTCTTAGGTCCAAGTACCATGAATACTGCTCTGGGTTCAAGTGTTCCTCTTCTATTCGTTTCATGAGCTGCCCATAGTCATGAATGCGTTGTCCGCCGCCGGTGATTTCTCCATAGCCCTCTGGCGCAAGCAGGTCAACTGATAGGGTTACTTCTGGCCTCTCGGGGTCGGGCATATGATAGAACGCTTTGACCCCTCTTGGAAAGTGCGTCACGAAGAACGGAGTTGCGAAGTTCGCCGTGAGGGCCTTCTCCTGCTCATAACCGAGGTCCATTCCCCAATTGAAGCTTGAGTCGCGACTGTGAATCAGTTCGACCGCTCTATCATAACTGATTCTAGGAAAAGGCGCTTTGAGCCCAGCTAATCCATCCGCATCACGCCCTAGGTCTCTTAGATCCTCAGCGGCGTGGGCCGCGACCTGACGGCAGATGTGCAGGACAAGTTCTTCCTCGACTTTGATGAGTCCGTCAAGATCAAGCCACGGTTCTTCCAGCTCTAGGTGCCAATACTCTGTCAGGTGGCGCCTTGTTCTCGATTTCTCCGCACGGAAGGACGGAGCTAACGTGTAGATCTTTCCCAGGCTAGCTATCATTGCCTCAGCGTACAGCTGCCAGCTCTGAGTCAAGTATGCTTTCTGATCAAAGTACTTGACCTCAAATAGGGTGGAACCTCCCTCCACCGCCGCTGAAACGAGTGTCGGAACCTGAACCTCCAGGTAGCCGTGCTCCCTCAGCCAGCTACGCGCCTCCTCGATAATGACGGCCCTGACTCGAAGAATCATTTGCATCTTCTTGCTTCGAATCCAGAAGTGTCGGTTGTCGAGAAGGAATTCAGGCCCGTGGTATTTCTTCGCTATCGGGAAGTCTTCATGCGAACGATGAAGCGCATGGAAGCCCGTAATTCGGAGCTCGTAGCCACGGGGGGCTCTCGGGTCTCGGATAACGTCACCTTCAAGCTCCACAGTTGATTCAAGCGGGAGCGCTTCAATCTCGTTGAACTTCTCGCCCAATTGGTCTCTCTTCGCTGTGCACTGAAGGAAACCCGTACCGTCTCTTATGACAAGGAAGAGGATTCCCCCGCTGGATCGCCTGTTGTGTAGCCATCCCCTAAGCTTCACTCGAGCCGAATCCGCGCCTCCCTCGAGAACCTTTCTAACTTGTACTATGTCGCTCAAGCCCGTACTTGTCTCCCGTGAAGTGGTCGTGATGGTAGACGCGGTGCCGCAAGCGAGGCAGAACTAGGGCAGGTTAAAGCGCTCACCCATGAATCGCGCCACCGCTGGCCATTTCCGCTCAGGACGGTATTTAAACCGTCGTGTGGACCTTGGTCCAGCGGGTGATCTAGTGTTCAGAATCAGAGTCGAGGCTGGCTTTGACGCGTCGCACATCATACCCGGACACCCCGGGAAATGCAGAAACTTGCATGGGCACTCCTATCGAGTCGAACCGTTCGTAACGGGTAACAAGCTCGATCACAACGGGATCCTAGAGGGAGCGGACTTCACCGAATTGAGAAAGACTTTGGGCGAAGTGGTTGGCAGGTACGATCACATGCATCTAAACGACATTATCCCAGACAACACAACCGCGGAGAACATAGCAAAGACAATCTTCAATGAACTGCGGGACTTGGGCGCACGTGGATTGGAAAACGTCCGTGTCTGGGAATCTCCAAGAAGCTACGCGGAGTATTGGGAATGAAAACGAAAGAGACGACCCGCCGGACTGCGATCGAAGACACCGTAAGGAACATCCTAGGAATACTTGAGGTCGATCGAGATTCTGAGACATATCGAGAGACTCCGAGAAGAGTCGCGACGATGGGTTTTGTCTAGATCGCCACGCCAATCCTGCCGAGCGTGTTGACATGTCAAAGATGGAATCCTGTGATCGGGTCGTAACGGGCGGCAGATCGCGTTGACTCGCTTTGTTAATAGCCTTCGCATACGCATACCCTAACATGCGTGGGTGTGTTGACCAAAGAAGAGGAATTCGATCTCAAGCGCCTCGCCGAAATGAAAGCATACCTCGAGAAGAAGATTGTGGATTCAGAGCGAGAAGCTGAGCGGCTAAGATCATTTCTTGAGGTAGTTGACTCGCTCTTGACGGAGAAGAGTTTCAGGCATGTCAAGATCTCTCCTGAGGCTCAAGCGACAGCCGTGCCGGAGGAAGTTGAAGAGGCAAGAAAGCAGCCGAGTGAAGTCTGGCCGATAACTTCTCCTGAGGGTGCTCATCTTGCTGATCTTGAGATCACTGAATCCGAGATAATACTAGTTCCCGATCTCGGCATCAAGTATGAGGTGGCCTCTCCGCCTTTGAGAGCGTTTCTTGTCGCGCGTGTCCTGGACCCTATGCACGCGAAGGATCAAGAGGCAGCACGAGCGGGTCAGCTGAGTGCCAACAACGTCTTGGTCTATCAGGTGGAGGACGACGGGGGCGTCTTGAAAGCTCTGCGAGTCCGAAACTACGGCGGCCAAGGAAGGCTCAGCGAGCTTAGGAATGCTATGCGGTGGACGATCCGCCGAATGTACGAGAAGACTCTGCAGACGCGTTGACCGCGTACTTTGGATAACTTGGCTCCGCTACCCTAGGTGATTTCATCCTTTCTCATTTCTGAGAGTATCGTCATCGCCAGATGTGGAATCGACCCAGTGCGAGTTAAACTGTTCCCTCCTTTGGGTTCGCTGCAGTGGGCGCACCCGAAGATTGCCCAACATCACGTTGAGAGCCCGAGGCCATATCGGGTGCCAAAGGATCCTTAGTGGAATATAGAATACCGTAGTCTGATCACGAGGTACCGTACGTATAGCATCACTTGGTCTCTGGGTGTCCCTCGAATGAATCTAGGGTCGGGCTGGCGGCGACTGACCTCGTGCGTTGCAGGTGTTTCTCTGCTTTGCGAAGAGTTTCTTTCGCGTTCTTGTACGTGAGCCGTTCGAGGGCTTCGCGGTATGGCAACCATTCGTACCCGACGTGTTCGCCTGATATCTTCACCGCCTCCTCTCCCGGGGATTCAACCAGGTAGAAGATCACCTCCTTCGACACGGTCCTGCCTCGTCTCCTGTAGAAGTAGCCAATTCGCTCTCTGAAGTCGCTCAGGAATCTGTTGTTCTTGAGGCCTGTCTCCTCCAGTATTTCTCTCCTGACAGTCTCCTCCTCAGATTCTCCCTTCTCAGCATGGCCTTTGACGAAGTCCCAGTGTCCCGCTTCATAGTGCAGCAGCAGATACTTGGTGGCATTTCCGACTCTGAATATGACTGCGCCGCAGGACTTCTCGTGCTCCATCTTGCCCCCACATCCAGTCGGAAGGCTATCCGGCCATCCCTAGGTTACGGGGTATCATTTGTGCTTTCAGCCTAGCAGCCTTTGCTCGCCGAGCGCGCGAGTTGTCAGATGACTTTCATGAGCAGAAACGATATGGCTGCACCAGCCATGGGCCCGGCGGTCCAGCCGGCTATGATTTGCTGAATTATTCGCTTGTTTGTGATGGCCACGCGTTTGACTGAGGCAGCTCCGCCCATGCCGCCGATGACCCCCTGCGATATGGAGACCGGCAGACCCAACTGTGTGAACAGATGCACGGACACCGCTCCTCCAAACTGAGACGACAGAGCCGTTGAAGGATTCAACCCTACAAGGTTGTCCGCAACACTCCTCACGGTACCCCTGCTCAGGAAGACTATGCCGACGATGCTCCCGGCCGAGAATATCAGCGACAGCCACAAGGGATCTGCAAGATTCCGCGAAAACAGTCCGACAACGAGACCAAGAGTATTCGCGCCGAGCGTGTACGCAGCGTAGAAACCAGCGATCAAGGTGAGGTATGCGTAGAGACGGTTTAGAGCTACTATGTCTTTGATCCTATGCCCAAGTCGCAGCACTGTGCCTTCGATCATTGCAGACGCCAGAAACGCCAATGCGGGTGAGAAGATCCAAGACGCCACAACTATGACAGAATACGTGCCACTAACCTGAACTCCTGCGGCGATGGCGAACCCCCAGCCCGCACCGACCATGACCTGAGATAATGACAGCGGAACGTGAACCAGTGTAACCACGATCATTACGAGTAGGCTGCTCACGAGAATTGCCACAAGGCCAGAAGTTGATAGTGCTGGAAGAATCCGTCCATCCAGGACGCTAGAGAGTTTGTACCCTTCCAGAAGCGTCCCCAGGAGCACGCCGGCTGACGCTATGAGCATCGCATTCGAGAGTTTGACAATTCCGGCACCTAGGCTCGCTCCGAGGCACGTTGAGAAGTTGTTTCCTCCCAGTACTGCACAGAGCATCGTGGTTAAGGCGACTGCTGCATAAAGGAAATAATCTGCGGCCAATAGTGGTCGCCCTGAACTCTAGCTCATCCCGAAAGATTTGAGATTCGGTCGACAGGGTTAGTCGGTTCGAAGCCACTGCGGATTTCTCGCGAGTTCACTTGCCTTCCCCTTCACGTCTGCGGTCTTGTTAAGTATGCCATGTTTCTCGCAGTAGAAGACTATCTCGCTTACTTTCCTCGCGTCTGACCCGGCGAGTCTAGTCATTTCGCGTCCGCAGAGAGGACATTGCATTCAGGATCGACCCAGGTCTCGATCCAACGAAAGATCGAGTCTTCATTCGAATGAGGTCTCTGCAGCCTACTAGGTTGATAGGTCTTTCTCTGAAGAACCGGTGCTTGCACTGATGGTGTAAATCTTTGGCACTGTTCACGAAACTGCTTTCACGACAATTGTTATGACGAGGTCGGAGCAGTTTTCGGCAGCATCTGCAATTTCGTCGAGCCCGAAGATCAGTTCCTTGACTTGGAGGTACCCAAGGACATCGATCTCTCGCCTATGCGTGGAAAGCTTGGAGATTAGCTCGGCTTTGATCTGATCGACTCCTTCTTCTACTCTTTCAACTTCAAGCGCCTTCTTTACAGCAGCTTGAGCGTCAGTTCTAATGGATTCGATGGATTCAGCGAGGGTTGTAATAGATGTGTCAATCCCGTCAACGAATCGGTGGAGCGTCGAATCGCCCTCATAGAGGAAGTCCAGTACTCGACGTTCGATTGGAGCTTCGGACATCACACGGGCCGCGTCTTGTGAAGCGTCTGCGATCTCATCGACCTTTTCGATCAGGTCCAGAAAATCCTCCCTCATTCCTGCGAAGAACGCGCCTTGCGCAATCTGCACTACCGCTTGACGGTGGAGGTCATCAGCCATGCTTTCGTATCTGGAGACGATCTCTGCCTGACTCTTGACCAAGGCCCAGTTCATCTGTTCGACCGAGCTGATCATGTTCTTCAGTTCCTTGGCACATCTCTGAACCATGGCCAGATGCTCGGCAATAAGGTCCAGGACTCTCTTCTCCCTCTTGCCACCAAGCCGGAACTGCCTCCCTAAGAGCGAATCCCAGAACGAGCGCGTCAACCTTCATTCTCCCCCTTGCGCTCACAGACTTCCGCGCAAAGATGTACTGGATAGAGTTCGCATGTGGACGAGAAAAAGGTAGTAGAATCTTGACGGGCGAGTTCTGAGAGGCGAGGCCTATACCCAGCCTCTCAGCTTCATCGCCTCGGCGACTCGTTGCACCGAAAGCATGTAGGCAGCCATGCGCATGTTCACGTTCTGTTTGACATGCATGTCGTATACGTCGTTGAATGCTTTCGTCATGATCTTGTCTAACCGGTCGTGGATTTCCTCAACCGGCCAGTATAAACCGTAAACGTTCTGGACCCACTCGAAGTAGGATACGGTGACTCCTCCTGCGTTACATAGGAAGTCGGGGATGTCGAAGACATTGTTATTGAACAGGACTTCGTCAGCTTCGGGCGTCGTGGGGCCGTTCGCAACTTCGGCCACAATCTTCGCTCTGATTCGAGACGCATTCTTCCCCGTTATGACGTTCTCAAGCGCTGCCGGGACCAAGATGTCACACTGCTCTTCGAGCAGACTCTCGTTAGTGATCTCCTTTGTTCCAGGGAACCCGACCACGGTTTCCGTCTTCTGCTTGTGTTGAAGTACGGCATGTGGATCAAGCCCCTTCTCGCTGAGAATACCCCCTTTCGAGTCGCTTACCGCAATGACACTCGCGCCCATCTCCTGTAGGAGCATTGCAGTGTATGACCCGGCGTTTCCATAGCCTTGGACTGCAACTGTGGCGCCTTTCAATGGAATGTTTAGTTTCTTTGTAGCCTCACGAATCGTATACACCGCGCCGCGGGCTGTTGCGTCCTCTCTCCCCTGCGATCCGCCCAGCGGTATCGGTTTGCCGGTAATGACGCCGGGCGCGTTGTATCGTCTAATCTTTGCGTACTCATCCATCATCCATGCCATGGTCTGTGAATCTGTGTAGACGTCTGGGGCTGGGATGTCTAGTTCAGGTCCTATCATCATCGCGATAGCGTCGATATACGCTCGGCTCAGCCTCTCAAGTTCTGCGTGTGACATCTCTTTGGGATTGCAAATAACACCTCCCTTTGCTCCGCCAAAAGGTATTCCCACACAAGCGGTCTTCCACGTCATCCACGCAGCCAGAGCCTTGACGGTGTCGAGCGTCTCCTGCGGGTGGAATCTAATTCCTCCCTTGCAGGGGCCACGAGCGTCGTTGTACTGAACCCTGAATCCCTTGAAGATCTTGACCTGCCCGTTGTCCATCCTCACTGGAAACGTGATCTCCAGCACTCGCTTGGGTTCCCTGAGCAGGCTGTGAACCGCTGGATCGAGCTTCAGTAGCTTCGCAGCCATATCCAGCTGTTCTTGCGAAATCTTGAAGGGATTGAGCTCTTCCGTCAATTCAGATCACGCGGTTGCGCTGGACTTGCAAGGCGTCTCTTAAATCCATCCCTGCTGCAGCGTCGGTAACATGGGCTTGCGCAATCTAGGAAGAACCGGAAGAAGTGTGCTAATTTTCTTCTCCGGACTCCAATGAAGCCGCAGAGACTCGCTGTTTCGGAAAGCTCAGCATCCTTGGCGTGGGTATTGTCGCTGTCTCTCAGTATTCTACGCGTAGATGATTGTGACTCCCGGCTGTCTTAAATATTTTCACTACCTTTACAGGCCGCCACAGAAGTACACCGTAGAGCGTGATGGATAGATGCCAGAAAGCGTTCATGGGTCATCCTATCTAAATGCGAAATCAACCACAGGCACTTCGCTGAGAGTCAGAGATGCGAGCTGCACGAGCGGCATGTGTCCAATCTGCATAAGGAACTGCCCGACTCTATGCGAGATAAGTCTCTCAGCGTTTAGGGGCCGAGAAGCGTTGTATCCCGAACCGGCCCAATTCGGACACAGCACAGCGGGTGGATTGAAGTACTTCGGCCTTGACTGGTCGGACTTCAACATTCATGCTAGCCTCCTTGGTGCCGAAGGAATAGAACCAGATCCAGATCGAGCTCTCTTCCCCAATGTGAACGTCGAAAGCAAACTCGGTCCAACGTTGCTATCGATGCCGCTGACAATTGGGGCCTTTGGCTCCACAGATGTTGCCAAGAATTATTGGGAGGGATTGGCAATTGGCGGCGCCATAAGCGGCATCACTTGCATCGTCGGAGAGAACGTATGCGGGATGGACATGGAGGGGAAGCTACAAGGGGGAAAGATCGTCCACTCCAAAGAAATGGAAAGGAGAGTGACGCTCTTCCGAAAGTTCTGGGACGGAAAGCACGGAGATATTGCTGTTCAGACCAATGTCGAAGACCAAAGACTTGGCGTTGACGTGTATGTTTTGTCAAAACTCGAGGTCAACGTCATAGAGAGGAAATGGGGACAAGGCGCGAAGGCAATAGGCGGAGAGGTGAGAGTCAAAGACCTACAGAAAGCCCTCGAACTGAAGCGGCGAGGATACCTTGTGCTGCCCGACCCCGAGGATAAGGCTGTGCAGGAAGCCTTCAAAGAAGGAGTGTTCAATACATTCGAGAGGCACAGCAGAGTCGGAATGCCCGAGCACAGGAGTTTTGTTGAAGATGTGGAATGGTTGCGAGGGCAAGGAGCCAAGGTCGTCAGCCTCAAGACAGGCGCCTACAGGCCTTCGGCCGTTGCCTTCACCATGAAGGCGGCCTCGGAGGCCAAACTGGATTACGTCACATTCGATGGAGCTGGTGGCGGAACAGGCATGAGCCCAGTTCCCATGATGGATGAAATGAGCATGCCCACCGTTTACTTGGAAGCGCAAGTTCTGAGATGCGCTGAATTGCTACGAAAGAAAGGAAAGCATGTCCCTGACTTGATAATGGCGGGAGGTTTCATCAAGGAAAGTCAGATGTTCAAGGCCATAGCGATGAGTAATTTCGGCGATGGCCCGTACGTAAAGGCGATCAACATGGCAAGATCTCCCTTGACGGCTGTCTTCAAAGGATCCTATTATACGGAGCTCGCGGAGAAGGGCCAGCTCCCGAAGGTATTTGCGGAAAGGTATGGCACAAACCCGGAAAAGTTCCTCGTCGCAGCGTTTGATCTAAAGAGTCGATTTGGTGGCAGAGCCAAAGAGATTCCATGGGAGGCAATGGCTCTCTGCGGGTACTTCGATAGGTTACGCGTGGGGCTGCAGCAGCTGATGGCCGGCTGTAGAAAATGGAAGCTCAACCTGGTGGACAGAAATGACATCTTCGCCCTTACAGAGAGAGCCTCCAGGATTACTGGAATTCCGCTGGCTGAGGAAACAGAGAAAGATGCCATAGAGAGAATCCTCGGATAGACCCCAACCCACTCGATACGATGCATCAACCAGCGGTAAACTTTCGGGAATCGCACTTGCAGGTTGCACGTGGACGAGTCAGCGGACCGCTGAGGCGTATCAGAGCCGGGCGGACGCGCAACTGTCTGGCGTGGTCACGGAATTTGCCATATGTACGGCCCCTGTATTCTGCATGAAAAGCATGAGCGTCACATTCGGGAGGATTCCCATGATATTCTGTACAAGATTTCCAGAAGGTCTGTAACGAGCGAGGCATTCTAAAAATAGGCAATGAATGTTTCTGTCCATAGGACGCCCGGGACCGACTTTATTCTGTCCACGACCAGGCTGCTCAAATCGTCAGTGTCCTTTGCTTGAACTTTGGCTATGACATCATAGCGTCCAAGTACAAGGTGAGCTTCCAACACTCCGGATATTTCCTTGATTCTTTCCAAAACCGCCCTGTCTAGGCCCTGTTGCTCTCCCGAACCGATCCTCACGCATACAAAGGCGAGAGCCACTTCTCATCCTGCAGCCAAGCTAGGCATTCCCACCGTATTTAAGGGTTGAAATGCGATAGCCCCGAAAAGGGAGCTGATCGCGGTGATTCGTCGACGCCGCCTCGAAAGCTTCTTCGTGCTCCTAGTGAAACCCAAGTCAAACAGTCAACTGTCTTGGTAAGCCATCCTGTGCAGCGAAGATATCATAAGCCGTTTGTTGAACCGCTCGCTCCGCCTTGCCAGTCAAATTCGCATCTGCCCGCCGGTGAAGACTTCAGAGGGAATTGCTCACTTCCCCGTACGAGTGGAGGAGATAGATCGAGGCCTCCCTGCTGCGAAACGGCTTGGCGGCCCTATTGCAGAGATAACCAGGGATTTCGAAGAGTCACTGGTCCCGAAGGGCGCAAGAAAAGCCCTGTCGCTCACTCATCCCTCTCCACGCGGCTGCAGTCAAAAGTATGCGGATCGGTTTCGCTAGGGTCCGGTGAAGCGATCAAGGGTCATTCTTCCTGCTGTCGTCGAAGTTGCTCTGCCCTCGATGTGATCCTGTATCCTCTTCAAGGCCGCTTCATGGCCATCGTCGGCGATTCCAAGCATCTTCATCATTTGGATGCAGTTCTCAGGCGCATACCCGCGAAAATGGTTGTTGAAGATGCCGAAGGTTTGCTTTGCGTTGGCGCGCACTTCTTCAATCCTCGGCAGCCATTCGATCAGCTGATCACGGGTGTAACGGTAATCATACCAGAGTCCCTCGCCTTTGCCGTGCCATCGAATGTAACCAATATCCGATGTCACATGAACTTCAGGAGGCAGTAGTGGCTCATCCACGATGCAATAGGCAACATTGTACTTTCTTAGCGTGGTCCATGTGCTCGATTCCAACCAGGACGGATGCCTGAACTCAATCGAGTAGTCGTACCTTCTGGGGAGTGCCGCGAGGAACCCCTCGAGCAGGTCGTCATTGCGCTTGAGCGACGGTGGCAGCTGGATCAACATGCATGCCAATTTGTCCTGGGCGAGCAGAGGATCAAATAGTTCGCAAAATGAATCCAGCTTAGTCTCAGTGTTTTCGTCAAGTTTCAGACATAGTTCGTGTGTGAACCTCTTGTTCATCTTTGCGGTGAAGAGGAAGCCTCGCGGCGTGTATCTCGTCATGCCGAGTATCGTGCCTTTGTCTGGGAACTTGTAGAAGGACGAGTCTATTTCTACGGTATCGAAAATGGAGGAGTACTGTTGGAGCATGCTCTTGTCGGCGTCATACAGGGGGCCGATCCATTCCTTGTACCACCAGCCTGCGCATCCCAGTCGGATCGGCGCGGCTGCCCGTTTGTGATAGTCTACGAATGGTATCGCCCCCATGACTGTGTTCTTGTTGATTGAGTGCACCGCTCCCTTTTGCGGATTTCGGGCAACTCTTTAAGGATGTTCACGAAATCTTGATTCGAGTCTACGGGGACTGGTGAGCTGACGTGAGATACGAGCAACTTGCAGAGGTCTTCGAGGGAATCGAAGCAACCTCGAAGCGGCTGGAGATGACAGATCTCCTGGTCAAGTTGCTGAAGGAGACACCGAAAGATCTCATTGACAAGGTTGTGTATCTGACTCAAGGCAAGCTCTATCCAGACTACATGGGCATCGAGCTCGGAGTGGCAGAGAAGCTCGTGGAGAAGGCGATATCATTCGCCTCCGGTCGAACAGAAGCTGAGGTTGAGTCAGCATACAATCGAAGCGGAGACTTGGGCATAGCCGCGGAAGAGATGCTAAAGAAGAAAACGCAGTCTACGCTCATGAAGAAACAACTCACCGTAGAAGCCGTGTACGAGACCTTTCACAAGATCGCTCATGCAGCGGGCGATCGCTCTGTTGACGCGAAGATCAGGCTTCTCTCAAGTCTTCTGAGCGATGCTAGCCCCAAGGAAGCGAAATTTGTCACTCGAATGGCTCTTGGCAAGCTGAGAGTCGGAATCGCCGACATGACAATTCTTGATGCACTAGCAATCGCCTACGCCGGAGGAAAGGAGTTCCGAGAGCCGTTTGAGAGGGCATACAACCTATCCTCTGACTTGGGATACGTGGCGAAGATCGTCGCCTCCCATGGCGTCGGCGGCGTCAAGGGCTTCAAGATATCGGTCGGCCGTCCAGTCAGACCCATGCTCTGCGAGCGTCTCTCTTCAGCCCAAGAGATACTCGCCAAGCTGGAGGGCAAAGGATCGGCTGAATACAAGTACGACGGTCTACGTATCCAAGCGCACGTATCCAAGAAGCAGATTCAGCTGTTCTCAAGGCGGCTTGAGAACATAACGGGCCAGTTCCCGGATGTCGCCAAGAGCCTGAGAGACGTAGTGACCGCGGAGCAGTCAATTCTTGAGGGTGAATGCGTTGCTGTTGATCCGAACACAGGCGACATGCTGCCCTTCCAAGTCGTGTCTCAACGAAGAGGGCGGAAGTATGAGATAGAGACGATGGCAGAGGAAGTTCCTGTGACTGTCTTTCTGTTCGATGTGCTCTACGCTGATGGTCGAGACTTTACCCTCGCGCCCTACCTGGACCGAAGAAGGGAACTCACCAAGATTGTGACCGAGTCAGAACAGGTTCACATCGCGGAACAGCTGGTGACCGAAGACGCGGAGGAGCTTGAACACTACTTTGACAAGGCAGTATCTTTGGGATGTGAAGGTCTTGTTGTCAAGAATATTGGGGCAGGATCAGTTTACCAAGCTGGGGCGCGCGGGTGGTTATGGATCAAGTACAAGAGGTCTTACAAGGCAGAGGTCGCCGATACGTTCGATCTGGTTCCGGTCGGGGCATTTCACGGTAGAGGAAAGAGAGCAGGAACCTATGGCGCGCTCCTGATGGCCGTGTACAACCCAGAGAATGACCAGTTCGAGACAATATCAAAGCTGGGAAGCGGTTTCACAGACGAAGACCTTGAGGAGCTGCCGAGAATCCTCGGGCGGGATGCGATTCCGCACCGACACCCCAGAGTAAGTTCCGAGATGAAGGCTGACGTTTGGTTCACGCCCGCGAAGGTACTTGAGGTGTCTGCCGACGAGATCACCCTCTCACCTCTTCACACGTGTGCGCTAGGCGCAGTCAGACGCGGCAGCGGATTGGCGCTGAGGTTTCCCAGATTCACAGGCAAATACAGGGAGGACAAGTCACCGGAGGACGCCACGACGACTGAGGAAGCCCTTGAAATCTATCATAGGCAACTGAAGAAGATGGAAGCCGAAGCATAGCGAGTTTGAAAGCGACCCCTTTTTCACACAGAGGTCCTTTCACAACTACGGATGGGTCATGACGAACACCCCGCTCAACCTCTCCGTTTTACAGGAGGCGTTTGCACTCTGCAGGCTGAAGAATGACGCTCAGATTCCCGATTGGGCGCTCTTGGGTTCCTTCTTTTCAATCACGCGCACGGCTGGAGAGCTTTCTATCGTGTGCCGGCAAAGCAATGTTCCAGAAGGGATAAGGTGTGAAAAAGGCTGGCGCTGCCTGCAGGTTGAGGGTCCTCTTGATTTCTCTTTGACAGGAATCTTGACCTCCCTTTTGACGCCATTGGCACAGGCGCGAATTCCCGTATTCGTGATTTCTACTTATGATACGGACTACGTAATGATACAAGAGAAGAATCTTGATGCAGCGATTCTTCTCTTGTCTCAAGCGGGTCACCAAATTCAACAGTGAAACATCTTGGCACGAGCCCCGATCACCATGGCTAAATTTGAGTGATTCCAAAGGTGGCGGGGTCTCTCCACTTGAGAATCACCATCGCGTACGCGTCGCCTTTCCGTGAGAGTCTTGGCGTGAGGGAGGAGACCTATGAGACAGAAGGAGATTCGGTCGCTGTGAAAGAAGTACTGGGTCTCATGGTTCATAGACATTCATCCATGAGCAAGTTTGTGGACACCAGCAGTGATGAGGCGCAGAGGCGCCATTTGGTGGTCGCTGTGAATGCGAGATTGGCGAAGCTTTCTGACCATGTTCATGACGGCGACAGGCTGAGTATTCTGCTTCCAGTCGCTGGAGGTTCGAAAGAATGAGAGGTTCAATTGGAGGATACGCTGAAAAGATTCTGCATGTGAACCTGTCCAGACACGAGCATCGAGTGGAAGAGTTCTCCCCCGAAGAATGCCGCGCCTACATAGGCGGAAGCGGTTTCGCTTCAAAGCGCCTATGGGAGATGACTCGCAAAGAGACTGACCCTCTCGGTCCTGAGAATGTTCTGATATTCATGACGGGGCCGCTTACCGGAACGAAGGTTCCACTCTCGGGCCGCCACGAGGTCGTGGCCAAGTCTCCGCTGACAGGAATCTACGGTGAAAGCGATGTCGGCGGAAGATGGGGCACCGAGCTTAAGAAAGCCGGTTTCGACGGAGTCGTCGTGACCGGCAAATCGAACAAGCACATCTATCTGTGGATCAACGAGAGCGGCGTGGAGTTCCGGGATGCGGAACACCTGTGGGGACTCGACACATATGAGGCAAGCCGAATACTCAGAAAAGAGACAGATCCAAAGGCCATTGAAGCATCCATAGGCCCTGCAGGCGAGCGGCTGGCTCTCATTGCTGGAATAATGCACGACGGAAGAGACGGGAGAGCAGCGGGAAGGTGCGGCCTCGGGGCAGTGATGGGCTCAAAGAACCTGAAGGCGATCGTGGCAAGAGGAAACATGGAGGTCCCCGTTGCCGACGAGGCACGTCTGATGACAACCATAAGAGAGCTGGCGCATGAAATCGTGAAGAACACAAGGCGGCTTTCCGATTATGGCACCAGCCACATTATGACCACTCTTGAAGAACTCGGCGACTTGCCCATAAGAAACTGGAGGCAAGGAAGTTGGCAAGCTGGCGCCGAAAAGCTGTCCGGAGTCACACTAGCGAAGACTATACTGAAGACAAAATACTTCTGCGGAGCGTGCATCGTAGGCTGCGGCCGAACTGTAGCGATCAAGCAAGGGGAATACGCAGGGGTAGAAGGAGCTGGCCCAGAGTATGAGACCGTTGCTATGCTCGGAGCAAACACCCTAGTCGATGATCTGGAGGCTCTCGCAAAGGCGCACGAGCTTTGCACCAGGTACGGTCTCGACATAATCTCCACGGGGGCCGTCATCGGCTTCGCCCTAGAAGCAGTGGAGCGGGGCATACTCACCGGTGACCAGAAGGAAGAGGCTAGTCTCGACTGGGGAAATGCCAAGTCAATTGTGAGCTTGGTTGAGAAGATCGGCAGTCGAGAAGGTATAGGATACCTGCTCGGCGAGGGAGTCATGCGGGCTTCAGCAAAGCTCGGGAGGGGTAGTGAAGCTTTTGCGCTTCACGTGAAAGGCCTTGAGCCCCCTGGCCACGACGCACGAGCTTACAACAGTTTAGCGGTCGGATACGCGACTGGGAACCGTGGGGGCTGTCACCTACAGGGGATGTCATACGCATTTGAGCGCTCAGTCACCATGCCAGAGTTGGGCATACATGAAGTTCAAGACAGGCTTGGAGTCGTGAAAAAGGGCGAACTGGTCGCAAAGACTCAGGATCTTATGTCACTCTTCGACTCTCTCAAACTCTGCAAGTTCCTCCTCTACGGCGGTGTCAAGCTAACACACATGCTAGAATGGTTCAACGCCGTCACAGGCTTTGGGACCAACCAAGTGGACTTCCTGAAAGCCGGGGAACGAATCTACAACCTCAAACGAATGTACGACGTGAGATGCGGAATCACGAGAAAAGATGACATAGTCCCAATGAGGATGCTCCGGGAGAAACGCGGGCAAGGCGGGTCCGCTGACAACCTGCCTCCGTTTTCTGAGATGCTCGACGAGTACTACCGCTACCGCGGCTGGGATCAGTCCGGAGTACCGAGAAAAGAGAAGCTGCAGGAACTGGGGCTTTCACAGCTTGTCACCTGAGGCAACGGGCCATCTGGACGGTTTCCCGATCGACTAATATTACCACGTGCTGAGTCACTGAACGGAAGTCCGAACGCTTGTCATCAAGTAAGATCATCATGCACGTCCTCGACCGAATTAGGAGCAAGGAGTTCAGAGGACCAACACGGGTCACCCAGGCCGCACTCAAAGCTCTAAGCGAAGCATCTCAAGCCTCCGGTAGTCGCTCTCCAAAGGAATTCCTTGAGGAACAGGCCGTCTACGGGGATCTGCTTATCAAGACGCGCCCAACCGCTGTTCTCCTTGCCAATGGCGTGCGACTGGTCATCGATGCGATCAGGAAAGGTGCGGACCAGGGACTTGGCGTTCGTGAGCTTCAAGGGACCGTATCCAAGACAGTGGATTCGTTTCTTGCTCAGATTCGAGAATCGGTCGATCAGATCGGCGAAATCGGGTCTAGAAGGATACGTGGCGGAGACACCGTTCTCTGCTACGGCTACAGCACCTCCGTCCTTTCCATAGTCGGAAAGGCGCAGGAGCAGGGAAAGAACGTCAAGGTGGTTGTCTGTGAGGCGCGGCCAGAACTTGAAGGACGTTTGATGGCGAAGGAATTCCTTAAACTCAACGTGCCTACGACAATGATTATCGATTCTGCCGTATCACACTTCATGAAGGACGTTGATCGAGTCCTGACCGGAGCGGACGCGGTATCCGCGAACGGGGCGGTGATCAACAAGATAGGCACGTCCACCATAGCAGCCATCGCCCACTACTCAAGGGTGAATGTGTTCGTCGCAGCGAGCGTATACAAGTTCAGTCCAGAGACGATACTGGGAGAGCTTGTTGAGATAGAGGAGCTCGATCCGTCTCTCGTGATTCCCGGCCAAATGATGTCAGAGTTCAAAGGCATGCAGATACGTAATCCAGCATTCGACGTCACCCCGCCCGAGCATATCGACTTGGTCATCACAGAGAGAGGCGTGATTCCGCCGCAGGGAGCGATCATGATACTGCGTCAACACGAGAACGTTTCTCTTGGCACGAGCTCCCTCAGTATCTGAGAATATGGACTTGGAGGGTCGAGAATATGGAGGCTGCGAAGATTCCGGTTGAGGTCACGCAGATCGCCGAGGACATCAGAGAAATGAAGATCAGAGGAGCCGGAGAGTTGGCGAGGTCCGTCGTCAGGGCCTTGATGATCGCTTGCGAGAAATCGCCCGCGAAGAACGCTCAAGACTTCCTGGCTGACCTTCGAACGGCCGCGATGGCGTTGCTCAAGACAAGACCTACAGCAGTTTCCTTGCCAAACGGCATTCGCTACGTCATGCATCGAGTGAGTCAAGCTGGCCAGCGGACCCAAGATGTTGAGCAGCTTCGTTTGGTGGGCATAAAGGCCGCCGAGGAGTTCATCGCAAACTCAAACACAGCGATAGAGCGGATCGGCGAAATAGGAGCACGCCGAATCAAAGATGGCGATGTCTTGATGACTCACTGCAACAGTTCCGCGGCGATTTCTGTAATCAAGACTGCATGGCAGATGGGAAAACGTATTCACGTCTACGTGACGGAGACGCGACCGAGGTTCCAAGGCAGGCTGACCGCAGGTATTCTGCTTGAAGACGGAATCCCCGTGACAATGATTGTTGACAGCGCCGCAAGGTATTTCATGAAAGACATCGACAAAGTCATCGTTGGCGCGGACGCTGTTACAGCAAACGGGGCTGTCGTCAACAAGATCGGCACCTCAATGATTGCTCTAGCCGCGAAAGAGTCTAACGTACGCATGTTCGTTGCTGCGGAAACCTACAAGTTCAGCCCCGAGACGATGATCGGCGAAGTGGTTGCGATCGAGCAGCGAAGCACGGACGAGGTCGTGGGCAAACCAGAGCTGCAGAGACTGCCAAACATGGAAGTGAAGAATCCTTCATTCGACGTGACGCCTCCAGAATATATCGATCTAATCATTACTGAGAAGGGGATCACGCCTCCCCAAGGCGCCATTCTGGTCTTGCAAGAAGCCATGGGCGTTATTACTCCAGAGGAACTGGAAGAGTACAAGACGTTCACGCTCGCCGAAGAAGTCGACTAGTGGACTGCTTAAGGAGTGACCCATTCAGCGCGTGCGATGCTCAAAGCTTATTCATGTGCAAATGAGATTTCGAGCGGAGTGTCCGAATTGAAGATCATCGGGGGAAGTGGCGGGCGTGTTCTGGCGACGCTCGTTGCCCGAGAGCTCGGGCTCAAGGCCTCGGAGGCAGAAATTAGGAGGTTCCCCGACGGGGAAAAGTACCTTCGCATCAACGAAGACGTCGCCGGTCAAGATGTCGTAATCATTCAGTCAATTCACCACGCGCCCGACGACCTTCTCTTCGAGTACTTCCTTCTGTGCGACACAATCAAAGACCTAGGAGCGAAGAAGGCAATTGCCGTTCTTCCATACTTTGCCTACGCAAGACAGGACAGTAGATTCAACCCAGGAGAAGCGGTGAGCTTCAGAACTGTCGCCAAACTCATCGAAGATGTTGGCACATCGGAGTTGTACTCAGTGGATATGCATCAACACCGAATCGGGCGGGCAAGCGACGTGTTTAGGATTCCAGCTCACAACCTAACAGCCGCTCCATTGTTGGCGGAATACGTAAAGTCGAACGTGTCGCTCGAGAAGCCGGTCGTGGTGGGACCCGATGAGGAATCCGAGCAATGGGCGTCGGCGGCAGCCAAGGTGATCGGCGCCGATCATGATGTGCTTGAGAAGAAGAGATTGGGCGCTGAGAAAGTGGAGATAAGTACGAGATCGCTTGCCGTTCGCGGTAGAGATGTCGTGCTCATAGATGACATCATAAGCACGGGAGGCACGATCATCGAGGCAAGCAAGATCCTGAAGAGTCAAGGCGCACGGCGGATCATCGTTGCATGCACGCACCCCATACTGGCTCATGACGCCTTGGCAAGGATCTACGAATCAGGAGCAGAGATCGTTGTGGGAACGGATACAGTTCCAAGCCCGATCAGCTATGTCTCTGTGGCTCCGCTGATTGCCGACGCGATCAGGCACCTCCAGGTCACACTAGCACGATGAGAAGATATGCCGCAATTCCTTGAGGCTAGACAAGTTTTTCTCGGTCAGCTCATTGGTACTGGTTGAGCGTGCGGAGAGTTGTCAAAGTTCCAGGCTGGAGTGACTCCGTATTCCAAACGCTACCTAGAGCTGGGATACGAACCAGACGAAACTGAGCTTCTGATTGCATTTAGGGTAACGCCACGGCAAGGCACGCCGATGGAGGAAGCTGCATCGGCCGTTGCAGCCGAGTCTTCTGTGGGAACATGGACAGAGGTGGAGCTTGGAAACGAGGAGAAGTACAACCGCTTCAAGGCGAGGGTCTACCGGATCGAGAGTGACATTGCGTACATCTCTTACCCGGTTCTTCTCTTCGAGGAGAATAGCATACCCAACATTCTCAGCAGTGTCGTCGGAAACGTATTTGGGTTCAAGGCTGTGAGCGCCCTCCGCATCGAGGACATGTGCATCCCGCTGGAGCTGGTCAACAGCTTTCCGGGACCATCCTTCGGTATTGACGGGGTTCGAAAAATCCTTGGGGTGAGAGATCGCCCCATGACCGGCTCCACAGTGAAACCGAAACTCGGCAACAGCCCGAAGGAGCATGCCACCATCGCGTACAACACGCTTTGCGGCGGAATCGACACCGTAAAGGATGATGAGAATCTCAACAGTCAAAGCTGGAGCAACTTCTACGCTCGAGCGGACGAGACATTGAAAGCCGTCGAGAAAGCCGAGAAAGAGACCGGCGAGAGCAAAGGGTGGTGGGCGAACGTCACGGCCGGCGATACTGAGGAGATGCTGAAGCGCTGTGACCACATCGCAAAGAACGGTGGGAAATTCGTGATGGTCGATTATCTCACCGTTGGTTTTGCCGCTACTGCATCGCTGAGGAAACGAACTGGAGAGCTCGGCCTTGCCCTGCACTGTCACAGGGCCATGCACGCAGTCATCGACCGCCAACCGAATCACGGCGTCGAGTTCAAGGTCCTGGCAAAGTGGGCGCGATTGATTGGTGTTGACCATATCCACACCGGAACAGGCGTGGGGAAGCTTGAGGGCGAGTTCCAAGATCTCAAAGACAGGTGCAACCTCCTTCGCAAGAGCTACACGCCGAAGGAGGGTGGACTGTATTTTGATCAGCCATGGGGAAACATCAAAACCGTCGTGCCGGTAGCGTCGGGTGGCCTACACCCAGGACACGTCTGGAAGGTCTACGAAACCTACGGGAAAGATGCATTCTTTCTATTTGGAGGAGGTTGTCACGGGCACCCTGGCGGAAGCTACGCTGGAGCGAAGGCTGTCAGAGCTGCGGTCGAGGCTGTTGCGGACGGGATCAGCCCCCAAGAGGCAGCGAAGGGAAGCAAGGAGCTGCAGCAAGCCCTCGAACTCTGGGGCGGAGTTACCTTCTGAGCAGGGTCTATCTCCACTGCTTGGCAGAGTAGGAAGCTCGTTCACAAGGTCACCGTCTTTCCAAGTTCTGTCTTGCAAGCTCAAGTGCTTTCTCTACTGCTCTCTTAGGGTCACTTTCTGACAGAATCCGAACGCTTCGGCGTTCGTCCAAGAACGTTTCCTTAACTTGGTCAGCGACTCCCCCGCTGCCCTCAACTGCGATGATGGGTTTTCCCTTCAGGTATGCAGCGCAGGCTTCGATTAGAGCCCCTGCTCCGCCACCAACCATGATAACGGCATCGGCGCTGTACGTGGTTACGAAATCTCTAGCCCAACCCATCCCTGTCGCAATCACGACATCACAGTAACGGTTCGCATAGTGAATTTCATCCTGAGGGATTATCCCGACGGTGATTCCGTGATTCTCCTTTGCCCCTCTGCACGCTGCCTCCATTACTCCGCCTAGCCCTCCCGTTACGACCACCGCGTCATTCTTGGCGGCCTCAGCGCCGACCTCGTAGGCAAGCTTGCGCGCTTCATCCGTGCAGTGATCCGCAGCAGAGCCAATCACCAACAACTGTAGCCGTTTGCTTGTTTCGTCGGTCAATGGACAGTCTCACTTTCCATCGGTTTGACTGGTTGCAAAAGTGGGTTTCGGCTCCATAGGTTCGCTCGTAACGAAAGAGCCTGCAAGCGGATCTCAGTGTACGGTCGGAGCCCTAAAGAATGTCGATCTCAAGATCTTTCACCAGATACTCGTGCAGGCGATAGGTATGGGGCTCGTACCTTGCACCAGCCTTTCTCACCTGCAAGAAGTTCTTGTCTTCTCTCTTGGACAAGTCTATGACTACTTGTGTCATATGGTCAATCATGGCACAGAATTCTTTGGGATGCGCATCTCTGGCCATAGTCCAATAGGCCAAAGTCTGATACGCATACAAAGCAGGACAAACATGCCCGAAGAAAGCTTTCACGGCATCTCTTCCCCAGTTGTGTTCCATGATAGTGAGGCTGTTGAAAACGAGCCTTGTGCCAGGCGTTATGAATTCCCTTTCAATTCTCCCAAAGAAGCGGTGAAATCGATCGGGGTCCTTGGAACTGGGAACCCTTCTTAGCCATGAAGGAGCCTGATCGTAGAAGTCGGCGAAAACGAGTTCACCTTGCCCCGCTGCTTCTGAGAAACAGTCAAGGACGAGTAACTTCTTTTCCCATCCATTCGGTAACATTTCTATTAGAGGGGCAAATTGCAGCATCACAGCCTGTGGAGGATAGATAAAGTCCAAGTAGATGACTTGGGTGCCTTCAATGATCCCTTGTCTAATGAAAGTGTAGAGGAATTCTCTGGCGAAGGTTCCAGGCTCTGTCTCCCACAAGACGTTCTCCCCGAGCAGCAATCCGCCACCGAGGAGTTGGTCCAGGCTTCTTATGCCCGTGGAATACGTAACTGTACGTTCCTTTGGCAAATGTTCCCGCTCGCTGATTGAAATGTCTGGCCCGGTTAAGAAGCTTGTGTTGGTTAGTGTACACGGGTGTACATGATGAACGCAACGCCTCAATACCTGAACACTTCCATGCGTAGCCGAGGGCAACTGAAATGTTAAGCTCGATAGAGCTTTCGGCGCGAGAACTGGGTGCACTGAAACTGATGGCGGATTTCTTCGCTGAGAAACCAGAGCTCACAGCGAAAATTGAGACCTATACGACGGCTCACTATGCGCTTGTGACCACATACGCCGAAAACTTCGGTATCCCAAGTGAGGATGCGTCGAGAGTTGTCGAAGATCTCAGGAAGAAAATCGGTGATGCTCAGTATGTTCAAGTGAAGCTACCGCCGCTAAGAAACCTAGTCCTCATGCAGAGAGATGAACTGGACATGTTGCGAGTTCTAGTCGACTATTTTTCCGAGGAGCCGAAGATGACGTCCGCAGGGTCTCTTCTCTCGACGAGATCTGAAATCCTGGCCGATGCCTACCAGTGGTTCCATGGCAAGAACGCCGAAGTGGCAAGGGAAATTCTCCAAAACCTGATTGAGAAGCTTCAGCAGGCCACGTTCGTTGGGACAGAAACTCTGGCGGAGGTAGCTCCTACTCCACTAAACCCTTACGGGGCCGCCCTTAGACAGCTCGATATAGCTGCCAAGAAACTGAACCTTGACTCCCCCATCCACGAAATGCTGAAGCATCCGATGCGGGCCTTCATTGTCAGCATTCCCGTACTCATGGATGATGGCAGCGTCCGCGTTTTCACGGGTTACCGCGTACAGTACAACGACGCATTAGGACCGACTAAGGGCGGCATGCGTTATCACCCTGATCTAACAATAGATGAGGTGACAGCCTTGGCAGCGTGGATGACTTGGAAAACCGCTGTCACCGGACTGCCACTCGGCGGCGGTAAAGGCGGAATCAGATGCAATCCAAAGGAAATGTCAAAGGCTGAGTTAGAACGCTTGACGAGAGGCTTTGCTCGCACCATTGCGAAGTTCATAGGGCCTTCTACGGACGTGCCAGCGCCAGATGTCTATACCGACGCGCAAACGATGGCGTGGATGATGGACGAATACAGCGAAATCGTGGGCTATCCCGCTTTTGGAGTGGTGACAGGTAAACCAGTCAATGTCGGCGGTTCCCTTGGAAGAAATGAAGCGACATCAAGGGGTGTGATGTACACGGTTGTTGAGGCGGCAAAGCACCTGGGTGTCGACCTGAGAAACGCCACGGTAGCCGTCCAAGGCTATGGAAACGTCGGATACCACGCCGCACGTTTGCTCGGCGAAATTGGTTGCAGAATTGTTGCAGTTTCAGACTCGAAGGGCGGTGTGTACAATCCAGATGGCTTGGATCCTATAAAGGTCTTTGAGCACAAGAACAAGACAGGCTCAGTAGTCGGCTATCCTGAGAGCAGATCAGTATCGAACGAACAACTGTTGGAGCTGGAATGCGACATCTTGGTTCCCTCAGCTTTGGAGAATCAGATCACAGGGGCGAATGCCACCAGTATTAGGGCGAAGATCGTGGCGGAAGGCGCCAACGGGCCGACAACACCAGAAGCCGACGATGTCTTGTTCAAGAAGGGGATATTCGTGATTCCTGACATATTGGCGAACTCAGGCGGCGTCATTGTCAGCTACTTTGAGCAAGTGCAGAATCAAATGAACTTCTACTGGGCCGAGGAGGAAGTGCGAGCGAAACTTGAGAATACCATTACTAAGGCGTTCAAAGAGGTCCTCCGCATGGCGCGACAACACGATGTAAACATGCGAACGGCAGCCTACATGTTGGCGGTCAGAAGAGTGGCTGACGCCATGGTAGCGCGCAAGGGGATGGTCATCAGTCCCCCTGGAACTTCGTAGCGTCCATTTGCCCGCTTTTTCTTGGCTAGGGCGGGATGTACATCGCTAGAGTTTTGTGAACATAGGCTTAAGAGAGGGCGTCTAGGCCAACTGTGTAGAGCGACATGTCAGTACATCTTCACACCACCATAACCAAGAAAACTGACGATATACTTGAGGAACTAGCAAGAAACTACGGCACGAAGAGCCGCGTTCTTGAGAAAGCCCTAGAGACATTCCTCAGGGTTGAGAAAATTGGGTCATGCGATGATTGCGCAGTAAGGGCCAGCGTCGCAGAACAGACGAACCTTAGACAAGTCCTTGATTTGACGTCCGTCCGAAGAAAGACCTTGGACGGTCTGCTTGAAGTTGGACTCGGGGACAAAACCATTGATGACTTCATACAAGACCAGAAGACAGAAGCAGGAAACACTATTGAGATACTTAAGAGATCAAGTGCCTGGAGATCCCCCTCAACCTTCAAGGATTTTGTCCTGATTCTCCAGGAGATACAGAATCTAACGCGAATGTTTGAAGTCGCTTCCCACAACGAAATAGACACCACAGCAATTCTGAGGCCTAGGACTTTCAAACGCCTGCCGGAGATCTTGGCCTTTCAAGTTGCGTCAATACTAGAAGGAATTGAAGCGCCTTTCGATCTTCGCGTGATGGGTGAAGATATCGCTATCAAAATGATTCGCCCCGAAGTTTACTCTCTGAGAAAGAGGGAGTTCGATGAGCTTCTAAACCAGCAGATTGAAAGGAGGCTGGCAAACGTGGCACCGAGCCTATTCAGAAACAGCCTGATGCTAGTTGGGCCAGCATTCATGACTTGGGCAGAGAAGCATCTGGAAGAGCCGGTGACTGATCTGGGGTCGATCATGGAGGACTTGAGGATCGCTTTGGGCGTGGATGAGCTTCCAAAGGAACCAAAGGATTTTGTGAAGGGTCTCCTTTCCGCGTGCATCAGAGTGAACTGGTTCAAACAGGCCAAGATACTGACAGAGAAAGGAAAGAACACGCTAGAACTAGTCTTTCAGGCAACCACTCCTGCCGTAGCTCGAGTATCTGTCGCAGCGTTTTCTGTCATGCTTGCGAGCAGAGGATGGAAGCTCCTAGCGTATTCAGTCGAACACACTACTGTGAACATGACACTTCAACATGTAGGCGCAGAAGACCAAACCATTCTTGACCAACTTGCCGAGTTAAGCCTTTTTCAAACAATCGCTAAACAATTCTTAGACGTTATCCCGATCCCTCGCGAGCTCTTCGATTCCTTCGCATCGAAAACATATGAAGCCCAGAGACAAAGATTTGACGACGCGTACCAGGCCATAGGCGTCCGCGCCGCTAACGCCATTCGGATCCTTGCAAGAAACGATCCGCAAAAGATCCAGAGATACCTACGCGAGTTTATCCTCAAGAACATTAGTGCGACTCAGCCGGACGCGGACGTTCGGTTTGTCGACGATGAGCACATAACGATGATATTCAAGAGGATCGATCCGCTTGTGATGAACGGCCAGCGGACACTCACGGAGTCCATGTTCAAAAAACTTGGCTACGAGGTTTCAGGCTCGGTTTTTCAGAATCTTCTAAGCTTCACGGTGAGACTGTCGGAGAAGCCACCACTAGAGCCTGTGTCCCGAAAGAAGATAGTGCAGGCTCTCATCGACGAAATGTCTTGTGACTCTGCAGAAGAGGCCTTCGCCTTTGAAAAGGCACAGCTAGAGGAGGTATTTCCTGAAGACTACCCGTGGACGATCACAGAAGTAGGTGACAGACTGACACAGATGTACAGGGAGTTAGGTATCGACGTCGAAATAGAGTACTTTGAAGGTGGGTTCACACTGAAGTACAGGACTTGCCCCTACTACAAGCTAGTCAAGAGTCGCCAGAAAACGTGGCTCTGCAACGTACGCAAGGATACGATTGAATACGTTATCTCAAGAGTCACGCACGGCAAGCAAGGGAAAGTCAAGATCATAAGATCTCTGCTGCAAAATGAGCATCCATGTGAATACGCGGTATTCCTCACGGGGTTCCTCGAAAAAGAGCAAGAAGCATCCTGAAAAGGAGTCTCTGCCTATTCCAACCTGTACCCTCTCTGCGGAGAAATCGAGCGGTGCTTGACGCTCCCACTCGCGGCGACCCCTAGAACAGCCATGTCCGACCTACCACAAACAGCAACGTGTGTGACAAGAACAGCAGGTACGAAAAAATAGTATAGACGGCAAGGTTATGAGAGATTCATTTCTACGTCCAACGTCGAGTAGAAGCAATGACCTCCACACTTGAGGCGCCCAAGATCGTTATCGTGGAGGATCTCTGCAAAGGCTGCGGGATCTGCATTGAATTCTGCCCAGTCAAGATACTCAAGGCCGGCAGCCGCATGACGAAGAAAAGCATCTATCCGCCGGAGGTCATTGAATCAGCCAAGTGCACAGCTTGCAGGATCTGCCAGTACTACTGCCCCGACCTCGCAATATTCATCGTCGGGAGGCCTGAGATTTCGCGCTCATAGAGCCCGGAACGTACTTCATGCAAGGAAACGAGGCGTGCGCGCTAGGCGCGGTTGCAGCGGGCTGTCGATTCTTCGCCTTCTACCCGATCACTCCAGCAGGTGAGATCGCAGAGAAGATGTCTCAGCTCCTTCCAAGAATTCGTGGCGTGTACATCCAGATGGAGGATGAGATTGCGGCGATCGGGAGTGTGATAGGCGCCTCATGGACCGGTTTGAAGGCGATGACTGCAACCTCAGGCCCGGGTTTCAGCCTCATGCAGGAGAACATCGGATACGCAGTGATGACTGAGACCCCGTGCGTAATCGTAGACGTTCAGCGCGCAGGTCCCAGCACCGGGATCGTCTCCGCTCCCATGCAAGGAGACGTGATCCAGGCGAGACATGGCAGTCACGGTGAGTACGAGATCATCGCCCTCTCGCCGTCCTCAGCTCAAGAAATGTTCGACCTGACAATTCGTGCGTTCGGTTTGTCGGAGCAGTACAGGACGCCGGTGATTGTGCTCGCAGACGAGACTGTTGGTCACATGCGTGAAGAAGTCATCATCCCGGAAGAGGAGTCGATTACAGTCGTCAGCAGAAAGGTTCCGGGGAACAGAGAAGAGGCCTCTCGGGGCTTTCTCAGCTCGTCCGTAGCCCCAATGCCACTTTTCGGTATGGGGTTCTCAGCTCACGTGACCGGCTCCTCGCATGATGAGTACGGAAGGCGGCGAGCAAGCGCGCCGGAAGCAATCGACAAGATCGTGAGAACGATTAGCGAGAAGATTCTAGCACACACATCGGAAATCTCAAACGTAGAAAGAGTGATGTTAGACGACGCAGACATTGCGCTTGTCGCCTACGGGAGTTGTGCTAGGACTGCGGAGCATGTTGTGAAGCGGGGCCGCGAGAGAGGAATCCGCGTTGGCATGCTCAGATTGATCGGGCTGTGGCCGTTCCCAGCGAAGAGCGTGCAAGAAGCACTCAAGTCCGTTCACAGAGCCATTGTGCTTGAGAACAATCTGGGCCAAGTGTTCCCCGAGGTCGAGAGAGCAACCATGGCAGACACGGAAGCGGTCTTCCTTCCTCCAGAAACAATCGGAACCTTGCATCGACCGGCATATGTATTGCAGCATGTGATGGAGGCGGCTAGGTAGTTTTGTCCAGCAATGAGAGCCATCCCTTGGCGAAGTACATACGAAAGGGCGCGCAGCCGCACACACACTGTTCCGGCTGTGGCAACGGAATCGTTGCACAATCATTCCTGAGAGCCGTCGACCAGGCCGGAATTTCAATGAGTAAGATCGTCTGCGTGGCGGGAATCGGATGCAGTGGCTGGATCCCCAGTCCGTTCTTCGATGTTGACACTCTGCATGTGACGCATGGCAGGCCGATCGTATTCGCGACGGGTGTGAAGCTTGGCAACCAGGACTTGGAGGTGGTCGTCTTTACCGGCGACGGAGACTGTTCCGCAATTGGCGGGAATCATCTCATACACGCCGCCAGGAGGAACATCGGCGTCAAGGTGATCTGTGTCAACAACATGATCTACGGGATGACTGGAGGAGAAGTAGCGCCTACAACGCCCCGAGGAATCAAGACGACGACCACTCCATTCGGTAACTTGGAGAGGCCGTTCGACCTCTCGAAGCTCGTCACAGCTGCTGGCGGCACCTACGTGGCAAGGTGGACCACATACCATGTCGCTAGGCTGGTTGCCACGATGAAGAAGGCGTTGACTAGGAGAGGCTTCGCGTTCGTGGAGGTGGTGTCACAATGCCCTGTCTACTACGGCCGCAGGATTGGCATATCTGACCCCGTCGAGATGATGCGCTGGTTCCAGAGACAATCTGTTCCGATCGAAAAAGCCCGCGAAATGAGCGAGCAGGAGCTGTCGGGCAAGTTTGTCGTGGGAGAGTTCGTGGACATCGAGGCACCAGAACTGACCCAATCCTATGCCGAGCTGTTTGAGGCGGCCAGCCGTGGGTCGAACTGAAGTCCGGATCGCAGGGTTTGGTGGGCAAGGCGTAATCCTAGCTGGAATCGTTCTAGGCCACGCTGCAGCAGTCTACGAAGGCAAGAAGGCAGTTCAGACGCAGTCCTACGGCGCAGAGACGAGAGGCGGGGCAGCTCGGTCGGAAGTCGTAATCTCAAATGAAAAGATCGACTACCCCAAGGTAATCTCGGCTGACATCACTATCACAATGTCCCAAGAATCCCTTGAGAAGTATGGAACCGACTTGAAGCCTAGAAGCGCACTGTTCGTTGACGCTGACTTGGTATCGAACATCCCAGCCGCGACGGGAGGAACAATCTACCGAGTTCCCGCGACGAAGATAGCGGCTGAGGAATTCAAGAAGACGCTGGTTGCCAACATGGTGATGCTAGGCACCGTTTCTGCAGTCACTGGGGTCGTGGGCCTTCAAAGCCTCGAAAAGAGTGTTAGGGATCTGGCCCCGAGGGGATCGGTTGACCTAAACCTGCGAGCCATAGACCGAGGGTTCGAGTGGGCGAAGGCGAATCTCAAACCAAAGCAGACTTGAGCGAAGCTAGGTTCCCAGCGCCTTGATCTTCTGGGTGAGCTTCGGGACGACTTGGTAAAGATCGCCGACTATTCCGTAGTCTGCTATCTTGAAGATCGGTGCCTCCTTGTCCTTGTTGATTGCGACAATCAGTTTGGAGCTCATTATTCCCACAGTGTGCTGGATCTGGCCGGAGATCCCGATCGAAACGTTAAGTCTCGCTTTGCACCTCTTGCCTGAGATGCCCACCATTCTGTCCTCCGAAATCCAGTGGTAGTCGGACGAGAGGGCCCGAGTGCAACCGAGTTCTCCTTTCAGCGCGGTGCACAGTTCATTCAGCATCGCAAGGTCCTCCTTGTTGGACACGCCTTTTCCGACGCAGACTAGGGTCTCAGCCGATTCTATGTTCACTGACTCGCTTGTCTTCTTTCTCTGCTCAACCAATCGTACCCGTCGGGGCGGAATCTTGAGCTCCATTCTCTCGACTTTGCCCTCCACTCGCGCCGGTTGAGCTTCGAATGTTCTGGGCATGATCGAGATCACTTTCTTTGTCGTCTTGATGATCTCGGATGAGATCGTGTTTCCTCCGAGAGCGTACCTATCGATCACTAGGTCTGGGCCTTTAGTAGTCAGACCGATCGCGTCGGTAACACAGCCCGCCTGAAGCTTCTGCGCCGCGCGTCCTGCAACCTCCTTGCCCAGTCGGCTTGACCTGATTAGTAGTATGTCCGGTCCATCTTCTTTGGTAACCTCAAATAGCACACTGGCGTACGTCTCGGCATCTAGGTTTTCGGTGCTGACATTCGGGATCAGGATGAGCCTATTCGCCCCGTACTCAAAATAGGATTCCATATCCATATCGTTCCTATTTCCGAGGACGAGCGCAGAAATCTCCATCTTGAATTCCTTTGAGAGTTCACGGCCCTTCGTCAGGAGCTCGAAGGTCCCTTCGTCGGTCTCTGAACATACGATGATCCCAGGCGTCAAGGCAGTGCTCCCTCCTTACGAAGGGCATCTACGAGTCTTCCAACCGTTTCGTCCACATCTCCCTCAAAGATGACGCCCTTGCGTTCCTGCTGCGGTGCCAGATTGCTGACGACCTGGATCGGGGACGCAGCCGAGCCAACTTGACTCGCTTCGATTCCGAGATCTTTCAGAGTCCAAACGTTCAATGGTTTCCGGGAAGCCCTGAGGATCTGTCCCAGCGCTGCTCTGCGTGGTTTGTTGATCTCGCTGGTGACGGAGGCCACCAAGGGCATATCGGCCTTCACGATTTCAAGCGCAGCCTCTATGTCTCGAACTGCGGTGACTGTGTTGTCATCAATAGATAGCTCTCTTACGTAGGTGATCTGAGGCGTGTTTAGCATCTCGGCTATCCTTGAACCGATCTGGCTGGAGTAGTTGTCTGCCGAGCCCTCACCGACCAGTATGAGATCATATGGGCGGATCTTCTCGATCGCCTTAACCAGCGTCACTGCTGAGGCTGCTGTGTCCGAGCCCTCACACGCGGGGTCCACGACTATGCATCCTTCGTCAGCACCCATTGCGAGCGCTTCAAGGATTGTGTCTTTGAGTTTGGCTGAGCCCACAGATAACACGGTGACCTTTGCTCCATGTTTCTCTTTGATCCTAACAGCTTCCTCGAGAGCGTTCTTGTCCATGTCGCCGAAGAGAACGGGCAGGCCCTCAAGCACCGGCTCACGGGTGTCTCGTTTGATTCTGACTTGCTGTAGGTCGACCACTTGCTTCATGCATGCTATGACGTGCAACTCTTTTTCATCCCACGCGATTGCGGATAGTCTGGAGTGGCAAGGCTGCGGGAATTAGATGACTCTTTCCGTGTCAGCTGAACCTGTATTGGACTCCGAACCCTGCCTTCGGGTAGTGCCAGCTGAGCGCTTCTTCCAGGCACGCTATGACGCAAGCTCCGCACTCCAAGCACCCGTCAGGTGTCGCATGGATGTCGCCTTCTGGACCAAGCGAGTAGACTTTCGCCGGACAGACAAAGAGGCAATATTTTGGCTTGCATTTCACGCGACAGATTTCGTGGTTAATCTCGATGTGTCCTTCTTTGTCGACCTTGAACACATTTCGCCCGAGCTTCTCTTCCACCTTCATGGTTCTTCGCCTCTATATCTTGAGGAGGTCCAGTGCATCCTTCAACGTTGACAGGTTGAGGAAGTTCTTTCTGAACCCTTCAAGGACCGTGGATGAGAGCTTTGGTTTGGGATCCTCCCGGATGAACATAAGATCTGTCAAGAGAGTGCTGATCGCTCGTGGATACTTCCCGAATAGCCTCGGATTATTGAGTACCTTCCAAACGTTTCTGAATGTGCGGAGGTCTCTTATTACGAAAGAGTTCTCAAGCATCATCTCATAGGCTGCCAACGACTGAGCGGAGTAATCGTCTCGTTTCTTGGCGACTTTGATCGTCTCCGCTGCCATTACTCCTGACGCGATGGCAAGATCCATCCCTCTTACAATAATCCCCATGTTCAGCGCGAATCCTGCTGCGTCCCCAACCACTAGAATCCCGTCGTTGTACAGGGTGGGCACGGCGTTGGCTCCCCCCTCGGGAATGGTATGGGCCGAGTATTCGACGGTCTCCCCGCCCTCGATCAGGATAGAGACCTCAGGGCGTTGCTTGAACTCTTCCATCAACTGGAAGGTCTCAAGGTGTTGCGCATTGGCCATCAACGAGCCTATTCCGACCACGATTCCGAGCGAGATACTCTCCCGGTTCGTGTAGAGGAATCCTCCCCCAGTAAGGCCTCTTGTCACGCTCCCAAAGTATAGCTGGGCAGCGCCTTCATCCCCGTGAAGGTTGAACCTGTCTTCGACCGTTTTCCGAGGTAGCTCCAGAGTCTCCTTCACGCCAACCGCAAAGTGTTCCGGCTCATGCTTGGATCGTAGGCCCGCCTCCCTGGCGATGAATGACATGGCGCCGTCGGCGGCAACTACTACGTTGGCCGCGATGTCTTCACCCTGAGCTCTTATTCCCGCGATCTTGGTGTTTTCGCGGAGCAGCTGGTCAACCTTGTATTTCGATACTATCGCAGCGCCCTCCGAAGATGCTTTCTCTGCAAGCCATCTATCGAATGTGGGTCGAATCAGGGTGTAGCTGTGGTACGGCGGCTTCTCGTAGGCGTCTGAACGCAGCTCTAGTGTAAGCGATGAATCATCGGAGAGCATGGTCAGGCGTTCTCTTGTGACGTGCCGCTCGAATGGGGCTTCATTCCAGATCTCGGGCAGATACTGTCTGACCGGATTCATGTACAGTCTGCCTCCGGTAACGTTCTTGCTTCCGGGATAGTCGCCTCGCTCAACAACCAGCACATCCAAGCCTGCCTTCGCAAGCGTGTATGCGCACGACAAGCCGGCAAGCCCGGCGCCTATGACGGCAACGTCAACTCGTTCCACGTTCGATCTCCGGATTGGACGCGAGGCTCCCAGCCCTGTTGAATGGTCCGAAACGAATGCAACTAAGCCTGTCTTGGCGCTTCGCTAGCGGTAGGGAATCGCTACGTCTCCCATGAGTTCCCGTGCGATGATGATCTTCATGATATTAGCTCCGCCCTCCGCCCCGACGACGTAGGACATGAGCCCTCGCATGCACATCTCAAGCGGGCTCTCCTTACTGTAGCCCAGCGCGCCATGATACATCATCGAATGTTTGACTATCTCAACGCCCAGTAGAGGCGCTCTTAGCTTGCAGATCGCGATTGTCTGGTTGATCTCCTTGTTGCTGAAGCTTCCATCCTTGTAATGTTGGTCGATCATCCAGGCTCCTTTGAGAAGCAAGTTCTTCAGCATCTCCAGCTCAGCTAGGTCGTCGGCGATCTCGAACGAGATTCCCTCGAACTTTGCAAGCGGCTTCCCAAATAGCACGCGGTTCCTCACGTACTCGGCACCGAGTTCGAGGCATTTCTCAGCCCCGCCTATGCAGGCGCTCGCGACAAGGGTTCGGGCGACGTTGAAGCCTTCCATGTTGACGTAGAATCCACGGTTCTCTTGACCAAGGACATACTTTGCGGGTATTCTCACATTCTTGTAGGAGAAGCCGCCGGTTGACAGGCCCATACGGCCCATGTCACGAAAGGTCGTGTAGGAAATACCCGGGAGCTTTGCCGGGATGTAGGCAAACGTCATGCCCTTGTTGCCGAGTTCGGGGGCTGTCCGAAAGAGAGTCAGATGCCCGCCGCCCCTCTTGGTTGCCTCGATGACGCCGCTGATGTACGTCTTCTCGCCGTTGATCACGTACTCGTCGCCTACTTTCTTGGCGGTGGTCTTGATGTTGGCTAGGTCTGATCCGCCCCCCGCTTCTGTAGTGCAGATACCGATGAACCATTTCCCGGAAGCGATGTTCGGAAGGAGGTCCTTCTTGAGTTCCTCGGAGCCGTGCCGGACGACCAAGTAGCTCCAGCCGAGATTCAGCAGCGTGTAGACTGGAAGCGACATGGATAGCTCGCCGCGCGCGATCTCGTGAACCGCAAGCGTGGCATAGAGCATCTCTTCCCCTGGGCTGGCGGAGCCTCCATACTCCTCGGGAATGGTCACACCGAAGATTCCGAGCTCCACCATCTCCTTGATAATCTCCTCGGGAATGCCAGCTTCCTTCTCGTCGATCTCACGTGCTCTCGGAAACAGTTTCTCCTCGCAGAAGCTGCGCACAGTCTTCTTGAACAGCTCCTGCTGAGGTGTTAGTCGGAAATCCAACCACGTTCCTCCATTCCGTTTTCGGTATCCGAAAGGTGCCCTGTGAGTCATATTTGGCTGTTCCGCGGCTCTGACCACGACATAAGAACGGCCTCGCTGCAGTACCGCGAGAGATTGAGAGTCAAAGCATAACGGCGATTGCTACGTCATTCACATTCGTGTTGGTTCTTCCAGTCATCACATGATCCTTGAGAGGCAGGAAGAACCTGTAGGAGTCGTTCTGGGCCAACAACTCGTCGAACTTGAGTTTGAGCGCCTCAGATCGAGAAAGCGTCATCCCATCAACGATGGCGCCGGCTGCGTCTGTCGGTCCGTCTATTCCGTCGGTTCCGATTGATGCCATTGCAACTCTACCTAGGCCTTGGATCTCTCTTGCGCATGCCATCGCGCATTCCTGGTTTCGTCCCCCGAGCCCCGAGCCCGTCACCCTAACAGTAGTCTCTCCTCCAACGACGAATGCACATGGCTTTCTGAAGGGCTCATCGAACCTGACGATCTCTCTCGCCAAGGACCCGATGAACGATCCCAAGTATCGAGCTTCCCCCGTGCTAGATGAACTCAATATCCTTGTTCTGATTCCTTTCGATCGCAGGTAACTCTGCGCGGAAATGCATGCGACTCTATTGTTGCCGATGACATGCTGGCTGGTCTTACGGAAGCATCGGTCGCTTGCCTTCGGCGTTTCAGGAATAGTCCCTTTGGTTCCTTGACGAAGGATTTCTGCAGCCACCTTGGGAATCGATTCCCACAGATTGTATCTCTTCAGAACCTCAATCGCATCTGCGAATGTCGTCGGATCAGGTGAAGTGGGGCCGGAGGCAATCGAGTCTAGCCTATCTCCCACCACGTCCGAAACTAGTAGGCCGAGGATCTTTCCGGCAGCACAGCGCCTCGCTAGCCATCCTCCCTTAATCGCGGATAAGTGCTTTCGGACCGTGTTGAGCTCCACTATCGTGGCGCCCGCGTTCATGACCAGCTGTACTACTCTTCCCTTGTCCGCAATTGTCAAGGGCTCCACTGGAAGTGCCAGGAGTGCAGAGCCGCCTCCCGATATTAGGCTGATCAGAAGATCCCGATTGTTCAGTTTCTCGACGAGCGTGACCAGTTCTTTCGCGGCTCTAACGCTGTTCCCGTCGGGAATCGGGTGGGCGGCGCCGACGGCCCTCACTCGCCTAAGCTCAGGGAATCGTTGCTCGGCTGGGACAACGACCAATCCTCCTTTCAGTCGATTTCCCAAGATCCCTTCGAGCGCCTCCGTCATAGCTCCAGAAGCTTTCCCTGCGCCCACGACGAAGACGCCGTCGTAATCGTCAAGCGGAATCGTCTCACCGTTTGCCAGGAGCCTGTCTCCTTGCCTCTTGACGTGTTGCGAAACCAGCCTGTGCGGATCAACCGAGGCCAGCGTATACTCCAACGCCTCGACGACAAGGCGTCGCGCCCGCCGGCCAAGGCGATCGGAACTGTTCTCGATGAGTTCAGCCTTGTTCAGGATCAAGTTGACTCCAAGATGCGAAGCTCTACGGTGGTATCCTTATGACTCTTGGCTCGAAGCTGAGCGTAGAGGACGCCCAAGGGACAGCCGAGGGGGCCAGAATCTGGGGCCGCTTCGCTAGGTCGGTTGACTCCAAGAAAACGGAGAGGCGAGGTTCCGGTCGACTACCAGCCAGACTGCGAAGGAGTTGAAGGAGGAGCCCCTTCGGAAGGGGCCGGGGGCGTTTCAGCAGGAGCGGGCTCAGCCACGGGTGCCGGAGCGGGTTTCGGCTTGACAACGCGCTTCTTGGCTGCTCTTCTAGCCTTCTTCTTCATCGCCTTCTTAGCTTTCTTTTTCTTCTTCGCCAAGACAAGATTCACCGAGATAATGTTCGGACTCTGGAAACCTAATAAGGCTTGCCTAGGTGACAGCGGAATTTCTTGACCGTCTTGTGTCATTGGAGTCTAGGCGCCGACGAATGACCAGAGCTCGGTACTTCTCGAATTGGATGTCAAAGACGTGGATTCTCGGCGGGGGCCCGCCGATGGCACTTCATGAACCTCATAAGCTAGAAGTGTTCTCTGCCGTGGCAGGTGAAGGAGATTGGCAGAGGAGGTCTCGTTTGAGGACTTCAAACGGCTAGACATCCGGGTCGGGAACATCACGAGCGTCGAGCGGGTTAGGAGGACAGAGAAGCTGTACAAGATCCTCGTTGACCTGGGCGGCTTTGGAACCCGCCAGACAATATCGAGCCTTGTAGACTACTATCAGCCTGAAGACCTTCTCGGGAAGAGGATCATCTTTCTGACAAACCTTAGGCAGGCGAAGTTCGCCGGTGAGGTTTCGCAAGGTATGCTGCTCGCCGCTGAGACAGATGGAAAACTCGCGCTCCTCACGACCGACCGTGAGATTGCGTCGGGCGCGCGGATCACCTAGTTGCTCGACCGTGGTCCCCAGAGTTTTCAAACGTTTTAATTACCCCGCCGAAGTGTTGTACTCGGCTTTCGGAAGACGAGTCAAAGAAGGCCTGTTGAATGCCAAGAAGAGGTCCCACCGAGCAGGACGTGCTCCGCATAGTCATGGACAAGGGAAACGAAGGAATCCTTCAGTCCGCGCTCTGGAGAGAGATGAAAGCCGACAGCAGAGAAGGCTCAAGAGCGATACTGAGACTGGAGCGCAAGGGATTGATTCAAAGGAAGCGGGAGCTGAATTCTGGGCGTTGGACCTACCGAGTGTTCGCCAGACGCAAGTACTCCAGCATAGACTCGATCGTTGACGTTCCCTGCTCTTTCTGCGACCTAGAGGCCAGATGCGCCCAAGCGGCCGCTGCAAACCCGGCCAGATGCGAAAGATTGAACCAATGGATCCTTGCCTCAGTTAGCGGGGCGACTCCTGGAAGATAGTCTTGTCGAGTCGATGGATCGAGAAACACCGCAGAGATCAATTCTACAAGCTCGCTAAAGTGAAAGGTTACAGAAGCCGCGCCAGCTTCAAGCTTCTTCAAGCGAACAGAAGCTACAGGTTCATCAAGCATGGGCGGAACGTGGTGGATCTAGGCGCCGCCCCTGGCGGATGGCTTCAGGTCGCGCGAGAAGCAGTAGGCGAGTCAGGATTCGTTCTTGGGGTTGACAAGCAAGGAATCAAGCCGCTGTCGTGCAGAAACGTCGTCACCATCGTAGCAGACATTGAAGATCCATCACTTCCTGACCGAATAAGAGAAGAAATGCCCGGGCCCGTCGACGTTGTACTCTCCGACGCCTCACCTGACCTCACGGGCGCTTGGGATCTGGACCAAGCAAGACAGGTGCATCTGGCAAACCAGTCGCTAGAGATTGCGAAGCGTGTTCTGCGGAACGGCGGGAGCTTTTTCGTCAAAGCATTCCATGGAGCAGATCTGCCAGACTTCAAGTCCAAGCTGAGCGAGTGCTTCCAAACGGTCAGAATCCTCAAGCCTCCAGCGAGCAGGAGCGACAGCTCCGAGATATACTTCCTCGGACTCAACTACACGAGCGAGAGGCGCCCACAATCCCTGCGAGACGAGTCTCTCGACAGATCTGTCTGAGAACGTGCGACTGCTACGACGTGTTGAAGCGTTCCGCGAGAATTCCGGGCAGAGTCTCTCTGTTCTCGTGGGTGACTTCGATCACTTCAATCCCCGGCCCTGACTTGATCGTTCTGACCAGGGGATCTTGCGCGTTCCGATGCACTGTTCCCAGCACGGCCTTTCCGCAGACGAGGGCGACTCGAACGGCGTCCTTGAATCGTGTGGAAGTCAATTCCATAGGCCCGACTTCATCTATCACTATGAGATCTGCGTACTTGATCGCGGAGAGTATGGCTTCTGCGCCTATGTTGTCGAGGTCTTGGCTGTTCACGCGGTATTTCCCGATGTTCGGACCGATCGGCTGATTCACGTGAGCAAGCACTCCGGCCTTGCCGGTCAGGAGGTCTCGTATTTCGAAGCCGACGCGGGCTGATCCGAACCTGAGATCACCAGAAGTCATTCCCCCAACCTTGCGGCCGCGCAGCTTCATCTTCTCCGCGACCTCTCTTGCGACAGTACTCTTGCCTACTCTAGGAATGCCCGTGAGAAACACGAGAAGAGCCAAAGCCTTTCAATCCGCACGGTATGTCAGAGTTCAGACAGGGAAGCTATAACTGGTTTGAGGCGCCAAGCCAAGTCATCGATTGCGCTGTGGACAATATGGGAAGAAGCGTAGCTGGAATCGACGACGCAGGACGAGGGCCGATAATTGGCCCGCTTGTGATCGCGGGAGTATTGATGGACGAGGACAAGGTTCGAGAGCTTGTGCCGATGGGCGTGAGAGACTCGAAACTCTTAACACCCGACTCACGGTCGGACTTGGCCCAGAAGATAGAGGCCATCGCGTCGCGGCTCTCGTATGACGAAGTCTCCCCCGCGGTGATCGACGAGGTTGTCCTGAAAGGTAGAAGGCTTCAGAGACTGAACTTGCTCGAAGCAAGATCCATGGCAAAGGTGATCGCTGAACTGAAGCCCGCGGCGGTCTGGGTAGACGCCTCAGACGTTAAGCCGGAACGGTACGCGCGCCAGATCTTGGACGAGCTACCGTCGAGTCTGAAGAGGACCGTACTGATCTCTGAACACAAGGCCGACAGAAAGTATCCGATAGTCTCCGCGGCAAGTATCATGGCGAAGGTAAGGCGCGACGCTGCAATCTCGGCTCTCTGGGAAGAATATGGCAACTTCGGGTCTGGATACGTCACAGATCGAAATACAATCAGGTTCCTGAAAGAGTGGCGACGAACGCACAGCTACTACCCTCCGATAGTCAGGAAATCTTGGAAAACGCTGAGGGAAATAGAATCAGCCTTGGCCCAAACGAGATTGCCTACCGAGGGCTAGGAAGCGACGCGAGCACTAGACAAAATAGACCGCTCTGAAGATACTCTCGAATTCTTTCGGCATGTTCGAGTGGACGATTGCGCTGGAAAGCGAGCGGTCACGGCTTCTCGTTAAGGGCTTCGACAACCTCTTCAGCATCTCCTCCAGGGACCACTAAACTTGCTTTTTCGCCACGAACATGGCGTGGTCTTTCTCATATGGCTCTAATCGGACCGTGTCGGTGATTCTGAACCCCCTTTGCGTGAGCGTTCGCTTCTCTTGAGAGAACACCGAGGCGGGGCTCATGGTCACGTCCACGCTCCGGGACTTCACCGCGATCATGGCGCTTCCCGACTCTTTCAGAAACAGGTCGGCGTTGTCTGCGAGAATCCGCGCTTGTTCGGGCTGCGCGATATCGCAGTAGATGGTATCGACCGCGGAGACGAGAGAACGGTATTCGTTCGGATGCCTCGCGTCAGCAAGTATCGGAGACATGTTGCTTCTGTACGAGCAGACGTGCTCAATGAGTTCTCGCATCGTCCGCTGCGCAAATTCGACGCAGAACACCGAGCCCCCTTCTCCAACGATGTCGCTTACGTGACTTGCTGTTGTTCCGCTGGCTGCGCCAAGGTATAGGACCTTTCCGCTTGGGGCAATCGGAACTTCTCTTATTCCTTTGAGTATCGCGGCTGCAAGTTTGCTTCTGTAGGCGTCCCAGAGCCTGTACTCCTTCCGGCGGAACTTCACCAGTTCCTCGCCGTAGACTGATTGGCCGGGGCTCAGGTTCCTCGTAGCGAGCCGACGTGACTTGTCTTGAAACTTAACCCAGTATACCCCTTCGAATCTTTCGTGAGGGCTAACGTCTTCGACGTTGATCACGTCTGCGGGCCTCGTCACGTTCCCTCACGGGCGGTTCCTTGTACTTCTCTTGGATCTCGGAGATCTTCTTCTCAACGTCTTTCGCGAGCTTGTCTCCCATGAAGTCTCCGCCGAAGGCGTCAACTCTTGCGGCTATCGCGAGTTTGCCTGAGAGCGCTCGCGCAATCTTTCCTCTCTGCCAGCGAGGCGATTGGTGTATTGACGCATACTGGAAGATTACTCCATGCTTCGGCGGTCTCGCCCCGGTCTTCAATGACCGGAAGAGTGCCTTCTCCGCTCCGAGCACCTGCATCGTACTTGCCGGCATCTTGGCAAGGTTCTGGAGGCCTCCCGCGATCGACATCAACCGAGCCGTCAACAGCGGCCCCAGTATTGCGGTTGTGTTCGCAGCCGTCTGCTTCATCACGCCGTCAACGTAACCTTCAGCTTTCTCTCTGAACTTGAAAAGCTCCAGTGTATCCTTACAGAACGCGCGTAGCCACTCCAAGTCCTCTTCAGGGAAGCTGGCTCCCATCGACTTGCGCGCCGACGACGCGATCTGCTGAATCTTCTCCTTCGGGATGCCTTCTTTCTCAAGGTTCTTTTCAGTGAAGTTGGATCGCAGTCCGAGATCCGCGACGAGCCGAGCGTAGGTATCATGCTTCTCGACGATACGGTCAAGCTCTGGGAAGTGCAATCCATACCATTCTCTTATCCGCCCCGAGAAGAGGTTGATCGTCTTGTCGATGTCATCGATCGCGCGTACGGCTTGAACCGCGTATAGGTCACGCTTCGCAGCCGCCGCGGTGACCGCGACTCGTGCAAGCTCCGTTGTTACTTCGCGAATGAATTTCTGGTACTCGTCAATGTCCAGGATTGGTTTGATATCCAGTTTCTGCTGCTTCAGCCACTTCGATCTCCCCTTCCAATCCGTCCCGAGTTTCTCTCGGAACTGCGTGACCGCTGCAGTTCCAGCCTCGACTCTGGCCACTGTTCCGTTGATCGACTTCAGCGCCTTGCCTACACCATCTGTTTCGGTGACCAGAATGTCGAAGCCCGTCCTGCGTACAGAAACAACAAGTTCCCTCAGTTCAGAGGAAGCGTTCCCCGACTGAAGTTGCCGTAACTTCTCTGCGGCTTCACCGGCTTTCTTACCAAACAGCGTCTTCCCGACCACCAACCCGTCCTTATCCACGGCGAAGACTCCGGCGGGTGCTTCGACGATGTAGATCTCCACGCGCGTTCACTCCCTTTCAATCATCGATACTTTCGAGGCTCGGTCGCCATAGGTGGTAGGGAGTTTCAACATAAAGCCTTGCTGAACTCAGACCGCGGGAGTGTTAATAGTCAAAGCACCCTAGACCGTCAAACGAGACTTGCGACTGGGTGTGGCCACTTGGGTGAACTCTCAACAGAAATCGCTGGGTTGAAGCTCCGCAATCCCACAATGCTCGCGTCTGGTCTTCTTGGTGTCTCCGGTGAAACATTGAAGCGAGTTGTCGAAGCGGGCGCGGGAGCCGTTGTGACGAAGTCCTCAAGTCTGAAGCCTCGGGACGGGAACCCCGGGCCAACCATTGTTGAGGTTCCTGGCGGACTATTGAACGCTATCGGCCTCGCGAGTCCTGGAATCTCCATGATGAAAGAGGAGATCAGTGAAGCGAAGAAGTCAGGCGTGCCGGTCATAGCCAGCGTCTTCGGATTCTCAGTCACGGACTACTCCAAGGCGGCGTGGATCGCCGAAAGCATAGGCGCCGACGCCGTCGAATTGAATGTCTCATGCCCGCACGTGACGGGAGTAGGCGAGATCGGCCAAGACCCTGCAATCGTAGCCAAGGTGACGCGTAGCGTCAAGAGAGTGGTCGATATTCCTGTCTTCATGAAGCTTTCACCAAACGTTACAGACATTGTCGAGATAGGTCGATCTGCTGAGACGGCGGGAGCGGACGCGATTACAGCCATCAACACGCTAAGAGCCATGTTGATCGACATACATGTTCGGCTACCGGTACTCTCAGCTAAGATCGGCGGGTTGTCAGGCCCGGCAATCAAGCCCGTCGCAGTCCGTTGCGTGTACGAGCTATTCGAAAAGCTCAAGATTCCCATAATCGGCGTGGGAGGGATAATGGGCTGGGAGGACGCCGTTGAGTTCATTCTAGCAGGGGCAAGCGCTGTACAGATAGGAACCGTAATCCTCCAGAAGGATCTACGCGTTTTCTCCGAGGTCACTGAAGGCCTCTCAGCCTACATCAAAGAGAACGGCTTCACGAATGTCTCCGAACTGGTCGGCGTTGCGCACTCGAAGTCTGCATAGCTCGAAACCTCCTGGATGCGTAGACAAGTCTGCCTCCAACAATCGTTGCCAACACGGTTATGCTGCGTATCTCTTCCGGCGGGACCTGAAGAGGGTCGCGATCAAGTACTACCAAGTCGGCAATCTTCCCCTTCTCAATCGTTCCCTTCAGCTTCTCCTCGTGCGTGGCATATGCTGCGTTCTTGGTGAACATTTCAACGGCGGTCTGGGCGTTGACGGGTTCTCCGTAGCCTTCCGGGGCAGAGGCGACCGCTGCATGGAGGCCTTCCAGAGGATCGATCGGTTCAATGGGGCAATCCGACCCTCCTACTAGACTTGGTCCGATTTTCGCCAGTGACCTGAGTGGGTACACAAGCTTGGCGCGTTCACGTCCCACTCGGTCGGGAACCCAAGGGTCAGAGACTATGAAATGAGGCTGAACTGAGACGACAACTTTCGAGCGTCTGATTCTATCGATCAGACTGCGATTGAGGACGGATGCATGCTCTATTCTGTGCCTCAATCTATCAGAATTCGGAACGGTGAGGTTGGCGTTCTCTATTGCTGCGAGCGCCATTCCGATTGCCCGGTCTCCGATCGCATGAATCGCAACCTGCAGCCCATGACGAGCCGCCTTCTCGACAATCGCGTTCAGCTCGTCTTGTCCGTGTACCGCAACTCCGGTCGTATCTGGTGCGTCGGAATATGGTTTCTCAAGCGAGGCGGTTCGTGCTCCCAACGAACCATCCATGAAGATCTTGACAGACTGTATTCTGAGCATGTCATCTCCAAATCCCGTCGAGATCCCCATCTTCGCGGCTGAGTCAAGCCATTCATCAGTAATCAACAGGTAGACCCGAAGCTTGAGTTCACCGGCGCGTTTCATTGCCTGCAGAACTCGAACATGCTGAGGCTGATAGACTACGCAGTGTACTGATGTCAAACCTGCGGCGATGGCTTTCTGCATCGCTAGGGATACTGCTTTCCTTACCTCTCGGTCCTCTCGCTGTGGGATCAGAGAGAGCACAAGGTCCATCGCATTCTCGCGGAGGACACCGGTTGGCTCTCCCGTGTTTCCGTCGCGGTCTATGACACCTCCAGGTGGATCAATCGTAGCCGCAGTAATGTTTGCAAGCTGCAATCCCATGCTGTTGACGGTGCAGATGTGCTCATCGATTCGAATTATGCACGTCGGCCTGTCAGGAACAGCGGCGTCCAGATCGAATCGATTCGGAAACCTTCTTTCTTTCAGTCTCTCTTGATCCCACCCGTTTCCGAGCACCCATCCTCCGACATTTGTTTTTTGGGCTTGCTTTCTAAGGATATCTTGAATCTCTGAGATTGAGCGGGCTTCCCTGAGGTTTGCATCGAAGAATTGAAGGCCGTATGCTACAAGGTGTGTGTGGCAGTCGGTAAACCCAGGCAGAACGACTGCTCCATCGAGATTCCACGTCTGGGTATCTTGTCGGATCGCCGAGAGTATCTCGCGGTCTGTGCCGAGTCTCGCAATGCGGCCACGCTCAATCGCCAGTGCCTGAGCTCTAGGGCGTCGACTGTCCATTGTAAGAATCTGAGCGTTCAGAAACGCTGTATCTACGTGCCCGAAAGATCTCTTGCCAGTCTCAGTGTTCTTCCTTTTCGGCGCCCTTCTGCTTGTCTTGCTTCTTCTCAGAGAAGACCGAAGTGTACTTCTCTGGCCACTCAATCTTTCCGCCACAATTGTCACAGTAGACGGCGTTAAGAAAAAGCTCGCGCTCACAGTTCTCGCAGAAGAATCGTTTCTGTTTCAGTTCGGGCTCGGCCAATGTCGTCATTTGCTCCACTCTATCCAGCTAAGGAACGGGGGCCCACATACCTTATGGATTCTACACACCGGCCCACCAAAAAAGCCATCCTTGGACGGTACGGTCTGGCAGGGTCACGTCAAGACGGCAAGTGAGGGGCCCCCTGAAGGGGGCCTCCGCGTTACCGCCTAGCGTGGCCACAGTAGAATTGGCGCACTCAAATGCTGCTTCATCATTGCTTCTTCCCAGTCATCCTAACCCTCTGTCCAATGACTTCCAAGGTGTCCATACCTATCTTGGGATGACCGCGAAAGGACATAAGCCCTTAATCCTCGTCGTTAAGGTGGGTCGAGCGCGCGCGGGCGAGGAGGCAGGAGAGTGCACGACTGGTCGAACAGAGACCGGCCGCCACGGAATTCGCCAATCAAGATGCCCCTCAATAGGCGAGTCCTGCTCTCTCTCGACTCGGCCTCCAGGTCGCGCCGCGTAAGAATCGCGGCCTACGCGCTCGGCATCCTGTTCTTCCTGACGATAGTGTTTGTTCCACCTGTATTTGGAATTCTCCTCGGATGGTCTAAGATCTTCGAGATGTTCGCACACCCGGACCTGATAGACAGAGGCGTCTCGGCAATTGTGGCGTCCTTCACGATTGCTGTGGCCGTTTCTCTCATGGACCTTGCAGCGGGCCTGCCCATGGCGTGGTTCATCGTGAGAAGCAGATCCGCCTGGACGAGTACACTCGATACGCTCGCAAACATCCCGTTCATCGTTCCGACGGTGGCTCTGGGCTATTCCGTTCTGACATTCTGGAGCGGCGCTGAGGGGATTGGTAGTCTGCTGGGGCTCCAGTTTGTCTTTTCACCGGGGTGGCAAATGATTGTCCTGTTACATTTTGCGTTCTCGTACCCGGTCATAGTCCGCGTGATGGTCGGAGCGCTTCAGGGGTACAAGGAGGTCTACGAGACTGCTGCGCGGACTCTGGGAGCTTCGACATTCACCGCCGTTCGAACAGTCTCATTGCCCTTGTTGAAGCCGTCTCTGGTCGCTGCATTTCTCTTGGCATTTGCGCGCTCATTGTCCGAGACGGGAGCGACAGTCATGGTCGCGGGCGCCTTTGAGAATGGGCCCGTGTTCATTCGCAACGCTCGACTGGCTGGCCAAGAGAGCCCTCTATTGTTTGTTAGCTTCGTTCTCATCATAGCGTCCAGCTTCTTCTTCATCGCAATCCGAGTCTTCGCTCCAAGAATGCGTCTTCCAATTTCAAATGTATGGCCCAACCTAGAGAGGCAGCTGAGTTCAAGTCGTGCGGTGCGTTCCAGGGATATTCTCGCATTTCTCGCATTCGTTCTGTTTGTGATCGTCCCGTCGCTTTTCGTCGTCCTGCCTGGTGCTGGCGCTCTCACGGACGGGACTTTGCAGACGGCGGTATCTGGGAGCGGTATTTGGTCAAACTACTGGCAGTCTGTGGGTCTATCCTATTTGATCGCTCTGGTGGCAACGGTTCTGAACATCCTCGCTGGATTGCCTGTCTCCGTTCTGGTGGCAAGAAGGCGGGGCGGTGAGGTGATCTCAGGTATCTTGGATACCTTGGTGAACATCCCCATCGTGGTCCCATCGATAGCGCTCGGCGTCTCGATCGGCATCTTCTGGGGGGGAGTTACTTACATCTCCGAATTTTGGTTGCTGGTCTTTGCTCATGCAAGCATTACCTACACGTACTTCGTCCGATCAATGATCGCAGCTGTTGAAAGCATCCCAGTGGAGGTCGAGGATGTCGCACGCACTTTAGGGGCCAAGCCGCTTACGATCTTTCGAAGACTGACAATCCCACTGTCAAAGTACTCCTTGCTGGCAGGGGCAATAATGGCGTTCACGCGAAGTGTGGATGAGACAGGGGCGACCTTGGCGGTCGCCAAGAAACTGACCACCGCCCCGGTCCTGATGGTGGAATGGGTTCGAGGCACAGTTCCCGCCTCTCCTGGCGCCATCGGGCTGGGGCTGGGCATTCTAGTGCTGACCTCGCTCGCGTCCCTACTGGTTCTAACAATTGCGACTCGGAGAACGTGATGGCTGTGCCCTCGATACGACTCGTGAATGTGTCCAAGACTTACGCAAGGATGAGAGGAATAGATCGCGTCAGCTTAGAGATGGGCGATGGCGAATATGTATGTGTTCTTGGGCCAACAGGGAGCGGCAAGACAACTCTCCTTCGCCTCATCGCGGGCCTGATTTCTCCCACGAGCGGAATCATCGAGCTTGACGGGAAGCCAGTCACCCATGTCCCACCCGAAGACAGGAATGCCGTCTACGTGCCCCAACAGTATGCGCTGTTTCCCCACATGAGCGTCAGGGACAATGTCGCGTTCGGGCCGCTGGCTCGAGGGTTCACTCCCGAAGAGTCTTTGCAGACAGCTGACGAAATGCTGAAGCTCGTGAGACTCGCCCACAGGGCTACGGCGTTTCCTCACGAGCTAAGCGGGGGCATGCAGCAGAGAGTTGCCTTGGCACGTGGACTGGCTGGACGTTCGTCACTGCTTCTCTTGGATGAGCCACTGGGGGCTATTGACGCTCGACTTCGAGTGATACTTCGCTACGAGCTTAGGAGGCTAGCGAAGGAACTCGCTGTCACGGTGCTTCATGTAACGCATGATCAGCAGGAGGCGATGTCGATTGCTGACAGGATCGCCGTGCTGAGGGAAGGTACCCTGCAACAATTCGGCCGCCCTTCAGAAATCTACTCAGCGCCAGAGTCACCATTCCTTGCCAATTTCGTTGGTGGGGCAAATTTCCTCGAAGGAACCGTAGTGCGCAAAGCGCGTGACGCGACTCTGATCGAGGTGCCTGAGGGTTTCTCGATAACCTCGCCAGCAAGCGACCACCCCTTGGGCGACGCTGTTGTCCTGTCTTTCAGACAAGAAAGAACTTCGATCTTGACCAGTGCGAGCCTTGAGGAAAACGTGCTCCCGGGGAAGCTTGTCTCTACGAGCCTTCTCGGAGTCTACTTGGGATGTCTCGTAGAGTTGGGAAGAACTGGGCAAGTACTGGCGAAGGTGCCTCTCCGCGAGGCCTTGGACCAGAAACTGCCAGAGCGAGTCGGAGAAATTGTCTTCACGAGAGCGAGTCGGGAAGGTATCTTGCTGTTCAACAGACCTGTGCGGCCGTTGGCGGTTGAGCTGGAGGCTTTCTAGTTGCCCAACGTGAGACTTGTTGACGTAAGGAAGGAATTCCGAGACGTGCTCGCTTTAGATAACGTCTCGCTTGAGATCAAGGATCGAGAATACGTTTCAATCATAGGGCCGAGCGGATGCGGCAAGTCGACCCTTCTGAAATGTCTGGCGGGGATCATCAAACAAGACTCTGGGCAGATATTCATCGGCGACATGGAAGTAACGGCTCTCCCCCCGGAGGAACGGCAGCTGGGATACATGTTCCAAGAGATAGCTCTGTTTCCGCACATGTCTGCCTGGGAGAACATCGAGTACGGACCTCGAGTTCGAGGAAAGACCAGGCAAGCCACACGTGAATTCGTTGGGCAGATAATGGAACTGACCAGGCTGAAGATTACACCCGATACCTATCCTGATGAGCTGAGCGGAGGAGCGGGACAGAAGACCGCGCTGGCAAGGGCAATAGCCGCGGAACCCCAACTGATGCTGCTCGATGAGCCTCTGGGCGCCTTGGATGCCCATGTTCGAGCCGTGCTCAGATACGAGTTGAGAAGGCTCGTGAACGAGCTGGGGCTAACTGCGATCCATGTCACGCACGACCAAGAGGAGGCCATGTCGATCTCGGATCGACTTGTCATAATGAAAGCGGGCAATATCGTCGAGGTCGGAACGCCGCTGGAACTGTATCTTTCTCCAAAACAACTGTTCACTGCGAACTTCCTAGGGGAGGCGAACTTCATTCCTGGAAGTGTGGAAGAGTGCGATTCAGGGCTTCTCACTGTATCGGTGAACGGTTGGAAGGTGGACCTGGTAGGATCGGGCTTCGCCAGAAATGATCATGTAGTCCTCGCGGTTCGACCGGAGTCGACAATCTTGACTCTAACGGAACGACAACCAAACCAACAGTGGACTGGAATTGTGAGAGAGCAAGTGCTTCTAGGTGACTGCATACGAACCGAGGTAGAGCTGGAAAATGGTATGCACATAGTTGCCCAGATACCCAACCAAGGGCTTCAGCCCGTGGCGGGCGTTGGGGACCGGGTTAGAATCGATTTCGCGAAGGGAGGCCTAATACCTTATCAGTTCCCTGCCCACGGTCTGGATGTAGAATTGGCGCTCGAATGAATTGATCCGGGGCCATGAGAGATGAAAGCTACTTTCGAAAGTTGGTTCGCCGCGAGGATCAGAGGTCGAGCTATCGAGATGGTCAGGGAGGCAACCAGGATGCTGGTGCCATCCGTGGAAGAGTTGATCGCATGCGTGAACAGCGCAATTGCCGGAAAGAAGGATGAGTTAGAGAGCGCGTTCACCAGGCTGCATCAGCTTGAACGAGAGGGAGACAGCTTACGCAGACTAATCATCACCGAACTTGCGCGCGGGAATCTTCCGGTCGACGAGAGGCGTAGTATCGCGCGGCTAGCAAGGCAAGTCGACTGGCTCGCCGACTGGTGCCTCGAAGCTGGGCGACTTGTCAGGTTGGTTCCAATGAACAAGGTGCCAGAGGGGCTTCGTGTCACAGCTCTTGACATGTGCAAAGTAGTGAAGGACTGTGTCTCAGACACTCAGCAGTGCATTGATCTGTTGACGGACAAGAGGGTGCAGGAGGCGCTTGACGCGGCGGACCGGGTGGAACGTATCGAAGAGGAGGTGGATGACCTCTACCGCAAGGCCAGGGCCCTCCTGAGCGAGATCTCCGGGCCGCCGGAGTTCAGCGTTGGGCAAGTCATCTTGCTGGCGGAGTTCTTGAACGCGATTGAGAACATCGCAGACAGGTGCGAAGACGTGAGCGACCAAACCAGAGTAATAGCAGTCAGCGTCGGCACCTAATTGACTTGAACCGATATGATGGTTGTTCCGCTGCTATCTAATCGACTTCGAGAGCGCGCAAGAATCGAAATAGCATAGTAATTCACGTGTCTCGCGACCTTTGAAGGAGCCTTCGTTATTTACTTTCTAGACCACTATCTAGACTCGTCGAAGCGACGCGCGTAGGAACCATCAACTTATTACTTCGTAGCGTCGTACGCGTTCAACTTCCGTTGGTGTGATACAATGGTCAGCGTTAAAGTTGATCTTGGCAAATCCAACGGTGACTCAGTCTGTGTGGATGTGTGCCCGGTCGCGGTGTTCGAGCTTCAAGACGTGAAAGGCTACGAAGGAAAGAAGTCCGTAGTTGTGAGCAATGACGCATGCATCGTGTGCCGAGCATGCGAGGTTCAATGTCCCACGCAAGCGATTACTGTGACAGAATGACTCGTTTACGCAGAAACGCGCATAGAGAAAACTTGCAAACGAACGCCCTGAATAGGATCTGCCAAATCCCGCACCAAAGATGTCACACACAAATCGAGAGTTCAAATCTGGACGCTCGCACTCAAGAACGCACACAAAATGATGGTTCAAATCCTGTCGCCCGCACCAAGACACCCGACGACGGAAAACAGGGATGACAATAAACTGCGGGCTATACGCGTTCGCAAGGCTTTCGAGCTCAACCATAGTACTGATTAGCTACCCTGCAGCCGTTCCCGACCTCCCCGACCTCTCACACTTGTCCCAGCACGTTTGGAATTTCCTGGAACATTCTCGCCAAGGTTTGAAGACTAGGCCGATTCGAATTTCTCCAAGGCTTCGGTTTCTTTGAGCTCTCTTTCCAGAACTTCAACATCACGCTTTGCCTTGCAGAACCCTTCGTGAGCTTCGCCGACGGCTATGTTAAGCTCCTTTAATGCATGATCTTGCAAGAAACGATAAGGTAGCTTCAACGGGTAATCAGTAATGGTTGCGCCGGGGACTATTGGTAGTCCGACACTTATGCCATATCTAGCAAAGATGTCTTCCAAAGGTCTACTGTATCCCTGAAGCATCTTCCAGATAGCCCCTTCTTCGCTAACCCCGGAGTCGTCGATCGGATCCTCCCTATATCCTGTAGCTGACGATGGGCACCACAGCCAATCTGGGCTTGAATCGAATGCTTTCAAAGCATTCTCAATCGCTTTGGGCTTCTCCTTCTCAATTTCCATCTTCATCTTCTTAAGCTCTTCAGGAGACATTTGATCGATGCGTGAAGCGTTTTTCTCCACAAGTCTTCTTATTGCCGAATCAACAAAACCGGGAAAGGCCTCCCGAAGCTTTCTTATTAGGGCCGTCTTACTTTCGAGCAGTTGCTGTTGGCTGTTCTCTAGTTCCGTACGCGCCAGATCCAGTCGCTGTTGGATCTCCTTTGAAGTTGGCAGCGTGCGTTCGTCTCCTAGTCGCACTCCGCGCTCCTGCTTGTAACATCTTCCATCTGAGCAGTGTTGACTCGACTGAGCGGGCTTGGGATTACTAGTAGGTTATGAGTCCTTTCTGTTCGAGCGTTTCCTGCAGTTTTGCGATTGCCCTTGGCACTTCCGCCTCTTTTCTGGCGCCTGCACACACTAGCTTTCCGGTCGTAAAGATTAGTATGACTACTTTGGGGTCGTCCATTCTGTAGATGAGGCCAGGGAACTGTTCAGGCTCGTACATCGTCCTCTTGAGCGAGTATGTTACCTTTTCTAGGTCGATGTGGCCTCCCAGTCCGGCTGATGCTACTATGTTCTGGACCTGGATTTCCGGCTTTCCAAGGATGACTATGCCGTTCCTCTTGAGTTGGTCAACAACTTTTGTGACGGCCTTCCTTGCTAGCCTCTCGGACTTTGCTCCGGTACACACCATCTTGCCAGAGCTGAAGATCAGCGTCGCTGTCTTCGGCTTCTTCAGCCGGTATACGAGTCCGGGGAACTGCTCAGGCCTGTACTCGACACCAGGAACGATCCTGACGATCGAGTTGAGGTCTATCTTCTGATTCAGTGTGGCCGACGCGACGACGTTCTCTATGTTGATGTACGCTTCGTGTTTGGCCAGAGGGCGCACCTGAGTGATACTTAATGAGTGCTTTATGAAGGAAGCCTATATGAATACGATTTGCGGAGCACGCAAGAAGTTCCTGAACCCCTGATTGAGCGCGTTTGGCCGCACCATGAATGGCGTCGTCGAGGTCTCTTAGTGCGGGGGATATAACATAAGACGTGATTTTTGGGTTCCACGTGGATGGGGTTTGGGTGACGTACACGTGTAAGGCACTGGAGCATCCAGCAAGGCACACGCGGAAGATGGTATCTTCTCCTTCCGCGCGATAGGACGACAGACATCACGAGGATGTTTATGATGAAGCCCATGAAAGACGTAGTAGAAGTGATCAATACAACGCTGGAACGCATGCCTCGCTTATGCCTCCTTTTTTTCGCCATACGGGGCTTGGGCACTTGTTTCCTCGCGCCCCTCCTCGGCGCTCGCCTATCCGCAGAAAGCAGCGAACTCCACACGGGCAGACTGTGAATCTGAGAAAGCCAGTCTGATGTGTTTCTCTCAGGATTTCAGGCTTGGCACGCCATTACAAACTTGGCAACTTGGTGATACGAGGGTCGTTAGGAGATTCCTTCCCTAACCCGTTGGAGGCGTCAGGAGTCAATTTGTGTGTGTGGGGTCTCGTGGTGCGCACGTCGTAATTTGAACCGTCGTCCGGTATCTTCGCGCGTCGTGTCGTCGTCGGGTCTCGGTGCGCACAGCCACAAGTATTGGGTCACCTTTTATAGTAGTCTCGGCCCTTGCGTGGGCAGTATACTGGAGATCTTACCTGCGTGGATGACGGGAGGGCCGTCAGGGCCGTGCCGATTATCGCGGCGAGTATTATCTTTCGTATAACTAGAGAACAGGGACGGTGGAAAGCGAGATGGGTTACGAGAATAGGCGATATGGTGCCCCGCGGCAAATGACGAAAGTCAAATGCTCCGACTGCGGCGCAGATACGGAAGTACCGTTTGTGCCGACAACGGGCAGACCAGTCTACTGTAGAGAGTGCTATCAGAAGCACCGAAGGTACTAGGCAAACAGCCTAGAACCGATATTGACCGGAATTTCCTCATTTTTTCTTCAAATGTGCGTCCTGTAGGGTTTCCTGATCTAGATCTCCCACGATTAGGTCTGCCGATGTGTATGTACCAGAAGCGGCTGATCCACATGTCGGAGAGACACGGGTCTCTCTTGAACTGAACGAATCTTCTACAGTGTGGACACTGCAAAACAAATTACCTTGACGAGAAAAGAATGGGGAACGAGCGAAGACGTAGCGAAAACGCGAAGCGTATTATAGCCGAACAGCGGCACTGGGCGGGCGGTGTGTCAATTGGCAGAAGAAGAAGACGAAGAGGAAGAAGAGGAACAAGAGGAAGAAGACGAGGAAGCCTGGCAGCGCGGACAGAACTTCATGGCGGTCGGAAGTGTTAAACCTGCAATAGCGACATTAGACCTACACGTGATTTCTGTGCCGAAAGCGAAGAAGAAACCAAAGAAGAAACGAAAGTAACCAAAGAACCGAGGATTTCCTTTGGGGCGACGAGCGGGTTGAAGTAGGTAAGTTAGGGCGTCCGCGAAAGCTCTTCCACTGAAACCCGTCTGCCCCTAGGAACCTACCTATGTTTTTTTAGGCGACGAGCGCCGCATTCGCGGGTGCGGTGCCCTCGGGCTTGCACCTCGCAGCCACACTAGGATCGGAGCGGACTCACGCTTGTCAGATTCTGGAGTAGGGGGCGCCGCTTCTTAGTTCTCTTGTGAAAGAAACCTGAGAACTGGAGCAAGCGAGAAGGCAGGCAATGAACGCCGAACGATGCTCTGGTTCCGCGTCAAGTGAGCAGTAGTTTTCTACGACATGGTGGCTTGAGCCTCATCGGCTGGCCGTGAACGATTCTCGGCATTGGTCTGAGCAGAAAACGTACCCTTTGGATAGAATGGGTTTCTCGATTTTCTTGCCGCAGTTCGAACAGTACTCCATATGAGTTCCGTTCGCTACTTCGCCCAACGACGTGCACGCCGACTGCTTGCTTTCCTCGTCGCTCATATGCCTTGCCTTGCCATCGTGTCTGCTTGTCCCCTGTCTTCGATGGCACGCCCGTAATCAATCGTTTTCCATGGAACCGAAGGGAACGTTTACAATGACCGGAAGCATAGGAGAGGAACGAAGAAAACAGAAGATAGGAAGATGGGCCAGTACAAGCAGCGCTTTCTAACCTTTCTCGTAGAACTCTACTGTCCTTGGGCTCTATGTATTCATTGTTAGAACCGCTTGGCAGGAGTCCAGTGATGAGCAAGATAGAAAACACGTGTCTCCAGTACGGGTGCGTCAAATGCTGTTTGAATACGGAGATGCTACTGAGCAGTTCAGATATCCGGCAGATAAGGAGTCTTGGCTTCTCTGAGAATTTCTTCATCATCAAGAAGAATGGGAAGCGCCAACTCAAGAATTCGGCAGGGAGATGTGTCTTTCACAACGGTCGGCGATGCACCATCTATAATGATCGGCCTGAGGGTTGTCGGCTCTACCCAATCATTCTACGTGAAGACACGGGAGAGACAGTTCTCGATTCATACTGCCCACATCACGCGAAGTTTCAAGTTACGCCAAGCATTTCACGCGAAGTTATCAAACTCGTCAGAAAACTGGATGTGGGGACGAAGAGACGATTGAGATCCGGGGAAAGCTGAACGTCGAGGCGTCTGAACGCCTCAGCTTTCGCCGGCGTTCCGTCACCGACTCTGTATGATGCGCACTTAACCCTATCCTGGGTCGAGAGCAGTTGCCGCCTATGGTGAGGCAGGTTAAAACGGAGAGTCGAGCTATCACCTTGTAGGATAGGTACTGTGGATTGGGAAAGAGAAGGGTCCTTTCAGAGGGAGACATTAATCAGCTCGTTCTTCCAGGAATGGGTCAGTTGCTTGGGATTGTAACCCAGATGTTCGGGTACGATCGGATAATGGTGAAGTGTTCAGACGGAGCCGACCGGGTCTGTCGCATACGAGGCAAGATGAAGAGGCGGGTCTGGATCAAGGTTGGCGATGTCGTCTTGGTTGCCCCTTGGGATTTCCAAACCAGTCGCGCGGACGTGCTCTGGCGTTACACACAGAATCAAGCGCAGGTACTTCACAGCAAGGGCATTCTTACGATGTAACCCCATAGTGCAGGCCTGCATTGCGAACCGAGAGGCTATTGAGTGTCGTTCACGTATCTCTATCTATGGCAAGGATCAGTGTAGCCGTTCGCCGGCATAATAGAAGACCGAGCGGTACTCACACGTACGAAACCACTGACGAGATCGCTCACTGCTGGCAGTTACTTACCAAAGAGCAGCAAAGCAACTTGGATGATCAAGCTGCGAAGAACAATGAGGACTTGCCAGTGCTTCTTGAAAGGTTGTTCAAGGAGCGCAGGCTATAGTAGCCCAACCGGGATGTTCTTTAAACCAAGATTTGTTGCAAGCAGATACTGAGGGGAGGCGCGTTTCCCATCTCAAAACCTTGAGTGGCAAAGCCTAGATGGTAGTCTCCTTGAAGCTTGCCCGGTGCGAGCCGGGATCATCTGAATCGGCTAGGCTTTCTGCTTGATTTCGTGCGCTTCCTCATGCGTTGCTTTTTCTTCTGTCGCTTTCGCATCACATAGTCTGCCCTGCTCAATTTATGTGCCATGCTACCTTGCCCCACGTTGCGCCTTTGTATGCCGGCGCCTGTACTTCAGGATAGCTGGTGGAGGTGGTTTCGGTTTGGTTGAACTGGAACTGGTCGTCAGTACTTCGCCACGTGACGATACGGTAGCCTCAAACTGTTCTCTTACGCCTGCCTCCGTAAGGTAGGTTCCCTTGACCTTCCAAGCGCCCTTGTCGTCCGGACCCTCAGTCTTCTCCTCGACGAACATAGAAACAATCTTCCCGTGGAAAGTCCTGGTGCCGAGGAAGTACTTCCTCACGACACTCTGAGCGTCTTCGGCGTTCTCTATTCGCATCTTACGTCCAGCTTCAAGCAACCGAGTAGAGGAAGAAAGAAGGATTAGAGCACTTTGGTTGAAGCCACAGTTGGGGATGCTCTTCAGGTATGGTCGCGTTCACAATGGGACCGAAGATAACTGTAGTGAATCCTTGATAGAAATCTTGTCACATCATGCCCATTCCGGGAGGCATGCCTCCCGGCGGCGGTGGGCCAGTAGGTCCCTTTGTTCCTTTAGACGAAACTACATCGTCGATACGAAGAATCATGCATGCTACTTCCGTTGATGACTTGATGGCTTGCTGCTTGACGCGAAGAGGTTCAACCACCCTTTCGTTGAGCATGTCAGCCACATTTTTCTACTTGATAAACCAAGCACCCTTGACGGGTAGTGGCACTTCGAACCGAGGATCTTGTCTACGCGAACTCGGAGTCCAACCGAGAGGATCTTCCACCCAAGGTAGTGGGGGGTTGCGCTTGCTCCTCGATGCTTTATGCGTGTCCTAGAAGAAAACTGGGGGCTTTCTCTATTGTGCGGGGTGGTCTCTGTGGCGGTTAGGTTGGTTTTGTCACTGTGATTTCGATCGTTGACACGTTTCGTACTTGTCCTTCCTCGCCCAGCTGCTCGGTTGCGATGGTGATGTTCTTTACGTGAAGCTTGCCTTCGAAGAATCGTCTTCTGCATACTTCGACGACATCAACGGCTGCTGATATGGCTCGCCCTCTCGCTTTGATTGAAACCTCATTGCTGCCACTGGTAAATTGCATCACGATCGCTGTAACATACGCCATGATAGGCTTCTGTCCAATGAAAACGGTGTTGGAGGGAATTCTACTCTGCCGGGTAGGCGGGGTCGGCTCGGCTTTCTGTTGTTCTGTCATGTTCTGCTCACCACTTTCTATTTCTGTTACACATTGGATAGGACGGAGGATGCGAATCCACTGTATACGTCCATGGGTAGTGCTGTCCTCCACTTAAGTGTCCTACGTTCCCGACGAATCTTCGACCCTCTCAAGGAACCTACTTTCCGGGGCGATGAGTCCACTCGGGAAGCGGTCTGCGAATTCCCCGTTGAAGACGAGCCAGTGCATTATCTGTCCGTCGTGGTGCTCGGCAAAGTTGTCCCGCAGTTTGACCGTCGGAACGCCTGCTGTCCCCTCTCCATGGACAACGTGGTAAGACAGGCATTGAAGACTAGCGAGCCTCTTAGCCAAGCACCTCTACTCTCGCGTTCATTGAGGTGACGATGTTTGTCGTTGCAACGACCAGATTCATTTCCACGGGGTTTCCGCTGGTTTCGTGTCGCTCGCTTGCAACTACGCCGTCGATGAGCGATAGGCTCATCACCATGTCCGCGATGCCTGTGTACGTGCAAAGTAACGAGGTATTTGATGCGTGAAGGAGTACAGGCCTGGGACCTTCGACAGGCGCGTGGCCTACGGTCAACGAGAACGGAAACTCATGCTGGTCTCCAGAGGCATAATCGACGGCTTCAAAGTTCGTTGTCAGTCTACCAAAGAAGCAGCGAATCTTGGGCGGGCCTTCAGGTTGAGATGTCCGAAGGTCGAGGAAAGTGAAAAGGCAAGATACAGTCTAAGAGTCAGGGTGGACGAAAAGACGATCTACGTGACCCGAAAAGGCATCCTGCGGCGATAGCCTGACCTCATTGCTTTCGAGCTAATCCTTTTCGCCTTCCTTGCGAGATCGTGCTTCTGGTTGTGACTGAGAGCTTTTATCTGTCGTTCTCTCCTCATCGCGGCGCGACGGGTCCCGAATCTCTCCACGTAAACAATCCTTTTCGGTCTGCGCATCCTCGTATACCGTGCCCCTTGCCCTCTCTTGTGTCGGTGAAGCCTCGAAGCCAATTTGCTCGTGTACCCCGTGTAGAAGCTTCCGTCATCACAGAGGAGCAAGTACACATAGTAGGACATCGGTCTCTCCCGCCTGTCGTGCATCTCATGCGTTGTTCTCCAACTCCTATGCAGTCGTTTCGTTCCCTTCCGACTCGTCGAAACAGGCCAGTACGTTCATGCCGGCGCTAATACCCATCCACATAGCGGTGCGGCCGGCGGGAACCACCATTCAATCACTGTTCCCACAGCTCGGCGTCAATCACAAATCTCAGGCAGCGACAACAAGAGCTTGACAAGTATTTTTGTCTTCAGATGAATGAGGCTGCCTTCGGACCGTGCACGCAAACTGGGTCCGTCTAGGTAATGTCCTAAGAACCAAATCCTGAACTAGATCCCTTCAGGATAGTGCTATCGCTCGATGCATCTATGAAGATCTCTCGACGTACCTTTCTGGCTGCAGGCGCGACCTCAGCTGTCGCTGCAGCCCTAGGCGGGTATGCTATCCATAGAATGGGAACAAGTGTTCAGCCCGAGAGGTCTCCTATGATTTCAGAGGTTTTCATCGTCAGCACGTCCAACAGAGCGGAGTCGATCAAGAAGCTACTCGGCAGGTTCGACCTGTCAGGTTTTAAAGATGCGCGGGTCGCTCTGAAGGCTAACTACAACAGTGCGGATCCTTTTCCAGCGTCGACGCATATCGACACTCTTCGAGCATTATTCGACGGTTTGCATAGTGCTGGCGTCGGTCAACTTTTCTTGGCGGAGAGGAGCGGTATGGGTGATACTGGTCGCGTGCTCGAGGCGACGGGCGTCATGCGGCTCGCGAACGAGCTTGGTGTGGAAGTGTTCGTTCTAGATGAGCTGCCCGCCGACGGCTGGGTGGATATCAAGCCTGAAGGGCTGCACTGGACGCAGGGCTTCAAGTTACCTAAGATCCTCACAGAGGCTGAAAAGGCAGTTCAGACCTGCTGCCTAAAGACGCACAGATTCGGCGGGCACTTCACGATGTCCCTGAAGAACTCTGTCGGTCTGGTCGCGAGGAGGGATCCTGAAGGCTTCTACGACTACATGGCTGAGCTGCACAAGTCACCGTTCCAGAGGCTTATGATAGCTGAGATCAACAGGTTCTACAACATCGACCTTGTCATCATGGACGCGACGGAGGCGTTCGTGAGAGGCGGGCCAGACCGCGGAGATCTGGTCAACCCAGGCCTGATGCTAGCGAGCCGAGACAGAGTCGCTATCGACGCTGTTGGAGTCGCGTTGCTCCGATCGTACGGAAGCACCCCTGAGGTGATGAAGGGCCGCATCTTCGAACTGGAACAGATATCCAGAGCCGCGCAGCTTGGCGTAGGAATATCCTCAGCCTCAGCCATCGAGCTTGTGCCACTTGACAGTGAAAGTGAATCAATTGCCGGATCAATACGCGACATACTCGACGCGCAAGGATAGTCAGCTCTAGGACTCCTACTCTCTTCGAAACAGTTACTCACCGGTCTCAAGTGAGCGCACTGGTTCGTAGCTCTTCCGAAGCGGCCACTGCAACTTCAGGCCTGCATACTTCAGTCTCGCAAGCGTCGTCTCATACGGGTCTACGACCTCCTCTTCAAGAGTTGACACGAGTCTCGAGCTCACACTGGCCACCTTCTCTAGCAACGCTAGTCTTTCCTCGCCTCTCATTATTCTCGGATCTGCGCTCATTGCTGCGACGTGAAAGCTTACCTTGAAATCGAGAAGATTTCGCATGGCCCTGAATGGGATGTCGAAAGCTTCAGGTTTGGCGCCTGTCTTCCTTGTGAAATCTTCTGAGGTTCCAGCCTTCAGGGACAGTCGAACGTGAGTCTTCGTACACTTCGAGACGGCTTTCACGTAGTCCCTGTCGACCCCGAAGAGTATGCCGTTCGTCTCGAGAATGAATAGCTCGAACTCTGACGTTTCAACGTGCTGTAGCAACTTCAAAAGATGTTCCTTCCCGAGAGTCGGTTCCGCCCCTGAAATCCTCAGCTTCCTTACATTGAACCGGTGCGCTGTCTCTGTGAGCTTCTCGAAAGCCTCATCAGCGGAATAGAACTTGCCGTAACGTTCTGGAAAGTCGCGGCTCCAGTCAACCCAGCAGAAGACGCATCTCAGGCAACACCCGCAGGTGTAGCCGGTCGCTATCCCACCGTAGACGCCTGTCGCATAAAAGTCGTTATACTTACGCGCGTCTCCTTTGCAGACGATCACCTCGGTCTCTCTCGCCAACTGAACAGGATCGAACGGCTCGAAGCCCGGTGTGATGTACCGTGGGTATGTTCCCAAATGCAGTTCAACCGACCATGGCCAACATACGGATCATTCAGATGGCTGGAGCCGTCGAAGACGTTCGCTACGGGCCGCCTGTCGTTCCCTTTCTCTTGAGAAACTCTAAAACCTCATCGTCCGACAGATCGTACCATTTCTCGTAGGCGTCTGCAACAGCAAAGATTGGGCCGCGTCTGACGTTGAGGCATACGAGTTCGTCGACGCTTGGTGCTAGAAGCTCTACTGCACCAGCAGACGCCGTGGGGACCGCGACGACGATCTTCTCGGGACGTCGTGCCCTGATAGATTCCACTGCTGCTAGCATCGTGAAGCCTGAAGCTAGGCCATCGTCGACAAGAATGAGCGTCTTTCCGTTCAAGCCGGGGAAAGGCCTATCGCCTCTAAACTTTTGCACCCTTTGGCGCACCAGTTCCCGAGTTCTAGAAATGCACTGATCTACGGCCTCCGTGCTCAGCCCAAGCTGAGCAACCAATAGCTCATTCAGCAGTACTCTTCCGTCCCATGTTACAGCGCCGAAGCCTGCCTCAGTATTCCATGGAATCTGGATCTTCCTGACAACGGCTACGTCGAGGGGGATCTTGAGCTTCTGAGAGACCGCGTAGCCTACCGCTACACCACCCGCCGGGACGGCTAGAAGGCGGACATCTCTCTCAGCAAGAAGTGGGCGAAGCTTGTCTGCCAATAGCGCGCCGGCGTGCAGTCTGTCTTTGAATACGAAGTCTTTGTCTCTGTAGGCCAATTCTTCGATGACGTTGGGGGGCATTCATGAATCATCTCGCGCCAGTTTCTGCCTGCTCAAGAGCTGCTTGGTGATCACCAACTGAACCCATTAATGAGCCGCCTTTCCAGGCGTGTTCTGTCAATAAATCTTGAATTGAAAGCCTGACTAACAGGTGAAGAAAGAGTTAAGAACTTTGTTAAGGCCCTAATCCTTTTCGTATAATTTGGGGAAATAGAATTGAGAGTTCTGAGAGAACGAGAGCTAAAGGATATCGTGTACGGAGCTACGTTGCTTGGGTCAGGCGGGGGAGGCTCACCGGAGAACGGTATGCAGCTCGTGAACAGCATATTGGAGGTCGCGAACGAGGTTAAGTTGGTTGACCCACAAGAAGTGCCCGACTACAGTATGCTATGTGTCGTGGCTGGCATGGGGGCGCCAGAGGCTCTCCTCAAGAGGGGATGGGAGAAAGAGGATGTGCCAGCCCTCAAGTTGATGGAGGAGGCGACCGGCAAGACCATGGACTACACCGTTGCCGTCGAAACCGGGGGCTTCAACTCCATAACGCCATTGCACTCGGCAGCTGCGAAGGGGATCACAGCAATCGACGGCGCCGGCATAGAGAGGGCCATACCGCAGCTTGAGATGACCATGTTTCACGTGCACAACATACCTATAGCCCCGGTTACGCTGGCAGATGCAAGTGGTAATTTTGCTATTCTATACCCAAGGGATCCTCCCATGGCCGAGAAGATGGCTAGGGGCATAACAGTAGCGTTCGGAATGAAGGCTGGCATCGCGTGTCATCCCATGGCTGGATGGCAGCTGAAGAAGGCCGTTATCCCAGGAACCTACACAACTGCTGAGGAGGTTGGCAGGTCGATGAGGGAGGCTACTGAGAAGGGTCAGGACCCGGTTCAGGCTGTGGTGAAGGTCACCAAGGGATACGAGATTGCAAGGGGAACTGTCAAGGAGAAGGCTGTTGAGACCAAGGGCGGATTCGACTATGGAAGGGCAACCGTCGGCGACGTGAGGGTTGACTACAAGAATGAGAACATGATCGCCTGGAGAGCTGGAAAGCCTGTAGTGATATCGCCTGACTTGACTTGCTGGATGACAACTGATGGTAGGCCTTTGACTAATGCGGACATAAAGGAAGGATTGGAGGTCGCGGTGATAGGGATAAAGGCTCACGAGAGGTGGAGGACCCCTGAGGGACTCGCGGTGTATCAGCCCGTCCTCGCGGAGTTGGGCTACACAGAGAAGTACGTGCCCATAGAGCAGCTCCAAAAATAACCTCGGTTCCCTTACGAGCTACTTCTAGAGAATCTGTCAGATCTCGGACAGCGAGTTTCAGTCTTCACATATCCTGCGGACACAGCCTGTGCTGGGTGAAGGGGAAGTCCCCCTTCAGCCGGCTGTCACTGTATCCTGAACGGCTTCGCCTACCTCGGAACGACTACGGATTCTGAATTATTGTTAACGTTCAACTCTCAGACTTCACGCGTGTTCGAGCTTTGACTCTAAGACGCGATTCGTTTCACCCGACTCAGAGAATGATCCTGTCGCTCCCCCTACGAGGTTATACCAGACACGGTAACTCGGATGTGTTCCCGGGGGAACACAATTGGAAATTGTGGGAAGGCGGACGTGGCAGGGATCCGTTCGCGTCTCCGCGCACCGTCTTGAGCATTGCAGAAAGCGAGCGTTAGAGGAGGGTTGGCGGCTTTCGGAGTTCGCGCGAATGCTGATCTCTTTGGGAGCGACCAGCTACTTCCTCCGCCTGCGGCATCCTGAAGTCTCTGAAAGGTTCAAGCGGTTGGCCAGGATGAGCGAGGCGAGTGGCACTTTTGACATGGCTGTCGGAAGACGGCCGCGCGGACGCAGGAACGAGCCCAAACACATAGGACGGACGACGCTGCTGCCGGTTCATCTCCCTCGAGGCTTCTATGAGCTCGTATCAAGCTACTCTTCCGCAACGGGCACGTCGAGAAATGCTCTGCTGAGTCGCTTCTTGGAGGCAGGCTACGTCATATACATGAAGGGTCAAAACTCGCTGCTCGAAACTATACGCTCGCTGCACGAGGAGCGCCGGGCATCTCGAGACAAAACTAGCCGGTTAGAAAGATCTCGGAAGGTTGTCCTTCCCATAAAGGGAAAGCAGTTTTGAACCCAGATTTTGGTGCGGCCGCCGGGAGGCATACCCAATCGGGTTCAAAACCACCTCCCTCCAGTGTGACAGAGCCAATTCGCGTGCGGGTGCTTCAGGAGTACTACTCAACCCTCTTCCCACCAGGCGGCCGGCAAGCGCGGTCTGATGGCTTAAGAGACACAGCTTGAGCGCCATCCCGAGGCTCTCTCAACGAGTGATATCGCCAAGAGTCTGCGGAACCTATATGAGAGAAAAGCCAAAGACCTGCTGGACCTAGGAGCTGGACAGCTTGGCCTTGAAGCTAAGAGATGTCAAGACTGAAGTGATCCGGGAGAAAGATGGAAGTTACGCGGTCGCATGTTCAGCGCTCGGAGTGTATTCAGTAGGCAAGAGGCTGACAGAGGCTAGGCGGAACTTTGAAGAAGCGCTTGATCTGCACCTGTCTGTTCTCAGGGAAAGGGCAACTAAGCAGATAGCAACTGTTGCGTCCTACAGCTGACTTCTGGTCTGCTGAATTTGGGATAGGTCCTCATCGCCTTTTCCAGGTACTTCCTGATCCCATCCCTCGCGTACACCGCACCGCCGGCCATTGCGATTGAGCTGGCATCATCAGCAAGAAAGCGCCATCGCTTTGTCCAAGTCTCGACTGTTCAGGGCAGCGTGAAAGTCCCAAGCTATCTTCCTATTCTCCTCTATTGACAAACGATTGATCCCCAGAACCCGGTCCATAGCCGGACGCGGAGATGACGCTTTTCACAGATGCAAAGCAGTCCAACATTCGTAGCGAGGTCGATTCCTCTCATCCTCATTTTACTACTCAGAGAAAACTCACGAGGATAACAAGTGAGTTGCATTTTCAAGAAGGACGATGCGGGCACAGTTCGGCAATACGGGGCGGAGGCTGGCTAGGTGAAGTCCGTTCTTTTAGACCATGATCCACTCTAAGAGTGACCAAATCCCTTCGAATCCAGATTGGATGAGAAAAAGGGGCGGGTCCTCCCGAAGGGATCCTTACTCTGGTGGAATCTCTCGGAAGGACAGGTCAAGATCTATGCCTTGTCTGGCGCGGACTGCTCTTGATATGTAGTAGATGATAAGGCCTGGAACGAAGACTATAATCACGAAACTCCAGTATACCAAGTCCCAGGAGAAGCTTGAGTATATGACGAGGGCGTAGAGGATTGAGTTGACGATGGCGCCAATCCAGATCAGCGGGATACCGAGTACCCTTTTTTTCACGATCGGAGGTGACGCCTCGAAGAGATCCTTCTTCCTAATCGGCAAGAGTATCGCTATTATGCCGACTACGAAGAATATTATCGAATTCATGAGGGTGTACTTGAGAACGACCTTGAAGAACGGCGTCAATGTATAGATTAGCATGAACAGCCATGTGCCTAAGGCCGTGACAAGTATAGCGACCCATGGAGAATGGTACTTCTCGTTTACTGCAGCCATCTTTTCCGGCGCGATTCTATAGAAGGCCCAGGTGAAAGCGTACCTAGTCGCTTGAATGAACACAACCACGGGTACGAACATTGACCACAGTATGAAGCTGATTCCTATGATGGCATTGATTACTGCGTTCCCGGCCATGATGCCTACTACCAGGTTGAAGTAGGGATCGTAGGGAAGCGGATTCGCTTCGGGGTGAACGTACACCAGATAGGCCAGGGCATGGGTCATCTTCCATCCGACTACATTGTAGAAGAGTTGTATGTTCAGCGTGTAGAGCAACCACGCGAACAGTAGTGAACCAATAATAGAGATCGGCAGACCTCTACTGGGTTCCTTGATCTCTCCAGAGATGTGTGCGGAAGCATAGTATCCCATGAACATCCAGTAGCCTAACGGTATCGCCAAGAACACATTACTCCAACCAAATTCTGGTATGGTCATGCCTAGCTCGCTTGCCTTTGCAAGGGTTGCCTCGTAACCGTTTGATATTCCTACTGTCGAGAGCAAGAAACTGTCGAAGGCTCCTTTGAAACTCTCGGGAGTTGCCGTCGCCAGGACGCCAAGAGTCAGAAGCGAGCCTAACATGCAAAACGCGAATACAGATAGCAACACAGCCTTTTGGACCCTAGGGAAGAATGATATGAGTGCCACGAATGCAATCACGAGCGTTCCAAAAATGAGTATGTTGCTTGTCGTTGCGACTGACTTGCTGAGTTCTACAAGCCCCGGCATGTTGGATGTGTAACCCATCGTAGCGAGGGTCACAGGAAGGGCGATTCTAACGGTCCAGTTGCTGTACATGCCTGAAGCATAGAAATAGTACATCATGTAACCCCAGCTGAGCATGAAACCCAAAGCTGGATGAAGCAGGTAGCTTCCGACCACTTGTATGCCCCCAGAGCGAGGCATACTCACCATCAGCGCTGACCAGACGAGAGCGTTCCCGAGACAGAGTATCATGCCCAAGAGAATAATGTAGTTGAAGTTGATGCCTGGATACAACGAGGCGCCCTCCAATGGCCCTACCATTAAGCTCAGTCCTATCGACACGGCGAATAGGTTGAAGATGAGCATGTCCCACGTGGAGAACTGTCTGACCAGCCCGGTTGCTTTTCTGACGTATAGTCCTTTTTCCAATTTTCCTTCCTCCTTGTCGTATATCCGACGACAATGGCACACTAGTATTGGCCAGCGTCTGGATATCACCTTCATAGTCGGGACCCTTGGCGTATTTATGATTAGCCCTTAAGAGCTGGGAAAGGCTCAATTACTTCGACGGGCAAACCGCACGTAGCAACTGACCGTGGTTTTGAGATGAACACTCTCCTGCTTCATGCGGCGGATGTTCATGGTTCCGAGAAGACTTTCCTGAAGTTTGTTAATGCGGCGAAATTCTACGAGGCAAATGTGATAAACCTGTCCGGCGACTTGACCGGAAAGATCATAGTTCCCATAATCGAACAGAGCGGCGGCTCTTACAAGGCGCGTTTCTTGGGTTCGGAGGTCACAGCAAAGACGAAGGAGGAATTGGAGCAACTTGAGAAGAACATCAGGTTCAATGGGCAGTATCCATACGTAACGAACCCGCAGGAACACCAAGAAATCGAAAAGAACACGCAGAGAATCGATGAGCTTTTCGCACGTCTGATGAACGAGAGCGTGGAGAGATGGCTGCGAATCGCCGACGAGCGCTTGAAAGGTTCAGACATCAAGTGCTTCATCATGCCAGGCAACGACGACCGTCTAGAGTTGGATCGCGTATTCAAGAAGAGCGATTACGTGACGAACCCGGAGGGTCAGGTTGTTAACCTGGACGAGAAGCATGAAATGATAAGCACAGGTTACACCAACATCACGCCTTGGCATGCTCCCAGAGACGTCCCCGAGGAGGATTTGGCAGCGAAGATCGACGATATGGTGTCCAAAGTCGGAGACATGGAGAATTGCGTGTTCAACTTCCATTGTCCCCCTTATGACTCAGGTATCGATGCTGCTCCAGGACTTGACCAGCAACTACGGCCACACATTTCTCCAGCAGGTGGTTTCGAGATGATCGCTGCCGGTAGCACCGCAGTCCGGCGGGCGATTGAGAAACATCAACCCCTGCTTAGCTTGCATGGACACATACATGAATCAGCGGGCATACGCAAGTTGGGAAGGACCCTCTGCTTGAATCCTGGAAGCGAATACTCTGAAGGTATCCTTCGCGGAGCCCTGATACGTCTCGAGGATAAGAAAATCAAGTCCTATCAACTCACAAAAGCGTGATCTCAAGACTCAGCCGACCTTCGGCAGCTACAAAGGGCTCCTTATTGCCTCCCCCACTTCCTCATACCATTTCGTCTTTGGCCCGATCCTAGCTCTAGCTTTCCACCTGACGCTCTTTGGTTCGGATTCTATCGCAGCTAGTAGCCTGCCGATCTTAGTCGAAACATCGTCACGATCTTCCTTCGACAAGGCCTCGAACTCGTCGAGAAGTTCCCCTATCTTCTTGAGATTCGAGGTGACCGTATAGTAGAACCCCCAGTCATCGGACAACAGCTTGGCGATGTACTTCATGTTTATAGTTTCTTTCTCAGTGTCGCCAACCCCGTGTTCTCTGAGAAGTACTATGGCATCCTTGACATCCTTCTCGTTTATTCTTACAATCTGAGACTTTTCCAGCAGAATATCGGCGAGCGTGATAGTCGGTTTGTCTATCTCCAGCCTGCCCTTGAATCTTATCGTATGACACATTCGAAGCTGGTCAAAGAACACATCAATGGTTCGATTGTTTATGTTGTCGTCGAAGATGTATCTCTCCCCGTGGGCCGAGACTGCTAGGGCGTATCCCATCTTTCTGTGGGCATAATGCAGCCTCTCGAAAAGCTCTCTCACCTTCTTTAGGTCTTTCGAATAGGCCATGAAGTCTAGGTCTGTGAGCTCTCTTCCCAAGGCTCGGTGAAGATCTGTATGCTTGGGGCAGTGGAACCTGATTGCGGTAGCTCCCATAAGCCGGAGAGTGATTCCGCTATTCTCGGCTTCTCTGACGACCCTGCAAGCCTCTTGTACGAAATCCGGAAGAGGCAAGTTGTTATCGCTCAAAATTCACTCTCTCGGTATTGAACAGGCAGCGAGGCGATTTAGTATAAGCCTTTCCTAGAGCTGGCAGATGTGAGCCATCCCTCCAGATGTGTCAGTGATTGAAGAGTTTGGCAATGAGATGTGGAGGAGTTGATGTGGGAGAATGGATAGCGTCCTGCAGAAGAGAAGATGGATAAATCGCGGAAAGCTTGAGGGTTGGAGCAGCAGCGACATCCACCACGAACCCACAGGAGAACATGCTATCCACCTGCTGGAGGTCGCATTCAGCAATATGGCAAGCCTGACCAGGTACTCACGGATCAGGGAACCCAGTTCCATCGAGCACGCGGAGACCCGTCCGCCTTCACGGAGTTCTGCGCTGGAAAGCCCAATATTCCGAGCTGGGGTATTCCGTTGCTTGAATGCTTCGTCCGAGCCTGTGGAAGGGGTAATGTCGGAGCTGGAATGGGTGCGACTGTTGAAAAAATGAAGGGCATGAAGTTTGCATGCAAGGGTGGTTGCGGCACAAGTGCGATCACGTTGCTTGATAAGATAACTGTAGGTGCGGTAGTAGTCACGAATGCTCTTGGAAACATCTACGATGTTGGAAGCGGCAAGACCATTGCTGGTGTCAAAGGCGACCGGGCTCGCTTTCTGGAGTTCGAAGAAATCATCCCTGACCATCCGCAGGCTAGGATGCCCCACTCCAACACCACGATCGGTGTGGTTGCCACGAATGCGGGTCTGTCGCATGAGCGGCTAATCAAGGTGGCACAGATGGCGCATGACGGGTTGGCGATGGCGATCAGACCGGTGCATATGTCGATGGACGGAGACACAATATTTGCAGCGTCCACCGCACGGATCCCTAGAACGCCCGGGCGAGAGGGGATCGTAGACACAATAGGCTACACGGCTGTTCGATGCGTGGCCAACGCCGTGGTGAGAAACGTAAAGGCGGCGCGGACCTTGGAAGACCTACCTGCAGCGAGCCGTCAAGGAATAGGCCGTTTTTGTCGGGCTAATGTTTACCTCGAAGATCGGACGCATCCGAGCAGGCAGGGACAGGCTAAGCACAGCGACACTACGTGTGCAGATAGCAGGCCACATAGCGGTCAGCTGCAGCCTCGGTCATCTGGGGTTCCGATGTCCTGCAGATATTCATCACATACGTGCACCTCGGCGAGAACCTGCAGCCCGGAGGGGGCGTTACTGGGCTGGGGACCTCCCCTGACAGTACCTTAGCCTCCCTCTTCAGGTCGGGGTCAGGGATTGGAACTGCTGATAGCAGGGCATCGGTGTAGGGATGCAGCGGTTTCTCCCAAACATCGTGCAAATCGCCGGTTTCGACGACCTTGCCCAGATACATCACCCCTACTCTGTTGCTGATGTGTTGGATGACGTTCAGGTCGTGTGAGATGAAGAGGTAGGACAGCCCTAGGCGATCTTGTAGATCCTGTAACAGGTTCAGTATTTGGGCCTGAACTGAGACATCCAACGCCGAAGTGGGTTCATCGAGAACAACAAACTTTGGATTCAACGCTAGTGCCCTCGCTATCGCCACTCTCTGGTTCTGTCCTCCACTCAACTCATGGGGATATCTCCAAGCAAACCCTTCTCCCATGCCTACGAGTTCCAAGAGCTGAAGAATTCTACGATCCAGTTGTCGTGTCAGGCCATGCGCGACCAAGGGCTCTGCAACGAGATTCCTGACGCTCATTCTTGCGTCGAGAGATGAAAGCGGGTTTTGGAATACAATTTGCAGATGTTGTCTTGTCTTCTTGAGTTCGCGCTTGTCGAGCTTCAGCAAATCTGTTCCGTCATAGAGGATTGTTCCCGCATCCGGCTCGATCAGGCGAAGGAGGCAACGTCCTAGAGTAGTCTTCCCACAACCTGACTCTCCAACCAGGCCAAAGACTTCTCCTTCTCCAATCCTGAAGGATACGCCGTCTACTGCCCTCACGTATCCTAGGGTTTTGAATAGAAAGCCCTTGATCGGGAAGTACTTCTTCAGGCCGTCTATTTCGATCAACGCCTTTTTCAGGTTGCGATCACCGCTTCACCAAATGACACGCAACATATCTACCCGCACCGATCTCCACTGTGGCGGGCTTCTCTTCCCTGCAAATCTTGAGGGCGTGCGGGCACCTAGGGTGAAATGCGCATCCTCTAGGGCGGTTGATGAGATCCGGTATTGTTCCCTTGACTATCGGGAGCCTCTTTCCTCTCGTTTGAGGTTTGGGGATGGCTTCTAGGAGCCCTTTGGTATACGGGTGTAGCGGGTTCTTCAGAACCTCTCTCATGGTTCCCATTTCGACAACGTTTCCAGCGTACATCACACCGACTTTGTCACATGTCTCGGCTACTATGCCCATGCTGTGCGTGATCAGAAGAATGGCTAGATTCTCGGAGCTCTTTATCTCCAGTAGCCGCTTCAGTAGCTGTGCCTGAATTGTTACATCAACCGAGCTGGTCGGCTCGTCTGCTATCAGCATGTCGGGGTTCGATGAGAGTGCCATGGCTATAATGACCCTCTGCTGCATCCCCCCGCTGAGTTCATGAGGGTAGAGCTTCAGTGTCTTCTCAGGGTCGGCTAACGCAACAAGCTTGAAGGCCTCAACTGCTCTTTTCTCCGCTTCCTCTTTCTCGACATGCTGATGAATTGATATTACGTCCGTTATCTGCTGTCCCACTGTGAAGACCGGGTTCAGCGAGACTGTTGGATCCTGAAAGATCATCGAAATCTTTCCGCCCCTTAGGCTTCTCATTTCCTCCTCGGTCTTGTGGAGCAAGTCTTCTGTTCTGAAGAGTATCTTTCCTTCAGTGATCCTTCCGTTTTCCGGTATGAGCCTTATGATCGAAAGGGCTGTGACAGTCTTGCCACAACCAGTTTCGCCTACTAGGCCGAACATCTCGCCCTCGAGGATTTCAAAGCTGACACCATCTAGAGCCTTCACCACACCGTCGTATGTGTTGAAGTCGACTCTGAGGTCCTGAACCGAGAGAAGTGGACTACTCATCTTGAGCTTGCCTAGCCTCCTCTTATCCTCCTGAGTCTCGGATCCAAGGCCTCTCTCAAGCCGTCTCCAAGTAGGTTGAACGCCATCGCAGTGATGAAGATGAAGATCCCAGGAAAAGTGGCATACCACCAAGCCGAGAAAGTCACAGCTCGGCCCATGCTGATCATGAGCCCCCATTCAGGTGTGGGAGGTTGAGCCCCCAGGCCGAGGAAGCTGAGCCCGGCTTCCGCCAGTATCGCCGTGCCAAGATCCATCGTCGCTTGCACAACTATAGGGGACATCGTGTTAGGCAGAATATGTTGAAGCATTATCGTCCCATCGCTCAAACCGACAGCTTTGGACGCCTCCACGAACGCTCGTTCCCTTAGCGAAGCCGCGTCCGCTCGCGCCAGCCTCGTGTACCAAGGCCACCAAGCAACTGATATCGCAATCATGGAATTGATCAGGCTGGGTCCTAGTACGAAAGCGATCACCAATGCCAGCACCAGAGACGGAAAGGCTAGGAACATGTCGGTTATCCGCATTATGACGTCGTCAACCTTTCCTCCGACATAGCCGGCTATGACGCCTAACGGCCACCCTATTGCCACAGCAATCGCGACTATTGTGAACCCGGCCATGAGAGAGAGTCTCGTTCCAAAGATTATGAGGCTCAAGACGTCGCGGCCTAGGTAATCTGTTCCGAACAGATGTTCGGGACTGGGCGGTTTGTACTTGTCCTCGACATGTGGGATGCCCTTGTATGCGTCTGGGTACGGAGCCACCCACGGAGCAAAAACGGCTAGAAAAAGGAGAAACACGAATATGATGACACTAGCGAGCGAAAGAGGATTTCTCGACAGTATGTGTAGTGCGAGGCGGATTTCTCTGAATCTTGCCTTGCGTTTTTCCTGTTCCTCGGTCAAGACGGGCACTTCTGACATCGCAGAACATCCTACAGCCTTACTCTAGGATCAATCCACGCTTGGGCAAGATCAAGAACGAGATTCACGAAAACAATCACAAATGCAGCTATGATCGTTATCCCTACGATGACAGGGTAGTCGACAGCCAATATTGCTCGCCACAGGTAGGTTCCGAGCCCCGGCCAGTTGAAGATCACCTCTACGAGAAACGCTCCTGTTAGCGACCAACTGAATGATATTCCAAGAACCATAAGCGTGGGAACAATCGCATTCTTCAATGCGTACTTGAATCTGACTTGGTTTTCCGGCAAGCCAAACGCTCTAGCCGTCTTCAGATACTTCTCTCTCAGAACCTCTATCATGGTGGACCTCGTCATTCTCAGCGAGAGGCCTGTCGAGTAGGCTGCGATAGCAATGGCTGGAAGGATTATGTGTTTGAGGGCGTCTGTGAAGGCTACGAAGTTACCAGTCATAAGAGTGTCTATGAGATAGAAGCCCGTTATTTCATAAACGGGATTCGTCATCGCGATGTTCAGGTCTAGCCTCCCTTCGATGGGAAGGATACCTAAGGTGCGGGCGAAGAAGATCTGCAGGAGTATGCCTATCCAGAAAACCGGAACCGAAAGCGCCGCTATTGCAAGAACTCTGCTCGCGTGATCAGTCCTCGTATCTTTCTTGGAAGCCGCTATTACCCCTAGAGGTATTCCAATGCTGGTCGCTATGATCTGCCCTATTATTGCGAGTTCCAGACTTGCCGGTAGGTAATTCATTATGTCCTCGATGACGGGTCTGCGGGTGCGATAAGAGATTCCCCAGTTGCCCCCTATGAGGTCGCGAATGTAGATGTAGTACTGAACGTACAATGGCTTGTCCAGTCCCAATTCCGCGCGGGCTCTTTCGATCTGTTCTGCTCTAGCGTGTATTCCTACCCAAAGCGCCGCTGGATCAGAAGGAGCGATTCTCGCGAGGAAGAAAGTGATTGCGGATATCCCTAGTATGATTATGACCGTCTGTATCAGACGTTTTGCCATGTACCTCTTAAGGTCTGCCAACTGGCGTTCCTCTTTGGGTCACGTACTCAAAAAAAATACGGGGTTGGGATATCCTTTCCGCAAGATGCGGGCGGTTCAGGATATCCCTATTATGAGTGTCACCATTGTCGCAAGCGCTTTGCTGTCTATCTATTGCCCTCAGTCTTCGATCCACATTTCCCAGAAGATGAAGGTGTCATAGCCGTAGGCTGGGTTGTACTCGAAACCCTTGACGTTGCTGCGCATGACGAAAGGCGATCGCAGGTCGTCGAGGAACACTGTCGGGCAGTCTTCTATCAGGATCTCTTGGGCTTGGCGGTACAGCTTGAGGGCTTCGTCTGGGTTCGGTCCTTCTAGCTTGTAGGCATCATCTATCAGTTTGTCATACTCGGGATTGCTGTAGAATCCTGCGTTCCAGAGTGGTTTCTCCTCGGTGTGCCACATAGAGTAGAGGAAGTCGTATGGCGTGATGAACGTCGGCCACCAGGCCCATGCACATATGTCATACCCCGGTTTGGCTTCCGGTCCTCGCTTGATCAATTCCCAGAGACTTGGCCACGTCATGCTCCTGACATCTAACTCAATCCCTAGTTTCTCCAACTCAGCTTTCCAGAGTTCTCCAGCAGTTCCCGTAGAAATGACACCAGATATGTAGTAGTATGTGAGCTTGAATTTTCCGTTCGGGTATCCGGCCTGGGTAAGGAGCTCTTTTGCTTTCGTCAAGTCGTGCTTGTACTGGAAGAGGCCATCTATGTGTCCCCACATTCCATGCGGTATTGCACCGACCGGCTGAATGAAGGAGCCCTCGCCCGTCTTGATGTAGTCTTCGTATGGGAATGCGTATGCTAGTGCCTGACGTACAAGCTTGTTACTCAGATAGGGGCTCTTGGTGTTCATGAATGCATAGTGCGTGAAGAACATGGGCTCCCAGGTGATGCGAATGTCCGTCAGAGTCTCGAGTCTCTTCCTCTCTTCCGAGGGGATGCCCTCCGCATGCTGAACGGTTCCAGCCTCTATCATCTGAACTCTGACTGCCGGGTCCTCAACGATCTTGAAGACCACCTTGGCAATTCGGTCCTTGCCATGCGGTCCGCCCCAACCTCCCCAGTAGTCCTTGAACCATGTGAGGGTCAGTTGGACTCCCCTTTCAAGGGTCTCGATGGTGTATGGGCCAGTACCAGCGTCATGTCCGGCGTTGAACCAGTCATGTAGATTCTCGATCTGAGCAGTCTTGGGACTGTAGATCCAGGCGCCGTATACAGACGCAACGATCCTTTGCAAGGGGACCGGATAGCTAAGTGTGTACTGCACGGTGTAGGTATCTACGATGTTCAGCTCTTTAACAGGATCCCAGATGTAAACCGCGCCAGCTCCTAGTTCCCGTATCCTATCGAAGGAATACTTGACGGCGGTCGCGTTGAAAGGAGTACCGTCATGAAACTTCACACCCTCCCTCAGCTTGAATGTCCACGTCAACCCGTCCGGGGAGACTTCGTAGCTGGTTGCCAGAGCTGGCCTTACCTCCGGATCGCCTCCAGTGTAAACTAGAAGTGTTTCGTAGACGTTGGCCATCGCGATGATCTCGCCGGAGAAGCTGTAGGCTGGATCGATATCCGTCACGAAGTCATACGTCTCAGCGCTGACAAAGATCTTGGTCGGCTCCTCAAGAGGCGGCGGTGGCGGCGGTGGTGGCGGAGCAGGTGGAAGGGTCGAATAGTAGTAATACGCGCCAGCAACTACGGCGACAACGATGACAACTATAGCCGCGATTCCCTGCATCTTCGTTATTGCGTTCTTGTTGAGAAGCACGTGTTTCATCTCCGTGAGGACGGACTGTACTCACGTCAACTAGATAGCCTTTCTGTTGCATGCTGTCCGGTCAACGGCGATCTTTGAGGAACGGGGGCCAAAGTTGGGCTTTTCTGGTTGAAACTGGGTCAAGTTCCCCTTACTGTTGGCGGCTTCGTTCGTTTCATAGGGAGAATAGCTCCGGGGGCTCTTTTGAACGTCGGCTCAAGAATCTCCTTATCTCGTTACTTCGCTCCAGGCTCTCACGAGACAGTGCGCTAAGCAATTCGCTCGTGTCAGCTGATATCTGTGCAATCTTGGGCGACGCTTTGGCGTAGAGTTCCGATACCGCATTCTCCAAAGTCGCCAACTTCTCAAGGCTGCTGGTCGATTGGTCTCCGATGGTGTTCCTGATCCGAGCGAGCGTTGTGCTCAGCTTGAGACCAGTTACAGGTTCGAGTGCTATTTCCACTACACTCTCGATGCGAGCCCTTTGGATCTTGTCTATCCTCACTGAAGTTCTCCCACCAAGCTGTGAAAGAAGGCATTTCAACGATGCATCATCAGTCTCTTTCGAGGTTCTCTCGTAGAGATCTTTGAGCTTCCCCTGGCTGTCGATGAGAAGAGTCATGAGTGAGCTGAAGGTGTATCTCTCCTCATCGCCCAACCAGGCTACCACCTTGAGACGATGACTTTCTTGTCGGTGAAGAAATCAACACAGTCCATTTGGCCGTGGAGCACGCCAAAGAAGGACTCCCTGAAACCGGCGAACGGGAAGAAGGCCATCGGGGCCGCTATTCCTATGTTTATACCGATGTTTCCAGCCTGAACTCTCCGCCTAAACTCGCGTGCGTTCTTGCCGCTGGTTGTGAATATGCAAGCTTCATTCCCGTAGTTTGTCTTCTTGTTGATCATCTCTAGGGCGTCGTCAAGCTTCTCAGCTTTGATCATGCAGGCGACCGGACCGAATATCTCGTCTCTTGCGATCGTCATGTCGGAAGATACTTGGTCGAATATCGTCGGCCCTAGGAAGTATCCGTTGGGATACGTCTCCACCTTGACGCCTCTTCCGTCAAGTGTGAGCTTCGCTCCCTCCTCTGTTCCCTTTTCTATGTAGCTCAGCACTCGTTGCTTGGCTTTCTGACTAACGAGTGGACCCATCTCAACAGATTCATCTAGCCCGTATCCTAGCTTCAGTTTCGAAACTTGCTCTGTAAACTTCCTCTTCAACTGCTCATAGACATCGCCTACGGCCACTAGATTCGCTCCAGACAGACATCGTTGCCCCGTGTTGCCGAAGAACGAGGGTATGAGAGCTGGGATCGTCCTCTCTAAGTCAGCGTCCGGCATCACAACTATGTAGTTCTTGGCGCCTGCCTGACAGAGTGCTCTCTTCCCATGTTCGCCGGCCAACCTGTAGATCGATTTGGCTACGGGAGTGGATCCTACGAATGCGACGCCCTTGATGTCATCGTGGGTAATGAGAGCTTCATTGACTTCCTTGCTTCCATGTACGAGGTTCACCACTCCCGGCGGAATGCCAACCTCCTCGATAGCCTTCATGCACCACTGCATCGGAAGAGGAGTGACCTCGCTCGGTTTCACGACCACTGTGCACCCAACCGCGAGCGCTATCGGAATGAACCAGAAAGGTGCGAGCGAGGGGAAGTTGAACGGGCCTATGACGCCAAAAGGGCCTAAGGGTTCGCGTACAAGTGTTTCGTCCATTCCGGAAGCAATCTGGTCTAGGTGTTCTCCCTTCGCCAGCGTGTACGCAACGGCGCATCCAGCTTCTACGTTCTCAACAAGTCTCCTAGTCTCTCCCCTCGCCTCATCGATGATCTTGCCGTGATTCTGAGTCATGATTCTCGACACGTCTTCGAAGTAGTCGTCGAGTTTCTGTTTCAGCCTGAAGAGATATCCGGCTCTGGTAGTCATGGGTAGCTCGCTCCATCGCCCAAATGCAGCCTTCGCTGACTCAACAGCCCTTTCCACTTCCTCTCTGGTCGCGAACGGCACCTCACCGATGATTTCGTCCTTCGCAGGGTTCATCACCGCTTGGACATGGTTGGACCGCGAATCAAGCCACTTTCCCTCTAGGAACAGTTTCAACCTACCGTACTTCGCTTGAACCTCATCCAATTCGAGCACTGAGTTATTCGTATCTCCGCTCATGCTGATTTTCCGCTCCTTATCCACTGCCCCGATCGGCAATGCTAAATATCTTCCAGCTATTAAGCGCCTTGCCTAGACAGCGTGCAAAAGTGGGCGACATGACTCAGACGCAGGACGTGATGGGCAAGTACGGCAAGTTCGTGATAACGAGTTGCGTGAAGAAGCTTGAGCCAATAGCCGTCAGGGACGCCAGTGGCGCGAGAGTGAGAGATACCGATGGAAAAGAGTATCTGGACTGCTTCTCTGGCATATCTGTCGTAAATGCTGGTCACTGCAACCCCCGCGTTGTCGAGGCCGCCAAGCGTCAGCTAGACCAGCTCATCCACGCATGTATGTACGTATACCACATTCCAGTGGTCGCCGATCTGGCTGAGAGGCTAGCACAGATCAATCCGTGGGAGCTACGAAAGACGTTCTTCGGCAACAGTGGCGCTGAGGCAATTGAATGCGCAGTTAAGCTGGCCCGCAAGTTCTCAAAGAGGCATGAAATCATCGCTCTCATGTGCTCCTTTCACGGCAGGACTTTGGGCACTCTGTCATTTACGGGCCAATCCGGGCGTCGAGACTATTCTATGGGGCCGTACTTGGGTGACGTATCGTTTGCTCCAGCCCCCTACTGCTACCGGTGTCAGCTCGGAGGAGAATATCCGAAGTGCGGCATTCAATGCGCAAAAATGATTGATGATGTCGTCAACTATACGACTTCTGCATGTGTAGCGGCTTTCGTCGCTGAACCGGTTCTGGGTGAGGGAGGAATAATCGTTCCGCCGCCTGAGTATTTTATCGAAGTAAGGAAGGTGCTAGACCGACACGGTATACTGTTCATCGACGATGAGGTTCAGACGGGATTCGGACGGACAGGCAAGATGTTCGGACTTGAGCACTACGCAATCAGGCCGGACATTGTCGCCATGGCGAAAGGAATTGCAGCTGGTCTACCATTAAGCGCCTGCATGACGAGAGAAGACATTGGGAACGCGTTTCAAGCAGGAGACCACCTTTCCACTTTCGGTGGCAACCCAGTGTCCTGCGCAGCAGCAATTGCCAACATAGACTACCTCCTAGACGAAGAGTTGCTAGCTGATGCTGACAGGAAAGGACGCCACATCATGAAGATATTCCAGGACATGAAAGAGGACTCGCGACTAATCGGGGATGTTCGCGGAAAGGGTCTCATGATCGGAATCGAGCTGGTTCATGATCGAGAGACTAAAGAGCCAGCCGCGAAAGAGGCCGCTAGCATAAGGGACGCTTGCAGGGAGAAGGGAGTCCTCATAGGCCATGGAGGCGTCAAAGGAAACGTATTGAGACTCCAGCCTCCGTTAATGATATCTACAGAAGAGCTGGATCAAGTGATCCAAGTCCTGAGTGAGTCCATTGAGGAAGCCGAGAGGAAAACGGTCTAGCAACCCAGAACGCCCCGAACTTGACAAGATAGACATTCAGATCTTGCAGGCTCTCCAAGAAGACTGCAGAACGCCGCTGGAGAATGTCGCTAAGAAGCTCGGCGTGCCAAAGTCAACGATACACTACAGAATTCGTAGACTCGAGCAGTCCGGCACAATTGAACACTACTTCGCGAAGGTCAACGCAACCAAAGTTGGAAAGGACTACCTGCTCGTCGTTCTGGTTCGCGCCAAGTACGGACCCCGTTATCATGAGCGCATCGGACGAAGAATCGCCGCTATTCCTGACGTTTGGGCTGTCTACTACGTGTTAGGCGACAATGACTTTGTGCTGCTGATCAGAGCCAATGACCGCGAAGACTACATGCATAAACTCGAGAGAATCAGCAGCATGCCTGACATCGAAAGAACGAGCACGCAAGTGGTGGCTAAAGTTGTCAAGGAAGATCCTAGGATCAGCCTGAGGATGTAGGAATTGCCGAACAACACGATCACGGCTGTCGAGGGCCTAAGGGCGGGGCATGCCCACAATGACCACGCCAGAACGGGTTGCACTGTGGTTCTCTTCGAACCGGAGGCTGATATCGCCTGTGAGGCGAGGGGCGGGTGGCCCGGGACCTACGATACTCACTCGATCGATGCGACGAAGACTTTCGTCAAGAAGAATGCTGTCTTCCTCACGGGTGGAGATGTCTTCGGCTTTGATACAGCTATTGGGATAAGACGTTACCTCCTAGAACGCGGTATGGCTTCTTCGACAGGTGCCGGAAAACTCCCCGGGATTGTTGGGGCCAACATCTACGATATCGAGTTTGCAAAGATACAAGAAGTTCAGTATTCTGACCTGGGCTATTCCGCATGTCTGAATGCCTCGACTGAACCAGTCGCGGAGGGCAATGTTGGAGCTGGGATTGGAGCGACTGTTGGGAAACTGAGGGGCCTTGGTTCAGCGTGCAAAGGAGGTTGCGGCACGAGCGCGGCTTATTTGCCCAATAGCGTCGCCGTAGGGGCGGTGGTTGTGACTAATGCTGTCGGCAATGTCTATGACATAGAGAATGGCAGGACAATAGCGGGAGTCAGAAAACCTGATGGTTCCGGGTTCCTAGAGTTCGAACAGATAGTGACAGATTACCTCCAAGATACGACACGACACAATACAACAATAGGAGTTGTCGCGACGAACGTCGATCTATCTCACGAGCAGCTCATCAAAGTAGCCCAGTTGGCGCACGATGGTTTGGCGATGTCGATCAGACCGGTACACATGTCAACGGACGGTGACACGTTGTTCGCAGCTTCCACAGCAAGAGTCCTTGGAATGCGCGAACGAGAACGCATTGTCGACATAATAGGCTACACAGCGGCGCGCTGCGTTGCGGACGCCGCAGTAAGAAGTGTCAAGGCGGCACGAAGCTTGTCCAATATGCCGGGCTGGGACGAGTTGTGTAGATAGCAGGTGGCTCTGCCTACTAGAGCGAAGCCCGCACCTCCAACTCGTTTCATAAGACGAAGAGAGTAGAGTGTTCAGCCGGCAGGATGCACAAGTCGCATTCGCTATGCGGCTCCTCTAAGGCCGTACTGATAAAGCAAGGAACCGAATATCCCACAGGAGTAATCCGTTGGACATAATCTTCCGATGAACAAACAGCTCATAATCCTTTCTACCCATCTCGAACGCATGTAATCGGGGCACAGGAGATTTGGATCGGACTTCATCGCAGACTCTAAATGGGTCCAATAGTTTCATACGAGACGCATGTCATAGACGGAAGAGAGAATCAACTTTGCTTTGGATTGTCGACGCTCAGCGTATCTGAACCCGAAATTTGGTGCGGCCGCCGGGATTCGGACCCGGGTCGTTGGCTTTCTCACCTCAAGCGGATGGAAGGCCACTGGACGCTAGGCTATGTCCTAGACCAGGCTAGACTACGGCCGCACGCGGCCTGAGCGGTATCTAGCCGCAATTACTTAGTGTTTCTGATTATTCCAAGACTCGATCAATCAGAAGCTACCAAGCGTACCTCCCTGGTTCGCACAATGGGTCTTGCGACGAGCATGATTCAGGCGCAACACGGAAATAGCAGACAATGGGTTCTCGCGCCGATTGCGCTCGTAGGTCCGTGAGATCTTGTTCGAGGATTTGCTGAACTCGTACGGGTATCTAGGTGTCTTTGTGGTCAGTTTGGCTGTGAATTTGCTTCCCTTCACGTCGCCGTCGAACATGATCTTGGCCGGCGCGGTTGCTTTTCTCGTCCCCGCAATGAATCCAATTCTTGTGGGATTAGCTGTGGCCGTTGCGGCGTCCATAGCGAAGACGGCCCACTACTACGTTGCCTCCTACGTTGGCGCGAAGACAGGAAGCAAGTCTGACAAGCTCGGATCTTACGGTAGGCGCCTTGGAAGATGGGGAGCGCTCGCCGCTTTTGTGGTCGCAGCTACCCCTATCCCTGATGACCCAGTGGTCATACCGCTTGGCATGACGCGGTACCCACCGGCAAAGTTCTTCATAGCATACTTACTGGGAAAGACACTCGTATCCGTCGCCGGAGCGTACTTAGGCCGACAATCCGCTCTCACCTTTCAGGCAGTGTTGCCGTCGAACGAGTACGTCGTCATGACTGCCGTCGCGTCAGTGCTGATCGCCTCAATACTCGTGAAAGCTGATCTTCCAACGTGGATGTCAAAGCTCAGGAGAGCACTCGCGGTACTGACGAGCAAGAAGCCTCAACCGGCGAACTAAGGCAAAAGCAAAAAGCGATGACGCTGCTAGTCTCGATCGATCCGCTTGTCGGCCGAGAAGAAACTAAGATTCAGAATTCGACGGGGAAACCTCGAGGTCGAACTTGAAGGCGAGTATGAATACGTGAAGGAGAAGTTTGAGGAGCTTATGGCCCAGCAACCGCCATACTGGAGTGCGGTGCAAGAAGAAGTCCGAGCTGCACCTGCCATGACTGAGACCGTGGGCGGTGAGGACCTAGAAGGGATCCTTGAGACAGGGCCTGACGGGAAGCCGCACTTCACCATTCCGTTCGACTCGATGACGGCAAAGGAGGCGATAGGGTTAGTCCTTTACAAAGCTCAGCCAACCCCGCTGGGAGACAAAGAATTGAGTGATCTCCTAAACGCGAGCTGGAGGGCAACGAAGCCTCACGTCATAAGAGCGAGGGCAAGCGAGCTGCGCAAAGACGGGAAGCTGATCACCGAGAAGGGACGATACTCGCTGTCAGGCGCCGGACTTCAATGGATAAGAGCAGAAGTTATTCCCTCATTGAGAGGAGTCCGGTCTGCCCAGACCTGAGGCTTCCCGAGAAGCGACAGGGCTTGCCGACTGTCCGGTCGCTAGGCCTCTCAACCACACTAGCCTTCTAGCGCCCCTGTCCGAGAGTCTATAGGCATACTCGCCACGCCGCCATTCCCTGTGTAGAAGGCCGTACCGATGATATCGGAGCAGTGCCATTCTGATTGCGCGAGAGGACGCTGAAAGACGGAGTTCAGATCGAGCGCGGTCTATGATCCGGTTGCTGTCGCACCATCCGTCTGTGGTCAGCAGCTGAAGGATCGCAGTCTTGAGTTGATTGTACCTCAAGGATGTGCCCTACCTAGCTCACAGACGAGGCTCCGATATCAGTTTTGCGCGTGAGGATCTTCGATGACCGATTTCCCGGCCGAGTGAAAGTGAATTGATGACGAGTAACATCTAGCGGAAATATCGAATCATCCCGGCTCATGTTCGTCCTAGATCGAACCTGATCATCCCCCTCGTCGGTTGTCAAGATGTTACTCAGGGCGAAGAGGCGCACGCGCAAGAGCTTTTAGAGTGCGTGATCATGGTAGAAGTGAATGTAATAGGCTGCAGTGGCCGACGGAATCTCGAATCCAGATTTACAAGGAGAGGCGCATGAGCGAGCCGACACAAATCGAAGTCACGATTCGCTATCGCGACGTAGAGAAGACGATCAAGGGTACCCCGGAAGACGTTTTCCGAGGTGTGTTCCAGTTCCTGTCCGAAACCATTCCCGCCCTAGCCGTGGTCTCAAAGATCACGCTCACGGTAAACTTCGCCGGCTTCCTAAGGGACGCCGCAGGAGTGTTTGCCGTGACACCTGAGGGCGTCGTCATACTGACGCCTCTTGAGGCCTTGACGGATCGTGAACTGGTTTTGCTCTACCTCGTCAGGGCCAAGGTCGGCTTTGAAACCGGTAGGTCAGAGAAGGAGACGCTTCTTGCGTCTGATCTCATCTCGTTTACAGGCAAAGGCTCTGGAACGGTCGCCGGCAGGCTCAGTGAGCTTTCCGGAGAGGGACTTGTTGAGAGAACCGGAAAGGGCGAGTATCGCGTAACGACCTTTGGCCTGCATCGATTTCGACAAGACGTACTTCCGAAGCTGAAGAGTTGATCAGAATTGAACGAGCAGAAGAGTCTCACAGTCGAGCTGCAGCTTGGTGAATTGAAACACACCGCAAAAGGATCACCCGATCAGGTTCTGCAAGAGGTGGTCTCGTTCCTGTCACGCGTGATTCCAGCGTACGACGCCGCTTCCAAGCTTCTCTACATTCCAGAGTACAGGGCGATAATTGACTCCCTTTCAAAGGTTCTCAGAATCACTCCCGACGGTCAGGTGCTCCTTCTCCAAGAAGACTTGCCAGCGGAGAAGGCGATCACCGCAGTTCTGTTGGGAGCGCACGTCTCAAACAAGTTTCAGAAACGGCCAAGCGACGAGCTGTACGCGGAAGAGATCGCTAGATCCGTCGGGAAGGCGCTGAAGACTGTGAGGAACACGATCGCGGAGCTTCAGAAGCAGGGTCTAATCGAGCGAGCTGCACGCGGAACCTACCGCATTGCAACTGCAGGAATCATGAAAATGGAACAGGAACTGCAGGGTTCGCAGAGCGGCTTGGAAGGAGGGGTCTCTCAAGAGGCCTGAGAGCAGCTGCCGCATCCAGTTGACCGGAAATCGGGTGCGGCGGCAACGGGAGCTTCTGGCAGCTCCCGAAACAGGGGGGTGAGAATCTGATAATCCACCGCACCCAGATGACAAATGCTTCAGTTGAGGAAATAAGCAGTTCGCTGCACCTTGGGCATAGCGAACGCTCTCTGCTTCCGTCCTTTCTCGTGGAACTGAGCAGCAGGTCAATGCAGCGGGTGAACGGCCGCGCGTTCAGCCCTCGGGAGATCTCGATCTTCGCTATGGCAGTCGAGGATGAGTGGGCTGATTCAACCTCGGCTCTCATGGTCGGCGACCGTGACGACTGCACAACAATCCCTTTGGTTCCCTCGACTCCATGCAGCGTCGCGGCGGTAGATGTCTCCAGCCTGAAGGTCGGCGAGACCGAAACCGGCGTATTGGTTGCGATTAGAGGAGCCATCGTATGGAAATCCGATAAAGGCTACCAGTACGTTCGTTGCGGCCCCTTAACGTTCCATTTGACATACGGAACAGACGAACGATCTCCGAGCGGTTTGTTCGGTACAGCGCCAAGTCAAATGTTCACCGAACGCGCCATAGGCCGCCTACGCAACGTTCTCGAACGGTGGATCCAGAAGCAGACCTGCGTCTCCTTCAGAGACGCAATCGTCCTCTTCGATGGCTCGCTCACCGTCGGAACGCCGGACAATCCAACGGCCTATCTCGCTCGCATTCTGGAATCGGCAAGAGAGCGCGGAAACGTGGTGTTAGCATTCTCGAAGAGCACCAAACTCTGTGCTTTCGGCAGGAAGATCACTTCCTTAGTCTCGAGGTCTTCAGCTCCGTGCCTAGTGGATGTTGACCTAGCCGTCACGAAACAGTTCAAGTCCTATCCTGTTCGCTTGGCGGGCCACGTCTATGTTGCCAAACTCGTCGAGGACGGTTTCCCCTTCCGTCTGGACGCGGACCGTCAAGTCCCACATGAGAGCCGTGTGGAAGCGACAAATCGACTCATTGCGAGCGACATCGTGATGCAAGGATACCCTGAGACGCTTCGGCTCGCTCACATCTTTTCCACATTCACGGCCAACGACGTAATTGGCGTACAGCGGTACCTCGCCTTCGCTCACGGCCTCAGAATCGCCCCACGATTCAACGTAAGGAAGTCGCTCTTCGGCCCATTCGGAACCTGGGAGGCGGCGTAGAACAGTGAAGATCTACCGCAAGGAGGGCGACGTGATGCAGCTGATCAGCTATCCCGACGAAGAAGTCAACAAAGGCGACTACCTGCTCGTGGAGGACCAGCGCTCACGGAGAGGGCTAATAATTCAGGTCATCGACATTCAATTCGCAAACATTCCCGGAATCTTGGAGGACATACTCCGTGATGTGATGACCGAGGAATCAATACAAGGCAACGACGTCGACCCTCTGGACATATCATCTCAGGTCGCCGTCCTGAAGGACACCAAGCTACTGGTCTGCAAGATCAGGGGCGCGCTCGAGGACGGCCGACCCACCCACAACGTGGCCTGGCTTCCTTCAAGGATCAATTCCAGCGTCTCCAAATTCCCGATTGAAACTCTGACCTCAGAAGAGTCGCCCAGTAGGCCGATACACCTCGGCGCGATTAAACAGAGTTCTAGGTTCATCATCGACGCTAAGGCGCTCGACGGCAGGCTCAACATCGTCACTGGCAAGAAAGGAACAGGCAAGTCGCATCTTTCTAAGCTACTTGCAATGAGTCTGCTCGATCACGGGGCTCCATGTCTGATCCTTGATGTGAACGGGGAGTACACGAACCTCACACGTCGGGCGAGCGGCCAAAGTAGCCCGTACGAAGGGAAAATTGCAGTACTGACCCCTAGGCTCAGCCTGAGATTCACGCTAGCCGAGGTCGGGCTAGGTACAATAATGGACATTCTGTTACATGCCCTCGACTTGCCAGGAACATCGGCACGTGTCTTCGCAAGGATCTGGAGGCAGCTTGAACAGAACAGCGATCTAACACTGAAGACGCTCGGGGAGGCGATCGCAAGCTCTGACTGCCACGAAAGCGTGAGAGACGCTCTCCAATCACGATACAACACCCTCGTCGACGCCGGAATCTTCACAGACGACCCTTCAGCGGCGAACTCGCGCCGGCTACTCGAACGGCTGGCCGCAGGTAGCGCGGTCGTTGTCAACATGAAGAATCAGTCGTTCACCATCCGCCGAATCGTTGTGGAACTTCTACTCAGCAAGATTACCGAGCTGCTCTCATGTGCCCGGCTCAGAGCAGTCTTCTTGTTTGCCGAGGAAGCGCACCTCTACCTCCGCGAAACATACTGGGATGACATAGTCACTCGCATGAGGCATCTTGGAATATTCACGACGTTCATCACGAATCAGCCAGACACGATCCAAGAGAGCATCTACAGGCAGGCAGACAACATATTCCTCTTCAACTTCACAAACGAGCGTGACTTGGACGTTGTCTCGAGGGCGGCCAAGGTCGACGGTGAGAGCGTAAGACTGCTCGTGAAAGATCTGCCCACCGGGCACTGCTTGGCGATTGGGGACGTGGTCCGAGATTTTCCGATCGTCGTAAGCGTAAGGCCGCTTGACGTCGAAACCTTGGGCGGCACAAGATTCTTCTTCGAGGAGAACCGCGTAGCGTGCTCTAGGTGAAGTCACAAACTGAGCCTAACGCGCACATTTTCGAAACTCTTTACTGAATCCGGCGCTCGTGTCCTCACAATCTTGCTGAGTTGCTGCTCATGACGGCCTCGCTGCCTGAACCTGCCTCGTTGATTCACAGGCCCAGGGTGGTGCACATTCTGAGGGTCGTTGACGAGGCTCGGAACGTGAAGTCTCTAAGCTTCAAGGACAGATTATCAGCAGCTGCGAGGCCCGGCCAGTTTGGCATGATCTGGGCGCCCGGGGTTGATGAGACTCCCATGAGCCTACTGCCCTCAGGCAACGACGACATTGTCACGGTCACCGTTAAGGACCGTGGCGAGGGCTCGAGAGCGCTCGTCAGAAAGAGGACGGGGGATCTGATTGGAATCCGCGGCCCGTACGGTAGAGGCTTCACACACGAAGGCGAAAAGAGCGTGCTGATGATCGCTGGCGGAACAGGGGCAATCCCTTTGATCGCACTGCTTCGAACGCTTGCCCTAAGAAGTGTGCAGTGCAGCTTCGTCCTTGGAGCTAACACTAGTCGCGAACTCCTCTTCCTTGAAGAGATCCGCCGCCTGTCTGTGCAAACTGGAGGCGTTTTCAGCATGACGACCGATGACGGGTCGACCGGAATGAAGGGCCTCGCAACAGATGAGGGGGCAAGGTTGCTGCGCGCTAGGGCATTCGATCGTGTCTACACTTGCGGGCCTGAAACGATGATGAGAAAGGTTATGGATCTCGCAGAGGGGTTTCACGTCCCGATGGAGGCAGGGCTGGAACGCATATTCAAATGCGGGTCAGGGATCTGCGGGAGTTGCTGCATTGGTGCCCACTTGGTCTGCAAAGACGGCCCGGTATTCAGCAGTGACGTTCTACGGAGGTTGCCCGAGTTTGGAAAGTCGTCGAGAGACGCCTCCGGACGACGAGTCCCAATAGGAACGCTCTAGCTGGATCTCCTGAGCGCCTCTCTGATTTTGGCTCTCGAGTGGTTGCTTCTTTGCGTCCGCTGCATGGAGAAGCTCTTACAATGGGCCTCGGAGGCCGTAGAATATCTTTAAGATGAGCTGTTTCGAATAGGACAGCCGATCATGCCAGTTACGGGAGGTGTTTGCGATACCCACTCACGGGTCTCTTACGAAGGCTGGAAAAGTTCGTCAGCAGACGCCCAAGGTTCAATCAGCGAACAGGCGTTCCCCCATTCCCAGACTGCACGTCCGTAGAAACGCGGAGAAACGCTTGGAGCTGGGCAGAAAACCAGGCCAGAACTGGATGCGCACGTAGACCAAGAGCATGCGCACCGTTTTCCGGGCTCCAATTTCTCGTGCTTCATCCTAATTAGTAGAGAAGCTCCAGATACTGTTTGGTGCCCGCGAAATGCCTCTGAAGCTGCAACCGATAGGGCATGTCTTAACGAACGCGAGTCATGAAGCGCTGCGGCATCAATCGGCTATCTCCAAGATCGTTATTGACCGGAAGTTCGCTCGCGGCTTGGAGGGGCTCGAGGATTTCTCACACATCTGCGTACTCTTCTGGCTGCACGAGATCCCTAAGCCGAGTCACCGGTTGAAGGTTCACCCTAGGGGACGAGTGGACATCGAGAAGGTCGGTGTCTTCGCAACAAGATCCCCGCATCGCCCGAATCCTATCGGACTCACACTCGTGAAGCTTCTCAGCAAGAAGGGGAGGACACTAACTGTGAGAGGCCTCGACGCATATGACGGTACGCCGGTCCTCGACATCAAACCCTACGATAGACGAGATACCACGCGGCGGTTCAGAGTCCCCGCGTGGTGGAGGAAGCTAGAGCGGGAAGACAAACGCGCACGACGCTCATGATACGCGTCATCGAGCCGCCGATTCCTCATCCATCGCAACTCTGCGTCTCACAGGCTATTGGGCAAGCATTGGAGTCCGCGATTGCGTTACTGCGTCCTTTTTTAGCTTGTACTCGGACGATGAGGGAGACGATGCGCAATGCGCAAGATACAGATGATCGCCACAGACATCGACTTCACGTTAACAGACGCTAACCTGAGGCTTGACACCAGGGCTATTGAGAAGATCAGAGCGCTGGAGGCGAAGGGCGTCAAGGTGATTCTCGTAAGCGGAAGGAACCTAGCGGCGACCGGGTCACTTGCGCAACTCATCGGCACATGCGGGCTCGTTGCGGCTGAAAACGGAGGCGTGATCGCGAGATATCAGAGGTCCATCAAGATCCTTGGCAGAATCGAGAACGCTCGAGCCGCATTCCGAATGCTCAAGAAGAGAATGGGCCGCAAGGTTGTGGAGAGGGCCGACAGCAGGTACGGCATGCGGCTCTCCGACGTGTCACTAGAACGGTCATTCGAACCGGAAGAAGCGAGGAAGATCCTCGAAGAGAGCGGGATGAAGGTGCAGCTCGTCGACACGGGAGTCAGCTTTCAGCTTCTGGATGCGCATGTGGACAAGGGCTATGCTTTGGTCAGACTTGCACGATTGGAACGGCTGTCTACAGGGCGAGCGGCCGCGATCGGAGACAACTACAACGACCTTGACCTCTTCCGTGAGGCGGGGTATAAGATCGCGGTGGCAAACGCCCCGGAGGAGGTTAAGGAACACGCGGACTATGTTTGCAGGCATGCATACGGCCGAGGCTTCTTGGAGGCAGTCGCTCACATCGGGCTGTGAGAGGGACCGGCGGCAAACGTGCTGTTCGAGCGCCCGTGCTAGAGAACTACGCTCAGCAATCTCCTGAGTCTGAGGCTCCTCTTCTTGTAGGAACCCCGAGACAGAAGTTCATCGAGATCCTCGGCGCTCATTGCTGTTCAACTCGCGGAACGAAGGCGACCCCTATAAAAAGGCGTTATTGAGCTAGCCGATAGGTCGAAAGTCGAGCGCCGGACGTTGGTTTTGACAGAGCCGGACATTCTCGGCGCTCGCCTAATCGGTACTTTGATTCCTTGCGGGCTTAGGCCGAAGTAAGAGGCATGCTATCCCAGCTCCAATCAGGATGCAAACGATCGCTACGATGACTCCATAGAGGAGCCATTGAATCTCCATGTTAGGCCAGACTAGGTTCGGCGGACCTTCGTTGGCAACTCTGATCGCCGCTTGGTCTTCTACTTCTAGCCTCTCTCCGTTCCACCATGAGCTAGCGGTGATAGTGTAGGTGTTTGGCTCCTGAGTACTCCAAGAGACTGTCTCGCTGATGTCGCCGTCAGTTTCCCATTGCCAGGAGTGAAGTTCCGCGCCGCTCGAGTCGCGCACTTCAAGCAGTACTCGGTGGAAGTGAACGACCGCAATTTCGACGCAGCCACGAAGCAAGTGGCTGAAGTGTACACTGATTCTGACATTCTCTCCGATCTTGTATTCTGTCTTGTCGGTGGTCACCTGTACTGAGCGGCATTGAGTGGGCAATGGTGAGAGTTCAAAGTCGAAATCCAAGTCGCTAAGCTCTCCCTCGTACTTGACTGCCGTGAACCAAGCCACGGGGCCATCACCAGTCGGGAAGAGTCCAGCGAGCCTCGAATCAACGGCCGATAGATCATGAGATGACAGTTGGAATTGGATTGCTTGATCGATTGACTGGTAGCGGGCGAGCCGCATCTTTGCCGGAATGTCCTGCTGGCGTATCGGCTCTGTCGTTACGAGGTAGAGGATTACCTCTGTTCGCCCGTTTGCTGTCGCCGAGACCTTGAGAGGATAGTAGAGTCTTGTTGATCGGAATTCGTAGACGACGGGCTCTATGCTCTTAGTCGTCGAGTAGACATCAACGAAATCGAGAACCCAGTAGTTGAAACCTCTTGTCGAGTAATCCTGCAAGATGTCTCTTGCCTTTTCGTCAAGGAATGGCCTCTGGCTGAGGCCAATCTTCCGTGCATAGTCGAGGATGAAATTGATCAGCTCATCGATCGATGTCGCCTTCACGACTGTTATGTCGTGGGCTCCGATTCGCTCGTGAAATACTATCTCGAATCCGCGGAGTTCTTTCTCAGGAACCGTGACCCTTGGTAGGTTATTCATCATCAATTGCTGGACAGCTTGAAACGACTGAAAGCTCCCTTCACTCACGCTCGGCTCAGACGGGAGCGGGAGTACCTCGAGAACCTTCGTGTCGGCGGTAGCGTAGAGGTCTGTGGAGAGAATGAGCCTCTCGACCTCGCCGTTCCAAGCTACTATCGCCTTCTGACCAGGCCCATACACGTCGGCGTCCGTTATTGGAAGAATGCATCGATCGGCATTTACAAGTGGAGCGAGCAAAGAGGCGAACATCAGTATTGCGGCTACTAACGCGACTGCTCTCATGACCGTCTAACCCTTCTTCTGTTTCCTTCGCTTGTACACGTAGTACGCGGGGACACCGACCACAGCCAACGGAATCAATGAAACTACCAGGATTATCATCCCGCGCAGCACTGTGAAGAATCCCACGATGGCTATTTCGAAGGTTTCACCTAAGTCCATTCCTGGTGGAGTGAAAGGAGGCGCCGGCTCGGTCAGTGCGACTGAGATCAGAGACATCTCGACATTGCCTTCGAGATAGTTGATCTGCCCTTGCAGGCTGTCTATCTCACCTCTAACCCTAGCCAGCTCGCTCTCAACTTTGAGGATTTCATCAACTGTCTTTGCCATGTCTAGGATTTCGTGTAGCTGTTCTTCCTGTTTCTGCAGATTGTTGAGCCTTGCCTTCAGGTCGATGTATTGTTGCGTGATATCTTCGCTTGTAGTTCCCTCATCGAGGACTTTACCATAGCTTTCTATCTCTTGAACAGCTGCGTGGAACTTGTCCTTTGGAACTCGGATCGCTATTTCCGCTCTGGATTGAATGCCGTAGGTTGAACGAGACGAACTTGCCACATACCCGCCGTAGCCCTCAGCTAGAAGCCTAATCTTTCCAAGTCCGCCCTGTATGTCGTTCGTCTCCAGTGACACGTGGGCATTGTATATCACCAGCCTTTCTTGGGCTGTCGGCTGCCCTTCAGGCCCTGCGGAGAACGGCAGTAGACTGTCAGTCTTAGACATCACCGCTGCTGGAGTTTCGAAGCCAACCCGGCCGTAGGGTGAGTAGAGCATGCCGATGAAGAATGACGCAAACAGAAGAATCACAATTGCAGATGAGATGACAAGTATCCTCTTTCTATCCATTTTTCATCACTGGATGTTGATGTAGAAGGCCGATAAAGTGCTAGAGCTTGGAACACGACGTTCAGAGAATAGAACAGCCTGGAATGTGGCCCGATTGAGGCACCTTAGGCCTTTTCTACCGGCACTCGAACAACATCGCAGAACAGACGCGGGGAGGCGAGAAGGATGAGCGAAGACGAGAACAGCTCGTATGTCCAGTCGCTCACCGTGGATAGTGCAGGAAAGGCCGCTGCGAACTCATCGCGTTCAAACCGGGCTGCGATCGTACTGGCCGGGGGGCGAAGCTCAAGGTTCGGCTCAAATAAGGCTGTTCAGACTCTTGCCGGCAAGCCCTTGATTTGTCACGTCGTGGAGCGCGTATCGAATGTCGGCGACCATGTGCTGGTTGTCATCGGCCATGGCGAGCCGAGAGCTGAATACCGTGCGGTTCTGCCGAGTCATGTCAGAGTAATAAATGACGAGCTGGAGGGCAAGAATCCGCTGGTCGGCATTGTGACCGGCCTCAAAGCTGCCGAATCGGACTACGCAGCTGTCTTGGCCTGCGATATTCCGTTCGTCAATGATGCGGTAATCAAGCATCTTTTTCGACGCGCATCTGGTTCTGACGCTGCAATTCCAAGATGGAACACAGGGCGCATCGAGCCACTTGAGGCCGTATACCGCAGGCTCCCAACGCTTCGTGCGGCCCAAGAAGCCCTTGCTAAGAAGGACTCTTCACAAAAGGAGATGATCAGTAGGCTGGCTCGTGCTGTATACGTCTCCGTCGAAGATGAGCTAAGAACCATAGATCCTACCCTTCGTACCTTTTTCAACGTAAACACAAGAAAGGATATGATAATAGCTGAGAGGGTCATCGCCGAAGAGGGTTCCTCCGACAGAGACGCAAGCCTGACTGGAAACTTGCGGGGGATTGAAGGATTATGAAAATACTCACGGTGATAGGATCAAAGAACTCAGGCAAGACCACGACAGTTGAATGTGTAGTTTCAGGATTGACGAGGAAAGGTTTCCGAGTGGGCTCGATCAAACATATACATCATTCTGACTTCACGATCGATACAGAAGGAACCGACACATGGAGGCACGCCCAGGCTGGGTCAAGAATAGTGGCTAGTGTTTCGAGAAACGAGGTTGCACTGATCGTTAAGGATGATCCCGAGCACATGTTAGATCCTATCTTGGACTTCATGACAAACAGAGGGCTCGACATAGTTGTCGTTGAGGGGCTCCACTCTTCCATGGGCCAACGCGCTGACGTCTATAAGATCGTGACTGCTCGCGATGTTGAAGATCTGCGCCAAAGATTGCGCGGCACTGTTCCTCCCATACTTGCCATTTCCGGAGTGGTGGCTGAGATGGCTTCGCGCCCAACTGACATCAGCGTGCCCATAATCAGCTCAAAGACCGACTGCTCGAGGCTTGTCGACAGAATTGAGGAGGAGATAACTCGAAAGTAGATGATTCGGTTGCCACGCGATACGTTTTGTGAAGAGCAGCAGCATCTCTTGGTTGATGTGCCGTAGTGAGCACAGGTAGTCGCTCTCTACGCCCTCGTCGTTCCGCGCATCGCAGGTCTTCAGCGTCCACATGAACTTAGTGTGTCTCTGTCGAACCAGTCTTGTCCGAGGCGCTGTTCTCGATTGTGATGCGTCGGGTTTCAGACGGGGCGAGAAGCGTGGCGATAACGCTCTCTCCTTCCGTCAGGACTTGACCTTTCGAGATGATTGTGTAGGCGTTCGCTTTGCTGAGGTCCATCATCGCCGCAAGCTTTGCGTCTATCGGTGTTGCCAGATACGACTTGCCATGCCTTGAGAGCTGCAGAAGTTGAAAACGCTCCAATCCGTGCTTTGATCTTGCGGGGGTCTTCAGCTTGGCTTCGACGACAGGTAGTCCACAATTCACGTCAACGCCCAGCAGAAGGTTGACCAGCGGCACCACGAACAAGTAGAATCCTGCCAGAGCGGACATAAGGTAGCCGGGGAGCATGACGACCGGTTTCTCGTTGACTATTCCGAGTCCCGTCACCTTTCCAGGGGTGACAGCAACTCCCTGAAAAGCTGTTTTGCCGAGGGACCCGACCACATCGGGGACGAAGTCTCTAGTGCCTACGGACGACCCTGCGATCGTGATGACAAGATCCGCATCTCGGAGTGCGCCGCTAATCTTTCTCTCAATCAGTTGAGGGTCATCAGGGACAACTCCGAGGACCTTAGGTTCGGCGCCCAGTTGACGCAGAAGTTCGGCGATTATGTAGGCGTGGTCGTTCACGACCTTGTTTTGTCGTTCTTCGTATGCATCAGTGAGTTCGTCTCCGACGGAAATGATGCCCACATTGGGTTTCCTTACGACCCTTATGCTTCGGATGCCTAGTGCGAGCAGCATGCCGATGTCCTGTGGAGCCACGACATGGCCTTGGTTGAACAGCGTCACTCCTTGTTTGACTTCCTCGCCTTTGATGGAGACATTCGCATTAATCGGCACCGGTTGAACGACTTCGATTGCTTCTTCAACAAGCCTCGTCTTCTCCACTTGGACCACTGCGTCTGAGTCCTCAGGTAAGGCTGCGCCTGTGGAGGTATAGATACACTGCCCTCTCACAATCTTACGTGGAAAGGGACCCTCGGATGGGAAGACCTTGCCAGCAATCACCAGTCTGACAGGGTTCGCACTTGACGCGCCGGCGGTGTCTCTTGAGCGGACTGCGTACCCATCCATGGCGGCCCTGTCGCAAGGCGGTAGGTCACGTGGGGCTGTGATGTCTTCTGCAAGTATTCGTCCGCATGATTCATCGACCGCAACATATTCGTGCGCTAGCGTCCCTTTTCTTGTCGAAGCAATAGTCTTCTCGACTGCTTCAGCTCTTGAGATTAATTTGAGGATTCTCTTCTGATCCTGTCTCAACGCCGAGCCACGCTCCTCCACCTTGGAAGAATGAGCAGATAAACACAGCAAGAGTGGGGGCTGGTTGATTTGCGGCGTGGTTGCGAATGAGATTGCGCAGGGGAGGAGAAAGGGAAGCTACGGCAGAAAATACGATGTGTTGAACGGTTCAAAGCAGAATGGCAATCAGTAGATAGCTGGAAAGGGCCTCTGAACGCGTAGTCAAGTCAATCAGATCGCTGGACGCTGTTCAGCATTCTTCTGAGCCAAGGAATGGCCTCGGCCACGAAGCTTGGGCCTGGGTGAGCCAGAAAGTCCCGCGGTCTCTGAGGCGGCATGAATATTCGCCCGTTCCTGACAGCGGAGATGTCGCTCCAGCCGCGCTCCACAAAGACCCGCCTCAAGTCGTCCTCTTCGAAGGGCTCGGATATTCTGGGCTCGTATATGATGACCTCCGGATCTTCGGCCGCAATCCTCTCCGGATCTGGCACGAGCCAATTGCATGGCTCGGCGGCGAGAACGTTTCGTGCGCCAGCCAACCAGAGAGCATCCGTAATGTAGCTGTACGCGCCGAATGATGTTGGGCCGCCGAGATCAAGCTCGACATAGGTCTTCACAAACCTACTCGCGGGTTCGAGTGCGCCAACGGTCTTCGTCATCTTCAGAGCCAAACCTCGGGCTTCATCGTACCTGCCAGTGACCAAGCCGACCTCTATGACCGATCCGATAATATGAGCAACGCTGACCGGGAGTGCAATCGGGTAGACGTTGAAACGCGTGGAGAGGTCGAAGGCGGGCTCCCTCTGAAAGCCCGTCATGCTGAGGATGAGCTCCGGATTCAAGCTCGAAAGGGCTTGGGAGTCGACTGTGCTGTAGGTGCCCACGATCCTCTTGCCTCGTGCCTCCTGAGGACGGAAACAGAATTCGGTCACCCCCACGACGCTCTCGCCCAACCCAAGAATGAACAACGTCTCGGTGACAGCGGGACTCAGGCTCACAATTCTCTTCAGCGGATCTGGAACAAGCATCTCCTTTCCGAGGAGTTCACTAAATACGCGGCGCATGATCCTAGCCTACATACGCTATTTCGCACAACAGGACCCTGCGGCTACGCCGCCCTTTATCTAATATGCACAGAGAATACGCCAGAGGCTCGCAAGGAATCCGCAGATCTCCCGGAGGACAGTGAGTCCGCTGAAGCACTGCGATCGAAGCCAAGTAAGGAACAAGAATAGTAGAACAGATTCGACTACAGGGCGGGCGCAGCACAATCACTCCACCTTAGGTCGCAAGAGCGTCAGAGCGACTGGTTCTTGGATGGAGTCCACCCAGATAAGGGTGGGGTCCACCCAACTTCTTGTCGAACACCGAGAGACGCACAAGCAGTCTGATTTGGTGGGGCCGGTTAGGTGACATTTCACGTTTTGAACCAACGAAATTTCTGCGGACAAACACTACGCTAAGAGTCCACAAGAGATCCGCGAACAGTCCATGGGGGAGGTCCTTGCTAAAGACCTCGGAGCTGATGCCCCTAGAAGTAGGATGATGTTCCTTGTTCTAGAGCTTCTCCTCTCAGCAGTTGTCGTTGCGGGTTTCAGTGGGTCTGCCCTCGCTTCCCGGCCCTAGCCCTGCGTCTTGCTCGTCTTGGCTTCATATCCTAACGAGCACTCTGGTCTCTACCTATTCGCGAGTTGAGTTCTTCGGACACAGCGCAGGGAGCCTAGTTGTTGGCTTGGAGATCGTCCGGTATGCCGGAGACCTCAGTTTAGATGAACCTATTTATGACAAGTACGTACTCTCACTCCGTGGGTTTGACTTGGTAGTCACGGCTCAAAATGAGTTCCATGTAGTAATCGAGAAGGGTGAAGACGGCTACTACGTGGCCAGCGTGGTGGAACTACCAGGTTGCCACACGCAGGCAAGAGAACTCAGCGAGCTTGATGATCGTGTGAAAGAAGTGATTACACTCTACCTCGACGCGGAAGGGGAGAACCTTACCGTTCCCGAGTTCATCGCTTTGAAGAAGGTTAAGATTTGAATGACATGCGAAAGTCACTTCACGCAGCAAAGGCGAGGGATGTAATTAAGGCACTGACCCGGCTTGGGTTTGTTGCCAGACGCACGAAAGGCGCCCATGTATTCTTGAAGCATCCTGATGGACGCACGACCACAGTTCCTGTCCATCCGAAAGAAGAGATAGACAGAAGGCTGCTTCGAAAGATAGCGGCTGACATCAGAATGCATCCTGAAGAGTTCATGTACCTTGTCGACGAAGCGTAGATTGAACGATCGAAATCGCCATCAACGGAGAGGACTCGAACGAATCTGTGCGTTACATCCTGAGGCCCATGAGATGTCCTCAAACTTGGAAGAATATCTTGGTGGGGCCGGTGGGATTTGAACCCACGACTTCTGGCCTCGCGCCTTCCGCACGCGGGGACGCCAGCGCCCCAGGTTCACCGCCGGGTAAGGCTCTGGTATCCTGTTGGCGACAATCGTTGTCTAGACCAAGCTAGACGACGGCCCCTACCTTCGGCACGTATCGCTAGGTCGACCCTTTTCACGTTTTTGTTTCTGTGGACTGGATACTTCCAGAACATTCCGAACGTCTACGCTGATTTGACAGAGATAGTTGCGGGCCAGAAGCCTGGGAGAGAAAGCGATCAGGAACGAATCATATCTATGAACCTTGGCCTCGCCATAGGCGATATGGCTGTCGTCGTTGTCGTCTCTTTCCTCTACGAAAGAGCCAGGAAACTTGGAATCGGACAATGGTTACCTCTGTAGTCACCGTGCTTTGACGCACGATGCGGGATTTGTGTCACATAATGATCCGGTAGTGCAAGACAAGCGTTGGGATTGCCGCCGGTTCCGAGAGATCCTATCAGACGCCCGCCACCATCTTGATTCTCCGGAATCTACCTGTGTCAGGGTGTTGCTTGTAGTCTTGAAGTGCACGAATCAGTGAAGCTCTCTTTCGCCATTCCAGAAGTCTGCGCAGAACTTTCGCGGGGCCTCCTCCGATCAGAAGGTACTGGGCGATCGACGTTACATTCGACACTCTACGTTTGTCACTTGCGGTCTCGAAGTCCACTATTCGCGGGTTATCCTTCTCGTCAACGATGACGTTCTTCGGGGCTTCGCTCAGTTCACCGTGATCTATATGAATCTGGTCCAAACTAAAGCAGTCATCTAGAAGCTTCGCGAGGATCTTGCGAACGCGTCTCTTACAGCCTGTCTTTGGCAGGAGCATTACCCAGCGATGAAGCGGGAGGCCGCTGATCAGTTCCATCGCGAGGAAGTTCTGGCTCTGCGCCATAAGCTTAGGGCCTACGTCAACGGAGTTGGCGAGACGGAGCATGTTCGCCTCGTGATCCATGTCTCGCCTGTCAGCGTCGGTTCTTCTGATCTTTAGCGCGACTGGTTTGCCGTGCATTCGTGCCTTGACGACTATGCCCACACATCCCTTGCCTAGAACTCCGGCGCGCCCGATCAATTGCGGGCCTGTCAGCTCGATCGCGTCGACCCCGATGGAAGCTAGCTCCAAGATTCTCGTTGCAAGTTCGCGTGGTTCTGGTCGTGGGTAACAGAGCACCGTAGCGAAGTCACTTCTGTCAGCGGGCGCTCGTGAAAGACCTGGGGTCTCACCCAAGCCACGTAGGCCTTCCCTTGAGAAAACTCGTAATGAATCTGGCGGCGTCGGCGTTCCTCTTGTAGAGGCTGATCAGCGCTTGGCCTGCCAGCACACGGTGCCGTCGCTTCAAGACTGGCGCGATCTTGCTCGCTACCCCCACGCCTCGGCCGCCGTTTCTGATTCCGGACCGTAAGAACGCCACTGCGCTTGTATTCTCACGGAGCTGATCGACGGCCCACCTGTCATCGTCAACCCAGGGGCCGGAGATGCTTCTGAGTCCGTTCAAGTGTTTCTTGAGGAACAGCTCCGACGCCTGCGATCTGGCCACGTGCGGGCCAACATGTTTCCTCACTGGAGCCAACGTGAGGTTCTCAAGTTCGAAGAGGATGACGTTGAGGTCTTTCTCGTCAGTCCAAGATGCCGAACGAGTGACATTGAAACCTTCCTGTTTGAGCAGGTTCCGCAGTGCTCTCTCCGTCCTGTACAGTTGGCTCCAGAGGACATCGACAACCGCGTCGACTCGCCCGAACTCTATCGCGATCAAGTTCCAGCCCCGTCGCTGCATCTCTCGAAGGAATCTCCTCACAGCCAGAGGCACGGGCTTTCGAGTCACGAAGAAACTCCTTCTGGGCTTGTTCGAGAAGGCTCTGGCAGCTGCAACGAACTCCCAGAGCCTTCTTCCGGATATTGAGGCGGCCAGATTCCTGCCTCTATCTACAGGATCGATGACCACGAGAGGCTCCTCGAAGAGGTCCATTAGTTCGGTCTCTCTGCCTGCGTAGTGCCTTTCGAGATCGATCGCGGTCGGAGTCTTCCACGACTGTGCTTGCTGCAGCGCCTTCACGAATGAGCCGTAGTACATGATGAGGGTCTCACAGAGCATACCGCTAAAGCCTGAAACCTTCACGTCAGCGCCATAGGCTCCGATCCCTTTCAGGAAAGCCTTCAGGAGCCTCACCTCTCCCTTCTGATCTGGACTCAGGTGTGAGATGACGTAGTCTGTGTGGAACGGCGTGCGATCTGTGGCGCTTCGCCACTCACCCTGTGCCACATTGTAGCATGGCACAACGTTGACCCGTATGCCCTCAACACGGGTCTCGACGTACGGGTGCTCCGCGAACCGCTCGACGATCGCGTAGCCCTTCAGAGCTCGCCTTGCCACCTCTAGGCAGCGTCCCTCAAGGTCAGCCCTACTCATCGAAGTCGGAACACGCAGGAAGATGTCGATGTCGGCGTCTCCTCGCAGCCAGGTATCCTTCGCAACGGATCCGTTGAGCCTCACCTCGGCCTGCAGTCTGCGCGTCTTAGCCTCGGCGATCAGTCTCGCTCTCAGCTGCTCCGCCAGTCTTTGCACGCGTTCGCGTTCCGCAGTTCGAGGAGTTATCTGGCGAGCAACAGAATCGCAGACATCAAGAGCCAGTTTCAAGTTCTCACGACTTGGCGGATGTTGCTACCCGCCGGCTCGTACCGTATGTATTGTGGTGTAGACAGGTCCCTTCGGCGTGAGCACGCTCTTCTTGAGACGCAGCTCCTCTACATGAACAACTCCGAATGGCGTGTCACGCATCTCATCAACGAACTTCGCCAGCTCCTCTCTCATTCGTCCGGTCTTGACGCGGGCGACTGTCACGTGAGGACTGAACCCCTTCCTGTCTGGCGCGAACCCGATCTTCTCGAGTCTGGGTTCGAGCTGTTCAAAGATCTTTTTGATCTCCTCGTGGCCCTTTCGCATGCCCACCCACACAACGTTGATTCGCCTTAGGTTCGGGAACGCCCCCAATCCGACAAACTCGGCATCGAATGGTCTGAACTTGACTTCATTCATCTGCTCCTTGACGAGCTCGATCCTCGCCAGAGGGACTTCTCCCAAGAACCTGACGGTGGCGTGAATGTTCTCGGGCTCCACAAGCTTCAAATCCGCACCTAGGTTTCGCAAGGCCCGCTGAGCCTCCACGAGTTTGGAAATGAGGCTCGCCTCATCCATATCCACGGCAACGAAGCTTCGAATTTGCTCGCCGGCCAACGCATTCTACCAAACCCACATATCGGCGCGACCAATTTAACAATTCAAGTGAGGCTACGGCTGACAAAGGTAGGTTCGGTCATAATCAATGAAAAGGCGGAAGGTGATGGCGATCGTTGGCATGCCCGGTGCGGGGAAAGGGCTCGTCTCCGAGCTCGCTCGTTCCCGAGGGATTCCTGTGCTGGTCTGCGGCGATGTGATTCGTGAGGAGACGGAGAAGCGAGGAATGTCCCTAACGCCCGAGAATATGGGCAGGGTGATGCTCGACATACGCCGTCAGGAAGGGCCGGCTGTCGTAGCGGAGAGGCTAATCCCGAAGATAGCGTCCTCGACGTCTCCGGTCGCAGTTGTCGAGGGGGTTCGAAGCATGGATGAGGTGGACGCTCTTAGGAGAAGCCATACAGTAGCGATCGTGGCCGTCCACGCGTCACCGAGGACCAGGTGTGACCGCCTGATCAGCAGAGCAAGAAGCGATGATCCAAAGAGTTGGGAGGAATTCGTGGAGCGAGACTCAAGGGAGCTTAGCGTCGGTATCGGAAACGTCATTGCATTGGCGGAAGAAATGCTCGTCAACGAAGCATCGATCGACGACCTGAAAGCCGCCTCGGAGCTTGTGATCTCAAAGGTGACGCAGAAGTGAGCGAATTCCGAGCGCACGTTGAAACTCCTCTCAATCGCACAGAAGATCCCGAGAGAGTATCGCGAGCCGTACGCAATCTGTTTCCAAATTCAACTCTAACTACGGCAAAGGTTGATGCGCGCCGCTCGAAGGTGCAGGCGACGATGACACGCCTCGAGGATCTGGACAATCTCAGAACGCTCCTTCGTCAGGAAGCCATTAGGGACGCTGCTCGCAGACTACTACTTCAGAGCGTGTCCGGGTCCTCGATTGTTGTCCATCTGAACAAGCAGGCTGCATTCGCAGGCAAGGCCTCGTTCTGCGAACGTTATGATGAATCACCGCTCGGGCCCATTACGTTGACGATCACGACTGACAGCCCGGAGCAGATGATAGACTGGTTGGCGCCGAGTTCTCGAGTCAAACTACCATCGGAAAGCTAGAGTGACGGCAGCCGCCTTCGCCAAAGGGATCAGGGCAGCTCTAGTGACTGCAGATCTTCCGCTAGGAAGGTTCTTGGAAAGATCCTCTTTGCCTCGACGAGGAGCTGTCTCGTGTCGTCGTAGATCGCGCTCACATGAGTGAGCGCGAGATTCTTCGAGCGGCTTCTCTTCGCGATTCTTGCGGCCTCGGCGGCGGTGGAATGTCCGTACTCCCGAGCTCTTTCGGACGCGCTAGAGTCGAACATCCCGTCATGTACCAGCAGGTCCGACCCCAACGCGAGTTGAACAACCCTGTCACATGGTCTCGTGTCAACCGCGTAAGTGATCTTCAACCCTTTGCGTGCGGGACCAACAACTCTCGACGCATCGATTGTCTTCCTGCCGACTCTCACGGGCTTCCCCATCTGCAGAGTCTTCCACAGGGGGCCCTTCGGTACTCCAAGTTTCCTCGCCTTTCCCGGATAGAACCGGCCAGGTTTGTCGTTCTCCACGAGGGCGTAAGCGAGGCATGGAATCCCGTGATCGGCCCATGCAGCCTTGATGGTATAGGAATCGGTTCTTGCTATGGTTCCTGGGCGAACTTCGACGGCTCGGACCGCAAACATCGATCTGTACCTGACGGTTTCGGCCGTACATTTCACAAATTCCCTAATGCCAGCCGGCCCATAGATCTCAAGATCGCGACTCCTGCCCATGAACGACATTGAGTGGAGAAGGCCCGGTATTCCTAGAACGTGGTCCGCATGCATATGCGAGACTAATATCTTCATTTCTCGGTTGAAGCCAAGCTTTGCGATGAGGAACTGCTTCTGAGTTCCCTCTCCGCAGTCAAACATCGCGAGGCTTGCGTCGGTTCGCACAACAAAACTGGGAAGGTTCCTCTCCTTCGTTGGAACACTCCCCCCGGTCCCAAGGAAAGTCGCCCTCATCTCATCGTTCTCTCCTGTGAGATCATTTCTTGGTCAAGACAAGAATGCGTCTGGTGAGGCTTCTATGCACGTACACCATGTGAGACTCCACAAGCTTGAAACCTGCTGCGCTGACAATCGGCGAAAGTCGAACATCGCTCGGGCAGCACATGCACATAAAACCGCCCCTAGAAAGAACGATGTGGGCTGAGGGCAGGAATTCTCGAAGCAGGGCGTCGAGTCTTCTTCCGCGGGTCGACGCCTCCCTGCCGTATGGCGGATCAGTTACGATTGATTGAACAGACCGCACTGAAATTCTGGTGGCGTCTCCGACTATTAGGCCGAAAGGCTGAGCTCCATAGTAACTCAGGTTCACGCTCGCTCCCTTGACCATTCGCGGGTCCGCATCTGCGCCAACCGCTCTGCAACCAACTGCAACCGCCTCAAGAAGGATTCCTCCTACTCCGCAGAAAGGATCTAGCAGTAGAGTCCCAGCGGGGGGTCTGGCAAGGTTCACTACGCATCTGGCAAGTTTTGGCGGCATCGTGGACGGGTGAAAGACAGGTCTCTTCCTGGGCCTCCTTGAGGCTATGAGCCCCGGAACCCGTGAGTGAGTCACTTCTCCAAGCAGAAAGCCCCGCGAATAGATGACGCAGAGAAATGTCACGTCAGGGTGGTCGAGATCAACTTTGACGCCCCGTCGCTTTCCTCGCAAGGCTTCGCCGATCTCTCGCTCCAAGGTTGCCCTTTGGAACTGCTTGAATGCGCGGCCAACTCTTAGTGAACGCACAGCGTAGGAACTCCTCTTCGCGAACTGACGCGAGAGATTCAGACCTCGCACGAGCGAAAGCAATCGCTCCTTGCTAGGTCTAGTCGTAGCGATCTCAATCCCGCACTGTTCATACATCATGCTCCTCTTCGCCACCATGTCAAGAGCTGAGGAATCCGCCACAACTCTCAACAGCTTCTGCGTAGCTGAGACTTCCTTGAAGCTGATCCTGCAGGCATGCAGTATTGCTCGAATCTCCGCATGGGGAAGAGTTCGATGCTCCCCCGACACGACGAAGAAGAGCCGGTCTCTCACCAAATCTTTCTCAACGCTTCAGCAAGCACCGGGGCGATAGAGACAGGGCTGGAGCTTGTTTCGATCGAATCCGTACCAAAGACTTGGTCGACCCCAGCGGATTTGAGCGTTCGTTCAGCGTCACCGGACAGGAGGAGGTGGGCACACGCGGTAATCACTCTCCTTGCACCCTGCTTCTTGGCGATCTGGGCCGTGTTCGCTACGGTCTTGCCTGTCGAGATTACATCATCGACGACGATTGCGTCACGGCCTTTCAAGTCCACATGCTTGTCAGATGTGCTGACGGCCCCCGTTATCTTGTCCCTGGATTTCTCGAACCGGGCGTACTCTGTCCCGAGAGTGGCAGAGACGGTCTCGGCGAGTGGAATTGCTCCGTCATCAGGAGCCAGCACATAGGGCTTCTCCAGAGCGAGCGTTTTCAGATAGGTTGCCATGAGGTGCATGCACGTCAAGTTCTCGGAATGTATCGTGAAGAATCGAAGTGCCTTGTTGCTCGGCATGTCCACTGTCAGAAAATGTGATGCCCCCGTCGCCTCAACAAGGCGAGCGATCGTCCTGGCGCTGACCGCCTCGCCGTTTCTGTATGCGCCATCTTGACGTGCGTAGGCAAAGTACGGGACGACCGCAGCGGTTTCTTTGGCTCCCATATCTCTGGCGGCGTCGAGGATGAACAGCAGATCGACGAGATTCTTGTTCTGCGGAGGATAGCATGACTGGATCACCGCGACTTCTTTCCCGGCAACAGATTCTGGAAATCTAATGTAGGTCTCTCCATCCGGAAACAGCTTGTGCTCGAGCTGAAGAGAAGTCGTACCGATGGCTTCTGCCACACGTTTCGACAGCTTCGGTGAAGCTGGGCCATGCACGACAATCAAATCGGAGCTCACTGTGACGCCTTGCTCTATTCCCTACTAAAATAAGTGACTGAACAACAACCCACGAGCCCTCATCGCGAAACATTAATGCCTATCGTAGACATTCCATACTCAGAACCGGGGTGATCGGTTTTATGGCTCTGATTTCAGAGCAACACAAGCCGCACGTCAGAGAAGAACTGACTTCACTTCAGAATCCCGTTCGGATCATCGTATTCACCCAGGAATTCGAATGCCAGTTCTGCCGGGAGGCAAGAGAGCTTGCCCAAGAGATAGCTCAACTTTCGAACAAGATCTCGGTTGAAGTATACGACTTCATGAAGGACGCGAAGAAAGCCGCAGAGTACGGGATCGACAAGGTTCCCGCGCTCGCTGTGGTGGGAAAACAGGACTACGGAATTCGATACTACGGCATACCTGCAGGATACGAGTTCGGAACATTCCTGAAAGACCTCAAGATGGTCTCGAAGGGGGCAACCGAAATATCCGAGAAGTCTCGTGCAAGGCTTGCGTCAATCAATGCGCCTGTCCACATCCAAGTGTTTGTTACGCCAACATGCCCGTACTGTCCGATGGCTGTAAGTCTCGCCCATCAGTTCGCTATCGAGAACTCGCAGGTTAGGGCGGACATGATTGATGTGACCGAGTTCCCGCATCTCGGTCAGAAGTATGCTGTGATGGGTGTTCCAAAGGTTCTGATCAATGAACGCGTGGAGTTCACTGGGCTCTTACCTGAAGATCAGTTCCTCCAGCACGTCATAGTAGCATCTAGACCAATCGGCGCCGTCTACGCTTAACGGAAGAAAGGAATAGGAGTATCTGGACGAGCGCAGATGTTCTAGTCGGTCCGTTTCTGACCGCATTCAGGACAGTATATCTGTCCTTCTTTGAGTTCGTGCCCGCAGTTCGTGCAGCGGAACGCGACCGTAACTGCTCGCTTTGATGGTGTTGCTGCTTCTGCAGTCGGCGCAGAAGGCTCCGGCGTGGCCTCTGGAGCCTCGGCCGGCGTTGGAGGCGGGGGTGGGGGCGGCTTCACTGCACTTGGTCCAGCCCTGCTTCTCCTCCAGAGAAGCAGTCCCGCAACCACGGCGATGACAGCGATGACGCCTACGATCATGTAGAGTTGCAGGTAGCTCGTTGTCCACGCGGCGGTTACGGTCTTCGGTCCATCCATTATCAGCGAACCTTTCGGATCCTTGCCGCTGTAATCGCCTTTCCACTCTACGAAGACTTGCTGTATTCCAAAGCCGATCGGGGTATCAACCGAGAAGGTTGCTGTTTCTCCGGATTTGTAGTACCTGCCGCCCTGGGGGTTCCCATAGTCCGACACCATCGTGAGCAGGTACATTGTGTCGAACTTTGCAACGACCTTATGAGGCGCATCCATGACGACAGCGAAACCGTTGCCAGACCTCGGCGTGCCATCAACCGTCCACGTAGTGAACACGTACTTCGTACCCTCGGTGGGTTCCACCTCAGTAGGGACTGAAGAGATCGACGCGGATGACCCTAGAGCGTACCAACCGGAGGGCGTCACGTCTGTAACGCCCGCCGGGTCGGTGCTAACGTCCAAGTTGACCTGAGTCACGTAGTTGAACACGTTTGATCCCTCTGCACCCGCAGTCCACGTATTGGCCGCGCAATAGTATCTGTATCCCGTTGCGCCGCTCACATATTGATCGACTTGGAACGTGTGCGATGACCCAATGTTATAGGTCAGAACCTTCACGTCACCACCTTTCATGTCGGCAGCTTTGTTTCCGTCAACCAGCAGTGCCGTAGCCGCATCAGTGGGGAGCCCAGCGAGCGAGACTGTTACATCGTATGTGCTGGGGCCAACGTAGAATGATGTAGACGCGTACGCTACCCCGCAGTACGCCGCGGTTAGTTCGGCTGTGTACGTTCCTATAGGTTCCGTTGCGGCCCTTGTGAAGGTTGCCGGTAATGTGCCTGTTGCAGATTTCCAAGTACTGCCGTCGGGTTTCTTGATCTTTAGCGCATACTGGGCGGGCAGATTGGAATTCATTTGGACGCTCACCATCTCACCAACGATGTATGATGCTTTGCTCGAAGCAATACTGATGCTCAGCGGAGGTCCTGCATACAGTATGCTCACAGCTAGGGATGCGCTCGCCACGGCGATGCCGGCCTCTTCGGCTTCAATCGTGAATGTAACCGGATACGGTCCCGGAAAATCCGCGCCCTGACAAACGTCAGGAATGGCGAGCGCGAGAGTCGATGTCACCGATCCTACCGCCGGAACGTTAACGGGGTTGGGAGAAAATGAGGCAGGTGTCCACCAAGGGCCCCACCAGGGACCTCCGGCGCTTACGTACAGCGTGACCGTATGTGGGAATCCGTCAGTGCTGGTCAGTGTCACTAGGTCAGTCACGTAGGTGCCCATGTACGTGTTGATCGCCGTCGGAGTGAGAGTGATCGCAACCTGTGCGTGGACTGGCCCGACCGAGGTGATCGTACTGACCAGCAGAATGAGCAGAATCAGCCAACGAGATGTTTGTCGCAATTTCATCTCACCTTTCATCCGGCCAGTCCACCGTATATAAGACTGCAAGCGAACGTTCTCGTGAGAAGGTGGATGGACTTCGGGATTCGACTATGCGGGAGGTTGTCATAAGGCGTGATAAGCCTAGAGAGTCTTATTAAATCTCCCCTCACTTCCTCCCCCGCAATAACGTGAATCCACTTGTGTGCTCGCGGTGCGGAGTCGGGCGACTCAGAATAATGCCTTCACATCACGTTTCTTGCGTAACTCTGAATCCTCATCGTCGCCACCTTCTTGTCAGCTCAAACCGAATAATAAGCCCTGCTCAGACGAAGAGGATCTAGGAAAAAACGAGGAACAAGACTGCGACGACGGCGCCGAAAGAAGTCGCGATCAGGTTGACGATGTTGTTGTCGATGATCTTGTGTCCTCTTAGCGGCGTCGACGGAGCCCCGCAGTGTCTACGGTTTTCTGTGATTTTGTTGCAGACGCGGCATCTGTAGATGCCTTGAATCGTGGCGCCGATGACGCTGTCGATCGAGCATCCAGCGAGGCCGCCTATCACGGTGGTGCCGAGCAGAACGCTCAGCGGCCAGCCCGGGTTGCCGGTCATTCCAAGCAGGCCAGCGGCAATCCCAATGACGAGCCCTCCGAGCAGCGTAGCAAGCTCGCCAAGGACGGAGATGCCGCCAGACGTCCCAGCAGGAACGATTCTTCTCAAGTCCGTAATCAACCGCGGGTCAGTAGGGTTAAGCAGCCCTATCTCCGTAGCAAGCGTATCGGCGTTCGCCGTGGCCACTGCCCCAAGAAACGCAGCCAAGATCGGTTCCCGCGGAAAGAACGGAGTCAGCAACACGAGGAGACCCGCGATTATGCCGTTGGCGGCGACGTTCGGCCAAGCGCGGGCGCCTCCCTTCTCCTGCGCGAAGCCCTTCTTCCGTTTAACCTGATACTTGTAATGTGTTATGTAGCTGGAAACCACGAGAAAGACCAACAGGATGATGAACCACTTCCAACCGTCAGCGGGAAAGACGAATGTAACGAACCCTATCAGAAAAGCAGTGACCGCGCCTCCGGCGTCAAGGATGTGCGCTTTCCAAGCGCCCAGAGCCAAAACACCGCACATGATGCCAGCAATCAGGACGGTAGGGGGATCTAGCATCCCTGTCACCGCGTGTTCTTCTCTCGGGCGCCAATCGTATGTTATTTATTCAGAGCAAGGCAACCACGCTATATATCGCTTGAGAATCGGGGCCGGGCCTTGCAGTTCTCGCTATTCGATCTGGCTCTCGTTGTGCTGGTATACGTCTTCGTGATTCTCGTCATAGCTGCGTCAGAGCTTCTCAGGAGGCAGCTGAACCTCGGCGCCTATACGACGCGTCGAGCAATTCACCTGCTCGCTGGAGATGCGATCCTGTCCATACCTTTCTTCTCGAATGTCATCTACCCTCTGTTGCTTCCCATCGGAATGGGATTGATGACGGGCTTGTCGTTCGCGACCCGAAAGCAGAGTTTCCTCACACAGACGATGATTGACGAAACACGATACTCACGACTTCACGCCTACGGACCGGTCTTCTACATCATATCAATAGGCGTCCTGTTGCTCGCTTTGTGGAGCCAGAAGCCAATCGTCATGGCAGCGACGATGATAATGGCGTGGGGTGACGGTGCCGCATCAGCAATCACACCTTGGCTCAAGAAGAGACACCTCTATCCGTTCTCAGATAAGTCGCTCGAGGGTTCAACAATGATGTTTGTCTTCGCTCTGCTTGGCGCCTTGTTCTCATATTTCGTTGCCTGGTCCACAGGAATAGTGTCCGCAAACTTTGCCTCAATCTTCATTCTTTGCTTAGTTGGCGCCATAGTCGGAACGGTCGCGGAGGCACTGACTCTCGGTCCAATAAGAGCGTTTGATAATTTCACAGTGCCATTCACATCCGCAGCGGCGCTATGCTTGGGCACCCATCTGGTCCTCTAGCACGTGCTTATGCTTCAATACCCGATGCGAGACAGGCTTTCATATCGGGGTCGATCTACTCTTGCACAGTGAAGTTCTTGGGCACAGTCGGTCTCCATTCTCGTGGCGACATCAGTCTCGAGCAAGTACTGAACGGAATCAGGAAGCATCCCGATTCGGCTAAGGCTGGAGCCCTGGTCACCTTCGTCGGCATCGTGAGAGAGGACCCTATCGGACATTCGGAAAGCAAGGTCCAGTATCTTGAGTATGAGGCATTCGAAGAGGTCGCTATTCAGAAGCTTCAGGAGCTGCGAAACGACCTCGTAAAGAGAGAAGGCATCGTGGATGTCTCGATCCACCACGTAGTGGATAGAGTCAAGGTTGGAGAGGTAAGTCTGATCGTCGCAGTTTTGGGGACTCGCCGAAGATTCGTCTTTCCGGTTCTAGAAGAGGCCGTGGAGCGCGTAAAGAGAGAAGTCCCGATATGGAAAAAGGAGTTCACGTCCCACGACGCGTATTGGGTCTCCGACGCGCAAGCTCAGGGCAACTTGGAGTATCGTCGCTAGCTACTCGTGTAGGCCTACTTTGTGTCTCTGTCAGCGGAACCTTGCCCTGACTGCTTTGAGAATGGCGTCCACTTTCTTCTTCCATTCACTGAAATCGGACGGAGCCCTTGGATATTCTTCGTAGAGCTGGTTGAGCTCGCTCATCTTTGACACCGAATAAGCGAGATTCCTGAAAGCGCTCAGTTTGCGTAGACCGAGAGCGACTTTCTGGATCTTGTCGCTGAGGCTCAGGTCTGGAACTTCACCCCAAGTGAAAGCAACGGCTTCCTTGTTGGTTACGAAGTTGCGCAGCCCATAGTTGAGCTCGGAGTTGTCAAGGGCCTGTAGGTAGATTCGGAACGCTTCCAGCGCCGCGGTCTTCTTACCGTACTTCTCAACGTATCTCGTATTATACTCCCACAGGCCTGCTTCGCTGACATCACCGGCCTGCAAGGCGACAGCTGCCACCTTCCCACTGATCAGGCCGCCCGTCATGGCAGGGCCTATCCCGCCTGCACTCAAGGGGTTCGGGAACCACCCAGCGTCACCTGTTAGCATGAACCCGTTTGCCACAAGGCTGTCATTCTGATGCCGGACAGAGACTGGCCAAGCTCCCGAGAGATTACCATCATCGGCCAGCTCGGTCATGCCCTCAAACAACGGTGTCTCAGCGACCCATTCGTTCAGCAGACTCTCGAGCGACTTATTCGTGCGCTTCTGTTGTATGCCGAGTCCGACGTTCACTTTGTCAGCCGCTTTCGGAAACATCCAGAGGTAGCCTCCGGGTGCCCTTTCGGCATCCAGATATATGTCACAGTGAGAGGTGTCAACCGTCGTTCCATCTGCGAGCCGAGCAATCAGGCGAATCGTTGGCTCTATGTCCTCTCTATCGATCTCTTTCTCAATGAAGCTCGGGATCTTCAGGTTGCGTCTCAGCTTAGTTGACATGCCTGAGGCGTCAATGACGATCTTCGACGTCACCTTGTATGATCTGCTCGCAGTCTGCTTGGCTCGGAGGTCTTGGCAGACGACTCCGGTGACAAAGCTGCCTTCGGTCAAGAGGTCTATGGCTTGAGTCAGGTCGCGGTATTCGATACCTGTCTTGAGAGCCTCGCCGAGCAGTCTGCGCGCGAACTTTGGTCTATCCAGTGCATATCCTGGGCCTTCGAATGGGTGGCTGACGCTCCGGTCCGGTGACAAAACAAGGACTGCTTTGACGCTGCTCTCAATCTCGGGCGGCCCAAACTCGATCCCAAGCTCATCTTTCACGAACTTGGTGTGATGCCCCCCGACTGCGTCGCCACATATCCACCCGCGTGTTGTCTTTTTGCCAACCTCCGCTTGAGGATTCCGGTCAATGAGGAGGACCTTTGATCCCTTTCCCTGAATCCCAATCGTCGTTGCGGCCACGCAACCCCCGACACCCGCTCCAACGACGACAGCATCGTACTCAGGCTTCATGGAACACCATCGTTGCTCGCATGCGCGATACAGAGAAGAACGTGATTTTAGCCTTTCTCGCCTGTGAAAACTTCCTAGGCACATAGTTCTGACGTGTGAACACGAGGGCTGTCCTCTTCTGCGATACTTGCGATCTCGAGGTTATCTCCGTCTTGTCTGGTGTTATCGGAGTGAGACTGGGGACAGGGATAAGTACTGTATTCACTTTCGCTTCGTCATAAATAAGAGGAATACACAGAGTTACGGCACGTGAGTATGCACACCAGGGATCGGAAGGAAACGGCTTGAGGACGATCACATTTGATTCGATCGCTGAGCAAGTAAAGCGAATGTGCATGGAGGCAACCTACAACCTCAGCGAGAACATGGTGAAGAAGTTTCAATCCGCCGCTCAGACTGAGGCATCCCCGCTTGGAAAAGAGGTCCTACAGCAACTGATCGATAATGCCCGGATTGCGCGCGAAGAAGACTACCCCATATGCCAAGACACTGGCGATGCCGTCTTCTTTGTTGAGGTTGGCCAGGATGTCCGGATCGAAGGGGGAGGACTCATCGACGCAATAAACAAGGGAGTAGCAGAAGGGTACCGTGAAGGATACCTGCGTTTCTCGATGGTTGCGGACCCCCTGAGGCGAAAGAATACAGGTGACAACACCCCGGCGATGGTCACGCTGCAGTTCGTTCCAGGTGATAGGCTGAAGCTTTCGTTCTTGGCAAAAGGAGGCGGATGCGAGAACATGAGCGCCTTCAAGATGTTAACGCCGGCTGACGGTGTAAGGGGCGTGAAAGAGTTCGTGACGGATACAATCAAGAACGCCGGCGGAAACCCTTGCCCGCCGGTCGTCGTCGGTGTAGGCCTCGGGGGAACGTTCGATCAGTGCTGCATGCTAGCGAAGAAGGTGCTCCTCAGAGAGATCGGCGAGAAGCATCCGGATCCCTTCTACGCGCAACTCGAGGCAGAACTCCTAGATGAGATCAACAAGCTCGGGATCGGGCCTATGGGGTTGGGCGGGAGGACTACTGCAGTAGCTGTTCACATCGAAGCCCTTCCCTGTCACATAACTAGCCTGCCCGTTGCCGTCAACATGGATTGCCACGCGCACCGACAGAAGAGCGTGATTCTCTAGGGAGCGGACAGCAGTGTCAGCCAGTGTGAGAACCGTCAAACTGAAGCCGCCTCTAACTGATTCCGACGTGTCAAGTCTCCAAATCGGTGACAAGGTCCTCATCGACGGCGCGATCTACACCGCACGCGACGCAGCGCACAAGCGCCTTTTCGAGCTCATCGATGCCAAGAAAGACCTGCCCTTTCCGCTGAAAGGCCAAGTGATCTACTACGTTGGGCCGACGCCTCCGCGTCCAGGAAGACCCATCGGAGCAGCTGGCCCCACGACCTCATACAGGATGGACACATACACTCCTAGAATGATAGAGCTTGGAGTCAAAGCCACGATAGGCAAGGGCCCAAGGGCGCCTGAAGTCATCGAGGCTATGAAGAAGTTCAAAGCCGTCTACTTGGTTGCAATCGGAGGGACGGGCGCGCTTCTTGGGAAACAAGTGATGAAGTCAGAAATGGTAGCCTTCGAAGATCTTGGGACTGAGGCTATCCGGCGACTGACCGTTCGTGACTTCCCTGCCGTAGTGGCGAACGATGTGGCAGGAAGAGACATCTTCACAGAAGCAGTTGCCAAGTACGCTGTGAAGTAAGCGCCGCTTCCTACGATACTGGCGAGTAGACTAGACGGAGGCCATCTGCGAAATCGTAGGCTGCTCTCATCTCGTCCGCCGTTGGTCTTCTAGTGATGTCTGCGTACATGGAAGGCTCGAGCGGAACCTTATTGTCCGGACGATACTGGCCCATAATGTTGACGAGAGCTGTCGGACAGTGTTCGGACACCCATCGGAGCACGGGCTTCGTACAGCACTCAATGTGGTTGGGCATGACTAGGTGTCGAATGATCATGTCTCCGTTCGACTGCGCAAACTCGTGGTTTCTGGAGACGACCTCAAAGTAGCGCGGAACCTTTGAGAGCCTGAGAGCGCATTTGTCGTTTCCATACTTGAAATCCGGCAGCCAGATGTCAATGAGGTCGGCAAGTACTCGCATGGTCTCTTCTGAGCAGTACATGTTGCTATTCCACAGCATCGGCACGTTCACGTCGAGCTGGTTCATCGCATCGACTATTGTGTGAAGGTTCGGGGTAGGCTCTCCGCCGACGAAGTTGATGTTCAAAGCGCCTTCAGCTCTGAGGCTCTTCATGATGAGAGCCAGCTGCCGCGAATCGACAGGGGCGCCGCTCAACGGATCCTGCGATATGTCCCAGTTTTGGCAGAAGACGCATCTGAATGTGCATGAGCCGAAGAATATTGTTCCTGATCCGCCTCGGCCTACCAGAGGCGGCTCTTCGCCGAAGTGCAGGAACCAAGTGCTTACTCGACTTGTGCTGTCGAGTTTGCACGCGCCTTTCTTTGTCGCGGCGACACGGTCAACTTTGCACTTCCACTCACAGAACGTACATCGACGAACTATCCGGCCGAGAAGCTTCACCTTCAGGTCGAGAAAGCTTGGCCGAGCGAGCGATAGGTCCGCAAGATCTCGACTTCCCACATCTAGCTCACTCAGCGTTGCGCGAGCCACTCCGCCGAGGCGTTCATGTTCTTTCCAGAGCGCCTCATCAGACGCCTCATCCAGGTCGACGTCGCACGGTATACGCTTGGCTATTCGGTACTTTGAGGGCCGAAGATCTCTTGAGACTCTCTCGTACCATGAGAGCCTTCTACGCATCTCGTCGTAGTCGCGGTCAGTCAAATGGACGAGGCGCAACGCCTTGCACGCTATCGCGTTTGATGGCGCGCTATTATAGAGTTGCTTGCGATGCCAAGTAGACACTTAACTCAAATAATATATCTGCCAATGACTTACCGTGGTGAGCCGATTACACGAGGGTCTCACTTGACCCGGTTAGGGGGCTCCTCGGCATGGCTAGAGATTTCGACAAGGCCTGGAGAGAACGTCTGGTTAAGGCCAACCTAGACCTGATCATACTTCGTCTCCTCAGGTCGAGGCCTCGCTGGGGATACGAAATCAACATGGCCATTCGGGAAAGATTCAAAGTTTACCTGAGCGCTGGAACGCTCTACCCGCTGCTCCACTCGCTTGAGGACAGCGGTAGAATCGAGGGCGTCTGGGAATCAGAGAAGGGGCGCGGAAGAAGAATCTACCGTATCACTGAGAATGGTCTCCAGTTCCTGTCCGCAGGCGAGAGGATGACGGCAGAGCTCGTGAAGCTCATGCAGACTATGCAGGATGAATTGCCTCCGCCATAGAAGCACATAAGAGCTTGGCAATGCCTGGGCGAAACTGATATCTACGAGACAGTTTGACTGGGGACCGAAACATCGCGGGGCCTAGAATACTGAGTCGTCTAATTCCAGCAGTGCGAAGAAACTCGATCGCTCGTGTTCTCATTCTCGTCGGACTTGTCTTCGTTGTGACATACGGTGGCATGGGGGTCGCTAGAATTGTCATGAATACTGAGTCGCCGGTGATGGTTGTGCCAAGCACAAGTATGGTGCCGACGCTCAACGTGGGAGATATCGTTATCGTCAAGGGAGTGGATCCGAATACGATTACGGTTGGCACGATCATCATCTTTCGAAGTCCAAGCGGTTCGATCGATATCATTCATCGAGTAATCAGAATAGTCAAGGAAGGGGACACGCTGTACTTCCAGACAAAGGGAGACCATAATGCCGCACCCGATCCGTGGTCGCCAGGTGTTCCTGAACAGAACGTGAAGGGTGTGCTAGTTGGCAGGATTCCGTACATCGGATACGTCACCTTGGCGCTTCAGGGCGCGCTCGGAATCATTCTGATTGCCATGTTGATCTTCATCATGATCGTCTTCGAATACTATGACTCAAGAAAGAAGGCAAGTCAGGCAACCAAATAGTCGCAGCCACGCCCGTGTATTCCAGCGACTGCAGTTCCGAGGCTCAGGAAGTTCTTGCGCCTCGACAAATCGTATTTATATATGGTCGCTTTATAAACCGCCCCTTAAATATCACCGAGGTGCGCGGCTGTGGCCAAACACAAAGCGTTCATCAACATAGAGAACGTCGTGGCTTCGGCCACGCTGAAGCAGAACATAGACCTGAACTCAATCGTACGTGTCTTTCCGGGTGTCGAATACAGGCCCGAGCAGTTCCCTGGACTCGTATACCGACTGAAGAAGCCGAAGACCGCGACACTGATCTTCAGCTCCGGAAAGATGGTCTGCACTGGAGCGAAGTCGGAGAGGCAAGCAAGAAAGGCGGTGACGAAGGTCGTCGACGAGCTTAAGAGAAATGGCATAGTCATCCTCGGAAAGCCGGAAATCCAAATCCAGAACATAGTCGCCTCCGCGGGACTCGGAGGCAATATCGATCTCGAGAAGTCAACATACTCGCTGAAGAGGACGATGTACGAACCCGAACAGTTCCCAGGCCTTATCTACAGGATGGACGACCCCAAAGTAGTCATACTCCTCTTCGCAAGCGGAAAGCTGGTGTGCACAGGCGCAAAGAAAGAGGCAGAGGTTCACAGGGCCGTCGCAAAACTACAGGAAACGCTCGAAGAGAAGGGACTCATAACGTACTCCTAGTCCCGAGCAGGACCAAGAAATCGTTACGAGTCGATACCTTCCTCAAGATGAGCCGCTCATTTGGCCACAGCAAAATCCGCGCTCCTAACGAGAGCGCCGGAATTCTGTGGCAGAATGACACGGACAGCCTTCCGATGAGGCTCATGGTGGGTTTGTTATGAGCCGAAAAATGTGACCGTTAGTATGTTCAATCTGGCAGGCCACGTCTCGCCACAGTGTTGAAAAACGTTAAGAGGCGTTTGAAGATAAAGATACACCGAGCTCCACTGGTACTAGTCGTAGCATGATCCCGCGTGAGGCACCGTCATCGATGAACGTCAAGGTCAAGCAGTATTACATCAAGATCGAGCGGTACGACTGGGTAGCGGCCGCCGACCATTTCTTCGGCATTGAGTCAATCTTCCACCGGAACCGGGAGCGGGTATTCAAGCGGCTCATAAGGCAGTATGCGGACGGAACGGTAGTATTGGATGTTGGTTGTGGCACAGGACTCTTGCTGAGGCACATGAAGGGAGACGCAATTGGGCTTGACATCAACCCATGGAACGTCAAGAAAGCCAAGGAGCACACAGCAAGACAAGTCATACGGGGCGACGCGGAACTTCTGCCTGTACGCTCCTCTATTCTTGACTTGGCGGTTTGCACTGAAACTCTGGAGCACCTGCCCGATCCACTAAGCGCACTCGAGGAAATACGACGTGCTTTGAAGAAAGACGGCAAGATCATCGGTTCCGTTCCACATCCACACCCAGGCTGGAAACTACGCTTTCTGAGTAGTACGCATCCGCGTGGTGAGCCTTTCCACCACAACTATACCCGATCACAGGTAGTAGCCTTGCTGCGGAGCTCGGGGCTTAAAGTCAAGCGCGTTTTCTTGTCGCTGCTCGCACTGAACACAAACTTCGTCGGCGAGAAACCATGATGGAGTCCGCTGCAGACGCTCCAGACAAGATGATCTATGGCGTGGTGGCCATGATGTTGGCTCTCAGTCTGCTCCAGAAGTTTCCAGATATTGTCGGATTGAACTTCTACTCTGACTTAGTGTCCTGGTACCACGACCCAACACTAGTTTCAATGAACGCCGTCATGGCTCGTTTCGTGACCTATCCTGCGTTCTTGATTACCAACAACCCTCAGATCTACGTGCTTGTGACTGGCGTGATTCTTTTTGCTGCCCTTATGGTCAGCACTTTCATCCTATTCAAGCTGCTAGGGGTGTTTGGACTCCCACGTTGGCGGGCTCTCTTATTCGCACTCTCACCGAGTTTCCTATTCTTCGGGTACTACAACATAGATATTGTCGGGGTTCTGTTCATCGTTGCCGCCTTGTATTTTGCTCTGAGAGAGAATTGGACCATATCCGCCGTTTCTTTGGGTCTTGCCGTTGCTACGAAGGTGTTCCCGTTCATCTACGTTCCATTCGTCTGGCTGGCTCAACGGGACTGGAGGCAAAGGACTAGATACGCGCTGATGGCCTTTTTGACTTGGCTGGCTGTCAACCTGCCTTTCATAGTCAACAACCTATCAGACTGGTTGTTGTTCGTGAAGGTTCAAAGTGAATGGGGCATAGAAGACTCATGGATGATCTTTGTAATGCCGCGTATGTCGCCATTCTCGCATTATCTTTCGTATTTTCTCCTTGCGCTCGGCATTTCTCATATTCTCAGGCGTAGAATGGCTCTTGAACGCGCATGGTTCGCTGCAACGTTGATCTTCATGCTCAGTAGCTTCAAGTTTGCTCCTCAGTATTTCCTTTACATATTGCCCTTCACGGTGATACTTGGCTACACTTGCCTTGAACCACTTTTTGTTGCCGATATGCTCAATGCTCTTATCATCGTGACATGGTTTACGCCTTGGCTCAACGCTGGGAATCCTCTAGAAGCCTACAGCCCAACTCAGTGGATCAGCCTTGCGAGAGAATTGATCTTGCTCGGAGTTCTTGCCTACCTTGTGCACCCGACTGTTCCGAGATGGCTGCTGGAACCGTTGATTGCTGGTGGTTCAAGACAACAGGATCAGGAATCGTCTGCCAACGACCGGGCAAGGGTCTTCTCTTCGATATGACTTAGTAAGCTATCCGTGCGTGTCAGGAACGCGTTTGAGAGGCGGGTCATTCTACAAAGCATACTCCGCTCGACGAGAAATGCAAGGACGACGATCGTGGCTTTTCCGGAAAACTCGGGGATTGACAAGGCCGACGCGTAGTCTCCATGAGCATGATCGTACCAGTGAGGAATACTCCTCGGAAGCCCTTGCAAGTTCGCACAGGTGGTCATAATATCTTGAATCGTTTGCGGCAGCAGGATCCAGCCTCGAGGCCAGTATGCTGTATAATCGAAAGTTTTCCCGCGCCCTTGATTGCTGAGGAGGCTTGCGAGCTTTTCCCCGGCACCCAAATATGAGTATGCGACGACATAATTCGTCCGCAGGGCAGAAGGATTGCCTCCTATTCTTGAGAGGTCGATCTGGTCATTCCTCATTGCTGCAAATACGGTGGGTCAAAGGACCGCCAAGTCCAGATGTGAATTCGTTAAGAGTTGATGACCGCATCTACTTTGTCTGGTGGTCGGCGATAAGCGAGCCACTTGGACGGTTTTCAACTACAGCTAGAAGAGTGAATCCAGCTGGAAAAAGCAAAAACCGACGCGGATTGTGTATGCTCATCTGAGGGGAGAAGGGAACGACTTGGCGTGGTTTCGTTCGCGGTCAGGTTAATATCCGCGCATGTGACCCTCGGTGACGGCTGTGTGCAACATGGAGAATGAGTTGGAGCGGATCAAGGCACAAAAGGTTGCCAAGATGATGGAACGAGCCAAGCAACGCGAGCGTTCATCTCTGACGCGGAGTCCCATTGAATTGAACGACAGCAATTTCGAGTCAACGATACGCTCGAATCGTCTTGTGGTGGTGGATTGTTGGGCGGCGTGGTGCTATCCTTGTCGGTTGATTGCGCCGATCGTGGAGGAGCTGGCGGCCGAGTACGGCTCGGCAGCTTTGTTTGCCAAATTGAACGTCGACAATAGCCCGGCTACGAGCGTCAGGTACTCGATCCAGAGTATACCCACCATTCTCATCATCAAGGATGGGGTCGAGGCTGAACGAATCATTGGGGCAGTGCCGAAGGGGGAGATTGAAGCTGTACTGAGAAAGCATTTATGACGACGACTACCTTGCCCATGTCTTCCAGTCTGTGCGGATGATTGCGCGCCTACGCGAGGAGTGGGTTCTCTACAGGCCGAGGTCGATTCTGACCTGTATCGCGCGCATGATATCGCCGTTCGTGACTATTCCAAGTAGTGCGGCGTCCCTGCTGGTAACGAGAAGTCTACCTACTCTCTGACGTGCCATCTTTGCCATCGCATCGGCGGCAGCAGCGTCAGGTCCGATAGTTACTGTGCGTTCACACGAGACCATTACGTCACCAACCGCTGTGTCATTCCATCGGTCTCTCGGAAGAGCGCGGACACACTGCAAGGTGATAATCCCCATTAGTTTTCCGTCCTGCACGACTGGGTATCCGCCGTGAGTGCGAACTAAGAAGTACTCTGACACTAACCGTTGTATCGTCATCTCAGGAGGGACGGTGAGGACTTCTCGTGTCATGACGTCTCCGACTCTTACTCCAGCGAGCGCTTCTGAGATGATTGTTTGATTCTTGCTTGCCTCTGCTCCTGATCTTAGAAACCATCCCAGAAACAAAAACCAAATTCCATCGACGAAGTCTCCCAGAAAGATTGCCAGGAATCCGCCGAGCATCATGGCGTAGGCGAACGCTTCTCCGATTCGAGAAGCCGAGGTTGTCGCCTTGAGAAGGTTTCCCGACCTACTCCATATTGTCCCTCGGAGAACTCGTCCCCCGTCCAGCGGGAATGCCGGGACCAAGTTGAACGCTCCCAGCATGGCGTTGATCAGCGCGGCATACTGAAAGGTGGCGGTCAAGCTCACCCAGCCTTGGACGGTCAGATTGAGGTACCACAAGCCGGCGAATACCGCGGCGATGGTGAAGCTAGTCAACGGGCCTGCAGCAGCCATCTTCACCTCGAGCCGCGGGTTCTTCGGCTCTTCTCGCATCTCGGAAACGCCCCCGAAGAAGAACAGTGTGATGCGCGCTATTGGGAGCCCGTTCTTCTTGGCTACGTACGAATGAGCAAGCTCGTGGACCAGTACAGATACGAATAGCAGGAAAGCGGATGTGATGCCGATCGCCCAATACGTGATGGCGTCGAGTCCTGGGTATTGGCGAGGCATGTACCCGTAGGCGAGCGACCACGCGATAAGAAGAAAGACAAGCCAGAGCGTATAGTGAATTCTGACAGGTATCCCGAGTATTCGGCCCAACCTCACCGACACGACTGACACCGTGTGCTGAGGAATGGCCCTCTCCCACAATTAACCTGTGCTGCACACCGCTCTCAGCTCGTGTCGGATCGGATGATTCGATATCGAGACACTGACAGCGGGGGCCTGACGCCGATACTATGAAATAGATTCTAAGAGGCAAGCAGAATCCGATAGGAGAGCAGGAGATGCGTGCCCAAGCCGAAAGATGTCAAGAAAGCTAGGCGAGCCCCCGTGACCCAACCAGAGATTCTGACGATGAAGCCGGAGAAGATGGCGGTTGTGCATACGAAAGGCGATCCAAACAAGGTGCTCCCGAAGGTCATGCCGGCGCTCTATGGCTCGGTCTACACGTTGAAGTTTGACTTGAGGCGGAAAGGCGTAACGTTGAAGGTGGGAGCTCTTCGTGGGCGCTGGCCGGACGCCCATTTTGTTCCCAAAGATCAGTGGACCGGACTGTTGGCACTCCCGGTACCAGCGGACACAGCCTCCCTACCTCAGAAGGTTCCGGAGGCGCAGGTGAAGCTTGAGACGTGGTACTATGGAACCGTTGCTCAGATCTTGCACATAGGGTCATACAGGACAGAGGGGCCCACCGTCGAGAGGCTTCACAACTTCATTGCAGAGAACGGATATGAAATTGCGGGAGACCATGAGGAGGAGTACCTGACAAGCCCGAAGGCGAAAGTACAGAAAACTCTGATCCGATATCCTATCAGAAAGAAAACTCCGTAGGCGTTTCCGGTCACACTGTCAGATCAAAAGTGATTGGTGAAGCGTGTGGAAAGCTTCGGCATTGCAGGCTTCGGCGGCAGAGGCAAGCTCATCGGACGCAAGCTCTTCGATCTTGGCTTCAAGGTTCTCGGTGTCTACGATTCCAATCCAGCTCAGTTGACCAACGCTCCATTCCAACGATTCGTGGACCTTGATGGGCTCCTCAAACTCGACGTAGATGCTGTGATGATCGCAACTTGGCCATCGAGTCACGCTGAGATCGCAGAAAGGTGCCTTGAGCGTGGGCTCGATGTATTCGTCGAGAAACCCATGGGTGCGACCGTCGGTCAAAGCCTCCAGATTGTCCAGGCGCAGAGACGGGCGGGCCGACTGGTCATCGTGGGTTACGTGGAACGAGTAAACCCAGCAATCGCGAAGCTACACGAAGTGGCGGACCTAGCGGAGGTCATCAGGTCAAGAGAGATCCGCATCGGCCTGACGCCGGCGACCACAGAAAGGACAGGGGTCATCTTGGACTTGGCTTCCCATGGCCTAGACATGTGCTACCATCTCTTCCGTGCGGAACCCAAGGTCAGAAGCGTGAATCTAACCACTGAGCGGGAAGGCGAACCAGAATACGAATGCATGATCGAGCTTGACTACGGAGAAACGCGTTCATATATCGAGGCTCGGCGCGCGAGCATGCGAAGGCGCCGTCTCGAACTCGAAACGAAACAAGAATACTACGAGGTCACCTACACGCCTGCCGCCCTCAAGGTCGGGTTCCCGCCACCGAAGCTTCGCAAGAGGCCTCAAAGCTTTGAGGACCTCGAACAGCTCTCGCGAAACGTTGAGACGACTTTTGATCTCCCGAGGAGGGAGCCGATCAATGTCATGCTTCAGCTCTTTGCTGAATCTGTGAGGAAGGGCGCGGTAATTGAGCCGTTGTGCAGCGCGGACGAGGCCCACATTACCGCAAAAGCGATCGACGAAGCGCAAAAAATAGCCAGTTACAGATTTATGAAGAAAGTCAGCATCTGATTTGGGGCCAATAGGACAAGACTGTTTGGCATGTTAATTCCGCGGGAATGAGACGATGCTAGTCGATATGTATCGCATTTCATGCCTCGATGAAGGCAGGCATGTGGAGATTGTTGATGCACTGAAGCAAGTCCAAGTCAGCTTCAAGGGCTCACCAGGTTGCTTGGGACAAAGGCTGCTTAGGGATTTGGAAGATCCGGAGAGCTTGATAGTTGTGAGCTATTGGCGCAACAGAGAAAGCTTGACGAATACGAGAGATCTGCACGCCGCAATCGACAAGGCCCTCAGCGTTTTCAAAGTTCGCGCAGCAATGAACGCCTACGAACTAGTTCAGGAGCTATAGCAAGCAGGACTCGCTCTTCGGAACGGGTATACCGCAATTATCTATCGATTGATATGTGGAGACTCACGTTTTAGTCCGGCTGACGAGGAAAGGCCCTCGTATAGGCCAATCTCTCCTGCGTATCTGTACATCTCCCGTATCGAGGCTGGGTTCATGCCTCCAAAGAGACTGTTACAGCTGGACAACATGTAGCCTCCGCCCGGCGCTCCCTGTTCTATGCAGCGTTCTACTTCTGCGCGTACCGCGTTAACGTCAGAGCCGCAAAGGACGTTCACGTCCACGTTCCCAACTAGGACCAGATCTTCACCGAATCTTCGCTTTACTTCTCTGAGATCGATCCCTGCCGCTGGTTCAAGCCCGTGGACGCCGACGAATCCTGCGTCAATCGCCATGGGTAATAGCGCCTCGATGGCTCCGTCGCTATGCCATATTACCGGCACGTCCAGTTGCTCAACAATTCGGCGATGATAAGGGAGTACGTATTCGCGCCACATCTGGGGAGAGATCATCGGTCCCACTCGATGGCCTGCATCGTCGCCGAGAACGATGACATCCGCTCCCAGGCTAGCTGCCTTTTCGAACATGGCGATACACCACTCCGTGCGAGCCCGCAACAGTCTGTGGATGAATGCTGGTTTCTGACGGAGTGCAAGAAAAAAATGTTCGAAACCCATCGCCATGTACCCCATCGTGAAAGGGCCTATATGAGAACCGTAGATGAAGTAGTGATCCGGATAGAGTTCCATAGTCTCCTTGGTCTTGTCGACATCGAAGAAGTCGTGAACGTACTCCAACGGCGGGCTGAATCGTTCCAAGTCAGCCTCAGTGAATACCGCGCCGTCGACATAGATTCCATTCTTCCACAGTTGGCCCCACTCGTCGAGTCCATCTCTCCAGTAGTTGCTCCCCGCGGGTACCCTAGTAGGTATCATGACAGAATCCAGCCCCAGTTTCACGTGTGCGCTTTGCAGGTCCCCATAACCAAGTTCGGTGACCACGTCCTCGTTGATCCAGATCTCAAATCTGGGCACCTTGTCGGGTTGCTCGTGCCTGAGAGCCTTGAGGACGCGTTCCCGGGGTTTCATCCTCGAACTAGCTCCGGTGTGCATGAATGGTTTCGTCAGGGAATTCCGAGGTATCTTGGCTTTTTAACGATTCTCGGGTTCAGCACTCGCCGAGTTCAGCGGATCTGCATCTCATTTCTGGAGCTTCGGTGTGCTGGTTGCTATTCGGCTCGCGTCGTCTGTTGCAGGTTCTCTGGCACATCGAAGTGGAGCATGGCTTTCGTTGCATCCCGGAACATGGTGGTCATAGGCACGCCGACCATGAATGTCTCGATGCGCCCTGTAGGGTGCACGTGCAACCAGATACTCTCGCCCCAAGTATCCGTGTCCGCATTCTTGAGGAGGCGACGAAAAACTCGATGCATGACCGCCGATCCTCGGTCCAGCGCGGCGTTGGCATTTGCATCATCGATTGGCAGGATCTCCGCTGTGCCTCGGAACTGGATACTCCGTGGCGGGGCTGGAATCAGAGGCCAAGGTACTGCGATGTGTACGGCAACGTGTGGGTTACGTCGTATGTTGCGAGCTTTCGCGGTCTTGGCACTCGTTGGAATATAGATGTCAAGGCCCCGAGCGAAATAGCCCACGCCAGCAACGTGGGGGCCACGTGATCCCTGCGTGGCCAAAACGCAGAAGTTTCGCTTGGCGATGAGTCGGGTGAGGTCTTCGAGGGTGCAGGTCAAGAGCACCGCCTTCTTGTCGTTCGTGGGACCAAGCGGCTTTTCAGGGTTATCGTTCCTTGCGTGACCTCTTAATTCCATGTTGTGGGTCAGGCGTTCACGACTTCCCGCGGGGTCTTTGAGGCGCTTTCGACCCGACGCCAGAGACATGAGGTTCTTCGAACTTTCCCAGCTGCTTCAGAAGCCGGACTTTCTCCTCTGCATCATAAAGGAGCTCGACGAGGCCCAGATATCTCCCCCGATCATCGAAGATGGAACAGAAATCCTCTTCGAGATACCGGCCTTGGTAGTTCAAGATCTTGCGGTGAAATCTATGCCGCGGATCTTTCCGAGAATCATCAATGAATTGGCGGACGTTTTCTTCAGATGTCTTCGGATGACAAAAAAGAATGGACTCTCCTATCCTCTTTTCAGGTTCCTCGTTCAGCATCTTCCCAGCTTCACGGTTGAAAAACACTATTCTATTGTCAGGGTCTATGACGACTATCCCTAAACGTATGCTATTGAGCACATTCTGCAGCAGCTCGAGTGTTCCAGCCATCTCGGTTGTCCCGTTCCTTTCCCCTGTCGACTATCTGTAATAAGACTAGAGACCAATTCAGCCGCTACGGTCGTCTCTCTCTTCCTGACTCGCTAGAACCGTGCCAGCTTTGGCATCTGTCTGGTTCGTCGTCGCCAGAGCGTTCCTAGAATCAAACATCTTCTCGGATGCATCTTCAAATGTGCAGAGACTCGCCCAGGAAATGTCGTCTTGGCCATGCGGATTAGGGCAGCGGGAGTTGATTCTGCGCCTTCCCCCATCACGGCGTGGGCGGATGAGGCTAGGTCATCGGCCAGATTGTGCCTAGTAATTCTGATTGCTCTCCCTGACAGGTCTTTCAAACCCCGATAGTCGCGGGTGCTCGGGGACCCAGCAGTAGCTAGGGCGAGTCCTGAAGTGCCAAGACGAAGCGGAGTCACCCGGCTGTCAACGATGATCATTGACAGTTCGTTGTGGAATGCTGCGGCGAGCTGGTCTCGCAGTTTTCTCGCTGAACGTTCAGGGTCTTTAGGCCATAGAACAACATGACCCTTGGGCGCGTTCTTTTCGTCTATCCCTGCGTTGGCGGTCAGTATCCCGTTCTTGACGGTGAGCAGTGTGCCTTTGACGCCCCCGAGGACTTGGTCGGCTTCGTCGAGAACTACCTGAACTACGCTCGGGTCCATTATGTAGCGTTGAGCAAGGCGACGAGCCGAGTTTGAGGGTTCTACACTTGAAAGCTTGGCCAATCTGCTCTCCGAGAGGGAAACGATCTTGCTTGAGACCGCGACAACATCGCCACACTTGGTACGAAGGCGCGCCTTCTTGATCGCGCGTATGATTCTCGCCGACAGCTCCTCGCCTTCGGGTATTCTTCCGAGGGACAGGGGAATGACTGTTAGCATGCGGATGGATTGATCACCGATAGGTCAAAAGAGTAACCGAGCGCCCGCTGGGCGGGAAGGTTGACGGGTTGTGCCAGCGACGGCAGTCTGATCATGTTCGGGTCAAGCTCAAGATCGGCCCAAGCAGCCTGATTGGCATGACGCTCTGACTTGTTCATTTGGGAGCGGACTTGCGGCCGTGTTATCGTGAGTCCGTAGCTCGCGATCTCGGCTTCGGACCCTTTGCAAGTATTTGCGGAAGCGTTTGATGTCAGCTGAGACTATCAGGCTTGTCATCGACTCCGACCGACCAAGTAGCCAAGCACTAGACATGAAATTGAAAGCAATAGTGATGAACAGATCGCGGCGAGCATCGTCAGGTTGTGCGCCACAGCCAAGCGCATCTGGACTCCCAGCAACGGTATGATAACCTCGCTCTCTTGGCAATCTAGTAGCATGAGCATCTTCAGCTTGTCAAAGCTCAGGAACGACGCCCCGAGCACCCCAGCGGAGACGAAAAGACCTAGCGCTGTTCCTAGTAAAGCGACCAGCCTCAACAACCTTGCACCAACTACACGGAGTGTGTGTCTGATACTTAACGGAGCTTCGAGTATGCCGCTAGTCAGCCTGCGGATACGTATTTCAACCAGAAAACGATGATCAGATGGATGATTCCGAAGACGAAGAGCAGACAGGTTAGCAGAATGTGAGTCCTGAGCCAAGGCCTCAAGAGGCAGCTCCCCAACGCGCTTCTCCGTAGTTGTTCGCCAACGAGGCCGCTTATCGTCGTGACCAGGACCAGCCATGCAGCGAAGCCCTGTGTACCCACGAGTCCGATAAGCCCCCAGTTTAGTCTAAGGTAAGGGAACGGGTTAGCGTATCTGAAGCTCAACGGAAAACCTGAGTGCATCAACAATAGGAGAGCACCTGCCACGTCCAAGTAACAATGTGCGCGCAGCCAACTCCTTCTGCTGCCAACACGACTATGTGGCAACCCCGTCACGGCCTTTCTCAGAGTGTAGAACTGGCCTGTAACCAACAGGATGGTTCCAAAGTAGGCGAGTTTGAAACCGATAGGCGAACCACCTTTCAGGATATTGGCAGAGAAGTCCTCAATTGTGTAGGATGGTATCTCCCGGAAGAGCTGCGAAATCCCAACCACTAGGAAGAACGCAACAACGAATGTTCCTGCCGCCCAGACCAGTACCCCGATCAGCCTCGGGTTGGGTCTCATCCCATGCGGTCTTGGCCTAGGACTAGCCGTCAAGGTGTCTTGGGAACTCCCACAGGGATCACGTATGCGGGCTTCTCTTGGTCTGACAGTTCTAGGATCCTCTGAACCTCGGCGTCGTGGAACGCACCAACGACCACGTTCCCTAGCCCGAGAGCAACGGCTTGGAGGTATATGTTCTGAGCCGCATGGCCTGTCTCCTGCCAGACGTACCTGTTCCCTCTCTCACCGTACTTGCCTGTCGTTCGGTCGAAAACCGCTGTGATAACGAGGTTGACAGGCGCTGAGCCGACCCACTCCTGATTCAAAGCGGCAGCCATCAGCTGCTCACTGAAGTCGCCTGAGATTCTCTTGACTAGCCTGTGGCCTCTTGGCTCGTAGTGGTAGATTCCCGCCTCGAGTCCCTCGACTCCATATGGCTTTGTGAAAACGTAAACCTCAAGTGGATACGTTCCGCCGGCGGAAGGCGCAGTTCGAAAACCGTACTGCGGCAGAGTGATGCCCTGCGCAGCCCAGAGCAACTGCATGACCTGCTCGATAGTCAAGGATTTGTCGGCATACTCCCTAATCGACCTACGTCTTGCGAGTGCTTCCTCAACTGAGATCGACCCCCAAGTCTTCGGGTGCAGACCAGTTTGGACTACCTGCGGCGTCTCTGCGACGGTTGATCTTGGTTCCTTGGACTTCCATGAACTCAACATTACTAGACCAACACCCGCGGTGAGAGTGCCAGCAAGGAAGCCGAGGAAAGACCTGCGTCTTAGCCTTTGCAGAGACACGGAGAACACCCTACCTTTCGTGTGGCTTCGCTCTAGATATCCTGCTCGTCTTTCAGCCTACGAAGATCGTCTTGGAGGCTTGAATCCATCAGCCCATTTTCGTAGCTCCAACAGTGGCGACCGCTATTCGAAGGTCGGGAAATCGCTTCTTGACGTCGGAAGCAGCAGTCAGCATGAAGAACCAGCCTCGTCACCAACGCCGTTTCTATCTGTCCGATTTGCAGCCTAGAAGTCTTCAGGTAAAGGTTATTTGAGGCCCGTGTTGAAGCCTTGGTTACAGGTGGAAAATTGGTTTTTGCATGCGTCTTGATCAGCTGCGAGGCAGGAAAGTTCAGAGATGTCGCAGAAGAGGCGAAGAAGCTTCAAGGCGTCAAGAAAGCCTTCGTCGTCCATGGACGTTGGGATGCGGTCGCTGAGGTTGAGGCCGCCGACATCAACGCACTAGGCGAACTAGCCCTGAAGATAAACGGGCTCCCAGGGGTCAAGGCAAACGAGACGCTCGTCGGGTTCTAGGTGGAATCGAGAATGAACTCTTGCGTCCTGATTAGGGTTCTTCCAGGAAAGAGCTCCACAGCACTTGAAGCCATCAAGAAGTTTCCAGAAGTGAAAAGCGCGCATCTCGTCTTAGGGCGATACGACATAGTAGCATTCGCGCAAGCGCCAACCAGCCAAGACCTGAGCACTCTATCTGCCAAGGTGAACGCCATTCCGGAGACAAGGAGCACGGAAACGCTAGTCGAAGCATAGCCGAACCTTCGAATACTACTCAACCCTCCTCATTTTTTACACGGTTGATGACGCGGCGATATGACTCGCCAAGTCGGGTTTGACTCCCTGAACCGAGACTATTCACCTCTTGTCTCGATGTAGGTCGCTTGCCCTCCTCATCTTTCCACAGGCGCTACAGTAGAACCTTGTTTCATCCGAGTCCGAGAACTTCAGCAATGCGACTGGCGCGGAATGAAGACACTGGCTCCGATCCACTCATGTCAACGGCGGGCAGTTTTGAAACGAGGGTTTGGCGCCGGGAGAGGGATTTGAACCCTCGCGGCCCCAAAGGACCACAGGCTTTCTGTCCTCGACTCCAGGCCTGGGCTCCCTGTGTTGGGATCTGCCCCGTACCAGGCTCGGGAATCCCGGCGTCGGACAACTGCGACCTTCGATTGTTCAGGACTTCCTAGAGAGGCGTCATAAAGATTCTCATAGGTTCACTTGACGCGGTTAGGATCGTGCTCGATTTTGGCGGCTAGTCGCGCCACATTTTCGGGTATGTTCCGCGAGGCATGAGGACCCTCATGACTTTGGCGGCGATTCCCTTTTCTTGATGGATCACCGACTCACTGGAGAGGGTGCTCCTAGCCAGCGCCACCGCCTCACCCTTCAAAGTCAGTATGGCGACAGTTGACTCCTTCGGGAATGGGTCCTCAACGTCTACGACGCCTGGGATTGCGAGGCTGGCTCCGTGGCAGACCGCGTCGACGGCTGAATCTCGGATATGAATCTTCGGAATATACTCCAGCGCCTCTTCGACGGGTCTCACTATTGCTCTGATCGCGCTTTCGTCGCCTTCGACGAATCTTGCGTTGGCGTCCACGACCTCATGGAGCGTGTGCAGGCCACTGGAGTCTGTGAAAGGTCCTGACCTTGTTCTTCTGAGCTCCTGCATGTGAGCGCCCACGCGCAGAACCTCGCCAATGTCAGAGCACAGCTTGCGAATGTATGTTCCAGCTTGGCAGCCGACCCTGAAAAGCACCCGGTTTCCGTCTCTCTCGAGCAGGTCGATATAGTATACGAGGCGCTTCCGGGACTCTCGCTTGACTGAGGCTCTCAGAGGCGGCTTCTGGTATATCTCCCCGGTGAACTCGCTCAACACTCGGCGAAGGTCCTCATCTGAGGTTTCATCGTGGAGGAGCATGAGGCACACGTACTCCTTGCCAGAATGCAAGAAGGCTTGGACTACCTTGGTGGCCTCTTCGAGCGCGACGGGAAGCACGCCAGTTACTATGGGATCTTCCCAGCAGGAGCTGCTTCTAGGGTCCCGCCGTGACCAGCGTGTCCTACTTCGAGTATCTTCTTCGTCCACGCCGTAACTTCGTGACTGGAAGGCCCCGCTGGCTTGTCGAGGTTGATTATGCCAAGACGAATGTGATCTTGGATCGGTCGGTCCAGCGGTTTGTGGCCGTACTTTGGGTCCGTTGACTCCTCGCATTTTCGGACGACTGTTCGTTTGATTTCCCACGGAGGCGAGATTCTCACACGCGGCACCGACTAGACAATGTCACCCGGCATATTAAGACGGTCTGGCCTGATCCTGGGTCGGGGTCCTGCGGCCGGCGCAGAGACTCAAAGCTACCCGTCTGAATCGATCAAGACAAGCGACTGATGGATCCTACAGCAGCTATGGTTTGACCTCGGCCTTCATGAAGCTGGTCTTCTTCGCCTTTTCCAGCGCCTTCACGACTTCCTCATCCGTGGCGCTCTTCTTTATCTCGATCCTCTCCTGAGTCGCCTCGATATGTTGAATGTTCACGCGGCGTCGCTTAACCTCTGTCAGTTTCGGTGGGCCGGTGATCAAGGCGAAGTTCTTGTCTACCATGTCGAGTACGACGCATTTCCTACCGGCTTCTCTTCCGGATAGTTTGACGCATATTCTGCCAACATCGAAACCTGTCATGTGGGCGCCACCAGATTGGCGGGTCTGCTTAGATCACTCGATCCACTAATAAGCTTACCATACCCGGAGTCTGCGATGAGATCCGTGCCGGTTCATGCTTGTCGGTTCTGACGGAGCATTTCGCGGATTCTAGACATTAGCTCAGCGCTGGTGCTGTCAACAGATCGGTCACTTGTGTCAATCACAACATTGTACAGCGACATGTCATCTGTGTCGATGCCATAGTATCGTTTGTATCTGTCACGCTGTATCTGTTCGCGCTCGATGGTTTGTCTGCGCGCCGTCTCGTAGTCTAAATGATCCCTGTACGCGATCCTGCTTATCCTAGCCTCGTCGGAAGCTTTCAAGTAGATGCGTACTTGCGCGTGATCCCTGGCCATCCATGCGGCGAGTTGGCCCTCGATGACGGCGTCGCCTTTGGCGGCTTCGGCTGCGCTTCGTTCATCGATCAGTCGGTCGATCTCCGGAGACTTCGCGGCCTGTCTGCTTAGCTCTTCCAGGCTGATGCCCTTCTCTCTTGCGAGGTCTCTGAATAACTGGCCGGCTGAGACGTATCGGAGCTTGTATTGTTTCGCGATCCTTCTGGCGTACGTGGACTTTCCTGTTCCGTGGGGCCCTCCGATCGTGACAACCAAGGCCATCTACGCAAGGCCCCGAACCTTCGCCCTAACTAGATTCTTCAGGCATGACCCGCAGATGCTTCCCCCGTACGGTCTAGAGGGGGATCTGCCGCTCCCTGGAACACGATGCAGCCTCGTAAAAGCTGTTCCGTGAAGTACCTCGCCGCATACTCTGCATCGAGCTTTTCCTTTTCGCGGTTTGCGGTAGCTGATCGACCGTCTTCCGCCTGGAAGACGAACCTCAGTCCGCTTGGCGGATCTTGATCTCTTTGATCGAGGCGGCAACTCAGGCATCCTCTGGATTGATCCCGAATATTCTCGAGAGCGGGAGACTGATCGTGAACGAGCATATCAGGTACCAGTAGAAGAACGATAGTTCGGCGCCTGCAAACGGAATCTCGATCGGTGAAACGGCGACGATGCTCTCCCCGAAGAAGCTGCTGAGTATAATCCAGACCCCCCAGAACGGTAGGATGAAGATGAAACTGACCTTCATCCGATCAAAGGCAACCTGACTCTGGAGCTTCATCATCGCCTGCTGCTTCTTCGTGAGCTTCGCTAGCAGCTGCTTGTCATTGCTCTTTCGCGCTTTCTCGAACTCCTTCCTCCAAGCGTTTACCTCCTTAGTCACAGCTGCGACCCGCTTGACATCGACGAGCAGCCTGTTTGCAGCTGTAGAAAGCAGCCCGAGCACTGCAGCGATCAGCAGAGTCAGCACGGTGGAAGAGGGGATCGCACGGTACGGTTCGAGCGCTGCCATCACCAAGTTCCAGATAGTGTCGATGGGCTCCAAGATCTATTCCCCTAGTAAAGCCCTCGCCGCCGGGTACAGTTGGGTGATCCTCTCCCGAACGAGAATCTGGTAGTACTGTTCTAAGATGCCAACGGTGAGAAGGATTCCGGTTCCCGAACCGAAAGCTCCGAGGAAATCCGCTGACGCGGCAATGACGCCGATGATTATTGCTCCAAGTATTGTCACTACGGGGATGTATCTCTGGAGTAGCTGCCGGATCGGCATCTGTGAACGTCTGAACCCTTCGATCTGCATCCCAGAGTCCAAGAGTTGCTTGGCAACGGTGTTCGCGTCCATTCCGCCGACCTCGACCCACGTAACGGCGAAGAAGACGCAGAATATTACGAGGAGAACAGCGTAGACGCCGGCTCGGATAGGATCGGCCACGACGCCGGGCAGATTGTGCGGGGGAACGACATAGTATACGAGCCCTCCGGTAGGCTGGTACTGCTGGCCCGCGGTTGTGAACTGGCCGATAAGGTTGAGCCAGAAGTTCGTGTTACTCTGATTGTATCTCGACCAGATTATCTGTGAGACGAAGTATATGTTTCCGAAGAGTGCTGCTGCGAATATGACCGGAATGTTCGATACGTACAGCAGCTTCAGCGGGAACTTGCCCTTGAACCCTCGGTACCTCGCGTATGAGACGGGCACCTCCACCCTCATTCCGGTAAAGTAGATTATGATCGCGAAGACAACGAGCGTGGTCAGGAAGGCGATCATGTCGGGAAGGCCTTCGGAGCGGTAGAAGATGTTCACCAGCATGTCTCCTCTTGCTATTCCTTGCGCGAACGCGATTATGGCGCCGTAGAGTTTTCCATCGCCCATAGGCCCCATAGGCGATATTGCGTCCCACCAGATCGACTGAGCGACTCCAGCGGCTATGAAGAGGCTTATGCCGCTTCCGAGACCCCACCCCTTCTGCAGTAACTCATCAAGTAGCATGACGATGATGCCGGCGACTACCAGCTGAGCGAGTATGATGACCTCGGTTTGGAGTGTGATCTGTCCGTACGTGCCGCCTATGAGGTATGCTGAGGCCTCAAAGATCGTCATGACAACGGACAGGATCTTGCTAGCGCTCGTGAACATGGCTCGATCCTCTGGATTGGTCATGTCAACGTTGACCATCCGTGAGCCTGCAAGGACCTGAAGTATTAGTCCCGCCGTCACGATAGGCCCGATGCCGAGCTCCATCAGTGTGCCGCGGTTCGAGGCGAAGATCACTCTGAGCGCTCCAAGAGGATCCTGCTGCGACATACCCTGGGTCCCGTAGAGCGGCACATGCGACATGACAAGGTAGATTATCAATGCCATCGCGGTCCAGAAGATTTTCTCGTTGAATGCAACCTTCCGACCGGGGGCTGAAATGTTGGGGAAGAATCGCGCTAGTGGTTTGAATAGTTCTATGAATCGCACCATGAGCCCATGCTCCTATGCCGAGGGCTTTTCGATCCGGCCCCCAGCCGCCTCGATCTTTGCAGCCGCGGACTTGGAGAATCTGTTGATCTTCACAAGAATTGGAACTTGAATCTTGCCGGATCCCAAGAGTTTCGTATATCCGAGTAATCGCAAGTCCAGCAGTTTCTTGCCCTCACGCTCGGAAACTGCGTGCGCATACTTGGGGTGGGCCAGTAGGTCTTCGAGTTGGCCCACGCTTGTGACCGATCTCTGTTTCGTCCCCGATCTTGGTAGCAGACCTTTCTTCTTGATTCTCGTTCGGTATCTGATTACTGAGCTCTTCTTGTGTCTGAGCAATCCGACGTTGCCGTGGCCGCCGAGCATTCCGCTTCCTCTGTGCTGTCCGGAGGTGCCCCAGCCATGCGTTCTGCTGCCTCGTTGCTTCCTGACTTTCCTCTTGCGAGTTGCCATTCATTGGTCCTCCGACAGCGTTGCCTACAAACGTCTGGCTTTCCAGTTCGACGCACTCACACCGATGCTGTTCAGATAAAGGTTTTGCGAGCTGTAAAGATCCAGCGCCATTGGCTCAATCAAGAATCAAGATCTTTGGCACGCTATGCAGTCGGCATCTGACTCGCTCAAGATCCTCGTTGTGTGATGCACAGCAGCGACGTTGCTGGCGTTGAAAGTGGCTCATGAATGGGGGCCGACTCGGCCCTTGTTCGTCAATACGGTCCGCTGTGTCTATTTGGTTAGTCTCTGCCGCAGTTTTTTGATCATGTCCTTGGTCATCTTTGGAAGGTCGTAGATCGGTCTCCAGTTCCACTCTTCTCTTGCTGCTGAATCATCCAGAGATCTTGGCCACGTGTCCGCTATCGTCTGTCGATAGTCGGGCTTGTAGTCGCATGTAAACTCTGGAATGACCGACCTGATGGATTCTGCAAGTTCACCTGCAGAGAAGCTCATCGAATTGACATTGAAGACCCTATGCTTCAACCTAGACTCGTCGGACTCGGCTAGGTCCATGAGGCCCTTGACGGCGTCAGGCATGTACATCATCGGCAGCACCGTGTCTTCCCGGACGAAGCACGTGTAGTGTCTACCTTCGACTGCCGCGTAGTACATTTCAACGGAATAGTCGGTTGTGCCGCCTCCAGGCATAGTCTCGCTGCTAATTACGCCGGGAAGACGCACAGTACGGCTGTCAACTCCAAACTTGTTGAAGTAGTATGTGCTCAGCAATTCTCCAAACACCTTTGTAACACCATACATAGTCGTCGGCAACAGTATCGTATCGTTGGGTGCATTGTCACGTGGGACACCAGGACCGAAGACTGCGATGGAACTTGCCTGAATGAGGCGTTCCAGCTTGTGTCTGCGTGCAACTTCTAGAACATTGTACAGTCCGCGCGTGTTGACTTCGTAGCATAGTTGAGGGTTGAGTTCGCCGACGGCTGAGAGAATCGAAGCCATATGATATATCGTATGAATCTCATTATCAACAACTGTGTTGGCTAGTTGCTCTCGGTCCAGGACATTCAGGTACAGAAACGGTCCAGAATCGCGGAAAGCTTTTGTCGGCTTGGTTGTGTGGCCTGCTGCGATGACTCGATCTCTTCCATATTTCTTTCTAAGCGCTTGAACCAGTTCGGTGCCGATCTGGCCGACGGCCCCGGTTACGAGTATCTTACTCACGCAACCTGCCTCCTTAGAACGATTGGGCGATAGTAGTGCCGTAGGTCGAGGCGAAAATCAACTGTCGGGAACTTCTCATCCACGCCACGATGTCTGAGTGTGACATCTCATGTCTTCTTATCCTTTCTCTCATGCGTCTACTCGTCGAAAGCGCTTCGAGTCGAAAGCCTATTATTAGTCTTGAACTTCCGGCGTCTTCTTTCGAGTCGTATTCTGCACGAGTTGTGTGGGGAATGTCGAAAGACAGACTCGCCTTTCTCCGCGAAGAGTATCTGAATCTGGAAGCGGCCGGGTTGGACTGGAAACTTCGGACACTGCAGGGAAACAGTGCGCCTCACTGTGTAGTCGATGGGAAAAACGTGATCATGCTTTGCTCCAACAACTACCTTAACCTCACAAATCATCCGAAGCTCAAGGAGGCTGCGAAGAGAGCGATCGACACTCATGGGGTCGGCTCAGGCTCCGTGAGGCCAATAGCTGGCAACATGGACCTTCATCTTCAGCTTGAGAAGAAACTGGCGGCGTTCAAGCATGCGGAAGCCGCCCTTGTCTACTCGACGGGCTTCGCGGCAAACGCAGGTCTCATCCCTCAACTTGCTGGCGAAGGAGATCTCATAATCAGCGACGAACTGAATCATGGGAGCATCATCGACGGGGTCCGCCTGAGTAGAGCGGAAAGGACAATCTACAAACACTGCAATGCTGCCGACCTGGAAAGAGTCCTCAACGAGACCCGAGGCAGGTACAGGAGAACTCTTGTGATCTCCGACGGTGTCTTCAGCATGGACGGCGACATCGCCCCGTTCGACAAGATTGTAAAACTGGCTTCGGAGTTTGGAGCGATCACATATGTCGACGACGCGCACGGGGACGGAGTCCTAGGAGAGAATGGAAGAGGGATAGCATCTCATTTTGACATCGACGGACAGATCGATGTTGAGATGGGCACGTTCTCCAAGGCATTCGGTGTTGTGGGAGGATACGTCTCCGGAAGTGATGATCTGAGGAGGTTCGCATTGAACAAGTCTCGCACATGGCTCCTCAGTGCGTCTCATCCCCCGCCAGTGACGGCGGCTTGCATCGCAGCGCTAGAGGTCGTTGACACTGAGCCAGTGCATCTTGAGAATCTTTGGCGGAACACTGCTTACTTCAAGAAGGAGCTCAAAGACTTGGGTTTCGACATCGGTAACAGCCAGACACCGATTACGCCGGTGATTGTTGGGGAGAGTTCTGTCGCGCAAGAGATGAGCGCACTGCTCTACGAGGAGGGATTCTTCGCGCTTCCGATCGTCTTCCCGATGGTGGCGCGTGATAAAGCTCGAATTCGCACAATGATGAATTCGGGGCACACAAAGGCGGACCTTGACACAGCACTTGCTGCCTTCGAAAAGATTGGCCGTAAGCTGAAGATACTTTGATGGGTCTGCTCATCCGACCCAATCTGCGTGGGTAACGGTCCTGTACGTGTTTCGTAGAGCTTCGTAGACGGCCAGCGCCGTCGACGCAAGCGTACTTGTAGAGCCGTACGTCCGAGTCCAGCAGTCCCTCACGCCCGCCAGTGTCAATATAGATTTCGCTATTTCTCCGCCGACGAGGCCGAGTCCTCGCGGGCCTGGTATGATCTCGACTCGCACGCTGCCACACTTTCCTGTGACCTTGAACGGTAGCGAGTGTGATTGCCCACAACCACATTCCCAGCTTCCACATCCGCGCCTGACAGGAATTATCTTGAGCTTGGCCTGAAGTGTCGCCTTGTCAATGGCTGTTCTAACCTGTTTCGCCTTTCCGTCACCAACGCCCAAGTACCCCTTGTTGTTTCCGACTGCGACAACAGCTCTGAATCTGGACTTCTCTCCGGCATCCGTCTGCTTCTGGACGAAGCCGATTCCAAGAACTTCCTGCTTCAAGTCAGGCAGAAGTACATCAACTATTTCGGGCTCCATTACACGGAGTCCTTGAGTGAAAACGTCGTCCAGTGAGAGCACTTGACCCGACTGGACCATCTTGCCGAGTTTGGTTTTTGGAACCCATCCGGCTTCCTGTTGTCTTGTCGCTGCAAATGACATCGTTCTATCGTCTCCTAGCCAGTTTGTGCGCTTCAATGTATTCGTCGAGATGCGAGGAGTCTCTGAATGCTCCCCCCTTCGCCATGAGGAACAACTTGCGATAGGTTTGGGTCTGTATCATGCGTTTGTCCCTCAAGTCTCGCAGTCGATCGCGGATCGCGCGGATTCTGAGCACCCATGCTGTCTTTCGTGCGATGTGAGCTCCCTTTTTTGAACCTCGACCAGTTCGCCTTCCAAGATTCCTCTTTGACTTGAGTGTGCGTGTCCTGCCCCTGCTGCTGCCGGTCTCCGGTAGAGCTCTAATGGCTCCTTCGTGTATGAGCTTGCGGATCTCTGCGCGAGTGATCGCTGAGCTGATTGCGTCGATGTCCTCCGGGTCCAGCCATACCCGGTTCTCGCCCACCTTCATTATGTCAGCGGCAATGCGCCTTTGAGATCTAACGCTCATTCAGCTTTTCCTCCGGCCTTTTCTTCTTTTGTTGACTCGGGTTCCTCTACGACCAGTTCTTCGGTCGGAGGCGTTTCAGCTTTCTTCAACCGTGGGTTTGCAACTGTCAGCTCTAGAGCTTGGGCTCGCTCTGTTATGGCGATCCTCTTTCTTTCGCCCACAGAATGAGCGATCTTGACGATCTGAGTCTTCGAATCGATCTTCTCGAGGTCTGAGGGGCGTCTGACGAGGACCTCTTTGAGCCCCGAAGGATGGAGGCCTCGCTCTTCGCGTTTGTTCTTGTAGCCTATCTTGACAGTCTTCGGCCAACCTCTCATGCCGAGTCTCATCTTGCTGGTCTTGCCGCGAGGGCGTCTCCACCGGTCCTCGACCCTGACGAGTCGCCAGCTTTCTTGCCTAACGAAACGTGGTGTCCTGCGCGTCTTCTTCCTGGCCAACTTACATGCCCTCTTTCTTTTCGAATACGTAGATTCCGTCTAGGAAGACTCGTTGGTCTTTGTCCTTGATCTTTGTCGACTGTTCGATGTTGGCCGCTGTCTGGCTTACTTCCTCTAGGTTGATGCCTTGAATTGTTATCTCGTCGCCTGAGGCTTTGACTTTCGAATCTCCCACAATTCGGGCGATTCGTGGGGTCTTCTCTCCGGTGAAGTTCTCTATGAGAAGCTTCCTTTCCTTCTCGATCACTTTCAACGTGACCGGGAAATGGGCATGGACAACTTTCATTTTGAATGTGAATCCTGACCTGACGCCCTTGATCATGTTCCCAATCCTAGCGGCGGCCGTTCCGGTCATAGCAATCTCTGCTTTTCGCGGCCAAGATGACGTGACGCGGACTCGTCCTTTGTCCAATTCCAGGACGCATGGGAGGTGTGAGAGGTCCTCTTCCAAAGTCCCCTTGGGGCCTGAGACTTTGACCTTCCGGTCGGCAATCTCGACCTTAACGTCTTCAGGGATGTCAACGATTCGCTCTACAAGAGCCGCGTGTGGCATGTTGTGTCATCTACATGTATTTCTTGAAGCCGAGGGTTGGAGCCAGTTCCCTGAAACATTGTCTGCATAGGTTGAGGTTGTACTTTCGTATCAGGGCGTCGTATTGGCCGCAGCGTCTACACGGACGGCTTCCCTTGCCGAACTTCTTTTTCTTTGGCGGTTTCTTCTTTGCCACTACTGCGACCCCTCAGCTATCTCTGTGCCGAAATTGGTTCGAACGAAGTGGATCGCTTCCCGCTTGGTGACGAGGTGGCTCCTCCCCACTTTGCTCTGTTTGATTCTTCTGCGTTTCACGCGGAACCCAGGCCTCTCCATGGTGGCGACAACGTCAAGCCCGACTATCCCAAGCTCTGGGACGTACTTCGTGCCAGGTATCTCGATATGTTCCTTGACGCCGAACGCGAAGTTGCCTTGTTGATCAAAGCTCGATTCCGAGAGGCGGTTGCCTACGGCCTCAAGGGCTCTCTTCATGAACTGGACGGCCTTCTCTCTGCGCAACGTCACCTTGCATGCAATAGGCTCGCCTTGCCTGATTCCGAAGTCCTTCACGGTTCGTTTTGCTGGTTGAGAGGAGGGCTTCTGCCCCGTGAGCTCGCCTAGAATCGTCCTTGCCTTTTCAAGGGCCTCTCCCGATTGGCCAACGCCTATATGGGCTGTCACCTTTTCGAGTCTCACCTGTCGCATCGGGTGCTCTTTGACTGGCGCTTCTTCGAATGCTTGCATCTCTAGCCCTCGCCCTCAATTTTGATTACAGGTTTCTCCTCCCCGACCACGAAGAGATAGTCGGCTATGGTCTCGAATCGATTTCCTGAAGGGTCCTCAATCACGGCAGTCGCTCTCCTCGCCACGGTGCTCGGTTCAATCTTCATGATCTTTCCGTGCCTGCCCAAGTTTCTTCCCGATGTGACGATCGCGTAGGCTCCCTCTGCAAACTTGAGGTGGCCTAGGATCTTCTGAGTCGGGATGCCGATTCTGACGGTGTCTCTTGTCTTGTAGATGTCTTCTTTCGGATTTCGCGCATCCTCCACCGGAATGACAATGCTTCTGCCGTCGTGCAGATTCAGCTGGACTCTGCCCTTATTCAGAGTGGTCTTATCCTCGATCCTGCACAGTTTGGCCTTCGCTTCGTCTTTGGGTATTCGGACCGCGGTCAATCCTTTGCCGATTGCGGGAAGAATTCTGTAGCTCATGCTCGCATCCGGCAGTTCGACAACGTCCATGAGACCGGTCGGGAACTTGTAGTCGTGACGAATCTTTCCGTCTACGCTAACTCGATTCTGTGCAAGAATGATCTTGCTTTCACGCGTGTTCCTCGCGTAGCCGAGCAGGTCTCTCAGTAGACTGGCAAGTGGGACGCACGCTCTCTGCGCGTGAGGGCCGGGGCTGGGCTTGGTCGCCCAGTAAGACTCCTTGGGATGAATTGGCCAATAGCGCGGGGCCTTCTCCCTCTTCAGGTGTCTCTTTCCACCCTTCTTTCCCATTCTTACTCGGCCTCCCTCTTCACGACGGTCGTCTTGACCTCTTTCAGTGAGTCTGCTCGCCACTTGTCATCGAGGTTAAGCTTCTTTATCACAACTTTCGTGCAGTGCACAGAAACCTTCTGAGCCGTACCGGCGACGTTTTCCCGTGTGACCCCTTCGACGAACAGCCTCTGTCTGGCGGTATCAATATCAGACACCTTGCCCTCTACCCCAGAGAAGTCTCCGCGGACGATGCGGACGGTGTCGCCAGTCTTTACAGGAATCGATCTTCTCGCGTACGTGGTTCTAAGCTCGGCCGAAAGCGACGCGGCAAGGAGCTTATGCCTCTTCCAGCTATGCGCGGTGTAGCGCAGTCGCCTTTGCTTTCCGGGTCGGGCCGACAAACCTGCGCGCATCAATTGTCACACTACTATGCTTGCGACGTTGGCAACCCTCGGCCATCTTTCTGCTGCCTCTCGCGAGACTGGTCCCCTGATTTCGGTTCCTTTGAGTTCGCCCTCCGGCGTCATGATCACGGCAGCATTGTCTTCGAACTGAATCCTGACGCCGTCAGGTCGATTGAACGGTCTTCGTTGACGTATCACTACAGCCGGGAACATTTGGCGCCTAAGCTCGGGAGTCCCCTTCGACACAGAGACCATTATCATGTCGCCGACGCATGCTGATGGAACGCGTCTGAGTCGGCCTCTGTAGCCCATAACGTTGATGACCTTCAACTGTTTCGCGCCGGTGTTGTCCGCGCAAAAGATCCTGCTACCCGTTGGCAGCCCGCGCTCAACGTGCGGTCTGTACTCTATCATGCCTTTTGCGCTGACTGCTCTTGTTCTCGGCACTGGCAAGCTACATCGCTCCGAAGTTTCGGCAAAGAGACGATCTATTCTTCTTTAATGTTTTGATGGCGAAAGGTCTAGGCGCTCGGCAAGATCTTTTCGATCGCAACGAATGAAACCTCCTTGCTGACTGGTCTGCACTCGATTATTCTCACCCGGTCACCGGCTTTCAACTCGAGGCACGGTGGGTTGTGTGCGAGGATTCTGCTGCGGCGGCGCTCGTAGCGCATGTACTTCCTTGCGTAGTGCAGGTGTCCTCTCTCGACCGTGACTGTGCCGCTCATCTTGGTGCTTACAACTGTCCCGTCGATGATCTTTCCTCTCACTGGAAGAGTTCCGTGAAACGGGCAGTTTGGGTCTTCGCAAGTCTTCTGGGGCTGCTTTGCTCCAACTCCGATTTCCCGCATTACCATCTCCTCGCTCTCGCTTTCATTCGGTTCTCAGGCCTTCCCACCAGTCTTGCTCCTTCAACTTCAACAATCGAGCCGTCGGGCAGCTTCAATCTGAACACCGCGATCCCCTTTGGGATCACCTTTACTCCCTTTCTAGTGCTGAGTTTGACGGTGTTCCTGGTTTCATCGATGATCCGTCCTCGGGTTCCTGCGAGGAACGGATTCGAACTTCTAGCAACCATGGCGTTCAATCCTATCAACTCGTGCCTCACGATGTTCTCGGGTTTGATCGGCATTACTCCTTCACGGGCGTCTTCGCCGTCTTTGCTTCCGCAGTCAGAAGCCTTGCAATCGTCCTTCGTAGTTCCCTAACCCGAGCCGGGTTCTCGATCCGACCGCCAGATTCAACCGTCGTACGCATCTTACCTAGCTCAGTTCTAAGCTCCTCGAGCTTCTTCTTCCTCTCTTCTGGAAGAAGCTGGGAGATCTCACGTTTCCTCAGTATCGGCAACTTCCTCTTTCTCCTCGGTTTCTTCCTTAGTCTCTGTTTTCGTTTCCGCGGGTTGTTCGGGCGACGGCTCGCCGGGTGTCTTGATCTCGGCCCTGTCAGGAAATATCGCTCCTGGTGGCAGAATTCTTACGCCTACGCCGAAGAGTCCTTGCTTCAGTTGAACTTCTACCACCGCCCTCTTGACTTGCTTGAGCACGGGCTCACCCACGCTCGGAAGATAACCGTCCTTGTATCTTTCATACCTGGCCCTCTCTGTGGTCAGCTTACCGCGAATAGTAACCTCCGCTCCTAGTGCGCCTGCGCCCATCACTCGTTGAAGCGCCCAGTAGGCAGCTCTCCTGAAGTGTATCCCGCGCTGTAGCGCCGTAGCCACCTGAGAGGCAACCACCATAGGATCCAGGTCGGGCGTTTCGATCGCTGCTACTGAAACCTGAGGGTTCTCCATACCGAATGTCTGTTCGAAGACTTGGGTCAGGTCACGAATGCTCTGACCACGCCTTCCTATCACCATGCCTGGCTTCGCGGCGTAGATAACAACTCTAGTTCCGAGCGGAGTCTTCGTCATCTCGACCTTGCTGTAGCCGGCCTTCTTGAGCTCTCCGGCCAAGTACGCGTCAATCTCGGCTTTCTTCATGTTGTCGCGTACGAAGTACTTTTGGACGGACATCAGGCTTGTGCCTCGTAGCCGATCAATTCAATATGCGTTAGAACGTTGAAAGAAGGGCTCGATCTCCCATACGCACGCGGCGTGTAGTTCCTAAGCTTCATTCCCCGTTGACTTGCCGCGTGAACTATCCTCAGCCTATCGACGTCTAGGCCCTTGTATTCAGCGTTGGATTGCAGCTCTTCAAGCAATCCTAGGATCTTCGTGGCAGCCTTAGTCGGGTACCGGCCTGCATGCCACCGTTCCGAGTGGCTTTTGTGCGGCACCTCTTTCTTGTAGCGCCGGTACGCAATCGGGCGCTTCTTGGACACGACAGCTTCGAGGAGTTCTTTCGCCTCCTCAAGCCGCATTCCCTTGATGGTGCGGCAGATTTCTGTTGCCGCTTTGGGCGAGATGCGTAGCTCGCGTCCCGAGCATCTGACAGACCGTTCTGGGTCTATCTCCTTGACTGAATACGCCCAGTTTGGCATGCCATTTTCGCCAGCGTCTCCGAACGCATTGACGGAGCGCCATAAAAACCAATGCCTTTCCTGCGGTTACGCGGACGTTTTCTGCCGAGGATGATTCTGCTCAGGCAACGATTTTTACGTCGCGTTTCCTTCACTGGGTGTTTCGATGGAGGTTAGACTGGCTTTGGCTGCCGGAGCGGGGGACGCGCGGGTGATCGAGGCGGAAGTGAAGGGAACCACCCTTCGTGTGTACTGGGAGGTTTTCAAGTCTCCGAGGCCCATCGGCGTCAGAGAGGTACAGCGACTGATTCGGTTTTCCAGCCCAAGTACCGCGCTATATCATCTGGAGAAACTTCGTGAACTTGGGGTTGCGCGTAAAGACGAGCATGGTCGTTACGAAGTGGTCGAGGAAATCAGGCCCAGCCAGTTTCGAATGTTCCTTCGCATCGGCAAGATCATTCTACCGCGTTTCGTCTTCTACGCGGTCTTCTTCGTCGCCGCGGTTGTCATGTACCTAGCGCAGTCCTTGCTCGCGGGATCGGAGATCAGCGTGATGGCTTTGATCTTCGGCTTCACAGCGGCCCTGGTTTGCGTCTATGAGGCGATCAGGATCTGGAGAGACAAGATACTTTGAGGAGGACACCGAAGCGTCCTGCGGCGTTCCAAACTCTAGACTTATCTCAGGAAGTCAGCGGCAAGCGTTAGGAGGGCTCAGCCACGAGAAAGGAGTTGGCTTTAGCAGTCGTCGCCTTGGTGCTCGCATTTCTCGCTGTGCAAGGCGCGAGCTTCCTGCAGGGCTCCCCGGCGGCTGCTGTGGTGAAGGGAGAATTTGCTACGGATCAGAGTGCCCGTCTGCAGGCAAGTCAACCTCCCGCGAGCCCAAGCGCCGCGATGCTATGGGTGGTAGTCTTCGTGCCGCTAGTAATAGCAGCGGCCTGCTACCTGTTCGTCAAGAGAGCGGTCTAGCAGGTCTGGCGCCCGCAACAGCACGCTTGCAAGAACTCACTTCAAGGGCACGTACATCGAGCTTCTGGATGCTCCGATTCCTGGGGTTCCGTGGACGACCTTCTTGTTTGTGATGACGAACTCTCCTAGGTAGTGTCCGATCATTTCCGGCTTGACGGTGAGAGAGGTGAACTCCTTACCGCTATGTACTAGGAGGGTCCGTCCCACCATCTCTGGAAGGACTATCATGTCCCTGCAGTGCGTCTTGACGGGTTTCGCGTCTTGCTTCGCTGATGTCCGGATCTGTTCGAGGAGTATCCTCTGCTCGTCCGTCAGGCCTTTCGTCAGTGATCGCCTTTGACGAGCTGGGAGCAGTTTGATGAATTCGTCCATGGACATCTGTTGAAGGTCGTTGATGGTGTGGCCGCGATACGTGAAGTCTTTGGGCACTCTTCAATCACTGCCTGAAGTGCGATCGACTCTAGCTATCCAAGAGAAAAGAGTTATGGTTCAAGTTATTTCGTAGAGAAGCGGCCTCTCGCGCCACGCAACCACATCAAGAACACGACAACATAGCATGACATGAACAAAAGGATTCCGCTCGCTCGCTGGGCGACCCCGCCCCATCCTCGGCTCACTACCTCCCGCAAATGTTGCTGGCGGTGCCGGTGGTTCGCCTCGAACCCCTCCAAGCGCGAGCGAGCGCACGCAGTCACAAGGAGAAGATTAGACTTGTGCACAAACTGGCGCGTAGCCATGATGTCACATGGAAATGTGTGACACTTTCAGAGTGGTGCTGCTATCGCTCGCATTGAACAGTCATACCAGGAGCGGCAGCCGCGGCAAGAGTAGACCGTATCCTTCGAAGCCAACACCACGACAGGCGCTAGAACTCTACCACAGACGGGACAGTTAGGCGCAGTCATTTCGGTATTCGCCACGAGCCGTCTGCTGGCTTGGATCCGCGTTGCCATTTGCCGCCGAGCGCTCGTATCTCTTGATTCACAGCCTCCCAGGTCTCTCCGAGATAGCGTTTGGGCTTCACCGTGAAGCCATCAAACCCGTCCAGGATGTCCAAGTCTGGCAGCCACTTTGCGAGGCGCTCGTGCAGCATCTCAACCGTGAGACCCGCAGGTTTCGACGTCGAAAAGCTAGGGGTCTTGTTGCCTGTTTGCTGAGTCTTGGGGCTTGCCGACAGTTCTGTGAGCGCTCGCCTGAGCAACGCGTTGACATCACGGTATGCGTCTAGGGGATTCTCTGCCGGCGCCAGGTCCCGCTCGAGAGAGACACTGATCTTGGAGAAGTCGAACTCGTTCAGGCGCGTCGTTGAGCCAATCGTGAGGCCGACTCGGGTAGGCTTCCGATCTTGATCAAGACTCACTTGGGCGCTCATGCCACCAGCGCCTCCTTATGCGACCTTGGTTCCAAGGACTGTCGAACGAGCTCGTCAATGTACGCGTCAAGTGGGACTGAGCCGCGGACTGCGTCAAGCCTCTTGCAGAGCTCAATGTCAAGGGTGATGTCCACACGACCGCCGACCGTCTCAGGGGGTTCGGGGCAACGCCCGGCGTGATCTCGAGCGGCCTTGCGGAGTGCGTCGCGGTTGTATGTTGCAGCCGTCGCAGAGTAGACCGGCTCTCCACACCGGCTACAGGTCAAAACTATAGGTTCAGGTTCACGCGACACAACCGGTTCCATCACGAACGAGCCTTCTTTGCCTTCTCAAGGATCATCTGGCTATCGTTCAGGGAAATGAGAACCTTATCGCCGGCCTTGAGCTCTAGAGCTCTAACAATCTCCAGGGGTATATTGACGCGCAGGCTTCCGCTCGTTACGAATACTCTACGTTCAAATGTCACTGGCAAAGGCCATCCCACTCTAGTCTGGTGACGCTGGCATATAACTGTACTGGTAATGTACTGTATATGCGATGCTCCTATATCTTCCGTACGGCTACTGTACGGTCGGTGGAATGGAATGTCCACACAAAAGAATTTGGAAAATTGGGAACGCATCTTCAGTGTAGACACATCGACAACCGAACTCCCCGACATCGTGAAGAAGTGCAGTTGTGGTAGCGCGACATGCAAGCGAGCCAAGAAGATCAAATGCGTCTGCCGTTGCCACAGCGAGTTTCATGGAATCGAGCAGCGCCGAGGCATGCAACCACTCGACAAGGCCCTAGGACTCGACAGGCCTGAGATCGAGTTTCCCGTAGAGCCGCCAAGCCCCGAAGAACTAGCAATCTGGTGAGGAACAGAGAACCATGATATGCACATGCGATAGTAGAGTCTGCAAGCAGACGAGGACCAAGCGCCAGATCTTGAGACAAGCCCTCGTTGAGATCTTGGAGAACACGCCAGGAGCCTACACGGCGAGCATCACGTTCAAGCTGAGAGGCAGGAGGTGAGGCGGGAATGATGGCGAGTCTAGAATCGAAAGTCGAGCGGACGGTGCCCCTTAGCAAGATCACGCCGGCCGGAGCCGCTGAGACACTCTGCTCCCACTGTCTCCGGCCCCTCTACGGAGAACTTGAATACATCTGCGAGAACTGCGGCGCAAACCACTATCAGGGCGAGTTCTACATCTGCTGCCCCGTCGACGCCAGGAGACCACTGTGAGGTGATCCGCGATGGCAGTTCCACAGGATGAGATCGCTCGGGCCGTTGAGACCGTCAAGTTGGCGGTCAGCCAGATGGACCCCGTCGCCTATCAGGACCTCGCCAAGGAGATCTTTCCGCGACTCTTCAGGAAACCCAAACCCGCCTAGAGGGTGAGGCCCTTAGACAGCCTCACCCATCCCCCTTTTTCTAGTACGAGTCGGACAAGAAGAAGCATGGTGAAATGATGAAGTCGGACAGGTTCTTGGCAGGGATTTTTGTAATCTTGCTCCTCGGCGGGGTTGTTGCTCTCCTATGCGTCATCGAAATCTCCGTTCCCCCGCGTTCTTCGGACTACGACGATTTTGTTCATGAGTGCCAGGAGGCGCCGGAAGCTCCTGGGTGCGCTAGCCTTTCTCGCTCGGACTTTCCTGAAGAGCCTACCACCAACTACTTTCCGTTCTTCAACTTTGGAGCTATTTCAAGGAATGTTCCGTTTCCCGCACTTGTCGGAATTGCCCTGTTCTTCGCACTTGTGATCACCGCCGCCACATTGATCGGCAGACGGCGTGACCGTTAGATCCTTCTTGGTTCCGACGACCCGGGGCGTTCTCTCCAAATCCGTTCGCGCAATGCCCGTTCCCACGGCCTTGAGACTGTGGATCTCACGTGTTCGCAGGTGACCCTGGTGTCCATGAACATTCTGTAGCCTAGATTGAGGGCTTCCCAAGTGAAAGCGATGTCTTCCGCCATCTGGCGACCGTATGGTGAGAAATCAAGCCTTCGATCTTGGATGACGCGGCGGCTGAGGCAGGCGCATCCGAGACCCATCTCTAGGAGTTCATCCAATCCGTCTTCCCCGGCGACCATCGGTACGGCGTCGGCTCCCCCCGGCCCGTACGGTCCATACGGTTGCCATCGCACGTAGAGTCCGCTTACGAGATCTTTGCGTCTTGATGTCAGCATTTCCAGCGCGTTGCTCTGCTGCAAGACATGGTCTGCGTCCAAGAACACGGCAAAGTCCGGATCGAGCTGTCTGGCTCTCTTCAGAAGGAAGTGTCGGGCGAGCGCTATCCCGCCCCAAAGGTGCCTAAGCCGCCTTTCGAAATCTTCAACGAACCACATGCGAATTATTTCGTGAGGACACTCGAACTCGGAGAGCAGACGCAGTGTTTCATCCGTTGAGTTGTTCTCGAAGAAGACATAGCGCCACGGCTGAGGGTCCAAACCCAAAAGGCTCTTCACCACTTGAGGAAAGACATCACCGATTTGCCGGCATGGAAGGAGAAGCAGACACCGCACAGCTCAACCTCTGCCCTGATCTTTTCTCATAGTTCAGACCTCACGGCGACTGGTGCTAGGAGCCCGACCTCACGTAGAGTCCCGGTCCGCATGAGCAAGCGTATGTCGAAGAAAGTCACATTGGTGAGGCCGCTCTTCATGAGCGTCGATGCGACCCACTGAATGTATCTCCAGGTCTCGTCAGGGTAATCCGGGAACGGGTAGGGCTGAATCGTGTTGGTTGGACGCGTGTGCAGATACTCAAGGAAGACCCTCACGTCGCGGCCTAGGTTGTCTACGACCCATGTGGCGTATCTCTTATGGTCTCGCGCTGTCGTGCCGAAGCTGGGGTCCGTTACGTAGCAGATTATGATGTCTTTGGCGTTCTGGTGGAATATCCGGGTCGACTCCAGCACGACATGCGCGTCTGCGTTCATTCGCGCGTAGAAGGACGGTGAAGCGCTTCCCTTCACGCCTATTACGGGCAGGTCCACGTTCTTAGCGAGGATTTCTGCCAGCCATGGACTGATGTATCCATTCGTCAGCAGAATTGTGAATACGCCATTCTCTCGGCATAGCCTAGCGAGCGAGAGGACATACTCGTGATGGAGCGTAGGCTCGCCACCTGAGATTGTCATAGCGTGATCTTCCATCGCGAGGGCGAGATTCACAAGCTCCCCAGGCGGCAATGTCTCAAGATCGCCCCTTGGTACCCACCTCGACAGGAAGGGATAGACACAGAATGGACACTGCAAGTTGCATCCGGGGAAATTCGCGTAGACACGTTGAGCCTCGAAACCAACCATGACGAGTCCTGACAGGGCATCAACATTCCCGCCGCCGACATTCTTCCGCACTTCACAGAATCCAGTCTGGCCCTCTTCCAACCGGCACGAGCGCGGGCAGACATCACAGACGATCACGACGCATCACTCTGTGAGTAGGTGAATGCCTCCCACGGCTTGTCTTGCCAAACATCCCAGGGCCTCCGAGACGGAGAGGTACGCAATGCGCCCCGGTGATCTAGTTGACAAGCCCTATCCAAGAATACATGATAGCCCTGTTGACTTGGCAGTGCTCCAGTCTGGCGTCTGCTCACTTGACTACCCATTTGATGGAGCCGTCTGCTTGCCGGACCGGGTTGCCCATGATACTCTTGGTTGTGTCAATGACTCCGTCAGCCCTCACGTTCGCGGGAACCTTCTTGACCTCCTCGTCAGTCTCCCAGATGACTCGGCCGCTCGCGTCACGGAGGATCCGTCCGTCTGCTCCGCGTTTCGGATGGCCCATCTTGCTCTTGGGCCTTGGTGAAGGCTGCTTGGCGCTGTCGATGTAGTGCTTCGATGTTTCCCTGCTCTTCTCAAAGTCTCGCCGTAAGAGTTCCTTCAGGAAACCCGCCGAGACAACCTGGTCCTCCATCACCTCAACGAGCGAGTCCCCATCTGCGATTTGTCGCAAGACTCGTTCGATCTCGTCATCTGCATCGCAGTGCTTGTGAGGCAGATAGAGGCAACGCTCAGCTGCTTCAGCTGCTTCTCCGTCATTCATGTCGTCTTCCCTCCTGTTCTGTGTTGATCTGTCAAGCTTGGCGTTGCCAAGCCGTGACTCGGAGTCGGGTTCGGAGGCAAGACAGCAACCGCGGACTGCATGGGCACGGGTGTGGACCCGTAGGTGATTCTGTCTCCTGGCCCCACTGCTCGAGCTGGGAAAGCGACATCTCGTGTCTGCTCCGGATGCTTCGGACACCTGAAGTTGACGGACCCTTTCGACTCATCCTCAGCTAGTTCATACTTCCAAGCCAGGAGCTCCCCCCTGCAAATCGAACAGACCGGCCAAGCCATGTTGATGTGCTTCAGGATCTTCGAGACAACAGGCCGCTGCTCTTTGAATTGACTCGCTAGGCGGTCCCTCTCGCGTGTTGCGGCCAAGCGGACATCCAATGATTTCGGAGGAACAAAGTCAAACTTCATGTCTGCAAGCAGATACAGCTGATGCGGAACGTGCAACTCAGGGCTGAGGATGCCGTCTTCGATTAGGCGCTCGTGCTGGTTTGCCAGCGTGATCATTTCGTTGTTGAGCGCTGTGATCTTCTCCAAGACAGGGCCGAGCTCTCCGTGGATCCGCTTCAGTTTTTCATGTTCCGCGAGCGCTGCAGGCCAGAGCTCCTCAGCCAAGCGCTTCCTGATCTTGGCAGCCTCAGGCTCCTTCTTCTCCTTGAATTCCTGGATTTCCTTTTCGAGAGCTCCACGAGCGAGCTTGTTATCTTCGACTTGGTCTTCGAGTTCGCGTATGCGAGCGCTGATGTTCTTCAGGTCGCTCGGATGAAGTAGAAGGATCCGGCGTTTCTTGTCTTCGCGCAGTTTCTTGAGTTCTGCCTCAGATGTCTGAATCGTGTTGACGACTGTCTCGAGTCGCTGTTCTAGTTCTTGTCGATTCAAGCTGTTCACTGCTCCTCATGGAAGAATTTGTTGACGGCCTCACGAGCAATCTGCGAGACGGATTTGCCAGTTTCTCTCGCCTGCTCCTGCAGTCGTGTGATTTGCTCGCCACTGAGAACTACGCTCATCGTGATCTTTCGATCGGTGAGAGTTCGCATTGTCAATCATTGAATAGTCGAGCTTTTCTGAGAGTTAATCGTTGTCACCAATTATCCCCGGACCGGGGATGCTTGGGGATGTTCGTGGATGTCCGGTGATGTTCAGGGACAACCTCCACAACTAGCCCACGCTCCTGGACCCCAAACGCTCTGCTCGTACTGTTGGCAGCCCGTTGATCTGCGCCCAGGAGAGAGCGGCTTCCACACATGCGGCCACATGGTCGCTCGTCTCAAGACTGAATCATGCTGTGTTGCAGTTGGAGGCGCCGATGTAGAGGAGAGCTCCTAGACATGCCTCACAGTCACGGAGGACAGAGACGGACTCGACGCAAGGCTTGGTTGAATATCGTTGTCGACTTGGCGCGGATGCGAGGCGACAAGAGGCCTCGCAAAGTAATCGTTGAGGAACATATTGCGCGGTCGGAGATCATCAGGCAAGCATTCAAGGGCGCTCGTCGTGACCGTGAGCGAGCGGAGACCGTCGCCATGAAAGACTATCCGAAGGCAGACATCTTCAGAGCTGAAGTGCTAACCCAAGCCATGTCCTATGTTCATCCCAAACTGCTGCCGCCCTGAACTAGGGGCTGATTCATTGAACCACGCGTGACTCCTGTGCACAAATCGGCGCAAGATCAGGGGTACTTGCCCTTACATGCGATCGAGTGGCCAACTTGCGTCAGCGGTCACCTTTCAGTTTTTCGTAGAGCTCATGTGCCTTGATCCAGGCTGCTCGCTGTGTCGGCGGGAGCGATTCAAGACTCGCGGTCCCATGTGACTTCTCTAGGCTCATGATCGCTCGTGCGAGGTCCGCTCGCTCGTCCTCGGACAATTGCGCGACAACCATGTCAGTGAATGGATCGTCCTCTAGACCTTCTTGTCTCCGAAGTTCTTGATGGAATCTGAGCACTCCACCTCTGAGGTCCAACTCTTCCTCAAACCCCACGGTCATGTTCGGATACTTCTGACGCATCTTCCGGACGAACTTTAGAGTGCGCTCGTAGCAGTCGAGACCACGGCGCGATTGACGAATAGCTTTCCATTCCGCGATCTCTTCCGCAGATGCTACAGCGCTCAACCATGGCGGGAGCCAGATGTCTCTCGCTCCCGTTATCTGGTCGACACGTTTCTCAAGGTTCTTGACTTCCCTCATTCTTTCACCTCCGCTCCTTCTCAAGCGCCTCAATGCGTCTTTCCAACTGTGGAATCTTCTCATGCAGGTCCACATCAATCCAAGCGCGGAGAAGCCCTCGACACGCAGATGCTGCTCTATGATGGATCCTACATGCAAGAATCCAAACGGTCAAGTCGCGTAGAAGACGCTTCATGCTTGCAGGACTCTCGAAAGGCTCATAGTCCAACTCGATCGGCAACATGGAACGCAGCTTCCGCTCTGCCTCAGAAAGTGAAGGTGTCGTCCGCTCGTCCGGCTTCTTGGACGGGGTCTTGCTCTTCTCTTTCTTCATGGCTTCTCGCCTGTCTGCTCTTGCCAGTACTTGTCGACCCCTAACAAAAGCAGCATCTCAACGATTTCGCATCTTGCCCGCCGCGGAAGCTTGCGCTTCATGTCGTTGCCAGCCTCCCGCTCCACGACCTTAGAGATCGCTGCTCTGGTCTCTTGGGCCACACAGGCATCGACACGAACCTTCACCACAATGGGGACCCCCCAGAGAAACCAGAAGCACCCCCGGGACCCCATGATGGGCCTTGTAACGTACCTATTCCTCCGGTTCCCTACGTGTGTGTCCACGTGCCATGTAGTGATCCATTGAGGTGGGGGTGTCCGCGTTTCCTGTTAGAAGGTCCATTGCGGGGCTGGGTGGCTCTTGGGCGTGTAGGCTGCTCCTTACGATCGCGATTATGTCTGCCGGGACAGTGATCTTCACGACTTGGCCGCGTCCCCTACCTAAGCCGTGTCGCTCCTCATGGAGCAGGCCGAGCGTTGTGAGTTGCTTGATATGGTCCTTGTAGCGGGTCCGTGAAGGCCCTATGCCAAGTGTTGCCGCGAGTTCTCGACTATACCAAGCGTAGACAGCCTCAGATGTCACGGGGCCTTGCAGGATCTGTGCCAAGATGGCTTTCTGGACCGGAGGTAGATACTGAATGGTCTGCATGTCGTGTTCCTTGTCGAGTTGTCTCACGGAAGCTCTGACATCGTCCTCGCTGATTCTGGGCTGGCGGTTTGCTTCCGCGATCTCTCCGGCCTTGCGAATTGTGTCAAGTAGGCCTCGCGCTCGTAGCCCGAGTTCGTAGGCTTTGCGAGCGACCATGGCGACTATGCCCTCATCGTAGGATCCTGGCATGAGACCCATCACGCATCTCGCGCGGAGGATATCCATTAGCTCGCTCGCGGTGTAGTCGGGGAACTCAACAAGCTCGTATCGAAAGGTATCTCGGACTCGAGAGTCAAGGATCACCTGTAACCTTTGCTCAAGGTCTACACGATTCGTGATCATCACAGTGATAACGTTCGGAACGGATCGCGAAAGCGTGTAGAAGAACTCATCACATTCGGAGTCCTTCCGGTCGACCAGCTTGTCCACTTCATCCAAGACCAGGATCACCCAGGGATGCTTGCCCACGCTCTTCTTGAACGCAGTCAAGTAGGAGTCATAGGGGAAACCTGGCTTCATGGGATTTCCCAGTTGCTGCAGGCTCTCCCGAAAGATCTGCAGCCGAGTGTTGATGTCCGAGCAATTCACGTACACCGATGCTGTGTTGCCATCCAGGTCCTTGCAGAAGCGTCGAACAGCCACGGTCTTTCCAGTGCCGAAGCTGCCAATGCAGAGAATGTTCCGCGGTCTCGTGTTCCTTTGCATGTCTGACAGAATTAGCTGTATGTTCGCCGTCTGGGGACCGCGGTGCATAATCATGTCAGGCACGTAATCGTGATGGAATACTCGCTTGTCGGAGAAGACCCCAGACTCACTCATGTGCCGGCTTCCGCTTTTCTTAGAAGGACCGAGCCATCCCGGAGTTTGCTAACATCAATTGCTTCCCCGCGCCTGACCCCCAACGCTTCAAGGATTTTTCTGGTCAGCTCAAGGGGCGTGACTGAATCCATGAAAATGGGGGCTCCTAGATCTCGTCGAGATGCTCTCGGATCAACTGGCGGATGATTGAGCTCTTGCTGCGCTGCAGTTTCTTGGACTTCTCGTCTAGGGCCTTAACATCAGTCTTGTCGAGTTCGAATGGAGACTGAACCTTGCGAGTCAGATTGGTTCCCTCCAATGATGTGGTACGATAGGGTGTGCTTTATATACATCATGCTGTAGGTAATTCGCCCATGGCCCAAGCCTCAAAGGCGATGGAAGCGAAGAGAAGGATACTTCTGGCGCTGCAGCGCCACCCACATGGCTTACGTTACATGGCCTTGTTTCAGAGAGTGAAGCAGCACATCGGAAGCCTGTCGACCTTTCAGAAGTACCTGGAGGAGATGGAGAGACAAGACCACTCAGTCAGGAAAGAAAGCGATCGCGACGACTCTAGGGCCACCATATTCGTCGCGAACCCTGAATCACTGCAAAGCCAACTCGCCTTTCTAGATGCTTACAATCAAATCAAGAGGCTAATGGAGCATCCCTCCTTTCCCATCCCACACCAAGAGTGGGAGAGATATCTCGCGACGGCCATGCGGGGAAAGAGCCGCCTCGATGCCAAAGAATACGAGGAACTCTGGAAACATCCGTACCTCCTCCAGAAAGGCAAGGTAGACGAGCTGGTCAAGATCTCTCATGAACTCTTCTTCAAGATGGGGCGCCCCCCACAGTACGATGCGACTCACTACGAGGGCGCCTACATATCCGTTCATGGTGACCAGATCACGATTCTTTCGAAATTGTTACACGATAACCTAGTCGACTGCGACGCGATGCTTCGGAAGATATTGGCAGAAGGGAAGAAAGATCCAGATAAGGAGATGTGGCTCAAACAGTGTGGCGCCTATGAACTCTATGTTACGTACCGGAGCTCTAACGGAACAGGCAGAGTTCGACACACCCCGTAGACGGGCGGGGTGAGCGAGAACCCTTGTCTTTCAGGGGTCCTTGCGAGCAGCTATTCCTTCTTGAGTGTCACCCGCTCGGTGTAGACTGCTTCCAGCCTCGATAGGCGTTCTTCCATTTCTCTGAGGTGCGCTCGCTCCATCTCAACCGAGGCAATCCGCGAAATGATGTTGAGGTACTTCTCCGCGATTCGGTACTGTTCTAGGCCATAGTTGGCGTCTTCGAAGAATCGGTCATACTTGTTCGGGTCCAAGCCCTTCGTGTGTCCCATCATGAAATGCACGAAGTCCAAGTCTAGGCCGTCCCGTTTCGCGTTCGTATGCAGGTAGGATATGCCGACGTCCCGGAACTCATGCTGACCGAACCCGTACCGCGTGTCAACCTTGGCTTTGCCTTTGCCCCGGCGTTTGGTCTGGATGTGACCGAGCCGACGCATCAGGCCAGTCCAGATCTCATGATACATGCCGTAGTCGAACGCTCTGCCCTCATTGTTGAGCCATATCGGTTCGTCGGGTCTAGGCCAGCCGTTGGGTCGGTCCTTGTCGAAGTATTCTCGCAGAGCGTCGACCGCGTCCTTGCCGATGAACGTGAAGTATGGACGCTTGCCCTTCTCCCGTTTGCGTCCTAGAAGGTCTAGGCGTATGATCGTCTTCCCCGCCCTGATTTGTTGGACGATGTGGCCGGCGAGGTTGCGGTTGATGTAGTCTAGTCGAGCCTGGTCCTGGAAGCTCATCCACTTGACGAGGAGCCAGCTCCTGTCTCGGAGCTTGGCCGCCGTGATCGCTTGGCAGACGATGTCGATGGTGAGCCGTGATGGTGTGGGAGGCTTCTCGCTGCGAAGCGTGACGCTCCTAGGGTCAGGGAATGGACAGTCATTGTACTTGAAGAACGATTTGATTATCGCCCAACGGCTGTTCTTCGTCTTGAGTCGGACAGACTGCTCGTTGACCCACTTCTTCAACAGCTTCGGAACCGTGAGCTCCGGCGTGGGATCCTCCTCAGTCGGCTGCCTGTGATTGTTCGCTCTCTGCATCTTCAACAGGAGAGAGGGCGTGACATCCGCGTACCCTGGCTGCATCCTCAGCCATTCGACTGTCATGGCGAAAGTGGCGCGGTACTGCTTGTGACTGCTCGGGTCTAACTGCTTAATCCAGGATTCAACAGGGTCGGAAGCTACCGACACAGTCGAACACGGCCCGGAATGCCGTTTCTCCAGGATAAAAGCCTTGGGAGGAAGAGTTTCTACAGTATGCCCAGTCTAACAGCCAAGTCTGAGGCCTTGTAGTCGGGGGCAAGTTTTACGATTGCCTTCTTGCGCCCCTCCGGGGTGTGAACAGAATTGACGCGGTCAACTTTCACTTCGTACAGCTCTTCAACAGCTCGGCGAATGTCATTCTTCGACGCGTCCTCGTCAACGATGAAGGTGATCTTGTTTTGAGCCTCTATGAGCGTGACGGCGTCTTCCGAGACAAGCGGATACCTGATTACTTCTTGAATGTTCTTTCTTGGCATACTAGCTCCCTCGCTTGGCGAACCGCCCCTCAACGAATTCAAGAGCGGACTTCGTCCACGCGGTGAGCCTTCCGGGATGCGTGCCAGGAGCGAGATCTTCCACATTCAGGCTTGACACTTTAACGACATCGACTCCGGTCAGGTTACGGGCTGCTTTGCCGATGCCTTCGTCCTTACTGATGACAAGCAGTGGGCCGCGCGGATGCTTGACTCGTCTCCCTCTTACTCGTCCTCTGCCCGCGCGGATCTTGACGCCTTTGCGTGCTCTCGCAATGTCCTCCCAGACTCCGAGTCCTTGCAGGACGTTCTTGGCCTCGGCCGTGGTCTTTAGCCTCTGCAAGTCGTCCGAGACCACCAGCGGTATGCTGACCACTTTCTTGACTTCGTGACCCCTAGACGCAACGAGATTCTTGGAGCCTGTTGCGGCGATAGCTGACCAAAGAGCTAAGAGTCGTTCCTTCGCGTTCATCCGCTTGGCGAGTCTCCGCTGCGGTGAGGGCGGGTGTGTCAGCCTGCCCTTGACTGTGCTAGGTGCGAAAGCCGCTTGGCTTGCTCTCGGAAATCTCTCTCCCTTAACCCTTGGGACTCGAGCCAGGTCTCTGCCGACTCCCATGGACTCGGCGGTTGTTCGCTTTCCAGCCATGGGGTTCCTACCCTTCGGCTGATACCTTCGGCTCCGAAGGGCAACCACCGCCTTCTGTATCACGTCTGGACGAAACGGCGCTAAGAACACGGATGGCAGACTGATACTCTCGTGTGGTTTGCCGTTGGTGTCGTAGACTTCTATGCTCTTGGGGACAGCTGTCAATGCTTACCGCCCCTGCGCGGATTCTAGGCTTATGTAATCGAGCTTGGGCGGCGCGGCGGCTAGGCCTCCTCGAACTCCGTGCCGTAGCGTTATCGCTCTCCTCGCGGGCCCAGGTACGGTGCCGCTGAGCATCACGTACTCGGCTTTGATTTCTCCGTACCTGAGGAAGCCTCCTTTCGGTGTCGCATCCTGGCCCTCTTGCCCGATCTTCACTACTTGCTTGTTGTATTCGGTCCTTTGATGGAACCCGGTCTGCCCGGCGCGCGGCACTGAGTACAGGACATAGTGCGGATGCCATCCGCCGATTGAGCCGACCGCCCTAACGGTCTTTCTGGCCTTGTGAAGTTTCTTACGAATTCCCCACCGTTTCACTGGCCCTTGAACCCCCTTGCCTTTAGTTATGCCGATCACGTCTATCCAGTCGCCTTCCTTGAAGGCGTCGGAGACTTTGACTTCCTTCCCGAGTTGATTCCGAGCGTACTCGAACTGTTGCTTCGGTGTCTCTCCGCCCAGCTTTGCTTCCAGGAGCTCGGGAGTTTTTCTCCCCTGGCGGGCGATCCTTGGCTGAGACGCTAGGATCAGCCTGACCTCGCTTACCTTGTCTAAAGATGACTCGATCTTCGCCAGCTTCTCGCCGTGATCAATAGATTCGGGCAATGATAGAAGACGCAACAGATCTTTCGGTGGCCTTTCCATCCACGCTTCGGCAAAGGTCTGAAGCCCCTTCGGCGTCCTCACGTAGGCTCTCAACGCGACGGCAATCATCGGCGGCGCTTCAACGATCGTGATCGGAAATGAAATCTCTTTCCCGTAGGTAAGAGAACCCTGTCGGTTATCGACTCCCACGGCGAGTCTCATCCCCGCTTTGTAACCAACGAATGCTAGGGGTTTCGTCTCTTGGATGCCACTCGGCCAGTACCTCACGCGGCCGAGCCACCTTGAGGCCCGCGACCGAGGAAGATACGCAAGCGATCCTCGTCTTGGAGCGTGAACTTTCCTATGTCCCATTCCAGTTCACCTATTCGCTGATCACATTCAACACGGAGAGAGCCGAGTAGACCGCTTCCTCGGTTCGAACGGTCTGTGTTCCTTGATTCGGAACAAAGTTGACAGTGAATGTCGCAACTGTGTCAAGTTTCATGTTCTCTTCCTCGATGATCTCGTGCAGTCCTCGTCGTGGCGAGCCAAATGCCAGAAGCACTTTCGAAGCTCCCGTCATGGCTGTCCTCAGTTGATCGAGCACCGCGTTCACTCCCTCTCCAAGCCTGGAGGTGGCGATGACCACATCCGGCCTATTCTCTTGAATGAGCCTCCCCAATGGAAGGTTCTTCAACGTAACCCGGAAGCCCCAATATATGTCTATCCGGTTCTCATCAATCACCTCGGCGACGATCTTTGGAGCGATCTGTCGAATTCTAGCAGAAACTCGTGATCCGCGATGAAGTCTTGCCGGGACCTCTGCGAGTGAACCTACTCCAATGTCGAGTCGACTGGTCTCCGCGCCAGCGTTGACCACGACGCCCTCTCTGATTTCGCCGATCTTGAGATCTGTGATCTTTCCGGACGCGGGATGGTTAGGGGTCCGCAGGGGCGGGAGGACGCCAACGAAACGTAGGTCGGGACTCATCTGCACTAGATGTTTTCTCAAGTGCTGAGGTGTATCCATGTAGCTCAGCACTGAGCTGATGAATCGCCCCTGGCGAGCTGCTTCTTGGCTCGCCAGATCGGCGTAGATAATGAGTTCGTCAACTCTGAAGATTCCGAGTGCGCGCCCTAGAAATCCGAGCCGCGTCGTTTTCTCTCTAGGATGAGGCACGTCTGCTATGAGCGAGCTAGGAACTGCGACCGCGAGCTTCCACGGTCTCTTGATTGGAGGCTTGTATCTAGGCCCGATCGTCTGCATCTTCTGCATACCAAGGCAGATGATTGTTGAGATGAACTCATGTACTTTGCTTGTTTTCACGTGATTGCGTCACATGGCTTTGGCTTAGCTGACATCAGAGGTCGAGGATGTATCGGGCGAGGTAGCCTTTGGCAGTAGCCTTTACTTCCATTCGATGGTAGGTAACCGCTTTTATCTCGACCTTTGCGGGGTGACGGCCGCTCCGAAAGAGGCCACCGCGCGCGCTGGCTACGAGGTGCAAGTTTCCGTTCTTACCCTCGATCTTCTCGACCTTGAATCTTGAGTAGACCTTTCCGTCGAGGTCGAATCTCAGCAGCAGCTGTTCAAGCCAGTCGTGAAGCAGCGCGACCTCGTCATGGGCGGTGACGTCAAACTGATCCGTGAACTCGGGCGCGACAGCGGTTGGGTCAGTCATAACATCGAACATGGCGAATGCGGCGTTCTCAAAGACAGCGCTGAGAGTCGGAGCTTGAACTTCTATGTACGCGTCGGTCATATGGGGTAGAAGCTTGTATCGTGGACGATCCTGATTCCTCATGGAAACTCCAGGATGGTATTCTTGGTCACATGTAAATGGGTTCTTACGCAGCCTATTCGCTGGAAGCCGTCATCAGGCAAGAATCCAGGCGGCTGGGCGTCGCCTATCCCGATGTGAATTTCACCCAACTAGAACGCAGAATATGGGGAGGCCGTTTCTTGCTGATCTGATTTCTTGAACAGGTGCCTGTGCTGTGTGGCGTGCAGTGTAAAGTCTTTTAGATGACGCGATCTCGATAGGCTTGCTCGACGGTGCCGGGAAAGGATGCCGGGATATGAGTGAAAGCCTCAGATCCCGAAGGCCGAGTGGATTAGCGGCCCAACGCTGGTCGGTCTATAGGCGCAGGCCTTGAGTCCGCAACGATGCGTGTCTGGAGAGCCTGTGGCCCTTTGGGCCTCGGGGGTTCGAATCCCTCTCCCGGCGCCATTTCTACAGGTTCGGTTCCTCTCGGTCCTAATCCAAGAGATCATCAGCCTCATGTACACGCCCGAACAGAACGCCCAGCCAGTACTCGACGCAATGCACATCCATCCCGCGCTCAACGAGGTAGTTCAACGCGCCTTTCAGTCGCTGATGACGACGGAGCAGTATCGCCACATGATCGAGCACGGACAGTACACAAGGCGCGCCCTTGAATGTGCAGAACGGGATACTACAGTAGACCAGAAATAGAACGCGACTCTCTCAAGACCGGGTCGGACCTCCCGTCTTGTCGCAATGAGCACTCAATTGCGGCAGACGTGTAGAAGGGTCTGACGTTAACAACACCGCTTCCACCGCGGGCGGGCGCCTCTAGTACACCATCAGAAGTTGTTATCTAGTCAACCAATCGGAAAGAAGGTGCGATAGCGAATGAAACCGAGTCCGGCGGCAATGGTTGTGCTATTGCTTGCTGTCTTGGTCTTCATTCGTTTTCCAGTTCATACTCTCGCACAGCAGCCAGCCTCGCTTCAAACGAGCCAGTCCCTGTACACCTTACGGGACACGCAGGTCGTGCTCCAGGGTAGCGGATACCAGCCAAAGAAGGAGTATGTGATCTGGCTTCAGACCCCACCGGACAATTCCACACGTAATACGGGGGTCAGCTTCTCCACAACCGAGAAGGGTGAGATACCCCTGGCCACTTCAGTACCGATCAACCCCGATTCTCCCCTCGGCACATATTTGGTGAGTATCTCCAACTCGACCGCAATGGATGCCGCGGTTGCCCGAGCACACTACGGCATTTGGGGAACCAGCAAGTACGTCTACCAGCGCACAGAGATCGTTGAGGCAAGAGGAGGAGGTATCCTACCCAAGGCTGCTCTCAAGGTGACCTTCCGCGACCCTGCTGGCACTGACGCATACAAGGCCACTGTGGCCGCGAACGAGACCGGAGCCTTTCTCACGACTTGGAAGATTCCCCCCACCGCGCTGACAGAAGAGTATACGGTCTTCGTGGACGGTACAGGAACATACGACTCGCCTGCCGCGGAGTTTGTGTCGAAATCGAAATTCTCCGTAACACCGGCCTTGCTGAATGTCACAGTTCTCACTCAACCTGCTGGACCTTATGAGAGAATGCAGACCGTCTCCGCAGAGTTCGTGGTCGTCTATCCTGACTCGACCGCAGTCGTGAGCATCAAGGAAGGCCTCAAACCAGCCGCACTGTACGCAGGACAATTCAAGAGTACAGACCTCAGCCTGATCCCCTCAACTGCAACAAGCGGAATCTGGATAGCTCAATCGAAGATTCCCAGGAACGCAACACTTAACGTGAAATACAAGTTCCTTTTGCCGGCAAAGGCCTTTGACGATGGAAACGGAAACATCGGATCCGAAACCGATGTGGAGACCAACAGTTTCAACGTAACCGCTGCTACGCTTCAGGTGGGCGTCAAACTCAATTCGACTCACTACCAGGTCCCGTTCGAGATAATCACTGCATATGCCCAGGTCAGCTATCCAGACGGAACACCCGTCACGGATGCTACGAATGCTACAGTTGCCGGGCGACTGACTGCCGTAAACTCAAGGGCGAACGCTACGGTGGCCTATGACAGTGCCGCTTCGGTTTGGATCCTCAAATACGCGTTCGGGTGGGGCGATCTGCTCAGCCCCGGTGCCTGGACGCTGTCGGTAGAGGCCAAGGATATCTACGGGAACTCCGGCTCGTCGTCCGTTGAGGTGATTGCCGAACCTTACACTTTCTTGGAAATCTTGCTAGCAGTCGTCATCATTCTGCTCGTAGCAAGGTGGCTCATTTCGCGGTTCTGGCGCAGGCTCTACATTGGAGCGAAGCGCATGAGTGCAGCCATCAGGGGTCGATTGAAGCCCTCGCCCATCGGCCGCTACTTCAACCATTCACCGGTTACGCCATGGATTCGCAGTTCTCTTTCTCGGCCAAGGTACCTGTATCTGAAGACGTAGACGGGCAGTTCTAGAAGATCGAGTTCGGTGACCTCGAACCTGTTCGTCAGTATCTTGCTAAAGACAGCAGGGGGCTTCACCACTTTGCCGTGTAAGAGGCGCACAGCGTCTTCAGCTGTGTATTTCAACGGAGCAAGTTTCACAGTCGGCGCTGTACCTTCCACCGTCTCGCGTTGTTCCAACGGCCGCATCTGTGGCTTCTTCTCGAGAAGGTATTCCATTGAAAGATCTTCTCTTCCCTCCCCGTCTAGGAGGACAGATGCTTCTCTGAACTGGTAGGCGAGTTCTGTCGCGCCGTCGACTGTGAAGTGCCTAGGCTCCGCTCGAGCCAGTAAGATTCTCCTCACAATGACCATGATCTTGCTCAGGAAGGAACGCTTGGTCTTGGGCTCCGACATCAGGGGTCTGATTCGTCCGCCCACTTGGACTGCAATCACGTCCTCGGGCACAGTTGCCTTGTACGTTTTGCCTCTGAAGTAGAAGCATTCATGATATCCCTTAACGCTCCAAAATGGAAAGAAGACCAAGACGGGCTCCCCCACCGCTTCGATTCCTCCGGAACGGAAGCGGAGTAATCCAACAGGTCCAAAGAGGCGAGCCTTTCTCGACTCCGCAACCTTCACGGCTTCGGCCAGGGGCATCGCGTTGATCAAATACGTTTGGATCGGAATGCTCGAAGGCGCCCAGCCGTTTCCCACTCTCGACTGGTCGAAGCTTCCAGCTGATTTGAATACCGATTCGAATTCCGCAAGCGTCGAATCGAGCAGGTCTTTGATCTTGGCCAGTCTCTCGTCTTCACTCATGTCACGAATGGCTCCCATTCGATGCTCCGTCGCATGCGGAGCGTTGGGTGGAGGCCCTGCAGGCTTCCTTTGGTTACTGCTGTTTCGGGATAAGACGCCCGTATCTTCCTACATTAAGCTGTGGTTCGCCCCTGAAGCTTGTGACATATCCGTTCTCAATACGCACATCGTCGTTGACGTTGAAATTGTCTATCTGCTCATTCCACAGCGACATCTTGATCGAGCCTGAGTCATCAGTCAACACGGCATCCGCGACCCTGCTGGTTTCACCGAACCGGGTTTGTACCTGCCGCGGCTCTCCCTTCTCGACTATTCTGCCTTCAACGTCGACTCGTCTCATCCCCGGTTTCAGTTCGATTACCTTCATGGTAAACCGCTGCCCTAACAAAACGAGTTTGCGTATTAAAGACTTCGCGCCTAGAATTCCGCCACTAACCGAAACTCGGCGCCCTTCTCCGGTGGCGCTTCGGTCGCTTCTCGTTTGATCGGCGTAATCTTCACTTGCTTAACCACAGCGATCTGACAAATAGCATCAACATGACTACGTAGTATGTTGGCGACGTCTTCTTGCGAGTGAATCCTAAGCCTCTTGATGGGGGCTTTCATCGACAATCGTTTCTCGGATTTTATGCGGCGGATCTCAGAGAGCACCCGGACCAGAATCGATCCTTGTTTCTCGGATTGCTCGTCAATGAGTTGCTCCATTGCTTGGGGCCAAGCATCGGAGTGGATGTTCTTGATCTTCAGGCGGTCACCCCAGAGTTTGCGATACAGGGCGTCCGCCACGTGCGGGCAGATCGGTGCAAGTAGTCTAAGAACAACGTCAAGGGTGTGGAAGAGCGTGAACTGAGCCGCCCTTCTACTCTCAGCAGCGTCAGCGCGGTCTGCGTACAACCTGTACTTGGCGGCTTCTAAGTACTGATCACAGAGATCATGCCAAGTGAAGTTTCTCGTCGAGTCTGTGGCAACGTTGAACTCGAAGTTCTCAAACGCGTCAGTGGTTGCCTTGATTAAGCCGTTGAGCTTGCTTAACAGCCACCTGTCTAGCAATTCGAGCTCCGGCACGGGAAGATCTGGATTGTAGTCTCGGAGTGAGGACAGTATGAGTCGTGCAGCATTCCAGAGTTTCGTTAGGAACTTGCGTCCGTACTCGACATCAGCCCACCTGTACGGAATGTCGTAGCCCGTGGATCCCCCGGCCGCCGCCCACTGTCTCACGGAATCTGCTCCGTACTTCGTGATCGCCTCCGTAACATCGACGTAGTTCCCGTACGACTTGTGCATCATTCTACCGTCGGCGCCTCGAACCATTCCGTTCACGAGCACAGTCTTGTATGGTGCTCTTCCAAACAAGGCGAGATGCCTCGCCATCAGATAGTAGTCCCATGTTCGAATGATGTCAAGACCGTTCGGCTGCAGGTCCGCTGGAAATAGTCTCTCAAACTCCGTCAGCCTATCCGGCCAGCCCGCGTGCACTGCACACGTAATGGAGGAATCCATCCATGTGTCCATCACGTCCGCCTCCCCGACAAATTCGCGGGACCCGCAACGTGAGCAGCTGGATGTTCGCGGTTGCTGTGATCGCGGATCCACTGGCAGCCACTCTTCTTTCGCGGGAAGCATTTCGCTACAGTCGCGACAGTACCAAACCGGGATTGGCGTTCCGAACGATCTTTGTCGCGAGATCACCCAGTCCCAGTCGAGGGATTTGGCCCAGTCTATCATCCTATTCTTGGAGAAGTCGGGGACCCATGTCACACGGTTTGTCCACTCGATGATCTCGTCTGTCATGTCTTTGGTCTTCATGAACCATTGTGGTGCCGAGAGGATTTCGACCGGGGTTCCGCATCTCCAGCAAGTGCCAATCTCGCGGCTGAGGGGCTTCGATCCTCCAATCTGCGAGGCTTTCCTAAGGTCAGCAATAATGGCTTCTCGTGCTTCCGGGACGGTGAGCCCGGCGTACTTTCCCGCTTCCTCTGTCAAGCGGCCCTGAACATCGAGAATCTTCACGACGGGGAGATTGTACTTGTGCTGCCATCTCACATCAGTCTTGTCGCCAAATGTGCATATCATGACTACGCCGCTGCCGAAGTGTGCGTCTACGAGCTCATCCCTCAGTATGGGAACTCGACGATTTACAACCGGCACGCTAGCTTCACCGCCTACGAACCCAGTGTAGCGGGTATCGGCGGGGTTGACTGCTAGAGCCACGCACGCTGGTACGAATTCTGGACGCGATGTGGCGACGACGAGTTCCCCCCTGTCTGTGGGAAAACGGATATCGATAAGCGTGCCTTCGCTGTGAACGTATTCAACCTCGGCTTCCGCAATGGCTGTTTCACATCTGGGGCACCAGTTGACTGGATGTTCTCCCTTGTAGAGGGACCCGCCCTTCAGCAGTTGGAGGAACGAAAGCTGAGTCAACTTGTAGTACTCGGGGTCCATAGTACGATACTCTAGCGTCCAGTCGATAGAGTAACCCATCGCCTGCATCGCAGACTTCATCTTCTCAATGTATTCAGTGGTGAGCTTCACGCAGATCTCGCGGAACCTCTCTACTGACACCTCACGTTTCTTGATGTTGAAGGTGCGCTCCGCTCTGACCTCGGTGGGAAGGCCATGGCAGTCCCATCCCTGAGGAAAGTGCACATTGAAGCCGCGCATCCGCTTGTAGCGAGCAACGAAGTCAAAGTAGCACCAGTTGAGAGCGTTGCCCATGTGAAACTCGCCACTTGGGTAGGGGGGAGGAGTGTCAATCGAGTAGGTTGGTCTTGAGCGGTCGTTAGGGTCGTAGCGATAGAGGCGCGCCTTTTCCCAATTTCTCTGCCACAGCGCTTCAAGCTGAGACTGATCGTATCTCGTGGGCAGGCGCAAGCCACCTTGTCCGGGTTTCATACGCGCCTGAAGAGTCGACGGTTTGAGATCACAGTTCATCGCAAGAAACCTGCCCGCAAGATTCCTCTAGCTGTAGTCGTCGTGCCGGCGGCGAGACCTAGAGACGCACACGAACTTGGCGATGATGCACACTCCGACACCTGCACGGGGAAGCACTCATGGTGCAAATCCTTATGAAACATTCGGAGATTCGCCGACGTGTTCTGCCTGACTCTCTTTTCTTCTATTCTTGAAAGCCCAGACCCTTGCGAGAGAGGCCGCAATAACTACTACGATCAGTAGTATGCCTACGCCCATGTTTAGGAGTTCGACTCCAACCGCTATCGAGTTGGCTTCCGCTACATTCAACTGTGAAGCCAGATCGAAAGCACCGAAGTAGTAGTTGAAGAACCAGTGCAACAAGATCGGAGCGTATGCCCCGTATCGCAGATATACAATGCCCATCGCAAGGCCGGAGAGCATCGCCGTTGAGATCTTGCCGATCTCCCATCCGCCCCCCACCAGGTAATGGACCGCTCCGAACGCTCCCGAGGTAACGACCAGCAGCAGCCACTCAAACCGCGAAATCCCCCTTCTCATGCCAGTGTTCTGAATCGTGTCGAAGCCGAGCAGTCCCTTTGCTCTCTCCGGTTTCCACATAGTCAGCATAAGAACGTGAACCGCGCCCTTGCGTCCTTCAGTCGGGGGAAGTCGCATCATCTTCCACACAAGATGCAGTCCGTCTAGGAGACCGATGGTCGTTATTCTGTAGCTGAATTCCTCCACCAAAGGAGCATACGAGACGGCGAGGAAGCCCAGAATTGGGCTCTCGAAAGAGATTCCGCCTGTCTGAACTCCGGCAGATTCCTGCAGAGTCTGCAAGAGGACAACGGCAACAAGCACGACAGCGGCCAGCTGCGGAAGAAGTACTAGATAATTCGAGCGCAACATGTCGAAACGAGTAATGGAGTTCCTGAAAGATGAAGGAAAGGTAGGCCTGTCGAACCAAGCCAACGTGAAGGCGCCCAGGTAGAGGAGCCATATCATCATGAAGAAGAAGCCGATGCTGACTCCCAGTGGGATACTGAAGTTGACGATCATGAACGCGCTGAGAGTGACTTCAGCCACTTGTCTCGACGAGTTGCTTAGCCCCTCAGGTAGCGCATAGAGGAGAAACAAACCGAGGCCCATCGAAGCGAGGTACGAGAACAATAGAATTCCCACTACGGATGCCAAGATCTTCCTGAACACGGATACGATGTCATTCCTCAGTGTGGCGGCCAATACGAATCACAGCTGGCTTAGACTTCGATGCAGTTCGACAGCCGGCTTGGCGAGGATACTCGACCAGCCAAGCTTGATCACTAGATCAGCATTTGTCTCTCAGCAGACAGGGATTCGCCCGTGAGCAAGTTCCTCGCTGAACTTGTCGATGTTCAAGAGCTCCGCGGAGACCAGATCTTCGACGTGACTCGAGATCTGCTTCATAGATGTGCCAGGTTTCAGAACTAGCTGAACGGAGGCAATCTTCGGCTCATTGATCGGTTGACCGATCTGGCTGAGGAGCCAGACGTAGACTTCGCGTACTCCGCTTGTCTCACGTTGAATGCGATTGGCTATCTGATATGTGAGGAGATTGTAGATCTTGCCAACATGACTGGCTGGATTCTTCCCTGCCGCTGCCTCCGAGCATGTCGGACGGTTCAGGGGAATGATTCCGTTCACGCGGTTTCCCCTTCCCACTTGTCCGCTATCAGCGCCGTCAGCCGAGGTTCCAAGGACTGTAAGGTACAGCCCGGGAAGCCCTCTCCCGGGCAGATCGGCCGTGTTTATGCTCACATCCACAGAGTCGAGATGCCTGTTCGCATGCACAAAGTCGAGAACTTCTTGTTTGACCTCGTCCTTGCGCTTGAAGTAGCTCGCTTCGTCGTTCACGTAGCGATCAATAAAGGCGATTGCTATGGTCAGGTTCAGTTGTCTGTTCTTCCTCATGCCCATGACTTTGATATCCTCTCCAACTTCCGGGTGCCGTTTCTTGAAGTCAGTAGAGTTGAGGAATCGTTCTGTCTCAAGGACGACGCGTTCGGTCGTGGTCATCGGCGCGAAACCGACCGCGGCCGATGTGTCGTTGGCGCCGAGGTACTTGCCCTTCCTCTCGAAGATGTCGGTTAACGCATCTGAACCCCGCTTCAGCTCGATCTGATACCGCACATGCTCGTCTGGGTCGACCATGCGCAAGTTCTGTTTGAACCATTTCCTTGCAGTATCCTTCACGATCTCCTTCACTGGCACACTGTCTTGTCCGACGGTAAAGGTCGCGCGGTCGCCAAAGACCGCCAGCATCGGTTGAACAACTTTTCCCCCTCCGAATTTGCATTCAACCTCGCCGGCAACTAGGAGCCCCTTGTCGATGTTGTGATGCCTGATCACGCCGAAACGTTTCAGGTACTCTTCGCTCAGAGCAACCGAGATCCTGTCCATCATCGAGTCGCAGATAGAGTCTGGGTGACCTACACCCTTGCGCTCGCACATCTCTATGGGCTGGTCCTCCACCGGAATCTGACTCAGCACGTTGACGGATATGTTGGCCATCACGAAACCTCGGCCCCCTACAGCCAGCATGACCTATTAATACAGTTATGACGAACCTATTCCAAACGGAATAGCTATAGTGTAGCGCTATACCCGAAAGCCCAGAGCCCTCCGTCCAATAGGATCCAGGTTCTGATCTTTCAGGGTTTGAGTGAAGATGTCTAGTGAACCCGAAGACTTGAAGTTCCTAGGGCCCGAGTTGACCCTGAAATTGGAACAGCTCCGTCGCCGTCGGCTGACTGTCTTCGAAGTTCAGGAACGTGGCCACTTCATGAAGCACGAACCGGGAAAGTCAACTGCGCCTTGCTTTGGCTATTGCATCTACACATATGATTTTGAGCATCCTAACACTCTTTCCAGTAGACACGCCAGAGCTACATCACCGTTAAGTTGGGTCTGTGAAGACGACGACTGTGAGATGATTTGTACGCTACACCCCGACAGGACAATCGAAGCCCACTGTAGTAAATGCGACATTCCTTCGTTCTACTCCAGACAGGGTGTTAAAACGTCCGCCGAGGAGGGGTCCTTGTGAGAGACAAGCATCAGGTCCAATTCCTGGGCAATCATGGAACGTATCGGCTGGCCTCCGCTGCGAGACGCAAGTTTCCTGAGCTATTGTCCAGCGTCTGCCGGCTCGTGCGGCCGAAACACAGACACAACCAGTTGAAGTCTGGCAGTCCTCCATGGTGCCGTGGCGGCGATGATGGGTTACTATATAGATAGAATATATATAAATACATTGCAAACCGCGAGAGTCAGAACTATCCGAGCCAGCGTGGATGGATAGACACACAAGTCGGAGATACATACGTTAACACAGAAAGAAGGGCGAGTAATGAGCAAGAGGAGGAAACGTGAAGCACTCAAAATAGTGTTCGACAAATCACAGTTTAGCGCAATGATTTCTGCTCTTCACGAATTGGTCGAAGTATTTGCTGCCGCGCAGGTCAAGCCCACTTTTTCAGATACTGCTCAAAACGCGCGATTTCTTAGAACGTTCGGATTGAGCCAGAGAAAGATCGGGGGTGTACTTGGCATGACGCACCAAGCAGTTGACGAAGCACTCAAGAAAAAGCCGCCCCTAGGTCGCAGAAAGGGTCGATAGACCGATTTGTGGTCAAAGAAACTTAGAGACAGCGTCTGTTTCAAACTGAAGGTTAAGACACGCCAGTTACTTAGGCTCGTGAATGCAAAGGCAATAGAAGCAGGTATAACCGACCGTGATGTTGCACTACTCGTCTTAGCTCATGAACAAGGATTGCCCGTCGGTAAGCCACGCTTCGCCGTGCCCCCCTTAAAACTTGAGGCACTGAATGATTATCTGAGAAGCCGAAACGCAGCTCCAGTTGTTCTACCGGCTATTACGCCTATCATGAAGAAAAGTGCCGGCAAGAGTAAACCTGTTACCTACAAACGGCTTCTAAATTTCAAAGGAAGATACCCAGAAGTCTTCTACGATTCCCTCGAAGACGAAATCAACTTGGCCTATAGTACCGCCGGTCTTCCAAACGCGGTTTTGCTGTTGTCAAGAAAATTGATTGAGAATCTCGTGTACAATCTTCTGGAATACGAGTTCGGCAAGCTGAAGCGGATAGACCTGTACTATGATGTTCATCAGATGAGAGCCCATGACTTTTCAATTCTTCTTCAAAACCTACAAACCAACAAATCGCAGTACGATATTGATCAGCATGAGCAGATTGATGGGTTTCTTGGGAAGGTCAAGCCGTTCAGACGAGACGCGAATTCAAAAGCTCACAAGGTCACAGAATATCTCGCTTCAATGAGACAGGTAGACAAATTCGGGATTCCTCAAATGACCCAGACGTTGCTTAAGCTTATTGACCGAGTCAAGTAGTCCCTGAAATTCATCTACTAGGTATCCTGCCGGCGTCGCTACATCGTTATCCCAGGTGGAACCCACGATATTGGTGGGTTCGTATCCCACCGCCCCACACTTTGTGGGACTATTTCATCTCCATATATACTCCGTGGGTGCAGCCCCCTTGCCGTGAAAATGCATGCCGTAGGTCGGGAACCAAGCGACACTCGTGGCTCTATTTTGCCAATCGACCTGCCTACTGATAGACTCTGCAGAGCTGGTTGTGAACCACGCGATCTATCCTTTGCCGGCTAGGATGTTTCGTACTTGACGATCCGATATGCCCAACAGTTTCGCAAGTTCATCTTGCGTAGCGCCGGATTTCAGTGTGTTCAGAATCAGAAGATTTCCCAGAATTCTAAGCTCACGAGTAAGCTCAGTTAGCTGCCTATTGCTCACCGGACTCACCTCCTTTGGGCCAATGATGCTATGGCGCCCCAGGTATGCCTGTATACAGCCTTCTTCGTATGTCGGCGTTCTCGCGCGCCATCTCCACGACCAGCAACGCAAGGTCCTGCAAGATGACGTCTGGTAACTCAGCTAGATTCCGATACGGTCCATTGACTCGTATGCCCTCGTCCATTGCCTTGTCTTTCAGAAACTTGTCAACCACAGTGACTCGTCCCCGCCGGCGTTTTCGGGGCCTACCAGGACGGGACCTGCGCTCGAATTTGTAGGCGAGCACGGGCAGACCACGAGTTTTCGCATATGCAAACTCGGCTGCCGGCCAAGGCCTGAGTTGCTTTCCAAATATGCCGACATAGATTGATGCTTCATCTAGGGCTCTTCGGATTGCGGCAGGTATGACCGGCCCTCTTTGATCTTCAATTAGAGTCGCCCGCATGACAGGCACACTAGACCACTCTTCTGTGTCAATAGTTTCCTTCAACTGATGACGGAAGTCTTGGAATTCCTCCTGAGCGGAGCTGATGAAGACCACGATGGGATTGTCGGGTCGAGGTAACCCGCTCAAGGATCTAACCGTCTACTTAGTTTCAGCACGTAACTTCTTTGATTTGCGAAGCTCGTGCAGGTCTACGCTGACGTGCGTAATCGATATTCCAAGGATACGTGCAATCTCGATCGGCCTGAGTCCGGCGTTGTCAAGGATCCGGACCTTCTCCTTGACGGTGATCTCCTTTCCGTCCGGCCGAGCGGTCTCAAGTAAGATGTTTATGATTGCATCAAGGCGTTTTGTCATAAGGTGTGCGTCTTGGTCGCGTACCATACAAAACACCGGTGAACTATGAACACCTCGACGCTCAGCAATATAGACTTGTTCGTGTTGGGGACGTCTAACTCAATGTAGACGCGGTGGGAACTCTCGCCTTGTTCTCGTCGTCGGGTCAGGTGGTGCGGGCACTCGAATTTGAACCGTCATAAGAGAAGTTGGAGGAGGATAGGAGAGGACGGGGGTCAGCTAGCTGATACAAGCAGCTTCGGAGTGATTTTCCTGGTCGCAGGGCCTCGTTGTGACAGTTGGTATACGCTTAACTTAAGCTGTAATCAAACGGAATAACCTCAGCCGGAGTCGACCCATGCTTCCACGACTTGAGGAGATCGCGAAACGAAGGCGGGTTCTGGGCCTGAGCCAGCAACAGCTTGCACGGCTCACGGGCGTTAGCCAGTCACTCATAGCGAAGATAGAGGCCGGAAAGACTGCGCCATCATACCTGAAAACCAAAGCCATCTTCGACACACTTGAGAAACTGCAGAGGGAAAAGGAACCGCGCGCCAGAGATCTTCTGCAACCGAAAGTGGTCGGAGTCGAAGAAGACGAGACCGTCTCGAAGGCCGCTGCAATCATGAATGAGACAGGGTTCTCTCAGCTCCCAGTCTTCAATGGGAAGAACATAGTCGGAAGCATCGCCGAGAAGACGATCATGGACCGGATCGTATCAGGTACCAGTCCGCGTGAGCTTTCCAATATGCCCGTCGCGAAGGTGATGACCGAAGCGTTTCCTCAGATCGACGACAGGACGCCCCTTTCCCTGATCTCAGCGCTTTTGCAGTATCACTCTGCGGTCTTGGTGATGAAGAGAGGGCAGGTAACAGGAATAATCACAAAAGCTGATCTGCTGAAGGTTTTCTCGGACTAGGCTCTGTGCTTCGCTCGTCGTCCGGCGGCGGCAACTATTTTGATCACGTCTCTATCCCTTACAATGTAGTCAGCTGGTAATCGCACACCTGTTCTTGCGTCGACTCCGTAGATCATGGTTTGGGCCAGTTCTGTGTGGACGTGTCCTGCCACATCTGAAAGGGTAGCGTTGTACGGAACCAGAAGAACGTCGGGTAGGACGTTTCCTGTCTTGTCGCTGAACCTTTCCTGATCCTCGACTGGATAGACGCAGTTCATGTTCAGAAGTTTGAAGACGCAGGAGTTGAGTGCAAACTGGACACCTGTGCGTATCCACTTGGTGAACACCCTTTGTTGAACGTACGTAAGTGCCTTGGATTGGTCAGGCGTGAGCTTGCTAGGTGCAAGCACCTGGAATGTCTCCTCTCCGGGTATGTATCGAATGTAGCCTCTTTCCTCTGCTCTGCGGAGCGCCAACTCGGCATCGGCCGAACAGGGTATCACAAGGGCTCTGCCGAATGCCTGGCTGAGCCTCTTGTAGTTCTGTTCAGCGTAGGCAAGATCCATCTTGTTCGCGATGATCATCGTCGGCTTGGAAAGGTTCCTGATCTTGCTAGCGAACCGTTCAATGTCGTCTGACTTCCAATTCTTCAGCTCAACATCGACTAGTTCGGCTTCGTGAAGTGCTCGTTGAACCTGATCGAGGCGAACCTTCAGACCGGCAAGCGCTTCGAATACGGCTTTATCAACGTCCTCCTCGCCCGCGTGACGGCGTGCCCTGGAAATGCTCTTGTCTACTATTTTGACGAACCATCGAGTCAGTTCTTCTTCGATGTCGTAGACATCTGCTACTGGATTACCCTGACCGGCTCGTGTGAGCTTGCCATCTGCGTCGACGCTGCCTGACGCGTCGACCACGTGCAATAGTGCATCAGCCTGAGAGGCCACGCTCAGAAACTGAGTCCCGAGCCCTTTACCCTTCCATGAGCCCTTTATCAGCCCTGGAAGGTCGACTAGCTCCACTGGAATGAAACGCCACCCATCGATGCACCTGGAGTTTCGCGGCGTATCTCGCAGCCCAAGCTCTCTGCAAACACAAACGGTCTGAACGTACGCCGTCCCAGTGTTAGGTCTCTTCGTCGTGAACGGATAGGTGGAGACCTCGGCACGCAACAGCGTGGCGGCGTTGAAGAGCGTGGTCTTCCCTGTATTCGTCTTCCCAATTATGCCTATGCGAATCATTCGCGTCTGTCAGATCTTCCCGCCACGCGTTTATTAGACTTCATGACTCTCGCTGGCGGCTGAGAACAGATCACGGCGTCTTCGCCCAATGCTTCGCCTGCCATGAACCTGCGGCGGTCCTCGGAGACTTGCGACTTCTCTCGATGAAACGGAGTGCGCCGATTCTTCGCAGAACGATGGGAATCGCAAGACAGAAACATCAGAAGCGATTCGAGTCGATCCTCCAGGTCTCTTCAAGAAAGTCTGAAACATTATATAGAGTGAGTGCGTCCGAGTTTAGCCCGGTGGGGCCAGATAGTCGTCAGCCTGTGGGGCCGTAGGCGACCACTACGGTTCGGCGGCATCTAGCCAGGGATGACGACAGGACAACCCCGTGAAGGGCTCCAGAAGCCTTTGGCATGGTACGGGTTTGCTGACCATGTGGGATGACGATCTTCCGGAGCGCGGGAGAAACCCGTAGACAATAGCATCGGCGGAAGTCGAGGGTTCAAAATGGCGCCAACGCCATGACAATCCCTTCGGCCCCACCAAATCTTGTCGCATAACTGACATCTATCGAGGCTTTTGCCTCGACACGTCTGCAAGGCAAACGAAACTGACTGGAAAGAGCGCGTCGCGCAACCTCGCGCATTACATTCGAAGACCTCACGGCTTGCACGGAGGTCTGCGCACGAGTTCTTGCGGCTGATAATGTTTAATTATTGCTCGACGAACAACCTGCTCGGAGTTGGCGGCCATAGCTGGGAGCTAGGACCCGTTCCCATTTCGAAAGCGTGAGTCGCCGAAAACACGGAAGTGAATCTCCCAGGCGATTCAGGCGGTAGTGTGTTCCGCAAGGCCACGCGAAACTTGGACAGCTGCCAACTCCATGTCAATTTTTCTTGCTGGAATCATCGATGAATGTTTATAACGGCCCCCGGGCGATCTACTGCGTCGATGTGTTGAGGCTTCCGCTTTGATACTTGATGCTGCGCTCCAGATCCCGACAGCGGGAGGAGGGAGCAGTTTCCTTGCGAATCTCATCAATCTCCTGATCTTCGGGATGATCTTTGCTTCTTTCTTCTTCGGTCAGCAGATACAGAGTAGAATTGCCATCCTTCAGCTTGACGGCGCAGTGAGGAAGCTCGAGTTTATCAAGAATGACGCAAAGGATCTCTCGCTTCGAACGATCAAGGACATTGGAAAGCCAGAGGATGACCCCACTCCGGCGCTCTCGGGCCTTCTTGAGCAGTTCTTCATCACCCCGGTCGATCTCGACCCTGCTGGAATCATTGGCAAGCTTGATCATCTACTGGACGTCCGTGATGTCAAGTTCAAAGAGGATGTCAAGAAACTTGCTCCTGCGGCGACCGACGCGCAGGTCAACAATCTCGAGAACCTAGTCGAAGCATCATGGGCGCTTAACCTGCTCTTCAAGCTCGTAAGACACTTCTATCTTCTCGGCAAGAAGACTTCAAGTTTCTATGTGATACTGCAGCTCCAGATGCTTCTACCTCTGATAATGCAGGAGGCCGAGGCATACTCCGGCGCAGCGAAAGCGTTTGCTAAAGGGCAGCCAGTGGGGGACGGAGCGGGAGCGCTTGTTGCGTCGAAGCTCATGAGAGATCACCAGAAGCGAGAAGTCGAGAAAGACATCATGGTTGCTGAGACGACGATCGAAGGGCGCAGAGTCATAGTGCTCAAGGCGAAAGGACCAGGCGGCAACGTGGGAAAACCCGGAGATGCGATTCGCGCCCTGATCGAGGAGAACGGCGAAAAGGTCGCAATGGTCGTGATGGTTGATGCCGCGCTGAAGTTTGAAGGAGAGAAGACAGGGGAGATAAGCGAAGGCATCGGAGCGGCAATTGGTGGAGTTGGAACGGAACGGTTCAAGATAGAAGAGGAAGCGACGAAGCACAAGATCCCTGTCTACGCGATCATAATCAAAGAGAGTATCCAAGAAGCGATCACACCGATGAAGAAGGAGATCACGGAGGCTGCAGACGGCGTTATTCAAAGAATCAAGAGCCTGATCCAAGAGAGGACAAAAGAAGGCGAGCTCATCATCGTCGCAGGAATTGGCAACACGGTGGGAATCGCGCAGTAGGAGACAGAATTGGAAGCCAAACCCAGCGGCATGTACAGTTATTTGATGGTGATCTTCAGCATTGTCATCCTTGTGTGGGCGATCTGGGCGATGTACACGGCCTTCAACTTCCAGCAAGAGGGGAACATGGAGAGCTTCTACTTCTACGCGATCGCTAGCTCAGTGGCCATCGTGCTAGCAGTCTCTTCCATAATGCAGATGCGAAGGAGAATCGTAATCTTGCAGAGACTGGCAACCAAGGTTCTATCGGTTGTCCTATGCGGAAACTGCGGCTTCAAGGTGGTACGCGCCTTCGCCGACGGTGACTTCGTGTACAAAGAAGTCGGCATGTGTCAACAGTGCAGCGGAACGATGCGGGTCGAGTCCATATACGCAGAGGAACCGGCCAAGAAGAGCCGGCTTTAGATTGTCAAGACCTCGCAGCCGTTCTCCTTCACGATCACCGTGTGTTCAGCTTGTGTCACAGCCTTTCCGCTTGCTTCAACTAAGACAGGGTATCCGGAAATACATTTTGCCTTTAGAGTCTCTGAGAAGCCGTCTTGAACGACCTCTTTCCCAAGTGAGGAGTAGAGCCATCTCGATGCAAATGGCAGAGTTCTGTATGTTCTCCGAACATACTCCACTATCTTCCTCGCGGCTTCCGACCGGACTCCTCTGTCTCTGACTGCTCGGTAGATGAACACCTGGTCGGCGTCTTCAACTCTCCCGGCGGCTTCCCTTACGGTGACGAAAGGCTCGATCGCGTAGACTTCCCCAACTTCGAACCGCCCGGGTGCAGGGCCGGCGACGTTTGGAACGGATTTTCCTGCATGGACCGTGTAGCGTTCGACTTTGTGGCCTGTGAGGTTTCGAATTGGCTTGCAGCCGTATTGCGCGATTGCCTTCTGGATCTGCTCTCCTACGTCTGAGAACCTGATTCCGTGAGCTATCCTTTCAACCCCTGAACGAAGAGCCTCTTCGGCGACGTGTATCATCGAATTGTAAACGGGATTGAGCGAGACCGTGACGGCTGAGTCGTTGAGGTAGCCGTCGATGTGTACGCCGAAATCAACTTTCACCACGGACTCCTTCGGGAGAACGCTCGCATCATCCCAAGGCGACGTGTAATGGGCAGCCACTTCGTTGATGCCCACATTGCATGGAAACGCAGGCTGGGCGCCCAAGGCAAGGATCTCGGCTTCAACCCGCTCGCAAAGCTCCCGGACAAGCCCTCCTTCATGCACGAACGTTGGCACGGTCTTTCGAAGCTGTGATATGATCTGTCCTCCTCTCCTGTAAGCCTCAAGTTCATCCTTGGAGATCAATCTCAGGAGCCTCCATTAGGCGAGTCAAAGACAGTTATCGCTTGCATTATATTTGGGTTTGAGAGACTAAGCAGGACTTCCGAAAGAATTCATGAGCCAAACAGGTCTTGGAGAGGCTGTCGCTGTCAAACAGTAGCGAGGAAATGGTGGTAACCCCGTGGGAAGTCTCAGGAAGAATCGACTACGATAAGCTCAGTCGAGACTTCGGCACCGAGCCCTTGACGATTGGGCTCCTACAACGCCTTCAGAGACACGCAGGAACATTGCACACGCAACTCCGCAGAAGGATCTTCTTCTCTCACAGGGATCTCAACTGGATCTTGGATGAGTACGAGAAAGGACGAAAGTTCGCGCTCTACACTGGCAGGGGGCCGTCAGGGCCTGTGCACATTGGGCACATTGTCCCGTGGATATTCACGAAGCATCTTCAAGATGTCTTCAACGCCAACCTCTTCTTTCAGATGACCGATGACGAGAAGTTCCTGATTCATCAGCACACGAGCCTTGATGATCCATATCATTGGGCCTACGAGAATACGCTGGATATCATGGCAATCGGTTTCGATCCTAAGAGAACCGTAATCATATCGGACATCAAGAACATACAGTACCTCTACGAGCTAGCCATCAAAGTTGCCAAACACATGACCTTCTCGACCGTCAAAGCCGTCTTCGGATTTCAGGACAGTTCCAATATCGGCATCATCTTCTTTCCTGCAATCCAGTCGGTACCCGCATTTCTCCCCTCAGCTCTCAGCGGCAAGAGTGTGCCGTGTCTGATTCCGGCAGCGATCGATCAGGATCCCTACTGGAGGATCACGCGAGACGTGGCGCCCAAACTCGGGTACCCGAAGCCTGCCCAAATCCACTCGAAGTTTCTGCCGGGCCTCGGAAAGGGAGGGAAGATGTCGGCTTCAATGCCTGAGACCGCTATCTTCACCACAGACACGCTTGAGGAGGCCGAGCGTAAGATAATGAACGCATTCACGGGAGGACGAGCGACGGTGGAAGAACAGAGAAGGCTGGGAGCGAATCCTGACATCTGCAGCGTCTACTACTACGAGTATTTCCTCTTCATGGACGACGACAAAGATATCGAACAACTCCGGAGAAACTGTCTGTCAGGTCGCATACTGTGTGGAGAATGCAAGGATATACTCGCAGAGCGAGTGAAGCCTTTTCTCCGAGAACATCATGCAAGGCGAGAGAAAGCGAAGGATCACGTTGAAGAGTTTCTCGCAGAGTCGAAGGGGCTCAACCTGCCAGAGTGAGTCTGCGTAGAGCTAATATATTGTCTCTCGGCTAGGTACTGCGGAAAGTGTCCGGAGATTCGCAATGAGATGCGGGAGCAACCATGAAGGTGACTGCGTTTTCACGCTCCCCGCAAGCACTTGAACCTACCGACGATCACCTGTCAAACCTGAGGTCATCATTTTTCTGGAACACGGTCAGACGTGAAAGACCAAACTCGAACAGATCTCAATGGAGGGCCTGTAGCGGTGATAGAACTCAGAGAGCATGAGGCAAGAACCCTCCAGGCGCTTGCCGCACTAGGAGGAACGGCCAGATTCGGTCAGATTGCGAACAAGACCGGGCTCGATGAAGCTGCCGTGATGCGTGCAGTTCTCACACTAACAGAGAAAGAGTACACGTCGGTGAGAGACGAGGCAACCTCCCTTGCCTTCCTTACTCCGGAAGGGCGGACCTATGTAGAGCAGGGGCTGCCGGAGCGCAGAATCATGAAAGTCGTCGCCGATCATGGCGGAAGAATGGAAGCGTCTGAGGCGGCCCGTCTAGCAGATGTCCCCCGAGAAATGCTTCCAATCGTCTACGGATGGCTCAAGAAGAAGGCCTGGGCCGCACTCGAAAGGACCCAGAGAACCACTCTGATAGTCGCTGAGAAGGTCGCGCCGCTATCGGGCGATGAAAAGCTCCTCCACAAACTCTCCGAGACTTCCGGGATCCAGGTGTCGAAGCTCACGCCTGCCGATTCAGCTCAGCTTCGTGTGCTGAAGCAGAGAAGGCTCGTGAAAGTGCAGGAGCGAGTTGACAAGATCATTTCGATCACTGAGGAAGGACTGAAGCTTGCTGAGCAGGGGATCACCGTTCAGCCTGAAGTCAGTAGCCTAACGCCTGAAATGCTGGCTACGGGGAGTTGGCGACACGCCAAACTCAGGAAGTACGATGTCCGAGCAGAGGTCGCGGGATCTTGGCCGGGAAAGAAGCAGCCTTACAGACGATTCTTGGACGAGCTCGAATGGAGGCTGATCGCGCTCGGATTCAAAGAGATGACTGGCCCAATCGTTGAGACGATGTTCTTCAACTGCGACGCGCTCTACATGCCTCAAGACCACCCTGCCAGAGAGGTGCACGGTATCTATCTGGTGAAGTCACCTGAGTACGGTGATTCCGCTCCCTTCGCCCGCTATCTCAGCAATGTCAAGAAGACGCATGAGAGCGGCTGGAAGACAGGGTCGACAGGCTGGAGATGCCCGTACTCCGAAACTGAGGCGTCTCGACTGATCCTTAGAAGCCACGGGACCGCCCAGAGTGCAAGAACCCTCGTCAGCAAAGAGCTCGAGATTCCTGGCAAGTACTTCTCGATCGCGAGATGTTTTCGGCCCGATAAAGTCGACAAGACACACCTGACAGAATTTAATCAGGTCGAGGGGATAGTCGTAGGTGAAGATCTCACACTGAGGGATCTGCTGGGAGTATTGGAGAGATTTGCGATAGAATTGGCAGGCGCGGACAAAGTCAAATTCAATCCTGACTATTTTCCATTCACCGAGCCGAGTGTTGAGCTGGTTGCGTACAAGGAAGGCGCGGGCTGGTTCGAGTTCGGAGGATCTGGTATCTTCCGTCCGGAACTGACGATCCCGCTTGGCATCAAGGTGCCCGTGATAGCTTGGGGGTTGGGCGTCGAGCGCCTCTTCATGATGAAGGCCGGCATCGATGACATGCGGGCGCTCTTCTCTCAAGACCTCGATTGGCTGAGAAAGCAGGAGCTCGTATAGAATGGTCACCATAGCCGTGGAACAACAAGACCTTGAAGAGCTCATCCGCGCAAAGCTTCCCAGCGACCTTGCTGCTCTCAACGAGATTCTAAGTCAAATCAAGTGCGAGGCTACACGCACGTTCTCAGAAGAGAGCGGGGTTGAAGAGCTTAGTCTCGAGAACAAGGACACAAACAGGCCTGACCTTTGGTCGCCAGAGGGAATAGCCCGGGCTCTGCGTGGGTTTCTTGGGCTTGAGACAGGCCTCAAGGATTACTCAGTGGCAGGTTCATCTGGGGTATCGATCAGGGTCGACCCGCGTCTGAGGAAGATTAGGCCGTTCATCGGTTGCTCGATCGCCAAGAACGTGCGGTTATCTGACGCTGCCATCCGCGGGCTCATGCATCTCCAGGATAAGCTCGACGAGAGCTACGGTCGAGGGCGAAGGAGGTCGTCGATAGGGCTCTACGAGTTCGATCTGATAGTTCCCCCGCTAACTTACGCTGTTGCCAAACCGGACGAGATCAGCTTCGTTCCTCTCGGAACGAGTGAACGAATGACTCTGAGGGAGATTCTGGCAAAGCATCCAAAGGGAATCGAGTACGGACACATCGTCGAGCGAAACCCTCTGTGGCCGATCCTGCTCGACTCAAGAAAGAACGTGCTCTCCTTTCCTCCCATCATAAACTCGAACGACCTAGGCCGAATAACTCCGCAAACACGCAACGTGCTCGTGGAGGTAACAGGCACATCAATCGACACGGTACTAAACGCGTTGATGATGGTGACCGTCAGCCTAGCGGATCGTGGAGGCCGGATCTATTCGAGTGTCGTTCACTATCCTTACGGCAAAACGAGAAAGGCCGTGACCCCTACGCTCGGTACACATCACATGAGTGTTGGGCTAGACTACGCAAGGCGCGTGCTTGGAATCGAATTACCCGTTAGTCAAGCGATCAAGTTGCTCCGCGCAGCCAAGTTCGACGCATCGAAACGGTCATCCGCCTCATTGGATGTCATAGTGCCCTGTTTTAGATTGGATATCATGCACCCGGTCGACGTTGTAGAAGACATTGGCATCGCCTTTGGTTTGAACCGGATCAAACCAAGGTGGCCACCACATAGCACAGTCGGCGGTATCACGCGACAACACGAGTTTACTGACTTACTGAGGGAAGTGATGGTGGGACTTGGCTTTCAGGAAGTGCTCACCTTCGCCCTATCAAATCCAGACAAACTCTTCACGCGGATGAACCTGCCGCCGGAGAGCATCGTGGAGCTCCAGAACCCACGAGTCCAAACGCTAACCTGCCTCAGGAACTGGCTCATCCCAACTCTCATGGAGATCCTCTCCGTGAATGTGCATGTCGCGTATCCGCAGCGGATCTTCGAGTCCGGAGACTGCGTCGTCAGAAAGGGCTCCGAGGTCGAGGAGGTCGTGAAACTTGCCGGCCTAACGTGCCACGCCGAAGCTTCCTTCACTGAGGCAAAAGCTTCGCTAGACGCTCTCCTCGTAAACCTCGGCCTGCGATACAAAGTCACCGAACTGGAGCACAGAAGCTTCTTGGAGGGACGAGCGGCCGCAATATTGGTCGGAGAGGAGCAAGCAGGAATCGTCGGCGAGCTCCACCCACAGGTACTGGAGAACTGGGGAATCCAAAACCCAGCTGCAGCCTTTGAGTTGGACGCGAAGAAACTACGCGTGGCGGCAACGAACCATTAATCTAGCCCGCCAAGAACACAGGCAGCATGGGCACCAAAAACAGCCCACCTCTGAGAGAGCCGACTCAGTGGGGCGACGCCCCTCGATGAAGTTCGCGTGTTAGTGTCGTGGGCGACAGGGCAGGAGCTCATGCACGGCTTGAGTTCTTGCCCGCGGTGAAACCTGAGCTATCATTTAAAGAGGTTTGCATGTGAAACCTCTCAGCGAGAGGCTACATCTTGGACGTAGAGCAGCGGCTTGAGCTGATCATGCGCGGTATCGAGGAGGTCATCACAGAGGGTGAGCTGAGGCAGCTTCTGGAGACGACGGCTTCTCCTAAAGCCTACTGGGGCTTCGAGCCGAGTGGCGGAATGCACATCGGCACAGGGCTGGTCTGCGGCGGAAAGATCAAGGACATGGTAGACGCTGGCTGCAAGTTCACAATCTTCCTTGCGGATTGGCACGCATGGATCAACAACAAACTAGGCGGTAACCTGGCGAACATTCGTGTGTGCGGAGAGTACTTCAAGCGCTGCTTCACCGGATTGGGGATTCCTCCAGACAAGGTCACATATCGTTGGGCTTCTGAGCACGCGAGCACGATCGACTACTGGGAGAAGGTAATCCGGATAGCCAAGTCAAACACCACAAAGAGAATACGCAGAGCGCTGCCGATCATGGGTCGGGAGATGGAGACCGAAGACATTGAGACAGCAGCAATGTTCTACCCGTGTATGCAAGCAGCGGACATATTCCAGCTGGATCTCGACATTGCCTGCGCAGGAATCGATCAAAGGAAAGCGCATGTCATAGCGCGTGAATCAGCGCAGAAGTTGGGCAGGAAGACACCGGTCTCACTGCACACGTATCTTCTGCCTAACCTGAGGGGAGGGTCTCAGTACCACACCGAGAGAGGTGCGCCAGGCAAGTTTGACGCGAATCGGAAGATTGACTCTGAGATCGGACGCAAGATGGCAAAAAGCATTCCCGGAAGTGCAATTGTCGTTCACGAGGATCCGGAAGCAATCAGAAGGAAGATCAGGGCCGCGTATTGTCCGCCCAAGGAAACCGAAGATAATCCTGTCCTAGAAATCGTTCGCCTGATTTTGCTGCCACAGATGGGAAGCCTCGAAATTCAGAGACCAACCAAGTACGGCGGCAACGTCAGATACGAGAAGTACGAAGAGATCAAGAGGACATACGCATCAGGTCAGCTCCATCCGCAGGACCTCAAGGACGGCGTCGCGAAGTCACTCGCTGACAGGCTTGAAGGGGTCCGGCGAGAACTGGCGAAGGATCCAGAGCTATTCAGCCGCATCGCGGCTATGGAAATCACCCGGTAGGACTCCAGCGTGAATTGAGTGCTGAAGAGCGGCGGCTTGAAGCCGTCAAGGAACTGGTCGAGGCCGTTGCAGCCCGTTCAAGGCGGGGAGTCCCCGTTATCGTTGAAGGACCAAATGATGTCAAGACGCTTCGCAGGCTTGGAGTTCCAGGCCCCGTCTTCTGCGCAAAGTCCCGCCGTCTCGGACTGGTTGACTTTCTCGATTCGATAGCAGCTCACTCAGAGGTGGTAATTCTGACGGACTTTGACAAGGAAGGCCGGGCGCTCGCCTGGCGCTTGCGAAGAGACCTGTCTCAAATGCGCGTAAAGGCAAATGTAGAGATCTGGAAACAGCTCAAGGCGCTCGTCCGATCCGAGATTGTTGGAATTGAGAATCTATCGAAGTACCTCGACAGACACGCCGCGGGTCCGCCTGTGAGCGCCAAGCTAAATCGACGCAACTAGAGCGTCTTCGCGATGATTTCGATCATGTCGACGAGACGGTTTGCATAGCCCCACTCGTTGTCGTACCAAGCGAGAACTTTCGCCATCTTGCCGTCAAGGACCATGGTCGAAAGCCCGTCGATGACGCAGGAATGCGGATTTCCGATAATATCCACGGATACTAGAGGTTCCTCAGAGTATTCTAGGATACGTTGAAGGGCTCCTTCGGAGGCGGTCTTGAAGGCGCGATTGATCGTTTCAGATGAGGCCTCCTTCTGCAGTTCGGCCACGAAGTCGACAAGTGAACCGTCCGGGACTGGCACCCGATACGCAAGGCCGTTGATCTTTCCCTTCAGCTCCGGGAAAATCTCGGTCGTTGCTCTGGTCGCGCCCGTCGTGGTCGGTATTATAGACAAAGCGGCCGCACGCGCGCGCCTAAGATCTCTGTGAGGGAGATCGAGGATCCTCTGATCGTTGGTGTACGCGTGCGCCGTGCTCATCAATCCACGCACAACTCCAAAATTCTCGTGAAGAACCTTAACCACGGGGGTCACGCAGTTTGTGGTGCATGACGCCAACGAAATGATGTGATGAATCTTGGAATCGTACTTCGAATCATTCACTCCAGGCACAATAGTAACGTCCGGATTTGAGGCGGGCGCCGAGATCAAGACTTTCTTGGCTCCCGCCCTGAGATGCTTTGACACGCTGTCCCGGTCTGTAAAGAGGCCTGTGGATTCCATGGCTATGTCGACGCCGAGCTTAGACCAAGGCAATTCTTCAGGGTCTCTGTGTGTTAGAACTGCGATCTCCTTCCCGTCGACAGAAAATCCGCCTGGAACGAGTTTTACCTCGGCATCCAGCCTACCAAAGACCGAGTCATACTTGAGAAGATGAGCAAGCGTCTTCGCGTCAGCCACATCGTTTACCGCGACGATCTCTGAGTTGATCTTCGATCGCCTAGATGCGCGAAGAAAAGCTCTTCCTATTCGGCCGAAACCGTTTATGCCGATCTTGACAGCCACGTTCTTGCGCCCCATTCGTAGGGGAAAATCGTCCGCTTCTTAAAACGGTTTCACAATCGCCCTGGCCGGCCAGCAGATTAGGCCACATCCTTACGATGACCAAATGTTTATCAGCCGTTGTCACTGTAGGGCTTTCCAAGCTGACGCGCGAAAGCGCTTACAAACTTCCGTTTCCTTCAGACGGCACGACAAGTGCTTGATGTGAAAGAGAATGCTACGGAGGAGCAGTAGGTTAGGCAGTATGCGTATCCGCGTCTGTAAATGGAGGTTAACTATCAATTGGGAGCAGAAAGTGAGTATGCCCCCACGACGAAGTATGTCGTATTGGCGACGTTCGACGTGGAGGGAGTGGTTGAGAAGCCCGATGTGATCGGCGCGATCTTCGGGCAGACTGAAGGCCTGTTTGGGCCCGATCTGGATCTGAGAGAGCTTCAGAAGAGCGGAAGGGTAGGAAGAATAGAGATTCAACTGGAATCCAAGCAGGACAGGACCACAGGTACGATAATGGTTCCGTCGAGCTTGGACAAGGTTTCAACAGCAATAGTCGCCGCCGCCATCGAAAGCGTCGACCGAATTGGGCCATGCACAGCGAAAGTTACTCTCGCCAAGGTTGAGGACGTCCGGGAAGAGAAAAGAAAGGTCATCCTAGACAAGGCCAAGGAGATCCTCAGGAAATGGGTGATCGAGGGCTCTCCTAGCACGGACGAGATGGTCAAAGAGGTTTCTGGAGCAATCCGGTGGGCAGAGATCGTCGAATTCGGACCTGACAGACTCCCCGCAGGCCCTGATGTTCAGCATAGCGGCTCGGTCATAGTAGTCGAGGGACGGGCAGACGTTCTGAATCTACTCAGATGCGGAATCAAGAACGCGGTGGCCATAGAGGGCACGAAGATTCCTCAGACAATCATCGCCCTCTCGAAGAACAAGGAGATTACCGCCTTCCTTGACGGAGACAGGGGCGGGGACCTCATCCTGAAGGAACTTGATCAAGTTGCTGAGATAGACTACCTGACGAGAGCTCCGCCGGGAAAAGAGGTCGAGGAGCTCACCCCGAAGGAAATAATGAAGGCGCTTCGAGATCGCGTCGCACACGGAGCACCCAAGCCCGAAGCAAAGCCGATTGCCGCGGCAAAAGTGGTCCTTCCTCAAGCCGTCGTCGAGAAGGCACAGGAGCTGAAAGGGACCCTGGAAGCCGCCGTCTTTGATGAATCCGCAAAGGAGGTCGCTCATCTTCCAGTCAGCGAGCTTGCGAACCAGCTGCCCACGATTGAATCGGCTCACACTCTGGTCTTCGACGGAGTCATAACACAGCGTATACTCGACCTCGCGGACCAAAAGAAGATCAAGTTCGTGGTCGGTGACAGGCTGTCCGAGGTGGCCAAGAAACCAGCCGACGTACGAGTACTGACAATCCCGGACCTCGTAGGCAAGTAGCTACATCAGCGAGCGTTGCCTTCCCAAGAGCAACTGATCCTCGCTGATGTTGAACACTTCCAGGATTCGCGCAGCAGCGGGAACTATTTGACTTGAGATATAGTATTCCGCATCGACTTGGTCGGGCGTAACAGCGAAGTACGGTTCTGCTCTCTCGTACAGTTTTCCCCCTTTCTTCGTCACGACATAGCCGATCTTGTCGCCAGGCAGCAGCTCCCGACCGGCGCTGAGATACTTCTTGGCCGCCTCCACGTGGGGTGCCCTGACCTTGTACTCCTCTATGGGCTTGGTCAGCGTCTTCCATATGACGAGGTCATGCATTGAGACCTCGCCCCTTCTCAGTTGTTCGATTGCATTCAACACATACTCTTTGGCCTTGTTTGGTGAGGCTTCTCTAAGAATGAGCTCTAACGCCTTCTCCTGAACCTTCCGCGCAACTTCAGACCAGTCGCCTCTCACAACTTCCATGCCAACAATGTCTAGAGTGCCGTCGGCCAGTAGACCCGCGTATCTCTTCTTGGCCTCAGTGAAGAGCACTCTCTGGTACGTTTTGTCCGGGCGAATGTCCATGTGAAGACTCTCATTCACCCAGCGAAGGAGAGAGTGCATCTTATCCTCATCACGGGTTACAAAGACAGCGTCCGTGTCAGCGTAGATCACGGACAGACCGATCTCCTTGCAACGATCGATCACCTGCGTGATGCTCTTTCGTCCGAGCGCAGCAGCGGATTCCGCTACCTCGCGTACGTACCATCGGGCGCCGGTCCACCCCGCGTATCCGTAGCAAGCGTTCGTGATGACCTTCACAGCTCTTTCTCGTTCCTCCAGAATACGCCTCTCTGTGTCGGAGAGGGAGCTGCTCTTGAGCCTCGCTTTCACGTCATTTCTAAAGGAGATGAGATTGGTGAGGGCGCTCTTGTAGAGCCCGGGCGGCTTCTTCCTGAATCTGTGTCCTAGGCCCTCAATGACCCAGCAGGGCTCGTCACCAGTCTTTTCACCTTTTGGTATGAAAGTGTCCGGGGACAGATTGTAGAGGATCATCAGGTTGGGATACATTGAAGCAAAGTCCAAGGCAACGACGTTTTCATGTAGACCCTGGCGCGGCGCAAGTACGACAGCCCCCTGATACCGCAAGTACGGCTGTTCGCTACGGTGAGGAACTAGATGCCCTTGCCTGTACGCTTCTTTGATCAGGTACGAGTCTACCCGGTGACCGACTGCCGCTGTGGCCACTTGATCGAGCGGCATGCAAGTGAGTGAGGATAATTCTATTCCGAACTCGAGGAACCGCCTAGTCATCTCCAATATTGCTCGAGAGCGCGCGATCGCACCCTTCACCAGCAGAGGTTTGTCTTGTGGGGAATTCCAAATCTCTGCAAATTGAAGTTCATCGGGCAAAGCGGTGTCGAGTTTGATACCAAGGAACGCAGCGACATTCTCGAGGCTCTTCACCTTGACCTCCGGTAGTTCTGTGGCAAAGTCGAACATGTCTACGCTTGCTCTTCCCGTGATCGAAATGTGGCCGTAGACGCTCGTATGCGGCTGGGAACCGAGCCGGCCCACCGCGAGTCCGGTATCTGATATCCTTGCCCTTTCAATCAGATACACCCAGTCCGTCCTGTTGCTCTCAAGACCCGCTATGACATGCGGGTCAAACTCCCTAAGGAAACGGATGAATTCTGCGATCACATCACGGTCGGACGTATTCGATCGTACAAAGCTTCGAACTTGTCCGTCGCTAGTCGCAACAGAAATTATGGAAACCGGATCTTGCACTGCGTGGGCAGATCCCCTCTCTGCAAACGCAATTGTTGAGAAAGCCAGGATTCGTAGCTCCGGGATGCCTTCAACAACAATGGGGCGAGGAGAGCCGACTGATAGGAAGGCATTGTCCACCTGCTCCTCGGGGAAGCCAAGTTCCTCGACATCCACCTCATTCCACCGGCAAGGAGTCAAGCCCTTGTCAAACAAATAGAGCGAAGAGTAGCGAAGGTCATCTCCCAGAATCTGCTCTACGCCTTCGTGTTTTGCAAGGCGTTTCGCGATTCCTTCAAGCGTTTCCGTCGATCCGCAGCTGATCTTGACTGCCTTCACTTGTCGATTGAACAGCTTCTTCTCCTCGACGGAGACATCGAGGATGCCTCGATACTCAGTCTTCGATGAAGTCAAGGCCTCCGAAAGCGTCTCGGCAGAGAGGTCTTCCTTAGGTACGGCAAAGAAATAGGGCTTGAAGCTCCTGTCGACTATGAGGATGTCTCTTCCCTGATTGTCTACGCCCCACAGCCTAATCTCTGATCCCTGAGGGGTTGTCTCTCCGTTTATGTCCAGCAGGAAGAACGCGAGCGTCTTCAGAGCGAGGCACCTCTAACATACGCTAGGTCGCGATGATTCTATCAGTCGCTTTAGGACCAATGCATCCTCTCCGTCCGTGTAGTAGTGTCTGATCTCCGAGAATGCTCGGAATCCCATTCGCTCGTAGAACAATATAGCCGCTCTGTTTCCCTTTCGCACCTCGAGATGAATGTCCTCGACCCCTTCCTCAACCAGTTTCCGCGTTACCGCGGATAATAGAGCTGTACCTATGCCTCTGCGACGGCAGCGCGGGTTCACCGCAACCGAGACGATATGCCCGTCTTTTCCGCTCGCAGTAGTAACGGCGTATCCAACGATCTTTCCGTCCTCGTCCGCAACAAAGAAACGGTCACGCTCCGTCTCGATCAAAGCATCAAGAAACTTCGACGGGTAGGGATCGCGGAAACACTCTCTCTCAACCGCGTAGACACCGGTTGCATCTGATGCTTTCACGGGACGAATCAGATATGACAAGCAGCTCCGCGCCGTTCTCACATCCTCCCTCTAGTCAGGCCATAAGATGAAAGTAGTGTTTTCGAGTTGCTGACTAGGAACACGGCTCTTGGCAAGCTTGGCAGGATTCCATGCTGAGAGGCACCTTCCGCTACGCTCTCGAGAGTCTTGCACAGTTCCCGCCTGCCTTACAAAACTATAATAAACGGTTCTGGTTCGTACGCTACGACTCGCCCTCACAAAGGAGGAAGCAACCATTTCGGAGAAACGCGTTGAGCGTTGGGGTATCGCGAACATATACTCCTCGTTCAACAACACACTGGTGCACATTACTGACCTCGCTGGAGCGGAGACTGTTGCGAGAAGTTCTGGCGGGCAGCACGTGAAGGCAGACAGGCTTCAGGGTTCCCCGTACGCGGCGATGCAGTCGGCGGGTGCCGCTGCGAGAACGGCGAAGGATAGAGGAATTACTGCCCTCCACATTCGGGTGAGGGCCCCTGGGGGGCACGGGGCACGAACGCCGGGCCCGGGCGCGCAGGCTGCGATACGCATGCTTGCTCGAGCGGGCTTTAGGATCGGCAGGATCGAAGATGTCACTCCGGTTCCGCATGACGGAACGCGCCGACCGGGCGGACGCAGAGGACGACGCGTCTAGATTCCGTTCGGACATTTTGCCTGACTAGTTTACGGCAGGCTACGGCTTAGGCTGCACGCAGGCGCAGGCCGCGACCCGGATGTTCGCGGTTGAGGTCTCGGTCATTGCGGTCATGGCGGTCGCAGCCGTGGCAGTGACTGGTTTCCTCTACCCTCGAAGCCGCAAGAAGCAGAACCGCCTGTCGGGTGCTGATCCGGTCTGACTGATCTCCACGTTTGCTTCTTCCGATACACGATCGTCCGGTTCAAACCCGCAGCTATACTCTGTCACATTCAGAAGCCAGCGGGCCCGTTGATCGGTAAGCGCTAGGTTTTTACTTGCATTCCCTCAAGCCTGTGGCCAGCTGGCGGAATAAATGGCAAGTCTAGCCCAACTTCGGACAACAATGCTTGCCACGATCATACTGACACTGGTCATCTTCGTTGGTTTTCTCGGAGCAGTTTCGATCCTGTACAGCGCGGCTACCGACATGAACCTATCCCCGCTTGAGACGCTCGCAGGCTCGTTCGTGTTGGCGCTGATCTTCCTCGGAATACAGTTCGTGATCAGTCCATCGATCGTTGCTTGGTCTACCGGGCTTCGCTATCTCAAGCAGGGTGAATATCCTTGGCTTGAGAACACGGTCAAGGAGCTTGCTGACGCCAGCAGCATCATGATGCCGAGGCTGGCTGTGGTTCCAAATCCTACGCCAAACGCTTTCGTGTTTGGGAACTCCTCATCGAAGATGACCCTTGCCGTACACGAAGGCTTGTTGAAGCAACTCAATGAAGATGAGGTCAGAGGCGTGATCGCTCATGAGCTGGGACACATCAGACACCGAGACTCGATCGTCATGACCGTCCTCTCGGCAATTCCACTGCTTGCCTACATGATCGCGAGGAGCACGCTTTTCATCAGTACGGGTTCGCGTGAGAGGGACAGGAACGCTGGATACGTCGCTCTGGCTGGCGCGGTTGCGCTGGTCGTATACTTCGTTGCCCAACTTCTCGTCCTGCGGCTAAGCCGACTGAGAGAGCATTTCGCGGATGCCTACTCTGGCTACCTCACTGGTACCCCGAGAAGTCTGGAAAGTGCCCTCACAAAGATAGCCTACGGTCTTTCAATGCGACCCGAAGACACTCACGGCGTAAGGGCGCTGTACATTTCTGACCCCGCACTCGCGAAAAGTGAAGTCCAGGGCATATTGGATAGGCGAGCGGAGTATGATCTGGACCACGACGGGGTTCTAGACGAGAGAGAGCTCCAGCTCGCGATGGAGAAGGAAGCAAGATCAACGTGGAGGGGGCTCAATGAGGCGTTCTCCACGCATCCACCAACATACAAACGGATACTACTGCTGAGACAGATTGAGAGTGAAATCGGGCACGGAGCGCGCGAAGAGGAAATCTACAAACGAATATGAACGTGAAGGTCGGCGGTGACCTCCCGGCTAGCATGCGTCTCGCCTAGCCATGCCGATCCTATCCAGTGCGTGTTCTTCTGTCAAGGTCCTAATGGCCGAAACGTTCCCAAACTCTAAAGATCAAGGTACTGACTCCTGCGGCACGAGACGGACTGTATTGAGAGCGGAGTTGAATCGCGCGCTTGAGAAGCATGAACGCTGGAGAGCAGAGCAATGTTTGAACCTCATACCTTCCGAGAATGTGACGAGCCCAAGTGTTCGCAGGATTCTGGGCTCCGACCTCGGGCATCGCTACACCGCACCTGACCGCTTCTACTTGGGAACCAAGTTCACCGATGAAGTCGAAGACATAGCGAGACGGCTCGTCTGCGACATTTTCGGATCGGAGTGGGCGGACGTGACACCGTTATCTGGGCATGTCGCCGACATGGCATTACTTTCCACGTTCGCGCGACAGGGCGACAAGATCCTCAGTGTGAACGTGGAGGATGGAGGATACCCGGGCATTACTGATGAAGGCTACGCGCGGATACTAGGCCTCAAGAACCTGTATTTTCCCTTTGACAGAGATAGCTGGAACATCCGAACCGACGAGGCAGTTGACCTGATCAGAAGAGAGATGCCGAAGCTTGTTGTCGTTGGAGCGAGTTTCATCCTCTTTCCAGTACCCATTGAAACGATTGCAAAGGCGTGTGGCGAGACAGGTGCTGTGCTGGCTTACGACGGATCACACGTTCTGGGCTTGATTGCAGGCCGCGCTTTTCAGCAGCCCCTGAAAGAAGGTGCAAGGATTCTATTGGGCTCGACCCACAAGAGCTTCTTCGGCCCCCAAGGCGGAATCATTGCCGCATTCAAATCCGAGGGCGAGCAGATTCGAAAAACAGTCTTTCCTGCAATCGTTGACAACGCACACTGGAACCGAATCGCTGCTCTGTCTGCGGCGCTTCTTGAGGCGAGAAGATTCGGCAGACGATATGCGAGTCAAGTGATCCGCAACAGTCGCGCTCTCGCGGAAGGACTTGACGAGGGAGGAGTTCCAGTGCGCTGCAAGGAGTACGGGTACACTGCATCCCATCAAGTGCTTCTAGACATGGATCGACTGAAAGACGGCGAGAAAATTCCTGACAGATTACAGGAAGCGAACGTGATCGTTGATAGAGGAATCCGGTTGGGCACCAGCGAGATGACGCGAAGGGGAATGCGAGACGAAGAGATGAATGAAGTTGCAGAGATCATCGGCGGAATCATATCTGGAAGGGTACCTCTCCGTCTTGCAAAGAAGAGGGTAATCGCATTAGCGAGAAAGTTCCGTCGAATCCGCTACGCCTAAACCGGAATCCTCGTCGCCGTGACCGCAATTCCAAGACGGGCGCAAGCTAGCCCGATGGCTTGTATCTCAGTATGGCCGCTATGCCTCCGAACGACTCAAGCAGCATGATTCCTTCTTCAGTCTCTGTAGAGATCACTTGTAGGTTCACTCCGCTCTTCTCAGCTATTTCTACGAACTCGTCTAGGAGGTTCTGGGTGCTTTCTGTCGTCAGCGACGTGTTCCCGCAGTTCTTGCAGGGCTTTGAAAGTAGTTCTTGCTCAAACTTGGCGAGGCTCGAGCGTGGAAGCAAAGTGTCGTCACGATTTCCGCAGTTCTTGCATTTCACAAGGACATGAAGTCTATCTAACTTCTCTGAGAGCAGTAAGGTGTCGACCAAGCCAGCGTTCAGGTGCTTTCTGACCTGTGTCTCGCCGTAGGAAGCAAGACCAGTCTCATGGCCAAGCTCGTAGAGGAACTTCTGCACGATCCTCTTCTCCTCCATGTAGCGGACGCCCTTAAGGAGATCTTGGCTCTTCTCGACGATCTCGTCGAGGCCCCTCTCAGAAACGTATGACGTGTCAACAGTAGCGATGATCTTCTGCTTGAGCATGTAGTTCAGGTAGTCGCCTTGCTCGAAATCGTACTTGGTGGGTCCTGGCCCTCCCAAGATCAGGCCGCGTAGGTCGGGGATCTGGGCGAGCATCTCATTTGTGTGACCGGCAACTCGCTTGAAGTACTCGTTGACCGCCGCCTCTCTCAGTCTCTCAAATCTCCTTGCCGACTGCCCTCCAGCACGATGTTTCCCCGGAATCCCAGATGTGAACTCTTTGAGGACGTTCATCTGTTGACCGCGCAGACTAGCCAGGATCGCTTCATTTGAGTCGATGACCAGCACGCCATAGGTGTCTTTCTCACGCATCATGTCAAAGAGCGGTTCTAGATGGAAACGGCTGTCGCATCGATAGAAGTAGACGTTGATCTTCTCTGGTGGTTCCAGCGTGTAGATTTCCATCTTCTCGTTTCCGGGGGCGCCGTACGGAATCGCCCCGCAGAATATCACGAGCCCGTTTGGCGGGGGAGTCTTGAAGAGCTTGAGTCTCTGCTGTACTTTCTCGATCGCTTCCTGCACGTTCTTTCGGGTCACTCGTGACTTGATGTTCGATGCCGTCCCGTACTCCTCTCGGAGATTCGTCATCACCTCGTGGATCCTCCTGTCGGGAGGAACGAAGAGGCTGATCAATTCGGTGCCTCTTCCCTCCTTGGAGGCGAGCATCTCCAAGGTCCGCTTGAGTTTGAAGCGGGAAACCGAGTCGGCCAACGACACTAACTTCTACTCCCATCGCGTGACCCGTTCGAAGATCTGGTTCTTATAAATGGCGCGAAAAGCGGCGTCGCAGAAAACGGACGACGAAGGAACACGTTATGCTTTGGATGAGTGCGCAACTCATACATACGTCGTCAGCTAGAACCGCGATGGATTGAGGAACAATGAAGGTGGTGCTGAAGCTCGGGGGCTTCGCATTCGATCCGGCGGTGCCCGCGGCGAAGATCCGCGACTATGCAAAGGTCATCAAGGCATTATCTAGGAGGAACCAGTTGGTTGTCGTGACTGGCGGGGGATCAATCGCTCGCAAGTACATTGCGACTGCCAGAGAACTAGGTGCCTCGGAGGCCGTCTGCGACCAAATTGGCATCCACGTTTCACGGCTCAACGCGCAGCTTCTTGCAACGGCGTTGGAGGAGTCGGCATTTCCCGAGATACCTGAGACCTTTGAGGATTTGGCCAGATCGGCTGGGTCAGGACTGGTCCTCGTGATGGGCGGCCTTCAACCAGGACAATCGACGAACGCCGTTGCTGCTTTGGCTGCGGAGGTGATTCGTGCCGACTTGCTCGTCAATGCTACCAATGTAGACGGTGTCTATACCGCAGATCCTCGTAAGGATTCGCATGCAAAGAAGCTGGATGAGGTGACGCCTGAAGAGTTGATGAGGATTCTCTCATCAGAGGGTATCAGGGCGGGGGAGTATGCACTCATGGATCCAGTTGCGATCCGCATCATCCAGAGATCCAGAATTCCTGCAACCGTCATCGACGGACGGGATCCATCGAACCTTGATAAGGCGTTGCGTGGCAAGCGCATCGGGACACGAATCGCACACGTCAAGGAATGATACGGATGACGAGGCTGACCGACATCTTTCAATCGCGAGCGCAAGTGAAGCTTATCCAGCATCTGCTTGAGAACCCAAGAAAAGTGTTCAACCAAAGCACTTTGGCTGGGTTCCTAGAGGTTTCACCATCCACAGTTGCGAGGATCATCGAGCCACTGGTCGCGCATGGGCTCGTTCTCTTCGATCGGTACGAGGGCGGGATGAAGGTACTAGCACTGAACCAAGAAAACCAGAAAACGAAGGCGCTGGTGGACTTCTACGAGCAGTTGAAGGCGCTGTAGCCCAGCGTGGCTCAGAAACAGTCTCGAATCATTTGCTTGACCGTTCGTTCTTTTCAGCTATCGACTTGAACTTGTCGGCGAGCGAGTCGCAGATAAGGGAACAGACTCTCCATTGCCGCAGGTTGTAGTTTATTCGCAGCTGCTCCATAGCCTCGACGATCTTGTCTTCTTCATCAGGATTCATTGATAGGCCCGCCGCAACGTAACGGTTAATCGTATAAAAAGCTCACTAGCCCAAGTGATCCCGTGCCCCGTACGTAGGCGCTCGCCCTTGAGGATTCTCGTCAAAGACATCAAACGCGGCGTCATGAAGTTAGAGCTTCAAAACATCGACGACCTCTGGGTGCTATACAATGTGATCCAGAGGGGTGATCGGGTTGTAGGAAGGACTACGCGCGAGGTGAAGTCAACAGAGGCCGCAAGGCCATCCAGCAAGAGAGTTACCGTTACGCTCGGTATCACGGTGCAGAAAGTGTACTTCGACCGGGATCTTCATCGGCTGCGTGTTCATGGAATAGTCTTCGAAGCTCCCGAGGAGGTTAGGGTTACCGGGTCTCATCACACCTTGAGCGTGGGGCCAGAGGATGTAATCACACTACTGAAGGACAGATGGCTGAGTCATCACGTCAAGAGAGTGGAGAAAGCGGTCGTTGCTGAGGAACCAATCATTATTCTGGCTCTTGATTCAGAAGAAGCTTCGGTTGCCGTTCTCCGTTCCTTCGGGCTCGACTTCAAGGGCGAAGTGCGGTCACGGCTTCCCGGGAAAGCCGAGGCCGAGAAGCGCCAGGTCGCAATGAAGGACTACTTTCACAGAATCCAAACCCTGCTGGACGCGGTCTGTGTTGAATTCACCGGGCCGGTCTTGATTGTAGGCCCTGGTTTCACGAAAGATCATTTCGTCAAGGAACTGAAATCGGAAGCGAAACATCTTGGGTCAAGGACGGTGGCGGTCAAGGCCGTCGGAAGCGGCGGGATCGCTGGTGTGCATGAGGCGATTCGGGTGGGGGCAATCAGCAAGATCAGGAGAGATTCTCGGGCGCTCCAAGAGATCGAACTTGTCAACGAGGCTCTCAAGCGGCTCGGGTCATCAAGCGGAGACATATCCTACGGACTCGACCGTGTCGAAGCGGACACGAGGTTGGGGGCCGTAGACACGCTTATCGTGGTTGATCAACTACTCAGAGAAGCTCAAGATGAAGAGAGATCCAGAATCGAAGCAACAATGAGAACCGTCGAAGAGCGCGGAGGCAGGGTCGCGCTAGTGAGCAGTGAGCAAGAGGCTGGGAAAATGCTGCGGTCACTTGGCGGTGCTGCGGCTCTTCTCAGATACCGTCTCCACCAAGGCTAGCGCACCTTTCAGGCATAAACCGTTAAGGGGCATGCTTTTAGTTCAGCTGCCTGATGTACACGCCTCAACCGCTGTGAGGCGCCGAGGAAGAATCATGGATCCCACGATCACCACTCTGCTCTTCTACGGGGTGATCTGGGTCGCGATATACCTGGCTGGTAGAGCTCTCAAAGCTGAGCGTTTCGGCTTCGTTCTGTCTCCGGCCTATTTCATGTACAAGACGACTGCCCTAAACAACTGGATAGGATCTCTCGCCGAAAAGGGGAGACGTTTCTGGAGAGCCTTGGGGAACGCGGGGATTGCTGTCGGGATCGGACTTATGGTCTTCGCTGTATACCAACTCGCACTGAACCTGTTCAACCTATTCTATCGAGTCGAAGCCGCTACCTCTATTCAACCCGTGATTCCTCTTCCCGGGCTAACGATAAGCTGGGAGAGCTTCCCCTACTTGATCGTAGCAATCTCGCTGGTGCTGGCAACGCATGAGCTTGCACACGGAATCGCAACCCGCGTTGACAACGTGCCTCTGAAATCTGCAGGAATCTTCATCGCGGTCGTTCTCTTCGGCGGCTTTGTCGAGCCTGACGAAGAACAGCTCGAAAAGGCATCCAATCAGACAAAGCTGAGAGTCTATGCGGCGGGGTCGTTCACGAACGCCGCCCTTGGATTGGTGGCGCTTCTGCTGTTCGCCAATTTTGCTGCAACAATCAACCCGTTCTATGCAACGAACTACGCCGGCGTTCAGGTGGCGGGACTCATGCCAGGTTATCCGGCTGAAGGAGCCGGAATGCAGGCTGGTGATGTCATAGTCGGAATCAACGGAGCGTCAGTTCACACAGTTGCCGACTTGCAACGAGCAATGATGGGAGTGTGGCCTGGCAGGGAGATAACGGTCTCAACGCTGCGCGGAGATTTCCGAATCGCGACGAAGCCTGACCCAAACAATGCTTCTCGCGGAATTATGGGAGTCAGCCCACTTAGAGACTTCATCACGTATAGCGGGAGGTTTCCGCTTCTTCCTGACAGCTTGCCGTATCATCTTCTTCGCGTGGAGTTCTGGGTGTCGATCGTCTTCACGAGTGTGGCAATTATCAATATGCTTCCGCTGTACATGTTCGACGGAGATCGATTTCTCGTAACCCTGTTGAAGGCTTTGGGCGTGAAGCGAACCAACGAGGTGAGGACGTTCGCAGCAGCTGCCTCACTGGTGATCTTGGGGCTGAACTTCGCCTTCTCGATCTTGCGCTTCGGATTCATCAAGCTGTGAAGGAAAGACAGCGGTTGGCGACCTGTTCTGGATGTGGAGCAAGCCAAGTCTACTATCGAAGGCAGCATGAAGGGGTTGACCTCTGCAGGAAATGCTTTCTTGAGAGCGTCGAGGCCAAGGTCCGGCGAACGATAGCGAAGAGACGGATGCTCGAGCCCGACGACACGGTCGCCGTAGCACTATCAGGCGGCAAGGATAGCGTCACGCTCCTGCGGATTCTTTGGAAACTCGAACGGCGTTTTCCACCGGCTCGTCTAGTTGCATTGACCGTAGACGAGGGGATCTCAGGCTACAGAAGCGAGGCTGTCTCCATATCAAGAGACATATGCGGTGAACTCGAGATCGAACACACTGTAGTCTCGTTTGAGGAACTATTCGGAGTCACCATGGATGATGTGGCATGCAGGCAGAACGAATTGCAGCCCTGTTCCTACTGTGGTGTCCTGCGAAGGAAGGCGCTCAACGAGGGTGCCAGACGCATGGGAGCCACCAAAATAGCCACAGCCCACAACCTCGACGATGAAGTACAGACAGCGTTGTTGAACGTGATGCATGGCGATGTCGAGCGCATCTCACGCCCTTCTTCGATCATGGGGAAGATCACGCCTGGTTTTATTCCAAGAATCAAGCCGTTGGCCGAGGTGCCTGAGAGAGAGACGACACTGTATGCGTATGCGTGCGGCACTCGGTTCCAGACAATCCCCTGCCCGCATGGGCATGATGCGTTGAGAGGCGACATCAGGGTGATGCTCAACAGACTTGAGCTGAAACATCCGGGAATAAGACATACCATCTACCGATCGATGGAAAGGCTCTCAGAGGCCATGGGGAGTACTGGTAGGCCTCGTGCATTCAGAGCATGCAGCATCTGCGGTGAGCCCACACCGAACGATACCTGCGAAGCGTGCATTATGCTGAGAACGCTCAAGCTTGATCCGCGCGCAGCTCGAGCGGTGTCTCCGCATACAAGATCAACCATATAGCGCATCGTGGAGGTACTCATCGTATTCGCAGATCTCTAACTGCCATGGTCTGCTGAGACAACAGTTAAAGGACAGCCGCCTAAAGTTCTGGCCGGCGGTGGTGGGGGATCGAGGAGCTAGCCGTTCCTTGTTGCCCGAAATCGGCTACACGCGGGGATCCGCTAACTCGAGAGAGAGGCATATCGTTCCTCCCGTAGGCTCCAGTTGCCGACGATGAAATCCTGCCCTACCGGGCCGGTGGAGGAAGAGTCTCTTTCGAAGGGAAGAGGCGACTTCTTTACGGCCGAACCCGGCGAGACTCGGAAGAGGGCAGTCGTAAGGTCGACATGCTGGCGCTGATAGGATCACAGGGTATAGAAAGCATCTGGAAAACCGCGACAGGAAACTGTGCCCATCACTCGGGGAAGCCGCCACCGTCTTGACTTCCACAGGAGCCGATGCTTTCGTACGGTTACCTTATATCAATCGCGTAGCTACGTTCAGCGAACCTTTGGAAGAAAGCGCAAACTCATAGGGCGAGGAGTGTTCAGCATGAGCAAGGAAGCAAAGAAGCTCGCTGAGGTCAAAGCATTCAAGAAATGGGACATAAGCGGAATCGAAGTCGAAGACACGAGTCTGCAAAGATACCTGAGTACAAGAGCAATGTTCGTGCCTCACAGCAGCGGCCGACATGAACACCAGAAATTTAGGAAATCAACGGTCAACATAGTCGAGCGACTAGTCAATAACATGATGCGCCACGGAAGGTCCGGAGGCAAGAAGGCGAAAGCCGTCAGCATCGTTCGCAATGCGTTCGAGATCATTGAGCTGAAGACCAAGAAGAACCCGGTTGAGGTCCTAGTAAAGGCTGTGCAGAACGTCGCTCCTGCCGAGGACGTTACACGAGTAGCATACGGTGGAATAGTCTACCCGATCTCAGTAGACATCGCTCCCCAGAGACGCATAGACTTGACACTCAGATTCATAACTGACGGCGCGCGGCAAGCAGCGTACAGTAATCCGCGAACCATAGACGAATGCCTCGCGGAAGAGATAATGTACGCCGCCGAGCATGACAACCGAAGCTACGCGGTTCGAAAACGCGACGAAATGGAACGCGTCGCGCTGGCGTCTCGATAGAGCAGCCACATCGTCGTCTTGCGTTCTTGTGCTCTCGTTTCATCGTCCTTGTTTGAAGCGAATTTCTTGACCTAGCTTCCCATTCCGTCAAGAGATCGGGAGATTCGTCAATTCTGGTTTCGGAAACGGCCGGAACGGTGTCGAACCCTTAAATACATGATTGCGGCCTTACTCTACAAATCCAATACCGGAACGGATGGATGATTTCGTGTCGGCAAAGAAGCCTCACCTGAATCTGATCATCATTGGTCACGTCGATCACGGAAAGAGCACGATGATGGGTCACCTTCTGTATCTGACGGGAAACATCGACGAGAAGACGATCAAGAAGTACGCTGATGAGTCAGCGAAGCTTGGCGCAGGCGAGACGTTCAAGTTCGCCTGGGTCCTCGACACGCTGAAGGAAGAGAGGGAAAGAGGCGTCACAATAGATCTTAGGTTTGAGAAGTTCGAGACACCCAAGATATTCTTCACAATCATCGACGCGCCGGGACATCGAGACTTCATCAAGAACATGATCACGGGCACAAGCCAAGCGGACGCTGCGATCTTGGTGGTGTCTGGGAAGAAGGGAGAGTTCGAGGTTGGCGTTGGCCCTGGCGGGCAGACTCGCGAACACGCATATCTTGCGAGAACTCTCGGAGTCACCCAACTCGCCGTCACCATCAACAAGATGGATGACGCTTCGGTCAACTGGTCTCAGGAGCGCTTCGAGGAGTGCAGGAAGGAAGTCAGTGACCTGCTGAAGGTAGTTGGATACGACCCATCCAAGATAACGATAGTTCCGACCTCCGGATGGACTGGGGACAACCTGGTCAAGCTGAGCGAGAAGATGCCGTGGTACAAAGGAACCACACTTCTCGCACTACTGGACACCTTCACGGAGCCGCCTAAGCCGTTGGACAAGCCGCTCCGAATTCCAGTCCAAGACGTTTACTCGATCACAGGCGTCGGAACCGTTCCCGTAGGCAGAGTCGAGACCGGCGTGCTGAAGACCGGTGACACCCTCGTCTTCATGCCGTCAGGAGTCAAGGGCGAATGCAAGGACATCGAAACGCACCACGAGAAGATCCCTCAGGCAATTCCAGGCGATAACATCGGCTTCAACGTGCGCGGGATCACGAAGACAGATGTGCACCGCGGAGACGTGGCCGGAAAGACTGACGCGCCGCCGACTGTCGCAAAGGAGTTCGTGGGCAGAATCATAGTTGTCTTCCACCCGACGGCGATTGCGCAGGGCTACACACCAGTAATGCACGCGCACACAGCAACCATGGCAGCTACGTTTACGGAGCTGATGCAGAAGATCGATGCGAGATCTGGCCAGATCGTTGAGGAGAAGCCGTCGTTTCTCAAGACAGGTGACGCTGCTCTCGTCAAGTTGCGTCCTGTAAGGCCTTTGTCCCTCGAATCCTACTCGGAGATTCCGCAGCTGGGAAGATTCGCGATTCGCGACATGGGCAGCACAGTCGCTGTCGGTGTTGTTCAGCAGATCACCGAGAAAGCGTAGCCGCACGCGCCGAACCTTTTTAAATCACTCACCTATTCTTGCTGTGTTTCCGGTTAGCGTGGAGGATGGACCGCAGTGGTCAACAAAGCGCGCATCAGGTTGTCGGGCACTGACCCTCACGGACTAGACTCAATCTGCGGTGAAATCACGAAGATCGCTGACAAGACCGGCGTGAAACTTCGTGGCCCCATACCGCTTCCAACAAAGAAACTGAACGTCCCCACGCGAAAGAGCCCCTGCGGCGAAGGCACACACACCTGGGACAAATGGGAGATGCACATCCACAAGCGACTCATCGACGTCGACCCCAACGAGAGATTCCTCAAACGCCTAATGCGAATCAGGACTCCAGAGGACGTGTTCATAGAGATCGAACTGCTCTAACACCGTCCGCAATAGCGACCCTATTATGCGGCAAGCAGAGCGTCATTTCGACACCGCAAGGCTTTAGTGAACCAGGCCGATCGCTCGTGTTTATGTAACGCGGGGGTCCCAGAGCCAGGTCAATATCTGTCTGGCCTGATGGGCGGGTCGCGTCCTGACCACGCGCGCTAAACTCAAGACCAAGGCGGCGGCGCGGGTGAGTCATCCCGTGGCGTAGGCCTTCGTGGGTTCGAATCCCACCCCCCGCACTCTTTTACTGGCATATAATCCGAGAGGCGTGGCCCACGAGACAAGATTTCTGTGGGATTTGAAGATGCCGTGAGACTAGTGTCGGCATATCTCACATAACCGAGCTCAAGACATCAGTGAACCGATCCGCGACCCTTCGAGAGTGACGTGCGCAAGGCGAAGCTAGTTGAAGGCTTAGCAACGGACTAGGAGGAAACTGCCAATTGAAGCGGAATTTGAGGCCAGTTTCTCAGCAATGACGAGATTGCATGATGTTTGCGATCCGTTAATGTACCGCGGTTAGTCCCTATGGATACGTGGAAGAATGTGTTATTCTGCGGCGGTGAGTAAGTTTGAAGAGTAGTTTATGGGCTTGGCGACGTACCCCGGAGTTGCTGGCTGAGGAAGTTAACCGCCGACGCAAACAAAGTAATCGGTGACGCGATCCGTTTCCGACTACTGTCCCTCTGTCTTGGGTTCACGGCACGGCTTGCCAGATGTTTCTTGGATCATAGGGACACCTATAAGCTGGGCCTACAATGGCAACCTATGCCGGATCGAGTTTTTTTGTGTGCTTGCCGAAAATGTGGCAGCCGATTTGAGTTCACCGGAACATACGAGAAGTTTAACGACTTCATGGACTCGGAGAGCTTTACCTGTCCGCACGGCCATGAGGAGAAGAATCCACCGCGAGCCTATCTTCAGCTCCTAGAGACAAGCCAACCACATCCTACTCAAGATTGGAAACCGACGGAAGGAAGAAACTATGTCAACATTCTTGACTATCAGACGGCTCGGATCAACGGCATGCAGATAGATCACATCGGTTCAGGCCTCTACGTTGATAGGAAGACAGGCAAGAAGTACGATTACGAGGAAGACATGAAAGGAAACCGACACTACTTCGAAGTACCAGCGTAGGCGCACTTCGACACCTAATTCATCGATTAAGCATAACCCTGTGACTGCATTCCAGAAAGTAGGGATTGAAAAAAAGGGAAAGCGGGAGGAAATCCTCCCAAGTTACTATTGGATGACTTCGCCGGTTGCGAATCTGGGACCAACAGAGTTGATTCTGACCTTCACGTGGTCGCCAGGTTTGGTTTGAGGAATGAAGACTACGAAGCCCTCGATCCGGGCTACTCCGTCACCTCGACGGCTGGTCTCCTTGATGTCAAGTTCGTATTCCTTACCTTCCTCAACTGGCTTGTTGTAGGAACGTTCAAAGCTCATGTGTTTCACCTCGTTCATTTCGTTCAGCTAGTTCTTCGGGAGAAAACTTAGACGCCAGCACGGATGGTTACGGTACGACGCTTCGCTTCAGCCCTTATCGCTAACTTGCCTGCTCAACAAGAGACTGACCCTAATAACACTGCCTATCCCAGCATCAAAGAGCCTCGACTCGAAACGGAACTCGTATGGAGTATTGTTCGAACCGCAGCAGTGAAATCGAGAAAACCAATCTGTCAGAAGGGCACGTTTTCGACTCAGACGAATGCCGAGAATTGTTGCCGGGCTGCCAATGAGGCTCGGGTCAGTATCCTGTGCGTTACCCTGGTCGGAACAGGAAAAGTTCTTCTGCGCTAGGCTAGATCTCTTGGATGGGATATGGATTTGACTAGGCCTAAGTGGCAGAAGAACCGGAAGAAAATGGCAAGCAAGATGGGCAAGAAGAGCGGCAGGGTGAGGTAAGCAAGCTCTGACACGAGCCGGGCGAGGAGTCGAACGACATCAAAGACCGTGGAGATCAATTGATCGAATCGTCTGAGCCGAAGCTCCCCATATGCGATCAACGCTAGAATCCTTCCATCTTCGCACTCAACTAGATCCGGTTCTCGTACCTCGACTTTTTCAGCCGTACAAGGCAGTACGGACACGTGGATTGAAACTCGAAGAACGCCGTACGGCACTTCGGACAGTACCAACCCATCGCGGCCACGTTCTTTGCATACGCATCTAGAGGGCGCAGAAGTATAGAGATGTTGCCGTTGGCTTCGTATGAAGGACCGAGGTCTCACATGTCGTGCGTAGGTGAACCCAGGAGCCTCATGCGCAGCCAGAGGCATTTGGCTCGGGCGAGTCACAAGGTCACCCCATCTCTCCTTGCTCTCTCTTGTCATAGCTGTGAGAAAGTGCCAAGTGTGCGCACGTGCGCAGGGGCCTTAAAGAGCAAGGCAACCAAATGTATCGCGATCTTATTGAAAGGCCTGCCAAGAGAGATGTTGCACTATGCGCGGGGTAGACCCCGCGGCGAACGGCAATCCATGGCCGAAATGACTCGTCTGTGGTATTTGATCAGGGTCTCAAAGAAATACGGGCTTGACACACATAGGTTTCTTGCATGCTTTCCAGACGCGTGGACTCGTCAGAAATCATCGTACGATGACATTTTGATCCAACGCCGCCAAAAGACGAATGATAACGGCGTCTTTCTTGTTACGCAGGATCAAAAGGTAATTGCACAACTGTACCTTGGCCAGAAGATGTTGAAGTATCTTCCGGAAGTGGACCTTGCAAGTTTTCCATGCGACGAACGGCCTCGAGTTAGGGAAGTCGAAACGTCGCAAACGGGTAACATGCAAATCAAGAACATAGATGCCGGGGTCAAATGGGTTAATCTGAAAGCGAGGGTCGTTGAGAAATCAATCCCGAGGAACGTCTTCACAAGCTATGGGGATCGTATCGCTGTCTCGACCGCGACAATCTCTGATAACACCGGCTCCATCAGGTTGCCACTGTGGAACGCCCAAATAGACATGGTCTCGATTGGTGACACCGTTCAAATTGAGAATGGCCGAGTAAAAACGTTTAGAGGCGAACTGCAAGTGAGCGTTGGCAGAAATAGCAAACTCCAAGTCATCGAGAACCAATCAACTCCGCACACAGCAAAGTCGCACGCTCAAGATGCGGCCCCCTAGGCCTCACAATATGGCATTCACACACTCGCAGTCTCATGACGCCGCGATCCGCGTATGATCTCATGTTAGAATCTAGCGCGTGCAAGGATGAGAAGGAACTGGAGAGGCTCGCTAGTCTTCAATGCCTGTCTTACGATGTTGTCCATGGAGGGGAGACGGCCGGCGTTCCGACGGTCAACCTGCCGGACAACTCTGCCGAACACCACGGCGGACAGATGGTGCGCTGGCTCGTCTTCAACGGGGAATTCGCAGACCGCTTCACGAGTGGACTCATCGCGCCGGAAAGTAGGTTCCTTGAGAATGTCGAAGATTCACGCAGAGGTGTGTGAAGGGCACATGAATGGAACGTAGGACACTTAAGTGGAGGGCAGCACTATCCATGGACGTATGCAGTGGATTCGCATCCTCCGTCCTATCCAATGCGTAACAGAAGCAGAAAGTGGTGAGCAGAACATGACAGAACAACAGAAAGCCGAGCCGACCCCGCCTACCCGGCAGAGTAGAATCCCCTCCAACACCGTTTTCATTGGACAGAAGCCCATCATGGCGTATGTTACAGCGCTCGTGATGCAATTTACCAGTGGCAGCAATGAGGTTTCAATCAAAGCGAGAGGGCGAGCCATATCAGCAGCCGTTGACGTCGTCGAAGTATGCAGAAGACGATTCTTCGAAGGCAAGCTTCACGTAAAGAACATCACCATCGCAACCGAGCAGCTGGGCGAGGAAGGACAAGTACGAAACGTGTCAACGATCGAGATCACGGTGACAAAATCAACCTAACGGCGACAGTAGAACACTCCGCACAGCAGACCCTCCAGTTTTCTTCTACGACGCGCCTAAGGCATAGAGCACTTGGATTCCAGGTTCGCGTAGACAAGATCCTTAGTTCGAATCGCTACGACCCGTCAAGGGTGCCTAGTTTATCAAGTGGGAGGTCTATCTCGTTGACGACAGTGTGGTAATTGGATTGTCTGAAGGAACAATGCCGGTTTACATTCTCCGGGAAGGATCGACACGAAACAGAGGCCACGACGCCCAACGAAACAACATCATGGCTGCAAAAATCGTTACTGAAACTATTCGAACGACGCTTGGTCCGCTTGGAATGGATAAGATGCTTGTCAGTGGCATGGGCGATGCTGTCATCACGAGCGACGGTGCCACGATCATGAAGGAGTTCGACATTCAGCATCCGGCTGCAAAGATGCTTGTGGAGGTTGCGAAAAGCCAAGATAACGAGGTAGGTGATGGCACAACCACGGCGGTTGTACTGGCAGGGGAGCTTCTCTCGAAAGCTCAAGAACTCATAGATCAGGATGTTCACCCAACAGTCATCATAGACGGATACAAGAAAGCTTCAGCTGAAGCTCTGGAGATCTTAGATTCCCTAGCTATCACTGTAGACCCGACCGACACCAAAACCTTGCGTCAGATAGCAAGCACGTCAATGGGAACCAAGGCAATAGCAACCAGCAAGGACTACCTCGCCACACTCGCTACTTCCGCTGTGACGCAAGTAATGGACAACTCGAGCGGAAAGACCAAAGCAGATATCGAGAGGATAAAGGTGCTGAAAAAGCACGGCGAAGGAATAGAGCAAACAGAGCTGGTTAGAGGAATCGTCCTCGACAAGGAGATTGCTCATTCTGAGATGCCGAAGAGAGTAGAGAAGGCCAGAATTGCCCTTCTCAATGCTAAACTCGAGATTGAAAAAACAGAGTTCGACTCAAAGATTACCATCGAGAACCCAGACCAGATGAAAATGTTTCTGAGTGAGGAGGAGACTATGATGAGGCAGATGGCGGAGAAGATCTTCGAATCAAAGGCCAATGTATTGCTATCTGAGAAAGGTATTGACGACATGGTTCTGCATTTCCTTGCAAAGCGAGGAATCCTCGCCGTGAAGAATCTTAGTAGCGGCGACATAGAGAAACTTGGAAGGGCGACCGGTGGGAAAGTTGTGGCGAGCCTGAAGGATCTAAGTGCTGAATCCCTGGGTGAGGCCAAACTGGTGGAGGAGATCAAGATCGGTGACGACAAGCTTCTCTACATTAGGGAGTGCAAAGATCCGAAAGCGGTAACTATCGTGATACGAGGCGGTTCCGAACACGTTATCGAGGAGGCTGAACGGTCCCTTCACGACGGCCTTTGCGTAGTTCGAAATGTTGTTGAGGACGGCAAGATCGTGGCGGGCGGGGGCTCTGTTGAGGCAGAACTGGCAAAACAGCTCCGCGAATTCGCGGTCAAAGTTGGAGGAAGAGAGCAGCTGGCTGTACAATCTTACGCAGAAGCTGTCGAATCAATACCAGTAACACTCGCACAGAATGCAGGACTCGACCCTATCGACATCATGGTTGAACTTAGAATGAAGCACCAGGAGAGCGCAAACAAGTGGTTTGGAGTCAGCGTGCACGATGGAAAGGTGGCGGATATGCTCAACGAAAGAGTGGTTGAACCTCTTCGCGTCAAGCAGCAGGCCATCAAGTCATCAACGGAAGTAGCATGCATGATTCTCCGTATCGACGATGTCGTTTCGTCTAAGGGAACGAAGGGACCCGCTGGCCCACCGCCGGGAGGTATGCCTCCCGGAATGGGCATGATGTGACAAAATTTCTATCATGGATTCACTACAGCTATCTTCGGTCCCGTTGTGAACGCGACCATAGCTGAAGAGCATCCCCAGCTGTGGCTTCAACCAAAGTGCTCTAATCTTCGTCTCTTCATCTACTCGGCCGATTGAAGCGGGGCCCAAGATGCGAATAGACAACGCTGAAGACGCAAGAAGCGTGGTAAGAAAGTACTTCCTCGGCACCAGGACTTTCCACGGGAAGATTGTTACTTTGACCATGGAGGAAAAGGCTGAGGGTCCGGACGACAAGGGCGCTTGGAAGGTCAAGGGAACCTACCTTACGGAGGCAGGCGTAAGAGAACAGTTTGAGGCTACCGTATCGTCACGCGGCGAAGTACTGACGACCAGTTCCAGTTCAACCAAACCGAAACCACCTCCACCAGCTATCCTGAAGTACAGGCGCCGGCATACAAAGGCGCAACGTGGGGCGAGGTAGAATGGCACATAAATTGAGCAGGGCAGACTATGTGATGCGAAAGCGACAGAAGAAAAAGCAACGCATGAGGAAGCGCACGAAATCAAGCAGAAAGCCTAGCTAGTTGACGCCTTTGGGGTCCACATCCCAAGTATTCACCGCTAGCGGTTCGAGTCCGGGCGCGGGCCCGCCACCAACACTTCGCATTCCTAACTGGGTATCGTAGCCTGCATTGGCTCCGAAGGGGTCAATGGCGCATTGCAATGCGGACAGAATCTCTGGCGTAAGCCGTTCGTCTTGATGTAGTCGTGGACGCTCTTTGTGATCTCAGTGTAACTTACAAGCGTGCCCCTCGGGTGTCCAGTCAGCATGGAAAGCACATCATCAACAATGATGCTTGGCTCAGTCAACACATTCCGCTTGCTCACAGAGACTTACCTCAGACGGCATACAGGCGTTGGGGGTCATTTGAGAGTTCAGTATATGACCATTGTCAACAATGGATTGTTGGAAACCCCCGGTTAGGCAGTTTTAGTTCCATCGTACGAGGACACGGAGGCGCCTGAGTGATAGTCACTTTTGCCTTCGTGGATATTGTCCACCGTCGCGAGCTCACCGCAGTTCGGGGGTACCATCTGAGCAGTGCTAATTCGCCCGACCGGGCTCGGGACTACTAGTAGGTTATCAGTCCCTTCTCTTCAAGCGTTTCCCGCAATTTTGCGATGGCCCTAGGTACTTCCGCCTCTTTCTTGGCGCCTGTACACACCAGCTTTCCGCTCGCGAAGATTAGTATGACTACTTTGGGGTCGTCCATTCTGTAGATGAGGCCGGGGAACTGTTCGGGTTCGTACATCGTCCTCTTCAGCGAGTATGTCGTCTTTTCTAGGTCGATGTGGCCTCCCAGCCCAGCTGATGCTACTATGTTCTGGATCTGGATTTCCGGCTTCACAAGGATGACTATGCCGTTTCTCTTGAGTTCGTCGACGACTTTCGTGACTGCCTTCCTTGCTTGCCTCTCGGACTTCGCTCCGGTACACACCATCTTCCCTGAGCTGAAGATCAGTGTCGCGGTCTTCGGCTTCTTCAGCCGGTACACGAGTCCGGGGAACTGCTCAGGCCTATATTCGACGCCAGGAAAGATCCGGACAATCGAGTTGAGGTCTATCTTCTGGTTCAGTGTGGCCGACGCGACGACATTCTCTATGTTGATGTACGCTTCGTGTCTTGTCAGAGGTCGCACCTGAGTTATGCTTGAGGCGCGCCTTATGAAGGAAGCCTATGTGAGAACGATTTGCGCAGCCACGCAAGCTCCGGAGGCGGTGCAGACGCCTTCACCGATAGCAATTCTGCTGCCACGGTTCGGTCTGACTTCAAGAGACTCGGACGTTTCTACTCACCATTCTCATTGAAGGTTCTTCTGCCATCGCGCCCCTTCGTTGCGCTTCTGTGATCCAGAGAAAGTAGTGAACTCCAAACTGGCACCCCGTGAATCTGAGAAACCCATCGTAGCATAGGGCTCGTTCAGGATTTCAGCTTTTGCCTCGCCCTAGAATAACTGCGTCAATTCTTCCTACTTTCACCCACTCCGAGAGTTGGCGACTTTCTTGTGTTTGGGTGCAGTGGTGTAAGCGACGGAAATTGAACTGGGCATAATTCGGTGGTGGAGACCACATGAGCTTAGTGTAGGGCACGCAATAAGGGAGAGCGTGAAGGAATTGTCCAACGACAAAGACTCGCCAGATAGCAGTCATCCTGTGTCCGCTGAGCCAAGCGCAACAGGTGCGGTGGATTTCGAATCCCACCCCCCGCACCAATTCTGAGACGTGGATCGTGACCGAAAGGAACTCAAAGCTTGAAAGAACATAGTGAAACAGAGCATATACGACATCAAAAGCAAACTCGAAGCGGTAACAGGAAGGATCGATGCGAGCGACCAGATCTCTGAGAGGAACCCTCAGCTCATCTTGGATTTCTGGGAACATCGTAGCCTTCATGCGTCGTCTAGTTCTAGACTTAAGAGATTGCACGAACCAAGTCGTTCAAAGCAGAGGGACTCAGTCTTGAGCGGAGTTCCATTTCTTTCCTCGCCTCCCGTGGTTGTTGAGAGAATGCTGAAGCTTGCTATGGTTAGGCCTGGCGACGTAGTGTACGATTTGGGATGTGGAGATGGCCGGATACTGATAGCGGCCGTGGAAGGTTTCAAAGCTAAAGAAGCGGTTGGCTATGAGATCAGGGATGATGTCTACAAGAAGGCGCTCGAAGAGGTCACAAAGGCGAATCTTCAAGAGAGGATAAGGATAGTCAATGACGATTTTTTCGAGGCGGATCTGTCAAGACCCAGCGTGATAACCCTGTATATAGACAGTCTCACGAATGAGAAGTTGAAACGGAAATTGGAGAAGGAAACAGGGCCAGGCACTAGAATAGTGAGTCATGACTTCCCCATGCCCGGATGGCAGCCGCTCATAGAGGACACAACCCCAGATCATAGCCATACAATCTACCTGTACGTAGTGCCCGCGGCGTTCTCCAAGAAAGGGGGCACATGACAAGAGTGACTTCTACCCTCCTAAATGCGATTGAGCAGTTTCCGACTGAGGTCCTGGATGAGTTCTACATGTCAGGCGACTCCGAGACAATGATCAAACTCTTGGAGGAGTATGTGAGGGAGGGCCTCCAGCACATCATTCTGTGGAACGTCACAGGGATGTTTGATCTTGGGAGGGTCAGAAGTTCCTTTTTTTTGCTGAAAGAGGTACTAGCCTATGTTAAAGGATAGCCTAGCCTCAGTAGTTGGATTAGTCTTCTTAGTCAATAATCGCCAGCGGGTGCGTCTTGCTTGTTCGTGAAGGCTCATGAATCCCGCTCCATTAGTGTTCCTCTCTGATCCGGTTCGCGACCTTTTCAGCCACATCTAGAGTGTATTCTATATCGTCTTTTTCGATGCCTCTGTGGGTGACCATCCTCACGCCGCCGCCTTCCACCGCTCCAGCCTTTACACCATGCTCACCCATCTTGGCAACCCATTCCTTCGCGGTCACTCGTAAGCCGCTGACATCGTAGAGAACGATGTTAGTTTGGACATGCGAAAGATCGAGAGATACTCCTTGGATCTTTGAAAGCCCTGTCGCCAGCAGTTTGGCGTTTGCGTGATCATCTTTGAGGCGATCAACCATCTTTTCAATTGCAATTATTCCCGGGGCGGCGATTACTCCGGCTTGTCTCATGCCACCGCCGAGCATCTTGCGGTATCGTCTAGCACGGTCGACGAAGTCTCTATCTCCTACGACCAAAGACCCAATCGGCGCACTCAAGCCCTTGGAGAGGCAGAACATCAATGAGTGCACATAACGCGTGAATTCACGCACGTCAAGGTTCTGGGCGACCGCCGCGTTGAATATCCTAGCCCCGTCCATGTGGACCCTTAACCCGCGGCTCTTTGCGAAATCGAAGACCGCTTTGATTTGGGTCGGCGACCACATTGTGCCTCCAGCGCGGTTGTGCGTATTCTCGATGCAGATCAGGCTTGTAGGAGGAAAGTGAATATTCGGAGGCCTCAGCGCTTTCTCAATGTCTTCCGGAGCCATGACCCCCATGTGCCCTCTCACGAGACGAGGCACCAGTCCACCCAGCGCCGAGAATGCGCCCACTTCGTAATAGTACAGGTGCGCGTCAGCCTCTAGGATCACCTCGTCGCCTCGTTTCGTTTGACTCATCACGCTGACTAGATTCGCCTGTGTTCCGCTCGTCGTCAGCAACGCAGCTTCCTTGCCCATCTTCTCAGCCGCAAGCTGCTCGAGACGGTTGACCGTCGGGTCTTCTCCGTACACGTCGTCGCCCAACTCGGCAGTTCTGATTGCCTCAAGCATTTTCTCGGTGGGAAGCGTGACGGTGTCGCTTCTCAGATCGACCACTCGCATGGCGGTTCGCCATGGCTCAGTACTAGTCATGAATTTAAAGTCAAGAGAAACGGCTTGTCGCAGTCCTGCAAACTTGTCCAATCCATTAATCGGGAAAAGCGATTCTTGCCCTCAGGAGCTGTCAATGTCAGTCATTCTCTCAAGGCTCCTTGAATCTGGTTGACAACTGCAAACGGAATCGAGATGAGGAGCGGTTTAGGTGCGATTTGAGGCTTTACGGTCGGTCAGCGTCCCTCTCTTGAGTCTTCAGCCATTCGCGTCATTGCAGGTCTTTGCTCGTATCTACGCTTGCAGTCCTCTACATACATCTTGAAGTCGTAGTCGCTTCTTTCATAGTAGGGGATTCCGAGCCTGCGGCACAAGCGGCGGGCGACGGCTCGCGTGATCACTGGAGCCCCGTTGCCGAAAAGCTCCGCCAGAGCCTTCTGGAAGTCCTCTAACCGTGTGGGGATCTCCTCGCGTTTGATGTGAAAGTTTCTCTCAAGCGAGGAAAACACTGCCTTGAGGGGCCTCTCGCCTAGAACTTCTCGTATAACGTCGTCAAGGGACGCGAGGAGCAGGCTGCAAAACTCGCGATCCTTTTCGGAAGCATCCAACCTAACCCCAGCTTCCCCAGTCAGGGATCTACCGCAGTGCCACGTATCGCGGCAGCATGGTCTACGATATATGTTGTGATGATGCCTGTCTCGGTTTTACCTTCTTCCGGGCTATGTGCGATTAACTTGACAGATGCACTGCACCGTTCCTCTTGGACGCAGGAACCTTGCTAAAGAGACATCTTTCCGAATATTCACTGAACAAGAACGAATGATGCCTCAAACGTGTCAGCAAGCCTCCGAGGCCGCCATCCGCTGCGATGCAACCACGAAGCGCTGTGCGGCACCGCATCGGACGAACGGGAACTTGAACGGCAGCTCTAGATTGTCCGCGGTCCACAGCGGCGGCTAATGTTTCGCGAGCCTCAACAGTTGGCGTGGAATCTCGGCTGGATCGGTCACGGGTGGGAGACATGTCCTGCCAAAGCAAATGTAGGCTCCAGGTTCGGTGGCGGTCAGGTATCCTAATCGGCGTAAACGCTCCTCATCAGCATCAGGGTCGAGGGGTATCACTAGCTTTCTCGGGTCGTACGCTCGCAGGCTCATCTCATGAAGCTGTCTGGTAGCCAGTTCGTTCCTTGCGCCCACAATGACGATCCGCGTCGGCTGGTTGAGGAGGAGGTCTGTCGCGAGCGCGTACGTGCTCGCAGCATACCCATATCCACCGTATATCCCAGCGAGAGCATCGAGCGTCGATTTGGCCCTTTCAAGAAAGTTCTCGTCATTCACCGCATGGTAGAGCCTTGTCAGGATCATGCTGAGGGCGCTGTTCTCGTCGAGCGGTTTATCCAAACGCTTCAAGTAGCCGAGCGAGTCCGGGTCTGGAGGCGCGTCGTAGTAACCCCCATTCTTCGAATCGGCAAGCCCTTCGTCGAGGTACCGGACCAACCGTTCCGCATGGCTGAGATACTGGGCCTCCCCAGTGCTTTGGTATGCGTCAATCAGCGCCTTGCCGAAGCTCGCTTGATCCGTTAGGAGACACTCGAGATGTCGTGTCCCTCCTGAGATGTAGTGGTACATCGCATTGTGCTCGCTGTTGTAGGCTTCCCTCAGGAGCCTCTGGATCGACCTAATGGCGAATTCTCTCAGAGTCTGATCGTTGAGTATCGCGGCAGCTTCAAGATACGCTGAGATCATCAACCCATTCCAGTTCGTGTAGATCGTTTCATCTACGCGGGGAGCTTTGGCTTTCGCTCTCTCCGCTTTCGTGAGCTTGTAATAGCTTTCGTCGGCATCTTGGCTTCCGTAGAAGCCCCCATGCTCTTGGTCGGCTAGCGTTGTGTTGACGTACTGAATGATTTCGCTGGCCAATTGTCTGTAGCTGTCGCGTCCCGTCACCTGATACGCGTGTAGGTAGGTCGTGACAAGCTTGGCGTTGTCCTCGCACATCTTCTCATAGTGGGGGACCCTCCAGTCACGGGTTGTTGAGTATCTGAAGAAGCCTCCGTCTTCGTGGTCGTACATTCCTCCCTTAGCCATATGATCCAATGTCTTTGTGACTATTGTCAGCAGTCCCTTGTCGCCGGAATACCAGTATTGGGCCAGAGCCAACTCAAGGGCATCGATTTGCGGGAATTTCGGTCCGTCTCCGAAGCCACCGTACGTTGAGTCGAAGCTCATCACAACGGAAGTCAGAACATCATCTATTATGCCTTGAGAAATGCCAGCCACGTCCGGCTTCTGGGGCTGAGCGCTCGGAGGAGCTGTGCTGGGCGCCTTGCCTTTCTGCTGTAGATACAGAGCTTTGACCTTCCGGAGAGCGTCCTTCATCTCTTCCGGCGGAATGTATGTGCCGCCGGCGATGACGTCGCCGTCTGGGCTGAGGAAGGCTGTAGTGGGCCAGCCGCCCATGTTGTATCTCCTATTGATGTCCGGACGTTTGTCGTTGTCAACTCTTATCGGAACGTATTCTCTGTTGACTATGCGTACGACTTCAGGGTCAGAGTAGGTGGTCTTGTCTTGGACGTGGCACCAGTGACACCAAACCGCACTTATTGCGAGAAGGATGGGCTTATTCTCCGTCACGGCTTTCTTGAACGCCTCGGGACCCCAATCAAGCCACTGGATCCCGCTAGTCTCGGAAGTCTGCAATAACATGACTCACGGTCCGACTCGCGATTCAGCGTCTCATATAAGAGTCACTCTGCGGCCTCTAGCATGACTCAATGGAGGATCAGGTGAGACCGCTCTTCCGTGGAGAACCTCGAGGAGAAGATGGCACAGGCGAAGGTGAAGAACTTGAATGACGCCACCGCGGAGAGAACAGACGGCCATAGGAGAATGCTCAATCCCAAGACCATCGCGCTCATCGGTGCTACTGAGAAAGAAGGTAGCGTCGGACGGGCAATCATGGAGAGTGCTGACAGACAATAGGGCAATGCTCAGGATTTGTGATGAACTAGGGTTCAAGACAAGAGATCTGTCTGACGGCACAACTTGGGTCGAATTAGCTCTAAGATAGGCTTGGCCGCCTCACGCTACACAACGGTCGCTAGGCTGATGGGTTGCCTTACGAGGTCTATGCATCGAGTGAACGTGACGCCTTTTCTTCTCTTCATGGCCTTTATGAGAGTTTCAAGCATCGCGGTTCTTGATGCTCTTCCAATCGTCTGCGGATGCATGGTAAGATTGAGGTAGGGTACCCTAGCCGCATAAAGCGCTTTGAACTCTTGGATCCAGCTATTGAAAGCCTCGATGGGAGGCCCTCGATGCACCTCGAAGACTTGCCAGTCATCCAGTAACCATGCGACGGGAAGTTCCATCATCCCAGTCGATTTTCCGCGGTACTTGATTACGTAGGGCTTCTCGTCGTCCATGAGGCTGCTATCATACTTGAAGTTGAATTTGAGCAGATTCTCTACCGTGTACGGGCTAAACTCCCAGTCCGGCGCTCTGAAACCAGTCGGTCTCTCACCGACCAGTGCTTGTAGCCGGTCGATTGACCTTCGGAAGATCTCAATCTCATCCGCCTGTGAATTGAGCTGGGCTAGATTCTCGTGTTTGTAGCCGTGGGCTCCAACTTCGTGCCCTCGTCGAACGATCTCTTTCACGTCCTCGGGATAGGTCTCAACGACCCAGCCTGGCACGAAAAAGGTGGACTTGATCGAGTACTTGTCCAGTAGATTCAAGATTCTGGGGAGTCCGATCTTAGGTCCGAACTGCCCCTTGCTACGCGCGACCGGCTCGTCGGGGCGTCCGCTGTAGGCGCCTCGAACCGAGCTATCCGCGTCGACATCGAAGGTAAGCAGAACATTGAACCTTGCTGTCTTTTCTCCGACCATGGTATAGCCTCCAACTATCAGAAAACCAACGACCAAGAACGCATGTACGTTTTATAGGCTTTCGACGCAGGGTCGCGGCTAAGCCGCACAGGAGGGTCAAGAAGAGATTGGGATGGTGTTACCCCGAATACGGCCGACTGCGCACCGTGCTCATGCACGCCCCCGGAAAAGAGCTTGAGCTGGTCCGCCCAAGAACATACGAGAGATTTCTGTTCGCAGACGCCATCGACCCGGAACAGTTTCGAACAGATCATGGGCTCTTCGTTGATGTCCTTCGTTCCGAAGGAGTCAACGCGGTCTTGCTCACTGAATTGTTGCGGCAGCGATCCGAGTTGCTCAGCTCCGCTGAGCGGCTACCCAATCTCGTCTACACTCGAGATACAGTAGCTGTCACACAGGCAGGATATGTGCTGGCTAGGATGAAGAGCGTCGTAAGGCGAAACGAGACGAGAATTGTCGAAGCCGCCTTGCGTGAACTTGCTATCCCGATGCTAATGAAATCAGAGGCACCCACAACGGTTGAGGGTGGAGACTTGGTTTTTCTGGACGAGGAGACGCTGCTTGTCGGGGTTGGAAATAGAACCAACAGGAGCGGTCTTCACGAGCTGACGAAGGCAGCAACGAGATCAGGCCTGCGCAGATTGGTCGCGGTACCCTTGCCCTCTTGGGTGATTCACTTGGACGGAACTATGATGGTCATTGACCGCGATCTGGCAGTGGTTCATCTGCGATCTCTAAGGAACACTGCTTCCGTTTTCGAAGATGGAAGACTGAGCAAACATGTGAGGTTTGTTCAGTTCCTGGAAGCGAGTGGAATGAGACTGATTGAGGTGACAGACTACGAGAGACAAAGACGCGCCACAAACGTCATAGCCATCGGTCCTCGCAAGGTCGTCGGCTATTCAGGAAACGCGAGACTGAAACGAGAACTTGCTGAGAATGGCGTCGATGTCATCGAGATCGAGGGAGCAGAACTCATTCGCGGGTTTGGCGGGCCCCGTTGTATGACGGTCCCCATCCTCAGAGACTAGTCCGATCGTGACTTTCAGGGGAACGCCCGCACCCTCGATGGACATACAGAGAACCGATCGTCCAACTCCATCCCGTCTGTGCGGCTTCATTCGCGCGTTCAGTTGCTTGAATCGTTGTTCTAAGGTCTAGAATGATATCCTACGTCGAGACTCGAAGCAAAGGCGTCGACAATTGAATCTCCGAATCCAGAGAGAAGGCAAGCATGTCATTCTACCAACTCTGCTCGTCGCCATGGTCTCCCTGAGCGTCGGTCTCACGGATACGAACAGAGATCTTGCTATCGTCCCCGTCGCGAACGGCCTAGTGATCGGGCCTATTCATTTCGTCGAGATCTTCTTTGTCGCTGGACAGAATATGGAGCGTCGCTCGCCAAGAGTCGGGGAGGAATTCGTCATCAAAGCGACAATCCGAAACATAGGCCCGGCTGTCATCTACTACCTACCCACCCTCTGCGATAGCTCACTTTCAGCAGTCTTCGATCCATCTTATGTGAGAGTCGAGTCGGGACGGCCGAGGTGCTTGGCGGCTTCGATGCCGACACCCCTCAAGCCAAACGAGGAAACAACGGTTTGGGCTCCGGAATCTGGAACGGCCTACGTAGCTATCCGAGCAGGGTCCACCACGGCCACGACCATATTCAGGTACAACAGCGACGCGAACATGCAAGAATCAACCCGAGCTGAAGCACGATCCACTGTTCCTCTCACGATCGAAGAAGGACCATGGGACTCACCTATTCCGGGTTTTCCGCTTGAATCTCTAATTCTCGGATTCTTGCTGGCTCTCGGGATCTTCCTGTACGAAATGAAGATCAGAGCGAAATAGAGATCGTGCCCAAGATCAGTTATACCTGAATTTTGGATCGGTTGACATAATGAGATTCCATTCGATCCTGCCTTGCTTCTCTCCGAGTATACCTGGCGCCGAGGCACCTGTGAAACAGCGATGTCCTACAGGCGGTACGCTAATATACCTTAGTCCATGCCACTCTACTTCGTGGCGGCAGCATGAACGAGTGTCTTGTGTCAACGATCGCCGAACCTGCGCCCACGACTGCTATCATGAAACGAGCGCTGCTTGACGCTATTGATTTCGGCCTGCTCGCTCCTGGTGAAATCGTGAGAGCCACTATCTACGAGCACATCGAGAGAAGCTATCAAGTCAGACGTGAGGAGATTCCAGACAACCTTGACACCTTCTACAAGGCGCTTCAAGAGTTACTAGGCAAAAGCGCCGAAGTCATCAGACGACTGATCGTCAAGAATCTCTACAGCAGACTTGACCTGAAGTTCACTGAACATGAGAACTGGACGCTAGTCGACTACGTTCGCTGCGCGAAAAAGGCGAAACACCGCTGACTAAAAGAATGAAGAACAGACGCTACCAGATTGTAGCAAGAGTATTGCCTGGAGGCTTATCCCATCCATCAGTCTACTGAATCAGAACATAGCAGACATCTAACAGCACGGTGAGAAATTGGAAGCCCATTCTGCAAACCAGGCCCTCCTGATAGAGCCTCGAATCATCAGATGACGGGACGCAAGATACCAGCTGTTTAAGAATGATGCTATTCTCTTGTCTCTAGCTCAGTGACGAAGGGTTGTGTCGAAAGTCTCGCGTCTGCTACGTAGTCGAGCAATCCATAGTTCGTTCTTTCAACAAATTCGATACGCATCTTCGAGTATAGTCTCTTTACGATGACCCTGCGAATCGCCCGGCTCGATCTGCCGAACATCCGCGTTAACGCAGCATCGAAATCACCGAGTCTCTCAGGCATCTCTTCCCTCGCGATGCGATATTCGCTCTTCAACCAGGTGTAGATGATTTGCTTCGTTTCTTCTCCGAAAAGATCTGTCAGAGCGTCGTCCAGAGATTCCGTCAATAATCTTTCAAAGTACCTTTTGCCACGCGCCATTTTGGTCTGTACATCAGATTCCCCACTTTGCGTTGATGTCTCTGGCAACTTACATCGCGACAAGGGACTTTGTTTCGACGATGCCATCGATCTCTGAGAGCGTCTCCAAGACTTGCTCTAGCGTGTGCTGCTCAACAATCAGTACGACATCTGCATCCCCGGCAACTCTGAAAATCTCAATGGCCGGGAGGGATTTCATCTTCTCAAAGGCGTCAGAGCGTCTCTGAGGCGAAACCCGGACAGTTATGATCACTGGATCCTTGCGATAGCCAAGGGCCCTTAAGCCGTCCTCGGTCACGTTGATGAAGCCGCGCCCAACCTGAGCAAGGCCTGATTCGCGTAGCTTCTTGAGGTGCTGGTTAAGGGCTTGCCGAGTTATGTGTAGAGTACATGCGAGGTCGGTTTGTCCTATGCGTGCGCTGTAGACCGTCTTCCGATTTCCTTTCCTGAAAACTAGCTCCAGTATCTGCAGAGATTTTGCGACGGGAAATCTCGCCGCAGAGTCGGTCAGTTTCTCGATGGCCTGCTTTTCAAAAGGGAGCTTGTCAAGATCAAGTTTGGGCTTGACCTCAACGGGAGAGCCCTTGACATAAGCCAAGTTGGGTCGACAAGACGAAAGGGGCGTATCAACAAGAGCGTGTTGTTACCAAGGAGGCTTCTCATCGGTGACAGATTACCCGGCGAAAGCATCTGTGAATCTCATGGCCTTTTTCGTGACACATTTGCTCCCGGATGAGGTGATTAGTGTCTCCAAGAGTTACGGATTCTCGCTTCCTTTCAGGACATGAAACGCAGAAGAACGTCCCTCAGGTTAGTGCCTATACGGCCTCGAAGCGATTTCCTCAAAGTCTACGCCTTCCTCAGATTGATTGAACTGCAATATCAGGAAGTACTTGCCAAACAGGGCCAAACCTCCTACGAAAAAATCTGACGAAACGCCTCAAAGCAGCCCCAAAGCCCGCCAAAGAGCCCGAAACACAGGAATACTTCAGACGAAATTCCAGTTTTCCACTGGGACAGACCGCCCATGATACTGCAAGCGATGGAGTTGAGGATGGTGCGGCCGCCGGGATTTGGACCCGGGTTAGAGGCTTGGGGGGCTTGCGGCGAGCCGACGTCTCGTCTCCGTCTTAGACCAGGCTACCCACCGCGCTGTCGCGGTTCTGGACCACGGCGTAGTGGAGGCCTTGGTCCTCACGCACTCTTGATCCGGCCCTTTCGGCCGCATCTAACAACTACCGTAATCAACCATAAAACAATACGGTGCCCGCATCCTTCATGTCCTTGCGAGAGTCGTTTGCGCTACTGTAACGCGAGTGAGTATCGAAACAATTTCCTTCCTGCGTGTACAGGGGCTCTCACGGCGGTCGAGGTCTCGGACCTAGGCTTCTATGAAGTCCTCAGCTTTCTGAGGCTCAGGAGGCAATCCTTTCCTCTTTCTGATGTCCGCGATAACTTGGTTGATCATCGATCCGGGGACGGGTGCCCAGTGGGAGAATTCCAGTCCCCAGAAAGCTCTTCCAGCAGTAGCACTTCGCATGACCTCTGACAGGTCGAATGTCTCTGACGTGGGAAGCTCTCCGACAACATAGACGAGGTGCCCCCTCTGGTCCACTGAGAGAACCTTCCCCCGCTTCTGCGAGATGACGCTTGTCGCAGCTCCCAGCAGATCCGGCGGAGCTTTCACCGTTATCTTCTGGACGGGTTCTAGGAGCGTTGGGTTCGCCGACATGAACGCGGCGAACATGGCTCTCCGAGTCATGGGCATGATTTGGGCCGGTCCGCGGTGCACGGGATCCTCGTGGAGTGAGATGTCCGTTACCTTGACCTTGGTGCCTCTGATGCTCTCATATGCGATCGGGCCTTCCTTCAGACCCCACCGGTAACCGGCGAGGACCATGTCCTTGACCTCTTGAAGGAACTGCGCTCCCTTGGTGACCTCGATCAGCATGTTTCCAGTATCTTCAACCGCCCACACGCCGCGCGCCTCTTCAGCCGGCCAGCCTTTGTCTCGAAGGACCTTCGCCATTGCATGCCTGTCCATGTACTCGCCGATCTCGCCTTTCTTTATCATGCTGATCGTCTCCTCGTCGAGCGGCTCGATCTGGATGTAGATCTTGTTGTGCTTGTTCGGCGACCTGCCCTCAAATGGCCCGGCGGAACTCCGCACGCTCTCCCTGTAGATTACGATCGGGTTAGACGTGACGATCTCGAGCCCCGTTTTGGTTATGAGCGTCGTAGCGATCTCTAGGTGAAGCGTACCCATACCAGAGATCAGGTATTCGCCAGTCTCTTCGTTGATCATGGTCACAAGGTTGGGATCCTCGATCGAGAGTCTCCTGAGTGTGTCAACGAGCCTGGGAAGGTCACGGCTGTACTTTGGCTCAACTGCCATTGTCACGACGGGTTCCGTGACGTACTTCACAGCTTCGAAAGGTACCACGTCCTTCTGCTCTGCAAGTGTCTCGCCAGCCCTCGCCGCGTCCAGCCCCAAGAGAGCGGGTATGTTGCCCGCGATCAGCGTGCCAACGATCTCCCGGTACGGCCCCATGAAGATGCAGACCTGCTGTATCCTCTGATCGACTCGAGCGCCAGTGAGGTGGATCATTGTCCCTTCTTTCAGAGTACCCGAGAAGAGACGGCCTGACGCGACGACCCCCGCCTGCGGGTCAACAACAATATTCGTGACCGCCATAACTGCAGGGCCCTTCTCATCGCAGTTCATCATCGCCTGGCCAACCTCGCTGTTCAGATCGCCCTTCCAGATCTTCGGGATCCGATATTTCTGCGCCACATGAGGCGGGACCATCGCCTCAACGGCCATGTTCAATATGGCCTCATGAAGTGGCGCTCTCTCTCGCAGCTCGTCAACCTTGTCGTTCACGTAAGCATCTACGACATCTGAGAACTTGATGTCCTTCGCCTTCGCAATCTCGGCTGTGAAACCCCATCGATCCTTCGCGGAGCCCATAGCGACTGTGTTCCCCGCGAAGCTCACCATCCACTTCTCACGATATTCTGGCTCGGCGTAGAGATTCACAAGTCTGTTGAACTCAGCAATGATGCGTGAGATCCTCTCTTGGACCTGGTCAGACGACAGCCGCAGCTCCTTGATGAGTCGGTCAATCTTGTTGATGTAAAGGACCGGGCGGACTCTATCCTCAAGCGCTTGCCTCGTCACCGTCTCGGTCTGGACCATGATTTCCTCAACCGCGTCCACGACCACGACAGCGCCGTCGATAGCGCGGATCGAACGTGTAACCCTTCCCGAGAAGTCCACGTGCCCCGGCGTGTCAATGAGGTTAATCACGTACGGCGTTCCGTTGCGCTCGTGGAGTAGGCTGACGTTGGCCGCCTTGATAGTCATTTGGCGTTTTTGCTCCTCCTCCATGTAATCCAGTGCCAACGCCGTCCCGGCAACGGAGGGAGACAAGAGACCAGCAGCCGCTAGAAGTGAGTCGCTCATCGTGGTCTTGCCGTGGTCGACGTGCGCGATTATTCCAATATGTTCCGGGCGAGGCCAAGGCCTACGCCTTTCGGATCTGGTCCTTGTTCTCGATGATCTTCATGATCTCGGTTGTTGTCTTGTAACGGGGCATCTCGTTCTCCCATCTTCACTATTGAAAGTGGGCTGCACAGTCTTCAGATGACTTTTATACTTTTCCAGCTGGAATCAACCGCGCACAGAACGGAAAAGTAGCAAGTCGAGCAACTCACAATGTTTGACAATTGGTGATCTTCGTCTGAAGGGTACGACATGACTGGGTGGGCAGTTTGGCTTACTGGGATGCCAGGCAGCGGCAAGTCCACACTCGCACGTTTGGTGTCGCGAAAGCTTCTCACGCACAACATTCGCACCCAAGTCGTCTCTATTGAGATGGTAAGAGAAGTCCTCACACCTCGGCCAAAGTACACTGAGAAGGAGAGAGGCATTGTCTACGGAGCCCTAGTACTCGTCACCAAACTGCTTACGCAGAATGGTGTAAACGTCATCGTCGATGCAACCGCCAACAGAAGGAAGTATCGCGACGCAGCAAGACGGAGCGTCAGACAATTTGCCGAGGTCTACCTGAAGTGTCCACTTAGAGTCTGTGTGCAGCGTGAAACAAGGAGGAAGAAGAGATTCGGGGCACCCTCAAGAATATACCTAAAAGGAAAGACGGGCGCGAGCAAGACGGTTCCCGGATTGGGCGTTCCGTACGAGGAGCCGTTCTCTGCTGAACTCGTATTGGACACGTCGGTGCTGAGGCCGAATTTGTGTGCTGAAAAGATAGTAACGATGGTTCTAACGAGATTCGACTCAGTCTGACGACCGAGAATGACAAAGCGCTACTGTTTTGTATGGAGGAGGACCCCTAGCTCAGCCGGAAGCGCCCCACTTGGCTGATCTTAGACTCAGTGCCATTAGGGACTACTTGGCTTCATTGGAGAAGGAACCTGTCAACATCATACGTGTGGAGGGGTTCCAACAACCAAGAAAGAGAAAGCCCATTGCCAGACTGAAAGGCTTCGGCTTCGGCACGCCTTACCTCATCGAGTACCGCGTTCACAATAGAAAGAAGAAGAGCGCCGTCTTAGGAACTGTGCGCCCTGGCGGCTTCGGCCATGAGTTTCCCTGCGACAGGGCTCACTCGCTCCTGCTCGCTCATTCCACTTTCAATCGCCTACCCAGACACGTCAGATCAATCGATGTGGGCATATTCACGAAGAGCGGAGAGCTACGATCAGTTGGCGACTACTCAGAGTTCTTCATTCTCCGTGAGAAAGTCGAGGGCGAAGAATACTGCAAAGATCTTGAAAGGATCAGAGACACCGGCGTTCTAACCAAACTGGACCTGAAAAGATGTACCGCGCTCTCAGACTACATCGCGCGTATCCACAAGGTGAAGAAGAACGCGCCTGACTTGTATGTGCGAAGAGCGCGGGATCTTGTTGGCCATGGAGAATGCATTATGGGCTTGATCGACAGCTATCCGAAGGTGACAGATTACTTTGAAGAGAACGAGCTTAAAGAAATTGAGAAGCAGTGTGTCGAATGGCGCTGGAGACTCAAAAACAAGTCTCGTTCCCTTTGCAGAGTCCACGGCGACTTCCATCCCTTCAACGTGATGTTCCGTGAGGGAACCGACTTCACAGTGCTGGACAGGAGCCGAGGGGAATGGGGCGAACCCGCCGACGACGTCGCATCAATGTCCATCAACTATATCCTCTTCTCGCTCCAAGCGCACGGTGGGCTCGTCGGCCCATTGGCTCAACTGTATGAGCTGTTCATGAAGGAATATATGACTAGGACGGGGGACGAGGAGTTGCTGGAAGTGATCCAGCCGTTCTACGCTTGGAGGAGCCTGGTGCTTGCAAACCCGATCTGGTACCCCACGTTGTCAAGTGATAACAGAAGACGATTCTTCAACTTCACACACGCGGTCCTCGATTCCGACAGGTTCGACGTGAAGGCTGTCAACAGCTACCTTGCTGGTACCTAGGGAGCCTGATCGTAGCCGCTTTCCGGACTTCTCGGATGCCTCTTGCTTGGGCTGCAATCTTCGACCTATTATCGTCCGAAAGCAGGTTAGGCTTGAGGACTTGCATGGAAGAACGCTTGCAGTAGACGCGAACAACATGCTCTATCAGTTCTTGTCACTCATCAGGACGCCTGATGGGATATCGCTCAAAGACCCTCAGGGCAGGACAACCTCACACTTGGCCGGGCTGCTCTTCAGATCAACAAGGCTGATGCTTGACCACGATCTTCGGTTAGTATTCGTCTTTGACGGTCAGCCTCACCCATTGAAAGCGAGAGTCCTAGCTGAGAGGAGAGCAGCTAGGGAGAAGGCAAGGGTGGAGTGGTACGACGCTATACGGAAACATGACCTCCGAACTGCGTGGTCTAAGGCGGTGATGATGAGCCGGCTAGATCAGCCGATGATAGATGACGCAAAACGTTTGTTGTCATTGATCGGCATACCATACGTACAGGCGCCCGGTGAGGGTGAGGCGCAGGCAGCGTTCATGGCCTCACGTGGGGATGTCTGGGCGGCCAGTAGCCGAGACTATGATTCTCTTCTTTTCGGTAGCCCTCGTCTTGTGCGATACCTGACGATTTCAGGCCGCGAGTTCCTACCGAGCAAAGGAATCTCCCGACCGCTTAAACCCGAGTTGATAGAGCTGGCGAGCTTCCTCGGTCATCACACCATCACCCGCGAGCAGCTTGTAGACCTAGCTGTAATGATCGGAACAGACTTCAACGAAGGTATCAAGGGAATAGGCCCTAAGACCGCGCTTAAACTTGTCAAGCAACATGGTTCACTCCATAACCTTCCAGAGAACCTGAGACAGAAACTTCCAACCGATCTAGAAACCTTGCGGAATATCTTTCTGCACCCGAACGTGAAGCTAGACTACTCAACGTCCCAGCAATCCATGGATGAGAGGGGCGTGTTCAATTTCTTGTGTGATGAAAGAGGGTTCTCACGCGAGAGGGTGAAGATCGCCGTGGAGAGGATGAAGAGCCTGTCCAAGCGAAGACCGGAGATCGGCTTGGGCCGCTGGGTAAACAAGTGAGCGATAAGAATGGGTCCTTCTACTCCGTTCCAGTCATTCGCGAGGCTTTGCGCCAACCTTGAGGCGACTAGGAGTCGAAATCAGAAGATTCGATTGATCTCAGACTTCATATCCGCTCTCCAGCCCGCCGAGATCGCGGTTGCTGTTCGTTTCTTAACCGGGCGCGTTTTTAGTGAACAGGACGTAAAGAGGCTGGGCGTGGGCGGTGCAACTCTCTGGAAACTCGCCAAAGCGGATAGTCTACAGACTCCTCTGCTCCTCCCAAACACGGGAGTGACCTTGTTAGATCTTGGGAGAACCTTTGAGAGCCTTGCTTCTCTCAGCGGCAGAGACAGGCAACAAAGAGCGGAGAACCTCCTGCACGGGCTCTTTTCAAGATTCAACGAGCTGGAAAGAAAATACGCATTCCGGCTAGTTTCAGGCGAGATGGAGGTCGGAGCAGTAGACGGAGTTCTACTTGCCGCAATCTCCGCATCTTCAAACCTTGACTTAGACGCCGTGCGTCGCAGCTACATGATCATGGGCGACATCGGACGCGTTGCAGAACTGGCGCTTACGAAGCCTGACTCGATAGTTGCCGCGAAGATCGTTCCGTTCAACCCGGTGCGGCCTATGCTCGCAGAGATGGCGACGAATGTCCGAGAAATCCTCGAAAGTCACAGGCACGGCACCGCTTTCGAGTACAAGTACGACGGTGCGCGCATACAGATCCACAAAAGGGGACGTGAGGTTCGCATCTTCAGCAGAAGGCTAAGCGACGTCACTGTCAGCGTTCCAGAAATCGTCGCGCTCGCCAAGGAGCGGCTAGACAGCAAACAGGTCATTTTCGAAGGAGAGGTAATTGCCGTGGACAGCGATGGTAAACCGTTGCCGTTCCAAGATCTCATGCGCCGGTTCAGAAGGGTGCATGAGGTAGCTGGTGTCAGCGCGAAGATTCCGCTACAGTTGCGTCTCTTCGATATTTTGCTTCTTGATGACGAGGAGCTAACCGAAAGAAGCTGCGCCGATAGGAGAGACATCTTGGAACGACAGGCCCCTCCGGACTTATTGGCGCCGCGCATCGTTAGCGGAGACGAGGATGAGATTAAGCGCCTCTTTGACCAATCGCTTGCCGAAGGACACGAGGGCCTGATGGCCAAGGCCTTGGATAGCAGATACGAGATTGGAAAGAGGGGTAAGAAATGGTTCAAGCTGAAGAAATCGGAAACACTGGACTTAGCGATTGTTGCGGCCGAATGGGGATATGGCCGCAGAACCGGTTGGTTGTCTAACTACCACCTTGCGGTACGAGACGACAACACCGGGGAACTTCTAGTCGTCGGAAAGACATTCAAAGGCTTGACAGACGAAGAGTTCAGAAAGATGACCAACAGACTCCAAGAACTCAAGTCCTCCGAAACCGAATTCAAAGTCACTGTGAAACCTAGCGTAGTTGTCGAGGTCGCATACGACGAGATTCAACGAAGCCCCCACTACAAGTCAGGTTTTGCTCTCAGATTCGCAAGGATCACGAGAATCAGAGACGATAAGAAAGCTGACGATATCGACACGTTGCAGAGGCTCCGCACCCTGTATGATCAGCAGTTCGCCAGAAAGGGTTCACTCGCCAGTTTATTGTAGTGGGCGCATGTGATGCGAGCTTGTGTGCTATTCAGCGGGGGGAAAGACAGCACATTTGCTCTCTGGTGTGCAATACATCAAGCCCACGATGTCGCGTGTCTTCTGACGATAGTTCCGGAACGCCGAGATTCGTGGATGTTTCATCACCCAGCAGTCGAGTGGACCGGTCTTCAGGCGAACGCGCTCGGCTTTCCGCTGGTGACGGCCAAGGCCTCGGGAGTCAAGGAAGAAGAGCTGAATGCGCTCCGGGAGTCGCTCTCAAGACTTGTCAACTCGCTCGGGATCGAAGGCGTCGTTACGGGAGCAATTGCGAGTCAGTATCAGAGATCGCGAATAGACCGCATCTGTGATGGGCTCGGAATCCGGGCGATAGCTCCTTTGTGGGGAAAGAGCCCCAAACGTCTACTCGCAGAAGAGATCGAGATGGGATTCCAGTTCGTTCTGACCGCGTGTATGGCGATGGGCTTCAGCCAAAGCTGGCTCGGGCGTGTGATCGACGCGGAAGCGTTAAGCGAGCTTGAGAACATGAGCGAGAGATACGGAATCAATCTGGCTTTCGAAGGAGGTGAAGCCGAGACCTTCGTAACCGACGCGCCAATCTTCTCGAAGCGAATTCGAATTGTTGAAGCAGAGCCGATCTGGAAGGGTGATTCCGGATATCTCAGGATCGTTCGCGCTGAGCTTGATGAAGAAGCTAGGAAGAGGGTGTAGAGCGGGCGAGTAAATCTTCTGTTGCCTTGCTGACGTTCTCTAGGATCACGCTCGGATCTAGGGTGGCGAACTTGTGTCTCTCGATCAAGATGCGACCGTTGACGATTGTCGTGTCAACGTTCGCACCGCTTGCTGAGTAGACTAGATCTGAGATGACCGTGTCTCTCCCGTGAATTGGCGTCAAGTTCGGCGAATGAGTGTCAACAAGAGTCAGGTCAGCTTGTTTGCCCGCCTCTATGCTTCCGATCTTCTTCTCCATCCCGAGCACTTTCGCTGCCTCAATCGTTGCGAGGTCGAGTGCTCTCTGAGCTGGTAGGACTGTGGGATCCCAGCGTGAGTGTTTGTGCAGGAGCGCGCAGAACTTCATCGTCTCGAACATGTTCAACGTGTTGTTGCTTGCCGCTCCGTCGGTGCCGAGGCCGACGCAGACCCCGCTTTGCAGCATCTCCGAGATCGGTGCCGATGCGCCGACTGCGAGTTTCATGTTCGATACTGGGCAGTGGGCGACCTTGGTGCCGGACTGAGCGAGTAGCTTGATTTCGTTGCTGCTCAACCAAACGCAGTGTGCTCCAACAACGTTGGAGCCGAGGAATCCAATCTTGTCTAGGTACTCAATGACTTTCTGTTTTCGCTTGTTCTCCATCTCGGCCTGTTCCGTCTTTGTCTCGGCTATGTGAGTGTGGACTGAAATCTGTTCTTTATCGGCTCGGTCCTTCGCCCAAAGGAGGGTCTCCTCGGAGCACGAGTAGACTGCATGCGGTGCTATCGCAGGTGTGACGAGAGGGTTTTTCAGTTCTTTCAGGAAGTCAAGCACTTTGCCCGCGTTGTCTCTGTGAAGTTTCGAATCCGGACTGACATCTATGATGACGGAGGACAGGACGGCTCTGAGGCCCGCATCTGCAACAGCGCGTGCTACGTCCTCAACGAAGAAGTACATGTCGTTGAAGGTCGTCGTGCCTGACGCAAGCATTTCCAGACAACTGAGCATCGTTCCCCAGTAGCACGTTTCGCGTGTCATGCTCGGCTCAAGCTTCCAGATCTTCTCGGTGAGCCATTCCTGGAGTGGCATATCGTCTGCGTATCCTCTGAAGATCACCATTGGGGCGTGTGTGTGCGTGTTGATCAAACCGGGGAGCAGGATCATCCCTTCGCCGTTGAGAACCCGGTCGGCGTCACGCGCCGTTTGCTTTCCAATCTCTGCAATGCGTCCGTCCTCAACGTAGACGGAGGAGTCCTTGAGAACATTCCTTGACGCGTTCTGAGTCACGATCCACGAGCAGTCTCGAATCAGAAGAGACATCGAGCACCCCGTCTGAAACACGTCTTCCCTCAAACACAGAAAAGTCTTTCACAGCCGAGGTCCAAGCGCTCAATCTGTTCGGAATCGAGCTCGCGTGATTCCGTCGCACTAGGTCTTTCTTATTCGATTGTAGCGTGTCGCTTCCTGAGCTCGCTCTCAGTGAGACCAAGGCGGCCCATGAGCTCCACAACGACGCCGTCTAGGAATGTCATCAGGCTTATCTCGAAGACTGTGCCGAGCGGAGCCATGGGCTCATGTTCTCCCATGAGCTGCCGCAGAAAGTAGTCCTTCTCGTCCGCGACCTTCGTGCGCCCCTTGATGATCACAACGAGATCCGCCAGCTTCGTGAGATCTGAGTCTGGGTAGGAGGTTACGGCGATTATCTTTGCACCAACGGCCTTCCCGATTTCAGCTGCCGTGACTACAAGTTTGGTCGTGCCGGATCCCGAGAGTGCTATGATCAAGTCCCCTTTTCCAATTGAGGGTGTGATGGTCTCCCCCATGACATACACGTGGAAACCAAGGTGCATGAGTCGCATGGCAAAGGCACGCCCCATCAAACCTGACCTTCCAACTCCAAGGACAAGAATACGCCGATTCGTGGAGGCAAGCATTTCTGCCACCATCTTCTCGACTTGAGCCAGATCTACTCGATAGAGAGATTCTCGCACGCTCTCCACGAGGTCTTGAGTAGCGCGCTGATACGCGGCCAGCTCCAAATTGACCCCGATCATATGGTAGATGGAGCGGAGTGCTCTTTACTCTTGCTGTGGCTTGGTTGCTGCGACCTGTACATCGAGACTTGCCCGTTCTCGTAGCTAGGCAGAGCTGCTGCTCCGATCAGAACCATGGAAAGATCTTGGGCATCTTGATCGGAATGTTCAGTGTCGGGAGTGGAACGTATAGGTACACGTACACTGCCAGCGCGGCCATCAGGATCGTCAATGCGATGGCAAGGTAGTCTGTCGGTTTCATCTCAAGGACGATGAGCGGTTGGCGGTTCGGGCTGGCTCCGAATCCTCTGGACTCGAGGGCTTCGGCGAGCTCGATGCTTCTCCTAATCGCGGACACAATGAGAGGAATCAGGATGGGTATGTAGTTTCTAATTCGTTTCATGAAGCTTCCTTTGTCGAGCTCCAATCCTCTGGATCGCTGTGCGTCAATAACGGTTTGAGCGTCAAGCGCCATGGTCGGAACCAATCTTACCGCCGTCGTGAACGTGAAAGAGAGCGTATACGGAACACGCGCCTGCTCCAGAGCCAAGCCCAGATCGTCAGGAGACGTGGTCATGAAGAAGAGTGAAAACGCCGACATCAATGACACGAACCTCAGCGTCATCGCTGCCGAGAACACGAGCGTTGACCCGAAGACGAAGTTCATGACGAATATGAGAACTGCGAGAAGGAAGCCTGCCCTCATGGATCCTGCCCACTTTTTCCATGACTTCGCGGCGTAGACGATCGGGAGTTGGATGAGAAGGACTACGATCAGCACGTAGATGTTGGAGAATAGAAGAGCGACAGCAAATATCCCGATAGTCATGATGAACTTCGCACGCGGGTCCATCCTGTGAATTGGTGTCGGAAGCTTGGCGAACTTGAATCCGTCGAAGACTTTGAGCGACAGCTACGTCTTCCTCCCTAGCGCACGCAGGATCGCTTGCTCGGCAGAGTAGACATCTATCGCCCGATCGGGGAACCCGAAGTCTCTAAGCCGATGCATCAGCGCGCCGATCTGCGGACGAGTGAGCGAAGCTTTCTCAAGCAGTTGCTCATCGGACAAGAGATCTTCCGCAGGGCCATCCCCTACGACGAACCCTTTGGAAAGCAGGATGATTCGAGGTCTGCACTCCGCCACGAATTCGACGTCGTGAGTAATGATTATGACCGTTTTTCCTTGAGCGTTCAACTGCACGATGAAGTTTCTGAGGCGATCTTTCTGTTGGTAGTCTTGGCCGATTGTTGGCTCGTCTAGAATGATGTGTTTGGGGTTCCAGACCAATACTGCTGCTAGGGCTACTCGCTTCCTTTCTCCGCCGCTGAGGACAAAAGGCGAGGACTCCGAGTATCTGGTCAGGTCGAGGGTTTCGAGGATCGTCCCGACTCGGCGTTGAATCGTATCCTCGCCATAGCCGAAGTTCCTGAGGGAGAACGCCAGCTCCTCTCGGACTGTCTCTGAGAAGAGTTGATGGTCCGGGTTCTGAAATACCAGCCCTACGTCCTTGGAAAGCCTTGCAACACTAGATTCACGGGTGTCGACGCTGTCAACTTTCACTCTCCCCGAAGTTGGCAAGAGAAGGCCGTTGAAAGTCTTCACCAGAGTTGTCTTTCCCGCGCCATTCTCTCCCATGATTGCGACGAATTCTCCGTCGTTAACGGTCAAATCGATACCGCGGAGTACTTCTGAATACCCAGGATAAGCGAACCTCAGGTCTTCGGTTTGTATCATCGGCTTAGCATCTTCCTAAGCTGGCTCGCTGCGTCATCGACTGTCGTAGGCGTGTGAGAGAACTCGAGCCCTTCCTTTCGAAGAAGGTTGAAGAGTGTGGTCACTCGTGGTAGGCCGATCCCGATCAGCCGGGCTTGCTCTCCGTAGACATCTCTTGGAGTTCCATCGAGAACGATCCTTCCATCGTCCATTATCATCACTCGATTCGCGTGCTTCGATACAATGTCAAGTCTGTGTTCGACTAGGATGATTGTGATACCAAGCTGTTTGTTGAGGTTAGAGATGACTGCCAGTATATCCAACGCTGACCTAGGATCAAGAAAGGACGTAGGTTCGTCGAGAACCATGACCTTCGGCTGCATAGCCAGAACAGCTGCTATCGCTGCCCTCTGCTGCTGACCACCGGAGAGTTCGTAAGGGGGCTTGTCTTTGAGCTCGGTTATCCCGGTTGCGTCAAGGGCCCAGTCGACGCGTTTCCTCGTTTCCTCTCTCCTCAGTCCTAGGTTCTCTGGGCCAAAGGCAACGTCTCTTTCGATGCTGAGAGAGAAGAGTTGGTTCTCGGGGTTCTGGAAGACCAAGCCGACGTGCGTGGCTAACTCTGCTGTTGTGTGCTCTTTCACATTCATACCGTCGACCACGAGTTCGCCAGCGAAGTCGCCTGAGTAGAAGTTCGGTATCAAACCGTTCAGACATCGACAAATCGTCGTCTTTCCGCATCCGCTCGGGCCCGTAAGAACAACGAACTCTCCAGGAGAAATGTCGATGGTGACATCCTGAATTGAGGGCTTGGACGCACCAGTATATGTGAAGGTCAGATGATTGGCCCGAATTATCGACAAGCGCCTGATGCCTCTCGCCGCCCGGTGCTGATCTAACGTCTTTTTGGGTAACTACTATGTTTCGAGTTGCGCCATATCTCGGCTGCGCCATATAGACTTTCATTCAGCTGATGTCCTTCGATCGAGGTATGCTCTGAACAGCTCAACGGATTTCCTGAGTGCTTCATCGATATTTCCTTGTACCGTTGCACCTGCAGCAGTGGAATGACCTCCTCCCGCACCGTTCATAGTTTCGCCTAAGGCGGTTGCCAGATCTCGGCCGAGGTGAAAGTTCGTCCCGGAGAAGAATTCACTTGTGGAGCGGAAGCTGAGTGTCACTCCGGTCTTCTTCTCTCCACCAACGATGGAGAGATGTGCTCCCAATCCGATCAGTGCTCGCGCGGCGGATGCGTGAAACGAACCTACTGTCGAAGTGGCAACAATCCAGCCGTCAATACTCTCCCAGTTCAGGCGCCGGGCAGATTTCATTCGAGCAATACGTTCCGAGTTGTCCATAGGTACTCTGATAATGTTCAGCGCTTTTGCGCCGTCTACGCCCTTGTCCAAGAGCTTGCATCCTAGTTTCAGAGACCGTGTAGTAGCGATCGCGAAGTGGCCCGTCTCATACGCGAGTCCTAGGAAGGCCGCAAGCGCTTCCCTCTTGCCAAGCCGAACTCCTAGGGCTCCGAAGAGTTCGTACACGACCTCGCAGGCGGAAGTAGCCTTTTCATCAGATATGAGCACATCAGCGCGAGGAGCAGTATCAGGATGAATCGCGTGATGGTCAATGACGACAAGCGGTCTGCCAGATTTCTCAACGCTTTCCTTTAGGCTGCCAAGCTGTTGGAGCGTGTTCGTGTCAACTGTGAAGATAGTGTCAAACTCGGTTGGTTCCGCGTTTTCTCCAACCTCAAAGCGGATATGCTCCAGGACGCGAGCCGAGACTTTGCTCACGCCGTCCGGGGAGACCACGACCGCTTTCAGGCGTCTGTTAATTCGTCTCATGAGTCTTGACAGCAGATATGCTGAGCAAACCGCGTCGGGGTCGGCATTCTGGTGGCAGAGTATCAAAGCCTTCCGTGAGGCCTTCACCGCTCTTACTAGGCGCTTGAGATGTCGCACAGGTTCAGCTCCCGAACCTTAGCCTCCGCAGCAGCAAACGCCGCGTCCGTGGCCTTGTCGATGGTCGCGCCAAGGTTTGGATCCTCAAGCTCAGTCTCAACGGCGATTTCAACGCTCAGCGATAGAGGCTTGTCACCAACAGCCTCGACAGCGAGACTCAAGTCTTCCACCTTCTTCAATGAGAGCTTAGATAGAATGAATCTTCGAGCAGCTTCTTCGGCAGCCGTGCAGATTGTTTCAATCTCATCGTCAGTGAGCGGTCGCCTAAGCTCAATGTCCACAATCGATCCCGCTCACGCGTAAACCAAAGCGATCGTTGGCAGCGCTACTCTGGCGCCTTTGGCGCTCGGAGTTTTTCTTGGAGTTTCTGCTGAATGTCTTTGATCCTCTCACGTGTTCGTTCTTCTTGTCTTCCTAGGACCGTCACTCGTGTGTTAAGCAGCTCTTTCTTCTCTTTCAGCTCTGCAAGTAGTCCTTCCTTATCCGCCTTGACTAGGATGCTCCCAACGCTCTTGTAAACTGGGTTTTCCCCGGTCACTTTCTCCAGTTCAGAGAGAGCCCTATCCGTCTCATTCATCTCGATCTCAAGTTGCTGCTTTTGGGCCACAACAGCCTGAAGTGTTTGCTGCAGCTGTTGGAGCCTAACCAGCTCTTCCTGGACTTGAGGTGGTAGCTCGACTCCTTCACTCATGGGCTTCACCATTTGAGGCAGCGATGAGTTTTGCCCGTAGGTCTGCGCGGCGCATACATAAGGGTTTCAAGGATAGACAAGTTCTGGTGGGTGCTGCTTGGAAAGCTGGCAGATGAAGAGATCGTGCGACTACCGAAAAATCAAGTGTTTCCCCGAAGTTTGACTCCCTTCTCGTGAGAATTCTTGGCGCATCTTTGGCACACGAGCCTTGCACGCTCGGAATCCAGTTTCAGCCGTCTCTCCTGAATATAGCGAACCACAATGTCAGCCATTCCGATGAGGCCGGGTTCGCAATGATAACGCGAGAGGGAAGAGTTCTGCAGGTTGCGGAGACACACCTGTGTCAACGATGCAAGGCCCTTGTCAAGCACACGAGTTTTTCTGTGCGTTACAATGCCTCACCAACAGATCCCAACAGCGTCTTGAAGACGTTCCGGTGGGTGTGCTCCAGATGCGGTGAAGAAAGAGGGGAAACCCGGGAGATATTGATCCCGAGCGGCAGGGCTCGTCTCATCGGCCGCATCTTGAAGATGCGAGATGACTATGACATACGTTCCATGAACATCTCAGCACAAAACGGAAGACTTACGATAGAGATAGCGTTCGAAGATTCGCAGAGACAGTCGACTTAAATCCATCACGAAAGAGACGCGTACAGAGCCCTCTGGTGAGCTTCGGTGGTTGAAGTATCCATTCAGGATCAAGTCAGCGATGAAACGACTTCCGCCAACGCTGGAATCCTACGGATGGGCAAGGTCTCGGCAGCGTTGCCGAACAAGTTCGCGACAACAGCAGAACTGAATGCAACTCGCATGGTGGGAACAAAGGACACGCTTCCGGGAGAAGTCATCGTCTCTGCCAAGCTGATGTACCCGGACTCGCTTAAGAAGATCCTGAAGGAAGATGAATCTCTTCGAAGCTTTGCGCGCACACTCTCGCGTGAGTCGGGCGGGTTTGAAGACGTCGCAAGACTGCTGTTCTTGGTGTTCAAAGGGGAAGCGTCGTATAGCGACGCAGAGGATCTCAGGACGCTGCTTGACCTGCAGTACTTCGCGGACATGGACGTGATTACCGTCCAGCAGGCGGCTGGCATGAGTCCCGAAGACTTCGCTTCCTTGCTGAAGTTCACGCAGAGGTGGATGGATCAGAAAGGCATCGACAAACCGATAATGCCCGTTGTGCAGGCGTCAGAGACTCAGCGAGAAATAGAGCTCTTCTCGGCGCCGGTCGTCAAGAGCAAGTTACGCCTCATGGGCGTTGACATGAGAGGCGGCTTCCACTACTACGCACTCAGAGCCGTCGAGAAGATGAAGAGGAAGAGTCCGGCCATATGGATTCACGCTTTCCAGGTTCCGCCGAAGATCAGGTTTGCACGACACATGCTGCCCAGCTCCCAAGGTATGCTCATGCCGTACTTCGGGGTCGACAGCTTCTCTAGGTGGGTCGTTCCTCCGCCGCCTGTTCCGCTCACAAAAGACAAGATCAACGTCTTCGATAGGTCGGGATGGGGAGTCTTCAAGAGAAAAGAATGGACAAAGCTGCACGGCAAGAAACTCACCTGCACATGCCCGATGTGTAAAGGTCAGAACCTTGACGGGTTCTATGTCGGGAAAGTCCTCACCGTTCTGAGCCGCAGTAAGGTGCACGACCACTACGCGCAGCAGGATGAGTTGAAGAAGGCTTCCGAGAGCATACGGAAACGAGAGTACAGCCGCTTGATCAAGACGAAGAAGTATGCGAATCTCTTTGTCGGCGAACTCAAGAAATCTCTGGAAGCGGAGGCAAGAGGCTAGGATCCTGTTTCCGCCAACAGCGTCATCAGGTCCCTGAGATTCACTTCGGACTTTGTACGCCATCCGAGTGACAAAGACCCTGCTTCATCTTCCTTCAAGTACCCGTTTCGCACGAAGGCGTCTAAGAGAGTGAGCGTCTTCCATCTTCCAACCTTCTGAGCGAGAAGTTTCTCCACCTCTTCTCGTGGAGCCTTCCCCTGTTTTGTGACCACGTACGCGATCGCGATGGTGAGGGCGGCTAGGTTGTCGATTCGCCATCCAGACAGCCGAGCCTCCTTGGGACTGAGCGTTCCCCTGAGAGTCACCAAGTACCGAGCATCATCCGGATTCTCGCTTGGCGGACCTTTAGCGAGTTGACCGGCATCAGAGCGATCAGGCTCAACTCTCTTCACCTCGAGGTCAAAGTCCGCTAAGAGAGCGTCAAGCTGCTTGACGACCTCTCTGTAGTTCTTGCCTAGGCTTGCCTTCAGCTCCCACTCTTTGGCGCCGGGCATCTTACCTCGCTTGAAGAGCAGAAGATGAATTGCATGCTTCAGCTTGTCACTGTAGAAACGTTTCTCATCGCTCGCCGGTTGCATCTGTCACCTCATCCACCTGGTCATGTTTCGTTTTCTCTCGGTATCGCAATTGGGTAGCTGATCATTCCTGCTGTAGTCTTCCCCGTTGGAGTCGTAACCGAGATGAGCTTCATACCCGTGTCGTGACGTAGCATCTTGGCAAACCCGTACGTGAGCAGGAAGCTCACGTAGTATGCGCGCTTTACGGTTTCTTGGTAGGTGTTTCGTCGGACAAAGGACCAGTAGTCAACGGAGTCGCTCTCCACGGTCTCGGTTTTCAGTTCCTCCCACAGCTTGCGGAGGTCCTTGGCAAAGTCTTCACGGGTCAGTATGCCGGATTTGACAAGCGAATCGACATCTGTGGCTGAGGGCGGAGCCGCCCTTCCCAAGGCGAGCCTCTTCCTTCTTTCCTCATAGGACAACAGTTGATCCCAGTAACGGAGCCCTTCCCGTATTCCCTTGGATGTCAGTTGCTCCCTCTCGACGATCGGATGCCAGGATTTCAAGAAGATTTGGCCAAGTCGTCTTACGGAGAGCGCACGGAATTTCTTCTCCAGCATCTCGGGGTTCGTGTATAGCGCGCTTGACTGGTACCTGAGTTGGCTCTTCTGAAGATTGAGGATTTCGGCCAAGTTGTTGATCGTTTCAGCATCTAGACAGTGATCCTCAAGCGAATCCCAGAACGGGAAATACTTTCGTAGAGTCTCAACCGCGAGGCCGACGTCCAAGAAGAAAGGGTTGAACTTTCTCTCTCTTATGGCGTGGGAGGTGTGGATCAGTTCGCGAAGCTCCTTCCTTCCGGATGCGAGTCTGACACGCTCAGGCTCCTCGTTTGACGATGCCATCTACTTCACCTCGGCCACGAGAGAGGTGCCCTCAACGTTCTGGACCACGACCACGTGGACATCGGTGTCTGGCACTGTCACCTGTCCTGGAGTTATGGCTAGGTACTGAGTTTCTCCCAGCTCCCTTGCGCTTGAGACGATCAGTCTTGAGATGACTTCTCTGTTCTTGGGGTCCATGTGAACGTCAAACTCGTCGATTGCTCTAAAGGGGGAAGCTATGTGCTGCTGCAGCGCAAGTAGGAACGCCATTAACGCGATGCTTCTCTCTCCCCCGCTCTGAGTAAAAGAGTCGAGACGTGTGGGAGGTACGCCTTTGAATCCCACCAAGATGTCGAGTCCTGCTTGCTCAAAGTCTTTTCCGACGGTGAGTCTCAGCTCACCAACGGCTCCCACTTCTTGAAGGATCTGATTGTAGCGAGCTTCGAGAGAACGCAGAAAAGTCGAGATCACATCTTTCCAACGTTCAAGCCTCTTCTCGACCTCAGCCATGACCTCCTGCCTGTTGCGAGCAAGCTGTTCTGCTTTTCCCCGCAGGTCCTCATACATCGTGGTGTATGACGTGTACATCTTCTCCACGTCCTCGGAGAGATGAGCAAGAGGCCGAAGCTGCTCCTCTGTTGCACCAATATCCATGATTATGTCGGTGATCTTTCTGGGGTTCTGGAATCGAGAGCCCATCTTCTCAGCGCTGGCTCTTAACGGTTCCACCTCTTCTTCGAGCATCCTTCGTTGAGCTTCCAGATCTGCCAACTGTTCGCTGAGCATCTTCCTCTTGAAGCCTAGAACCTGAGTGTCAACCCTGGCGTCTATCAGACGCGACAGCTCGCCCTCCACGCGAGCGTCAAGCTCGTGAAGCTCTGTCTCCCTTGCTTGAAGTCTCTCGCGAGTCCGCGCAAGCTTCTCCTCGGTCTCAACTCGCACACGGCCCAGATCACTGAGCCACTCCCTCATCGCGACAGAGAAGCTTCCACCCTGATCGGGTCCATTGAGCCGTGTCTCAGACGATTCAGGATTTTCGCTGACCACACCTGGGAAGAGTCTCTTTTGACTCTCGTCCGTGAACCTCTGGATCCAGTCGAGCGTCGAAACTGCCGCAGCTTCTTGCCGGACTAGGTCAAGATACTTGTCGTATAGCTCGAACCTGTCTTTCAAGTGCCGATCGTATCTTTCTTGACGTCGCTTGAGGGACTCGTCTGCCTCAAGCATCTTCTGATCTGCATTCTCGATCATTCGGGCTCGCGATTCTATTTTCTCTTGGATGCGGAGGAGGGCTTCTTCTCGCTTCTGGATCCTCGCCCACGCCATCTCCCTTTTCAACTCTGCCAGCTTCGCGTCGAGCGTCATCTTCAGGAGGAACCGCTCGTGTTCTCTTCGCCAGTATTCGTGGGTCTCCTTTGTGGACTCCAGGACTTGAGCGAGTGACTCCTCCTCGCCTGCAACCTTTGTAAGGCGCTCTTGCGCTTCGAGGACGTTCGAGCGATAGGATTCGAATCCAACAGCCTCCTCAAGCATCTTCAGTTTCTCATGAGGAGAAATGGACGCAAACCTTCCGACCATCAGCTGATGCATGATTACGAGAATGTTGTCAGGGTTCAGACCATACCGTCTAAGGGCCTCGGTGACGTCGCCCTTTGCTACAGGGTGGTCTTGAACCAGATACTGGTAGGTACCGTTTCGCTTGAGGACGCGCGTAACCGTCACAGTGTCAACGTGGTACTGAGGAAACGGTTTGCCCTGTCCTCTTGCGCGATTGTCGAGCTGAAGCGTGATGCGCGCCTCGTCGGTGCGCCATCTTATGAGATCGCTCAAACGTCGGGCCCGTTCGGTATAGGTTTGACCTAGAACGACTGAGATGGCTAGCAGGATGGAGGATTTTCCCGCTCCGTTTGGGCCGCAGATCAAGTTCAGCCCTGACTCTAGGGGGACGTACGCGTTTTCGTACGACATGAAGTTCGTCAGAGCTATGCCCTTGATCATCCGCGCGTTCTTCCGGGTCGAGTAGCGAACCTTCCAGCCCCGTAAAAAGTTTCGGGGTTACAGCGCAGTCTTCCCCCATGCCATGGAGCAGATTCCAGTAGAGGTCTATCAGGTGGGAGGTCTGAACATACTTCAGTTTAGCGTCCATTAGAGCAGTGCAAGTCCTTGTCTTGCGTATGCATCTCAGCAAGCGAGCTTGACTGAGCTGACTCGGAATTCCCGCAACCATTTGTCAGCTCAGTCACAGCAGACTTGAGGTTAGGCCCACGCTTGAGCGGGAAGCTCGGCGATCGTGCCGGATGTGTCCGTGTGCATTGAGTTTCAGGCTCCGACGGGCGCAGGTGGCGGCACGTGGATGTGTCGCGATGCGAACATTGATATACCTGCACGCGCGCGTCAGTTATTTGGTTTCAGATGAGCTGGACTGACCCGTTAGCGAACAACCCCTTGCTTGTCCTTTCGCTCCTATGCGCATTTGCTGCACTCGTCGTTGTAGCGTACGACATTCTCAACTCGAAAAAGAATCGCTTGATTCCTGATGCAGTCGAATCGGGCGAACCCGGCAATGAACTTCAGAACAAGAAGAAGCGTCCGTCTGTATTCGACAAGATTGCTCTGCTCAACAGAAATCTCATCCAGTGTCCCAGATGCTTCAGGATCGAGTTTGCTGCCGTTCGTTTCTGTTCAGGATGCGGGATGAGGATCATCTCGAACCATGAATCGTCCTCGTCCGTCAACCGATTTCACTCAGATCACGAGGATTCATGAACGCTCGCGTACCTATAGTGTCAGGGCACGAGAATCAGGTCAGCGATAAGATACCGCCTTGCAAGAGTTGGAAGCTCGTCTTCAGTTCAAGAATTCTTCGACCGAGTACGACGACATTCTCATTTTGATCATCAAAAAGAATCATGCGTTTGGTTCGAGTGGTTGATTTCGCGCGAGACGAGACGTTTATATAAGCTGTAGCAGCGTTGCAAACGCACCTTCGCGGAGTGACGGCGAACATTTGCGAAGACTGGGCAAGGTGCTTCATCTCTCAAAGAGCCGTGCCCTCATCGTCAAGCTCGACCCTCCGAGATTTGTGAGACCAGGCATCAAAGCTTGCGATAGCAAGTTGAGGAGCTTTGGTATCGTGATGGATATTCTCGGCCCAGTTTCCGGACCCTACATTTCCGTGAGACCGACGATTGCCAAGCCAGAATCGATCATCGGACGAACAGTGTACGCTCTCGAAGACTGACCTTGGAGGAAACTTCGTGGAAGATCCGCAAACGGACTTAGGGGAAGCCGTGCAGGCGCAGCCGAAACTCCGTGTCTGTCCGGAATGCGGTGGCTCGAAGCTGATGCGAGACTACGATGCCGCGGAGATCGTATGCGTCAGCTGCGGATGCGTGATTGCTGAGAAGCTGGCCGATAGCCGGCCAGAATGGCGCGCGTTTGATGACGAGCAGAAAGCCAAGAGGGCTCGTGCGGGCGCGCCGCTGACCTACACCATCCATGACAAGGGCCTCTCGACTGTGATAGACTGGCGCGATCGAAGAGGAAGCGGCCGCCAGATGACCGCGACCGAGCGCCTTGACATGTACAAGCTTCGCAAATGGCAGCGGCGAGTGCGTGTCTCAGATGCGACTGAGCGTAACTTGGCAGTCGCACTTTCTGAACTCAGCAAGCTTGCCTCTTCGCTGAACCTTCCGAAGAACCTTCTCGAAACCGCGTCAGTGATCTACAGGCGCGCAATAAAGAAGAGGCTGATCCGAGGGAGATCGATTCATAACGTGACTGCCGCGGCGATCTACATGAGTTGCCGACAGTGTGGTGTCCCGAGGACTCTGGATGAGATCGCTGGTGCAAGCAACCTAAGCAAGAAGGACATCGGCAGAAGCTACCGGTTCATGGTGCGGGAGCTGGAGACGTTCGTTCCGCCTTCAACCAGTCGGCACTATGCTGCCAGATTCAGCAACAAGCTGATAATCTCCGGCAAAGCAGAGGCGATGGCGATTCGAATTCTCGAGACAGCAACGCGAATGAGATTGACCAGCGGCAGAGGACCAACCGGAATTGCCGCTGCCGCGACCTACATTGCTGCCGTATTGACAAATGAGCGCAAGACTCAGCGGGAGATCGCCGAGATCGCGAATGTGACAGAAGTTACAATCCGGAACCGCTACAAGGAACTTCTTGAAAGACTCTTTATCGAAGTTCCAATGTAACCTCGGCAACCCTTTAGCAGTAGCCTGCGTGAGCTTCGGTTAAGCTTCTGGAGCCTTTCGCCTTCTACGAAGGTATACACCAGCAATCACGAGGACAACGACAACTGCAGGCGCAAGTGGCAACAGTTGATTCGATAGGAGTTGGTCTAAGATGCTCGTTCTGGCCGTCTGAGTCTTCGGCAATTCGGAGACCACGGCAAAACTGAAGGGAATCGCGATCTCTTGGTCGAGCTGGAGGTCGTCTCTGTAGTAAACGAGGATTGTCCCTTGATAAGTGCCATTCGTTGCAGCAGAGTCAACTAGGGCAGTTACGCTGAAAGGAGCCGGCGCGTTGGGATCAACTTGCCCAACATATGTGGGCTTGATGGAACCTTCCAGCAGAGGCTGACCTGCAGCGACCGTTACGTTCGCGTACATTGCAGCGATGACTCCGCGATTCAACAGGTTTCCCGAGATCGTTATTTCGCTACCTGGCAAGGCAGGATCCGGGCTCACTGCCAACTCGTAGACCTTCATGTCTATCCAGCCTCGAACTAGGAATGAGATCGCGTGAGTCTCGGTTGACTGAACCGTCTCGCCAACGACCTTGTACACGGCATCTACGCTGCCCTGGAGGGTTGTTCCAGCTGCAGAAGATGGAGCAAAGACCGTAAGATTCGCACGTATTGCCTCGCCCCGACTAAACGACGATCTGATCCAGTGATTATCCCCAAACAGGACCAGCGGCGGAGGGATCGTCAGTGCTACATCGAGCTCCTTCACGTACTTTCCAACGTTCGAGATCTCGATCCCCAACGTATTGTTCCGGGATGCGGCAAGCACATTTCCGGATGTAACAACCGACAGATTCGAGGACGTGACTGCGTGCCCGAGCTGGATTCCTTGCACAACTGAAGCGAAGACTAACATCGCCATGAAAAGTATCAGGGACGGCTTGATTCGACGTCCGCTGGTCATCTCACATCAAGCACCGATTGGGCTGGGCAAGTGCAAGGTCAGGATAATTAAAGATAACAGGACACCTCACTCATGAGAGCGAGGTCAGATCAGGTTTCCAACAGTCATCGAGATCTGCCAGGTTGGCGACGACGGCTCGAACGGCGGGGTGCCCCCGATTCTTTGAGCCTGCTCACACCAATCGAGAAAACGTCATCTCCAATTGACCACTCTTTGACAAGTTCGGCGTGGGCCCTCACAGGTTCCTGGTGCTGGATCGTTAGTTTCTTCGCTCGAACTTCGCCAAGAATGTAGTCTCGTCTGCTTTTCACGGACGACGCCACGTCTTTCGTAGATGCCACTACGTGGACATCGATGAAGGCGTCGACCTTCAAATCCATCTCCTTACGCATCTGTTGAATTCTTCTAACCAAGTCACGTGCGAGCCCGTCTGCGATTTCGTCTGAAGATAGAGTTGTGTCGATGTATACTCTACCTCCGTCGAATTCAGCCACAGGTTGAGCCTCCTTCGTCTCTTCCCTGAAGCTCACGTGTCTGGCGTCGATGCTCACATTCTCGGAGTCAACTTCAATCTCAATCTGCCCAAGCGAGAGCTTGTTCCGAAGATCCTCGGGATCCATTGCGATCAATTTTTCAGCCACCTTTCCTGCGCGGGACTTCAGCTCAGGGCCGAGGACGGCCATGTTGGGGATCGTTCGTACTTTGACGCTTCGTTTCGATTCCAAGGCCGGAGATACATCCATGGCGCGAGTGTTCACTTGATCCAAAAGAAGAGGCTTCATCTGCAGCAGGGCGTCGCGAACACTATCCTGGTCGGTGACAACGGTCACAGCCCTCACTGGCTGCCTGAGTTTGAGGCCAGCCTTCATCCTTGCCATAGCGGCTGCGGAGATCACGCGTTGGCAGATTTCGAGTTGTTTCTCTAACCCGTCGTTCAGCCAGGCTGTTTGAGGCTTCGGCCAATCGAGCGCGTGAATCGTTGGAAAGGATTTCGTCTCGGCCGCCCGATACATGCCCTGATACAATGCTTCCGTGATGAACGGAGTGAAGGGCGCCATCATTATAGCGGCTTGACGAAGCGCGTGGCAGAGCGCCGAGTAGCCGGCGAGCTTGTCAGGATCCTCCTTCTCGACCCATGTTCGCCTTCTGACGAGCCGAATGTAGTTGTGACTCAAATCCTCGACGAGGAAGCTCTTCAAAGCTCTGACAGCTTCGTGGATGCGGTAACCTTCCATTGCTGAGGTCACAGATTCGATTACGTGCTCAGTGCGGCTCATCAGCCAAAGATCCTCTTCTCTCATATGCCGCTTCATTTTCTCTGGAGGATGGGCACTCGGGTCAAACTTGTCGAGACTCATGTATGTGCTGGCAAACACGTACACGTTCCAGACGGTCTGCAGGTCGCCCGCGACCTGTGCGAGGACCTTCCATGAGAATCTCAGATCTTCCCAGGGCGTGTTCTGGAGGACGTATAATCGAAGCGCGTCACGCCCGTAACGATCTATCGCCTCTTGCGGTACGACGAAGTTACCGAGGGACTTGTGCATCTCACGGCCTTGCTCATCCAGCATGAAGCCGTGCATCAGCACGGTCTTGTAGGGCGTCTCGCGGAATGCCACAAGTCCGGCTTTCAGCAGAGAGAAGAACCATCCTGAGATCTGATCGCGACCCTCTACGATGAAGTCGGCGGGCCACCACTTCTCAGCTTCACTTCGGCTTCTGGGGTATGCCAAGCATGCGTATGAGGCGATTCCTGAATCAAACCAGCCAACCATGACGTCCGGCAGCCTTCTCATTTCTCCTCCGCAAGCGCACCTCAGCTTGACCTCGTCAACCCAAGGCAGATGGAGCTCCTTCGGCGTCTCGGACCTTACAGTCTTCTCTCTCAGTTCTTCCAAGGAACCAATGACTTCCCGTCTTCCGCATGATTCACAAAGCCAGATTGGGAGCGGTGTGCCCCAGAACCTTTGTCTTGAGATGACCCAGTCTCTGAGGCCTTGGAGCCAATTGCGAAACTGGTTGGCGCCAGCCCATTCCGGAATCCATCGCGTTGCTTCGATGTCTGCGATCATCTTCTCGCGCATCTGAGTGACTTTGATGAACCATTGGTCCGTGGCACGTATGATGAGCGGTGTGTGGCATCGCCAGCAGACTGGACTCCTGTGGACTATCTCACCCGCGAAGAGAAGAGCTCGTCTCTCCTTGAGGTCCTCAATGATTTCTGGGTTTGCTAGCTTAACATCCGTCCCTGCGTACTTGCCTGCGTCTGCAACGAACTTCCCTTGATTGTCAACTAGCATCAGGACGGGTAGCCCGTTTTGGAGCCCAACCTCATAGTCTTCTTCTCCGTGGCCAGGTGCGGAATGCACGCATCCTGTGCCTTCCTCGAGCGTCACATAGTCCCTAGTGAGTACAACTCGATGGCCTCCTGTGAGGCGGGACTGCGCGGGAACTATGTCTGCGATCGGGGACCTATACCGTAGGCCGTTGATAGTCTCGCCCTTGAATGTCTCTATCAGCTCAAGCTTCGCTCCGGTTTCGGCGGAAACTTGCGCTATCCTCTCTCTTGCCATGATGTAGACTTCATCTTCATGTCTCACGCGCGCGTACTCGTAGTCCGGATGAACCATCACGCCAGTATTGGAGGGGAGCGTCCAAGGCGTCGTAGTCCAGATGAGTATGTACTCGTTCTCGCGTCCCTCGACTGGAAACTTGACATAGATCGACGGATCCTTGAGGTCGCGATACTGCAGAACGACCTCGTAGTCTGAGAGGACGGTCTCACAGCGCGGACACCAGTGGACAACCTTCAGGCCGTGTTCCAGAAGTCCGTCCTGATCTGACTTCTTGACGGTCCACCACGCGGACTCGATATAATCATCATCATGAGTTAGGTAGGGCTGTTCCCAATCCATCCACACTCCAAGATCCGAGAATATTCTGCTCATCGCCTTGGAGTTGTTGTTGGCGAACTCCTTGCATTCCGAAACGAACCTAGCAAGTCCGTATGCCTCGACATCATGTTTCTCCTTGAAGTCATGTTGTCGTTCCACGGCAAGTTCGATTGGAAGTCCATGACAGTCGTATCCGGGCTGATCTCTACAGTCAAAACCCCTTGCCCGCTTGTACCGAAGGACCACGTCCTTGACAATCTTGTTCCAGCAGGTTCCAATGTGCGGCGTATCCGATGATGGAAAAGGCGGCCCATCGAGAAAGTAGAACTTGGGACCGGAAGACCTCCTTCCTTTCACGTGCTTGTATGCGCGTGTCTTTTTCCAGAGCTTGAATACGCCCTGCTCCAGCGTCTTCCAATTGTATGCCTTTGCTATTGCTCCGATCTCACGTTTCAAACCGAATCATCCTCCGACGGCCTGCTAGACGCATGTGACGAGAACCAGTAGGGGGTTTCAACGCATCTGCGGACTTCAAGATCTGCCGGCGGGCGGTTGTGACTAGCCAAGAAGTTCGATTTCTCGGTCACCTTTCACAGTCGCCACCCGCGCCCAGCTTATACCGCAGACAAGTTCTATTTAGCCTTCATCACCGAAGTTCGCAACGATACAAGGGAATTCAAATGCCTTCTCTGATTCTGGGCATCGAGTCGACTGCTCACACCTTTGGGGCTAGTGTTGCCAGTACAGATGGCCGCATCCTTTCAGATGCGAAGCGCGTCTATGTCCCACTCTCCGGACGAGGAATTCATCCAAGAGAGGCGGCTCAGCATCACTCATCGATAGCCGATGCGGTCATTCGCGATGCGCTTGCAGAGGCAAAGGTAAGTGCCAGAGAACTTGATGGCGTCGCCGTTGCGCTTGGGCCTGGTCTCGGGCCAGCTCTGCGCATCGGTGCGACTCTTGCAAGGGCAATTGCTTCCAAACTTGATATCCCCTTGATCCCGGTTCATCACGCAATCGGCCACATAGAGATCGGCGCGCTCACAACTCATTCTCGTGATCCTTTGGTGGTATTGCTCTCGGGAGGTCACACGACGGTAGCCGCATTCGCGAGCCGCCGATGGCGGATCTACGGCGAAACCGAAGACATCACCGTTGGGAACCTGCTAGACATGTTTGCGCGCGAGGCCGGGCTCGCATCACCAGGCGGAGCAGAGATTGAACGTCTCGCCGCGAAAGGCAAGAATTTCATCGAGCTTCCGTACACGGTGAAAGGAAACGACGTCTCCTATTCGGGCTTGCTGACGGCAGCGACCAAGCTATTACGCGCAGGGCGGCCCGTTGAGGATCTCTGTTTCTCTGTGCAAGAGGTTTCGTTCTCGATGCTTGCTGAAGCAGTTGAGAGGAGTCTAGCACACACCGAGAAGAAGGAGCTTCTCTTGGTCGGAGGCGTTGCCTCCAACATGGCCTTGCGCAAGAAGCTTGAGATCGTCGCGAGCGAGCACGAGGCCGTTTTCTGGGCAGTGGACCAGAGGTTCGCAGGTGACTGCGGCGCCCAGATTTCTTGGACTGGCGCCTTGGCTTTCGGGTGTCGCTTGTTTGCGGACGTCGAACATAGCCAAGTCAAACCGCGTTGGAGGGTGGATGAGGTGGATATCCCGTGGAGGTAAGATTGGCGTGCTGATCCGAAAGGGCGCGGAGGCCAGCATATTCTTGGAGGAGTGGCGCGGAAGGCGGGTCGTAGTGAAGACTCGGCTGCCGAAGTCATACAGGGTCGACTCACTCGATGCTTCCATCAGGCTTGCACGGACATCGCGGGAAGCCCATCTCCTTCACGATTCGAAACGTGCAGGAGTGCCCACCCCGACAGTGTATCAGGTCGACACGGGCACGTGCACAATCATCATGGAATACGTGAACGGGCCGCGGCTAAAGGAGGCTCTCGCGGAAATGGATCAGCCAGGCTTGAGACGAACGTGCAAGCATGTTGGGTCGTTGATAGGTCGCCTCCATTCAGGAGGCATCGTGCACGGAGACCTTACCACTTCAAACATGATCCTCAGAGATGGGGCAAAGCTGTTCTTCATCGACTTCGGCCTCAGCGACTACTCACGCGAGCTAGAAGCAAGAGGCGTGGATCTTCTGCTGATGAGTAGAGCTTTCAAGAGCACGCACTACGCACTGTACTCTCGGGCATTCGCGGCTGTGATAGACGGCTATCGGGACATCGTTGGACGCGGCGACACAGAACTGACCTTGAGGAAAATGCATGAAGTCGAAACGCGAGGAAGATACAGTGAAAGATCGCAGACAGGTCTGGTTCCTGACTTCCAATAGGGGCAAGTTCAAGGAGGCGGCCGCGGTTGCCGCAGCTTCAGGCGTCCGGTTGAGCATGCTCACCACCAGCAAGATCGAAATCCAATCGGATAGTCTGCGGAGAATTGCGTCATATGCTGCGCAGGAAGCCGCCAACCGACTCGGAGTCGCTGTTGTCGCGGAGGATGCGGGTCTATTCGTAGACAGCCTGCACGGCTTTCCCGGGCCATACTCGTCCTATGTCTTCACTCGTCTCGGCACGAAAGGAATTCTCACATTGATGGAGAACATTTCGCGCAGGGATGCCAAATTCCATTCGACCGCAGCATTCTGTGCGCCCCGCGACAAGCCAAGATCTTTCACCGGAACAGTAACCGGGACGATAGGTCTACGTCCTCGAGGCGTTGGGGGTTTCGGATTTGATCCCATTTTCATACCGACGAAAGGGGATGGCAGAACCTTCGCACAGATGAGCATCGATGAAAAGAATAGAATCTCCCACAGGGCCGCTTCGTTTCGAAAACTCTCACGATGGATGTCGACGGTGCGAAAGTGACTGTGTGCGCTGGATTCGATCCTCAATACGAACGAGAACGACTTAAATAGATCAGGGGCGGTCGAATAGCAAAATCCCAATTAGATAAGGATACCTTCGGAGCGTGTTTGACTTTAGCTAGGCTCTATACGAGCAAGCGGGGCCGGTCAGGCTCAACACGACCTGTGAGCAAGAAACCCCCAGCATGGTTCAAGTATACTCCGGAAGAAGTGGAGGCTCTCATTGCAAAGCTTGCAAGAGAAGGTAACTCCGCAAGTTCAATTGGGGTCATACTTCGCGATATGCACGGGGTCCCCCTCGTCAAGCCGGTAGCTGGAAAGAGCATCACGGAGCTAGTGCGCGCTTCGGGTCAGACACCCAAAGTTCCAGAGGACCTTGACTACTTATTCCGCACAGCTAATAGTCTTCGAAAACACATGGAGAAGAACAAGAAGGACTACGAAAACAAGAGGGCGCTCGCGACGGTCGAGTCGAAGATTCATCGACTGGTGAAATACTACAAGGCCCAGGGTAAGCTGCAGCCGGAGTGGGAATACAAACCAATGGCCGCCTCCGTGGCGTAGAGATGTCATCTCATCCTGATTTAGCGGGCCTGCTCAACAACGCGGCAGAAGCCGCGGGCACTCTCAAGGACAAAGCTTCTCACGGTTTGAAGATTCTGCTGCTTTCTCATTATGATGCAGACGGGCTCGCGGCGGTGGGGATCCTAGGATCCAGTCTAGCGCGGATGAGCGCCAACTTCCAGCTCAGGGTCGTGAAAGAGCTCGATCCTCAGACCCTGGAAGATGCGAAACGCTGTGAACCCAACTTCATGGCGCTGACGGACATAGGTAGCGGGTACTTAGAAGGTCTCGCACAGATAGCCGAACGATACGAAGTGCTGGTTATAGATCATCATCCCCCTAGCGGAAACCCTCCGCGAACAGTACACCAGGTGAACCCGCATGAGTTCGGAGTCGATGGTGCAACTGAGATAAGCGCAGCCGGACTTGCTTACCTTGTCGCTCGTAGCATGTCGCAGGCCAACACCGACCTTTCCGTGCTGGCAGTAGTCGGGGCGCTCGGTGACATGCAAGACAAGAACAAGGAAAGGTGCCTTCGGGGGCCAAACGAGCTGGCGGTGCAAGATGCCGTCAGCGGCGGATATCTGAAAACAGACAAGGACTTGTTGTTCTTCGGCAGAGAAACTCGACCTATCCATCGCGCGCTCGCGCTAACAACAACTCCGTACTTGCCGCACCTGACCGGAGAAGAGGACAGCTGCACAGCGCTACTTGCATCCCGAAACATTTCGCTGAAAGATGGAGAACGTTGGAGGACAATTAGCGATCTAAGCCACAAGGAGAAGCAAACTCTGCTCAGCGCAATAGTGGAGCTGCTCGTTTCAAAGGGCTTCAAAGGCAGCAGAGCGCTCGAACTGATCGGAACAGTTTACACGCTCACAAACGAGCCCGCGGGAAGCCTGACTCGAGACGCTCGTGAGTTCTCTTCCATGTTGAATGCGTGTGGCAGAATGGATCGGCAAGGGCTCGCGGTCTCCGTCTGTCTTGGCGAAAGAGGGCCTATACTGGAAGAGATTCAGGACGTAGTTGCAAGTTATCGCAAGACACTCGCCGGGTACATGGACTGGCTATCCGGGACGCCTTCCGCCGTATTGGAGCTCGACACCATTTGTGTCGTGCGAGGCGAAGACAAACTGGCTGAGAACATGACAGGTGCCCTTTCTTCGATCTTGTCCTCCGCAGGTCACCTCAAACCAGACAAGGCCACAATTGTCGCAGCAAAGTCCAGAGATGGGGGCGTGAAGATCTCCGCAAGAGCACCCGAAGCTCTGCTGAAGAAGGGAGTAGATCTTGGCATGGCTCTGCACAAAGCTGCAGCTGCGCTCGGAGGCTTCGGGGGAGGCCACAACGTGGCCGCAGGCGCCCACATCAGTTCTGGCAAGCCGGAAGAATTCTATCAGTTGATCGACCGGTTGATTTCAGAGCAGATGAAGAAAAGTTGAGAGCAAGAATCATCACGCATCATGCAGCTGCTTATGTGGCAACGTCGATCGCGGTCTCACTGAAGGCAGACAACAAAGCTGCACCTGCGCCGCTTCGCATAAGCTCAAGAGCGAAGGGAACGCGCTTGACTTCAACCATAACTGGGGCACAAGACCTGGAATCACTCCTGACGACCATCGACGATCTTCTGCTGTGTGTCATCGCCGCTGACAGAGTGCTGTCGACCGTCGAACGCAAACGGTTGAAGGGACGCGTCATCGATTGACTCGCTGATCGTGACGCTCCAAAGGTTTAATAGCTGACACAGAATGCTGCGTTTTTGCTCGGTGATCAAAGATTGTCCAAGGCTGCGAAGAAGGTCAGAGACAAGTGGCGCGCTAAGGAATGGTATGACGTCTATGCGCCCGCATACTTTGGTGAGAAGAAAGTTGCTTCAATTCCTTGCAGCGACCCGACCAGACTAATCGGCCGAGTAGTTGAGACAACGCTGTACGATATCACAAATGACTTCTCTCACCAATCGCAGAAACTCTACTTCCTCGCGGTACGAGTGAAGGGTACTAGGGCGGAGACTATCCTCAAAGGACACGAGTACTCTGCAGACTATCTTCGCAGCTTGGTCAGACGCGGAAGCACACGCATAGATGCGATCTTCAACGTGACTTCGAGGGATCAGTATGTGACACGTGCGTCGGTGGTGGCCTTCACAAGGGACCGAGTCAATGCCAACCAGCAGCATCTGATTAGAAGCATAATGAGAAAGACCATAGAAGAAAAAGCCGCTACACTAGCGTATGACCAGCTCTGCCACGAAATGGTTCTCGGAATCTTCGGTTCCGAGGTTTACAACCTTGCCAAGAAGATCTCGCCCCTGAGACACGTGGGTGTACGCAAGTCCAAGTTGCTGGTCATTCCTGAAGGTGTGATGGCCACACCTGCTGAAATCCTAGCGCAGCCCAAAGCGGCCTGAGCCTAGCGGTCCGGCCTTCGGTACAGCTTCTTGATTTCATCCTGTAGTTCTGAGAGTTGCCTTCGCAAGTCTGCACCAGCCGATTTCTCATCAATGCGCCCACGGGTTTCGGACGAAATTCTCTCGAATTGAACCATGGCAATCCGAACCCGTTCCTGTAATTCTCCTATGGTCTCAGTTTCGTGAAGGTAACCCGCAAGTACTCCCACCAATGCTCCGGCCACTAGACCAGCTGCAAAAGAAGCAAAATCGAAGGCCAAGCGCCATCTCTTTCCAGTAGAGGCCGGTTTTCAACCTGCGACGCTTTTAAGAGCCACGGTCAGATCATGCGAGCAGCGACAGATAGTAGACCCGAGTTCGGAAGTGGTTGGAGGGCCGGCCATGAGATCTTCAAATCGAGTCGCGAAAGCTGTGGTATTGGCAGCTGGCAAAGGAGTACGCCTCTGGCCACTCACAGAGAACAGATCAAAACACATGATCCCCGTCGCTGGGAGGCCAATAATCGAACACGTAGTATCTGCCATCAAATCATCGAGAATACGGACAGTAGTACTGGTGACCGGATACGAGGACGAGCTGATTAAGAAGCACTTGGCCGACGGAGCGAAGTGGGGGGTCAAGATCGAGTATGTGCGTCAGTCGGATATTTCTGGAACTGCAAGCGCTGTATCTACAGCCCGAGAACGCGTAGAAGACAGCGACTTCCTGCTGGTCTACGGAGATGTCATGGCTACCCCGGCTGCGATTAGGCGCGTCCTGGACACGTACAGTGGGAAAGGCTGCAAGCCAACCGTCGGATTGGTTCCTGTTTCGCACCCCGAATCGTACGGAATGGCGAGAATCTCAGGGGAATGGCTCACTGAGATCGTCGAGAAGCCTCAACCCTCAGACACTCCAAGTAATCTTGCTAACACAGGAATCTACGTACTTAGTCCGGTCATATTCGACTACTTGCGCACGACAACTCGGTCAGGAAGAGGCGAGTTCGAGATAACAGACGCCATATCCTCCCTGGCGAGAAGTGGGCAACCCGTGGCGTGGGCGAGCATAGCCTCCTCCGAATGGCATGACATAGGGAGGCCTTGGGATATTCTCTCAGCAAATGCCCACCTACTCGGCCGATCGAAGGGATCAGTCAATGGAACAATTGAGAGGGGCGCCGTCATAAGAGGCCGCATCACGATTCAGAAAGGCGCTACTGTCCGGACTGGGACTGTCATCGAAGGACCGGCGTGGGTCGGAAAAGGTGCAATTCTGGGCCCCTTCGCGCACATACGAGCAGGCACGTCGATCGGAAGAGAAGCTGTAATCGGGAACTTCTGCGAAATCAAGAACAGCATAATCATGGACGGCACGCATATACAGCACCTATCCTATGTCGGCGACAGCATCATCGGAGAACGCTGCAACCTGGGAGCCGGCACAATAGTCGCAAACGTCAAGCTCAATGACAGAACTGTTGGCATGAAAATCAGGGACAAGCTTGAAGACAGCGGGCTCAGAAAGCTAGGCGTGATAACCGGCGATGATGTGAAGACGGGCATCAATACATCTCTGATGCCAGGAGTCCGGATTGCCTCCGGAGCAATCGTTCCTCCTGGATCCGTTGTCTCTAAAGACATCATCTCGAAGTAGATCGGACACCCGGCTGTGCTCATCATCCACGCTTCTTGGCACTTGTGATGGAAATGACATCGCGATCCTTCAACACGTGTTCCTCCCCGATCCTCATCTTTGATCTCACCTCGACTCCGTACAGGAATCCCTCTCCGAGATCCGAGTGGATCATGCCAGCAAATTGTTTCGCGGTCGTGCCAAAGGGGACGAGGTAGGCGTCCGGGAGTACACGGCCTTTGTGATCCGCAAGACTCTCAGGGTTCTCGACAGGGTAAACTGTGATCATCTTGAGCATCTTGAAGAAGGCGTGGTCAATTGCAGCCTGAACTCCAGTCGACCCCCACGGGATCAGGATCTTCTCCCGTATTCTATCCAGCGCAGCCTGCTGTTCAGCTGACAGAGTCTGGCTTGTGACTCTGAAGTTGCTGTCCCCTGGCTTGTAGTCTGTCAGCCCCTTCTCCGCGGTTCTTCTCAGCGCCAACTCCGCTTCCGCGCAACAAGGAATGACAGGATACCCGAGCCTGCCCAGAGCTTCCGCGTTCTCCTTTGCGAGGGGGATGTCGATCTTGTTCGCGGCGATGAGCATCGGTTTGGTTATGCGCCTCACTTCATGGAGAAATCCGAGCAACTGATCTTCGCTCCATCGGCTTGGATGACCAGAGTCGAGGCCAAGACCCTCTAGAGCCTTCAACACATGCGCTCGGCTGACACCGAGTCCGCTCAGTCTCTCTTCGAGGACGGAGCCAAGATCCTCCTTCGTTCCCTCAACCCTTCTTACAGTCTTCTCCCAGTCCTTCTTGACGATCTGCAAGAGCCACATGTCTAGCTCTTTCTCAAGGAATTGAACGTCCTGCCGGGGGTCGTGCGCGCCCGCATTGCACGGCTTCCCCTCAATATCCGTCGCCCCGGCCGCGTCGACTATGTGAATCAGCGCGTCTGCTTGTCTGATCTCGTCTAGGAACTGATTACCCAAGCCTCTTCCCTGCCACGCGCCAGGAACAAGCCCTGCGCAATCGACAAGCTCGACCGGAATCAGTCGAATCCCATCCACACACGCCGAATTGGCAGGGTTGTCTTGAACCTCGAACTCCTTACATACACAGGGGGTCCTCACGTAGCCTACTCCTTTGTTCGGCTTGATCGTAGTGAACGGATAGTTGGCAATGGCCACGTGCGCTAGTGTTGCAGCGCTGAAAAAGGTACTCTTACCAACGTTCGGTTTTCCTACAACCCCTACGGAGAAGCCCACGCGTATCACGTTTCCTTGCGCCACATATGCGTGCCGTCATCTATTGAAGTTTCATCGAGATGCAACAGTCGAGCACTCGCACGAAGACTGACGGGTGAGACTTCGAAGTCGGGATATTCATCTACAAACGGGACAAGCTTTATCGAGCGGGCTCCGTGTCTGGTGGGGCACCATATCCAAGAGGCGGAAAGTCAAGTAGCCGGCGAGAACACATGGGCGCATACAAGTATATCTCGAAAGCATGGAAGAAACGTGAGAGCACCAACCTCGACCAGTACCTTCGCCAAGCAGCAATCGCTTGGAGAAGGGATCAAGTTATCAAGCGTGTGCAATTCCCGACTCGCCCAGATCGAGCGCGAAGCCTAGGATACCGCAAGAAGCAAGGCTTCGTTCTGGCGAGAGTGCGTGTCAGAAAAGGGGGCAGTAGGAAGAAGCGTCCGTCATCAGGGCGTAGGCCCAAAGCACTTGGCGTTACGAAATTCACTAGGGGTAAGAGTCTCAAACAGATAGCAGAAGAGAGGGTGGCCAAGAGATTCCCCAACCTATCGGTTCTGAATTCCTACTACGTCTGGGAAGATGGCATGAGCAGATGGTTTGAGGTTGTGTTGGTCGACCCCAATCATCCGGCAATCAAGAAAGATCATGCGATCAGGCACGCGCTTTCGCTTGGTGCATAAGACTGGCGGACTGACTTGTCAGGATCATCATTGCCCGTTGCAATGGTTCTGAGATTCGTTGGCGGGAAACACAGGTTGAGGAAAGGTCGAGGGTTCTCGCTCGGCGAACTGGAACAGGCTGGCCTCAAACGGCCTCAAGCCCGCTCTCTCAAGATCAGAACGGATCAGCGCAGATCGACGGTCCACACTCAGAACGTAGCCGTCTTGAAAGCGTTTCTTGCCTCCTTGACGCCCAAAACGAGCAAGCCGGAACCGTCCGTGGAAGCGCCCGCGGAAGAAGCTAAACCCAAGAAGGGCCCAGTGCCCGGCAACAAGAACGCCAAGCCTCGTCGCGTTAGGCGAAGCGAGAAACCTAAATCTTAACCGAAGATCACAGGCCTTATTTTCTGTCAACCGAAGACATTCCTGCTGGTAAGCGGCTCTTGCCTCCTAAGGGCAGAACGGTGCTCATCAAGCTTGGCGGATCTGTAATCACAGACAAGAGACGAGCGTTCAAAGCAAACGATCGTGCAATGCATCGAATAGCAGCAGAGCTTGCAATACGCAGAGAGAGGCTGATCCTTCTCAATGGCGCTGGCTCTTTCGGTCACATCCCAGTGAAGCGATACGGCCTGGATGATGGATTCAGCAAACGGAAGAGAAACAACTTCGCAAAGACAAAGGTCCAACTTCTCAAGCTACAGGAGATTCTCGTCTCAATTCTATGCGGCCACGGACTTCCTGCGGTGCCGTTCATTCCCTCGAGTTTCATGATGGCAAGGTCGGGGAGGCTGTGTAGAGTGGAGATGGATCCACTTCGTGAGTTCTTGGAGTTGGGACTCGTTCCAGTCTTCGGGGGAGATCTAGTCCCGGACCTAGACCAAGGCTGGAGGGTGATCTCCGCCGACCAGATGGCATCTTGGATCGCACCTCGAATAGGGGCGTCGATGATCGTCTACGGAACAGATGTGGATGGCCTGTACTCTTCTGATCCTAAGGTCTACAAAGACGCAGAGCTGATACGGACTGTTCATTATCGCGACATCAGAAAGGTTGCGAGATCCGCTCTCGGTTCCAGAATGCCTGACATCACGGCGGGAATGCGGGGCAAGTTGCTTGAAGCCGAGAGGGCTGCGAGGAGAGGCGTTGAGGTTGTTATCATGAATCTTAGCAAGCCTGAGAAGCTGCATCTAATTCTCAATGGCGAGCAAGGAGATTGGACCAGGATAGTTCCAGAAAAAGGAGAGCTACAGTAGGTCGAGGTTCCCAGTCAGGGCGTCGACGAGCGAAGATGGAGCTGGGCCTATCCCGAGGCAGGTTATCGTACCCGGCTCGACCTGAGTGAGACCCCGATCCGAGATAAGGGCGAAGGGCAGTCGAAGCTCCTTCGATCTGCTTTCCAGTCGGAGGATCTCGTCTACGGAGTCCACTTTGACGGCGACCTTACACTGCCCCTCCCTCAGCCACGCCTCCCACCATTCTGTGAACTTCTTGCGAGCTTCTTCTGCAGCTGAGACAGATGCATGAGCGACTTGGACTGCGATCTTGCCCTTTCCCATGTCTAGGTCTCGTCTGACGACGATGACTTGCTTGAATTGAAATTCGTCCATGTCAGGTCACTCACAAGGGAGCCGAAACTTTGAATCCAGCAACTAGTAAAAGGCACCTAGACAAGAGCGTTCCGTACCGCCGTACAGTTGGTCTGCAATATGGCACCTGAGAAAGAAGCTTTGCTCTCAGCGCACTTCAGCGCGATTGCCCACGCAACGGAAGATGTTGCGAAGGTGGAACACTCGATAAGGTTCCTCATGGCGCTCGTCTCTAGGACCGAGACAAGCCTCAGGCGGCAGTATCTGAAAGGACATTACGGAAACGTGATCACCACAGTATCCGCGAAGCTGCCTGCAAAGGGATTGTCTCCCAACGCGCTTAGAGTACTGTCGCAGAAGCTCCCGGAATCTGACAAGCAGTTTCTCTCCAGCGACATGAGCAGCTGCATCGACGAGGAAGGCAACCTCTACTTGAGGTTTGACAAGCAAGAAGCTTTCCTACGAACCGTTAGACTTCACCAGGGCGATCCGATACGCATCAAACTAAAGTTCGCTTCCACATACGACGCTGAAGGAATAGTCAAGTTCTGCAGGGAGAACGGACTCATCCCATGAGAGCCTACGCGGATCTGCACCTATGCCCTCCATTGGACGACGTAGCTAACGCTGGATCAATGGCAAATGTCCTAGCTGAACTCCAGACAAGATTAGTCGGGTTGGTTGTGCCCCCACAGCGGCTAACATCTACACCGCCCATAATCGACTCGTTCAGGAGCGCGGGCATTGACGTAGCCAAGAGACTGAACCTGAAGCCCAGCTCTCGAGAAGAACTACTTAGGAGCCTGCGCAGATTCAGGAGCAAGTACGAAATTGTTTCAGTCGAATGCGGCGTGCTCTCGGTCTCTCGAGTGGCGGTGCGCGACCGGCGGGTTGACCTAGTCTATTTTCCAAAGCAACAACTCGGCAGCATATTCCGAGGAAACCTCGCAAAGAGCTGCCGGGCCGCTTTGGAGTTCAATCTGTCAGAATTGACTTCTGGACCAGGTTTCGAAGTGGGACTTTACCGACTCAGACGCGAGATCGAGGTTGCTGCTGAGGGTTCTACGGCAGTCATCGGGTGTACGAGGGCATCGAATCCGTTCCAGTTGAGATCGCCCAGAGACGTAGCCGCCATCCTGCATCTGCTTGGGCTTCCGCTCAGCGCTGCGGTGAGAGCCGTCTCTGACCTGCCGATTGAGATAGTGGAGAAGAATCGGTTGAGAATGAGAGAACCCGGACTGGAAGACGGCATCAGAGTCATTAGGAGGTCAGCCGACGACGAATAGGAAGGCGCAGAGATATCTCCTTGTGCGATTCATCACAAACGAAACGGTTACCGCGAAGGTCATCGAACAAACCGTGCGCCGGTCTGTTCAGGACATGGTAGGCAAGTTGGGGTCTGCGGAGATGAATCTGCGATTGATTGGTTTTCAGGAAGCGGACGGAAGAGCAGTATTCCGCTGCAAATCTGGGTCAGTCGAAAGGTTGCGAGCGGCGCTTGCACTCGTCACACACGTCGACGGAAATCCTGCAGCGGCGATGGTTCTACGCTCATCTGGAACGATCAAGGCGCTCAAGGCGAGAATTCCTCGTCGCCGGCCGCCAGCTGCTCAAGCGTCACGAGTTGCGGGCTAAGAACTCAAACGGAATACCGAACGTTCTCGTTGTATTCTGAGCCGGCAAATCGGTTCTTGGTTCAGAGCTTTAGGGAAGCTGCTATTCCCAACGTTGCGATGATGAACAACATAGGCAGAATTACAGCGATGCTCGTGATCGAGGCCAGGTACCCCGTAAGATAGGAAGCGAGTGAGGCAGCCATCAAGCCTAGGCTCAAGCTCAACGCGTAGGTCAGGCCCAGTCTCCTGTGAGGCATTCTCAACCCAAGCAGACCGTTGACCGCTGGAAAAGTTATGAAGACGGGTATGCCGCTGAGAACGATCGCGATGTAGCGGAATGTCGGTGCCCAAGAGCCAACTGCCCCGTAAACGAGTGTAATGCTAGCTATGAAGAACAGGATAGCCTGCATCGTGAACATCACTTGAAGCGTTCTGGCTTCGCCGCGGAGTCTGTTGACAACTCTTCCAGCCATAAACCCGGCGACGACACCTATTCCGATCCAAGCGGCTACAGCCGTGGTACTCCAGGCAGGACTGAGTGTCTCTATGATGTTGAAGTATAGAGGCATGTATCCTGTGAAGAGTATGAAGCTCACCGTGGTCATGGAAGAAACGATTGCCAAGACGGCAAACGCAGACTTGAGGGAGTTGGAGTTCCCCGGGTTATTGCTGACTTCACCGGCAGAGTAGACCGGTTTCGCGTAGAAACCTATTCGATACCTCGTGATTGTCGCAGCAAAATAGGCGAATAGCATCACTCCGATCGCGCCCCAGACCCAGAACGGAACCCTCCAACCCCACACTTCCGAGAGTATGCCTGTGGAGAAAGTTGCTAGCGTCAGACCGAAGTCTCCGATCGCTCCTTGGTAACCGAAAGCTGCCGTCTTGTTCTCGGCATAGGTCCGCCCAATAGAAGCGAAGCTGACAGGGTGATAGACGGCTGCTGCTGAGCGAAGCAGCGTATAGAAGATAAGGACTTGTATGAATGCAGAGCCGATCGGGAAGATGAGGTCAGCAACAACCACGCCCGCGAATCCAAGAAGCAGTACAGGGCACGCGTGACCCTGGTCTGACAGGTAACCGAAGACTAGCTGAAGCATCATCGTCGCAGCAAGCCCAACACCGAGGATGGTACCTATCTCGACGAAGCTCAATTCCAGACCCACTCTCATGACTGGTAAAGCTGACGCGAAGAGCGCAAGGGAGCCGTCGTTCATGCAGTGGAACACGCTTAGTGCGAGGAGTCTACGTGAGTCGTCGTTCAAGTGTAGCTAGCAGCCACCGTGAGATTCCCCGTCAGGAACAGTGCACTTCCAGTTATCCGTTGCGGATAAGAAGAACCAAGCATTGTCAGACACAGCAGAAGGCCGGACAGGTGGACAACGCTTTCTTGGTCGCAGGGCTTATGATGGGCTTCTCGATCGCAGCGCCAGTCGGGCCAATCGGTGTGCTATGCATACGTCGCACCTTGAGCGAAGGACGGCGCGCCGGTTTGTTGACTGGTCTGGGTGCTGCGACTGCTGATGCCGTCTACGGCTGCATTGCCGGTTTCGGATTGGTGTTCATATCAAGAGTATTGGTCAGTCAGCGAATATGGCTTCGTTTCTTTGGCGGCTTGTTTCTCTGCTATCTTGGCATCAAGACTTTCCTGGCAAAACCTGCTGAACAAGCCGCATCGATTGAACGAAATGACCCGATCAGTCCTTGTGTCTCCACGTTCTTCTTGACCCTCACCAACCCAATGACCGTAGTGTCTTTTGTTGGGGTATTTGCTGGACTAGGCTTGGCAAGTGGAGGCGACTGGGTCTCTGCGACTGCGCTAGTCTTGGGGGTCTTTCTCGGCTCGGCTCTGTGGTGGCTCATTTTGAGCGGCGCTGTCGGGTTGTTTCGGACGAGGTTCAACCCTCGCTGGATGCCGTGGGTGAACAGGATTTCGGGCATGATCATAGCCGGGTTTGGCATACTGGTCTTACTGAGTCTAGGACTGTGAAATCACAATCTCATCCTACGGGATAGTCCTAGGCCTATTTGACACAGTTGTTTCAGGCGTTTTCTTCGCCCCAGTTGCACACAACGTTGACGAGTGACTTCTTGACATACTCTATGTCTCGGAGGTACACAAACTCGTCGACGCCGTGAAAATGGCAGTCGTCGCGTATTGGGCCGAAGCTCACGACTGGGATTCCAACCTTTGCAAGGTAGTGTCCGTCGTTTCCGCCCAACTCTCCTGCTATTGGAATTCTCCGTCCGAACGCTTCGTCAGCCGCGCGTGAGAACAGCTTGACAAGAGAATGCCTAGGATCCGTGTAGTAGTTGGACGGGTTCTGCAGGGTGTAGTCCAGAGTTGCCTCCACTTTCATTGACGATCGGAGCTTCTTGAAGTATCTATCGAGGTCCTTTTTCGCATTTTGATAGTTCTCATCCGGGCATACACGGAGGTCGAATCGCGCCTCACATTCGCCAGGGATGATGTTCTCCTTTTGCCCCGCGCTGAGCATGGTCAGGGAGAACCTTCCCCAGATTTGCCTGAAAGGCGAACCCGGAGGCGCTAGAATCTTCGATCTGACTCGTTCCCGGATCTTCGAGTACTTGGAGAGTCTTTCGAGAAACGGAATCGCTTCATCTATCGCGTTCTTAGCGAGATGGGGATACCCGGCGTGGCCCTGTCTTCCTTTCACTGTCACTTTGCCCCACAGGAGTCCGCTGGCGCCGATCGAAACCACCGACGGGCCCGCGTCAACCACAACGGCCGCATCACCGCAGATCTTCGCATGATTCACAAGGTATCCGAGACCAAGTTCGCCTCCGACCTCTTCATCAGCACATGCGAGGAGCGCAACATTCGCCTTGGGCGTCTTCGTCCTTAACTCTCGCAGCGCGCCCATCACGGACACGATTGCGCCCTTATCGTCTGCTGCACCGCGTCCGAAGGCCTTCTCTCCTTCTACTGTAAGCTTGAACGGGTCATGACGCCAGCCGGTTCCAGCGGCCACGACATCATAGTGCGTTGCGAGCAGTACGGTCTGCCGCGCACCCACATCAAGGCGGGCGACTAGGTTCGGTCTGGGCTTCTTGTCCGCAGCCAGTTCTGCTGAGTCATAGACCTCAGTCTTCAGTCCAATCGATTCAGCTTCCTTCTTGATCACATCTGCGCACTCGACGTAGCCAGTCTTCACGTTGGAATCTGAGTCAATCCGAACAAGTCGTGAAAGAAGATCCACATCTTTAGAGAGTTCCAAGTCACATCACAGTCCGTGCCACTGTTGCACGGGTTAGCCTCAAGAGACTTACGTTTTGCCGTCTGGCGGTACTCCTCTCAGCAAGTGTAGGGATCAATGACGCTACAACGAACGACTATTGTAAAATGCGCCGTAACGGGCCTGGAGAAAGAAGTCGCACAGCGCTGTTGGGTATACGCCGCAGGGATCGCGAGACCTCTCCCGTGTGCGAACCTAGAACTTTCTGCCAAGTCTGCGGTTGAGAGAGCGAACTAGGCGCTTAGATTGGAGGGGTCTTCCGCTTCCCGCTTCATGAACGGAAACTGAGTACAGCGTGGCCGAGGTTTCGGTGCCTCTCTGCCCAATCTGATACGCTGCCCAGATACTCCTCGCAGTCCTCACAATAGTACGACATTTCACTCCACTTCTAAGATCGCACTATGACAACGTGATAATAACTGATGATAGCCCCATACGCGCAACCCAACGCCGATGCTAGGCTCACTGGTGTTAAGCGGTTGACCTCTTTCTTTTCTGATTCAACGCAAGCCGCGCGTTGTGACTTCGCTCTTTCAGGGTCGTCTCGGCATGCGTCTCATCGCTTGACTCGGCTGAGTCACACAAGCGGATCAGGATGACACGGGATGAGCCAAGAGGAAGGCGTGCTAGTAACCGTTTCCCAGACTTCTCTTCTAATGACTACGCCCACTGTACTTGTAGCTACGGGCTGATTTGGCAATTTGGCGCAGCGGCACGGCTAAGGATCCGCTGAACAACCCGCACGGTATGTCTGGTCTCAAGACTACAGCCCGGAACTTCTCCGCATCAAGATGGATGGAACTCACGAGTTTGTCTTCATGCTCCTCTTCATGCGCGTTGCTCCAGTTATTCGACTTACGTGGCTCACGGATCAATTGAGAGAATGGGGTCCGCCCGTCGCAGAGTTCGTCATGGCCCGTCAGCATCAGGGCGTCTGTCTGGGACTGGCGTCGTCATACCCCGAATGAACTGTCCGGCCTGTCTAATTATCTCTTAGGCTAGCGCGATCAGGAACGCTTGTGGCAGTATGATTCATTCGATAGTCTTCGAGTTCGTTCCAGGCTGTTCATTAGCATTCTTACCTAACGATCCCGATCATCGTTCTTCCAATTCCTTTCGTTGCAGTCCTTTCCTGTTGGGTGTCATACACCCAAAAATCGGTGTCATACACCTGAGAGCGCTTCAGTCTGCTCGTCTGGGGTGCACCCCGCCTTGCGGCGGTCAAGACCGTCTCAAATCGTATGCGCCAGAGCATACAATTTGATCGGTGGGCAAAGTACAGCCGGACCGCTGTTCGTGTGTCTGTCCATACTGAGTCAGCGTGCCGATGTCTAACCACATAGTCGAGCAAGAGCTACAGGACGTTTCTTGGGTGACACGGGAACAGACATGATGCTCTGAGCCGGCGCTGCATTGTCGGCGAGGTACGCTCGCGTCTTGTACCTCGTATAATCTGGGTATCTACCTCATCCTGGGAAGAAGTACGGTACGGTCTGCTGTGCGGAAGGAACAGCCCCTTTTATTCGTTCACGACGTTCACGAACCTTGCGTTCTCTGATGCTGACAACGCCTGCTTGAACGATGACGTGATACTCGTCCATTCTCATGTGGTGTAGCGCCCGCTTGACTTGGTCCTTAACCTCCTGCAAGCTCGGATGAGGCTGGGTTTGATCGCTGTCTCCTATTCGGACTCGGTTGCGTTCCACTCGGGCCTGAACCTTGAGTTTCTCCCGCAGGAGCTTTGCAAGCAGGTCTCGGTCGCCCCGGAACTCCTTCGTGTCTATTTCTATCATCAAGACTACCCTCAGACTTGGGCCTCCGGCATGTACTACACGCCGGTTTGGCATGATCCTTCCTACCGTGATCGTCCCTTTTCGAAGTTTTGCTTGCTCAGTAGCCAAAACCATTCGCGAGAAAACGGCAAGGCGGGAGACGGGCACTGGATCGAGACGGAAAGGAATGGCGGCAAGTCGATATCAGCATTAGCGGAGTGTCTCCTCTTGATTCATCCTGTCCGGTGAGTTGTTACGCAAAGCGTTGGATTTAGATAGTGGTCAGGAGAGTAGAGGGAGAAAGCGGCCTAGCGTTCTCCCTGTGCACATACCGCAACGGGAAAGCGATGGTTGCTAAGAGAAAGTAATGAGAGAGTCTAGAAGGGTGAAAATGGTTGTCAATGTTTTCTGTCCCTGGGGCCTATGACCGGGCGATCACGGTCTTCTCTCCGGACGGTCGGCTCTTCCAGGTTGAGTATGCCTCTGAGACTGTCAAGAGGGGTGCAACGGTGCTCGGGATCGCTTCGCCGGAAGCGGTTGTGTTGGCGGCGGAGGAGCGAGCCACCTCCAAGCTTCAGGATCCGTCCTTTATGTGGAAGATCTTTCAGATCGACGAGCACGTTGGCGCAGCCGTGGCTGGGCTTAGCTGCGATGCTCACATCCTTGTCGACCAGGCAAGGATCTATGCTCAGAGCAACCGACTACTTTACGATGAGCCGATTGACATCGAGATTCTGACACGGCGAATCGGCGAGATCAAGCAGCTCTACACTCAGCACGCTGGAGTGAGGCCGTTCGGGATTTCGATTCTCTTCGGAGGTATGGACAGGAAGGGTAGTCGGATCTTCTGGACCGACCCCAGCGGCGCCTATCTTGCTTACAAGGCGTGGGCGATAGGGGCCGGAGGAGACGCAGCGAACGAGATCCTCGAGGCGGAGTACAAAGACTCCTTGAATCTCGACGACAGCGTCCTGCTGGCTCTGAAGTGCATGAGCAAAGTGCTCGAGGACAAGATCGACGCCCAGAAGATCAGGATCGCCCTGATCCCGTCAACAACGAAGAAGTTCACGAAGCTTGCGCCGGCCGATGTCGACAAGTACCTGAAGAAGCTCGAGTCAGCCAAAAAGGCTGGCACCAAATGAGCGACAAGTACACGACGGCAAGGATAACCAAGAGCGGCGAGAAGTTCGAGATCCTCGTCAAACCTGAGCCGGCCCTCGACTACAAGATGGGCAAGCCGACGCCGGTCTCCCAATTGCTGGTGATCGACGAGATCTACGCAGACGCCAGTAAGGGCACGCGCGCGTCAACTGAGAAACTTCAGAAATCCTTCGGCACCACAGATCCGATCACCGTCGCCGAGGAGATCATGAAGCACGGTGAACTGCAGCTCACAACAGAGCAAAGAAGGCAGCTCGTGGAGGATAAGAGAAAGCAGATCATAGCTTTCATCTCTCGGAACTGTATCGACCCGAGAACTGGCACGCCTCATCCGCCCCTCAGAATCGAGCAGGCCTTCTCACAGATTCGCGTGGTCATCGATCCGTTCAAACCTGCGGACGAGCAAGCAAAGACGGTTATCGACGAGCTTAGGACGCTGCTTCCTATCAAGATCGAGAAGATGAGGCTCGCCGTGAAAGTCTTTCCAGAACACGCTGCAAAGGCCTATGGGTCGATCAAAGGGTTCGGCACGATCACGAAGGAAGAGTGGCAGGCGGACGGATCCTTGGTGGCGCTTGTGGAGATGCCGGCCGGTCTTTACGGTGCGTTCATTGATCGGATTGGCAAACTCACGCAAGGCACTGTGCAGACAAAAGTCTTAAAGTAGGTCGCCTTTGCCCTTCAGCTCCCTGCTGCGCTGGAATTGAGATGGAGTAGTTGACCATATTCGCCGAGAAGAAGCAATTAGTTGCACCAGGGGAGGTACTCGCCGAAGGATCTTATTTCCCCGGTGAGAACACGTACAGAGAAGGAAACAGAGTGTTCGCGTCAAGGATCGGCCTCGCCGATCTGGTGGCGAACAAGCTGATTGTTGTTCCGCTGAAAGGATGCTATGTTCCGAGGGTTGATGACTTTGTGATCGGCCGCGTTGTAGATATCGCGATGTCAGGCTGGACTGTGGACATATCTGCGCCGTACCCAGCGTTGCTTCCGTTGTCAGAGACCCCCGCAGCGAGGGGAATGGCGCCGAGAAAGGATCTTACGCGGATCTTCAACGTCGGGGATCTTGTCATGGCTGAGGTGATTGCTTTTGACCGGACACGTGACCCGCTCTTGACGGTTAGAGGCCGTGGACTTGGGAAAGTCTCGTCGGGTAGAGTCGTCCATATCTCGCCTGCAAAGATCCCGAGGCTGATTGGCAGGAAAGGTTCCATGATCAGCATGCTGAAGAAGGTGACAGGTTGCGACATAATCGTCGGCCAGAATGGAACGGTCTTGGTGTCCGGCCGCCAACCAAAGAATGAGCAAATAGCGGTGGCCGCGATGTTAATGATTGAACGAGAAGCGCACACACGAGGACTTACGGATCGCGTAAGCGAGATGATGAGCAGAGAGTTGAGGTAGATAAGAAATGAACAAGCCCGAAATCAGGCTGATCGACGACAATGGTCTGCGCGTCGACGGCAGGAGGCTTGATGAGCTTAGGCCGACCAAGATGGATGTTGGAGTATTAGACAAGGCTGACGGTTCGGCCTACATCGAACAAGGGAAAAACCGTATTATCGCTGCCATCTACGGGCCTCGGGAAGCTCACCCGAAGCACGTGGCACTCGCGGACCGAGCGGTTATCAAATGTCGCTATCACATGGCGCCTTTCTCTGTGGAAGAGAGGAAATCTCCCGCGCCATCGCGAAGAGAGCTCGAGCTTTCTAAGGTGATCAGAGAGGCTTTAGAAACGTCGATAATGTCGGAGCTGTACCCCCGAACCTCGATAGACATCACCATCGAGGTCCTCCAGTCAGACGGAGGCAGCAGATGCGCTGCAATAACCGCAGCCTCCCTCGCACTGGCAGATGCGGGTGTGCCGCTGAGGGAGATCGTCGCTGCGTGCGCTGTTGGAAAGATCAATGGAAAGATCGCATTAGATCTGTCCGACATTGAAGACAAGGAGGGCGACGCCGACCTTCCGGTCGCGTTCATGCCCAAGTCGAAGGCAATAACACTGCTCCAGATGGACGGGTCCTTCACTGAAGAAGAATTCAATCAAGCACTGGACATGGCCATCAACGCTTGTGAGAAGATCAACGAGATGCAGATCGAAGCCCTCAAACGAAAGTACATCTCGGTGAAGGAGCAAGCCGAAGAGTCTCGGGAGGTGGCAACCTAGTGTCATGGACCCCCCAGCTACCACCAGTCGCGAAGATTGAGCAGAAGACAATCGTCGATCTGATAGCTAAGGGAAGGAGGGTCGACGAACGAAAGCTCACAGACTACAGAGACATCAAGATTGAGACAGGGATTGTTCAGAAGGCAAACGGGTCTGCCATGACGCACTTGGGAAAGACGAAAGTGATGACTGGTATCAAAGTGGAACTAGGAGCGCCATTTCCTGACACGCCCAACCAGGGTGTCCTCACAGTCAACGCTGAGCTGGTCCCATTTGCTTCCCCATCGTTCGAGCCAGGCCCGCCTAGTGAGGCAGCCATCGAGCTTGCGCGAGTGGTAGACAGAGGGCTAAGAGAGTCAAAAGCCATCCCGCTGGAGACGCTCTGCGTGGAACCCGGGAAGAAGGTGATTATCGTTTTCGTGGATGTGTACGTCCTTGACCACGACGGAAACCTAATCGATGCTTCAGCAATATCCGCACTGGCTGCGCTGCTCACATCGAAGATGAAGACCTACGAGCTAGAGGGCGGAGAAGTGCGGGTGAAGGATGAACTTCTGCCTTTGATGATCCAGAACGAGCCGGTAGCTGTGACAACGGCGAAGATAGACGGCAGCATGATCTTGGACCCGTGCCTAGAAGAGGAGCTTGTCATGAGTTCTCGCCTGACCGTAACGTCAGGGCGGGACGGCAGCCTCTGCGCCATGCAAAAAGGTGGTTTGGGTGCCTTTACAGATCAAGAGGTTAGGCAGGCCGTCAGGACCGCGATCGAGAAAGGCAAGGAGATTCGCGAAGTGATCAAAGGAGCGACAAGCGGAAGATGAAAGTCAAGAAAGTGGGTCCTGCGGGGAGCTTCGGTCCTAGGTACGGGACCGTAGCCAGAAGGAGATACGCCGAAGTAGCTGCGGGCATGCGCATCCCTCATGAGTGCCCGAGATGCCATGTACGTGCGGTGAGACGACTCTCAGTAGGCATCTGGGGATGCCGCAAATGCGGCGTGAAGTTCGCAGGCGGCGCATACCTTCCGACGACGAAACTGGGCGACGTTTCTAAGCGCGCTGCGAGAGAAGGACTTGCTGCAGGACTCCTAGCTGCCGAGCTCAAAGAGAAGGCGGAAGCCCGTGCCTCTGAAGAGAAGGCGGCAGCTGAGGCTCGCGAGAAACGGAGAAGGAGAAGAAAGAAACCGGAGACGCCTCCTCAGGAACAGACCGAGTGATACGCACGAACAAGGACGGGAAAGCCACCGCACTCCACCGACTGCGCCATAGAGCCCCTCGTTCATGCATCAAGTTAGAGACGAGTCTTGCAAGCTGAAGAAGGTTGAGAAGACCTAAAGCTGAAGCCGAGATCTCCCTGCCGTTCAACAAGAAGTCGGATGCCGAGGCACTGAGGCGCGCACTAGGACCAGAAACAGTAGCGCCCAAGACGAGTAGAGCTTCAGTCCGTGTGACCAGACGTAAGAAAGTCTTGAGAATAAGCCTCTTCGCCAAGGATCTTGTCGCTCTTCGCGCCATGCTGAACTCGTATCTACGTATGGCGGCCACGTGGAAACGAGTCTCGGAAGCTCTGGACGGCTAGGGCGAAGACAGGGCTTCGTGGGTTCAATCGGCCTCTTGCTCTGACCAGCTGGTGCCACGTGCAAGTCTAATACGTCCCCTAGCCACCACTATTACAGGGCATTCGGAAGATGGAGACGAAGGTTATCCGAATAGACGTTCCAGAGGGCGCCAACATCATACTCGGGCAGAGCCACTTCATAAAGACCGTTGAGGACCTTCACGAAGCTGTTGTCGGCGGAGTTCCCAACGCGAAGTTCGGAGTAGCATTCAGCGAATCGAGCGGCCCGTGCCTTGTGCGTGTCTCCGGCAACGACCAAGAGTTGACTACCCTTGCTGGAAAGGCAGCCTTGAAGATAGGGGCTGGCCACGCATTTATTGTTCTCTTGAAAGACGCCTACCCGATCAATGTCCTCGACAAGATCAAGGCTATCCCAGAAGTGTGCTCAATCTACGCTGCAACCGCTAATCCTATCCAAGTTGTCGTAGCCGAGACCGGGCAAGGTAGAGGGATACTTGGCGTGATAGACGGTTCAAAGCCCAAGGACCTGGAAACCGCCAAAGACGTTGAGGATCGGAAAAACTTCCTTAGGAAGATCGGCTACAAACTATGAAAAGCCGCAACGGAGAGCATCTCGTTCCTCCAAGATGGTCAGCGCCTCTTAGGTTGTAGAGCTCGGATGAGGCTTGCAACGCCGACACGCCAAGGGGAGATATCGTCATGGCGCTCAGAATCATGAACACTCTAGGAAGAAGAATGCAGAAGTTCGTGCCTCTAAAGAAGAAAACTGTCAGAATGTACACGTGCGGTCCGACGGTGTGGGACTATGCGCACATCGGAAACTTTCGGACCTATGTGTTCCAAGACATCCTGAGAAGATACTTGGAATACAAAGGCTACAAGGTCATCCAGGTCACGAACATAACCGACGTCGACGACAAGACGATCCGTCAATCGAAGGCGACAGGAGTAAGTCTTCGCGAATATACGAAGAAGTATGACGAAGCATACTTCGAGGATATCGCAGCCCTCAACATTGAGAAAGCCCAGCGCTATCCGCGAGCAACCGAGCACATCAATGAAATGGTCGCCCTGGTCAAGAGACTTGTGCGCAAAGGCGTGGCCTACGAAGCCGAAGGTTCAGTCTACTTCGACATTTCAAAATTCAAGACGTACGGTAAGCTTTCGGGTATGCGGTTGGAGCAACTCAAGTCGGGAGCGCGAATCGACTCAGACGAGTACGGCAAGGACGAAGCAAGGGACTTCGTTTTATGGAAAGGCTGGCGTCCCGAGGATGGCGAGGCCTTCTGGGAGACCGCCGTCGGCAAGGGCAGGCCAGGGTGGCACATAGAGTGCTCTGCAATGTCGATGAGGTACCTCGGGGCAACATTCGACATACACTCAGGCGGCGAGGATCTGATCTTCCCTCACCATGAGAACGAGATCGCTCAATCTGAAGCAGCAACCGGAAAGAGATTCGTAAGGTACTGGCTGCACTCGGGAATGCTTCTAGTTGGCGGGAGAAAGATGGCAAAATCGCTAGGCAACTTCTTCACACTCAGAGACTTGCTGTCCAAAGGACACGACCCCCTAGCCGTAAGGTATCTCCTAATGTCCGCTCACTATCGGGCACCACTCAATTTCACAGAGGAGGCGCTTGGAGACGCCACGAAAGCAATTGAAGCTCTTCGAGAGACTCTGCGTCGTGTCAAGACCTTCGCTGCAACGACCAAACGAGACAACGTCGAACTTCGAAAGGTTCTCTCCAAGGAACAGCGTGAATTCGAAAGAGCGATGGACGATGACCTGAATATGCCTAGGGCGCTTGCTGCGCTGCACGGAATAACCAGAGCCGTAAACCGTGCCATCGATCAATGCAAGATATCGGCAGAAGACGCAAAGGCTACGCATCGACTTGTCTCAAGACTTGACAAAGTCCTAGGAATCTTCGCGGAGCAAGTGAAACCTGACTTCTTACCCCGAGAAGCTGAGTTACTCATAAGAGAGAGAGATGAAGCACGTGCAAAGAGGGACTGGGCAACTGCAGACAGGTTGCGAGAGCAGCTGTCTGCGATGGGAATTGTTGTTGAAGATACTCCAACGGGTACCGTGTGGAAACGCAGGTCCAGATAGCACTTCAGAGAAAGCACACCTAGTGTATCTCGTGCACGCTTGGGCTGTGGAAAAGTCTTTTTGAATGTAACAATACTATCGGGACGACTGAGTAGAGTGCGGATAGGCTTGGACGGAAGAATTCTCGGCACCTTGTTCTGGGCTGGCCTAGTCAACAGTGTCTTCCTGATCTTCAGCTTGGTCAGGATATTTGCTGCAAAGGAAGTAAGATACGGTCTGTTTGATCTTTTCAATCCAAGATTCTACCTGGCAAATCCGATCTTTATCGTTCTGATGATCATAGGGCCCGTGACCTTCATCTCTGACCTGATGGTCTTCTCGGCCGCAGGAGAGGTGTCTACCAGGACGCTCGGATTGCTTGGACTCAGCGCGTTGAACCTAGTGGGAGTAATATTCGGATTCGCGCAGTTCGTACTAGTGAACATCCTGTTTAGGACAGAGCAGGTACCTAGTCATGTATGGATCTTGCTCGCCCTCTGGTTCATACTCGTGGTATCAGGAACCCTTACAGGCACGGTAATCATGAACGAACTTGCGAAACAGTAACCAAGGCACCGCGGGAGCCGAGCAAGCGACCCGTAGGCGCAGACACTATTACATGTCCGGCGTCGAATCTGAAGGTTAAAGTCTGGAACGACGAGATAAGATGAACGCTGAAAACGTCGGCTCGCCTATAAGAAGCGAGTTTGTCTCTTTTCTCTGTAGTAGAGATGGAGGAAGAATCCCGCAAGTACGAACATACCAGCCATCGCGAAGCGCAAAGCAGAAACTTGGGCAATGAGGCTTATCCTCGAGCTATTGCAGCAGAAGGGGATCTGATCTACTATGAGGGTCACTAGCGGCGCAACGGTTCGGTTCACCCTGCTCCAGTTAGCTGTAATCTCCTCTTTCCTCTCTATCGTCTACATGGACAGGTTTGTCTTGGACGTTGTCTTGGTGCCCCTGAACGCCATGCGCCATGTTCGCGAGTTTCACTTCGCCTTCTTCGACATTCTCTCAACAATCGTTTTCGCTTCGATCGCCATTGCCTACCTGATTGGGCGGGGACCAGGCGGCTGGAGAGTTGCGGTCGCCACCTTCGCTGAGGGAATCGCGCTCATCAGGCTCGGCTTCGAAGACACATTCTACTATGTTCTTTGGAGAGAAAGCCTGCCGGATCGGCTTCCGTGGCTTGACCACAACCCTGTCTTGGTCTACTCCTCGTCCCTAGTCACAAGTACGGGGCTGTTCTACACGATGGTCATAACATCTCTGATCTTTGCGCTTGTCTGGGCAGGAATCTGGAGGAGAATCTGACCCGATGTGATCTCGCAATTGCGCCGACGGCGCGTGTCTATGGCTTCAAGGTTGTCAAGGGCAGTCTGCAAGGGTTAGAACCAGTCCCTCAAGCCACCTGGCATCAAATCGATAGACTCTTTCGACACAGTCATGGTGTTCAGGCTGTGCCGAACATCTGGGTTACTTGCATAGCCATGCGTAAGACGCAATAGCAAGAGACGTCAGGGCATGATAAACTTCAGAAAGCCGACCAGCGGTACGAATACGTAAATGAAGAGAAAGACTGCAAGCCACAGAGCGCAAAGGCCCTCAAGGAAGATTGCTAGGCGGCTTCCCATCGTTCTCTGGTACTACTCGGCTATAACTAGGATTTCAACGCTCTTGATGATAAGTAGCGCGTCAACGGGCACTATGCTTTCGAAGTTCAAGTCGAAGCGGAGAACTTCGCCGATCGCCCTCTCAATTCGCTCACCGTCCCAATTCAGGATCAGTTGAGTTCCGCTTTCGTCATTGGGAACCCCTAGCATTTGCGTTCGATCAAACTGGCCTTGCAGGTAGATGTTGATCTTCCAAAGACTACCCCACTGCGTGCCGTTCGGGGAAACGATGTTGAAAAACCATAGCTGAATGTTGCGAATCCGCGTTATGTTGAATTCTGTCCGATTGAATTGGCTTATCCGAATCCAGAACGTGAGATTGTCGCCCGATTTGATGAGGGTGGGAATGGGCTGGCCTGAGGAGTCATTGAACCAGAACCATCGGATTCGCGTCGGACTAGGATCGAACCAGTTGATGTTTGCTGATTTCTGAAGATTCGGTTTCAAGTAGATGGGAGGCGCTGGTTTCTGCGGTTCAGGCTTCGGCTGGAGCCAGAGCAACCAAACATAAGGTACTTGAACCAAAACCAGCAGGACAACAACTAAGCTGACAAGATAGCGTCTCTTCATCTGTGTATCTTCCCTACTCCCTTGAGTTTGCCCCTCCTATTGTCGAGGCCAGCTATAGGCTGTCGCTTCGCGCCTGAGAACACGGGCTTCTTGACTTCGTCTAGAGGGAGCGCGAGCAATTCTTCGACGCTCATGAGTGTCGCTTCTAGGATTCTCCCCAGAGCTCTCGCGTAGCATTCTTGGGACTCGCCCTCGCGGTACCGTTTGATCCGTTGCTCGACGAGTGAATGTTTGACGAGTTCCGGGTAACTATGCGGCTTGGACGCGAACCAGCCGTGGCTCTGGTGCTATAACCGTTTATCTTTATTTGGCGGCTCACTCATTCCGTCAGACTTCCGCTTGTGAGAGATGGAACGTTTGGCCACCGATGAGGGCATGAAAGGAGAGGGTGAAACTGAAAGTTACTCTCCGCTACAATCAGAGGTCAACATCGGAACCCTTGGTCACGTCGACAACGGCAAGAGCACGCTCGTTCAATCAATAACCGGCATCTGGACCGCGAGGCACTCAGAGGAACTAAGGCGAGGCATAACAATCAGAATCGGATATGCAGACGTCTTCATCTACAGGTGTCAAAAGTGCAGGCCCCCACACAACTACACAACGAGCCCAAAGTGCGCTAATTGTGGCTCAGAGACAAAGTTCAGGCGAGGCATCAGCTTCGTGGACTGCCCTGGTCACCACAGTCTCATGGTCACTATGCTTTCCGGTGCAGCGCTCATGGACGGCGCACTATTCGTGGTCGCGAGCAACGTCAAGTTTCCCCAAGCTCAGGACCGCGAACATCTACTGGCCGCACAGATGGTGGGTATACAGCGACTAATAGTAGTGCAGAACAAGATCGACCTCGTTGACCGGGCTCGAGCCGTCGAGAACTACGAAGAAATCAAATCATTCACTAAGAACACGGTGGCAGCGGACGCGCCGGTGGTTCCGGTCTCAGCTCAACATGGGATAAACACGGACGTAGTTCTGTATGAGATGGAGAAGAGAATCCCCACGCCGAAGAGAGATCCGACCGCATCGCCGCGAATGCATGTTCTCAGATCCTTCGACGTCAACAAGCCTGGCACGGAAGTTGAAGACCTCCGCGGTGGGATCCTTGGAGGATCCGTCATTCAGGGCACGTTTAGGGTTGGCGATGAGATAGAGATTAAGCCCGGTTTGCCGATTCAAACTGGAGGAAAAACCCGCTACGAGGCGCTCGTTTCGAAAGTAACGAGCCTGAACGTCTCAAAAGGACCTGTGACTGAGGCGCGGAGCGGAGGTCTCGTTGGTGTTGGAACGGCCCTAGACCCCTCCTTGACAAAGGCCGACGGTCTAGTTGGTAGCGTAGTAGGAAAGGTTGGAGAACTCCCGCAGGTACTTGATAGACTGACGGCTGAAGTGACGCTCTTCGAAAGAGCCGTAGGGACGGAACAGCTGGTTCCAGTCGACAAAATCAAGACGAATGAGCCGCTGGTTCTGAACGTAGGGACAGCGGTGACATCGGGTGTCGTGACATCAGCGAGGGAGGACTTGGTTGACGTAAGCCTCCGGAAGCCGGTCTGCCCCATACCTAGCTTCAAGATTGCAGTGAGTAGGCGCATCGGGGACAGTTGGCGTCTCATCGGATTTGGCAGCCTAAAGGGATAGCATGTGGCTGTTACCGTCTATCTGGACACAAGCTTCCTCATGCTCTCAGCAAAGTTTCACGTCGACATCGTGTCAGAGACGGAGGAACTACTTCAAGGCAGGGCTGAGTTCACCGTTCCTGCTGCCGCGGTGAGAGAACTCGAAAGGCTGGCCAGAGGCCGCGGGGCGCCGGGGCGAGACGCAAGAGTGGCATTGGCGTTGATCCGGAAAGGAAAGATACGTTGCGTTCCCTCGAGGGAGCCCTTGAACGCTGATACAGCGCTCACCGAAGCGTCGCAACTCCCAAACGTGATCGTTGCAACTGCAGATCTAGAGCTTCGAAGAAAGATTAGAAGTGCTGGAAAGCCGGTGATTTTCTTCAGAGAAAAGGCTAAGTTAGAGCTTGAGGGCATTGAGCCGGGCTACTGGTAAACAACCGAATCGTATTGTGATCTAAAGCGGAGATAGTCTTGTTCAGGATACTGACGGTCGAGGACATAGTTAGGATTCCGCCCAAGAGTTTCGGCAATCCAATCGACAAGGCGGCCACCGACCAGGTGAAGCTCAAGTACGAGAACATCGTGGACGAGCAACTAGGATACGCGGTATTCGTGGTCGATGTCAACGTGGACCCTGTCGGAAAGATACTTCCAGGGGACGGGTCAACGTATCATCGAGTCACCTTCAAGCTTCTCAGCTTCTATCCCGAAATGCACGAGGTAGTGGAAGGAGAAGTCGTTGAGGTGACAGACTTCGGAGCATTCGTAAGGATTGGACCCGAGGACGCCTTGCTTCACGTATCACAGATCATGGACGACTACATATCCTACGACGAGAAACATGGCGTTCTAGTTGGAAAGGAAACTCAAAGAAAGATTGCGAAAGGGGACTTTGTCAGAGGCCGGATAATCGCCGTGAGTTTTCCACGCGGCGGAATGGGAGGAAAGATCGGAATCACAATGCGTCAACCATTCTTGGGCAAGATCGACTGGGTTGAGCAGGATGTTCGCCGTGCGCGAGGACCGAAAGAGGAGAAGCCAGCTTGACCGAAAAGGCTTGCAAGAACTGCAGATACATCAGCAACGGGCCAGTCTGCCCAAACTGCAAGTCGACCAACCTTAGCGATGACTGGACAGGGCTCGCAATAATCATCGACCCTGAGAGATCAGAGATTGCTAAGAAGATGAGGATCAAAGCACCAGGCCGATACGCTGTTCGAGTACGCTAGTCCCTGGAATGCCGATGTTGTTGGTCGAAGATTGCAGAAACTCGTTCTGACTGAGGAGCTTCGGTCTTCCCTCAAACAACCGCTCGGAAGACTTTTTCCCGGAGGCGGTTCAGAAACTTACGAGCAGATCAACCAACTGATAGCCCTCAGGAAACCTCCGAGGGTGGTGTTTGTCGGCGACGTAGTTTCGAGAAACGCAGCGGCAAAAGGCCTTCGCAGAGACGTGATGATCATCGACAACAAGGAAATGAGGGTTCAAACCAAGCCTCTTGACGTTGCCGCGGGAAGAACATTCCGCGTTCGAAACGAGCCGGGCACGATCAGCTCGAATGCTTGGGCAGCAGTCCACGAAGCTGTTGAATGTGGAAATGCCCTCATGATCGTGGACGGAGAGGAGGATTTGCTCACCCTTGTCGCAATGGTAGTCGCACCACTAGGTTCTTTTGTGATCTACGGTCAACCCGGCCAAGGAGTCGTGCTCGTGCAAGTTGACGATGAAGCAAGAAAGAAAGCCCATTCGTTCTTAGAAGGCATGAACGAAAGCGGTTAGGTTGAACTCTTCTTTTCCACATAGTCGGTGAAGCTGCAGGATCCGCACGTCCACCGCTCGATCGGGTTCTTGTGATGCGCCATGAAGTTCCCGCATCTAGGGCACTTCTTGTTCTTGAGCTTGGTCTGTCGTTTTACAGGATCCACATCATACAGCTTACTGGCGCGGGCTTCATGCCGCCTCTCTGGAGGTTCTTGTTCGCTCATGGATGCGTACTACCTATTTCGCCGGCTTCGAAGGTTCCGTTTCCGGCTTCGCCGGAGGTCTTGTCTCGGCCTTGACGCTAGGCTTAGCTTCGCCTTCCTTGGCAGGCTTCGCCTCTCTCTTCTCAGGCGCCTTGGCAGCTTTCTTTTCGACTTTCGCAGAAGCAGCCTCCTTCAGCTTTGCCCGCTCGTCTGGCGGCAGGTTTCGGGTGACTATGTGCTCGGGAACGGTCGACGACGCCGTATTAGCGTCGTCGTAGACCTGCAATGAACACACGCTTTTCTGCACTCCCGTCGACGTGCGAAGATCTATCACGAACACGTTCTCGATCTTGGTGCCAAGCTTGGAAGCCATTCGTTTTCTTATGTCAAATCGTTCTGGTGTTCCCTCTCCTGTGTGCTCGATCTCAAGGCTGATCTCCTTCCGTTTGAGCAGAGGGTTGTAGAATTCATTATTCACCTTGATTTCCATCGTTGGCACTTCCGCTACTTCTTCTTCCTAGGCTTCTTGGCAGGCTTCTTGAACAGCCTTGGCTTCCTTACTGGGGCTTCTACAACTTTCGCCGGGGTCGGAACTGCCTTGACGACGGGTTCCTTCACCGGAGCAACCTTCTCTGCCGGTTTCACTTCTCCGGTGAAGACCATCGTGTTGATCTGGTATGTCTCATCAGTTATCATTCGACCACGGACAAGCTTCCTTCTGCGTTCTCCGGGCCTCGTTGGCCTAAATCCAACTCCCCCTGAAAGAACGACGTACTTCTTTCCTCCGCCATGAATGTCTGTTCGCATTGGGACGCCGTCCCTGTCGCAACCCCCGGTGATCTTGAGCTTGCTGCCAGAGAATCCGAGTTGCGAGCCATCGATGACCTCGCCGATGCTTCTCCCAATCAGAACCTGGGCTCTGGATCCTTCAAGCTCCGCTACGGTCGCCTTTCTTGTCTGCGGGTCGGAAACGATCATCTTGAACTTTGCCATGATGTGCACCAAGCCGGAGCGAAGTCCTACATACGCAAAGTGAGGCGTTTAATAAGGTTGCAGCTGCCCCAGGAAAACTGGACAGCGACACTACACTTGCTGTCTCCGCAGAAAGCTTGCGAGTTCCTTCAGGTTTAGGAACGCCATCTCATGACGCGGTTCCGTTCTCCTCTCGAGCCACACGTGGCGAGTTTTCATTCCTCTCAATCCGTTTAGCAGAGTCTCAAGGGTTATCTGATCAACGTGCGCGTCAGGGCGACGTGCCGCTAGCGCCTCCGAGAGCGCGCGGCGGTCTTTCGTGGTGCGAGCGGTTGCTCTAGCCCGGAAGTATTCAGGTGCGGACTGGGTCCCCTTGCCGATCCCGAAAATCGTTCCGTCTTTGAGTTCCACCAAGATGACATCATACTGATGGATCTCGTTGATTATGTGAAGGATCTCCGCCTCCGAGATCATCGAGAACCCAAGTCCGAATGGGTGATGATAGTTTCACACGAGCGCTTAAGATTGTTGCCCGATCGTGATTCTGTCAGAACTTGTCCAACTTGCTCGCGCCAGGAGATTTCTCTCACAGAAACATTCATAAAAGCACGTCATTTGCATACACTAGCCGCTGGCAGATGTGCAGGAGAAGCGAATGCCAAAACCGTCCTACGTCAAGTTCGAGGTCTCAAAGGAGATCGTCGATAAAGCGTATCAGGTTGTCCAGGTAGCAAAGGATTCCGGCAAGATAAGAAAAGGAACCAACGAGTCTACAAAAGCGATCGAGCGCGGGATCGCAAGACTTGTGCTGATTGCCGAAGACGTGGAACCGCCTCAAGTGGTAGCTCACCTACCTATCATCTGCGAAGAAAGGAAGATCCCCTACTTGTTTGTCCCAAGCAAACTGGACCTGGGAAGGTCAGCTGGCATCGACGTGGGATGTGCAGCGGTGTCAGTCATCGAGGCGGGAGAAGGGTCAAACACACTGAAAGATCTCACAGTCTCAGCCGAACGCCTTAGGACTGGCAGCGGGGCCAAAGCCTAGAGATGTCTTCAGCACGCGAGAAGTCAAGAGAGGAACCAACACCCGCGGAGGTTACGCAGGTCATAGGCAGGACCGGCGTCACGGGTGAAGTGATCCAAGTAAGAGTCAGGCTCCTCGAAGGAAGAGACAAGGGCCGAATCATAACGCGGAACGTAAAGGGGCCGATCAGAGTCGGCGACATTCTCACACTCAGAGAGACTGAACGTGAAGCCAAGAAGATCAGGTAGTGTCGCGCATTGCCGAGGACGAACAAGTGCTCATTCTGCGGCAAGCCATTCCCACCCGCCACGGGAATGATGTATGTCAGAAACGACGGTACAATACTCCACTTCTGCTCCGCTAGATGCAGGAAGAGTCTTCTCGTCTACAAGAGAGACCCGCGGAAGCTGAAATGGACAACATACTACGGAAAGAAAGAACGAGGCTAGAGGAATAGGCTAGATTCGTGGACGCGCCAACCGCGCGCATAGAACGTGCAGCTGTTCTTCAGAGCCCGAATCTGGAACTCAACCATATCGGTATGAGATGCCTGCACCCCCTTTGGGATTGACCCACTCAACAAACGGACAAGCGATTCTGCAAGTGCCACATTCCACACAATTCTCGTAGGCTATGAAGACTTTCGGCTCCACGCATGAGTACACATTCGCTGGGCAAACATCGAGGCATATCCTGTCAGCGCATTTCGTGCAAGCTTCCTGATCGACCTTGATATGCGATTCTTCATCGACAACATGTCTGAGCAGATACAGTTTCTCTTCAAGTCTCACATCAGTTTCCTCCCAAGCACGTACACATCCTTCAGTATTTTCGTAAGCTTCCGCTTCGTCACAACGATCGATCTGATCCTTTTGATCTTCTCGCTCCTTGTAGACCCGTCCACCTTGAACCACTCTCCCAGCACCGCGTTCAACGCTTCCGGATACGCGCTCATAATTTCCGCGTTCTCCTCGATGTAGTGCAGTAGTCCGGATTGCTTCTTCATGTCCTTCACAGCAAACGAGTTCAAGAGCAGTTGCTGATACCCTGCTAATGCCTTGGAAGTGTAGTCCCTCTTTCGGTGCGCTTCTACGGCGACTTCGCCTGCCATTCTACCTGACAGCACAGCCAAATCCGCTCCCTCTGCTGTGACGGGGTTTGCAAGCATCGCTGAATCGCCTGCGACCAGGACTCCGTCGGAGAATAGCTTGGGCATACCCCCGTACCCGGCCTCCGGTATCATGTGAGCCTGATACTCCTTAACGACACCGTCTCGTAAGAGCGGCTCTACTGCCGGTTCCTCTTTGAATCTCTCCATCAAGTCATAGGGCTTGATCTGCTCCTTCATCATGGTCGAGATGATCGCGCCAAACCCGACTGAAAGAGATTCTCTGTTGGTATAGAGGAAGCCGAATCCGACCAATCCCTCGAACGGCGCTCCTATGTACTGGATCGCCGCGCCATCTCCTTCCCTGAGGCCGAACCTTTCTTGAATTCGATCAGGCGGCAAAGAAACAATCTCTTTCACGGCTATGGCCATTTGGTCGCGCAGAGGTTTCGTGATCAAGCCGGCTTTCTCGCATAACATGGTGTTCGCGCCTTCCGCTACGATCACTATGTTGGCTGACAGGTCTCCTCTGTCGGTTCTGATGCCTGATATCTTGCCCGTGTGGGAAAGTAGTTCAGTGACATTGGTCTTCGTGATCAGCGTCGCGCCCGCATCTTGCGCTTTCTTTGCATACCATCTGTCGAACTTTGAACGGAGTATTGTGTAGCCATTCGGTGGCTCGGACTCAGTTGCGCGTTTATGACTTACAAGGATGTGCTCGTTTCTTCCCATGAGACAATAGGAGTGCTGAACGACTTTGCGCTCAAGAGGCGCCTCCTTCCAAAACCCCGGGATTAGGTCATTGAGGGTCTTGATGTACAGAACGCCGCCTATGACGTTCTTACTTCCGGGGAGCTCACCTCTCTCGATAATGACGACGTCGACGTTGTTCTTGGCCATTACATAGCCGGCTGTGACACCGGCCGGCCCTGCTCCCACGACTATTGCGTCGAACTTCTCAGTCAACGGACGTTGGCCTCTTCTATGAAACGTTTAGCGCTTCATTTCATCGATGAGCGGCGGCAGGATCTTTGTTGCGTCACCTATCACGCCATAGTTGCAGGAGTTGAATATGGGCGCCTCTGGATCTATGTTCAATGCTATCACCAACTCAGCGCCCTCTATACCAACCAGATGCTGAATGGAGCCCGATATGCCAACCGCAATGTACAACTTTGGTGTGATGGTCTTGCCGGTCTGGCCAACTTGGCTTTCTTTGTCTGCAAGACCTGATTCGACGGCCCTCCGTGAGGCTCCGACTGCCCCTCCAAGAGCACTGGCCAGATCTCTCACTAACTGGAAATTCTTCTCGGAACCTAGTCCTCTACCACCGGAGACAACTATGTCTGATTCCTGCAGCATGCTGCTCCTTTCGATCCACTCGAAATCAAGTATCTTGGTGGGGATTTCTTCTTCTCTGAAGTTCATCCCAACTCTTACAATCTCTGCCTTAGCATTGGTCTTGGGTGGCCTAGGGAACACTCCTGGTCTGACGGTACTCATCTGAGGAAGATGTTTCGGAGTCATGATGACTGCAAGCTGTCTTCCCCCCCAAGTCGGCCTTATCTGAAGCATCAGGCCCGTGTCTGGCTCTATGTCAAGAGACGTACAGTCCGCCGTCAGGCCGGTACCTATGTTGGTCGCCACCATGCCTGAAAGGTCCCTTCCGTTTCGGGTCGCTCCGATCAGTATCACTTGAGGCCGATAGGAGATCGCAATCCCGGTCAAAGCCTTGGCATATGGCGTCGTGCGGTAATGTTTGAGAAGAGGGTGATCAATCAAATAGACTTTAGAGGCACCATAGCTGCCAGCTTCTCCTGCAATATCTTCGGCTTCGCATCCTATCACGACTGCTTCAAGCTGAGTGTCAAGCTTCTTTGCGAGCGTTGCCCCTGCGCCGAGCAGTTCCCAAGAAACGTCAGCCGCACGCCCTTCGTTGTGCTCGACGTACACCCACACAGGCCCAGGGTTCAAGTTCGCGCTCCAATTGACCACTGGCTGCACTTGATCGGCCGAAACAGCGGAGGTAGCTGCTGGTTCACCGCTAAATGGTCTGCTTGAGAGGATTTTCTCTTTCAGCCAGCGAGCAGCACCGATGGGGTCGTTTCTTGCATCCAGTATTTCTCCTCTTCCTCTCGGCTTTGGGACGAACATCTTCCTTACGATCGTTGGAGACCCGGGAAGGCCCATCTTGGTCGGGTCCGCGCCGATGGAATCTCTGTTCCAAACCTCCACCTCTGCTCTCTGCGAACGTAGAATGCCCTCTATGCTGGCGCGACGAGGCCTGTTCACTTTCTCGATTACGGACACCGCCGTGGGCAAGGAAGCCTTGACGGTCTCGACTATTTCGTCTGCCTTCCTGACCGCCACTAAGCTTCTCTCCTGAAGATCGAGTTTGACAAGACGGGTTGTGTAGGTGATGATCGGGATTCCCAGCCTGGCTGCTACGCCGGGTCCCACTTGGCCAGTCTCGCCATCCAAGGCCTGCTTTCCAAAGAACAAGAGGTCCGCGGGTCCTTCGTCCTTCTCGAGCCTTTTAACGGCCGTTGAAAGCGTATAGCTTGTGGCAAAGGTGTCAGCACCCGCCATCGCTCTGTCCGTTAGCAATACGGCTCGGTCGGCGCCCATCGCCAAGAGATCTCTCAATGCTTCTTCCGCCTGAGGCGGCCCCATCGTGATCACGGCCACTCTGGCGCCGTAGAGATCCTTGAGCTTCAAACACTCCTCCACAGCATTGACGTCTGTGGGATTGATGACCGACGGTATGCCTTCTCTGATCAGAGTCCCCGTTTCAGGATTCATCTTGACCTCTGTCGTGTCCGGAACTTGCTTGATGCAGGCAACTACGAACAATGTCTAGCGCTTCGGCCAGCTATGACATTCTGCGCTATTTATTCGGTTCTGCGATTATCGGAAGTACTCTCTTGCCTCATTAAAAAGCTGAATCAGGTCAATACCGTGGAACTGCAAGACTCGCATGGGGGCGCTTGCCCGCAGCATCGCAGGTTCCTAGAGTCCCCAGATCGGGTTTTGTCGACGTTTCAATTCAACGAGGTTTTTCGCTAGCTCAGCTTCCTCGGGGTCGAGCTCTGTCGAAAATCGTGATTGTAGGATCTTGATATGTTTCTCCGGGACATCAACGATGAGGGTCTGCCCTTCTACCAGATTGCGGCCCACGATTCCTTTGTCAATGGACGCCGCGACCTGCATGCCTTTCGCGGCTTCCTGCAGGTCCTTCCCCTTGTCTTGGATTTGCATGATCTCACCGATTCTTCGTCCATTCTCATCGATCAGGGGGTACTTGGGCCGAATCCTACCCGCCAGAACCTCGACGCCAACAACAGCTGGCTTGCTTCTACGAAACACGAACCCGGGAAGAACTTTCACTGAGCCAGGTCTGATGAGGCTGTCCAGTTCGGCCTTGATCCCAGCTGCCCTTTGTTCTTCGAACCACTTCAGGTAATCCTCAATGAGGTGGTAGATTATCTCGGCTTTGAAGATCGGGATTCCCGCGCTCGTCGCTTCCTGCTCGGCATCAGGAAGGACTTTCACGTTGAACGCGAGCACTGCAGCATGCAGTCTGTCGTCAACCCAGACAGCTTCAGCTTCTGCGATATCACGCTTCGATACGTCACCAACATCTGCGAGTCTAAGCGGAACGTTGTAGTTAGACAGCGAGTTCGTAATAGCCTCTAAAGATCCCAACGTATCGGTCTTGAGGACGATCCCGTCCCGATCCGTCTGTATCCTGAGTTTTTCAACCTCTTCTTCTATCATTCGGGCGTACTCTTTCACGTTCTTCCCATGCGGGACCGCATAGAGGGCAGAGCCGGCGAGAGCTAAGTCCAAATTGGGTGCTGCAACCTTGACACCCGACGCGGCGCTCACTCGCTCGGCGCTCAAGAACCTGTCCCTCGGATCGCGTATCTCGTCGAGTGGTTTCGGTAGAAGTAATGCACGGACTTTGGTTGAGATGGGCCCTTCCCGACCCCCGAGCACGATCGTGTCGTTGACCTTGAGCACGCCGTCATAGATGATGGCGTTTATCGTCATGCCCAGACCTGGTTCCTCTTTGACTTCGAGAACAGTGCCAAGGGCAGGTCCACTTTTGGTCTCCAGTTTATCGTGCATGTAGGCTTGCGTCAACCCGGCGAGTGTCACAAGCAGCTCCGGAATTCCTTCCCCTGTTCGAGCACAGGTGGGTATTATGGCAACGGATTTTGTGAAGTCAGTAATCCTGTCAAATCTGTCAGACCTGAATCCAAGCCTAGACAAAGCTCCCATTATGGTATAGATCCGGTTGTCGAGTTCAGTCTGGATCTCAGACGCCTGCTGCTTGAATGAAACCACGAACGGAGTATTCTCTGTCGACTTCCACCCCTTTATCAGGTCAATCTTGTTGGCAGCCACCACGAACGGAGTCTTGCGCCCCTTGAGAATGCTCAGAGACTCAGTGGTCTGGGGCTCAACACCTTTTGAAACGTCGATGACAAGAACGGCTATGTCTGCGGCTGATCCACCTCTGCGCCTCAGGTTGGAAAAGGTCTCGTGCCCAGGGGTATCGATGAACAGGAGACCCGGCACTTCGATCTTGATGTTGAACTGCTCCAGCAGAGGGCCGCATGTCTCTTTTATGACGCTGGAAGGCAGGAGGCTGGCTCCGATCCACTGCGTTATTTGACCAGGCTCCCGTGACGCGACGGAAGTGCCCCTAATCTTGTCGAGCAGCGTTGTCTTTCCGTGATCCACGTGGCCAAGAACAGCCACGATAGGTTGCCGCAGAGGCATATTCCGTCATCTCTTGACTGGGCAAGGGGTGATGAACACAGATCTCTCTTAAACGTTTGAGATAGCGACTGCTCTCTGTCCCAGGTCAAGTCTTTCGTCCGAAGAATCGGCGGCCCTGACTTGCGCTGAGCGCTATCGGCCGCTCTGAGATTCGCATGTGATAGGATCGGCACCAAGCGGAACGCTCTAAGGTTCGAACCCGTAGGGCACACGACTACTCCATCGCTCGCTCCATGCAGTTCGTCCGTCTACGCTCGTCACGCTTCGTCCTTTTATCGAGCGTCTCGTATTCTCAATCGGGCTGCGCTCACATGGAATCTGCGGAAGACAACGTGTTCTCGCTACTTGCGAGACCGGTTGCTGAGGCAGTCCGTGAGCGCGGCTTCGTTGGACCAACAGAGCCCCAAGGGCAAGCTATCCCAAAGATCATCGATGGCAAGAATGTCTTGCTCATTTCACCGACAGCCTCGGGCAAGACAGAAGCTGCGGTTCTCCCAATCCTGAGCCGCTTCATCACTTCGAAGACGGATGAGCCTGGAATAGGCGTGTTGTACATCTCGCCTCTCCGTGCGCTAAACCGTGACTTGCTTCAGAGGTTGGAGTGGTGGTGCCATCGGCTCGATGTCAAAGTGGCCGTCAGGCACGGCGACACTGATACGAAAGAACGCGGAATGCAAGCGAAGAGCCCGCCTGACATGTTGATACTGACTCCTGAAACACTGCAGGCAATCATGCCAGGGAAGATCATGCGAAGGAACCTCCGCAAAGTCGCTTATGTGGTAGTGGATGAGGTACACGAACTTGCTGAGGACAAGCGCGGAAGCCAGCTTGCGCTCGCACTTGAGAGGCTTCGGTGGATCACAGGAAGAGACTTTCAGATAGTCGGCCTGTCGGCCACGATCGGTACTCCCGAGAGAGTCGCGACGTTCCTTGCGGGCGCTAATCGGCCGGTCGATATCGTACGTGTTCCTATCGGCCGCAGGATGAGCGTGAAGGTGCAATTGCCTCAACCCGACGCGGAGAGCTATCGCCTCGCGCAGAAACTGTTCACTCATCCCGAAGTTGCAGCGCGGTTAAAGTTGATGCGTGATCTGATCCAGAACCATCAGTCAGTGATCCTGTTCACCAATACACGAGCAGTTGCGGAGGTCTTGGCAAGCCGGTTCAAAGTCTGGGATATCGACTTTCCCGTATCAATTCATCATGGGTCTCTGGCCAAACCGTCCCGCGTCTCAGCTGAGCAAGGCTTGAAGAATGGAGCGCTGAAGGGACTCGTTGCAACCTCGTCGCTTGAACTCGGAATAGACGTCGGTAGAATCGACTTCGTCATACAATACATGAGCCCACGCCAAGTCACGAGGTTAATCCAGCGCGTGGGAAGAAGCGGCCACAGCATCGGCCGCGTTGCAGAGGGTGTAGTCATCGCGATGGATTCGGATGACGCCCTAGAAGCGCTGGCAATAGCCCGCCGAGCAATGCAAGAGGAGCTTGAAGCGGTGGAGGTTCCGGAGAAGCCGCTTGATGTGCTGACGCACCAGATCGTCGGCCTGCTGACTCAGAAGGGTCGCTGGTACATCCGTGAGATACTTGATATCTTCAAGAACGCGGGCCCATACAGTGAACTCACCGAGTCTGACCTCACACGAGTAGTCGAATACATGCATTCAAGGTTTCCAAGACTCTGCTGGTTCTCTCCTCAGGATCAAGTTCTTCTTCGCCCTCGCCGGTTGAAAGACATCTACACATACTACTTCGGAAAGCTCTCGATGATACCCGACGAAAAACAGTACCTTGTCGTCGACAAGTCTGGAAACTCGCCGATCGGAATCCTCGACGAGGCATTTGTTGCAGAGTACGGGACACCCGGAACGAAGTTCATCGTTCGCGGAAGCCCTTGGAAGATGGAGAACATCAAGGGAGAAACGATCTACGTCCGAGCAATAACTGATCCAACCGGAGCGATACCAAGCTGGATAGGAGAAGAGATTCCAGTACCATGCGAAATCGGAACGGAGGTCGGAGCGATCCGCAGACGTGCCGTTGAATCACTTCGGACCGGCAAGACCAGAGACACAATTGCCACGGAATTATCGACCGAGTATTCCTGTGAGGCTAGAACTATGCTGAGAGCCCTTTCGGAGACTCTCGACCAAGCAGCGTTGAGCATCGATGTCCCGACTGATCAGTTAGTAACCGTCGAGGACTGGGACGAGTACGTAGTACTTTGCTGCCATTTTGGGCTCCTCGTCAACCGAACACTTGCGAGACTCATCGGACATGTTCTATCGGAAGAAACCGGTTCAACGGTTGGAGTGCAACAGGATGCCTATCGAATTGTACTCCACTCGGCGGGAGCCGCAGATGCAACACGGGTTGCGAACGTTCTGCGCAGGCTGACAGACATGAATGTCGACGAACTGGCGAGGCAGTCTTCGCTGAAGACTGGCATGTTCAAACGGAGGATGGTTCATGTCGCGAAACGATTCGGAGCCATCTCCAGGTGGGTTGACCTTAGCAGCGTGCGACTTGGACGGTTAATGAAGACGTTTGAGGGCACGGTGATCTCCGAGGAGACTCTGAATGAGACTGTGAGGAAAGACCTTGACCTTCCCAATACGAAACGGGTCCTGCTGGCTATGAAGGAGGGAAGGATCGGGGTCGCTGTGCTTTCGCGGCTGCGAGAGCTCACCCCGATCGCGAGGCTCGGAATTGAACGCATCAGCATGAAGACCGACCTGATCCCGTCGGACAAGATGAAGCGAATCCTTGTTGACTCGGCGCGCGCCAGGATACTCAACGAATCTAGGACCCTCATGTGCACGTCCTGCTGGAACTACGCCGCGATCGTGCGGATTCGTGACTTGGCCGATCCCGTCACATGCCCGAAGTGCAAGTCCAAGTCCGTCGGCGTCCTGTCCTACGATCTTGATGAGGTGAGGCCTCTGATGCAAAGAAAGGGAAGAGCTCTGACGAAGGTAGAGAAGCGCATGCTGGATGAGGCCTCCGAATCTGCCTCAGTTGTGCAAAAGTACGGAAAGGTGGCTGCTGTTGTGCAGGCTGGACGAAGACTGGGAGCAGGAGACGCTCGAAGGATCGTCCGCAGGGAAAGACGCGTTTCGGACAGGCTCTTCGAGCTGATTATGGACGCCGAACGCCAAGCCCTGAAGAGAAGGTTCCTCTAGGAAACTGCTGACACTCACGCTGGCGACACTAGTGACCGATACCTTTAGACCCCATCCGAGGCGATAGTCGTGACTTGATTCGAAAATGACGGTTACTTTGGATGGATCATCCCTTACGATCGATGATGTCGTCAGAGTGTCACGCGGGTACGAGCAAGTCGCACTGAGAGATGATGCTCGTCAGAAGGTTGCTAAGTGCCGGGCTGTCCTTGATGAACTGATCAAGTCCAAAATCATCTACGGAATCAACACAGGCTTCGGAGCCCTTGGCAACGTAACGATCCCTCCGAACGACCTCGAGAGCCTCCAGCTGAATCTGATCCGAAGTCACGCAGCGGGAGTGGGGCCTCCCTTGCCAATAGACGTAACGCGGGCGATGATGCTTCTCAGGGCGAATACCTTGGCGAAGGGCCTCTCTGGCATACGGCTTTCAATCCTTGAAACACTGATCGCGATGATTAACTCGCGAGTCCACCCGGTGATACCTGAAAGAGGATCTGTTGGAGCAAGCGGCGATCTAGCCCCGCTTGCACATATGACGCTTGTGATGATCGGCGAAGGCCATGCTGAGTACATGGGAAAGACGATGGATGGCTCTGCCGCCCTCGACGCTGCTTCGATTACACCTGTGAGGCTCGCAGCTAAAGAAGGTCTTGGACTAATCAACGGAACTCAAATGATGACTGCCATTGGGGCTCTGATGGCTTACGATGCGAGAAAACTCGTAGAATACGCGGAGGTGTCAGGTGCTATGTCACTTGAGGCCCTGGAAGGTCTCGCGGAAGCCTTCGACGAGAGACTCCATCAAGCCCGGCCGCACCCAGGACAGATCGCGAGCGCTCACCATATGAGGCAACTGATTGACGGCAGCAAGCTCGTGGGCTCTGGACAGGAACGAGCGCTCAGGGGCCTCTACCTGCAGGACCCATACTCTCTCAGATGCATTCCGCAAGTAATGGGCGCTGCTCGCGGCGCAGTGGAATACGCATCCAAGACAATCGGGATAGAACTCAACTCGGCCAATGATAACCCGCTCATATTCCCTGAAGATCGAGTTGTTCTCTCGGGCGGTAACTTTCACGGGCAACCAATAGCACTCATTCTTGATCTCTTGGCAGTGGCGCTCTCAACGGTCGGGAACCTTGTCGAAAGAAGAATCGCTAGACTCCTTGATCCGAATCTGAGTTCTGGGTTGCCACCATTCCTAGTTTCTGGAGCCTCCAAGGCCGGGTTGAGTTCGGGGTTAATGCTGTCGCAGCAGTCGGCCGCAGCACTTGCCTCAGAGAACAAGATCTTGGCTCATCCTGCGAGCGTAGATTCAATCCCAACTTCGGCCAACTTCGAGGACTTTGTCAGCATGGGGCCAGCATCCGCCCTTAAGTTGATCCGCATAGTCGAGAACCTCGCGTTTATCGTAGCGATAGAATTCCTGTGCGCCGCGGAGGCGGTGGAAGTTCGAGGAGTCGAAAACCTAAGCCCGTCAAACAGAGGAACGCACAGGACTGTGAGAAAGTTCGTTCAGAAGTTGGACACAGATAGGGAGATCTCGAAAGACATCAACAAGTTGGCGCGCGCCCTGAGAGGAGAAGCCTTCGAGTGAAGCGTATGAGAAGCAGTCGTTCAGCCGTCGGTCAATCCCTCGCACGTAGCGTGCGAGAGAACGGAATCGTGGGCGGTAGTCCTTCCACTCCCGGTTGGAGTGAACGGTAGGATCCGAGCCAGATGACGCCTCATAAGAATGCTACTGTGACGGGCATCGAAATCAGTTTCAGCGGGGTGCCAACACTATGCTTTCTTGGTTTTCTGCCGGGCCGCGGCTTCATTGATTTCCCTTCTCCAGAGAGCGTTATTAGCCGGTTTATCCACGACGGTGTTTTCGTCTAGATTTGTCAACCTATCAGAATTCGATCCGTAGAGGATTGTTGATAGCAGCGGTCCTCCTTGTTCTGAACACGGCAGTCTCGGCGCTAGCTGTCGTCACAGGACTGTCGCGTGCTCCCCTGGGGGTATTGGGTGACCTCATGCTGGTAGAGGTCGGTTTGCTTGCCATCCTTGGGGGATTTCTTGAGTTTTCGAAATCGAAGGGTGCCTACGAGTTCAGACGTTTGGCGTTTGCAGAGGAAGAGGAATTCTCATCTGCAAAGCACAGGGAAGCTTCGAGAAGCGCCATCGCGTTCTTCTCAGCAGCTCTGCTACTGTTTTCATTTCTGATCGTCTTGGCGCTGCTTGAATAGGACAACAACTTGCTACGACCTAGATTCCAGCGGCTAGGTTTGAGTACAAGAAGAAGGGAATAGATGCGGCAGAACCACCTTCTCGTCTAGGCAAGAGTCTCCTACGCTACACAGGCCAGTGATTCGAAGATACTGTTACCGTCTTGCGCGAAGCTTCGGGTTTATGATCTCGTCCAGAGAATGGCCAATAAACACGAATGAAAGGGAAAGAAGCGTAATCGCTATTCCGGGCGGGACTATCCACCACCACGCCAGTTCTCTGAACGCACCAAAGGCGTTCGCCGAATAGAACATGCGTCCCCAAGACGGCGTCGTGGGGTCGCCGAGTGCAAGGAAACTAAGCGCCGCCTCGGTTATAATGGCGCCCGGAATCGACAGGGCTATCGTCGCGTATGCAAGCGGCAACACATTAGGAACAAGGTGTTTGACTATGATTCTCGAAGGTGACGCTCCTAACGCCTTCGCGGCTTCCACGAACGTAGCTGTCTTGAGTTGAAGAACCTGGGCCCTAACGATCCTCGCAAATCCGGGCCAACTGAGTATGGCAATGAGGAAGATGAGGTTCCAAATGCTTCTTCCGAAAAGCCCAGAGAAAAGGAACAGCAGAGGAAGGCCTGGCAGGACTAGGAGGACATCGACAAGACGCATGGAACCTTCGTCAACCAATCCGCCGAAATATCCCGCCGTGATTCCAACGATGAGTCCGATCGCGACAGTCAGGAGTGAAGCCATGATGCCTATCATGAGTGAGATCCTTGTGCCGTAGACAAGTTGCGAGAACAGGTCGGCTCCGAGATGGTCTGTTCCTAAGACGCCATGTATCCTTCCCGGAAAGAGGACAGTTAGCTTACCAATGCTGGCTGACGCGCCCGATGTTCCTGAACCTTGCGGTTGGAAGCTGAATATGAGCATCAGCTCGTAGCTTCCTTTCTCCGAGAATGTGAATTCAGCGACGTTTGCGTACCACTGAAGCCCCATCTCTGCCTTCAGATTGAAGGGAATTCCCTTGGAGTCTAGATTGACCTCCACTCTGTCAACTGGCGTTGTGGAGAAGACGCCGCTAGTCCAGACCGTATACGAATCTTGGTTTGGAGTCCGCCAAGCGATGTCGAGCTTGTATGCCGTGTTCTCCAGCTGTGGGAGGGATTCGTCGAACCTGATCTCAAAGGTCCGTGGCGGAGCCCATCTGTAGTCGATCTTGTGCGTCAGCTCCAACGTTGAGACGCGGAACTCATCGGACACTGAATTGTATCTGACAGTGAGCTTTCCATTTTCGGCTGCCACTTGGATCGGCCCGTTCATGTTCGCCGCCCAGTTGTTGGCGTCAAGTGCGGGTTCGATCGTGAACAACTCGTTTGGTGGATAGTCGCTGTACTGTGGGAAAACGGTGTACCATGCAGGGAGTGCAAATGGCTCTGCAATGAAGTTGTCTCTGATCGGATCGTACGGTGTCAGCAGTGGGGCAAAAACCGCCACTAGCACGAAGATTGCGACTATGGCGGCGCCGATCATACCGAGCCTATTGCGCCTGTATTCTTTCCAGATGGCGCGCCACGATCGCAAGGCAAAACGCATCCGGGCTTGCAAGGCTCGCGACCTCAGTATTTGATCCTTGGATCCAGAAGTCCGTAGATGAGATCGACAATGTAGTTTGCAACGATCGTGATGACTGCCAAGAAAAAGAAGGTGCCCTGCATCACGGGATAATCGTAGCCTAGGACGGCGTCGTACAGGTATCTTCCAACACCAAACCACGTGAATATGGTCTCTGTGATAACTGCGCCTCCGACGACGCCGGCTAGGCTCAGTCCGACCATTGTGACAACTGGTGGAAGGATGCTTCGCAGTCCGTGTCTGTAAAGTATGGTTCTCTCGTCCAAGCCTTTGGCCTTTGCAGTTGTAATGTAGTCCTGAGAGAGAGCGTCTATCATCAAATTGCGTATTATCAGAACGTATCCTCCGAAATTGATCACAACAAGCGTTGTAAGGGGCAATGCAAGGTGCCAAAGAACATCGAGCACATACGCAAGCTGATCCTTCGGCGGTGGGCGAGAGATGGTCCCGGCAAGTGGGAAGCTAATCGCACCATTTGTGGCGACAGGCAGATAGTAGCCAAACATCAGTAGGAGGAGTAGGCCCAGGAAGAAAACGGGGATCGCCTGAGTGAAAAGTGCCCCGCCAACGCTGAAGAGATCAGTTCTTGATCCTCGTCGAGAAACCGCCACTACGCCAAGTGCGATTCCCAACATCATGTAGACTACTGTCGCCGAGCCTAGCAGCAGAATCGTATTGGGCAATCTCTCCATCAACTCGACGGCAACAGGCTTGGTTGATGAAAAGGAGATTCCCAGATTGCCGGTCAGCATGTTGGCCAAGTAGGTCAAGAACTGCTCATGAAGCGGTTTATCCAGCCCCCACAGCCTCAGCATCGCCTCCCGAGCCTCAAGCGTCATGCCCGGACTGATCAGAAAGGTAACAGGGTTGCCGGGAAGGATTCTGAAGAGAAAGAAGTTCAGAATAACGACTAAGATAACGACAGCTAAGAGATTGATCGTCCGTTTGACAACGTACTCCTTGAAGCCCACAGTACTCACACGGTCCGCTCAAGACAAAAAGCGAGGGGTGAGGCTCTCACCCTCAGGTCTTTGGTTTGGCCCTTCTTACAACGACGTATCCCGCCGCAATCAGCACAACTATGACGGCTGCAGCGACCGGTACAAGTGGGAACGGAGCCTTGACCTCAAGCGGGTACGTCATGCTTCCTGTCTGAGTTAGAGCCCCCTCACTGCGCGATATCCTCAGCACTAGCGAATACGCTCCAGGCTCAATGTTTGCTGTATCCAGCGCGGAATTGTAGATACCGTTTCCTCCGCTCGTGAACGGCAACGTCAGGATCACATTGCCGTCCTTTGCCAGTTCACCAACGACGGCCGCGTCGGTCACGGGTTCGCCTGCGTAGCTCTTCACTGTTACCTTGAGATCTGTCTTGTCGCCCTGTGTCAGGGACTGAGGAACGCTTGTTGCCTCGACTTGGAACGTCTTGCTTGGGTGGCGTTTGAAGTACAGTGGGTTCCAAATCATGCGCCAGTACTCGTCCTGCTTAAACTCGGTTAGAATGAATGGGCCTGTTCCGATCTCTTTTGTGAGCCCCGGTACCGTCGGATGGGCTTCCTGCGAAGGAACGAATTGCCGCCAGTTCTCGCCTACATCGCGCCATATGTGTTCAGGCACTATTGGGACAGAGCTTGCGTCTAAGAAGACGAAGAAGCCCCGCGACTTCAGTGTGATGACAACAGTGTAGTCATCGGGCGCCTCCACGCTCTCAATCTGCCCGACATTCGGAAGCCAAACCGGTACCTGCTGCTGAATCACGTAATCATAGGTGAACTTCACGTCTTTCGACGTCAACTTCGCTCCATCTTGCCAGGTCACGTTCTGGTTGAGGTGGTATGTGATCTTCTTACCAAGCGTTGAGTCAGCCAGTGTCACATCCTCGACATCCCAGCTTGCGGCGAGTCCCGGAATCAGGTCACCCTCCGGATCACTGAAGGCTAAGCCCTCGTAGATTAGGTTCCATATCTTTTGATCATATGCTCCGGTGTCGAACATCGGGTTGAGTGTTCTGACTCGGCCTCCAACGCTAGCGGAGAAGGTTCCGTCGAATGGTTGTCCTTCCCTGTGAACCGTGAGCCAGGCCCAAGCACCTGGTGCGAAGTAGCCCTGACCTCGCGATACTATCTGTCCCGTCCATCCCTTCCTTGTGGCCTCTATCTGGTAGCGTGAGTAGACTGGAGTTCTCGCGACTATGTCCGCGATGATCTCTTGTGCTTTCAGAGCATGCTCGCGTGTCTGTTCCTCGGTCTCGTCCTCATGCCTGAACTGCGTCAGCAACCTGTCGAGCTCGTCATTGCGTACGCCTGGTGAGTTGTCACCATCTGGCACGTCCAAACTTGAGTGGTAGAAGTCGAATAGCCAGCGCGGATACTTCCCCAGATTGGAGACGCAAAGGAAGTAGATGTCGAAGTCATGGTCAGTGTACACGCGGGTCAGAAGAGCGTCAAAGGCAACCGCCTCCTGCTTCGCGTTTATGCCGATCGATCGCATCGAGTCTGTTATGATGCGTACAATCTCGAAAGAGGTGGGAGCCTCTTCTTGCGTTGGCGAGATGAAGCTGATTTCACGCATGGGCCTCCCGGTCGGATCAACGTACATCCCATCCGGCCCCAGCGTGTAGCCTGCCTCTTCTAGGACCTTCTTGGCCTGCTCCACGTTGTACGGGTAGGTCTTGACGTTCGGATTGTGCCACTTGCCAAAGGAGGGGGGGACTTCGTATAGCATGGACGTTACCACAACGCCGCCAAACAATTCGTTGGCTATCTGCTCTCGGGGGATCAGGTGCGCCACCGCCTTCCTGAAATTGACATCGTCTGTCGTGTATCTCCTAAGGTTGAACGCTGCGTAGCAGTAGTGGGTTTGCAGGTTGAAGGTCATGTTGATGTTCGGATCCTTTGATAGCACCTCGATGTCCTTCACCCTCGTGAGATCGGATATCTCTTCAATCTCTCCACGCTGGATTGCGGCGACTTCGGTATCGCGGCTGGCGTAATACTTGAAAATCAATTCGTCAATCCTAGGCCCGTGAAGTGGGTACTCATCTACGGGTTGTCCGCAGGCCATGGGGACGGCGAGGTACCTGTCAAGATATGTCGGAACGAGGAGTTGTGTCGACCCAGCAATCATGAGAATTAGGAGCACTGAAGCGAAAATTCTGTAGTTGGAACGACCACTCAAGAAGTTTTCCTCCGAGGCGCGCAGCAGGGTAGTATCCTCTCCGAACCTCATTTAAGCGTATTTGGAAGGTGCGGTTAGTAGTGTGAACATGTTTGAGTTGCCAGAAGTCACCAGCAAATCGCTCAGCAATCCCCGAGCCGTCCATGAGCGCGTCAACATGATCACAGCCCAGAGTTGAGACGAAACTGACTCGAACTTCAGAACGGCATAGTAGGTATCCGTTTGGGCGCGGTTACGCTCGAACCAGCGCAATCATCGTTGGCGCATCGGTCGCGACTCTGCTGCTTCTGACCTACCCGCAAGGAAACCTGTCACTGTACCAGAATACCGCTCTCGTGACTCTGGTCTTCGCGCCGGGCACATTTTCAGCCAGGTACGTTCCTTTCAGACGAACGCTGCACCAGCTCAGGAGGACAGGACGTATCACAATCGAGAAACCCGCAGTCAAAGAGACCGGGCTGGTGAAGGGATTGATGATCGTTGGAATATTGCTTCTCGTGCTTCTACCATTCTTTTCCGTGAGATTCGCTGACCCGCTGATCTGGATGTCGGCCCTATTTGGCTACATCATTGGCATGAACGCTGGTGAGTTCTCCTACTACTTGTATGTTCGGAATCTCGAAGCTTCAATGAGTCGATGCATCTACAGGTTCGATTTCGAAGACCCCATTACTTCAAAACGGATCACAGGATATCGTCTTGAGAAGATCACAGATTGAGTATCTGGGTCCCCTAGTTGTTTGACTCTCACTTTCGGTAGGGTTCGCGCTTCCGGCGAAGACCTCCGGGAGATTCGATGAGGTAGTTCCTTCCACGTTCCTTGTAAAGCCTGCCAACCAATATTGTGGTCGCAGCTTCGGGAGTGGCAGGAGCTTCCATCGCCGCTCGCGTTTTCCCAGCTGGACTGGTCTTGTCACAAGAAGGAATAGTTGCAGGTCTCGGCATGCCTCTGCTACCGAGCCTACTGGTGCTCTCTTGATCTAACACGGTCAGCCTCAAACATCCTCCTATCGAGAGGCTCATATCTTGGAACAAAGCGTACACTCGGGAAGATCTGCACCGGAAAGAGACCCAGAGATGCCACTGCTGAACGTGGATTCACTGAAGATGTACTACGAGACCTTGCGGGGAAACGTGAGAGCGGTGGACAATGTTTCTTTCAGTGTTGAAGAGGGAGAAGCGCTTGGACTCGCTGGAGAATCTGGATGCGGCAAGTCTAGCGTAGCCTACACTTTGCTCCGGTTGCTGCCTTCGAACGGGAAGATCCTGAGCGGACAGGTTGTCCTAGATGGAGTTGACATCTACTCGCTGAGCGAAGAAGAGATGCGTGATCAGGTCCGCTGGAAGCGGATCTCTCTTATTCCACAAGGTGCCATGAACTCCCTGACGCCAGTCTACAAGGTCGGCGAGCAGATATCAGAAGCAATACTGACTCATGAGGATGTGCCGAAGGGAGAGGCAGCCGATCGAGCTGCCAAGTTGCTCTCCATGGTCGGAATAGATCCGACTAGATCCAAACACTACCCGCACGAGTTCAGCGGCGGAATGAAGCAGCGTGCGATGACCGCGATGGCTCTAGCATGTGACCCGGAGCTGGTGATTGCAGACGAGCCCACGACCGCCCTTGATGTCATCGTCCAAGCTCAGGTGCACAGGCTGCTCAAAGATCTGCAAGACAGGTTGAAACTCTCGCTGATCTTGATCAGCCACGATCTCTCAGTAGTCTCAGAAATCTGTCAGAGAACTGCCATCATGTACGCTGGAGAGATCGTTGAGTCTGGGAGGACATCCGATATCTTCAGGGATCCCGTCCACCCATACACCGTTGGCCTGCTGAATGCCTTTCCAAACATCGACGAAAAGAGGAGACGCCTCTCAGCCATACCCGGTTTTCCGCCAGACCTCCTCGACCCTCCGTCGGGGTGCAGATTTCATCCCCGTTGCCCGATAGCCCGCGAAATCTGCGAAGAGAGGCAACCAAGACTCGATGAGAAAAAGAAGGGGAGACTCGCCGCTTGTCACTTTGCCGGTGAAAACAGACTGGGAGGCTCTTGATGGTGCCTGAAGTCATCCTAAGCGTGCGAGATATGAGGAAGTGGTTTCCCGTACGCCGCGGCTTAGTTGCGGGGCTGATGGGAGAACGGTCGTATGTGCACGCCGTGGACGGAATAACGTTCGATGTCAGTAGAGGAGAAGTGTTCGGCCTTGCTGGCGAGAGCGGCTGCGGAAAAACAACAACCGGGCGGGTCCTTCTGGGTTTGGAACCACCGACCGGAGGCGAGGTTCTCTTTGACGGCAAGAACATCGCGCAACTCAAGGATCGCGAAATGAAAATCCACCGACGAAGAATACAAGTAGTCTTCCAAGATCCGTTCGACTCGCTCAACCCAAGAATCACGATCTACAAAGCGATTGCTGAGCCCCTAGAAATCCACGGAATAGGAGAAGACGAAGACGATCGGATTCAGACGGTTTCGCGGATACTCGAAGACGTACAGTTGACCCCTGCTCAGGATTTCCTCTTCAGGTATCCTCATGAGGTGAGCGGCGGCCAGAGGCAGCGTGTGGCTCTGGCGAGGGCGCTAGTTCTAAAGCCAAGCTTCATCGTCGCCGACGAGCCCGTCTCGATGCTTGATGTTTCGATCCGAACTGAAGTCCTGAACCTCATGTTGGATCTACAGAAGGAACACGACCTGACATACTTGTTCATCACGCATGATCTGGCGGTCTCCAAGTACATTTGCGACCGATTAGCAATCATGTATTTGGGCAAGATCGTCGAAATAGGCCCTGCCGACGAAGTCATAGACGATCCCCAACATCCCTACACCAAAGCTCTTCGTATTGCTGTGCCAAAACCGATCGCCGAAGGCAGGAAGGCGAGCGTGCCAATAATCGGGGAAACCCCGCCCGCGGTGGACATTCCCTCCGGGTGCAGGTTCAGGACGCGATGTCCCTACGCCTTCGACAGATGCACGCAGCTTGAGCCTCCACTGATAGAGGTGAGGCCCGGGCGGGGAGCAGCATGTCATCTCCTGAAACAGTGACGCCTTCGATCATTAGGGCGAACTGACCGCCGAAACCACGGCAAGACTTGATGGGTATTAGAAACGCGATCCTTGTCAGCACACTGCGAGGAGGCACTGGAACCAGCGATTGGCAATAGACACGTGCGAGAATCCAGCGTGCCAGTTTCTTGCAGCCACGATTCCGACACACTTTTCTCTGGACGAAGAAGTGATCTATTGGGGCGATGATGAGAGCTGGTATTGGAGAAGCACATGATCGCTGAAACCAGAACCGAGCCCTCTCTTGCGGAACTGTTGCAACTGACCGCAACGTTTATTTTCATTCCTCAGGTTGACTTCGAAAGACTCCGCTGTCCGGCCTCTTGAGCAAACCGTCGCTCGTAGGCAGGAAGGTAAAGGTCGTCTTGAGGCAGCAGAGATGGGAAAGCGAATTCGCGTTCAGAGAAGAGGAAGAGGCGGCTCCGTATTTCGCGCACACGTCTATCGGAGAATCGCGCCCGCCTGCTATCCTCCTTTGATAGCGGCGGATAGCGCCGGACGCGTGGACGGTACAGTTCTCGACATCATGCACGATCCCGGCCGTGGCTCACCGCTTGCTTTCGTCCAGTTCTCTGACGGCAAGTCTTGCTGTCTAAGCGCCCCAGAAGGCATTCTCGTCAGTCAGACGATCTCTCGGGGAGCAGAATCGCCTCCAGAGATCGGCAACATACTTCCTGTTGGCAAGATCCCAGAGGGTACGATGATCTGCAATATTGAAAGACAGCCGGGAGACGGAGGCAAGATCGCGAAGGCGTCTGGAAGTTACGCGATGGTGGTCGCGCATAGGCCTAGCGCAACGGAAGTACGCCTGCCTTCCGGCGCTTCCATCAATCTGCCGGACAACTGCAGGGCCATGATCGGAGTAGTAAGCGGCGTGGGCCGAGCTGAGAAGCCGTTCATGAAAGCTGGAACAAGAAGACACTGGCTCCTCTCGAAAGGAAGGTTATGGCCGATCACCAAGGGGCAAGCCATGGTTGCAGCATCACACCCTCACGGTGGCGGACGTCACAAACACGCTGGGAAGCCCACGACGGTCTCAAGAGACACCCCGCCGGGGCGAAAGGTTGGTCTCATAGCGGCCAGACAAAGCGGCCGATCGAAGAGGAAGATGCGCACGGGGTAGAATGAAATTGACACTGCTGGATCCACTCGCCAATGCCCTATCCACGATCAGCAACAACGAGCGAAGACACAAACGTGAATGCCTCGTCTGGCCCGCGTCGAAGCTGATGGGGCAAGTCTTGCGCGTGATGCAAAAAGACGGATACATTGGAGAGTTCGAATACATCGACGACGGACGATCCGGCAAGTTCAGAGTCCAGCTCCTCGGTCGCATCAACAGTTGTGCGGTCGTCAAGCCCCGCTACTCTGTAAAGTCCGAAAGGATAGAAGACTGGGAGAAGAGGTTCCTTCCTTCAAGAGAAGTCGGACTGCTGATCATGAGCAGTCCAGGCGAGGTTCTGTCGCAACGGGAAGCCAAGGAGCGGAAGATCGGCGGCAGACTGCTTGCCTATGTGTACTAAGTGGTGGACGAGAGCGAACCCAGAATGACGAAAGGCTCGCAGTACAATCTTCCCTACCGAAGGAGACGAAACGCGAGAACAGACTACGCAAAGAGAAAACGACTTGTCCTGTCGGGGCTGCCCAGGTTGGTCGTTCGACCTGCTAACAAGCACATCGCAGTCCAAGTTGTTGAAGCACGAGCAGCCGGCGACAGGGTTCTCGCCTCAGCACATTCATCGGAGCTCAGAGAGTACTCCTGGAAGGGTGCTGGAGGAAATGTGCCTGCAGCATACCTCACGGGCACCTTGGCCGGTTACAGGGCCAAGAGCAAGGGGGTCGAGGAGGCGGTCTTAGATGTGGGGACAAGACCGGTCACGGCAGGGTCACGGCTATTCGCCGCAATGAACGGAGCCGTAGATTCTGGAATGAAGATACCTCACAACGCCGAGGTACTGCCGGCGAAGGAACGGCTGCGAGGCGAGCACATCGCCGCCTATGCAAAGACGCTCTCCAAAGACGCTGGCTTGTATCAAAGACGTTTTGCCGATTACTTGAAGCAGAAGCTCAAACCGGAAGAAATCCCTGCGCACTTCGAAGAAGTGCGAGAGAAGATCTCACATTCCTTCGAAAAGAAGGAGGCGTAAGCATAGTTGAGCAAGAAGACCAAGGCCACGCACCCCAAACGAGAGAAGAAGGCGGAGAAACCTGCGAGGAAACCTGCGAAGGCACGACGGGCGCCGCTGAAGGCCGCGCCGGCTGGTAAGTCCATCGAGAAAGTTGTTGAAAAAGAGCCCGAGCCTGTTGAACGCTACCTCATCGCGGTCCGCGTTGACGGCATGCCAGTCGTCAAGCTTCCCGAAGAGTCGACACTCAACGCGCTCAGGATGAAGACGCGTTTCAGCGCCGTGTTGCTTCGAGACAATCCTTCGATCAGGGGCATGCTCCAGCGAGTGAAGGATCACGTAACATGGGCTGAGGCCAAGAAAGAAGACATCAAGCTGCTGTTGTCGAGCCGAGCGAAGACTCCGGAAGGCCTCGGCATCAGCAGCAAGTTTGTCAAGGAGAAGACGAAGCTTGCTGGACTGAGTCAGCTTCTCTCTGAGCTCTACTCGGGAAAGTTCACGCTCGGCAAGTTGTGGGAGATCGGCGTTAAGCCTGTTTTCCGTCTTCATCCCCCTAGGGGTGGATTCGCGAAGAGTTCGAAGCGACCCTTCACTGACCGCGGCGAACTCGGATATCGTAAGGACGGACTGCACGACTTGTTGACCAAGATGTGCTGATCGTTCTCAGAATTGTCAAGCCTTCAGAGAACGCTGGTGCTTGACGAAAAGCCCGGTTGGACGAAGCGTCTCTGCAACTATTGCCGCGGCTCTTCCTAGTAGTGGCGGGAGAATACTCTTCTCACGCTCCGCGGCGTCATTAGGACTATTGGTACTTCTGGCAGTTGAAGCAGTACCATCGACCGTACTCGGGAATCCATGTCAACTGCCTTCCGCAGGTTGAGCAATAACAGACCTGCGGAGCTTGCACAGGAATCGCCGAAACCCTGATCCTTTGTCTCCTTCGGAACAGGAGGTATGCAACAACTACGCCTAGTATGAAGCTGCCAGCTACTTCAAGAGTTCCGAGAGCTCCAGCGGGTATGAATCCGCCTCCGATCAGACGCGCTCTAGCGGCTGACAGTAGCGCATCGCTCGCAGCCTTTACCGAGTTCCCGTAGTCCATAGCGGAGTAAGCTTTCTCCGCAATGTCTGCTTTCGCTCTGGCGGCAGACGCGTCTCCCTGATTGATGAGAACGAACGGGGTTTCTGCAAGTAGCCGCGCGGTCTCGCGTAAGAGTTGATCTGCCTGGCCGCGGGCGAGCGCGTCGCGGTCGAAGATGCTGAAGCCGTACTCGTATGGGTAGTATGCCATGACGGACGCGACGAAGTTCTCAGTCGGATCGTACGAGGTATGGAACGGATGCATCAGACCTAGCATGTGGCCGACCTCATGGATTACCGTGTTGGTAAATCCGAAGCCCTTTCCAGGCTGGGCCGGATCCGCGGAGTCGCCTATCTTGAAATCAACTGATGAATGGCTGATCAAGACAAGATCGTACAGCGAGACACCCCAGATCGTTCTGTCGAAATCCAACTCGGATATCAGCTCTTTGTAGGTGAACCCGAACTCGTACTGGCCCGTGAAGGCGAATGCAAACACCGGAATATCGAACTCGTCCATGTCTCGCTTCACTTCCATGAAGTCCTTGATATGCCCCTGGCCACTCTCGGTCAACCAATCGTAGACTGGTCGAGCATCCACAGCGGGCGAATCCGGCGGCGAGCCGTACTTGGCGGGGCTTCTTGAATTCACAATGATCCGCTGAAGCTCCGGATAGTCGCTTATGCGCGCATACTTGGTCTCGGCCGTGACGTTAGCCCAGGGCACCAGCCTCTGCCACTCTTTGACAGCAGCCTCTTGGTCGAAGGTTCTGATTATTGGCGGGTCTGTTGTGTCAGTCCGATTGTCAACGACGAGTACCTTAACCTTGTATGATGAAGCATAGTTGATGGGGTACACAAAATCCGGCGTGAAGAGATTGTAAACAGCTCCGCCAATGTAGTCGGATAGGAACTGGTTGAGCCAAGCTCTGCCGTACGTGCTTGACGAGTCGATGGAATTCTCCGCGTACGCAAGCTGTATTGGCAATTGTTCAGCAGCCTCTTCAGGCCCGGCGGAAAGGTCCGCGAAGAATAGCCTCGAGTGACCACCCCACGCGGTCATGTATCGCCCTTTGAGCTTGATTCCGAGGTCGCTGTCTACGTAGGTCTTGTTGTAGAAGTGAGGCGTGAATTCAACATCTTTGCCTTGAAGCGCAGACTGAAATTGATCAGCTCTTGTTGACGGTAGACGGCTCGAAAGGTCTGCCAGCACTAGGACGTAGCCGTTCTTGGGAAAGCCGCCGTAGTCGGATTCATGTTGGACCAGCCACGCTTCCACGTCGTCCGCAGCGTAGTATGTGTTACTGCTTTGCACCGGAAAGTGTGTGTAGTTCCAATAGTAGCCCGCCTTGATCTTGAAAAATGATATGTTCCAGATGACATTCTGGCGAGGCTCCCTCTTCCCGTTCGACTGAAGGAAGTGAACGAACTGGTCAGTGAAGGATTCGCTGGGGAACACGTACTCGTAGGACAATGAGTACTCGGTATTCGTGCTGACGCCCGGTATCTGGAACAGCTGGTATCGTCTCTCGGGAGAATTCCATTTCAAGTATTCCTTGTCAATCAGCTTCTCATCGAATCCAATCAGCACCACCTTAACGTCGAATGACGCAGTTCTGGTTGCAAGCGTGCTTGGAATATTTTGCTGGTCGGCAGAGACAGCGGAAAATAAGGAAGATACTAACATAATCGAGAGGGAAACCAAGAGCAAGTTTCTAGCTTTCAAGCGCGAGTCGCGTACGCAAGGAATACTTCACGCTAATAAATCACGATCTCTCGGCGCGCAACCGGGCTACCCGACGAGCGGCGCGGTATGACAGCCATACGGTATCAGCGCGACACTCGCGTCCCTGCCTGCATGCCGGATTGCCCGCTGCAACGCGCTTCCCACGCTCTTGGCGGCTAGAAGGCCATGGCGCGACGCTTGGTGTTCAGGTAGAGTGGAAACCAGATACACTCGATGCTCCGCAGCGAGTTTCTGGAGAGAGTAGTCAACGAGCTTTTCGAGAGTGAGGGCTCGTTGACTCTGTGCTGGGCGACCTCTCCAGTCGCGAACTGCTAACCTCGCGGAAGGGAACCTACCGACGCCATCCGGGCATTCTGCGACTAGAATTACGATTCCATGATCCTTGCAGCACGATGCGGCCATGATGGCGGCTTGCGAAGCGTCGAACAGGCTCTCATCCCACGGGGCGCCTCCGGCGCTTGATATGACGATGTCCGCCTTTCGTTCAAGAGCTGGCCTGAATATCTTACTCGCTAGGGCGCAAGCCTCTTCAAACGTTCCTAGGAAATCTCCTGCGAAGACTCCGGCAAGTTTCCCATCAGACCGTTCTACCAAGTGAATTGCAAAGTCGACGCGTGCCATCTGCGACACGCGAGAAAGTGCTTCGTAGGCAGGGTTTCCGGAAATGACCGCTGGCAGTCTCGCGCTTCTCAGCGCGGGGCGAAGGGTAGCCTTAATCGTCTTCTCGGAGGCCAGTGCAGGAACAATGAAACTCGGGCCGCCACTATATCCCCAGAATGGATTGACCGCAACATTCGCCACCACGCATCTGATTTCAGCGGACACGAAGGTTTCATTGAGGAGCACCTCCGTGCCGTCTTCAAGTTGCCCTGCCTTTGCACTCGGTGAGGTTCTCGGATCATGCCTCGTCAGCGGACAGGATGCCTCTTGGTGCTTCCCAAGAAGCGCTCGGCTTGACCGCGGTTGGGTAGGGTCGGGGGCGCTCTCCAGCAGGAACACGCTTTCAGCCTTCGCTTGCAGCAGTCCGCTTGCTAGGAGACTTGCCAGCAGAGCGCATGGTGTGGACTTGGAGCTGAATACAATGACGGTTTTCCTGCTGCGGGCCGCGGCCTCTAGGGTCTCTTCACCAATTCGGTACTGCAAAGCATTGGGAATGACCCCTTCAACGTTCTCGCTTGTAAAACCATCGAGGGGTTGTAGGAAACCCAGCAGGTTCTCATCCGGTACGGCTATCGGAACCTCAGTTACCCCGTACGGCAACCAGAACTCCAATTACCGCCTCTCCTAGTCAAGTTTCGAGCGTGCCGCAGAGACCCGGCACCTCTGGGACGCAGCAGAACTAATTAAAACAGCACGATAATGGCTCCTCGGTGGTAGATCCGTGGTAACCCGCCCCAAGAAGAGGAAATTCAGAAGGTCTGACTCGCAGGATCTTGAGGTAGAACTCTGCCGCATACTCATGAAGACGGGTGCGACCAAATTCGGCTTGTTCAGACTGTCCAGCGGAAAACTGAGCCCGTACTACATCGACCTTAGAGTGGTGCCCGGAGACCCTAAAGGACTTCGTACCGTGATCGAGATCTACGAGAGAATGGCTAAGTCGACAATTGGAATCAGATCTTTCGATAGAATTGCAGGAGTCCCCACTGCAGGGGTTCCTTACGCCTCTATTTTGGCTTACCGACTCGTGAAGCCTTTCCTCTACGTGAGAAGAGAGCTGAAACCCCACGGCGGCGAGAGAAGAGTTGAGGGACAACTGCTTCCAGGCGACCGTGTTGTCTTGGTTGACGATCTCATAACAACAGGAAAGAACACGCTGCAAGCAGCGGAGGCCATCCGCGCAGAGGGCGGGCAGATCCAGCATGTTCTGGTGCTGATAGATCGCCAAGAAGGAGGCGAAGCCGCACTTGCACAGGCTGGATTGAAGTTATGCGCGTTCACGACAGTCTCAAAGATCGCGTCTCGACTTCGAGAATCTGGAGTGATCGACGATGAGCAGTATGAAGCGATACTTGCTCAGATCGCGAGCTGATTGCCCGTTTAGAAGATAGCCACGTCCGAACAAACGGTGGTTCTAGCACCAACGCGCCTGGCCCCTATCCCTGCTTGAGTACACGAATAAGAGACGAGGCGGCTGTGTACGGATCCACTGTACGTGAGGTGATCTTTCTCCCGTATTCTGCGAAAGCCTCGCTTCGGCGAAGGTCAGGAATGAATTCGAGTTCTAACTCCTGCCTTACTGCGGCTAGAAGCTGAGCCTCACCATCCGAGAGGCCGCCCTTTGAGACGCCGGATTTCGCGACGTATTCCTGATGCTCTTGGATGGCGGCCACCAACTCAGAAATGCCGCGGGGCTTGAGCGAGTTTGTAAGGAGCACGGGGGGATTCCATGCTCGCTCAGGGCCATACGTTTGGAGCATCCCTCTGATGTCCAGCAGAGTTCTGTTCGCGCCAGGCAGGTCTGACTTGTTCACTACGAAGATGTCGCCTATCTCCATCAGGCCGGCCTTGAAGGTTTGAATTTCGTCTCCCCATCCTGGGGAAAGAACGACTACCACTGTTTGGGCTAGTTGGACTATATCGAGGTCGGTCTGGCCTGCACCCGCGGTCTCCACTATGACATAGTTCCAAGCGACCGCATCTAGTATCCTTACAACATCGGCGGCGGCGCGGCAAAGCCCGCCCATAGCACCCCGAGTCGCCATGCTTCTGATGAACACGTTCGGATCTTCGGTCAGATCCCTCATTCTTATCCTGTCCCCTAACAGCGCGCCTCCCGAGAACGCGCTGCTGGGGTCGATGGCGACAACTGCAACTTTCTTTCCCGCAGAGCTGAGGTTTCTGGAGAGAGCGGCTATGAGGGTGCTCTTGCCTGACCCAGGAGGGCCTGTGATTCCCAAGATAGTTGCTCGCCCAGTCTCCCGGAAAACGATCTTGATGGCTTCCTTCGCAATGTTCCGATCGTTCTCAACTTTCGAGATTAAGCGGGACAGCGATCTTCGGTCGCCCTTCACCGCGTCTCTCACAAGTTCGCTTACACTTCGCTCTCGTGCCGAATCCATTTATACTCACAGCGGAACGAAGTTTCGAGGTTGAATCGGGGCATCGGTGGATCCTAGAACGATGTCTTTGGCCTATATTCACCGTACACTTCTCTTAGAACGCCGCTGACCTCGCCGTTTGTTGCTCCTGCTTTGACGGCCTCAAGTATGCTGGGCATCAGATTCGTGGGAGTGACAGCAACAGATTTCAGGTTCTGCAAGGCGCGGTCCACGCTTCCCGCGTCTCTGGAGCTCTTGTGCTTTCGAAGCTTCTCAAGCTGCCGTGCTTCTGCCTTTGGGTCAACCCGGTGGATTGTGAAACGCAGGGTTTCCTCGTCGACAAACTGGTTAAGACCGACAACCATTTTCTCGCCCTTGTCTTGCCGCAATTTGGCGTCATATGCGCTTCGCCTTATCTCGTCTTGCATGTATCCCGCTTCAATCGCTGCAAGTGCGCCTCCCATGTCACTGATCTTTTTGATCTCTTCATTGACGCTCTTCTCAATTTCATCGGTTAGGTATTCGACATAGTAGGAGCCCCCAAGGGGGTCAACGGTCTTCACCACCCCCGACTCGTGGGCTAAGATCTGCTGGGTTCTGAGCGCTATCTTCACGGCCTGCTCAGTGGGCAAGCACAGGGCCTCATCGTACGAGTTTGTGTGGAGCGACTGCGTGCCACCGAGAACAGCAGCGAGAGCTTGCAGGGTGACCCTGACGATGTTGTTCTGCGGCTGCTTCGCCGTCAGACTCTCTCCGCTTGTCTGGGTGTGGAATCTCAACATCCACGACTCCTTTGCCTGTGCGTTGAACATTTCTTTCATGATCTTTGCCCAGATTCGGCGTGCAGCCCGAAACTTCGCGACTTCCTCAAAGAAGTCGTTCTGGCAGGCGAAGAAAAAGGAGAGCCGAGGTGCAAAAGAATCAACCGCCATTTCTCTATCCAAGCACGTCTTCACGTATTCGATTGCATTCGCAAATGTGAATGCCAGTTCCTGGATGGCGTTTGCCCCAGCTTCTCGAATGTGATAGCCACTGATGCTGATCGGGTACCATTTCGGAACCTGCTTCGCGCAGTAGTCTATGAGATCAGCGCAGAGCCTCATGGAGGCTCTGGGAGGATAGATGTACGTGTTTCTTGCAACATACTCTTTCAGGATATCATTCTGAGTCGTTCCCCTCAGGAGGTCAGGTGATACTCCTCTCTCCTGCGCGACGGCCACGTACATCGCAAGGATTGTAGGAGCCGTGGAGTTGATTGTCATTGAGGTGCTGACTTTGTCCAGAGGAATGTCCCTCAACAAGGTACGCATGTCGTCGAGCGTGTTGATGGGCACCCCCACCTTTCCTACCTCGCCCCGCGCGCGCGGGCTGTCAGCGTCAAGTCCAAGCTGAGTGGGAAGATCGAATGCGACGCTCAGTCCGGTCTGTCCCTGCTGCAAGAGGTATCTGAACCGTTCGTTCGTCTCCTCGGCGCTGCCGAAGCCGCTGTATTGTCTCATTGTCCATACTCTTTCCCTGTACATGGTCGGATAGATCCCTCGGGTGAACGGGTAGTCCCCTGGCTTGAAACCGGGCTGGGCGCCTGAGTAGAACACTTGCACAGGAATCTTCGAGTCAGTCCACATCTCTTTCGCTGGCTTCACGTTTGCTCCACCGTACTGAAACACAGTCCCCGAGGATGAACTGGAAAAAGTGCTTATAGCTTATGCCCTTAGATTCTGAGGAAACGAGGAGCGAGAGTGTGGAAATGTCTCCGACCGATCGCAAAAGTTTCTGGAAAGCGACTCTAAAACAACTAAGAGCGAAGCACAGAACAAGGCCCGGTAGGTCGTCTAGATCTCAAAGCCGTCTATTGACTGCTGAGCAGAAAAGGTGGGAGAAACAAGTACTCAATCGTTGGCTCTCAGCAAACCCTGAACGCAAGAGGGCCTTCGAGAACCCTTCCGGCATCGCACTGAATCGAATATACACTCCGCGCGAATTGGCCGCAGTCGACTACCTAGAAGATCTTGCGTTTCCTGGGGCATATCCGTACACTCGCGGAATCTACCCGACGATGTATCGCGGGCGAATCTGGACCATGCGGATGTTCTCGGGGTTCGGCACGCCCGAGGATACCAACCGCAGGCTCCGGTATCTTCTGGATCACGGCGAGACAGGGCTCAGCATCGCCTTCGACATGCCCACGCTCTATGGCTACGATGCAGACCACCCGCGGTCAATCGGAGAGGTCGGGAAGTGCGGCGTATCCGTCTCTTCACTGCAGGACATGGAGCAGATCTTCGCAGGCATTCCCGTAGGGAAGGTGAGCACATCCATGACGATCAACGCTCCGGCAGCGGTGCTAACTTGCATGTACCTCGCAGTTGCGGAGAAGCAAGGCGTGCCGCCTGACCAGTTGAGGGGCACCGTTCAGACCGACATTCTCAAGGAGTACATAGCCCAGAAGGAATGGAACTACCCGCCTGAGGCGCACCTGCGCATCATCCGGGACATGATTGTGTACTCGACAGAGAATCTCCCCTATTGGAACTACGTGAGCATCAGCGGATACCACATTCGCGAAGCCGGATCGAGCGCACTTCAAGAACTCGCATTCACGCTGGCAGATGGCTTCGAGTACGTCGAACTCGGCATGAAGGCCGGCCTCAAGGTGGACGATTTTGCGCCGCGACTGTCTTTCTTCTTCAACTGCGGAATGGACTTCTTTGAGGAGGTGGCGAAGTTTCGGGCTGCACGCCGAATATGGGCGCGTGTAATGAAGGAGAAATATCGAGCAAAAGATCCGCGATCCATGCTGCTGAGGTTTCACACTCAAACTTCTGGAGCCTCGCTTACGTGGCAGCAACCATTGAACAACATTGTGCGGACCGCGACCGAAGCACTTGCTGCAGTACTCGGAGGAACACAGTCGCTCCACACAAACTCGTACGATGAGGCTTGGGCGTTGCCTTCGGAAGAAGCTGCAACGATTGCGCTCAGAACCCAGCAGATCATAGCTGAAGAGACGGGGGTTGCGGATGTGATCGACCCGCTTGGGGGTTCATACTATGTAGAATCGCTTACAGACGAAATGGAAAGGCGAGCATACGAATACTTCGACAAGATTGAGTCTCTGGGCGGAGTCCTTCCTGCTATCAAGAGCGGATTCTTCCAAAAGGAGATCGCCGATACTGCGTACAAGTACCAGAAACAGATCGAGCGTGGCGAAAGAGTGATTGTCGGCGTGAACAAGTATGCGGTCAAGGAGCAGCCACCAATCAACACACTGAAGGTGGACATTGCGGCTCAAGAGAGACAGATCCGCAGACTGAAGGAACTGAGGACGCGTCGGGACAGCTCACGCGTCAAGACAGCGCTGGAGCATCTATGCCGCACGCTGGAAGACGAGAAGGCTAACTGTATCGAGCCGATCCTTGATGCCGTGAGAGAGTATGCAACGCTCGGCGAGATTGTTGATGTTGGTAGACAGGTTTTCGGCGATTGGAGAGAACCCGGCATCCTATAGAAACTGACCGGTTCGAACGCTAATGTTATGAGAGCGCCGCAGGACATACAGGCGAAGGTGAAGGATCACGCAGGCAGTAGCAATGAAAGCTCCCGAACCCAAACCGGGCGCAGGGATCAGAATCCTCGTCGCCAAACCTGGGCTAGAGTATATCTGAACAGCCAAACGGGCACGACCGAGGCGCACTGATTCTCTGCCGAGCATTTCGAGATGCCGGCATGGAGGTCATCTACGCAGGGCTACTTGCAACCCCCGAACAGGTCGCACAGATGGCGGTTGATGAAGACGTTGATGTCGTGGCCATGAGCCTACTCAACGGTGCACATCTAACGGCTTTTCCTAGAGTTGCGGCTGTGCTGCGGGAGAAGGGCGCGCGTGACATAATCTTGGTCGGCGGCGGCATAATCCCGGAAGAAGACAAGCCAATACTGGAGAAGGAAGGCATAACAGGTAACTTTGGCCCTGGAACGCCTCTTGGCGAGATCGTAGATCACATCGTCGGAAGAGCGAAAAAGGAGAGGTCGCCCAGGTAAGTCAGCGAGTCAGCTCCCGTCAAGATCGAACCGACAAAGCTGTGACAGTAGCTGTCACGCAGGCAGATGTAGCGATCTTTTATCATACATCGGGTTGACCAGTCTCGCTTCGAGGCGAGATCTGTGAGGAAGGTGGCTGTTGTTGCTGGTGGAATATCCCGGTACGAGAGACCAAGACATGAGACGCAGGAAGAGATGGTCGCCGAGGCCATGAAGGAGGCTCTCGAGGATACTCCGAATCTTTCGATCAGTGACATAGACAACCATGTGTGCTCGTACTTCAGCGACCACTTCGAGCAGCAGCTTGCGTTTTCATGGATACCGAACGACTATCTTGGGTTAGCTCCAAAGCCTGTCTTCAGAGTTGAGAACGGCGGAGCTGGGCCTGGCACGGCAATCAGGACTGCTTGGGCACTTGTTGCATCCGGTCTGTCTGAAATTTGTCTAGTGAGCGGCTTCGAGAAGCAGGGAGAGGTCTCTTCTGCGAAAGCGAACGAATTCATCGCTCTTGCGAGCGATACTGACTTCGATTTTCCGGTTGGCGGCTACTACACGGGGTACTATGCTGCCATGGAGGCGCGTCACATGTACCTGTACGGCGAGACCGAGGAAGACCTCGCAATGATCGCTGTGAAGAATCGAAACTACAGCTTGGATAACCCTTACGCACAGTGGCCTGTCGAGTGCGAAGGTAAGAAGATCACCCTTGATGACGTTCTATCATCTCGCCTGATCGCTTGGCCATTGAAGGTGCTTGACTGCTGTTTGCTGAGCGAGGGAGCGAGCGTGATCGTGCTCGCCTCTCAGAAACACGCCAAGAAGATCACTGACACACCCGTTTGGATAACAGGGCTTGGCCTTGGGAGCGACATGATGAGGCCTGGAGACCGACCCGACAATCCAGGCTTCCATGGCATGTTTCCAACTGAGGCGCGATCTTATCCCAAACACGCGTTGAAGCCACGTGAGCCTTACCCGGAAATGTCGAATTTCGGCGCCTGCAAAGTCGCGGCCAGGACAGCGTACAAAATGGCTGGGATCAAGAACCCACTCAAACAAATCGACGTTGTAGAGATACATGATGCCTACGATTCAAGTGAGCTCCAGACCTACGAGGACCTCGACTTCTGCAAGAGGGGCGACGGAAAGAGGCTCATCAGGCAAGGACAAACCTACGTCGACGGCGAAATTCCGGTCAACGTCAGCGGAGGCCTCGAAGGGTTTGGCCACCCCGTTGGTTCCACAGCAATAGGTCAAACGGTCGAGCTATTCTGGCAACTGAGACAAGAGATCGGGAAGAAACACAGAAGCGACGCGACTCAGGTGAAAGGGGCAGAAGTCGGACTCAACCACAGTCACGCCGGGACTGGAACTGCAATCGCCGTCATGATTATGGAACGGTGAAGGAAATGCAGCCTGACAGAGTCATCAAAGAGAAGAAACCTGACGCAAAGTGGTCCGACTGGGGCCGGCTCGGAAGGTGGAACGTCGTGGGCTACAGGATCATTGAGGGGAACAAAGGCCACAGACCCGACAGACTCGAAAGGGCAAGATACATGCTCGTCAACCGGCCATGGGACGTAATGTATGAGCATAGCTACGGATTGGTCTCGAGATTCTTCGAGGGGCTCATGGAAAAGAAGCTGCTGGGAACAAAGTGTCCAAAATGTGGGGATGTGTTCTGCCCGCCAAGAGCGCACTGTTGGAGAAACAAGTGCAAACTCGCTGAGACCCAATGGATCGAGATGCCGATGTACGGCATGCTTCATTGCTTCACGGTTCTAGGGTTTGCAGGCGAGGCGTTTCTATCAGACCTGCCGTTCATACTCGCGTATGTGAGGGTTCAGGGCGCGAACACTCTCATCGCAGGTCGCCTAGTGGGGATGGAACCAGAAGATGTGGAGTGTGACATGAACGTCGAGATCAGGTTCATCGAGCATCCCTCCGGGACTCCCATGGACATCTACTTCGTTCCAGCAGGCCCGCCTACGGGCAGACGGTCAGAGGAAGAGAAAGCACGCATGAGGAAACAGCTCGAGCCCATACGGGCTTGGGTTAAGGAGCGATTTGGGGAACAGCAAGCAAACCAGTAACACTGTGCGACACATTATTAAGCAAACCAGCGTCATGACCCGCGCCGTTCACAAGCAACTGTCAATTGAGTAGGCGAAGATCATGGCGAGGCCGCTCGCAACCATAGTCTCCGCTGGCGTTACAAGATTCGGTGCAAGAGAAGGCCTGTACGCTCGCGAGTTGTTCGTAGAGGCCGCGCAAGAAGCGTTCGAAAAGTGCCCTAATCTGTCGCCGAAGAAAGACATGGATGGCCTTTTTCTCGGTCAGATGAGTGAGTCATATGAGCATCAAGCGCACGTCGCGCCAGTGATCGCTGACTGGCTTGGTCTCCTGCCTGTTCCTGCGTTTCGAAGCGAAGCCGCATGTGCGTCTTCAGGCGTCGCCATGAGATGCGCGATCTTCGCGATCCGATCTGGAATGCATGACATCGTTCTAGTAGGAGGTGTCGAGAAGATGACCAATCTCCGCACAGCAAGAGTCACCGAGATTCTCGGCATGGCTTCGGACTATCCATTTGAGCAGTGGCATGGCATCACCTTCCCCGCAATATTTGCAATGATGGCAACTGCACACATGGCGAAGTTCGGAACCACCGAGGAACAACTCGCCAAGGTCGCCGTCAAAAACCATGAAAATGGAGTGCTGAATCCGAAAGCACATTTCCAAAAGAGCATAACAATTGATGATGTTCTCTCATCTCGGCCAGTTGCCTGGCCGTTGAAACTCTATGATTGCTCGCCCATATCGGACGGCGCAAGCTGTCTTGTCCTTACAGCACCGAAACTGGCGAGAAAGTTCACCGACACTCCGGTCCACATAGTCGGCTCAGCGCAGGCTCAAGATACCATCGGTCTCTTCGAAAGGAGCGACGTAACGACCATGAACGTGACGAAGCTGGCTGCGAAGAAGGCCTACGAGATGGCTGGAGTGCGTGCCAGAGAAATTGATGTAGCCGAGGTCCACGACTGCTTCACAATCGCGGAAATCATTGCCTATGAAGGCCTAGGTTTCTGCAAGCCGGGACAGGGAGGAAAGTTGATCGATGAAGGGATCACGAGCTTGGGCGGAAAGATTCCAGTTAACACCAGCGGGGGATTGAAGGCAAAAGGTCACCCAGTGGGCGCGACAGGAACCGCGCAAGCCAGTGAAATCTACCTGCAGCTTACGGGTCAAGCCGGGAAGCGCCAAGTAAAGGGCGCGAAAATCGGGCTCACTCAGAACATAGGCGGCTCAGCCTCCACGGGTGTAGTGCAAATCTATCGTAGAGGTGATTAGGATGGCACTCACCCCGCCCCCGACAATAGAGAGTTTTTACAGATTCTGCGCGCAGAAGAAACTGATGGGACTGAGATGCGGCCGATGCGGAAAAGTCACCGCCCCTCCGCGTAGTGTGTGCCCGCACTGCGCGAGTTCCGATCTGTCATGGACGGAACTGCCTGGTAGAGGTAGACTGGTGACGTACACTGTGATACATTTGCCGCCCGCCCAGTTCGAGGCGGTTGCTCCCTACGCTATCGGCATCGTTGAACTTGCCGACGGGGTCAGATTGCCGGGGATGATAAAGAATGCCAAGTTTGAGAACATCAAGGTCGGCATGGAACTGCAAACAGACTTCGAGACAACGGTTCCGAGCGAATGGCCTCAATGGCCGCGCTACTTTTTTCGAGAGCCGTGAATCGCCACCCGTTGCTGAAGGATGCCAAGGCGACGCACACAGTGGCCCATCTCGCTGGAGGATTGACTAGTCCTGGCAGAGCTCCACCAGTGTTCCTTTGGTCGACTTCGGGTGGAGAAAGGCGATCAACTGACCCTCGGCTCCGATTCTCGGTTCTCGGTCGATGGGAGTAGCTCCAGCCTTCTGAGCGACCTCCAATGCCGACCGTATGTCATCAACAGCTAGCGCAATATGATGCATTCCTTCGCCCCGCTTAGCGAGGAAAGCTGCCACGGTACTCGTTGGATCCGTTGGCTCGAAGAGTTCTATTGAGCTATCGCCTAGCGTGAAGCTTGCGACCCTAATCTTCTGGTCTTTTACTTCCTTGACGAAGCTCGGTTCTAAACCGAGAGCCAACTTGTAGGTTTTCAATGCATCGTCAAGGTTAGCCACAGCCACTCCAACGTGATGAATACCTTTGATCAAGTTCTTCACCGGAGGCCTTTGTACCTGCCAGGTGCATATTACACTTCTGAGACTAATACACGGATCTCATTCGCCAATGAGAACAACGGCGACGACTGCGAGAGCTATGCCTGCAAGTACTCGTGTAGAGAATGCCTCCTTGAAGACAAGGCTGCTGGCCACAGCGGTGGTCAATACTCCGAGCGCGGTGAGCAACCCGGTCAGCCGCCCCAGGCCGGTCACCGACAACGGCACGCCTATCAGAAAACGAGAAAAAGCCATAGCGACGAGGGCTACGAAGATTATTGGAGAGAACAGGTATCTGGCCGCAAAGCTGTAATCGCGCAAGCTGTATCCGCTGTAGAAGAACAGCACGACGCTGAACACCAGCAACGCAGCAAGAACAAGTGTGGTTGTGGACATTCTGAGCTCGAGAAGTCGCCGGAAGTCGATGGTTCCCAAGGCGTTTGTTCCGGATTTGAACAGGACTCCGCCGACCGTGCCGAGCACCACTATTAGAATTACTGTCACCCAGAATGTGAGGTCCACCTTTCTGACCATCCCTTCCGTCTTCCTGTCTGTATGAGTGAATCGACCAAGCTAGTTAGGTCTATCGTGACTGGCGGCATGCAATCCCATGTGAAGTCGATATTGCCGTACGATGTCAGGTTTTCTCTTCGGGCTTAGTCTCTGGCAGCGTTTCGGGCTCCAATGGTGCTGGGGGAGGGGTCGTCATCATCGTCCAACCGATCCACATGGAGATTACGAGGACGGCGAGCACGAAAAGGAGCACAGGCAGCCCCACGGCCCACTCGTGCCACCACGCTGGAAGAGAAAGCGCAGGCGCGAAGAAAGCAATCACGTACCCCACGACGATAATCAGCGAAATCACAAAGATAGCCCCGCCGTACAATCGATCACGGTTCATCCGGTACCACCACCAGTCTAAGTTCGGCCTTGTTAGAACATATAAAACCTTGTCACTGATACGCGCGATACGTTGGCCTTGCGCTAACATGCTGTGGAACTGTAAGAGGTCTGAAGGGATAACCAGCGGTTTTTTGTCCGATCTCCGATGCGAGTTCATCAATCGTCATCTTGCGCTGGTCGCCACTCTCTCTGACACGGACAGGTAGCTTTTCAGCCGCCTTTTCTCTACCTCCCACGACTATGATGTAGGGTATCCATGACATCTCGGCGTCTCGCACTCGCTTTTCCACGGTCTCCTCTGAGTCGTCGATGTCGGTTCTGACTCTTTTTTCATTGAATTTCTGGGCGAGCTCGTCGGCGTGCGGCAGGAATTCTCTGGTGACTGGAATGATTCTGATCTGACTCGGGGCCAACCAGAGGGGTAGTTGTGGTTTGTTCCCTTGCTGCTCCATCTTCGCGCATCTGTCGAGGATTGTGAAGATGTACCGCTCCACTGTCCCGATCAGCGCGGTGTGAATTATCGGCGGGTACTGCTTCGCACCGTTCTGATCGACGTACGAAATGCCAAATCTCCTAGCGTTCCCTATGTCGATCTGGAAAGTGGCTATTTCCCTCGGTCGGTCAAGCTCGTCGATTATGTGATACTCAATATTCAGCACCCAGTAGTAGATACCTTCCGGGACGAAGTTGAGAAGTATCGGCTTTCTTTCAAGCTTGGCAAGCTCGATGAAGTACTGTTTGTTACCTTCGAAGAAGCTCCTTGTCGTGTTATAGACCGAGACGTAGTCCCTGCCGAGCTTTGCGATTTCCTCATAGATGACCTTGTGGGTACTGATTGACACATCTTTTGAGTTCTCTAGCTCACGGCAGTAAATGTGAAGATCCGGCATGTGCAGTTTCCTCACCCTAAAGCACAGGAGCAGTTCTCCGCTCTGTTCGAGGCGGTAACTGTCGGCCACCTCGAATGTGCCGAACGGGACGTTCCGATAACTGATCGTCCAGTCCTTTACCATTGCAAACTGCTGATGACATGCAGCGTAGCCCATGACGAAGCTCTTTTCGTCGGTTTCGGTCTTGTACAGTCTCGATCCAAAGAGATCAGCATGTTCCTTGACAGCTTTCACTGAGAGGTCGAACATGTTTGTTCCGCGAACTTGGAGCACCGGAATTCCGACGCGGTTGGCAACATTCCAGGAGTAGTCTGCCGCTAGATCGAAGATGAGTGTGGCTTCGGGGCTGTATCTCATGTGACCCACGTCGGAGTATGGTTCCCACTCGATTCCGAACTTTCTGCAATAGTCGAGAAAACGAGGCTCTCCTCCGCCAGCCAGCCCCTTCTTCATGGCCTCCTTCTCTACGAGAGTTCTGAACTCCTCTTCGCCTTTCGAATACTGATACTCGCCCGGACGATACAGACTCCCTTTGAGATCCATTATCATATATTCTGTCTGAATCGGCGCGCGTTCCTCGGGCTTCTTTTCTGCAGTAATGGTTCGAGAGAGCTCTGCGAGGGGGTGACCAAGGCAATGGATTCTGAAGCTCTTGTAGTAGCCGAATGGGCTTCTCTGGACGGTAAAGCCCAGGTCCTTCAGGAGGCGTTCCATTTCGGCGAGGACTCTGATTGCTGGATCTCTCGACGCTAGGCTGCTCGAAAGGTGAGCGTACGGGTACAGCATCACATTGCTAGTCTTGACTTGGTTTGCGACCTCTTTGATCGCGTCAGCTCCGTTTGCCGCTACTTGCAGTGGGTCTTTTTCATCATCTTTCTCGATCGTGCAGAAAGCAACCAGGACCTGCTCCATCTTACTGTGCGCGCGGGAAGCCTCGAATTCTTCTGGCTCCTCGACCGCCTTTTCTCGTACCTGATACTCGAATGCCTCAGCATGGATTAGTAAAATTCGCAGTGTGTTTCACTCCTTGCTATCCCATGAAACGCCATCTCTCAATCTGACGGTCCTTCTTCAACCGCTTCTTCATCTCTCTATAGTGCGCCCGGCAGAGGAATGCTCGTCTGGCACCTCCAATATCCATCTTTGCCTGCACAGCTGAGTCGGGCGAGACTGAGCGGGCTGCGGTCTGCGTGCATCCTACCACGTTGCATTTCACTCCTTTCGAGATCTTTCCCAATCTTGAGATGACCGCTCCTGTCCTGCAAGGCTTCTTGTTTAGGACATATTCAAAAGTTGCCAATTAATCCTACACCGCCGACAACCAATTAAGCGCCGTCGTCCCGAAACGTCGTGTCCATCGGTCACACGTGGGGTCGCACTTGCTGGGGAGGCTTCGCGAAAAATACGAGAACGCAATGTCGCCGCTGGGCAAAGCTGTGGGCAAATTAGGGATCAGGCCGAACGCGCTCTCAATACTCGCGGTGCTAGCAAGTGTGGCGGCCGCTCTGTTGTACCTTCGAGGGACCGCTATTTCGGGCGCATTAGTTTTGCTCGTCTCAGCTTTTCTTGACGTGCTGGATGGAGCAGTCGCGCGAGCGACCATGACCACTTCAAGGTTTGGGTCTGTCTTGGATCATGTTCTGGATCGGTACGTTGAGTATATCGTGGTCATTGGAATTGTGGCCGGAGGATTCGTAAGCTGGTTCTGGGGTCTATTCGCGTTGATCGGCATGCTGTTGGCCAGCTATTCCCGTGCAGCCGCAGAGTCCGTCGGCGGCCTGAGCAGTTGCAGAGTTGGCATAGCCGAAAGGCAGGAGAAACTTCTGCTCATCCTTGCAGGATCATTTCTCGTCGCAACATGGTCCAATGCGCTTGAGTACGCAATGATTTTGGTTGGCTTGCTATCCCACGTCACTGTGGGGCAAAGGCTTCTCTACACGTGGCAAAGTGCGAGGGTTCCATGAGATGACACATGACCTCGTGGCTGTTGGGAATCCCGTTTACGATTTGATAAGCACTCCTATAACAACGACGGACCGGCGAATACTCTCCGGGTGCAGCACCAATGCGTGCCTCGCAGCCAAGAGGCTCGGGATGAAGGACGTAGTGCTTGTGGGAAACGTCGGACACGACTTCGTTCAACGATTTCAGACCGAAATGAAGCATTACGGAATCGAGGCAATCAATACAGCATCAACTGATAGAACCACCGGGTTTAGCCTAAAGTACGATGAGCGAGGAGAGCGTACGCTGAAAGTCATCGCTGATGCCGGAAAGATACCCATAAGGAGCGTTTGGTCGGAGTGCCGGCAAACCCGCTATCTTCTGCTCGGCCCAGTGCTGTGCGAACTGGACATAAAAACGGTCGTCGATCTCATCGCGTCCTCTTCTGGAGAAGTTTTCCTAGATCCTCAAGGGATGCTACGTCGGCTCGGAAACAATGGAGAAGTGGAGCATTTCTGCGAGAGGAAGACGTTCAAGAGACTTGTTGGTTTGGTGGATTTTGTCAAGCCCAACGAGTTGGAGGCCCATGTTATCACCGGTTTACGGGATCATGTCGAATCCGCTAGGGAGCTTGTGAAATGGGGTGCTGCTGTCGGTATCGTGACTCTTGGCGAGAATGGTTCCGTCGTTTGCGACCGACATAATTGCCTCAGTGTGCCCGCGTACAAGACCACAGCGGTCGATCCAACCGGAGCAGGAGACGTCTATGCTGGCGCTTTCTTGGCAGAATACAGTCGGACAGGCGACCTCGGTTCTTCATGTCTCTACGCATCTGCAGCTGCGTCGATCATGGTTGAGAGCGTGGGGCCGGATTTTCCTGTCAGTGACGAAGCGGTTAGAAGAAGAGCAAAGCTGATCAGCGCCGAGCTTAGAGAGCTGTGAGTCCTTGCGCTGAGAGGGCCTAGCCTAGTACATGAAGCGCCTCTCGTCTCGTGCTCTGACTTTGGCAACCCCGAAGTGGACGGCGCATGAAATGCAGTAGTACTTGAAGACCCTCTGTCGAGCAATGTAGGCGCCGTGAGCGCGCAGCTCGCGTGCTAGCGACGGTTCGACCAGTGAGACGAAGCTAGTAACCCGCTTTGCCTTGTCACGCGGCACTTGCATCCCGCAGTTCGTGCACTGGACTAACTCACTGCGGCCCTTTCCTCCCTTGCTGCGTCCCCTCGATTTTCTCTTCTTTCCCATTCGTACGCACAAGTGATGCGTAGATCGTGCGAGTTCGCTTAAACGTTGTGCCTTGGGGAGGACATTCCCCTTCACTGACGATCAGTATCCTCGCGCGAAATAGACAACCTTGTTCGCGTTCTTCCCGCACCGGACGCAACCAGCGAAGACTTTTTCATCTTTCAGAGGAACGACACGAATCGTGGCGCCGGTCTCTTCCTTTATCTGATCTTCACATGCGGTGTCCGAGCACCAGCAAGCTCTTACAAACCCGCCTTTGTTCTCGATTATTCGCTTGAGCTCGTCGTAGGCGCGTGCGTCGCGGATTCCTTCCTTCAAGGCGCGGCTGGCCTTTTCGAACAGGGACGACTGAATAGAGTCCAGCAATCGCTTCGTCTCAGCAACCACGTCGGCTTCGCGGATAGTTGATCGCTCCGATGTGTCTCTGCGAACCATGGTAACTTCGTGACGGCTTACATCTCGAGGGCCGATCTCAATTCTGAGAGGAGCACCCTTCAGCTCCCACTCGTTGAACTTCCATCCTGGCGTGTATTGTTCGCGGTCGTCGAGAGTAACATGCACTCCGGCTTCTTCTAGCTTCTTCGTTGTCAACTTGGCTTGGTCCATGATGTTCGCTTCCTCCGTGTCCTTGTAGGGAATCGGGACAACAACGACCTGAACCGGAGCTATTCGAGGCGGCATCACGAGTCCGCGGTCATCACCGTGGAGCATGATAATCGCGCCAATCAGCCGCCATGACACGCCCCAAGATGCGTTCCACGCGTAGTGAGTCTGCTCATCCTTGCCTAGGTACTTGATCTCGAAGGCCTTGGAGAAATTCTGTCCCAAGTTATGTGATGTCCCCATCTGAAGCGCCTTTCCGTCAGGCATCATGGACTCGAGCGTGGTCGTGTAGAGCGCGCCTACGAATTTCTCGCGATCGGTCTTGTATCCGAGGAGTGTCGGAATTGCAAGTTGATCCTCAATGAGTTGCCGGTACAGCTCAAGGATTCTCATGACCTCTGAATCTGTATCCTCCTTGTCGGCATGAACTGTGTGGCCTTCCTGCCACAGAAACTCCGATGTTCGCATGAACGGCTTGGTCGCCGTGATCTCCGCTCGAAGAACTGAGTTCCACACGTTGATTAGGAGCGGAAGGTCTCTCCAACTCCTGACCCATTTCGCGTACGAGTCATAGATGACGGTCTCAGAAGTAGGCCTCACAGCTAATCGCTCTGCGAGTTTGTTGTTTCCTGCGAATGTCACCCAGAAGACCTCGGGCGTGAAACCTGAGAAGTGTTCAGCTTCTTTCCTGAGGAAGCTTTCCGGGATCAGCAACGGGAAGTACGCGTTGCTGTGGCCCGTAGCCTTGAGTCGTGCGTCAAGAAATTCTTTGATCTTTTCCCAGACCGAGTATCCATACGGCATCAGGACCATGAATCCTTTGACACTCGCATAGTCGGCAAGACCAGACTTGGTGACGACCTGAGTGTACCACTCGGATAGGTCATCTCGCTTGGATACAGTGATTCCAATCTCTTTGCTCAACGGGAAAACACCACGTGCAGTAGGACGTTCGAGGTGGGACGCAGAGCGGTGCTACGGCTCTGGAACAGAGCCACCCACGGTCGCAGACACCTTCACGCCTATTCCCTCAAACGCCTCGACATGCAGTCCGCTCTAGGGTTCTGGCGGTCTATTTAGCGTTTGTCAGGACTCCTTGGCTATTTGACGCGCTTGACTCCGTGGTCAGCGTAGTGAGAACCATGCACCTAGTTTCCCGAATCACCTGCTCGCTGACGCTGCGGTGAAAGAGCCCTCTTACTCCTTTCTTGGGTCGACGCTTTGTCATGATGACGAAAGTGTAGTCCTCCGAGTTTGTTTCCGTGACAATTGCTTCAGCAACGTCACGAGCGACAACGATTTTCTTGCGGGTTCTGTACCCTTCTTTCTCAAGCCATTCGGCGGTCGGAGATAGAATCTCGTCTGCCAAAGCGATCTCTTCTCTGTGGGAGATGACCTCGATCGGTACGGTGCGGCTCGGCATTTCCACGACGTGAAAGAGAACGATCTCCGGATCCTTGAAGGCTGATAGCGCGTAGAGGGCCCTTGTCATCAACTGCCTGTCGGCGCGGGTCGCGATTGGGACGAGGATCTTCACAGGGGGCTTCCGGGGGCTTCTCCTCCGCATCAGGAAACAGGCTTCCCGTCCTTCTTGTGCGTGTACAGGATGACAGCCGAGACTGTGCTTCGAATGCCTTCGATCGATAGGATCCTCTCCTTGATGAACGACCTGAACGTGGCAATGTCCTTGGTCTCGATGGTAGCAACTATGTCATACTCTCCTGTGACCTCGTAGAGGTCTTTGACCTCGGGCAAAGTCAGGAGCTTCTTTGCGACCCGGTCCAATTCCTTTGACTGGACAAAGATATTCAATATCACTACTACGCCTGCTGTCATACTAGTCATACCTTCTGACGACCATGAGCTTTCCGGGATATCTTGACGCGATCCCGTAGGCGGTGTCCTCTCTCTTTTCTAGGTGGCCTTTTAACGTCTTTCTCTTGATGAGTACGACCACATCGTTGTCGCGTGACTCCATCTCTCTTCGGACGATGGATTTGGTAGAGCCGATTTCTGTCTGCGAAATAACCTCGAATCCTTCTGATTTGAGCCTCTTCGCCACATGATGCAGTTCCTCTGAGGAGACGACTTGGCATTGCTTTAGTTGAGAGTAGTCACTTATGTTCTCGGTGCTCAACCCGAAGTCACTCGGGTCGACGATGCTAAGTAATTTGACTCGAAACCGTGTGTCAAGCTCGTACATGAGAGCCTTTACGACTGTGTCCTCATCTTCGGGCGTTCTGACGAGCACCGTCGCGTTCATCATGTATGCTCCCGGCGCAATGGTCTTTCCGACTTCGTTGCCTAGTACACTCATCTTGCGAGATCTTCTGAATGCCACAAACCCAATGATGCCTATCGCAAGCCAGATCGTTCCCACAATCCGCCCTTCAGCGTGGAATCCGACGACCAATGCCCACATTGTCGCAGTTGCGATCGCCCCGATGATGCTGATCACTGGGATGAGGATTGTTCGCGCCCGTGTCTGAATCTTCAACGTGCCTGGCACCTTCCAGGCTCGATATGCGTCAGGCTCTTTGTTCCTGAGAACTATCAGCGAAAGGTTCACGATTACATACGACAGGAGAGCTCCAAAGTTGTACAGGTCAGCAACGAAGTGCAACTCGCCCACGAGCGCGATCGCGGCACCAATGACGCCGAAGACCGCGATTGTTCGAATCGGCGTCCGGAACCGCCTGTGCACCTTGTAGAACCAAGTCGGCATCAGGCTGAATCGCCCCATGGAGAAGACCACACGGGAAGCACCTATCACTCCGGTATTGGTGGACACGTAGCAAATGGTGAAACCGGTCAAAGCAACGATTGGCGCTAGAAAGTGCCCGATGTATGGGATTCTGGAGGCTATCGCGGCCATCGGGTCCGTCTGGGAGGCAGCTAGGTCTTGCCACGGCATCAGACCCATGCTCAACGTTGATAACCCGACTGCAAAAACCACCACGGCAACTATCGACAGCTTGTTAGCACGCGGAATCCATCTCTGGGGCCTTTTTGTCTCTTCCGCAGCCTGAGCTATCGATTCGATGCCGATGAATGATGTCATAGCCAGAGTAATTCCGTAAACGAAATTCTGCGTCTGCGTCCCAAGGCTTGGCATGACGTAGACAATGTTCGAGAATATCAAACGGGCGCCAAAGTCGGTGATCTGGGTCAGGAAGAGCATTAAGCCGAAGGCCAGCAAGACTCCTGTAACAAGAATCGCCGACTCAACGACGAGATCAAGAGACACGAGCAACTCATTGAATGCTGAGGATTCCCTTATCCCGACAGAATTGAGAAACAGTAGCGCAACCACCAGTAGAAAGGCGCTGAACCCTATGTATGAGACTCTGATGTCTAGACCCAGTACCGCGACCTCGAAGAAAGAACGTTTCAACCAAGGGAGGAAGAAACTCAAGTATCCAGCGCTCGCAAGCGAGAACAAGGCGATGTCGACTGTGTAGTCGAGCATGACGGCCCAACCGGCGACAAACCCGACTAGGTCGTTGAAGGCTTTCATCGAGTAGACGTGGGCTCCGCCGGCGTATGGATACGCCGTGGCCAACTCTGCGTAGGCGAGCCCCGTGCAGACGTAGGTTACTGATGCGATGGCAAATGCGATGGGGGAGGCGCCTGCCGCGTAGAACGCCACGAGCCCAATCGCGACATAGAGATCCGCACCGACGTCAGCGTAGCCCATTGCGAAGGAGCCGTACCATCCGACTTCGCGCTTGAGCGCATGCTCCTCGCCTTCCTTCGACAACTCTGTCACGCTTCATGTGTACGGAGCCCATAGAATCTTCAGGCTCTTGGGCAAGCGCGGGACTGAAGCCCAAGCCCCCTTTAAGGCATACGCAAGATGTCCACGGCGACCTTCTGGATGACCCGATAGTTCCAGCGTCACTAAGCCCCGCACGGGGGAGCGGCCTAGTTTAACATGACGAGGATCATTCTAAGCCCGATGATTACAAGGAATAGAGCAAACAACCGTCTTAGAGTACGCGGGCCGGTTCGTCTCTGAACTTGGACTCCGAGCTGTGCACCGAGTATTACGGAGACTATTATGAACGGAGCGAATTCGTACGCCACATTTCCTAATTGCATGTGGGTTATCGCGCCGGACAGGGCTGAAACGACTATCATCAACGCCGATGTCGCGGTCGCGATCTCGACAGGAACGCCGAGCAACAGGATCATCACCGGCACCTGAAGTGCTCCGCCTCCGACCCCGAAGAATCCCGCGAGCACTCCCGCCAGAAAAACCAAAGGATACGCGACTGCCAGATGTTTGACCCGAAAATCAAACTCTATTCCGTCTCTGTCGACTAGGCGACGATGCCAGCCGTCCGCAACAGCCCCGGACGACTTGACCGGAGTGCCGACAGCAACGTAGATTGAAACGAAAATCATGAAACAACCGAAGAGCGCCGTTACGATCTTCGATGTCAGATAGGTACTGGCGACGGACCCTAGGATCGCTCCAGGGGCGCTTGCAATCGCTAGTGAGAGCCCAAGCTTGTAGTCGATCCTACGTTGCCAGGTGTAGCCGACGGTTCCAGAAAGGGCTGTGAAAACCAACGCGACAAGACTGGTTCCCGCCGACATTTGAGCGGACAGACCGAAGATGAACACTAGCATGGGTACTATTATGAAGCCTCCTCCGAGGCCGAGGATTGCCCCAATCGTTCCGGCCGCTAGTGATATGCCAACGACAAGAAGCTGGTCTACTGGGGTCATGTTCCATCAGTGCTGAAGGCAGACGTTCTGAGGGAAGCTTTGTCCTTACTCACCCACGATGTGCACGTTCACTACACGGCGCGTTCGTGGACCATCAAGCTCCAAGAGGAAGATATTCTGCCAAGTGCCGCGCACGAGTCGACCGTCCTCGACTGGGAAGGTCCGTGATGCGCCGATCAAGGCGGAAGCAACGTGGCTGGATGCGTTGTCGTCTATTCTGTCATGGAGGTACCCGGCACCTGGAGGAAAGATCTCTCTAACTTTTCGCAAGATGTCCTGCACCAATCCGCTCTCGTTTTCGTTGCAGATTATGGCGGCCGTCGCGTGGGAAGCATGCACCAAACACAGGCCTCTTTCGACCTTGGACATCGACACGATCTCTTCAATGCTTCTTGTCAGGTCGATAATTTGATACTTCTCCCTTGTTGAGACCGTGAGTGCTTTGGCGAAGCTTTTCATCTAGTTCCACAAAGTCCGCGACCGTAACGAAATAGGCTATATGCCTTTCGAAAAGAGAAGGAAAAAAGAAAGGGAGCGAATCTAGGACCCGCAGGGGTTACTGGACTCTTGCTTCTGGCGTGGGAACCGGGGGCAGATCTGGGAAACGTTCTCGCATCTTCTGCTCCGCGACGATGTTCGCTTCATCAAGTATTCTCTGAGCGTCCTGGCCACTGATTGAGACGTCAAAGGACTGTTCTGTCGCTTCGCCGACTTCGATTACGAGGTACTCGAGCGACTCGTTCACTGACGCAAGTTCCATCGAGACATCGGGAAGCACGCCTTCCAGCTGTGTTCTGATGGTTCGAACTACGCTCGCTACGGGCCTCATGGCCTGCGCCACGTCTCCGTAGTGTAGCACCGTGTCCAGCCTTAGAGCAACCTGCTCGAGTGCAAGTTGGCTTTGAAGAACCACTTTTGCCATCTTGCGTATTTCGGCGCATTCACTTGCATACATGGAAGCTAGCTGGGTGTTTTTCTCCTGAACGGCCTTTACACACTTGCCGTGCAGGCTGGAGTCCCGTTGCTGCATCTTTTGCGCCGTCCTGTCTAGTCGTGAGAGCTGCATCTTGAGTTTGAAGAGCGCTTCCATGACGCGGTTGCGAATCGGCGTGGGATGAAACGCTTCCCTCACCCTAGCCATGATCGATCTGTTTTCCTTAAACACGTTCTTTCCCCCCTTCCCATTGTTCAGCGATCACCGGCGGTTTGGAGAGGTTCTTGGGCTGCTCGAACTCCTTTGCAAGCAGTTTCAGGAAGTTGCAGAGTCCTCCTTCGTCATAGGTGCGTATGATTGAGCCGGTGTACTCGATCTTGACGTTCATGTTTCTCAGCCTCCACATTGTCTTGTCGACGTCAGCTTTGTTCTTCCCAACGAGAAACATGATGCTTTCGGGCTCTCCAAGCGAGCTCACTACCTGGATCGTCTGCGGCATGGAGGCGATCTCCTTGAGGATGCGTTCGCGTTCAGAGTTGCCTGGCAGGCTGGCGGCGACGAATATCTGCTCGGAGAGTCCGAGCTTCTCAAGGTCCAGTCGGGCAGTGTATTCCTTTATGATGCCCAGGCGTTCGAGCTTGTTTACCCGGTACGCCACCACGTTCGGGTGAAGATCGAGCTTCTTTCCGATATCCACAAACGACGACTTCGCATTCTCAACCAGTTCCGCAAGGATCCTGAAATCCGTTGAGTCAGCTGAAACTTGCATACTCTCACAGCGCCCTGTACGTTTCATACCACTTGTCGTAGTATCGAAGCATGTCATGCGAGACACTCGGACGCCGTCGTCGAAGTATCTCTCGAATGTCCTGCATGCATATTGCTCTCGGTTTTGAACGATCGCTGGCACTCTTGGACTCGAAAAGCTCTCGGACCACCTTGATTTGCACGGCCTGCAAGATGTCACGTACGTCGCTGCCGGAGAAGCCGTCTGTCATCCGGACCAGTTCATCAAAGCTCACGTCGTCACTGAAGGCCAAGTTCTTCGAGTAGATAGAGATGAGTTCAGTTCGTGCCTCCGCGTTCGGCAGGGGAACGAATATGCGCTTCTGAAAACGGCGAATGAATGGCTCGTCCAGAACCCACGGCTTATTCGTTGCACCTACCACGTAGACGTGAATCGGGTTTGCCTTGTCGAGTATGCTGTCCGTTTCTTTCAGGAACTGGTTCCTTGTGCGAACTTCTCCTCCGACCTCTTCCGCTCTGATGCCAACGAGCGAGTCCACTTCGTCGACGAATATTATCGAAGGCCTGCCTGAAGCAGTTGTTCGCCTTGCTTGCTGAAAGAGGTTCGAGACGTTCTTCTCAGACTCGCCCAACCACTTGGACATCACTGTCGCTGCATCCACGCAGAAAAAATCTGCGTTGATCTCGGTCGCTATGGCTGCAGCTAGCAAGGTTTTGCCACAGCCTGGAGGGCCAAAGAAGAGAATGCCTCTGGGCCAACCCAAGGGGAACAGGTCTGGCCGTCTTACGGGATAGATGACAGACTCTTCGACCGCCATCTTGGCGTCACGCAGATCCGCGATGTCGCTCCAGCGAACGTTGGGCTTCTCGATCGGGGAGAAATGCTCGATCTGCTCGGCCGAAGCTGACAGCCCACGAGATAGACTAACGCGGTCCCCGTTATCATTAAGTTCCTTTATCCTTCGTCGGTAGTTGTCAACGTGCTCCATGTAGACCTTGTTGAGCGGCGCTTCGGGATACAATGAGCAAAGCTTGAGCAGAACCTCGCAGGCTCTTTGATAGCGCGAGATAGCCATTCCTTTCGAACCTTGTCGGTCGAACTGTATCGCTTCGTTTGCGTACCGCAGAGCCAGATTCTCAAGTTCCTCAGAAGCTGAACTGGAGCCCGTCTCCGACCGACTAATCGACGGAGTCGCGAATATTTGTGCACCAGCCTGATCCCGATGGGGTGGGCTACTGGATGACAATTCTTCCCTCACTCACAAGGCGGTCGACTGCTTCTTTGATTCGAGCCGGGGGCTCCCCGAGTGCGTACGCGGCCTCGGGGATGTGCAGGTTCCCTTGATGAGTTTTGATGAAATCATAGAGACGCCGCTCCACTCCTATCTCGCCTCCAGTTGCGAGCACAGGCACCGGCTCTGCACTCCTTTGCTCGATCGCAAGCTCAGGCAGCTTAGGAAACGTCTGAGAGACCCTCTCCTCCGCGATTGCGGCTGACTCTTCTAGGACCCTCTTGGCGTCTTCGCTTGCGGTCTCGGCGTCGGCTGAGGGCTCGATCACCGGACCCGTTTCGATGCTCAGGTCGCCAAGCATCGAGTTGATCTGCTCCAGTTCGTTTGCCACGTGAGGAACGATTCCAGCGATCCTTCCCTTGGTCTCCGCGACGACGCCGACGATTGGCTTCATGTCCGTCATTAGCTCGCCGAATTCCAGTACTGTATCGAGTCGGAGGATCACTTTTTCAAGCGCGAGTTGGCTGCTCAGCACCACCTGCGCGATCTTTCTCACCTCCGCGCATTCGTTAGCGTAGAGGCGAGCGTGAGCCAGATCCTTCGACATCTGCGCGCCAATGCAGCGTTGGAATAGCTCTCGATCCTTCTGCTGTATCTTGCTGGCCATGCTTTCCAGTCTTTCTTTCTGGATGCTGAGCCTAGATCGGGCCTGCATGATCCGCTCCTTGAGAGGCACCGGGTGAAGGCGCTCCTCTATCTTCTTAACCAGGGATAAGTGCCCCACCCCCTAGGCGGGCGACTCTTCGCGCAGTTTCACAACAACGAAATCTGGTATCTTCTGGTCAACATGCTCGGGTTCGGCCGGCTCTTCCGTTGATTCACTCTGTTCCAACCGCGTCAAGGCATCGATCGTTGATTGAATGTCCTTTTTCTCCGCAAAGTGTCCGTCCAGAATCTCGTGTATGACCTGACAGGCTTCCTTGTATGTGCTTGCTTCGACAACTCCAGACGAGTAAAGGAGCTTGTTGTCCGTGAGCGCGAGCTGTAGCCCTCGAATCTCTTCCTCCAGTTTCCCAGTTTTCTCCTTCAGTGAATCGACGAGGGCGGTGCGGCGAGTTTCCATCGCGCGTATGGCGCTCTGATATTCGCTTGTCATCTGTCTGTAGGCGACCGTGTCGATGTCGCCGTCAGATAGAAGGGACTTGAGCGCGGCCATTCGCTTTGACGCGGTTAGGTATTCCCTCTCCAAGTCAGCAGCCTCATCTTTCCACGCAGGAGCGAGCATGATCGCCTCGTTCATGATTCTGACCTGAGCAGCAGGATACTTGGCAAGTTCGCCAGACGCCTGTTCGACGCTGACCTGAGTCACTTCATTTCTGATGTTCGTGTCGACCCCGACTAGTCTACCAACAGGGGTGTTGTAGGGGGTGTGAACTGTCTTGCCGAGGAATTTTCCCAAATCTTCCACGAGTATGACCATTGATGGGCACCTGATGGAATGTCAGATGGCTGTTACTGGAATCCCTGCTCGGCCCCTCTCTGCGGGGTGGGCGTCGGCGCCGTTGGCAGATCAGGAAAGCGCTGCTGCATCCTGTGCTCGGCCAGCGTGTTGGCTTCCATGAGTATCCGTTGGGCTTCCTCGCTTGAGGCCTGAACCTCGTAGCCTGAGCCGGTGGCTTCGCCGACTTCGTACACAACGCTGTTCAGCATTTCTCCAATTTCCCCGAGTTCCATCGCCACCTCAGGGATCACGCCCGTAATCTGTCCTTGCACTGATCTCACTACCGCCGCGACGGGTGCCATCATCGAGGCAACTTGGCCGAACTCGCGAACGGTCTCCAGTCTCAGAGCAGCCTGCTCAAGTGCGAGTTGGCACTGGAGCGTGACCTTCGCCATCTTCCTGACCTGTGCGCACTCGTTCGCGTACATCGCTGCCCGAGCGCTGTCTTTGTCGACCTGTGCACGCACGCACTTGTCGAACATCTGTTTGTCATGCTGCTGCATTCGATTGGCAGCGACGTCGAGTCGGTTCTCTTGAACCCTTAGACGGAAGATCGCCTCGTCGACGCGTTCCTTTAGCGGTGCGCCGTGGTGCATCTTGCTTGTTATGCGGGTGGTAATTGGTTGTCTATCCCAATCGCTGAAACTGTGTCTCAACATTGTCACTCCTAGATTGTGTAACCTACAAACTGAGTTGTGAGTTCGTTGTCTTGGGCACCTATCGCCATTAGATTTCTGGAAAGAAATCTGTCAAAAAGCGCGGGATTCCCTTCAGGGCTTTCTCATAACAAGCCCCTGTCACGTCTGCAAGCACTGGGTCGAGATGATGCGCGAGCGAAAACAGCAATTGCTGAGGGTTCCGAGGCTTAAATAGCGTCGATCCTTGCGTTTACACAAAGAGATTCTGTGAAGATCACAGAGGAATGAACATTCCAGCGTGTCTCTGCCCGACTCAAATGAAGGGTTCTCACGAGATACGTCGCACGCGCAACTAGAAGCTGAACCGGTTTAGAGACCTAACGTGTCGTGAGAGAACTGAGACCACGAACCTCAAAACACACTCGGCGGCATCAATTTCGGACCTTTTCCGGAAAACTGCCGCCCTCCACATGGCAAGGCTTAAGTCAAGTTCTCGAAAGAATACCCCCTGCCCCTGTTCAAGGATCTCTCTGATTCGGAGGTGAACTTTGCATGACAGAAAAGCCCACGGCGACCGCCCCTCCGCCAATCGCGCCAAGAGAGCCCATACCCCCGGACACGATACTCATCGGAAAGAAGCCTGTTATGGCGTACGCGACTGCCGTCATGATGCACTTCCAGAGCGGAGCAAAGGTGCTCACAATCAGAGCTCGCGGAAGAGCAATCAGTCGCGCAGTCGATGTCGTTGAAGTCGTCAGGAGGAGGTTCTTCGGTGGTAAGATGTCAGTCAAGGAGGTCACCATCGGAACGCAGGCGATCGGCGAAGGAGGAGACACACGGAACGTCTCCACCATAGACATCAAGATTGAGAAAAGCGACTGATCAAGCATCGAGGACAACCCCATTCAACGCGCCCTTTCGGTCTGGTCTTCCGACGAAAGGTATTCAATCCCTCCGTATTGCCACTACAGTCCGGGATTAGGCCAGGCAACGGCTCACTCTTACGGGATGATCTTGAATGGAAACATCGTGTAGAAGGCTCCGATAACGGCGCCGACATAGATAACCACGATGATCTTTGGCGGCGACTCCTTGACGATCATGTAGGCGATAGATGCGGCAACGGCCGGCACCGTGTTCAGGAAATAGAAGATGTACATTATACGGTGCCCGATCAGCGCCGCCGGAAAGAACGGGAAGTATGTCATCGAGAACCATGCAAGCACGAACAAGGCGAACTCGCTTCTAGTCTCATAGTAGCTGTATGCCGTGTAGAACATTGCTGGAATCGTCATGAATATCACCGCTGGGTTCATGGCTCCAACGAAATCCACGCTCGGGTACGTTCGAGCGACTGTGTGATCGGTGTAGACGGAAACGTTCACAACGGCATAGTGGATCTTCACTTGATCTAGTAGCCACTCCCACGGATAACTCCAGATATCGGTGGGGGCGCGTACGTCCGGCGCGCGAAGCGCGAAAGTGTACGTGTAGATGTGAGACAGGTGTTCAAACGGGTTCTTGTAACCCGCCCAGAAGAAGTCCATCAAAGTCAGAAGCACCAGGAAGGAGCCCAAGTAGACGATGGAATATTTCTCGAAGAATGTCAATAGGGCTTTCCAATCCGTTTTCCTACCTCTCGTGGCCACCTCTCTCGCCAAGTGAAACGCGCCAAGCGTTAGAACTCCGTAGAATCCTCCTATTTTGCAGAGCGTGGCAAGAGCCATCGCAAGCGCGCTGAGTTTTACCCTACCCGAGAAAAACCAGTAGAACCCGAGGAGCATGAAACCTAGAACGAATACGTCCAAGGTCGCGATTCGGCTGTGTACAAACACTAGAGTCTCAAAGCTGAAGACGAACGTTGCTATGAGGGCGATCAGCGAGTCCTTTGATGCCTTCTTCACGAGAAGATAGAGAACGAAGATGGAGAGCAGGCCGAAGATGGCGCTCGGAATTCTGTATCCCCACGCGTTGTCTCCTAAGATGCTCATTGAAAAGGCGATCATCAGCTTCGCAAGAAGCGGATGTTCTTGATTGACGGAGTCGATTCCGGGCGTAGCGTTCGGCCAGACATCTGGCTGTTGAGGCAACCTCAGCAAGATCCTTGCAACGTTGACGTAGTATGTCTCGTCGAAGATCAGCAGTCCCGGAGGTTTATCGAGCCAAATCAGCCTGAGAACCGCGCTAATAATGAAGAGGTAGAGAAAAGCACGATCATAGGAGTCTTTCCGAGGATGAAAGTCCAGGGAAAAGAGTCCTCTGAGACTAAACAATTAGCCTCTCACTCCTTGCCACTGCTTGTGTCGTCGCTCATCGCCTTCGAGGCTAGACACGGTCATCAGATGCGTCACATTTTCTCAGATAAACCGATGCCAAGCACGTTCATCGAGTTGGCGAGAACTACTCTCAGTGCACGGATGAGCACGAGCCTAGCGGCTCTTAGTGCCGGAGTTTCCGCACGGAGCACATTGACTCTCTCATAGTATTCGTGGAACTTCTCTGCAAGCATGTTGGCGTAGGCAGCGATCTCTTCCGGCCTGAGGTTGTCGGCGGACTCCGCAAAGATGATGGGAAATTTCCCGATCTTAAGTATCAGCAGGCGCTCCAGAGGGTGTGTCAGAGCGGCGTAGTCTGGTTCTGTCCCGCCCTCTCCGGCCTTTGCCAGGATCCCCCGCGTCCTCGTGTAAGCATAGTTGATGAAGGGAGCGCTGTTCCTTTCCAGGCTGAGAACTCTGTCCCAAGTGAACGTGATCGTCTTCGCGCTGGAAGTCGCGAGCATTGCATACTTTATCGCCGCGAGCGCTACTGTTCTGCTGATGTGCACTCGCTCCCCAGGGGAGAGCACGTCAATTCGCGTCGATATCTTATCCTGCGCACGCGAGACAGCTTGACTGATGACTTCGTCGAAGCTGATATACCGAGCCCTACGCTTCGACATTTTCACTCCTGGTAGTTCGACGATTCCGTATGCGTAGTGGATCAGGTTTTCGGCGACTTGCTTCTCGCCGAGCGCGTAGAGAGCGAGCTTCAGCTGCAGTTGGGCAAGCTTCTGCTCTGAACCTATCACATTGATTACGATGTCAGCGTCTTGGAACTTCTTGATTGAGTAGGCGATGTCGCGAGCTACGTAAAGAGTCGTACCGTCGCTCCTAACGAGCGTCAGCTGAGGCACCACGTACTCTTCGGCAAAGCCTAGAGTCTTGTTCAGGCCGTGGGTCCTTGCGATCTTGTCGACATCAAGCGTCAGGGATAGCCCGTCGACGGTTGCAAACGGCGTGGATGCGAGCTTCTGCATCGATTCCCGGACTTCTCCGCTCCAGACGAGATCACTTTCCCAATCCCACTGGTCAAATGCTACGTCCATCTGCTCAAGTGTCTGGCGGATCCCTTCAAGGGATAGTTGAGCGACCTGTCTAACAAGTCTTCGCGCCTTCTCGTCGCCTCTCTCGTACTCTATGACTATTTGCTCGACCTCTTGCATTGGTTCAGTTCGTGACCGAACCGACTCGAGAGTTCTGTGGAACAGAGTGGAGTCAATTGATTCGAGTTCTCTTGCCACGGATGTCCAGTCATCCAGATCTCTTGTTAACTCGGCAGTCTTTTTTTCGGCATCGGACATTTCACGCAGGCGAGAAATCTCGGCGTTCAGGCTTTCTATCTGAACCGCACAGTTCACGCACGCATAGACGAGCCCCAGCCACTGGTCCGGTTTCTCGACGGGTTTCGGTTCTCCTAGGAGGGAGTAACCGTAGGCAAGCATCGCTACTTGCTTGCCAACGTCGTCAACATAGAACCTTGTCTGAACTCTGTGCCCTCTAGCCTTTAGCATCCTTGCGAGCGCGTCGCCAAGGATAGTGTTTCTTGCGTGGCCTAGGTGCAACGGACCGCTGGGGTTTGCGCTCGTATGTTCAACGATGATTCTTCTGGGCTCCCTTGCTGCCTCCAGTCCGTACCTTTCTCCTGCGGATATCGCGTCCGTTAGGATCTCGCGGCCAGCTTTGCTGAAATCAAGATGGAAGTTCACATATCCCGAACCCGCTGGTTCGACTCGGCCTATCAGATGGAACCTCGTCAGATCGATTCGCCCACAAATCTCGCTGGCTATATGCGCAGGGTTTTTCTCCAACATCTTCGCGAGCTCGAACGAGACAGAGGATGCCAGTTGGCCAAACTCCTGAGATGGAGGCTCTTGCAGCGGAGGTTGTCGGACCTCGATATGATACAGCACAGAGATGGCGGATGCCAAGGCCGCGGTGCATTCGTCTCTGAATCTCGAGAGGGTTGAGGGCATTCTGAACTTCCGCCGACGGGTTGCATATCGGCTGGCAGTCTTACATGTGTAACTTACTGAATAGATTTGGGGATCTTTAGAAGAACCATCAAGTGCTGCTCGAATAGCGGACCTTAAGTATCTTTCAGGAAAGTATCTGCTCACGATCGCGAGCTGAAAACAAAGGGTGGGCCAGCTTGCTATCGGATTTGACATCGGGCGGGTCTGGGCGGGTACAGAGAGCGCTGAGCCTCTCCCGACGCCTAGCCAGGACAGGGCACAGGCCTCCGGAGCCTGGAGTCGCGGGTTCGAATCCTGCCCCGCCCGCCAAGTGCCTCATGCCACCCTCGCATCTTGTCCTCTAGGAGCGCGTGAATCAGCAGCTAACGCAATTCACGGCACGGCCAATCAACACAGCGCAAACGTGAACCCGAAGAGGGACGGCTCTTCCGAATCAACATGTAGGATGATAGAAGTGCAAAGTTCACGCTGACTAAGATTCCCATTTGGGAGAACTCTGGAACGGGAACGCTGGCGACCGGTAGTTCCGCAAACGAGTTCGCAGCTGGGCTGTCGAAATAGACCTGATACTGCCAGCCTTTTGTGGTTGACCATACGGCCACAAAGAAAGCTATGAGATTGCCCTTTGTGAACGTTCGATCGACACTGAACGTAAGCCGACGGAGACTCGGCGTGGACTCCAGGACGCTGCCCTTAGCATAGTAGTATCCGTACATTGGTTCACCGACGATGTTTGCTATGCTGTCAGACTCGGACATGCCGAATACGTAACCGGACTCCGCAACATCGGTGTCCGAGCTGCTCATCCAGACGGTCATGCTCGCGTTTCCTCTGATCGTTAAATCCTCATCCAGTGGTTGAGTGACCCACGAGACGCCGCCGAACCATACATTGCTGTCACTGGGCCGGGTCTGAGCACTCTGAGGTAGAAACTGCTGGAACTCGGATGACGAAGAACTGCAGGAGACCGGAGTCGTTACGGGCGTCGCATAGGTCGGAGGACCAGTGTCAGCACCATCGTAGATGAAAACCGATGCAGAGACGCTGAACACCAACGAATGCATGTGAAAGTTCATCGTAACGGAAGTAGAGTCAGCCCCCATGTTGTCAGCAGTCACGAATTGAATGGACTGTGCGGACACGATCAAGCCGAGAATGAAAACCGTCGCGAGTGCGGGGGTTACGCGACTATTGCGCTGCCCATCTGGCCGTGTTTCAAGAGGCATTTTCGAACGCCGTAGATGGCATGATCTACTCGACTTTAAGTGTTACATCTGACAGCAATGGAGACTCGAGAAGCGCTGAACATACTGGTCTGGGCCATCATGATCTCCGCAAGCACGTTTGGCCATATGGACAGGTAATCCTAATCTTCGAATGGAGTCGTGTTACACTGGGGAAGACCGGAATGGATGTGCGCAGTCTCCTGAAGATTGCCGAACGCTTTCTGCTCTCAAACAGGTGCAAGTTCTGCGAAACTCCGATCCCCGTAGGAGATGCCTTTTGCCCCAAGTGCGGAAGGTCACAAGTCTAGCCATTTGTGCATTTCAAGGCGCCCCCGGTCCCGAGAAGGCTCAACTATGGAGCCGGGGGTGGGAGTCGAACCCACATACTGCGGCTCCGCAGGCCACCGCCTGAACCGTTCGGCATGGATAGCATACGCGGGCTTCTCAGAGAGCAGAAGAATGCTGAGCTATTGCTCTGTCACGAGTCGCCTCAGACACCGAGATTGGACTGAGCCATTGTAGTCAATGTGGCACCTGCTTGGGTATCATCGTGAGAACAGGGCCTGGTGAAAGCGCCCTACCGAGCTTCGACAGGATCAAGGCTGGACAGTTCGTCATGGGCTATGATAATTCTTGACTGTTCTTGAGTTACCCGGGTCTGTTCCTCGGAATTCATAAGCCTCGACATTGGCCATATTCGCATCTGACGGGTCTAGACCCGTTAAAGCTGTACGCGCAGCTGGTCTCTCAGAGACGCTTCGCTAGGTGAAGAACCACTTGTGAAGAGAACAGCGCCGACGCTACTAGGCTTGTGAGCACGAGGGTTGATGTCGCGAGCATCATCAGAACCAGCGGGCCGCACGTAAAGACTAGGAATGCTACAGCTGCGAGAGCGCTCAGAAGAACGACCAACGTGGGCGCTTGAACTTCCTTGACCAGTCGGCGTGCCCGTATAGAGCACGCGAGAGCTGCTGTCAGTGGGCCGGCCAAGTAGAATACGCCAACGAGTGAGCCTACCAGGAGTAAGGACCCGACTGCCCCGAACTCCAGAGCGGTTGGGAAGAGGTTGAAAACGGCGGCTCCGAGTCTTATGGTGAACATCAGCGGATAGAGGGCGATCCTCGTCGCGGTCCTGAGGGCTGAATGCTCGGTGATGAATCCCGCGACGCTAGGGCTGTAGGAGTAGTACCATGCGTTGAAGGCGACCATGAAGCTCGACCCCGTCTTCGTCTCCATGATGGAATCGTCGCGGAAGCTCCTCACGAACTCAACATCATCGGAGAGCTCAGACCCGTAGGCGGCCGTGACGATTAGACACACGGGCGGCGGAGGAGCAGCTCTAGCCGTAATCACTACTTCCAATTCCACGCCGCGGGTGAGCCCCGCGTTCCTTCCGATGACGCTAAGCGTAAACGTGCCGGTGGAGGCGTCGGGGCTCGCTGTTATGCTGAGCGTCGCCTCCGCCGTCCCGGCAGACGGGTCCACGGAGCTGGGATAGTAGGCGTATGTGACGCCGGTCGGAGGCGGGGTGAGCCATTCGCCTGAAAGATCAACGGAGCCGCTGAAGCCGTTGAGCGATGTGAGCGTGACGGTCCGCTGGCCTATCTGCCCCTGCGGCATGCTTACGCTTGCAGCGTCGAGTGAGAGTCTGAAGTCTGGAACCTCAACCGGCTCAGTCAGCCTCCAAACCTCGACGCCGGTGGGGTCATTATCCGTCCCCACGTAGAGATGGTTCTTGAACACGAAAAACCTGCCATAATGATTGTCTACGTCGCCGAAGCCGTCTTGGTTTATCTGGCTCCAGCTGGCACCGTCGCCTGAGCGCCAAACCTCAACTCCGGTAGCCCAGTTGAAGGCTCCCACGTAGAGGTAGTCGCCCGCAACCGTCGAAAGGCCCTGCTGGTTGTTCGGGTCTCCGAATCCACTGCTGCCGACCTGATTCCAAGTGTCGCCGTCACTGCTTCGCCATACTCGAACGCCAGGCACAACTAGGTTGAAAGTAGTCAAGTAAAGCTCGTCTCGGAAGATTCGCAGTCCTCCTCCGTAGTTGTTGTTGACATCGCCGAACCCGTCGTCACCAATCTTACTCCAGCTGGTTCCATCGCCTGAACGCCAAACCTCGAATCCGGTGGCGCTGTTACTCGTTACGGCGTATAGGTCGCCGTTGAACTCCACCATGTCCGAAGCTGTGTTCATAGCGTCTCCGAACCCGTCGTCGTTCGCTCGATTCCAGTTGACACCGTCGCTCGAACGCCAAAGCTCAGTTCCGCCTATGTTGCTCGTCGACACATACAGATAGCCGTTAAACTCCGTGAAACTCTGATCAGGTGGGCATCCCTCAGACAAGAAGTTTCCTGGGTCCCCGTCTATTCCATCGCTCATACGTTGAGTCCACGTGGATCCGTCCCATGTCCAAATCTCCATGCCCGTGGCACCATTGTCGGTGAAGGCCATGAGGTAGGAGCCGAAAGAATAGAGACAGGCGCGCCAGTTTGCTGCGTCGCCGAATCCGTCTGCTCCAATCTGGTGCCAGGCGACGCCGTCGCTGGATCTGAAGATCCTAGCTATGGCGCCGTCCGGGTCGACCGACGCGTAGACCTCGGACTGGAACTCCTCGAATTGGGCAACTTCTATGTTGCTCGGATCGCCGAATCCGTCTGCACCAACTTGACTCCAAGTCTCCAAGTCCCCACCGCTGGTCCGCCAAACCTCAAGGCCGGTAGCAAAATTGGCCACGCCGACATAGAGGTACCCTTCGAACTCGATCCAATCACCGAGCACCTTGTTGTTGGCGTCACCGAAACCGTCGGGTGGGAATTTAGCCCACGCAATCAAATCCATGGCGTCCGCGTGGAAACCGCCTGTGCCGTAGACCGGTCCGAATATGAAAGAGAGCTCACCGCCGCTACCGACAAGAAGGATCGTCATAAGCCCGACGACAACCAGGAGCCTCCACTTGCTATAGATGAGGTTAGAGGCTCCTACTCGCCTGAGACTCTTCAAACTCATTCTACTTCTTTCCCTTTCCATTTTCAGGTGGTCTTCCCATGGCATCATTCCCCGGCGTCGTTGCGTCCATCGGTATTTGTCATCCTGAACCTGTCTTGCGCTTTCTTCTGTAGATGATTCGGAGGATGAATGACGGCAGGAGTACGTAGACCGCCAACGAGGACACGCATGCGAACAGGAATCCCATGACAGACGCGAATGGACTGCTGAATGGCGCGAGCGAGGAATAGACGTACGCTACCCCGTGGACTATTCCAACGATTGGAAGCAAGGCTCCTCCAAAGATCGGCCGAAGCTGCGGATTCGCTGAGATCAATCGTGCAACAGGTGGCGACCACGAGTAGTAGAAGGCGTTCCATGCTTCTACGAGCATTCTTCCCACGTCGTTTGAACCTATCATGTTGTCTCTCACGTATCGCATGTAAGCGAGCTCATCAGCCATCTCGCTTCCATAGGCGGTAGTCGCGATGATGCATTGTGGACCCACAGGCGGAGTGGACGTCACCGTCGGCGTTGTCTCTTGGGTGGTAGTTGGTTGAGTGGTAGTTGTGGCGGTGGCCGGAGGAGTTATGCTGAACGCCTCATCTGAAACATCCTCAGCCGCACTAGCTCCATCCGAAGCTTGTACTCTCACGAGATATTGTTGTCCTTCCGGCAACAGTAGAGTATCGAGCGAGTACTCATCGCCCACTACGTCGATATCAACTGGGAACCATGTCTCTCCGCCGTTCATGCTCATCGCTATAGAGAAGGTCAGAGGATCGCCATCCCTGTCGCTCGCTTCCCACTTTATGGTGTAGTTCTTTCCCCTCTCCCAGACTTCACCGCCCTTCGGCTGAACCAGCCTAACTTCTGGTTTGTTGGCAGAAACTTCCCTGCTTCCAAGAACACTGCCGTTCTTGTCTTGCAGCTCTATCTTCTTTGTACCCTCTTTCCATTCGATCCTGTAGGAGAACAGAAATGTTTCAGTCTCGACGAGGCCTTCTGGGTCTCTCGACATCTCAAATATAGGGGTGAAGCCATACTTTCCAAGCACAACGTTCCTTTCATCTGACGTGACGACATAGTACTCTCCTAGGGTTCCATCACGTAGATCTATCGTGGCATTTGCCAATCTTATGAGCGGTTTGAGAGTTGCTTTTCCTGTCTTGGTCACAGTCCCCCTTACAAGCACTGCCTCAGGGTCTGTAAGAGCCAGGAAGTTCAAGAGCAAGTTCAAGTACCCATCGTGTGATGCCTCACCCCTACATGTTTCGGTCGGACCCAGCTTGCTCCACACGACATCTGGTGAACGCACACAGTCCATGTAGAATGTGTTCATGCCGTTACTATACTCATATTCTCTCCACTCGTTGGCCCAGAAACCTTCATCTGAATTGCAGCTTTCACAACTCAAGGTCCCGTGGTACCTACACCCCCGCGCACCCGTTTCGCACCAATCACATGCGTAACAATCCGGAGAGAGACCACCGGTTGGAAAACGCATATCGCAATGGCTCAGCTCGTGAGCAACATTCGGATCAGGCCCTAGGTCATCCTCCACATAGAACACGGGAGGGGTGCACACAGGGTGGGTACAACCGCAACAGCCCCATGGTTGCACCAAAGCAACCGCATGTGCATCCGGATACAGCGGCACCATCATGTCGCGCATCCACGCGAGAAAACAGGGATTGCATCCCTTTTCGTATCCGATGGCAGAATCCCAACAGCCGGATTCGCCCACATAACGGCTTACATAGTTTTCTCTTAGGTACAAGGGAGCATGCAGCTGGACGTAGGAGATCTTGCTGTCGGCCACCGGATACACTCCAAGCAGATATTCTGTCTGTTCCTTGGCATACTCATCCAGTCTATCCCAAAGGTACAAAGTTGTGCCAGCCACGCCTATGTAGCCTGCGAGCCAGCGCTCGTTTGCCTTCTCGAAGAACTCTGTCCGATTCCACGCGTGTCCCGCATAGACCAGCTTCATGCTCCCTGTTGTCCAGACATCATGTAGCTCATAGAAGTCGTTGTTGCGTTCATCATCCTCCGGAAGTCGATAGTCAGGATCTAGTGATACTCTGACGGAAGCCCGACGGCCCTCCACAAAGGGCTGGCCAGGGCCACCCCCACTATGGGCGACTATGGGCCTCGGCAGATTTCTGATCGGAGGATAGCAAGTCTCCGATGTGATGCATATCCGTTCCAGCATTCCTGCTGGGTGGTCCGCATCAAAAACCGCACCTCTCTGTCCAGGTGGCACGATAGGAAGCATTATTTCGTTATCTCCGGGGTTTAGTACCACTGGTCCCCAATCTATCGGAAAACCCCAATCCGCAAGGAGCGTTTCATGCCTCATTCGCCATGGCCACGGGGGGTCCATGCTCCACTGGTCCGTAGGCAAGCTCCAGCGTAGATTCGCTTCAATTGGAGTCTCGAATGTTGAGTGCACGAGGACTCTGAAAGCTGTACCTTTGCCCTTGACCAAGGGCGCTCCATACAGAACCTGCACCGGCTCTACCGACACAAGTGCCAGATCTCCCAAGACTGGCACGTCAACAAATACATAGGCTTCAGCCCAAACCGCCCAGACTTCGCGGCCCGCCGCTCCGCCAGCGACACTAAGCAAGAAGCGGCCGGACTCGTCCCCAAGGCCGAAATCATCGAGGTCTACAACCTGCTGTTCGAGCCCGTTGTCATAAGTTGCTCGAATGAAAGCAAGATCTACACGGCGAGAGGGGTCATACCCACCCAGAGGTCCCAAGGGGTCAAAATTCACGATGAAAGCAACCTCATCGGTCCCAGTTGCGCCAGCCAAGAAGCCTACGACAATCCTGAGCTTGGCTTGGTAAGGGACAAATCGATAATCGTAACTACCCTGTATCCAACCACCACTCACGGGCTGAGGATGCGTTTCCAACACTCTATCCCATGTGTCTCCGTCCTCAAGCCTGACGCTGTACCGACGAAGAGCCAAGCCTCTGCCGTCAGTATCGGCCCCGGAAACAGGAAACGGTCCCGGAAACCGCAGGTCTCCATCACTATCCGACCATGTTGCTTCATGTGCGCGAGCCACGAAATCGTAGGCCACCAAGTGGCTTCGGGGAACTTCGCCGTTGGCAGAGACGGGCGCGGGAGCCCACTGGATCTGAGAGAGCATCAGAAGAAGGAATAACAAGGCCGCTGTGCGGACCTTGCTACTGCCGTGGGTGCTACCTGATTTTCCTCTCTTGCTTTCAAAGGCCGCATCTCTTCTCTCCTTTTCACGCCTGCCGGAACCTAGCGTCATCGCATCCCTAACTTGCATGATCTCTCCACTCGTTTGGGTGTACTTGTTGTCACCGCGCCACCCGTAGGCGCTCTTGCAAGACACAGTAAGCAGCGAAGTCGGAACACGCACTCAGTGGATCCGAGAAAGCCAACCAGTTTGTGTGATTGCGCTAATATTTCAGAGTTTCGAAGTCCTGTGGAGGCGACCCCGGATTGTCCTCAGAGATAGAACAAATCTGTCCGTCTCTCCCCTGGGCTACGACACACTTCTGTGGGGAATACCGTGGGGCAATCACGAAACTATTACAGGACATTAGACCAAGCCTAGACTCGAGTTCTAGCCAGAGTCGGCTGACATCACCACAGCCGATTCTTCTTGTAAAGATAGACAACGTAGTTGCAGTACTGCAAAGTCTGCTGTAACGACCCGGAAAGCGGGTGTATCCCGCTCCCGCCCTTTTTCTATTGAAGTGACAGGATTTGTGGCCAAATCCTACCCTGTCAATTCACGCAGATCTTGCCCTAGAAAGGAGTCCTGAAGACTAGGTCCAAGAGAAATGTGACATCTAAGTTGGAACTAGTGCGTCGCCTGCTCTCTCGGTACGATGAATTGTCTTTCCTTTCCAATTCGTTGGTGATGATCCCCTAGTGCATAGCTCCTGATGGCTCTGAAGACAAGTGTCCTGACAGAGCGACATTGAAGAAGCCGCCTCTCAGTATGCTGCAATTGGTGGATTCGCGGCAAAGTTCTGAGGTAGACTAGTTGGTATGGGTATAATGCTGACGTACGGCAACCTAGGATAAGGGAATCTGTGCAATCACAGTGGCGGTACTCGTAGGGTATTGTCCAGCGGAGTTATTGCGATGTAAATGCAACCTTATATACTGAACTGAGTTTTTGTTTTCACAATGAGTCTTGCCAGCACTCACAAGTAGAGAAGCTGGAATGAAAGACGTACCTCAACGCGCGGATGTTTGCCGGACGGTGCTTGCTTGCTCTTCTTACTTTTTCTATCCTTACGCTTTATCCGTTCGGACACGTCCGGTTCGACTTCCTGACTCACGCTCAATCTATCGCTGAAGATTTCTTCTATTCATACCCTGGAAAGATCTACGTTACCATCGGACTGGACCGACTAGGCGTCGCGGTTAGGGATAACGTCACAAGCATCGACTTACAACAGTTGGCTTCCCGCTACAACTTGACCCTCGTCGGTGAGTATCCCCAAGCCATCTTTATCTACTCACTGCCTACGATTCAGAGTCGCCAGGAAATTGTAAGACTCGCACGAAATATTGCCAGGCAGGAACCCAAAGTTGTCGCTTATAGTGGTTTTACGGCTACACCCAATGGAACCCAGGTGCCATTCATCGTAACCGACGAGTTCATTGCAAAGTTCAGACCGAACGTCACTGGTGAGCAGAGTGCTTCTTTCAATAAGGAAGAAGGCGTCACGATAGTGAGCCAAGACCCCTTTGTGGAGAACCAGTTCCTCCTCAAAGTTACGGACGCCTCACCCCTCGATGCCTTGGATATGGCTAATTTATATCACGAGAGCGACTTGACTGACTTCTCCCACCCCAACTTCGTCCGCGTCGTCGATTTCCGGCAGTTCATCCCGAACGATCCGCTTTTCGGCAACCAATGGCACCATAGGAACACAGGGCAGGCTGGCGGCACTCCCGATGCGGATGTGGACACACCCGAAGCATGGACTTTCACCCAAGGAGCTGCGGGTACGATCATTGCTGTAATCGACAATGGATTCGACATGACCCACCCTGACCTGGCTCCGAACTTGTGGGTCAACGGCGGGGAGATTGCTGCCAACGGAATTGACGACGATCTCAACGGTTTCGTGGACGATGTCAACGGTTACGATTTCAAAGGAAACGACGGGGACCCGGGACCCGGTGGTCCCGGAGACAACCACGGAACCGCCGTTGCTGGGGTAGGCGCCGCCCGAGGCGACAACGCTGTTGGTGTCGCGGGAAGTTGCCTGACCTGCAGTCTCATGTTGATTCGATCAGGTCACACCGTCTCGGATGATTCGCGGGCATTCGGTTACGCACAGCAGATGGGCGCCCAGATAATCACCAACAGCTGGGGCTACTCAATTGGTACGCCGACCACGACCGCCGTTGAAAATGCCATCAATAACGCTGCAATCCGTGGAAGAGGCGGTCTGGGCATCGTAATATTCTTCGCCATGAACAACCGTAATGTCAACGACTGCCCCCCAACAAACCCAAACCCAGACATATCATCCCTGCCCAACGTTATCGCGGTGAGCCGTTCCACCAATAGAGATCAGTTTGATTTCAGTGGCTTTGGCAATTGCATGGACGTTCTCGCGCCGACTGCAGGGCGTAATACAGTTACAGCCGGTCGTGGAACGTTATGGATTACAACTACGGATCGGCAAGGCGTCGCTGGGTACAACAATGATGACACGTCTCCAGCATGTCCATCCGCTCAGCCAGCGCCTCCGCCACCCAACGCCAGGGACTACACCCTTTGCTTCACCGGCACGTCCTCGGCTACTCCACTGGTTGCGGGCATCGCCGGCCTCATCCTCTCCGTAGATCCTGGTTTGACGAGACTTCAAGTCCAACAGCTTCTGCAGGATACCGCCGACAAGATCGAAGACTCAGCCGCCGGATATGCTCCCAATACCGGCTTCAGCGCGCCGGCGACAGGTGAGGCTACGCATGGATGGGGGAGAGTCAACGCCTTTGAAGCCGTGCGCGTTGCCGCACCTGTGGCAACTGGGGGAAGAAGCGGAGTTGACATCTTCCTCAGAGACAACCGGCTGGATTGGGGCAACACCGAACAGCCGAGTAATACGCTCTTTGAGCCGACCCGAGGCTATATCCCTCACTGGGAGAGTGTAGACATCAAAGTCGACGCACCCTCTTACCAGCCCGCACCGACGGCTGCAACCTTCGATGGTTTACTCGACGAGACTCCGAGCGCGGTCCCAGGAGATATTAATCACGTCTATGTCCGATTGCGCAACCGAGGGCGTGTCACCGCTTCATCGGTAACGGTGAAGCTTCACTGGGCGCAGTTCGGAAGTGCTCTGCCCGCTTTGCCAAGCGACTTCTGGGCAAGGTTCCCCGCCGACTCAAGCGACACCAGCCAGTGGCATCCTCTCAACTGTGCAGAGACCACTTCGAGTACCTGCACCATTGCCAACCTTGCTTATTCCGGGGCTTCAGTTGCTGGTACCGCGGCAGATGCCGCACAGATCGTGGCTTTCGATTTTCCCGCCCCTCCCATAGGTCCCGGTCCATCCGACCACTTCTGCCTTCTAGCGACGATGGATTCTCCCCAGGATCCGATATCACCCCAATCGAGAGAGACCTTTGTGGTCGATACCATCACTCCCGGAGACAACAACGTCGCGCACCGCAACTATGTCAGCCTGGAAACAAGCAGGAGCAGAAATTTCACTGAAGACTTCTATGTCCGCAATCCGACGAATGGTACGATACAAACCGTTCTCAGACTCGGAGCCCCTCAGGGTTGGCAAGTAGGTTTGGAGCAGGTTGCCTTTGACCAAGCATTCATCATGGAGCCAAATCAACAGGTTCTGGTCAAGATGAACGTCGTCCTCCCGGGCCTCTACCAAGAGGGAGAAGTTGTTATCGTCCAAGGGCGATTGGACGGCGCGAATTTCATAGTGATGGGCGGTGTGACTTATCAATTCGTAGCCCACCCAACAGGAAAGCGAACCATCTCCATGGCCGTAGACTTCAGCCCGAGGATTGTTGACATCAGGACCGCGCCTCCCGGAACCTCGACGATATTCGTGAAGCTCTCGGAGCCCGTTGCGGGAAGAACGATATTCATGGCTTACAGCGGACCTCGGATAACCAACGGAACCGATTACAGCCTCGGCTCCGCGAGCGGACCTTGGACAACCATCGGAACCGCCACCACAGACGAGAGAGGCGAAGCCTCACTCGAATGGACGCCAACCTGGCCCGGGGACTACTACTTCATGGCGTACTTCCCTGGGGACGACGAGTATGCGGAAGCGTCCGCCACGAGTGAACCGATGACACTTACGGTCATCCCCGAGTTTCCAACCCAGATGATCCCCTGGATGCTATCCACGACTCTGGTCGCAGCTATGACGGTCCTCAAGCTACGTGAACGGAAAAAGGTGCGGCTCGTTCAGCGGCAAGAGAAAAAAGTGAGAATTTAGCTCGCTTTGAGGCTACGCCGTGCGCGAATCAACTCGGGATCTTAGCTGCTCAATTCATCCAGATACTCTGAAAAACTGACGACTCGAACTCTTTCTCTCGCTTTGGGACAAGAGCCCTTTGTCTGATTCAGGGTTGTGCTGATTTCATTTCGTACTCTTTCGTCAGCGCACAGAACTACCACGCAAACTGTCGCATATCTGTCCTTCCCCCCAGAATCCTCGGAGCCTCTTTCTCTACGATCCCACGGATTGATTCTACTTGCATGACTTCTGACACTTCCTTTTCGAGGGCTTTTCTGGTCTGCTCGTTGCCCGTCGCCACCATAGCATTGCCGACTCTGACCGGTTTGGCAACTAGTCGAAAATCATGCGAGCGGTAGTATCGTGCTATCGTCCACTTGAGCCAGCGTTCGTTTGTCAATGCAAGAATAGAGAGCCCTGTCGGTCCCTTTGAGCGTTGTCGGAGCCGAGCTCCAGCAATTCCATCCTGGCTTGCATTTCAGGTTGGCAAATATCCTAGCTCTGGATCACATTCACCGCTTCACTTTCACCTCTCCTCGAGATCTAAGATACTCGCGGACCGCATCCGCCACCATCTCGTCCGGCGACGGCGGTCGTCTATACTCATCTCGTGAACTTCCAATCCGACGAAGAGACACAGCAAAGTGAACAGTCTCGCAGGGCGTTCGGACACGCATCTTGCTGATCAATGAACGTGATAGAGGGCCCCACTCCTCGGACAGACGCAGAAATCAGCGGACTCTACACAGGCGGTCAGAGAATCATGGAAAGCCACTACATCATCCGACTCGTTCGGGGCTTCAGGTTTTGGGTAGTGTTCACTGCGTCCCCAAGGGATGTCAAGATGGAGCCGGGGGTGGGAGTCGAACCCACATACTGCGGCTCTGCAGGCCACCGCCTGAACCGTTCGGCCTTCGGTGGTCATCAAGCGCATGACCAACCCCGGCGCTTTCCCCGGCAACCGAAACTTCGATTCTTCCCGTATAAGTCTATTGAACACATGGAGAGAATCCAAGTTTCCATTTCTGCCGTCAAATAGGCACCATCTTTTTGTTTGATGGCGCCCTCTTGACTGGTAAAGAGATGCGGCCGATGGAACATGGAGCGGCCTTCATGATCAGGCTATGCTCTGATCGAGCCGCCTATGAAGCAGTTCCGAAGAAGAGATTCCGAGTAGACATCGCAAGCTTGAGGCTCTCACTGGAACGCAGCGGAGATTACGAGATCGCTGTCTGCACTCCGCAGCTAATAGTAGTCAAGCGAAGGGATGCCACCGAGGTCACGATCGTTGACGACGGCCGCATGATTATTCGGAACGTCGCGGACCGAGACGCCGCTCAGAGGATCGCAGAGACGATCTTGCCTAACCGAGCGGTCAAGAATTACTGAATCAAACTTCCAATGTTTCGGCGTGATCCAGTGCACGAGTCACCATGTGATCCAGATCTAGATTAGCCTCGGATTCCGCAACTTCTTCAGAGTGTGAATGTGTTCTCGGCTTACGCGTTGGAATTGCGCAAGCTGAGACGCCAGGGCTGATTGAGATCTGAAATGTTCCGATCGCTCTCGCGAGTTGCTCGATCTCGTCCTTGTTCATTCCGACAAGAGGCCTGATGACCGGGAACGCATCGGTAGCAGAGTCCGTCACGAACAGGTTGTGCAACGTCTGGCTTGCCTTTTGCCCGACGACATCGCCGGTGACTATGGAGTCTGCGTTTTCTCTTCGTGCTATTTCGCCGGCGATTCTGAACATCATTCTTCTCGAAATCACGCAAGCCAAGTTCCGCTTGCAGGAGGAGATGATGTCTGACAAATCGGATGAATGTCCGACCACGTACGTCTTGATTGGTGGCCCCTGCCCGGAATCTCTGGCCTTTCTAATGCCTTGGAGGGCGATCTCTTTGCCCCTCCGGTCGGTCAGAGGGTAGCTGTCGAAGAAGAGAGCGATCGGAACTATGCCTGCTTTGATTATCAGCGAGAGGGCGACCGGGGAGTCGATCCCACCGGAAACGAGGCATACCGCCTTTCCTCGTGAGACACGCTCAACCGGACTCTGGATTACTGATTGTGCAGTGATCACGTTTATCGACTCGACCTTGGGCCAACTTTGCTCATGACTTTGCCGTAAACCTCCAGCGCCCTCTGCTCGGAGTCTATGCCCTTTATCAGCATCCTGCCGTGGTTGAAGAGGCTTACCTCGTAGCCGTCAAATTCGAAGACCACGGCCATTGGAGTTCTCAGGTAGATCTTGAAGCCTTTGCCTAGGCGTCTTGGAACAGATCTGAGATTCACCTTGAGCGGACTTGCCGGGTTGACGTTCACCGTGTTCCGGCCGCAGAGCCATGTCAGGCTTTCCTTCTCAGCTTTGGGAAGAGGCTGTTTGACCTGGCACACGTTACAGCTTGGTCTAATCTGAATCTCTACTGTTCTGAAATCCATCTCTCGAAGATCGCAGACTAGGAGCTTTCCCTCGAGAAGCGGCTGCATCCCGGTCAACAGTTTGATCGTCTCGGTGGCCTCCAGTGCTGCCATGCTCCCCGGCGTTGTTGCCAGCACTCCTCGTGTCTCGCAAGTGGGCAAGTATCTGTCATCGAGGTCAGGCATTACACATTCTAGACACGGCGTGGTTGGTGGTCTGAAGACAGACAAGTTCCCTTCCATCCCGATCGCGCCCGCAAAGACGTACGGGATGGAGTTTCTCACACATGCGCGGTTGATTATGTATCGAGTGGCCATATTGTCGAGTCCGTCTACTACACAGTTGCAATGCGCGATTATGGCATCCGCGTTGGCCTCCCGCACGTTCTCTGGAATCGGTTCAAGACGAACCTGTGGATTGAGTGTCGCGAGTCTCTTGGCTGCCGCTTCAACCTTTGGCTTTCTCACATCGTCGATACTGTAGAGTATCTGTCTCTGGAGGTTGTGAGTCTCAACCGTGTCTTGATCAACTAGCCGTATCTTCCCGACTCCAGCCATGGATAGGTAGGCGGCAGCAGTCGTCCCCAAACCTCCGAGCCCGATTATCGCGACGGACCCCTGCCGGAGCCTGCCCTGCCCCTCTCGGCCTAGTTCTCGCATGACCTCTTGTCGAGAGTAGTAGTCCTTGAGAGAGACGCGTCGTTTCGTCGCCAAATCTGTTCCGAAGACGATATCGCCGCTTGGCTATTAAGGCTCCAACTTTTCCCTATACGCCGTTTCGGCTAGGGGAACTTGTAGCTTAGCGCGTTGCTAGGGCATGCGTCTGCGCATTCTCCGCAGAGAATGCATTCGGGATCATTGAACTTCTCCCACGGTAGCGCCAAGATCCGGATCTGCATTGGGCAGGCCGCCTCGCAGTGAGGACACCTGCTGCACTTCACCGGGTCCCTCTTCATGCCCAAGAAGCTGTACTTCTGGAACGGGGCCATCATCGCCCCGACCGGACAGACGTATCTACACCAGAATCGTGGTACTCTATATGCGCCATACAAGAACACCAAGAGGATAAGTAGCTCAGCGACGATCGGGAGAGGAATTGAGCGAAGCCACTCCCCTAGCTGGGCGACAGAGAACTTCGCCAAGAACGTGGGAGCCACGCTCTCCTTAACGTAAAGAACAGCCCGTGGGATCGTGGAGAAGAGAGCGCCTTCGGGCGCCAGAGGGATCAAGGGGCCCTCGGCAAAGATCCAGAGCGACTGCTTGAAGTCCGCCCCGAGTCCCATCCACAGAGCAATGCCCAATGAGACGCTGATCAACAACGCGAAGCCTAGCACAAAGTACTTGAAGCGTTTTCCGCTCTCGTGAGTGCGTACGTTGACTTGGCCAAGGCCGCCTCCGGCTTGTGTGACCATGTCCTGAATGAGCCCCATCGGGCAGACCCAACCGCAGAATGCTCTGCCTAGAACCGCACCAATTGTGAATACAGAAGCCAGCGCCACCCACGGTGCTGCTGGGCTAGCAAGAGCTACTTGAATGACATCTAAGCTGCCGTACGCGAGATTTGTCGGCGCATTCACGCTCAGCAGGATTGGAAGCGGTAAGGTATACCGCTGCGCTTTGAAGTTCGGGTAGAGTTCCGCAAGGAGTAACCCGTTCAGAAGCAGCAGAGAGACCAGCAGAAGGATTAGGCGCGGTATTCCGTACTTGAACTTGAACCGTTTCTTCTCTTCTTGAGTCATAGAACTCAACTTCGGTCAGTCAAGGAAAGGATACGACATATGATTCGAGTATCTTGGCTACAGTCTCCACGCTACCGAGGTACAAGGTCAGGGTCGCAAAGGTGAGCCCAAGAAGGAGCGCAAATGAGGCAATAACTCGCTTCAACAAGCTCCCTTCATGAAACCAGAGGCGCTTCCAGATTTTTCTAACCGCATACGGATGTGACATATTTGTGTCTTTCTAGGACTTTCGACATCTTACTCTAGCCCCCAGCAACAATTCATTCATGAGACGACCAGTCCAGGACGCGCATGTCAAAGGCACCGATCTCACCTCCGCAATTGGCTGAAGGCTTGTCTGACCAGACATGGGCATCTGAAGACCCGCGGCTGTCCATATCTTGAGAGCGGGAAGACGATTTTGACCAAGAAAGAGCGGAACCTGAGTGGTCCGGCCCAGCCAGACCGCGTCGTTCCGAAAGCACGGGCTTCAAAACCTGACGCGCTTATGAGCCTGTTTCGCATCGTTTGTGCCCGGTTGGTGGTGCTCAAGAGTGGAGCAGTTGGAAGAGGCGAGGGGGCTCTTCGTTACTGCGTCGAATGCATCGATGCTCGCGGACCTCTACGAGCTAACCATGGCCGCTGCGTACTTCGAGAATCACGTCCCTGGAGAAGCGGTCTTCGAGCTCTTCGTCAGGCATCTTCCAAAGAACTTCTCCTACATGGTTGCTGCCGGACTCGAGCAGGCTATCCACTACATTCTAAACTTGCGCTTCACTGAAGAGCAGATCCAGTACCTGAAGAGGCACCCTGCGTTTCGACGCGTAGGCGAGGGATTCTTCGAATACCTGAGAAATTTCAGATTCTCAGGTGATGTCTGGGCGGCTCCTGAGGGCACGGTCCTCTTCCCCGGAGAGCCGCTCATCCAAGTTGCAGGGGGCCTAGTTGAAGCGCAGATTGTTGAGACGTACCTTCTCGCGATGATCAATTTCCAGACCCTGATTGCTAGCAAGGCGTCGAGGGTCGTCGAAGCTGCCAAAGGCCGCGATGTGGTTGAGTTCGGTTCCCGGCGAGCGCATGGACCTCAAGCTGCACTTCTCGCGGCTAGGGCTTCATACATCGGGGGATGTGTCGGTACATCGAACTTGCTGGCTGGGTATGAGCTGGGGATACCAACGTATGGGACGATGGCGCATTCGTTCATAATGGCGTTCGACTCCGAGCGAGAGGCCTTCCAAGCGTATCAGAAGGCCTTTCCAGAGAATATGGCGCTCCTCATAGACACCTACAACACGATCGAAGGTGCAAAGACAGCCGCAAGCCTCGGGATCTCCCCGACGCTTGTACGTCTCGACAGTGGCGATCTCCTTGATCTGAGCGTGAAGGTCAGGCGCATACTTGATGACGCCGGCCACACAACGACAAAGATTTTCGCCAGCGGAGATCTCAACGAGTACAAGATTCGAGACCTCGTGTCCAAAGGCGCCCCAATTGATGCATTTGGGGTCGGAACAGAACTGACCACATCGAGGGAAGACCCTGCTTTGCCGGGCATCTACAAACTGGTCGAACTTCGACGTGGATCAAAGAGTATTCCTCGCGTCAAGTTGAGCCCGGCGAAAGTCACAATACCGGAACTCAAACAGGTATTCCGCGTCCACTCAGAGTCCGGCCTGATCAGGGAAGATGTCATATCAATATACGGCGAACCTTCCGCTGACTCTAGGGCAGAACCCCTTCTCACAAAGGTCATCGAAAAAGGTAGACTGCTATACAAGGTTCCGTCTCTGGCCGAAACTCGCGAGTACAGAAGGAGGCAGACAGAGAGCCTTTCTAGCGAGTTCAAAGAGCTCACGAGCGTAGCCGAACCGCCCGTGCGGTTGAGCCCCAAGCTGTCGGCCTTGTGCGAGAGACTCTATCATGGCATAGCCTAGGTACCGCAGAGGCAGGCAGTCGAACCGTCTCGACGGCGCCAAGCAATTCGATGCGTCACAGTCCTCAAAGAATGCTTCCCAGACTGAAGACTTAAGTGGAGTTTCCCTCTATCGGACGCGTCTCAGTGGAGGCGGTCCTTCCATCGAGGAGGATGGCGGCGACCAAAGAGCTCTTGTGATTATGATGGACTTTCTCTACAACCTGCGCAACTACGTCGAAGTGACAAAACCGAAAACGGTACTTCTGCTCGTCTTCACGTCAGCCTCGGCAATGGCGATTGCAGCTCTATCGACGAAGCTATTCTTTCCGCTTGTGTTTCTCGCTGGGCTGGTCGCAATCACGGCTTCAACAGCTGGATGTAATACCGTCACGTGCTACATCGACAGAGATATCGACGCTATAATGCAACGAACAAAGCGCAGGCCGATTCCTACTGGCAGAATCACACCCGCGGAGCGGGCATTGGCATGGGGCCTACTCCTGATCGCCGTAGGTCTTGCAATGGGTTTGTGGATCAACGCAATTTCCTTCGTGATCCTCCTTGTTGGTGTACTCGACAACGTGGTCGTTTACAGTCTGTTGCTCAAAAGGAAAAACCCGCTCAACATAGTCCTCGGAGGCTTCAGCGGAGGGTTACCTGCCCTGTTCGGCTGGAGCTCGGTTACAGGAACAGTCAATCTCCTATCTGTCCTGCTTGCAGGATTGGTCGTGTTGTGGATACCCAGCCATATCTGGAGTCTGGCACTTCTCAGCAAGGAAGACTATGCTCGAGCGGGCGTGCCGATGCTTCCGGTTGTGATCGAAGAGAAGTCAGCATTGCGGTGCATTGTGGCGACCGTGGTGCTGATGATTCCTTTCTCGTTGGCAGTCTACTGGGAGGGAGGCTTCGGTTGGATCTATGCCTCATCGGCCCTGGTTCTCGGAGCCGCCGTTTTGATGCTGAATCTGCGCTTGTTTGCCCGGCCGACGAGGAAGAACGCATACGTGGCGTTCAAGGTATCGAGTCCCTACCTCTTCTTCTTGTTCTTGACCATGCTCCTCGATCGAGCCTTTCTCTGAGCGTGCCGCAAGAATCTAGTACCCGAGCAGTTTCATCACAATATCGAGACCGCTGGGGATCTTGCAAGTGACCACTTTCTTGATTCCATCAGCGCGCAGGATTCTTATAGCGCAATCGAGGAGTCGATCGTGGCGCAGGAAGATGTCGGCCAGACGTCTCATTCGTGTAGACGCGACCAGCTCGCGCCCGAGAGCCTTCTTCCATCTGGCCTCGTAGTTGGAGAGGGGCTCGCCCCTGAGTACGTGAAGCGCTGCAACCTCACCTGCTATGTGTCCCGAGACCATCGCCGTTGGAATCCCTCCTCCGTTGGTCGGCATTACCATGCCGGCGGAATCTCCAACCAAAAGCAGCCTATTCGAATACGTCTTCGATACTGCTCCATCAATCGGAAGAGCATCGGTGATCATTGTTCGAATGGTGCCAGATCTCAGCTTGTCGGCCGTGAGAGGGTATCTCTGCACGAAGTGGTCGAGATGATCCCGTGCCTTGCCAACTTTCATGAACGGCGTTCGGACGCCGACTCCGACGTTTGCAGCCGCGCGGCTCTTTGGAATTATCCATGCGTATCCACCCGGGGCGATACACGTGCCCGTATACATCTCAGTGACATCTGACTCGATGCTTAGGTCTTCCATCAAGTACTGGTAGTTTATGGCTGCGTTTTCCTGAAGCTTGTAGCGATCGCTTAGCCCCGCTGTTGAAGCCGTGGCAGAGGGGAAGCCGTCCGCGGCGATGACCACGTCGGCGCTAACGGATTCCTGTTCGGTCGGTCCGACTCTAGGTTGCCTACTGTTGTCAAGAAGCTGGACGGTACGCCCGAGCCTGAATTGCGCACCGAGTTTTCTTGCTTCTTCCGCGAGATGCTGCTCTAGACTCACACGATCTAGGACGTACGCTTCAAATGGGAATTCCCAGCACTTCCCAAGCGGTGAGTAGATTCGAAGCCTCTCACACGTGTTACTGATCGCATCGGATGGTATCTCGAACAGGTGTGCGTAGTCTTCAGACCCAGGTAGTAGGCTCAACATCTCTTCCTTTCGGGGGAAGAATTCGCCGCATCTCACTGGCACGCCAATCACGGTCTTCTTGTCGAATACAAGGACGGATGCTCCACGTCCAGCTGCCGCGATCGCGGCCTGCAGTCCGGCTGGGCCCGCTCCGACAACTATGACATTCACTTGTGAAAGGCGCAATTGTCATTCAGACCGTGACGGCCGAAACCGTACCCGCGACCAGATGCAGAAATGAAGGTTTAAGCACTCTTCCGGACTGGAATTGGTCAATTCAAAACCACATTATATATAAACTAGATCATAGCCACGCAGAGTAAATACGGTAAAGAGGGCGCAAACTTGGAAGCGAGAAAGGTTCAGCGAGTAGGATACTCCACTCTGACAGTCTCCCTCCCACGCAGTTGGGTTCAGGAAGTCAACCTGAAACAGGGCGACGTAGTTTCGATCAAGAGAGAAGACGATGGATCTCTCAGGGTCTTCAGCGGCCTAGAGCAGAAACACGAAGAAGCTAGGAAATGCATAATCGATGCGGATCTCTGCGACAAACCCGACCTCCTTACGCGGCTGATCACTGGCAACTACATACTCGGCCACGACACGATCCAGATAGCTTCGAAGCGAGAATTGAAACCCGAGCATCTTGAAGAGATCAGACGGGCAACACAACGTCTGACAGGCCTCGGGATAGTCGAACAAACCCTGAGGCAAGTGACCGTGCAGAGTTTCGTCGACCCCACCAAGTTTCCCGTCTACGGATTGATTCGCAGACTTCACATCGTCATCTCCTCAATGCAGGAGGCAGCTGTGAAGGCTCTCGCAGAGAAGCGTCCAGATCTGGCGAACGAAGTTTCGCACATGGAATCAGAGGCCGACCGGATATATTGGTTGGTTGTCCGGCAACTCCTTCTCGCAATCCGTGACAGAAGCGTAGGATCAAAGATTGGAATAGAGTCACCCACTCACGTTGCCGGAAACAGAATAGTCGTCAAGACCCTGGAGGAGATGGCGGATTCAGCAGAGAACATCGCAAACGAGGTCTTGGCGATGAAAGAAATGAATGGCGCCGGCGAATCCATCCTCGAAGGAATCTCAAAGTTCAGCACGATGGTTCAGTCCGTCTCCGACAAGGTGATGAAAGCGTTGCTTACCTTGGATGTCAAGCTTGCCAACGACGGCATTGCGAACAGCGAAGTCGCCATGAAGGAGCAGCGGAAACTCACAGAAAGGATTCTCACCACCGTCAAAGAAGTGAGTTTGGCTGTGAGCCTGAGGACGATAGTGTGGAACCTGGGCGAAGTGGCCAAGTACGCGAAGATCATAGGCGAGATAGCCATCAACCGCACATTAGAGGCGCCCAGTGAGATCTGCAGGCTAGAGAAAGCCTAGAGCCCCGCCGCAATTCTTGTCGTCAGCGAGAAGATCGGCTCAGGATACACACCGATCAGAATAATGATCGCAACGGACAGTGCTAGGACCCCGACGAAGAGGCGAGGTTCTTTGAGACGCCCCATGTCGGGCGCGTCATCAAGATACATTCGCTTTATAACCCATCCATAGTACGCGAGGGAAAAGGCGCTATTCAGCACTCCTGCCAATGCCAGCCAGTAGATGTGTGAGTCTACGGCAGCAGTGAACAGGACCAGCTTGCTGAAGAAGCCGTTGAGGGGCGGAACTCCTGCAAGGGCCAGCAATGAGATGGATAGTGCGAGCGCGGTGTACGGCATCCTCTTGCCTAGCCCCGAGTAGCCGTCTAGAGTTGTGGTTGACAGCTTCATCATGATCGCTGCAGCTGCAAAGAAGGCCGCTGATTTCATTATCGAATGGTTCAGGATATGGAACAGCGCGCCCCCTATCCCAAGCATTGTGGGGGCGGCAAGGCCGATCATGATGTAGCCTGACTGGGCGATGCTGGAGTACGCAAGAAGGCGTGTGAAGCTCTTTTGCATCAGCGCCCCCACGTTGCCCAGTGTCATTGTCAGCAGAGCGACGACTGCAAAGATTGTTGACCAATCGGCCTTGAAGAGCACTAGAGAGACAACGAATACTCTCAGCAGCGCTGCGAATCCGCCGCTCTTTGTCCCCGCAGCTAGGAGCGCCGCGATCGTAGTTGGCGCACCCTGGTAAGCATCAGGTATCCACATGTGAAACGGAACAGCAGCAACCTTCATTCCGAAACCAGCGATGAAGAGAGCGATAGCGAGGACAGTCATCGGTTCCAAGAGCAAGCTCTTCGACGCCAACCTCTCTGCGATGATGAGCATGTTCGTGCTCCCAGTCACTCCGAAGATCAGAGACATGGCATAGATCAGCAGACCCGAAGAAAGGGCACTGGTCAGGAAATACTTCACAGCTGCCTCGTTCGAAGTGGGGTCCTTCTTCAGAATCCCTGTAAGAACGTAGGTGGGGACGCTCATCAGTTCCCATGAAACGAAGAGAACGACCAAATCGACAGACAGCGCGACCAGTATCATTCCAAATGTTGAGAACAGGAGCAGCCCATAGTACGCGAGCGGGTTCTCGACCTGCCTCATGTAGGAGATGGACGTAACGTTGACGAGTGTAGAAATGAACAGGAAGACAACCGCAAAGAACAGTGAAAGAGGGTCGAGCAAGAGCACACCGTTGAGAAGCCCTTCAAATGTCTGACTGCCAAGAAGCAAGTATAGAGCCGAGCTAAGGGAGATTATCAGTGCTGCCATCGTCCAGTAGGGCACGAGTTTTCTTCCCGAACTGCCAAACAGTTGATCTACCGCCGGGGTAAGTAAGCCGAAGACAGGAACAGGCAATAGAAACAGTATCACCGGCAAGTTCATGATGAGAACCCCGCAAGAACCCCCATTTTCGACCAACGAAGTATAAAGAACTTAGTTCAGGCGTCAGCTCGTCGGCGATCAGCTATGAACCTCGCAAGAGTTATCTGTCATTCCAAGAGGCTGATTCTAGGAAAACCGTGAGCGGAGAAGAGGCGTTTTGTCCTCGCCAGAGATTATGAAGAGGATAGTGGAGGCGGAGAAGGAGAGTCAGCGCATACTTGACGAAACCAATCGAGAGGTCGCTCAGATCAAGAAAGATAGCACGAACAAGATCGCCTCTATAAGGCAACAGATCCTCCGAGAGGCTATGGAGCGAAGAGAAAAAGCGCTTGTCGAGGCCGAGAAAGCTGGCGCCGAAGAAGCTGAACGCATAGCCTTGGAAGCAAGAAAGCAGGTGGAAGAGTTGTCGCGGATTCCGGAAGCCAAGCGAAAGAAGGCAGTTGACAGAGCGATGGTGCTACTGCTTTCGTGACCCCAAGAGGTGGGCCGTGTGAGTTCCAACTTGGAGAAGCTCGTTGATGACATCATCAGTGAGAGCAAGGCCAAGGCTGAAGAGATCAGAAGGGCCGCGGCAGGTCAGATTGAAGAGAGCATCGCAAGGGCGAGGGCTGAGGCCGTTCGAGAGGCAGACCAGATCAATCGAGACGGATTGATCGAATCTGACGCTGCAAGGAACAGACGGGTTAGCCAGGAGAAGCAGAAGGCGCGTCTTGCTTACTTGGGCGAGAAGAATAGGGTGCTCCGTGGGATTGGGGAAGAAGTGCAGAAACGGCTTGTCGAGTTCTGTCAGGACGAGTCCTCTTACCGCCCATTCCTTCTGAAGGCGATAGGACAAGGGATCGAAGCAGTTCCGTCCGAGACCGTTAAGGTTGCGCTCTCCGAGAGAGACCTCGGGAGATTCAAGCGCACCAAGCTACTTGAGGATGCGCTTGCAACAACGCAGACAAGCAAGAAAGCTACGTTGAGCGATGACCCTATCGGGACGGTTGGCGGAGCGGTTGTAACATCGCAAGACGGCAAGATACGGGTTGACTGCACTTTGGAGGCGAAACTTGAGTTGATGAAGCCGCAACTGCTCGCTGAGATTTCAAAAATCCTCTTCGCTCCCTAGTTAGTAACTACAAGGTTGGGCAAACCGCATTGTCTACGAAACGAGCGTCAAAATATGCCCAAGTCTCAGCAGCCGTTCGCGCCATGAAATCAAAAATGGTGGGAAGGGACGGATACGATCGCCTGCTCAGATGTTCAAGCTCATCCGAATGCATGTCCGTACTCCGGGAGAGAGGCTATTTCGAAGCTGGAACGATCCCAGGCGAACTCCTTGATCCAACCTCGTGGCAAGGCCTATTTGATACAAAGATGGTTGCGCTCGTGCACAAGCTGGCCAATCTGTCGCCGGACGATTGCGCTCAGCTCCTGACCGAGTTTGAAGGTCAGTATAGCCTTGAGTTGCTAAAATCTGGTCTAAGACTCATGGTTGCACACGAAGAGAAAGAAGCACCTTCTGACACTATGTCTTCCGAGCTGAGCCCTGATTTCTTACGCAGCACCGTGGAGACCCGAAACGTGGAGCGTCTCGTTCAAGCTGCAGGCGCTCCTATGCTCTACAGCGAAATCTCGTCTGCTTTGGCCGAGAAGAAACCTCTGCCCATTGTCGAGGCGATCGTCGATAAGTACGCCCTTACCCGTATCTGGGTCGCCGCCGACATGTCCGACTGGATTGACAGGCAATCGGTGCAAGCCTTGGTTGGCGAACACATCGATGCGATCAACTTGCTCCTCGTGGCCCGATCGAAGGCTCTTGGAATTGCCGGCGATGAGGTTCAGCGTAGTCTCGTGCCCGTGAATTACCGCCTTGGAGGCGCTCTCTCAGAGGCTGCAAGCAGCGGGTCGACAGCGAATGCCCTAAGAGTTTTCACGAAAACCATCTACGGTAGCTCACTGGAAAGATTCGTTGACACCTTCAAGGAGGGTGATTCGCTCCATCCGTTGGATGTGTTGCTTCGAAGACGGCAAGCAGCCAGCTGCTTGTCTGCTTTCTGCGGGTTTCCCTTCCGCGCGGGCCTACCCCTTGCCTTCGTGTACCTCATGGGCTACGAGGCCGCCGACCTGCGTTGCATGATCTCTGCCAAACAGGATGGTTTGGCGACGGAGAAGATTGAACCGCTTCTGATACTCTAGAAAGCGTTATAATGAACTCACGAACTAACCCGCCATCTCGTGATTTCAGTGCTGGTCAAGTCGCGACGAATGCTATTTGCAATTCTTGCGATGGCGGTGGGGCTGGCAGCCGTATCACTCATGGCTGCAGTTTCATATTCGCAGCAAACTGCTCCGCAGCAGGCTCCGGCCATCCCTGAGAAGGGTCTTTACCTCATTGGGGCAGGCGTTGCGGCAGGCTTGGCTGCATTGGGGGCCAGTCTAGGGCTCGGGACCGCAACCGCGGCCGCGATAGCTGCCATCGCCGAGAAACCAGAGGTCTTCGGAAGGACGCTCGTCTACATCGTGCTAATTGAAGCGATCGCGATCTACGGGCTCGCGATGTTCTTCATCATATTCAGCCTACTCTAGCCTCGGAGATTTGAGCCGCTGCGGGGCTACCGACACTCGTGTATGTGCGCTGTATGCCAAAGGGTTTGAAGGCTACTCCTGAGCCAGAGTAGAATTTCAAGAACCATTCGACCCAGTGAAGCCTGAGGCTCTGGAGGAAGACGAAAGCTGACTCTAGAACGAGGATCATCACCAATGTGAGGAAGCTGAAGACGGGAATCCCGAAGTAAATCGGCATAGCGAAGAGAATTGATAGGAAGAGTACGCTGAACACGTCATGTATCATCTTCATCGCCATGATTCGGATGTAGGAGATCGTATGAGAAATCGAGGCTAACATCGACTCCATCCAGTGACCGACTCCCTCAAATGGCCCTCTAGTTCTTACCCTCGCCGCCAACATCAGCGCGGAGGGCAGACCGAGCAGCAGGAGGACTGTGGGAAGGTTCGCCAGCGCATACGATATGAAACCGAACCCATGCGCAAGAATCAAGTACCCGAGTGTCAAGTAGAACCAAAGCCAAAGCCCAGGACCGGCGAGTAACTCTTCGTATTCTTTGTTCTTGACTTTGTTTGCGACATCTAGGATCAACCCGGAGGATACGTGCGCGATTCCCACAATGATTGAGACTTTGAGAAGCGTCATAGGATGCTTGAACGGGTCGAACCAGAGTGGACCGTGAAGCCCTGTCAAGTCCCTGAACCATTCTTCGCTTCCCATGACAGTTCCGTAGAGGAAACCGCAAATCGTCGCAGCGGCGCCTCCGAGTATGAGGAGTCCGGATCCTTCCAGTATCATGTTGAATAGGCTACCCAGTCCGGCGAAGCTCTGCTCTGAGAAATGCGTTCCCTTTCTCTTCGCGTATAGTAGCCCGCATGAGACTAAGACAACTAGCAGGCCGTGCCCGACGTCGCCGAACATCAAGCCGAAGAACAGCGGGTATGTAGCAAGCCAAAGGACACTTGGATCTATCTCGCTGCTGGTCGGTGTTCCAAACCCGAGCGTCAACCGTTCGAAGATTCCTGTGCCCCTTGGGTTTCGAAGCATCGTGGGGCTGCCCTTCCCCGACCAGTCCTGGACCACACAGTGTCCGTCGGAGACCTTGCCCAGTTCAGCTTGTAGTTCCGGAATTCTGTTAGCTGGCAACCATCCTTCGATCACATAGGTGGACTCTGTTTTTCCGCATAGCCCCTCAGCTTCTTCCAGAATCCTTTCAGCATTGACCTGCTCGCCGGTAACTTGCAGCCATCCCGAATTCTGCGATGCCAGTTCCGGCAGTTTCGTCTTAAGCTTGGCTGCTCGCTCACGCGCCTTTTCAACTCGGCTCTCTGGTTCGAACCGGAGTTTCCGCCCAGTCGAGCCTGGGAGGATCTTCAAGTCCAGCGTCTGGCTCAGTGTCTGAAGCAGTGCGGCTCCGCCCTTGCGAGCCGCCAGGACCTCAGCAACTTGGTCAGCTACTGCCCGCCTAACTGACTCGGCTACGTCTTTCCTGTGAATGGTCTCGCCTAGAGTTTTCACCTCCTCCATCTCTGGTGGGGGAAGGGCATCAAGGATTCTGAGAATTATCTCTTCAAGCCTGTGTCTTCCTTCCGGGGCGTTGACGTCGGTGATCTTCATCATCTCCTTCACAGCGGCGCCCAAGCCTGTGTCTGCGAACTGCGTGATCTTCTCGGAGGCCTGGATCTCTGAGGAGAGAGTAGAGATCTCTGTCTCTAGCGATGAAAGACGGCCCTCGACATCTCGGATCTGATCCTCAGAAAGACAGCCCGTCACCCGAACGGGTTCAACAGATTTGGGGCTCGCCTGGAGGATGTTGCTCAGGTTTGCAATCTTTGAGCCGATCGTGACGAGTCGATAAAGTCGCTCCGATGCGGGGCACGGGGACACCGCTCCCTCGTAGCCTTTGAGCATGTCCTTGACATCAAGCAACTCCAGTGCTCTGGCTTCGCGAAGATACCTCATGACCGAGTCGTACTGATCCTTGTGGACGATGATCTCTACGCGCTTCATCTTCGCTGGGAGTAGCATGCCCGGCGCCTCCCTTGCGGGAACTACCTGACGGGGCGTATTGGTCCTCTTAAGACTTGAGCTTCTATAACAGTCCAAAATCACTCAGGCATGATCCAGAGTCCAGGCCATGGCCCGTCCAGTCGTACCCTATCAAAGGTCGGCCCTCTTCCGAGAAGAATGAGTTTTACTGTACCCGAATACATACGTGAACCCAGAGGGATGCCTGCGTGACAAAGTGTGACGGATGCGGTCGCGAGTACGAAGATCTACATGAATGCACGTACTGCGGCAAGCACTTCTGCCCGCTGCATTATGATGAGCACATGTCATGGGAGCGCAGACATGCAGGGTTGGCGTCTGAACGAGGCAGGTTTTGGAGAAAGAAAACGGCTCAGTCTCGATAGAGCAGCAAGCTGCACCCATGCGTCGACTATACGAGACCCAAGCCCGTTAGGCTCTTGACTGTCGAGCTGATGAGTACAAGAATCGGAGCCGGATAGATCCCCAATATTATGAGAGGAACAAGGAAAGCGGCGAGCGTTAGCAGCTCGAATCGGGGCGCCTCGTTCCTGACCAGCACACGCTCCGGTGAAGCCATCAGGACTCTTCGAAGCATCCACATGAAGTAGCCAGCGGTAATCGCCGGAACAAGCACTACAATCGCGAGCAGAAGATCCACGCTGATGGCTGACAGGATGACCATGTATTCACTGATGAAGCTTCCGAAACTCGGGAAACCCATGGCGCCCAGAGACCCAAGCACCAGCAGAAACGCGGTAACGGGCATTACTTTTCCCATCCCGGGTAGCTCGCGGATCGTTCTGGTTCCCATCTGTTCGTGTATGACTCCGGACATTAGGAAGAGGATCCCGATCGCACAAGCGTGGTTAAACATCTGGAAGACCGAACCGGCGAGCCCCATTGCCGTGAACGAAAAGGCGCCCAGCAGCACGTAGCCCATGTGATTGATACTCGTCAGCGCAATCATGCGCTTTAGGTCCTGCTGAATCATAGCGACGATAGCACCGTAGAACATTGTCAACACTGCCAGCCCGACTAGGCCAGGAGCTAGAAACCGTGAAGCTTCAGGAAATGTTCCCAGCATGACGCGAATGAAGCCATAACCTCCCATCTTCAGCAAGAGCCCAGCAAGTAGCACGCTAATTGGCGCCGGCGCCTCAACGTGGGCGTCTGGAAGCCATGTGTGAAACGGGACCACAGGAAGCTTGACGGCAAAACCAAAGAAGACGGCAACGGCCAGCGGAATCTGCAGCGCTAACGGCAATCTGGCGTTCGACAGGATCACAAGGTCGAACGTGTGAGGCTCAGAGAAAACGTACAGTGAAATGAAACCCAGAAGCATCACAGTACTCCCTACATGAGTGAAGATTAGGAACTTCATGGCGGCATACTTCTTCTTCGGGCCTCCCCACACTCCGATGAAGAAGAACATCGGAATCAGGACAAGCTCCCAAAAGACGTAGAACAGTATCAGGTTCAGCGAAGTAAAGACGCCGATTATGGACCCCTCGAACAGCAGAAGCAGAGCATAGTACGGGCCTATCGAATAGCGAATCTCACGCCATGACCCTGCCGCAGCAAGTGTTGTCAACAGAGCTGAGATAATCAACAAGGGCAGGCTTATTCCGTCGATTCCCAGTTTGAACGTTAGGCCAAGTGATTCCGCCCAAGGTAGAGTTTCAATCATCTGAAGCCCTGTGCGGTTCTGATTGTACGACGCGAAGATCGCAAGTGCGAGAACGAGCGTAGCTGCAGAGATCAGCAGACTGAGTACCTTGGCGGCTTTATCGTTAGCACGTGAAACCAAGAAGACAACGAGTGCTCCAGCCAACGGGAGTAAGACCATGGTTGAGAGCAGGCCAAACATCATCGCTCACATGCCAAGGAAGACCATTGCAACTACTATCAGGAACAGCCCCAGTGCGAAGGCCAACAAGTACTGCTGAGCGACTCCAGTCTGCAGCTTTGCGACGGCGCGAGAGAAGTATCTCCCTGTCGTGGCTACACCATTCACTGCTCCGTCCACAACCTGAAGATCAAACGTGTCGCCTCCCCTAGACAAGCCTACTGACAAGCCAGAAACTGCGCCGCTAATGCGGTCAAAGAACCCGGACTCAACCGAGCGACCCACAGACCCACTTAGGGCGAGCGCCCCACGCGCGAAACCGACGTAGTACGCCGCGTTGACGTAGAGCCTGTTCCACAGAAAGTTGTAGAAGGCCTTCAGTAACGGATTGTCAAGGATTTGGGATGCATCGATCTTCTTTGAGATGTACAGGTTGTATCCAATCGCTCCGCCCGCGCCTAAGACCAATGCCGTCGTGACAGCCGCCGCTATCTCAGGTGAAAGGTAGTGAAGATCGCGAACCAGAACAGTCTCTGGACCAGGGCCCACCAAAGTGAAGCCTTGTTCCAAGAATGAGGCAAGGCCTTGCTCCATAAGCGGTCCGATAACCCCAATCGCGATTGTCACGAGAGCCAGCAGGAGATAGGGGACGTACATGATAGGTCGAGCTTCGTGGATCCTTGTTCCTTCTTGCTCCAGTTTCCTCACGTGGGCGGTCTTCGGCCCTAGGAATACCCATCCGAGGATCTTCAGACTGTAGATGAGTGTCAACGCGGCTGTTACCGCGGCGACGAGATACAGCCAAAACTCGCCGGCCTCCCAGGTGGCCGCCAAGATCGCGTCCTTGCTCCAGAAACCACTGAACGGAGGGACACCAGACAGCGCCAGAACAGAAATCAACATCGTCGCAAACGTGAACTTCATGCTCGAACTGATGCCGCCCATCTCGTCCATAAACCGAGTCTCACACGAATGTATGACAGCGCCGGCCGCCATGAAGGCCGCAGCTTTGAAGATGGCGTGGTTCATCAAGTGAAAGAGCCCCGCGGTGTATCCCGCGGCGAATTGCAGGCCCATCCCACCGACGCCTATGGCGAGCATCATGTATCCTATCTGAGAGGCTGTCGAATATGCAAGCGTCTTCTTGAGTTCCTTCGCAACTACTGCTTGAGCCGCCGCGGCGAGAGCCGTGATAGCTCCGATCCAGCCGACGATCTCGAAGAATGTGAAAGGCTGACCATAGGTGACGATGGCGTTGAAGAACATAGGCCCCGTACGTGCGACCAAGTACACCCCTGCTTTTACCATCGTGGCGGCGTGGATGAGAGCGGAGACAGGTGTAGGGCCTGCCATCGCGTCGGGTAACCACTCATGCAAGGGGACTTGGGCTGACTTCCCGATCGGGCCCCAGAACATCAGAAGCGCTGTCGGCAGAAGGAACCCTGCCCTGGCTAGGTCGCCTGCCCAACTGATGTTCCGTGAAAGCTCCACCAGATTCAGAGTGCCCGCGGTCGCGTAGATGATGAACACAGCGACGAGGAGGCCTATGTCCCCAATTCTAGTCATCACAAAGGCTTTCATTCCTGCGTGGCTTGGAGAGTACGTCATGGGGACGCCCCAGGTCTTGTGTCCTTCAGAGCCCACCCATTTGTCAGGTTCATCAGAGTACCAGTATCCGATCAGCGCGTACGAGCATAGACCGACCCCCTCCCACCCGAACATGAGCTGCAAGAGGTTATCCGACAGGACGAGCAGTAGCATGTTCCCGATGAAGTAGTTGATGAAGAACCAGTACCTCGTCAGCGTAGGTTCTTTCTCCATGTATCCGATGCTGTACAAGACGATCAGGAAACTGACCCATGCGACAATGTTCGACATCAGGACGCTCAAGGGATCGACCAGGACCCCGGCCTTGATTCCGAGAGAAGGAATCCACTGGACCTGTAGATCCGCGGTCACTCCTCTGAGCGCGTCCGGGATCATTGCTGACGCCGACACCGCGGCCAGCAGCGGAAAGATGACGGCAACAGCGGTTCCGGCTTTGCGGTTAATCGCGGAAGCCGGCACGGCGGCCAGTGCGCCGAGCATCGGGAAAATCCAGACCAGCCAAGGGATTATGCTGTTCATTCTCTTTCTCTCATGGGATCATGCTTGAGATCTGAGAAAGCATGCCACTCGTCACAAGATCCGGGAGGATGCCTAAGATGACTGCAGTAGCAGCCAGCAAGACCAAGGGTGCGGTCATCGTGAACGGGGCTTCTTCGACTTCCGTCATCTCCGAAGGCAGGCCTCCGAAGAAAACGCGTTTCATTGTCCAGAGCGTGTAGCCTGCCGTGATAGCGGTGGACACGACCGCACCGATCGATATGATGAGCCTCTGGAAAACAAGTGGCTCCATGGCGGACTTGACTGATCCGAAGAAGATTAGAAATTCTGAAATGAAGCCGCTAGTTGGCGGAACGCCTAGAATTGTCAAGAACCCGATTAGGGCTGCAGTTGCGGTGACTGGCATTCTCTTCGCGAGTCCTCCTAGCTTGGATATCCTTCTGGTACCGTGAGCTTGCACGATGATTATCCCGGCAACCATGAAGAGAATCCCTTTGCCCATCCCGTGGCTCAGGTAGTGGAACATAGAGCCGGAGACGCCTTGAACTTGGACTGAGGCGACTCCTAGAAGGATGTACCCCATCTGACTGATGCTTGAATAGGCCATCAGGCGCTTGATATCGTCCTGCACAAGGGCCATGAGCCCGCCGTACACCATCGTGATCAGCGCCCAGAGACTCAGTTGGAAGGAAACTGCGCCGATCAGTTCAGGCGAGACGGTCATGAGGATCCTCACGATCGCGTACCCTCCTATCCCGATCATTGCCGGTGACAGGAGAGCGCTGATCGGCGTAGGAGCCTCGGCGTGGGCGTGAGGAAGCCAGATGTGCACGCCGAACGCCGCCATCTTCACCAAGAGCCCCGCGAGGATTGTGATCGTGATCCAGAATCTGTAGGGTTCCGGAATGACAGCCGAGGCTAGGGCTGAAAGATCGAAAGTCCCGGAAACCCCCCACAACGTCAAGATACCAACTAGGAACGTCAATGCCCCGACGTGAGTCCACATGAAATACATGAAGGAGATTCTGTCGCGATCTCCATATCCCCAGCGAGCAATCAGGAAGTACGATGGAACGAGCATCAATTCAAAGAAAAGATAGAACTCGATCAGGTTCGTGGCAAGGACTGCCCCGATCATTCCAGTCGAGTACAGCAGGTAAAGCGCGAAGTAGAGACCGTGTTCTTTCGAGTCCCCTCCCAACCTATGAGCCATGTATGGCATCGAGTAGATCGCGATGACCGAGCACAGCAGAGTGACTGTGAAGACAACCGGGATGCTGAGTCCGTCTGCTCTGAAGCCAAAGTATCCTATTGGCTCCCATCGAAACGTCTCTACCACAATTCCGCGCCAGCCCGAGAATAGCACAATGAGTGTCGACAGAGCCAGCGGGATCATGGCAACCCACCCCACTCGTGCGCGAAGTTGTCCTGACAAAAACCAAACCACCGGAACGACCGCGAGTGGCAGAACGATCGTTCCAAGAAGTAATGAGAACAATGGCTATCCTCTCAGACGGTTCAGTCTGCGAACGTCGATTGTTCCGTTCAGCCTAAACGCAACAAGTATCAGCGCCAAGCCCACCGCAGCTTCCATTGCTGCCGCTGCAACCGAATAGAGGACTATGATCCACCCGTTGAGGATTGGCGGGTTGGAGTATCTGGCAAACGCTACGAAGTTTATGTTGGCCGCGTTAACTATGAGCTCCACCGAGAAGAGTAAACGGATGGCATTCCGCTTTGAGACGAGACCGTAGATTCCGACACCGAGCATTGCGGACGAGAGTATGACGTAGCTACTCAGCGGCTCCAAGTGGTTTCTCCTCCCGCTCCACTTTCGCAAGAGTCAGGGCACCAACGACTGCGGCGCCCATGAGAAGACCGAGGATGAGAAGTGCTGCAGAGTAGGACAACGCCAAAGAGCGGCCCAGCTCCTGTAGCGAGACTCGATAGAATTCAGGGGTCTCCGGCGAAACTGGAACTAGGAAAACTACGGCTCCTGCCACCGCCAGTGCAACTAAGCCAGCAACATACACGCCAGCACGGCCAAGACGACCAGGCTCTTCCTGCTCCACGATTCGGCCAGATTCCCTCTGGACCAGCATGATTGTGAACAGAATCAGCACCACGACCGCGCCTACATACACAGCGACCTGAAACATCGCAAGGTATTCCGCGCCAAGAAGTATGAAGATGCCCGCCACTCCGATCAACGAGAAAGCCAGCCAGATCGCGCCATAGATCAGCTCCTTAGCCTCCAACGCGAGTATGGCTGAAACGATGATCAAACCGCTAAGCGCAAGAAAAGCGATATCGGGCATGTCAGACCCTCCACATGCCGCCGAAGCCTAACCAGATCAGGCCCGCGGTGACGAAAACATTGGCGAACGCGAGCAGGAGCAATCTCGTCCAAGCGGTTCTTAGGAGGATATCAACTCTCACACGCGGGAAGGTGCCCCGGATGATAAAGACCGCGCTTGCGACCAGAAACGTCTTCAGAAGGAACCAGACAGGCTGAGGCAGGATTGCGGGACCCGACCAGCCTCCCAGAAAGAGCGTTGTGATCATGGCGGACATCACGTATAGTTTCGTGTACATTGCAAGAAAGCCGACCATGAAGACGACGCCGCTCAGCTCAGTCATCCACCCCATCACAAGTTCCGGCTCGGCTTCCGGCAGATCGAACGGCGTTCTTTCAAGCTCAGCTAGCACTGCCACAAAGAAGACCGCGAAACCAAGTATTTGCGGTGCTACGAACCACAGCTTCTGTTGAGCCTCGACGATGTTACTTAGGTTCAGTGTTCCCGTGAGCATGACTATGCCCAAGACTGAAAGCCACATCGGAATCTCGTAGGCAACCTGTTGGAACAACGATCTCAGTCCGCCTAGGAACGAGTACTTGCTGTTGCTCCCCCAGCCAATCAAGAGGATCACACTCGGAAAGAGCGAGATAACTGCGAATACGTAGATCAGGCCTATGTCCATGTTCGCAATGACGAGTCCGTCTCCAAATGGAATTGGCACCACTGGTGCAGCGGCCAGCAGCATCAAGCCGAGTGCACAAAGCATGAGCAGTTTCGCGTCGGCAAGCTCGGGAAAGATCATCTCCTTGAACATCAACTTGACGCCGTCTGCTATCAGCTGAAGGATCCCCCACATGCCAGCGTACAATGGCCCGATTCTCAGTTGCACACGAGCAATCACTTTCCTCTCGAGCCAACCAAGAAAGGCCGCGCTGAGCATGATGTTCAGAAAGCCAGGGAAGAAAACCATCTCAAGAAAAGTCCTTGACGTGATGATCCTCACGCCTAGGTTCAGGATCTCTTGGGGTGTTGGCAGCCCTAGCAACCACGTCACCAGAACTCTGGTTTCCCTGAGAGGTACAAGGCATACGCCAGCGGGGCAACGAGGACGACTAGGAAGACAAGGAACACGTAGTCCTGAGAGATCGGCAATGCCGAGAAGGCCAGCCCCCATGTGAAGAGAAACATCGCAACCACGTCGAAGGCAACGAACATGATCAGGTACGGGTAATACTGCATCATGTATCGCCGTCTTGCTTCCCCTAGGCGGGTCTGTCCAGATTCGAAAGGTGCATCCCTGATCGGGTTCCTTCCCTTCGCGCCCATCAACCAACCGAAGACCAAGAGCGGAAACGTGACCAGGAAAACCACGACTTCGAAGATTGCTACAAGACTCCAGGAGTCCAAAGCCATGCGACTTTCCTCGCTCAGGTCCCAGGTAGATCTTCAGGTCACGTGACGTTACGAATATAAGCCGTGCTGTCAATTCACAATAGTTAACTTGGCAGCCCCGTTGTTGTGAAGAAATCATTCAATAACGAGGAAGAATCAACCGCCGTGACTGCGCCCCAAAAAGAGATCGATCGGGATGACATGGAAATCGCCTGGGATGACACACCTCTGGTGCCCCAAGTGTCAGCGGCAATATGGCACGGACGCCGAACTTGTCTTGAAAGACGGAAAGATACTATTCAAGTGGAAATGCAAAACGTGCGGAAGCGAAATTCTCTCAGAAGGCTAACGGCGCTCTACGCGTTTCTCTCAAGCGCGAATTCAGCTAGCGCAATCAGGGCTTCTTTGTCCTCGCCGTCTTCGAGGGTCGCAATCTCGGACTTCGCCCTCTGGACGCGTTCTCTTGAAGCGCGTGTTGCGAAATCTAACGCCTTCTGCCGCAACGCTTCAAGTGCATCTTCTCGGGTCTTGCTGCCATTCTGATTCAGCATTTGACTTACACGATCTCGCCGCGCAGTCTCGCCTAGGTAATGTGCGAGCACGAGATTAGCTCGTTCGGTCATCGAAGCTGTGGAAGGACCCGTGATATCCAGTATGTCGTCTCTAATCTGGAACGCAACGCCGACTCCTCTGCCATAGTTGTATAGGGCATTGATCTCATCGCGAGACCCGCCGCCGAGTATGCCGCCGATTCCGGCAGACGCCGCAAAGAGCGAACCGGTCTTGAGATCTGCAATGTTGAGGTAGTGTTCGACATCTATTGCGATATCGGAGATGACATCGAGCATCTCACCCTTACTCAGTTCGACGAGGGCCCACCCTATCATTTTCATGATTTTCGGGTCCTTGTAGTCGGATAGAACCTCAACCCCCTTCGAGGCCAGAAAGAGTCCTGAACTGATTGCTCTGTCATCGTTGAATGCCGCGTTCAATGTAGGCATGTCTCTGCGGAGTCTGTCCTTGTCGATGAGATCGTCGAAGATCAGCGAGGCAGCATGCACGAACTCCACCGCAGCCGCCGCGTTCAGCGCCATCTTCTCTTCTCCACCGACCGCCCGTGAGGCGAGAAGAACCATTATCGGTCTGAGGCGCTTCCCTCCAGTCCTGAAGGTGTATCTGACGAGCTCTCTTGCCTCGTCCTGTTCAAAGCCAGATGATAGGATCCTGTCTATGCACTCGTTCACGACTATTCGTTTCTCTTCCAACAACTGCTGGAATTCCATGTAGTCCAGATCCAAGCGACGCTACATTCCTAGGCTGGGGTAATTAAGTAGAAAGCTATCGCGTTGTTGATTCATTGCAGACAGGCTTCGGCCAGCTCTTCGATCGCCGCGGCCTGATTCTTCGCCTTTACCACTGCGCTGGAGACGAGGACTCCTTGAGTGCCCAGCCTAAGCGCTTTCTTAACATCCTCTCCGGAGGTGATCCCCGCACCGCAGAGAATGACAACTTCACTGTTGATTCTTCTGATCCGTGATACGGTGTCCGTGACTACTTCCGGCTTGGCCTTCGACACAGCGACTCCGGTCCCGATGAGTTCAGGAGGCTCTATGGCAATCATATCGGGACTTGGGACTGCGACGGCTGCCGCGGTCTCCGGAGTATTCGCGCAAACCACCGTTGCGAGTCTGAGACTCTTGGCTCTTGAGACGACTTCTTCAATGGCACTCGGTTCGAGCGTGCGCTCCGAGTGGTTGACCAAGATGCCGGATGCGCCTGCCTCGAGAACCGACTCGGCCAGCACGTGCCCAGTGTGCGGACCTGGAGTGATCGGGTCGACATGTTGAGCGAAGACCGGGATCTTTGTCTCTTGCGAGACGAGCCTCAGGTCCGCTATCTGAGGTGCAACGGCCACCACAACGCCAAACTTTTCGCCCGCTCGTTCTGCGCATCTTGCAAGACTAATCGCCTTGGCGCCCGTCGCCTCGAGATAACACTTGAAGTTCACTAGGATCATGGGAGATGAGATCTTACCGTGAGCCATCCTCCAAACCATGCCTGCGACAACAGGCACAACCACCCATCAACTTAAGCCTTCAGAAGACGAGAGCAAGGAGATTTCGATCTTGAAATTCAGAACCGTAATATACGGTCGCAACCAGAAGTTACGTGAAATGAGGGCTTATGTCCGCGGAGCCTCGAAAGACTACGGTTTCCGTGATAAAAGCAGATGTTGGATCTGTCTCGGGTCACGTAACCGTTCACCCCAGACAGCTTGAAGTCGCACGCGAGTTCCTAGAAGATGCGCGCGAGAAACGGGTGATATCTGACTATCATGTTACTCACGCCGCCGACGACTTGGAACTGATAATGACCCACACGATGGGAGAGAACAACCGCACCATTCATGAACTGGCTTGGAGGTGCTTCAAGGAAGTCACCGAGAAGGTATCAAGGCCCCTCAAGCTCTACGCGGCAGGTCAGGATCTCCTTTCAGAGGCCTTCTCCGGCAATATCAGAGGCATGGGCCCGGGAGTTGCCGAGCTGGAGTTCACGGAGAGACAAAGTGATCCCGTTCTGATCTTCATGGCAGATAAGACAGAACCCGGGGCGTGGAACCTGCCTCTCTTCAAAATATTCGCAGATCCATTCAACACTGCGGGTTTGATAATTGATCCTACACTACACGAGGGCTTCACGTTCACAGTTCTTGATGTCCACGAGAACATTGCGGTTGAACTGAAATGCCCCGCCGAAATATACGACCTCCTTGCCCTGATAGGGACTCCCAGCAAGTACGTTGTTCCAAAGGTACATCGAAATGATGGATTACCCGCTGCCGCCGCAAGCACCTCACGGCTCTCATTGATCGCAGGCCGCTACGTTGGCAAGGACGACCCTGTCTGCATCGTTCGGGCGCAGCACGGGCTTCCAGCCGCAGGAGAGGTTCTGGAGGCGTTCATCTTTCCTCACCTGGTCGCTGGCTGGATGCGGGGATCGCATCACGGCCCACTGATGCCGGTCAGCGTCGACGATTCTCAGAACAAGGTCAGTCGTTTCGACGGACCTCCGAGGGTGGTGGGTCTCGGATTTCAGGTGAGTGACGCAAAACTCGTTGGCCCAACCGACCTCTTTGCCGACCCCGCATTCGACAGGACAAGAGAGACGGCCAGCATGGTTGCCGACTACATGCGATTACACGGTCCCTTCATGCCTCACAGACTCGGACCGGAAGAGATGGAATACACAACGCTTCCACAGGTCTTGAAGAAGCTGAAGGACCGCTTCAAGAAAGTATAGCACTCTACTGGACCTCCTTCGAACTTCTTCAGCGGATCTGATATTCCACGGCATCGCCTAGATGAACACATCCTGCGTCTCGCGAGGTTGTTCGCGCTCTGCGGAAAACGCTATTACTGCAGAGCCATGATCGTGCAGCCTGTGAGCGTTGTTGCCGCTGAGAGTGTTAGTCTGTGACCCAATTCATCAAGACGGAATCAAGCTCTTGCGCGATGCAGGCTGTGAGGTTGCCGAGCGGCCAAAGATAACCAAAGAGGAACTTGTGTCGGACGCAAAGAACTTCGACGTGATTGTGGTTAGAGGAAGAACTAAGGTCACGGCGGAAGTCATTGCAGCTGCCCCTCCGCTGAAGGCTATCGCTCGGTCCGGAGTTGGCCTCGACAACATTGACCTCGAAGCCGCCAAGAAGCGAGGCATAGCTGTCATTTCCACGCCCGGAGCCCCGGCAACAAGCGTGGCCGAACTCGCAGTAGGCCTGATGATGTCGCTGCTTCGGCAAATTCCCTTGGCAGATCAAGCGATGAAGCAGGCTCAGTGGACCAAGGCCCAGTTGATCGGGCGCGAACTCCGAGGAAAGACGCTTGGAATTGTCGGAGTTGCAGGCCGGATCGGCACTAAGGTGGCCCGGATTTCTCTACAGGGATTCGGAATGAAGGTCATCGGCTACGACGTGATCGATGTGACTGAGAAGGCGAAGCAGATCGGCTTCGAGGCCTGCACCAAGCTCGAAGAGCTGCTTGAAAGGGCAGATATTGTAACAATCCATGTTCCCTATCTCCCTTCCACCCATCACCTAATAGATGAGTCAAGGATTAGCCGGATGAAGCAAGGATCGATACTCATCAACACGTCTCGAGGCGACATTGTTGACGGACGGGCCCTGCTCAAGGCCATCAAGGAAGGAAGTATCGCCGGCGTAGGCCTCGATGTCTTTCACGATGAGCCCCCGAAAGAAGATTGGGAGAAAGAGCTTGTGGCGCTACAGAACGGGCGCTCAGTCTGCACGCCGCACATAGGCGCACAGACCTATGAATGCCAACGACTGGAAAGTCTGACAGTTGCAGAGGAGATCATCAAACTGCTTGGGGCATGAACCGAATGAACCTCTCCATGAAGGATTTCGAGCGACTGGACATCCGAGTCGCCAGACTTGTTGCTGTGGAAAGCATAGCCGGGATGAAGAAGATCATGAAGGCCACGATAGACCTCGGCGACCGAACCGTCAACGCGGTCATTGGCGGCGGTGAGTACTACAAACCCGAGGATCTCCAGGGCAAACTCATGGCGGCCGTCGCAAACATGGAACCCAGAACGGTCGCTGGAGTGAGATCGGAGTGCATACTGCTTGCCGCAGACGATCACGGCAAACCGATCTGGCTCATTCTCCCAGAAGGTGTTGCCCCGGGCACAAAGATACGATAGAGATCGACGAAATCCGTTCCCGGCGAGGCCGCTGAACCTTATATATTTACATGGGCAATGGGTGTCGCCACGCCGTACGACCAAGACACGGAGACTCCCGTATGGAAAGGCAAGCCGTTCTTGCACTCCATCTGCTCGTCATACTGGCGTTTTCTTGGTCGTCAGCCTCTGTGCATGCATCGTCACTCAACTACTCAATACACGACGAAAAAATGACCGTTAGTCTTTCCCTGAATTTCTTTCAAAACGCAAGCACAATGGCCAGCCTGAACGGAAGCTTCACAGGGAGGTCAGCAGAGGATCTTGCTTTCGCGTTAGCGGAGGGTATTGGCAAGAAGGTTAGCGGCGCCACGGCGTCTTCCGTGTCAGGGGCGCTTGTGTCCGACAAGAGCTGGATCAACGCAACGATTCATTTCGAGGCTGCGGGAATCTCGTATCGCAAAGGCGATCTCTTGGTTTTGAACTGTTCATGGATACCGTTCACCGTGTCTCGCGACCTTAGGCTTGAAAACGTCAGCTACAACTTGATCGGAGCGACCTACATCAGACCGACGTTCGAGAAGTATCTGGACTATGAAAGACCGCCTCTGAACGAGACCATCGAGCGCGTCACATTCCTATCTGGGCAAGAACAGGTGCCTCCGGAACTTGCTGCCAATACTGCCGGGAACGCGACCCTACTTGACTTCAGCAACCTTGCCCCACCAATTGAAACTTGGCAAAGGGCGTCCAATCTCACCAAAGGCTCGACGACATGGGTTTACGATCCCGCCCCCGCTGTCGACCTGACGATGACAGTCACTCCAAGAGAAGGGACCTCATTCTCCGCTCGCGCGTTCTATAGGTACAACGCCACGGTTTCGATAGATGGGCCTGCTCAGGCCGAACACGATACCATAGTCGCAGATGTTTCTGGCGGGTTCGAGCCGCTACTCATGCTTGCGGTCATCCTTGTGACCTTCGTCGTCGCCGTCTTGGCCAGCTGGACCTACAGGTCGCGGCGTAGACAGATCGCTCGAAGACGAAAGTAACGACTCTACGAACCTATTCGGTCTCGCACCATTCGAGCGATTGCGTCTTCGCTAAAGAGGTGAGAGAAGTTCTGCCGAAGAACTCCTTTGTACAGTGTCGCCTCGTCTTCGCTCATGTACTGAAACATGTAGGAGCCCTGATAGGGGGACGGTTCCCCGTCTCTGGTGATGAACTCTATGTGCATGAGCGGTTCGCCGCGCTTTATCGTGATTGGCTGGCGATCGTTGCTGAGATTCACAAGCTCCAGGGCTAGCCTCCCGACAAAGCCGCTGTGAACCTTGGCAGCGTTCAGGAACGATAGCCCCATTCTTCCATACCGGCTCTTGGCAGTCAGGTGCGCGACATAGTTCGGCGGCGTGAAGACGACCTCATGTGAGATCAGGTTCTTGTGCTCCAGATAATGCAAGGTCGTCTCATCTCTGACGGTGAGGACGTAGCCGTCACCATCCAAGAGATTGAAGTCAAACGGGTGAATGCACTTGAACGAGCTGATGAGTTCGACGAGCTTCTCCTTCCCCAGTATCCCCATGCCTTAGCCCTTGCCTGCTTGCGGAGAATGCTCCATCTTGGTTTTCTGGGTTTCGGGTTGCCAGGAGTCAGGGGACGGCTGTGAATGATAATTTCAAGTTCATGGTCTCCGCGGTCACCTGCAATTCTGGGACGACATTCAGCATGATGGCCGTCTGCGCGCCAAGCCGAACAAGGAACGACACGGATACTGTGAACACTCTGGATGTTAGCTGAACCGGCTTCGAAGCAGCGTTGACGACCGCGGTCGCGTTAGTCACCTCCAATCTTACTGAGTCGTACTGCCCGAGTGATAGGGAACCGAGAGCAACCGTCTCGCTCGAGTTTGCTACCGCAAGATCCACTTGAGTCGACGTATTGGTTACGGAGAACCAGCCCTCGGGTTCATGAGTGTCGGCTCTATGCGCCTTGATCTCTCTAATCGTCAGGTAGAGATGTTCTACAGGAACGGAAGAGGATGAAGACAATGCTATCTTCACACTACCGTTCGCGAGCGGCGGGAAGACTATGAGAAACGCGATGACGAGGAGCACAGCGACAGCGACGACTCGTTTTGCCTGCATCTGGTTCAGCTTCAGACGTCCCTATCGCAGATGAATTCCATATAATCGTTCCAGTTCCTCGATGAGCGAACAGCCTAGCTTGGAGACGGCGGGGTCTGGGCCGCTGGCTCACCGCAAAGCTGAGTTATCCTGTTCCAATTGCTCTCGACTTGTTTCCTCAGTTCCTCCAAGTCCTTCGCGAACTCCGGCGCGAACAGGTGCCTGAATCTCCCTTGAGGCTTGAGGAACTCCTCAAGCGGAACCGGTTTGGGAACTTTGAGGCTGAGCCTGTACTTTGCATGCTCAACCTCGTACAGGGGGAAGTACTTCGTCTGAACGGCAAGCTTGGCAAGCTTGATCGTCTCGCTGGTCTCGAACCTCCACCCTAGCGGGCACGGCGCCAGCACATGTATCACAGCCGGCCCTTTCACCGCCGCGGCCCGTCGAACCTTAGTTATGTAATCATTCCAGTAGGCGACAGAAGCCGTGGCGGCGTACTCGACTCCGTGCGCAACGCAGACGCCGATCAGGTCCTTCTTCGGATCCATCTTGCCTGGGATCTTCGAGCCCGCAGGGGTTGTCGTTGTTGACGCGCCATACGGCGTTGCTCCGGATCTCTGTATTCCCGTGTTGTGGACGACAACTCCATCGGCGATGAAATTGTGATCCTTCTCGACTCTCAGGTCGTACGTTCTCATTCTGTCGACATATCGTAGATGTCGTACATTCTCGACGGCGAAGTTGTCGGTTTCGATGAGGGGATCCTGGTATCGATATTGGTTCCTATACTTCTCGAGGTCCCATTTTCTCTTTCTGCTGAAACAAATGCATCCGGATTGCGTATCCTTCAACAAACTCCTGTGTGGGAAGGCTTTGCCTTTCTTCACCCTTTGCCATGTAATCTTTCCAACTCGGTAGTTCATTGTCTGAAGTAGGAGCCTTAGCTTTCTGAGAAGTTCGGAACTGCTTGAGACGTACCTGTAGCTCCTGACATACCTGTAACCGTCGGATTGTAGCAGGCCTTCGATGAATGCCTCCTTCTCCTCTGTGGGAAGTGTGAATATCCATGCTGGGATTGTCTTGTTCTTGGCACCCTTTCCGAAACCTAGCATGTCGATGAACCTTGCCAAGTTGACAGAGTTGAAATACACATAGTATTCGTTGGATTGACCTATGCCGCTAGTACCGAATAGTCTCGTGTACAGTTCTAGCAGCCTTTTTCTGGTTGAACCCTCGGGTATGGCAAAGCCTACCTCACCTTTCTGAGGGCGGGTCCAACCGTCTCCGACAAAGAGTCCTAGGAATTCTAGCAGTTCAGAGCTGGATTGTTTTGGTATTCTGATCTCGTTAAGATTGTGAACCTTGAAGTGCTTCTTCGTGACAGGTGAGAAGTTGAATTTGAACCTGGAACCTTCGTGATCGAGCCTCTTCAGAACTACTATCTCATCGCCAAGCCTGAGTTCAGAAAGCGTCTTCCAACGCAACTCGCGCTCCCTACCTCGGCCATGTCTCTTGACGACTAAGAACGGGTGATTAGGTGTCGACCTGATCAGATGATGCAGAGTCGCGATTTCATGAACCGGCCTGATACCGTTATCAAAGACGCCTAAACATTTCCTCAGGAGAAGGCTGTTCGTGGCCCTGTCGAACGTGTAGAGGCGTTCGCCCAGCTGCACTTCGTCAACCCTTTTCGCACCGTTCTCCGTCATTACGAGCGTGTCGCCAGGCAAACAGTTCATGTAGGCTTCGTTGTCGTAGCAGATGTAGGTGAAGTCATGCCTCCTCTCAAGAGCGCCTGACAGCGCTTGGATTCCGATGTCAAAGGTGCCCCCGTCTCCCCCGAAGGCGACTACGTCAACCGTGTCAGCCTTTCCTAGCTTGCGCAGGGAGGCTTCGATTCCCGACGCCACCGCAGCGGCATTCTCGAAGAGCGTGTGGACCCAGGGTACCTTCCAAGCAGTGTCAGGATATATCGTGCTGGCAACTTCAAGGCAACCCGTAGCATTCACAAGAATCGAAGGTTTCTCCAACGCCTTCATCGTCATACGCGCCATCGCCGCGGGCCCACATCCAGTGCACATTCTATGGCCGGGCCCGAACAGTTCCTGGGTCGGAAGCTCCTTCAAAGTCACCATCAGGCCCTCACCCCCACGTATGAAACCGCATCGCGAACCGGCTCCCCTCGCGCCTGACTAAGAGCCATCTCAAAGACACCTTCGACGTCAGTCGGCTTTACGTCTCTGCCGCCCAAGCCGCAGATAACGTTGAACATCTTGGTCTGTATTCCAGTCAGCTCTTTCGTTGAAGCGACATCGCTGCACAGCGCGCCGTACGGTGCCCCGAAGGATACGGCTCGGTCGATCACGCCGACGCTCTTCACGATCGAGAGCAGCTTTGCAACTTCACTTGTCGGGAAAGGCCTGTACTGCCAGATCTTGATGACACCGACTCGTTTCCCTTGCTGTCGCAGTCTTGTCGCAACGGTTCGGGCTGTGCCGGCGATGCTGCCCAAGCATATGACCGCCGCCTCAGCGTCCTCGACATTGAACGTGGACACGGCCGAGTATTCTCTTCCCGAGATCTGCTTGAATTCGTCGGCCACAGCGATTATGACCGACGGAGCGTTATTCATGGCCTCGACCTGCTGGCGTTTGAACTCCGAGTAGTAGTCAGGAAGTGCCAACGCCCCGAAAGTCATTGGGTTGGCGGGGTCCAGCCTGTAGATGGGGTTCCTCGTGCCTAGCAACTTGCTGACTTGGTCATCCTCAAGGATTGTCACACCTTCCATGGCATGTGAGATCGTGAATCCGTCTAGGTTCACAGTCACCGGCAGGGAGACCCTGTGATCCTCCGCGATCTTGAACGCTTGAAGCGTCCAGTCATACGCTTCCTGAGCGTTCTCCGCGTAGATCTGGATCCACCCGCAGTCCCTCGAGCCCATCATGTCCGAGTGGTCATTGTGAATGTTGATGGGAGCGGATAGCGCTCGGTTAACCACTGCCATGACAATAGGCGTACGCAAACCCGAAGCAAGGTAGAGCACTTCGTGCATCAACGCCAGACCTTGGCTTGACGTAGCGGTGAACACCCGTGACCCTACGAGACTTGATCCGACGCATGCCGAAAGTGCCGAGTGTTCCGACTCGACGCAGACGAACTGAGTGTCGACCTCTCCGTTCGCCACGTAGTCGCTGAATCTCTCAACAATGATGGTCTGAGGAGTTATCGGGTAAGCTGCGACGACGTCGACTTGAGCTTGCTTGGCTGCGAAGGCTACAGCCTCATCACCATTCATGCCGACAATTTTCTGTGAGACGGTCTTCATCATCTCAGCTTTCCTCCTCCATCACAATGGCTTTCAAGGGGCATTCTGCCGCGCAGATCCCGCAGCCTTTGCAGTAATCGTAACTGAACTCGATCGTTTTTGGGCCTCGCAGGATCGCTGGCTCCGGGCAGTAGATCCAACATATCAGACAGTTCGTGCACTTCTTCGCATCCAAGACTGGACGCTTGAGCCGCCAGGTCCCCGTCTTGTTACGTTCCGCGGACCCAGGAGTCACGAGCACCGCGCCTATCGGAAGTGAAGTCCACCCAGGTTTCTCCTCTTCGACGCTCATACCTCACTCCACCATCTCGTACACACGCCGGATCAACTCGACGTTCTTCTCAGCAAGACTTCCCGCAAAACGCTCCTTAATCGCGCTCTCTATCGAACCCAAGGATGCGAGAGGCGAAACCTTTGCGAGGGCACCAAGCATCGCCGTGTTGACGATCGGTCGCCCGGCTATCTCCATCGCCAAGTGTGTCGCGTCTATGGTCCGAACCTGACTCTTGTCCAGCGAAAGTTTCGGCGCCATGTCCGCTGCAGGCTTGGAAGAGTTCAGAATGACCTTCCCGCTCTGCAAGAGGCCTTTCGTTACGTTGACTATTCCAAGAAGCGACGAATCCAGAACGACTACGAACTCAGGGTTGTAGATCTGGCTTCTCGTCTCTATGACCTCGTCGCTTATCCTCGTAAACCCCGATATTGGAGCGCCAAGCCGCTCGGGCCCAAATTCTGGGAATGCTTGCACGTGTTTTCCTTCAAGAAGGGCGGCCTGAGCCAACAGCCTGCTGGACGTGATCACGCCCTGCCCGGCCCGCCCATGCCACCTTATTTCGTGAAGCAATTCTGGTCTCCTGAAAGTTTGGCCGTCTACATAGAGAGCTCCATATTAAGGACGCTCAACTTTTTCTATATAGCTCAACCATTTCGTCTGCGTGATCGTTCGAATTGTCAGTGAGCGAACACGCGTTTTGGTTTCCACGTGTTTCCTACTATTGCCGCGACGGCGTCTTGTTCATTCCGATTCCGTGAACTCCCACTCGCACCAAGTGTCCTCGGAATGCGGCCCTGGCGGACAAATATTGCAGGTGACATCAACCTTTGGGTTCAACTCTCGTGAAAATGCTTTCAAGTAGTTTTCCCGAATCGGTCTGCAAGGGAACTCAGTCAGACCCTTCCGAACCCTTGTCAGTTGAGTGCCACAGCTCACAACTCTGAAGACCGCACGGTTCTTGCTCACTTTGACTTCCTTGTGCCGCTGATCCAGCGCCCAGCTCGTGAGCCTCAGCGCCTCTATGATCTTCGGAACAGACCATTCCTTCGCCCGAACGATTTCTTTGAGCTGACGAGCCTCGAGCGTGCCCATTGTCTTCCAGCACTCTTCATCGATCCTTGAGGCCGCTTCCGTGCCGAAGCTCTTCTCAATCCCCAAGAAGTAGAGACCGTCTACTCGCCAAATATTTCGAATCTGGAAATTGAAGAGCTCAAATAGCTTCTTCTTCGACAGCCTGGAAAAGAGGACTCGATCTGTTAATTGGCTCGTTGCAGACCCTTCCTCGGATAACGATGCTCTGCCACAGGAGCCATAGCAATTCAATAACCTTGCTGACGTTGCGGCGCCTGTGTGCAAAACGGAGATATCACCCTCAGTGGGATACGAAGCGCATCCGATGAACATTGTCGATCTCTCTAGCCCTGATAATAGCCGCGTCCTCGTTGCTAGCTGCGAGCTCGGATATCCTTGGAGGCTTACTCTTCCTGCGGTCGCGGTTTCGTCTTCTTCAGACTAGATACGCCGTGGGTTTTGCTTCAGGCATCTTGGTGTCGGCTGCCTTCATGGAGCTGATCCCTGCAGCTGACGTCTCACAGAATGCTGTAGTTGTCCTGTTGGGTTTCTTCACCTTCTACCTTGTAGAGAAGGCAATCATGTTGCACTCTTGCGGCGAGGAGGAATGCGAGGCGCACAGTGTCGACTGGATAGCGGTTGCAGGGATGGCTTCCGATAACATAGTTGATGGAATTGGGATCGCGATCGGGTACATGACGAGCCCGTCGCTCGGTTTTCTTATTACGTTGGCAGTAGTTGCGCATGAGATCCCGCAGGGTTTCACAACCGCAGCGCTTGCAACCAGAGGAGGCTTTCGTTTCTGGCGGATCATACTCTTTCTCGTGATCGCTGGCGCGATCTATCCAGTCGGGGCTGTCTTATCCATGTTCATACCGTCCACGTTCTACACGATTGCAATAGCGTTCGTTGCAGGTGACTTCATTTACATCGGCGCGGGAGACCTTCTCGCAGAGGCTCACAAGAAGTTCAACGCAAGAGTCGTAACTTCGGTGGTTCTGGGCGGCCTGATCGCTGTAGTTCTCAACATGCTTGGATGAAGCGGCTCCGCTTGGCTCCTCATCCTTGACGATTGCTCTGGATTCTGCCAGTCGCATCTGACCACGTGCAAGAGACCGTCGAATTCGAAATAAGGCGAAAGCATTATTGTGATAGCGCCCGTCGATCATGGGTCATCGGAACAGAGGAGCTGCGGCGATGAGAAAGAAGTCAATCGTCTACCACGACGCCCCGGGTGAGGTCAACACAGAAGTCACGCTTCTGCACGCCAAAGAGAGAGCCAAATCGCTGAGAATCCAGAACATTGTTGTGGCTTCAACATCTGGTCAAACTGGTGTGAAGGCTTGCGAGGCCTTCAAGGGATTCAACTTGGTCCTGGTGCGCCACCACACCGGTTTCCTTAGTCCCGGCTCGCAGCAGATGACCCCCAAGAATGAGAAACTGATACTGGCATCTGGAGCTCGTATCGTGACGGCAGGTCATGCGTTCTCGGGCGTTGAGCGAGCAATGAGGCTGAAGCGCGACACAATAGGGCCTCTCGAGCTGATGGCGGACACGCTTAGAGTATTCGGCGAGGGCACAAAGGTCTGCCTAGAAATCGCTGTTATGGCCGCCGACGCGGGAGCGATCCCCATCGGTAAACCGGTTGTTGTGATCGCTGGAACCAGTAAGGGAGCAGACACCGCGCTCGTTGTGCAGCCGGCTCACTCGAACAATTTCTTTGACCTGTACGTAAGCGAGATAATCGCTAAACCCTCAGAACCAGCAAGAGCTTGACGAGGCTGTCGATAACCGCAGTAGTGCTTAAGACTGCGAGCGGCATCTAGACATCTTGGCCTCGGAATGCTATTGCGTCAAATGCTGTGGATGCCACGTCGGGTTCCAGTCTGCGTTTTCGAAAGATCGCCTACGAGCATCTTTCGGTCAAATCTTCGCCTAATCTTCTTGGGACGGCTCGTCGTCTCGCCCGTGCTTTTCATCGGCGGCGGCGGATATTTCGCCTACCTTGCTGACCGGGGTCGCTTCCGTGAGGCCGTGTTATCTGAGCTGAAGCGCATCATGTCATCTGCCGGCCTTGACAGCAGATACTACGTAGAAGACTGGTTCATGAAGAAAGGCCGCCTATTCGTGCATGTGGCAAAGAGAGCACAGGAAACCAGGAGAAGATTGCATTCGCCATCAGAACGAGCCGCTTCCTTGCTGAGGCGCGCCCTCGCCCGATTGCGATAGTTCAGGGATTCGATTTTCTGGATGGTTTCTTCGCTCTCCAGCAAACTGGAGCGACGACACCCGACAGCGTTCAAGAGCGACTCGTGGGCAGGCAACGAGAGCGTGCAAGGTTCGCGGCGAAGTAGGGTGCAAGACACTGGAGGGTTCTGTGGTAACTACGCCTTCGGAGTTTCATGCGACGGGTTCGCGATTATTATCTGGACTGGGGTAATTCACAGCTTCGACTCTGGTTCGTCACTGGCAACCTTGATCCGAGGGTGTGACACACCCATGAATTACCCCATTGGGGAAGACTTATCCGGACGAGCACCATTCTACACCGTGGGGTAATTGCCAATGGCCATCCCCGAGACAACGAAGGACAAAGAGTACTGGGCCGAGTACATGAAGAAGCACGGGTTTGCGACCCCGAAGATCGAAGCAGACCGAACCAGTATCGGCGATCTCAAGGTATTCTGCAGCATTCTCTTCCCATACAATCCCAGAAAGGCAGAACTTGCCGAAGCCATCTTCCGCGAGATGAGCCGAGCACGTCTCAGCAAGGTCGAGCTCTACAAGGACCTCGCGCCGAAACTGATTCGGGAAAAGCACTGCTCAGCTCGGACCCTGAGCCAAACCTGGCAGTCTCTCCTGAAAAGCGGCCTACTCAGTCGGGTTAGAAGAAACGAGCCGGCTCAACTGAGTGACAAGTTCTCCAACAGATTGGAGATGTTGGCACGTTATTGGCGGGAGAGAATCAACGAGATACCGAAAGGAGAACTGGCCTAGTCGTTCATCTTCAATAAGCGACCACTATCTGCCACTTGGAACGATGGTCCAACCTAGTGACGACATAACACTCTGGCCGTATCGTCACAGGTCGGCGGATGCCAGCAATAGAGATAGTATCTGCATTCCTGCAGTGTGCGTCAGCCGCTGTTCACAGGGCTAGATCATACCGTTCTTCCGTCAGAGTCTTGCCCCAGACTTGATGCCTCTTTTCTTCGGTCTTGCGAAATCCGGCTAATTCATACAGGCGGGCCGCCGCCTTGAGGTCACTGACCGTCCATAGATAAACCGACTTGAACTCGTGGTCACGGCAAAAACGAGTGGCCTTGTTCAGGAGAATCCGCCCAAGCCCGCGGCCGCGCTGGGTGGGATGCACAAGGAACCAACGCAACTGCGCTTCGGAACTTGAGTCACCAACAATGCCAACTGACCCGACTATCTGTCCGCCCAGCTCAGCAATCCACATGCAATCTCTGCGAGCATCAAAACCCAAAGCAAATTTCGCCAGACTCTCAGCGACATACCCCTCAAACGTGTAATCCCATCCATACTCTTTGGCGTACAAGACGCCATGAAGGTAGATGAGGTAGCCCAGGTCTCCAGGTCTGAGGCTGGAGCGTATGTGCCAAGGCCTGTGATTCTCTTGCGAAGTTGCCATCACCCGCACTCTCCTGGTGCGCGGGTCGACTCGAAGCACTGAGCGAGTGGGACTTCAATTTTTTGGAGTGTTCCGGAACGTTCCAGTTTTTTGGACTATGTCGTATAGCGTACGTCAGTCTTTGGCGGCGCCTGGGTCGCCGGAGGGCCTGGAAGTGGCGGCAATGGCGGCGGAATTCCAATAGCCTTGGACATCAGGATTGCTTCCGCTATTGCAGTGCTTGACACCGCCTGAACAACTTGAGCCGGAGGTGTCTTCTTCTCCTTGTGCTCCTCAAGGATTCTCTGCATATCGTCCTTCTCGCCCTGAATCTTCGCGCGCCCCTTGATGCTCATCTGGGCAATCGCAGGTGTGTAGTTCACGGTAAAGACGAACGGCGCCTGTAGGCTTCCGTCGGTCTGCTCCTCGATCCCCAGCATGTTGATGTTGACCGCAATTTGAATCTGAGAGGGCAGCTCTCTCTCGAGGTCCCACAGCCGCTCGCCCGAAAGGTTCGTCACGAATACGCTGACCTTCCGCAACCCGAACCACACAGCCAGCACCGTCTTGTTCTCCACTCTTTAACCTTGTCAAAAACACGCAAGTGCAGACGAGACGGTTGACAGGCAATTTCCAATTAACCATTTATGGGTTCGTTCCAATCTGCTTTCCACTTTGCGTGCCTCTTTGGAATCCAAAATGCGAACCACAGGAAACGATGAGATTGTTGGAAGTTTTGGCAAATTACGTCGCGACGAAAAAAATGGGAAAAAACGGAAAAACGTACGAATCCCCCCGGATCTACCTTCCGACGAAGCTGACCTGCGATTCAGGGTTTCCGCTTGCAGGGGGAACTGTTCGAGTGAGGGTAAGGGTGGAAGGTCGCCGGATCCTAGTGGAGAGAGCTTCCAAGAAGGATTTGGAGAGATTTGGCGAGGTGCCGGTTAGGCGTAGAAGACGCCGCAAGAGTCGGTAGTCTACGCTATCCGCGCGAGGATCGAGCGCGCTCAGGTGAATGGCTCCGGGTCAGGTAGCCCTCCCGATCGATCTCCCCGGCCCTTATTCGTGTCGTAGAGATCGGTTCGAAGTCTTCTGCAAGGACCATCCTGATCGATAATACTGAAAGCGGCTTGAGCCCGCGGCGTCTCCTGATCAGGTTGATCCTGTCAGCCATTCTCTTTGTCGCTCGACTTACCACAAGCGCGCGAACCGTCGAATTATCGATTGCGGGGCCGTACGGGTCGTCCAACGGCACTATCTTGGCCCTCTCGAGAAGTCCCTCTCTCTTGAGGAATGAAACGAGTTCTCGCCTTCTCTTCGGGTATCGATCCACGCGATGGCCTTTCCTTAACCTTCGGACAAACCCGTTCCTGCTCAACCCGACTAGAACCCTGTCGCCCGCTCGAAAGGCTGTTCTGAGGAGGATCTTGTGTCCTCTATGAAGCGCGTCGAATGTGCCTCCTACCGCCACTTCTCGGAAGAGTCTTCTCTTGGACATCATACTAGGCGGGCTCCCGTGAAGTCTAGGTCGCATGAGAACGCCTGTACCTTGGGATAGCGTTTCTTCACGCTTCTCAAGATTTGATGCGCAATGTCCTCATTCGCAATTGCATGAACAGCCTGCCCCAACATGTTCTGAGTCGCACCGATTGCGCCAGCGTTCTCCATGAACTCTATGAGCTTGGCCGTCTTAGGAGCCATAAGTCCCAGCGCGTATGCGAAGTTTCTCGAGGCCTTCATGAAATTCCGCGGCCGGGGATCGCTAATGATCGATCGAAATGCCAGGCGGCCTAACTCGTTGATCCTTTTCCTGAGATGTCTGGACCTGAGAACCGTCTTCGTGGATATGGGACCTATGCAGGCCGAGACAACCTTCAGCTTCGGGGAGATTGGCAATCTGTCAATGACGGCAACGCCAGGGCCTCCGCTCTTCCGAGTTATCACAAACCCTCCTGTTAGGAGCGGACCTACAGTCCCCAAGCCAGTCCCATTCGCGATCTCAGCGGCATGAACGACCCTCCCGAGCTGATTTACCGACATTCCCAAGTCCGCTCCTTCCGAGAGGGCAAGAGCTGCTGAGAGCGTACCCGCAGCGCTTGCTCCGTAACCTGCGCCGATGGGCACGTGCACGCGGTGCTCGACCATCACATGATACTTTTCGCGAGAAATCTCAAGCAACCTGGAGATCGCAGAGGCGGTGGTTCTTGCCTCGTGAGCGACGCGACCGTTGATTCGAACCGAGACGCGCGATCTAATCGCCCGCTTCAGGTGCACGCGAGTCAACACGCCTCGGGAGATCACGAGGCCGCCTCCTCTTGCGCCCGCGTAAGCAGAATCCTTGAAGGGTCGCCCATCGGGTCGCTTGTCGCGGATCTCAAAGAAGCTGCTGATCCCCGCCGGTGAGAAGGCGGCTGCTTCACGCATTGCTATTCTTGCTCGCCGTGATTTGCTCAATTCTGAGGCTTGGCAGCGCCGCTTTGACCGCCTTGACTATGGGCGGCGTGAGCATCAGGAGAAATGGGATTTCGGACATGTAAGTCCAAAGCGTGGCTCCGTAAGCAAAAACAATTGGCAACGGACTGGAGCCCAAACCTAACACTTGAGGCATCACAAAGAAAGAGCTGTACGCCACTATCCCGAACCCGATGATCGCGCTCCCGACGCCGAGCCCAATTGAAGACGCTGCCTGCACGTCGGCCCAAGACGACCGTGCCAAGTATGGCACCGCGACCAATACAATGACAATGGCGCCGAGCGCCATCACAAAGGATAACGTTGACCCTGAAAACGCGTATAGTCCGTACGCAGCCATTATGGCCGGGACGGCCACGCCAGCGGCGATCATTCCCAGCTTTCCTGTCGCCTTCACGGACGTGCGAGACAGGTATCCAAGAATGCCGAAACAGGCAAAATTCGATGGGACGCCAACGAGAAGGCTCAGTAGCGCGTCGTGATGGCCGTAGACTACGTCTGCCACGAATATTCCGACGGCTGCGCCTACGCCGCCGACCCAAGGGCCAAAGAGAACCGCGAACGCCCCTGGGACAAAGACCTGAGGCCAGAACCTCACGCCGAACAACGTAACCGGAAACAGGGTCCACAACGCGCCCAGAGCGGCGTACAGCGCCGCGTTGAGGGAAGCGGTGGCCACCTGCAGGGCGCTGTGTCTCATCCGAAGTCGGCAGAGGCTCGACAGGAATGGGTCTTAAGACTTCCCTAGAGACACTGGGCAGAGCTGCAGAGTCTATATAGAACTATGCTTCGTGACTCCAGGGGCAATAGACGAGCGCGACGACTGCGCTGCCGTACTTTCCCTTCGGGACTTCCAGAAACTCTGATCGGGTCTGAATGCTTTCAATGTTGAGTTCCCTTATCTTCGCCATCTCCTGCAGTTTCCATTTCAGTTCTTTGTCTATCGCCTCTTTGTCTTTGTATCCGTGGGCTTCCGCAACCATGCCGTATCGTTGGCCCGACGGCGTCGTTCCCCAGACCCAAGCAACGCCTGCGCCGATGGTTTCGCCTGGGTCGCCGTCCATTCTCGCCATGACAGCGAACGTGACAGTGCCAGCAGGGATCGTCTCATTCTCGACCATCGTTGCATGCGCGGGAAGAATCGACGAGACGTTCACCAGGTTGCATTGCGCGATGTTTGCTTTGGCGAGAGCGGCGTCGAAGGCGTTGAGGGGAGAGACCGAGCTAGTCGCCACTCCGCTCGTTACGAAGAACTTGTCGGGGAGGAACGGACTATGAACCTTACTCCGATTTGCCATCTTGAGTTCAGATTTCTCCCGGATGAAGTCTACTTCACGAATTCGTTCCGCTACATTTGCTTACGCATGCGTTCCGCTTTTAAGGTTTAGTATGAGAGAAAAACGCGCGCCTGTCAGCGCAAACGACGACTCCTCGGAGACATGTCCGAGATCCGACAAGATCGCGATCATCCTGAGACTCGACGTCAACGTTCGCACGTTTCGGCGCCGATTCCAAACGCGAACGCAACCAAACAGCTTGAGAGATCAAGGTTTTTACGGACACGGGCGCTTCCAACTGTTCGTAGCCTGGTGGTGTCTAGGTATTCGAGAACGAAGTCCCTTCAATCTTGCCAGATTGGTTGACCCAAGTTATGATACGGGTGCCTACGCCCGAATAAGACCGAGGGGCGAGGGATACGGTGTTCGCGGCTCTCGTCACGTTGTGACTGTGCCTCGCGCTCCTTCCCAGAAGCTAGCTGTGTTGTACGGCCTTCTTTGTGGAGATGGCTCGCTGACGAGTTATGAGGCTGCGGCAAGGCAGGGAAAATGGCGAATTGACTTTGCCGAATCCGATCCCGAAGTAGTCGTCGAATATGCACGTCTTACCAAAGAGGTGTTCGGGGTTAGTCCCTCAGTCAGGAACAGAAAGAGATGGTATGAAGTGTACTATTGCAGCAAGGTAGTCTATGGGTTCTATTCGCGTGTCTTAGGGCATCGAACTGGCGCAAACGTGTGCGCCTGTCTAAGGTTATTAGTCAATTCGAGCGTAGAGGGCTGTAGCCCGGGACAGCCCGGTGGAGGAGGCAAACTCCGCCGAGTGTAGCGGTCAAGCATAGCAATGGCGCCAGACCGGTGAGGCCACTAGACGGCTCTGGATCCCGCTCGAAGGAGAAGAAACCTGCCGACGGGAGACCTGAAAGCCCGACTTCGAATCTCCCCCGGGCTACCATCAACCACCGTTATTAGCTCAGAGTTGGTTTCTCATCAGGGCAATCAACGCTTTGGGGGTAGCGTTGTAGGCTTTGCTGAAGTAGGTTCAGGTCTTACGTCGGACTGTGATTCGTGTTCCGGAGGATCCCAAGGGTTTCTGGTTGGCGAGGCTGGATGCGGATACGCGCCTGGCGAATGAGTCTCATTTTGGTCGGTGGATGCGTTGGCTTGACACGGAGCCAGGTTGGGAGAGTGTCACTCCGCGTGAGCTCCTGATTCGTCAGCTGGAGGCTGAGGATCCGTATGTCATTCTGGATTTGGCGCAGACCTTCGTGAACTGTCTTGTGTTGCGGAAGAGTTCGAAGCGGAAAGCGTACTCAGTCATTCGTTCGTTCTTCATGCATAATCGTTGCGCGTTGCCCGCGGATCCGGCGTACCGGATTCGCGGCGACCGTCCGCCCGTACATGGACTGTTGAGTGTCAACGATATCGTTGAGGCCGTTCATGCCGCAAGCATACGCCTCAAGAGCATCATACTCTTCAAGTGGCAGTCATTTGTGGATAACGAGCGGCTCGTCTACGCGAACCGGTACTGCAGCGACCAAGTCGTGAAGCAGATCCAGAAAGGCGTTCATCCTGTGCAGATCGACATATCTCAGCAGGACCTAGGCGGTTTAGAATTTGACAAGTCATTCAGGGCCGCTCGTAAGGAGGGCTCAGCCTGATGCAGCTTTCTCTCTGCTACATCCGCTGGATACGCATGGGCAGGATGGCGAGCGCCGGATGGAACTCTCTCTCGCGGATCCGTAGGGTAGGGGGTGGTACCATCGATGGTGTGCGTATTCGGAGGCTTGGACCATGCGCTTAGTTGACATCTTCAGGACGTGCACCGCATGCGCCATGTTGGACCACCTGCTCTGGCACCCAGACAAACCCTTTCTACAGTCGTGACTTGCGGAAGCACTTGACCTCGATCCCCGCGCCTCGGAACTTGAACAACGCGACAGGATTGGATGGATGAATGGGGATTTCTCGGGCGTTGAGCGCCTTTTTCAAAAAGAGGGGAGCGGGATACACCCGCTTATCGGCTGACTATAACATATCTTGGAGTATTCCAACTACCGTGTCTATCTTTGTAAGAAGTTCTTGATGTGATTCTACCAGCCAAGTTTGCTTAGCAGAGGCGTCTAACTTCGGCCCAATGTCCATTCTGAGTTTCATGATGGCACCCTTATATTCGCGTGCATCGATTTTGGCAATTACGTCGTTGATCTTGTCGATGAGAGCCGCCTTCCTATCCGCAGCAGGAGGCTTAAAATCCTCGTCAGGTAAAGCGTCTATCTCATCCTTAAGGTCTTCAAGCAGTATTATTGGAGTGGCGAACTCATATGCGCCCATGTCAGTCACGGCAACTCCGTCACCATCTCCATCCAGGGGACGCGGATAGCCTTCCAAATCGATAGGCGGGGCACCAACGTTGGTTCCTGCGTCTATGCAGGGTGATCCCGGCTGCAGATGGAAATCATTTGCGGCTGGGTCAACGAAGAGTGGGTCTGCTGCGATATTGCCTTCTCCTGAATAACCACCTTCAACATCAGAATAGGTAACTCCTGCAACGTAGCCTGGAGGATAGGGTCTCCAATCCTCGGGAGTATGGGTACCTATACTAACTTGAGGCCCACCAATGTTCCCCCAAACAATGTTGTTGTGGATGCTGATACGCCACCAACTGTCCCAGATCCCAGCAGCCTTTTTTCCCACCACCCCTGTAACGCTGTTAAAGGCGATGGTGTTGCTCTCTATTGTGGGGTAGGAATCCCAGCGGTCAAAGATTCCACCAGCAGCTTGTCCTCCAACGGTCTCCACCGCCGTATTGTAAGCAATCACGTTATTGATTATGTAGGGATGGGAATTCTTGTAGGCGGTGATTCCTCCACCAGCGCCGCTCCAGCTGCTCCTTTTGTTTGTCGCCTCATTGTGGGTGATGATATTACCCTCAATCGTGGCACTGCCATCATAGATTAAAAGCACCCCTCCAGCGGTAGCATCGTCGTCACCGAGGTTGTGGGTGATTGCGTTGTTGCGGATTACCGGCTTGGAGTGATGGGCAACAGAAATACCACCGCCGGCTGCTCCCCAGCTCTGATGGTTGTAGCCATGGTTCTCCGTTATTGTGTTGCCTTCGATGGTAGGAGATGCTCCATGGTTAAGGGCAATACCACCGCCCGCCGTGCCGCCCGAGTCCCAATCATAACCAGAATAAGTATTCTCGGCATAATTGTCGGTGATGATGTTGTTCCTTATAGTGGGAGAGGCACCATCACACAGGATCCCACCGCCAGCGCTGCCGCCCGGCACGCCATTGCTGGCATAGCCATTGGTAATGGTGAAGCCCTCAATTACTGAGGTTGTAACTTCGCCTGAGTTGAATGTAACCACCGTGCCACTTTGGGTGCCATCGATAATAGCCACACTTGGCCCTGACATGCTCTTGAGGGTAATTGCCTTGCCTGTGAAGTCGATATTCTCATCGTATGTCCCCGCCGCCACGTTGACCGTGTCTCCGGGAGACGCCTTATTGATAGCGCCCTGAATCGTCTTACAAGGTCCTGAAGGTGAGGTGCCAACGGTTGGGGATGAGCAATCATAGCCATCGTTTCCGTTTGCGTCGTCAACGTACCACGATTCATCCGCTGAAACCGGTTGTATTGCAAACGTGCTTGCGCTGAAGATGATTGATATGGCGAGTACTGCTATTAGGAATTGAGCTTCAATCTTTTTCATTTTCATCCCTCCTTTTCTGTTGGGTATTGTTTGTCATCTGGGCCCCTCCTCGGCCCTCTTTTCCTTCCCATCTCTCCTTCTAGCTTGGGTACCCGTCTCATCGCGCCCCTCCTCGGCGCTCATGTGTGCACAGGAAAATTCGACGTCCGAACACGCGAGCCGTGAAGTCCCGGAAAAGCCGTCTCCAGAATGCCGCGTTTACGCTTAAAGGCGCTGTGGGCAGCGGTTCAGGAACAACATACTGGGCTTTTACAGAAATCCGATCCTCAGTGGGTCTTACGCCCTCATCACACGACCTGAGGCTCCAGATCTATGCCCAGTGAGAAGGTGTAGGAGAAACGGCTGAAGCTGTGATACTCTGTTCGCGGCCAGCCGTCAGTCACGCGGTCAGCCTCCAGTCAGTGTATGGTAGGCTGACTCGATCAACGAGACGACACCTGACTGTCTCCACGCCCTTCAACGTTGTCTTCGCATGTTGTTATGCCCGGTTGTTTGCCACAGCTTTCCAGTCCGGCGTTTCAGTCCCAGACTATGCGCGCGGGTTGGTCCACGATGATATCCTCCAAAGGGGGGCCGCTTTCAGGGAAAAGGGGGCCGCTTTGAGAGCTCTCATCAACGCAGGAAAGGCCTGGCTCAACGCCTACCATGAGTGCGTAGCCGTCGCGGCAGGCCTGCCAGGAAAGGAGAGACGCGCTGAACTTGAGAGGCTAACATGGGAAGCCGTGAAGAAAGCGCACGAGTTCATCCAGACCGACGAAGCCGCCAAGAACGCCAAGAAGAACGCTGCATCAGTCTGTCGGAACATGCCCGCCTTGTGCTTGAGGAGCATGTCCGCCAATTGTCTAACAATTCAGATCAATCGTACATACGATTGGAGCGCATCCATGACCTCGCGAAACATAGATCCTCACTTGGCGCAGCATCACAGTCGCCGGTCTGAGCACCTTGGAAAGCTAATGCCTTCAGATGTGTTCCCTAGGGAACACAATTGATTTCGCCGAAGTGTACCCGCTCTGGACCCATTCGTGTTACCGCGCTCATCGAGTACTGCCGAAAGCGAGCGCTAGAGGATGGTTAGCAGCTTTCGTAGTTGGCGCGGATGCTGATCTGTCTCGGCGCGAGCAGCTACTTTCTCCCCCTCCGGAAGCCTGAAGCCTTGGAACGGTGCAAGCGATTGGCCGCAATGAACAGAGCGAGCAGGGCTCTTGACACGGCTGTTGGAAGGCGCGGCCGCGGACGCGCAAACGAGCCCAAACACGTAGGGGAAACGACGCTGCTACCTCTGCATTTGCGACGAGGCTTGGTCTTCGCTATTCAGTCCACGGAAGCGATGCGATGAATCCTACCAAAGAGCACTAGGCGATGAAGATTACATCTTCGAGGCCCTTGAAGTGCGGATCCCCGCTTACAACCTGAGCTGCGCGGGATCTTGCCGTCGCGTAGATCACGGAGTCGGCCAGAGGCCAGCCTCTTATTCTCTTCTTCATCAGGAAATCAGTCTCACCTGCTTTCAGCGCGAGGGCGCCGTCGAGCGGCACGATCTCTGTCATGGATTCTATGTAGGCGAAGTGATGCTGCATCTCACGTTCAGATCTGCGGCCTGCCTCGATCTCTCGAAGATACCATCTTCGAAGCTCCGCCAATACGACCGACGGAGTCAGGCCGGTTCCGCCCTCTATGTAGTCCTTCGTCTTCGCGCCGGCTCTAGACCCGAGAAGATACTCGACCCAAGTATACGTGTCTATCACGAAACTAGAAGGCATGCTCCTGCTCCTTCTCCCTCACGAAACGGAGCGATCCCTTGCACGCACCAAACAGAGACTCCGGAACTCCAGACTTTGACTTAGCGAGCCTCTTGATGACCTCATCGTAGGTCCCAAGCCCCATCTGCTTCTTCAGCTTCTCAAGTAGACGGCGGGTATCCTCCCGAACCTGAACCGTTGTCATAGACTATGGCGCTAGTGCTATAGCACTATAAGGTTTCTCCTTGCGAACTTAGCCAGCAAAACGGAGCTACAAGGGATGATGGGACGATCACGACCGCGGCTGACCCCTTTAGGCGGCGAGAATTCAAAGCTTACGTCGTGCCCGTGAACCATCGGTTAAGGGGCGTGACCTCTTCTTCTCACAGACGCCACCAGCACCGTCGACCTTGGAGAAGCGGGCTTGCCTTCGGCAACTTGACCGTCAGCGGTCAAACCGTGTGTGGACCAGGCATAGCAATGGCGCCAGACCGATGAGGCCACTAGACGGCTCTGGATCCCGCTCGAAGGGGAAGAAACCTGCTGACGGGAGACATGAAACGCCCGAGTTCGAATCTCCGCCGGGCTACCACACACTCCTGTAGGGCATACCACTTTTCTTAGTTAGCGCTCGGTCGGACGATTGAGCTAGAAGCCGAGCCGCTCGATACAAAGCACATCAATCGTATGTACGATTGATTTGAATTGTCAGACAATTGGCGGACATGCCCCTCAAGCACAAGGCGGGCATATGGGGGGCTTCCACATCCTTCAAAGAGGGGCCGCTTTTAGGGAAAAGGGGGCCGCTTTGAGAGCTCTCATCGGCGGCGAACTAGATCGTCTAGGCGCTCATGATTGTCATACAGTTGATTTCGACTGTCATACAATGCGAGCAGGTGCTCGTCAGTTATCTTCCGCCTCTAGCCATGGACCCGGGGCGCCTCATTCGTTCCTCGGCTTTTCTTGCTGTCTTTCCCATCGCTGGGGTCTCATGGCGGCGAGCAGAGCGATAGCGGCGCTCCTACCCGGGAAGGAAAGCTCTTCCGCAGCGAATTGGTCGATCTGTCCTAGGAAGTCGTCGCGCACGAAGGGATCCACAGACCCCCTAATAGTCTCTCAACGAGAACTATGCTTCATTAATCAGGGAGAGCAGCCCGAGGCGTACAAACGATGCCCATAATGCAAGACTGCTGTGAAAACAAAGAACCTTTCATTGCACACGAGAATGAAGCATCCTGAAAATGTTCCCGCTATTCCTGGAACTTCCGCTCGGAATGAGGAGCCGCTTGGTCCGGGCAAGAGACGTGTTCGAGGATGAGCTGCTGCGTAAAGGCGTCGATGAGGCCGTAGCGCGTGAAATATCGAGAGCATATGAGGAGGCAAACCGCGAACTAGTCATAGGGCTTGCATCCTTGAAGGCTTGGACACGGTAGGGCAAGGGAACGGCGGACGGGCACTTGAGGAAACCTTTTCTTCCTTTCAGAATCCCTTTCAGGCTGAATATCATGATCACTGATCCCGAATTGCTCGTGACAGAACTCAGAGGGCAGCCCGGAGTCAAGGATGTGGATATTGTGCACTTTCCTCTTGGAAAGGAACTTTGGGTGGTGCTACGAGAACCAGTGGACCTGAGCAAGCTCCAAGCGGCCGCGGTGAGATCTGGTTACACAGTGGCGAAGGTTGGCTCATTCGCGTCGAGGCTTCCTCGCAGCCTCGCCGAGATGATATGGGACGGCGTGACGTACGTCATCACGAAGCACCCGCACGGCTGGAAGAAGCTTGAGTCTACGGGTCTGCGTGGTCTGGTCGGGAGGATCATGAGAGATCTTGCAACGGGAGACACCGTCTACCATGTCAATGATGACGATGGGCTCGACATCCTGAAGGAGTACCTGAAGAGTCGACCAGGCGAACACTTGTAGCTTGACAGCATCCTTCGGAAGAACTATCGGTCTCCGCGACCGGCCAGGGTTGACTGGATGCCGGAGTGGCCTAGAAAGATGCTAGATGGCATGCTTGGGCATCTAGGTAAGGCGTCGGCTTGCTAAGCCGATGGTCTTCGGGCCTCGTAAGTTCAAATCCGACCCCCGGCGGTTCTCACTGAAGAGCTGATTCCGGAATCAGTGTTTCTTCTTGTTCCTGAGTACGCACGGCACGAGTAGCAGTACCACAAGGAGTAGTATTGTCGGAGTTGGAAGTTCGGCAACCTGGAATCCCGTCAGGATCGCGGGTTCCTCGTATATTGCTGATTTTGCATTTCCTCCGGACCACCATGCTCTATCGTACACATAGCTGACAGACATTATGGGAACGTCTCCGTTATCTCTCAGCTGGGCGAACCAATCACCGCCATAATGATACTCCATCGTTGGTTCTGCGGGAATCCACCCATAGTTCGGTACGTAGAAGTGTACCCAACTGTGCTTATTCCCTCCGTCATCTGCGAGGTAGCCTCTGTCGGTTGCCCTAGACCCCCAAACGTCGACCGTCGGAATCCCTGAGGCTCTTGCTAAGGCGGTGAACAACGCGGAGAAATGCCTGCAAACGCCTCTTCCAGATCGAAGAGCAAACAGCGCGCCCTCTGTCTCCGGTTTCCAAGGAGTGGCCGCTGCCATATCGTACGTCATATGGTTGACAACGAAGCTGTGGATCTTCTTCGCGGCAAGGTACGGGTTGGTCTCACCGCCAACGATTTCTTTCGATTTGGCGATGATTTCTGGATGGCTGCTCTGTATGTACTCGGTCGACTTCGTGTAGAGCTTGTAGAGGTCTGAGGTCTTATCATAGCTACCGACCTTGCTTGCGTCTACTGAGTACCTGATCGAGTAGACCGTGAAGTGCTGCAGAATCATCACAGAGAACTTGCCAAGCGAACTCTGAGACTGCAGTCTAACCCGAAGGACATCGTTTCCTAGCTCATCCACAACCATAGAGTGCGTAAAGGGCTTGTCAGGTTCCAAGATTATCATGATATCACCAACATCAACGTATGCGAAAGATTGAACCACATGAACCGACAACACAAACAGACTCCCGGTGGCGCTTATCGAATAGGTGTAGTTGGCAGTCAACTGCCTGGGATTCGATCTCGTGTAACCGGTCGAATTATGGATATCCACTGATGCATCCGCTGAGCGGATATTCGCATACTGATCGTCGATTGCTCCGCTCATCTCTTCTGCATACGTGGCTCGAATAGGACCGGTCAAAGCACTCAAGACGATAATCACGAAGACGCAGAACAAACTCATTCGACGGCGCCTCAAGGACAGAGACAGCCTCACAGGCACAACACCGACTCGATGACACCTGCACCATACTCTAGATATGCGTTCGCAGGCAACGAGGATCATGCTTATTCATGTCAGACAGACAATGGCGGTTGCTTGAGGGTGATCCGTTGAGCGAGGATAAGGGGAGTGGGGACATGCAAGGGGAAAGCCCGTGGGATCGTGGGTTCAAATCCCACTCCTCGGCGCTAAACCTTCTCGCCCCACAACGGAATCAATACCATCCACAAAGGACGAGACAATAGAAGCGCAGAGAGACTCACGAAACTAGACCATACAGCGGCCATACCCGGAGATACGAACAATGCTTGCACGATTCTCCCCCGGACTATGAGCAGCTACTCTAGCTGAGCTTACTCGCATTCAGGGCAGCAGCGTACGCGAAGGGAAGCAGCAACTTCGTGCTCACATTGAAGGACTCCGCCACGAGATTGAGTTGCTTCGTCGATGGCAGGTCGAATGGGAAACCAACTAGAATCCAAACAAGCCAGTCAACTATGAAGGCTGAAAACAGAATCGCCGACAATCTTCGTGGAGCGAAATGGTTCTTGGCCTGCAGTAGCCCAAGAAGAATCGAGCACGCAAGTAGGCCAACTCCCCAGAACGGGAGCATATCCCAAGGCGGAAATCCCGCCGTGATGTTGAATAGAACCTCATACAGAAAGAGCATGAAGAGCGCGGACACGGATCCGTTGTAGAATGCTGTTGCCCACCCTCTGATCCGAAATCTCCAAGCCACAAAGACAAAGACCAACAAGAACGTCATCATGGTTGACAAGCGAATTGGCGCTGCGCCGACGAAAACCCAAAACCCCTCAACACAGATCAAGGCTTTCTCCAACTCGCAAGAACTCACCATTCGTCTTCTTGAGACCTGAGGCTGGCGCCTGGGCGAGCTCCCCAGCCGCATTGTATTGGCGTCAACCTGGGTTCCCTCGCACAGAAAACGTTTGCTCGACCCGTTCTCTACCCGCTCAGGTTCCCTCGACTCTTCGCTCGTTTCGAGCGTTCCCTGACCTTTTCGTTTCAGTGATTCCGGTTTCTGTTTCACCTATGGGCTAGCTGCGGTTCCTGAGTCTCGCGCGAAAGTCAACCGCCAGCCCCTAAGGAGTTGCGGCTGGCGCGGCTCGACGCTGACACGCGTGCCGCGAAGACGTCCCATCTTGAATGTCGGATGCGTTCCAATCGCGGAGTACGTGCGCGACATGGTGCATGACCACATCCTTCAAAGAGATGGCGCTTTTCAGGAAAGAAGTGCCGCTCTGAGAGTTCTCCTCAAAGCCGGAAAGGCATGGGTCATCACCTACCTAACCTGCTTCAGATCGTGAGACCTGTCCACAATCCAATCGGCAGGCTGGCTTACCCAGTTTCCGTCACACCGATGCAACCAAGGACCGGGTGGCGTGGATATACTCAGCCAGTCAGTCGTGGGTACCCCCTTTTCTAGGGGAGGGGGTGGGGTCGGTTCTGTAGAGGACACATAGCGTAGAACCGTCGAAACCAAGGCGGCCTCCGGGGATGCTTGCGAAGCCCCGGCTCAAGTAAACAACTTGAGGCCGTGTGCCATCATTGGCTTGAAGTGCTTGAGGTCCAGCGTGTAGAGTCTTGCTCCAATGTTGATGGCGACTGCGGCTATCATAGCGTCTGTTCTGCGTATTGTTGTCCCAGCTCTCTCCGACTCCAGCTCGATCTTGGCGGACAATTGAGCATCCTCCTTTGCGTAGCTCAGTACCGGTAGTTGTAGGACTTCCCTCACTGGCTTGGCGTACTTGTGGAGTCCGTACACGATCTCATGCAGGTTCACCGAAGTCGTGCTGACGCTGTCTCCGCTTTCAAGGATCCTGTTCAATGCCTTGTCACCCTTTTCAGAGTGTTTGTCGAATATCTCGATCAGGACGTCCGTGTCCAATACTATCATAGCCTGCGCTCAGTCCTCAGGGCTCGGATTTCGGAGAGCATCTCCTCCTTGTCTTTGAATTCAGCACACCCTCTCAGTTTCTTCAGAGTCTCAAGAGCGCTCATGTTTTCCACGAGCCTCTCGAACAGTCTGCTGAAGCTCTCGTCCCTCTTCTTGAGGGTCAAGAGCTTCCTGTACACTTCATCTCTCACCGTCAACGTCTTCGTCAATGTGCATCGGGTGGGCTGTGTGCAAACACACACATAAACGTAGATATCCCAACCTGAGCACGGTTTCGGTCGCGGGTCCGCGAGTATCCTAAGATCTTGTGGTTCAATCGGCTTCATGTTGATGGTCGGCCCGCGCATGAGCCTCAGTTTGACTAGTGGATGCGTTGGGAGAACGCGGCGCTGTGCGCATGATATCGGATTGGTGCGTAGTACACTGGGTCTTACACTCGTATTTTCCACCTCTTGGGCCAACTTCGCAGCCGCCAAGCCCGGACATAGACAAGGGCAGACACCGTACCGTCTTGCTTCGGTTGTTGCCTTCGTCTTCGCATCCTTGAAGCTCTAGGCGAAATTGCCAAGACTTTTCGCGCATCACGATACGCGCCCGTCTCTCGACGGTTTCCCATCGCGGTGCCAGCCTGAGCTCTCGCGGACCGCTGAAGGACTGCAACCGGGCTAGGCGCATGGACTCGGTTCGCGGATCGTGATGTCCCTGTCAACAAACGAGTACTTGAAGAAAGCTGTAGGAAATGGGTAGATCCGTACTCCCATGGCAAACGCGAAAGCGAGTATGTGTAGCCAGTCGAAATACGCTGTCATCCTCGACCGTCAGGTTCGCTTGTCTCAGGATGGACCTGAGTGTTCCTTTGGCAAGTTCACGATCCGTCGGAACGATGACAATCAGCGTCTCTTTGCCCCGTCGCCTCTTCAGCCTCATGTGACTTCCCTGACAAGCGAAGGTCCATCTTATATGTGGCGTCATGGTACGCAGTGTTGTCATGGAAATCTTGCTCTAGTGCCAGCCACGGTGACGAATGTTGGCAGAGAAGATCCCGGCGTGGTTCTCAAGCGCGGTCAAGCGGCTTGTTGCTCCCGAGATCAGGGAGATAGTCAAAGATGAACTCACAGTGGTTGACAAGAAACTGGACGCGGTGGGGACGCAGATAAGCGCAATGGGCCTGCAGATAAGCGCCTTGGACAAGAAGATCGAGGCGGTCGATACGAAGCTCGAGGCCCTGAAGGCTGAGATCACCTCGGCAGCGAAGATAGCCATTCTCGAAGCCAAAGTCAAAGAACTTGAGCAGAAGCTGGCATCGAGAACCTGATTCTAGCAGACCGCCTCTCCAAATCCTGCAAGGGAGTGATCACTGAGCCGGCTGCCTTGGCTGAGGAGCCTCCCCGCATCAGAAATGCGGGAGCGAAGAACACATCCTGTTGGAGCGCTGAACCTCCTCGCAGATCGCTCTCGCGACATCAAGAGCGTATGATGACAGCCACAGCTTCGAATCTCATGCCGGACATCGAACATGCCTCAGCGTGTCGTTCAGCGTCTGGCCGCTAGGGTTCCTGAGGATCCTATCGGGTTCTGGCTGCGACGCCTCGACGACACGCGGGCTGCGCCTTACCAGAGGATCGAAGCTTCCGGATCCGCGGCGACAGGCCACCGGTCGAAGCGAAGCTGACGGTTGACGAGCGATATTCGCCGCCCCTCTACATCAACGGGAGACTGGTCTCATGTTGATGACGAGACTGAGGAAGAGCAGGGTTGCGCCGAGGACAAGAAGCCTCAAGCTGCGCTCGGCAAGATTGTCGGTGACTTTGAGGACGCCTTCAGCAACGTGGCACTATCGGTTCCCACCGTCGGCAAACGCGACCGCCTCAGACATCCGTTGATCCGCAACTATGACCCGCCCAAGATGCCGCTGTACGCTCCTGTAGCCGGCCAGTTCGTATTCTTGAATCCGCTCGGAACGTGACGTTATGGTACTGATGGCTGACCCGCACCCCCATGGGTGGGTATTCATGACTTTGTATGAGAGCGATATCGCATTGAAACAACCCGATATCGCTTTGTAACGTTTCCGGGACTGGTGCACCTTTCAACGATTCGCGCCCCAAGCGCTCGCCGCCCGTCCACACAACCTAGAGAGACTACGTCGTATTAGATGGACCACCCATGGAACGAGACTTGGTTTCCGAATGCGGTGCTCCTTCCTTTTGCGTGGTGAACCCAACCGCCCTCGCTTCTTCTTCGCTGAGAAATCCTTTGCGAAGAAGATTCGCTGTGACGATCGCGCGAGGAAAGTCAAATATGCCTTGCGACGGTTGTGGAGAATTGGAGGTGTAGAGCATGCCGATGTTCTCTGTAAACATGAAGCACACTCCCGAATCGTGTCCTATGTTCAATGCCGACGTGAAGAAGAAGTTCAAGGATCTCGTTGGGAAGAGGGAGGAAGCCGCGCCGAAGTATGGAGTCAAGGTGGCGAGCGCCTGGACCTCTGTGCTGGACCACCTAGTCTTCTACATAGTCGACGCGCCATCTCAACTAGCTCTGGAAGACTACTTCAGGGAGATAGGCTTCGCCTTCTGGAACGATATTGAGATTCGACAAGTCAAACCCGTCGAGGATGTATTGAAAGGCATAGAAGCGGCCCCGTAGGCGTGGGAATCGGCTCCAGCTAAAGGGACCTAATCGCTGTACATCACATGGAGAAAATGCTCCCTCCTCTTGGGTCTCCTCGTTGTCCCCGCCAGGTCGATGCACCATGGACAAAGCGAAATCAGATTCGCGCAGATGACTGCTCTAGGTCAGCCTTATGCCAGGTTTGGCATAGCGTTGCCTTGCCGCTAGAGGTATGAGCAAGACTGTCCATGTCTCCACGTGGCTAGCACTTGATACTTGTCAATAGCCATGACGCACAAGGTGACAATTGGGTCTGGACGGCCTCGTAGACTGCAAGATAGACGTATCGACAAGAGCGAGCTGTAATCTGCCTTGAAGTTGCGCTGTGAAAGATGTGGTCTTGAGACTCCTGAGGAGTTAGCGTTCTGCTCGAATTGCCGTCACAGAGTTGCCCCGCAGAGCACGTACGATCTTACTCCTGACGACTTTGCCTACGGGCCAGACCGAGACGCCATCCAGATGGTCAAGGCTACTGGAGTGCTACCTTTTCTCGTGAAGAATCTGACACTTGCAGACTTCGAGAAGAACCTGTCATCTAGGCTTTCTCGTGAAGCATGCAGGGCCACATACCCCTCCAAAGTGGACGCGCTCGTGAGACACTGTGCAATTGCCCTGTCTCTTGACGCTTTGCCGGAAGTGTTCGTCGTCAAAGGTGGTCAGCCGAACGCCTTCACCTTCGGCAGCGAAGAGCGTGCATTTCTGGTCGTGAATTCTGGCATCCTGGACTTGTTCACGGAACGTGAAGTGACGGCGCTCTTTGCGCATGAGCTGGGCCACGTCAAGAGTGGTCACATGCTCTATCACACTGTGGCAGAAGTTCTCGGCGGTGGCATCAGCGTCTCCGCCTCATTCCTGGGCTTCGATGTTGTTTCACTTCCCGTTCGCCTAGCGCTCCTGTCTTGGCATAGGGAATCTGAGGTGACCGCCGATCGGGCGAGTCTGCTAGTCGTCAATGACATGAGCGTTATCAAGTCCCTGATGACCAAGCTCGCTCTCTGGTCTTCCACCGGCATGTTTCCTTCTCCAAGGTTTGACATCGAGAAGGACAAGGCGGGCCTGCTGGACTCCGCCTCAGAGCTCTTTCGTACGCATCCGCTGCACGTCAACCGATTCAAGCTAGCCAAGGATTTCTTCGAGAGCGAGCAGTTTAGATCAGTCAGACGAAAGATCCAGACAAGACTGGAGTTGCTCAGGGGTCTGATCCCAATTTGTCGCTTCTGCGGGGAACGGAAGCGGATAGAAGAATTGTTCTGTCCTACATGCGGAAGATGTCAGACTTAGGCCGATTCTCTACAGCGGAGTCAGGCGCCCGTGAAGCGACTAAACGTACAAGAACCATTCTCTGGAGGGATACTGCTCTCATACAGGTGCACCAGCGAGTGCAGGCACTGCATGTACGCCTGTTCTCCTCGGTGGACGGATGACTGGATTTCTCAAGACAACCTACAGAGAGTCCTGATTCAGCTGTCAGGTAGAATTCTCCCGAGCCCCTTTGGCAGCGATAGGATTGGCGTAAACTACGGACTTCATTTCACAGGAGGAGAGCCTTTTCTCAATTTCGACATGCTGGTGAATGCGGTGCAAATGGCGCATGACCTTGCGATCCCATCCACTTTTGTTGAAACCAACGCCTTCTGGTGTATCGACGACCGAATTACCAGAGAGAAACTCACCAAGCTAAGGGATGCCGGCTTGCATGGCATACTAGTGAGCGTAAACCCGTTCATATTGGAGCAGGTGCCCTTCGAGCGAACTGAGAGAGCCATCAGAATAAGCCGCGGAATCTTTCACGGCAACGTCATGACCTACCAGGAGTTCTTCTACAGCCAATTCAACACGCTTGGGATCAGAGACGCCTTGCCCTTCGAGGAGTATGTGCAGAGAGCGGCGCCTAACAGCTTGCTTGAAAACGTGGAGCTACTGCCCATGGGAAGGGCGGCCTACGCGCTTGGCCACCTGTATCGAAAGTACCCTGCCGAGCTATTCTTCCGCGAGTCATGCAGGGAGGACCTGACGAGGGGCTGGCACGTCCATGTTGACAATTACTGCAACTACATGACAGGGTACTGCGGAGGCATCTCTCTAGGAGATGCAAGAGACATCGACTCAATATGTCAAGGTGTAGATCTGGACGAGCGACCGGTTCTCGGCGCACTGGTGACCGAGTTGAAAACGCTCGTTGAACTTGGCGCCAAGGAGTTCGGTTACAAGCCGCGTGAGGAAGGCTACATCTCAAAGTGCCATCTGTGCGTCGACGTAAGGAAACACATAGCGCAAGAGACAGACGAGTTCAAGGAGCTTAGGCCGAGGGAATTCTACGACCATTTGCAATGACCCGTTATCCATGAGCGCCGCACTTCAATGAGGTCGTCTGCCTCGTCACGCGTCAAAACCCTTTTCTTGCCAGCACGCGCACTCTTGGCTCTGGTGATCGAATGCCCAAAGCCGCAAGTCTTCTCACCGTTGAGCCAGGAAGAGTGGATGACGTCGCGTCTAGAGTGAGATCTGTTGCTGGCGTCAAGGATGTCCTCGCGGTCACGGGTCGGGTTGACGTGGTCGCTTTCTATGAGGGAAGCTACGAGAAGATCGTGGAGACCGCAGGCAAGGTCGGCAGTGTGCCAGGTGTCGTAACGGCCGAAACCCTGTTCGAGGTGAAATGGTGATGGTCCGCGCGGTCATGCTACTCAGATCCCCGCGAACTCTGGTTGCCGAGCGTGTGAAGAAGTTCTCGGGCGTGAAGGACGCGTTCGATACAGCGGGAAGATTCGACTGCATTGTCCTTGCAGACCTGCCTAAACTCGTTGACATCAAGTCCCTAGCTATGCAGATTCAGAAGATCGAAGGCGTCAAACGAACCGAGACACTAGTCCAACTTGAATAGTCAGAGAGATCTGATATCCACGCGTTAGCGAACTCGACTGGCTATCATATCGGCAGCGGAAGCTATGCTGCCGGGTCGAACGCACTCACTTGTATTCATGTGCTTGGACGGACATCATCGATCAGCAGCAGTCTCGAAAGTGAGAACCAGTCTTCGATGACTTCTTTGGAGGCCTTGCCGTAGTACTTCTCATAAAGTGCAACTCTGGCTATCCACGCCTTGTCCTCGCTGTCTTTCAGGTATCGTGCTTTTCCCGTGAAGCTCTTTCCGGCGATCTCAAACGTAACCTGTTCGTTCTTCTTGATGTTCCTCATCCAATCAGTCTCTTCGCCCTCATGGCTAAGGTACACCTTGCCACCATTGAAAGCGAACCAGAGCTCGACCATTCGAGGCTTCCCTGTTTTTCGTCCTGTGGTCGTAAGGTGAATGAATTTCTCGGACGCGACGCTTTCCAATTCGTTCAGGTTTGTCATTGGGCCGACTCCCGCTGTGAGCTACCCTGTTTATCGATCTTACGGAAAGAACTCACTCTAATCCGGCTTGCTGATTCCAGTTCATAGCTTGGGCATTGCGAGGTCATCGTTGGTTGCGCTGAACGTTCGGTGCAGCGCTTGTTCCCGATGCTGACTCCGAACAACAGGCAATGCATGTTCCTTCCCCCTCACGGGCTTCCAGCAACAGCTGCAAGTACGGAGATGCCTGAACGTCATGGCACGGCAGGGAACAACTCTGTGACATGGTAGCTGGCTGCCGAAATATGACACATCTGTTCCCCAAACGTATCCCTTGAGAAGGGCCAAGAAAGCAAGTTCGCCTTGCTGCAGGGGGACCCCCCCTAGAGGGGGGGGTCCCCGTCAGAATAAGCAGAATAAGTATGGACTCTGCTCAGGTGGGTTTCCCCAACCTAGAGTTCCTAAGGGCTTCCCAACAGACGCGAACACAGATGCCGCAGACTTCCGCATTGAGATCCAAAGCCTTGATCCGTTGGCGGCATTTCTCCCGGTAGCCTTCGCTTTGCCGCAGGATTGGGCATACGTGGAGGCAGGCTTGGCAGTCACCGCAGCCTGGTAGGCTTTTGTGGTCTCGGCGTAACCGCTGCAGAACGAAGACCGTCGCAAGCCGAAGAGCCGGACCAACTCTAGGTGTCACAATCAGCCCATGCCTACCACGCCATCCAATTCTCGCCGCCTCGGCGAACGCTCGATGCGACACGGTTACCGGAAAGTACTCGTTAACATGTTTCACCTGACCCACGAATCCTCCAACGGTGGCTTGCTCGGCCACGCCGCCGAACTTCTCCACCAGCTGGGAACACGTCTCGTCCAGTAGGCGATTCAACTCTGCGTAAGCGTGGGCGTAGCGATTCCAGCTCCCGTTCGCAGGCGGTTTGCCTACCCAGTCGGCCGGGATCGCCAGAATCTCAGGTTCATGGTACAGCAGTCCGATGGAGACGGCGGTGATGCTTGACCACGGGCCCAATCCATTCAGCTTTCGCGCGAGGTAGTCTCGCTGCACCTGCAGTAGCCTTGCATCCTCGACGGGGCTGAAACCTATTACGCCTTCGCGCCCTATGCGCTCGCACAAGAGACGGAACTCGTTCTCGATCTCAGCCCTCAACAATCTCGTCTACGCCCGTTCATCAAATCCGCTTCGATGATGAAGGACTACTCGTACACCTTCTCCGCTGTGCGCTCTGCCTCGGGCGCATCCTGCTCGGTGTCTCTCATCTGAGTTTGAGGCGCCAAGACCTCACGGTAGTATTCGTGTTGGATGATGAGATCCATCACCTCATTGGTCCCGGTCCAGATCATGATCAGCCGCGCGTCACGCAACAAGCGCTCGATAGGGTACACGTTAGTGTACCCGATCCCACCCATCACCTGCATCGCATCGTTGATTACCCGCCAAGCTGACTCGGTGGCGAACTTCTTCGCTTCGGAGACCAGCCGCCGCGAACGGTTAGGTGGGTCGTTTGCATCCACACTTCTGGCGGCTGCGTGGACGAGCCCTCGAGCGGCGTCAAGCAAGGTAATTGAATCAGCGACTTTGAAGCTGATTGCTTGGAAGCGGCGGATGTTCTCCCCGAAAGCTTTGCGCCGATCGGAATAGCGGGTCGCTATCTCCAGCGCGGCTCGTCCCATACCTATGGCCCCAGCGGCGCTGGTCATGCGTTCTGGTATCATCATACGGTAGAAGATCTCGCTCGCGCCGTTCTCCGTCCCGATGAGATTCTCGGCTGGCACTCTTGCGTCACGCAAGACCAGACGCCCAGTCCCGCCGCCACGCGTGCCCAGTAGACCGTAGAGGTATTCCGCGTCCACTCCGGGTCCTCGTTCTACGATGAACGCGCTGATCGACTCGTGGGCCGGGCCGTCTGGGTTCGTGCGGGCGTAGACCAAGAAGAAATCTGACTTTGCCGCGCCGACGATGAAGCGCTTCTGACCCCGCAGGACGTAGTGGCCACCTTCCCGTCGCGCCTGAGTTGTCGTGCCGAAGAAGTCTGAGCCGCCCCGGGGTTCCGTGAGAGCCTCAGCCGCTATCTCCTCGCCTGTCACGAGTGGCCTAAGCCATCGTTCCTTCTGTTCAGCCGTCCCGAAGGCGTTCAGCGCCTCACCTACGATGCTAGGCATCACATAGGCGCATGCCAGAGATGTCCCCAGGACTCCTACCTCCTCGATGGCGAGGATCTCGTCCTCCCATCCCAGTCCTCGCCCGCCGTACTGGCTCGGGAAGCGTAGACCCAAGAGGTTTCGCCGCCCGGCTTCGCGAACGAAGTCGCGGGGATACTGCACCCGGTCGGCATCCATATCCAAGATCAACTGGCGCGGGACAGTCTTGACGAACTCGCGCACCTCGTCCCGCAAGGCACGCTGCTTCTCCGTCAACATCGCGTCGAACATGACTACGTCATCTGTTATGCCACCATATTTGTAGTAGTGCTCTCAGCGCGCTGGCGTGCTGGAAATCGAGCTCAGATACCGCCTCTGCTTGGCAAACGGTCATGGCTCGTCGATTTCGCCGAGAGTGAGTCCTTATATTGGCATGTTTTCGGTTTCGCTTGAGCAGGGGACGGTCCGTTGTCTCAGGGTCAAGAATTCCTCGATGACGTTATTGGCAGAATAGATGCTGCTGCGAAGAAACTGAATCTTGATCGCAGCATTCACAAGACTTTGAGGACGCCGCGAAGAAGCCTGATCGTCACCTTTCCGGTCAAGATGGATAATGATGAAGTGGAAGTCTTCACTGGCTACCGTGTGCAGTACAACTACGTGAGAGGCCCAAGCAAAGGCGGCATCAGGTATCATCCGGACGTAACGTTGGAAGAAGTGACAGCGCTGGCTGGCCTGATGGCGTTGAAGTGCGCTGTTGTAGATGTTCCCTTCGGGGGAGCGAAAGGAGGCGTCGCCTGTGAACCGAAGAAGATGTCCATGGGTGAACTTGAGCGGTTGACACGCCGCTATACCTACATGATTCTTCCACTCGTCGGGCCGGAGCAAGATATTCCCGCTCCAGACGTGAACACGAATGACCAAACGATGTCCTGGATCATGGACACATACAGCATGCTCAGAGGGTACACCGTCCCAGGCGTCGTGACCGGCAAGCCACTCCAGCTCGGAGGATCCAAAGGCAGACTCACGGCAACGGGCAGGGGGCTCGCGTACGTGACGGGAGATATGCTGAGAAGCCTTGGGATGGATGTTGGTGGAGCCGCTGTTTGTGTTCAGGGTTTTGGAAATGTCGGATTGAATGTGGCAAAGTTTCTGCATGAGGATGGTTGCAGGATAATCGGGGTGACGGATGCGGGTGGGGGCATCTTCGATCAGAAGGGGATCGATATTCCAGGCCTCGCCTTGCATGCGAAGAAGAACAAAGGAATCCGCGGGTTTCCAGGCGGCGACTTCGTTTCGGACCGCCAAGAAGCAAACCGCAGGCTGCTATCCATGAAGACAGATGTGCTGATCCCTGCTGCACTTGAGAATCAGATCACAGACTCGAACGCCCCTGATGTTGAGGCGAAGGTGATAGTCGAGGGAGCGAATGGGCCGACAACGAGACGCGGAGATGAGATTCTCGCCAAGAGAGGCATTCACGTGGTTCCCGACATCCTCGCGAACGCCGGAGGAGTGATCGTATCATATTTCGAGTGGGTTCAAGACATTCAGGCCTATCTCTGGTCCGAGCAAGAAGTGAATGTGAGGCTCAAGGCCCTAATGAGCGGCGCTTTCCATCAAGTCCGCCAGTTCGCTGAGAAACATCATGTTACTCTGAGAGAAGCCGCGTATATGCTCGCAGTTGACAAAATGGCTCAAGTGACTGAGCTCAGGGGAATATTTCCCTAGCGAGTAAGGCCTCGACCATTTCTCATGAACGAGTCTGAATAAAACGCTGGTTTATTACAGTCCCAGTCACCGTGATCTCTCGAAGATTTGAAAATAGAGTCTTGGATGGTTCTGGCAATGCCTTCGAAGATTAAGGATGCGAATTTGTCGGAGCAAGGAACGTTCAAGATACGGTGGGCAGAATCTCGCATGCCAGTGCTTATGGCGCTCCGAAGGAGGGCATCGAAGGATCGACCGCTCAAAGGGCTCAGGATCGGAGGCTGTCTTCACGTCACGAAAGAAACCGCAGTCTTGGTTCGAGCTATCCGGGATGCGGGTGCCGAGGCTGCGTGGTGCGGCTGCAATCCGCTCTCCACTCAGGATGATGTCGCGGCCGCGCTGGCGAAGGAGGGAGTGTCGGTGTATGCTTGGCGAGGGCTTTCAACCCCGGAGTACTACTGGTGCGTCGGCCAGGTCCTCGACTCGAAGCCTCAGCTCACGCTCGACGACGGAGCCGACCTGGTTTTCACTCTTCATAAGGAGCGAGGCGACCAAATTAGCGCGGTCATCGGAGGAACCGAGGAGACCACTACGGGAGTCCATCGCCTGCGGGCAATGGCGGAGCAAGGCGAACTGAAATACCCCATTGTGGCGGTCAACGACGCTGAAGTCAAGTCAGATTTTGACAATGTCTACGGGACCGGCCAGTCCTCTGTAGACGGAATCGTGAGGGCCACCAACGTCCTGTTGGCAGGAAAGAACTTTGTTGTTGCCGGATACGGACATTGTGGACGAGGACTTGCAAACCGAGCTAGGGGAATGGGAGCTAACGTGATTGTGTGCGAAGTCGATCCACTGAACGCCCTTAGAGCCGCGATGGATGGCTTTCGAGTAATGCCGATGATCGAGGCGTCCGCCATCGGCGACATCTTCGTGACCGCAACCGGTTGCAAAGATGTCATCACAGACAGGGACATGAAACGCATGAAGGACGGTGCTATCCTCTGCAACACGGGTCACTTCAACGTCGAAATCTCTGTGAAGGATCTCGAGCGCTTGGCAAAGAAGAAGCAAGAGATCAGGCCGAACAACACAGAGTACACCCTGAGAGACGGACGAAGGCTCTACCTTCTTGCCGAAGGCAGACTCGTGAATCTAGGCGCAGCAGAAGGCCATCCTTCCGAAGTAATGGACATGAGTTTCGCGACTCAGTTCCTGTCGCTCATCTACTTGGCCGAGAAAGGCAGGAGCCTTCAGCCAGGAGTCTACAAGGTTCCGCAGGAGTACGAAAAGCAGATTGCGAGAACAAAACTGGAAACCATGGGAATGAGAATCGATACCTTGACGAACGAGCAAGATAGATACCTGCGGGACTACCGGGCAGGTACCTAGTTCCAACGCGAGAGCCTACAGCGTAACCTGAACTCTGCCTTCTTCAGGTCCTCTTACAACGACCATAGACACGACATCGCCGGCTCTTCGGGTTCTGATTTCTCTCTGAAGATCTTCCATGGAATCTACTTCCTTGTCGCCGATTGCCGCTATGACATCGCCAGACTGTAATTCTGCGCGCTCCGCCGGACTTTCTGGTATGATCCGCATCACTAGAACACCGGCGTCGACGGTCAAGTTGAACCTCCTGGCAAGTTCAGGTGAGACATCTACGCCAATGACGCCCAGCCAAGGTCGCGTGACTCTGCCGTATCTCACAATGTCCTCCAGTACTGCCTTGGCCGTGTTGATGGGGATTGCGAATCCAATGCCTTGAGCTCCTGGGATATTGGCTGTGTTGATGCCGACAACTCTTCCCGTCAAGTCAAGCAGGGGCCCGCCACTGTTCCCAGGGTTGATTGAAGCGTCTGTTTGAATCAAGTTCTCGTAGACTCTTTCCGCCAGGATGTGACGGTTCAGCGCGCTTACCACGCCTACCGTCACAGACGGACCGCCGACGAGCCCAAACGGGTTTCCGATCGCGATGACCGTTTGACCTACTCTGAGCTGACTGGAATCTCCCATTTCTGCGACGGGCAGGTCTTGAGCGTCGATCTTTGCTACTGCAAGATCGTTCGCAGGGTCTGAGCCCACCACCTTTCCTGCGAAAGCCCTGCCGTCTGCCAGAGCTACCTCCATCTCACGAGAGCCTGTGGTGATGTGATGGTTGGTGAGTATGTGCCCTCGGCCATCAATGATGAATCCGGAACCTAGTCCGCGAGCTGGATGCACGTGTAAGAACGCGTCGCGCTCGTAGCGAACCGTGTTGATGTTGACAACGCTCGCCTCGACCTTCGCGATGGCTGCAATCACGTCATCGTCCCGCGACACTTGATGACCCCGCGGGGAACAGGTCCTCAAGCATTCAAAAAGGTGCCGAATGCCGCTAAGCCGGACCCGGAACTCCTTGCTCTATTCACTCCCAGGCCGCCATTCCGCGGCAGCCCGAATCTCTGGCTGGAATTAGCTGCAAAATGTATTGCTTGGAGCTATCCATCCATCTGCCCAATTTCCGCCATAGAATAGGTTTGGAATGGAAATCCAGTTCCAGATCCGCCCTGCTCCCGCCCGTTTTGGAGCCTCAATTGCAGCCATATATCCCCTTTTTGGAAAAGCCTTAAATAGGGATGACCTGACCCTATTATGCCTTCCGGCCAGACAGCCGCCTCCGTTCCGGACTGCGTTGTGAAGGTACGTTTTGGCGACAGATGGCGTGGGCATGCCCTTAGTGTGGAGGGTGAAAGAGAAATGGCCGCAACAACGAAGAAGATCGGAAAGATAACGAACTGCCCCGAATGTGGGAGCAGCAACCTCGTCGAAGACTTTGACCTAGGCGAGGTCATCTGCCAGAATTGCGGCCTCGTTCTGAGTGAACATGCAATCAATCGTGGACCTGAGTGGCGCGCTTTTACGAAGGAAGAGAGAGACGAGCGGGGCCGAGTAGGCCTCCCGACCTCCTTCTCTATCCACGACAAGGGTCTGTCAACCGTTATCGACAGAGTGAATAGAGACGCGTACGGGCGTCAACTGCCGCTCGCAACGCGCCTCGAGATGCTCAGGCTTCGAAAGTGGCAGATTAGGACTCGTGTTCATTCATCTGCTGATCGAAACCTTGCTCAGGCAATGGCTGACCTTGACAGATTAACCGACAAACTTCACATTCCCAATCCAATCAAGGAGAGAGCTGCAGTCATCTATCGGAAAGCCCTCGAGAGCGGGCTTGTGAGGGGAAGATCAATTGCGGCAATCGCAGCAGCCTCTCTCTACGCTGCATGCAGGCTCTCTGAAACACCAAGAACACTCAAAGATCTCGCCGCGGCTACTCGTATACGCAAGAAAGACGTTGCTAGATGCTATCGACTACTTGTAAGGGAACTTGACCTCAGAATGCCGGTCGAAGACCCGGTAAAGTGTGTCTCGAAGATAGCGACGAAGGTCGACATCAGCATGCCGACTCAGCGACGGGCAATTGACATCATCAACGAAGCCAGGAGGAAAGGCATCGTCGCAGGCAAGGACCCGATGGGCCTAGCTGCCGCAGCCTTGTACGTCGCCTGTGTGCTAGAACAGGAGAAGAAGACGCAAAAAGAGATCGCTGAAGTTGCAAACGTGACCGAGGTCACTGTCCGCAACAGGTACAAAGGCCTCAAAGAGTCCCTTAAGCTCAACGTTTAGGCAGGCAGTCCGTTATCGTCCCTTTTTTTACCGAACCACCGCTCCGCCGTGCTACTTCGTATTCTCTCGAGAATGGCGTCCTCGCCAAGCCCGAACATGGGTTTCCACAATTCTTGGGCTGAAACGATTGGATGAATCGTGACGTTCTCCTCACGTAACACATCCATCTCGTCATGAGCCTTCTCGTAGTTGACCTTGGGCACGAACAGATCCGTAATTCGTACGCGCTTGGTTTTCAGGATCCCAACAAGTTTGCCAGTTTCAGCACCAAAGCCGCCGAGGCCGCCGACTGGTCCCACATCCAGCTTGATGCCAATCGTCCCCGTCGTCACTTTCGAAGCAGGGCACCTAATTCTTGCCAATTCGGATACGAGTGCAGCGAACATGGTCAGCCCTGCGCTGGGCCCCGAGACTCCTTGTCCAGGCGCGCCCTCTGACAGGCTTCTCATCTGGAAGTGGACGTGCAGCTGGTCCAGCTCAATTCCGGCCGCATTCCACAGCCACCCCCTGACCGCTTCAACGGCATTCTTGGCGCTTTGAATAACGGAATGGTCTGGAACGGCCAACTGGCCTAGGACCGCTGAGGTTGCCTGTCCTGTCACTGAGACCTGCGGCTCTCCTGTTATCAGAGGTCTAACGCTACACTGCACCGCCAGGACTCCGCCGACGCCATGCAGAGTTGTATAGAGGCCGTATGCAACGCCCGGCATCGGCTCGGGCAGAATCAAGGACTCGGTCAGGTCTCGAGCGTTTTTGTCCTCAAGTGTCTCAAGCGAATTCAGCGCCCATTCAAAGTGTTTCAGTGTCAACTTGTAAGTGTCAGGTTCCACCTGATCCAAGACCGAGGGATCTTCCTTTGCCCCAGGCAGTGTCTTTTCGATTCTCTCCAGATCTGTTCCATACCGCGTCAGGACTGCCGCTTTCTTCTCCCCGTCCGTGGCCGCTCTTAATTCGCTGGCTGCGCTGATTTCGGATGCCCACAGCCTGTGAGCTTCCGTGATGGTCTCTGCCACTCCTCTAGGACTCAGAATGCGCTCGCGTCTGAACATGCGAGTGATCTTTCTTGCCTCCACGTCAAAGTCAAGGTAAGGTCTGATCCTCCGTAGGTGAATCTCCACGACCTCGTTCCATTCATCGTCGTTCTGAGGAGGAGGTACGGTGTAGACGTGGGGCTCAAACCTGTCCCTAGTTGACCTGTCGATCAGCTCCTCTTTGTTTGAGGTTGCGATCACGACGATTCTATCCTTCGGCGTCAGCTCGCTCAGCTCAGATTTGACTTGAGCCAGAAGCTTGTTGCTCGCTGAATCTCCACCCCAGAAGATGGCGTCGGCCTCATCGAGGAATAGAATGCACGGGTTGCGTTGCCTAGCGAGCCCGAAAAGTTCTTTGATCCTCCGTTCAGGCTCGCCATGATAGGATGCGCCGCTCATCAACTCGCCCCCTCTCACCTTTATGAAAGCAACATTATTCTCTGCAGCAGCGACGAGCGCAAGCAGAGTCTTCCCAGTTCCTGGAGGGCCCAGCAGCAGGAATCTGCAGTTCGAATCGTAGCCGAGCTCGGCCATTTTCGGATTGAACGCCAACGAGATCTGGTTCAGAATACGGTCTTTGATATCGTGCAGGCCGCCGATCTGGTCTCGGGTCTCTTTGGGGCGGATGAGGTATACCGCATCCATTACCTCGCGGGACTTCTCTTGTTCGGAGTATAGCTTCATGTTCTTCGATGCAGCAATGAACTCCTCAATTCTCACCTTGTGCTTGCTTACCGGAAGCGACGGAATGGAGAAAGGGACGTTCTTTCGAAGCGTCTCCAAAACCGGGGTCTCTCTTGCCTTCTTGACCTCCTTGAAGACCGACCTGACATCATTCGGCGTTATGGAGCCTCTTCTCCTTATCGTGGCTTCGTGCTCCAGTACCTCCATGATCTCGATCGGAGACACGCCTCTCCACCTCTCGCGCTTCAGGGAATCTTCTATCAGAGCAAGAAGCATCTCACGAGTTACGCCCGAATCTAGGTCGATGCGCGTCATCCGTCTCCTAATATCTTCTCGAGTCTGTTCGTACGCGTTCGTTGCAACAACTACAAGCGTCCTGGACCGCCCGGAGATCACCTTATCGAGCCAGCGATTCAATTCGTCTTGAACTCTTGTGTCTTCCATCTCGGTGCCAGTTTCGCCTTTCACTTTCCTGCCGAAACTCTGAAACTCATCGATGTAGACAACTGAAGGCGTTGAGGCAGCCTGATCCAGTATCTTGCCGAGCTGCCGTGTGCTTCGGCCGTAGAACTCCGAGTACACGTCCGACCCTCTGATTATCACAGGCGAGACAAGAACTCCAGTCGAGTGGCCTTCGAGCAGCATCTGTTTCAGAGAAACCATCGTGAGAAACGTCTTGCCGGTGCCGCTCTGTCCGCTTAAGCAGAATGCTTTCGGCAATTCCTCCTTGGTGAACAGTTTCTCCAAGACCGGATGCCTGAGGACATGCAGCCTGAATGCATCAAGAAGCAGGTTGAACTCTTTCTCTCGGCCAATCAGATTCCCAGGGGAGTATATCTGAGGAGGATACTGGCGGTCGAGGTGTTCCCTCAGACGGCGGAATCTCCTTGGCGAGACTCTTGCCCTCTTCCATCTGCCGTAGTTCCTGTCGACAGTAGCAAGGGGGAGATAGAAGAACGCTCGGAGCCACCTGTGCTTCGCCCACCATGGAACGTGTGCCCCAAACAGGTACTGGACTGTCTTCTCCTCTCCGTGGTCAAGCCTTTGGCGCGTATCCATAGTGTTCAGTCCTGAAGTAATGGTTTCAAGTCGAGCGATTTCTCAAGGCAGAGTTTGAGAACGTACGCGATCGCCGCTATCCCTGCCGCGAACCCTAGAACGAACAAGTCCCAGAGACTCAGCATGTTCACCTGTGCAAGAAACATGAATCTCAGCACAGAAACTAGGATGAGTTGGCCGCCCATTGCAGCTGCTATCAAGAGGAACGCTGTTAGAAGGAATTTCCAGCATATTTCGCTCCACAGATAAACCATGTTGCCTCTGTCAAGCCTTGACGCAGCGGAATCATCACCTCTCGCGCAGCTCTCGAATCCAATCCATTTGTAGCCCACTGCTGCGAACTGCACTCCAAGCAACAAGTAGAGTAGCTTGACCCAGAGGGGAAAGGCGTCTCCGAAACGTGTCGTCCAACCCACGAAGCTGTCCCAAGGGCTTGAGCTGGCGATTGGGGTGACCGGATCAGGCGCTTTGAAGTCCAGATTGATGGTCAGCAGAAGTTGACCAGACGAGACATAGTAGGAGGTTCCCTCTTGTCTAGCTGCGTTGCTCGTCTGGACTGAGATCGTCACGTCATACTCTGAAGGATAGCTGCAAGTCAGCCTGACTAAATACTGACCTTGCGCATTGGACGTGAGATTGAAACTGTTCGTGGGGTAGTGCGAGGGCGAGGAGAACGTGGTGGCGGACAAGTTTCCTCGAATCTCGACGAGTTGAAGTGACTCTCTGTTGCTTGATACGGAGAGCCAGTCGCCGGTATGCACAACCACGGACTCGGAACGCTCCACGGAGTTGGTCTCTGCATGCACCAGACTCGTGACCAGTGCCATCACGAGAACTACTGTGAATACGCGTAGACTTGGACGAAGAAATCTGGGAGCCATTCCGCCCGCGTACGTGTTGGCCATCGGAGACTGCCTCACATGGTTTTTCGAGTTTCTGCAAACGCACTCACCGTACAGCCGTTTGGACGATATTAACGTTCCGCAATCGGCACATCAACGTCCTGAACCATCTTGCGGCTGTCCTTCGTCACGAGCCACGCCCCGCCTATCGATCTCCAGGACAAGCCTTCCGGCATACCCGCACTCATTACACAAGTACAGAGGAGGAAGCATCCAGCCGTCCATGCCACTTGACTTGGCTATGTTCAAACTCCCGCATCGTGGACATGCTACCGCCGATGCTTTGCCGCGCTTCAGCCCTTTCACTACCTCGATGAAACGGTTCATCGCTGCCTCCCCCGATTGCTCTAGTGTATCTCGATGCTTGCGTCGGGAAAACCGTACTGAACCAGAAGCTTGCGGACTTTGTCGCGATGATCGCCTTGGAGCAGTATTAGGTTGTCCTTCGCTGTTCCGCCACATGCACAGTAGCTCTTCAGCTTCCCGGCGAGGTCGCCAAGGTTGACACTCTTGGCATCGATTCCTTCAATGACTGTGGTGGGTTTGCCCCACTTTCGGGTTTCAAGGCGGACCTTCACAAGCTGTTGTTCCATGCTGATGGTGCCGCAGACGCAGAGATCCTTTGGGAGACCACACGTCGAGCAGACTTCCGCCATTATGGGACTTAATGCTCCTTGACTTGGTGACGACGCGTTAACGCTGGGAACGTATTTAAAGGTAGTCACAACTCGACCAACAACGCAAGCGTCTGTCGCGGGAAGCGATTGTTAGTCAATGCTCTTTCCCTTGGTCTACTGCATCAAGTTTTTCCGAATCCCTGTGAGCGTATTGCAGCAGATACGCTTTGCCTGCAAATCTCACCGCCGAAGCAAAGGCGAAGTGGAACAAGGCTCAGCAGGCGAGAACGGCCAAAGAGAAAATATCAGCACTGCAGGAATTCCTGTCGGCAATTCCAAAGCACAAAGGAAACGAGCGTCTTCGCGCGCAGACAAAGCGGAAGATCGCTCTGCTCAAAGCTGAGGTCCGGACTAGAAAACGAGCAGGCGGCAGAGCGGCTGAGCGAAGCATACAGAGAGCAGGTGCAGCCCAGATTGTCATTCTCGGCCTGACGAAAGTCGGCCGCAGCAGTCTGCTGACCGCGGTTACCGCCGCGAGGCCGATTATAGCGTCATATCCATACGCGACGCAGGAGAGCGTTCCCGGAATGTTGCAGTTCGAGGATCTGCAGTTGCAGCTCGTCGAACTTCCGGCGCTCGTTCCTGATCGGGATGAGAAATTCGTCTTCCAAGAGGGCTTGGTGGATCTTGTGCGCAGTTGCGATGGCTTGATCGTCATGGTGGATCTTGGCGCCGACCCTGTCGAACAATTTGACCAGATTGTTGCGGAACTTGCTCGTTCACAGGTCAGCATGACAAAGTTGCAGTCAAATGTGAGTGTCGTCAAGACCCAGGCGGGGGGCCTGCAGCTGTTTGCCGCGGGCCGCCTTGTGGGATGCACTCGTGACCAAGTCGCGTCACTCTTGAAGAGCTACGCGATTCCGAACGCAATAGTTCGTACTACAGGAGACGCCTCACTTGATGATATCGAGGACGTGATTCTCGAAACCAATCTCAATTACAAGCCCACCATACTGGTAGCCAACAAAGCGGACCTCCCAAATGCCACGGAGAACTCCCGAAGACTTCTTGAGCATGTGGCTTCCAGGACGGACGTTCTCGTAACTTCGTGCCTCACCAGACTTGGATTGTCGGAACTTGGAAGGAAACTCTTCGAGACCTTGGACCTCGTCCGAGTCTACACTAAAGACCCAAACGCTTCCGCCGCATCGCCTGACCCTTTCGTCATCAAGGGTGGCACGACAGTTGGCGAGCTGAGCCGGCAAATACACACCGCACTTTTTCGCCAATTCAAGTACGCGCGAGTGTGGGGCAAGAGCGTTAGCTATGAAGGGGAACGTGTCGGAATCAGCCACGTGCTCGTGGACCGCGACGTAGTGGAAATCCACGCCTGAATCGAGTCTGAGAAGAAACTAGGCCAGCTTCAAATCGTGGAGCGGCGGCGCCTCTTCACGTTCTTGACTCTCCAGAAACCGCTCGCGTCACGATAATACTCGAATGATTCCATTGACATTGTTCAGCCTGTCGAGATACTGTGCTTCTTGATGACTTATTGCTTAGATCATAACTCGTCAGTGTCGCGATGTCAAAATGGCGAAGAAACCGGTAGCCGACCTGCACATACGCGTTAACGTCATAGAGATGGCTGGTTCACGATTGGCAGACCAGACTCAACAACGAGGAGAAAGCGAGAGCCAACTTCCATTGATTAGCGGTGTTTTCCCTTATATTGTGCGCTCACGCAATCCGCATTCCGGCGTGAAGAAAGGGCTGTGTCGCATGGCGACCAGACAGCTATCTGCCAACCGCGCCCAAGATTCCTGCAATTATCCCGAGCACGGCACCTGCCAGGAAGCCGCCCCCGATGATGATGCTCAACACCGCAGACGGGAACGTGATTAGAGCGCCGATTACGCCACGTCTCATTAGCATCATGATGCCGCCCGACATTACCGTGAATCCAGCGATTAGACCTATCAGTGTCGCAATCGACTGTCCGAGAAGCGGTGACCCGCTCAGCCACCAGAAGATTCCAGACCAGTAACTCCAGAAGCCAGGCGAGAGCAATGCGGCCGAGTTCAAGAGTATCAAGATCGCGGATGCCGTGGCCAGCACGAAACCCCAGACTGCCCTCCTTCCTGCGAATGGCCCTCTGATCATGAGGGCAGGTCCCGTGATTACGCCCGCAATGGCTGCGCCTCGCCTGTGCCTGCAGTACGGGCAGTAGACCGCTTCGATCGCGATGGGTCTTCCGCAGTGCGGGCAAGGCACGCGTTGTGCGGCTGTCGGAACGACGTACATCCTTTCAGGTCTAGCGGGCGGGGCTATGACTGGGCCGATAACAGGTGGCGCCGGGGGCGGACGCCTGCGCGACGACGCGAAATACGCGGCAAGGCCGATGGCGATGCCAAGTAGCGCAAGTGCGAGAATGAGCAGCAGCGTGATCAGGGGAATTGGGGGCACCGGTTTCCTAACTATGACAAGAGTGAACGGTGTGCTGTGCTTTAGCGTACCGCTTGTCCCATTTATGTTGAAGTGATATGTGCCCTCAGGTGCGTTCGCACCTACGTCGATCCTCATCAGCGAGTAGGCCGGGTGGAGGAGGTGGTCTGGTAACGGTTTCGGTTTCGGCGGGTCGAATGTAACCTTCACGTCGGGTGGCTTCGACGGGGTCCAATCAGTATCATTGAGCGTAACGTTCTCACTGAACGTACCGACGGAATCCAACCTCACGGTAGCAGACTTGGATTCTGTCGTGTTGATTGTGAGGGAGTCCGGCGAAACGGAGATTTCGAAATCTGCTGGCGCAATTGTCACGCCAAGTGTGACTAAGACCCATTTCTCGATGGGCGGACTTGATGGATCGCGCCCTGTGATATTCAGTACGTAGGTTCCGACAGGCGTGCTCAGTGACGTTATGACTGTGAGAGTTGAGTCTTTAGTCCCCCCAGCAGGAGGCTGAGGCGCCGGATCGGAGAACCCGTATGTTGTTCCTTGAGGAAGCCCTTTCACGCCTAGAGTGACCGGCGAAGAGAACGCACCGAACGATCTGACCGTGACCGTGTAGGTTACCGAGCCCCCCTGAGGAGTGGACCTTGATAGCGGGTTAGCCTCGAGCGAGAACGTCCTCGTAGGAGGCCCATGCACGAACTTGTTGCCGTACAGCTGATACACAGCATAGTAGCCATTGTTGCCGACCACGGACTTGACCTGCTGCTGCGGATGGAAAGCCAAGCCTTCGGCGATACCGTCTCCGTACTCGAAGTAGAACGCCAAGATGGCATACTGATTGCCGGCAGGTCCAAAGCTCTTCGTGTCGCTGAGAATTCGTACTTCATTCACCTTCCCTGAAGGTATCGATGAGACAGCGTACCCCGCGGATTCTGTGAAGACCTTGATCTCATTGGCGTGCGGGCCAACGTTATAGTACTGGCTCGGGTACTCCGGTGCAAATCGATCTGCCGAACCCCCGTATTTTGTTGGGTCATACTTCCTTGGCGGATTATACGCGTAGGCGCTGGGAACCTTGTCCGTCGGCTGAACGCCCGAGAGCGTCACGTATCCAGAGAAGGCCGCGTTCATGTCCAGAAGCGCACGATCAGTGAAGATCACCTCGTTGCCCGCATGGACGTGAGTTCTAATGTTCGCTGCGATCTGAGAAGGAATATAGCCGTTCCAACCGGCGCAGTCAACAACGATTAGCGAATAGCTGAATATCATGTTTGGATTTGCCGCGAGGCTGGTGTGAGTTGTCAGGTTGTACGGAATCTTCATCGCGTCTAGGGTAAGGTCAGTTCGTCCCCAAGCAGGTTCACCCTTGACAACCAAGATCTTAGTTGGGTCTCTGACTCTGAAGATGTTGTTGAGTGTGTGCTGGGAATTGAGTGTCCCAACGGTGACATGTTTGAATTCGGGCGTATTCTTGATGGCAATTATCTTGGAGGCGTCGGCAGGGAAGACCAGGAATGGCCCGCCCGTGAAGAGTTTTGGCGACGCCGTCATGTTTGTCGATAGGGTCACGTTCGGCGGCTCTATCACTCTGAAGATCTGAATTGGGTTTGGAGACCGCAGGAGAGCGTGGACGTACCCGAAGACTAGGATCCTCTCAGCTTGCTTCTCATCCATCGGGATTACAAACGAGCCGGCCGGAAAACTGACATTGTTCTCCAAGGGCGGGAGGGCCGATGCTATAGGCAACCACATCGAGGTTGTGGCCAGGGCTATCAAGAGGATTGCTAGTACCCTCATCGGTCGCATTTGGCTGCAAGCTCCAAGCGTTTCGCTACTGTTATGCCCGAAATCCTATCGCTGTAGGTTGCCTTGGAAGTCATTTAAGACTTGACGGCTGTCTCTTGCTTGTCGAATATCTTCTTTTCTGAGACGAGAGCTTCTAGTCCGTCCTCGCTTGACTTGAACGTGATGATCTTGACTCACTGGAGTACATGTCATAATCAGAAAAGCATGATCATTTGCGTCAACACCCGCCGGGGGCGGTTCCCATGCACGGCGAAACTGCCGGATCGGCCCGCCCACGGGTCATGGGTTCGTAAGGAAGGCCCTTCTTAACCAGACACCGCCGTTCTTGAGCCCAGGGTTGCTCAGGCCTTGAACCACCGGAAGACCAGATAATCCATCTTGCCCTTCCTCCTTGGCACTGCTATCGTGAATTGCTTCCTGACGGTTGTTGCGAGGCGACCCGCAAGAACAATCTCGAATGGACCCATTGTGTCGTTCTCAGTCCTCCCAGTCACTATGAAGGGCGCATGGTCTATGCCAGGACCGTGCTCGTACACGGCGAAGTCTGATCCAAAGCGGATGCCAGGAGTGACGATTAGTCCTTGGTTACGAAGATCCCTGTAGACAGAGTATCCGAGTTCGAAGTCCTTGTATGTGACCGCAGCCAGCTTCATCAGCGTGGTGCGCGGTATGGGCTTTCGAGTCTTGGTGTCGACGATCTTGATTCTCTCTTTCTCCTGAAGGAAAAGGCCTTCCATCATGTCCAACACGAGAGGAGCAGAGAAGTCCTGATCCGGCTTCGGTTTAGGGATGCCGACCGGCTTTCCGAAGAAGCCTTTCCTGTAGATGACCACACCGTCCTTCGGATCCCATACTATGAGCCTCGTTCCTACTAACTCAGCGACTATCTTGCGACCCAAGCTAGAACCTTCTACCCAGTCAACGCCAGAACTCTGATAAGGTCGACGACCTCGACCCCGAGATCAGCAATCCTCTCCGCACGCTCCGCAATATCTCGCAATAGGAAGACCTCCTGCAGGGGAAGCTTGCCTGACAATATATCGAAATCGAGATTTCTCGAGTCGGTGTCTATCTTCCGTTCCAGTTCCTCAACCGATCTGGCCAGCTCAACGGCCTTGTCTGGATCGAAGCTGAGGGAGTGAAGGGTCTCCTTCATCCTTGAAACTTCGCTGAGTACCAGCGATAGTATCTCAGATAGCTTCTGGATGTGTTTCTTCTCTAACTTCCAGTCCCTGTCAGTCGCCCCCATCAGCCTGAACCCAAGCGCCTCTGCATAGTCTGCCATCGCGCCCATGCGGAACATCAACCGCAAGAAATCCTCACGGCTGATTAGAAGTGAACCCACGGAAGCGACTTCCGCGAGAAGTGTGGCCTTCAGCTTGTCGTTCTCCGCGATGAGTTTGAGCATTCCTTCGTAGTGCGTCGCGGTAGCCTTGCCTTTCCTTTCAGCGACGCTGTCAACCATTAGCGCGAGCTCACGCACGATGTCAACAATCGTCCGCGCTTGACTGTGGCAGACTTCAAGTATTCTTCGCTTGATAGTGGCTTCAGTCTCGATCGGAAATGTCATCGATGTTCACTCATCAACTTGCTCGGAGGCTCACTCACTGAGTAGGTCCCAAACGTCAAATTAAAAGCCTCCCTTGGATTATGAAGACTCGATCCGGGAATCACGCCAGCGACGAAAGAAGATTGGTTTCCGGCACCAATAGCCTAGGAAGGGATGCTATCCGAGATGGGAGCACCCAGCTCTGAGAAAGTGCGAGATCTCGCCAAGTACGTCCTCAGCGCATCCACGAGGGATGGTACGGGAGCTCTGACCTGCTTCCATGTTACGTGGTCTCGAAGAGTAACCGTGTCGTCTTTTAGCGTGTCGTAGTCGATGGTCACCGCGATGGGGACGCCTATCTCGTCAGCTCGAGCGTACCTTCTTCCGATCGTACCGCTCTCGTCGTAGTCGACATCAAACCTTGCGCGTCTGAGTAGCTCACAAACTGATCTGGCCTTCTCGTCCAGACCGTCTTTTGCCATCAAGGGGAAAACCGACACCTGGATAGGCGCGATGTCGACCGGTAAGTTGAGAACGACTCTGTCCTTGACCTGGGTGTACGCATACTCGAGTACTGCATAGATGAGTCGTTCCGCGCCGTAACTTGGCTCGACAACCTCCGGAATGAACCTTCTGCCAGATTCCTTGATTTCTGCCCACTCGAACTTGACGTGGTCTGGGAGTATCTTGAACTTGTCCGCCATGTAGAAGCCCTTCTCCTTGATCGACTGTTCTACGGCTTCGCACTTGGCGCTCAAGATGAGCCTTCTAACCGTGGCCGCATCTGCCTTGAAGGCGGGTCCGATGGCTGAATCAACTGCTCGGGCAAATCTTTCTTTGCGTATCACGGGCTTGTCGTACTTCTTGAAGACGGTGAGGTCAGAGCCCGATGCCCTGATGTGAGAGGAAAGGTCATGGGTTGACCGGTTTGCGTGCCCGGCCATCTCAACCCATCCCCACCGATCCAGATAGACCTCATGATCGTACGTCTGTGAAGAGTAGTGAGCACGTTCACTCGGTAACTTCTCGTGAAAACGCTGATTCATTGCTGGTATTCCGAGGTCTGAAATGAACTGTTGTGATAAGCCCATGAAGTAAGCGGACCATTCAGAAAGGACGAGTTTGTCGTCAAGGACTTGTCTTATTGTGGCTGTGATGGGTTCTTCAATCCCCTTGTTTCGAAGCTGAAGCGGAAGTATTCGAATCTCCTTTCCCGCTACCTCGCCGATGTACGGGCATGCAGGTTCTTCCGGATCGTAGAAGAACTCGAACTCCATTATTGTGAATTCCCTAAGGCGAATCGGCCCCTGACGAGGCGAGATCTCGTTCCTGAGGGCGGTGCCGATCTGCGCTATCGCTATTGGCATTTTTTCCCTGAGCGTCTCGTAGACGCGTTTGAAGTCGACGAACATGCCCTGAGCCGCTTCGGGCCTCCCGTAGGCTACCGACTCACTGTACGGTCCTATTGTGGTTCGAAACATTGTGGAGAAGTATTCGGGCTTTGAGAGTTGACCCCCACATTCGACACATCTGATCTGTCTTTCATTGATTGTCTGTTCTATCTCTGCGAGCGAGAAGGCTTCCGCCTGGATGCCGGCGGCCTCCCTGAGAAGCTGGTCAGCCTTGAATCTGCGCTTGCAGCCCATGCACTCGACCATAGAGTCTTTGAAGTGATCTACGTGCCCTGATGCCTGAAAGACGCGCTCGGGAGCTATGACAGGCGTCGAGATCTCCGCGAAGCCGTGTTTCCTGATGAAAGTGTCGAGCCACTTCTCTATGATCCGTCTCTTCATGACCGCTCCGAGCGGCCCCAGGTCGAGGAAACCGCTGACTCCGCCATAGATCTCGAACGATGGCCAGAAGAAGCCTCTTCTTCTCGCCAGGTCGGCAACCAGCTCATACTTGTCCAGCTTCGCCAAGTATCTTCATCGCCACACTGACTTGTTCTCTGCATCTCTGTTTTCAGACAAAACTTAAGCATAGTGCAGTGCCTGCGTGATCAAGATTCTGAGCCGAATCGATCCTACTGTGGGCTTAGTTCTCTCTTGGCGAGCCTGACGAGATTGTGAAAGAACCTCTTGCTTCGAATCGGCCCTTTCCTCATTCCTGAACAGTCCGAGTCGAATCTCACGTCAAGCCCTCCCTCTTCTGAAGGATGGAGGGAGAATGGATAGAACCTGCAAATCAGAGGTCGAGCTTGGTAGATGGAGCATCTTGCGCCTCGCAGGAAGATGCAACTTCCTCCAAGTTTCTTCATCTTCCTCTCGTAAGGCTGATGACTGACAGATCTCTCACTGAATTCTCCTGCCCTCAAGTGCGTTGCACGCGCAATGCGCTCGACATCGCTGGGAGTGAGCAGTATGTTCCTCTTTCGTGGCGGGATGTCACGACATGAATTGGCGCACCGGACGCAGACCCATCTTAGCCGGGCTGGATATCGAACCTCTTCACCCTCCGAGCTGAAGAGAACAGCAGTTTGAGTGGAACGCCTGAGCCGGCCAGATCTGTTTCGAGCCGAATGACCCAAGTTTGAGGCTTCCAATGTGATCCAGATATTAGAAGCGGGATCGCGTTATGCTTCGCGCACAAATACCACAGGAGGAGGCTACACGCCGTTCAAGCGAGGGAACTTTGGCCGTGCCTACCTTGCCTTGACACGCTTCACCACGGGGGGCCTCACTTTCTTGAGAACCCTGTAACCGCAGAATGGGCACTTTATCTCGGGCGTCATCGCCAGCTGGTCCAGGGTCAGCTTCTCCCCGCAGCTGATGCACTGGTACAGTATCCCTGTGACCGACCGCTCTTTCTCCTCGGCCATCCAAATCACCCGATGACAGCTCGCATGGTCAGATTAAAGCCTTGATCAACAAGCACGATGCCTCGAGTCAGGCAATGCAGAGAACGAAAAGCGCGGCCATTGAAGACGTATTGGGCTATTGCTTCGTTAACGTTGTTTCGCGTTTGCTGTACCAGATCACGATTCCCACGATCACGATCAGTGTCACTGATAGGGCTCCTGTGATCAAAGGCTGATCCCTGAACGTCAGGATCATGGGCGCGAACAGCAGAGAGATCAAGTTGATCACTTTGATCATGGGGTTCAACGCGGGTCCCGAAGTGTCTTTCAGCGGGTCACCGACAGTGTCGCAGGTCACGGAGGCCTTGTGCTCCTCGGAGCCCTTGCCGCCGTAGAAGCCGTCCTCGATCTTCTTCTTGGCGTTGTCCCAAGCGCCTCCGGAACTTGCCATGAATACGGCTAGCAGTTGGCCTGTCACTATGATTCCCGCGAGAAAGCCTCCTAGAGCCGCCTCTTTCAGCAGGAAGCCTAGACCGATTGGGGTCAAAATAGCCAGCAGAGCGAGACTGAACAGCTCTCGCTGAGCGGCAGAAGTGCATATGGTCACCACTCTTGCGTAGTCAGGGGGTTTTGTTCCCTCGATTACTCCGGGGATCTTGAATTGGGAACGGACTTCTTGCACTATCAGGGAGGCGGCGCGCCCAACAGCTCGGATCGAGATTGAGCTGAATAGGAATGGAAGGGCGCCTCCGATTAATAGGCCGACGAGCACCAGAGGGTCCGCAATATTCAGACCCACTGTTTGAAGCCCGGTAGTTTCTGTGTAGGCGCCGAAGAGAGAGACGGCCGCCAGTACAGCTGAGGCTATTGCGATTGCTTTTGTGACTGCCTTGGTCGTGTTTCCCGCCGCGTCTAGATCAGCCATTATCTGGCGGGCTTCAGGCTCAAGCTTCGCCATCTCCCCGATCCCGTTGGCGTTGTCGACGATCGGGCCGTACGTGTCCATCGAGACGTTGTTGCCCGTCAGTGTTAGCATCCCTATTCCCGCCAAAGCGACGCCATAGATCGCGAATATGGTTGAAGACCCTGTGAAGAAGAGGATTGAAGCCACGATAGTTATTGCGATCACCAGAAGCGCCCAGACAGTCGTTTCGAACCCTAGAGCCAGTCCCTCTAGGATCTCCGTAGCTGCTCCCGTTTGAGAGGATTTGGCGAGTCGGTCGACGGGCCGTTTTCTTGGATTCGTGAAGTGGTCTGTTATCTTGTTGAAACATATCGCGAGCAAGACTCCCACCGCTGTCGCAAGAAAGACCCGATAGTCGTGAACGTAGAACTCAGCCAAGACGAAGAAGCTCGCAATTGAGATCGCAGCGGAGAGGTCGTAGGAAAGATCCATTGCCTTGAACGCGTCGCCTTTGGTCAACCTATCCGGCCACAGGGATACCGCGTAGGTGCCGATTATCGTGCTGATGACTCCGATACCGCGGGCAAGGAGCGGAAATATTATCCACTTGATATCGAAGGGGGTGAGCGCGAGGCCGAGTATCATGCATGAAACTATCGTGACCTCGTAGGACTCGAATATATCCGCAGCCATTCCAGCACAATCTCCAACGTTATCGCCCACAAGATCAGCCACAACCGCTGCGTTTCTGGGATCGTCTTCGGGAATGTTCTTCTCAACCTTCCCGACAAGGTCTGCTCCAACATCGGCGGCTTTCGTGTATATGCCCCCGCCAACTCGCATGAACAGTGCTAACAGGGTGCCTCCGAATCCAAACCCCAGCAGAACCTCTGGCGCTGACTTCAGATAGGTCATGAAGATTATTGTTCCTCCGAACAGTCCGAGTCCGTCTGTCAACATGCCTGTTATTGTCCCGGATCTGTAGGAGATTCTCAGAGCGTCGCGGAAGCTGCGTCTAGCCGCTGATGCTACTCTAACATTCCCCCTCACCGCCATGTTCATGCCCAAGTAGCCGACCGATGCTGAGAAGACCGCTCCCATCAAGAAGGCCCCGGCTCTCCCTATTGCAATCCGAAAGGGGCCTCCGACGAGAGCCGAGGTTAGGTAGAGCACAACCGTCAAGATGACTATGAAGGGCACGATAGATCTTAGCTGTGTCCTCAGGTAGGCATTCGCGCCTTTCAGTATGCCCTCCCATACTTCCCGCATCTTGCCTGAACCGGAATCCTCTCGCAGAATCTGACGAGCCAGTAACATAGCGTAGACCAGAGCGGCTATCGCAATGCCGAGGACGCTCCAGAGCGCCAAGCTCTCGAAAGACCACGTGTAAGCCATGGCCGCATCACAGTCCTGAAAGATCGATCTTCCCGACATGTAGTCGCATAAAAGCTATTGGATGAAGCCGCGCAGAAACTCACAGCGGAAAACTGAGCTTCCGTTTTCTTGCTGCCGATAACGCAAGAAAGCTCCCGAATTCATTTGTGGAGATGGCGTGGGAGATCCTCGACCGTCTCTGGCCTCCAAATACTATGATAGAGTTCGTGGGTGACAGGCCCGAACACGACTTCAGATACTCTTTGGATTGCATGATTCACTGCCTCGCCTGGAGGCGTGAAGTGAGCTTCGAGGTGGTGATCCAGAAGACAATTGACTGGCACACCGCGAACCAGATGGCGCTGGCGCCGACTACTCGCCTATCAGGCGGATGAGTATCACTTCGAGCCTCGTGGGCGCAGGTTTTCGCGTGTTGATTGTAGAGGTTTAACTAGGCCCGACGCATCGAACGCTCAGGTACATGATTGCCTTGGCAAGAATCCAGATAGTTGGGCCAACAAGCCACTCGAAGGAGACTGTTTCGAGGGCGGTCGAGAAAGCTCTTGAGGCAAGGTTGGCAGATCTGGACGAAAGCATCGCAAAGCTTCGCGACGTGGTGAGATGCTTCGAGGCGAAGTACGCCATGAGTACGGAGACATTCTCATCGCGTTATGCAGAGGGGAAGCTTGATGAGAATCTCGACTACATGGAATGGAGAGCATGCAAAGAAATTCTGGAAGACCTCGTCCAAGAAAGGGAGATGCTTCAGGAAGTCAAACCGTAACAATCGAATCCTACCTGAAGAAGGTAACTCAGAGGGTTTCCGAACACCCGCTCGTACTCGACGTTGCTGTAAGAAGCGTGCACACGAGCCTGAACAAAGGCTACACCAGACTCTCCGGCGCGAATTCTGGAGCAGGACTTAACACAAAACAATTCCTGCACTCTTAAAGCAATGAACACGATCGATGGGATACCGTAACGATTAGTGGTCACGATGAGCCAGAACGTGAAGATCCTTGGACTAGCAGGGTTCCCGCTCGTCAAGCCGGGGGACGACATTGTCCAATTGCTGGTGAAGGCGGCGAGATCCTCGAACATTCGAATTGAGGCAGGCGACGTGATCGTCATCGGCCACAAGATCGTCTCGAAATCGGAAGGGCGAATCGTCGAGCTCTCCAAGGTCAAAACCTCGCCTCGGGCGGTCAAGATGGCCCGAAGATCTTCTAAGGACGCTCGTCTTGTCCAACTCATCCTCGATGAGGCGAGGCGCATCATTAAGGTGGGGCATGGCATAATCTTGGCCGAAGCGAAGCAGGGCGTCGTTTGCTTGAACGCAGGGGTCGACAAATCCAACGTTGAAGGAGATGAGACCTACTGCCTCCTGCCGGAGAAACCCAACCTTTCAGCCCGACGAATCGCGAAACGAATAGCAACTATCACGGGAAAACGCGTACGAGTAGTGGTAACAGACACACATAGTAGGCCTTTCAGGGTTGGACAAAGCGAGTTCGCGATCGGCGTTAGCGGACTCGACCCCTTCTTCGACTATCGAGGAGGCAAAGACCTCTTCGGCAAAGTCCTTAAGTTCAAGCGCGTTTCGATCGCGGACGAACTTGCGTCAGCCGCTGAGCTTGTCATGGGCCAGGGCGCTGAAGGAGTCCCGGTTGCGATCATCAAAGGTGTCGGCCGAATTCGCGCGGGCGGAAACAGGTCCGTTCCTCGGCTGGCGATCAGAAGGGATCGAGATCTGTTCAGCGGTTCCTTGTAACGCGCACAGGTCGCTACATCTGAGGGACCAGAAGCCATTTATGACCTCGCCCATGCAAGCATCGCTCCACGCTGTCAACGAAAACATGCAGTCTGCGTGACATCGATTGAGTGAGACTCCCGAAGACAAGTACACGGTCGACATCGTAGAAGTCCCGAAGGCGATTCCGGCGCCGAAAGAGACCCTTGACGCCATAAAGGGCGGTGTGAAAGGGAAGGCTCTCGCCAAGATGAAGAAAGAGGCGGTCGACTGCCCCGTCAAGGGAAGGAGGGTTTCTTTCGTCGAGTGTTTCACTTGCTCCAACTTCAACCGACGCGTTAGAGGGAAGGTTGGTTGCGCCGGTCTCCCTCTACCATCATCCTGAAGAAAGCACGCTACCTGCATGTTCTTGATAGAGATAGGGCGAGCGCCACCCTCCAGACTTTATTCGGGGGATAAGCCAGAGTGAGAGGTGAACTCCATGCAGCGAACCAGCACGGTCCTCCTCACGCCAACTGAGGCGCAGGAGCGGGAGCTTCATGCGCTTGCGGACGCATCAGCGCGACTCTGGAACATGGCGAACTATGAGCGGCGACAGGCCTACTATACAGGTAGCAGAGTGCCAAGCTACGAGAACCAGTGGAGAACCTTCAAGGACACTGAACCCTTCAAGCAACTAGGAACATGTAAGGGACAAGCGCTGCTACTCAAGCTACAAGAAGCGTGGGGTAGCTTCCTCGCGCTGAAGCGACTGGAGAGAGTCGGCCAACTACCACCACATATCAGGCGCGTCTCTCCGCCACGATACATGAAGGACCGTAAGACGCGGAAACGCAGGGCGGAGGCGATCTATGTTCGCAACGATGGCTACAGACAGCACGAGGATGCGCTCGTGCTCTCGAAAAGCCTTCGCGTCCGCTTCAAGGCAGGCGAACTCTGGGTTGGCAAGCAAGGTAGACTCGAACTCCACTACGACCGACTACGCAGGAAATGGTACGTGCACATTCCGGTGAAGGTCAAGTGGCCCCGCAAGAAAGCGAGTGTGTCACATCATTCGACGCCGAAACGTGCGTCCATCGACCTTGGAATATGCAACCTAACCACATGCGTAGTTGAAGGCAGCGACAGAGCCTACGTGTATTCTGGACGCGCCGTACTAAGCGACTGGCGATACTGGACCAAACGTATCGCAGAAACTCAGGAACAGTTGAAGAAGACAAACGGACGCGACAGCTCGAAGCGTCTCAGCGGGTTCTATCGGACGCGGAAGCGGCGGCTAAACCATTCCGTGAAGTCGATGCTTCGAGACCTCTTCGACCGTTTAGAAGCAGAGCAAGTCACAGAGCTTGTCGTAGGCGACTTGAAGCATATCCGCGACAACGTGAACCACGGCAAAGTCGGCAACCAGAAGCTGCATAACTTCTGGCCATTCATGCAGATCAGCCAGCGAATCCGTGAACTCGGAGAAGAGTACGGCATCCATGTTCGCCTCAAGTCGGAACGTGGCACGTCGAAGCGTTGCGCTGTCTGCGGCATTAAGCATGCGAACGGGCGCATCCACCGCGGACTCTACAGGTGCGCCGAGACAGGTCGCATGGTGAACGCGGATGTGAACGGCGCATACAACATTCTCTATGGACGTAAGGTAGCCGCGGTTAGCGGTAGCAGGCCACTGGCATGGCCTATGCTTCTGAAGTGGAACAGCCAACGATGGCAGGTTTCCTCAGCATAAAGAAGCAGAGAATCCCACGAATTCATTCGTGGGAGTGTCAAAGAAAAAGTCACGGGAATTATGGCGCCGAAGTACTCGGCAGTTAATACTTTCAGCGGTGGCTACTTTACGACCTCGCCGGTTGCAAATCTCGGGCCAACCTGGGTGATGCGCACTTTAACGTGCTCGCCAGGCTTGGTCTCGGGGACGAAGATGACGAAACCCTCCACGCGGGCGACGCCGTCGCCTCTGCGGCTGGTCTCTTTGATGTCAACCTCGTACTCTTTGCCCTCTTCAACTGGTTTGTTGAATGATCTGCCACCGAATCTTCTCTCCTCGGACATCAGCGGATTCACCTCACGTCACGGTCGTTGTACGCTAGGACAGGGAAAAGGAGCGTTGGCCTACACGCATACACGTTACGGCTAACAGCCAGCCTTCCACTGTAGACCTAACTGAATCCGCCAACCATCGGCTATTCCTTATAAGCATTTGCAGTCCTGCGTGATCAGAGTCGGGTCATGGCGAATCAATGGAATGGCATCTCCTGCCCAAGGAGAATGGCAGCTTGAAGACGACTCTGCTGGGGTTCCTCAGATGCCCAGATTGCCATGGTAAGCTCTCTCTGGTGGTTTCCTGCGAATCACAAGGGGAAATAGAGCAAGGTTCACTGATGTGCCAGACCTGCAGTCAGGCTTTTCCAATCATTCGGTTCATTCCGCGTTTCGTTTCTTCAGACGAATATGTTAGGAGTTTCAGCGCCGAGTGGAACATCTTCTCGACGACGCAACTTGACAGAGAACAAATGACTGAGACCACGGAGACTCTTGTTCGAAAGACGGGGCTGAGACCAGAAGACCTTGCAGGAAAGCTCGTTTTGGATGCGGGTTGTGGAATGGGCAGGTTTCTCGATATCATTTCTAGACAGTCAACGGCCACGGTGATAGGATTCGACCTGAGCGCGGCGGTCGAAGCCGCTCAAAGAAACACCGGATCTAGGCCCAATGCATACATAGTGCAAGCCGATATCATGAAGCCCCCGTTTCCCGAAGGCGTCTTCGACTTCATATTGTCAATAGGGGTTCTTCACCACACGCCCAATCCCAAGCAAGCCTTCAGCAGCTTGGTACCGCTCTTGAAGAAGAACGGCGAAATTGCCATCTGGGTTTACGGAAGATATCGTAGGCCTCTGTTGTCGGACCTCTATAGAAAGGTTACCAGCAAGATGCGTTGGAGTATCGTGTTGGGTCTTTCAAAGGTCCTAGTGAAGCTCTACTGGGTTTACCGAAGGTTGCCATATCTTTGGCACATCATCCCGATATCTATGCATAAGGACAAAGAGTGGCGTTTGCTTGATACATTTGATTGGTACTCTCCAAAGTATCAGTTCAAGTTCTCTACGGAAGAGGTGCTGACTTGGTTCAGAGAGATGGCTCTTGATGACCTTCACACCCAAGCGATTCCAGTTTCTGTGAAAGGCAGAAGAGTAGACAACAAAGAGGTGTACGGACTTGTCTCTGGAACTGCTCGTTCAACTAGAACGCCTCCTTGACGCGCAAAGACTCCTGACAGGCGAGGAGAACTCACGAATTGTAACTTTGCAAAAGAAACTACGGGCACTAATCAAGGGCGGCCCCGTCGGAACTCCGAGAATCAGGATCAAGCTCTAGCGATGCGCAGGATTCTGCTGGAAGGGGAGAATCCCTGTCAGCTCAAAGCGAAGGGACGCTCCCTCAACATTCACATTTGTGCCTCCGCCAAAAGGCACGTTATCGCATGCTTCGCTTCCCTGAAACTCACCTTGCCCGTTGCGAAGTCCCTCACTATCGAACCAATTCCTGCCGGGACTCGCCCTCTACGCAAGGATTTCCTGGCACGAGAATAGAGTTTTCTTCCAGGTCCCCTAGACAAAACTACTCTTGAAAACAGAATCTCCAAGGCCTTGTTTCCTCGAACGCACTTCGGGTACATTTCGGACATGACGTCCAGCAGAGACTCAGTTGCCTCCTTCACACCTATTACTCCGTTCTTCACTTTGACCAGAGTGCCGACTATCTTCACATCATAGTATCTTGATAGAGATAGGGACTGGGCATGCTCTCTGTAATAGTAAAGTGGCTCAGCAAGATGACTCGTGCAAAATCTCTTCAAAACCCTTACCCAGTAGTCGTAATCCTCGGATAGGGCAGCATCGGGGTCGTATTCACCTACGACCTCCTTGACCGTCCTTGAGTAGAGGAAGCAGGGTCCAATATCGTTGTGATCAAGTGCAGGACGGTCCGGCAATCTCATCAGTCTTATGTCCGACAGATCTTCGCGACTGAATCTATAGAAATCGCAGTAGACCAGCGCACATATGCCGTCTCGCAAGACTGAAAGCATCTTTTCTATTGCGCAGGGTCCGTAGACGTTGTCGTCAGATATCCACGTCAAATACTGGCCAGTGGCGCATGCAAATCCGGTATTCAGCGCGTGCGGAAGACCCATGTTCCTTTCATGTTTTACGTACCTTATCCTTTCATCTTTGCACGACCTAACGATGCCAGCGATGTCATCAGTGGTAGACCCGTCGTCGACAACTATCAACTCAATATCTCTGTGCGTCTGGTTCAGACAACTCTTCAGGCAGTCTCTCAAGTATTGTGTACTATTGTAGGTCGGCAGGACAATGCTGACTTTCGACGACGGTTGGGTCATCGCTAGTGCCCCAGGCAAGAGGAAACGGGACTTGCCACTCACCTTCTCATTGCGTTCGCTATCTCTTGAGACAAATCCGAAAGGAAAGGCCATGAATAAGCATAACGTTCTGTAGGAATGGGCATGACTGAAGGATTCGGGGTCCGCCGACAACCGCGGGAAGAATCAACAGCATATTGATTCAGGCCATCCTTGTCATCATGTCTTTGTCCGGGCGTCCTAGTAGAAAGGATACGATCCTCTGGGACGCTTTCCCATCTCCGTACGGGTTGAATCCAGTAATCATTGCAGCATATGCCGCGGGGTCACTGAGCAAACGCCCCGCTTCATCCACGATTCGACGACGGCTTGTACCCACAAGCCGGGCCACTCCTGCTTCGATCCCCTCAGGACGCTCAGTAGTGTCACGCATGACCAGAACTGGCACACCCAAACTCGGTGCTTCCTCTTGAATGCCACCTGAATCGGTTAGAATCAACCTTGATTTCTTCATCAAATTCAACATAGAAAGATAGTCCAAAGGCTCAATCAGACTCACATTGGATAGACCCGATAAGGTCTCTTCGACGGGTTCACGCACATTTGGGTTCAAGTGAACGGGGTAGACGAAATGAAAACCGCGATCTTCAAAGCGCGAGGCAAGTTCTCTGATGGCAAGACATATCTCTAGTAGAGGCTTACCAAAGCTTTCGCGACGATGCGCTGTGACGAGTATGATTTGCCCGTCGGTCGGGAGAGTCGCAAGCGGTCCAGCGAACCAATCATAAGGCTGCTCGGCCGCAGTCAACAACGCATCGACTATCGTATTTCCCGTAAGCAGGATTCTTTCGTCCGGTACTCCTTCGCTTAGAAGTGTCTGCTGGTTGTGTTTCGTCGGTGCGAAAAGCGCGTCTGCCAATTGATCCGCGACACGCCTATTCAACTCCTCGGGATATGGCCGATACCTGTCACCCGTACGAAGCCCTGCTTCGACATGACCAAACCGAACTCTACGGTAATAGCTAACCAGGGCGGCCACTAGGACACTGGTCGTATCACCTTGTGCAAGGATCCAATCTGGCTTCGTCTCTTCCACAACGGGGTCCAGACGGGTGAGAAGCTTGGCCGTCAGCTGAGACAACGCTTGATCAGATTCCATCACGGCCAGGTCGTAGTCGGGCCGGATCTGGAATGTGTCCAGAACCTGATCGAGCATCTCTCGGTGTTGGCCTGTTACGCAGAATACTGATCGAATTCCATTGGGGTACTTGACGAGCTCCTTGATGACTGGTGCCATCTTGATTGCTTCTGGACGTGTACCAACCAGACTGAGAACCACCCGCATCTGCCACTTCCGCCCTCTATCCGACGCTCACCATCAACGCGCGCAAACTACGCAAAGCTTGCGCGTCACGCTTGGGGGGCGGTGTCGCCCCTAAGTAGGTTGGCATCCAAGTAGAATTTGGCTGCCCATGGTATTTCGACATCCGGAAAGTAAGTCGCTTGCGGACCATAGCTTCCGAGGAATCCGCCAGAAGGCATCTGATGCGTTTCCAGCCATTTCATGGCTTTGTCAGCGGCATTGCGGTCCCCGACCTTATACCAGCAAACTGCGAGCTGAGCCAAGCCCGGCGTGCAGACCCAAGATGCGCCATTAGCCCCTCGCACAGAACCGTCCTCGGCTTGCAGCTTACGAAGGCCGTCCAGAACGGGAATCGCCGCTTCGCTACGATCTAACTCAAGCAATGCTTCCAATTCGTACGCGAGAAAATGAGTCAGAGTACCGATTTGCAGTGCGCCACTCCACCTTAAGTAGTATTCCAAGCAATGCTCCGAGGCAGTTCGATACTCCGGTTTCCGAAGAGTCCCAGCAGCTTGCCGCAACGGTGGCAGTGCGTACATGTGAGCGCTCATTGGAATATCCTTCGAATAACGCCTGATCCAGACCGGGTCCACAGTGAAGCCACCCTTGCCACCATCAATCATTCGTGCGTAAAGATACATAGCAGCACGTCTGCAAGCTCCGATTGCTTCTGGAACAAGGCTCGAGGCAGCCAGCAAGCCTCGGAGGACTTGAGCCGTGTCGAATATGTGCGGTTTTCCGGTTGGGCTGGTGTATGAGCCGTCTCTTCTTTGAATGCGCAGCAGCCAGCGTACAAGCCTGATGGCCTGCTCAGTCTCACCATATTGGAGTAGCGTGGGTACAAGATAGCCAGTCACTTCTGGATACACGTCGGGATGACCTGAGTTGACGTAAACTCCGCCTTTGGGACTCTGGTTGACACGTATCCATTGGATGGCGCGTCTGGCAGGTGAGGAATTGCGAACGCTCGATTGTAGAGTATCGACACTGGCCGTTCGGGTTGCACGCAATCGACGAATCACTCGCCTCAGACTCTCTTCCGCGAAGTCTTCCAATTTCCCATAGAGAATCATGTACCCGACCCCACACTCAAGCTCACATTTGGCTTAGGAGCACCCATTTCCCTGAAGAACACATCTGACATTCCATAGCCATAATGCTGGCCTGTGTGAACTAGAACCGCGTCATGACGAGCCACAGCCAGTCTCCTGATGGCTGGAAAAGCCTTGGTGAACTGCGGGCAAGCCCTAACGATTGAAACCGCTTTGATGAGTCACACCACCTGTCAGCATATGAATAGATACTGTCTCGAAAGGTTCTGGCAATCGGCCCCCTCTTTAAGTCTATATCAGGATTGCCGTGAAGAGAAACAACGACTGAAACTCCGAGTTTCCGCTTAATCCGGGCGGCCAAGTAACCATCAAAGCTGCTCTCGTGACAACGAATCATGTCGGGCTTCAGCTGTTTGGCTAGTTCTACCCCGGCGTAGATGGACGGGTGCTCGCCATCCCATATGAGAGTATCTTGTCGATTGGTACGATTGGGAAAACACTCCCACCTTCAATCAACGAAAAATGACCGTGGTCGGTCTATTGTCGAGCGTTCGCGATGTTGCCGAGATATGGCCTAACTGGATGGCGCTACTCAGTAGGAGTTATGTTGTCAACTTTGTTGTCATCTTCGACCACAGAAAGCTCTAAGACCTTGAGCAAGACAGTGCACGTATGTGCGGGGTTCAAGGCTGTTCAGGAGAAAGTAGGAAGTCACGGTTGAGAGTAGAGATCCTCAGGTCTGCTGAGCCAACGGTATGGAACGATTGGATCTCACAGGCCGAATGGGGGACAATCTGCCAAACTACTTTCTGGTCAGATCGACTCTCTGAACTGTGGGACTGCCAGCCATATTTCTTCGTTGTGAATACCGGCGATGGTGACCTGCCGGCACTTGTGTTGCTCGGCTTCGATATACACTCCGACCTGATAATTAGTGAAAATACCTCTTTGAGTACCCGCATCATGGAGATTCCTAGGAAGCTGCTGAGAACGCGCAGACGTTTCCAGTGGTTTGGTCAGCCCGCCTTGATTTCTCCGGAGGCCGGAGAGGAAGCATATAGGTTTCTTTTCTTCGAGATAAGCCGCTTCGTTCGACTAAATCAGATCGGCTCGGTAGCTCCATCAGAGATACCGATCTGGGCAGGAGGTTTGTTACCTGCCGACTGGGATAGGAGGGAATGGGCAACTCTGCTCGTCGATCTTCAGCGTAGTGAAGATGCTCTTTGGAAAAACCTCAAGAAGACTGCTCGTAAGGCGATTCGCTATGCACGGGAGCGCGGTATTGTCGTTCGTCAGATCAATTCGCTAGAAGACTTGCGTGCTTACTATGATTTCGCACGCAAGTGCGCGGCTAGGTATGACAAGCAGATGTATGGCTTCGTTGATTATGAGACGATGTGGCGCCATTTCCGTCGTCATGCGATCTTTGAGACATTTGTTGCTGAAAAGGATGGAGAGCCCCTTGCAGGGCTGAGTGTCTGGGGGTACAACGGCATTGTTTCCGAGGTCGGGTCCTTCCAGTCTGATCGGAGCTTTAGAGAGAAGCTCTACGGTTCAGATCTAATCAAGTGGGAGGTGCTGCACTGGTGCTCGAAGCAGGGATACCGCATCTTTGATCTTGCGGGGGTAAACCCAGAGCCGCGTACTGAGAAGGAGCGAGGAATTCGGCAGTTCAAAGAGAAGTGGGGCGGACGATACCAGCCCTACTGCATAGCATCTTTGAGAGTTTGAGCACCCGCAACCGTTATCGGTTGCAGTCACATTTCTTAGCTGCCCAAGAGGCCCTTTACGAGTCACATCAGCAAGGAGTGATGCTTTTACGGAATCACCGGGCCGTGTCGTCCATCTGTCTGAAATCGGCCGAACTCACGCAACAACCACAACTCGCCGAGAACGAATGTGGAACAAATACTACTTCAAGACTTATTCGTACGTAGTGAGCCGAATGATCGGAAAAAAAAGAGGCACACTCCTCGACGTTGGCACGTCTCACGGTTACTGGTTGCAGTTCTGGAGGTCGAAGCAATTCGACCCCGTCCTAGGCCTTGAACTCGATCCTCAAAGAGCGAAACTTGCCAAGCGAGCTGGCTACGACGAGGTATACCGCTGCGATGCGGCGGAAATCCCGCTCTCTAGCAATAGCGTGGACGTTGCCGTCTCAAACGACGTCTTTGTTCACATTCTAGAACTTGAGCACAAGATTGCAGTGTTGGAGGAAATCGAAAGACTATTGAAAACCGGTGGTATTGCCGTCATAAACCACCCGATGTCAAGAGCGTATGGTTTCGAAGGTTACCGGAAGCGGGGATCTTGTTCTTTCCTCGACCTTCACGAATTTATTACTCTTGTAACAAACAACACGAATTTGCGCATAACCGACATAAAACCGACCTACTACCATTTCAGGAGTTATAGACCTACTCTCATCACCAGGCTAACCAGGAGCTTGATTGCCGTTCCTTTAGTTCCCGACCTGCTTTTCACCCTCGACTATGTCTACTCCCGTAACCTGTCGCTTGAAGAGTCTGACGCTGCTTATCTCAGGTTAAGAAAGGTGGGCCATTGAACTAGTTGCGGACTATGTCGAACGCTGTGCAATCCTGATCGCACGTAGCAATCGGAAACTGCCTTTTCTACGCACAACGCGACATGCCTCCTTACGCCGAGTCTGCCTTCCTCATGTCAACAGAGTCTGCTCGATACCACGAGCGAAAGTGACTTTCGGCTTCCAACCCAACAATTGCTGGGCTCTGCTGTTGCTGTAGCGCATTTGTCTGATGTCCGCAATACGTTCTGGGCCGTGCCGTGGTGGCCGGTTGAAGTGAAGCTTCTCAGCTAGGATACTGTACACTCGGTTGACGCTCGTCTCGGTGTTTGTGCTAAGCAAGATTTTGGAACAGTTGGAGAATCTTGCCGGGTGGGTGCCAAGTTTGCTTAGTCCAGCAACCAGTCCGGATACTATGTCGTCAACGTATATGAAATCTCGCGTTTGATTCCCGTCTCCATCGATCACGGGAGTTTCAGCTTTGCGCATGAGGCCTATGAAATGCGGAACGATAGGATGCCAGCCTATCTCATCGTGGCACCGCTGACGGGGCCCATACACCGTAGCAAAACGGAAAGCAAGAGTCTTTAGTCCATAGACGCGGGAATAAATACGCATCAGTTTCTCGCTCGCCAATTTGTGACAATCGTATGGTGTCGTTGGATCGTCCTCAGTGTTCTCATCGCTAGCGATCGATGCTGTAATCGCTTTGCCTGCAATGCCGCTGTTGCTTGAGAAGAAGAACATGGCATCGTTCTTTCGTGCATATTCCAGGCCGTGAATGGTCGCTTCGTAATTTACTTCCATATCGCGCACCGGGTTCTGTAGGCTGGCCGACCGTGGGAAACAGGCTAACGCAAAGATCGCGTCAGCGTAGCCCAACTGAGTCCACGTGTCACGTTCGTAAACGTCGCGGCGAAGAAATTCGACGCTTTTGCCGCTGAGATTATGCAAATCGCCCGTGGAGAGATTGTCAACGACAAGCACCTTATGACCTGCGTCCAACAGAGCATCAACTAGATGACTTCCGATAAAGCCAGCTCCGCCTGTCACCACGATCTGCATGTCGTCACGCTCGATAGATATATGGACGGGTACTTTCTCCGTATTTCTTGCGCATCCGTACATTGATCTGGTGAACCGCGTCAATCAGTTGTGGGTGATAGGCGAGCTGTTTCATCGCCCAATTTCGCAGGGCCCAAACGTCCTTGGGAAGGCACGGACCACCATAGCCTTTGCCGTGCCAACGATAGATAGACCGATAGTGTGGGCCTGTATCAATCATTCTGGCTATCCAATCCGAATCGACTCCAAGTCTTTGTGCCATTATGAATATTTCGTTCCAGTACGAAATTAGGCAAGCGGAAAGTGCGTTGTCGGCATACTTGGCAAGCTCGATTGCTTCGTAGGTGCTATAGTATATTGGACCGCCCAGGCCGCTATAGATCTCCGTCGCTATTTGGTCTGGCTTGCCATCCTTGGTGCCTATCATAACTCGTACGGGATGCATGGCATCGTATTCCATACGTGCCATGCTGAAGAGACTGGGCACAGCAATGTATGTCGCAGCAGTCTCTTGAGCCATTTCTCTGGCGGTCCCCGGTGGAACCGTGGAGACTTGAACGATCACTCCTCTGAAATCTTTCAGTTCCTTCACTACGGAACGAAGAATGCTGGTGTCACAATCTCCGTTACGCTTTGATTCCGTTGGCACACAAATGAATAGTACGGTACAACTGGAAGCAAGGTTCTGAAGGTCAATCGTTGTCCTGTATTTCTCTCTTAACGGGGCAAGTTGCTCCGCTCGGATGTCCTGGAAAGTAATATCGTACCCGCATGCGGCGAATGCCTTACCCAGCGCCTTGCCAACTCTTCCGCTTCCAACAATTCCAAGATGATGGGTCGTAGCTCTTTCATCCCTCGACAATCGCTTTCTTCATCCAACCGTTCTACAAGGCTTCGTGTTGTCGGCGAGCGGACTTATTAGCCCTCTTTTCTTATTTCTTGCCCAACACTGACTCATAGTGAAGGATTAGTTGCCTAGTGGCCTTCTCCCAGTGGTGATACTTGATCACCCACTCGCGTGCCTGCCTCCCCAACGCCTCCCGGTACTGTTCGTTGCTCACTTTGATTAGCTGCTCGTAGATTTCGTCTTCTGTACGACAGTTCAATACTGGCGGTCGATCAGCGTAGATCAGGTCGGACGCCTGCGTATTGATGTAGATCATTACAGGCTTAGCACAGGACATTGCCTCGAGGGCGATGGCCCCGAAAGAGCCGACATCAAACTGATCCACTACTACGTCAGCCATATGATAGTTCCTGATCAGTGCCTCAGAATCTAGTTCAGGCATAAATTGAACGTAAGCACCTATCGCTAGCTCGTGCACAAGCTGCTTTGTCTTCTCAACGTCTGGACCGCGTGAGAGCATCTTGACGACGGCTTTTGGCTCTTTCTTGACGAAACGAGCAAATGCTCGGAGGAACCGATCATTGCCTTTGGTTGAGGATCTTTCATTACCTTGATAGGACCAGTCGAGATGAGATGGATGGAAGAACACGAGTGTCCGCTTATCCTTTCTCTTCCTTCTGAGGGATTCGTTGGGCGGACGATACAGATCTGTGTCGATCGGGAACGGATAGAATTTCCACTGTGGGAGTTTCAGTCTGACAGCGCAAGAGGTCTGATCGATGTTGGCGAGAAGCACAACCTTTGACTTTCTGAAGAGGGCACGTGCATCACGGCTGTTGCGATGACCGTAGAGGCCAGGCGCGAAGGGTAACTCACGGATATCGCTCCCTGTAGCAAGCGAGATAATGGGCTTTCGTGTGTACCTTGCAAGAAGCCTTAACATGATGTCACCTAGGAGACCACAGCAAATGGAAACGATCAAGTCAGACCGCTCGAGTGCAGCTAGGATTGACAGATGGTGTCTTGCCCGAAGCATCTGCCGCCTTAGCCACCACTGGGCCAGGACCTGCGCCTCTCCGAGGCAAAACATCTTGTGGCTAAACGCGTCAAAGTCATGATCGCGCCCCAACTGCGGCGGGTTGTTACGACCATAAATCAGAACTTGATGTACATCCGGTCTTACACGATTCACGTACCTCAAAATGTTGTACCCGTTATTGCAGTGATTGCCAACAACGGCTACTTTCATCTAACTGGAATCACCATCCTCCTATTCCGAATCCGGTGGACTATAATGATTCCGATATTCCCGCTAGCAAACGCTTTCTCCCAACCTGGTCTTTGAAGCTTTTGCAATGTTCATGGGGAAGGCGAGTTGCGTTCGATTTTCCCTTCGGCTTCTTCTCTGCTAGGTATGCCGCTGGAAAGCACGCGAACAGAGGACGCATTTCTTTCATCGAGAATGTAGTTTGAAGATTCTCTCCCAATCCCTATGCAGGTATACTCGGTGCCTCATCGATAGGCTGCTTCGACGATGCGTGTCGGTGCTGGAAAATCGGGATCCGCCGTTTGAAAGGCGATGATTTGCTTCCCTTCAGCAGACAGTCGCCGGATTCTATCTGCCAAGCCCACGCTGGCCGACTGGGGAAGGGACTGAAGTCGTCTGTTAACCTTCATACTAACAGTTCCCTCTCCACTCGCCGCCTTGGGACAAGAACCCGCTTACTTCCCCGTAAAGCACAATTGACCCATTCCCTCTCTGCAGTGTCATGATCCCAGCGTGAGTTTCCTAGAGGACCTCCAATGCCATCCGTTTCTTGAACATATTGTAGAAATGAACGTCGAGCTGATCAAGAGTCCGTTTTTGCAGCTTCGATTTGAGGCAAGTCTTGGTTACTTGATGCCCGTGACAATCGCCCACTCTCCCCATAGTTCGTTATGAAGCAGGCGCATCACCTTCTCTAGGCCGTTGACCTCATGAGACAGGGGAAGCAGCAGTTCACTCCGTGCGAATCCCGTCTCTTGCACGAGATCTCTAAGCCCCCACTGCGTCCAGCAGGGTCGCTTGTGCCCTTCGCTGATTTCAAGACGCTTCTGGGTTCTGCGGTTGTAGTCAAAGAGTATGAGCCGGCCTCCCGGCTTGAGGATCCGGAAGCACTCAATCAGCACCTTGCGCGGGTTCGCCATCTGGTAGAGCGCGCCCACTGAGAACGCCAAATCAAAAGATTCCCCACGTGCAGGGATATCGGTGCCCGAGCCCACTATGTCCACGACCCTGAGGCCAATGTACTCATACGGTTCATTGGTCACGTCAAGTCCGACGTAAAACCCGTCTGTCGAGTTGCGATACTGGCCCACCCCGCATCCAACGTCAAGAATCATGTGTGTTTTCTTGGCGAATCTCCTGAGGTGGTACTCCACAAAAGGTATTCTATACTTGTCTGGAGCGCACATCATCTCATCGCTTCTATCCAGTCCCAATCAGCTTCACCCAGAGCATTGATTTTGTCGACTGGGACCGCCAACGCATCATTAGAATTCTTGATCCGAAAGGAGTTGTACCCAAGATCTCCTAGGAACGACAGCACGAGGTCCGTCGAGGCCCTACTCCTCCTCAAGAGAGTATCGTCTAGCTCCAAGCTCACTATCGGCCTCAGGTTCCCGAGAGTCTTCCTTCCGCCCCTCAGGAAATTGTATTCTCCCCCCTCAACGTCAACCTTTATGAAATCAACTCGTGCGATGCTATTCTGGGCAACGAAATCATCCAGAGTCGTGCATTCAACTTCGACGGTAGGCAGCGAACGAGATCCGTCAACCACGAGAAAATTACTCGCGCCAAGCCCGACGGTCATTCTTGCCCTGCCGCAATAGCTCGACAATGCTTGAGGGACTACGACGACGTTCCCTAGCTCATTATACGCAATATTTTTTCGTAGATGATACAAGATTCTAGTATCAGGCTCGAAACAGTAGACCTTGCAACCGCTGAATCTCTTGGCGACTTTCAACGAGTAGTAGTACCCATTGTTAGCACCAACGTCGACGAAAACCATGCTATCCTGCAGACAACGTACCAGGAAATTTTCCAAAGGCGTACCTACATCAGCGCGCCGAAAATCCAGACCCTGCCCGTCTCCCAGCGTGTATTGGTCGTGACGGAAATTGTAGTACAAGTATATCCCGTCGTGCGTCTTTATGTAGAAATCCCCGTCACCGGTCATGCATCCCCCGACCAGTTCGTTCCGCACTATGAATGAGGATAGCCTCTGCAACTCACTGAAAAACATCCATCTGATGTACTGTTTTCGATCTGCGAATCTCAGGAAGAGTTGTGTTTCAATTCGCTTGAGGACGCCACGTGATAGTTTCGTTCGCCTTGCCATTCGTGCCAAGTAGCCAATTGCCATCATAGCGAAAGGTCTGCCTCGGCCGGGCACGCCGGATCGAACTGGAGGGGATTCGCTCTGATTTCTCATCGCGGATACCGCTTAATGTTGATTACTTGTGCCGCAAACAGGTCGTCAATACTACATATCCCTTACCGGGCTCAAAGGCCGTTCTTCTCAAACCTACCACACCTTAAATAGCGGTCCACACGACTGCGACCTGAAGTCATTCTGCTCTCCTCTACATGGCGTTCCGATTCGCTTTACTGCTATCGAACCGCATCCCTTTCCTTCAGCAAGTTCTTGAACTAATGCGACTACACTAAGACATGAAGGATCCGGACTCCTTCAGGAACACGTTGAAGCAACTCGGGAGAGATAGGAATGACGCTGACATCCAGCTCGGGATAGAGCCTAAGTAACGCGTGCCGAAACCGCCCTTCACTGTCAACAATTTGTGAACACACACAGAAGACCGCAACGAAGCTTTGCTAATGGTTCTTTGCCAATGGCATTCTCAGGCCAAGGCGTTGATTGGATCTTGAACTTCATCCAAATACACGGCTCTCATTGAGCACGGGTGTTCGCGAGTTATGCGCTTCAAGAGCTCAATCACCCGGCCATAATGTCGAGTCCTTTGACCAAAGGAATTCGATGAGAAGTCCAAGGATCGTGCATACCGCTCAGGTTTGTGCTCTATCCGAGTCAGCAAAGGAGTCTGTACAAAACGTCGAAGTATGTTGGGAAAACTCTTGAGTACCTTTGGATCCAGATGAGTAGTAGGTGATCGAAATCCCGCAGAGACGGCCGTAGCCAGACAAGGTCCGGCAGAATTTACACTGCAACCGATGAGTGTGAGGATTGCCATCACGACGGATGAGAAGCGAAAACTGAACAACAACAAGCTTGGTCCATGAGCTGGCTAGACCTGCTGCGCTTTACGGGCCATCAGCATACTGGGGATCGTCACCAACGGGACTATCCTTCCCCTGGCAATGAGCTCGTCCACATATCGCTTGACAGCTGGATGCTGATTGTCATAATCGTGAAAGACGATGCCGCCGCCTTCAACGACAAAGGACGACCAACTTTCGAAATCCGACCGGACTCCCTCAAGGGTGTGGAGAGCATCAATGAAAAGAAGGCGGATAGAGCCGTTCGTCCACTGCGCGGCAGCATTAATCGAAGTGTTCTGGATGGCGACCACTTTGCAGTTCACGCCCGCGCGTCCGATGTTCTTCCAGAATCTGGGTAGACTCTCCTCGTTGCCAACATAGCCGGTGAAAGTGTCCACGCAGTACAGCATGTACGGGTCGTCGTTGAGGCACATTGGCTTCGCCAAGTATACTGCGCTTCCCCCCTCGTGGCTGCCAATCTCGACAACATGCCCGCGGCCAAGGGGGAGGCAGGCCGCACGCCATAACAATAGGCGGTGACAATCGTCAGGCATCATACCACTATGCCTCACTTGGAACAGCAAGCGAACAAAGGCCAGCGCATGAGGCAAGCGCACCAATGCGCCGAGATGAGATGCACAGAACCAAGTCACACCCAGCCACCAGGCAGCGTATCTCAGCAACAATGAACCGATACGCCTTACAAACACCATATGTATGCTCACACGCTGAACGGTTTGCATTTCAACATGCACAATGGGGATATGTGAACATTTGTCGTAGCAAGATCGAAACGGAAACGCAGATTCCAGTCAGCCAGCATTTGACGGCAAGTTCACGGGGCTCTTCTACCGGTTCTGGTAACTTCCGTAGGCGGCAAATCAGTGGTAACCTGTGGAGGGTAGACGACTAGCATCGTAAGCACTGTGCCAGTTCGTATCCGGGGTCTGCAACAAGCTCTCCCGCAGCAAGCAAGCCGCGAAGAACCTGAGCCGTGTCAGAGACCTACGGAACACCTCCGGACTCGTATAGGATCCGTCCGCCCTTTGAATACACAATAGCCAACGGACCAGCCTTAGCCCACACTCCCTCCCACCATGCAGAAGGAGTGTGGGCACAAGATAGCCGGATACTTCCGGATATGAGTCACCTTCACCGGAATGCGCGAGGATACCGCCGGTTGCATTTTCATCGGCATGAACCGATTAGATTACACGAGCAGAAGCCGGCAGATAGTTCGCGGTGCTGACTCATTGGCGAACATCTGCATGAGGGTGCGCCAGGTACAATCGGCGAGTAGACTGCCTTGCTATTCTGCTTGCGAACCGACCTAGCCCAGTAGGAATAGTTTGGCCTACCTCCTGTTCACAGGTGCACCAGTGGTACCGGCATTGCGCATAACTTGAAGGTATACTTCCACGACTTTCTCTTCCATCTGTTCGGGTCGCCAGTTCTCACGCGCGTGCCCATATGCTCTGCGACCGAGTTGTTCTCGTGCCTTTTGGTCATGAATCAGTCGCCTCATCGCTTCCAAGTACCCCTCCTTTGTGTCATCTACTTGTATCAACCAGTCGGCGTCAAGTTCATCCCTTGCCTCGCTGGGCCTCCGATTGACTACTATTGGCAGCCCCGTGAGGGCGGCTTCGATGATAGTCTTGCTGATCCCTTGGCTAATCTGATTGAACACGTAGATATCGGAATCATGCATCACGGTCAATACTTGCTCGTTCGCCAGAGCTTGTACGAACTTGCAGCGAGCGTCGCACTTCAGTCTTCCAGCTAGTTCCCTTAACGGGCGGTGCAAGTTCCCTGTACCGATAAGCGTTAGCTCAGCATCAGGCAGTTCAGCGAAGGCTTCCACGATGTGTGTTGGGTCTTTGAACAGACTCTGCTGCCGCCCAACGCATAGACAGCGGGCGGGTTCATGCAACTTATAGTCGCGTTTTGGCTCAGCACCGTACCCCACAGCATTGTAGATGAGAGAGTAATGTCCAACACGGTTCCTGCGCAAGTACGGCAAGATGGAAGCGTATACCGCGATGAAGTGATCCGAGACTCTGAGGCCAGGTCGTTCCACTGCTTTATGGGCCCAAGAACGGGTCTTTTCACCAATAGTCCTAGCCACAGGTCCTCGCAGGTCCAGGTCTGGATTGCCATGAAGGGAAATTACGATAGGCACGCCTAGTTCCTGCTTGATCCGCGCTGCCATAAAGCCATTGAACGTGTTCTCGTGGCACCGAATCATGTCGGGTTTGATTCTCCTCGCGAGCCTAACTCCAGCGTCCGCCCATCGTTTCAAGAACCACGGACAGTACCTGAGCGCCCTAGCGAATAGTCGACTGTCCAGAGGAACATTGTGCAGACACAGCCTAGCTTTCCCTACAGTCTTGCGAAGATCTTCCGGATTTACCCTGTCGTCATTGGTCATTACGATGTGCACTTCTTCGAAAAGTTCCCCTGGATTGAAGTAATGGGGAGTGATCTCGCCTTTCTTGACGATGGCGCTCAATGCACCTGAGACTATCACCATCAGCCGCCTAGCCTCCATGAAGTCAACAACCTCAACCGCGTTTGCACATGCCGGCCTGCACACCAGATCTACTCTTGCCTTTCATAAAGCCCTGTGGAAGCACACCCGATAAGCCCCCGGGCAAGCTTGTTAAGCCACATGAATGTCGTGTGGAACTAGGCGTGGAGGTGCAAGGTTTGCCCAACGCTGAAGTCATGATGGTCGTAGGGGCTCGACCCCAGTTCATAAAATCCGCGCCCCTAATCAAAGAGATTATCGAGAACCATAAACGAATTTGCCTGACTATAGTGCACAGCGGACAACACTATGATGCAGAGATGTCCGCCATTTTCTTTCATGAACTCAGGATCCCTGAGCCGTTAGTGAATCTCCAAGTTGGCCCGGGGAGCCACGCGACGCAAACTGCAGCCATAATGAGACGCTTGGAGGAGCCCATGTCGAAAGGAAAGCCTGATCTAGTCATAGTGCTCGGCGATGCAAACACGACCCTGGCAGCAGCACTCACTGCTGCGAAACTAGGTATTCCTGTCGCTCATGTCGAAGCGGGTCTAAGATCCGGCGAAATGACGATGCCAGAGGAAATCAACCGAAGATTAACAGACCACTGCAGCACCTTGCTTTTCGCGCCTACACGAACGGCCTACGGTAACCTCAAGAAGGAAGGACTTGAGAAACTGACCCATATTACGGGCGACACAATGGTTGAGACACTGCACGCAGCTATGCCAGTACTTCAACGGAGACAGAGCGCCATCCTCTCAAAACTCGAATTGCACCAGCATGAGTATGTTCTAGTGACACTGCACCGGCCGTCGAATGTTGACGACTTGGATAGGCTCAGCAAGATAATGCTTGCATTGTGCAAAGTGGCCGAAAAGATGAAGGTCGTATTTCCTGTTCACCCCAGAACGAGCACAAGATTGGCGAAACTCCGAGTCCTCGGTCTTCTCAGGAAGAAACGCATCGCTGTGATAGGTCCACAAGGATATGTCGAAAACCTTGCTTTTCTGAAGAATGCTGGTTGTCTTCTCACCGATTCGGGCGGCATGCAGAAGGAAGCTTTCATGCTACACGTTCCATGCATCACACTTAGGTCCACCACAGAATGGCCCGAAACACTCACCAGAAAGGCCAACCAGCTTCTCGAGTATCCAAAGATGATCCCAAAGATCGCCCTAGCAACATCCTCTGACGAGGACCTGAGAAATGACATTAAGCGTCTGAGAAATCCCTTCGGCGACGGGCATGCCTCAGCCCGAATCGCAAGAATCATCCTTGAAATCGTGGAGTGACGCGTCCAAACATAAGGCCGACGAACTTTCAGTGGCAGTGCGCTAATGATTAAGTGCCTGCCCGAATCCATCTTGCCGGAAAAGGTGTGATTCTGCAATCTACGGTTAGAGAGATCGTTGTGGAAGTATGCTCTCTAGGACTTGAACCACTCGCTGACTCATCCGCCAGAAGGTGAACTCGCTGAGTTGCCCCAAGTCTTTTCGTGCACAGGGAGGTTTCGATTTCCCAAAAATGGCTCGCATGCGACATTGAACAAGTTGACAGGTTTTGGGAGCCCGACCGCAGCGGTGGAAGTGGCGGAGAACCAGGCCGATGTTGTGCGAGCGATGGCGCTGAAAGAGTCGTGTGGCTAGCTGGAGATGTGGGCGACACCAGCTTGCTGAATCGCGTCAAGTCAACAACTCAGGGACTTGTTAGAAATAGGGAGAGCAGGACAGCAACTGCTGGACGACCGAGGGGCCATGAGGGTAGCCGCGGTCCGGCCGGAGAGCTTGAGCTCTAGCGGTTAGATACAAAACTGCTGTCAGCTCAGGGAGACATCACTGTTCTTTGCCGTTAGCCTCTCGAATAGAACCAACCATTTCTTGATCACTTTCTCTATGTCACGATGCTTCTCCACAAACCGTCTCGCATTTCTGCCGAGCGTGAGCCGCAGCTCCTCTCTCTCCATCAAGACGGCAATCATGCTAGCCATCTCCTTGACCTCTTTGACATGGCATCCCAGCGAATATTCCGTAACGACCCGATCAGGGTCAAGGAAGCCGAGATAGGGCACGCCCTGCATGCCAGCTTCGACCAGGACGTTTGGAAATCCTTCCACTTCAGAGGTACTGACGAGAATCTTCGCTTTGGAATAAACTTCCTGAAGCGCGCTGGGTTTCATGGGGCCCAAGAGGCGCAAGTTGCGAGGCACGTCTCTTATGGTATGTATGTCTCCGACCATGACAAACTGATGCTGCGGAAGCATTCTAGCTAGCTCAGCGTAGAGCCAAGGCCTCTTGTATGGCCTATCCCTGCCTACCCAAAGGACGTAGCCGTCTTCTCTCGAAAGATCAGGACAGGGCAGTATGCGAAAGCCGTCTGGAATGAACCAGACTCTATCCTCGTCTATATGTCTCGTGAATGCGCTGGCTGTGTCCGTACTGTTAGCAGCAACTATGTCAGCCTGTTTCACACCTTGAACGTAGAGTTTCTTGGTGCTGTCACGCCAGCTTCTCCAACCCCACGTGAAGGTCAAGTCTGCATCCCACAGGCTGGTGGATCTGAAAATGAATGGCTTCCCCTTCTTTCTACAGAACGTTGCCACGTATGCGGTCTGTCTGCCTGCGCATTCTTGGATATACACATCCGCGCCCACATCAGACAAGGCAGATTCATATTCACGTGAGACGATTCTATCCAAGTAAGAAGAGAGGACCGACGAGGTCTCCCGGCCGCTCTTCTCAGCAATGTCACCGAGCTTGGCGATAGCACGCCGCGAATGACCGCTGTGAATAGCTCTACTCAACCAACCAGTCCGATGAAACCGGATTGATTGAGAAGTTGTTTCAGCACGTCGTAGGGACATGTAGTGAACTTCCACGCCCTCGTCTGCCAGCCGTTCAGCTAGCACTGACATGGTCACTTCAGCCCCGCCCACGACGCCGCCGCCAGGATACTCGGCCACAATGCATACCCGCAAGAGCTATCGTTCTCCCGGCGCTACCAGCAAGGCGATCTTCAACCAGTACGCTCGCAGAATCGCGAATTCAGATCAAGTGGCTTTGACTTTCTCATAGACCTCGCATAACCTCTTCACCGCATGATCTGCGTAATGAATCCTAACATATTCCAGCTGTCGTTGAACCTGAATTTCAGCCTTCTTTCGATCACCTAGAAGCGCGTCTACGGCATCTGCAAACTCTTCAACCGAAAAGTAGCTATTCAATGGAACCTTCGGGAAGAATCCTGGCGCTAGATGGTGCACTACGGGTCTGCCACATGCCATTCCCTCGATCACGGTCGTATCAAGCTGTCCTATCCCGAAATTCCCCAAAACTAGATCAGCTAGCCGATAATAGGCACTCATGTCGTTGTGGGGGATCCTGTCAACCCACTTCACATTGATGCAAAGTTCTCGCGCCAGTCTGAACGCTCGTTTCAAGTCACGGCCGTATCTGATCGCGATAAGCACGATGGGGCGGCCTAGCTGTGATACGGCTTGCAGAACTCTGTCGGTTCCTTTTGTTGTGAAATCCACAGGAGAGCTATAGAATACAGTTGGTTCTCTGTGGCATTCTCGCAAAGGCGTGGCGGCAAAAACCTGTGGATCGATCGGAATGGGGAAGTATTCGGCTTTGTCGGTGTACTCCTTGATCTGCGGAACTATGGTCGGCTGCGAGCTAAGGACATAGCCAAGATTCTTCAAATTGTGCTTAACCATCCAGCCCCATTTTGAATGAAGCGTATCCCTCACATCGGAGCCGCATGCATGCCCCACTGCTGGCTTCTTTCCCATCTTGAGAGCGAGATACGCGTCTTGCAATACATAGAAGACGTGGTAGAGATCGGCTTCGGCCGCGGCGATCTTGGCGGCTACTCCTATGGTCTTAGAGAACAAGTCTCTTGATCTTGCTATGCGTTTGACTTCGTATGGCAAGTACTTGGATAACGCTTCCGCCATCCAGCACACGTCGTTGATCATGCACACCTTCTTCAAAGATCATCAAGCCTCTTGAGGCGGCATTGTTCAGGGGATGACTGGATTGTCTGCACAAGTTTCTGTTCATCGTAGTAGTGATAGACAAATAGCAGAAGGTTGTCAATTCCTTGTAGCTTGAAATACTCGACCCAGTCACGAGACAAAGGAATGCCCCAGTCTCATCCGCTTTTCCTCGTAATGCCCAGCCAGTCTGGGTCGCCAGCCGCGTGATATTCTATCCCAGATGCTGAGAAGTCTACTCGTCTCCATGCTTCTTCAACGTTGTCCAGGACTAGCTTGCAGTGTTCGAGGTTCTTGAGAATTGCCGCTTCCGAGACAGCCCTGTACGCTCGGTGGCCAGCGACCACAACTATCGCATCGAACTCTCTCATTCCTTCCGGAAACGAGAAGCTTTGGGTGCCGACGATCTCTCTTACTTCATTTTCTGAGTAGTAGGGATCGTGGACTTTCACTCCTATGCCTTTCTCTTTCAGGTAAGCCACTATCTTGAGCGTAGGGCTCAGTGTGTGAACCTTAAGGTCGCTCTTGTACGCCAGACCAAGTATCCCTACGTTCTTCGCGCCCTTTCCGACTATGTGCTCAGCAACCAGTATAGGCATCCGGTCGTCGGTCTCAATCGCGGCTTTCAGGATTGTCAAGGCACTAGGTTGTCTAGTTCCTGACAGCACATACTTCGAAGAGAGGGGGATGCAATATCCGGCAGTCCCAAAGCTCGGGTGGAAAGTTCCAATATTCCACTTCGTCCCGACCAGTTTCAGAACCTCGATCATGTCCAAGTCGGGGAATGCCAGAGAGAGCTGGTTTGCGAGCGTGATTTCCACGTGCCTGTAGGCATTCTCGATGCTCTTGACAATTTCCGCGTGTCTGTGGTCGGGTGCTGGAACGAGTCTGTCGCAGACTATTCCGAGGACATCTATCATCATCTCGGTCGTCTTTGGGGTCGTTCCGCCCACGATCCGCGGCAGGTTCTTGAGGCTCTTGTCTGGGCTGATGAACCAGTCTCTTCGAGGAGCCACGCCGACGTGAATATCCTCGCCAACCTTCAGGCCTCTTTTTTCGAAGATTGGTATGACGACCTCATTGGTCCTGTTTGGCGTTAGTGTCGATTCTATGATGACTAATGGTGCGTCATGTCTTTGATGGTCAGCGACAGTTGCGATCTTTCTTGTCACGTCGACTAGGGCATCATCCCACGGTTCGTCGTTCTTCTCGGTTGGAACGGCAACCATGTGAACTGCAACCTCATTCTCGATGAGGTCTTGCCACTTGGTTGTTGCCCGCAACATTCCCGATCTCACAAGAGGGCCTACTTCGAAACCTAGCCAGTACTCTAGGTTTGGGATCGGTATTCGTCCTGCGTTGATGGTGTCGACGACGGTCTGGACAACGTCGGTACCGATGCAGGCAACGCCGTTTGCTGCGAAGTTTGCCATCGTTGAGAAGCCTATGTACCCGGTCCCCCACACGCCAACCTTTCGGGTGCCTCTCAGGAGCTCAACCCTTAGCTTGCCCATCTAACATGTCACTGCCGATATCTCAGATTCTGGATGCACAGCTAGTACATGGCTTCTCTTAGCGATTGCCGTTGAATGGGATGACCACATCTGCTCTGAAATGCGTGCATCAGCGATGCAGCAGATGTGCTCTCGGATTCCTCAACCCGGACTCGGGAGTAGCTCGTGAACGTACTCTCGCAGGGTCACAGTCGGTGAGTATCCTAGCATTCTGTGGGCCTTTCCTATGTCGGCGCAGCTGTTCCTCACGTCGCCAGGTCTTGGCGCGGCGTGTATAGGCCGCAGGTTCCTCTTTCCGCTCGCTCGGATCATCATGCTTGCCAGTTCATTTATTGTGGTTACAGTACCGGTGCCTATGTTGAATACCTCTCCCGCTGCTTTCTTTGAGCTCATTGCGAGCATGTTTGCCTGAACAACATCACGCACACTCACGAAGTCTCTTGTCTGTTTCCCGTCTCCGTAGATTATTGGCGCACGGTTCTTGCGGAGCCGGTTCGCGAATATTGTTATGACGCCGCTGTAGGGGTTGTAACGCTGCCTCGGGCCGTAGACGTTGAAGTACCTCAAGCAGACTGTGTCAAGTTTTCCAAGCCTGTGAAATGTAAGGCAGTATCGTTCAGCTGCGGCTTTTGAGATGGCGTACGGGGATATAGGTGACTTCGCGATAGAGCCCTCTCTGATCGGTCTTCTGCCTTGTTCTCCGTAAACAGATGAGGAGGACGCGTAGATGACCCTGTTAACTCCGCACCTGGCACTTGCCTCCAGAAGCATCAGCGTTCCTGTCGTGTTCGTCTGATTTGTGAGCAACGGATTCGCTATTGACTGTGGCACACTAACCTGCGCGGCTTCGTGAAAGACCACCTCGACACCCTCCAACGCTCTTCTGAGCGCTGACGGACTCGCGATGTCGCCTCTGATGAGTTGGAAGCGCCTTCTTCCTAGATGTCTTCTTACGTTCGCTAGATGCCCTGTTGACAGATTGTCGAGGACACGGACGTTGTAACCTTTCGCAACCAGTCTGTCGACGAGATGGCTTCCTATGAAGCCTGCGCCGCCAGTCACGAGAACTGATCGATGTGTCCCAGCCATTTGGTTCGGTCCCTGCGTCGACTCTGTTCCAGCTCAACCTGATAATATCTTCTGATGGGCTTGGCACACTCCTTTTGCGTCATCGGAACGCGAACGAAACTTGCCGTCGTCACGGCTTTGAAATAGGTCTCTACTCGGATGAAGATACTCGAAAACGGGTCAGTTGTTGCATCAGCATTTGTTCAGGGGACCGTGGCGAATCCATACTGGGAGAAGTGCTGATCGAAGGTGAACACGTTGCGAATGGCCTCGACCTGCATCAACGCGAAGCTTGTGCAGTCGGTGAAGCTGAACTCCTTGTCGGCATGCTTCTCAAAGATCTTCCACGCCGCCGCCTCCAAAGCTTCCGTCACCCGGAGTGTTCTTACTGCCTTTGAGGCTTCAAGGCTCTTGCGAAACTCGACAGCTACTGTGTGACCGCAGTGAATGCGCAGGAGCGTGAGCGTTTCATCGATGATATAGTTTGAGGTGTACAGCGCTCTGAACGGGGTGTCGCCGATCCGAATCTTCTCTCTATACTGCATCGCGGTTTTGTGGTTTGCGTCGTCTACGTTTTCGATTGCTACCAAGGCGCTGGTGTCGAGAAAAAGCCTCAGCGTTGGCCTTCTCCGTACAGGTACTTGTCATGGGCTCTAGAGAGGTCTTTGCGGCCGCTCCTACCCGTCGGCTTCCTCGAGAGGAACGGGTCCGACGGATCGAGCTTGGTCTCCTCTAGAAGCAATCTAGTCACTGCCATGTGGACTCCTTCCTTCAGGCTGAGACCCTTTCCCCGAAGTAGTTCTCGGAGTGTTCTGTACTCCTCGTCATCCAGCGTAGTCTGAACGACTTTTGTCATGTCCAATTCCCTCGCATGCGAACCGTCAGCTCATGAATGGCGCGCGTGTATGTAAACGGTTCGACCATGTTCCTTGCAGGGAGGTCGTGGTAGAAAAGTTTATCGGGAATACTATTCTCCTAGCGAGCCGGCGCGCCGGAATGTCCACTTCAGTCAAGCTTAACCAGGCAGACAAAGCGAAGCTCGACAAGCTTCAAGCCCTGGTCACCCTCAAGTCCGGAGGTAAGATCACTCAGCAAGAGATTCTCTCCACATTGATCGAGGAAGCCATGCGTAGCGGCGATCAATTTGCGGAGAGAATTGCCGTTCAAGACGCACCAATTCCCGATGAGCAATATGAGAGGGTATTATCGCTCGTTGAGGACTGGGGAGTCGAAACGAGTTGGAAGGATGTCGACAGAATCCTTTACGGCCGAAAGAAGAGAAGCTGACGCGACCATTTGAGCAGCACTTTCATTGATTCGAACATATTCATCGCGTTCGCCAACAAGAAGGACAGAGACCATAACCGGAGCCTCGAGCTCCTCGACAGGGTAAGGAAACGAGAGATCAGCCCGGCGTACACCTCAGACTACGTTTTCGATGAGACTGTCACGACAGCCCTCATTCGCACAAGAAGACCTTCCACGGCGATCAAGGCCGGCAAGCTGATTCTGGGCTCGGAAGATGAGAGAATACCACGACTCGTGAGGATCATCAGAGTGGATGAAAGAATCTTCTCACAGGCGTGGGAGACGTTCAAGGCACAACGTTTCGAGGGCCTAAGCTTCACCGACCACACCATACTTGCTCAGCTCAAAGAGTTCAGAATTGATACTCTCACCAGTTTTGATTCGGCTTTCGACGGGCTAGCGCCTAGAGTCTCATGAAAACTGCAACAAGGCATCTTTGCGCCACTGAGAGTTGGGGTCGGTTCAGGACTGCGAGGGTCGAGCTCCGGATCTCACTCTGCGGTCGTTCAGTCCCCGCTCGTCTAGTTGGCGAGCCCTTCAAGCGTTGGCCTGCACGATTCCAAGTAGGTCAGATAATCTATCTGACTCGCACGCGGATTTCTGATCTAGGACTCTTGGGGCGCTGGTCCTGTTCGAGCACACCCGGGTAAGCTCCCGCGTTCCTTAAATACAGCGCGCGTATTACAGAACGCGACTATACGATGACTGAAATGATGACGCTCAGGATCGATGAGGAGACGAAGCGCAAGATAAAGCGGTATGGCATACCGGTAAGCCAGGTCGCCAGGGCGGCAATACTCCAAGAGATCGAGCGGAAAGAACGTGAGGAAGCGCTCGAAGCCCTCAGACGGATGAGGAAAATCCTCACAAAAGTCGACACCAAGAGAGTTGTTCAGCACATCCGAGAGGATAGGAACACACGATGAAGTTCCTCTTCGATGCAAGCTCCATGGTCGAAGTGATCAAGAGCTGCGAGGAGGAAAACACCCTTCGGTTATTGAGTGATAATTGCATCCTTGACCTCACCAAGTACGAGGTAGGCAACACACTCTGGAAGGAGCACATACTAAACCGAGCCATCGAAGCGGACGAGTTCAGGGAGTTGCTCGACCTTCTTCGAACCATCATCCCCCGGACCAAGGTTCTGTCCGTAGACGCTCAGGACCTACCGGACGTTGCCGAGGTCGCCGAGAAGGAACGGATAACGTTCTATGACGCAAGCTACGTCACAATCGCGAAAGCCCAGAACCTGACTCTAGTTACGGAAGACACGAACCTAGCTAAAGCAGCTTCTAAGCACACGAAGACAGTCCCTGCGAAGGACTTTCTATGAGGAACCCCTGAAGGTTGAAGTGAAGTCGGGAGCTGCATGCTTCCACCGCGATCCTCTACTGGGTGGACATCCGTTGTTGCGGTGCCCACCACGTTTGCCCACCATGTTTCTTTAACCCTCCCACGAATTAGTTCGTGTGATTCTCCTCACCTGCATCATCATTGACCTTGATGTCTTCTCTGGTTGCTCCGCTGACGCTGATACCCAGCGTCTGAAGTAGGAAGGCCTGACAATCGGGTTCGAGACTGAGCTTGGATGAGGAGCCTCTTGTCCGCCGACAGGAACAGGCCAGATGATGTCGAATTTCTGGCTCGACGAGATCCGCTGACACATCACGCTGACATTAATGACGATGCGAGAAAACGACGGGCATGCACTGGCACGCCGATTCCCCATCGTTTCTCATCTAATGCGTCTCGTCCTTCGATTCCTGAGACGCTCGTGTCCTTGCGCGCCGAGCTCAGCGAAACCGAGCCCAGAATCCTTCAAGCGCTCGCTCGTACAATCTCGAACGCGCCAGAGTTTGGCTTTGGTGGGAGTCATCGCGTCTCGCAGGGAGGGCTAAATACACTTATGTACACTGGTTCCCACCGCGGCCTCAATGGCGCATAAGACGATCACCATCTCAGAGAAGGCGTACGAAGCCTTGGCAAGAGCGAAAGGCAAGAAAGAGTCCTTCACAGACCTCATCTTGAGGATCGTCAAGAGGAGGGAAGAAGGCACCCTCCTCGACTATGTCAGGAGCATAGAGCCTGACGAAGAGTTCGGCAAGACGCTTGACGACATAGTCAAAGAGCGAAAGAGAATCTCGCTGGCAGCACCAAGGTTCTAGGCGTCCTGCATGGTATGCTTTGACGCCAGCTTCATGATCGCGTTGATTCGACGCGATGCCAACGCGGAGAAGAAGCTGGAGGAATATGTTGAAGCGAAGCCAAGATCTCAACAACCGCGATCAGAGCCTGCGAACTCTTTTCAAAGGAGCCTATCGTTCAAGGAAGAAAGAAAACGTCCAAAAGTCAGAAAGCTACTTCATCACTTGGAAATCCTACAGTTCTCGGTCGAGGCTTGCGAAAGATACGGCAACCTGGCCAGCGAACTTCAGCTCAAGGGAAGCCCGATTGGAGATCCAGACACAATGATAGCCAGCATCGCATTGACGCATGGCGAACCTCTTCTCACCTCGGACAAGGAGCATTTCGGAAGAGTCCCCGGCCTTATGATTGAAACGTGGTAGAACACGCCGTCCCTTTCTCGAACGTGCTCAGAACCATTCAGGCGCTCGGTTGCAGCATCTCAGGTAGTTCAGAAAGTCCGTTTATCCAAGATGCAGGTTTCCTCAACATATCGCTTGACAGTGCTACTGGTGTCCTAGCGGGCGCTGGGCGCGTTCATCGCGTATTTCCCTCACGACTTTTCCAGCCGAGGCGGCGACTCTTGGGCGGTTTCGTGATATCTCGTCGAGTGATGGAAATTGGTCAATCTTCACACCTAGCCTAGCCGCTAGCGATCTGATTACCTCGAGCCCCGAGAACGCTCGGAGAGCCTCTTCGAACTCTGAACTCAGCATTCGAGACGTGCCGTACTTTGACACCGCCAAGTCTCTGAAATGTTTGAGCAGTTGATCGTCGACGAGTATCGTTGTCTTGACTTTTGTCAAAGGAACTCACCGTCCAGAAGGTCAACCTTGCAATCACATAACCTTTCTGCGCGTGGGATCAAGCGAGACCCGCAACCAGCAGAGGGCTAGTTATCCCTCAGGTGCGCCTGACTTACCTACGGGAACGGTAGCTCATTGCATTCTCCTGACATGCCGCGCATATGAAGTGTGTAGATTTGCCAAAGTTCGGCCACGCGCCTGTACGCCTTCCTCTTTCAGCGCCAGAATGAAAGCGCCAACTACTGGCTCGAATCTCGGACGCCGAATCGTAAACCGCGGAATACTCTTGCGCAGTTCGCGTCTGAAAGGATTCAAAACTACTGCGCCGGCTTTGAAAACTCCCCCTGTACAGTAGACGTTAGGCTTGTTTCTTGTCATGTCTAGACGCTGGGCAATCGTGGACACCAACCTCGCTAAGACTCGTCCTTCATGCGCGAATATGCTGCGAGCCGCACGGTCACCCCTTAACGCAGCCTGCGCCACTAGCTTGGAGACCGCGGAGATCTCTTCTACAGTCATGGGTTTCTCATGGACTTCGTGTACTACGTTCTCTAGAGTTCGAAGCCTGAACTTGCCGACGAGCATATTTGCGATCGCTGTCTTCCTCTCTCTTCCGTCAAGAGCGCGCAGGCTTGCTCTGATCCCGAGCTTTCCGATGTCGTACGCGCTTCCCTCATCATCGATGATATTCCCCCATCCGCCTGCTCGAATCACTCTTCCATGCGAATCGATGCCTGTGGCGAAGGATCCTGTTCCGGCGTTCACCACAATTCCAGGTCTGCCTAGGGTGGCAGCGTAGAGGGCGATCATTGAATCGTGCTTGACGATTCGCCGTTTCCCGAGGCCCGTTAGATTCGCCACTTTGCGTCCGATCAGAAAGTCTCTGGGCGAATCCATTGCAGCTAGGCCCATCACAACTGTCTCAACATCCCTGGTGGATGCGTTTGCGCGCCGGCATGCGACACTGACGCTTGTCTGAATTGCCTTCACGGCTTTCTTGACGCCGACGTTGTGGTAGTTTGAGGGGGGAGCTCGAGCTGAGCCTAGCAGAGCCCCATCGAGTCCTCCCACAACCGCGACCGTTTTCGTGGCGCCGCCATCCACCCCAGCAAACAATACCATCGCTAGGCTTCCCTCACATGTCCAGCCAGTTGCGTGCGGATGCTGAGCAGGCGTCCGCAATAGGCGAACGTACTAGCCGACGCTTTCACTCTTGCTGTTGAAGCTGCTCGGAACCGTCCTGAAGGCGGGCCGGTACGCGGGCCCGTAAATGATGAGACCGTCCTTTCCTTCATCCTCGAGCTTCCGGATGACGACTTCGAGTGTAGCTCCGCTCGCCAACTCGGTCGGAGATGAGTCAACGATCAGCGCCCTCCCCCTGGAGATGATCTCGAAGTTTGAGGTGAGCCTTCTCCGAAGAGGGAGCTTCTTGAAGGACAGAAGCTTGGCTAAGACAGGGACTTGCCTTTGCTCCACGGGCCCCTCACAGTCCCATTCGAGACACCGATCTCGAGCAGGATAGAAGACGCGCTGGCAGCCGTGGCATAGCGTAGCTGTTATGTGTCGGCTGTCGAGTGGAGCGATCTCGCCAACAACGCGGGGATGCGAAATCCTCCGCTTGACGATGCGCAGCTTCTGTCTAAGATGATCCTGATAGGTTTCCAGCTTGATCTCACGTTTTCGCCTCAAGTACTGGTCGACTGTTGGAGTTCGCCCGCGCTTCGCAAGTATGCCTTCTTTGACCTTTAGCCAAGTCGCGATCGTATATGCTCCGGATCCATATGAAACCGCGAGGATGTTCTCCCCTGGCTGCGCGTGGTCGAGTATGTCGCAAACGGCGATGGGAGTCGACGCTGCGTACGTGTTTCCAGTGTCCAAGACTTTGAGCCAGGGTTTGACCCTCTCCTCGATGAATTCCGATGTCAGATGGATCCTCGGCTCGACATCCTGATCTTCGAGACCCTCAACCTTTCCTTGGGACAGGCCCTTACAGACCTTCAGCGGCATGTATCCTGACGGTTGATGGAACGTCAGGTAATCGAAGTCCGTCAGCTTGAGATCAGGATGCTTCGCGAGCATGTGCTCAATCGCGCCCATCACGTGCCGGACGTAGGCTTCGACGGTGGTCCTTCCAAAATGGCTCGGATACGGCATCCCGTCACGCCTCCAAAAGTCCATTGTGAGACTCGAGTATGCTGCGGCGTCCTCAATCGACGCGACCAAATTGTCCCGTCCGAGCACGAACGCTCCAGCGCCAGCGCCGCAGGCGTATTCAAGCGGGTCCCCCTGCGGGGCTTGCGCCACATCCGTGCCTATTGCGAGGCCGTAGTCGATCTGCCCATCGACGATCTGACCTTCCACAAAACTGAGAGCCTGCATTCCGGCATTACATGCGCCTTCCAGGTCAGCCACGTATACTCTGTTCCCTATTCCTGTGAACGAAGCAACGTGTCTCGCGATTGTGCCAACTGCGTAGGGCTTCGACTCAGATCCAACAGCCACAGCACCGATCCGGCAAGGGTCAAGATCTGCCATTGTGATGGCGTTCTGCGCAGCTTCCGAAGCGATTGTGATTGCGTCTTCGTCCACGCCTGCTACCGACTTGTATCGCAGCAACAGACCGTCTCGGACCTTCTGGAGGAAGTCTGGGAGATCCTTGCGTTTCGCTTCTCTAGCCTTGACGATCAACTCCGTTCTGATTCGTTGGATTGGGACGTACACACCGTACCCTACGATGCCAACGTCGCTGCGACTCATTCCGACCTGAATTCCTCGCACAGAACTTAGAAGGCTTCTACAAGTCCTCAGATCATATTTAAAGACGGTTCATCGATGTGAACCTGATAATCAACATCAGAAACACAGCTACAGACGATCAGCGGCCGTTCGACGATTAGAAGAAACGTTCACTGCAAGGCTCCGCATAGATCGCAGAAGGTCGAACCGCTAGGAATTGGTTCGCCGCATGATATGCAATAGAAACCCCGAGCCTGACCCTTTGGTGCCTCAGCCTCGGAAGCTTGAGGAACCGCGGCGGTTGCCCCCTTTGCTGTGTCAGTTCTCAAGTTGTTGTCGCGGATGTACTTGTGCAAGCCTTTCTGGATCTCAGCGTAGCTTACAGTTGTGCCTTCGGGAAACCCAATTACGAGTCCAAGGTTTCGGTCAACTTGAATTCTCTTCTTCAGCAGACCACTCAATAATGACTCTCCCTCCTAATCCAAGGTGTTTTGCGTGTGGATTGTATTTAGGGCTTCTGCGTAGCCTCCGCAGTCGTCCTGTCTATGCCCATGGAATCTGAGTCTTCCTCATGACGCCCACAGCGGTGACCAAGACTCCGATTGCCAGCAGAGCGTAGGCTACGTACTGTAGCCTTTCGTCTGGTAGGTTGACCGTGACTTGCTTTTCGAGTTCAGCGGTTATCGCGACCCTCTTCTTGACCGGCGACGCCGTGTTGTCAAAGATGAAGTGATAGAGGCCGGAGCGAGGCGAGATGAACGAGAAGGCCTGTCCGTTGGACATGTCTTTCTGGAAGGTGTATGTGGAGCTGCTGTGAGCGAGCCACTTCTGATAGTTTGCGTCGTCCATAACCAGCATCGATATTTCAGAGGGCGCGCCCGTGAGAGCCGAGCTGACCGCAACTGTTCCGTTGACGAGGACACCCTCGTCCAATTGCACTGAACGTTCCCAGACGTCCCCGACCGTGAACCCCTCATCAAGGAACAGTCCAGTGACTTCAGTCCGCGTTGACGGAATGACGATCAGTTGTGGACCTGCGAAGAAGAGAAACGCCCCCACGATGATTATTGCAAGCCCTGCAAAGAAGTTGAGCGTATTCACGGGATCACCTCATGGAAACCGACACTGGTTACGGTTGGAAGCAATTGAGGTTTTCTCTGACCAAGGCCTCCTGAGCTGTTCTCCACGTGTAGCTTCGCTTCTTCTTCATCCCTTCTGGGATTCCTTCCCATTCTTCGAGGTACACAGCCGTTTATGTTTCTCGCGTGCGGGGAAACCCACCCCATGTAGACGACTCAAACCCATAGATGCCTCCTCCGTGATGCACCTAGAGCCCACACCGACAATTCGAATCCGCTGACGCTATCCCAGTGGCTTGGCAGTGGTCGAGCTCTGCCAAGCCTGCCTGAAATCTACCACGTGTCAACGCGGGACTAGAATTGATCTCCAGATTGTGGACGAAAATTCACTCCTATTTATGCAACGCTTGGACAGCAGGGAAGGGTCACAGTCCCATGTAAATCCCTTCTTTTGGCACTCTTCGCGACAGAAGCGCGGAGATTCTTGTTTCCGCAGCATTCCTCCGATGGATGGGCATCCCATTGCTATGGTTCCATTCGCGTCCATCCCACCGCAGAAGCATAGGCCGTGCCATCGGCCCGCTACCGCTCAACGCGGCTACCTTTCCTCCATATAGAATGTTCAAGGCTCCATTCACATCCGCATTCAACATCTGGCCTGTCTCCATGCATCTGTATAGTCCACGATGGATCCGGCCGCTCGCGTGTGTTTGGCCGCAAACCGAGCATCGCTTGGACGAGTCCCGCTCCGACTTGAAGCGTGCCTTGATCCCGTATTCTTCGCCTAGCTCGACGATCCGCTGGCGGATCTCTTGAAAGACCCAGAAATTGTGAAGCTTCTGGTTGCCGACCCTGCCGTGATCCCTTGCGTTGATCCGAATATGTTTCAAGTCGCCAACAACAAGTTCGGTCAAGTCGTCCGCCTCAAGTCGCTCAAATAGGTCTCTTAGCATAGCGTCTATGGCGTGGTGGAGTCTGCGTGTTCTCCTGCGAAACATTGCCTTCAATCTCGTCGAAGCACGTTTGCCGTTGACTTTCGCTAATCTCTGCTGCTCGCTGGCTATGCGCTTCGTCCAGTATCTCCAATCGCTGAGAACCGCTCTGCCAGAGTATACCAAGGCGATTAGGGAGCGTTCGACTACGCATGTGGCCAAGTTGCATATTCCCAAGTCTATGGACGCACGTTTCGGCGTCAGATGATGTGGCCTGCCTTTGTGGGACCACTTGACTTTGACTGGGATACGTCCATACCATCTTCTGCGTAGTTGATCATAATGGAGCTCGAGCCTACCCTGCTCTCCAACCCACAAATCGCCTGCTTTGAAAGCTATCCGAAGCTTCTTCGAGAGAACAAGCATTTGCCCGATTTGACGGTATCCATCCTTGCGGACATAAATGGATTCTGCAATGAGAGTTTTTCTGCGGCGATCTTTTAGATACCGTGGTGGCTCAACCTTCTTGATATGGCATGCGAGCTTTCTCCGCCGTTCGAGCCTTTTCAGAGCGAGATAACTTCCCCATGCCTCATTGAGCTTCGCCAGCAAGGCTTGAGCTTTGCATGTTCCAAGAGCCTTGAAAGGCATCGTAGCCTTCAGAGCCTTGCATTGACTCGAATAGTCTGGCAACCCCGAGCCTTTGAATAGCGCTTGTCGCCTCTGATAGTTTGCGATGTTCCAGAGACGTGCTGACGCTTCAGCGTACTCTCTGAGTTGTCGTTCCTGCATTAGGGTTGGATCCAGCAAGATGGTATTGGTTCGGCGCAATTGCTCCATGAACCCAATCCTCTCTCAACCAACTTAAGCGCGAGAGACAGGTGAATCTACTCGCTTACTCCACCACTATGATCGAAGGATTGCGCTGGCTTGTCATGAATCTGCTCATTCCGGACTTGGACTTGGAACGATCTAGGGCGCACGATCTCGCGGTCAGAGATATATAGCCAGAACGCTGACCTATCGACCAAGTGATCGGCATGACAGAAAGGAAGGGAGACTATGTCCCCACCCAGAAGATCATGGGTATGCAAGTCATCGATAGCAAAGGCTCCTCCGTCGGAAGCGTCAAAGATATCGGCGTGAATGTCGTCGAGAAGAAGATCAATCTAATGGTGACCACGAAGGCGAGATCTGAACTCCAAGTCGCATGGGATGACATTCAGTCCGTCGTGGACGTGGTGCTCCTGCGCAAGGAGATTGAACTTCCAAAGGCGCCTGAGGGAGCCCCGGCCCCTGTTCCGCCTCCTCCCCCGCCGCCAAACAAGTGCGCAACTTGCGGGACACCAGTCATTCCGACCGCAAGGTTCTGCCCCAAGTGCGGAAGCAAACTCAAGTAGACGACTCTGGGCTTCGCATCCAAGCAAGCAGAGCACACGTGGAGGCTAGCTCTGCGCCTCGATGTCGCTGAGCTTCTCGAATTCGGGGATCCTCTTCATTCTTCGCCGCACAATTGTCGTCTCTAGTTCTTCCTTTAGGAGCGCGAAGATACTCTTGTGGGCGTGAACGAACTCTGAGTGAGTTCTGTCTCTTGGCCGTTCGAGGTCCACGTCGAGTATCTTCTTCACGCGCGCAGGCCTTGAGCTGAGAACTATGATCTTGTCCGCCAACTCGACGGCTTCGACGAGATTGTGCGTTACCAACACAAACGTCTTCTCCGTCTCGGCGTGAATATCGGCAACTTCCTCCCTCAATGTCTCCGCCGTGAATTCATCGATTGCGCTGAAAGCTTCATCCATGAGTATCACGTCGGGATCTACCGCCAATGCTCGGGCGATTCCCACACGCTGTTTCATTCCGCCAGAGAGCTGCTTCGGATACAAGTGCGCATACCCAGCTAGCCCGACCATCTCCAAATACTTCTGGACCGAGTCCATACGCTGGGCTTTGGGAACTCCTCGGGCTTCAAGCCCGTATTCCACGTTGCCGACGACTGTCCTCCACGGGAAGAGCGCAAATGATTGAAAGACCATGCTGATCTTCGGATGAGGCCCGGTCACGGGTTCGCCACAGAATCTGATTTCCCCTGACGTAGGCCTGTCCAGCCCAGCCGCCATCTTCAGCAGGGTGGACTTGCCGCAACCGCTTGGGCCGACGACGCAGGCGAATTCCCCCCGATTCAGCGCAAAGCTTACGTCCTGAATCGCCGAGATCGACTCTTCTGTTTGACCGTATTCCTTGCTGACGTTCTTGAGCTCCATCAGATAGCTCAGTCCATCCACCGCCTGATCCATCTCTCGGCCCGGCCGAAAACTAGCCGATCAACCATTATTGCCAAAATGCCAACAGCGAGTATGGCTGCAAAAGCTTCCGTGACTCCGCCTCTCTCTACTGCCCCTGCGATGTATGAGCCTATCCCTGTTACGCCGGAGAAAATTTCGATCGCAAGGACGATCTCCCATACGAAGTCGTATGCCAGCCTTAGCCCTGTGAAAAGGTGCGGTGATACGGCGGGCAGTATCAGCTTCCGAAATGTGTCAAACCGGTTTGTATTGAAGACCGCGGCGACGTGAAACAGGTCCTTAGGAATGTCTTTGGTGCCCTCTCGGATGGTGAAGTACATCGGAAAGAACGCGCTGAACGCCGCTATCGCGACGGCGGCAACATTGCCTGGCCCGATCCATAGGACGAGCACAGGTAGCAGAGCAATATCCGGCAGGGCTCCGGCCAGCATTATCAGCGGCGTCACCGCTGTATCCAACCTGTTGCGGAGACCTGCAAACATTGCCAAGGGCATGGCAATTGCAAGCGCCAGCAAGATTCCGCCTGTCAGATTCAGAAAGCTCTGTGCTACACGCGTCAAGAAACCTACATCGAACATGGATGAGGCGAGGGTCAGGACCGTTGCCGTGAATGAGGGTAGTCTTGATTCGGGCACCACTCCCAAACGCACGGTTGCTTCCCAAGTGACGAAGATGCCTGCGAGCGATGCAAGCCACAGGTACCTCTCAGCCGCCACCGCATGATGAGCATCGACCTTGGTCGAAAGCATTCGCTTCGAATAAGCTGCGCTCATCGCGGCCGCTCACCAAGCTACATCACTCCGGCTTGACGTGCTAGATTAGGCTTCGACGACCAAGTACGCACAAGACACCGCCTAATATCGCAAGAGTCATGCAATCGATGCAGATCGTTCCGTCGCGAAGAGTTCACTAGCTGATGCCGGAGTGAATGCGCATTTACAGGTGTATGTAAAAGACACTGGAAGCAATTCCGAAACTCCAGCGGCCACATCGAGCGGCTTCACGCGGAGGAGATGAGCCGAATGGAGATATTGGGCCGGGCTCATAGGCAGTCATATCATGGCCAGCGAAAGTGCAGCCCTATACAAAAGAACCTGTTGAATACGAGAAAACAGCGCCAAGCTTCTTCCCTAAACAAGAAGCCCGATTGTTGGATCCGTACCAACTCTCGCAACTCCATTCGGCGATCCCAAAAGTCCAAGCGCCGTAGGTCGGCAACTGTCCGCTTGATCTATATATGCGAGCGGTCGCACCTATGCCGCTAAGAGATGGACATCCTCTCCGCAAAAACGAAGGTGTGCCGAGAACGGGCGAATTCAAGACCTTTGCTGACTTCCGAACAGAGATAATGCGCATCATAGACGCAGCAGCAGCAAGAGGCATCATTCTTCGAATCCTCGGCGGAGCCGCTATCCGAATGCACTCCCAAGGCTCGGATCACCTGTACGACTTGCTGAAGCGAGCGCCGAAGCATGACATGGACTTCGTCAGCTACAGCAAGTACAGGCCTCTGACGAGGCAGTTCATGAAGGATATGGGGTATACCCCCTACATCACGCTCGCAATGACAAGTGGGGCCGGCCGGCACCGACAAATATTCAATGATGCTGAAGGAAACAAGGCTGTCGACGTGTTCCTCGACATACTCCCAATGTGTCACGTGATAGACTTCAGGGGCAGACTTGAGGTCGATCATCCGACGGTCCCTCCGGCAGAGCTTTTCCTCCTCAAGGCTCAGATCTGCGAGATGAACGAGAAGGACTGGCAAGACATGTGCATTCTACTGCGAGAGCATCACGTGGGCAACAGCGACAAAGACACAATCAATCTGGATCTCGTCTCGAAAACTCTGGCCGACGATTGGGGGTTCTACTACACAGTCACGACGAATCTGAAGAAACTGCGAGAGTACACTGGGCAGTGCCCGGGGTTGTCAAGTGATGACCGTTCGAACATTGAGGGAAAGATTAACTTGATGAGTGATGCAGTCGAGAAGGAGCCGAAGACCCTGAAATGGAAGATGAGGGCAAGAGTCGGCACGGCTAGGAAATGGTACAACGTGGTTGAGGAAGTGCAAAGGGACACTATCTCGGGATGATCACCTAACACACTGTTCTGGAGAAAGCGTCACGGAAGAGGAGAGTTTGAGAGACGGCCAAAGTTAGATTCCTATTCTCCACCGATCTCCACGGGTCAGAAGTCGTCTGGAGGAAGTTCCTCAACTCAGCCAAGATCTTCGATCTGGACGCCCTCGTAATTAGCGGAGACATGACTGGCAAGCTGATAATCCCGATCTTCAAACAAGACGCCGGAACCTACAAGGCGACACTTTTTGGCGAAGAGACATTCCTGAAGGAGACCGATCTCCCAGAATATGAGAAGAAGATCCGCAAGCTTAGCTACCTCCCCTACAGAACGACGCAAGAAGAGGCGGCCAAGATCGGTGAGGATGAAGACTTGAGAGAGAAGGTCTTCGAGCAGCTCCAAATCAACGTAATCAAAGAATGGCTAAGCCTGGTTCCGCAGAAGGTGCCGGAGAAATGCCGGGTTGTTCTGACTCCTGGAAACGACGATGTCCTCGCCATCGACGACATCATACGATCCGATCCTAACGTCACCTACGGGGAGGAGGAAGTTGTCTCACTTGACAACGAACACGAGGTCGCTTGTTGCGGGTGGAGCAACCCAACTCCATGGCACACTCCCAGAGAGTGTTCCGAGGAGGAACTCTTGCAGAAACTCGAGAGAACCGTTGCTAAGGTGAAGAATCTCGAGACGGCGGTTTTCTGTTTCCACTGTCCCCCATACGACTCTCAGATCGACTTGGCCCCAAAGTTGACCGATGACTTGAGACCGGTTTACGCGCAGGGCAGACCTCTGATGATCCCTGTGGGGTCCAAGTCTGTGAGAGCCGTGATCGAGAAGTATCAGCCTCTCTTGGGGCTTCACGGGCACATCCACGAAAGCTCCGGCTATCTCAAGATCGGGCGAACTCAGTGCGTGAACCCAGGCAGTGAGTATGGAGAAGGGATACTGCGAGCCTATCTTGTTGAGCTCAACGGGCCCAAGCTAACAAGGCTTCAGAGAGTCGAAGGGTAATCATGAGGAAGGCCGTGTCGCCTCTGCCACAAGGTTCATGACGTGAAGCCTGAATTCGAATGGATCCATCTTCAGTTTCGAGACGGGAATCTCAAACACTTCTCCGTTCCCATAGAGCCTCACATCGAACTCACCATAGTCGTTTCGAGCAAGCGACACCTGAGAGAAATCGCTCCACTTGTGCCTAATAGGGGCACTCTTTCCCTTCCCTAGCCGGAATCCGACGCTGTCGTATGAGAAGTTAATGTGGTACCACTGTTTGTAGAGATACCAACCCAGTATGACCGCCACTGCAAGGTTCACGGCCAGAATCTGATACCAGATTGGGGCGGTGAGCGCCATGGGTGTCAACAGAACGATCACCGCTTGAATCAGGAACATTATCACGAACGATTTGAAAAGATAGTATAACTGGATCGGAGCACGCGTGTGCATCATTTGAGTTCCCTTATCTTGACATATTTCTTCAGTTGTCTAGCGAGATAAGTCTCGGCTGAAATGATTTGGCGCGAGCTGACATCGATATAGGCAACGCCCACGGCCGGGTCCGTGGCCTCCCGCACGGATTTCTTGACTGAGTCGCTGGGAGATTCGCCTACGAGGGCCAACCACGCCCACTTCATATCCGATTTCGTCATGCAAGACTTCACAGTCAAGATCCACTTTCTAAGCCTTCGCGGGTTCGGCTCATTGTCGCGATCTGTCGAGATCGCGAAAAAGCCAACCTCATAGTTGGGGTTGAGGAAGAAGGAGAACAAACGCGAGAGGAGGAAGCCCTTCATTCGGGTGTTTCCAGAGATGAATACGTCGAATGTCACATCTCCCACGCGATAGCGTCTGAAAGATTCGTCAAAATCCGCAACAAACCTGCCGCGCCCCTTCATCATCTCCTTTTCGAGTCCTGCAATGGTATTATCCACGGCGTCCAAGGCGAATGCGCATCCGACGAGGTCTCAACATAGTGCACTCAAGGAGGGACGGTTATAAGTACGATGAAGGGTGGGCAGGAGGTCACCCTTGCATCTTCTGAAAAAAAGAGAAATGAGGAAGGCGGCTCACTCGGGTGGAATCTCGGTGTAGATCGTTGCGTAGTCGACGCCGACACGTGCGCCCTTGCTTCTGTAGTACAAGTACAGGGCCGCTCCGACCACCAGCAGTAGTAGGGTGAAGATCCATGGCTCGGCCATTCCCAAGAAGCCTGACCATAGCAAGTACAGCAGATACACATTGAGTACTGTCGCGACCAAGCCCACGGCCGCGACCACTCCCGCGCCTGGCTTGTAAGGTGACTTGTCGTAGATGTCCCGTCTTCTGAAGATGAATAGTAGCCCAGCGAGGCTTGCAAGGAGGAAGAAGAGGGCATCCCATATGTCCGTCGCGACGACTCCAGTTGCGAAGTACTCAGCCACAACAGGCACGTAGTATACGCTGAAGAATCCGCTTTCAGAGAAGTTGCCGATGAAAGCCACGATCATTGTCACGATTACGGCGTTGACAGGGGAGTGCCATCTCTCGTTGACTTCAGCGAGCTTCTCAGGGAGGACCCTGTCGAAAGCCATGGCGAACAGTATCCTCGATGATGTCAGTATGAATGGGGGGATGTCGTTGGCGACCCAGAGCGCTGCGAATATTGGTATGAGTACGAGGAACCAAGCCATCCCCGCCCCTTGAGCCGCGAAGCCTGCGATCACAGGCATCCATGCTCTTCCGACTCCCTCAGGGAGCGTTCCGCCACCGTACGACAGGTAGGCGTAGCCGCTGAAGAACGAGTAGTCCCCCACCCAGCCGACCATCGATGCAGCCCTGTAACATGTGTACGAAATCGTCACATAGAGTAGCACGATCAGGACGTTTGCGATGAAGAGGGTCCTAGGTAGCGCTTTTCCGGCTTCCTTGACCTCTCCCGCGACGAAGGTTGATGCGGCGAAGCCTATGTACGCCCAGTAGGCGCCGATGGTTGCGGTTGCCATGGAGGCCCAGTAGTCACCTTTGAACGAGGTTGCCATTCCTTGTTCCAAGGCCATCTTTGTAAATTCTACAGGAGCAAGCCCCGTCAGTGATTGTATCCCGGCTTCCATAGTCGCTGGGCTGGCGCTCAGCATGATGCCGTACAGTAAGATGGTTATGGCAGCGGGTATTGCGAACATCCATCTGAGCAGTCTTCCGGCCATCGACACCCCCATCGCAGCGACTCCCGCGAAAAGGATGACAATTAGCATTCCGCCGAAAGTGAGCAACTCAGTTGTGGCCCACGCTGTGCCCCAGCCGGCTATCCAGGCGTAGATGAGAATTGCCTCGAATACTGCTGTGCCAATGAGGCCGTAGGAGACGGCTATGCTGAAGTATTCCACCCACGCGCCTAGGAATCCGACCGCCGGGTGGATTATTCTTGAGATGTAGACGTATCCTCCCCCTGATCGCGGCATTGCCGCCCCAAGCAGCGCGAAGACCCAGACGGTTAGAAGCACAATGATGCCGACGATTATGAAAGACATTGTTATCGGAGGCAGCCCAGCAACGTAGGAGGTCTCGGGAACGATGGCTGGCCCTGTGAACTGAAAGAGCCGCTTCTGCCATCCTAGGCCAACGACGTTGCAGATTACGATTATCGCTGCGGTCCAGAATCCGATTTCTCTGACGAGCCCCGTAGCCTTCCTAACGAAGACTTTCTTCTCGGTAGACAATTTTCCTTATCCTCTATTTGTTGTAGGGTCTGTTCGACCCTATCACAACCGGTCTGCGCCTTGGATATATATAAGAGCTTTACGAGGAACACGTGCGCAACCATCGAATGCTTTAAGAAGCGCTCGTTTTGCGTTGCGCTCGTCGCCGGAATCCGTACGTGAAGACTCCCCGGAGATCCACTGAGTGAGGCCTCTGCGTGCCCGGCGGGTCTACCTTCTCGGAATTAGCATGAGCAGCAAAAGGAGCACCGGGAACATCGCAAGAGTCAAGATGAAGGTGTACTTGCGCCGCCTAGCGATGCGTTTGCTTTCATCTTCACACTTTGGGCTACAGAACTCCTTGCTCATCGGGATCGGAGTCGAGCAGATAACGCAATGCCGGTGTTTGACAATGACTGGCGCGGTTTCCTTCTGATGCTTCGACACTACGGGCGATCCTCGCCATATTGCTGTTCGTTTCGCGTATATAGCCTAGCGTGAACGACTAGACTAATCGTCTTCCAAGCGATAGCTCGAATTTCGAAGGAAAGAGTAATAAGTTCTTGCGACACGTCTTGCCTGCGAAACCACGAGCACACAGCTCTCATCTCTGTCCGCTTTTGGAGTTGATTTCTATGATGCGTGGTCCCCCTCACTATGACGCCCCTGCGCCCGAGGCATGCTTCAACGGTTGCACATTCTTCCGATGCTCACAAGGTCACTTCAACGTGCGAGAGAAGACGGGGTGGTGCCGCCTCGTCGATGACAGATGCACCCCGGAAACTTGTAAATTCACTCAGTGTTTGAAAGGGAAGCTTCTGTCGGCCGGGATATGCGCCTATACCGTGAAGACGAAGGTTGTTGCAGTCCGGCCTCAACAGGAGCTGAAACCGATCCGCGCCCCACCGAAGCTTGCACAGAAGATCAAGGAACGTGAACTCTTCTAGGCCCCAAGAATAGCCTCGCCGAAACGCCGTCTGAGATATGTTTCAAGGGTGTGAAGTTAACAAAGAATAGATAGACCTCGCTGAGAACATCGTGGAGTATGCAGATGAGGCAAGACAGAATCCTGCTGATCGTCGGCGTCGTAGCCAGCGGAGCACTGGCTGCAGGAACATACCTCACCGGATTCGGCTGGATCGTTTCGGTTGGCGTCTTGCTTGTATCAGCTATCTCAGTCCGCGCCTAGTGTACCTGTACTACGAGCGCCTCATGGCGTTCAGAAGATTCGACGATTTCAGATCTGAGAGGCTTCTGCACGAATGCATTGCATGCGGCGCCTGCTGCCATCTCAAGGTCAACGTTGGAAAGGATGACGTAGAAAGAATTCTCAAACACTTGCGAGAAAAGGGTCTGAACAAGGTAGTAATTGAGAAGCGTGGAAGCAGGTATTGGCTCAAGAGAGAATCGGGCGAGTGCTGCTTCCTAGCCTACTCAGAAGACAGACCTCGATGCCAAATCTACCCCATCAGGCCTGTCGCGTGCAGACTCTACCCGCTGATACCAACAGGAGAAAGATTGAAAGCCGATCCACTCTGCCCGGGCTTCAACAGCACAAGAGGACAGACCTTCAAAGAATTTCTGAGAACGCAAGAAGTTGGAGCGTACGTCAGAAGAACGATAGGGAAGATTTAGAGACCACTCCTTGCGACTCCCGTTTCTCTCAGCACACCTGTTCTGTTTGCACCTCAGCTGAACATTCCTTCTACTTGGACGGGCTTGAAATGCCACAAGCAATGACCACGGAGGGGAACAGTTCGATCCTATCGAAGATAGTATGGAACGTCAATGATGAGCCGTTCAAAGCCGAGGCGCCGTTGACGATCGAGGAGCGCGTTTCTGATCAGCTGAGGGCTCCGGTCATGAAGCAGTCTCCGCCACCGGCTGGCTGGGATAGACTCGGGCAGAACCACTGTGGCGAGCTGTCTGTCCCTACGCTCTTGATCGATCTCGTCGAGGAAGTCCAGCAGCGGGTCAACGACAGACCGATATGGGGAGGGCAGGACCACCAACGGCACGTCCGGCCACCAGCGTTCCCATTCCTCACGAACACGCTGCCCGGCACCTGGTTCCACTTCAACATAGGCTGCTGTTACATTCTTGGAAATCGACCGAGCGTAAGCGACAGCATCAATCACCCCACGGTGTACGCCGAAGATCGGAACGACAACTGTCGGAACCGACGTGGAACCGATAGAGACAGAAACAACCGGACTTGGAGATGGAAGTGACGCGAGCTCTGATGGCGACAACTCGTGCATCGACAATTGTCGACTGACATCCTGGTAATGCGCACGAATGCTAACAAAGCACACCAACAACACGGGGATCAGAAGAATGGTGATCCACGCTCCCTCGACAAACTTGTTCACGCCAACGACAACAAGAGTCATTCCCGCAGCCAGCGCCCCAGCACTGTTCATACCGGCCTTTGGCCACCAGCCTCTTCCTCTGTCACGCCACCAGTGGACCACCATGCCAGTCTGCGATAACGTGTAGGCCAAGAACACGCCCACAGCGAAGAGAGGAACCAATGAGTGAGTATCGCCGCCAAAGGCGATGATCAGCACCCCAGTTGCGATCGCCAGAAGCAAGATACCATTGGCGTACACCAACCGGTGCCCCACATGAGTGAGCTGGTGTGGCAGGAAGCTGTCCGTCGCCAAGAGCGACGCCAACCGAGGAAACCCGGCGAAACTGGTGTTGGCTGCCACCGCCAATATGAGCATCGTGGTGGCCTGAATCACCAAGTATGCCGGGCCGTTACCAAGTAGGCGTCGTGCCAGCGCGGACAGGATCGTTTCTTGTGGGTCTGCGATCACGGCAAGGGCTTGTGTCAACCCGACACTGCCCAAGAAAAGCGTGCCCATCAATAGGGCCATAGCCACCAGTGTTCGGCCCGCGTTCTTGGTTTCCGGGGGCCTGAAGGCTGGCACGCCATTGCTGATTGCTTCGATCCCGGTTAGTGCCGTGCATCCGCTCGAAAAAGTATACAGCATCAGAGGCAACGTCAGAGGACGAAGGGCCGGAGGCGCCGCACGAGCCAACGACATCGGCCCTTGGATCAGGACTAGAACCCCACCGTAGGCTAGCATAGACAGATACGCGAACAGAAACAGGTACACCGGAATAGCCATGACCGTACCCGTTTCACTGAGGCCGCGTAGGTTGAGTATGGTCATGGCAAGCAGAATCAAGAGGCACAGGATAACGCGGTGGGGCCACAGCCAAGGGAACGCCGATGCGATCGCATCCACACCCGCCGCTAGGCTCACTGCCGCGGTCAGCACGTAGCCAATCATCAGTGCAGCCCCCGCAACGAGCCCCGGCAGAGTGCCCAAATTCTCGCTGGCAACGGCATAGGAGCCACCCCCAGAGGGATAGCCGTGGATCGTCTGGAAATAGGAGAGCCCTACAACGGCCAGTAGTGCTGTGATCGCTAGTGCCACGGGCAGCGATTGAGATAGGCCAGCGCTTCCAGCGACCAAGAGACCCAGATAGATTTCCTGATTTGCATATCCGATCGACGAGAGCCCGTCTGGAGAGAACGCGGCGAGAGCACGTATCTTGTTCAACTTCTTGTGCGCCATGTGGTCGGTGCGCAGTGGAGAGCCCAACAGAAGATACTTGGCTCTGTTCCACATCGCCGCTGTCCCTGGTTTCGCGGAATTACTTGCGCATTTGACTATTATTTCTGCCGTCGGAACAAAACTTGTTCGTCAGATCTGGACCTAGGTCAGGCTGCCCGAGTGCCACGAGTACCCGGAGTACTGGAGAGTTCGAGCCCGTAGGGTTTGAAACTCATTCGGGTTCGGAACCCTGCACCTGTGCTCGTCTAGGCTCTCTCGGCGTAAACACGCTGGCCACTGCGCCAAGGTCCTTCATGTTCTCACAGTTGCGCCGCGAAGAGTAAGATACTCCTTCCAAATTCCGATGTCCGCACGTAGAGACACACATTAAGAGCCGAAATTCGAGCGGTCTATAGCGTCATACTCTTAGCGGAGATCTGCAAGATTTCTGCTTGAACAACTAGCGACAGCAGAGCCACGCCGAACGTCATGGCCACTAGTGTGTCTTTGAAACTGCTTTCCGGCAAGGAGAGCGCCAGAGCAACCGAAACTGCACCCCGCAACCCTGCCATAGCTAGCAATCTTGTCCATGAGTGTGGGATTCTCTCACCCATCATGTTCGTGAGGCCTATTATCGGGTAAACGCTGATGATTCTGGCAACTACTATTGCCAAGAAAGCTGCTATGATAAGCGGACCATAGGTGATGAGTAGGGCGAAGTCTGCTTTCAGACCCATGAGAAGGAAGGCGAAAGACGTGGCCACGAAAGTCACCACTTCCCAGAATCTCGTCATGGTCGTCCTAGTTTCCTCAGACATCGCGGTTCGCATGGTTCGATTTCCCATGTACAGTCCAGCGATTGGTACCGCAATCAAACCCGACATTCCCAGACTTTCAGCAAACACATAGGAACCAAACATGACAGCTATTGTGAAGGATGTCTCAGCCAAAGGCTCCGTGATCAGCCTATGCAACAGTTCAGCAATCAGGGACACTAGAAAGCCGACGGCTCCTCCTCCCGCTAGAGTGTAAGCGAAGGTGCCTACATCCTGAACGGGATTGAACGTCAGCGAAGTCGCAATAGAGTAAAGGATGACCGGCGTTGCATTGTTGAAGTAGGCTTCTGATTCCAGAATCGTGGTCAGCCTCTCCGGGGCCCGTACCCTCTTCAAGACATTGACGACTGAAACCGGATCGGTAGGAGAGATTATTACGCCAAACATAAGCGCGGCTCCTAGCGGCAAGCCCAGGGCAATGTTCACGACAAGGCCGCTCACAATGGCGGAGATGACAACTCCCAATATGGCCAGGCTCACGACTGTTTTCTCAACGGTTCTGAAGGTCTCAAAACGAGTTCGCATGGCTGCCTCAAAGATCAGAGGAGGAACAACGAACCCAATTATGAGGTTGCTGTCGAAGGTGATACTGCTGAGCGCGCCCCCGATTTTCAAGAAAGATAGTACAAGACCAATAACGATCATGACCGTGGGGTATGAGGCTTTGAGTTTTTCGCTTAGGATAGCGCCTAGAAATGATAAGAAGATGACCAACGAAACGATGGTCAACGGAGAGACAGCGAAGTCAACCATGCTCAACGCCTACATGGGCTCAGATTCACAGTTACGTGGACGCCTCCAATCTATCGCGCATGAACGAATCACAAAAATGAGTGGAGGTCCGTGACGATAACGATTCACGTACGCAGAGTACGTACCCACGATACCTGCTGGCTACTGGATTCGATGCCCATGAATTGATGCCCGCTCAGGTAAGCAGAAATCCCAGCCGCTAGCACTAGCGGCCAATCTCCCAAAGCGACCAGCGAAACATCGAAAACAGGAGCAGAGCTCTGCCAAGCAGCGGATTATGGAAACCTTGAAGAAGCATCTGGTTTCTCGCCCAAAGAAAATACACGCCCGCCCATCCCCAGATGACATGGAGAGAGATCGTTGCAGTGCTCCTACTTCTTCTGTCGATAGTCGAAGGTGGGCGTTATCTTCCCGCGGTCCTCGTTGAACAGCTTCGCAGGTTAGTCTAGGCCGAAGCGTTTCAAGACTTCAGCGACTTTCTCGTACTCAGACACAAAGCTCCTACCTTTCTCCGTGCAGGCCAGACCGTCACCGTACTCAATCAGTCCCAACGCCTCCATGTCCTCAAGGTGCGCCCGCAACCGGTCTGAAGGAAGATTAACCTCATTCTGAACTCTTGTAATTCTTGCAACCCCGGTAGACTCCTCTTGCTTCATTATCGAGCAGAGGATATCGTAGAAGATCTTCGGGCGATAGCGAGCACGAGGTCTCTTTGCTTCTTCCGCACGGCGCAATCATGATCATCCGCCATGGGGTCCGGTAACCGCAGTCGCAGCCTCAATCAAGAGCGCGACAAGGCCAGTGAGTCTGAACAGGTTCGCTAAGGCAAATGACCAAAATCCTTGATCCAATGTCCAAAGCAAGAGGCTGTATTGCCCAAAGGCAAGAAGAATGAAGCCTGTCTGGACTAAGAAGTTCACCTCATGTGGTGACTGCTTAAGGGCTTGGTTCAGACTGAAAATGATGTAGCCTAGTAGGCCCAGGTTCACGATTAGAAAAATCTGAGCTGCCACAGAGTATGGAGGAAGAGCGCCAAATGGCGGTACAACTTCAACTAGGATAACCACAACGATAGCTAGAAAAGCTAGAGAGAAGAGCCAGTGAGAAAGCGGCCCAGTGGCCCCTCTCCGTCTCAAGAAATAGGTTCCCCCTATGAATGCAAATCCGTAGGTACCGGAGAACAGCTCAAACCAACGGGCGATCTCCCTCACGGCAGGAGCTGCAGTAGATGCAGCAAAGAACAGGTAAGAAAGCGCTAAGAAACTGAATCCAATCGGAAAACCGAGCAAGTAGTCTCTTTGCGTCATTCTGAATGATCTGAGCATCAAGTAAGCTATGCCTAACGCCAAGCCTGCCGAGATTATGCTGCTATAGAAGAGGGGCGCAATCTGGAAGTCCAAGCAGCCAGCCTCTATTCTTCATCCGGACTAGACGACTTGGAGCTTTCTTAATATTTGGGCGGCCTTGGCTACTCAGATCAAATGAGCATGAGCTCCAGAGCGATGCTCCACATTGGACGATCGTCGACCATTCTGTTCAACGACCCTCTTATGGTCGATCTGGTCGCCGGTGAGACGTGTACGTTGATTACGTAATGGGGTTACGTATCCTCCTTACGTGGCCGCATATAGCTCAGCCAAGTCTCTCCGACAACCTAGAACAATGACTGATGAAAGCGAGCCGGCTTGGAGAGAGATCAACGATAAGGTGTCAAGCCTTAGAAATCACAACAGAGAAACAACGCTGAGCACCACAAGTACGCCACAGAAAGACACAAACTCCGAACGTGTAGGCTACGTGATGGCATCTGTCCTGACGATTTCGATTCTAGTTGTTCTCGGACTGCTACCATTTCACGATTCGGTTCCTGAGCCTTCGTCGATTACTCCTGCGCTGTTTCTGTTTGTTGTTGGTTTCGGCTGTTTGCTTGTCGTCCTACCCCTTGCGTATTTCTTCGAAGGGCAGATGAAATGCTATCAAGCGTTTAGATGCTATCGATACGTGCATTACAGTGTAGTTCAGCACAGGTTCATCAACGTCGCTGTTTGGCGCCGAGTCGATTCTGGTACAGCGTAGACGAGTTCGCTCGATGCCGAACATAGGAATTACCCAGTCCTACGCTTTTCTTCGTCTGCTTCTCTTGCGCGGTTGCTTCTTTCTCCTAGCTTGTTGCTTTCTCTTCTTCGGCCTCTCGGTGTGTCAGCAATGATTAGGAGCGACAGTCGGTGGTGCGCTGCACCCTAGGTGCGTTAGCAGTGCTACCTGCGTTACCGGAGGCCACGGAGCGTAATGTATGCCGTCTAGGCAGGCAATTCAAGGCTGTAATGCACCATTGTTTCTGCCGAGTCTTGTCACACTGTCGCAACGCATCCCCCGCGATGCTGCCGTCTGCCCTCGAGGAAGAGCGCGGCATTGATGGCTCGAGGATGACAAGTGTCAGGGGAATGTGCACGAAGAACCCCGGAAGAATACCAAGGGAGAATTGCCTTTCAATATTCTAACATTCTGGCAGAACAATATCAATAAGAGCCAGCCGGCATGCCATGCAGGCGGCACGTGGTTGATTTGAAATGTCAGGCCTGCGGCGTGGAAGTTGAGTTGCCGTTCGTCTGCTCCTTTTGCGGCGGCAGCTTTTGTCCTCAGCACAGGCTGCCGGAGAGCCATGACTGCCCAGAGTACTGGAGAGTCCGAGCCCGAAGAGAGCCCGTGGTCAGGGTCGTGACGCCTCCCGACATTCGCGCATACAGTGGCCCCGTGCTGCGCGCGTCCAGATCTGCGGTCAGGTTCAGCCCGACTGAGGTTAGGCACATCTTGGTGGGAGTCATTCTGGTTTCCGGAGTTGGGCTTTCCCTATTCGCTGCTCGCGTATTCTCGAATTGGGTCGCTGTAGCTGCGGCGGTTCTATTCTTCACCGCCGGGTTCATCATACATGAGCTTACGCACAAGGCCGTGGCTCAACGCTACGGGCTGTGGGCGGAGTTCAGACTGGACATGTTCGGTGCACTCCTGACGCTGCTCTCAGCGGTCTCCCCGTTCAAGATCATCGCGCCAGGCGCAGTAGTCATCGCTGGGCAGACAACGCCTGACCGAGTCGGCAGAACCGCTGCCGCAGGCCCCGCCACGAACATTATGCTCGCCATGTTACTGTTCGGTGTTGCCCAGATCCTTAGACCCGGCGGACTGCTAGACGCGGTACTGGCTGGGGCACTGATCAACGCTTTCATGGCCCTGTTCAATTCGATTCCATTCGGTGTTCTGGACGGCCTCAAGGTCTTCAGGTGGAACAAGCCCGTCTGGCTTGTGCTCTTTGCACTCTCAGCCTTGGTGACCGCTGCGTCGTACCTGTCACTGTAACAAGAGAGAGCCAAATATCGGTCAGGTCGCAGTCAAGTGCGAAAAGTCCAGCTGTAGCTCTTGCATCTGGCCGATTAACTTTCCTTGAAAGCAATGTACAGCAGCACAAGTCCAACGACGAGGCAGGCTAGCTCTATCCCCGCGATGACGGTCCTCTGAAATAGGCCCGTCAGGTTCAGCATTACAAACGCGTAGGGAGGGCCGACGGTCAGAAGCAAGCCTGCTATTGTGAGGAGAAGTCGCGCAATTAGGCTCCCGGGCCTCTGTTTCGCGAGGACGCCCAATTTCTTTCTCCTGAAGGCGCAAGTTGGAAGTAAAGCTCTGATTAAACGTTTGCGTAGAACCCGCGGACGAATGCCAGCTACTGTTCGCCGGCGTAGATCTTGTTCCCAAACGTGAGGTATCCAGTGTGGCCAACCATCATTGTCGCCGGCCTCGTCTTGCCCTCTTCCGCGCGAATCTCACGAAGAAGACACTCGAAGCTCTGAATGTTAGCGAATCTGCTGCGCATGCTGAGCACAGTTCGCTCGACTTGGTTCATGGTGGGGCTGAAGGAGCCGATCGGCGCTCCTCCGCGGAGGGCTTCCCAAGCATGCGGGATGACGGCCCAAGGCTCCCCAAGATCGATGAGGGCGGCGTCTACTTCGCGTTCCTCGAACCCTGCCTTGGCATCGCACTGCTTCAGCGTTACGTACTCGTCAAGGCCAGCTCTCGTCAGGCTTCTTCTCGCAGACTCTAGGAAGCTAGGTCGGATCTCGTAGGAGTAGACGTGTCCGTTCGGTTTGACCGCGTTTGCCATCGCGAGTGTCATGGCGCCGCTTCCGGTTCCAGCTTCGATAACGATCTTTCCGGATGAGAGACCAAGTCTCAGGAGAGCGAAGCCGATGTCCTTTGCATACATGATCTGAGTCGGGCGCGGAAGATGGCTAAGATAGTCGTAGGTGGTCGGACGCAAGATCAGGAAATCCAGTCCGAGAGAACTTTGTATGCTGTCGCCGTACCTTTTCCCAACCGCATCCGCGAGTTTCACTACACCCTTGTGTGTGTGGAACTCCCTGCCCTTGTCGACGCCCAGAAGCCACTGTCTGCGCTGATCCCAGAAGAGCAGGATTTGATCGCCTTCTCTGATTATGTCTGAGGCGCGTCTCAAGAAAGGCCCTCCGATCAAGCTCCTCGGGGCTTGGGAGTCTGTCTCTGGACGAGCATGACGAAGCGTCGCGCGCTACCAGTTGGCACCATTCTTACAATGATCGGCGCGGTTCCGACTGGTTTTAAGATCAGGTTGGCGAAGAACCATCGAGCCACTAAGACAACCAGACAAACTACGGCAATTCCAAATGCCAGGAATTGCAGGGGTGCCTGAAATTCTATCGGCACGATTCCTATCAACTCATCGTTGGCCAGTCTGAGTATCGACCCTAGTGATAGGCCGAAGCCGCCGATTACCGCCGGGGGCCATACGCTTTTTCTCAGCAACTCGACGGACTTGATGTTGCCGATCTCTATGGTCGATGTTCTGTCTTGAAATGGCCTTGAGCGGACCTCGATCGTTCCCTGAAGTAGTCGCAGGGCGTAGTTTACGCCGCCGCATTCTCCACGCATCAGGTCAGGCCCCCAGTCCGCTGAAGCATAACTCACCTTAACACTTGGGACAGCACGGATATGACACTTGCCGCGCCTGTGGCGGGGAAAGAAAGCTATGAAAGACCTACTGGAGGATGTGGTCCGCGATTGTACGTATGTCGTCTCCTTCGATCACGATGTCTGCAGCAATTCTGGTTTGCTGAGTCACTGGTTTGAAGGCTATCTTAAGGCCGGCAGACTCAGGAATGTCGAAGATATTGTCACCAACGACGACTGTCTCTTGCATCTCAGCGCCTAGTAGCCAAGCCGCTTCTTCAATGACGCTTGCCTTGTTGCCTGGTCCCACGCGGACGACAACCTCGCCGGTCAGAATGCCGTCGTTCACCTTTAGCTCGTTAGAGATCGCCAGATCCGCGTTCAAGTCAATCTTTGCTTTGTCCGCCAGAACCGATAAGCCCGCGCTCACTATTCCGGTCCGGATCCCGTGACCCTTGAGCTGCTCTATCGTCTCGCGTGCGCCAGTTGTGTAACGGATCTCATCTAGGGCGGACAGGAGACTCGATAGTCGGACGTTTCTCCAGCACGCCGCGTCAAGCCTCGCCCATTCCACGTAGTCGATCAGGCCGTTGCGATACATCTCCGCCGTCCTTCTTCCCACAGCCAAGGTTCCAAACTTCTCGTGAAGATGCTGCCAAATGCTCCGAGTGTCCGTGAGCGTTCCGTCAAGGTCGAATATCGCCGCTCTGAGCTCGCGATGACGACCAGCTCGCACAACGACCACCTCCCGATCAACCGGCGCTTCTCAGAGCTTTCGATATCTCGTGGATAGCAAGGGGCGGCGTCCACAGAGAGAAGACCCTGCTGTACTTGACGCTGGCGGCGGTCTTCAGTATCTTCTCATCGCCCTGTTTCTGGTAGCCTTGAATGAAGGCGTTGACGTACTCCTTGAAGCCGCCCGACGGGATCGAAGGGAAGGCATAATGGCCTGAGTAGTAGAGCAACTCTGCCACATCCCAGGCCTTGTCTCCTGATTTTCCGGCTTGCTCCAGATCGAGGGAATAGACCTCGTCATCGCTACCGCGCTGGAAGTTCTCTGGCTTGGTGTCCCCTAACGCCACGCCTGAGTCGTGGATCTTTGCGAGGCTTGATCCGACTTTGGACGCTACAGCAAGACTCTGCTCTGACATCGATTTGCTGGATACTGCTTCCTTGACGAGCTCGACGAGCGATGAACCTTCAATGTAACGTTGCACTAGCACGCGGTCTGGTACACTGACGTTCAGGATTTCCGGAACGCGCACTCCCCGTCTCGACAAGAAACGGTTTACGGCGTATTCGTTCTCGAGTCTTGCTTTGCCCGAGACTGAGAAAAGCCGTGTGCCAAGCGAGACTAGGCCCAGGGTGAACCATTTGAAGCTGTGCCATTCAGTGTATTTCTTTGCCACGAGTCGTTCATCCCCTGCGGTTATCAGGTAGACCTCGTTGAGGACGCTTCCGAGCGGTGAAACGGTGACGACTACACCGGGCCTGAATCTGCCCGCGAACTTTTCTATTGAGAACCTTTCCGCAAGGCTGACTTCACCTGTCGCCGTCTTTAGGTATAAGTGCCTCCTTGGATCCTCGAGATACGCGGATTCAACGTCGGTGAGAAGGCTTAGCTCAAGCGAAGATGCGAGCTCTCTCGTCAAGATGTCTGGCGTAAGATACGCGGCCCTCCCATGCGCCAAGTATGCTTGGAGCGCTCGCCTTCCCGCCTGCACTATGTTGATGACTTTCGTCGCGGACTTGCTGCTTAGCGACCGGTCAACGAAAGTATCTCCGAGCGCGTATGCTGAACCCTCCTTTCGAAGGATTTCCGCGTCGACGAGTCTCTCTATTGCACGCTGATAGCCAGGCGCCATCGCCTTTAGGTTTGCGTCGCGGACTGAGGGTTCCAACAGGAGCTCGCAGGTCTTTGCAGCCGGCAGGAACACTCGAGCTCGCTTTCTAATCCTTGCCAACATGAGGTATTCTTCTTGAATTGAAAGTTCCCTTGCCATCTCTCCGTACTCAAGAACAAGCTCAAGCAGTTCTTCGCGCAAGATTCGGTCCTTTGCATTGACCTCGATTGATTGGAGTAGATTCTCGTTTCGAAGCGGACGGTATGGCGTCAGGAGTCGTTCGACAATGAACTCGCCCATTGCACCCTTCTGGGCGTCGAGCTCGACGAGGGATCTATCGGCAGCCAGTATCGTTACAGGCGTAGCGTTGACTCGTCGGGTGTGGTAGCGTAGTCCCCCAGCATAGTCTTCCATTATGAGAAGGAGATCGTGGCCTTCAGGACGAGCCGAGTAGACGCTCTCGCCGCATTCACAAACTGCCGCAACCGGACTTCTGCCAGCGATCTCGCTGCAGAGAGTATCCAATGATTCCTCTACCGCTGGCTTGCGTTGCTTCGGCAGCATAGTCGCGACCTCGATCTGGCGCCTGATCTGTAGGCGTGGCCTCGACCGGGAGAAGCTGATGTCACGCTCATCTACTAATGGCTAGCGGAGCTGGACTCAAACTTAAGACACGAGCTCACACACATATCGAGAACCGCCACGGGTTGTCCGAGGCATCTGGACGCGCAGGGAAACTAACGGCATGATGGCTAGACATCCGTTGATACACAGGACCGCAAGGAGACCGTTGATCCTTTCCGTTCTATTCATCCTGATCGTCGCTTCATACGGATCACTAGTTTGCGCTCGCGAGGAAGTTCCGGTAGCAAACATCGTGAGCGTGGAGTTCCCTGCCGTCATCTCGCCGGGAGAGACCTTTGCCGTTCTAGTCACGGTTGAGTACTCTGAAGCATATTTGACTGATATAGCGGTCGTGGATGCGGCGACCAATTTCGTGCTCGCCTCTAAGGGACCTTATGTCCCCGCTGGGCGGAACGTCTTCACTTTCCCGCTGACTGGCCGAGACCGCCCTGGCCTCTGGGCGCTCACGGCCACTGTACGCGTGTGGTGGCACAGCGGCTGGTACGGCAATCAGGATGGAGGGACGTTTCCTTTCGAGATTGCGATCTCAGGCCCAACCACCGCCACTCTCAGCATCAAGTCAAATCTTGCCTCATTCGAGGTGACAGTCGACGGCATCGCGTACACCGTCTCCTCAAGTGGCATTGAAATCTCGACCACGCGCGGTTTCCACAGGGTAGAAGTTGAGTCACCCATCTTTCTCGATGATGGTACTAGACTTGTCTTTGATCGTTGGAGTGACGGAGTAAGCTCGTCGCAGAGGGAAATCTACCTAGCGGTCAAAATGGATTTAGTCGCCGTCTACTTGACGGAGTTCTTTCTCAAAGTGCAATCCAGTGTGAGTGAGACCGTCGGCTCCGGCTGGTATCCCGCAGGTGCGAATGCAACTTTTGCCGCACTTGATCCTGGAATGACAGGGCGTCCGTCGGTCGACTCTGAAGTGAGATACAAGTTCAGTCGCTGGTCAGGGGACTCGGACTCCACTTCGCCTGTCAGCTGGGTTATGATGGATCGTCCTAAGGCCGTAGTCGCCAACTGGTCAGAGCAAGCTGCGCAAGTTACGAACTGTCAACTACAATTACTCATTGTTTCATTGGCCTTGCTCTCATGCTCGGCAATGCTCGCTGCAATATGTGCCGCTCTCAGACGGAAGGCGCGCACCAGAATGCAATACGCAATTCCCACAAGGAAAAGCGCTGCCGGAGGAATCTTGGTCTTGCTGGTCTTCTTGACAGCAGTTACACATTCGCAAATGGTTCAGCCCACGAACGCGTTGACCTTGCTGCAACCTGAAAGCGTTGACATCGGGACAGCGGTCTGGTATCGTTGGAATCAAGCCGCGAGCGATACTCTCCTCTTGTGGCTCGGAGGAGGCGTCGTCGAACATACGGGGTTCCTGCTGAACCAGTACGAATTCGAATCCTACAATACGATGCTTTTCGTCCAAGATCTGGCAAGATACTACGACGTTCTTGCCTTGAAGACAGGGTCGGTGCGCTCTGTAGACCCGGCGCTGAACAGGACAATCATCCGCGAGCCGTATCCTAGCTCAGAGAACTTCATTGAAAGGATCCGCATTTGGGCAGGGGAGCAGGGCTACACGTACCTGTACCTTGTCGGCTACTCGGTTGGAGCGATGATCGCCGCTAACGAGCTGACTCTGGCAAACCCTGCAAAGTATACCAGCCCAAACGGCCTCATAATAATCACCACGAAGTTTCCTCAGTCAGTCTATTCCAAGGTCGGCTCTCTGCAAGCGAGCCTCCTTCTACTATACGGCGACAGGATTAAGCCGGAGTACACTACGTCAGGTGAAAGGTTCTTTCAGAGCGCACCTGAGGAGGGCTGGCGAAACGGCTTCTGGTACCACAAAGAGTACCACGTGATTCCGGGTGTCGAGCATGAAGTATGGACTATCACAGACACCGGCGAATATGACAGCCGGGCTCTTCTGCTCACGCTGGGATTTATCGAAAAGTCAAAGGCCCTACAATTTGAACGGCTTAGCGAGAGCATCTCGGACACTCAGCTGAACCTCACCACGAGCACCCAGCCGCGCTCGCCCTTCCAGCTGGAGATAGTCTCTACGAGCTCGCCGAGCAAAGTGAGAACGCGAGATGCGTTTCGGATCGCCGCGACAGTGCGTTATGATCTATCCTCAAACTTGACAGTCGCGGTCGTCGCGTTCGACGCCGCCTCTGCGTCAATCCTGTCGGCTGCTGAGAGGCGGCTCTTGGGACGCGGCGAGGCAGAATTCATCACTACTCTCTTGTCCGGGGATAGCGCCGGAACATGGAGCCTGACCCTGATCCCGCTGGTTGCCACCAGAGAGGGCTGGAGCGTCGTAGCAGAGGGAATGAGAAATGTTCTCATTGACGTGACGAATTCGTTTCCGGTAACCGTAATCATGGGGTATCCAAACGTGCCTGTCATGTTCGATAACCAGACCGTTCTTACAGGACCGGCCGGTGAATTGACGCTAAACGCAACCCCGGGTGAACACCTGATCTCAGTCCCGCCCATCGTGATGCTAACGAACACGTCACGTGCGGTCTTCGAGCAGTGGAACAATTCGCAAACTTCCCCGACTTTGCGGCTGAACACGTCGAGTGAAATGATGTTGCTCGCAATCTATCGTCGGCAACACCACCTAACCGTCACATCGCCATTCGGTCAAGCGAAGGGGACTGGATGGTACGATGAAAACGCAATCGCTCCCTTCCATGTGACGCCGCCTCTACTGATTGAGCAGACTGTCCACGTCTTCACGGGATGGTCCGGCGACTCGAACGACTCTTCGCCTGCGTCAGACGTGTTCATGAATAGCTCGAAGAACATTCAAGCTTCATGGAAAAATCTAGAGCGTGGTGAGCAGAATGAGAACCTTCTCGCCCTGCAAACGCTCTTCGCCCTAAGCCTGGCAGCGCTTCTTGTGAGCCTCATCTTCGCCGTGATGTCACTCCGGTCCAGACGCGAACCCATGCCGTAGATGTATCGCTGCAGTCGACTTGACCAAGACTAGCTACGACCCGCATTCACGTCATGGCGATCTGAATGGAACGTGAGAATGACGCAGGTTCGCATGTTGGAAGCCTTAAATGAAGGCGGAGTTTTCCTTGCAGCACTTGCGACGGATCTGCGCGATGGTTGAAGCGCCGGTGGCATCATGCAGTCTCTGACGGTATGGCTCAGGGGAAGGCTGCCCATTGAATTCAAAGCGGCGGACGCGTTGCTCGTGCTCTCAGCCATCCCGATCGTTTTTCTCTTCGCGCTGGCTCCCGAGACGTTTGGACTGAGCTGGGCTGGGTTTGGAAAGCTTGGAAGAGGCGGCCTGTTCTTCGTTCTGTTCTTTCTATGGTTCGAGCTGATGGACTATAGGAAGACCGCGAAGCCCCGGTTGAACAGAACTCGCAGGATAGCCATCGCGATCCTATTTGCACTTGCTCTTGCATACTTTGGCGGAATCGGGCTCTTCGGACAGTTCGTTGATTCCATTCGGTCGGTTGGCCAGAGTCTCGGTGCGCCCGTTGATGTCACCAACAGTTGGCTGATGGCGATAGACTACCTGGCGCTGACGCTGTACATCGCGGGACTTGCAGCAGCATTCTTTGGCGCACGAGCCATTCTTGGAATACTGACCGCGGTCGTGTTTTCGGCAGGGATGCTCGTCATGTACGTCCTCGACGCTTTCTTCCCGTATGGTTCGATCGGCCCCCTCCAGTTCTGGGCTAACTTCATAGTCGCTGGTGTCGGTTTTCTGTCCGCGGGCTTTGGGCTGCCCATCTACGGCTTCAGCAACGTGTTGACTATCCTAGGCAAACATGGAACCTACAGACTGATCGTCTTCTGGCCGAGCGTTGGAGTTCACAGCATGCTCATCTACTCGCTCGTCATGATCCTGCTCGCCGTCAGGCTGGACGCACCTTTAAAGAGGAAACTGATCTATGCCGCCGTCGGCGTCGCCGGCACCATGTTCCTGAACGTCACTAGGATATTCCTCATATCATACTACGCTTACGCCTACGCCACCTCTAGCCAGAACGTTGAGGCCTTCCACAACTCGATCGGTGAGATTCTCTTCCCATTCTGGATTCTCGCTTTCCTGTTGATCGTGTTGAACATAGAACGCAGACTCTCAGCAAGGACGGATAGGCCGGCAAGCGCGAGCGCAGGAACGCAGAATCGGTTCACTTTTGATAGAGTCAATCTGCTCCGCCTACGTGTGCGCATTTCTTAAATAGTAAGTTGCATGGCTAGCAATTGAATGCCTTGGGACTGGAGAGCGCTGTTTCGTGACATTAGATCCCGCGGCTGTGCGTTCGATGCTCCTGGGGGCATCTGTGGTCTTGTCGGTGCTCTTTTTCCCATATGGCATAAACTTCTACGTACTGATGAGGCGCGCGGCTGAATACAAGGTTCCGGTTCCGGCGCTAAAGTCGAAGAGAAGAATGCCGGTTACGATCCAGCTTCCCGTGTATAATGAACGCTACGTCTTGAACCGGTTGATTAAGAGTTGTTCTGAGATGGCTGACAATTACGGGCGCGACCTCGTTCAGATTCAGGTCCTTGACGATTCCACCGATGATACCACTGCTATCGCAAAGGAGATCGTTCAGGATTATGCAGACAAGGGCTATGACATTGAGTTTGTCCATCGCGAGAACAGAGTTGGGTTCAAGGCGGGCGCTCTACAAAACGGATTGACCACTGCCAAGCATCCGTTCATCACAATCTTCGACGCTGACTTCGTTCCGCCGCGAGATTTCTTGGAGAGGGTGATGCCGTACTTCGACGACGAGAAACTCGGGATGGTCCAATGCAAATGGGGGCATGTGAATAGATATTACAACATAGTGACTAGGGCGATCGCTATCGGCTACGACGGACATCACGTCCTAGAGCAGACCGGCCGGTGCGCGGCCAACTACCTGCTCAACTTCAACGGTTCTGCTGGGATAATCAGACGAGCAGCCATCGAGGATGCAGGTGGCTGGCAGCCCGATACGTTAGCAGAGGACCTTGACCTAAGCTATCGCATGCAGCTGAAAAGCTGGAAGGCCATCTACCTTCGCAATGTGGAATGCTCAGCAGAGATTCCGCCAACGATCCCTGCCGTAAGAAGACAACAAGCCAGATGGGCGAGCGGATCCATTAGAACCTTCAGGAAACTGGTTGGGAGTCTGCTCGCAGACAAGCGTCTGACTCTTGGGCAGAAGGCTGAAGGCTTCATCCACCTGTCGTTCTACACCGTCCACCCGTTGATGCTTTCGGCTTATCTGATAGCCGTGATCGCCGCGGCTCTGAACGTGAGGCTGGTCCAGTTTGACGCAGGGACCTTCATTACTGAACCACTGAGCAAGTCTGGGGTTTATCCGGATTTCAGCTCAACCCAAGCCACGATTCAATTCATCTCTGGCTTCGCGGGCTGGTTAGCTTCCTATCTAACGAGACTGGGCGAAAATCTCTGGGCGGCTTCGTTGGCAATGCCCCAGTGGGTGGCGTTGAATTTGACCATCGCCTTCTGCGCAGTTTCAATGTGGATCTTCTACGGCACGGCTCTCAGAACACAAGGCATGAGGATCAAGGGACAGATCCAAGCGCTTGGCGCCCTCGGGCTCATAGGTTTCGGGATAAGCCTGAGCAACACGATCGCGGTCGCACAGGGCTTTTTCGGCAGATCTTCAGGGGTTTTCGCGCGGACACCCAAATACCGGATCGAGCACACAACTGATACTTGGCGGGACAAGAAGTACCAGATCAAGGCCGATACAATAGTGCTGCTAGAAGTACTGGCGGGCGTCATAGGCATAGTTGCAATGTTGCGGGCCTACCTGAGTGCGCCTACCCCCAACTGGGGCATAATGCCCATCCTGTTGCTTTACAGCACGGCGTACCTCTTCATTGCTCGGATCACCTTCCGCGATACTAGCAAGGCGAAGGTAGCGGAAGGTTGAACGCGCTCAATGCTGCCGGCGGATAAAGAGAAGAGCGGCACCTCAGCCCTTGGACTATACTTTGTATTGGCCCTTGTTGTGGCAGTCGCCGCTCTGGTTCGGTATCTCCAATATGAGGCCTACGTAGATTATTTCATCAGAACCTACGGGTCAAACCTTGACCTAGACCGTATCGCAGAATCCTACCACAGATGGGTTATTGACATCCTGACCGCTCAAAGAGGCGGGTTCTACAGCGATTTTGCGCCTCAATCCAACCAGGCGATCTACTGGCTGCCTTTCTACAATTTTGTCTCAGCAATCGGAATGTTCGTGACAGGGAACTGGTCTCTCACCACTTGCCGAATAGTGAGCGCGGTCACGGGGATAATTACCGCAGGGATAGTCGCCCTGACCGCCCGCAGACTGTACAACAATCTCTGGCACTCGGTCATCGCAGGGCTTGTTGCGGGGACGCTCCCGTGGTATGTTGACTACTCATTGTGGGGCGTGCCGCACGCTTTGGCGGCTTTCTTGACCGCGATCGCAGTTTATGCATTCGTGTCCGAACGCCCCGTGCTGTTCGGAATTGCAGGCGGTTTGGCCGTTGCCACGTCCTATGAGGCTTGGGTAGTGGTTTTCGCGGTTGCTCTACTAGCGAGCAAGTACAGAGGCTGGGTCGGCCGAAAGGCATGGCAATCCATTGGTCCAGCAGTCGCGGTCGTGGCGTTGTGGTCGGTGTGGTCCGTCGCAAATGTTGGGAACCCTTCCGGCTGGGTTTTGAGGTACCTCGCCACTATTGGTTGGCGGCCTATTCTTGACCTCGGCGACGCGGGACTCTACATGTTTCAACTTCTTGTTCCCACTTTCTTTTTCGGCCTCGTCGCAGTAGCGTGGGGTGTCTACAAGGGTCAGGTGACTCGGATACTTGCACTTGCGATTGTGGCATTTGTCGCGATTGCAACGCTTTTTCATGTACTCACTCTTGACCGCGGAAGCCCCGCAAGACTTCTGATCATTTATCCGATGATTGGCACACTCGTCCCGCCCGTATTCCCGACGTTCAAGGGAGGCCTTCCAAGGAAGACGGTACTACTTGGCCTACTGCTGATTTGGCTGTTGCTTCCACAGTACGCTCTGCTTGACCAAGAGAAGGGCCCACTCACAGGCAAGGCCTACATAGTTGCGCCCGAATACAGAACCGGAAAGGCGCTGAAGGAATTCTATCGGGAAGGTACGATAATCTCTGATTCACCGATTGTGATGTACTATTCGGGCCTTAGTCCGATGCTTTTCTTCAGTTCGAGGGAGATAGGCTGGTACCGTGATGACCCTGACAACTCGAAGCTTGCGGAATGGCTCAAGGCTAGACATGTTCTCGTAATCGTGTGGGAGAACTCCACATCCTCTGACTTCCGACGCATCCTGCCCAGCCTGAGCGATGGAGAAACGCATCAACTCGGCAGAGTCAGGCTTACTCCGGTATATGAGGACACGTTGGCGGAACGCTACCAGATCGCACAACAGGGTGGAACAACTCTTTGGGAGCACGATTACCCAGGGACACCCGACCTAATCGTCTACGAACTGCAAGTCACCTAGCATAGCGTCGGCGACGCTAGTCTCGTATTCGAATACTGCAATGTTGCCGAAAATCTGCCGCTCGACAAAGCCCTCAACTTCGTGCCCCGAGAGCCAGATGAGAAAGATCGGTTTGCCTTCAGCTCGAGACAATGCTATCGCTAGAACATGATCCAAAGAAGAGTGAACGGGATAGACAACCACTGTAACGTCTGATTCAAGCCCAAGCAACGCCCAGCCCATGAACCGCTCTTCAACGAGCACAACTGAACCTGATGGCGCATTGGCAGTGAGCCAAGCCACAGCCTGAAGAGTTGCTGGCACGTCATCTGGATTAATCGAAGTCCCGACCATAGTCTTGGGAAGATAGATGTTCCACCGAGGATCAACGAAAGCTGCAGCCGGGTGAGAGGGCGGTGAAGAAAGGTAGCTGATGGCCTGCACGCCAAAAGGCAGAATCAGAATTACCACAATCACAGTTCGAATTGCAGGCCCCCATTTCGCGAAACGGCCTACTCTTCCAAGTAGCTGCGAGCCTAAGCCTCCAATCCTGAGAATCGCATAGAAACCGTAGATCGACAGGGGAAGACCCAGGTCTAAGACCCATCTCCACCATTGTGGCAATCCCGCCGTAGGAAAGATAGGGCTCCAAGTCGCGAAGGCCAGTGTCGCAAGACATAGGGCGGCCATCAGTTTCTTCTTGTTCAAGCCAATGAGCGCCAAAAGTGGCAAGAGACCTAGAGCGAAAGTTCCAAAGCTCAAAAAACTGTTCCAGAAGTTGAGCGCTGAACCGAACTCCAAGACGTAATTCGCGAGATGGCCTCGGGCCTGCAACGCCAAGATCACATTCTGGCCGATGGGCGCGTTGATGAAGTAGACAACGTATAGGTTGGCGATGAACAGTGCAAAGGCTGGAAGAAGAGCTAGGCCGACCGCTCTCGTTCTGTGTCTTAAGGCACCCAGCCCCAGGGCGATGGCAGATGAGGAGAAAAGAGTGACAGCCGCGAACTGATTGGTTAGGACGGTCATGACCGAAAGGCCGATGGTAATTGGCAGAAGATGCCTACCATAGTGCCAAGCTGCCAGCATGATTAGAAGCAACGTCAACCCGAGAAGATTACGCCACAAGTCCCAGCCAAAACGCAGATTCACAACTTGAAGTATCACAAACAGGGAACCTAGGAATGAATGAGGCCAGTTCAAACTGAAGTTTTCCTTGATGAAGAGGATAGCCCCTATCGCGAAAACACCGTAAAACAAGGGACCAAGAACTTTCAAGACCAAGAAAAGGTCTGCCCCTGCAAAGGCGGGTAGGTAAGCGAGAAGATACACTATCGGTCCCTCTTGGAAGGCATAAGTCCAACATATGCCCGCCTTCAGCCATAGATGCACGGTCGAGGCAAGGTAAGTCACAGTATCGAAGCCAACTGGAATCCCAGGAAGCAGCGTCTCGGGTACAGCCCTGAGCAACGCACCCGATGCAAAGCAAAGGCTGATCGAAAATGCCCTCTCAACGATTGCTGAGCGTTGCATGTCGGACCCCGCACACTGATTCGATATAGAGTTAGTTATGGCAGTAGGTAAAATCACTAATATCATGCACGATACTGTTGGTCAAGATGCGTCGTAGAAGACTACGTACGCAGCAACCGAGTAAGACTACGCGAATCTGTACGGAAGTGAGGCTGGACGAACTCCTTGAGGGTTTCAGTTCAGTTCCTGGGAACGTTGGCAACGGCCGCGTTCCTTCGCTTCTCCTACCTAGACACTTTTCCCATAGACCGCCTCTGGGAGAGCTACAGCCGTTGGCTGATTGACGTTCTCACCATACGAAATTCCTGGATTTACGCGCCTCAACTTGCCCCTAATGCCGCAATGGGGTGGCTCCCATTGTTCCAGTATCTTTCGATGACGGTTATGGTCGTATCGTCCAACTTCCGGATCGAACCACTTCGGTTGACAAACATGGCTCTCGGCCTACTAACGATAGCTGTCCTTTACATGAGTGTCTGGAGAGTTTTCAAGAACCATTGGCAGGCAACTGTGTGCGCGCTGTTTCTGGCCATTCAGCCGTGGCACATCGACTACTCGACGACGGGCAGCGATCGGATTCTTCTCGGCTTGTTAATCGTTGCTATCTCACATGCAATGTTGACCGGGAGGGTGAAGCTCTTCTCAGCCCTTGCGATCCTAACCATGTTAACGGCCTACGAGGGATGGTTCATTGTTCCCTTGGAGATTGTTCTCGGCCTTGCCTTGAGGCAGTGGACGCTGAGACATGTGATACTGCTCGGAATCATATCGAGCTCAACTGCGGTTCTGTGGGTGGGCTGGAATGCGGTGACCTTCGGCTCCGCTTTCTATTTCATCGCGAGTTATTTGCAGGCTAGTGGTTATGTGTTCAAACTCAACACGGCAGGGTTAACGTTCTACTTGGTATTGGCCACGGTGATGACGTTTGGCCTTTTCCTGATCGGGCTTGGCGCCATGCTACTTAGGAAGTCACCATTTCCAAGTTACGTTCGAGCACTGGCAGTTCTGATCGCTGGCTATGTTGGTTTGTATTCGGTTGCGCATTACTTTGGCTTTGATGCGGGCGACCTTCCCGGGCGACTTGTACCGATACTCCCTATCGTGGCGCTTTCGGTTTCATTTGCCTTCCCCACAGTTCCTTCCCGACGCAGAAGGCAACTCCTTGTAGGGATTATTCTGTTGGCAATGCTGATGATCCCCTACTATGCACAGACCTCGATAGGTCCAAAGAAGGTCTACGTCATCCCACCCGAGCAACGGGTCGGCTATCAACTCCGTGCACTGTATCACTCGGGAAGGGTGATCTGTGACTTGCCGGCGGTCATCTACTACTCGGAACTTGAGCCAGGCAACTTCGTGAGCTCCTCGTCAATCTCGTGGTATGCAGAGAACCTCAGCGCGACATCGCTGGAGAGATGGTTCGACGCCAATCAGATAACCTTCGTCGTGTGGCAGAACATCACAGCATCCCCGATCTCGGAGATTCTTCCGATGCTTGGAGCATCAGAGAACTACGAGCCACCCACGTATGTGGTAGGTTCGTTGCGGTTTCAGCTCGTCTATGAGGATTCCTTTGCTACGGGGCATTGGGAGCATGATCCATCTTTCGCTGGGCCCCCACCAATCTTTGTCTTTCAGGTAGAGCTCCAGCCCTAGTTCGGCAGGTTTCCAGGCTCAAGCCAAACATCATTGAACTGGATTTCGTAGACGTACAGGTCCGGCACACCGTAGCGATGTTCCCAACCGATCGTGCTGTTGTCGGCGTAGACGAGTTTGAAGAAGTAGGAGGTTTTTCCTGACAGTAGGTTCAGCTGACTTCCAAGCACTTTGTCGAATTGCCAGCTTGCAGAGTACGGCAGGTAGGTGACGATGAAGTAGGCAACACTGCGAGACTTGAGGTACTCGTACAGCCACCTGAGACTTGAGCCGTGCGATGTGTATTCACTGTAGACAACCGCTGTGGACAGGAAGACCTCAGGCCTAGGTCTAGGAAAGGAGTACCCTATCACTAACGCAAGATCGCATACTACTGTCCCGTCGTCGTAGTGTTCCTGGAGCCATCTAGCTGCTCGCATCTGCGGGTAGTTGACGTAGCTCTGTCGTTGTGGAATACTGAATTGGGTTACGAAGGGAACTAGGATAATTAGCACAAGCAAACCGGCAAGCACAGCCCGTCCCGCAGTTGTGGATGTAGATCTCGGAAGCACAGGGACAGCTAGGACATATGCTAAAGGTATCAGTGGTGCGATGAAACGTTCGTTGGGTATTGTCCAGCCTGAGGCATACCCCCATGAGCGAAATGCAAGGTATCCTAGCGCAATCACCATGATCACTTTCGCCGGTCCGCCTTGCCTCCAAGCCATGACTATGCCAACAAAGAAGACGCCCGCCGTCATGACGGCAATTAGACGTGAATAGTGAAGCCACCTGAGAAGAGACGCCGAATTGTCCAGAAACGTGACATCCCATTTCAAGAAGGCGACTTGCTGGGTGTACCATGCTACTGGGTTTCCAGTCACACTCCAACTCCACAGCGACCAGACCCCAACGGGAACCAGCAGGGCAGCAACGAAAGCTAGGAAGGTCCTTAACCGAAAACGCCTGAGGTATAGGCAAATCAAGAACAGCGCTCCACTGAAGAACCAAGCCTCATACTTGACGAAACCTGCGATCAGAGCCGCCATCGCAACCTTGGCCATGTCTCCTTTTGCCCAGAAGTATAGCGAAAAGAGGACCGCCAATGTCAACAGCGGCTCGACGATTCCTTCCGAGCTGAAGGCAATCCACCAAGCATTGAACGCCAGACCGAGCCCTCCAACAAACGCTAGTTTCACTGACTGGGAGTAGAGGCGCTTGCAGAGATAGTATGAGACTACCGCCACTAGAGTGCCATAGAAGGCGTTCAGAGTGTGAATGACGTTGAGAGAATAGTCACCCGTCAGCGCCATCACAAGCGCCGTCATGTACGGATGAAGTGGCAGCCAGACGATCTGCAATCCGTTAGGCTTCAGATCTTGGTAGATGAAGTCATGAGTGGCCGTAAGATACGACAGAAGCCAGAAGTGCACGCCGTCGCCCCAAACATCCACATGGCCCCCCGTTGGGCTATCGGGCGGAACAGCCCAAGTCAAGTACCCGAAGTGGAGGAACAATGACATAGCGACAATAATGAGAATCGCCGTGAGATCTCTTGAAGCGAGATTCCGGACTAGACCACGAGATTGCGCCTTTGCACGTTCGACTTGCAGAGCGTTCATTGATGGGTTCATTCCTGTAGGTCAATCCGTACTGCACAAGTTCTTGGGTAAAGACGGAGCGTGTCTCGGTTCAAAAATGCAACTGATAGAATCCCATCATCCGCTCGCATGAAGAATCGTACGATGACAGAGTCAGAAGGGAACCCCTGGGCCCGTGTAATGCTTCGACGTTGCTCTTGGTTTATCACCTTAAGACCTTGTGATGGGCATGACAAGCTCATTTCACTCACGTACCGGCACCGCGCGGTTCGTTCTTGCGATCAGACATAGCCGACGCCCACGCCGGGTACACGTTAGGCTTATGTAGTACCGGAGCGCTGGTAGTACCTCGATTCGGTATGACCGAAGAGGTAGTCGTCACGAGAAAGGGCCAGACAACTATTCCGATCCGGCTGAGGGAGAAGTACGGGATCAAAGAAGGTACTCGACTTGAAGTGCTCGACTCAGGTTCGGGCATAGTTCTGAAGCGCGTGCCTAGCACTATCGATCTTGCCGGAAGCGGCTCCAAGTACTCCAATCCTCGAGACATGAAACGCCTCCTCGACAAGCTGAGGGAAGAGGATGCCTAACGTCGTCTACGACACACGTTTCTTTATTGAACACTACTACTCGGCTAGAGAGGACGTTCAACGTAAAACGAAACTTGAACTCATAACTAACAAGAGCAAATTCGTCTCAGTGATTTCACTGCACGAGATCTATCGGCTTACGCTCAGCAAGGAAGGACGAGAGACCGCTGAACTTCGGGTCAACCTGATCTCGAAGGACTTCAAGGTGGTTGACGTTGACTTGTCGATCGCTGTGAGAGCCGCGGAGATTCGACACGGCATAGGCATACCCATGGCCGACAGCATTATCGCCGCGACTTGCTCTGTACTCAAAGGCACGTGCATCTCAGATGACCCGCATTTTGACAAGGTTCCAGGCCTGTCCAAGAGATGGATCTGAGCAGCAACGGTTCGAGTTGCTAGGGACGTAAGCAGATGAGAAGACGCACGTTACACTGAGATGCAGCAGGTAAGAGAGTAGAAGCGCCAGCGAGACCTGATCAGCGAGGCGGGAACCTCGGGCCTTCCTTTGCGTGTCACTTGAAGACCTTGTCTTTCGCGAAGACTTCTATCCCGTTCTGGCCGATGAGGTAGGGCCGCAGTTGTGTGTCGTGTGCGATGCCTCTCATCTTCTCTACCTGGATCGCCCTGATGACGTTGCCTTCGTGAATGGCTGTGCGGAGAAGCACAACGCCTTGCGATAGGAACTCTTCAAGTTGGAATCTTCGACTGAGCATGGAGGTTCTCATCTCGCTGGTTACGAGGCACGTCGAACCAGTCGATGAGAGAGCGTCAAAGAGCATCAGCATCGCGCGTCTTCTCTTCGTGAGTGATTCATATCTGACCGAGAGCGACGTGATCGGGTCGACCGCGAGCCGTGTCACGTCCTCCTCCTCAGCCAGCCTTCTGACTGTGTCAATGAGCCCGCTCAAAGTAACCTCCGGCACCGCTTCATGCAGCGGGAGATCTCCTCGTCTCTCGTACATGGCAACTGAAGCCCCCCTCGTTCGTCTGAAAGGCGTTGCGTCAACGAACATGATCTTGCCCTCAGCCTCTAATCGATCGAGATCCCAGCCGAAAGCGGATACATTCTCCTTAACCTGCTCTGGCCTCTCGTCAAAAGCAATGTAGATCGAGCGTTCGCCGGCCGCAGCCCCCGCCCGCAAGAACTGGACTGCGAGGATTGTCTTCCCGGATCCGGGGCTTCCCACAACTAGGATTGTTCTTCCCTTCGGCAAACCTCCACCAAGAATCTCATCTAGACCCTTCGCACCGGTTGAGACCCTGTCCATCTGGCGCACCAAACAGGGAAACGTAGCCCAAGCGACGCTATAAGAGTTTGAGGGAGAAACCCAGAGGAGCCTTGTGCCGCGTTCCTGTTCATGATGAAGGATGTACGGTGTCGGGCTGTACTGTAGATTAGCTTGTGAGCCTCGACTGATCGGAAAGGCCGATAGGAACAGTCACGATCTTTATTTCGGTCCCTCTGGCATGCTACGACCATCCGCGTGCGTTATATTTCGGCCTCCATGGATACGATGGCCAGTGGACCCCGAGGCATGAGGCTCGTCATCGCGCTCTTGTTGTTGGCTGTGCTCTTGCCAGGGGCGGTTCCCAACGAATTTTGCGTGGCCGCGCCCACGACTCGTCCGACGAAGAACATCACCTTGTACGCGCATTCGGATGCCAGTGCCACATCCGTCGGAGGACGCACGCTGAGCGCTACTCCCGTTGCAGGCAAGGAGAATAGTGCCGATGCCACGAAAGTTGTGACATTCACGCTTGTGCCCCCGCTAGCGGCTCCTTTGCGCATTCTGGGTACGGTCGCCGTGAATGTATGGTTACGGTCTGGGCAGAATGTCGATGGGATTCTGCACGTTGCGGTCTCAGAGGTGCTCGCTGACGGCACCGTCGTCGAGATCCGATCAGCAAATGCCTCAGCGAGCGTTCGTCAAGTTCGGCCTCCCGGCAAGATCTTCAGTTTTGGAGGCATCGACCAGACGCTCTCAAAGGGCTCAACCGTTCGCCTTGAAGTTCAATTCAGACCCAACGTCCAGACAACTGTCGTTCTGCTCTGGGATGACCCTACAACACCGACTAGTCTCACAATTGAGGTGGAAGACACGATCACCATAGGGATTCAGATCATCGACCAGAATGGACGAGCCTCGATTGTGTTTCGTGCAAACAATACCGGGGGCACGGTTTCTCTGACTGCAAAGGCAAACGTAGTCGATGCCTTCGGAAGCCATGACATCAGAAACGTCACATTATCTGTGCGCAACGCGACGAGCTCCCTGCTCGTATCTGAGAAGCCTATGACTTTCACCGGTGAGGACCCAGCGGCAGGCAGCTACACATACGAGGCCGGCTTCAGCGTTCCCGCAGGCCGCTATAGCACATCTGCGACTGTTACAGACACCGCGAACAACTCGTACACGGCCTCGTCTGAATTTCTTGCCACAGAATTCTATCCTCTAACAGTTGTCGTGTCAGACTTGCATGGCCGACCTGTAGGAGACGCAGCCATCTCGATCCTGCTTAACTCTACCCTGATCGAGTCAGGCCGGACAGATACTGAGGGGTCGGTTCACCTCGCGGCGCCATCGAGTGACCAAGTGGGAGCGTTCTCCATTGCAATGGAATACAGGGGCGCCGAGATAGTACTGGCTGATCATATTGACATTCGTGGACACGACATGATTCGGCTGGAAGCACCGCTCCTAGACTGGACGATCCAAGTCCGCTATCAAACAGTCGGCGTTGCAATCGCCGGGGCAACCGTCCGCGTCGAAGTTGATAACTCAACGGTCGCGTCGGGCACGACCGGGCCTGACGGTTCAGTGACGTTCGGGCAGATGGCACTTGGAACCTATACGGTTGTCGTGGAGAGTCCATCGTTCAAGTATCAAGTGACCACCGACCACACTCGCAATGAGACAACCAGGCGGATCGATGTTCCGCTTTCGTTCATCCTTCCAACGAGCACTTGGCCTGCAATTCTCGTCCTCGTACTAGCATCAACATTCGCAGTATATGCAATCCGCCGCAGCGGGAGACAGCGCCCTAGGTCGTTCAGGTATTTCAAGGCACTCTTTGGAGGCGCGCTGCCTGCGACGGGCATCATGATGATTTCAGGCAGCCCCGGAAGCGGAAAGACACAGATGATCTACAACCTAATGGGTGAGAGGCTTGGTGAGAATAGGCCGGCGGTTTTCCTGACGAACGTCGAGTTTCCAGAAAAGGTCAGAGCAGCGTTGAAACAGATCGGGATAGACACGGATGCACTGGAGAAGAGGAGAAACCTGATATTCGTGGATTGCTACACAGAGATCGCTGGCGGAAAGTCGGCCGAAGCGCATCATGTTGCCTCTGCGACCGACCTGACGGGACTGGGTGTCCAAGTCTCAGCATGCTTCGCCGAGCTGGGCGGGAGAGGTGACGTGTACTTCGATTCAATCACGCCTGCTGTGCTCAGAGGTGATTTCCACAAGGCCTTGGACTTCGTTCGCTACTACGGTGCAAGAATCAAAGCCGAAGACCACTCATTCCTCTATACCATTAGCTCGTCCATTGAATCCGAGGCACTGGCGAGGTTTGAGGAAGAAGCTGACTCTGTGATTCAACTGGATCTCTACGAGTCTGCAGGGGTCACCAGGCGAAGACTGAAGATCAAGAAGGCCCGCGGATTGGGCCACCACCAAGGCTGGATCGAATTCAAGATCAACCGGCGCGGAGAAATAGAGTTCCTCCCCAGCTGAGCCATCCGAGGTTCCTCGCCGTGCCTAGCAGGATAACTGACTAGGCTCGACAATGATAGAATAGAATGTACTCTTCGGTCCTGTGAAAAGAAAAAGAAAGGAGGTTGAGGGATCGCTTGGATCCCTCTCGGTTCTTCTATTTCCGTCTGCGTCTTAGTACGTACAGGGATGCTGCAAGTGCGGATAGTGCTACTAGTGGCGCGAGGGCGAACTCAGGCACTGGCACGCCTGTAGGTTCGCAGGCGATATTCTGGACAGTGTTGAAGCCTGGGCTGACCGGTACTACGAATGGCGCATCGGGTACGTCCAGGATCTGTGGAGCAACGGTGACTTGAGCCGATACGTCGTGGGTTCCAGCTGGTAGCCACATGTAGTAGTCATCGTCGAACATGCCAGGTGTCGTGTAGGTGACGGCTCCTTCTGGACTGGATGCAGTGACTTCGAGCCAAGGCATGTTCCTTATGTTGCCGTACATGTCACTCCAGGCTGCGAAGCCTGAGATGCGTCCGTACTGTTGCATGTGCACGACGACTGTGGTCACGCCTCCCCATGGAACCTCGACACCTGCTACGTCGGATCCCATGTAGTATGACTGCCAGTCGTCGTAGGAAGGATCGTCTGGCGTGCTGGCCCTGCCGTCAGGACCGAGCGGGTCGAAGGCCCATACCTTCACCGTGTACAGGCCGCCGCCAGTTATGCCTAGTCCGTCGGTGCTTCCGCGGAGTCCACTGTCAGCCTGCGCCTTTCCGTTGGTTGTCTCCCAGCCGTTAGCCCACAGGCCATCGTTGCGGCTTGACTTCTCACCGAAGTACCTGTAGAATCCGAAGACATCAGCCCCGGCGAGATTGTTGTAGTACGCGGCGCCTGGGACTTGGAGCCTGTTGGCGTCTATTGGGTTGAGCGCTGTGTATCCAGCGAAGGTCAATCCTGGGTTGCCGTAGAAGAAGCTCGAGATGTAGGCACGCTGGCCCCAACCTGCGTCAGAGCCGGCACCCTCAGCTGGCTCCTGCACTATCTTCCACTCATAGCATCCCGGACCACCGGCTCCACCACACACCATTGTGGGATCCCACGGTGCGTACTCTCCTGGCGCTAATGGGTTGACGTCAGCCATTCCGTAGATGGATGCACCGACAAGCTCGTCGGCGTCGTTGAAGACCTCAACTCTCACCCAACCGTTGAAGGCGACGTTGGCGAACTCCTTGTAGAAGTCCATTAGGACGCGTATCTGTGCGCCTTGGATCAGGTCGACTTGAATGTCAGCCATGCCTCCGATGGATAGGTCGTTCGGGAAGACGCGGCGCTCAACATAGCCGAGTGTGTGCAGCGCATACTTGTACACGCCTGGAGCGATGTGCGTTGGGTAAGCGCCGATATAGTTTATCGGAAGCCCACCATCAGGTCCATAGCCCGCGAAGATGCCGTAGTCGTTTCCAGTGAACACTACGGTCAGCTGAGTGTCCTCGCCCGGAAATGGCGGGTTGACCAGGTCATCGTCGTTGTAGGCATAGTAGCTTCCTATAGTTCCGTCGTCTTGCACGAGGCCCCAGAGGTCTGGGCTAAGCGAGTCGACCACGTTGCCGTCTGCGTCAAGTATGTCGACGGATATCTCTGCGCCTGGGAAGGTCCACGGTCTAGGATGAGCTGGAGTCTGCCAGTCGACGGATCGGATTGTGAGCTTCAGCTTGTTCGAGGCGACCCAGAAGCTGATCTCGCTGGGTGAGTTGCATAGAGATATGCTGCCCGTGATCGGGCCGCCGGAGATGCTGTACCAACCGTGGCCTACTACACCTGGTGTGCCGTAGATCCGGCCTGACTGGTCACCCATGTCGGCCATGTACATCTTGATCTCGTACGTGCCAGGCATGAGACCGTAGTCTTTCCACGCAGGGTCACTCTCTTCGGTGGACCACATGTAGCGGTGTGACCAACCTTCGAGGATCACGTGATCTGTGATAATGTTGTAGGGCAGGCCTGTGTTGGGGTTGATTTGCGGCCCATATGTGGTGAAGCCGTCATCCCAGAACTGTAGGGTCCCGTCACTGTCGACGAGCAAGGAGGTAACACCCTTCTCGACTCCATCCTGCTCCGCCGCTAGTACCAGTGTTGTCGGGACTGTCGGAAGATCAAACTCCATGTGGGGCCTAATCGCGAACCAGTTGCTTCTCCTGAGGTCCAAGGACACGGTAGTGTTGCCGGAGACTGTGAATGTCCTCTGCCAGGCGTCCTCGTCAAGCATCACGTAGCCTGTCACATACACCTTTAGCTCGTACTGAGCTCCTGAAGCGAACGCGTTGACGGTCTTCTTGAGGAGTGCGGGAGCATAACCGGTTTCCTCAATGGGTCCTGGGAAGCTGACCGTGGTGCTCGTTGCGAGTGGATCGGTAGAACCAGGGGCCATGGTCCACATCAGCCAGTTGCCTTCCGCGTCGTGGAGGTCTATGCTAAGGGGTCTTGGTTTGTTCAGGTCCACGACCGATGGGTCGTTCGTGCCGTACGGCGGCTGCCAGAGGCTGCCCCAAGGTAGTTCTCCTCGGCCGTGCTTCGAGTAGACGGTGACATCCACACTCGGCCCCCGCAAGAGGTACAATCGGCTATTGGGGGCAATGTGCTTGGATTGTCCCGCTAGGACCTCGAAGCGTAGGCCTGTTCCCTTCGGGTATCCTGGTCCGCCAAATGCCGTACCTCCCCACGGATCTAGGGGTCCTCCTGCTGACGCGTAGAGCGTGTAGGTGCCAGCCGCCACTCCGAATAGGTGGTACGTGTACGAGAATCCTGTGTCAACTGTGTCTTTAGGGGACATGTAGTACACTGCGCTGACTGTCCTGCCCTCAGGGGTAGTTCCCTCCAACCAGACCTTGCCATACCGGTCGGTGTCGGCGTACGTGCATGAGGGCTCTCGACAGAGCATGACTTCGCCCGTAACGTAGGCGGGGTTCAGCTCAGTCTTGACGATCATGATTGGCCAGTCACGGGGATCGAAAGCATTCGGGCTAGCGTTCTTGAACGGGGGCCACGTGCCCATTCCAATCTTGAAGTGGTAGACTCCGGCCTGCGTGGGCGCCTTCATGTTCATCAGTCTCACGTGGTATGTGCCGGGATCCCATGTCGTCCCAACCAACCAAAGTGGGTCGTTGTTGGTCGTTGGCTGGAATCTTGGGTAGCCGATCCGGATGCGCCACCAGCCCGGCGCATAGCCTTCACCCCACGGCATTTGCCGCACCCAGACGAAGGCGTAGTCGTTGGTGATGTCCGTCCAGATGTTGAATCGTCTTTCATCGTTGGTCGTAGCAGGCGTTCCGTCCGGCTTCATGAAGTCGAAGTCGTATGGAATGTAGATCTCGAGGCCGCCTTGGAAGACGCTGTCAATCGTAATGTCGAACTGCAGGTCGCCTATGCTTGCCGACTGGTCAGTGCTAGCAAGGATTGCGTAGTCGAGGTACTTGTTCACGACCTCTTCTGGATGGTCCCATAGGGTTCCCAGAGTCTGGCTCCAGCCAGGATGGTAAGGATCTTGAACGCCCGGCCTCAGGAAGACTGTGACACCTTCAGCGGTTGCAGCCTTAGCCGGCGTGACTACTGCGAATACGCTGAGAAGCATTAGAACTGCTACTGAAATTGCAATAACTTTCTTACTCATTTCCAATTCTCTCTTTTCTTGTCGTTTGGGCCTGCATCTGCTTCGATACAGGCCGTACAAGCGCGTTGGACGAGGATTGCTTATAAAGCGGTAGTTCGGCCGCCGACATAACCGCGCTTTCCACAAACCTTAGGAAACGTGGAACTTCTGCGCGACGATCATACCAATGCCCAAGCCAACGGCTTGTCTCCAAGCCGGGGAAAAAGCCTATTGATCCGGATGGTGTTCGGAGCTGAGAACCTTCATGGATATCACTCGGCTGGCCCTGACATGGGTGCTGCTCGTCAGCGTTTCCTCCGCCCTCCAGAACAGCGCTGCAGGGGCAGATCAAGACCCGATCGTGGAATTCAACCCCTCAGTCGTGGCCGACGAGTACGCGGATAGCATGTACCCGGCTTCAGAGTACGGCTCGAGGCTAGTGCTCTACGTGGGCAACAGCTACGACCGCGTGCAGAATCGTTCAGGCCCGGCAAGGATCTACATCCAGTTCGATCTCTCTGAGATTGCTCGGCGTGCACACATTGTTTCCGCAGAGATGGGTCTCTACCAGATGTACGCTCCCGCGTCTAGCGTGATCTACGAGGTACACATGGTCGAGTTGACGTGGAACGAGTCCACGATGGAATGGAACACTCAACCGACAAGCAACCCTAGTGTTGTCTCAACAGTGCGCGTGCCGACTGAAAAGAATGTCTGGGTGTCATGGAACGTCACCTCAGCCGTGCAGGCGTGGGTGAACGGCGAGAGACCGAACTACGGTTTCATGATCCAGATTCAAGATGAGAGAACCGGCGTAGCGAACGAGGCGTCTGGGTTCTATTCGAGAGAGTACCCGAAGGAGGATTTGCAGCCGAGACTTCGCGTTCTCTGTCAGAGTCAGCCGCCGTTCACGTTCCTGATCTCGACGCGTGCGTCAGGATTGCCAGCAGAGTTGTCGACCCGAGTGACCTCTGACGTAAACCAGACGGTCACAGTGCACGGAGGAGAAGTGGGGTACTTGCTCTTCGAATCCGGAAAGACGTACACGATCAGTGCGGACGAGTACGTGAACGCAGGGACTTCTATTCGCTACCGTGCGAAGGTGAATTCGTTTGTCGCCAACACAGATGAAGAGTTCACAGTCACCTACGAGCCGCAGTTCCTAGTTACCGTGAAGTCTGAGCCGCCCGGTCTGATTGAGCGAGAATGGAGTGAATGGTGCGATCTTGGCGCACGAATCGAGACGCCGTCAGCGCGAGAAGTCGCTGAAGAGACCACGGACATGAGACTCGTGCTTGACGGATGGTACATCAACGATGCTCGGCAACTTGGCAACCCGATTGCTTTCATTGTGAATGGACCGGCAACTGTCACGGCGAAATACACGACCCTATACAGCGTGACGGTGAGTTCGCCGTTCGGCACGACATCAGGAACAGGATGGCACGCGGCCGGTTCGACCGTTGAGATATTGGTGACGCCAACCTATGTGCCACTCGACGGCGTTCTCGGCTATCTCGGTTTGGGGATGGCGTTTGACCACTGGTCCGGCTCATTCGAAAACACATCACCCACGACGACGATCACAGTGAACGGTCCAATCCAAGCCAACGCGGTTTGGAGAGAAGACCGATCCCGGCTCGTCCTCGGAATTGCAGTCGCCATCGCAATCGCCATAGTCGTCCTCGTGATTCTGCGAAGAGGAGCGAAGGATTCGCGATCAAGAAAGCCGAGTGGCAGGTAGGCTTCGCCGTCCTGAGCATGTTCCCCGACAGCTTCTAGCAGTTCCCTCAACGACCCTGTCGATCGTGTGATTAGCTCCCACCCATGAATGGGTGTGAGCTTCTCGGCTCGCAGGCTACTACTTCTCTTGCCTGTTCATCCCGAGCACAGGCCAAATCATCTGTGGCCTGTGGAGTCGTGGCCTTTGGCAAGAAACACGACTCGATATTGATGCTGCCGTTGAAGTCAGCGTTGTAGATGAGTTCGCAGTTCCAGCAGTGGAAGATGCTTTGCGTGATGCGTTCCGTATTGCATGAGCCGCAGCGGTGACATGTTCGGCTTGACCAGAGTTCAACCGGCGCCTGTGTTGGAACGCAGGCTTTCCCGCATTCTTCCTGGATGTAGCGAATGATTCGTCCGTAGGTCCAACGTGCAAGCATCCTGCGTTGACGCGGATTGCCGTTGCCTTTTGGATTCGTGTACTTGATGCCTTTCGGATAGCAGACTACGACGAGGCAGTTCTTGGATGCTGTTGCGACTTGTTTCGCTGCTAGTCGCTCATAGTATTCACTGACATGCAGTCGCTTATGTCGTAGTCGTTTCAGCGGCCTCCACTTCCGCGCGGACTGGAGCGCGGCTATGCGTTTCTCGAGCTGGCTGAGGCGATGCTGCTTAGGCCGTCCGTCTGAAGTGAGAAGTCACTTGACCTTAGAGGCTGATGCGGCTTCAGCATCACGGATGCGATTGAGAAACCTCTCAGAGCAAACTCCGTCTCAGTCGATACACGCGAGCTCGTGGTAATGGAAAGCAGGCCCGAGGATCTCAGAACCGACCGCGGGTTCGATCTCGCCATCTGGACCACAAACAAGCTGGTCACAAGTCTCCATGATCAGCTCTTCGAGCGGGTCTGGAACACCCTGCCCCTCTTCAAGGCAGCCTCAAAAGGCGAAGCGACCTGACGCATTGATCCAGAAAGCCCAGTCGATGAGACACTGGCCTGGGGTTGGTTCCAAGTCATGCTGGCCTCGTGAGAGGCTACGGGAATGCTCGCAACCGCTTTATGCGCCCCATGCTAGACGGTGCGCGACTCACGGTGAACCCAGTAGCGGCGATATGCATTGTCACGATGCTTTTGACAGCCAGCCAATCCTCAATCTTCGCAAACTCCTCGCCGCTTGCCTTCTGCCAAGACGACGCCTCCCTCAAGCCCGGCATGTACTGGACGTTGTCGTCCAAATGGAGATGGAGCGCATCAGGCACAGATGATGAAGCGGGCTGGAGAGTGGAGAGCGAGGATTGGAACGACACGCTCAGCATTCAAGAAGTATCCGGCTCCGAGCTTCGTTTGGGATTGAAGCGCGTCGGACGTGGCACACTCGAGGCTTCTGGAAGTTTCATCATCGGTGGCCTGCAAAGCGACTCTTGGAAGATCGACAAACAGTACTCCCTCAAGGTAGATGCGAGCACTTTCAGAGACCCTGACGGCAAACCGGTCCGCTGGGTCATCAACGTGAAAGGACTCAACGCATCGAGCTCAGTGCCACAGATGTGGATCGACAAGAACTACCGGAACGTCGAGGTTCAGTTTCAAGCCTCTGGTTCCGGGAGCCTTGAAGTTGAAGGACTCACATTCGACACTTGGGCCTTCTCTTACGCGAATGTCACAACCGGGTACTGGAGTGCAGGCGGAAACCATTCCACCGGATTCAAAGAAGAGAGCCTCCGATACGGCAAGAGATACGGGCTTCTTTTGCAGAACGAATACACAGGCACATACGGCATGAAGACAAATGATGGCGGATGGAACGAAACAGAGACATTCGTCGCCAGCATTGTTGACACGAACCTGAAAACGCCTGCCAATGTTCGGAGCACGAGCCCAGCAGGCATCACTGTGTTGACCTTAGCCATAGCGGTGGCAGTGCTCATCATAGCTGCTGTCGTGTTGCACAAACGCAAGATCCGCGCCGCGCTATACACTTCGGCATCGTTCTCCGTGGATAGGTTTGAAAATGCGAATCACATCAGCCATAGTAAGTATCTGACAATCGACGAAGATGCACCAAGTACAGCTGTTCCACGCTCGCAGCCTCAAACGGCTTCTCTGTAGAGAACCAAAGTCTGTCCTCTTCTCGATGCTGCTCTTCGATCGATTCACCCGATGTTCTAGCGCTGGGAACGATCAATTCGTTGACAACTTGAAGCATCTTCAGCCTGTCCTTGGTTTTGAGCCCGAGCAGACTGAGGTAGAGTCGTACGGCGCTTCGCATCGCTTCGCTCTTGCTAGTGAAAGCGTACTCTCTCGCTGTCCTCTCGAGCAAATCCTCTTCTCTTCTGGTTAGCTTAGCAGAGACTGAGACTGAATCCAAGCTGAGCGCCAGCGGTGTACTGGAGAAACTCGATAATAACGGATTCTAGTCCCATCGCTTCAACTTGATGATTGCAGATGGTTTTGATGTTGTTCTCCTTGTTGCTCTCGGAGACTACATTCTCCGGATCCAAGACAACCTTGAAGACGTAGGTTCCGCCATTCGCAGGCGTCCAAGACAGCTGCGATGTCTATTCTGGGGCGTAGTCGAAGAACGATCGAAATGTCCGCTCACGCGTACCGCGAGGCTTGCGTGGACAGTCGAACACGGTCACGTCAGGCGCGAATCCTACGTCGTCTCACGGCGATGGCTGTGATCATCAGCGTGCACAGGACGACGAGCGGCTGCGCCCACGGCGGAAGCTCAGGAATGGGTTGGCCCGTCGGCTTCAGTGTGAAATCTATGCTAGCGGAGCTGCCTGGTGACACGACCACGCCCGATTTGGTGTCGGGGTAGAAGCCCGGCGAGGACGACGCCGTGATATCGTACGTTCCTGCCGGCAACCACATCATATACGTGCCGTCCGTCGTGTATGCGACAACGGGCTCTGACGCGCCGTCATCCGCGGTCACCTGAGCCCACGCCATAGGCCGCGCGTTGCCATACTGATCAATCCAGAGCACCATTCCATTGACGGATCCCGCGTCCGCCCGAGCGGCGGGAATAGCCCACACGAGCGCAGAAAGAACGCCTGCAAGCAATACTAGCACGAGGATCAGTGCCGTCTTGTACTTCAAGTCCGACTCACGAATAGTGTTGGCGCTGCGGCTGGATAAAGCTTTCATCCGCCCAACGCCTTCTCCCATTGGTCCAATCGCGTCACTTCGCGAGATACAAGGCCCGCAAATTTGCATTCATTTGTGAAGTCCCTTGCCAGAGCGTTGATGCATGCAACACACATACCCGAGCGCCCTCCATGTCCATCTAACTCAAAGATGACTACGTGTCTGGAGGGCGCCCGTCTGCGGGTGAAATCGTACAGCGTAGATGAATCATCCAGATAGCATATGTAGGCTCCAGCAGGCATCCCGGACTCGCTGAGATTGATGCACGGTAGGTATCTGTCTGCACTGTTGCTGGCGCCGGTGGCGCTCGCCGTGGTCGTTCCCGTCCACCAAGCGGTTGCGGATGAGCCTCGCGGCGTTCAAGCTGGCGACGTGTTGAAGCTTGAGTCCGCCAAGGGCACCGCCCATAGTGCTGGTCAGAATGAAAGGATGAAGGCGACGCTGTCGCTGACGCTGACTGTGACGAGCGTAAACAAGACACGCGTCCGGTTTGCGGTGACGAGCGGTCAGATATCATTCGGCGACAACACGTACACGGTGACATCTGGAGAGGGAGGCGCAGTCTTGACGTAACCAGCTAGAGAAACCTTGCCTCGCCAAGTCCACGATATGTTCTGTATTCCATGCGAAACAGGCAGATACTACAAGCTTCTGGATCTCTGGGTTGCGGTAAAGAACTGCGGAACCCTCCCAATTCATATATGTGCATCTTTACCTAGCGGGGCCCACGATCGCATGTCTCAAAGTGCAAGCTGATCTGCGATGAATAGGAACATTCTCGTCTGGGCGATGATGGCGTTGGCGCTGGTTGGTTTGACGGATTCCGCCTACCTAACCTATCTCTCATTCAGCCCGCCGACGAGCTGTCCGGTCGGAGACTTCAGCATCTTCTCCTGTGACGAGGTGATCTACAGCAAGTACGCGTACGTGTGCGGCGTTTCTGTGGCGTTGCTTGGGCTGGGGTGGTTCATCATCGCTTGCGGGCTGATCTTGATCGCGCGGCGTGACGAACGGTTCATGCGTGGACTGGTGGCATGGTCGCTTCTCGGCGCTGTAGGGGTGGCGGGCTTCGTCTACACCGAGATCTTCCTGCTTGGATCTGTCTGTCTGCTGTGCACGATCGCACATCTGGCGGGCTTAGCAATCCTCGCCCTCTCTGCTGCCAGCCTGCGGGCAGACCGTCCATAGGCTCACACGATATCGCACACGGGTTGATGAGACACTTCGAGTTCTGCACTGTCAAATGGACGTAAGCGAATGCTCAGAATGTGGCAAAGCATGTCTGGCCTGAAGAAGAAGATCACTATTGGCATGCCCAGGAAATCACTCAACGCGAGCGCACTGAATGCGAGAGAACCGTTTGCAAGCAAGTATGCCCGGGCAACCACTACGTTCATCTCCGGTGAGTACACGTAGGAAACTGAGACCAGTGCCGGCATCATCAGGAAGCTCCGGCGGATCAGGGTCGTTTTGTCGTCTGCGAGTCACGTCGTCAACATTGCTCCAAGAGGCACAAGTACCATCACAACGCGTGATATAGGTCTCCGTGGCGACCGCTTCGCGCTTGAATCGCTCGAAATCCGCATCCCCTTCAAGGGTTGGAGGATCCGTACGGTGACCGCAGAGGGGCAGACGCGCATTCTCACAGTCAGCTAACGGCCGAACTGGCGGGTTATACCTTATTTGAAGGACCTTCCACTCCTGAGTGGAGGGCTAAGGCCTGGAGATCAAGGATCTGCTACAGCCTCTTCTACAGGAGCTATCGGCTTCTCTCCGAGCCAAGCTCAAGATTCGGTCAATCGTTCTTTTCGGTTCCCTCGCTCGCGGTGAGGAGCGCACCCGAAGCGATGTAGACCTAATCATAGTATCCGACGAATTTCCAGAGTCTTACAGCGCACGGCTGGATCTACTGAGGCCAATCTTCCAAGAGATCAAGACTCGAGACAGCTATATTCAGCTGTCGAACAGGGGATACAATTTCTCGTTCTCCGCTGTTCCATACAGGGCTGGGGATTTGGCTGACACCCCGCCGCTCCTGCTTGATGTCGCCGAGGATGGCACAATCCTATACGACGACGGTTTGATGGAAAATAAGCTGAGAGAGTTGAAAAAAAGACTGCAGGCCTTGGGATCAAGAAGGGTCCGAACGCGGTCGGGGAAATGGTATTGGATCCTTAAGCCTGACATCAAGCCTGGGGAAATCATCCAGATTTGAACAGCAAACGGATGGCCGAGAACTATCTCCGCGATGCTCAATCGATTCTGATAGAGGCTAAAGCGGCGCAAAGGAGGAGACTTTCCCACCGCGCGGTCCGACTGAGCCAAGAATCGTTCGAACTATCGCTCAAAGGGATTCTACGATCGATAGGGATCGAGTATCCGAAGGAGCACGAGGTGTCCGATGCGCTGAAAGAAAACCCGGCTAAGTTCCCTCAATGGTTCCAGTCCCGCGCCGCGTATTTGGAGGAGGGAAGCGTGTGGCTGTCGGAGAAACGCGGGCCCTCGATGTACGGGGACGAGATAGCCGGAAAACCAGCCTCGCAGCTCTTCACACTTGCGGACTCGAAGAAGGCGTTGGAATACGCGAATGAGGCAGTAAAGATTGGAAAGAGACTGTCACGCGAATTGTTCGGACCCAGGCGCTAGTCAACACTAGACATTGGGTTGCCTCTCTTCTCACAGAGGCGGCGTGCTCATACATAGGCTCAACGGGCTGACACGTTATCCGACACGGGTTGATGAGAGACTTCCCGAGCTCTGTGACCGTCAAATGGACATGGCAAGCCTGAACCTAGTATGACCACAACGAGACAAGTTGTTGCATCAGGTATACCACACCGACCGTCAGGGCCACCTGGAAGACGAGCAGGTAGACCACATAATTCAGTAGCTTCTCGATGCGTTCCAACTGTTTGGATTCTGAAGCACACAAGCCAGATCGCCGGGCAACTAGGGTGTTCTGGGACTCTATGAAATGATCGGTATCCTTCCAAGCAGCTGACCTGACTTGTGCTTGGCTTGGCTTGAACGATTGCCAATCGAGAAGCCAAATAGGAGCGCCCCAACGTACAGTCCTCGGCGGTTGCTCGTGGTGATGAGGACCAAGGATTGGTTCAGGCAGGCGGAGAAGGATCTACAACATGCAAAGAGAGCAGCCGACGGCGGAGATTTCGAATGGGCATGCTTCGCCGCCCAGCAGGCCGCCGAGAAAGCAGTTAAGTCGCTGTACCAGAGTATCCACGTCGACGCGCTTGGGCACTCCGTCTCGAGGATGCTGCAAGACCTCCCTGGATCCCTCAAAGCTCCGCAGGATCTTGTGGAACGGGCAAAGGAATTGGACAAACATTATGTTCCCAGCCGCTACCCCAACTTCCATCCGGAAGGGGCGCCGTTGGACTACTACACTGAGGCCGAGGCGAGAAGGGCGCTGGAAGGAGCAGGGAGGATACTTGAGTTCTGCAGGAGCAAGATACCTCAAGATCAACTTCGATGAAATCCTCGGCAAGCTTAGGGAGTACGCCAAGTCCAAGGCCGCGAACCATCAGACCAGGGCGATTGTTCTCACAGGTTCCCTTGCGAAAGGACGCTACACCGGCACGTCTGACGCTGACATTCTTGTAGTTGCCGACAATGTTCCCATATACGTCCTTGAGAGGTACGCCTTGTATGCTGAACCAAAGATGCCAATCGACGTGCAGCCCCGAGTCTACACAACAGAGGAACTGATCACCAAGATCCGGCAAGGAGACCGCTTTGTCCTTGAATCACTCGAGGTTGGCATACCTCTCTACGGCGAGCAGTTCCTTAACGATCTTAAGCAGTCACTGAGAAAGAAGCCAGGCACGTCTGAGACTCGATCTTAGAAAAGCGCGCAACATGTCTTCGCTGTTTGCACGCCAGAAACGCTTGGTGACAGGGAGAGAGTTGTTTTCGCAAGCTTGCGTATCCCTCTGTTGACACCCCAACGATTGAAATCGTTGGATTCTTGCTTCTTCATGCGGCTGACACCTGCCCTTCCCTCGTTTGCTTGCCGAAAAGAGGATCTCCGATTTTCATCTCACGGCTGCGACTTGGGCTCAAGTCTCGGTTCAATTCTCTTCAGGATCCAGCCTCCTAAGAGCGCGATCGGGCGCTCGCTCTTTCTGTGATGCTCGACTCTCCAATCAGAAGATCAACAGACAAATATGAACCGCGGGTCTCATGCCATGACCGACAGTTACGAAGGGCTTGTTGGGAGATCGCGGATTGTCGAGGGTTGTCCGGCGCGACATCTATTGGTGGCTTCAGAGCGCGAAAGACGACTATAGATCCGCTGTCCACCTGTATCGCGGGAGATTTCACACAAACGCCCTCAATCTTCTACACACTGGTACGGAGAAAGCGCTCAAAGCAGCAATGCTTTCCACGGGCAAACGATATCCGATAGGGGCTGAGGGACACAAATTGAGCGTCCTCTACGCCATAATCAAACCGAGGCTGCGTCTAACGAGAGAGCTGGAAGACACCATCCTCCAATTGACGCCTCTCTACTTCCCGACGAAGTATCCCAGCGCGGCTTTCGGCATTCCTTCCAGGATGATAGCGACATCGACCTGATAGTCTTGTCAGATGACTTCGAGGCCGTTCCACTTGAAGATAGGCTGGTGATCCTCCAAAGGCGCTGGAACGATGAGCGGCGTGGGCTAGCGCTGGAAGCATTCGGCTACACCCAATCGGAGTTCGCAGAACTTCAGAGATACCCACACTTGGCTCGAGAGGCGAAAAGGAAAGGACTGGTCATAGCGTAGGAGGCAGGGCCAGTATGTGTTCCCGGTGGCCATTCACTAGCCTCCTGACTCTGTGTTCTTCACATCTTCTGTAGATGAGCCGGAAGCATTTCTTCGCAAGCTAGCCATCTCTGGCTCTCAAGAAACGAGAAATCCATAGTTGGCCTTTGCTGCTGATTGCGCAAGCAACTATGAAGACCCACAGTAGCAGTATCCGGGAAAATGCTATCCACTGTATTGGGCTTTCACGCCACCACACGCCGGGACATTCCCAAATACGGAAGAGGCTGCAAAGCATTTCTGGCCTGAAGAAGAAGACCATGATGAGCACGTTCAGTAGATCGCTCACGGCGAGCATGCCAAACGCCAAAGGACTGCCTGCAAGCAAGTAGGCTGGAGCGATCATCACATTCATCTGAGGCGAGTAGACCCAGGAAACTGAGATTATCGCCGGAACCATTAACAGACTCCGGTGGACCAAAGTCTTCTCTTCATCTATCCGCCTCGTCGCCAACATCACTGCGACTGGAATGAGGACCATCAGCGTTTGCGATACGAGTCTCCACGATTCGTTGTAGATATCGTTAGCGATCATGACATAGAAGCAGTTCTCGCAATACCATGTCGCATGCCACTTGAACATCTCCTCAAGTCCGGATCGGGCAAAAACGTAGACCGGCCCAAATGTTGCCCCCATCGTAAGAAGAAAGCACAGAAAGTAGCTTGCGGCTGAACGAATACTCCGTCGAGCCAGGTACAACAAAGACGGGAGCAGGATCACGCCGGTGACTACTTTTGACGCAACACTCAAAGCCAGCAGGACGCCTGCGGAGCGACCGTTGCTCCTAATCAGCAGAAGCAACGAGAGCATCGCGAACACGATTGCAATGATGTCGAAATTGTACACCACGTAGTACGCGATTCCGAATCCGGCAGCTGCAAACAGCAGCCTTGACGAGCTTGAGTTGAGGAGCTTTGATGCATCCTTGACTCCCTTTAGATAGAACACGTATGCCGGCAAGAGAAATGCCAGCGTGAATACGATGTAGAAGACAGTGCGACGTGCGACATCTGTCGATCGGGCAAGATCCAGCGAGACCACGCTACTCGCGTAGAACAGGCCAGCAATAACGGGCGGATATTCAAACCTGTAGTCGACGTAAGGTAGGCCCAGACTTGCGGCGGTTCCTGTGAACCATCTCTCGCCGGATTCAAAGACCTGCCAGAATACGCTGTGGAGGTCGCTGTATTCGGCGGGGCAGGACGGGCAGCCTGAGTGAATGAAGAAACTGAAGGCAAAAACCATCAGGCCGATCGAGTAGTACTGGTAGTCCCCTATCAGTATGGGAGTCTGCACGAAAGGATGCGCCCTTGACGCGTTTGCCTTCCCTTTGTCCTCGGCCACGACCGCCGATATCCTCCTGTCTGCTCTCGGGTCTTGGGATCATACTGTAGATCCTTTTCGTCTGTGTCATCTAACGGGTTCGCGTGGGAGATCTAGATTAGCGATTGGTCGAGTCAGGGTTCGCTGTTGTCCAACTCACCAGTGGTTTGGGGCGCTTTCGGCGGAGACGGCGAAGGCTTACGTCCGCGACGAAGAGGATCATCGCGGCCACCAGTAGGCCTGTAGCGAGCATCGCCTCTCTAGAGAGTGGCTGTCCGGACTCGGCGGGGACTGGAACCACACCTACGGTCCATGATGTGTCACGACCTGAGCCGGAGAAGTCCGTGAAGATCTGGAACGTATGCAGTCCACTCTCGAGCTGGAGTGTGACGATTTGGTCTTTGCTTGTGACCGAGGCAGGATTGTTGTCAACGAGGAACTCGTAGTCACCAGACCCTACGCCCAAATAGAAATCATAGAGACCGGCTTGGTCTAGGTAGAGTGCAAACTCGTTGACTTGTATCGCCAGAGAGGATTCGCCTGGAACAAGGCCAGAGAATGCCGCGTCCGGCAGATCGCCGGTCATGCGGGGAACACGATAGAGGGTGACGGTGAAGCCTACTTGCGTGGTTGCAGCTTCGCTCACGTACACATTCATATGATATGTTCCTGCTGTCAGGTTGCCGCCGAGGAACCAGAGTTTTCCAGTCAGGTCGTACCAGAACTCGCCGGTCTCAACGATCTCGACGGCGAACGTGTTCTCGATGCCCAGACCCCCTTCCACGTGGACGAGGTAGTTCTGGACGTTTGAGCCGGTCTCTACGGTGAACGCGGAAGACTTTGATTCGCCGGGGCCGAGCGTGTCGGGGCCCAGCGATGCGAGTGGTTTCATACTCGCCAGCGTCGATAAGGGAGCGTGGCCAAGCTGCTCAACAGTAACCGTCACATACGGATCGAACCTCTGAGAGATCGTGATGGAGAGTTCATCAAATGACAGGTCGACTATGAGGTTGGTCCGTTTCCCTTCGGTGACAGTGAACGCGGTTGATATCTTCACCTGCTGGGTCGGGCTCTTCAGTGTGACGTTGGCGTTGCGGATGGTCGCCTTCACGTCGCCAAACGTCAGCCCCAACAAGTTGTAGTCACCGATCTGAATCTTCGCCTCAACAAGCGTGGCTGGCGTCTGGGCGATTTCCAGAGGATTCAGGCGAGTCCACTTGTCGAGTATCGTGATCCATGCGCCCTCGCCGACGCCAACACGATGAACCGTTATTGAACTGATCGTCACTTCCATGGCTGAGACTTGCTGATCGAGGAGCTGGCCTGACGTGCTGACGACTTGGATTCCGATCGTGCCGTGCCTCAACTGCGGATAAACAGTCGGCAACAGTTCCGGGAGAGCTACGAGGCTGAAGATCAGGATTGACGCTATCAGAAACCCGGCCGTCGCGAATGTTGCGACGCTCATTCCATCTTCTGACAAGTCACGCTTGCCCTCCTAGCCTTTAGGCCTCTCCCTCATCGCCCTGACTGCTTCGTACCAGAAGATTGCGGCTCCGAAGGCTGCAAGCAGGAATGCATAGGCGGCTAGAAGACTCATCTCGACAACGATGAAGAACAGGAAACCTAGCAGAACCGTGAAGATCACAGCATACAACACAAACCTTGGAACGAGGACCGTTCCAAACCGATAGAATTGTCTAAGGACTCCAACTTTCACGTCGGACACGAGCATGTACTCCGTGCTCTCCTTCTTGACGAGGCCGAGTTCCCGAAGCTTGTCCAAGTGGTACTGAGCGAGCGTGGGGCTTGAGAACTTGAGGGCCCTCTGCACCTCACGAATTCCACCAGACATGGACCGCGACTTGAGGAGGAACAGGTAGACCTTGAGGGTGTTCCCCTTCAGCTGATTGTCAATCTTCTCCTGGTCGACTCCACTCATGGTCCTCGTGTCACTCTTGCCCGGGTCCAGATCAGGCCGCTCCAGGTGGCCTCGTCCTAGGATAGAGCCCCGCCCCTTTTTTCAGTTCCGTATCACGGGTCTGCGCATGGAGGATGCGCTAATAAGCGCTTGCGACCGGGTAGTTGCGGTAGATGGGTCGTCTTCTCGTCTGAAGTAATTGACCGGCTCATGCTTTTGCAGGGTCGACGCGTCTGAGACCTTTCACGCCATCATATGCGCGGTCAAACGAGATGATCGTGTTGTCTGAGTTCAACGCCGTTGCGGCGTAGTGAGAGTGAAAGAACCCTAGACCGAAGGTCTGCCTCAAGTAGACAGCGGAGAGCGCAACTTCGGGAGTGAGCGGCTCGAACTTCGTGCTGGGTAGAGCCAGGAGCTTGCGCTCGCCCAGTTATGGTCAAAGGAGGCAGGGATGGCTCCAGGCAAATCTAATCTTGGCCAGCGTATGTTCCCATGCCTTGCACCGAAACGTGTCAATCACACGGTCCGTTCAATTCTCGGACGGTCTCAGAGATTGGGATGGCGGATGCGAAGCAACGCCGCCGTCCCGGCGCGTTGAAGTTCCCGAGCAGAGCGTGTCAGCGAGAGAGGTCAGTATTGCGTTAAACCTGCAAACTCCAACTTATTCCTCGGAAAGCCATACGCAGACGTACAGTGTCTAGCCATGAAGAACTCAAAGACCATTCTGTTCGGACTCTTCGTGACCGCGGTAGCTCTAAGCGCGCTTGCGACGCCGGCAATGGCGCAGTTCGTCCATCCCAGAGGAATAATGATGGACGTGTATCCGCAACAGGTCGTCGTGTTCTGGAATGGGCCAGGACGGGTTCAAAGGGATCTCATGGTGATCATTCTGCCGCCTTGGTACTTCGTTGAGGATCTGATGGGATTCGACTCTGTGACGCTGACGATCAGACTTGCCAGTGATTGCTACCTGTGCTGGCACAGCGGGGATGCACTCAAGCTTGCCGGCGCCGACGCCGACGGACAAGTAGTGGTTCGATGGTCGAATCTGACGATGGCAGAGGAGGACAATGGCGCCGTCTTGTTCTACACGGTCACCTTCATCATCGGCGCTGGAACTGGCACAGGATACTATACGCTCTACCTCACCGCTGAAGCACTAGCGGACGAAGCCACGTTCGTCGGTCGGGATCAGGTCCACGTCTCAGTGTATCCGGGAGTGGGATTCTTCGGCCAATAGTTCCGGGACTAACTAACCGCTTTTTCCGGACTCTTCCTCTTGCTTGTCCTGCTGGTCCTAGACGCTTCGCCGATCTTGGACTGACGTCCAAAGTATTCTCCCCCTATGTACCCTCCCAAGGCACCCATCAACGGGTACGCCGGAATGCGTCCGAGGGATAGAGTCAGTCCGGCGGCGTAGGGAACGAGCGAGATGTCAACGTGATACACTGAAACGAAGTAGGCCAGTTCGACCGCGACCTCGCCGACAATCGTCAGTGCTCCCACTATGGCGCCTGCACGCGCTGAGGAGACCGTCGAAGCCGCAACGAAGAGAACAACTAACGCGTAGGCGCCGAACAGGGCAAGCTCAGGGGTTTCAGGGGCGATACCCAAGCCCACAAGTGCAAGCAAGACACCTAACGTAAGACCCGTCGTGATACTTGTCAAGACGACGCGATTCATTCAGCATCCACCAAGTCCGCAGTCACAACTAACCCTAGGATGAGGATTTAGAAAAACAGGGGGGACGGGCTTGGTGCCCGTCGATTCGATTCCTAGAAAGGCTTCGCCGAGTCCTGGCCTGTGTCGAAGTTCAGTCCAAGCGCCCACCGCTGGGCGATGGCCGCGTCCTCACATCCCGCATACGGTCCGAGCGGATCCTTCCACTGGTAGTGCTTGTATCCGTCGGGCTTCGTTATTTGGAAGTCAGGGCCGGCGGCAACTCCTTGGTCGCTCATGCCCCAGCCGAGAACGCAGATATCCTGGATGTCGGAGCCGAAGACATTGGTCCTGCCCAAGGTGATCTTCGCCGTGACGACGAGTATTGTGTCAGCGATGTAGTACTTGCCAGCACTCCCAGTGCTCCCAGTATAGTACACGTCCAAGACACCTACGGATTCCTGCAGGCCGGCAACGTTGCCTGGGCTCTTCCACCGCAGCTTGCACTTGAATGCCTCTGAGACGTCGACGAGTTTGGTCATCAGGTTCTCCCATGACGCCTGCCGGCCTTTGCCGGACTTCGGGTCTGGGACCACGTTGACCTTGTCCTTCTCAAGGAAGTTGCACGTGACGACAACCTGAACGTCGGTGGTGCCGAGCCTCCAGGTGAGCGGCAGGCCGTTGTAGGTCACGATGATCTTGTGCTGAGACAGCAGGTCCGTCTGTGTGTAGGTCGCGTGTGCGCCGAGGATTATGATGCCCTTCTCGCGCTTCTGGTCGTCCTGCGGGATCGTTATGACCTCAAGCTTTGGACCGATTGTAGCCATTGTGACGGCGTAGGTGATCGGCGTCGACCCTAGCAGTATTGCCAAGATCAAGAACGCCGCAACTGCTGGTAACAACTTACGATTCATTTCGATTCGCACCTCTCAAGTCCAAGGAACAGGGTATCCAAGCACGTTGTGTTTCTGGTATAGCGCTGCTTCCTCGCAGCTGACCCAGCCATCAAGCGGGTTAGGGTAGACGTAGTGCTGATCTCCGTCGGGCTTGGTCCAGTGGCTGTTAACGGTGGTACCCAACGGCCATCCGAGGACGCAGACGTCCTGGATCTCATATCCATACACGTAGGTCCTTCCAATCGTATAGACCGCGCCGATGACGACAACATAGTCAGAGATGAACTTCCAGCTCGGAGTGCCCTTGAAGTAGATGTCAATGACGCCGACTCCAGGCTTGCCCCATCTGACCTTGCAGACGAAGGCGCCAGTCTGGTCCACGGGTACGGTCTTGAGGTTCTCCCAGCCCTTCTGCTGGTCCTTCACCGGGTTAGCCTTGTCCTTCTCGATGATCTGGCAGAACAGCGCGGTTGGGTAGACCGGCACGCCGTTGTACGAGACTAGAAGCTTGTACTGTGCAAGCAGGTCCGCCTCAGGCCAAGTTGTTGTATGCGCTCTAAAGTTGGCCTCGCTGTCAGCGAAGACTATCATTCCTGTCTTCCTGATCTCGTCGTCTTCAGGAATCGTCACCACAACAAGGGTCGGGTTCGCCCGAGCCCTTACTACAGTGACGGCGAAAACAGGAAGAACTGAGGCGAAAGCAATCGCTAGGATGAGGACTGATGCGACAACAGGCAAATAGCGCTTATCCATTTTCTTTTCCTCTTTCTTTCTTCCCGACCGGCTGCGTATGCGCCGGTCGGAATGGAAGCGCCTAGAATGGGTGAATGATATTTAACAGCTCCGCCGTCCAACGCTGTTGTACGTGGAACGCTCACACGACTCGAACTCGGCGTATACGCTGAACGACGCAGGAGGATGATTCAAAGACGCGCGCGGAGGCCGCGAAAGCCTCTTAACTTGCCCGTCTCGATTCGTGAGGGCACAGTGATGTCAAGTGCGAAGACGCCTCTGGCTTCTGTTACCCGCCGTAGTCGTGATCATTGCTGTCCTGCTGTATCCGTCCACGCAGTGTCAAGTCTCTAAGACAGAGATCACACCGTCCGAAGTCCGTGCCTTCGCAATCCCCGTTCGGGAGGGATACGCGGTTGGCTTCACATTCAACGTGACAAACGGCGGTACCTGTGATATCTCCGCGCAGCAGATCCGCGTCGTTCTGAAAGAGGTGGTCTACGCGGACGGCAGGCAGGCCACCAGTAATGTTGAGGAGACCGAGTCCATCCTTGGAACACTGAACCCAGGCCAGACGGGGACTTTCTCTCACACATTCGATTCATACTTCGAATACCGACCGACACGTCTGGTATTGACGATCGAAATAGCCTTCGCGGAGACAGGATCGATCTTGGTCCTTGACGGGGAATTGACTGTTCCCCCTGCCAGATGAAGACTGTGAGCATGACAGCAGCGTGTGACGGGGACAGAACCACTACTATGTGACGCGACGGGTTGTGAAACGTGGATAGCATGAATCGAAGATGGCTTGTTCTGCTTGTGATCGTGGTCGCGGTCTCATCCGCAATCATTGGTTACAACATGCTCGCGACGCCACGTCGTGAAAACGTGCCGGTCCGCTATCCAACTGCTATGCACGCAAGCATCATCATCGCCTCGAGCAGCGACCTTACAAGACCCGGCGTCGGATCGGGCTGCGAATGTGTCAGGTCCGGCTCCGGACAGGAGCAGGATCCGTACGTCATTTCCGACTGGATAGTGAATTCCACGGGGGATGTCGGCTTAGCCGTCGCGGGAACGAAGGAGCACATATTGATCTTGAGGGTTGAACTGCGAGACGCCTCGGGCAGCAACACTGGGATCGCCATAAATGAGGCGGAGAACATCGTCATAGACGACTGCAAGATCACCGGGTACCTGAACGGAATATACGCCTTCGATTCAAGTGGAATAGAAGTTGTCAACAGCACGATTAGCGGCAACGATGATGGCATGCAGCTGGAGGCTTCGCACGACAATAGGATCATCAACAACAGATTGGATGACAACAGAGGCATCGGTCTTTTCGTAAGGGGGTCCCAGAACATCGTCACGGACAACTCGGTTAGTCGCAACGGCTTCGGAGGCGTCAACGTTGACGGTACTGCGGGTCCAGCCAACGAGAACCAGATCGAACACAACGTTGTCTCAGACAATGAAGTCTACGGGATCGCAGTGTGGCGGGGCGTTGGGAACGTCTTGAGATCGAACACAGTCACGAATAACAAGAAGGTTGGGATCATGCTTACAGACCAATCGACGAAGAACCTCGTAGAGTCGAATATGGTCTCAGCCAATTCGGGTAGCGGCATAGCCGTCATTGACGGATCGACGGGCAACACGATACAGGGAAACGTTGCCAAAGCCAACGGGGACGGAATCAATGACTTCGACCTATACGACGCTGTCTCCGGAAACACATGGAAGGACAACACATACGGGACAAAGGAGCCTGAAACGCTCGGCTAGTCCAGTCGGATGGAAACGAAACTCGACGAAGTCGGGACGTGTATGCAGATCTCGGTTCCAAGGACCTTCACGGTCGTCCTCATTGCCGCTCTCTTGACCTCCGGTGCTGTCGCAGCGTACTTTCTCGTGCCATTTACCACATACCAATACGAACACGTTGAGGGGACCCGCGCGGCCATCGTCGATGCGTTGTCGGAGCTTGATCCCAACCCGGAGTTCGAGAGCACAGCGACGCAGTACCTGACCCAAGCTGGCATGCTCGTTGATGTTTACTCGTCAGCGCAGATCACGGTAGACTTCATGAAGTCATTTCCGGCCGGCTATGTGCTAGTAGTATTCAGAGTGCACAGCGCCACAGGTAGGGATGGGGTGTTCTACTTCACCGCCGAAAGCTATGATGAATCGAAGTACCAGCCGGAGCAGTATCGGGACGAGCTTCGCGAGGGAAAGGACTACGAGGGTCATCCGCCTGTGTTCACATTCGGAGCGAAGTTTGTGGATACCTACCTGCGGGACCGTTTTCAGGGCGCCGTAATAATTGGTATGGGATGTTTCGGCGCTGGAACCTCCTTTGGGACCGATGGAGAGGTCACCGTCCCGGATGTCAAGACTCAAAGGGGGCCGAATCTTGCGGACGCCTTCTATCGTCAGGGAGCGTTGGCTGTCATCGGTTGGGACTCGCTTGTGGCGCTCGAGTTCAGTGACAGAGCGACGATCAGGCTGCTCAAAGCCTTGGCGATTCAGAGACTGACCATAAAACAGGCCACGGAGGCTGTGAACCTTGATGTCGGCGAAGATCCCGTGTTCGGCGCCCGCTTGGTCTTCTACCCGGAACATAACGGGGAGAAAACACTGCTCCTCCCGCAGCAAGCAGGCGAGGCGCAGACGAGCGAGCTGACATCAGCGGTCCTCTTGGTGAACTACTGCAAGTCAGCTGACCAAAATGTTTCGGCTTGGCCGGCGGGACAGACTAGGTTGTAAGAGGTCCGTAATCATCGAATCATTCGAAGCAATCAGGCAGCGGGCAGAGGCTTTCGTCTTCGAGCGAGCAGAATTAGAGCCAATGCGAGCGCTGCGAAAAGTGAGTAAGCCGCTGACGGGAACTCGGGCACGACGTACGCTTTCGTACTATCCGTGTCTGAAACGTAGCCATCCGCGCGGGCTTGAACGGTCAGCGTGAAGTTGGCGACGCCCGGCGGGGCAGTCCATTCAACCCACTGGCCGGTGGTAGAGTTGAAGCTTCCTCCGTTCGCAGTCCACTCGTAGCTGACGGCAGGTGTGCTTCCGTCGCTTGCCGTCGCCTCGGCTCCAACAACGCAAGTAGACTGACCAGAATCCGGGTTCAACGTTGGGCAAGAGTCCAGTATCCTGACTTCCAGCTTCGGGGGCCCTAGCATCTGCACTGACCACGTCACATCTCCCTCTCCTGCTATGATGTCGAACCAGTGAAAACCTGAAGTAAATTCGAGGTCAAGCGTTGTGCTCGAACTCACGACCCCCTTGCTCTCATCGTCCACGAAGAACTCATAATCGCCGCCCGTCACCTCCAGAACGACCTGATTAGTGCCAGCATTCGGAAAGTTCACGGCGAATGCAGACGAACGTAGGTTTGAGTTCGCAGGGATAGAGCCGGCAAAGTCAACAGGCGGCTGCGGCACAAGGTAGAAGCCGATCTCATATGTGATCGGTGCGGTCGCCTCCGCCTCAGCCTCGACGGTGACGCTGTGTGACCCCGCCTCCAGCGGACATTCGCAGTAGTCCCATCCTTCACCCATTAGCTGCCAGTAGCCGGTTCCATCGGTCAGTACGTATAACACGTCGTAGGAATCGGATCCCCCGGTGATCACATAGTGGAAGAGATACTCGTCAACGTCACGCGTCAGTTCCCACTGCAGGGGCGGATCCGTAATTCCGCCCGGGTCAAGCGTCCCGGAGAAAGTCTTCAGAACTCTGGGCGAGGATGCTCCAGCGGCCGGAAGAACTGAGAAAGAAATGGCAGCGACGAGCAAAGCGCAGAACATGAACGACATTGCCGCAGATCTCAAGTGGGATCAAGTCCAGAGGCATGGAGTGCCGTTCTTAAGCCTTGGGGAATCGCAAGAAAGGTATATGATGAATGCATGGATGTTCCCGGTGAGGCAGCTACAATTGTTGCTAGCTTGAGAGAGCTACGGTTACGGCGTCGGATATTGCGTCAGTGGCGACTAGGCCCTGAAACTTCGTGAAGATCTTTCCAGACCGATCAATCACGTAGTATGTCGGAGTCGCGCCGACACCATACCTCGAGAACACAGAGTTGTCCGAGTCAAGCACATGAGTCCAAGTCACGCCATTGTCCCTGATGAAGGCTGCTGTCGATTCGGCGGTGGCTCCACCTTGAGTTGCGGCGACAGACAGGAACACAACATCTTGACCCCGGTACTGCTGCTCCAAGTACGCGATCGACGGAGCCATCTGCTGGCAGACATGACACCACGAAACCATAAACTCCAAGACGACGACCTTTCCCCTGAACGAAGACAGCCGCACCTCCTCGTCTGCAAGTCCCTGAGCCGTGACGACTTGGAGTTGGAAGTCCGGGGCGAATTCCCCGATGCTGCCCGCCGGCTTTGCTGGCTGCGAGAAGACATACAAGCCAATGAGAACAGCAACAATGATGACGCCGGCAAAGATGAGATATGAAGTTCGCCTTGACTTCTCAACCTTGACCGGCCTCGTTTTCCTCTTCGCTTTGGAGCGTGACAAGTTACGGTCGCGACCTGATGCTTCGTCACCTGTATTTACGTCTTGGGCCGCCTCAGCAGGCATCGACGTGTCGACCAAGAAGCAGAAGACGATGCGGCTATCCGTCAACATAAGATCAAAGCACAAAAGCAGCTACGACATGACTGGCTAAGTGATGGTTGGGAATGAGCATATCACGAAGGACGGTTCTTGCCGCCACGGCGATCTGCTTCGTCATCGCCCTTGCTACAGGGATCATCATCTATGCGCCGCCCCAAAGCCAAACCAACGAAGTTCACCGCGATACTGTGACCACTCTCGCGACCGGATTGGATGAGCCGCGCTTCCTCGCAGTTTCGGGAGGCTACGTATACTTCACTGAGCTTGAGGGAGGAAGAATCGGAAAGGTGGACGTTGACGGTCAGAATCTCTCTACCTTGGCGAGTGGACTCGAGTGGCCGATGGATCTTTCCGTCTCCGGCGAGTTCGTATACTTCACTGAACATCACGGCAAGACCGTTAGTAAGATCGGAATCGAAGGGGGCGAAATCATCAGGCTTGTCAGTGATCTGCATGCTCCGTACGGCATCGTGGTCTCAGACGGATACGTCTACTATGCGGACATGGACTGGGGCACAATCGAGAAGGTATCGGTGAATGGCGGAGAGGCTACGGTACTGGTTGATGGCCTCAGGGATCCAATCCGCATCACCGCGTCAGGCGACTACCTCTACTTCACCGAGTATGCAAGCGGCCGTCTGAGCAGGATCAAGACATCTGGGGGAAGGATGGAGGTACTTGCGGTCGCGCTGAAGTACCCCTGCGGGCTCGACGTGTCCGACGGTTATGTCTACTTTGCTGAGAGAGACGGCGGCACGATTGGGAAGGTAGGAATTGCAGGAGGAGAGGTCAAGATATTGGCAGACGGCCTGAACAATCCGATAGATGTTGCTGTCTCATCAGGCTACGTGTATTTCACGGAACAGTGGGGAGGGAGGCTCAGCAAAGTGCCTGTGAACGGGGGCGATGTGACTGTAATCTTGGCGGAATTGGAGGAACCGTTTGGGATTGTTATTTCAGACGGGTTTCTGTATCTTGCTGAAGGCCAGGCTGGGATGATCAAGAGAATCGATATCAGAGGTCAGCCATGACTCATCTGGCCTCATTCTCAAATGTGACGGTGTAAGGAAGTGCGGGGATCTTTCAGGAAGACAGTCGAAGTCGTGCTGGTGATCAGCGTCTACATTCTGTTCCTGACGGTTGGCGTGTACAGCGGCCAAACGACGATGACTATAGATATCATCAGCCCACACGGCGACGTTGAACTCCAGTCCTCACCTGTGGAACTTGGAGCCCTCGTCACGATTCGGGGCGTGCCAGTGTCGAATGTTTCAGTCACCTTCACCGTTCTGGTCTGGGGAATCGGTGAGACGAAGACCGACACTTCGACCGACGCGAAGGGCGTCGCAAAAATACTCTTTCCTGCAAGTTCCGGCAACTACACCTGGTACGCCACCGTAAGGAGAGAAGGCTATCCCCTGATCGTGTCGCGATACAGTAATCTCTCGATTAGGCTCTTGCTGGCTATTGACGCACTCGTCCCCTCACAGTCCGTCCTTGCTGTTTCTCCTGTTAATTTCAAAGCAAGAGTGTCCGATATGCAGGGTCATCTGGTCGAGTCGGCGAACGTGACGTTCTACGTAGATTCGGTCATGATAGGATCGAGTCTTACCGGCGCCAACGGGATTGCTAGACTGTCGAAGCCGGTGGATACAGGCAACCACATCTGGTTTGCGTCCGCATGTAAGGACGGCGAGTGCGGCATATCCGCGCCCACCATGTTCCTCGTCGGTGCGTAGGAGCATTCCGAAATCATGAACCTCATGACTCAAGAGCGACCCCAGATCAGCCGGTGAGATCCGCCAGAAACAGGAGTTCCAAGAAGACTAGCACGCCAGCCGCCAGCAGAGAGACATGTCGGATTCGTCTCTGAGATGCTGCCCACATCAGTTCGCGGGCCAATGGGTTTGCCCTGAAGCCTGATTTCACTGGCTTGGAGCCACCTGGAAGGTGGCCTGTGCCTGACCTGGCTCGTATCCGGCCATTGTCGCAGACACCCTCACCTGAAATGTGCCGATGCTGTCCGCGGAAGCCGCGATTCGAAAGGCAGAAGTGAATTGGCCATTCGCGTCGGTCACTCCCCCGAGACTCACACTCTCTCCTGAGGGATACACGATCTCCATAAGAACCGAGGCGCTCGAAATCACGTTCCCGTTCAGATCATGAACGGTGATGATGACCTCTTGCATGCTTCCCGGCGTGACTGGATCGTATGCGACGTTGATTTCGACCTGAAGCGCCGGGCCGGTCGGTTGAGTCGCGACAGTCTGAGACGTAGTCTGAGTGCCCGTGCCAGATAGCGGAGGAAACACGACGGGGCCGCTGAGAAATGCGAGGGCGACTATCACGATCACGGCGACACCTGCCACAGAGAATGCTAGTGCCCTTCGTGTAACGTGAAAGCGCCGTGGCCGAACGAGACGCGGTCGTGCCTCACTCGGTGGAGGAGGGGGGCGCGATTCCGCTGGCTTCGACTCTACTCGGGGTTCAGGAGCCTTCTGTTCAACCGCCGACGGCTCTCTCGCGGCGGCCGGAGGTCTCGGAGCCGCTTCCCCCAATACGATCTCATAGGAAGGCGGGGGCAGAGGCGCCTCTTCGAACGCGATCTTTCTTCCACACTGATCGCAGAACCTTGCGCTCGGCTCCAGTCTTCTGCCGCACCGATCACAAAATGGCAAATCCGCCATCGGCAATGTTAGAACGGACCGCCCCACATATGAGTTTCCCTGCAATTAGCAGATCATGTGGCTAGGCCGCGGCAAGACAATCGCTCAGATCTTGCGCAGGCCAGACGCGGGCCGACTCCGAAATTGAGCGAGTTGAACCTAGACCATTTTGTGTTGGCGTCGATTTGCTCTCAAGACAATGGTGCGCTCTCAACTGTTATGGACTCATGCGCGTGCGAGATCTGGGAGGCTCATCTGGATCCCACGAGGATGAGCAGCTGCAGCGCCCTCAGCGAGTAGCTCAGATGTGATAGGAAGAGGTAGGTGAGGAATGTTCCGGCAAACGCCACCTGACTTCGGCTTTTCCACGTCCACCCTTGCCCGTTCACTCTGCGAATGACGGCTTCTGCTCCCAACGCCCCCGTCAAGTACAGAGGAATCACGTATAGACCCCTCCAAGTTAACCACATGGGCGTATAAGGAGACGCGGGAGAGCTTGATATGACGACGATCAGCACAGCAGGCACGAGAACCGTCGCTGCGATTATCCTGTTGAACGATCGTGCTTGTGACGTGGAGTCGAGGAGGCCCACGACTGATAGGAGTGTCAGGAAAGGCAGATCGATCCGGTTTCCGGCGAAGTCGAAGGCCTCCTCGAGCACGTCTAGCACGGAGCCGAGGAGTCCGGGCTGCACTTGGGTGAGGTAGCCCCAGGATTGAGTGAACCAGAGAGCTGGGTCAATGCCCTGCGCTCGGAAACCGAGAAGAGGAGCCACGAGTAACAGCAAGACCAGAGGCATCAGAACACTTCCAAGAATCACGCCGCTCAAGAAGCCGACTTCATGTTTCCATTCATGGCGACCCGCACTCCGAAAAGTGAGAATTGACGTGGCAAGGACGAGCGCCAGTTCCGCTATGAGGACAACCCACAGGAAGGCATAGGATGCTAGCAGGACAAGTGAGATTACAAGCGAGCATATGGCGGCAAGCTTGGAGTGAAGACGGATCGACCTCACGAGCAGAGCAAACATGAAGTTCGCGACGGACAGAGCAAACCAATTGTTGATTATTCCTGCACTCATACCGAGAGCGGTCTGAGCGGAGACGACGGATAGAAGGGCCGCGAACGCGGCCACCGAGGCTCGTCCGGTTCCCTCTCTCACGAGCGCGAATGTACTGAGCGCAAGCAGGATCGACAGGAGGGCGGGCATCAACCTGACCACCCACTCGGCGCTGAGACCTGTCACGATCCTAACCACGAAGAGCAGAACAATGAAGACGGTTCGAGGCGTCTGCAGAAGCGGAAGAGCATCCGCGAGACTATTCATGGAACGCAGGTTCTCTATGTAGAAAGGAGAATCCACGCCGAGTACCCCACCAACCTGGGCAACGAAATAAGGGTACAAAGTGAATGTGACACCCAAAACCAAAGATCCCATGAGGACCACGTACGGTAACAATCTCCGAGAACTTGCTGGCGCAAAACTCGGATGGGCAAGATTCTCGGCAGGAACCTGTGGCTTCGTTAGCATTCCAGACAACCGCCTGTAGACCCGCTGGAAGCGTTGCTCAAACAGCGCGACGATCGCAGCACCAGCCAGAGCGATGAACATCGTCCAGAGGAGCGGTCGTGCAAGGTAGAATACCTCCAAGTCAACCGCCAACATACTCAGCCAAGCATCAGCCGGCTCGAGACTCGATCCGGAGACCAAGGCGAGGAAGAAGTCCTCTCGCCACAGCAGAACGGCGACGGCGCCTCCGGCGGCCATCAGACTGAGGAATCCGAAAACCTCCGCGGAAACCACTCTGAGAGCCAAACCTCTCTCGACGCCAACAAGCAACGGTGACCTTGAGATGAGCGTGTATCCCGCGAGAAAACCCGAAGCCACGAGCAGCACTGTTCCTACGCGGAACGAGAAAGTCATGGTGATCAATGATAAGCTCGGAAAGATCAGCGCTGTCAAGACGACAAGAAGCTCTGGGGCGACTCTTCTGCGTACAAGAGCGACGACGGCAGGAGACAGCGTGAGGAGAAAGCAAACAACCCAAACAATCCAGTCCGCTGTAGGTTCCAGCACGGATGGGCTGAGCTTCACCCACCAGACGAATGTGCGAATATGCCAAAGCAACCCTGTAAGACCTCCCAGGAAAACGAGACCCAGAAAGACCACAACGCCAGCCGCTAGAAGAGGCACATATCCAAGTCGCCTATGCGACTGCATTGGCGACGGCTCGCGGGCCAAATGGTTCTCCTGAAGTCTACCTTCGCTGCGACTACCCTATTGCACCTGTCGGGCGGACATCGGGTTCTTGAGTCTGTCGATGAATAGGCCGACGAAGGTGATTCGCCGATCCCGACGGAGACCTCAGAAGAGCGGTGTCCACATATTTCACACATTATGAAGTTTTCTGGTAGCCCTTGTACACGGCTTTCCTTGCGCGATTCAGCCTGTGCCCCGTTCTCTGGTTGGTGGTGCTCTAGCGGTTAATGAGCCACATGAGCTTCATGCGGACACATGGATGCGGGGGGTCCTCATTTGAGAAGCTTTAGGAATTCTTGCCTAGTCAACTTACACTGTTCTATTATGTCCATGAGCGTGGACTTGTTAACCTCTCCATGGAGAGGCACGACCGTGCGTCTTCCATCTGCATGCCTTAGGAAAACGTGACTGCCCTTCTGCCTGACGGCAACGAAGCCTACCTTGATGATTTCTCTTCCCGATAAGACCGGAAGCTTCTCAGACAACGATGGGTATCAACTTGCCGCCTTCCTTCTTCGCTTCAGACTCGTATTCCTCAAGGACAAGCTCAAGGGCTTCCTTCAGATTCGTCAGAGCTTCTTCCTCGGTCTTGCCTTGGCTAATGGCCTCCGGCAATTCGACGCATCTAGCCGCATAGTAGCCTGACTCCTCGTCCTTCCTCAGACTAACCGTGAAGGTACGTTGAACCATCCTGATCAGCGCAGGCAACACGGTAAGCAGGCGTATTTAGGTGTTGATTGAAGACGGCGGAGCGCGAATCGTACGCATCGAGTTTCTGCAAAGAGGACGCCATGCGACAAGCGGAATGGCGAATCTACAATGAGCTCGGTGAGGCGAACAACCGCACATGCGAGATCGTCAATTATTTCCGTTGTCCCTACGGCGACGCGCGGCGTCAACTCCTACAGGACGGCCATGACGCACATCAGCTTTGGCAACACATCTACTGGTACGATATCCACTGGAACCCTAGCATATCGTACACGCCTGTAGCGTCGGAGAAGAAATGGTACCACTACGACGAGCCACCCATCATCGACGTAACAAGCTACGACGACATCATACGCGCGATCGAGGACGGTAGACTGGACAGGATCATAGACGAGCATACGCGCTACATGAAAGAGACTGGCCGAGAGATCTGGAACCTCTAGAAGATCGCTAAGCAGACAATTGGAGTGTAGCGATAATGGCCGGAGCGCCGCGCGGCATTTTCCGAGCGGGGTTCGCTTTCCTGTTTCCAATCCTTGCCAGTCCAGCCGTCTAGTCCTCTGGAGTCTGCAGAGATGGGGGGAATAGCTAAATGCAAGCATTTCAGTAAGTTGCTTGCGGGATGCCTACCCATGACCAAGGCTCAGAATCTGACCGTCAGACTGGAGAGAGAACTTGTCAAGAAGATCGAGCAGGAGGCACGAGAGGAGAAGACCGACAAGTCGACCGTCGCCCGTAAACTCATTGCGCTTGGAATCGAACAAACTCGAAAGGCACGCGCTCTCGAAGAGTATCGCAAGGGCAGATGTACTATCTGGAAGGCCTCTGAGAAGGCTGGAGTCCCTCTGAGGGAGATGATCGAGACGCTCAGGCGTGAGAGAATCCCGCTACACTTGTCCCCGGAGGATGTTGAACAGGCTTGGAGAGAAGCGCTTGGCGAGTAGAAAACCCATCTATGTCCTAGACGCCACTCCGATCATACACTTCGCCAAGATAGCGAGACTCAGCCACATTCTAGGCGTGTGTGAAGCACACATCACGAGGGAAGCCTACCGAGAAGCTGTCGATCGAGCAGAGGGAAGACCCGACGCGATGCTGATACGTGACGCTGTAGAACGTGGAGAGATCAAAGTTCACGATGTTCGTGACCGACGCCTAGTAGACGCCCTCCTGAGGCATCCTGAGATACACAAAGGAGAAGCAGAGACCCTTGCGGCGGCCAAAGAGTTGAATGCCCTTGCCATCATTGACGAAGCCGAAGCCCGAGCAGTCGGTAGGACCTACGCGATCCAGACCAGAACGGGAACACTCTTCCTACTCTTCAAGCTCCCAACGCTGAAGAAAATCCGAGCAGAAGAATGCCTTAGAATTCTCGACGAACTCGTGGACTCGGGCTTGTACATAGACTCGCCTACACTAGCGAGAGCAAAGCAGAAGATTGAAAAAGAAGTCCCCTGATCCCAAACCAGACGGTATCTTCTGCTTTTCGACGAACAGACTGACCTACTATCCCCTTAGGCCACGTGTGTTCAGCGATCAATGTCAAAGCTCTTTACCATCAGAAACGAACGCAAAGCAGACGCATCCATTGACACCACTCGAGCGAGCGCGGATATGAGCTGCCCGATGCCGGAGCTGAAGATAAGGTGACAACGACCCGTTCATCATGGATGCGACAACCTATGGCGATGTTATTGGAGCAATCACACACGGAAGGCTCGCCAAGATTCTCACCCAGCGAACTTTTGAGAACCCTGAGACATGAAAGGCCGAGCACGTAGCTTCGGCAAGCGTAGAATAGCATCAGTAAGCGAATGTGGATCTGTTGCTGGTACGAAGATGCCCGAATCCCCCGCGATCCTGTTGAGGCGCTTATTGGGTCTGTTGCGGCAACTTCTTTCGTCCCAGGTCACGCCCTCGGCCGAGTTACGTGCAGATGAAGGTGTTCTCGCCGATTATGAAACGTGACCCGCGCGGCAAGTTGCTTGCTGAATCTATGATCTGCGTATTTCTGCCGATTAGGCTGTCGACGATTCGTCTCTTGCACTCGACTTTACAGTCGCCGACTATGATCGTGTTCTCCACTTCTGCCCCGCGAACGAGTGTGTTGTCGCCGATCGATGTGTACGGGCCGACGTAGGCATCCGGCCCTATTTCGCAGTTGTTTCCGATGATGAGGGGGCCTCGAAGTGTTGTTCCCGCTCGAATCACTGTGCCATCTCCAATGCATACGATGCCTGAAATCTTGACGCGTTCCTCCAGTCTTCCTCTGTTGTACGATGATAGCTCTGAGAGGACGAGCTGGTTCGCCTCAAGAATGTCGTCTGGGAGGCCGGTGTCCTTCCACCAACCCTTCACGATGCGATGCTGCACCTCCAGTCCGTCGTTCAGCAATGTCTGGATTGCGTCGGTGATCTCAAGCTCATTTCTCCACGAGGGGCGAAGCCGGCGGATCGCATTGAAGATCTGCCTTCTGAAGAAGTATATCCCCACCAGCGCGAGATCGCTTTGAGGATCCTTCGGCTTCTCGACGAGGCGTACGATCCTCCCATTCTTCAGTTCTGCGATCCCGAAACTCTGCGGGTTCCGGACGTGACATAGAGCGATTTGGGCGGCGGCGTTAGATTTCTCGAAGTCCCCAACCATTTCGCGGATTCCGCCTTTCAGAAGGTTGTCCGCCAAGAAGACTACGAAAGGCTCGTCGCCGACGAAGTACTCTGTCAGCTTCACGGCGTGCGCGATGCCCTTCGGCTCGCCCTGATTGATGTACGTGATGCTTACCTTGAACTTCGCGCCGTCCTCGTAGTACTCCTGGACTTTTTCAGGCGCCAAGGACCCAAGGATGATCGCGATGTCGGTTATGCCGGCCTCCCTCAACGTTTCCAGCGCGTACAGAGACATCGGTTTGTTCGCGATGGGGATCAGCTGCTTCGGTCCAGTGTGCGTAAGGGGTCTAAGGCGGGTTCCAGCTCCGCCGTGTAGAATCACGCCTTTCAAGGCTTGCTCCTCGCCATCTCTTCTAAGCCACGGTTGACACCAAACAGTTCGATGCCCAATTCCTTTTCAGCCTTTCCGACATTCAGAGACGAGTCTCTCGGCCTTCTCGCGACCCAGTCCAGATCCTTCATCTCGACCGGAACCAGTAGGCTCTCGTCGAGAGAGAACCGTCTGGCGATTCTCCTAGCGAAATCGAATCGGCTGATCCTTTCGTCTCCCGCAATGTGCAGTATGCCTCGACTGTTGCGCTCGATGGCTCGCTGAATCGCTCGCGCGAGATTGTCAGCGAAGGTAGGAGAATTGATGTGATCCTTCACTACTCTGAGGATCTGGTGTTCGCGGAGTCCTTTCAGGATCCAAGTCGCGAAATTGAGTTTGGTAGGGTGCCATCCGTAGAGGACACTCGGCCTCACTATCAGGCAATCTGGCGAAGTCGAGGTTCCGATCCGCTCGGCTTCAAGTTTCGTGACTCCATAGAAGCTTATGGGATTGGGCTGATCCGTTTCTTTGTACTTCCCTTTGCTACCGTCGAAGACGTAGTCGGTCGAGACAAGTATCAGCTTTGCTCCAACTCTCGTACAGGCGTCTGCGATGTTGGCCGTTCCGTCAACGTTGATTCTTCGAGCGAGATCTCGCTCGGTTTCGCAGCGGTCCACGTCCGTCTCGGCTGCTGTATGAACCACTACTCGAGGAGCCGCGCTGACGATTGCTTTCAGCGTGTGCTCTCTTTGCGTAATGTCAACCGCCAAGTCGTCCCGACCTTCCAGCACATGCTTGTCGATTCCCACAGTTTCATAGCGGTCCGCAAGAACGCTGACGAGGCTCCTTCCGAGAAGTCCGCTACTGCCTGTGACCACGACTCTTGTGTTGGACGTCCCTCTGGCACCGGACTGCTGGAGGGAGCCAAGGGGTAATAAAGTTGGGTTGACGCACTATGCGAAGGATGGAGTTGGAGGCCGGATGATTGACGGGGTCGTTCTACGCGAGCTGAAGCCGATACCGGACGAGCGGGGATGGCTGATGGAGCTGTTGAGGTCTGACTGGGACCTCTTCGAGAAGTTCGGCCAAGTGTACTTGACGACTGTGTATCCGGGTGTCGTGAAGGCTTGGCACTACCACAAGAAGCAGACGGACAACATGACGTGCATCAAGGGAATGTTGAAGCTTGTCCTGTATGACTCCCGGAAGGATTCTCCGACTTTCAAGAGGATCGAAGAGATCTTCTTCGGCGATCGAAAAGCTCTTCTCGTAAAGATCCCTCCGCTCGTGCAGCATGGTTTCAAGGCGATCGGTGGAGAAACCGCCTATGCGATAAACATCCCGACGGAGCTGTACGACTCCAAGGAGCCGGACGAATTCAGGCTCTCGCCCGAGACGAAACAGATACCGTACGACTGGGGCCTCGCGCCCGGGCTGAAGCATGGATAGAATTGCCTAGCAACCGGTGCCGACTTGGGACGAAACGGGAAGTATGTCGAGCATTTGAGCGATCAAGAGTCAAGACATCTTCGAGCTGTTCGAGCTACGAGCGTGGATGTCCCGACCAGCGGAGAAGTGCCCCCGATCTGTTGTAGGATTGATGTTTATTAGGGCGGGCGAGCGAGTTTACCTAGGTGAACTAGTTGACCCTGGTCATAAAGAAGGTGGACCAGAAGACTGTCCGCAACCTGAAGGCAGAGGCAGCTCGTCGCGGCCTGACACTGGCAGAGGTGTTCCAAGAGGCCGCGAATCTTTGGCTCAATAGGGAACAAGAGAGGCCTGCCTCAACGGATGCGGATCGAAACAACGAGTTCTACGAGGCAAACGAGGCTGAGCTACGGAGGCAGTACAAGGGCGAATTTGTCGTAATAGCAGGAGGCGAACTGGTCGGCGCATATCATGACCTCAACGCTGCGGGAACAGCGATAAGATCACTGAAACCGAGACCCCGACATGCCATAGTGACGAGGGTAGGCCACGACGAGAGGAGCATCGGCGAATGGTTGGCCGGCTCTTTAGAACCGTGAACTGCTACCCGCACGACGACTCCACAGGCCACCCGCGCCTGAAGATTCGACTCCTCAATGTTGTCGGCGAACGACTGCCTGAGGACCTGCTGGTGCCCTTGGACACGGGGTTCTCCGGAGCATTGATGCTGCCCAGTAATACCTACGAGTTCTTCATGAACGGCGAACTTCCGAGGGAGACCTGGAGGCAGTACCGAACTATGATCGGCCCGCTTCAGATGAAGAGCGCCAGAGCTTTCATCGAAATCGAGGGGAAACCATCAGCCGAGACGTTGGTTGAGACGCCCCTAATGGGGAAAGGAAAGCTACTCCTCGGGCGGGCAATCCTGAATCTCTTGTCCGTGCTCTTGGACGGACCCTCAAACCTCTCTTGCCTAGTGGGAGCTGATGTTGAGGCCCGCTCCGCGAAGGACGACCTACACTAGAGAACGCGAAGGCGGAGCCGTGGCGCATCACTGAGCCTCTGATCATATGGGCAATTCCTAAAAGTATGATTCGTCATACTTGGACGCGAGGCATAGCTCATTGGAAAGGTTGACGGTTAGCCTTCCTGAAGATCTGGCCAAGAGGGTGAAGCGCATATCTCATGAGACAGGCCTGAAGGTATCGCGGATAGTCGCCAACGCGTTAGAGCAGCATTTAGCTGAGCAGGCTCGACCACAGACAGAACCGCCCATCCGTCCCACCGTCTTGTGGAAGCTTAAGGGTCGAAGTCGCCTAAGGGCACCTTCCCCGACACTCAGGACCAAGCCTGTAGGGTCGTGGCGTATCATTGAACTCGACAAACTACCCGTATGAGGAAGACGGAATTCTCCCGGACGGCTCGAAAGTCCCAGACATCCCCGTCATGAACCTGTTGATGGTCAGAAAAGACCGCCGGAAAGGTTTACTTGGAAAGTCGATCGTCGACACAGGCTTCGACGCCGCAATCTACGCAAACTTGAATTTGGCAGAATTCCTTGAAGGTGCCACGCCGAAAAGGACGATGCCATTGCAAGCAGCCGGCCGTGACGTGACCTGCGAGGTTTTCGATGTCGAATGCTACATCATGAACCAAGATTTCAAACCCGTCCTTCCGTTGGGAAACGTGGACGCTTACTGCCCCGTCGATCCTATCGACCTGTCCGAAGACATCATCATGGGCAGAGCTATCCTCAACCGAATCAGGCTTCAGCTCAACGGTCAACTCGTAAAGTTGTTCCTAGAGCGTTCCAATAGCTGAAGAGGATGGCTGAGTGAGTGCATGGATAGAGTTCTTGTGACTGGCGGAGCAGGCTTCATTGGCAGCAACTTCGTCCGTCACCTGCTCAACGAGACCGACTGCAAGGTCGTCAACCTCGACAAGCTGACGTACGCGGGCAACCTGAATAACATCAAAGACCTACGCGGCGAGAAGCGGCACAAGTTCGTGAGGGGCGACATCAGGAACCGAAGGCTAGTGGACTCGCTAGTTAGAAGAGCGGATGCGGTCGTGAACTTCGCGGCCGAGTCACACGTAGACCGCAGCATTCAAGCCCCGCGGGTTTTCGTTGAGACGAACGTCCTCGGAACGCAGGTCCTGCTGGAGACGTGTCGAAGGTTCGGGGTAAGGTTTGAGCAGATAAGCACGGACGAAGTGTACGGAAGCAGCGCTGAAGGCTCGTTCAAGGAGACCGATCCACTGAACCCTTCCAGCCCGTATTCGGCTAGCAAGGCAGCGGCGGATCTTCTCGTGAACGCCTACTACGTGACATACGACATGGACGTGACGGTAACACGTAGTACGAACAACTATGGCCCGAACCAGCATCCCGAGAAGCTCATACCGAAGCTGGTCACCAACGCGCTCCGCGGCAAGCCTCTTCCAATATACGGGGCAGGAGAGAACGTCAGAGACTGGATATTCGTCGAGGACAACTGCCGAGCCGTTCAGGTCGTCTTAGAGAAAGGAGACAAAGGCCAAGTGTACAACATCGCCGGCGGCAACGAGAGGAAGAACATCGACGTTGCAAGAGATGTGCTCAGTTATCTGTCACTTCCCGCGACTATGGTAAGCTTCGTCGCAGATCGTCCAGGGCATGACTTCAGGTACTCCTTAGACTGTCAAAAGATCCGTGAACTGGGCTGGAAGCCCCTTGTAGCTTTCGACCAAGGACTTAGGAAGACAATTGACTGGTACAGGACCAACAGCTGGTGGTGGCGGCCGCTCGTTCACTGAGCTGAATAAATGCCTCGACCAGGTCAGCGGAGAAGATGCCCGATATCCTCTACGATACGCTGTGAATGACGCGAACGACACCGTGGACATGATGGTCTGGCTCGTGTACGCTTCCGAGACTGCCCAGCATGGGTGCGCGGATTTCCCGGGGCAGCGTAAATATATAAATATCCAAATATCCACGTTTCGCTCATGGCCAGAGCAGGCATCTATGTCAAGGGCGTCAAAGAAGAGCTGTACCGCGAGGTTAAGGCCCAATCAGCCAGGTTGGGAAAGACCGTCTCCGAAGTTGTTACGTCTGCCCTAGAGGACTGGCTCAGACGGAAGGCTCCTGAGGAAGACAGAGAGTTCCTGCAGAACAACCTCGCCTACGAAGCCCTCGAGGAAGAGCTCTCAGCCAAGTACCTTGGCAGGTATGTTGCGTTCGAGAAGGGACGGATCGTAGGGACCGCTGATACTCTCGACGCCTTGAGCCCTTTCATGAGCGATGTCGACCACAGGATAGTGGTGAGAGTCGGCGAAGATCGGCCTAGGAGAAGGTATCTCGGAGGGTCGAGCCTACGAAGAACGACGACTTGACCTGGCCGTACGCTGACGACGAATTCAATTACAAAGCTCCAGTTATGGAGCTTCGCATCTCGAATCCTCTCACCAAGTCACAGACAACATGTGAGATGCTGCTTGACACCGGCTATGACGGCATCATTCTCTTGCCATGGAGCACGTACCTCGAGCTTGGCCTGCGCAAATGCGAGCTGCCCAGGAGACTCTGGTCCACCGGAGTCTCAGTCACAGGAGAGGAGTTCCCTCTGAGGGCTGCGCAGGCGCTCGTTGCACTAGGCGAAAGAACCATGCCAGTAGTCGCCGAGACATACCGCGACAACTCGAAGAGACTCGTAGGGAGAGGATTCGTGGACGACTACATAACGACTCTTGACGGCCCACGGGAAGAGCTGAAGATCAGCCTCGCCGACCACCCGGCGGCCCCGTAGGCTGAAGAAATCACGAACCTGCCCATCAGCGGCGGATACGTTGGTCTCAATCAATGAACGAGCCATCATCCAGGCTGCGCAGCGAGTCTTGGTCAGTTTCGTAGGGATGAGTCGCCTGCCCCACATTCCTCTACGATGACCGTAATGGTGCTAGGCGGGCAAATTCTCTGAGCCCCTCGCCAAAGGATGCCATTAGTCCGTGGGCCGTCAAGAAGGCGTCCGAGATGCGTCGACTCTGCTGGACTCGTCTCCTCTTCGTGACTATTCTTGGGAGATGGGTGAGGACCCACCAGTCCCCGCGAAGAACTGCTAGCGCTGCCGCGGGCTTGCGTGATCGGAGAAAGCCGAGAAGCCGTCGCAGAGTATAGAAGCACGAAACAGGTACGGCGAGTGTGAGGTTCCAGAGCCCGAGATTCTTCAACATGCACTGCAGGCGGTTTCGCTCGCCCAAGAATAACCGTTCGGGCTTGAGGAACGGCCCCATGGTGGCGCTAAGCTTGTGATAGATGCGGGAGGATGACCTGTATGCGACTCGGTAGCCGGCGAGCCAAGCGCGCCAGCAGAGATCGACATCCTCAAAGTACGCGAAGAATTCCGCGTCAAAGCCGCCCAGCTGAAGGAAGATTGAGCGGGGCATGATCATCGACGCGGCCGAGACGCATCCGACGAATCGTTGACGGTACGCGTCTTGCTGATCAGGCATCATGAGACCTAAGTCGATGCCGGCCCCTATCGGCACCAACATCCCTCCTGCATGATTCACGACGCTTCGATCATCGTAGAGGAGTATCTTGCTGCCGCACGCAGCGAGCCGGTTTGTGGGAATCTCAAGCCCTGACTTCAGCTCCGCCAGCCAGCCTTGTTCAACCTCGGTGTCGTTGTTGAGGAAGACGACAAGCTCTTCTTCGACGCTTGCGACGGCGCGGTTGTAGGCTGCCGCGAAGCCCAAGTTCCGGTCGAACCGAATCACTTTGACCGCAGGATAGTGCTCGGTGACGAATTCTACGGACCCGTCGGTCGAGCCATTGTCGACCAGATACACGCTGTCTCGCGGCCCTGTCTGGGCGAGGACCGACCGCAGACAGGTGGCGAGGTGCGGCTTTCCATTGTGGTTGAGGATCAGTGTGGCCGTTGTCCGCGGCGTTTGAGCCCTCTCCTCATATGGAGTTCTTCACACGCGCAAAGACCCAGGCGACCAGTCGGTTCAAGATCAAGCCTGCGGAGCCCACGTAGGGATGCTCCATCTCCGTAACGAATCTTCCGACAATGGCCGCATCACGGATGACTCGCCGCGCCTGGACCGATCTCTTTCGTCGCCCCACGCTTCCTCGCAGACGCAGAAGATCTGAGTAGCTTCGAATCTTTTCGGCCAGCCAACCATTGAACGTGGCGTAGACAAGCACGGACGCCTCGACGAGGATGAGCAGGGGAGCGAGAAGCAGAAGCGTCCGTTTCGAATAGTTCTTCCAGATCGACAGAACACGCTCAAATTCAAGAAGGTAGAATTTCCTCGGGGTGTGCCCAAGGACGGGACTCCACTTGTGAAGGATTATAGATGACGGTACGTAGATTGAGCGCCATCCCATCATGAGGCCTCGCCAGCCCCAGTCCTTGTCTTCGCCGTAAGCGAAGAACAGGTTGTCCATCGGCCCGATCTCACGCAGCGCCTCCGTACGCACGAAGGTGCAGGCCCCGGAAGCGTAGCAGACTTCAGCCTCCCTTTGGAATCGTTCTCGATTCAACTTTCCTATGCCCCGGCAGATTCCAAAGCCTGCGATGTGAATCATGTTGCCAGCAGAATTCACTATCCGCTGGTCGTCCATCATCAGGATCTTCGGCTGGAAGAAGGCGGCTCGAGGGTGACGAGCAGCCGCGTCGACAAGCGCGTCGAGCCATCGCTGATCGACGATTGTGTCTGGATTCATGAGAGCCACGAATTCCCCTTTGGCTTCTGCGATTCCAATGTTACATCCTCCTGAATATCCGAGGTTCGACGAGTTCCGCACAATCTCGGCCTCCGGGTGGAGCGCCTCGACTCGGGTGACCGAGTCGTCCTCTGACGCGTTGTCGACAATGATCAATTCCTTTCTCGGGTATGTGGAGCTTGCCACTGAGCTTAAGCACGCGGCAAGGTAGGCGCCGGAGTTGTAGTTGACGATCACAACCGAGACCAGAGGACGACTTCCCGAGTCAGGCGTGGTTCTCAACGTCCATTCACGCAGGCATCGAGGAGCCTCGACTTGTCACTAGAGCCTTCTTGACACGTTCGCAATCGTGTACAGGATTACTCCTGTCATCACCGCCAGAATACCAGCTATCAGTAGTATCGTTGACACCAAGGCTATGCCGAGCGGCAGTTCTCGAACTTCAGCGAATCGGTTCGCAACCCAGAGCCAACCCCCAAGACCCGCAAATATTGAGACCAGTCCAGGAGCTCCAAAAAGAGCCACCGGATGCTTCTCGCCGGCAATTCGAAGAACAGCTGAGAGGATCTCAAGACCGTGAGCGAGCGGGTTCTGGGATGAAGTTTCCAGCCCTTGATAGGCGACGCCCACGGGCACTTCGACAACCGTCAAGCCCGCGTCGCCGCCCCTGATGCCGATCTCCGAAGTAACCCCCATTCCTCGCTCGTACAGCCTGATCCGTTGGATCGCCTTGCGAGAATACGCACGAAACCCACTCTGAGTGTCCGCAACCTTTTGTTTGGCTATTCGGTTCGTGGCTTCGTTGATGAGCCTCAACCCGGCTCGACGGTAAGAAGGAATCTCAGAAACGTCTGTCCCGGCGAAACGGGAGCCGATTACCATGTCCGCTTCTCCGGCCTGGAGTGGGGCCAACAGTTTCGGTATGTCGTCCCCGCTATGCTGGCCGTCAGCGTCCAAGATGACCAACGCATCCGAATTCAAATCGCGGGCAACCTTGAAGCACGATCGTATCGCCGCCCCGTAACCCAAATTGCCCTCATGCCTCACAACATGGGCTCCTAGGCGCTCCGCTATCGTCGCCGTATCGTCAGTGCTTCCGTCATCAATCACAACCACCCTATCCACATGCTTCATCGCCCGCACTACAACCTTGGCGATTGTCTTCTCTTCGTTGTAGGCTGGAAGAGCTACGACGATCAATTCTCAAGACCCTTAGAGCGCACCAGATCTAAAGGTCTGTCTAGAGGCGTGATTAAGCCTATCGCCACCGCGAGGCGGCGTCGAGCTATGATGGAATCTCGCCTGAAGCATCCTGTTGGTTACCTAACACAGGTCCTCAGATAGCACTATCGATGTCTATCGTTTCGCTCATAAATGCTGGTTGGCCCCAGGCCCAAGTGGCCCTGCGTTCGGAACCTGTTGCCCGGGTCGTGCTCCCATTCTGAAAACAGAGCCGCTTCGCTTGCTTTTCGAGTGTGGACTTTTCCCAGCACTGAGAACCAGCGCACGGTCACCTTCTCTTGGGCGAACGCCTTCTTTGCGATCTCAGGCGCAAGACTGCGGGAAGATTCACAAGGATCCAGTAGTAGGCCTGAAAGAGTGCCCATAGTTTGTCGGGACGAGATCCACGACATCGGAATTCCTCCCCGAGAATTGCCGCAGCAATATGTATAGCAAGATTCCTCATTTCCCAGGCCGCCCACTTCAGCCAAAGCCCTGCTCTAAAGTTCTTGATGACGAATACGAGCCTTGAACGTTGATATCGGTAATACTTCGACAAGTCGTCGAGGGTTCTGTCTATCGTGACAGACATACGGTGGTATACTATCGCATCTGGAACATAGACGACCCTAAAACAGAGTTCGCGAGCCCTCAAACACAGGTCAGCTTCCTCGTAGTACAGCCCAAAGAACGTGTCAAAGCCACCCACCATGTCGATCACATCTCGTCTCACCATGATAGCAGCACCGCTTACCCAGTCAACGTCCCGCATAACGTCAAATTGCCCATGGTCATTCTGACCATACCCTACCAGCAGAGTGTCACCTGACGGACGCAACAGACCGCCAGCATGCTGTACGGTGGCTCCGCCTGGAAAGTAAATCTTGCACCCCAGTACCCCGATCTTCTGATCTTTCTCCGCGACTTCTACAAGCCTCATCAGAACATTGACATCGACGACCGCGTCGTTGTTCAGGAAGAGAATGTATCTGCCCGTTGCAGAAATGATACCAAGATTGTTTCCTCCGGCCCATCCCAGGTTGCTACCACTGCTCACTATCTTCACGACGGGAAACTGATCAGTTACCATTAATGCGCTTCCGTCAGCGCTTGCATTGTCCACCACCACCACCTCGAGCCGCGGATACGCAACGGCCATGAGGGACCTCAGGCACTCCCGCAGATACTCCTTCCCGTTGTGGGTTGCAACTACCGCCGATACCAGAGGTGATTCTTCAGCGCTCAATGAACGTTCTCGATCCATTGCTTGTTCTCCCGGTTTCATTCGAGATCCAGTGACTCCGAAGCTCATGATCAGAGTTGCCCCAAAGCATTTGCTCATCAGGTATCTCAGTGAAAACGCAAGGCTTCGGAGAACTGCCTCACAACCGTGGCTTCATACACCTCTAGGGAAAAACGCCGCGCCCAACGGCGACCGTCTGATACGCAGCACACTCTCACAAGAAAACCTCCAGTCCGCCCTCAAGAGTGTCAGCAAGAAAAGAACAGCAGTGTAGATCACGCTCGCATGACTGTTTCGTGTTTCTATGTCGCGGAGATGACCTCGTAGTACTTCCTCACCATCATCCGGAGGCCGAAATGCTTCTCAGCTCGAGCTCTTCCACGTTCTCCCATGATTCTCGCCAAGTCTTCGTTGTCGAGCATATGAACAGCCGCTGAGATAAGCTCATCCAGTGACCCGCGCGGCACAAGGATGCCCGTCTCTCCGTGCTTTACAATCTCGGATATCGCGCCGCTTCGGTATGCGAGTATGGGCTTGGCGCAACCCATAGCCTCGAGGGCGGCGAGTCCGAAAGGTTCGTCCCAGAGTGACGGAACTACGACCATGTAGGCATGCCTCAGCTCCTCCACAAGAGCGTCTTCACTTAGGTACCCCAGCCCAACCACTCCCCCGCTGCCTTTACCCTCTTCAAGGTTGGTAGCTGCGAACTCCACGTCGTGTCTGCGGTTGGTCACGGCTTGGGCGGCCTTCACGAAATGCACATATCCTTTGAACGCGCCGGGATGCCCGAGATAAAGCACCCGCTTCTTCTTGAGGTCTGTAGCAGTCCTCTCTGGAGGCGAATACTTGTCGACGTCGATTCCGTTATGAATTACCTCGATTTTTCTTTCATCGAGGCCATATCTGGCCAATCGAGTCCGGATGAAGTGGCTGGGAACCACTATGGTATCGACCGCTTGCAGCAACTTGGGCCTTCGAAAAACCGTCTGAAAAGTGCCATAACGGGCTTCCCACACATAGGCGGCCATCCTCCGAATCCAACCGCATCTCAGACCAGCGGACTGGCAACGGAGACAGCGCAGCAACTTCGGCCCAGGGCAAATGTCTTCGAGATTGAGGTTCCACAGAGTCGTTATGGGGCACACTGGCCAGTAAATGTGCACTGCAAGAGTCGTCGGAATCTTGAGATCAGACGCTGCTTTGAGCGCGGAGAGGTCATAGTCGTACCAGCACACCACCCTGTCTGGACCCGACCTTCTAAACTCCTTCAGATAGCGCAAGTAGGACGAAGACTCGATGTCGAGAGCGATGTCCAGAAGGTCTGATGGCTTGGACACGAGCCTGAAGCGGAGCAGAGGCCTCAACCGTTCATTGGGCAGGCCTCTGAAGCATACCCTAGCAACTTGGACACCCATCTCGGTGAGGCCTCTTTCCACGCTGGAGGCGACTTTCGGCTCTCCTCCTGTCCAACGGGGATCGAGGACACTTCCGGCAAAGGCAACCTTCATCATAGTCACGTCATTCGCTAGACATTCACGCTGACACTCGTTCTGTCTTGCCCGAAAGTCCGGGCAAGCCCAGCATTTCCGGAAGCCGCGGCTGCATGCTCGGTCAGTTCTGCCTTTGGAAGACCTGTACAGGAAGTTAGCGATATAAGGTAACGCGAACATGACTCTGATATCAAACAGCCCAACTCCTTACCGGATGACGTTGATGTACAGTAGCTCGCTCGACGAATTCTGTCAAAGCGATGCTGCCTATTCACCGGTTTGCCAAGACCTTTAAGGATGCCAAGAGAGATCATTTGGTCACTGCCCTCTGCAAGGGTCAAGAAGATGCTGGGCGCCGCCGACCGCTCCAGAGATGTTGTCTCTGTGGTCATTCCATGCCTCAACGAACGTGATCTCATAGGAAGACTCATTGAAAGTATCGCATCCCAAACCTACAGGCCGATCGAAGCAATAGTTGTGGACGGAGGCAGCATTGACTCAACATGCAACCTTGTCCGAGAACTTTCCATGAAGCTCAGATCCGAGTCGTTCGAGATTCGAGCAGTTTCCGAAGCGGCTTTTGGGACAATTCGAAGCCCCGCCAACGCTCGCAACATAGGCGTCAAGATGGCGAGAGGCCAATTCATAGTTCTTTTGGATTCCGACTTTGAACTGACAGACCCCGAATCGATCGCCGTCATCAAGAATGCACTTGACTCACACCTGTTCACAAGCGTTCACACGCGATTTCTAATTGATACCGAGGTCGAAAGACAGGTCGCTATGATCCATGAGTCTGGTCATGGATGCGGATATCGGAAATGCGTTCTAGAAGAGGTCAAATTCAACCCCAAGCTAGGATATGGTGAAGACAAGGATTTCTTCTACAGAGCTCGCGAGCGATTCGGGTTCGACCCAACTTTTGTCTGCGGGACCACGATCGGCAGGCATCTGCCGCACACCAGGCGCGAGCTGATATCACAGGCAAGGTGGTTTGGTAGAACAATGCCAGATTTTGTTCTCAACGCGTATGAGAATCAGCAGTTGCTGTACTTGAGCGAGGTCTGCCAGCTGGTTCCGTTTATGTGTCTCGGCGTGCTCCCGCCCTTCGCATTTCTTGTTGCCATCGGGGATTTCCTGCGAGGACCTCTGCCTCGCGATGCAAAGCGACTCTTCTTTCTTCTATGGCTATATTCAGTTTACCGCTTCGTCTTGATGACATCCTACGTGACATCGGTTGCTCACAGTCAAAATGCCTCATTTCATCTGAAATTCTTGGCGACCTGCTTGGTCAGCAGGATCACGAGCATCCTGTTAGGATCCAATCGGTCAACCAAACTCTATCGTCGAGGCGGCGTTTGGAGAATGGGCATGCGTCGGCACTGATATCATTCACGCTCCTATTGTAATGCGTGTTGTTGGCGATGCGGGTAGATCTAGTCAGCCCTGTCAAGCGACTCCCCCATCTAGAAGAGGCAGATGCAACCGAGACGATCCGGGTAGTTCTAAGCTCTGCCGTCGCATTTCTGCTCCTCTCGGCAAGCAGTCGCTGGATGGATATCTATTCAGGTCTTGTATGCGCATCAGATGGTTGCCGTTAGCTTCTTGGGCCCGCACCTGGACACGTGGTTGTGGATCATGCTCACAATGCGGAGCCAAGCGCGGCGCTCGTGTCAGGAGTCCAGATTCGAGTTGTCGCCGTGGTCAAGACCGCGGCCACCTGGCCGCTTCAACTATGAAACGCTTGCTTGCCTGCATGGCATCCGAAACGAGGAGAGTGAAAGACTAACCTCCGACGGACGCATTTCAATAGCCGTGTTTCAGCTGCATTATGGACTCGGATAGAGTCAACGACTGCGAAACGAGCAAACAAGAAACGCCGTAATGACTCCGCACCTAGTCTTCCACCTGCTGGGAGATCGAACCGGACGCGCCCAGGAAGACAACCTGTGAGGGATGAAGCTGATTCAGGTAGTGGATTGTTCTGTCAAGCTCGGTCTGCTTCCAAGGCGCATCAAACGTCCCTGACACCAGCGGTACAGGTTCGCTATTGCCGACGCTGCTGCCAGCCGTCAACGCGTCCACCACATGAAACTCCTCACCAATCGAGAATCCTCCAAGATGCGCCAGATACACTGTGGACGCTCCATTCGGATAAGCCAACAACGCGAGACTTCCTGCGGTATCCGCGGCGACCGTACCAGTAATGCGAGAATGGGCCGCTGAAGGATAGTCTGCTCTCACGTAGCGTTCGGAGACGGTCTTGAATGAGACTTCGATCCGTTGGGTTCACTGTGATGGAGACTGAGAAGCTGCTTGTCCAGCTATCCCTATGACAGCAAGTACCAGACGAGCGGCTGAACACTTGACTCCATCCGCTGTCCCATAGGAACCCCGGGATACTCTTTCGTGACGTAGTGTGCTCCGCCCATGTTCGAATAGTGCGCCGTCAATGAAGGCGAACTCTCGATTGATCGGATTTAGAAGCGCCACCCCGAAGGTGGCCGAACTAGCCTGCGCCCCGCTGCGTGAATGTGTCACCTGCATCTGGGATGCTGTTCGCGCTTACTCCTGAAGTGGCGTCGTCCCAAGTGTAGACATACCATGAGCTAGCGTAGCTCGTTGGGTTCTTCAAGACGAACTCGACAACGAACGCTGTTGCAGCCAGAGTGCCAGTTGCGCTCCAACCCCAAACCAGATAGACAGAACGACCCGCTGAATCTTTGAACGATTCAATCACGAAGAGGCCGTGTGGGCCATTAGCTGGATTGTAAGGAGAGCCGGGACAAAAGACGTTTGCTCCAGTATCACGGCGAACGATACAACCTCCTGAGACGTACAGTTGACTCTGCGATGTTCCGTAGACGTAGTAGTAGCCTACCTCATTGACACCGAAGCCCGCTATTACAACTATTGGACTTGAATCGGATATGCCTGACGGAAAACCACAGGTGGTGGTGCCTTGTGAAATGTAGCCTGAATCTGTATCTAGGATCTGGTTCTGCTTATTTGCAAAACTACCGAAGAGGTAGGTTGCCGCATAGATGTCTGAAACTTGAGCGACGCTTCGGCCACCGCATTTCGGAGCGCTGGTATGCCAGTAGTCAAAGGAGTAGGTATAGTCGGGCATCACAACCCATGCTGTGTTTGAGCTCGCATCAACCACATCTTGAACTATCTGATTGAATGGTACGGGGGGTCGCGCAAAAGTGACCGTCAGAGTTTGAAAGTACAAACTGTAGTAGTATTCCTCCGCGGACGGATCATAGAAGTAATTATCATAGTTTATGTCCATTTTCATACGATAGAGCCCGTTGGGCCGACCGCCGCTCGCGGTACCCCAGCTGTTCAGAATGATCCAGTACCGGTTCGACGGATCCAAATCGTCGTACCCCACCACCAGGACGGCGTGACCCCACCCACCAGGACGTTCGTATGTATGTCCGGAATAAGGATCTGGGTTCCATACCGCGCTCTCATCAGAGAGCCACCAGAAACTTTGAAACGCGTTCCCGTCTTGAGCCGTCGCCATAAAGAAGGCGAACCACACAGCCTTGTTTTGAGTGAGAGTGTTCTTGATATTGGAAATCGCTGCCGCTTGCCCGACCGCCTGTGTCTGTACTGTAGTGGGAGTGATGGAAGTGATCGGGTAGTTCGGCAAAGTGGAAATACTCGATGCAGGGACGCTGGTCGAGCCACCACAGGCGCGCCCGCCATCCGCCCAACCAGCGTTCGTGTTGGACCAAGGAATCACGAAGCCTTTGCTCGAGTAGAAGCTCGCGAAGTCATACAACCACCCCCCGCAACAGGCAAATCCTGGGCCTGTTCCTCCGTTATAGTTGGAATTCAAGTATTGAATGGACAGGCGGTCTTTGTTCACATGTTGAACATCAAGTGCAACCTCTACGACTCCGGTACCTGCCCAGGCCCAACAGTCGCCGCAACTTCCCTGGTCGCGCTCCGAGGGCACGTACTGAATGTGGCTGAGAAGACTGAATGAGGTGGGGTACCCCGCTGCTTCGAGTCCTACATCAAAGGTACTCGTCGCAGCAGCCTTGTACTCTTGAACCCATCGGCGAAGCGTCTCCTCGTCGGGTCTCATCACCCCGCGCTCTTGCCCAGGAAGCTGTGTCGGTGCACCAAAGGGACCTACGTTTGATCCGGCTGCCACAGGGTTGTCGTAACCGGACTGGTTCCCAGAGGCTCGGGTAGGCATAAATGCGGGGTTTACAAGAACGAGGACCAGAATCAGGAAGTACGCTGGCAGAGAACGACTTGGTAGCATCTTACTTCCTTCACGCAAGTTGCCGGAACTAGTATTTATCGACGTCTTGCCCGAAACGGCGTCCGCCGTCATTCTACGCGATTTTCACTGGATTCGGCAATTTCGAGCGAACCTTATCCCTGGCGGCCCCTTCTTGTCTTCACTGGGAGCACTCTTGGTCTGGTAGACGAGGAAGGTTTGAGTCCTACGAGAAGCTTGAGAGCCCCGTCAGGTAAGGTGACTTGGCCTGCCTCTCTTGAACAAGAGTATGAACAGCGCTACCAGTAGAGCGAGAAGAACCGATTCGGTGTAGAAGCCAGCGATCGATCTGTGTGCAGCAGTACTGCTTGTTTCTGGCGGGGTTAAGGAAGCTGATGATTGAGTTGAGATTGTCACGCTCGATGCGACGGTCACATGAAGGATGTCAACTTCATAGTATTCAAGAGATGCGTCACCCCTGCCTACACGAAATTCTATGTCGTACTGTCCTGGTGTGCTAGAGCGTATGGAGTAGACTACGAAGGCTTGGTCACAACAACCAGGCGGCGGCGGACAGCAAGAACAAGTTCTGGTGCCTACAATCGTGCCTGTCTGGGTAACTTCAATGCCTGGTGGCACATGGTATACAACCAAATGTAGCCCTGTACTACCGCAAGGGGCTTCCAGATCGGAAAACTGTCCAATCTCCCCTTGGGGGAGCGTCATGTAATATTCATGGCAGGGAAGTGCGTCTGCGCCGGCCGGCATTGTGGTTACGCTGAGGAATGCTAGGCCTGAAGCAACCACGACGATCATCAGAAAACAAAGCCTCATGTTGTGCGCTCTTCTTCTACGGATATGCTTCCAATCTCCAGCAATAATCTATGTGTTAGAACACTTGCCCAAGCCTAGGCTAGGTTTCTCGGCGCAACGGCAGGAGAACACGGCTTCCCATAGCGTTGGACATCTCCGAAACTGACTTGGTAGACCTGCCTGAACTCAGTCCAGCATCCCGAGAGAATAGGTCCAGCTAGACCGCAAGAGAAAACTAGCTCACGATACATACGCGCATACACAGAACCATCGCTCCAACTCCAACCTAGCCTGCGGAGGGTGCGTGAAACCCACTCTGATGTCAGCCACTCCGGTTCGGGGTCATCATCGCCGACGAGTGTTTTGGACATGCTAGCCTTCAACGAGCGGATCGCGTAGTATGCGTCCTCGTTGACTGTGTCAAGAAGAACTCGCACCAGAATCGCCTCGCCCGTTTCGGTGACATTCTCGATCTGTCGTTGCTTTGCACTTTCAACAGCTAAGCTCAGAATGGCCGAGCTCAGGACAGGGTCATGGCTTTTTAGCAGTGCGCGTGCACACCAAGTCACGTCTGCACACGGAGGCAAGGAAATTGTCGGGTGTCGTACGTCCGAACAGCCCCGACACGCTAAGGATCGCCCTCATTTCGTCCACGGTGCTGATGACACCGCCGGATTCCTATGGAGGCCTGGAACGGATAGTCGCCGACCTAGGGACAGCGTTAGCCAAGATGGGTCACGACGTGACAGTCTTCGCTGCCGACGGGTCTAGTGTCCCTGGGTGCAAAGTCGTTGAGTTCGGGGAACCGAGTCCTCAGGCAGACTGGAGAAAGGCGGAGCGTGATGCATACGAAGTCTACAAGGATACGCTTGATGACTTCGATATTGTCCACGGTCACGACTGGTTCTGTCTTGAGTATGCAGCCAAGATGGAGAATCCTAACCTCAAGGTCTTGCATACGCATCACGGACAGGAACTCCATTTCCTCCCTCCTCGCGGCAGCCTCACTTCGAGGCTGCTCAGGCTGCTGACACGCCAGCGGCCCGATAATTTGGATTGGTGGGCAAGGAGGAATGGGTCCGCCTTCAAGCTGAACTTCGTGGCCGTCAGCAACTTCATGCGTAGTATGTACTCCATGCACAAACTGGAAGCCAAGGTAGTCTATAACGGGCTCAACTTGGAAAAGTACCTGTTCAAGGCGTCGAAAGGAGACCGGTTGATCTTCATAGGCAGGATAGACAGATGGAAGCAACCCCACGTCGCCATACAGGTCGCCAAGAGGCTGAATGTGGGCTTGGACGTAGTGGGCGTACCCGTGACGCAAGATCAAGAGTATTTTGAACGGATTGAGCGGATGGTGGACGGTACTCAGATTGTCTTCTACCGCGGCGAATCATTCCCTCACGAGCATAAGGTGGAACTTTTGGGGAATGCTAAAGCGTGCATCTTTCCCTCGAAGACTGGAGAGGCTTTTGGGCTGGTCCCAATAGAGGCTATGGCCTGCGGCACACCAGTGATAGCAACCAACGACGGCGCCGTGCAGGAGGTCGTTGGGCGAGGCGGAGTAGTCTGTGAAACATACAAGGAGACATTCCGCCGACGAGGCGGCCACGTCGCGTTGGAAATTGTTCCCGTCAGGAACGAAGCCGACGCCATAGCTGAGGCGCTCAACAAGCTTGACATAAGGCCCGAAGACTGCAGGGCTAACGCAGATCTCTTCTCAAGTGAAAGAATGGCCGAAGCCTACCTGCAACTGTACAGAGACATCCTTGAGGGGAAGGAATGGTAGTCAAAGCCAAAGCCATGCCCTCTCCTGTCGTCGTACGCGATTCATCAGTCGATCGGCAAGAAATGAGACCCGCGGCTCTAGCTCCATATCCTCAGCCAAATGTTCAGTGGTGACGGCTTTCCTGACCGCTTCAGGATCGGCAAGTTCCCCCCTGTTCTAGACAGTCGCGAGACTGCAGCTCTAATTGTCTCAGATCCTTTTCGAATAATGGTCTGAATGTGCTCGGATTTGCATTTGGCGAACCCTCGATTGATCGGATTTGGAAGGGCCACCCCGAAGGTGGCCGAACTAGCCTGCGCCCCGCTGCGTGAATGTGTCGCCTGCGTCTGGGATGCTGTTCGCGCTTACTCCTGAAGCGGCGTCGTCCCAAGTGTAGACATACCATGAGCCAGCGTAACTGTCCGGGTTCTTCAAGACGAACTCGACAACGAACGCTGTTGCAGCCAGAGTGCCAGTTGCGCTCCAACCCCAAACCAGGTAGACAGGACGACCCACTGAATTGAACGATTCGATCACGAAAAGCCCGTGTGGGCCGTCAGCTGGATTGTAAGGAGAGCCGGGACAAAAGACGTTTGCTCCAGTATCACGGCGAAAGATACAACCTCCTGAGACGTACAATTGACTCTGCGATGTTCCCTCGACGTAGCGGTAGCCTACTTCATTGACGCCGAAGCCCGCTATTGCGACTATTGGACTTGAAGCGGATATGCCTGACGGAAAACCACAGTCACTTTGGGAGATGTAGGCTGAATTTGTATCCAAGATTTCGTTCTGCCTATTTGCAAAGCTCCCCAAGAGATAGGTTGCCGCATAGATGTCTGAAACCTGAGCGACGCTTCGGCCACCGCATTTCGGAGCGCTCGCATGCCACTTGTCAAAGGAGTACGTATAGTCTGGCATCACAACCCATGCCGTGTTTGAGCTCGCATCAACCACATCTTGAACTATCTGATTGAATGGTATTGGTTGGCTAGCCTGCGAGACATACCGGGCGCCGGCGAGTACCATGGCCTGTGTTCTATCGATGCTTAGACTGACGGGACGACCGTTTTCGTCGACCCCTTCCAAGTATCCGTACCCGTTAGGAGCTTCTGTTTTCGCGTGGTTGATGAGGTCGGCTGCATACTGTGTACCGTACAGGGCGTAGAAACCGAAGCCCACCTTGACGTACGCAATCGGCGGAAACGGACACGATGGGTTTGAAGGCTTGACGACCCATTTTTCCCCATCGGCAGTGACGATCCACTCATACACGTACGTTGGGCAGGGCGGATTCAGTCCGGTGTTACCCTCGCTGAAACCGGTGAAGTGACCCTCGGCATCATACCGGTTCTTCTGCGCCAAGTATGCGTTCCAGAGAAGGTCAGGAAATCCTTGCTCGATGGGAAGCGTGAATGCTGCCAGAAGCAACGGCTCGCTCGTCACGTCGACCTTCGGAAGCCACACGCCGTACCCCGTATCGACCTGCGGGAAGCTTGGGTCGAGCATCTCCTGAAGCAACCCGAGCGCATCTTTCACTGGCTGATAGGTGTCGAACCCGAAGTACTCGAAGCCGTGTGCAACATACCACCTGTATACTTCGCTCGAGCACGCTGCCCATAGCGCGGAGTCGGATGCGAATCGCGCAAGGTTCTCGCGCGCGATCACCTCCTGGACCTTCGAAGTATAGTCGCGCCTAAGCGTCCTCAACCTGTGAAGCGCGATCAGTAGCTGGCCCAAGTCTGAGACGTTGGTCTCTGTCAACGAGGCGGGATAACCTGTGTCTGCGCTGTACAGGACGTAGGAAGTACCGAACGAGGTGAGGTCCCTGGCCCGAAGGAAGTCCATGATCTTGTTTAGGCGGTAGGTGCTGCCCCATGGCTCCGTCCTAGGCAAGATGCCTATCTCCTCAGCGTCCAGTATGGCGAAGATGTACGTTCCGAGATCCCAGTCAGTGAAGTAGTGCCAGCCGTAGCCCGCATAGCTCAGGCCTGTGCCCGGATGAACTCCGACTCCCGGCTGGAAGTATCTCCAGGCGGTCCGAGCCCAGTCTATCCAGTTGTCCGACGCGGCAAGAACCTGGGGAGTAGGTGTTTGCATCTGGAACTGCAGGAGTATGGCCAGAAGCATGATCGTCAGATGGAGCGAGGCCAACCTGGCCCTAGATCTTGCGGTTACCAAGTTGGTTCAGTTCAAATCAGCTTAAGCCGGGCTTCTAAGGTCTTCGCTGTGCTGCTTTCCGTTTTCGAGGGGTGACAACGGAACGCTCCAGGGCGCCGATGCGTGGAATCCGATGACTGCGGCGAGTTGTTTGCATTCAGCGGACCCTGTAGCGGCCGGCGTTGAAGTCATTCACCATTGTCCTGTAGTTGGAGCCGAGGCGAGCGGGTAGACCGTCGAGGGGCCGCCAGGTGTACCTCACTAGTTCCTTTGTTGGTGATGGTTCTTCCGGCCAAGGCAGATAGGTGGAGAGGCAGATGGCAATGTCAGATCGGCGCTTGAAGTTGACAGGGTAGACGCCGACGAGCCTGTAGTCGCCGGTGGCGTGAAGGCCGACCTCTTCCAACTGGCGGTCTGCAGTGTCGCGAAGTGATTCGTTCTTGATGATTCGGCCTCCCGGGAACGCCCACCGGTCATTGTACGGGTAGATCTTCCTGTAGCCCAGCAACACGTGAGTCCGGCCGCTGATCCGCCTATGGGCGATGATGTCAACACAAGCGATCGGCATACTCGCAACAATACGCGCCCACAGTCTTCCGGGAATGTCTTTTCTGCCCCTCACGGCTCACATGTCCAGCAGGAGACTGACCGCAGCTGTGCGAGGACTCCTAGAGCTTCCAGCTTGCTACTGGCCTGCCGAATGTCACGGCTAACTCGTCTCGAGTCGAATCTGGTGAAAGAGGCCGCCGCTTGACCTCGGCATTGTGGGAAAAGGCCGAGTCATGAGCGGTCTTTCTTCTCAATGCTAGGAGCCGCCGAAGACCTCCGAATGTCCCAAAGTCATAAAGGCACCGTAAGAGCGCAACACTGGTCAACACGCTCGATCAACGCGCAGTGGCGTGGGTCTTGGAGTCCGCCAAAACCGCCGTGCCTCGAGGAACAGTCTACATCGCTACACAAGGCGCGGTCAGCTATGCGGTCTACTTTCTCTCCTACGTTGTTCTAACTCGAATCCTGACACCCGCCGAGATAGGGAAGGTTCCTCTACTGATTGCAACTCTGGCCGTTTTCGGAGCGGTCACGAGTCTGTCGCTGCAGACAGGCGTCGCAAAGTTCGTTTCAGAATACACGGGCTCGGGGAGAACCAAGGGCGCAGGGGAGGTAGTCTCTACCGCGATTAAGCTTGTTGCAGTCGTATCGATTCCGTCTTTCTTTCTGGTAGCCTTCTTCTCGCGGCAGATCAGCACGTTCGTCTTCGGCTCAGCTGAAGACGCCCTGTTGCTCAACTTGGTCGTTCTGTCATCTTTGATCTCTGACTTCGGTGTCGTGATCGTTGGCGCTCTGTGGGGGATGAACTTGTTTGGGGGCATGGTCAAGTCAACTCTGGCTGGCGTGTTGGTTGGTCGAGCCTTCGGCGTTGCCCTTGCTTGGGCTGGTCTCGGGCTGGTGGGATTTGTGTCGGGCTCGGTGATTGGAGCCTGTGCGACACTTGGCATCTCCACCGTCTTTGCCCGCCCATACCTGAAGAGGAACGGTGAAGACGCCGCGCCTAGAGTGCTACTTGCGTACAGCTACCCAATTGTATTCAGCGGTTTGGTCACTCTCGTGCTGAACTGGGCTGACGTAACCATACTGTACGCGCTTACAGGCAGCCTCGTGAACACGGGCGTCTACTACTTGGCGTTTGCGGGCGCAAGCATCCTGTCCCCGATCGCAACCTCATTGACGAACGCCGTCTTCCCAACTCTGTCAGCAAGGTTCGGTAGAGATGAGACGCAAGCTTTCAAGGAAGCTCTGCGGATTTGCCAGCGCATTCTCAACATCTTGGTGCTACCAATCGGCTTTTCTTTGGCCGCCATCGCTGGCACAGCAGTCACAGTCGCGTACGGCACGAACTACCTCAACTCAGTGATCCCCTTCGCGATCCTGATCGCCTCAGCAATTATTCCCGCGTATCAACTCCTGATGGTTACAACGCTGCAGGCGATCGGGAAGACGAGACCTCTAATCAGGATCTCTGCGACCGCAGCCATAACTGAGATGATCCTGACGGCAGCTCTGGTCCCATGGCTGAATGTGGTGGGTTCGGCCCTTGGCAGATTGGGCATGTCAGCCGTGGCTCTCGTTGTTGCTTACAGATGCGTCAAGGGAAGGTGGTGGCGGGGGACCGAGAAGACTTCTTTAGGGAAGGCGATCGTGCTGTCGGCTGTGGTCGGCATACTACTTTTCGTCTTCGATGCGTCCGTCGCGCGCATCTCGCAGATCAGCCCCTTCGCCAGGCTCTTGCTCGATGGCGGGCTCTTTCTAATTCTGTACTTGGGCGGCCTTGCAGCACTCAAACCGCTCACAGCCGACGATGTTGAATTGTTGAAAGCCGTGGTCCCAGCTCGTCTCCAGTACGTAATTGGACTCATTCAGGGGCTCATGACAGCGGACTAGGTTCACCACTCCGAGCCGCTTCTTAGGCTAGTTGCAATATTGCACCGCTATTGGTTGAGCTCGATGACTCCAGAGTGCAAGCGCGATTGGTTGCTTCGCGGACGGACTTCAGCTTCTCGGCACCTCCGATGAAATGCAGACTGGGACGTACCATCACCATACGTCGCGTGAGAGCGACCACGCTCCTCTCAAAGATATGGTTGAGTCAATTGGGCATGTTCCTGACAGGAATCATGAACGTTCTGGTAGAGCTGAGCCATTCTTGCCGCGTACCGATCCCAGGTGAGATTGTCTCTAACGTAGGCGCGCCCCTGTTTCACCACTCTTTCGACTTCTCCCCCGTTCCGCCAGATCTTGACTGTTTTCGAAACAATCGAGTCAACCTCTGGTCGTATCAAATAGCCGAGCCCCTCTCTAGCCATTAGTAGGCCCGCGCCGCTGTGCTCTGTCACTAGGGAAGGCTTCCCAGCCGCGAACGCCTCGAAGGGAACAAGACCATACGTCTGGTCTTCCACAGGATACAGGTTCAGGTCGCATGCATGGTAGAATAGCCTTAGCTTCTCCTCCGATACCGAACCGGCGAATAGTACGTCTCCGCTGAGGCCAAGTTCTCGGACTTCCTCCTTCAGTACTGATTGCCACGGTCCGTCTCCGACAATGATTAGCCTCGTGTTTGGAATAATTCTCTTCAATCGGTGAAGCGCCCTGACGCTGAGTATGTGATTCTTCCTCTTCACGAGGGCGCCCACGTGAAGCAAGACGTAACTGTCGTCAAGGCTCAATCTCTGTTTCGCGTCGACGAAGCCCTCGCTGAAAAAGCCATAGTCAACCCCCGTAGGGATGACCACGGCATCTAGGCCGTACCGCTCTTTTATCAGTTGACTGTTCAAGTCCGAGCAGGTCACGATCTCATCTATGGATCTCGTGACTAAGTATCTGTCGAGAGATTCTGCTCCGTTGACCATCAGGCGGAACAGCCTGCTTCGTTCGTATAGATCCCTTGACGCGTTGTAGGGTCCGAATACTTCACTGCATATCCAGACAGTGGGCCTCAGCCGTCTGCAACCCCAAGTGCTCCAATATGCTGGGAAATTGCAGGGGCTTAGCAGGTCGAAATTGTCCAGGTTATCAAATGCAAGTCTTCTGAGCGCCCTGACCTCCGCGATGACGGAATCCATTGCCTCACCGATGTCTCCGAGTTTCGACGGCGGTCTGGTTTTCTGGGGAGTCAAGTAGGTCAGGCTGTTAGCGATGGGCGGGAGATCGTCGAGCTTGGTGGAGAGCGTGCATACCGCCGCATTATGTCCGAGCTTGTTCAGGTGGTGGGCCAGGTAGATGATCGCCTTCTCAGCGCCGCCGGCGAAGATATGTGGGTGGACTAGTAGGACCCTCAATCTTTGGATCACTTCATCTCGCTAGAAATCCGATGGTCGCGGAAAGGGTCTTGACGAGCAACTGGACATGGCATCCGAGGAACGTGATGGGTGACCTACCAGGATTCTGCAAGAGATGCAACGCCGTTGAGAAACCGAGTCTGATGGTTGACTCGTAGGGCGCCCTTAGTGAGCTGCTTCTGAATCCTGCGGCAGAGCGGCCGTAGGATAGATACTTGGTTGCAATCTCTCTCAATGAGAATGCCTCATGGTGGAATACGCGCGCGTTGCTCCAAGCTTCTTTCCTCAATGTGACCCCTTTGACCCGGTGATAGAGTTCCAAGTCGTCCCAGAACCGCAAACCACTATTGCGAACTGAGGATTCGGGAAGCACAGCCCGCTTGTAGAATCTTGGTATTCCGCCGCGGGGCCCCATGACCTTTACCATAGCGTTCTTCCAAAGCGCGGAGCATCTACCCCAGAAGGCACCACCGACGAAGACTTCAGGGATCTTCACCGCGTCAGCCCTGTCCTTGGCGCATTTTGACACGCAGTCCTCGACGACACCTTCTTCGAGCTGTTGGTCAGAGTCCAAGAATAGTAAGTAGTCCCCCTTTGAATGGAGAAGACCCACGTTCCTGGCCGCGGCCTGCGTTCCGGAGGCAACAATGACTTTGGCTCCATGTTCAGACGCTATCCGAACAGTGCCATCGCTACTATAGGCGTCGACTACTATTACCTCATCGACAGCATAGCTTTGTTTCGCGAGACTCTGAAGGCAGACAGGTAGGTTTCTTGCTGACTGACAGGTCGGAATGATCACAGAAACTCGGCCGGTCGCGGTAGGTGTCATGAACATCTGCGACCGAAAGGGTTTCACCTAGCTGCCAGGTTCATGTAGATTCTTTCGAATGACGACGCCACTGAGTTCCAGCTTTCGCTTGAGGCGAATGAGAGATTCCGGTTGCCAATCTCTTCCGCGAGCCACGGCGTGTCGCACAGGCGGAGGATCGCCTTGGCGAATCCTTCGACATCGTTTGGGGGGACTAGGATGGCCGATGCGCCCTCCTTCACGAGCTCCCTGATTTCAGGCAGATCGGAAGCTATGATCGGTTTTCCGTAACCGCAGGCTAGGTGGAAGACGCCGCTTGTTCCCGTCGCAGCCAAATATGGCAGGACGACGACGAAGGCTCTCTCGAAGAGGCTAGGAAGCTGCCGCTCGTCGACGTAGCCAACGAATTCAACCTTAGGAGGCGGATTCCTCCTGAAGTCGTCCAAGTATCGTGGAAAGTTGGGATGGCTCTCTCCCGCGACGATCAGTTTCACATCTTTCCTCTCGTTCAGGACGCAGCTGAACACATCGATCATGAGGGGTAAGCCCTTGAAAGGGGCCATATGACCGAAGATCAGAATCATCCTACTGGGGTTGATGGGAACCGGGTTTGGCGGACGACTCGACACGCCCGCACCGTGTGGGACAAAAGTGACGTTGGTGCATCCATACGACCGATTCAGGAATTCGAGATACGATCGCACGGTCACCGTTACCGCTGACGCCGAAGTGATGAGCCTAGTCGCTAGCCGGATACCATGTCTGTTCAAGAAAGACGGCTTGAGTCCTACCGCTTTCAGGTCGACCTTTTCACCGAGATTGTGAACTGTGGCTACAGAGGGAGTTCCGAAGGCCTTACAGAGGAACGGAAGCGACAGCCCAATGAAGTTGGCGAGCCTACTCCTCCCGAAACTCTGGAAGTGTACGTTGAAGTGAACTACGTCTGGGCGCAATAGCAGAACGTTCAGCAGAACCTTCAGTATGGAGGCCGCGTTGTCAGGGCTCCAGACCTTCCTAATCTCAACGCGTCGACCATAGAGAGAATCGGCTCGCTTAGCCTTTGAGTCCGCGAGCACGAAGATCCTCGCAACCCTACGTGAACTTTCAAGCTCCCTCAGAAGGCAGACCGCGTATTCGCTTAGTCTCCCTCTGCTGGGAGGATGCGAAGTCACGATGCAGACTCTTAGGCCCGACAGTCTGATCCCATCCTTTCCAACGCTAGGGACGGCCCAATACTATCTGCTCCAGTTTCCTAGCGTGATTACTCCACACCGATTCTCTTGGCACTTGCCACGCAAAACGATACGTCTCCCTGGCGAAGCGCTCCCCGGCGAACCGACCGGTGTACTCTACCCGGTGTTGTTGATCCTCTTCTTTGGTAAAAAGCATTGTACTCGGTGTGAAGATATTTCCTTCACACGATGAAGGCCATGTTGCTGCGGAACTGTCAGGCCCGATACCTAGCAGAAAACTCGTACGACTATTCCCACTTGCGAATATCATATCGAAGGGCTCTTTGTCGAGCTTGGTCGTTCAGGGCACGGATCATGAATGTTTCAGCTTCTTGTACAGGAAGGCCGCCCCTCCGAGACCAATTGAGACCGAGATCGGATACCAGGCCATTCCCAGGAAGAGCGTCTTGTAGTAGCCGTAGCATGCGAGCGTGAACGCGAACCACAGCGCGGGTCCGGCCAGAGCAGCCATGCCTCTATCCGTCTCGAAGACCGCTAAGCGACCCTTCAAGTGTGCAATGCTCACAAGACCACATACCACCAGAGTCGACGCCAGCACCGTCAAGATCGCCATATCCACGGGAGGGTTCACTGGGAGCCCATAGTAGTAGGCGGTGCCGGCAACCAGAGTGCCAAACAATGGCGGTGTCAACACTATCCCAAGACTCGACGCGACGAACTGTGCCCCAGAGACTCTCCTCACATATGAGTAGAGGATGAGGATCGGTATGGCCCACAGATAGTATTGCTCGTAGACTCTGAAGAACACCAGATACGAGATGAGGAAAACTGACGCGAAATATCTGAACACCAACTCCATCCCGGCCTTCGCAGGCGAACCTCGAGTCTGGTGCACGTACAACATCGACACTGCCATGAGAAGGACGATCAGAATGAGCGTGAGATACAAGGGCTCTATGGTGACGCCCACAATCTGTAAGTAGCTCAGGTACGATGCTCCCGCAACGTAGCGACTGCTTGAGCCTAAACCAGCCCGTCCCCTGAAGAACTGCGAGACAATCTCCGGGATGCTTTCGACCGTGCTCCCGGCGATTAGGGGCAGATAGAGCAGACCCGCAACTCCTGTGGCGATTCCGAGAACAGCCAACATCTCGAGCGCTCGCCTTTCTCTCGGCTGATTGACGAAGAGCGGGATGAGACCGAGGAAGCCGAAGCCTTTGGTCAACCCGGACACCGCATAGGAGAGACCCGAGAGTATTGCCCTCTGACCTAGCAGGCCTAGGTAGATACCTCCCAAGAATAGCGCGACGGCGATGCTGTCATACATTCCCCACACGCTTGAGAGGTAGATCGCAAGCGGATTCAGGAAGTACATGAGCCCAAAAGCCATCCATCTCGACGAAACTCGCCCAGTCACGTCTAGCTTTCTGCAGATCTCGAACATGACATACAGCGCCAATATGTCCGATAGCATGAATGGAGCTTTGATGAAGACCGATTCTATCATGCCTGAAATGTGGCCTAGGAATGTTGGGTCTTGCAACCCAAGAATCCTGAGACCGGCGTACGGGGAGTATGCTAGAAGAAGTGCGTAGTATGCGAAGGGCAGAGGAAAGAACCTGAGGCCAGTCAATCCCGACTCGTAGTATAGCCTCGCTGACTGCGTCCAAACCTCCATGTCGTACGGGTGTCCGGTGAACGGCGCGAGTACCAGTCTTACCACGATTCCATAGATGAGAAGTGCTCGCATGAAGATCCGCTGGGATCTGCTCGAGGGTAGCTCAAGTCGAAACGCCAGTACCAACAAGAGAATACCAGGAATGACTGTTACAGCAACGGCCGCGCCGATCGTCATGACTGTGAGCTCTTCAAGACTCGCGACCGGTCCGTACCTGACAGTCACCGTTGATGACATCAATTCAATCGAGTCAAGCTTGAAGAATGAGAACCCACCGGGTTCATGATTCGTCTTCACAATCAGGATGGAGAAGTCGTCTACCAACGGCTCGACGAGCGTCAGCTCGTCATACGTAACCTCCTGTCCGCTTGAGGTGGCGTCGAGACGGTAGATGTCGGTGAAAGCCTCCTGATGAGAGAGTAGCACGGGCCCCTGAGCATCTAGCGTGAGGCCTCCGACCGTGTTCCGTGACAGGAGGAGCATCTCGTACTGAAGGCTAGAATCCGCTGTAAGGGTGTATGTCACCGAGACCCAGCGGACGTGCCATGATCTACCGGGCTCATACCGGCTCGGAAGGCGCAGAATTATGGCTTGGAATGGATTCTCCGCGGAAAGAAATGAAGAACTCGTGTCGATTCTGCCCGCGATGAGGCTCCAACGACCGTCACCTATTGGCTGAAAGTAGACCACGGTTGCTTGAACCGACGAGGCGGGGATTTCTGAGTCTATGTACGTCTTCTCAGGAACCGCCCCCTGCAAGGCCACAGTCAGGAGGCAGAGCGGAACGATTGCCGCAACTACTACAATCTTCCATGTCACCCGAGCGGGTACAGGTCTCCTAAGCCTGCGAATCGCTGTCTGGGGCGGTTGTAGTGTCACGTCAATCTCCGTCGATCAGGCTGTATGCAGCGTCTTTGTGTGTCGTTAGAGCTTTGAACCCATAATCAATTAGAGATTTTCTCTCTCATCTCTTTGACGAAGCGACTTGACGTTAGCCGTTCTAGAATGGTTCTCCGGCCACTGGAGACTATTCTTCTTCTCATCTTGTCGTCTGAGGTCAGGGCTTCGATGGCGTCCCTGAGTTGGTTGGGGTCGGATTCGTTGACGCCTATCGCGTCCTGACCGTCACGCAGAACTTCTAGGACGCCGCTGGAGCGCGATATGACGGGTGGGGCACCCTGGATGAGCGCTTCCAAGGGTATCAGGCCGAACGGCTGGCGTCTCGGGATGGACACAACGACGGATGAATGCGAATACAGGCCGCTGAGATCGTCGTTTGACAGTTCCCGAGCCCACAGGACCTTGTCCGCGATGCCCAGCGCTCTAGCACGGCTGAACAAGCTTTCCGCCTCGTAGTCGGCACCCCCGGTGAATACGGCTCGGAACGGGATGCGAAGTCGCTTCAACGCTTGAAGCGAAACCTCAGGGTTCCGCCAATACTGCGCGCCCCGCGGAAAGCAGACCAACGGAACATCTTCGCTCACATAGCGACCGATCAGTGCGGGCACTGATGGCGATCGAGCTAAACGCTCGACATTCACGCCGGGGTAGACCACGTCTATCCTTGACTCATCAATGCCGTAAGCCGCGGCGTTCGCCTTCTTCGAAAGTTGACTGTTCGCTATGATCGTGTTGCTCCGCAGTACGGCCTCCATGTCGGGTCTCGCGTAGAGGGCGGAGAGTAAGCGGTAGAATGCTCTCAGCCGTAAAGGTAGGGCCTTAAGGCCCTCCCTGTCATGGAGGACCATAGGCGCCTCGTGAAGGTACTGAACAACTTTCGCGCGGCGCCCCTTTCCGAACAACTGAGCAGCCAGACCAGACGGGAAACTCGACGCCACTATGACATCGGTGTCTGGGTCGATCAGTCTGGAGAGCGCTCTTGCGAACCCTTTCACATTCAGCCAGAAGCGCGGACCGCCCGGGGCAGCCCGCCCAACTTCTCTTAGCGATATGCGACCTTCGTTCTGTAGCTCGGCCTTCCAGATGTCGTGGCATAGACCTGTCACCAGCTGCACCTTGGTTTCGTCATCGGCGAGGCCCAGCGCTAGGTCTGTTGCGAGTCTTTCGGCGCCTCCGATGAAGTGCATGCTCAGATGGAGCACGGCTACACGGGCTGGGAGAGTCAATGCTTTGATCGACTCCGACAACGAGTGAGCTGCGTTGGGGTGGCGCTTCCTGATGAAGCTTTCAGAGAAGCCCGAAGAATGGCGGTCTGGCCGTCTTTCTTAGTAGGAGCGCTCTTTCTCGACCAACGGGGTTATCTCATCAGGTTCCTTCAGAACGGGACTCGGATTCCAGAGGCTCAACACCTTGAACCCGAGTGACCTGAGTGTCTTTTCCACCTCCTGTGGCGTGTAGAGTCTGACTCTGATCGGGCTTAGATCAGGCTCCTCGACCGCCCGTTGAAAACCGGTGAAGTATTCTTCCGACAGGAAGTTTGGGAAAGTGAAGTGTGCTTGGCCCGAAGGCGTGAGCACTCTGTGGATTTCGCGTAGCGCGAGATAGGCATCTTCCTTCTCGACGTGTTGAAGCGTCAGGATTGAGTACGCGAAATCAAACCTCTCGTCGGCGACAGGGATCTTCACACCCCTTTCCTCACGAATCGCACGTTCTCGAGACCACGGAGGCTTTCGGAAGCCAGCTTCAGCATGCGAGCGGACGTGTCGGCGCACCACAACTCCTTCCAGTGTGGAGCGATGTACTTGGCAACTCTGCCGATTCCGCAGCCGAAGTCAAGGACGACACTGTCTTTTCCGAAGTATTGTGTGAGGGATGCGGCAATCGCCCTGCCATCCTCCCAGAACTTGTCGGGTTCTGTTGTTTGAGCGACCGATGCCATTGCTTTGGCTCGGCTGAGGGACTTCAGATCCCAGCAGAAGCCGTAGGATCGGTACAGCCTGCTGAAGAGTCTTCTGAGCGCTTTCATACCTGTGCCCCCGACGGAAGGTCAGAGTACGCTGCCTTCGACCGTGACGAGGCGAGCTCTGCTAGGGAAGGCCGGGTGGCCGGAGGGCTTGAACAAGATTTGGTATTCAGGGGTTGTCGGAAAGTGTCGATGAAACATCTCCGCAAATGCCGACGCGGTCACTACTTGGAAGTTGCTGAAGACCCACCTGTAGGCTTCAACGAAGGCAGCCGTGTGCTGGTCGTTTAGAGCCAACAGCCAGTCCAACTCCAAGAAGAACGGAACAAAGAAAGGGTAGTTCAGGCTAAGATACCTGAATTCCTCCAGGTCCCCTCCGTGCGTTAGCAGGTCTATCAGGTGATTGTGTCGTAGTGGTAGATGTCTGCGAGAGAGATTACGAACGGCTGGATCACAAGCACACTTGCATCCCTCGCTGTTTTCGCCGGCACCAGCGCGTTACGACGGGAAGCATAGTAAGGGAACGCGTACCCGCCGCGATTTGACATGAAGTCTATGTTGACTTGATCCCAGACATTGCCTACGGCAAACTTGACTCCGTAATTGTCTCTGAGGTAGTTCAGCGTGAACGTATCCAGCTGGAAGGAGAAGATACCTGACGGGTACTCTCCAACGAGGGACTTGAATATCTCGAAACGGTCGTCAATAAGCTCGGCCCTAGCATTCGCAGCCAGAGTCTGCATGTAACTGAACTCGGGAATCATGATTCCAATCCCGCAACTTCCCTTCGCTGTATGGATTGGCGCAGCTGATCGAAGGTCGTTTGGGTGCCGTGGCCAGTGTCATTCGGATGGGCCCTTCCTAGCGAGGGCTATGGCCTGCAAAGCGACGCCGACGACGAGTAGGAGGAATGTGTTTGTGACTATGTCGTTGGCTAGGGTTGCGTTGGAAGAATAGGTTGCCGCAGCCACGAGCAGTGACAGTATGAAGGTCAGGATGAACGGGGAGCCAGGATTCTCCCTAAGATACCTAGGAACGGGCCCGATTCTGAGTCTCAGAGCCAGCCTTGTGTCGGAGACGTAGCCTCCTCGCAAACCAATCGTGACCGCAGACACAAATAATGCAACGTTAACGCTCGGCCAGAGAACCAACATCAATCGCCGGTCTGACAGTGATACGGAGAACGCCCACAGACTCAGGAAGATGAGGTTAGCACCTAAGGCTGCTAGAAAGAAGACAACGATGAGGCGACTGCTTCGCCTTCTCAGGAAAGGCGTGCTTCTCTTGCGTGTCATGGCTCACGCATGCGCCAGCTGTGCAGGGGATCAGATGACGCGCGTTCCGCATCTGTCGCAGTAGACCTCTGCGGGTCCCATGGTTCTACCGCATGAAGGGCATTGAGAGCCGACCCGGACTTTAGAGTCAATAGATCCGCTTTCACGGATTTGGCTTACCAGACCTGTAACCTGCGATCTCTGGGAACTCAAGTCCTTGTAGACGTTCCTTATGCGTTCAGATGTCTCTAACAGTTCTCTTGTCCTGTCTGTGAGAGCTGCCCTGCCTTTCTGAAACTCCTCCAAGAGCGCCTGTAGAGCCCTGCGGGTCTCGTTCGCGATTTCTGTTATCTGAGTCCTGAGTGCTTCGCTGGCTTCTTGATCCTTCCTGATGACCCCGACTGCTTTCTGGAGTTCCTGCCGCTTAGCAGAGAGATCGCTGACAAGCTCAATGAGCATATCCCTCCCTTTCTCGATGAACAACCTTTGACTCTCACTCTGTTGCCTAGCTACCTCCATGTCTTGCCTTGCGGCTTCAAGCTCCTTCTTCACCTGTTCAAGTATGTCCTTGAGCGGCTCCTTCTCTTGCGGTACCTGATCTGTCAAGCTGTCTTTCCACTCCATACTTGAAGGGAAGCCTTCATCTCCGCCAAGAGCGCCTCGCGAGTGCTTCTGAAGAACTGGAGCGCATCAGAGAGCTCTTTTCGTGCTCGGTCGAGCTCCTCCCTGCGGACATCCAGCAGCTCGGATTCTCTCGCGACTTCCTGCAGCGCATTATCAACTTCCACTTTCTCCTTCTCCAACTGGTCTCGTAGCTCGTCAAGTTCGTGCCGTTCAGACTGTAGCCTCTCCCTCACCTTCTGAAGCTCCTCGCGGTCAACGGCAAGTTGGGTTTGGAGCCTTTCGATCTGCTCGGTCCTCGCGGCCAGTCTCTCCCTGAGCTTGGCGATCTCTAGAGCGGACTCTCGAGCCTGGTTCCTACTTTTCTCGAGTTCAGCTACGAGATCGAGGTAGCTTCTCGTATCTGAGGTTACATCGGCCCTGGCTTCCCTCAACCGGTCACGCTCGGCTGTGAGAGCTTCCTTCTGTTCCTGAAGGACCTGAACAACCGACTGGAGCGCGCTTCTGTACTCGCCCAACACCTTGTCAGACATCTGGACCGCCGTCTCGGCGGGAGCTCCTTTGGAAGCCTCGCTGATCTCGGCCTCGTATGCTGGCGCAGCGCTGGCTTTCTCAGCCTGGACGGAGAATTCGATCCACTTGAACCTTAGCGCGATCAAGAAGAAGGCCACGACGACGAGCACTACAACGATTATCCACGTCCACGTACTCCCGAGTCCTCCTAGGTCCTGTGCGTATGCGGACGCAAAGTAGCTGAAGAACAACAGAACGAACCACAGCGTCAGAATCGGCCCTCTGATCTTCGTCAAATTCAGCCGCCTGATACGCATGCTTTCTCAGTGCTAAGCAGAGCTGATAAGCTTTCCAATCAAACCTTGAACCTATCAGTCTTAGCTTCTGTTGCCAACGTTTTGACTGTGAAATGCATTTGATGTGCGCATTCTGTTCCCTCTAAAGCGGACTCGGTCATTAACAACTCAGTAGATGAACAAACGTGACGCCTTACCATCGCTTTCAAGGGTGTTTCGCCTGGCTTCGGCAAGTTCGCTTCAAATCTCTGGCGTACGTAAGCAGCTGCCTCCAGTATCATGCTGTTGGTCTTGTCTGATAGGACATGAAGGACTGTCCCGTCGGAGCTGATGCCCTCCTCGAAGCCTTTGTCTGAAGCTACACGTGACGTCTCCTCCACTAGCTTTCTGGTATAGTCGTCCGAGTATACGGCGTGAAATGCGAATGCTATCTTCGTGTAGACGACCTCAGGACTCTTTACCATGCCGCCGGCCTGAATGGTCCATTGTTCTCCGGTCGCGGTCACGACCCACTCGTAGGCGTAGTAAGGCGGATTCGGATAGGCCCCCTCTCCGTAGGCGGTCAGGGTTCCCGTCTGCCCGTGTCTTCGCTTCTGAGCCTCATACGCGCGGTCAGCATACGTTCGGTAGATCTGGCTGCTTCTGTCCTCCAAGATCGCGAGTAGAAGGGGGTCCGACGTGATCCGGGCCTTCGGTAGAGCCAAGCCATAGATGTCGACTGTACCGCCTCCTCCTAAGCTTGCGAGGTCCGTGAGCCGCGGCGTTGAGTATCCGAAGGCCCAGTATCCTTGCGCCGCATAGAACGGGTAAATGTCCGGCGAGGAGAAGTATTTGTTTTCTCCTAGAAGCTGGTTGTCATGCCTTGCCACTATCGATCCTATTCTCTTCTCGAGGTCAGGCCTGAGACGTCGAAGATCATCCAATGCGAGCAGCAGTCTACCCCAGTCGGAAGGATGGACCGAGCTGTTCTTCATGTCTTCGGGGACTTTACCTGACTCGGCATCGTACTGGAGGCAGGACACCTTCTCGGCCGTCAACGACCTCGCCTCGAGGAATCGTAGGACCTTTTCTACCCTGCCGTTCGACCCCCACTCTCCGTCCGCATTGAGGATCGCGAGCTTCTCAGCTGCGATTATGGCTTCGATGTACGAGGCGAGGTCCCAATCCGTTAGCCTGTGCCAGTCCGACCTTCCATAGTTCAAGCCCGTATTCGCATCGACACCGACGCCTGGCTGGAAATACCGCCAGGCGACCTCTCCCCATTCAAGCCACCCTTCCTCAGACAGCGTTAGTTGCGGCTGAGGTTGCATCAGCATCTGCTGAGCAATGAACAATGACGACATGACTATTGCAACAAGCGAGGCTGCAATCAGGAGCGGCTTAAGTCTCACCCGAACGGTAACCTGTCGACGTCGCAATCCAATGCCCCTCCCTAGTGTACCCATTGCAAGCTACCACAGTACGTGTTCAGCGGATGGAATGCCATACTCTTCGTGAAGGAATTCAGCGTTCGACCATGAGCAAGAGGAACGCTGATCAGGCAACGTTGCGGAATGCCCTCTGCTAACGGCAGACTCGACGCTGGAGGTCTCCTCGCGTCCTATCTTGTCAAGGGCGTATTTCCGCAACGTTGCCCCCCCGCGATCGCCTTTCGCACCCTCTTTCTTCTTGTCCGCACCAGCCCCCAGATGGGTCAGTCGCACGTAAGTTCATTGAAATAGCTCGCCACTACAAAGCCTTTCCGAGTTCTGGAGCAGTTTCTCCCTGAGGGGCGATCAAGCCCGTAGAGGGGATAGAGAAGATACGACGATTGTTGACTATGCCCTTCAGGACCGAGTCACCGGATGGGTATGGGAGACAGGAATCTGCACGTACTCAAGCAGCATAGACGTACGGGGATGGTTTCACCAAGCGAATTCATCAAGATGCCGAGACGCAACCGCGGAGGGGCGCCTGCATCTCGCTCATTTTGGCGCTGAAGGAGGTGGTTGGTAGCAAGTCAGATCTACTTGGAACGCCTACCGTTTGGTCGGAATCGCGTATTTGGCGTGATGGAAGGATCTTGGAGTCAGCTAGACTGGCGGTTCCTCGAGGGGCTCTCTACATCGCGAGTCAGGGCGCCGCGAGTTACGCGGTATCCTTCCTCACGTATGTGGTTCTGACTCGACTTCTCACGCCAACCGAAGTTGGCAAGATCCCGCTGCTAAGCGCCATCATGGCCGTCTTCACGACGTTCACCATCCTCTCGCTGCAAACTGCGACAACGAAGTTCGTCTCTGAGTACGCTGGCACCGGAAGGCTAGAGCTGGCCTCTGGCGTTATCCGCACAGCCATGAAACTCGTTGCATACGTCTCGATTCCGGCCTTTCTTCTTCTGGCGGTTCTCTCGCCGCAAGTCAGCGGGCTGGTCTTCGGGACTGAAGCTGACGCCCCCCTGGTTGCTTTGGCTCTTCTTGCAGCGTTCGTTTCCGATTTCGGGTCCTTGTTGGTCTCAGCGCTTTGGGGTCTGAACCTGTTCGGCAAGATGGTAACCTGCAGTTTGGCGGGCATGATCCTCGGACGAGCCTTCGGGGTGTTCTTGGCTTGGATTGGACTCGGTCTTGAAGGGTACGTGAACGGGCTCGTAATCGGCGCGGCGACCACCCTGATGCTGGCGATCATCTGCACACGAGCACGCTTCGGGGCTCGAAGTGAACTGGCCTCCGCCAAGTCGATGCTTGTCTACAGCTACCCGATCCTATTCACGACGTTGATAGGCCTAGTGCAGCAGTGGGCCGATGTGACCGTTCTATACGCGGTCACAGGTAGCCTCGTCTTCACTGGGGTGTATTATCTGGCTTTCGCGGGCGCGGGAGTCCTGTCGATAGTTGCGAGCGCTGTGAGCGGTGCAATCTTCCCGACGCTGTCGGCAATGCACGGGCGGCAAGAAGCCAAGGCTTTCAGAGCTGCCTTGGAGGTCTCGCAACGAGTGCTGAATGTGTCGGTGATACCGATAGGTTTCGCTCTAGCCGCTATCTCTTACACCGCGGTTGGTGTTGCGTACGGCCCAACTTACCTGGCCGCAGCGATCCCATTCGCGATCTTGGTCGGGTCATCCATCGTGCCCGCATACGCGTCCTTGATGACCGTGACTCTGCAGGCGATCGGCTGGACCCGACCATTGATTAGGATCTGGAGCGCCGCAGCTTTGACAGAGGTCGTGTTGACCGCGGGCCTGGTGCTGCCTCTAGGCGTTGCCGGCTCGGCTGTAGCTAGGCTTTGCATGTCAGGTGTAGCGGTCGTCCTTGCGTACAGCTGTGTCAAAGGTGAATGGTGGCCAAGAATCGATTGGCACTCATTAGCAAAAGGCATTGTAGTCTCGGCGCTGGTCGCGTTGGTCTTGTTTCCCTTTGACTTTTTAACAGGCGGCGCGTTTCACATACGCCCTCTCATCAGGGTATTGCTTGACGGGGTCGTGTTCCTGCTCATGTACGCGGTGGGGCTGATTGCCCTGAAACCACTCGTTCCGCAAGATCTTGACTTGCTCAGAGCCAATCTGCCCGCAGGCTTTCATCGTTGGCTTGACGTGATCGAGCGCCGGACAGTCTCCGGGAAGAGGATCGACCGGCTCGAGAACGCTTGACGGAGTTCCTATAGCGAGCCCTGCTCTCTCTGGCAATGCAAGTGAAGGCGTATCAGTGAGGGCGGCATTGGCCAGTCCACATTTCAGTTACGCAGTGCTGAGACTGAATCGAGCTGCCTAAGGAGATAGATCGCTGGGTGGCCGAGCGAAGATACGCAAGCAGGAGCGACGCCATCAAGACGATACTAGCGATTCATCAAGAAAGGGAACGCACCAGACAGTTCTACTCAATGCTCATGCGCCGCAGCAAAGAGGCTCGCGAGAAACCGGAGATACTCGTTGCGCTAGATGAAATCGATTGACCTTTCAGGTCCTACTTCACCAAGGCTGGACGTTTTCTAGAGAAGACGGAGACGACGACCAAGAAAAAACTAAGGGACCATTTGGAGGAATTACGCGAGGCTCCAGAGCGGTGTACGAGATTGACAGAGCGAGGAATAGAGTCATCGTGCTGTTCATTGGACACAGAAGGGATGTCTACGATGATTTCTCCAGACTGCTCTGAGGACTGCATCGAATGGTGGGCGCCAAGCTTCATGCCACAACTCACCATCGAAGCAGGCTCTTGAGAAACCGGGTTGAACCAGGACCAAATGCTTTTCGCGGGTGCGTCAGGTGAAAGGCTCGATGTCGAGGAGTTCTAGCGCAACCAAGCTATCTCCGTCTTCGTAAAAGAAGACGACGAGGCCATCGTTCGTTGCATCACCGATTGGTTTCGACGCGTGTTTGAATCTGACGTATAGGTCGCCTTTGGGGCCAAAGTCCACGGCCACGACCTTTCTAGGAAGCTTCACTCCGTACTTGGCTTGAACCTGCGCGAGGATCTTCCTCAGGTCGAGCTCTAGGATTGTTTCAGGCACTGTAATTGCCGGTACCTCCTATCCTTTCTCCTAACGTTGGTCAGGTAGGCTGTCCGCACCAGTCCTTGCTTGTTGGTGGGCTCATATATAACCACGAGGAAGCGCTCCTCATCCACGCGCTTCAAGGCATGTATTGCACCACGCCCATTCTTGTAGGCTTCGTCGGGTTGAGCCAAAGCCGTCGACAGCAACCCCGTTCCGGTTCCTACTTCCGGATGCCTGAACCTGATGTGCAACCAGTCCTCATCCAGAAGAGCTACATGTCTGCCGTCAAAGGCCTTCACCGACATCACGTAGCTCAAAGGTATCACTCGCACCGTCACGCCGCAGGCGAACTAAACTCTTTCCGCAGCAATCAAACGGCACGCCCTCACGAGCCGTCTACTGCGCCCGCCTAACAAACGATCGCACTAGAAGAAGCCCTTTACACCTCTGCGACGAGTTCCTCATTCAGTCTCGGTCAAGCTCACGATCTTGTCGGTTCTTGCTCTCTCACGCGTCACGTAGTGATGGAGTTCCAGTCTCGTTAAGAGCCTACTCATCATGTACCGCTCCATGCCGAGTTCTTGTCCGAGTTCGCTTTGTTTGGTTGGGCCGTACTCTTGGAGGTGCATCAGCAGTCGGACGGCTTGGAGTCGAAGGTCGCTATGTTTCGGGAAGAGCTCTGCCAGTTCGAACTCCATATCCTCAGCCAAACGTTCCGTCGCTATCGCCTTCCTCACGATTTCTAGGCCGATCGAGTCTCTTGGTTCGGGGCTGGTTTCCCACAGTCGGAGGGCTAGTGTGATGTATCTCAGGAACCGCCGAAAGATTCCGCGGCTCATCCGGGCAACCGTCAACAACCCTTCACGCGTGAAAGGCGTCGTCGAGCCGAAGCGGTTCAAGTATGCTTGAACCATCTGGTCCGGCCGTAGGGGCTCAAGCTCGATCTTGTCCATTTTGTCGAAGAAGAAGTGGTCGCGGAACATCTCCTTCTGGATCGCCACGACGATGCTGGCGTCCTTGTTGTGTTGGATGATGAAGTTCCAAAGCCAGTAGATCCCCTCGAGATCCCTAGCCATCAGCCGCCGGTCAGTCTTTGAGTAGTCCGGAGTATCAATCAGGAGTAGTTTCTTCGACAGAAGGATCCTCAGCCACGCTTCACGGCGTAGCACCTGCATGACGGACCTACCCAGCTTCGTTTCCGCCCATCTCAGATCAAGCGTGCCCGGCCCACGCTGCTCATACTTCTCGGCATCTGTTATCTGCGGCAGACCCACGACGCGCTCCCAGACGATTCTCCTGTATTCGAGGTTGTAGTCGCTTGAGAGTTCGTGCGTCTCATCCAAGAGGCTCTTGAAGAGCTCGGGCTCCCTCCGCCACTTGAATAGCAACGTCTGGTCGAACAAGGCGGAATCAGCGCGCTTCTGCCTCAGCAACGTCTTTCGCTCTTCTTCTTCCGTCTCCATCCTGGAGACGTAGATTGCCTGCAGCGCGCTGCTCTTGCCTACTCCTTGACGCCCGACGAGGCCGATTATTCCGCCCCGCATGTTTTCGAGCAGACGCTGGATTCGGCGAACCGCGTCAGGCCGGACGTACCAATGGTTGATCCAGTTGAGATCGCGCTCTTCGGAGGCAATCTGGCTGGCCCAAGAATAGACATCCGCGATGTGCTCTCGAGATGGTATGGGCCCGTCCGCAATAGCGGGATTGGCTACATCCACACTTTAATCCCTCTAGTGTTGAGATTGAATTGAGCTTGTTCGGCGTAAATGCTTAGAGGCGAGTGAAACAAAACAAGCCTATCCAACGAAGAATAGGACAGATGACAACGGAACGGATCCTGTGACAGGCCTCCGAGCGATCCAAACGAAAGAGAAACGGGTTCCGGATATCCCTAGCTTGCCGCTTCCCTCTGTCTGAACCATTCTACTGTCTTTCCTAGGCTGTCATCAAGTGTTACGGTTGGGGTGCATCCTAGTAGTTTCTTGGCTTTGGAGATGTTGAGGCATCTCCTCTGCGGGTAGTCTGGCGGTCTCGGATGGAAGGTGATCTCTGAGCTCCTTTTTGTAGGGGCCTCGATCTCCTCGGCAAGCTCCGGAACCGCGACTTCCTGAGGATTGCCGATATTGACGACCTGCCCCCCTCGTCTCTTTCTTGGTCGCCGCTAGGAGTAATGCTGTGACTGTGTCGGCGACGTAGCAGGAGCCGGTCCAGTCTTCGTTGCCATAGACGGTAATGTCTCTGCCGGAGAGTGCTTGGTCCGATGAATCGCGAGGTAGCACACATACAGGACCCGTCAGATCTAGCCCAGGTCCTGGCTCACAGTCTACTCGGATCGGTCGCTTCAGGAGGTCGCGATCGAGGCGACTTTTTCAGCTAGGGCCTTCATTTCAATCTTGAGCCTTGTCACGTCTTCTACAAGGGTTACCTTGCTCTCCAAGGCGTCGAATCTCGCATTCATCTCGTTGCGGAGAGATGACATCTGCTTCTCTACGCTGTCAATTCGTCGATCTAGGCTGTCCATTCGTCCGTTCACGGCTTTGAACTCTCCTGCGACTTCGCTGAACTTCCCTACAACTTCGCCCCGGAAGGCTTTCAGCTCACCTTCAATCGAGCTGAGCCTGGGCAGTAGAAGCCGTTCGATCCAGCCCGGAATCTTCTCAGCCATTCAATCCACGGCTCAAGAGCAAGAGACACACGCCATATAAAGCTTGGAGCCTCCAGGCCTCGAAGCCGGTCGGGTTGAAATGCAGCGAGCAAGCAGGTACCCCTAGGTTGCGGCCTCTTTACGCTCAGCCGGCATACGCCATTTGAATAGGATGATGTCAGATGGGACGCCCGTAGCCTCGCTGGCGTTCTACTGTTCCTCCCTCCTGCGATGCTCATTCTGCAACATGATCTTGGCTGTGAGGATCGCGAGTAGAGCACTGCCCTTACCGACCCCTTGAGGACTGACGAGGCCGATTACCCCCTCGCATCGTGTAGGATACAATCGGCGGAGGATCAGGCGAACAGCGTCGAGCCACACGTACCAGCGGGCCACTCAGTCGATGTTGCGGCTTTCTGAGGCGAGCTGGCAGGCCCAGGAATAGATCTCCGAGACCCGATCGCTAGCTGGGGATGACTGACCGCCGCGAGCGGGATTGGTCACCTCCACACTCCAAAGCCCCGGGTATTATGATTCATTCCACGTCTCCGTCGTAAATGCTTAGAGACGAGTGAAACAAAACAAGCCTATCCAACCTAGAATGGCACGCACACGAAGCGCGTGACACGCGTGGGACGGATTTCTAGGAAAGAGCAGATTGCGGATATTCCGTGTGTCTCTATCTTGTCGCTTTTCTCCGCTCTCTGAACCATTCTAGTGTCTTTCTTAGGCCCTCCTCAAGCGTTACGGTTGCGGACCATTCCTTGAAGATTTTCTTGCGCACATGGAAGGACGCATGAACCATCACGCTTTAAAGCCGAGGAGTCTCCGTGCACAACCGTGGTTTGTGTTGGCGGGAATCGCTGAAGGACCAGTGGCATCGCTTATTCAGAAGGGCGTCGAGAAGCTTGCGACTCGCAAGAAGCTGACATCGCAAGATTTGACGGTTCTTCTTCTTCATGAACAGAGCAGGAGTATTGCGCGGCTTGAGACCGCGATGGAGACGATTGCGAATGAGCTGAGAGAGCTGAGGAAGCAGGTCGTCCCGCTCTTGCTTCAAGCAAGAGACCTCGCAGAGATAAAGGCTGAGATAAGTGAGCTTAAGGCAAGAGTACGCTGAAGACCACGACTACGATTGTGATCTTATGACGAATCCGACTCAAAGCCTCATCGATCCTCTCTCTCACCCCGCGGAGCGATCCGTCGGGCCTAGGCCGATGGCTGAGAATCGAATCCCGGCCCCTGAGAACTTGTGGGCGTCGTAGATTCTTCTACCATCGATCACGACGGGACGTCGCATCCGTTCAAGGAAAGTGCCTGGGGGAATGGTTTTGAATTCGTCCCATTCGGTTACGATGATGCAGCAGTCCGCGTCTTTGAGGCATCGAAGCGAATCCGGAGCGTAGGAGACCTTGTCTCCTAGGATTCTTCGAGCGTTGTCGATGGCGGCGGGGTCGTAAACGATGACGCTTGCCCCGTCCGCTAGCAGCCCCCTTATGAGCGGGATGGAAACGGCCTCACGCATGTCGTCGGTCTCCGGCTTGAACGCCAACCCCAACACAGCGATCCTCTTTCCTCTCAATGAGCCCAAGGCTTCCTTGGCTAGTTGCAGGGCTCTCTGTTTCTGCTTCTCATTGGTCGCGATGACGGCCTCGATCAACTCGGGGGCGTAGTCCAGGGTCTTGCTGAATCTTATGAGCGCCTTCAGATCCTTTGGAAAACACGAACCACCCCATCCGAGGCCGGCGTTTAGGAACCTTGCTCCGATTCGCCCGTCCATACCTATCGCCCTGGCTATGCCTTCGACGTCGGCGCCTCGAGTGCGTTCAGCGATGTTTGCGATTGTGTTGATGAAGCTCACCTTCATCGCCAAGAATGCGTTGTTGGCGTACTTGATCAGCTCCGCGTTCTCATGCGTCGTCCGAACGACCGGAGGCATGGATTCGCTGTGGAACTCTTTGTAGAAGTTCTCAAGCCTCATGGCGGCTTCGGGGTCCTCGCTGCCAATGATTATCCGGTCAGGGAACTCGGCGTCGTGGACGGCGTTGCCTTCCCGGAGGAATTCAGGGTTCGAGCATAAGCCGAACTCGGCTCCAGCTGTCTTTCCCGACTCTCGTTCGATCAGCGGCTTGATGATGTTGCGGGCGGTGCCTGGGGTCACGGTGCTCTTGATAACGATGAGCTGGTAGCCCTCGGAGTCTCGGAGTGATCGACCAATCGCCGTCGCCGCATTTCGGACGTACTTGAGGTCTACGCTTCCCTCCTCCATGCTTGGTGTTCCAACGGTTATGTACGCGAGACTGGACTGAGCGTTTGCGGACGCGTTATCTGTCACCTTTAGCTTGCCGCTCGCGACTGATGCTTTGACATACTCGGCCAACTTGGGCTCGAAGAACGGCGGGTCGCCTCTACGTATCATTTCAAGCCTGTCCCGGTCTAGGTCTATGCCGACTACTCGGTGGCCCTTCGTTGCGAAGCAGGCAGCCGTCACCAAGCCGACAGGACCGAGGCCGAAGACTGATATTAGTTCGTCGGTCCTCGTCTTCATGTTCTCACGACTAGTCGACTGACTTGATCCGCATCGTCCGTATAAGAGCCATCAGGATTCTGAGGTTCGCGGCAACCGTGTTGCCTATCCCAGGTCTGGGACGGCGCTGTTGAGCCTCAACCACGATCTCTCCAAGCTTGAGGCCTCGTTTGTGGGCGCGGATGAGGAACTCTGCGCCGAATGTTTCGCGTCTGGTCGGAGTGATCAGGGGGACGATGCTTCTGCGGTATGCGCGGTAGTTTGACAGAACGTCGCGCACGCCCAACTGCTTCCGGCAGAGCGTGGAGAAGATCCTCTTGGAGATCCTCGGAAGTTCGGGTCTGGATGCGACTACGATGTCGAAGTCCGCCAGCTTGCCGGCGAGCGTCGGTATCCACTTCGGCTGATTCTCGAGGTCTGAGTCGATTGTGACTATGGCATCGTATCTGGCGAGGCGCATGCCGTGAGCCAGGCCTAGGGTCTGGCCTTCCCGTTCCTTCGAAACCGCTACGTCGGCCAGCTGTCTTGCGACTTCTATCGTGCGGTCTGGGGATGAGTCGTCTACCACTATGATCTGGTGAGGGATTGCGGCGAGAGCGGAGCGGACGGCTGGAATCAGGTTCTGGATGTTCTCGCGCTCGTTGTAGCAGGTGGTGACGACGGATATCCCAGCAGTCAACCGGTCGACCTCCAGCTCAAGCATGACTTGTGTGATCGCGGAAATAATCCTGACCACGGGCGCCGCTAGGATGTAGGTGCAGAAGCAGGAAATGTGCATACTCTAGTAGAACTTGTCTCTTCTTCCCACTCGGAGTATGGTAACCTCGGAGTTCTCGAAGTTAATCGTGAAGGCGGTCCTGTAATCGCCAACCCTCCGTCTAAGAACACCCTTGACTCCCCTGACGGGTTTCACGTCGCCACTGAAGGGATCCGTCGCCATCTCTCCAATTGCGTTGAGAATACGTTGCTTGTCATCAGCGAGAGTTCATCGATCTCCTTCAAAGCCTTCTTGTGGATGAGGATGCTAAACGTTGGTTTGAAGCTCATCTAGCTTCACGAATTCGAAGCGCCTTCCCTTCAGGTAGTCGTCAAGCCGTGCCTTCAGCTCCTTCACTTCCTCGTCGGGAAGAAGCTCGCCTTCCTCAAAGAGCATCAGATTGAGCCCTCGCATTATGGCATCGACCTTCTTCTCCAATTCTGCGAGTTTGGCCTCGCTCGTCATGACCACCCCGGGATAGGATGGCATGGCTGTCAATTAAGGTTGAAGGGATGCAGACGTCGGCATCCACGAGGCCGATTATGTCATCTTTCATCGTCTCCAGTCGGCGCTGAAGGATTGATGCGAATGTGCCCCCGTCTGTCCATTTAGGCGTACAGGCGAGCGAAGCGAACAAGAGCGTGTCGGGAGCCCAAGAAAGGTAATCGGCGAGAAGACAAAGAGTGGAAAGACGGTCTGCCGGTTTCGGTGACTCTATTCAGATGCTTGCCTGCATTGTCTGAACCATTCTATCGTCTTTCTTAGGCCCTCATCGAGTGGTACGGTCGGGGACCATCCTAGGAGCTTCTTGGCTTTCGAAACGTAGGGGCATCTCCTCTGCGGGTCATCCGGCGGCCTCGGATGGAAGGTCATCTCAGCTTCCGTTTGCGAGCGCCTTTGATCTTCTCTTCGAGTTCTAGGATGGTGACTTGACACCGCTGCGTTGCGCGATGTGTTGGTTTACACACAGACGAGAGTATTCTCTCCGATGATGAATCGTGACCCCCGGGGCAGGCTGTTCGCAGAGTCGCTGATCTCTGTGTTGCGTCCAATGAGGCTGTCGACGATTCGTCTCTTGCACTCTATCTTGCACTCCCCAACGATGATGGTATTCTCAACCTCTGCCCCCCGGATGATGGTATTGTCGCCGACCGCAGTATAGGGGCCAACGTAGGCGTCAGGGCCTATCTCACAACCTTTCCCGACAATCAATGGACCTCGAAGGGTTGTGCCGGAGTGAACCGTTGTCCCCTCGTCAATGCACACGATGCCTGAAATCTTCACGTCCTGCTCTACTCTTCCTTTGTTGAAGGGCGACAAGTCGGAGAGAACAAGTTGGTTTGCTTCTAGAACATCTTCGGGCCGGCCCGTGTCTTTCCACCAACCCTTCACGAGGCGATGACGTACCTGGAGCCCGTCGTCGAGCAATGTCTGGATCGCGTCAGTGATTTCAAGCTCGTTCCTCCATGAAGGTTTAAGCCGGCGAATCGCATCAAAGACTTGCTTTCTGAAAAGGTAAATCCCCACCAATGCAAGATCGGTCGGGGGATCCTTGGGTTTCTCGACGAGGCGCACAATCTTACCGTTCTTCACATCTGCGATACCGAAACTCTGCGGGTTCCGCACGTGACACAGGGCGATCTCGGCGGCGGCTTGAGAGTTCTCAAAGTCGTCGACCATCTCCTGAATTCCGCCCTTCAGAATGTTGTCTGCCAAGAATACGACGAATGGCTTGTCTCCGACGAAGCGTTCGGTCAATCCGACGGCGTGCGCGATGCCTTTCGGCTCGCCTTGGTGAACGTATGTGACGGTTACCCCGAATCCCGAACCGTCGCCGTAGTACTCCTTGACCTTCTCGGGCGCCAAGGATCCAAGAACTATCGCGATATCAGTTATGCCAGCTTCTCTCAATGCTTCGATTGCATAGAGGGACATTGGCTTATTCGCGATGGGTATCAACTGCTTAGGTCCCGTATGCGTGAGGGGTCTCAGTCTCGTTCCAGCGCCTCCGTGTAGAATGACGCCTTTCATGGCTGGGACCTCGCCATCTCTTCTAGGCCGCGGTCGACTCCGAACAACTTCGATGCCCAATTCCTTTTCAGCCTTTCCCACAGCAAGAGAGGAATCTCTGGGCCTTCTGGCGACCCAGTTCAGGTCCCGCATTTCCACAGGGACCAATAGCCTCTCGTCCAGATGGAACTTCTGGGCTATCTTGCGAGCGAATTCAGATCGGCTGATTCTTTCGCTTCCAGCAATGTGGAGTATTCCCTTGCTCTTGCGCTCGATCGCTACGCTTATCGCGTACGCTAGGTTGTCTGCAAACGTGAGGGAATTGATGTAGTCCCTCACGATTCTGAGGGTCTCGTGCAAACGGAGTCCCTTCAATGTCCATGTTGCAAAGTTGAGTTTGCTGGGGTGCCACCGTAGAGTACACTGGTCCTGACTATCAGGGCTTCCGGCAAGGTCTCTGCGACAATACGTTCCGCCTCAAGCTTCGTGAGGCCATAGAAGTTAACGGGGTTGGGCTTATCTGTCTCCGCATAGTTCCCTCTGATTCCATCGAAGACGTAGTCAGTGGAGATCAGTACGAGTTTGGCTCCGATCTTCACGCAAGCCTCAGCAATGTTGCCTGTGGCGTCCACGTTGATTCGCTGGGCAAGATCACGCTCGGTTTCGCAGCGGTCGACATTTGTATCCGCGCCTGCATGAACGACCACATTGGGCGGTACTTTCAAGATTGACTCTACTGTGCGATCCTTTTGGACAAGGTCTACCGTGAGCTCGCCCCGGCTCGTGCCTGCCTGCTTGTCGATACCGATGACCTCGTATTCTCGCTCAAGAACACTTGGAAGTCTCCTTCCGAGTAAACCGCTGCTCCCCGTGACGACGATTCTACGTTTCGGCGTCCCTTCGCACCAGTCTGCTGGGGGTAGCCAATGAATAATAAGGTTAGGCTAATGCATAGGTCGAGTCGGCGCTGCGAGTCTGATGATTGACGGCGTCGTCCTTCGCGAGCTCAAGCCCATACCAGACGAGCGCGGATGGCCAACCGAGCTGATGAGGTCGGATTGGGATCTCTTCCAGAGATTCGGACAGGTATATTTGACGACCGTGTATCTAGGCGTCGTGAAGGCCCGGCACTATCACAAGAAGCAGACAGATAACATGGTATGCGCTAAGGGAATGTTGAAGGTCGCTCTCTACGATTCGCGCAAGTCTTCCGCAACATTCGAGCAGGTCATGGAGGTCTTCGCTGTCGATCGGAAACCTCTCCTAGTGAAGATCCCACCTCGCGTCTATCACGGGTTCAAAGCAATCGGAGAAGAAACAGCCTACGTCACAAACGTGCCAACACAATTGTACAACTACGAGGAGCCCGATGAGTTCAGGCTTCCACCCGACACGAATCAGATTCCATACGATTGGGGCCTTGCACCTGGTCTGAAGCATGGATAGGGTTCTCGTCACTGGCGGGGCAGGTTTCATAGGCAGCAACTTCGTCCGTCACCTACTCAACCAGACGAACTGTTCTGTGATCACCCTGGACAGGCTCACATATGCTGGGAACTTAAGCAACATCAAAGACCTACGCCGCCACAAACGGCATAGATTCGTAAAAGGCGACATCTGCAATCAGAAGCTCGTAGACTCCTTGGTCAGGAAAGCCGACGCCATCGTCAATTTTGCGGCGGAGTCACATGTCGACCGTAGTATTCAGACGCCGCGAGTCTTCGTCGAGACGAATGTTCTAGGAACACAGGTCCTCCTCGAGGCGTGTCGCTGGTTCGGCCTCAGGTTCCAACAGATCAGCACGGACGAGGTCTATGGCAGCCGCAGCGAGGGATCGTTCACGGAGACCGACCCACTCAATCCTTCGGGCCCATACTCAGCGAGCAAAGCAGCCGCAGATCTTCTTGTCAACGCGTACTACGTCACATACGGAATGGAGGTCACCGTGACGCGAAGCACGAACAACTACGGCCCAGTCAACATCCAGAGAAGCTCATACCAAAACTGATCACTAGCGCATTGCGAGCAAAGCCTCTCCCAATTTACGGGACTGGATCTTTGTGGAGGATAACTGCCGAGCCATTCACCTAGTTCTTGAGAAGGGCGAAAAAGGGCATGTGTACAACGTCGCTGGAGGAAACGACAGGAAGAACATCGATATAGCGAGGAAGATACTCCGCCACCTGTCTCTTACTGAAAAGATGATGGAATTCGTTGCCGATCGCCCGGGCCACGATTTCAGGTACTCATTGGACTGCAAGAAGGTTCATGACCTAGGCTGGAAAGTGCAAGTAAGCTTCGAGGAAGGGCTTCAGAGAACAATCGACTGGTACAAGTCGAACCTGTGGTGGTGGCGCCCACTCGTGGACTGACGTGTCTGCAGGCAATCTTGGGTCCGCGGAGGACAGCTCGAGGGAACTTCCCCGTTCAGAAGGAACATGCCTTGATGGTGGAGGTAGTCAGATCTTGCGGCCCCGTGGGGAAGACCGACCGCTGCGGTTAACGGCGTGCGTCTCCCAGTATTGATGGCGCAAACTTCAGAAGCTTTACTCCGCTATCAGGCCTGCCCTGGGAAGATGCGCCAGTACCTTGGAATCGAGTTTGAGTCCCATGATGAGCCTTTAGGGCATGTTGCCTTGAAGGCGATTGTATGAACGATAGAGTACTCTACATCGGAGTTGATGCACATGAGAAGGAATCTCAGGTTGCTGTCTACGAAAAGGGAGGCGAACTGCTTCAGGAGAAGAGGCTGCCTACAAAGAGGCTGCCAAGGTTCATCTCCTCCCTTGATGGACGAGAGAAACATGTTGGTATGGAATCGGTCGGCTTCATCTACCCAATCTATGACGCCCTCGTGAACGTCTGCTGCGATGTCGCCGTAGCCAACCCCAACAATATCCAACTCATAGCCAGAACGAAGATAAAGCATGACAAGGTCGATGCTAGGGTCTTGGGTGAGCTTCTGAGGACGAACTTCTTTCCGAGATCTCACATCCCAGACGCGGAGACGAGAGAGAAACGGCTGCTGACCAGGGATAGGGTAAGGTACGCCGTGAAGCGTGCTGAGCTCAAGAATTCGATCAAATGGTTCCTAAAGCGGAGAGGGATCACCATCAAGAAGCCTCTGAGTATGGAAGGAAAAGCGGAGATCAAATCGCTAGGATTACCGGAACTGGATTATAGGCTGAAAGAGCTTGAACTTGTCGAATCTATTGTGGACGCGCTTGACAGAAGGATCTCCATCACGGCCGCGAAGGATAGAGGCGCCAGGCTGATTGATACGATCCCGGGTGTCGGAGCGTATACCGCTCTCTTCCTATCCTCTGCGCTGGATGATGTGAATAGGTTTCAGGATTCAAAGCATGCATGCGCGTACCTAGGCCTGGTACCTTCCCTGCATCAATCCGGCGGCATCTCCTATTCAGGCCATATCACAAGGCAGGGTAACAAATGGTTGAGGAGGAATCTGATTGAATGCGCACGCTGGTCTGTCAGAAAGGATCCTCACATGCAACAATTCTATCTCAGAGTCGCCCATAAGAGGGGAAAGAAGAAGGCTCGCGTAGCCGTCGCGAGAAGGATCGTATCCTACGCGTACTGGATGCTCAAGAGGAACCTAACCTACGAGGAGCTAGCTCCCTGGAAGACCGATAGGGGCTCATCCCCGAAGTTTGAGTAGGGAATGCGCTTCGTAGGAGCGAATTCTTGGAAGATGGGGAAATCCCCGAATGGTTGTATGCCAGCCTCTTGAGGAGAAGGTGATCATTCCTTTGACTTGGTAGAAAGGCTCATTATGGTTATCGGTCTTCACTCTCGCGGCTATGGCCCTCGTCTTTGTCGGATTCGCCAACTTCCTCTACCCCGTTCGATTCGAATGCCTTCGTCCAGATGCTTCCCGTCGACTCAATAACAGCCTTGCATTTGCCATACCTCTCCGGCATCCGCCTAGCGTAGAGTGGGGGGCGTCGAAAGATGTATTCGGATAGGAGGACGTATCCAAGATTGAACCATCCTGATCCATGATGCATGTTACGCACCTCCTCTTGCCAACGTCCACAGCAATGTAGATCATCTCTTACTCCTTCACCTCCCTCGCTCTTGGTCGCCAGCTGGAGAGCTGCAATCATCTATCAGAGCCCATGGCTCACTTGGACAGCAGCTCAAAAAAAACCTAATTCGTAGGTCGAGACCTTCAGGTCAGAAAAATCCAGAGGTCAGCAGGCGCAGAGAAAATGAGCGGCACATGCTCTTCCATGTCTACATAGGTGGTACGGAGTGTGGCAGGTGTTGGCTTCGACGTGGTGGTCTCATCTCAGCGGTTCCAATCAAGAGGATATCCCCAAACTTGTCCTACCTGCGATCACCGGGCTCGCCTTTTCGGATTCGCTTCTCTCGCCCGCACAAAAGCCCAGATCGCTTCCGTCTGCCTCTTGATTGGATCGACTTCTCTTGCCGACGCGTCGGGACGCGCAGTCAAGGGGCAGTTGGTCCCTCCGGCGTCAATATGAAGGCGACAGAGGGAACGAGCACTTCCCTGAGCAAAGGAATCTTCGTGAGCGCGTGTAGTCGAAGAAGCGTATTTTTGGTGGCAAGTACTTTGAAGCCGCTAGATGAGATCAGGTTGAGCATTCTGCTGAACGTGATGGGATACAAGAGCGCTTCTGCATAGGACTTAGCATTAATCCGGCTGCGGAACAAGAGTTGCCGGAGAAACTTGGCCATCTTGAACGGAAAGACGTGAAACGGTTTTAGACTGTGTCCGGCGTGTGGGTTGTACCAGGGCGGAATTACCACGTAGCAAATTCCACCGAGCCTTGTGAGTCTGCACATTTCCCGCATGGACTGTAGCTGGAGTTTGTGCGGGATGTGCTCCAACACGTTTCGACAGATCACCAAGTCAAACTGTTCGTCTCCAAATGGCATCTCGTGGGCGTATGCCACGATCGTCCTGGGCCAAATACAATCCCTCGGGTCAGGATCGATATTGATTGCATCGCATTCCCGTTGATCGCGGAGCACCTTGCAGTATTCTCCTCTTGCCCCGCCGACATCCAATACCTGCTTGCCCCAAAGCGGCAAGAATTCTTCGATCTCCGCAATTGCAATCCGGGCAAAATACTCCCGCATCAATCGATAGTTGTCGTTCTTCAGACGATTAAAGGCGAAGAACCACAGCTTGTGGAAGTGATCGGTCAGACTAGTGTTGCCAGTACCTGCCATGTGTACTGTCGCACGCTCAAGAGTCATAAGGCGAACGTGGCAGGGGGCAAAATGCGGGAGTCAAGGACTTTGCAGACACGTCGTTTGCGGTAAACTTCGGCCCATAGAATGACGGCATGTCGCGAGGAAGATCACTAGTCGATGAGACGGGCAAGTTCAGTATGCCCTCACTGCTCCGGTCAATCGTCGTGTGGATCGCCTCCGCTGGATTGGTAGCTCATGTTGATCTTTCGGTACTTTGGGCATTCGCGCTCCTCAGTCCTTTCGACATCCCACACTCGGTGCACATAGAGAATATTGCTCGGTCTGGTAGTTTCCTGAGCTTCTGGACATCGTATCTCTCCCGAAAGATGACCCGGAGCTGACGCAGGAAACCTGTAACTCCCCTAAAGAAGGCTAGGTATGTTCTCCTCTTCGCCACCAATATTTCGCGGGTATAACCGCCGCTCAGACCAAGTAGTGTTCGCGCCAGAATACGAGGCCAAGCTCCGTCTTCGCGTTTCGGGTTCCCCTGTTCTTCCGGGTACTGGCATTTGTACCTTGTCAGAGACAGTGTTGCCTCATTTGCGAATATCCGGCTCAAATGCATAAGACCCAACAGCACCACCAGCAATGGGAGTCTCAGGACAAGGTTAGTCATGTCGTAGTTCTTCGCGTGTACCAACAGCCGATTCCGGATGATTCTGGCATATCGCTCAGTGGTTGGAACCGATGCCCAGCCCCCAAAGTGAAGCACAGTCGTTCTCGGTGTGTATGCGGATTTGTAGCCAGCCATATTCAATCTCCACCCGATGTCCCAATCTTCCTGGTCCATGAACAAGAACTCGTCGAAGCCACCTACATGGTCTAAAACGTGTTTCTTGTACAACGACGCGCATCCACAGTTCGCCAGGTTGAAGTGAACGCTGTTTAGTGTACTCTTTCTTACCGCAGGAACAACGAACCCAAATCGCATGAATGCTGGCTTGTACTTCATGGTACCATCGAGTTGTACGATTTTGCATCCGACGCTCCCAATACTTTGGTCACTGTCAGCCAAACTGAGCAGTTCCTGAAGGAAGTTCCTCTCAAGCACTGTGTCATGGTTAAGAACAACGACGTATCTTCCCGTCGCGACCCTCAAGGCCTGATTGTTGGCTACTGAGAAACCTAGATTTCGAGGATTTGCTAGCACCTTTACCATCGGGAAGTGTCTCCGAACGGATTCAACGCTTCCATCGCGCGAACCATTGTCGACGACAATAACCTCAAAAGATCGCCAGGTTTGTTTCATCAGAGATGAGAGACATTGTTCTATGAACTCCTCACCATTATAGTTGACGATGATAACGGAGACCTCGGCGTCAGCTGCAGTCACAGCCGCACACTCATCTGCCCTCATGGTGATCTCCACCCCTCTGCGGGGTCTGCACGTCCTTTGACGCCAGCATCTGAAACGCAATTTCTGGGACAAGGTAGGCAAAGGGGAGTGTAATCCCTAGCACGAGTCTCGAAAACTTGCCGGCTCTTCTGAGTCTCTGGAATCTGTGCCCATTAGCACCAACAACACGATAAGCCCTTCTTCGGAACTCGCACGGCCTCCAGCCACAGCGATGCTCCTTTCCATATCGTGGATTCTCTATATCCAACCCGCAAGCAGCATACTTCTTCGATGTCCTTACTTTGTCGTATTCAGGAAGTTCTCGTAAATATCCAACTGGCGTCGTGATTACGACCTTCCTGTACGCCATGATTTCAAGTTGAAGAATCAATTTGATGCTATCCTGTTTTTCCAGATGTTCTACCACCTCAGTGCATAGCACTGCTTCGAAACTTTTTTTCTTGAATGGTAGGGCTCTGGCGTCACAGAGTACCAAATCGTCGTATGTCCTCCGATTTGCCGATAAGGCGAGAAAGGGGAGAAACAGGTCAACGCCAACCGCGTAGTGGGGTCGTAACCTCTTCCTAAGCTTCCGGAAGAAGAGTCCCGGTCCACATCCTACGTCAAGTATCGTGTCCACTTCTGGGCCTAGCGATCTGCTGACAAGTCCCGACAGCAACACGGACCCGAAAAGACGCTCGGCCAAAGATAGATCTAACTTACCCGTCAAGATAGGCACACCCGCCATCGCCCGAAACCACCAAAAGTACGCGAATCATCTCGCCGTCTGTCGGCATATTAAGAGACAGGGAGGCAAGGTACCAGTCCGAAGTTCTCGCGATCTGCCTTGTGGAGCGGGAACCAACAACTTGTCCCGCTTTGTTTCGGATCTGTACGGACACATATACATGTAGACTTGCCGACTCTGGTATCCTTATCCAAAAAGATACAGCAGTCGAATTCCCGGGGAAATGACCAATATCTTGATACAGGACAACTGTAGAGTTGACTTCCTCGATACAAACCATGGCTGAGTAGATACCCTCCTTCGATAGGACTCGGGTCACAGACGTGCTTCCACCACCAATAGAGTAAACTTTCCAGCCGAACAGAGTCCCTGCTTCAAATCCTGGGTTGCGAATCGAGTTGTTAAGTACGAACTCTTGGCCTATCCTCCTACGAATCTCCACATCTCCAAGCGTGATCTCTTTTTCGAAGTGTGTAGCAATGAAGTCGGCGAGCATCGGGAGGTGGCCTAGGATTGCTTTGGTTCTGCCATCTATGAGCGCATACGTAACCGACAGATCGCCACGAATAGTCTGTACAATCTGCACCTGACCTGGCACCAGGTTGTACGGATCATAGCTAAGCGGCCTATCCGGGGGATATAGCAAATACGCCAGGCCGTACAGATTGTCGAGAACGATTCTGCGATTCGATTCCACCGCAAGAATGGCGTTGAAAGTGAAGATTCTCTCGGTCGGAGTAGTACGGCTTTTAATGTAGGCGCCAACCTGTGTGACGGTGCTCATCGAAATATCTCTGTTTGGGTTCTCAACGGTCAAGTACGTCGAGATTGCAGGCAGGGACGAAAGTAACAAGAGGCTCAAGAAGACAAAACCCGCGGGCCGGAGGGCCGCGCCATGATTCCCGCCTGCGTAGCTGATGGCCTCCCGCTTTGGCCGATCGGAGGTGCGATCAAGAAAATTGCTGACCGCAACTGCTCCGGTGATACTCAGAACCGGAGTAATCTCAGCAAAGTAGTCAAGGAACCACACGAGCTTTATTATGACGTAGAACGCGATAATCGACGACAACCACCACATGATAAACGCGTTAGCGTATGGAAGAGCAGAGAGAGACCTCGGCTTCGACAGAATATTGTATGAGGCGGCAGTAATCAACACGAGAATCAAGTACGTCAGGAGGACGTAACCGTTGTTGACTGGAAGTAAGCCGTAGCTATAGTTCGGGGGGAGTTCCCACCATGCCCATAGGGCGTAGAGAACAGTTGCCACTGACGCGACGATAGAAAACGCGAAAAGCCTTTCGTGGCCGTTGAAATGGGGCCTGGCCAGCAATCCCAGAAAAATAAGCGTAGGGAAGGTCAAGTACGGTGCCATGATCACTGCCGCGGATAAGATCTTCTCCCTAGTGTATGAACCGATAGTCGGCTCAAGAAATGCATAGAATTCGACGGCACCTGGTCCGAAATAGCGACTCATCCAGGAGATGTCTGTTAGCGAGACGAAGTAGACCACCGAAAGAGCGAAAACAGTTATCGCACTGACTCCGAAATACAGTAGAGATCTTGAAGCTAAGCGCAGCCGTCTCGATAGTGCATAGTAGAGGACAGGCAGCGTAACAATGTATATTCCGGCTGACGGTCTAATGAGCACCGCTAGTCCGAGTGAGGAGCCACCAACTAGGCTCGCGGACATGCTCCTGCGCCTTTGCGCCAGCAACAAGAGATGGAATGCAACTGCTACGAAGTAGGCCTGAACAGGTTCGGTTTTCACGATGTATGTCGTGTAGACCACGAACGGTGACAGCGAATAGAAGAACGCGCTAATGACTCCGACTCTGTAACCGTAGAGCTCCTTCCCAATCGAGAAGAGATAAAGAATAGTGAGCGAGGAAAAGAAGACTGAAACCATTCGGCCGCTGAGAATTGACTCCCCAAATAACTTGATAAAACCCGCTATGACGAGAGTCTGAGGAACTGCGCGAACGGCGAAGTCTCTGTATGGGGCAAGCCCGTAAAGTAGAAGCCTTGCTCCGTAGATCTGGTTTCCCTCATCTAGGTTGAGATTAGCATAGGAAGCCAGCAGGAGCCTTATTGCCAGACCCAATCCGAAAGCGGTCAGTACTGAAAGAGACATAGATAGCACCTTGTCCCCAGAGGACTTTCCAGTCAACATGCAGTGCGTCCGTCCCGCGGTCTAGACCATGGTTTCGATGACTGCCTTGATTCGTTTACCTATTTCAATCGAAGTGTGCTTTCGAGCAAAGACTTCATAGCCGTGTTCGGAAATTCTTCGGCGTAAGCTATCATCATTTCTTACCGCAAGAATAGCGTCCGCAAGCGCTTGCTCATCACCGGCTGGGCAGAGCATAGCCGCATCTTGTCCTAGGACTTCTCTAACGGCAGGAGTGTCTGCTGTTACGATTGGCTTGCGCATCGCCAAACACTGAAAAACCTTGTTTGGTATCACCCTGTGCGCCTTTTGATTCGTCCCAAAGATTCCAAGGCAAAGGTCTGCGTCGGAAATCACGCCCGGAAGGCTGTGATAGTCAACGTAACTCTCGAAACTAACGTTTCTTGTGCCCAACGTCCTTGAGATACTAATTATCCTCTCTCTTAGCTGGCCCGTCCCAATAATCTTGAACTTTATATCACGTTCCCTCTCCAACAGCTTCGCCGCCCGTACTATGTGTTCGATGCCGTGCAAAGGCGAGAATTTGCCGTAGAAAAGGACCACAAACGATGACGAGGGTGATTTCGGCCTGGGAAAGAATACTCGTTCATCTGCACCTAGATAGACAACATCCATCTTCCGGCGACGCACGCCAAATTTTGCCACATAAAACAGCAAGTTCTGGCACGTATCACACAACACCCTATCAGCCATGTGGAACGAGATACCGTCCAAAGCATTTACCAGACGCGCCTCGAAAGAGCCCGGCTTGAAAATCTGTCTATCGTCGACGAGTGTGTCCGCGAGCGACACCAGAGGATCGAATACGATTGGCACGCGCGAAAAACTAAGCAGCTTCGCATACGGCACATCTGGTTGGCCTATGTAGCCAACGATCATTGCATCAAATTGCGGTTTGCGCAAATACTGGCGAAGTAGTCTAGGATAGGCTAGGCACAGCCTGACCGCAAGTCGGAAGGGATTCGTCCTAGTCTTGTCTCTCGTCAATTCCCAGACCGGAATGTGACATTCGAAGACTTCGACGCCACAGCTGCGCAACCCAGCTATGCTCAAGAGGTTACGCGGGTTGTCACTCTCGTATGCTCCGAAGTAGCAGACTCGAAGGGTCAATTTCATCCCAACGAAATACCCGTGCGTTCATCCTCCCGACCGCAGGGTAGAGGGTGCGCATATGGAAGAAACTTATTCCGCACTATCACGTACAGCCCCACGCTCAAATGACAATAGACGACTCAATTCCCCTAGGTCGCTTCGAATAGAACACTCCTCACCTCTCTTCTCAAGAGAAGAGCAACGCTTCGCATCATCCTTCGTTGCTATATGATAGGATGACGGCTAGCCCACTCATCGCGGTCACTCCGAGCATTACGCTTGCGCCTCTTTCTCACGGACTGCTTCTCGAGCGCTCGGTGGATTTGATTTGTAGCTATGAGGTACGAGTACTGTATGGCCTCCCAGTAGGACTCGGGCGTTCCCACATCCAGCCTAATCTCATGGTCAGTCATCTGCACAGCTATGACGCGCGATTCACTTTCAACCATTCGCTGGATTCCGTCTGTTAGCTGTATTTCACCAGACCGATCAGGTCTCACTTCGGCCAATGCTCCGAAAATCGATGGTGAGAACACGTACACGGGCACAATCCCCACCCTTGAAGGAGGCCACGATGGTTTCTCGATTACTTTTCTGACCAAATAGCGGTCCGGTGCATGCGGTGACCCGACGACGACCCCAAAACGCCTTGGGTCCTCCACCGTTTGGGTCAAGAACGCCGCGTCAGCCTTCTCATGTTCAAAGGCGTCAATGAGTCGAGTCAGATGCGTCAGACCCTGGGAAGATACCAATGTGTCACCGGCGTGGACCAGGAAGGGGTCTCTGCCCACGAACGCTTCAGCTCGAGACACCGCGTCCCCGAAGCCTAGCGGCTCCGGCTGGTTCGTCCAGTTGATTGTGCACTTCTTCAGCCTTGCGTAGAACGCGGAAAGGTCTTGCGCTATCTCCCTCCCCGCTGAGCTCCCAATCGAGAGTATTTGTTCCTGGGAAGGGGTAAAATGATCCTCAATCGACCTCTTTCCCCTTCCCACGATGAAGCAGAAGCTACGCAAACCGAAGTCTGACGCCTGTTCAAAGATCATCTGGAGGATAGGCTTCACACAGAGCGCTCCCTGTGGGGTCGAAGAGAATAGGGGCAGCATCTCTTTGGGTTGATTCAACGTTGCGGGGGCAAGCCGAGTACCCCGACCCGCAGTGGGGATGACGATCCTCTCCATAATCCCTTCTTGCCACCGTTAGGAGTATGTGCCAGGCGACGCCATAATTAGCTCTGCGAACATTGCCAGCACCCACATTGTGTCGTCAATCTCCTCGGCTTCGAGAAGGCATGTTCATGTTTGAGATCATGTCTGCAATGAACCCCATCATGAAAAGCTGAATTCCAGCAATCGCGAGAAGCGAGATCAAGAAGAGCAGCGGAGTGTGGGTCTCGTAGGGCACTCGGTAGAACACATTCAGCGCGACAACGTAGAGTCCTAAATACAGAGCCGACAGCACCAAGAGTATTCCGGTAGCTCCGAAAAACAACATCGGTCTTTCAGAGAAGCTCAATTCAAACCGGAGTACCAGTAGATCGAGTAAGCCTGCAAGAAGCCTTAAGGCGCCATACTTGGACTTTCCATACCTTCTCCCAGAATGCCGTACAGTGACCTCTCCCACCGCAAAGCCCGCCTCGATCAGCAAGAGCGGCAGGTATCTATGATGACCTTCCCTGACACCAATCCCTTGAAGCGCCGATCGTCGGATGGCTTTCAACCCACAATTCATATCATGCAAGCCGACCGTGAAGAGAGCCCGAGTCATTGCGTTGAAGAATCGTGAGAACAGGCGTTTCCAAAAACCGTCGCAGCGGTCCTTCCTCCAACCCACAACGGCATCATAGACGACCAGCTTTTCGACGAGTGAGCCTATGTCCTCGGGACGATCTTGGAGATCCGCATCCATGGTGACGATTATCTGACCTCGCGCGGTCGCGAATCCCTTGCGAAGCGCTGCCGACTTGCCTAGGCGCCGCCGGTTCGCCACATACCTGACTGTAGCCTCGTTCTTTTTGAGAAATGACTGAACCACCTCTAGTGTGTTATCGTTGCTGCCATCGTCAACAACGATGATTTCATATTCGCCGAGCGATCGCAGGTGACTTGCCGTCCTGGACAGAAGTTCAGGTAGTGACTCTGCTTCATTGCATGATGGAATCACTACAGATAAAAGCAAAGATTCACCATGCGTGCCGGAGGATGTGCGACGACTCTGTATTGAATCGTCTTCCGGGGATTCGGTCATCCCTTTCATCCTTCAGAGGGCGTCAAGAGGATATCTCACGGAGGAGATGAGCCGTAACTTCGCCAAGGCATATTGAATCTTCAAGGAACATGCGGATATGCCTAGGGCACCCAAGTTGGACGGTGGAGATGCGGGCTTCTCGATAGCCCTGTTCACGTCATGCAATCCTAGTCTCGGCTCCCCACTAATGATAACTCCGTATGGTCTTGGATCTTTGACCCGTTCAACCAAGATAACTGAATCTGCGTTCCCGTCAACGAAGGAGCTTGATAGACCGCGTGACCGAATCCACAGCTTCTCGCAGAAACTTGAGTAACACTCCATCCCCTCACAGTCTTCGAGTATCCTAGAGCATCCGGCATCCGGACTGAACTGATCTTCAATGGAACTTTTTCCTCTTCCGACGACAAGGGCAGAATTCCCTAAAACCGAACGTACACAGCTGTTCGAAAACCATTTGAAGCGGCAGGGATTACGACCTTCCGAATCATCTCAGAAGTGCGCCAGCGACATTTCACATACGTCTAACAGGTTTGGTATCTTACGATCCTTCGCAAGAATAACACGCAAGGAACCCAACCGGACCCTACCTGTCATTAGGAATCAACTGCCTGAAGACGGAATCCCCACGGAGTGCTTGCGTGCCACGACACGGAAAGCCGTGCGAGGGTCCTGACTTGGGGCGTAGCTTGCTTGCCACTGAACCAATAATGCATGACTGAGGCTTGAAGAGTATTTCAACCAAGGTCAGAAGCATCGAGACCGAGAAAGACGTGCCTAGGATCCACAGAACAACCGTTCCAGGCCGTATCCCGGGGACTACTCTAGCTTCACCTGCCGCAATCGTCCGCACAGGCGTCAAGCTACTGTAGAGCCACGCGAGTTCGTCGGGGTAGTACGCAGCCAAAGGATAGATGAAGATGTGAAACATTGCCAGCAGGAACAAAGTACCGATCACGCTTGATAGCCAAAAGAGCTTCTTCTCGTATGCTCCCTTGGCTATCAGTACTGCTAGCAAAGGTAAGCACCAGATGAACCATTGTGGATTAACGCCGCGAACGCTGAGGTAGATCACAATCATTGAGGATGCGTAGGCCACGGTAAGATCTCTCTCCGGGTCGTTGAATGAAATTCTGGTAATCCAATACACTACTATTGCACCCAGTAGTGCCATAACCAGATCCGAAAGCGCAATTTGAATCCCGGAAGGGATTGGCGAAAGCAGCAAGATTGTCCAGTAGGAGAGCCCCATGCTGAAATGAGGGTAGGGATTAGCAACTAGAAGCACGCTTGCGAGAAATTCAAGAGCCGTCCTAAAGAAGACTAGCGAGATGACTATGGCAATCGCGGTTGTCATGAGCAGTACCAAAAAGGCCTTGCCTTGCTTCTTGACGCACAGATAGATGCCTGTCGCGGGCAAGAGCGCCAAAGCGTACAACTTTACAGCAGCCGATGCCCACAAGCTCATGACTCCGACGGTAGATCTCCCCTTTCGAGTGAGAAGATAGACCCCCAGGATCACGAATAGAGCTGCGACCGTATCGTACATGCCCCACGCGCTGGAGATGGCGATGGAGAACGGATTTAGGTACCAGAGGATGATAGCGGCTCGCAAGTCGTGAGCGGGTTCTTTTGTCTGAGTAACTATCTTGTAGATTAGGAAAGTTATGGCCAAGTCAGAAGCGATGAGGGGCAGCTTCACGAGCAAGTTGAATGAAGGGGTGGTCACGAGGCTTACTCCACGGCCTGAGAGATCGAGTTCAGGAGGGAGCAGAGAAACAGGCGTTGACCCCGTATCAAGCGACAAGGCTCGGCCGAGAGCACCAAGCGAGACGAGGAGAAGAGGCCAGACAGGAGTGTAGTAGCTCTGGGCAGCATCCAAGAAGCCTCGCTGCGAGAGCTGATACCACCCCTGCACGTCAAAGGGCATACTTGTGAATGGAGCGAGAAGCAACCTCAGAGCAGTTCCTAGTACTATTAGCTCACCAGATCCCAGCCTGTGCGTCGATAAGAACCGCATCGCTCGGCCGAGAGAAGCGATCAAGATGTCCTGACACGCAGCCTTTTTGCGGCCAATTCACGGTATATTCGGATAAGGGCACTCGCGACTTCCTCCGGCGCCAGAATCCTTGCGTGCATGCGCGACTTGGCTGACGCGCCGAGCCTGTGGGCCCATTCGTGATCGCTTAGAATTCGAATGGTCGCTTTCGCCAATGCTTTCGGCGAGCCCCGCTTCACGACTATCCCTGTCTCCCCGCTGAGGAGCTCCCTCAAGGCCACGCCGTCAGTGATGATCGCCGGCTTCCCGAACTCCCATGCTTCGAGGAGTACGCGTCCATACGCCTCGAAATATGATGGAACTACTACCACGTCGCAAAGAGCAAAGGCGCAGGCCAGCTCTTGTTCCTCCAAAGGTCCCGTCATGGTCACCTTCTCGTGACAAGCCAAAGAGCGGGCCTGAACCAAGCATCTCTGCAAGGCTCCCCAGTCCTCCCCAACCACCAGAAGTCTGGCCTTTGGGATCGCTCTCAGGACCTCGGGAAAAGCTTCCACGAGGACGTTAAGCCCCTTTCTCCTATCGATGCGTCCCACGAACAGCATGATTCGGTCTTCCCTACTCATGCCGAACCGCTCACAGAACTCATCAATTTCATCGGGTCGCGGATACGCTCTTCTCCGCACTGATTCATATAGGGTGGTAACAGCATCTATACCATTTCTCCTGAAATATCTCTCTTCCAGCTCTGTAATCGCGACAATGTGCTGCGTCATACGGGCAATGTGGATGGCGATCCCTAAGTCGAACACCTTCCCCGCCATTCTGACCCACAAGCGCCCATCTTGGTCGAATCTGTCTGGTAGGAACTGCGGATAGAGAACAACGGGAATGTTCCTCAATCTTGCTACGAGGATCGCGGAGAGATTGAAGAAAGAGGGAAGAATGGAGAAGACTTCGATTACATCCAGCTTAGATCTCAAGAGAGCATGTATCAGCCCTGGGGATAAAAAGGCGAACTTCATTGGCAAGATGATAAAGCGAAAACGTTGGATCCTGATCCTATCCCGCGTCTCCTCAGGAGGGAGGCACGCTGGCTTGAATTTAAGAGCATTAGCCGTGAAAACCGTTACCTCGTTGCCAAGACTAGCGAGGGCCCTGCCGTAGTCATACATTTTGATCTCAGTGCCGCCAACGTTCGGCCAGAAGTGGAAGTAGACGAATCCGATTCTCATGGTAGGGAGCTAGCCGCCGGCGTGGTTGCCCGCTCGTGTACCATAGACCTTCCTTCGCAAGTTGGCGGCGCCGGCACATCCAGTATGGAGAGGATCGTTGGCATTATGTCCACGACGTCAACGTGTCCTACAGGTGCAGAGAACCTAGCTTCATTGCAGCCTTGAAGGATGAAGACCCCCCGCTGCGTGGGGTGTTCAGGATCGTAGGCATGCATGGCTCTCGGCCGAATGTACGAGTAGAAATTAGGAAAGATCACGAATCCGGGCTCGTAGAGGAAGATGTCGTCGCCGTATCCGTTGCATTTGAAATCGATCCCGAACTCGATCTTACGTTGATCAGTAAGCAGTGTAGAGTGACCTATCTGCTCGACAGCCAGCCTCACGCGTTCTCTCGTTCCGGAACTGAAGTACCACGCCCTCGCCATCGTAGCATCCAGAACAAGCAGGAACCTATCGCCGAAACCATCCAGCCGCATCAGATGGCTTAGATCGATTCTGCTCTTCTCTTCAATCATCCCATGATCGGAAAAGACGATCAGGACCGGTTCCTCGCGCAATCTACCGCTAACCAATCTTGCTATGTCATTGGCAAGCGCGTCCACCGATCTAAGCGACCTCTTGAATGCGCGCGAGTTTAGCCCGAACCAATGAGAAATCTGATCCAGATGGTGCAGGTAGACCAACACAAACCTGGTCTCGGGATCCAATGCCTGTATCTGTGCTAGCAACTTCCGTCCCGAAGTTGTGGAGTCAAAGTATGCGAACTTCATTCCGGTTGCTCTCAGAATATCAAAAATGGTTGGATAGTCAGGGAACGGATTCTCAGCAAGCATTGCTTTCCGAAGCGTGGCGTCAAATCTGTGTATCAGTGAGAAGGGAATATTGTGAAGGTCGAGCCTCGGATAGCCCTTACTCTTGGCCAGTAGCTTGCCAAGACTGCGTGATAGAATGAACTTGATCCCGCGCCTTATCAGGTCGCTGGGGATGCGATCAATGAATCGCAATGCTTTCAGCGCTTTGAAGGGTGAAGACTCTGGCGAGTAGCGATACGACATCCAGTATCCGTGCTTGTCAGGACGTGCGCCCGTGAAGATCGTTGCGCGTATCGAATCACTATAGCCAAGTATGGGTCTCAGCGGTAGACTCACGCCACGCTGACTAAGCGCGTACAGGAATGGCGTATCCTTCTGGTTCACGAAATCATAGCGTAACGCGTCAATAAAGATCGCCAAGACTCGAGTCAAGCCATCTGGTTCCTCAGAGCCCCATTGCCGGGTCAGCGCAACTCCAACGATCCAGAACCGCTCTGCCTAAGCTACTCCAAAGTTCTTGCGGAGAGCTTCTCCGGCCAACCTTCACGCAACCATTCAGGACCGAGCAAGCCTCGGATGTCAGGTTGGCGTCGATCCCTCTTTCTGACGCGCACGCTGAGAGGAGGACTAGCCCCGCCCTATAGCGATCTTGCACCAGAATCCTTGAGAAGATCCATTTCGGGTGAGCGATCTCTCCCCTAAGCAGTAGCAATAGGATCGCATACTCAAAGTTCTTCAGAACGCTCTTTCCCTTCGCGTCTTTCATCAAGACTTCTGCTAGCGCCCTCAGGTCCGTAGGGTTACCATCCGTAAACCTCATCAGTGATTCACGAAACAGATCAATCAGCCTGTCTCTAATCGTAAACCATGTCAAGCGATCCGAAGAGGTAAGACCAGATAGATCTTTGGCGTATCGGCCCAGGGACTGTGACAGCTCCCCCTGCGTGCGAGCCGACAACCATTCTAGAGAAGTTGCAATCTTTCGTGTCAGAGATACAACGACCACTGGGTCATTGGTTCCATAGGCGTTCATCGTATCCTTGAGGAGAAATGTCAGATACGACAAGTACCAGTCCATCGAGACCGTTGCATCCTCGCCTATCTTGCTATCCCGCAAGACATCCTTTCCGAAGAGAAGCTTCGCTTCGCCCTTCACTTTCCTCAAGAAGAGATTATCTTTCGCCCTCTCTAGCCGGAAGGTTGGAAGGGGATTTACTTCGACTTTCAATCCAAGGGTGTTACTCAGTCTTGCGGCAGCTCGTTTCAGTTTTCTCAAGTACACCGGAACCAATGGTGTCTTCATTACGACTATGACATCGTAGTCGCCGGTGTAGATGTCAGAGCCTCTCGCCATGCTTCCGACAAGGTATCCTGCCACCGCGGGGATGGCTGAGCCAAGCTGATGAGATATCTCAGCGACTGCAGCGTCGTGGGCACCTCTCATCTTCAGGCTGACCTGCTTCGCACGGCAAAACTGTAAACTGAGGCAACGTGCTTCGCGATTGTTTGCCAAGAGAAATTGTCTCTCGCAAAGGGGATGCCGTTCGACGAAAGCTTGTCCCTCAGCTCAGAGTCTCGAACAATCATTTCGACGCACCTTACGATCTCATCCACGTCACCGCTCTTGAATAGCAAGGCGTTCTCACCGTGCGAGAGCAATCCATCGTACACGTTAAGTCTTGATGCCAAGACTGGCAAACCGTACGCCATCGCCTCGAACATTGCCACACCGAAGCCCTCAGCCTGGGACGGAAAGAAGAAGAAAGATGCTTCCTCGTAGTACTTTGACAGAGTCCTATCGTCGACGTAGCCTGCAAACTTGACCCTATCGTCCGTACCTAGGTGCGCGGACAATCTGACGAGCGAATGCTCCTCGGGACCGCTTCCGACGATGACGAATGCGACATTCTGGTCCGCGAGTTTGCTTGCGGCGGATATGATCAAGTCAACTCTCTTCCTTCTGACGAGTTGCCCGACGAATAGCCCAAGTGGAATCCTGCTCTGGCCGACGTGCTTGGGTGTGAGCGGTACGCGGATCCCGCTAGGTATGAACGCGACATTGGAGGCTGGCGCACCTAGCCTTGTTGCTTCCGCTACAAGAGCGGGACTTACGCCTATTATGTGGCTCACGCTTCTGAGGCATGGGACATCTACGAGGAAGTACGCCAGCTTCCTGAATACCCTCTCGCCTACTCCTGGATATGATGTAATCCAGGGCGATGCATCATGCATCGTATAGACAACGGGAACTCGCCATCCTGCGAACTTTGAGAGGAGTAGAGCTGCGAGCGCTCCGTGACAGTGGATGAGATCGAAACGGAATCGCTCGTTCACCAATATTCTGATCATTGTTAGGAATGATAGGAGATTGCCGAAGAGGTGCTTCAGAACCCAACCGAGGAATGATGTCTTTGGCGGGATGACCACCCGTTTTGGAGGAACAGGATACACCTTTACTGAAGGGTGGAATTCAGCTCCGGGTCTATGTTTGCTGACGAAATGGATCTCGTGTCCCAACTCTGCTAGCTTATTTGCTAGGTAGTATCCGTGCCTCTCCGCGCCTCCGCCAGAAGATTCGGGAGGCACTCGAAAGATTCCCCTGTTGACGATTCCTATGCGCAATTGCGCTTCAGTTCACGCAGGATTGAAGAGATAGACTCCGAAGGTTCCGGTGTTCTCAATGAGTTTGAACGTTCTTGGGAGCTCAGGCATCGTGTACCATCCGCTTCCGCTCGTCCACCATATCGTGTAGACACGATAGCCAGAATCATAGTTGAGGAAGGCGATCTTCTCGATTGCGTTGCTCGCGCCTTGGGGGTTCGTTGACGCGTATCCCGGTTCTTTGACCGGGACCATCCTTGTCTCCGGCCCTAACCGATTCAAAGCCCAGACATACACGGCCTCATGAAGTACCAGAACCGTTCCGCCGCCTAGGAGGGGAACCGCGGCATCGATCGCTTCCAAGAGGGATGGCACATCTCGCGTGGAGACCGAGTTCTGAAGCATGGACGACTGGACATATCGCAAGTAAGGATTGTACTGGGAGAAGTATGGGAACGGATGCTCCGGGTAAGCAATCAGGTAGAAGCCTGATGTCAGTATGATTAAGCCGACTAAACCGATCGCGCTTGCTCTCACCGCAAAGCCTGAAGGGCTATGCCAATGTCTGAAACGTACAGCTCTCTCGAACCCTTCAGTGAAGTAGAATGATAGTGGATAGACAAGCATGAGCGGCCAACGGAACCAGAGAGGAATCGCTTTCCACCCTGCCAAGGCCACCAGAAGGACAAGTAGACACGACAGCGACCACCACTTCAGGCTATTGGGCTTCCTCAATCGCAATCCGGGGATGACCAGAGGGAGAAGAAAGAGGAAGCAATACACTGGGAAACCGAGCATGTAGGTTCCAGTCTCGGAGCCAGCGGGAGGCCCGATGGCGGAGACAGTCAGCCTCCCTATGTCGGGAGACCGCAACTGGAAAAGAAGCAAGCAAAGAGCTAGAGCAGAGAAGTAGACTTGCGATCCAACCTGTCTAAGTCTTCGCTTGGCCAACAGCCACAAGGCGTCAAGTACAAACACGCCCAGAAGGATTACGCCAGTGATCTGATGCGAGACGAATACTAGCAAAGTCAGGACTGTGACGAGAATGTATCTCCTAACGCCGCTCAATACATCGAGCGCTGCTAGTGCTGCGAATAGGAAGACCACGCCGAGCATGTTTCGATAGAGTTCCCATGAGATTCTCAGTCCGACGAAGTACAGCGTCGCGATAAGGGCGGCGAGGAGAGCCTTCCACGGATTCCACCCTAGCGCCAGGCGGCCGTAAGAGTAGACCGAGAGCGAAACGAAACCAGTCAGCAATGGCCCCAGCATCTTCACGGCAATGAACGGATCGGTAACCACGAAACGGTTGAATGCAACAGAGATTACATAGAATAGGCCGGCTGATCTCACGATTCCAAGCGCATCCGTCGGGAGACTTTGTCCGCTGAATGGGTTGATCCACCAGCGCATCGCTGGGATGTAGTATCCGAGCGTGTCAAAGCCCAGCGGATATGGCCACGCGATAAGCTCGGGTATCATGCGGACGGCTAGAGGCACGAGGAATGCCAGCACAGCAAACCCGTACTTCTGAAATGGCTTGCCCCTAGATCCGTCGGGAGCCAAACTTTGCCCCCGTAGACAGCTCGTCTGCGGCTAATGGAAAGACGCTCCCGCCCGTGGCCCGTCGCTTCAGGCGTCCGGCGCGGGCAAGCAGCAACGCAAGCATGAGTGAGGTCACAATAGCGATTGTGACGTTGGGGAATTCCGGAACAACGGTAAGGCCTACCGGGTCGCTCTCTGACGGCAAGTAGTAGTCGCCTTCTCCTGCTCGTGCTTTGATCATGCATGCACCATGCTGGGCTGGCGAGTATTCCGCGTAGAAGCTTCCGTCCTGAGCCGAGTTCACTACCGTCAGCTGAGTCCATGTGGAACCATCGCAGCTGACTAGCAGTGTTATGGCGGCTAGCCGTGCCGGTTGAGTGAGGCCCGTGATGATCACCGTCTCGCTGACGTTCACGCTTTGCGTCGACAGCTGCACCGCTATGGTTGTTCGGGATCTAACGGTCAGCGCGGCCGAGGCCAGCCTGAAGAGACCGCCGCCCGTTGCAGTCACATTGACCGTGTAAGCGCCTAACGGCGTCTCAGTTGAACTCGTGACATGGAGTCCCACCGTCGCTGGGGGTGTTGCTTGCGTTTGATCGAGACTGTAGGACATCCCGTCCGGGACGCCCACGACGGCCAGTGTAACTTCTTCCGCAAACTCGCCGACGGGTGTCAGGTGCACACTCGCCGTCCCGTTCTCCCCTCTCACGATCTCTAGGCTCGACGGTTCAATGTTCAGTTCAAATTCATATTGCGCGCTGCTAGTGGTTGTCACAGAGCTAGAGGTCGTTGTTGTAGTCTCTGTGCTGATCGAACTGGTGGTTGTCGTCTGAGTTCCATGGTAGCGGGCTGCAGCAAGAATCATTCCGTTTGTCTTGTCGCTCAGAACGTCCAGAACGCCCCGAGGGTCCTCCTCTGATCTGCCTTCGTAGAAGCCAGATGCCCCGGCCTGTAGGGGTGCCAGCTCACTCACGAGGAGACTCGTGTACTGGCTGTTGTAGATCGCGTGGAATGCGATCGCTATCTTCGTGTAGGCGATCGGCACGGCGTTGATCTTTCCTGAGCCGCCGTAGACAACCCAAGTCTCGCCGATCGCGTGTACAATCCACTCGTACACGTAGTAATGCGGACGCCAATACACGCCCTCGCTGAATGCCGTGAGCTTCTGTGTTGCCTCGTATCGTTTCTGCTGCGCTGAGAGGATTCTATCCGCATATGTTCTGTACAGGCTGGTGGAGCGATCCTCAAGTATAGCCAACGCAAATGGTTCTGATGTGACACGAGCCTTAGGCAGGCTCTCCCCGTAGACGTCCACGAAGGCTCCGCCTCCCAGCGACTCCAGGGGTTTAAGCTTCGGGGTCGAGTAGCCAAATGCCCAGTAGCCTTGAGCCACGTAAGATGGGTAGACATCGTTGCCGGAGAAGTAGCTGTCCTCCGCAAGCTTCTGAAAGTTGTATCGCGTGACTAGAGAGTTGATTCTCGGCGCTAGCTCGGGTCTGAAACGTCTCAGATCGTCTAAGGCGAGCAGGAGGTTCGCGCAGTCAGACGGGTGGGCGGTCGTTTCCCCGATGTAGCTGGAGCGTTCGCCGAATTTCTCAGCATCGTATTGTACGTACGGAATTCTGTCGGGTGTGAGTTCACGTATCTCCAGAAAGCTAAGCACCTTCTCGAGTCTGTAGTCTGCTCCCCAGTCGCCCTCTCTGGGCAATATTCCCAGCTTCTCTGCGTCGACGATCGCTTTGATGTAGATACCAATGTCCCAGTCTGTGAAGAAATGCCACCCCGCCGTGGCGTAGTGAAGCCCGGTATTGGGGTTGACGCCCACGCCGGGCTGGAAGTATCCCCATGCGATTCTGGCCCAATCGTTCCACTGATCGTTTGCAGCGCCGACTGCAGCCAAGTCCGTGTAGACCAGCAGCGGAGTCAGCAAGAGCACGCTCGCCACGAGAACAAGTGGCCTGAACCGAAGGGTCAACCCAAAGTTCAGCTCAAACACTTTTCGGCAGTGGTCGGTTCATCATTTGAACGCACCGTGGTTGGCTTGGCTAAGCCGAAGGCTATCTTCGTGTAGGCGATAGCGGGTTCATTCGCCCAAAGTGAAATTCGTCGTCCGGTTGTCGATTCGGCGGATGCCGTCCGGATGTCGGATCAAGCCCATAGAGTTCAGAGGCCATAGTCTGCTCGTTCATCTTCATAGCCATCCACGCTTTGTGTTTTGCGCCTGCGTTCGGCGGCGGCCGGTTTTCCCATCTAGCTTCCTGATTGCCAAGACCACCAGCACAATGGCAACGATCATTATGGTCACCGGTGTCGAGAACTCCGGAATTGGACCTTTCAGCGCGTATGCAGCAGCTTCTATGATCATCGCGTTCGTCTTGTCGCTCAAGACGGGAAGCGTGCTTCCATCGTCCTCGAAGATGCCCTCGTAGAAGCCTCCGTCTGACTGAAGCTTCGCCATGTGACTCATCAGCGTCGCCGTGTAGTCGTTTCCGTAGATGGCGTGGAAGGCGAAGGCTATCTTCGTGTACACAACCGCGGGCCCGCTCACCCAGGTCGCTGCCTTGATGCGCCAAGTCTGCCCGGTGCCCGTTACAACCCATTCAAAGACGTAGTAGTAGGGTTGCGGGTACGCTCCCTCGCCGAAGGCAGTCAGGATTCCGGTAGCACCGTAGCGTTTCTCATGGGCCCAGAAGACTCTCCGTGCATACGTCTCATACAGGGAGCTCGTCCTATTTTCGAGAATGGCAGCCAGCAGAGGGTCGGATGTGACCCAGGCTTTGGGGATAGCCTCTCCGTAGACGTTGACCATGCTTCCCCCTCCCAGGGACTCGAGTTTCTTCAGCTTCGGCGTCGGGAAGCCAAAGGCATGAAGGCCCTGAGCTGCGTAGAATGGGTAGATGTCATTCGCTGCAAAGTAGTCGCTGTTTGCAATTGAGTTGCAGTTGTATCGGGCCACTAGTGATCGAATCCTTGAAGCCAGCTCGGGCCTCAAGCGTCTCAGATCATCCAAAGCCAGCAGGGTCCTAGCAAAGTCTGACGGGTGTACCGTCTTCCCTCCGACATCCGGTGGCACATCGCCCGTGTCAGCGTCGTATTGCGAGTAAGGCAAACGCGTGGAAGTGATCTTTCGCGTCTCAAGGAAGCCGAGGATCTTCGCAAGTCTGAATTCGGCTCCCCAATCCCCGTCCCTCGAGACGAGGCCGAGCCTTTCTGCGTTCAGTATGGCGTGGATGTATACACCCAGATCCCAGTCCGTGAATCTGTGCCAGCCGGTGTTCGCGTAATGCAGCCCTGTGCTCTGATTGACGCCTATGCCCGGCTTGAAGTATCTCCAAGCAACCTGGGCCCAAGCTGTCCATTGATCGTCGTTCTCGCTTCGGGCCGTTGGGACTGCCATGCAGAGAGGCAACGAGCTTGTTAGCACCAAGAGCAGGAATACATCAAGGCCGGCCTCTCGAGGGCGTTTGTGCGTTGTCAATTGGTGCCTCTTTGTCATGACTCACGCACACCGGTGCACCTCTGCGATTCTGGTGGCGTATTAGATCCAAGCGAGGTTCTCTCTGACGTATGCGCGGCCTCACTCCCGATCTAGACTGTCGGCTTGAATCCTCTATGGAGAGACGTGCTCTTACAGCGGGTGGGTCACGCTGCCCGTCTTCCTAGTACGGAACCAGACCCGCGGCCTGCGCGTCACCATCAGGCCTAACGCGAATGTTGCGATGAGGCCTTGGAGGCACCAGTACGCGTAGATTACTGGTACCCAAGCGAGGTTGGAGAGACGCCTAGGCTTCACCGTCAACATCAAAGCAAGCCCCAAAGCGAGGAGGACAGACGTCGTAATCGAGGTCATCACCCATGCGGGAAATTGAAGCAGTGATCCTCCGTCGAAGTAGCACAGTGCGAGAGATAATGCATAGGCGAAGAGGCTCGCGCTGAGAACGTAGGGTCCAACGAGCGTCAACTCTGCGTCAGCGCAGACTCTACTGAATGTCTTCAAGAGTCTGCCGTACCTGAGGGCGGTCTCCATGTATCCTCGGTACCACCTTGTCCTCTGCCTCACAAGTTGGGAGAGACTCGAGGGGGTTTCCTGCTTCGAGGAGACCGCTGCGGCGAATTTCACCTTGCCGCCGTTTTCGACAATCCGCGCGGCAAGATCCGCATCTTCGGCTAGGCTGTGTGCGTCCCAGCCCCCCATCTGCTTGAGAACGGAGGCTCCTACGAACTGGCAGCTGCCTGTGAGCGGCACAAAGAGGCTTAGGCTCTCCTTGCCCCTCATGAGCGCAGAGAACCACGCTGCCTCCTCAAGGGAGGCGACTCTGGTCAGCATGTTCTGGTGAGGGTTGATCGACGATGGCATACCCTGAATGGCGGTCACGTCTCGAGTTGAGAACGCCTCGTCGACAGCAAGGAGGAGATCGCCTTCGGGGGCACTGTCCGCGTCAAGCACCCCGACGATTTCTCCTCGTGCCGACTGTAGTGCCGCGTTCAATGCGGACGGTTTCCCGTCGGAGTTCTCCAGATGAATGTAACGGATAGTCTCAGGGTATTGGCTCGCATATTTGGCGCACAGTTCCGGGGTCCCATCGACGCTTCCGTCCTCCACCAGGAGGATCTCGTACTTGGACTTGGGGTATCTAAGCCCAACAGCGGAGTTGACAAGCCTCGGCAGAACGATCTCCTCGTCCTTTACCGGTACAATGATCGAGATCGAATGGCGAGCCTGAGTCTCACCAATGACGTCCCGTATCTGCTGCTTTGAGGACCTACAGGTGAGACCTATGAGAGCCACGAGAAGATTGTACAGAGACCACGCTGCCACAACCACAATGGCTGCGATAACGCATACCGCGAAGCCAAGTATGAAGGGGCCGAAAGCCATCTGGCAACAGCAGGCTAGTTAGCGATGCGCTGCGTAGTCGTCAGATTTGACGGGCCATATCGGTGAATCTGCTACGTCTCCTGATCCGTCTTCTGACTTGAACTTGCGGGAGACTCTGTTGAGATAGGCTCTGTCTCCAAAGGACCCGGTGGAGGCGTGGTTGCCATCGTCCACCCTATCCAAGCCGATATGACGAGCACGGCTCCAACGGCTATGAACGCGGTCACTTGAAGGACCACGAGCGCATACGCGTAAAGAAGCCATGCATAGGCCACAAGGACGACTATGCTGCAGACAAGGATGACCGCGCCGACCGCCTGATCCTTGTTCATGCTACCCGTTCACCTCCAGAACGCCAAGGTACCAAACATATAGTGGGTGATGCAGCCAATCCCTCATCTCAGGAGCCCAGCTGAAGACTCCGTCAGGGTCCTTCTCATAGGCGCCAAGCAAGGCTCGGGCTTTCCTCCTTCCGGCATCAGCGATGCGAGATCGCAGGCTGCGCTGAAGTCTGATGGCTATGCTTAGGACATGCCTGATCAGGTTTTCGTTACTGATCGTACCACGTACCTTGGCAACCCAAAGAGCACAGCGGAACAGCCCTTTCTCCACCAAACTAAGGGAGAGCCAGTTTCCGTTTCTGAGCGCCTTGCGCCTCAAGAGGGCTAGGAAAGCATAATCGACAGAGGTCCGCCTAGGCAGCATTATGCCCGCCATCGTCGAATTGGTGGGCGTACATTTCTTAAGACTTGCGACGATAGCCTGTAAATCTCCTTCTAGGCGCGACGCCTAGAAGACTCAGAAAGGCCTTGGGGCAGAGCGAGTTCAATCTGCTTCCAGGGCACCGGAAGCACTGTAGTGGATCCTCACGTAGTCCTCAACCTCTTGCGATATCGAACCAGTCCCACCCAAGAAGACAACCTGTGAGGGATGAAGCTGATTCAGGTAGTGGATTGTTCTGTCAAGCTCGGTCTGCTTCCAAGGCGCGTCAAGGTTGCCTGGCACGAGCAGTACAGGTCCACTGTTGCCGACGCTGCTGCCAGCCGTCAACGCGTCCACCACATGGAATTCCTCGCCGGCCGTGAAACCTCCAAGATGCGCCAGATATACCGTGGACGCTCCATTCGGATAAGCCTTCAACGCGCAAATGCCCGCGGTGTCGGCTGCGACGGTACCACTGACACGCGAGTAGGTCGCCGACTGATAGTTCGCCTTCACGTAGTCCTCAACCTCTTGCGATATCGAACCAGTCCCGCCGAGAATCACTACATTCGACGCGCCCAAGAGGGCAAGATATTTGATCGTGATGTCGAGCTCGGTCCTTTTCCTGTCCGCGTCGAGGTTTCCGGGCGCCAAGAGCACGGGGGCAGAATTGCCGACGGTACTGCCTGCAGTCAAGGCGTCTACGATATGGAATTCCTGATCTGCGGTGAAGCCTCCGAGGTGCGCCAAGTATACTGTAGGGGCTCCGTTGGGGTAGGCCATCAGGGCAAGTATCCCCGCGGTGTCAGCAGTGCTCGTTCCGCTGAGGCGGTCATATGACGCCGCGTATCTTGCACGCACATATTCTTCGACCTGCTGCGATATGGAATCCGTGGAACCCAAGAACACAATTTTCGAGGCATGAAGCTGCTCGACATAGCTGATGGTTGTGTCCAGCTCGGTCTGCTTCCAGGGCGCGTCAAGACTGCCGGGCACCAGCAGGACTGGTCCACTGTTGCCCACGCTGCTCCCAGCCACGAGAGTGATGATGACGTGGAATTCCTCGTCGTACGTGAAACCTCCAAGATGTGAAAGGTACACCACGCTGGCGCCGTTCGGGTAGGCTTTCAGAGCAAGCATTCCCGCAGTGTCGGCTGCAACTGCACCGCTGACACGAGAGTACCTGAAATCTACCAAGTCTACTTGCACACTCTTATTCACCGACTGCCCGTCGTCCTGATGCGCCGTCACCGTTATCGTATACGTTCCAGTTTGGGCATACGTGTGGGCAGCAGGAAACCAAGCGTGCTCTGACACTCCGTCTCCCCAGCTCCAGCCGATCCTCAAAATCGATGCCGTGGGCGCACCTGGCTGGGCCAAGCCGTCGACGGTTACGGTCAGCTCATTGACCTGGGAGGCGAGCAGAGTTAGACTCGGAGGAGCAGCGGAGATCTTGATGGATGCGACATAGTTTTCGATGCCTGCTTCTCGGAAGCCGATTCTGAAGTAGCCGTTCTCTCCCCAGCTGGCGCCCCAGCTGTTCTTCACTATCCAGTACTGCTCATTCGAGTCGTATCCGACTATTACTATGGCGTGTCCTCCAACAGCCGATGAGACACGGTCCCAATGGTAGACTCCGCCGTGGTAACCGAAGAAGTCGCTGTAAACAGTAAAGCCAGCGACTAGAGGACCGTTCATTAAGGCCGCTTGAACAGCACTTGGATTGTTGGCGACCCAGCTCCAGCTTGCGATCTTGAACGCTCTCGACTGCCAATCCGCGCATCCCCCAGAGCATGAACGATCACTAGCCGTGTACGGAAAACAGGCCTCATCAGGCGTCCCGTAGTCGCGTAGGCGATTCAGCGCGGAGCTGATGTACCAGCCGTATCCGCACTGTCCGCCCCCGCACGAGAAAAGGTGCTGCTCCGACAGATCCAGATTCCAGCCAGGATTGTTCGCTGCGATTCTGAACTGCGCCTCGGTCGCGCCAACCGCCCCGAACGCAACGCAGCTTCCGCATCCGCCCTGATTCTTCACAGACGTCATCCAGTTGGATCCAGAACTGCTCCTCCAGTCGAAGTGAGTTGGGAGCGCCGCCGCGTAGACAGAAGTGAGCCTTGCATCTGCCGGGACATCTTCAGGTAGCCAGCCAAGTGTCAGAGCCTCGCCTGTGACATTCGCGTCTTGCATGGCGCCGAGCGAGTATCCATGAGTCGAGAGCGGGGAAGTCTTGACGTTCTGGATTGATGACGAAGTGGCATACACCGGAATTGCGAGACCTGAGATAGTGATCATGAGAATGAGCAACGACGCTGCAAACAGACGTGCGTGACTCTCAGGTTCGTAGGCCAACTTGCTCTTCCGATTTGTCTAGGCCCCCGGAAGACGCATCAGTCGAGTGTGACCCGGCTTGATGAACAAACGTTACAGAGAGACGACCTACTGATCCTCCTGGACGAGACCGTGACTGTCAATTGTCAACTGTCAAGCGTCACTCGACAAGTCGCAACTTTCAATCGTCAAGTCCCAGCTCTCAATCGTCAACTCTGAACTGTCAGCTCTTACGAGACGTTCACTCGGGTTCTGCCCCAGTGGGGACAGGCGCACCGTCCGTTGTGAATCTGTTTGGGAACACGTCTCTCTCGAACAGTCGGCCAAAATGAACAGCCAGGATGGACAGTAGCCCCCGAGCCTGAAACGCTACGAATTCATTGGTTTAGAAAAAAAGGATCTTGTCGCCTATAGAGAGTCTTTGACGAGTTGCCGAGCCAGCGTGGCTACAGCATGCCCAAAACGTTTCCCTCTTGTTCTGTACAGAAAGGGATGTTGCGGTGAGTTGGTTCACAGCCAATTCAGGGAACATGCGGCGTTACCCTATCCTGGCGACGATGAACCGCTCTCGTGGTTTCATCCCTTGTTCTGCCTCCGAGTGGTTCCGACAGCAACACTACTCTCATCGCGAGCGTGATTAGCTCCCACGCGTGGGCCTTCGGCGTTCCTATGTCGCACACGTAGCCGTCGATTCGTAGACCTCTTCCCGTCGTCGCTGACGGCAAAGAGGATGCGATCGAGCCCGAGGCTGTTCAAGTCGTTGATCACATGCCGCCTGATACGGTCTGGATGCTTCTCTGGCCAAACTTCAAATTCAAGAGCCAAGGCTCGCCCCATGTCCCACGCGTCCCCTTCTTCGCTTGTCCTACCCCTAATCGGTCCCAGGCAAGTTCCATATGACAGGCGAGATCCGCTACTACCCGTGCGGGTTAATACTGAGGGTAGTAGTATGGCCTCAAGCATGCGGCCGCTGGTGAAGTGCAAAAGCAAGGACCGGGTCGGCGATTTCGTAGAGTTCGTCCCCACGCTTGCGGAGGAAGTTCGCCTTCGCCAAGTTTCCTAGGAGCTGGTTGAAGACGGTTGGAGAAAGCTTTCGTCCCTCCTCAGCTTCCAATGCGCGTTTGAGATCACTCCATCGTCCTGGGCCTCGAGTTGCCACGTGACCGAGGATTGCTCGATATCTCTCGCGTGCAGCGGTCCGGTAGGCGAGAAAATTGTTCAGCTCATCGGATGCCATCGCGGCCGCTCTGGTCATAGTCTCCTCTAGCGTATCACGGTCCAACCTACCCTTCTCCCGCGCGGCGGCGCCTATCTGCGTCAACCAACCGATGATTCCATTCAGACGCGATACGACCTCCTCCAAGTCTCTTGGATCGACTTCCATCTTCTCTTGAGCGAATGCATGCTCCAGAAACGACATCGCCTCAGCCTTGGTCAGATGGCGTAGCCGAACCTCGGTGTAGTGTCTCCCAAAAAGCGGTGACCTCGAGTCTTCAACTCCAAGGAACTCGTGGAGGAAGCCTATCTGCGATCCAGTGATGACAAGCTGCACAGACCTGACGTGATCGTAAACGTACGCTAGTAGCTTTACCAGATCGAATCCAGCAAGCCGCCGAAACTCCTGCGCCTCATCCAACGCGATGACGAGACGACGCCTCTGTTCCAGCCCCAACTTCCCAAGCAGCTGCATAAGGGTCAACAAATCTGCCGACTGGGCTGGTCTCTCTCCCCAAGCAAGACGTATAGAGGGCGGCATCCCGGGCTCAACCTCCACGCCGCGAACACGCCTCAGAGCGCCTGGAAGTAGCTTCCACCAAGCTCGTTGACGTTCAACACAGAGGTTGATTGCTTGCTCGAGGGCTTGGATGAACTCCACCCTCGAAATTGTAGGCGCAGCCGCGAAGGCACGCCCATCCACCAAGACGTATGGGATCCGGTCCTCGTTGAGCGCAGTGAGGAGGAGCGAGGTCTTGCCCATCCTCCTCAGCCCAGTGACCACAATGTGACGCCTCCCCTTCGCCAACGCATCCCTGAACATCTGTAGCTCATCCCGGAAATCGAAGAAATCCGCAAGACTAGTCTTCGGCGCCTCGTCGAAGAGCAGCTACTACTACCCCCCGACGTAACTACTAGGGGGAGTAGTTAAATCTTCTATATGAAGCTGGTCTACAGCCTAAGGTGGAGATTGGCAATCCCAATGAATTCTTGATCCTACGGCTCGCCTAGAAGATCAAGGCCATCACGAACAGCAGTTCAAAGATCACTTGCCATGCCGGAACGCCGGACGACCGGCAATGGAGATGCCTCGAGATCTCCAAAGCCAGAGAGCGGAGGAAAGCGACAGGATATCCGGAATCTGCTCTTTCGTCGAAACCCGTGGAAGCTGAAGGCTTATATTAGCCTCCTCCTACAGTCAGGTAGGGAATGTAAAGAATGGAAGTAGGAGTTTCCAAGGTCAGCGAGAAGGGCCAGGTCACCATACCCGTGGACGCCAGAAAGCGCCTCAACCTCGCCGCCGGCGACAAGGTCCTCTTCAAGATAGAGGGCGACTCGGTTCTCTTGGTCCGGATCGGAGACCGAAGACTCTCGGAAACCCTAGACAGACAAAAACCTTGGCCCATAGGCAGCCTCGAGTATCAAAGAAAGCTGAGGGCTGAGTGGCCCTGAGATTCTCAGTTGACACGAACATCTTCCTCAACGTCAAGAACAAGGAAGAGCCATACTACCAATACTCGAAGAAGATCCTTGAACTCGTCGATGACGGAGAGGCTGAAGGCGTTGTCTCGACGATGGTTGTCGCAGAACTCTGTGCTGGGTACCATGAGTTCAACGAGCTGACAGAGAAGGACGAGTTCCTTAGGCAACTGAGAACGAACCCGAACTACAAGATCGTGAACCTCGACTTGGAGGTTGCTGAGGAGGCCGGCAGGATAAGAGCTGTAACCCATCTCCGCCTCCCCGACGCCATCCTCGTCGCGTCGTCGCTGATCGCCGGCGCACCAGTACTAGTGACACATGACGACCAGTTGATCAAGGCGCAAGGTCTAGTCCGAGTTCTCGCGGCCGAGCACGCGCTGAAAGAAGTGATGGCAGACTAGTTCTCTCAGATCAGAATTGGGTGTATGCCAACTGGCGTCTGCCGCATGCCACGGAATAGCACAGGTGTTCGGCTGGGGGCCCACAGGTGGGAGAGTGGGAACAAGCTTGACCGTCGTAGAGCTTGATGAGAAAGGCCGCCTGCTCCTCCCAGCCTCTCTGAGAAGGAAGCTCGGAGCCCGCAGATTCGAGGTAGAGTTGGTCGCCGGGCGGGTCGTACTTGCCCCGATTCAGGATGTGAGGGCTTTGAAGGGCAAGTACAGAAATCGCATCAAGGCACCGCGGGTGACGCTGGAAGAGATGGCAGAGAAACTTGTCGGAGAAGGCAAGCGGTGAGCAGCTACCCTCCAGAGCCTTAGCAGACGTCGACGTCTTCTTTTCGTATCTCGTCGCGGACCAGCTGTCGGGTTGTTCCGAGAAGCTCGTATACAGAGCAGACAGCGGCTTACTGAAGTTGCAGGTCGCTTCCGAGATCTATGATGACATAATCACGGCGCTGAGAAGCAGCAACACGCCCATCGAGGTAGTGGTGGAGCTTCTGAGCGATCTTCGGAAAATACCTCACGAGGTCCTGCCCACATCCGCCGAGGCCGCTGTTGAAGCCATGAGACTGTACTCTCGTTACGGGGGTCTAGGAGACTTCACTATTTCGACTCATTTCATGTGGCCGCGGCCAGGCTGCACGAGCTTCCGCTCGTGACAAGTGATCGGTTCATTCTGCAAAATTCGGACCGACTTCGAATAGTCGCAATAGTCCACTGATTCCGGCTAAGACCAGCCGCGACCGTGCATGGAACTCCTCGGCTTTAAAGGCTGATGGTTCATGCGCAAGAGCCAACAATCCGTTCATCCACGAACGCTACATAACCGACATCATCACGGCCATTCTCCACGCCGCAACCTAGGGATCTCAGCAAGCTCAGTCTCTTACGACTCAACCGTCTTCGAGGGCTGAAGGCTCCAAGCTTTATATCGCGTCTATGTCTTGGTCCTGAGACGTGAAGCGAATGGCCGAGAAGATTCCGGGCTGGATTGAACGGCTTCTACTGCCTAGGCTCAGCTCCATTGAAGGCGAGCTGAAAGCCTTCCGAGGAGAAGTTACAGGCAAGTTTGAGGCCGTGAATGGAAGGATCGACAGTCTAGAGAAACAGATGTCCTCGCTCCGCGGCGAGATGAATGCTAGGTTCGATGCCTTGGAGAGCAAAGTAACCCTCATAGAAGATGTGACAAGGCTGAAGATTGAAGTGAAGGCCCTAGCCGAGAAAGTCGCCTCGATCGCGACCTCCTAAAGCGACCAATGTTAGTACACCGTGAACCCCGGACTTCGAGCGCGAACTGCTGAGAGCCTGGATGATCGGTTCCGCAATCGGCGGGTACGCCTTTCAAGACGGCCCTCTGTGCGATCTCTTCGTGCGGTCAGTAGCTGATCGCTTCTATCTCTGTGATTCTCTCGAAGTCTCGGGTATTTCTTGTCAGTATGCATGGGTAGGCGTTTCCGAGCATGCAGCCTGCTATGAGTGCGTCACGTATTTCGGTGGTGTCTTGCGGTGGGAACTCCGGCGAGCATCTCTCAGCAGTACAATGCTAGTCACGGCTACCGTGACCGCTGTGAGTTCAATCACGAGTAAGAGAGAGAACTGCGTCCGGTCGGGTTCAAGGATTCTTCCTCCCACAGCGGGGCATGGCGTCTGCAGAGCCGCGAACACGTCTATCCTCCCGTAGCCGAAGTAGGGATCCCTTCCAGGCGCTCCAAGGTCGACCGCTGTCTCCTGGAGGCGTCGACGAACCTCGTCCGCCGACAAGGTCAAGCGGCGGCTCCGCGTTCGCTAGGTCACCACACGCAGCACTGACGGTGAGGACAACTTCCCCGACCCAAACAACCATGACGAGGGAGCTCCTCTCCGCGAGAGCCGAGAGGGGTTTCGCTTTACTTAGTAAAGTTTTTCGGCCTCCACCGCGTTCCCAAAGGGGGAAGCTTGAAAATGGATCTCGTGTCCCTGACACCCGAAGGGATGGTCGTCTTAACGCTGACGCACGGAAAGCATAGCTACAGCGAGTTAAGAAACGAAACAGGGCTGAGCGATAGATGGTTGACGGTCAAACTCAAGGAGCTAGAGAACGGAGGCGTGCTCAAGAAGGATGGGAAGTGGTACGGCTTGATAGATCAGCCTACGGCTTCCGGATACGAGCTGAGCGTATACATGCTATCTCAGGCCAGACATCTAGCCCGTCAGCTTGCGCGGCTACGTCCAGTTCAAGCCATAATCCTGTTCGGAAGCGTTCCTAGGAAAGAGGCTCACGAATATAGTGATTTGGACATGCTAATCGTAGTAGACCAAGATGTGGGGGCGGCAAGAAAGCAAGTCGCCTCGAAGATCTCGGAGTTTGAGAAGAGATTTCACCTCACCGTTGAGCCCCTGGTCTTGTCGAGTGGGGACTTCCTAGCCAACATCCGGTTACAGGAAGCCGGGATCGTCTACGGAATCGCCGAGGGCTTCGAGGTGCTGGCCAGCAAACGGGCAGCGTTACGCGGGATCTTGCGTGAGAGGGTGGAAGAGGTCAGGAAGACTCGTCAGTACCTCGAGGAGGGAAGGATTTGGCTGAAAGCAGAATAGAGGTGTTGCTGAAGATCTCTCAGGTGAATATCACCAGAGCCGAGAAGCGTCTCAACGATGCGGAATATGATTCAGCTGTCTTTCATGCCTCCTTGGCCATGGAAAGCGCTGCGAATGCGTTTGTTATTAGACTCGGAGGAGACGAAGCGAAGAATCATAGAGCCCTCAGCGGCTTAGCCGTAGTCATCAGAAGGATGAGACCCGATTGGCTGCGTGAGGAAGGATGTGAGCAATTGTTTGAGAAGGGAAGGGAGGTTCAGAGGGAGGTCGTCTACGCTCGATACCCCCTCAAGGTGGCTGACAAGTGGGTGACACCCATGGAGTACTATACGCTCGAGAAAGCTAGAACGATCATCGACAACGCAATGTCCGTAATCGACGGACTCAGGCGATACCTCGCGATATCCTCTCAAACCTGAGGAGCACAGGCCTCGTCCCGGGGCCTTCCCAATGTGCATGCTTTCCTGCAACCTTGTTGCCGAAGACTGCGGCTCAGAGGAAGGCTAGCTCAGGCGCGGGGCCAAGACGAGCCTTCTTAGTATTCTGTGAATTCTCGCCTTCTCAGCCCGGCTAGGTCCAACTCGCCCTTCGCTAGGTCCATGCGGATTTCCCATTCCTCCATGGCCGCTGCACCAATGATAGCGCCGAGTTTTCGTCCTTCGATAGTTCCGATGTCATCGATCGACGCCGCCTTCAAGGTCAGTTCGAGGCCCTCGATCTCGCCGCGCACTATGCATTCCTCAGAGACCGTGATCATCCTTCCCCCCAAGCCGACGGTGTAGGGCACTGCAACCCTGATTCGGGGAGCAGACTCGCAGATCTCTCTCAGCACGTAACTGCGAACAGAGCCCGTGTCGAAGAGAGCCGCCGCGGGCTTCCCCTCGATGGTCAGGCTCTTGACCAGCCGAGCCAAACCCTTCCCCCCAGACGTACCCGGCCAGCGTAATTTAAGCAGTGGCTCAGTTTCTCTCGCCGCGTTTGCGCACCGGGGTCGCAGTCGCATCAGGCAGCCGCACGTACACGTCCGTCTTAGTGGATCACCCTCGTCTGAGAGGACCTTCTGGACCGCTCGCCAAGGTTCTTCGAGCAGCGGTATCGAAGCAGAATTCGAACCATCCTGCCGAGCTTTGCATCTCCCTTCACTTCCTCGTAGAACAACCGCCTATAGTACGAGCCTTTCAATCCGGCCGCCTCGGATGGCCCATCAGTTGCTGGTTATCCGTACAAGACTAGGGTGCGATCCGCCCTTGTTCTTGGCCCCAGAAGCCATGACAGCCATCTCCCTGGCGGAATCCGAGTGCCTAGATCCATCTGCATTTTACTTGGGAGATCTTTTCCAAGTGCGGCGAGTCGGTTATGCATACGGCCCTTCGGAGAACACTCGCTGCCCCGATCAGACTGTCAGCCATGGGCATGTCTTCGTTGTAGCGGACTTTGACCGCATGTTTCAGCTGTGCCCCACGAACCGCTATCAAATCGTCTACCGGGATCACACCAAACTCGTTTCTTATCCGTGAGATTCGTGTTTCAGCTGTCTCCTTTCCCTCTCTTTCCAGTGAAAGCTTGTAGATCTCGAAGAGAGTTATTGCTGACACAAGCCTGGTGTCATACTTTCGCATCAAATCTAGTAGCTGCCTGTGCGTGCTCGCGTCAGGTGACGCGAAGAAATAGATGAAGAAACGTGTCTCGAAGAGGGCACTAGACATTTTCCTTTCTCAGCTGATCAAGGCGGTTCAGCATCTCATCAACGGTCCAGTGTTTCGAAGCAGACCCCGCTAGCTCCTTGAAGGCTCCCTCAGCTGCGGGTACAACCACGAAGCCGCCTGACTGCGGTATGAATTGCAGCTTGGTATGCGTGGTTATGTTGTAGCGTCGCCTGACTGTGCTAGGAATTGTAATCTGTCCTTTCGACGTAACCCTCCTAACGTCTGATGATGATGATTCGGCAGGTCCAGGGCGCTTTTTGGACATTCCTTACCTTCTTCCTTACCATGTAAGAAATCAGGACCTACATTTCAACCCTTCGTTGTAGATGCGCTGCGCCGACGATCATTCAGACCCTCTTAGAAACGAATCGAACCCTTGCTTCCTGTCTTCCTGTTGTGCATTCGCCCGTGTTCGAACTCGCTCACTCCGCGGCCAAACTCGGGAGCTTGCGCTCGCCCCATTATGGTCATGGGATAAGACACGTGTCCGGCTTGCAGGGCAAAGTTTATGCGCGTGGGCGCCCACGGGTGGGAGAGTGGGAACAAGCTTGACCGTCGTAGAGCTTGATGACAAAGGCCGGCTGCTCCTCCCAGCCTCTCTGAGGAGGAAGCTCGGAGCCCGAAGATTCGAGGTGGGGTTAGTCGCCGGGCGCGTCGAACTTGCCCCGATTCAAGACGTGAAGGCTTTGAAGGGCAAGTACAGAAATCGCATCAAGGGACCCTGGGTGAAGCTGGAAGAGATGGCAGAGAAGCTTGTCAGAGAAGGGAAGCGGTGAGCATTTACCTTCCAGAGTCTTGGCAGACGCTGATGTCTTCTTCTCGTATCTCGTCGCGGACCAGCTGTCGGGTTGTTCCGAGAAGATCGTATACAGAGCAGACAGCGGCTTACTGAAGTTGCAGGTCGCTTCCGAGATCTATGATGACATAATCACGGCGCTGAGGAGCAGCAACACGCCCATCGAGGTAGTGGTGGAGCTTATGAGCGATCTTCGGAAAATACCTCACGAGGCCCTGCCCACATCTGTCGAAGCCGCCGTTGAAGCCATGAGACTGTACTCTCGTTACGGAGGATCTAGGAGACTTCACTATTTCGACTCATTTCATGTGGCCACTGCCAGGCTTCACGAGCTTCCGCTCGTGACAAGTGATCGGTTCATTCTGCAAAATTCGGACCAACTTCGAATAGTCGCAATCGATCTACGTACGGTCTAGTACTCGCCTCCGTCAGACCATGTCGTCCATCGTAATGCCCAGCGGCTCTCTAAGCACGGCGACTGAGTCAGTAGCTGAGCGCTTCTATCTTTGTGATTCTTTCAAAGTCTCGGGTATTTCTTGTCAGTATGGATGGGTAGGCGTTTTCGAGCATGCAGCCAGCTATGAGTGCGTCACGTATTTCGATCGGCTGACCCTTCTTAGCATGGTTGACCACGATAGACGCGGCCTCTTCCGTCTCTCTCCTTCCTACTCCCAGAATTCCAAGGTCCGCCAGCAGAGCCTCAAGGTTGGTCGATCTCTTCGCGCTCTCAGAACAGACGGCCCCGATGTAAAGCTCGAATACATTGACTGAGGTTGTGCTGAGGTCACAGCCTGTTTCTTCAAGCTGTCGGGCTCTCTCCACGGCCGCGGGCAAGCCTCGGAGAAGATCGATCAGAAACGCAGTGTCTAGGCAGATCCTTTGGGCTTCCATCTTGACCACATGTCTCTTAGCGTCTTCATCAGTTCCTTCTCCTCTTTGTCAGTCATGTCGCTCCATCCGCCTGCATGTCGAAGCACGTTGCCGCGGCCTTCGCTCAGCCTCAGTACTACGTCGGTAAATGATTCGCCTTCTGCCTTCAGCCTCCGCAATTTGTTGTACGCCTCGTCGCTGATGGTGAGGGTCTTGAAGCCCATGGCTCAATACACGGACAGTACACTGCCAGATTTCGGTCGCGAGAGAGAATAAAGGCCAACTCTCAGGGTTTCGGTGGGGTCTTGCGGCGGGAACTCCGGCCAGCATCTCTCAGCAGTGCAATGCTAGTCACGGCCACCGTGACCACTGCAAGTTCAATCACGAGCAAGAGAGAGAACTGCGTCCGGTCGGGTCCAAGGATTCTTCCTCCCACAGCGGGGCAGGGCATCTCATTCAGTGCAGAGAACAAGTCTATCCTCCCGTACCCGAAGTAGGGATCTCTTCCAGGCGCCCCGAGATCGACGGCTGTCTCCTGCAGGCGTCGGCGAACCCCGTCTGTCGATATCGCGCCGCAGTGACTCCACATTAGTGCGGCGGCTCCGGCTACGAACGCGGAAGACATCGATGTCCCGGTGAATAAGCCGTAATTATTGCCAGGCAGCGTCGAAAAAATGTCGACCGCTGGAGCCGAGAGCTCAATCCAGTCACCGTAGTTTGACGAAGAATACCAGCCGTCAGTCTGATCCGTTCCGGCGACTGAGACCACGAATTCGGTGAATGCTGCCGGATAGAACGGCTGGTTACTACTGTCATTGCCAGCAGCTGCGACATTCAGGACGCCCCGGCTCCACGCATATTCGAAAGCGGCTCTCATCGTGTAGGAGTAGACGGGGGTCTCGTAGCTGTTGTTCGTTATGCGCGCTCCCTTCCTTGCTGCGTCAATCACACCCTGGGCGACATCAAATATGGTGCCGAGGCCTGTCTTGTTCAGAACCTTCTCTGCCATCAGGCTGACCTGTGCGAGCCCAGCTACGCCGAGGCCGTTGTTCGTCACCGCGCCGATGACTCCAGCAACATGTGTACCGTGACCCATGAAACTGTCATCAAAAGGGTCATTGTCGTGATTAACCCAGTCATATCCGGACGGCAGGTAGTTCTCCGCCAAGTCCTCATGATGATAGTCGATCCCTGTATCGATGACCGCGACGATCACGGATCTGCTGCCGAGCTCTATGTCCCAGGCCAAGTCCGCCCGCACCTTCGGAAATCCCCACTGCGACGGCCACCACGGATCGTTCGGCGTCAACGCCGCATGGACGTGGTAGTTGGGTTCCACGTACTCGAAGCCCGCGTAAGCTCTGGCCTCAAGCATGGTCACCGAAACCGTCGGCTCCTCGAATCTCACGAGGAATGCACCGATCTCAGGCAACTCGCTCACGACGACAGCGTTCCAACTTTTCACAAGTTCCAGCAGTTTCTCCCTGGACTCGCCGCCTAGCCCGATGATGAACTCCCCTGAAACGTACCCGGCGTTTCCGTCTGTCCCGTACGAGGCCTGCTGCGAGTCAGATGCGGCCACAGCGGAAAAACAACCGCAAGAGCTGAGGCTGACCGTCACAAGCCCCATCATGACGAGCGTCAGAAATGTCAGCCTGAGGGTTCTCACGTTTGATCGACTCAGCGGCCGATGACGGCATCTGCGTCTGGTTCGCTGTGAGTGAATATATCTCGTGCGGCTAGGCGACTAACATGTGCCCTCGAGGACGCACATACTGTGTCGCGTGCATGAGTGATTTCTCAGAAGTCCAGTCGACGTTTGGGAGACCCGACGTACCCTCCCCGAAGGAGCAGCTCCATCTTGCCCTCCAGCTCCTTCATGCGCTTCTCCTCCTCCTCCGAGAGAAGGTTCTGGCTCTTCAAGATCTTGCGCATCTGACGTAGTAGCTCGAGGTTTACCGGCGCAAAGACCTCACTCTGATGCCCCGGCGCGAGCTTGTAGTAGTACGGGTTTGCCTCGACTCCGATGTCCACCTCTGACAGGAAAGCTGGGCTCCGCTTCAGATGCAGCCAGCCAATACCAATCGACAGCGGGACACCTATGATGACCGAGATCACGACGAAGACCGCGAAGTGGCTGAAGACCGCTTGGAGGCTCGGAACGTTCTGGATGAGAAGATAGTACAGGACAACCAGCGTATTCGCCACGCCCAGAAGGAACGTGAGGTAGGTAGCGTAACCGATCCGGAAGTAATACCAGAGCCTGCCAAGCAGGCGGCCAGCGGACACATCATCCACCTGACCTGATGATATGCCCGCCTGATTATGACTGTTTGGGCGGCGCATCCTGTGCCATTCGGACGTTCTTCAGATCTCAACCCCTCGGTTGGTTCTGCGTCGGGCTTCAGGATCCAGTAGTGCCCTTTCTGAGCTGGGACTTTTCTCGCGCCAAGTTCTTTGAGCGTTCTTTTCACGTCTTCCAGAACACCTTGAAGGAAGCGGTTTCCGTCGTAGATCAACTCTGATTTCTCGGTCAAGTCGATGAGGATCGGAGGGTCCGTAACAATACCACTAAGCTGCAGAATCTGAGAACCCTCAAATAGAACAAGGTTGGCAAACGACCAGCATTCGTTTCCGTAGAGAGAAGGACTCGCTGCTCAGGTGCGGAAGATGGCGAAGCCGTCGATCAGACCTAGGATCGTTATTCTACGCAGTCTGATCCATATGTCAGCGGGCGCACCGCATTCGGCGCGCAGAGTCATGCGTGCTCAAGAGAGGATTGAGCACTGGAACTCGACCACTGAAACGAACGGCATTCCGGCTAGGTCGGGGGCGATACACGGCCGTGCGAATCGAAGTGAAATCGAGAGTTGACCGAGAAGACGCTAGCAGCAGCCGTCATCGCTCTGATGATTCTAGGGACGCTCTTCGCGAGCGTCCCTGTGAACGCGATCGTCACGTCCAATCCTGTGCTCAGCGCAGCCCCGGGCGTAATGCGCTCGGCTGAATCGGCGACCGCGCCGGAAGAAGAGTTACCAGTCAGCGTCTTCCTGCGTCCAGGTGTTGAGGATCCGTACAAGCCTGGCTGGAGCCACACACTCGACACCCTTCGAGGCACCCAGGGTGGAGAGGCTCAACGAGATGAGATCATCCGCCACTATCAGGACTACGCGATCCTTGCCAGCATGTCCGACAGCGTTGGGGACTTTCAGTTTGACCTTTCCGTCCTCGCTCCCATATCGGACATTAGAATCTACGTCCCCTCAAATTTCACGTTCGCCTATACTTCAAGCGGATACGGCGAAGCCACAAGCTCAGACAAGGTCTACTCGATTTGGACTGACATCACGAACGACTACTCGTATGTCTCGGTTCGCACGCTCAAGATGGATGATGCCGTCGCGCCTGGTTGGGATAGAATCGAGATCGGGCGCATACCGACACTCACGTCACCGATCCCATCTTTCATGATCTCACCGGGCCTCTACCATGTCCGGCTCTTCCAGATGCGAGCCCCTTTCACGGCGGGCCTCTACCACTTCAAGATCTACGTTGACGGCGTCAGCATCGACGAAGGAAACTTTCCAATTATTATCGTGAAATCCAGCCTGCAGCCAGCTTACGTCACAGGGCTCGTGTCGCTTCGAGAACTTGCGTCTTCTACCCTGGTTTCCGGGAGGGTCACAGCGGCGGGCACGACAAGTCTTGGCAAGTACGCTGAAGCCGTCGGCTACTTCGGCCCAAATGACTTCGACCACGCCGACGCGCTCGCTAGCTACTACCGGTACTGGCTGTTTGGCTTGCCGGCGGGAACGTTTGACGTGACCGCTTCGGCGTCCGGGTTTCTGAAAGCCTCATCACGTGTTACAGTGGATCCGGGCCAGTCGCTCACGTTGGATCTTGAGCTTGACAGAGGGGTAGAGATCCATGTGACAATCTGGTCCAAGAATGAGAACGGCCCGATTCCGTGGGGCAACCTTTGGCAACTGCCATACGGCACAAACGACCCTTACCTGCCGATCGACGACGAGAGCTATCACCGCGACATACTCGTCAGGCTACTAGATCAGTACGAGGAGTCTGTGGGCTTCTGGGCCTCCGACGATATCGACCCACCATATGGGCCGCCTTGGACGGACCTAACAATCGATGGAAAACGCAACTACTCACCACTCCTGTTGAAGCCGTCAACGCTTCCGTCCAGCAACTCGTACACTGTCGCTCTTACAGATAGTAGAGGACTGCCGTCGGTCAGATTGGACGGTCACGTCCCAGCTGACGCCGCAGACCTGGTTGAAGGAATCGGAGGAGGATTCTACAAACTGGAGATGCAAGTAACAGGGTACGTGATGAGAGAAGCCGATGATTGGCAGAGGATCCTCACCGTAGCATCGAATTCGAGAAACTACACGTTGGAGGCTGACCTTAGGAGGAGCAGCTGGATCATGGCCTCTGCAATGATCCCGAATTCGGTATCCGCGCCTGTGTCTAATTCAACTCTGGTCATCCTCGCGAAGAGCACTGACAACTTTGAGAAGGGGCTTGCGGCTGGAACGTTTCCGGCTGGAGGCACGGAGTTCACAATGGTCTTGGAAGGATTCAATGGGATATTCAATTTCCAGAGAGCGAGCACGGATTACCAGGACTATGGCCTCGAGCCGGTCGACTATACACTTGAGATCTACATGGCAGATATGGCAACGCCATACACCGGCACCGCAGGTATCGGCTGGTACTTGGTGAAGGAAGACATCGTCCAAGTCCGCCTGAACCTTGGAGCTGGCGGGTTTGAACTGGGGTTTCATCTGGACGCCTGTTCCATCGAATTTGTCCTACGATCGATACGGGTCCAACAGCCGACGCAACTGGCGCCGTGGACATTCCCTGGGGCAGGAATCCGGTTGCTCCTGATAGATGAGCTGGGAAACGTGACAGCAAGTCTCGATCCTTTCTTCTACGGGCTCGTCCAAGACGACGGAACTATCGTTGGCGATCCCTACGACATTGACACTACCGGCATAGGCTGGCACGGGCTTCTGAGAGTCCCATTCACCGGCATCGATCACGGGCCGATCCTAGCGCTGAGCGGCGTCTACCCCACACGCATCGAAGAAGGAAAATACTTCGTAAGCGCGGCTACGTTCGGGTACGTTCAGCGAGACGATATCTCAGTTTACGTTTTTGCCGGTATCCACAGTGATTTGCAGGTGGATCTAGTACAAGGCGCACAGATCCGGGTCGAAGCAGAGTTCAGACATGAGAACCAGGCGACCAGCTTCAACGGGTTCGTTCGCGTCGAAGTCTACAACCAAGAAGGCACGCTCGTCGGCGCTTCAACATACTTGGGAGCAGATCCCAATCCAAACCTCCCCTACTACTTGCCTTTCGACGCGTCGAAAGATTGGAAACTTGTGCCGGGTGCAGCTGAGGGAGCTGGGACAGAAACTGAGCCACAACGCGCGTTCTTCTCTCAACTTTACTACGGCATCCCTCCGACGACGTGGGCAGACTGGCCTGCAATGACGCCAAACGACGCGAACAGGCTGTCGACGCCTCCGGATGCCAGCGTAGCCTTCGATGTGTTCGGATTTCATTCATACTACGGAGACTCTGACAGTAGAACCGAAAAAATCTGGGCGAATGGTTGGGACACGACAAACGGAGTTGCACATGCTGACTCTGGAATTCGAGGCAGTAGAGACGCCCTCGGCCTCGAGGGATGGGGCAACTTCACGGTGCGCGTCTGGGCGTTCGACCCCTATGGGCCAGACGGTGTATTCGACTCGGACGGTCCCGATGGAGTCTTCGGAACGGATGATGACTACACCTCGCCCGACCCGGTTGACGGTAGCCTGAGCGACTTCAGGGCGTACGCGCAGATGAGTGAGATTACGGGATTTGAGGCGCCTTGGGGAGGCACCGCGACTGTTCGCGTTACGCTCGAAGAACAGCCCAGCCTTCTGGGCGTAGTATCTTGGTTGGACATGTACGCCGACCTTAGAACACTTGCCTGGGCTCAGATCATCGAGCGTTCTGCAGACGGCGTCTGGGCTTCATCAGCTACCGGAAGCTACAGACTCTGGCTCTCAGAGGGATCCCACGAATTCTATGTCACAACAATCGCTGAAGAACGACTCTGGCAACCATTCTACTTCGAAATCATAATCTCGGGACCCGGAGTTCACACGTTCTGTGATGTCACCCTCACTAGCGCAGGCGTGGCCACTCCAGAGTTCACGAGTGCGACTCTTGCGACAGTGATCCTGATCACCGCTCTCTTGATTTTTCTGCCAAAGAGACGAAGAAACAGAAGGCAAGGCGACTCATAGGCACCGCGAGGCAGAGGCTGTTCCGGATCCGCTTGCAACAACTCGTCCTTTCGCTAGTTTGCGGCATTGATGTCAACGCCAAGCCAGAGACGTTCATGGCGGTGAACGTATTCGTGCGGCTAATGGCTTTATCAAATCTGAACGGAGTTGTCGCCAATCGTGTTTGCTCTATCACTTCCCAGCTCGTTGGCGCAGAGACTTGGCATTCAGAAGATTGGAGATACTCCTGCTCATCACGATCTTTCTGAATTCGGCAGCGCTCGGTCTTGCGACAAACGTCCCCGCAATAGTCACGTATGGTCGGGAACACGATTTTGTTCCGCCTATGCCGCAGTTTTCTAGTGAAGCTACTGAACTGAACTTTACGATACCGTTCCCGGTCCCCAAGCCCAGCCCGCTTTTTGGGGAGATAAGCGTTCTCGTGATCGCGGTCGAATTTCCGGATTTGAACCATACTCTTTCGATCGAAGAAGCCGCGAGTCACACGATCGGGCAGTTGGACGCATACTACCGCCAGGTATCATACGGCGCTGTCTCTGTTGTGGGCAAAGTGGTAGGCTGGGTAAGAGTACCGCACAAGATGTCCCAGTACGGCACAGACAACGGCCCGTTCATTGACGACCAAGACGGTGACGGATATCCGGACAGTTGGCAGCTGCTGAGGGATGCGGTTCCGATGATTGCAGATGAAGTTGACTTGACGGCATACCAGCAGTTTTTCGTCCTCCACGCTGGGTACGGGCAGGAGTCCAGCCGAAAACCGAGTGACATTTGGTCGGTGACATACATGCGCTGGACTGTGGACACGCCACAACGAAGTTTCGACCAGTTCGCGATCGTTCCAGAGTTCGAGGCTCGTGGGCTCGAGACGCTTGGGGTCTACACGCACGAGTTCGGTCATCTACTGGGGCTGCCGGACCTTTACAGTAGCAGCATGGAGCAGGTGGGGCCTTGGGACCTGATGGCCAGAGGAGCTTGGAACGGAAAGCCCGCCGGGTCAAGTCCCGCAGAAATGATTGCGTGGGACAGGATATTCCTTGGCTGGATATCTCCCGAGCACGTTTTGAACGTAACAAAGCAGACAAGAGTCAACGCGACCGTGGATCCAATTGAGCTGCCCTCACTGGGGGTCCAAGCGGTCAGAGTCCAGGCTTCATCTCAAGATTCAAAGCACTACTATCTCGTCGAGGTTCGGCAGAGCATCGGGTTCGACGCCGCCCTTCCCTCGACCGGCGTCTTAATCACATACATCGATGAAACCAAATCAAACCCCGTTAAGGTGATCGATGCAGCCCAAACAACTTCAACCCTTGACGACGCCCCGTTTCAAGTAGGACAGAAGTACATAGACAGCGGCAACAGCATTGTAATTTCAGTCGTTACTACAGATGAATCATCTTTTTCGGTGATTGTTGATACGCTGGCACCGAGCCCGGATGTCGCCGTCGAGAGTCTGTCGTTGGACCCTCCGACTGTTCATCCGAACAGTACCGTGTCTCTGAATGTCCGAGTCGCGAACGAGGGAACGCTCAAGGCGAAAACGTTTGGTGTCGATATATACCTGAACGAAACCCTGTTTGCCTCCAGGAAGATCTCCCTCAACGCCGACGAAAGTCAGCTGATACAAATATCGTGGACGCCCGCAACCGCCGGAGTCTACTTCTTTAGGGTCGTCCTAGACCCAGAGAAAGCACTCTCCGACAGCAACAGAGAGAACAACATCAAGATTTTCAGGGTCGTCGTTGGGTACACGCTGACGCTTGTCGTAAGACCCCCAGAAGCCGGCGGGGATCTCGAATGGTGGCTGGCTGTAAACGGAGTCAATAAAACGTACGTAGGCATAGGAGAGTTCCAAATCGCTGTAGTCCCGGGCTCCAACACTTTGCAGATTCAGTCAATCATCTATCTGAACCCGAGCTCGCGGTACATCTTCCGACAATGGGGCGACGGAGTCGTTTCCAATCCCAGAGTCATCGATATCTCGTCTGACATGAGTCTCTCCACCGATTTCAGCCCTCAGTATCTGCTGTCACTTGAACCAAACGGAGGAACCACAAGCTCAAGCGGGTGGTACGATCCAGAAACGCCCGTCACAATCTCAGTGACTTCCCCCACAAATGTTGTGGAGAAGCAGTCGCGACTCGTCTTCGTGAACTGGTCGGGAGATGTCGAATCAAACTCGACAACGGTAGAGATCACGATGAGTCGCCCGCACAACGTGACCGCAAACTGGAAGACTCAGTACTATCTTAACATCAACTCTCCCTACGCCGCCTCCGGGGAAGGATGGTACGATGCGAACGCCCAAGCGGCCATTTCGTTGAGCACCACGATGACAACACGGAACGGGACGAGACATCTCTTCACACAGTGGTCGGGAGACCTGTCAGGAGCGGACCCAAGCCAGCTGATCGTCATGTCAGGCCCGCGATTCGTCTCAGCAATTTGGAACACGCAGTACGAGCTGAGGGTAGAATCAGAGTACGGTCATACGGCCGGCGCGGGATGGTACGCTTCGGATGTTCAGGCCACATTCGTCGTTGATGCTTTGGCGATCGAGAGCGCAAACGGTACCCGACGCGTTTTCACGAAATGGTCCGGGGATGCTACTGGCGCGGACCCGCAGGGAACCGTCACGATGGACGCTGCGAAAGTGATACGCGCCAACTGGAAGACACAGTACCAAGTTGCTGTTGCGACCCAAGGAATTCGCAACGGAACAACCACTACCATCCTAGTAGACAACAAGCCCTACAAAGTCAAGGCGCCCCAGACAATTACGTTATGGCATGACGCTGGCTCCTCGGTTTCTTTCTCCGCAAACGCAACTGTCACCGAGGGCTTCCGCCGATATGTATTCGTCGAGTGGAGAAACGGCACGGGGGATCCTGTCAAGTCCCCAAGATATGTTCTGAAACCGGAGACGTTTGCCGCTGTCTACAGGGAACTCTCGGCGTTTCCGTGTATAATCGCGACGGTCACCTTCGGATCTGAGGTCACTCCGGAAGTGCAGTTCCTGCGGAACTTCAGAGACCAACTAGTCCTTTCAACCCGTGCTGGTTCAGCATTCATGAGCGTGTTCAACATGTGGTACTATTCGTTCAGCCCCCAAGTCGCCAACTACATCGCAAGCCACGATTCCGCAAGAGGTCCGTTGAGGATTGCGCTGTACCCGCTGATATGGGTCCTCGAACTTTCATCCACAACATACTTTACCCTAGCATTTTCTCCAGAGTTTGCAGTCATAGCCGCAGGCATCCTTGCGAGCGCCCTAATTGGATTGACCTATCTAACTCCAATACTCTTCTTCTTGATTCCGCTTCGAGCAAGAAAGAGAATTGGCAGTATGACTCTCCTGAAGGCCTGCTCGGTATCATGTCTGGTCGCGGTAGCCTTAGTCGTGCTGGGCGAGCTGACGGGATCATTCGGGTTGCTTGCCGTAGCCACCTCGGCGTTGGTGCTGACTAGCCTAGTCTCGGCTCCATTGTTGTTCTCATTCGCATTGGTGAGAATCCGGATTCTCTTGGACCACAGGCAAAGATGAAACGTCAATAGCCACGGTGCACGGCACCGTAACGCGAGAGCTTTTCCAAGTTGTTCTTGGGCGCTTTTCTACCGCGCTTGATCTTGCTCTGTCAACTTATCGAGTGGCGTGGCCGGCGGTGGGGCTCATGGCATCGAGGGCCTGTTTGTGCCTAGCCAACCTGGAGTTCATCAGAGATTCTGAAGATATACTTGCACAAAAAGGCTAGTTGCCACGGCGACTCTGTAGGTCTCGTCTTCGGGAAAAGCCAGCGGTGTCAACAGCTATTTCGTTCAATGTCAGAACTTTCGCGATTCCACCGAGTCGCTGAAAGTGTCGGTCATCGGAAAGCATCGCATCAAGTCGGCGTCTTACCCGCGCCTGGAGTTCTTCGACAGGGTGAGAGGAACTAAGATGATTTTCGAATAGTCTTAGTCGGTGGGGCGCCGGTTCATTTCTTTCCGAGATTTCGCAGGTGCAGCGTTGGCACTTCCTTTGAAGCTTTTTCGTACAGCGTTTCGTCCGCAGTCAGTAGTGTCGCCCCTGCCTTCTCGGAAGCTTTCACGTAGACGCTGTCGTAGTATGTTGCGTCGTTGCGGACCCCCCAGGCAAGTGCCTCTTTGCATTCCTGATCATCCAGCTCAATGGAACCCAGTCTGAGTCTCAAGAAATAGGAGAATCTCTCTGAGGCTTCATTGCCGTTCATCAGCCTCTGCTTTGCGGCTTTCCAGAGGGTGTTCCCAACTTCGTATTTCACGAGCTCAGGCGCCCTCAGCTCAATCGCGCCCTCGCGGAAACTCTCGAGAAGTAATTCCGCCTTCTCGGATAGTTCCTCGACCAGAAGGAACCTCGCCGCTACGGATGCGTCTACAACGTAGACTCTCAACGAGTCTTCCTCGTTTCGCGTATCGTCTGCTCAATGAAACCTTTCGGCACGACGTGTTTTCGAGCCTTGAGGCTTTCGATCAGCTCATCCGCAGCTTTCTTTCGTTCCTCTCGCGCGATTCTCTCGGTGATCGCTTCGCGAATGTATTGTGACCAGTTAATGCTGACCGAAGCCATCCTCTTCCTAAGCTTATCGTCGACCTTTACCGTCACCGTCCGCACCGGTCGCCTCACGCCACGACATTACCCCGGTGTACCCTATTATGCATTACTCGGGTCTTTACCAAGTGCTACTTCAAGGACCGAAGATCAACATAAGCGGACATCTCGGTAACGGGTTTGTCCAGACAAGAAGACATCCTATGGTGGATTGGAGTTCTAGAAGATGCTGTCTTCATTTCTGTCGCCGTTCTTTGTCGATCAAGGTCACACGAGGCTTACTCATGCCGCCGAACAGGAAACGGGCGTGGCCGTGATCGCTATGACAATCGATGTGGTCGATGTGGTTTGGTCCGCGATGGGGGATGACGAATTCTACAGCCCGAGCGATCTGGCGAACAGCCTAGGGCACACGACTGACGCGGTTACTCGAGTCTTGGAGTTCCTGGCAAAGTACGGGTTTGCGGAGCGCGTGACAAGACGCGAGATGATCTTCAGGAAGCTTGCGAACACCGTTGGCCCCGGCGACGCGCTGAGAGTTCTTCAGATGTTGCTCGAAGATGTGGAGGTCGATGAGACAACGCGAGTCGCCAACGTTTCAAAGACATCCAAGCGCTTCAAATCGTCCTAGCTACGCCGCCCGTGGACGGTGACACCTACAGAGCCTGCACTCGCCCAGCTTGGCCCTCACTCGGCGAGGACAGTTGCGGGTTCTGGTTCTTGGGCGGCGCTAGCGTGCTTGCGCCGAACAACGGAGAGGGCCGCTGACAGCACTCTCTCCTCCTCCTGAACCTCCGGTCTGGATCGCGTGAGGCCTTTCTTTCTCATCCGCCATTCAAAAACTTCTTTGATGCGGTCAAGATCTTCTACGTCGACCTCCGGATGGCCGTGGATCAGCTCAAGCATGATAGTGAACGCGCGGGAGCAGTCAGTGCAGAGAAGATCCCCTCTCCTTGCCAAGGCTTTTGCGCAAACCTCACAGACAGATCGGTTCGCCGTTACATCGTCCATGAAAATCCGATGAGGACTGTGTCTTCCTATTTCAAATAATCCCTTGCGGATTCATGTTCTAGAAAACTGATCCATTCCGGACGAGACAAGCATGTACTGCGTCTTTGTTACATAGTGTACTACTTGCCATCCAGTGCACAATGTATCGCCTGGGCTACCTCTTTCCGTTTCCCTGCCGGCGCCCGGAGACCGACAACTTAGGCTCTGGCCGTTAGACTCTCTTCCAAAGCGCGTGTCTTGGTCTTGACCATCTCTAAATGTTTTCGAAGCTCATAGAAGTCGTCCAAGAAACGCCGTCCCTTATCGGTTGCGAGGTAGCTCTTTTCGGCGCCTCCATGAACCTCTACCAAGCCAAACTTCACAAGCATGTCTAGATACTTCTGAAGAAGTTCAAAGCTGAGGTTGCCCATATACATGATACGTGTCTTGCGAGCGCCGTTCCTGGCGATCTCAAGAATGTCCGCCGCTATCTGAATTCGACTGCGATATTGTCGCTTGTTGCCTTTCACGAATGTCCCCAGATGGCCGAGAGATCGCTCCGCAACCTTGCGGCCGTGCTCAAAAGGCGGTTGTGGAAACGTTTTCTAGAAAACAAGTCTCGGGTCCGCCCAAGAATCCTTGCACAGGAGTCAATTCAAGAGATCTTTCCGAAGAAGCCTGAAACGTGCGAGTACTCTCGCAAGAAGTCCAATCCTTTCTCGGTAACTCGGTATACGCGAGTGCTTGCATACTCGTCTACGTGCCGCGTAAGTAGATGTTTCTCTTCTAGAAAAGCAAGGTACTTTTCCAGTTGCCTGTGACTCAGGTTTGCTTTGTACATGATATGAGTCTTGAGCGCGCCGTTCGATGCCACCTTCAGTATACTCGCTAGAATGTCTACTCGTGTTCTGTTACCTATTTGTTCGCAGTTCTCTTCTAGAGGAAACAAGCGTTTGCTCCATTCAAGCAATTGTGCCCACAGAAAGCTATAAGCATATGCATCGCACGCAAAACTTCACGATTCCTTGGCCGTCAGATCGTTGTGAGTGTATTGGTAGACGCGTCCGTCTAGGCGACCGGACGATCTGATCGTCCAACTGCAAGACCTTGGCTCAACGGCCAGCGAATCCAAAGCATACCTTGCCGTTGTGAAGTCAGGCCTATGCACGGCCGTCCAGATAGCACTCGAAGCACAGCTGCAAAGACCACATGCCTACCGAAAACGGGCCGATCCGCGTTCTAGATCAGTTCGGAGAGGATCTACTGAATGCTCGAAATCGAGGCATCAGGATGCGTTCGATCCGCAACATGACTCCCACGAACCTTGCGGCAGTGAGAGAAATGTGCAGATTTGCTGAAGTCCATCACATAGGCTCATCGTTTGGCGTCGGCTTGACGGTGCTTGATGAATCCGAAGCAGTCCTCCACTGCGTACAGACGGATACACCAGATATCAAGTCTCCCATGGACATATTGATACACATGAGGGAGCGAGACGGGATACGGCGTCTCAAAGATCTGTTCGAGCTCCTCTGGAAGAACTCGATTCCGGCAGAAAACAAGATCCGAGAACTTTCAGGAGACCAACGCGAATCGGCTTGAAAGCCGGTGACGATTTAGCCGCGCCACAGCCTTTGAGCAACCAAGACTTTGCGAAAGTCTGCTAGTAGCTTGTGTAGGATGTCTTGTAACAGATGACGCCTGATGTTGCTTCATTCATGTCCAGAACCATGCTTCACCGTCCCAGTAAGTTCACTTCAGGAGCAATCTTCAAGAAATAGACCGACAAATCCGGCATACCAAGACGATGCAATGAACAGGCCGATACGATTCCAGAGTGCTATTCGGTACGTAGCCATCGCAGCCGTGCTGTCATCTGCGCTGTACTACTTGCCCGACTACTTCATCCTCGAGAAGATGACTGCCGATCACTCGGCAGCACTGCTCAACTGGATCGGAATCCCTGCAGCGTCCTGGGTGAGGGACAGCCGTGCCTTTGTGAACGAGTTTGAGATCGAACGAATGTGCACCGGCATACAGGTCACCGCGGTCTTCGCAGGCATCCTCATTCCGTTTCCAAACATATCCTGGAAACGAAAAGCCTTAGCGATCGGCAGCGTCCTCATCCTCGTGTACTTCGCCAACATCGGGAGGATTGCGTTAGAGGTCTTCCTACTCTACAAAGGGATCCTGCCGTGGTATCTGGCACACTACCCGACTGGCTTGATCCTAGGCGTTTTCTCAGTGGCGTTCCTCGTGCTCGTGCTTGACCTGTTCATTCCTGAGATTGGCGACTATGCAGTCAGAGTGATGGAATCGGTCGTTCCAAGACGGGGTGGCCAGACTACCCCGAGCTGATCTGGCTTCTTCCACACTTCGAACAGAATCTTGCGTCAGGATCGATACTAGATCCACAGAACATGCAGTAAGCTCTCACCGGAGACGCAGCAACCTCAACCGCACGGCCCTTGGCCGCTCTTCGTATGAAGAAGACTGCCAAGCCAACCGCCACCAATACGGCCGCGAGGATGATGGGATAGAGGAGCCGTTCATAGTCGGCGGCCCAGTTTGCAGCGACTCTATGCGGCCGATCCATCACGATGGACTCGCTGGGAGCAGAGCTTTCTACGTCACCGCTCCAGCCGACGAAACTCAGCTGAACGCCGAACATGCCTTCCCAGCTCTTCGACGGGACGAGCAGAGGCGCTGAGAAGTTCGCGATGGCACCTGACGCATACCAGCCGGCTCCTTTCACCTCAGGAACCTCGGAAACAACGTCGAGGTAGAACTCGTCTCGAAAATCAATCGTCAGCAAGAGATCCTTCGTGATCACAAAGCGTTTCAGGTTCATCGAGTCAGTCCGATTCCAGCTTTGGAAGACTATCCGCCATCCCTTCGCTACCGCGACATTCTTCGGCGCCTCGATCGTGTGCTCAGCTAGGACTCTGAGTTCGTGTACGAGGATTCCGTTCGCGTCCGTCGAGTACGACGAGCCGTCTAGCAGAACGGGAATGTTGCCGTGTGGCGCTCGCAATGTGAGTGCAGCGTTGTCGGCGATTTTGATGACCAAGTCAACGAATCCAGGCCCGCGTTCCTGATCGGTGAAGTAGAAGGACCCCGAGGCGTTGCGGAAGAACACGTAGCCTGTCAGCACCCAATTTTCTTCAGTCGACGGTGATTTCAGCTGTACGTCGTAGGTCTTCTCGCCTACTTCTATCAGACGCTCCGTCATGCCCTCCCATAACGGACGGTTAAGGGCGCCTCTTGCTCCCTCGAATACCGCGGCCTGGATCTCGAAGTAGTCACGAAAAGCGTACTCGATCTTGAGTTTGATTGAGAACGAGTAAGCACGCGGAACCTGAACCGGATACTCCGCTTTGATCCTCAGTAACCCCAGCTTCTCACCCTGCGCTGCCACGCAAGGCAAGAGGCTCGCGACTGTGACGATAATGAGCAGGCTCGCAACGATCCGCATTCTTCGATGCGGGGCGCTCATAATTAGAACCCTAGCTTCTTCGCTTTGCCCAAGTAGTCGGCGATAATCGGCATCAAGTCAAGGCCATGAAGCCTGCCTAAGTTGCCTCGTGATGCCTCATTCTCGCTGAACTTTGACGCGTTGCTTCTAGGAACGCCCGGCCCATTGATTAGCAACGGGACCGGATTGCCCGAGTGGTCTCTCACGCTTACCGGGGTCGAATGATCGGCTGTCACGATCACGTATGTGGAATCTGCATTCAATGAAGGGATAATCTTACCGACCGCTCCGTCGATCTTCTCGATCACACTCGCCTTCTTCTTGAAATCCCCGTCATGGCTCGCTACATCAGGTGCCTTCACGTGAAGAATGACGAGATCATGATTGTCCAGCGCCTTCAACGCCGCATACGCCTTCCCATCATAATTCGTGTCAAGGCCGCCGGTTGCTCCCTCGGCTGTGACCAGCTCTGCTCCCGCGATTCTGCACACTCCTTTGACGAGCGCAACGGCCGCGACGCATGCCACCTTCATTCCGTACAAGTCGTGCAATGACTTGAACGGAGGTAACGTTCCCGCTCCTCTTGGCAGCACGATGTTCGCAGGCCGCTTTCCTTCTTGGATCCTCTCAACGTTGACTGGGTGATTCTTCAGGATCTTGAAGGATTGCATGACAAAGTCGTTTAGGGCTACGGCCGTTCTCTTGGCCGTCGTCGAATCATCTAACGCCTCACATTTCAGAATCTTTACGCCCGTCTCGTGGGGGTCCACATCGGAGACCATCCTCGAGAGCCCTCTGCCCTTGAAGATTAGGACGCCTCGGTGCGCGACGGTTGCTCGGAAATCGATCCTCAATCCCTTGAGCCCTTTTGGCCTGATCTTTCGCAGCGTCTCAGCGATCTCGGTCGTTCCATGCTCGATCCTCCCTGCGCGCCGATCGATTACGGTCAATTCATCGTTGACTGTTGAGAAATTGCAGCGGAATGCGACCTCGCCCGGCTTGAGGTCTATTCCGGCACCAGCCGCTTCCAGTCCGCCTCTGCCTGTGTAGCAGACCCGCGGGTCATAGCCAAGCAGCGCCGTCGTTGCGTAGTCGCTTCCCGGCCTTATGCCGGGGCTCACGGGGTCCATGAGGCCGATAGAGCCAGTTGAAGCGAGCTGGTCAAAAGTAGGAGTCTTTGCCATCCCGAGCGGTGTTTCGTCTCCGAAGTCGTGCTGAACACGGTCGCCCATCCCGTCACAGACTACCAACAGTGCCTTGTGGGAGTTCATCTGACGGATCGCCGCCGCTACTTGTTGAAGTACCATGATCGACCTTGCGGTTTCAAGCTAAAGTCGCAAGCCATTACTGACATCAGCCCGTGCCCAAAAATGGCAAAACCAGAGAGCCCCAAACTCGCCTTCACAGAACCCACCACGTCGCCAAGGCTACCTTCCAGTTCCTTAAGAATCCTACACAACCGAGTTGCTGCATTCTCCGTGATGCTGCCCATCTGAACAGCGCCTAACTCAGCGCTAGTCAAGCAGGCAGCCCGTCGGGCAAACGAAGCATCACACGGGTACGATGCAGAGGAACCGTAGGTAGCCGGATTCGGTGCTTCGAAACTGATGCAGTTGATTTTGAGGCACCAAGATTGCGTCTCCAGGTCGAATCGGGTCTTCTCGGTCCTCATGCCTCACGGAGCCCTCGCCTTCGAGGACGTAGACCTCGTGTTCCCAGTCGTGCTTGTGCAGTGGCGTGTATCCTCCTGGCTGAACAGTGAAATGCCTCATGGCAAAGGTCGGTGCGCCAACTGACTTATCAAGCAGCCACTTGATCTTGACGCCTTTTGCTCCCTCTTCTTTGACCGCCGCATCTTCTTTCATTTCGACGTTGACCTTGCTGAAACTCATCCAAACCACCAGAGCCAACATGCAGCACAACCTTCCTGATAATCCTGCTGACGCCATGGACGTGTGTAATTACAGCAGTAGTCATAAGGTCTGATTCCACAGGGCGAAAGGATCTCTGCAATTTTCTCGAGATTTTTTCCGCGAGGGATTGGCCGGCTGGTCGCTCGCCTCGCCTTCGTTGTGATTAGCTTGCGTTGTGGCTATTATGGTAGGCTTGTCAAGTTGGTGACGGATGGGCAGGCAGGTGGACCGGCCAATTCCACCAATCCGGAACCTACATCGCCACACCGACTAATCAGTCGGTTCTTCTTGAGCAGATCCTCGGCTTCTGATCAGAAATTCAGTGGTCTTGCTTAGTAGTTCCAGAGGCTCATGCGCCACGAGCGTAAACGAGCCTGATTCAACTGCTATCGATTGCGGCCCTCTGACGAAGGCTATGGCGTCGAATCTGTTTCTGAACCCTCCGGACTCGAATTCGTTGACGAATTCCCTCGCTAAGGCCGCCGTTTGCTCGTTGAAGCTGACAACTAGGAGCTCGGCGCGACTTTGCTCGGCATTCCTAAGCAGTTCCTTTGGCGTTGTTGCTCTAGAGAGATCGGTGACCTCATGCCCAGCTGCGGCAAGCATGGCCGCCATGATTGCGCTCATCGCGTCGTTCCCGCCTGAGACCGGGCCAACGCATATCCTCGCTGTGAAACGGGTCTGTTTTGGGATTAAGGATGACTTGAGGACATTCAGCGAGCTTCGCGCCGCGCTCGCTGAGGCGGCAAACCGTTCCTCGTCGTATTCTCCAAGCGCGTGGAGGCTTTCAGCGGCCCTAAAGGCATCATACAGATCGTCGAGCGCCTCAGTCGGATCCTTCGCATACTGTGCTATTATTCTAGCTTTGGCCTCAGCTGTTTCGGCATCTCCTCTGACGATCGCATCGGAGAGCTGTCTCTGTATTACGTCATCCCTCAAGCCTAGTCCTCCCAACATGAATGGTCAACAGTGATAAACTGTTCTCAGCCCTTGCAGCGTATCCGGGTCAAGCAAATATAGTGCGGCGGTTGGAGCTGAAAGCGTGCGACGTTTGGAAGCCTACTCGGCCATCATGTCAATCGCCCACGAGATCAAGCACGCAAAGAGAGCAGTAGCGCTAACTGGTGCCGGAATCTCTGTGGAAAGCGGTCTAGGCACTTTCCGAGGCAAGGCCGGACTTTGGAGCAGATACGATCCAGCCGTAGTGGCTTCCATCGAGTCATTCATGCGGGATCCGCGAAAGTTCTGAGAGTTCGCGCGAGAGATCGGGTGGACGTTCCTCAACGCCAAGCCGAATGCCGCCCACATCGCACTCGCGGAGCTAGAAAGGATGCGGCGCCTTGATTGTGTGATCACACAGAACGTCGATGGTCTCCATCAGCGCGCTGGCAGCAGATGCGTCATTGAGATTCACGGCAATGCCGGCCGAATCATTTGCACGCGGTGCTCGGTGGGGTATGCGACTGAGAACGTTGTTGATCGCATAGCACAGCAAGATGTGCCGACATGCGACAGGTGCGGCGGTTCATTGAGGCCTGATGTCATCCTGTTCGGAGAGCCGCTCCCAAAGAGAGCGTTCGATCAGGCCGTTAAGAAAGTGAGATCAGCGGAGTTGCTGCTTACCGTTGGGACTTCGCTTGAGGTATATCCGGCGGCGTCACTTCCGGAGATAGCAAAGAAGAGTGGGGCTAAGATCATCTCGATTGACACCGAAAGAACCCCTTGGCACGATCTCTGTGACTACAAGGTGAACGGGCCAGCGGGGGAGATCCTTCCAAGGATCGTTCAGGCGATCAAGATCACCTTCTAGGGTATGACCGTGAGTCGGAGTAGTCCGTCCCATGCCATAGAAAAGATCTGCCATCACAGCACCGCCTCGTTGAAGGTTCGTGCACTCCTGTAAGAGATCTGCTTTCAGTTTTCCCAAGTCGATTCGTTGTCTGTGACAAGAGCTTTAAGCTGGTCACAGGCTAGCTTCGGGCACACATTTCGAATTTGCATTGGAAGTGAAGTTTCTTGTCTCGGAGAGTTGCAGTTGTCGGAATAGGGCATTCCGTCTTCGGCGACCGCCGTGACGCGAATCTTCCGGAGCTGGCCTTCGAGGCGATAAAGCCGGCAATGGAGGACGCCGGAATCGCGCAGAAAGACGTTGGCTTCGTAACCGTGGGAACGGCGGGCGGATGGTACGAAGAATTCCTTCCGGCGGTTGTCATCGCCGAATACGCGGGTCTCTCCGGCGCGGGGCTCATTAGGTGCGAAGCAGCCTGTGCGTCGGGAAGCTCCGCTGTCACAACGGCCTACCAGGCAATCGCAAGCGGCCAAACTGATATTGCAATGGCCATAGGAATCGAGAAGATGACAGAGGTAGACATCCTGACCTCGATCGAGCTGATCGGGAGGGCTGGCTACTACCTCTGGGAGTTCCACAACTTCGGCATGACTTTCCCAGCGTACTATGCTCTTCACGCCACTGCTCACATGAAAAAGTATGGAACGACCGAGGAAGATCTCGCCAAGGTTGCTGTCAAGAACCACAAGTACGGCGCCATGAATTCCTATGCGCACTTTCAGCGGCCGATAAAAGTCGAGGATGTGCTGTCCTCGAGAGTGATCGCGTGGCCTTTGAAGATCTTCGATTGCTGCCCAGTAAGCGACGGAGCAGCCGCGGTCGTCTTAGCATCGGAGGATAGGGCGAAGGACCTCTCCGATACACCGATCTGGATTAGGGGGTTCGGGATATCCTCTGGTACGGCGAACATAAGCAAGCGAGAAGACTACTCGTCTCTTCTTTCTGCGACTGTAGCGGCGGAACGCGCCTATGCCGCAGCCAAGGTTGATGCGAACCGGCTGGATGTCGCGACAGTTCATGACTGCTTTACGATCGCGGAGCTACTCGCGTATGAGGATCTGGGGTTCTGTGAGAAAGGAGGATCCGTAAAGATGATTCGCGAAGGCCAAACCGAAATCGGCGGCAAGATACCGGTCAACGTTGACGGCGGACTAAAGGCTAAAGGACACCCGATTGGCGCGACCGGAGTCTCCATGGCAACTGAGGTCACGCGCCAGCTGCGCGGAGAAGCAGGCAAGAGACAGGTACCCGTCAAACACGGCAACGCGCTTGCTCACAACGTTGGTGGGACTGGGCATTACTGCTATGTGACGATCTTCGGGAGGGACTGAAATGGCGTTTGGTCCCCCTACACGAGCGCTGAAGTCCAGGCCCATCACCTTCGCCTTTGACATCCCCACCAACAAGACGGCCAAGTTCTGGGATGAACTCGAGAACGGAAAAGTCTACGGTACAAAATGCAAGAAATGCGGGCACAAGTATTTCCCGCCTGTGGTCGACTGCTCGGAATGCCTAAGCTCAGATATGGATTGGATCGACCTCACGGGCGAAGAAGGCGAGATCGAGACTTTCACGCACGTCATCGTTCGACCAACAAGCTTCGCTGAGCAAGAAACGTACACCGTCGCTGTAGCCAAAATGAAGACAGAAGTGAAGGTACTCGCGTGGCTCACCGGCGTCAAACTAGGTCAGGCAAAGGTTGGCATGAGAGTGAAGCTTGTCGGCAAGCCCTCACCTGAGGGATCGAGCTACGAGCTGGTACCCATCTAATCTCTGAAATACAAGAAAGTAAGCAGGAATAACTGGAGAGATTGTGATGAGCACACAACCTCTGAATAAGGCAGCCGTTCTAGGAGCCGGGTCGATGGGTCACGGAATAGCACAACTACTTGCGATGACAGGAACCGACGTGACCTTGGTTGACATAAGTGACGATATTCTCGCGAAAGCCCGTGAAAAGATCCAGTGGAGCATCCAAAAGTTCGTGGAAAAGAGAACCATCCGAAAGGAAGACGCGGATGCGGCGCTCGCGCGCCTCCACACCAGCACGAACATGGACGAGGCTTTCAAGAACGCGGACCTCGTCGTCGAGGCGGCTCCTGAGAACCTTGAGCTGAAGAAGAAACTGTTCGCGCAGATTGACAAGATAGCACCAAAGCACGCCATCCTCGGGTCGAATACGTCAACGCTGAGCATCACCGAACTCGGAAAAGTCACCAGCAGGCCTGACAAAGTTGTTGGGCTACACTTCTTCAACCCAGCACAGATGATGCCGCTTCTCGAGATCATCAAAGGAGCTCAGACCAGCGACGAGACGGCAAAGTTCGCACTCGATCTCGCCAAGAAACTCGGGAAGACGCCGGTCCTCGTCAAGAAGGACGTTAGAGGATTCATCGTAAACGGAATCCTCGTAGCGGTGTTCAACGAGGCGTTCTGGGCTGTTGAGCGAAAAGAAGCGACTAAGGATGAGATCGACGCAGCAATGAAGTATCAGGCAGGCTTTCCGATGGGAATGTTCGAACTGGCTGACTTCGTTGGTCTCGACATAGTGGACAGCGTCGGCAAAGAGATGGAACAGGCATTTGGCGACCGAGCCAAAGCATGCCCGATCTATCAACCTCTCGTAAAGGCTGGCAAACTTGGCCAGAAAACAGGAGAGGGATTCTACAACTGGACTGCCGGGCGACCAAGAATACCGTTCGAACTCGCTGACAAGTTTGATCCGAATAGGCTCTACACGATGGCGGCAAACGAGGCGGCTTGGTTGGTCCACGACGATGTAGCCACGCCGGCGGACATAGACACAGCAATGAAGTTCGGCACCGGCTGGCCTTCGGGGCCTTGCGAGCTCGCCGACAAGATGGGCATCGACACAGTAGTCAATAATCTAAATGAGCTGCATACTCAGCATCCGGAGCCAATGTATGAGCCCTGCCCGCTTCTTCTTGAGTACGTCAAGAATGGGTGGCTGGGCAAGAAGACAGGCCGAGGATTCCACAAGTACAAGTGACAGACTCACCGCAACAACCAGACGTAGAAGAAAACGCGCAGCGGAACTCGTAGAGAGTTTCTTATACTCGGTAGTGTGACTGCTCCCTTACCAGAGGTTCCAAGATTGAGCGAAGGTAAGACGTACCAAGACATAATCGTGAAGAAAGAAGAAGGAATCGGCTGGATCACGCTGAACCGACCGCACAGGCTCAACGCGATGACGCCCGACATGATGAATGAGTTTCTGTCTGCCCTCAGTGACCTCGAGGTTGATAAGGAGATCAAATGCGTCGTCATCACGGGCGCCGGCGACAAAGCCTTCACTTCCGGGGCGGATTTCACCGCATTCACCGGAATAACCCCCTCGATGGCTGTTGATACATCGCTGAAGGGGCATGAGCTTATGGCCCGGATTGAGGGGCTCGGCAAACCCGTTGTCGCATGTATTAATGGATACGCGCTAGGAGGCGGCCTTGAGCTTGCAATTGCTTGTGACTTTAGAATCGCGGCCGAGAGCGCACAACTTGGCTCCCCTGAGATCAAGCGTGGACTAATGCCTGGCTGGGGAGGAACTCAGAGGCTTGCCCGTGTCGTCGGGCTTGCGAAGGCAAAGGAACTGGTCATGCTGGGGGAGCGAATCACAGCTGAAGAAGCGCACAAGATCGGCCTAGTCAACAGGGTTGTACCTCTAGCCAAACTCGTTGAGGAAACCAAGGCGTTTGCGAAGAACTTCGTGGAAGGACCACCGGTGGCCTTGAAAGCAGCAAAGCATGCTCTGAACTATGCGACCCAGGTACCGCTTGATGTGGGGCTCAAGTTCGAATCCGAAGCATTCGGCGTCGTGCTGTCGACGAAGGATGTGATGGAAGGCGTATCGGCCTTCATGTCGAAACGGAAGCCAGAGTTCAAAGGAAAGTGACGCAAGATGCCCATAGATTTCAACTTCACCGAGGAGCAGGAACTTTTCAGGCGGACTCTGAAGGATTACTACGCGAAGAACGTGACGCCGAAAGCCAAAGAGATCGCCAAAGCACGGATGACCACGCCTGACGTTCACAAAGCGTTCGTGAGCCAAGGGCTCTTTGGCCTGCTGCTCCCGAAGGAATGGGGTGGAAGCGAATCAGACTACGTGACGTTCACGATCGCGGTTGAGGAGCTCACCAAAGCTGACCCAACCGGCGTAGCAAGCTTAACCGGCGTGTATGGCGCTACGTGCGCACGCATGATCGCGGTATATGGAACCGCCGACTTGAAAGATGAGATCCTTCCGAAGGTTGTGAAGGAAGGATGGATAACTCCGCTCCACAACACTGAGCCAGGATGCGGCACTGACTTCACAGCAATCACAACTACCGCGAAGAAGAGCAACGGGGACTACGTGATCAACGGAGAGAAGCAGATACTCAGCTGCGTTCCAGAAGCCATGAAGTATGGTGGCGGCTTCATCACTTCAGTCAAGACAAGACCTGAACTCGGCTCTAAGGGTTTGAGCCTCATCTACATCCCTGTGACCTCGAACGGCATTACGACGTCGCTCTTCGAGGGAATGGGCTTAGACCTAGGCGGAGTGCGATACGAGAACACGAAAGTGCCAGAGCACTGCCTCATAGGGGTCGAAGGAGCCGGATACCAGCTAACGTACGAATCATTCGTCCACGCGCGCGTTCCGACCGCAATGGGGATTGTCGCGGCGGCGGAGAAATGCATAGAGGCCGGAATGGAACATGTGAAGCAACGACGAGCTTTCGAGCGACCCATCGCAGCGCATGAAGGGATCCAGTTCGAGCTTGCCGAAGATTACGCAAACGTCCTTGCTGCGCGGTGGCTATGTTACCGGGGGGCGTGGCTGCTAGATAGATACCATGACGGCAGAGCATCCTTCTACGACGCCATGATGGCGGCCTCATGCGCTAAGCTCGTCGCCTCTGAGACGTGCATGAAAGCCATCAGCGACGTAGTGGAATGGTTTGGCGGCATGGGCACAACCACCGACTACGACGTACAACAGGCATTCAGAACAACAAGACAAATGATCGTTGCAGAAGGAACTAGGAACGCTCAGAAGATTGTAATCGCTCTTCAGCTACTCGGCTCAGAATTTGCAGCTTGGAGAAAGTGGGAAGAGGCAGGAAAATAGCGAGGCACGTTCTCCACGAGAAGCCCGCACTGCTTCTCGTTCCCTTCGAGCGCTGTTGAATGTCGAGATCGAGTCGCTGCAATTGCTTTTAGCATACGGCGGGACTGGGTCAACGAGGTAGCGCCTGCGGTCGTTACCTGGGCTATCCTGTTGTAGAAGACGCGACGGACTCGATGTGATTCTGGCGTAGGTAGCGTTTTATACACTCGATTGCTGTACCAACGTTGGTGCTCATTCTTTGGAGAAACCCTGGTACAAGTTTTGGCCCGAAGGCGTCCCGAAATCGATCGAGTACCCGAACATCAGTTTAGGCGAAGCGCTAAAGGAATCAGCTCGAAAGTACCCTGAAAATGCAGCGATAATCTACTTCGGCTCACGCATGACGTACAGCGAACTCGACCAGTTGGTCGACAAGTTGGCGACAGCGCTGCAAGACCTTGGCGTCAAGAAAGGCGATCGAGTCGGAATATTCCTGCCGAACATTCCGCAGTTTGTGATTTCCTTCTACGGAGCGCTCCGCGCCGGAGCTGTGTGTGTCGCCTGCAGTCCTCTCTACAAGGCCAGGGAACTTGAGCATCAACTCAATGACGCTGGCGCTGAGACCCTAGTCGCCATGGACACGCTGTATTCGATAGTTCAGGAGATTAAAGCGAGAACCAAACTTCGGAACGTCATCACGACCAGCCCGCGTGACTATCTTCCGCCGTTGCTAAGGCTATTGGCGCCACTGAAGGGCGTGAAGTCGCACAGATGTCCGGGGGCGCTCGACTTCCTTTCACTTGTGAAGAAATACGGCCCTAATCCGAAGCCGGTCACTGTGAAGCCTGAGGACTTGGCTCTTCTTCAGTATACGGGAGGAACAACTGGCGTACCGAAGGGTGCGATGATTACTCACAGAAACCTAGTTATCAACGCAAGTCAGTGCGAATTCCAGCTGCCGACACGCCGAGGAGTTGATGTCAACGTTACTGCATTGCCGCTATTCCACATATTCGGCATGACTACGACGATGAATTTGTCTGTCCTGACGGGCACTACAATGTTGATGATTCCGGATCCGCGTGATCAGAAAGGCATACTGAATGCCATTGGCAAATACAGGGCGACGGTCTTCAACAGCGTCCCCACGATGTACGTGGCTCTCATCAATCGACCAGACATAAGCAAGTACGACTTGACCACGCTTCGCGTGTGTATTTCCGGCGCCGCGGCTTTGCCAGTTGAGGTGCAGAGGAAATTCGAGCAAATCACCGGCGGCCGCTTGGTCGAGGGATATGGTCTCACAGAGGCGAGCCCGGTTACTCATGTCAACCCACTTGACGATCCCAAGAAGAATAGACCAGGATCGATTGGAATTCCGTTTCCCGATACTGACGCCAAGATCGTCGACCTCGAAACCGGCACAAAGGATCTGAAGCCAAATGAGGTAGGCGAGCTGGTAATCAAAGGTCCGCAGGTCATGCAAGGCTACTGGAACAAACCAGACGAGACCAAGATGACGTTGAGGAATGGGTGGTTGTACACCGGTGACATCGCAAAGATGGACGACGGCTACTTCTACATTGTAGACCGAAAGAAGGACATGATCGATGTCTCAGGCCTGAAGGTGTGGCCCCGTGAAGTCGAGGAAGTCCTCTACGAGCACCCAGCAATCAAAGAAGCCGCCGTCGTGGGAATCCGTGACCCATCCAGAGGAGAGACCGTGAAGGCATATGTCACCCTTAAGCCAGGGTACGAAGGAAAGGCCACAGAGGAGGACATAATCAAGTTCTGCAAGGAGAACATAGCCAGCTACAAAGCACCAAGATCAGTCGAATTCAGGACAGAGCTGCCTAAGACGCTGGTGGGCAAGGTTCTACGACGAACACTGAGGGAAGAGTTGGAATCCAAGAAGTAGTGCTAGATTTTCGGGGAACCCAACGAAGACATTGGAGCGTCGACGAAGCGGAGCTTATCAAGCCACGGACTGACTTCGAAGAGGAAGCTCCTGAGACGGAGGGAAGAAACCACAGGTACCCTGTCTATCACTTTCAAAGGGACATCAGCGAGTGTCAGTATGACCGGGAGCAGACGCACCGATCGCCAGCCTGTCGTCGCAAGCTTCCTTCCACAGGTTCTGAGTGATTGGGAGAGAAGCTGAACCCGCAGCACCTGGTTCTCGACAGCCGTCAAGAGTCTAGCGGGACCGCAGCCAGTATGCCAATGTTTGCAGTCAACGCATAGCACAAGGGGCTCCTTCGCGCCTAGCACATCAATCTCATGTCTGTGTCCTGAGGCTTTGAAGACAAAGTGAGTTATTGTCGCATACCCCTCTAGGGCGAGAACATGATCCGCGAAAGCTTCGAATTCCTGCCATCGGAGCTGCCTAGCAATTCTCTCGGGATCGGCTCCGATTGCGATTGCAAGCTCTGCAATTCTCAGCCGCTGTTCCAAGCTGACTTGAATCTCTTCACCCGCAAGCGCGACGGCGCCCCGCTCTCGCAGCTTGAGCAGCGACTGCTCCACCAGAGATCGACATATCTTGCTGCTTGCGACGACTTCGCCAATCTGACAGGTCAGATTCTTCCTTGTCTCGCGTAGCACCGCAGTGCACAGGATCGCGCTCGTCATGAGGCATTCTCACCCGTCTTGCGGTGATCTGCACTTTCCCTAACCGATGGCAATCGAATGTAAACTAGAGAGGCGAGCGGCAGTATTCCCTAGAAGCGATGTTAGAAGATCATGAAACAAAGCACAAGAATCGCAAGCGCGAGAGCGAAGAGAACCTTTCTGCTGTTCGAGAGCGATGAGACATCATCCAAAGGCTCGACGCCAGCCCATCCGCCGCGTGTAAACATGAATATGAGAATTAGCAGTGCGAAAGGCCAGTATCCTGCCAAAGTCAGGACTGCCAGGCCGATGCCCGTTGCGATTCTGTGTCCCTGCGGGCCGAGAGCAGCCCGCATGATGTGACCGCCATCGAGCTGCCACGCGGGGATTATGTTCAGGAAAGTAACCAGAGCGCCAATCTCAGCTGCGAAGGCAACCTGCGTCAACACTAGGAGCTGCCCCGGAGCGACAGGGCGAATGTCGAGGTAGCTGAGGAGTATCATCAGCAACGGTGTTCTCGGCCATTCCTGCACGGCCAATAGGTTCTGTGCTACGAGCTTCTGCACCTGCGCTTCCGGGACCAGAGGTGCCGTGAGTATGCTGACAATTGCGACAACCATCGTTGCGACGAATCCAACCAGGGGCCCGCTGAATCCGAGATCGAACAATTCGTCCCTGTTTGCGGGTGGGCTCTTCAGAGAAATGACTGCGCCGAACGTTCCGAACGGAGGCGGGCCTGGAATGAAGTATGGGAGCGTGGAATCCATCCGATGAGCAGTCGCCGCCAACTTGTGGCCAGACTCGTGAAGCGCTATGATCCCGAACAGCGATCCTGCGAACATCGCAGTCTGCGTGGTCAGATTCAATCCGCCGAAGACGGTCGTAAGGAGCTGTGGATCCATCGAGTAGGTCAGACTGTAGCTTGCAAACAGTATAGTTCCCATCGTGGCAAACATCAACAAGAGGTTGATCAGGCGGTTGGACGCGCGTGCTTGAACTCTCTGAAAGACCCTTATCAGAAGCTTGTCTGACTGAGGGCGAACCGACGCGCTCAGATGAAGCGTACGCAGATCGCCTAGGAGGTCCTTGAACTTTCGCTTCACTGGTTCCCTGTCTACGAGAAAGCTCGGGATCCCGTACTGATCGACGTAGGCATCAATCACATTGAACCGAAGCTGAACAACGCTTCTCAGCCCGGCAAGGTCGGGGTGAGCGCCGTCCTCGGTGGAGAATTTCCATGAGAAGCTGGACGACAAGTCGGAATCCCTATGGTTGGCGGCCATGGTTCGCAGAGGCACTCCACTTAAACGTATTGATCCCATCGTCGAAGAGTGCCGGTCCAAATGGCTTATAGTACCCATATGCTCACATCTGCCGTCAGAATTGCAATGCTGACGGAAACCAAGTTCTCCTTGAGGCAATTCAACACGAAAGACGTCGAATCCGTCATCGAGATCAACAGGATCTGCCTCCCTGAGAACTACGCCTCTTTCTTCTTCTTGGACACTTTTCGAAGTTGCCCAACCGCGTTCATAGTAGCGGAGGTTGGCGCTCGGATAGTTGGTTACATCATGTGCCGAATCGAACACGGTTTCTCAGACATCAGGCGACTGAAGTTCGTCCGCAAAGGGCACATAATCTCCGTGGCGGTGCTACCCGATTACAGGCGCGCAGGTATTGCCTCAGAGCTCGTGAAGCGGGCGGTCGCGGCACTGCGAGAAATGAACGCCGATGAATGCTACTTGGAGGTGCGAGGTACGAACGAAAGCGCCCTCAGGCTATATGAGAAACTCAAATTCTCCTTGGCCAGACGAGTCCCTCACTACTACGCTGATGGAGCGGAGGCACTTGTGATGGTCATTCCTCTGCAGAAAGAAGCGTTGACCTCTTCTGAAGGCGTTGAGAGCAGAACATTCTAGCATAGAGTACCACCCCGTTGTGTACTCGACTCGATCACGGAAAGGCCAGCGTCTAATGAGGCGCTCCTGCCAAGCTCTCTGTAGAGCAGCAAAGGTTAACTGCCCAAGAAACGCAACCACACAGGATGAACATGACTGTTAGATGCCCAAGCTGCGGACATGGCAACCGTGACGAGGCAAACTACTGCATGAAATGTGGGGTCAGAATCGTTGCCCCTCCGCCTCAGCAGATCTCTCAACCAGAAAGACTCGTGCCCGCCCCTTTGGCAGAAGCGCCCGGGCCCTCGAGGTGCTCATTTCATCCCATGGCAATTGCCACGTGTCTCTGCGGTCGATGCGGCCGGCCGATTTGCAGGTCATGTGCGCGACCATACTTCGGAATGATGCTTTGTCCGCTCTGTTGGTCCGGGCCGGTCCAGCCGTACCCTTGGCTTCCGCACCCGTTGACTAGGCCTCCCTACCCTCTCACTTTCGGCTGTCTCTAGAACCCTTCTAGTGATAGAGAAGGGACACTGCTCGGTCCGTTTCAAGACGCTTCGCGTAGTCCGCTCGCCCCTGCGCGGGCTCGCTCGCTCTCCGCAGATGAGGGGCTGTCAAAATGGCTTGTCGCTATGTAGACGAGGAGACAGATGACAGCGGGTACGTGGATGACAAGAATCTCAAACTCGAGGGAAACGAAAGCTTGCCCGTATAACCTCAAGCTCAAGAAAAAAGCGGAAAGCATCGCCAAGAGGAGGAGCGCGTACCCCCAATCTTTCGTCGCAGATGTCTCCAACGCCTACCGCTTCGCGAAAGAATTGTCATCTCAGCCTTCGTGTTTCAGGACCAGCTTCAGCGGTATGTTCTGACTTGTCCCGTCTGGGAGCGCCCTCCTGATGCTGATTGGAAGCGCGCCCGCCTCGAGCTCTTGCGTCGCTATGTCGATCGGGGACATGCTGCCAGGATCGATGTCAATCAGAACAGGTGCTCCCAGTGCAATCTGAAGAGCGCGGGCACCAACCACTCTCGCCTTCTCGAAACGTGTCAGTTTCCGAGGGCCGATCAAGGTAGCCTCTTGGCGCCTAGTACTCGCCCGCTTCTTCACCACTCTCTTCTGGCCCCTTTGGTGGCCCCTTCATTTCCTTCTTCGACGCCGCGATGACATCGTCTATCTTGAGAATCATCCCCGCCGCTTCGCTGGCTGACTTCACCATCTGAACCTTTACCGCGAGGGGCTCGTAGACGTTCTGCTTGGCCAAGTCAGCGACCTTTCCCTTGAACGGATCGACCCCCGCCCAGATGAGCCCTTGATCATGTTTCGTTCTCAGCTCAACTTGAATGTCGATCGGATCCAACCCGGCGTTCTCAGCAAGTATCATGGGCACTGACTCGAGGGCTTCGCCAAAGGCTTGGACGGCAAGCTGCTCTCTGCCTGCGAGCTTGTCTGCATATGCCCGGAGTCTCTTTGCGACCTCCGCCTCAGGCGCGCCTCCGCCTGCGACCACCTTCGGGTTGACGACGACGTCCCTGACAACACAGAGCGCGTCGTGGACGGCTCTCTCTGCTTCGTCAACGATTCGCTGTGTGCCACCCCTCACCAAGATTGTGACCGCTTTGGGGTTCTTGCAGCCTTCAACGAACGTCATCTTGTCATCCGCCACTTTCCTCTCCTCGACCAGTTGCGCGGTGCCGAGGTCCTTGCTTCCGAAATCCTCTAGGTTCGTGGCCACATGAGCGCCGGTCGCTTTCACAAGCTTCTCCATGTCGGACTGTTTCACCCGGCGAACCGCTAGCACACCCTTCTTCGCAAGGAAGTGTTGCGCGACATCGTCAATTCCCTTCTCACAGATGACCACATTCGCGCCGGCCAACGCAATCTTTTCGACCATCCCTCGCAGCATCTTTTCCTCTTCATCGAGGAACGCCTTCATCTGATCTGGGTTCTTTATGTTGAGTTTCGCGTCGAATTCTGTCTTCTCAACTTCCAGCGGGCAGCTGAGAAGGGCTATCTTAGCGCTCTCTACTCGTTTCGGCATACCAGGGTGAACTACTTCTTTGTCGAGCAGCACGCCTTGGATCAGTTTGGTCTCCGATATCGATTCGCCAGGCTTCTTCTCGACCTTGACATCATCTATGTCAACCCTGTAGCCCTTTGCGTCCTTCTCCGCCACCTCCAAGATTGCTCGTACAGCGAAGTCACTTACTTCATCCTTGTACTCGGCAAGCATCTTCGTTGCCACGGCGACTGCTGCGACCTTCTTGAGCATTGACTTGTCCGCTGGGTCGACTTTGATCGCGATGCCCTCAAGGATTTCAAGAGCCTTCTCAGCCGCCATCTTGTACCCGTCAACTATGACTGTTGGGTGCACATCCTTTTCGATCAGCTGCTCGGCCTTACTAAGAAGTTCTCCGGTGAGCACGACGGCGGTCGTTGTCCCGTCTCCAACCTCATCATCCTGGGTCTTGGCCACTTCAACCAACATCTTTGCTGCCGGATGTTGGACATCCATCTCATCAAGGATTGTCGCGCCGTCGTTTGTGATGGTAACATCTCCAAAGCTGTCAACGAGCATCTTGTCCATTCCCTTTGGGCCAAGGGAGGATTTCACGGACTCCGCGACGACGCGCGCAGCAGCGACGCTAGCGTGTTGGGCGTCTCTGCCAGTAGCGCGTGATGTTCCTTCTTTCAGAATGATGACAGGTTGTCCGGCAAATTGAGCGGCCAAACGTCATAACCTCGATTCTCAGGGAAGTATCGAAACGAAAAAATTGTCTTTATATAAGTGTTACGTCCCGCCGCGTTTTCCGCCGTCACATCAGACCTCACAGATTCAGACGGCCTCCTTCCGTGAAGGTGGTGTTTGGTTCCGATTCTACGACGCGCCTTCCTTGTTACCTAGAGACGACGTTCCTGCTCCGACTTGGAAGAAGAACCAGAGCTTCACGCAAGGGGTGCCGTCTATCATCACTAGATCTTAGCAAGAAACGCTTTTAGATTTTCTACTATCATATAAGGAGATTACGTGGCAATGGACTCCATGCGCGACATGATACCCATCAATCAGCCCTCGATGGGAAAAGAAGAGATCGAAGCGGTCGTTGAGGTTCTCAAGAGTGGAATCCTTAGTGAGAAGAGCGGACGGGGACCAAGAGTCCTACAGTTCGAGAAAGAGTTCGCCAAGTTCGTAGGAGCCAAGCACGCAATCGCGGTCGCGTCTGGGACAGCCGCCTTGCACTCGACTCTATTGGCCGCGGGCATTCAGCCAGGGGACGAGGTCGTCATTCCGTCCTTCACCTTTTCAGCTACCGCTGGCGCAGTTGCGCTCGCTGGCGGAAGACCGGCGTTCGCGGACATCGACGCCGACACATACTGTCTGACACGCGAAACGATCGAAGCCGCCCTGACGCGCGGGACGAAGGCCATCATGCCGGTGCACATGTACGGCCTGTGCGCGGACATGAATCCCATAATGGAACTGGCTCGCAATCGCGGAATCGTCGTCATTGAGGATGGGGCCCAAGCCCACGGAGCGGAATACAACGGGCGTAGAGTCGGTTCCATCGGTGACGCAACGTGCTTCAGCTTCTACCCAGGCAAGAACATGACAACGGGAGAGGGAGGAATGATCACGACGAACGATGACGACTTAGCCGAACAGATGAGGATGATCAGAACTCATGGAGAAGAGCGCCCCTATTGGGTTTCAAGACAAGGTCACAACTATCGCATGCCCGAGATGTCGGCAGCCATCGGAGCAGCGCAGCTGAAGAAGCTGCCCGGTTTCCTGCAGGAACGCAGGAAGAACGCTGAATACCTGATTGAGAAGTTGGGCGTACTAGGGAAACTGGTGATACCCAAAGAACCAACGGACCGAAAGCATGCGTGGTACCTCTTTACAGCTCGGCTACGAGGTGCCAACGCTGGAAAACGCAACAAGCTCGTTGAGAAGCTCCGATCTAGGAACGTCGGAGCCTCCGTGTACTATGAGTCACCGGTTCACATGCTGCCTTACTACCGTGATCTGCAATCGCCAAGAAGAAGCGCCCTGCCTGAGACGGAGCGAGCCTGTCGTCAAGTCTTCTCGCTACCCGTGCATCCCGAGTTGAGACAAACCGAGCTCCAATACATAGCTGACACGGTCAAACGTGTCATCTAGTGTATGTTGAAGCAATGCGCACTCTAACGAGTCACTTCAGGAACTTGCTCAAGAACTCCTCGAGACCGGGTTTGGTAACTTCGCGCATTTCGTATCGAACGCGCGCGGCTGGTTTGGTCACTTTCATTATTCGACGGATGTCTATCGGCGTCCCGAGCACCAGCGAATCACAGGGAGTTTTCTCGATCGTCTGCTCGAGCTCTTTGATCTGCCTAGTTCCATATCCCATTGCTGGCAGGACGAAGCCGATGTGAGGATACTTCTCATATGTCCTCCTAATCGATCCCACAGCAAACGGTCTTGGGTTCACCAATTCGTGCGCTCCATACAAGTGGGCCGCGATCGCTCCTACAGATTCCCTCATCTGCCCATGAGTTACAGTCGGGCCGTCTTCAACGACTAGAACAGACTTCTCTTTGATGAGTGAGGGATCGTCTACGTGGATGGCGGAAGCCGCCTCAACTATCGTGGCGGCGGGGTTTAACTGCTTAACGTTCTCACGTACCAGCCGAACGTTATCCGGCGCGGCGCTGTCAACTTTGTTGATGACTATCACATCAGCCATCCTCACATTAGTTTCCCCCGGGTAGTACGAGAGCTCGTGTCCAGCCCTATGGGGGTCCGCCACAACGATGTGGATGTCAGGCTTGTAGAACGGCAGATCGTTGTTTCCTCCGTCCCAAAGAATCAGATCACCTTCTTTCTCCGCTGCAAGGAGTATCTTCTCGTAGTCGACGCCCGCGTAGACAATGTTTCCCTCGTCTATGTGAGGCTCATATTCCTCGCGCTCCTCAATTGTGCATTGCTGCTTGTCCATGTCTTCGTGCGTGGCGAATCTTTGGATGGCTTCCGTCTCCAGTTCGCCGTAGGGCATGGGATGGCGCACAACGATCACTTTCTTTCCGCGGGCCTTCATGACCCTCGATACCGCTCTGGATACGGTGCTCTTGCCTGCTCCAGTTCTGACTGCGCAGACAGACACAACGGGGACTTTGGCTTTCAGCATGGTGCTCTTGGGGCCCATGAGCATGAAATCTGGCCCGTTGGAGCCGACGATAGATGCTTTGTGCATGACATCGTCGTAGGAGAGATCGCTGTAGGCGAGAATGACGAGTTCCACATCTTTGTCTTTGATCAGCTTTGGGAGTTGATCTTCTGGCACGATCTGGATTCCTTTCGGGTATAGCGGACCTGCGAGGACGGAAGGGTAGGTCCTCTGTTCAATTCCGGGTATCTGCGAGGCGGTGAAGGCCACGACTTCGTACTCTGGCCGTTTTCTGAAGAATACGTTGAAGTTATGGAAGTCTCTTCCAGCTGCGCCCATTATGACGGTCTTTATTCCATGTGGCAATTCCGGCCCTCATGACTAGGCGGGACTACCCGCTGCATCAAGCCTATATCTTTTCTACGACGGGCAGAACCTGAAGTAGCATGGCGAACAGCATCTCAAGAATACCAATACGTTTCTTATTGGAAGATCGAAGACGTGCTGACGCGGAGCTAATACGGTTCCAAGCACCAAAGACAACGGATGCCTTACTCAGAAGAATGCCCATCGAGGGCAGAGTCGCCCGTTGGAAAGACGAGGTCTACTTTGAAGCCGGCATTTCCATGGGCCTTGAGAAACCAAAGTCCAAGGTGGAGACCGGAACCATTGCCTTTTGGCCCATGGGGTCTGCGGTCTGCATCTTCTACGGAGAGACTCAACCGTACAGCCCAGTGAACGTGATTGGCGTCGTCAAGAGCGGAATCGCCATCTTCAAGGACGTAGCAACGGGAGCGAAGATTCGTATGGAGAGGGCTTAAGCCGCCGCCATCTTGTAGATGCGTATTCTAGCATTTCCGCCGACGGCTGTGACGAGCCGTTTCCTCTCCAATTCCTCTAGCATGTCTTTTGCGACACTCATCCGTACATTGAACTGGGAGGCAAGCGCATAGGGAGTGATCGCTCCCATCTTCGAGAGTTCGGAAAGGAATCGTGCGTCCTCCAGATTTGGAAGGTCAACGCCGCGCGATTTCTTCTCAGTGGGTTGCTTGCCCTTGGACTTCTTTGCGGGCTCTGCTTTCTTGTCTTGCTGAACCTGAGTCTTCTCCATCTGCGCTAGGCTCTTCTTCTTTGCTCCGCCCAATACAATCACTTAGCACTGAAGGCAAGTCGAGTTCAATAAAATCTTTCCGCATGAGTAGTCAGTCGATGGGAAAGAGTCATATCAGATAGTTCGGGATAGCAGTTGCTCTGCGGAGCACGCAGTCTTGAAGCTGGTCACGGTCAAGCTTCCTGAAGCTATCCTCGAAGGGCTGGATGAACTCGTGAAGGCAGGAATGTACCAGAGCAGAAGCGCCGCAATAAGAGCTGCCGTGCGCGATATGCTCAAGAAGGAACTGTGGAGAACCGAAGAGACCTAGCCCAGTACCGCAGCGGACCTGCGCAGCTCGTCAGCTGATCGGGCGGGATCATCGCTTTCGTATATGGACCTGCCAACGATGACGTACTTTGCCCCTGCCGCGATGGCTCCGTTGAGACTTCCACCCTGAACCCCCACTCCTGGAGAGAATATCGGGACCACTTCACCGAGGATTGAACGCACTCTGGTGATGATATCTGGAAAGGTTGCTCCCGCTATCACTCCATCGGCCCCCCATTGGAGGGCCCTTTCAGCGAAGGCCTCGAACTGGAATCTTCTCTCTCCTGTCTTTTCGTTTAGAACGATTTGGCCGTACCCTTCGCTCGCCCCCCTGTGACTCATGTGCACGAGCAACAGCACTCCTCTCTCCTGTGACTTTGCGAGTCGAAAGACGGGCTCTAAGCCGTCCTTGTATCCAGCGAATGGATTCGCTGTAACCGCATCAAATCCCGCCGAGAAGTACTGAAAGGCGATAAACTCGTTGGTGTGGCCGATGTCGTTGATCTTTGCATCCATGATTGTGGGAATGCCACATCTATGAGCCTCACGAACCAGCGCAGCCACACGATCATACAGCCCGAGAGGAAGGACCAATTGGTGGTTCATCTTTACAGCACATAAGAAGCGAGACACTAACCCAATCAGCTTCAAGCTATCTCTGAACAGGCCTTCCTTGTCTTCGCGTGTCAGGTCAAGCGCCAGCACAATGGGGGACTTGTTGCGAGCCGCCGCGTCCTCGATGATTTGCTTGAAGCCCAACTCGTGTCACTCGTCCGCAATTGCCTGTCGTCTTGGTGTCTGTAGATAAGCTATCGGTGAGCCTTTGGCGAGCAGCCCAGAATCCTCACGGGAATATCGGGAAGCTCTTTACATCCACTATCTTTGCGTAGAAGCCTTTCGCGTCTGACGTGTTACTCGTGTACTCTATCTTCTCTCCGGTTGGTTTCGAGGCAACGTACTTTACGAACGCGGAGGATGGCGGTTTCTCTTGGACGACGTAGAAGAAGACCGGAAGCGCGTCCGCCTCATAGTAGTGTTCAAATGGTATACAAGTTCCGACTATGTGCTTTCCATTGCGGGGGAAGTGCCAAAGCGGAAAGACTGTCCCTTCGCGCATCGATAGCGGAACAAGTGTTCGCACTATTGAGTTGATATTTTCGACCTCAGCGAGCATAGGCGCGGGCGGAGAAGGAAACTGACCGTCGAGACATTCGAGGAATTTCTGGGGTAGGCTCTTCACCTCAACGAATGAACCGTAACGGTATCTGCTGTCATCAGCGTCGTCCGTGAACATCCATTCCTCCCCCCTCAGTGAGTCGCTCTTGTATGCCAAGAATGCTTTCGGAGGGGCATCAGCGTAAGTGTAGGCCAGTATCGGGAGGTCACCGTCCCAGTACATGTATGCCGTGAACATGCCGAGCACGTGCCTCGCCTTGTGCTTGAGGTGCCACAGAATCTGCGAGCCTTCAGTCAGAGCGAGCGCCAACCTCGAGAAGTTGAGGATGTCATTGACCTCCACCGGCACTGGAGGCTTTATCGAGTTCAAAGAGCACGCCTCTTGAGAACCTAGAAAAGGGAAGGCCAGTAGTTAAATCTGCTGCGCTTCCTGTGAAAGAATGCGACATTGATCGATCGACAAGGCGCCAAAGTCGGATGTTGTGGATTCGCAACTCGACAGCGAGAGTACTATCGACTGTTTCGTGTTGTAGAACTACAGAGCACATTCTACAAGCTTCCGCAAACTGAAACAGCTGAACGCTGGAGGAGCGAAGCACCGTCTGACTTCCAGTTCTGCCTCAAGTCGTGGCAAGTGATTACACACCCAGCGACGAGCCCTACTTGGAGACGAATGTCCAAACTGAGTTTGCCGCCCAACAGGACCAAGTACGGTCACTTACGACCGACTCGTCAGAACTTTGACGCATGGGAGAAGACCCTACAGGTCTGCAACATCTTGCGAGCGAGCGTCTGCTTGATCCAGTGTCCCCCCAGCTTCAGGTTCTCAAAGAGAAACGTCGACAATGTTCGCAGATTTCTAGGGCAAACTGACAGGGGAGGGACCAAGCTTGCGTGGGAGCCGAGAGGAAACTGGAGGGAGCATCTGGAGGATATCAAGAAGCTTTGCCATCAAATTGACCTCATTCATGCGGTTGATATTCTGAAATCTCGCCCGGCAGTGCAGAAGGAAACTTGCTACTTCCGTCTGCATGGGCTTGGACCCAAGGAGTTCAACTACACGTACAACTACTCCCCAGAAGACTTGAGACGTCTGCGGGAGGCCGCAATCGAGACTCTCAGCGGTGGCGCCGAAGAGGTCTTCATCCTATTCAACAATCTCAGCATGCTTAAGGATGCAAGAGCCTTCGACAAGATGATGCGTGCGGGTCAGAGCATCGATTCCTCAGCGGAATAGGTCCTCTCTCCCGGGCCTCACCAATTCTCGCGCGCTTCCTCGTGCCAAGCGGTGCGGATACCCACGAATGATGGCCACGGGGATTCTGTCTGATTTGTTCATGACAAGCTCCGCCGCGCCCGCGAGCTCATCCGCGACAGCCATGATTGTCACTGCCAGCCTGTAGCCGAACATGTCCTTAGTTCCTCGATAGTCTACCCAAGGCCTCATTCCAGACAGACCGATCGCAACATTGGTCTGCCCCATCCTCCAAGGTCTACCGAACGTGTCTGACACTATTACTGAAACATCACTGCCAGTTTCTCCTCTGATCTGCCCTCTGATTCGCCGCGCTGACCTATCCGGGTCTTTCGGCAGTAGAGTGACAACTTCCCGCCCTTCGACGTTCGACTTGTCCACGCCCGCGTTCGCGCATACCAGGCCATGTCGAGTCTGGACGATCAGATGACTGCCCCGTCGTCTCACCACCCGTTTTGTCTCGCGCAGGATGACTTCAACTTGTCGCGGATCCTTTCTCATCGTCCTTGCGAATTCCTTGGCCGTCTTAGACGGCTTGACGTGGCTTAAAGAGACAACTCGCCTCTCAGCTTTTGAGACGATCTTCTGGGCGACGACAACTATGTCGCTGCTTCTCAGCGTGACATGTTGCCTACTTGCGGCGGCGGAAATCATTTTCCCGATATTGTCGCCTGGCTTGATCTTTGGAAGGTACCTCAGCCCGACTATTATCAGAGAGCCTTTTTTCAAGATGTGTTCCAACCGTCAGACGGTAGCCTCACTGTGTATTCGAGAAGAAAGATTCCAGTTTCTTGACGCCGACTAGATCCTCGAACTCAACTCCGAGCGCGTCGAGAACCTGTTCGAAGGTTGACCGAAGATACTCCATGTACTTTTGGATGTCTATGTCATCTACCCTTGCCAGCTGGACCGGTTTTACACCTTGCTCTCCTATCACTTTGACAAATGCAATCAGTTCGCCTGACTTGATTTCGAAGCCTCTTCCCTCAAGTTGTTTTGCAGCCTTCACGTGTTGAGGGGTGGTCTTTCTGTATCCCCCCGTTTCACGCCCCATCATCACCGAGAACGCTAATTCCTCAAGAGTGTACTCGCGGTTTCGCAGCTTGAGGTAGCATCCTTTCACTATCTCCGTTATTTTCTTCTTCGCGTTTTCAAATTCCTGAGGAGACTCTACTTGGCTGAGGATACGAACCATCTCGTAGAAGGCTTTCGTCAAGAATTCCGGTATGTGCCGTTTCTTTCCTGTCAGGCCTTTAATGTCCACACTTCCGTCAGGTTTGACGCCGAGATAGTTTTTCTTTCGAGAACTCAAAGCGAGATAACGGTAGTTCTTGTCGACCTCAAGCTCCATTTGCAGCGATGACTTGGACCAGTCGACGAGCTTCCTGAGCACGTGTTGGTCTGGGCTTTCCAAGAAGAGCGAGTCAGTGTCACCGTACAATACTTCGATCCCAAGCTCACGGGCCGTCTGCAATGTTTGTGAGATCGCGTATCTTCCGATTGCCGCTGTCGCTTCCGCCACCGGTGGGCAATATAACGCGAATCTGTCGGCTCCGAAGACTCCGTAGCTCGCGTTTAGCACCACTTTGAGTGCATCTGATACGACCTTGTACCAACTGAGTTGGCTCTTTGGAAGGGCGGCGTCCTTCGAACGTGGCTTGTACCAGTTCACTCGGATGTCTCTTAGCGAGCCAATCAAGAGACTTTCAAGGGCCTTCGTCTTCTTGCAGACCCAGTGTGGTGTTCCAGGGATCAGGTTCTGCCTGCACTCATCGTCCGCGTGAGGGCAGCGGACCGTCTCGTATCCGAGGTTCCAGTTCTTGATTATTGAAGGGTACAACGACGCGAAGTCAAGGACGGAAACGTTGAAGTGTACACCCGGACGCGGCTCCACAACGATGGCGCCCTTGTATTTCTTGCCCTTTATGATAGCCTCGGTGGTTGTACCTCCCTTGAGCTCTTGGATCTCGTCTGCACGTGGAATGAAGTAGTTCCGTTTTCGGTGGTGACAGTACATTATGCTTCTGATCCAGCTGGAGACTCCTTGTCGAGACACATCTTCCAGGCTCATGTAGCTGATCCGTGACAGCGCCGTGATGAGCTTCATTACAAGATCATCTTCGTATCCTGTCAGCTCTAACGTGATTTCGGAGTCATTGAGGCAATACTTGGCGAGTTCGCCGTAGCCAAGCTCGGAAACTGGCGCTGAGATCTCGATCTTCCCTCTACCTAGTATCGCCTCGCCAACCTCCGTGAGCGTATTCTCACGGTATCTCTGACCGAATGCGTAGACCTGTATCGACCGATTGAAGAAGAACTTGTAGAGATCGACATGCACGCCTTGCCTCAGGTAGGCGACATCACGCCCCATCTCAATGGGGATTTCTTGCTTGGCGAAACCTAGGTTCTGAGCCCGATGGTACAGGTACCTCAGGTCAAAGTCGTCTCCGTTAAACGTTAAGATGACCGGGTACGCAAGCATGGCTCTGAAGATATCAGCAAGGAGCTCTCTTTCTTTCTCGTAGAACTTCACGGAAGCGGTCGCGGGTAATGGTATGTCTCCCTGCTTCTTGCCCTGTTTCTCGAGAAGGAACACGCTGCTCTGCCCGTCTGACCCAACGAGGCTGGCACAGATCACTTCTTGGTCAGCGGCTTCCGCGTCAGGTATCCTGGTCGCGACCGGAGAGAATACCTCAATGTCAAGGGCCGCCCGCAGGTAAGTTGGGACAGGACACTCGAGAAGACGCATCCATTCAAGCGCGAGCCTCCGATACTCGTCCGATTCCGTTCGAAGCAGCTGCCCTACCAAAACAGTTGCTTCACGTGGAAGAGAATACTTGACCTGCTGGAGACACCCTCGTCTTACTTCGTACATCATGCCCGGTTCAAGGTTGTTATCGTAGATGTAGTTCTCGACGTACTTAATGTCCGCCTCCCACGCGCGAATGACATCTCGTATTGAGCCGGTCGGTTTCCCTCCGATCGTCAATGGGTCCTTTGTCACAATCTTCGTGCGAGTCGTTGACTCGCTGCGGAGTGCGTCGTACTTCTCGACAGTCTGGAACTTCTCGAACCCTGGATTCTTCGAAATTGCTTCGTTACTCGATAGCTCATCAATGGACTTGTCTGCAAAACAGTAGGGCCTGTGACCAGTGGTGTCGTACCATTCATAGATTCTATGGCTCTTCGCCTCATAGAAGCGAAGATAGCAGCAGCGTTTCTCGCCGTCATAGCCAATCGAGACGAAGTACGAAGGAGGAACATCGGATGGAGCTGCCGGAGTCGCTAACTCGACCGTATCGATAGCCCTCTGTTTCGATTCGGGTTCTGACAGAGGAGAAACGTACTGGTCGAGTGTCTGCATCGACCGAAATGCTCCACCCTACTCTGGAGCAGGCTCACATAGAAATCGTTTATGTCATTGGCTGCGTGGGAGTTGCTAGGCAACCCAGTCTGGTTCGTCGAGCTGGATGAAATCAATGCGGAACGCCGTCGCTTTGGCCATCGAAGCACTGAGCTGGATGGAGCACGAAGGACTTGGCGAGCGAGCGGCATTTGCGAGAACATCGAAACAACTTCGAGTTACCGAATCGGATCAGTTGAGAACAGCTCAGCTGCTCATACTCGAAACCACACGGCGTCGTAACTTCATAGACTACCTCATCCAGAGCGCAGCTGGCGGGCATCTTGATCTCGAGTCCCTCCAACATGGCATAACGAGCTCTCTTAGGCTGTTTTGCTATTGGGCGAAGTTTCACGGAGCGAGCGATCATGATCTCATTCGTATGCTGCGTGCCGCACGCTCCGTGCTCGGCTGGAAGACCCTGCATCCGATTGAGCACCTATTCGGGCGAATCCTTGCACTAGACCTTCCTGAGGCTACGGCGAAACTTACGGACGACGAGACCCTAGCTCTAGACCTCTTTCACCCCGCTTGGTTCGTGCGCTCCTGCACGGCTCTGCTCGGGAGGTCGGGGGCTCTGAAATTGATGCGACGAAATCTTGACCGAGCGACATCCTACATTCGACTTAACACATTGCGGGGAAGCGAGGAGGCATGTCTCCGCGAGATTGAAAGGTCTGAAATCGAGGTGAAACCTGTTGAGCATCTTCCGCTGACGTTCAAAGTCTTGTCCTCTAAGCGCCCTATCGTACAAACTGAAGCTTACAAACGCGGAAGAATGGTCATTCAAGACAAGGCTAGCATCCTCGCAAGCGTGATCGCAGATCCCGCGCCAGGAGACTCCGTTCTTGATGTGTGTGCAGCACCTGGGGCAAAGACATCGCATCTGGCTCAGCTGATGCAGAACAAAGGAACGATCTATTCGGTCGATAGATCGTCTGACAGAATGTCTTTTTGGAGACGGGAGGTTTCTCGGCTCGGAGTAGGCATTGCGCATCCTCTGCTAGCGGATGCCAGCAAGCCACTTCCAGTAACCGCAGAGGCTGATGTTGTCGTGGTGGACCCTCCATGCAGCAATACTGGAACGTTCTGGAAGTCACCAGCTACGAAATGGGTCGTGAGCCCGGAACGCGTACGCTGGCTTGCCGCAACCCAGCGCGTCATGTTACAGAACGCGGCACCCTTTGTCCGCGAAGGCGGCACGCTCGTGTACAGTACATGTTCCATTCTGACCGAAGAAAATGAAAAGGTTGTGAACCCTTTTCTCCAGGTGAGCCCTGACTTCAGAGCCGTTGACTCAAGCCCGAGAATAGGCCTGCCCGGCCTCTACGGATCAGAAGCGAGCCAACGACTGTATCCTCACACTCATGACTGCAACGGCCACTTCCTGCTAAAGATGAGACGAGTCGGTTGAAACTACTTTCCTTCACTCTTGCTTCTTGCTGCCTCCGATGCGCAGATAGCCTCGAAGAGCATCTTTGCTCCGAGCGCAGCGGTGACACCGTTGTCGCAGGGCGGCGACAGCTCAACGAGATCCAATCCTACCAACCTTTCATCGCATACTCCCGTCAGAAGACTGAAGCATAGATCAGGCCACATACCGTCTGGCTCAGGATTTTCAACTCCTGGAGCAAAACCAGGATCGACCACGTCAATGTCTATCGTCACATAGAGCTTCCCGAAATCAGAAACTGCTCGACGAACAAGACGCACATCCTCTCTCACGTCATGACGCCTGAGATCACGCATCGAGAAATGCTTTAGGCGGCTCTTTTCGATGAAACTCAGCTCTTCTCGGCAGAGCGCTCTCAGCCCAACGTGTACAATCTTTTCGGCGCCGACGAGCTCAATTACCCGTCTCAGGAATGTTGCGTGCATCAGCTTCTCGCCCATGTATTCGTCGCGCATGTCTGCGTGAGCATCCAAACATACGATGCCAACGTCCTTGGGGAAAGAACGAATCGCTCCGTACGAGATCGTATGCTCACCGCCCAAGACTACCGGTATCTTTGAGGCGGCGAGGATCTCACTTTCGACAGTGGACAATCGACGCATGGTCTCATCGACGGCGTCCACGACGTGTAGATCGCCGATGTCACAGATCTGAACGTCCTCAAGATCGAACTTGGAGCGGACGCTGTACGTCTCTATGTTCAACGAAGCCTCCCGTATAGCTGAGGGGGCAAACTTCGAACCTGCCCGCCACGTACTAGTCTTATCGAATGGTACTCCCAAGATGATGAATCTCGCAGCGTCGAACGAATGCCCAAGCCCAGAAAAGATCTGGGACGGGGAAACATGCAACCCGATCTGATCTGGAATCAAGAGTGCCACTACGCTCCGCCAGGTAGGCATTTCCTAGATGATCTTGCCATTGGGCTATTTGCCTATCTCTATGGCAACTTGGCGAATGGCTCTGAACGTGGCCCTGGATTATGGTGGTCATCCGAACGGCAGCCCTCCGCACTGGAAGGACATGCGCTGAGACAGAGTGTGGGTTTGCTTACAAACTCAGTCATGTCGAGCAGGTTGTTTCACGTCCCAACATCCTTCAGCGCGACAGGCGTGTCTGAGTTCAGGACAAAGATCAACGCGGAAGAGACTATCTTGATGAAGAGATGCCCAGCTTGGGAGGGTTCCTAATTATGATAATTATCATACTTAGACCCCAGCAAACCGCATATACAAGCAAATACTACGAACACAGGAAGCGCTTTGAGACTCGATGACAAGAGGTTCGTTACTTCTACGCTCTTCGAGCTCTCAATAATCATGGGATCTGCGGGAGCCTACGTCTTACTGCGGGAGACAAATGAACTTTTCAGGGCCGTGCTACCTCTGGCCCTGCTTTTCACAGCATTTGAAGTGCTCCGCAAGAACTCCAATGAGCTATTCTCTAACAAGGACTAGTCACAGCGCGAAAGCGCCAATCTCAATCTCTAGCATCCACCTGTCTCGTCAGTCTCAGAACACCAACGCGTCGGTGTCTTCTCTTCGACCTCTAGGCCCAGAGTCAAGAGAATCACGAAGTCGTCTTTCGAACGAGAATCCGGAGTCTAGTACGCACCTTGCGCACTCAGTCTCGCCGCCCTGCTGAAACGCACTCGATCGGTCTCTCGCGCATCTGATTCCGCCCACCACCAGTCGCAACCGACTCAACGACTCAAGTTGGAATTATTATGATGTTCTTCATAATATGATGGATAAGCTTAAATGTATGATAGATTTGACACGAAGCCTATCCGAGAACGACGCGTGACGAATATGACGTTGGCAGAAAGATTAAACAAAGTTCAAGTGTCGCTCACGAACGCAGCGCTGTCGGTTCTACTCATCAGACTGTTCTTGGCATTCGAGTGGCTCAACTCAGGAACGGGAAAGATCCAGAGCATCATGAGCGACCCGAGCGGGTATTTCGGCGGCCTCTCGAAGGTCTTCGCCGCAGTCTGGGCCAAGACGAATCCCTATTCTTTCATGGCAGATTTCCTCACGAACTGGGCAGCTCCGAATGCCTCAACAGCTGTCACAGCAATAGCAATCACGGAAGTCCTTGTAGGGCTTAGCTTGCTTCTCGGACTCCTAACTCGCCTCGGCGCCTTCGGGGGCATAGTCATGAACGTGATCTTTATCCTAGCGGCCGGCCATACCTCGCCGTCGACCATGGGCATCAACGTAGTGATGATTGGCGCGCAACTAGGCATGATGATAGCGCCGGGCGGAAGAGTCCTCGGAGTCGACGGGATACTACATAGGAAGTTCGCAAGGATACCGCTCTGGTAGAGGGTACTGGACTCCCCATTTTCTTGTCAAAGCCCTTACACGGGTTAAAGTGTAGTATCGAGCGCAACCTGCGCTGACTTGCCGATCCGCACGCCATGACACATGTGTCGTAGCCGTAGATTTTGGCCTCCACTCCCGATAGTTATCGGCTGACCGTTCATGTGAGGACAAGCTTCTGCACCACGAGAGGACACGAGGCACCGTGAGGATACGCTAGAGCCGAGGGTCCGACAGCTTCTAGATGCAGAAGAAGCTTTGTATACTAAACCTGATAAAAACAAGACTAAGGCGACCTCCTTGACCCTCAACGTCCTGGAGATAGCACGCAAGGACCTCGTGATCTGTAAGACATCGGATACTCTTCTCTTCGTCGCGAATGCGATGCTAAGCAGGAATGTGGGCTCGGTCCTTGTGGAGAGCGGCGACGACATCGTTGGGATAGTTACAAAGAACGACCTCCTGAGGGCAAACCTCTCAGGCAGACTGTGGAAAGAGACCACCGCCGAGAGCGTGATGTCTCATCCAGTCGCAATCTGCAACGCCGACGACACGGTTGACGAGGCTCTGGACAAGTTTCAGAATACACACTACAGTCGCCTCGCTGTGAGAGACAAGACGGGAAGAATTGTCGCCGTCGTCAAGAGAAAGATCGTCGAGCGGTTCGCACGAGTATCCACAGCATACGACATAGTCCGCAGACGAGCGGAAGCGAGTACTATCTCGCGCCCGCGCTGAGTCTTTCAAGACTTCCCTGTGGAGTTCCGAGGGCTGGTAGTTCCTTGTGCCAGAATTGTGTCAGGACTCGGCCGCCCCAGCAATGCCTAAGGACGATCCACAGACGAGGACAAGACGAAGCTACCAGGTCGTTTCACCTATCTAGCGTCGCATAGAGGAGGAAACGAAAAGCGATATACAGGAGCCTGCATTAACGGTCCCGCCCTGAGTTGAAAGCGTTGGCTGGAAGAATAAACCTCGAGCGTGCTCACGCGACGGGACTGCTCGTCGCAAGTGCGCTATTCATAGTGCTAGGCGCCTACGGACTCGTATTCTCTGCGCTCTACGACCTAGGGCTCATCCCTCTCATAGCGCTGAGTTTGGCTTCGATCGTAACCGGACTCGGGCTGCTTTTTGGGCGCCGGTTTGCTCTGTGGCTCTCGCTACTGATATTTCCGCTTGGAATCGTCGAGGCAGTCGCGACGCTTTCCTACTCGGTGAGAATGTCGGGCTGGTATCCCAGCGACATCATTGCGGTGTTCAATGCATCAGTCGTCCTGTACGCGGTGGGTTTGGTCGTTTCGCTTGTCCTAGTCATCGACAAACGCGGCCAACTCAAGTAGCAGACTTAGAGCGCGAACCGAAGCCGTAGGATTGTCCTCAGGAAGTCGGGGATGTCTCCCCTCGTCAGCTTCGACTTTCCCAGCTGACGCTCATAGAAGGTAATGGGTACCTCTTCGATCCGGAACTCGCCCTGTGCACACCTGTGGAGCATCTCGACTTGGAAGGCGTACGCTTTGGTGCCCGCATCCATGTAGCCGATCTTTGTGAGCGCTTCCCTTGTAAAGGCTCTGTACCCGCTTGTTGCATCTTTGACGTGCAAGCCGAGAATGGTACGAGCGAGAAAGTTGGCACCCCAGCTCACAATCTTTCTCTTTGTCGACCAGCCGACAATACGGCCCCCTTCGATGTAGCGTGATCCAAGCCCGACACCGCCGGAGAGTTGAGCAGCTCGGAGAATCGAGGGAAGATAGATTGGGTCGTGCGAGAGGTCGGCATCCATCTCGACGACTATCACAGTCTGTCTGTCCAATAGTGCTTCGCGGAATGCATCCTTGTAGGCGCTACCGATCCCCAGTTTTCTCACTCTGTGAATGACTCGGATATTCGGATGTTTCTTCGATAAAGCCTCAGCCTCGTCTCCTGTGCCGTCCGGGCTTGCGTCGTCGACAATCAGCACCCACCCATCAATTTCGTTGTCCCGAAAGACACGAAGCAGTGAGGGGATCAGCTTTGAAATGTTCTCGCGCTCGTTATAAGTCGGTACAGCGACACAGACTCTCGGCATTCCGCTCATCTTTAGGGATTCACCCTCGGCCTCGCCGCATCTCCTCGCTTCGGCGTTCTGTAGAAGTATGTGGCTCTGTTGAGAAAACCATTGAACACAGCTCTAGCGCTCGTCAAGAAAATCCCCACAGAGAGAGCACCCAAATAGATCAAGTCCACGACACGCTTTACTCTACTCGACCATTCGCCCGTAGATCTGTACACGGCGACAGCAAACATCGCAAGGGGCGCGGTATAGATCAGTCCGGACATCAAGACGGTGAAGGCGGCCAAAGCATTGTGCCGGAACCCGTTGAGTATGAACTCGAGTGGGAACACGAGACAGTACAGAACTGCGAGGAGAACACCGATTGCGATAAGCGGTGAAGCGGCGTAGCCTGTCAGGTAGACGAAGGCCTCTGCCTTCTGAATCAATGACATCTGCCTCGTCGCAACTAGGCTTGGCAGGTGCTTCTTCAGACAGCCCGCGAAACCGCTGGCCCATCTGAATTGCTGCTGCCTAAGTATTTGGAATGAGGTCGGAGCCTCGCCCGGGCACGCCACAGACGCGTCATACACGTACCGCCAATCACTCAATCGTAGACGGATCGATAGGTCAAGATCCTCAGCAAGCGTCTGAGAGTTCCATCCACCTACGCTCATGATCGCTGTCCTTCGGAATACGCCGCCGCCACCGCTGAAGTGGGTGAGAAGATCTGCCGAGAATCGGGCCTCCTGGTCGACAAAAGCATAGGCGTCCATCCCGAGAGAAAGTGCACGAGCCACCCACGATTCCCCGTCATGCAGGTAGGTTGGGCGTGCCTGCGCGAACGCTATTGCCTTGTCAGAGTACATGTATGGTATCATTCGTCGAAGGAAATCGGAGGGGGGCACGTGGTCAGCGTCGAAGACCGCGACGAACTCGCTCTTGCTTCTGAGCAGAGCTGTTTGCAGAGCGCCCGCCTTGAACCCTTCGCGCCGCTGACGATGGATCAGCGTCACGAGCGCAGGGTACCTCTCTTGGTAGGAACGAAGCAGCTCAGTTGTTCCGTCATCTGAATCGTCGACCACGATTATCTCAAGCTTGTCGCGCGGGTAATCAGTCGCAATAACTGAATCAAGCAGCCGCGATATGACTGACTTCTCGTTGTAGACAGGCACATGCACTGACACAGACGGCCATACAGTGGGGGGCGACACAGCAGGAGGCTTCTTTCTTTGAAACGCCCACAGCGTAAGGCTCCAAGCATGGATGGCGTAGATCGCAAGGAGCCCAGAGACGAGTACGGAAAGAACCAAAATGACCTCCTGCGATAGACTAAGAGGTTCAAACGTCAGCGGCGACAGAAGGCTCCACCAATCTACGACTGACACATGTGACCGCACGGGATTCTACATAACTCTTGCCAGTTTGAGTCCGGAACTAGGGCGTCCCGAGCAAACCTCAAGGTGTCAGGATGCGCAGTTGGGGTTACCCTCGTACGGGTTCCAGCGGCGGAATGGCATGTGAACGCTCCCGTCAACTCCGTCGTGCAGATCACGCCCAGCTACACTGGAAGCCTAGACAGGAGAGGCCTCTTTTCGTGTCAAGATGGCGCAGCTGAGTGCTCTTGATAAGCTCGTCAAATGTCAACTTGTCTCCATGGGACATGGCGGCTAGGCGCTTGTGCCTGAGGTGCAGTCATGAACCTCACTATCGGAGTTTGTGCGTTCAACGAGGAGAGAAACATCAAGGCGCTGCTCGGCGACATTCTGAGTCAAGAAGGTCTACCGGAAACTGTCAAAGTGATAGTGATCGCTTCGGGGTGCACAGACAACACGGCCGGCGTTGTTCGCGAAGTCATGAGGAATGACCCGAGAGTCCTGCTCGTTGAGGAGCAAACCAGATCCGGCAAGGCAAGCGCGGTCAACCAGATCTTGGCGATGTGTTCGAGCGGGCTCTTAGCCCTCGTGGACGCGGACATACGGCTTCCCCGCAATTCTGTCATGGAACTCGTTCGAGCGTTCTCTGACGAGAGGACTGGTGCAGTAGGAGCATTGCCGGTCCTCGGGAACGTCGAGAACGGCACCGTGACAAAGTCAGCCGCGATCATATGGCGAGTGATGAGTTGGGTCCTGAGCGAGCTCAGCGTGAGAGGCGAACTCTCATTCGTCATGGGAGAACTGTACTGCTTCAGAACCGACATTGTCAAGAGAATTCCTGCTGGAGTTGTGAACGATGATGCGTACATTGCCACATTCGTCCGAGGCAGAGGCTTCAAGGTCGTTATCGCGACGGGAGCTAACTTTGTGACTAAAATTCCGTCATCGATTACTGACTACGTCGCCCAGAGGCGGCGAGTAACCTTCGGGCACCTGCTGATGAGGACTCGGACGGGCAAGTTTGCGACGAGCATGGAGGGGATCGCGCTTAACCACACGAGTACTCTTGTGCGAGCCATGATATGTGAGGCTTTGATGCGCCCGACGAGCATTATTCGAGCTCTACTTGTCCTTGAACTCGAAGTTGTCGCAGGTCTGCTTGCTTGGCTGGATTTGAACACCGGGAAGGAGCACGTGCTTTGGAAGAGAATTGGAACAACCAAGTGACTTGTTAGTTCTTGATGTAGCACATTGGGCATGTGACCAGAGGACGCTTTCCCTTTGACGCGACTTTGACCAACTGAAACCCGCATTTGCTGCACGTCTGGTCGAGCAGGGTCAGTGTCCCGAGCTGTGGAAGCGGAAGCGTGAAGCTACACGCTCCTTTCCATTTTCCAAGGCACCCGATGAACCTTTTACCGCTCTTTCGGCTTCTGACAACATGCAATCTACGACCGCATTTTGGGCATGCAACCGACAGTGTAAGCTCTGCAATCCGTGCCTGCTTGATCGTGGAACTGAGCTGTTCACCGATCTCCTGCTCGTGCGCCTTCAACTCGTCAATGATGGGTTTCAAGTGCCGGATTGCATCGTCTACTACTCGTTGCTTCTCTTCTTTTCCGAGTTCGATGGTGTCCATCATCGCCTCGAGCTCACGAGTAAATGCAACATCGAGAACTCTCGGACAGTACTTCTCGAGAACGCTGACTATCTGAATCCCGAGCGGAGTGGCCTCGATTCTGTCCCCTTTGATGTATGCTCTTCGTAAGAGGGTTTCGATTATCTCAGCCCGTGTGGTCTTTGTTCCTATCTCGCTTGTTTCCATCTCGCGAAGTAGGCTGCTTGGGTTGTATCTCGGCGGCGGCTGAGAGAACTTCTCAACGGCTTTCACCGACAAGAACTTCACTCGGGTTCCCTTGCTGACAGGAGGAATAGTCACGTCCTCAAATCTTGCGTACGGTTTGTAGAAATCGATCCAGCCTGCGGCAGTGATGCGGGAACCTCTCAAGTAGAACCTGAGGCCGTTCACGGTAATTGTGGCTTTGATGGTTTCTCGGGTTGCGGGCTGCCCGAAGGTTGCCATGAACCGCTTGACAATAAGATCGTATACCTTGAAATCCCTAGGTTCCAGGGATCGTTTCGGAAGGGCGCCTGTCGGATATACTGCTGGATGGGCCGGATCCACCTTCTTGCCATCGCTCGGGTGAAGGACCCTTACGTCCAGCAAGGCGGCTGCTTGCCGTTCGTAGCTCGGGTTCTTCCTCAGACGCTGTACTACTTCTCGATAGTCAATCGAGGGGGGTAACTTCTGGCTCGACGTCCTCGGATACGAGATCAGAGCATCGAGGTACAGACGCTCAGCAACACCCAAGCTCTGACGCGGCGCCATTCCAAAGTGCCTGTACGCCTCAGCTTGGAGCGAAGAGAGATCAAAGGGAAACGGAGGTACAACCATGCTGGTCTTTGACTCGACATCTTCAACCGAGCCTTCTCTGCCGTCTGAGACTGTTGCAACCTTTTCCGCTTCCGCTTCAATGTCGAACTTCTCCACTTCAAATTCCGCATGCAGGGTTTCCCCATCGATCTCAACAGTAGCTTGGATCTCCCAACGCGGAACCGGCACGAATGTCTCGATCTCTTGTTCGCGTTCAACAACGAATCTCAGAGTCGGCCCTTGCACGCGCCCGGTGCTCAGAGTCGCGTATCTACCGCTTGATTTTCTCGCTGACTCCGTCAAAGCACGGGATAGATTGATTCCGTACAACCAGTCAACTTCGTGGCGACACAGACCTGCGTTCACGAGTGGAAAACCAAGCTGCGGAAGCATATGCTCGTAGGCGTGTCGTAGTTCTTCCGGGGTAAGAGTGCTGAATTTCATTCGTTTGGCGGCGGCGTCGGCTCCCGCGCGCGCGTGCTTCAAAATCATATATCCAATGAGTGAACCTTCTACGTCAAAATCGCAGGCATTCACGAAGGCGTCGGCTTCCTTGGCCATCTCGGCGATGGCGTTCAGCCATCTCCGCTGCCTTTCACGCCCGTGTTCAACTAGGTGGATTGGTTTCCAAACATACTCCCAGACGGGATATTGCCTTCGCTGGGAGATCCCAGCTTGGTGAACCTTGTAGAGGTGACCCAGCGCTGAACATACGAGGATCCTTTCGGCTGTTCGTTTCACTTCGTAGACCGGAACTCCCTTGAAGCTGAACTTTCTGGGCTCCCCCACGTATTGGAGCGCTTCCGCAACGTGGAGTGCGGCGTCCGGCTTCTCGGTGATGATGAGCGTCGTCATTGCGAATCCTTCTCCAAAAGGAAGCTGGCTACCTCGCGAGCTCTCTGTCCCGTCTCAGGAAGCTGCAAGAGTCGTTCGAGGAACGCTCTCTTGGTCACTTCACTGGTGTAGGCCACTTGCCACTTGCCGAAAGCCGCCTCCAACTGCACGTATGCTCGATGGTGTGCCTTGCAGAACTGCAACCCTTCAACTGTTATGTCGCTGCAAACTCGGCAAATGCATTGCATATGCGGGCGTCACTGACCCATCTTGAGACCTTACCAAGAACCACACGTACTAGGACTTCATAGGTTTGCGGCTTCATCGCGGCGTCTCAGTCGTAGCGAACACTCGTCTAGTCGGACGACACCTCTTGAAGTAGCATACCTTCGATGCTGATCGGCGAAAGCTTCACAGCCAGATCGTACGCCTCGTCGACGCGGGAGTCCCTTTCTGCGAAGATCTCTATGACTTTCTGTCCCTTTGAGACCTTGTGCCCTTCCTTTCCATGCAGGACTATCCCCGCTCCCTTTTCGATTGGCGCTCCTGCGGCGCGGGCGATTTGATTCATTGCAGCATTGGAGACGCGCGTTATGTATCCGTCACACGGGGCAACTATTTCCGCTTTGCATTTGCCCACTGGTATTTCAGCGGACCGAACCTTGCCGTCTCCTCCTTGAGCGTCAATTATCTCACTCATCTTCTCCAAGGCTTTGCCTGAAGCAAGGATTTGACTCGCAAGCGCTTGGCCTTCACCACGAGCCGCCTTGCCGCCCAGCTCGAGCAACATGCCCGCAAGCGCGGTTGACTTCTCAACTAGGCTGGTGGGACCCTTGCCCTCAAGTGCCTGCAAAGCTTCGCGAGCTTCGAGCGCAGGTCCTATGGCGTATCCGACTGGCTGACCGCCATAGGTGATCCCGCACCTAACCTTGATTCCGAGCTTGTCGCCCATGTTGATGAACTTGAATGAGAGCCTTCTCCCCTCATCTGAGGATGAGATCTTTGCCTCGTGACCAACCGGCAGATCGAGAACCATGAAATCCGCGCCCACCGCCAGTTTCTTCGCCATTATGCTCGCGATCATTTGCGGCTCCGGATCGATCTGCAAGGGATGCTCAACGCTGATGAAGATGTCATCCGCAGGCGCGAGGTGCAGACTTCCTCCCCACACGATTGCTCCACCTGTTTTCAGCGCCACTTTCTTCAGCTCAGCTGCAGAGAACTCAACAGGAGCGAGAACGCTCATCGTGTCTGCGGTCCCGGAAGGACTAGTGATTGCGCGGCTGCTCGTCTTCGGAATCAGCAGGCCAGCGGAAGCGACGGTCGGAACGATGAGAAGGCTGACTTTGTTCCCTGGCACGCCTCCGACCGAATGCTTGTCATACACGGGCTTCTCAAAGTCTATCTTCTCTCCGGTATCCGCCATCGCTTTTGTGAGCCACACTTGTTCCTCATCCGTCATGCCGTGGAATTGCTGGGCCATCAGGAACCCAGCCATCTCTACATCTGTGAGTGCGCCCTTGACTGCGTCCTGAACTATCGGGTAAATCTCATCCTTTGACAGGTTCTGCCCTAGTATCTTTTTGCGAATGAAGTAGGTCGAGCTTGGAGCGGGCAAGAGAGTGACTTCAATGGCGTCGCCCTCTCTGACGCTGAGCTCGGGAGTGAGATCATTCGTGAGTCCGATCTCTCCAGTGCGCACTATTGTCGCGGTGGTATCGACGGTTGCGGTCGCGTTCTTGTCGCCTCGTCTCAAGTTGACGCGGTCATGTGCGCGGATATCCACGCGCTCGCAGTCCTTTTGGTTCAACAATATGGTATGATGACCGGTCAGGATGTCGATTGTCCGACAGACGAACTGTGGCATTTGCGGATCGGAGGACTACTTGACCGGTCGTTTCATAAAGCTAGTTCCTGTACAAGCGAGCTATCATGTCCGTCTGATCCGGCGCTGAGTGTAGCCCACCAACCCTGAGACTGCGACCAGTGCTGCAGCCGCGGCGTTCTGGGATATCGCGAGCTTTGTCAGAGCATCTAAAGCCATCGCAGGCTGAGCGAAGTTCAGCAGCCCCTGAAGGGAGCCAGCAAGTTGCGGGATACTTCTACTCACGGACGCCATCTGTATCCAGAAAACGCTCGCGCCGATGACATAGGGTCCGTAAAGCACAGCGCTGAAGAAGAAAACCGCGAGTCCGGCGGCTCTAAGGATGCGAATAGTCTCAAGATGAGCCTGTTCCCGCGCTGCTGCGACGCGCATTGTGCCCGCCATGTTGCTCCAAGCTGCGGTCGCTACGATCAACACTCCCATGAATGTCAGGCTGACAAGTGGGATGGAGAGCGCGACGCTTCCGACCTGTAGCGCGTACCACTTCACCTCAAGACCGTGAGAGATGACGTAATCCAAGAATAGGTAGTCCATCGCAGCCACGATTGCGACGAAAGCAACCAAAGAGAGCCAAGCCCGAGCGTTTCTCACTTTAGACAAGTTCCCATTCCTTCGATCCTCATCTCGCTCCTCTGGCTGTGAGATGTCCGCAGTTAGCGGAAGGATTGCGCTAAAAAGCGTTTCTTGCATTGATTCAATCGGATCGAGGTCGTGACGTTTCATCCATTGTCTTTGTATCAAACCTTTATGATCTGCCAGGCTCATAGAAGTTCACCGTTCGGGAGCGCGTAGCATGTCGAGACAGATCATCGGACGAGGGACCTGGCTCGACCTAGTCGCGCAAAGAGTCATTGAGAGAGAGGATCAGCTGGCTAGAAAGCCAGCCGTCATTCGCACCGAGAGCGGACTGGGCGCATCCGGAATCCCGCACGTGGGAAGCCTGAGCGACGGCGTCAGATCATACAGCATCAAGCTGGCCATTGAGTCGCTGGGCAGGAAAGCTGAGTACATAGCTTTCTCGGACGACCTCGACGGTTTAAGAAAGGTTCCGTCAGGCATGCCAGCGTCGCTTGCGACGTACTTGGGCTATCCCGTAACATCCATACCCGACCCGTTCAACTGTCACGAAAGCTACGGCGACCACATGAGCTCGCTCCTGCGCGACGCCCTAGACAAGTGCGGGATTGAGTACACGTTCATCTCGGCTAAGAAGGCATACCGCGAAGGACTCTTCAACGAACAGATCACGAAGATCCTTGAGAACGCCGACAAGGTCGCCAAGATCATAAAGGAGGAACTGGGGCAGGAAAAGTATACCGAAGTTCTTCCGTATTTCCCGATATGCGGCGGCTGCGGAAGAGTCTACACTACCCGCGCGTACAAGTATCTTCCAGAAGAACACAAGGTCCTCTACGCGTGTGAAGGGCAGGTTGAGATACGCGGGCAGGAGCTTGAAGGGTGCGGATTCAGAGGTGAGGCAGATGTCCTCGACGGCCTCGGCAAGCTTAGCTGGAAGAGCGAGTTTGCAGCCAGGTGGCAGGCACTCGGAATCAACTTCGAGGCCTACGGTAAGGACATACTGGATTCCGTGCGAGTGAACGATCGCATCTGCCAAGACGTGTTGGGGTACGCTGCACCATATCATGTAAGGTACGAGATGTTCCTCGACAAGACGGGTAGGAAGATCTCGAAATCAACCGGCAACATCTTCACACCTCAAGTATGGTTAAGGTACGCGTCGCCAGAGTCCCTGATCTTGCTCATGCTCAAGCGGATTGTGGGCGCAAGAACGCTCTCCGTCGATGACATCCCCACCTACATGTTGGAGCTTGACAATCTCGAGGACATCTACTTCGGAAAGAAGCTGATCGAAGACAAGCACGAACTCGCGGAGCTGAAAGGCCTCTACGAGTACGTCTGGCGTTTGAAACCCCCTCGGCGACCGGAAACTCACGTTCCCTACAACCTGCTAGTCTATCTTACCAAGGTTGCTCCCAAAGGCAAGGAGAAAGAGTACATCCTCGCGAAGCTCGAGGAGTACGGCTGCCTACACGGAGAAGAAGCGGTTGGCATTGACGCACGGCTGGAGTACGCGCGAAACTGGGCTGAAGATTTCGCGGAGATACCAGAACACATACCCATCCTCTCCGGTGCAGAGGCTCACGCGGTCCATGAGCTTACCTCAGTCATAAGAGGACAGGCATCCGTGGACGTTCTCCAGAACTCCATATTCGAGGTCGCTAAGAAGCACGGTGTCGACCCGCCGGAATTCTTCAAGATCCTATACGGCATACTACTCGGATCAACCAAGGGCCCGAGGCTGGGCCCCTACATCGAAGCGATGGGACGCGAGAATGTTGCCGACGCCTTGGAACGAGCGCTGACATCCACGAGCGCAGGCCAAGCCAAGCAGGCTTCAGTCTCCCCAGATCCCTGAAGTAATGCAACGGAACGCAGGCCAAGCACGCATGAGGGCATTGAGACCCATGATTCATTAGACAATGCGTGACATCTGAGCCCTCCGAAAACCACATAGCCTCAAAACTGTAACTACGAAAGCTCAGCGTCTGAGATGCGATAGATTTCGTGTCTCAGGTCGCGTGGGCCCGTAGTCTAGCACGGATAATGACGTTGAGCGGAGACGAAACCTCCTCGCGGAAGCCTGCGGATGACTATCGGCGGAAAGCCAGAGGTCGTGGGTTCAAATCCCACCGGGCCCACCATGATTCTTGTTAGAGTCTGAAATTCTTCACTAGGGGCTTCGGCCTGCGAGCCTCGCACAAGACCCGAATGTCGGTGTACCGTAGGTTCAAGACGATGGTTGCGGCATCGATCTCATCATAAGGTGTGATATGGGACGTTCATGCAGAAATGAATCTGAACACTCTGGTGTCTCTACCAATCATTGCGTTCTCGCTTTTCACTTTCATAGCGGAAGCGGTCGGCTATGAGATAACGTTCGCGATACGGTAGATAGATTTCAGGTTTCAGATGGGATCCTCTCTCGTCTTCTTGGATATCACCTCAGGCTAGGCGCTGCAGAAACGGGGGACATTATCCCTGGTTGAGCGCGCCATTGTGCCTGACACTTGCGTTCTATCTCTATCGGACGCCAAACGGGTACTCATCACCCGCGAATTCTAGGGCACCGGACTCGGAAGCATCGACTTACTTCAGTGACTGCCGCTGTGCAGTCTGTTCCCGATTTGGAATCTCGAGACCAATTCTAGCAGCACGAACGCTCCGAATCCTGCAAGATTCGCCCGCCTTTCTTGGACTATCCGCGGATACCCTGCGAACATTTGGTCTATGCTTTGTCCGCCGCAGATTTCGTTGGTTCAAAACGTGAAATGTCACCTAACTGGGCCCGCCACAATACTAGCACTGAGAATGAGTTGAAGTTCACATAAGCGGACGAGCAACCAAACTAGATGATGGAAGAGCTTGGCTGAGCTCCCGGATTTGCCTTCACTTCTCGGGGACTGGGCTGTCTTGCGCGCGTCCGCCCATGCCTGAAGGATAAGAAGAAGACAGGCCTATCAAGAATTCAGGTTAACACGTATACCAGTGTGGTCGCCAAGGTCAAGGGTATCCATTCACCGTCTACAAGTAGGTCTACCAGTATGCGTTTCTGGCTGTGTTTGGTGAAGAAGTGAACATACCAGAAACCGTAGACTATGCTGGCGGCGAGGATTGGAAGGTACTGTAGGAAAGAATCTAGAAGCCAGCATACTACAGTCCAGACGATGAGGGTTGCGTTAAGCAGTAGAAGGAGTCTGCGGACATGTGGCACGCCCAGGATTATGGGTAGGGTTCTGACGCCCGAGGCGCTATCCCCCTTAACATCCCTCAAGTCAAACAAGATTGAGTTGATCATTATCTTGGTGAAAATGAAGTAGAAGATCAGAAGCGACAGGAGCGTGCCCTTCCCCCCGGCCGGTCCAATTGCGCGTAGACTTGGCAGGAGAGTAGGTACTAGTGCCCAAGTTCCTACCAGCACCACATTCTTCACGACCGGAATCTGCTTGAGCCTAGGCGCGGAGGGTAGGCCGACGCTGTAAGCCGCGTAGACTCCCAACGGTGACAGCAGGGTGACCAGGACGCCCAGGCCCTCTCTAGCCCCCACAGCCACGGATGAGGCGAGAGCAGCCGTCGCAACCACCGCCCACATCCTCTCCCTCCCCATGAAGAGCCTCGACCTGTCAGGATCGTTTATCAGATCCTCCCTCTGATTCATCACTCTGTCAAGACTATACACCGCGAATGTCAGAGCGAAGGCGGCTACCAGCAGCGGCGTGTCGACTTTCACCCCTTGCAGAATAAATGATAGCAGGAGCACCATAGAGCTGGTCAGAGACACGAGTACAGAGCTTGAAACGAGCAGGAACGATATGCTGCCAAACACTCTAAAAAATGGATGAAAACTTGATTCTCTCACTATTACCTCGGTAGTATTCAAACAACCTTTCCCCCCACTCCAAGCTTTGAGGATGGCTACCCATCACATCGACGCTGTAGTCGTAGGCGCCGTCGAGCATGAATAGGCCGAGTGACAGAAAGTTCTCAGTAACAGTCAGAGCAATCTTCAGACCCTCCCGGACAAATACCTCCAGGTTACGGTTGATGATGATCCGCTTTGCATATCTGGCTAGATCCCTCAGCCTCACCTGCTCCCTTATCCTATCGAGCACCTCTTTAGTGACTATGAGCCTAACCAGAGCGCCTTCTCCCAATATCTCCGCCATGGTCCCAGCGAAGTCTGGATGAAAGATGGGGCTCACACCATCAACCTTCCTTGAGCTCTTCAACAGTTCAAGATATCTCCCGTGAACCGCACCCAAGTTGGAGGGTGTTGCCTTCACAACACTGGCGTTGTCTAAGGCCGAGATTCCCATGAGCAGATGTTCAGGTATGCCCGATATGTCGTGGTTAAGCCAGAAATCTTCCATCTCGCTCAGAACGTTTGACGCCCTCAGTAGCTGATCAAGCATGACAGCGTAGATGGAGCCGATGCTTGTCAGCGAGTACGAGTGTGTAACCGCATCCTTACGGACGAGCCTCTCAGACTCGAGCTCCTTCATTGCATGGAGGACGCTGGTGTCCCTTGCGTCGATACGCGTCCTCAGGTCCCCTAGACTCTTGGGCTGTTCTCTTAAGCAAAGGAGTATGTCATCCTGTAACGGACTGAGTCGCCCTGAACCGCGCCCCCTTTTCCGAGGCAACATTTTCAGTTTCTCCACTTCTAGCTCGGGCAATGAAAGCCTAGACAAGGGACTCTAGCAGCGGCCACTGCTCACAGTGAGAAAATGAGCGGTTGCTCATGAGTGTTTCCTGATGAGGCCTGCATTGCTCTAAATGAGCAATAGTGCCCATTAGGAGAAGGCTTATATGCTGTCCGCATACCGCCGATGGTGAACCGCTGGCTGGCAGCCCAAGATGGAAGGAGAGACCGAAATGATTGACAGATTGCTTTCGTCCGATGTCAAGGCCGACCTTCTAGCCCTGTTTCACAATAGCCCAAGGCTCACCGATACCATCGATGGCTTGGCAAGAAGGATCGGAAGGGCAGCCAGCGAGATAGAGGCTGACGTGAAAGAACTCATCGACATCGGCGCCCTATCCAAGAAGAGAACCTCCAGGTCTGAAGTCATCTATTTTGACCGAAAGAACGACATGAAGATTCAACAGATCGTTTCGAATCGCCTCAAGAGAGGACACTCGCAAGCCTAGCCAACATACACAGCCTTCTTTGCATGATTCACATAGTCGACCAGCGTCCAGTTTTCGTGCTCTTCGAACTTCAACGCGAGGTTGCTGTAGAGCTTCCTTGCGATAAGCCTCTCGACAACGTTGCCTCGTCTACCGAATAGGCCGGCTAGACCCACGTGGAAGGATTCGAGCTTCTCAGGAATGTCCGCGCGTTTCACCTGATAGCTGCTCTCAAGGCGCTCATAGATCGCCTTCCTCACAATCTCGCCCAGAACCAGTAGACCATAGTCAACAGCGTTGAGCAAGATATCCTTGAACTCAGCGTCATCTACCTGTCTTACCCTCCCGGCCAAACTAGCTCCTCATTCCGTCATTCAATAGTGGTATAAGAAGAAACGACTCTGCTGACATTCTTCCCTGGCCAGCGGGAATTGTTCGTGTTCGAGACGCTAAGGCTCTATATACACGTGAAAGATTGACACATGGCGGGATCTGTGATGCCAGTTTCTGAACTCTCTCCGCGGGACTTGCGGGTAGAATGTGAGCCGCTGGAGTGCCATACGAGCGGCGATCTCGCGCCTCTAGAAGGCGTCATTGGACAGGACCGCGCTCTTCGGGCGCTGAATCTTGGGCTCGGAATAGGGGAAAAAGGATTCAACGTATATGTCGCAGGCCCCTCCGGCACAGGCAAGACCACAGCCGTGCGAAACTTCCTTGAAGCAATAGCAAAGAGCCGACCGGCACCTGCAGACTGGTGCTATGTGAACAACTTTCGCAACCCGTACGAGCCGTTGTGCATCAAGCTTCCAACAGGAAGAGCTAGGGCTTTCCAGAAAGACGTTGACAGCTTCATTGAAGAGGCAAGACGAGCAGTTCCGAGAGCGCTCCAGAGCGACGAGTTTCAATCCAAGAGAGAGGCCTTGATCAAGAAAGCGGAAGAGCGCAGAAATGGGATCCTCTCTGACCTTGGAAGCGAAGCTCAAAGATCCGGATTCTCCATCCAGGCAACAGCTCTCGGCATAATGTTGGTTCCAATCATAGATGGAAAACCAATCGGTGAAGAAGAACTCGCAACGCTACCCGACCACGTCAGGAAGGAGATCGATAGCAAACGGGAGAATGTTGAGAGCAAGTTTGAGGAAGCTATGAAACAGATTGCCGCGTTGGAGAAAGAGACAAGAGTTGCGCTCAGGAAACTCACCAGCGATGCGGTCCAATATGCGATAGGTTTCCTGATGGATACTCTTGTGAGGTCTTACGAAGATATTCCCGAAGTTGTGAGCTATCTGAAAGATGTTAGAGCAGATATCCTCGAGAACTTCGAGACCTTCGCAGGCGCACCAGAAGCCCACGCTACCCAACAGCAACTATTGGCTCCCTGGATGAAGGACCTGCCCTTCAGAAGATACAAGGTCAATTTAATTGTGGATAACTCGGAGCTGAAAGGCGGGCCGGTTGTCTTTGAGGAGAACCCTACCTACGCCAACCTGTTTGGCAGAATTGAGAAGGAGGCTCAATTCGGGAGTTTCACGACTGATTTCACGCTGATCAAAGGAGGTTCAATACACAAGGCGAACGGTGGATACCTCGTCGTTCCGGTTGAGGAACTGCTGGGGAATATACTGTCTTATGATGGGTTGAAGAGGGCTCTGAGAAACAACAGAATCATCATCGAGGAGGCAGGCGAACGCCTAGGCTTCATCTCCACAAAGAGCCTGACCCCTCAGCCGATACCGCTCAATGTCAAAGTCATATTGGTGGGGAACCCCCTCGTCTATCAGCTTCTCTTCGCCTATGATCCTGAGTTCCGGGAATTCTTCAAAGTTAAAGCAGATTTTGATACCACGATAGAGAGAAACAAGGAGAACCTGCGAAGGTACGCCTCATTTGTTTGCACCCTCTGCGGCAAAGAGGGACTGAAGCACCTTGAGGCGCCAGCCATAGCCAAAGTTGTGGAGTACGGTTCGAGGCTAGCGGAAGACCAGAGGAAACTGTCGACTCGATTTGCAGAGGTCGCTGATCTCATACGAGAAGCCAACTACTACGCTACCCAAGATGAATCCAAATACATCAACGCTGGCCACATCACCAAGGCGCTGGAAGAGAAAGTCTACCGCTCTAATCTCATCCAGCAGAAGATCCTTGAAATGATGCAGCGCGGTCTCATACTCATAGACACATCGGGGGCAAAGACGGGTCAAGTGAATGGCCTGTCCGTGATAAGCCTAGGCGATTTTGCTTTTGGCAGACCATCGAGGGTAACTGCAAGCATAGGCCTCGGGAGAGAAGGCGTTGTCGACATAGAGCGTGAGGCAAAGATGGGGGGACCAATTCACACCAAGGGAGTCCTGATACTGAGTGGTTATCTAGCGAACAAGTACTCTCAAGACAAGCCACTGAGCCTGTCCGCCCGGCTCGTCTTTGAGCAAAGCTACGAAGGAGTGGAAGGGGATAGCGCCTCCAGCACTGAAGTATACGCGATACCCTCCGCTCTGGCTAGCCTTCCAGTAAAGCAGAATATTGCAGTCACAGGTTCTGTCAACCAGCGGGGAGAGGTCCAGGCTATCGGCGGAGTGAACGAGAAGATCGAGGGATTCTACGAGCTCTGCAAAGCAAAGGGCCTCAAAGGTGAGGAAAGCGTGATGATCCCGAAGAGCAATGCCCAAGACCTGATGCTCAAAGAAGAAGTTGTCAAAGCCGTAGCGGAAGGACGGTTCCACATATACCCGGTGAGCAACATCGACGAAGGAATAGAGATCCTCACAGGAATCAAGGCCGGAGGGAGAGCAAAAGACGGACGGTTTGAGTCCAACACTGTGAACTACAAGGTCGACCAGCGCTTGAGAGAGATGGCAGAGACCATGGCCAAATTCGCTGAGGCTCCGGCACAGAGAAAGACCTCATCCCGACGAAGGAACGATGAGTAAACGCGATTGCAAAGCATTCAGCGAAGATTTCGATCACGCACAGCGCTTTGCACATCGCCATAACACAGTCTACACTGCCTGCCGATTGGGCGAGAATTCTTCCTGATGTCCACAGATCTCTTCGAGGCACTAGGCTACTCCCCTGTCTCCGTATCGTGTGCCATCCCGCATGATCCTTCTTGAATCTTCGAGTCTGCGGATTGAAGCCTGAAGTTCCGGTATCGTTAGGCGAAGATCCGTAGACGCCTTGGAGAGCGATATCTCGCCTTTGTTTTCCACAATGTATTGATACACCGCATCATCTTGTTGTGAAAGTTGAGAAGTCACGATGGCAGTCGGCCGGGGAATCTCCATCGTCTGGCCGAATGTGGTTCCGCAACTGACGCAGTGAGAATACTCTCTCGGAGTAAGCGCCCCGCAGGATGGGCATCGTGCCAGCGCCGGACCTCGTTCCAGCGTGGCAATGCTCCTTGGATACGATAAGGTTGCACGCCTGAGCGAGGCGGGCGCAAAGAACTTTCGAAGGCTCTCTGCAGCTAGCCGAAATGCCTCGCGAACTGACGGGCCTTTTTGGGGGCCCATAGGCACCCTGCAGACGTCACACCACCAGTATCCTCGCACCAAGCGAAGTCCATACCCACATCTCGGGCACCTTGGCAGGAGGTGAGCCACGTCGGACAAGAAACCCACTTCTTACGAGATGCTCTCACAGAGGAAACCGGAGCCACTCCCTTAATAGCTTGCGACGCTCGCCGGACGTGCGTACCGGGCGTCGAATTCGCTCTTCATCACCCGGAACCTCTGTTCCAGATAGGCCGAGGATGTCAGCCCGCGCTTCTTGGCAATCTCTCGAATCGCCTTCTCGACGCCGGACGCATGCTGAATTGCCTTCTTAGGCTTCAGCGCGATCACAGTCGGAATACCAAGCTCCAACGCCACATCACGGAGAATCCATTTCCTGAGATTGTCAGAAGATGACCGAACCTTCATCGTTAGGGGTACTCTCGAGGCAGACTCTGTTATTCTCCTTGTCGCGAACGGGAGCCTCAGCTCAGCTCGAAGCGGAGAGACGGCTTGCTCGTCCCTTTGGAAATTGACTTCATGCGCGTTGCGGATGCTTTCAGAAATAGCTTCTTCGCACGCTTCAGCCCCGCGTTCGCCTAGGATCGCCGCGAACCTCTTGTATCCGCCGAAGAGCTCGTCGCTGCCCTGCCCGAGCATGATCACAGGTCGGCCGTTCTCCAGCGCGGCCTGCGCAGCCCAGTGGATCGCCATGGCTATGCTCACCTTCATCAGACTTGGTTCTTCGACGAGCCAAAGTACCCTATCAAGGGACTGCGCCACATCATCCTTGGACAGCTGCTTTTTAACAATCGGTAGTCCGATTGCCTCCGCCGTCGACTCAGCCACGCTCATCTCGGCCGTCTCGCCAACCCCAACGGTTACCAGAAGCGTATCCACTCCAGCATCCTTCGCGATCTTGGCAAGGACGGTGCTATCCAGGCCTCCTGAGAACCCGGCAGCAATTGCATCAAGCCCCGTCGTCTGAATTAGGACCGATTCGACTAGCAATCGCAAGAGGTCGCGTGATCTGACTTGCTCGTGGCGCGGTGATTGCGAGGCGCTCACCTGAGCCTCGGGTGACTCAACGGTTAACTTCTGCGGACTTGCTTTCAAACAACTTCCCGGTGGCAAAGTTGTTGCCTCACGTATCCCTATGGCCCACAGGGCTTTCCGGTCTGATGCAACGGCGACCAAGCCGTTACGACTGCCAATGAAGACGGGCTTCAAGCCCAGCGGGTCCCTTGTAACGAGCAATCCTCCGCTGGTGCAGAAGCAGAGTGAGTATGCTCCGTCTATCGTGTGTCGAATCGACGAGAACTCAACCGGGGTCAGCTTGTTCTCCAGAAGTCGAGCTGCCTCTTCTCCTCCAACCAGCATCCGATGTGCCACGATTCTGCCGTCTAGGCAGAGCCATCCTTCGCCTGCTCGGATGGGCTGTGGATCGTCGCCTGCAAGTGTGCGCGTGAAACCGTAGCCGATTGCTGAGTTTCCTGTGGTCGATGGTGGGTTCAGATGGCTTGGCGCCCATGCTGACTCGAGGTTTCCGTCCCAAGCGACGGCCGCTCCGTCCTGCGCCCGATGCTGCATCCCGCAGAGCATCTTCGCAACTAGGCCAGGCGCGTCGATTCTAGACTTCGAGAAAACCGCGGCAATTGCGCCCAATGGCTGGCCTCGCTTTGGCAGGGCCTTTATACCAACAACGGTTTTGATATGTCTGTCCCTGGAGCGTTGTTCGGTGACGATTCTACCCATCGATTCAGGTCGTTACGGCTCGCTGGAGATGAGACGGATCTTCGAGGAAGAGAACAGGCTGCAGTGCATGCTCGATGTAGAGGCAGCGCTTGCGCGCGCTCAGGCGAAGGTGGGAGACATTCCCGCAAGCGACGCGGCAACGATCTCGAAGAAAGCGTCAACACGAACCGTGCGGGTCGAACGCGTGAAACAGATCGAAACCAAGACGAAGCATGAGACAGCTGCAGTCGTCGAAGCCTTGTCGGAAGCCTGTGGAAAAAGCGGACGGTACGTTCACTTGGGAGCTACCTCAAGCGACATCTTGGATACCGCAACGGCACTGCAAGTCAAAGATTCTCTAAGGCTCACCATGAAGAGACTTGACCAGCTTGAGGAGACGCTCCTCACGCAAGCAAGCAAGTATTCGGAGACTATCTGCGTTGGCAGGACGCATGGTCAGCATGCGCTGCCGATCACTTTCGGGTTCAAGTTTGCGGTTTGGTTGCGAGAGATTTCAAGGCACATCTCTCGGCTTCGTGAGTGTACGCCACGGCTTGTCGTCGGCAAGCTGACGGGAGCCGTCGGCACGATGGCGGGCTTGGGCGACCATGCCCTCGAAGTTCAGAGGCTCGTGATGGAAGATCTGGGACTGGGAGTCCCTGAAGTGACTACGCAGATACTTCAGCGAGATAGATACGCTGAGCTCGTATCTGTGCTCGCTAACCTTGCGAGCTCGATCGACAAGTTCTCAACTGAGATCCGAAATCTGCAACGTACTGAGATCGATGAGGTGCGAGAGCCGTTCGACATCAAGACACAGATTGGCAGTTCGGCGATGCCCCATAAGATGAATCCAAGAATCTCAGAGAACATATCCAGCGTTGCCAAAATTGTTCGCAGCCTCGTTCAACCATCTCTTGAGTCCGTCGTCACATGGCACGAGAGGGATTTGACCCAGTCCGCGGCGGAACGCTTCACTATTCCGGAGGCATTCATACTGACCGACCACATCCTTGCCGGCATCAACCAAGTTCTGAAGGGCCTGTGGGTTTCGCCGGATCATATGACCCGGAACCTAGACCTCACAATGGGTATGGAACTGTCCGAGGCGCTCGTTAGCGCGCTCGTGAAGAAAGGCATGGAAAAGCCCAGAGCCTTCAAACTGATGAGAACACTCGCGATCGAGAGCACCACGCACCAGAAACCGTTCCATGATCTCGTTCGGGAAAATGCTGAGGCCACCAGGCTCCTATCAGGAAAGGAGCTGGACTTCGTTTTCGATCCACGAAACTACCTCGGAAAGACGAGGGACTTGATTCGTGGCGCCGTTGAGAAGACCCGGCAGGAGCGCCGCCTGCGGGGATTATCCTCCTAGTCTGATCAATGGTCGTCGTTGGAGTACTCCGTCAGGAGGCTCTGCTCTGTCTCCTCGCGGGTCGATCTGAGTTCTTCCCATTCCTCTGACTTGATGAGTCCGCCTGCCTGCTCCTTGATCTTCTTCGCGAGCTTGGTTCCGATGAGGGGGATCTCAGCTAGTTCCGAAGGAGAAGCTCTGCGTATGTCCTCGACTGTCTTCAATCCAGCGTTGTGCAAGGCTCGGGCTCTGACTCGGCCTACTCCCTGCAAGCCCAAGAGCGGTATCAGGTCTGCCTTGGCGCCCTTCTCCACTCTCAACCTCAACTGTTCGAGCGGTTTGCGCAGGTCTCTATGTCCGAATAGGTCGGCGAGCTCGTGAGCGGAGTAGAGAAGCCAGTCAGAGATCTGTACCAGTCGCATTAGGTCGCCTGGTTCCACTCTATGAGTTTCAAGTATCGCGTCTTCCGGGGTCTCCTGGATCCAGTCCATAAGAACTGCGGCGGTCTTAACCTCTGCCAAGAAGTCTTGGTACCCAAGATCGAATGATCCTTCGAGCTCGTCTGGGATTTCGCACATGAACTGCTCTGTCCTTTCGGAAGCGATTGCGGCGAGCTTCTCATCTTCCCCGCGTCTGGGGTATACTCTAGGAGCGATATCTGGCGTGCGTGCTATGAGGTGCAAGAAGCTGAATTCTGTGAGTCCTGGTGCGCGCCTGTAGAGTCCATCTCTAATAATCACAGCTGACGCAGGATCGATGTAGAGCTCGGAGACTCGACGCCCAAACCTCGTTGCTACGAGCTCTCGCTTGTCGTATCCGATCATTTCCTCCTTCGCGAGAAAAGAGAGTATGTCAGCCATGCGTGAACCGATGGCTCTCGGGCCGTATTGATAAGCATAGAATGTGCTTGAGAAGAAGGCACGCAGTCCCTCCTCAGTGTGCGCAAAGCCCGTCGCAATCGTCGACAATACATGTGGTCGTAGGACCCTCTCCACGCCTAGCTTGGACCACAAGCGTTCGGGCTCTGCGAGAACATAATTCTCAAAAAGAGCATCCTGCTCTTCTTCGGTTCGTGCGACAAGGACGGCTTCCCCATATTCGTCGTATTTGGGCCGCCCGGCGCGTCCGCACAACTGCTTGTACTCTAGCACTGAGATCGGGTATCTGCCGTAGCCTGCCTCATATCGCTCGTGGCTCGTGATTACGACGAGTCGCGCGGGCAGATTAACGCCAGCGGCCAGAGTTGGCGTGGCTGCGAGGATCTTGATCTTGCTGTCCCTGAACGCGTCTTCAACCATTCTTCTATGGGCGCTGTGAAGACCAGCGTGGTGGAAAGCCGCACCCAGACTAACCTGATCCGCGAGGATCTCACTGAGCCTGGTCTTTTCGCCGGTTGTTCTGATACCACGGGCCACAATCTCGCAGGACCGTTTCTCTCTCGGTGAAATTACTCTCCTGAGAACAGCGGAGGCTCGCCTTCCCATTTCAACGGCCGACCTACGGGTCTCAGTGAACAAGAGCGCTTGGCCGCCTTCTCGGATGGTCTGCAGCGAAATGTCCATGATCGCGTTGCCGGTGACAGGCTGAATCGTCTTGGCGGAGCCGTCTTTGAAATGGATCTCATTCTGAGAGTACACGCCCTCCCTTAGCGGGACTGGCCTCCACTCCGTGGTGATGGCCGAGCCTCCGATCCAATCGGCCACTTCTGCGGCGTTTCTGACTGTAGCGCTGAGCGCGAGCAATTGTATTTTCGGATTCAGTTTTCTCAGACGTGTCATGACGACCTCGAGGGTTGGGCCTCTTTCCGCCTCGTTTAGTAAGTGAACCTCATCAGCCACCACCAGCACAACCTCGGAGATCCATTTCGCTTTGTGACGGAGAAGAGAGTCTGCCTTCTCGTTCGTCGCGATCACTATGTCGTACCTACCGAGATGCTCGTCGGAGCGGTCATAATCCCCGCTTGTTATCGCTATTCTGATTCTGTGTCCGTCAGGCTTCTCAAGAGCTGAGTACTTCTGGAACTCTTCGTACTTCTCACTTGCCAGCGCTCGCAGAGGGGTCAAGTACAACGCCTTGCCTTCGCCATTCAGAACCTTCTTCAGGACTGCTAGCTCGGCCACGAGTGTCTTCCCTGACGCGGTTGGGCTGGCAAGCACGATGTTCTTTCCCATCAGGACGCCCGCGTTCATTGCGTCAACCTGCGGCGGATAGAGGGTATCGTACCCATTCTCCGAGAGAACGCGTTTGGCCTGATCCGAGATCGGAAGATCTTGAACCCTCAAGAAACGGTTGCTTCCTCAGCCTAAGCGGCAGTTCGCTTCAGATGACCCGGTTTGGGGGAGTACAAGATCCCATCCCTGATGAGCTGATTGACCAAGGTGCGTGCCTCAGCCTCCGTCAGCTCTGCCTTCTTCAAGAGTTCCTCGTAGAGCCTCGACTCTTGGACGGTTCCGGTTTCGCGTTCAAGAATGGCCACCGTACCGAGAATTGACTGCATTCTGTCACGGAGACTCTTCGGTTTCCCAGTCATTATTACGTCGATATCCATTTTCCCTGTGGTTGTGTCGATCCCAACGTCCTGAAGCGCGATCGTCATCAGTCTGATGACTGCGTCCGTGTCCTCTACCGTGACCTTGTCTCTCAGGAAAGATCGGGCTCTACACTCCGAGAGCCTAACCAGCGCCTCCAGTTGGCGGGGAGTGATAGCGATCGGCGACTCTGCGGTGGTTGACGTTGAACGCATCTTAAGGTAGAAGTCTCTGAGCTCCTTCGCAGCTTCCTCGGTGAGGACAGGTTCGGTTCGACGGGCATAGCTGACGTACTTCCGAAACATCTCGGGTGTCAGCGGAACTTCCTCAGGGGTGGCTCTGGTCCTATGCAACGCCAGAATGTGCTCTGACATCTTGCCGTCCGTCTCGGAATCGGGGGCGTCTCGCATGACGAATATCAGGTCAAACCTAGAAAGAATCGTCACTGGCAGGTTGATGTTCTCAGTGATGTTCCTATATGGGTCGTATCTTCCAAGCGCGGGATTTGCCGCGGCAAGCACCGACGCCCGTGCATTCAACGTTGCTACAATTCCGCCTTTTGCGACGCTGACGGTTTGCTGCTCCATCGCTTCATGTATCGCGACACGGTCGTCGGGCCTCATCTTGTCGATCTCGTCTATTGAGCAGACGCCCTTGTCTGCGAGCACTAGCGCGCCCGCTTCGAGCACCAGCCCACCAGACTTCTCTCGTACCACGGCCGCTGTCAGTCCAGCCGCGGTGGAGCCTCTCCCGCTAGTGTAGAGTCCTCTTGGCGCAACGCGCGCAACGTACTGGAGTAGCTGACTCTTGGCAGTGCCAGGGTCACCGATGAGAAGCACATTCACATCACCCCTTATTGTGACTCCGTCTGGAAGTGTCTTCGGGACCGCCCCAAAGAGCAGGTACATGATCGCCTCCTTGATGTCCCCGTACCCATAGATTGACGGAGCGAGCGAGGACAACAGCTTCCTGTGTATCCAAGGATCATTAGCCATCTCAAGTATCCGCTTCTCTTCCTCGGGGGTGATCTCAACGACCTCCACCTCTTTTCCAGTCACGTCGACGTAGTTTGCCTCGAGGAAGAGGTCGAAGGTACGAAGGCGCGTGCGACGGCCGAGCACCTCCTGCTGCGCTCTGACTATTCCCGTCAGCGCCACTCTGTCGCCTGGCCTTGCTACATCCACTAGGTCTTCGCTCAGTTTCACATCCAATGCCCTGGGCAGCTGGCCTGGTGGCAGATCTTCTGGCCGCTCCTGCGTGCGGAGCTCCTGCGAGTTGATGAAAGTGGACTGTTTCTCAACGAAGTCAAAGATCTTCGAACGACACCGCCCGCAGAGACCAGGCCCCCGCATCAGTAGCCCAGCTTGTTCCACATACGTTATGGAGTTGCACTTCCTGCACTGGAACGCGGCCCTTGTGATGAGGGGCCGAACGGGGGTTGCTCGAACGATTATCCCGTCAAGGAGGAGAAGTTTTCCTAGGTGCTCCTCCCCAACTCGCCGAAGCGAGAAACGTTCAGGAAGCCTTCTGAAGCGCACTTTGACTTTCTTCATGAGCTCGGCGTAGCCCGGGTCTTCGATCTTGAGCTGCGCCCACGCCGAACGCTCAATGTAAGGGAGATACTCGTCGGGTTTGTCAACGATCAGCTTCGCTAGATCGGAATCATACGCCATGAGATCCTCAAAATCCACCGCTATGTAGCGCTGACCTGAGCCTGAGAGCTGGCCCAGCCTCCTCCTGTACTTGTATTCGCCTTTCTCTTTCTGGAATGTGCGAAGAAATTCCTGGAATCTCTCCTCAGGCCCTGTCAGAACTGTCACGTCAGCTCACTTTCCAGTATCGAGGCTTTCCATTCACCTATCGTGGCGCTCAAACGCTTGTAGAGCGCCTGTTCCTCCAGCGTCATATTCTTGATAAGATCAGTAGAAGATCCAGGTCCAGCTGCAAACGAGGCTATCTTACGGAGTCTGCAGTTGATCACATCACGGGAAAGGTTCTCAGCTCTCTCGTACTCTCTAAGCTTAGCCGGGTCCTGCTTGCCATCCGCTTTGAGTTTCGCTAGAAAACGCCTAAGCACGCAATAGAAACCGGGTTGCAACGATGGAAGTTGGGTCGAGGAGGGGATGGTCTCTTTCCAATGAGTTTTGGAGAGCTTGGCAAGATCCATGATGTCCTCTTCGCGATATCTCGCTAGATCTGCTGAGACCAACTGCTCGGCAATCCAGTAGGGAACCTCGGCTTCTTGACCTACCTTTGCCGACTGCAGTCTCTCAGTTGCTGGATGAGAGAACGGGATCTCGCGAGTGAGGACGATTCTCACCGGTAGGTTTTGGAAATCAAAGTCGACGTCTGCTATTGAGGACGATCCGTCCAAGAATTCCTCTCCGTCACTGCGAAGAAAGGGGGCTCGGCACATAAGCTCTTCCTAATCAGAGCCGGGTGAAAATGATCTCCGTTTCCGTGGGCGGGTAGAATCCCATCCTTTTTTTAGGCGTCTCGACCCGCATGTAATGACCTGCCTTAGATCCCTTTGAGTGTATTGAATGCTTGGTGTTGCGCATGGAAAGTGCGATGTGGTCGGAGAAGTACCGCCCGGAAACTCTCGCTGAGATGAGAAATCAAGTGGACGCAGTGGGCCGCTTGAAGCGGTTCGCTGAGATGAAGGCCATGCCTCACTGCCTGTTTGCCGGTCCGCCTGGAAGTGGAAAGACGACCGCGGCCTTGTGTCTTGCCCACGACCTATTCGGCGAGAGGTTCATGGATGCGTTCATGGAGCTGAACGCAAGCGACGCGCGAGGCATAGACGTGATTAGAACTACCGTCAAGGAGTTTGCCAGGATCGCCACCATAAGCGAGGTTCCCTTCAAGATCCTAGTTCTTGACGAAGCAGACAACATGACCGCGGACGCCCAGCATGCGCTGAGGCGAACAATGGAGCGCTACACAGACACTTGCCGCTTCATTCTAAGCTGCAACTACTCCGGCAAGATAATCGAACCGATTCAGTCGAGATGCGCAATCTTCAGGTTTGTTCCTCTCAGCGAAGACGATGTCGCCGGCTACTTGAAGACGATCGCCAATAAAGAACACGTCAAGCTCGAAGCCTCGGGACTGCGTGCGCTGACAGAGGCGTCTGAGGGTGACCTAAGGAAGGCCATCAACACACTTCAAGCAGCCGCCTCCGCAGCAAAACCCATTGATGAAAGACTGGTCTACGAGGTCGTCAGCAAGGCCAAGCCCGGGGACGTTCAGGATCTTCTTGAAATTGCAGTCAAAGGCGATTTCTTGAAAGCACGAGAGAAGTTGAGGTCGCTGCTGGTTCAACAGGGACTCTCGGGCAAAGACATCATCAAGCAGATCCACTCGGAAATCCTTCGAATGCCAATGTCAGAGAAGAGCAAGATCGAGCTGATTGATGCCATCGGAGAGATCGATTACAGGCTCATTCAGGGCGCCGATGAAGAGGTCCAACTCTCCTCACTCCTCGCTCGCCTAGCCTTGGCGAGCGCACAGAAGCGTTCGAGCTGAGCGGCTCGGATGAATCCTCCTTGGACTGTCAAGTACCGGCCAAAGAGACTCGCCGAAATAGCGGGTAACAAGACCGCCATCGAGCAGATCCTCGATTGGCTAGACACTTGGGCGAATGGCCCTCCGAAGAAGAGAGCACTACTCCTACACGGTCCGCCAGGAACAGGAAAGACCGTTTCCGTCGAAGCTGTGGCGAACGAACGCGGCCTCGATCTGGTGGAGATAAACGCCAGCGACAAGAGAAACAGGGACGCTCTCGAAAGGACCGTAGGATTGGCGACTAGGCAGTCAGATCTGTTCGGAAGGGCTCGCCTGATACTCATCGACGAGGTCGACGGGATCAACCTGGCAGAGGATCGAGGAGCAGTCGACACGATCGTCAGGCTGGTACAGGAAACACGGAGCCCCGTGGTATTGACCGCAAACGATCCGTGGGATCCAAAGATCGGCCCAATCAGGAACGCGACCACCATGGTCGAGTACAAGAGACTCGGCCTGAGGGATACTATCCCGTACTTGAAGAAGATCTGTCAAACTGAGGGCGTGGAAGTAGACGAGCAAGCACTCAGACTGATCGTGGACAGAAACCAGGGAGACATGCGCTCGATTCTCAATGACCTTCAAGCGCTAGCCTCTGGACGAAAGAGGCTCACATATGATGAAGCATCATGGCTGGGCTTCCGAGATCGGAGAGCGACCATCTTCGATGCCCTGAGGACAGTCTTCTCTTCACCTACCTGCCTCCAAGCGAGAAGAGCAACAGACATGGCCGGTATGGATTTAGACATGTTCTTTGAATGGGTCTACGAGAATGCGCCCAGACAGCTCAGTGATCCACGTGACCTGTCACACGCCATGAACGCGCTGGCACAAGCCGACCTCTATCGAGCGAGGATCAACCGAAACCAAGCGTGGGAGCTACTGCCATACCTGATTGAGATGCAGACGGCCGGGGTTGCGATGTCCAAAGAGTTCACGAAACCAGCATGGGTTCCGATGAAATTCCCCGAGCGGATACAGCTCCTTTCGAGGACAAGAAAGACTAGATCTCTTGAAGCCGAAATAGGAAAGAGCATAGGTCGACGTTGTCACATTTCGTCGCGACGCGCCGTCTCTCATTACCTGCCGTACGTGAGATACATACTTGAGAAGAACAGAACCGCCGGGGAGAAACTCGTCGAGTGGCTCGGGCCGAGTGAAGAGGGGATGGAATATCTCGGCGTGAAACCGATTTCAGCCGAAAAGCCAGCGATGATGGAAAAGACGGCAAGAAGAATCGCGAAGCCTCGGACCAAGAAGCCCACACGGAAGGGAAAGGCTGCCTAGGCCTTCCCCTGTCTCGCGATGGAAAGCACGTGCCCTAACTCTGGGATTACGAGTTTGCTGACAGCGGTTGTGACGCCGTCCGGAGAACCTGGCAGACAGAATATCGCCTTTCCCCTGACTACGCCCGCCATGGCTCGTGTCATCATAGCGGCGGAGCCGATCTTGTCGTAGCTGATTCTTCGAAGCAGCTCCCCGAATCCAGGCATCTGTTTCTCAAGCATCGGGCTGATGCCTTCCACGGTCACGTCTGATGGAGCGATGCCCGTCCCCCCGGTGATAATGATGGCGTCGGTATCGGATTTCAGAGCCTTCCTGACAGTAGCGCGCAGGAGACCGATTTGGTCAGGTATCAGTGCGCGACCGGCAATTATGTGTCCTGCTTCCCGCATGAGTCTCTCGATTTCGTCGCCTGAAGGGTCCTCTACCGGCAGTCCTTTCTCTTTCTGCTTCGCCTTTGACGTGCTACAGGTCACAATGAAGACTGCTGCGGACTTTGGGGCGTGCTCCTTGTGCATTGAAGGAATATCAGTCATGCCTGACTCATCCCTTCGACTTCGTCAGTACCCTTAGATCCACTATTCGCGTCTCAGGGTACTGGCCATGTGGATCTTTCTCGTATTGTTTGACCATGTCCCAGACTGTGAGAAGGTATGTCGAGGCGGCGGTCAGCGCTTCCATCTCTACGCCAGTCCTTGCGGTTGTCTTGACCGTTGATTGAACCGTGATCGAGGACGAGCCAATCCTAGCTTCTGTCTGAACGTTTGTTATAGGGATCGGGTGGCAGAACGGCAATGTTTGGGGCGTGTTCTTCGCAGCGAGAACAGCTGCGACTTCTGCGGCGGCTATCGGATCGCCTTTTGATATGCGACCCTTTCGGATCCTTGCTATAGTTGACGGCCTGAGCTTGATCCTTCCCGAGGCGACGGCCTGTCGAAGAACTTCCTCCTTGAAGGTTATGTCTGCCATGGAGAACTTGCGGTCGTGATGGCTCAACTTTCGTCACTCAGAAGCTTCGTGGTAACTTCTCGGAAGCCGTATTTTAGATTCACAGATGGGTGGGTGAATCGGGCTTTTCTTCAGCCGTGCTTCCTCGACGCCTTTCGGGCGGTCTCAAGGGCTGCTTCTAGGCTTTCCTGCATCGTGGAAGCGGGAACTTGGGCGAACCCAAGCAGGGTAGTTCTGCCACGCATGCCTTCACCAGACTTTTGGGCAGAGACTACACCGATGGAGCTGAGCGCGCGGACATACTTCCACAATTGTGTGTGTTGTCGCGGTTCCTCGTTGAACTCATCGCAGGCAGCTTGGTATCCACGTTCTACTTCTCCCATGCTGACGTACGCAGTGTCTCTTTCGATAAGTAGCCGAGAGAGGGCGAGCAGCAGCAGCTTCTCATGGATTGAGAGAGCAGCTATGTAGTCGGTTCTCATGGCTGGATAGACGCTCGCAATCGCCTTCCTGACATACTCGGCGGAGACCATGCGTGAATTTTCCGAATCCGCGTATTTCCCGGCCCTCCAGAGTAACTCGATGCCGTAGCGGGCATCACCGGATGAGCCTGCAACATCCGCCAAGAAAGCAATAGTCTCTTCCGGCACAGCCCCCTCTTTGAAGGCAAGCTGGACACGGTCAGAGATGATGGCTTGGAGCTGATCTGAGGAGTATTTCTCGAGCCTCACGAAGTTGTGCTGCAGAGTTCCAATGGTGCTCGGGTCTAGTTTGTCGAGGTACCCGGGTTCTCGGAGAATGCAGATCAGAGAAAGACGCAAGGGCGCGCCTAGGCGTTCCTCCTGGATCCTCGTTAGGGTGTAGATCGGCGCTGAACCCTCCGTCTGAATCAGGCTTTCAAACTCGTCAAGGGCCAAGATCAGGTGGGCGTTCTGATCATCGAGCATATCCATTAGAACTTGAAGAAGTTCTTCTGGTGCGAAGCCACGTTTCGGAAACTCAGGCGACAGCTTCTCAATTGTACGCTTCATTATGAGGAAGAGGCTGCCTTTGTTCTCTCTACAATTGACGTGAACGTAGTGCAGGTTGATCTTGCGATTCTTTGCGGCCTTTGTGATGTCGAGGCCGAAACGTTGGCATAGGACGGTCTTCCCGGTTCCTACATCACCTGTTATCAGCACGCGTTGACTCATTGAGCCGGGTTTTTCGACGGCAAACCTGAAGAGTTGTACGAGGAAACTCAGTTTGTCTTCTCGATGAGGAAGGCGGGATGGTACGTACTCGAGTGAGAGGGGCCCTTCGTCGCTGAAAACCGTTGGTCTCGATAGGATCTCCTTCACGATGTCTGAAGGCAACTGTTCAAGGACCCCTACGCTCTTCATGACTTAACGTGACCTGCTGAATCTTATCTGTTGTGCACGCGGATTCGATAAAAACATGAGAGCCAAGTGAAACTGAGGGTCGATGGAGACTACCTGAACGGCGCTCTCGACTCGTCTAGAACCTTGTAGAGTTCATCGCGCGGCGGCGGCTCAAGTTTCACTTGACTGCCGTCACGCTTGACGAGCACCCGACCTTTCTCAAACCGTGTCATCTCTCCGATCACACACGCATCGACCCTATGTTGCTTCAGTGACTTGACGATCCGATCAGCGTTCCTTGGTCTTGCGGCGATCAGAAGCGCGCCTGAGCTTAGTACCCGGAGGGGATCGATTCCTAAGACACGGCAGACGGCCTCCGTCTCGGGCTCAATCGTGATCTTGGACTCTTCCACCACCATCCCGGTCCTCGAGGCTTCCGCCAGTTCCCACAGGCCGCAGATGATGCCCCCCTCTGTCGGGTCATGCATGGCATGAACACCGCCCGTTCCGGTGGCGATCATAGCGTCTTTGACCACACTGATTCGCCTCGAGAAGGACTTCGCGCGTCGAACAATATCTGCTCCGAGCGAACCTGTCAATCTCCCCTCCAAATCAGATGCTAGGACTGCGGTGCCTTCGAGGCCTACGGTCTTCGTGAGTATCACCTTATCGCCTGGCTTGGCGCCTGAAGTAGTAACGTACTTGCCGGACATCACCTCGCCGATCATCGAACCCACTATCACGGGCCGATTCAGGCCCGGCGTAATTTCCGAATGTCCTCCTGCAACTGTGACGGATACCTCACGCGCCGCCTCATCGACTTGATCCATAATCGCCTCCAGAAGGCGAGCGTCTGATCCCTCGGGAAGTAGCAGGCAACATAGAAACCAGACCGGCTTGGCGCCGCGTGTTGCAACATCATTGGCGTTCACGTGAACCGACAGCCACCCGGCGTTCTCCTGCGCACCCGTTATTGGATCGGTAGTCAGTACCAGGAGCTTCCCTCGTACGCGCACTATTGCTGCGTCCTCCCCCAGTGCAGGGCCGAGCAACAGTCTGCGATTGGGTGCCCCAGCACGCTGAAACACAATCCGACGCAACGGATCTGGAGGAACTTTCCCCGTCAGGAAAGGCTTGTCCGCCACAGCTCGTCTCCTCCCCGTGCTCCACAATACTCGCCTCACGTGAAGGCGCCTGCTAATATCACGATTCCTATCGGGAACAAAGGCCTTGCCAAGAAGAGGTGGAAAGCGGGCTCGCGCACTCAAGATCGATTTCATTCAATCAAATGGGCCAGAGTCGTCATCGCCCGCAGATATCAGAACTACAGAAGCGAGATTTCGGTTTTGCGTTTTAGGTTGAGCATGAAAGTCGCTAGCGTAACCGGCGTCCGTCGGGGGAGGGTCAACTTGATATGGTTCACTTCGGGGAACTCACTTTCCGCTAGGTGAAAGCAAACGGGCTGGTCACCACCCAAGCATGCCAAGATTTGGGGCCACCTTTGGCAGGAGGTCGTCCATGCAGGCCACTGCATGATGTGCGGCGCTTGCGTGGCCGGGTGCCCCGTGAACGTCCTGTACGTCGGCGAGAAGGAAGAACCAGTCATCGTGGGACCTTGTGCCGCATGTCAAGTCTGCTACTACAGCTGCCCTCGCCTCGAGCTACCGATAGATGAGATAGAGCAGCTGATTCACGGTAGGAGCAGATCTGCTGAGGAAGAGACGCTGGGGATATACAAGGCGATTTATTCGGCCAGGGCGGTCGATGAAAAGCTCCGGCATGCAGGTCAGGACGGTGGCACATCGACTGCGCTTCTCGCGCACGCGCTTGGATTAGGTCTCATCAACTCCTTTGTCACGATGGGCTTCACCAGGTCGAATTCTGTCTTTGCGCTCGCTAGTGGAATGCCCATGAAAACTGTGCCCATTATTGGCTCGACCACGCAAGACCTGATTGACACGGCGGGTTCGAAGTACACTCATGGTGGCGTTCTCGGAGGCCTATCTGACGCTGCAGCTTCGTTCCCGAACGGGAAGATTGGCATGATGGCGCTGCCTTGCGAGCTTCAGGGTCTCTGGCGTATGCATACGTCGCTTCAGGCAACCTACAAGTTCGGGGGCTCGGGAATAACTGGAGGCAGGCCGGCTCTCACTATCGGACTCTTCTGCTCAAAGGTCTACTACCACCATAGGCTTGTGGAAGAGTTCATTCAGAAGAAACATGGAGTGGATCCCTCCAAAGTCACTAGGACCATCATAAAGCACGGAAGGTTCAAAGTCCGTGCTGGCCCCGACACCATCGTCGATGTTCCACTCAAAGAACTCGACGAGTACGTCAGCGGCCCATGCAGGTACTGCATCGACTACACGTCTGAGTTTGCTGATATCTCCATCGGTGCGATTGGATCGCCGGACGGGTGGAACACTGTGATAGTCCGAACCGATGTGGGCGAAAGCCTCTTTGAGAGTGCTAGGAGGGCAAATGTGATCGAGGCGCGCCCATTTGACACAATTCGATCGGGTCTAGAACTGCTGGTCAAACTCGTAGCGAAGAAGAAGCTACAGAACAACGCCTACTATCTCAGGCGAGGGATCCGCCCAGAGCATCCTCCGCGCAGATGACTAAGCAGGGTCAGCTCGCGACTTGGTATCGGAAGACGTTTTCCGAAGTGAGTAGCACAGTACGCCTGTCCAAGGCGCCATATCTATGGACTGAGAGAACGTGAACCTCATACGCTTCACGCCAGTCGCTTTCGAGAGCCTCGGTGTCAGGTCCATGTGCACCTTTGTCGAGAGTCCCGATGTCAAGATTCTCATCGATCCAGGTGTCGCGCTGGGCCCACGTTTTCGCCTGCTACCTCACCCTAGAGAATACGAAGCCTTGAAGGATTCCCGCGAAAGGATCCGCAAGTACGCGAAAATCGCCGATATCCTGATCGTTTCTCACTATCACCACGACCACTTCACTCCTAACTTCACTGACAGCACGTGGTTAGCGAGCAGCGCACGCGAAGCAGAGGCAATCTATCGTGGGAAGACTGTGATGGTGAAGGACGCAAGATCGTCGATCAACGTCAGTCAAAGAAGACGAGGATGGATCTTCCAGAGCTTCTGCCGAAAGATCGAGTGCGAGACGATAATTGCTGATGGCAGGAGCTTCAAGTATGGAGACACGAAAGTGAGATTCTCGATTCCTCTACCACACGGAGAGGATTCGGGCGAGCTAGGGTCAGTCCTAGCGACAATAGTAGAATCACATTCAGAGAAATTCATTCATGCATCAGACATCCAAGGGCCCATGTCAAACTCGGCGCTCCAATTCATTCTCGGTGAAGTACCCTCAACGGTCATAGTTGGCGGCCCACCAACCTATCTCTCTGGAGTAAGGGTCTCTGCAGAGTCCATCAGAAGAGGCATGGTGAACATGGAAGCCATTGCCAGAAAAATTCCTCTAGTAATTGCTGATCATCATTTGCTGAGAGACCAAGACTCTATCCGAGAACTATCAGCGGTGTCTGCAGCCATCAAGCCCCTCGATGGATCAATAATGACTGCGGCCGAGTACATTCACGAACGACCTCAGCTGCTTGAGGCAAACCGCATAATGCTGTACGATGAGGATCCGCCATCTCGGCAGTTCATCAAGTGGACAAAACTGCGGAAAGAGAAACAACGTCAAACAAAGCCGCCGTTGGAACGAAGGAGAAGAAAAAGGGGTAGAGTTTCAGAGTCGCATTAGGCTCCGGCGAGCTTGTCTGCGACCCTGAACTTCTTTCCACACTGCGGACAGGCGTAGTGTTTCACATGTAACGCTGGCCCTCTGCCGTCTCTGGGCTGCATGTTCCATTCCTTCATAGGCCTCTCGATGTCGAGTCCGCATCTTGCACATTTTGTCACGTTGTTCACCAGACTGTTGATCGGCGGCATGACCTCCCTCGGGCCCGATTGGGCTGGTTAGAGGGCAGCCATGCCGCCGTCCCTGTGCAGTACCAAGCAGGAGGTATATGAATGTTCCCATTATGGTACATTAGTGTCTCGCGGAATCGCTGTCAGGTCCTTTACTCGCGCTCAAGAACAAGCTTCAAGGAATGCGTGGAGCAAGAGATGCACGGGTCATAGTTTCGCACAGCCTGCTCGCATTGCCACGTTAGCTTCTGCTGCGAAAGCTTCAGATTCTTCGAGACGAACTGCCTCAGATCGCTCTCGATGGTCTTCTGATTTTGTGAGGTCGGCGGAACGATCTTCGCGTCGAGAATGGTGCCCTTGTCGTCGATGCGGTAACGATGGTAGAGAATACCACGCGGCGCCTCGGTGCATCCGCAACCCTTCGATGCACGCGGCTGAACCTCCACAGCGGGCTTTTCAGGCATCTCGTAATCGTCGATGATGCGTAGGGCTTCGTCGCAGGCGTACACGATTTCTGCGCTGCGAGCGATGATGCCTTTGAACGGATTACGGCATTCTGGCACGAGTCCAGCTGATCGTGCTGCTTCTTGGGCCAACGGAGTCAGGCGGTCAAAGTTGAGGTTGTAGCGTGCAAGCGGACCAACAAAGTATGCACCGCGTTCCTTGAGAACAGAGTGCAACGCACTGGAATATGGCACATGTTCTTCGAGGAAGTGATTCTCGTAGTCACGTATTTGAATGTCCAAACCCTTGTTCGAGACCAGCCGACCCTCATTGAACGGGTATTCATCCGTATGGCGAAGAGCGACGAACTCATAGTCCTGCTCAAACTTGGGGAAATGAAACGCCCCAACCCATCGAATAGTCTCGACCGCCGCATCACGCGCCCACTCAAGGCGCTTTACGAGCACAGCAAGTTGGCCTTTCGTTGGCACCTTGTAGAATCCCCCTACCCGAACGTTGATGGGATGTATCTCTCTGCCGCCGAGAAGCGCAACGACCTCATTGCCTATCTTCTTCAACTGAAGGGCGCGGTGAACTATGTTGGGATGGTCTTTCGCCATCTGGATGGCGTCCGCATACCCCAAGAAGTCTGGAGCGTGCAGCATGTAAACGTGCAATGCGTGGCTCTCGATCCATTCGCCACAGTAAACGAGCCTGCGCAGTGCGCGGAGCTGCCCTTCAACCTTGACGCCTAGCGCGTCCTCCATCGCGTGCACCGCGCTCATTTGGTACGCGATGGGGCAGATGCCGCAGATGCGCGCAGTTATGTCTGGGGCCTCGGCAAAGCTGCGGCCACGCAAGAATGCTTCGAATAGACGCGGCGGCTCAAAGATATTCAGCCTAACATCTTCAACCCTGTTGCCCTTCACCTTCACGTGAATGGCGCCTTCTCCCTCGACGCGGGCGAGATAATCCACCTTTATCGTTCTACCTTTCATGGGCCTCACTCTCCTTGCGGAAGGCTTCAGCGTAGGCATTGAATCCGCGAAAGGCCCGCATCAGGTCCTGCTCCTTTGCGCCGAGGCCGCTCCACCACGCGCTCCATGAACGCGTATTCGGGGTCTCCTTTGGACCGAAACATCCGTAGCAACCTCGGTCATATGAGGGGCAGAGCGCACCACATCCATCATGAGTTACGGGCCCCAGGCAAGGTGTGCCGTGCGCGACCATGACGCAGACGATTCCGCGCATCTTGCAAGTCATGCAGACACTGTGAGAAGGGGTGTTAGGTTTGCGTCCGTGCAGAAAGGCGCTGAGGACTTCGATGAGCTGCTGCTTGTTGATGGGGCAACCCCATAGTTGAAAATCAACTTGCACATGATCGGAAATTGGTGTTGACTTACCAAGCGTCTCGACGTATTCCGGCGTAGCATATACAATGGATGTGAACTCCTTCACGTCTTTGAAGTTACGCAGCGCCTGAATGCCTCCAGAGGTTGCGCAGGCCCCAATAGTGACGAGAAGTTTCGATGCGGTTCGGACTTGCTGGATGCGCGCATCATCGTGAGGTGTGGTGATGGAACCTTCGACAAGCGAAATGTCGTATGGGCCTTTCACCATTGCGCTTGAGGCCTCGGGGAAATACGCAATGTGCACACGATCTGCAATGTTTAGCAGCTCATCCTCGCAGTCAAGGATGCTCAGCTGGCAGCCGTCGCACGAGGCGAATTTCCACACGGCCAGCTTTGGTTTGCGTTTCTGAGGTCTTTTCAAGCCTCTGCCTTCCCAAGGAAGTACTTGACGCGGTTATACCGGAATACCGGGCCGTCCTTGCAGACGAAGAAGGGCCCAAATTGGCAGCGCCCGCAGGAGCCGAAGCCGCATTTCATGTTGCGTTCCATCGAAATGTAGATGTTCTCTTCTTCTACGCCGCGCTTCTGGAGCTCCGCTACTGTGAAGCGCATCATGATCTCGGGTCCGCAGACCATCGCTATCGTGCTAGTTGGGTCAAATGACGCCTTTGGGATGAGCGTCGTGACAACGCCAACATTGCCACGCCACCAGCGCAGCGCTCGATCAACTGTGATATCGACTTGGATATCGGAACGGGCCCGCAACTGTTGCATTTCTTCTTGATAAAGGAGGTCTGCAGGAGTGCGAGCGCCGTAGAGGAGAATCAGCTTGCGGTACTGTCGCCTTTGCGAAAGCAGCTGGTATACTGACGGTCGCAAAGGAGCCATTCCGATCCCTCCCGCGACGATGACGACATCGCACCCTTTTGCTTTCTCAACAGGCCAACTGGTTCCGAAGGGCCCGCGCACGCCGAGCTCGTCACCTCGATTCAGCTTGCGCATCGCCTTCGTCACCGGACCGACTGCGCGTGTGGTGTGGATGAGCTTCCTCGGCTTTGTGGGGTCGCCGCTGATGGAGATTGGAACTTCGCCTACACCAAAAACGTAGAGCATATTGAACTGGCCGGGAGCGAATGACGTTACTCCTGAATCGTTTCTCGGTTTCAGTTCAAGCGTGAACGTATCATACGTTTCGTCTCGCACTCGCTCGACGCGATAGACGTGCGTTAGCATCGCGTCCAAATACATTCGTCTAGCATCCCTTGCTCTTCAAGAACGGGCACGGTAGACATCCAGAAGTTGCAGTCTTGTCGCCTCAAGGCGTTCAACAATGATATTGGAGAAGCGCTTCAGCACGTCGTAACCCAAGTTATGGCCCTCCTCAGATTTGGCGCGAAGGCATTTCCCATCTAGGGCAATCGCTCGCGTAAGCTCCAAGGCGCGTGCGTCGAAGCGCCAACGGTACGGCGGGATGAGCCAGGACCAACCGAGCGCATCGCCTTCCCCGACCGTTCGGACCGTGATCGGACCAAGTTCGGCGGCTCGTACTCCCACCGCTACTCTGCCTTGGCGAATCATGTAGAACTGGTTGGCTTCTTCGCCCTCACGGAAGAGGTACTGACCTGCGTTGAAGCGAACGTTCGACACACATCCGACCAAGATTTTAAGGTAGTCCGGCTTTGGCCCTTTCAAGAAGGGATGTTCTGACAACATAGGTTCAAGGGTTTGCATCGTCATTCCTCCGTGCTCAAATGACCTCCCTACGGCTCAATTCACTTTCGCGAATGGCGCGTGTCTCCTCGGTTATGTCTATCCCAACTGGGCACCAAGTGATGCACCGCCCGCATCCGACGCAGCCTGAGACGCCGAACTGGTCGATCCACGTGGCCAGTTTATGGGTCATCCACTGACGATAACGAGCCTTTGCCGAGGAGCGGATACTACCACCATGAATGTACGAGAAATCCATCGTGAAACAAACGTCCATCCTCCGTCGACGTTCCGCATGCTCGCCCGACAGGTCGGTGAAGTCTTCCACCGTCGTGCAGAAACAGGTCGGGCAAACCATCGTACAGTTACCGCACGTGAGACAGCGACCGGCAACATCGTCCCAGCGTGGATGCTCGTAGTTCCGGTACAGCAGTTCTTTGATTTCCGTCGTATCCAGGCTCCTACCCATCTGCCCTGAACATCTTGCGATAACGCTCTCGGCGGCCGCCTTCTCCTCTTCTCGCGCTTCTCTATGCGAAACTTCACGGAGAACCTCTACGCCAAGCTCCGTGCCGACTTCCACCAAGAAGTAATGAGCGTCGACGTCCAAAACCTCTGTCAGAGCTAAGTCAAACCCGAAAGTGACTTTCGGTCCGGTTTTCATCGATACACAGAAACACGTCCCGCCGGCCTGACCGCAGTTGACCGCAACCACCAAAATATTCTCGCGCCGCGACCTGTAGGACGGATCAGCGTATTCTCCAGCCACGAAGACCTTATCTTGGGTGGCGATCGCGTGTAGATCACATGATCTTACACCAATAAACGCAAATCTAGGCGTTTCCTCGCTTCCTGCAAGAACTTCAAACGCGCTACCAACGCGTCTCGCTTGCCACAGACGCATCTGCGGCTGAAGAAGAAACTTCTTCCACGAGTGCGGCCCCACAACGTAGCCGAAGAGCACCTCGTCCGCACGTTTCTTGAGACGATAAGTGCCACCTTCTTGTTCGTCCGTCCACCCGGCCGGAAGATCGGCGACCGAGCCCAACTCGTCGAAGATAATGGCGCGGTCACGGACAGTGGGGCCGACGATCCGATACCCCCTCTTGGTCAAGACACTAAGAAGTTGCTGGAGATGCTGACGTCCCAGAACTACGTTATCTCCGACATGTAAGGGCGGTCCCACCATTTGTCTCGTGTCCTCGGCTGACCGCCCATGGCATTAATCTGTCTTACGGGATTCTCATCCCACGCTAAGCAGTATCTGCATACAGGATAGACTGATATATGCAGGTCACTTCCAACGCGTCACCATCATTCTGGTCGAAGCCTCATGCCGCATGTGAACGTACGCGGAGTCGACCTGTGCTACGTGGCTCGCGGACGCGGTGAACCGCTCGTATTGTTGCACAATGGTTTGGGATGCACGAAGAATTTCACACCGCAAGTAGCAGAGTTCTCCAAGCACTTTAGAGTAATAACCTACGACCGCCACGGATACGGACGATCAACTCACATGGTCGACCTTCCGAGAAACTGGTTGGATCAGAGCGTAGACGACCTATTGCGTTTCCTAGATCGCCTAGAGATCAAGAGGGCGCATCTGTGCGGAATCTGCGTCGGAGGAGCTATTGCGCTTCTCTTCGCAGCAAAGAACACAGCAAGAGTAGGCCACATTGCGGTGGCAGGGACTTGTTGTTACGGTGAAGATGAGATGGTATCCAAATCCTTGAAGCTTTACCCGTCACCGGAGAATCTGCCAATTGACTGGCTGAAGGAACTGGGTAAATGTCATGGGAGAATGTATGGGAAGGAGTTGTACAGAGTCTTCTACAAGGCGATCGAGGAAGCAAACGGCTATCCCTTCAAAGGATACGACCTAAGACCCGCGCTTCCCCGCGTCAGAAGTCCGGTGATCGTCATCTACGGCGATAGAGATCAGCTCTTCGACCTTGAACAAGCCTTGACGATGCACAGGTACCTAGACGGGTCGCAGTTGTGCGTCATCCCGAATTGCGGTCACTTGCCGAATGAGGAAAGACCTGAAGACTTCAACAGAGTAGTACTGAACTTCATCCGTGGACGCTAGGGTCAACCATCCCAGCAGTCGAACCGCTATCGAATCACCGGGGAAAGGCTTGACCGCAGACTTATTTTGGCGCAAGCCGTCAACAATGACCGGTTTCCATGTTGAAGCCGGGACGAGCGTACTGCGGAAGGATCCTTCGCGTGGATCTTTCTACGAAAGAACTTCAAGAAGAGCCGATCAAAGAGGAATGGGCTCGGAAATTCATAGGAGGCAAAGGGCTCGGCATCCGGTATCTGTACGATCTTGTGCGGCCTGGAACAGATCCCTTCTCGCCTGAAAATGTCGTCATATTCATGACTGGGCCGCTTACCGGCACAGTGGCGTCCACTGTGTCCCGCATGGCTAATATCACGAAGTCCCCGCCGAGCCTGACGATGAGTGACAGTTACTCCGGCGGCTACTTCCCTGCAGAACTGAAGTTTGCAGGTTTCGACGGAGTCATCGTCAGTGGACGATCATCCCGGCCCGTCTATCTGTCCATCAAGGATGGTGGAACGGAACTCCGGGACGCAGGTCATCTCTGGGGCAAAGGCGTTTTCGAAACCACCGATCTGATCGTTCGAGAGTCTGGAGAGAAACCGAAGCGGTACATAGACGGCCCCAAGGTCGGCTGCATCGGTCCGGCTGGGGAGAACATGGTGAGGTATGCGGCCGTGGCGTACGATAAGCATCATTTCGCCGGCAGAGGCGGAACCGGCGCAGTCATGGGATCCAAGAACCTCAAGGCAATATCCGTTCGGGGAACGAAACAGGCGAAAGCGCTCACCATAAACTCCGAGCCTGCGTTTCTTGAAATGGTCAAAGAGGTGGTCAGGAAGGATATTCGAGAAAACCCGGACGAGGAAAGATACATCAAGGTCGGCACGCCGTCTGTGGTCAACCAGAGTCAAGAGGCGGGGCTCCTCCCGACGAGAAACTTCCAAACCGGCGTTTTTAATGAAGCTGACCAGATAGATGCAGACGCGCTGTTCGACACGATTCTGGTCAAGCATACAACAACATGCTTCAGCTGCGCGATAGGATGCCGCAACCTGACCAAGGTCAGAGACGGCGAGTTTGCGGGCCTTGAGGGCGAGGGACCCGAGTATGAGACGTTAGCTATGTGCGGCTCGAACCTTGGGATGGGCGACATTCGCGTCGTAATGAAGTTCAACGAGGAATGTTCCGACATGGGCCTTGATACCATATCGGCGGGAAACGTCTGCGGATGGGCTATGGAGCTATACGAGAGAGGCATCATGACCAAGAAAGACACGGGCGGTCTGGAGCTCCGATTCGGAAACGCCGATGCAGCCATTGCCATGCCGCGCTTGATTGCTTTGAGAAAAGGCATTGGCGACATGCTCGCGGAGGGCGTCGCCAGAGCGTCGAAGAAGATCGGAAAGAATTCGGAGAGATACGCGATGCACGTCAAGGGGCAGGAGTACCCGGCCTATGACCCGCGCGGATCATTCGGCATGGCGCTTGCCTACGCGACATCAGACAGAGGAGCAGACCACAACAGAGCTTGGCCTGTTGGCCACGAAGCTTTTGGGAAAATCGATCCGTTCACGACAGACGGCAAGGCCGAGTTTGTGGTGGATGATCAGATCCGAACGAGCCTCAAATTCAGCACGGTCATGTGCGACTTCTTGGCTGCAGACCTTAACTTGGTCGCACGGTTTCTGAACGCGGCGTGTGAAACCGACTACACTGAAGATAGCATGAAGGTTGTCGGAAAGCGCATATGGACTCTGACTCGACTCTTCAACCTCAGAGAGGGTTTCTCTAGAGAAGATGACTCCATACCAACGCGGGTGTACCTCGATCCACTGCCTGAAGGCAACCCGAAAGGTAAGGTTGTCTCTCAGCAAGATTTCCAAACGATGCTATCCGAATACTACAAGCTCTTCGGATGGGACGAGCAAGGGCGCCCCACACTCGAGACACTACGCGAGCTAGATCTGGAAGAACTACCTAGTCATTAGGTGAGACGAAGACACCGTTCGAAGCTCTGTCCATTCGGATTCGTTCTCTTGTCTGGTTCTTTCTTACGCGCTCATGTCTACATCGACCTGCACGTCGATGCCTTTTCGGACACTCTGAGTAACTACACAGAAGTCTTCAAACAACTCCAGACATCTTTTCGATCGTCGGAGGTCCTCTGGACTCAGCAATGGGTGAAGCTTCACCTTCAAGGCTGCAATTCTCCATCGCCCCTGCTCGTTTCTCCGAGTGACTGTCTCGACTGTAGCTTTGAGGTTGTTGACTGGGATCCGAGCTTTATCAAGGCAGAAGACGAGGCTCGAACTGAGACAGTTCCCGACTGCGGCGGAGAGTAGGCGTGAAGGGTTTGGACCCGCGCCCTTCCCAACGGGTTCAGGTTCGTCCGTCAAAATGTCAGGAACTCCCGGCAAATCGAACTTTACCTTGAATTCGTAATCTCTTGCTTTCTCTAGCCGAGTTGTGAAAACCTTCTCCTCTGAAGACATCCATCTCGCCCTCGCAATAGACTCTCTCCACCAATCAATGAATCTGGCGGTTCAGAGTGGGAGCACATGGCTCCTGAACCGTTCCTTAGCGTGGGTCGAAGGGAAAGCTATCGGTCGATTCCTGGAAGCACGACCTCAGGTGAGTAAGCACACCTGATCCTATACTTGAGAACGCACTCACGGCACTTGTCTTCGCTGCAGAGTTCGGTGCTGAGGTACTTCTCTCCGCCGTCCGGTGCCATCACGACGATCACGCCCTTGGGGAGCGCCTTCGCCTTCTCGAGCGCAACATGCAATATCGCCCCAGTGCTCGGCCCACACAATATGGCTTCTTTGAGCGCAAGTAGACGCGCAGTCTCCTCGGCGGTCTGCAGGTTCACGTAGTGCCGCTCGTCCATGAGCTTGCTGTCGAATATCGAGGGAACATACTGCGTCTGCAAATTCTTCAACCCTTGAATCGGGGTCTTGCTGTCAGGCTCTACGGCGATGAGTCTCAGATCAGGATTGTACTGTCGAAGCTTCGTCGCGACGCCCATGAGCGTTCCTGAAGTGCCGATGCCGCCGACGAAGTGTGTGATCGTTCCTTGCGTGTCCTTCCAGATCTCCTCGGCCGTCGTTTCGTAGTGTGAGAGGACATTGTAGCGGTTTGCGAACTGGTTGGGCATGAAGTACTTGCCAGGGTTGTCTTCGACGATCTTCCTAGCCAAGTCTTCCGCGCCGTTCATTCCTCTTGCGCCCGGAGAAAGGACAATTCGGGCTCCGTGGATCATCAGCATCTTTCTTCGCTCCATGGTCATGGTCTCCGGCATCACGAGCACCAACTTGTAGCCCTTCACGGCGCACACGATTCCCAAGCCGATGCCTGTGTTTCCGCTGGTCGGCTCGATCACAATCATGTCCTTGGTGAGAACCCCGTCTGCCTCGGCATGCTCTATCATGTACTTGGCAATACGATCCTTAACCGAGCCGCCTGGGTTGAACTTCTCGAGTTTGAGATAGATCTCGACGTCAGGGTTCGGATTAATTCGTGTCAGTTTCAGCATCGGCGTATTGCCTATGAGATCCAGAACGCTCTCAACGATCACTAGAACCACCGATTCTGCGAACCCGTCACTGTCAATCATGATCGCAATAATAAACCATACGTCATAATATGCGAAAATATGCTGATCGATGATTGCAACATTGCGCCGGACTCGATCCCAGTTATCACCATTCGTGTCCCAGGCACGACAGAAGCAATCTTGCTCATGATTGGCGGCGCCTGAACCGTCAAAGTATCAGGCCAGTGCCGCCTTCCCTACCCAATCGACCTCCTTACTTCTAGGACATACAATCTCTCGAAGAAGAAGGATCCTTGTCGCAACGTCTTGAAACTGAGATGAGGGTAGCGCTCCCTAAGACGTTCAGGGTGGTTGAGTGAGCTGACCAAAAGGACTGCAAATCCGTCCTGGACCAGATGTCGGCTAACTTGGTTGAGGAATCTGTTGATGATGCTTGTCCCTTGCTTTCCTCCGTCCACAGTTCGGTCGTGGATCGCACGCGACGGTAGATAGGGCGGATTGAACATGATTATGTCGAACTGATCTGCAATCTTGGAGAAGAGATCGCAAGCGATCAGTTTGATCCGTACGCCTAACATGTCAGCCACGAACTCCAGATGCTGGATTGAGGCGATGTCGATGTCTGACGCGGTCACTTCTGCACCTCTTCTTGCACAGTACGCGGCCAAGATTCCTGAGCCGGTTCCCACGTCGAGAACCTTCGATCCTCGGAGGTTGAACTCTGCAAGAGCTTCCAACATCAATAATGAATCCTCTCTGGGCTCGTACGTGACCCAGCGTCCTGTCTGAGCCGCTAGGAACTCCGCGACGAACTCTTCGATCCGAAAGCCCTTCTGCTCTGACTCGGTCGCCATTATGGTTCCTTCATGAATTCCGCGAACTCTCTTGCGGAGCGGGGTTTGAGGACGTAGTTGTGCGTCCTCTCGTAGCCGATCGTCGAATGGGGTTTCGCCCCGTAGTCGTGTCCAGGGTAGACCTCTACCTCGTCAGGCAGTTTCATCAGTTTGTTGAATAGACTGTCATGCAGTTGCTCTGAGCTGCCCCCGGGTAGGTCGGTTCTTCCGCACTCGCCGACGAAGAGCGTGTCTCCGGTCATGAGCTTGCCGTTGACCAGTACTGACATGGAGTCTGGAGAGTGACCGGGCGTATGAATGAACTTTAGCTCGAGAGAACCGACATGAAGTGTATCGCCTTCTTTGACGCCTATGTCCTTCTTGAGTCTTGAAGTCTCGTGGGCCAGTACCTTCGCCCCAGTTGCCTTGACAAGCTCGCCGTTTCCGGATGTGTGATCTGGATGACCATGTGTGTTGATGGCGAAGATTATCCTCAGGTTGTACCTCTTGACAATCGCCAGGATTCTGTCAATGTCCCATGCTGGATCAACCACGGCAGCGAGACGCGTGTTCTCGTCTCCGACCAGGTATGCGAAGTTCTGCATGTATCCGACAGGAATCTGTTCGAATATCACCGCCTAGCCCCCATGAACAGGTGCTGGAGGAAAGGCTGTCCTTCAGAAATGGGTTTCGTCGAAGCAGTTAGGACGCGAGTTCGCGGAGTCTCCTGAGATTCGTCACATCTGTTCCGCGTCTATGGACTGGAGTCTCAAGTATCAGAGGCAACTTGCGAAACGCATCATTATGGAGTATGGCCCTGAACCCCTGCTCGCCGATTTGGCCCATACCAATGTGCTCATGCCTGTCGAGCCGTGACGCAAGCTTGCCTTTCGAGTCATTCGCGTGAACAACCTTGAGCAAGTCTAGCCCGACTACCTTCCCAAGCTCAGCCACAGTCCTTTCCACCGATTCCGCGTCTCTCAAGTCATACCCTGCCGCAAAGGCATGGCAGGTATCGAAACAGACGGCTACTCGAGGCTTCTCAGCCACGTGATCCAAGATCTCTCGCATGTCCTCGAACGATGATCCCATGCTGTTCTTTGTACCCGCCGTATTCTCGAGCAGCAGCATCGTCCTCCCGGTGGAAGAATCAAAAGCCGCGTTTATTGCCTCGATCAGCCGCTCAAGTCCAATCTCTCGGCCCTTCCCAAGGTGGCTTCCAAGATGAGTCACAAGGTACGGTATCCCGAGCGCGCTACACCTATCAAGCTCTACGGTCAATGCCTTGACTGACTTCTTGTAGATCATCTTCATTGGACAGGAGAGGTTCGGCAGATAAGGCATGTGTGCTACCGCCGGCTCGATCGCCGACTCCTTGAGCTTCTGTCGGAATAGGGTCGCCTCGTCTGGATTGAGTTTCTTGAACTTCCATCCGCGAGGGTTTCTCGTGAATACTTGAAACGTGTCACAGTGCTTCTCCCTGGCCCGATCGACGGCTTGATCGATTGATCCCGCTATTGATACATGCACTCCACACCTTATTGGAAAGCTCAAGGGCATGTCAGCTGCACCGCGACGAACTATGAAGAGGCCTGATCAAGGCCTCTCTAGAGAGAAAAGGAGCTGAGAAAAAAGGTTGTGGAGTCCTACTTCAACAATCGATCTACTTGGCGGCTCTAGTCTCGCTTTTTCAGCTTAATCTCGATTGTTGAAACGTTTCTGGTTTGTCCCTCATCGCCAAGTATCTCTGTGCCGATCTGGACATCGCTGATGTCCAGCTTGCCGTCGAAGAAGCGTCTCCTGACAACTTCCACGACATCCACCGCCTTGGAGATGGCTCTTCCTCGAGCTTTTACCGCAATGTCTCCGCTGCCCGTGTTTGCCTGCATCACAATCGCGGTTGCATAAGCCATGAGTGGTTTCTTGCCGATTAGGACGGTGTTCGAGGGTACGCCGCTGAGACGGCCAGGCGAGGAACGCTCACTGTTTGGCTTTTCTGTCAAGCACTGTTCACCTCCCAAGCACCCGGAACGCCGAACGTGAAGCCGAGAGGGCGGGTCCATTCCTTAAAAGACTTGTGTCAAATCTTGAAGTAACGAATCTCGCGTCGCACGATCATCAGAAGGGAATGCAGATCATCGGCGCCCAGGCAGGAAGAAATGCTCTGAAAGTTGAGCATGCCTTAGGTCGAGAGAATTGATGCAATCACCAGTTGCATCTCGGAGGATTTCGAAAGCTGACGAGAAACAGCACTCTCGTCGGGGAATTATGGGAAAGGTGACTCTTGACGCCTCACTAATAGAATGAGGAATCTCATGTGCATTCACAGCTGACCTTGGCAAGCGAGTAATACGAAAAGCCAAATAGCAGGGTGGAGCCGCCCATTGGGACTTGATGGCCGCCGTAACGTAGAGGAAGGCTGTTCCGCGGACCTTGGTAGCGTATGGGCCTGTGGAGCCCAGAGGCCGGGTTCAAAACGTCGCCTTTGCGATGTGGAAGTCCCGGCGGCGGCCCTCAACAACCATAGGACGACGTGGGCTCCCTAGACAAGCACTAAATCCAACGTAGCTCGATCCTGGCAATTGGCAGTGACTTGCATGAGCTACGATAACATGAGAGTTGCCGGAGCACTTGTCTTCATTGGGGGGACGCAGTTTCTGTTGGGGATGCTTGTTTCGGAGGCAGTCTACCCAGGCTACAACGTTTCACGGAATTACATAAGCGACTTGGGTGTTGGGCCTGCCGCCCAGATATTCAATTCCTCGGTCTTTCTACTTGGTCTGATGATTATCGCAAGCGTATACTTTGTCCACCGATCTTTTAGCAACCGCATACTTACGAGCTTGCTTGTCCTGACTGGAGTTGGTGCGATGGGAGTCGGCATGTTCCCTGAGGACTCACCTCTTATGCACGAGATAGTCTCGGGCATTGCCTTCATCTTCGGAGGCCTGGTGCCCATCGCGGCTTGCAGACTGGTAAGAAAGCCGTTCACCTACTTTTCGGCCGTGATGGGGCTGCTCTCGCTATCGGCACTCGTTCTCCTCTCAGCCGAGTACTTCTTCGGTCTGGGTCAGCAATTCTATCTGCGGCTGGGTCCTGGGGGAATGGAGAGAATGATCGCATATCCGATGCTACTGTGGGACGTAGCCTTTGGCGGCTACTTGATGGCCTCTCCCCAGCAAAGTGCACGGACTAGGCCTGGGTAGGGATCTATCGTGCCGGTTAGCGCGGCTTACATCAACAATGACAACGAAATAGCACGTGCGCCGCTAAGAAACGTGTGTATCCTTAGGCCATTTTCTGTCGAAGTAGATGCTCTTCCCGGACGCAGAGATCGGAATTCCCATTACAACACTTGATTGAGAGAGATGCCCTAGGCGCTTTGCGGCTGTGCCTGCCCGATACATGATCCTGTTATCAACGTTGAGGTCGCTTGCCATCTTCACTGCAGAGCCGAGCGCTGTTCCCAGATCCATCCCCTTGAAGATACATGTCGGCCCTTCGAAATCAAGCCCTGAAACCCGATGCGCAGCGTCAAACTCCTGACAGGTCGTGTAGCCACAGGCACCGCAGGACAAGCCGTAGCTTCTCTTGCCGTTGACACCTACCATGAGCACAGCCTCAGATTGCCTTACGTTGTCAGCATCGCGTTTGAAGCCGTCGATCTTGCGTTCGTCACCCAGCTTCTCCATCTCCGCCGCGATCTTCTCCTTCTCCTCCCCGGTGATGAGGACGGTTTCGATGTCATCCACACCACCGGATTTCGGGGCTGTACGACAGGAAACCATCATCAGGGCTGCAGCCCGCAAAAGACCTTGAGCTTCTCCCTCTTTGCTTGTTATGATTGGCACTTGGATTCGCTTCCTTCATCGAACGGCCAAGTGAAGCCCCCTTGGTCGTTGTTATGCTTTTTGATCGAACTGCCCTCAATTCTTTAAGTGGTTGCCAAGAAGAGGACGACGAAATTCGATTGTCTTGAGGCGTTCAAGCGTTATTCAGCGCAACCGTTCGACTGAGAAAGCATGCGAGAACAACTGCTAGGAATTCTCTGTCTCCGAAAGGTTAAAAGTGCTTTTTCTTCGTATCGAGCCGCAGGGCCGGTAGTTCAGCCTGGTATACCCGTTAACGGGGCCTAAGAACGTCCGGTTTGCATGACCTGAGTACCAAGAAACCGGAAGGTCGCGGGTCCGAATCCCGCCCGGTCCACCACTCTACAACAAGTATAGACTACATGGCGCCTTAACTTGGAGCTAGTCTAGTACATCGACGGACCGGGCTTGCCGAGTTCTAGTTCGACACGATCTCATCGATCCGCGGTCGATCCGCGGGGCGCTTGACTACAAGAAAGACTACTGCAATCTCATTTGTCCCCGCGCCTCTTTCATAATAGATATATCAAATGAACCTGAGACCACCCTCGGGGCGGGCCTGATTTCTGTGGAACAGCATTCGCGCGGAAACATGCTTGTCATAGGTTCAGCTGTTTGTTTTGGGCTGATGCCTATTTTCGCGCGTTTTGCCTACCAAAACCACGTCGAAGTACAAGAGCTGCTCTTGGTCCGTTTCGTTCTGGCGTTTCTTGTGATGGGCCTGTTTCTACTTCTGACTCGCAGACGCTTCGAGCCGCCAAGAAACCAGTTGCTGGTTCTGCTGGCCCTGGGAGGAGTCGGATATTTTCTTCAAGCCAGTCTCTACTTCACTTCGCTACTTTACGTTCCGGTTTCCATTGTTTCGTTGATCCTGTACACGTACCCAGCCTTTGTAGTGGCTGGTTCCTTGATGTTGCGCTGGGAAAAGCCGTCTGTCTCTCTTGGCCTGTGCCTTTTTCTGGCCCTAGTCGGCCTAGCTCTCGTGGCTAATCCGGTTGGTCATATTGTTTCTATTGGGCTGTTGATGGCACTTGGCGCCTCTGTTACCTATACGGTATACATTCTGGTGAGCTCCAGGGTTTTGAAAGACGTTAGCGGCGAACTAGCGTCTTTCTACGTCATGGGGGCAGCAGCGCTCAGCTTCCTCGCATCAGATTCACTTACAGGTAGGATGCATATTTCATGGGACTTTCAAGCTTGGGTATGGGTTATCCTCATCTCTATAATCAGCACGTGTCTTGCCATAACCGCATTCTTTCAGGGAGTGAAACTGATTGGGCCATCACGAGCCTCCATTCTGAGCGCAATAGACCCTGTTACTTCTGTTATTGCGGCGTCCATACTGTTCAGCGAATTTCTCAACGTCTACCAGTGCCTTGGCGGCCTCTTGATTATCCTAGCTGCGACTGTAGCTACTTTCTCCAAGAAAACACGCTGAGATACTACTCACGTCCGATGACTGGTCTTCGTAATCTAGCGAATCGTTCGACGTGGTTCCTTCAATCCGTCTAGAATCCTTTTCCTAGCCGCCAACGCGTTGCGACTGCAGATTGATTGTGACCGAATCCAGCCAAACGGTCACTCGGAACTCGTTGCCAGCATAAACCTGCTCACGTGGTAGCGGTTCCAGTTGCCGCCACGCCCTTGAAATCTCTGTCGATCTTGGACACCAGGTTCCAAGGCAGAACACGGTGATTCCGTATTGTTCCGGTCACAGCGATCTTTTTGTTAATCAACAAGTCTATGAGTTCCGAGAGCCCGCCGCAAATGGCATGGAAGAAAGTCCCATGAGGTCCAGACGGAATCGCCTCAAGATTGACAAACCTAATTCTTTGAGGTCTAGCCTTGTCTATGTCATCCATCAAGGCCTTGATGAGTTTCTTCTCGATGATATCGAAAACTTGCCCAGGTAGCATGTGGGCATCGAGCTCGTAGCCGTCAAGTAGCTTGTTGACGTTGTCACCGTCGATCACATATTCGCTCGCCTCAGTCACGGCAACATCCAACTCGATTGTTTCGTTGAAGGCCCTCAGCGATCGCAGTAATAGCCGTTCTCCAAGCGCGGCCTTACAGGCTACGCGACGCGCAAGTCTTCAAACATCCTCTGAAGATTGATTATTGAGCGGCCAGTATCTGTGCTAATGATCTGCTTGGCTGGCGGCTTCTCCCTGTAGTCTCGTATGCGTTGATTGATTCGGTCTTCGTAGGTTGGGACCAGCTCGTTCTGATAGAAGACACCCACGGGAATCTTGTCTCCCCACTCCCTAGATTTCGCCAACGCTTGATCGATCTTCTCGAAATCCTCGTCCGGGTTGTGCACGACCGGGTCATAGCCCGTCTCCTCCAGCAGGTAGTAGCGAGGCACTGGTTTGCCGGACTTCGAGTCGGGTCTGTCTTCACCCGAGTACCACTCTTTCGTGTTAATGTCATTGTACGTCGGGCAGGGTTGGAGTATGTCCACAAGTGCCAAGCCTCTATGGGTGACAGCTCTCTTCATCAACTCCTTCAGATGACGGACATCGTAGGAGTATCCTCTCGAGACGAACGTGTATCCCGCTGCCAACGCAAGAGCGACGGGGTTGACAGCCGCTGTGATGTTAGGGGAAGGTATTGCCTTCGTCTTCAAGCCTAGTTGGAGCGTCGGTGATGCTTGTCCTTTCGTAAGTCCGTACACGCCATTGTCATGGATCATGTAGGTCATGTCGATGTTGCGTCTTCCTGCGCTGATGAAGTGACCCATTCCTATGCCGAGGCCGTCACCGTCTCCGCCCATGACGATGACTTCCAGCTGCGGGTTCGCGAGCTTCGCTCCCGTGGCGAAGGGGACCGCCCTACCGTGCAGGGTATGAATACCATTTACCTTTGCGAAGTGCGGAGTCTTGCCAGAGCATCCTATTCCAGAAAAGACTGCTACCTGATGTGGTTGCAGGTTCAGCTCCGCGAGCGCCATTTGGAGCGCTGACAGTATTCCAAAGTCGCCGCACCCGGGACACCAGTCATTGTGTACGTCGGACCTATAGTCAGATGCCTTAAGAGCCATACGTCAACACCTGCCTACCGGCGGCTTTCCCCGTAACAGCATTCTTGATGGCTTCATAGACCTCGTCCGAACTCATCGGTCGACCGTTGTACTTCAGAATCAGATCCTCGATCAACAGACCTGTTTTCTCCCGTATTATCCCACCAAGCTGACCGGAATAGTTCATTTCGACGTCAATGACCTTCTTCGCTCTACGGAGCAGTCTTGAGACATCTGCGGCAGGGAAGGGATGAATCATGCGAACTTGTAGGAAGTTGACCTTCGTTCCCTCAGCCTCAAGGCGTTCCTTCGCCTCAAGAATCGCACCTTTCGGAGAACCCCAGCTGACCACTGTGACAGCAGCATCTTCCTCGCCAAAGAAGTTGATCTTCTCTGACGCGGGGATCTCCCTTTCGACGACTTCAAGCTTTTTCATACGTTTCTCCATCATCTTCGTCCTATTAGTCGGGTTTTCGTCGATGTGCCCTCTTTCATCGCGCTCGTCGCCTGTATTCCAGAAGACGGTTCCTGCGGTCCCCAGAGGAATCCTTGGCGAGATTCCCGACTCTGTCAACTGAAAACGCCTGTATTGAGCTTGCTTCTGTAGAAGCTTCTGCAGGCCCTCAGAGTCGAGGAGTTCCCCTCTCTCTATCTTGATGCTCGAAGTGTCGAAGATTGTGTATGTGTTGCTGCTGTTGGCCATGGCCTTGTCGAGTAGATGGATCACCGGCACCTGGAAACGTTCGGCGTAGTTGAACGCCAGCGCCGCGTCGTAGAAACACTCCTGAATATCTCCCGATGCCAGAACTATTCTCGCGAACTCCCCGTGTGCAGCGTGAATAGCGAATCTCAAATCATCCTGTCCGTGCCTCGTGGGGAGCCCAGTCGCAGGTGCACCTCTTTGATAGTATGTTATTACGACAGGAACCTCATTCATCCCTGCCCATCCCAGACCCTCTACCATAAGAGAGAAGCCTGGCCCCGACGTAGAGGTTGAAGCTCTGGTTCCGGTGAGCACTGCCCCCGAAGCCATGTTTATGGCAGCAATCTCATCCTCGGTCTGCACCACCACGATCGAGCCGATTCCCTTGGTGATCGACGCTTCTCCAATCTCGGGGCGCGTGATGCTCAAGTCTAGTTTCTCGTTCGCCTCGAGGTACTCGCTTTCGTCAGCAGCAGGCGTGATTGGGTAGTACGTCTGGAACCTGCAGCCGCCCGCAAGCTTGCCCAGAGCGACGGCTTGATTGCCCATGAGAAAGAGCCTTCTCTCTTTGGCCTCCACTTTCTCTAGGCTTGCACCGAAACCTGACGCAAGGCTCTTCTTGGCGTAGTCATAGGCTATCTGCGAAGCTAGAACGTTCATGTCGGCGATGCTGGCCTTTGCCCCGAAGACCGACCTAATAGCCCTCGTGAGCAACTCGACGTCGGAGTCTAGAATGGCGAAAGACACCCCCAGCACCAGCACGTTGATAACCTTTGCCACTTTGCTAGGCTTCGACTCGCCGAGTTTCTCTGCAGTCTGATTGATGAGACTCATGTAGGGCGCGGGGTACGTTCTGATGCCATCTCGCTTAGCATCCTCAAGCATATCCGCAACTGTTCCCCCGAAACCCCTCTCCTTCAATCTGGTGATCGATTCGTCGACAAACTCCCTCTCAAGGGTTGGGATATCTTGTATCTTGGTGGCCTCGTAGGCCGGGTCATAGATTATTCCCCCTTGCTTTGCCACCTCAAATCGATGCCTAACGAGAGTCTCAGCGTCAAAGGTTGCGAGCAAGTCCACAAAACTTCGATGGCAATAGAGAGGTTGCTCGGCAACTCGAATCTGGAAGTAGCTGTGGAGCCCCTTTATGTTTGAGTGGTACTCTCTGTTACCGAAGACGTATAGCCCTCCATAGCAACAGGCTCTGGCAAAGATGTTGGCTCCCGAGTCGACACCACTTCCTTGCGCTCCTCCAACCATCCATACAAAACTGTTCTTTCCGACCACTTTGAGTGACTCCCCATGAACCATTCAGTGTAGGATCGGTTGGGGCGCTTAGCCGCCTGTTGCAACCCCGTATCCGATGCAGCACTGGCATTGATGCGTCTCGCCGCAGTAAGGACACGTGCACCTGCATTCGTCTACCGGAAATCCGCACCGTTCACAAATCGGAGAACTCATAACGACGACTCTTCCACCCCTGTTTGGGACGCGTAGGCAAATATTAGCTTTCAGCAGGAAGCGGCGATTCGAAGATATCGAGTCTTCTTCGTGAATTCTTTCTGCTCTGTGCCACTTGTTGCATCGTCGTTAGTGTAAAGTCTAATAGGAGCCTATACGGCAGCTCTTGAACGAGTTTTCCCCGCCTTTAGTTGCAGGTCACGTCACAGGACTGAAGTTCTCTGATCCCAATAATCCTTTTACGTTTGGGGAATTGACTACTTTGCAGGAGGAATCAGTTTGTCTGCAAAGTTAAGTCCAAGAGATCAGGTGAAGCCGAAGGGTCTGAAGGGAATCTCCGACCGACAGCTTGAGTATCACTTTGAGACGCACTACAAAGGGTACGTGGCAAAGATCAATGAGATCTGGGAGAAGATGCAAATCGTGGATCGGAGCAAGGCAAACCAGAACTTCAGCGACTATAGAGCTCTGAAGGTTGAAGAGAGTTTCAACTACATGGGCGTTGTATTGCACGAGCTCTACTTCGAGAACATCAAGGATGGAAAGGGCACGAGTCCCGGTGCGAAGCTGATGGAGCACATCAACAAGAACTTCGGCTCCTTCGACAAATGGAAGGACGACTTCAAGGCTTGTGGCATAGCGCTTCGCGGGTGGGCGATATTGGCGTACGACCTGACTAACGGCAAACTCATCAACAACGGGCTCGACGCCCACAACGTGTACGGCTTTCTCAACGCAGTCCCGTTGCTAGTTCTTGATGTATACGAACATGCATACTACACGGATCAAGGACCAAAGAGACCTCCGTATATCGACGCATTCTTCGAGAACGTCAACTGGAACATCGTGAACGGGAGATTCGAAGCTGCACTCAGGGCTCGGTCCTGAAGCGGTCCAAGACTAATAGTAGAGGAGCGTCTTCGGCCCATATTCTGCGAAGTGTGTCCAGCGTCCAGCCTGAAGGAAGAACGACCTTCCGGTCTTGCGGACGAGTCTTGAGCGAGGTCCTGGCGCAGATTCTTTGCCGACATAGGAGTTATATTCATGACCAAGCCTGATGCATTCGAAGGTTTTGGTTGACGATGGCTTCCGCGAAACTGTTGGACATGTTGAACCAAGCTATTGCTAGAGAACTTCAGGTTTCTATTCAGTACATGTGGCAGCACGTGCAATGGAAAGGCATTCCGCACTACGCAGTCACGGAGGAGTTCAAGAAGATCGCTATCACGGAAATGAAGCATGCGGAGAAGATCGCTGAACGGCTATGGTACCTGGGAGGCAAACCGACTACCAAACCAAGCACGATCGTTGTTGGTGAGAAAGTCGAAGAGATGCTCCGGGTTGATGTCAAGGCCGAGCTAGAAGCTATCACCATGTACAAGGAGATAATGGAACTCGCCCAAAAGGAAGGCGACGCGGCTACATTCGAGATCTTCCAAGACATTGAAGAGGAAGAAGAGGAGCACCACGACTTCTTCACAAGCGCACTCGAAAAGTAGACCGAACCTAAGTCCTCATTTTTTTCTTCGCTCGTATACGGTTAAGTCTATGCTGCGAGGCAAGGTGAACGACGCGCTGATCAAACCGGGTGGAGAACTGTTGGGAGCCTACACGGCGCGACTCTACCGTAAGCATGCTCGAGGCGCCTAGAATGAGCGCTCGGGAGCTTGATGCTATTCGACCGACGCCATAGCCTCGGCCAACATGGCCGCTTGATCACATGACGAGAAGAAGTGTCAGGTAGAGTTAGGGTGCGGGTAACTCTACCTGCGGCTTTCGCAGACCAGGCAGTACCATCGCTTGTAGTTTGAAGCGTAGTAGAGTTCTCGTCCGCAGGTTGGGCAGAGTGGAACGCGAGGCACGGCTCCTCCAAGATGCTGATACTGTGGCATAGCGGGCGGGGCTGGCATTGCTGGAGCGCCTACAGGGTTTGCGGGAATCGCGACTCCGCCCGCTCCAATCGCTGGCGCGGCCATGACTGGCATTGCAGGAACTGCTGCTCCACTCGGAACCTGAGGCATTGTCTCTACAGGAGCGGCTTCTGAAAGAACCGCCATAGGCCCATATCTCGCGATGACCTCACCCATCTTTCCGTACCCCATCAGGAAGAACAAAGCCGGCAGGATGAGGAGGACCACGGTCGCGAAGTACGTATAGCCGAGAAACGCAGCGAACGAAAACAGTGAAATCAAGATCAGAATGACGCCATAGAATAGTGAGGCAGCTCTAGCACCCTCGTAGTTTCCAGTTGTCGTTCTTCGAACGGTAGTCACGTATATGATGATGATGAGTACTAGGAACAAGGCCAGTGCTGCTGCACCCATTACCAGAGGCATATTGAGGACGCTAGGAATCGGGACAGGTCCGATGAATGTGAATGCGAAGTATTGAGTCCAACTGTCGATCAAGATGCTTCCGGTAGAGAGCATAGCAACAATCTGTGCATCTATGAAGCCCATGAAGCCTAGAATCCCAACCGCCAACGCATCTATGCCAAGACCAAGCCATGGCGAACCCATCAGCAGTAGCAATATCCATCCGATCAATAGAAAATCGTGGGTTGCAACGACCTCAGGCGGTTTGATCACTACGGGCTTGTCGAATAGACCTGCCAACGTACATCGACATTCAACCCACGTGTCGCTCATCATCAGATAATGGTTATGTGAGTCCAAGCACGCCCAAACCGAGGCCGAGAAGCGCAACAGGTCGGCCAAGGCGAGCTTAACCCTACATCCTCTGATGAAAAAGGGGAAAAGGACTCTACTGGAATTGATAGGGGAGCGCCTACTTTGCATGCGGCCACTTGGAATAAAGCGCCGTAAGTCAGCGCTTCTGTCATCACAGGCTCCTTATAACTAGAGCGTCATAGCAAACGTCAGGGCTTATTGAGTCAGTTCCGAGCGTTCCCGCTCCACTGGTGATCAGTGAGCAAAACTTGTTCTTGCGTGGCTCCATCTGCGCTTCTTCTGATCGGCCAGACTGCGCTTGAGGAATCTCAGAGAATGAACTCCTTGACTTGCGTTGAAAACCTTTAACTTCTGGAGCAGGAAGTCTTGGGCCGGAGACGTGCGGAGATCTCAGAACAGCGGGGTGGGGTAGCCAGGTTTAACCCGCAGGGCTCATATGAGCCCACTGGGAAACCCTGAGATCGGTGGTTCGAAAGACTCGTGAACGGCCCGAAGATCCACCCCCCGCACAGGACCGCGGAAAGCGGTTCTGGGGGAGTACCACTTGTCCGCGACGTCTCCACCACACCTCATTCTCTTTCCGCGCAGCTCCGCATATGGCCACACTTTCTCGAGAACTTGAGGTAAATCGGCGTTGTTCGACTACAGGTTAGGCGCGTGTTCGGGCTGTGACCATCTTGTCCGCGTTGACGCGATGAGGTCTTTTTCCTGCAGTATCGCGCTGTGAGCGCCGCCTGCTGCCTCAGGTCTTGCCCATTCGGATTGCTAAATCAACAAGCTCGGGGTGAACGACTCGCCCTTCCATTGTGACCGGCGTTCCGTCTAATGTCACTGAAGAGTTGAGGCATATCCCATCAGCGTGAGATATCGCCGAGACAGGAACTCCCTTTCCATTGTAATACCATGACTGATATCCTATTCCCCACTCAGTGCAACCCCACACTCTCTCATCCTCAACAGTTACGCCAGTAAGCTTGGCGCCTGGGTTGAACCCGTAGCAGACGTGAGCGAGGTTGTACATGTTCGGGTCGTTGAGCTTTGCCAGCCATTTATCGAAGACCTTCGCCTCTGCGCCGCCCGTAACTCCAGCGATCTTCCCGTTCTTGATTTCAATCGCCACAGGCTCTCTTAGTGTTCCGAAGTAGGCTTCTCCTCCACCTGCGAGAGCCCCGTCGAAGACTATCTTGCCGTTGATCGTCTCTTCTACGGGAGCCCAGATTATCTGTCCTCCCAAGAAATGCGCGTGAGCGCCACAGACGTTCGGGACGGAGCAATCCATCGTCTCAGCGACGACCGGTCGGCCATCCATTCTGAATGAGATGTCGTTTCCAGCAGGGGTAGTGATGCGAACCGTCTTGGCCTTTCGGGTCATCTCAGCAAGCTTGCTAAGAAATGGACCAGCCAAATCCCAGTTGACCTTTCCGACGCAACGGACAAGTCTGTCAACATCTATGCCGCCGAGGCAAAGGTATCTGACTTTCTTGGACTTGATCGCTTCTTCCCAAGGTGTGGAATAGAGTAGCCATTGATTGTTGAACTCGATCCAGGCGTCTGCCTTGGGAATCGCGGCCTTCACGGGCTCTGGAAGATATGGATCGGTGGCCTTGCCGAATCCGGGCGGCGTTGTATGCCAGACAACCGCAACCTTTGCATCCAGTGCCTGGGCAGCCCGAGCTACGGCAGCCGCTGAGCGGAAGTCCATCTCCGTGTCTATTGTGACTAGGAAGCTTTCTCCCGGTTTGACTTTCAGGCTGTGTCTAACGAGAAAATCCGCAGCCTTTGCAAGTTCCAGTTCGAGATACTCCGGCAACTCGAAAACCGATTGGGTCTACAGTCAACTGGATATAGAGCTTACGGCTCGTTTGTTTTCTGCGTCTCGATCACGCATCAACTGACTTGGAGTTCTTACTACGAAATCTACGTCCAAGGTGCGCAAGAGCTCGTCGTCACTGCGAAAGTCCTAGGGAAATACACGTGATAGAAAAAGGCTATTATCTGTCGTTCAGCTGGAAACTAGTCTGAAAGGGCGCGCTCAGAATCTTGACTTGGCGCGAAGGAAGCCGCCGGAAGTAAATGCCTTGAAGAAAGTTGACTCGCGACTTCTGCCGCTAAAGCACGAGCGCGTCCCGACACCAGATATCTATCTGGACGGAAAGCCCGTTCTCGTCCTTGACAGGCGGACTGCGAGGAGAAGCAGAGCAGATGCCATCACGGACAACTTGGCCGCGGTAGAGTTCATGCGAGATCTGGCAAAGACGATCTTCGGCCCGCGAAGGCTGATCAAACTCCTGTCAAGTGAAGAGGGCAAGTACCCACTGACCTTCATCACATCAGACTTGCAGAGTGTCCTCAAAAGAATCAAGATCAAACACCCGGCCGCTCAGATCATTGCTGGAGCAGGCATTACAGCACATCGCGAAAAGGGAGACGGATGCGTGTCGACGATTCTACTCGCAGCTAGCATTCTGCAAGCGTGCAAACCCCTGCTCAAGAAGAAAACGCACGCGAATCAGGTCATCGACGGCTTATCCCTTGCATATCATAGAGTGACCAACCTTGCGCCAAAGCTAGCCGTTGCGGAAAGGTACGATCCGCAACGCGTCATTGAAATTGGAATTCGAAACTCGCTCGAAGGAAAACTCCTGTTATTCGATCTTGACTTGATTTCGAGGCTCCTGTGGGAGGCGGTCAGAATTGTGGGGATACAGAATCTCATGGGACCGGAAGGCACTGATATCGTGGATGTGAAGAAGAGCACTGGCGGATCACTCGCTGACTCTCAAGTCGTCGACGGAATCGTGCTTACCCAAGAGATCCCGAGTGAGGAAATGCCGCGGCGAGTGGAGGATGCCAAGATTGCACTTATCCAAGGAGAGCTGAGGCTTCCCAACAAGAAGATCAACAGGTATCAAGACTATAGTTTCGAGTTTGACAAACCAGAGAGAATCAGCGGCTTCAACAGATCAAATAGATTATTCCTCGAAAGTCTAGTCGCGAAGATCCTCGAAGTGAACGCGAACGTTATCCTAGTCCAAGAAGGCGTAGATGATTTTCTCTTCGAGTACTTCGCAAAGCGTGGCATTTTGGTGATTCGTCGCTTTCCACAAGTTGAATTCGAAAGAGTCAGCCGATCGCTGGGTGGAAAGATGATTCCGGACCCGTCCCTCCTTACGCCTGATGATCTGGGATGGGCGAAGCTTGTTGAAGAGAGAAAAGTTGGAAAGGGCACGCTAGTCTTCATAACTGGATGCAAGGTACCGAAGACAGTTGACATTCTTCTTAGAGGCACGGACAAGAGGGCGCTCGACGACGTTGAGCGAGTCATGAAAGGAGCGATCAAGGCGGCAGTGACCGTTGCGAAGGACCCGAGACTCGTTTGGGGTGGCGGGGCATTTGAACAGGAACTGGCAATGAAGCTGTACGACTACTCCGAAGAAATCCCCGATAGGAGACAGCTCGTAATCAGAGCGGTGGCTGAGGCATTCGAGTCTCTTCCTGCGATGCTTGCAGAGACTGTTGGACTGGAGGCTGTGGACATGACGGCTGAGCTTCGTCGCAGACACTCGTTGGGAGAGGCATCAGCAGGCGTAGATGTCAACAGTAGCTCGATTGCGTTGATGTCGTCTTTGGGCCTACTGGACTCTCTTGATGTAAAACTCCAAGTGATTAAGAGCGCGTTCGAGACAGCGATAACTATTCTACGAGTGGATGAAGTCCTCGTCGGACGGGACTTGCCAGAGCCGGAGCGAGCTTACGTGCAGCGAATCAAAGGGACATCCAAAGAGGCGCTGAAAGCAAAAGATGCGTACATCGGTTAGGTCGAATAGATAGCGGCAGATGCCTAAGACCGACTGCTTTGAGGTGCTCTGATCGCCAAGCAAGGCGTCACCTATGATGGTCAAGTCGCGGCTTGCTCTTCCGGCCGATCTTCCGACGGAGTCCGCAGATTCTGACGATGAAGACTCTCGTAGAACCGGCTTCCAAGACGAACGTGGCTGGAGGCAGGGCGTCTTGGCCGTTCTCGTGGTCGTTCTGACGACTTTTCCGTTTGCCATTCTTCTCACTCTTGTCTTCCAGTTCCCAGGAACTGTGCTTGCTTTCTTGCTGACTGGAGCGGCCGGAGGATATTTGGCTGGGCCGAGCCGATCGAAGGGGTTCTATGTCGGCATCATCGGGGCGACCATCGCTTGCCTGAGCGGCGTCGTGTTTCTTCTTGCGGCCATGTCTCGGATAATCCAGTACTCGGACGTTGGGATGTACTTCGTAAGCTACTTCCTGTGGCTGAATCTTGCTGCACCAGTCAATCTGTTCCTCATAGTGATTCCGATCGGAGGAGTCGGCGGAGCTTTTGGTAGCGAAATGAGAGCGCGAATAATAAACGCTCAAGCACATCGTCAGTGATACAAACTCAGCTCGAAAAAAAGGGAGTCGGGGAGCGCGCTCCCCGGTAGGCTTAGGCTGGAATCTGGGCCTTCAGATCCGTGTACTTCTCGGTGTAGTAGTCCAGCTCGTCAGGCAGGTCGGGCGACAGGAAGTATCTCGTTATCTTCTGCTTATCCGCGATCGATCCAAGGTCTCTTAGGTTTCCGTGCGGGTCAGGAGACCCTTCTCTGGGTTTCTCGCCTGGCGGGAAGTACTTGTCGGGGAGGAAGAGTGCGTTTAGCAGTCTTTCGTCAAGGTTCCAGAGGTCCGGTCGCTCTGGGAAGACAAGTTCCTTGATCGCCCGATCGATCGGAAGATAGGTCGCCTTTCCGTTATTCACCCAGTCAAAGAACTCAGCGCCCATGTAGTCCCTTACCTCATCATAGTTGCTAGTCATTGTGCCGTATCCATTTCTAGTTATGAACGCAGTCCACCAAGTGTCGATTCTGAAATTGATGAACTTGTATACGTCGTCAAGTATCTGAGTCTGTTTCGATATGATGTCTCCATTGAACCAGAAGAACGGGCCATTCACCAGCCTTGCATAGTGGGCAGGTGTTCCAGCTCTTCGGGTATCGAAGCATATAGGTTGCCATGTGCTAGCTATCCAGATCTCTCTGGTAGATAGCACGTTAACGGCATCCCCGTACTTGAACCAGAATGTCCTCACCTGTCCTGACTTTATTATGGGAAGCAGGTAGTCGTAGACCTTGTCCACTTCGTCCCGAGTCAAGCTGTCAATCGCGCCAGAAACCGTAACCTGTCCAGTAGCGTCTAACTCGTTCGCGCTCTCGCTGAAGACTGTGGCTGCCTCGTCCTGCATCATCGCTCTGCCCTTCCATTCAGGGTTCCACAGTTCCGAGTACGAGATTGATGTCTTCTCTCCGCCGCGCTCTTCGTAGGGAACTTTCTCTGGTAGGTAGGTTACTGAGTCGAAGTTCCAGTTGTTCGAGACTAAGGCGAGGTTCTTGTGGCTGGTATAGTCTTCTTCCGAGAACCAGAGGTCGTAGTTGAATCTTGGAACCTGAGCTGGACGAAGATATCTTTCCGGATGTATGAACATGTCGACGATCTTGCTCTCATTCCAAGCGGGCAACTTCTCAACGGGGATCGGTAGGATCAGCCCGGCTTTCTTGATTGGCGGAAACCTAGCGGTTCCTGCAACATCCCATCCGTATCCTTCCGTGGCGACGATTCTCTGGGCCATGACGAATAAGTCCAAGTAGCTTGCTTCCACAGGCTGTTTGTGTACCTTCTCCCAGAACTCTTGAACCTCGGGATACATCATCCAGGCTCCACCGAGGTACTTGAGCGTCGGCCGTGACTCGGCAGAATAGTAGTATTCCCAGTGCGGGAACTTCGCCAAGTATTCTTCCGACGCAGGTAGTGGTGGTTTCGTGGGCGCCTGTGTTGTTGTATAGTAGTAGTATCCTGCGGCACCGATAGCGGCTAGTCCAGCTATGCCAGCACCTACTTTCAGAAATGTTCTTCGTGAGGTTGGCTTTTCGCTCATCTCACTTCGCTTCTGCTGCCGGACTTTTTCCGGCAACAGCCCAAAGGTTTGCATAGAAAGAGCTAAAAAGCCTTTGCAAGGCTTCGTTGTCAGCCTTCGTGTGGTGACATTATTGACCGCGGCCTTGTCAGTGAAAGAGCTTCTCAAGTGGTACGGAAAAGAAGTGTTGGCCCTGAACAAGGTCTCCTTTGATGTTGACGAGGGGGATTTCTTCGTTATCATAGGGCCCAGCGGCTGCGGGAAGAGCACACTACTCAAGTGCGTTTCAGGGATTCTAGACTGGAATGACGGAGACATCTACATTGGCGGCAAGAGCATGAGAGATGTACCCGCCTACAAACGTGATATCGCCCTCATGCCCGAGGCATACGCTCTTTTCCCGCATATGCGAGTCTATGACAACGTAGCCTTCGGATTGCGCATGCACGGACGACCGGAAAATGAGATCGGTAAAGAGGTTGAGAAGGCGCTTAAGCTTGTGGGGTTGGAGGGGTTCGGGAAAAGATGGCCCAGTGAGCTGAGCGGGGGCCAAAGGCAGCGGATTTCACTCGCGAGAGCAATAGTGGTAAATCCAAAGGTCTTGTTGCTCGACGAGCCGTTGAGCCATGTCGACTATAGGCTGCAAAGAAAACTCATGGAGGACTTCAAGCTTCTTCACGAGGAATTGGGAAATACTTGGATCCTTACGACGCACGTTCAGGAACAAGGCCTCAGCATGGCCGAGACTTTGCTCGTCATGAATAATGGTGTGATAGAGCAAATCGGCAAACCCGAAGAAGTCTACAGATGGCCGAGGACCGTGTTCGCAGCAAGATTCGTCGGCAATATCAACCTGCTGCACGGCGAGGTCGTTTCACAGGAGAAGGGGGGCTGCGCGGTCAAGACTGAGCTGGGAGAGCTTTCGGGAACCTTTACCGGCGACAGCAATCTGATGGGTCGGAAGGTCGCGTATGGCGTCAGGCCTGAGAACATCGAGATAAACCCGAAGGCAACCGTCGATAACAAGGTAGGAGCGAAACTCACCGGACTTTACTACTTCGGAGAACTGGTCGAATACATGTTCAAAACCGAAGGCGGCATTGAGATGAAGGCACGCACCGCACCGGTCGAGTGCAAGCTCGGTGAGAATTACACAATCGGCTGGAGTAGGCGAGATGCCAGCATACTCGAGCGTCCCTCGATGATCGAGGGACTGAACATCGAAGACGTTATCTACGGAAGGTGACTCGCCCTGCCTAGGAGCTTGACGGGATTCCTAGCTGAGAACTCGAAGTACCTACTGATAATACCACCCGCCGCCTTCTTCATTTTCTTCCTGCTCATTCCGACGATACTTGTTCTCCTGCTGTCGTTGAATGCTGGAGAAGCTTTGGCTTTCAATCCTACCCAGCTGACTCTCGAGAATTATGCGCACATGTTTGAAAGAACAACTACGTACCTCGTTATGAGAGACACATTCGGCATGTCGCTGACGGCAGCCCTGGTTACGTTTGCCGCGGGCTATCCGATAGCGTACTTCTTGGCTTTCAAGATGGCCAACTTTAGACTTCAAGGCATAATCCTGTTCCTGTTGGTGGCGCCTTACTGGGTTGACTGGAGCATTCGAAGCATCTCTTGGCTCTCCATCTTGGGCGGAGAAGGTTTGGTGAATTATGCACTCATGTCTTTGGGGCTGATCCAAACTCCGTTGAAAGAGCTGCTCTTCACCCGCGGAACCCTCGTGATCATCTGGGTGCAGACGAACCTGGTCTTCTTCATCTTCCCTACGTACCTTTCACTCGTTAAAATTGATCCTGAACTGGTCTCTGTCGCGCAGACGCTGGGTGCGTCGCCACGTCGAGCCTTCTATAGTATCACATTCAAGCTATCGCTACCAGGCGCGATCGTAGGATTGATTTTCGTGTTTGTCTCAACGCTCGGAGATTATGTCACACCTGCGCTCTGGGCTGGTGGAATGCAGATGCTCGGGCTCACTATTCAGAACTACTTCTTCGAGTTTCGTTGGCCAGTTGCTTCGGCATATTCAGCGCTTATGCTCGGCGTCACCCTTCTGATTTTGTTTCTGTTGCTCAGGATGGTCAATATCAAGCAGGTATTCTATGAGTGAGATGGTAAGGCATGACTGATAGATCCAAGATCATACTTGGGATATACACGGCGGTCATGTTCTTCTTCTTCTATCTCCCACTTATCATGGTGGGCATCCTATCATTCAAGGCTGATGCTAGGGTGTCATTCCCGATCACAGAGTTCAGTCTCTACTGGTACGTGGGAAAACCGGGATTGGTGGGCACGAGCGGGTTTACGAGCGGGATCTTCTACGACGTGGGCATTGTTACAGCGATAACCAACTCGGTGTTTTTGGGCATAGTGGTTGCTCTGATCGCCACACCGCTCGTGACAGCGTCAGGCCTTGCCTTTCGATACAGGTTTAGCGGACGCGATTTGAGTTTCTACCTTCTCATCTCCGGCTTCGTGATACCTGCAATAGTCCTGGGCTTGGGAATGAACTTCCTGTACAAGGAGATCGCGGTGAGGGAGTACTCTCTCTGGACAGCCCTGCCGTTGCATGTCGTATATGTAGTCCCATTCGGTCTTGTGTTGATGCTAGCCAGATTTGACCCGATGATGGTTGATTATGAGAATGCGGCAAGGTGCTTGGGAGCGAGCGGCTGGAGAGTCTTCAGAAAGATTACTTTCCCGCTTGTCCGAACTCAGTTCGTATCGGTCTTGTTCTTCTCGTTCACGCTTTCGCTGAGCGAGCTTCTCCGGACATCCTTCGTTATCTCGGGAAGCGGAACGATACCCACTTACGTTTTTAATCAGATGTCCGTCACGGCCCCGACTCCGAAGTGGTTCGCCCTCGGAACTCTGACGACGGTGATATCGCTGGCACTGCTGCTGATTCTGTCACTCATCCTGACCAGGGGACAGCGGAGGGTCCTCTAGGATTCGACATCACCTGATCCTATCCCGCGATCAGCCGTCATGGAGAATGCCAACCTGACGTAGGTGGCAGACTGCTCCCACAGCGCTCCCTCCGATAGCGGACGTACGGTTTGGTCAGGTGACGATGCGCTCTGGGCGGCGGCAGGTATACCCCCTCCTGCAAGTCCCTCCGGACTTCGCTGCGAATCTTCGAGGATGCACGGGTTTCGCAGCGCCTGCATCGAAAACTCTGCCGCTTGCCTGCCGATTTCATTCTCTTGCCACATTTCGGACAAATTGGGTTTTGACTTCTCACACTCGGGAAGAGCGTCAGGACCTCGAGCTTTTCTAGGTTAAGAGTCCTAGGGATGCCGTCGCCCGGTGGTCTTACCCCTCCGAATCCGCGCACTCTGTCACCTGGCTCCAGTCTCTTGACAACTTCCCTAAACCTCCCAGTTGGTTCGTACGCCGCGCAATGAACTGAACCTGTTTGGTCCTCGAGAAGAAAGATCGCGTGACCGCCACGGATCGTGCGAGGCTTCTCCTTGACAGTTCCCTCAACGATGACCGCACAATTGTCTTGCAGCTCGGATACCGTAACATTCCTGACGAAGTGTGCGTCAGTTCCCTGATTAGTTCTGAAGATCATCCAAGCGTCTATCGGCTCTCGAATCCTTAACATCTGGAACGCCTTTCGTACAGCCTCGGGGCTCTCTCCCCTCACGCCGCACAGGATCGGGTCGGGTCCCCTTGGAGTGATCAGGATCCTTTCCGTTTCTGGATCGATATTGTTGAACGTGACTTCCTTCATTTCCTCGCTCATATGAAAGATCGATTCCTCATCGATGAGCCTAGGTTTTCCGATGAAGGCTCTCGACCTATAGCTGATCAACTCGAAAGTACAGTCGCGATCCAGCATGGTTCCGATGGCTGCCAGTGCACCGATGATCCCTTGGCCAGAACAATAGCCAATTGCCTGCGCATTCACCTTCTTGATCAGAGATATCGCGTCGGTAGGGGTCAGGATACGTGTAAGCGCCTCTTCACCGAATTCGACAACCTCAGAAGGAACCGTCCCCTCCAACACCACAACGCCTGGGTCAGTTCCCGGATCACCGAGCCTAGAACCACGCTCAATCTCTTCCATCGCAAGTTCGAGGATTGCTTCGAGACGAATGTCTGATTCGATTCTCAGGCAGACGGCGCCGTTTCCTCTTGTCTTCCACGGGACATTCGGATTGAGCCTAATTAGATTAGGATGATCAAGGAATCTTACGCCTTTCTTGGCGAGCGTGTGAACTAGGTCTGCTGCAATTCTGGTGGTGCATCCGCCTGACAGCGAGTCTGTGTCGTCAATTCCTATGTGGATTCTCACTCGCAACTATCCCGGCAGGATTGTGAGAATTCTGGAGAAACTGACGTGATCTGCTAGCTTCCTTCGACCACAATCATCGTCAGAGTGGAGCGCACTTTGTCCAGCCTTCGTATCTTCCACGTCACGATCTCCTTTAGCTTGTCCATGGTGTCAGCCGATACTTTGGCAACTATGTCGTATACCCCGTAGACGACGTAGGATTCTTTGACGTTTGGCAAAGTCTTCAGCTGCTTCAACACTTCATCTTCCGATCCTATCTCGGCGTTGATGAGAACGAAGGCGGAGGGCAACTGTGCAACCTCTTGACATCTGAGATCAGGACAACATACCTAAAAGAGTTTGCGCCCAGTCCTACACCGATATGTCTCATGCAAACTCGGTAGATCGTCCAACTGATGACCTAGGAATACTCCCTTATACCAATTGAGAGAAGATTCCAAAACAAGGGCCTTGTGGGATCCTCATGATCTCTCGTAGAGTTAACGGAGAGATAACCTCTCGTGAATCTCGAGTACTTGACCGCAACTCCGAGTACCTAGGCATCTCCACACTGCAACTTATGGAGAACGCAGGAAGAGCGATCTCAGATGAGGTCGCAGGAAGATTCCCCTCAACTTCAAGCATCGTAGTTTACGCTGGCACCGGAAGAAATGGCGGAGATGGAATGGTGGCCGCGAGGCACCTAGCAAGCCGCGGATATCATGTGACCCTAATCCTCGTCGGCATGACCAGCGAGATACGGGACGACGCGACGTACAAGAATTGGCGCGCAACGAACGAAATGACGGAGACTGTCAAGATAGAGGTCGCTCAAGACTCCTCACAAATCTCACCGCGCAAATGCGACCTAGTCATCGACGCTCTCCTCGGCACAGGCGCAAAAGGCAACCTGCGGCAGCCGATCATGCGAGCAGTCGAAACAATAAATGAGATGAGATGTTTCAAAGTCGCTGTTGATTTGCCGACCGGAATAGACTCTGACACTGGAGACGTACTTGGAGCGGCTTTGAACGCGGATCTCACCGTCACGTTTCACGCCAGAAAGCCAGGCATACGAATAGCCGAGAAATATTGCGGTGAGGTCAAGGTCGCCGGAATAGGGATCCCCCCTGAGGCTGAAATGTACGCGGGCCCTGGTGATGTGGAAGACGTCACTAAGCCCAGGGCTCCCGAAGCGCACAAGGGCGACTTCGGGCGGCTCCTGGTAATCGGAGGAAGCGAAATCTACTCGGGCGCTCCATGTCTCGTTGCCTTAGCGGCGCTCCGAGCTGGAGTCGACCTAGTCTTCGTCGCTGCCCCGGAGCGGACTGCAACTTCTATCGCATCCTTCTCCCCCAATCTGATAACTATCAAACTCGCTGGTGAGCACTTCAATGAGAGCAACATTGAGACCCTCAAGCCTCACATCGAAAGATCCACATGTGTGGCAATTGGGCCGGGCCTAGGAACACACAGCGAAACGACAAAAGCTGTCGTGAGGACACTTGCTGCATTGAAGGAATTGCGAAAATCTACCCTGATCGATGCCGACGCGATCAAGGCGATTGGTAAGATAAAGCAAAAGGTGGGATTTCCGGTCGTCGTGACTCCTCACGCAGGAGAGTTTGAAGCCCTGTCGGGCCGAGCACCGTCAGGCGATCTGAAAGCAAGATCCGAAGAGACTCGGTCACTGGCTACTGCTTTGGGCGGAGCAGTCCTATTGAAGGGTCACGTGGACATCATCTCCGACGGAGAGCGTGTGAAGCTTAACCGAACTGGCAACCCCGCAATGACGGTCGGCGGAACAGGCGACGTACTTTCTGGAGTCGTCGCAGGTCTGATGGCCAAGGGCGTACCTGGGTTTGAAGCGTCGGTTGCAGGCGCCTTCATCAACGGGGCGGCCGGCGATCTTGCCAAGGTAGAACTCGGTGACCACTTGGCGCCAACCGACCTAATTCACCTAATTCCTAAGGTCATGGACGATCCGATGTCGCACGCAAGACTACGCACGATCAAGTGACCACGAATTCGGATCGAAGAAGCGCCAAACCTCCTCCAGCGGCTAGCCGCGATAGCGGATAAAGCCGACCTGGAGGAGAGTTTGGCATCTTCCGGTTCGAACTGAAGGAGCTTAAAAGTATTCCATATCCTCTCGAGATATCAGTCAACGTACGGACTGAACCGATGCGGGCGAAAGAAGAATGCGAGGCAGAGCGAATGAGCAGCGGCCAAAGATCTTCGTGTACATGATGGGTCAGGATGACCCGCGCAAGTGTACGGCCTCGCTCCTGACAAGAAAGGGGCTCACGATTGCGATACGAAGACTGTCGCAAATACCCGAAAGTGCAATTGTGCTGAACCCTGCCTCGCCGAGATTCCTTCTGCCATCCGACACGACCAACAGCGTCAGAGCCGGTTTGGTCGCAATCGACTGTTCTTGGGAGAGAGCTGACGCGATCTTCATGAAGCACTTCCGCGGCGCAAATCGTAAACTCCCGGCTCTGATGGCTGCGAACCCGGTGAACTATGCAAGGATAGGCACGCTCTCAACGGCTGAGGCGCTCAGCGCCGCTTTGTACATCATGGGTTTTCGGCCACGAGCCAGGGAGATTCTATCCCCGTTCAGTTGGGGCAGAACCTTCTTTGAACTCAACAGAGAACTTCTCGAAAGATATGCTCGCGCATCCGACGAGCAAAGCATCGTTAAGATCGAACTTGATTTCGGCCTCGAGACGAAGGACAACACTTGCTAGGTTAAGGTGCCGGCATAGCGTGCCAGAGCTAAGAAAGCACGCCACACGATGTCACCGAATAGGACGGACAGTCCCAACCCTAGGGTCACGAAGAGAAGAAACGGAACCCCCGGGCTTGCCCATACGGTCCCGCGAACCAACCCGGAATCCACCGCAGCTTTGATATCTGCCAGCTCTTTTCGGCGATCCGAATCAACTCTGAGTTCGAAGATGAAATGACGCCTGACCATAGAGCCTTGGCGATCAACTGATTCGAGCAGAAAGAGGAAGGACTTCGATTCTAGTTCCCCGACTGAAACTCGATACCCCGTGAGAAACGCCGCCACCTTGCGAAGAAAGCGCTCATCTTCTAGGCCTTCAAAGAGTTCGTGCGTTGGAACTGCTCTCAAGTTCCTTTGGATGGGATACAGCATCAAAGCGAGCGATGCTACGTATGCGTTCGAGAAAACAACCAGCGGAAAGAAAGGGTTCACAATATGGGAGAAGCTCTTGCCAAGGGCGGGGATCATCGGATTCATGAGTGCAAGGCAGATGAAGCCCTTACCGTCTGCGCCACCCCAGAGCCCGAGATACGGCAATGCCACGGAGAGAGCGACCGCACTCGCGACCGAGATCAGGATAAGCATCCACGAGCTGGTCTCGACAATCAATCTGACCGCTATGAGCACGAGGCCAACTGGGTAAGAAATAAGCCACACTCTATCGGGAACCTCTCTGCTCACGATGTCCCTCCAAGAGGAGTAGCCCAAGAACGTGAAACTAGCCAACACTCCGATGAGATCAAGCGCCGAGACATCGGTCAACCTCACGCCTCCTCCAGCTTGTGTTCATTCCAGCCATGCTGTGAGTATTTTTCCGTTGATGGCCTTGACAGGTGGCGGACCAACGTTCCGTTCCGTACGCTACGCGCTGAAGACGGTTGGCGTGCCGGCCGTAACCCACCTTCTGTTCGTGGCGACATTTGTCTAATCGGGATACCCGCGCCTCGGACGGCGCTCATCGGTGCCTATTATCCCTTTCACAACGCGGGCAGACATTTCACCCTAGTCGCCAGCCTCCTCGGCGCGTTCGCCTCATAGCCATTGACTGGTGCTGGTTCTCTTTCTGTGTCCTCACCCGGGCTCTCGCCCGACGCCTCACGACGCCGCGCCTCCGTCCTGTGGGTGGAGTTTCCTCAAGCCGAAGCTCGGAAGTCGCCCACCGGCTCGCCAACCAGTTCAACGTACCGCCGATGTAGTACTCAAGAGTTTCTGAAAGTGCTTACGCTAGAAGCAGGTCCCGAACCCAGCAGTAGTTGTAGCACGTGCTAGAGGCCTCCGAATTTCGCTCGAGTATGGATTCTCTTTTTCAGCTCAGCACCTTGAGCGATTGGGAGCAGCGAGCTAAACAGCTCGACCGAAGTCTTGATGCGTACACTCCTGCTCCATCAACCTCATCTTCGATGAGAGCTCTCGTCCGTTCCTGGGGCTCGTTGCCGAGTCCCGTGGAAAGGATCGGCCGCCTATTTTCGGGAGAGGCTTCGGGCTTAGATGCTTTCAGCCCTTATCCTCGATAACGTGGCTGCCCGGCAATGCCCTGTCGGACAACCGGTAAACTAGAGGTTACGATACCCCGTTCCTCTCGTACTAGGGGCGCCTTCCCCTCAGGCGACCAGCACTTCCAGCAGGTAGAGTCCGACCTGTCTCGCGACGGTCTAAACCCATCTCGCATTCCCCTTTGATCGGCGAACAGCCGCGCCCTTGGACCCTGCTGCGGGCCCAGGATGGGAAGGGACGACGACGGAGAACCAATCCTCCTCGTCGATGGGGACTCTCAGAGGAGACGAGCCAATTACTCCCGGGGTAATTTTTCTGTCACATCCAGCCCCCAACAATGGGGACATGAATGATCGCTAGACCCGGCTTTCGCCTCTGGATCCCTTGCTGATGAGGATCCAGTCAGCCCGACTTTTGGTCTTGCCCTCTACTCCGGGTTTCTGTCCCGGATGAGTCGAGCTTTGGGCCCCCTTGATATTTTTTCAAGGGGGTGCCGCCCCAGCCGAACTGCCTGCCTGCCGTTGTCTCGGACTTTTGGTCCAGTTAGAACTGTAATCGCAGATAGGTGGTGTTACATTGGTGCCTCCGTCGACTCCCGAAGAAGTCGACCTCGACGGCTCCCACCTACGCTCTGTACCCGCAATCACAACCCAGCGACAAGCTGCAGTAAAACTCCACGGGGACTTCTCGCCCCGCTGGAAGATCCTGGACTGTTCGTCCAGGTTATGTGGGTTCACCGGGCCCCAGGCGGGGACAGCGGGGGGGTCGTTGATCCATTCATGCACGTCGGAACTTGCCCGACAAGGCATTTGGCTACCTTAAGAGAGTCAGAGTTACTCCCGGCGTTTAGCGGCCCTTAGATCGGTTGAACCCAACTTTCAGGTACCGCCACTGGCCAGGATTCAAGGACCGTGCACACGCTTTCGCGCTAGCGGTCCCCTATGTTTTTATTAAACAGTCGCCTCCCCCTGGTCACTGCGACCTGTCGCCCCAGCAAAGCTAGAGCTTCAGGCACCCCTTATTCCAAAGTTACGGGGCCAATTTGCCGAGTTCCCTCGCCTGAGTTCCACCCGATACGTCTTAGGCTTCTCACCTAGGGGCACCTGTGTCGGATCTAGGTACGGTCACGGAGGATCCATCCCCCGACCCTTTTCAATGGCTCCACGAATCAGCCGAACCGCCCTAAAACGGGCGGCTATTCCCCTATTCATCCGGTTCTCACCATTACGGCACTTCCCGGATTTCAAAGGTTAAACAGGGCGACGACCCTGCTCGACCTATCCCGAAGCGTCAGATCGGAGGCTTGCGTTGCCGCGTGTACCTCCGTGGTACCGGAATCTTAACCGGTTTCCCTTTCGACAAGCTCGGTTGAGGCTTGCCTTAGGACCGACTTACCCCCGGCTGACGACGCATTGCCGGGGAACCCTTGCCCTTTCGACGGAGGGGATTCTCACCCCTCTAACGCTGTTACTGCCGCCGGGATCTACACTTGAGGCCGGTCCACTGGATTTCACAACCCAGCTTCCACCCAACCCCAACGCCCGCCTACCAGCACGGCTGTTGACCGTGCTCTAGGGTATCGGTACCTGACTTAGCCCCGTTCATTTTCGGCGCCTCCAACCTCGGCTGGTCAGCTGTTACGCACTGCTTGGAGGGTGGCTGCTTCTAAGCCTACCTTCCAGCTGTCTCTGGTTGAGGACAGCTTTCTATTTCTACACTTAGTCAGGATTCTGGGACCTTAACCCTAGTCGGAGTTGTTCCTCCCGCGACATAGGAGCTTACCCCCCATGCCCGTCTCCGGCCTTCTACGGCGCCGATGGATTCGAAGTTTGAATGGAAAGTGGAGCCTTTCGGCTCCTTGTTTTCCAATCAGCGCTCTACCCCAACGGCAACCTCAGGCCAGGCTATCCTTAGAGATATTTCGGCGGGAACTAGCTATCACCAAGTTAGATTGGTCTTTCGCCCCTAGCCCCAAGTCAGGGGAGTGAGTTGCACGTCAACACCCTTTCGGGCCTCGACCGGGCTTTCGCCCGGCTTCGCCCTGCTCAAGGCTAGATCACTTGGTTTCTAGTGTCATCCCCGTGATTCCAGACCCTTTCAGATCTCGTCCCTCACGCCTTGCGGCGGTGCGGACGGTCGGTTTCCCTACGGCTTCGGGCCTTGCACCCTTAGCCTCACCACGAAGATGAACTCCCCGGCCAGTGGTACGAAACTGATCATACGATTCTGGTCCCCCCTCGTCGTACTGCCGCGTTACCGCGGTCTCCTTTCGAGGGGATCTACCCTTTCGAACCGTACACGCTTGTGACCACCTGATTTCAGGCTCTTTTCACCCCCCTTCCGGGGTACTTTTCAGCTTTCCCTCACGGTACTAGTGCGCTATCGGTCTCGAGACGTATCTAGTCTTAGAAGTTGCTTACTACCAGTTTCCCACGCCATAGTCGAGGCGCGGTACTCAGGGATCCCAACCCAAATCCTGCACGCTTGCATCTACGAGACTGTCACTCTCTGCGGTAGGCCGTTCCAGGCCATTTCAACTTCACGTGCGAGAACGCGGTCGGGCCCTACAACCCCACATCCCTGCACGATTTCCCGTACAGGTTCGGTTTGGACTCTTCCCCTTTCGCTCGCCGCTACTTGGGGAATCCTAGTTAGTTTCCCTTCCATCCCCTACTTGGATGCTTCCGTTCGGGGAGTTCCTCCTCCCAGCTGGGAGTTCCACAGGTATCACCCGTGGAAGGAAGTCCCATTCAGGCATCTCCGGATCGAAGGCTGCATGCGCCTACCCGGAGCATATCGCAGCTTGCCACGCCCTTCTTCAGCGCCCGAGCCGGGCCATCCGTCAGGTGGCTTATCATGCCAAGCTTACTAGGGAACCCACACTCGATTAGCGTTCAAGGCCTCTGCACGATGCTCATTGTGAGCGTCCATTCGCCATTGGATGCCCACTGCAATCCTTCACCTCCAACACTGATGTTGGAGGCTGCATCAGACGAAACTGGCCTACAGCCACCATTTGCCTTCCAGTCCGCCTCATCTTTTCTAAGGAGGTGATCCGGCCGCAGGTTCCCCTACGGCCACCTTGTTACGACTTCTCCCCCCTTGCCTAGCTTAGGTTCGACGCGACCAAGATTGGCCGCGCCTCACCAGAACCAAACTCGGGTGGAGCGACGGGCGGTGTGTGCAAGGAGCAGGGACGTATTCACCGCGCGATGATGACACGCGGTTACTAGGGATTCCATGTTCACGAGGGCGGGTTACAGCCCTCGATCCCAACTGAGGCTGGGTTTGAGGATTGCCTTCCCCTTTCGGGGTCGGATCCCATTGTCCCAGCCATTGCAGCTCGCGTGTGGCCCAGGAGATCCGGGGCATACTGACCTGCCGTGGCCCGCTCCTTCCTCCCACTTAGCGTGGGCAGTCCCCCTAGTGTGCCTGGAATCCCGAGGGAATCCGCTGGCAACTAAGGGTGCGGGTCTCGTTCGTTGTCTCACTTAAGAGAACACCTCACGGCACGAACTGGCGACGGCCATGCACCTCCTCTCAGCTAGTCCGGTAAGACCTTTAATCTGACCTTCATCCAACTGTCGCTCCTGGTAAGTTTCCCGGTGTTGACTCCAATTAAACCGCAAGCTTCACCCCTTGTGGTGCTCCCCCGCCAATTCCTTTAAGTCAGCTGTCTCTCGAGCGATTGCTCAAAGAGAATTCAGCCTTGCGACCGTACTCCCCAGGTGGCAGGCTTAATGGCTTCCCTGCGGCACTGGGACAGCTCGTGGCCGTCCCAACACCTAGCCTGCATCGTTTACAGCTGGGACTACCGGGGTATCTAATCCCGTTCGCTCCCCCAGCTTTCGTCCCTCACCGTCGGGCGCGCTTTAGTCGGCCGCCTTCGCCACTGGTGGTCCTCTCGGGATTATAGGATTTCGCCCCTACCCCGAGACTACCGCCGACCTCCCTCGCCCCCAAGCCGAAGAGTATTCCCCGCAGCCCAACGATTGGATCGTTGGATTTAACGGAGAACTTTTCCGGCCGGCTACGGACGCTTTAGACCCAATAATCGTCCCAACCACTCGAGGAGCTGGTATTACCGCGGCGGCTGACACCAGACTTGCCCTCCCCTTATTCACTCGGCTAGTTAGACCAGGCAAAAGCCGCCCTCAGCGGACGGCACTCGGGGTGACCCCGTCGCGCTTTCGCGCATTGCGGAGTTTTCGCGCCTGCTGCGCCCCGTAGGGCCTGGGCCCTTATCTCAGTGCCCATCTCCGGGCTCCCGCTCTCACGGCCCGTACCGGTTATAGGCCTGGTGAGCCGTTACCTCACCAGCGACCTGATCGGGTGCGGCCCTATCCTTGGGCGAAACTGAAAGGCATGTTCTCAGTTCCGTTTGGAAGAGGAACCATTCCAGGCCTCCCCATCTACCGGAAATTGACCTCAGTTTCCCGAGGGTGTCTCCGTCCCAAGGGCAAGTTAGCCACATGATATTGAGCCGTGCGCTGCGCTCCCAACATGGCCTAGAAGCACACAACTCGCATGGCTTAGTCTCACCCCGATAGCAGTTGGGTCCGCCAGGATCAAGCGGAGTTAGGACGATTCGGAAGTATCGTCACACAAGAAATGTGAAACGGACTGGAAATTGGCAGGTGACTGCAAGCCAACTTTGGGCCCGATCGTTCCCACGAACTCAATCAAAGCTCGCCGTTTGTTCGGGCCTTCACGAATTTTCCCGCAATCGGAGGTCAACACTTCATCCGAGGGCGCAACGCCCTCATGGTCCGGTTGACGCCGCCGCCGGAGACTGCGGGAAGTCGACCAGTGTCGGCTGACTTCACGAGACTTCCCCGACTAGATATAAACATTTCCGCGTCAATTTTCGATGAGTTCTTTTCAACGTAAATGCCTAACTCGAACGCACCGTACTGCTCAACGCTTGCCGCGCCGCAGCCAGTGCAAGCGCGGCAGATTCCGATTCAGTATCTCCGGTCAAGACGCGTTGTCGGATTCCAGACGTGAAAGGCTGCGCACTGGATGCTCTCAAATCCTGCGAGCGTTCAATACTTTACGGAAGACTTTGGGACGACAAGAAGTAGACCTCATCGTGGCCCATGCCGCCGAACTCGTGACAGCTGCAGGGAAGAATACGCGTCCTGCTTCCGGATCTCAACAAGGCGACATTGCAGTGATTCCCGATGGCGCGGTCGCAGTCCGGAAAGGAACAATAGTTCAGATCGGCAAATCGAGCGAGATCAGTTCACAATATCGGTCCAAGCGTATTATTGACGCTACTGGGCGAATTGTACTACCTGGACTTGTTGATCCTCACACTCATCTCATCTTCGCCGGGTTTAGAGACAGGGAGTTTGAGATGAAACTCGCCGGGAAGTCCTACATGGAGATACTCGCAGCCGGCGGGGGAATCCTCAAGACGGTTGCGGAAACGAACAAGACAGGAAAGCATCAACTCTTTGAGACTTGTCAAGAGAGAGCACGATCATTACTACTGCACGGCACTACCACGATGGAAGTCAAGAGCGGGTACGGTCTCAACACTGCGCAGGAAATAAGATGTCTGGAAGTTGCAGGCTCTCTTGACAAGATCGGCCCGTTTCACGTTGTTCCAACGTTCTTGGGTGCCCACGCCATTCCTCAAGAGTACCAAGGAAGACCCGACGAGTATGTTAGTCTCGTCATCGAAGAAATGATTCCGAATGTTGCTAAGAGGAACTTGGCCCGATTCTGCGACGTATTCTGCGAAGACAGTGTCTTCACTGTGAAGCAGGCTCGAAGAATTCTCGAAGCTGCTCAGCGGATGGGACTGGGCGCCAAGATCCATGCGGACGAGTTCGCTGACACGGGCGGCGCGCTGCTCGCAGCCAAGATCAACGCGATCTCCGCTGATCATCTACTCTACTCGTCTGACGGGGGAATGAGAGAAATGGCTAGGAGAGGAATCGTTGGAGTTCTTCTGCCGGCCGCCCCTTTTACACTGATGATTGGCAAGTACGCCAATGCTCGCAAGATGATCGAATACGGTGTACCGGTAGCACTCGGAACCGACCTCAGCCCCAGTTGCATGCTTGAAAGCCAACAGATGTCGATCGCACTGGCGTGCTACTGCATGCGGATGACCTCTGCGGAGGCCATGGTTGCTGCGACCATCAACGCTGCACATGCGATCGGTGAGGCGAACAGAATTGGGAGCCTGGACCCCGGAAAGAGGGCTGATATCGTGATAATGAACGCTCCAAACCATCGATTCCTTGGATACAAGTTTGGAGTCAACCTCGTCGAGACAGTGATCAAGGACGGAAAAGTTGTCGTGGAAGACCAACGTCTGATCACCTAGAATCCAGCGCGTCGCAGCAGGACGCATTGGCCCACAATCAAGCGCCTCCAAGAGACGGGGATAGATTAATGTCTGGTCGCCATGATCACATCTTTGAGTGGAGCTGTTGCTCAAACTCGGAAAAACTGTCCGAGCAGTCACCGGCCCTCAACTTCACTGCAAGAACTGGCAGATTGAGGGCATCTACAGGATGCTTCACAACGTGCTAGATCCTGAGGTTGCGAAAGATCCTGAGAACCTGATTGTCTACGGTGGAACCGGCCGCGCAGCGAGAAATTGGCCGTCGTTCGAGAAGATTGTTGAGACAATTCTGAATCTTAACGTGGATGAGACGATGCTGATTCAGAGCGGCAAGCCAGTTGCAGTGTTCGGGACACACGAGATGGCTCCGCGAGCTCTCATAGTGAACAGTATGCTCGTGCCAAAGTGGGCGACATGGGAGCACTTCTACGAGCTGGAACAAAAAGGCCTGATCATGTTTGGGCAGATGACCGCAGGATCGTGGGCCTACATAGGAACCCAAGGAATTCTCCAAGGAACCTACGAGACGCTGGCCGCCGCGGCCAAACAACAATTTGGCGGATCACTCAAAGGTAGACTGGTCATAAGCGCGGGTCTCGGCGAGATGGGTGGGGCGCAACCCCTCGCTGTTACTATGAACGAAGGCGTTGCTCTCATTGTCGAGATCGACAAGGCGGCGATTGAACGGCGACTGAAACACAAGTTCTTGGAAACGTGGACTGACGATCTCGACGAAGCAGTCAAGCTCGCAACTGAAGCGAAGAAAGACGGACGACCGTTGAGCATTGGCCTGCTTGGGAACGCAGCTGAGGTTCATCCGGAACTTGTCAAGCGAGATATTGCACCTGACGTCGTCACCGATCAGACGTCGGCGCATGACCCGCTCAACGGATACTACCCCGCTGGACTCTCGAAGAAAGAGGCCGATGAGCTAAGGAACACGAATCCTTCGGAATACTTGCGACGCGCCGGAGTTAGCATGCGCGATCAGGTGCGGGCCATGGTCCAGATGATGCACCGAGGGGCGACCGTCTTCGAGTATGGGAACAACATACGCCAGCAGGCCCTCGATCATGGATTCGATGATGCCTTCACTTTTCCGGGTTTCGTTCAGATGTACATTCGACCCATGTTCTGCGAGGGCAGAGGCCCGTTCAGGTGGGCATCGCTGCTTGGGCAGTCGGAAGATATCCACGCGCTGGACGACATCGTGTTGAAAGAATTCGGTTACAATCGTGAACTCAGCCGATGGATAAGAAAGGCTCGCGAAGAAGTACAATTCCAGGGGCTACCGGCACGTGTCTGCTGGCTTGGCCTCGGAGAGCGGGCGAGGTTCGGAAAGATCATGAATGAAATGGTCCGGGACGGCAGGCTTCACGGCCCGATATGGATCGGGCGTGACCACTTGGACACGGGCAGCGTCGCGTCGCCGAGACGCGAAACGGAAGGCATGATGGATGGGAGCGACGCAGTCGCAGACTGGCCGATACTCAATGCCCTCTTGAATGCAGTGTCAGGCGCCACATGGGTTTCAGTCCATCATGGAGGAGGCGTGGGGATCGGCTACAGCATTCACGCTGGAATGTGTCTCGTTGCAGACGGAACGGAATCGGCGGAAAGGAGAATTGTGAACGTTCTGACCACAGATCCAGCAATCGGCGTAGTTCGCCACGCCGACGCCGGCTACGAGCAGGCCAAAAGAACCGCACGCGAACACAAGCTCAAGATGCCGATGCTGGAGTAGGTTATGCCAAGCATCTTGCGTTAGGTCTAGCAGTAGGAGAAGTGGTGGGCCTGGCCGGATTCGGACCGGCGACCCATGCCGCGGGTAAGGACCTTATCCTTTGCCCCGTCACGGTGGCAAAGCGGAATATGATCGCCTATCAGCCGTGTGCTCCACCATGCTGAGCTACAGGCCCACCCTCGCGTGACCTAGAAGCCTTCAAGTTCGCTTAAAGAGTTGCCTTTGATCAGAACAAGCTCACCTCAAAGGTTTCCCGATTATCAGGATTATCGTGAGGCGAAACGAGTAACTGCTATTAGCGGGCACACAGCCTCACTTCGGACGACGTGTTGGGCCGGTAGTTCAGCCTGGTATGCCCGTCAGGGGCCTAAGAACGTCCGGTTCGCAAGGCTTTAGGCCCGAGGAACCGGAAGGTCGCGGGTTCGAATCCCGCCCGGTCCACCAAGAACTCTGTCTGGCTTCTTTTCTCCCCGCTAGAGCCTCACTGAACCTTTGTCAAGAGCCAAAGACCGCACAGATGTTATCCTGTCGGTTCGGAAGCTATCTTCGGATGCCTTAAGCACCGTCGCTCACCCGACCGGTTCAAGGATCTTCGATCCGCCGCTCATAGCTGAGAAAGTCTTTTTCGTGATGAAAGGCTCTCATATTCCCTTGCAAGTATGATCTAGTGAACAAAAGGGCGTAATGGTCATCATGCCGTCCAGCGAGCGCGAGTTCAGCCGCGAAGAGTTGTTGCAGGGCTTCTCAGCGAGGCGAGCGAGCACGCTACTCTTCGCCATTGAGAGCTGGACGGCGCGACACAAGGCGCAATCCCGGCAAATGATGGAACGGTTTCTCACGCAAGAAGCGGCCGATGAGCGCAGCCTCGCCTTTCTGGAGGCTCTAGCTCTGGGTCATGAGCCTCCGCTACGTCCAACAATCCAAGACTTGGAGCGCTACGCGCCGCAATGGGCATTCCTAGTGCCAGACAACCCCAAGATCCGAGCTGCTCTCGCTCACATGCTGGGCAAGAAGTACAGATTCACTCGTCAAGATGTGGTAGGAATCCGGGCGGCACTGGGGCTGGACGGGGACGAAGTTCAGCGGACCTACAGGCAGATGTACGGTGAACCGATGGACACGGTGTTTGCTACACGCAGTAGAGCAACTGAGTCGATTCGGTGGGCTTGGACTCGGTTGGGAAATCGGGTTGACTCCCTTCCACCATTCTGGACTGCTTTCGCCCTGACGCTGACGGAGACTGTGGCGACAGGCTATCTGGCTTTGCCCATCGCACTGGCCGGTGTCGGACCTCTGGGTGGGGTGGCAATTCTGGTCGTGTTGGGCCTAGTCAACGTGTTGACGATTGCTTTCTTGTCTGAAGCGGTCACCCGCAACGGAAGCATTCGCTACGGCAGCGCCTTCATTGGCCGTCTTGCACAGGACTACCTCGGGCGACTGGGCAGCTTCGTACTAGCGGTGAGTCTGTTTGCCATTTGTTGGCTTGGCCTCATTGCATACTATATCGGCTTTGGAGCGACCCTCGCACAGGCCACAGAGATACGTGCGGAACTGTGGGTCGGGCTACTTTTCGTTGTCAGCGTTTATCTTGTGGGATTCAGATCTTTTGGTGCCACTGCGGCTTCTGCAATTGTAGTTGGCGCGATCAACGTTACTTTGATTCTGATCCTCTCTCTACTTGCATTCGGCCACCTACAATCCGCAAATCTACTCTATGTGAATCTACCCCTCCTGAGTGGCCGCACGTTCGATCCTTCAGTCTTGTACGTGATCTTTGGCGTTGTCTTGTTCTCCTATTTCGGTCACACATCGTTGGGTAGCTGCGCTCAGGTCGTGCTCCGCCGCGACCCTGGTGGTCGTTCTCTGATCTGGGGCGCAGTTGGTGGGATGACTACGGCCCTGGTCATCTATTGCATATGGGTGTTGGCGGTAAACGGCGCAGTAGCACCGCAAGCATTAGTTGGACAATCAGGTACAGCGCTGGATCCGCTCGTTGCCGTAATCGGTCCCATCGTGTACTTGTTTGGATCGATACTCGTCATACTTGGGCTCGGGATGGGCTCGATCATCACGGCGTTGGGCGTCTTCAATCTGTTCCGCGAGTGGCTTCCCAGAAGAAGGCACGTAGTTGTGAGACTTCCTCGCCGTAGAGGCCAGCTGGTCCTACTGAGCAATAAGCGGGTGGCGGCTGAGGGTGGGGTCCGAGGAGCTGGGCTTCGCCTTGGCCTGACGTATCTAGGGCTCAGTGATGACAAGCCCGAGTTCCGTCTTGACATCCAACTAGACGGCGGCATTCACCGCACACACGTGGCTTTCGCCGAAAGTTGGAACGCCACCGCAATCTTCGAACAAGTGCCGAAGCTCCGCGAACATGGCGTCTTCCTGGCTCTGCAAGTTGAGGAGTCAAGTCAAGAGAGCGTTCTCGTGCGTGTTGATTCGTCATTGAAGCTAACTCCGAGGGGGGAGTGGGATACCGTTGGCCTGACCATGGCCGATCTCGTCGCCCTGCCTGAAGACCAGCGACGACTTGTCAATTGGTTTCTGCGTCAGGGGACCATGAAGCGGCAAGCCGTGACCGCAACCGAGGCCGCCAAGCATCTTGACCAAGATGAAACGAAAATTCGCAGCACGCTGGATGCGTTGGTGTCTGAAGGTCTAGTGAAGGCGTCAGAAGCCGCCGCCGGCGCGGGTGAGACTCGCTATCGGCTTTGTCTCATACTCAGGAGAGGACGCAAGATTCCTCAAGAAATCTGGAAGGCACTGGAGAAAGAAGAGACACCAGTAGGAACTAAAACCGGTTTTGTCGGAAGAGGACGTCTCTTTCAGTGGGCGACGGAAGTCATGCTGAGTAGGCTTGGACGATCCTACCTGCCACTGATTCCGGCGATATGCGCCTTTCTCTTAACTGAGTGGCTCGTTGTGACCGGCGTCGGTTCTTTCAGTGCAATGCTCGGCCTCATAGGTGTGATTCTCGTTCCGCTGCTAGGAGGGATTTTCCCGGATCTCTTGATGATTGCTGGCCGGAGAAAGGGCGAGCGTCTTCCATCCGTAGTCTACAATCTTCTTAGTCATCCGTTGATCACGACGAGTGTATATCTTCTGTTTCTTGCCACGCTTTTCCTTCATGGCTTAGTTATCTGGCAAGACCCACTATCACGCGTCTTGGCTCTTCTCGTTGGGGTTCTGACGGTGGGCATGACCATAGTGATGATGCACCGTGGCGCCTTCGTGAGGCGGACGATTTTTGAGCTGCAGGAAGATCAACGTGAAAGCGGACGAGCGTTCTTCGCTATCACGGAAGACGGTCAACCCAAGGCTGCGGAGGTCTCGCTCCAGTACCCTGACAAGGAAGAAAGACTACAAGCTGCATCCGCAGAGATCTCATCTTTCTCTTCGCTTCGTCACGCCACCGTCCAACTAGCAGCAAGCCAGTCTCGCGAGCTCAAGGTATGGGCACACAGGATTACGCATGAGGGATACTCCGAAAGCCTACCGGGCATACTGCACGTGAATTCAGATAATGGGAATAAGGAATTTGACCTCAGATTGTCTGACGGAGAGGTTATGATTCCCTTCAATGGCAAGCCATGCCAACTGACAGTCACGTTTACAGAAGCAGGACCCTCGTAGTGCACACGCGGCACTTGCAGAGTACGACAGACCCATGTGGGTTTCGATTGACCCGACGAAAGTGGTGGGGTCGGTGGGATTTGAACCCACGACCTCGCGCACTCGAACGGGAGACACCTTGCGGTTTCTCCCCTTCGATGTCCCCTCTTCCCTCAACGTCCTCGGTCAAGAGACCACGCTCAAGGAGTCATGATGCGTCTCCCCGAGATTAGGATGATCCTGCCAGTCGGTAGCGCAATCCCAACATTCTGGGAGGATAACGCGATTGGTCATTTGTTTTCTCCTGAAGCCGAGCGTCCGATGACAAGTGTGAAATAGCCAGACGGTCGCACTCCTTGTTTGGCTTTCGGAGATTCTCTGCCCGCCTGTATCGATCTCACTGCTTTCTCGTGCTCGTCGAGGGAGCGCCGAGGAGGGGCGCGATGATACGAAGTGCCCGAACGCGAGAAAGGAGGTGTCGACGGAAATGAGAAGGATTGTTGTGGCGCTTGTCGTCATAGTCGTCTTGGTGGGTCTTGCATTCGTAGCGTATCAATTCCAGATACCCACTGTGACCGTCGAGATGAGACTCGGAGAGGGCACCGTCCACTACAAAGGTTCTCCCGTTCCAAACTATCTGTTCAGCCCAGCCAGCATAACCATCAAGCAGGGAACTGTGGTGAGATGGATCAACAAGGATCCGAGTGCCTCCCACACGGTAACATGGGGGGACACTGACGTATGCGTACTGAGTCCGAATGCGGAGTGCACACACACCATGGACTTGGTTGGAACCTTCCGCTACTACTGTAAGGAACATCCTTGGATGAACGGAACTGTGACTGTCACACCGTAGCCAGAAACGTGCAACCGCTGACTGCCTCGCTAGCACAAACTATCCAGTAGAGATCAGTCGTCGCAGTCTCTCTTGCGGGCACCGGAATTTGAACCCTCGATTCGTCAATTCATGAAAAAGACGGTTCAAGGGTAGAGATTGGCGCGAATGAGAGTAGTTCCCCTGGCGAGTGGGGTGAGTTCCCCAAATGGTGGGGTCGGTGGGATTTGAACCCACGACCTCGCGGGCTCTCGGGTTCTGCGGAGCCTCCCAAGCCGCGAAGCGTAGACCAGGTAGGCCCGCCACTTCATGCTCGAAGCGGTGTCTAGCCCACGACCCCTCGGCCGATCAGAGGGCATTATGCAAATAAAAACAGTCCGCAACGTCACCGAGCAACGTGTGTGAGGAAATGACATCCGTTTCCTTGCAGGTCGATAGGAGTGAAGACCGCTCTGAATTCGGGTGTTTTCGGACTAGCTCCTTGAGGCGAGAAATGCCGTTAGGGCAAGAACCAACCCAAAGAGAAATAGAATGATTCCCACAAGTGTCCATGCAAGCCAATTCGGGATAATCAGCGTAAGCCACTTCACAACCCCAACGGCAACGAACGCGACACCGAGAAGAATCACGACCACGCCTGCTATGTACAATCCCGCTAGGCGCAGCAGTCTTTTCACAATTCGGTCAATGTAACGGTTGACTCCACCAAGCGCACGCTCCATTAGCCCTCGCATTAGCGTCTCAATTAGAGACGACTTTTCGCGCTCGGGCATAGAAGTCGCGCCTAGTCGCTGCTTCTTGATATGGCAATGCCGAAGGCCATTCCGACTGCAAAAGCGACACCTAACGCGAGTAGAGGCCGCTCGGTAACCGTCTTTGCGGCCTTCTTTTGTAGGTCGTCTACTTGCTTTCGCAGTTCCACCAAGCGTGTGTCCAGGTCTTTTCTGAGATCCTTAACATCTTTCTCGATGGTTTTCATTTCTTCGAGTTCCTTGTCTTTTGACAAGTTCATCGCCTCGAGCGCATGCTACTTTGGCGGATAATAAGTTAGCGCCGTCCCTGTGAGGCGATGTCAGGTTCTTCTGCGGGCGTGACTGAGGCCGAGACCAACAAGGACCCCCAGCGTGAAGGCTAGCCCCAGAGCTAGCAACGGAGAGTCCACTATCGTCTCCTGGATTTCCTTTAGCACAAGCTTTGTTTCTGGCGTTGACAGTCCGAGTATCTCCTCGATCTCATCGTCAGAATAATCGCCTTGTCCTGGTTCGCCCGTCATGGCAGTCCTCGGCCCGATGTTCTATGGTAGCTTACCGGTACCGTTGATGGATATGCACTCATTTGCATTGCGGTTAGAGGTTTGACTACGCCGGAGGTTCGCCTTGCCGCCGCGTCCAGTGCGGACTGAGATCACGCAAGACCGCTACACTCTGGTGCGAACCGTGTTCTTCTGAGACTGTTTCGTTCGACAAGAGCCTTCGACGCAATCTGAAACTGGCCATGAGATGCGAGCAAGACTAAATAGAGCAAAGATACCCCAACTGACAAGGGTCCTGGTGATGAAAGATGTCCGAGTTGCGCCCACAATAGTCTACTGCGGTAAGTGCGGAATGGGCAACCCAGCCGCTAACAGGTTCTGCTACGACTGTGGTAGTTCACTGTTCTCAATCGCATGCCCGTTCTGCAGCCAAGAAAATCCACACTACGCGAAGTTCTGCGGCTCCTGCGGACGAAAACTCGCAGCCCACGAAAAAGGCGGCCGATGAGCTATTTCATGTGGTCGCGTGTCACGCCCGCTAGCGGAGCGTGAAGACCCCGCGACAGGAGCCCTGGAGGCTTGATCCAGAGGGGCGCAGTGCGTAGGCACATATATCACCAATTGAAGCTCGATTCCACAGTATTATGAAACGACGAGGGTGTGAATGAACCATGGCAACTATCTTTGACACACTCATTCAACTAGTCAAGCTGATGGCGGTCATCGCAATAGTCGCCTACATAGTCACCAGAACGAGCTGGTTCTTCGAAGTGTGCAACCGGAGAATCAATCTAAGAAACGGTATCTTCATGGCGGGTATCTTCGGAGCGCTATCTATCTTCGGCAACTACAGTGGCGTGGAGATCCTCGGGGCAATAGCCAACGTTAGGGATCTCGGACCGATGATCGCTGGACTATTAGGCGGCCCAGCTGTTGGCATCGCTACGGGTTTGATTGGCGGCGTGTATAGGTACAACATGGGAGGATTCACCGCTGTTCCGTGTGCACTGGCCACGTTCTTTTCGGGAGTATTTGGAGGCCTGATTTGGGCTTGGAAGAGAAAGCTGATCGGCGCTTCCTGGGCGACGCTGTTCGCGTTCTCCATTGAGTCGTTTCACATGGCACTGACCCTCGCACTTGCTCAACCATTTAGTGAGGCGCTCTCGGTAGTCCAAGCCGTATATCTCCCCATGGCCTTTGGCAATTCAGCGGGCATGGCAGTCTTCGCGTTCATTGTCGACAATGTAATCAAGGAGCGAAACACGGCGCTCGAGAGAGATCGGCTTCAGCAGGAACTGATGCAGAAGGAGATACGGATCCGTGAACTTGAGATTGGAAGATTAAAGAAATACTCGTCAGACCTAGAAGTCACAGTGCAGAAACTCGAGATAGTCATCGACGAGGACAGCGTGAGAAGAGAGGCGGAGAAGGTCATGGGTACGGAATTCTTCCGTGATCTAATGAACCAGCTGACCGTGATGAAACGTCTGCGGACAACTCAAACACCTCCTACACGCTAGGAGCTAGGTACGCTCCCGACCAACATCACGTCCGACAATTTAAACCACAAGGCCTTCTTGATCATTTCGTTCCGAGTCCGCGTCATTCGAAATGCTATTTGCTGAATAGCCAGATACCAATGATTCACTTGTTCCTAGCGGCGACGCCAAGTCCGGCACACTGCAAAGTGTTTTAGACCATTCGCGTGTTACTACGCTTGGAGCCGAGATGTGGAAATGGGCACCGTAGTTGCGATCCACTCGTTTAGGGGTGGCACAGGCAAATCGAATCTAACCGCGAACTTGGCGTACTGCTGTGCGAGCACAGGAGCTCGCGTCGGAGTAGTGGATACCGACATTCAATCTCCGGGTATCCATGTCCTATTTGGACTTGGAGACTCACCGATGAAGTACTGCTTGAACGACTACCTCAAAGGCGAATGCTCGATCAAGGAACCAGTTTACGATGTGAGCGGTAGACTCGGTCTTGCATCAGGAAGAATTAACCTCATACCATCGAGACTCAACGCGCAAGCTATTGTGGCAATGCTGAAGGAGGGTTTCGATGTCCAGAGACTCAGCACTGCCCTCTCAGACCTCACCAGGGAGCTTCGATTGGACATTCTACTGGTAGATACGCACCCTGGCATTGAGGAGGATACTCTTCTTTCAATAGCTATGTGCGACATTCTGGTTGTGATACTTCGCCCTGACGAGCAAGATTACCTTGGAACGGCGGTAACCTTCGAGATCGCCAGGAGGATGGAAGTGCCTCGAACTTTCTTGATAGCCAACAGGGTGCCCCCGGACTTGGACTCGAAGCAGTTCAAGACGAAACTGGAGGAGACTTACAAAGTCCCGATCATAGGAGTGCTTCCGTTCTCGTACGGCCTCATGATGGCTCAGAGCAAACAGGTGTACTGCTTTGCCTCTCCCAGCGACCCATTCTCGGTAGCAATCAAAGCTGTGGCTGAGAAGATTCTTCAGAGTTCACGTTAGTCGAGTAAATCCACGGCATCTTATCGACCGTTCTTGGCCCAAGGACTGGCGTGCTTGGTCTGGAAAGAAGAATGAGGGATAGGCAACTTCGAACTAGCTACACTGGCTGTGGGGCTCTGCACTTGTCGCAGAACTTCGCTTGAGCAGAGATCACATCTCCGCAGTTGACGCAGTACACCCTCGGGATGATCAACGGCGGCGCTTCGTACTTTTTCTCAACCTTATCTGGTTGTGGCGCTCTGCACTTGTCGCAGAACTTCGCTTGAGCAGAGATCACATCTCCGCAGTTGAAGCACTTCTTCCTCGGTAGTATAAGTGGCGGGGCTTCCCTTCTCTCCACTCTTGGTCTGGGGGGAGCCGGCGCTGGTACTTCCACGACTTCAGCTGCTGGCGGAGCAGGTGTCACCCACACGGTTGGCGGGGCTGCGGTCGGTGGAGGCGCTGCCGGCGGGGGACGTCTTCTTTCCTCACCGCGACGGCTCCTGGTCATGTAGACACCTGCACCTAGAGCCGCGACTACGACTATTGCTAGGACGATCCACAGAGCATTTTCTTGGATCAGTTCGAGAAATGTCTTTTCCGCGACCTGAAACTCGAGCACCGAGCTCTTCGAACTCTTGTGCGCACTGTCTCCGTCGTATTCGGCTCTCACCTTCCACTGTCCAACGTTATCTGGTGTGTACTGATCACTGATAGCGCCGTTGGAAGTCGCCGTGACCGTCCTTGTGAACTCGGTGCCGTCGGGCCGTGTGTATATCAAATCGATGCTTGCCCCCGACACCGCTGGGGAGATCTGTCCTGAGACAGGGATAGCGTCACCTCTCCTTATGCTCGTCAGGGCGAGCTTGAGACTCAGCTGTGTAGTAACGGGTTGGATTGACAGCCTCATTGTCGATGTCTTCGTCACTCCTTGACCGGTCCCCGTCACATCCGTCTCGTAGTCTCCGGGCGTCGCCGCTGTTGTGGCAGCAAGCCGGAGAGTCGAGGTCGCCGGGCTGTCTGGTTTCGGCTTCACAGGGGTGGGATCGAAGGAATAGGTGAGGCCAGACGGGACTCTACGCAGATCCAGGTCGACGTCTGCGGAGAATCCTCCGATTGAGGTTATTTCGAGCTTGAGAGACACTGGCTGGCCTATCACGATAGTCTGTGTAGTGCTTGGGACTTTGATCTGGAATTCTGTTGTCTTGGGAACGTCTATCACAACGAAAGAGTAGTGAACCCGGTCACTAGTCGCGAGGCCGCCGTCAGCGGAGGCCCTGATTATTAGCGCGTACACGTTCGGTGACGCCTCCGCGCCGACGGAGATGTCGAGCGTCGAGTACGCGCTGCTCCCAGCTGGAGGTATGACATATGCCGGATTGAAACTGTATGACACTCCGTATGGAACCTGTTCCAGAGTTAACGAAACGCTGCTTGAGAACTGCCCCAGTGAGGTTACTGTGACTGCGAACTGTTTTGAGAATTTCAACCCGATGACTTGGGAGAACGGAGAGGCCGACACAGTAAACGTCGACTTGGTCGTGACCTCAAGAGTGACGGTCGCAGAGTCGGTGAGGCCCCCACCTGTACCTGATATTGTCAAACTGTACAGTTTTGTTGGCGTTGAAGTCGTCGTCGAGATGACGAGAATCGCGTATGCCAATCCGTCCGCTGGAGGAGTCACCGTGCTTGGAGTGAAAACTGCGGAAATCGAGTTTGGAAGACTTGCCTGATTCTCCACCTGCAGCTTCACTGGAACATTGAAGCCGCCCGTAGAGGAGACAAGAACCGTAAAAGCGGTCGGCATCCCTGGAGCAATTGTCTGCCTGCTCGGCTGGACTGTTACGTCGAAGCCCCACGCCGCCGTCGCTTGTGGAAACACAGGTAAAGATGTTACCATCAATAGCACAAACAGTGAGACGACCGAACGTCTGTGCAAGGATCTAGACTCCTTTGGAGAAGGAGGTCTTCCGGAATCAATATAATACTTTCCTACGCACGTTCGTGTGAGAAATGGATCGACTTGACGGGTCTCAATGAACATGAACTGCCGTCGCTTAGTTTCGTCCTAGTGAAAGGCTACCCTAGGGCGTGGCGGGAGTTCTGGGAGCCAGTCTACTCATTGTCTCGTAGCTTGGGAATCGACATAAACGCGGTGCTCGAAGTCTTCAAACTCGTTCATGAATGCGTTTCGAAAGAAGAGGAAGGCAGACCCCTCTCGACGGGGTTCCTGATAGGAGATGCAGAGGAGCTCAAGGAACGCCTTCCAGATCTTGTCGGAATGGACCTCCGGAAACAAAGCATCTTCGAATTAACCAAGACAATCAGATCCCTCTTCGGACTGGTAGATGGATACACATCCGCTTTCGTAGTTGGAAAAGATGGAACGGTGGAAGATGCGAGACTTCTACCCGGCGCCCCTCCAGACCCCGACGAGAGCAGCTTCACCTATGTTGAGTTTAACGGATATTGTGAGGCATTGAAAGATTCGCCCGGATATGGACTTGTTGCTTCTGGACCATTGAAAACAGCGAAGCTGTTCCATGACGGAGATCTTCGGGCCGAAGTCTACTTCTCAGGAAAAGTGGGTGACTGGGTTCACAGATCTCTAAGCGAAGTTAAAGAGAAACTTGACCGGGTAGCCTCAGAAAAAGGAATTGATCCGAGAGTCCTGTACAAGATCTTCACTACCGCCATCACGATGTCGAATCACCGTAAGGGTGGCACAATGATAGTTGGAGATCATGACAACGTTCTCAGTCAGGCTGAGCCGCCCAGATTCAGACTCCACGAGGCCAACGTGCTAGCCCTTAAGGGCCGTCAAGAAAGACACCTATTCAACCTGGCCACGCAGGAGTTTGCGCTTGTGGTCAGTCGGGAGGGAGAACCCAAAGCTTCGTCTGTCAGGCTAATGGCTCGAGTACCTGGCACGGTCAAGCCTGAAGTGGGAGTTGCTGACGGAGGAAGACACAGAAGCGCGGCCGAGATATCCGCGTCTACCCAATGTATCGCTTTCGTAGTCTCAGATGACGGACCGATCACAGTCTACGATGGTGGAAAGAGAATCCTCAGAGTCTAGGCGCTCTTGTGAAGATCAAGATCTCTCTTCTGATCGAAATATGGAGCCTCGGGCGGGCTTCGAACCCGCGGCCTTCCGCTTGCATGGAGCGCCTTACAAGGCGGATGCTTTCCAGCTCAGCGGACTGAGACTACCAGGCTGAGCCACCGAGGCTTCTACACATCCTAATGACGCGGACTAAAAGCCAAGCGGCTTTCTATTGACCGTTTCCTCTGATCTGAGCGTAGACCGACTACCTGACGGTGACGGATTTCGCCAAGTTTCTAGGCATGTCCGGGTTGTGCCCTTTTTCCAGAGCCATGTAGTATGCTAGAAGTTGCAGTGGGATCACGAAGAGTATAGGCGACAAGACATCTCCAATGCCCTTGGGAACTTCAACGTAATCGTCAGACAACTTCTTGATTTCCTCGTCTCCTTCCTCCACAACCGAAATTACAGACGCGCCTCTAGCTTTCATCTCCATTATGTTTCCAATCACCGTCTTGTGAGTCTCATCATTCGGGCAAACGAACACAACAGGGAACCCAGGTTCCACGAGCCCGATAGGCCCATGCTTACTCTCCCCCGCTGGCAGCGCTATAGCGGGCACGTAGGCTATCTCCATAAGCTTCAGTCTGCCTTCGTAAGCGGTGGAAGTGCTTATTCCGCGCCCCAAGAAGAGGAAAGCCTTAGCATCTCTGTACTTCTTCGCGACCTGTCTCACTTTTTCGCTCTGCGTCCGAATGACCGCTTCAACGGCATCGGGCACCTCCGTCATTCTGTCGGCCAAGTAGTCCATTTCATCTTGTGAGACTTTCCCTCTCCTCTTAGCCACTCTCAGAGCTAATTGAGCCAGTACCGAGAGCTGAGATGTGAATGTCTTTGTTGCGGCCACCCCGATTTCTGGACCAGACTGCTGCACAATGTAGACCCGGGAAACCCGCGTCAAAGTCGAGTTAACAACGTTCGTTAACCCCAAAACCGTAGCCGCTCTGTCCCTCGCATACATGACAGCGCCCAAAGTGTCGGTAGTCTCTCCAGACTGGCTCACTGCCAGAATCGTACTGTCAATGCCCATCGACTTGCCCTGCTGTTCAAGGCATTCCGAGGCAATCACAGGATAGGTTCCCAAGAAAGCGAGCTTAGAGAACATGTACGAAGCGGCCAGACATGCAAGGTATGAACTCCCACAGGCTACGAGGAAGAGCTCTCGCGCACGTTCGAGAAAAGTCGCCATCAGTTCAAGATAATGCTCCTGCAGTCTGAGCGTGTTCCGCAGCGCCGCTGGCTGTTCGTGAATCTCCTTCAGCATAAAATGCGGGTAGCCGCCCTTGACGGCCATTTCCGGGGACCAATCAATTACTTTGGGTTTCCGCGCAACAATGCTCGAATCACGAATCTTCCTGATCTCGAAATCTTCTGGAGAAAGCGTAACGAGTTCTCCGTCCTCAACTATGACTGTATTGTTGGTCAGGGGCAAAAGTGCCGGTACGTCGGACGCGCAATAGAATCCCTCGGCAGCCACTCCGATTACGAGCGGGCTTTCATTCCTGGCGCACACGATCTTGTCGGGTTCCCTTGTCGACATTGCGGCGATGGAATATGAACCTTCAAGCTTCTTCACGGCTTCCAGAACAGCATCTGCAAAGCTTCGGGAACTGCCGCTCTTCAAAACGTCTTCAATGAGATGGGCTATCACTTCTGTATCGGTCCTAGATTTGAGAACATGACCGCGGGCCTGCAGTTCCAGCCTTAGCTCTGCGAAGTTCTCTATGATGCCGTTGTGGATCAGGGCGATCTGTCCGCTACAGTCTAGATGCGGATGCGCGTTGACTTGCAGTGGAGCGCCGTGGGTGGCCCATCTTGTGTGTCCGATACCAACACTTCCCGGCAGATCATCCAAGTCGTGGATGTTGTGGACTTCGTCGATTTTCCCCCGATCCTTCTTGACGTAGAGCCTACCGTCACATATTGTGGCTTCACCGACGGAGTCATAGCCACGGTACTCCAGCCGTTTCAAAGCGGCGTGTATTACGGGCGCAGCGTTTCCTTTCTTCAAGGCGCAGCCGAAGATACCGCACATGCGTGAATGCACTCACCGATCATTCGTTTCTTGACTAATAGCCTTTCTTGGGAGATTCCGGTCGAGGAGTCCCATCATGGAAGTTGGGGCGAGCGGGGTCACTGCGACTGTGGATGGAGCGCTGCGTCATCGGTCTCTTGGATCGAACCGGCCAGGCATATCACTCGTTGTCCTATCTAGCGGTCTGTCGGTGGGCAGACTCGATCAGAGCCGTGACGCCTGGCAAATCCTCTCCTGCCAGAAACGTCAGCATAGCTCCTCCCGCCGTGCTCACATGGGAGAGACGACCGCCCAGTCCGAGCATGCTCGCGTAACTTGCCATATGGCCGCCGCCAACGACTGTGAAGGCCTCTTTCTCCGCCATCGCTTCCAGCACGGTTCTGCTTCCAAGCTCGAACTCTTTATCCTCAAAGACGCCCATCGGGCCGCTTGACACGATCGTCTTCGATTGGATGATGATCTGCGCATACTCACGTGATGTCTCTCTTCCGATGTCCCGGACGGTTTCCCCTTTGACCCCTTGCCCAAGTGAGACATCTACGCGTGTCCCGCCTCGTAGGATGGCTAGGTCCTTCGGCAACACGACCTTCTCTTTGTACCCTCCGAGAATTGTTCGCGCCTTCTCCAACAAGACAGCGGACTTTTCCAACCTGCGATTCTCTGCTTCCCCGAAATCGATTCCAGATGCTCTGAGAAAGACATTTGCAACCACGCCTCCCACCAGTACTCTGTCTGCCTTACCTGTTTTGAGGATGTTCTCGATTATTGGAAGCTTGTCCTGAGCTTTTGCTCCGCCGATAACATAGACACTCGGTCGCAGAGGACTATAGTAGGCCTGTTTCAGCGCTTCAAGCTCCTTGGCCATGAGCTTTCCCGCTACTGCCTGAACTAGCCGTGGCAAGCCTACAATCGATGCTTGACTGCGATGCGCGGTCGCGAAAGCATCGTTCACATAAACGTCAAGCAGTCCTGCCAATCGCTTGACCATGATGGTCTTTGCGAGACTGTCAGGCGGAGCGGAAATGTTCTCCTCGGAGCAGAGTCGAAGATTATCGAGGACTAGTATCTCGCCGACCTTTAGATTCCTGATCTGATGCCTTGCCTCGGGCCCGATTGTGTCTTCAACGAACTTGACCTGTTGCGGTACATGGTTTTGGAGAAGTTTCGCGTGAGCCTCCAACGAGGTAAAGTCCTCGTCCCCTGGCCGACCTTGATGAGAACCCACGACCACCTTTGCGTCCTTTAGAGACTCGAGCGTTTCACGCGTCATTCGTATGCGCGTGTCGTCGACGATCTCCTTGGTCGTCGGATCGAGCGGGGAATTCACGTCAACCCTGACGAAGACAGTCTTCTCCTTGGTAACGATGTCGTTGAGCGTGAGGAAACGAAACTCCGCGCCACCACTCATTGCGAGACCCCCTCACAGTCAACCTCGAAATCAGATGGACATCGCCTTAAATCTGTTCTCAGAGCCGTCCGCCGCTCCTGTCGACAGCTCAGTCTTGTGGCGTCGGGCAAGATTTAATGTACCAAACGGCTAACCGTATCAGCGGTGCCGGGATGGCTCAGCTGGTAGAGCGCCAGCACGAGCCGGATTGGCGAGACTCATAATCTGGAGAGCATCGGGCCCAGAAGTCGGGGGTTCGATACCCCCTCCCGGCACCATATCCATTCATCGTGCCTTCAGTGACGACGAGTTTGTCAAGATACCTCTCTGCGACGAGTCACTTTGCTTCGAGAATCCTGACTTCTCCATCTCTCTGCCCGACGTAGACGCGATCTGTCATGCCTAGGAAGAGACCGGTCTCAACAAGGCCAGGGATCGATTTCAACCGACTTTCAAGCGCGTGAGCATCTTCGATCGGGCCGAAGTCCACGTCGACCACAAAGTTGCCGTTGTCTGTGACAATCGGGCTGGCTTGATTGCCGCGCCTTAGTGTTGGCTTTCCACCCAGCTCGGCTAGTCTTGACATTACGAGCCTGTGCGCGAACGAAATCACCTCCACGGGAACCACCTGACCCTTGCCCAGCCTGTCGGCCAGCTTTCTCTCATCAACGATTACTATCAGCTTCTTTGCTGCCGCGTCGACGATCTTCTCTCTCGCCAGAGCAGCTCCACCTCCCTTGATGAGGTCAAGCGTCGGCGTCGCCACTTGGTCAGCTCCGTCAAGCGCGAGATCGATGCCGGGAACTTCGTTCGGGTTTACACTCCTAAGACCAGCCGCGACGATCGCCGCCTCAATCTGGCGAGATGTTGGAACTAGTTTCAGTTCGAGCGCTCTTTCTTTTGCTGTCGTGGCGAGTTCAGATACAAGAAGCTCGAGCGTGGTGCCGCTTCCTATCCCAACCACTCGTGCGTCTCTGACCTCTTCGAGCGCTTTGACCACGGCTGCTCGTTTCGCTGTCTCGACCCAGCTCATTGCCTAGCCCTCTGACTCGATCTGTTCAAGCCGCTCCATCGCCTTGAGGACTTCCTCCTTGATCGCTTCGATCTTCTTCTCAGTCTTCGTCTTGGCGCCTCGGATCTCTGTTCCCGTAGTGCTGACTTGTGGCTGTTCGAGTAGTATAGGTGCCTCACTAGGCGCAACCACTCGGTCTCTCTTCCCTTCAGAGACGGGAGCAGGCGGAGGCACAGTTCCTGATCGGAGATCGGTAAGTTTCTTGTCTATCTCGGATAGCTTCTCACGGAAGCTCTGCAGCAGTTCTTTCCTCGCAGATTCAAGGTCGTATATGTCGACGATCCTTTGTTGCTCTGAGATTCTAGACTCGAGCTCTTTCAAGTCTGACGAGTACTTGTCTAGGAGACGATCACGTTCGTCCCGGGTTGTGATTCCCTGTACCTCAGACTCGTATATCGTCGTGAGGGCGGTTCCGATGATTTCGCGTTCAAGCCTGAGCACCTTGAGAATCTCACGAGAGCGAGCTGCATTGGATTCATTCACCGTGTGATCAGCCTCGGGGCTGGGCGCTGCGGCTGTCTCTGACGCATCTTGCCTTGGCTTCTTCCTCCAGAAGACCAGAGATACAAGGAAGGAAAGAAGCCGCGACAGCATCGAGCTGGTCACGGATCGCCCTCTTATGAGACGCCTATGACGAGAAGTGCTGTTATAAACTCGCTTGCCACGCGCATGGGCATCTTCACCATAGTTTTCGACGATTCCTTACGGATTGTCAATATCTGTCCGAGCTCTCTTGTGAGACTGAATCGGCCACTCCTTTATCTGAGGCTACAAATGCGGTGATCCAGTCCAGCCTATTACGTGATATGCAACTCGAACATCCGAATGGTCGACGGGAGCTGAAGCCTCAGGTGAAAGATCCGATATGTGGAATGTATGTCGATGAGAAGACAGCCAAGATAAAGAAGACCATTCGAGGCACGACCTACTACTTCTGCAGCGAGAGTTGTCTCAGACAGTTTGAGAAACCTGAGATCGAGCTACACAACCTTAAGCTTCTCGTTACTATAGGTGCAGCGTTAACGATTCCCACACTGATTCTGACGTATGCCTCCATCTTCCCGCAAGCCGTGAATAACTACGTTCTCCTGGTCCTGAGCGCACCTGTACAGTTCCTGGTAGGCTTTCGATTCTACAGGGGAACCTATGACGCATTGAAGAATCGCATGGGAAATATGGACATGCTGATCGCGACAGGCACAACTGCGGCATGGGTTTACAGCTTTATCGTTGCCGTAGATCCTTGGTTGTTTCCTTCGAGCGGGGTATACTTTGACACTGCCGCGTTGATCATCACGCTCGTCTTGGTTGGGAACCTCCTCGAATACATGAGCAAAGGCAAGGCTTCCGAGGCCGTCAGAAAACTTCTGGACCTGCAGTCAAGGACCGCACGTGTCGTGCGTGATGGCAGCGAGATGGATGTTCCCGTTGAGGAAGTGAAGGTTGATGACGTGTTCCTCATCCGTCCAGGAGAGAGGGTGCCAGTCGACGGGGTAGTCCTTGAGGGTCACACATCTATCGACGAATCCATGATAACAGGAGAGAGCATGCCGGTCGAAAAGAAGGCTGGCGATCAAGTCATCGGAGGCGCCATCAACAAGTCCGGCTTCATACGAGCGAGAGCGGAAAAGGTCGGCGCAGACACAGTCCTCTCCAAGATTGTTCAACTGGTAGAAGAGGCACAGATGGCAAGAGCCCCGATCCAGAGACTGGCGGATAAGATATCATCCTATTTCGTGCCAACGGTCGTGGCGATTGCCAGCATCTCAGCGTTGGCCTGGTATTTCCTCGGCCACATTGGGCTGAACTTCTCTCTGCTGGCCTTCGTCTCGGTCGTCATAATCGCCTGCCCCTGCGCTCTTGGGATTGCAACACCTGCTGCCGTGATGGTTGGAACCGCCAAGGGAGCAGAGCACGGCATACTGATCAAGGGCGGCGAGTACCTTGAGACGATACAGAAAGTAGACACCGTCATATTCGACAAGACCGGAACCTTGACGAAAGGTGAACCGGCCGTAACTGACATTGTTGCATTCACAGGTTTCACAAACGAAGAGGCCCTACGCTACGCGGCAATCGCGGAGAGAAGATCAGAGCACCCGATTGCTGAAGCAATTCAACGTGAGGCCACTCAGTTAAGTCTGCAGATACCTGAGCCGCAATCGTTTGCAGCACTCCCTGGCATGGGCGTGAAGTGTCGACACAACGGCCGCGAGATCGCGCTTGGGAACAGAGCGCTCACGTCTAAGCTCGGCCGCGTCATGTCCGCCGATGTCGAGAATCGGCTGTCAGCGCTCGAGAACCAAGGTAAGACAGTGATGATACTAGCGGTTGACAAGAGGATCGTCGGTTTGATCGGAGTCGCAGACACTCTCAAAGACAGCTCGGCAGAAGCGATCAGACAACTTGAGCGCATGAAGATCCAAGTTGTCATGCTGACCGGCGACAATGAGAGAACCGCACGAGCGATCGCTGACAGAGTTGGAATCGACCGTGTAGTATCGCAGGTGCTCCCTGATCAGAAGGAGCAGATTGTAAGACAGATACAGCACGAGGGGAGACACGTTGCAATGGTGGGCGACGGAGTAAACGACGCCCCTGCACTGGCTGCTGCAGACGTGGGAATCGCCATCGGAAGTGGAACCGATGTTGCGGTTGAAACCGGTGGGATAGTTCTCATCCGAGATGATCCAAGAGATGTTCCCGCGGCGATTCGGCTCAGCAAGCGCACTTTGCGAAAGATTAAGCAGAACCTCTTCTGGGCTTTCGCGTACAACGCCCTCTTGATACCTATCGCAGCAGGGGCGCTTGTTCCGATTCTGGGGCCGGGAGTCTATGATTATCTGCCGTTCCTTGCAGCTGGAGCCATGGCGTTCAGTTCAGTGACTGTCGTCGGTAACTCCCTTCTCCTTTCAAGATTCAATCCTACGATGACCAGGTAGGATGACAGCAGAGCTACTCGAAAGAGACCTTTCTGTTGGACTATTCTTTCCGCTCCAACATGAGCTTCGTCAGTTTGCCGCCGTATCTTTCCTTGTATTCGGTGAGGCAAGGCTTGCAGCAGAAGTAGCGGTTACGATCGCCCACGAGAAGTGTGACGGGCTCGCCCTTGATCTCCTGCCCGCACGTGTCGCAAGTCAGCCTGACGAATTGGCCTGGGCGGATTGCGACGTTCGGCTCGTCCTTCACAACTCGGGAAACCACGTTGTAGGTAAGAGAAGACACGTTCGGAACCGACGATATTGTGGAGGACATGAGACTCTCAAGTTCATCTATGCCACCTGTGAACACCGTGAAAAGGACATTATGCTCGCCGGACGTTCCGTATACATTGCGGATCTCCGGGATCTTCGCTAGCGCGGTTAGAACCTCATCAATCTTCGCGGGCTCGACCTTCGCCGTTGCGATGGCAAAGAGACCGTTGGTTATCTTGGAGGCGTCAATTATGGGCGAGATCTTCTTGATCAGGCCCATATCGAACATCTTACGCAGGCGGCTTTCCACCGTTGGTGTGCTAACCCCCGCCGTGCGGGCGATATCCCTAAGCGAACGCCTACCGTCCTCCGCAAGTGCGGAGAGAATGTGAAAATCTGTATCATCGATTCGATTCGGCAAGGTCTATGTCGACCATACTGTGAGTGCGGCGCGCGTTAAAAGAGTTCTCGGAACCACGCTAGGTCTGCTAACCATTTCCCGAGCAACATAGGGTGAGCTTCGTTCATAGCTTTCTGATGGCCCGTTCCTCGAAGGTGTCAAGGAATCTTCGACCGTCGACAGACGTGGCGACTTTGGCTCTTTTCTTGAACTTTACGGCTTCTGGCCAAGGGCGCCTGTCCGCGATGGTCTGACCGCGGGCAATCGTGCCCTCCGTTTCTACATCCACCGGGTATTCCCTGACCTCGAGCAGTGTGGGATCAACGACATATGCAACGGTCATCGGGTCATGCAACGAGAAGCTCCCCCAAGATTCCAGTATCTTCTGACTGATCCTCTTCAGAAACTTCGCTCCCTGCTTTGGGAGCGCGACGATCTTCTCATAGTTGCGTCTAGTCAACGTGGCTGTCGGATCGGTGGTCACGTCCAAGCCGACTATCGTCAGCCTCAAGCCCGAGTTGAACACCATCTTTGCAGCCTCGGGATCTACGTATGCGTTGAATTCTGAGACTGGAGTCACGTTTCCGAAGCCGTAGGGCGTTAGGCTAAACGCTCCTGCCATGACGGTCACGTCCTCCAGCTCCTTCGTCAGACTAGGGGCCTTGGCCAGGGCGGATGCCAAGTTCGTCAACGGCCCCAGGCATACAAGATGCAGCGCTCCCTGCCGGGCCTCGTCTATGATTACGTCGACCGCGTGGCGAGTGTCAAGTTTCAACCGTGGCTCCGGAAGGTTTGAATCTCCCAGACCATCCGATCCATGAACATATCCTGCCGTGTAGAGTTCTCTTTTGAGAGGCCGGCTGTGGCCCCGCGCGACCGGGATGTGTCCAGCGTCGAATGCCTCAAGCACCCTGAGAGCGTTCTTACTAGTCTTTTCCACCTCAGCGTTTCCGCACACTGTGGTGATGGCCCTTATCCTCAGCTCCTTTGATCCCAAGGCAAACATTATTGCGAGAGCGTCATCAATTCCCACATCGCAATCTATGACTATGCCCTTAGGCAAGCTTGACGCTCCTCCTTTCCGCCTCTAATCATGCCAGCGATAGAATCCGCCAGTTCCCTTACGGTCATCAGGTTCGGTGGAACCCCGCAATCTGCCAAGGCGTGAGCAAGCTGAGTCACCTGCGGGGGCCTGATCTGGGCTCCTGCAAGAATGTTCGTCTTTTCGAAGATCTCTCTCGTCTGGCCGTCCGCGACTATCCTGCCACCGGCCACGAGCACTATCCTCTTTGCGACTTCTGCTACGAACCTCATATCGTGAGTGATCACAATAACGGTGGCACCATTTTGGTTCAGATTCCGAATGAGTTCGGCGACTCGCCTCCTCCCCTGGTGATCTTGGCCCGTGGTCGGTTCGTCTAAGCAGTAGACCTCAGGTCTAATGGACATGATGGATGCGATTGTGAGCAGCTTCATTTTTCCGTAGTCAAGGTCATAGGGATGTGTCTGCTCGAATCCTGAGAGGCCGACCGAATCGATGGCCCATCTTGTCCGCCCCTCTATCTCGTCAGGTTTCAGTCCAGCATTCTTTGGGCCGAAGGCTACTTCGTCCCAGACTTTGCTTGAGAAGATCTGGTGGGAGGGGTTCTGAAAGACGTATCCGACGGTGAGTGCTAGCCTATTGGCAGGAACCTTACGCGTGTCAACGCCTTTGACAAGGACTTGACCTCTTGTGGGTTTGAGCAAACCGTTGAGGTGTTTTGCCAGCGTGGTCTTTCCTCCGCCGTTCTGGCCGATGAGAGCTATCGTCTCTTTCTGTTCGATCTTCATGCTCACGCCGTTGAGAGCCATGACCTCCGCACTGTAGCTGTACCAGACCTCCTGAACGTCGATCAAGCTCACGGGACACCGCCTCTGACTAGACCCCGATATAGAGCGATGGCTTCGTCAAGCGTAATCGGATACTTGTCCGGCGTCAGGTCGGCCTTTTCGGATAACGATTGAGAGAGTTCGGTCACGCTTGGCGGGTCTATGCCAATCTTCTTCAGCTCGCCGACCCGTGTCAATACGTCACGTGTTGAACCTTCTAGAATCATTCGTCCTTCGTTGAGAGTTATGATCCTGTCCGCGAACGTGGCCAGTTCCTCTATCTCATGCTCTGCAACAATGATCGTGTAACCTTCCTTGTTTAGTGTCCGCATCGTTTCGAGAACCTCGGTCTTTCCAACAGGATCGAGTTGCGCCGTGGGCTCGTCCATGACAATAACTTCGGGCCTTACGGCCAAGACGGTCGCTATCGCAAGACGCTGTTGTTGGCCTCCTGACAGCTCAAACGGTGACCGCTCCTCTAAGCCCTCCAACCCCACTTGTCTGAGGGAGTCTTTGATGCGTTTCGACATCTCCTCTCGCGGAAACCCCATCATGGACATACCGAACGCTACCTCTTCGTCCACGCGCGTCGAAACGCCTGAGAATTGGTTTGTGGGCTCCTGAAACACCAATCCAATCTTCAGTGAAAGATCGGCCACGGTGTGTTTCATAGTGTCCATTCCAGCGACGGTGACCGCTCCGCCGTATGTGCCGCCATAGAAATGAGGAACCAAACCGTTAAGCGCCTTGCAGAGCGTGGACTTTCCTGCGCCATTCGGGCCTATGATGCCCAACATCTCGCCTTTCAGGACTGTGACGGTGATGTCGTGGAGAACAGGAGCGTGACCAGGATATGAGTAGGTCAAGCCGTCAACTTGAACAGTGACCTCGTTACGTGGCATTGTCTCTTGACCCTGCGTAAAAAGGTGAAACGGCTTAAATATTTCGACATCTCGATTCCTGACCATGACAACCGCAAAAGGCACTCGACCAACCGCTGTCGAAAGACCTGCAGGTTTTGCGATCTTACAGATTGTCCTTATTCCGGTAATTGCGGCACTCAACTATGTGACAGGCGTCATCATCAATATCCTCAAACTTCCGCTATTCATGGACACGTGGGCAACGATGTTCGGAACAGTTGTGGCAGGCGTCTGGGTAGGTGCGGCAGGCGGGTTCCTCTACAACATAATAATGGCGTTCACGCTTTGGGGACTCCCGGCCTGGGTCTGGGGTTTCATCAACATCTACATCGCCCTAATCACCTGGGTCCTCTGGAGAATCGGATGGGTGACAGTCAAGAGTCCGGCCAAGCTTGTAGCTGCAGGCATCATCATTGGTGTAACGAATGTTATCCCCGTAACGATCATCAACTGGGGCGTGTTCGGACTCCTGCCGACCTATGCCGGAACGGCCTGGATCTACGCTGCTGTGTTGGCAAGCACCGGAAGCGCTTGGACCGCTTCCATAGTCAGTAGCATCATCGCAGAGATCCCTGACAAGCTCATCAGCCTAGTCTTAGCAGCTGTCGTCGCTTCACGTATGCCAGCCAGGTTCACGCTACGCCCACCGAAGGCATAGCATGAGATGTCGAGCACCGCATTCGGAATACTCAAGTCCGGCTACGTGGCGCGAGACACGTTTGTACATCGCCTCGACGGACGGACCAAATTCCTCTTTTTTCTTTGGATCTCCATATTCAACTACGTATTCTACGACCTCTACGTGACAGTGGCATCATTCGCCGTTGTCATGTTTCTTGCCTTTGTCGCGCGTATCCAGAAATTCGTCGCGACAATACTTCTCATAATTGTGCTCCCCATCGTCCTGCTCGGTGTTGGAATAATTGGCGGCCCATTCGGGTTCGCCCAGAATAGAACCGCTATAGCGGCTGTGCAAGTCTTCGGATTCACAGTCGGCCTCTATCTGGAAGGAACGGTCTACGTGTCCGTCTGGACGTCGCGCTTGGCTGTTACCATAACTGCGGCTCTTCTAGCCTATGTGACCACGCATCCGTCAGACCTTGCGGCAATAATGCTGAAGAGCCGGTTGCCTTACAAGTTCGCATACGCCTTCCTGGCGACGATTCAGCTGATTCCGATTCTCACGAACGAGATAACGACGATCTACCAAGCCCAAGTCTCTAGAGGCCTCAATGTTCAGGCGAACCTGCTCGATCGATTCAAGAGCATCGTCGTCCTCATGATTCCGCTGACACTTGGGGCGATTAACCAAACCCAAGTCAGAGCGATAGCGCTAGAGTCCCGCGGGTTTAGCGCTCCGGCAAAGAAAGTTATGCTACGCGACCCTACGCTGAAGGCGTCGGATCATGCTGTCATGCTGATCATGGCCGCGATGACTTGCGTTTTCATCTACCTGATTTGGACCCGAGGCCTAGTTCCTTTCATGGTCGGCATCCAGTACGTGAGACCGGGCGGCTAAGGAATGATCTAGAAAATGGCCGAGTCTCTACAGTATCACATCAAGTGCAGGAAGGGAGACGTTGCACGGTACGTTCTTCTGCCTGGAGACCCTGCCCGCGTCAAAGTGATAGCCTCGCTTTGGGATGAGTCGCACAAGGTCGCGGAGAACCGACAGTACGTCACATACACGGGGAAGGTCACAGGTGTCGATATCTCGACTACGTCAACCGGAATCGGCAGCCCATCCGCCGCGATCGCGGTTGAGGAGCTGGCGAGGTGCGGGGCGGACACATTCATACGGGTGGGAACATGCGGCGGATACCAGAAGAACCAGAAGATCGGCGACATCGCAATAGCTACCGGCGCTGTCAGGTGGGAGGGAACCACTCGACAGTACGTTCCTATCGAGTACCCAGCCATCAGCACGCCGGAGGTGGTTATGGCGCTCGTGGAGGCCGCTGAGCAACTCGGAGTCGACTACCACGTTGGGATAACCAAGTCGGGCGACAGCCTGTACGCAGGGATGGCTTTTGGAGGCTACCAGCAGAGCTGGATGAAGAACATTGAAGCGGACTTCGTAATGTCAAACGTTGTCAGCGCCGAGATGGAAGCGTCTGCCATATTCACGCTCGCGAATCTCTTCCGGCTACGAGCAGGGTCCGTTTGTTCTATCATCGATCTTGTCATCGCAGACGAGGCTCAAAAGGCTAGACAGGTACTGTCGGTCGAAGAAGCCTTCCAGGCCAAACCCGAGTACATTCTCAAATCATGCCGATGCGCCGTCGAAGCCGTGAAGATCCTCAACAAGTGGGATCGTGACAAGCGAGCCAAAGGAAAGAAAGACTGGTTTCCGTCGGTGAGCTACGTGCCGCGCGCCTAGCATTGGCTGTCTTTTGACAGATTCACGTCGTCGAGTGAGGAACCGTCTGAAGGAACCGCTTCACTGCATGCGCCTTCTGTTCGAAGTCCCGAAAGGACCAACCCGGATAAGGCCTATGCGTTGTCGTCAAGATCAGGCGATCTTGCCCAACGCTGTCGATGACGTGTCTGACCACATCGACCAACTCATCAGCCGATACTTCTGAGTTACATAGGAGATCTACTGGAATCCCGGTGAAAAAAACAGCCTCTGGCAACAGCCGTCTCAGCTCTGCTAGTGAGGTTGCCCACTCGTAAGCATCTGCAACCGTTGACTTGGACCTTACGTCCAAGGGATGAAAACCCGAATAGGCTTGCGCGAGTACGGTGACGTATTTCCTCAGATCTCCGTCACTGTGGAGGACGGAATACTTGCCTCCTTCGAGGATCGCTCTTCCCAACTCCATCTGTCGGCGGAGGATGGTCTGGGTGAAGTCTGGTCTGTAGATTGATCCTCCGTATGTACAGAAGTCGTCAGCAACTCTGACAGAGTCGATCGCATCATACTCAGCTACTCGTCTGGTGACTTCAAGGAGAAGATCAAAGAACCTCCTGTGGATCATGTCCGCCTTCCGAGGATCCAGTATCGTCAAGACTGAGAAGTCGAATTGATGCGTCACTTGGTCCAGCCTCTTCGCCTCAGGAGTCTTGCCGGAACTGCATGAATACTCGGAATATTCGGTTGGCCCTAAGATCTCGAGCTGAAACGATTTCGCTCCGTTGACTTTGAGAGTATCGGCCACCATCTGGTCCATCTCGGCGACGAGATCGTCGACGGTCGGCCAGTCGTATTCATCGGGCTGAATTCTGTCACACCATTCCCGCCGAGTCTCCGCACCTCTCTTGAAGGGGCCCCCTTTCTCAAGAAACTCAAGACGATTGAACCAACATCTAACACCCACAATATCGCCTACTCTCGCTTCGAGCTGAGGATCCCCGAGCCAGAAATAGACCGGGATCTCAGTTGCCTTTCCCCGCATCGCATCGGACACGAGCGCTCTGGAATCCAATCCCTACACCTCTCAAATCAACGGCATTCGGTCTTCGAATCTGAGACATTTCAGCCGCCCGAACCAGCTCGACCTTTCTTCAATGACGCCAGAGTGCAACGCCTATCCGGAAGGCGCTAACGGCGTCCCATCTCTTGGCTTTATCTTGCCTCGCATCATGTAAAGCTCAGGCGGCACCGTTGGTCGAAGTTGTGGTTGCCGGCGCCATAAACTGGGACATCAACCTCTTCGTGCGGAGGTTTCCTCGACCCGGCGAAGAGACACCCGTTACTCGAATCACGAGGGTGCCGGGTGGGAAGGCTGGCAACGTCTCTGTGGCCGCGGCTAGACTCCTCGGCCTTGGTCGGGTGGGAATTATTGGCGCACTTGGGCAAGACGACATAGCAGAGACACAGTTACGGCTTCTCAACAGCGAAGGAGTGGACACTTCCGCGATCAGGCGCAAGAATGACGTAGAATCTGGACAAGCATACATCATCACCGAGGAGTCTGGGGAGAACGTAATTCATACTTACTTCGGGGCCAACGCCATGTTGAAGCCAACGGATATCCTAAGCAAAGGAGGCGGCGAAATGATACAAACCGCAAGAATAACTGCCATCACAGATCCGCCCGAAGAGACTATCGACCCAATTACCCGAATCGCTCATGAGACCGGAAGACTAATCGCGTGGGACCCCGGCATCAGAGCAGAAGCAGGAAGGGAACGACTTCGCAGCATACTCCTCCGCACACGCTACCTGTTCCTGAACGAAGTTGAGGCAGAATACATGACGGGAGTCAGGCAACCTGTAGAAGCCGCGAGGCGCTTATGGGAGATAAATCCAGATCTGACGACGATTCTGAAGTCAGGCAAAGAGGGATGCACGATGTTCAAGGCACGAGCAGCGATTCGAGTTCCAGGAATTGATCTGGCGAAGTTCGGCCTAAAAGTAGTCAATACCGTCGGTTGCGGCGACGCCTTCTTGGGAGCATTCTCCGCCGCGAAAGCAATGGATCTCAGCGACGAAGAATCTGTACACTGGGCAAATTGGGCGGGAGCGTTGAAAGCCACCAAACCCGAAACCAGAGGCAGTCCCACGAGGAACGAGCTCGAGAACTGGATCGCGCGAACGGACACACGTCAAAGTGACTAGCAGTAGACTCCTAACCAGCAAATGCGATCAAGAAGCATGACCCACCGGTTAATGAGAGCAGCGCTTCAGGCCGGCGTCACTTCCAAATCCAGCTTCGATAGCTTTACAGTTCATCTGCACGGTAGTCATATCGATGATCATGGAGCCCCGGGCGGGATTTGAGCCCGCGACCTTTGCCTCAGCGGGAGCCCTGATGAGAGACTCTTACCAAGGCAACGCTTTCTGCTGTCGCTTCGCATCTACCAGGCTGAGCCACCGGGGCTGTAATCGTTCAGGTCAGAATGCTCTTCTAATAAAGTTTCGATGAGGATGAGCAGCGCATTTTCGACACCATTTCGCCGTCCTCTGAACAGTCAAGAATGACAGGAACGTGAGGGTGACGACTCTTTTCATGAAACGATTAGTCAAGCGTAGCTTTGTCCATTCGCCGTTCTTCAAGCGTTTTTAGGAAACGTTTAAGACCACTTCGCCATGAGACACTCGCCCAACGAATCCTAAAGGAGGAAGAATGAATATTGGTCAAGCGATGCCCATCATGCGGATACAACAACAGAGATGACGCCGTCTTCTGTTCGAGCTGCGGCGGTTCACTTGCTGCTCCCGGAGCGCCAATGATGAAACCGGTCCCCTCAGTCCGAGTTGTAACCCCGGTTACGCCGGGCGTGCCAATGAGAGTTCCAGCGCCAGGGATGTGCTTCTACCATCCGAGCCTTCCAGCCGTTTACATATGCAACCGCTGCGGTCGGGCCATCTGCCGTGACGACTCGAAAGCATACATGGACCTAGTACTCTGCCCACAATGCTACGCCGGGATTGTTCCACCGATGGCCGTGGCGCCACCAGTTCCAGCTGCACCGGCATATGCACCGGCACCGCCAGCCTATGCGCCGTTTCCTGGGCCGATGATCGGTCCAGTGGCTGGTCCTGTGATGCCGGGCGGGCCTGCAAGGTCGCTCTGGGGATTCATCATTTCACTCGTCTCGGGACTTCTTGTCCTACTGAACGCTGGCTTGCTACTGGCGTGGCAGTTCTACGGTGGAACGTTCCTTTGGGCGAACATATTCTTCTGGATCTGCAAGCTTGACGGATACGCTTGTCCGCTGCCTTCAGGTATCACAACTGCGACTGGCAACATCTCGTTCGTTCTTGGAGCGGTCATAGGCCTAATCATTGTCGTCGGCTCAATCCTGATGATCCTCGGATATGGCACAATCGGCAGCATAGTCGTTTTCCCGATGGCCGTGTTCAGCCTGGTAATCGGGGGCGGCTTCATCGCGGGCTTCGTGCTGGGAATCGTCGGCGGAATCATGGGCATGATAGGGCGATAGCTCTTAAATTACCCCCAAGTTTTTCTTTAACCGACCACATGTTTGGTGTGTCTTCCGTGTCGTATGTGGCAATCTCCGGCGAAGTCATGGAGAAGGTAGTCAAGGAGGCGAGAGAGCATCCAGACGAGCAGGTCGTTGGAGTACTGCTTGGCGGACAGGCTGGCGGCGCAATTCTCGTCGAAGACGCCGCTACGGGTGCCGCTGAGTCGAACTCTACTCACGCGACTCTGACCGGGGATTCGATCGCGAGAATCGCGGATGATATAGTCAACAAGAGAATAAGAGGTAACATTGTAGGTTGGTATCATTCTCATGTCCGTGGCGGTGTCTTCATGTCGGAGACGGACGTGGAGACTCAATTGAAACTTCAGCAGTTCTCCCCTTTGGTGACCGCAATGGTGATTGACGCACACTCCGGAAAATCAGGCTTCTTCAGGGCTGACTCCAAGACCAAAGGGGCGGTACCGGTTCCTGCACAGGACCTCACGACGGAGGTGGCAGAGCCTGCCCCTGCACCGTATCCCACCAGTCAGGCAGCGTACCCGCAAGCTCCTCCACCGGCAGCTCCGACGCCAATATCGACTCGCACAATATTGCTGGTGGTACTGCTGATTACCTTGGCTATGACCGGGGGCATTATCGCCCTGGCTTACTACCGAGGGCCGGGCACTGCCACGAATCTTGCGATAAAACACACCCCGCCTAGCGGGCCGTTCAGGATTGGAAATACGATAACGTTTGATGCAAACGTCACCGGCACTGACCTCAAGAATGTCACACTCGCATACAGGATCATCGAACGAACCCCCGCCGGAGACCTCAGAGTCGGAGATTTGATCAAGGTCCCCATGCTTCTGAAGGCTGCAGGAAAAGACACGTACTCCTACACGATACCGTCATCTGAAATCTCGGGAGTCTATGTGAACTACTACATCTCGGCCTTCGACGGTTCGGACAACGTAGTTCGCAGCGACGTTTACAACCTTTCTGTGGGAGATTTCGACTGGACGCTTGACCGGACCGACGAGGTGATCGTCACTCGGACAATTGCAGGCGAAGTCAGACTCGACCTGCAGCCCATCAACGGTTTCGACTTGCCCGTCGCAATCAGGGTCGGAAGTCCGGGACCGCCTGCCGGAGTAAGCATAAGAACACCATCTCCGGTCGTCCCAGGTCAACAGCCAGCCGTGCTTCGCATCACGGCCACCGGCGATGCAGAGATCGTTCGAAGATACGACGTAACAATCGAAGCGGTATACTCGCCAGGTGGTGCGGTACAATTCATACGTGCGATAACGCTAGTACTGACCGTGACAGATTTCAGTTTCGACATACAACCAAGGTATAATGAGGTCAAGCCCGACCATGAAGCCCCTCCGTACACGTTGACGCTTACAGTCAACGACGGTTTCAGGGCCCCGAATGCCTTTAAGTTCTCCATTACCGGACTGGAGAAGTTGGAGGACAAGATAAGCTGGAGATTCGAGCTGGTCGAATACAAGGTTGACGACCAAGGGACGGCCAGATTCAACTACAACCTTGTGTTCAAGGTTGAGTTAGGAGCCAAGAAGGACCTGTACCTGTTCACGGTCAAGATCAGCGCCGCCACTGCCGGTGGCACCATCTCGCATGACATCAGCAACATACAACTTAAGATCATCTCATGATTGGCGAAAACGTAGAAACACTTCTCGGAGGTGAGAGAAGAACTTGAAGCTCTTCGTTCAAGCACCTATCGGACCACAAACAGGCCTAGCGGAGATTGACGTCATTCCGGACCACACCATCGGAGAGATCAAGCAGCAGGTGTGCACATCCTTTGGAGTCGACCCTGCGACGGTTGCCTTGATGTACGGCGGTATTATTCTTGACGAGTCCGGCACAGTCAGCAAGGCCGGGATCCCCGAGAACGCGCAACTGGCGCTCATGCCTTACAATATCATCGGTGGCAACGGGTCGTGAACATTCCGCTCCTCTACAAGGAGAAGAACTTTACAAACCATCAGTTTCCAACCGTCACGGCGTTGAATGACCCCCCGACAGCATATGAGGGAATGCTCAGATGCGAGAAAGGGGCTGTCAAGACACTCGCCGAGAAGAAGATCTGGCCCTTCACAGAGTATGTGGACTGGAACAGGTTCAGACTAGAGCTTCCAGAGGAGTACCCTCTGAAGCCTCCGAGGGCGACGTGGCTCTCCGACGTTTCCCACCCAAACATAGTCCCAAAGGTCATGAATGCCGTCTGCGTCTCGATCCTCGGCGAGAACTGGCGGCCTGACCTGAAGCTTGTCTCCGTCGTCAACGCGCTCTACTATCTTCTATCTGACCCGAACCCGGATAACGTATTTGACCATCCGAACTGCCTGAAGGCAGCAAGCGTCTGCAGATCATACGGGTTCCCGAAGATGGCGAAACGAAAGACCACTGCACAAGAGAACGATGTGGTTCGGTTCCACATTGTACCGATCCCGCAGGCACCATCAAGAGGACAGGAGCCTCCCGGAGACGTGATACGTTTCCGAATCCCTGAGAGGGAGCGAAAGGAAGGCTAGTTGAAAGTAAAGCTCTCGATGCCGTCTGTTCGTGACATAGAGGTCAACGTTCCCCCTGCAGCTACTATCAACCTCGTGAAACAGAAAGCCTGCGAACAATTAGGAATTGAGCCTGAGCTGACGAGCATTCTTCACGATGGGGCACGCATCGAAGGCAACCGAAGAGTGAGTAAGCTCAGACTTCAACAGAAGCCTTTGATAGTCGACTATCTCTGGGCGCGCCACCTGATACTTTGGGGCCAAGAGGGACAGAAACGCCTGAGGGAAGCGACTGTACTCATAGCTGGAGCCGGAGCGATCGGCAACGAAGTTGCTAAGAACCTGGCGATGCTCGGCGTAGAGCGCCTGATAATAGTCGACAATGATGTTGTCGAGCTTTCGAACACGAGCCGAATGATCTTTTTCGAACGCAAGAACCAAGGTTTCAACAAGGCAGAGACGCTAGCGCGAAATGTCACGTCCAAGTTTCCGTATGTCGAAGCCCTGGCTTGGACGGGTGCGCTGGAAAGCCTTCCGCTCGAACACCTGTTGAACGTGGACGTGATCATCTGCGGGTTGGATAACGTTCTCTCTAGGATATACCTCGCACAGATCTCGAAGAAATACTCGGTGCCAATGGTGGACGGCGGCATAGTGGGATATCAGGGACGCGTCCAAGTGTATGCACCCCCCGTCATGCCGTGCCCTCTCTGTGCCTTTCCATCAGCAAACTACGGGCGTATTGCAGGCCTGAGGAACCCTTGCGACGGACCGGCAGAGGAAACCAAAGTTCCATCCTTGCCTACAACAATCTCCCTAGTTTCGTCAATTCAATGCCAGGAGGCGGCGAAACTCATCATGGGTTACCAGGCCTATTTGAAGAACGGCGTCTGGCCGAAGGAGACCGGCGAACCGCTCAGAGGGGTTCTCATGGTCGACTTGCGATACAATCGCTACAGCGTCACGGACCTAAAGCGAAACAAGAACTGCATTGTATGCGGAGACAGCGGAGTGGCACAAGCACCTGTGCCGATCCTAACGATTCCAATAGCACACCTGCGCGACTCAACCTCCCGCCTGTATAAGGCGGTCGCGGAGAAGATGAAACTGACCGATCAGCAGATCATGCTATTCTCTCAGAAGCACAACAAGACAGCCAAAGTCGAGAAAGGAGCATCTCTCCGAGCGCTAGGGCTTGGAACAAAGAGTGTCTTGACCGTCGTAGCCAGGGATGGATCTGAATACAGAGAAGCTGCCGTTAGACTCTCAAGGACGTGACTCTACGCAATCGCATCATGAGCGCAGGGAAGTCTCTCTGCAGAATCAAGACTGACGGAGCAACCGTTATTACGTATTTGAAGCTATATCAAGTTGGGGTTCGACTATGCGACAGTGTCCGGCCTGTGGGAGCAAGAATGCTGATGATGCAGTTTTCTGCAGCACATGCGGGGTCTCCTTTGCGGAGACTCAACCTCCACAACCCGTGCAGGCTGGTGGAGGCGCCACAAAACCTGTTCCAATAGTGAAAACGATCACTCCGCTTGCACAAGCACCTCCACCCGTAGCCATGGCAAGGACTCAGATGACGGTCGGGTCGTGCTTCTATCATCCTGAGCTTCCAGCTACGTACATCTGTGCTCGATGCGGGAGAACGATATGCTTCTCCTGCACGAAACCCTACGGGCAACTGGCGTTATGCCCACAATGCTACTGGACTCTGGCGCCCCGTGGCGGCGCGAGGCCGCAGGCACCGTCGAAATAGTTCCTCTACGCGAGGCGCCCCTTCTTCTTCAATCGTTCTGTGGAGCGCCTTATCTCATCCACAGATAACCTGAGATCCTTCGAAGCCCGACTTAGGGATATCTCCCCGCTCCGTTTCACTATGTAGTCGTAGACCCGCTCATCCAGCGTCTCCGTATCAGTCGTCGCCACGACCCGCCCTCGAGCCAAGGTGGCTCCGCAAGTCTGGCAGTATTCTGCCGAAGTCGGAACGCCAGCCCCGCACTTCTGGCATATGATCCAACCTGTCGAAGGGGCCGGAGGGACGGTCGGAACTCTGACCTTGCGTCGTTTGAAAGAGGATTGGACTGATGACGCAAACCGCCCGAACCAGAGGGGACGCTTAACGGCAATGATGGTCAAAGTCGCGATTATCATCGCAGCTGACACAATCACGAAAATAGTAACCCACATAGGTGTGTAGTCGATCGTCCATTCCGCTTCTATCGCGTACGGGCGATCCATTATGATGTCTGTCTCAGTCTTGCTGACATCAGCGATTGCGGCGGGAGAAGGAGTGGGTTTCCATCTCACGAAGATATACTTGACGGGAAAATCTGGCCTGCTGTATGTCACACTAAATGTTACTTTCTGACCGCTCGGATACCACCCGCTGCCTTTCGTTTCCCCGAACTGAGAACTGACTTTCAGATAGTACTCTCTGCGATAGGACAATTCCACGCGATGCGGACCGTCCATGTGAACCTCCATCGATATTCCTGGCTGAGTCATGCCGTCAAGATTCCATGACACCAGGGTTAGTCGCTCCATTGAACTGACCGTAATGTTCTGAGGAACAGGCCCGAGTCTCGTGATTTGTCCGGCGTCGTACCAATCGCTCTTTGGCATATCCTGTCTTTGCGCAATCTCCGGCGGGGCCGGGGTGACGTTCAGGAAGTACTGAGTCTTGTATTTGGCAGTGATCGATTTGGGACGATCCATCTGCAGCGATGCTTGAGCGTTTGCGCCTGAGTAGTCTCCAAACCATTGATCGAAGACGTATCGGATGCCCGTTCCATTCTTTCCGGGGGGTGCAGAGAAGTCTGCGAGGAAGCCCTCGTCGAACCAAAGAGTCGATGGCGAGAATATGCTGATCGGATCGGAAGATATTCGAAGAATGTACTGCGTCTTCCAATCGGCAGTAGCTTTCTTGGCGCGATCCATGATTATCGGATCGGAGACTATTCCCTGTCCCGAGGCGTCTGCTTTCCAGCTCACGAAGACGTACCTTACCCCCTCGGCTCCAGCTGTCACGTTCGTGGCTAGCCGTGCGTAAACCGTCGCGGCTTCATCGTACCAGTCCGTTCCAGTTGGAGAACCATACGGGGACAGCACTTCAAGGCGATACTGCACCTTGTACGCGAACGTGTGCATTCCACCCTCAGTGAACGACCACATGTTATCTCTGCATTGATACCGAGTTCCGTTGCCCACGTTCACCTGTAGGTCGACGCTCACCGTATGCGCGCCGCCCACAGTGAAGTTAAGGGACTTCGTCTCGCCTGCCTGGATCGTTCCGTTCAATACGTTGTCCACGTAGTAGTGGGTTCTCACTCCAGTAGGAAGCCCTGTGACAGTAAGCGAGACAGAGTACTCTTGCGCTCGCACAATCGCCGGCGCACGAGTAGCGACGGTGAAGACCAGCATGGTGAATACGAGAAGGAGCACTCTAGTCCCCGATGCCATGAGCGCCGGCCCTCGACGAGAGTAGTCTAGCGCAATCCGACTGCTAAAATACATTACACCCTCGAACTTGTCATTGCACTGTCAAGATAGCAAGCTACTCACCAATTTCCGTTGCCACATAGATTGCGACGTTCGCAGCAAGAGACTCGCCGCCATGGGGCCGTAGCGGCGTCCATCTCAATGGAAGAATAGACAACTGTAGGGCGACTTGACTTCTCCGTCAAGGCGCAATGGTCATAACTCGTGGCCTCCTCCAACTGGGACATGGTCTCCACCGCCTATGCGAGAGGCAGAAGCCGAGAATATCAGGTGCTCAAGAAGCTAAGGAGCGAGGGATGGTACTGCAGCAGAAGTGCAGCATCCCATGGGCCGGTGGATGTTTTCGCCGCGAAGGACGGAAAGATACGGATGATCCAAGTTAAGAGTGGACGTGGTAAACTGAAACCCGGGGATAGGGAGACCCTCAAGCGTTGGGCACAGGCATTCGCTGGAACAGCTGAAGTCTGGTACTTTGGCAAACGCACAGGCACGGTAATAGAAATAGTGTTCGAGGCCGGAAGCGAGGGGTAGAGTCCTCAGCTCAAACACATATGTCTAGGCAGACCTGGTAACGGCAAGGACCCACGCTTCTGACCACACGCACTTCCGTCTTCTCACGCATCGCCTCAATGCGCTCGAGCATCGGGCTGAGTTCTTGCAAGCCCTTGTCGCCTGCTTCAGATCTATGATGTGACTCAACGAAGGCATAGCAGTGGACAACGCCGTGGCCGTTCTTGAGCGCGCTCTTGGCAGTTGCAAGAGAATCCAAAGCTAGGTCAGGCAGTGGCAGCAAGACTCGGTCGGCGCGCCCTGCAAGGGAGCTTGAGACTATTCTGTTTGCGTCTCCACAGATCACGTCTATCATCTCCCGCACTCCATTGAGCACATTGTTCAAGGCATGATAGCGAACAGCAACAGGGTTCAGATCCAAGGAGTAGATCCTAGAAGGACGCGCGTGCCTTGCGATCATGATCGAGAAAGAGCCTACTCCCGCGAAGAAGTTCATAACACATTCTCCCGGAGAGACAAGATCGGCGATTCGCTTCCGCTCGTAACTGAGCCTTGGCGAGAAATACGCGGCCGATAGGTTTACTCTGTATTGGCATCCAAACTCCTTGTGCACAGTCTCAGTCCGGTGTTCTCCTGCAAGCCATTCGAGTTTGCGCGTTCGAAATTGTGACTCAACCGGTCCGACTTGCCTCAAGACAACTTTGAGGTGCGGGGCAACACCGAGCAAGCTCTCGGCGATCCGATAGCTTTCATCCTGAAGTTCGTCGGGGAGCTTCAGGATCGCTATGTCACCTACGATGTCAACGCCTTTCCAGAGGCGGGCAAGTTGTCCAGCGTCCAGAACGTCTCTGGCAGATTTTGACAGTAGCCTCAATTCTGACGCCTTGAGCCTCTGCCGGAATGCAGGTCTCACTGTGAGTCAAGCGAGAGCCCAGTCGTCGATTCGTCTCGCGCTAGAACGACGACCCTACTGACCGTATCCTCCGCGACCAACTCATAGCCAGTGGTCTTCTCCATTTTCTTGGCGAATTCTCTAATCTCGCATTGGTAGGGCATCGCGCTTATGGGTAGCCTTTGTTTCGATTCGCCCAGCCAGCTGTAGCCCTTGACCTCGAGAACAGATGGAACTCCTTCCATCACGAGTTTCGAATAGCCTTCCGGATTATGCATATTTAGCCCTTTGACTAGCGTGAGTCTGACTATTGTTCGGGAATGCTTGAAGGCTGACATTAACTTGAGGCTGGCTCGAATTCTTTCCCAAACGTCAGCAACCAGCGGACGTGTCACGTTCTCGTAGGTCTGCTTGTCGGGCCCGTACAAGCTGAGGTAGAGGTTGGTTGACTCTATCCCGCTTTCTACCATCTCTTTCAGCCTGTTGGGCATAGTACCGTTGGTTACGAGGAAAGATGTCATTCCCCTTCGACTGATCTCTTGAATCAGGTCTCCGATCATGGGGTAGAGCGTAGGTTCCCCATCCAGAGAGATTGCAACATGGGTTGGGTTCATCGATTCTTCGAATAACCTCTCTGTCACTTGCGGATTTGCCTTGAACCCGATCAAGAGTTTCCGCTGCGCAGCAACAGCCTCGTCCAGAATCAAGTTCGGGGGATCCCACACAGGTTCAGCTTTGAATCGGTCGGATGTGTGGAAGCGCCAGCAGAAGACACAACGCAGATTGCAGAACTGCAGCGCTGGCGTAAGCTGCAAGCATCTGTGACTTCGGATGCCATACCATCTCTTGTAGCAAAACCGGCGGCCCATGAGCGCCGCTCGCGCCCACCTACAAATCTGAATACCTGAATGCCTTCCTACCAGTCGGTAGCCTGCTCTGAGGTATCTTCGTGCCGTAGTTGGCCTGAAATTCGAGCGCCGTTGGGCGAGCGAGGATGTAAGCATCATTTCATCCAGCGCCCTCACCTAATGCTGACGCGCCGCTGATCGGCGATTTCGCGTTCGTACTAGTTGGGCACATATCTTCATTCGCATTCTAGCGGTAGGGGATCAAATCTCTACCCAACAGTTCCCTTGCGACGATTATCTTCATTATGTCGGATGTGCCGTCGCCGATCATGGATCCCCTAATCTCTCTCAGCCGGTACTCGTCCAGAGTCTCCGTTGTGAAGCCTACTGCGCCTCGATTCTGGATGCAATCGTTTACAGCGTTGAAGGCGACCTGAGGCACCCAGAACTTTATCATCGCTGACTCTTTCGTGAATGGTTGCTTTCTGTCCTTCAACCAGAATGTCCTGTAGCAGAGAAGTCTAGCTGCCTGAAGTGCCGTGTAGTCTTCCACGATCCGAAATTGAACTGATTCGAACTTGCCAATGGGGTTTCCGAATGCTTTTCTCTGCTTCACGTATTCAATGGACTCCTCCAGTGCGGCCTCGGCCATTCCGACTGTCCAAAGGGCAATGTATGCGCGCATGAGATCGAAGGTTTCCATGACGTAGTAGAATCCCTTATTCTCCTCTCCAATCAAGTTGCCAGCGGGTATCGCTACATCCCTCAGGACGAAGCCGCCGAAGGAGAACAATCTCCAACCGAGCGCGTCAAAGAGGTACTTCTCGATGCCTGGGCGGTCTGTCTCGACGAGAAACATGCTCACTCCCTTTGCGCCGCTGCCAGGACCGGTTCTCGCCATCAGACAGTAGGCCGCGCACTCATTGATGCCTGTGATGCATTGCTTCTCGCCGTTGAGAACGTACTCGCCACCTTTCTTCACTGCTCGAGTCGAGATGGCTCCTGCGTCCGAGCCTACACTTGGCTCGGTTGAGGCAACGCCCAGCACCTTCTCACCAGTCGCCAGCGAGCGCAGCCACTTGTTCTTCAACTCTTGCGAGCCGTGTAGGTAGAGGATCTCAGCCATGATGTCGCCAAGCGGTATCTGCCAGCCAGCTCGAGCGAGCTCTTCAACAGCGATCGCCATTGTCGTCGCGTCAGATTCTTGGCCACCGTATTCCTTCGGCAACCTCAAGCCGAGCAAGCCAGCCTTCCCCATCTTGCGATAGATCTCCCATGGGAACTGGCCCTTTCGTTCGTACTCGCGGATCTTCGGAGCAACCTCCTTCTGCGCGAACTCACGTACAGTGCGTCTGAACAGTTCCTGTTCATCAGTGAAGCTGAAATCCACTCTCGGCTACCTCACTCCCGACCGGTGACGCGTTCTATTCCTTGTACTGTTGATAAGCATGGCCTTGTCGCCGCCTCGCAAGGAGGCCTGAGAGTCGTGACGCTCAGTCGCTCGACGCGCTCCAAAGCGACTCTAGAATGATCCCGAGCAAGAATGAAAATCAGCTGGGCCATGCTCTGGTGCAGGAGCCGTTCAGAGACAGATCCTGCTAAACGGATCCTGAGCCCTGTCAGGAAATGGCCTCTCTCCAAGGTGGTCGTTCGCTCTGCGACGCCTGCTTCTAGAGAATGTGCCCACGACACGAGCCAGGGTTTTCAACTCTGACAGTCGGCGCAGCACTCTCCCTTCCGCGCTTGGCTCCAATGCGGCAATGAGTGTGCCAGTCGAAGACATCGACATCATCTCATTCGTTGAGAGTCGGAAATGTCGAGCCAGAATATACACTTCTCTGGGAACCGCGACCTTTGTGAAATCAATGGAGAAGCCGGTTTTTGACGCTTCGGCCATCTCGTTAAGCGCCGAGACGAGACCTCCTTCAGCCGCGTCATGCATTGCATGAACGCCAGGCATCTTCGAGAGTGCCAAAGCCTCCTTGACGCATGATTGGAATTGGAACTGTCGACTGAGTCGATTTGCGCGGGATTTTCCGAAGAGTCTCTGCGCGAGAGCTCTTTGTGTTTGCGAAAAAGTGACAGCTGTCTCGAGGCCGAGGGGTTTCGTGCAGACTATGTTGTCACCGGCTCTTACGCCGCGTGGCGTCTTGACCTCTCTCAATGAGGCGAATCCGTAGGCTGCACATGTCCCGACCATATCGTCTAAGCCGTCGTAGCTTCCTGTGTGGCCAGTCACGATCTGCATGCCAAGTTGATTTGCCGCGTGACATGCGTCCCTCATGACCGATTGAAAGAGCCGTGTTGGAGTTCTTGGTGGACCAAGCAGGGTCACAGCGCAGAATCGCGGCGCAACCCCGAAGACTGCGACATCGGATGCAGCGTAGTGGACGAGGAGCCATCCGAACCAAGACTTTGGGACGCCTACGCAGGGATCCGTCGAGACAACTAGGCAGAGACCGCCCGGGATCTTGTGCACCCCCGAATCAAGTCCGACTCCTGGCGGCACAAGAATCGAGGAGCCACGTTTGATGCACCTGACGACCGACTTCAGTTCTCGCAGCCCAAGCTTTCCCATCAGCAACCGGCCTTCCGGAAGATTACCACTTCTTGGTTTTTGAGATGCCTACCCAACGGTTGAACCATGCGTATCTCGGCGTATTCCATGCACCCTGTTACCGCTTGACAGGCGCAAGATAGATGCGGGGCTTGCCCAAACTTGCGGCCTACTTGTAGAGATCAATGATGGCTCTTCTGATCAGGACGACCATCAGTACTAGGCTGATGATGAGCTCCGGAAATAGATAGGTGCCGTTATAGAGGGCCGAGTAGGCATAAGCATTCGCCCCAATACTCACTCCCAAGTAAACGTCCGGGGCATACGTGGCGAAGAATATCACTCCTGAGACAAAATGGGCGAGAAATCGCCCTACTATCCCCACCGTGACGCCCATTAGTTCATGCGTTCTAAACAGCCCAGCGAGACCAAGCGCGCCAAACGCGATCGGATAGTCTAGTAGGAGTTGCAAGGGATGGACAAAGAATGGGCCGACAAAGAACTGAACGATGCCGTAGATGACACCCGCGGTTATCCCCAACTTTGCTCCACGTCTAAAGCTGAACCAAAACAGCGGGACCATACTCCCCGCAGTTATGGATCCGCCTTGCGCCCAGATTGAGAACTTGATGAAACTGAGGACCGTGCCGAGGGCAATCGCGACGGCCATCTCTGCGAGAAGCTTCGTCTTAGATTGGATCAGCTCTTTAGGCCGGGCTGCCGACTTCGTGCCTTTGGTTTCGGTTTTCATTTCGTTGCACCTCTGTCGGGTTTCGCCGGCTACCCGGGTCCGCTGAGAACTTCATGTTCCTCCGCCAGCATTGTCTGGATCAGGTTCAAAGGGTCGACGGCTCCAGCCGTCCTCTCAGCCGGGTAGACCCAGCTCCCCTGTTCTTGCTGAAGCGCTACAAGGTTATATAACTCAAGTGATCAAGGCCCCATCTTTGCCGTCATGAAAGACACGCAACCAAGCGGCTAACCGCGCCTTGGACGATTACTTTGCTACTACCTCGACGTTTTTCTAGCACTGACTCCTGATAGGTCTGGAAGCGGGATGGCCAAAGAAGCCGAGCTCTATCAGCTGCTTGCAGATGGACGGGTTAGATGTACCGCTTGCGCGCGGTACTGTAACATCCCAGAGGGCAAGATAGGGTTCTGTGGCATCCGTCAGAACCTGAAAGGGAGACTGTACCTGCTGGTTTATGGAAAGATCACAGCCAGCCATGTGGACCCGATCGAGAAAAAACCTCTCACACACTACATGCCCGGAACAAAGATCTTCTCAATATCGACCACCGGCTGCAGCTGGAGCTGCGCCTACTGCCAGAACTATGACATGAGCCAGCGGCGAATTGTGGAGGGGGCAGATGTGACACCCGAGCAGATCGTTCGCTTGACCGAAGAATATGGATGCCAGAGCATCGCGTACACCTACAACGAGCCGACAATCTTCCTCGAGTTCGCCCATGACGTAGGGGTCATTGCACGCAAGAAGGGCCTCTACAACGCCTTCGTCTCCAATGGGTACGCCACGCCAGAAGCGGTGAAGATGATGAGCGATTTCCTCGATGCCATCACGGTAGACTTCAAAGGTAACGGGGAAACCAACTTCCTCCGTCGCAACGTGGGAATCCCTGATGCAGGACCAATCTACCAGACACTCTTAGACCTGAAGAAGAATACGAATGTCCACATAGAGATCACAGACCTGATCGTGCCGGAGATTGGCGACAACCTTCAGGAGGCCCGAAGACTCTCCCGATGGATCTACGACAACCTTGGCCCCGACACCCCTACACACTTCCTCAGGTTCCACCCTGACTACAAGCTGAGCCACTTGCCATGGACGCCAATCGAGACGCTTGAGCGCCACCATGATGTGGCTAGGGCGGAAGGCCTCAAATACGTTTACATCGGCAACGCCCCGGGCCACCCTTTTGAGAATACGTACTGCGCCGGATGCGGCAGCGTAGTGGTGAAAAGATACGGGTTCGACATCGCTGGCTGGTATATGGATAAGGACAACAATTGCATGAATTGCGGTGAGCACATCCCGATCGTAGGAACGCTCAGTCAATCCGCGGATGATGATCGGTTCTTCGCCGTTACGCTCAACCACTGAGACCTATCACTCGCAAAGGTATTCTCGAACCGAACGATCAGGAGACACGCTAGGATCCCTCCAGCATTGAGAACTCCTTCAACAATTCTTTCTGTCGATTCGTTAGCTTCACAGGGACGCGTATGACAACCTCGACCAACTCGTCACCCTTCCCCCCTTGGATTCTCCGCATCCCTCTTCCCTTGAGCCTGAAGACCGTTCCAGGCTGCGTCCCTCCGGGAATCTTCACCCTCGCCGTACCTTCCAGGGTAGGAACGTCGATCTCCCTTCCGAGCGCCAGGTCCGGAAATCCAAGCTCTGCGCGATAGATGAGGTCGTCCCCGTCTCTGTGCAGAAACTCGTGAGGCTTCACATGCACAACGACATAGAGATCGCCAGGTGGCTCTCCAGCCTCACCAGCTTCTCCTTCCCCTGCCAGTCTTAGATGACTGCCGGAATCGATCCCCGGAGGAACCTTGATCGAGATCTTGCGAGTCCGACGCACGCGGCCTGTGCCTTTGCACTCCCCACAAGGATCGTCAATAGTTGTCCCTCTCCCGCCGCATGTATTACAGGGCTCGATCCTCACGAACCGAGCGAAACCTGCCTCCTGAACATGTTGCACTTGGCCCGAGCCGTTGCATCGTGAGCAACGCTTGGGCTTCGTTCCCGGCCTCGCACCGCTTCCTCCACATGTCTGGCAGATCTCAGTCCGCGGGACCTCAATCTCACGTCTCACGCCCGAATAGGCTTCTTCCAGCGAAATGCTGGTGTCATATCTCAAGTCTGCTCCACGTGATACTCTGCGTCTTCCTCCTGCCCCAAAAAAGCGGTCGAAGATGCTATCGAAACCACCGAATCCGAATCCAATGTCTCTGAAGATCTCGCCGAAATCGACTCCTCTGAACAGGTCATCCCAAGAGTATCGGCTATCTATCCCGGCATGCCCGAACTGGTCGTACTCTCTTCGCTTCTCGTCATCGAAGAGAACCGCATACGCTTCAGAGATTTCCTTGAACTTCTCTTCAGCTTCTGGTGACCTATTTCTGTCGGGATGGTATTGAAGCGCCAGCTTCCTGTACGCGTTCTTGATGTCGTCTTTGCTCGCATCCCGAGGGACGTTCAGGACATCATAGTAATCGCGTCTACTCAAGCTCGCTCAGCCGTTGCCGTCTTGCGCAAGTGCGTCCTACTTTTTTTCGTCCTTGACCTCGTACTCTGCGTCAACAACCTTCCTTTCGGATTCATCCTGAGGAGGCTTACCTGTGGCCGCCTGCTCGGTCTTCGCCCTTTCTTGGGCGACCTGCTGATATACGGCCGTTCCCACTTCCTGCAAAACCTTAGCCAGGGCTTCACTCTTAGTCTTGATGAGTTCGACGTCTTTTCCTGCCAATGCCTTTCTCAGCTCGTCCGCAGCTTTGTCGAGCCTCTCCACTTGATCCTTCGTGAGTTTCTCGGCAAGATCCTTCTTGGTCTTCTCGGTTGTGTACATCAACGAGTCTGCGTTGTTGCGAACCTCTGCTTCTTCCTTCCGCTTCCTATCTTGCTCAGCGAACTGCTCTGCATCTTTGACCATGCGTTCCTTCTCTTTCTCAGACAGCTTTGTAGACGCGGTAATGGTGATCCGTTGCTCTTTCCCGGTTCCCAGATCTTTTGCGGAGACGTTCAATATTCCATTCGCATCAATGTCGAATGTGACCTCAATTTGTGGTACCCCCCTAGGGGCCGGGGGTATCCCGACCAGATTGAACATGCCGAGCGACACATTGTCACTCGCCATCGCCCGTTCTCCTTGAAGCACATGTATGGTCACGCTCGTCTGGAAGTCCGCTGCGGTCGTAAAAACTTGGCTTCGCTTGGTCGGAATCGTGGTGTTTCTTTCCATCACTCGGGTGAAGACTCCTCCAAGCGTCTCGACCCCGAGGGAAAGAGGGGTCACATCAAGTAGCAGAAGATCCTTTACCTCTCCAGCAAGGACAGCGCCCTGGATCGCTGCACCGACAGCAACGCACTCCATGGGGTCCACGCCCCTCTCAGCAGGTTTGCCGAATGTGTCCTCGACGAACTTCCGCACAAGGGGCATTCGAGTCTGTCCTCCGATGAGGATTATCTTGTCGATGCCTGCGAGGGTCAGCTTAGCGTCCTCAATCACCCTCTTGATTGGTGTTCCGATTCGTTCAATGATTGGGAGAGCCAGTTCCTCGAGCTTTGCTCTGGTCAACGTCTCATGCAGATGCTTGTCTTGCATGATGAAGGGCAGATCCACGTCTGTGGTGAGGAGCGTGGAAAGCTCGATCTTTGCTTTCTCAGCTGCCTCCTTGAGTCGAGTCATAGCCATCTTGTCAGAAGTCAGATCGATGCCCGTCTTCCGCCTGAACTCATCCACCAGGTACCCCACAATCGCGTTGTCAATGTCGGCTCCCCCTGTCTTCGTGTCTCCGCTGGTAGCGAGGACTTGGAAGACCCCACCCCCGAAATCCATCAGCGTCACATCGTGGGTTCCGCCGCCGAAGCTGAAGACCAAGATCTTCATCTCCTTCTCGAGCTTGTCAAGTCCGTAGGCTAGGCAGGCGGCTGTTGGCTCGTTGATTATCCTGACGACTTCGAGGCCAGCTATCTCTCCGGCATCTTTCGTTGCCTGTCTCTGATTGTCGTTGAAGTGAGCGGGAACGGTGATCACGGACTTCTTTACTGGCCCGGCAAGGAAGGTCTCTGCGTCACGTTTTATCTTTTGAAGAACGAATGCGGAAATCTGCTGCGGAGTATAGTCCTTGCCGAAGATGGAAACCTTGTAGTCCGTGCCCATCTTCCGCTTGATCTCGAACACGGTTCCTTCCGGATTGACGGTGGCTTGTCTTCTTGCTGGTTCGCCAACCAGCAACTGTCCGTCCTTTGTGAACGCGACGACTGATGGAAACATCTTCCCAGCCATCGTCGGTCCTTCTGCGCTAGGAATGACTGTGGGTCTCCCAGCTTCCATTATGGCAGCCGCAGAGTTGGTGGTTCCAAGGTCTATGCCCAGTATCTTTTCCTTCGCCGGTTGTCCTGAGCCGCTCAACTCGATCCACTCTCAATGGATTCTGAGTTATCTGGTTCCGCGATGTGCGGAACTGCGATTTTAACAATACTCGGCCTGATCAGCTTTCCTTTCATTGTGAATCCCTTCCTGATCTCCTCCAAGATCGTTCCCTCGTCTTTGTCTTCGCAGGGGACGCGTTCTACGGCCTCGTGCATTGTTGGGTCGAACTTCTTTCCGACCGACTCGATCGCGGACAAACCCTCTGCCGTGAGCAGGTCGCGGAACTTCTTCAACACGATCTCAAGACCGTTCGCTACAGCACTCGCGCCCTCAGTATTCTTCGCAGCGTTCAAAGCGAGTTCCAACTCGTCAACGATCGCAAGCAGGTTCTGAATCAGCCTCGCTTTTCCGGCGTCGATTCTAGACTCCACTTCCTGATTGAGACGTCTGCGATAGTTCTCGAAGTCCGCTTGGACGTACAGGAGCTTGTTGAGATGTTCCTTCGACCTCTCCTGCTCCTGCCTGAGCTGTTCTCTAAGAGAGGAGACCTCGTCAACGACGATTTGCGTCGGCTGACTCCCTTTAGGGACAGGCAGAGGCTGCCTTCCTGACGGGGTACTCTTCTTTTGCTTTTGCTGCTTTGTGGGGCGGTCTTCCTTTTCAGGAGGTCCTTTCGAGCCTCTTTCCTCAAGAGCGACCATGCGACGTGCCTCTCGGTTGAGTTTCAAGGAAAGCAAGAGTTTGACACCCCGAGGCCCTTTTCCTATAAGTTTTTTGGCAAACTCAAGTAACTAGTTCTAATCTCAGCTGGAGATTCGTGGTGTCGCACAGCGCTCAAGATACCATCGTCGTTATCGATTTCGGCGGACAATATTCCCACCTGATAGCTCGACGGATCCGGGAGTGTGAAGTATACTCCGAGCTCCTACCTTGGAACATAGGGATTGATCAGATTCGGATGAGGAAACCCAAGGGCATAGTCCTCTCGGGTGGCCCGGCAAGTGTGAATGACCCGGACGCACCAAGATGTCAACCAGAGGCTTTCAATCTTGGTGTTCCGGTGCTCGGGATATGCTACGGACTGCAGCTTACGGTTGATGTCTTTGGAGGAAAAGTCAAACGTCCGCCAATGCAAGAGTACGGAAGAACCACCGTCCACTTCGACGACCGCGCCGACCTGTTCAAAGGTCTTGATGACGAGAGCATATGCTGGATGAGCCACGCCGATTCCGCAGAGGAACTGCCCAAAAACGTTGAGAGCATCGCCCACTCGAAACACACAAAGTATGCAGCGATCAAGGACAGGAGCCGCCGGATCTTCGGCGTGCAGTTTCATCCGGAAGTCGCCCACACAGTCAGAGGCAAGGAGATCATTCGAAACTTCCTGTTTGAAATCGCGAAATGCAAACCCACTTGGAAGATGGCGCGGTTCGCAAAAGAAATGATAGCTGAAATCAGACGAAAAGTGGGCAGTGAGCGCGTTCTCTGCGCGGTCAGCGGGGGAGTTGATTCGACTACGGCAGCAGCCCTTGTGAATGAGGCCGTAGGAGATCAGCTTGTCTGCATTTTCGTGAATCATGGACTACTCAGAAAAGATGAGCCGGAACAGGTAAGAGAGATACTGAGGCGCATGAAGCTTAAGACCGTCTATGTAGATGCGTCTGAGAAGTTCCTTGGAAGACTGAAGGGCGTCTCAGACCCAGAGCAGAAGAGAAGAATCATCGGGGAGGAATTCGCCAAGGTCTTCACTGAAGTCGCTGAGAAGCATGGCAAGTTCCAGTGGCTGGCTCAAGGGACGCTTTATCCGGATGTCATTGAGAGCGCACGTACGGGGAGTCCAGCGTCAAGAATCAAGACGCACCATAATGTTGCCGGCCTACCCTGGTGGATCGAGTTCAAGCTGATCGAGCCGCTACGCACGCTCTACAAGGATGAGGTAAGAAAAGTCGCGTCAACAATTGGAATTCCGGAGGCGATTACTGCGAGGCACCCATTTCCTGGACCGGGCTTGGCGGTAAGGATCCTCGGAGAGGTCACCGAGGAGAAGCTGGCAATCTGCCGCGAAGCAAGCGATATCGTGGAGTCGGAACTGAGAGCCGTGGGAATCTACGAAAAAGTCTGGCAAGGGTTCGCGATTGTCGGGGACGATCTTGCAGTCGGAGTTCTCGGCGATGAGCGCAAACTTGGGCATATTGTGACGGTGCGCATTGTCGAGTCAGTCGACGGCATGACGGCAGATTGGGTTCGCGTTTCAGATGAGCTGCTGTCGCGAATAAGCAACAGGATTACCAACGAGGTCAAGAACGTGACGTGGGTCGCGTATGCGGTATCGTCCAAACCTCCGTCAACCATTGAGCCATGTTGACTCATCAGTCAATGCATAGGCTGTGTTCAATTGTGGGAATCAACTAATCCCGTTTACGCAAGTGTAATTCGCCAAGGAGTGGACTTGATCCGGGGAGATTAGATTGGTCCAGTTCAGGATTGGACAGTGTACCGTTTCAGTTGAGCGAGGTGACATCACGCAAATGCGAGCGGACGCGGTCGTGGACCCGGCAAACAGCAGACTAGTAATGGGAGGCGGAGTGGCTGGCGCAATCAAACGGGCTGGCGGCCCAACAATTGAGGAAGAAGCCATCCAAAGGGCGCCAGTTGCAGTCGGAGAGGCCGTCGCCACTACCGCTGGAAAACTCGGAGCGAAGTATGTGATTCACGCCCCGACGATGGCACGACCCGCAATGAACACGAACCTGACGAACGTTGAGAAAGCCACCACGGCCGCGCTCAATGTGGCGAGGGAACTGCAGCTGACAAGCATAGCAATTCCAGGTATGGGAACCAGAGTCGGCGGGGTACCGGTTCGTGAAGCGGCACAAACCATGATCGAAGCCATCCGGCGACATTTGTCCGAGCGAACTAGCCTCAAGCGCATTTTCCTGATCTCTATCGACGAAGAGTTGAGCAGCGCATTCGAATCCGCTTTGCGGTAGCTTCACTATTCAGCCTGTCTTGCGAAGTCCTAATGCTGATGGAATGGCCGCCTCTAAGGGTTTTCAAGAACCACGGGCAAAAACCCAACGCAGTGTAACATGCTCTTACCTTCTGACGTAGGGAGCGCAAGGATCCTCTTGCCTCTAAGAAGTGAGACTCACACCGGCAATCGGAAGAACCAAGCCCTTTGAAGGGGGCTCGAATGTTCGTGTGCTTGAGAAGCGCATCGTTAACTCTGCACTCCGCTTTGCTGGCTGTCACAGCGTAAACGACTGAAACGACATGCGCCGACTTGCATGCGAGGATTCGGTCGACATGCCAGAATTCTTTCTTCTCTCGCCTCAGGTGCCGCCTGATTCTCCCTTCAAGCGAGGTTGAACCGCGTCCAGACGCTGAACCAGTGTAGAGGTACAAGCCTCGGTCCACGACTACTGGCGCATCCTTCAGTATGTTGGCCTTGCACCGGCGCGCGAAGCGAATGATTAAAGTGTAGACTCCTCTCAAACCGTATTTCGTCTCGTTGCAGATGCTCTCGTCGGACATTCATTACGATGGCTTGATTGTGGTGCTGCGAACTGAAAGCATTGATCTTGGCTGGAGGATATGCGACTAGGCTCAGGCCCTTAAGCTACGCGCTTCCGAAGCTTCTCTTTCCGGTTGGCGGCAAGCCCATCCTCGAGCGAACAATCGAGCATCTGTCATCCTTCGGCGTTAACGAGGTGATCCTAGCTGTGAACTATCTCGCAGATCAGCTCAGAGAACACTTGGGGGAAGAATACCGTGGGGTGAAAATCAAGTACTCTATTGAGCCGAAGCCTCTCGGAACTGGCGGGCCGATCGCTTTTGCACGTCAATACTACAGATCCGAGACATTACTCGCCATGAACGGTGATATTGTCTCAGAGATCGACCTTGATGGGATGAGGAGAGTGCACGAGTCAAATGATGCCCTAGCCACGATTGCGCTGCACGAAGTGGATGATCCGACACGTTTCGGGGTTGCGGGACTGGACGAATATTCGAGGATTAGGGAGTTTGTGGAGAAACCGAAGCTGATGGATGCCCCGAGCAGGCTAATCAATGCCGGAGCATATCTACTGGAACCGCAGGCGGTTGATCGTATCCCCAAAGGAAGGAAGGTCATAATTGAACGGGAGGTCTTTCCCGCTCTTGCGAGTGAGGGGAAGCTCTTCGGATACGTCCATTCAGGATCTTGGTTCGACATCGGTAACATCTCCGACTTCCGAAATGCGAATTTTGCGCTACTCGAGAAGAAGACAGAGAACAAGATCGAGGCTAGGATTGCACAGTCGGCGGAGTTGACTGATCCGGTGCTCATAGGTGAACATGCGATTGTGGAGGAGGGAGCGAAGCTGGGGCCCAGAACGATCATCGGTCGCCGCGCCCAGATCCACAGAAACGCGAGCGTTGCAGAGACCATAGTATTCGATGACACCGAAATAGGCAGCGATTCCTCAATTGAAGGAGCCGTGATAGGGAACAGCGCTACAATAGGAAAAGGAGTCGTCATCCAGAAGGGGGCAGTGATCGCTGGGTACGTGAACATTCACGATAACGTCCGCCTCACACGTGACGTCTATGTCCATCCATACAAGGAGATCGAAGAAGACATTCTGAGTTCGGGGCATGTGGTCTAGAATGGCCGCCGCATTGGATGGGCGCCGTCTCTTCGGCACGAATGGCGTCAGAGGTCTTGTCAACAAAGAGCTGACGCTTGAACTGGTCCTTGAACTATCCCAAGCCATCGGGACTTTCTTCAAAGGAGGAAAAATGGTCGTCGGCTCTGACAGTCGCACGAGCAGTCCAGCTCTTCGGAATCTCGCAATGGGCGGGCTAGCTTCTGTCGGGTGCAAAATATACGACATCGGTCTGGCTCCAACGCCCATGATTGATTTTCTGACACGAGCCTGGAAAGCTGATGGCGGCATCGCCATCACTGCAAGCCATAACCCGCCCGAGTACAATGGAATCAAGACCATCGCCTCAGACGGCATTGAAACAGACAGGGACGAAGAGCTTGAGATTGAGAAGATCTACTTCAGTCGGTCTTGGAAGAGGGCGGAGTGGTACCGCGTAGGAGACATAGTGCAAGCAGAAACGGGGCTTCGTGGGTACCTCAATTCAATCAAGAAGCAAGTGGACATCGAGAACATAGAATCACGGGCTATAAAAGTGGTCGTCGATCCTGGAAACGGAGTCTCAGCTCTGACAACTCCGGTCCTGCTGTCAGAACTGGGTTGCAAAGTCATCACAATCAACGCTAACGTGGACGGCATGTTTCCGGGCAGGCCCTCTGAACCAAGCCCCGACACAATCAGTTCGCTTGCGAACTTGGTGGGATCGTCTGGAGCAGATTTTGGTGTTGCACTGGACGGGGACGGGGACCGAGCCATATTCGTTGACGAGACAGGAAAGCCACACTGGGGTGACAAGACCTTTGCCTTGATTGCTGACGACTACTGGTCAGCTAAGTCAGGAAGGACGATTGTAACGCCGGTCAGCTCGTCAAGAGCCATCAAGGAGATCGCCGATGCTCGAGGCGGGAAGATCGTTTGGACGCGAGTGGGCAGCGTTGACGTGTCCCACAAAATGATTGAAATTGGTGCAGAGCTCGGCGGGGAGGAGAATGGAGGTATCTTCTATGGACCGCACATCGCTGTCCGGGATGGATCAATGGCCTCAGCGCTCATAGCAGACATTCTCGCGAAGACGAAGCAACCGCTCTCGAAGCTCCTATCGACTCTGCCACTCTACGAACTTGCAAAGGAGAAGGTGTCTTGTCCGAACCACTTGAAGAAGCAGGTCTTGGAGAAGTTGCGCGAGTGTGCGAGCAAGCACAACCCCGAAACGATTGACGGAGTCAAGATCCTGTTCGAGGATGGGACTTCGGTTCTTGTGAGGCCGAGCGGCACAGAGCCAATTTTCAGGGTCATGGCGGAAGCGAAATCCGCGAGCGCCGCGAGAAACCTAGCTGACCAATACAAAGCCATACTCAACGAGATCATCAAAGAGAAGAACCGGGATGCTTGATCCCCGATCGACTGCCGCGGTTCTAGCCGTTTCTCTCGTCGCTTTTGGGGTGAGCTATCTCACGATACCGCCACTTTCCTCTTGGTTGAAGAGACGGGGGGTAGTTGGAACTGACATTCACAAGCCCGACAAGCCAAAGATCCCTGAAATGTGCGGACTCGCAGTCATTGCTGGCGTGACCGTGGCTGGGTTGCTCTCATCAGCATTGTTTGGCGAGCATTCACGCGAGATCGCTGCCTTCCTAGGAACTGTACTGATTGCGGGAACGATGGGAGTAATCGACGACCTCAGACCGCTCAGCCCGAAGTTGAAACCGATCCTAACAGCAGTTGCAGCAGCTCCGATTCTACTCCTAGCCACCTACAATCCTCACCCGGTTTTCCCACTCATAGGCACTATGAGACTAACAATTCTGTATCCGTTCTTGATTCTGTTCGCCATTGCAGTGCCGGCCAACGCAGTCAACATGCTCGACGTTTTCAACGGCTCGATGAGCGGAACCCTCGCGATCGTCACTCTCGCTCTTGGCCTAGTGCTTGCGCTCTCAGGAAACGCGACGGCCACAAGCCTCGCATTGGCACTGTTTGGCTCTCTCCTTGCGTTCTATTTGTTCAACCGTTACCCGGCACGCGTCTTTGGAGGCGATACAGGAAGCTTGGCGGTCGGAGCCGCTGTTGGCGCGCTTTCAGTAATCGGAAGCATTGAGGCGGTCACGATTGCGGCGCTGGCACCATACATAATGAACGCATTCTACGGCCTCGCATCCATAGGTCGACTATACGAAAGACGAGAGGTCAAGTCGCGTCCGGTCATATTGAGGAGCGACGGAATGCTGGAAGCCACCACGGACAGGAATGCTCCTGTGACTCTCACAAGGCTGATCCTTGCTGAGGGACCAATGCGTGAGCAGCAGATTGTCCGCGCAATGTTGCTGCTGACGGCTCTCTCGTCTACGTTGGCCGTACTGGCGTTTTTCCTTCCAGAGGTGCCGTAATGTGCGGATAGTTGCTCTGGCAGGCCTCGTCGTTTTCGTCTGTTTTGCCGTGATCTTCGGTCTCTTTCTCATGGTCAGAGCGGTTATGTTCATTCTGCCGTCTTCCTTGACCGAGTTTCGCATCGTCACGGACGTTCTCAGAGTGGTTCTCGCTCTGGCGCTGGCCTACGCGTGGCTTCGTCTCTGGAAAGTGATTACTGATTGGTACTTCTGGCGATCCGTCGGCGCTGTCATGAGAGACCAACATGAGCCATGATGACTCGCATTGGGTCTTCCATCTTGGCCAGTACGTGGTCGGCCTTCTCCTTCCGACTCTTTGCAAGTGTCGGATCGGCCAGAAATTTGCGCACCTTGTTAACCGTCCTGTCGGCGGACAGTATTCTCTCGGCGAGGCCCAGTCTGAACAGGTATCTGTCTACATACGTTGGGTCAGAAGGATAGCAACTAATCGTGGGTACTCCTATTAGTGCAGCCTCGGCATTCATGGTTCCGCCTGCGCCGACGAAGGCTGAGGACCGCGAGAGCAAACCGATTGCATCGACTACTCTGGCGGGAACAGTCGCAACGCCAGCCAGCTCTCTTGCCAACACTTCGACCTGATTCTCGTATCTCGGCAGGAGGACGACCTGGGCGCCTGACTCTCTGAGCGGACGGGCGAGTTGTGAGACGACGCTCTTCGTCCGTCTCTGACTTTGAAGGAGGTATGATGCGTATTCCTCTTCAGTTCGCAAGACGACGATCGGCTTCTCTTCATCCAAGCCCAAGGCTTGCCTAGGATCCGCGCCTGGGGCGTAGGCGCGGATCCACACCGCTGGGTCGAGCGCGTTATACTGAACTATGTTGGATGAAGCTAGGCCGTATCGTTTCCATGCACCTTTGGGGACCGCTCTTGGAGTGAATAGCTTCCTAGACAGTGGAATTGAGAGCCTACACACTGCCTCGGCGTGTGGTGAGTCGCAGACGGCGTGGTGAGGGATGCCAAGCCCGTATGCCACTCTTGCCGCCTCGGGCGAACAACAAGAGATTGCGAGATCAGGCTTCTTCTTCCCCACCTGTTCTGCGAGTTCTGTAGTTCTTTTGGAACTCTCGACAAGTTTTGCCGACAAATCGCCGCCGCCATGCCTTCCAATGATTGTCGCCTCGGTCTCTCGCAACTGGAGGAGTTCCTCGACTTCTCTGTAATGTCTGGTGGTGACGAAGGCATCATGTCCATGTTCTCTCAGTCTTCGAACCAAGACAGAGAACAGATTCGCCTGTTTCGGCGTCAATATATCGATCCAAGCCCTCATCGCTAGCGACCTATTCAATTCGTTAGAAAGCCCTTAAGGCCAGATAAGAACTGCTAAATACGGCTTCCATTCGACCGTACGCTCCGGTGTTTCTCGGTGCCGCCGTCTGAGCTCATGACAACGAACCCTAGCGATATTCCCTCGAAGCTTAAGGCCGGTCTGTTCACCGTTGAGGTCGTTGGACTTGGCTGGATGGGGCTACCATTGGCATGCCTTTTCGCAGACGCTGGAGCTCGCGTCATCGGAGCTGACCAGAATTCATCTCTCGTGAAGACAATCAACTCTGGGAAGACAACGATCAACGAGGAAGGGTTTCCCGAGCTCCTCAGGAAAGTTGTACGCTCAGGCAAGCTGACGGCAACTACAGATACAGCAGACGCTTCTTCGAAGAGTGACGTTATAACAATCATAGTGCCGACTCTGATCGACCACCACACGAAGCCGGACTATCGACATGTGGAGGAAGCCTGCATCGACATCGGCAAGGGAATCCGTCCCGGCTCCCTTGTGATCTTTCAGAGCACATGCGGGCCTGGAGTCACAGACCGAATCGTCAAGGCCACAATCGAAAAGCATTCCGGACTCAAGGCCGGACAAGATTTTGGAATCGCCTACAGTCCGATCAGAGCAATGGGAGGCCAGGTAGTTTCCGATATGCGGAAGTATGCACGAGTTGTCGGCGCCATCGACAAAACGAGCGTCGACGTCGCCGTCGCTGTGTTGTCCTGCATTGTTGATGGAAAGCTCATCAAAACTCGGGACATCCCGACGGCTGAAGCATCCAAACTCTTCGAAACCATCTACAGAGATGTCACCATAGCTCTGGCAAACGAGTTTGCGCTCTTCTGCGAGGAAGCGCGAATTGACTATTTTGAAGCGATGAAGGCAGCGAATTCTCAACAGTACTCTCACCTGCTTCTACCCGGCGTTGGCGTCGGAGGACACTGCCTTCCCGTCTATCCCTACCTTCTTGCGGCTGAAACCGAGAAGGAGAAGCTGAGGATCCCGATGGGTTCAAGACGGACAAATGATCAGATGCCTAGCCACGTCCTGAGACTCGCCGCAGAAGGCCTGAGGACTTGCGGCAAGAGCGTGAAGAGGTCAAGATTTGCGGTTCTGGGAATTGCGTATCGACCCAATGTGAAGGAGACTAGGTTTTCTCCGTCGATTGAGCTCGTTGGGCTCATAAGAAAGCGCGGCGGCCGGGTCTGCGTATACGACCCTTTGTATACACCAGACGAGTTGAAACGGATGGGCTATCATGCGGAGCCAACCCTTCCTGGCGCATTGGAGAAGGCAGACTGCACAATTCTCGCTGTAGGTCACAACGATTTCAGGCGGATCAAGACCATTGATCTTGCTGCTAACATGTCAAAGAACTCGGTTGTAGTTGACTGCACAGGAACTCTGGAACCAGAAGAGATAGAGAAGGTAGGCCTCATATACAGAGGCGTCGGAAGAGGACTGTGGTCCAAGTAGTCGAACCACAGCAAACCCATAAACCCAGGGCCAAACCTGCATATATTGACCGTCCGAGGGAAACGGGTTGAAGAAGAGACTGATGGACATACTCGCCTGCCCCATCGACAAGAGCTATCCTCTGGAGCTTCACGTTTTCGAGGAAAGGGAAGAGATCGTGTCGGGAATAATCATTTGTCCGAAGTGTGGCAGGTGGTACCCCATAATCGATGAGATTCCGCACATGCTGCCTGACGATCTGAGAGAGGAAAAGGAAGACATCGCTTTCCTGCAAAGGTGGAAGGAGAAGATTCCGCGGGGGACGCTTACAGAAGGCAGACCGTTCAAGCTCAGCTAGCAACGGCCGAATGGAATGAAGGATTTATAGCGACGGCGAAGGCTCGGGGTAGCTTGGCCCGGGGCCGACAGCCCGGTGGAGGAGCCAGGTGCTCCGCCGAATGTAGTGGACAAAGGAAGGCGGATTCCGTCTAGGCATAGCGGGCTTTGGTTCTCGTCCAAGGAGAAGAAACCCGCCGACGGGAGTTCGAAAGGCTCGCGCTCGAACCCGAACATCTCCCCCGGGCTACCACACTCCTGTCCTCGCGCTGTATTCTACGACGTGCTACCGTGAGTGCCGGCAAAGCGGATTCGGCGATACACTACTCGATCGGATTTCAGTCAGACTTGCTGTGCTCCACACGATCGACAGAACCTATCATCTGTAAGAATCAGGGTTCCGCAATACATGCAGTACTTTGTCGCCATCTGAGGCGGCTGAAAGACACGCACTTCTGGCTTGAATGGAGAGACCTCGAGGGCGGTTCTCTTGAATCTAAAGAAGATCACCCATCCGAGAAGAACGACGGCACTCGCGATCACAATTCCAACGGATGGTTCTGCCGCAACAAGCCCGTAATCGAATATTGTGTGCAAAGTCACTGCCAAGGACAGACCTCTGAGACCCGCGCCTCGATCAATTTTGAGTTTCTGGAATGCGAGATAGTATCCGATGATGGCGCCCCACAGTGCGTGTCCAGGGACAGACAAGACCGCTCGGATGATTCCTAGAGCTACACCTCGACTCAAGACATACAGGAGATTCTCCGGTGCCGCAAATCCGAGTCCGGCTATTGCTCCGTACACCAAGCCGTCCATTGGTTCATTGAACTCACGTGAACCGTATACTGAGAGGCGGACAGCCACGTATTTTGACGACTCCTCTACGAGCGCCACGACCAATAGAAAATGTAAGAACAAGACGAGGAAGTCTGCTGACGGGGGAAGAATCAAGCTACCAAAAAGCTCAGCGAACATCACCGGCACCACAAGAACAGCTCCCACGACGAACGTCTTGATGATGAGTCTGCGCGGCTCAGGATCATACCGATCTCGGGTGTACACGAACCAAGCGAGAAACACAACCGGGGCGATTGCGATGACGACAAGTTCGAAATCCATTCGTCCATGCAAATCCTTTGGAGTGTTCTGATCCCCAGTCCAGAACGTGTTCTGACCGCGACCTTCCTCTCAAGCCCTGTAGCGACTGATCAGTGAGCCTATTTTTGATTTTTCGTGGTTCATGGTCTCCGAGTGCAACTGCATTCCTGTACCATTTGAAACAAGCAAGGATGCGGCAACGCAAAGAGTTATTGTCTCGCGGCGGACATGATGCTGAGGGAGGTGGCTGGTTTGGTTTGGAAGTATATCGAAGTTGTGGGAGAATCAACCGATAGCTTCGCTGACGCAGTCAGAGATGCCATAGATGAAGCAGCCAAGACAGTGCGCGGAATGGAGTGGTTCGAAATCGCTTCCCTGAGAGGAAGGATCTCGAAAGACAGAGTGGAACGTTTTCAAGCAGTGGTGAAAATAGGCTTCAAGGTAGAACGCTAGTTCTGCTAGCCCCTCATTTGGGATACCAAGTCCGTTTGAGTCCTGAGATGAGTCGCGCTTGTTGAGGAAAGCGAGAAAACAGGATCCTACCGATGCTTGTCTCAACGTGCCGGGTACGTGAGGGTGATATGTGACGGTTTTCAGGATCGACATGCCTGTTCGTTGGGTAGACACAGACGCTCTGAGAGTCGTTCACTATTCTAACTATTTCAGGTACGTCGAGGCGGCAGAGGAAGAGCTCTATCGCTCCCTCGGTTTCACGTTCAAAGAATTGAACGAAACGTACAAGATCGCTATCCCACGTGTAGAGGCGTTCTGCAGATACAAAGCACCCGCCAGATTCGGAGACATCGTGACAGTAATCCTGCAACTCAACGAGAAGAGCGAGAAGACGATGAAATACGAATTCGAGATCCAAAGGAAGTCTGATGGCGAACTACTCTGCACGGGTTATCTCAAGATCATCGGTCTTGATCTGGTGAGTTGGAAGGCTACAACACTTCCTCCTGATCTAATCGCAAAGGTCGCTACCGCGCTCGAGTAGGAGCGGCGTAGACAGAGACGTGGCGTAGCTAGCGAAACGGATGCCCCAACTGGGCTACGCTGCGCTCAAGGGCTCTGATGACGTGACCCTTCGGTAGAGGTCGTCTCTAAGTTTGCGCCCAGTCTTCTTCTCCCAATCGGGTATTGGTACACCATACTCCTTCTGGATCTTGTCTCGGTACCATTCTGGGATCACGTTGAATGTGCAGAAAGGGATGATTCGCTCGTCCGGGGTCGCGTAGTGGATTGTACAACGTTTGACTCTCTCGATATCCCAGTTGTAGAGGTCTTGGAAATGCATCAGACCGATGAACAGGCTCTTGTGGTGGAGCACGCCGAGCGTTCTGTAGTCGTGCCTGAGTAGTGCGTTGAACAGGATGGTCGACAAGTTCAGTCCCTTCGGGGCTTTGCTCTTGTCGATGAACCTCGAGAAGATGTTGTAGAGAAGCTTCAAGCCCACCATGTACTTGCTCGCGCCTTTCTGGAGATCAGCTGCTCTTTCGTCTAGATACTCGAAGAACCCGTCAACGTCAATGAAGCGGGGCATCGGAACAATCTTCTCGCCATCCAAGAACACGTATGTTGCCATACCGCAGGCGAAGTGCGTTGACAGTTCGTACTCTCGCTCGTGTGTCAAGGCCTCGACGAAGTTGCTGAATGGCATGCACGACGGAATTGGATAGAAGTCATCTCGTGAGATCTCCCCTGAGAAGTCTTCCTCTATCTTCATCATAACATCTGGGATGGTGATTCGGAACCGTTCCCTCTCACGCTCGGGAACTCTTCCAACGATCGAGACTGGCTGAAAGTTCACGCCTCTGATCGGATCAAGGTTCTTGAGCGCAAATCTGATGATGTTTCCAACCTCAGAGTCATTGACACCTTTGATGACAGTAGGAACCAGAACCACCCCGACAGCAGCTCGTCTACAGTTCGCCAGGGCTCCAGGAATCTCCCTGTGGTTCTTCGGATTCTTCTCAAGCGTCGTGCCATCGTAGCTCATGTAGATCGTGTTGACGCCGGCCTTCCTCACTTTCTCCGCGAGAGTACGATCGGTCGACAGCCTGATGCCGTCTGTGTTGAGCTGTACGTGTTCGATTCCTTCTTCCCTACAGATCCTGATAATCTCCAGCAGGTCTTCACGAAGAGCCGGCTCGCCTCCCGTCAACTGCACCGCGTTGCAGGGCACCGGTTTTTCGTTCCTGAGCGACCGCGCCATTGACCGAATCTGATCCAAGGAGGGCTCGTAGACATACCCCGCCTTCTCAGCGAAGAAGAAGCAGTACCAGCAGTTGAGGTCACACCGGTTCGTGACGACAATGTTCCCAAGCGCGGTGTGGCTCATGTGTAGATTGCAGAGACCACAGTCGATCGGACATGTCGGGTCTTGCTTTGTCACGAAGGGGTTGTCAACGCCCTTCCCGTCCCGTGCGTATCGCTTCGCTCGATGATACAGATCGCTGGATCCCCAGTACAGCTCGTTGAATTCTCCATGATGCGCGCAGGTCTTGCGTATCCAGATCTTTCTTCCCTGTTCGTATACCTCTGCGTCTAGGATCGCAAGGCATTCCGGGCAAAGGCTCTGTGTGCGACTTAAGGGCGTAACCGGTTCCACTCGAAAAGACGGCTCAGTCGCAGCCTTCACCAAGTCCGCGGTCTCCCTCCGAGGAGGTCACTATAGTCCTATTTACCCGTTCTGATCATACTCGGCATTCGTACGCGAGTCACGTTTTTATGAACAGAAGAGTTCTGCTAACAGTGATAGGAAATGTCATCGACCCAGCGGTTGGTTCCCGACACTTCAGCCATCATTGATGGACGGATACCCGAGATCCTTGAAAAGGGAGACGTGGCAGAGGTAATCATCCCGTATGCTGTGTTGGACGAGCTGCAGGCGCAGGCATCAAAGGGAAGGGACGTGGGACACGTCGGCCTCGCCGAACTGAAGAAACTTCGAGCCCTATGCGAGAGTAAGAACACAAAGCTCACGTTCTTGGGTTCCAGACCGGACCTAGACCAGATCAAGCTGGCAAGAAGCGGCCGGTTAGACGCCATTATCATAGATGTTGCTCGAAAAGAGAATGCAACGCTAGTAACCGCGGACTACGTGCAAGCTCTTGTCGCAGAAGTCCAGGGCATCCGAGTACTGTACTCGGCGCCCCCCGTGAAGACGGAGGGCTTGATCTTTGAGAACCTGTTCACACCAGAAACATCGAGCATACACATCAAGGAGGGGACTCGGCCGCTCGCGAAGCGAGGGAAGCCCGGAAAGTTCGAACTGGTCAAGATATCTGACCGGCTGACCACAAACGAAGAACTTGAGCTGATCATCAAGCAGATAAATGACGCAGCCCACGTCAGTGATGAAGGATTTGTTGAGATCCGCCGCAGCGGTGCCTCAGTGATACAGCTCGGCAGATACCGAATAGCGATCACCAGACCCCCGTTCTCAGATGGGCTGGAGGTTACGATTGTGAGACCGGTCGTATCACTCCGTCTCGAAGACTACAGACTCTCGGAGAAACTTATGGACAGGCTGAAGTCGAAAGCTGAGGGAATACTGATCGCAGGTCCTCCAGGATCAGGCAAGACGACCTTCGCATCGTCGCTCGCCGAGTTCTACCTCAATCAAAACAAGGTTGTGAAGACTCTCGAGTCACCCCGAGACCTCCAAGTAAGTCCAGAGATCACACAGTACGGACCACTGGAGGGAGACTTCGAAAACACAGCTGAGATCTTGCTTCTGGTAAGGCCGGACTATACGGTCTTCGACGAGGTGAGGAAGACCAAGGACTTTCAGATCTTTGCGGACATGCGCCTAGCCGGAGTTGGCATGATAGGAGTGGTGCATGCCACCAACGCGATAGACGCCGTACAGAGATTCATCGGCCGCGTTGAGCTGGGTATGATTCCACACATCATCGACACGATTGTCTTCATCCGCTACGGAGAAGTAGTCAACGTGTTCTGTCTCAACCTGGTCGTGCGGGTTCCGAGCGGAATGACGGAGGCTGACCTCGCTCGACCGATTGTGGAGGTGAGAGATTTCGAGACTGGCAGGCTCGAGTATGAGATGTACACGTTTGGCGAGGAAAATGTCATAGTACCAGTGACAGAAGCTGCCCCTCAGGTTTCTGGAGCCCGCAAACTAGCCGCTGAAAGGGTCCTGCAAGAGGTCCGACGTTTCGACCCTCAGGCCGAGGTGACGTTCGTATCGGATAACAAGGCCGTTCTGAAGATCGATAGCGAATCCATTCCGCGGCTGATAGGGAAGAAAGGCGCCACGATCTCAAAGCTCGAGAAGTCCCTCGGAATCCGTATCGACGTTGAGCCGACGACCCCGACGGGCGGAACCCGGGTTCAGTTCAAGATCAATGAGATAGGAAACAGAATTGAACTCGAGTTCGACAAAGAACATGTCGGCGAAGTCGCAAGCGTCTACGTCGACAACGAATACCTTTTCTCCGCTACTGTCGGAAAGAAGAGCCGAATCCGAGTCTCCAAGGAATCTGATCTCGGAAAGGCGCTGCTTCGCGCGATAGGCGGCAAGAAAACAATAAGTATCCTGGCCTAGCCCGAGAGATCATCCAGACCCAGTTCGATCCTCACAGGTCTCTTGGCCAGTTTCTCTGTCAAGACTGCGGTCTCTTTGGCAGACTGGGTGAGAGAGTTCTTGAGCGTCTCGGCTTTCTCTGAGAGTAGCTTAGATCGATTTTGAAGGTTCGCATACTTGGACTGGAGGTTCTTCAGATCTTGTCTCTCCTGCCTGTATGCACGGACGACTTCGAGGCACTCGGGATCTTGGAGATACTTCCTCCGTTCGGCCAAGAGCGCCGTGGCTTCGCGATGCATCCCTTCCAATACGTTCTTCTCCGCGACACCATCAATCCTTTCGAGTACTTTCCTCTCCTCTCGTTGCTTCAAGAGAAGCTTCTTTCGTTCCACGGCTTGCTGGAGATTTCTTAAGACGGATTTCAAGGATGGGTATCCCTCCTCCTCGTGAATGAACGTCGTGAAGGGCCGTTTCAGGTACTCTGACAGGTTCTGCCTGACCTCCGGAGCAAGCGGATACTCGCCTCTGCCGGCCATTGCTTCGAGCTTTCGGAGAGGCCTTCCTAGGCGCCTAAAGCCCGAACTCAAGACCTCTGCGCGGATCTCCTTCAGTCTGCTGTCGATCTTCTTCAACTCCGCAATCTTTGGGTTGGACGCAAGTGATTCGACTAGATGTTGGGTTTGGGAGATCTGTGGATCGAGTATGTTCATCTCGTCGATTGCCCGATCACGCTCGTCGAGCTGTTCCTGCAATGACTTCCCCAGCTCTTCGATCTTCTCGATCCTGTCATGGATTTCCTCAAGTCGACGGAGCAAGCCGCCTTCCTTGCTGAAGATGCCCCAAGCTTGGTCTGCAAGGCGCCGGAATTTCTCGATAGAGGCGTTGAGGCTCATCATGTCGAGGATGTAGTAGGGACGAACATACCCAACCCACCTGTCACGCATTCGGGCTGCGTCATTTGCAAGTCTAGTAACATTGTCGCTGAACTGCTTCAGTCCCTCGTAGCTCTGAGGCTCTCCTAACAGAGGAGCCGAAAGAAGATCCTGGAGCTCTAAGCACATTCGACCTACCGCTCTTGCAGCCTTGTATACCGCTCTATCGTTTCTCTTCTCGACGGAGTCCTTCTCGGATTTTCTCAGGAGATCATCGGCGACTTCTTTGAGTGAGGCAACCTGCGTCTCGATGTCGTTCTTGGCCTTCTGGACAGCCTTCTCAGTCGTAGCGATTTGAGCTCTAAGAGCTTCTTTGAGCCAAGGTTCCAGCTCTTCGGGCTTTACAGCATCTTCCATGGCTCACCATGGCACCATGTAGCTGCAAAACGATTGCGGTTGTTGGCTTGGCGCATATCGTAGTCTTCTCAGCGGGCTTCTTCTCGAAGCGTGACCAAGCTCGTCTCTATGATTTCCCTCGCCTTGTCGACTCGTCTGCTCAAGTCTTGAAGGGCTCTTTCATACGCTTCTTTGGAGATCTTTCCGGCACGGTACTGTGTCCTGAAGTGTTCTTCGCCCAGCCGGTTTGCTTCGATCTCAGCTTCAGCCCTCTCCATCCTGAGAATCATCTCTGCATACCTTGGGTGGAACGCCTTCAGATCCTGCTTGAGCGGTTGAAGGGCCCTGTCCAGCTCGCCCATCCGGAGTTCGATGGCCCTTCGTCTGCGTCTGTACTCATGCTTGCTCAGGGCCCCGCGCGCAAGATCTTCAGCCATCCTATCAAGCTCAAGTCTAAGAGCGGTTCTTCCATCGTACAGCTCCACGAATTGCTTCAGCTTATCTGAGGGAACAGGAATCTTCAACGCTGTTGGTTTTCTCACTCTGGCGACAACGACGGAGGCAACCACTACCAGCTCCAGTATGCCAAGCCAAACTAGCAGAAGCGATCCTGACCAGAATGGCGTGTAGCTGTATTCGAAGCTTAGTCCCAAGTCTGTGTAGGGTGTGACATCCGTTACTTCGTACTTTAGGTTCCGATAGAAGAGTGAGCCTGAAGTTGAGGAAGGACTCGGGAAGACATTCTCGACAGTGAACCCGTCTGGAACGATCACCGTGGTCTCCAGCTTGTCTACTACCCAATACTTCAAGTTCGAGAAGAGGGCGAACTTGCAGTTGTTGGCGCCCCACCACTCGGTCTGTTTCACGTAGGTTCTTGGATCGACCTGGTACTTCATGGTAAATGTGAACGTACGGTTAGGCTCTATGCCGCCCGAGTATCTGGGACCGACGGAGATGTCAGGCCCCTGCTGTGAGCTATCCCAGAGCGAGCCAATGAGGTCGTAGGCCATAACATCACTAGAGTTCTGAGGAAGCGTGAGCTGAATCGTCGAGATGGAACCAGCCAAGTTCTCGAAGTCATAGGTATCCGAGACGCGTATCGTTCCGTCCTCACCAAATCTGATCTCTCTGCTCAAATGCGGGACTCGCACGATAAACTGGGCTGTAGATGTCATGTTCAACACGATTGACTCTGTGGTGTACGGCTCTATTGGGGCGAAGTACCCGCTGAGACGCACGTATCCGCCTTCGAGAGTCTCCGTCAGGTTGAATCCTTGAGGGATCGAGAACTTTGATTCAGCGCCAGCTATGATCGTCATGTTCTCCGAGGTACCTTTCACTTGAAGAACGGGAGTTGTTACGAATCTGTATTGGAATCCTGCTGGAACCGGCACCAGTACGTTCGTAAAGAGAGACGTAACGGTGAATGTGTAGTTCTCGTTCCGGGCCAACGCTTTCGCAAAGTTGACCTTAAACCAGTAGGTTTCACTTGATGAATCCAGATCACGCTCGATTGTAAGGACTCTATTCTGATCATCCCTGGCGGCCAGATACTTCAAGCCTGACGTGAAGCCTCTGGGAATACCTATCGGGACATTTCCTAGGACATCCGTAGAGCTGTTCCGAATGGTAAAGGTGTCGTTCACAGTCACTAGGCCCCAACCACCAATGTGTGCGACTCTGTCGACCTTGACGGAGTATTCGGATGCGGGCTCTGCGATGACCGCCGAGAGCCCGGCAGAAAGAATCAACATGATCACGAGAGCGACCGCACAGACAATCGTCCTCTCTCTCATCTCGTGATCCCCTCCGGTTGGTTTCTCTCTTGGTATGATCTATCGTGCGCGACACGCGTGCGATGAGCTAGTCTAGGGCTTCTTTTCTCTGGTCGCCCATGTGTCGCCACGCACGACTTTTCGGCAACTCAACCGATGATCCGTATTTAAGAATGCCGAACTCATTCTATTCCGTTCTGGGATTTTTTCGCGAGCATTCACGGCTGTAGGAGTGTTGTCCGCCAGCCTGCTGGGACCTTCCTTAGCTTCTTCGCTGGTACTCCAACATAGATTGAGCGAGGAGGGATGTCGCGCATCACGAGAGAGTGCGCCCCGACGATCGATCCTTCTCCAACTTCGACGGAAGCCATCAGCACCGAGTTGGCTCCGATACTTGCGCCCCGGCGAATCGTAGGGCCAACAAGCTTCGTCGTCTTCTTCTGAGCCACGTACTTGTCGTTCGTCAGTACACAGTGCGGCCCCAGGAAGACGGAATCTTCAATCTTGCAGTTGGTCGGGATATACACGCCGGTCTGCATCGAGACCCGTTCTCCGATCTCACATGATCCGTCTATGACAACTCCTGTTCCGATCATTGTATGTTTGCTTATCCGAACGTTCTCGCGGATGATCGTGTTGTGTCCAAACGATACAGAGTCACCTATCGTAACGTCGGAGTATATGCATGTCCCGGACCTAATGATACAGTCTCGTCCAACGAGAAGTTGGCGCCTACCAGGGACTTCGTGAATGTTTCGCCCCAAGCTGACAGAGTCCGTCAGCTCTGATCTGGATGGGAAGCCGAGAATCACGTTTGGTCCAATAAATGAACCTGCACCGATTCTTGCGGGACCGTATGCTACGGTATTGGGCTCTATCCTGACTCTCTGACCAAGTTCCACGTGCCCGAATAGTCTTGCCCCCTGACCAATGATGCAACTTGGGTCCAGGGACGCATCTTTGTCAATCCAAGCGCCGGCCCGCAATTGCCCCGTGGCTTCTGTCAAAGGCGACCCCGAGCGGATGGGGATCTAGCGCAAGATATTAGTTTGGTTCTAGGGCAATGTCGGTGCGTTTGGCAGATGACTGATGATGGAAGCACATCCCTACATCCCCAACAGTGCGCCTGCGGTCAAGGAAGAAATGTTGCGCGAGATAGGAGTTCGCGATGTGCACGCTCTCTTCCAGGACATCCCCGAGACTATCAGGAAGAATTCCGCCCTAGAACTGCCTCCCCAGCGATGTGAGATGGAGACTAGGCTAAAGGTGGAGGACCTGTTATCGAGGAACCTCTCAACGAGAGACATTACTTCGTTCCTGGGAGGAGGAGTTTGGCCTCATTACGTTCCGGCAGCCGTAGACGAGATAGTTTCCCGGTCTGAATTCATCACATCCTACACCCCGTACCAACCGGAGATCTCCCAGGGTATACTCCAAGCAATGTTCGAATACCAAAGCATGATCGCAGAGCTCATGGGAATGGAGTTCGCGAACAGTTCACTGTACGACTGGGCAACTGCACTCGGCGAGGCTGCGAGAATGTCAGCCCGGGTAACCGGCCGCGATGAGTTTCTCGTGCCTCACTACATTCAACCAGATAGACTTAGGACTCTGAAGACATTCTCCGAACCTGCCGGAATTAGAATAGTAGAGGTTGGCCAAGACAGACGAACCGGAGCGATCCTGGAAGATGACCTGCAACAGAAGATTAGCTCACAGACGGCTGGCGTCTACATCGAGAACCCATCATATCTCGGCTTCCTTGAAGCGGGCGCAAGAGGAATCGGAGAGGTAGCTCATGAGAAAGGCGCACTATTCGTCATCGGCGCTGACCCAACGTCACTCGGATTGTTCGCATCTCCAGGCGAGTTAGGCGCAGACATCGCGATCGGGGAAGGCCAGCCGCTGGGAAATCACATGAACTATGGTGGCCCTCTGCTCGGACTTTTCGCCTGTAGGGGGGAGCGACTGCTTAGGCAGATGCCAGGCCGCCTGATAGGAATGACGATGACTAAGAACGGCACCTCGAAGGCCTTCGCGATGGTACTACAGACAAGGGAACAGCATATTCGACGAGAGAAAGCTAACTCAAACATCTGCACCAATGAGGCGCTCTGCGCGGTGGCAGCCGCCGCATATCTTGCACTGATGGGGCCACGAGGGCTCGAGAAACTCGGCAAGCACATTCTTGCCAACTCAAGTTACGCCATGCGACAACTGAGCGGACTGGACGGCCTAACGGTACCACTCTTCGAAGCTCAGCACTTCAAGGAATTCGTCATTCGTTTCGACAGTACAGGACTTGCGGCCTCACAGTTGAACGCGAAGCTGCTCCAACATGGCATCCAAGGAGGAATTTGCTTACACGACCAATTCCCTGAACTCGGTCAATCCGCGCTCTATTGTGTGACAGAACTGCATACGCGTGAACACATAGACAAACTTGTGACGGCGATGAAAGCGGTCATAGGGGAGCGATCATGACATTCAAACAAGCTCAGTGGGACGAGCCGCTTATCATCGAGAGATCCTCAGAGGGGCGTGTAGGTTTCTCACTTCCAAGCCCTGAAACTCCCTCAGTCAATGTCGCAGTCCAACTGCTCCGCAAGAGACCACCAAAGCTACCAGAACTCTCTGAGGCGGAGGTTGTCCAACACTACGTTCGTCTATCACAGGAGAATTATGGTGTTGACCTGGGGATCTACCCGCTTGGAAGTTGCACGATGAAATATAACCCGAAGATGTCGGACAGAGTTGTTGCTAGGTCAAAGCTCCAAGACCTACATCCCCTACAAGATGCTGAGTCGGTGCAGGGCATCCTAAGAGTACTCCACGAACTTTCTGCCTGGCTTGCCGAGATAGTAGGGCTGAGCAAAGTCTCGCTGCAACCAGCTGCAGGGGCGCACGGCGAATTCGCAGGCGCCTTGATCATGAGGGCTTACCACAAACGAAACGGAGAGCTTGAAAAGAGAGACGAGATCATCGTGCCAGACTCGGCCCACGGAACAAATCCGGCAAGCGCGGCCATGGCCGGATTCAAGGTTGTGGAAATGCCCTCAAACCGGGAAGGCTGCGTGGACCTGGAGGCGCTTCGCAACTCGCTTTCGCACAGAACCGCCGGTTTGATGCTCACCAACCCGAATACCCTAGGAATGTTCGAATCAGACATCCTAGAGATTGCGAAACTCGTTCACGATACCGGCGGCCTCCTCTACTACGATGGCGCGAACCTGAATGCCTTGCTGGGAGAGGTGAAGCCTGGAAGAATGGGCTTCGATATTGTTCACATAAACATTCACAAGACTTTCGCGACACCGCACGGAGGGGGAGGACCTGGCTCTGGCCCTATTGCCGTCACTAAGGAACTTGAGAGGTTTCTTCCCGTTCCAACCGTGGAGCGATCCGGCGACAGATACTACTTGGACTTTGAAAGACCCGACAGCATCGGCAAGATTCGAAGTTACTGGGGAAACGTAGCGGTGCTCGTCCGCGCCTACGCTTACATAATGATGATGGGACGGGACGGACTAGAGGAAGTGGCGGACATCTCGGTTCTGAACGCGAACTACCTCGCAAAGAAACTAAGTCAAGTGCGCGGCCTCGAACTGCCGTTCCCAGACAAGCTCAGGAAGCACGAGTTTGTTCTCAGCGCTGCAAAGATGGCGCGCGAGACTGGCGTCGCGGCCGCGCATCTCTCCAAGAGGCTGCTCGATTTTGGAATACATGCGCCCACAGTGTATTTTCCTCTAATTGTGGACGAAGCTTTGATGATCGAACCGACGGAGACCGTCAGCAAACAAGAACTCGATAAGGCTGTGATGGCCTTCTCGAAGGCAAGCGCTGAAGCATACACGGATCCTGATCTTGTCAGAGATGCTCCGAGGAACACCGCTGTCACTAGGATTGATGAGGCGAGAGCCTCTCATCCTAAGACTATGCAATTGACCTGGCGGCCAAGGGCATAATCGGCCTGAAGAACGCAACGTTTTTCTCAAAGTTCGAAAGCTACACGAAGCTCTGCCGGATCTTCCATGAAGGTCAAGGTCAAGTTCTTTGCCCTCGTGAGGGAGCTGACGGGAAAACGGGAGGAACTCGTTGATCTCGATGATCAGGCGACCGTGCGGACCCTTCTTGACAAGCTAGTTGACGAGTACGGCGCGAAGTTTCATGAGTACTTGTTCGAACCTGCGTCGAATAGACCGAGGGGATATCTGCAGTTCTTGATCGACGGCCGCAACATCGCGCTCATGCAAGGTCTCGACACGATTCTGAAAGAGGGTAGCAGCTTTGCGATTCTGCCACCGGTGGGCGGCGGCTAGAGAAAGTTGGCACAATAGCCTGAAGATTCACGCGGCGCCTGCGCGCAGATTGCGAGAGAAATGCTCTCCCTGACGGGTGGCCGCGGTTTCGAGTATTTGCGCTTGGATCGGTAATTCAGGCGTATTTCAGGCGACATACGTAACCCTATATAAGCGCCCCGTCACCTTCCCTCCTCCTAACCAAACCCTCCGACCCCTGGAGCCTTCTCCACATGATACCCACGAGCACTCTGCCTCGCTTGCCCGACATCTATGGAAGGTTCCCGCGTGTCGCCATAGTGGGATTGGACGATGAGGGCAATGATGTTGTCAGTCGGATCTTCGAGGAAGGTCGTTCGGGCGCTCAATGCATAGCCGTCAACACCGACAAAGAATACCTCACGCGCATCTATGCTCACGAGAAGGTACTGATCGGAACTGATGTCACTCCTAGTGCAGGCAAGTCGTACGATTCCGAAGGTGAAGAAACGTCCATTCGAGAATGTGCCGATCTCATTACACCTCTACTGACTGGCGCCAATGTCGCCTTCATTGTCGCGGAGATGTCAGAACGAAACAGAGTCAGTGAAGCGTCAGTCGTCGCGGACGTGGCTAGACGAACCGGCGCTGTGACGGTTGGAGTCGCGATCATGCCGTCCCCGTTTGAAAGGGATGCCGGACTTGTCGCCCGTCATGGGCTGGCCAAGATGCGAGAGACCTGTCACACTCTTGCGATCGTAGACACTAATCGGTCCATCCGACTCGCACCATGTCCGCCCAACCTATCCAGCGGTTCTTCAGACACACTCGTCGTGGACATGCTCTCGGGGTTGTCCGAGACACTGGCTTGCCCGAGTGCCTTGAACATTGACCTCGCAGTTTTTGGAGCGCTGATGATGCATGGAGGGATCGCCCACCTTGGAATCGCACGCTCATCATCTCCACTGAGAGTGGAGGAAGCAACAATCGGAGCGCTCAGAGGACCGTTGCTCTATGATAATATTGCCCGGAGTCGCGGAGCGGTACTCATTTTGCGGGGTGACTCAAGCCTCACAATTGAAGAGGCCGGGAGCGCAGCTGAGCTCGTACTGGAGCGAGCTGGATGGAATTTGCCCATCGTAATGGGGGCTAGCGTGGACGATTCGCAGCATGAGGGATGTCAAGTCTCAATATTGCTGACCGGAGGAGTGTACCCGTATATTCCAGGCGGACACAGGAGATTGCCGTTGGACATGTACGAGATGGAACCTGGCGGAGAAGAGGACGGACCAATAGACATCGAGTTGGATCTGGACCAGCTGGAAGAGTCCTAAAGGCGCCTAACCGTCCTTCCCAGCTTGAGAAGTTTCTTACTTAGCGAAGTTGGCCCGCCGACCGGCTGTACGGATCCCGTTCTTATGGCGTTCAGGATATCCTGGACCTTCTCGGATTCGCTATCAATCAAAGTGTAAGCGTCGCCGACCGTCTCAGGTATGTGCGAGTCGCTCCCAGCGACCATTGGCAGCCTTAGCCTCTCGGCGGCTCGCATTGCGAGCTTCGTGCTGAGACGGAAAAACAACGCGTCGGAGTTGATCACTTCTATTGCCTCGGGTTCGGATCTCAACTTGGAGGGATTGACGCAGGGGGACAACGGATCGAAAGGATGGGGAATTACTGCAACTCCTCCAGCGCGGTGAATCATGGAGATGGTCTCATCGGCTGGCCTTCCTCTTGTAATCGGCCCCCACACTCCTAGTCCGATGATGTGTCCTTCACGTGTTGAGATCTCGATTCCCGGGATGACGATCACTCCTGAGGCAGCCACTTCGGTCAACACGTCATGATTCGTGACGGCCACACCGTCAAGGCCTCTTTCTTTGACGATAAATGGCAGTTGCTCCGGCTCTACGAATCCATCATTTGAGCCTGTCGTGTGAACGTGAAGATCAATCTTCAGTCTCATCAGGAAAAGCCCTATCCTAGCTGACGCCGCCTGCGTAATCCTTGATTTGTTCGTCAGAGATCTTCCTGAATATCGGAGTGGGATCACCTATCAAGTGACCCTCACGGAGGCGCATCTCACCGGCCTCTTCCCACCGCGCGCTCGTCACGCCATCTTGGAGACCTAGCTGTGACCAGATCAATCCCGCTGTTGTAGGTATGAATGGTGCGAGAAGGATTGCAAGGGACCGAGCCAGCTGCGCACATATGAACATCGTCGTACGGGCGCGGACGGCCTCCCGCTTGATCGTATGCCACGGCTCACTTTCACTGAGGTAGAGGTTCCCCTCCCGAGCAAGATCGATTGCGACCGAAAGACCTTCTCTCAGCTTGCATTGATCCAGGTTCATTGCAGCTGTCTTGGGCGACTCTCTGAGTCTAGTCAGGATCGCCTTGTCGCGTTCGCCGAATTCTCCCGGCGCGGGGAGCGATCCAGAGAAGTTATTCTTGATGAACGTCAGAGTCCTGTGGATGAAGTTGCCGAGCACGTCGTTGAGGTCTGCGTTGACGCGCGCCTGAAACTCTTTCCAAGTGAAGTTAGCATCTTTGGTTTCAGGCCTTAGCGCAATCAATATGTATCTCCAATAGTCTGAAGGCGCAACCAGCAGCGCTTCGTCCATCCAAACTCCGATCCGGTGACTTTTTGAGAACTTCTTGTTGTCGAAAAGTATGAACTCGGTAGAGGACACTTGCCAGGGCAGAACGTATGGATCCTTCGTCGCCAAGAGCAGAGCGGGTAAGATTATCGTGTGAAACGGTATGTTGTCCTTGCCGATGAAGTGAACGTTCTTCGTCTCCTTGTCGAACCAGTATTTCTTCCAGTCTTCTGGTCGCCCGTTCTTCTCTGCCCACTCGACGGCGGCTGAGACGTATCCGAGGACCGCTTCAAGCCAAACGTAGATCGTCTTGCCCTCTGCGCGAGGAAAAGGTGCCGGAATTCCCCATCTGTTGTCTCGCGTGAGCGCTCTGGGTTTCAAGCCTTCCTTGAGCCATCGCTTCGAGAAATTGCGGGCGTTCTCCGGGAGTTGAGTGCTCGAATCGATGTATTGCTCCAACGCATCGGAAAACTTGGGGAGATCAAAGAACCAGTGCTTTGACGCCTTAACGGTGGGTGTTGTACCGCAGAATGCGCAGCGGGGCGACTTCAACTCCAAAGGATCCAGAACCCTGCCACAGCTGTCGCACTGATCTCCCCTTGCGTTCTCCTGACCGCAGTGAGGGCATATTCCCTCCACAAACCTGTCTGGAAGGAAGCGTCCACACTTCGGACAGAACGGGAGATTGACCGTTTCGCTAAAGATGAAACCGTTATCGTAGACTTTGCGATAGAATTCTTGAATGAACCTCGTGTGGATTGGATTCTCAGTCCGCGTGTAGTTTGTGAACTGAATCTGGTACTTGTCGAGAAGGCTACATATTGCAGCATGATATTCGTCTGTAAGCTGTTTCGGCGACACTCCCTTCCTGATTGCCTCAACCTCGATCGGAGTTCCGTGCTCATCGGATCCCGTAACAGAGATCACGTCTTCACCTTTGAGCGATAAGTACCTTGAGAAGACATCTGCGGACAATAGGTGAATGAAAGTGCCGAGGTGGGGGACTGTGTTGACGTACGGCCACGCTGAACAGACTATCCACTTGCCCATTGCTTGTTCCTCCACGATAGCCCCTCGAGGGAGCAATAGATCCTACGACATCGCCGCTGCCGCGCGGCTGAGCAGGTGTCTAGAAACTACCCCTCCAAAGCTTGACCATCCGATACGCGGCGTTTCGGTAGATTAACGTTTTTGGTCAAAGTGTCAAAATGGGAATGGAGAAATACGGCACAGACAATGTGTTCTGAGGAAGACTGCGATGAGCGACGAATACACGAAGCTTCTGGACAGCGCGATCGAGAAGATTCCGAAGAAGACCTCGTCGGGGGAGAGGTTTGAACTGCCCGGCATCCAAGGGGTGAGAATCGGAAGCAGGACCATCGTACAGAACTTCAAGGAAATCGCTGACCGGATGAACCGGGATCCGCATCACCTTCTGAAGTTCCTTTCGAAGGAGCTTGCGACCGCCGCAACGATGGATGGAGCTCGGGCGATCTTTCAAGGAGTCTTCAAGGTCGGGTCCATTAGCAGGCTGTTGGACATATACACGCAGAGATTTGTAATCTGCCCGGTCTGTAGGCGGCCGGACACCAAGATGGACAAGCAAGAACGGTACACATTCCTTGTCTGTGAGGCGTGCGGCGCAAGATCATCCATATCGATGACGTGAGAAGTGCGAGTCAGTGGAAGTTCATCTCAGAGTCATCAGGGACAAGAACGGCGTCCTCGTAGCGGTTTGCGACGCCGGGCTGCTAGGCGAGACCTTCAAGCAGGGAAGAATGAAGCTCGAGGTCAGCAGGGAGTTCTACGGGGGCACTTTGTCTACGATAGAGGAAGCCATGGAAGCCCTTGCAGAAGCCGATATCGCGAACCTTGTTGGCGAAGCTACGATCAAAGCCGCCGTCAACGAGGGCCTTGTCGACCCTCAAGCAGTAATCTACTTCGGCCCGATTCCACATGTTCAGATAGTGAAGCTGTAGGACAGCTGAGTATACCCTTTTAATGTCACATCTGGACTAGACGAGTCTGCGAGCTTTGAGAGTGAGCCATTGGGAAAGAAGAAGGTGCTCAGCGAAGGTCAGCTTCGCGAGATGGTGACCCCAGGCGAGGGTCAAATGTTCGGCGTCGTATTGCAGATGCTGGGATACGATAGACTGCTTGTCAAGTGCGCAGACGGTCACGAGAGAGTCTGCCGAATCAGAGGGAAGATGAAGAGGCGCGTTTGGATCAAAGTGGGAGATGTGGTCCTCGTGGCGCCGTGGGACTTCCAATTTGAAACTCGCGGAGACATCCTTTGGAGATACACGGAAGCCCAAGCTGAGATACTGCGTTCAAAGGGCCAGCTTGCGATGTGAGCTCGCCCAAGGGTGCCTGTCCGTGGGGTCAAGGTCGAAGACTGAGGAACGTCTGAGACTGAGACAGGCTCGCTATGAAACTACTCGTTTGATGAGAGAGAAGAGAAGCGAAGAGCTGGAAGCACTCGAACAAGTCTTCGACAAGTCCACGCTGATGGTAATCTACCACATGCTCGACACTGGCAAATTGACGAAGATCTCGGGCGTTGTTCGATCAGGCAAGGAAGCAAGAATATACTGGGGAATCGGCCCCAGGAAGAGAGAGATCGCGGTCAAGATTTACCTGACATTGTCGGCTGAATTCAAGAAAGGCAGGCTCGCATACATAGAAGGGGATCCAAGATTCGAGAGGGCCCGCACCGATACGCGATCGCTCGTTTACACGTGGGCTCAGAAGGAATTCAAGAATCTCAAGCAAGCTCGTGAAGCCGGGGTCCGGGTTCCGAACCCGATCACTGTGGTGAAGAATGTGCTGCTCATGGAGTTCATAGGAAGGAAAGGCGTACCGGCTCCTCTGCTCAGAGAGACCGTGCTGAGAGACCCCAAAAAGACCTACAGGCATCTGCTCTCATATCTGAAACTTCTCTACCAGAAAGCCGCGCTGGTTCACGGGGACCTGAGCGAGTACAACATAATGATATGGCGCAGCCATCCTGTTCTCTTCGACGTTTCACAGGCGGTTGCCACGGAACATCCGCTGGCGGACCGACTGCTTATGAGGGACATCTTGAACCTGAACCGGTACTTCAGCCAAATTGGGGTCCTAACCGAACCAGAGAATGTCATCTACGAACGAGTGGTCAAGAAGAATGTCGACCAAGATTAGCACAATGATTCCTCGGGATAGGATAGGTGTGGTCTTGGGCCGAGACGGCGCTACAAAGGCAGAGATCGAGCGAGCGTTCAAGGTTAGACTCAACGTCAGCAGCGATTCAGGAACGATCGAGGTTACACCTTCTGATGAGAATGATGACCCGTCAACAATACTGCGGGCAAGAGACGTTGTCACCGCCGTGGGAAGAGGGTTCTCCCCCGAACGCGCGATGGCGCTGATAGATGATGATATAGTGCTTGATGTAATAGACCTCCGTGAACTGTTCGGAAAGAATGAGAGTGACATCAACCGAATCAAAGGCAGAGTCATCGGCAGCGAGGGAAAAATGAGACGACTCCTAGAGGAGATGACCGACGCAAGAGTCTCCGTCTACGGCTCGACCATATCAATGATTGGGGAGTTCGAGGCGGTTTCCGCTGCGAGGCAGGCAATCGAGATGCTGATCAAAGGAAAACAGCACTCATCCGTGTACAAATTCCTTAGAAGAACAAAGAGCGAGAGCAAGAAGAGAAAGACACTGGAACTGTGGGAGAAGCCGCCCCGATGAATCCTCCGGTTCTCGCAATGGGCGCGGATACGAAAGAAGAAGTTCTCGCACGTGGAATCTCACGATGAAATCAGCCGAGGTCTTCCAGGAGATCTCCCCCGCTGACTTCTTCTACAGAAACCGAGACATCGCTGGATTCACCAACCCGACGCGCGCGATCTACTCCACAATACGGGAACTGGTCGAGAACTCCCTCGACGCGTGTGAAGTTCACGGGATACCTCCGGACATCTACATGAGGATCTCGCACGAGTCCGGGCCAGTTGAAGGACCCGGAGTGTACCGTATCAGAGTCGCGGACAACGGAATAGGCGTCCCGTCGAGACTCATACCCTCCGCATTCGGCCAGGTCCTCTTTGGATCGAAGTACAAGCTCAGACAGACGAGAGGCCAGTTTGGCCTCGGCGGCAAGATGGCCATACTGTACGGACAGATCACGACGCACTCAGAGGCCATCGTAATCTCGAGCACCGGACCGACGAAGATTCACGAACTGAGGCTTCGGATAGACATCCAACGCAATCAGCCAGAGAAGATTAGGGAGGTCACGCACCCGAATCCGGACCGTTGGCACGGTACGATAGTGGAGTTCTCAACAGAGGCGGACTATACGCGCGCAATGCCGAAGATCCTTGACTATCTCAAGGAGACTGCAATCGTATCGCCATACGCGAACCTGACCTTCGTTGACCCCAGAGGAAGGCTCTACAAGTTCGAGCGTGCGACGACCGACATGCCAGAGCCCCCGAAAGAGACGCCCCTTCATCCCCACGGGGTCGACGTCGAGACGATGAAACGCATCATCGACGTGACGGAGGCTCGATCACTTCACGCGTTCATGAAGATGCACTTCCATCGAGTAGGAGACACGATCGCCCGTCGGTTTCTAGAGTATGCAGGTATCCCGGCCAAGAAGAACCCCAAGAGGATGACAGACGAGGAAACAGTCGCCCTCGTCAACGCGATGAAGAACTTTGAAGACTTTCTATCCCCAGACTCAAGCTGCCTCTCCCCGCTAGGCGAGGAACTACTGAAAGCAGGAATTCAGAAAGAGCTGTCGCCAGAGTATGTTGAGGTCTACCAGCGGAAACCCTCCGCTTACTCGGGCTTTCCATTCATAGTGGAGGTTGGAATAGCCTATGGCGGTCAGATCCCGAACACCGGCGGAATAGCACTCTACAGGTTCGCAAACAAGATTCCACTTCTCTTCGATGAGGCAAGCGATGTTTCATGGAAGGTAGTCAACTCTCTGGTTGACTGGAGGCACTACAAGGTTCTCCCAGACATGCCCATTGCCGTGTTTGTTCACCTCTGCTCGACGAAGGTCCCCTACAAGACCGTAGGGAAGGAATTCATCGCAGACCGTCCCGACGTGGAAAGAGAGATCCTGAACGCTGTTCGAGAGGTTGCCAGACGCCTCTCCGTCTTCCTCTCGCGGAAGCACACTATTGAACGGGAGAAGAAGCGACTAGATGTCTTTGAGAAGTATCTGCCCAAGATAGCTTTGTTCTCGACCAAGCTGGCAGGAAAGAAGAGACAACCTGACGTTAGACCATTACTCAAGAATGTGTTGAAGTATGAAGAAAAGGAAGAAGAGAGTAGCGGAAAAGAGGGCGAAGAGGACCGGGCTGATTAGAGAGAAGAAAGCGAAGGTCCTGACAACCCTAACAGGGCTTGGTGAAAAGCTCTACAACCAAATCGCACAGCGGCAATTCCCATGGATACAGATGCCGAATCGGTCCATCTACAATATTCAGTACGACCAAAACCTGAGACAGTACGTATTGGGCGAGAAGTCGGTCAAACGAAGTTCAAGAAACATCAAGCATATTCGGCCGTTGACTCAGCTGGTGTGGACAGCCTCCTTCGTTGATGAGCTCAAACAGCAAGACAGGACGTCGACGCTCAGGGACGTGTTCTATTCGGCGCAAGCGTACGAGATGAATTTCGCAGACCAAACCGAAAGCGACAACATCATCACGGACCTAGAAACCGTCGTCGGACATTCACGAGAGGACTTTAACGTTTTTCCAGAAGAACGGTCAGCAATCTTCGGTAACTTGGTTATCGAGTACACTGTGCCGGGCTATGAGGGGAAGAGACTAAACCTCGCCTCACATCCTGACGGCATGATGATAGGCCCAGCTCTCACCAATGCCGAATTCGTCGAATGCAAAGCCGACAAGATAATTGCAATAGAGAAAGGCGGACTCTTCACCCGCTTCGTCGAAGAGAAAGTTCACGACAAGTACAAGGCTATCTTGGTCCACACCGCAGGCCAAGCGCCAAGAGCGACTCGATCACTCATCAGGAGACTCAACAAGGAGCTGGACCTACCGGTCTACATATTCTGTGATGCCGATCCTTGGGGAATGCACATCGCCATGGTCATAATCTCGGGGTCGGCGAACGCCGCGCACCTGCGCGATCTCAATACACCTGACGCGAAGTGGGCTGGAGTCTGGGCATCGGATATCGTCCAGTATGACCTTCCAAGCGACAAGTTGACTGATCTCGATATCAAGAGGCTGTACGAGCTTGAGAAGGATCCGCGCTACGAGGGCAAGCTGTGGAAGAGGGAAATCGAGACGTTTCTGAAGGTTAAGAAGAAGGCAGAACAGGAAGCATTTAGCCGATACGGTCTCGCCTATATCGTAGACGAGTATCTTCCCGCCAAACTAGAGGAGATGGAAAAGTACTAGATGCGTAGAGACGCCGCAGTGGGAACCAGAAGCTCTACGCACTCTGCTGGGGCTGCTGCTTCTTTTCCTCTTTCTTCTTAGGCTTCTTGACCATGCGAAACTTGCCCATTCGTCATCTCACCGCTCAGAGATCTGGAAGAGGTATCTTATAGGATTGAGGCCGCGTTGCTTGTCACCGTATGGACAATATCCTGCGAAGCCTCATGCGACTATTCATGACGCGTAACGGAAAGGCCTTGCACATGTGTCGGCGCGACCTCTCATATGCTGGCTAGAACGTTCTTGACTTCTCCGTAGTCGGGCTGCTTCCCTGGGTCTTCAGAGACCCACTTGTAGCGTACCGTACCATTGCTGTCTAGGACGAACACGGATCGCTTGGCCGCGATGTATCCTTTCAATCCGGCGAAATCTTCATGGAAGACGCTGAACTTCCTAATCGTGTCCCTTGTATAATCGCTCAGAATCGGAAACCGCAGCTTATTCGCTTCGGCGAAGGCCTTGTTTGTGAAAGGGTCGTTGACGCTTATGCCGACTACCTGAGCGTTCAAGCTGTTGAGGACCTGCATCGAGTCCCTGAAGGTGCACATCTCCTTGGTGCAGACGCTCGTGAACGCGCCCGGAAAGAACGCCAAGACTGTCTTCTTCCCCAGAAAATCGCTTAAAGTACGCTGTTTCATATTCTGGTCGGGCAGCTGAAAGTCTGGCGGTTTATGGCCCACTTCAACTGACAAAATCAAATAACCTCGCACTACGCCATAATACGCACCAGTAGAGTTAATCGTTGCCGCTTGACACGGGTCAAGCGGTGTCGTTTTGAAGACGAGCATTCAATCTTTCGGCCGCTGTATGGACCTAGATAGGCCCGCGATCCAAGTCAGCAACGGGTAAATCCTGGTCCCAACGGAGCGACAAGTCAGTTTGAGCGTGCATCGTAGTGAAGGCAGTCGTCTTTCATGAGCACGGAGGAATCGACAAACTCCGATACGAAGACAGGCCAGACCCTACGGTGAAGGATAACGAGGCTCTGGTCCGGGTCAAGGCTTGCGCCCTGAATCATCTTGATCTGTGGGGGCGGGTGGGCCTGCCCGGGGTTCATATCCCGCTTCCCCACATCTCAGGAAACGACATCTGCGGAGAAGTTGTGAGCACGGGCAAGCTCGTGTCCAAGGCTCGCCCCGGAGACACTGTGATGATCTCTCCGGGTCTAAGCTGCGGTACATGTGAGTATTGCCTGTCCGGGCGTGACAGCATGTGCCCTTCGTACAAGATCATTGGATATCAGGTAGACGGAGGATACGCTGAACTGGTCAGCGTTCCAGAAGTGAACCTGATTCCCAAGCCGGAATGGCTGAAACCTGAGGAGGCCGCCGCCATCCCGCTGGTCTTCATGACAGCTTGGCATATGCTGGTGACGAGAGCTGGGATCTCACCTAGGGATGTTGTCCTCATTTTGGCGGCGGGCAGCGGTGTCGGAAGTGCTGCAATACAGATAGCCAAGCTCTGGGGAGCGCGCGTGATTGCGACAGCTGGCACCGTAGACAAGCTGCGACTTGCCAAGGAGCTGGGTGCCGACGAACTGATCAATCACAGTCAACAAGATGTTGCAGAAGAAGCGAGAAGGATCACGAATAGGCGAGGCGTCGACATCGTCCTCGAGCATGTTGGGACGGCGACTTGGGAGAGGAGCATCAAGTCCCTAGCAGTTGGCGGGAGGATGGTGACTTGCGGAGCGACAACAGGCTACGCGGGTCAGACCGACATACGCTACGTATACACTAGGCAACTGTCGATCTTGGGCTCGTACATGGCTAGCAAGGCAGAACTCCTAAAGGTAATCGACCTCGTTAGTCAGCGGCGACTGAAACCCGTCGTCGACAAAGTATATCCACTCGCAGACGCGGCCAAGGCGCAGGAAAGAATGGAGAAGAGGGAACACTTCGGGAAAATAGTCTTACGACCATAGGACCAATCCTAGATTCTGCGAGTAGTAGGCTTCAGATTGCGCGTCGCGTCTTAATGAGTCTCTCAAGGCTTGGGCATGTTCTTTGCCACATTCTCGACCGCTGTGATAGCGGGCAATATTTGTGCACGTGCTTCTTTGACTTGTTCTTGCAATGGTTACAGGCCCAATATGTCATTCGTCTGAACAGTCTTTTACTAGATTTCGACCGTTATTGGTAAGGCTCGGAATGTGAGTGACCAGGGAGGCAGGCTCGCGGAGCCGGCCTCGTAATCGCTGACGAATGCGAGAATCTTGGTCTTGGAACTGCACTATTCTCGGACCTCATTGCAGAGGCGAGGAGGCAAGGACTGTCCAAGATGTTCCCGTACTTTGATATCGAGAACAGGTCGATGATCCGCGCAGGACAGAAAGTTGGTTTCAAACTAGCCCCGAAGGATGGTGCAACCAACTATTCGATGATGAAAGCTGAAATTGCCCTCTAGCGCTGCGAGACGCGACGACGAGGCGTATAGATGGCCACCATCCCTTTCCAAACCTCCTCGTAGGCTCGACTCATCGTGTCTATGAAAGGGCGACTGTTCGTCCAAAATCCGATGTCCGCACCCGTCTCCAGACTATCATCGTCTGGGATACGTTGATAGTAGAGTAGGTTGCTGTGATCAGCTACCACGATACGCGCGGGCCCGAGCGCTTCTGAGTGCCTTAGCTCGGCAACGGATGACAGTATCTTTGCGCTTCTCGTGTTTTGTTCGGTGATAGGCGCGACTATCCGAATCCGGACGTTTCGTTGCCTGAGCGCTAGCAGATCATCGAGTCGATGAGTTGCGAGGATCTCAACTCCCTTCATCGTTGTCCAGAAGTCGATACTCTCTCGACAACTTTGCAGAATCTCCGACAGTTTGTGACGCACCTCGGGCCTACCCTTCAGAATTGTCAACTCTTCTTCGGTTTTCCCAGCCTTGATTGCTTCCAGTCGAGCAAGCGCCGGAGTTGCGCTGCTCCACATCTCGTTGAAGTATGCGCGGAGGTTTCGCACAAACGAGCGACTACTTATCCATAGCGTAACCTGCTCAGGCCCATGAGCCACGGCCTCTTCCGCTCCGCCAATCCCGAACAGCGCCTCCGTATCGTCAATGATCGACACTTTAGGCACGGGCCTACGAGCCAAGTCCAAGTGCCGAAACGCAATCAGATTCTGGAATGGTTCAACCAACTTGGCCGTGGAAGCGTTGATGTCAGCGATCACTCGAATCTTGCGACCCCGCTTCGCCAGCATTGATAGTGTGTCCAGAACCAGACGCCCGCCGCCTCCAGCAAGGTCCGAGGACGCGATGATCGAATCGATCTGAAGCTTCGAACTCTCCCACATGAAGAGCAGTTTCTGTCCTATCCTAGTTCTTCCTTCGAGGACTTGGAATCTTTCGAAGGCCGGGGCTGCCGTTTCGACATTTAGCCTCTCAAAGGCGCGCTCTAGGGGGCCGCTTCGCTCCTCGAGCGCTGAAATCTTGTTTTTCCGCTCTGCGATGAGTATGCCGAGGCATCGCGAGAACGGCGCGGCCTGGAATCTAACCGGCTGTTCTAAGCTGCCCTCAACAAGGCCTCTGCGTTGTAGATTTCTGAGAGTTCGGTAGGTCTCGGTGCGATTCAGCTTTAGAGCTCGAGCGACCAAACTTGCCCTTTCGGCCCCCCGCTTCGCAAGAAAGGTAACGACCCTAGCTTCGTTCCTGCTCAGCCCGTAGTCGATGAGCTGGTCAACGATCTCGTCCATTGTCCGAGCTGTCTGATGAGAGAGGCTCATCCTATCACGGCGACCGCTGTCTGTTACAGATGCGACATGCTCTCGAATATAAGTCAACCAATCTCTGAGAGTGCTCCCAGGTGCAATTGCGATGCCAATTGATCAAGAATTCATGAAGATGCCGGTCGTTGGGGATCACATAGGTCACGAGGTTCGAGGAACCGTTCAGCCACCGAAGAAGCTTGGAATCCATGGAAAGATGGTTGCAGTGGACTTCGACATCTGCATCGCGGACGGAATCTGCATCTCAGTCTGCCCCGTCAACGTCTTCGACTGGCTTGAGACGCCGGATTGCGAGACTCCGAACGCGAGCGGGCAGGCGATCCTGGCCGCCAAGAAGGCGGACCCGGCTAGGGAGAAGGACTGCATCTTCTGCCGCGCATGTGAGATTCAGTGCCCCGTCACCGCAATCAAGATCACTGAACCTTAACCTCTAGTCTAACTCGCAACGAAGATACTCGCCGTGTTTTTCTCGGTCTCCCGCTAGGCCTGAGCATATCCCTCCGATTCCCATACCATGTTCAGCCGTAGGAACGCACAAATCACTCATCGGGAGCGTACAATGGGGAGCCGGCGAAACGGTGCAGCTTTCTACGAGTCTTCCAGCGTTTCTGGGAACCGTGGTCGTTGTCACCGCTTCGGGCGCTTTGGCCCCAGGAGCGCTCTTCGCCGCGAACCTCGTAGAAGGAACGAAGGGCGGCGCGAGATCTGGTTTCATGATCTCCGTCGGGCATATGCTGGTCGAACTTCCACTTGTCATGCTGATGGCGTTAGGAATCTCAAGCCTGATGAGCTTTCCAGGGTTCGCCTTCGTCGTCGGGCTGGTCGGAGGATCCGCTCTGATAGGATTCGGCCTCCTTCAGGTCAGAGGTGCGATTCGGCAGCCCATAAGTTCTAGACCAGTCCAAGGGACCGGGCTGCAGAAGAAAGCGCTCATCTTGGGTGTTGGACTGACGGCGCTCAATCCGTACTTCATTCTATGGTGGCTGACAGTGGGTCTCGGACTGGTCGTTCAGGCAGTGGAACTAGGCGCGCTCCTCGGAGTCTTGATCATGTACGTCTCACACGTCTGGATAGACTACGCATGGCTGACGGGCACAGCGTACCTGTCAGCGAAAGGAACGATGCTGCTGGGAGGACGAGGATACAGATTGCTACTCATTAGTCTGGCTGCGTTTCTGATCTATTTCGGACTGGGCTTGATAGCACGGAGCGTATTCCAATTCAACATCCTTCCATGAAACTCGCACGCCGCCCAACTCCGCACCGTCCCCTGGCGCTGATTCCTAGGAAGCTGTGAGTTCACGCCGGCAGAGCACTGTGGGGGAGTACCGCTGCGCTTCCGCCAGGCCAGAGTCCGCCCATGGGTACGCTTGGGCCTTGTGCCACGTTACTCGTCCAGTTTCGGCTCGATCGTTTCCGCGGATGTCGTCGTGAAGACATCGTTTCCCAAGTACAGTAGAGCCTTGAATCGCTTGAGATCGTACACTCCTCGGAAAGCATCCTCGCGAACATACGCTGCCAACACTTCTCCTATCACGAGAGAGTGGTCGCCTTTCGGGATGATTTCGGCGACCCTACATTCAATGTGAGCAGCGCATTCGCTCACCACTGGAGCGCTCACTTTCTTCGCCTTGGCAATGGTCAGACCGGTTGCTTTGAATTTGTCCACGTCTTTTCCGGATTTGCGCCCGCAGTAGAGGACTTGGGCCGCAAGGTCGACCTCCGCAATGTTGACGACGAACTCTTTTGTCTCGTCTAAGAGCTTGTAGGAGTGGCGTTCCCCGCGGATGGCGAATACGAGCATCGGAGGGTTCATGCTTACGGGCATGACCCAAGCTATCGCCAAAACGTTGGGTTGCCCCGTCTGTCCCCGGCAGGAGGCCAAGGTCCCGTTGTACGGATACAAGAGCCGGGAGAAATCGGCCAGCGGAACGTCGATCAAGGACCTTCCGAGGCCACTGCCAAGCTAGGACTTCTTAATCGCTTTCATTCGCTCTTTGACCAAACGCCTAGTGAGTTGGGCAACTTTCGTCAGTGCAAACGGACGCTGAGTCGTGACCAAGATGAAACCATCTTCCAAGTAGAGGATCACCGCGATCAGCTTCTCGTGGATTAGGATCGAATACTCGGGTTCCCCGAAGAACACCGCCCTAGCCTCCGCGGACTCGCGCGCGATCAACTGCGAGATCAGCTCCGGAGTCTTCTCTAGCGGCTCGATAGGCTCCACTTCAGCGCGCATTCCGCCTTCAAGTATCCTGCCTTCGCTGTCAACGACCGCCGCAAACCGTATCCTCTTGTCAAATCGCATCGCGGAATCGTAGACTCCGCCCAACGTCACTCCCTCATGAACCCGCTACCCAAGAAGAGTAAAACAGTTGTGGAACAGCAACCCCACTCATACGTAGTTGAGAGGGAGTAATCTAGACTAGAGGTGCTTGCCAAACGACAAACCCAGGGAAAGACCGTAGGGCGATTATCCTTGTCCCGCTCGTCGTACTGGTCGTGATGGGAACCATCTTGTTCCTTGGCTACTTGGCGTCCCTTCTTCTTCGGATTCCGCTTGAACTCGGGCTTTCACTGCCAATCAGGCTGTTCGGTGCCGCGCTCCTCGCAATAGCCATGGTCCTTTGGATCTGGCTCTTCCGATGCAGAAGACCTGCAGACGTGCTAGTTTCGACCTACTCGACCTTCTCCAAGCTGTTACGAAGAGTAGAGTTGAAGCAGAGTCTTGGGCGAAAGGAACGTCTTGTGGTTCGAGGCCCGTACAAACTGGTCAGGCATCCAATGTATCTCGCGGTTCTCCTGTCAATCGTGGGCTGGGGACTACTGCTGGATTTGGCGTTCGTTCTTCTGGCGGCGCCGCTCGCGCTACTCTGGTTCAACTTTGTTGTCATGCCCTATGAGGAGAGGGAGCTCATTGCCCTATTCGGCGAAGACTATGAGGAGTACATGAAACGAGTGCGAAGGTTCCTCCCCATCCCTAGAGGTTGACGAGGATCAAGTAACCGGAGGGCTCTTCAGTTCTTGGCGAAGCTCTCAGGGGTCTGCTTCTCGAAGAGCCCTCGATAGTGGCCCGTTCCAATCGTCCTCTGGAGAATCAGCTGGCACACCGCGGTCCCAGGGAATATCTCAAGCGGGGAAGGACCGAAGTTGCTCAGCTCCAAGACCTGATGGTTTGCGATTCCTGGCTGCACGAAGCTTGCGGAGATATGAACGAGCAGGCCTAACCTAGAGAAGCGGCTGCGCCCTTCAAGCCACCCGCAGATGTTGTCCGGGAGCGTTATCTTCTCCTCCGTTATGCTCAACACGGTCTCGCCTGGACTGAGTTGGATGCCCGAGCCGCGCGGAACGCGAATTCCCTTAGTCGCGCTCTTGAAGTCCGTCAGATCCGTGACGGGTATGCTCCTGTGAGGCGACTGGAAGACTCGAAACGCGTTCGCCAAGTGCAGGTCGATTGACGCGGCTCTGACGCAGCGTGGCCGGAAGGGGTCAATCTTGACCCTTCGAGCCTTGATCTCTCGAAGGATCTCACTTCTCGCTAGAACGCTCACATCCGACGCTCCCGATTCCGTTTCATCTGAATCCATGACTAACATGGAGGTATTTCAAACAAACTCGGCCCAGCGCGAGCACTGATGCCGAGCGGCGTTTCTCGACGGAAGCTTCTTTTGGTTTAGGTAGGCACCGTATCGCCCATGGAATTTGCATGCGAAAGGAGGCTCGCCCGGCTTCATTCTCCTCTGAAGAACTTTGAAATTGACGAGCAAGTGGTCGAACATAGGCGGGATCCGCTGACCGGTCGACGGGGTATTGTGCTGAAAGGCAGACGCGACTACGTCAAGAAATACTTCCAGACGGACGAGTCATCGCTCGCTGAGACCGCCGACCGGACACGAGAAAACTGTCCATTCTGTCCGGAAAAGACTGGAAAGTCGACGCCAAGATTCCCTGCGGGGCTCGTGCCTGAAGGAGTCGTCCAAGTCGGCGAAGCAAGGACGTTTCCGAGCCTCTTCGCGCACAGTGAATTCAACGCCGTGACCGTTGTCGCGAACAGCCACTATCTCAGGCCGAAGGAGCTCACAGAGAAGATCTTGTCTGACGCGTTGGAAGCGTCGACGCGTTACCTCCGCCTAGTGCATGAGAAGAATCCTGAGGTCAGGTACGGCGCAGTGCTGATGAATTGTCTGTCCCCCGCTGGCTCGACCGTTGTGCATCCTCACATGCAGGCGCTGGCGAGCGATCAGCCGTTCAACATGCTCGCGGAAGTCGACCTGAGAGCGCGGGAGTACTGGAACGTGAACGGCTCGAACTACTGGAAGGATCTCATAGCTGAGGAGAAAACACGCAAGGAACGCTATCTCGGACCTTCGGGCACATCGAACTGGATCATGGCATATTCTCCAACCGGCTCTGACGAGGTCTGGGGAATCGCTCGTGACGTATCTGACCTGACACGCGCTTCCAGTAACGCCTTGTCAAGTGTGACGTACGGATTCTCGCGCGTGCTGAGCTTCTACGATCAGGCTGGAATCCGAAGCTTCAACGCCTTGGTCTTCTCTTCGCCGTTCGGTGCGGACTCTCCATACGGCGCGGTTGTCCTGAAGACCGCTTCGAGATACGGGTTCCAAAGCCACAATGTAAACGATGTATGGGGGCTTCAGTACTTCCTAGATGAAAGCGAGGTCTTTGATTCCCCTGAGGATGTGGCAATGGAGCTACGCAAGTACTTCGCCTGATTCTTTCGGCCCAGCCAGTCGCTGACGTTGGAAGACCTTGCATCGTGCAGGAAGGAAGATAAGCACCTCGTATCCGACATCGTGTCTCCAAGCCCGCGTCACCCGCGGAGCGAAGTAACTTGATCGCCAGAAAGGATGCTCAGGAGACCAAGCCTCCACAAGAGCTTGGACTCAAGAACGTCGTGAATCTGGGAATTGTAAGCATGTTCACAGACATCTCGACGGAGATGATCCTCGGTGTCTTGCCATTCTTCGTCATCTCTCAGCTCGGCGCAACCAAAGAGCTGCTTGGACTGATGGAGGGCGCCGCGGAATTCCTGAACAATATTTTTCGCGTCTTCTCAGGGATGATCTCGGATCGAATCGGGCGCAGGAAGCCCCTTATCCTGCTCGGCTACGGGCTCTCAACGCTTGCTAAACCTCTGTTCGCGGTCGCGACAACTTGGAGTGACGCGTTAACTGTGCGGCTCGCGGATAGGGTCGGGAAGGGCATCCGAACCTCTCCACGGGACGCGCTCATCAGCGAATCAGTCAAAGAAGCACGGAGCGGAAGAGCGTTTGGGCTGCATCGCTCCGCTGACCAAATCGGAGCGATCGTCGGCCCAGTCCTAGCCTTCTTGTTGCTGCCGGCTTTCGGTGTCAGAGGCCTCTTCTTGATCTCATTGGTCCCTGGGTTCGTATCGGTGACTGTTCTCCTGCTCTTCGTTCAAGATCGAAGAGGAGCCAGAACCTCCACAAACGTATTGAAGAATGCGAAAACGGTTCTCACGAAACGATTTGGCGTGTTTCTGGTGGTGATGGGAGTTTTCGCGCTTGGCGCATACAACTTCTCATTCGTCTTGGTGAAAGCTGGCAGCCTTGGCGTTGATAATGGGACGATTCCTCTCGTCTACGCAACGCTAAACGTGGCCACCGTATTGACAGGTCTCCCGTCAGGCCTGCTAGCCGACAAGTACGGGAAAGATAGATTCCTGATTGCGGGATTCGGGATCTTCTTTGCTTCTTCATTGGCAGGGTTGTTGGTAACTGAGGGGGCTTTGCTCGCCTTTCCGATCGCGTTCATCTACGGCGCCTATCTCGGGATCTCGGACACTTTGCAGCGAGCCTTGGTTCCTTCCTTCGTCTCGAATGAGTTGAAGGGGACCGCGTACGGCGTCTACTATCTCGTCATAGGCCTGTGCTCGTTCGTGGCGAACCTTGTCTTTGGGGCGCTCTGGGATCTGTTCTCTATGACTGCGGCGTTCGAGTACAGCTCGATCTTGTCAGCTGCGGCGATCTTCGGCTTGACCAGCCTAGTCGTCTTTAGGTCAAGGACCTGATTGGCAAGAGCGTTCCAGAAACCTTGTAATCCGCGGACTATCCAAGACCGGGCTCTGATGCGTATGGACACCGCGCACAGAATTGACCGTGATTTCGTTGTGGGCCTGCTGGAGGATATGGTAGCGACGAACAGCGTGAACCCTACGCTGGGAAGGGGACCGGGCGAGTCGGCGCTGTCGGACCTCATCTACGATGCACTTTCCTCGATCGGCGATCTCGAGGTTCGAAGACAGTCCGTAGCCGATGGGAGATCGAACGTGATAGCAGTTCTAAGGGGCTCGAGCGGCGGACGGAGCTTGATGCTCAACGGCCACATGGACACGGTGGGCGTGGACGGGATGACTATCGACCCCTTCAAGCCATTCGTCGAGAACGGCAGGCTACACGGCAGAGGCGCATGCGACATGAAGGGGGCGCTCGCGGCCATGATTGGGGCACTGAAAGCCCTAGTCAAATCAGAGTCGAGATTGCATGGAGATCTGGTCTTCAGCGCCGTCGTGGATGAAGAGTACAAGAGCGTTGGCATCAAGAAGCTCGTCGAAGAGTACAGGGCTGACGCAGCCGTTGTTGGGGAACCGACCGAGATGAGGGTAGCCACAACGCACAAGGGGTTTGTCTGGATCGAAATCGAGATCAAAGGGAAGGCGGCGCACGGCTCGGTTCCCGAAAAAGGCGTTGACGCCATCGTTCACGCGGCGAAGGTTGTGTCAAGAGTTGAGAAGCTCCAGGAGAACCTCGGAACGCGGGTACATCCGCTTCTGGGAGCGCCGAAGATCCATATGTCAACGATAGCAGGCGGCACTGACTGGAGCATAGTTCCGGAGCATTGTCTGCTAAGGCTTGAGAGACGAACGCTTCCAGGGGAGTCAGCCGCGTCTGTGACGGACGAGATCGAGGATGTCCTGCGAAGCATCAAACAACAAGATGCGAACTTGAACGCTACCTGTCGAAGCCCCTATGACATGCCGCCTCTCGAGACCCGAGAAGACGAGAAGATAGTTCAGCTACTGCAGCAAACGCTTGTTGCTGTTACAGGCAAGGAAACGTCGATAATCGGGCTCCCGTACTGGACTGACGGCGCCCTTCTGGCCCAGCTTGCTTCAATTCCAACGTGCATCTTTGGCCCTGGAGACATCGGAGTAGCCCATTCCGCTGACGAGTACATCAGCGTCGAAGATGTGCTGGACTCTGCTGAGGTCTATCGTGGCATCGCCCAGAGGTTTTGCTCGCAGGCGCCTCCCGCAAGCCTATGAGGCTCCTTGAGCCAGGCATACGAACAGCCTCATCCGACGTGGCAGTCACAGCATGCTAATGGCATTCTTTCTTTGATCACAAAAGTTGCCATGTCTTCTTTGCTCTTTGTCAAGCATCAGTCTGAAACCAGTACCTGCAGCAGTCGTGGTGAAATCGGAGAGGAATGGTATGATGAGAAGGGGCGGTCACATGATCAGGCCTGCAAGCGAGAGAAGGCTTGACCGAGGTTACGAGAAGACCCTTCACAACCCGTGCCCAAACTGTGGAATTGGCGACCTCACAGTCTATTTCGAGTCGGGCAGCCCACGAAAGGTGGGAGCGCTCTGCTATTCCTGCGGTCTGGTCGGTTTCTTTGCTCAGAACCGTTTCTTTGAGCTCAGCAGAATCTCTGAGAACGACCGTGGGCCAAGCCAGCATCTGCAAGGGGCCCCCTAGTGTCCACGCGAAAAAGCTCATCTATGTCCACGTCAAGTTCGAAGCACGACTCATCCGTGTGATGCCCCGATTCCCATTCAGGCGGAAGCGAGGTCTGGGCGTGCGGGCGCGGATACCCCGCTTCATCACGCAAGGCACTAGGTGTTGGGCTTGGGCGTATATGAATACTTATAAGAATACAAGCCGTATACTTCCCGTGGTCATCGTTGTCGATCGTACCCGTGAAACTCCAAAAGGAGGACGTCCAGAAGCTCGACATGCTGGTGAGACTTGGCGTCTTCAAGAACAGGAGCCAAGCCATAAGATGGATTCTGAGGGAAGGCATGGAGAAGAAGATCGCGGCCCTCCCTCAAGCTGATCTCTCCGGAATCGACCCGGTTGTCAAGCTGATGGTGCGGCTAGCGTCTCGAGGAGTCGATGTGATCAGGATAACGTCGGTGAAAACCGCGGCGGAGATAGTAAGCGAGGGAAGACAACGCCTGTGAAAACCGTCTACCTAGACACAAGCATCATCCTGTCCCCGCATCATCGAGGAGACCCCTATCATGCTGAATCCCTGTCGATCCTCACTTCAAGGGGGTTGTCAAGAATCACATCGCACATTGGCCTCATCGAGCTTTCGTCCGTAATATCCAGACTCAGAGCTCGCGGAGAGATCCAACTCCCGAGCGAAGTGGAGTCGGCTCTTTCCTCTCTAGACTTCGACAAGCAGGTCTACAGCATACTGCTCTTCATGCTCAGACGCGGAGACGTGAAAGTCAGGGTGCCAGACGCGCTTGTCAACCTCCGCTTGGGAGAGACTGAGATTAGCTTGAGCACCATGTTCATTGAAGCCTTCAACCTGGCGCCAAGAGCCCTTCTCAAGACTCTCGATAACCTGCACGTGGCTTGCCTCCTCGGCCTGCTGAAAGAAGGACAATCCATTCACTACATGGTGACGGGAGATGAAGAGCTGCTCAAGTCAAGGAAGAGGATAACAGAGTTGACGAGTGTTCCAGTTGCGTCGCCGCGGGATCTCGCCACCCTCGAACCTCTCTAGTGGCCAGCTTCTGGTATGGTCTGTAAAGGAAGAAATGAAGAGGCTGTCACAGTCTTCTGGACCTGAACGAGCTTCGAAGACATCTGCCGTAAAGCCACTCGATTCGCTGCAGATCGTCCTTAGTATTGCCTAGAACCTTGAACGTACTAGTCAGATTGAAAGCCGACCAAGAGCACATCAATCTTGCCGACCTTGTCGGGGCTTCAATCGGTCTATGGTTCAATTGAAACGGTATTACAAGTGCGCCGGAGACGTAATACATTTGCGTCTATGGTGGAATTGAAAGGAAGGGCGCGGCTGCCTCAGGAGCCTGCCTCAACACGTGCAGGTGGACGGTCTCTCATCAAGTGACACGCTGGATGAGCAGGCCAGATCATCAACGAACGGCGCCGACCGTTTTTGGCGGCCGAGGGTCTCTGACCGACTCACGGAGGCTGAGGGCTCATCTATGATATTCAAAGATACTGCCGAAGTCGTCTGATAGCCTCCGTCTTCTCTTTCTGCCCGGCCTTTGCTGAAGAGATCGCGTTCTCGATGATCTCGATCGACTTCTGATAGGTTCTCTTGTCAACCGGAAATGGGATACCGTCTTTGCCTCCATGCGCAAAGCTGTACTTCGCGGGGTCTTTCCATGAGGGCGCTGCGCCATACACGAGATCGGAGATCAACGCCAAAGCTCTGATGGCTTTTGCTCCAATTCCTCGGATTGCGACCAAGTCCTCGTAACTGTCGGGCTGAAGCTCGTATGCTTTGCGGAGAGCTTTCATCGTCCGCTCGGACAGCTCCGGGATGGCATGCTGAGTCGGCATGATGAGAACGCTCACTTCGTCGTAATGATGCAGGTACTGATCTATCGATAACTGTTCTGCTCCTCGGAACAGATGCCTCAATCGATTTGGATGATCGCGTACGAGGTCTAGGCTGGCTTCTCTTGCATCTTCGCTTTCCCGGGCGGTCATGTCGAGCACGGACTGCTCTTGACGGTCGGTTGAGATGCCCGAGTGAGGCTCCTCAACGTAACTGCGCACGTTGTCCGATAGCCAGTGGTACCGCCGGGCTAACCGCCCCTGCATGCCCTGCTGAACGACCGCCCAGTCGCCGTCCTCGCTGATTATGAAAGAATGGTGATAGAGTGGGTATCCGTCCTGAACACAACTATTGTCGACCTTGGCCGCCATCTTGCTCGCGTACTTGAGACACTCAATCTTCTGAGTAGATAGCGAGAAAACGTCCGCGAGTTCCTCGATTTCATCTTGTGTTCGCCTAGATGCTCTACCCTTTCCTCCGCATACCGCGATTCCAAACGCATCTGGTCTTGTCGCTTCTTTCAGCGCGCCGCATACGGTGGTGGTCACTCCGGATGAGTGCCAGTCGAACCCGAGCACGCACCCGAAGGCCTGAAAGAAGAACGGATCACTCATCCGCCTGAGAAACTCATGCCTACCGTACTCGTGAACTATCAGCTCGGATAATGCTCCGCCTAGGCGCTTCATCTGGCTGAAAAGCCAAGGCGGGCACCGGCCTGGATGTAGCGGAAGCTCGGCGACACCGACACGTCTCATGGCGTTTGATGTGATCGTTCGGCTAGATTAGGCATGGAGGTTCCTCTTGGACACCTGACAGGTTTGCTTGGTCGCCTCTTGCCCGCTGAGTCTAGTTGTTCGGCGTAGCCGAGCTCCAATCGTATGTACGATTGATTTGATTCGTTATACGAATGCTTTGACTGGACGTAGCGGGCGCTGGCGACCGATCACGGGAACAGCTGCTTCAGACGTTCGACCTTCGCTGCGATGTCTTTGAAGTCGAATCGCCGTACGCTGAAGCGTGCGAGGTCAACTTTCCACGCCTCTTCTCCTGACTGCTTGTCTTTCCTCAGTTGCCAGCGGTAGAACCGAATATCCCGTGCGCCGTTCTGAGTTTCCACCGCCACTATCGCCATGATGAGATTGGGTGACCGGTAGATGTCGAATCCTCCCAGCTGCTTCAGGAAACCGCCTTCCCGGATCGGGTAGTCTTTCCTAAACTCCTCACTCACTTCTTCGCAGCCTCCCAAATTGGCCGCTCTCCCCTCTAGTACCCGTCATGACTTAAACCCCCACCGCTACGCCTGCCAGAGGATACCATCTTGGCTCTCTGAAGTACGCATGCGGCCGCCCACTCGACGTATCCTACCGTGAGCTTGGTCGCGAGATTCCTTATGCGCTCGGAAGGAGCCGTCGCAGCTTCTTTGCTCTTTGTCAAGCGTCACTCTCTCTAACCTGCGGCTGGCTGTTGCTGGCGTCGGAATTCACGGGCGGATGACCGCTGTGACACCAACAAAGAGGAGGTGAACTAAAACGCAGAGTACATCGGCGAGGAAAGGGTTCGATAAGCGCATTCTGGTTGGCGTCGTGCTTGTTCTGATCGTTGTTGCAGGGGTTATTGTGTATTACCAGCCTTACCAGTCCGCCGCGGCTCCTCAAGTCAAGACAGAGACGGTGACGGTGGACATCAAGTCGGTTACGGAGAACGGTGTTGACCACCATATCTTCGACCCAGGCACTGTAACGGTTCACAAAGGTGACCACATAGTTCTGATGGTGACCAACACCGACGAGCTACCACATGGCATCGCGATTCCGGACCTGAACCTAGACACGGGAGCGCTGAGGGACGGCCAAACAGCGAAGCTTGAATTTGACGCAACCACCACAGGAACCTTCACAATGCGATGCTCAGTCCCCGGCTGCGCGCCTGACCACGCACAAATGCTAGGTCAGCTTGTTGCGGTCGATTAGGGCCGGAACCCCCCTATCTCTTACTTTTTCTTGGCAATTCTGAGGGAGGCAGCCTCAGTGCTGGCGCCGTTGCTTGCGTTGTAGATCACTTGCTCTAAGCGTCTCACCGCAGGCCATACAGCGGAACAGTGTCTCTTCGGAGTCCCTGAACTTGAGCAACGCGACCGGCGCTGGGTGGACACATTGGCTTGGGTCAACCCATGGCCGGGGCCACTCTCTTGGACGGCTCATGCCTCTAAGACTGTCCGAATCGTTTCACGTCTTGCACGTTCACAGCTGAGAATAATAACAGCAGGGCGAGAGTCGCTAGCTCGGTGAGTCCTAGGTGAAACATACCACTCAGTGGAACAGGATCGGTGCGAAACGCCTGCCCCTGCGTTTGACGGCCCTCTTGGGTTGGAGGTAACCGTCGGCGTCTCGGTAATACTCCTCCATAATTGTACGTCGCGGGGAACAGTGATTATTGCTCTGTTACTTGCTTCCCCGAATCTAGGTTACAAGCGCATCTTCTGTTCTGCGCCAGTGGCTTGTCCCTCCTGATGTGTGAGGATGCCGTCGTGAAGAACTTGGATGGCGCCGCCGGAAGGACTCGAACCTCTAGTCGCGCCCGCGCGCTTCGACCAACGGGTCGCTGCCAGGTGGCTAACAGCCTCAGCCTCAATCTTCAGCGACTGAGTCCGCTGCTCTACCACTGAGCTATCGTCTATGACCGGATGTTTGATCATAAACGGCGGCTCTTTTCGGCGGCACCAGTTTCACCGAGGCCTAAGTCGCTTATTTAAGAGTTCATCGCCAAGACGAAACGCACCAAACCTGTGAGGCATGTCGTTTTCTCATCAGCGCATTACACTTGAATCGGTCCGTCAGTGTGTATGCTTTAATATCGCACGAAGAGAGAGCGATCACAACTCGGCTTGAGGAAGACTCTTGTCAAAGGCTCGAGATCGAGGGTTCAAAGAGGCAACAAGAATCGAGGAAGCTCGTCGCATATTCTACGAAGCCCTGCCAGCGACATCTCTCCCATCGGAATCGATCCCGGTTCAGAGATCACTGAACAGAATACTTGCGGAGGATGTGAGGGCGGAGACGAGCGTTCCATCGTTCGCGAAGTCCGCCATGGACGGCTACGCGGTGGTTGCTGAAGACACATTTGGCGCCTCATCAACGAACCCGAGCCTGTTCAAGCTGATTGGTGAGAGCAAGACTGGAGAATCGCCGAGGATTCTTCTCCAAAGAGGAGAAACTGTTGCAATCGCAACTGGGGCGCCTGTGCCTCAGGGCGCCAACGCGGTTGTGATGATCGAGAACACGAAACGCTTGGAAACGGGGGATGTGGAGATCTACAGCCCTGTCGCGCCCGGGGAGAATGTCTCCCAAGTCGGAGAAGACGTGAAACAGGGCACCGTCGTGCTGGAGAGAGGAAGAAAGCTCAAGCCGCCCGACTTGGGACTTCTTGTTGCGCTCGGTCGAAAGACTGTCAGCGTAGTACGAAAACCCAGGGTCGGCGTCCTGTCGACCGGCAATGAACTGTCCGAAACAGGCCGAAGCGAGGCTGGGAAGATCGCGGACGTCAATCGCCCTGTGCTAATGGCGATGGTGGAAGATTGCGGCGGCATACCTGTGGATCTCGGCATAGCGAGAGATGAAGCAGAACAGATATCGCGAAAGCTGAAGCAAGGCCTCAGGGCCACGGATCTAGTCCTAGTGACGGCGGGAACATCCGTCGGAAAGGGCGACCTAGTGCCCGACATCATCAACACGCTCGGAAAGCCCGGGATGCTCGTTCACGGCATCGCGATGCGCCCCTCTCTGCCGACTGGGCTTGCTGTCGTGGATGGCAAGCCGGTTGTCTCTCTTCCGGGCCTACCTGTCTCGACGATGATTGCTTTCTCCACCTTTGTTCAGCCTCTCATCCTGAAGATGCTGGGGACCGAACCAGATCCACAGCCCAAGATCAAGGCCAAGACCACAAAGCGGATTGTTGGGGTGCCCGGTTTCCGCACGTTCGTACGAGTCCTCGTGAGAGAAGAAGAGGGCAGGCTCTTGGCTGAGCCGCTACGGACCCCCGGCTCAGGAATCTTGACGACACTTACTCGGGCGAACGGGATCGTGATCATACCAGAGAACGTTGAAGGATTCGATGAAGGCTCTGAGGTCGAGATCCAACTCTTCAGACCCGTAGAGCGAGGTGGAAGTCCTGGAAGACCGTAAAGTCTTCAGAACCCTAGTGACAGTGGAAGACGCGCTCGCCGAACTCTACAAATATTTCAAACCTCAACCCGCGTCGGTCGATGAGGTGGCTACATCCGAGGCGATCGGACGAACCCTCGCGCAAGACGCGGTCTCGCAGATCGATGTTCCAGGCTTCGATCGCGCAGCAATGGACGGGTACGCCGTAATTGCCGAAGACACGTTCGGTGCCGACGACGATAATCCGAAAAGAGTCCGCATCGTTGGACGGTGCGAGGCCGGCCAGCAGATTTCGATCTCGATCAAGAAAGGGGAAGCTGTCGAGATCTCGACAGGCGCACCTGTTCCCCGCGGGTCAGATGCGGTCGTGATGGTCGAACACACTCGCCGCGCGAATTCGATGGTTGAAATCTTCCGGCCAGTAGTCCCGGGAGAGAATGTTGCAGCTGCTGGATCGGACATTATGGCAGGCGAGCTCATCCTTCGAAAAGGAGAGACGATAACACCTCGTGAGATCGGAGTTCTAGCCGCGCTGGGGGCAGAAAAGGTCAAAGTATTCGGCAAGCCTCGCGTAGCTATTCTCTCGACCGGCAACGAGCTTATTGCCCCCGGTGCGCCGCTCGCCTACGCGAAAGTCTACGACATCAACGCGAGCGCGATAGCCGCAAGCGTGATCGAGTGCGGTGGAGACCCTGTGAACCTCGGCATTGTACCAGACGACCCAGCGATCATGGAGGAGAAGCTCAGGCGGGCGCTTCAAGGGGCTGACATGGTGCTGACTTCGGGAAGCACCTCCGCTGGCGCGGGAGATCTCGTCTACCGCATCATCGACAATCTGGGAAAGCCGGGAGTACTCGTTCATGGAATATCGGTGAAGCCAGGCAAACCTGCGCTCGTCGCTGTCGTCGAGGGCAAGCCGCTGATTGGTCTGCCGGGATACCCAACATCCGCGCTCATGATATTTCACGCACTCGTCGCACCTGTTCTCAGGTCAATGTCAGGCCTAGCTCGGCGAGCGGCAGTGGTACTCGACGCCAAGCTCGCGTTCAAGGTGATGTCGGCAAAGGGTAGACGAGAACTCCTGCCAGTACACCTAACGCAAGCATCGAGCGGTGAATACCTTGCCTATCCGGCCATGGGTGGGTCGGGCGCGATAACTTCATTCTCTCTCTCAGACGGATTCATCGACATACCCGACACCGTCGAGTTCCTTGAGGAAGGAGAGCAGGTCAGAGTCAATCTCTTCGGGACAGGCCTGAACCCTGCTGACCTAGTTGTGATCGGAAGCCACTGCGTCGGAATTGATGTCTTGATTGGAGTCGTTCGAGAACACAGGCCCGAGTTCGTTGCCAAGGTAATCAATACGGGATCACTGGGAGGGCTTCACGCTGTGAAGCGCGGTGAGGCAGACGTTGCAGGCGTCCATCTGCTAGACGAGGCCACGGGCGAATACAATGTCCCATTCCATCATCGGTTTGGCCTGAAAGACAAGGCAGTCTTGGTGAGAGGATACACACGCGAACAGGGTTTCCTGGTCCCCAAAGGCAATCTCGAGGGGATACGGGGTTTCGACGATCTCCTCGCGCGGAAACTATCGCTTATCAACAGGAACCGTGGCTCAGGCACGAGGATTCTGGTCGATTTTCGTCTCTCCAAGATCGCGGCCTCAAGAGGCGTGAAACTCGACGAACTGACCAGCCAGATACAAGGTTACACATCAGAAGCAAAATCTCACTCAGCCGTGGCGGCGGCGGTGGCCCATGGTAGAGCGGACGTGGGCGTAGGCATCAGGACGGTCGCAGAGGCCTATGGCCTCGATTTCGTGAAGATCGGGGATGAATCATTTGACTTCCTGCTGCCGAAAGACCGCCTCAACAAGCCGGCTGTGCAGTCATTCTTGACTGCACTGAAATCCAAGGAGTTTGCTTCATTGCTCAAATCGAGGACGCCGGGGCTCGAACCCAGCTCGAGCACTGGCACGATTCTGGTCAGCTGATTGGCACAGTCACTTCTTTACCTGTCGAATCTTCAGGATCTCAGCCGCCAAATCCTTCAGCGTTTTCGACCGAGATCTGTCTGCGCGTTTGACCAAGACGTGGCCCGTCTTCTCCCACCAGCGAGACGGAAGCGCCGAGTCTGGCGAGACCTCTGGGTCGAGTGAAAGTCTTTTTGCTGCGAGTTCCAACTCGTCAACTCGTGGCGCTTGAATTGCTTGCGATTTCGGGAGGCGCCTTCCCTCAGAACGGGACTTGGTCGAGTCGAACTGCGCGGGCCAAACCACCATCCTTCCGCTCTGCTTCAACTCGTGCATGCCTCGCTCCCGTTGGATGGCTCGCCGAGTTCAGATAAGAAATGGTCTGACCTTACGCTTTTTGGACAAGAATGGCGTTAACGACGCCGTGCTGCCCCGGCCGCGAAGTAACTCGAGCCTGCCCGAGAGGCGTCTCAAGTATGGCGCCCTTCGTGATCACACCACGGCGCTGGTAGTCAACGTTGGCTGGGTTCTTTACAACGCTTCTGATCTCGGTCTTCTCCGTCTTCCCGGTCGTTGGGTCCGTGACATTCACAAACTTTGTGGCCAGCACACTAAGCTTGATAGTTCCGCCGCGTCCCCGTTTCGGTACGACTCGAGGCTCGCCCATCACGGTCGCTGCGGGGTCGCTCCCCATTTCATACGCGCGTTTGCCGCGGAAGACCTTCCTTCGTCCTCCTGAACGTTTACGTTTGTGTAGGTCACCGTGCCATTGAGGCAAATCAGGATACTCTCCGAACTCGAACGGGTGCACAGCTCTCAACACCGCATATAAGAATTGCTTGTTCAGGTTCTGTCCAATCTTCGGGAGCCGAATCCCGCTGTCAAGTCGCGGGAGATGACTCGGCTCCAGTGCACGAATGAAAGGTGTTAAAGCTGGAAGCCACTGAAAATAACCCAAATCGGCAGAAGGCTAGAGACTTGGCCTTTCGTGTTGCTGGCGGAAGTCTTGTCGCTTTAGTCCTTTTCGGTTTGATAGTCACGGCTCTTTTCTTGAACTCCTATCCTCTCCATCCAAAGATTGAAGGTACAATACAGACACAATCGCTTGAGCCGCGATTCTCACTGAATACGCTAACCTCCAGTCGCCTTACTCCAGCTTCAGCTTCAAGCGTAGCCAAGGCAACAATCTTCCTCTATCCTCTGTCGGTGTCGCAGACCGGTCAAACATTCAACCTACAAATCATGATCTACTCGCCCTCTGGGGCAATAGTCGCTCAGGGGTCATGGGATAACTTGGCGCTCGGGGTGTACTCATTCAGCACAGTATTGAATGCCGAGTTCTCACAAAACATGACCTACCATGTTATCTTGAGGGCGAGTTTCCAACCCGGCACATACATCCAGATTGACGCGAATACGCCGCCGACATAGGTCGTGTTCCGTTTGGAACGACGACGAATAATTCTCATGGTTGCAGTCGGCAGTTCGTTTGCATTCATGGTTCTTTCATGGTGCTTCGGCGGCACTTCGTCGGAGCCATCGAATTTGGCGGATTTTCTCATCAACGTAGTGGTGGTTCTTACAGCGTTTGCATTCCTACTAATTGAGATGACGAAAAATCAGAAGACCAAAGAGGACATCGGTGCAGTTGCAGTTACACTTTTCTTTATAGACGTAGGTCTTGTTCCTTTACCTACGGTCGCATTGGGACCGCTCAGTTTTTCAACCGTTACCATACTGGGTAGCGCGGCGTTCCTAGTCGTGTTCTCCATGCTACGGATTTTCACAGCGCGACGTGATGATTCGAGATTTCCTTCCGATGTTGCGGCAATCTTGAGACAGATTCCTCCGTACTTTTGAGCTAGTCTTTCTTAGCAGACAGATATTCGCTCAAGACGACTCTGACTGTTTCAGGTATTGAGTCGAGCATTCGTTTCTTGCGTTCCTGTTCCAGCGCCTTCTCCATCTCTGCCGTTATGGATAGCATGAAGCGCTTCATCATGGCTGTGTGCCTATTGATACCTATAGACACAAGCCTAATATATGGGTTGTGCTATCTATGGATATCAATAGACACGGCATGGTGTGAGAGATGCCCTCAAGACGCCAAGTGGATGAAACCCGAGCCATGAGGGGTCAAGCAATCTGCGAACTAGGCAGCCAAGTGAGACGCCTAGACGACCAGACATATGAGGTCAACTCTCAGTCGGGAAATGGCAGCTACACAATCGTAAAGACACCTGAACGCGGCTGGCGCTGCTCATGCCCAGACCACATCTACCGAAGAGTCAACTGCAAGCACATCTGGGCCGTACGCTTCTCACAAGCCCTACGACAGGAAGTCAGCAGCCAAGTCGTTATCAAACCCCTAGACATGGAAACATGCCTCTACTGCGGATCAACGACAGTCACGAAAGACGGTCTTAGGCACAACCAGAACCGCGCAATTCAGCGTTTCACATGCCGAACATGTGGCAAGCGTTTCGTCAGAAACTTGGGCTTCGAACGGCTGAAGGCTACCCCGCAAGTTGTAACGAGCGCACTCCAACTCTACTTTACTGGTGAATCTCTGCGAAATGTGCAGAAGTTTCTCCGGCTCCAAGGCGTCAATGTCAGTCACCAGACCGTCTACAACTGGATTAAGCGGTATGTCGCGTTGATGCAGAAGTATCTCGACAAGATCACTCCGCAAGTCTCAGGTGTTTGGCGTGCAGACGAACTGTACTTGAAAGTCAAGGGGAACATGAAGTATCTCTTCGCCATGATGGATGATGAAACCCGCTACTGGATTGCCCAAGAAGTCGCAGACTCCAAGTACGCTCACGATGCCAGACGGCTCTACCAAGCAGCGAGATCGGTTGCAGGGAAGAAGCCCAACATCTTGATCACTGACGGACTGAAGTCGTACCATGATGCATACATGAGAGAGTGGCGAACGCAGAGGATCGACACGACAACACACCACATACGCCACATCACACTCTCGGGCAAGCACAACAATAACAAGATGGAACGGTTCAACGGCGAAGTCCGCGACCGAGAAAAGGTGATGCGTTCTCTCAAACGCGAGGACACACCAATCCTGACGGGCTACCAGATCTACCACAACTACATACGCCCACACGAAGCCCTAGAGGGCAAGACTCCGGCTGACGCTTGCGGAATCGAGGTTCAAGGTGAGAACAAGTGGCTTACCCTGATTCAGAACGCTTCCGAAGCAAAGCACAAAGCAGTGAAGAAGTTATCTGTGTAGCAAGTTCAGGTGAATGGGCTTGCGTATATCTTGGCCGGTGGCACTCCTTCTAGTTGTGTTGACTGTCGTGATTCTGCTGCTTGGGCTTCAATACAACTACATGCAAGTGGCGATCGGCATCATTGCGACACTATCTGCGGCTGCCGCAATACTCAAACTCCATACTTCAGGACCTAAGATCGGGCTTCAGTTTGAGAACGATAGACAAGCCACAGGCTACAGAGGTAGTAGTGAGATCTTCGATGGTTGGAGGATCAAGTTCACCTTTGTAAATGACGGAGAAAGAATCGGGCGAGTTTTTGACTCTCTTGCGAGTGTGGTTTTGAGCGGTGAAGTGGAAAATGTGGTGCCAGAAATCGTCGGATTTGGCCCAGGTGGAAGTCAGGATTTCATCGTTGAGCCTGATAGACCCATCATAGGTCAAGTTGACTTGGGAATAAAACCTCGCACTCCGGGTCCTTCGTGGAACAAGCCTTATGTAGAGGCTGTCAAGGCTGGTCGGCTCTCTGTCAAGATAGAGATTCATTGGAAGTATGGTGATACCGCAAAACGCAATGTGAAGGTTCCCCCCGTCATTGCTCTGGACGCCCCACTGCTCCGGGAAAAGAAATAGGCTGACTATGGAGAAGCATTATCATTCATGTCCCATCTCCCGTCACTTTACAATGCGATTCGGCTCCCCTACATTTGACAGAACCCTTGTTCAACTGGGGCGACCGCCTCGTCATGTTCGTGCGTCACGAATGCGAGCGAGCACACAGCATTTCAAATTAGGTTCGCAGTACCGACAAAGGCGCGCACAAAACAACTACTACCTCTCCTTCTGAAGATCGACGGTGGCGTACTACCTCGAGCTGGAGGCCTTCCCCCACAACCCATAACGTCGATGGATGGGCCTCGGGTAGGCAGCTGGTTCAGATCCATCTGATCAGAACGGGCAACGAGACCAAAGGGTTCTTGGATGCCGATTTCGTCAAGGCTTATATTTAATGTGATAAACATCAGAATAATAACGCTGGCGAACGATTTGGCACAGGAAGGAATGCTCATACTGCACGCCATGTTTGGAGAATTGGCTTTCATTACATTCGGCTGGTCTTTCGTCGAGCTGATGGAGCCAACCAAGACTCGAATCATCAGAGCCAAGTGGGCAACTCTTGCTGGTTTCCTAGGCACGGTGCTCTCTTGGATTGTCGGTGGCTACTACTATGTTGCGGTATATCCCAAAGCTAGGACTCTGATAAGAGAGGGTCCTTGGCCTTGGGGGCACCTCATCATCATGGAGGCGAAAGAGCACCTCTTCCTCATCGGTCCGTTCTTGGCGGCACTACTGCTCTTCATTGTGTGGTGGAAAGGGCAAAAGTTGATGGTCGACAGTGACTCAAGACATGCATCGCTTGTGCTGTCGGCGATTCTAGCAATCGGCGCAGTCATGATGCTATTCATGGGCGCGATAATCGGAATAAGCGAGAGAGTCGCGCTGGGGTGAACAGCATGACGTCAGTCAAACCTGAGAAATCATATGAAGCCCCCGCAGGGGCCGCAACACTCGTCACTACGCTCGCTATACTTGTCATGACAATAGGCGCAGAACTCTATCCACCTCTGAAGGCTTGGCTGGCAGCGACGTTCGGTCATCACTGGGTCGGGAAAGGAGTCGTCTCAATAGTGATCTTCGTTGTCGTCATGGCGCTCTCCTACCCAATACTAACCAAGACCCCTCGCTCCATGGCTTCATGGTCAAACAGACTGTTCGCTGTTGTAATACTAGTCACTGCAATCATCATCGGATTTTTCATGTACGAATTCCTTTTCCCCTGATAGGCTATAGCGAGGACATGCCGTGGGCCATGAGCTTGACTTCGAGCGAACTCACGAAGATGAACGCGGGCCGGGATACGGAGAGCTGCCTTGCACACCGCGATCGATCAGCAACGTAGTGATCGGTAGCAGGTCGATTTTGAGAAAAGAGTGACTCGGCGCGCTACTCTTGACGCGACTTAGAGACCATGAGAATTCAACATGAACTCGGAAGCGCCATTGCGGTTGCACATAGACTGAAGGGCCAAACGTGGTCAAGATGAGTACGCGTTGGTAACCTGGCCTCTACTTCATCTTATTATTAATCTCATCTGGGCCGTGGTGGCGCTGGTCCTGATCTATTTTGGAATTGATGTCTACATTAGACTGAGAATGGCCGGAGAACAACCCGCGCTTTCGTACAGTATGCTGATCGTCGGCAGCATATTCTTCATCTTGATGCAGTACCACGTTTGGAACGACCTCTCGGGCTCAAACCCAGAGCCGAACTGGGCCGATCACATAGTTCCGATCATAGTTCTCGCCTACGCGATCTACGAGTACAGGAGGTTGATTCGTCGCGCCGAACGTGAAGGTTAGCTGTTTGTGCGTGCTTCTGGCCGTGGGAGCGGTGGTCCTACTACTCTTAGACATCTAGTACCGCGATAAGATTGCATCATCCTCTGGCCACATAGCATCTGTTGCAGGTTCGCATGGCTTCGACGTAGTCCATGTAGGTCCCCCTGATTGTAGTTCCTACATACCGAATACAGTCAAAACAGACCGGTTTCCCGCAGAATCTGCAGCTTGCCCATGTTCGGTCCTCATCTTTGGCCAGAAGTGCGCGGCCGCACTCGGCGCACGCCAGATCTGAAGTCGTCTTCTCATCAGCGACAGTCATGCTTTCGCCTCGATTCGCACTTAGAGATCAAGAGGGAACTTGCCAACCGCCCTTGCAAGATCCGCTGCCGTAAAGACTCCGATCGGCTTACCATCTTGTACGACGACGAGACGTCTCACCTTCATCTCAGCCATGATGCGGGCAGCCTCCTTCACGTCCGTGGTCGGAGCCACAGTGATGAGCGGTGACGATGCATAGCTTCCCACGCTGACTGAGGTTGGATCCCTCTTCTCGGAGAGGACTCTCGACATTAGATCGCGTTCTGTGAAGATCGCGTCGATGATTCCCTTGTGGGAGAGCAGGATGCTTCCGATGTGTTTTTCTCCCATGAGTTTGCAGGCGTCGGCCACCGATGTTTCCGAGTCAAGGGCTAGGGGCGGTGCGCTCATGAATTCTCTGACGCTAACCAACTATTCCACATTCACAAGGTTGCGGCTGCCTGTGGATAAGTTTGGATGGTCCCACGGGGATTCCGGGCCTACTGACTTGCGACGCCTTGCGGCTCAGGACGCTGAGTCAGATTCTGCTCTTCTTGGCGAGGTTTCGAGGAGACCTCTTCAGGCGCGCTCTGCTGCTTTCTTCCGGGCTGACTTGATTTGAGGTCTTCGATGATTTTCTGAATCTGTTTCTTCATTTGTCTGGAATCCTGGCTCAGGTTGAAGTAGTCGGAGAAGCTCTGTGTTGTCCGCAGAAGTTTCGATCTTCCAAGCTTCTCCTCTGAGATCAACCCCATATCCCTCAGCACCCTCACGTGTCCGTAGGCCAGGTTCCCCCTTACTTTCACGACATGTGACTGCGCGACCGGCTGGCGTAGAGCGATGTAAGACAACGTCTTCAGCGGACCTGGGGTGAGTAGTTGCCTCGTGGCCAGACGTTTCACACTCTTTGAGTATTCGGGTTTCAGCTGCATAACGTAGCGGCCGTCTGAGAGCTCAAGAACCTCCAGCGCTCCTGAATTCTGAGCGTACTTCTCCTTCAGGGCTGCTGCAAGTCTCCGAATCTTCTCGTCTGAGCGTAGGTTGAGGACCGATCCTAGAACATCCACGTCAAGAGGTTTGCCGGTTACGTACAGTGCAGCCTCAATCATTGAGACTTGAGTCTTTGTGCGCTCGTGCGAAGGCGCTGTGTGCTGCGGGGTCTCAGACAACTGTGGTAGCAACCTCTGGCAAGCCGATGATTATGTCGCCTTGATCTTCTTTCTGGCTCAGGCTTACTAGGTTCTGCATGACGAGGAACAGGAGCATGATGAATGCCCTGACGGCTTCCAATAGCGTGTAGTCTTTGGTCAGCTGTAGGAAGGACAATGTGGGGCCATTGGCGAACTTCTGCTGGAGAGTCGCGTAGAAGATCTCGATGTTCTTCTCGATGTTGGCGAGGAATTCGTCCATCTGTTCAAGGATCTCTGGAGGGCTGAGCAGGCCTTTCCTTTCCGCTAGAGCCACACTCTCACGTTTCAGAACCTCCTCAAGCATCGTGAGCACTTGTTCGATGGACGTAGACGTGTACTCGAATCGGATGGGAAACGGGAGAGGCGGCGGAACCTCCTCGTTCGGCCTCGCAATCGGCGGCTTCGGCGGGTCCTCCATTTTGAGTACGAGCTCGGACTTCATTCTGTGAATCATGGCGGAGGATAGAAGGGCGGTTCCGGAGGCGGAGAAGTCGATGAAGCCTTGCTTCTTCATCTCTGCCAGAAAGGCGTTCAAGAGATATGTGATGTTCACGTCCCAAGGTTTGATGCGGTGTAATCGAAGCAGGTCGAAGAGGATCACATATGGCGGCCGCAGCCAGAATGGCTTCTCGGTTATGTCCACTACGCCGTCACCTCAGCCATCGGCATCGAAACAACCTGCGAGACGCCCTCCTGTATGAAGACGCCGTAGACCCGGTTTGCCCTGGAAATCGCTGTGTCCTTGAGCGAGACGACAACGAACTGTGACCCCTTCGATCGTTCGAGAAGCAATTCTGCAAGCCTCTGCGAGTTGACTACGTCCAAGTGAGCGTCGATCTCGTCGAACATGTAGAAAGGCATGGGATGTATGGCCTGAAGTGCTAGCAGGAAACAGACAGTGCTGACGGACTTCTCGCCGCCGCTGGCGCTGCTGATTGTCATCTCAGATTTGCCCGGGAACTCTAACATAACGTCAACTCCTCCCTTGAACGGGTCCTCGGCAAACTCGAGCACCATTCTGCCTTTGCCGGTTCCAGTGATCTTGGTGAAGATCTCTTGGAAGGTGTTGTTTACCTGGTTGAAGGCTCGCATGAACATGTCATGCTTCTTCTTGTCGAGTTCGTTCATGAACTCGATAATTGCGTGCCGTTCTTTCTCGATCTCGTAGATCCTTGTCGCCAGCTGCTTGTAGTTGTTCTTCTGGTCTTCGTATTGGCTGACCGCGAGTTCGTTAACTGCGCCTATGTGTTCGAGTTCGCGCTTGAGAGCCGCCAGAGATTCTTCCAGCGATGGAAGCTCTTGAGGATCAACTTCGACTAGTTCGTTGTATCCTAGCTGCTTGATCTCCGACCAGAGAAGAGACGCACGCATCTCATTCTCCTTGATCGCCAAGTTGAGGTCGGCGACCTCACGGTTCAGGGGTTCAAGCTGATTAATGATCTTCATAAGTTCGGATTCAAGCCGCTTCAGCGCTTGGTCGAATTCGCCGCGCTTCGTCTTGGCGGAGGCGAGGCGGTTCAAGAGCTCCTGTCTCTGATCCTGAAGTTGCTTGAGAGTCTCCTGTTCCGTGCTCAGTGTTTGATTTGCTGCCTCGATTCTTGACTGTGCATCCGCGGCTTGCTTCTCGATGGATGCCGCTACGGTTTTCGTGTGATCGTGGCCTTGGCTGAACGTTACAATTGAAGATTCGAGTGTGGAAATTCGGCTTTCATGTTCAAACTTTTCCTGGACGAGCTTGTTCAGCTCATCATAGAGAGCCGCGTGTCTACTCTCCAGCTCAACGAGTTCGGCGGACTTGGCCTTGAGCCCAAAGGACCACCTCTCCTTAACCAAGAGGTCGAGTCTATTCTGCAGATCCTGTCTAGGTTCCAGCGACGCCTTGAGGGCGGCGTTCTCTTCTTCGATTTGTCCGCCAAGTTCTGCGATGCGTTTGTCAGAGTTCTCAATGGCCCTGGCAGTTCGTTCCAAGTCTTGTATGATCGTGTGGGTTTCTCTTTGCATCGCTTCGATTAGGTTCTTGCTCGCGGCTCTGCTGTCAGTGAGGTTCAGGATCTCCTCCCTTAGCCTCTCTAGGTCTTTCTTGCTTTGATCGAGGAGATTCTCCAGCGACGCAACAGCTGACGCTACGTCCGCAAGGGTTGACTGTTTCGGCACAAGCTTTCGGGCGTCCAATGGCTCACGGTAGTAGCCGATCTCCATGCCTCCCCCTGGCTCGTAGAGGTCACCGGCAAGTGATACTGCTCGGTGCCCTTCAAGAGAAACCATGAAGGCTGACCTTTGAGTTGCCGTGAGTATCGTGTCGCCGAAGACAAAACTAATCGCGCGGTCGAACGGCCCTACGGGTTCTATGAAAGCCTCAAGGGTACCTAGGACTCCTTCGATGTGGGTAGGACCCTCGATCTTCGTCATGCCGTGAACGTTTTCGATTGGGATCAGTTTCACGCGTCCAAGCTTGGTTCTCTTGAGGCTCTCTATGCATCCAATTGCACTGTCAATGTTCTTGAGGACGATCGATCTCATCCATCCATCTGAGGCCGCCTCGATAGCTCGGCGATGTTCCTCCTTGAAACGCATCAGGTCACATAGGCGGCCGTAGACGCCGCCAATGGCGCCGGACTTGCCCATCTCCTCTATTAGTTCTAGAGCGCTTTCATCAGAGGCAAGCACCTCTGCTACGCTCTTCTGGGTCTCAACCTCTGCCAGCGTGAGTCTGGCGTTCTTGGACACTTCGGCTGCATGCGCTACCTCAGCTTGCTTCTCGGCCTCAACATTCGCGTACTGAGCGAGGTTCGCCTCGATTGTATTCAGTCTGGACTTCTCATCTGCGAGAAGCTTCGCGAGTTCCTCCATTCTACTCTTGATGCCTCTGGCTAGGTCCTCGAATTCATTCCGCCGTGATTTGAGGGTCTGGACGTGTCCCTCAAGAACGGCAATCTTGGAACTGCTTCCCTTTGCTTCGGCATCGAGTTCTATCAGTTGTTTTGTGAGCTCGGCGATCTGCTCTTCCATCGCGTCTGCTTCGCCCGATTTTTCGCCAAGCTTCTTCCTCGATTCGGCGAGGGACTGTGACAACGCGTCGTGTTCTTTTCGTTTAGCCTCGAGAATCTCGACGAGGTCGGAGAGCCGAGATTTTCGGTTCGCTAGATCCGACTTGGATTGATCAATCGACTGATCCATCTGCGCTACGTTCTTCTCAAGTTCTGCTTTCTGTAGTCCTAGCGATCTGATGGTCTTCTTGGCCGATTCTATCTCAGCCTTGAGGCCCGCGATTCTCGCGCTGACATCACCGATTGTGCGCTCAATGTTGAAAAGCTCAGCGCTGTCCTGGTCTACGACTTTCTCCTCGTAACTACTCCGCTCGGACTCGATCCTTTCCCTTTCCTTGGAGACCTCGTCTTTCTTGGTTCTCATCCGTTCGATCGTTTGCTGTTTCTCGTTGACTTCCTGTCGAAGATCAGCTATCTTGGTCTGGATCTCAGCTACCTTGTGGGAGGTTATCTTGGCTTGAAGTCTGCCGGTCTCTTTCTTGAGTTGCTGCGATCTGAGGTAGTCGTTTCTTTCTTTCTCAAGCGCCTCGACTCTGCTGCGAACTTCATCCGTCCTAGCCGATGCCACCTTTATGTTCAGGTCAGCCTGCTGAAGTTGGAGTTCTGCTTCAGCCTTCTTGGAGTCGTAGACGGCGATTCCTATCATGTCCTCGATGATCTTTCGCCGTTCTTCGAGCGTGACCTCGGCAAGCCTAGTGATCGCGTGCTGCTGAACGATATTATGGCCGGAAACCTGAATGTCCGCAGACGACAGGATGTCGGTGAGTTGCTTTCTCGAGACGCGCCGCCCGTTCATTCGATAGATGCCCTCCCCGTCTTTCCTGAACTCTCTGGAGATCGTTACAGCGTCGGCGTCGACGGGTATTCGACGATCCGCATTGTCGAACTGAATGGCCACGTAGGCGGATCTTGCTGTGGCATGCGGGGAACCTCTGTGGATGAGGTCGGTAATTGTTCCGCCTCGGAGTTCTTTGGCGCTCAGTTCGCCTAGGGCAAACTTCACCGAATCTACGACGTTGCTCTTCCCTGAGCCGTTGGGCCCTGTCACCACGGTTAGGCCGCGATCAAGGGTCAGGGACACCTTCTTCCCGAAAGTCTTGAAACCTCTAAGATCAATCCTGCGAATGTAGACCAAGAGCGAACCGATCCCGACGTGTTCCGCGAGACCTTCGAGACTCACCGATCATGTAGTGAAGACAATCGGTTTTGAACCCTATTGGATGTGAGATAAAGCTTGGCGCGAGTTCTACCCGCCACACGAGCCGCGAATTCATGTCAGAATGACTTGCTAATGGCCTGCGCGGCTACTGTCCGAATCTTCTCTTGCGTTTCTGGTAAGTTCGAACAGCTCTGAGTAAATCTATCCGCCTAAACTCTGGCCAATATACATCTAAGAAGCAAAATTCGCTGTAGGCCGACTGCCACAGAAGGAAGCCGCTGAGCCGCTCCTCTCCGGATGTCCGTATGACGAGGTCAGGGTATGGGTTCGGCAGATGGGCGGTATAGAGGTACTTCATGAAGAACTGCTCGTCTATTTCTTCAGGCCTGACTGAGCCTTTTCCAACATCGCCCGCAATCTTGCGTGCGGCGTCGATGATCTCGGTTCTTCCGCCATATGCTAAGGCAATATTGAGGTAATGTTTGTCGTAGGATTCTGTTGCATCTTCGATCTCTCGTAGAACTTCCTGCAGGCCTTTCGGCAGCAGATCCACCCGCCCAAGAGCTTTCACTCGGATCTGATTCTGATGTAGTCTCTGATCCTTCAGCAGCCTTCTCCCCTCTTCCTCGACGATGCTCAATATCGTGTCCACTTCACGCTTTGGTCGATTGAAGTTCTCCATTGAGAAGACGTACAACGTGATGGTCTTGATGTTGAGATCGAGGCACCATTCCAAGAATCGCTCGCTGGTCTTGGCTCCATATCGGTGCCCGTCGTACTCTATGCCTGAACGTGCGATGGCCCATCGTCTATTTCCGTCAAGTATGACGCCCAGATGTTCGGGAATCGGCTGCTTTCGCACTTGTCCGTCGAGCCACTTCTCATAAACAGCGTAGGCCCCGATCGCTCGCAGGAAGCCTTCCATCATGGTTTCTCACGTCGCGGCGGCCTGCGAGAGAGCTCTCTGGCACCTGCAAGCTCTCGCGACTGGAATCTTGACTATTGCGTCCTTGAGCAACGATTCCACTTCCGGCAGGACCTTTTTCGCGAGTTCAGAAACTTCGGCTGCGCTGAGCGCCTTCTGGAGTCCCGCTGCCATGTTTGTAACGAAACATACGGCGGCGTAGCACATTTCTAGCTCACGTGCGAGGAACGCTTCCGGCGCGGATGTCATTCCGACGATATCACATCCTGCGTTTCTCATCATCCTGATTTCTGCGGGGGTCTCGTACCGTGGACCATCCGTACACGCCAAGATGCTCTCATCCCAGACTTTGCGAGAGCTGCGGTTTGAGACCTCGATCAAGGCTTTACGGATCTCTGGGCAGTAGACATCGGTCACGTCAACATGCACGACCGGCTCGGAGTCATAGAACGTCTGAGCCCTCAGTCTCGTGAAATCAACGAGGTCCAAAGGAATCACCAAGTCTCCTGGCCTGTAGCTTTCCCGCATCGCTCCAACGGCGTTAGTCGCGATTGTCCTTTCTACCCCTATCTGCTTAAGGCTCCACATATTGGTCCGGTAGTTCACCTTGTGAGGGGGGGTCTCATGTCGGGCTCCGTGTCTAGGAAGAAAAGCGACACGAACCCCGCCAACTTCGGCTACCGTAATGTCGGGAGAGGGCCCGTAGGGTGTTTCAAGCCGCGTGACTTCTCCGTGTTGGAGCAGTTTCTCGAATCCCGAGCCGCCTATCAGCCCTATCCTGACGCCAGACAAGAGCCACTCGCCGACTTGAGTCTGCATCCTTGTGGCACGACACGGAACGCGGAATATAAGGCGTGCCCGCGTGCGGGGCTAGATGGCGCCCTTTTCCATTAGCGCCTTGAACTCTTCAAGAGACAGCCTCTTGCCCTGCTCAAGCTTCTCAGCGCCAGACCTCTCGAGCTTTTCGCGAACCTCTTGCGCTTTCCGAAGCTTACCCAACGTCCCCGATTCGGCGATCTGCTGCCGCAATTCACGGATCTTGACAAGATTTGTGACGTATTGCTTGTGAGCATCGTCTGCGCCTCTGAAGGCTTCCACGAAGCCTGCGTGCGCCTTGTCTGCCTCAGCCTTGACGGCTGATGCAGAGGCGGCCACCTCAACGAGTTTCTTATGGATAACCTCGCTCTCCTCCACGACCTTTGTCATCTGCTCATGCAACGACTGAGCCTGAAGCCTGCGACCACCGATAGTCGCTTGGGTCCCGACGATCTTATACCTGAGATCTTCTGCCTTCTTGGCAACTAGTACTTGCGCTTCAAGCTCCTTCAGTCGCCTAATCAACTCCTTCTCCGCCTTGGGAGTGAGAGGCGTCGTCTGCACTTTCCATTCCAAGCGGTTGAACTCCTCGACTGCCTTTCGAGGGTTCCCGTTCATGCGTTCCGAGATCTTGAGTGACCTGTCCTTGAGCTTCTCGAGCCTTTCCTTTTCGGCCAGCGCGGCCTCCCGTGCTACATCCCGAGAGGCCTTGAGCTCCTTCACCTTACGGTTGAGCTCGTCTCTCCTAGCCTTGAGGCTCTTGACCTCGGCGACCAGCCTCTTGAATTCCTCGTTGAGCTTGTTGCGCTCATCGAGCAGTTCCCTAGCATTTCGGTTCAGAGCCTCACGCTGGTCAATCAAACGGACATTTGATTCTCTGAGAGCATTGATCTGCTTGAATAGTGCCTCGGGGGTGGCTGACAAGCTGCTCTGTACCTTTCGTGGCCAGTCGAAGATGCGTGATTGCTCATAAGACTTTCTCGAAAGGTCCTTTCTTAGACTTCCGGTCAATTCTCGAGAATTTCTGCGTGGCTCTACCTGTACTATGTTGATACCTTCGCGGAGCTCTAGCTCGAGAGTAGCATTCGCGCGTCCGCGACCAGAGCCCCGTGCTCGTAAACCATCGTCGGGTTCAAGTCCATCTGTTCGATTTGAGGGTTCTCTGTTACCAAACGCGAGGCGCATAGGATCAGGTTGACTATAGCATCCTGATCTGCGGGCGGAGATCCACGGTACCCCGCAAGCACTGAGTAGCCTCTGATTTCCTGAATCATCTCCCGCGCGTCCCGTTCTTCCAGCGGCGCTATCCGAAAAGCCACGTCCTTCAGTATCTCAACGAAGACGCCGCCAAGGCCAAAGAGAATCGTGTGCCCGAACTGGGGATCGTTGACGGATCCAACAATGACTTGCGTCGACTCGGGAGCCATCTTCTGCACAAGCACCCCTAAGACCCGTGCATCCGGCCTGCTGGTTCCCACCGTTTCGATGATTCGCCGACAAGCGGATTCCACAGCATCGCTTGAGGATAGACCAACCACGACCCCGCCCACCTCGGTCTTGTGAACTATCTCCGGGGAGACAATCTTCAGGACAACAGGGTATCCCATTTTCTCGGCGCAAGCCGCGGCGTTCTCAGGGCTCGTTGCCAGTTCAAAACGGGGTGTGGGAATACCATATGCGAGACATATGGCCTTGGCCTCGGGCTCGAGAAGATTATAACGGCCCTCTGCGCGCACCCTCTTGATTATTGCTTGCACTTCTTCACTGCCCAAAGCCACTTACCCACAGGCCCTGTACCGCCCGACCGCTTTAATACGGTTGCTCGCCTTCCATCTCGCGATGTGAGCAACAGAACTTCAGAGTTCAATCTGGTCGGAATCGTTGGAACAGAAACGGACTTCTCAGCGACTTACAATTGTCGGTACAACCCACGTTGACAAGTCCAGCGTTGAACGTGTTCTAAGGACTATCTCAGACGCGTGGCCGTCCGTAGTCGCCTTGGAGCTCGATGAAGAGAGGCTTTGGGCGCTGAAAGGTCCCGACAGAGGCAGGCTGGATTCCCCAGTTCATTCTGGCTTGTTACCGTGGCTGCTTGCATTGCTTGAAAGATCTGTTGGGTCTTTGACACACGTTTTCCCTGGAAGCGACATGCTTGAGGCAGCTGAGGAGGCCCGGAGAGTCGGGGCGCGAGTAGTCATGATCGACAAGCCGATCGCAACGATTCTGAGAGACCTTGGAAGCATGCCCCTTCATGAGAAAGTGAAGATAGCCGTCGACGTCATGGCGGCCTTGTTCACGATCAGAGCGAGGCGAAGATCCACTCAGCTGGCCGATGCAGGCCTCGACAAATTGATGGCGGAATTCGATGCCAAGTATCCGACCCTCTCGCGAATTCTCGTGAATGAGAGAGACCGCTACATGGCGGATAGGCTGCGAGAAATCCTACGCTCAACGACTGGTCAAGTTATCGCAGTAGTTGGGCTCGGTCACGTGAAAGGGATAATGCGACACCTAGCCTCAGATGAACAAGCGCCGAGCGGCGAGTCCTTTAGAATCACGTACAAATGGACTCTCTGAACCTTTTCGAGATGAACATGCTCATGTAAGGGTCTTGATTGCGGCGAATCCGCCTCTCGCCGCCTCCCACCACGTGCCAGCAAAGGCGATGAGAACGACATCTCCTCTCCTCATCCTCAGCTGGCTCTTGAGCTGCTCGAAAGTCGCGGGACTCCGTCTTGAGACCGGCTCCGCAACTCCAGGAAACTTCAGCATCTTCCCGTCAAAGAAGAAGGTCACCGCACCTGTCGCGCCTGCCTTGATCGCAGCGTCGCGCTGTTCGATCCCTTGACCTAACCGCTGCGAGCGTCCGGCAACTTGGAAGATGACACTCTCTGGACCGAGACCGAGTAGCTCATGATTGGATCTCTCCGCAAGTTTCAGGTGGTGACGTTTCATCAGAGTGGCTAGTTCACGGACGCCCTTTGGGCTGGCTCTCGCTCCCGCGCGGCGTCGCACGGCAACTAGCCCCTTTTTCTTCATTCGAGCGAGCGAGCCTCGCGCGACGCCTTGGGGCACGCCGAGCATCCTTGCTAGGCGATATCTTCCGAGCTCTCCCTCCGTTCGTAGCAACCAGAGGATGAACAGTTCCTGCTCGGGCGCAATCCGCTTCAGCCACAATCCCCGCCCATGCGTAGTGTTTGCTTCCTCGAGCGGTTTATGGTCTGAGCTCTTCCCCGCCCGTCAGGACGCGCGTCAGAGACGCATTCAACTCCAGCAACCCCACATTCGACTTTGCCGAGACAGGTATCGGCTCAAAGATCAAACCCGTCCCGTGCACCGCCATCGCCAAGTCACGAGCGATAAGCGAGCCTTCGTCGCCCGAAGTCCCCTCCAACGCGTCTTCTAGCTGCTCGATCTCGCTTCCCCAGCCCACCATTCTTTCCAATTCCTCCTCGGAAACCAAGTCGGCCTTTGTGAGCGCATAAACCTGCGGTTGACGAAGACGCGTGTAGACCGCTGCAGCCAAGAAGAGGTTTGACACGAAGTTCATCGGGTTCGTGCAAAATGGCGCGTCAAGCGCATACAAGACAGCCTTTGAATCGTCACCAATCGCCTTAGAGAAGTAGGGGCCACTCTCTCGAAATGCAAATAACTCAATCTGTCCTGGGGTGTCTGCTAGCACGAAGTCAGGCTCCTCTTCCTCAAGTTCACCACGAATCTCCTCGAGATGATCTGCTGCAAGATCAGACGCCATGATCAGCGCGCCGTTTGGACCGAGCTTGTACTTCTCCATCAGGTCATATATGTCCACATATTTTCTAACATCAACATCCGGATTATAGGGCAATGCAGTTGCCCCAGGATCAAGATTGAGCGTCATCACGTTCTGCTCGGAGGAACGCACAAACTCCGAAAACGACGCTACAAGGAGCGATTTCCCTGATCCGGCCATACCGACAACGAATATGACAAATATTGTAACTCGCCTTCCGCGAAGCTGACATTGATCCTGCTTCGAAATATGTCTTCACTAATTCGCAGGTGAGGAATCTGCCAGACAGAGGAAGTAGTCTTCCTTGTCAGGTTTCAGCGCTGGAAATGGACACCGATGAGGCCGCTCGCGACCCGGATTCCACAGTCATCAAGATCCTGCATCTAGCCTGTCAATCATTGCGGCCGACGATACTATGTGGGGTCGGCGCTCTTGTGCTTTCCCATTAGCCTTAGCCAGCGGAACTGCCGCGATCATCGCACGGTCAGAACCACTGAGGTTCAAATAGTACACATCCGCAATTGACCTGGAGCTGCAGAAAAGGGCACTAGGCCTTAACATAGATCGTTGCCAAGCGTTGCGAGTGCTGATCGAATGACTCTTCAAATCGACGATGCTGGGGTCGGCGACTTGCTGCACGGTGCCGTGGTAGGCGCATATCGTTCGGAAACCGGCGAATTCACCTATGAGATGATAGATGTTCAATTTTTCCAGTCACCGAAATTTGGCAAGAAGGCTTACCTTCGAAGGGCTTCCGAAGCAGTCATGCAGATTACCGACAGAATGAAAGTGCAGAAAAATGAGCCAATACTGATTTGCAGCAGCTTCATATTCGAAAAAGCGGTGCAAGACCTAGAAGAGAAGTACGGAAAAGAAAGAGTGACGGTCACGAAGATCACCAATGGTGCCCAACGTTTCGTCGAAACCGCCTACCTCGACGAAATCCGGAACCTCGGATATGAACCAATTGCGGAACGAGAAGAGAAGAGAGCGAGAAGCTTCTATCACATGTTGCGCTGGCTCAAGAAGGACCCTCGTCGATTCAGACACGCGAAGACAGGTTGGCCGCGTCTAAAGAGATATCTGAAACCTCCGAAAACTTCGAAGAAACTGTCGCACTGACGGTCATGCTTATCACTGAGGGAACTAGACCAACTCCTTTCCGGGGTGCGTATCCATGAGACAGCCGGTCATCGAAATCATCGCGATCGGAAACGAGTTGCTGATAGGGAAGACGCTGGACACGAATTCACATTGGTTGGCAGTACGAATTAACAGACTCGGGGGAATACTTAGGCGAGTCATAACCGTCGGCGACCGTCACGATGAGATCGCAAACGCGGTTGGCGATGCTCTGTCGAGGCATCCTGACTTTCTCTTAACGCTCGGAGGTCTAGGTCCAACTCATGACGACATCACGCTGTCCAGCATCAGCAAGTCACTCAAACGACGCCTCGTCCTGAACCGCGAAGCGCTGGCCTTCCTCAGAATGAGATACTTGACTAGGTTCGGGCCGGGTGTGAAACTCACCCCGCCGCGCGTCAAGATGGCAAGGTTCCCGGAAGGAGCTGTGCCCCTGCCGAACCCCGTCGGTACGGCCCCTGCCTCGTGCATTACTGTGCGCGGAACCACCATGGTCGCCCTTCCAGGCGTTCCGAAGGAGATGCGAGCCATCTTCAGGCGCTCTGTCGTTCCCATGATCGAGAAGTTCGGAGGCACCCAGCACTTCTACGACCGTTCTTTGATACTTCTTGGAATCCCTGAATCCTCATTGTCACCGATCATTGACCAAGTGATGCGAAAGCACAAGCGCGTCTACATCAAGTCGCATCCGCGAGGAATTGAGAAGAGCGGCGCGGCGAGGATTGAACTGCACTTCCGAACCGGTGGCACATCTCCGAAAGATCCGAAGGCACAGTTGGAGCATGCCGTCGCGATGATAAAGCGGAAGCTTCGAGGAAAGGCGACCGTTCGGGACCCACACGGAGCCTGAGCAGAGCAGGGAATAGCGGACGCTAGCCCGCAACGTCGAAGACGCTCAGACTACTTCTTCGAAAGCCACCAGTTCAGGTACTCTTTCTGCCTACGTCTTTTCTGCTCGTCTCCGGATTCCCTATCCAGCAGCCGCCCCCGGCCTTCAAGCAGTTGCTGGAACGTAAACGTCAGGCCGCAACTCTTGCAAGAGTACTGTTTCAGAACTGGGTCGTAGCTGAGCGTACCGCCGCATTCCAGACAGTACTGGGCCAAGCTCTGCACTTTCCAAGCGCCTTGTAGTTGCGGGACCATAGTTAAACCTCGCGCAGCACCGATCGGCGACGGTTTCTCAATAGTTTGTCAGTCACTTGCGAGGGCGTAGTAGTACTCGCCGATCTGTTTCTGTTCTCTGTCGACTTTGCTGCCCGTCTTGTTGACGCGGGGCCTTCCACTCGTCGGGTCACGTCTGAACGTCACATCCATCTGGCTAAGGAAACTGTTCATTCCATCCCTAAGCGGTACCGGTTGACCCGAGTGCCCTTCCAGGCCTGGTTTCCCGTCGAAGATCATCAGCCTATCAGCAATGAAGTCTTGCGAAACGATGTCGTGCTCGACGACGAACGCAAAAGCATGCTTGTCCTCCACTGTATGTCGGATAGCTTTCGCAACCGCGAGGCGCTCTTCGACATCCAGGTACGCGCTTGGCTCGTCCAGTAGGTACACCTGAGAATCCTTTGCCAAGCATGTCACGATCGCAACCCGTTGTAGCTCGCCTCCGCTCAGTTCCTGAACATTCCTGTCAACCAACTTCGTTAGGCCCAGCGGGGCGAGAAATTGGTTTGCGAACGCTTCTGTCCCATACGCTGGGCCGGCGACCGACCGAAACAGTGATTCAACGGTTCCTTGATACTTCGCTGAAATGTACTGCGGCTTGTAGCTGACGGTCAGACCCTTCCAAGCCAGTTCAGTCCGGTCGTCCGACTCCTCGATGCCAGCAAGAAGCTTGATGAAAGTGGTCTTGCCGATCCCGTTCGGGCCGAGGATGCCGACAACCTCACCCACCCCGGCTGACCCGGAGCTCACGGTCAGGCTGAACTGCTTGAATGTCTTCCGCATCTTGGGCCATTCAAGCTGCCAGCTGTCGACTGGAGCGAAATCACGTGGCGGCCTCGCATGGAACCGTATCGGCTCGTCGCGGAACCTCATGTTCTCGTCGGGCACGAAGCCGTCAAGATAGATATTGATGCCCACCCGCACACCATGCACATGAGATACGATGCCGTATACTCCAGGTTCCCCGTACAGAACGCAGATTTGATCAGAGAGATAGTCTAGCATCGCAAGATCATGTTCAGCCAGTAGTACGGTTCTGCCATCTTCGACAAGGCCTCTTATTGCGCGCGCTGCCCTCAGTCTCTGACTGACGTCAAGATGGCTCGAAGGCTCGTCGAAGATGTAGATGTCTGCATCGCGAGCAGCAGCGGCCGCAACTGCAAGCCTCTGAAGCTCACCACCGCTCAGTACGCTCATCTGTCTCGTCTTGATCTTCTCAAGCTGCAGTAGTTCGACGAGCGTCTTGAGCCTCCGTCCCTCTCCTAGCCTGCCCAGAACGTCCGAGACCTTACCCTTCAGGTACCCCGGAATCCGATCCACATATTGCGGTTTGTGAACGATTCTTAGTCGATTCTCGCTGAGCCTGCTCAAGTAGTCTTGAAGGATCGACCCCCGGTAGTTTCGAATTATGCTGTGCCAGTCCGGTGACCCTTCGACTTCTCCCAGATTCGGTACTATCTCGCCTGAGAGAATTTTCAGAGCGGTGGTCTTTCCGGTTCCGTTCCTTCCCACTAGTCCTGTAACAGTGCCCTCCTGAGCCACCGGAAGCCTGTACAACTTGAACGCGTTTACGCCGTACCGGTGGCTGCAATCTCGGTCAAGCTCTGCAGGAAGGTTGATTATGCTGATTGCGCCAAAGGGGCATTTCTTTATGCATATTCCGCAACCTGTGCATACGTCCTCCACTATGATCGGCTTCTTCTCGCCCTCGACGAATTTGATCGCATATCTGCGGTTCAGGACCTCGGGGCAGAACCTGTAGCAGGGGATACCGCAGTCGTCAGGCTTGCACCTCTCTCTATCGAGCACAGCCACTCTCGTCATTGACAATTGTCACCAGCGCAAAAAGGCGGGATTGAGCTAAGTTTGGAAAAAACGTGTGACCAAGTCAAGCGGAAGAAAGCTAGAAATCCTGTTGCTCAGAGCCTTCCTCCTCGCTCCATTCGTCTTCTTCCCAGTCCTCGTCCTCCTCTTCGTCCCAGTCTTCCTCTTCCTCACCCAAACTTCTGAGCCTCCAGAACGGCCGCCTATCTTGCGAAATACGAGTTTCTTTTAAGGCTTTTCTCAGACTCTCGGCCGACCTAGTCTACTTCATGGAGGCACGAGGGCTTCTCATGCCCGATTTTGCGAAGGCCCAGCACATGTCTGGAGTGCTATGAGCTGAGCCAATCCGACCACGAGCGTCAATCGTGATCATGCCAATCCACATTCCCAGTCGTCTTTGGCAGATAGTCAACTCCTTCTCGTACTAGTCTTGCCCTGAGAAACTTCCATGATCTTTTCGCATCCGAGGTCACTGGATTGCGATTCTCTAGGTGAAACGCCTTGGCTAGGCGATCGGCTCCGCTGCCGGCGACCATGACGTGATCGGTCTTCTCCATGACAAGTCTGGCTAACCGGATCGGGTTCCTGACCCGTGTTACTAGAGCCACCGCCCCAGCGCGAAGCGTTCGGCCATCCATGATAGAAGCGTCCATTTCAACTCGGCCAAGGAGATCCAGCGCTGAACCGTACCCAGCATTGAAGACTTGGTCGTCCTACATGGCAACGACGCAGGCCTTCACTGCGTCGAGAGCCGCGCCGCCGTGTCGAAGAAGATCCTGACCATCCGAGGCATCTCTCCGCGATCCCCTGATAGCCTTCCTTCGTCTAGTTCCCTTCCAGATCCAAGCTCCTCCGTGAACTACCAGACTGTAGGTCAATCGTTGTCAGCTCCGGAGATTGAAACGTCGTGTTTCGCTAGTGCTTCCTATTAAGGCGAGTCGAGGAAAGTCAAGAAGGATGGTGAGAGTGACCTTGGAAGTCCTGTCCGCACGGACTAGAGACATCGAAAGAGCTGCAAGGATAGTGAGAGCAGGCGGTATCGTGGCGTTCCCAACGGACACCGTGTACGGCTTAGGATGCGACCCTCAAAACTCGAAAGCTATCAACAAGGTGCTGTCTGTCAAAGGTAGGCGTGAAAAGCCGCTTCCCATTCTCGTTGCCTCGCAGGAATTGGCGGATCAGATCGCCGTCATGGATAGGCGGGCAAGAGCGTTGGCGTCTAGTTTCTGGCCAGGGCCGCTTACAATGGTCCTTAGGCCTAGAGTTCACTTTCCATGTTCGCTCACCATGGGTCGGAAGACGATAGCAGTGAGATGTCCGGGAAACCGAATAGCGCTACGACTGATTCGTAAATGTGGGGGATTCCTCACGGGAACGAGTGCAAACCTGACGGGGCATCCTCCTTGTACGAGCGCCGGGATGGTTGACCGTTTCTTGGGTGACAGAGTAGACGCAGTAGTTGACGGTGGCCGTTCTCTGCGACGATTGGCCTCGACTGTTGTCCGTGTACACTCACGAGGAGTCACTATACTCAGGAAGGGGCCAATACGAACAGAGCAGGTTGAGCGAACACTCCGGGCGGTTGCGTCGTCGCGCGATAGGAGACAGTAGACCGGGCGAGTGCCGTGGGAAACCCTTTTTCAAGGATTGATTGCGGTTAGTGGGAAGACCTAGGGCGCGAGCATCGGTTGCTGAGCGATTTCAATCTGCTTGTATCCACATCGCGTGGCAACGAGAAAAACACGTGCAGCGAAATGTGGTATCTACTCGGTGAGGCTGGCGACCGAAACCCGATCGTGGAGCGGACACCTGTGATAGGGCTCGTGGTGGCGCGTACAAAGATTGACCCGGTCACCGTCGTTGACAAACTCCGCTCGCTGTTGCTCGAACGCCCCTGGGAGTTTCGCTACACTCTGAAGGTGACCCCGCTCGCCGGCACCGTGCCTTCTAATCCGCAGACAATCGAAGACTATGCAGTAGAACTCGCCGAATCTCTCAAGAAGGACGAGAAGTACCGGATCACCGTTGAAAAAAGGAGAACCTCGATCTCGGGACGGGCTTTGATTGAGGCGATAGCGAAACGGATTGACCGAAAAGTCGATCTGGAGTCGCCTGACAAGGTGTTGCTGATTCAGATCCTGGGCGAAGTCACAGGGGTCTCGATAATAGCACCGGATAAGATCCTTTCTGTCGAAAGAGAGAAAAGGTTGGCGTCGCAGAAACGAACCAAGCAGTCAAAGGTGGCGAGCCGCTAGGTTCTCGTGGACAGAAGCGCAACGCGTTCAATTACAGCCTTCTTCACCGCTTCCTCAATTTGCTGACCCGGCATTCTGGTCGCCTCTAGCTCCATGACCCCGATACCATAAAGCGTCATGATCCTGCTAGCCTTCACGTCAGACCAGTCGTCGAGTAGCGCCTCATTCATCTCTGTCCTCAAGAACTGAGCTATCTTGTCCTCGAGTTCCTCCGCGCCAGCCTTAGTCTCGGAGAACGCGACGAGACCAATCGCCGGGGAGTTTCTGGTCACTCCGAGCCTAGCTAATGCGACATCGATCTGTCTTTGCGCTGAAGCGTAGAGAAGCGTCTCCATCGCCACACTTCTTGAGATGTTAATTCCCATCTTGAATGCGTGAAGTGCATTCACAACTGCGATTTCCAAATGCTCCTTGCCGGCAACGTGCGCGGCATCGAAGAACTGGACCTCCACGGTGGGGATTGCCATTCGCAGTTCTCTCAATGTCGCGGAGGGATCCATACCTGCAGGTGCTTTGAATGCAGAAATCGTAACGAACTTTCCGTCTTCAGACAGGTCGAGGATCAAGTCTCATCGATAGTGGCGAGCGAACGCAATGAGTCTTTCGACGATATTGGCGTCGATCCCGGCGCCGGTCAAGGTTTCTTTGACGTAGTCGATGGGTTTCCCTCTCTTTTCGGCCTCGTCAAGCAAGCGTCTAGTGCTCTCAAGCCGCTCCCATGGGAAGATAATCCATTGCTCGGTTTGAATGATGAAGAAGTCTGGCTTGAGGATGCTCTGCGGCTTGTAGTAGAGTGTCGCCGTCCGGATTGCTTTTGCACCGCATACGTCGAGGTGTTCCACGGCCACCTTCAGGCTTTCGCCGGTGTCAGCGACATCATCTACGACGAGCACATTGACACCTTTGACCGGAACCATGATAGCTTGACTTATCACGGGCTTCCTTGCGGTAACGCCAGGCGCAAGATAGAACTCGATCCTGATGCTGGCGGTGTTTGCATTCTCCAGTAGGTCAGACATGACGCGGGCAGGTGCCCATCCGCCTCGGCAGACCCCAACGATCAGATCGGGCCTAAATCCAGAATCCTTCACTCGCCTAGCCAGTTCTATCAGCATGTCATAGATCTTGTCCCATGATGGAGCGGTGAAGGACAACGGCAATTGGGCAAGCTCCGAGGCGTACAGCAATCCTTGACAGCCATTATAAGACTTCTTTCCCGCGGAACATACACGCATGCCCGACCATGTTCATTCAACAAAACATTGACGAGAAGGGTGCTCAGTGGAGATGCACATTTCACTGGGCCGTTCCCTCAAAGCAGGTCAGTCCACTTCATCGCAAGATCAGCGATGTAGGACCTTCCTCTTAAGTTGAGCCAACAGATTGCGCGCACGAACAAGAAATATTCTGGCTGCTTTTATATTCCAGATCCTGGTCTAGACCAGCCTGTTTCCGTACATGTTGGGTCGTTTCTGAGGTAGAGAGCAGTTGGCACGAAGGAAAGCAAGACGAAGACGCAGCCCGACCGAGATCATCGGTTTCATCGCAATAGGCGTGTTCATTGTCGCTCTGATCTGGCTAGCGGTTTCTCCTTCACCACAAACTCCCGTCCAGACGACGACAACGCGCGCGCTCGCGCCTGACTTTACGTTGACAGATGTTGACGGTATCCCCTTCAGAATTTCAGACCAGCGAGGAAAGGTAGTTGTGCTCGAATTCATGCGAACCACCTGCCCGGCCTGCATTAGTGAAGAACCCTACCTCAGACAACTCCGCTCTAGGTTCGGAAGCAATGTTGTTATGGTGATGGTCAGCGTGGATCCCTCTGGCGATACCGATAGCGTTCTGCGGGACCATCGAGATCAGAACCTCGTGGGCTGGATCGCGATTGGAGACAAAGCAGACGTCTACAAACTGTATGCCGTGCAATCCACGCCAACGATCTTCATCATCGACAAGAACGGATACGTACAGTACCAGCATGTTGGACTCACCGAATCTGCCGTCCTCATCAGCGAAGTTGAGAATCTGACAAAGTAGAACGTCCAAAGGGCGCGTGAGTCGCATGCTTGGCAGGCGGTCGACTCCACGTCCCTCTTGCGAGCGACTCTCTGACGGACTGGCTCGCCTTTCCCTGCCCAGCGAGGTTACAGGATCCGGCTTGTTGTCAAGACGTGGTTGGAAATGGTGGCTCCCGCCGAGGATCTTAATGCTCGCATTCGTCATCTTTCGAAGGCGGAGACATGGTAGACTGGTCCTTGAGAAGGTCCGAGGCGTTCCGCTGGTCGTGTTTCCAGGGGTCTTTCATCCAAGCCTGTTTCTGAGCACATCGCTTCTCCTCGACGCGCTTGACCAGCTTCGTTTGAAAGCAGACTCGTCTGTCCTTGACCTCGGTACCGGCATAGGAATCTGTGCGATATTTGCCGCGATGAAAGGAGCGTAAGTGACTGCAACCGACATCAGCCCCGTAGCGGTTCGCTGTGCCAAGGTGAACGTTGCCATCAAAGATGTGGAAGATCGCGTCAGAGTGGTCGAGGGCGACCTATTCCTACCGGTCGAAGGGGGAACGTTTGATCTGGTAATCTTCAATCGACCGTACTACGAAGGAAAGCCGAGAGATCGGCCTGAGTATGCATGGCGAGGCGAGGATGTGCTACACAGATTCGCACAGGGCCTGGGCGCTCACCTCGCCAAGGGCGGAAGCGCCCTTCTTTCGGCTTCCACGGAGCTTGACTTGCCCGCGATCAGGGAGGAACTTCACGCAAACGGATTTCAGGTTCGTGAGGTACGCAAACGAAGACTTCCAGGGGAGACAATGTTGGTGTACGAGTACGCTCGGTCGTCGGCCGGCCAGCCTCTTAGAAGTGAAGAGCTTGGACCTGGCCAACGATGAGCATTGCCGCCAAGCCGAGGCCTATTGCCAGAGGCAGCCCGGGGAATACCTCCCTTCGCTCCAGCATCTTGAACCCAAGAAAGCTACCAGCCGCAACGCCTGCGAAGGCTCCAAGATAGGCCAGCGTTCCAAGATTGATCATCGCATTGCTGACGAGCATCGTGTAGAACACAATGTCGCCCATTCCTATGGTCAGGTCGCCGACCGTGAACACCGCTCCTTTGAATTCTTCCAAGTCGGCCATTTCTGCGATCTTGCCGATTGGACCTCGGTAGACGGAAACTAGATCATAGACTGCTAGAGCCGCAAGTAGGACGATGGCGGTCAGGGCTGGAACCGAGGCTCCGAGGAAAGTTCCCGTTAACGAGCCGACAAGAGTGACGGATAGGAGCCTCATGCCTTGGGGACCCCTGTACAGACCTACCAGCAGAAGCCCAGCCGCAATCCCAGTCAGCCCAAGCCACTCGTATCCGTAGACGTCAACCACCGGTGCTAGTTGCGTAGCATACAGCTCGCCGTACCAGTTGAGGAGAAAGAAGGCGACGAAGAAGATTGCCCCAGCGATGAGATACTTGACTACTCGTTTTCTCTGGTACTTCAGAAGCAGGTAAATCAACGTGGCGGCGGCCGCCATCATGACAACGAAGATTGACGCGTTCAAGGTTGCACCGCTCGGGGTCTCAGGGAAGACCGTGATTGCAACGAGTTCGGCTTTCGAGGCTCTCAGCCCGTACGTAAGAACGCCCGCCAGAAAGAGCGCCACAACCACGGGAACGATTTGGATGGGGCTTGCCCTGAAATGTGACATCACTTGTCCCGTCCGAGCTTCTTCGAGCAAGTTTCGCAGTAGTCTTCGCCTTTGCGATCAGTGTCATTCAAACTATTCGAGAAATACATCACGCATGAAGGCTTGCCGCAGTGAGTGAGCCCCAGTGTGTGGCCAAGCTCGTGGACGGCCTCTTTGACGACACGAAGAGGAAACAACTGCTTGCCGCCATGGTGAGTAGTGTCTCTCAACCTATGCGTTGAGATTATCGCGACCCTCCCGGGCAATCTTGCCTCGCCGAAGACGAAGTTCATGTTCGGCACGTACAGGTCCAACTCCGTCACGCCTAGCAGTTTGTCCTCTTCAACGTGCTTCGCATGCCTCTCCAGATCTGCCAAGATCCTTGTTGCGTAGTATTGGCCGGAGCGAGGGTTGAAGGATGCCTCAAAGTTGGTTGCGATTTCAACAGTTCTGCAGGAAGCGCCTCGGAACTTCTCTGGTAGCCGTTCGTTGAGGACTCTAAGCGGTTGTTCGTGAACTCGACCGACCGGAACAAGCCCTATGCTCCGCAGCCTATATGTCGTAGGATTCACCGGCCTTAGGGACGAACGACTCGAGCCCGGCTTCCTTGTTCGCCCAATCGGCAAGAACAGCACAGCTGTCCTCTTCTCCGTGAATTGCAAAGACCTTGGCCTTCTTGTCGATGCTCTTCAAGCATCGAAGCAGTTCGCTCCTCCCGCCGTGAGATGAGAAGTCGAATTTCATCACTTTCGCGTCAACTTTCTGAAGCTTCCCGTGCAGCATGTATCTGCCTTCGTCTAGAAGGACTCGCCCCGGAGAGCCCTCGACTTGGTAGCTGACTAAGATGATTCCATTCTTTCTTCCTCGTGCGACAGATTCCATGTAGAAGACTGCCGCGCCTCCTTTGAGCATGCCTGCGGGCGAGATGATTACGCCGGCATTCCTGACAGCCTTTCGCCGGTCATGCCAATTCTTTATCCACTCTGCCTTCTTGACGGCGGACTTGAATAGCTGAGCATCAACAAGCGCAGACTCATGGTCTTCCAAGACCTTGATCGCAACCAGAGCCATCCCGTCAACATGCACCGGATGTCGGAAATTGTGAGCACTGAGCATGCACATTACTTCTTGAGATCTTCCCACTCCGAAGGCGGGAATCAGAACCGTCCCCCCGTCTTCAACTATTTCATTGCACGCGGCGACCAGCTGCTTCTCGCTTTCGTCGCGGTCAGGATGATCTTCCTTCGCGTAGGTGCTCTCGATGATGAGAGCATCAAGCTGACCGTAGTCGCAATCCGCTGAACCTGCAAGCCTTGTAGCTCTTAGGTTGAAGTCGCTTGTATAGACGATCCGCCTGCCCTGCGCCTCTATGAGTACTTGACTGCTGCCGGGGATGTGGCCTGCGTTGAGAAGCGTCACGGTTGCGTCTCCGAGCCCAAACGGGTGGCGATATGGCACATTCACGGAATGTTCCATCATCGTCTCCAAGTCCATGAACTCGTACGGCAGGTAGTATCCGCTGAGTTTGATCATATCTCGGATGAGTATGCCGCTCAATGCGAAGGTCGGTTCGACTCCGTACACTGGAAGCCGGCCCCTCACGTAGAACATCGGAACGAGCCCGCTGTGGTCAAGGTGGGCGTGACTAACGACAATGCCATGCAGGTCCTTCGGCGAAACGTGCACCGGGAACCCTATTTCGTGGTCGACCAAGACACCGTAGTCAAGCAGAATCGATTTTTCCCCAAGCTTGACTAGGAGGCCCGAGCGCCCAACCTCCTTGCATGCGCCTAGGAAGCGAATGTTCATCGTGATTCATCGGCCCGGGTGCGAAGCGGCGTCGCCACCTTTCTAAGTATTTTGCGGTAGACCGATCGCACCGAATGTTGTCTGGAATCACCCATACATGCTTTGCAAGGACTTGGAGGTTTGCTTCATTCTCTTCTCGAACTCCTCCTCGATCTCCTTCGCGCCGTCTTCGAGATCGGAGACATCTACTTTCACTCCGTAGGCCTTGCAGATCGTTCTCACCGCTACAGCTGCGGCTGCTGGGTCCGCTGTAGTCGCGGAGGCGTAGGGGAGAATAGCTATCGCCGGGAAGTCGCGCATCTCAAACTCGCTAAGCATCACAGCGAGTTGGCCGTAGACAAACAGCCCAGGCTCCAGAGTCGGGTACTTGAAGTTGTTCTTCTTGCTCAAGTATGCTTGAGTCGGCACTATTCTGACGTTCTGCTTACCGGACTTCAGGCCAGAATCCAGTCCCCCGATCAGCACCGCGTCCTTGAACTTCGCATTGATCGCCCACCCCGCAAGGGCCCTGGCAAACTCTGCCTCTTCTGCCCTATGGGGAGCAAACTCGAGCTTGACGAACACGAGTTTGCCCTTTCGAAAGATCTCGAACGGTGTCACCAGACCTTCCTCCGATGTGGAGACGAACGGAGGCGGGTGGGCGACGTCAACGAAGCCTATCCGTTTGGCCTGAAGCGAGTGAATCAGATATGAGATCGCAATGTATCCTGTCGAGCCGATCCCGTGAAAGCCCGTCATCAGGGTGCAGTTTCTGAAGTTGTTCCCGCGAACATTCAATGATATCGGCATGGATATCAGCTGTAGTTACGTCAGAGCGCTAGGTTGAGGTCTAACCGAAAAACCTGCCGAAACTTCTCGCCACGCTCCTTGGACAAACAATCGGTAACGTTTTTATTGATGTGTTTTGCGCGTATCCCTTTACTCTGTTTGGAGGAAAGATGACTTGGCGTATCTCGGCGGACAGCCTGTGCTGGTTCTGAAGGAAGGCTCCTCGAGGAGCAGAGGTAGAGAGGCCCAAAGATCGAATATGACCGCTGCGCGCATAGTCGCAGAGGTTGTGAAAAGCACCCTAGGTCCTAGGGGCATGGACAAAATGCTGGTTGATAGCCTTGGCGATGTGACCGTCACCAACGATGGGGCAACTGTTCTAGATGAAATCGATGTCCAGAACCCCGCCGCGAAGATGATGGTCGAAGTCGCAAAGACCCAAGATGACGAGGTGGGCGACGGCACAACCACGGCAGTAATCATCGCGGGAGAGCTACTGAAGCGCGCGGAGACGCTCCTCGACGATGAGGTTCACCCAACGGTTATTGTCTCAGGGTACAAGAAAGCTGCGGAGAAGACGATGCAAGTGCTCGATGACATATCCATTCCGGTGGAACCGGACGATAAGGCCACGCTCAAGAAGGTTGCGATGACAGCGATGCATAGCAAAGGCTTAGGACCAGCAAGGGAACACTTCGCAGACATCTCCATAGAAGCAGTAGGACTCGTCGCTGAGAAGCGAGGGACGGACTGGACAGCCGACATCGACAACGTACAGCTGATCAAGAAGGAGGGGAAGAGTCTCCTCGACACTGAACTCATCAAGGGCATCATTGTGGACAAGGAAGTCGTCCATCCAGGGATGCCGAAGGTAGTGAAGAGTGCGAGAATTGCGCTACTAGACTGCGCCCTAGAGATTGAGAAGACGGAGATCAGCGCAGAGATCAGAATCAACGACCCCGCACAGATGAAGGCATTCCTAGATGAAGAGACGAAGATGATGAAGGAGATGGTGGACAAGATAAAGGCCGCAAAAGCGAACGTGGTCCTATGCCAGAAAGGGATCGACGACACCACTCAGCATTTCCTTGCCAAGGAAGGGATTCTAGCCGCCAGAAGAATCAAGAAATCGGATATGGACAAACTGGCCAGAGCAACCGGTGGAAAAGTCGTCACCAACCTTGAGGATCTTAAAGAGACCGACCTCGGATCGGCCGGCCTAGTAGAAGAACGTAAACTCGGTGACGACAAGAATGTATTCATCGAAGGATGCAAGAACCCGAGATCGGTTGCGATACTGATACGAGCCGGACTGGAGAGACTCGTTGACGAAGCTGAGCGGGCGCTGAACGATTCGCTTTCCGTGGTTGCAGATGTCATAACCAAGAACAAGGTCGTTGCTGGAGGCGGTTCAGTCGAAGCAGAGGTGGCTAAGAGGGTCAAAGACTACGCAAGCAAAGTGGGAGGAAGAGAACAACTGGCCATTGAAGCGTTCGCGGACTCGATTGAAACCGTTCCCAGAACACTAGCGGAGAATGCTGGACTCGATCCAATCGACGTGATGGTTGAACTGCGATCCGCCCACGAAAGCAAAGATGGACTGTGGACTGGAGTCGACGTCTTCAAGGGCGGAACAAGAGACATGCTCAAGAGCGGAGTTCTAGAACCCCTCAAGGTCAAAGAGCAAGCCATCAAGTCCGCCACTGAGGCGGCTTCGATGATCCTGAGGATCGATGACGTCATAGCTAGCGCGAAGCCCCCGCCAACTCCGCCACCGGGTCCCGGCCCGGGCGGAGGAGTACCCGAATACTAGGCCTGAGGTCACCTGCATCACCTAGTCTAGGCAACTCTGTTCACATGCGACGAAGCGGCGAGACTGACCGATGCGATGAGAGGATAGAGCTAGTTAGCCGACCAAGATCTGTGACGCAAGCCTTTAAGAAAGGCTGCGGAGCCTCGTAGACGAACGGTGCTCCGGTAGTATAGCCCGGTCACGCGCGTAGCACCGAGAGTATGCTGGCCTCTCGCGACAAAGTCGGAGAAAGCCAGCGACGCGGGTTCAAAATGATCAAACAGGACTGATCATGATAATCCCGCCCGGAGCACCAAGCCATCTCAAACGTGAATCGGTTGCAGGAGCTCAAGAAAGGACGAGCGATACTTGTCACCGGCACCCCGGGCACTGGGAAGACGACTATCAGCTGCTTGCTTGCAAAGACTCTTCAGGCGAAATACGTCAACCCCGAGATCCTACTCCAACGCAAAGGGATCGACTACACATACGATGAGAGCAGGGAGACACGTATAGTGTCTATCAGGAGGCTTCGAAGCTCGCTAGCCTCACTAGCTAGGCGAAGTGACCATGGATTGATCTTTGACAGCCACATCGCTTTCAAGATCAGCTCTTCCCCTAAACTTGAAAGAGTAATTGTGCTGCGCTGCAATCCAGCTGTCTTGGAACGACGACTGAAGCGGAAACATTGGTCAAAACGCAAGATCAGCGAAAACGTACTGGCAGAGATCCTCGACATCTGCTTATGGGATGCCGTGCAAAACCATGGGTGGAGAAGGATTTCAGAGATTGACACGACCAATAAGCCTCCTAGCCGCGCGCTCCGGCTAGCCATTCGAGCCTTGAAGCAAAGGAAAGTTCGGAGGCAACCGAAGGCGCAGTGGCTATCTAGCCTTAAGCACCAACGATTGCTGACGCACTATCTTGTATGAGGCCGGGAGTTGAAGAAGACATACTTGGTCATAGCGTGCCCGAAATGCGAACGGTTCCTGCTTGCGAGGCAAGGCACGAAGGCAAGGCAGTGTCCCTACTGCGGGACGAGGATGAAACTTTCCAAGACCGAAGTTCTCTGGATGACAAGCGATCCTGAAGAAGCACGATCGATTCTTCATTCGAAGAGGCAGAGTCTGAGAATTAGATACTGAGAATCTCGAGGACGGACCAGCACACACTTTTAACGTCGATACGCCAGTATCTGTGGTGATCAGTTTGTCTTCGACAGCCGACAGGAAGTTCTCCGAGGAGCTTGCGCTCCTCATTCAGAGACCGGTCATTGTCGAAACGAATAGCGGAAAGAGGTATGCCGGGATTCTCTCCGGAGTCGATACGGACACACTCAGCGTATGCATCTCGAACTGCACGGACGAGTCAGGAAAAGTCGCCCACAGACTATTCCTTACTGGGCACTCGATCGCACAGATCTACAGCATGGAGAAGCCTTTCGACTTGCACGCGCTTGCCGATAGAGTAGAACGCGTCTTCCCGAGGATGGTCAAGATAGTCGAGGGAGCTGGCGTCATAGTGGTTATGGACAAAATCAGACTCAGTGAAAAGGGCCTTATTGAAGGATCCGGACCGGCTGCGGAAAGAGTGCAGAAAGTGTACGAGGAGTTCATGAAGGAACAAGTCAAGGGGGCTTAGCACCCGACCGTTGACGCGGATTTGAAGCGCTGCGTGTCGTCCAACCAACTCGCCTGCAAATATCAGGCACAGACCCTGTTGAAGGATGTGTATTGTATTTCGAGATCGGCGACCGAGACGTCCTAGGGAGAATAGGAACCTTTCAGACAAAGAGCGGAAAGCTTGAGACGCCCGCGCTGCTCCCAGTAGTGAACCCGCTCGCTCAAGAGATCCCTCCACGGACAATGTTCGAAAGACTCGGGTGCAAAGCCCTAATCACGAACGCATATCTCATAAAGCGACGTGCAGGAAGCACTCAAGTCGTCGACGTCCATGATTTTCTAGACTTCCCCGGAGTTATCGCTACAGATTCCGGCGCGTACCAAATCCTTCGGTATGGAGAGGTCGAAGTCAGCTCGTCGGAAATCGTCCAATACCAGCAGTCCATTCATACCGACATCGGTGTTATCCTAGATGTACCGACGGGATCGAGGACTTCCAAGGCCCATGCGGTTCAGACAGTCAACGAGACCATCAGAAGAGCCGATGAAGCGTGGAAAGTGATCACAAGACGAGACATAGCTTGGGTGGGACCAATACAAGGAGGGCAGTACCCGGATCTGGTCGCCCGTAGCGCTCGCGAAATGTCAAAGAGACGATTCGACATATACGCGCTCGGAAGCCCGACCGAGGTCATGGAACAATACCTCTTCGCAGATCTGGTCGACATGATCTTTGCGGCGAAGATGAACCTGCCGTCGAGCGCACCGTTCCACCTATTCGGTGCGGGTCATCCCTTCATGCTCGCGCTTGCAGTCGCACTTGGATGCGACTTGTTTGACTCAGCCGCGTACATTCTCTACGCACGTAGAGGTCGGTACCTAACACAGGCGGGCACCTTGCACCTACGGCAGATGAAGTATTTTCCATGCAGGTGCAGCGCGTGCGCTCGAACGAGCCCCGATGAGGTTAGACTACGCCCAGTCGGCGAGAGAACTCGATTCCTTGCCGAACACAACCTATCCGCGTGCTTGCAGGAGATAGAGACTGTCAAAGAAGCTATCGTCGAGGGAAGACTCTGGGAACTCGTTGAAGCCAGGTGTAGGAGCCATCCCAGCCTCTTGGAGGGCCTGCGAAGAGTCAGAAAGCATCAGTCACACATGACTTGGGGCGCTCCCTCAACGAAACGTAGGGGGATATTCTTCTTCGACTCAACGAGTCTTCAAAGACCAGAATATCTAATGCACCTTGAGCGACTGTTCCGAGACTATGTGCCTCCGAGAGAAGCGAGTGTCATGTTGCTAGTACCTGTAGCACGAGAACGGCCCAACGACTCGGCGAAGAGTACACGTAGCAACCTGACGAGCGAGGGCCGCGGTACGCACGTTTGCCTATACTCCCCACCGTACGGCCTGGTGCCTTCAGAGCTGGAAGACACTTTTCCGTTTTCGCAGACTGAGACTTTGGAAGAGCCTGACCCTGAGACTCTCGCAGCAATGGCGGAGACCGTTCAAAGCTACCTCACCAAGAATGCGAGATATCGAGCGCTTCTCCTTGTCCGTTCAGGCAAGGGATGGCAGGTCGGTTTCGCTGGTCTGTGCAGACGCATATGCAGGAAGATTGGAGTGAGATTCTCCAGTCACAGTGACAAGGAGATTTCGCGCAGCGGGACAGAAACTTGGAGCAGGCAAAAGAGGTATCTAGACAGGACCGCTAAGACAAGACCGATCGAAGGAGAATCGTAGGGCTGGCAAGTATTGTCAGCGAAGAAAAGCACGCTGGAAAGGCTGCTGGGCTCGGACGCCAGAGCGGAGCTACTAACATTCTTCCATGGCAATCCGAAAACCGCTGACAGCCTAGAAGGCCTTGCGGCGAGACTAGGAAAGAAACCTCGGGAGCTTGAAGATGATCTCAGCGAACTCGTTGAGATAGGCGTGCTGCGAGAGCAGAAGATCTACTCATTGAGCCCTGACCGAGATGTGACTCTGCAGAGGGAAATCTCTGACGAGTTGAAAGAGACGACAGAAAGGCAGGAGCGGGAACCACTCGAAGAAGTTACGACGGAACTGACCGGAATCGAGATCATCGATCATCTCATCCCATCAGGGATTCCCTCTCCGGTAATGCTTCTCTTGATGGGTGACCCGGGAACCGCGAAGAGAGAGTTGTGCCTAGAATTCGTTGCGAAGTCCCTGAGGAAGGAACGGCGCGTCGTCTATTTGGCGCTGGAGGAATCTCCTCAAGAGATCCGTGCCTCGTTAGGTGTGATTGGAGTCGATGTTGCGCGACTCGAGAGATCCCGCGACTTTGTGGTGATTGACTGCTACTCTCCGCAGATTGGCTTGGCGAGCAAGGAGGAGTTCAGCGCTGATCCGAACAACCTTTCAGAGCTGAGCATCGTAGTGTCGAAAGCTCTACCCTCGGGGAAGAGAGTCCAAGGCCTCTTCGTTCTCGATTCTCTTGATACGCTCATACGCAAACGAGGCCTAACCTCGTCCTTGGAGCTAATTCGCACGCTCAGAGCAAAGACCAGGATGGCCAAGTTTGATTCCATTGTAACCCTGAACAGGCAAGCGTTCCCTACCGCAATACTAGCAGCGGCGCAGGAAGACGTTGATGGCGTCTTCGAGATGAAGGTCCAAGAAGAGCCAACGGGTCTCACACGTTACTTGAGAGTGCCGAAGATGCGGGGCGCCTCCCATCATACAGCGTGGATCGCCTACGAGCTCGACTTCAAAGGGCCTCCCAGAACTAGCCGAGCAAAGCAGTAATCAAGCTGCGCCAACATACACTGTTCGCGGTCACTTCAACAGGAGAGTGACGAGAGTGAAACTACGAGAGTTGAAAATAGAAATCGAAGAATCTTCCAAGAACCTTTTCGGCGAGAAAGCCTACCCGATAACCTCCAACTGGATTCCAGTCACAGATGCCTTGGCAATCATCGATCGATTCGAGAAGGAGTGGCGCCAAGAGTTCGAGACTGCCTTCGCCGAAGCCAGGTCGCGGTCTCATCAGCAGCTGAAGGAACTTGTCGAAAGAATCATAAGCGATCTCCTTTCGTGACTGCGAACTCCTGGATGAGCATTGATGGCAAGGATTTTAATGAAAACTACGTAAATGATAGTGCTGCGAGCGTCGATGAGCCGCCAACGCTTCCTGAGTCATCCAATGAAACCGTTTGAGGTCTCAGCCAGTAGGACTACTGATCAACTGATAGCGGAAATGGCTTCCACGGCATTTCAGGGAAGAAGGCTCGGAGAAGCCTTCGAGATCTGGAGCCGAATGCTGAAGAAACGGCAGATAGTCATCTGGATGGGCGTCGCAGGAGCAATGGTACCGGCCGGCATGCGAAAGATCATCGCGCAGTTCATTAGGAGAAGAATGATCGATGTGCTGGTAACCACTGGTGCCACGATATACCACGATGCCTACGAGGCGACCGGGGGAAAACACTTCAAAGGCACCGACAAGGTGGACGATGTGCAGCTCAGAAAGTACAGAGTTGACAGGATGTACGACGTGTACGCAGATGAGAGAAGGTTCTACCGGCTGGACAACGAGATCGAGAGAGATTTCTGCACTCTGCTTCGAGACAACTATCCCTACTCTTCTCGCCAGATCTGTTACAGGCTGGGAGCTTGGCTTTCCGACAGAGCGCGAGACAAGGACGGCATCTCTGTCGCAGCATACGAGGCAGGTGTCCCGATCTTTCTCCCGGCCATCTGTGACAGCTCCCTAGGATTCGCGATGATGTTCGCGAACAGGAGACGAGAGAGAAAGTTAATCGTCGACCATATGAAAGATGTTGACGAGAGCGCGATGATAACCGAGAGGTGCTCGAAGAGCGGAGTAGTAATCTTCGGCGGCGGGGTTCCGAAGAATTTCATACAACAGTCCGCTGTGGTAGCGAGCTACGCGACCAGGCATGACAGAACTCACAACTACGCGATTCAGGTGACCACAGATGCCGCCCATTGGGGCGGTCTCACCGGAGCTACACTTGAAGAGGCGAAGAGCTGGGGCAAGTACAGCCCGAGAGCACGGATGGTCACTTGCTACGTGGATTCTACGATCGCATTGCCGATCTTGGCCCAAGCTCTTGCCGACAGATTCAAGCGAATCAGAAGAAACATTCCGAGGTTCGATTGGACAGAAGACAAGCTCGAAATCACGTTCCAAAGGTTCAGGGCATAGGCCTGCCGGCTGTCGGACTACAGATCTAAATACTCGCGAATATCGGTCTAGAATGGGCCCGGGCCCGTAAGGATAGAAAGTTCCCGGGAAGCTCAGCCAGGTTGGAGCGACGGAAACACACAAAGGTTGTCGAAGCTCATAACCCGTTGGTCGGGCGTTCAAATCGCCCCGGGCCCACCAGAACCCACTATGCTCTTGCTGTCAGTCAAAAGCGAATGAATGATTGCCTGCTTTCAACAAGCGATGCAGTTCGGCCGAGTGTCGGTTGGAGATCGTCTGGGCGAACACTTTCAAGAACGGCTATGGTTGTTGAATCCGTTTGATGACCAGCTGAATGTCTTCTGCCTTCACGGTCTTGCGGCCCGCGTGAGTGGCGAGTGTGGTAGCTTCTTTGCTGACGCGGACAGCATACTCTTCTAGGATTCGCCGCATCTCTTCGACCGCGTCGTCTCCAACTCGCTCTGCTCCTGCCTTTTCGATCAGCCTGCGGACGGCGGCCGTGGAAAGTTCACCGTTTCGCATCAAAATAACCAGAAAATGCTTTGAAATCGCAGATTCTATTAAGGTTTGCCACTTCTCGACCGGAGAAGGCTGGAAGCGACTCCTGCGCCGGCTAGGAGCTGCTTTTGAGCCTTTCTCATCTACTTTGTTATGTCAATCGGCACATCCGTCCGTGGGGAAAAGAAACGGAAATGTGAGATCATGCCCAAGCCGCGCTCCGGATTCCTTGGTCCCATAATGTCTGCGCCACAATTCATCAATGGCGTTCCACGCGAGAATATCGAACTGAGAAATTCGAACGATCTGCAAGCAGTAGCAGCGTTCGAAGCGCTGAGTCCACTAAGCTTAGGTTTTTAGGCTAGCGTTATGATTGCAGGCTTTCGCGATAAGTCGGAGACAGTGATTTGGGAAAAGTTCGCACGGACACCGTTAAGCGAGCCGCGCGGGAGCTGGTTGAGAAGTTCCCGGACAGGTTCACCAATGAATATGAAGCAAACAAGGCGGCGGTCAATGAATTGATGAGAGCGCCGTCAAAGAAGTTGAGAAATCTGATCGCGGGGTATGTTACGCGTCTGAAAGTGACGGATGCCAAGAAGGCGGCTCTGATGCAGATGAGCGCCGAAGCTCAACTAGGGTTGGGCGAAGAGCAAGAAGAACAGACCCAAGGGGAGAACAGCCCCGCAGCACCTTAGGCTTCCCCGAATTCTCATAGTACAAGCCAAACGGTTCAGATTATCTTCCATTTCTCCAACTCCAGCAATCCTTTCGGCACAGGGGCTGGATGTATGCGGTGGGTCCTTGACATCGTGCACACCTGACATTCAAGGTTCGAGGTCTGAAAGCGATCGCGTCATCCGTAATGAGCAAGATCGTATCTGTGGCCGACAGGACGAAACAACTACAGACCGATGCAAATGACATTGGGGTTAGTCGGATGATGATGAATGACTGATCTAAGAGGATGCTTCAACCATCGATCAGTGTTTTGTTCTAGAGATCTCGTACTTTGATCGCACCAAATCGTCCTCGCATTTGCGGTGAACAGTGTGCAAGTTGAAAAGGAGAGAGCCCTATATGCACACTGCCATGACAATAAGTGCAGCTTATGATGCTGTAGCGTGATGTGACTTGGGAGTCGTCGCTTATTTCTTTTCTCAAACCATCATCAGGGAATGAGAGTGACACACTGGAGAGTGATTGGTCTTGCTATCACGGTGTAGTTTGCAAAGCCTTTTATGGGGATGGAATGGGGTACACTTGACACGTGTTTAAGGGAGGCGCATGCTGATGGTAGAGATGTTTTGTGTCAAATGCAAGCAGAAGAGAACTGTTCCCGATGACAGCGTGACGAAGGAGAAGACGGCGAAAGGTCGCAACATGATACGTGCAGTCTGTCCGGTTTGCGGAACTAAGATGGTCAAGTTCGTAAAGTGACCCTCGACCTACGCTTGTTGCACGCCACTCGCAGAACTGTCGAGGGACGAACCAGCGTTTCTGACTCTCTCATTTTCATTCGAAATTGCCAGAGGCCAACATTGCAGAAAAAGGGGCACAAACGTTGGCCAAGGGGACGAAGGAACATTCGGAGTTCCTGATCAGGCACGACAAGGTCGATCTCGGCATCTACCTGGCTCCGTCGAACATGCTCTTCATTCATGAAGAGACTATTCCCGATCGAGTAGCCGAATTGAGAGGCGCTCTTCTACATGATGGAGTGGTTAAGGATCCAGTAATCGTCGACGCGGGTTCAAGCGTTGTTCTTGATGGAATGCACCGCGTAGCTGCTCTCAAAGAACTCCGCTGTTTCTGCATCCCTGTGTGCGCCGTCGACTATCTCAACCCAAGTATCAGAGTCGGCGTCTGGTACAGGACGGTGTCTGGCCGATTGAGCACTCGCGAATTTGAAGCCGCCCTTTCGTCATCGGGTCTCAAGGTTGAAAGATCCTCGTTCGATCTATCTAGGGTGATGGAGAATCCGCACATTGCAGCGGTCTTTGCGAGCGGTGAAGGTCTTGCACTGAAGGATCACGGTCGAGAGCTCTATGAGGTTCTCAAGACGGCGGAGCGGTGTGCTCGACAGCTCGGCCTCACAATCACGTTCGAAACAGAACACGATGCGCTTGAGATGCTCGTCGACAAGAGGATAGACGCGATTATGACTCTTCCCAAGATCAGTAAGGCATCGATACGAGAGGCAGGACTGACCGGGCAACTACTGCCCCACAAAGTAACCAGACATGTCATACCCGCCAGACCGTTAGGAGTAAACGTGCCTCTGCGAACCCTCGCTGACGCGAACACATCGCTCGAGGACGCTAACGACCGTTTCGTTGCAAGCCTGCAAACCAGGGAGATAACACGTAGACCTCCGGGAACTGTGATAGAAGACCGACGCTACGAGGAAGAGACGTTCATCTTCAACTAGCAAGAACGGACGTCAGAAATTGCGAGTCCGAGTGAAACTCTACGGAGTTTTGAAGACGGCTGCAAATACGGACGGGCTTGAGCTCGACTTTGACGGCTCCGTTTCAGTGCGGCGACTCGTGAGCAAGCTCGTAACCGTGATCGGACGAACCGAATTTGAGAGATCCCTGATCGACGCGGATCTGAAAGACCCTAGGCCGAACGCGCTGATTCTAGTCTCGGGAACAGAAGTTGGTGCGCTCAACGGCATCGACACTGAGCTAAGAGATGGAGACGAAGTCGTGTTCCTCCCTGTCGCGCACGGAGGCTGAGTAGACTACTCGGCGACGTTGGACACTCTCACAGAGTTTATATCAACCGCGACAAGGCTAGCTTGCGTTCGACCGGGATCGAGGAATCATGCCTGCCCAAATAAGCGACATCGAGGAGTTCGTTCGAATTTCGGAACGCGCGGAAGAGTGTAGAGTCAAACGTCTCGAGGATGTCGTGAAACTCAAGCTCAGAACGCCAAGCAAGCTCTACACGATGAAGTTGAACGCTGAAGAAGCCGCAGAAGTTCTGAAGAGGTTGAAGTGCGAAGTCGTGGAAACCTAGGGTGCTTTGAAGAGCATCTTGGCCGGCCCATGTATTGGGATCCCTTACGACAGCGCGCTAGGGAACTCGTTCTTGGAGTAGCGTCGAGTCGTCCTAGTGGCTTAGTGAGGATCATGGGGAGAACAAAGCCGCCGGATTCTCCCTCTTGAAGTACGCGATGTTGTCGAGTCTCCTAACGAATCTCGGACAATGGCCACACTCAGACGCCAGTATTGGCTGCTGATCCTCAGGACATGTCAGCACCTCTAGGTTCAGAATCCTGTACCGGGCAGATGTCGGAGCCATGCCGTATGTTTTCACAAAGTCCTCCACTGTAAGCTCAGGTGCCAACGGGTCCTCCAAGTCAACGACGACTTGAATTGACCGAATCGGAGCTCTAACGAAGGCTCCTGAGTTGTCAGCCGGCAATTGTTGCTCTTTCCCTGCCGCGTCTTGAAAGGACCTCAACCCATGGATTTCCTGCGAAGAAAGTCGGTAGATTCTCGGCTACTCCGATATCCGACAAGGAGCTTGGCGGTGGGAGAGTTCGAACCGGCTCTCGGGCAGGACGCATTTCCCTAGAGGCCAGCAGCTGCTCACTCAAGTGTTGAACGGTTCGTTCAAGCATGTCGAACTGGGCACGAAGTTCACGGATCTCGTTCTGGAGCAGACCCGTTACGTTCTTTTCGGCTTCACTCCGCGTTGCGGTAGCAGTCTCGAAGTATCGTGCTGGCAAGGCTTCCTCAACGTTTCGGTGATCGTAAGTGAAGAGGCCAATGCCTCGGTCATGAAAGGCTCTCGCGTCAGCTACAGAAGCCGCCACCCTTGGAAGAGCAAGGTACGTTCTGTTGGCTTTCCCTGAGAGAGCTGACGCTTTCATGACTGAATCCATGAACACTCGCCGGTCTGCCCAGTGCGCCTGGTCCAAGATCACCACACAGACGCACACGCCTTGCCCTTGGAAGAACATGTCAGGGTTTAGACCAGGCCCTGACGCAGGAGACTCAGTCAGGCCAGCGCTCACAAAACGTTGACGGAGCCTTTCCCTTATGTCGACCGAGCTAGGCTGCGACAGGCAGCCATCCCTCCATGCGCTCCCAGTTCCACGTGTAGTCTTCTGGAACCGCATACCCGTAGATGATGCACCCATGCCAGACTGAGTATTGCGGATTCTTGGTCATCTTGACTGATACACCTTTGATGCCCTTTTCCTTCAATAGTGCCTTCATCCTCGTAGGAGCGTCCGTGGCGAACTCTCGAAGCTTCTCTGGAGCCTCCCAACTGAAGTTCCCGCCCGAGAGCAAGATCTCTTTGTAGAGCAAGGGTTGAAGCTCGACTGGGCATCTCTCCACGGACCTTACTACGGCTTCGCCGAAATCGATCATGCCCTCGAAGACAGTGTCACCTATCTTGACATCTCGCGGCCTCGGCATTCCTCTGGTCAGGTAGCTCCGGAACAGCTCGTTTCCAGGGTTGAAGGCGTACTCTCCGATCAAGAACCTCTGCCATGATTTCTCGGCAAAATCAACCTCGACCCTTGTGCCAGGAACCTTCAGCTTCGCCCTGAACTTTGTAGGGTTGTCGCGCGCAGCCTTGACCGCGCTCTCCAGATCGAGCGGAAGAAGACCCAGGTCCTCTTTGACGCAGCGCACAAACGCTTCCTCACGAGCCAAGTCACCGTACCCAAGATCCTTCAAGATCTCCGCTGTGATGCAATTTGCTTCTCCCCCTCCTCGATTCACCGCGACGAGCGCGTTTCTAATCGGGTAACTGCTGATCGGGCACACCTGCGTATTGCCGTGTCCAGACTCTACCACGACACATGTGGTCACTCCGTGACCTATTGCCACGGCGAATGGCTGAGAAATGACGGTGGCAGCCTTCACCAATCCCTCTTTGGCGGCCTCAGCCATTGTCTCGAAAAGGCTCTCGTACATGTATCGCCCGGAAACGCTCGAGAGCGACGCTACCACGTAAAAGCCCTGAAAATCTTTCCCGGGGTTAGGGCGAAACGTGTTGAGGCCAAAGCGTGAGATCTCATTGACCACGCGCCATGCCTTGGTGTCTCCCCGATTAATCACTCCATTTCGCATGGGATAGATGAGTCTGGAATTGAGATCCTCTGACGATTGCATGTAGAGCGGAACGTCGTCTCCGACGACGACTTCTGGTGCCTGATTGAGCGCTCGCATCATGATCGAATCTCGATCTGGGAAGTAACCTCTGTTGCGGAGTACTCTGGGCGCGTCTCCGCATGTTATCGGCCCGAACTTGAAGTCGCTGGTTCCAAAGTCCATGCCAAACGTATAGTGTTCTTTATACTCACTCAACGTGAACTCCTCTCGACAACTAGTCTCTTCCCGTCGATTCTGACGAGTACCTCTTCGTTTGCTGAGAACGGAAACAGGGAATCCTTGACGATGTCGGCGGGGATGTACAGAACTCCAGTCCGGCTTCGGTCGGAGCGAGTTCCTAGTATTATTCGTGCGGGTCCTTGAAGTACCATGCGTTTCGCCTCATAGACTGACGGGCAGAACGTACGACCGCCTGCACGATAAAAGGCCGAGAGTGACTTGATTGACTACGGAGACGGGTAAAACTACTCCGTACAATTTGCCAAGTCAAACAAACCAGACGTTGTGTTGGAAGTTCTTAATAGAACACTGTTGCGATTCTTTGAGGGCCTGCAAAACAAGGGATAGACATCGCCCGGCAGGATGGTTGAGGCCATTGTCAACGAAGGAGTACTCAATAGTAGATACCCACACGGCCGGTGAACCAACCCGTATCGTAACGGGTTTCCGAAGAGTAGGAGGCGCATCAATGGCCGAGGTCAAGGTACGGATGCAAACAAAGCATGATTGGTTCAGGCGCTTCGTGATGCGCGAGCCCCGAGGCCACAATGACATGTTTGGAGCCGTTCTCTTCCCTCCCAAGCGGAGGGGGTGCGACCTCGGTGTAGTATTCATGGACAACGGAGGTTACTTGGACATGTGCGGACACGGGATCATCGGAGTCATTACTTGCGCAGTGCAGATGGGTATCATCAAACCTAAACCCGAAATCATGGTCGACACACCCGCAGGCACAGTCAAGACGCGAATTCACCGCCAAAAACGCCGAGTCAAATCAGTAAGCTTCGAAAACGTCCCAGCCTTCAAATTCAGAACGACGGAAGTGGAGATCGCAGGGCGATCGATCCCCGTGGACATCGCCTTCGGTGGCAACGTCTTCGTTCACGTCTATGCACGGGATGTAGGAATCCAGATAGATCCCGAAAACAAGAACGAAATCATCGATCTCGGCATGAAGATCCTAGACGCGACAAACAGCAAGGAGAAGATCGCCCATCCAGAACATCCGGGGATCAACAGGGTCCAAGAGGTCCAGTTTTCTGGCCCACCCAAAAGCAAAGGAGCACACGCGCAGAACGTCGTCGTTTTCGGGAATGGACAGATGGACAGGTCGCCGTGTGGAACAGGGACATGCGCCAAGATGGCGCTTCTTCATTCGGAAAGAAAGCTAGGAATAGGAGACTGGTTCGTTCACGAGAGCATCATACGGACCAAAATCAAGGGCAGGCTCCTCGCCCAAACAAAGGTAGCTGAGTACGACGCTGTTATACCCGAGATAGTCGGATCCGCATACATCACCGGCTTCAACAGGCTCGTCCACGATCCGAAGGACCCTCTCGCAGATGGCTTTCTTCTTTGACCAGAAGCCGGATGAGGAAGTTCAAGATTTCCGACAGGTTCAGTATTCGGACATGCACAAACGGAAGGCACAGGTCTTGAGCAGAGTTACGCTCCCGCTCGTGCGAGCATCTCTTCTGCAAAGTGACAAGAGACAAAATGTCCCTGTCTGATCTCTCTAAGCTCAGGGTAGAGTTCCTCGCAGACCCTCTGTCTGAAGGCGCATCTTGGGTAGAATCTGCATCCAACAGGCGGGTTGCTGAGGTCGATGCCCGCGTCAACGATGTGCCCCAGTTCGCCAGAGGACGGTAATCCCGCACCTGCGTCGACAACGGGCATTGACGAAAGCAGCGTCATAGTATAAGGATGGCTTGGATGTTCGAATATTTCCTGTGTGGGCGCCGACTCTATGATCTTGCCATAATACATTACAAGCACGGTTGTCGAGACGTTCTTTACGAGAACCAGATTGTGGGAGATGAACAGGTAGGTAAGCGACAATTTCTTCTGCAGTTCATCCAAGAGAGCCAGAGTCTTCGCCTGAACTGATACGTCTAGCGCGGAGGTTGGCTCGTCTAGGACGAGAAGCGAGGGGTGGAGCGCAAGAGCCCTTGCGAGCCCTACTCTCTGTTTTTCGCCTCCGCTCAGTCCGTAAGGGTGTCTCTTTAGATAGTCTTCTGAGAGCTGAACTATCTCCAGAAGCTCGGCGGCCTTAGCCACTCGCTCAGAATTGGTCCCTATCTTGTGGATCTCAAGCGGTGCTGTGACAATATCTCTAACCCTCTTCCTCGGGTTGAGCGACGACGTCGGATCCTGAAAGACCATCTGCATTTTTCGCCTTGCATGCATCAGCTCGTCCTGACTCAGGTTTGTCACATCCCGCCCTTCGAACCATATACCGCCGGCCGTTGGATCATAGATCCGCACAATCGTCTTGCCCACAGTAGTCTTGCCCGACCCGGACTCGCCGACGAGCGCGCAGGTCTGGCCAGCTATCATGCTGAATGTGACTCCATCAACGGCCTTGATCTCACCTACCCTTTTCCTGAAGATCCCGCCATAGAGAGGGAAGTACTTCTTGAGAGAGCTCACGCGTAGGATTTCGCTGCTCAACTTGTTCTACCTCGCGCAGAGTGTGCATTCCACAAAATGACCGGGTGCCACTCCCACCATTTCCGGTCTTCCTTGATCGCAAGCGGCCACCCTGCGTTCGCATCTGGGATGAAACCGGCATCCGCTCGGCGGATTCACATAATCGGGCACAATCCCCGAAATCCCTTCTCCAATGCCTCCCCGTAGTTTGGGCAGCGATCGAATCAAACCTACCGTGTACGGATGGACCGGTTCACCAAAGACGTCCTTAACGCTTCCCACCTCAATCACCCTGCCAGCATACATGATAGCGATTCTATGGGCAAGCTTCCTAGCGGTGCCTAGGTCATGCGTGATGTACAATGTTGAGAGTTTCTCTGTACTGATTCTTTCCTTGAGCAGTTTGATGATCTTGTCTTGCACCGTCACGTCCAGAGCTGTCCCGGGCTCATCTGCGATCAGAAGTTTCGGACGTTTTAGGAGACCCATAGCGATCAGCACGCGCTGCCTCATTCCGCCGCTCAATTCGATCGGATATCGTTTGAGTATCAGTTCAGGAGAGGGGATCCTTAGACTGTTCAACATATCTACGGCTCTTTTTCTCAGCTCTCTTCTGAGGTTCTTGTCTCTCCTTAGCTTTAACCAATCTATTACGGCGAAATCCTCGTGACCTTGCCACGCCATCATCGTAAGCATCTGATCCCCCACAGTGTAGACAGGGTTCAGCGCCGTCATAGGATCTTGAGGCACCATCGCGATTTCCCTGCCCTTGATCCGCTGAAGCTCCGCCTCGTCGATCCTCAGGAGGTCCCTGCCTCTGAAGAGAGCCTTTCCCGAGACTATCCTCGCAGGCGGGATAGGGATGACCCTCAGTATTGCCTTCGCCGTCAAGGACTTTCCGCAACCCGTCTCACCCGCCAAGACCAAAGTTTCTCCCTCTTCGACCACAAGATTCATTCCGTCAATGACTTTCGCCTCCCCGCGAAATACTGAGAAGTAGACGCTCAGATCTTCCACCTGAAGGAGCGGCGAGAATGGCGCAGCTGAGCGTTTGGATAAGACGCCCTCGGAAGTCTCGGGATCGGGCATGAATTCTTCTCGGTTAAGCGGAGACGATTTGCTTATATATCTTTGCAGAGGCAGCTTCGAAAACTGTTGACCTCTCGAAATGGCTGAAGAAGCAAGTCTCAGGCCCTACCTGATCCGCAGAACCCTGCTCATAATTCCGAGCATATTCGGACTAGTAGTGTTGGTTTTCATCATTTCAAGGATTCTGCCGGGAGACATCGCGTTGCTCGTTCTCGGCCCTCGCGCGAGTGCTGAGCAACTAGCGCAATTCAGACAAACGTACGGTCTTCTGCAACCAATCCCCGTACAGTTCTATCACTATTTCACGGGATTGATGAAGGGAGACCTGGGCCTGTCCTTTCGAACGCAGAGACCTGTGATCCAAGATCTGATCCAACGATATCCGGCCACGATTGAGTTGACGACAGCAGCAATGATCCTATCGATCGTTCTGGGCGTCGCTATAGGGATCGTTTCCGCGAAAAGCAAAAGGAAGCTCGTGGACCCACTGGGCCGACTCTTCTCGATCTACGGTGTGTCGCTTCCAGAGTGGTGGACCGGTATGCTGCTCCAGCTTGGCTTAGCATTCAGCCTGGGGCTTTTGCCCTCCACCGGAAGATTCGACTACGCAACCCTTGCTCCTCCTACACCTATTACAGGTCTATACGTACTTGACAGCATCATCACCCTGAACGGTCCGGCATTGGCGAGCAGCCTTTCGCATCTTGCTTTGCCAGCTTTTGTTCTGTCATTGGGTTCGATGGCCCAAATCGCAAGAATGACTCGATCAAGTTTTCTTGAACAATCATCAAGAGACTACGTCGTCTTCCAAGAGGCGAACGGCCTTCCTGAAAGACTAGTCACGTACAAGTACATGCTGAAGTGCGCATTTTCTTCCGTGCTGACGATAATTGGTCTCACATACGGATTTCTGCTAGGCGGGTCGTTCTTGGTGGAGTCGGTCTTTGCGTGGCCTGGAGTCGGATATTACGTCGTCCAGGCGCTGCTGTACAAAGACTTCAACGCGGTGGTCGGCGTCGTCTTGGTTGTCGGAATAGGGTTTGCTGCTGTAAACCTGATCGTTGACTGTCTGTACGGCGCTCTGGATCCTCGAGTGAGATATGGAAAGGCTAGGTGAAATGTCGTGAAAGCCACTACCGCCGTTGCCAAGGAGGAAAGGCTGAAGGATTTTGCGGAGGACCTTCGAATCTCATGGTACAGATTGAAGCGAAGCAAGTTATCCGCGGCGGGAGTGCTGCTGATCATCACAGTCGTCTTTGTAACAGCACTTGCACCATACGTCACACCGTATCCTGAAGACGCCGGCAAGGTTACTCACTTCGCCGATAGGCTTCTACCCCCCAGCTCCGAACACTGGCTGGGAACGGACGGCGCCGGGAGAGACATGTTCACCAGAATAGTATTCGGCGCTCGTGTGGCCCTTGAAGCAGGCTTGATCATCATCGCAGTGGCAGTGGGCTTGGGCGTGCCGCTCGGTCTAGTAGCAGGTTACCTGGGAGGCCCCATAGATACGGTCATCATGAGAGTAACGGACGTATTCCTTTCTATACCAGGCCTAGCGCTCGCGCTAATCGTCGCGGCTTCAGTCACGCCGAGCCTTGAGACCAGCTCTCTTGCGATTTCAATTGTATGGTGGCCTTGGTACGTCCGGCTTATCCGAGGAGAGGTACTCTCACTCAGGGAGGAGCAGTTTGTTGAAGCCTCCAGGGCGCTTGGAGCGAGCAAGATGCGCGTAGCTTTTCGCGAGATACTTCCAAATCTGCTGCCTGTCGTAGCGGTAAAGGGAAGCCTCGACATGGGATACGCAATACTGTGGGGCGTCGCCCTCAACTTCTTGGGGTTGGGTGTGCAGGAGCCAACGCCTGACTGGGGACACATGCTAGCGGAGGGACGCTACCTTCTTCCCCAAGCGTGGTGGGTCTCCACGTTTCCGGGTCTCGCAATATTCCTTGCAGTTCTAGGGTTCAATCTGCTAGGCGACGGTTTAAGGGATATCTTCGACGTGAGGATCATCTAAGGCTCGTTTCCTCTGCATTGAGCATTCTTTTCCGCGGTGAGCTAGCTACCCACATGTGTCAGTCATAAAAAGAAACCGGATCATCGAGGCAAGTCAGAGTGGCATCCGTGGATAGAGAACTCCGACGAAGAAGATGGATCATCCACAGAAAACTTGACGGTTGGAGAAGCCTAGAGATCGCGGCAGCGTTACGAATCGATGAGAGGACAGTCTATCGCTGGTGGAGCGTCTACAGGAAATATGGGTGGGAGGGCCTACACGTCAAATCCAGAGCACCTCACCGCTACCACAAGACTCCCCAATCAACAGTGAACCTCATCCTAGAACTGAGACGCAGCAAACACTGGGGACCAAACAAGATCGAAGGATACCTACGAAACTACAAGGTTCAGGGAGTCAACCCCGTCAGCCACAGGACCATCCATCGGATCCTCGTCGAGGCTGGACTGAACAATCCGATCTCCGCGCCTAGAAGGGTCTGGGGTAGGCGTAGATTCCAGCGTTCACGAAGCAACGAACTCTGGCAGGGTGACTTCAAGCAGACAGAGGACGACGAGTGGATGATCAGTTACTTGGACGATCACTCACGCTTCGTTCCAGGCTCAAGGATCCATCACAACCCAACGGCGGAGCATGCGATCAGGCTTCTAGAGGAATCCGTGAAGCGGTACGGGAAGCCTGAGCAGGTCTTGACGGATCGGGGCTCCCAATTCTATCCAGCTAGGGGAGGCAGGTCGGAGTTCACGGAGTTCTGCAGCGGAAACGGGATTGAGCATATCGTCGCAAGCGTGCGTAGGCCGTCGACAATCGGCAAGATCGAGGCCTTCCATAAGGCGTACGTCTACGAGGGCTGGATGTTTCCGAGCCATCAAGGATTCATCCATTACTGGAACTATGAACGACCGCATCAAGGAATTCGTTATCTGTATCCTGCAGACGTATACTTCCATGACAGATGTGGGTAGTTAGAACACATTCTTTTCCGCGGGGAAACTCATATATAGAATCTGGAGCCGGTCATTCTAGCTTGATGAAAATTGACTAAAGAAGAAAACGTTTCTCGTCGGAAGTTTATCTCTGGAACAGTCGGCGGACTGGTTGTCGGGGCCGCGGTCGGAGCAGCTGCCGGCTACTCGTTGGCGCCCCCGGCCGCTGTCGGGCCTGCGGTTACGGTGACTACTACTAGTACTACTACGGCAAAAGAGACGACGGCCCCGACGGCAAAACAGGTGCTTAGTCACTCAACGTTTCTTGATCCAAGCTCCATGGATCCGCATAAGACCAACGACGAGCCTACTATGCGATTCACAGCAAACATGTACGATACACTGATCAAGATAGCGGGCATACCCGGATCGTGGATTCAGCTAGAGCCAAGCGTAGCAATGAGCTGGGGCGCATCTTCTGATGGCAAACAGTACACATTCAATCTCAGAAGAGGGATCAAGTTCCACGATGGCACGACACTGGACGCGAAGGCCGTTAAGTACTCATTCGACAGAGCACTGGCAATTGGCCAAGGCTTTACGGCAACTGCTGTAAAGCCTGTCGTGTCTAGCACGGAGGTGCTCGGCGACTATCAAGTAAGAGTGAACTTGTCATCAGCGTACTCTCCATTCCTTTCCGCCATTCCCTTACTCTACATCGTCAGCCCAACTTCGGTCGAGGCAAATGTGAAGTCGGGCGACTATGGAACCGCGTGGCTCGAAAGTCATGACGCAGGCTCAGGACCATACGTCCTCACTGAAAGGAGACCAGGCGAGTTGACGGTCTACGAACGTTTCCCAGGCTTCTGGGGAGGCTGGGGTCCGCAGTACTTTGACGAGATAAGATACGAGTTTGTCGGAGAGGTCGGCACGCTCGTGTCGAAACTCAGAACAGGCGAGTCGGACTGGGGCGAATACTGGCTTCCTGAAGACTCGTTTGTTGAATTGGCGAAGCCGGGGAGTGGGTGCACAGTACCACAGTGGGCCGACACAGCCGGGACCTTCACATGGCTGGTCAATAACCAGAACCAGTTCCTCAAGAACAAGCTCGTAAGGCAAGCAATGTCGTACGCATTCGACTACGATACGTGCATCAGGGACATATGGAAAGGCGGAGGCGTGCCAAGTCCGGGACCAATACCTCCTGGCATGCTCGGCTACAACCCTGCCGTCCCGATGTACACAAGGGACCTGACGAAGGCCAAGGCTCTGATGGCAGACTCAGGCTTCAAGCCTGGAGAGATAACCATAGACGCCACTTGGGGAACGGGTCAGGAGACGAGGAGACTCATGGCTATTCTGATGCAGACGAACTTCGCTGAGATCGGTATCAATCTTGAACTCAAGGAACTGCCTTGGGGAACTTGGGTAGAGCAGATTGCCACGCAAGACCCCAAAGATGTGATCGCGTTAAGCCCCTTGGCAGGATCCATCGGCCTCCCGGACCCCGACGACATCCTCACAAGGTTCTACTACTCACCGCTATGGGAGAAACAGAATGTAAAGACATACTACACTTGCTCATTCTACAAGAACAAGGATGTCGATGCGCTCATCGAAAAAGGCAGAGCTGCTCCAGCGGCTGAACGGGAGGCGATCTACAAGGAGGCGACCAGACTGATAATCGAAGACGCTGCTAGCATCTGGCCTATCTGGAACTACACGAAGCTCGTCATAAGATCAGACATAGAGGGCTTTAGGCCCTTGCCGTTCTACTTCACGAACGCGGAGATCTTCCGAAGAAACAACTGGTTCAGGGTCAAGAGTTAGGGAGCGTAACAACCCCCTAACACCCGTCCCTTTTTTTCTTTTTTCTCTAGCGCGAGTAGTGTGGGTACTCAGCGCCGCGCCGATGTCTATCTCTGAACAATCAATATGTTCCCGTATCTATCTAACTTTGACACGAACTCTTTACCGACGACAATAGTTGAGGTATTTTCTTCAATTATCGCCGGGCCCTTGACCACAGCCTCCGCAGGAAGCAGCTCCCTCTTGTATATGGGTATCCGCCTAGAACCCGCAGAGCGGCCAAGGTAGACCTCCCGCTCCCCCAAGTAGGCCTTCTCGACGCTTCTTCCACCGTCAGACAAAGGTCGTAGCGGGGGCTTCTTGACCCTAGATATGCCGACAACATGGAAGCTTACCAACTCCACCGCGTTGCCGGACAACGTGAAACCGTATTCTCTTTGATGGGCTTCGACAAATCTGTCCTCCGTGTCTTTCACCTGCTCAGCTGCGTACCTTCCTGAAGCAAGTGGGACCTTGATCGTGTGCTCCTGCCCATAGTAGCGCATATCTGCGTACCTTACAATCGTGACAGTGTCGCGGTCGACACCCTCTGAAGAGAAAACAGTGAGAATCTGCGACTCAAGTTCCTCGTATATCTTGTTAACGACACTGCTCGCCTGAATACGGTCCGTTACCTTGACGATGTGTGTGTGGACCATGTCGTGCCTGATGTCAGCCGCAAGCATGCCCCAGGCGTTGAAGACGCCTGCTGGTATGGCTGGCACGACTATCTTCGGTATCTGTAATTCACTGGATATGAAAGGCGCAAACATCGGGCCTGAACCACCGTGTGCGATGAGAGTGAAGTCTCTCGGGTCGTACCCTTTCTGAACTGAGATCAGCCTGATCACGTGAGCAGCTTGATCATTTGCTATCCTGATTATCGCGTCGGCCGCCTCTTCAACGGAAACTTTGAAGTGATCAGCTATCTTCCTGACGGCGTTCTCTGCCAGCTCTCTACTTATCTTCAATTCCCCGCCCAGCAGATACTTCGGATTCAAGTATCCGGCTACCACGTAGGCGTCGGTCAGGGTTGGTTCCTGCCCTCCTCTGCCGTAGCATGCTGGCCCCGGATCCGCGCCGGTGGCTTTCGGTCCGACTTTCAAGCTTCCGACATCGTCGATCCAAGCGATGCTGGTGCCGCCGCTGCCTATTTCCACCACTTCAACAACTGGCACCCTCACAGGGTGGCCTGGATTGAACCTGTCTCTCTCGACATAGTAATCAGTTGAGATCTTAGGCAGCAGGTCTTTGACCAGAGAAGCTTTGGTCGTTGTGCTGCCTCCGTCAAGCACCATGATGTTCTTGTCCCCCAGAAGCTCAGCGATGGCCAAGGCCCCGACCACTCCCGCCACGGGCCCTCCTTCTATCGTGTAGATGGGGTAGCTCTTTGCGAAGTCTGCTGTAGACATCCCCGCGTTAGCCAGCATCACGTACAGGATGCCCTGAAACTGCTCTTGACTCAACCCCTGCTCGAGTTTACCAAGGTAGGCGTCAAATCGCGGTTGCACATACGAGTTCAAGACCGCGGTTGAAGTCCGCTCATACTCGCGCCACTCGCGCGTAAGCTCATGAGAAAGGGTAACAAACGGTCGCCTTTTCGCCCGCTGAAGCTCTTCAAGCACAAGCTGGCCAGCTCTTTTCTCATTCGCCGGGTTTGAATAGCTGTTTATGAAGCTCACAGTGAACGCCTCCACACCGCTGCCGAGCAGTTTCTTGACCCCGGTCCCGACCTCTTCTTCGTTCAAGGGCACAAGGATCGTGCCGTCAGCCAAGATCCTCTCCTTCACGCGGACCTTCAAGTCTCGCGGGACAAGAGGTTCGGGCTTTCTGTACTTCATGTTGAAGAGGTCTCTTCTGTTTGCCCGGCCGATTTCGAGTATATCGAAACCATCTGTAGTTATCAATCCGACCTTTGAACCGGTCCGAGTTATGACTGTGTTTATTACCACGGTTTGGCCATGGACGAGAAAACTTGTTTTCTTCAGACTTAACGCGCTGCGACCGAGAGCTTCAACCACTCCAGTGGAGTAGTCGGCAGGCGTCGATTCAATCTTGACCCAGATCTGGTCGCCTGTTGCGTCATTGACGGCCAGAAGATCCGTGAACGCTCCACCGATGTCGATAGCAGCTCGCCAGCTCATGGCTCCGCAGAGAAGTTGATGATGCTTAAAAACTTAAGAAAAGCGTGGGAGCTTGTTTTGCAGAGTCGTGAGAGTTCGTGGCGCAAAGGGAGATCTTTTCGATAGAGACCGTGAAAAATGCCTTTGACAGTTTGGCAAACGAGATGTTCTGGGTCGCCATCAGAACTTCAAAAAGCCCCATATTCTACGAGACACTGGACTTTACTACTGTATTGACAAACGGTCAATACGACACAATAGCTACCGCGATCGGCGTTCCACTTTGGGCTCCTGTTGGTAAGTTTGTAGCCCAGAGTTCGATCGAAGGAATTAGAAAGATGGGAGAGGAAGTTCTCCCCAACGACATAATCATTTCAAATGATCCATATGAGACCGGGACACATTTGAATGACATCGGGCTTGCCATGCCCATATTCCACGGAGACGAAATCCTAGCAGTTGCGGTGGCCAAAGGTCACTGCTACGATGTCGGCGGGATGACACCTGGAAGCTGGGGGCCGGGCTCGTCGGATATCTATCAAGAGGGGATATGCATTCCTCCTGCGAAATACTATGATCAAGGGAAACCGAACAAGGCGCTCATGAGGTTGCTGACGGCCAATTCGCGCACGGCAGACTACGTTTACGGAGACCTGGAGGCTCTCGCCGCCTCGCTGAGACTTGCGGATCGCAGGATGCGTGAACTTGTTGGGAAATATGGCGTGGCAATAGTGAAGGACGCGATGAGCGGTCTTCTTGAGGAGGGGGAAGCACGCGCTAGGGCAAGATTGAGGGAGCTTCCCAAGGGAGAATTCCACGTTGAGGACTATCTCGATGAAAGCTACGTCTCACCGGAACCTTTGAAATTAACGGCAAAGATCAGGATTACAGATGAAGCTTTTACAGTGGATTTCAGCGGTAACCCGAAGGCTCTCCCAGCACCTCTTAACAACCCCTATCCCGGAACCTTTGCAGCAGTGAGCGTAGTCTTTGTCGCCCTAACGAACCCTCATACCCCTTTCAACTACGGACTCCTGAGGCCGCTGAATGTCATCGCGCCAGTAGGAACTATCTTCAACCCTCAGAGACCAAGCCCGGTTTCAGTGTATTGGGAAACAATGGCTTATGCCGCTGATCTCGTCTGGAAAGCCCTCGCGCCAAGTATGCCCGACAAACTCTCCGCGGGCCACTTCCTCACAGTCGCGTCTGAGAGTATTTCGGGCACTGACCCTAGGACCAACGAGTTTTTCGTGTTGTGCGAGCCAAACCCCGGAGGATGGGGAGCGGCAATAGACAGAGATGGTGAGAGCGCACTAGTGTCATACGCCGACGGAGAGACGTACGCAAATCCGGTAGAGGTGTTGGAGATACGATTTCCCGTCGTTGTGGAAAGATTCGAGTTGAATGTCGAAGACGGAGTTGGCCACGGGAAGTATCGAGGAGGTTTCGGTATGGTGAAGGACTACCGAATCCTATCTGATGACGCCATACTCACAACAGACATAAACCGGTCAAAGTTTCCACCATGGAGTGTTGCGGGTGGACAGAATGGCACCTTGAACTACTTGGCGGTGATTCGAGACGGAAAAGAGATCATGAAAGTCAGTAGATTGATGAATTACAAGCTGAAGAAGGACGATATCGTCAGCATCAGAACCGCAGGGGGCGGGGGATGGGGCCACCCACACGAACGCGATCCGACACTGGTCGCGGATGATGTTCGCAAGGGCCTTGCAACGATTGCCCAGGCACGTGACATCTATCGAGTAGTCGTGAACCCCGAGACACTAGATGTCGACCTAGAGGCTACGCAGAGGCTGCGGTCAATCAAAGCCAAGAACAGGGCATGACAATTATCGACGCGACGTTGCCCAGGCAGGTTCTCGTCACAGTCTCCTCTTTCAGTTCGACGCGCCTTAGGACCCCCATACCTGTCGCAGGGTCCTCAGGAAGTTCTCCCCAAGGATCTTGAGAATCTCCTCATCAGAGTATCCTCTTGATACCAACCCACGAGTTATGTTCAGCATCTTGGAAGCGTTCTCGATACCTCTAGGGTACAGATGGAGGGCCGCCTTGCCTGTCACAAGGCCAGGACTTGGGATCTTGACGCTCTCTTCGGTCATATATTCGGTGAAGTCAGGGCCAAGACCTACGTGATTCACGCCGACGAGGCCCGCAATATGGTCGATGTGGTCAAGCAGCCTGTCAAGCGAGGGCTTCTTGGCGTCTATGAAGGGCGAGTAGAAGCAGGCTCCAATTACCCCTCCTTTCTCAGCGATCGCTTGGATCTGATCATCCTTCAGATTCCTGGGATTGCCGCATAGCGTGCGGGCATTTGAATGGGTTGCAATCACTTGTCCTTTGGCGAGCGCCATCACGTCCCAAAACCCCTTTTCGGAAAGATGCGACATGTCTATCGCGATACGGGACCGGTCTAGCTCGGACACGAGCATCGCACCAAAGTTGCTGAGACCCGAACCCGATCTCTGCTCGATGCCATCTGCAACCTGGTTCCGGACATTCCACACCGGACCAACACTCAGCACGCCTAACTCCTTGAAGACGCTGACGTACCGGATATCTTCATCCAGAGGCATGGCCCCTTCAAAGTGAAATACGAAGGCTGTCTTTGCCTGCTTCTTTGCACGCCTGATATCCTCGACGCTTCTTGCCTGCAGCGCCCATTCCCGGCAAGCCTCGATCTCCTCCTTCGCGAAGGCTATTGAACGAAGGGCCATAGACGTAGCCTGTCCGTAACCTCCGTAACTGTAACTCTCGCTGTCCGCCCAAACGGCGAAAAGAGCGCATGTGATACCGCCCGCCTTGAATTGACGGCGATGCATCCGCCCCAGAATCTCGCTCTCGTCCTTCATCCTTCTCCTTAGAATATCCACGCCGATATCCGAGTGAGCGTCGAACACGGTGGCTCTGCTATGCAGCTGTCGAGCTCTTTCTTCCTCGCGTTTTGTCAAGGATCTCAAGAACCACTCAACACTCCCAAGAGGCTAGACAGGGTTAATACATGAAACGAGCCGGAGCACCATATCGGCTTTACGAGAGACCGGATGGCGCGATCCACTAGAAAGATGGCATACATTGGTGCAAGACTTGGACACTGAGAAAACCCTAGGGAAGCATTTCTTTGGCCGCTTTTCCATCTGGGAAATAGAGAGCGTTCTAGACCGGAGAGAGCAACGTTCGGGAGATTGTTCTTGACGATGAATTCAACGGATGTCGTCGTCATTGGAGGCGGAGCCATCGGCACTTCTGCTGCCTATTACCTCTCAAGAGAGCATGTGAGAGTCACGCTCCTCGAAAGAAGAGAGCTGGCGTCCGAAGCCTCGGGGGCAAACATGGGCGGATTCGCTAGTCAAGTGATGAACGACGAGATCATGGACCTCGCTGCCCAAAGTGCGGAAATGTATCGAACCCTAAGCGCTGAGTTAGAGTATGACATCGAATTTGATCCCACGGGGTCTTACGTGCTCATGGACAGGACAGATCAATGGCCCATACTGGAAGAGAACGCAAAGCGACTATGGCAGAGACACGGCGTGAAAGTTGACCTTCTCGGCGGGAAGGAGTTAGCCGAAGCAGACCCGGACCTCGCACGAGACATTCCCGGAGCGTCGCATTGTCCCAACGATTTTGTCCTGAATCCAACAAAGCTTGTTTTCGGATTCGCTGAAGCAGCGCTTAGACTAGGTGCCGAAATCAGCACGTTCACTGAAGTGGAGAAGATTTGTGTCGAAAACAGCAGACTGAAGTCTGTCATCACTAACAGGGGCGAGATAGAGACCGAGTCTCTCGTGATCGCTGCAGGTGCGTGGTCACCAGACATAGGAAGGATGTTGAAGTTACGGATTCCCGTGAAACCCAGGAGGGGCCAACTCTTGGTGACCGAGACGTGTCCACCTGCAAAGATCAGGTACATGCTCGACATAGACTACTTGCTAACAGGATACGACCTGGACGCCGTTGAGAGGGCACAAGACCCAAGGATTAAGCTCGGTGTAGCAACGGTTCTCAGCCAGACATTGAACGGCAATTGGCTGATAGGCAGTAGCAGAGACTTCCCGGGCTACGACAAGCGTACGACTATTGAGACACTCAGCTTCATCGCTAGACGAGCTGCGAGATTTCTTCCCAAATTGAAACGCACGAACATTGTTAGGACGTTTGCCGGACTTAGGCCGTTCTCGGAGGACGGCCACTTCATAATCGAGGAAGTTGAAGAAATTGACGGACTGGTCCTAGCGACGGCCCACCACGGGGAGGGAATCGCCCTAGCCCCGTCGACCGGGAAACTGGTCGCTGAGCTGATAACGAAGAATCGTACGTCCTGCTCTATCGAGGAATTCAGCTACTATCGATTCCACGATCGTGAATTGAGCGACAAGCAAGCTGAGGAAGGCGCCGCATTGTGAACACGAAGAGGAGAATCGAGAGAGCGATAGATCGAGGCCAGCCGTTCCAAATCCAAGTGGACGGTCAACCAGTATTGGCCTACGCTGGAGAAACAATCGCTGCCGCCCTATTTGCAAATGGGAAACGCATTCTGAGACGCACCTCCAAACGGCATGAGCCGAGGAGCATCTACTGCGGCATTGGCGTGTGCTACGATTGCCTGGTCACAGTGAACGGCGTGCCAAATCAACGTGCGTGCATGATTCCGGTGGAACCTGGCATTGAGGTCAAGACGCAGTGCGAATTCGCGAAATCGGATGAGATACAATGCTCAGAACCACCGAGCTAGCAATCATCGGGGGAGGGCCTGCAGGCTTATCCGCGGCCGCCGAAGCCGCCAAGGCGGGAGTCTCCTCGCTGCTTCTTGATGAGAACGCATCGTTGGGTGGTCAGATCTTCCGTCAGCCGCCTCTCGGCTCAAAGATCATCGAGGAGAAGAGACTAGGAAAAGAACTCATTGAGGGAAAGAGAGTGATAGAGCAATTGGCTGAATTCAAGGACAAGATTGACGTATGGACTGGAAGCCTTGTCTGGGGATATTTGAATGAGAATAGATTGGCGGTTATGCGTAACGGCCGCTTGGAGCTTGTAAGGGCCGATCAAGTAATAGTGGCTACAGGTGCATACGATCGCCCAGTGCCGTTCCCCGGTTGGACCCTCCCGGGAGTTTTCACGGCAGGTTGCGCTCAAGTAATGGTAAAGAGCCAAGCGGTTTTGCCCGGCGCTCGATTCCTGCTTGCGGGAACCGGCCCACTGCAGCTCGCCTTGGCGCATCAACTTCTCACGGACGGAGCGAAGTTGGTTGCCGTTGTGGAGGCTACGTCCATGATTCGGCTGTGGCGCTATCTAGACAGACTTCTCCGACAGCCCGGCTTGCTATGGGATGGCTTCAAATTTCTTGCGACTTTGAAGTTGCATCACGTTCCTTTCATACAATCTCACGTCATTCTTAGAGCATCTGGCTCTGAGGAAGTCCAGAAAGCAACAATAGCAGCTGTCGACAAGAACTCGCAACCGATCCCGGGCACCGAACAGACCTTCGATGTTGACGCGATCTGTGTCGGGTACGGACTGGTGCCAAACACCGACCTAACGCGGCTATGCGGCTGCATCCACGACTACGTTCCGGAACGTGGCGGTTGGGTACCCAGGTACAATGAGAATATGGAAACCAGTGTCAGCGGAATATTTGTCGCGGGCGACACGTCCGGAGTTGCGGGATTCAGGGTTGCTCTTGAACAGGGAAAACTAGCGGGGATATACGCAGCCTACAACCTCGGCTACCTAGATAGAGCCGTCGCTGACAAGCTAGCGCACCCTATCCGCAGGAAATTGAAAACACTGCAGAGTTTCCAGTCCGCAATTGGCGAGGTCTATTGTGTACGTCCGGGCATCCACGATCTCCCAAATGATGATACAGTGATCTGCAGATGTGAAGAAGTTTCCTTGAACGAAATTGTAAGAGCAATCCGATCCGGAGCCTCCGTTCCAGATGATATCAAGAGAAGAACGAGAGCGGGAATGGGATACTGTCAAGGACGCATGTGTGCTCCGGCAATTCTTGGAATAGCTGAACGTGAACTGAGCTTGAAACCTGAACGCATCGGTTATGCCAGACCTAGATCTCCAATAAGACCGATTCCCATGAGCCTGCTGCTAGAGACACCTGAGTCCCCCGTCCCGTAAGGCGCTTACTGAGCAGCGATACGCAAAAGTCTGCTTTGATGATGCTCCCCCCCAACGAAACGAAAGCATTCCTCTTCATGGGGTCATTAGAGCATGTGGGCGAACCCTAAATATGACTCATTCACAACCTACCGACTCACCGGGCTGCCCCAAATGCCACAACCGCTCTTGGATGTCAAGGATCTGTATGTTCAGATCGAAGTCTTCGAAGGGCTGGCCAAGATAGTAGACGGCCTGAGTATTTCAGTCAACAAAGGAGAAACAGTCTCGCTCGTAGGTGAAACGGGTTGCGGGAAATCTCTTGCATCCAAGGCGATCTTGAGACTGATTCCATGTCCTCCCGGGAGAATTAATGGGAAGATTCTGTTCGCTGGAACAGACTTGCTTGAAATGCGAGAAGATGAATTCAGTCTAGTAAGAGGCAAGAGGATCTCTATGATCCCTCAGCACCCTCACACTTCCCTCAATCCTGTCCTCACCGTCGGCAGACAGCTTGCAGACATGATCCTGTACCAAGGTAGAGTCAACATTGAATGGAGAAAGTACGCTAGAGATTCAACGAACAGGCACTTGAGAAGGAAAGCGAGGGAGCTTTCGACGAAAATGCTTGAAGAGCTTAGGGTACCATCGCCAGAGCTCGTCATCGATAGGTATCCTCACGAGCTAAGCGGCGGCATGAAACAGCGCGTACTCATAGCAATGGCTCTAGCGGGTAATCCGGAACTGCTCATTGCAGATGAACCTGGTACAGCCCTGGATGTGACCGTCCAAGACAAGATTACCAGACTTCTCAAAGAACGCATCGAAAAATACACTCTCTCAGTACTATACATCACCCACAATCTGGGCGTCGCCAAAATGCTGAGCCAGAGAATCTACGTTATGTACGCCGGAAGAATAGTCGAGTCTGCAAGCGTTGAGACGATCTTTAAGAAGCAACTACACCCCTATACAGTTGGATTGCTCGCATCCTTGCCGAAGTTCACGGGCGGCATAGGTACCGGCATCAGCGGTTCCGTGCCCGACTACTTGAATCCACCAACAGGATGTAGATTCCATCCAAGATGCGATCAGAAAATCCCCGTCTGTATGGACAGCGTTCCCGAAGCTATGCAAGTTGAGAAGGATCACTGGGTAGCTTGCCACCTCTACAATCGTAGGTGAATTTGTAGCATGAGCGAGGAGATCCTGAAGGTCGAGCGGCTAAAGATGTATTTTCCAGTGCTCGGCGGAATATTCAAGAGAAAAGTAGCAGAAATAATGGCAGTTGATGACATATCGTTCAGTGTCAGAAGGGGTGAGACGTTCGCGCTTGTTGGGGAATCTGGGTCGGGAAAAACCACAACAGGAAGGACAATAGTCAGGCTGCTCCAACCTACGAGCGGACAAATATGGTTTGGTGGAGAGGACATCTCTAGGATTGAAGAGAAAGACCTGAAAAGGATCCGAGTCAGGATGCAGATGGTCTTTCAAGACCCCACATCTTCACTGAACCCGCGAAGGACAGTGAAGGACACACTGACCGAGCCTCTCAAAATACACAAGCTTGCGCCCAGCCTCGACCATGCAAAGAAGATCTCGGAATTACTGAATATCGTTCAATTGGGCGAAGATTATTTGTACAGGTACCCTCATGAGCTCAGCGGCGGCGAAAAACAGAGGCTTTGCATAGCTCGAGCCTTGGCAGTCAATCCGGATTTTCTTGTGCTTGACGAACCAACGTCTTCACTTGATGTCTCGGTTCAGGCTAAGGTCATTTCCCTCCTCCGCGGCCTCCAGAGGAATATGGGATTGACCTTTCTGTACATCTCTCACGACATAGTGCTGATCAAGAATATCGCGAACGATGTGGGCGTTATGTACTTCGGAAAAATGGTGGAGACAGGTCCGACCGGAGGACTTTTCGGGAATCCCATCCATCCTTACACAAAGACTTTGCTGTCGGCTGTCCCACTCGTTGAGGAAGCAGTGAAGTTGCCTCAAACGGCTGAATTGGGAGGTGTCGAAGCGGAAAGTGTTAGCTTGAGTAGGATACCTCCTGGATGCCGTTTCTACCCGAGATGTAGCTTCAGGAAAGATGTCTGCAAGGAGAGCCTGCCTGAGTTAGCCGAAGTCAGCAACAACCACTGGGTAGCCTGTCATCTGAGCGGATGATTTCCGCGTGCGGCAGCTCCGACGCAAAAGAATAGTCACAGGTCGTTCCTGTCTCTAATCCTATGTGCGTATTCATCTTATCTTTACGTCAAATACGTCTCTCAAACCATCTCCGAGAAGGTTGAATCCAAGTACCGTAATGAAGATGAAAAGCCCCGGGAACGCTGTAAGCCACCAAGCGAACGGCAGATAGGTACGTCCCGTGCCTATCATCGTTCCCCAATCAGGGGTAGGTTCCTGAGCTCCCAGTCCGAAGAAGCTGAGGGTTGTTCCGACTATGATGGCGAACCCTATGTCAAGGCTAGCCTTCACGATCAGCGGCGTCATCACGTTTGGAAGTATCTCTTTGAAGGCGGTTCGTATTCTAGAAGCTCCCAAAGCCTTGCTCGCTTCTACGAACTGCAGTTCTCTTATCGAGAGAACCTCGCCTTGAACTACTCTAGTATACCATGGCCACCACACAAACGACACTGCGATGATACCGTGTTCGATGCCTGGTCCCAATGTGGCGACCACCACCATGGCTAGGGTTAGGCCCGGAACCGACATGAATATGTCCGTAATTCTCATTATCACCATGTTTAGCTTTCCGCCCCAGTACCCAGCTACTAAGCCCAAGGGAACGCCTATGCCCATCGCTATTGTTACGACTATGAAACCGATCATCAAGGCCGAACGCGAACCAAAGAGCACCCTTGAAAAGAGGTCTCTTCCGACTTGGTCTGTACCAAACCAAAACTCGGAGCTTGGAGGCTGAACTGCGTTTTCGAAATGCGTTCTCATCCCCGCGTCTTCAGGGTGGGGCGCTATCACAGGAGCAAATATTGCGATTCCGAACACAAATAAGGCAATGACTAATCCCACTATAGACAGTGAGCTCTTGCTAAGCCTGTACCAAAACAATCGAAGCTCCTTGTACCTGCGCTTGGCAGCTTCCCCGTATTTCAAGGAAACAGTTCCCGACCTCGTTTCTGCAGATCTCATCTTGCTACTCATACCTAACCCTGGGATCCAGATACCCGTAAAGTACGTCAACCACGAAATTTACTATTAGGAATCCTAGGCCAAAGATGATGACCGCCCCGACTACTGAATTGAAATCTTTGTACATGACCGAGGTGACCGTATAGTTTGCAATTCCGGGCCACGCAAAAACGGATTCGACAACAAATGCCCCTCCCAATAGAAGCGCGTACACGGACCCGATCATTGTGAGAGTTGTCGTAAGAGAATTTCTGAGCATGTATTGATAGGTGACCAAGTTCTTCGGTATTCCGTTTGCCGTTGCGGATACTATGAAATCCTGGGTTGATACCTCGATCATTTGGCCTCTGACAAACCTCGTGATTTGAGAGATCGAACTAAGCGACAGCACGGCGGCCGGCAAAATGAGATGTTCAAGGCTGATGTAGAGTGCATCCCAGTTGAGCGCGAGCAAACTGTCCAACACGTATAAGCCGGTCACAGATGCCGGAGGTGGTATAGAGGATACGGCTGGCCATCTACCAGTGGTAGGAAACAAGCTAAGAATACTAGCGAAGAGTATTTGCGCCATTATTCCAGACCAGAACTCCGGAATTGACACTCCAAAGAGAGACAGGAGTCTGGAGACGTTGTCCAACAGTCTGTTCCTGTGTGTTGCTGAGATAACACCCAGAGGGATGCCAACAAGTATGGCTATTATTACGGAGGCTGTAGCAAGTTCGAAAGTTGCCGGGAAAAACTGAACCAGATCCTGCAGAACTTGCCTTTTCGTATGCAGCGAATATCCCCAGTCCCCCCTGAACAGACCAACCAGGTATGCGAAATATTGGACGTAATACGGTTTGTCCAAGCCTAGGCGCGTCCTAAGAAGTGCGATCTGTTCAGGCGTGTAGGCGCTGGCGCTTGGCCCGAGCATCAGTAGGACAGGATCACCAGGCAAGATGCGCGAAATAATGAAGATCACCGTGTACAATCCGAAGAAAATGGGAACCATCAGCAGAAGTCTTCGCATGACGAAAGTCTTCAGGCCCGAGGGTTCCATAGCCTCCGGTCAGAATTCGAAAAATTCAGAAAAAATTGGGATAGGAAACGGGTCTATTGAACCTACATCTCTTCCGCTCTGAGTCTGAAGTACTTGTGCCATCTGTGGGGCATGTAGCTTGGCGGAGTTCCGAACGGCCACCACTCATATCCCGCTACATCACTGCGCATCGCGTTGAAATGGGGCTCTCCCTTTATAGCCCAGAGAGTGGTCGCCTGATCTACCAGTATAGACTGGATCTCATAGTACATCTCGCCCCGCTTCGCATCGTCGGCTTCGTACCTTGCCTTGTCTAGCAAGTCGTTTACTTTCGGATTGTCAACGAAGACTTGTGTCGCGTAGGTTCCTTTCTTTCCCTTCCAGAATCTTGAATGGTAGCCATAGTATAGATAGTTGTCTGGATCCGGGTAGGTGCTCATTGGTATCATAGCCACCATCGATGGTCCTGCCGTTTCAACTGACTCGTACATCTGTTGAGTCACAGAGTAGGGAAGCTCTTTGATGTTTATCTTTATTCCAATCTGAGATGCACCGTCTGCTAGCAGCTGGCCCATAAGCTTTCTGTGTTCCTCAGCTGCCAATGCGATGTAATCAAACTCAAGCTCCTCTGGTTTGTAGGCAGACTTTGCCAGCTCATCTTTTGCCTTGGCCAAGTCGAAATTGTACGCAAATTGTACGTCGGGATTGAAGTACTTGACTCCTTTCGGCACGGGTCCCTCGAGACGCTCAACCCATCCGTGGAATATTTGATTGACGCATTTGTCGTAGTCGAAGCAATAACTGAGCGCTCTCCTCACGTGGACATCATCGAGGCCTTTGGCTTGATTGTTATAGTTGATGCACAGATAGAATTCCAGGGGTATATCGACATCCACTTTCCAAGGTCCTGACTCTTGTGATAGTCGGTAGTACAAATCTACTGGCAACCATGCGCCGATCCTGTCTGCTTCTCCAGTTCTCAGCATCTGGGCCTGAGTCGCTGCCTCATTGACTACTTTGTAGATGGCTTCGTCAAAGTACCTAGATTTCCAACCAGCCCAATAATCTGGGAACCTCGCGTACGTCACATGGTCTCCGATTACTCTCTCCGTGATGGAGTAGGGACCGGCTCCCGCATCGTGGGTTTGGAGCCATTCTGTGGCATAGTCTCCTTTGTCCCCGTAGGGCCCTGGTTTCTTTATGTTCGCCTCGATGACCTTGCTGTTTAGTATGAACATGAAAGGTGTAGCTTGTATAAAGAGCGGAAAAGACTTGGTCAGAGTTGCCCTTACCGTATACTTGTCTAGTTTCTCAATATTGTCTTGCGGTAAGACATCGAGGTACAAGGACACGGGGTAGAAGTTTATCGTAAGCATCCTTTTCAGGGTGTAAACGACGTCATCGGCAGTCATCAGCGACCCATCGTGAAAACGCACGCCCTCCCTTAGATAGAATACGTAGGTCTTCTTGTCTTGTGAGATTTGGAATCTTCTGGCCAACATCGGCATTAAGGAAGGTGTGCCACTGTTCCCCTCTGTTCCCGGACCCCAAGCACTCAAGGCATCGTAGACGTGCGTGAATGACCAGCATGACACGAAGTTAACCCATTTGGCTGGATCCGCTTCTCCGGGGTCATGTTGCTCTACTTGTACAAAAGTTTCCTTCTTTGTCGGTGGTGGTGCTGCTGTGGCTGTTACAGTCTGTGTGACGGTGGAGACCACGCCTGGGCCGACTGGGGCAACTTCAGGCTTCGCCATATAGCCCGCCGCTGCACCAACAGCGAGTCCAAGAACAGTTCCACCGGCTATCTTCAGATAGGTTCTTCTATCGGTCTTTTCCTGGGACATATTCCCTCGCGAAGACGTATCGCGCGCCAATACATATATTATTTTCCATGACAGAACACAGGGACGGGCGCACGATAGTGAGCCGCTCAGAAAGGCTTGGAATGTCGACAGGTGGTTCTTGGCATGAGCTGGTTGTGTCTCTTCTCTCTCTGAACCTAGAGAAATGACCGCTTCCCCTTGGTCGACGACAGAGCTTACTCCATCTTGGACAGTTCCTTCAAGGTTTCCATGTGAACATGAAGTCCTCCTAGATTCAAGACAGTCTGCGATCACACTGGGTTGCTCCAAGGGCAGCAGCACAACCTCCACTGCACATGATGTTTCCCCCAATAATGTAGGCTCGTCTGCAGACAGGCTAAGTCTCTTGACCAGCGGCCCCGACCATTCCTTCGTTGTCTGCCCGCTCAATTCTCTGATAGCAGGCGAGTCATAATCGTTCTCCCACCGTGTCATCTCATCTCGACGAGTACGCATCGCCGCGGCGACGAATCTTCACAATTCGGAATTGAGCACAAATGATAATTTGCACCTTTTCGCCATCATAGGCGTTGGTAGATTGCTATGCGAATAAAGGTTATCGAACCCGTTGCCCCAGCAACTCCTTGGAATAGAACGATAAGAGAAATCTATGAGGCCTACAAGGATCCAGGTACGCAGATCGAAGTCGTGAACCCGAGCAGGGGGCCTGAATCAATAGAACAGACGTATGACGAGACATGGACGGCCCTACCGACATTGTTGGAGGCCGAGAAGGCGGAGGAAGAAGGCTACGACGCAGTAATAGATTATTGTTTCGGTGATCCCGGGCTCACAAGTCTGAAGGAGGCTCTGACAATACCTGTGGTGGGCATTAATGAACCAAGCGTTCACTTGGCATCAATGCTTGGAAGGAGATTCTCCGTGGTAGGCGTCGGAGGAAAAAACGAGGTTGGAATGATAGAGGACAAAGTTGAGTCATATGGACTCCGTAACAAACTGGCTTCCGTAAGACTGACTGACATACGGGTCCTTGAGATTAGCAGGGATTTTGATCACTTAGTGAACGCACTCTCGAAGGAAGGCACTAAGGCCATACAGGAGGATGGAGCTGATGTCTTGGTGTTGGGATGTGGAGGCCTACTGAATGTGGCTGAGATGCTACGAGAAAGACTGGACGTGCCAGTGATCGATCCGGGGTTGGTCGCGCTGAAGATAGCTGAGGACCTGGTCAAGCTTAAGTTGACTCAGAGCAAGAGGGCGTATGCCTTGCCCTATCAAAAGAAGAGGACGTAGTAGCTCCGGATTCCGTCTGTGTAGTCAGGTGTTTTTGTCGACAAATAAAAGATGACGTAGGCCGCAGTCGAGAAGGCCGACGCGAAGATTGGCCTACGCCGCTCAAAACTTCTTCTAGTGACGAACATCCCAAGCAGAGATGACTAGAATGCAGAGAACGTCGAGCGGCTCACGGAATTCGTTAGAAGCGACTCCTTGCCAAGACCGTGAGTGAAATCACGGTCAGAGACTACTGGAATGTCTGAGGGGCAGATGGACTCTGAATACACGAGATCAGGCAGAAGTCAGAGAAGCCTGCAAAACTGATAGCGCATGCTGAGAAAGTCACCACCAAGGTGTGAGCGAGCACTAGCCTGAGGTTCAGGCTTGGAGATGGAAGCAGCCGCGTTCAACGCTGTGCATTCACCGAACGACGAGCATGAGCCAACCTCTCGGCAGGAGGTCTACGTGGCCCAGTTGAAGGCGGGACTGAGGGGAGGCTCTTTTGGACAACGCGGGGCATCAGCGCGTCCGGGAGAACATGGCACCGATTCTTGACAGCGGCAGCGTTGTTAGTATGTCGAACGGAGGAAGAGCGCCTCCCAAAAAAGAATGGGAAGATCAGCTAGCTCATCTGAAGGATAGGATTACTGACTTATTCCCCACTCGTCGAGGATCTTCACCAACTCTGGATGAACGAATTTTCCATCTTTCTGTACGGGTTCGCCGTCAAGCCAGATGGATGCCTTCAGGATAATCCCGTCGTCATGCGATGCAGCATCCCATCCTAGTTGCCCTTTGAGATCAGGTCGCAGGAGCGGCCCCTGCCTTCCGAAGCCGACTTGGAAGCAGCCCCAGACTCTCTCGACTTCTGCTATGTCGCCCGTTTGCCGGGCCATAGGATGATACCCGTAGCAGAAATGGGCAATCCGATACATGTTCGGGTCGTTGAATTCTGCCAGATACCTCTTCAGTAAGTCTGCCTCGACGCCGCCTGATATCTCCCTAATGACACCTTGCTCAACCTTGAATCTTATTGGATTGCGTATGTTGTTTTTGATTTCGTCTGGAGGCCACACGTTGCCGTCAAAGGCCAAGACCCCATTTTCGGTGTCCTCGAGGGGTGATCCGCCCGTCTGTCCTCCTAGCATTATGATCTTTCTCTTGTCGGCGGTGCTACCATAGTTCTCGAATAGTCTTCCCCCGATCTTGGCCGAGAAGTCTGTGCCCGAAGGGCTTGTTACTCGGACCTCCTTCGCGTTGGTAGTGAGTTCAGCAAGTTTGTCTCCAAATTCGACCATTTTTGGATAGTCTACCCAGGCAATGGTTCGAACCATCGCTTCCCGGTCAAGAGATGTCAGACAGATATATGCACGGTTTCGCCTTAGGGCGTTTATCTGTGCTTTGGTGTACAGAATAGCTTTGACCGAAAATTCAACCGCGACATCTGCATCCATCATCGCTGCTGCGAGTGGTTTGGGGGGTTCAGCAAATGATTGCCTACGAGTTTCAGTAATGACAATTGTCGGTGTCGCGCCTGCCGCATACACGGCGGAGGCCGTAGCCTTCAGAACAGCTTCGTCATTCGCGTCGTCCCCGTAGATGAGAACGTCCTCTCCCTTTCTTACGCGCAGAATGTAGTCTACCAAGGTTCTTGCAGCCTTATCCAATTCGATGTACCAAGTCAAGTCTTTTCACACAACGAGTGGAAAGACTCTGTCAGAATATAATCCTTCCCGTCGTTTCTATTCGAAGGAACAATGGCCGTCAGTGTATCCGGGCAGAGCTCAAGATTCTGCAAGACGCCAACCACATCGGTGCATTTCCTGAGTAGTGTGAAAGTGGGGTTCGCAGAGGCGAGGCCATGGTCTACGCTAGATTACAAGCTGTTCCGGCGTCAATGTCGATGCTTTCCTCGATTTCATCCGATGAAGCCGAATCTCGCATAATCCGTATCGATGCTTCATGATCGATGAGATGTCGATGAAAGTTGGAAGCCCGGAGGGCCGGTGTGGTTCGCCTTCGAGCCCTACGGGAGGTTCTTTTTGGGTTCCTATCTTCTGCGGACGGGCAACAAACCCAACTGATCAGAGGACCAACGCATCCTCCCCAAGGGTAACGGCGAGAACTGATTGGGCACAAGACTTATTCGCGCTCGAGGTTCTTCAGGATCGTTGTAAAATGCGTATTACGAAGGTCGATGCGCATCCGGCACAGATGCCGATGCGGCGTTTCAGTGACGCATATTCGGACTACTTTACCGGCCAGTTTGTGCTTGTTGAGATCCAGACCGACGAAGGCGTAGTGGGCTACGGCGAAGCTCCTTGCACCGTCACCGTGGGATTCTATGGAGAAACTCTAGAAACAGTAACCGTTTCCATCAGGAAATACATTGCACCTAGGCTGATTGGAGAAGACCCGCTCAATATCCGCAAAGCCACCTCGATAATGAATATCGCGCATGGAAGCGCCGTCATAGCCAAGACCGGCATCGATTTTGCCCTCTACGACGTGGCCGGCAAGGCGCTTGGGGTTCCGACCCACACACTGCTGGGAGGAATGCAAAGGGAGCGTGTAAAGACCGCGTCTGAGATAGGCATCGCCAAGCCTGAGGAAATGGTGGAAGAAGCTAGACGGCTCATCAAGATGGGGTTCAAAGTCATCAAGATCAAGGCCGGCAGGGACGTTGAGGACGAAATAAGAGGACTCAGAGCAGTCAGAGAGGCGATAGGCGCCGACATAGAGCTGAGAGTGGATCCTAATGGCGGCTGGTCCCGTTCTGAGACGCTCAAGGCGCTGAAGGCTTTCGCGGACTGCGAGGTAAGCTACGTTGAACAGCCCGTTCAAGGCTGGGACCTTGAAGGCCTCGCGTGGATCAGAAAGGCGACAGGCGTACCGATAATGGTTGACGAAAGCGTCTGGAACGCGCACGATGTCATCAAAGTAGCTGAAGCCCACGCCGCAGACATAATCAACATAAAGCTCACCAAAGCGGGCGGTCTAAAGAACTCCCTGGACATGTACACAACCGCAGACGCGCTGGGGCTACCCTGCATGATCGGAACCGAGCTTGAAGGATGCGTTGGCGTGGCGGCGAAGCTTCAACTAGCCGCTTCGCTCGAAAATCTTCCGTTCGCCTGCGAGTTCACCGAACTAGCCTTCCAGAAGGTGGCTGTGAAGGAACGTCTTACATTGGAGGACGGCTGCTTGAGAGTGCCAAGAGGAGCGGGCCTAGGCATGAGCCCGGATAAGGAACTCATAGAAGAGCACAAGACCTCATTCTGAATTGCGAGATCACTTGCAAGACCATTGATACCTCAGGTTGGCACACTATCAGTGACCAGAATCAAAATATCACAATTGAAGAGATGAATCGGAAGTATCCAGCCTGGCGAGACGCTTGTACCTAACAAACGAAGAGCAACGCATGCTGAACGGAGAGTACGGCTACGCGCTGGAGACGGCCATGTCGGTGCTGGCCAAGCTCGGCGATATGTACGGCGCGGACAGAATGATTGAGATAGACAACGTTCACGTTGATGCTTCAACGTATGCGGGAATTCATGAGGCAGGCCTGCAGTTTTGCAAGGCCTTAGCTGACGATAACGCTAGGTTTCGAGTGCCAACCACTCTGTGCATCTCCGCCATAGATTTCAACTTGTGGCGTCAACTACGCGTTCCCGTCAAGATTGCGAAGAAACAGAGAGAATTGGCCAAGGCATACGCTAGGATGGGAGCTACGCCAACATGGACTTGCGCCCCATACCAGTACGGAGCAGGAATAAGATTCGGCCAAGATATCGCGTGGGCCGAGTCTAATGCGATAGCCTTTGCCAACTCGGTTGTTGGTGCTAGAACGAACAGGTATGCTGATTTGGTGGACGTATGTGCGGCGCTCACGGGTAAGGCTCCAAGGTTCGGGCTCTATCTCAATGAGAACAGACGTGGACAGGTATTAGTATCCGCAGAAGCAATCGAAACGGGACATCTTTCATGCACGGACTACTCAGCTCTAGGCTACTGTATCGGAGCCACCGTGGGCCAGAAGATACCTGTGATCACTGGGCTATCTTCCAGACCGTCAATCGACCACCTCAAGAGTCTGGCCGCTTCGGCGGCTACGTCAGGTTCAGTAGCTCTGTTTCACATGCCTAGAGTGACTCCTGAAGCGAGGACCATCGCTGAGGCTTTCGGAGATAGCGGTGTACAAGAGAAGATGTCCATAGGAAATGAAGAACTCGAGCGCGCTTGCATGCAGCTTTCTACCGTTGAAGAGAGTCAAGCCGACCTCATTGTGCTGGGATGTCCGCATTACTCTGTTGAACAGATTGGCGAAGCCGCCAGCTTGCTCGAAGGCAGAAAGATCAGAAGGAACGTTGAGGTGTGGCTGTTCACTAGCAGGGCGGCACGAATGTTGGCCGAGAAGAAGCGTTACGTGAAAGCAATTGAGGCCGCAGGAGGGAAAGTATTGTCCGACACGTGCGCCCTTCATCTGTCCCTGCGCGGATGGAACTTTCAGACGATCGCTACAGACTCGGCCAAGATGGCTCATTATGCACCAGCCATAATCGGAGTAGATGCAGTGTTTGCCAACACTGCAGAATGCCTGAACTACGCCACGAAGAGGAAAGGACGAGTGACGTGCCAGTCTTGGAAGAAGAGATAGTACTGAAATGTCACGGGGTTGTCGCCGGAAAGGCCAAAGGGCCGGCTCTTGTCGCAACCGAACCGATTAGCTTCTGGGGAGGAATAGACCCCGCGACGGGACGGATGATCGATAAGAAGAGCGGATCCTTTGGAAAGAGTATTTCTGGCAAGGTTCTCGTTTTCCCATATGGAAAGGGCTCGAGCACAAGTTCTGCGGTGTTTCTTGAGGCAGTGAGATGCAACAAGGCTCCTGTTGCAATGGTAAACGTGCAGACTGAACCACTCTTGGCCGTCGGAGTCATTTTGGCGATGAGACTCTACAGCAAATCAATTCCAGTAGTTGACCGCGTTGAGAAGGATCCGTGCGAAGTGATAGCAAACCAAGATTTCGTAGAAGTAGATGCAGACAGAGGCATCCTCGTAGTAAGACGGGCGCGTCGAACCAAAGAAGCGCCCAAAGTTCGCTAGACCGTTCCGAGAAGGCCGAGCATACAAGCTTGGCGATTGATTCAGTAGATGAAGAAGTTGTTGCGTTGACGTGAGGGTGTGTTCTAACTACCCACATCTGTCCCTGAAGTATACGTCGGCCGGAAAGAGATAACCGATTCCTTGGTGTGGTCGTTCATAGTTCCAGTAACTCACAAAACCGTCGTGGGTGGGAAACATCCATGACTCACAGACGTACGCTTTATGGAAAGCCTCTATCTTACCGATTGTAGACGGCCGCCTCACACTTGCGACGATATGCTCGATGCCGTTTCCACTGCAAAACTCCGTGAACTCCGAGCGGCCTCCACGAGCTGGATAGAACTGTGTTCCTCGGTCGGTTAGAATCTGATCCGGCTTGCCGTACTGCCTCATGGATTCTTCCAGAAGCTTGATCGCATGCTCCGCGGTTGGGTTGTGATGGATACTTGACCCTGGAATGAAGCGTGAATGATCATCCAGGTAGCTGATCATCCATTCGTCGTGTTCTGTGAGCTTGAAGTCAGCCTGCCAGAGGCTGTTGCTATGCTCACGCTCGAATCGACGCTTACGCCAAACCCTCCTAGGCGAGGAGATTGGATTGTTCAACCCTGCCTCGATGAGGATTCGATGGATGGTCTCGTGGCTGACGGGCTTGATGCCTTCAGATCTATAGTTACGCAGGTACCCTTCGATCTTGTTCGGTCCCCAATGTTTACTCCGTCTCAGCTCTAGGATGATGTTCACCGTTGACTGCGGAGTCTCGCAGTATCTGTGGGGTCTTCTGGATTTGACTCGTAGACCCTCCCACCTCTCCTTCCTGTAGACGCGCCACCATCGATCAACAGTCTTCTCGCTTATCCGTAATGCATCAGCGATGTCTCTGATCCTCCAACCTTCTAATCGTCTACGGACAATCCATCTTCTTCGACGCAGCACCGGATCCAATCATGTTCCTCTCGCAGTCTTCCGCGACTTTTCCTCTCTCTCGCATCGAGGGACACATGTGGGTAGATAGCTCACGTTGACGTGAGGGTGCCAAAGGCTTATATGGACATCAAAGGCCCCGACTTCCGGGATCATTGTTGAAGAGGATAGAAGGCACTTATTGTGTCATGGCGACGCCGTTCAAGAACAACGAAGAGCTAGAGACTGGAGGCTTCAAGTCAAACATTGATTTCTACATCGAAAACGGTATTCACGGTCTTGTCGTAGGCGGAAGCACTGGAGAGTTCGCCACACTAAGTCCAGAGGAACACAAGAAGATAATCGATGTCGCAGTTGACGGAGTGAACGGCAGAGTACCCCTACTCGCAGGGACAGCGCACTGCTCAACCAGATACGCCGTCGAAATGTCAAAATACGCAGAGAATGCTGGTGTCGATGGCCTGCTCATAGTGCCGCCATTCTACAGTCTACCCGGTGAGAACGCAATCTACGAACACTACTCTGCAATCTCAAACGCCGTCAACATACCGATAATGCTGTACAACAATCCGTTTACAAGCAAGGTGGACATGAAACCAGAACTGATTGCAAGATTGTCCAAACTCCGGAACGTGACTCACGTCAAGGAGAGCAGCAGTGACATCACGAGAATTTGGAAAATACGCAAGTTGACAAACGATGAACTCACCGTGTTCTGTGGAGCAGACAACCTTGCGCTTGAATCCTTTGTCATGGGCGCAAGAGGATGGATATGCGTCGCGGCAAACGTCCTTCCCAAAGAGTGTGCAGATCTGTACAATCTGGCAGTTGTGCAAAAGAATATGGAACAAGCCGGAAAGCTGTATGATAAGATCTTATCACTGTCTAACCTGCTTGAAGACAGCGGCATGTTCGCAGGACTATCGAAAGCCGGCCTCGACCTGCTTGGAAAGACTGGCGGAAAGCCGAGAAAACCGACGCTACCGCCTGACGAGAAGCACGTCGAGGAGCTCAAGTCGATCCTGAAGAGCTTTGGAAAACGCCTAAGATGATCTAGTCGGACGAAGGGCGATGAGACAGCCTGACCTAAGGCAGGCTCAGGTGACATCACTGTCACGAGGTTCCAAGATCATGAAGAGCAAGACGAGAGTGTCTGCTCTGCTGCTGTCGCGCAAGGAAATAGAACAGATACTTCCTCCGAAAGAAGTCATCAAGGCGGTTGAAGAATCATATAGAGAGTTCGGGTTAGGCACGGCGACGGTCCCTCCTAGAATCAGAGTAGATATGGAACGGTACAATGGAAACATACTGGTAATGCCGGCCTATTTGACCGGGATGGACGCCCTCGGCACGAAGCTGGTAACGACTCACTTGGAGAATTCAAAGTTCAACTTGCCCACAGTCATAGGAACGATCATCCTGAACGATCCGAAAACCGGCGTTCCAACGGCGATCCTCGACGGCACATACATAACTGCAATGCGCACCGGCGCGGCAGGCGCTGTTGCAGCCAAGTATCTATCTAGAGAAGACTCGTCGACGGTTACAATCATCGGGACAGGTGTGCAGGGACGCAGCCAACTGATAGCCCTATGCGAAGTACGACCAATACAGAAGGTTTTCGCTTTTGATGCCGACACAACAAGATGTGAAGAGTACATACGAGAGATGAAGAAACGCATCGACGCAGAAATCGCCAGGACGGACAACTTGGAGGAGGCGGTGCGCAAGTCGGACATCGTGGTTACGGCGACGCCATCATCAGACCCAACCGTGAAGGGAGACTGGGTGATGGAAGGCTGCCATGTTACAGGGATCGGATCACATTCACCAGATGCAAGAGAACTCGACGAGAACGTCATAACGAAGGCCTCCAAGATAGTCTTGGATACTTGGGACGCCAAGAAGGTCGGCGACATAGCCTACCCAATCTCCAAAGGGCTGCTCAAAGAGGAGGATATCTACAGCGACATCGGAACCATCGTGGCAGGCAAGAAACCCGGAAGGACATCACCTAACGAAATTACTGTCTTCAAATCGGTAGGCACAGCCGTGGCAGATGTTTCAACGGCTTTGAGAACTTACCAACTTGCGAAGAAACGACGAGTTGGCAAGTCTGTTAACCTATGGGGAGTCTGACGGAAAGCTCGGGCAAGATTCACGCGCCAAAAACATGCGAGCGGGAAGGTCCTAGAGATTCATCGTCGAAACTACGCAGATAGGTTCATTGTCTTCTCAAGCTCGTCTGCCACGAACTTGAGGCCTATCGTTTCGAGCTTGGTTCTCGTCGGCACTCCTGTGTTCGTGTCCCAACCTCGTAGCTGGTAGTAGTTGTCGAGCATACTGTCGAGCATTTCTTGGGTGAAAGGCTTCCCGGCGAAGGTGCCGTCTGGGAGAGGCTGCATGAGCCTGTTTGGGAGTCGATCATCCTTTCTTGTTAGGCCTTCCCTGGCGTTGAAGGCTCTAGTCAGGTCGATGGCTCGCTCGCCAACCTGCATGTACTCCTTCATTGTCATGTTCCAGCCTGTCGCCGCGTTCAAGATTCCTAGCAGGGTGCTGTGCTCAAGACCTCCGCCTGGATAGATGTCGAAGACGCAGACAACTAGGCTGTTGCACATGGACCATAAATCCGCCGCGATCTTGGCGATTCTTACTTTGGTGAGCCCGTACTCAAGCAAGCCTCGTTCAGGCACATAGTCGGCGGTCAAGCCCAGCTCGGGCCTCAGCGCTGTATCAGGATCCCACATGTCGTCGTGTTCCCATTCCATGTGACAGGCTCCGCGATCCGCCACCGCGTACATCAAACCCACGTTCCTCTTGCCACGCGGCTCATGCATCGGGACCTCTCGACCCTTGACATCCAACGCGAACTCTTCTGCACCTTGCCCTATCTTCTTGGCGGCCCGCGAAACACCTTCCGCGAGTAGGTCCCCAATATCCTCGCGCCTTCCAATCTTCTCAACAAGTCCGAAGATGGCTTCAGGGCTACCCCAACGTAGCTCTAGACCTCGGGTCTGAGCCTTTGTGATGAGCCCCCTTTCGTAAGCCTCCATCGCGAAAGCGATGACGACTCCGGTCGAGATTGTATCTAGGCCGTACAGGTTGCACAGCTCGTTGGCTTTGCCGATGGCGTACATGTTGTCGTTGAGGCAAAACGATCCCAGAGCCGCTGTAGTCTCATATTCTTGTCCACCTAGCTCTCGATGAATCTCGTAGGGTTGCTTTGCTTCAACAACACGCTTGCAGTTCGTTGAGCAAGCCCAGCAAGTATCTCTTCCAACCAAGAAGCCACTACTTACGAGCGTTTCGCCCGTGATCTTGTTCGCCCCCTCGAATGTTCCTCGCTGGAAGTTCTTGGTGGGCAGCCTTCCCGAGAGGTTATAATCGTCTGTATCGCCCGCGGTTCCAAAATCGTGAAGGCTTGGAATGTATGGGCCTTTTTTGACTTCTCCCACGCATTGCCTCACATACTCGTTCAGTTTCTTCTCATCGTAGACCTTCGGCTTGAGGCTCCCCTTGCATGCCCAAGCTTTCAGTTTCTTGGACCCCATCACAGCGCCCATGCCAGAGCGGCCGCATGCCTCCCGCAAGTCGTTGATGATGGCTGCAAACCGTACGAGCTTCTCTCCAGCAGGGCCGATTGTGGCGACGCTTGTCTGCCTGCTGTCTGTGTCGCCAAGCTCTTTCTTGATGCCTTTCTCCGTATCTGCGGTGAACTTGCCCCAGTACTTTGATGCGTCTCCGAGCTCGGCCTTTCCGTTGTTCACGTACAGCCAGACCGGCGTCTTCGCCGCTCCTTCAACAATGATCGCGTCGAAACCAGCCTGCTTGATCTTTGGCGCCATATAGCCACCGCTCAGAGACTCACCCCATGCGTAACCGAGCGGAGACTTTGCACAGACGGCGAAACGACTGTTTCCGGCGAATGGAATCCCCGGCATCACGCCCGCTGCGATCACCATTTTGTTCTCTGATCCAAACGGGTCGATACCCGGCTTCAGTTCCTCGAAAAGTATCTTTGCGCCAAGGCCTCTGCCTCCGACGTACTTCCTCGCCACATCGTCAGGCAACGGTTCGTCCTTGATCTCTTGTCTTGTAAGGTTCACTCGCAAGATCTTGCCCATGTACCCGTACAACGAGACTTTCACAAGAGCGACGGTTAGCAACTGCCGCCAATATAATGATTGACTTCGCATCATACAGTCTGTGTTTCAGTATATGGTCGTGGCTACCAAAAGCGCACTGATGTTCACGTTCTCAGCATTTCTGACCAGATGCACGTCTAACAGGATCGGACCAAAGTCTGCAGAGAGCGCCACCGTTAACTCGGAAGACACTCTTTTATTCACGTGAATTGTGCGTACGGCCGAGGTGCAAGTCGTCAATGCTCGCTCTCGGCGTTGACAACTTTACCGGCACCAGACTCGTTGATTCGCGCAGTATCTTGGCGTTGTTTTATGCAGACTGGTGCCCATTCTGCAGAAGCTTTCTTGCGCTCTTCGAAACGATCATGAAAGACAAGACAGATCCTTTGGCCGCGTTGGTCGACATCAGCGACACCAACAACCCGCTTTGGGAAACTTTTCAAGTTGAGATTGTGCCGACCCTGGTTGGGTTCAGGAACGGGCAGGCCGTTGTTAGAAATGACGGCGTCGCCGGAGTCGGGTTGGGCATGCCGGAACTCGAAGACGCGTTACGAAAGATGGAAAAACGCTAGCTCCGAGAGTAACTTGCCCAGAACCTCGCAGCTTGTCAAGGTTTTCCGAGAAGTTGGGTCGGTAATACATATATCTCCTCATCAGAAGTTCTGACGGCGACCCCGCAAACCACAGAAGGTCTTAGTATGAAGTTCGTTGATCTGACGATTCCGATTGGAATAGCGACTCCGCCATGGCCAACGTATGAGCCGCTTCAAGTGAAGTACTTCAAGAGGCTCGCCCCAAACGGCGCGAACGGACAGATTCTAACACACTCCAACCACGTGGGTACTCATCTTGACGGCGAGATCCACTTCTACACCCCCGGGAAAGACATCGCAAGCTTAACGATGGATTTCCTAGTCGGTGCGGGAGCTGTGGTTGACCTCTCAGACGCTGCAGGCGACTATGATGTCTACACTTCCAAGATGGTTGAGGATAGAGTTGAGGTTAGAGAGGGCGACATACTGATCATCCATACCGGCTACCATAGATACGGTTGGGACCAGCCCACCGCAGACGAGGTTCGCTACATGGTCAAGCATCCAGGCCCAGACAGGGAATTCGCAGAGTGGGCCAAGCGGAAGAAGATCAAATGGATCGGTGTCGACTGCGGTAGCGCCGACCACCCGATGAATACGATCATCCGCGACTGGATGCCTAGACAAGCAAGAGAAGCCGAAGCTCACTTTCAGAAGAAATACGGCAAGGCACTGAAGGAATTCTTCTCCGACGACAAGTACCAACTCATGCACATCGAAATGTTCCCGCATGCGATAATCCACGCGGAATGCATCGGAGGAGATATTGACCTCCTTCTCAACCAACGGACAACGGTAGGGTTCTTTCCGTGGAGATTCGTTGACGGCGAGTCAAGCATAGGCCGATGTGTCGCTGTGTTGGAAGACGATGAGTATGACCGCTTGATGAAGAAGAAGGCGTCGCTACCGAAGACGCGCTTCGGCGACGCGATCGGATGCAAGCGCTAGAAAACAGTCAACCTTAATCCTCAGAGAACCACCGCGTACACGAACGGAAGCACTCGAACAACATACCCGGGTCTCGCGCGGACATTCAACCGCTTCCACTTGAGACATCGCGTTTTGTGATTGCACGCAAAACAGGGCACAGCCCCTCTTCGTAAATCGTGTCTCCCATCTTTCTGTAGCCTTCCGTGTTCAAGTGTAGACCGTCGGCCGAGTATCTCGAAGCCAATCTGCCGGTGGCCAGGTCGGCCGTGGCGGTGAACAAGTCGACACATCGTATCTCGGATTTCCGACAGTGTTCCTGTATCAGCTTGTTCAGCGTTGCTCGTAGAGGAATTGCCGCGTCGAACCCTAGTATTGACGGGACAGTGCATGCAATTGGAACGATTTCGTTTCCTAATGAAAGCTCGTACATCTCGCGGAGATTCGAGAAGACTTCTTGCGGGGCTAAACCCCATCCAAGATCGTTCGAACCTCCGAGAATAATCACGACTCTTGGTGACAGTCGAATCACATCCAAGTCGAACCTGGCCAGCATCTGCTCAGAAAGCTCGCCAACCACTCCCTTGTTGATGATTTCGACCGAAAGGGAACTCGGCGGAAAATCCCGCCTGACGTGGCCGAGCAAGAAGTCGGTGTACGGAGTGGATGTCTCAGTACTCCCGAAGAGTCCGAAGGATTGGAAACCCACTGTCAGACTATCGCCTAGTGCGACAACTCTCACAAGTGAAGGCGCAGGACGCATCGAATTCGCCTGCAACAGGAATCCTCTGCAACCGTTTTATACTGTACTAGTCATCTGCGTGGGCGGTGACGGATTTGGCTGGTCTGCTGAGCGGTCTGCTTCTCCGAATCGCCAAGCATTGGATAGCGGGTGAGACTCTTGAAGACGCTATAGCACGCGCGCAGCAGTCGAGTGCCAATAAGGTACGAGGAATCATCAATCTAGTTGGAGAGGAAATCACAGCTCAAGAGGAAGCCACCGCCGCCGCAGCTGAATACTTGAAGATTCTGAAGACAATTGACGCACAGCGGATCCAAAGCTGCATTTCCGTAAAGCCAACTCAGCTGGGTCTAGCGATTGATGAATCGCTCTTCAAAGACAACCTACATAAGATTCTGAGCAATGCGAAATCGCTTGGAAACTTCGTCTGGGTCGACATGGAGGGCTCCCCATTCACCGCTGAGACGGTCGACTCATACATCGAGTCTCGCAAGAATTTCGACAACGTCGGGATTGCGATTCAAGCCTACTTGAAGAGGAGCGAGGAGGACGTTAGCCGCATTCTTGAGTCCGGGGGAGTGATTAGATTATGCAAGGGCGCCTACAACGAGAGCCCCAGCATCGTCTACAAGCGAAAGAAAGAGATTGACGAGAACTTCTCAAGACTGATGCGAATGATGTTCGAACGCGGGAGAGGATTCGCGATCGGAACTCACGATGAGAAGCTGATCGAGGAAGCAACCCAGCTGAGCAATGTGCATCACGCAGACTTCGAATTCCAAATGCTGATGGGGATTAGGGACAAGAAGAAGCTGGAACTGGTTGAGCGAGGATACCGGGTAAGTGAGTACATTCCTTTTGGCAAGAGCTGGTGGGCCTATTCGGTGAGGCGAATTCGTGAACACAAGAGTAACATATTCCTGATCGCGCGCTCACTGATCAGCGGATAGGAGTCTTCGACCTGGGCGACGGATCAGCCGACCAGGCTGTAGGCGTACTTGGGTACTATCGGCTTGCCTTCCTTGAACCTAGTGCTCCTGAAGTTCTCGACATCGCTTCCGGCCCTCTTTCCATTAATTATCAGATCAGCCATCATCTCGCCTACGGCCGGGCAAAGCTTGAACCCATGACCGCTGAAACCGGCCGCACAATAGTACCCTTCAACCTCTTCGATTCTGTCAAGGATCGGATGCCAGTCGGGCGTGACGTCGTAGGGACCGGACCAGCCTCCGCGAGGAACAGCTCTACCCATTACGGGAAGCCTGTGCACTATCTTTTCGGACAGCATCTCTATGTGATCATAGTCGACGGAATCAGGACACAAGTCGGGGTCAATGGGTGCGGCTAGATCGACTTGCGGATCAATGGTTCCGGCAAGCGTCTGGGTGTCGCCTTCAGCCTTGAGATACGTCAACTTGACAAAGTCGAATAGGACTACATGGGAGTTCTGGAAATCTGGCGGCCGCCTCAGCAAACAGACCTGGCTTCTGACGGACTGTATGGGAAGCTCGACCCCTACCATATGGTTGACACGGTTCGCCCAGGCGTTTGTGGCGTTTACTATCACCGGCGTCTGTATCACCTCTCCGCTGTTCGTCTTGACAGCTGTGACGCTGTGCCCGTGGAGCTGTATGTCTACCACCTCTGTCTTTTGCAGGATCTCGACCCCAAGAGCTTCCGCGGCCTTTGCGTAACCTGTTGTGGTCAAGGAAGGGTCTGCATAACCCGCGTCTGGCTCGAAAGCACCTCCCGCCAAGTCTTCCGTGAAGATTTGAGGCTGTATCTGTCTCAGCTCTGACGGAGAAAGGACCTTCGTGTCTACCCCGAGCGCTCTTTGCATCGCCACAGTCTGTTTGAGCGCATCGATGCCCTCCTCGCCAACGGCTACGATGAGCCCTGTCCGGCGGTAGCCACCATCTGCTCCCAGTTCTTGCTGGAAGTTACGTATGGTTTTGAGACTCCTAGTTGCGATGCGGACCATGAATTCTGTGCTGTAGTGTTGACGGACCACTCCAGCGGATCTGCCCGTGGCGCCTGAACCAATGAACCGCTTCTCTAACAGCATCACTTTGTCCATTCCGCGCCTCTTGAGGTTGTACGCGATGCTAGCGCCCATGCATCCACCACCGATGACGGCGACATCAGCGCTCTTCATCAATCATCTTCCCGCGTCAGGCTTGCACTGTGGCTCTATAAGAATCGGAATGAGCGTTGATCGGAATGACCGATACCGCAGGGAGGACAAGAAATCGCTCCTCATGAGGGTTCCTACGGCCGCGAAAGAGGGCTTAGCCGTGGCTGGATTCTTCTGGACTTTGCGCGTGAAGCGGAACCCACCCAAGATCGGGTGGGACGCACCCCTGTGGACGCTCGTTGCCTGTCAGGTCAGCCCGCTGGACCTGTTCGGGACGTGACAATAGTTATGGTATTGATGGAAGCCCACCCACCCCCCCTAGGTACACTGGTAAGTTATCGGGTGGCCGGACTCACGCCAGCACAAGCCGCCGAGATACCGCTCGAACTAGGATGAAAACAAGATGCTAAATCTTATCAGGAAAGCCCGTCAAACACACTAAGTGAGTGAGTTTCCGTGTCTATTGGTGAGCTTTGCCCTAAATGCAAGATTGGGCGCATCTATCCGACAGGTGGACGAGAGGCTTCATCCAAGTCTGATTGGCCTTTGAGAAGACGACACGAGTTTGAGAAGACAATCCTTGTCTGTGACAAATGCGGCCACATAGTTGAGTCGCTTGTTGTAAGAGATGTCGGTCGCGGCACAGATACCGTGGACACCATCGAAAAGAAACGTGACGAAAGCTAACAGAACCGGGTGGCGCGGTTCAGGTAGCTTTCCGCAGTCTTTGGGCGCATCTCTTAAGGGACGCTTGGCCCCATTACCAGTCTAGAACGCGCATGTCCAACAGCGTTTTCGTTAAGTACTGCGCCGCTTGTGGTGAAAGGATGACTCAGCCGAACCCTTTGACGTTGGCGCTTGAGTGCCCAGCTTGTCATCACTCAGAAAGTGGGATACGACCAGAACTCATGAGAACGCCGGAGCAAAGCGCTCTTCGTCGCAAATGTCGTCAATGTGAACGAATACTGGAACTGGAGGACGCCTATTGCCCCTATTGCGGTCATAAGAGAGAGTGGTAAAGTGCAAGAGAGAAAGTCATGCTTTATTGCGTTATCGAGTGGTGAAACTCAGAACTCTTTCTTGACTCGGATATGCACCCTGATTAACCCGTAGTAGATCAGAAGCATGAGAAAGAAGCCGATCCATCTGGCGAACACAGCATGAAGAGGTATCAGTCCAGCGGAGAGAAAAGACTTCTCAATGTACTCTGCGACCAACCATGATAGTATCGTGATTGCCAAGAATTCGATGATACCGCCTAGTTGTACCAACTGCTCATCGGTCAGAGTGAGTACATGCTTCTTTGATAGGTTTTCGGACAACATGTTTTCTGATGGGAAAATGATGCCATCATGATCTCCTTCCATGTCTTGCGGCTTGTCTGATTAGGTCTAGCCACCTGTTCGTGCCTAGCTGTATTGGTATTGCGGCTTCCTGTGCTGGCGTGTGGTCCTTCAGCGCCATGTGTGGGCGCACATAGTTGTAGTAGGCTCGGAAGCCCTTGAACACTTTCTCTGCCGAGTGCGCTTTCTTGAGGTTCCGCATGACCTTCTCGCGTTCACGCATTGAATTGTGAAGCCGCTCGACGCGGTGGTTGCCCATGTGGCTTCGTATGCCTACATTCGCCATGTGTGCGATCTTGCCATAGTTAGCAAGGCTGATCGGGTCGTACTCGCCTCGATACGAGTCCAGTCCGTCGGTGAATATGGCTTGCGGGTCTTTCTTCGCTTGCTTCTTGGTGGCTTCGAAGAACGCTCGTGCATCCTTGTGCGTTCGCCCTCGTGTCAAGTAGCTTGCTAGCAAGAAGCGAGTGCCGTTGTCTAGTCCGTTCCACAGCCAGAAGAATCGTTCACCATTGATCGGTTCCTCATGCACCATCTTGGTCTTCATGTCATCGCAGTTCAAAACGCCTGACAGTTGCGGCTTGAGCGTATTCGAGTACTCGTCTATGAGTTGGCTGAACTTTCGAATCCACTTGATAAGCGCAACATGGCTGACTTTGACACCGTAGAACTGAGCGATATGTTGAGTCACCTTTCGCAAGGAAGCACCCTTGAAGTATAGATCAAGCGTGAGAGTCACGATCTTCGGGTCATAGCGGCTCTTGAGAAAGCCCTCATCCGCAACAAACCGTTTTCCGCAGGTTCGGCACTTGAAGCGGGGCTTCTTGCCTTGCTGTGTCACGCGGTAGCCCCAACGGAGAAGATCGACCGAATTGCAGAATCGGCAGTGATTGAATGTGAGGACGGTCTTGGGCAACTCGAAGATGTCTGTGCGCTCGGTTTCTTCCTTCGCCCGAAGCCACAGGCGTAAAGCGGCGACATGCTTACAGTCGCCGATTTGCTCATGTCGGTTCACGTAGTCGGGGCATGTGCATGACCATCCCGTATTGTGCTTCGTCAAACGATAGGAGCCTGAACCTGATTGAGAACGAACCTCATACACACCCTCACCGGCTCGACGCGGTTCATCTCCCTTTGCTATGATCGCGTAACCGCGAATCGTTCGGGTCTGGCTGACTTGCGCCATCGTTCATCTGCTTGTATGCTTATCCGCCCAAGCATATAGGTTTATCGGCCTAAACGCCTGCCCCGCTAAACTTATAAGCAGACAAGCATATTTGGGTATGTGAAGCAACATGGGTAGAATAACACTCACTTTGAACGATGAGCTAGACAAACGACTACGCCAAACGGTCTCCGAAACACTTGGCTTCAAGAAAGGCAACCTACAAGTTGCAATAGAAGAGGCGCTAGAGTCGTGGATAAAGGAGCACAAAAAGAAGTAACGAAGAGACCGAGCGTGACCGAAGAACAAAAAACGAAAACACCACCAAAACACTTTCGCATAATCATAAAGCTGCCGCTATGGATGCACGTAGATAAGAGTCTCAAACGATACGAAAAACGGCTTAGGAAATGGCGCAAATGGAAGGAGCGGGAAATCCCACAGATAATAGATAAACGGGATGCGCTTCCAGAGAACGAGAGCAAAGCAAAATCCATCTACAATCTCTACCTTCAAAACATATACGAAGAAGATTCCCGTGCGAAGTCCTTTAGAGCCATCCTTACGATCTTGGCTTCAATGTCTACTCTTCTAGAGGAGCACCAACGCAAAATCATTGAGCTAGAAACCGAAGTTTGGCGGCTAAGAGGTGCAACGAAGTCAACGATAGCGCGTAGAACGAAGATGCTGGCTGAGAAAATTGAAAAGACTTTGACGCCTATCAAAGCCGCCTTTGATGAAATGGCAACCGAAGCTGAGGTGCAATCCTCTGATGCAAAGAGACTATGGTCTTAGTGAAACCGAAATCTTAGAATTGGAGGAAAGACTGGGTGCACTAGCAGAGTCTTTCTCAACTATGCTTGTGTGGCTTCTTAGGTACTGTCACGAAAAAAACATTCCACTGAAAGAAGAGGAACTGCCACGGCGAATGCTTTCACGAGTCATGTCCACACTCAACGAACTCATGAGCATAGAACGCCTAAGCTACCTAGCTCCAATCATTCAAAGAGCTGAGACTTTGTCCGAGGCGAAACGCAAACCACCCGATAAGTTACCAGTGTACCCCCTAGGGGGGGTACCCCCTTGGGTTCTGGTAACCTCGGTAGGGGGTAAATCACGCTGGTAACTTGTGGGGGGCTGACCGAAGCATCAAGGTGTTCGCACGACCGTTTCTTGATGAATGAGAGAGGCATAGGGTCAAGAAACTAAGGATTGTACTTGCTGAATCCACCACAGCTATTGCATCTGACATCAGGTGCCCCTCCTCCTGCAATTGGCGTGCACCGTATATCTTAGATAACCATCTATCAGGTGTCACCCACATTTCCCACTCCTTCTTACAGTGAGGACATGATACCTGTTCACGCTTGTTCGGTTTCTCAGGTGGTCGCACACTCACGCTTGATCCGTTGAATTCCACTACCAACCAAGTATTACAGCGTGGACACCAATCAGCATTGGTTTTGCCCGCAGTTGCGAACGGGCTGAACATCACCGGAATCTCCGTCTTGCAGACAGGACATTGAATTGTGAATCGCTTTGGAGGAGGCGTACCAGGCGTGAACGACAAGAATGCATCGCAATAAGAAGGGGGGTACTTCTCTATTTATGCTCTTTTCCAACAGCTTTCTTGATGAGTGATTCCCACTTGTTCTTTCCAAGGTTCAAGTCTAGTCCGGCAGCCTGTGCTGGGGTCTTCTGGAGTGCTCGGTGTTCACGTATGTGGTTATAGTAGATTCGCTGGCCTTCGATGAATGACGAATCAGTCTTCTTGATTGCGCGCATGACTTTCGTGCGCTCCTTGAATGTGCCATGATATCTTTCTTGGCGATTGTTGTTCAGGCGTCCTTGCAGACCGACTCCTGCAACATGAACGGCACTGGGAAACTCGCGTTGCGCTGCCTGAGCGTATGAACCTAGTCCGTCAGTCAGTAAGACTCTCGGCTGGACTTTGGCAACCGCTTTAGCATCTTGGAAAGCCTCTCGTGCGTCCGAGACATTCCGACCTTGGGAAACATGGTTAGCGAGTAGGAATCGTGTATCTCCGTCCATTAGATGCCAGAGCCATACCCATTGACCGCGAATGTTCACCTTTGTCTCGTCAGCGTGAAAGACCCTCGACAGTTCGGGCTTCATAGCGTCAACGTAGTCGCGCATCACGGCGACATACTTCTGAATCCACTTGAGCACTGCAACATGGCTGACATTCACACCCTCGAACTGTTTCAAGTGGTCAACGATCTTTCGGAGTGAAACGCCCTTGAAGTATAGATCAAGAGCGACCGTGATAGCGTGGGGATTCGCTCTCATGTGGTCGAAACCTTGATTCTTCGCGTCCCAACGATGTCTGCAAGATAGGCACTTGAACCGTTGGACACGACTGCCATCACCCCGATATCGCCAACCCCACTTTTCGATGTGTGTTGACCCGCATTTGGCGCATTGTTCTTGGTCGGGACTTGTGATTTCAAGCGCAAGATTCAGGTTCTTAGTTGTGACTTCCTCACGGAAGTTGAGGGAGAAGAACACACAGTAGATGTGTTTGCAGGCGACTTGGCGGTTAACGAAGTCGGGGCACTCGCAAGTCCAGTCCAACCCCTCACGCACGACAAGATACGAACCGTTGCCTGATTGAGATTTGACGCGGTAGGCGTTCTCGTTGATACGCTTGATCTCATTCCCGTTAGAGAGCATTTCCCACGCCCTAATCTGCCGCGCTTCCAACTTGACCGCCAAATCCCTAACCATCCCACCAATACGACTACAATACTGTAGTAGCGCAACCCAAATATAAGGGTTACTACAATATCGTAGCTCATGGTCAGGAAAGAAATACTCGGAACCTCAGAACGCAGAGTCCTAGAGGCGTACCTGAAAGGCGAGCGATTGAAAGGATACACGACTTTGCTGACGCGCATACGACAGATGGGATTGAAAGCAATCATTGAAGGATGCGAGCGTGACTTGGGCTTGTTGAAGAAGCTTGTGCAAAAAGAGTCTCAGCGTGGCTAGGGGATGATGATCGGTGCCGATTCTTACTCCCGCTTTGGAGTCTCTGGTTGTTTCAATCGTCACTATCGCATACGGGCTTAGATGGGAACGCTACTACACTGCGTGGATATCCGTCGTCATGAATATCGTCTTCACAACGATTCTGTGGGCATCTACAGACTTGCCAATCGGAGTCGTCTACGTTCTCGTTGTCTACATCGCATTGGGACTCGTATCGGCTACGAAGAATGTTCGCGGAGTTTTCCGTTTCTTTGGGACAAAGAGCTTCGGAGCATTGTCGCTTACTATTACCCTTAGCCAATGGTGGACGCTCGGTTGGACTGATTCGATCATCAGGTATTTGAATCTAGGATTTGATCTCCTGACGCAAGAGTATCTTGTGTCGTGGCTCCTAATTGCCTTGGCAATTCACGCCGCTGGTTTCGTTTTCTTCCGTGACCACAGGAAGCGGGAAGACATTTTCTAGTTAGAACCGCGATTGCAGAAAGACGAGAGAAATGATAAAGAACCGATGGAGACAAGGAAGGGACGGGCAATCACCGCGCTAGCAATCTTTGGTTTCGCGGGTTTCGTCCTATTCGGAGTCGCTGGGGGAGTCATCGGAGCCGGTCTTGGAGCACTGATTGGATACCTCTCGAAACGGAAGGGATGAGTGGTTGATCCTTTCGTCGGGTCAGGTACAGATCATAACATTGGGCATTGTCATCTGGGCTATTCTAGTCGTGTGTGGGGCTGTAAAACTGAAAAAAGTACCTAAAGACGACATGCCTAGACTGATGTATGCTGCGGCCGGAGCGGCCACAGCTTTGACGCTTCTCGTGACAGTCATCGTCAATATGTACTTTCCACAGATTCTTCAAGAGTACTCGGTCGTAGCCCTATATTTCACTGGAATCGTGGGTGGTGCGATTCTCACTTGGTTCACCCTCTACGAGGGCTACTGGAAACAGATTCGAGCCATCGAGAAGAAGGCAACCCAGTCGAACTCATGATTGTCCTGTCAAATGTTCGGGACATGCTGAAGCCTGTAAACGGTCGGGACACAGTCGGTCTAATAACTTGGTTTCTGGTAACTTCCGTAGAAGGTGGACTTGACCACGCCAGTAGATCCAACTCTTGTCGCGGCGGTTGTCTCTGCCATTGTTGCCTTTGCTATCTTAGGTTTGGACAGGTTCTTCATAGAACCGCGCAAATGGGTGAAGAGGTACCAGACCACAGTGGTAGAGCAATCGATTGAAGTTCACTGCTGGCTGATATCGGTATTCAAAGCCTGTAGACAGAAAGCCAAGCGGCAAGAAGAGAAGAGGACGAAACCAATCCAACCACATCTTCTCGAAAGCGCAGACATTTGGAAACTAGAAGAGATTCTTGAGAAGAAAGCCTATCTTCTGTCTGACGCGCTCAAGAGTAAGTGGTATGACTTGCAGAGGCAAGATCAGTTCTTTGAGATGATGCGCGTGCGCTATCGTGAAGAACGCAAATTCCCGACATTCAAGACTCCGCATGGGGAGATGGAAATGCCTGCCATGAAGCATGAAGTAATCTCTGTTGATCTCACAGAGATGGAGAAACAAGCTGAGGATGACCTAGCCGCTCTTCAAGATCGGTATGAGCGATTGACCGGCTTTCGACTTGCGTTTTGAATCAAAGTCAGCCACTTGTCCTCACCTTCGACTTTGATTCCGCAAGCCTCGGCAGGAGTCTTGCCGTCTAGGGCTTCGTGCGGTCTTAGGTAGTTGTGGTACATCTGATAGCCCTTCAGAATCGGTGTGTCCCGTCGTTTCAGACCGCGCATGACCTTCTCACGATCCCGGACTTCACGCATGTCCCGAACATTTGACAGAACACTCATGATCACATCCCCCCCATATGTTACCACTCAGAAAAGCCCCCTACCCAAGTTACCAGAACCCCCCCTTGGCCTCGCACCACTACACGGCTTCCACCTAACCGAGCACCGCGTCGATGATGTGCGTAGGCTGCTAGAATCTGTCTGCGTCGCTACCGATTTTCCTAAGATGCGGGACGAGATGATCGAGGCTCGCGAAGGTCATAGTCGCTGTAGCCCACAACATGCCAGCGATCGTGCATGTGATGCTGACGTGGAGTGAACCATACTGGGGCGAGAATAGGCAACTCACAGAGCAGAAACATGAACGACTGGAGAGAATAGCAGACAATGCTTGAACTGGGAGCTTCTATGAACGCCACTTCCGTCCTCTCTCCTCTCACGACCATGCAGCCAGCCGCCGAATTGAAACGAAACCCCGTGGGAGACGATCATGACTGTACTAGGAACGGGATTCTGTGGAAAGCCTCAAAAGAAGGCTGATTTTGCCTGCCAAGGTTTTGCTTGCCTTTCCACTATGTCTCTGCGCTCGAAGATAGTGTTTGTTAATGATTGGCCAGACTATTTATATGGTTAACTTCACTCGTGGTTAGCGATTCATTCAGGAGATCTGGACCGCTCTTTCCGCCTGGCTGCGGCCTCGCCCCGTGCTGTCAGCGAGTAGTAAGCTCTCTTGCCTCTGCCAACTCTGATAACCCAATTCTTCGTCATCATTTGGCGAAGGCTGCGCACAATCGAAGGCGTTCGCTTGTCAAGTCTTTCTGAGATATCCAGTGGTGAAAGTCTTCCCTTCCTGAGCTCTCTCATTATGAGGTGCTCGAGCCCGGTCGGGACCTTACTGCAAGAATTGTCTCGCAGATATTTGGAAGGGCGTCTCTATGGGCGGAAGAACCGTCCCTGATACTGCGATGTCTTGGTAGTTGCCGGCGAATTCTTTGAGTGATTCGATCGAGAGATTTTTCAGATCTTTCATTTCGAGCTTGCGGCTCCTGCATGATATGCAAGTGCCATGAAACGCTGGATCACATTCTCTATCTGACCCTCTGCATTGTCGCCGGATCAAAGTGCGCTCGTCATGGCCCGAACCGTCATGAGAAGACGTAGGAGGAGCCAATTTTTGTAGTCGTCGGGTCTCTTGGTGCGGCCGTAGTGCGCTTACGTCGGACTGCTGCAAATGCGAAGGCGGGTACCCGTAGAGTTTTGCAGAGTATTCCGGCTTTCTCTTGTCCCTGTAGAAGTTGACTATGTCTCCCGTCGCGTATTCTGCGAGGTTTTTCCACAACTCCACATTGCAGCGCTCTTCTCGCTTGTGCACGCTTGGTCTGACCGATCCGGATCATGGGCCATGATCGGCTTCCTTGACCCCGCAGTGCCCGCTTCCGCAGCCCATGACGGCGTGTAGGATGGCAGGTTCCAGAATGACGGGTTCTGAGAGTAACCCTTTTAGCCAAGCGGATGCTGGTGTAAAGCTCATGGTAACGGATCTTGGACGTCTTGCGGCGGACGAGTACACGAAGATTTGGCTAGCCCGGTACGGGCGACTGAGACGCGAGCGCTATGTGCGCGATCTGGGACGATTCCGAGAATGGTTAGGAAAAGAACCGAAGATCTTGGTGTTAAATGCTAGACGGCGTGGGCCGGAGAATGCGAACCGTGCGCTGACAGACTATTACAATTACCTCACTGAGGATGGGCGGAAGGCCCCGACTTCAGCGAACCAGTACATCACAAGGCTGAGGGGTTACTTCACGGCAAACGGCATATACTTGGGCAGATTTCATCGGAAGACTGACGTTCAGGCTACGTACGAGCGACCCAAAGCGAGTTCTCTCTCGCGGCAGGACGTAGCCAACATGGTCAAAAGCAGAAATGAGCCACGCGACAAATTTGTTATCGCATTCCTTGCGCAAACTGGTCAACGGATTGGCATCCTCACTGCCATGAAGAGGGAGATGATGACGGAGAAAGTGGTCCGTGGGCACGGTATCGTCAGGGTGCCATCGACCTTCCCTGACCGCCGAGGACAGAATGTGAACACGTTGGGACGTGAGTATACGTTCATAGTAGGCCGAGACACGATGAAACTGCTGCGGCTATTGGACAGACATTCGTGGGATGAGGAAGGGAGACTAAAGCTCTCGCCGAGGCAGATGGGTAGGATTGTGGATAAGGCAGCCGAAGCAATCGGTATTCAGGATAAGCAACCAACAAGGATCGGCGGGTCGTGGAGTGATGTCCATCCGAATACATTCCGCAAGTATTGGAGGAAGCGTATGTTCGATGCAAAGGCCGACAAGGCTGCCGTACTACATATGATGGGGTCCAATCTCCCGAGCATACTAACGCCACCCACCGACAAAGAGTTGCTCGAAGCTTACGAGAAAGCAGAGTCAAAGCTGAGTCTAGTGAATGCCCCCAAGAGGGAAGACGTCTAGGTAGAATAATCAATAGAGGCTCGGAGTTGGAAAGAGTACCTTTCACCACTTGTGTCAGAAAGAAGGACAGCAGTTCGTTCGAGGCTTGTCAAAAATTCCGAAGAAGCTAGCATTCGTAGATCCAGAGAACTAGGACAGAATCTAACGATGCTGGGCGAGAAGTTGAGAAGCTGAACTACGGCATGGTTCCAACTTCAAGACACTGAATGAGAGAAGGGTACGCCTAAGGAGGACTAGCCACGATAGACATCGTCTCGACACTGACCTTTTGGACGAGTCTGATAACAACTGTGTTTCTGCCGAACTTGATAATCTACTACAACCCAAGAACTTTTAGGTTCCACTACAGATGGAACCATCTAATGATCAGTTTTCCCAGAGCTTTCGTGATGGTGGTCGGATACGCGGTCTTCAGCTATTACTTTCTGTTCCCGTTCGTCGAACAAGTGATTCGTTCCTTTTACGCCTCATTGGAAGCCGCCTACGCAGTGTTGGCTTTCATGGTATTCCTCATCGTCATGTATGTTTGGTTCAAGCAGGCCAACACGGGAACCCCCAGACGACAAGAATTCTAGAGGTCGTGTTGGTATGAAACCTGAGGAGCTGGTCACGAATCGATGTTCTTGCGCAGCAGTTGTTTTTTTGGGGGCGCACCAAGGTGCCCGACGACGAGCGCGCCAAGTGACCCGACGATGAAAACCTCCTCCAATGACGCGACCGAGGTCGAAACTTAAGGGGAAGCCCAGCGGTAATCTTCGTTTGGGCTGAACGAGATGGGGTTGCTAGAAGCTCTTGACTTTCACAAAGACTTGTTGAACGGCAGGGCCGGAGATTGCGTAGAAGTTGAGTATCGTCTCCACAGCTGGGGTGAGATCTTTCCCCCTTTTGTTGGAGACCGAGAGCATTCAATCGCTGCGCGATTTATTCTCACCGAGTTTCCCTTCAAGCTGTTCAGTTCCTCAACTCCCTATGATGACCCGCTGCCACAGAGACTGTGTTTGACTTTTCAGGCTCCTCACGAAGAACGATGCCATTCGGATAATTTTCACCTATCAGGATTCTTCTCGCATGAAATAGCAAAAGAGTTCGCGGCTTTCTTGTCGCTCGTAACTCGCCGTCGGATCTTTGTCGTTAGACAGATGCGTTACGAAGGGCTGCCAATTGAGGATGAAACAGAGCTTTACAGCCGGTCAAGCGTTCAAGAAAGACAAAGGCTGAAAGAGATTCACCCCCAGGAAATCTATCGACTTCTAGACAATCTCCGTGCTATGGACAGACGCATTGCCAAGGGTTTCATACTTAGCATGCGTCTGTATCACTCAGCTATTGATATGGCGTATACTGAACCTGAATTTGCCTACTTGCTTTTGGTCATATCTTTAGAGGCGATTGCCTCGGTCGCATACGAAGAATACAGACCAGATAACATAGAGGCGGTCCTCAAGTCTATCTTTCCGGGATTGGGCGAGCTATCATTGACCATTGAACAACGACAGCAGCTGGAAGAAGTCCTAATAGGCAGTCAGAAGTTTACACTCGGCAAACTTCGCAAGTTTGTCAAGGAAAACGTTCCTCAACGCTTCTGGTCCGAGAACGAGGATGATGCTAAACCAGATCGCTTAATCGGAGTTGTCGGACCTGGCCCTGATGGTCTTGGGAGAGTAGAATTCTCTCGCTCAGACATCAGGATTCGACAGTGGGAAAGAATAAAGGCAGAGGACCTAACAGGAGCAATAGATCAGATCTATGAGGCCAGATCCAGACTAATTCATGAAGGCATTCGGCTGCCCTCAAGCATAGTGATTGGGCACTTCCCAAGCATACCCGTTGAGGCCCTTGAAGAAACTATGAGAATAACCGCCGAAAAGAATGAAACGAGGAAAGCTCAGCATATCCCACCACTCCTAACGTTCGAGCGACTAGTGAGCTATTCAATGGTGGAATTCCTCAGCAAATGGAACTTTGAGTAGCATTTTCTAGTATCTCGTCTTCATTCATGGCATCAGGTTGTGTGTGTCCCTTGGTGCGCGACGACACGACAACTGCCCCTCTCCCCTTCTCGCAGCAAGCAGCTATCCATCGAGGCAGCATCAGCATCCCGTCGTCGGGTCTCGTGGTGCGGGCACTCGGATTTGAACCGTTGACTCTTCTGTGTGTCCGACTCGGTGCTCAGGGTCAGAATGAGACGACTATGGACACCTGCTCGTCTTGTATCTCTCGTAGGGCAGTTTCTATTCTTGCTTTCTCGGCGAGGATGATCGCGCGCAACCGTGTTTCCTGAGACTGCAAGTCCTCGATAGAGCTCTTGCAATGGTCAGCTTCAGCTCGTGCACTATCCAGCTGGCTCTTGAGAGACATCCATCGGTCATAGGTGCCGGAACCCTTTAGTTGCCTCAGGATTTCTTGGCGATTCGCTTGCAGTACGCTGTGCTCTTCGCGAATCCGCTCGAGCGCTCCAGCTTCGAGCGACTGTATGGATTCAATCGACTTCCGTTTTCTTCTTTGGTCAAGGGGGATCTCGTTCTGCTCGATCAGGCGGCGAAGCGAGGCAAGCAGCTCACGCATCTCAAGGACCGGGATTTCGAGCAGCGCGTTCAGGGGATCCTGAGCCAGCTTACTGATGTTGTTTCTGCTCGGTCCTGATGAGAGTTTGCTGTCTGGCCTGTCGGCCTTTCGAAGGGGCTTCGAAAGCGGCTCAAGGAGCGCGAGAGCTTCTGCTTCCTTCTGCCTAGTCAGCAGTTCTATTCGGTTCAACTCCTTGAGATTCTCATTTTCATTCAGCGTCGAGAGGTCATTCTGGAGTTTCGATTGCATCTCTCGCGCTCGCCCTAGCGCCTCGTTCAGTTCCCGCGCCTGCTCTCTTCTACTACGCAGTTGGCTTGCATTCTGGACAAGCTGCTCAGCGTCCCGTGCCAGTAGTAGTACTTGTTTCAAGTTTGATCCGTCAAGGACTTTTGAGAGAGCGTTCACGCTTCGACTCAGATCCACAATCGAGCTTTCAAGAAGTAGGGTCTCGGACTTGACTGACCGGATGATACTCCGAGCGTACTTGCTGTACGTCTTCGTGATGGATCGAGCTGCGTGAAGAGATTCTGCCTCAAACTTTCTCAGTTCTTCGTAAGAGATGCCAGGTGCATGCGAAGTCAGGGGCTGGCAAGCTTCGAGCATCAGCTCTGAAAGTCTGACTCCATGCAGTTCGGCGGGCCTAGAGAGGCGCCCCCACGCTCGCTTGGTCGCCTCCTCCAGGTTTCTTGCAGCTTTCTCGACTGACTTGAACGATTTGACAACCTGCTTTGAGGCTTCGGCAAATTGCTTACCGTAGGATCGTTCCCTGTCGGCAACTATCTCTCGCATTTTCTCGTTGAGAACGTTGACGTGGATTTCCATCCGCCTTCGTCACTCGCAGGTTCGGAGGCGCATCCCTCGCGCCCTCGGGTCCGGTGGAAACAGCTGCACAGTCTAGCGCCACATTGCTTTCAAGTCGACCAGGGTTTCCGCTACTTTCAATGTCAGTGAGGCTGGCTCGATCAGAGGCGCTGGGATCCTCCTTCTGATCTCGTCGGCCATATAGGCCATTCCGGTACATCCCAAGACAACTACGTCGGCACCGTTCCTCAAGCACTTCTCTGCTGCCTTTGTAATCTCTCGGATTGTCCTGACACGGTTCTCTTCTAACTGAAGCACAGGGATCTCTACTGCGACGACAGAGAACGTGCCGGGTTCCAAGCCCATCCGCCTGGCGTTCGATTCCACCTGCAGCGCTGTACTTCTCGTTGGTGAGATCACCGCAAATCTGTCGCCGAGCAGGCCCGCCATCACCATGGAGGTCTCACCCACGCCCAGCACCGGAATCTCTGAACCTTCCCGCAAGGCCTCTACACATGGATCGCCGAAGCAGTTCACAAACATCGCATCATACTTGCGTCCGTTCTTGCTTGCTAGTTTGAGTATCTCAGGGCAGACGAGCGCCTTGCTCCGGTAAGACTCAATCGACTTCGGTCCTTTGCCGAGACTAGCCACAGTGACCTCAGTGCCCTTTCGCGCGAACCTCTCGAGATGCTTCTTATCCGCGCGATCCCATCGTGATGTCCCAACTGGGTTTATGACGAGTATTCTCACGGGGGTACACGCTTCCGCTAGTTCACTTCCCGCACTTCAGACTGCCGACCCGTGACTGCAAAACAGGCAACCCGATGTCCGCTTCCGACATCGATTAGCAGGGGCTCCTCTTGTCTGCACCGAGCGAATGCGAGTGGACAGCGTGTGCTGAACCTGCAGCCGGGCGGCGGATTCTCAGGGCTCGGGACGCTTCCCTCGAGTGTTCTTTCTCCTTTTCTCACGTCCGGGTCAGGCACAGGAATCGATTCCATCAGCGCTTGCGTGTAGGGATGAAGCGGGTCGTCGAACACTTGCTTGACCGAGCCTGACTCCACGATCTTCCCTACATACATGACCGCGATCTCATCGCTCACATGCTGGACGACTCCAAAGTTATGCGATATGAACAGATACGTTAGTCCTAGTTTCGCCTGCAGATCCTTGATCAGGTTGACGATGTGCGCCTGAACTGAGACATCCAAGAAGGAAGTCGGCTCGTCCAGCACCAAGAACTTTGGATCAGTTGCCAGCGCTCGAGCAATCCCGATCCGCTGTTTCTGTCCACCGCTAAACTCGTGAGGGTATCTTCGCATAGCGTCGGCCCCGAGGCCAACCAGATCTAGAAGGCTTAGAACTCGCTTGTCGCGCTCCTTTCTCTCCATCTGCAAGTGGGTGTCAAGAGGCTCCGCAACGATATCTTTGACGAGCATCCTAGGATTGAGTGACCAGTAAGGATCTTGGAAGATCATCTGCATACTTTTCCGTAGGCTCCTGATTTCGCCTTGTGGAAGAGTGGTTATGTCCTTGCCGTCAAAGAATACCTTGCCTGCGGTCGGGTCCAAGAGGCGCAGGATGACTCGGCCAAGAGTGGTTTTCCCGCAGCCGGACTCTCCCACGACCGCTAGAGTCTTGCCTGACTTTATCGTGAGATCAACGTCGTCGACGGCGTGAATCCAACCTGTTGCCCGTGAGAGGAGACCTCCTCTGACGGGGAAGTACTTCTTCAGCCCGTCAACGCTTACAAGCGCCTCGAAGATCAGTCCCTCCTGTCAAGTGTAGTAGAGAACGCAGGATACAGAGTGTTCGCCGCCAAGCTCAATCGACCGAGGTCTTTCCGCTGAGCAGATCTCCCGTGCGTGGGCACAGCGAGGGTGAAACCTGCAGCCTGATGGTGGACCCAGCATGCTGGGCACGGTCCCTTCGATTCCTGCCAGCCTCTCCTGGATCATCCCGACCTTCGGGATCGCCTTCAGCAGTCCCTGAGTGTAAGGATGTTTCGGATCCTTGAATATGTCTCGAACCGAGCCGTACTCGACCTTGTTTCCTGCGTACATCACGGCTACGCGGTCGCAGGTCTGTGCCACAACTGACAGGTCGTGAGTGATCAGTAGAATCGACGTCTTGAATTTCTCTCTCAATCCTTTCATGAGCTTCAAGATTTGAGCCTGAATTGTCACGTCGAGCGCGGTGGTCGGTTCGTCGGCGATGAGCAAGTCCGGGTTGCAAGCCAGCGCCATAGCGATCATTGCGCGCTGGCACATCCCTCCGCTGAGTTCGTGCGGATACGCGTCTGCGATCTTCTCGGGGTCCGACAACTGAACTGTGGACAACATTTCGACAGTACGCCTGCGCGCCTCCTTCATGTCAACTTGCTGGTGGAGCCGAATTACGCTCGCTATCTGGTCGCCTATCGTGAAGACCGGGTTAAGCGATGACGTAGGGTTCTGGAATATCATTGAGATTCGACTCCCTCTGATCGCCTGCATCTGCTCACTGCTCTTTCTGACCAGATCCTCTCCGTCGAATACTATCGCCCCACGCTCGATCCTACCGGGATATGGGATGAGTCCCAAGATCGCCAACGAGGTTACAGTTTTTCCGCAGCCGGTCTCACCGACGAGGCCGAGACTCTGCTCCCTATCCAGGACCAAGCTGTCGATGTCTACCGCGTCCAAGACACCTTGGTACGTGTAGAACCTAACGCTCAGGTCCGTGATTTCCAAGAGACGGCTGGGCTTAGGGTTCATAGTCTTGCAGCACTCTCAGATCCGTCTCAGCCTTGGCGTGAGCGCCTCCCTGAGTCCATCGCTCATCAGGTTGAACGCGAGAACCGTTGCTAGGATTGACAGACCGGGGAAAGTCGCAAGGTACCAATGATCCAAGAAGTAGTACCTCCCGGTGCTTATCATCAGGCCCCATTCAGGCGTGGGCGGTTGCGCGCCTAGCCCAAGAAAGCTTAGGGAGGCCGCGGTTAGAATGACGGAACCGAAGTCCAGCGACGCTTGAACGACTATGGGCGTGAGGGAATTTGGCAAAATATGGCGGAACATTATCTTGAGGCCTGTGACCCCTGTGGCTCGGGCGGCCTCAACGAAAGGCCTCTCTTTCAGAGAGATCACCTGTCCGCGCGCGAGTCTAGTGTACCAAGGCCACCAAGCGATCGCGATCGCAATCATGGAGTTGGTCAGCGAGGGACCTAAGACAGCAGAGATCACGAGGGCCAGAAGAAGAGGGGGAAAGCTGAGAAACATGTCAGTCACTCGCATGATCAACTCGTCCAGCATTCCGCCTGCATAACCTGCCCAAACACCGAGCGGAACACCGATCACAAGCGTTAGCACGATCACAAGGACGCCTATCTGAAGCGATATCGGGGCTCCGAAAATCACTCGGCTCAGTATGTCCCTGCCCGCCTCGTCTGTCCCAAAGGGATGCGTCAAATCCGGCATACGAAACGCCTCGGCTGGGTGTACAGCCCCTGTAGCATCTTCCGGGAACGGAGCCAGCCACGGTGCGAAGACAGCGATGATGACCAAGAATATGACGAAGAGCAGACCAGCAAAGGAGACGCTATTCCTTCTGATTACGTGAAAGACGTATCGAAGCTCCTTCAGGTGCGGCTCGATAGGTGAAACAGATTCGTCCGTTTCTAGCCTCGCCCTCAAAGTCTGATCCCTCATCCGAGCCTTATTCGCGGGTCAAGGTAGGCCTGCGCAACATCCACGAGCAAGTTTAGCAAAACGTAGACGAGCGCGATCACGATTCCTATGCCCATCACCGCTGGGTAGTCAAGCGAGACTATAGAGAGCGCAGCGTACCGCCCGAGCCCAGGCCAGTTGAACACGGTTTCGACGAGGAAGTTTTCCACCAGCGAGTACGCGAACGCTAAAGCGAGGACAGTGATCGTTGGTCCAATTGCGTTCTTCAGCGCGTACTTGTAGGCGACTACTCTCTCAGACAAGCCGTACGACTTCGCCGTTCTGATGTAGTCCTCATCGAGAACGTCAACCATCGTCGAGCGAGTCATTCGCGTTATCAACCCAATCGGATAGGCTGCGAGCGTAACCGCCGGTAGAATCAGATGAAGCATCACACTCTGAAAGGCCACGAGATTTCCCGATAACAGAGAATCGATCGAGTAGAAACCCGTCACAAACGTCACCGGATGCATCAATGAGATCTCAGTCCCAATTCTATCACCTACGGGAAGGATTCCGAGCCACCTGAAGAATAGGAGCTGCAGCATCATTCCGAGCCAAGGCGTGAATATTGACACTCCCATTACTGATGACAGGCGAGTTGCGTGGTCTGCTGGTTTGTCTCTTTTCAAGGCCGAGACTACACCTGCGGGAATTCCAATGACAAGCGAGAGGATCATTCCAGCAGAGATCAGCTCCAAAGATGCTGGAAGAAAAGTCGCAATGTCATGCAATACCTTATCATGGGTTCTGATCGAGACCCCGAAGTCTCCTTGCAGCAAGTGCGCCATGTAGATGTAGAACTGGACGTAGAGAGGCTTGTCCAATCCTAGTTCTACCCTTGCGCGAGCGATCTGCTCTGCCGTTGGGTGAGATCCCACCCACATTGCCGCAGGGTTAGAGGGAACGATCCTCGCGAGAGTGAAGGTAATAATGCAAACGCCCAGAATGACAAGAACGGACAGTAACAGTCTTCTCAAGAGATAGTATCGAAGCTTCACGAGGAACCCTCACCCAAGCAAACGGACAGTCTTGACTCTTACGCTCGACTTCGTTGAGAGATTTTCATAGGATCTACTAGAAAAAAGAAGGGGTAAAGAAAGGGGTAAGGCGATGCACGTGCGAGCGTAGCTATTCCTGTCTGTAGCAGTTGTACCAGAATACGACGTGGGCGTATGCGGGGTTGTCAACGTATCCCATCATGTTGGCTCTCTTGGCTCGTGTGTACATTTGGTCGAAGAAGAATATCGCAGGTGCATCGTCTACGAGCTTCTGTTGGGCTTCGGTGAACATGGCTTTCGCTTGATCCCTGCTGGTTCCCGCAATAGCTGCTCCGTCGTCGACGAGTTTGTCATACTCAGGATTGCTGTAGTAGCCGAAGTTGAAAACGATCGTTTCCTCCGAATAGAACATTGGCCTCAAAAACGTCTCCGGATCTGGGTAGTCAGGCCACCAGTACATGACGAAGATGTCTTGTCGGTCTTCAGGGTTCTCGGCCGTCGCAAGAGCCCACTGTTCCTCCCATGGCATTCCGCGAAGCTCAAGCGTGATGCCCAGCTTTGCAAGCTCAGCCTTGTACAGTTCTCCAGAGCGTCTCTCGTACTCGTCACCCGCGTTGTAAGTATAGAGCAACGTGAAGCCGCCAGTCGGGTAGCCCGCCTGTGTGAGGAGATCTTTCGCTTTGTTGAGATCGTACGTGTACTGTGAGACCTCGTCGCTGTGACCCCACATGCCGTACGGAACCGGTCCTCTAGATTGCTTTGCGTAGCCGTGCATCACGTACTGAACGATGTCTGAGTATGGGACAGCATATGAGAGCGCTTTCCGGACTAGTATGTTGTCAAGAGGAGGCTTCTCTGTGTTGAAGAAGCCGAACATATTCTGGTAGGCAGATGTCTGAACGATCTCAATGCCCGCTTCCTCCTGCAACGCGGCGATGTCCTCGAACGGCAACCGGTCTACAATGTCCACCTCTCCAGCTTCTAGCTGAAGCCTCGCGGTGGCCCATTCAGGTACAGACTTGATCACAACCTTGTCGAAGTGGTTCCCAGCCCAGCCTCCCCAATACTCAGGGAACTTCGCCAGCGTGACCATGTCAAGTGCCTTGTCGTACTTCTCGATCATGTAGGGACCGGTGCCAGCCTCATGGCCTTCAAGGAACCAGTCGTGCCCGTTTTCCTCTGTAACCTGGGGATCATAGATGTGCGCACAGTATGCGGCTGAAGCTATGTTCAGCAGCGTCGCAGGATACGAGAGCACGAACTGGACTCGATACTTGTCCAAGACATTGATCTCTGTCACTGGTGCCCAGATGTATGATGCTCCTTTGGGACCTTCACCATCCCAGCCTTTCATGTTTCGTTCGATCGAGTACTTCACGGCGTTCGCGTCGAATTCGTTGCCGGTGTGGAATTTGACGCCTTGTCTTAGTTCGAATGTATATGTCAGGCCGTCGGGCGAAACACTCCAACTCGTGGCCAAGACGGGAATGTACTGGTCCTTGAACGGGTCGTAGCGGACGAGTTGCTCGTAGACGTTGTTCATCACAACGACTTCATTTGAGTAGGTCTCGCTTGGGTCCCAGAACACAATCACGTTCGTGGTTACGTACGCGTAAACTGCTGTTGAAGGCTTCGCCGGAGGCTGCATGGAAGTCGTCCAGTAATAGTAGGCACCTCCGAGCAATGCAACGACGATAATGACGATGACTATTGCTGCCTGAATCTTTGTGATGGCGTCCTTGTAGGAGATTCTTGGCAATCTTATCATCACGACATCGTTGCCGTCGTGGACATATATGTTGCTTTGCATTGACGCAACAAGTAGCGTTGAAACTGGCGGCGGGAATTCGGAGGACACAGCCAGAGACGAGCATCTGCGCGAAACGTCTAGCGGGAGCTTGCTCCACGCGTCAATCTTAGCAGAATGAGGGTTTCAGCTGTCCTCAACGCTGAGAGGGCGGGCTCAACTATCGGCAAGCGAAGCTTGATTCGTTCGGCCAGTCCCGCCAGTCCAGTGCAGCCTAGAATGATCACATCGGCTCCATCCTCGACCGCCGCAAGCTTAGCTTCTCTGACTATCTTTCTGATCGTAAGATCGGGTCTGGCGTTCAGCCGCAGGACCGGTATGTCGATCCCTCTTATCGAAGCGAAACGAGCTGACAGCCCCATCGATCGAACCTGCCTCGGCGGTGACCGGCTAGCGTACTTCACTGGCCCCACATCAATGATGGAGAATCTTTGGCCAACAGTCAAAGCCAAGCGAATGGCTGACTCGCCTGCGCCTACTACGGGAATGGCGGCTGCATCCCTTGCGGCCTGCAAGCCCGGATCCAAGAAGCAGTTGATGACAGCCGCGCTGAAACCCTGATCCGCCGCCAATGCAATGCGTCTTGCAACCGGCGCTGCGGCGATAGCTTCGTCATATGGTGACTCGACAGAAGCAGGCCCGTCAGGTAGGATTTCACATTCGACCTCGAATCCTAGACTGGCCTTAGCTCGAAAGAAATCTCTTGACAGTTGACCGAGCGTGACCGATCGAACCGGGTTCAGGATGAGCATGCGAGATGAGGCGGTCAGTTTCGGATTCCTCAAATGGTTGTACTTCCAGAGACCTGAGTCCAGTCACGGCTTGAAAGTCATATAAAGCGTGATTAGGCTTCGTGATTCTGAAGGCGAAATCAGCTGTGGTGTCACTGCTTGATTTTGAGCTTGCGAAGGCCGCAGACATACTTGTGAGAGAACTTGCTCGCATAAAGCCCAGTGATCATGTGCTCGTCTATTCCGACAGCGAGTCCGATTGGAGAGTAGCAGAGACCACCGCCGCGGCTGCCCACAACGTCGGTGCCAAAGTCGTGGTTATGCGGTACCCAGCTCCGCGAGGTGTTGCTGAAAACGCAGACACGGACTTGCCTGAACCGCTCGTAGCAGCCATGCAAAGCTGCGATGTGATGATAGAGTTCTCGAAGAAGTATCTGCTCTACTCGACTCCTTGGCGTGCTGCAATGCAAGGTAAACGAGCCCGCTACCTGTGCTTGTCAGGGATGACTTCACAAATGATGGTCCGCTGCGTTGGACGGGTCAACGTGCAGGCGCTAATCCAGTTCCAAGATACCCTGGCTCGCCTTACAGGAAGCGCCAGGCGGATGAGGATTACGACGCCTGCGGGGACTCGTATCGAGTTTCAGAACGATCCGAAGCGCCCCGTGTTCACAGAGGGAGTCGTACCTGACAAGCCCGGAGACTACATGCTGATTGGACAAGTCGACTGGGCTCCGGTCGAGAGTTCTCTGAAAGGGAATATTGTCTTTGACGGCGCGGTCTGGCCTCCTGACAATCTAGGCCGATTGGCCAATCCGATAAGGCTGAGGGTGGACAGGGGCAAAGTGGCCTCCATCGACGGAGGCCGAGAAGCCAGAACCCTAGAGAGATGGTTGGACAGCTTCAACGATCCCGCAATGCGCAATCTCGCTCACGTAGCCTATGGATGCAACCCGGGTGCGAAGTTGTCGGGTCGGATAGTTGAGGATGAGAGAGTGTGGGGATCCGTTGAGTGGGGGTTGGGCTACCAAGGCGAGGGCTTCCTAGGCGTGTCAGGGCCCGCGAAGACGCATACTGATGGGATATGCCTAAACGCATCCATCTGGTTGGATGGAGAGCAGATTTGTTCTGAAGGCACCTACACTCATCCAGAGCTAGCTGCCCTCGGCAAACGCGTAGCTCGAACGTGAAAAGAAGCTCTGCAGGATCGATCGTCTTGACTAGATTATTGAACTTAGAAGACGTGGAGAACCTCGTCGTCGGCGCCACGATTCTTGGAACGGGCGGAGGAGGAGACCCCCAAACAGGCCTCAAGACGCTCAAAGAAGACTTGGCCCAGGGACGAAAGCTACTGCTCGCGTCAGAAACGGACTTGGAACCGGAATCTACGGTCGTCTGTGCGTATCACTGCGGCTCCATACGCGCACCCGGCCAAGAGGAAACTGCAGAACGTTCGCGTGAACTTTCGCATGGTGAAGATTTCATGCTCAAAGGCCTACGGGCAATGGAGAAGCGACTGGGGAAGAAGATCCGTGGCGTGATACCTACCGAGATAGGAGGTGGTAACACTCCCGCGGCGCTCCACTTGGCGGCGCTACTCGGTGTGCCTGCAATAGACGCCGATCAGGTGGGCCGCTCGGCGCCGGAGCTGGTCCAATCAT